>BNJS01001715.1_pt1 | contig 2288593 bp, 1902 predicted proteins | sample 8540461 | NCBI WGS metagenome assembly BNJS01 (sample SAMD00202454, study PRJDB9452) | human saliva metagenome | isolation source: human saliva | place: Japan
TATCCAAAAACCATACAGTGAACGCAAACAACAAACAACATCTTGAAAAGTAAGCCTTCGGCCTATTAGTACCAGTCAACTCCACGAGTCTTCAGTCCTCGCTTCCATACCCGGCCTATCAACCTCATCATCTATAAGGAGCCTCACACACCAAAGTGCCAGGAAATCTCATCTCGAAACAGGCTTCCCGCTTAGATGCTTTCAGCGGTTATCCCTCCCGAACGTAGCCAATCAGCCATGCACCTGGCGGTACAACTGACATACCAGAGGTTCGTCCGTCCCGGTCCTCTCGTACTAAGGACAGCCTTTCTCAAATTTCCAACGCGCGCAGCGGATAGGGACCGAACTGTCTCACGACGTTCTGAACCCAGCTCGCGTACCGCTTTAATGGGCGAACAGCCCAACCCTTGGGACCGACTCCAGCCCCAGGATGCGACGAGCCGACATCGAGGTGCCAAACCATGCCGTCGATATGGACTCTTGGGCAAGATCAGCCTGTTATCCCCGAGGTACCTTTTATCCGTTGAGCGACGGCCGTTCCACAACGTACCGCCGGATCACTAGTCCCGACTTTCGTCCCTGCTCGACCTGCCAGTCTCACAGTCAAGCTCCCTTGTGCACTTACACTCAACACCTGATTGCCAACCAGGCTGAGGGAACCTTTGGGCGCCTCCGTTACACTTTAGGAGGCAACCGCCCCAGTTAAACTACCCATCAGGCACTGTCCCTGAACCAGATCATGGCCCGAAGTTAGACATCCAGATTGACCAGAGTGGTATTTCAACAACGACTCCACACAAACTAGCGTCCATGCTTCACAGTCTCCCACCTATCCTACACAAGCCAAACCAAACACCAATACCAAACTATAGTAAAGGTCACGGGGTCTTTCCGTCCTGCTGCGCGAAACGAGCATCTTTACTCGTACTGCAATTTCGCCGAGTTCATGGTTGAGACAGTAGGGAAGTCGTTACTCCATTCGTGCAGGTCGGAACTTACCCGACAAGGAATTTCGCTACCTTAGGATGGTTATAGTTACCACCGCCGTTTACTGGGGCTTAAATTCTCAGCTTCGCCCAAAAGGGCTAACCAATCCTCTTAACCTTCCAGCACCGGGCAGGAGTCAGTCCGTATACATCGTCTTACGACTTCGCACGGACCTGTGTTTTTGATAAACAGTCGCTTCCCCCTGGTCTCTGCGACCCATACACGCTCCAGGCAGCAAGTGCCCATCACGCTCAAGGTCCCCCTTCTCCCGAAGTTACGGGGGCATTTTGCCGAGTTCCTTAACCATGATTCTCTCGATCGCCTTAGTATTCTCTACCTGATCACCTGTGTCGGTTTAGGGTACGGGCGGCTAAAACCTCACGCCGATGCTTTTCTCGGCAGCATAGGATCACCAAATCCCCCAAAAACGGGGTCCCATCACGTCTCAGGCACACAGCCGGCGCATTTAACAACCGACAACCCTACACGCTTAGACCACGACAACCATCGCGTGGCTTGGCTACCTTCCTGCGTCACACCTGTTAATACGTTTACCTCCAAAGATCGGGTCCCACAACCCACACAACACACAAACAAAAGCCTGCACATCATGCTTCGCATGGTTAGCATCACAATATCAGTATGGGCGGTTTTTCACCGGTACGGGAATATCAACCCGTTATCCATCGACTACGCCTGTCGGCCTCGCCTTAGGCCCCGACTAACCCAGGGCAGATTAACTTGACCCTGGAACCCTTGATCATCCGGCGGATGAGTTTCTCACTCATCTTTCGCTACTCATGCCTGCATTCTCACTCGCATAGCCTCCACCACTGGTTTACACCGCAGCTTCACCGGCTACACGACGCTCCCCTACCCAACAATCCAAAAAAGATCATTGCCACAACTTCGGCGGTGTACTTGAGCCCCGCTACATTATCGGCGCAGAATCACTTGACCAGTGAGCTGTTACGCACTCTTTCAAGGATGGCTGCTTCTAAGCCAACCTCCTGGTTGTCTAAGCAACTCCACATCCTTTCCCACTTAGCACACGCTTAGGGGCCTTAGTTGGTGGTCTGGGCTGTTTCCCTCTCGACAATGAAGCTTATCCCCCACTGTCTCACTGCTACGCTCTCACTTACCGGCATTCGGAGTTTAGCTGACGTCAGTAACCCGTGAAGGCCCATCGGCCATCCAGTAGCTCTACCTCCGGCAAGAAACACGTAACGCTGCACCTAAATGCATTTCGGGAGAACCAGCTATCACAGAGTTTGATTGGCCTTTTCACCCCTATCCACAGCTCATCCCCTCCATTTTTCAACTGAAGTGGGTTCGGTCCTCCACGACGTCTTACCGTCGCTTCAACCTGGCCATGGATAGATCACTCCGCTTCGGGTCTAGGTCATGCCACTCAAACGCCCTATTCAGACTCGCTTTCGCTACGGATACCCCACACGGGTTAACCTCGCGACATAACACTAACTCGCAGGCTCATTCTTCAAAAGGCACGCTGTCACCCCAAAAGGCTCCAACGGCTTGTAAGCACACGGTTTCAGGTACTATTTCACTCCCCTCCCGGGGTACTTTTCACCATTCCCTCACGGTACTGATTCACTATCGGTCATTAAGAAGTATTTAGACTTACCAGGTGGTCCTGGCAGATTCACACGAGATTCCACGAGCCCCGTGCTACTCGGGTGGCCACACCACGGACAGAACAATTTCGATTACGGGACTCTCACCCTCTACGGCCGACCATTCCAAGTCGTTCACCTACCATCCTGAACATCATGCCGGCAGCCAGTTAGAACTGCCACTGTGACTCCCACAACCCCCATGATGCAACGCCTAACCGCTATCACACACCACAGGTTTAGTCTCTTCCGCTTTCGCTCGCCACTACTCACAGAATCATTACTTTATTTTCTCTTCCTGCGGGTACTGAGATGTTTCACTTCCCCGCGTTCCCCCCAACCAGCCTATACATTCAGCTGGCGGTAACTCACCATGAAGATGAGCCAGGTTTCCCCATTCGGAAATCCTCGGATCACAGCCCAGTTATCGGCTCCCCGAGGCTTATCGCAGATTCACACGTCCTTCATCGGCTCTTAATGCCAAGGCATCCACCGTGTGCCCTTAATAACTTACACACAATCAAGAAAAATAAGAATCTAAAATCAACAATCAAACCAACACAAAAGCATTGATTCAACGCAAATTCCAGAAGATGCTCGCGTCCACTATATAGTTCTCAAACAACAACCCACAACACAACAACAACACAAACAAAAACATTTGCATCATCACCATGCCAGGCAAACAAAGGAACAACACTAATGTGTTACCCCAAAACCCAACAATGCGCCTCATCCAACCCAAAACCAACATTCCACCCATGAGCAAAACCACCCACCCGACACTCGCGGGTAGCATGGCCAACTAAATGTGCTCCTTAGAAAGGAGGTGATCCAGCCGCACCTTCCGGTACGGCTACCTTGTTACGACTTAGTCCCAATCGCCAATCCCACCTTAGACGGCTCCCTCCCAAAAGGGTTAGGCCACCGGCTTTGGGTGTTACCAACTTTCGTGACTTGACGGGCGGTGTGTACAAGGCCCGGGAACGTATTCACCGCAGCGTTGCTGATCTGCGATTACTAGCGACTCCGACTTCATGGGGTCGAGTTGCAGACCCCAATCCGAACTGAGACCGGCTTTTAGGGATTAGCTCCACCTCACAGTATCGCAACCCTCTGTACCGGCCATTGTAGCATGCGTGAAGCCCAAGACATAAGGGGCATGATGATTTGACGTCATCCCCACCTTCCTCCGAGTTGACCCCGGCAGTCTCCTATGAGTCCCCACCATAACGTGCTGGCAACATAGAACGAGGGTTGCGCTCGTTGCGGGACTTAACCCAACATCTCACGACACGAGCTGACGACAACCATGCACCACCTGTATACCAGCCCCGAAGGGAAACACCATCTCTGATGCGGTCCAGTATATGTCAAGCCTTGGTAAGGTTCTTCGCGTTGCATCGAATTAATCCGCATGCTCCGCCGCTTGTGCGGGCCCCCGTCAATTTCTTTGAGTTTTAGCCTTGCGGCCGTACTCCCCAGGCGGGGCACTTAATGCGTTAGCTACGGCGCGGAAAACGTGGAATGTCCCCCACACCTAGTGCCCAACGTTTACGGCATGGACTACCAGGGTATCTAATCCTGTTCGCTCCCCATGCTTTCGCTTCTCAGCGTCAGTTACAGCCCAGAGACCTGCCTTCGCCATCGGTGTTCCTCCTGATATCTGCGCATTCCACCGCTACACCAGGAATTCCAGTCTCCCCTACTGCACTCTAGTCTGCCCGTACCCACTGCAATACACGGGGTTAAGCCCCGGCCTTTCACAGCAGACGCGACAAACCGCCTACAAGCTCTTTACGCCCAATAATTCCGGACAACGCTCGCGCCCTACGTATTACCGCGGCTGCTGGCACGTAGTTAGCCGGCGCTTTCTCTGCAGGTACCGTCAATCTCTCTTCTTCCCTGCTAACAGAGGTTTACAACCCGAAGGCCGTCATCCCTCACGCGGCGTCGCTGCATCAGGCTTGCGCCCATTGTGCAATATTCCCCACTGCTGCCTCCCGTAGGAGTCTGGGCCGTGTCTCAGTCCCAGTGTGGCCGGTCACCCTCTCAGGCCGGCTACCCGTCGTCGCCTTGGTGAGCCATTACCTCACCAACAAGCTGATAGGCCGTGAGCCCATCTATAACCACTACATAACGCTTTCCACCAACACCCCATGCGGAGATTGGTCGTATCCGGTATTAGACCCAGTTTCCCAGGCTTATCCCAGAGTTAAAGGTAGGTTACTCACGTATTACTCACCCGTTCGCCACTAATCCACCCTAGCAAGCTAGGCTTCATCGTTCGACTTGCATGTGTTAAAGCACGCCGCCAGCGTTCGTCCTGAGCCAGAATCAAACTCTCCGTTGAAAAAATAGAAAAGCTTGATAATCTGATCTCAAACAGCGAATCACACACGGGGGTGCGTGACTCAAGCTGACTAAATTTGAAACCATTTGATGATTATCAAATATAAATAAATATTTGGTATTAGTTTCAGTTTCCATCACCATAATGGTGATTTTATTGAACAAAGCACACTATTGAGTTCTCAAGCAACACACCGATTCAACACCTCAACTTACTCTATTTGAGAAGTCTTACCATTGAACGGTCATTCATGTTATTTCGTCATCACCGCGTTCCCGCGGCAACTCAATCAACTATACCAGCGTTTTGTTTGCCATGCAAATCCGTTTTCTGTGATTCACACCACAATGTTTCTTTCCTAAACTCCTCCAACATCACCAACCGGCAACCCGGATTCTTCTAAGCAAGAAACCAAAACACTATACAATTGAAAGTCATTCAACCGCTTCTGACTAGGAGAAACACCGAAGAAGTTCTTCGTTTTTTCCTCCTCGCCGCGGCGACTCATACAACTATACAGATGCCGAAGTGGGTCTGCAACCCGAAATAGGGTGAAGTAGACCACAAATACGGGGGTTTAGGTTCATTCTGACCCGAACAGGGCACTAAAACCCCTAGTCAACGCAGGGTAAGCTCCTCAAAAGTTCTTTGAAAAAAGTTTAAAAAGCCCCACAAGAACCTTGAAAACCTCCAAATGCTCCCCGAACAGCCGATATCGAGGAGCAGAAGACAGGAAGAGACAGAAAAAGGAGGGCGCCCCCTCACGGGGGCGCCCTCCTTATTCAAGCTATAGGGTTCAAGCTACAGAGCTACAGCCCGTAGCCCGCAAGCTTCAAAACTCTAGTTCGCGGTAGCGCGACGACGAGAAACATCGTACAAAGTAATGCCCACAGCCATCGCCGCATTCAAAGACTCCATCGCAGAATCAATCGGAATCGACACAATCTGATCGCAGTTCTCAGTCACCAGGCGGGACAGGCCCTTACCCTCAGAACCAACCACCACGCACAGCGGCTCATTCGCAAGCTCCAGAGCCGGCAGCTCAATATCGCCACCGCCATCCAGACCAATCACGAAAATACCCTGCTCCTTAGCCTGCTGAATCACGCGAGTCAGATTAGTCGCCATCGCAACAGGAATACGAGCAGCCGCACCAGCACTAGTCTTCCACGCACCAGCAGTCACAGCAGCCGAACGACGCTCAGGAATAATCACGCCATCACCGCTAAACGCGGACACGCTACGAATAATCGCACCCAGGTTACGCGGATCAGTAATACCGTCCAAAGCAACAAACAGCGGCGGAGTCGACAGCTTACCCGAGTGCCAACGCTCCATAGTATCCAGCACCAAATCAGTCGCATCCGGGTACTTGTATGGCGGAATCTGCATCGCAACACCCTGATGCACAGCACCATCAGTCAAACGATCCAGCTCGCTACGCGGAATCTCCAGCATCGGAATATTGCGCTTATTCGCAATAGTCATAATCTCGCGAACGCGGTCATCAACCTCAACACGGCTCATGATGTACAAGTGCTTCGAGGGAATCTCAGTACGCAGAGCCTCAAGCACCGCATTACGACCAGTCACCAGCTCATCGCTAGCACGCTTACCACCCAAACGAGTCTGGAACTTACGGTTCGTACCGGTAGCAGCACGACGCTCAGCCGCACGCTTCATCTTATACGCCTTGTGATAAACGCGGTCCTCAGCCTTCGGAGTAGGGCCCTTACCCTCAAGCGCCTTACGACCGTGACCACCAGTGCCCTTAGTAGCACCCTTCTTCTTGCTGGTAGCGCCCGGGCGCGAACCTGCCTTAGCCATTCTTCTCTTCCTTCGTCAAAGTAATGAATACGAGTCTACGCGAGAGAAACCCGCACGACCTAAGCCTTACGCACAAACGCGGGGCACATCACCCTCTAGCCAACGCTCCAGCTCGAACCATTCGCGCCATCCTTCACCTGCACACCAGCAGACGCCAACAGATCACGCATCGCATCAGCCTTCGCCCAATCCTTCTGAGCACGAGCATCAGCACGCTCCGCCAACACAGCCTGAATCAGCGCATCCAGAGCCTCATGCTCAGCACCCGAAGTGCCCTCAGCGTTAAAGCTCATCAACTGCGCCAAGCCCAGAACCTCAGCCATAGCCATCACAGCATTCGCCGCCTCCGAAGCATCCTCACCAGCAGCAAGCGCCGCATTACCCGCACGAGTCTGCTCATGCAGAACCGCGAGAGCACGCGGAATATTCACGTCATCATCCATAGCCTCAGCGAAAGCCTCCGGAACCTCACGACCCGGCTTCAGCACATCCTGAGTAGCGGCAAGGAACGCCTCAACACGCTCAATAGCGGTTGCCGCCTCCTGCAGAGACGACGGACGGTAATCAAGAATCGAACGGTAATGCGCACTACCCAGGTAATAGCGAACCACCAGCGGACGAGCCATCTGCAGCATCTGCGCCGGCGAAATCGTATTACCGATAGACTTCGACATCTTCTCACCCTCATAGGTGACCATGCCGTTATGCATCCAGAAATTCGCGAAATCATCGCCAGCAGCAGTCGACTGCGCCAGCTCATTCTCATGGTGCGGGAAACGCAAATCCAAACCGCCACCGTGAATATCGAAACGCGAACCCAAATACTTACCAGCCATCGCCGAGCACTCCAGGTGCCAGCCCGGACGGCCGCGACCCCACGGAGACTCCCACGAAGCAGTCAGCGGCTCACCCTCCTTATAACCCTTCCACAGGGCAAAATCGCGAGGGTCACGCTTACCGCGCGGATCAGCATCCGCAGAATCCTGCATATCCTCAACGCTCTGATTCGTCAGCGCACCATACTTATCCCACGAACGCACATCAAAATACACGTCACCAGAATCATCCAGCGCAGGATACGCGTGGCCACGATCAATCAGACGCTGAATCAGAGCAAACATCTCCGGAATATGACCGGTCGCACGCGGCTCATAGGTCGGCGGATCAATACCCAGCGCCGCATACGCCTGAGCAAAAACCTTCTCAAAACGGTACGCGAGCGCCCACCACAGCTCATTCGGGAATTCACCCTCAAAACCGGGCTCCATAGAATCAGCAGACTTCGCCAAAATCTTGTCATCAATATCAGTGACATTGCGGACCGTCGTCACCTTCAAACCGCGGTAACGCATCCAACGGCTCAACTGGTCAAAAACCAACGCCGAACGGATATGGCCCAGATGCGGTTCACCCTGCACCGTAGCACCACAATAATAGATACGCGCCTCACCGGGCACGACGGGCTCAAACTCGCGAATAGTCGCGGAAGCTGAATCATAAAAACGCATAGTCACACTCTCATTCTACGGGGTCGGCTCAGACGCCGGGGCGGTAAATCAGCGATAGGTTACAGAATGGCTCGAAGCAACCAAACACCTACGAACGCGGGTACACCAGCGCCGTCGCAATAGCAGCCACACCCTCGCCGCGGCCCGTCAAACCCAGACCGTCAGTAGTCGTCGCAATCACCGTCACCGGAGCACCCGCCGCCTCGCTCAGCACACGGTTCGCCTCATCACGGCGCGGAGAGAACTTCGGGCGGTTACCCACCAGCTGAACGCTCACATTACCAATCTCAAAACCAGCAGCACGCACAATCGCCGCAGCCTCAGAAAGAATACGAACACCAGAAGCGCCCTTCATATCCGGGCGGTCCACACCAAAATTAGAGCCCAAATCCCCCGTGCCGGAGGCAGCAAAAAGAGCATCAGCGGCAGCATGAGCCACCACATCACCATCAGAATGGCCGCTCAAACCACGCTCACCCGGCCAATGCAGACCAGCAATATACAGAGGAGTGCCCTCCTCACCAAAAGCGTGGACATCAACACCGGTACCAACACGAGGAATAACAGTCATCACAGGACCCTTCAATCGATCAAAAATCTTCTCAGCAGCAGTGCCTCCGCAAAAGAGGCGTTAGGAGGCAGGCTTAGGCAGCAGAATCACCAAACAGCGCGCGAGCAACCCGCAAATCCATCGGAGTCGTCACCTTAAACGCATCCGCATCACCGGCAACCGTCAACACCGGCTCACCCGCCGCCTCCATCGCCATCGCATCATCAGTCAACAGCTCAGCCTCCTCAGCAGGCAGGGAACGGCTACGCTCATGTGCCGCCAACAGGGCAGCCACCTCAAAACCCTGAGGAGTCTGCACCGCACGCATCTGCGCACGCGAAGGAGTACCCGTCACCAAACCAGCAGAATCCACAGTCTTCACCGTATCCACCACCGGCAACACAGGAATCACCGCACGCACAACACCCTGCGGGCTCGCAGAACCCAAACCCTCAAGCACGCGGTGATACACCTGCGGCGGAGTAAAAGCACGAGCGCAATCATGAATCAGCACATAATCCACCGGAACCTGCGCATCCTTCAAAGCATCCAACGCCGCAACCACCGAAGCAGTACGCGTATCACCACCGGCAGTAATCAACGCACCGGCACGGCGGGCATCCTCCAAAAGCTCCGGGCAACTCGCCGAACAATCAGCAGGAACAGTCACCACCACATGCTCAGCAACACCCGAAGCGAGCGCACCCTCCAACGCATAATCCAGCAGGGTACGACCATGCACACGCACAGCGGCCTTCGGGATCGGCTCACCCAGGCGAGTACCCGAACCAGCCGCCAAAACAATCACAGCAGTATTCGCCGCAGAAGCAGAACTCATCAGTCTCAAGCCCGCCTACGCCTCGAACTTATAGCCCAAGCCGCGAACCGTCACCACATACTGCGGGGCAGAAGAATCCGGCTCAATCTTCGAACGCAGACGCTTAATATGCACATCCAGGGTCTTCGTATCACCCACATAGTCGGCGCCCCACACACGCTCAATCAGCTGGCCACGAGTCATCACACGACCCACATTGCGCAGCAGAATCTCCAGGAGCTCAAACTCCTTCAGCGGCATAGAAATCTCTTCACCATTAACCGTCACCACATGGCGGTCAATATCCATACGCACCGGGCCGCCCTGCAGCACCGACTCAGTAGCAGAATCAGTCTCCGCCGAACGACGACGCAACACCGCGCGGATACGAGCAATCAGCTCACGCGCAGAATACGGCTTCGTCACATAGTCATCAGCGCCCAGCTCCAGACCCAGCACCTTATCCAGCTCAGAGTCCTTAGCGGTCAACATGATAATCGGGACCGAAGACACCTCACGCAGCTTACGGCACACCTCCATACCGGACATGCCCGGAAGCATCACATCCAGAAGCACCAAATCCGCGCCCTCGCGGTCAAACACCGGCAGAGCGTCCAGACCGTTGTCCACAACAATCGTCTGGAAACCCTCACGACCCAGCAAAAACGCAAGGGGATCCGAGAGGGCCTCTTCGTCCTCAACAATCAGAATTTAGACATCAATAACTTCCTTCGATTCCATAAAACCTATACCGCTAACACTACACTGCGACCGGAGGCTCATTCAGCGGCAACGCCAACGTAAACGTCGAACCCTCCTGCGGCATCGACCGAACCGTCACGCTACCACCGTGCTGAGTCATCACATGCTTCACAATGCTCAAACCCAAACCAGTGCCGCCCGTCTGACGCGAACGAGCCGGATCAACCCGGTAAAAACGCTCAAAAATACGTTTCTGCTCGTCCTCCGGGATACCCACGCCCTGATCAGCAACCTCAACCAACAGCTGATCAGCCACACGGTGCACCCAAATATCCACCTTCGTATGCTCCGGCGAATAACGCACCGCGTTCTCCACTAGGTTCTGCACAGCAATACCGAGCAGCTCGGCATCACCGTACACCTCGGGGACCTCCTCGATGCGGGTAGAAATCTGAATATCCTTCTCCTCCGCCACAATATGCGAACGATCCACCGCATCAGCCACCAAAGAAGGCACCGACACCGGACCACCACGCGCAATCACATCGGTCGACTGCAGACGCGAAAGCTCAATAATGTCACGCACCAGCGCAGACAGGCGGCGAGTCTCCTTATGCAGACGACCCACAAAATACTCAATCGCCTCCGGGTCATCACTCGCCTGCTCAATAGCCTCAGCCAGCAGACTCACCGCACCCACCGGAGTCTTCAACTCATGCGACACATTCGCCACAAAGTCATTACGCATACGCTGAACACGAGAAATCTCAGTGCGGTCATCAGCGAGCACCAGAATGTACTCATCCCCCAGCGAAGCAACACGCACGTCCAAGACCAGCGCCTCACCCTCACCGCGGTCAATCTCAAAAGTACGCTCCGCAAAAATACCGCGATGACGCACCGTGCGAATCATATCCGCCAACTCATCAGAGGCCACCGTATGACCACGCACCAGACCCATCGCATACGCACCCGGAGAAGCCTGAACCACGCCGCCCACCTCATCAATCACCAGATAGGCGCGACCAATCACAGCAAGCACCTGAGCGGCACCATCACGCAGCGCCGGCGCCGACACCAAGCTACGCTCCTGCTCCCGCTCACTACGCGCCACCGCGTTCATGCTCAGGACGCCCACCAGCAGACCTATCATGCCCGCAATAAAGGCGATCAGACCGGCATCCATGTACTTCCCTTCCATTCGGGTACCCCCTAAGTATAAATGTGGCCGATACCCGGCACTCAGGCGAACGCCCCTCTTCTCAAGCAGGCCCCCCGTTCTCAGGCAGGCCCCCGTGCAGAAACCCTGCAGGTGCCTTTACCATACAGAGAACGCAATGAGCCGCCCACCTCAACGGTGGACGGCTCATCACAGTGGCAGGGGCGAAACCCTGCCGGAGGTATTACTTACCCTGGTTTGCTACGGCAGCAATAGCGTCCTTAGCAGCCTCGGGGTCCAGGTACTCGCCGGCCTTGACGGGCTGGAAGTTCTCATCCAGCTCGTAGTACAGCGGAATACCGGTGGGGATGTTCAGGCCAGCAATGTCCTCATCGGAAATACCCTCGAGGTGCTTGACCAGCGAACGCAGAGAGTTACCGTGTGCAGCAACCAGAACGGTCTTGCCTGCTGCGAGGTCGGGCTTGATGTCCGACTCCCAGTAGGGAAGCATACGGCCCAGAACGTCCTTCAGGCACTCGGTGCGAGGAGCGTTCTCAACATCCGCGTAGCGGGGGTCGTTTGCCTGCGAGTAGGGGTCGTTGTCATCCAGCGGGGGCGGCGGAACGTCGTAGGAACGACGCCACGTCATGAACTTCTCGTCGCCGTATTCCTCGCGGATCTCGGACTTATTCTTACCCTGCAGAGCACCGTAGTGACGCTCGTTCAGACGCCAGGTGCGCTTGACGGGAATCCACAGACGGTCTGCTGCATCCAGTGCAAGGTTTGCGGTGTTGATTGCGCGACGCTGCAGGGAGGTGTGAACAACATCGGGGAGGATGTTGCGCTCTGCCAGCAGCTCGCCGCCGCGCTTAGCCTCAGCGCGGCCCTTATCGGTCAGGTTAACGTCCACCCAACCGGTGAACAGGTTCTTTTCATTCCACTCGGACTGGCCGTGGCGCAGGAGTACTAGTTTGTAAGTCATACCTCTATTTTTCATTTACCCGCCGGTTTGTCATGCCTCAAGGCCTAGAAAATATGCATTCTCCCAAAAATTTATAAGGGTCTTTATTACCAGAACGAAAGGCTCAAAAACCCCGCCAGAAAAGGGCAAAGCCCCGCACACCACCCGAGCAGGACAAACCCGTCAGGCAGCGCACGAGGCTTCACCATCTATCGCGCAAAGCGAGCGCACAAGCTAACGCTAGAAACGGCGGCGACCAACCGAAGGCCACACACCAGCCAGGAACACGCAGCTAATCACAGCAGCTACCAGCTGAAGAATCAGCACAGTATTACCGCCGCCAGTCAGCGCAGCAAAAACGCTAAACAGCGACACCGCAGCAGAACCACCGGTCAAAGCCAGCCACGTGTTCTTCGGGCGCTTACCGGCAAAATCGTACGCGTTCGCCGGAGACATCCACGCACGCACAAAAGCCAGCACACCAACCGCAGCACCGGCGATAGCCAGCAGCGTATCAACAAAAATGGTCACATACCCGACCAGCAGAATAGGAGACATAGTATTCCTTAGAATCAGCAGCTTCTCTAGACAACCCTAGCAAAGCGCTTAGCGGACGACCTTAAAGGCCTCAACCAAGTCATTGTAAAGGTCATCCACGTTCTCAATACCCACCGACAGGCGTAGCAGAGACTCCGGAATCGAATCCGGCTCGTTACCGTGGCGACGACGACGCTCCACCAGCGACTCCACGCCGCCCAGGGAGGTTGCCGGGGTCCACAGCTTCAACGCCTCCACGACGTTACGGGCGCCCTGAGCGTCCGTATCAAGAGTGACGCACAGAATCGCGCCGAAACCGTCCATCTGTTTCTTCGCAATCTCATGACCGCGGTCGCTCTCCAGACCCGGGTAACGCACCTCAGCCACGAAGGGGTGCTCGCTCAGACGCTCCGCAAGAACCTGCGCATTCTGCACCGCACGCTCCACGCGCAGCGCCAGGGTGCGCAGACCACGCAGGCCAAGCCACGCCTCCACCGGACCGGGGATTGCGCCATTGGTGATGCGGTGGTGCAGCATCGCCTTGTACAGCTCCTCATTCGAGGTCAGAGCCATACCCAGCAGAACATCAGAGTGGCCCGCGAGGAACTTCGTAGCGGAGTGAACCACTACGTCTGCACCCAAATCCAGGGGACGCTGCAGAATCGGGGTTGCGAAGGTGTTATCCACCGCGGTCACAATGCCCAAGCGGCGAGCAGCAGAAAGCAGGGCAGGCAGGTCAGCAACCTCAAGCATCGGGTTCGTGGGGCTCTCCAGCCACGCCAGGACCTTCGGTGCCGAGTAGTTCACGTTCTCCGGGGTCACACCGGTGCGGGATGCGGCATCCTCCATAGCGGCGATAACGCTCTCGGTGTCTTCAATATCCACGCGAACGAGCTCAATGATGCCGCGGCGCTCCAAATCCTTGCACAGGGTCACCGACGCCATGTATGCGTGCTTCGGAATCAGCACGATAGAACCAACCGGCACCAGGTCGATGACGGCAGCGACAGCAGCCATACCGGAGGGGAACAGCAGACCGGGCTGGGTGGCGTTCTCCAGCTTCGCGACAACCTCTTCCATGCCCTCCCAGGTGGGGTTCGAAAAGCGGGCGTACACGCGGTCTGCTCAATATTGACGGCGTCCACACCGCGGTAGGTGGAAGAAAGAACGATCGGCGGGTTCACCGGCGCGTCATGCTCGTGTGCCGGGCGGCCGCCAGAGACGACGAAGGTCTCTGCGGAGTAATTCATGTCGTGGTTATCTGCACTCATGTAATTAAGCCTGGCACACCCGCGCCCAGAACGCACGCCTGCACAGGTGACGGCACACAGGATTTACATGTTTTTTACCTTGATACGCGCTCAATGCCACGCGGAGGTATCACCAAAACCGCACCGGTGCGGCTAAGAGACCCGGTACCCTTAAGGGTGATGGATACTCTCAGCTACACCCCCGATGCACAGAATCTTCCCGCCGACCCGACCGGTCGCCGCGGGCTTTTTATCGTGGTCGAAGGAGGCGACGGCGCCGGCAAAACCACCCAGCTCGCCCTGCTGAATGAAGCGCTCAGCACCCGCGGATACCGTGTCATCACCACCCGCGAACCCGGCGGCACCGAGATCGGCGAGAAGCTGCGCGCCCTCGTCCTGGAAGCCGGTCAGGGCACCATTGACGACCGCACCGAGGCACTGATTTTTGCGGCGTCCCGCGCGGCTCACGCCTCCCAGCTGATTCGCCCCGCACTCGCTGAGGGCGCCATCGTGCTCAGTGACCGCTATATTGATTCTTCCGCCGCGTACCAGGGTGTTGGCCGTGATCTAGGTGTTGAAACCATCGTCGATTTGAGCCGCTGGGCTACCGCCGACCTGGTTCCCGACGCGACCCTATTGCTGAGTGTGCCGCTGAGCGCCGAGCAGGAGCGCATGGACCAGCGCGGCACCGTCGACCGTATTGAGGCTGAAGGCGCGGCGTTCAAGGCACGTATTCACGGTGCGTTCGAGCAGATCGCCCGCGAGGACGCTAACGGTTCGCACCGCATCATTGATGGTGTGGGCACGATTGATGAGGTACACGCGCGCGTACTCGAGGTGATTGAGCCTCTGCTTGCCGCCCGCGAACTGATCCGCACCGGCAAGGAGGACTCATGAGCCTCTGGGATACCCTGCTGATTCCTGCCGATAAGCTCCAGCAGCTACGCACGGATGCCGCCGCCGACCGCCCCACGCACGCTTGGCTTTTCACGGGTGCGACCGGTGCGCCGCACCGTGAGGCCGCAAAAATTTTCGCAGCCGCGCTGCTGTGCGAGCAGCCCGACCCGCAGAACCGCGGATGCGGTCAGTGCAAGGGTTGCGTGACCGTCATAAACGGTTCGCACGCGGATTTTACGCACTTTAGTACCGAGGCGACGCACATCAGCATTGATGAGGCACGCGAGCTGGTCATGAAGGCTCAGGACCGCCCGACCGTGGGTCGCTGGCGCGTGATTCTGGTCGAGGACACCGAGCGCATGCCGGAGCGTACCTCCAATGTGTTATTGAAGGCGATTGAGGAGCCGCCGCCGCATACGATTTGGTTGTTGACGGCTCCCTCCCCCACTGATGTGCTGGTGACGATTCGTTCGCGTTGCCGTCCCGTGCAGTTGCCGGTTCCTACCGATGCGCAGGTGCACGAGTATTTGCTGGCGCACGGTGTGGCGGATCCTTTGGCGCAGCGTGCGGCGCGTCTGGCTATGGGTGATGCGCAGGAGGGGTACCGTTTGGCGACCGATGAGCGGGCGATGGCTCGTCGGGAGTTGATTACCTCCCTGATTCTGAATGTTCGTTCTATTTCTTCGGCTTTCAATGCGGCAGAAAAGCTCACCGACCTTGCCGACCAGGACGCACAGGCTGTCTCCGCTCTCAAGGATGAGCAGGAACGCCAGGAGCTTCTGGCGCTACTGGGTATTCGCGAGGGTGAGCGTGTTTCGCCATCCTTGCGAGCGCAGGTTCGCCGACTGGAGGAGCAGCAGAAGCGCCGCGCTAAGCGCGTTTCATCCGATACGCTGTTGCGTTCCGTGGCGCAGGTGCAGACGGTTCTGCGTGATGCGTTGACGGTGGCTCTGTCGGCTCAGGCTCCGCTGGTCAATGAGCATTTGCGTGAGCCTCTGGAGGCGTTCTGCACCCGCCGTTCCGCCCAGCAGCTACTGGAGGATGTACAGGCGGTCGAGCTGACTCTGCGCCGCCTGCGGACGAATGCGAATGCGCGCCTGGCGCTTGAGGCGTTGATGAGCCGTTTCGTGTACTAGAGGCTTCTTGGTAGCTCATACAGCAAAAGGGGAGGCACCGAAGAGATGATCTTCGGCGCCTCCCCTTCTATTGGTTCTCAGCACCCCTAGAACTCAGTCACGGAATCAAGCTTAGTTGCGGAAACCGTGAACCGGCGACGGAATACGACCGCAGCGGGCGATAAACGCCTCCGCGCTCGGGGTGTGAGTGGGCATGACGGGCGCGCGACCGAGCAGACCACCAAATTCGACCATGTCGCCTACACCCAGGCCGACCGCCGGGATGACGCGAACCGCGGTGGTCTTGTGGTTCATCACGCCGATTGCCGCCTCGTCGGCAATCATTGCGGCGAGGGTGGCGGCGGGGGTGTCGCCGGGAACCGCGACCATGTCCAGGCCGACGGAGCAGATGGCGGTCATTGCTTCGAGCTTGTCCAGGGTGATGTGTCCGGCTGCTGCGGATTCAATCATGCCGATATCCTCAGAGATCGGAATGAAGGAGCCGGAGAGGCCACCGACGTTCGAGCATGCCATGAGGCCGCCCTTCTTCACCGCATCATTGAGCAGTGCGAGGGCCGCAACGGTGCCGTGGGTACCGACGGTTTCCAGACCCATCTCTTCGAGGATGTGCGCGACCGAGTCGCCAATCTCTGCGGTGGGTGCCAGGGAGAGGTCAATAATGTTGAAGGGCACGCCCAGACGCTCGGAGGCGAGGGTACCGACCAGCTGACCGACGCGGGTAATCTTGAAGGCTGCCTTCTTGATTTCTTCGGCGCAGGTGTCGAAGGATTCGCCGCGGACCTTCTGCAGGGCGCGGTGTACCACGCCGGGGCCGGAGATACCCACGGAGATGGTGGTGTCTGCCTCCTGCACGCCGTGGAATGCACCCGCCATGAAGGGGTTGTCGCTGACGGCGTTCGCGAAGACGACGAGCTTGGCGCAGCCGAAGCCGTGTGCATCCGCGGTCAGGTCTGCGGTGGTGCGGATGGTTTCACCCATGAGCTTGACGGCGCTCATGTTAATGCCGGCGCGGGAGGATCCGATGTCTACGGAGGAGCAGACCACGTCGGTTTCTGCGAGCGCTCGCGGGATGGAGCGGATTAGCTTTTCGTCGGCGGGGGTCATGCCCTTGTCGACGAGGGCGCTGAAGCCACCGACAAAGTTTACGCCGACTGCCTTAGCTGCCGCGTCGAGGGTGCGGGCGAATTCTACGTAATCCTCGTCGTTGGAGGCGCCTGCCACCAGCGCGATGGGGGTGACGGCGATGCGCTTGTTGACGATCGGGATGCCGAGTTCAGTTTCGATACCTTCGCAGACGCTGACGAGGTTTGCGGCGCGGCTGGTGATCTTGTCGTAGATTTTGCGGCGGGCTACTTCGCCGTCGGAGTCGGCGCAGTCGAGCAGGGAGATACCCATGGTGACGGTGCGAATGTCGAGCTTCTGCTCCTCGATCATTCGGATGGTTTCTAGAATGTTGGTGTTGCGCATAAGTGGAGCCCTAGATGGTGTGCATTGCCTTGAAGATGGATTCTGCCTGAATGCGAATCTGCACCTTCTGTTCGTGCTCGACACCAACCATGGCTTCCTGCAGGTCGATGAGGTTCTGTTGCTCTTCGTCGAAGGAGCAGTGCATGATCATGGTGAAGTATTCGCCCATGATGGTCTGGGAGACGTCGAGAACGTTGACCTTGCGCTCAGCGAGGGTTGCGGTCACGGCGGCGATGATGCCTTCGTGGTCGATGCCTGTGACGGTGAGAATAATCTTCACGGTGTTCTCCTAGTGGTTTGGGGTTGCGCACCTAAGGAAAAGGTGCATAAAAGCTCACGTATACGCATATTTATAAGACCAATTATAGGTTACTCAGAACACATTCTGTAGAGCCAACCGCAGAGTCAACATAAAAAGCCCCTCCCACCACACACCGGGAGAATAAAAAATCCACGTCCCCTCACCTTATTCAAAGGCAAGAAAGAACGTGGATTCTTTATGGGCGTCATAAGCGGGGCATTCTCTTTTGAATGCTCCATGTATCTGTCTGGATTTGAGCGTCTAGAGACGCTAGCGCCCAGAGACGCTTCCCAAACGTAACGCCTAGAACTAAGACCTAAAAAGGCCTAGACGTAAGAAGCGATGTACAGCTCACCGCTACCGCTCAGGGTTGCCGCCGAGGGCTCGCCCACATGCAGTACCGACTCGGTGGCACCCAGTACGAACTCTTCGGTGCCGTTGCCGTCTGCTGCGTGAATGGTGATTTCGCCGGATACGCTCAGTGCGGCACTAATGCCCTCGAAGGTGTATTCCTGCGGCTTACCCTCTTCAACGCGGATGCGGGTCACGCTCATGCGTTCATCCCACATGGCGTAGGTGCCAACGGGTGCATTCTCGGGGGTGGGACGCTGAATAACCGGGGCGTCCTGGCTTTCACCGAGAACCTTAATGAGCTCCTCAGTATCGATGTGCTTTGCGGTCAGACCGGCACGCATCACGTTATCGGAGGGGTTCATCAGCTCGATAGCGGTACCGGAGACGTAGGCGTGCACCTGACCGTCGGGGGTGAAGGCGGATTCGCCCGGTGCCAGGTGTACCAGGTTCATGACGAAAGCGACGAGCAGACCGCGGTCGCCGGGGTACTTGCCGGCAACAATCTGCACGAGCTCAGCGGCGTCAGCAATGACAGGGTTGTCGGAGTCGGTCAGCTGTGCTGCCGCCTCGACAAGCTGCTCAACAGCCGCGGTGGCGGTCTCTTCAGGCATGCGAATAATCTCGGTCAGCAGCTGTTTGGGGGTAAGCTCCACACGCTCTGCCAGCCAGTCGGTCTTGAACGCCTCGGCAAGCTCTGCCAGCTGCGCGGAGGTGCGCACACCGGTGAGCACGCGCATCTGGGTCAGCGCAATGACGGTTTCAGGCTTGGAGTAGCGGTCCTTGTAGTTGCGGTGCGGCGCGTCGATTGCGATGCCGCGTGCCTGCTCATCCTCGAAACCTGCAATCGCCTGCTCGGGGGTGGGGTGCACCTGAATGGACAGGGGCGCATCAATCGCAAGAATCTTAAAGAGGAAGGGGAACCAATCGGAGGTACGGTCCGGGCGCAGGAAGCGGGAGGGGTTCTCCACAATCAGCTCATTGAGCGGGGACTCGGTACCATCAACGGTTGCACGGGAGGGCGCAGCCGGATGCGCGCCAACCCACACCTCAGCCTCGGGCTGTTCGGTGGGCACGGGCACGCCGCGCATGCGTCCAAGAATTTCGCGGGAACCCCACGCATAATTCTGAATCTGGTTTTTTAGGGAAAAAATCTCACCCATGGGGGGAAATACCTCTCGACGTGAGTTGTTTGAAGTAAGTGACGTGATAAAAAACCCATACATTCAGCGGAATTTATAAGGTTTTACCTGCCCATTATAGAGGCTAGTTACACTTCTTTACCGCTAAAATAAAAGGCGTGACTACTATTAATCTACATGACTCATTCAAAGCGTACGACGTGCGTGGCATCGTCGGCGAGACCATTACCGCAGAGACTGTTCGCGCAACTGGCGCGGCTTTCGTAGACGTTCTGGGCCTGGAGGGCCAGACCATTCTGGTCGGTGGCGACATGCGCCCCTCCTCCCCCGAATTCATGGATGCATTCGCCCAGGGTGCAACCGCTCGCGGTGCAAATGTTGAGAAGATCGGTCTGATCTCCACTGACGTTCTGTACTTCGCATGTGGCGTTGAGAACGCTGCCGGTGTTACCTTCACCGCTAGCCACAACCCCGCAGAGTACAACGGCATGAAGATGGCTAAGGCTGGCGCTGTTCCGCTGTCCTCCGAGTCCGGTCTGTTCGATATCCGTGACCTGGCTCAGAAGTACCTGGACGCCGGCGAGATTCCTTCGGTCGAGAAGGTCGGCACCGTTTCTGAGAAGGACATCCTCAAGCCCTACGCAGAGTACCTGCGCAAGCTGGTGGACCTGTCTTCCATCCGCCCCCTGAAGGTTGTTGTTGACGCTGGTAACGGCATGGGTGGTATGACCACTCCCGCTGTTCTGGGCGACACCATCCTGCCGGGCCTGCCCCTGGAAATCGTTCCCCTGTACTTCGAGCTGGACGGCACCTTCCCGAACCACCCGGCTAACCCGCTGGAGCCGGCTAACCTGGTTGACCTGCAGAAGGCTGTTGTTGAGCACGGTGCTGACATTGGTCTGGCATTTGACGGTGACGCTGACCGTTGCTTCGTCATCGATGAGAAGGGTGAACCCGTCACTCCTTCGGCTGTGACCGCTCTGGTTGCTGAGCGCGAGATTGCTCGTGCGAAGGCAGAGGGTAACGAAGAGCCCGTCATCATCTACAACCTGATCACCTCGAAGGCTGTTCCTGAGCTGGTTGAGAAGCTGGGCGGCCGCGCAGTGAAGACCCGCGTGGGCCACTCCTTCATCAAGGCTGTTATGGCTAAGGAGAACGGTGTGTTCGGTGGCGAGCACTCCGCTCACTACTACTTCAAGGACTTCTTCAACGCCGATACCGGTATGCTGGCCGCTATGCACGTGCTGGCAGCCCTGGGCGGCGGCGACGAGCCCCTCTCCGAGATCAGCGCAAAGTACTCCCCGTACGTTGCCTCCGGCGAGATCAACTCCGAGATTGAAGACAAGGCAGCCGCAGTGGACCGCGTGCGTGCACACTACGCTAACGCTCCTGTGGTTGTTGAGGACTCCGACGGCACCACCTTCACCAACACCGAAGAGGGTTGGTGGGTTAACCTGCGTCCTTCGAACACCGAGCCTTTCCTGCGCCTGAACCTTGAGGCACCGGATGTTGAGACTATGGAGCGCGTCCGCGATGAGGTTCTGGCTCTGGTTCGCCAGGGCTAAGCACTAGCTAGCTACTAAGATCCCGCCCGCAGATTACTTCTGCGGGCGGGATATTTTTCTTAGGTTCTAAACCCGGCTAGGTTCTTCTGCCTCAGAGAAAGAACCTAGCCGGGTTTAAGAAACCTAGCGGACGAGCCGGCTTAAGCGGTTTTTACGCCTCGCGTGCCTGGTCGTGGAGCATCCACTGGTCAGGGCCGAAGATCTCGTAGTTGATGTTCTTGCCGGGGACACCTGCCTCCACCAGTGCGGAGCGTACGCCCTGCATGAAGGGCAGCGGGCCGCAGAGGTAAACGTAAGCGTTAGTGGGAACATCCAGCTTGGATACGTCGACGAGGCCGGTGAAGTCGCCGCCTTCGCCCTCGATGAAGGAGACGAGGCGTGCATTGGGCAGCTTGCCGACGAGCTCGGTGAGCTCTTCGCGCAGGGGCCAGGTGTCCAGGCGGCGGTCTGCGTGGACCACGGTCACGGGACGCTCGGAGCCCTTCTCAACCAGCTCGGAGAGGAAGCTGAGCATGGGGGTGGTGCCGATGCCTGCGGAGAAGAGGTACAGGGGCGCCTCGGGGTCGCCAAAGCCTTCCAGAGTCAGGTCACCGTAGGGGTTGGAGATTTCGACGACTGCGCCAACTTCCAGCTCGTGCAGGATGGAGGTCATCTCGCCGTTGGGGTCGAGCTTCACAGCGATGCGGCGCTGGTTCTTTTCGCTGGGCAGCAGGGTGTACTGGCGTGCCTGGCGCAGGCCGTCACGTGCGGGAACGACGATGGAGATGTACTGGCCGCCCTTGGACTCGGTCATGGGGGTCTCGTCGGCGGGCTCGAAGGTCAGAACTACGACGTTCTCACCGGTCTCCTTGCGGTCAACGAGCTTGAAGGGTGCGAACATGACGTCGTTTGCCTGGGAGGCGTACAGGCCCTTCTCCAGCTTAATGAGGGCGTTGCCCATGAGCCAGTAGACCTCGGTCCATGCCTCAACGATTTCGGGGGTAGCCAGGTCGCCCAGGTTAGCGGCGATTGCCTCGAAGAGGTACTTGTAGACGGTGGGGTACTCTTCTTCCTTCAGGCCCAGGGATGCGTGCTTGTGTGCAACGCGGGAGAGGACCTCGTCCGGGTAGGAGTCCGGGTGCTCGACAATGTAGGAAGCGAATACTGCGATGGAGCCAGCCAGTGCGCGAGGCTGAGTGCCTTCAAGCTGGGAGGAGCGGGAGAACATGCCGTCCATCAGGTCGGGGCGGGCGGCGAACATTCGACGGTAGAAGTCGGGGGTGATGTCGTTAATGCGCTCAGCAATGATGGGCAGCGTTGCCTCAATAATGGGGCGGGACTTCTCGGAGAGCATCGGTGTGTGCCTTCTTCCTGTGTGGTCACCTCGGTCATTGTGGCGAGACCCCTCAATATCAGTATTGCGGGGCATTCACTCAGACAGCTTAGTTGGTGACAGAGTGTTTATAAAGCACCCTTACCGTAGCATTTTGCGGGGTGTTTGCGCTGAGTGCAGGTCACTTTCTGAGGGATATTGAGGGGGCTAGGTGAGACTTATGGTTCAGCTTGACTCAAAGAGAGAGCCGAGCGTCACACTATATATTTTCAGCACTGTTTTTGAGTTCGCCGCGTGACTAGCCCCGGAGTGTGCATAAAAATTCTGGCATGGAAATATATTTACTACGGAAAGTATGCAGTACAGTGCAAAAATGAATATGGTCACATTTTCTGCATTTGAAAAGCAAATTTGCAATATCTTGCATTTCCTGCACATTTTCCGGGTTCATGCAGGTGCCGACAACCGCGCAGACGGAGTCAAAAATACCCCTACGCTGCTCTCAAACCCCCGCAAGAAACCCTAGACAATACCCAGCACGAACCGCCTAGCGCCCCCGCATCAAGCGCAGAAACACCCAAAAGTCCGTGTTAAAAACTCTATGGAGCCTCCCACCGGAAAGCTCCACAGGTATCACGTATCGCTTGAATACTTACGACTAGCGCCTTACAACTAGCGCGCAGGCAGTGCGTTCTCCGGAGGCCCAAAGCCCAGCTCAACAAACACCGGGCCAACGGGGCGCGCACCGGCAGTCAACTCGCTAATGACCACCGAATCAACCGATGCATAGAATGCCTCACGCGCCTTCGCCAGCACATTGCGCAGGCGACAGAACTTATCGAGGGGGCAGTGGCCGTTCTCATCCTCGCACTCAATCATGGGGATATCGCCCTCAGTAGCGCGAAGAATAGTGCCGACGGTCGCAGAACGACCCGCATCGGAAAGCATGACGCCACCGGCACGACCACGAGTCGAGTCCAGATAACCCATGTTCACGAGAAAAGCTACAGCCTTCGCCACGTGGTTGTAGGGGGTGTCCACACCTTCAGAGATCTTCTGGGTGGAAAGCTTCTGACCGGGCTCCAGGGCAGACAGGAGCATCAGAACGCGGAGCGAGACATCCGAGAATGCTGTCAAACGCATGGATACTCCTTCTAATCTCTCGTGCCGCCACATATCAATACATGCAGCAGTGGATATGCGCAGCTCGTGAAAGCCGTGCGCGTTCAAAAATCTTACATTGGCATTGTATAGGGGCGGCGAGGGGGCAAGAAATTATAACTAGCCGCTTCTGTACCCAAACCACCCCGGCGGGAAGCTTAAAGTATTTCTCAAAAGCAAGTGGACTGCATAGCCTTACACTCACGCCTTTGCGCGAAAACTTATCGTTCCCCCAACTGGTAGAGATTTAAATTTCCCCTCAACGGAAGGAAGGAGCGGAATCTCACCGGGAGATTCCGCTCCTTCAAAGCGCTATACCGTAGGTATTAGCTGGAGTGTCTTAGTCCTCCAGAGCCTTCGCCAGAGCGTCGCGCTGTTCGCGAACCTCAGCAGGCAGCTTGTCGCCGAACTTAGCCAGCCACTCATCGATGCCGGGCAGCTCAGCAGCCCATTCTTCCTTCGAGACAGCCAGAGCAGCCTTCAGCTCGTCCTCAGAGATTTCCAGACCGGTCAGGTCCAGGTCTTCCTTGGTGGGAACGGTGCCAAGGAAGGTCTCCTGGCCGCCAGCCTTGCCGTCAAGGCGGTCGAAGATCCACTTCACAACACGAGAGTTCTCGCCGAAGCCGGGCCATGCGAAGCCGCCGTCGGGGGTGCGGCGGAACCAGTTGACGTAGTAGACCTTCGGCATGTTCTCAGCGCCGTGCTTCTTACCCAGGTCCAGCCAGTGCTTGAAGTAGTCACCAGCGTTGTAACCGATGAAGGGCAGCATAGCCATCGGATCGCGGCGAATCACGCCGACAGCGCCCTTAGCAGCCGCAGTGGTCTCGGAGGAGAGGGTAACCGCGCGGAACACGCCCTGCTCCCAGCTCTCGGACTCAGAAACCAGGGGGATGGTGGTCTTGCGGCGACCGCCCAGAACGATAGCACTCAGCGGCACACCCTCGGGGTCGTAGTACTCGGGAGCGAGCATGTCGACCTGGGATGCGGGGGTGCAGAAGCGGGAGTTCGGGTGAGCTGCCGGGCGGCCGGACTCGGGGGTCCAGTCCTTACCGGTCCAGTCAATCAGGTGTGCGGGAGCCTCGTCGGTCTTGCCCTCCCACCAGACGGAGCCGTCGTCGGTCAGTGCAACGTTGGTGAAGATGGTGTTGCCCTTGGCGATAGCCTTCATAGCGTTCGGATTGGTGGAGTAACCGGTGCCCGGTGCCACGCCGAACAGGCCAGCCTCGGGGTTGACCACGCGTGCCTGGTGGTTCTCGTCGAACTCAATCCATGCGATGTCGTCGCCGACCATCTCAGCCTTCCAGCCGTCAATGGTGGGTTCCATCATTGCGAAGTTGGTCTTGCCACATGCGGAGGGGAACGCTGCGGAGATGTAGCGAACCTTGCCCTCGGGGTTGGTGACCTTCAGGATGAGCATGTGCTCCGCCATCCAGCCCTCATCGCGACCGATAACGGATGCGATACGCAGTGCGTAGCACTTCTTACCGAGCAGTGCGTTACCGCCGTAGCCGGAACCGAAGGACCAGATTTCGCGGGTCTCGGGGAACTGGACGATGTACTTCTCGGGGTTGCAGGGCCAGGGAACGTCTTCCTGACCGGGCTCCAGGGGTGCGCCGACAGAGTGCAGGGCCTTAACGAAGAAGCCGTTGGTCTCGTTCAGCTTGGCAAGAACGTCCTTACCAATGGTTGCCATGATGCGCATGGAGCAGACAACGTATGCGGAGTCGCTGAGCTCAACAGCAATCTTGGGGTTCTTAGCCTTCAGGGAGCCCATGACGAAGGGAATAACGTACATGGTGCGGCCGCGCATGGAGCCCTCGAACAGACCGGTCAGGGTCTGCTTCATTTCGACGGGGTCGCGCCAGTTGTTGGTCGGGCCTGCGCCTTCTTCAGTCTCGGAGCAGATGAAGGTGCGCTCCTCGACACGTGCAACGTCATCGGGATCGGAGAAAGCTGCGTAAGAGTTCGGGAATTCGTGATCGCTGAGGCGAACAAAGGTACCGGCGTCAACCAGTTCCTGTGCCAGGCGGTCGTATTCTTCCTGGGAGCCATCGACCCAGTAGATGTGTGCGGGCTGGGTCAGGGCCGCAACTTCGCGAACCCAATCCAGAAGGCCCTGGTGGGTAGTGGGTGCACTCTGCAGCTCCTTTTCGAGCTCAGCAGAGAGAGTACGAGTTGAGGTGTCAGCCATTGACGTTTTCCCCTTCAATCGGTGGCCCGGATACTACGTTGATCCGGATAGGTCTGAGGTAACAAAGAAGCAGTTAAACACTACAAGCGTGCAAATAATCGTGAATATGCACGCTTGGACAGTCTCCACTTCCTCGTGATGCTTACAGAATAACGCATTAATGGTCTGCAGAGCTTTCTATGACACCATTTCTTAAGTTTTGCGCATCACATTCCTAGAGCGCGAGAAGATTTCTGCAAAGAATTTTTAGGACTTATGGCGGGATTCTCCGTGGATTTCAGGGATCCGCGGCGCCGATTTTAGGGTGCTGAGAAAATATTTTGAAAAAATTTTCCGACACCAAAAACACCGGAATCATGCGGTAAAACAGGGTATTATCGAGTCTTTCGGAGGGGATTTTAGGCAAATTTCGAGTTTTTCGGCTTGCGTGCCCCTGGGGACATCCGTATAGTAGTACCTGTTGCCGCGACGGGTTGAAGAAATCCGAAGCGAGGAACATGCGCCTGTAGCTCAACGGATAGAGCATCTGACTACGGATCAGAAGGTTGGGGGTTCGAATCCCTTCGGGCGCACCACCGATCCCCGGTTCTTCGGAACCGGGGATTTTTTGTATGCCCAAAAGATCTACCTCAGAAGATATACCCCGGAGGACACGCCCGGGAAGATGTCTTTGGGCAAGAAGCGCGCAGAAAACGCCCTGCCACAAGCTCCGGGCAGGGCTCAAGCCACCGCGCAGTACAAAACGTTGCAGCATGACACGTTGCAGGCTCTAGCTAGGTGTAGCAAGGACGCTCCAGCAGCTGACGCTACCCCATCCGTGCCAAAAACGGCGCCCAAAAGCGCCCCAACCTGTGAATCCACAGATTTACGCGCCCCAGATGACGTGCTCCGGGGCACACCCGCCAAAAAACGCCTAGGATGGAAAGAGGACCCTCCACGCATAGGTTGGAGAGTAGACAACGCAAAGGAGCACTATGGCACAGCTATCCATTCCGCAGTCCCTGATAGGTGCGCTCATCGATATTGCTGATTTGGGAACCCTCGATTACTTCCCGCCCACCGAACGATGCGCGCACTGGTCCCTCTATGACGCGCAGCGCCAAGAGCTCCTCTGCCCTTGCGCACCCGCCGCCAACGCCACTGTAGAAAAGCTCTTTGAGGCCGCGGCGAAGATTCTCTACGAGAATTTCCCCCGATATATCGACTCTCCCGAGGACATCATTCCTTATACTTCCCGTCAGGAACTCGTTGCCGCCCTACGCCGCGGCGATGAGGAACCCAGCGATGAGGAACCCAGCGGCAGTACGCCTCGTGAAGAGGAACAGAACGACCTGCAGGCAGCCGAAGCTACCGCAGACTCCACGGCCGAGGCTCCCGTTGCAGAGGCTAACGAGGGTGCAGTTAGCGAGGATGCCGCGGTGAGCGCCACCGCCGTTCCCAAGCCGACTGCCTCGAAGCCTGCGGTGCCCAAGCCTGCAGTACCGAAGCCGACGCCCTCCCCCGCGCTCTTTGCCGCCCGCGCGGCACAGGCACCCGCCCCGACTCCCAGCCCGGCTCCCAGCGTGCCGGCAGAAGCCCCTGTGGAAGCACCCGCAGAGGCAACAGCAGAAAAGACGGTTCCTGTACCTACCCCCGCCACGGTTGCCCCCGCGGCGCCCAAGCCTGTTGCGCCCAAGCCCACCGCATCCATGCCCGCTACGCCCAAGCCGGCTGCGCCGACTCCCGGTGCACCCTCCCCCGGTATGTTCCGCAAGTCCACGCTGACCTACCGCCCGCCGCGCATCGAAGAGTACCTGGAGGGTCTGCGTGCCCGGCAGCAGGCGGCCGAAGCCGCCGCCCCGGAAGCCGCGCAGTCGGTAGCGGGTACCGAACAGGTATCTGCTGAAGAGTTGCCCGTGCTCAGCCAGGCTGCACCGATAGCTACGGTCCCGAAGCCTGCCGCGCCGAAACCAGGTGCGCCGAAGCCTGCCGCGCCTACCCCGAGCGCTCCCGCCGCAGAGCCGGTCGCCGCAGCACCTCGCGCCATTACCGCTGAGGACCGCGAACGCAGCTACCGCCTGCGCCCGAGCCTGCGTGCCCGCCTCGAACGCGAAAACATCAGCGAAGAGCTCGTGCGCACCATCCTGAGTGAAGGCGCGGCAGAACGCCTCAACGACTGGACCATTCGCTTCACGCATGACGACTACCGCGTTGACGTGAATACCGCCTCCGCAGAAGTCATTACCGTCATTGACGAATACGACGCCGAATACAACGAAGCGGCACAGGTATCCTTGGCGCACGGCGAATACAACTCGCTCAACGCCCTGGAACTCGAATTCAGCGAGCGCGCCCGCACCTTCTTGAAGAAGAACCCGCCGTTCGTCTTCGATCTGATGCTTCAGGCGCTGAGCAACCCCGAGAGCGTGCGCATGGCTGAAGGCTGGACCCGCATCTACGCGGCGCAGGGTCTGGAAATTGCGGTTTCGCCCGATGAGCGGACCGTTCTTGCCCTGGCGAAGACCCCGGATTTCCATGTTCTGCACGCGGAGAACCTGCGCAAGGCACAGCTCGAAGAGCTCAGCAACACCCTGGCGAAACAGGCAGAAGATAAGGCAGCCCAGGCAGAAAACACCACCAAGGAGGAAAATAATGTCCGCTAAGCAGATCACCATTCCTCTCGAGGTGTACGTTCGTCTGCAGGAGCTTGCCTCCCTCGCCGCCTATAGTTACCGCGATGAGCAGGGCTCCGAAGAGAGCACTGCACACGATAAGCCCTGGGATTTGCTCTCCAAGGAGGGTGCCTCCCTGCTCGATGAGAACGGCGCGCTCAAGCCCGAAGCGGCAGAGCTCTACTTCACCCTCCTACCGCTCATCGCCCAGGAATTCGTGGAGCAGCAGCAGGCGCTCGTGGACGCGTACCGTCAGGCACCCAAGCCCGCCGCCGCACGCGCCAAGATTCGCCCCTCCAACCAGCGCCTCATTCCGCTGACCGAGGTGCCGCTGGAGAACCAGCGTATTGCCGCGCGCATCGAGAAGGAATTCTACGGTGACGTGCCGCCGCGCCGCCGCATCTACGGTGTGCTCCCCGGCGTGATGGATTACATGATGCGCCACGGGCTCACCTACGAGCTGCTTCTAGACATCATCGAATCCCCCGCAAGCACCGTGGTTCAAGAAAGCGCGCAAGAGAACCGCTACGGCCGCGAAGTCACCCTCTACACGCATGAAGAGGAAGGCTACCAGGTGGTGCTCAACCCCCTGACCGCCGAAGTGCTCGCGCTACGCCCGCTGCAGGCTCTCGCCGGAGGCTACCAGCTCTCCCCCGACGCCCAGGCACAGCTCAAGTCGCTCGGACTGACCGGTGAGTACATTGCCCGCATCCTCGATGAGGCTGAGGACCGCCGCCCGATTCCCGGCAGTAGCCGCACCGTGTACTCGCTCAACGGCTACCAGGTGGAGTTCTCGCACTCCGACCAGCAGGTCATTCGTATTAGTCGCGGCACCGCACCCAGCCGTAACCCCTTCGAGTCGCAGCCGAGGATGAGCGGTACGAAGAGGCAGCGCGGCCGCAAGATCCCGCACGATGTGGATGCGTTCGTGCAGCTGCTGCAGGAGCACGGCTTCACCATCACCATGGGCGGTAAGCACTACGATATTCGCCACGAGAAGCTGGCTCCGGGTCAGAAGGCGGTCACCTCCGTGACCCCCTCGGATTCGCAGCGCTGGCACCTGAACTCGGCACGCCAGATCCGCAATACCTTCGGTATCGACCTGCGCTACGCTGACCCGCGCGATAGCGTGCGCGGTATTGTGCGCGGCCCCGGAGGAAGCGTCCAGAATACTAATCACCACAGCGCAGAAAAGCAGGAGGCCGAGAAGGCTACGGAGAAGGAATCGGAGTAGGTCTTCGTCACCGTTAAAGCGCGCCTGCGTGCCGGTTCTTTATACTGCCCCCAGCATGTCTTTGCATCTGGGGGCAGTATTCATTGGCGCTGATATCCCGCATTGTCAGGGCAATACGGGGTAGACTGGGGGCAATACAGACATGCTATTCAGCATAAAAATTAATATGCGTTCCCGTGATATGCGTGACGGTAGGGTTGGGGATGCGCCACAAAGTACGGTGAATAACAGCCCCTACCTCTACAATAGAAACGCATCACTACAGAAGAAGGAGAACGCATGGGCGTAACGATTAAGGTCACTGACGAAGCAGGCGTAAACTACGACATTCAGTGGGAAGACCACCACACCCTCCTGGAAACCCTCCAGGCTAACGGCGTGCCGGTCCTCGCAACCTGCGGTGGTAACGCATCCTGCGCTACCTGCCACGGCTTCATCGACCCCGAGCACTTCGAAGCTTCCGGTGAACGCACCGAAGCTGAGCAGGACCTGCTCGACATGGTCGACGATGTCGCCAACGAATACTCCCGCCTGTGCTGCCAGGTCGAGTACGCCCCCGGTATGGACGGAGCAGAAATCCAAATGCAGGCGGCGATGTAATCATGTTTAAATCGGCTCAGGTACTCGCATCAACCACCCTCCTCTGTTGCGTGCTCGCGCTCAGTGGATGCGGCGCGTCCCCGGCCGGTCAGGAAGCTGAAGGCACCTCGGCTCAGCCGAGTGCTTCGGCTTCGGTCAAGCCCGGCACGATTCGAGTAGCCTCCGACGGGGCTACCCCTTCTGTGTCTCCGGGCTCCATTACCGTGGTGAACTCCCCCGATGCGGAGCACCACGATTCTTCCTCTGAGCACTCCGAGTCTTCTTCCCACACCGGGACTCACGAGTCGAAGCAGAACTCTGACTCTCATTCTTCTGATTCCTCCCGCGAGGGTTCCGATCAGAACAAGTCAGAGGACTCTGCAGATTCTCAGCAGGATTCCCAGAAGAGCTCAAACTCGTCGTCACAGTCGGGTTCCAACTCTTCGGGTAGCTCCTCGAACTCCTCCGGTTCTTCGGGCTCGTCGAATTCTTCCAATTCCTCGAACTCTTCGGAGAAGTCCTCTAGTTCCTCCAGCAATACTGTTGCTGAGGGCCCGACCCAGTGCGATCTGGATGACCTGAACATTTCGGTTGCTGTGGGAGAAGGCTCCCCCGGCGCCCGAAACTACACCCTGTACTTCCAGAACTCCTCAAACTCCTCCTGTACCCTGCGCGGCTACCCGCGTGTGGTGCATGCGGGTCCTTCGGGAACCTGGGTTGGTCGTGAGGCTTCCACCTCCGATGAGTACATGAACTCTGCGGGCGTGACCCTTAACCCCGGCGATAGCACCACCGCGGTACTGCGTTCGGTGTATCCGGCACGCTTCGGTGATGATTGCGGTAGCCGACCGGTTCAGGGCTTCCTGGTGGGTCTGCCCTCTGGTTCCGGCGGCGTAATTGTTCCGCTGGATACGACCGCTTGTTCCTCCTCTGTTCCGCAGCTGTCGGTGGGTCAGTTTGGTGCCCGCTAAAGTAGCGTTGCAGATGTGAATACTCTGGCGCCTCTGTGCACTATAGTTCACGCTTATAGTTCACTGGTGCACCTATAGTTCAAGGGCGGTTCCCCGTGATGGGGAACCGCCCTTGAACTATTTTTAAGCCTAGTGTTTAGCAATGCCGTATCCGCTTGCTCTTAGAGGGAGCGGGTGACGTCCTCATGGCTGAAGCGTGCACCGCGCGGGTATGCGGGAGCCTCGCCGTGGCCGAGGTTGACGACCAGGAAGGGGATCTCTGCGTTGTCCGCGAAGAATTCCTTCTTGATGCCGGCGAAGTCTGCGCCGGTCATGGGGCCGGCGTCCAGGCCGAGGGCACGGATTGCGGTGATGAAGTAGCCTGCCTGCAGGTGGGCGCTCAGCTCAGCGGCGGGGGTGGCAAGCTCCTCGGTGGTGTAGTAGCTCTTGATGAAGCCGGCTGCGTTGGGGTTGAAGGTGTCAGCGTGCTCTACCCAGTTTGCGTCCGCGGAGAGAATCGCGGTCACCGGTGCCGCCTGAGTCTTTGCCTTGTTGCCGTCTGCCAGGTGCGCGACGAGGCGCTCGCGTGCCTCAGGGCTCTTGACCCAGGTGATGCGCAGGGGCTGGCTGTTGAAGGCGGTGGGGCCGTAGAAGGTCAGTTCCTGGATGCGGCGCAGCTGCTCGTCGGTGACGGGTTCCTTGGTAAAGGAGGAGACGGTGCGCGGCTCGTGGAAGAGGTTGATGAGCTGTTCTTCGTTCAGGCGGGTCATGGTGAAGCTCCTTTGGGTGTTCTCCCAGTCGATTACTTTACAGGGAAAATATTACATGTTCTATAGAAACCCTGTCAAGCACATCTTCCTCCCCCCACCCCCAACAATTCAAGAGGCGCACACCATAAACCCCGCCATAATAGATACATGACCGACGCACTCTCCCATTTCTCCACCCCCGTACGCGACTGGTTCCGTGCCACCTTCAGCGCACCCACCGCCGCCCAAGAAGGGGCCTGGGAGAGCATCCGCAACGGCAACAACACCCTCATCATCGCCCCCACCGGCTCCGGCAAAACCCTCGCCGCCTTCCTCTGGGCACTCGACGCCCTGCACCGCGAACACGAAGCCGGAACCGCAGGCGGCACGCGCATCCTCTACATCTCACCCCTCAAAGCACTCGGCGCCGACGTCGAACGCAACCTGCGCGCACCGCTGACCGGAATCACGCGCTTGAGCGGAAACAACGCGACCGAACCGACCATCAGCGTGGGCGTGCGCAGCGGCGACACCCCCGCACGCGAACGCCGCCAACTCATCAGCAACCCGCCCGACATTCTCATCACCACCCCCGAATCCCTCTACCTCATGCTCACCAGCGCCGCCCGCAACACCCTCGCGGGCGTGACCACCGTAATCGTGGACGAGATTCACAACCTCGCCGCCACCAAACGCGGCGCACACCTGGCGGTCTCCCTCGAACGCCTCGACGCGCTCCTCGAAAAGCCCGCACAGCGCATTGGCCTCTCCGCAACCGTCGAAAACCCGGAGGCGGTCGCCCGGTTCCTCGGCGGCATTCAGCCGGTGACCATCATGAGCCGCCCGGTCGCCAAAGAATGGGACCTGCGCCTGAGCGTGCCCGTACCCGATATGGCGGCACTCGGAGGCGCCAACGACTACGGGCAAGGGCTTTACGCACCTTCAGAGGCGCAAGGCAGCGGGAACTCGGCTTCTACCGGCTCGCCGCAGGGCGCGGAACAGTCTGCCCCCAGTGCCGCAAATATCTCGGCGAGCGCACCCTACACGCTGGAAGATGCCATTGGCGTATTCCCCGGGCAAGAAGCTGGGCTAGAAACCCGACAAGAAGCCGGGCTAGACCTGGGCAAGAAATTGGGCAAGCAGACCCGGCGCGACAGGACGATAACGCCGCGCCCAAAAATACGCTCACGATCCCGGAAGATGCATTGCGAGACGCCCCCGATAGAGAGCGTCCCGAGACTTCCATCTGGCCGCGCGTGCAGGAGCGCATCGTCGACCATATTGAGAACAACCGTTCTACGATTGTTTTCGTTAACTCGCGCGGACTAGCGGAAAAGCTCACCGCGGCGCTCAACGATATTCACCTGCGCCGCGTCCTCGCGAAGCAGAGAATCAACCCCGAGGACTACGCGGCAGGCATCTGCGACATCACCGAGGTGCCGCCGCTCGCCCGCGCGCACCACGGCTCCGTATCCAAAGGAACAGCGCACCCTCATCGAGGAGGCGCTCAAAGGCGGAACCCTGCGCTGCGTGGTTGCCACCAGCTCCCTGGAACTGGGCATCGACATGGGCCACGTGGACCTCGTAATTCAGGTGGCAGCCCCTCCCTCAGTCGCCTCCGCACTGCAGCGCGTGGGTCGCGCCGGACACCGCGTGGGCGAAATTTCGCGCGGATTCTTCTACCCCAAGCACCGCGGCGACCTGCTCGGCGCAACCGTCACCCTCGCCGGAATGCGCAGCGGAACCCTCGAGCCGCTCACTATCCCCACCAATCCCCTGGACGTGCTCGCGCAGCAGACCGTCGCCGCCTGCGCACTGGGCCCCATCAGCGTGGATTCCTGGTACGAGGCGCTACGCCGCAGCGCACCCTACGCCGAGCTGCCGCGCGCCCTCTTCGACTCCGTGCTCGAAATGCTCGCCGGACGCTACCCCTCCGACGAGTTCGCCGAACTGCGCCCGCGCATCATCTGGGACCGCACCCCCACCGAGGAGGCGCCCTCCGGCAGTATTGAGGGTCGCCCGGGTGCGCAGCGCCTCGCCGTCACCAGCGGCGGCACGATTCCCGACCGCGGGCTCTTCCCCGTCTACCTGGTCAGCGGCGATGAGGAGCGCGGCCCCAAGCGTGTGGGTGAGCTCGACGAGGAGATGGTGTACGAATCCCGCGCTGGCGAGGTCATTACCCTCGGCGCGAGCAGTTGGCGCATTGAAGAAATTACGCACGACGCGGTGCGGGTCTCCCCCGCACCCGGCCAGCCCGCGCGCCTGCCTTTCTGGCACGGCGACCGCATGGGCCGCCCCTACGCCCTGGGCGTGCAGACGGGTGCGTTTACGCGCGCCCTCTCCAGCCTGGACGCCACCGATAGCGCCGCCGCCCGCCAGCAGCTCGAACAGCTCGGACTGGACACCTGGGCGGTCGATAACCTGCTCGCCTACCTGCGTGAGCAGCGCGAATCCACCGGAGCGGTCCCCTCCGACACCCGTATGATTGTGGAGCGGCACCGCGACGAACTGGGCGATTGGCGCGTGGTCCTGCACTCGCCGCTCGGCTACGGGGTGCACGCACCCTGGGCGCTGGCGGTGCGCGCCCGCATCGAGGAGCGGTACGGGGTGGACGCCTCCGTCATGGCGAGCGATGACGGCCTAATTCTGCGCTTGCCCACCATGGAGGATGTGCCGCCCGGCGCCGACCTGTTCCTTTTCGACCCGGACGAACTGGAGGCGATTGTCACCGAACGCGTGGGCGATTCGGCGCTTTTTGCGTCTCGGTTCCGTGAGAATGCGGCGCGTGCCCTGCTGTTGCCGCGCCGTGATCCGGGTAAGCGCACCCCGCTCTGGCAGCAGCGTCAGCGTGCGGCACAGCTGCTGGATGTGGCGCGTAAGTACCCTGATTTTCCGGTGCTTTTGGAGACTGCGCGCGAGTGTCTGCAGGATGTGTACGATGTTCCGGCGCTGGTTCAGGTGCACCGTTCGTTGCAGTCTCGGGCGGTGTCCATGCTGGAGGTTGAGACGAACGACCCTTCGCCTTTTGCGCGCACTCTGCTCTTTGAGTACGTTGCCGATCACCTTTACGACGGCGATGCGCCCGCCGCCGAACGCCGCGCCGCCGCGCTGTCGCTGGACCCGGCGCTGCTGGCTGAGTTGCTGGGTTCGAGCGGTCTGCGTGATCTGCTGGATCCGGCGGTTCTAGTGCAGACTCAGCAGCGTCTGCAGCGCACGGGTGAGCGTTACCGTGCCTGCGGTGTGGAGGGTGTGGCGGATCTTTTGCGTCAGCTGGGCCCGTTGAGCGCGCGGGAGTTGAGCCTGCGTTTGCGGGCAGAATCTGCGGCGCACAGTTCTCAAGATTTCGGCGCGGGAGATTTTAGCGGCGCCGAGGACTCTGAAAACAAGGACTCTGAACACTACGGCGAGGAGTCCGGCGCGCACGCCAGCACGACTGAGGCGCGCACCCTGGCGGAGGAGCTGGTGCGCTCGCGCCGCGCGTTCTCGTTCATGGGAGCTGCCGGTGATTCCGCCGAGCCGCAACTGTACTATGCGGCGGTTGAGGATGCCGCGCGCCTGCGCGATGGGCTGGGCATTATGCCCGCCGCGGCGCTTCCTGCTGCCCTCCTGCAGCCGGTCGCGGAGCCCCTAGAGGATCTGGTTTCTCGCTATGCGCGCACCCATATTCCCTTTACGGCACGGCAGGCGGCGGAGCATTTTTCGCGTCTGACCCCGGTGGGTGTGGGCGTGCTGACTCCGGTGTTGCAGCATCTTCAGCAGCAGCGCCGCCTAAGCTCTGGCGAGTTCCTGCCCGAGGTGCTGCGCGCCTCCGGGGCGGTCGGCGTTGAGTGGGTGGATGCGCAGGTTTTGCGCACGATTCGCGCCCGTTCCCTGGCGGCGTTGCGTGAGGAGATTGAGCCGGTATCGGCGCAGGTCTATGGCGTTTTCCTGCCCTCATGGCAGAACGTTCGTTCTTTATCCGTGCGGGTTGCGCAGACCCTGCCGGAGGCGAGCGCCTACGGTGCCTTCATGTCCTCCCGCCACGCCGCCACGGTAGTGGGCGAGAGGGTGGCGCCCCTCGGCTCGGCATCATTCAATCCGGCGGCAGAAAACGGCACCACCCATGCGGGCCAGGACTCCGCCTCCGCCACGGAGGACCTGCTCACCGCCATCGACCAGCTGGCGGGTGTGCGCGTACCGGCTTCCGCGCTGGAGACGCTGATTCTTCCGGCGCGTATGCCCGGCTACCAGCCGCACATGCTGGACGAGCTCATGGCGAGCGGCAGGGTGTTCTTCACCGGCGCCGGGCAGCTCGGCGGCGGTAGCGCGCAGAAGTCTGACGGCTGGATTCGCCTGCATTTGAGCGAGAGTTCTTCGCTGACCCTGGGCGAGGACTACCCGGAGCAGCTGGTGCGCGCGGAGAACCCGGAGCTCTGGGAGGCGCTACAAACCCCGGGCACGCTCGAGCACGCCATCTATGAGGCGCTGGCTCACGGCGGCCTGTTCGTGCCGGCACTGCGTGAGCGGGTGGCGCAGCTGATGAGCGCGGCGGCGCCTTCTGGTCAGGTGGTGACTTTCCCGGATGCGGCGCAAGTTTCGGCGGCGCTGTGGCGCCTGGTGTGGGTCGGTGCGGTGACGAACGATAGTTTCGCGCCGGTTCGGGCGATGCTTGCCGGTGTCCGTAGTGCGCATCCGACCCCGGCTGCCCCCGCGCGTCTGTCGCGGGTGGGTCGCCGCGGTGCGGGTCGTATTGCGGCGGCGCGCGCCTCCATGGGTAACGGCATGGCGGGCGGTTACAGTGCTGACAGCTACAGTGCTGACGGCTATGGTTCCGGCGGCTACTCTGCACCTGCCGCCGGGCGGGGCTTGCGTTCCCTGCGCGGTAGTTCTCTCCGCGGCGGGCTCCATGCCAACGCTCCCGCTGTTGCCCCGCAGGATAGCGGTCGCTTCTCGCGCGTGGACACCCTGCTGCAGGAGCCGGTGGAGGCGACCGTTGCGGCGCTCGCACGCGCCGACCTGCTACTGGATCGCTACGGTGTGCTGACTCGCGGGTGCCTGCAGGTGGAGGATTCTGCCGGCGGGTTCTCGCAGCTGTACCGGATTTATTCGGCGGCTGAGGATCGTGCGCTGGTGCGTCGCGGCTACTTTATTGAGGGTTTGGGTGCGGCGCAGTTCGCCGCCCCCGCGACGGTGGACCTGCTGCGTTCTACCGCCGATAACCTCAGTATTCCCGCAGGTCCACAGAATTATAGTGCGACACAGAGTTTTGGTGCGAGCGCCTACACCCCGCAGCGTACCAATACGGAACAGGTGTACGGCACGTTCACGGTGACGCTATTGGCGGCGACCGACCCGGCGAACCCGTACGGTGCGGCGCTGAGCTGGCCCGCAATTCCATCTTTTGCTGGCGAGGGTGTGGGAGTGGTCAAGCACCGCCCGGCACGCAAGGCGGGTGCCTGCGTGGTGCTGGTGGACGGCGCACCGGTGCTGTACGTGGAGCGCGGCGCGAAGACCCTGCTGGCTTTCACCATCGACCCGGTACTTCTGGAGGCGGCGGCCCCCGCCCTGGCGCGCCTGGTGTCCGCCGGCGGTGCGGAGAAGATTTCGGTGGAGAAGGTCAACGATGTGGAGCTCTTGAGCACCCATACGCTGGGCACCCACACGCTGAATCCCTCCACCGGCGAGGCTGTGGAGCATCCGGTGGAGGCGCTGCGTGCCGCACTGCAGGCGCAGGGTTTCTACGCGACGGTTCGTGGCCTGTCGCTACGCCGTTCCATTTAACGCAAGCAGAGCCTCAAGCTTAGCCTCAGATTAAATTATTTCCTCAACCTCAACCTGAGCATCATAATGCCCCGCACCCTCACGGAAGGGGGTACGGGGCATTATGTTTCCCTACTCACGAACCGGGTGGTATTCCCGGAGTCCGCCACGTCGCAAGCGGCGCGGCGGAGGAATAACCGCCCGGATGTCCACGTCGCCTTTGCCGTGGAGCATGTAACCAAACATCGGAGCGGGAAGTCCTACGTTGACCTGTCACCTCTGAGGGCGGTTAGTAGCCGCCGGTGAGGGTGTCCACGGCACCCAGGCACAGGTCGATGGCTTCTTCGAGCCCGAGCCCACGGGAGCGAACGGTGCGCTGATCACGGGGGTTAAGCTGCACGACGTGCAAGGCGAAGTAGTCGACGAGCTGCAACCAGCCTCCGAGGATGACGCGGGTGCGGTCATTAATCGGCATGCCGGTGCGTTGGAGCATCCATTCGAGGTAGTCGGTGGGATTGTTCGGGAAGTCCTCCCCACCGGGGGTGGGGACACCGGCTACGACGAGGAAGTAGGTGCGCAACGCCCTGCGGAGTGCTTCCTCGGGGTTTTCGTGGTGCTCGCCGAGCGCTTCGAGGACTGCGTTGGCTTCGCGTCGGGTGACGGCTGCCGCCAGGGAGTCCTTGCCGGGGAAGTAGTGGTAGAGCAGGGCGCGGGTAATGCCTGCATCGCGGGCGATAGCGCTCATGGAGGCGCCGAGTACGCCGCGTCGAGCGAAATGTTCTGCAGCAATTTTCAGAATTTGCTCTTCGCGTTCGTGCGGTTCCATGCGCAGGGCACCGGTGCGAGGCTCCGCATTCTTTTGTGAATGTTCCATAACCTCTCCTATCGCATTTTCCGGTGCTTTGGAATTGTCTGATTGCACCGCCGTAATTGGGGGTGTTCCTTTACTCTCTGCACCCTTGCGCTGTTTCTGTCCCATTTCGACCCCTTCGTTCGAAATATCGAACTTCTGTGTCTTAATCGTACCGCTTTAAGGCTACTTTCAGCCTTTATTAAGGCATTTATGACGTAGGATGCTCAGGTTAGCAGGTATTTATTTGCTTCACATCTTTTATACTTAGAAAAACCACAGGGGCTAAATTGAGGGTTATTAGTTTCTGATTTGACAGAACTTTCGAAAATACCGCACATAAACGCTGTTTTTTGTAAAATTAATGCAGTTTTTTTAAATTAAATGTCCAATAATTTCAAAAATTTGTGAAGTTTTCGTTTTTTGTTCCACGCATTCACACAAACATTCATGAGTGTCAGACAAAACTGCATTCCGCTGCCCGAAACCCAACCCCGCGGCAATATTTCTAGCCACCTCATCGGTAGGTAGTCCGGCTCAGCTTACCTCGGTCCCCGCCCCGCTCAGGTGATAGGGTTCAGGCGGTAGAGTAGAGCCATGCCCGCACAGAACACCGCACGCCCGCAGTCCAGCTCTCAGCCCAGCTCAGAGCCCAGCCCTCAACCCGATACGCAGCAGGGAGTACGATCCAGCACCGCCCATCAGGCAAAACCGGCACGCCGCACGCACCGCCGCCTGCTGACCCCTCCGCTGGCTCAAAAGAACGGTATCGATCCGATTCAGCTGGTCCTGCCGCTTGTGGAGGAGCTCCCCGCCGAGCTCACCCCGAACAATACGGCTCCGGCAACCATTGCGGATTACCTGATTGCGCGCTTCTACCCAAACGACCCACAGATTATTCACGCCCGCTTCGACACCGGCGAGGTGCGCCTGGACGACGGCACGATTCTGACCAGCGATAGCCCGTATATGCCGGGCGAGCGCATCTGGTACTTCCGTGAGCTTGCCGATGAGCCGCAGTTACCCTCCGACATGCCGGTGCTCTACGAGGATGAGCACGTGCTGGCGATTGATAAGCCGCATTTTCTGCCGACCACCCCGCGCGGCTCCTATATTGCGCAGACCGCGCTGACCAAGCTGCGGGTGCGTGAGCAGAACCCGTTGCTGATTCCGATTCACCGCCTGGATCGCCCGACCGCCGGCGTGCTGCTCTTTGCTAAGACCGTGGAGGCGCGCCGCCCTTTCCAGATGATGTTTCAGCACCGTCAGGTGTCGAAGACCTACCGCGCCGTGGCGCCGGTTCCCGCCGACCCTGCCGCCGCCGAGCAGGCGTTGAGTGCGGAGGGGCTGCAGGTGCGTTCGCATATTCAGAAGATTCGTGATCAACTGCAGGTTCAGCAACTGTCTGAGCAAGAGTGCGCGGTACAGGGTGTGGAGCCGAATACGCTGACGACCGTGAAGATTTTGCGGACTTTCACCCCGAGTGCGCAGGCTGTTGAGGGGTGGCGTGCCGAGCCTACGCTGAACGAAAAACGAGAATGGGCGCTCTATGATTTGGCGCCTCACACCGGCAAGACCCACCAGCTGCGGGCGCACCTGAACCTTTGGGCTCCCCCATTCTGGGCGATGTTCTCTACCCGCAGGTGCTGCCCGACGCGCCCGACCGCCCGGAGTACCCGCTGCAGTTGCTGGCGTACAGCCTGCATTTTGAGCACCCCATCACCGGTGAGCGGGTGGATCTGTACAGCGGGCGTTCGCTGGTTGCCGCCGCCTAACCGGTTTTTGAGTGGCGTTCACTCCGTTCCCTGCGGTGCATCTTCTCGGCGGGCTCTCGAAAAGGGATCACGCCCGAGAGCCCGCCCACAGCATCCGGGCGCTCAGAGGGCAAAAGGTGGGATAATTTCAGACGTAATACTTCACCGCAACTACAGAGGGTCCATGAATTCCCAGCCGTCTTCCCACAACGAGCAGTCTCTGGAGTCGATTAGCGAGTACGCCCAGCGCACCTCCTCGCATGCCGCTGCCGCAGCCGTCAGCGTCACCGATACCTTTGTGCATCGCATCCTCGGCGTGCCCGGCGCCCTCATCGGTTCGGTACAGGTGCCCGATCCGCGCCCGCTGAGCCAGCGTCTGAGCATTTGGCACTACTGGTGGCAGGCGCACCTGCTGGACTGCATGATTGATGCCGGTCAGCGTCACCTGCGTGAGGGCGATATTACTGCCGCCCAGGAAGAGCTGCACCGCGCCCGCGCGCTGTTGCGCGGCATTAACGTGCGTAACTACGGTCGCTTCGCGAACGATTATTTTGACGATATGGCGTGGCTGACCCTCGCGGTGGGCCGCATGAACTCCTTCTGCATTGAGCTGACCGGTGCGAATGACGTTGCCGCTCAGGATGCTGGCGCGGCTCTCTTCGAGCAGCTGGCAAAGGGTTTCTCCCCGGTGGGTGGCATGAGTTGGCGCAAGTCCAAGCGTGATTTTGTGAATGCTGCGGCGACCGCACCGACCGCTCTGGCGTATGTGCGTGCGGGCGACCCGAAGACTGCCGCCGCGCTCATGGACTGGATGAACGAAACCCTCTGGGATGCAGAACGCTCGCTCTATATTGACGGCGTGAACGTGCGCGGCGACGAGTACGAATACGAACGCGGCGAATTCACCTACAACCAGGGAACCGCCCTGGGTGCTCTGCTGAGCCTCGCCGCTTCCGGTGTGCCCTGCGAGGTGGACCCCGCAGAACGCGCCGAGCGCCTCATCGTCGGCATCGTCAAGCACATGACCGAAGAGGTGGAGTTCCTCTCCGGTGCCCGCCGCCGCATCCTCATCTCGCACGGCGACGGCGACGGCGGCCTGTTCACCGGCATTCTCGTGCGCTACCTGGGCATGGCGGCATCCTCGCCGCTGCTCAGCGATGAGGCGCGCGCTCTCGCCTCGACCCTGGTGTACTCGACCGCACGCGCCCTGTGGGAGGGCCGCCGCGAGTTCGACCCCAACCTGCCGATGAACGAGTACGGCATTGACCCGAATGAGATTCGCGGTAAGGCGCTCGTGCAGTTCTCCCCGCGGTTCACCGAGCCGATGAGCAAGGTTGTGAAGCCCGGTGCGCCGGTGGAGCTGTCCACTCAGGTGCAGGCGTGGACTATTTCGAGACGGCGGCACGCCTGGCGCATGCGCGTGACCTCGCCTCCCACGGCTTCTAGAGCACGGTTTCTAAACCCTACTCATCTTTACCCCAGCCCTCATCTTCTCCGTCCAGGGCTGAAGGTTAGGGCTAGATTCATTGCAGGGGCGTGCGCACGGGCGTACGGTGAATTTTATGCTTGCTTCAGAATCACAACAGGTCACTGCCAGCCCGAACGCTAACACCATTTTCATGGTGTGGAAGTTCAAAGGACGGCATCTCTGAAGACGCGCTCATTGAGGGGTTCCAGAACCTCTGCGGGCTCGTCATTAACCTCAACCACACCGCCGCGAACCGCTACTCGCCCGAGAACGCCAGCATTGTGCTGGGTATCAGCCACAGCGCGTGGCTGGCCCTGGATTTGCCCAAGCCGCTGCCGCAGGAGCTTGTGGAGTTCGAGGAGGTTCGGGGCCCCAAGCACACCGCGGTGTCCACTCCCGGTGATCTGCACTTCCACATCCGCGCAACCCAGCCGTCCATCGCCTACGATATGGCCTCCGCTATTACTGCGGCTCTGCGCGATATTGCCGAGGTGCTGGATGAGGTGCACGGCTTCCGCTACTGGGACGGCCGCTCCATCATCGGTTTTGTGGACGGCACCGAAAACCCGCAGACCCCCGCGGCACGCGAATACTTCGGCCTCATCGGTGATGATGACCCCATGTACAAGGGCGGCAGCTACCAGTTCGTACAGAAGTACATCCACGACATGACCGCGTGGAATAGTCTGCCCGTCTCCGAGCAGGAGAAGGTCATTGGCCGCTCCAAGCACGACGACATCGAGATTGGTGAGGACGAGAAGCCCGCCAACTCGCACTCCGCTCTTGCCAATATCGGTGACGACTTCAAGGTTATTCGCGACAACATGCCCTTCGGCACCGTGGGTAACAACGAGCTGGGCACATACTTCATCTGCTACGCCAGCACCTTCTCGACCGTTCGGAAGATGCTCATGAACATGTTCATGGGAGTGGATGGCGCCAACTACGACCGTCTGCTGGATTTCAGCACCGCGGTGACCGGCACCCTCTTCTTCGTGCCGACCGTGGATATGCTCGGCGACTTCGCAGGCTAAGATCAGCTACCCTCAGCTAAATTCTCGTGAACCCCGCCTCCGGCAAGAGAGGCGGGGTTTTCCGGTAGGCTAGGGTGTAGACATTCAGACGGAAAGCAAACAATCGAGAGAAGAATGAGCGTTCTAGATAACTCTTTCCCCACCGAGGACTTTGGCTTCACCATCACCAGCCGCCTGGCGGACACCGCCTCCCCCAGCGCTGAACGTGTAGAAGCCAACGGCGGACAGTTCCGCGGACGCACCGGTGTCATCACCACCCCGCACGGACAGATCCAGACCCCCGCCTTCACCCCCGTGGGCACCAAGGCAACCGTCAAGGCGGTCCTGCCCGAATCCATGAAGGAGCTCGGCGCTCAGGCTCTGCTCTCCAACGCCTACCACCTGTACCTGCAGCCCGGCTCCGAAATCCTCGACGCAGCAGGCGGCCTGGGTGCCTTCATGAACTGGGACGGCCCCACCTTCACCGACTCCGGCGGCTTCCAGGTCATGAGCCTGGGATCCGGCTTCAAGAAGGTGATCGACATGGGTACCGTCGCGGGCGCTAAGGGCGCCGACGGCCGCCCCCTCGGTGACGACGACGTGGCAAAGGGAAAGGAACGCCTCGCCCACATTGACGACGACGGCGTGAACTTCAAGTCGCATATTGACGGCTCAATTCACCGCTTCACCCCCGAGGTGTCCATGCAGGTTCAGCACCAGATCGGTGCCGACGTCATGTTCGCCTTCGACGAGCTGACCACCCTCTACAACTCCCGCGGCTACCAGGAGGAGGCGCTCGAACGCACCCGCCTGTGGGCGCTGCGCTGCATCGCTGAGCACCAGCGCCTGACCGCAGAGCGTATGGGCAAGCCCTACCAGGCACTGTTCGGCGTCATTCAGGGTGCGCAGTACGAGGACCTGCGCCGCAAGGCATGCCAGGACCTCGGCTCCATGCCCTTCGACGGCTTCGGCATCGGCGGTGCGCTCGAGAAGGAAAACCTCGGCACCATCGTGCGCTGGTGCGCCGAAGAGCTGCCCGAATCCAAGCCCCGCCACCTGCTCGGCATCTCCGAACCCGACGACATCTTCGTCGGCATCGAAAACGGTGTAGACACCTTCGACTGCGTCTCCCCCACCCGCGTGGCACGCAACGCCGCCGTCTACTCCCCCACCGGCCGCTACAACATCACCAACGCACGCTTCAAGGCGGACTTCTCGCCCATCTACGAGGGCTGCGATTGCTACACCTGCACCCACTACACCCGCGCCTACCTGCGCCACCTCTTCAAGGCGGACGAGCGTCTGGCGGCGACCCTCGCCTCCATCCACAATGAGCGTTTCATCGTGCGCATGGTGGACGACGCCCGCGAAGCCATCAAGGACGGCACCTACTTCGAGTACCGTGACGAGTTCCTCGGCAACTACTACTCCGGTAAGAAGCCCTAAACCCGCTCTTCAACCCGTTTAAGGAGAACCCTATGAGCATCACTCATGTTCCCGATGAGGAGCTTCTCGTCTTCGACCACGAGATCGCAGCCCCGGTCGAGGACGTCTTCGGCGCCTACCTGGACCCCGAACTGCTGGTCCGCTGGTACGGCCCCGCAGGCTGGCACGTGCGCCCCACCGACGTTGTCGTGGAGCCCGTCGTCGGCGGTCTGCAGCGCCTATCCATGATCAACGAGGTGGACCCCTCGGTGTCCTGCATTCTGCAGAGCCGCTTTTTGAGCATTGAACCGTTCAAGGAGCTCGAATACGCCGAGCAGCTGCCCGACCACCTGGGCAACCCCGGTAGCGTGCTGGTGTACCAGCGTCACCGTTTCTTCCCCGAAACCGTGATTACCGCCGACGGCGTGGGATCCGGTACCCGCATCGTCATTGAGATTGGTCCCATGCCCACCTCGGTCCACGAGGAGGTGCGCACCACCTGGCGTTCGACCTTCGCCCGCCTGGATGACGTGCTTGCCGCCCGTACCCGCGGAGAGCTCTAAAACCCGCCGCGCCAGCTGCTTGAGATAGCTTCAAGACAAAAAGCGCCGCGTTGACGAATGATTCGTCAATGCGGCGCTTGTGTTTAACACCCGTGCCTTGCGGGGGGTGTGCCTTCTGGGGTGTGCCTTGCCGGGTGTGAGTCGTAAACTAGTTGGTCAGCTTCACGGTAATGACGGTGCTGCCACCATCCAGGGACACACACTCGGGGGTCGCACGATCCGCGCCGTCGCCCGGCTTCCAGTAGCAACGCGCCGACATGACGGTACGCTCACCATTCGCCTTATCGGTCACCTCGGCGGGGTTCTGCACCACAAACTGGCGGATCAGCTCACGCGCAAACAGGCAATCCACCGCACCCGAGGTCACCTGAACCGTAGCATTGTGCTTCAGGTAGCCGGTAGCGTCCATGCTGCCGCAACTACCACCTGCGGACTGAACATCCGAGCTGGACAGGCTCGCAGTGCTCGACGCCTTCGCCACAGCGCTCGCCGAAGTATTCGCCTTAGCCGATGCGGAGGCGCTCGCCGCCGCGCTCGCCTGCACGGTCGCCGTGGGGCTTGCGGTGGTGATGGTTCCGGGGCTCACGGTAGCCTCCGCGGTGGCGGTGTGCACAGTACCGGCTGTCGGGGTGCTTTCGGTGACCGTTGCGGTGCGGGTGGGGCTAGCGGTCGCCTTCGCGCTCGTAGCGCTGGGGCTGGGGGTTGCGGTGGCGCTCGGGGAGGCGGCGGTAGTGGCGCCTCCGGAGCATGCCGACAGCGCCAGCAGGAGCGTAGCGCCCAATGCTACAGGGCTGTAGCGCTTCGCGGTGCCGAGCGTAGTAGAACGAGTCTGAGTAGAACGAGCCTGGGTAGAAGTCTGGGTAGAGTGCTTCTGTGCCGGATGCATGGTGACCTTTCTGCGTCATTGGTTCGGGTTCCTCAACAGTATTCTAAAGACGCTACCTGTGAGCTAGCTATACGGCGTCTTAGGAGCCCGCAAGGTGCCCCTCCCCCTGGGTATAACGAGATGGGGGCGTATCGGGAAGAATGCAATAGGAGGGGCTCCCCGGCATCGCGGGGAACCCCTCATGAGCTATTCACCACTCATTGACTCTGGCGCGGGCGCTTAGCCTTCGTGCCTGCCACGCACCAGAATAGTGTGCCCGTTTCCGTCATGGCAGCTTATCGAGCTATTCTCAATCTCGCCGAAACAGGTCAGCTGATGACCCTCAGCTGCGGGCACAGTCACCACATCCCAGGTGTGCATCATCTTCGTGTTTGCGGTGGTGGTTTCCGCGTGCAGAGCCGAGGACTCATTCACGGTATTCACCTCGCTAGCACCGGTCAGGAAGTTCATGCGAGTCACCTCCACCGGACCGGCAAAAGTACGACCGACCGCACCGTTACCGTCACCGGTCTGCTCGCCGGTGCGGCGCTCGCACACCAGGGTTCCATCCGCGGGGTTCAGCTCGCAGAGGGTGCGCTCGTCATCGCTCTTGAAACGGTAGTAGCCGGCACCGGAATCGTAGTAGGAGGGCTCCATGAGGAAGGGAATCGGGGGAGCATCCGGGTTTTCCAGACGAGCCACAAAGGCGACATCCTCACCGATAGTGCACTCGGGGGCGCCGCGATCCTCGCGACGGTTCTCAGCCATCGCGTACTGCGGGTTCCAGTAGCAGGTGGCGTCCTGAACCTTCGCAACCTGGTGCTCGGTCAGGTTGTCGTCGGCACGCGGGGTGGTGATGTACTCGGTCAGCACGTCCAGGGCGTGGGCGCAGTCCACGGTACCGCGCAGCACCATGATTTCCGCACCGGTCTTCAGGTAGCCCTTGCGGCCAATGTGTCCGCAGCGCTCGCCGGCGGAGGCGCGCTCAGCCTCCACTTTTTCGGGTGCGCGGGGAGTCTCAGCGGCGGTAGGGTTCGCGGCAGAGAGTGCCTTCGCCTCAGCGGGGGCGGAGGATTCAGACGCCTTCGCCTCGGCACTCTCAGCTGGGGCTGACACCCGAGTCTCGGTGACGGTCGGTTCGGTCTTCTTCGTCGGTGACGCGGTGGAGGAAGGGAGCGGGTACTGCGAGTGGTTAGCCGTGTTGGAAGGGCTGGGGCTCGACGAAGAGTTTTCGCTCTTAGAACCGCCAAAGCAGCCGGTCAGGGCGAGGAGCAGGGCGGCGGCGCATCCGGTGGCGCGCATCGTGCGGCGACCCCAGCCGACGGGGTCTGCCTGAGTGTGGTGAAACGACATCGTTATCTCCCGGGAATGAACCTTTTGCACCCTTTGCAGAAGGTATTTAAAGCATACGCTTAACCCCGTTCAAGACCGGTTTATTACAGCGGAGCGCCGGTATCTACCCCTACTTCTGCGGCAGGTAGGAGCTCAACAGCTCACGCTGCTCGGGGCTCAGACGGGTCAAACGCCCCACAACCGAATCCCAGAACGCCAGCACGGTAAAGGCGCGCACGCATTCGCGGCCGTCCACCGGGGAGAGAATCGAGTAGCCAATACGCACGGATGCGGCGCTGACCTTCTCCACGCTCAGGCGCACCGGCACGGGCTCGCCGGTGTAGGGCAGCTGAGCCAGGTAGCGGATGCCATGCTCGGCAATGAGTGCCTGCACGCCCTCGGCAACTAGGTCAAAAAGCGGAATCGGAGGCTGCGGCGCCACGGTAGGCTTCTGCCCGGAGGACGGCGGCGGGCCGAAGAGCGCCACGCGGGCTTCTTCCATGACCGAGAGGATGGCAACGTTGTTGACGTGCCCGTAGGCGTCCATATCACCCCAGCGGGCGGGTACGTGCACCAGCAGTTCGGTGGTACCGGCTTCAGAGGCGGAGGTCTTTCAGAGGTCTTTTCGGGGGTGTCTTCGCGGTTCTTTTCGTGGCTTTGCATGGTTTAACTCTACTCCCCCGCCGCTTTGAGGGGGCTCTTCGTACGAATCCGCAAGGTACCGCAAATGAATCAGCTGATGATGATTCGGGGGCTAGAAATATATTTGGTAGTTAAAGCGATGAGGCTCGAAAGCTACGATGCTTTCGAGCCTCATCCAACACACAGACATTTGAACGCATACAAGATCATACGGTTCACTGTCTATGATAGACCCGCCCTGAGGACCAACGGTATTTTTACGGTTTTATTACGGGGAATTCCAGAAATTTTCCGTATTTTTCGTTTATTACCTTCTTGGAGTCTCTGCAGACCCCAACACGGCCCTCCGAGGAGCCACAGAACCTTAACGGCCCAGCTTTGCCGCAGTCTCCAGGGCATGATCAGCGTCGTACTTCATGGCGTCATACTCACCGGTTGCCTGCTGAGCCTCCACGAAGGTCTGCTCATCAATCACGTGAGTGTGGCGAATACGAGCGAAGTACAGCAGGCTCAGCACCACAAAGTAGCCCACGCCCACAATCGCCGGAACCATAGAACCGCGCACCATGAAGAGCGCAACCCACACCGCGAAGAGCAGCAGAACGCCGACCGCGGCAGTGAACTGGCCACCCCACAGGCGGAAACCATCAGTCGCCGGCTCAACACGCTTGTACACGATGTAGGCGAACAGAATCAGAACCCACACGGTCAACGCGCACACCATAATCACGAAAATCATGGAGAGGAACGCTTCCTTCGGGCTGTACAGCGCCAGCAGAATAGCGATCACCATGCCGCTGGTCGACAGCCATACCGCACGAGCCGGAACGCCAGCGCGGTTCACCTGAGCCAGCTGGCGAGGCGCCATGCCATCAGCCGCCAGGGAGTGCAGCAGACGCGCACCCGCGTACAGGTTCGCGTTCGCACTCGACAGCGCCGCAATCAGCACCACAAAGTTCACGAAGTGCGCCACGCCGTGCACACCCAGCTGCTCAAAGACCAGAACGAACGGGGAAGCGTCCACCGCATCGCCCAGGCCAGACGCCGAACGCCACGGAATAACAGCCACAACAATCAGCACCGCCAGCACGTAGAAGGTCGCCAGGCGAATCATCATCGCCTTCGCCGAGGAACGCACCGAACGGGAGGGGTCCTTCGCCTCCGCAGCAGAGATCGAGATCATCTCAATACCGCCGAAGGAGAACATCACAACAGCCAGCGACAGCCACACCGACTGCGGGCCGTTGGGCATGAACCCGCCGTCGTTGAAGAGGTTTGCGGTACCCACCGCGGCGTGACCGGGCAGGCCGAAGAAAATCAGGCACAGACCCACCAGCAGGAAGGCAACAATCGAAATGACCTTAATCGAAGACAGGAAGAACTCCAGCATGCCGAAAGACTTCACGCTGGTCAGGTTCAGCACAATCAGCGCCACACCAAACACGGCAATACCAGCCCACAGGGGCAGCTGCGGCCACCAATAATTCAGGTAGGTCGCCACCGACACCAGCTCAACACCGGCAATCAGAACAGTCGCCGTCCAGTAGGCGATGCGAGTCAAAAAGCCCGCGAAGGGGCCCAGGTAGCGGGTAGCAATAGTACCGAAACCGCCACGGACAGGGTAGCGAACCGCCATTTCACCGGTTGCCGCACCAATCACCGAAGCGAGCGCAGAACCAATAGCGTAGGTGAGAATGACCGCGGGACCAGCCATCGCAATGGCGGTGCCCGAACCCAAGAAGAGGCCCGTACCGAGCGCGGAACCCATCACGATCATGGTCATCTGTCCGTGGGACAGAGAACGCTTCAGGGTGCGCGATCCGGCGGTCCCCGCTGCAGCCTGGCTGCGGGTATCGTCGTTGTGGGACACGAAGGTGCCTTCCGTCAGTACGCCTTAGGGGCGTGATGTGCAATGTGTGCTCGCACCCGGCTTCTGCGGCTTCTAGCCTCGTTGACGGGTACGAATAGTTAACTATTCTACGGGCACACTCACATCGCTCAGAACGGCGCCGTCTAGGGCACAAAAACGAATAGAGTACAAAGGCGAATAGGGCACAAAAGCGAAAGGCACCGAACGGGGGTGCTCCCCCATCCGGTGCCCTATATGTTTTAGCCTCGCGAGGCTTTCACGCTATTTAGTGCTGTGCCGCGCGGGTGTCCTCGTCGGCGTGCATAGCGTCCAGGTCGGGGCGCTCATAGCCGCCCTGAACCTTCGAGGAGATGGCGTAGCCAATAGAAATCAGCACGAAGAAGACGATGCCGACCATGATGGATTCCTGCACACCCGAGCCGGGCAGCATGAACATTGCCGCCAGGGTCGCCAGAACACCCGCCAGGGCCAGGCCTGCGGTGATGCGGCCACCCAGCACGGTGAAGGAGGAGGCGTCCTTCTGGTCCTTCTTGTACGCCTGGTAGGTCAGCAGAATCATGACCCACACGATCAGGATGCACAGGGTCACCAGCGCCATGAGCAGTGCAAAGATGTCGCCAATCTTGGCAACAGCCATCACGGTTGCCACAACAACGCCGGTGAAGGAAATGAGCAGAGCCACGACCGGCACGCCGCGTGAGGATGTGCGGGCAGCCACTGCGGGAGCCATACGGTCAGAGCCCAGGGCGTGCAGCAGGCGGGTTGCCGCGTACAGGGAGGCGTTAGCGCCAGAGAGCGCAGCAACGAGCACCACGAAGTTCATGATGTCCGCCGCGAAGGGGATACCCAGCTCAGAGAAGACCAGCACGAACGGCGACTCGGTCAGCTCCGAGTTCTGTGCGGCGGTCTGCCAGGGCACCAGGCACAGAATAATTGCCATGGACACCACGTAGAAGGTGGACAGGCGCCAGATCATTGCCTTCACGCTGGTTGCCACCGAGCGTGCCGGGTCCTTCGCCTCCGCTGCGGAGAGGGAAATCATTTCCACACCGCCAAAGGAGAACATGACAACAGCCATCGAAATCCAGATGGATGCCGGGCCGTTGGGCAGGAAGCCGCCGTCGTTCACGAGGTTTGCGGTACCCGCCGCAGCGTGACCGGGCAGACCCACGAACACCAGCAGCACACCAATCACCATGAACACGATGACGGCAGAAACCTTAATCGAAGAGAGCATGAACTCCAGGGCGCCGAAGGACTTCACGCTCACCAGGTTCAGCACCAGAATAATCGCACCGAAGAGAGCGACGAACACAGCCAGGGGAACGTCCGGGAACCAGTACGCCATGTAGTGGCCAACCGCCACCAGCTCAGCGCCAGCCAGCGGCACGGTGCACGCCCAATACGCCCAGCGAGTCAGGTAACCGCTAAAGGGGTTCAAGTATCGGCTCGCAATGGTGCCGAAACCGCCCTGGACGGGGTGACGCACGGACATTTCGCCCGCGCACGCAGCAATGGTTGCCGCAATCATCGAACCAATAGCGTAAGAGAGGATTGCGCCAGGGCCCGCAATTTTAATGGCGGAGGAGGAACCCAGGAACAGGCCCGTACCCAACGCCAAGCCCATCGCAATCATGGTCAACTGGCCGTGGGAGAGGGAACGATTCAGCGAGTCGTTCTTCGACTGCTCGGGGGTGTCCCCCTGCAGCTTAGACATAACGTATCTCTTTCTTAGACATGCTGTGTATTGAATAAAGCTGAAATGGCAATGCCGCCCAGTCGTTAGGCCGGGCGGCTCTGCACATCAGCTGTCAGGAGGTTAGCTTACGCCACGTACTCGAGTTCGTGACGCTTGAACCAACCAATAATCGGGTAGCTGATTGGCATGAGGAGCACCTCGACCAGGCACTTGTAGATATAGCCGATCAGTACGTAGTTGATGAATGCTTCAATGGTGGCGATGCCGAGCACCGGTGCCGCAATGGAGCAGAAGATGACGGTATCGAGCAGCTCACCAACCAGGGTGGAGACAATCATGCGCAGCCACAGGAAACGGCCCTTGCTTGCCTTCTTCATCGCCACCATGACCCAGGCGTTCAGGGTCTGACCGAAGAGGTAACCGAGCAGGGATCCCACAAAAATCTGCCAGACCGGGCCGAGAACCTGTGCGAACGCCTCCTGGCCGGTGTAGAAGCTCGCAGCGGGCAGGTGCACGATTAACAGGAAGCACAGGGCAGCAAAAGCAGCCGAGCCGAAGGACGCCACAATGGCGCGGCGGGCACGCTTGAAGCCGTACACCTCAGAAAGAAGGTCGCCAATCACGTAGGCGAGTGGGAAGAGGAAGAAGCCACCATCGGTGTAAATGGTGGAGCCAATCAGGGGCAGCTCGAAGGGCAGCGGACCAAACTGCACGCCCTTGGTTGCACCAATATTCGAAATGATCAGGATGACGCAGGATGCGCCCAGCAGCAGATCAAAGTAGCCGCGGCGACCAGCCCAGGGCACCTTGACGGTGCTCGTCTGAGCCTTAGATTCGCTAACGGGTTTAGCCATTACTTTCCCCAAGTCTTTCTTCATGCGATGTGTTTCTTCACGTAGGGTACGAGCCCTCACGCGTGGTGGGTGAGCGCGCTATGCAGGGCGCCACTCACCGGCTCGCCTGCCACCCGAGCCTATCTAATAGTACCTATATGCCGTGCCGGCGGCAGGTTTACGGGCTTCGTTCAAGAGTGTGGACGCTTTATCCGCCCGGCTACCCGGTGCAGGTGCCTGCGGAGCCGCCTCATCCCGGCGGCGGCAGAAACCCCGCACCTACAATGGAAATATGAAGAGACTGAGCCGTAGAGTTCACCGCAGAGGAGTTCACCATACCGGGCAGGTGACGTCCCCGCTGGAGGCAGAGCGTGCGCTGCGTGCCTCGGTTCGTATCTCGGTGCGCGGCGCGGTTCGTGGCTCTCTACGGCGAGCGCGGAGGCGGCGACACCGTAACCAGCGGCGGCTGAGCGCGCATATTCCGCGTCTGCATCCGCTGGTCACCTATGCGGCGCAGGCTGTGCGCACCGGCCTTTCCCTGCTGGAGCCGATGCTTCTGGCGTCCTCTGAGTTGCTCGGCTACCGGTCGTTTACGCATCGCGGACGCAATATCTACTACCGGGTCGATAACCTGCATCTTCTGACCGAGTCTGAGTCGGCGCCCGGTGTGCTGTTCTATTTTGATGGCGACCACCTCTCCCGTGTGGGTAGCAGCCTGTTGCGCCGCACCTCTCCCCTGCGTACCGAGTTGGCGCAGGTGGCGGCTGAGTTCAATATGCTGTCAGTGCCGGTGCTGTCGCCAGGTAGCCTGCGGGAGCCGCGCCTGACCGGTACCGGTTCTTATGCGCCTCCGCTGACCTATAACTGGTGGGTTCGTGCCCGCTCGAACGGCAGGATGGTTCGCGCCCTCATTGAGGAGATTGCCCTGGCGTACAAGGTGGATATGAGCCGCGTCTGGCTTGCGGGCTATTCGGGTGGTGCGGAGTTTCTCAGCTACGAGCTGCTGTCGCACGATATTGAATGGATTCGAGGAGGCGGCGCGACCTTCATCGGTGGAGGCGGTGCTGACGGCGTGCCGACTCGGGTGCGTGAGCGGGCTGCTCTGAATCCTTCCTCGCATGCGCATCTGGTGATGAGCTGGCATGTGGGTGTGCTGGATGGTCGTTCGCCGTCGGGTCGTCGGCGTATGGCGACGAGTTCTGAGGGGAGTTGGTCGGCGCGGATTGCGGTGCAGGAGGGTAGTGCGTTCTACGAGGGTTTGGGGGCGCGGACTTTGTTGCAGGTGACTCCGGGGCGTGGCCATACGGGGTATCCGATTGCGTCGTTGGTGGGTGCTGATTTGGCGGCGGCTACGCGTTTGGGCTTCTTGTAGTGCCGGTCGTTCTGTCATATTTGTGAAAATTCGCATGGATTGGGCAAATTTCTTGGTGACACATTCGATAAATTCGTCATTTGCTGACGATTTGGGGTAGAGTGTCACTATGCCTCGTATTTCTGCAGCAACCAACGCCGCCCAGCGCGAAAACACCAAGCGCGCCATCCTCAACTCCTTCGGCGAGATCCTCTACAACCGCGGACTCTCCGGCCTGACCATGACCGACGTCGCCAAGAACGCCGGCATCGGCCGCACCGCAGTCTACAACTACTTCGCCGACATGGGCGAACTGCTGGTCGCCTACGCCCTGGACGAGACCGAACGCTTCCTCAACGAGCTGCGCGTCGGCCTGGAGGGCATCGAAAACCCGATTGACCAGCTCGCGGTCTACATTCGCTTGCAGATCAACGACCTGGCGCGCCGCCACCTGCCTCCGGGCCCTGCGATGCGCTCCATGCTCTCCCCCGAATCCTACGCGAAGCTCGGCAAGCACGTTCACGAGCTACAGATGGTGCTCGCGCATATTCTTTCTGCCGCCATTGCCGAGAACTACATTCCGAAGAACGACATTCGCGAACTGGCGATGCTCGTGCACGGTTCGCTCTCCTCAAGCGCCGGTCGCGCCGAGGACGCACCGGATGAGGAAACCCGCGAGCGTCAGATTCTGAATACTATCCGTTTATTCAGATGGGCCTGGGTGCACGTTTCGATGCCGAAGGTAACCCTGTTCGTCTGGACTCCGAGGAGTCTCTGCCGGAGCAGTCCCCGGTGCAGGAGACAAACCTGAAGGTCGCATCCTAAGCGTGACACCCCTGATCAGCGGAATGTAGCGCAGTTATACGTCAATAAAAATGCCGCGGACCTGATGCTTCTCGCATCGGTCCGCGGCATTTTCTGTATTCGGGTGGGTTTTTACGCGGTTAGGTTTTTACGCACTGGGCAATAGTGCCGGGGAGATGGAATCCAGATCCAGTACACGCGCGTACATGACGGCGCGGCGGTGCAGGGCGTTACGCAGTGCGCGGTGCACGCCGTCTTCGAGGTAGAGTTCGCCGCCCCATTTGACCACGTGCGGGAAGAGGTCGCCGTAGAAGGTGGAGTCTTCAGCGAGTAGGGTCTCGAGGTTAAGGGTTTTTTGGGTGGTGATGAGGGTGTCGAGGCGTACCTGCTGCGGCGGGATTCCTCCCCAGTCGGCATGGGTCATGCCGTGCTGGGGGTAGGGGCGACTGTCGCCTACTTTTTTGAAGATCATGGTGGTGCTTTCTGCGCAGGTATGGGGCGCCTCGGCGGCGCGTGTAACCGTGGGATTCTGAAGAAATAGTACCAAGGGGTATAAAAAATCCCCGGTCTTAGAATCTAAGACCGGGGATCGGTGGCGGAGGATGGGGGATTTGAACCCCCGAGGGCTGTTAACCCAACACGCGTTCCAGGCGTGCGCCATAGGCCGCTAGGCGAATCCTCCAGCTATGTTTTCTACGCATTGCGTAGGCAACGAATAAAACTTTACTACGCTTTTGCGAAGCACGCAAGCCCTGGATGGAAAAAGTAACAGAAAGCACATTTGTGGATGCTTGTGCCCCTGTTTTGGGATGAGGCTCTAGCGGAGCGGGCACGCGGTGCATATGACGGGTGCAAGCCCACAGGAGAGAGACCTGATTTTGGGCATAGAAAAACCTCCTACGCAACCGCTGAAACCCAGGATTCTGAGCGAGCGAACTGAGGCGCAGGATTCCGAGCGCGCGAGGTAATAAATCCTGCGTCGAAGCCGCCGAGCCCTAACGAGGCGGAATCCTGGGTTGAAGCCGTCGAACGACAGTGAGGCGGACATGACGGGTGCATGACTATGTAGTTACCCGTTTTTGGGCATGAAAAAACCTCCTACGCACCCGTCATAGCTCGAATACCCTTGCTACCTTCCGGTCCTGGGGGAGTTTTCCAAGATAACGCCACGTAAGAGGCAAGAACCAGTGTACCGGATTTTTGGGTTCTTGGGAATTCGGCGCGTCCACGGTATTTCTGTGGGCGTACTTGCCACCCGGGTGAGCATCCATGGTAGGTGTCACGGTGGCGGTGGTGCGGTGGTGTGTTCGCCGGTGACTGTCAGCCACTCGGGCTGAGGGGTAAAGCGTCTAAAATGGTAGGGATTGTCCTATCCGCACCCCCGAGTTGAAGAGGTTGCCGTGAGCACTGCCCTTTATCGTCGTTATCGCCCCGAAACCTTTGCTGAGGTTATCGGGCAGGAGCACGTGACCGAACCTCTTATGGTCGCCCTGGAGAAGAACCGTGTGAATCACGCGTACCTGTTTTCGGGTCCGCGCGGTTGCGGTAAGACCACGTCGGCGCGTATTTTAGCGCGTTGCCTGAACTGTGCGCAGGGTCCGACTCCTACTCCGTGTGGTGTGTGCGATTCGTGCCGTGAGCTCTCGCGTGATGGTGGCGGTTCTCTTGACGTAATTGAGATGGATGCGGCGAGCCACGGCGGCGTGGATCATGCCCGTGATTTGCGTGAGCGCGCTACTTTGGCGCCGGTGCGTGACCGTTACAAGATCTTCATTATTGATGAGGCGCATATGGTGACCCGTGAGGGTTTCAATGCGTTGCTGAAGATTGTGGAGGAGCCGCCGGAGCACGTGAAGTTTATCTTCGCGACGACTGAGCCGAATAAGGTGCTGGGTACGATTCGTTCGCGTACTCACCATTATCCGTTCCGTCTGGTTCCGCCGGAGGTTCTTCTGCCATTCCTGCAGGGGCTGTGCAATCAGGAGCAGGTGCCGGTTGAGCCGGGTGTGTTGCAGCTGGTGATTCGTGCTGGTGGCGGTTCGGTGCGTGATTCACTGTCGATTCTTGATCAGCTGATGGCTGGTGCGTCTTCGCAGAACGGTATTGAGTATGACCGTGCGGTGGCGCTGCTGGGTTATACCCACGCGCAGCTTCTGGATGAGGTTATTGAGGCGTTGGGTGCGAAGGATGCGCCGACTCTCTTTGGTGCGGTGTCGCGTGTGGTGGCGACCGGTCAGGATCCTCGCCGTTTTGTGGAGGATCTGCTGGAGCGTCTGCGTGATTTGATCGTGGTGAAGGCTGTTCCGCAGGCTGCGGGTCAGATTTTGCAGGGTGTTCCGCAGGATCAGTTGGAGCGTCTGGCTCAGCAGGCTCAGGCTTTGGGTGAGCGTGAGCTGACGGTTGCTGCGGGTACGGCGAATGAGACTCTGAATGGTATGACGGGTGCGGCGAATCCGCAGCTTCAGCTGGAGTTGCTGTGTGCTCGTCTGCTTCTGCCTGCTGTGGAGGGTTCTGCCGGGGGCGCTGAGGTTGCGGCGTTGGCTTCTCGCCTGCAGGTTTTGGAGCGTCGCGTGGCTTCTGGTGCTGCTGGTTCGGCTCCTGCTGGTTCTGGTCCGGCGCAGGGTGGCATGTCTGCTGCTCGTGCGGCGGGTATGGCGGCGGCTGGCCTGGCTCCTAAGACTCAGGCGCTAAGACCCCGGCTCCTCAGATTCAGGCGCCTAATGCGCAGACTCCTAGCGCCTCTGTTCAGGCGGCGGCTCAGGCGGCGGCTCCGACCGCGCAGCAGCCTACTTCTCAGCAGGCAGCCCCTCAGCAGGGCAGTTCTCAGCATGCCAGCGCGGGTGCTCCCCCGCTGGCGGGCGCGCCCCTTAGTGCTGCACCCCTGGCACCGACCGCGCAGGCGCCTACACCTGCGGCTGGTGCTCCCCTAGCGGGTAACACCCCGGCGGCACCTCAGGCTCCGGCTTCTGCTGCAGCAGCTGCGGCGGGTGCCCCCTCCGCGCCTTTGAAGCTTGACCCGAACGATCCGCTGGCTGCGGTTCAGGGTAATTGGCGCGCCATTCTTAACCGAATGAGCGTTCCGGGTGCGGCGGAGCAGCTGATGAAGGTTCGCCCCGCCCGCATGGACGGCGCAACCCTGTACGTGAGCGCCGACATTGCGACTTTGCGCGCGGTCAAGGGTTTTGTGCCCGAGCTGACCGCCCGCGTGAGTGAGTTCCTGCGCCGTCAGGTGACCATTCACGCTCAGGTGGCGAAGCCCGGTGAGCAGGTCAAGCCCGCAGTTCAGCCTGCTGCTCAGCCCGCAGCGTCCAGTGCTCCCGCAGCGCAGCCTGCAGTTCCGGCGGCTGTTGCCCCGCAGTCGCCTCAGCAGCCCGTTCAGCAGACTCCCCCGCAGCCCGCTCAGCCGGCGCCTCTGGCTGATGGTCCGCGCGGCGGTGAGGATGCGTGGCGTCGCCACGGTCAGCCGCTGACCGGCGCAAACACCCCCGAGTCTACGAGCGTGGATGCGCCCCTGGGCGCGTGGGAGGTTGCCCCGATTCCGCAGAGCGCCCCCGAGGAGGCACCTCAGCAGGATGCCCCGGCTGTACCGGCTGCGCCGCAGGCTCCGGCTGGTCCGCTTGCGCCTGAACCCCCGGTTGCTCCGCAGGTTCCGGTTGCTCCGGCGGGTGGTTTTGGTGAGCGTGATTCCTTTGCTGCCTCCGGTAGTGGAGTTCCGCAACAGGAGAGCGCTACTGAACCCCAGTACGCGCAGGAGCCCCCGTTCTCGCAGGAGCCCCCTCACGCGGAGGAACCTCCGTATGAGGAGGAGCCCCCTTTTGAGGATGAGCCTGCCTACGCTGAACCGGTTGAGGCACCCGCTGCACCCGCAATGCCGACTGCGCCCGTAGCACCGGCAGGCCCGCTCGCTGCTCCGGTTGAGCCGGCTGGCCCCCTCGCGCCGGCGGGTCCGTTGGCAGAGGCACCGCAGGCAGCACCGGCTGATACTGCTCCGGCAAGCGATGAGAAGCCCGCAGCGCAGGCTTCTAACGCACCGGCAGCGCCGACTCCTAGCGCACCGGCGGCACCGGCTCGCCCGGCACGCGCCACATCCGATGAGGACTACGTCTCTGAGGATGACGAGAAGGTCGAAAACAGCACCTTCATCGGTCTGCGCGCTATCGAAAAAATTATTGGTGGCACCGTCATCGACGAACGCCCCCTGCACCAGCCCTAGTCCGGGGTTGTAGGTGCCGCGCCCGCCATCGCACTGATGGCGGGCGTACTCATTCCAGCCGCATACTCGCTACGCGAAACGCCCCTAAACTGTCAGGGGTTGGGTGCATACTCATAACGTCGCCCAAGAACAGCGCACCAACGCACCAGCACAACGCACCGCATCTGAAGGAGAAGCCATGTACGAGGGAGCAGTTCAAAACCTCATTGACGAGCTCGGTCGCCTGCCGGGTGTGGGTCCCAAGTCGGCTCAGCGCATCGCTTTTCACATTCTGAATGCGGATGCTGCCGATATGGCGCGCCTAGCCAACGCCATTTCCACGGTGAAGACCAGCGTCAGTTTCTGTGAGGAGTGCGGTAACGTCTCCGAGACGAAGCTGTGCACGATCTGCCGTGATGAGCGCCGCGACCCGTCCGTGCTGTGTGTGGTCGAGGAGTCGAAGGACGTGGTGGCGATTGAGCGCACCCGTTCCTTTACCGGCCGTTACCATGTGCTCGGCGGCGCTATTAACCCGCTGGCGGGTGTGGGCCCGGAGCAGCTGCGTATTCGTGAGCTGGTGTCCCGCCTGGCGGATGAGCGTATCCAGGAGATTATTCTGGCGATGGACCCGAACCTTGAGGGCGAGGCTACCGCAACCTACCTCTCGCGTATGCTCGTGCCGCTGGGTGTGCGTCTGTCGCGTCTCGCGTCGGGTCTTCCGGTCGGTGGCGATTTGGAGTACGCGGACGAGATTACCCTGGGCCGCGCGTTGGAGGGTCGCCGCGTCATTAGTGAGGGCACCGCGGCGGCGCATACTGCCGCCGAGGATTTTGAGCGCGTGAACCGTGAGGAGGAGCAGGAGCGTGAGCAGGCGGCTCAGGTTCAGGCTCAGGAGGCGAAACAGAGTCGTCGCCGCTGGAATTCGAGCATGTTTGATGACCTGGATTCTGATTCTGCCGTTTCCCGCCCGGAGGCGCCCGCCGGCGTGCAAGGTACGGTGGATGAGCAACTGATTGAGCGGGTTCTGCAGGAGGCTGAGGAATCAGGCGAGGAAGAATCCCGCCGTGAGGGCTCCCCCGCCGATTCTGGTGCGGACTCTACACCTGAATCGGCAGAAACAACCCCCGACTTGGGCGAAGACTCCGGCGAGGAGGCTCCGGCGAGCGCCGCCTCCGAACCGGCTGAAGCACCCGTAGCCGAGCAGGCGGAAGATGCGCCGGAGGTGTTCCGCACCCCGGACTATGAGGAGAAGATCCGCACTATTCAGAACGCCCCGTTGCGCACCCCGAAGCCGGATGTTCCGCCGCTGCCGGGTGTCACGTACGTGAACCCGTGGACTTAAAAACTAGCCTCCACGGGCGTGCTGTACCCGCCTCCGCGCCTTCGCCTCCATACCCTGCATCGCCACCGTGTAATACTACGTAATATTTCACGGGGCAATACATACGGGTACACAGTTCGCCGCTTGCACTGAACGCCGTCTACTATAAATGAGGAGCCGGCGTCTGCCGGTAGCACACAAGTAACTGACCTGGAGATATCAATGAGCCTGATCGTCCAAAAGTTCGGCGGTTCCTCCGTAGCGGATGCGGAGGGCGTAAAGCGCGTTGCCCGCCGCGTCGTGGACACTCAGAAGGCAGGTAACGATGTGGTCGTCGTGGTGTCCGCTATGGGTGACACCACCGATGAGCTGCTCGACCTTGCCGCAGAGGTCACCAGCAATGTCACTCCTTCTCGGGAGCTGGACATGCTGCTGACCGCCGGTGAACGCATTTCGACTGCCATCCTGTCGATGGCTATTAACGACCTGGGCGCTAAGGCTCAGTCTTTCACTGGTTCTCAGGCTGGCATGATTACCGACGGCGTGCACGGTTCTGCACGTCTGGTGGAGGTCAACCCGGAGCGTATCCGTGAGTCGATTGAAGCTGGCAATATTGCGATTGTTGCTGGTTTCCAGGGTGTAAACCGTCAGAGCGGCGATATTACGACTCTGGGTCGTGGCGGTTCCGATACGACTGCTGTTGCTTTGGCTGCTGCCCTGAACGCTGATGTGTGCGAGATTTACTCGGATGTGGACGGCGTGTTCACTGCTGACCCGCGTATCGTTCCGACCGCGCGTAAGCTGGAGACTATCACCAGTGAAGAGATGCTGGAGATGGCGGCGAATGGTGCGAAGATTCTGCACCTGCGCAGTGTTGAGTATGCTCGTCGTTTTAATTTGAAGCTTCACGTGCGTTCTTCGTTCTCTAACCTTGAAGGCACTATTGTGGTTCCGGAGGAGTCCGCGGAACTGACCCCCACCCATCTGAAGGAGATTCCCTTGGAGCAGCCCCTGATTTCTGGTGTCGCGCACGATCGCACCCGCGCAAAGATTACTGTTGTTGGTGTTCCGGATGTTCCCGGTTCGGCAGCTAAGGTGTTCGGTCTGATTAACGAGGCGAAGGTTAACCTGGACATGATTGTTCAGAACGTTCCGACTGACCGCCCGGGCGTGACCGACATTTCCTTCACCCTGGATCAGGAGCAGGGCCCCACCGCACTGAAGGCGCTGGAGGCTGCTAAGGCTGAGCTGGGCTTTGAAGAGGTTATTTACAACGAGTCGGTTGGTAAGCTGTCGCTGGTTGGCGCGGGCATGAAGACTAACACGGGTGTTTCGTTCACTTTCTTTGAGGCTCTGTCTGCTGCTGGCGTGAACATTGACATGATTTCGACGTCTGAGATTCGTATTTCGGTGATTACTGAGCTGAGCAAGCTGGACGAGGCTGTTCGCGCGGTGCACACTGCGTTCGGTCTGGATGCTGAGGGCGAGGCTACTGTTTACGGTGGTACTGGCCGCTAGGGTTTAGCTCGTTTGTGGGCTGTACGCTTCGGGAGGGGCGGTGCTGGTTTGGTCCGGCACCGCCCCTCCCCTTTTTTGTCAGTGTGTTTGTGGGCGTGCGGGTGTTCTACTCTAGAAGCATGAGTAGTGTTGTGTTTTCCCAGGTGATGGATGCCCGCCAATGGCGTGCCGCCGCGGCCGCCCATGAGGCGCGTGCCGGCCGCTACGCCGACCCGTTTGCGCAGCGTCGCGCCCGCCACGAAGTGCACCCCGTAGAGGACTTCCTCTTCACCTACTACACGCTCAAACCCGGCCAGTTTAAGCGCTGGCACCCCGGCGCCGGCGTTATTCTGCTGGATGCGCCCGAGCGCGCCTCCTGGCGTTTTTACCGGCGCGCAACCGAGCAGGAACTCCTTGAGGCTGGTTGCTCCCTGCAGGTGGCGCGCGCCCAGGCGGATGCCGCCTCCGCCGTCACGGTGGACGTCACCGATTTTGTGGAGCGCCGCGCTACCGCCCTCGCCTTCACCCACGAGATCCTGCGCAACACCGCCGCGAAGAAGGGGCAGTTCGGTTGCTTCGGCATGCACGAGTGGGCGATGGCGTACAAGTCAGTGGAGAACAACATCCGCCACGACTACCTGGAACTGCGCCTGGGCGCGGAGGGTACGGACCGCGTGGTGGAGGAGCACCGCATCCGCTGCTCGCACTTTGATGCGTTCCGTTTCTTCATGCCGCAGGCGGCACCGATGAACGAACTGCAGCCGACCCGCGAGACGCAGCGTGTGCTGGAGCAGCCCGCGTGCCTGCACGCGAATATGGACGTGTACAAGTGGGCGTACAAGCTGCTTCCGCTGGTTGATTCGACTCTGGTCATGGATTGTTTTGACCTGGCGTGGGATGCGCGTGAACTGGATATGCGCGCAGCCCCCTACGATATTCGTGACTGGGGGTATGAGCCGATTCCGGTGGAGACGACCGAGGGTAAGGCTGAGTACGTGCGGATTCAGCGTGAGCTGTCGGAGCGTTCGATTGAGCTGCGTGAGCGTCTGCTGCGGGTGTGCGAGCGCTATCTTCCACCCCTCGAGGCGTAAAAGACGTGATTCGAGCCTCTTAGGGTATCCACCAACCGAACACATACCCCCGTTACGGTCGTTAGTACGGTAAGATGAGATACGGCTCATACAGAACCCACGCACCCAAGGAGTGCCCACACATGGCCCGTATTGTTGTTGATGTTATGCTCAAGCCCGAAATTCTTGACCCGCAGGGTAAGGCTATTTCTCACGAGCTGCCCCGTATCGGCGTTGATTCCTTCGTTGATGTTCGCCAGGGTAAGCGCTTCGAGCTGACCGTCGAGGGTGAGGCAACCGAGGAGCACCTCGCGGCTGCCCGCAAGGCTGCTGAAGAGTTGCTCTCGAACCCCGTCATCGAAGACGTTGTGAACGTTTCGGTTCTGGAGGACTAATACCTATGGCAGAGTCCCTCGCACCCACTGAAGTCCCCCTGGTTGGCGACTTCTCTAGCTACTCCCCGAACCCCGCTTTCGCTGACGCACGCGTTGGCGTGGTGACTTTCCCCGGCACCCTGGATGACCGTGACGCTGCGCGTGCTGTCCGTCTGGCTGGCGGTACCGTCGTTGAGCTGTGGCACGACGACGCTGATTTGAAGAACGTTGATGCCGTCATTATTCCTGGCGGTTTCTCCTACGGTGACTACCTGCGTGCTGGCGCTATTGCTGCGAAGGCTCCCGTGATGCGTTCGGTGATTGATGCCGCTAACGCTGCTGGTACCTCCGGTTCCGCTCCCCTGCCTGTTCTGGGTATTTGCAATGGTTTCCAGATTCTGACTGAGTCTCACCTGCTGCCCGGTTCGATGATTAAGAACGATCACCGCAAGTTCATTTGCCGTGACCAGGTTCTGCGCATTGAGAATAACTCCACCTCCTGGACGAGCGATTACGCTGCTGGCCAGGAGATTGTTGTCCCGCTGAAGAACCAGGACGGTCAGTATGTTGCTGACCCGAAGACTCTGGAGGCGCTGGAGGCTGAGGGTCGCGTGGTGTTCCGCTACGTTGGTTTCAACCCGAACGGTTCCCGTAATGACATTGCTGGTATCAGCAATGAGCGCGGTAACGTGGTCGGTCTGATGCCGCACCCGGAGCACGCTGTGGAGCCCGGCTTCGGTCCTTCCTCTTCCGGTTTTGGTGAGGTTTCTCTGCGCGGTGGCGCCGATGGTCTCGGCGTGTTCACCTCCGTTCTTGCCAACCTGATTAACGCCCGCTAACGCACGACAAGGATTCTAAGAAGTTATGAGCGAAAAGCAGTTTAACCTCGACACCGTCGAGCACGCGGCGGCAACCCCGGACACCGAACTCCCCTGGGCTGAACTGGGTCTGAAGGAGAACGAGTTCGAGGACATTAAGGAGATTCTTGGTCGCCGTCCTACCGCGGCTGAGCTGGCAATGTACTCGGTCATGTGGTCCGAGCACTGCTCCTACAAGTCTTCTAAGGTTCATCTGAAGCAGTTCGGTGCAAAGGTCACCGATGAGATGAAGAAGGACCTGATGGTCGGTATCGGTGAGAACGCCGGTGTGACCGATATTGGTGACGGCTGGGCTGTTACCTTCAAGATTGAGTCCCACAACCACCCCTCGTACGTGGAGCCCTACCAGGGTGCTGCGACCGGTGTGGGCGGTATTGTGCGTGACATTATTTCCATGGGTGCACGCCCGATTGCTGTGATGGATCCGCTGCGTTTCGGCGCGATTGATCACCCGGACACCGCCCGCGTTATTGGCGGCGTGGTTGCCGGTATTGGTGGTTACGGTAACTCCCTGGGCCTGCCGAACATCGGCGGCGAGGTTGAGTTCGATTCCTGCTACCAGGCAAACCCGCTGGTCAACGCACTGGCTGTGGGTATTATGCGTCACGAGGACATCCGCCTGGCGAACGCATCGGGCGTGGGCAACAAGGTTGTTCTGTTCGGTGCACGCACCGGTGGCGACGGTATCGGCGGTGCGTCGGTGCTGGCGTCCGAGTCTTTCGATGACACCAAGCCCTCGAAGCGTCCTGCCGTTCAGGTGGGCGACCCCTTCGCTGAGAAGGTTCTGATTGAGTGCTGCCTGGAGCTGTTCAAGGGCTCCGTGGTTGAGGGTATTCAGGACCTGGGTGCTGCGGGTATTTCCTGCGCAACCAGCGAGCTGGCTTCTAACGGTGAGGGCGGCATGCACGTCGACCTGACCAAGGTTCTGCTACGTGACCCCACCCTGACCCCGGGCGAAATCCTGATGTCTGAGTCTCAGGAACGCATGATGGCTGTTGTCTCCCCCGAGAACGTGGAGCGCTTCGAAGCGATCATGAACAAGTGGGGCGTGGAGTACTCCTTCCTCGGTGAGGTCACCAACTCTGGCCGCCTGGTCATCGAGTGGGATGGCGAGGTCATCGTGGATGTTGACCCCCGCACCGTTGCGCACGACGGCCCGACCTACGAGCGTCCTTACGCACGCCCCGAGTGGCAGGATGACGTCCAGGCTAACCACTTCACCGGTTCGGCTGCCGACGATTCCCGCCCGCGCGGTAAGGAGCTGGGCGAGGCAATCAAGGCGTTCATGGCATCCCCGAACATGTGCTCCAAGTCCTGGATCACCAACCAGTACGACCGCTACGTTCAGGGCAACACCGCCCTGTCCATGCCGGACGACGGCGGCGTGGTGCGCGTGGACGAGAACACCAACCTCGGTGTTGCTCTGGCGACCGACGCCTCCCCGCGTTTCACCTACCTGGATCCGTACGAGGGTGCTCGCGCGTCCTTGGCTGAGGCGTACCGTAACGTTGCGACCGTTGGTGCACGCCCCGTGGCTGTGTCTGACTGTCTGAACTTCGGTTCCCCCGAGGATCCGGACGTCATGTGGCAGTTCGCTGAGGCTGTTCGCGGCCTGGCCGATGGTTGCATGGAGCTGGGTGTTCCGGTGACCGGCGGTAACGTGTCTCTGTACAACCAGACCGGTGGTAAGGCTATTAACCCGACCCCCGTGGTGGCAATGATGGGCGTGATGGATGACGTCACCCGCCGCACCCCTTCGGGTTGGGCTCCTGAGCATGACGGTCAGGCTATCTACCTGCTGGGTACCACTCGCGATGAGCTGGACGGCTCCGAGTGGGCTCGTTTCAAGGGCCACCTGGGCGGTCAGCCGCCGAAGGTTGATTTGGCTCTGGAGCGTCAGCTCGGCGACATGCTGGTGAACATGTCTCGTGACGGCATGATTGATGCCGCGCACGACGTGTCTGCTGGTGGTCTGGCTGCGGCTCTGTCGGAGGCTTGCCTGCGTTTCAACACCGGTGCCCGCATTGGTCTGGGTGAGGTTGCTGAGCGTGACGGCGTGGACCTGTTCACCCTGCTGTTCTCGGAGTCCCTGGGCCGCGTTGTGGTTTCGGTTCCGCGTTCTGAGGAGGTGCGCTTCAAGGATATGTGCACCGCTCGCCAGTTCCCCTTCGCACGTATTGGTGTGGTGGATGCTGCGTCGAACGCTCTGGACTTCCAGGATGAGGTTTCTATTGACCTGGATGAGCTGCGTGCAGCTCACGAGGGTACTCTCGCTTCTTACTTCGGTGAGGTTGCGAAGGGCTAGTCTTCGACTAGTTTGAGACGAACGCCGAAAGGGGCGGATGCTTGTGAAAGCATCCGCCCCTTTTGTTATGCCCGCAGGCTTATGCCCGCGAACTTGTGCACTAGGCGTTTAGACGTTGGGCATTGAGTTGTTGTGCGTTGAGGCGTTCAGGTTTACGCCTCAGCGACCTCGCGGCCCAGCTGCGCGAACAGGGAGGCGTTGATGCGGAAGCCTTCGATGCATTCGTCGATAAGGGCTTCGCGCTGTTCGTCGGTCATGGGTGCGTTGTCGAGCAGTTCGCGGTAGCCGTCCTTGAAAACCTTAGGCTTGGGCAGTTCGGTGAAGCGGTACATGCTCAGTGCTTCGGCGGGGATGCCGTAGTGGCGGCTGACCAGCGCTGCGACTGCCTGGCCACCGGAGAGATCGCCGAGATAGCGCAGGTAGTGGTGTGCGAGGTAGCGTTCGGGGGAGTTGACGGTAGCGCGGATGCGCTCTACGTATTCTGCGGTTGCGGGCAGGGGCGCGTCGATGTCGCCGTCCCGGCCGAGTGCGCGGATGTCTGCGCGGATGTATTCAGCGCGGTCGAGGCCGGGGTGGGTGAAGGGTTCGGTGATGGGGTTGGGTTCTGCACGGTAGTGTGCGGAGACTGCTTCGAGTGCTTCGTAGATGTGCACGTACTGGTTGATGAGGCGCAGGTATGCCTCAGTGTTGAGGGAACCGCCCATGAGGTCTTCCATGAAGGTGGAGTGTTCGGCGTTGTCGTGGACGTACTTGGTGCTTTCCTTCAGGCGTGCGGAGAAGCGTTCCTTGGTGGTTTCGGGGGCGATCACGGTCATTGTGAGTTCCTAAAGTGGGTTGTGGGTGAACAATAAATGTTTTAGTGACATCATGTCACCAAACCTGACAATGACATATTGTCACCAAAAACCGGTTTTGGCAATAGTTTTCAAAAACTTTTGCTAAGGTATACCTCATGCACAAGTCACCCTAGGCATTAAGTTACACAAACATAAGCTAATAAGGCTAGACTTGATACGAACACCACAATCACAAAATTCAAGGAGACACCGAATGTCTACCCCCCTCTCTCACCAAGCGCACCTGGGCGTTCTTGGCTTCAGCAACCATCGGTCTCAGCGGCGTCGCCGGCGTACCCGCGGCCTTCGCAGCTGAAACCAACTCCCACATCAGCGCCGGTGAGGTAACCGCAGCCTCAGAGCAGAGCCTGCAGGACGTCACCGTCAACTGGGGCCTGAAGAAGTCCTTCCGCTCCTACATCAACGGTCCCTTCTCCCAGGGCTCCCAGAAACTGACCGGCGTCACCACCAACGAAGACGGCTCCTACCACTTCACCGCCGCCGAAGGCACCGTAGCCAACGGCGAATACTCGGTCACCTTCACCGGCTCCTCGATCCACTACACCGCTCACCACGGTCTGCTGGAAGTCATCATCTCCGACCTCTCCGTCACCATTAAGGACGGCGTGGGCACCGTGCGCGCCAACGTTCAGTCGCGCCCCTACAACGGCAACACCACCCCGAACGACCTGGTCGAAACCAAGAACATGACCCTCGGCACTTTCAACGCCTCCGGTCTGAAGGTTGAGGGTAACACCATCACCCTGCCCAGCGTTGACGAGGAAAACGGCACCCGTGTCAAGCTTTCCGAAGAGGCGACCGGCGCCTTCGCGGGCTTTTACAAGGCAGGTCAGGAGCTGGATGCACTCGGCTTCTCCGCAACCATCGTGACCAAGGAAGCACCCGCGCCGAGCCCTGAGCCCAGCACTGAACCCAGCGCCGAGCCGACTGTTGCGCCGACCAGCGAGGCGCCCAAGCCCGCCGAGCCCTCCTCCGCACCGACCAGCGAGGCACCCAAGCCCGCCGAGCCCACTTCTGCAGCGCCGAGCGCAGCTCCCACCTCCGCGGCACCCTCCTCCCCCGCCGCAACCACCGAGCCCAAGCGTGAAGAAAAGGTCACCGGCAACGTCGTTGAGTCCGGCACCCTCAGCTGGGATATCCGCGAGTCCTTCCTGAAGTACCTGACCAGCTTCGCGCACGGCTCCGTGAACGTTGAGGGCATGGAGAAGACCGCAGCTGGCGGCTTCAAGTACACTCAGGCATCCGGCGTGTACAACCCCGAGACCAAGACCGGTCAGATCAACTTCGCGGGCACCGCAGAGTTCACCGGCCACAACGGTCAGCTCAAGAGCACCATCAAGAACATGCGCCTGGTCGTCGTCAACGGCAAGGGCACCCTGGTCGCTGATGTTGACGCACTGACCCGCGACGGTAAGTCCGTTTCCAAGACCGGCCTGGCTATCGCCGAGGTAGACCTCTCCGGCGCGAGCGTGAAGGACGGCGTCTTCTCGGCGCAGAACGCGGCAGTCGCACTCACCGCTGAAGGTTCCGACGTGCTCTTCGCGGGCCAGTACCGCGGTGCCGACAACGCCATGGCACCGCTGAGCTTCTCCGTAAAGCTCAGCGAGCAGACCGCAGAGAACACCGTTGAGGTTCCCCGCATCTCTGAGAACAAGTCCTCCGATAACAAGGGTTCTGGCTCTTCCAACGAGGGTTCCTCGAACTCCTCCGGCGACTCCGGCGCTAACAGCTCCGGTTCTAATGGTTCGGCAGGCACCTCCGGCAGCGTCTCTAACGGCGGTTCCTCCTCGAACGGTTCTGTCAGCAACAACCCGGCACAGCCGGTCTGCGTACCCGTCACCCGCACCCGCGAGGTGCAGGAGCAGGGCGCATCCGACGGCACCATTAAGAGCGCAAACCTTGGCTGGGGCGTGCGTGATTCCTTCCGCAACTACGTGCGCGGCGGCATCGCGAACGGTAGCTGGGAGCTGAACGGCACCTCCTACTCTTCGGATGCATTCAACTGGTCTAACGGCACCGGCACCTTCAAGGGCGGTAAGGGTTCCATCTCCTTCAGCGGTTCGGTTCGTTTCACCGGTCACCACGGCATCCTGGACACCACCATTGCGAACCCGCGCCTTGAGATTAACGGCAATTCCGGTACTCTCTACGCGACTATGACCAGCAATGACCCCTCAGGCAAGGCAACTAACTACGGTGAGGTGGCGCTGCTGAATGTGGATCTTTCGGGTCTGCAGAGCTCCGCTGACGCTGTGAGCGTCAACGGTGCGGCAACCACCCTGACCGCTGAGGGTGCGAAGGCGTTCGCTGGCTTCTACGATGCCGGTAAGGACATGGCTCCGCTGAGCTTCTCCGCGGCGATTAACGGCGCGAAGACCACCACCAAGACCGTGTCCGAAACCGTCTACGAGGGTGAGGGTTGCGACCCGGTCACCGGTAAGCCTCTGGCTTCCACCGGTGCCTCCGGTGTTGAGGGCACCCTGATTGCAGGCTTCATCGCTGTTGCAGCCGGCGCGGGTACCGTCGTGTACACTCGCCGCCGCAAGAAGGCATAACGGCACCTCACGAGGATGCCCACGCTGTCGGCTCGCCCGTGAGACTCAATCACGAGGTTCACCTGTGAGCCGACACGGCCCGTGCGGGGGTGCAGATTTTCACTGCACCCCCGCTTCAGGTGCCAGGTTTTGCCCCGGCGCCTACCCCAGTTTCTAACTCCCTTTTTTCTGCGAGACGACGATGTTTTCTTCCCTTTCTTCTTCTACCCTGAACCGCCGCGATGCAGTGAAGTATGCGGCGTTCTCCATCACTTCCGCTTTTCTGCTGAGCTCTTGCGGTGTGGGTACTCAGAACCCGGCCGCTTCTTCAACTACTTCGCAGGCTGTGGTGGATGAGCAGAGCACCCGCACCGTTTTGGAGAACCTTGCCGATCAGCTGCGTTCTTCTATTGCCCCTGATCAGAAGGCTCTGCGCGGCCCCAACAGCGCCGCGGATACCCCCGAAATTCAGCCGATGGTCGATACCCCCACTCCGGCTTTCCCGGTGACGTTCAAGGATTTCAACGGCACCGAGGTGACCGTTAAGTCCGCTGACCGTGTGCTGGCACTGGACCTGTACGGCACTCTGGCTCAGCAGATGATTGCGCTGGGTCTGGGCGGTCGTCTGGTTGGCCGTGTCACCTCCTCGACGGAGCAGTCGCTGGCTCATCTGCCGCTGGTGACCCAGAACGGTCACGACCTGAACGCTGAGGCGATTCTGGCGACCTCCCCGGACCTGGTGCTGTGGGATAAGAGCAACGGCCCGATTGAGATTGTGGATCAGCTGCGCGCAGCGGGTGTGACCGTGGTGGTCTTCGATCATGAGCGTCGTATGGATAAGATCATTCCGCAGCTCAAGGCTGTTGCGCAGGCACTGGGTGTTCCGGAGGCGGGCGAGCAGGTTGCTGCCCGCGTGCAGAAGGACCTGGATTATGCTCTGCAGGTACTCAAGGACGTCGCCCCGAAGGGTGCACAGCAGGTGTCGTTCGCGTTCCTGTACGTGCGCGGTACCGCTGGCGTGTTCTTCGTGCTCGGCAAGGGTTCGGGCGCTGACGATTTGATTCAGGCTATTGGCGGCAAGGATGTGGCGTCTGAGCAGAACGCGACGAATATTATTCCGGCGACCAGTGAGGCGCTGGTGAAGCTGAACCCGGATGTCATTCTGACCATGAGCGGCGGCATTAAATCCACCGGCGGTTTGGATGGTTTCTTGGCTCGCCCGGGTGTGGGTGAGACGACTGCTGGCAAGAATAAGCGTATTATCGATATGGGCGACGGTCAGATTCTGTCTTACGGTCCGAATACTCCGGCGGTATTGCTCTCGCTCGCTAAGGCTGCGTACTCCACTCCTGCGGGAGGCCAGTAGTGGCTGCCGTGAAGAGTGCGGCGAGTGCGCGGGATTATCGTGCTTCGCGTCGGCGTCGTGCCGGTCTGACGTTTACGTTTGGCGGTGGCACTGTGCGCTGTGATGGTGCTGTCTGCGGGTTTGGGTCAGTACAATATTCCGACTGATCAGGTGGTTGCTTCTGTGGGCCGCCGCCTGGGTCTTGCACCGGAGAACCCGGCGATGCAGCTGGCGGATAGCACTCTGTGGAATATCCGTTTCCCGCGTGTGCTGTTGGGCGTGCTGGTGGGTGCCGCTTTGGGTACTTCCGGCGCGGTGATGCAGTCGGTGTTTGGTAACCCGTTAGCTGAGCCGGGCGTGATTGGTGTTTCCTCGGGTGCGGCGGTTGGCGCGTGTTTGTCGATTGTGTTGAACCTGCAGTTCTTCGGTATTTTCACGACTCCTGCATTCGCGTTTGTGGGTGCGTTGGCGGCTACTGCGCTGGTGTATTTCCTGTCGCGTTCTTCGGGTCGTGCGAAGGTCCTGTCGATGATTTTGACGGGTATTGCGGTGACCGCGGTGGCGAATGCGATTATTGCGTTCCTCATGTTTATTGCTGATACGACGAGCCGCGATCAGATTGTGTTCTGGCAGATGGGTTCGCTGAACGGCTCCACATGGAAGGCTGTGGCGAGCGTGTGGCCGGTTATTCTGATTGGCTTGGTGGCGTGTTTTGTGATGGCTTCTTCGCTGGATGTTCTGGCGTTGGGTGAGCGTGCGGCGCAGCATTCGGGTGTGAACGTGGAGCGTCTGCGTGCGGTGTCCATTGCGGCGACGGCTTTGTTGACGGGTGCTGCGGTGGCGTATGCGGGCATTATTGCGTTTATTGGTCTGATTATTCCTCACCTGTTGCGCATGATTTGGGTCCGTCGAATCGTGTGTTGTTGCCGGCTTCGGCATTGGGTGGCGCGCTGTTGATTGCGCTGTCTGATTTGGGTGCGCGTACGCTGGTGCCTTTTGCTGATTTGCCGATTGGTATTTTTACGGCTTTGGTGGGCGGCCCGACGTTCTTCGTGTTATTGCGTCGTTCCCTGGGCCAGGGCGGAGGTGCTTCGTGAGTGAGTTGTTGAGCCTGTCCGGTGTGTGTTTTAACGCTGGTGGGCGTCAGATTTTGAATGATGTGTCTCTGTCTGTTGCTGCGGGCGAGGTTGTGTCGCTGATTGGTCCTAATGGTGCCGGTAAGTCGACTCTGTTGGGTGTGATTGCTGGTGATATTGCGCCCAGTGGCGGTGAGATTCTGTTGGATGGCACCCCTCTGGGTTTGATTCCTGCCCGTCAGATGGCGCGTCAGCGTGCGATGCTGTTGCAGAAGTTGAATGTGGCGTTTTCGTACACGGTGCATGAGGTGGTTCAGATGGGCCGTACCCCGTGGAAGGGTACGGAGCGTGCTGAAGAGGATGACTCCGTGGTTGCTTCGATGATGGAGCGTACGTCGGTGACTCATTTGTCAGATCGCGATATTACGACTCTGTCCGGTGGTGAGAGCGGTCGTGCGCATTTGGCGCGTGTGTTTGCTCAGCAGACTCCGCTGATTCTTTTGGATGAGCCGACTGCGGCGTTGGATATTACGCATCAGGAGCAGACGTTGCGGGTGAGCCGTGAGTTGGCTGCTGAGGGTGCTGCGGTGTTGACGGTGCTTCATGACCTGGATGTGGCGGCTGCGTATTCTGACCGTATGGTGTTGTTGCGTGGTGGTGAGGTGGTTGCTTCGGGCGCCCCTGAGCAGGTGTGTTCGGCGGAGTTGTTGTCTGAGGTGTATCAGCATCCGATTGAGGTGTTGAGGCATCCGGTGACGAATCGTTTGTTGATTCTGCCGGAGCGCTGAGTCTGCTGGCGCGCTGATTTTATGGGGCGTTAGCGAACCATCCCGCAAACACTTTCCACATCAAAATATGCCAGTATTCGCATATATTGAATCTCCGTTCTGGAATGGCTGTAAATTCTCAGTTCATTACAGGGCGGAGATTATCTTTATCCCCTCCTGCACGGATACACTGAAAGGTAGTGTCCGCAATACTGAACTCTATTCAGTTCAGCATTCCATCCATTCGAGAAAGAGACCCCCGCATGGATCCTCAGCAGAAAACGGCATCGCCTGCCGTTGCCGGCTACATTCCCGAATATTCTGAAACACCGCATAGCGGATCTTTCGATATTGCCCAGCACGGTTTGAGCAGCGATGATGTTGCTCGCCTGACTGCTGAGGGTAGGGTCAATACCCAGAACAATAAGTCTTCTCGCACGCTGTGGAGCATTATGCGTGCGCACCTGTTCACGGTCTTCAACTTTGTGTTGGGTGCCTGTGGTGCCGTGGTGATCATGTACCAGCGTTGGGCTGATCTGCTCTTCCTGGCGGCTGTTATCGCTAACGTGGTGATTGGTTTTGTGCAGGAGTACAAGGCGAAGCTTGAGCTGGACCGCATCTCCCTGCTGGACCGCTCTCCCGCTACTGCCGTGCGTGACGGTAAGAGCGTTGAGGTTCCGATGGAGCAGCTGGTTGAGGGTGACGTTGTCATCCTCAAGCGCGGCGATCAGGTTCCGGCGGATGCTGTTGTGCTCACCTCCGATTCTTTGGAGCTGGACGAGTCTCTGCTGACCGGTGAGAACGACCCGATTGCTAAGCGCCCCGGCGATATGGTGCTGTCGGCGTCGAGTGTGCTGGGTGGTACCGGCCGCGTCCTGCTCTCTCACGTGGGTGCGAATTCTCGTGCAAGCAAGATTTCTGATGAGGCGCGTCAGTTCTCGCGTATTCAGTCTGAGCTGCGTGATGCGCTGAACCGTGTGGTCCGCTGGATTACGGTGGGTCTTGCGGTCATTATTCCTGTGGTGTCGTGGGGTCAGATTCAGGCGGCTGGTGGCCTGGAGACCGTGCAGCAGAACCACCTGTGGGAGCAGGTTTCTATTGCTGTGGTGTCTTCGGTTGCGTCGATGATTCCGCAGGGTCTGGCGCTGATGACTACTCTGGCGTTTGCGGCGGCGGCTGTGGCGCTGGGTCGTAAGCACAACATCCTGGTGCAGGAGCAGCCTGCGGTTGAGGTTCTGGCTCGTGTGGATGTGGTCTGCTTCGATAAGACCGGCACCCTGACTGAGGGTGGCGTGATTTTTGATTCGGTGCGCCCGCTGGACACCGTTGCTGAGGCTGAGGGCCCGGCTGCTGACTCTGCCGAGCACACTTCTTGGCGTGCTTCTCTGCCTGCCGGCTGGAATGAGGCGCTGGCATGGTTTGGTCACGATGAGAACGCGAACCCGACCGCTGCGGCTCTGACCGGTGGCTTCCCGGATGCTTCCTCGGCGTCGGTAAGCGGTATTGTGCCGTTCTCGTCGGCTCTGCGTTTTAGCGCGATTGAGTTTAAGGATTCGGGTGCGTGGCTTCTGGGCGCTCCGGAGGCGCTTCTCGCCAAGGGTAGCGCTGAGCGTGAGCGTGCCGCTGAGCTGGCGGCACTGGGTCTGCGCACGATGGTTTTGGCGCATGCCTCTGCGGTGGTTCGCAACGAGAAGGATGAGCCGATCCAGAAGATCCCGTCGGATGCTGCCCCGGTTCTGTTCGTGATTTTCCGTGAGAATGTGCGAGCGGATGCGCCTGAAATTGTGGAGTATTTCCACCGTCAGGGTGTGACTCTGAAGGTCTTCTCGGGTGATAACCCGTTCACTGTGGCTGCGGCTGCGAAGACTGCGGGCATGGATACGTCTGCGGGTGCGGTTGATGCTTCGACTCTGCCTGAGGACGGTCCGGAGCTTGCTGAGGCTGCGGCTACTCACAATATTTTCGGTCGTGTGTCGCCCGAGCAGAAGAAGAACATGGTGATTGCTCTGAAGGAGCGCGGCCATGTGGTGGCGATGACCGGTGACGGCATTAACGATGCTCTGGCGCTTAAGCATGCAAGCTTGGGTATTGCGATGGGTAACGCTGCTCCGGCGACGAAGGCTGTTTCTCGTCTGGTTCTTCTGGACGGTAAGTTCTCGTCTCTGCCGGCTGCGCTGGAGCAGGGCCGTCAGGTCATTACGAACATTGAGATGGTGGCGAACCTGTTCTTGACGAAGACTGGTTTCGCGATTCTTCTGGGCGTTCTGTTCAGCCTCTTCGGTTTGACCTTCCCGTTCTTGCCGCGTCAGTACTCGACTGCGGACTTCTTGATTGTGGGTGCGTCGTCCTTCGCGTTGACTCTGTTGCCGAATTCGCGCCGTTACGTGCCGGGCTTCTTGCGCCGCGTGCTGAATTACACGGTTCCGAACTCGATTATTGTGGTTGCGATGCTGTTGGCGGTGACGTTCACGGCTCGTGGCATGGGTGTTGAGGATATCCGTCAGATTCAGACGGCTTCGTTCATCACCCTGGTGATGATGGGTCTGTGGAACTTGGCTGCGGTGGCTCGCCCGTTCAACCGTGCTCGTGTTCTGCTGTTTGGTGCGTTGCTTGCGGTGTTCTTCGCGGCGTTGTTCGTGCCGATTCTGGTGGAGTACCACCAGTTCGTTACTGTGCTTCCGCATCTGCTGTGGACGGCTCTGGGTGCCGGTGCTCTGGGTGCTGCGCTGATTGAGGTGAATGCGCATCGTAATCGCCGTTGGCAGAAGCGTAATTACCCTGAGCTGGAGGTTGCTCCGCTGAATTTCTTCCCGGCTAAGTAGTTAGTCGGAAGGTAGCTGCTTCGGTAGCGTGTGGGCCCCGTATCCTGTGGATGCGGGGCCCTTCCGCGTCTTCAAGAGCGCCGTCTTCGAAAGCACCCGGTCCGGGGCGTATCTGGGCGTACCGGAGGGCTCTGGGACCCTGCCTAGGCTTTGCCTGAGCCCTGCTGGATTCCAGCCGGGAGGCTCCCCGCAGTCAGCGCCGAGAGCGTGTCTCAGCTATTCTCAGCTATCACTTGGGTGAAACATTTAACAGCTTCTGATAGCTTTTGCCTCTCACCTTGCTCTTAACCTGGGAAAACCCTTAGAGTTACAGGGAACTATTTGAGAAGGGAAACCTTCTTCAGGGTTGTTACTGGTTTGGCAGGCAAGACCTGAGTTACTCAACACCGTATGGGACGGCAGCATATATCTGCCGAGAATCCCCTCTATTTGCTGTACCGAAGCTCCATAGTGGGCACGAGTGTAGTGCTTCCGGTGGTCGAGAGACTCGGGTCTTTTGTGTTTTCTGGACGTGTTTCCCGGGGCTTTTTCGGCTACCGCAACGTCAGGTAGGCACAGCCTCCGGCAACAACCGTATAGACATTGACCGCATATCTAAGGAAGTATCGTGAATAACCGCGAACTTGGCGAGAAGATTCTTGACGGCCTGGGTGGCCCCGAGAACATCGCGCACATTACTCACTGTGCAACCCGCCTTCGTGTCACTCCTGTGTCTAACGATGCAGTGCAGAACAAGAAGATTGAGGGCCTGCCCGGCGTTCTCTCTGTGATTGAGCAGTCCGGCCAGACTCAGGTTGTTCTGGGCGAGCGCGTTGAGGCTGTGTACAACGAGATCAACGCTCTGCCTTCTATGTCCGGCCACGCTGAGGGTGACGCCAAGGTTGAGGCTGAGGGTAAGAAGTCAGGCTGGCTTACCAACGTCTTCGACGTTCTGTCTGACTCCTTCCGTCCTCTGCTGTGGGCACTTCTGGGTACCTCGATGATTCTGACCCTGATTGTGTTCCTGCAGCAGCTGGGCTTCTTCGGCCAGTACACTGACTTGACCGGTCAGAGCGTGAACATCGACATCATTAACGGTGCTCGTGTGGCTGACCCGGAGGCTGCTAAGGCCCTGAACACCCAGTGGATGCAGCAGTTCGCTTTCTGGTACATCCTGAAGGCTGCTTCGCTGTCGGTTCTGAACTTCATGCCCATCATGCTGGGCGCTACCGCTGCTAAGCGTCTGGGCGCGAACATGTGGGTTGGTGCGGCTATCCCCGCTGCGCTGATGACCGGTACCTTCACCGATTTGACTGCTCTGGCTGACAAGACCACTAAGATTCTGAACGTTCCGTTCTTCGGTCTGGATCTGCCGCTGTACGCGTTCAGCTACACCGGTCAGGTCTTCCCCCCGCTGCTGGCTGTTGCTCTGCTGGCTCCGCTTGAGCGCTTCCTGAAGAAGGTTATTCCTTCGATGCTGCAGATGGTGTTCGTGCCGATGATTTCGGTCATCATTCTGGTTCCGGTGACCGCGTTCCTGGTTGGCCCCATCGGTATCGGTGTGGCTATGGGTATCTCTGACTTCCTGAAGATGGTTAACGACCAGGCTCCGGCTCTGGTTGGTGCTCTGATTGCTGGCCTGTACCTGTTCATGGTTCCGCTGGGTCTGCACTGGCCGCTGAACGCTGTCATGATTAACAACCTGCAGACCATGGGTACTGACTTCATTCAGTCCCCGATGGGTGCTTACAACTTCGCTGTGTTCGGCCTGGTCACCGGTGTGGCTATTAAGGCTAAGCACGACCGCGAGCTGCGCCAGACCGCTGTTGGTGCGTCGATGTCCGGTCTGCTCGGTGGTATTTCTGAGCCGTCCCTGTACGGTGTTGTGCTCCGCTACAAGCGCGTGATTCCGATTATTCTGGTTCCCGCTGTTATTGGTGGCGCTACCATTTCCTTCCTGGGCGTTAAGTCCTACGCGTTCGCGTTCACTTCGCTGCTGTCGATTCCGGCTATGCAGCCTTCCTACCTGTACGTGATTGGTCTGGCTATTGCGTTCTTCGGCGCTATGACCGGTGTTCTGATTTTCGGTTACGAGTCGAAGGCTGACGCCGTAAGGCACGCTGCGGAGCGTAAGGCTGAAGATGCTGAGGACGCTCCCAAGGCTGAAGCTGTTGCCGCTAAGGCTGCTCCGGCTGCCGCCGCTACTGCGACCGCCGCTGCTGCACCCGCTGCTTCCGCCGGTGAGGTCATTGAGCTGCACGCTCCTCTTGAGGGTACTGCTGTTGCTCTGTCTGATGTTCCGGACCCGATTTTTGCCGCGGGCAAGCTGGGCGAGGGTGTGGCTATTGAGCCGACCGGTACCACTGTTGTTGCTCCCGCTGCCGGTAAGGTTGCTGCAACCTACCCCTCGGGCCACGCTGTTGGTCTGAAGCTGGAGAACGGTATTGAGCTGCTAATTCACGTTGGTCTGGATACCGTGAACCTGGACGGTAAGGGCTTCAGCGTGAAGGTTGCTAAGGGCGATGTTGTTGCTGCTGGCGACGCTCTGATTGAGTTCGATCCTGAGGTTATCAAGGAGGCGGGTTACCCGCTGATTACCCCGGTGATTGTGACCAACACCCGCAAGTTCGCTGAGGTGAAGGGTCTGCCGGGCGTTGCTCACCAGAACCTGAGCACTGTCCTGAAGGTGACCACTAAGTAGTTCCCTTTATAGGCTCTAAGGGGCCCCACCATTGTGGTGGGGCCCCTTCCCTTATGCCCTGCTTCCTAATGTACTGATTCTTTGAGCCGGGTTTGCTGGGCAGGGTTTGCTGGGGTTTAGGCACTAGCCGGGGGGGTATTTATGCTAGTGTAAGAATACGCTCAACAAGGAAGTTCTCAAGTGATAGGGAATACGATGATGTCTTCTGATACTAGGACATGGGATACCGGAGTGTGGGAAGAGCAGCAAGAAGAGCTACGCGCTCTTTCTCCTGTTCGGCGGCTGATGCGCCGGCTCAATCTTGAGGCGCTCGTCTATGAGTCCGCGCCGTTCCCGGTTCTGTTGCGTAAGCTCTCCGCGCTGATTCCAGCCTGCCTTCTGTGGTGGGTTATCTACGAGCCGCACCGGCTTGCTTCCTCCACCAGCCTCCCCGAGGGCACTCACGCTATTACGCTGCTCCCCGGAGCCTGGGGCGACCCCGCTACGGGTGCTTATGGAGGTCTTCCTGAGCTACCGGGGGTCCTCTTGCGCTGGGTACTGTGCATCGCGGCAATGGTGGCTGTCGTTCATGTCTGCGGCGTCAAGGCGAAGGGCCAGAGCTTCACCATTCCTCACGATGCGCGTTCACGGTTGATTGCGCTGATGCAGGCTCTGGGAATTTTCGGTGCTTTTGCGCTGGTCGTCTGGATTGAGTACATGATGACTCCGCTGACCCTCATGTTTGAAACCGTGTACGCGGGCCCCACCGCAGCCTATAGCGGCGACGGCATGATTCCCCTGCACCTGTTCCTGTCCTCGTCGTTGAGCGCTATTTTCTTGGGCTATTTTTGTGTGAACATTCTTGCCTCGCTGAATATCCCCGGGTACCTGGGCATCCCCGCAATTATTTACGTGGGGGCGCTCCCCTGGGCTCAGGCGGAGCGCCACCAGTTCACCTTGGCGCTGGCGTGGGTCATTGCGGTGACGCTGGTGAGTTGGCTCGTGCGCGGCATGTGGGGCACTCTGCCAGCCTGCGTGGGCTATTCTCTCTGGATTGTGCTGGTGGCAACCAGCGGTGATCCTTTTTGACCTGTCCGCCAATATGAGCCGTGTGCTCGTGATTTTGGGTTTCCCGCTGGCTTTCATCGTTGCTGGAGGCGGCATTTACCGCATCTTCTATCTGCGGCAGAACCCGAACCTGTTGAGGTATCTGCAGGAGCGCGCCCTGTACCTGGGCGAGTGGTAGCAGCCGGTTAGGGCGGCACTCCTCTCGTTTTTGTAATTACATATCCCGCTAATGTATCCAGCTAAAGGACGCAGAACAAGCGGGACAGAAAAATCCCGGGCACTCTCGTTTGAGAGTACCCGGGATTTCGAGTCCTATAGGACGACTAGAGCGTTACCGCAAGCGGTACTACTCCTGCCAGCCAACGTTGACCCAGTAGTCAGCACTGGTGTAGCTCTGCTTGAACAGGGACGGACCGTAGTTCGCAACCTTAGCCTTGACAGCGGCGTACATCGGGCCGTTTGCGTAGGGCAGGTACACTGCGACCTTCTCGTAGTAGAGCTTCTCCGCCTCGTTAGCGATCTTGATGCGCTCGTCTTCCTTCTCGGTGTTCTGCAAGCTTCTCGATGAGCTTATCAACTTCGGGGTCACCGACTCCGAACACCTCGGTGGTGAAGAAGTAGGGTGCCGAGGAAGCCAGGTCGGGCAGAACGCCCCAACCGGTGAAGATTGCTTCGTAGCTCTTCTGGCCGAGCACGGAGTTGGAGTTCGACTGCGGCTGGTTGTCAGCGCTCAGGCGGATACCTGCGGACTTCAGCTGCTGCTCCAGAATCTGGTAGACCGCCTGGTAGACCGCCTCGGAACCGAAAGAGGTCAGAGCGAAGCCAGCAACCTTGCCGTTCTTAGCGTAGTAGTCGCCGGACTTGGAGTAGCCTGCGGCCTCCAGAATCTTGCCAGCTGCCTGTGCACCGGTGTCACCAGCGTAGTTGTTCTGGTAACCCTTCTGGAACGGCATTGCGATGATGGAGCCGGGCAGCGGCTCGGTCCAGCCGAGCTGCGAGAAGTATGCCTTAGCGATCTGCTCGCGGTCCACAGAAGCAAGGATTGCGCGGCGCAGTGCCAGATCCTCGATGCGCTTGGGGTTCAGCTGAATGATGTTGACGTTGGTGTTCTGGCTCTGGCGAATCTCGGTGCCAGCCTGACCCTTCACAGCGTTGTAGCTGGTTGCACCCACGAAGGTGAAGGCGTCCAGTTCGCCGTTCTTGAAGCTTGCACGGATTGCTTCGGAGTCCATCTGACGCCAGATGATGCGGTCCAGGATCGGCTTCTCGCCCCACCACTTATCGTTCTTGACCAGGGTGAGAACCTTCTGGGAGGAGTTCCACTCGCCAACCTTGAAGGGACCAGCCCAGTACTGGTCGAGGGGCTTGTCAACGAAGCCTTCGTTGAAGAGGTTGACGTCTTCCAGTGCGGGGTGGATTGCGAAGGCGCACAGACCCTCGGAGGGGTAATACGGAGCCTTCATGGTGACCTTGACGTGGAAGTTGTCGCCGTCCACAGCCTCGATGCTCTCAACCTGCTGCCACATGGTGTTGTCGGTGATGTGGTAGGGGTTGTCGGTGGTTGCGCGGTAGACCTTCCACACGGCGCGAACAGCGTTCACGTCCATGGGGGTGCCGTCATTGAAGGCAGCCTTAGGGTTGATCTTGAAGGTCGCGGTCTGCACGCCATCGACGGTCTCGGTCTTGTGCTCGGTGCAGAACTCGGGGTTGAGGGTGCCTTCACCGTCGGGGCTCATGGTGTAGAAGCCCATCACGGCGGGAATGTTGCAGGGTGCCAGTGCGTCCAGGTTGCTGGAGGTGTAGCCGCTCTGGGTCTGCAGGTTGAAGTTCGGGCCCAGGGCGGTAGCCGCGAGAGTCAGGGTGCCGCCCTTCTTGAGGGAGGAACGGTCCTGCTTGTTGACCTGAAGGTTCTTCAGAATATCTTCAGCATTGTTAGCGGCGCTACCGCCAACCTTTCCTTCGAGCCGCCGCAGGCAGCCAGCAGACCGACGGTGCCGAGGGCAACGGTGCCGGTCAGGAGGGTACGGCGAGAGACAGACATGCTCTTCATGGAATTTCTCCTAGAGTATTCGCAGTGTTGTGGAGTCGGTACGCGAACGGTGCGTAGCCAGCACTCCAACCCGGCGGGAGGACAGTCTCTGCCGGGGTGGGCAGAATGCCCACATTTGCTTTTAAGTATATCCTCGCTGCTCTCTAGGGCATGGAAAAGCGGCGTGCTACAGAAGGTTTTAATCCTTTTGTAACACGCCGCAGTAGCGCTTTTGCCCTTATAGGGTGTGTGAGCTGTGCTCAGCGCTTAAGATTTTTACTTTTCCCAACCGACGTTGATCCATACGTTCGGGTTGTAGTAGGGCAGACCGAAGAGCATGGGGCCGTAGTTCGCCAGACCCTTACGGCATGCCTTGAAGTTGGGACCGTTGTTGGTCGGGACGTAGATTGCGACCTCGTCCAGGTGGCGCTTCTCCAGCTCGTTCATGATCTTGAGCTGTTCCTTCGGGTCCTCGGTGGACATCATGGTTGCTGCCAGCGAGTCCAGTTCCTTACCGTGACCGTTGTTGGTCTCAGAGATGTAGAAGTAGTTCGCTGCATCCACCGGGGAGGTGGTGATGCCGTAGCCGCCGCTCTTGATGGTGAAGTTCTTCGCGGAGATAATGCTTGCCATTTCGGATGCACCGTGGTTGTCGATGCTCAGCTCAATACCGATTTCCTTCATCTGCTGGGTGAGGAACTGTGCGGTGGAGCTGACGACCGGGTCGGTACCGAAGGTGGTCACCGGGTAGGAGGCCTTAACGCCGTCCTTCTCGTAGTAGTCGCCGTTCTTGGTGTAGCCTGCATCTTCGAGGATCTTGATGGCGACGTCCTTGCCGAGCTTGGTCGGGTAGTTGTCCTGGTAGCCTTCCTGCATGGGCAGCATGCACATGGAGCCGGGCAGGGGTTCCTTCCAGCCGAGCTTCTCGTAGCGCAGCTTGAGCAGCTGCTCGCGGTTCAGGGCTGCAACGAATGCGCGGCGTACGGGCAGGGGCATCTTTTCGGGGTTGATTTCGTAGTTGCCCACGGCCAGTGCGCTACCCTTGCGGATGTCGACGTTGGCGACGGTGGAGAGCTCGTTGTAGGAGCTGAGAGTGCTTGCGTCAGCGTAGTCGATTTCGTTGTTCTTGAATGCTGCCTGCTCTGCCTGGGAGCTCATTTCACGCCAGGTGATGCGCTCGAGCAGAGGCTTGGTGCCCCACCACTTCTCGTTGCGGACAACGGTGAGGACCTTGCCGGAGGCATCCCATTCGCTGACCTTGAAGGGTCCTGCCCAGTACTTGTCCAGGGGCTTGCCGTTCATGCCGTCGTTGAAGAATGCGACGTCGACGAATGCCGGGTGCAGGAAGGAGGTGAAGCTACCTTCGATGGGGTACCAGGGCTTGTTCATGGTGACCTTGACGTGGCGGGAGTCGCCGTCCACAGATTCAACACTTGCGACCTGTTCCCAGATGGGTGAAGGGGTAATCTGGTAGTCCGAACCGGATGCCGCGGCAGTGTAGATGGTCTGGTAGCTCTTGACGGCGTTCACGTCGATGGGAGTGCCGTCGTTGAAGACTGCCTTCGGGTTGATCTTGAAGGTAACGGTCTGCACACCGTCAACGGTCTGCGCCTTGTATTCGGTGACGTAGTCCTCGTTCATGTGGCCTTCGCCGCGGAAGTCAGCGTAGTAGCCGCCGGTGAATGCGGAGTTCATAGCCGCCTGAATGTTCAGGTTACCCGCGGTGTAGCCGTTGGTGTTGAGGATGTTGAAGTTCGGGCCGATGCCGTCTGCGCTCAGTCGCAGCTCGCCGCCGTCCTTGAGGGCGGAGCGGTCCTTCTCGTTGTAGGAGACTGCCTTGGACAGGTCGTCGCCAGCGGAGAGAGCGCTGTTCTCGTTCTTGGAGGAGTTACCGCCGCAGGCTGCGAGCAGGCCGACGGTGCCCAGGGCGACGGTGCCGGTGAGCAGGGTACGACGGTTGAGAGTGAAAGTGGTCATTAGTTTTCCTCAGTTAGGTGGGATGCTGCTTTGCTGTACGCGGGGGAACACAACCCGCACACCTTTGTGACAGCACACACTTTTTGCATTGGCAATAGTATACACACATTTCCCACGCACTATGACCCAGTTCACCGTTTCAGGGAAAATATTTCAGCTAATTCCCGAAGCCACCCCGTTACAAAACCACCCGTCAAAAACACAGAAAAGTCCCGCAGCACCCCGCCTCTGAGGCGGAATACCGCGGGACTTCACCCTTCCGAAAGCCCTATACCGGCGCCTCCGAAAATTCAGAAACTACCGAATAAGAATCCAGAAAATTAACCTGTGGTTTTAGTTCTGCCAACCCACATTGACCCAGCGCTTGGGGTCGGAGTAGCTGGTTGCGAAGAGGGAAGGACCGTAGTTAGCCAGCTTCTCCTTCACAGCTGCATAGCTGGGGCCGTTGCCGTAGGGGAAGTAAATAGCAACCTTCTCCATGTGCTGCTTCTCAGCCTCAGCAGCCATCTTCAGCTGCTCCTCGTGAGATTCCTTCTCGTAGATGGACGCGATGAACTTATCCAGTTCAGGATCGCCCACACCCTCGTTGATTTCGCTGGTGTAGAAGTACTGTACGCTATCTGCGGGGTCAGCACCAATACCCCAACCGGAGAAGGCGCAGTCGTACTGCTTAGAGCCCATCACGGAGTTGAACTGGGACTGCGGCTGGTTGTCCTGCTCGAGCTTAATACCTGCTGCCTTGAGCTGCTGCTCGAGGTTCTGGAACTGAGCCAGGGAGGTTGCATCCGAACCGAAGTAGGTGATGGAGAAGCCAGCGGTCTTGCCATCCTTGGCGTAGTAGTCGCCATTCTTGGAGTAGCCTGCTGCTTCCAGGATCTTTGCCGCAGCCTCGGGGCCGGGGTTGGTGGGCATAGCGTCCTGGTAGCCCTTCTGGAAGGGCATAGCAATCAGGGAGCCGGTCAGAGGCTCTTCCCAGTTGATCTGGCTGAACTTGACCTTAGCCAGCTGGGAGCGGTCAACCGCCGCGAAGACCGCACGGCGCAGGGCGGTGTCGGTCACGCGGGTCGGGTTGAACTGCAGATTGACGACGCCGACGTTCTGACCGGAGCGAATCTGGACACCGGGCTGACCCTTGACGGCGTTGTATGTTGCCAGGCCAGCGAAGCCGATGCTGTCCAGCTCTCCGTTCTTGAATGCTGCGCGCTCTGCTTCGTCGCCCATTTCGCGCCAGATGATGCGGTCCAGCAGCGGCTTCTCACCCCACCACTTGTCGTTGGGTACGAGAGTGAGGGTCTTAGCTGAAGAGTTCCACTCGCCGATCTTGAAGGGACCGGACCAGTACTGATCCATAGGCTTGTTCACGAAGCCGTTGTTGAAGAGCTCCTTGTCGGTCAGTGCGGGGTGCAGACCGAGCAGGCCGAGGGTTTCAGCGGGGTAGACCGGCTTGGTCATCACGATCTTGACCCGGGTCTTGTCGCCGTCCACGGGATCGATGGACGCTACCTGCTGCCAGAAGGGAGCGGCGATAACGTTGTAGCCATCCTCGGGGTTGCGGTAGACGGTCCAAGCGGCGCGGATTGCCTCAACGTCAACCGGGGTGCCGTCGTTGAAGACAGCCTTAGAGTTGAGCTTGAAGGTAATGGTCTGCACACCGTCAACGGTCTCAGCCTTGTAGTCGGAGACGTAGTCATCGTTGAGGCTGTATTCGCCAGCGGGGCTCAGAGAGGTGAAGCCGATAGCGGAGGGGATGTTACAGGCGCCACCGAAAGCGGTGAGATTCTCGGTGGTGTAGCCGCTCTGGGTCAGAATGTTGAAGTTCGGGCCGATTGCGGAGACACTAGCACGGAACTCGCCACCCTGCTTGAGGGAGGAGCGGTCCTGCTTGTTAATTTCGAGGTTCTTGACGATTTCCTCGGTGCTTGATGCGGCCTTGCCGCTAATCTTCTTGTCAGAGCCGCCGCCGCAGGCAGCGAGCAGGCCGACGGTACCCAGGGCAACGGTGCCAGTCAGGAGGGTACGGCGGTTAATACGTAGATGAGTCATGTGTTCTCCTCGTGCCGGAGGGCTTAGGCGTGCATCGTGCGGTGCACGATATTGTGCACCCATTTGTACAGTGGCGACAAAGCCCCTGCCAACAGCCTCTGTGAGAGCCCCCACATTATTTGTGATTGAAACACAGTATACCCCCAAAAGAAGCGATGCAGACCACAATCCAATTTCTGGAAGGGCCATACACCATCCAAAAACACGAGCTACCGCACCTCAGCCCGCATAATCACGCGGATGCCGAGCACGAAAACTAAAAAATGAAATATTATGTCGCATTGGCATGCGAGCGCGTCACCGCCGATGCTTTGAGAATCGTTACAAGTTAAAAGCACATCGATGGGTAGCCAGAGCGTCCTGTACCCTCCAAAAGAAAAAGCTCCCCACCCCCATACGACACTGCGAAAACGTATAGGGGTGGGGAGCTTAAAACTGCGGCTTATGCCATCCAGCCAACCGAAGACCAGTCGGTGCTCTTGAAGAGGAACGCACCGTAGTTAGCGAGCTTCGGGCGGCATGCCTTGAAGTCCGGGCCATTGAGGAACGGGATGAAGAGGCAAACCTCGCTCATGTGCTTCTTCTCAATCTCGTTGCACTTCTCGGCGCGCTTAGCGTCGTCGAGGATGGTAATCATCTCGTCGACCATAGCGTCAATTTCGGGGGTTCCGACGCCGTCCCAGTTCTTCGAGGAGTAGAAGTACTCGGCAGCACTGGTCGGCTCGGAGCTCACGCCGAAGCCCGAAATGCTCACGTCGTACTCGCGGTTACCAACAACCTTCGAGAATTCAGACTGCGCACGCGAATCGAGCTCGAAGTTAATGCCGATTTCCTTCATGCTCTGAATGAAGGTCTGCGCCTGACCCTTGGTGGTGGCGTCATCACCGAAGGTAGTCAGCTTCAGGGTGATGGTCTTGCCATCCTTCGCGTAGAAGTCGCCAGACTTGGTGTAGCCTGCCTTCTCCAGGACCTTGCGTGCTTCCTCCGGGCTACGTGCCGGGTAGTTGTCACGGTAGTACTGGGAGGAACTCAGCAGAAGCATCGAGCCGGGAACTTCTTCTTCGTAGGGCAGACCCTGGAAGCGAATCTTTGCCAGAGCACCACGGTCGATACCCAGGAAGATTGCCTTACGCACGGCAGTATCAGTGATGTGCTGTGCGTTCAGGTTCATGCCGCCGGCGAAGAGGCGGCGACCGCGGCGGATTTCGGAGTTCGCGACGTCCTTCATCTCGTTGTAGGCGCTGAGGGTACGTGCTTCCACGACGTCCAGTTCGCCGTTCTTGTATGCGGCGCGAGCTGCAGGGTCTGCCATTTCACGCACGACGATGCGGTCCAGCTTGGGCTTGTCACCCCACCACTTGTCGTTGGGCACTGCGGTGAAGGTCTTCTCGGAGGAGTTCCAGCCGTTGGGCGCCAGGGTGAAGGGGCCGCAACCGAGCTCGGGGTGGGGGTTGTCCACGAAACCTTCATTGAAGAGGTTTATGTCAAGCATTGCCGGGTGCAGGATTCCGCCGAAGAGCAGACCCTTGACGGGGTTGTGTGCGGTCTTGAAGACAACGCGTGCGTGGTAGCGATCGCCGTCGATAGCTTCAACGCTTTCGATGAACTCGTAGATACCTGCAGCGCCAATCTTGTACGCGCCCTCGGGGTCACGCTGAATCTGCCAGGTTGCCTTGAGAGCGTCGATGTCGATGGGGGTGCCGTCATTGAAGACTGCCTTGGGGTTCAGGCGAACCTCGGCGGTGATCTTACCGTCTACTTCCTTAGCTTCGAAGCCGAGGCAGTAGTTGGGGTCGAGCTCATATTCGCCCTTGAAGGTGCTGCGCCAGATGCCGGCACCGGCGATAATGCCCATAGTTTCGGAGACGGAGGTGCTCGAGCCGTTCTGGGAGAAGCGGTTGAAGTCCGGGCCCAGGGAGTAGGTGCCCAGGTTCAGGGTACCGCCCTGCTTGAGCTTTGAGGGGTCTTGCTCGTTGATTTCGTAGAACGGGGTTTCGTTTGCCTTGTGCTCGGTCTTGGAGGATGAGGAGCCACAAGCGCTCAGTACGCCGGCAGCAGCGACGGCGGTTGCGCCGCCGAACAGTACGCGGCGGCTCATGATCGGGTTGAATCCGGAGAGGGAGGGGATGGGGTGAGGGCTCATGATGGGCTCCTTGTGGGTGTGGACTGCGCTGATGCAGTGTTTGCAGTGTAGAGTGGGTGGCTCGCGTGCCCTGGAGGCGGGGTTTCCGTCTACAGGAGCGCCTGCCATCTGCGGTGATGAGCGGACAGGTCAAGCCATGCAAAATAATGTGACTTACAGCTATGTTCTAAGCCACATTTAATATTTTTAGTAGTGTACACCACATGCATTGCTACAAGTGCGCAACACGATAAATATTTCTTAATTATTACGCCCGGCCCTAAAGCGCTGGACTAAGGCACCCAATCTAAACCCCTATCGCCCCCCACCCGTCGTGCAGCACCCCTCCCCCACATCACACAACCCTGCCTCCCCACAACCCATCCCAAAAAATAGCTAACGGGCATAGCAAAGCGGGCCGAACGCGCACATACGCATTCGACCCGCTCACACAACAGGCGTCTTTTAGGAGTTCATCCAGCCCACAGCAGTCCAGTCCATCGACTTGTACAGGCGCGGACCATAGTTAGCCAGATTCTTCTTGACCATCACGAAGTCAGGACCGTTCGTAATGGTACCCAGGAAGGCGAACTCAGCCATGTGCTTCTTCTCAATCTCGTTGCAGGCAAGGTTACGTTCCTTGTCATCTTCAATGAGAGTCATGGCATCAATCAGGGCGTCAATTTCCTTGCTGCCGATACCTTCGTTGTTCTCGGAGTAGTAGAACTGCTTGGTACCCTCAGTTGCGTCAGCAGAGACCGAGTAGCCGCTGAAGGAAATATCGTAGTCCCAGTTGCCCAGAATGGTGGCGAACTCACTATCGGAGTGCTGATCAATCCGGATCTCGATACCGATATCCTTCATCTGCTGAGTGAAGGTCTGAGCCTTACCCTTGGTGGTGGGGTCGTCACCGAAGACCACCACAGCGCAGCCAGCCTTCGTGCCGTCCTTTTCGTAGTAGTCGCCGTTCTTGGTGTAGCCGGCGGCCTCCAGGATCTTCTGCGCCTCCGAAACGCTGTTATTCGGGGTCGGGTAAGAATCCTGATAGTAGGGCGAGAAGGGCATGTGAATCATCGAACCGGGGGTAGCTTCCTCGTAGGGCAGACCCTGGAACTGAATCTTTGCGAGTGCTTCACGGTTGGTGCCGACGAAGATTGCCTTACGCAGGGCAGCATCCTTGATGCGGCGGGGATTGATATCCAGGCCGCCAGCGTAGAGGCGGGTGCCCTTACGCAATTCGGTACCCGCAATGTTCTTCACCTCGGCATAGGTGGAGGAGGTGCTTGCACCGATAGCGTCAATTTCGTCATTCTTGAACGCGGCACGTGCAGCGCTGGACTCCATCTGGGTAAAGACAATCTTGTCCAGCAGGGGCTTGGCACCCCACCACTTGTCATTGGGTACAACACTGAAGGTCTTCGCGGTGGAGTCCCAACCCTTATTCGCCAGGGTAAAGGGGCCAGCCCAGTACTCAGGGTGGGGCGCATCCACGAAGCCGTTATTGAAGAGCTCAACATCCTCCAGGGCGGGGTGCAGAATCTCAGAGAAGAGGCTCTGCAGCGGGTAGAAGGGCTTGGAGAAGGTGACGGTTGCACTGTAGTCGTCTTCGCCCTTTTCTACGGATTCAACGAATTCGTAGATGCCGCTGGAGACAATGTTGTAGCCGTTATCCAGGCTCTTGAAGATGTTCCAGGTGGACTGGAGCGCCTTGTAGGTGATGGGGGTGCCATCATTGAAGACAGCCTTGGGGTTGAGCTTGACGGCAACCTGAATCTTGTCGCCCTTCTTGCTGTGTTCGAAGGAGACAGCGAAGTCAGTGTTCAGCTTGTAGGTGCCATCAAAGTCGAGGTTCCACATGCCAGCCTGACTGATGGTGCTCATAACGTTGACGTTATCGCTGGTGTTACCGCTCTGGGTGTAGAAGTTGAAGTTCGGACCGATAGATCCGGCGGGCAGGCGTAGGATGCCGCCCTTCTTCAGGCTGTTCACGTCCTGAGCGTTGATATTGTAGAGGTCTTCGATATTGGCACCGGCACCGGCAGCCTTGGTCTTTTCAGAGCTTGCACTGCCGTTGCCGCAGGCGCTGAGCAGACCTACAGCTCCCAGAGCCGCAGTGCCGCCAATGAGGGCGCGGCGGCTGAAGCTGTTCTTGGTCGCTTCGTGGCTACTCGCGGTGTATGCGGTGTTGGCGGTCATGGGAGTGGTTTCCTTCTGTCTTGCGTGGGCGGGTGTATCCCGTATCCCCGAAGTAATGATTATTTATGCAGAGCACTGCATAATTTTGTATAACTCCACTGTAGCGCGCCTCGGGAGCAAAAACCAAGCATTTTTACAATATTTCTTAATATTTATCGTGTTTTTTGAATATTCATACCATGAATACGCTGTTTTTGTGCGAATTTTTCGGATTTTGCCGGATAGCTATGCCACCGCTCCCCTGCACCGGTACACAAAATGCCCAAAGCAATTCCTCCAGATATGCAAAAAGTGTCCACCCGGATAATCCGGGTGGACACTTTCAGTAGCTCTAGACTATTCACCTATTAGGTGAAGGGATAAGGACTTACTTAGCCCAACCAACCTTCTGCCAGTGAATACCGGTGCCCTGGAAGAGGGACACGCCGTAGTTGCGCAGACCCTTCTTCACGAACTTGTACTCGGGGCCGTTGATGAGCGGAATCAGCACTGCGAACTCAGCCAGGTGCTTCTTCTCGATCTCGCTGCAAGCCCGGTTGCGTTCCTTGTCGTCAGCAATGAGCTTCATCTTTGCAATCATCTCATTGATCTCATCGGAACCGGCTTCCTCGGGCTTACGACGCATGTAGAACTGCTCGGTAGCCTCGGTAGCATCCGGGGAGGTCGGAGCAAAACCGGAGGAGGTTGCGTCGTAATCCTTGGATGCCATGGTCTTGTTGAACTCGCTCACAGCACGGGAGTCGAGCTCAGCATTAATACCGACGGACTTCAGCTGCTGAACCAGGGTCTGACCGACAGCCTTGGCAGTGGGGTCCTCACCGAAGATGGAGAACTTGAAGGCAGCCTGCTTGCCGTCCTTCTCGTAGAACTCACCGTTCTTGGTGTAGCCTGCCTCTTCCAGAATCTTGGATGCTGCAGTAGCATCGTTGTTCGGGGTCGGGTAGTCGTCCTGGTAGTACTCGGTGAAGGGCATATGAATAACCGAGTTGGGGAGCTTCTCTTCGTAATCCAGACCCTGGAAACGAACCTTAGCGAGAGCCTCACGGTTCAGACCAACAACCACAGCGCGACGCAGAGCAACATCCTGCATGCGGGCGGGGTTCATGGTCAGACCGCCGGCGAAGAGGCGAGCACCGCGACGAATCTCGGTGTTAGCAACTTCCTTGAGCTCCTTGTATGCAGAAGCGGTGGTAGCGCCAATCGCGTCAAGCTCATCGTTCTTGAATGCCGCGCGCTCAGCAGCGGTATCCATCTGACGGAAGACGATGCGCTCCAGAACGGGCTTCTCGCCCCACCACTTCTCATTGCGGGTCAGGGTCAGGGTCTTCTCGGTGGAGTTCCAGCCACCTTCAGCAATGGTGAAGGGGCCAACCCAGTACTCGGGGTGCGGCTTGTCAACGAAACCAGTGTTGAAGAGTTCCTTGTCCAGCAGAGCCGGGTGCATAATGCCAGCGAAGAGGGTATCCAGCGGGTAGTAAGGTGCGGAGAAAGTTACCTTCACCTTGAAGTCATCACCGTCGCGCTCCACGGAAGCAATGCTGCTGTAGATGCCGCTGGTACCAATCTTGTAGCCGCCATCGGTGCTCTTGAGGACCTCCCAGGTAGCCTGCAGAGCCTTGTAGTCGATGGGGGTACCGTCGTTGAACTTAGCCTGGGGGTTCAGCTCAATGGAGACAACGGGCAGACCGTTTTCTTCGGAAACATCGAAGCTCTTCGCGAAATCGGGAGCCAGAGTGCGCTTACCCATGGGGTCACCCTGCCACAGGCCTGCGTAAGCCACGGGGCTCATAGCAGTCTGGGTGTACAGGGAGTTGCCGTCCGCGCTGAAAAGGTTGAAGTCCGGACCAATACCGGGAATAGCCAGGCGCAGAGTGCCGCCATCCTTCAGCTCAGATACAGCTGCCTCACCAAGGTCATAAAGCTCCTTGGCATCGGTGCCCACGGTTGCACCCTGGGTGGTTGCCTTGGAGTCCTTGGACGAGCCGCACGCAGCCAGTACGCCCACGGTACCCAGTGCTGCAGCGCCACCGAGAACGGTACGACGGTTCAGGATGAAATTCTTCTCCATGAGAGTGTCCTCTTATACGTTTGACCCTCAATAATCCCGCAGGAAAGCGTCAAGGATTCCCTGCTCATGCGCCGCCCAAAGGGTGCGGTGAGCGATGAATTAGTGCCGGTCTATGAATGTGTTCCTTCGGGTACGCCCCTAGCGGCGTGCCCATGGCTTAATTATGGCTTACTGCCCGCGTGAAAGCCCGCCCATAATTATTCATATCTTGAATGGTGAGAAAGGTTATACCTAGTCAGGGTGGTTTTACCCGTTTCCTGGAGCATTTCAGTGCTTAGCGCCACATTCTGCGGCTCGCACCGTCTCACTAGGTGACAATCTCGAACAACGTACAGCCCACCAATACCGGGCATAAAAAACCCGAGGGGCGAATATTCAACGAATATTCGCCCCTCGGCATACATGCGACTTATTCAGCCGACTCTAGAGCTACACCGTAGCGGCCTCAGCCTCCGGGAAGTAGCAAGCATAACCGTGATCCTGGCCCTCAACGGGGGTCAGTTCCGGCATCTCCTCCAGGCAACGACGCTTCTTGTCCTCAGGCAGCAGCTTGAAGACCGGGCAACGGCTCGAGAAGCCACAACCCTTAGGCGCGTTCACCGGAGTGGGCAGGTCGCCCTCAAGCATAATGCGGTGGCGCTTTGCCTCAACCTCGGGATCCGGAACCGGAATCGCCGAGAGCAGTGCACGGGTGTACGGGTGAATCGGGTTGTCGAACACCTGGTCGACGTCACCGATCTCAACAATACGACCCAGGTACATCACTGCAACGCGGTCGGATGCGTGGCGAATCACCGCGAGGTCGTGAGCAACCATCAGGTAGCTCAGGCCCAGGTTTGCACGCAACTCCTCCAGCAGGTTGATCACACCAGCCTGGACGGACACGTCCAGTGCGGACACCGGCTCATCCAGAACCACGAGCTTGGGGTTCACGGCAAGCGCACGAGCAATACCGATACGCTGACGCTGACCACCAGAGAACTGGTTCGGGAAGCGGTTCACGTGGTCAGGCTGCAGACCCACAATGTGCATCAGCTCGATGACGCGCTTCTTGATGTCTGCCTTGTTCATGCCCTGGTTTTCCAGGGGCTCAGCAAGCACCTCGTAAACGGTGAAGCGCGGATCCAAAGCACCGGTGGGGTCCTGGAACACCATCTGCTGGTTCTTACGCAGCTCAAGAATCTCACCTGCGGACTTGCCGTCCTTGGTGGAGGTTCCGTTAATCAGAATCTCACCGTCGGTGTTCTTGTTGAACTCCATGATTTCCAGCAGGGTGGTGGTCTTACCACAACCGGACTCACCCACGATGGAGAAGCACTCGCCCTCACGAATATCGAAGGACAGGCCGTTCACAGCCTTCACAGTGCCCACGCGGCGCTTAATCAGCGCACCCTTCATGAGCGGGAAGTGCTTCTTGACGTTGCGGACCTCCAGGACGGGGGCACGCTCCTCACGCGGAATACCGTCGTACTTCGATACCGGGGGTTCCGGAACCGGGTACAGCTCGTCTGCGGTCTTACCGACCAGCTCCTGAGAGATGGTGCAGGAGGAGTAGTGGCCCTCGCCAACGCCTTCCAGCAGCTGCAGATCGGGCTCGCCGTTGGAGTCCTGGCAGCACTGGCCACCGCTCTTAGCGATGGGGCAACGCGGGCGGAAGGAGCACGCGGTCACCGGGTTAATCAGGTTCGGAGGGGTACCCTCAATCGGAACCAGGGAGACCTTCTCGGAACGGTCCACACGCGGGACCGCACCCAGCAGACCGATGGTGTACGGGTGGGAGGGATGCTTGTACAGGTCTTCTGCCTTCGCAATCTCCACCGGCTTACCGGCGTACATCACCAGAATGTCGTCAGCCATACCAGCCACAACACCCAGGTCGTGGGTAATCATGATCGTCGCTGCGCCGGTCTCTTCCTGAGCCTTCTGCATAACCTCCAGCACCTGCGCCTGAATGGTCACATCCAGTGCGGTGGTGGGCTCATCGGCGATGAGCACGCGGGGGTCATTCGCAATCGCCATAGCGATCATGATGCGCTGACGCATACCACCGGAGAACTCGTGCGGGAAGGAACGCAGGCGGTCAGCCGGCGAGGGAATACCCACCATACGCATCAGTTCGATGGAACGGTCCTTGATAGCCTGCTTGCTCATGCCCTTGTTGTGGACCTTGAGCACCTCAGCGATCTGATCACCAATGGTGTACACGGGGGTCAGCGAGGACAGCGGATCCTGGAAGATCATAGAGATCTCCTTGCCGCGGTATGCGCACATTTCCTTATCGCTCAGACCCAGCAGCTCGGTGCCGTTGTACTTAACCGAACCGGTGATGTCAGCGGTGGTCGGGTGCAGGCCCATGATCGCCATGGAAGCAACGGACTTACCGGAACCGGACTCACCCACAATACCCAGGGTCTTACCGGGGTACAGGTCAAAGTTCACACCGCGAACAGCGTGCACGACGCCATTCTCAGTGTTGAAGCGGACGTTGAGGTCCTTAACGCTCAGAACGGGAGAGGTACTCATTAGTTCTTCGCCTCCTTTGCAGCGGCAGCGGGTGCCTCTGCCTTCTCGTTCTTCTTGGACTTCTTGATCTTACCGACCGACATCGAAGTCGGGTCGAATGCGTCACGCAGACCGTCGTTCATGAGGGCCAGCGGACCAACCAGCAGGAAGAAGAACAGAACCGGGAACCAGAACATGTGCGGCAGGGTGTTAATCTGCTGCGAAGCATCCGAAATCAGCGAGCCCAGCGAGTAGTTGGGGTACTTAATACCGATGCCGATGAAGGAGTAAGCGACCTCAGAGAGCACAGCGCCCATGATGCCGCTGGTGAAGTTCAGAACCAGCAGGGAGCCAATGTTCGGAACCAGGTGGCGCATCACAATCTTGAAGGGGTGCACACCCATGTAGCGTGCAGCCTTCACGAAGTCGCGGTTGATGAGGGACTGCGCCATTGCACGAATAACACGGGCGCTACCCATCCAGCCGAAGGCAATCAGCACTGCAGAGAGCAGAACCCAGGTGGGGACGCTCTTCTGAATCTGCTTACCAACCTGACCGTTGATCAGAATTGCCAGAATCAGCAGCGAGGGAACCATGATCAGGGTCTCGAGGATGAACAGCATAATCTTGTCAATCCAGCCACCGAAGTACGCCATCACACAACCGTAAACTGCGGAGATGAACACAGTGGCCAAACCGACGACCACACCAATCTGGAGAGAGGTCCAGACGGCCTCAGACATCATGGCGAACACGTCATTACCCGCGATGGTGGTACCGAACCAGTGCTCGGCCGAGGGGCCTTCACCCAGCGCCATGTAGTCAATGTCGTTGGGCTTGTACTTGGTCAGGTACTTACCGAACAGACCGAACAGACCCATGCCGATGAACACGCACAGACCGAAGACTGCAGCCTTGTTACGCAGGAAGCGGCGCAGAATAATAACGCTCTTGTTGATGACCTTGAAGTCACCGTTCTCCTGTACCACCGGTACGGAGGAAGTTGCAGTTACCTGACTCATGAGATCCTCACTCGGGGGTCGACGATGGTGGTAGCGATATCAGCGATGATCGCACCGACAGCGAACAGTGCAGAACCGTACGCGAGGGTCACGGTCGCAGCGTTCACGTCCTGCGCGGAAATGGAGTCAATCGACCACTTACCGATACCGGGCCATGCAAAGACGGTCTCGGCGAAGAATGCACCCGCAAAAATCATCGGAATCTGGTACGCGATGGACTGTGCCACGGGGATGAAGGAGACGCGCAGTGCGTGGCGAGTAATCGCCTGGTTACGGGTCAAGCCCTTAGCACGAGCGGTACGCACGAAGTCAGCGTTCACGTTATCGAGCAGGTACTGACGCTGTGCAATCTGGTAACCAGCCCAACCGAAGATGGTCATACAGAAGGTCGGCACGACGTAGTGCGCCGCCATATCCATGGTGATTTCCCAGAATCCGGTCAGACCCGGAGTCGAAATACCGGTCACATAGAAAATCTTCTCTCCACCATTAGCAACGGCGATGTTGTTGATAGTGGTCGCGCCCTGCTGCACCACGAAGTAAGCAACGGGAGCGGGGATGATGTAGACCAGGTAGGAGTAACCGGTGATAACACGGTCAGAGAACTTGTACTGGCGAGCTGCCGAGTACACACCCAGGGCAATACCAATCACAATCGAGAGAATGGTAGCCACCAGCAGCAGGCGGGTAGAAACCCACACGCGCTGGCCAAATTCCTGGTTAATGTACGCGCCGTTGGGGCTACGGCCCCAATCGAACTTGGTGACCACATTGGTCAGCCACTGAACGTAGCGGTCCCAGGGGTTCATTTCGGGATCGAGACCCAGGGATGCGAAGTTACGGTTCACCTGCTCGGGGCTAGGCTTCGGAACCTTTTCCTGCTCCAAGAGGGCAGGCTTCAGGGCAGTAACCGCTGCAAAGTAACCCATCGTGGTCGTAATAAAGACCATGACGAGGTACGTCAGCGATCGCTGGAGGATGTACCTAAACATGGGACGGTTCCCCTCCTTGTGTAGATGTCGGTGTTAAGGCATGTGTGTCATGCTGTCCTAGCGCACTGCTTCGTGATGACTGTCACTAGGAGCATATGTACTTTATCTTATATAGCCTGTAACACTTCCACCAAACCCACATTGGGCACTTTCACCCCTTAGAACAGCCTGTATGCAAGCTAAAAGGGAGCTGGGTAAAAAAATGCCCCGGAATACCGGGGAAAAGGGGCGGATTAACAATTTTTACGAAAATTTTACATCGGAAACAATTCTCTCGACATAGGGACGTAATAACCTTTTCGATAAGCGCTTTAATGGGGCAAAACACCACGTAAACCCACTATTTAAGGGACTAAACCAACACTTCCAACCCCTAAACCAAGCACTAAGGCACACCTCTTAAGCGCACTGGTTAAGGCAACTCAGCCAAAAGCGGCGCCCCGGCACGAGCACACGACTCGCACCGGGGCGCCGCTTATATAGGAAGGCAACGCCTCCGGCGCGCACCTTTTCGTTATCCCTCGTTCTAGGAACGCGAGGAGCCGCCATCCTCCGAAGAGCCCGCCTCAGGCGAAGCCTCCGAGCTCAACGACTCATCAATACGAGCACGAGCAGAGGCGTGCATGCTCTTCAGAGCCTCAGCATCCTTAGCCGCCATCTCCGGAGTAATCACCGGAATCGCGCCAGTCGCCGCGCGAGCAATATCAACAGCCGGCTCGGTCTCCAGGGTCGTCGCCAACGCATCCTCACGAATAAAGAACAGAAGCAGCGTAGACACCAGACCCAGCGGCACCAGGTACAGGAACAGCGGAATCAGCGCATCGTTGTACGCATTCACAATGATGCCGTGCACCGGCTCCGGCAAAGACGCCACCAGCTCAGGAGTCAGAGACGAAGACGCGTGGCTACCCGAAGATTGTAGCGCCTGCTGAGGCATACGCTCAGAAATCAGCGAGGTCAGACGCGAGGTAAACAGACCACCCACCAGCGAGGCACCCACAGTAGCACCCACCTGACGGAAGAAGTTATTCGACGCCGTCGCGGTACCAACCACGCTCACCGGGAACGCATTCTGAACAATCAGAGTCAAGAACTGCATGGACATACCCAGACCGGCACCCATCACCGCAAGGTAAATACAGAACAGCCAGGTCGGAGTCTCAACAGTCACGGTCGACAGCAGGAACAGGCCCAACGCCACAATTGCGGTACCGGTCGTCACATAGCCCTTATAGCGGCCAGTCTTCGACACCAGGCGGCCCGTCACAATCGACACCACCAGCATGACGCCCATCATCGGAATCATCAGCAGACCAGCCACCGTAGCACTCACACCCAGCGCCATCTGCAGATAGGTCGGGATGTACTCCACCGCACCAAACATCGCCACACCCAGCGCCAGCGAAGCACCCAGAGTCAGCAGGAAGTTACGGTTCTTGAACAGGTACATGGGCATAATCGGCTCAGCCGCACGGTTCTCCACCGGGATGAACACCAGCGCAGCAACCACCGAGAAAATCAGCAGACCAATAATCTGCGGCGAGGTCCACTCGTACTGGTTGCCGCCCCAAATCGTGGCAAGCACGAGCGCGCTCGTACCCGCCATCAGAATCAGCGAACCAAGGTAGTCGATACTGTGCTTCTCACGATTACGGAACGGGCGGTGCGGTAGCAAGAAAATCACCGCGAGAATCGACAGAATAGCCAGCGGCAGGTTCAGCCAGAACGCCCAACGCCAACCCGGGCCCTCAGTAATCCAACCACCAATCAGCGGACCAGCCACCGACGAGAACGCGAAAACGCCACCGATAATACCCATGTAGCGGCCTCGGTCGCGGGGAGGAATCACATCAGCAATCACCGCCTGAGAAAGAATCATCAGGCCACCACCACCCAGACCCTGCAGGGCGCGAGCAAAAATCAGCCAGTTCATGTCCTGAGCGAGCGCACCAACAATCGAACCCGCCATGAAAGCAACAATCGCAAAAATCAGGAAGGGCTTGCGTCCGAACTGGTCAGAAAGCTTGCCGTAGACCGGCATCGTAATCGTCGAAAGCAGGATGAAAATGGTAATCACCCAGCTCATGTGCTCCACGCCGTGAAGCTCACCAACGATCGTGGGCAGCGACGGCGCCAGAATCGTCTGGTTCAGCGAGGACATGAGCATCACAATGACCAGGCCCAGGAACATGGCGCGGATGCGGTTTTACTTTCCTGCTTAGCCTCACCGGCTGGCGGCTGAGGTAGATTCTTTTCCTCTGTACTCATCGTTTAATCCTTAGTTACGTTCTATATATGTCTGTTGTGAGTGTCCGCCGGGTTCTGGATTCGGTTGCCTCCGATTCGAGGCCTCGATTCGGGGCCTCCGATTCGTTTTCCGGCGGGCGTTTGTCGTTTGTAGTAGTGAACCGCCGCTAGATTGCCGGTCGGTTCTGCTCAAAAAGCAGGAACTGGAAGGTCTTCACCGTCTGGCGGATATGGCGAGCGATATCCTCTTTGTCTTCCAGGTCGCGGGCGAACTCCAACTGACGAAGCACCGCGGAGGCAAGCTGGACCTTTGCGCGCGATCGCTCCCGGAAGTGATCGGTCAGCGGATCAGCGGGGGTTCGGCGCGGGAAAGGGCCGCGGCGACCGGCCGCATCAAAAGCCACCCAGTCAATAGTGTTCAGGTACTCGGTAAGCACCTGTTCGCACTTCATGTAGTGCATTTTCATTCGTTTCGCGGACTCGGGGAACTCCTGAAAGGGAGCTCGGGGGGTCCTTGCCATTGGCGTAGTGGAAGCTCTGGAAAATGACCTCCCAGAGAAGGTGGGTCACACGAATGATGGTGTTGTCGTCCTCGTGGGCGCGGTCTGTTTCGAGGATTTCCTCGCTGACCACCGGTTCACGCAGACCCAGGACGGCGTCCTCTTTGGAGGGGAAGTAGTTGAAGAAGGTACGCGGGGAGACGCCCGCTTCCTGGGCGATTTCTTCAACGGTGGTTCCGCGCATCCCGTGGTCGCGGACGCGTTTGAGGGCTGCTTCGTGGATCGCCGTCCAGGTTTGTTCGCGGCGGCGTTCGCGAAGGCTCTGTTCCTTTTTCTGCATAACTGCAATTATTTCATCACTGCACACAATGCTCAAGTGCATTTTTGGCGTTAAGGCCCACAGCATAGCCAGCTAAGCTCCAGCCCCACACAAAACATCGGCATAATAGAGGGATGAACTTGTTTGCCCCCGCCTATCTCGATTTCCTGCCAGACTGGCTACGCCTCGCACTCGGCATCGCCGATATCCTCATCCGACTCGCAGCCCTCTGTTGGCTCCCCTACAACCGCAAACCCGTGGTTGCACTGGGCTGGCTCATGGCCATCTTCTTCATCCCCTTCGTAGGGTTCATCGCATTCCTCGTCTTCGGCTCCTCGCGCCTGCCCGCCTACCGCCGCGCACGCCAACACGCCATGAACGACATAATCCGCGAAGTCAGCGAGAACAAGCCCTTCCTCACCCGCACCGACGACCTCTCCGACCCGGCAAAGGTAGCCAGCCAGCTCAACTACACCCTCGGCTCGCTCCCCCTGGTCGGCGGCAACCAGTTCACCCTCCACACCGACAACCACGACGCGATGGTTGCCATGGCGGAAGAAGTCGACCGCGCCACCGAATACGTGCACTTCGAGTTCTACATCACCGCCTACGACGAGGCGAGCGCAGTCCTCTGGGACGCCCTCTTCGCCGCCCACAAACGCGGTGTGCAGGTGCGCGTACTCATCGACCATATCGGCTCCCGCAAATACCCGTCCTATAAGATGCTCGTGAAAATGCTCAACGAGTCGGGTATGCAGTGGCGCCTCATGCTGCCGCTCAAACCGTGGAAGCTCAAGTGGCAGCGCCCCGACCTGCGTAACCACCGCAAGGTCCTCGTCGTGGACGGCCGCGTCGCGTTCTCCGGTTCGCAGAACGCTATTCACCGCTCCTACGACATGCCCGAAAACATCAAGAAGGGCCTGGAGTGGAAGGATCTGACCTTCTCCTGCACCGGCCCCATCGTTGAAGAGCTCAACGCCATTTTCGTCTCCGACTGGTACTCCGAAACGAACCAGCTGATCCTGGCAGAAATTAACACCACCATCCCCTACTACGAGGATGGGATGCGCGCCCAGGTTGTTCCCTCCGGCCCCGGTTTTGAAACCGAAAACAACCTGCGCCTCATCAACTACTTGATCTACAATGCCGAGCGGCGTATCACCATCTGCTCACCCTACTTCGTACCCGAAGAGACCCTACTGCAGGCACTCACGAACGCCGCATACTCCGGTATTGAAACCACCGTGATTGTGTGCGAGAAGGGCGACCAGTTCCTGCCGAACATGGCGCAGCGTTCCTACTACGAGCAGCTGTTGCAGGCGGGTGTGCGTATTCTGCAGTACCCCAGCCCGACCGTGCGCACTCCAAGTTCATGATGGTCGACGACGAAATCGCGTTCATTGGCTCGTCCAATATGGACCCGCGTTCCTTCTCGCTGAACATGGAAGTGTCAACGTTCGTCATTGACCGCAAAATGGTGGCGATGCTGGATGAAGTATGCGCCGAATACGAGCAGGTCTGCACCGAGCTGCTGTACACCCAGTGGGCGGAGCGCCCGCGCCGCATCAAGATGACGGAGAACCTCTGCCGACTGTGGTCATCGCTCCTCTAAACTATTTTTCGCACACTCGCAGGGTCTGAGTTTTCATCCCCGCACTCGCCAAAGGACTATCGGTTGCCCCTTCTAATTCGTAAAGCACGGCGCAAATTCGCTGAACTCGATGCACACGATGTAGCCCACCGCATCTCCGCGTACACCTACGGTAATTTCTTGGTGCTGGCGGCTCTGCTGAGCGTCTACGACGCGAACGCTATCTTTGACGGCACCGCGATTCTCTACATTACGGGTACCGGTCTGACCACTACATTGCCCACGTCATCGCAGAAATGCAGGAGTACCGGGTACTGCACGGCGGCACCCCGCCGCGAGAATTCGTCAAGCACGCGCTGGGCAACGCAAGCCCGATTCTGGGTACGACCGTATACCCCGTGCTGTTGCTGATTCTGGCGGCAATCCTACCGCCCGGCGCCACCTACGAGATCATTTTTGACTACACTATTCTCCTCTGTCTTGCGACCGTGGTGTGGCGTATTTTTAGCCTCAACTTCGCGATTGCTCGCTACCGCGGCGAACCGCTCTGCTGGCGTACCTTCCGAAGCGCTGTGTGGCTCACCCTCGCCGTTATTGTTCTCGCGATTGTGAAGATTATGTTCACCCACGCTGGTAAATAACCTCAAAGCTCCCCCCCCCCTGAGTTCGATTGATTCGACGCTCAGGGGGAGCTTTCGTTTCCCCCGCATTCTTTTCCCACGCACCATTGCAGGATGCGCGGGGCTACAAGCTAGAGCAGCGCTACAGGTGAGCCTCGTAAAAGCGCATGCGGAGAAGGCAAAAGGGCAAAAAGAAACACGCGACACCTCCGACATCGCATACCTTCGTATGCAGCGAATGTATCGCGCGTTCATTTCTACCCTGGACTAGTTTAGCGCCATAAACGGTTTCCCGTGTGGATTGAAGAAGGTTTAATCTGCAACCACTCCGGCGCAAGCAGGCGAACAGCCTTCGCACACCCCGACAAAGCAGTAATAATCGACTCGCAACGCTGATTAAACTCGCTCTGATGACGCTTATCCACAATCTGCCCCGGAAAATGGCGATGCATCTTCGACACAGAGTCGCTACTCTCCTGCAAACCGTGGCCCGTATGGCCCGGAACATGCTTCACCAGCACACGCTTCTCGCGGATAGCCTCCGTCAAAGCACGCATCTGAGACACCACACGCTCATCCTGAATACCCTCAGAAACCCACGCCTCAAAAGCCCAACGGCTATGCGCCAAACGCAACACAAACGTCAACGCACCCAAAGAATCCGTATGAATAATCAGGCGGCGCGAACCGCTATGGAACACCGTATAAGCCGCCAACATTGCAGACAGCTCACCGGTCATAATGTTCACGCCATCATAGTGGGCATGAAAATAGAAGCCGTCCTCACTCACGCCGGCGATACCCATACGGCCGCCACGCTGATACTTCTTATTGTGAGTCGAACGGAACGAACAATCCGTGAAAACGCTATAGTCCTGCAGCTGATCCAGCGGACGAGGGGTCAGTGCCTCCTCCACCATCTCATCCACAGCGGTACGTGCCGCACACACCTCAGCCTGCATCCGCTCATACGCGGGCGTGCCAGCAAGCTTCACATGCACTTCACCCAAAGAATGGTTATCGTACGGGTCCAGCACCTTCTCAAAGGCGCGGTACTCCATAATCCCCTTCAACTGGTCGCAATCACGGAAAAGATGCTTCAGATTCTTACGGTCAGCAGCAATCGTCACCAGGTTCTGACGGTACTGCTCAGGAACCACATCCCACGCAGAAAGCACGGCACGACCCAGCAGACGCGGATGCACCTCATCACAACACTCCATCAGGGAATGAACGTGAGTGAAAAGCATCGGCTCCTCATTCACCACAGTGCGGGTGCCGTCCTGCTTAGAAATAAAAACCACCGTCGACAACGCCGAATAACAAAAACCTTGCGCCTTACGATGCTCCTGAGCCACCGCAATCACAGCAACGCCCTGATCCGTGTACCCGGCAGGGTACGAGGCGCTATAGTCGGGCGCCTCCCAGGTCAGGGTGCATCGTTTGATATGCGCCGGTGAAAATCCCATGAGTGTCACCCCCCATGTGTGCCATACCGCGTCTCCTTCCATTCATGCGGTGTATCGTCCTCATTCTTTTATAGGTCGAAAAGAAAGGGGCACGCAAATATAAAACACCTTTTTTACAGTTAGCGAATGGAATAACCGCAATTCCTCTCACACGCCGGCACAACACAAAACCCAGTACAGAACACAGCGCACAACACAGCGCGAGAAACCCCCGCGCATACCTCACCGAGGCGCGGGGAAAGGTGTACGGTAAAAGAGTCATATACGACGCGGCAACCGCCGCACCACCCCACAAGGAGAGCCCCATGATTGGTGTCTACGCCGGAGTATCCGTCAAGCCCGAGCACGTCGAAGAATTCCTCAAGACCATCGAACCGCTCGTGACCGCAAGCCGCCAGGACGAAGGCAACGTCAGCTACGACTTCGGTGCCGTCTCCGACACCGACTTCGCATTCATCGAGCGTTGGGAATCCCAGGAGCTGCTCGAAAAGCACATGGGCACCGAACACTTCCAGAAGGCTGTCGCCGCATGGGAGCCGCTGCTCTCCTCCGAGCTGGATGTTCGCATCGTCAACTTCCGCTAAACGACGTTAAATACCAAAGGTGCCCGGCACCCCCTAAGTGAGGGGTGCCGGGCACCTTCGCATATCAGTTATGGAGGCGAGCGCGGCAACTCGCAGCGCGCCTCGCCTTCATTCTCGGTTTAGCGGCGCTCTCCGTTTATCGGCGCTCTACGCCAACCTCCACCGAATCAAGCGTGAAACCATTCGTCGCGCTCACGCAATGCACCTTACCGCTATTCACCGACTTGCAGGTGTAACCATACGCGGTCACCACCTGACCGGTCGGCAGTGCAGTAATACCCTCGGTATTCACCGGCTCCGGGGTGGCAGTCTGACCGACCAGGCTCACCTCAGGAGCCTGACCCTGCACCATGTGCACGCGCTGCTGCGCCTTACCGGAGGCGGCATCCCAACCCTCCAGGGGCACACCCACCAGCGCCTGACAATCCACACCCGACGGGGTCACCGAGCACGCGACCTTAGAGTCCGGGCTGGTAAAACGCAGCGCCTCAACAGTCTTCGCCGAATCGCCCTGGCCGAAAGTGCCGCCACCATAGGCTTCAGCGAAAGTCAGCGTACCCGAGAGCATGCGGGTCTGCGCCGGAATCAGCGCCAGACGAGGCTTCTCAGTGCTACCGCCCTGAGTGAAGCAGGCACCCGTAATGTAGTCGCGGCCCTGCACCTTCGTGGCGCACTGGTACCACTCCACACTCGCCGAACCGTCCTGGTTCTTGCGGCTGTTGAAGAGACGCACCGCCTCCTGAGCCTTCGCACAATCCGAACCGTCATACACATAAATACCGGCGGAACCACCCAGCAGGCTGGTCACGCCGCAGCGGGTGCCCGCATCAATAGTGTTCGCGGAACCACTCGCCGAGGCGTATGCCGCCTCGTACTCGGCGTCGGTGCTCGGCTCATCGGTCGGGGTTGCTACAGCATCAAAAGTTGCCGGCGCATCCAGGCCGGCAGAGATCTGCACAGTATTCGGCTTCCAGGAGCCGTCCGCCGATTTAAACAGGGTCTTCGCATCAACGGACGCCGAGGAAGTCGCCACCTTCATCGGGGCGGTTTCAGACTCATCAGCCTGCGGCTGGGCAGAGCAAGAGCTCAAAGCGAGCGCACCGATGCAGGCAAGAGCCGCCAGGGTACGGCAAGTAAAGGCACGCTGTGCGCGTGCGGGCAGGGTAACCATGAATACGTCCTCGTGAGGGTTGCGAATTGCGTTGTGTTTGAGTGGTTGTGCTGAGTCGGTGAATCGGGTACCTAAGTACCCTCCTACACCCTACTGCAATAGCCTTGACAAGGCAATACGCCGCACCGGGTATCCCACGACGGTAGACAAAGACGCGAACAAAGAGCAGCGCCCCGCCCGCAGAAAAACCGCGGAACGGGGCGCCAGCCCATCAGGGCAAGATATTAAATTCTCACAGGATACGTGAGGGGCTTATGCGTCCTCGGGCAGGATGCGTACGCCGCCCTTATCAGCCGAAGCAGCCAACATACCGTACACCTTCAGGGCGTTCGATACCTGACGCTCACGCGGCTTGGTCGGACGCCACGGTGCGGCACCCTTCGCCTCGCGGCGAGCAGCCAGCTCCTCATCCGAAACGTTTACACGCAGGATGCGGTTGTTCACGTCAATCTCAATCTCGTCGCCGGTCTGCACCAGGCCGATTGCGCCGCCAGCAGCCGCCTCCGGGGAGACGTGACCGATAGAAATACCGGAGGTACCACCGGAGAAACGACCGTCAGTGATCAGCGCGCACTTCTTGCCGAGGCCCAGACCCTTCAGGTAGGAGGTCGGGTACAGCATCTCCTGCATGCCGGGGCCGCCCTTCGGGCCCTCGTACTGGATGACGACAACGTCGCCTTCCTTCACATTCTTCGACAGGATCTCGTACACAGCCTCGTCCTGAGACTCGACCACGAAGGCGCGACCCGTGAAGTGGAACAGCTCCTCATCAATACCTGCGGACTTGATGATTGCGCCGTCCTGGGCGATGTTGCCGTACAGGACGGCCAGGCCGCCGTCCTTGGTGTACGCGTGCTCGACCGAACGGATGCAACCGTTCTCAGCGTCAGTCTCGTGGGACTCGTACTTGTTGGCGGTGGAGAACGCGTGGGTGGTGCGCACGCCGCCGGGAGCTGCGAGGAACAGATCCTTCGCCTTCTCGCTCGCCTTGCCGCCGCGGATATCCCACTCGTCCAGCCATTCGTCCAGCGAATCAGCGTGAACAGAATGAACGTTCTTGTGCAGCAGACCGGCACGGTTCAGCTCACCCAGCAGGGCGGGAATACCACCGGCACGGTGCACGTGCTCAATGTGGTACTTAGTGGAGTTCGGGGCAACCTTCGCCAGGCAGGGAACCTGACGCGAAATGCGGTCAATATCCTTCAGGGTGAAGTCAGCGCCCGCCTCGTGCGCAATCGCCAGGGTGTGCAGCACGGTGTTGGTCGAACCGCCCATCGCCACATCCAGCGCCATAGCGTTCTCGAACGCCTCCTTGGTCGCAATGGAGCGGGGCAGAACCGACTCGTCATCCTGCTCGTAGTAGCGCTTAGCCAACTCAACGATGCGGCGGCCAGCATCCAGAAACAGCTCCTTACGAGCCACCTGGGTAGCCAGGGTGGTGCCGTTACCGGGCAGCGCCAGGCCAATCGCCTCATTCAGGCAGTTCATGGAGTTTGCGGTGAACATACCCGCGCACGAGCCACAGGTCGGGCAGGCGTTCTTCTCAACCTGAGCGAGCTCAGCGTCGCTGACGCTGTCATCAACAGCCATCACCATGGCGTCAATCAGGTCGAGGCGGTGCTCAACAATACCCTCAATGCCCTCGCCGGACTCCATGGGGCCACCAGACACAAAGATGGTCGGGATGTTCAGGCGCATAGCCGCCAGAAGCATACCGGGGGTGATCTTGTCACAGTTAGAGATGCAGACCAGTGCGTCGGCACGGTGCGCGTTGACCATGTACTCGACCGAGTCAGCAATCAGATCGCGGGAAGGCAGCGAGTAGAGCATACCGTCGTGACCCATCGCGATACCGTCATCAACAGCGATGGTGTTAAATTCCTTGGCGACGCCGCCAGCCTCACGAATCGCGCCGGCGACCAGTTCACCCATGTCCTTCAGGTGCACGTGGCCGGGCACGAACTGGGTGAAGGAGTTCGCGATAGCAATAATGGGCTTGCCGAAGTCGTCATCGCCCATGCCGGTGGCACGCCACAGGGCGCGGGCACCAGCCATGTTACGGCCGTGAGTTGAAGTACGTGAACGCAGTTCTGGCATTGTTTTACCTTCCGTAGTGATGCAAGTACTGATTTTACGCGCGGCGTCCAACGCTCTTCAGCTCAGGGTCACTTTGGTTTCATGCATCGAAACGCGCACGAGCCTGCAACCGCCTATCGGTGGGAGTGTTGAGGCCACGGGGTTGTGCCGGATCTGCGGCAGAATTGCCCCCTTTGGGGTAGATGGGGGACATCACCCCATTATGCCCCCTAATCTGGAATGAGCCCAGGTTGCGGGCGTCGATATTCAGTCGGCGAACGCACCGGGAGGCGGCGGGCTGCCGTGCCTGCCGCGTACGGGCCTCGCTGCGCATACGTAGCACCACACGTAGCACCGGTGCGGTTCATTTCCAACACACTGATTTATACACGCTTTTATACACGCTGAACCCTGCTTACATTTCAGAAGGTTTCTATGACACAGGCACCCACCGCATCGCTCACCCTCACGCCAGCAACCAGCCCGGCAGGCGGTAAGGATTTCGCGTCCTCCGTGATCTACCAGGTGTATCCCAAGTCCTTCTACTCCGCGGCGGGTGGCGCCTACGGCGACCTGCGCGGCGTCATCGAGAAGGTGCCCTACATTGCTTCCCTGGGCGTGGACATGGTGTGGTTCAACCCGTTCTTCGCCTCCCCGCAGAACGACAACGGCTACGACATCTCCGACTACTACGCCATCAACCCCGACCTGGGCACCATGGAGGACGTCGAAGAGATGATTGCTGCCCTCGCCAAGCACGGTGTGGGCGTCATGTTCGATATGGTGCTCAACCATGTTTCGACCGAGCACGAGTGGTTCCAGCGTGCGCTCGCCGGTGAGCGCGAGTACTGGGATTACTTCTACATTCGCCCCGGCAAATACACCGAGGATGGTCAGCTGCGCGAACCGACCAACTGGGAATCGAAGTTCGGCGGCCCCTGCTGGTCCCGCTTTGGCGAGTACACGGATGAACACGGCACGCCCCTGTTCTATATGCACCTGTACGACCGCACCCAGGCGGACGTGAACTGGTACAACCCGACTGTGCGCGACGAACTGTTTAAGGTCGTGAACTTCTGGTACGAGAAAGGTGTACGCGGTTTCCGCTTTGACGTCATTAACGTCATCGGTAAGGGTGAAGAGCTACTCGACGCCCCCGAAGGCACCGTGGACAAGGCACAATACACCGACACCCCGATTGTGCACACCCGCATTCAGCAGCTGAACCGCGCATCCTTCGGTCAGTATGATGACACCGTGACCGTGGGCGAAATGTCCTCGACCAGCATCGAAAACTGCGTGGGCTACTCCAACCCGGCAAACCACGAGCTGGACATGGTGTTCAGCTTCCACCACCTGAAGGTGGACTACGAGAACGGCGAGAAGTGGTCGAAGGTGCCGTTCCGTTTTGCCAAGTTGAAGCAGATCCTGAACGATTGGGCACTGGGTATGCAGGCCGGTGGCGGCTGGAACGCGCTGTTCTGGAATAACCACGATCAGCCGCGCGCGCTGAACCGTTTTGGTGACGTTGAGCGTTACCGTGCCGAATCGGCAACCATGCTGGCGACCGTGATTCACCTGCTACGCGGCACCCCGTACGTGTACCAGGGCGAGGAAATCGGCATGATTGACCCGGTCTACTCCTCGATTGAGCAGTATGTGGATGTGGAGGCGCACAACGCCTATGCGATGCTGCGTGAGCGCGGTCTGAGCGAGCAGCAGGCACTGGAGATTGTGGCGTCGAAGGCCCGCGATAGTTCGCGTGTACCGATGCAGTGGACCGCAGATCCGGCGACCGCAGGGTTCGGTTCTAAGTCACCGTGGTTGGCTCCCGCCCCGGTGCGTGATGCGGCGACCGGTGCCGGTATTTCGGTGGAGGATGAGGAACGCGACGGCGTGATTCTGCCCTACTACCGCAACCTGATTGCCCTGCGTAAGCAGTACCCGGTCATCTCTGTGGGTTCGTACGCACCCTACGCGCTGGATCACGAGCGGGTGTTTGCGTACCTGCGTGAGCTGCCCGCTGAGGCTGGCTCTGAGGACGGTGGCCCGGCGCAGCGTCTGCTGGTGCTGACGAACTTCTACGGTGAGCCGACCGAGGTTGAGGTTCCGGCTGAGTTCGTTCGTTCCGGTCGCGTGCTGGTGTGTAATTACAAGAATTCTGCAGTAGATTCCATTGCGGTCGATTCCGCTGCAACGGATTCTGCCGCGGCGGATTCTGCTGAAACGGTGACGCTGAGCCTGCGCCCCTACGAGGCTCTGGCGCTGCTGATTGAGGGCTAAAAGCTACTGTACGCCTCTCTCCTGATGTGTGGGGCGGGGTGATATAAACCGACCTGGAAATATTCTATTTCTAGAATATTCCCAGGTCGGTTTTGTTTATAACCATTCCTGTAGAGGAATTTATACGGAATATTAGGCAGAGTCTTAGAAGCCGTGCTCGTTCAGCCAGGTAGCCGCCGCCTGCGCGGGCTCCTGCTTAGAGGTGCCCGAAACGCGGTCGTTGAGGGTACGCAGATCGGCGGTGGTCAGCTTCGCTGAGACACGATTCAGAACCTCCGCCGCGGAGTCGGGAACTCGCGACGTATTGATAATGGGCAGCACCTGCTGAGCCAGAATCATGTTCTTCGGATCCTCCAGCACCACCAGCTGATTCTGCTCAATCGCGGGGGTGGTCGAGTAGAGGTCAACCACCTGCACGGTGTCATCCAGCAGGGCTTTGACGGTCAGCGCGCCACCACCATCCGAGAGGGGTACAAACTCGGCGGGGACGCATCCGTACTTCTCCTTCAGACCCGGGATACCGTAGGCGCGCTCGGCAAACTCCGGGGCGGCGCCGAGCTTCAGATTCGTACAGCGGGAGGCGAGGTCTTCAAGGCTTCGCAGACCGTACTTCTGGGCGGTCTGTGCGGTAACGACCAGGGAGTCCTTATCCTCCGCCTCGGAGGCGTTGAGGGCGCGAATTTCAGTCCCGGAGGTGCCGGTTGTGAGGGTGCCGAGGGCGGCGGGTAGCGCCTGCAGAATCTCCTGTGCAGTGCTAGCTGTAGCCTTCGGGTCAAGGTAGAGCAGCAGGTTTCCGGAGTAGTCCGGGATAACGTCCACCGCACCGGAGGCGAGTGCCCCCAGGTACGCTTCGCGGGCGCCGATGCTCAGCTGGGTGCGGGCGTTGAATCCCGCCCGGGCGAGGGCTCCAGCGTAGATTTCAGCGAGAATCTGGGACTCGGCGAAGGCGGCTGAGCCAACGATGATTCCTTCGTGTTCGCCGCTGAATACTTTGTCGCCACTGAGCCCGCAGGCGCTGAGAATACCCGCCATGCCGAGCGCTCCGGCGGCGGTTAGGGCAGTGCGACGAGATAGGGTACGGCGCGCGAAGGTTTGAGGCGTCTGATTCATCGAGGTCATGCCTTCTTCCGGTTGATGGTGAGCCCCGCGGGGGTGAGCGCACGCTGCACGAGGCCCATGAGCGCGTCCACGGCGAAGGCGAGAAGCGCCACGAGCAGGGTTGCGACGAGCATGCGCGGGTAGTCGCGCACGGCGAGCCCGTCGAAGAGGTACCTGCCGAGGGTTCCGCCGCTGAGGTAGGCGACGATGGTCGCGGTTGCGATAACCTGCACGAGTGCGGAGCGGAGCCCGCCGAGCATCATGTTGGCGGCGAGCGGGATTTCGAGGCGGGTCAGGATCTGCCATTCGGTGAGCCCCTGGGCGCGGGCCGCATCCACGAGGTCTTCCGGCACGGCGGCGAGGCCTTCAAGAACTCCAGCGAGCAGGGGTGCCGCCGCAATAATAATGAGCACGATGAGGGCGGGCAGGGTTGAGACGCCCAGCCAGAGCGCCAGGATGGTGAGCAGGCCGAGCGCGGGTAGCGCGCGGGTGGCGGCTACGGCGCTCATGAGCAGGTTGCTGCGGCGGCGGTTAGTGCCGTCGGATGGTCGGTGGTGTGCAGCCCAGAGGCCGAGGGGCACGACGATGAGTGCCGCGCAGGCGGTGGCGAGGGCGGTGACGCTCAGGTGTTCGAGCAGGCGCACGAGGATTCCGCCGCTTCCCTGCCAGTTGGCGCCGTCCATGAGGTAGGCGAAGGTTCGTTCTATGACGTTCACGGGTTATGCCTTCCTTTCGGGGCTGCGGCGGTTCGCAACCGTAGCCGCCTGCCAGGGCGTAAGTGCCCTCGTCAGAAGGATAAGGAGCAGGTCGAGGACCAGTGCCAGCATCAGGCTAAGGATCACGCCAGCCAGGATTTCCGAAGGGATATTGCGCGCGAGTCCGTCGGTGAAGAGCGTGCCGAGCGAGGGCACACCGATGAGGGCACCCACGGACACCATCGCAATATTCGCCACGGTTGCCACGCGGATTCCCGCCATAATGACGGGCGTAGCGAGGGGCAAGTAGAGCTCCATCAGCGCCTGTCGGGGCGTGTATCCGAGGGCGCGTGCGGATTCGTGCACGCTATCGGGTACGGAGTCGAAGGCATCCACGCCGGAGCGCACCATGAGCGAGAAGGAGTAGACGCTCAGGGCAACGAGCACGTTCAGCGGGGAAATAATGGAGGTTCCCAGAATGAGCGGCATCAGCACGAACAGTGCGATTGAGGGGATGGTGTATAGCAGCGAGGAGAGGTGCATGAGGGTTCGCGCACCTATGCGGCGTTCGGAACCGCGGTCACGGCGACGGCTCGCGTAGTAGGCGACCGGCAGCGCGACGAGAGCGCCAATCGCGACGGGCACGACGCCCTGGTAGAGGTGGCTGAGGGCCAGCTCGAGGATGCGCTGGCTGTTGGTGGCGACCCATTCCCAGTGCATATCGCTTGCGGCGAGGGGCTGAGCGGTGAGAGGTAGCGCGGCGTGCGGTGGTGCCGCGAGCACACTATTTTCCGGAAGGCTCATTCGCTTTTCTCGCCTTCTGCCTTGCTACTCTGCTCTTCTCGGGAGGCGGCAAGTCGGCGTGCGCGCGCCTGGCGCACCGTCTGCTCATCCAGCAGACCGGCAACGGAGCGGCTCACGAAGGAACGCACAAAATCATCGGCGGGGCTGTAGAGAATCTCTTCGGGAGTACCGAACTGTGCGAGGCGGCCGCCCTCCGCGAAGACGGCGATTGTATCGCCGAGTAGAAGCGCCTCGTCAATGTCGTGGGTGACGAACACAATCGTCTTGGCGAGTTCCCCCTGTAGGCGCAACAGCTCTTTCTGCAGGTCGGTACGCACCACCGGATCCACCGCGGAGAACGGCTCGTCCATCAGCAGGACGGGTGCATCGGCGGCGAGAGCACGCGCCACACCAACGCGCTGCACCTGACCGCCCGAAAGCTGGGAGGGGGTAGCGCTTGGCGTACGAAGAATCCAGACCGACCACGTTGAGCAGTTCGAGGGCGCGAGCCTGCGCCTCCTTGCGGGAGGCGCCGAGTAGGCGCGGTACGGTGGCAATATTCTGCGCGACGGTGCGGTGCGGCATGAGCCCGCCCTGCTGCATCACGTAGCCAATACTGCGGCGCAGCTCGTAGGGGTTCTTCTCGTGCACGTTCACGCCGTCAATGGTGATGGTGCCGCTATTGGGCTCCACCATGCGATTAATCATGCGCAGACTAGTGGTTTTACCGCAGCCGGAGGGGCCAACGAACACGGTAATCTGCCCGGCGGGAATATGCAGGTTCAGGTTCTGCAGCACCGTGGTGGGTTCACCAGTTCGGCTCGGGTAGCTCTTGGTGATGTTCTCGAAGCGGATTCCGCCCGCCTGCGTGCTACCAGTGGCAGCATTTTTTGCCCACGGAATTTGAGGTGAGTCCTCTAGGCGTTGGTGGGTTGAATTTTGGGCGGCTGAATTTTGGGCAGTCATGGGTGCGTTGGTGCTTTCTGCAGTGGCTATAGGGCAGGTGCCTCTGTATACAATCTATATACAAAAAGGCGGCATCTGAGGGTTTTATTCCCAAGATGCCGCCTTTTCGACGGTTTTTCAGTATCTGCAACCGCAAAGTTTTTTAAAAACAAAACCCGCCCCACTGTAGAAGCCTGGAGGCGGATTTCGTGGCTCCGACCGGCGTCGATCCGGTGACCTTACGATTTTCAGTCGTACGCTCTACCAACTGAGCTACAGAGCCTTGCGTATTTACTTTTAGATACGCAATGACCGCGTCTTCGGATGAATAATCATCTGAAATTACGCGGCCAGAGCGACCCCGACGGGACTTGAACCCGCGACCTCCGCCGTGACAGGGCGGCGCGCTAACCAACTGCGCTACGGGGCCTTGTTGGAATCAACAGAAGTAAATTCTATATCATCTAACTTGGCTTTGCAAATTGTGAGATTTGCAAGTACCCCCAACGGGATTTGAACCCGTGCTACCGCCGTGAAAGGGCGGCGTCCTAGGCCGCTAGACGATGGGGGCCTAGTCGATCGAACAGGTTCCGTTTTCTTCATCCCGTCGTTCGAACCTCCACTAGTCTATGACAGGTTTGCGGAGGCGCGCAAACCGTTTTGTTCGATTTTGCCCGATTTTGACCCCCATTTTCGACCGTTTATAGCCTGGCACATATGTGTTTAAGCTTGTCAATGAGGATTCAGAAAAACTTCAAAAAATTTTAAAATTTCTTCACAAGACCCCATATCAGAGGCTTTTGGAGGGGTTTTAGCTACTTTTGGGCACCCGCGGAGGCCTCGAAGAGGCCCTATTTCCCGCTCTGATTTCTACAGATTTTCTTCAGAATCCTCCAAAATTTTTGTTCCGGAAATACTCCGAAGAGAGTCGAAGACCTTTGAACGGCCCTTCATCCGAGTTCCAAAAATCTACCCCCCTCTCGCCCACCTCACGGCAGCCTCAACGCCCGCAAAATATCTCCAAAAAATTTTCAATAATTTCTGGGGCACCTACATGGCGCATATATAAGGTGCACAGGCAAGCACTGCCCGGGCCACAAAACCACAAGAGAGTGCACGGCGAATTCTGCGGCGAATCCCGTGAAGGATCCTGCGATGGATTCCGTGGTGCATCTTCGGTGAATCTGGCGGCGCCTCCCTTCAGCAAGACTCGCCTCAACCTTCAAGCGACCCACAAAAATCTGCCGCGCAAAGCAACTACAGGCCAGAATGCACGTAGATGCAAATATTCACTCTTGGGAATACAATAAACCGGCTTGTCAGACGCTTATTTTTCTCTCAGTGCAGATATCTACGCAATTATGACGACGCAGAAATATAAAGATTTGATAAACCTCTAGCGATTGACAAGGAGAGATGAAAGCCAGCTGAAAATACCCCCTGAAATAGCTTGAAGCCCCCTCTTTGAGCACCGTACTATAGAGGGCGTGAGGTCACTTCCGGACCTTGCACGGGGCCACTTCCGGAGCCCCAGACGTAAAGTCACCGCACATTACAGCACCGATAAACCGCATAGAGATCCAAAGGGGGATCCAGTGTCCGCAACGATGAATCGCCGCACGGCATTCCGTGCACTCGGCGTAGGCACCGCAACCATCGCTCTCGGCTGTGCAGCTGCACCCGCAGCGCAGGCACAGCAGATGGCGCACCCGCAGAAGGCAATGACTGCCGACCAGCAGCTCAAGCTGATTCTGCGCCGCCTAGAGCAGGTACCCGCCCGTTTGAAGTATGCGAAGCCTGGATCCTCCAACCGCGTTAATAGCGGCATTGAGAGCGCACTGGGCAACCTGACCACCGTCCAGGGCACTGACGCAGGCCGTCAGATTGCAAGCGCTAAGGCCGCTGTTCGTAAGTCTGATGGACGCGCCCACGCAGCGCTCTCCCCCGTTGGTGTTATTGCCTGCGTTGTCAGTATTGCAAAGTTTGTCATTCAGCTGGGCATCGCCATTTACAAGCTTATTAAGGCACTCGTTAACGCCTTCAAGCAGTGGAAGACCTTCAAGAACATCGTGAAGGCCGTCATTTCTGGTGAAGCCCGCAAGAAGCTGGGTACTGAAACTGAAACCGTACTCAAGGCCATTTTGGGCATTGAAGACGTCCTCAAAAAGTGTGCATAGTCTACACACCGTACGGCTATGCGCTTGTTTAGAGAGCTAATCTTGGTGTTTCTTTAGCTTTCTAGACCCCGTTAAGGGATGCGCCGCACGTGGAGTCACTGCATGGGCTCGCTGCGCGTCCGGGTAGCCGGAGGGTATGTCCTCGAGTGTCTTCGGCACCTACCCAGCCCACCCCGCATGACCTCATGGTGCGGGGTGGGTTTCTTTAACCGCTCTTTCGATAACTCTTCCGGGCGAGCACTTTCCGAGAGCCCCCTACTCCCCCGCTTCCTTATATATAGACAAAAATCGACCCCGCACCGGTTCACGGTACGGGGTCGATTTCTATGCTCTACGTGCTAGAGGTAAGGATTACTCGCCGCGGGAGATGTTGACCATCTCGTCGCGGTCCACAACCTTCACGCGGGCGCGAGGCTCACCGGCTGCATCCTTGGATGCGGCGCCCAGTGCCTTCTCGTGGTCGTCCAGGCGGTGCCAGCCTTCCCAGGTGGTGTACTTGATGCCCTTGGAGTCCAGGTAGGCGCTGAATGCCTCTGCCTCCGGCTCGGGTGCGGTGTAGAGGTTCTCGCGGTCCTCGAGCAGGTGGGTGATGGTTTCGAGCGCGTCAGACTTGGTGGAGCCGATCAGGCCGACAGGGCCGCGCTTAATCCAACCGGATGCGTACAGGCCGGGAACGACCTCGCCGTTCTCGTCCACGACGCGACCCTCAACGTTGGTGATGACGCCGCGCTTGTCGTCGTAACCGATTTCGGGCAGTTCGGAACCGAAGTAGCCGATTGCGCGGTAGACAGCCTGTACGGGGTAGTCCACGTACTCGCCGGTGCCGATGATGCCGCCGTTGCCGTCGAGCTTGTTGCGTTCCATGCGCAGGCCCACGACCTTGCCGTCTTCGCCGAGAATCTCGTGCGGGGACTGCAGGAAGTGTAGGTGCAGGCGGCGGGATGCGGTCTGCTCGTTGGTCTTCTGGTCTTCCAGCCAGCCGCGCAGGGTCTTCATCATGACCTTGGTCTGTGCGTTCTTCTCCATTGCTTCTTCGGAAGCAGCGTCGAACTGGAAGTCCTCTTCGTACAGGACGATGTCCACGTCGCGGGAGTGTGCGAGTTCGCGCAGCTCGAGCGGGGTGAACTTCATCTGTGCGGGGCCGCGGCGACCGAAGACGTGCACGTCGGTCACGGGGGAAGCCTTCAGACCCTCGTAGACGTTGTCGGGGATTTCGGTGACGAGCAGGTCGTCAGCGTGCTTGGAGAGAATTCGGGAGACGTCCAGGGCAACGTTGCCGTTACCGAGCACTGCAACCTGCTCAGCTTCGAGCGGCCAGGTGCGGGGGTAGTCGGGGTGGCCGTCGTACCAGGAGACGAAGTCTGCTGCGCCGTAGGAGCCGTCCAGATCGATGCCCTTAATGTTCAGGGGTGCATCAAAAATCGCGCCGGTTGCGAAGATGATGGCGTCGTAGTGTTCGCGCAGGTCTGCGAGGGTCAGGTCCTTGCCGTATTCGACGTTGCCGAAGAAACGGATGTCGCCGCGGTCCAAGACCTTGTGCAGCGCGGTGATGATGCCCTTGATGCGGGGGTGATCCGGTGCCACACCATAGCGGATCAGGCCGAAGGGGGCGGGGTAGCGGTCGAAGATGTCGATGGCGACCTCGACGGCGCCGGTGCGGACCTCTTCAGACTTGGTGAGGATGTCGGCGGTGTAAATACCGGCGGGACCTGCACCAATAACGGCGACGCGCAGGGGGCGTGCTGCTTCAGACACGAAAATCTTCCTTTCGAAGTTCACCGTCCGGCGCCCGGTGCGGCGCGAACAGGCGGTGAGCTTAGTGTTCACTTCTTGCCTATTTTACCGGGGATTGACGGGTGTTCGGTGGCTTATATGTCTTCGCCCACTAAATAGGATAATTTTCTGTCACCTAATCCGGGCGGGGTCACCTAATTCAGGAGGGGTCGCCTAATCCGGGCAGGGCGGCGCATCCGACCCCGGGCACCTCCGCACGCAGCTGGCATAGAACTGCCCCACCCTCCGAGGTGCAGGAGGGCGGGGCAGGGTAACGAAGACTAGAAAGCAGGGACTAGGAGGCGGGTACCGCCTCAAAGGTCACGACCAGTTCGTCGCGTTCGCCGAAGCGGACCAGGTGGCGGTCCAGCACATCCGCCAGACCAGCAGCCAACTCGTCGTTTCGGCGCGTACCTCCATGACGAGGGCACCGTCGATTTCGCGCAGGTCACCGTAGCCGCGGAAAATACCATCGCGGTTGAAGGTGAGGCGCAGACCGTCGGGTAGTTCTGCGGTGCCGAGCTTGCGGCCCATGTGCGAACCGAGCTGCTTGATGTATCGGGCGGGGCGGTCGGTTGCTACGACGGCGCGCTGGCGTACCGGCAGGGATTCCGCGGCGGGATAGTTCTCAGCGGTGTTTTCTTGGGGAGTTTCAGTCACGGTGGGCTCCTTCTCATCTATGCCGAATTCTCATCTATGCCGAAAAAGGCTCACCACACGGAACCTGGCATCCGGCGACGCATGTTTCACCTCGAATATAGCAGAAACTTAGGGTCTACTAACCTAACAAACTATCATTGTTCGCGCAGAGGCGAGAGATAGTTACCGCTATTACGCCTCCCACAAAAAATCTCTGAACGAAAGCTGGGAATTTCCTGGATTAACGCTTAGAGAAACTTTAACCGTAGAATATTTCGGTAACAACAGTGTCACCTCCCCAACACACCGGGAAGTGGCACTTTTTTATGCGGGCTCGGAACCCCGAGTCACGCCCCGACTATGAGTATCTACGGATTTTCACGAATGTCTTCTGAGAACACCGCGGCTCCCCAGAGCCCCAAGGCAGAGGCCAAGGGCGCACTGGACCGTTACTTCAAGATCACTGAGCGAGGCTCCACCATCGCCGCAGAATTCCGCGGCGGCCTCGCCACCTTCTTCGCGATGAGCTACATCGTCGTGCTGAACCCCCTCATCATCGGCCTCGGCAAGGACGCATCCGGCAACGCGCTCGGCGTACCGCAGGTCGCAGCAATGACCGCACTGGTCGCAGGCGTCATGACCATCCTCATGGGTGTCATCGCCAAGCAGCCTTTCGCCATGGCGGCAGGCCTCGGCGTGAACGCGCTGCTGGCAACCACCATCGCCTCCACCCCCGGACTGACCTGGCCGCCATCATGGGCCTCGTCGTATGGGCTGGTGTGCTGATGACCATCCTCGTGCTGACCGGCTTCCGCACCGCAGTGTTCAACGCGGTCCCCGAATCACTCAAGGTCGCAATCGTCGTCGGTATCGGCTTCTTCATCGCCTTCATCGGCCTCGTCAACGCAGGTATCATCCGCCGCATGCCCGACGCAGCAGGCACCACCGTGCCCGTCTCCTTCGGCGTCAGCGGCCACCTGCTCGGCTGGCCCACCCTCGTCTTCATCTTCGGCCTGTTCCTCACCATTGCGCTGTTCATCCGCAACGTGAAGGGTGCAATCCTCTACGGCGTGCTCGCCTCCACCGCCCTCTCCATCATCCTGGAGAAGGTCGTGCCCTCCGGCAGCTCGGTTAAGTCCCCCACCGGCTGGTCCCTGAACGTCCCCGTCTGGGACTCCAGCACCAGCAAGCTGCCCAACTTCTCCCTGTTCGGCTCCGCTGACCTGTTCGCTGCCTTCGGCACCCTCGGCGGCATGGCTGCTGTTCTGCTGATCTTCACCATCCTCATCTCCGCGTTCTTCGACGCAATGGGCACCTCCGTCGGTCTCGCAACCGAAGCAGGCACCATCAAAGACGGCCAGATCGAGAACGTCGACAAGGTCCTGCTCGTGGACGCCCTCGGCTCCGTAGCCGGCGGTGGCACCTCCTCCTCCGCAAGCCAGATCTTCGTGGAGTCCGCCACCGGTATTGGTGCGGGCGCACGCACCGGCTTCGCGAACGTCGTCACCGGCGCACTGTTCCTCGTCGCGATCTTCCTGTCCCCGCTGGTCACCATCGTGCCCTTCGAAGCTGTTGCACCCGCAATGGTGTTCGTTGGCTTCCTGATGATCCGCCAGGCAGTGAACATCGACTGGGACGACTGGGGTCTGGGTATCCCCGCGTTCATGACCATCATCTTCATGCCGCTGGCATACTCCATCGCGGACGGTATCGGTGCAGGCTTCCTGTCCTACGTCTTCATCCGCCTGGTGCAGGGTCGCGGCAAGGAAGTTCACTGGCTCATGTACGTGGTTTCCGCAGTGTTCCTCATCTTCTTCGCTAACGGCCTGATTACCGGCTGGATGCACTAAATACATCGGGTGCCTCACCCTCCACATGTGGAGGCGCGGGCGCCATCAGGGCGGGGTATCGGCACCTTTGGGTTGCCGGTACCCCGCCCTGCGCTATTCTTCCCTCTACCCCAACTACCCAATTCTGGTTGCAGGGGTCGGGGAAACACCACCTCGCCGATTGAACCGCCGCACACAACGCGTTTCAACGGCACAAGCTAGGAGGCGGCGCCTACAATGGTTGAACCATTGTGGCGCCCAACCCGGGATTTTCCCGCGAGCTTTACCCGCGAAACCGGCGGCGCAACAGTACACACCGAACAACATCAACGGATCCTCACATGTCTGAACCCCAGAAGGCGGCAGCGCCCACCAGCGCACTCGACCGCTACTTCAAGATTTCCGAACGCGGCTCCTCCATCGCCGCAGAATTCCGCGGCGGCCTCGCCGCGTTCTTCGCCATGAGCTACATCGTGGTGCTGAACCCCCTCGTCATCGGTACCGGTGCTGACGCATCCGCACGCACCCTCGGTATCGCACCCGTCGCGGCTGTGACCGCGCTGGTTGCCGGCGTGATGACCATCCTTATGGGTGTTATCGCCAGGCAGCCCTTCGCCATGGCGGCTGGCCTGGGCGTGAACGCGCTGCTCGCCTCCACCATTGCCACCACCCCGAACCTGACCTGGGCAGACATCATGGGTCTGGTCGTTCTTGCTGGTCTGATCATGACCGTTCTGGTGCTCACCGGCTTCCGTACCGCGGTGTTTGAGGCGGTCCCCGAGTCGCTCAAGACCGCGATTGTGGTCGGTATCGGCTTCTTTATTTCCTTTATCGGTCTGGTCGACTCCGGCATTATCCGCCGCATGCCTGACGCAGCTGGCACCACCGTTCCGGTGAGCCTCGGCGCGGGCGGTCACCTGCTCGGCTGGCCCGCCCTCGTCTTCCTCTTCGGTCTGTTCTTCACCATCGCCCTGTTCATCCGTAACGTGAAGGGGGCGATCCTGTGGGGCGTGCTCGCCTCCACCGCGCTGTCCCTGATTCTGGAGGCGGTTGTCCCCTCCGGTTCTGTGAAGGAGGCGGCGACCGGCTGGTCCCTGAACGTGCCTTCCCTGGCGGACATGAAGTTCACCACCCCGAACTTCTCCCTCATCGGTTCCGCTGATCTGTTCGGCGCATTCACCCACATCGGTCCGCTGGCTGCTTCGTTGCTGGTGTTCACCATTCTGCTGTCCGTGTTCTTCGACGCGATGGGCGTTTCGGTGGGTCTTGCCGCTGAGGCTGGCACCATGAAGGACGGCAAGGTTGAGGACATCGACAAGGTCCTGCTCGTGGACGCTTTCGGCTCCGTTGTCGGTGGTGGCGCGTCCGGTTCGGCGAACCAGATTTTCGTGGAGTCCGCTACCGGTATTGGTGCGGGCGCACGCACCGGCTTTGCGAACATTGTGACCGGTGTGCTGTTCCTGCTGGCGATTTTCATTTCGCCGCTGGTCACCATCGTTCCTTTCGAGGCGGTTGCTCCGGCGCTGGTCGTGGTTGGCTTCCTGATGATCCGCCAGGCCGTGAATATTGACTGGACTGACTGGGGTCTGGGTATTCCGGCGTTCTTGACCATCATTTTCATGCCGCTGTCGTACTCGATTGCGAACGGTATTGGTGCCGGCTTCGTGGCATACACTTTCATTCGCCTGGTGCAGGGCCGCGGCAAGGACGTGCACTGGCTAATGTACTTGGTCTCCGCGGTATTCGTGATTTACTTCGGTATGGGCATCATTAACGGCTGGACTAGCTAAGTCCAACAGTCTACATATTTGCTGAGGGCAGGTTCCTGAGGCGGCTGAGAACGTAAGTTTTCAAGCTGCCGAGGGGCCTGCCTTTGGCGTATCTGGTTCGCCCTTGCATGTTCCTTATCGCTTCCAGGTGCGAGAAAATTATGGCAGAATCGTTCCGTTTTCGGTATGATTCTGCCATGATGTCCGTTCAAGAGTATGCTCAAGAAGCTAAGGTTTCAGAGCGAAGCGTGCGCGCCCGCCTAAAACGTGGAATGCTCCAAGGTCGTAAATTGGGAAGCCGCTGGGTTGTCGACGCTCTTCCCGCTGCGCACCACAGTAATGCTGGCCGTCCTATTTCTTTCGATGCATTCAATGCTTTGGCGCGTTACTGCGATGGCCAGTCATCTGTTCTATCTGCTGAGGAACGCCGCAGGGCAAAGAACGCGCCTCAGCAATTCAGGTGCAAGGACCTGCGTCTGTTGAGCGATACCGAGCTCGCCGCGGTCTGAAAGTGCATCACCTGCAGGCTCCTCCCGCTGAAATTCCTGCAATTTTGGAAGACCCTGCATTGTCGCTTACCGGCATTAGTAGCGATATTTCTCAGGTGTACGGCTCAATGGTTGATGCATATGTTTCAAGCCAGGATTTAGAGAACATTATTTTTCTGTACAACCTGCTTCCGGCGTCTGTAGATTCGGCGAACATTATCTTGCGTGAATGCGATGAGCCGCCCCATATTCTGCCCTTGCATGTGGCGGTAGATCTTCTAGATTTGGGGGATCCGCGAAGCTCCGCTGAGGCAGAGCGCATTCTTCAAGATTCTGTTTTCAAGAAAGCGTCTTAGTCATGACCGCATCCCCTATTTTGATTCCTGCTATTGGGGCAGAGCGTGCCTCTTGGCTTGGTCTGGCTGATATCTCAGACTGACTTTGAAAATCTTCTAAAAGACAGAAGCTAACTAAAACAAAGAATGGCAGAATCGTTCCGGTTTCGGAATGATTCTGCCATTTCTTTTATGCCTGCCCTCTGCACGTACGAGAGGCAGGGAAAGTTACGAGACCTAGCGGACGTCACCATCCACATAGAACCAGGCGCCGCCCACCTTCTCGAAGCGCGACAGCTCATGCATGCGGCCCTTCACCCGCTCCTCCGCAGGGATGCCCGGCACCGAACGGTAATATGCAACGAACTCCACCGTACCGGATGCATCAAATGGGCCACCCGAAGCACCCAGAATATCCAGGCGATACCAGCGGATATCGTCCTCCAAATCCAAGGCGGGTGGGCGAGTACTCGGATGCCAGCTCGCCAGCAGGTACGCCGCATCCCCGGTCGCAAACGCAGTAAAACGCGAGCGCATCAGCTGCTCCGGCGCGGGAGCAGTCAACGTGCCGGAGGCGGCAAACTCGCCCAGGAACCTGCCGCAGCAGGCGCCGTACACCTCACCGCTCGAGCAGGGGCAGCGGTCATCATGGTTAAGTTCAGTCATGCCACCCAGTATGAAGAAACGCCCGCTCCGCCGGGGATACAAATCCTCCAGCAGAACGGGCGTTCTTGTTTTCAATCGTTAAGTTTGAGCGAACCTACACGGCACGCTTCAACGGCAACGCTTATTCAGCGATTGCGCGAGCCGGGGTGTCAGCCGCGGAAGGCTTACCCACGTATGCGCCGCGGTACTTAGCAGCCGGGTGGCTGTCAGCAACCTTGGTGTGACCCTTACCGAAGATGTTTTCACGCAGGGTGTTGCCCTCGTACTCGGTGCGGTAACGGCCGCGCTTCTGCAGCTCGGGAACAACGTACTCGATGAAGTCCTCGAAGGAACCCGGGGAGACGTGGTACGCCAGGTTGATGCCGTCCAGGCCACCCTCGTCGATCCAGCGCTCCAGCTCGTCAGCAACCTGAACCGGGTCACCAACGATGACCTCGCCCATGCCACCGATGGTGGTGTGCTCGGCGATAGCCTTGCGGGTCCACTTCTTGTCCTTCGCCTGCAGGGTGAAGGGGGTCAGGAAGGACTGAATCGACTCGGTCTGCACGTAGTTCAGGACCTCGTCCTCGTCGAACTGGGACAGGTCAACGCCGGACCAGCCGCCGATGATAGCCTGTGCAGATTCGAGGTTCACGTACTTCTTGTACTCCTCGTACTTTGCCTTTGCCTTCTCTTCGGTCTCATCCACGATGACCGAGAGCATTGCGAGAATCTTGACGTCGTCGCGGCTACGGCCCTGCTCCTCGGCAGCGGCGCGAATACGGTCGGTCACAACGCGGGTCAGGTCCGGGCGCAGGGCGCTGATGAACACAGCCTCAGCGTGCTTACCGGAGAACTTCTGACCGCGGCTGGATGCGCCAGCCTGGAAGATCACGGGGGTGCGCTGCGGGCTCGGCTCGGTCAGGGAGATGCCGGGCACGGAGAAGTACTTGCCCTTGTGGCCAATCGGGTGGACCTTGGAGGGGTCAGCGTAGACGCCGCGCTCGCGGTCCTTGACGACTGCGCCGTCTTCCCAGGAGCCTTCCCACAGCTTGTAGCAGACGTCCAGGAACTCGTCGGCGATCTCGTAGCGCTCGTCGTGCGGGATCTGGGTGGGCAGGCCCTGGTTCTCAGCAGCCGAAGGCAGGTAAGAAGTCACAACGTTGAAGCCGACGCGGCCCTCAGTGAGGTGGTCGAGGGAGGCGTAGCGGCGAGCCAGGGTGTAGGGCTGCTCGAAAGTAGCGGCAGCAGTCACGCCGAAGCCGAGGTGCTCGGTCACTGCAGCCATTGCAGAAATCTGGGTTGCGGGGTCATTCACGGGAACCTGAGCGGCACCCTCAATGGCGGGAGCGGCAGAGTTCTTGTACACGTCGTAGATACCAACAACGTCAGCGATGAACACGGCGTCAAACAGGCCGCGCTCAAGGGTCTTAGCCAGGTCAGTCCAGTACTTGATGGTGTTGTACTCGGTTGCGCGGGAGCGCGGGTGACGCCAGAGGTCGAAGCTCTGGTGACCAATGCAGGTCATTTCGAATGCGTTAACTACGATGCGCTTCTTCTGCTCAGCCATCGATTTTCCTTTCGCGAATGATCGGGGACGATCGGGTTAGTGCCCTGCACCCCGCGCGCCGCCTCCTTCTTGCCTTCTGCGTTCGGTGGTGGCCTTCGTGCAGGTGGCGCGTTCGCGCCGTACTTGCCTCTTTCCGTTGAGGCCAGATCATCATCTGGGGCACCCCGCTACGGGAGAGGGTTGCCGCCCGGCTAGCCAGAGCTTAGCGCCGGGACTCATGATCTCGTGGTTTGAGTGTACGGGGCGCGCGGGAGGGAGGTCACGTTTGTGACGAAAAAATCTTTTTGTGACGTGGAACCGAAATATTTCGTGATAAATGCGAAATATACGGTCATAGAAATTCATACGCGCCCGCAGGGTTGATTGAGGCACGCCACAGCCCATAGGGTGGGAGAAGCAAACCATCCAGAGCGACTGAGAGACCTGGCTCCACGACGTCGCAGCAACCGGCACGGATTCTTCCGCCCCCGGTGCTAACGCCAGGAACGATGGAAGTGACATGACACTCAACAGTGCAGTAACTGACGTACCCACCAGTGAAAAGAACGGCCGCCGTGCCGTATCCACCGCCGCCGTCCCCCTGAGCTTTGAAGACGTCGGACAATCTTTCCCCGTGCCCGGCGGAACCCACGAAGTTCTTCGCGGAGTCTCCTTCACCGCAGCCCCCGGCGAGATTATCTCCGTCATCGGCTCCTCCGGATGCGGCAAATCCACCCTCCTGCGTGCAGCAGCCAGGCCTGAACCGCATCACCGCAGGTACCGTGCGTATCGGCGAGAAGGCAGTGACCGGCCTCGACCCCCGCGTAGCTATCGGCTTTCAGGAACCGCGCCTGCTCCCCTGGCGCACCGTCGCCGACAACGTGGCGCTCGGACTGCCGCAGGGCACCAAAAAATCTGAAGGCGCAGCATCCGTAGCGCGCCTGCTCGACCTGGTCGGCCTGGGCGAATACGCAACCCACCGTCCCAAGGAAATTTCAGGCGGTATGGCTCAGCGCGTGTCCCTGGCGCGAGCGCTCGCACGCAACCCCGGCGTGCTGCTGCTCGACGAGCCCTTCGGTGCTCTGGACGCGCTGACCCGCATCAACATGCAGGATTTGCTGTTGGACGTGCACCGTCAAGACCCGACCACGATTCTGCTGGTCACCCACGATGTGGAAGAGGCGCTGTACCTCTCTGACCGGGTGATTGTCCTCGGTAAGGACACCCCGGAGGCGCCCGCCACCATCCAGCGCATTGTGACCGTTGACCGTTCTCACCCGCGTGACCGCGCCGATGCAGAGATCACGGCGCTACGTAGCGAGCTGCTGGCTGAGCTCGGCGTGGAAGATAACGCCTAAAGCCACCACGCAACACATTTCCCGCACATCTCATCATCACATCATCATCTTCAGAAGCGAAAAGATTTCATCATGACTTACTCCCCGTCTCGCCGTACCGCCCTCAAGTCCCTTGCCGCAGCCGCCGCTTTTGCTACTCTGCTCAGCGCCTGCGCCGGTGAAGGTTCCGGTTCCGCTAACGCCTCCGGTGCTGCCGGTGGTGGCAATCAGAACACCGTGACCATTGACTACGCGACCTACAACCCGCTGTCCCTGATTATCCGCAAGAAGGGTTGGCTTGAGACCGCCCTCGCCGCGGAGGGTAAGAAGGTTGAGTGGGTCAAGTCGGCCGGCTCGAACAAGGCGAATGAGGCGCTGCGTAGCGGCAATATTGATGTTGGCTCGACCGCCGGTTCGGCGGCGCTGCTGGCACGCGCTAATGGCTCCCCCATCAAGGTCATTAGCCTCTACTCGCAGCCGGAATGGTCGGCGCTGGTGACCCGCAAGGATTCGGGCATCACCAAGGTTGCGGACCTGAAGGGTAAGACCGTTGCCGTGACCAAGGGTACCGACCCGTACTTCCTGCTGCTGCAGGCACTCAAGCAGGAGGGTATTTCCGCTTCGGACCTGACCATTCAGAACCTGCAGCACGCCGACGGCCGCACCGCCCTGGATAACGGTCAGGTCAACGCGTGGAGCGGCCTGGACCCGATCATGGCTGCCGCCGAGGTGGAAAGCGGCGACGTGCTCTTCTACCGCAACCTGAACTTCAACACCTACGGATTCCTGAACGCGACCGAGAAGTTCATTCAGTCCAACCCGACCGCCGCACAGACCATCGTGGACGTGTACGAGTACGCTCGCGCCTGGGCTAAGAAGAACCCCGAAGAGGCTGTGAAGATTGTCGAGGAGGAGTCCGGCATTAAGCACGAGACCGCCCAGGTCGTCATGGAGCGCACCCACCTGGATATCGACCCGGTTCCGGGCGCTAAGCAGGTTGAGGTTCTCAAGGGTGTCGGCCCGATTCTGGTGGAGTCCGGCGACGTTCCCTCCCAGTCCGACGTGGACAAGGCACTGAACAGCATTGTGGACGACCAGTTCGCGAAGAAGGCTGACAGCGTAGCCGTTGAGAAGATCGCAAAGGTGGTTGAGAAGTAATGACCGCCGCAACGGTTACCGCCGCCTCCAGCGCTCGCGCTGAGCGTGCCGAGAAGCGTGTCTCTTCCGTGAAGCTGCCGTCGAACCCGTTCGCCGGTAAGCAGTACCTGGGCCTAATTCTTCCCCTGGCGCTGATTGCCCTCTGGTACATTCTGAGCACGAACGGCGTGTTCACCCAGGTTCAGCTGCCCTTCCCCGACCGTGTGGTCAGCGCAGGTGTTGAGCTGGCGCAGCGCGGCGAGTTGGGTCGCCACGTGGCGATTTCTACTCAGCGTGTGCTGATTGGTTTCGGTATTGGTGCCGTGCTCGGCCTGGTGTTGGGTGCGCTGATTGGCTTGTCTGCGCCGGTGCGTCTGATTGCCGCACCGACCATTGGTGCGCTGCGTGCCGTGCCGTCCCTGGCGTGGGTTCCGCTGCTTCTGCTGTGGATTGGTATTGGCGAGAATTCCAAGGTGACCCTGGTTGCTATTGGTGCGTTCTTCCCGGTGTACACCACGGTTTCTGCGGCTCTGGCGCACGTTGACCCCAAGCTTGTGGAGGCGGCACGCGCCTTCGGCCTGAAGGGTCTGCGCCTGTTCACCACGGTTCAGCTTCCCGCGGTTCTGCCGTCGGTCGTTTCGGGTCTGCGTCTGGCGCTGGCTCAGGCGTGGCTGTTCCTGGTCGCCGCTGAGCTGCTGGGTGCGTCCATGGGCCTGGGTTACCTGCTGACCGACTCGCAGAACAACGGCCGCACCGACCGCCTGCTGCTGGCTATTGTGGCGCTGGCGGTGCTCGGTAAGATTACCGACGCGCTGGTGGGCGTATTCGAGCGCTGGGTTAAAGCGAAGTACCCCAGCAACTAGCACTACAGCTAGACGCAACGCTCAGCACGCGCTGAGTTTTAGGAGAGATGTCCGCCGCGTGGTTGCTCCCGGAAGGTGAGCTAATCATCGCTACGCGCCGGAGAAAGAAGTCGGCGGGGAAACCTGTCGCCTACTGAATGATGATGATGAATCCCGCCCCGCGCCCCACAGCAGTGAGCGCGGGGCGGGGTCTTTAAATATGTCGGAATATTACGAACCTATACGCAGCATGCCGAATATGACGGTCCCCTTTGCGTCCGAGCCCGGAGCGCGCTTTACTAAGAAGGCAAACCATCCAGAGCGACCGAGAGACCTGGCTCAATGACGTCGCAGCAACCCCCTCGCCAACGCACACACAGACCCCACGGTCACACAGACAGCGGCACGACGAGCAAGGGTGCTAATGCCAGCAACCGATGGGAGAATAATGGGACTGCCCACCCCCTACTCGTTCACCGACCCGCTGAACCCCACCCCGAACCCCGCCCACGAATCTGACGAGGCACGCGTCGCGTTCTGGGAGAAGCAGGCGCAGCGCCTCACCTGGGCTGAGCCCTGGCACACCGCGCACCGCTTCGAGAAGCCGAAGTCCCTCGGCTTCGATGAGGACGGCATCGAACAGTTCAGCATCCCCGAAATTAAGTGGTTCGAGGGCGGTAAGCTCAACGTCGCCTACAACTGCGTAGACCGCCACGTGGAGGCGGGCCGCGGCGACAAGGTCGCTCTCTACTTTGAGGGTGAACCCGGCGACCGTGAGGCCATCACCTATGCCGAGCTGCAGCGCCGCATCGCGAAGGCAGCGAACGGTCTGCTGTCCCTGGGCGTGCGCAAGGGTGACCGCGTGGTCATCTACCTGCCCGTCATCCCCGAAACCATTATTTTCACCCTCGCCTGCGCGCGTATTGGCGCGATTCACTCCCTCGTGTTCGGTGGCTTCTCCGCCGAGGCGCTGAAGTTCCGTGTGGAAGACACCGGCGCGAAGGTCCTCATCACCACCGACGGCCAGAACCGCCGCGGCAAGGTCGTTCCCGTGAAGGTGAACGCTGATGAGGCATGCTCCGGTGAGAACAACATTGAGCACGTGATCGTGGTGGACCGCACCAGCGCCTCCGACCCGGTTGCGCACGCCGCTGTGCCGTGGACTGAGGGCCGCGACGTCTGGTACCACGACCTGGTGGACGATCAGCCGGACACCCACGCCTACGAGCTGCACGACGCCGAGGATCCGCTGTTCATTATTTACACCTCCGGCACGACCGGTAAGCCCAAGGGCCTGGTGCACACCATGGCAGGTTACCTGGTGCAGACCGCGTACACTCACGCGCTGCTGTACGATCTGCTGCCGGATTACGTGGACGAGAACGGCGTGCTGCGCCCCGACGAGCTGTCGGCTGTCAACGACCCCGAGAAGGTGGAATCCACCGTCCACTGGTGCACCGCCGACCTCGCCTGGGTCACCGCGCACACCTACGAAATTTACGGTCCGCTGGTTAACGGTGTCTCCGAGGTGATTTACGAGGGTACCCCGAACACCCCGCACTACGGCCGCCACTTTGAGGTTATCGAACGCTACGGCGTGACCAACTACTACACCGCCCCGACCCTGATTCGTTCGCTCATGGGTGCGTTCCCGAACGGCCCGGAGCCCGGCAAGTACGACTTCTCGACCGTGCGTCTGCTCGGTTCGGTGGGCGAATCCATCAACCCGGAGGCGTGGCGCTGGCTGCGTCAGCACGTGGGTGGCGGCACCGCGGCGTTCATCGACACCTGGTGGCAGTCGGAGACCGGTTCGACTGTGTGCTCCCCGCGCCCGCACGACCCGGCGTTCGCACCCGAGGGCACCTACCCGGAGGGTACCCCGCACTGCACTCCCCTGCCCGGTTGCGCTACCCGCGCCGTTCCTGGCGTGTCCACCCGCGTGGTGGATGAGCACGGCGACCCGGTCGAACCCGGCAAGCAGGGCTTCATCGTGGTCGATAAGATTGGCCCGTCCATGGCTCGTACCGTGTGGCAGAACCCGCAACGTTACCTGGATTCCTATTGGCGTCACTACGGCGAGCGCGGCTGGTTCCTCGCCGGCGACGGCGCGAAGGAAGACGAAGAGGGTAACGTGTACATCCTCGGCCGTATTGATGACGTAATCAACATTTCGGGTCACCGCCTGTCCACGATTGAGATTGAGTCGGCTCTGGTGACTCACCCGGCTGTGGTTGAGGCTGGTGTCTGCCCCGTGGAGGATGAGCTGACCGGTCACCAGGCGGTCGCCTACGTGACGCTCACCGATGAGGGTAAGGTCCTGACTGAGGATGAGTTGAAGGCGGCGCTGACCGCGCATGTGCGTGAGCACATTGGCCCGATTGCTAAGCCGAAGGATGTTGTGGCGGTTGCCGATATCCCGAAGACTCGTTCGGGTAAGATTACTCGCCGTCTGCTCGGTGAGCTATACCAGGGCCGTTCTTTGGGTGATGTTTCTTCGCTGCAGAATGAGGAGGCGCTGGGCCACATCGCGCAGGTGCTGGTGGATACCGGCCGCGTGGTCGAGGCTGTCTAGGCTCTGTTGTTGAGCTGAGCACTGTGCTGAGCTGAAAGCTGCATAGAGTAAAGGTGCGGATACCGAATGATGATTCGGTATCCGCACCTTACTGTTTTATTGAGCTGGCAAGGTGAGCTGGCAAGGTGAGCTGGTAGGGCTCTTTATCGGCGGTGTGCCGCCTAGTCAGCCTACTTAATCAGGCCCAGCGAACGAGCGTGTTCAGCGGTAATGCCGCTCGGTTCAATGTGCTCGGGGCCCTTGTCCTTCTCGGGGTGCTCGGTCGCCTGGAAGCGGATCATCTTCACATCGTTTGCGGCACCCAGGTTCGTGATCATGCCGTCACCGTTCAGGTCCACGGACACCGGCTCGGTGTCGATTTTGCCGTTGCCGTTGAAGTCAATCGGCTGGTTGGCGGGCTTGCCCTTGTACAGGAAGCCAGCCGCGCGGGGACCGAAGCCACGCGCCTCGTACAGCTTCGCCTCGTTGAGCATGCGGTATTCGGCGGTGGAGTAGCCGAAGTAGCGGCTACCGTCAGCCATGGGCACGCCGGTGAGGGTGTACTGGTAGTTCATGACGCTGTAGTAGTTGGGCTTGTAGTTGATTTCGTCCCAGCCGCCGTGGCTCAGTGCGAGGTTGTGGCCGAGCTCGTGCACGAACACTGCCACGCGGATGTTGCTGCTTGCCTCGCCCAGAAGGTCGGGCCGACGGTGACCATAAAGTTACGACCGCCAAAGTTAGCGATACCGGAGGAGTAGCTGTTGTCGTAGTAGTCGCCCCAGATCATGTAGTGGAAGGTGCCTTCGCGGGCGGGGTTGAACTTACCTTCGGTTGCCTTGATTCGGTGGAGCGCCTTGAATTCGCTGTCGAGTGCCTGGTAGCTGATTTCGTTGCCACCGCCGAGGTTGTACTTGGCGCTGCGGGCGTCACCGGCGTCCAGGTGGATGTTCACGCCGTGGGTGCCGTCGGGGTTGCGCAGGGGCAGGTCGGCGTAAATCTTGGTGATGCGGTCCAGTTCATCTTCGCTGGGCAGCAGGCCTGCCATGTAGTCCATCTCGACGAAGATGTCCTTGTGCTTGGGGTCTGCGCCCAGTGCGGGGAAGTCGACATCGATTTTGCCGTCGCCGTCGGCGTCGTAGCCCTTCATCTCCCAGGTGTTGGGGATGCCGTCGCCGTCAATATCGGGGCTGTAGGCGTTTGCTGCGGGGGCTGCGATAGTGCCCAGGCAGAGCACTGCGAGGGAGGCAAGCGTGACGCGTGCACTCTTCATAAATGCCATGTTGTATTCCTTAAGTGTGTGGTGACCGGTGGTGTTTCTGTGGAGTTTTCCGGGAGGACGTTCTCCTCGGTTTCCATGATGCTCCCGTTTCACGCGTTAGGTGAGCTGGGTACCGTAATGTTCATACATTAAGGTAAAAGTTGAGATAATTTTGAAGATGAGCTGAATTACATTAGAGTATCAGTAATTCAACTCACACGCATCACCACATTCTTCACAACAAGAGAGATCCTATGAATTCTTCCTCGAACACCACTAACGGTCTGAACCGCCGCGCACTCATCAAGGGTGCCGCTTGGAGCACCCCCGTCATCGCAACCGCGGCGGCGGTACCCGCCTACGCGGCGTCCACCGATGCGCAGGAAACCCCGACCATGAGGTTCGGTGTCTTCACTCAGGCGTTCAACTCGAACCCCGCCAACGACTTTGATACCCGCTACGGCCTGGATTCCTACACCGTGCAGGTACCCAACATCACCGCAACCTCCACCACCCCGCAGAGCAGCGGCGGCGGCACCTTCACCCCCGGCGGTAGCGTCGGTGCAGGCCTGTACGGTGGTGCGGGCCTGTGGATTTCCGCACCCATCAACTCCAAGGGCGAGTTCCAGGGCAGCTCCTGGCTGTACCCTCAGGCGCACCTGCAGGTGACCTTCGAATTCACCTTCCCCACCGCCGAGGACGTCACCGACCCGCTGCTGTGGAACGTCGATAACGACGTTGAAATTCCGGCACTCGCTAAGAGCGAGGGCGGCGCGAAGACCAACAACCCCGCCGTGGCGGCATTCAATGGCATCGCATACACCGCGAAGTTCTACGAGCCGACCATCGAGGACAACGTCTGGACCGGCGTACTGGACATCCGCACCTCCGACTACCTGGAAGCCACCGCGAAGGACGGCGTGAGCTACGCGCAGGTGCTGGCTTCGCTGGTTCCGGTGTACTTCACCGAGGTGACCTCCAGCTACACCCTGACCACCACCGCTCAGATCACCAGCGGTAGCGTCGCAATGCAGCTGACCGAGGGTGGCGAGTACACCTTCCAGGATTTGGCTGGTACGCGCGCTTCGGCGACCATCACCCGCCCGTAGTTCTGGTGTATAGCTCAGCTGCTCTACCGTTGATGCGTCGCAGTACGACAGCACAACGAGGCTAGATAACATCAGGGGCCCGGCATCCGCTATGGATACCGGGCCCCTCATTGTGTTTAAGGCTCAGCGTATCGGTCACCGCCGACAGTCACTAAAGGCTAGTCCTTCGCAGGAACCATGCCCTTGGAGCGAGCCAGGTCGGCAGTCATTTCATTGTGATCAATCTCAGCCGAGAGGTGCTTCTCGGAACGGTACACGCCGCCCTGCGCCTCGGTGCCCTCAGCTTGCAGCTTCAGGGTCTCCATATCGTTCGGGGCGGTCAGTTCGGTCAGCTGACCGTCACCGTTCAGGTCAACCGACACCGGCTCGTCATCAATCTTGCCGTTGCCGTTGAAGTCGATACCCTCCCATGCGGGCTTGCGGAAGTACAGCCAACCGTAGGCGTTGCGACCAAAGCCGGCACGCTCGTCCAGCTTGTTCTCGTCCAGGGTCTTGTAGGCGCGGGTTGAGTAGCTGAACTTCAGCTCACCGCTGGCGCGGCGCACACCGTAAATCTGGTACATGTAGTTCATGACGCTCAGGTAGTTCGGCTTGTCGTTCACGTCATCGGTGCCGCCGTGACCCAGACCGAGGTTGTGGCCCAGCTCGTGGATGAAGGTGCCCACGCGCACGTCGGAGGTTGCGGACTTGCCCCAGAAGCGCGGGCCGACGGTCACGACGAAGCCGCGGCCACCCACGTAGCCCAGGCCGGAGGAACCGTACTCGTCGTAGGCGTCACCCCAGATCATGTAGTGGAAGACGCTTTCACGGTTGGGGTCCATGTTCTTGGAGCGGATTTCGGCCCACTTGGTCATGGTGTTGTCGAGCTGTTCGTGCGCCACTTCGTTGCCGCCGCCGAGGTTGTACTTGGCGCTGCGGGCGTTACCGGCGTCCAGGTGGATGTTGATGCCGGTGGTGCCGTTGGGGTTGCGCAGGGGAAGCTGCGCGAAGGACTCGGTGATGCGGTCGAGCTCTTCTTCGGAAGCGAGCAGGCCGGGCATGTAGTCCATCTCTACGAAGATGTCCTTCTTCAGCGGGTTAGCGCCCATGCCGGGGTAGTTAACATCAATCTTGCCGTCGCCGTCGGCGTCGTAGCCTTTCATTTCCCAGGTGTTGGGGATGCCGTCGCCGTCGATATCGGGGTTGTACGCCTGCGCTGCGGGGGCTGCAATGGCGCCCAGGCAGAGTACTGCCACGGACGCAAAGGCGATACGTGCGCTCTTCATAAATGCCATGTGTTGTCCTTGTGAAAACTGCGGTGTTGCGATGCATTGGCGCCGAGTCCGCCCCAGCACAAGACTCCAAGTTTAAGGTTTTGGTACAGGTTTAGCGGAGGAAGCGACGCCGTTTTATGTGTGCCCAACTCCACGCATGATTTTCACTGCATACGTGTGCATGTTGAAAATCCTGCGGAGAAGTTAGGGCAGCTTTGAAGATGAGCTGAATTACACCACAATATCAGTAATTCACATCACATGCATTACCGCATTCACAAAGCTTCAGAAAGATACCCTATGACTTCTTCGCAGTCCTCGACCACCAACGGCGTGAACCGCCGCACCCTCGTCAAGGGTGCCGCGTGGAGCACCCCCGTTATTGCGGCAGCCGCGGCTGTTCCAGCGTACGCATCCTCCATCGATTCTGAGATTCCGACCGTCAAGTACGGCGTTTTCACCCAGGCGTTCAACTCGAACCCCGCCAACGACTTTGACACCCGCTTCGGCCTGGACTCCTACACCGTTCAGGTTGCTAACGCGAGCGCAACCTCCAGCACCCCGCAGAGTTCCGGCGGCGGCACCTTCACCCCCGGCGGTAGCGTCGGTGCGGGTCTGTACGGTGGCGCGGGCCTGTGGTTCTCCGCGCCCATTAACTCCAAGGGTGAGTACCAGGGCAAAACCTACCTGCAGGGTGGCGCAACCCTGAAGGTGACCCTCAAGTTCACCTTCCCCTCCGCTGACGAAATCATTGAGCCGATGCTCTGGGACGCCGGCAAGACCATCGAGATCCCCACGCTGAAGTACAGCGAGGGCGGCGCGAAGACCAACAACCCGGCATTGAACGCATTCAACGGTGCCGATCTGACCGTGAGCTTCGACGAGCCGGTCATCGAGGGCAACACCTGGACCGGCACCATGACCGTGACGACCAGCTCGGACAGCTCCGCACCCGCTGACGGCGCGATTCGTTACGGCCAGATTCTGGCTTCTCAGGCTCCGGTATACCTCACCGAGGCGACCTCCAGCTACACCCTGACCACTACCGTCACCGTTACCAGCGGCACCCTCGCCCTGGAACTGACCGATGGCGGTGTACAGACCTACCAGGACATTTCCGGCCTAACCGCTTCGGCAACCATTAGCCGCTATAGTACCGAGCATAAACAAGGGGGCCCGGCATCCGTTATGGATGCCGGGCCCCTCATTGCGTTATAGGCTAAGCCTCTTAGTCACCGCCGCTAGGAACTAGTCCTGCGCGGGAACCAGGCCCTCAGCACGAGCATACTCAGCGGTCATTTCGTTATCTTCAATCTCGCCGGAAAGCTCCGCCTCGGACGAGTACGCGCCGTTCTGGACTTCCTTACCCTTAGCCTGCAGCTTCAGAGTCTTCAAGTCGTTCGGCGCAGTCAGCACGGTCTTCTTGCCGTCACCGTTAATGTCGGCTTCAACCGGTTCGTCGTCAATCTTGCCGTTACCGTTGAAGTCGATAGCTTCCCACGCGGGCTTACCATTGTAGTAGAAACCGTAGGCGTTGCGACCGAAGCCGGTCTTCTCGTCCAGCTTGGTTTCGTCCAGGTCCTTGTAGGCGCGGGTCGAGTAACCGAAGTACTTCGTGCCATTCGCACGCTCCAGACCACGAAGCTGGTAACGGTAGTTCATGATGCTCATGTAGTTCGGCTTGTAGTTCACGCCGTCAGTCCCACCGTGATCCATGCCGAGGTTGTGGCCCAGCTCGTGCACGAAGGTCGCCACGCGAACATCAGGGGTTGCAGACTTGCCCCAGAAGCGCGGACCAACGGTCACGATGAAGCCGCGGCCACCTACCCAACCCTGACCGGAGGAGCCACGGTCACCGTAAGAATCGCCCCAAATCATGTAGTGGAAGACGCTTTCACGGTTGGGGTCCATGTTCTTGGTGCGGATTTCACGCCAGCGCTGTAGGCCACTATCCAGCTGCTCGTGTGCTACCTCGTTGCCGCCGCCCAGGTTGTATTTGGCACTACGGGCGCTGCCAGCATCCAGGTGAATGTTAATGCCGGTGGCGCCGTTGGGGTTGCGAATCGGCAGCTTCGCATAGATTTCGGTAATGCGATCGAGCTCATCCTCGCTGGCGAGCAGGTCGGGCATGTAGTCCATCTCGACGAAGAGGTCCTTCTTCAGCGGATTGGCGCCCATTGCGGGGTAGTTGACGTCAATCTTGCCGTCGCCGTTGGCGTCGTAGCCCTTCATTTCCCAGGTGTTGGGGATGCCGTCACCGTCAATATCCGGGTTGTATGCGTTAGCGGCAGGTGCGGCTACAGTACCGAGCACCAGCAGAGCCGCCGAGGCGAGCGCAGTGCGTGCCGCACGAGTAGAAAAGGAGAAAGCCATCTGTATCTCTTCTTGTGTTCGTTTGCATGGATGCGCGCGAAGACCCTCGTGATTGTGCGAGTAGCCGTGGGTGGCGTTGAGTGAATCGTTGGGTCATCAGGCGTAGCCGATGCGTTGAGTGATTATGTATGCGCTGTGGTGCGGCACCCCGAACAAGTATGGTGGCGCGGATGCCGCTTAAAAGAACAGCGGGTCACTGTTTTCGTGAGGTTTTGACACCTCAGAGCAACAATGACCCGCTTCATCATACACAGCGCTTATATGCCTTGTCCCGGTGTACGCACCGTATTTGCGTTGACATGGCGAACATTACGTAAAAGCGCTCTGATAAGCCTCTATTTAGTGTTTTCTGCCTCAGACTCTGCCCCAGCGTTCTGCGCGGCACCCTTCGCCTCGGAGGCCTTCTTGGAGGCGTAGAACAGGCACACGACTGCGCCCACTGCCGCAGCAACCAGCGGAAGCATCATGGAATCCGCCATTGCCGCCGCGTAGGGTTCACGCAGGATCTGCGGAAGCACGCCGCCTCCAGCACCGCCGTGAGAGCTACCGCCCGTTGCGGCAGCCGGACCCAACGCGGACAGGTGCGAGGTAATTGCAGAAGCCATAATCGTGGTGATTGCAGCCGACCCGAGTACCGACGCCATCTGGCGGGTCTCGTTGTACACACACCCGAACCGGCACCGGCACGCTCAGGCGGCAAGTTACGGGTTGCAGACACCGACAGCGGACCCCAAATGCAGGCGTTCGCCGCACCCAGAATAATCATCGGGCCAACCATCAGCCACAGGTTGCCTTCCGCAACCATCGTCGGGCGCAGCAGAGCAAAACCAATCACCATCAGCGTAAAGCCAATTACCGCAATCCACTTCGGGTCGTTACGGTTCAGACGCGCACCCACCACCGGCGCCAACGCACCCGAGAACAACGCCATCGGGGCGGTCATCAGCGCAGCCTGGGTCGGGTCCAGGCCCTCCACCTGCTGCAGGTACAGGGTCAGCGGGAACGCCATACTGATAGCAACCACACCCATAGCCGAAATAGCCACATTCGATACGGAGAAGTTACGGTCACTGAACAGGCTCAGCGGAACCAGTGGCTCACGCGGGTTAATCGCCTGCCACCCGATGAACAGGCCCAGCACCAGAATGCCGGCAATAATCAGGCCCCACACGCTCACCGGAACACCGGTGCCCATGAACGAGTCAGTGATGGTGCCCCAGTCGTAGGTGGCGCCTTCCTGAATGCCGAAAACCAGCAGGAACAGACCGACCGCCGAAAGCACCACGCCCAACCAGTCGAAGCTGTGCTTCTTCTGCTCGAACACCGGCACATTACGCCACGCCAGGAACAAACCAACCAGGCCAACCGGAATGTTGATGAAGAAGATCCAGCCCCAGCTGAGGGTATCCACCAGCACGCCGCCCAGAATCGGGCCGACCAGCGAGGCGACACCCGCAGTCGCACCCCAAATGCTCATGGCGACACCGCGCGCATTCGGCGGGAACATCAGCGTAATCAGAGACATCGTCTGCGGGGTCATCAGCGATGCGCCTAGGCCCTGCACCACGCGGGCAGCGATGAGCGATTCAACGTCCGCCGCCAGACCACACCACAGGGAGGCAAGCGTAAAAATACCCATACCAATCATGTACAGGTTCTTCTGACCGAAGCGGTCACCCATACGACCGGTAATGAGCAGCGGCACAGCGTACGCCAGCAGGTAGGCGCTCGTTACCCACATACCCGCCGACAGGGATGCATCCAGATCCTGCAGCATGTGCGGCAGGGCGATGGTGACGATATTGCCATCCACCAAGATCATGAAGAAGCCAACAACCAGGGACCAGAGAGCAGGCCAGGGCTTGTAGGGTGTCTTCGCCGGGTTACCGACGAGAGGCGCTTTTTTAGGGCGTGAACTCAATGATCCTCCAGGGGATGGGTTGTATGCGGGTAGATGTCTGTGTGTTCAGCATTGCCGCTAAGTGAATGTCCCTAATGTTACTCCTTTTCAGGGCGTGGCTTCGGTTGCTTTACCCTTATTCAGCTCTTCACGGCGTGTGCGCGCGGCAACCAGGCAACAGGCACCCCGCACCCCCTAGACTGAAGCTATAGAAGCTAATCCGGGCGCCACCACCGGCGCTCACCCCCATCAAACCACTCACAATGAGATGACCCCGGGAGGACCCATGGGTTTCTTTGATTTCTTCACCGACCGCACCCCGGCAGAACCCGCCGAAATCCGCCTCGTCGCTTTTGTCAGCGGCAAAGTGCAGGGTGTGGGCTTCCGCTGGTGGTGTGCCGGAACCGCCAAGCCCATGGGCCTGACCGGCTACGCCGAGAACCTCGACGACGGGCGCGTGAAGGTCGTTGCGGAGGGTACCGCCGCCTCCTGCGCTCGCCTGGTGGATGTGCTGCGGGGTGATGACACCGCGGGCCGGGTTGACGAGGTGGTCGTCGAGTGGGAGGAGCCGTCCGGCTCGTTCCGCGGCTTCGGCATTCGGTAGCTAGATAGCCTCCGAGCCTTAGTTAGCCCAGAGCGCCGCGAATTGCGCGCGGGTCATATCGGCGCGGCGCACCCGATGCTGCACCGGGTGACCGTTCTCGTCGGGGCGGCCGGAGTTCGGGTCAATATCGTCGTAGATGCCAGTGAAACCCGCTTTAACCGCCACACGTTCGGAGGTCTCGTTACCCGCCAGGGCGGTCCAGCGGACAGTCTCGAGACCCAGCCCGAGCGGGTCGAAAGCGTAGCCGAGGACGGCTCGCAGCGCCTCGGTCATATAGCCCTTGCCGCGCGCCTTTGGGGCGGTGTAATAGCCCAGTTCGGCGCGAGTTCCGGGACTTTCGGGGGTGCCGTCAGGTAGGCGTAGCTCGATACTCCCCGCGAACACGCCGGAGGCGTCAATCGCCCAGCGTTGGATCTGCCCGGCGGCAATCTGGCGGGCGGTGGTGAGTAGGGAGTCCTCGGCATCGGCGCGCGTGTAGTTTAGCGGTACGCGGGTGTAGCGAATCATTTGCGGGTCGCGACAGGCTTCTACGATGTCGGGGATATCCGCCTCGCGCAGGTGGCGCAGGGTGAGGCGTTCGGTAATGAGTTCGGGCTGGCTGGGCTCTGCATGTTCGCTGTGTCCTGAGAAGTTACTGTGTTCGGGGGTCATGATTCGAGCTTAAACCCTCAGGTTTGTGCGCCGAAAAAGCTTTTGTGAGCATCCCAGAATACTCGGTGATGCAAATCATAGTTAAACACTTCCATTTTGATGCGTCATCACTTGATTATTATGAATTATTCATAATAAAATAGTTATCGAGCCCGCCCACTGGGCAGTAAAAATAAGCGCCGCGCAACGAATCCGCGCGGCACGAAGCAGAAAGAAGAACACTATGGCAGTTCTGACCATCGGCGACCAGTTCCCCGCATACGAGCTCACCGGCGTTGTCCCCGGTAAGCTGGCTGACATCGAAGCAACCAAGCCCGAAGACTACTTCACCACCGTCTCCTCCGAGGGTCTGGACGAAGACACCTGGCGCGTCGTCTTCTTCTGGCCGAAGGACTTCACCTTCGTTTGCCCCACCGAGATTGCAGCATTCGGCAAGCTCGCTGACGAGTTCGAGGCACGTGACACCCAGGTGATTGGTGTTTCCGTTGACAACGAGTACACCCACTACGCATGGCGCCGCTCCCACGAAGAGCTCCTGGACCTGCCCATCGTCATGGCATCCGACCTCAAGCGTGAGCTGGTTAGCGCACTGGGCATCCTGAACAAGGACGGCGTTGCAGACCGCGCAACCTTCATCATCGACCCCCACAACACCATCCAGTCGGTCTCCATTACCGCTGACTCCGTCGGCCGTAACACCGACGAGGTGCTCCGCCAGCTGGACGCACTGCAGTCCGACGAGCTGTGCGCATGCAACTGGAAGAAGGGTGCAGCAACCATCGACGCATTCAAGGAGATGAAGTAATCCATGAGCATCGATAACCTGCGTTCGGCTCTGCCTTCCTACGCGAAGGACATGAACCTCAACCTGTCCTCCCTGCCCCGCATCACCTCCCTGTCCGAGCAGCAGCTCTGGGGCGCAATCCTCGCAACCGCAGCAGCAACCAAGGTTGACTCTGTTGTTGTTGAGATTGCTGCAGAAGCTAAGGAGCACCTGAGCGACACCGCTTACGAGGCTGCTCTGGGTGCTGCATCCATCATGGGCATGAACAACATCTTCTACCGCACCCGTGGCTTCCTGAACGGTGCATACGATGACCAGCGCGCAAACCTGCGTATGCAGATCATCGGCAAGAACGGTGGCATTGAGAAGCTGGACTTCGAGATGTTCGCTCTGGCAGTGTCCGCAGTCAACGGCTGCTCCCACTGCGTTGAGGCTCACGAGCACACCCTGCGTGAAGAGGGCGCAACCAAGGAGCAGGTCAACGACCTGATCCGTATTGCTGCAACCCTCGGTGGCGTGGCACAGGCATTCAGCTGGCTGAGGCACTGGGCTAAACCCACTAAGCGTTAGAGCTTACACAGAAGCGGCGCATCCACCCCTTTACGGGTCGGATGCGCCGCTTTTATGTGCGCATCAAGCCCAGCAACGTGTTGGACGGTAGTTCCCTAAATCCCCCGATTTGGCGCTATACAATGCCTATATGCGGTACTGTATTTTGGACTCCGCCAGCCCCTTTCCCAGCGTGGAAGAACTTACTGAGCTTTACGATTCTGTCGGCTGGAGCGCCTATACAAAAACGCCCGAACGTCTCATCCCGATGGTGGAAGGGTCGCGGTATCTCTACACCGCTCGAGAGGTAACCACGGACGGAACGGGACGGCTCGTCGGGCTAGTCCGCGCCGTCGGGGACGGATACTCTATCGCCTACATTCAGGACCTCCTAGTGCATCCGCACGCCCAACGACAGGGCGTTGGTTCTGCGCTTCTAAAGCGTGTCATTGAGGACTTTGACCGAGAAGACATTCGACAGCGACTCATTACCACCGATGTCGGTACTGAACACGCCGTTGCGCTCTACAAACGCTACGGTTACGCCCCCGTAGAGGCGGCAGGATGCATCACCCTTGCATGCTATCGATAAGGCAATATCGCATGCGGCTTGATACGGCTCAACTCGTTCAAACTGGCTGAGGTACTGGGCTAAACCCACTAAGCGTCAGAGCTTACACAGAAGCGGCGCATCCTTCCCTTTTCCGGGTCGGATGCGCTGCTCTGTTTTAACTACTTTTGACTGTCCGCAGAGACAGCGCGCAGGGCGGCATCCCAGCCGCTCGCCAGGCGCGTCGCCGCGACCACCAGAGCCACCAGATCCTCGGCGTACACCGGGGTCGAGCGAACGCCCGCACACCAGTCAATCGTGCCCAAACCCAGCCAGGGCTTACCCGGAAAGAACTCGCGCCGCAGCGCCACACGGCGCTTACCCAGGGCGCGGCGACCCGGCACGTACCCGCCGCGGCTGATGAACAGCGCCTCGCGGCCCTCGGACTCCACCAGCGCCTCCAGGGCCCTCAGCGCAGGAACCCAGCTCGGCTCCCCCATGCTCGCCAGGTTGGCCAGTTCGGGATACTCGCTCTCGTGCTCCGCCACGCTCACGCCCAGGATGTACTGGTAGCGCACCTGCCCGAGCTCCTGCGGCAGGCCGCGGTCGGCGGTCTGAATCGTACCGCACAGGTGCCGAACGACCGGCTCACCCTCGGCGTTCACGCCGGCCAGGGGCTCGCCGTCCCGGTAGATTGCGGGGCCGTCCAGGTAGAGCCCCACCGCGCCGGTACCCGTGATGTTGGGGCGCACCGACCAGCCGGGAAGCGCCTCCTCCAGGCGGGGCACCACGCCCCGCAGGATTTCGAAACTTCGTCACGCGATACCGTCACGGCGGCTCCTTTCACCTTACGCAGATAACGATTTGCGATGTGGCCCGGTCTATCAAACGACCGGGCCACCTGCCTCTAGTATTCGTCTAGCTCCAGCTTAGCGAGCGTTCCGGCTACGCGACGGCAACCACACCATGAGCGCCGACAGCGCCGCGCCGGCAAACATCATGACCGCCATGGACTCCATCGCATTCAACGGGCTCAACGCCAACAGTAGAGAAGAAATGATGCCGCTACCGTACTGGAAAGAACCCAGCGCAAAAACAATCATGACAGAGCATTGGGGGTGGAGATTCACTCATTCTACGCCCATCTTTTAGCGCGCCCACAAGCTTCTCCGTTACGTCTCAGAGCTCGTCATGAGCACCTTTCAACTAGGAGCAGAGGCGGCGGCGGGTCTACAATAAATCGGTGCCAATTCAGGTACGCGCACAGGCAAACAGAGCCGGATGCGGTGATAACGTCGTCACCCGACCCCCCGTTGCGCGCACTTCCCCTACCGGCACACGCATCACGTACGCAGGAGAACGCCCATGCACGAGCTCTTTGACCCAGATCAGGTATTCCGCATCGTCGACATTGCCGCCGTTGTCGCTAACGGCCTGCTCGGCGGTGCTGTGGCGCGCGCCTTCCGATTCGACATTGTGGGCTTCCTGCTGCTCGCGGTCGCCTGCGGCATGGGCGGCGGTATGATCCGTGACATCCTACTGAACTCCGGACTGCCCGTGGCACTCACTGACGGCGGCTACTGGGTGGGTGCTATCGGCTCCTCGATTCTGGCGTACAGCATCGACTTGAGTGCCCGCTGGGCGACCCGAACCATGCTCATCATTGACTTCATCGGTATGGGTGCGTGGGCGGCAACCGGCACCATTAAGTCCCTGAACTTGGGCCTGCACTGGTTGCCCGCTATTGCACTGGGTGTGACCACCGCGGTCGGTGGCGGCGTTATCCGTGACATTATGGTCAATCGCATCCCGGCGATCTTTGGCGGTAACTCCCTGTACGCAACGGTCGCGTTTGTGGGTGCTTCTGAAACCGCTCTGGTAACCGGCTTGTTCCACCGCCCTAACCTGGCGATGGCACTGTCTATTTTCTTGTGTCTGGTGTTTGGTGTGCTCTCCCATATGAAGAATTGGCAGCTGCCGACTACCCCGGCTGAGCTGCGTGTGCCTCGCCCGCGTCTCTTCACTTTTGGTAAGCAGGAGGACCGTGCCGTTGCTAATGAGGGCTGGGCCCCTGGTGCTCCGCTCACTGAGCAGCTTGAGGTGATTAATGCTGAGCAGCTGGAGGAGTACCGCCGCTCTAAGGGGCTTTCGGAGTAAAAGCTATATATGTTGAATATAGAATATGGGCTGGTTTCCGCACGTCAGATGATTATCTGACCGGCAGAAACCAGCCCATATTCGCTATGTACAGTACGGCTAAATCGTGTACTCGGTGCTGTCGTACACGGTCAAGAACTTACGGATACGCTCATCATCCGAAGCAAAGAAACCGGCCGGCTCACCGTTATAACGCAGGGTACCGTTCTCCAGGAACACGATACGATCCGCGACCTTCTTCGCAAACGCCATATTGTGCGTCACGATGACCAGGGAGCGGCCCTCCTTCGCCAGCTGCATGAGCACGCGGATCACCTCCGCCTCCAGCTCGGGATCCAGCGCACTCGTCGGTTCGTCGAAGAGCAGGTAGGAGGGTTCCAGCGCCAGGGCGCGGGCAATCGCCACACGCTGCTGCTGACCACCAGAGAGGGCGTCCGGGTAGGAATCTACCTTGTCGGCGAGGCCCACCTTCGCCAGCAGCTCGCGGGCACGCTCCTGCGCCTGCTGAGCGCTCAGGGTGCCGTTGAGGGTCGGGGCGAGCGCCACGTTCTTCAGCGCCGTGTAGTTCGGGAACAGGTTGAACTGCTGGAACACCATCGCCGACCGGGAACGAATATCACGCACCTGCGCGTCGGTGAGCTTCTGGCTGTAATCCACCTGCGTGTCGTCAATGGTGAGCGTGCCAGACTGCGGGGTTTCCAGCAGGTTCAGGCAGCGCAGCAGAGTGGACTTACCGCTACCGGACGGGCCCAGAATCACCGTGGTCTCACCGTCGGGGATGTCCAGGCTGATGTTCTTGAGCACCTGCGTATCGCCGAAGCTCTTCGACAGGGAATCAACGCTAAGCATTGTTGCTCCTCACGTAACGGTTGCTGTACTTCTCCAGCGCCGACTGTGCGGCGGTCAGCAGAGTGAAAATCACCAGATAAATGATGGCGACCTCGGAGTACATTGCCAGCGGCTCGAAAGTACGCGACGCGATCTGCTTACCGGTCTGGAACAGGTCAACCATCGAAATGACCGACACCAGCGAGGTGCCCTTAATCAGGTCGATAAAGTTGTTGCCCAGGTTCGGCAGCGCAATACGCACCGCCTGCGGAATGACCACGTGGCGCAGGGTCTGCATGCGGGTGAAGTTCAGGGTTGCCGCCGCCTCAAACTGGCCGCGCGGAATAGCCGCCACCGCCGAGCGGAAGGTTTCCGCCACGTACGCGCCGGTGTGCAGGCTCATCGTGATGATCGCGGCGCTCCACACGTCCAGGGCGATACCGACTTTCGGCAGGCCGTAGAAGACGATGAACAGCTGCACCAGCAGCGGGGTGCCGCGGAAGACCCAGATATACAGCCAGGCCAGCCAGTTCACCGGGGCGAAGCGGCTCGTGCGCGCGCCGGCGGAGATGATGCCCACCAGCAGTGCCACCGCGAAAGAAATCAGCGACAGCGGAATAGTCACTGCCAGGGTCGAGCCCAGCAGCTGAGGCAGGGACTCAGCCCAAAGATTCAGGTAGCGTTCCATGAACGGAACTCAGCTCCTTTAATTAGTTCTTCGGGGAGAGGTCTTCGCCCACGTACTTCTCGTAAATCGCCTTGATGTCACCGTTCTGCAGGTGCTTCTTCAGCGACTCGTCGATAGCGTTACGCAGGGCGTCCTGGCCCTTAGGCAGCAGGATGGAGGAGTTGCTACCGGTGCCCAGGTCACCGGAGAGCAGGCGCAGGTTGGCGTCCGGGTGCTCCTTGAAGTACTCAGCGAAGGACACGGAGTCGTTCGCGGTCATCTCTGCACGGCCCGAGAGGACCTGCTCGATAGCCTCGTCGAAACCGGAAACAACCACGATCGAGGCGCCCTTCGCCTCCACCATCTTGCGGAAGTTCGAGGTCTCAGACTGCGCCGAGGAGTGACCGGAAATCTCGCTCACGTTCTGCAGGGAGGAGTCCTTCTTCACGGCGACCTTCGGCTCGGAGTACAGGTAGGGTACGGAGAAGTCGTACTTCTGCTTACGCTCATCGGTTGCAGAAACGTTGTTGATGACGATGTCGTAGCGGTCAGCGTCCACGCCGGCGATCAGGGAATCCCAGGGGGTTTCGGTGAACTCTGCGGTCACGCCCAGATCCTTAGCGACCAGGTCGATGATTTCCTTCTCGAAACCGACCAGGGCGCCGTTCGAGTCGTGGAAAGAGAAGGGGCGGTAGGTGCCCTCCAGGCCCACACGGATCTTGCCAGCAGACTTGATAGCCTCCAGCTTGTTAGTGCTGGATGCGGTGCTGCTACTGGACGAACCGCACGCTGCGAGCAGTGCAGCCAGGCCGGTGAATGCGGAGCCTGCGAGGACGGTGCGGCGGTTAATCATTGCGGACATAGTGTTTCTTCTTTCGTGTGGTGGTTGATGCTCTTGTAGGTGCGGGTTGTCGCCCTGCGCTAACCCGGGGGCATCGTGCGGTGTGCCCCTCTCTGCGGGTGCAACGCTGGCTATCGTACAGCTATTCCCGGTGGGAAAGAATTCAACGTAACATTCCGTCATATTCTCTCATCGGTGCGGGATAAGCCACGGAGACATCAACCACGACGCAATTTCAGAAGTCCTGGCGGGTGAGCCCTTTCCGGGCCCCTTCCGAGCCTTTCACGAAAGCTTAGGAGGCGGGGCTCAGGTCCTCGCTCACATGCTTCTCGAAAATTGCTTTGAAGTCGCCGTTGCCCAGGTGCTTCTTGATGGAGGCGTCAATCGCATCCTTCAGCGCAGTCTGGTTCTTGGGCAGCAGAACGGCGACGTTGGTGCCGGGGCCGACCTCACCCTCCAGCAGGCGCAGGTTGGCGTCCGGGTGCTCCTTGAAGTACTCGGCGAAGGACACGGAGTCGTTGGCGGTCAGCTCGGCGCGGCCGGTGAGCACCTGCTCGATGGCCTCGTCGAAGCCGGTGACTTCGATGATGGTGGCGCCGCGTTCCTCCACGAGCTTGCGATAGTTGCTGGTGGCGCTCTGGGCGGCGCTATGGCCGGAGATTTCGGAGGCGTTCTTCAGGCTCGAGTCCTTCTTCACGCCCACGCGGGCACGGGAGTGCGCGTAGGGCACGGAGAAATCGTACTTCTTCTTACGTTCCTCGGTGGGTGCCACGTTATTGAGCACGATGTCGTAGCGGCCCGCGTCCACGCCGGCAATCAGCGAGTCCCAGGGGGTTTCGATGTACTCGGCGGTCACGCCCAGGTCCTTGGCGAGGGTCTCGGCGATGTCGTACTCGAAACCGGCGAGCTTACCGGAGGCGTCGTGGTAGGTGTAGGGGCGGTAGGTACCCTCCACGCCGATACGGATTTTGCCCGCGGACTTGATGGACTCCAGCAGGTTGGAGGAGCTCTGTGCGGAGCCTGCGCTGGAGCCGTTACCGCCGGAGCAGGCGGCGAGCAGGCCGGTGGTTCCGGCGAGGGTCGCGCCCAGTAGCAGGGAGCGTCGGTTCAGCACGGCGGAGGTGTTGAGAATGGTCATTCTTGGTTCCTTAATCTACGTTGATGTGTGGTGTGAAAGTTGAAATCTGCGGTATGAACCGGCGGCACGAACCTAGCCGGCGAAGGCGGCCTTCAGACCAATCTCCAGGGCCGCGGTGAGGTCCTGAACATCCTCAATGCCGATTGCCAGGCGTACCAGGCGGTCATCCACGCCGAACTCATCGCGATGCTCCTGCGCATAAGCCCCGTGCGTGGTGTGCGCGGGCAGGCTCACGAGGGACTCGATACCACCCAGGCTCACGGCGTTCACGAAAATGGGCAGGGCGCGGGCGAAGGCCTGTGCATCCCCTCCCTCCGCAAGTAGCAGCGAGAATACGGAACCAATACCGCGGGCTTGGCGTGACTGCACCTCCGCCTGTTCCTCGGAAGAGCTACCGGGGTAGAAAATCTGCTCAACCTCGGGGCGGGCGGATAGAAAATCGATAAGCTCGCGGGCATTCTGCTGCTGGCGCTCCAGGCGCAGAGCCAGGGTTTTCACATCCTGCAGCAGACGGTAGGAGTCAATCGGGGGCAGTAGGGCTCCGCTGACAAGCTGGCCGCGGTGCAGCTGAACCGCAAGATCGGAATCGTTCGTGGCGGCCACACCGGCGAGTAGATCCGCATGACCGGCAAGGAACTTAGTAGCCGACTGCACGGTGATGTCCGCGCCAAGCTCCAGGGGGCGCTGCAGGTACGGAGTCATAAAGGTGTTATCTACGATGAGCAACGCCCCGTGGCGGTGCGCCAGCTCCGCAATGGCTGCAATGTCAGTAACCTGCAGGGTCGGGTTCGTGGGGGTCTCCAAGAAGACGGCCTTCACATCGGGGGTGAAGTCATCATCGGAGAGAACCGAAAAATCGCTGATGAAGCGGGTCTTCACGGCGCGCTTGGGCAGCTCAGTCGTAGCAAAACGGTAGGTGCCGCCGTAGGAGGGCATACCCAGCAGCAAGGTATCGCCCGCCTCCAGAACGCCGAGGGCCGCCGCGGTGGCCGCCATACCGGAGGGGTACGCGTAGGCGTGCGCGGCACCTTCGAGCGCGGCAAGGGTCGTTTGCAGGTCGTCACGTGTGGGGTTGGCGCCACGCTGGTACATGTAGTGGTATCCTCACCGGCGGTACCGAAGGTGCTAGCCAGGTAGACCGGCGGCACGGACGCATCGTAGCGGGCATCGTGCACGGCGTGAATCGTGCGGGTGGTAAAACCGGTCGGTTCGAGCTGGTTCTGCTGGCTCATGGTGGTTCTCTTCCGTTCGGGCTACCCCGAAGGCGGGCGTAGCTGGTATTCGTCGTGTATCCGAGATTTACCCTACCCGCATTTTTTATGCCGTTCTAACCCCGCGTCACGGGGGTTAATATGTTCACGCAACGTCATATAAAAATGCGGTGAGGGTGCACAAAATACCCGAATCAAAAACATTCTTTTACATTGAAAGAAATACGTTAATCCGGGTATTTTGAGTAATTATTATGGGTGACATTACGCCGTGTATTTGGGGCACCTCGAATCACGCGATACGGTCGTGCGGTGCCTCATGTTCAGGGACTATGCCTGATGCGCCAGGGCTGCGGTCAGGCCGCGCTCCAAATCCTCGATAATGTCCTCAATCTCCTCGATGCCGATGGCCAGGCGGATGAGGTTGTCGCTCACGCCGTATTCGTCGCGGTGCGCCTGCGTGTAGGCGGCCTGCACCATGAGCGCGGGACGAACCACCAGCGACTCGATACCGCCCAGGCTCACTGCGTGGGTGAAAATCTTCAGGGCTTCGAGGAAGGCGGGCAGGTCTGCGCCGTCCACCAGCTCCATGGAGATGAGCGCGCCCAGGCCGTTCGCCTGGCGGGCGTGCACCTGCGCCTCGTACTCGCTGTGCGAACCCGCGTAGAGCACGCGCTTCACGGCGGGGTGCGCCTCCAGGTAGTTGATGACCTCGATGGTGTTCTTCTGCTGCTGGGTCAGGCGCAGTTTGAGGGTCTTGACCTCCTGCAGCAGGCGGTAGGAGTCGGTGGGCGAAAGCATTGCGCCGGTAATCATCTGCAGGTGCCAGAGGCGCTCGGCGAGCGCGTCATCGTTGGTTGCGGCGACGCCTCCGAGTAGGTCGGCGTGGCCGCCCAGGTACTTGGTGGCGGACTGCACGCTGATGTCCGCGCCCAGGTCGAGGGGCTTCTGCAGCAGCGGGGTCATGAAGGTGTTGTCGACGACCACGATTGCGCCGTTGCGGTGCGCGATTTCGGCGATGGCGGCGATGTCGCTCACACGCAGCAGCGGGTTGGAGGGGCTTTCCCAGGAAAACCATGGTCACATTATCTGCGAAGTCCTCGTCTGTGAGGGCCGTGAAGTCGCCGATGAAGCGGGTCTTGACGCCGCGGGCGGGCAGTTCGATGGTTGCGAAGCGGTAGGTGCCGCCGTAGGAGGGCATGCCCAGCAGCAGGGTTTCGCCTTCCTTGAGGATTCCGAGGGCGGCTGCGGTGGCGCCCATTCCGGAAGGGTAGGCGAAGGCGTGCTTAGCACCTTCGAGGGTTGCGAGCGTGGTTTCGAGGGCCGCGCGGGTGGGGTTACCGCCGCGCTGGTAGTCATAGGGGCCTTCGGTGCCGTTACAGGGCTGGGCGTAGGTGGTGGTCGTGTAGATCGGAGGCAGGATGGAGCCGTACGGGTTGTCGCGGTCCGTAGTGTGAATTGCCTTCGTCGTGAATCCTGTCATGCTGTCCTCGGCTAAGGTTGGGCATTGAATGCGGGGATAAATACATTGCTAGCTTAGGGCTCTTTTGGGGTACTGACTAGTTTTTTCTTTTCTGTGACCGAGTGACTTTTTATGACCGAAAAACGGCGTTATATTTCGACATTTTAGACATATATTTCGTCATATTTCGCGTGAAAAGGCCCGGCGGTCGGTACGCGTGTGTGCTGTGTACCGGTCGCCGGGCTCCACACTAGGATACCGGCTCAGCACTCCAGAACATAGAGGTAAGGTTTACCTCAAAGCTGAACCGCTCTCCACAAGGGGCGATGCTGCGCCCTCAATCTCGCCCACAACGCACCGGATGCCCTGCCGGGTACTACACCGGGCATAGAAGGAGAGGGCATACCCGGGAATCACCCCGGGTACGCCCCCCTCTCTTAGTCCCATAAGAACATCGGCACCATAATGTGAGGTACCTGCAGGACTGTAGCCGTTTTTAGAAGATTTTCTGCGAACCTACGCCAACGCGGTAGCTCTCATTCTGCTCCACTAAAGCTTTTATCGCTTTCCACGCCTCCCTCTGACGACGGGTGTTTCCCTGCAAAAGAGCAACATTGGCGAAGCTGACCAGCATACCTTTCGGGTCCGCCTCGCGGAGGTCTTTAGCAAACTTTAGGCTTTGCAGAGGTGTCAGTCGTTGGCATCATCCAGAGGCGAGAACCATGAGCTACACGGTTTCTTAGAGTGGTCAGAGACTTAAGACGACCCTCAAAGTGCTTATGGTTCACCCCCATATACTCTGCAGTCTTTTTATAGAGCAGCAACTTTTCAGCTTCCCCAGACTCAGCGGAGGTTTCTGAAGCATAACTTTGGACCACTGCGTGGGAGAGAAGTCCCAAAGAAAATGAATCAACAACAGACCACAGGGGAAGCTCTTTCTGCATCATCTCTCGAAGCGCCTCAACATCTTCCCAATCTTCCAAGCTTTCAGAGGGATTTTTAGAGGAACTTTTAGCGCAAGATTTCCACCACTCCTCAATACGCTCGCGAACATACGGTTCACGGTATCGCAGGATATGCCGCATCATATCTTTGATGAGCGCATCTACTGGCCTGTCCTGATTCATGCAGATATATGCGTCCGGGTTGAGATACTCATGAGGACCACGATAAGTGCAAAATACGTCCACCCATGCAGCTCGAATCGCCTGTTCGCTCTGCCGCATGTATCCGTACAGGAGGGAAGAGACCGCCACATCCATACGCACAATATCTAAAACATCTGAGATGTCTGGCTTCTCAGGAAGAAATCCCTCGTTCTTGTATTTGTTGTAATTACGAAAGTATCCCAGAAGGTAGTGGAAATTAGAGCATGCCAGCATGTCTTGGTCATCATCGCTCAGAGTCGTTCCCTGAGGAAAATACCCCTTGGCAATAAGGTATTTCCTCTGGTCTTCCAGTGAAGGCAGAAATACACTTGATTCCTTGGGCAAAACCGCTGCTCTCCTTACTTCGGTTCGCCATAGAACCGAACATAAAAAAGGACCCCCTCGAGATGCGCTTAGGTAAACCCAGAGGCGGAGGGGGGACTGTTACTACAACAATAACATTGGAGCTACGCGCTCTCAAGGAATCTGGGTGTATTCCCTGGTCATCTTATGGTTACTTATCTCACTATGCCAGCATCATAGAAGGAGGGGGCGCACCCGGGAATCACCCCGAGTACGCCCCCTCTTTCAAACACTCACAAGTTCAAACGCTCACAAGCGCCTAATTTTTGTAATTACAAGCTACAGTGGCTTATACAGCACAGGCTGCTTACTTCGACAGCACCTGACGCTTCGAAGAAATCACGCCCGTGTTGAAACCAGCCAGGTGCAGGCCACCGTGGAAACGCGCGTGCTCAATCTTCACGCACTTATCCATCACCACGTTCAGACCCGCAGCCTCACCAATCGCGGCAGCCTCCTCGTTCCAGGAGCCCAGCTGCATCCACACGGTCTTCGCGCCCAAATCCACAGCCTCCTGAACCACGCCCGGCAGGTCCTCATTACGGCGGAAAATCTCCACCAGATCCGGGACCTCCGGCAGGTCCTGCAGCGACGGGTACACCGGCTGACCCAGCACAAGCTTGCCCTTCGCCGCCAGAATCGGGTTCACAAAATACAGCTTGTACGGCGAAGCCGACTGCAGGTACGTTGCCACAAAGTACGAAGCACGCGAAATCTTATCGCTCATACCCACAATCGCGATGGTGCGGGTATTACGCAGAATGTTCAGACGCTCAGGGGCGGAAGGACCCACCCAGGTACGCTTCTCAGTCATTACTTTTCCTCCTGAGTGGTAGTAGGCAGGGAGCAGGATACGCCAGCAGCAGCCTCAGCGGCGGCAGCGTCCTCGGCGGCCTTAGCGGCGGCAACCGCCTCCTCAGCCTCCACAATCTTGTCTGCGCTGGACTCGCCCACACGCTCACCGGCGTGGTTCAGGCCGGTCGCGTAGGTCAGCGCCTGGTCCAGGTCCCAAATGATGTCTTCAACGTCTTCCAGACCCACCGAAATACGGATCAGGTCCTCGCCAACACCACCAGCGGCCAGCTGCTCAGCGGTCAGCTGCTGGTGCGTGGTCGAACCCGGGTGCAACACCAGGGTACGAGAGTCACCAATGTTCGCCAGGTGACTTGCCAGCTGCAGCGCACCAATGAACTCGCCACCGACCAGGCGGCCGGAAGCCTTCTCGGTGCCCTTGACACCGAAGGAGAACACAGAACCGACACCCAGCGGCAGCAGCTTCTTCGCGCGCTCGTGGTGCGGGTGGTCGGGCAGGCCAGCGTAGTTCACGTAGGCGATGCGCTGATCCTCAACCAGCCAGTTCACAACCTGCTTAGCGTTCGCCAGGTGCGCATCCATGCGCTGCGGCAGGGTCTCAACACCCTGCAGCAGGTTGAACGCGGCCTGCGGGCTCAGCGACGGGCCGAAGTCACGCAGCTGCTCAGAACGCAGCTTGGTCAGGAAGCCGTACTCACCGAAGTTACCCCACCAGGACACACCGTTGTAGGAGGGAACCGGCTCGGTCATGGACGGGAAGTTGCCGTTACCCCAGTTGAAACGACCGGACTCGACGACGATACCGCCGAGGGTGGTGCCGTGACCGCCCAGGAACTTGGTGACCGAGTGGATAACGATGTCCGCGCCATGCTCGATGGGGCGAATCAGGTAGGGGGTGGACAGGGTTGCGTCCACGACCAGGGGGATGCCCGCCTCGTGGGCGACCTCTGCGAGGCCTTCCAGATCGGCAACCTCACCGGAGGGGTTCGCCACAATCTCGGTGTAAATCGCCTTGGTGTTCTCGGTCAGTGCCGCCTTGTAGTCGGCGGGGTCGGTGCCGGGCACGAAGGTGGTCTCAATGCCGAAGCGGCGCAGGGACACGTCCAGCTGGGTGACGGTGCCGCCGTACAGCTGCGAAGAAGCAACAATGTGGTCGCCCTGCTGGCACAGAGCCGCGAAGGTGATGAACTCGGCAGCCATGCCGGAGGCGGTCGCTACCGCACCGATACCACCTTCGAGAGAGGCGATGCGCTCCTCCAGGGCGGCGACGGTAGGGTTGGACAGGCGCGAATAGATGTTGCCGTACTTCTGCAGGGAGAAGAGGTTCGCGGCGTCGTCAGCGTCTTTGAAGACGAAGGAGGTGGTCTGGTAGATGGGGACCGCGCGGGCACCGTGCTCAGCGTCGGGGGTGCCGCCCGCGTGTAGTGCGCGGGTGCGGAAGCCGAAAGTGTGTTCAGCCATTGGTTTGCTCCTGGTGTATCTGCCCGCCTAAGTGCGGGGAGTCGATAGTGGCTCGACTTTATACTGTGCCACCAGTGGCGGGGCGCACCAAGTGCGGGTACCTATGTGTCGTTTATTGCGGATTATGACGGGGCATCATATCAGCCGTCATAGCAGAAGTTGTTATGACGGCTGATATGATGCGCGGTCGAATAGACCGATAGAAATACCCGGTTTTAGCCTGCAAATCCGGGGTTTTTAAAATTCTAAGAGTGATGAAGATACCGCATCATATCAACATCATCGCAGGATCATAACAACATCATGACAGAAATTGTTATGATGTTGTTATGACGTTGCGAAGAATAAATTCACAACATTCCTGCATAAAGTTGTCCCGCTAATTCTTAGCCGCAGGACCATTCAAAGGCGACATTGGTGAAATCGCGGGCGGCAGCGCCTCCGGAGTAATCAGCCAGTTCGCCGAACCAGCATCACCCCACATGATCTCAATTTCCTCGTCTTCGTTCTCCTCATTCTCCGATTCGGAGACGATAGTCAGCAGGTTCACCGTGTGGCCGCGCAGCTCCTTGAACTCTTCACGCGGGTCATTCTGCACAAAGAACGGGTATCCGCCCACGTGGGAGTATTCTTCCTCCGACTCGAAGGGCTCCGTCAGCTCGTAGAGGGCTTCGCGGCGTGCCTGGTTCTTATACGGGTTCTCGTGCGCTTCGGGCAACTTCTCGTCCGGGTAGATTTCATCCCACTTCGCACCAAAAACATCGTAGTAGTCGTAGCCGGAGGCGGTTACACCCTGCTCACGCACCTCAAAGGTCATGCCGTACTCAATCTCAAGCGGGCCGCTCTCACAGTCGAAACCGCCAATAGGCCAGCCACCCTCGTCCCAGTCCACGTTGGGGAACGGAGCATCCGGGTTCGGCTCACCCAGAGTCTCGTAGTAGATAACACGGAAGTTCTTCTGCGAGGTCGGGTTCTCATAATCAAAACCCCACAAGCATTCTTCGTCGTTCGGGTCCATCCAGAACTGCAGCAGACCGGTGGCGGGGTACAGGTCATTCTCGGGCAGCTCAGCGCAGTTAATCTGCGCGATCATACCCAGCGGCTCACCCTTCTCATTGGTCGGCGCAGACTCCCCGGCAGGCAGGTACGGTCGGCCACCAAACTTGGAGGCGGTCTGCGGCAGCGGTTCGGCGGGAACGAAGGGCTTCAGCGCGATAGCCTTCTTGCGGGCGCCTTCCTGGTTGAGCAGGTCGATAACGTGCTTCGCCTGCTTCTCGATGTCCTTGAACGGTTTGTTGTCGAGCATCTTAGAATCTCCTCATTGATGATGTGAAAGTAGTACGGTGCCTAGCTGCAAGCCCACTCAAAGACGACCTGCGAGAAGTCGCGGGCGGCAAGCGCCTCCGGGGTAATCAGCCAGTTCGCCGCACCGGCATCACCCCACATCACGTACACGCCCTCATCAGCGTCCTCGCCCCACTCAGATTCGATGGTCAGCAGGTTCACCGTGTGGTCGCGCAGCTCCTCGAACTCGTCGCGCGGGTCGTCCTGCACAAACGAAGGGTAGCCGCCGATATGCGAGTAATCCCTCTCCTCCGATTCGAAGGGCTCCAGCAGGTTGTAGGAGGCGTTATCGCGTGCGTTCGGTTCCTCGGGAAGCTTCTGGTCCGGATACATTTCGTCCCAGGCGTCAGCGAACTGGTCGTAGATTTCGAAGCCGCCGTCCAGGAAGCCCTGCTCCCAGGTCTCGAAGGCGAGGGCGTACTCGGTGGTCGCCTCGGAAACGCCCTCGCCCTCGGGGCCCAGAGGCCAGCCGTAATCACCCCAGTCAACGGTCGGGAGGGGAGTCGAGAACGGCGCATCCGGGTTCGGCTCGCCCAGCGTCTCGTAGTACACCACGCGGTGGTTCTTCTGCGAAAGCGGGTTCTCGTAGTCGTAACCCCACAAGCATTCTTCGTCGTTGGGGTTGATCCAGAACTGCAGCAGACCGGTCACGGGGTAGATATCATTTTCGGGCAGGTCGGCACAGTTAATCTGCGCGATCATGCCCAGCGGCTCACCCTTCTCATTGGTCGGCGGCAACTCGCCGGCGGGCAGGTAGGGGCGGCCACCAAACTTGGAGGCGGTCTGCGGCAGCGGCGCTTCGGGGCGGGTTACCTTCAGGCGGATTGCCTGCTTGCGGGCGCCACGATCGTTGAGTGCGTCGATGACGCGGCGTACCTGCGCCAGGGTTTCTTCGGAGGGCTTATTCTTCGGCATTACGTGCTCATTTCGTCGGTGAATTAATCGGTGTGGAAGGTTCAGTGTGTCAGGCGCGGGCAACGGTACCGCTGCGCCTTCTACCCCCATTAGACCCTATTTCGGGCGGGCGCGCACCAATTCTGGTCACGAGCGCATCCGGCGGCGACAATCAGGTGCGAAAGCAGGTGCACAGCGCGCAGAAAGCCCCGCTTCCTCACCCTCATGCGCGGGCATGAGAGGTAAGAATGCGGGGCTTCAGTGATTCTTAGTGGAACTCAGCAATTCTCTACACGAGACGATGAAAGACCTAGAGCGCCTTCTCGATGGTCTCCAGAACACCAAGCGCGGCAGCCGGGCCAGCATTCAGGAAGAACATGTCAGAATCCACGCTGTGCGCGTGCTTCTCGGTAACAGCCTTGAGGGTGCTCCACAGCGCCTCACCGGTCAGCTTGGACTCGTCGCCGCCCTGCACACCGTAGAACAGGTAGTCGCCGTCAGCCTGGTCAAGCTGCTCGGAGCTCAAGTCGATGGAGGTCTTCGCAACCTGCGCAGCTGCGGGACGTGCCAGGGACGCATCCGCGCAGATGGAGCCCACGAACGAGGACTTCGCGAAGATGCGGGTGCGGTCAGCGGAAGTGTACAGGAAGGAGAAGGTCTTCTCGCTGCCAGCCTTCTGACCGACCGACTTCGCCTTGGTGTTGTACTCCTCCATGAGCTTCTCAGCCTTCTCGGTGGTGCCCAGCGCGGCGGCAATCAGCAGGAAGTCCTGCTTCCAGTTGATGCCGGTGCCCTCGGTGACCACGGTCGGCGCGATCTTGGCGAGGGACTCGTACAGCTCGTCCTTCTTGTTGGTGTTGTTGATGAGGATCAGGTCGGGCTTGAGGTTTGCGATGGCCTCAACGTCCGGGTCGGTGCGCTTGCCGACCTTGGCAATCTTGTCGAGCTCTGCGGACTTATCGGAGAACTTGGTCTTCAGGTAGGTGGGGACCAGGTCGGCATCACCGGCGGTTGCCGCGCCGACGGGCACGATGCCCAGGGAAAGCACGCCGTCGAGCTGACCGGTGGAGAGAATCACGACCTTAGAGGGTGCGGATTTGATGGTGGTTTCACCGCGGAAGTGCTTGACGGTACGGGGGAATTCGCCGTCAACGGTAGTGGTGCCCATGCCGGAGGGCAGGGCGGAGGGTGCAACCTTCTTACCGGTCGCCGAAGCGGACGCGGAGGAGGAAGAGCCGGAAGTGTTGGAGGAGCCGCAAGCCGCCAGGGCGAGGGCGCCGAAGGAACCGAGTGCGAGTGCGCCGAAGGAGCGGCGGGTGATCTTGTTCGTCATATTTGCCATTTTATTAGGATAACCTCATATATGCATATGCGATACTTAATACTCATCTATTGATACGTTAAGCATCCTCCGCCCGCATGGGAGCACACCGCTCCCCCACTACCTCCAAGGCATATGACCCAACAGACCACCACTTCTTCCGGCCCCGCCGTCAGCGAAGCTTCCCTGGCGAAAATTCGTGCTCTCTCTGCTTCTTCGGACGCCGTATCTGGCGCCTCCTCGGGCGGCCGGGGCGGCAAGTCCATCTCGCGTCTGGCGGTTGCGCTCATCATTGGCGGCGTTCTGCTGGTGCTGCTCTGCGCCCTGTCATTTGCGGTGGGTTCGCGCATGTTCGCCCTGGACCGCTCGATTGACGGTTTCCTCCACCCGGAGGCGAACACCATCGAGTCGAAGCTGATTTGGGCGAAGCGTGCCCCGCGTACCGCCGCGGCGTTGCTGGTCGGTGCCGCATTGGCGGTGTCGGGTGTGCTCATGCAGGCGTTGAGCCGTAACCCGCTGGCTGAGCCGGGCCTGCTGGGTGTGAACTCGGGTGCTGCCGCCTCCGTGGTGGTGGGTGTGGGCGTTTTTGGGGTGTCATCCCCGTTCGTTCAGCTGTGGCTGGCGCTACTTGGTTCGGGTCTGGCGGCGGCGCTGGTATTCGTTATGGGTCTGGTGGATTCTAAGCCGAACCTGGATTCGACGGCGCGTCTGGTGCTCACGGGTGTGGCGGTGAATGCCTGCCTGGGCACGATTACCGGCATTATCACGATGTTTAATTCGAGGGCTTTTGACTCGCACCGTTTCTGGGTGGTGGGTTCGCTTGAGAACCGCACTTTTGAGCAGGTGCTCTCGGCGCTGCCGTTCGTGGCGTTGGGTTTGGTGCTGTCGTTCATGCTGGTTGGTCCCCTGCGTGCCCTGGCGCTCGGTGAGGATGCGGCAGCCGGCCTGGGCGTGCCGGTGACGCTGGTGCGTGGCGCGACGATTATTGCGATTATGGCGCTGTGTGGTGCGGCGACTGCGATTGCGGGCCCGATCGGTTTTGTGGGCCTGGTCGTACCGCATGTGGTGCGTCTGCTGGTGGGTTCCGATATTGCGCGCGTTCTGCCGCTATCGCTGGTGTACGGCCCGGTGTTGGTGCTTGCCGCCGATATTTTGGGTCGCGTTCTGGTCATGCCCAGTGAGCTTGAGGTGGGTATTGTGACCGCCTTTATCGGTGCCCCGGTGCTGATGGTTCTGGTGCTGCGTTTGAGCACCGGCGCGCGCGGCGCGAAGAAGAGCCGCATGGGTAAGAAGGCGCAGGCGCACGAGGAGGCGGGTCCGCCTCACGTGTCGGAGCACGGTCCGCATCGTGCTCACCGTCCTGTTGTGCGTGGTTCGTCTGGTTCATCTGGTTCGAGTTCGCATGGTTCAACTGGCGTATCTGGTTCGTAGGTCCCGGTTTCTGAGAGGTTTTATTGTGAGCGTTGTGTCTCGTTCTGTAGCCGGTTCTGTGCGTATTCCGGGGCGTTACCGCACCCCTATTCCGCGTACCCTGCTGGTGGTGGCGGTGCTGGTGGCGGCGGCGGCCGCCTCCCTAGTGTTTGGTAGTTATCAGATGAGCCCTGATCAGGTGTTTCGCCTGATTTTTCAGGGTGAGGGCACGGAGATTGAGCGTCAGCTGGTGTTGAATCAGCGTCTGCCTCGTATGCTTGCCGCCGTGGTGGTGGGTGCAGCTTTGGGCTTGTCGGGCGCTATTTTTCAGTCGGTTTCGCGTAATGCTCTGGGTTCGCCGGATATTATCGGTTTCACGGTGGGTTCGGCGACCGGTGCCCTGTCGGTGGTGCTGATTGGGTCGTTGAGTTCTACCGGTGTGGGTATGGGCATGGGCGCTATTATTGGCGGTTTTGCGACGGCGGCTGTGGTGATGCTTCTGGCGGGTGCGCGCGGTGGTGCGACGATGGGTCAGAAGATGGTGCTGATTGGTATTGCGGTGAGTGCGATGCTCAGTTCCGTGAATGATTACCTGATTACGCGCGGTGATTTGGAGAAGGCGGAGGCGGCGAAGACCTGGCAGCACGGTTCGCTGAATGCTCTGTCGTGGAATCAGATGTCGGTTCAGGCGGTGCTGCTGCTGGTGGCTATTCCGCTGGTTCTGTTGTTGACGCGCCGCCTGCGCGTCCTGGAGCTCGGCGACGATTTGGCGGCGGGTTTGGGCCTGCCGGTGAAGAAGACCGTGAACCTGCTGGTGGCAGCTGCCGTGCTTCTGGTGGCTGTGGCGATTTCTGTCGCGGGTCCGATTGGTTTCTTGGCGCTGGTTGCCCCGCAGATCGCGCGCCGCCTGTGGAACACTCCGGGTACGGCGATGTGGCATTCGGCGCTGTTGGGTTCGGTGATTTTGGTGTTGGCTGATTTTGTGTCGGCTCGTGCGTTGGCGCCGTTCCAGATTCCGGTGGGCCTGGTGACGGGCGCGCTGGGTGGCGCGTACATGCTGTGGTTGCTGTACCGTCAGCGCTAGTTGCGCCGCTTGAATCGGTATAAGTGACCGGGTGTTCCCCACTGTGGGGGCGCCCGGTTTTCTGTATTTCACGGGGTTTCACGGATGGTTTCAGAGGCGGTTTCAGATTTTTTCAGAATTTTCCCAGTTTTACCCCGGGGTAGATTAAAAACTGCTTATCGTGTCAGGGGTCGCTCATAGAGTGTAGGTGTTGGAAGGGACGATCCTTCCGACCGGGCACGCCGTCTCCTGCGGTGTTGCCGCTAGGTTGATTCAGCATCTACGGAAGGAACGGTCATGGACAACACCACTCACGAGAGCCAGTACGCAAACGCAGAGATTTCCTGCACCGCCGATGAGCAGCTGTGCCGTGATGCAGAGTTCAACCTGCTGATGCAGGCGGGCACCATCGTTCGTATGGAGCGTTTCAACGTGGATGAGCTCCGCGGCGTTCTGGAGCAGCTGGTGGCTGACGGTTCGTGCTTCCGCACCGCGCCGGCGTCCTCGACTATGGGCCGCGTGATGCGTCACCTGACTCAGGGCGCTTCCGGTTACGAGGCGAACCTGGCTGAGCTGCGTGCGGCGGCGCAGAACGCTCTGCTGTTCGTGTTCCCCCTGGAGAAGGACCTGGAGATGTGCCTGCGTTTTGAGCGTGTGCAGGGTACCGGTCTGGCGTTGACTCGCCTGGGGGTGAGCCCGGTCAATGGTGACCTGTGGACTCAGCACTGGGCGATGCGCGCGCTGGAGTGCACCGGCGGCGTGTTTGCGGTGGAGTCCGCTCCGGGTGCCTGCAATTTTGAGCTGCGCCGCGAGATGTTCTACGCAATGCTGTCGCTAGTTGAGCTGTCGACTTTGGGTCTGTCGGCTGAGCCGGAGGACTTCTACATGTTTGCCGATTCGGAGGCTGTGTGTAAGAAGTTCAAGCGTGAGCGTCGTGATTGCCGCCGTGCAATGCGTGCCCAGTACGACCGCGCCGCATAAGGTATATCGTGTATGCCTTATGCGGCATACGCGCATATCAGAGCCATTTGTTCTTCTTGAAGAACCAGTAGAGGAGCAGGCAGGAACCCACCATGAGTAGCAACGCGGCGGGGTAGCCGAACTCCCATTTGAGTTCGGGCATGACTTCAAAGTTCATGCCGTAGACGGAGCCAACGATGGTGGGCACCATGAGCAGCGCCGCGTAGGCGGAGATTTTCTTGGTGTCGTCGTTCTGCTGCTGACCGAGCAGGGTGTCGTGCACGCGCAGGGCGTTTTCGAGGGAGCTGCGAAGGTCTTCGAGGCGTTCTTTTGTTTGTGTTACATGGTCGAGCACGTTGCGGAATTGCCGGGCGAGCTCGACCGCTTCTTCGTTCTTTTCTTCGTCGGATGCGTCCGGGTAGGGTGAGGGGTCGAGTGCGCCGGTGCGTATGCCTTCGATGATGCGGCCGATCATGGATTCGAGGGGTCGGCAGGCACGCTGGAAGTCGATGACCTGGTTGAGCAGTTCGTAGATGCGCTGGGCGAGGGAGTTGGCCTCTTGCCGCTCGCTGGGGGAGAAGAGGATGTCTTCGATTTCGTCGTTGTCGTTTTCGAGTCCGTCGAGCACGGGTGCGTACCCGTCGACGGTGCTGTCGAGGATGCGGTGCAGCAGTCGGGCGGGGGATGCGTCGGGGGTGGCGTAGAGCAGGTTGAACTGGTCGTTGATGCGCTGGTTGCTGCGCTGTTCGTCGCGGACGAGTGCGAGGGTGTAGCGGGGGCCGGTGAAGAGGTGCAGTTCGCTCAGGCGCACTTCTTCTTCTTTGTCGAGGTAGATGGCGGGGCGGACGACGGTGAAGAGGGAGTCGCCGTATCGTTCTAGTTTGGCGCGCTGGTGGCCTCGTCCGGCGTCTTCGATGGCGAGTTCGTGCAGGTTGAAGGTTTCTTGTAGCCTGTGCAGTTCGTGGATGCCGGTGTTGGCGTATCCGAGGGCTACGGCAGTGTTGGGTTGCTGGTAGGCGTTGAGAGTTTCTTCTTCGGGTGCGCCTACGCGGATGCGGTCGCCGCTGGGGTAGATGGCTCCGGTAATGTAGGTCATCGTTGTACTCCTCTGAACGCTTTGGCGCCACGTGTGCGAGGCGCTCTTTCCAGCATACGGCACGCGCCCCGCCCGGTCACATGCACCGCGCGCACCCGGCATACAAAAAGCCCCCGGAGGGCACCTATAAGGTAGCCTCCGGGGGCTTTCACGTATCTAGCTATTGAGCTTAGTCTTCGTTGATGAGGTCGCGAACCACAATGGTCTGGTCACGATCGGGGCCCACACCAATCGCGGAGATACGGCAACCGGAAATCTCTTCCAGCTTCAGCACGTACTTGCGGGCGTTCTCGGGCAGCTCATCCAGGCTCTTCGCATCCGAAATGTTCTCGGTCCAGCCGTCGTAGTACTCGAAAATCGGCTTAGCGTGGTGGAACTCAGTCTGAGTCATAGGCATCTCGTCGTGGCGCACACCGTCAACGTCATAAGCCACGCAGACCGGAATCTTATCCAGGCCGGTCAGAACGTCCAGCTTGGTGATGAACAGGTCGGTGAAACCGTTGATGCGCACAGCCTGACGCGCCAGCACGGCGTCATACCAGCCACAACGACGCGGGCGGCCAGTGTTCACACCGAACTCGCCGCCGGTGGTGCGCAGGAACTCGCCCATCTCATCGAACAGCTCGGTCGGGAACGGGCCAGCGCCCACGCGGGTGGTGTACGCCTTCTGAATACCAATCACGCGGGAGATACGGGTCGGGCCCACACCCGAACCGACGCACGCGCCGCCGGAGGTCGGGTTGGAGGAGGTCACGAACGGGTAGGTACCGTGGTCAACGTCCAGGAAGGTTGCCTGGCCGCCCTCCATCAGCAGGGTCTTACCCTCGTCCAGTGCCTTGTTCAGCAGCTGGGTGGTGTCCACAATCATCGGCTTCAGACGCTCAGCGTACGACATGAAGTACTCGACGATCTCGTCGACCTCAACGTGGCGGCGGTTGTAGACCTTCACCAGCAGCTCGTTCTTCTGGCGCAGTGCGCCTTCAACCTTCTGGCGCAGGATCGACTCGTCCAGGATGTCCTGAACACGCACGCCGAGGCGGCCCACCTTATCCATGTAGGCGGGGCCGATACCGCGGCCGGTGGTGCCGATAGCGCGCTTGCCGAGGAAACGCTCAGTCACCTTGTCCATGGTCTGGTGGTAGGGTGCGACCAGGTGTGCGTTAGCGGAAATCTTCAGGCGGGAGGTGTCAGCGCCGCGGGCCTCAAGGCCGTCAATCTCAGCGAACAGAGCCTCAGGGTTAACAACCACGCCGTTACCAATCACGGGGACGGCGTTCTCGCTCAGAATACCCGCGGGCAGCAGCTTCAGCTCAAATTTCTGGCCGTTCACCACCACGGTGTGACCGGCGTTGTTACCGCCGTTGGGCTTGACCACGTAGTCTACGCGGGGGCCGAGCAGGTCGGTTGCCTTACCCTTACCCTCATCGCCCCACTGGGCGCCCACAATCACGACAGCTGACATTTTTGTGCTCCTTGAAAGCCTTGAAGATACGCACCGGATTTCACGGTGCGGCGGCGACCTACCGCCTCATGATCCTGGTAGGCACACCTCTTCTAATGATACCGTGCCCGCCCCTTTAAGTCCCGTGTGACGGGACATCAGGCGTGCCGGGTACGGCGCCGGTGAGCCTCACCGGGCACGGTAACGCCCCCATCCGATCATCAGGACGGGGGCGCTACCGGTATGAGCTTACGAAGACTACTTGATGATCTCGATGAAGGTCATCGGGTAGGTGTACTGCTCACCGCGGTTCGCGGCCATAGCAGCCAGGCTGTGGAAGATAACCATCAAGATAGCCACAACCAGCGGGACAACCCACAGGATGATACCCAGGATGCCGAAAGACACTACCATCAGCAGCCAGGAAGCCATGCTGACGAGCCACAGGGAGAAGTTGAAATTGAACGCGCGGCGGGATGCTTCCTTAGTGAAAGCGTAACCGGGCTTGTCCTTGTAGATGAACCACATGACCAGCGGCGCGAGAATACTTGCGGATGCGAAGGACAGCAGAGACAGAATCGCAGAAGCCAGGTGCGCGAGCATCGCCATGTTCTGGTCGTCCTTGGAGGAGACAACGTAACCGTTGGAGTGCTGACCCGGCGCCTGCGAGTAGGAGGGTGCCTGCTGGGAGTACTGGTTGTACTGTTCAGGGTTCGGGTTCTGGGACATCGTTCTTTTCCTTAATCTATCGATGAGTGGATACAGCTAATCGTTGAGGTGCGGCTAATCATTGAGGCGCGGCGGCAGGCTAACTCACCGTTTTTGGCGGGTGCCCGCCTCGCTCTGCTTGGTCGCAACGCTCGTGATGGTTTCACCCTATCAAGGCAAGGTAAATGGAATATTAACCCTCGCCGGATAACAGGCGAAGAAACCCGAATATGACAAGAAAAAGACGCCCTGCCCCTCCACACGGTGTTACATGCGTGGAGGGTCAGGGCGTTATACGGTTCTGGGCGGCACGGTTCGGGGTCTAGCCCTGTTTCTTTTGATCGGTGGGCTCTTCCGGTTCATGTTTAGGATGCGCGGCGGGCTTATGTAGCGCGGCAGGCTCGCGCTGTGCTGCAGACTCGCGTAGCTTTGCGCGTTCCTGCTTTTTCAACGCCTCATACTCATCGAAGAAACCATGTTTCTTCGTGTATCCGTTGATGCCCGTGTAGTCGTCCGGCAGGCGGTTGTACACCAGGTAGTACCAGAACTCGGCATGCGTCGTCTTTGTTTTCTGGATGAGTTCTCTCAGCCGGTTCTTATGCTTCACCGCCTGAACAATACCCACAATCCACAGGATCGGCACCACCAAAAATGAGCCCAGACCGATAATGATGAAGAAGAACAGCATCGACATGCCGGCACTACTATCGAACATGCTCACCAAAGGAACCAGCACAAACGGGTTCAGTATCAGCAGGACAATAAGCACGGTCTTCCAGAAGGTGCGCTGACTCTCGATCTCTTCAATGTTGGTGCCAGCCAACGGATTATTGATGGGTACGTAGCCCACCGGTTGCTGCTTGGCTGCCCGCGATACGGGGTTCTCCTCATATTTGACCGGGTTCAGGTGGGTAGCGCATGCCTGCATGGGCGCGGAGGATTCAAGCGAGCGGTCCAGCAGGCGCATTTCGATAAGTTCCGAGTCGGGGATACCGAAGAACGGCTCAGGGATGACCGGCAGAATAGTGCCCGGGTTCAGGCCGAGCTGTTCCAGTCGAACGTACTCGCCGTAGGCGTGCGTTGCCTGAGATTGCTCTTGCTGAGCCTGTTCTGCGGAGGCGGGCGCTACCGGGTGGTTCGCCTCCTCGTCCTTGCGAGATTCGTGAGTATCTTCCGGGGCCTCTTCTGAGGTGGCTTCTGGGGTGTCTTCCGACTCTTCGATGTCCTCGGTGTCTTGAGAGTCTTCGGGTTCACCCTCTGAGCCCTCCCGCGCAGAGTCGTAGCGCTTGGGGGCACCGGGGTAGACGTATTCATAATCGGGGTCGGGGTGCTGGTCCGGATGCTGGTCGGAGTGCTCTAGCTCTTCGTCTTCGTCGGATTCTTGGTGGAGCGTGTCGTCTTCTGTTGACGGCTGCTGGTCCATGAGTAGCGCCATGTATTCCGGGACGGACTGGTCGGTGTCCCAGAGGGGCTGGTACGCCTCGTCCTTCTCTGCAGTTTCCCTCTTTGCGGCTTCATTCTTTGCAGTGGGGCGGTCTGTCATGGTCGTCTCCTTTGTTTACCAGACATACTCCTAGCGGCACCACCGTACCAGCGTGCGCTGGGCGCTCCCTTGAAACCTGCCTGATAAAAGCTGAGAAAAAGCCCCCGACAGAGCGGGCACCGCAGAATCGGGTGCAAATAAACCGCCTGAAAGACAGTACTGACGAATACGCCCACAATTTGATGCATTTAGAAGTAATAAACGCTTCACAAGCCATTTTGAGGTGTATTCTAGTTCACATCTAGTGTGTTCAAGTTCAACTAGAACCCACCAGAAAAAACACACCAGCCTCCCAGAAACACCCCGGGAGCCAAGCAAAGGAGCACCGTGCAACACACCGCCTCCCCAAACCCCCGCGGCCGGTCGCACCGACGCCGAATCGGCAGCGGGCTACTCACCCTCAGCATGGCGCTGAGCCCCCTCGCAGCGCTGGGCACCACCGCCCACGCCGCAGAAGACCCCGACGCCGTCAAGCAGGTACTCAGCGAAAGCATGAAGAACGCCAGCGGCACCGTCACCGCCTTCGTCCGCTTCAAGGGTAAGGGCGCATTCGAGCAGACCCAGCCCGCAGGCGTACGCGCCGGCACGCAGGCACCCGTCAACCAAAGCGCACAGGTGCAGGCTATCGCCGCCCAGGTGCAAAGCCAGGCACAGCAGGTCAGCAGCCAGTCCGGCGCGCAGGTCCTCTACACCACCCACAACGCAGTACGCGGCGTGGCAGTACGCGGTGACGCCGAGTCCATCAAGGCACTCGCCAACCGCTCCGACGTAGAGAAAATCTCACCCATCCTGCCCAAGTACCGCCAGAACGCGGGCGCCGCCATTGACGCAGGCTCCCTCGCCACCTGGACCGGCACCACCAACCCCGCCGGCGCGGGCGGATACACCGGCAAGGGCGTGAAGATCGCCGTCATCGACTCCGGTATCGACTACACCCACACCGACTTCGGCGGTAGCGGCAAGCTCGAAGACTACGAGAAGGCGTCCAAGCTCACCGAGCTGCCCTCCGCAGACTCCGGACTCATCAACCGCACCAAGGTTGCTGGCGGCTACGACCTCGTTGGTGACGCCTACGACGGCACCAACACCGCCGTTCCCGACGGCAACCCGCTCGACTGCACCACCGGCGGCCACGGCACCCACGTGGCGGGCACCGCGGCAGGCTACGGCGTGAACGCCGACGGCAGCACCTTCACCGGCGATTACAGCAAGCTCACCGCAGAGCAGCTCAAGACTATGAAGATCGGCCCCGGTGTTGCCCCCGAGGCTGAAATCTACGCCTTCCGCGTCTTCGGTTGCAGCGGCAGCACCAACGTCGTTATCGAGGCGCTCGACCGCACCCTTGACCCCAACGGTGACGGCGACTTCTCCGACCGCGCGAACGTGGTCAACATGTCCCTCGGCGGCGAATTCTCCCCGCAGGACGACCCCGAAGCCTACGCCGTTGACGCGCTCACCCGCGCCGGCGTGCTCTCCGTGATCTCCGCGGGTAACGCCAACGACTACAGCCTGCGCGGCGACACCTACTCCAACTCCGGTCACCCCGCCACCGCCTCTAGCGCAATCACCGTAGCTAACGCCTACGGCTCCACCCGCGCCGTCGATGCGGCAGAGCTGGCCGACCCCGCCACCGGCACCACCCGCAAGGTACGCGGCGACTACAGCGTCTCCTACCCCTGGGCACAGGCGGGCACCAAGGAGTTCACCGGTGAACTCACCGCAATCTCCGAGAACAACCGCTACGCCTGCAACGCCCTCAGCGCCGACGAAGCGGCAGCTGTAAAGGGCAAGTGGGTGCTCATCGACTGGGCTGAAGCTAACGGTGACCTCACCTGCGGCTCCAAGGTGCGCTTCGACAACCTGGAGGCGGCAGGCGCCAAGGGCGTACTGCTTGCAGGCCATGACGAAGAGCCCGGCCTGGGTATTGCCGGTAACGACACCCTGCCCGGTTTCCGCCTGGCAGCATCCGCCGCTAAGGACCTGCGTGCACAGATCAGCGCAGCAGAAGCGGCAGGTAAGCCCCTGACCGTGCGCCTCGGCAACGACCTGAAGTCCTCCCTGCGCGTGGACACCGACAAGCTGGATCAGCTGAACCCCATGAGTGCCCGCGGCTTCCACGGCAGCTACGGCTACACCAAGCCCGACATTGCGGCACCCGGCTCGTACATCACCTCCGCGGCGGTGGCGACCGGTAACAACTCCGTGACCTTCAGCGGCACCTCCATGGCGGCACCCTACGTGACCGGCTCCGCCGCCCTGGTCATGCAGAGCCACCCGACCTACACCCCCGCACAGGTCAAGTCTGCCCTCATGAACACCGCAACCCACGATGTGCGCACCGAATCCGGTGCCGCATACGCAGTGGACCGCGTGGGCGCCGGACGAGTCGACACCCTCGCTGCCGTGCAGTCAAAGTCCCTCGTCTACAACGCCGACAAGAGCGGTACCGTGTCCCTGAGCTTCGGTGTGCTCGAGTACGCACCGGATGCAGGCATTCAGACCCTCACCCGCGAGGTGACGGTCGAGAACACCGATTCCGTGGCACACACCTACACCCTGTCCTATGCTGAAAGCACTAATATTCCCGGTGTGGAATATTCCTTCCCCTCCTCGGTCACCCTCGCACCCGGTGAAACTAAGAAGTTCGAACTGAGCGTGCGCATCGACCCGTCCAAGCTGGAGAAGACCCGCGACGCGGCAATGGACGCAACCCAGAACGCAACTGACTACTACACCGGCAACGAAACCGTTCCCGAACAGTACCGTCAGTACATTGCCAGCGCATCCGGCCGACTCGTCCTCACTGAAGACGGCACCAAGGCACTGCGCCTGCCCATCCACGTGGCACCCAAGCCCGTGAGCACCATGCACGCTGCCGAAGACACCGTCACCTTCACTCAGAAGCCCTCTAGCGACGAGGCACAGAAGGCAGACACCGGCTGGACCAAGTCCCAGATTTCGCTGCGCGGCACCGAGGTCAGCCAGGGCGGCTACCGCTCCCTGCTTGGTGCTTTCGAGTACGGTGCGAGCGTGGACCGTGTGGCTCCCACCTCCCTGTCGCTGAACAGCAACGTTAAGGCGAACCTGCAGTACGTTGGTGCTTCCTCGGATGCGCCCGCGCTGAAGGCTGCCGGCGGCAACGCTGATGACGGCACCCTGCGCTTCGGTATCTCCACCTGGGCGAACTGGGATGTTGTCTCCTACGAGAACACCTTCACCGTAGAAATCGACACCGACGGCAACAACCGCGCCGACTACAAGCTGGTCACCGACCGTGCTAAGGGCCTGGACTACCCGCTGGTGCGCCTCTACGGCTACAAGAACGGCAACCTCGTTGAGCTCGCCTACTACCCGCTCAACGGCGCCTGGGGTGATGTGGACACCAACATGATGGACACCAACACCCTCATCATGGGTGCACCCCTCAAGGACCTGGGCCTGACCAGCGCAAACAACCCGGACATCCAGTACCGAGTCAGCGCAACCACCCAGTACGAGTGGGGTAACGTCAGCGAAACCGGCTGGATCAAGTACCGCCCCTTCAGCCCCAAGCTGTGGTTCAGCGGTGACTCCTCCGCCGTGGCTGGCCTCCACCCGGATGCCTCCACCACCACCCTGACGGCGCACCGCTCCGCTGACGCGATTCCCGCACTCGGCGAATCCGGCGCACCCGCTAAGGCACTGCTGTTGCACCTGCACAACGGCACCGGCGACCTCTCCGGCACCAACGGTGCCAAGGGCAACCGCGCCGAGGTACTGAACATCAAGGAGCAGCAGACCGAGTACATCACTCCGTCCCGCTTCACCGATGTGAAGAACACCGACCAGTTCTACACCGAGATCTCTTGGTTGGCTCAGCGCGGCATCACCACCGGCTACCCGGACGGCACCTACCGCCCGCTGGAGTCCGTGGAACGTGGCGCAATGGCAGCGTTCTTCTACCGCATGCAGGGTTCCCCGCAGTTCACCGCCCCCTCCACTCCGAGCTTCAAGGATGTGCCCACCACGCACCCCTTCTACAAGGAGATTGAGTGGATGAAGGCTCAGGGCATCACCACCGGCTACTCGGACGGCACGTTCCGCCCCTCCGCACCGGTGAACCGTGACGCCATGGCTGCGTTCTTCTACCGTGCGGCGGGTTCCCCGCGCGTGGATCTGCCCGCGACCAGCCACTTCAGTGACGTGTCTACCGATAACCAGTTCTACCGTGAAATCACGTGGCTGGCTTCGAAGGGCATCAGCACCGGCTGGCCCGACGGCACCTACCGCCCGGTGACCCCCATTGCCCGCGATGCGATGGCGGCGTTCATCTACCGCTACACCGAGAAGGTTGCTAACCAGGCCGGCCGCTAGACGGTAGTGAACCGTTAGCGAACAGTTCGGGTCCCCTCCTGCCCCCTGCATGGGGTGGGAGGGACACCCGGAACCGGCAGGCTCCGGGGCCTAAAGTCCCGGAACCTCTCAAGTTTTGGTGGCGGTTTCACCGGCGGATGCACTCACTCGTCGTCTGCCGGTGGGGCCGCCTCCGCGTATCACCGATACACAACCACAGAGCACACAGCACTATCGAAATAGAAAATCCGAAGGAGGATTCCATGACAACGCCTCATGCGCCACGCCGCAGAATGAAGGCTGTCGGTGCGACCGGTTTGAGTGCGGCTCTTGCCCTTACTCTCGGCGTTCCCGCCACTTTCTCTGCAGCTCACGCTCAGAGCCCCCAGCAGGTCGAAGGAAATACTGCGAGCGCGTCCGGTAACGCTGCTTCGCGTATCAGCCCGGGTCTGCAGAAGGCTGAAGGCCAGATCACCGTGTATGTTCAGTTCAAGGGCAAGGGCGCGTATGAGCAGACCCAGTCCGCGGCTGTTCTGGCACGTAAGGAGGCGCCGGCGAACCGTCAGGCGCAGGTGCAGGCTATTGCAAGCCCAGGTGCAGTCGCAGGCTCAGTCTGTGGCGGCCGCTTCTGGTTCGAAGCTGATGTACACCACGCATAATGCGATGCGTGGTGCGGCGATTACTGGTGATGCTGCGCAGATTCGTGCGTTGGCGGAGCGCCCGGATGTGGAGCGTATTTCGCCGATTATCGCGAAGGAGCGCATGAACTCCGGTAGCGAGATTGATACGAAGACTCTTGCTACGTGGACTCGTGAGAATACGGGGTACACGGGTAAGGGCGTGAAGATTGCGATTGTTGACTCCGGTGTTGACTATACGCACGCTGATTTTGGTGGCCCCGGTACGGTGGATTCGTACCTGAAGGCTAAGGCAATGACGGAGCTTCCGTCCGCTGATTCGGGTCTGATTGATCGTAATAAGTTCATTGGCGGCATTGACCTGGTCGGTGATGACTACAATGCGTCGGTACCTGAGAAGTCGACTCCGCAGCCGGATAATAACCCGCTGGACTGCCGCCCGGATGGTTTCGGTTCTGGCGGTCACGGCACGCACGTGGCGGGTACTGCCGCCGGTTATGGTGTGACGGCGAACGGTACGACTTACCGTGGCGATTACAAGAACCTGACGGAGGAGCAGCTGAAGGGCATGTCTATTGGCCCCGGTACTGCTCCTGATGCTCAGATTTTGGCGATTCGCGTGTTCGGTTGCTACGGCAATTCGAGTGTTGTGATGAAGGCGCTTGATACCGTGATGGACCCGAATGGTGACGGTGATTTCTCTGACCGCGCCGACATTGTGAACCTGTCGCTCGGTGGCGAGTTCGCCCCGGCTGACGACCCTGAGTCGTACATGATTAATACGATGGCGCGCCAGGGTGTGTTCACTGTCGCCGCTGCCGGTAACGCCAATAACTACAACGGTGTGGGTGACACCTACTCTGATTCGGGTAGCCCCGCGAATGCGGCTGCCGCGCTGTCGGTGGCGAACGCCTACGGCTCCACTCAGCCGATTGACCGTGTCCGCGTGACCACGAAGACTGGTTTGGAGTGGTTGCAGGGTGATTATTCGGTGAACTTCGATTATTCGAAGGCTACCGCTGATCAGCTGCGCGGCGAGGTTGTTGCCGCGCCGAAGCGTAACCGTTACGCTTGCGAGGCTTTCACCGCTGAAGAGGCGAAGGCTCTGAAGGGTAAGTGGGTTTACTTCGACTGGGATAAGGACGACTTGTCGTTCCCGTGCGGTTCGAAGACGCGTTTCGATAACGTTCAGGCTGCTGGCGGTGTTGGCGTGGTGATGGCAGGTAAGGCTGAGCGCTACACCATCGGCATTGGCGGTAATGCGACCATTCCGGGTCTGCGTCTGACTGCTTCTTCGACGAAGGACCTGGAGAAGGCTCTGGCTGCCGGTCCGGTGACCGTTGAGATGAACCTGGACTACAAGGCTTCGGGTCGTAGCTCCCACTCGCACGCTTTTGATCTGAATTCTTCGAGTGCTCGCGGTCAGCACGGTTCTGACGGCTTCATTAAGCCTGACCTTGCGGCGCCGGGTACTGAGATTGTGTCTGCCGCTGTGGGTATGGGTAATAAGGGTGTTTCCTTCACCGGTACCTCCATGGCGACCCCGCATGTTGCCGGTGTTGCCGCTCTGGTGATGCAGGCGCATCAGGATTACAACCCGCAGATGATTAAGGCTGCGCTGATGAACGGCGCATCCACCCCGATCAAGAATGAGCAGGGTGCGCAGTACGCGGTGGATCGTGTGGGTACGGGCATGGTGAATGCTCGCGCCGCCGTGGACGCGAAGGTTATCGCGTACGATGCGAAGACCCCCGAGCGTGTTTCGACCGCGTTTGGTGTGCTGGAGTACACCCCCGATTCGGGTATTCAGACTGTTCAGCGTGAAATCGTTCTGGACAACACCGATTCGCAGGCTCACACCTACACTCTGAACTACGAGGCAAGCACGACCATCCCGGGTGTGGAGTACTCCTACCCGCAGCAGGTGAGCGTGGGTGCCGGTGAGCGTAAGAACGTGACCGTGACCGTGCGTATTGACCCGTCCAAGCTGGAGAAGACCATGGACCCGGCGATGAGCGCCGACCAGGTTGCTCAGGACTGGACGAACGGTAAGACTCTGGCTGCTGGTAAGCGCCAGTACATTGCGAGCGCTTCGGGTCGCCTGATTTTCTCTGAGAATGGCCGCGAGGCGATCCGCCAGTCGATTCACGTAGCACCGAAGCCCGTCTCGAAGATGCGTGTTGATGCGTCCCGTATTGATTACAAGGGCATTGCCGATAAGGAGTCCACGGTGACTCTGCGCGGTACGACCCTGAACCAGGGTGGTTACCGTTCGCTTCTGGGTGCGTTTGAGCTGGGTGCGGTCAGCGACCGTATTCCGTCCGGTCAGCTGAAGCTGCCGTCGAACCAGGCTGTTGACCTGCAGTACGTGGGTGCCGCCTCGGATGCTCCCGCGCTGAAGGCTGCCGGTAAGAACCCGAACGATGGTTCTCTGTTCTTCGGTATTTCGACCTGGGGCACCTGGGACAGCATGCACTGGGGCCGTCAGGTACAGGTGCAGATCGATACGAATAACGACTCCACCGCAGATTACGTTCTGGAAGTGACCCGCGAGAAGGGTCTGGACTACCCGCTGGTGAAGGTCTGGTCTATCTCCGGTAACGCATCCACCGTGGTGGCTCGCTACCCGCTGAACAGTGCCTGGGGCGACACCGACACCAACATCATGGACACCAACACCATGATTCTGGGTGTGCCGCTGAAGGACCTGGGTCTGACCGCTGAGAAGGCTCAGACCATCAAGTACACGGTGCAGACTGACACCTGGTACAACGATGGCAACCCCTACGTGGACACCACCTCGGCTATCGAGTACTCCCCTTTCAACCCCGGTGTTTGGTTCACCGGTGAGGAGTCGGGCGTGCCCGGCCTGTTCGTGGACCGTGACGGCGGTCAGCTGACCGTTCACCGCAAGAACAACAACAAGGAGCGTCAGGCTCTGTTCCTGCACATGCACAACGCGACCGGTGACCTGAGCGGCCGTAAGACCGCTAACGGTGTTGCCGCTGGCGACCGTGCGCAGGTCGTGAAGGTGGCTCGCACCATCCAGGATGCACGCTTCACCGACGTTCCGGCGGATAACCAGTTCTACCGTGAAATCACGTGGATTGCTGCCCGTCAGATTGACCGCGGCTACCAGGACGGCACCTTCCGCCCGCTGAACAACATGGACCGCGGCACCATGGCTGCGTACTTCTACCGTATGAGCGGCTCGCCGCAGTACACCGCACCGTCTACCCCGAGCTTCTCGGATGTTCCGCTCAACCACCCCTACTACAAGGAGATTGAGTGGATGAAGGCTCAGGGCATCACGACCGGCTGGCCCGATGGTACGTACCGTCCGGAGGGTTCGGTGAACCGTGACGCGATGGCGGCGTTCTTCTACCGTTACGCGGGTTCGCCCGAGTACACTGCCCCCGCGCAGGCTCGTTTCACGGACGTTCCGACCGACAAGCAGTTCTACCGCGAGATTTCGTGGCTGGCTGAGCAGGGCGTGACCACCGGTTGGCCCGATGGTTCGTTCCGCCCCGTGGAGCCGGTGCACCGCGACGCTATGGCGGCGTTCGTGTACCGCTACAGCACGGGTGTGCTGAAGGAAAGCCCTGAAATCTAGGGCTCCGGGAGCTAAAACCCTGGAGCCTAAGGGTTCGTAAGGTTCTACCGCTGTAGGTGCTTACCTCAAGGTTGTACCGAGGGAGCCGTACTGTTGCAGTTTATCTGCGGCGGTGCGGCTCCCTTTTTTGTGGCCGAGTGCTTTCTATTGACGCGTAATGTTCCGTAATACGAATCTGACTAGGTTATATAAAGAATCGTTGAGACAATGAATGAAGGTTTCTTCACCAGGCGGCATGAACCTTGACGTTTACGCTGCACAGACGCACTGGAGACGCACCGAAGCACTCTCGGTGCACCGCTCTCAGCGCAGAACTCTCCGTGCGGAACCCGCAGTGAAGAAACCGCTAAGAAACACACCATTCCTAAAGAATCAAGGAGCATTCAGTGGCAACCTTCCCTGAAGCTACCCCCGCGCGAGCAGCCCGGCACACACAGCCGGGTCGCCTCAAGCAGCTGGCACGCAGCTGCGGCGCACTCACCCTGGGGCTCACCCTCGGGCTGACCGCCCTGCCGTTCGGTACCGCCGCCTACGCGGCACCGGGCGTAGTACGCGGCGCAGACCGGGACGCACCCCACCATGACACCGGCACCGGTGAGAACAACAACGAAGTTCTCTCCCCCAGCCTGGACGGCGCCACCGGCGAACGCGCCGTGTTCGTCCGTTTTAAGGGCCAGGGCGCGTACGCCCAGACCCAGCCGGACGCGGTCCGCTCCCGCGCGCAGGCACCCGTCAACGCGCAAGCACAGGTGCAGGCGATTCGCGCCAGCGTGCAGCAGCAGGGCGCCTCCGCGGCGAAGGAATCCGGCGCGCAGGTCCTGTACACCACCCACAACACGATGCGCGGCGTGGCGCTCTACGGTAACGTCGAGCAGATTCGTGCGCTCGCAAACCGTGACGATGTGGAACGCATCAGCATCATTGAGGATATGGCACCGCAGAACAGCGGCACCCTCCTCGATACGGACACGCTCTCCGTGTGGGCGAAGAGCCCGGCGAACCCCGCCTCCACCGGCTACACCGGCAAGGGCGTGAAGATTGTCGTGCTCGATACCGGTATCGACTACACTCACGCCGATTTGGGTGGCCCCGGCACGCAGGAGGCCTTCGAGAAGGCGAAGGCATCCGACACGATTCCCGAGGGCAGCTACGATCCGAAGAAGTTCCTCGGCGGCTACGACCTGGTCGGTGACGACTACAACTCCGCTAAGAAGGAGACCTCCACCCCACGCCCGGATGCTAACCCGCTTGACTGCGGCGGCCACGGCAGCCACGTGGCGGGTACAGCGGCAGGCTACGGCGTGAACGCGGACGGCTCGACCTTCCACGGCGACTACTCCAAGCTCACCGAAGAGCAGCTCAAGGACATGAAGATCGGCCCCGGCTCCGCACCGGACGCCCAGCTGATTGGCCTGCGCATCTTCGGTTGTAAGGGCACTACCGCGTTCGTCCCCAAGGGCCTAGACCGCGTGCTTGACCCCAACGATGACGGCGACTTCTCGGACCGCGCCGACATCGCAAACCTGTCGCTCGGCAACGAGTTCGGCGTGTTCGATGAAACCGTGAACTACGCGGTCGGCTCCCTCTACCGCGAGGGCATCCTCTCCGTGGTTGCGGCGGGTAACGCCAACAACTACAACGCCGTGGGTGACACCTACTCCAACTCGGGCGGCCCCGGCACCAGCGCCTACGGCCTGACCGTGGCGAACTCCATCGGCTCGACCCAGCTGGTGGACCGCGTGAAGATTCTCGCCCCCGCAAACGAGGCAGACACCTACGGCGACTACTCGGTGAACTTCGACTACGCAAAGGCGACCGAGGAGCAGCTACGTGGCACCGTGGTGCGTGCCGCCTCCCGCAACCGTTACGCCTGTGAAGCATTCACCGAAGAGGAAGCCGCCGCTCTGAAGGGCAAGTGGGCTCTCATCGACTGGGCGGACGCTGACGGCTCCGCACCGTGCGGTTCGAAGGTGCGCTTCGACAACCTGCAAGCGGCGGGCGCGACCGGCGTGGTGCTCACCTCGAACACTGAGGTCGGTGACACCGCTATCGGCGGTAACTCCTCCATTCCGGGCGTGCGTCTGTCAAAGAGCCAGGTGGAGCGCCTTTCCGCGCAGATTGATTCGGGTGAGCTGACCCTGCAGCTCGGCGAGAACCTGCGCGACTCGATTCGCGTGCCCAACGGCAAACTGGATCAGGCGAACACCTCCACCGCGCGTGGTCTGCACGGTTCGCACGGCATCACCAAGCCGGACGTTGCGGCACCGGGCACGAATATTTCCTCCATCGAGGTTGGTAGCGGTACCGGTTCGAGCGTGAAGACCGGTACGTCCATGTCCACGCCCTTTGTTGCCGGTGTTGCGGCGCTGATTATGCAGGCGCACCCGGAGTACGGTCCGCGCATGCTTAAGACCGTCATCATGAACACCGCCGACCACCACATGCAGGACGCCTGGGGCAACCCTACGCGGTGGACCGTGTGGGTACCGGCCGCATTAACACGCGTGCTGCGGTGGCTGACCGCGTCATGCTGTTCAACGCGGCACGCCCCGAACAGGTTTCGGACACTTTCGGTGTGCTCGAGTACACCCCGAACGCCGGCGTGCAGACCCTGCAGCACCGCGTGAGCGTTGAGAACACCGACTCGGTGGCGCACACCTACACCCTGAACTATGAGGGCAGCAACGAGCATCCCGGGTGTGGAGTTCTCCTACCCGCAGTCCGTGTCTGTGGGTGCCGGTCAGAAGGCAACGTTCACCGTGACCGTGCGTATTGACCCGTCGAAGCTGGAAAAGACCCGCGACCCGTCCATGTACCCGACCCAGGATTCGGTGAACTACTCGACCGGTACGGTGACCATTTCGGGCGCCCGCCAGTACATTGCGAGCGCTTCGGGCCGCCTGATTCTGACCGATGCTGACTCCTCGGCTGCGGTGAAGACCCTGCGCATGCCTCTGCACGTGGCACCGAAGCCTGTCTCCGCGATGCGCGTGGCCGGTGCAGATATTCACTTTGACTCGAACGGCGTGGGTGCCCTGGAGCAGCGCCTATCGCTGCAGGGTACCGCGGTGGATCAGGGCGGTTACCGCTCCCTGCTGGGTGCCTTTGAGCTGGGCGCTTCGAGCCCGCGCATCCCGACCGCGAAGCTGGGTGTGGGTTCGGATTCCCGCATGGACCTGCAGTACGTGGGTGCCGCCTCGAACGTGGCGGCGTTGAAGGCTGCCGGTGCGGACACCTCCGAGGCGCGCCTGTCCTTCGGTATTTCCACCTGGGGTAACTGGCAGGAGGTGACCCCGCGCGGCACCTACTACGTGTTCGTTGACACCGACAAGGACGGCACGAGCGACTACCGCCTGCAGACGGTGCGTGAGAAGGGCCTGGACTACCCGCTGGTGAAGGTTTCTAAGCGCAGCAACGGCAAGTGGCAGGCTATCGAGAACGCCCTGTACCCGCTGAACGGCACCTGGGGTGATACGGACACCAACATTATGGATTCGAACACCCTGGTGATGACTGTTCCGCTGAGCGTTCTGGGCCTGGATCCGAACGCCGAGTCCACCGAGATTTCGTACTCGGTGACCACTTCGAGCGCGTTCTCCGCGACGACCGTGGTTGATACGACTGATTCGGTGGTGTTCAACTATGCGGCGCCGAAGCTGTGGTTCAGCGGCGATTCGGCGGGCGTGCCGAACCTGTTCGTGGATGCACCGGAGACTCAGCTGGTGGCACACCGTAACGGCGACGCGAAGAACGTTTCTGCACTGTTCCTGCACATGCACAATGCGACCGGTGACCTGTCCGGTGTGAATGGGGCTGCGGGTGAGCGTGCGCAGGTTCTGCGTGTCTCGTCGAACTCTGAGGCTACCGCCGCGAGCGCGCACTTTACGGATGTTCCGGCGGATTACCCGTTCGTGAATGACATTAACTGGCTGGCTCAGCGTCGTATTACGACCGGCTACCCTGACGGCACGTTCCGCCCGAACGGTTCGGTGGAGCGCGGCGCGATGGCGGCGTTCTTCTACCGTATGGCGGGTTCGCCGCAGTTCACTGCGCCGAGCACTCCGAGCTTTAAGGATGTGCCGCGTGATCACCCGTTCTACAAGGAGATTGAGTGGATGCGTGCCCGCGGTATTACGACCGGTTGGTCGGATGGTACGTTCCGTCCGAATGCTGCGGTGAACCGTGACGCTATGGCGGCGTTCTTCTACCGTTTTGCGGGTTCGCCGGCGTATTCTGCTCCGGTGGCTTCGCCGTTTAGTGACGTGTCGACCGGCAGCCAGTTCTACCGCGAGATTGCGTGGTTGGCCGATCAGCGGATTACGACGGGTTGGCCGGATGGTTCGTTCCGTCCGGTTCAGCCGATTGAGCGTGGCGCGATGGCGGCGTTCTTGCACCGCTATAACGTGCGCGTGCTGAATAACCGCTAGTCGGATGCGGATGTGAGGGCCGTGTCGGGGTGGAGTTTTCTGCCCCGGCACGGCCTTTTCTGTGGGCTGACTTCATCAGTAGATATAGTGCTAAAATTTGTACAAGAAATAGTACAAAGGAAAGATACTATGCTCACCGTTGGATTTTCTGAACTACGTGCCAACCTCACTTCCGTGACTAATCAGGTCATTCAGGAAGGTGAAGAAATCACTGTATTTAAGCGCAATCAGCCTGCTTTCAAGATTGTTCCTCTGGGAGTAGATTCCACTTCTGATAACAAAGAAGCCGTAGCGAAGACTTCTTCTGAAACTATCGATCAGGAGAAGATTTTAGGGGCAGCGACTAGCTTCATTGACCGTTACGAAAGCGTCTTTGAACGTCTGAGCCAGTGATGTCCTCTGCACATATCTCCGTTGATACTGCTTTAGCTATCCACCAGTTGCTTATCAACCGCTTTGGAGGGTCTGCAGGCGTTCGAGACCTTGATATTCTCGAAGGAATTCTTCAGAGCCCTTACCAAACTTTTGGTGGAGAAGAGCTATATCCGCACATTGTAGATAAGGCTGTTCATCTCTGTGTAGAGGTTATTCGTCAACATCCTTTTGTTGATGGCAATAAGCGTGTAGCGGTTGCGCTCCTTGGTGGCCTTCTAGAGTGTCACGGTCTCTATTTAGTAGATGACTCTACTCATCTCTATAACAAAGTCATCGGATTAGTCACTCATGTCTGCAGTATTGAAGAGTTTACTCAATACGTTCATTCGCATCTCACTTCCAGTCTCGAGTGAGCGCATTGCCGCTTCCAGGAGCATGAAAAAACTACCTTTTTAAAAGAAATACCCCCGGTGGATGCTGTACGCATCTGCCGGGGGTATTTGCTTGCCTCGCCCTGCCCGAGGCGGGCTAGTTAGTGGCGGCGGGCTTCTTTACGGTTGAGCTTCTCAATGGCGGCTTCCACCTTTAACTTGCGGTGATTGAGCTTCCAGAGGCTAAAAGACTGCAGCAAGGTACTCTTACCAATCTCCACAAGGGAGGGCAGGCCCTGCTGGATGAGTGCCTCATTGATTTCTTCCGGGGTGGCGCCCTGCTCCTTCATCTGCTCGATGATGATGTTCGCCTCCGCTATTTTCCCGGAGGTGAGCGGGTGGTTTTCGAGGCTGGTTTCGATGTCTACGAGCTCGTCGTAGAGTTCAGTTTTTGTTTTTGCCATGGTGCTGTCTTCACCGTCCTTGGTTGACGTGTTCTGTGGCGTAGCGGGTGTGGGGGCGTTTTCCCTCATCACCGGCTGTTTTGAACGGTATTTGAACCGTATGTTCATGCTAACAGCCGCGTAGCTTGTCGCACAGGGTTTTTACCGGTGAGTATGCTGTGTATTTGCGGAACTGGCGGGAGGCTGAAACGATACTGAACCCGCCGCGTGCGCCGCGCTGAACGCACCGTGTGGAACACTACCTCGCCTCCCTCGGCGGTTCACCGCGCTGGCTATAAGGTGGAGCGTACACTTAAGTCATGCGTGAATTACAGGCACAAATCATCCGTGAAATGGGCGTCAAGCCCAACATGACCGAAGAGCAGGCACGCGAAGAAGTGGAGCGCCGCATCCAGTTCATCTGCGACTACCTGGAAGCCACCGGAAGCCGCGGCCTGGTACTGGGCATCAGCGGCGGTATCGACTCCACCCTGGCGGGTCGCCTCTGCCAGCTGGCGGTGGACCGCCTCAACGAGCGTGGCCGCACCACCGAGTTCGTGGCGGTGCGTCTGCCCTACCGTGTGCAGCACGACGAAGAGGACGCGCAGGAGGCGCTGCGTTTCATCCAGCCCACCCGTTCCCTGACCTTCAACATTGCGGAGGCTGTCGACGGTTTCGACACCGCCTACGCTGCCGCGACAGGCGAGCAGATGAGCGACTTCAACAAGGGTAATGTGAAGGCGCGCGCCCGCATGATCGCCCAGTACGCGGTTGCTGGCGGCCCCGGCTACCTGGTGGTGGGTACCGACCATGCGGCGGAGTCCATTACGGGTTTCTTCACGAAGTTCGGTGACGGCGGCGCGGACCTGCTGCCGCTGGCTGGTCTGAATAAGCGCCAGAACCAGTTGCTGCTGCGGGTGCTGGGTGCGTCTGAGCGTCTGTGGGCTAAGCCGCCGACGGCTGACCTGCTGGACGGCGTGCCCGGCCGTACCGATGAGGATGAGCTGGGTCTGACGTACCCGCAGATTGATGACTACCTGGAGGGTAAGGAAATCGACGAGGCGGCAGCTGCGAAGCTGGAGCAGATTTACCTGCGTAGCCGCCATAAGCGCACTACTCCGGTGACGATTTTTGATTCCTGGTGGAAGAACTAGGTGGAAGAACTAGCGCCGAAACACTAGCGCTTTAACCGCCATAGAACTAACGTAAATGCCCCGGCTCCCTTGGTGGGAGTCCGGGGCTTTTACTATGTTTTCGCAGACCGAGGACTATGCCTTCTGTTCGGGCTGTGCGGCAGAAACTTCCTCAGAACCTTCAGTCTCAACCTCAGCCTCAGCCGGGGGTACCTTCGCGCCCCCGGTGGTGAGGAACAGTACCAGACCCAGCGCGCAGGCAAGCACCTGGGTGAAGGGGAATGCCCAGGTCAGGCCCTTAAAGCCGAACCACATGTTGCCGAAGTACACGGCGGGGAAGAACAGCAGAGCAATACCGAGGGTCATCAGCATGGCCGGGCCGCCCTTACCGGACGCCTGGAACCAAGACACAAACACGATGCTGACCGCGTTGAACACGGCGGCGAGCATCAGCGCAATCATGACCTCTTCGCCGGTGTCGATGAGGCTTGCATCGCCAACCACGGCGAGCAGTTCACGGCGGAAAATCAGCACCGGAATGGTGATGATCGCGGAGGTCGCCACGGACAGGATCGTTGCGGTGCGCAGCGCCTCCTTCACGCGGGCGCCGTTGCGGGCACCGTACGCGTAGGCGTACAGCGGGATACCGCCCATGCACAGGCCCATACACAGCATTTCGGGCACCATGTTCAGGCGCATTGCCAGGCCGAACGCTGCGACGGTGTCGTCACCGTAGGAGGCGGCGAGGTTGTTCAGCAGCAGGGCGGCGAAGATCAGGTTGAGGCTCTGAATGAGTTCGGCGGCACCGACCGCGACCACGGGCTTGATGATGGCGGGGTCGAGGGAGAAGTCGCGGATGTTCGCGGAGAAGTTCTCGCTCTGACGCATCAGGAACAGCAGGTAGTACAGCATGGATGCGCCGTTCGCCAGCAGCATCGCCCAACCGGCACCGGCGACGCCCATGTCCATGATGGCGATGAACAGCACGTCGAAGATGCAGGTGACGACGGTGCCGACGATGATGCCGTACATGGACTGCTTGGCGTAGCCTTCGGATCGGACGAGCTGTTCGAGGGTGAACATGCCGATGGCGAGGGGTGCACCGAGGAACAGGAGGTGCACGTAGATGCGGGTCGGCTCGTACGAGCCGCCGGAGGCACCCATGATGCTGGTAATCGGGTCGGCGAGGATAAAGCCGATAGCCGCCGCGATAACACCGGCACCGAGCGCCGAGTAGAGGGCGAAGGAGGTGACGCGGTGGATTTCGTGGGCGGGCTGGCCTTCACCGAGCTTGCGGGAGGCGAGGGTTGAGGAGCCCAGGCCGAACAGGCCGGCGATTGCCATGATGACGCCGAAGACGGGCACGCCGTAGCCGGTTGCGGCGAGGTCTTCGGTGCCGCCGTAGTGGCCGACGAAGTAGGAGTTCACCACGTTGTAGATGCTGGTGATGGCGAGGCCGAGCGCCATGGGCACGCCGAGGGAGAGGAGTGCTTTGAGGATGGGGGCGTCTTTGAGCAGGTAGATGTTCTGCGGGTCTTCGCTTGCGCCGTGCGGGCTGTGTCCGCCGTGTCCTGCGGCGGGTGCGTTGCTGTTGGGTGCGGTGTTGGGTGCGCTATTTTTGGGTGCGTTGTTTTCAGTCTGGTGGGACGTCATAGGTTCCTGTGGTTCTAGTCTGTGTTGTGTCCGGTGCGCGGCAAGAAGCGTGGTCCGCGCGAAAAAACGGGCTAGTGTATTGTACCGTCTCCACGTAGTGGTGGGTCTAGAGGTTTAGACATAAAAAGCAACGAGGCGCCCCTCCCCGTTTGGGGGTGGGGCGCCTCGCCTCATACGTATCGCATGTAGGAGTGTGAGCTATTCGAGCTCAACCGGACCAAGCACGCGAACCTCCTCAATATCCAGGATTTCCTGAATCGCGTGGAGCACATTCGTGTCGATTATGCGCTCATTACGCAGGCGCTTGAGCACGCTGCGTTGCTTCTCCAAATGCCGCAGGCGCAGCTCTTTCTCAAGGTCGCCCGCTTCAATAATGCGGCGGGCTTCTTCCGGCGCATTCGCACCGTCTTTACGAACGGCGTGCAGGTTGCGGTGTATACTCGCGTTGTACATCTGTTCGTCGGCAATGCGGTCGATAATCCACTGTGGTGCACCAATTTCCTGGCCGATCTCAGCCACAGAGTCGAAGGACTCGGCAATGATCGTGCGGATTGCTTCATTAATCTCATCTTCTTCGGTGGTATCAACCGGAATTTCGCCCACCTAATAACGAGCGGCAGGAGCATCCCCTGAACCACCATCGACAGCAGAACCACGCCCGCAACAACAAAGATAATAAAGTCACGCGCGGGAACATCAGTCGGCACGGAGAGAGCCACCGCGAGGGAAACACCGCCGCGCAGTCCCGCAAAGGTACTCACTACACGGCCACGGAAAGTTGTGCGCAGCTGCTTCTGCTTTTCTGAACGGTCAAGGGCACGAATAATACCGATCGAGACGTGCAGGAAAATAAAACGCGCCGCAATGGAAACAAGCCATGCCACCACAATCACGGCGAACGTCAAAGCCCACGCATAGTTGTATTCACGAAGAACATCATCCACAGGCGCTGTGGCGCTGGGCAGCTGAACACCCACGAGCACGAAGAGCGCACCGTTCATGACATAGGAGACAAACGACCAGATGGGCAGACCGTAGAAACGGTTTTGGGGTTTGATGGTATCCGGTCCGCGATAGGTCAGGTAGAAAGCGGCGACCACCACAGCCACCACTCCGGAACCTTTCATGCCCTCAAAAGGCTCGATCTCTTCAGCCAGGAAGAAAGCAATAAACGGCACGGTAAACATGAACACGCTGAAGTTCATGGGGTTGCCGATGTGCGCACGCAGCTTATCTACACCCCATCCGACGGCCAGGCCAACGAGAGTTCCAATCAGGAACGAGAAGAAGAACATTCCGGATGCAGTCCCCAGGGTAAGTTCATGACCACCCGCAAGCTGCAGGGCGAGTGCGAAAAGAACTAGGGTGGTGCCGTCGTTAATGAGTGCTTCCGCTTTAAGGGTGGTGATGGAAGATTTGGGGAGTTTGCCGTTGAGCGTTGCCACGGCCACAGCATCGGTGGGGGCGAGCGCCACACCGATAATCAGCGCCACAGGCCAGATGAAGACGCCCATAAATGTGTGAAGCACCCAGGCGATAACGAACGCCGTGAAAATTACGAGCACCGTGCCCGAGAGCAGAATGCCGCGCAGACGAGCGCGCGCCTCACGCCATGAGGTGTTGCGGGTTTCCCAGAAGAGCATGATGGGCAGGAAGATTTCGAGGATGACGTGCGGCGGCAGGCCGATACTCTGAACTTCGTGCAGTTCGTGGGCGGGCATAATGCCGATAGCCAGGCCAATGAATATCAGCACAATGGCGGGGGTTATCCGTATTTTATGGGCGAGGATATTACCCAGAAGAATTGCCAGCGATAGGGCAATGATGACTTCAAGCAATTTGGTGTGTTCCTTTTGGATGTGGCGGCTGGTTCATGGTGTGCGTCTGATAGACGGCTGATGTCCGCGAGTGTGCGGGTGCCAGGGTGCCCAAAATGTTTTGCTCGTTCCCTGGGCCGTGAGGCTTCCGCGTGGGGACGAGTGCGGGCGTAGCTTCTGTATTTTACCGTTGTTCAGTGCGGGTGGGTGGATGTTTACCCTGAGCAAAACCTTGCCTTATGGCCGCTCGGGATGTGAGTTTATGGGAGGCGACCTGCGTGCATCCGGCGGGTCTGCTCAGCCGGGCCTGCTCAGCCCATGAACCGCCCTACTCTAACCGCTTTTCATGACGTTTTGTGTCGTTCTGACGTGAACTTGGGGTCGTACTGTGTCAGAGAACAGAAAATCCGCCCCTGTGAGTGCGCGCGAACACTCAGAACGTGAGAAGATAAGGTCATGACTGATAACAACACCGTAACCGGCAGCCCGCTTGTTAAGCGCGGCCTGGCCGACATGCTCAAGGGCGGCGTCATCATGGACGTCGTCACCCCCGAACAGGCTAAGATCGCTGAAGATGCTGGCGCTGTTGCCGTCATGGCTCTCGAGCGCGTTCCCGCGGATATTCGTGCGCAGGGCGGCGTGGCTCGTATGTCTGACCCGGACATGATTGAGGGCATCATTGATGCTGTTTCGATTCCGGTCATGGCGAAGGCACGCATCGGCCACTTCGTTGAGGCTCAGATTCTGGAGACCCTGAAGGTCGACTACATTGACGAGTCTGAGGTTCTTTCTCCCGCTGACTACGTGAACCACATTGATAAGCACCAGTTCAAGGTGCCTTTCGTGTGCGGTGCTACCAACCTGGGTGAGGCTCTGCGCCGTATCACCGAGGGTGCCGCTATGATCCGTTCGAAGGGCGAGGCTGGCACCGGTGACGTCTCTGAGGCGACCAAGCACATCCGCACCATTAAGCGTCAGATTGCTGAGCTGCAGGGCCTGTACAACACCATGCCCGACGAGCTGTACGTGAAGGCTAAGGAACTGGCTGCACCGTACGAGCTGGTTCGTGAGGTTGCTCAGACCGGTAAGCTGCCCGTGGTCATGTTCACCGCTGGTGGTGTGGCTACCCCCGCTGACGCTGCAATGATGATGCAGCTCGGCGCTGACGGCGTGTTCGTTGGCTCCGGTATTTTCAAGTCGGGCGACCCGGTTGCTCGCGCGAAGGCTATTGTGAAGGCTACTGCTTTCTACAATGACCCGGAGAAGGTTGCTGAGGCTTCTCGCGGCCTGGGTGAGGCTATGGTCGGCATTAACGTTGCTGACATTCCGGCACCGCACCGCCTGGCGGAGCGCGGCTGGTAATTCGTGCGCGCACCCCGCATTTGGGGTGAGTGTTTGATGAGGGGGGTGGGGTTCGCTGAGGCGGGTCCCACCCTCCTTGTGTTTGTTGTTTTGTGAAGGGAGCGGTGATGGTTGAAAAGGTTCAGCCTACCGGTGTTTTGCCGGGTGAGGGTTTGACGGTTGGTGTTTTGGCGTTGCAGGGCGGCGTGAGTGAGCATGCGGAGATGCTGGAGTCTTTGGGCGCTCAGGTGCGTTGGGTGCGTACCGGTGAGCAGCTTGAGGGTCTGGATGCGCTGGTTTTGCCGGGTGGTGAGTCGTCGACAATTGACCGTCTGACCCGTATTTTTGGTGTGCGTGAGCCGCTGATTGAGGCGATTTCTTCGGGCCTGCCGACCCTGGGTACGTGTGCTGGCCTGATTATGTTGTCGAAGCATATTGATGATCCGGCGCCGGGTCAGCAGTCGCTGGGTGTCCTGGATGTTTCGGTGGGTCGTAACGCGTTTGGTTCGCAGGTTGATTCTGCGGAGGTGCGCCTGCCGTGGCTGACCCCTGCCGGCGATGAGGTGGTTATTGATACCGCGTTTATTCGTGCGCCGATTGTGACCGGCACTGGTGAGGGTGTGCAGGTGACGGCTCGTCACGAGGGGAAGATTGTGGGTGTGCGTTCGGGCCACCTGATTGGTATTTCTTTCCACCCGGAGGTGACGGGCGATACGACCGTGCATGAGGAACTGCTGGCTCTGGCACGCGAGGTGAAGGGCAAGTAGCCTCCCAAAAAATAAGCCCGGTAATGACCGTTTAAAGAGTTGTGGCGGTGACCGTTGTTCGGTCACCGCCACAACTATTTTTGAGTGGGCTTATGCGTGAGTGGGTTTATGCGCGGGAGCTGCTGGGGGTTTGGGGCTGGGCCTTCCACTGCTGGTAGGCGCTTGTGGCGAGGAATCGTGCACGGTTCGCGTCGCTGAGCGTCTTGATGTCTGCGGGGGCTGCCTCGTACCACTTTTCGTAGAGACGAATAATCATCTCGGGGTAGGCGGCTTCTTCCAGGTCTGCGCGGTGGGGGATGAATTCGTTGCGGTCCTTGATGTCTCGGTACTCGCTGCCGGCGAAGGGGTCGGAGAGTCCGACGCTGGGGTGGGCGTTGTAGGCATCGATGTTTTGAACGTATTCGGGGAGGGTGCTCCGCCCTGCTTTGAGTGCGGCGTGGCACTTGCTGTCGATTTCGCTGGGCTCAATGATGTGGGCGCCGTCTGCGAGGATGTTCCGGTACTGGATGTACGCGGGGTATTGTTCATCGGTACGCGGGACGGGCTTGGTGGCTTCTGCGGATGCGAGAGCTTCGGCGGAGTATGAGGAGCAGCTGACGGTGGGCGTGGTGCTTGCCGTTGCTGAGGCGCTCGCCGTGGAGGGTGAGGAGGTGCTGCTTGCCGCGGTGTTTGCACCACCGCAGGCGGCAAGGAACAGGGGCAGGATTGAGAGAGCGGCACCGTATCGCAGTGCGTTATAGCGGGGGTTGGGGGTCCTGGATTTCAGGGCCATAATGTCACCTCATTGTGGGCTGGAACATATCGATTTGACCCTCACTATACGGGCGGTTTTGATACATGGTCAAGAGAAATATGTTTATTTTTTAAAATCCAACACCTCGGAGGAAAATCGACAAACAAGTTTATTCAGCGCCTTGACTTGCGTAAATACGGAAGCCACCGGGCTCTTGAAGTAAACATGTCACTAAAACACCAGCGTCAGGTATTGCTATTTGCCCGATAATCAGCAGAAGCCAACATGCCCGGAGGAGCACGGTTAGGGTGCCGATGGTGCAACCTCCAGCTCCGTCAAAGCCTGCAACCTCAACAGCCCAACGCTACTGCAGGAGGAAATAGATAAGTCCCCTAACGTATTCCCAGAGCAGTACCAAGATGACGCACTGCACAACAAATGCGGCTATAGCTGCGAGGGTTGGTATCCAGTAGCTACGCTTAGAACATGCAATAAAAACTGCTATAAAAATAACGCATGAGATAATATCGGGACCCCAGAGAATGAATGCCTGTAGATCATATGGCCACAATATTCCATGCATATATTCTGTAGGGACTTTACATGAACTTAAGATATTGCCTTTTAAAATTTCATAAGTCCCATACATTTTAAAAACTAAATATAGCGATGCGATCCAAAAAATTCCTATACGAAGCTTTACACCCAGCCACATACTAAAAGTCTGCCATAAGCTAGCTGATACAACTCCCACCACAAAGAAGGGTATATAGTCGAAATATGCACTTTGCCACCTATCACATGGCGATACAAATCTATAGAAATCTGCATACAGGGCAGTTGGGAAAATATAGAAAAATTGCAATACAATGAGAAATAAGATATACAAAATTATTTTCTCATTTACGGCGAACATTTTATAAGTAGAATTCATGATGCCATTTCCTTTCAGTAGCATAAAAAGCTAGTAGCGGAACACCGAACGCATAGCCTCAATATTGTTTTTCTTATCCACTAAGCCCCGAAGCCAATGCTAAGACAAGTAGGCGACCTGCAAACCCTCCGCACTCTTACCCCGTCTACCTCATGTTTAAGCAGGTCAGAACTTTAAGACTACTGGGTTGCACATCTTGCGTCTAGAGTGTTGGTTTTAAACTAAGATGGTATTTTCCATTGACCATGTATCAAATATTTGGGTATGTTTAGACGCAATATATCGTTCCATCCCTCTTGTGAGGTGGTCTCATGACCCACACCCCTGTTTTTCTTTCGCTCCGTTCCAGCGGTCTACGACGCGGTGCCGCGTTGGCGATTCTTCCCATGCTTCTTGCTTCCTGCGGCAGCTCCACCAGCACGGCATCCAGCACTCCGGCACCCTCGAATACGACCGTGGCTTCCTCCCCGTCAGCAGCAAGCTCCACCGGGTCCGCCTCCTCTTCCGCGGCGAAGAAGAGCTCCACCCCCTGTCTTGAACCTGACGAAACCGCGAAAGCTCAAACCCTCAAGCAGCAGGAAGCCATCAGCGCCGACCGCGGTACTGCGCTCCCTTCCTATGTATCTGCACGGCATGTTGTGCGCAACCAGGCGAACTTCCCCACCCGCGCCGAAGCTGAATCAGCAGGATCCGAGTGCCTGGCACTGTACGAGAAGAACAAGGCCGATCACACCTACGCTGCGGCATGGGTACGCGCTATCGATGACAATAATGTGGCAAGCGGAAAGGTAGCCTCCGGCCCGCGCACTGACATCCAGAGCGCCGACCCCTACAAGGCAAGCAACTACGTCGATATTCGAGAGGGTAAGGAGTACTTCCCGACCCGCCAGGAGCTGCTCGCGGCAAACTACCCCGAGAACTACATTGTTGCTTTTGAGGCGTGGGCGCGGCAGGCGCCAGCCGATGTGAAGCAGAAGAGCGACGCGAACCGTGCGGCCGCTAAGGATACTCGCTGGTCTGAGGTGGTAACCCTGCCCAGCCCCGACAACCCTGTCTAATCGAACCCCGTCTAATCTGAGTCTGTCTCATCTTAAAAATAGTTGTGGCGGTGACCGTTTCATTCGGTCACCGCCACAACTGTTATAGGGTGCAGGTTAGGGTAGGAGCGCCAACCCAAACTCAATAATGATTAGGGCTACAGCACACGCGAAGAGTACCCCACGCGGCACATTGAACTTCTGCCAGAGATCATACAGCTGGCTGGGAATCAACCAAATAACGAACGCCTGAAAGGCAAGCGATAACGCGGGGTTACCCCCACTGAATAATCATCAGGGCAAGAGCAAAACCCACGCCGAGCGTATCCAGGATGCGCCGGTGCTTTCGCACCTGCTCCCTCTGCTCCTGATAGCTGGGGTTGTTTAGCAACCTTGGTGGTGCTTTTTTCAGCTGACCCACAATAATCAAAACCGCCAGCGGGATCAGAGAAATATCGAAGAACATGGGAACCGCCTTTCATGGTGGGGTTCGCTCGCTACGCCGGTGACGAGCTGATGGTGCACCATCATTGGTGAAAACTTCTCAAAAACAAGTAGTGTGCAACACGTGTATAACGTATTGTGGGTTACTTTACAGCACAGCTAGACCCTGTTCAAGAGGTAAACACCGCCGAAAGATTTTTAAAAAATGTGGGCGCCGGGAACCTTACGTTCCCGGCGCCCACACCCCCACTGTTCATACCTCAGCGGGGTTCAATTTAGAGGCGGAAGAAGCCCTCCACCGCGCGGGTCATGTACGCCATATCGTCCACATGGCACATCTCGCGCATCGAATGCATCGACAGCAAACCAATACCCACATCCACGGTGCGCATACCCAGGCGAGTCGCCGTAATCGGGCCAATCGTCGAACCACACGGCATATTGTTATTCGACACGAACTCCTGATACGGAACACCAGCCTTCGCACACGCCGCAGCAAACACGCCAGCACCCACCGAATCCGTCGCATAACGCTGGTTCGCGTTAATCTTCAGCAGCGGACCACCACCGGGCAGCGGCTGAACGGTCGGGTCGTGGTGACCCTGATAGTTCGGGTGCACCAGGTGACCGGCATCAGCGGACAGGCAGAACGACGCCGCCACCGAACGGCGGTACTCCTCCGTGCTCTCACCGCGCGCAGCGGACAGGCGCACCAAAATATCCTCCAGGAACGGGCCAGCCGCACCACTACGCGACTCCGAACCAAGCTCCTCATGGTCAAACGCCGCAAGCATCACAGTCTCGGTGGCGTGCTCATCCGCGTTATCGGTAACGTAACGTTCCAGGGCGGTCAAACCCGCATGCACCGAAGACAGGTTATCCAGGCGACCGGAAGCGAACAGCTCCTGATCGGCACCAAAACGGCGCGGCGGCTGCGAATCAGCGAACAGCAGGTCGTAACCCACAATGCTCTGCGGGTCGACCGGCTCGCCGTCAATCACGTGCTTCGCCATGTAGCCGAGCACGTCATTCTCCGCCGGGTCCACACCCCACACGGGGTACATGTTGAACTGCTTGTCCAGCACCAGTTCGTTACGCTTGTGGTCCAGGTGCGGCGCCAGCTGCGGGATGCGCGCAATCGGGCCGGTGCGCACCAGGCGGTCCTTCAGCTCGCCGTTCTCCAGGACGGTGAGGCGGCCCGCCACGCACAGCTCGCGGTCCAGGAAGGAGTTCAGCAGTGCACCACCGTAGTTCTCCACGGCAATCTGGTGCCACCCCTTCGTGGTGATGGAGGAGGAAGGCTTGACCTTCAGGGAGGGCGAGTCGGTGTGCGCACCCAGCACGCGGTAGCCGCTTGCCTTCTGCGCCTTCGCGCCGCCAGCCCAGGCGATAATCGCGCCGTCACGGACGACGAAGTGGCGGCCGGTTGCGATCTGCGGGTCCCATGCTTCGGTCTCTACAAGCTCGGTGAAGCCCGCTGCTTGCAGGCGGCGCGCTACCGTGCGCGCGGCGAGGTAAGAGACCGGCGACTCCGCCACGAATGCGGCGAGGTCTTCAATATTTTTACAGCATCAACAGTCATGGTTTAACCCTACCTTTTCTTGGGTGTTGACGGGGTGACCCGGGCCGATAGTCCACTCGGTGTGGAGTAATAACCCTGGTGAGGCTCGAATAGAGCGGGGCGGGCGGGCTGGGTAGTCGAGCTAGAGCAGCCCGCCATATAGCCTATTTATCAACCTTGAGCGGTTGTGTTTCACGTGAAACTTCGCCGCGGCGAGCGCGTGCGTTGAAAATCAGGCAGGCGAGCACCACGTACACGCCTTCCAGTGCGATACCCTGCAGCGCATCCACGGGGGTCACGCCTTCGGAGGCGAACGGATCCAGACCAGCCACCATGGACAGCAGCATCAGAATCACGTTATTTGCCACGTGCAGGCTGATGGAGGCTTCCAAGCCGCCGGTGTACCAGCAGAGGAAACCGGCATAAATACCCATCGCGAGAATCGTACTCTGACCCCAGGGGTCGTAGGCGTGGGAGAGCATAAACAGCACGGCGGGCAGCACAATCGGCAGCCAGGGGGTGCGGAGCCAGCGGCCCAGCATCTGCATCATGAAGCCGCGGTAGGCGAGCTCTTCGGCGTAGCACTGCACGGGCACCAGGAGCAGCATCATCGCCACATAAACCCAAAATTCAACCTGTGGAGGTTGAAAATAGCGGTATTCGGGCAGGCTCTCACCGCTCAACGCCAGCATCACGGCGTAGTAGATGCCGTAAACAGCGAAGCTCAAACCCAGGTACGGAAGCAGCAGCGAGCGGCGCAGACGGCCCGCAACCGAATGAATCAGACCCCAGGGCTTCGGGCCCACAACCAGGCGCGCCAGAAAGAGCGAAGGCACAATCGCGATAAGGGAGAGGAAGGTCAGCGCAAACAGCGCCGGGTGTTCCATAATGACGGCGCGGTTCGTAGCTACATCCTGGAGGGAAAGTCCCGAACCCATAATCGCCACAGCCAGGGCAACTGAAATGATCAGGTTGAGGCCAATAAATACGGCGACGCCGAGCAGACCTTCCAGCAGGGGTGAGAACCAGCGGGATTTCGGGTCGGCGTGGGAGAGACGGTGGTAGGCAAGACCTGCAACAAGCGCAGGAGCAGCGGGGGTTCCGGCGGCTACCTGCGGGGGTGCGGGAGGCGGTGTAGTGTTCATTCTTTAATCCTAGCCTCCGCGGGGTCGATGGTGACCGGGCATACTGAAACCTTCAAGTGCTGATTGATACGGATTGTTTCAAAACCATTGAAAAAGCCGTGAATAAGGCTAAAAACCCACCATTCGCGGGGTTCATTTTCTGAACCTATGCAATAATTTGTAGCGATAATACGCTCATATACATAGTCGCTGATGACCGCTCTTCCGGGGTGTTTTTTCAGCACCAGAAAGGCTGCTTTCTTATGGCACTCGTCTTCAATCCGCCGCCCAACTGGCCCGCTCCTCCTGCCGGATGGGCCCCCACTCCTACGTGGCGTCCTGACCCCGCGTGGGGTCCCGTTCCTGAAGGTTGGCAGCTGTGGGTCGAAGAGCCCGAGCCCGAACCCATTCAGGTTGAAGAGGCCACTATTGAGCCGCTGATTCCCGAGGAGCCCGCTGCTGAGGCGGCTCCCGCTGAACAGGTTGCTGAGCAGGTTGTTGAGGCGCCCGCAGCTGAGTCTGTTGAGCCCGCTGTTGAGGCTGAGCAGCCCGCCGAGGTTGCGACACCGCTGACCGTTGAGGACGTTGACCTGGAGCAGCTCGCCGCTGAGCTCGAAGGTGAGCAGATCGTCGAGGTTCCCGAGGTGGCAGCACCCCAGGCTGAGGCGCAGCAGGTAGAGGCACCCGCGGCTGAGTCCGCTGAGGAATCCTCCGAGCCCAAGCCGATGCGTCACCTGACTCAGGTTCCGCTGACCGGCACCACTCTGCCCGAGCAGATTCTCGCATCCCAGTCTTCCGCAGAAGAGCCTGTAGTTGCAGAGCCCGCCGCTGAGGCTGTTGAAGCTCCCGTAGCGCCGGTTGTCGAGCCTGTTGTTGCTGAGCAGGCTGCTTCCGAGCAGCCCGTTGAGGCGCACGTTGTTGAGGCTCCGGTTGCTGAGCCCGCACTCTCTGAGCCGGTAGTTTCCGAGCCCGCTGTTTCTGCGCCGGTTGCTTCCGAACCTGTTGCAGAGCCCGCAGTTGAGCCCGTCGCTGAGGTTGCTCCCGAGGCACCGGCGGCAGCTGAACCGGTCGCTGAGGCTCCCGCAGTTGAGGCTCCCGCTGCTGAGGTTCCCGCCTCCACCGAAGGGGCTCCGCACACCATCGAGAGCTCCCCGTTCGTTGAGTTCCACACTCCGGAAACCGAGCGCACCGTCAACCTGTCCGAGCGTACCGTGAACCTGTCCGAGCGTACCGTGAACCTGTCTGAACAGCCCGGTCAGAACGTGCAGGGCGGCCAGAACGCTCAGTTCATTCCGGCGGGTCAGGCACCGAACGGCTTCCAGCCGAACCAGGCTGATGGTTTCCAGGGTCAGGGCTTCCAGGGTGGCCAGTACCAGGGTCAGAATTTCCAGGGTCAGGGCTTCCAGGGCGACCAGAACGCGCAGGGCGGCCAGAACGTCCAGGGCGGTCAGAACGTCCAGGGCGGTCAGTACCAGAACAACCCCTACCAGGGTCAGCCGTACAACGCTCAGCAGCCCTACGCGGGTCAGGTGTCCGATCAGGACCAGGCAACCGTGGCGCTGAGCAACCCCTACGTCACCGAGCCCGCAGATCAGGGCGAGGACGGCTCCGAGAAGAAGGGTCTGTTCTCCGGCACCAAGATTTGGGGTGTTATCGGTGGTGCGTTGGCTCTGCTGATTGTTCTCATCCTGGCGATTGTCATGCTGATTCCGCGCGGCGGCTCGACCCCCACCTCCGGTTCTTCCGAGTCTGCGAGCGCGGCGGCTACTTCCGCTGAGGCGTCCTCCGCGGCGGCAGCATCCTCTGAGGCTTCTTCCGCAGCACCCGCATCTGAGAGCGCGGCAGCGGCTTCGGCTTCTTCCGCGGCACCGGTCGCTGCTGCTGAAGCGAAGATGCCCGAGGGTGAGTTCAAGGAGTACAAGAAGACCGTCACCGACAACAAGGACACCATCGAGATTGAGAAGATCAAGGGCGATGTGTCCGCGGGCCTGCTCTACTACGAGTTCAAGCCCGCAGAAGGTGTGGTTAACGCCTTCATCTCCAGCCGTGATGAGAAGGGCAACAGCAGCGCAGGTGTGAGCGTTATCGACTCGACCCGCGACGGCAAGGAGCTCAAGGGCACCGCATGGATCGACGCGAGCGGCCACTCCACCCCCACCCGCAAGCTGGACCTGACCGGTAAGGGCGAATGGACCATCCGCGTCTACGATGCAGACTCCGCACCCAACTACAAGAAGGGTGAGAAGTTCCAGAGCACCATGAACCACTACGCTTTCACCTACGAAGGCACCGAGGCGACCATGGAGTTCCAGACCAGCGGCCCGACCACCCGCGGTTTCAGCGTTCTGAACGCGACTAAGAACGACCCGTTCTTCTCCTCGACCCTGTCGCCGGTGAAGAGCAGCATTCAGTGGGTTCAGAGCAACAAGAGCTACTTGCAGGTTCGTACCGACTCCAACGTTACCTGGAGCATCGGCACTAACTAGCGGCTTGGCTGACTAGGTCAGCAGGCTGGGTATAGAAGTATCCCCCGCATCCGTGATGGGTGCGGGGGATACTTCTATGCCGGGATACTTCTATGCCCGGATACTTTTATGCCGGGAGGCTATGCTTCTGGGGTTCTGCCCGGTGGGCTGACGCCCTGCTGGAGGCGCCCGCCGCCATGAATGAGCAGCCACCGTAAGCGGGTAGCAACCTTGAGCGAGCAACCGCCGTGAGCGAGGCTTCCTTAGCGGGAGTACTTCGCCTCCGCCAGTTCAGCGCCCGCGGCACGTGCCGCACGCCCTACCAACTGACGATTCGCCAGGTACACGAAGAACGTCACCAAAATAAACAGGTACATCAACTGGTACGGCATGGTGCCCGCCATCAGGCCCAGGGAGCCTTCGGGCACCATCAGAATCTGATCCGAGCTGAAGTGCGGGGAGAACGCCAGCACAATCCAGAACGGCGAAATGTACATGCCCACCAGCGCCGCGGTCGCCAAAACAACAGCCAGTGTGAAAACAAAGGAGCTGACCCGCTGGTACATGAGCGGGAAGATCTCCATAACCACGGCGGCGAGCATCAGCGGGTACCAGGTGTTGTGGTGCGACCAGCTAATCGGCGAAATCTGCAGCATCATGAACGCGGTCAGCGCCAGCTGCGCCATGAGCGCGCGGGCACGAATCAGCGGAACCAGCAGAACCGCGGTGACCAGCACAATCAGCAGGGTCAACGCCACCTGCACCACGGACAGGGCGGTCGCCGTCAGGTGATGCTGCAGGCCCGCGTGGGTCAGCGCACCCATAATCGACACGTTATCGAAGTAGCTGAACCAACCCACACGCGAAGTATCACGCAACGCGTGGAACCAGAACGTCAGCGACTCCTCACGAATCACCAGGAAACCAATACCCACGGTCGCGGCGAAGCTCGCACCCAGGGTCGCAATGCCCTTCCAGTCCTTACGCATGAGCAGCAACAGACCGAACGCGAGCGGGGTCAGCTTAATACCCGCCGCAATACCCAGCAGCACGCCGCGCGGAACGCGGGTTGCCGGGCGCATAAAATCGGCAAGAATTAGCGCCAAAATGATGGCATTAATCTGCCCAAAATGCGTGGTCAAACGCCACGGGCCGCACATCCAAATTAGCGCCGCAATCAGCGACACCATACCCCAATGGCCCAGGTGCTTCTGCAACGGCAGACGCCACGAGCGGCTCCGCGCGTAGGAGTACAGCAGGTACGCGCACCAATAGCTGAGCGCGCAAATAATGGCGGTAATCAGCAGCATGCTCTGCGGTTCGGTGAGGAACGCGAGCGGGTAGAAGAGCAGCGCCGCAAACGGCGGGTACGTGAACGGCAGGCCGCGCGTGCTGAAGGTGTACAGCTGGTAGCCGTCCGGGCCATCCGCGAGGGAGACAGCACCCAGGCGGTACACGTAAATATCGTCAGCCGCCGCGTGCGTCACGTAGTCAAAGGCGTAGAGGGCAACCAGGATGAACAGCAGGTGCGCCCAGAGAGCGCCGCTACGCATGCCGGGGATGCGGTCGAAGAATCTGGGACGCGCAGGCTTAGCGAGCTCCTTGGCGGTTTCTTCGGCGACTTCTTCCTTTGTCGCTTTTTCCGCGGTGGCTACAGAGGATGCGGCAAGCTCCGCGCGTTCAGCAGCGCTTTTAGCAGCCGGTTCCGCAACCGGTGCAGTAGTAGAGCCAGGCGAAGCCCACGGGATTATAGGCGCGGCCGCCTCGGTATTCTCCGCGTTCGTAATGGAGTTCTTGTCAGTATTCTTCACGAGGGTCTTTTCTAGTTCCTTATCGCGACTCACGCGGTTGCCTCACGAGAAGTAGTAGCACGCACAGACTCGGCGCTCTCGGTCACAAGGGCGCGAGCGCCCCACCAGCCCAGAGGCGCATCGCTTTCGGCTGGTTCAACCGGAGCGGTACGCACCGGCGTACTCAGCGAGGCTACCGCCCAGAACATGACCGTAGCCCACAGGGCAAAGGAGGGAAAGCCACCAATAGCTACGCCGGGCGCCCATAGGAATTCCAAGCCATTCATATCTAGCTGGGTGATACCGCCAATAATACGCGGCGAAATATACAGGCCCACACCGGCCACCCACGCCAGCACGCACGCAATTTTTCGTGCCGCGGAGGGAAGATACACCATAAAGGTGGGGAATGCGTCCAGGATAAGGGCTGCCAGCAGTAGCGGCAGGAGAACATTGTGGTGCGACCAGCTAATCGGTGAAAGTGCCACCATAAGAGTGCCGGTCACGGCCACCTGTGCAAGGGTTTTGCCGCGGCGTTCAAGCTGGTAGAGCAACACGGCAACCAGGGCAATGCTGAGCGCGGCCAGGGCGTAGAAGCCGAGCTTGAGAGCTGTGCCCTTCAGACCGAAGTGCATGAGCCAACCCTGGATGGAAATATTATCCACGAAGTTAATGTCGCCCACGCGGGAGGGGTCAGAGATAGCTGAGAACCAGAATTGGGGAGCCTCATTCGGCAAAAGGATAAAACCGACCGCAATTGTGGCCAGGAAGGTGGCGCCCAGAGCCGCGATGCCCTTCCAGTCGCGGCGCACCAGCAGGATAAGGCCGAAGACCAGCGGAGTAAGCTTTAAGCCACCCGCAATACCGACGAGCACACCGCGCGGCACGCGGGTTGCCGGACGCACAAAATCGGCAAGAATCAGCGCCATAATGAGCGGATTAATCTGCATGAGGTGAAAAGTACGTCGCCACGGGCCGCACAGCATCACCACGATGGTCAAGGCAGCGATAGTTCCGGTACGGCCGAGGCGACCCTGCAGGGGTAACGCACGACCGGAAGTCTGGGCATAGTTATAGATAGTGGCCGAAAGCCACCAAGCGGCGGCCGTGGTTCCCAGCACCATAATGGCTTTGCCTACCTCAAGCGGCAGGAACGCAAAGGGCAGGAAGACGAGAGCCGCAAACGGCGGATAGGTAAAGGGGAGCTTCAACACCCCAATTTCAATAAATACTGGCGCGTATAGATCCTTGGTAAACCCTTCATTGTCGAAGATGGTCATGGCACCCATGCGGTAGATGGAAAAGTCCAGGCCGCCGAAGGGGGCAATAAGGATTTCAAAGAGGTAACCGCACACCACCATGAGGATGAGTGCCACAATAGCGATTTTTCCCCAGATGGGGGTGGTGGAGTCAGTCCTTGTCACGAGGTGCTTGTCCTTACCTTGGTGCCGGCGGATGCGCGCGTAGGGTGGGCGGGCATCTGATTTTGGAATCCTAATAGTTTATCGCGCGCACCTGTGAAGGGTGCATTGGGGAGAAGATTCATAGGAGCAGATTCGCTCGAATGAGCAAGCGCAACTGTTACGGTACGAGCCGCCTTCATATGCACGTAATGTCTTCAAAATTGGTACTACCGGGGCAATATAATGGGCTTGTTGGCACTCCGCCTATCCTAGCGCAGGGCCCACCCCAACGCAGGGGCAAGCGATGCCACCCCGCACACCGACGTCCACAAACAACCAGCAGTGAAAGCAGTGATCACGTGAGTGAACATCTCGGCACCCCACCCGAAGGCGAGAACACGAACGGCAAGCCCGCAAGCGTCTCCGGAGGCGGCTCCTCCGGACTGAGCATTGGCGCGCGTCCGGCTGATGCACCCGGCGCGAACCTCACCCCCGAAGAGGTTGCACGCCGCGCATCCGGTCGCGGTACGTGGCATCGTCGCGCCTCCAAGCCTGTCTCGCACTGGATGTTTGTGCTTATCGGCGTGCTTCTGCTGCATAAGTTCATTCCCAATAGCGGCTGGCTGCTGGTGCACATTGTCACCCTCGGCCTGATTACGAACTCGATTCTGATTTGGTCGCAGCACTTCACCGAAGCGCTCATGAAGATCAAAATCCCTGACGAACACCGCGGAACTCAGGTGCGCCGTATCTTCATCCTGAACGCCGGTATTCTCGTGCTCATGGTCGGCATGATCGGTCAGCTGAGCGTGCCCGGCCTCTACACCGCCACGGTGGTTGGTGCGCTCATTGTGGGCACCATGGTCGCCTGGCATGCCCTGTACCTGCTCAAGCAGGTGCGTCAGGCTCTGCCGTCGCGGTTCGGTGTGACGATTCGCTTCTACATTACGGCGGCGCTCATGCTGCCCCTCGGTGCGGCGTTTGGCGCGATGATTGCCTACCCGAACCTGAAGGGCACCCTACATTCGCAGTTCCTGCTCGCGCACGAGGTCGTGAACGTGCTCGGCTTCGTCGGTATTACCGTGGTGGGTACGCTGGTGACCTTCTGGCCGACCATGCTGCGCACGAAGATGGTTGATAAGGCGCTCACTCACAGCCTGCGCGCCCTGTACCTGATGTGCGGCGGCTTGGTGTTAACCCTTGCCGGCTCCATGTTCGGGATGCGTCCGCTCGCTACCGCGGGCCTGGTCGTCTACCTGATCGCTCTGCTCATTGTCGCGTGGGTGATGGTGCGTACCCTGCGCACCAAGCGCCCGACCGAGTACCCGCCGATGAGCGTCGGTATGGGCTTCCTCTGGCTGATTGTTGGCGTGGCGACCACCGCCTACATGGTGGCAACCACCCCGTTCGCCGTCATGGATATTCGTGCGGTCACCCCCATCTTCGTGGTGGGCTTCCTGCTGCAGGTGCTGCTGGGTGCGATGAGCTACCTGCTGCCTCAGCTGATGGGTGGCGGCCCGGCGGTGGTGCGCGCCTCCAATAAGGAGTTCAGCCGTTTTGCTGCCGGTCGCGTGACCGCCGTGAACCTGGCGCTCATTATTTTCATGCTGCCCAGCTCCATGGTGGGTCAGTCCATTAAGATGGCGGTCACTATTGTGGGCGCGCTGGCGTTGGCGGCGTTCATTCCGCTGATGGTGCGCGGCGTGAAGGTTTCGGTGAGCACCCGCAAGGCAATCTTCGAGGCGCGCGCCCGCGGCGAGAAGCCCGCCTTCGACCAGGAGGCGCTGACCCCCGCACCCATCCCGCACGCCAAGCAGAGCTTCCAGGCGGCACTCGCGGTTGCTATGGCGTTCCTGCTGGGCTTCGCCGTGAACCCGTCCGCGTTGAACCTGCCGTCGGTTTCTTCGTCGGGTTCCGTGGCTGCGACCGGTCAGACCACCACCGTTCAGGTGAAGGCGACCAGCAACTACCGTTTCACCCCCGCCGAGGTGGAGGTACCCGCCGGTAACCGCCTGGTCGTTGAAGTCACCAACGACGATCAGGGCATGACCCACGACCTGACCTTCGACAACGGCGCGACCACCGGCGTTATCAACCCCGGCGAAACGAAAACCGTTGATGCCGGCGTCATTACCGCCGACCAGGAAGGCTACTGCTCCGTGGCGGGTCACCGCTCCCTGGGCATGGTGTTCAAGGTGAAGGCGACCGGCGCCTCCGCAAACCAGGTGGCGCAGGGTGGCCACAACCACGGTTCTGCGGGCGGCCACAACCATGCTGCATCGGGTAGCACGCCGACCCTTATGACCGTTGCGAACAGCAGGATTGACATGTCCGCAGCGCCCGGCAGCGGCTACAAGTACCGCGACCCGAACATCCCGGCACCGAACACCGCCGAGCGGGTGAACGGCAAGACCGTCCGCAAGGTCACCCTGGAAGTTGAGGAAGTCGACCGCGAGGTGGCGCCCGGCGTGACCGTTCACATGTGGACGTTCAACGGACAGAACATGGCACCGATTCTGCGTGGCAAGGTCGGCGACATTTTTGAAATTACACTCGTCAATAACGGCACGATGGGCCACTCGCTGGACTTCCACGCGGGCATGGTGTCCCCCGATAACACGATGAAGACCATCGCCCCCGGTGAGCGTCTCGTCTACCGTTTTGAGGCGAAGGCCGCCGGTATCTGGCTGTACCACTGCGGTACCGCCCCGCTGAGTCTGCACATGACCCAGGGCATGTACGGCGCGGTCATCATTGACCCGGCGGACCTTGACCCGGTCGATCACGAGTACGTGATGGTCCAGGGCGAGGCGTACCTGCACGACACCGGAAAGACCGCCTCCGACGGCAACAAGCTGGCGGAGAACTCGCCGGAGCTGATCGCGGCAGGCACCCCCACGCTGACCATGTTCAACGGCCACGCAACCCAGTACAAGGCGAAGCCGCTGCAGGTGAAGAAGGGCGAGCGTATCCGTGTTTGGGTGATGGCTGCTGGCCCGAACCACGGCACGAGCTTCCACGTGGTCGGTTCGCAGTTCGACACGGTCTACAAGGAGGGCGGATACCTGATGCGCCGCGGTGTGGATGCGTTCGGTAGCCGTGACGGCCACAGCCAGGCGCTGGATTTGGCGCCCGCTCAGGGTGGCTTCGTGGAGATGCAGTTCCTGGAGTCTGGCACCTACGTGTTCGTGAACCACTCCTTCTCGGAGATGGAGCGCGGTGCCGCCGGCAAGATCGTGGTGACTGATCGCTAAACACTCACGCTAGGCGTTTCTAGCGCCCCGTAAGAGCTTGACCCCGCCCGGTGCGTCCTGTGAATGGATGCGCCGGGCGGGGTCTTTCTGCGCCGTCTTTCTGCGCCCGCTCATGGCCCCCTACAGAGCCCGCCCGGAGCCCACACAGAGCCCCCGCACGCACCCCGGCAGGAGCCTGCACGCGCATCGGCAAACTATGCTTATAGCCTCATGGGCGAACTTTTCTTAGCCAGGAGCGGGCATGGTGCGCTAGTCTATAGGAATGGCAGATAGCACTTCGAGCGCCTCTTCCGAGCGCAGCGCTACGGGCGCCACCAACCACACCTCCGCTTCGGCGGACGAACAGACTTCTCCTCGGCAGCGTAAAGCTTTCCCGCTTCGCTTTCTCGCCGGGGCACTTGCGCATTGGCAGATTATTGCCTCCGCGGTTCTTTTGGGTGGCGGTGTTGCTGGCCTGGCAGCCACCTATGACGACTATTGCGGCATGACGGAGCTTTCGTATGTTCCGGCGGCTCTCCGACCCGATTTTGAGGAGGGCTCTAAGGTCGCGGGTTTCCGTCCCGGCGTGCTGGCGGCGCAGATTGAGACTGAGAGCCACTGGCGTGTGGGCGTTGTGTCCCACCAGGGCGCTAAGGGTATTGCACAGTTCACCGATGATGCGTGGAGCGGCGGGCATTACAGCTTCGGTAATGGCGGTAATGTTCTGAACCCACACGATGCGATTGCGGCGCAGGCACGCTACCTGGGTGAGTTGCGTACTCGCTTGGCGAAGTACGCCTCCAATGAGGATGAGCTGCAGGATGTGGTTCTCGCCGGTTATAACGCGGGTCCAGGTTCTGTGGAGAAGTACGGCGGTGTTCCCCCGTACGAGGAGACTCAGAATTATGTGAAGACAATTCGCGAGCTGGCGAATTCGAAGTACAAGCTGACCTGCTCCCCCGAGTACCAGTTCAAGCAGGCGAAGTTGAGCTTCGTGAATGGTGTGACTCCGGCGATGGCTGGTGTTCATGCGGATGGTACGGCTCTGTCCCCGGAGGAGTCGGCATCGGCTGCCGCTGAGGTATCTGCTTCGGCTTCTGCGAGTGCTTCGGCTCGTGCGTCTGCGAGCGGTTCTGCGGGTTCTTCGGTGAAGCCTTCGGCGACGAGTTCCAGCCGCTAGATTCAGCTTTTTGGATAGTCCACTAGGCTATATAGTCGCTAGGAAATATAGCTGCTAGGGAATATTCTGTTTTATCTATAGTGGGCGGCTGATACCGGCCGCCACTACCCTACTATTCACTCTTATATTTACTCTTAACAGCGCGAGGCGCCGACCCCCATTCTCGGGGTTCGGCGCCTCGCACTTTTTAGGGCTGGGGCGTGCCTAGTTGAAGATGGCGCGCACGACCGAGTAGCCGGAGACCGGGTACACGGCGTTCACGGTTGCGGGCTTCTCGCTCTCGTCCGCAATCTCGATCGACTCGGTGCCGCGCAGCAGCTCCTCGAGCAGGATGCGCAAGCTCCAGGCGTGCCAGGGGCGCGCCGGGGCAGACGTGGATGCCGTCGCCGTACACGAGGTTGCGGGACTGGTCGCGGTGCGGGTTGTAGGTGAGGGCGTCTTCGAAGGCGTCCTCGTCGCGGTTAGCGCTTGCCCAGTTGATGGTCACGCGGGAGCCGGCGGGCAGGGTGCGGCCGCCAAGTTCAGTGTCCTGAGTGGTGATGCGGCGGTTGGTGACGAGGGTGTCTTCGAGTCGCATGATTTCTTCGACGGCGAGGGCGATTTCGCTACGGTCGTCGAGTGCGTTGCCGTCGGCGAGGGAGGCGCGCAGGCGGTCCTGCTCGGCGCGGTTGCGTGCCAGGAAGTTGACGAATACGCCCACGGTTGCGGAGACGGTGGACAGCTCGCCCACGGTCCAGTTGCGGATGAGGCTGACGATTTCTTCGTCGGTCATGGTGCGGGGCTCTTCACCGGGCAGCTGCACGGTGTCGGTGAGCAGTTCGGCGGTGACATCCTTGGGGTTGCCGGCTGCGGCGTCCTCGCGGCGTTCGTCGAGTAGCTGGCGGATGTAGCCGTCGAATTCAAGGGCGACCTTAGCGATTTCTTCGCGGTCGCGGCGCAGGGTGGCGATGCGGTTCTTTTCGATCCATTCGGTGAGGGGCTGCTCGAGGCATGCGGGCCAGCCCATGAAGGCGTTCTGCACGCGCATTGCGTATGCCTGGCCGAAGCCCTGCATGACGTCTACTTCTTCGCCACGGGGCAGTTCTGCGATGAGGGCCTTCACGGCGTCACGGATGACGGGTGCGAACTTTTCGAGGCGTTCGGGGGTGAAGTACTTGTCGTTGACGGCGCGGAAGGTGGTGTGTTCGGGTGCATCCATGCCGTTGGGGACGGCGATGTGACGGGTAGAGACGACGTTGGAGTAGATTTCGGGGTGGTCAAGTACGTGCTGTACGTCGGCGTTTTTGAAGACGGAGTAGCCCATGAATTCGTCGTGGGCGACGGGGCAGCGGCGGCGCATTGCGTCGTAGGCGGCTACCTGGTCTTTCTGCACTTCTTCGCTTCGGAGGTCCCAGTCGTTGTGTACGTTCTCAGTCATTGTTCACCCGTGTTCGTTATAGAGTTGTGGCGTGCTGGATGCGGGCGTCCGGGCGATGCGTATGGGGCAGGGTCGGGCGTGCATTTCAGCACGTGAATCCATTAGTTGTTCTTTGACTAGTTGTTCTTTGACCGTATCACTTATGGGGTGGTGGCGCAGGGTAGGGGTTCCTTGCTTCTCATTCAACGAACAGTTCACCAAACAGTGCATGTGGGGCGAGGATCGGGTCAGGGGACGCGCGAGGCGGGCGGCACCTCCACCGGGGAGGTGCCGCCCGCCTCACTCTATGCAGTATTTCAGCGCGAGGGGCTAGTTTTTAAGGAATTTCTCTTCGTTTGTAATAACGAAGTATGAGGGGTATTCGCGCCCGTTCAGAAGAGCGTTGTAGTGCGGTATTTTCTGGGTTTTGATGAGTTCACCGGACTCAACGGAATAGGCTTGAATATAGGTTTCTCCTTGCAGCTCGTACATGGCGTAGAGGTTCTTCTCGGTCCAGTAGTATGTAGAGACTTCCTTTACTCCTTCTGGGATCTTGAGGCTGAATCGTACAGTGTTGTGGGCGGTATCAATATTGGTTGAGATGATTCGCCCGTCGTGATGGACCCACCAGATGTCGTCCCCGTATGCGTGTATTGCATACGGTGCACCTGAAGGAACATTTTTTCCATGTACACATTTGCTCGCTTCACCGGTAATTTGGCGTTCTGTATGCTCGCCTGTTTGCACATTAATTACTTCGAGCATGGATCCGTCAATATCTTTTAAATCTGCATATTGGTAGTCGGTAATGCTTTGCGGGTAAGTATCATGGATTTTCACAATTCTATTTCCTGCACACACAATGTAGGAACCATCCATTGTGTTACTTTCGAGACTCTTCGAGAACATTTTTTCACTTGAAGGGTTCGGGTACACACGGGTAAGGAATGTGGGGTTCCTTGGGTGTAGGTATTGGTTATCTGTTCCTTCGTAATTGCTGATTTTGTCGTAGCCCCATATGCTGCCGTCGGCGCACTGAGCTGTGAAGAGTAAATTATTTTTAATTCTCTCTTCCCTCACCTCACCATCTTTTACAATTGTCACAAGGAATAGGTAATCACCATTTCCATCCCCTCCGTAATTATCTATAGCTACAATAGTGCTATCGTCTGCAACGTACACATCTTCACTGTAATCATTTTTGGTTTTCTTTGGGTATGTGTGCAGTTTATCGGAGAGGGTAAATAGCGAATTTGTATCTGTGAAATACAGGTTTTTATCTTTGTATACAATTGGCGAGTTTCGAACCCCAACATTTTTGATTCTTGACCATTTTTGAGTTTCTGAGTTGTAGAATGCTACGCCTCCTCCAGCGTGCGGCAGGTATCTTGAGTCGCCTGCAATGGATATAGCGATGCTGCTTTCGTCGAGGGCTTTGCGAGGGTCGTTTGTTACCGGGATGGTCGCACTACAGCCTGACAGGAGGAGGGCGCCGATAAGTCCCAGGCGCATACTTCCTGAAAAACGGGATGTGGTCATTGCTACCACCTCGTTTCGTAGAGATGTATCCAGCGTGAATCCTTGATGTCTGTCGGGTATACGCCGGGGCCACCGTCAGAGTCGAGGTCCACGTTAGGGTCCGTGCTCTTATAGGCAGCCCAAACTAGCTGCGAGCAGTTATAAGAATTGGCATACAGGGCGTTCATGACACCCTCCTTTCAGCGGGTCACTTCGTGGCATCCCCGCTATCGGTCCTATGTCTTCATCGATACATAACACCGGAAACTGTCTAACTCAGCAGGCCATACATTAGATATTATTTCTGACCAGGTGAGTTTATAGTGTTCCGTACCTCATTCTATCGTTAAGAGGGTCCACGATGCATGAAAAATACCCCGTTATCAATGGTGTACAGAATGCGGTAATTCCCTACTCGTGCCCTGTACCCTTCTTCACCCTGTAGCTTCTTGAATGGAACCTGCACAAGAACTATCCTCGGAGCTAACGGACAAACCCCAGAAAGGAACCAGTCATGACTGTCACCACTCACCGGACTCGTTCCAATGTCACGACTCTTAAAGAACTCCGCGACAACCTCGGAACCAAAGTCAACGAAGCCGTGTTCTCCGGCGAACGTCCCCTCATCAGCCGCAATGGTAAGACTGTTGCCGCGCTCATCTCCTACGAAGATTTGAAGCTGCTGGAAGAGTACGAAGAGCTCCTCGACATTGAGGCTCTTCGCAAGGCACGCGCCGAAGATGACGGCTACCGCATCGGCCTCGACGAGTTCCTCGTAGAGAACCCTACAGATTAGTCTTTCAACGCATATTGCGAGGCGGGCGGCACCTCCACCAGGGAGGGGCCGCCCGCCTCATTCATGCCTAAAAACCGCCGAATCTAGCGCTTGCCTGCGGAGGGGTAGATGCTGCCGTCCATCACGCCGCGTTCCACCTGCTCCAGGCTCACGCCGCGAGTCTCCGGCAGGTTGCGGAACATCAGCAGCGCAATGACCACGTTCACCACGGCAAAGCCGATGAAGGAGCCAGTCAGACCGACCGCACCCAGAATCACGGGGAACGCCAGCGACAGCACACCATTCATCATCCAGCCGCTAAACGCCGAAATGCCCATACCCGCCGCACGCACACGCAGAGGGAACAGCTCACTCATAATCACCCACGTGGACACGTTCAGGCAGGTCTGCATCGCGCCCACAAAGCAGACGATGAGCACCAGCAGAATCCAGGGGCGCGCCGCATTATCGGCGGGCAGCAGCATGGATGCGCCCGCAATCAGCACGTGGAAAAACGCGGTCGAGCTATAGCCGGTAATGACCATGACGCGGCGCGGTACACGCTCCATCAGGCGTAGCGACAGGATGGAGCCGAGCACCGCAATCGTACCCGGAGCAATATTCGCGATGAGCGCCGCGGATTCGCTGAAACCAGCTTCCTTGAGCACCTTAATGCCGTAGTACATGATCGAGTTGATGCCGGTCAGCTGCTGGCCCGCGCCGACCAGAATACCGACGAGCAGGATGCGCACGAACCAGCCGCGCACGCCCACGCTTTCCTTACCCGCCGCGTCGTTCTGGGTTGCCGCCTCCGCCTGCAGGGTGCGTTCAATGTCGGCGATCTCAGCCTCGGCACGCTCGGCGGAGCGGATGCGCTTCATCACCTCAAGCGCCTGCTCACGATTGCCGACGCGCAGCAGCCAGCGCGGCGACTCGGGCACACGCAGCATACCGACGAACAGGCCGATGGCGGGCAGGGTGCAGATGGCGAACATCCAGCGCCACACGCCGTCGTGCTCACCCCATACGTTGCCGATGAGGGCGTTCACGATGAACGCGGCAAGCTGACCGCCCACGACCATGAGCTCGTTGCGGCCGGAGAGGGAGCCTCGAATTTCGTAGGGTGCGAGCTCTGCGAGGAACACGGGCACTACGGCGGAGGCGCCACCGACCGCCAGGCCGAGCAGGGTGCGTCCGGTGATGAGCACGGCGACGTTGGGTGCGAAGACGCACGCCAGGGCGCCGAAGAAGAAGATGGTGGAGAGCCCAATGATGGTGGTTCGGCGGCCGAACCGGTCAGAGATGCGGCCGCATCCGAGTGCGCCGATAGCGGCGGCGAAGGCGAGCGATCCGGTGACCCAGCCTTGGGTGGTGGAGTCCATGCCGAGTTCGCGGCTCATGGGTTCGAGCGCGCCGTTGATCACTCCGGTGTCGTAGCCGAAGAGCAGACCGCCGAAGGTGGCGATGAGTGCAATGATGCCGAGGTATCGACTGTGCTTCCCGGTGCCCAGAGGGGGCAGGGTGGAGGCGGTGCTCTGTGCGCTCATGGTGTCCTTTGATGCCGAGGGGGTAGGTGAGATTACACCGACATTGGTGGTTTCAGCCCTGTCAGTGGGCTAGGTGAGGTGCGTCAGGTTAGACGCACCTCACCTAATCCTAGCGAAAACATTCGGCGGGTGATATTTATTTCTCACCGCGGACATTTTTCAGCGTATTTTACAGCCGCCAGTTGCGACCGGTTGAGTGCCCCTTTGAGAGGGAGCCCGAGTTTAGAACAGCGCGATCTTCTCGGGTGCCGGGAAAATGGCGTCCAGGGCGGCGAGGTCCTCAGCGTCGAAGCGCAGGCAGGCGGCCTGTGCGTTGGCGCGTACCTGTTCGGCGCTGGTCGCACCGGCAATGACGGAGGTGACTGGCGACTGCTGTGCGAGCCAGGAGAACGCCGCCTGCACCTCGGTGATGCCGCGCTCGGTGCAGAAGCTGTGGAAGGCTTCGAGCTGGTCCCAGTTGGCGGCGTCGAGCACGTTCTTCTTGGAGTGGGACAGGCGCGAACCGGCGGGAATGTTGTCGCGGCGGTACTTGCCGGTCAGCAGACCGTTAGCGAGCGGGAAATACGGCAGCACACCCATGCCGAAGTGCTGTGCGGCGGGCAGGATTTCGAGTTCTGCGCGGCGGTCAAGCAGGTTGTAGTGGTTTTCTGCGGCGATGAACCGTTCGGTGCCGAGTTCACGGGCGCAGTGTTCGGCGTGGGCGAGCTGCCAGCCGGAGAAGTTGGAGTGGCCCAGGTAGCGGACTTTACCGTCGCGTACGAGCTGGTCGAGGGCGCTGAGAGTCTCTTCGATGGGGGTGTTCGGGTCGGGGCTGTGGTAGAAGTACAGGTCGATGTAGTCGGTGCCGAGGCGGCGGAGGGACCCTTCAACGGCACGCATAATGTAGCGGCGGGATCCGCGGGCGTTGCGGTCGTTGCCGTTGAGGTCACCGACGGGCAGACCGAATTTGGTGACGATGGTCAGTTCGTCGCGGTCGAGGCCGAGCTGGGTGAGGGCGGTGCCGAACATGGTTTCGGAGAGGCCGGGTTCGGCGCCGTAGAGATCGGCAATGTCGAAGAAGCTGATGCCGGCGTCGACTGCGGCGGCGATGACTTCGTTGGTGCCTTCTTGGGTGCGGGTGGGGGTGCCGGGGCGGCCGAGGTTGTTGCAGCCGATGCCGACGCTGGGTACGACGAGGCCGGAGTTGCCGAGCCTGCGGTAGACGGGGGATTCAATACGTTCCATGCTTTTAACTCTACGTTGTGTGGGTATGTTGCGAGGTTATTTCCCTTCCAGTTGGGAGGCGAAGAGCTTCCTGAAACGTGATGTAGGGTCGGTCGTTAGGTCCCGGTAGGTTCCTTGCTCCACCACACACCCACCATCCAACACCACCACAGAATCAACACCACGCAACGTCCACGCACGATGAGACACCAACACCACCAAACGCCCCACAGCAGCCACCTTCAACCGAGCAAAAATCTCCTCCTCAGTCTCAGCATCCACAGCACTGGTCGGCTCATCCAAAACCCACACCGGCGCATCCCGAAGAACCACACGCGCCAACGCCAAACGCTGCCACTGACCACCCGAAAGACCAACACCACCAAACGACTCACCCAACTGAGCATCCAAACCACCCTCAAGACCACGCACAAAATCATCAGCACAAGCCACCGACAAAGCCGACCACAAATCAGCATCACCAAGACGCTCAACCGCCGCCTGAGGCAAACCCAGAAGAAGATTTTCACGCACAGTCAGTTCATAACGGCCGTAGTCTTGACTCACCACACCCACATTCGCCAGCAAATCATCAGGTGATATGTCCTGTACCGACTTACCTCCAATGAGAATGTCTCCGTTGGAGGGCTTAAGCATACCCATGAGTGCATTTACTAGGGTTGTCTTTCCCGATCCGCTGGGCCCGACAATACCAATCATCTGCCCGGGACCAAAAGTGAGATTGATGTTTTTAAGAGCTAAAGAATCAGCTTTTGGATACTGGATAGCAAGATTCCTAATGGAAACGCTGGAGATTTCAGGGTAGGTATCGGCAATCAGATTTTTCTGCCCGGGCTGTGCGCTAGAAATAAACTTTCGATATATATCAATGGCGTTTGACCCCGCTGCCATCGAGCTAAGGTCGCTTCCCATCGAGCCAAGCGAGACTATAGCCGAGGTAATACCTATAACAGCTCCAGCAAGAACACCGGGAGGCGGCGACGAGGTGGCTAGAAGAATAAGGGCTAAAGCTAGCAATGCAGCGCTTATAAAACCAACAATTGTATGTATTCTGAGGATGTAACGAGCTAGGCCAATTTCCTCCTCACCAGATTTTTTCCGTTCTTGATTAGCGCGATGCGCAAAGAATGAACGAGCGTTAAGAATTGCAAGCTCACGAGCAGTAGTTATTTGTGCAATCTGGTTAGTGCTATGCCATGCGTTGTAGCTATATGAATATATTTTTTCCATTGCCTCAGCATTTTTACTCGAATAGAGATGTGACATCAAGGCAACAGGAATCATGCCTGCAAGCATGCAGAGTGAAGCATATACATTGATCTTTCCTACGGAATAACTAAGGGCTCCCGTCGAAAAAATGATGAATATCAGAGCACCCATAGTAGAAACTTGAGACCCTAGGCTCCCCCCTGTCACAGCATCATGAGCTGCCCTTGATGAGCGAGCATAATCACCACTCGCGATTTCCTGAGAAGAACAAGTCGCCAAACGAGAAGATACGTTCTGAATACCTGTACTTGACATTCGAGAATTTAGAATCATACGCAGAGAATCTGATGCTTGTCCCAGGGCAATGTATCCTGCCAGCACAAAACTAACCCCCAGGGCTAGTGGGAGCACCTCATCCCGACTCTGACCCAAATGCTCAACAAGCCTAGTGACAGCCTCCATCTGCAAAGCAGGGAATAGCGATAGGCACACAACAGACGCTAGATAGGAGACGGTCCATACGGGGTGATTTCTGAAAGCATAAACCACGGACCAAACAGTATTAGCCATAATCTTACGCATCTTTATAGCCCCTTTCAGTAGAAGTTTTGCGCCCTGCAGAATCTTCAGAGATCTGATTTTTGAAAATTTCCATAAACTTTCCCTCTGCCTTCAGTAGCTCCCGGTAGGTTCCTTGCTCCACCACACACCCACCATCCAACACCACCACAGAATCAACACCACGCAACGTCCACGCACGATGAGACACCAACACCACCAAACGCCCCACAGCAGCCACCTTCAACCGAGCAAAAATCTCCTCCTCAGTCTCAGCATCCACAGCACTGGTCGGCTCATCCAAAACCCACACCGGCGCATCCCGAAGAACCACACGCGCCAACGCCAAACGCTGCCACTGACCACCCGAAAGACCAACACCACCAAACGACTCACCCAACTGAGCATCCAAACCACCCTCAAGACCACGCACAAAATCATCAGCACAAGCCACCGACAAGCCGACCACAAATCAGCATCACCAAGACGCTCAACCGCCGCCTGAGGCAAACCCAGAAGAAGATTTTCACGCACAGTCAGTTCATAACGGCCGTAGTCTTGACTCACCAAACCAACATTTGCCAACATGTTGTATTTACTCTCAGAAGAAGCACCCTTATACGTTATGCTCCCCTGGGCAATTGGTGTAATTCCAAGAATTGCATTTATTAGCGTTGTTTTTCCCGCGCCCGAGGCACCAACTACTGCAATCATTTGATTATTCATCAGCTCAAGATTAATATCTTTAAGCGCAAAAGACGACACGCCCTCATACTGAACGGATACATCTTTGCATATAATTTTTGAAATATTTTCACGGTTAAGGTTAGAAGTTTTTATCTCAGAAGCATGGTCGTAAGTATCAGAGTCGCATACCCTTCGGAATTGCTGAACAGATAATGCTCCATTAATAATCTGACCAAATGAATATCCCACCTCTTGGGTCGCGCCAACACAGGCAATGATTCCAATCAGCGATCCAGCCACATACGATATATCGGCTCCTGAATCCACAAGGAAGTACAGGGACGCAAAAAGTAAGACAGAGCAGAGTAGCCCTGCAACCATGGAGATGATTCCTCTAACACTTTCAAGGCTCAATTCCCTACCGGCTGCCCGGCGTCGCCAGGACGCTACGCGTTGCGAGAAAAATCGGGAGGCTCTCATGAGGTGAAGTTCTTGGGCGCGACTTTGAGCCATCAGATTGTCTAGATAGTAGTTCTCTACCCGATAGTCCTCGTACATTAGGGTGTATATAGCGTAATCACGTTTAGCGAGGATTACCATTGCAATAGATAGGGGTAGTGAACACAGTGCCGCAAAAATTGCTGCCACAATGCTGACGTTTGCAATATTAAAACAGAGGAGGAAAACCATCGCAAAGGAATTCACCAGTGTCATAACTGACATGGTGTGAACCTGCAATTCCTGTTTCGATATTGCCTCTCTAGCAGCACGTATATCTTCCTGTGATTTTGTGCTACCTATATCAGATAACGGAAATGTAGATAACCTGGTATTTAACATGCGGTGAACCCGATAGTTCATCTTTGATTTGAGGATAAGCATGTTACTTCTTACCCAGCGTTGAGCAATGATATTAATTCCGACAACAAGGGCAAGAGCAATAATATAAATCCATGCTGCGCCACCATTTGAACCGCTCAAGGCTGATACTGTATTACCGATCAGCAGGGACTGACTCAAGGGAATGCAGGCGATGACGGCTAGCGATAGGGCAGTGCTCACTAGGGTCACGGGACAGGTTTTCCAGGCTAGGCGGAAGGACCAGAGTATAGAAGAAAATAGATTTTTCATTCTCACCACGCTCACAAAGTCATATTGAACTCATCTTTGAGCCCTGAAACTCCTCGATGAGCGGACATCGAAACACTACCGGTGCCTCATTAGTTATTAGTTACCCTACCTCTCACTGAAAGATAAACACACATATTCGCGCGTGTCCAAGAATATTAAGCAGACATATCTGTGATAGTGCCGGGCACCCAAGAGCCAGCCGACGCCTCTACCCGCAACACCTCCCAGCCCTCTTCGTCATAGTCAGTCATATTAAGTTCATATTTCGCCTCAATGTCATGTCCAGAAATATTAGGACATCAACCGCCGCACACCTTGCACACCCTCGGAGGCGATGGGTAGAGTGAAGGCGTTATCTATCAAGAGCGACCGAGAGATCTGGCTCGTCGACGTCGCAGCAACCTCGCCAGTATCCCCACCGTCACGGTGCAGGGTACGGACAAGGTGCTCCCGCCAGGACCGATAGAGAAGAATACCCTTCGGCACCCCACGATGAGCCGTACCAGCAAACCGGTACAGCACATCCCGCAGAAGAATTCACGCACCCTGCCGGTGCGTATCTATCGGGTGAACACGAAGGATGGTTATGACGACAGTTCACCCGGCTCTTTCTTTTGAGCTGTTCCCTCCGCGCTCACACGCGAGCTGCGAGTCGCTACTGCACACCATTGCGGAGCTTGAGGGCACCAACCCCGACTACGTGTCGGTCACCTACGCCGGTGACGCGAAGCGCCGCCAGAAGACCCTGGCGCTGCTCGACCACCTGGTACACGAAACCTCCCTCACCCCGCTGGCTCACCTGATTTGTGCAGGCCATTCGGTGCACGAGCTGGAGCGTGCGGTCCGCCTGATTCTGGGTCTGGGCGTGCGCGGCTTCCTGGCTCTTCGCGGTGACATTCAGGAGGGTCAGGTTTCTGAGCTTCCTTTCGCCCGCTACCTGGTGGAGCTGATTCGCCGCGTTGAGCGTGAAGATTTCGCTCACCTGGCGGCTGGCAAGGTGTCGATTGGTGTGGCGGCGTACCCGCAGAAGCACCCGGAGTCCGCATCCCTGCTGCAGGATATTGAGATTCTGCTGTCCAAGCAGCGTGCCGGCGCGGATTTCGCGATCACTCAGGTGTTCTTTGAGGATGAGCGCTACAGCACCCTGGTCGACTCGGCACGCCTGGCGGGCGTGGACATTCCGATTATTCCGGGCATCATGCCGGTGACCTCGCTGAAGCGCCTGCAGAACCTCTGCCAGATGGCGGGCATGGCGGTCCCGGCGGATCTTGCGTACCGCCTTGAGACGGCAACCAGTGACGCTGAGCTGCACCGCATCGGTGTTGAGTATGCGTTGAACCAGTGCCGCACCGTGATGGATGCGGGCGCACCGGGTCTTCACTTCTTCACTTTCAACGAGCATGCGGCGGTTCTGGACGTTCTGGATCAGCTGGATTTGCCGCGGTACAGCAACCGTTTCTCTCAGCCGCTGAGCGAACTGGAATACGCCTAACCCACCCCTAACGCTCCTTGTCGGATGCGTTTCCATAATCTCCCCCACAAATATTCCGGGAGTTACGACCCCCGTTTCACCACCCACCGCTGGGTGGCGAAACACCGGAACTGACTCCCACATCTATCCCCAGTAAAGGAAAAATTACTATGTCGAACACCGCATTCCCCGCCGCAACCATTGTTGGTTACCCCCGCGTGGGCCGCTTCCGCGAACTGAAGAAGGCTCAGGAAGCTTTCTGGAAGGGCAAGGCAACCCTGCAGGAGCTGCAGGAAACCGCCGCTGACGTGCAGCGCACCTACTTTGAGCGCGTGACCGCCGCCGGTCTGAAGGCTGATAACTACTCGATTCCGGCAACCTTTTCCTACTACGACCAGGTGCTCGATGTGGTTCGCCTGTTCACCCTGGTTCCCGAGCGTCTGGCTGAGGCTAAGGACGGCCGCGGCCTGCTGGATCTGCCCGGCTACTTCGCACTGGCGCGCGGTACCGAGACCCTGCCTCCGCTGGAGATGACTAAGTGGTTCGACACCAACTACCACTACCTGGTGCCCGAGATCGGTGCCGACACCGAAATTAAGCTGAACCTTGAGGCTATTGACGAGCAGCTCGAGGTCGCAAAGCAGGCTGGCGTGAAGGTCCGCCCGCAGATTGTTGGCCCGCTGACCCTGTTGCTGGGCGCTAAGGCTGAGCAGGGTTCCGCTGAGGACTTCTCCCCCGTCGACCGTCTGGATGAGTTCGTTGCCGCATACGCTCAGGTGCTGGAGCAGCTGGCCGAGCGCGGTGTTGAGTGGGTTCAGCTGGATGAGCCGGGCCTGACCGTGGACCGTGCCGACAACGCGAAGGTGGCTGAGCTTGCCGAGCGCACCTACCGTGCCCTGGCTGCTGGCGAGAAGCGCCCGCAGATTCTGGTGACCAGCCCCTACGGTTCCCTGCGTGAGAACCTGCCGGCGCTGCTGGGTACCGGTATTGAGGCTCTGCACCTTGACCTGGTGCACGGCGTGTACTCGAAGGCTGAGCTGGAGTCTGTTTCTGCCGCTGGTGTGCACCTGGTTGCCGGTGTTGTGAACGGCCGCAACGTGTGGCGTGCCGATGTTCGTGCGGCTCTGAAGACTCTGGAGGCTCTGCCCGGCGCATCCGAGGGTGCTGTGTCGGTTTCCTCCTCGACCTCCCTGCAGCACGTGCCGCACGACCTGGCTCTGGAAGACCCGGCTGAGGTTCCCGTGGACGGCCTGGCATTCGCTGATCAGAAGGTCGCTGAGATTGCTCTGCTGGCTCGTGGCCTGGCTGAGGGTGAGGCTGCTGTTGAGCCGGAGCTGAAGGCTGCTGATGAGGCGCTGGCTCGCTTCGCCGCTGACCCGCGTAAGCACAACGACGAGATTCGTGCCCGCGCCGCAGCTGTGACCGCCGAGGACTTCGACCGCCCGACCATTGATGTTCGCCGCGCGGCTCAGGCTGACCTGAACCTGCCGAAGCTGCCGACCACCACCATTGGTTCTTTCCCGCAGACCGCTGAGATTCGCCGCCACCGTGCGGAGGCTCGTGCGGGCAAGATTTCCGCTGAGGAGCTGAACGGCTTCCTGCGTGACGAGATCGCTTCGGTCATCGCACTGCAGGAGGAGCTGGGCCTGGACGTGCTGGTTCACGGTGAGGCTGAGCGTAACGACATGGTTCAGTACTTCGCTGAGAACTTCGACGGCTTCGCAACCACCCGCCACGGCTGGGTTCAGTCCTACGGTTCGCGTTGCACCCGCCCCTCGATCCTGTTCGGTGACGTGAAGCGTCACGGTGAGGGTCTGCGCGGTGAGGCGTTTACCGTTCCGTGGAGCTCCCACGCACAGTCGCTGAGCGAGAAGCCGGTCAAGGGTATGCTCACCGGCCCGGTGACGATTCTGGCGTGGTCCTTCGTGCGTGACGACCAGCCGCGCCGCGAGACCGCTAACCAGGTGGCTCTGGCTCTTGCCGACGAGATTGCTGACCTGGAGGAGGCGGGCATCCGCATCATTCAGGTGGACGAGCCGGCTCTGCGTGAGCTGCTGCCCCTGCGCCGCGATGAGCAGCCGCAGTACCTGGACTGGTCGGTGAACTCCTTCCGCCTGGCAACCAGCGGTGTGAAGGATTCCACTCAGATTCACACCCACCTGTGCTACTCGGAGTTCAACGAGATTATCGACTCGATTAATGCTCTGAACGCTGATGTGACCAGCATTGAGGCGGCTCGTTCGCACATGGAGCTGCTGGCTGACATTCCGGAGAGCTTCGTTTCCGGTCTGGGCCCGGGCGTGTGGGACATCCACTCCCCGCGTGTTCCTTCTCAGGAGGAGATTGAGTCCCTGCTGAAGGCTGCGATTGGTTACGGCACCATTGCTGACCTGTGGGTGAACCCGGACTGCGGTCTGAAGACTCGTGATTACGAGGAGACCAAGCAGTCTCTGCGTCACCTGGTGGATGCCACCAAGGCGATCCGCGCATCCCTCTAGGAGGCGCCTATTGGTTCCGCTGCCTGCTGCGGGTTGACCGGATGATGGTTTGCTCGCGGTAACCTGCGGCAGGTGGCGGCTGTTCGGCTTCGTGCCGGTATGCGTACCGACTGTATGCCGAGCTTTTGGGGATAGATAACGGGCCCGCCCGTACGGTTTTTCTTCTGCACCGTGCGGGCGGGTTTTCTGCATCCTCGGAGGGTGCAGAGGGCGCGTCCTTGAAGGGGCTACCGCCTTCTCTGCCACCCGCGTAGCCCACTGAGAGGCGCCCAAATGCCGCTGAGAAGCACCTGTGCCGGTGAGCCACCATCCGGCGCGGTGCCGGGCATCCTGTGGCTTGCGGGCGTAAGAACATAGAATGGAACCATGACTACTAACTCTGGAATCACTAAAGAATGGGTGGATGAAACCGTCAAGCCGGGCGACGATTTCTTCCGCCACGTCAACGGTAAGTGGCTGGCAACCCACGAAATCCCGGCGGACCGCCCCAAGGATGGCGGCCTGTACACCCTCCGCGATAACGCAGAGAAGCACGTGCGTGAGCTGGTGGAGAAGATCGCGAAGGAGCAGCCGGAGTCCCGTATTGGCGCACTCTACAACTCCTTCATGGATGTTGAGAAGATTGAGGCGGACGGCCTAGAGCCGCTGCTGAAGGAAATCGCCCCGATTCTGAACTCGGCAACCCCCTCCCACCTGGCTGTGACCCTGGCGTTGCTGTCTCGTGCGGGTCTGCCGCAGCTGTTCGCCTGGTACACCAGCAACGACCCGAAGGACCCGAAGAATTACACGTTCTTCCTGTACCAGTCGGGTCTGGGTCTGCCGGATGAATCCTACTACCGTGAAGAGAAGCACGAGCAGGCGTGCGCGGCGTATGTTGAGCATATTGCCCGCATGTTTGAGCTGACCGGTCTGGCTGAGGGCTTCGGCCTGACCCCGGAGCAGGCGGCTCAGCTGGTGTTCACTCACGAGTCTGAGCTGGCTCGTCTGCACTGGAACGTCGTGGAAAACCGCGACGCTGAGGCGACCTACAACCCGTACCAGGCAACCGAGCTGGATGAGAAGTTCCCCGGCTTCCCGTTCTCCCAGTGGCTACTGGCGCTCGGCGCTGACCCGGAGACCCTGGGTCAGGTCATTGTGGCTCAGCCGTCCTTCTTTGAGGGTGCGGCTAAGCTGTTCACCTCCATCCCGCTGATGAGCTGGAAGCTGTGGGCTGTGTGGACTGTGCTGCGTTCGCGCGCGCCGTTCATGTACGACGAGCTGGTTCAGGAGAGCTTCAACTTCTACGGCAAGACCCTCTCGGGCACCCAGCAGATTCGTGAGCGCTGGAAGCGCGGCGTGGGTGCTGTTGAGAAGGCTCTGGGTGAGGAGATTGGTCAGGAGTACGTGGCCGTGCACTTCCCGCCTTCGCACAAGGAGAAGATGCTGGTTCTGGTCGGCAACCTCCTGGAGGCGTACCGCGAGTCTATTGAGTCGCTGGACTGGATGACTGAGGCAACCCGCGAGAAGGCGCTGGAGAAGCTGTCGAAGTTCGTCACCAAGATTGGTTACCCCGATAAGTGGCGTGACTTCTCCGCACTGGAGCTGGTGCCCGGTGACCTGTTTGAGAACCTGCGCCGTACCGGTGCGTTTGATGCTGACTGGCTGATTGCCCGTAAGGGTCAGCCGGTGGATAAGTCGGAGTGGCTGATGACTCCGCAGACCGTGAACGCGTACTACATGCCGCCGGCGAATGAGATTGTGTTCCCGGCAGCGATTCTGCAACCGCCGTACTTCAACCCGGATGCTGACGATGCGGCGAACTACGGCAATATCGGCATGATTATTGGCCACGAGATTGGTCACGGTTTTGACGATCAGGGTTCCCGCTATGACGGCGACGGCAAGCTGGAGAGCTGGTGGACTGAGGAGGATTACGCGAAGTTCAAGGAGCGTACCGCAGCGCTGGTGGAGCAGTACAACGCGTACGTTCCGGTGGGTCTGGACCCGAAGTTCCACGTGAACGGTGAGCTGACTCTGGGTGAGAACATTGGCGACCTGTCCGGCATGTCGATTGCGTTGAAGGCGTACCGCCTGGCGTTGAAGAAGCAGGGCATTGAGTCGCTGGCTGACGCGCCGGTGATTGATGGCATGACTGGTATTCAGCGTTTCTTCTTCTCGAATGCTCGCGGCTGGTGCACGAAGTCCCGCCCGCAGCATGCTGAGGTGATGATTTCGGTGGATCCGCATTCGCCGGATGAGTTCCGTGTGAACGGTGTGGTGCGCAATATTGATGAGTTCTATGAGGCGTTTGGTGTCTCTGAGGGCGATGCACTGTACCTGGCTCCGGAGGCGCGCGTGCGCATCTGGTAGCACCTCGATAAGGGTATATGCTTTATTGCGTATATAAGAAAGGCGCCCGCCTCGTGGGTTTATCCCATGGGGCGGGTGCCTTTTAGGTGTAGAATCTATACGCTTCTAGGCTGCTGAATTTTAGGAAGCAGAAGCCGAGGAAGAAGCTACTGCAGAAGCCGAGGACGAAGAAGAAGCACGCATACCGGTCAGCTTCCACGCGCCGTTCTCATACACGCCGTGCAGGGTGCGCTCCACCTCGTCCTTACGATCCGATTCAGAGGGAGCTTCCTGCACACGGTCCTTGCTTGCAATGAACTCGCCGGGATCCATAGTCAGGCGGATATTCCAGTTGTAGGTGTCACCCTCACGTTCGGGCTGCGCGGAAAGCATGGTGATGGTGACGGACGCGTCGTGCATCCAGGCTTCACCCTTAATCAGCTTCTCGCCAAGAGTGCCACCTGCCGGCTCAATCATGCTCTTCAGCTCGGACTTGTCGAGCGCGCATTCACGCAGCGGCTCGGTCTTACCGGTGCGCATGTAGTATTCCATGGCTGCGCCGAAGAACGCGATGGACTGGTACAGGCCTTCCACGCTGTTCTCGTTAGCGACGGCAGGCTTGGTCGGCACGGGGGCGTTCTTGGAAGGCTCGGTGCGGGTTGCGGGCTGGTAGTCGGAAGGCTTAGAGGTGTAACCGTCCAGGACTGCAACGCCGGAGTAGTCGGTGCGTGCGGTCTTGGACGCAGTTGCGGAAGCGGATGCACTACCGGATGCAGATGCAGAGCCGCTGGCTGCCTGGGGCTGTGCACCGCATGCTGCCAGGAGGGTCGCACCACCGGTTACTGCGAGCAGGCCGAGGGCGGATCGGCGGGTTACGTTCTTCATGGGTTCTCTCTATCTGTGGTGTATTTTCCGCACCGCGGTGCGGGTGATGCCTGGGGCATCTAACGGGAAGACGGCACTACACGAGTGTAGTGCCGTCTTCCAGTATATGTTTTTACAGCTGTATTTCTTTAGCCGCCGTAATAGTAGTAGTGGCCGTAGGAGCTGCCGTAGTAGTCGCTGATGACGATGCGGCCGCGGCGGCCGTAACGGTTGGAGTAGTAGCCGTTGTGGGGGGGTGCGGCGCACGGTCGGGCGGTAGGTGGTTGCCTGTGCGGGGGTGAGCAGTGCGCCGAGGGCGGTTGCTGCGCCTGCGCCTGCGGCGGCGAGTGCTGCGCGGCGGGTGAGGCGTGCGGGCTTCTTGGTGGCCATGATGTGCCTTTCGGGGTTGGTGTTTCTGTGAAGTGACATGGTGCGTGCACGGCGTGCGGCTGTGCGTTGACCATTTCTTATTGTAAGCCTCAACGTTAATGTTTTTACGTGCAGAGTACACCTTCTAGTTGAGGCTTAAACCATGCGGGCTAGTCCACGTTTTTCCGGCAGAAAAATTACGGAAATATTAGTTGAGCAACACACCGGGTGCGCGCTCAATACGGGATAAATACGGGCTGAATCGCGGGCTACATGTCTACTTCGGCGAGGCCGGTGATTTCCTTGTCCTTAATGTGCGGGATGGTGGAGCTCCAGTTCATCCACGCCTTGACCTGGGCGGCTTCTTCGGGGTTGTTCATGTCTGGCCAGCGGTCGTTTTCGATCCTGAATCGGGTCATTGCGAGGAGGTAGTAACCGTCATCGCCGGGGCTGAAATTCGTAATTGTCTTGCCTGATTTTGTTTTAAAAGTAACGCTGTCTGACTCGTCGCTATCAGAGGCCTGGCTGTATGAGACTGCATCGATTGCGTTGAGCGGGTAGAAGACCGTGTCTAGAAATGATTCGCCCCTTTCGATTCCTTCCGGCGAGATTTCGGTGTAATCCTCAACGGGTCCGTAGAAGAAGCAGATAGCCATGCACATGGCGCAGAACGCTGCGATGTCGTAGAAAAGGTGGAATCCCATGTCGCCAAGTAGGTGCGTTAGGAACATTGCGACAGGAAATGTGAGAGCTACAAAGCCGGCCAGGATGATGTTGCGAAGCTTACCTCGGATGATGTGGATGTTTTCGGCGCGTAGCTTCTTGTCGTGGCGGCGGCTCATCTCATGGGTGATAACGGCGCGGCAGATTTTGTACATCAGCCCAAGGCTTAGCACGCCCCATACGGCAATCATGGTGTAGGTAATTATCATGGTGGTCAACTGCCCTTTCTATCTATCGGTGACCCGCAGCCTTCCAGCAACAGCGCGGAGGGTGCTGGTTCGTTCTCAGAGTAGCCGAGGAAATCGGGTGGTTAGGCACGGATTCGGGCTATCTGCGAAGTGGTTGCCGAGTCTTCACCCGAGCATTGCGTCGAGTTAACCTCCCGTCCAGATACGGTGCGATAGGCTAAGAACGTGCCCGCCACCTCACCGGGGCGGGCGCGATTCACCAACCACCGCACAAGGACGTACATACTATGAACGCTGCTGAAACCGGAACCCTTTGGGGACTTATTGTTGCCCTGATACCGGGCTACCGTATTAGCTCGGCAAACCCACGCTGAACAAGAGGCAGAAGAGGCCCATCCTGGCATATATCTTCTTCTGGTTTGTAACTATCCTCGGGTTTGTCGGCATGCCGCTTATTTGGCTGTCTCTTGGCCTCGGGGATGAGCAACCAGGAACAGAGGATTTTACTGTTGCAATTTCTGGCCTCATTTTTAGCATCGTGTCTCTTGGTCTGCTGGGGGCTCTCCCGCTAAATCACTGCTACGCCTTCTACCTCGAGCTACGCGAGGATTGCGTGCGGTGGCGTAACTGGCGGTGGAAGGAACGCACCTTCACCTACCCGTCCATCACGTTCGCGCATGTGGAGAACAACGGCAAGAACGGGTTCTTGCGCATTGGCAGCACTGAGATGGGTAAGCGTACCTGTAGTTTTGACCCGTATCAGTTTGATGCGACGATTCTTATGGCGCAGGTGCTGTACCGTGACGATCACGGGCGCTGGGCTGAGGAGGACGGCCTGGATGTGATAAGTGTGGTGGGGATGTACGGCTCATCGCAAGACATTTATGCCCAGTTTTATGACTTGTGCGAGACGAAGTACGTTGTTGGGCAGACGAAGAGTGAGCGTCAGAAGCGCCGCCGCCGTGCTGCCCGTAATGAGGCGCGTAGGCTGGAGCGTCTGCAGGCACGTGAAGAGGCACGCCGCGAAGCGCAGCAAGCCAAGAAATCCCGGAAGGCTAATGAGGAATGAGGTGAGTGATGGAATCTCATAACAAATGGTCGGAAAGAATAACAATGCTTTTTCTGACGATGTGCGTTGGATATATCTTTTTTATTATTCCCATAAATCTACGTGATGACAGTGACGGTTTCACCGCTACCTGCACCGTAACTAAGGCGTACACGCAGGAGCGTCGCGGAACGGACCTGGGCGGCATGACTGACATTGGTTTGAAGGGGGTCTTTGAGACTGAGGAGTGTGGCACGCTCACGATGTTTGAACCCCCTGAGGGCTGGAAGATTTCCGCATATGTCAAGACCGCACAGCCTAGAAAAAGTACCTATTCCATGTGTCTAATCGTTCACCTAAGAAAGATCGGGATTTCGTGACGACCCGCTTTGAGGAAATCAAGGAATGACAGTTCGCAGCTCCAGAACCTGCGGAGAACCTGCCAGACAAGACAGTAAGAGAGTAGGAAAGCAATGTTCCCCTGGATCAAGAAACGCATACCCCCGGAAGCCAGAATTTTCATTAGTCTTGTTCTGAGTATGGGGTTATTGCTTACATTCATGCACTATACAACGCATATCGAAGATAAAAATTGGTACGCCGTATGCACCGTGAAATCAGCTAGAGTTGAAATTGTTGGGGGTCAGGTGTCAAACATGACTGACACTTCTCCCAAAGGCATTTTCGAGACAGATGAATGTGGTGTTATTGAAATGTATAACGCTCCAGATGGCAAAAATATTCCGGAGTATGTTTCCCAAATTCAGACGGGAAAGAAATATAAAATGTATAAAACATGGAGCACGAGAAATGATGATAGAAACTTTAACACTCTTCGCCTTGAAGAAATTAAAGAATAACCAGCTCATGAGCTAAAAATAGAGCCTCGGGTGGTGTGAGTCTTCGACTCGCACAGCCCGGGGCTTTCCATACGACATCTGCAAGCTAGTTTTCGCCCTAGCCCACACCTTCAACGATGCGGGGGCAGGCTCACCCCCAGAGCAGCTCAGGAAATCGGGTGGTCACGCACGGTTCTTGGCCCTCTGATGAATGGTTGCCGAGTCTTCATCTTAGCCTTGCACCCAGTTAACCTTCTGGTCAGATACCGTGCGATAGGCTAAGGGTGTGCCCGCCACCTCGCCGTAGCGAGCACGATTCACCAACCACCACACAAGGACGTACACACCATGAGCACAGTTTTTGAGACGACCCGCTTTGAAGACATCACAGAATAACAACCTGCAGCCCAGAAAGAAGGTGAAGAGCAATGAAGAAGAACTCCCCAAGGAAAAAGAATGTTTCAAAGAAAAGAAACAGTTCAAAGAAAAATGGTTACCCAAAGAAAAAATCTATTATCACGAAGAAGCCCACAAAGAAAGTCACTTTCAAGAATTTTCTTCGCTCAAAGGCTATAGATATTTGGCGTGACCGCGAGAGAATCCTACTGATGTTGTGCATTCTGGCATTTCCCGCATCCTTATATTTCATTTCTTATGTCAACCCGTACAACGACTCCACTATCTGCACTGTCACCTCCGTCGAAATCATTGAGCACGAAGACCCATACTCAATCTCCGGTGAATTCGAAACGGAAGAGTGCGGAATCATCACAACATCGAACGCCCCCAATGGGGAACGTATCTACCCCTACCTCCAGAACTTCAAGACGGGCAAGAAATACAGGGCATATAAATCTCTGCTGACCCGAAACGATGAATTCGACTTCAGCGTCCTCCGCTTTGAAGAGATCAAAGAGTAACCCCACCTCCGCAGAAAGGAATCCACCATGGACATTATCGGTGACTTTATCATCGGCTTTTTTGGAGAGGCCATCGCGTCCTCACCAACCCTGCAGCGAGTGCTCCTGTGGATTCTTTTCTCCATATCCATTCTTCTCATGTTTGTCCCCCTCATGACGGGTGAATACGCGTGGAGCATCCTATCCATCTCGATAATGCTGTTTTCTGTTGTGACGATTGACGGCACTCATGAGCACTGCGTGAAAAACACCAAGAATGGCGGCGCGTACCATTACTTTCTGCTGACGGTGGGCACGCTCTGCGTTACCGCGATTGTTCTGCTCGCTGCTCTCTCCCTGGCGAGTGTCCCGCCGGTTGCTTTCACCCCGCAGGCGGACGGCATCAATTTTGCGCCCTGGTATGTGGCGGCGTCCGCGCTGATTCTGCTGCTGTTCTTCTACAATGCCGCGCAGCCGAGCGACGAGATCCCTGACCTGCGCCGCATGGAGCGCATCAACCGGTACGTGCGTGCGGTGGTGCTGGGTGTGAGCGCCCTGATGGTGCTCTTCTGCTTGGTTATTCCGGTGGCTTCGTTCGCCACCGCCGGGTATGAGCCCGTGGGTGTTTCGGTGGTGCTGTGCCTGGTGCCGGTCTTCCTGATTTGTGCGACGCGCCCTGTTCAAGCTGTGGGCGGCGACCTTTGAGGAGGGCACTGCCGGGTATGGCGTGTTGCGTGGCTTCTGCGTAGCCCTGGTGGGTTTGGGTGGATGTTTGGCGGCGGTTCGTCTTGCCGCTGATGTTGTGCAGTACGGTAGCGGGTTGTCGCTGGTGTACGTGGTGCCGGTGATCGCCTCGTACCTGCTGGTGAAGAGGTACGTGACTGTGGGTATCGCTATCCTCGAGAAGGAAGATGACGAAGAGGAGCCGGAGGCTGAACCTGCAGCCCACTAAACAGTGGAACCCCGTGGACTAAGAGATGATCTCAGCCGCGGGGTTTTTCTATGTTGCACAGAGTTCGGTAAGTGCACTAGGTTGAAACGAAATGAAAAATACTTTTAACTATCACCTCAAGGTTGAATTGAATATCCTGATGAGGCACCGACTAGGAGGAAAAAATATCAACCTTCTCATATTGGACTGATAAAGTGGTACGGGGCTTTTTCTCTTTCCGGCTTTGCCCCTGACCCTTTCCACTCAGGTGGGCACTATACAGTGGCGTTTCAGACTTGCCGCTGTTATGTGTCTGCACGGTATATAACTCAACGAAAAGATCATCATGACCAACCACACCACAGCGCGTCAGCGTCTACTCCGCTTCCCTTTGATTTTGGGTGTCACGACGGCACTCATTTTCTCTTCCTGCTCCACGGGCACGAACAATAACGGCACCCCTTCCGATAAGGGCACTGTTACTTCTCAGAGTCCCCGCCAGGTGGAGAACGCTACTAATGTTCTGCAGAACGTGAATGTTCAGATGGGCCGTGACGGCGAGGTTTCGTCGATTGAGTCGACCAACATTTACGTTAATGACAAGGATCGTACGAGCTCCACGAGCAATGTGCAGTTCAAGCCGAAGGACGTCGTTAATGACCTTCCTGTGCGTGTGAGCCTGCAGTATTCTACTGAGCGCGGTAGCGGCACTAACCTGAATGATTTGAACGGTTACAGTGGCGAAATCACGATTAAGGTTACGGTCGAGAACCTGACGGTGAAGACCGAGGACGTCACCTATGACGCATCCGGTACTAGCCGTACTAGCCCTGCACCGGTTGGTACTCCGTTCTCTATTGCTGCTTCTACTGTTCTTTCTGGTTCTCCTACTCAGGTTATTACGACCCCTGATGCGGCTAATTCGTCGACGAATGGTGTGGTGAGCACCAATGATGAAGGTAAGGCGGTTGTTCAGTGGGGCGCTATTTCGGCGCCTCCGGTGACTGGTAGTTCTTCTTCTTTTGTGTTGAAGGTTAAGGCGAAGGATTTTAGTGCGCCTACCTTCAACATTTCGGTGCAGCCTGGTTTTGCTTCTGATTTGTCTGGCGCGGGAATCATTACTAATGGTTTCACCTCTCAGGATGCGTCTCAGGTGGCGCTTCTGCAGCGCACTATTGATACGGTCAACGAGGTTAATACGACGTTGACTAGCGCTAGTTCGCAGGTTGCTCAGGTGCGTCAGAGCCTGGATGATACGTCTGCAACTTTGGGTAAGGACACTGCCGAGCATCTGAAGACTCAGAATGAATCATTGACGAAGACCATGCAGGGTCTGCAGGCGAATATTGAGAGCCTGCAGAAGGATCTTTCTGAGGCTTCGCGTACTAACAATTCTCAGCTGATTTCTCAGTTGGAGCGTACTGTTGCTGCTCTTCACTCGATGTTGGGTGATACGACGGCGCGCCCCAATGTGTCTGTTTCCCATAGCGGCGGTCGTTGTGTTGTGCATCGTGAGGAGGGTGCGAATAGCCGCAGTGTGTACGGTAATTTGGTCCAGCTGTCTGCTGTTCTGAATGCGTATGCGGAGGCAAGCTCGGATTGTCAGCAGGATCTTACGGCTTCGATTCGTGAGATTGTTGGCCCGGAGCATCCGACCGCTGAGACTTGCTCTTCTAACGGTTCGGTGACCTGTGCCCTGTTTGGTGCGTCGGTGACCGTGCAGAGTTCTTTGATTGCACTGGTTGCTACCGGTGAGAAGATTGTGGATCACCTGCAGCCGGAATATTTGAAGGGTGCGAACAACAACTATTCGGCGTTGAAGCGTCAGATGGATGAGCTTGTTGAGCAGGTGGAGAAGGACCCGTCTTCTCTTGATGGTGATGCTGTGCGTTCTTTGAGCGAGAAGGTTAGTGCGGCTCGTCAGAGCGTGAATCAGATGAAGGAAACGTCGAGTCGTCTGATTGAGAGCATCAAGAACGTTCATTCTCGTGCGGCTTCTGCTCGTGCGGAGCTGGTGGACGGTTCTGGTTCTATGAGCGCTCAGAATAAGGAACTGGCGGAGCAGCTTTGTGCTCTGTCTACTGAGCGTGGCGGTTCTCTGTCTGCTGAGCAGGTTGAACATCTGCGTGGCTACTTGACGGCTTCTTCTTGTGGTGGCGCGGCTTCGCCGTCTGCTGCCCCGTCTTCTGAGGCGCCGTCTGAGGCTCCTAGCCCTGCGCCGTCTGAGTCTGCTTCTGTGGCTCCTTCTGAGGAGCCGTCGAAGAAGGTTGAGGCTCCTTCCGCGGCTCCCTCTTCTGAGGCGCCTTCCGCCGAGCCTACTGCTACGGAGGGTAATACTCGCGTCATTACGGTGGAGAATGCGAATGAGCGTACCTACACTTCGAACACCCCTGCCGCACGTACTCCGATGGAGCAGCGTATTGCTGCCGCGGCAGCTGCGTGGGATGAGGTTCTTGCCGCTACTTCGATGGACGACCCCAAGGAGGGTCTGGCTCGCGACGCCAAGGACCTTAACGATGCTGTGAACGCGGTAGATGGTGCCCTGGGCGAAGTTGAGAAGACCCTGAACGATGCCGCAAACGCGGAGAAGAAGGAAGAGCCTACTGAGGAGGCTAAGGTTTCTCTGCGTGATCGTATCCATTCAGCTTCGGATGCTGTCAATGCTTTGGGTAAGAACCTGGAGGATATGACGAACATGCAGGCTGACCTCTCCACCGCTATTAAGGAAGCATTCAAGGAGTCTGCCGATGAGACTCGCGAGAGCCTGACGAGCATGATTAGCGAGGAGATTCGTAAGGTTTCGAGCGATGGTTCTTCTAGCGCTTCGGCTGCTAAGGAGGCGTTCTCCGCTTCGATTGCTGGCATTACTGATACCGCGAATACTGTGGTTCAGGTGGCTGGTGAGTCTATAGAGGTTCAGCACAAGGATATGAATGATCGTATTGAGGGCCTGCGTCAGTCTCTGGATTCGGTGACTGAACGTTCTCTGGTTGCTCTGAGTACCCGCGCTGAGAACGCTACCCGAGATTTGGCTGGTGCGTCCGTTCAGCTGAATAACGACCTGTCGAAGCTCATGCTTGATTTGGGCGATAGCAACGCTGAGGGCGCTGGCCTCTTGGGCGCGCTCAAGAGCAATAGCGCGAAGGCTGGGGCGGCTGATTACCAGCTTGCTTTGGCGATGCAGAATGCTCAGGGTTACACGAACCTCCGTTCTGAGGATATTGCCGCTCTGCAGAAGCGTCAGGCACAGTTCAAGGCGTCGCTACAGCGTCTGCGTTCGCTGCCGACCTTCCATCTGTCGAATGCTGGCAGTGCAGAGGTGAAGACGGTGTACACCTTCCAGATTGGTGATTAGCCGTGGGGTTTTCCCCTCATTTGGGCTCTGATTCAGGTCCTCACCGCCGCGAGGGCAGACGGCTCACTCAGCGCACCGTGGTGTGGTGTGTCAGTCTGTGTGTGCTGTTTAGCCTTGCGGTGGTGGGGATCTGGTACGGCGTGCGCGCTGTGACTCCTCAGCCTTTGCCGCTTGGCACGGGTACGAACCCTGCGTCTGCGGTGACGGTTCAGCAGGCTATTTCTCTTCCTGCGTCTGGTCGTGAGCCTGTTATTGGTGTTGTCGCTACTTTTGGTGATGATGCTGAGGGGTCTGCGTGGCGTCTGAATGCTCAGGGTGCTCGTGTTGCGCAGTACCGTCTGGCTTTGGGTAATTCTTCTGTGAAGGTTCTTTATGCGAACGATAAGGGAACGGAGCAGGGTGCCCGTGAGGCGGTAGAGAAGCTCTCGTCTGAGGGCGCTTTGGGTATTGTGCTTGCTTCTCGGGGTGAGCATCTTCGGGGTGCTACGGCTGCTGCTAAGGAACGCAATGTTGCGGTGATTGAGGCGTATGACCGGGTAGATACTGGCGATGGGGTATGGAGTTTTGCTCTGGACCCTGAGCGGGAGAAGCAGGTCTATACGACTGCTATTCGTTCGCTTGCCGGTGCATCCAGCACGGGTTCTTCGCAGCAGCTTGATGGTGTGCGCACCATCCTGTTGGATGCGGGTGAGGGCTCTGCGCCGGACCTTCCCTATACGAATCGCGTTCAGGTTTCTGCTGATGAAGACAGCATAAAAGACACTCTCAAGGAGCTGACGCGCCTTCTGGGCGATAAGTCTTCGGGCTCTTCTCCTGTTCTGGTTTTGACGGGTTCAGCGTCGACTCAGGCGAAGGTGCTTCGTTCTCTTCAGAGGGCGGGTATTACTTCTCCGGTGATTGCGGGTGAGGAAGCTTTGACGGAGCCTTTATGCGTCTTCTTCTGGAGAACGGTGGTTCCTTGACTGACAATATTCGCGTCGTGGGGCGTGTGCAGGCACGTGCGGCGGCGTTGAGTGCTGATGACGCCGGTCGTGCTTCTTCGGCGTTTGTCTCGACGGTTGAGCGTATGAAGAACGATTCTTCGCTCAAGGATTTGTCAGGCGAACAGTCGTTTTCCAAATCGGCAGTGTGGGCGGATGCTCCCTCTCATAACGCGCTCTTGGCTTTTGCGTATGCCACGAGCCAGGTTCGTGAATACACTCCCGAGGCGGTTCGACGGGTTCTAGGAACCCTTCGTTTGGACGCTAAAGATTCTACGGTCGCGTATCCGTTGGATTTTTCGTCTTCTTACGCCGCGGGCGGGCAGGTGGGTCTTCTTTACCCGACCGCGGAAGCTTCGATGATTCAGGGCGGGTCTTCCTCAACGGATGCGGTGAATCCGCCGGTGTGGATGCTTCGCACGTTCACCTCAGAATCTCGCGACTAGCTTTTCCAAACAAAGCCTAATCCGACAGAGCCAGCCCATCACACCCCGGCTTTCGGGTATTACTTCTAGTCCGTCCACCAGCGGGGCTCACGATTTATCTATTTTGGAGAACACCTTATGCGCTTTTTCATTGATCTTGAAGAGCATAACGGGAGCTATGAACTAGACTCCTGGCAGCCTGAGACGACCATCGCTGATCTCATCCAGGCGACCGGTGGTCCCTCCCTGCCCGCCGACGAGCCGCTGTATTGCGATAATCGCCCGGTGACGGCATCCTCCACTCTGGCGGAGGTCAAGCCGATGGAGGGTATGCGCATCTCCAGAGCACCGCTCTCCTACCCTTCCCTGGTGCAGGGCTGGAGCGTCTGTTTGAGCGGCGGTTCGACGGTTACCCTGCCGCACCCTATCCCTTCTTCGCGTCCTCTGGTGGCGGGTCGTTCCCCGTACGCCGATATTGTGCTGCCCACGGCGAGCGCGTCGTGGGAGCATCTGCACCTGCAGGCGATTCATGATGAGTCGACAAACACTCAGAAGGTGCGCATCACTGACCCGGGTTCTACGAACGGTAGTTTTGTGGACGGTCAGAAAATCCCTGAGGAGGGTCTGACTGTTTCTGAGAGCACCACGATCCATGTTGGTGATTGTGTTCTGACTCTGCAGCCTGCACCTCAGGAGAAGGCTGCGCCTCGCCCCGGTAGCGCCCCGAATGTGAGCGCGTCGGGTACCGCACCGTTTAACCGTCCGCCGCGTCAGGGTGCGTTGAGCGCCCCGGATAAGGTGGAGGCGCCTACCCGCAAGAATGTTTCTGACCCGCCAAAGTTCAATCTTGCGATGGCGGTGGGCCCGATTATTATGGCGGCGGCGATGGTCGCGATTATGCAGGAGATTCGTTACGCCCTTTTCGCGATGCTCAGCCCCATTCTGAGTATTGGCATGTGGGTGGAGCAGAAGCGTCGTCACGCTAAGGACAAAGTGAAGGAACGTGTGCGTTTTGAGCAGGAAATGGAGAAGTTTAAGGAACGTATCGCTCTGAGTAACCGTGAGGAAATTGAGCGTCTTCACGACCTAGCCCCGGCACCGGATGCCGTTCAGCTGCGGGCGCTTCTTCCTGCAATGACGCTGTGGCGTCGCCGGAGCACCAGCCCTGACCTGTTGACTTTCCATGTGGGTACTGGGCATATTCATTGGGCTCCTGAGCTGACGAAGCCGAGCAATCCTGAGCCTGAGGTTCAGCATATTCTTGAGCACAATACCCTATGGGATGCCCCGCTGGTTGCTGACCTGCGTGAGGGTGGCGCTATCGGTATTGTGGGTCCGCGTGAGCAGTCTCTTGCCCTGGCGCGTAGCCTGGTGCTGCAGGCGGCGACCCACACGGGTCCTGCTGATATGACGATTGCGGTCTGTGCTGATTCGGCGCGCTCGCAGGACTGGGTGTGGACGTCGTGGCTTCCGCACATGCATATGGCGCAGAACCAGCAGATGCGTTGGTTTGCTTCTGGTAAGGAGCAGTCGGATCAGATGCTGCGCTCTCTTTACAACGATATTGAGTCTCTTCCGACCCGCGGCCTGTGCGTGGTCGTTGATTCGGATACCCTCACTGAGGGCCGTGAGTCGCCGGCACGCGACCTTTTGGCATATGGCGATGAAGTGCGTCTGATGGCGAATAAGACTGCTGCTGCGGGGGCTCGCCGTGTTGCCGGTATTGTGTTGGCTTCTTCTGTTGATCGTCTTCCTGCGTCGTGTACTTCGGTCGTGGAGATCGGTGAGGAGGCTTCCATCACCTATTCGGAGCCTCGCCGCCGTTACACGGTGAATGACGGTGTGCTCGCCGGTGTGAGCGCTGAGGATGCTCTTCATGTGGCGCGTACTTTGGCGCATCATGAGGACCCTGAGCGTCTGCTGTTGGGTGGCGGTTTGCCGCAGCTGGTGAGCTGCCTGAGCTGGTTGGTTTGCCAACCCCTCCGGGTGCTGAGGATATTGAGGCGTTTTGGTCGCAGGCTAATGGTTTCAGCACAGAGATTGGTGTGGGTGATTCTGGCGCGTTCACGCTGGACTTGGTGAAGGATGGTCCTCACGGTCTGGTGGGTGGTACCACTGGTTCGGGTAAGAGTGAGTTTTTGCGTTCATTGGTGGCGGGTTTGGCTGCGCACCATGATCCGAGCCGTTTGAACTTTATTCTGGTTGACTTTAAGGGTGGTGCGGCGTTTAAGACGTGTGAGCGTCTACCGCATACGATTGGTACTTTGAGCAACTTGGATGCTCAGTTGGCTCACCGCGCTATTGAGTCGTTGGAGGCGGAGATGGACCGTCGTCAGCGCCTGTTTGCGGCTGCCGGCGAGGGTGTGGACAACATTAAGGATTATTTGGCGACGAACCCGTCGGAGCCGATGCCTCGCCTGTTGCTGGTGATTGACGAGTTCGCGATGCTGGCAAAGGACTTCCCGGATGTCCTGTCGTCGCTGGTGAGCATTGGTGCGGTGGGTCGTACCCTGGGTGTGCACATGATTTTGGCGACTCAGCGTCCTGCCGGCGTGGTGAATGACGACATTCTGGCGAATACGAACTTGCGTGTGGCGTTGCGTGTGCAGAGCCGTGAGGATTCTTCGAACGTGATTGGTGTTCCGGATGCTTCGGAGATTTCGCGTTCGCAGATGGGTCGCGCCTACGTGAAGCTGGGCCAGAACGATATTTCGCCGGTGCAGACAGCCCTGGTGACGGGTCAGAGTGGCACTGAGGTGGTGACTTCTCTGGAGGTTCGCGCGACCGATAGTATCGGTATTCCTCGTTCGGAGCGTGCGCGCCCGAAGGTGTCGTCAAGTGATGCGAATGACCTGGATCTGCTGATTGATGCTGTTGTGGCAGCCCATGCGGCTCGTGGTGCAGTTGCTCCTCGTAAGGTGTGGCCTGAGCCGTTGGGTTCGTATGTTGATTTGGCTGATTTTGGTGTTCGTGGCTTCCCGGACCCGGATCTTCCCACTGTGGGTGGTGTCCGGGACGGTGTTCTGATGTGCACTTTGGGTGATGAGCCTGAGCTGCAGCGTCAGGTGCCTATGGGCTGGAATATTGAGATGAGCAACCTGCTGTTGGTGGGTGTTGCCGGTAGTGGTACGACTACGACGATTCAGTCTGTGGTGTTGGGTTTGGCTCAGCATTATTCGCCGGAGGACATCGATATTGTTCTGGTGGATATGGGCGCTGATGGCTTGTTGCCGTTGGGCTCTTTGCCGCATGTTGTTTCTGCTGTGGGTACCGGTCAGGGCGCTAGGGAGCGTCAGGCTCGTTTCTTGCGTTTTGTGAAGTCGGAGCTTGATGCCCGCCGTGCTGATGCATCACGCCGTAAGCCTCTTTTCATTGTTTTGGATGGTTTTGCGACGCTGCGTGATGAGTTCTCTGACGCTGTGAGCATGGATTTGTTGGCGAATTTCTACCGAGTGTATGCGGATGGTCCTGCTGTTGGTATTCACTGCGTGGTGTCGACGAGCCGCGCGAAGAATATTCCCTCGCAGATTCTTGATGCTTCGTTGCAGACGTGGTTCTTCCAGCTGAGCGATGTCCACGATTATTCCTCGCATGGTATTCGCGGCACGAATGTTCCGGCTGCGGTTCCTGGGCGTTGTGTTGACCCGAAACGTCTGCGTCAGATGCAGGTGGCCACTCCCGCTATTGGCGTAGAGGAGGCGGTCTCTATGATTCGTGAGCGATTCCCGCAGGCTCCTGCTAAGCGTGATGTGATTGGTCAGCTGCCGACGTGGGTTTCGTGGGAGAGCATGCCTGCTGCTGAGTTTTCTCCGAGCCTGTGGCGTATCCCTGTGGGTATTGCGGAGGCTACGTTGGAGGCGTGTGCTTTCGAGCTGTACGAGGGTGAGCACGCCATGGTTGCGGGTAATCCGCGTTCGGGTAAGTCTTCTCTGCTGGTTGCGTTTGCTCGTCTGGTTTCTCGGGCAAGGGCTGCGGCGGAGCAGGCGGTGTCTGCCGCGTTGGCGTCTGGTGACGCTGTCGCAGCGGAGAACGCACGCATGGATGCCGCTGAGGTTCCGGAAGTTTGGGCTGTCTTCGATCAGCGTTCCGGTCTGGTGAATGCGCCGGAGGGCGTTTTTGACCGGGTGTTTGAGAGCAAGAATGCTTCTGCTCAGGTGCAGGCGGCTTTGCAGGATGCCGCGGGCCCGGTGCTGTTGCTGATTGATGATGGTGACCGCGTGGATGACCCGATGAACGTTTTTGATGCGATTGTGAAGGGTGACTTCCCGGACGTTCACATTATTGCTACGGGTAAGCCGACTGATTTGCGTCCTTTGTATAGCCATTGGACGAAGGCTATTCGCAAGTTCCGCACTGGTGCTGTGGTTCAGCCGAATGTTGATACGGATATGGACATGTTCGGTTCTATTCCGAGGCGCGCCCCGGTTCAGCTGAGCGTTGGTCGTGGCTACGCGTTCCTTGCCGGGTCGCCGGTTCTGGTGCAGCTGATGAGCCCTGAGGATTCTCAGCACCGTGGCGGGCTGTAGGGCTTGTTTGGCGTGTGGTGAGGTATGGTGTAACTTTACCGGCTATTTTGCTGTAAGGGTCGCCCCGTCTGGGGAGTCTTCCTGCTTGTTGTGAAGTTGATGTTAAGGAGTTAGCCCGTGACTGTACCTGCTGGTTCGCCGCAGTACTCCGGCTCGGAGCGTCGTGATGCTCATCCTACCCCGCAGGCTGCTGGTCAGCCCGCGGGGGGTCTGGTTGCGGGCGCTCCCCTTGGCTCTTCGTATCGTTTGGTGCGCCGGGTGGGTTCTGGTGCGGTCGGTGAGGTGTGGGCTGCTACGATGAGCGGCTCGTGGGCTCTGTATGCGGCGAAGGTTTTGCGTCCGGAGCTTGCGGAGAACCCTGTGGTTCTTGAGTCTTTTGTGCGTGAGCGTTCGGTGTTGTTGGCGCTGTCGCATCCTCATATTGTGCCGTTGACGGACATGGTGGTTGAGGGTGGCGTGCTGGCTCTGGTGATGGAGTTTCAGCATGGCGGTTCGTTGCGTCAGAAGCTGGATTCTGAGGGTCCACTGCCGGTTCGTTTGGCGTTGAGTCTGATGGTGCAGGTTCTGAATGCGGTGGAGTTTGCTCACCGTCAGGGCGTGATGCACCTGGATATTAAGCCGGAGAATGTTCTGCTGAGCGGTGTTTTGGGGGAGTCCCTGGATCAACAGGTTCGTGTGGCTGATTTCGGTATTGCTTCTTTTACTGGCTCTGCGGGTTCGGGGGCTTCTCGTTCGTTTTCTGGTACTCCGGGGTATATGGCTCCAGAGCGTTCTGCGCATGGTGTGGCTACTCCGGCGGTGGATGTTTATGCGTGCGCGGTGACTCTTCATGAGTTGTTGGTGGCGGCGCGTCCTCTTCCGGCGCGTGGTGGTGCGGTGCAGCTGTCGCCGCAGATTCCGGCTGAGGTGGCTGAGGTGCTTCACGGGATGTTGGCGGAGAACCCGGTTCAGCGTCCTGGTGCGGCTGAGGCTGCCGCTAAGTTGCGTCTTTTGGCTGAGGGTTTCGCAGCTGATACGGTGCTTCCTCGCTGGGTTGAGGTGTCTTCGGGCGCTGTGGGGTACACGCCTACGGTGGTTCATGGTGCTGAGCCTGCGGTTTCTTCGGTGCCTGGGCAGAATGTTACGGAGCTGTATGGTGCGGGTATGCCGTCGCTGGGTCAGGCGCAGAATGAGACGGTTATCCGGGCTCCTTTTGTGGTGGAGCAGCCGGTATATGTGCCTGATGAGGTTGTTGAGGAAGAGGAACCTGCTCGTTCGCCGTTGCGCCGCCCGCTGGTGTGGGGCGCTATCCTGGGTTCTTTGATTCTTGTGGGTGTGCTCGCTTTTGTGGGTTTGAGCGGCGGTAAGGGTTCGTCTAAGACGGCTGAGTCGTGGTCTGCTTCGAGCCGTAGTTCGGCATCTTTGCCGAGTGGATTGGGTACCCGTATTGAGGGTACGTATAACCCGCGGGATAAGAGTGCCCGCCTGACTTTTGAGTTTTCCTCGCAGAAGTCGGCTCTTCGGGGCGATATTTTGCAGGTGCTTCCCGGTGTTGAGGGTGGTTCGTGTGCTTCGGTGACGTGGGATGCCGGTCAGGCGTCTTCTGGTGTGGCGAAGAATCAGTCGAGTGTGACTGCGGTGGATGTTCCGTGTTCGTGGAATCTGTCTGGGGTGAGTATCCCGGCTAATGGTGTGGTGCAGGTTCGGGCGAATGTGTCTGCTGAGTTTAAGGATTCGCGTGCTTTTGAGGAGTGGGTGAACCGTATTGATTCTGAGACGTCGAAGGCTATTTCTGACAGGGAGGTTCGTTCGACGGCGTACCCGATTCAGCGTTTGCGGTCGATTGAGTTGCGGGTTCCTTCTCGCGTGGTGAATCAGAGTGTTTTGCCGGTGACGGTGGTTCCGGTGTGGCCCAGTGGTGCGGATGAGTTGAATCCGTTGATGGTTTTGCCGCGTACGGGTGAGTTTTCGACGCTGGTTCAGGCGATTTCTCCGGATGCTCAGTTGATTAGTTTTTCGGATGGTTGTTCGGGGCATGTGTTGGTGTCTGAGGATCAGCGGGTGGTGACGGCGCTGTCGGTGACGTCTAAGTGCCGCCTGAACGCGCAGATTGGTAATTTCACGAACCTGTCCAGCAGCGACTTCGCGATTATCACCCGCTAGCGGTGGCACTCTAGGCTAGCTGCCGCTGGTATGCAGAAAGCCCCTGAGCTGAGAGATGATATCTCAGCCCAAGGGCTTTCTCTATGCGGTGCTACATGTCGACGTCAGCAAGGCCGGTGATTTTCTTTAAACCTTTGAAATAAGAAATTGTCATACCCCTCTTATCGAGTATATCTACCTTCGCTACATCTTCAGGGTTAGTCATATCCGGCCAACGCTCGTTCTCAATCCTGAACCGCACAATCGCCAAGAGACGGTAATTGTTATGGGTTATCGGATCAAACAAGGCAATCTGGATACCAGATTTGGCGTAGAAACCCACCATATCCGGTTCATCAATATCTGGCTTTTCGTAGTACACGACGCGGTTAATCGCGTTGAAAGGATAACGGATCGGGTTGGAGAACCAGATGCGCTGCTCGATGCCGTCGGCGGAGGTCTTCACGTAGGCAACATGTACATAGCGTAGACAACCGACCATTAGCACTGATAGCAACAGAGCTGCTATTTCAACCCATACATTTACCGGCCCAGTGTCATAAATTTCGGTTACATACGCAAGACCTGGAAAAACTGGGGTCAATATCGTAATGAGAGCTTCAAACCGCGTAACCCGTCGAATATAAATACCCTCACGTAGCCGTTGCTTATCTTTCCAGCGCTGCACCTCGTAATTGATGAGGACATAAAATGTCGCAACTGTTGTGAACGCAGCGAAGATACCCCAGAAGATAATCAAGAAATTGCGCATGACGGGTTCTCGTTTCGTATGGTTGGTGAATATCCGGAAGTGCACCACCGGCAGGTGGCGTACCTTCCCCCAAGGATACTCTATGTGCTTGAAAGCTCTGAGAAGCGGAAATATAGAGCAAGATGATGGTCTATGGGCTAACCAACCAGAAGGATAACTAGGCGCAAGGCTCGGGTAAAGACTGGGCGGCCATTCACCAGCGGCTGGGCTTGGGCCCGTATCCACCCGAGTTTCATGGCTAACCCTGGTATACAAAAAGCCTCTGGGCTGAGAGGTAATCTCTCAGCCCAGGGGCTCTCCCTATAGGGTGCTACATATCAACGTCGGCAAGGCCAGTGACCTTCTCACGCCTCCTGAAATAAAGAATGGTCATACCCCTATCGTCCAACTCATTCACCTTCGCCACGTCATCCGGATTATTCATGTCAGGCCAACGCTCGTTCTCAATCCTGAACCGCACAATCGCCAAGATTCGATAGTTATTGTGGGTGGTCGGACCGAAGGCAGCAATCTGTTTACCGGAGCGGGTATAGAAGCCCACCATATCTGATCTTCAACATTCAGCGTTTCGTAATACACGATGCTGTCTATCGCGTTAATAGGGTAGCGGGTCGGATTAGCTGACCAGACACGCTGCTCAATACCTTCAGGGGAGAGCTTCACATATGCAACAAGAATATAGCGAGAACACAAGAAAAAGAATGACGCTAAAGCAATTCCGGCGATATTAAACCAGATACCCATATTTCCACTATGACTATTGGCCATATATAGCAAAAAAGGAATGAACGGATTAATGATACAAATCCATACTTCAAAGCGATTTACTCGCCTAATGTAAATTCCCTGCGCTTCTTTTTTCTTATCTTGGCGTCGATTAATCTCATACCTAATAATAATGTAGGGGATAGAGGCAATGGAGAGCACTAAGATAATTCCCCAGAAAATACTAAAGATGGTATCTAACATGTTTTACTCCGCCTCCTGAACGCTAGCATGAGAGGATAGATACTCGTCTTCGTTCTCGGGAATGGTGATACCCACGGTGACGTACCGCTTCACCAGCCACCCAGTTGTCACCATCGGTATCGTGAAGGCTAGCGCGGGTAGCCACTCTGAACGGTTCAGCGTGTTGGTCATGTACACCAACGAGATGCAGCAAGACAATCCCACCATGCCGACGCAGATGACACGCAGGGTGCGGTACCCCTCGGACCCTTCCTCAAAACGCGGGTGGTGCAGGTAGAAGAGACCATCACGCACGAAGTATAGGAACCACGGGGTAAGGAGGAGCGTCAACGCCAGGGCAAGTGAATCGTAACTTGTAGCGGAGAGACTAATCAGGGGAACCACAAGGCACAGAACCGCAAAAATAGCCGCCGTCACAACACCCATACGGGTTGAGCTCCTATCCAGCTGTTCCATGCGTTGCAGGTCAGGGGCGCCGTTCTTGGGGTTGGTGCGTGTGGCTAGGACAAGGACGATATGCGACCCGGCAGCTATATACCACGAGGCGAAGTTCGTTTCCGGGGTCCACGGAGTCGTATCCCCCTGGAGTACACCGAAAGCCGTAAGAACCGTCAGTACAATCAAGCCCACCGCGCTGAAGGAGAAAACAAAGATAAAGAAGTGGTGGAAAGGGCCGCCGTTTGCTTTGCCTGCAATGCTTTCATCATGTGCCATGTCTAGAGCTAAGAGGGCCACAGGCCCCCCAACGAAGAATATTGCGCCCCACGGCCAGTGTTCGACCATACCCAACAATAAAGATGCGAGAGCCAAGAAAATAAAACCGAGCCACATGAAGAGAAGCCTGGGGTCGGTTATGGCATTGATAAATGCGTTCATGCTATTTCCCTTTCAACTATTTGGATTCTGCTGCGGCACGGTCGAGGATGCGCTACAGGTGCTCCGGGGTGTACTCGCCGCCAGATACTGAAGCACCCCACGGAGGATATGGTTGAGGGGCGCTCGCAGGCACGGCGACTGCCGCACACGCGAACGCCCCCACCCGTCACATCATCGGTCAATAGCCGAGACGGTCGGTCTACTTGTCGTCGTCTACAGGGTAGAGCCAGCCACCGTATGCGCAGTAACGCTTACCGTCCTTCTCGGTGTAATAGGCTCCAACAAATTCCTTGCTCTCACACTTCTGGATTGCTTCCTGGGCTCGTTGCTTAAGCCTTGCATCCCTCTCTGCGCGCACATTGTTACCCAGAACGAAGGCGACCATCGCAACCGCGACCAACACGAGCGAAATGATAGCCATGACCTTACCCTTGCCGGTGCCGCGCTTGACCATGACCAGGGCAATAATTGCGAAAATAACGGTCGGGATTGCGGTAAATGCGCCCAGGATAATGAAGCCGGTCAGGGCGGAGATAATGCCCAGGACCAGTGCGGTTACTGCCGCCCACTTCTTCTTTTTCGGTGCCTCGATGGGTGCGCCGTGTGCGGGCTGTGCGGCGGGTGCCTGCTGGGTGAATTGCGGCTGCTGCGGTGCAGCCGGCTGCGGGGTGTTTTCAGACATGAAAGTCCTCATTTCGTATGTGGTTGGTGATTCTATTGATAAGGTGCCACCCCCCAGTGGGCTGGCATTTCCTAAGGATACCGTAGCGGGAGAAATCCCTTGATGGGAGTAGATAAATGTATATGCACGCACTGCTGTGCAATGTCTACTATGAGAAATTTTTCTCACAACAGGGTGCAGAGGGTGCGTTTTGCCGCGAAATAGTGTAATGTTCGAAGTGGTGCAAAGCACTAACGGTGCGTATTTGATATTCGCGTATCTAATGCACATCTTCCGGCAACTCAACGACGAAAGAGGAACATCGTGTCCGATCGCGTACTCTCATCGCAGGCAGCCAAGGATGCCATTACTGCTCTCCAGAACATCATCAATGGCGGTCTGCAGAACGAAATCAACAACCTCAACCAGCAGGGTAACCAGCTGAAGGACCCCAACAACTGGGACGGCCCCCTGGCTGAGCGTTTCCGCAATGACACCTGGCCCGGCGTAGAAAACACCCTGCGTAACCTGACTCAGGAACTGACCGACCTGCGCGAGCAGCTCAACCAGATTTCTACCGATATCTTCCAGGCAGGTGGCGGCTCCTAAGCCTTCCCTGGTAAACGCCGTTTACCGCCCCGCCCCCCGGCTACGGGGCGGTGAGCGGTAGGCGGCGTTTTCTGCTAATTGGCTTGAGTACACGTTATTCCCAGGCATGGCAGCATGCCTGCATAGACTTGTTTAATCACCACACTTCCGTACTAACCACACCGAAAGACAACAGAGCATGAATCTGAATACTGAAGAAGTCAAGTACGATGATGCTACGTCGGATGCCCTTGCTGGCGCTTGTCGCACCGTTGCGCAGAATATTGACAGCGCACTACCTCCTCTTAAGAACTCGCTGACGACTGCTTTGGAGGACTTCGTAGGTCACTATGCCGATATCGCGGCAGCGAATATTGATACCACTATTAGTGATGGTCGTAATATCGCTAACGTCTTCCGCCAGCTGGCTGATGTGGTGGACCGCCTTAAAGAGGCTGCCCAAATAGAAAAGCGGAACCGTAAACTCATGCGTGATTATGAGGAAAAGTTTAAGGGTGACTGGCGCGAATTCTACAAGTGGTGGGATAGTATTTTTGGAGACGGAGCCCCGAGTCCCGTGTCGTACATTCCGGATACTACGATTGACACCACTTCCCCAGGCCAGCGCGAGAGTACTGAAACTCGTTCGGGGGGCATGACTGTTTCTTCGGCGCGCCCTTCAACCGTGCGTGCCCTCTCTAATACTTTGGCAAACCTTGGCACTAGCTTTGACGCTGAGCCCGGTAAGCTCCGTAACCTTGCTTCTGAATTTGCGGCTAAGTGCCAGTGGGGAACCATCGACGCTGAAAATCTCATCCGCACGTTTGAAGCGTGGAACAGGTCGAACGCCAACGATAAGACGTGGCTGGGCATCGTAGCCGATACTTTGAACTGTACGGTAGCTCGAGCCAGATTGTTACCGTTGCCAATTCAACTCTGGAAGGTGCAATCAGTGCATCTGGTGTTAGCACTGAGCGTCACGAGTTGCAAATTCTGGCGCCTGCTGTTGTGGGTAAGCCTACTACCAGCGGTTATGTGAATGACCCTGTGAACGTCGCGACCGGTAACTTCATTGAAGAAGAGACCGATATGGCGTTTGCCGGTGTGGTTTCTGCTTGTTCTGTAACTCGCATGTACAACAGTGTGGCTGTTTTTGGTCAGCATGCTGTATCCGGTGTGTTTGGCGCGGGCTGGTCCTCGAATATTGAGAGCCGTGTGCAGCTGAATGCTCAGAATGGTGTCTGGACTATGGCTGACGGTCGTGAGGTTACCTTCGACCGAATGATTCGTGAGGACGGCACCCACGGCTATGCTCGCGCTCCGCGTGAAGCATGGTGGCTTGAAGAGCTGCCCCTCACCCAGCTGATGGGTGAGGATGGCTCTGTTGCTGACCCCTCTCTGCGTTATATTTTGCATGCTACGGGCTATGAAGCTTCGTCCCTGCTGCGTATCTCCGACAACTCTGGAACTCAGCACATTTTTAGCTTTACCGGTGTTTACCTGGGCATGAGCGCTGGGGCAGGTACTGCTGTCGCATACCTGCGCGATGAGGAGAGTCGCGTTGGTGCTATCGTGCATCAGCACGGTGCCCGTATCGACGTGGAGTACACCGAAGGTGGCTTTGTCGGCGCTATTCATTCTTCACGCGGTCAGTCGGTGCGTTACGAGTACGTCACCCTTGATGGTCGTACTCACCTGTGTGCTGTGCATGGTGATGCTGGTACCCGCCGTTATGAACATGACGCTGCCGGCCTGATTTACCGTGTGGTGGCTAGTGCCGGCACTGTTGAGGTGACGAACTACTATGACCCGACCGGTCGTATTACCGAACAAGACACCGAATATGGTCGTCGTGTTCGCTACCGCTACCTGCCGAACGGCATTACTGACGTTTCGAATGAGGATGCCTCTTACACGAATCTGTGGATTAGTGACCAGTACGCACGCCTGACCGGTATTGTTGACGCAGAAGGCGGGCGTGCTAGCTATGCCTACGACGACTTTGGCAACCGTGTGAGTGTAGTGGACCGCGATGGTTCTCGCATTACCCGCTGTAGCGATGAGCGCGGCCGCATTATTCGCGAGGTTACCGATGAGGGTACTGAAACCCTCTTCGCATATGACGAGCATGACCGCGTAGTCTCCGTGGCAATGAGCGCTATTGAGACGGATCCGCGTGCCCGCCGTGCCGCCCGTTTGGCTCGTCGTGCCCGTCTGGAGGCTGAGGCTCAGGGTCGCACTCTCGATGAGACTGCTTCGGGGCAGAAGTCTGCCCAGAGCCCTGCCGTAAGCCCGATGACTACGGTGACTTACGAGTACGCCAACGATTTTGAGCGTAACCCTTCTTCCATGACTGATGGTAACGGTCATGTGACCCGTTTTGAGTGGTCTGACGGCCTGCTGCAGCGTGTGGTGAGCCCTGAGGGTGTTACTGTTTCCTTGGAGTATGACGATTTTGGTCTGCTGACCGGTATTCGTAATGCTGAGCAGCAGCTGACCCGTTGTGAGTACTCTGCTGCGGGTCACCTGGTAAAGATTATTTCTGCTCTTGGGCTGGAGACTGAGTTCACCTATGATTCTGCCGGTCACATGGTGTGCCGTCAGGACCCGGATGGTTCCCGTTGGCGTTTTGAGTACGCTGCTGGTGGTCGCCTGGTGGCTTCGGTGGATCCTGCTGGTGCTCGTACCGAGTACGAGTACGGTCCTAGCGGTGACATTGTTGCCGTGGTTGACCCGCTGGGTCGCCGCATGGAGCGTTCCTTCGATACGAACGGCAATATTGACCGCATTACCCTGCCGGGTGGTGCACAGTTCAGCTACGCCTACGATGGCTTGATGCGCCTGGTCCGCACCATTGACCCTGCCGGTGGTGTGTGGACTCGCGAGTATGATGCCGCAAGCACCCTGACCGCGTTGATTGACCCGACCGGTGTGAGTGTACGTACTTCGGTCGATTCCTCGCGCAAGACCTTCACCACTAACGATGGTGTTGATCGCGTGCGTATCTCGTGTGACCACCTGGGCCGCCCGGTGCGTACCGAGGTTCTCCCCGAGGATTCTGGCCCGCAGGTTAGTGCAGATGCTGACGACCCGACTGTCTCCACGATGGTTTATGACGGCGCGGGTAACCCCGTGCAGGTTCTGGACGCTGAGGGCGGTCTGAGCCGCTACGAGTACAACGGCTCGAACCAGATAGTGCGCATGATTTCCCCCGCAGGTCGTGTGACCGAGTACAGCTACGATGCGTGCGGTCGACTGGCTACAACCTATGAGGCTGCCGGCACTGCTGAGCAGTCTGTGACTCACTACGAGTACGACGCTGATTCCCGTTTGATTCGTCAGGTGTACGGTGACGGTTCTGAAGCACGCGTTCGCTATGACGCGTGCGGTCGTGTGCTGTCCATTACCGGTTCCGGTGTGGCTTCTCCGGTGTTCTACACCTGGGATTCTTGTGGCCGTGTGAAGAGCATTCGCGATAACAAGTGGGGTACCCGTTCGTTCACCTATGATGCTGCTTCCCAGGTGGTTGCGGTGACTAATGGTGCCGGTGGCGTGACCCATTACCGCTATGACGAGGTGGGTAACGTTACCTCCGTGATGGACCCTGCCGGTCGCATTACCAGCTACGAGTATGACCTGATGGGCAATGTTCTGGCGGCAACCAATCCGCTGGGTGTGCGCACTACCTCTACCTATGATGCTGCCGGTCGTCTGCTGACCAGCACTGACGGTAATGGTGCTGTACATTCCTTCGGCTATGACCGTGACGGTGTTCCTTGCTCCCATTCGGTGAATGGCTCTCTGCTGTACCGTATGGAGCGTGATTCTGCGCGCCGTACGATGACGACTTATGATCACGTGGGCGTTGATGCGTTTGGTGCTCCCGTGGTGACCGTCGAGTCGTATGACCGTTTGGGTCGTCTGGTCCGTCAGCGCCGTGAGTTTGGTGCTCAGATTCCGGAGTCTTTCCGTACTGCGTACATGGACGAGACTGGCGGCTACGAGCTATCCTACGCTTACGACTCTGATGGTCTGCGCACTGAGTTTGTGCACCCTCTGGGTTCGAGCGCTTATGCGTATGATGCTGCTGGCCGTATGGTCAAGCAGACTGACATCACCGCGTACCGTCTGGATGGAACCGCCGTTACCTCTGAGTCTCGCGTGGAGTTTTCCTTCGAGTACAACGCGGTAGACGCACTGGTGCGTGCGCAGGTGTCTGACCTGGCGGGTACCTGGGTTCGCGAGTTCGGTTACCGCGGCGCGCACATGACCTCTGTGACCGAGCAGCCCTCTGAGGCAGACTCGGCTGTGGCAGACTCTTCTGAGGCTCTGCACACTGAGATTATTCGTGATGATTTGGGCCGTATTAGCGGCGTGGATTCGCCCGCTGGTCTGGTCATGTACACCTACACTGACGCACAGATGCTCTCTTCTGCCGTTCGTGGTACCGAGACTCTGCGTTGGACCTATGATGCCGCTGGTGCGCTGGTGCGCGTTGAGTACTTCGATAGCGCCCAGCCCGAGAATGCTTGGGTGAAGGTGCTGGTCACTGACGAGGGTGCCCGCGTTCGCGCAGTATGCGTCTACGCTGTGCAGGATGAAGCGAAGACCGACTCCCAGTCGGCTGAATTTGCATCTGCTGTTGAGGATGCTCAGGCATGGCTTCCGCAGTGCCCGGAGTCTGTAGAACTTGAGGGCGTCACTTTGGTGCCGGTTTCGACGAGCGTGTTCTCCTATGACGGTAATGATTCGCGTCTTCTGCAGGTTTCTTCGGATGGCTCTGGCTCGTCGCTGAACTATGGTGCGGCTGGGTTTGTGAACTCGGTGGCGTCATGGGGTTCTGCTGACGATTCTGCCGTGTCCTTCTCGCTGCTGTGTGCTTCTACTGATGGTCGTGTGCTTGCTGCCGGTGGTGCGCCTGCTGGTGCACCTGAATTTGGCGTACCCTCAACCGGTGCCGCTGCTGGTTCTGTGGCTGGTTTTGATGCTTCGGTGATGCACCCGCTGGTGTGGGATGAGAATTCTTTTGTTCCGCGTGTGCTGGGTGTGGCTGGCTCGTCGATGCCTTCTGTGGGTTCGCTGGTTCCTGGTGCCGGTTCTGGTGCCGGTCTGCTGGACCCGTATGGTTGGGCTTCTTTGGGTGTTGCCGCTCCTGCTCTGCCGTCTGCTCAGGGAGCTCCTGCTGGTTCCGCGCCTGTGTTGCCTGATTCGCTGGTTGGTGTGTCTGCGGCTTCGGGCCTGGTGCTGGGTTCTACTGGTTTTGAGGTGTTGGGCGCCCGCGTGGTGGATTCGCGTGTGGCTCGCTTTACTGCGCCTGATCCTTTGGCTGCGCCTGTGGGCGCCGCGTGGGGTGCTGATCCGTTCTCGCTGGTGGGTGGTAATCCGGTTTCTTTGGTGGACCCGTGGGGTTTGTCGCCGGTGTCGGTGGAAGACTTCAATAAACAGAAGGCTGTTGCCGCCTTTGTGAGGGATAGCTTGGAGTACCTGGCTGGCGGCGCAATGGTCGTTGCTGGTGTCTTGATTGGTGCTGTTGCTGCTGGTACTGGCCCCTTGGGAGGTGCTGTTCTTGGTGGTATTTCTGGCGCGCTTATGGGTGCCGGCATGTCGGTAATTGAGCAGAAAGTTAAGGGTGAGCGAGTAGATTGGTCCAAGGCAGGTAAGGAAGCGTTAAAGGGAGCTATTACTGGTGCGGTGACAGGTTTGGTAACCGGCGGTTTGGGCAACTTGAAAAATCTGGCAGATGGAGTAACTAAAGTATCGAAGCTAAATGCGTTAGCTACTAAATTTCCAAAGGCTGTAGAGATGCAGCAGGCTGCTTCTGCTATGGTTTCGAAAATACCTACTGCAATTTCGCGGGCGTCTGCTGCTGTTGCTTCACGGGCGTCTGCTGCAGCTTCGCGAGTATCTACCGCGGCAGCTTCACGGGCGTCTGCTGCAGCTTCGCGAGCAGCTGTTGCTGACTCATGGGCAGTTGCTGCAGCTTCACGGGCGTCTGCTGCAGCTTCGCGAGCATCTGCCGCTGCCGCTTCGCGGGTATCTGTTGCAATTTCGCGGGCGTCTACTACAGCTTCGAAGGTATCTGCTACAGCTTCGAATGCGACCGCTTCAGTCAAATCTGCGCTTACCCCCCACGCCACTAAGTTTGGAGGAATGTTAAACAAAGATAAAATCCTTGAAGATGTAACAAAAGACACTATTACGGGCGGCATCAACAATGTGGTTTCATACTACATGGATGATAATGTGAAGGATAAAAACTTGCTTGGTGCTACCGGCATGTTTATCTCTGGTGCTACTGCTTCTGGGCTTAGTGCTGGAATAAGTGGTTTAATGAAGAAGGGTGCTGGTATTGACGGGTATGTGTCACCTAAAGAATAGCGCTCTTCCGCCCACAAACTTGATGCTACCCATGAAGCAGGAGACTACTTGGGAGTTCTTCAAGAGGAACTCTTACGAAATTTCTCGTGACTCCGTAATTGATGCTACCGCAGGGGCGGCCAAGACTTCCATACAGTATAGACTTGAGGCAACCATGCAGGGTCGAGAAGTTAAATTAGGAGAATTGGACCAGAAGATAACTGAGAACTGGATTAAGGATTTTGGAAAATCCGCCCTTAAGAATGGCGCAAAAATGAGTGCTGATGAAGCAAGGAATACTCGATATGGCACACTTAATACAACACTAGAGAAGGGATCTAAATTAAAGAACAATATTTCAGATAAAATTGATCGTTCTACCGGTTTTTTCGAAAATGTAAAAGATTTGAATACTATAGACATTGGACGATGGAATCGATTAAATGACAGATAATCCAATAATTAACCTTTCTAATCTAGAGTGAGGGAACAAGTGGAAGTTAATTATAAATTGCGGGAAAGAATTCTAGTAATTGTTTTAACTCTGCTGAGCGCATATATACTTTTTGTCATTCCTCAAAATGCACGCGATGACAGCGATGGTATAACCGCCACCTGCACCGTAACGAAGGCATATGCGCAAGAGCGTCGCGGCACGGATGTTAGTGGAATGACTGACACCGGGTTAAAAGGCGTCTTCGAGACGGAGGAATGCGGCACTCTCACGATGTACGCAGCTCCCGAGGGCTGGAAGATTTCCGAATATGTTAAAACCGCACAGCCTGGAAAAAAGTACCTATTCCACGTATTAAACTTATCCACTAAAAAAGATCGGGATTTTGATACGACCCGCTTTGAAGAAATCAAAGAATAACAACCTCATAAACTAAAAATAAAGCCCCCGCGGCCGAGAGTTCACTCTCTCAGCCGCGGGGGCTTTATCGTATCAGCGTGTCCTCACGCAGCAAGCGCTAGGAGGCGCGGCGGCGAGAACGCAGCACCATCACAGTGCCGGCACCAAGCACCAGAGCGCCACCCACAGCCACAGACACCGCACCAAAACCAGTACGCGCCAGGCCGCCCTGCTGGGAGCTAACGCCACCCGACGCAGCAGACACACCAGACTGACCCAGGGAGCCACCACCGGTACCACCGCCGGAGACACCACCCGGGTACACGCCGCCAGCAGAACCATCAGCCGAGCCCTGCGCGTTCACGCCACCGGCAGCACCAGAAGCACCAGCCTGACCGGAGCCAGCCTGCGCGGCACCAGACTGTGCGGAGCCGGGCTGATTAGCGCCAGCGGTACCGCCCGGAGTTGCCGAATCCACACGGCGCACACCACTAAAGTCATCCGACACAGCGTTCGGGTCCTTCGGCACGGCAGTCTCAAACGAGCACGCATCCGACGCCTTCTTACCCACAGCAACCGCAAGCTGCTGCACCGGGCTCTTCACCTCAGTACCATCAGCCAAGGTCGCAGAATAGTGCACATCAAACATGTACTGGCCGGGCTCAGAGAACACCCAGTTCGCGTGCGCGTGCGTCGCGTAATCAATGTCGATCGTGGTCTTGCCGGTCGTCGAATCCAGCAGCACATCCGCACCATTCAGCGACTCGGTGAACATGCCGAAGCGTGCACCCTCAGGCATGACCTTCGGAACCACGTGCAGGCGCACAGGGCCGCGCAGCTGCGAGTAGTCAATGTCCTGCGTGTTGTAGCCGGGCCAAGGCAGGCCGCTCTGCTGGGTCTGCGGCAGGCCGTAGAAGGCGGTGCCGACCGGGCCCATGAAGTTCAGCTTCTCATCAGCCATACGTTCGGTGCGTACACGGCGGGCGTTCTCGCTGACAGTCCACACGACCGAATCAAGCGGGCGCACCGTCGAATCAGCGTCAATGATGCCGCTGTCATCACGCAGACCCACGGACAGCTGGCGGTCCTTCAGGGTCGCCTGGATGTCCAGGTGGCCGTGCGAGATCTTGGTGCGGCCGTCAATCTTGCCGGGTACGCACTGGTTGCCGGGGGTTCCCGGGGTGGACGGCTGCGCAGACGGTGCCGGGCTAGTCGGAGCAGGGGCGCTCGGGGTCGGGTTGACCGGTGCGGGGCTAGACGGTGCCGGGCTGGAGGGCGCCGGGCTGGAGGGCGCCGGAGCAGGTGCACTCGGCTCTGCGGAGGCGGTGGGCACTGCGGGCACGGTCGGAACCTCGCTGGGGGATACTGACGGAGCGTTGCTCGGCTCAGCGGTCGGAGCCTCGGAGGGAGCATCGCTCGGCTCAGCAGAAGGCTCGGCAGAGGGCGCGACGGTGGGCTCAGCGGAGGGTGCCGGATCCACCGGGGCAGGCTTGGGTGCATCGCCAATGGGTGCGCTGTCCGGTGCCAGCGCGCCGTGTGCGGTGTACTTGGTGCCCGGCTCGTACTTCGCCGCGACCTCGGTGGTGGAGGCGGAAGCGTTCATATCCGGGTGGGTCAGCATCTTCACGCGCAGAGCGGTGCCCTTGTAGAAGGACTCGTCACGGAAGGTAAAGCGAGCCACACCGTCCTCGATGGAGCCTTCCAAATCGAGGTAGGGGTAGACCGGGTCATCCTGGGCGTAGAAGCCGCCGCGCAGGAAGCCGCGCACCTTCGGGTCCTTGAATCGGACCTCAACGGTGCTGAAGCCGTTGCCGTTCGGGGTGACGGTCACGTCGTAGTCCATGCTGGTCGGCGTGTACTGCTGGGTGCTGAGTACGGTGTTCGCTGCGTCCGGGATTTCTTCGGGCCAGGAGCCGTTACCGTCGTCGCTGTACACGCTCTCAGCCTTGCCGGGCTCGTAGGTGAGCTTGTGCGAGATCCAGCGGGACGCCTCCGCGCTATTCGCGTCGGAGGTGTCGGGAGTGAAGACCGCCTGCAGCTGGGAGCCCTCGCTACCGAGCATTTCAGACCAGGTGGCGGTACCGTTCACGACCGGCAGGTCGGTGAGGAAGTAGCCGTTGTTGTACAGGGTCAGGGTGCCCTTGAGGTTCTTGTTTGCGGCGGTGAAGGTGATGTCGCTGAGCTTGTCGTCAGCGTCCTTGTTCTTTGCCGGGTCGGCGTCCAGGCGGTGCGGTGCCACGGACAGCATGTACTTTGCGGCGTCCAGGTCACCGACGGGTGCCACATTGTAGCGGTCAACGGTGGGTACGGCGGTGGGGGTGCCGTCACCGAGCACGGGCTGCATGCCGCCAACCTGCCAGACCAGCTTCGACGGCTTGGAGCTGATGATGCGGCCGTCGGTGGAGCGCGCCACGGTGCGGTAGGTGACCACGTAGCGGCCGGGGCGGGTGAAGGTCGTGGTGTTGTGCGTGTGGCTACCCTTGTCGAGCAGCCAGGAGTGCCAGCCGGTGGAGCTGCTGGAGAGCATGCGGTACACGTCGGCGGGGGCATCGTCCGGGTTGTAGCGGAAGAGCTCCATGCGACCGGGGCCCTCAACGGAGAGGATGTCGGTAGCGAACACGCCGTCACGGAAACGCTCGGTGGGTACCTTCGTGGAGGCACCCAGACCAGCCCAGATGGGGTCCTGGTTGCCGTAGGTCAGGTGCGGTGCCATGTAGAGGGTCTGGCCGGGTTCGCCGAGGAACGCCAGGGAGGGCGATTCGCCCAGGGTCATGGTGTACTGCGACTTGCCGTCCCTGGTGCTGTAGCCCTTGCCGACCCAGTTGACGGTCTTGTCCAGTTCGTAGGTGTCTGCGCCGGTCTTGTAGGGGTTCGCCTCGTTCATGAGGACGAAGGTGCCGTTCTGCTCGTCCCAGTATGCCTTGGGGGCGTCAACGTGACCCTTGGTGGTGACGATTTTGCCGTCGTCGGGGCCTGCTGCGGCGGGCAGGGAGGGGGCTGCGCCTGCGAGCGCGAGCAGCGCTGCGGCGGAGAGGAATGCGGCGGCGCGGCGGAGGGCGGGCTTACCGCCGGGGATGAAGAGCGTGGGGGTGTGTGTGGTGACCCGACGCTGGGTCTGCTTCTGAGAGCTCATGACAACCTTTCTCATTTTTCTACCCTCTAGGGTAGCTCTTTTGCAAATAATTGTCATTTTGAACCTAAGTGAGTATAGTGATTCTCAGAAATACGTGTGCGCAGAGGCGCGCCCAAAAACGCACACCATACACATCCACAAAGAGAAAAACACGGCAGAGCACACCCCGGACGCAAGGGAGAAACCGGCAACAGGTCGCCGGATCTAACACCGGACCCAGTACTGGGCCCAGCACCAGGCAAACCCCGAAAGCATCGGGTAGTGTGCCAGCCAACGAGCAGTCATCCAAGGAGCCACCATGCAAGGACGCACCAAACCCCTGAGCCTACTCAGCGCAACCACCCTCGGATGCACCCTCGCACTCGGGGCGCCCCTCGCCCTCCCCCAGGTAGGCACCTTCACCGCCGCACAGGCGCAGGAAAACCAGGTCGGCGCCCAGGCAGGTACCGAGTCGCGCAGCTACGTTAACTACGAAGGTGACTACGTCATCGCGGGCGTACACACCGAAATGCTCAACGCATTCCTCGACGGCAACCAGTTCACCCTCGCCACCCTCGCAGACACCGGCCCCGGCAAGCAGGGACGATTCAACCCCGCCCGCACCGTCTTCCACCTGCCCGACGTCGAGGACGCACACACCAACGTCGTAGCAGGCTACGACTACATTGCCCCCGAAGGCACCGACATCTTCTACATTCCCTCCACCCGCACCCGCGGCCTGCTCTACCCCGGCCTCGGTGCGGAAGGAATCCGCCCCGGCGCGCTCAAGGACAACATCATCAACCTTGAACTCGTGCGCAGCAGCGTACCCGAAGGCGGCCGCGCCGAAGTCTTCACCGAATCCGGCCGCGACAACCCGCGCGTCTTCAGCACCAACGACAAGCTCGCACCGCACACCATCACCTCTGGCGGTCACGAGCACCTCAGCTGGGCATTCACCCGCAAGGGTATCTACCAGCTGACCTTCCGCGCCACCGCAACCCTTGCTGACGGCACCCCGGTCAGCTCCGAGGCGACCTACACCATCGCTGTGGGCACCGACGCTGAGGAGGGCTTCAAGCTCCTGAACGCGCAGAACGCTGCCAAGGAAGCGGCAAAGGAGAGCACGAGCGAGGCGACCGAAACCCCCGAGGCGAGCGCCACCGCTACCGAGAGCACCACCGGCACCCCCGGTGCATCTGCTTCTGCATCTACCTCCGCAAGTGCTGAGGCAAGTGCATCGGCGGAGGCGAGCGCATCCACCGGTATTCGCCGCGTGGATGGATCCGTGAACGGTCAGAACGCCGCGCAGGTGACCGACCCGAACGGCACGAAGGCAGCGGCGAATGGTGAGCAGGCATCCCAGGGCGGATCCGGTGTAACCGCCATCAGCGGCACCGACAACACCAATAACGGCTCCAACAAGGGCGAAAACAAGGGCGGCAACTCCCGCAGCAGCGTGAAGGGCTCCAACGCCCAGAACGTCAGCGCACCCAGCAACGGCGGCGGCATTACCGGCAGCGGTGTGCTGTCTTCCGGTCTGCCCGGTAGCCTGAACCAGCAGTGCATCGCCACCGAGGTCCCCGCCGAAGATGCCAAGGACTCCAAGGACGCTCAGAAGGACAACAAGCAGAGCAACCAGGCAGCCCAGGCACCGACCAGCATCCCCACCCTCGCCGTGGTCAACACCGCCGAGCACAGCGGCCGTGAAGAAGTCACCCACGGCCACTTCGACGTGGGCCCGATCCTCAACGGCGGCACCCTCACCAGCAGCGTGAAGGACGACCGCACCAGCCCCGCCCGCCACGTCTCCCCCGGCGCCCTCGAGTTCGTACTCAATGACGCCGCAAAGCTCAACCTGCCCGCAGGCATGGAAAACATCGCCCCGGCAGGCACCCCCGTACACATGATTGGTGCAACCCAGCAGCAGGGCGTGCCCTGGCTCGGCTGGAGCACCCAGGACCCCGAACTGCTCAAGCAGCTCGACGGCCCCGTCACCATGAGCCTCAACGGTTTTGAGGGTCCCGGCACCATGTCCACCTTCCTCTCCGGTAACTTCGGTTCCGCCGGTCAGAAGGTCTTCGATTCGCGTAGCGGCGGCTCCTTCCAGGTGCCCGCAAACACCCACCAGCACAGCAACTGGGTGTTCACCGCCGAGGGTCGCTACACCGTGACTATCGGCTGGACGGCACGCCTGAAGAACGGCCAGCAGGTCAGCAGCGAATCGGTTCTGCACTTCACCGTCGGCAACCCCGATAACGCCCCGGCAAGCAACAACGCGCAGGGCGCGGCGGGTACCAAGCAGGACGGCGGCAACGCTAACAGCGCTAACGGCGCCAACAACGGCGGCGAGAAGAGCACCGCTAAGAACCCCGTCAACGGCACCGTAGACGAAGCCACCGGCATCGTCACCAAGCCCGACGGATCCAAGGTGCGCATCGTTGGCAAGACCGCCTCCGGCGAGGATTGCGCCCTGACCAGCCAGGAACTCGCCAACGCCCAGAAGGCAGCCGCCGCAGGCAAGTTGCCGAACACCGGTGTGGTCATCGACCCGTTCATGGTCAGCACCTCCATTCTGGCGCTGGCACTCGGTGCCATGATTCTGCGTTCGGCACGTCGAAAGGGCCGCAGCGGTGACACCGCATAGCGGGCATACCGGCAACCGCGCGCAAGTATATAGTCGGCGTACCGCCCTCACCCTCGCCTCCCGTATTGCGGTGGGTGCGGGGGTGGGGGCTGGTGCCTTCGCACTGAGCGGATGCGCCAGCACCGTGAACACCTCCTCTGACCGGATGCGTGTGGTCGCCACGACCCCGATTCTGGCGGATTTGGCGCAGCAGATTGCCGGAGAGCGTGCCAGTGTACACTCCCTGGTGCCTGCCGGCGCCGACCCGCACTCGTACGAGCCGAGCCTGCGCGATATCCGCGATGTCGCCTACGCTCGCTGCGCCCTGACGAACGGTCTGCTGCTGGAGCAGCGTAAGCTCAGCAAAATGGTTGAGGCGAACCTGCCCGCCGGGGTTGTGTCCGTGGCGGTTGCGGAGAAGATTGAGCAGTACGGCGGCAAGCTCGAAGCCATTGTTGAGGATGCCTCGCTGGACTCCATCTGGCTGGGTTTGCGTGTTGAAGAGGGCGGGCAGAACGAGTCTGCCCCCACCGACTCTTCGGATGCAGGCATGCGCTTTGAGGTGCAGAGCGTACGGGCGCGCACCGCCACCGATTCCTCGAATGCGCAGCTGGCGGCGTTCATTACGCAGACCTTCGGCGCGGTGGAGATGCTGTGCGATTCGCATGCGCGCGGCGTGAACCTCACCCGTGAGGGGGACACCGCGATCCGTACCGGCGATATGGGTTCGCTGGAGCTTCCGTTGCAGGCGCATACGCACCTATCCTGGGCGTTTAGTGATGCCGGCGAGTACGCGATTGAGCTGAGCGCCACCGCAGTCAAGGCCCCGGAGTCGGTGCGTTCTTCGCGCGGCACCCTGTACTGCGCGGTCGGTCGTGACCCGCAGGAGCTGGTGGACCGTCTGGCGAAGGAACAGAACGTTTCCGCCTCGGACATCAAGGTTCTTTCGGCAGGTCACGCCGATATTACGGCACGCACCGGCGACGGCAGGCTCGTGCTTCGCGCGGATTCCTCCCAGGGTGCCGTGGAGTACGAACTGAACCGCACCGTGGTCGCGGTCCCCTCCCGCACCCTGCAGGAGGTGCCCGCGGGCGGCAGCTACCGTTTCCTGCGGTCGGGTGCTTCGGAGCATCGCGGCCAGGTGTACCTGCTGGCGCAGGCTGTTCTGGGCAAGCACGTGCACGGCGAAATCGACCCGCACATTTGGCATTCGGTACCGAACGCGAAGGCGAGCGTGCAGGTCATTCGTGACGCGCTCACCTCCGCTGATCCGGCGGGTGCGAGCGAGTACGCGACCCGCACCGAGCAGGTGATGAAGGAGCTTGATGCCCTGGACGCTCAGCTGCGTCAGGTGTACGGAGCCCTGCCGGAGTCGGCACGCAACCTGGTCACCACGCACGACGGCTACCGCTACCTGGCGAGCACCTACGGGTTGCATATTGCCGGTTTTGTGAGTGCCAGCGCCAGCGGCGAGCCGAGTATTCAGCAGCGTCAGCGTCTGCGTCGCACGGTCGAGGATTTGAAGGTTCCAGCGATTTATCTGGATAAGTCCACGGCGATGCGTTCGCCGGTTCTCACGGAACTAGCTCGGGAGGCGCGGGTGCGTACCGGGGTGCTCTATTCGGATACTCTGGATGCGCAGGCTCCTCACTACGCGCAGATGATGCTGGCGAATGCTCACACGATTGCACTGTGCTCTGGCAATGGCTCTGGTTCTAACTCCAGCACTGAATCTTCGGGCGCCAGCTGCTCGGAGGCAAGTACCTCGTAACCCGGCTTTTAAGCTCCCCACAAGCTCATATAGCCGTATCAGTATATAGACAATCTTTCACACACCGTTTCGGTCATGATCCAAGGAAGTCCTCATGATGAACTCAACCACCCCCTCCCGTTCCTCGCGTAGCCGTGCCCTGCCCGCCCTGGCTCTGGGTGCCAGCCTGATGCTTGCACCTTTGGGCGTGGCACACGCGGAAACCACCCCGGCAACCGCAGAGAGCGCCTCGGCTCAGCCGGGCGACAGCAACCTCAGCCGCGGCGAGCGCGCCCTCACCCAGACCCTGTCGGCGGAGCAGCCGGTCGCATCCGGCCGCACCGAAATTTCTGCCGGTCACGTGGATATGGGTCCTCGTTTCAACAACGGCAAGTTTGAGCTCATGCTCCACGACGACCACGGTGAAACCCCCGTCTGGCGCAGCCTGGACGAGGTCATCTACCGTGGCAGCGATAAGGCCATCCTGGAGGTGCCGAACGACCCGCGCTACTCCTTCGTGGGTGCGCCCGCCGGCTCTAAGGTGTACGTGATTCCGCAGACCGAAGCTAAGGGCGTGATTTGGCCGGGTTGGAACACTCAGGATCCGCAGCTGGTGTCCAAGCTGAACCGCGGCGTGAACCTGACCCTGGAGCAGGTGAGCGGCCCCGGCACGTTCAGCCTGTACCTGGAGAACGGCAACTTCTCGGCACCGCAGGTGCTGTGGTCCTCGACCAAGAGTGAGCCGCAGAAGCTGTGGGTGGAGAAGAACACTCACACCCACGCGAACTGGGTGTTCACCGCCCCCGGCGAGTACCTGCTGAAGGTCACCGCGAGCGCTGAGCTGTCTGATGGTTCGACCGTGTCTGATACCCGCTACCTGAAGTTTGCGGTGGGTGATTCTGCGAGCGCTGATGCCCTGTACGCGATGGAGGCGCAGGCTCGCGGTTCGGGTTCGGCTTCTTCTGCATCTTCCGATGCTTCGTCGAGCTCCGCTTCTCAGGCGTCCGGTACCCAGGCGTCCGGTTCTTCTTCTGCCGCCGCTGCGAGCGACAAGGGTGGTTTCCGTGCTGAGTTCACGATTTCGACTTCTATTGTTATCGGCGTTCTAGCTGTCATTGCGGTGGGCGCGTTCCTTTCGTTCCGCCGCCGCTCCTCCGCGCAGCGTGAGGCATTGGATGAAGTGCGCGGTGACCGTTCGTGAGCGCGTCGGTAACAGCGGGTACCGAGCCCGTTCTAGAGATTTCGAACCTGTACGCCGGCTACGCGCGCCGTTCCATCCTCAAGGATCTGTCCCTGACCCTGGAGCGTGGCGAGTTTACGGGTCTGATTGGTGCTAATGGTGCCGGTAAGACTACGCTGCTGCGCACTATTTTGGGTCTGATTCGCCCGGCGTCCGGTCAGGTTCGTGTGCTGGGTGAGTCGCCGCGTGTGGCGCGTGCGCATATTGGTTATGTGCCGCAGAAGCACCAGTTCCAGTGGGATTTTCCGCTGACCGTCAAAGATACAGTGATGACCGGTCGCGTGCGTGAGATTGGGTTCTTCCGCCGCCCGGCGAAGAAGGATTGGGTGCAGGTTTTTTCGGCGATGGAACGCACCGATGTTCTGCACCTGCAGGACGCTTCCATTGCGGAGCTTTCGGGTGGCCAGCGTCAGCGAGTGCTACTTGCACGCGCCCTGGCGGCGAACCCCTCCCTGCTACTGCTGGATGAGCCGTTTACGGGCGTGGATGCCCCCACCCAGACCACGCTGACCCGCCTGTACCGTGAGTTGGCGGATGAGGGCATCACGATTCTGATGTCTACGCATGACATGCTGGCGGCGCGTGAGTCCTGCTCGCGTCTGTGCGGTGTGCGCGGCAATATTCACCTGGATGGTCCGGCGGACTCCTTTAGCCTGGAGCAGCTGCATACGTGGTTGCACGGTCACGATATTGAGGAGGCGCAGGGCCACGCCCGCACGGGCTTCACCTGTGCCGGTGGTGCGTTGGATGAGTACGGCCACGAGCTGCCGGATTCCTGCGCTTCTGACTCTTCTCTCTCCCCCGCCCATACTGCTTCTACCGGGGGTGCCCGTTGATTACTCCTATCGATTTTCTTGCCGACCTGTTCAACCCGTCTCTGGCGTTCCTTCCGCGCGCCCTGGCGGCTGTGCTGCTCGCGTCGGTGGTTACCGGTGTGGTGGGCTGCCACGTGCTGATGCGCGGCATGGTCTTCATTGGCGATGCGGTGGCGCACTCGGTGTTCCCGGGTCTTGCGGTGGCGTTCGTGCTGGGCGGCAACCTGGTGATGGGCGGTCTGACCGCGGGCGTGGTGACGGCTATTCTGGTGGCTATCTTTAGCCAGAATCAGCGGCTACGCGAGGATTCCGTGATCGGTATTTTCTTCGCGGCGTCCTTTGCGTTGGGTATTGTGATTATTTCGTTGGCGCCGGGCTATTCAGGGTCGGTGCAGGATTTCTTGTTCGGCTCGATTGTGGGTGTTTCGAATGAGGACATTACCCAGGCCGCGATCATGGGTGCCGTTATTCTGCTGGTGTTGTGGCTGTTCCACCGCCAGATTGTGACGGTCAGCCTGGACCGTGAGAGTGCCCGCGCGATGGGTCTGCCGGTGCTTGCCCTGGATATTGTGCTGTACGTTCTGGTGACCATTTCTGTGGTGCTTGGCCTGCAAACACTCGGTAATGTGCTGGTGTTGGCGCTTCTGGTGATTCCGGCGTCGGCAGCCCGGTTGGCGTGCCGCCGGCTGGGGTCGATGATGGTGTTCTCGCCGGTGTTTGGCGGTACCTGCTCGATTGTGGGTCTGTACCTGTCGTGGGCGTTTAACCTGCCGACCGGTGGCACGATTGTGCTGTCGATGGTGGCGGCTTTTGTGCTGGTGTGGGCGGTGACGGCGGTTCGTTCGCGAGCGCGTGCCCAGCTGAAGAATTAAACCCGGTTGAAGAGCTAAGCTGCTGAGCTCCGAACTCAGCCCCAGCTCAACCCAACTTTTCTCGACTAAACACACAAGTAAACGCACGAGGCGCATCCCTGTTTTGGGGGTGCGCCTCGTGCGTTTTTTACAGGTCTTAAGCACCCAAAATGAACCATGTTCATGTTTAAAGAACTAAAAGATACACTCCGCGTAATAAAAGCGCTTAATTCAACACGTCGGGTTTAATGAAAATACAACCTATCAAATATTTCTTATGGGTTGATACATGTAGTGAATAAAGCAGTCACTGCACCCTCATTAGAGCTTCAAAGAAGGAGTCATCATGAAGGCATATGTATACCACGGCCCCGACCAGAAGGGCGCCTGGGAGGAAGTCCCGAACCCCACCATTCTTGAGCCCACGGACGTTATCGCCCGTGTCGACACCACCACCATTTGCGGTACTGACCTGCACATCCTGAAGGGTGACTGCCCCGAGGTGGACCACGGACGCATCCTCGGCCACGAGGCTGTCGGTACCATTACCGAGGTTGGCTCCGCGGTGACTGACCTGAAGGTCGGCGACCGCATCATCATCCCCGCCGTGACCAGCTGCGGTAAGTGCTCCTACTGTAAGGCGAACCAGCCTTCGCACTGCCAAACCGTTGGTGGTGTCGGCTGGATTTTCGGTTACATGATTGACGGCACCCAAGCAGAGTACGTGCGTGTTCCCTACGCAGAGACCTCGGTCCACCTGGTTCCGGAGGGTCTGACCGATGAGGACGTCCTCTTCCTCACCGACGCACTGCCCACCGGCTTCGAGATTGGTATTCTGAACGGCAACACCAAGCCCGGCGACACCGTCGCTGTCGTGGGTGCAGGCCCCGTGGGTCTGGGCGCAATCATGACCGCTAACCTCTGCGGTGCCGGCCGCGTCATCACCATCGACTTCGACGACAACCGCATGAACAAGGCACTGGAGCTGGGCGCAACCGATAAGGTCAATGCGGGCGACCCGGACTTTATCGAGAAGATTAAGGCGCTCTCCCCCGACGGCCTGGGCGTGGACGTGGCAATTGAGGCTGTGGGTGTTCCGCAGACCTTCGAGACCTGCACCAAGATTGTTCGCCCCTACGGCAACATTGCTAACGCTGGCGTGCACGGCAAGCCCGTTGAGCTGCCCCTGAACACCATGTGGATCTCTAACGTTCGCATCAACATGGGCCTGGTCAACTGCAACACCGTCGGTAACCTGCTGAACATGGTCCGCTCCGGTCGCCTGAACGCTAAGGCAATGGCAACCCACCGCTTCACCTTCGACCAGTTCGAGGAAGCCTACGACCTGTTCAGCCACGCTGCCGAGCACAACGTGGTGAAGGTTGTTATCTCCCGCGACCCCGAGGTTGCGGCATAGACTGCGGTAGGCTCATATACCGCTCATACTGAAACCCCAAACGTTTGTTAGGGATTTCAGTGGGATGTCTTCATGACACTGCGAACATCCCCACGATTCGCCTCCGGGTGGGAGAGGGTAGGTCCCACCCGGAGCGCGAATCGCCCTCCCCTACCCCGAAATGTAGTTATTTTCTGAAGAGACAAGATTTTCTGAAAATTCAACTTTGAGATGCGCCAGCTCGGGGTTTTCTGTTCCCTCAACCCATTCTTTGGGCAACCCATTCTTTGGCGGGCTCAACCTGTTCTTTGATGGGTTTAGGGGCGGTTCCTCAAACGTGATGCACCCTCCACCGGGCGCTCTGCCGACCCGCTTCGGCGGGTTCTTCTGCCAGGCAACCTCTACCGGTGGAGGGGCGCATCATTTGACTCTTCTTGGCCGGGCGGTACCTCCGATTCTGCTCCTCCTTGAAGGGAAAGGAAAAGGGTCGTACGCTTACGGTTCAATGGCGAATTCGTAGGCTGCGACCCTTTTCTCACGCCCGGTTTTTCGGTGCCTCGGGCGGGCTATTTAGTTTTTAGGCTTCTCAGTACTGGGTTTCTCACCGGCGTTCTTTTCACCGGCGCTCTCATGGTCGACGGCATCTTCTGGGATGCGGGTGAACGCCTCCGTGGGGTCGTCTGCCCCAGCTGCGGCAGAAGAGTCGGTAACACCTCCGGTGACGGGTTCGGTGGGTGCATCAGCCGGATCCTCGGCAGGTGCTTCAACGGGCACCTCCGCAACGATGGGCTCTTCTGAGGCGGGTACTTCCGCGGCCTTCTGCGCATCCTGAGCCTCTGCAGGCTGCTCAGAAACACTCTGCCCAGAAACAGGCTGCTCGGTAGCTACAGGTTCACCGTGCGCTTCCTTCTTCGCATCCTTGTGCGCGTCCTTATGTTCGAGCCTGTAGATGATGCGCGGTTCCAGGCGCTCAAAACCAATCTTGGAGCGCACCCAGTTCACGAAGCGGTCGATACGGTCCTCACCCTCGGTGGTTTCCGCAACCCGGTAGTTGCGCGGCAGCATCACGCTGTCGCTGAGCACGCGCGGGTACTCATCAATCTCCTGAATACCCGCCATGTACATGTTCTCGCGGAACTGGTGAGCGAACTCCTGCTGACCGAGGAACAGCTGGTCGGCGTAGGTTTTAGCCGCCAGGCGCTCGCTGTAGGCGTCCTTGGAGTCGCGAGCGCCCTTCTTGGAGCCGTAAATATCCCAGAAGTAGAAGTACACATTGTTCGCGATAATGGCGGAGATAATGCGGTTCTGCAGGTACACGAGGGCACCGACGGCGACCGCACCAACAATCAGGAGCACCACGGCGAGCGGGGAGAGTGCAAAGTCAGACAGATTGCCGCGGTGGTTCGTGAACAGGCCAATCAGGTAGGCGATGGTGACCACGATGATGGGCACACCGATGAACACCACGGCGAGCGGCACCCAAATGTACAGCAGGCCGCGCAGAATCAGGCGGTAGTAGCTAATCGAGTCGCCAATGGGGATGGGCGTAGGCTTCACGGAAGAGTGCGCACGCTTCATGAGCAGGCTGAAGATACGGTTGCTGTCGATGCCAACTTTACGCAGCTTCGATTCGAGGGAGGCACGTTTGAGGAAGACCCGGTAGTTTTCGAGGACGACGCGCTGGTCGGAGGTGAGGGTTTCCGGGTCGGGTAGCGCGCTGATGTCCATGCCGGCTTCGGTCAGTAGCTTGCTCCACAGCTCTAGACGCGCCAGTTCGGAGGGTTTTGCCGCCGCCTGCGCCTGGTAGTTCTTGTAGGAAATGAAGATGGTGCTGGCACCAATCAGTAGCGTAATGAAGGGTGCTATCCAGTCTTTGAGTCCCATGGTGGCGTTCCTCCTTGAGTTGTGTGGAGCCGCTGGTTCCTCGGTCTTTTCAGCGCGTCTTTTCAGGACGTCTTTTTGGGGCGTCCTTTGCGGGCGCGAGCCCGCTGTTTTTACCGTACCACCGGCACCTGTGCTGAACCTTTAAATGCGCAGGTGGGTGCGTAAATTAAGCCCCGCCTCCCGATGCTGCGGTAGCGTCAGGAGGCGGGGCATATGTATGTGGGTTAGTGTTCTGCAGGCTTCATTTCGCGCGGTGCCTTACGAATCATGAGGTAGCTGATGACAGCCATAACACCCATGAGCACGGCGCTGAATGCGGAGCTCAGCACCACGCCCGAGTCGAAGGCAGCGAATGCGGAGGAGAGCAGCTGGTTCGCCTGCTCGCCACCTACATGGCTGGCAACGGACACGGCACCGCCGAGGGTTTCGTGGGCGTGGTCGGCGAGAGTCTCATCCAGGCCGTCGGGTACAACCACATTTGCGCGGTAGACGGCGGTGAGCATGCCACCAATGATGACGGTGCCGAGCACCGCACCCGTCTCGTAGGAGGTCTCCGAGATCGCGGATGCCGCACCCGCCTTACGCGGCGGAACGCTGGAGAGCATCAGGTCGTTCGAAATGGTCTGCGCAATACCGATACCGGTACCGAGCACAATGAAGATCAGGATAATGACCACATCATGATGCGCACCCAGGAAGGCGAGCACCGCGAATGCGGCAGCGTTGAGCGCCAGACCGAAAGACACCACCTGCGCCGGGTGGAAGTGCACCGCCACACGCGCAATCACCAGACCGGCGATAATGGTCGCCAGGGTACCGGGGATCAGCAGCATACCGGCGTACATGGGCGGCAGACCGGAGACCAGCTGCAGGTGCTGGGAGGCGAAGTAGATGAAGCCAACGTCCACCATCATGGAGATGAGGTTTGCGGTAATCGCGCCGGTGAACACGGTGTTGCGGAAGAGGCGCACATCCAGCATGGGCTGAATATCGTTCTTCTCGCGGTCGGCTGGCTGCGCGAGCGCTCCGCCGTCCTGCGCGAGGAGAACCTGCGTCGCAAGCTCATTCGCGTCCTCGTGCGCAAGCAGCCAGGCTTTCACGTCCCCTCCCGCCGCGTAGCCGCCCGGGGCGCCCGCCGCCACAACGCGGTGGCAGGGGCGGATGAGGAGTAGAGGATTGCGACCGACCGCGCCGCCGACCGACTGAGCTGACGCGGGGATGCCCGCGCCCCGCAGCTGGGCGACGATCTGTCCGTATGTGCGCGTCGCGCCGTAGGGGATAGCGTCCATCGCCTCCCACACGCGCCTCTGAAAGTCCGTACCCGCGGGCGCGAGGGGGACGGTTGCAGGGATGGGGGCCTCGCCCGCGAAATAGCCGTCGAGCCACGAGGCGACGGCCCGAAGGGCACGCGCGTCGGCCTCGTCCCACCCGGCCTCGGCGCGGACGCTGTCCCGGGAATCGGGCGAGGTCAGGTCGAACGCGGAGCCGACCACGGCCTCGTCGATGTCGACGGGGCAGCCGAAGAAAAGCTGCCCGACCACCCACAGGCCGACGAGCGAACCGCCCCGCGCGGCCAGCGTGAGGCGGCCGATGGGGGAATCGTAGGTGGCGAGCGCCGGATCAGAACTGCTCGGGGTGATCTCGGTAGGCATACGCCCACACTGTCACGGCGACAGTCACAGCGCGAGTCCAGGCATCACGGACGGCGCTCAGTTCCTCGCCCTCGAAGCCCTCCGCAAGGAGGCGGTGCCCGACCTCCACAGTTGGAGCGATGAAGGCGAGGACGTAGCGCAGCGGGACGAAGGGAGTCGAGTCCGCAACATCCGCCGTGTTCTTCGCCGCGGACATGTGCCGTGCGCCGATCAGGTACTGGTAGTCCAGCCACGCCTGGTCCCGCTCACGCGTGCACATGTCGATGATCCACTGGGCGAAGCGCGGCTTTGATGCCTGCGCGTACTCGGGGTTCGGCTGTCCATCCGGGTGCGCGGAATGGGCTGCCAGATACGTCTTCTGAGCCAGAATTCCGCGCCACGTGTCGACCATTTCCATGGCATGCGGCGCCAGGATGGGTTCTGCTCGTGCGAGCAGCTCGGCGTCACCGGGCTGGACGTGTGCGGCGGCCTCGATCTCGCGCAGGTCTTCGAGTGTGAGCGGAGAGGTGGGGACGGCATCGGTGCCGTAGGTGTACCCCGACGAGTGGTCGTAAGCGGTCATGAGAACCTCCTTGAAACTATGGGTTAATGGTAGCACGTGTTCTGCTCGTCTGGATCTGTTTGACATTCGAGGCCGGTGCAGCGGGCAGATGGGTGGGGCGTGGCGCTCCGCGCGAGTTCGCGGCGCGATCACCCTGGCCGCTGCGCAGACGATCTCGACGCATGCGCCGATGCGCGCGTTCCTGCTCACGATCGCCCTGTTCATCGCTGCTGGTGCGCTCGTCATCCAGGGCCTGACCCTGCCCGGACTCATTCGCATCGTCAAGCCCAAGATGGCCACGGGCGATATCTCCGAGGAGGAGCGCGCCAAGCTCCTGAAGGTCATGGGCTCCGCGCTGGTCGACACGGCGCTCGCCCAGGCGATCCACGAGGTCGACGGACAGACCCTGCTGTCCGCCGGCGTCTCGCGCACCCTCTCACGCATCGGTCACGCGGTGAACTGCGCCCCGAAACTTGGACGCTTTAAATAGTAGCCGCTATACGGCCTCCTGCAGGGCCTGATCCCGGTACTCCACCGGGGTCAGGCCCTTAAGCTTTACCTGACGCCTTACCGTATTCCAGTGCGTGATATAGGCTTCAAGGTCAACCTTGAAGCTCTCGAAGGTCGGCCAGTCCTGCCCGCGGAAGAACTCGTCCTTAAGGTGTCCAAAGACCTGCTCAGTAGCACCATTGTCGATACAGTTACCTTTACGTGACATACTCTGGATAAAACCATTATCAGCAAGCGTTCTGACATAGGTCTCATGCTGATACTGCCACCCCATATCCGAATGCAAAATCGGCTCAGCCCCTTCAGGTTTAGCATCCACGAGTATCCGGAGCATCTCTTGTTGCTGGACGAGGTTAGGGCACATCGAGATGGAGTGGGCAACAATCTCCTTGCTGGCAAAGTCATAAACCGGAGCGAGGTAGGCCTTACCGAAGGAGAGCTTGAACTCGGTGACGTCGGTACCCAACTTCTGCCAAGGACCAGTCGCCGTGAAGTCGCGACCGATGACGTTAGCGAACCTTCGCCCCACCTCCCCTTTATAGGAGTTGTACCTGTGGTAGGCCCTCTCGCGGCGTATACCGCAGCGCAGCCCCATCTGACGCATCATCTTCAAAACCGTCTTATCGGCGATGCGCTCCCCTTCCTCAGCACGCAGGCACATGGCTATCTGTCTGTGACCGCACCCGTTGGGGGTTCGCGAAAAGATTTGGGCGACCTTAGGACGTAGCTGCGCTCTGGTTGGCTGCTGGGGGTGAGCCAGCGCGTAGTAGTAGCTCGACCTGGCAAGGCCTGCCGCCTCGAGGAGGTCGTACAGCTTGTGTCCATGCCCTGAAAGCTCGGCGACCACTAGGGCTTTGTCCCGGTTTGGGAGCGTCTGTGCGCCTTCAGGGCAATCGATTTTTTAGGTACACCACCTGCGCCTCAAGCTTGCGCACGCGCTCGGCGAGTTCCTCCTCACGCGTTGGTGGCACCGCCCGCACCGACCCCTTCGGCCTGCCCTTGGGCTTGGGCTTGAGTGCCTGCGCGCCGCCCTCGCGGTACAGCCTGCACCACTGCTTCAACGGTGTCGTGCTCGCAATACCGAAGCGCACCATCGCTTCAGGCTTACTCATCCCACCGTCAACCACGGCCGCCGCTGCGGCGACCTTGGTCTCGTAGTCGTATTTGGTGTGTTTTATTCCCATGGTAAGAAGCCGGCCCTTCCCGATGACGCGGTACATTTTCTGCCACTCTCTCACAGTCGCGGCAGACACGCCAAGCCTTTTGGCGGTCAGACGATAGCCACGTCCCTTCTCAAACATTTGTACTGCCTGTTTCCGAAGCAAATGGTCATGCCTTGATCTCAGATGTTCAGACATGAAAAGCCTCCCGTTTCTTGGACTTCATTTTCGTTGTCCAAGAAACGGGAGGCAGTTCAGTCAGCGGGCTTCATTTCGCGAGGAGCCTTACGAATCATGAGGTAACTGATAACAGCCATAACACCCATGAGCACGGCACTGAATGCGGAGCTCAGCACCACGCCGGAGTCGAAGGCAGCGAATGCGGAGGAGAGCAGTTGATTTGCCTGCTCGCCACCCACCTGGCTTGCGACCGTCACGGCACCACCGAGGGTTTCGTGGGCGTTATCGGCGAGAGTCTCATCCAGACCGGCGGGCACGACCACGTTCGCACGGTAGACGGCGGTGAGCATGCCACCAATGATGACGGTGCCGAGCACCGTACCTGTCTCGTAGGAGGTCTCCGAGATCGCGGATGCCGCACCAGCCTTACGCGGCGGCACGCTGGAGAGCATCAGGTCGTTCGAAATGGTCTGCGCAATACCGATGCCGGTACCGAGCACAATGAAGATCAGGATAATCACCAAGTCGTTGTGCGCACCCAGGAAGGCGAGCACCGCGAACGCGGCAGCGTGGAGCGCCAGACCGAAAGACACCACCTGCGCCGGGTGGAAGTGCACCGCCACGCGCGCAATCACCAGACCGGCGATAATGATCGCCAGGGTACCGGGAATCAGCAGCATACCGGCGTACATGGGCGGCAGACCGGAGACCAACTGCAGGTGCTGGGAGGCGAAGTAGATGAAGCCAACGTCCACCATCATGGAGATGAGGTTTGCGGTAATCGCGCCGGTGAACACGGTGTTGCGGAAGAGGCGCACATCCAGCATGGGCTGAATATCGTTCTTCTCGCGGTTGAGCTGACGCAGCACGAACAGGACGATGAAGCACAGGCCGGCAAGGATGGTGCTGATAGCCACCGCATCGAACCCGGTTTCGGAGGTGTGAGTCAGACCGAAGGTAATGCCGGTCATGCCGGTCATAATCAGCAGGATGCTCAGCGGATCCACCGGGCTGGGTTCGGGTCCTTCGACTCGGGAACCATAATCGGGGCGAGAATCAGCAGAGGAATCAGAATCGGCACAGCGAGCAGGAACACCGAACCCCAGTCGAAGTGCTCCAGCAGGAAACCACCCACAATCGGGCCCAGCGCCGCACCCGCCGAGAAGCCCGAAGCCCACACGGCAATAGCGATGCGGCGCTCGGTCGCATCCACAAAGATATTGCGAATAATCGACAGGGTTGCCGGCATGAGCATGGCGCCAAAAATGCCAAGCAGGGCGCGGGCAACCACGAGCATCAGCGCGGAGGGCGCGAATGCCGCGAGCGCAGAGATTGCCGCGAAGCCGGTCGAGCCGATGAGCAGCAGCTTGCGGCGACCGATGCGGTCACCGATAGCGCCCATGGGCACGAGCAGTGCGGAGAGCACCAGGGAGTAGGAGTCAACGATCCACAGCTGCTCCGCGGAGGAGGGGCTCAGCGCCTTAGCGATTGCGGGCACCGCGAAGGCAAGCACTGTGTTGTCGATGGAGACCAGGAGCACCGGCAGCATGAGGACGGCGAGCGCGGTCCAGCGCTTAGCCTTCTGCTCGGGGGCATGGATGGGCAGAGCCGTGGTCTGCGGGTTGTGATTCGTCATGAAGTGTTTCGTGCGTCTTTTGGGTTTCGGCTGATGTGGCGGACGCGGGCGCGGCATCAGCTCGGCCTGTCTTTTTTGGGGTGGTCCGGGACGGTGTGCTCCCGGCGCGGCCCAACAGGCGAAGATTAACTATACCAACTGGACGGTATAGTTTCAAGCGGTTAGACTGGTACCCATGAGCACTCCCAACCACCGCAAACAACGAGCCAATAACTCTAGCGAGCACATCCTCGACACCTACGTCGACCTGCTGATTCACACCGGAGAACGCGCCGCAACCCTCGACGCCGTCGCCACCGCCGCCAAGGTGTCCAAGGGCGGGCTGCTCTACCATTTCTCCTCCAAGAAGGCGCTCCTCGAGGCACTCGCCGAACGCACCGTCACCCTGGCGGAAGAAGACTTTGAGACCATGGCGCAGGCACCCGAAGGGGCAAGCGCCTACTACATCAACTCCTCCATTCCGAGTGACACCCCCTTCGACCGGGCCCTCATTGCCCTCAGCCGCCTGGCACAGAATAACAACGAGCTCGCCCAGCAAACCCTAGCCCGCGTGCAGGAGGGCTGGCACTCGCTCATTCTTGCCGAGCTCGGTGACGAACGCATCGCCCGCGCCGTGCTGCTTCTGGGTGACGGAATGTACTACAACGCGGCACTCGGAGGCGACTCCGCCAGCCCGCAGAGGGCCGCAGCCATCGCGGCAGACCGTGCGGCACTCGAACGCGCCCTGCAGGTTCTCAAGGCGGCGGCTCGTTAAACCACAAAAGCCACTCTATACAGCGGTTAAAGCCACAAGCTAAAACCGCTGCCTCACACCCTATTCTTCAGCGCCACCGAGCACCCGGGGCTTAAACTGGAAGGGCACGTATCTACTCTTCAACCTAAGGAGTTCCGATGATTTTCATTGCTGTAAAGTTCCCCGTCAAGCCCGAATACGCCGACCAGTGGATTGAGAAGACCCGCGCTTTCACCGAGGCAACCCGCGCCGAGGAGGGCAACAAGTTCTTCGAGTGGTCCCGCAGCGTTGAGGACCCGAACGAGTTCGTTCTGCTCGAGGCTTTCAACGACGACGCAGCTGGCCCGCACGTGAACTCTGACCACTTCCAGCAGGCTATGAAGGACATGCGTCCGATGCTGACCGCAACCCCGAAGATTATTTCTCGCCTGATTGACGGCGAGGACTGGGACGCTATGGGCGAGCTGCAGATCGACTAGTCTGCACCCCTACTCTGCATCTAAAACTGCATAGTTAGACACTGCATAGTTAGACTCTAGAGCGCCCCTCCGCATTGTTCTATTGGACATGCCGGAGGGGCGCTTTGATGTGTCCGGTACCTGAACTTTTTCCCCTTGACACGACGCGGATGGTACCGGTTTTCGGGTCAGCGGGTGCCTTGCGTGCATTTTTACCCTATTAACCCCTTAAAATGGGTAGAGTATGCACACCTATCGATACCCATTCGCACAGGAGGCCTGAATGAGCATCGCATCCCAGCCTCTTCCCGGCGCAGTCGCCACTGAAGAGCACAACGACGTGGACCACACCTCTGTATCTCTCGCTGTCTCAACCGTGATTCTAGCTTTGCGTCCCAAGGAAAACGAGACCCACCCGACCCTGTGGCTGCCGCTGGTTCGCCGCCTCCGCGAGCCCTATAAGGGCCAGTGGGCGCTTCCTGGCGGTCCGCTTAACCCGAATCTTTCCCTCGAAGAGGCAGCCGCTTCGACCCTGAAGCGCGCAACCAACCTGCAGCCCGGCTATCTGGAGCAGCTCTACGCATTCGGTGATGTCCTGCGCACTCCCGAGGCGCGTGCCGCCCGCGTTGTGGGCGAGCCCGACCCGGCACCCGACACTGATCACGAGCGCGTGGTTTCTGTGGTGTACTGGGCATCGATTCCCGCCACCGAGGTTGCGAACACTCGCGTGCACGAGAACATCCGCTGGTTCCCGGTGGATGAACTGCCCGAGCTGGCATTCGACCACAACGAAATCATTGAGTACGCGCTCTACCGTCTGCAGAACAAGGTCGAGTACTCGCGTATTGCGCACTCTTTCTTGGGTGAGGAGTTCACCCTGGCGCAGCTGCGTGAGGTGTACGAGGCGATTCTGGGTCGCACCCTGGATCCGGCAAACTTCCGCCGCCAGATTGCGGCGTCGAAGTCGATTATTGACACCGGCCGCCGCGTGGAGGGCACCCGCCACCGCCCGCCGCGCCTGTACCGTTACAACGACGCTCAAGCGTACGCGGATGCGGGCCCGCTGGGCATGTACCGCGAGCGCCACGAGGCGTAATAGCTTTTATTTTCAGGCATGAGCCGCGTTTTACGCGCGCAGATTTAATGCCTAAAGGAGGGGCGGCACCGAATGGTGTCGCTTCTCTTTTTGTGCTCTCTAGTGCCCTCTAGTGCTCTCTAGGGAGTATCAGTGCTTATCAGAAGGTTTTATAGGAGGGTACTTGACCCGCCGCTCACATAGTTCCTATGCTGGATTCATCAGCTCTCTATCCGTGTTGCCCCGCCGCGGGGGTAACCTACAGAGCTGATCGCATTGTTGAACCGAAGCCACCCAAGGCGCGACCGGGGTGCCCTTCGGAATCTAGGAGGCATCAAAGAAATGACCCACCGAGCATAAGCCCGGACCTCACAGAATTTTTTCGTGCGCTCACGCAACTATGTGTGCAGGCATCTTTACCTGCGTATTTCCATCAGCGCACACACCCGGGCATAGGTTTATTCACCGTTACGCTCGGGTTTTTTCGCGCCCTTTTTGGGGCGCTCCCCCTCCATCTTCCCCCCTTTGTCACGCTACACAGCCGGTAGGATGAGCACCGCCGACTCTGGCGACTGAGGGTACCCGAGCATCCATGACTCGCGTCTATATTCAAGGAGCTCGTATGACACACGTACTTCAGCCGCAGGCGACCTTTCCCCGTTCCGCTTCTTCCCGCGATGCCCGTTCACACGCCCATGCGGCGGCGCACGTTAGCATCGCCCACCTGCACTTTGCGCACCCGAGCGAGCCTCCGCTTTTTGCGGATCTATCGGCGGTGTTTTCGGCACCTCTGACCGGACTCATTGGCGACAATGGTTGCGGAAAAACAACCCTCATGAGGTTGATTTTGGGTGATTTGACCCCGGATTCCGGGTCTGTGACCGCACCGAACCGCATGGCGCATCTGCCGCAAGATTTAGGCCTGAAGCGGGAGCAGACCCTCGCCGAGCTCTGCGGAATCTCCGAGATTCTGCGGGCGCTGCAGGCGGTAGAATCCGGCGAGTACTCCCCCGAACTCTACGAGGCTATCGGCGACAACTGGGATGTTGAGGAGCGAACCCTCACCATCCTGACAGCCTACGGGTTCACCCCGGCGGTGCTGGTAGACCGCGATAGCCCGGAGGCTGTTCGGGCACTCTTTGCTCGCCAGATGCGTAGCTTCTCCGGCGGTGAGGCGGTCATTGCCGCACTCATAACCTCCGAACCCGAATTCATCCTGCTGGATGAGCCGACCAACAACCTGGATTCCGCGGCGAAGGCGCAGCTCTTCGAAACCCTGGAGGCATTCCCCTGCCCGGCGCTCATTATTAGCCACGACCGTGACCTACTGGAGCGCATGCACGTGATTGCGGAGCTTTACGCCGACCACCAGGGGCTGGGACATCTACGCCTCTTCGAAGGTAACTACAGCACCTACCGGCAAGCACTGGAGACCGAACAGCAGGCAGCTCAGCGTCGCGTGACCGAGGCGAAGAATGAGGCGCGTAAGGCTGTGCGTGAGCGCGCCGAGAACCAGATTAAGCTCGATCGCAACGCCCGCCGAGGCCGCGAATTTGAACGGTCAAAGCGGAAACCTGGCATGGCTATGGGCCTGGATAAAAACAGTTCAGAGCGCTCTGCCGGGAAACTTCACACAGCCCACGAAAGCATGGTGGCGGATGCACGTGCAGCAGTTGGAGAAGCCCAAAAGAGCCTGCGCGTGCAGGAGAAAATCTATGCCGAACTGAGCCAGCAACCCCTACCTGCGGGACGCAAGGTGCTGGAGTTGCACAGGGCTGACTCTCACCGGGTTTCACGTGAAATATCTACGGTTCAGCAACCGACCGGGGTTGATTCTCCACATTTGCCGCCCAATACTACGGGCGGTAAATCTCAGAGGGAAACCCCGACCGAGCACCCCGAACATCTGATTCTCAGCGGGCCCGAACACCTGCGCATCACCGGTGCAAACGGCAGCGGCAAGACCACCCTTTTGAACGCTATCGCCCACGCAGGCGATGCGGACTACCTCTCCCCCGTGCAGCCCACCTACCGTGTTGAGTACTGCATCGAGGGAGCGTACGTTCCTCAGCGCATTAGTCTCGACCCGCGACTAACCCTCCTGCAGTGCGTACAACAGGCAAACCGGCGCGTGAGCGAGCAAAGCCTGCGCGATCAGCTGGCACGTTTACTTTTCCGTCGCGAGAGCGTGCACCGCAAGACCGGCGACCTTTCCGGCGGTGAGCGCTTCCGCGCCGCAGTGGCGCAGGTGCTTCTGGCTGATCCGGTACCGCAGTTGCTCATGCTGGATGAACCGACGAATAACCTCGATATTTCTTCGGTGGATTGGCTAGTGCAGGCGCTCAATGCGTATACCGGCGCGCTCATCGTCGTGAGCCACGACGAGGATTTTTGCCACCGCATCCACATTGACCGCACACTCAACCTTTCAACAAAAACTCTCGGGAAGGAACCATTCGGGGAATCAGCACGCTGAATCTTCTCCTACATGGGAAGGTGTTTGACTCAGCGCCCAGTCAGTTCCTATGCTGGAGTCCTCAGCTCTCTTCCGACACTGCCCCATCGTGGGGGTAGTTACGGAGTTGAACGTATCGTTTGACCGAAGCCACCCAAAGCGCGACCGGGGCGGTATTCGGAATCTAGGAGGCATCAAAGAAATGACCCACCGAGCATAAGCCCGGACCTCACAGAATTTTTCGTGCGCTCACGCAGCAGCTTTATAGGCACAGCTCTATAGTCGCTTTATCCTGCCTATTTCTGTCAGCACGCACGCACCCGGGCACAGGTACATCCACCGTTACGCTCGGGTTTTTTCATGCCTTCACACCTCATGTGCACTGGCCGGAATCCGAGCACCTACTCGAAGGAACTCGGCCCATGTCACGCCACATTACACTCGACCATATTTCGTACGTGCACCCGAGCCAGCCTCCGCTTTTTGCGGATCTTTCGGCAGTATTTTCGGCACCCCTCACCGGCCTCATTGGCGACAATGGTTGCGGAAAAACAACCCTCATGAGGTTGATTTTGGGTGAATTGACCCCAGATTCCGGTTCTTTGGCGGCACCGGAGCGCATGGCGTATCTACCCCAGGATTTGGGCCTGGGTCGGGAGCAGACCCTTGCCGAGCTCTGTGGGATTGCCGAGACTCTACAGGCCCTGCAGGCGGCGGAATCCGGTGAGTACTCCCCCCGAACTCTACGAGGTCATCGGGGATAATTGGGACGTTGAGGAGCGTACCCTAGCTACTTTGGCAACCTACGGGTTTACCCCGGCAACCCTGGTTGATCGTGATAATCCGGAGGCTATCCGAGCTCTCTTTACTCGCGATATGCGCAGCTTCTCCGGTGGCGAGGCGGTCATTGCGGCACTTGCCTCGCTCATGATTTCTGACCCCGAGTTCATTCTGTTGGATGAGCCAACAAATAACCTGGATTCCTCGGCGAAGGCGCAGCTCTTCACCGCACTGGAGGCACTGCCCTGCCCGGCGCTGATTATTAGTCACGACCGCGACCTGCTGGAGCGTATGAACGTGATTGCGGAGCTTCATGCTGACCGTCAGGGACTGGCTCATCTGCGCCTCTTCGAGGGCAACTACAGCACCTACCGGCAGGCGCTGGACACCGAACAGCAGGCAGCTCAGCGGCGCGTGACCGAGGCGAAGAATCAGGTGCGCTCGGCTCATCGTGAGTGGGTGCAGGCGCAGGAGATTATCTCGAAGAACATGTCCCGCGTGTGGAAGGATGATCAGCCGGACACGATTCTTGCCCTCGCCAAGGATGCCTCACGGCAGGCGGCGGCGAAGCTTCGAGTTCTGCGCGTGGGCAAGCAGGAGCAGGCTCAAGAGGCGTATCAGAACGCTCAGGATCAGGTGCGCATCCAGGAGAAAATCTATGCCGAGCTGAGCCAGCAGCCCCTACCCGCAGGACGTAAGGTGCTGGAGCTGAGCAGGATTGATTCTGCCCAGGTTTCACGTGAAACATTTACCGTTCAGCAACCCACAAAGGTTGATTTTCTGCATTTTTCACCCACCGAGGCTAATAGCGAGAGCCAGCATGGAACCCCGGCGGAGCGCCCCGAACACTTGATTCTCAGCGGCCCCGAGCACCTGCATATTACCGGCGCAAACGGTAGCGGCAAGACCACCCTTTTGAACGCTATCGCCCACGCAGGCGAGGCGGACTACCTCTCCCCCGTGCAGCCCGCCTACCGCGTCGACTATTGCATCGAGGGGGCGTATATTCCGCAGCGCATTACCCTCGACCCGGAGCTGACTCTTCTGCAGAGCGTGCAGCGGGCTAACCCCGGGGTGAGCGAACAGCATCTTCGTGATCAGCTGGCGCGGCTACTTTTCCGTCGTGAGAGAGCGTGCACCATAAGACCGGTGAGCTCTCCGGTGGTGAGCGTTTCCGTGCCGCGGTGGCGCAGGTTCTTTTGGCGGATCCGGTACCGCAGCTACTCATGCTGGATGAGCCGACGAACAACCTCGATATTTCTTCGGTGGATTGGCTGGTGCAGGCGCTTGAAGCCTATACCGGCGCGCTCATCGTGGTGAGCCATGATGAGGATTTCTGCCGCCGCATCCGCATTGACCGCACGCTGGCACTCTAGGGCTCCCCGTATATCCGGGGCAGGAAATAAGCATCCAGCACCGGCTAGGACAAAGTTACATAGCAATCATGTATGCGCTCCGGTGTGAACTTTACATTTGAGTGACACAATCCGCCAAAGAGTTACATTTTGTCACTCAAAATCTCCATATTTGTAAATTTCACATCCCAGTTGTTACATCATCACGTTTAAAACTGCGGACATACCCCGATTAAGCCGTTAAACGAACGGGTGCCCGGCACCTCCGAATATGGAGGCGCCGGGCACCCGTTTCAGTTATCTCACCGCGGCCACTTCACCGCGCTGACAAAACCTTAGATTAGAGGACCAGGCCCTTGGTCTGGGACACTGCACGCTCGAAGCGAGCCTGAACATCAGCCCAGTTCACAATGTTCCAGAATGCCTTGACATAGTCGCCCTTGACGTTCTGGTAGTCCAGGTAGAATGCGTGCTCCCACATATCCAGCTGCAGAACAGGGATCAGTGCAACGGAGATGTTGCCCTGCTGATCGTATAGCTGCTCGATGATGAGGCGCTTGCCAACGGTGTCCCATGCGAGGATTGCCCAGCCGGAGCCCTGAATGGTCAGTGCAACGTTGGTGAAGTGCTCGCGGAACTTGTCGAAGGAGCCGAAGAACTCGTCGATTGCTGCTGCCAGCTCGCCGGTGGGCTTGTCGCCACCCTCGGGGGACAGGTTGTTCCAGAAGATGGAGTGGTTGGTGTGGCCACCCAAGTTGAATGCCAGGTCCTTGGAGAGCTTGGAGACGTTGCCGTATGCACCGTTCTCGCGTGCCTCTTCGAGCTGCTCGAGAGCTGCGTTAGCGCCTGCAACGTATGCTGCGTGGTGCTTGTCGTGGTGCAGCTCCATGATCTTTGCGGAGATGTGGGGCTCGAGCGCCGCGTAGTCGTAGGGGAGCTCGGGGAGGGTGTACTTTCAGCCATGATGATGCCTTTCATTAGAATGCTTGGCCTGTATTAAAGATTACCAGCGTAGCGTTTACTTTACTTTTCATGAATTGGGGAGCGTCACATGTGCGCACCAACCCGCTCGAGCCTGTGGATTTTAGACGGAAACTTTTCCCCACACCTGTGGATAACCCTGTGTATCAACAGGCTTTTCAGGCTCGGTACCCTCTTCTGCCTTGAAATAACAGGGTATGCACTCATGTGAATAACAGTGCTGTAAGTTCTCCACACTGTGGATAACTGCTGTGGATAACAGCCGATTTTGGGGATGCGCAGGGGATAAACTACAGAATTTTCGCTCTCATTCGAGGCATTTTTCCTTCTACTAGCCAAAATTTTGGACGCCAACAGGGGTGTCGAGCGGTCTTACACACCTCTTTACGCCGGAGGCGGTGGATTAAGTGCACAGGGTTATCCACAGGTGTGGAAACTCTGGCGTTCCGTGGATTTAAAGGTGAAAAGCTCTTCTGTTTAAGAACTGACCCTCGGTTTTAACGGCTGTGAAAGCCTGTAATTACAAGAATTTTTCTATAGAGCCCTTAAATTGCATCCGTGGAGAGTCTCAGCTCCGCTCCACCAAATCACATGCGTGTAAGTTCTCCACACTGTGGATAACCCCTGTGAATAACGCTCCCGGCACGATACGGCGCAACAATACCGCAGCCCCACAGTGCGGCCATACAACACGACCACACCGTGCAGCTTCACCGTGCAGCCGCGCTGTGTAGCCGTGCTGTGTAGTCACACAGCGCAGGTGTTTGCACCTCCTCACTCCCCCGCCCCCCGGGCCCGTACGGCGCTCTTACCGGTACCAATACGAGAGCAAAGAAAAAGAGCACCCGATCATTGGATGCTCTTAGAGTGAGTTGATAGAAATTTGAGTTAAAAAGATACGGTACGGAATGCAGCCCAACCACGAACTGCACCCGCACCGCACATCCGTCGGTAGAAATACGAGTTACTCGTACACCGACGACAATCACCGATAAATAGAGAGTCGAACCTATCGAAGCGAGCTTCCGGTCTCGCCTCGGAGGCTTCCTTCGACCCCGTTATGTAATTAGTGTACACGGTTTCATTACGGTTGCAAAGCCAAAACCGAGATTTTTTTAAAATTTTTGTTATCGTTTCGTTATTTTTCGACCCCGGGACACTCTTTGCCAACCCGAGAATTTTCTTCCGCCACCCAAAAAACCTTGATATTCCGCAGAAGTTAGCATTATGCACGGAGGTGCTTCTTGGTACGGTCTCGTCTATACTTGTACCAGAAATCTTTTTAAATATGTCGCATGTCACTTGCATACCCCCGGTATTTGCAGTCACTGCGTGCAAAAAGACACCCCTAGCACCCCTCAAAAAATTAGCACCAAAGTGTCAAGCATTACTTGACCGTACCAATTTTGAGTTACCTAGTCAGACCTTTCGCTACAATGGGTGCCAACACACCGCATCTCCCCTTAAAAAGGGAGCTCCATATCCGATAAAAGAGGAACCAATCCCGTGTCCACACCAACCACGCCTGCGCAGCGGTCTGACAATACCGCACACAGCGAATCCATCCAGTGGCTTTCCCCGCAGGAGCGAGAAGGCTGGCTCTTTATCAGCTCCATCATTTTCAGCCTCACCCGCAAGCTGGAAAACCAGCTGCAGACCGAAGCCGGCATTAGCTTCGTTGAATACATGGTGCTCGCAATGCTCTCCGAATCTAAGGATCATTCCCTCACCATGACTGAGCTGGCAATTACCACCAACACCCTACCCGCACGCCTCTCCCGCGTCGTGGCACGCCTTGAGAAGGGCGGATACGTCCGCCGTTCCCTCAGCGCCGAAGACCGCCGAGTCAGCATCTGCCACCTGCTCCCCGCAGGCGAGCAGAAGGTGCAGGAGGTCGCACCCGGCCACGTGAGCGAAGTACGCCGCCAGATTTTCGACCACCTCACGACCGAGCAGGTTGAGCACCTCGCAGAAATCGGCGAGGCAGTCCTGGGCAACACCCCCTCAAACGTCATCTCCATTGATGCACTCCAGCGCGGGGACTACCCCGCACAATAACCTCCTCCACCTCGGGTGAGAGTTGAGAGAATCAGAGATAAGGCACACTCCCCACCGGGAACGTGCCTTATCTCTTTAATAGACTTTCTTTAAACAGCCTCTTGCGGCCGCGAGCGCTACGGCATACGTGAACCCCAAAACTGCCTCAAGTACCCCCAGCCATCGCCACATGCAAAGAATTTTAAAAAAATTTTTACAGCTCGAGGACCACTCAGGAACGCCGGATGAACGGCAGTCGAGCACAAGCCACCTCGTGTAAGTGTGTGGGAGATTGAGGTATCCAGTGCCTCCCTCAACCGCGAAATCTCAAGGGAACACACGCAATACCACTCAATCCAAAGAAAGTATTCAGGGTATCCACACTAAGGGTTGTGGTGACAATATGTCAGGGGTACCTCATCTGCCTCACCGATTAGCCTTTTCTCTCTGTACATGACACACCCCACCCCTTACGATAAATATCAACAGGTTGCACCGCGCCATCCGGCGCCCCAAAGCAACCACCGTATAAGGAGAAACCATATGTCTAAGTCTTTCTACGACCTTCTGAACGAGCAGATCGGCCACGAGTTCGCAGCATCCCACCAGTACCTGTCCATGGCTATCTGGCTTGACGGTGAGGACCTGCCCCAGCTGGCTAAGTTCTTCTACCGCCAGTCCCTCGAAGAGCGCGAGCACGCACTCATGATGGTTCAGTACAAGCTGGACCGCGGCCACAAGGTCGAGATTCCCTCCGTTCCCGCCGTCAAGAACGACTTCGAGAACGTTCAGGAAATCGTTGACATGTCCCTGGCACAGGAGAAGGCCGTCACCGGTCAGATCGAGGCGCTGTTCTCCGCAGCACGCGCTGAGAACTACGCGCTGGGCGAGCAGTTCATCCTCTGGTTCCTGAAGGAGCAGGTTGAGGAAGTTGCAACCATGGAGACCCTGGTGACCGTCGTAAAGCGCGCAAACGGCAACCTCTTCGACCTGGAGAACTACGTTGCACGCGAGCTGGCACACGACCACGGCCAGGAGTCCGGCGCACCCGCTATCGCAGGCGCATAATCTCGCATTCACGCGACTAGGGCACTAGTCGAACACGCAGAATACCTGCAGAAATATTAAACGTTCCGCCCTTCCCACACAGCGTGGGGAGGGCGGAACGTTTATGCATATACGCCATAAAAACACACCGCGGTGCACCGTCCAGGAGTTAAAAGCCGCCAGCGGGTACTCGAATACTCATACAGTGCAGAGTAAACTTAAAAGCCTTAGATGCCGCATAATATCGCGGCAGAAAGAGGAGAGAATGACCCACACCAACCCAGATACCCTCAGCCGCGGCTCGTATAGCAACTCACGCCGCGTAGCCGACATTCTGCGTGCAGAATCCGTCGGCGGTACCGTACTCCTGATCGCGACGGTGCTGGCAGTAGTACTTGCCAACACCCCCGCCTCCACCTTCTACTTTGGTCTGCGAGACACCGTTGTTGGCCCGGTCATCCCCGGCTTCAACCACCTGCAGATGAGCATCGGAACCTGGGCGGCAGACGGTCTGCTCGTCGTTTTCTTCTTCCTCACCGGCCTGGAGCTGAAGAAAGAATTCGTGATCGGTGACCTCAAGTCACCCTCCACCGCGATTGTGCCGATTGCGGCTGCCTTCGGTGGCGTGGCGGTGCCCGCAATTATCTACACGGCCATTAACTTTGGTAGCCCCACCGCGCTGAATGGTTGGGCTATCCCCACCGCAACCGATATTGCGTTTGCGGTCTCTGTTCTCGCCGCCGTAGGTACTTTCCTCCCCTCGGCGATGCGTGTCTTCCTGCTGACCCTGGCTGTGGTCGACGACCTGATCGCAATCTGCATTATCGCGATCTTCTACACCAATAACTTCCACGGCGAGTACCTGCTCTTTGCGCTCATCCCCCTCGCCCTTTTCGCGTTTATCGCCTACCGCGGTGAGACCCTGCTGCACCTGAAGCCTCTCGCCGCATGGATTCTGCTGTTGCCCCTGGGCATTATCACCTGGGCGCTCTTCCTCGAGTCCGGTATTCACGCGACCATTTCTGGTGTGGTTCTGGGCTTCCTGGTGCCCGTGAAGATATCCGCTCGCTCTGAGGCGGCGCAGGCTGAACACGGTCTTGCGGAGGTGCTGGAGCACCGCTTCCGCCCCCTCTCTACCGGCATCTGCGTGCCGATTTTCGCGTTCTTCAGCGCGGGTGTGGCTGTGGGCGGTTTTGAAGGCCTCGGACGCGCCCTCACCGACTCCGTGGCGGTTGGCATTATGGTTGCGCTGGTTGCCGGTAAGACCCTCGGTATTTTCGGTACTACCTGGCTCGTCACCCGCTTCAAGAACGCTAACCTCGACCCGGATATCGCCTGGATTGACGTGATTGGTCTGGCTGCAACCGGTGGTATTGGTTTCACCGTGTCCCTGCTGGTGGCTGAGCTGTCCTTCCCGCACGGCTCGGCGCACACCGAGGACGCAAAGATTGCGATTCTCGTCGGCTCTGTTCTGGCTGCCATTGTGGGTGCGGCTATCCTGTCTCGCCGCAACAAGCACTACCGTGCCCTGGCTGAGAAGGAAAGCGTGGATGCTGACGACAACGGCATCCCCGACGTCTTCGAAGGCACCTACCGTGACCCGAAGGCTGAAGCCTAGCCAGATTCTTTAGGTCCAATACCTTCTCTACACCCCGATTCCTCGCTAATAATGATGTCTCACCGCACTACCTCACGTCGCCGTACAGAACGAGCAGGGCAGGCGCCTGCGCCTCCCTCTAGGTATGCAGAGACATCAGCACGCGTGGTCATCGGGGTGTATTCTTTTGCCGCGCTTCTGACCACGTTTGCGTGGATTATCTCTCCTCTGCGGCACGGCCGTGGCTTCACCTGGTGGGAAGTCATTGCGGACCTGCTGAATATCCCTTCCACGCATACTCTGCCCAGTGCTATTACGTTGATTGTGATGGTGTCCGGGCTGATTGTGCGTAAGCGTGCCGCCCTTATTGCGGCGATCGTTTTTCAGGTGCTGGGCGCGCTGATTGCGACCCATAGCGCCTTCACGCTGGCGTTCCCGGCGGGGATTATGCCGAAGGACCGTATTTTCTCCTCGACGGTCGATACGCTCTCCATCGTGTTTGCGTGCGCGCTGGTGCCTTTCCTTTTCTCGATTCGGTCGGCGTTCCCGGCACGCATTGGTCGCCTCTCGTGGGCAGGTGCGGCTGCTACGGCGGCTGGCGGTATTCTGCTGACCACTGTGGTGCTCTGGTACCTCTGCCGTATTGGTGTGTGGGAGCCGCTGCGTTCCATCACCCCGTGGGAGCTGCTCATGCACGGCATGGGTATTGAGCGTACGCATCCCGGTGTTTGGGCTGCTGATGTGGTGGCTTTCTTGGCTTCGTTTGGTTACGGTGCCTCGCTGGTTGCGGCGCTGTACCTGTTGGCGCGCGGTTATCGTGCCCCAGATGCGTGGACCGGGGAGAAGGAGCTGAAGATTCGCGCTCTGCTACAGCAGTACGGTGCCAATGATTCGCTCTCCTATTTTGCGACGCGCCGCGATAAGCAGGTTATTTTCTCTCCCGATCAGAGGGCGGCGATTACGTACCGTTCGGTGGGTTCGGTGTGTTTGGCGTCGAGCGACCCGGTGGGTGACCCTGATTCGTGGGATGCCGCAATTGAGCAGTGGATGTTGCAGGCGCGTAGCTATGGTTGGGTTCCTGCGGCGCTGAGCGTGAGTGAGGCGGGTGCTCGCGCCTATAACCGTGCGGGCCTGTCGATTATTCAGATGGGTGAGGAGGCGGTTCTTGAGGCGGACCGTTTCACGCTCAATGACACGTCGATGCTGCCGGTGCGTCAGGCGGTTCAGCGTGTGCGCCGTGGCGGGTACACGGTGCAGATGCGCCGTTTCAGAGCTGGATGAGCAGCAGCGCCAGCAGATTGCGGAGAATATTTCTGCGTGGCGTCATGGGCGTGTGGAGCGCGGTTTTTCGATGGCTCTGAATCGTGTGAATGATCCGGCGGATTCTTCCTCGCTGCTGGTTTCGACTCATGATGAAGCCGGGCAGATGGTGGCTCTGCTGTCGTTCGTCCCGTGGGGTCCTACCGGCCTGTCGTTGGATGTTATGCGCCGCTCCCCCGATGCGCCTAATGGCGTGGTGGAGTTTATGGTGGCGTCGCTCATGGAGCAGGCGGCGGCGCTGGGTGTGCGTCGTGTGTCGCTGAATTTTGCGATGTTTGGCCATATTTTTGAGGCTGCTGATCAGGTGGGTGCGTCGGCGTGGAACCGTTTCGCTTCCCGCTCTTTGGGTGTGCTAGATCGTTTTCTGCAATTGCGCCGTCTGTATCGTTTCAATCTGAAGTTTGCCCCGCTGTGGGTTCCTCGTTTTTTGGCGACGGAACCGACGTTGGCGATGGCGAATGTTGTGTTTGCTGCGGGCATGGCGGAGGGTTTCTTGCCGAATCTGTCGGCGCGCCGTTTGCAGGATCAGGAGCAGCTTCTTTCTGCTGATGAGTTGGTGTCTCTTCACCGGATGCAGCTTGCTGCTGTGGAAGAGCTTCCTGAGGTGTCGCGTAGCGATCAGACTCAGCATCGTCTGCGCCATCTGGAGGCGCTACGTGCGGCGGGTATGGAGCCGTATCCGCTGGGTGGTGAGAAGGGTAGTCATGGCGTCTCTGTGTTAGGTGTCAAGGATGCTCTGCGTATATTCTCTTCTGAAAATATTCCAGATTCGGAATTCATGGTTTCGGGGCGTATTCGCGCGCTTCGCAAGCACGGTGGAGTCCTTTTTGTAACCCTTATTGAAGGTGGTAAAACCCTGCAGGTCGTCATGGAGCGCAACCTGGTGGGTGAACGCCTACTGAACCTCGCCTCCCGCAACCTGGATACCGGCGACATCATCACCGTGCAGGGCACCTACGGGGCGAGCCGCAACGGCACCCCATCGCTGATTGCCTCCACCTGGCACATGGCATCGAAGAGTCTGCACCCCATCCCCTTCGACTCCTTTACCGACCCGGAGGCGCGTCTGCGTCGCCGTTCCACGGACCTGTTGGTGAATCCGGATCAGATGCAGAATCTGCGTTTGCGCACCGCGGTCATTAAGGCGTTGCGTGCCCGACTGGATGCGGAGGGTTTCCTTGAGGTGGAGACCCCGATTCTGCATACGGTGCACGGTGGCGCGAGCGCGCGTCCGTTCCGCACGTATATCAACGCCTATGGTGAGGATTTGACGCTGCGCATTGCGCCGGAGCTGTACCTGAAGCGCCTGGTGGTGGGCGGTAGCGGTCCGGTGTATGAGCTGGGTCGTGATTTCCGTAATGAGGGCGCTGATGCGACCCATAATCCGGAGTTTACGGTGCTTGAAGCGTATCGTCCGTATGCGGATTATGTGCAGATGCGCGAGTTGACGGAGCGCCTGATTAAGGATGCCGCGCAGGCGGTGTTTGGTTCGGTGTCTTTGCCGCTGGGCCATAAGGCGTCGAGTGAGCGCACGGTGTCTGATGTGTCGGGTCCGTGGCGTGTGGTGTCGGTGTGTGATGCTCTGTCGGAGGCGCTGGGTCGCCGCGTGGATGTGCAGACGGATTTTGAGGAGCTGCTGGCTCTGGCGCAGCAGCACGGTGTGCGTGTTCACGAGGGTATGGGCCCGGGGGCCATCGTTGAGGAGCTGTACGGTGAGCTGGTTGAGGCGCATACGGTGGAGCCGACGTTCTATACGGATTTCCCGGCGGAAACGAGCCCGCTTGCGGCGCCGCATCGTAGCGTTCCGGGTTTGGCGGAGCGTTGGGATTTGGTGATCAATGGCATGGAGATGGGCTGTGCGTATTCCGAGTTGGCGGATCCGCTGGTGCAGCGTGAGCGTCTGACGGAGCAGTCATTGAAGGCGGCTTCGGGTGACCTGGAGGCGATGGAGGTGGATGAGGATTTCCTGTACGCCTTGGAGACAGGCATGCCGCCGACGGGTGGTTTGGGTCTGGGTGTGGATCGTTTGGTGATGCTGTTGGCTCAGACGCAGATTCGTGGGGTGTTGTCGTTCCCGTTTGTGAAGCCTGAGCGTTCATAACCCAACCCGATACCCCCGCTATTCGCTATGCCCGGTGCGAGGTTTTGTGCCTTGTGCCGGGCTTTTCCCACCCACCCCGCGCGTATTGTGAAACCCGTACGGGATCCTATATTTACTCTGCTCGTATATTAAATATTCGTTACATTTTGCGTTGCGCCCCTTTTTAAATTGCCTAGCAGGGGTTACACCCGACACAATGGGGTGACTAATTATACGGAGCATATACCCCTCCGTTACGCGGCATGAGTCCGCATCACCCAGCAATGTAGCCCCCCCCCACCTCGTCCGTCTTCCGGGTTTGAGTGTGCGGGCTTTTTGCTTTCAAGATTGGAGTACCGAGTGGATTTTCTTTTGAATATCATCGGGGACATTAATACGCATACTGCAGGGCTGACTTCCTCCGTGGATGCCGTGCAGAACTGGATGTGGAGTAATTTCCTCTACTACGCTCTGATTGCGGCTGGTCTGTACATTACGATTCGTACTCGCGGCGTGCAGTGGCGTTCCATTAAGGAAATGATTCGTGTCCTGGGTGACCCGGTTGCTCGTGAGGCTGACGGTAAGAAGAGTATTTCTTCGTTCCGTGCGTTTACTGTTTCGGCGGCTTCTCGTGTGGGTACCGGTACTGTTGCGGGTGTTGCTTTGGCTATTGCTATGGGCGGCCCGGGTGCTGTGTTCTGGATGTGGGTTATTGCTGCTGTTGGTGCGGCTTCTGCTTTCGCGGAGTCCCTTCTGGGTCAGCTGTACAAGGAGCGCGGTAAGGATTCTTACATTGGTGGTCCAGCGTACTACATGAAGCGCGGTCTGAATGCTCCGTGGATGGGCTACATCTTCGTGGCGTTCATTGTGATCACTTATGCGTTTGTGTTTGTGGCGGTTCAGACGAATGCTGTGGTGGATGCTGCGGCAAACTCGTTCAACATTGATGTTTCGGGTACTAACTCGATGGGCTTCCGCATCACTATTGGTCTGATTATGGTGGCGCTGACTGCGGCTATTATTTTCGGTGGTATTCGCGCGATTTCTTCGGTGACTGAGTGGCTGGTACCGATTATGGCGGTGCTGTATCTACTGCTGGGCCTGCTGGTTGTTCTGCTGAACATCTCTGAGGTTCCGAATATGCTGCTGATGATTTTCCAGGGTGCTTTCGGTATTAAGGAGTTTGTGACCGGTGGCGCGATGGGCGCCGTGATTTGGGGTATGAAGCGTGGCCTGCTGACTAACGAGGCGGGTATGGGTACTGCTCCGAATGCTGGCGCGACCGCTACTATTTCTCACCCTGCTAAGCAGGGTTACGTGCAGACTCTGGGTGTTTACTTTGACACGATGATGGCGTGTACTGTGACCGCGTTTATTGTTCTGCTGTCGAACCCGACCTATGGTGATCGTTCGCGCGGTGCGTCGCTGACTCAGTCGGCTTTGGCTATGCAGCTGGGCGACTGGGCAGTTCACTTCCTGACTATCGCTATTTTCATGTTTGCGTTCTCGACTGTGATTGGTAACTACTACTACGGCGAGTCGAACATGCGTTTCGTGACTGAGCGTAAGCTGCCGATGAATATTTTCCGTGCACTGGTTCTGGTGTTCGTGTTCTTCGGCGCGATTTCTTCGCTGGACCTGGTGTGGACTACCGCGGATATGTTGAATGCCGGCATGGTGATTGTGAACTTGACGGCGGTTCTGTTGATGACTCCGCAGGTTGTTGCGGTGTTGAAGAACTATGAGGCTCAGCGTAAGGCTGGTTTGGAGCCGATTTTCAAGGCTTCGGATATGCCTGAGTTGAAGAATCTTGCGGCGTGGGATGGCACCGATGAGGTGACTACCCGTGAGTTCTGGGCTGAGTATGATGCGAAGACTGCTGAGCGTCGTGCTGCGAAGAAGGCCAAGAAGGTTAGCCGCTAGTTTGTGAGCCTTGTATAGGCTTTGTGGAGGGTCCGTCCTGCTGTGTGCGGGGCGGGCCCTTTTACGTACCGGGGGTGCCTGTGAGGGGGTTCCTGCAGTCTGTATGTTCTTGCAGGGTCTGTATGCTTAGGGAGGATGTTAGGAGGGCTCATGGATTGGAATGCTGTACTGGAGCTGGTGGTCACGGTTGTGTTTCTGGCTGGTATTGCGTTGGCGCTACTGTGCTTGGTGACGATTCATCGGAATCCGTATTTTTCTGAGGTACAGAAGTTGAAGTGGCTTCTGCTGGTGTTGTGCCTGCCGTATGTGGGTCCGGTGACGTGGTTGCTGCGTGCGCGTTTGGAACGTATTGACCGGGAACAGGCTGAGCACGAGCGTACGGCGCGGGGTTCCGCGGCTACTCACGATGCAGATGCTCCCGGTGCGGCTGCCTCCGGCGGAGTGTCCGATAGTACCTCGGAGGCTTTTCCTGAACCCTCCACCACTCACAAGTAACAAAGGTCACACTCTCTCAATTGGACAGCACTGCATGCAGTCCGTATAGTTTTATGTGTTGCCTGCGGTGATACACCGTAAGACACATGCGCGAGTGGCGGAATAGGCAGACGCGCACGGTTCAGGTCCGTGTGCCCGTGAGGGCGTGGGGGTTCAACTCCCCCCCCTCGCGCACCAACGATCCCCGGTTCGAAAGAACCGGGGATTTTTTCATATCCATAACCAATTCCCCGCTAAATGACGGGGTTCCAGAGCGATGGCTAGTGCATCACCTAAAATAGAATCGGGTGTGTTCTTTCACAGGGCACACAGCAAACGCACAGACACGCTCGTTAAACTGAGCCTTTCGGATAAAGACCGTTTGCGCGGTCTGTTGCTCGGAATGGTCGTTGAGAAGGAGGCGGCATGAAGTTTTTCGACAAGCTGGGCAAGCTGGAGCAAGGCATCGGTCGCACTGTCGGCCTTTCCAAGGGCTTCGGCACCTTTGCGAAGGCGGATGTTGCTAACCGCGTCCGCATCATGATGGATGACGAGTCCTATGTGGACGGCAGCGGCCGCACTATGGCTCCTAATGTCTATACTCTCCGTTTCGCACCGGTTGATTTCCCTCGCGTACGCGAGTGGGGCAACCCGTTCGCTGTTGAGCTGTGCGATTTGGCGATTTCGCACGCCCGCGCGCAGGGTTACACCCTGATCGGTGCGGTTCGCGTGACGTTCAACGTTCTTGATTCTCTCTCTGAGGGCGAGTTTGAGGTTGTTGCGACCTTCGAGCCGTTCTCTGTGCCGGAGGCTCCGGCGTCCCCGTCGTCTCTGCGTGGTGCCACCAACTATGCGCCGGTGCGTCCGCCGCGTGAGTCTTCTTTGCCGACCCGCATTACGAAGCCTGCAGCTCAGCCGGCTCCGCCCGCCCAGCCCGCGCAGCCTGTTCAACCTGCGCCTCAGCAGGCTCCGGCACCTCGCCTGAACATGCCCGTACCGTCCCCTGCGACGGGCGCTCCCCGTTTCTTCTTGGAGATTGAGGGTCGCATGCACCCGGTGGATCGTCTGCCGTTTGTGTTGGGCCGCGGTTCTGATGCTGATTTTCGTCTGGATGATAAGGGCGTTTCTCGCCGTCACCTGCAGCTTTCGATGCAGGGTGGTGCGGTGGTCGCCTCCGATATGGGTTCTACTAATGGCACGCTGATTAATGGGGTGCCTTTGCGTGCGCCCGTGGTGCTGGCGAACGGTTCGTTGCTTCGCATGGGTAATACCCGCATCATTTTCCATAGTTCGACCGGAGGTGCCCGTTAATGGCGTCCGAACTGACTGTTACTATCCTTCGTTACGCTTTTCTGGCGCTCATCTGGTTCTTTGTTTTCCTGGTGGTTTCGGCTGCTCGCCGTGACCTTGGTTTGGGTAAGAACTATCGTGCGGCGCCGGTCGATGCTGTTCCGGAGGCTACCCATATTGCGCCTCCGCCGACTCGTCCTTCGCAGCTTGTGATTACTGCGGGTGCGCAGGCTGGTGCCATGATGCAGCTGGGTGATCACCCGATTACTATTGGTCGCGCTAATGACATTGAGGTGTCTCTGCAGGATGATTACGCCTCGGGTCGTCATGCGCGCCTGTTCCCTCAGGGTTCCCGTTGGTTCCTGGAGGATTTGAATTCTACTAATGGTACGTTCGTCAATGGCGAGCGTCTGACTCGTGCGACCCCGATTGAGCCCGGTGATGATTTCCGCGTTGGCGGTACCACCATGCAGTTGAGGGGCTAGTGTATGAAGATTGCTTTTCGTTTTGAGGCCCGCTCTGATACGGGTCTGAAACGCTCGAAGAATGATGACTCCGGCTACGGTGGTCGTTTCCTTGCTGTCGTTGCTGACGGCATGGGCGGTCACGTGGGCGGCGATGTCGCGTCGGCTACGACGGTTCTGAATCTGACTCCGCTTGACCACCCTGACTTTGAGGATGGTACCGGTAGCGTTTATCTGGCTGATGAGATTCAGAGTGCGAATCTGATTATTAATGAGCTGGCGGCAAATGATCCGCAGTTGGCGGGTATGGGTACGACCTGTACTGCCCTGCTGATTGATGGTGATTGCATTGAGTTCGCCCATATTGGTGACTCGCGTGCGTATCGTCTGCGTCCGGGCGCTGATGGCGAGTTTGAGCAGATTTCTACTGACCACACGTTTGTGCAGCGTCTGCTCAATGAGGGTCGTATTACCCCGCAGGAGGCGGAGAACCACCCGCATAAGAACGTGATTATGCGTGTTCTGGGTGATGTTGACGCCTCCCCCGAGCTGGAGTTGAAGACTCTGGACGCTGTTCCCGGCGAGCGCTGGGTGCTCTCTTCGGACGGTTTGGATGCTGTGGTGTCCCTGGCGGAGATTGAGCAGGTGATGCGTTCTACCGATGACCTGTCTGAAATTGCTGACACTCTGATTGCGATGACGTTGGAGCGTGGCGCGCCGGATAACGTGACGGTTGTGTCCCTACAGGTGATTGACCGTGAGGTTCTGCCGGTGGATGAGCCGGTGGGTCCTTCGAGCCTGCCTGAGTCTGCTCTGCCTGATTCGATTGTGGCGGAGCAGGAGGTCAGCACGAATACTCAGAAGCTTCCCGAGGTTGCTGCCACGGCTGAGGCTGCTGAGGCTCTTTTGGGTGCGCACCATGATGAGGACTCTGAGGAGTCTCGTCGGTCGTTGCGCCGTTTCCGTCGTGCTCGTGACTTCTCTGGAACCCTGTTGCATAGCGGTTCTGGGGCGGTGCGTCACCATATCGGTACGTACGATAACGCCGTGGATGCAGCTCTTACGAACGCTGCGATTTTGCGTAGCGAGTTGGGTTCCCGCCCGCATCAGCTGGTTGGTGCCGCTTCGGTGGCTACCGAGACCGGCATGATTCCGGCGGTGACTTCGCGTACCCTGGAGCACCGTGCGACGGTGGCTCAGCGTGTGCCGTTGAAGGTTGAGTCTGATGAGGCGGCTCTGCCGGCTGAGTTGGAGGAGCTGATTGCTGAGGATGCTGCGGAGCGTTCGCGTCCGCAGTCGTGGTCGATCCGCCTGTTCGTTACTTTGCTGATTGCCGCTGTTTTGACGCTGGTTGCGTGGACCGGTCTGCGCTATGTGGAGCGTAGCTACTATGTGGGTGAGAGTGACGGCACGGTTGCGGTGTACAACGGTATTCCGCATGCGTTGGGTCCGATTCGCCTTTCTCACGTGGTGGAGAATACTGATATTCAGACGAGTGAGCTGAATGATCATACTCGTTCCCTGCTGCGTAATGCGATTACGGCGAAGGACCTGGATGATGCGCACCAGATTGTGACTCGTTTGAAGACTCAGGCGGATCAGACGCGTGAGAAGGCGGAGCAGGCTGCTGCTTCCGCTTCGGCTTCCGCCTCTGCGTCTGTATCGCCGTCTGCTTCTGCGGTTCCGAGCACCAATCCGGCTTCCGCAACTCCTGTAGCGCCTGAGCAGGCTTCTGAACAGGCTTCCGCACCTGCGGCAGAGGGCGGTGAGAACAATGGCTAAGTTCTCGTTCCGTCGTGAGTCGGATGCGCCTCGTGCACGCCGTTTTACGGAGCTTTTCCTGCTGGTTTTGGCGGTGGGTATCAGCTCCTTCGGTATGTACCTGATTGATCCGGAGCACGCTTTTGATACGTCGAAGAGCCAGTGGTTGCCGTGCACGGTGGTGCTGGGTGCCGGTGCTCTTCTGATTCACTTGGTCATGCAGTTCCGCGCCCGTTACGCTGATCCATTTATTCTGCCGCTGGTGGTGGCTCTGAACGGTATTGGTTTGACCATGATTTATCGTCTGGATCCGCAGATTGCGGCTCCGGTGGGTGATGGTCAGCTGATGTGGACCGGCGTGTCTATGGTGCTGTGCGCGATTATCGTGTTTGTGCTCAGGGATTACCGTCTGCTGCGTAAGGTCACGTACACCTCCCTGGTGCTGTCGATGATTCTGCTCATCATGCCGCTGGTTCCGGGTCTGGGTATGGAGCTCAACGGTGCTCGTATTTGGATTCATATCGGTAACCGCACGTTCCAGCCGGGTGAGGTCGCGAAGATTACTTTGGCGATTTCTTCGCCGGCTATTTGGCGACGCACCGTGACTTGATTCTGGTGGCTGGCCGCCGCATCGGCCCTATCAATCTGCCGCGTCTGCGTGATTTGGCGCCGGTGTTTTTGGCGTGGATTGTGAGCCTGGGTGTTCTGGTGTTCCAGAAGGACCTTGGTTCGGCAATCATGTTCTTTGGCCTGTTCATGGCGATGCTGTACCTTTCGACCGGCAGGGTTTCTTGGCTGGTAGTTGCGGGTGTCGGCATAGCTGTGGGTGGCTATTTTGCGTACCACTATGTCTCGCACGTGCACGCCCGTATTTATGCGTGGGTGCATGCTTTTGAACCGGAGGTGTACCAGGCGTCTCCTGGTGGTTCGGGTCAGATTCTGCAGGGCGTTTTCGGTCTGGCTTACGGCGGTCTTTTTGGCCGCGGTTGGGGTCAGGGCCGCGCAAACCTCGTCCCGTACGCTAACTCGGATATGATCATTTCCTCCTTGGGTGAGGAGCTGGGCCTGGTGGGTCTGGGTGCCATCCTGATGATGTTCATGCTCCTGGTTTCGCGCGGTTACCGTGCGGCGTTGGGTACTCGTGATGGTTTCGGCAAGCTGCTGGCTGCCGGCCTGTCTACGGTGATGGTTCTGCAGCTGTTCGTGGTGATTGGCGGCGTGACTCGTTTGATTCCGCTGACTGGTCTGACGACTCCTTTCATGTCTGCCGGTGGCTCCTCGTTGGTGGCTAACTGGATTATTGTGGCGCTGTGGTTGTCTATTTCTCATAGTGCCCGCGCACCTCACCTGGTGGCTGGTTATGATGCTCCGCAGGGTATTGACCATGCGGACACTAGCTACGAGCCGGAGGGTGCTACTAGCGTTCTGGCGCGCATTACGGCTAAGGATTCTGGAGGTGAGAAGAATGGATAGGGCTATTCGCCGCATGTGGATGTCTGCCGCGTGCGTGTTTGTCCTGCTGATGGGTACCCTCAGCTATATTCAGTTCTTCGATTCGAAGACGCTGATGAATAATCAGTGGAATTCTCGAGCGCTCTACGACAATTACGGTTCGGCACGTGGTTCGATTGTGGTTGACGGTACGGAGATTGCTTCGTCGGTGAAGTCCGATGATGAGTACAACTACCAGCGTGTGTATAACCACCCGCTCAAGTATGCGGCTCTGACGGGTTACTTCTCCACGATTTATGGCGCGACCGGCTTGGAAGCTGCTATGGATAAGGAGCTTGCCGGCACGAGTGATAGCCAGTTCTACGATCGTGTGGCGCAGCTGTTCAGTGGTTCTTCCGCGCAGGGCGCTAGCGTGGAGCTGACGATTAATTCGAAGCTTCAGGATATTGCCTACAACGCGCTACAGGGCCGTAAGGGTGCTGTGGTGGCGATGAACCCGAAGACCGGTGAGATTCTGGCGATGGCTTCTTCGCCGTCCTATGATCCGAATCTTCTGTCGGCTCATACGAGCTCTTCGGTTTTGGCGAATTACCAGGCGCTGACTTCTGATGAGGACAGCCCCCTGTTTAACCGTGCGATTGCCGGTAATACTTATTCGCCGGGTTCGACCTTCAAGATTATTGATGCGGTGGCGGCGCTGGAGTCCGGCAAGTACAACGCATCTTCGGTCATTCCGAACCCCGCTCAGCTGCCGCTGCCGGGCACGAACATTAGCCTGCCGAACTATACCGGCGGTCAGTGTGGAACCCGCACTCAGGCGACGATTGAGTGGGCTTTGGCGCAGTCCTGCAATACGCCTTTTGCGCAGATTGCGATGGATTTGGGTCAGGAGCGTATCGCGAAGACCGCTGAGAATTTTGGTTACGGCCAGGATTTGAAGATTCCTTTGACGGTTTCTAAGTCGTCTTTCCCTTCGAATCTGACGCAGAGCCAGCTGGCTCAGTCGGCGATTGGTCAGTACGACGTGAAGACCACTCCGCTGCAGGTGGCGATGACTTCTGCGGCGATTGCAAATGGTGGTGTGCAGATGAAGCCGAACCTGATTCGTTCGGTGAAGACCAACAACCTGAGCACTTTGCAGGAGTTCTCTCCTGAGAAGCTGCGTACGTCCACTAGCCCTGAAATTGCTAACCAGGTCAAGCAGTGGATGGTCAATTCGGTTGATAATGGTATTGCACGCAATGCTGGTGTCCCCGGTGTGAAGGTGGCGGGTAAGACCGGTACCGCGGAGACCACGGCAGGTTTGAATAATTCTTGGTTTACCGGTTTTGCTCCGGCTGATGATCCTCAGATTGCGATTGCTGTGGTTTATGAGGATATTGACGTGGCGACCGGTGCCCAGTTGGCAACCAGTACTAGTAAGCAACTCTTTGAGGCGGTGTTGAACAAGTGAGGCCTGCGGCTGATATCACTTTGGGCGGGCGCTACACCCTAACCGAACGTATCGCGGTTGGCGGTATGGGTGAGGTGTGGAAAGCTCGCGACAAGGTGCTTGGGCGCACCGTTGCGGTCAAGATCCTCAAGGAGGAGTACACCGGTGACCCGGGCTTCTTGGAGCGTTTCCGCGCTGAAGCCCGCAATACGGCGCTGTTGAACCACCCCGGCGTAGCGAATGTTTTCGACTACGGCGAGGAGGACAACTCCGCGTACCTGGTCATGGAGCTGGTGCCGGGCAATCCGCTCTCTAGCATCATTGAGCACGAGACTACCCTGCCGCCGGACCGTGTTCTGAACTTCATTGCTCAGACTGCTCGCGCGTTGGCTGCGGCTCATTCGCAGGGTCTGGTGCATCGTGACGTGAAGCCGGGTAACCTTATCATCACCCCGGATGATCGCGTGAAGGTGACTGATTTCGGTATTGCTCGTTTGGCTAATCAGGTGCCGTTGACGGCTACCGGCCAGGTGATGGGTACCGCCCAGTATTTGGCGCCGGAGCAGGCAACCGGTCAGGCGGCTACCGCGTCTTCGGATATGTACTCGTTGGGCATCATTGGTTATGAGTGCCTGGTGGGTCGTCGTCCGTTTACGGGTGAGTCGCAGATTGCGATTGCTTTGGCTCAGGTGAATGATCCCGCCGCCGCCGCTTCCGGAAACTATTCCGGCTGCTACTCGCGCGCTGATTATGTGCTTGCTGGCTAAGGACCCGGCTCAGCGTCCTAAGGATGCGACCGCTCTGGCGTCTGCTGTAGATGCGATTCGTCGCCGCGATCTGAAGGCTGCGGTGAAGGCTGTTCCTTCTTTGGCTCAGTTCTTGGCTGAGGAGAATGCTGACGATGCTACTGTCGCTATGACTGCGATGGATGTGGCGGCGGAGCCGATTAGCGCTTCTACTACTCCGCGTTTTGGTTCTGGTGGTCGTTTTTCGCCGGAGCCGACGACGGCGCCTATTCCTCGTACGGGCGCGCAGACCATGCGTCCGGCTTCGGGTCGTGTGAAGTCTACTCCTGCTCCTGCGGCGAAGCGTGGCCCGAACGTGTGGATGTGGGTTGCGTTGCTGTTGGCGATTGTGCTGATTGCTGGCGGTATTTGGACGGTTCTTTCCTCTAATAGTGGAGGCGCAACTGATTCGGTTCCGAGCACTTCGGCTTCTGCTGTTCCGACGAATACGGGCACTGTTTCTACGGTGGAGCCGACTGAGTCTGCTTCTGCTCGTACTACGAAGCAGAAGGTGACCGTCAATTCGATCAACTATGAGGGTCGCGAGTTGCAGGATGCGGTGAACGAGCTGAAGAACCTTGGCCTGTCCCCCAAGACTGAGGGTGTTGAGTCTACTCAGCCGGAGAACACGGTGATTTCGGTTTCTCCGACGGGTACTTTGGAGCAGGGTAATAGCGTGACTGTTCGCTATTCGACCGGTCCGAAGTCGGTGACTTTGCCGTCGAACCTTGAGGGTAAGAACGTTGATGAGGCGTCGAAGGCTGTTGCCGCTTTGGGTGTGAATGTTTCTCTGCATTATGAGAATTCGGACACTGCGGCCCCCGGTACGGTGCTTCGTACTACTCCCTCATCTGGCACCAAGGTCACGGTTGGTAGTAATGTAGACATGTATGTGGCCTCTTCCAGTTCGGGTAGGGGTTCGAGTGCGAGCGCTTCTGCTGCACCGTCTGCGTCGGCTTCTGCTTCCGCTTCTGCGTCGGCGCGTTAGCCCCTACATTTTGATTTAGTTTAGTCTTAGTGATCCAGGAGAACTTATGGACCTGTCGGTTCCCGACACGGTTGATAACCGTTACAAGGTACTCGAGGTAATCGGTACCGGTGCAATGGCAACCGTTTATGCTGCTGAGGATACTCGCCTCGGCCGCAAGGTTGCGCTTAAGATTCTGCGCCCGGAGCAGGCCCAGGACGATACGTTCCGCGCACGCTTTAAGCGTGAGGCGGAGGCTGTTGCGTCTCTGAACAATCCTGCGATTGTTGCTGTCTATGACACCGGTTCGTATAACCCCTCGCAGGATGGTGAGGAGTCTTCTTCGGAAGATAGCACCGCTATTCCTTATATTGTGATGGAGTACGTGGAGGGTCATACTCTGCGTTCCATTCTGTCTCGTGGCGGCCACCTGCCGGTCCGTGATGCTTTGGGTTATTCCGAGCAGCTTCTGGGTGCTTTGCAGTACAGCCACTCCATGGGCATTATTCACCGCGATATTAAGCCGGCGAATATTATGGTGCTGGAGCGTACCAGCGAGGACATCGCTAAGGGTCAGCCTGGCCAGATTAAGGTCATGGATTTCGGTATTTCCCGTGCTATTGAGGAAGCCGGCGAGGCGCTGACCAAGGCTAACGTGGTGATGGGTAGCGCACGCTACATGTCCCCGGAGCAGGTGAGCGGCAAGGATATTGACGCCCGTAGTGACCTGTACTCTGCTGCGTGCGTGATTTACGAAATGATTGCTGGTCGTTCTCCGTTCGACGCTGAGTCGAATGTTGATTTGGCGGCTAAGCACCTCTCTGACACTCCTGAGCCTCCGAGTAAGTTCACCCCGCTTGAGGTTCCTGCCGGTCTGGACGAGGTCATTTTGAAGGGTCTGGCAAAGAACCCGGATGAGCGTTATCAGAGTGCTGCTGAGTTCGCTCAGGCTCTGGTGTCGGTTGCCCGCCCGAGTGAAGAGACCGTGGTGCAGGATGCAGCGATGACTACTGCATTTGTGCCTTCGGCGACTACCGCTTCTTTGGGCGATGACTACGCTCCGTACACCACCTCGATTACTGAGGCTTCGGTGGAAGACGGCGGCCTCAATGGCTTCTTTGAGTATGAAGACGATGAGGAGCTGTACGAGGATGAGGAGTATGCGGAGTACGATGAGTCTTCGCCGCGTAAGCGTGCGTGGGTTCGCTTCCTCGTGGGTACTCTGATTGCGGCTCTGCTGGTTTTCAGTGTCGGCTCGGTTCTGTACTACCAGAACAAGCTCAATGAGGTTCCGCAGGTTCCGGTTCCGGCTGTGGTGAATGTTTCCCGTGATGATGCCGATAACCAGCTGCGTAACCGAGGCTTCGTGGTGGAGTACCGCACGGCTTACTCTGACAACATCAAGAAGGGCGACGTTATCAGCGTTGACCCGGGTGTCGGTTCAAAGGTTAATAAGGGTTCGACTGTGACCGTGACTGTTTCTAGCGGTCCGGAGAAGGTCAAGTTGCCGGATAACCTGCAGGGTCAGAGTGAGGCGTATGTTCGTAACGCTCTGAAGGACCTGGGTCTGGTGGATGGTCGCGTCTCCACTGTGGAGAGCGCTTCGGTTCCTGCGGGTATGGTTGTGGAGCTTTCCCCGGAGAAGGGCTCGACCGATGATAAGGGCGTTCAGACCGTTGAGGCTGGTAGCACCGTGAACATCGTCCTGTCCTCCGGTAAGGTGAAGGTCCCCTCGCTGGTGGGTCTGACCAAGGATCAGGCGATTGCTGCTCTGACCGCTCAGGATGTTCTGCTGAACACCAACATTGAGACCGTTCAGACTAACGAGCGTCCTGCGGGCACTGTGCTTTCGCAGAGCTCTGCAGCGGGTACTCTGGTGGCTCAGAACAGCACTGTGACGATCCGTGTGGCTGCTACTCCGACTCAGACGACCGCGCCGACTACTGCGGCTACTCAGCCTGCGGCAGCAACCGGTAACCAGAACTCTGCTGCAACGACTGGTAATCAGAATTCTGCTGCGACCAATAACCAGCAGCGTTCTACCGCTACCCAGCCGACTACTGCGGCTACTCAGCCTGCGGCAGCGAATAACCAGCAGCGTTCTACCGCTACGGCTACTCCGGCACCGGCTGCGTCCACTACTGCGGGTACCCGTACGCTTCAGGGTACTAACGCGAACGCCAATGCGAACAACGCTAATAACGCTAACGCCCGCTAAGGGGTTCTAGCGGCTAGCAAAAGGGGCGGCGCTCCACACCAAATGGTGTGGGGTGCCGCCCCTTTTTGTGTACCTGGGGTTTCGTATACCTAGGTTTTGTGTACCTGGGTTCCGGTTAGGAAGTGTGCGGGGGTAGAGTTATCGCCTCCAGTTTCCCTATAGCGTGTCTGCTACGAGGCTTCTGGAGGCGATATAAGCCGTTGAGGGCGTCTAAGGCTAAAGGTTACTAAGCCATGAGGGGTGAGAGGCTCTTAGCGCGCTCTGCGGCTCCCTGCAGGCCGGTTTCTTCGAGCCAGTTGCCGAGCATGAGGTATCCGCTTTCCGTCAGGACCGATTCGGGGTGGAACTGCACGCCGTGCATGGGGGCTTCGCGGTGGCGCAGACCCATAATGATGCCGTTGTCGGTGGTGGAGGTGGTTTCCAGGACCTCGGGCATGGTGTCGGGTACGACTGCCAGGGAGTGGTAGCGGGTCGCGGTGAAGGGGCAGGGCACGTCCTTGAACACGGAGACATCATCGTGCACGAGGCGGGAGGTCTTGCCGTGCATGAGTTCAGGGGCGTGGGTAACGGTGCCGCCGAATGCCTCCGCGATGGCCTGGTGGCCGAGGCATACGCCCAGTAGAGGCTTCTTCGCTTCGGCTGCCCAGCGGATGGTGTCGATGATGACGCCTGCTTCTGCGGGGGCGCCGGGGCCCGGGGAGACGAGCACGCCGTCGTGTTCTTCGGCGAGCTTGATGACGGTTTCGAGGTCGTATTCATCGTTACGGATGACGGTGGTTTCAGCACCGAGCTGCTGGATGTAGCCGACGAGGGTGAAGACGAAGCTGTCGTAGTTGTCGATGACAAGGATGCGGGTCATGGCACGTCCTTAGCGCTAATGGTTGATGGTGACGTTCAGGTTGAAGGGGCCGTACTCTGCGAAGTGGGGGAAGACGAATTCCATGAGCAGGTAGACTACGGCGAGTATCAGCACGATGGCGATGATGATGCGAACCCACAGGGGCCCGGGGAGGTGACGGAAAATCCATGCGTACATCTGCTTTTCCTCTCAGATTTAGGATTTTGCGACGGAGGCGGCAATTTCTGCGGGCGCTCCGGCTGCGGCGGGCCGCCAGGATTCGAGGCGGGCGTGGACAATGTATCGTTCGGTGTCGCCGTAGCGCGGGTGGCAGGTGGTGAGCGTCAGGAGGCGCTCGGTGGGTGCTACGCCGGGCTGTCCGGGGACGGGTTCGATGACTTCTACCTGGTCGGGCTGCACGATTTCGTGGCTGTAGACGGTGTAGGTGTAGTAGCCGTCTTTGGTGCGCACGTAGATATGGTCGCCTTCGGTGAGCAGGTCGATGTCGTTGAGGACTTTACCGCGGGTTTGGCGGTGGCCTGCGAGGGAGAAGTTGCCAACCTGTCCGGGCATGGCGCTTCCTTCGTAGTGGCCGAGTCCGAGGGAATCGAGCACGTCGGAGCTGGTGCCTTGGGTGGCGGGGCGCTGGTAGTCGGATCCGAATTTGGGGATGTAGACGACGCCGAAGACTTCACCGTGGCCGGGTTCGCTCAGACCGGCGGGCGGGGTGTTGGGGTCCCAGTCGGGGAGGGGTTCGGCGGGGGTGGAGTCGAATTCCTGGACGAGGGTGCTGACGGCTTGGGATTGGGTGCGGTCGGCGTCGATGTTGGTCCACCAGAGCTGCCATGCGACGAAGAGCAGTAGCAGCAGGCCGATGGTGATAAGGAGTTCGCCTGTAATCTGGATAATCCAGTGCAGCACGGTGCGGGGCCGGCGCTCTGCGGTGGGTGCCGTTCCTTGACTCATGCGTTCTCCTTTGTCCTTTGGGTTGTGTATGTTCTTGGGCGCCGGGTGGCGTTCCTTATCTTTCAACGCGCGGAGAAGGTGAAATCATCCCGTAAGTCTGCAAAGATAGGTGTGAACATAATTTTTAGGTTACCCATACAACAATAAGCGGAGGAAGTATGTCGACCAACTCGGCTAAGGCATCGTCCAAGAAGAAGTCTCAGAAGTCTGCTAAATCTGAGGTGGAGGATGCGAGCGAGCTGCGTCTGCGTGAGATTGCTCGTGAGATGGAGAGCGGCACGCAGCTGAAGGAGCAGACTCCGTTGTGGTACCGCGTGATTATGTTCTCGCTGTTGGCGGTGGGCATTCTGTGGATTATTGTTTTCTACATTACGCAGGGCCTGTTCCCGATTCCTGATTTGGGTATGTGGAATGTGAGTGTTGGTGTGGGCGCCATGATGGTGAGCATGCTGATGATGACTCGCTGGCGTTAGAGTTTAGACGTTAAGACTTAGGCGTTAGAGCTTATAGAGAGGCGGTCGTCCCGTGTGGGGTGGCCGCCTCTCTATATTTTTGGGGGTACCGGGGTTAGGGAGCCTCTGCGGTATTTTTTCTGTCCTGAAACGCTGCCCGGAAGATTGCGGTCATGGCGACCATGATGAGCAGTTCGGTGAGGGTTTGGGTGAGTACGGTAGCGCCCATAAGCTTTGCTTCGGGGTTCCCGTTGTGTGCCAGGCGTTGTGCACAGAGCGCTACGACGGGGTAGATGATGAGGGCGTTGCGGGTGACGGCACTGAAGGTTACGGAGATACGTTCTGCTCGGCTCATGGCTCTACTCAGGAACCATGCGGCGACTCCTGCGAGGATGGCGTAGGTGAGGTAGAGCCCGGCGAGTCGGGGAATGAGCTGCGTTTCGTTCAGTACCGCCGGGGTGTAGGCGGAGCACATGAGCGCCAGGAGCAGGCACATGAGGGGAATCATCGCGGTATCGCTCATACTGCGTACGCGTTCGTAGGTTTGTTGGCGCTGCGGTGAGCGGGTTGACCAGCGTTGCACGAGGTAGGCGGCTACTAGAGGCACGATGAGCGGTGTGAGGCTGAGGTAGCTTTCAGCGGGGAGGGGGAATATTTCTCCCACTACCCTCGTATCCAATATTCCTATATATGCATATATACTAGTCCAAACAGGAATAAAAATGAGTTGAGCGCCAAGCAGATAGGGTGTTGCCGCTAGTAAACCTCGATATTCCCCTCCGGCAATACGTGTAAAAACCACAACGTAATCCACGCATGGAGCCAGCAAAACAATCACTGCAGCTAGAGCAACGGGACCACCCTCGGGAATAAAGAGGGAGACCAAGGGCGCAACGAGAATCGGGGTTCCAAAGGTAGCCGTCAGCACGACCGTACAAGCGAGCCTCTTATACTGACCAACACTCATACCGGTTAAAGGCATGAGAGCAAAGTTGGTCCACAGTAGTGCGCCAAGCGCGTAAGGCACGAGTTGTTCAGAAGCGTAACTCCATCCGCTCAAACCCGCGCAGGCAACCCCCACGATCATGGAGCCGAGGTAGAGAGCCACCTGGTGGCGTTCCATAAGCTCACGGAAGTCGTCCTCTTCTAGTAGATCAGGTCGCCTCGTGCCGCTTCGTGGACGCGGCGGGTTACGGTCTCCATAACGGGCGAGTTGATGTTCCAACGCTGCCAGTAGAGGGGAAATTCTACGGGGGTTGCGGCGAGCTTCACGAGGCGCCCGCTTTCAAGTTCTTCGGCGCATTGCGCCTCGGGAATGAGCCCCCAGGCAATACCGAAGCTGACGGCACGCGCATAGTCCGGGGATGAGGGAATGTAGATGGTGGGGCTTTGGATGAAGGTTTCTTCAGCCTCCAGACCTACCTCTTTTTCAATGAGGGCTCGCGCTATATCCTGCACAAAGTCTTTACGGTCATATTCGACGACAGGGGCACGATTGAGCTCTTCGTGGCTCATGGTTTTGGGCCAGCCGGGCAGGTATCGCTGCACGTAGTCGGGTGTGGCAACGCACCAGTAGCGTGCCACGCCAAGGGTTTCGACGGAACAGCCGGGGATTTTTTCCGGTTTGGGAGGTGATGACTGCCATGACTTCTCCGGATCGGAGCATGGCGGAGGAGTGGAATTCGCCTTCTCGTCGCAGGTCGCAGAAGATGCTGTCTTCGCGGCTGAGTGTTCCTACGGCGTCGAGGAACCAGGTGGCGAGTGAGTCGGCGTTGACGGCAACAGAGACGCTCTGGAAGCCGCCGGCGCCCATGAGTTCGCGTTCCATTTCTTGCTGCAGGAATTCACTCTGTCGGGCGATGCGCAGTACGCTTTGTCCGGCGTCGGTGGGGGTGACGGGGTTGCTTCGGCGTAGCAGGACCTTTCCGGCGATCTGCTCCATAGCTTTAATGCGCTGGGAGATGGCGGAGGGGCTCACCCGCAGGATATCTGCTGCCGCGTCGAAGGTGCCATATTCAATGACGGTGGCGAAGGTGGTGAGCTGGTCGGTACTGAAACGTGTCATAAGAATATCTTACGCAGTGTGAAAATATTTAGATAGATTTAGGGTCCTTTTTCCCGTATTCTCGTCTCTGGCGCTTCACACTTCAGCTAACGCAGGGTTTATCCCTGCGTCGTATGCTTTTGCCTGGCAAGCTGGTATTAGAAGGAGCCACCACCCGTAATATCCGCAAAGCCCGTACCGTTTGATCCACATAGAAAGTTTCACGATGTCCTCCTCCCTGTCCCTGCTGTTTCTGGGTGCTACCACCACGATTTCTTTGGTGGCGGCTATTGGCGCCCAGGGAACTTTTGTGCTGCGTCAGGGTATTTTGGGTCGGCATATTACCCCGATTATTATTTTCTGCATTCTGTCGGATGCCCTGATGATTGGCTTGGGCGTTGTGGGTCTGGGCGCCCTGTTGGATGCGGCGCCGTGGTTTATTGAGGTGTTCCGCTACGTGGGTGCGGCGTTTTTGGCGTGGTTTGGTTTTGAGGCTGGCCGCCGCGTGTTTACTCCGCACTCCATCGTGGTTGATGATGCGGAGGGCGATTCTCAGTCGTTGAAGGCGGCTCTGTTGACCACGGCGGCGGTGACGTATTTGAATCCGCTGGCGTGGTTGGATACGACTATCCTTTGGGTTCGCTGGCGAATGCTCAGGGCGATCCTGGCCGTTGGTGGTACTACCTGGGTTGCTGCTGCGGTAGCCTAATCTGGTTTTTGATGCTGGGGTATGGTTCACGTCTGTTGCGTCCGCTTTTTGCGCGCCCTTCAGCGTGGCGTGTTTTGGATGGTGCGACGGCTCTTCTGATGGCGTACCTGGTGTTCAACCTGCTGACGATGAACCTGTCTACCCACTAACTTTTACCCCCTGACGCTTTTATCACCCTGACCCGACTCTTTATACTTTGTCAGCCTCTTTTTCGGTGCTCTTCTCCTCTTCGAGGGGTATGAGCACTTCGTTTTTGGGCATGGTGAGCAGACCCAGGTAGATATCGCGAATGATCAGGATGTGCTTGATTCGCTCAATCATGGGCTTGAGGAAGCTTCGGGCGTATTTTTCGTCGCTACTGGTGGTTGCGACGAAGCTGAGCCCGGAGAACACGGCAACGATCATGGACACCTTGATGACGACGGCGTTAATGTTGGTGTCCACACCGAGGATTTTGAGGTGTTCGGGTTTGATGCTCATCCAGGATTCGATGGTGGTGTCGCTAATGGCGATGGATGAGAATCCCATGAAGAATCCGATGACGAGCAGCATGAAGAAGGTCGCCTGAATAATCTGCCCAATCATGGGGATGATGATGAGGTTGCTCCAGGGTGCGACTTTGAGGGGTCGGTGTTCGAGGATTTTCTTCTCTTCGACCCAGTCTTGGGCGGTGTTCCAGATTCCGCCTTCAAGGGCTGCGGCGTGCTCGTAGTCGTTCTCGGTAAAGTGTGCGATGTCATCGCCCCTGTAGCGCCCCAGCAGTCGCGCTGTGCGCTCCAGGGAGGTTGTGACGACGACGAACACGGCGAGTAGCCCCATGAGGCCCAGAACCGCCCAGGTGCGTGGGAAGCTGAGTCCGTTGGCGAGCTTCCAGAGGTCTGCGTTCACGAAGATGAAGAGCACAGACACCATGAGTACGGGCAGTACTTTCGCGATCATAGGCGGTAGGGAGGCAAGCTGGTGGATGGCGTGCTTGAGGGACCAGCCGAGTACGGTATCTACGCCTAGGAAGATGGCGAGGTAGATTCCGATAACGATGAGCAGGAAGGCTTTGCCACCGTCGTAGACGAAGTCGAGGCCGTCGAGGCTGCTGGTTTCGAAGACACCGGCGGTGAAGAGCACGCCGGCAAAAAGTACGGTGAGAATACCCGTGGTGATTTGAACCCACTGCGGGGTGCGAACCATGAGTTTGTGGGCAAGAGTAATGAACACGCCAGAGATGACCGGCATCACGAGGAAAATCCCACCGAGAACGAGCAAGGGTAGCACTTCATCGCTGAGTGCAGTGTTTGTGGTGAGGGCTTTGACGTAGTCCGGGAGGGAGCCTTTCACGTCCTCTACTAGGAAGAGGAGAATGTCGCGCAGGAAGATATAGCAGATGTGCATGATGCCCGCCCACAGGATCCATGGCACGGAGCGTGGGAACGCATCGAGAGCACGTTGACGTGCAGGAATGATGAGGGGCGCACCCTGTTTACGGAACCAGATATTGCTCTGCTTCAGCATGTCAGCCTTGCTGTAGTGCAGGGGTTCTTCTCCCGCTGCAGGGGTCTTCTTGTGAAGGCGCGCCCATCGAAGGCGTTCAGGGCTCTGCTGCGGGATGTTCTGGTCCTGTGTGCTCATGACATACCACTCTACAGGGTTGAGAATCCTCTTTTACCCGCGAGCCTCTATAGTTCTTCTCGCTGGAGTTCAGCTCCAATAAAGCGGCTGTAGGCACCCATGAGTAGCGCAGCTGCTTCTTCCTGTTCCTCGTAGATACCCAGTTCTTCATCTTCACGACCCGTGTAGGTGCCGCTACTGATTTCGAGCAGGGATAACGGTCCTTCTACAGTCTCCGGGGTGAGAGCGTCTAGGATGAAGCTCAGGCTTTCTTCTGATTCTTCAGATACGCCCAGGAGGCGCCCTAGGCGTGTACCCGGGTAGGGTGCGATAGTGAGGACGTCTTCGTTCTCGCATTGGATAATACGTGCCACAGGAATGATGTCCTCGTCTGTGGTCTCTTCGAGCAGTAGCTCTGTGGAGAGGTCGATATGGCTCTCCTCGCTCTGTAGGAGCTGCCTGGGCCACCAGAGGTGAATGTATTCGGTCAGTGCTGCCCAGGCTTCGTGAGGCTCCAGTGTGCTCTCTACGTAGAGGGCTGCCGTTCGTTCTTCACCGTTGTGTTGGTGCTGCTGATCGGCTGGTTCTGGTGCGTGGGAAAACATGGGGTAGTGCATGGTTCTACTCTATCCCAGTGTGTCTGGGGAGAGCATTCTTCCTTGTAGACAATTCCTTGTAGACAAGGCTTCATAGACAGGGGTCTGAGGGCACTAAAAAGGGGCAGACCCGCATGGGTCTGCCCTCTTTTTTTAGCTTTAGCTGTTAAAGCAAAAGAGCCCGCGCAAGCGGGCTCTTTTTATTGCCTATTGGATTATTATCCAAAAACCATACAGTGAACGCAAACACAAAACAACATCTTGAAAAGTAAGCCTTCGGCCTATTAGTACCAGTCAACTCCACGAGTCTTCAGTCCTCGCTTCCATACCCGGCCTATCAACCTCATCATCTATAAGGAGCCTCACACACCAAAAGTGCCAGGAAATCTCATCTCGAAACAGGCTTCCCGCTTAGATGCTTTCAGCGGTTATCCCTCCCGAACGTAGCCAATCAGCCATGCACCTGGCGGTACAACTGACATACCAGAGGTTCGTCCGTCCCGGTCCTCTCGTACTAAGGACAGCCTTTCTCAAATTTCCAACGCGCGCAGCGGATAGGGACCGAACTGTCTCACGACGTTCTGAACCCAGCTCGCGTACCGCTTTAATGGGCGAACAGCCCAACCCTTGGGACCGACTCCAGCCCCAGGATGCGACGAGCCGACATCGAGGTGCCAAACCATGCCGTCGATATGGACTCTTGGGCAAGATCAGCCTGTTATCCCCGAGGTACCTTTTATCCGTTGAGCGACGGCCGTTCCACAACGTACCGCCGGATCACTAGTCCCGACTTTCGTCCCTGCTCGACCTGCCAGTCTCACAGTCAAGCTCCCTTGTGCACTTACACTCAACACCTGATTGCCAACCAGGCTGAGGGAACCTTTGGGCGCCTCCGTTACACTTTAGGAGGCAACCGCCCCAGTTAAACTACCCATCAGGCACTGTCCCTGAACCAGATCATGGCCCGAAGTTAGACATCCAGATTGACCAGAGTGGTATTTCAACAACGACTCCACACAAACTAGCGTCCATGCTTCACAGTCTCCCACCTATCCTACACAAGCCAAACCAAACACCAATACCAAACTATAGTAAAGGTCACGGGGTCTTTCCGTCCTCGTCGCATGAAACGAGCATCTTTACTCGTACTGCAATTTCGCCGAGTTCATGGTTGAGACAGTAGGGAAGTCGTTACTCCATTCGTGCAGGTCGGAACTTACCCGACAAGGAATTTCGCTACCTTAGGATGGTTATAGTTACCACCGCCGTTTACTGGGGCTTAAATTCTCAGCTTCGCCCAAAAGGGCTAACCAATCCTCTTTAACCTTCCAGCACTGGCAGGAGTCAGTCCGTATACATCGTCTTACGACTTCGCACGGACCTGTGTTTTTGATAAACAGTCGCTTCCCCCTGGTCTCTGCGACCCATACACGCTCCAGGCAGCAAGTGCCCATCACGCTCAAGGTCCCCCTTCTCCCGAAGTTACGGGGGCATTTTGCCGAGTTCCTTAACCATGATTCTCTCGATCGCCTTAGTATTCTCTACCTGATCACCTGTGTCGGTTTAGGGTACGGGCGGCTAAAACCTCACGCCGATGCTTTTTCTCGGCGAAAGATAGGATCACCAAATCCCCCAAAAACGGGGTCCCATCACGTCTCAGGCACACAGCCGGCGCATTTAACAACCGACAACCCTACACGCTTAGACCACGACAACCATCGCGTGGCTTGGCTACCTTCCTGCGTCACACCTGTTAATACGTTTACCTCCAAGATCGGGTCCCACAACCCACACAACACACAAACAAAAGCCTGCACATCATGCTTCGCATGGTTAGCATCACAATATCAGTATGGGCGGTTTTTCACCGGTACGGGAATATCAACCCGTTATCCATCGACTACGCCTGTCGGCCTCGCCTTAGGCCCCGACTAACCCAGGGCAGATTAACTTGACCCTGGAACCCTTGATCATCCGGCGGATGAGTTTCTCACTCATCTTTCGCTACTCATGCCTGCATTCTCACTCGCATAGCCTCCACCACTGGTTTACACCGCAGCTTCACCGGCTACACGACGCTCCCCTACCCAACAATCCAAAAAAAGATCATTGCCACAACTTCGGCGGTGTACTTGAGCCCCGCTACATTATCGGCGCAGAATCACTTGACCAGTGAGCTGTTACGCACTCTTTCAAGGATGGCTGCTTCTAAGCCAACCTCCTGGTTGTCTAAGCAACTCCACATCCTTTCCCACTTAGCACACGCTTAGGGGCCTTAGTTGGTGGTCTGGGCTGTTTCCCTCTCGACAATGAAGCTTATCCCCCACTGTCTCACTGCTACGCTCTCACTTACCGGCATTCGGAGTTTAGCTGACGTCAGTAACCCGTGAAGGCCCATCGGCCATCCAGTAGCTCTACCTCCGGCAAGAAACACGTAACGCTGCACCTAAATGCATTTCGGGGAGAACCAGCTATCACAGAGTTTGATTGGCCTTTCACCCCTATCCACAGCTCATCCCCTCCATTTTCAACTGAAGTGGGTTCGGTCCTCCACGACGTCTTACCGTCGCTTCAACCTGGCCATGGATAGATCACTCCGCTTCGGGTCTAGGTCATGCCACTCAAACGCCCTATTCAGACTCGCTTTCGCTACGGATACCCCACACGGGTTAACCTCGCGACATAACACTAACTCGCAGGCTCATTCTTCAAAAGGCACGCTGTCACCCCAAAAGGCTCCAACGGCTTGTAAGCACACGGTTTCAGGTACTATTTCACTCCCCTCCCGGGGTACTTTTCACCATTCCCTCACGGTACTGATTCACTATCGGTCATTAAGAAGTATTTAGACTTACCAGGTGGTCCTGGCAGATTCACACGAGATTCCACGAGCCCCGTGCTACTCGGGTGGCCACACCACGGACAGAACAATTTCGATTACGGGACTCTCACCCTCTACGGCCGACCATTCCAAGTCGTTCACCTACCATCCTGAACATCATGCCGGCAGCCAGTTAGAACTGCCACTGTGACTCCCACAACCCCCATGATGCAACGCCTAACCGCTATCACACACCACAGGTTTAGTCTCTTCCGCTTTCGCTCGCCACTACTCACAGAATCATTACTTTATTTTCTCTTCCTGCGGGTACTGAGATGTTTCACTTCCCCGCGTTCCCCCCAACCAGCCTATACATTCAGCTGGCGGTAACTCACCATGAAGATGAGCCAGGTTTCCCCATTCGGAAATCCTCGGATCACAGCCCAGTTATCGGCTCCCCGAGGCTTATCGCAGATTCACACGTCCTTCATCGGCTCTTAATGCCAAGGCATCCACCGTGTGCCCTTTAATAACTTACACACAATCAAGAAAAATAAGAATCTAAAATCAACAATCAAACCAACACAAAAGCATTGATTCAACGCAAATTCCAGAAGATGCTCGCGTCCACTATATAGTTCTCAAACAACAACCCACAACACAACAACAACACAAACAAAAACATTTGCATCATCACCATGCCAGGCAAACAAAGGAACAACACTAATGTGTTACCCCAAAACCCAACAATGCGCCTCATCCAACCCAAAACCAACATTCCACCCATGAGCAAAACCACCCACCCGACACTCGCGGGTAGCATGGCCAACTAAATGTGCTCCTTAGAAAGGAGGTGATCCAGCCGCACCTTCCGGTACGGCTACCTTGTTACGACTTAGTCCCAATCGCCAATCCCACCTTAGACGGCTCCCTCCCAAAAGGGTTAGGCCACCGGCTTTGGGTGTTACCAACTTTCGTGACTTGACGGGCGGTGTGTACAAGGCCCGGGAACGTATTCACCGCAGCGTTGCTGATCTGCGATTACTAGCGACTCCGACTTCATGGGGTCGAGTTGCAGACCCCAATCCGAACTGAGACCGGCTTTTAGGGATTAGCTCCACCTCACAGTATCGCAACCCTCTGTACCGGCCATTGTAGCATGCGTGAAGCCCAAGACATAAGGGGCATGATGATTTGACGTCATCCCCACCTTCCTCCGAGTTGACCCCGGCAGTCTCCTATGAGTCCCCACCATAACGTGCTGGCAACATAGAACGAGGGTTGCGCTCGTTGCGGGACTTAACCCAACATCTCACGACACGAGCTGACGACAACCATGCACCACCTGTATACCAGCCCCGAAGGGAAACACCATCTCTGATGCGGTCCAGTATATGTCAAGCCTTGGTAAGGTTCTTCGCGTTGCATCGAATTAATCCGCATGCTCCGCCGCTTGTGCGGGCCCCCGTCAATTTCTTTGAGTTTTAGCCTTGCGGCCGTACTCCCCAGGCGGGGCACTTAATGCGTTAGCTACGGCGCGGAAAACGTGGAATGTCCCCCACACCTAGTGCCCAACGTTTACGGCATGGACTACCAGGGTATCTAATCCTGTTCGCTCCCCATGCTTTCGCTTCTCAGCGTCAGTTACAGCCCAGAGACCTGCCTTCGCCATCGGTGTTCCTCCTGATATCTGCGCATTCCACCGCTACACCAGGAATTCCAGTCTCCCCTACTGCACTCTAGTCTGCCCGTACCCACTGCAATACACGGGGGTTAAGCCCCGGCCTTTCACAGCAGACGCGACAAACCGCCTACAAGCTCTTTACGCCCAATAATTCCGGACAACGCTCGCGCCCTACGTATTACCGCGGCTGCTGGCACGTAGTTAGCCGGCGCTTTCTCTGCAGGTACCGTCAATCTCTCTTCTTCCCTGCTAACAGAGGTTTACAACCCGAAGGCCGTCATCCCTCACGCGGCGTCGCTGCATCAGGCTTGCGCCCATTGTGCAATATTCCCCACTGCTGCCTCCCGTAGGAGTCTGGGCCGTGTCTCAGTCCCAGTGTGGCCGGTCACCCTCTCAGGCCGGCTACCCGTCGTCGCCTTGGTGAGCCATTACCTCACCAACAAGCTGATAGGCCGTGAGCCCATCTATAACCACTACATAACGCTTTCCACCAACACCCCATGCGGAGATTGGTCGTATCCGGTATTAGACCCAGTTTCCCAGGCTTATCCCAGAGTTAAAGGTAGGTTACTCACGTATTACTCACCCGTTCGCCACTAATCCACCTAGCAAGCTAGGCTTCATCGTTCGACTTGCATGTGTTAAGCACGCCGCCAGCGTTCGTCCTGAGCCAGAATCAAACTCTCCGTTGAAAAAATAGAAAAGCTTGATAATCTGATCTCAAACAGCGAATCACACACGGGGGTGCGTGACTCAAGCTGACTAAATTTGAAACCATTTGATGATTATCAAATATAAATAAATATTTGGTATTAGTTTCAGTTTCCATCACCATAATGGTGATTTTATTGAACAAAGCACACTATTGAGTTCTCAAGCAACACACCGATTCAACACCTCAACTTACTCTATTTGAGAAGTCTTACCATTGAACGGTCATTCATGTTATTTCGTCATCACCGCGTTCCCGCGGCAACTCAATCAACTATACCAGCGTTTTGTTTGCCATGCAAATCCGTTTTCTGTGATTCACACCACAATGTTTCTTTCCTAAACTCCTCCAACATCACCAACCGGCAACCCGGATTCTTCTAAGCAAGAAACCAAAACACTATACAATTGAAAGTCATTCAACCGCTTCTGACTAGGAGAAACACCGAAGAAGTTCTTCGTTTTTTCCTCCTCGCCGCGGCGACTCATACAACTATACAGATGCCGAAGTGGGTCTGCAACCCGAAATAGGGTGAAGTAGACCACAAATACGACTCTATAAGGGTCTCAAACACCCTTCTAGACGCCAAAAAGCCTAGTCAGAGCGTTTTAAGGGTGCTAGAAAATCTTTAAAAAACTTCCAAAAAACCTCATAAACACAGAAGAAACCACTCAAACCCTCGCAGAATGCCTTCCCTAGACCCCTCTGCAGCCCCTATTCCTATGCCCTGCCATTGATTTCTAATCCTGCACTTGGGCCGCCCATACCTATAGATACGAAAAAGCCCCTCCCCTTCCGTTCGGCAAGGAACAGAAGAAGAGGGGTACAGCTACAAGCTACAGAATGCTGAAAGCTTAGTACTGAAACGCTTAGTGCTGAGCTGGTTAGTACTGAGGAGGCGCCTCATTCGCCATATTGTTGAAGCGCGAGTACTTACCGCTAAACGCCAACGGGATAGTACGAGTCGGACCACCACGGTGCTTCGCAATAATCATGTCCGCCTCACCCACACGTTCACTATCCGGGTTATACATATCCTCACGATGCAACAGAATCACCATATCCGCATCCTGCTCAATAGAACCCGACTCACGCAGATCCGAAACCATTGGACGCTTATCAGTACGCTGCTCCGAACCACGGTTCAACTGAGACAGCGCAATCACCGGAACATCCAGCTCCTTAGCCAACAGCTTCAGGCTACGAGAGAACTCCGAAACCTCCTGCTGACGCGACTCAACCTTCTTACCCGAGCTCATCAGCTGCAGGTAGTCCAGCACCACAAGCTTCAAATCATTACGCTGCTTGAGGCGGCGGCACTTCGCACGAATCTCCATCAGAGTCATATTCGGTGAATCATCAATAAAGAGAGGAGCAGAATCAATACGCCCCTGCAGAGTCGCCAGGTTCGTCCAGCCCTCAGTATCCAGGTCACCCTTCTTCAGCCGACCCATCGAAATCTTGCCCTCCGCAGAGAGAATACGCATCGCCAACTCAGTACGACTCATCTCCAGCGAGAAAAACACAGTCGTCATCTGATGATGAATAGCCGCAGAACGAGCAATATCAAGAGCCAGAGTCGACTTACCCACACCCGGACGAGCCGCAATAACAATCATCTGGCCACCGTGCAGACCACCGGTCAGCTCATCAAACTCAATAAAGTCAGTCGGCACACCGTACACACCATCGGGGCGGTTCGAGTTCGCATCAATCTCATTGATGGTCTCCTCCAACGCCTCAGAGAAAGACACATAATCTTCCTTCGCGTTACCATCAGTCACCGCATAAATCTCAGCCTGCGCCTGATCCACCAAAGTATCGACCTCAGTCTCATTGGCGTAACCCAGCTGAGCAATCTTCGTACCCGCCTCAATCAGGCGGCGCATAATCGCGTGCTCCTTAACAATCTCAGCGTAATACTGAGCGTTAGCAGCAGTCGGAACCGACGCAATCAGCGTATGAATATAGGCCGCGCCACCCACACGAGTCAGCTCGCCGCGCTTCTTCAGCTCATCAGCAACCGTAATCGCATCCGCAGGGCTACCGTGACCGTACAGAGAAAGAATCGCCTCATAAATCGTCTCGTGCGCCGGCTTATAGAAATCAGACGCACGCAGGCTCTCAACCACATCCGCAATAGCGTCCTTCGACAGCAGCATGCCACCGAGCACCGACTGCTCAGCCACATCATCATGAGGCATAGTGCGGGAACCATAATCAATGGCAGTTTCAGACATGCTTATCCTCGCGTTTCAATCCGATATCTACGACGTTCCAGAAACAATTTCTGCAGAACTCCTATGCTAGTTTCTCACGAAGGCAGACGCGAACCATATACACGCCTAGCGGGGAGGGCTCAGATAATCCTCAATCTTCTCAACGGCGAGCGCCGCGCCATCCATAGTGCGCATTTCCTCACCCAGCTGCCGTGCCTTAGCGCGCATGCCCTCATCGCTGAGCAGACGGTCCAAAATATCGCGCATACTGCCGCGGCGCACATCATTCTTCGTAAAGCGCAGGGCGTTACCGTAGCGCACGCACTCCTCAATATTCCAGCTCTGCTCCGCCTGCATCGCAATACCGGCAAACGGTACACCCGCCAGGCACGCCGTCTGTACCGTCCCCTCACCGCCGTGGGTCACCGAGGCATCAATACGGCCTGCAAGCAGATGCGCCGGAACAGTCCCGGCGAAATGGATGTTGTTGCCCAGCAGGCAGGTATCAGAGAGCTGCACTCCGCCGCCGACCAGCACACGCTCACGATTCTGTAGCTGTTATCGCCTCCAGAGATTTTTTCGGCCACTGCTATGTGCCTAGTAGATCCCTCGATATCAGAGTCGAAGGCACTAGTCATGAAAGCAGATCTCCGACCATGTTTAAGATCCTTCCTCTCCTCGTACTGCATGTCCTCTCTCATCTGATGGCAGTGCTACTACTACACATCTACAGCAGGTCACTGCCTGTAGCGCATACCGCAGCACTTGAGTACCTGCGGGTATCAGCAGTGCTGTACTACTATAGGCTCGCTGATGAGGTGTCCTACACATATGCAGGTGTGGGAGTCATACGTCATTGGGAGGCTGTGGTGCAGCAGATACTGGGTGAGTGTCTACTACTGGTGCAATATCCAGTGGTGATGCTGATACTAGTGCTCAGTGCCGTAATTACTGCGGGCCTCAGGTACTGTGTGCTGGTATGCCTGGTGAGAGCCGGCTAGCAATTGAAAACGGAGCCCCAGTATTCCACCGCATAACGAGGAATACTAGGGCTCCGTTTCGCTGTATAAGCTTCTCTTACTTCTTACGCAGAATCATGCCGATAGCGCCAATATGGTCGGCGTGGCGGCGGAACACACCGCGCATACCCAACACACGCTCACGAATCTGCGGCTTACGCGCCAGGTTGAACGCAATCTTCGCAACGCCAGCGGGACCCTCATCAGCCAGCAGACGCTTCGGCTCCAGCAGAGCCATATCGGTCTGGTACACATCCAGCACCTCAAAGCCAGCCTCTTCCGCCAGAGCAGTCCACTCGGCAACAGTCAGCGGGCGGGCATTCACGCGGATAGTGCGCGCCAAATCCTTCTGGATCTCTTCCTTCAACTCGGGGCGCAGATAATCGGGAACCAGCGACATCTCGTGAATAGCGTAGTAGCCGCCCGGACGCAGCAGACGAGCCGCCTCACGCATAATCTCCAGCTTGTGCTTATCGGTCTGCATGGTCAGCATCGCCTCGCCCACCACGGCATCGTAGCTTTCCGAGGGCAGACCGGTCTCCTGAGCACTAGCGTTCACCACACGGTAGTTCGGCTTAGTCGATGCACCGATACGCTCGGACACGATTTCAGCAGCCTTGGGATCAAGATCCACACCGGTGTAGCTCTTGGGGGAACGCTTCACAATCTCCAGGGCGGTAATACCCAGGCCCGGCGCAAACTCCACGACGTCAATGTCGCCACCCAGAGCGCGAGCCAGCAGCCAATTGGTGGTCTCGCGGCCGCCGGGGCGCAGAACCTTCTTGCCCAGCTGAGCCAGAAGCCAGTGACCTGCCGCCTTTTCAGCGGGGCGGTCGGTACCGGGAACGGAAGGGGTCTTAGACACGGAAGACAACTCCTCAATACTTGTATTTAATATGCAAAATTTATCTTTCCCAATTCTAGACCCGCCGCCCCAAGAAAGGAAATGTGACGTTATATAGAAGTGTGGTTGCCCTTTGTTACAGCATGCCGCAACATCACTACAGCCACCCTTGCTGCACGCCCTAGAGATTAAACAGAAACTGGAGCTGGACCTCTCGATCCAACCCCAGTCTCATCACACACACATACATACGAAAATCAGAGCCACTTCCGCAAGGAAAGTCCAACTTTCTGATGGCCCTCTCGAACCATCTATATAAAGTATTACGCGTAAACCTTTATTCCCTATAGGTTAAAGCTGTAAGAAAGCTGGGAATAGATTTTTCCTCAAACTCGGGGAGAAAATCAGGGTGCAGCATCCCGGACCTCACACGGAAACTACAAGTCGCTTTAAAAGAAGAAAGGCAAGGCGCTTTTGCCTTGCCATCCTTCTTTCGCTAGCGGGCGACCCCGCTACACGAAACACACACATTCACATCGCAGTCCTCTCGAACCAACACTTATAGTAAACACCCCCAACCTTATGGGAGGATTGAATTTCGCTGGAAACAAGCTGGGAGAAAACCAACAGAACCCTGAGAGCTTTGATATTGTGCAGTTTGCGGACTTGAAACCGGGCTAATAAGCCGCCATATACAGCCCCAGCAGCACCAACGGGTTAGCCACTACAGAAATAACCACCAGGCAAATATTAGCCACACGATACTGGCGGAACTTCACCAGACCCACCAGTGCGCACACCAGCGCAATACTGGATGCAAGGCCGCCAACAATCAGCAAAGAAGTAGAAGAGCGGTCGCGACATTAGCGTCCGCAAATGGGATAACCGCTAGAGCGCACAGCAGCAAATTGACACACTCCAACGCCACACCCGTGAACAGAAGCTGGGCACTAGAAGACAAACGTGAAAAAGATCGAGCCATGTACACCAGTCTACGGGGTCTACCAGACTACAGGGTCTACCCGTCTACGGTGCACACAGAGAATGTCGAATGTGCAGACCGGATTGGAATACCAGCAAAAGCCTCGAGGTACTTCCTATATAGAGGTGCTCCATCAAAAATCCCCTGAATAAGGGCGGCCGGATAAGGACGGAATGTCTACGCAACCGGCGCGATAACGAGAAAAACCGCGATGTTTCACGTGAAACATCGCGGTTTTCTGCACCTACAACGCACCCCGAGGAGCGCCCCAAAGGGTAAAGCAAACGGGGTGCCCCTCACCAAGAGGGACACCCCGTCCGACACTCAACGCCGCAGCATCAAAGCACCAGCGTCAAATATCTAAAAATCTACTTACGCAGCAGCCAACGACGTCCAGGACAACGTTAGCAACAACGTCAGCGTGCAGGCGAACAGTCACCTTGTACTCACCGGTGCGCTTGATAGCGGAACCCAGGTGGATGGTGCGCTTGTCAACGGAGCCAATGCCAGCAGCCTCAATAGCCTCAGCAATAGCCTCAGCCTTGACGGTACCGAACAGGCGGCCGTCAGCGCCAGCCTTGTGTGCAACGACAACCGGCTTAGCAGCCAGAGCCGCAGCAATTGCCTGAGCCTCTTCCAGAGAAGCCTTAGCACGAGCCGCACGAGCGGCGCGGATGGACTCAACCTGCTTCTCGCCACCCTGGGTCCAGGTCACGGCGAAGCCGCGGGCGACAGGTAGTTACGTGCGTAACCGTCCTTAACGGTGACAACATCGCCAGTCGCACCGAGGCCGGAAACTTCCTGAGTCAGAATGATCTTAGCCATGTTACTGTCTCTCCTTCTCTTTAGCGGCCAGCGCCGGAGTAGGGCAAACGAGTGCAACTTCGCGGGCGTTCTTAATAGCCTGAGCGATGCTTGCGCCGCTCCTGAACGGTCACGCCAGTCACGCGGCGAGCGCGGATCTTGCCGCGGTCGGAGATGAACTTGCGCAGAAGTGCGACGTCCTTGTAGTCGATAACGGTGACGTCAGCAGCCTTGAGGGGGTTCTGCTTGGGTTTGGGCTTACGGATTTCAGCCTTAGCCATCGTGGTGCTCCTTAGAGTTGGGAGCCCGCGGCGGATAACCGCGGGATGGATTGATAAATTACTATTCGGAAAACGAAACCGGCTTAGAACGGAGGTTCGTCGTCGGCGCCGCTACCCCAGTCATAGTTACCACCAGACTGAGAACTCCACGGATCAGCGACGAGGAGCCGCGGGGGCCGCCGGAGCGACCCGGAGCGGAGTAGCCAGACTGGCCAGAGTAACCATTACCCTGAGCGACGACAGAAATTGTTCTGCTTAGGAGCGGAGAAACCGCCCTGAGCAGCAGCGTTATACCCAGCGCCACCGCCAAAGCCACCCTGCGCACCGCCACCGAAGTTATTACCTCCGGCAGAACGCTGTGCGCGAGTCACCTGAGCAGTAGCAAAACGCAGAGTCGGGCCGATCTCCTCGACCTCAAGCTCAAACGAAGTACGACGCTCGCCTTCCTTGGTCTCGTACGAGCGAGACTTCAGACGGCCCTGCGCGATAACCTGAGTACCCTTCTTCAGGGTCTCTGCAACATTCTCAGCGTAACCACGCCACACCGACGCACGCAGGAACAGGGTCTCCCCATCCTCCCACTGGTTCGTCTGGCGGTTAAAAGTACGCGGAGTCGATGCGATCGTGAAATTAGCAACCGCCGCACCCGCAGGGGGTGTAACGAAGCTCCGGATCGCCAGTCAGATTACCAATAACGGTAATAACGGTATCGCCTGCCATTTGATGCCTCCTCGATAAGAGTTACAAGTATGTTGAATCCAGTACAGCGCAACCCCCTGACATTTTTAGGGGGTCAGCCGACCGGCAAGACCAACTACTTGCTGGAGATCTTCTGATCCTCCGGGCGGATGATCTTGGTACGCATGACGGACTCGTTCAGGTTCAGAACACGATCGAGCTCAGCTGCGGTCTCGGGGGTAGCGGTGAAGTTCACCACTGCGTAGATACCCTCAGACTTCTTCTGGATCTCGTATGCCAGGCGACGACGGCCCCAGATATCGACGTTGTCGATGGAACCACCCTCGTTGGTCACGATCTCGAGGAACTTGGACAGCGACGGCTCAACCGCACGGTCCTCAACCTCGGGGCTGAGGATAACCATCAGTTCATATGCACGCATGATTAAACCCCTCCTTTGGGCTAAACGGCTATGGGATTTCCATAGCAGGAGATTCATAGTGCCCTACACGTGAAACACACCGGGCGGGGAACACGCATAGATTTCTTAACAATACACGAGAAAAAGCAGATAGAACAGTACCGCACCGCGTGACCTCAACCATGCGATGCGGTACCAAAACCGCAGAAGCTACGCCTGCTGACGCTGCTCCCACCACTGCACCAGACGAGCCTTCGCCTCCTCCTCAGGAAGCGAACCCTCATCCAGACGCAAATTCAACAAGAACTTATACGCCTCACCCACCACCGGGCCCGGCGCAATACCAAGAATCTGCATAATCTGACCGCCATCCAGATCCGGACGAATCGAATCCAGCTCCTCCTGAGCAGCCAACTCAGCAATACGACGCTCCAAATCGTCATACGCCTCAGCCAGCGAGCGCGACAAGCGACGATTACGAGTCGTCACATCAGAACGAGACACACGATGCAGACGCTCCAGCTGATCGCCCGCATCACGCACATAACGGCGCACCGCAGAATCAGTCCAACCCGACTCACGGTAACCATAAAACCGCATATGCAGCTCCACCAGACGAGCCACAGCCTTAATCGTGTCATTATCAAAACGCAGCGCACGCATACGCTTCTTCACCATCTTCGCGCCCACCACCTCATGGTGCAGGAACGAGACGGAGCCGTCCTTCTCAAACTTACGAGTCTTCGGCTTACCAATATCGTGCATCAACGCCGCAAAACGCAGAATAAAATCAGGAGCCGGGCACGGACCGTCCTCGTCCGTCTCCTTCTCCATCGCCTGCTCCATCACCTTCAACGAATGCGCATACACATCCTTATGGTGATGCGCAGGATCCATCTCCATACGCAACGCAGGAAGCTCCGGCAATACATAATCCGCCAGACCCGTATCCACCAGCAGGTTCAAACCCACCCGCGGATAATCAGCCTCAATCAGCTTCACCAGCTCATCACGCACACGCTCAGCCGAAATAATCTCAATACGGCCAGCCATCTGGCGCATCGCCTCGAAAACCTCCGGGGCAACCTCAAGATTAAAACGCGCAGCAAAACGAGCCGCACGCATCATACGCAGCGGATCCTCAGAAAAAGACTCCTGCGGCGAGCGCGGAGTACGCAAAACACCCGCACGCAAATCCTCAACGCCGCCAAACAAGTCAACAACCTCACCACTGGGCAAAGCCGCCGCCATCGCATTAATCGTGAAATCACGACGCACCAAATCAGCGCTCAAATCCGTGCCGAACTCAACCGTCGGCTTACGCGAATCCGAAACATACACCTCAGCACGGTACGTGGTCACCTCATACACCACGCCATTCTTACGCGCACTAATCGTGCCGTACTCCTTACCGATATCCCACGTATGCTCACCCCACCCACGCAGAATCTGCTCGCTCTGCTCCGGAGAAGCATCCGTCGTCAAATCAAAATCGGTAAAATGGCCGCCGTCATCCAGCAGATTGTCGCGGACAATACCGCCCACCAAGTACAGCTCAAAACCCGCCGCACGGTACAGTTCTCCCAGCTCGGCGGCATCCGGGTACTTCGACACAACATCAATAATCAGCGACATAATCCTTTAATCGTGCCAGAAAAACCACCCATGCGCCCACCCCACACCCACAACACCCCACCGAAGACAGCTATCTCACCCCAAACCGAGGCACCAAAACCTCAGCCTATCGGTTAAGGTAGAACCATGAGCATTCCCGTACCCCGCGCCCCCAAAACGCGCTTCACCGCGCCCGCGCGAGCGGTACCCGCCCCCGAAGAAGTCTCCGCAGGCGGACTCATCATCGACTTCGACCGACCCGAACAGCTACCCGTAGCCATCATCGCCCGCATCAACCGCAACGGACAACGCGAATGGTGCCTACCCAAAGGCCACATCGAACACGGCGAAACCACCGTCGAAGCCGCACAACGCGAAATCAGCGAAGAAACCGGAATCACCGGCTACCCCGTAGCCTCCCTCGGCACCATCGCCTACTGGTTCACCTCCAACGGCACGCGTATCCACAAAACCGTGCACCACTACCTCTTCGCAGCAACCGGCGGCGAACTCAGCATCGACAACGACCCCGACCACGAAGCAATCGACGTCGCCTGGGTCCCCCTCGAAGAGCTCCCCACCCGCCTCTCATTCGCCAACGAGCAACACATAGCCCGCAGCGCGCGCGAATACATCACCACCCAGCTCTAAACACCCACCAAAGAGCCCCAAAACTAAAAGAAGCAATCACCCGCCGACACAGGAGAGACCTACGTGGCACGTAACGACGCCCGCTCAAGCGCAATCATGGCAGCAGGCACCCTCGTCTCGCGCATCCTCGGATTCGTCAAGACCATCCTGCTCACCGTAGCCATCGGCTCACTCTCAACCGTCGGCGATGTCTTCGAAACCGCCAACACCCTACCCAACCTCATCTACGTCCTCGTAGCAGGCGGCGTGTTCAACGCAGTCCTCGTACCGCAAATCATCAAGGCAGCCAAAGCACAAGACGGCGGCGCACGATACATCTCCAAACTCGTCACCCTCACCGTCACCGCAATCGGCCTCATCACCCTCATCACCGTCGCCTGCGCATGGCCCATCATCAGCATCATGGGCTCAGGATGGAGCCCCGAACAACGACAGCTCGGCTTCATCTTCTCCCTCTGGTGCCTACCCCAAATCTTCTTCTACGGCCTCTACACCGTCATCGGACAGGTCCTCAACGCCAAAGACGCATTCGGCGCCTACATGTGGTCGCCCGTACTCAACAACGTCATCACCATCCTGTCGCTGTTCCTATTCATCTTCCTCTTCGGCGCACAAACCCCCAACCCCAACCCCATCCACACCGTAGCAAGCTGGACCAACGCACAAACCCTCGTGCTCGCAGGCTCCTCCACCTTCGGCGTCATCATGCAGGCACTCGTCCTGTTCATCCCCCTACGCAAGCTCGGTCTGCGCCTCAAGCCAGACTTCGCGTGGCGAGGCATCGGCCTGCGCGCAGCCTCCAAGCTCGCCGCCTGGACCCTCGCCTCCGGCATCATCTCCAACCTCGCGTTCCTCTACATGACCAAGGTCGCCGCAGGCATCGTCGGTCAGCGCGAACACTACGCCGCCCTCGGCATCCAAATCCCCGGCCTGCAGGCACTCAACTACGCCTCCATGCTGTACATGCTCCCGCACGGCGTCATCGGCATCTCCATCGCCACCGTGCTCTTCAACCGCATGAGCGCCTCCGCCATCGCCGACGACAGCGACAGCGTCATCTACGCACTCTCCCACGGCCTGCGCAACGCAGCCGTAGCCACCGTCTTCTGCATGGTCGCACTCATGGTCTTGGCAGGTCCCGTCGCAGTACTCTTCAGCGGCGGCGACCCCATCGCAGCAACCATCATCGCCAAGCTCATCGTCATCACCGCGCTCGGCACCCCCACCCTCACCATCAACTACCTCTACAGCCGCGTGCTCTACGCCCGCGAAGACGCACGCACCCCCTTCCGAATCCAGGTGTACTCCGCCATCATCATGGTCATCATGAGCTTCGCAGCATCCCTGCTCGACGCCCAGTACACCGTGTACATGCTCGCCTTCATCTACCCGGTGCACAACATCCTGATCCTGCTCATCAGCCACCACATGGTCCGCCGCCGCCTCGGCTACTACGGCCAGCGCGGCATCGTCAGCACCTACGCCCGCACCACCCTCGCCTCCCTCTTCGCAGGCGGCATCGCAGCCATCGCACTCTGGCTGCTCGGAGGCTACCAGCTCGACGGATTCGCCTGGGCATCCAAGCTCACCGCAATCATCACCCTCGCCGTATGCGGCACCGTCATGGGCCTCGCATACCTCGCCGGTATACAAATCTTCCGCGTCAAGGAAGCCAACGCACTACTGGCACCCCTCACCTCCAAACTTGAGCGTTTTGCCCGCCGCTAAAGCAGCACACAACGCCCAACCCGGGTAGCTGTCCGCGCACCCACCGCGCCCCACACCGGGACCCGCAGAAGGCGCAGGCAACCACCCGGACGCCACAAACTATCACTCAGCCCCAGCATCCTTCAATGCCGGGTAGAATCTAATAGTCAGGGCCCGCCACACGGCAGGCACTATGAAACCACCTCGGGAGAACACGTTGTCGCAACAGATTCCGGTCGGATCGGTCCTCGGAGGCCGCTACGAGATCACCGCACACATCATCATTACGGCAGAATCCGACATGGTGCTTGAAGGCACCGACCAGATTCTCAACCGTAAGGTCTCGGTCGTCGTCGCATCGCCCAACCGCAGCGCACTGCTGGAAGCAAACTCCCGCGCGCTCGCAACCAACGCACGCGGCAACATCCAGATCCTCGACCTGGGCATCACCCCCGAAGGTAGCCGCTACCTCGTCACCTCCCACACCCGCCCCGACACCCTGCTGGACACCCTGCTGGTCGAAAACCACGCACTCTCCAACGCAGAAGACGCACTGGGCACCGAAATCTTCGGCGACTCCGAAAGCGGCAGCTCCCCCAACACCTACGAGAAGGTCTCCTCCTCCACCGCCAACCAGGAGAGCATCACCGCCGCCAAGAACTGGAACGCATCCGACGGCGCGGCCGTGACCGCATACTCCGAACCCACCAGCATCTACGAAGATGACGAAGACGAAGAAGACGGCAGCCGCGGCACCTGGGCAGTCGCCCTGGCAGCAGTCCTACTGCTCGTCATCGTCGCAGGCGGTATCCTCACCTCCCTGGGTGCAATCGGCTCCAACCAGGCAGCTGCACCGCACACCCCCAAGTCTTCTATGTCGGCATCCGAATCGGCTGCGGCAAGCGCCAGCGCATCGGCATCTCCGACCGCTAAGGCATCGAACGCACCGGCTAAAATCGCGTCCGTGGCTCGCTTCGCGCCCTCGAACCCCACGTTCATGAACGACATGGACAGCTTGATTCCGAACCTGACCGACGGTAACGCCAACACCGCATGGATCAGCTACGGCTTCGGCACCGCCAACTACGCCGGCACCATCAAGGAATTCGGCCTGGCACTGAAGCTGCAGACCCCCACCGTCGTCTCCAAGCTGACCATCCAGCAGAACACCGGCACCGGCGGCTCCTTTACCGTCTACACCAACAGCTCCGCATCCCTGGACGGTGCGGTTGAGGTTGGCAAAGGCACCTTCGAAGGCAAGGACGCAGTCGTCACCCTGGACACCTCCAAGCAGAACGCAGAAAAGGGCGCCTACGTGATCATCGTGGTCAACGAGCTGCCCCGTCTCTCCCTGCCGATTGGAAGTTGGAATTACGGTCTGCGTATCAACGAAATCAAGGTGGACTAACCACCCCATAACGCGACGCCGACAGGGCGCTCGCACCACAGATACACCCCAGACACACCCCAGGTAAAAGGGTGGGGCTTCTGAACTCAACGGTTCAGAAGCCCCACCCTTTTGATGTCCATTTATGACTCTTTATGGCAGGGGCGCTACTCAAAGATTCACAGTGCGCGGACTATCTGGATAAGGGTCCCCCAAGATGGAATAATCGAGAATAAAGCCCCGTTATAGGGGCAGAACGAAAGACCTACAACGGAAAGACATATCCGATGACTGAGAATCTGGGAGGCCTCTTCGGAGGCGCCGCCCTGGGCAACCTGAACCTCGCATCCGCACCCGCTACCAATGCGGCACCGGCAACCGAGGTTGAGGCTGACGCAACCGTGCACAACGTCATTATTGTGGGCTCCGGCCCCGCCGGCTACACCGCGGCAATCTACGCGGCACGCGCCGAGCTGAAGCCCGTCCTCTTCGCCAGCTCCCTGGCACCCGGCGGCGCCCTCATGAACACCACCGAGGTAGAGAACTTCCCCGGCTTCATTCAGGGCATCCAGGGCCCCGAGCTGATGGAGAACATTGGCCAGCAGGCTGAGCGTTTCGGTGCAGACATCCGCTACCAGGACGTAGAAAAGGTCGAACTCACCGGCGACGTGAAGAAGGTCTACACCGCAGACGGCGCCGTTCACCTGGCGAAGACCGTCATCATGACCACCGGCTCTCAGGTCCGCAAGCTCAACATCGAGGGTGAAGATCGACTCTCCGGTTACGGCGTCTCCTGGTGCGCAACCTGCGATGGCTTCTTCTTCAAGGACAAGGAAATCGCAGTGGTCGGCGGTGGCGACTCCGCACTGGAGGAGGCACTGTTCCTGACGACCTTCGCCTCCAAGGTGTACCTGGTGCACCGCCGCGATTCTTTCCGCGCTTCGGAAATCATGCAGACCCGCGTTTTCAACAACCCGAAGATTGAGGTTGTCTGGGACTCCGCTGTCACCGCAGTTCACGGTGAGAGCAACCTCGAGTCGATTACCCTGACCAACACCAAGGACGGTTCTGAGCGTCAGCTGGCTGTTCAGGGCCTGTTCATCGCTATTGGCTCCGATCCTCGCGTAGAGCTCGTGCGTGACCAGCTGGAGATTACCGAGAACCACACCATCGCGGTTCAGGGTCGTTCCTCGAAGACCTCCGTTCCCGGCGTTTTTGCTGCCGGTGACGTGATTGACCCGACCTACCGCCAGGCAATTATTGCCGCCGGTTCCGGTGCTGTTGCCGCCCTGGACGCGCAGCACTACCTCGAAAACCTCTAAACTATTCGTATTACTCACTGGGGAATCCGCCCCGTGTCAGAAAGGAGCACTCCGTGAGCAGTGCACAGCAGGCAACTGATGCCACTTTTGACGAACTGGTTCTGAAGAACGACAAGCCCGTTATCGTGGACTTCTGGGCTGAATGGTGCGGCCCCTGCCGTATGGTTGGCCCCGTGATTGACGAGATCGCTGGTGAGTACGCCGGTCAGGTCGACGTGGTCAAGGTGGATGTTGAGGCAAATGGTGATACCGCCATGAAGTACGGCATTACCTCTATTCCCGCCATTTACCTTTTCAAGGGTGGCGAGGTCGTCAAGAAGACCGTAGGCGCTAAGGCGAAGTCTGCTCTGCTGGCTGAGTTCTCCGAGCACCTGGGCTAATCTTTCGAGAAGCTAGAGAAAAACCCTCGGTGATGTTTCACGTGAAACATCACCGAGGGTTTTTTGTATATACAACTAATTTCAGTTGCTAAATATTATTTTAGGTGAGAATCTAGCCTGAGAAATCAGAATCCAAAACGCGGATAATACGGTTCAGATCCTCAACATTCGCAAACTCGATGGTCATCTTACCTTTGCGGGCACCCAGCGAAATCTTCACCGAAGTATCGAGCTTGTCAGCAAAAGCCTCCGCAATATAGTCCAGACGCTCACGGTGCTTCTGAGGCTGAGGAGCCTTACGTTCCTTCACCTCCGCAGCGCCGGATGCATGGTTCACCAGCTCCTCAGTCGCACGAACCGACAGACCCTCGTTCACAATCTTCTGCGCGAGAGTCTCAATCTGAGCCTGGTCAGTCAGAGCCAGCAGAGCACGAGCGTGACCAGCGGAGAGAATACCCGCCGCAACGCGACGCTGCACCAGAGCCGGCAGCTTCAGCAGGCGAATCGTGTTCGAAATCTGGGGGCGAGAACGACCGATACGCTTAGCCAGCTGCTCCTGAGTAGTGTCGAACTCTTCCATGAGCTGCTGGTATGCCGCTGCTTCTTCAATGGGGTTCAGCTGGCTGCGGTGCAGGTTCTCCAGCAGGGCGTCACGGAGCAGATCGCCGTCTTCAGTCTCACGAACAATTGCCGGGATGGTGCTCAGGCCAGCCGCCTGGGTTGCACGCCAGCGGCGCTCACCCATGACCAGCTCATACTTTTCGGCACCGTTTTCGCGCGAGGGACGCACGACGATCGGCTGCAGAACGCCAATCTCACGCACCGAGTGGATGAGCTCTTCCATGTCCTGCTCATCAAAGTCGGTTCGAGGCTGCTTGCGGTTCGGATGGATATCGCGAACGTTCAGCTCAGCAAACTGGGCACCGGGAACCGGAACCAGACCGCCCTGCTCTTCGGAAGCGGACTGCGGAGTGGAGACATCTTCACCAAAGAAGAAGTCCACCGGGCGGCGAGTCAGAGTGGTGTTGCGCAGTGCTGCACCCATGTCCACGCGGGGCTTCTTCTTCGATGTTTCACGTGAAACATCCTGCGAGGAGGCGGGAGTTTCGACCTTCTCCTCTACCTTCTGAGCTTCAGCAGGCTTTTCCTGAGCGGGCGCAGCTTCGGCAGGCTTATCTTCTGCAGACTCAGCTTTAGCGCTCTTGCGCTGCTTCTCCGGCTTAGCCTCGTGAGCCATTTCGAAGAGGCCGTCAGTCATCGGCTCTTCAATCGGAGCAGATACCTTCTTGGGTGCAGTCTTTACTACAGTAGTCTTTTCGGATGCCTTCGCCTCAGCATTACCAGAATTCTTCGTACTCTGAGGGATCAGTGCCCCCAGGCCACGACCCAAGCCGCGTCGCTTTTCAGCCATCGTTACTCCTTAGGACTCCCGGACGAGCCCGCTCATTTTTTCTTCATCATCTAGTGTAAACGAAATAAGCACTCGAAAGCAGGAGTGAAAACTGCACGGCGCATTATCCGAAATATTCCTGATAATTAATTTACCAAGGCTGTTTTCTAGAGTTTAATCCAGAAAATATCGCATAAAATGAACCCTTTTGAATTATCAAGAGACAATTCAAAAGGGCCCATTTCAAAAGATTTAGATTATGCGGATCGGCGCGAGAGTTCCTGCGCCGCCTCGCGGTAGGCGCGAGCGCCAGTCGACGAAGAATCGTAGGTGATGACGGTCTGCTGATAGCTGGGAGCCTCAGAGATACGAACCGAGCGAGGAATCTTCACGCTCAGAGTCTCCTCCGGGAAGTGCTCGCGCACCTCCTCTGCCACCTGGAACGCCAGGTTGGTGCGGGCATCATACATGGTCAGCAGGATCGTACTGATGCGCAGCTTAGAATTCAGGTGCTTCTGAATCATCTGAATATTCTTCAACAACTGGCTCAGGCCTTCCAGAGCGTAGTACTCGCACTGGATTGGAATCAGAATCTCTTCTGCCGCGACGAAGGCATTGACGGTCAGCAGGCCGAGGCTCGGCGGGCAGTCGATGAAGACATAGTCCAGACGCTCCATGCCCTGCTTCTCACGCCATTCGGTGTAGTCCATCAGGGCGTTCTTGAGGCGAGTCTCGCGTGCCACCAGGGAGACCAGCTCGATCTCCGCGCCCGCGAGGTCGATATTGGCGGGGGCGCAGAACAGGCCGGGCATATCGGGGCATTCCTGAACAATTTCAGAAAGCGGCTTATCCTCAATCAGGACGTTGTAGACGCTGGGAACATCCACGCCGTGCTCAATGCCCAGTGCGGTCGAGGCGTTACCCTGCGGGTCGTTATCGATCACCAGGACATTGAGCCCAGCCTCCGCGAGCGCAGCTGCGAGGTTCACGGCGGTGCTGGTTTTACCCACGCCACCCTTCTGGTTCGACACGGTGAAGACACGCGTATGCACAGGCTTGGGGAGCAAATCTGCAACAGATTTCTGAGCTTGAGGAGTCATCGGGTGCCTTCCATATTCCGGGTGGTGTGTCTACGGTGATGCGTCTTCTGGTGCCTCGCGCGTGGCAATACTCGGCGGTATTTATGTGCGAGGAGGATTCAGCCTCCACTCCCCCCACCATTCACTCATCTCAGTATGTTTCACGTGAAACATACTCCGTGAGGTGGTGAAGCCTGCAGTGTTTCACGTGAAACATTGGCGTCGCCTGAATGGTTTATGAAGGGCTCGGGGTCCCTTAGTGAACCAGCAGGCTTTGATGTAGAAGAGTCTAAGGTTTCAATCCTTCCTTAAGGGTACCCGGCATCAGGTCAATACTCCACGCGAGAGGTCATTCTATGTACTCTACGGATGTAATTGCTCCGCACACCCGAGCGGCGCACAAAAAATGGGCGGTACCGCCTAAGCTACGCATATTCACTAGCTCAGGCGGTACCACCCATTCAGGACAAAACCTTTAGAGGCGAACTCGAACCACCGTCGTCGGCTCTTCCAGCAGGTCACCACCGGCGGTGAGAATCTCGGTCTCACGCGCACCGTAACGGTTCAGCTTCTTCTTCGCCTTAGTAACCTCCTCCGCGGCGCTACGACCCTTCAGAGCCAGCAGCTCACCGGTGCCCCGCAGAATCGGCAGAGTGATGTCCAGCAGGCCCACCAGAGCAGACACAGCACGCGCAGTCACCACATCGGCATCCACGGCACCCACCGCCTGCTCGGCACGCGAGCGCAGCACGGTCACGTTCTCCAGACTCAGGTCCTCAACAACCTCATTCAGCCAAATCACGCGGCGCTCCAGAGGCTCGATCAGGGTCAGCTTCAAATCCGGGCGGGCAATCGCCAGGCACAGGCCGGGCAGGCCGGCACCAGAGCCAACATCAGCCACCGACGCGTTCGGTGCAATGTACTCCTGCACCACGGCACAGTTCAGCACGTGGCGAGCCCACAGGCGCGGCACCTCACGCGGGCCAATCAGACCGCGCTCAATACCGGTCGTCGCCAAGTGCTGCACGTAGCGCTCGGCCAGAGGCAGGCGCTCACCGAACACAGCCTCCGCAGCGGCGCGCTCGCTCTCATTGAGAGCAACCATCGTAGTCTCCATACTAGGCTCCTACCTCGGGAAGAGAAATCACCACGTGACGGCGGGGACCCTCGCCCTCAGACTCACTGTACAGGCCAGCAGCAGCCACCACATCGTGCACGACCTTACGCTCGTACGGGCTCAGCGGCTTCATATGCTCATCACGACCAGTAGCGCGCACCTTCTCAATCGCCTCAGCAGCAATCTTCTCCAGCTGCTCACGACGCTCAGCACGGTAACCAGCGATGTCCAGAATCAGGCGGGAACGGGTGCCGTTACCAGCCAGGACGGAGAGGCGCACCAGCTCCTGCAGAGCCTCCAGAACCTCGCCGTGGCGACCAACCAGGTGGCGCAGCTCCTCATTGTCATCATCGTCATTGACGACCGACAGGTAGATGCGGTTATTACGCACCTCAATATCAATGTCGCCGTCCATATCGACAATATCGAGGAGCTCCTCGAGGTAGTCAGCGGCAATATCGCCTTCCTCGTCGATGTCCTCGAAATCGTCTTCTTCGCCCTCAAGGGGCTCCTCTACCAGCTGCTCCTCAATGAGCTGCTCGTCCTCATATTCCATAGCTTCAGTCACAATAATCCTCGGGATGTTCGGAGGGGTGTCCTAGGGGTAAAAAGTATCTCATACACGGCGCCGGGCCCGCGCCACACATGGCGAGAACCCGGCCCGAATCACGGAAGAAAACTACTTCTTTCCGTTCTGCTTATTGCGTTGCTGCTTCTGGCGCTTCTTGCCAACCGGTTGCTGACGCTGACCCGCAGCGGCACGCTCACGAGCCTCCTGCAGATCCTTCTCGTGCTGCTCACGAGTCTTACCAATCGGAGGCAGACCCTTCGCCGCACGGCGAGCATTCAGCTCACGCTCCGCCTGAGAACCGGGGGTCGGGTTATTGCGGATAACCCACCACTGCTGGCCCAGCGACCAGATGTTCGAAACGGTCCAGTAGTACATAACACCCAGCGGGAAGTTAATACCGGAAACCGCGAAGATGATCGGGAAGATGTACATGATCATCTGCTGCTGACGGAACATCGGAGAGTTCAGAGCCGCCTCCGACATGTTCTTCACACTCAGCTGCTTCTGAATGTAGAACTGGGTCGCACTCATCAGAACAATCATGATGACCGCCTGAACGATAGTGGCGGTAGCGTCGCCGGCGCCCGGGTGTAGCATGGTCGCGAACAGCTGAGCACCGAAATCTGCGAGTCATTGAACTGATGCACCAGATCAGCCGGCAGCATGAGCACGCTCTCGTTGCTCTGCGCTGCGGTGGGAACGCCCATCAGCACCTGGTACAGACCGAAGAAGATCGGCATCTGAGCCAGAATCGGCAGGCAGGAGGCGAAGGGGTTCGTACCGTGCTTACGGTACATTTCCATCTGCTCCTGAGCCATAGCCTGGCGGGAGAGCTGGTCCTTCTTGCCCTTGTACTTCTCCTGCAGCTTCGCCATATCGCCTGCATCGCGGTCATACCGCGCATAGCCTTAATCTGCTTGACGAACAGCGGAATGGTCAGGGTACGCATCACCAAGGTCAGGAAGATAATGCACAGAACCCAAGTCAGACCCGAAGCCGGGTCCATGCCCAGCGAAGTGAAAAGAGTGTGGAACAGCCACAGGACCACGGAGACGATCCATTTAAACGGCCAAAGAATCAAATCAAAAATATTCACGCGGGAATACTCCTTAAGGACTCGGCTAAGTCATTGTGTGGGGAGGCGCCGCCTACTCAGGGCGGGCGTCACCACCGGTGTGAGGGGTGTAAAGATGGGGGTGGTTGAGCAGAATAATTTTCGGTTCTGCTCCGGGAGCGAAAGTACGCTTCCCCGCCGGGACTGGGTCAATACCTCCGGTCGCCCAGGGAACACACCGCAGAATACGGCGCACCGTCAGGGAAAGCCCGCCCATCGCACCGTGGGTGGTCAGCGCCTCCAGGGCGTAGGCTGAGCAGGTCGGGTAGTAGCGGCACACGTCCCCGTAGAGGGGGGGAGACGACCTTGCGGTAGGCCTTCATGCACGCAATCAGCAGGTTCTGGGGTAGAACGTAGAGTGCCTGCAGGAAAGTTTCAGGCCTCACGAATTCGTTAGGTGCTAGAGCCAGCAACTCGTCGGGGCCCAGAGTCTCAGCAGAAGCGTTATAGGTGCCGCTGTGATGCGCATGGAAGCGTTCTTCGCAGCGCTCACGCTGGGGACGACTCACGGCTTCTCCTTGCTCTGAGGCAAATCGAGCTTAGCGAAAGCAGCCTCAAGTGCCGATTCGTAGTCGCGACGCAGCTGCTCCCAGCTGGCGTTCGCGGAGGCGGGAAGCGCTCGCACCGCGATGGCGTAGCCTTCCGGATGCGCGGCGCAGGTGAACGCGGCAAGTTCACGCAACCGGCGCTTGACCAGGTTGCGTGTGACTGCGTTGCCCACCGCCTTCGACACAATGAAACCTACCTGGGTTGTTTTTCCAGGATTTTTCGCCGTAGATACAACGATGTTCCGACGTCCTGTACGGATGCCGGAACGGAAGGCGTGGGAGAATTCTGCGCTGGTGCGCATACGGTGCCGTTGAGGCAGCACGTGTTCCCCTTTACGTAGTGTGGGAGATTCGGCTCGTGTGCTGAGCTGATCTCCGCGTGTATTTCACGCTTAATGATAGTTCGCCCGCCGATGCGTGTGCATCGGCGGGCGAACTATATGCCGTGATTAGGCCGAGAGCTTTGCGCGGCCCTTACCGCGGCGGTTCGACAGAATCGCGCGGCCTGCACGGGTACGCATACGCAGACGGAAGCCGTGCTTCTTGGCGCGACGGCGGTTGTTCGGCTGGAAAGTACGCTTGCTCATACTTTGTCTCCTTGATTTGCGGTTCGTGCCCTCACGGGGTATCGGAACCGTACGCTTCTTGGTGCACGGAGGTACCGCGACTATTCGCAGTAGGCGGTGCACACACAACAGCACAACTTTAGAAGAGTGGAGGGCGTAAATCAAGTTCTTGACGCTTTTTTCCGCGTGATTCCGGGCTCGTTTGTGGTGTGGAGGCGGTGGTTGCGGCGGGTGCACAGGATGTGGAGACACTACTGACTCAGGGGGCGTAAACCTGGGGATATTCGTGGCGGTACGATATCCACCGCGGTGTATATCCTCCTAAAATTTCTACCACTCCTGAGTTATCCACAGTCACGCACCACCGGACTGTTCCGCTAAATATCAAGGAAGAAACCCTGTTGTGCACTTAAATCCACCGCTTATCCACTTCTGTAATTACAAGTTTTCCACCGTGTGGAAAACTCTTGTGGATAACTTTCTCCCCCCTGTGTATTAAGCGGGTAGAATCTTAATGACCTCGCGGTGGTTTCCGGCATGATTTCTTTACTGCACCACCGCTTCACATCGAGTGAAAGTAAAGAATTCCATGACCGACTCCCTTCAGGCGCGCTGGGCGCATCTGCTCTCCATTCTTGCCGCCGATCCGGCGGTGACGGCACGTCAACGCGGTTTCGTGAATCTTGCGCAGCCTCAGGGACTGATGGGTTCTTCTCGCCTCATCATTGAGGTGCCGAATAAGCTCACCCGTGCGGTCTTCGAGGAGCAGATTAGCGCTTCGTTCCGTGCGGCTCTGCACGAGGCTTTTGGTCCGTCGACCACCGCGCTTTTCGATGTGAACGAGTCGATGATTCCGGTCGAATCTGCAAGTCAGGACGTTTTCCAGGGTGAGCGTGAGGTGCCTGTTGAGCACCAGCCCGCCCCTTCGGCAGCGACGAATTCTGCACATCCCGAGGCGCCCGCCGGCTCGCGTGCTTTTGAGTACTACACGGAGCCGCATCCGGGCCCTGACCACTACGAGGTGCCCGCTGATGAGCAGGTCACCCGCCCCTCCCTGCACGACTTGGAGGCGGAGCGTGCTGGATTCCCCTCCGCACAGCAGCCCGCTCCGGCTGCTTCTGCTGCTCCGGCTGCGGGTGTGCCGGCGCCTCGCGAATACCCGGCGCCCTCTTTCGTTCCGGACGCCCCGGCGGTACCGCAGGCTCAGCAGGTGCATCCGCATGAAGACCCGGAAAACGCGCCGACTTGGGATAGCTCTGCCCGACTGAACCCGAACTACACCTTCGACACCTTCGTGATTGGTCAGTCCAACCGCTTTGCGCACGCGAGCGCTTTCGCGGTGGCGGAGCAGCCCGGCATTGTCTACAACCCGCTGTTCATCTACGGCGGTTCGGGCCTGGGTAAGACCCACTGCTGCACGCGATCGGCCACTACACCAAGTATCTGTACCCGAATTTGCGGGTGCGCTACGTGAATTCTGAGGAGTTCACGAATGACTTCATTAACTCGATTCGTGACGATGAGGGTTCGTCGTTCAAGCAGATTTACCGCAATGTTGATGTTCTTCTGATTGACGATATCCAGTTTTTGGCGGGTAAAGAGGCGACGATGGAGGAGTTTTTCCATACGTTTAACGCCCTGTACAACCACCAGAAGCAGATCGTGATTACCTCTGATTTGCCGCCGAAACAGCTGACCGGTTTTGCTGAGCGTATGCGTTCGCGTTTCGGTTCGGGCCTGAATGTGGATGTGCAGCCTCCGGAGCTGGAGACTCGTATCGCGATTCTGCGGAAGAAGGCTCAGAACGAGATTTTGCCGGTGCGCGATGACGTCATGGAATACATTGCTTCCCATGTCACGGCCAATATTCGCGAGTTGGAGGGTGCTCTGATTCGTGCGAGCGCTTGCCGCCTCGATGAAGAAGCCGCCGGAGCCCATTACCCTGGCTGAGGCTGAGACCTATCTGAAGGATTTGCTCTCTGATACCGGTGGTGCGGAGATTACGTCGGCGCTGGTTTTGGCGACGGTGGCGAAGTATTTTGACGTGTCCATTGAGGATATGCAGTCGAAGTCTCGCACCCGTACGCTTACGAATGCGCGTCAGGTGGCGATGTATCTTCTGCGTGAGCTGACCGAGATGTCTCTGCCGCGTATTGGCAATGATTTGGGTGGCCGCGACCATACGACGGTGATGCACGCGGTGCGTAAGGTGAGCGCGCAGATGGCGGAGCGTCAGACGATTTTCAATCAGGTGACTGAGCTGACGAATTTGATCCGTCAGGAGCAGCGCGCAGCCGGCTAGGTGTGCTTTCTCCCTGTCCCGTAGCTTATTTTGCGCCTTGACTAGGTGTTTTATGGGCTTCGGGGCGGGAGTTTCATGCTGGATTCAAGGATTTTATCGACTCGAAAAAGTGGATTTTCGGGGTGTGGATAAGCTGTGCTTTAACTCATGCGTTCGTGTGGACGTTAAGTGCATGAATATTCAAAAGGTGTGGAATCAAGGAAATGCATAAATATCCATTCACAATGCATCCTCAGCACCGGGTGGGTTCTTCCACTTAATGTCCACAGGTTACTTCCGCGTCATTGCGGGCAAGGAAGGGGTTTTCCACCGTTTCCACAAGCGTTAACAATACTACTGTACTTAAAGAAAAAATCCTCCCCATAACAAGTAGTTCTGCTCGACCGGCCGGGCTGGTTCAGATTTTTCTACGCACCACTGCTGAAAACATAGATTTTCGCGGGTGGGGATCGATAGCTGCACGCTATCTCCTAGGTTGGGTTTGGTGGTTGGGTTTGCATAAGAAACCAACACCGACCCACCACCTAGTTCGAACCTGTTTTCGACTGTATTTACCGCATTTTCCGCCCATCTTTGTAATTACAAAAATACAGCGGCACTACATGCCTCATCTCACCCGATTTTTCGCTGCGGGAGCGACCTTCGAGTCTCTGTGTAATTACAAAATCCGGTAGGATGGATAGACGCGCGCGCGGAAGATTCACTGCGCATCAGAGCACGCGGTATTTCCGGCTCTATCGTCCAAAGCTTTACGTGCGCCCAAAAACTACTATCTAATTCCGTGAAAGGCGCCTTCTCGATGAAATTCACCGTTGAACGCGATGTCCTTGCCGAAGCAGTCGGCTGGACGGCACGCTCACTTCCGCTGCGTCCCACTTCCCCCGTACTCAACGGTCTGCTGATTACGGCCTCCGCAGGTGAGGTCAGCATCGCAAGCTTCGATCACGAGACCAGCGCCCGTCAGGTCATTGCAGCCGATGTTGAAGCAGAAGGCGTTTGCCTGGTTCCCGGCAAGATCCTGGCAGAAATTTGCCGCTCCCTACCGAATGCGCCCGTCGAATTCACCGCGGATGAGTCCGTGATTCGTCTTCACTGCCGTTCTGCTAACTTCCAGCTGGCTGGCATGCCGGTCGTGGACTACCCCGAACTTCCTGAGCTTCCCGAAATTTCCGGTACCGTGGACGGCGCCGAATTCGCTGAAGCCGTCAAGCAGGTTCAGATTGCGGTGTCCAAGGATGAGACTCTGCCGCTGCTGACCGGTATCCGCGTAGAAATCAATGGCGATACCATGACCCTACTCGCCACCGACCGCTACCGCCTGGCAATGCGCGAAATCAAGTGGAACCCGGTCAACCTCGACGTTCAGGCGGCTGTGCTGCTGAAGGCTAAGACCGTCTCCGAGGTCGGTAGCACCCTCTCCGGATCCGGTGAACTGTCTATCGCTCTGCCCGCCGCCGGTGAGCTGATCGGTTTTACTGCTGGCTCCCGCCGCACCACCAGCGTTCTGATGGACGGCGACTACCCCAACATCCGTGCGCTGTTCCCCGAGCAGACCCCGATTCACGCGGTGGTTCGCACCTCCGACCTGGCTGAGGCTGCTCGCCGTATCTCCCTCGTGGCGGAGCGCAACACTCCCCTGCGTCTGAAGTTCACTCAGGGTTCGGTTGCTATTGATGCCGGCCGCGGCGATGAGGCTCAGGCTTCTGAGACTCTGCAGGCGCACCTGTCCGGTGATGACATCACCGTTGCGTACAACCCCGCCTACCTCTCGGATGGTTTGAAGGTTTTCGGTACTGAGTTCGTTCGTTTCTCCTTCACCGATGCGCCGAAGCCCGCCGTGATTTCCGGTCAGGACGAGCCTCTGGCTGAGGACGACCGCAACTACCGTTACCTGCTGATGCCGGTTCGCCTGCCGTCGAACTAGTAGCTCACCGCCCCGCGCACCTCCCAATGCTCTGTCCAGGGAAGTCCGCGGGGCTGTGCTTTCTGGCCGCCTGTACCCATCCCCCAACCGAACCGTACGAAAGGAGCTTCCGGTGTATATCGACCATATTTCGTTGTTGGATTACCGCACCTACGCTCTGCTGAGCCTGCCTCTTTCGGCGGGAGTTACGGTGTTTCTGGGTTCGAACGGTGTGGGGAAAACCAATATTGTTGAGGCGATCGACTATGCGGCGTCGCTGTCTTCGCATCGCGTGAGCCATGATGGGCCGCTGGTGCGGATGGGGGCTTCGCGCGCCTATATTCGCACCCGTACGGTGCGCGGTTCGCAGCAGACGGTGACCGAGTTTGAGATTGCTCCGGGGCAGAGTAACCGGGTGCGCATTAATCGTGCCGCGCCGGTGCGTGCCAAGGAGGCGCTGGGTATTGCCCGCACGGTGTTGTTCTCCCCGGAGGACCTTCAGCTGGTGAAGGGGGACCCGGCGGGTCGTCGTCGTTTTGTGGATGAGCTGGCTGTCTCTTTGCGTCCGGTGGTTGCTGGCTACCGTAGCGAGTATGAGCGGATTTTGCGGCAGCGTAATTCGCTGCTGAAATCCATGCAGCGTAAGGCGCGGGATGAGAACGCGTTGAGCACGCTCTCGGTGTGGGATGAGCAGCTGTCGACTCTGGGTGCTCAGCTGCTTTCTGCGCGTTTTCGTCTGTTGCAGCGTTTTTTGCCGCAGCTTCGCCGCGCCTACGCGGGGCTGACGGACGGCTCTAAAGAGATCGGTTTCAACTATGAGTCGACTGTTTTTTCGAGCATGGGTGAGCGCTCGATTGAGCATGCGGCGCTGATGCGCATTGAGGACCTCAAGGAGGCTTTGATGCGTGGTTTTGCGGAGCGTCGACGTGACGAGATTGAGCGTGGCGTGACCCTGGTGGGTCCGCACCGTGAGGATATTACCCTGCTGCTCGGTGGCATGCCGGTGAAGCATTTTGCCTCGCACGGCGAGAGCTGGTCTTTTGCTCTGGCGCTGAAGTTGGCGTCCTGGTTTGTGCATGTTGAGGATGATTCCTCGGTGGGTTCTTCGCCGATTCTGATTCTTGATGATGTGTTTGCGGAGCTTGATTCTGCGCGCCGCCACCGCCTGGGCGCGATGGTTGCTGATGCGGAGCAGGTGCTGATTACCTGCGCGGTACTCAGTGATATTCCGGAGGAGTTGGGCGACTACCGCCTGGTGTCGGTGACGGCGGGGCACGCCGAGTATGTGCAGCCTGCCCCTGTCTCTGGCCCTGCCACCGACCTTGTCACTGACTCTGCGGGGCAGTCGAGCTCGACCGGTTCTGCGCTCGCGGAGGGTGCCGGCGATGAGTAACCCCGCCCACCCGCAAAACCATGTTTCACGTGAAACATTCGATGAATTTGCCGAATCGCAGTTTGCGCAGCCTCACAACCTGCGCGAGGTTGACGGCGTAGGCGAGTTTTACCGTGACGAGGTGGATGCCCCCTCCGCCCTGCTGACCCGCATGCGTGTGGCGGCTCAAGAGCGCGGTGAGGCACCCCTGAACGCCTTCTCTGCGAATAAAATTATGCGCGATTTTGGTGCGGTCATGTCCGGTACCGCCTCGAAGAAGAAATCGCGGCGAGCGCAGGGCTGGGATCCTCGCGTCATGGGCGGCTATAGTGGCCCCGGAGAGAGCTCTCGCGACCCTAAGCCCCTCGGTGGCATCGTCAGTGCTCTCATTTGTTCTCGCGGCTGGAAAGAGCCCGTGGCTGTCTCTAGCGTGCTGGCTCGCTGGGCTGAGCTAGTGGGGCCTGAAATCGCGGCGCACACCCGCCCGATTAGCTTCGAAAACTCCATTGTTGAAGTCCAGTGCGACTCCACCGCCTGGACGACTCAGCTGCGCCTGATGCACGGGCACCTGATCGAACTTTTCCGCCGTGAACTGGGTGAAGGTGTCGTAGCTCAGGTTCGCGTACTGGGCCCGAATAATGGATGCTGGAATCAGCGAGGCTATCGGCGTGCCACCGGCATGCGCGGTGTGCGCGACACCTACGGGTAGACTTCTGCTCGCCCCCGACCTTCGAGCACCTTCTATTTGAACGGCATTAGGTCAAAATAAGCCTTTTTCTGCACCTCATGAAAGCTTCAGAATCGCCGGCAAACCCCACGAGGCTGTGAACCGTACCCCCTACCTCAAGAGGGGGTTGAGGCACTCTAAACCGCCTTTGCGGGCTTTTGAGCGGGTGACAGCTCTCAAAAAGCTCAATAAATGACGCCCGTAAATGGTTTTATGCTCTCTTGCTCGGTAAAATAAAAGAGACAATGCGTAAAGTGTGCCCACCTATGGGCGCCACCGGCTACGCGGGTTGTACAGGCACTTTCTTGTGCCCTCTGCGAGGCGTTCTTGGCTACCCGTAACTTTTCTTCGCCGGTTGCATCATCTACTCAAGGAGTTCTGCCTCGTGGCATCTGAACAGAATGCATCTGAACAGCAGCATGAATACGGTGCATCCGATATTACCGTGCTGGAAGGTCTGGAAGCGGTTCGCAAGCGCCCCGGCATGTACATTGGCTCGACCACTGAGCGCGGTCTGCACCACCTGGTCTACGAGGTCGTAGATAACTCGGTCGACGAAGCGCTCGCCGGTTATGCCTCCAAGATTGACGTGACCATTCAGGCTGATGGTGGTGTTCGCGTAGAGGACGACGGCCGCGGTATTCCCGTGGATGAGCACCCCACCGAGCACAAGTCCACCGTTGAGGTTGTCATGACCGTGCTGCACGCTGGCGGTAAGTTTGGCGGCGGCGGCTACTCCGTTTCCGGTGGTCTGCACGGCGTGGGTATCTCCGTGGTGAACGCGTTGTCTACCCGCGTGATTACCGAGGTGCACCGCCAGGGCTACGCATGGCATATTTCCTTCTCCAACGGTGGTGTGCCGGATGGCCCCCTACGTAGGGGTGAGCCCTCCGATAAGACCGGTACGATCCAGACGTTCTACCCGGATCCGGAGATTTTCGAGACCGTCGAGTTTGACTTTGAGACTCTGCGTGCGCGTTTCCAGCAGATGGCGTTCCTGAATAAGGGCCTGACCATCACCCTCACCGATGAGCGTGAGAAGTTCGTCGGTGACGAGGTTACCGAAGATGGCGAGAAGAACGTCCTCAACCGCGTGCGCGCGAACGCTGACGGTTTCACCACTGTCACCTACCGTTACGACAACGGCCTGTTCGACTACGTACACTTCCTCAACGCGGGCGCGAAGACCATTGTGAACGAGGAGATTGTCTCCTTCGAATCCGAAGACACCGACCGCAACATGAGCCTGGAAGTTGCGATGCAGTGGACCGGCGCGTACAAGGAGTCCGTCTACTCGTACGCGAACACGATTAACACCCACGAGGGTGGTACTCACGAAGAGGGTTTCCGTGCCGCTCTGACCTCGCTGGTGAACCGTTACGCGCGTGAGAACAAGCTGCTGCGCGATAAGGACGATAACCTCACCGGTGAAGACGTGCGTGAGGGCCTGACCGCGGTGATTTCGATTAAGATTTCCGAGCCGCAGTTCGAGGGCCAGACCAAGACTAAGCTGGGCAACTCGGAGGCTAAGTCCTTCACCCAGCGTGAGGTGAACGATCATCTTAGCGACTGGTTCGGCCGTAACCCCGCGGTGGCGAAGGATATCGTGCGCCGCGCAATCACCGCCGCTCAGGCGCGTATTGCTGCCCGTAAGGCACGCGAGACGACCCGCCGTAAGGGCCTGCTGGAGACCAGCTCCATGCCCGGTAAGCTCAAGGACTGCTCCTCGAAGGATCCGTCGATCTCTGAGATTTACCTGGTGGAGGGTGACTCCGCGGGTGGTTCGGCTGTTCAGGGACGCGACCCGAACACTCAGGCTATTCTGCCGCTACGCGGTAAGATCCTGAACGTTGAGCGCGCTCGCCTGGACCGTGCTCTGTCCAACGCTGAAATTCAGGCGATGATTACCGCTTTTGGTACCGGCATTGGTGATGACTTCGATATTGAGAAGGCACGCTACCACAAGATCGTTCTGATGGCGGATGCGGACGTCGACGGCCAGCACATTACGACCCTGCTGCTGACTCTGCTCTTCCGCTTTATGCGTCCGCTGATTGAGGCGGGTTACGTGTACCTGGCTCAGCCGCCGCTGTACCGCATCAAGTGGTCGAACGCTCCGCACGACTACGTGTACTCGGATGCTGAGCGTGATGAGGCTCTGGCTCGTGGCGCGGCGAAGAACCTGCGCCTGCCCAAGGACAACGGCATTCAGCGTTACAAGGGTCTGGGCGAGATGGACTACACCGAGCTGTGGGATACCACCATGGACCCGGCTCGCCGTACCCTGCTGCAGGTGAAGATGGAAGATGCAGCAGCGGCTGATCAGATCTTCTCTGTTCTGATGGGTGAGGATGTTGAGGCTCGCCGTGAGTTTATCCAGCAGAACGCAAAGGACATTCGATTCCTCGATATCTAGCCTGAAACGGCATATGCCTCATAGGCAATATGCAGACTGGGGCATATGTTGATCGAGATATGAAGTAATGAGAAAATTATGAGCGAAGAACACCAGAATGAGACTACCAAAGCTGACGTCGTCAGCAATGGTGGCGCTGAAAGCGTAGACCACCACGGTCACATTGAACAGGTAGACCTGCAGACTGAAATGCAGCGTTCCTACCTGGACTACGCAATGGCGGTTATTATTGGCCGCGCCCTGCCGGATGTACGTGATGGCCTCAAGCCCGTGCACCGCCGCGTGATCTACGCGATGTACGATGGCGGCTACCGCCCGGACCGATCCTTCAATAAGTGCGCCCGCGTGGTTGGCGACGTGATGGGTCAGTTCCACCCCCACGGCGATAGCGCTATTTACGACACTCTGGTGCGTCTGATTCAGAACTGGATCATGCGTTACCCGCTGGCACTGGGTCAGGGTAACTTCGGCTCCCCCGGTAACGACGGTGCTGCGGCGCCTCGATACACCGAGACCAAGATGGCTCCCATTGCCCTTGAGATGGTGCGTGACATCAACGAAGACACCGTTGATTTCCAGCCCAACTACGACGGCAAGTCCCTGGAGCCTACCGTTCTGCCCGCGCGCATCCCGAACCTGCTGGTCAACGGTTCTTCGGGTATTGCTGTGGGTATGGCGACTAATATCCCGCCGCATAACCTGCGTGAGGTTGCCGAGGGTGTGGAGTGGTTCCTGAAGAACCCGCACGCCACCAATGAGGAGCTGCTGAATGCGCTGATGGCGCGCATTAAGGGCCCCGACTTCCCGACCGGTGCACAGATTCTGGGCACCAAGGGCATTGAAGATGCGTACCGCACCGGCCGCGGCTCCATCACGATGCGCGCGGTGGTCAACGTGGAGGAAATCCACGGTCGTACCTGCCTGGTGGTCACCGAGCTGCCGTACCAGGCGAACCCGGATAACCTGGCGATTAAGATTGCTGAGCTCATCAAGGATGGTAAGGTCACCGGCATCGCGGATCTGCGCGATGAGACTTCGGGTCGTACCGGCCAGCGTCTGGTGATTGTGCTCAAGCGTGATGCTTCCCCGAAGGTTGTGCTGAACAACCTGTACAAGCACACCCAGCTGCAGGAGAATTTCTCCGCGAATATGCTCGCCATTGTTGATGGTGTGCCGCGTACCCTGTCCCTGGATGCGTTTGTGCGTCACTGGGTGGATCACCAGATGGACGTTATCGTTCGTCGTACCCGTTACCGTCTGCGTCAGGCGGAGGAAGAGGCGCACATCCTGCGTGGCCTGCTGAAGGCTCTGGATGCTCTGGATGAGGTTATTGCCCTGATTCGCCGCTCCCCCACCGCTGATGAGGCGCGTAGCGGCCTGATGGAGTTCCTGCAGATTGATGAGGCTCAGGCTCAGGCAATTCTGAACATGCAGCTGCGTCGTCTGGCTGCTCTGGAGCGTCAGAAGATTCAGGATCGCCACGATGAGCTGATGCGCATGATCGCTGAGTACAACGCGATTATTGCTTCGGAGACTCGCCAGCGTGAGATTATCTCTGAGGAGCTGGGCGAGATTGTGAACCGCTACGGCGATGAGCGTCGCACCCAGATTATGTACGGCTACAACGGCGACATGTCCATGGAAGACCTCATCCCCGAGGAAGAGGTCGTGGTCACGATTACTCGCGGCGGCTACATTAAGCGCACCCGCAGTGATCAGTACCGTAGCCAGCACCGCGGCGGTAAGGGCATTAAGGGTGCCTCGCTGCGCGGTGATGATGTGGTGGAGCATTTCTTTGTGACTACTACGCACAGCTGGATTCTGTTCTTCACGAACCTGGGTCGCGTGTACCGTGCGAAGGGTTACGAGCTGCAGGAAGCCGGCCGTGACGCGAAGGGCCAGCACATTGCGAACCTGCTGGAGTTCCAGGGCGGTGAGCATATTGCTCAGGTGATGGAGCTGAAGAGCTACGAGGATGCTGAGTACCTGGTGCTTGCTACTCGCGGCGGCATGGTGAAGAAGAGCCGCCTGAGCGATTACGATACGAACCGTACTGCCGGCCTGATTGCGATTAACCTGCGTGAGGGCGATGAGGTTGTTTCGGCGTTCACCGTGTCGGCTCAGGACGATATTCTGCTGGTGTCGCGTAACGGTATGTCGTTGCGCTTCCACGCTGATGATGCGTCGCTGCGCCCGATGGGTCGCTCCACTTCCGGTGTGACCGGTATGAAGTTCCGTGAGGGCGACGAGCTGATTTCTGCGAATGTGGTCACTGAGGGATCCTTCGTCTTCGTGGTCACTGAGGGTGGTTACGCGAAGCGTACGAGCGTGGATGAATACCGCGTGCAGGGCCGTAACGGTTTTGGCATTAAGGTTGCTAAGCTAGTTGAGGATCGTGGCGCCCTGGTGGGTGGCCTCATTGTGGATGAAGAGGACGAGGTGCTGGTGGTTATGGCCAGCGGCAAGGTCGTTCGCTCGAATGTGAATGAGGTTCCTGCGAAGGGACGCGATACTATGGGTGTTATCTTTGCAAAGCCCGGTAAGGGCGATTCTATTATTGGTGTTGCGCGCAACCAGGATCGTCAGCTGGATGATAGCGACGATGAAACCACTGAGAACACCGAGGCTTCGGAGTCTTCTGAGGCGCCCGGTACGGACAACGAGGGTGAAGCGGCAGCTGCCGATCTCACCGCTACTGGAGGTAACTAATGAGCAGCACTCCCGCGAGCTCCTCTCCTGCGTCGGCACAGCGTTCGGCGTCGGCTGGCGCATCCAAGTCTTCGGGTGCGGCTAAGGCTGGCGCACGTCGCCCGGCTCAGTCGCGTTCGGGCCAGGCTCGTCCTGGCGGTACCGCTAAGCGTCTGCCGGCAAGCGCCCTGTAAACGCTAAGCGTCCGACCGGTTCGCGCCGTCAGTTGGTGCGTCCGGCGCCGCGTTCGAAGATTCGTCGCGCGCGTCTGGTGGTTCAGAGGGTTGATACGTGGTCGGTTGCTAAGCTGATCTTCCTGCTGTCTATTGCTCTGGGTATTGTGACTGTGGTGGCTTCGGTGATTCTGTGGCTGTTCCTGCAGGCTTCTGGCGCGTTTGCCGGTGTGAACCAGCTGATTAGCTCTTTGGGTACCGGTTCGACCACTGTGGATATTTCGCAGATGATTTCGCTGGGTCAGGTTGCTTTGGTGACTACTATTTTTGCTGTGGTCAACACTGTGGTCTTTACTCTGCTGGGTATGATTGGCGCGATTCTGTACAACCTGGCTGCGAAGCTGGTTGGTGGCGTGACCTTGACTCTGAGCGATGAGTCCTAGTTTGTAGCTTTTTGAGCTTTGTGTGCGGGCGGCACTGTCTCCGATGGAGGCGGTGCCGCTCGTTCTGCATACCCGCGCTCTGTGGGCTTGGGAACCCTCAATATTAAAGTGTGATGCAGAACATGCTTTTTCGATTTGGTGTTACCTGTAAACACCTGTATAGTTATATCTCGTTCTACGGAAGAAATTCCGCAGAAGGAGGGCGTATAGCTCAGACGGTTAGAGCGCTTCGCTGATAACGAAGAGGTCCCAAGTTCGATTCTTGGTACGCCCACTCCACACAATGAAAGGCAATAATGAAGAAATTATTGATTCTTGCTGTTCTTTCAGGTGTCACTGTGATGGTCTTGAAAAAGTATCAGAGCAATGAAGTCGTAAAGGCTTGGGAAAATAACTAAACAGTGGTTTCCGCTGAGACGGGGGCGTGGCGCAATTGGTAGCGCATCTGCTTTGCAAGCAGAGGGTTAGGGGTTCGAGTCCCCTCGCCTCCACTTTCCGGTGATTATAGCAAGAGGGAAACGCCTGGCTCCATTCCGAACCCAGAAGCTAAGACTCTTCGCGCCGATGGTACTGCACTTTTGTGGGTGTGGGAGAGTAGGTCATCGCCGGTTTATTTTTGAAAAAGACCCCGTATCGAAAGATGCGGGGTCTTTTGTTGTAGGTCTTTTGTCGTATCTGTGTTGTATCTGCTGCCGTGATGCGGTGGATTAGTGTGGGCGCCTCGTGATAAAGCCATAACAAAGCCTCATGCCGTAAAAACCCACAGGGGCATCCTGCGTGGGTGGTTTAGTGCCCCAAATGAGGTCTGAATAATAAAGGTGTGTCACAAAAAGAAAGCTGGGAGGTTCCTGAAAGTGAACACTAGGTGAACACACTTTAGCCTCTTGATGGATATAATCGCCCCTCTCTCCCGCATCCTGGCATAAGCCACATAAAACAACTTAAGCATTCCGGTGGGCGCACCATTTTTTCCGCGGAATACCGGGATTGTTGCCCCTAAAATATGGGCTCTGCAGTAAAACCCTCACGAAAACCCGCTCAATACTGTGGGTTTATCTGTTATTTCGTGTTAATTCGGAATACTTTAGATTTCGCGAAAACCGACAGATAATTTTCTTGTGACTACAGAACTCATTATTCTCGTGATCGTGGTGCTTACCGCGCTCGCCTTCGACTTTACGAATGGCTTCCACGACACCGGTAATGCGATGGCAACCTCCATCGCGACCGGTGCGCTGAAGCCTAAGACTGCCGTGGCGCTGTCTGCGTCCCTGAACCTTGTGGGTGCGTTCCTCTCCGTTGAGGTGGCGCGTTCGGTCGGTAGCGGCATCGTGAACCTGGATCGTATCGATGTAACAACGGACGGTCCGGCACTGATGCTCATCGTCTTTACCGGCCTGGTGGGCGGCATCCTCTGGAACGTTTTGACCTGGCTTCTGGGTCTTCCCTCCTCCTCGTCGCACGCTCTGTTTGGTGGCCTGATTGGTTCGGCTATTGTCGCGATCGGCTTTGATGGCGTGCAGTGGATGGGTGTTCTGTCCAAGATTATTGTTCCTGCGGTCCTCTCCCCCGTCATTGCGGCTATTGTGGCGGCAACCGGCACCTGGCTGGTCTACCGCATTGCTGCTCCGGTGGCTGACGACCGTAAGCACGGTGGTTTCCGCAAGGGACAGGTTGCGACCGCATCCCTGATGTCTCTGGCGCACGGTACTAACGACGCGCAGAAGACCATGGGTGTCATCTTCCTGGCTCTGGTTGCTTCGGGCACCCTGACTAACGAAGACGCGATTCCCCTGTGGGTGAAGGCATCCTGTGCTATCGCTATTGCTCTGGGTACTTACCTGGGTGGCTGGCGCATTATCCGCACCCTCGGTAAGGGCATCGTTGAGGTGGACACCCCGCAGGGTGTTGCCGCTGATGGTGCATCCGCTGCGATTATTCTGACCTCTTCGCACTTCGGTATGGCGCTGTCGACCACTCACGTGGCGTCCGGCTCGATTCTGGGTAGTGGTCTGGGCCGTAAGGGTGCTGAGGTTCGCTGGTCTGTTGCTGGTCGCATGGTGGTTGCTTGGCTGATTACCCTGCCGGCTGCCGCAATTGTGGGTGCTCTGACCTGGCTGATTGGTCACGGCCTGAACGCTCTGACCGGCACCCAGTTTGTGGGCGAGATGACCGTGTTCGCTCTGCTGGTCATCTTCTGCTTCCTGATGTGGCGTCATTCCCAGAAGGACAACATCGACGCTTCGAACGTGACTGGCGACTGGGATGAAAAGGAAGGCGCTGCAGTCACCAGCGCTGACGCATCCGCAGAAGCTCAGATCCTTGCTACTGAGAAGGCAGTTCGTAGCCGTGGAATATCTGATGGACATTGTGAACAAGGTTATTCCGGTGCTGATTGCCGGTTTGTTCTTTGGTGCGGGCCTTCCGGCGCTGTATGCGCTGGGTCTGCGTCTGCTGGCTGGTCGTACCGAGTACACTGCGGACGGTAAGCTCGTTGAAATTGAGCCTCCGGGAACGGTGGCGAAGATTGCCGCGTCTTGCATTTTTGCTATTATCGTAGCAATCGTAATCATCGGTATTCTCTGGGTCGCTAAGGACTTTATCGACCACACTTTCGGCTGGAATATCTTCGGCGTAACCGGTGGAGGCCACTAATCCCGTGAACACTAAATTGCATATGATGACTGCTTCGAAGGAGGGGCTCGATGCCTGATAAGAGCATAATCTCTCGAGTAATCGACTGGCTGAGCGTCGGGTATCCCAAGGATGTTCCGGTGCAGGACCGCGCGGCAGTGATGGCTATTTTGAAGATGCGTCTGACCGATGAGCAGCTGCAGGAAGTTGTTCGCCAGCTCATGCAGTCTCGTGCTGCCCGTGGTGAGGCGTACGTGAGTGACCAGCGCATTAACGAGTACATTCGTCGAGTGGTGGATCATACTCCGACTCCGCAGGATATTGACCGCGTCGCTAAGATTCTTGGCGCGCACGGCTTCCTGATTGCGGAGAACCACGTGAATGAGGACGCCGAGCCTACGGCTGGCGGTACCGAGTACGTGACCTACGATGATCCGACGACCGGCGAGATTCGTATCGCTGAGTTGGCTGCTGAGTCGGCTAATATTCCGGCGCCGAATGCTACCGCTACGCAGGACGGCTAAATAGCCTGCGTGAGAGTTGAGAGCTCTCATGAAGCTTGTGACCTATGGAGTGGACTGAGTCCACCCCATAGGTTTTCTTTATGCCCTTTGCGATTGATGCGCCGCGATTCTTCAGCGGGCGCAAGGGTGCGAGCGGTATTCTAGAGAGACTCACTCCCTCAAACTCATGGCGGGTTCTGCGCTCGCCCTCATTTTGGAGATTCTGTGTCTTCTTCACCTACCTCTGAACCCGAGAACTCTCACCTTACGTCCGCTCAAGAAGCCTCTCTGGGCTCTTCTGGGGCGGCATCCGTTGCCACTGAGGACCCTGTTGCTGAGGATTCTGTTGCTCAGACCCCCTCTGCCCGTGTCGATGCCGTTAAAGAGGCCATCGTGGGGCAGATGCGCCGCCTCGTGGTGCCCCGCCGTTCCCTGCTTCTGACCGGTGGCGTGGTTGCTGCCGCCGGGGTGATTGCCGCGATGCCGCAGATTGCGGCAACCGGTGTGCTGGGTGAGGACGCTGCGGTGGTGGTTTCGACCGAGAAGTTGCTGGCGCGCCGTGAGCGTCTGGTGCGCGAGAATATCGATACCCGCTACCTGAAGATTGAGTCGCTGGGGCGTGTTTATGCGGGTCAGGGGCGTCGTGAGCAGGATCTGCGTCTGGTGGGTTCTTTCTCCCTCACGGAGGCTGCGCAGGCCGATTTGGCGGCGGCTGCTACAGCGCTGACGAACCTGTCTGTCTACGGCTCGCTGCATCGGCTGAGCGTCACCTACGGTGGTGTGGACTTGGCGAATGACCCGCAGAACATTGCTCATACGGTGACGGATGCGCCGGTGAGCCCGCTGCGCGTGAACGACTCGGCAACCCTGCAGGAAGAGCAGTGGCTGAAGGTGCTGACCGCTAACGCGGCGCTGGGAACTCATGTGAGCTACGCGCAGGTGGGGCTGCTGGCGGATGAGCTGCGCCTGAATGCCGTGGTGATTGATGAGAACTATGAGTCCCTGATGAAGCGTTTCCGTGCGCTGGCTGAGCTGGATTTGAAGAATGAGCGGGTGCAGCAGATTCACCTGAATATTCAGTTGGCTCCGGAGAAGGCGCTGAGCCTGCCCTCGGGCGCGCAGTCGAAGATTTCGGTGAGTGTTGCCGAGTCTTCGCGCGTGGCAACGGTTGCTGATGTGCTCTCGAAGGCTGCCACGAAGAAGGAACTGAATACTTTGGCGTCGTTCTCGCTGGTGTGGAATGCTCGTGAAGAATATCCTTCTGCAGGCCAGCGGGATGCCTTCAAGCTGGGTTTCACGGATCCTGAGTCGAAGGAAGAATCCGCGAAGGAGGCGCAACGCACCGCGATTCGTAAGTATCTGCAGGAAGTCAGTGGTCCCCTGCAGGCTCTGACGAAGCGTGAGGCGACGGTGCCGGGCGAGGTTATTTCCTGAAACCTCCCTAAAGCCCTCAATGGTGTGACGGGTCTAACTCAAAAATGCGCCTGAGGATTTGGTAAAGCCGCAAAAGGTGTTATAGACTAGTAAAGCACCGCGGGGGCGTGGCGCAATTGGTAGCGCATCTGCTTTGCAAGCAGAGGGTTAGGGGTTCGAGTCCCCTCGCCTCCACTTTCCGGTGATTATAGCAAGAGGGAAACGCCTGGTTCCATTCCGAACCCAGAAGCTAAGACTCTTCGCGCCGATGGTACTGCACTTTTGTGGGTGTGGGAGAGTAGGTCATCGCCGGTTTATTTTTGAACCGAGAACCCCATGTCGAAAGACATGGGGTTCTTTGTATGTCCGGGAAATACCAGGGGTATATGCACGGGGAGATTCAGCGCTCTATCTGCAGTGCCTCCTCTCTCCCCATCCCCAAAATCAGACAAAAATAGCCGCCTGCCAGAGTAAAACTCTAGCGGGCGGCTATATCTCTCTCATCGTCTCTTATTGGGCGCTCTCTCACGCCGTTAGCGGCGCCTCAGAAAGCTATCTCAGAACGCTTTAGAGAAGAAAAAGCGGGGAATAGCGCTTATGCGTTCTTCCAGGGATCCTCCACGGGACGAGCTGCGTTGTAGGCTGCGGCGCCTGCAACACCCAGAGCAACCAGCAGACCCAGGAATGCCAGGCCCTTACGGGGGCGCTTGCCGCCGTTACGCTCAATACGAGCCAGTTCCTTCTCAGCGGCGCGAACGGTCTTCGCGGTAGCCTTACGAGCCTTCTTCAGGGCCTTCTTGTTGCCGGTCAGCTTCTCAGCGAACATCTCAGCGGTCTTGCCTTCCAGCGCGGACTCAACAGCAGCCAGAGAAGAGACAACAGCCTGAGCCTTAGCAGCCTTGCGTGCCTTGCGCTTCTTGCAGCAGAACATGGGGTGACCTCCATCGGTTGAAATGCGCCAGCGACCAGAAAACGCCGCCGCGCGCGTAGTGTTCACCTCTCAGGATATTCAATTCCCGCCCAAAAAGCCCGCCCAACGGTGCGCCCGGGGCGAAAAAACATGTTAGATGGCGAATGAGCGCCGCCCCGTGCCACAATAGAGCCATGACTAATGCAACTGCTAAGGCAACTATCCACACTAACTACGGTGACATCGTCGTCGATCTCTTCGGCAACCACGCACCGCTGACTGTTGAAAACTTCATCGGCCTGGCTGACGGCTCCCGTCAGTGGAAGCACCCCCGCACCGGTGAAATCATGAACACCCCCCTGTACAAGGACGTCGTGTTCCACCGAATCATCAAGGACTTCATGATTCAGGGTGGCGACCCCCTGGGTATGGGCGTTGGTGGCCCCGGCTACCAGTTCAAGGACGAGATTCACCCCGAGCTCTCCTTCTCCAAGCCCTACCTGCTGGCAATGGCTAACGCAGGCCCCGGCACCAACGGTTCTCAGTTCTTCATCACCACCGTTGAGACCCCCTGGCTGAACGGCCGCCACACCATCTTCGGTGAGGTTACCGACGAGGCATCCAAGAAGGTTGTCGACGCTATTGAGAGCGTTGAGACCGGCTTCCAGGACCGCCCGGTCAAGGACGTTGTCATCTCCTCGATCGACATCGAAAAGCTCTAATAAACCCCATCAGAAGGCTCATACGAGCATTCTGCTGAAGGTGTTGAGAAAACACGTATAGTTCAGGGGCCCGCCAGGATTCTTCCGGTGGGCCCCTGCGCTTATATGCCCACGTACACCACCTTCGGACGAACCGGTACACAACTCTTGGAGGTTCAGTGGAGAACTTTCCCAACTACGCAGGCTACGGGCAGACCCCTACCGTCTGCGTCAACCACCCCAACCGCGTTAGCTACGCCCAGTGCAAGCGCTGCAGCCGCACCGTCTGCGGCGAATGTCAGGTCGCGCTGGACGTGGGTATGGTCTGCCCCGATTGCTACCGTGAACTCACGGGCGGCAGCTCGAAGGGCTCGAAAGCACAGGGCTCGAAGGCGCGAGGCTCGTTCCTGGCTCGACACTGGCACATTACGTACACGCTCATTCTGATGAACGTCGCGATGTACGGTCTGCAACAAATCATTCCCAACGAATGGGTGGTTAGGCACGGCAACATCTGGTGGCCCTACGTCCAGCACGGCGAGTACTACCGCGTCATCAGCTACGGTTTTCTGCACATGCAGAATGACCCGATGCACCTGGTGTGGAACATGATTAACCTCTTCATCTATGGCGTGTCCCTCGAACGCATGATGGGGCGCTGGAAGTTCCTTGTGGTGTACCTGGGCTCTATCGTCTTTGGAGCCTTCGGCGTGTACGTGCTGGCTCCTGGAACGAGCGTGGTGGGTGCCTCCGGTGGTCTATTCGGCCTCATGGGCTCGTTCTTGACCCTGCTAATCATCAGGAAGCAGAAGGACACCGCACGAGTGTTCGTCATGATTACTGCCCCGAACATCATCTATAGCATTATGACCCCGTCGAATATCTCCCACGCATGCCACGCGGGTGGTTTTGTCGGTGGCGTGCTGCTGACTCTGCTGTTCGTCCCGCTTGTGGATAAGCCCGAGCCTCCTCAGCAGCAGAGCCCGCAGCAGTGGCAAAACGGCAGGTACTAAGCCTGAAAACACGTGGAAAATCTTCGGAAAATCCGGCACAAAAATCTTTGGAGGGTCAGTGGAGAACTTTCCCAACTACGCAGGCTACGGGCAGAGTCCCACGGTCTGCGCCAACCACCCCGACCGTGTCAGCTACACCCAGTGTGGGCGCTGCGGCCGAATTATCTGCGGCGAATGTCAGACGGCACAGGATGCGGGTATAGTCTGCCCCGATTGCTACCGTGAACTCACGGGCGGCCGCTCGAAGGCGAAAGGCTCGTTCCTGGCGCGCCACTGGCATATTACGTATACCATCATTCTCATTAATGTCGTGGTGTACGGCCTGCAACAGATCATTCCATTCCGTTGGGTGTATAACCTCGGTATGATGTCGGGTCCCCGTGTTCACAGCGGTGAGTACTACCGCTTGATTACGCACGGGTTTGTGCACTCGCAGAATGACCCGATGCACCTGGTGTGGAACATGATTTACCTCTTCATCTTCGGTGTATCTCTCGAACGCATGATGGGGCGCTGGAAGTTCCTCTTCGTATATATGGCGGCTACTGTGAGTGCTGGTCTCAGCGTGTACATCTTCGCCTACTACCGTGGCGCCGTGGGCGCATCAGGCGGCGTGTACGGCCTCTACGGCGCCTTCTTCGTAATCCTGCTCCTCAGGAGGCAAAAGGACACCGCACGCCTCTTTATGCTGCTCATCGGTATTGGTGTGGTGCAGAACCTCTTCATCCCGCATATTTCCCACGCGGGACACTTTGGTGGTCTTGTCGGCGGTGCACTAGCAACCCTGCTGATCATCCCGTTCGTGAAGAAGCCCGAGTCCTCGAAGCCTGAGTCCTCGAAGCCTGAGTTCTCGAGTCCGCCGCCGCAGAGCCCGCAACGGTGGCTCAACGGCAGGTATTGAGCCTGGAAAACCGCGAGAATCCGCCACAGAAGAGAGTTATCCACAATAGTTTTCCACACTGTGTATAACTACATTCGTGTAATTCCACGAGTGTGAGTACATGTTAAAAACCTGTGGATACAGGCTAAGACAACCGAATTACACAGAGTGAATTACACGGGTGTAAGAGTTTTCCCCAGATTTCTCCACAGATGTGGAAAACCTTAAATACCAGGGTGTGTGTAATTACAAAAAATTCCGGTGCTACGCACCGGATACAACAGAAGTGCCCGGAAGGATTAACCTTCCGGGCACTTTCACACATATCGAGCCCCTCACGGGGCGAAGAAGCAGCGGGTGCGAACCTAGTTCGCCTGAGCCTCCGCCTCCTCAACCTCCTCGGGGGTGAGCTCCACGCCGGTGTACAGGCGGAACTGCTCAGCAGCCTGCAGAGCAATCACCTCACCGCCGTGAATAACTTCCTTACTCGCCGCGCGAGCCGCACGAATCAGCGGAGTCTCAACGGGCATCGCCACCACGTCAAAGACCACCTGCGCCTCAGCAATAGCCTCCTGCGGGTAGGACAGCTCCTCGCTCTCCTCACCGCCCGCCATGCCAATCGGGGTCACGTTCACCAGAATCGGCGCTCGCAGGTTGCCCACCTCCGGTGCCCAGGCGTACTCGTAACGCTCAGCCAGCGCACGGCCGGTCTCCTCGTTGCGGGCAATAATCATGCCCTGCGAGAAGCCCGCGTCAAAGAACGCGCCAGCCACAGCAGCCGCCATGCCGCCCGAACCGCGCAGCAGGAACGGCAGCGACGGATCCACGTTATGCGAACGCAGCAGGGAAGCCACCGCAATCACATCCGTGTTGTACGCCTTCAAGAAGCCGTCAGTGTTCACAATCGTGTTCACCGCACCAATGACCGCAGCCGAGTGGTCCATGTCGTCCATCAGCGGGATAACAGCCTGCTTGAACGGCATAGACACCGAGCAGCCGCGAATACCCAGCGCGCGCACGCCGGCGATAGCACCCTCAATATCGGTGGTGGTCATCGCCTTGTACAGGTAATCCAGACCGTGCTTCTCGTACAGGTAATTATGGAACTTAATACCGTGATTCGACGGGCGACCAGACAGAGAAATGCAGACCGTCGTATCGCGGTTCAGTGCCGGGCGAGCCATTTTAAGCCTCGCCGCCAGAGTTGAGAGTGTTCTCAATCAGCTTCTTTACCTTGTTGCGGCTCACCAGGTCAGCGACCACAAAGTGAGTGTCGCCGGTGTCCACGGTGGGAACGGTTGCGTTGCCGTCGTTGAGGGACTTCACGTGCGCCTCAGCCTGCGGATCCTCCCAAATGTTGACCCAGGTAGCGTGGTCGCCCAGCTCGCCCAGCTTAGAATCCAGAGCCTCGCAGTAGGGGCAGCCGGGGCGCCAATAAATGACGACGCCGCCATCCTTCATAACCTCGCGTGCCTTCTGCTGATCGGACTGCTGACGTTCAAACATGTGGTTCCTCCATAGACGGGGTGCTCCGCGGTCCTCGGGAGGCACTGAAGCCTGCCTGAGGGCGTAGCTCAATAGGTTGACATATCAAGCATAGCCGAGGGTGCAGGCGTGGGGGAGAGATCCTCATAGGACGAACGTCTGCGCATTAACGGCATACGCCCCACACCAAGGTTGCCGGACCAATGATGCGGGGCGTATACAGTTCGCGAGAAAGCGCGAGTACTTGTGCTGAGTAAGAGTAAAAGAAGAGTGAAAACAGGCTACCAGGCGGTAACCGAAGCTGAGCAATATGCCGAGTGAGTCAGTGAATGAAAGAACCCAGGCGGGGCAGAACGCCCCATTATTCGAGAGAGATGTTGAGTGAAAGCCGTTGAGTGAAAGCCTGTAATGCAAACCCAGGGAAATGGCGCCCTACCCCACGAGAAGGCGAGGCAGGACGCCAATCCAAAGGAGGCTGTCGCCTTACTTGCCGAACTTCTCGGTCAGCTTGGAGACGTTCTCGGTCACGACCTCTTCAACCTTGGCAACGTGCTCGTCGGTGACGACCTCCTTGCCAGCCTTCTCGTTGATGACTTCCTGAGCCTTGTCGAGGCCCTGCTCAACGGTGCCCTTGATATCGAAGCCCACGGGGGCCTCCTTTCTGCGCTTTCGCGCTCTAAAGCCTCACTCTGGGTGAGGTACCTGCCCGGGGCGGGCAGAAAACTGGAGTGTGATGCTTTGGTGGACGAAACCTGCAAGCTGGGTTTGTATGTGACGGTAGAACCCAAGTGCAGATGCTATCCGCATGCCGGACTATGCGCATCGAAACTTTACAGCTCACGGATTGCGTCCGTCGATAAGTGTACATACCCGCGAGGGCAAGAAAAACCACCCTCAGAAAACGTGGCGCCACTTTTGATCAATGACCAAAAAATTGTGGCTTATCAGCGCGTTATTATGGGGGATCAGCGGAGGAAATTTGCAGAAACTCGCAGGAAACTTCCAGCTATGAATATGGTTCAAACCCCAAAAAACGCCCCTATGACACTCCGACGATTTTCAGCATGACACCCGACGATTTATGGACGATTTATGACAAACCTCAGCGCCCAACCCTAAAACACCGGAATATCCGTAGGATCAGCGCCCGCAGCCCAATCATGAGACGCCGCAAAACCAGCAACCATCGGCAAAAAACGAGGCGCCGCATAGCCGCGCACAGCATACGCAGTCGCCACCGCATCCGCGGCAGCCTCCAGCTGAGAGGTCGGAATCAGCGCCATCACCGCGCCACCAAAACCGCCACCCACAATACGGGCACCCAGCGCGCCCTGATCCAGGCACACCTGTACCGCCTCATCAATCTCAGGGCGAGAAACACGCAACTCATCACGCATCGACACAAACGACTCCGTGAAAATACGGCCCGCCTCCTCAAACGCCGCGAAACCAAGCTCATCAGCATGCTGTAGCAGATAGCTCGCACGACCCACCAGAGTCATATCGTGGAACGCATGACGCACCCAACCGCGCGGGAACGAACACGGACGACCTGCGTCCTCCAGGGCGTCCAGGGCACGATTCACCGAAGAATCCACCAGGTCAGCACGCCACGCCTTCGCCGCGCGCGCATCCATACCCGCACAGGACAAATCCTCCGGCAAAGCATCACGCAAAAACGCAGGCCCAAAGCCTCAGCGCACGCCTCAGACGCCGCACGACGAGCCGCAAAACCGCCATCCGTCAGCTCATGCGGAGTGTTCGTATCAATCACCAAAAAACTCAGGCCGTGCTGGGCAATATCCACCGCAACCGGCTCAATCGAAAAATCACGGAAATCAACCACCAGTGCCTGCTCCGGATGCGAACGCAACGACGCCGTCTGATCCAGACCACCCGTCTGCGCGCCAGCCACCTTATTCTCAGCCGTAATACACACCTGAGCCAGACGCGCACGCAGCGCATCACTATCAGCCGGGGTAGCATCCACCTCCGGGCAATCCTTACGCACCGGACACGAAAGCTCCAACAACGCCAACGCCGTAGAACACTCCAAAGCCGCCGAAGATGACAAACCGCCACCCACCGGAACACGAGAATTAATCAGCAGGTCAGCGCCAAACTCATCGGGCAGCATAATATCCCTGCCGCCCTCCTGATTCATCGCCCACGCAACACCCGCCACATAGGTGAACCAGCCCTTTAAATGACCCGGCTGGATATCGCGAATCACGACCGTGCGCTCGTCGCCGGGCATCTGCAAAGAAGCCGCGCGCAACACACCATCACGACGCAACGCACCCGCCACATAGGTGCGGTACGGCAACGGCATCGGCAGGCACGAGCCACCCAAAAAATCAATGTACTCGCCCAAAAGATTCAGACGCCCAGGCGCAGACCACACACCATCCGGCTCGTAACCATACGCAGTAATAAACTCCTCACGCACACGCGCAATCTCCGCGCTATGGTCCGGAAGAGCCGCCCACTGGGCGGTAGCGGTCATCGACATGGAACACCTCTGATAAAGCCCAACAGGGCACTAAAACATAAACGACACCCTTCGCGCACCCGATACACTCCGGGTACAAGCACGTGTCACCTCTAGACTAAAGCAGAAAACCAGCGAACATCGACTCAGCCGCCAAACCGCACCGGTATCGGCGCGCGACAGGGCAGCCAACGCACGCAAAAGCCCCGCACCCCCACAAGAGGGGCACGGGGCACCATACATAACTAATAAACCAAAAGAAAGGCTAAGCGATTACGCATCCTGCGTATAGGGCTCCTGCACCACCATCATCGAATCAATCGCAGACAGCAGATCCTGACGGTAACGGTTAAACGCATTCTCAATCAGAGGAACATCGCCACTCGCCACAGCCTCCTGAGGCGAAATCAGCGGCAGAGTCTGATACTCCTCCACTAGGCTCAACGCAATATGAGTCAACAAACGAGCACGACGCAGCGCCTCCGCATGACCCAAACCAAGCGCCTGGAACTCATGAGCCATCGCCACCACCGGCTTCAACTCACGCGGGTGCAGAGTCAAGCTCAAACGCACCACCTCAGGGCACTCACGAATCGGGTACAGCAGAGAGAACAAAAGATCAGCGCGGCGAATCATCGAAGCACGAATAGCCTCCGGATTTGCCTCAGCCTCCTCAGACATCGACTTCGGGGCACGAGCCAGAATGTAATCCGCCAACAGGATCAGAAGCTGCTGCTTATTCTTCACGTGGTAGTACAGGGCGCCGGGAGCCACGTGAAGCTCCTGAGCGAGTCGGCGCATTGAAAGGTCCGCCAAACCGTAGGTCGCCAAGACCTCGTAGGCGGTATCTAGAATCTTTTCACGGGAAAGTACCACCCTTTCATTTTAGGGTGTTCAAATCTGTAACGTGAGCAAGATGCACCCCGCGGCAAACAAAAACCCCACAAATACGCGGTACAAACCCAAAAACCAATGTTGATTCTCACTCAATCAGAGCGAACGTTTCGCGTTTCACGGGGGAGTTTTACATCAGAGCGCACCCCACAAAGCAGAGAAAAACAGCCACTCCCACGCTCTTGGCATAAAATCACGTCATAAACCGCCCAAAACAGCCAAGACAGGCAAACCTCGCGGGCGCGCAGGGCAAAAGGGGGTGTTTAATATTCGGTATGAGCAACGCATTTTCTGAACTAATCGAGCGCGCCACCGCAGGCGAAGGCCTCAACCGCGAAGAAATCCACACCCTCCTCGTGGATGGTGAAGGCCAGGACTTCGCCCTCATCGAGGCAGCCTCCGTTGTGCGCCGTAATGAATTCCGCAACATGATTGCGATCCACACCAAGGACGAAGCGCTCGCCGACGCCCTCGGTACCCGCTCCATCGCCGTGGACTCCTACGAAGTTCTGGATATCTCCCGCGATATCGACTCCGAAGAACTCGCGGCAACCATCGAACGTATTGCAGATTCCTCCGCAATCGGCGTAACCGTACTGCTGCCCGAAAATGCAGTGCCCATGATGCTTATGCGCGTACTGTCCGTCCTGCGCCTGGCAGCACCCGCCAAGGTCATTCACCTGCCTGAAGGCTACGAACAGTCCCTGCGCTCGCTGACCTCCCTCGCAATGCACGTGGTCAGCGCTATCACCATTACCGACGACATTGAGCAGTGGCCCATGGTCAACGAGGTGCTCAAGGCACTGCGCCACGGTGGCATTGTCATCTCCGGCACCGCAGGTCGCGACGCCCTCGCAGGATACCTGCGTTACCTCTCCGACCTCGGCGTGGACCTCATGGGTCACCGCGACGCGCGCGGCTCCGCTTGCGGCTCGGTCGATGGTGGCGGCTGCGGTTGCGGTTCGGGCGGCTGCGGTAGCCACGATGAGCCGGCGTCTTCCGCCGGTGGTTGCGGTTGCGGCTCGGGCGGATGCGGTTCCTCCGCCGAAGCTCCGGCTGAGTCTCACGGCCACTCCCACGGTGGCGGCGGTTGCTGCGGTGGCCACGACGAGCCGAAGGAAGAAAAAGGTGGCTGCTGCGGTGGCCACGAAGAGCCCGAGCCGGTCGTGGAGGAAGCTCCCGCAGGTGGTTGCGGCTGTGGTGCTGGCGGTTGCGGCTCCAAGTAGCCTGCCAAAGATAACTACCCTAATCGATATATTCCAAATATAGAATTTTCCCCTGAATAACCTACTGAAAAGCAAGGATATTCAGGGGAAAGCTCTATATTCCACGCTGGGCATTAGGCTTAGAGGTAAACAACACCATAATAAACGCTACAGAGCCCCCATATCCCGAAAGCGGTATGCGCCGCTCCGGTAGAGTAGAAAGACGTAGCCGACTAATCGTGGCCGCACGAAAGGAACAACACCGGACTAATGCTTTACCTCTCCGTTATCGTCATGATCCTGATTGCGACCGTGTTCATGGTCAGTGTCGGTGATCGACTCAACCTCCCCTGGCCGGTCATGATGACCCTGCTCGGCGCCGCCGCGCTCTTCATCCCCAACCGGCCGGACCTTACGATCGACAGCGACATCATCCTGCCGATCTTCCTTCCGCCGCTACTATGGGCCATCGGCGTTAAATTCTCCTGGGGTACCCTGCGCCGCCGCTGGAAATCCGTACTGCTCTACTCGGTCCTGCTCACCACCGTCTCCGCCCTGGCAATTGCCGGCGCAGCCATGTGGTGGGTCCCCGGCATGACCGTCGCCGTCGCCCTTGCCGTCGGCGCTGCCGTCTCCCCGCCCGACCCCGTCGCCGTGGAAGCAGTCGCAGAGCCCGTCGGTATTCCCCGACGACTCATCGGCACCCTGCAGACCGAAGGTAGCTTCAACGACGCTATCGCAATCGTTCTCTTCCACGCCGCAATCCACTCCATGGCCAGCGGCCACCACATTGACCCGCTCTCCGTCGCTAAGGACTTCGTGCTCGGCTCGATCCTGGCGGTCATTATCGGTTACATCTTCGGCTGGCTCGGCGGCTACGTTCGCCAGCGCGCCCACGACGTGGTCACCAGCAACGCCGTGACCCTCGTGATCCCCTTCGGCGCCTACCTCGCTGCTGAAAGCGTGCACGCCTCCGGCGTTATTGCTGTGGTCATCGGCGCTATCCAGTTCACCAGCACCAAGTACATGGCGGCACTCGAAGCGGAAGAACGCCTCTCCTCCGCCTCCTTCTGGCAGATTATTGAGCTGCTCATGACCGGTGTCGCCTTCGGCCTTATCGGCCTGCAGGCAAGTAGCATCATCGCCACCGCCGACCCCTCCCGTACCGCAGGCCTCTTCGCTGACGGTGCCCTGGTCGCAATGGTCGCCATTCTCGTGCGCCTCATCTGGTTCACCATCGTCTGGCTTGCCGGACGCAAGAACCCCATCCACGAGGGCGCTCCCGAAAGTTTTGCCGAAGTTATCGTCATGACCTGGTCCGGCATGCGAGGCCTCGTGACACTGATTCTTGCCCTGTCCATCCCCGTGGTCAACGGCATCGAACAGGTCCGCGAGGATGCCATCGTCATGATGCTCTCCGTGCTCTTCTTCACCCTCGTGCTGCCCGGCATGACCCTGCCCATGCTCGTGAAGGTCCTTGGCGTGCGGGCTAACCACGAAGAAGAAACCGCCGTACCCGAACTGCTCAAGATTGCGCAGGACGCCGCCCTTGAAGCACTGCAGGCGGAGGCGAAGGCAACCACCGACCCCGAAACCTATGCCCGCGTGAAGGAAATGTGCTCCGCCATTACCCGCCGCGACGAAATCAGCGAGGCGCTGCCCGAAGAATACAAGCAGCATGTGGAGAAACTTAAGGACAAGAGGAACGACTTCGTACGCCTGCGCGACGCCGCCCTCGTCGCCGCGCAGAACGAGGTTATCTCCGCACAGGACCGCTACGACTCCCACGACGTGACCCGCGTGGTGCGTAAGCTGGACATCCTGGCGCAGGCTGAAAGCATCCGCTCCTCCGGCATGTTCATTCTGCCCGCCATGACCGCCGGCGCGGTCGCCATGGAACGCTACAACCTCTGGAAGAAGCACCAGGGCACCCTGAGCACCCGCGCAATTCCCGTGGTGGAGAACGCGCCCGCCTCACCCCTGGTCACCAACGAGGTAGCCCCCAAGTCGTAGTCGGTACCCCCGTGCACGAATGCTACGTTTCTGCCCCTGCCTACCGCCCGCAAGTTATAAGGTCCTTCCTCTTTAGCTCACAGGCGATAGACAGGGGCAGAGGCAGATTAAGCCTCAACTATCACCTAAAATGAGACAGGAAACGTAGTGAACGTACGTTAGCTCTCTCAAACTCACGAACACATTGAAAGTAGACATGGACTTCAAGACTCTCTCGCCTGCGTACCTGACCTCCCTCGGCGTAATTTTTTGCGGCGCGCTCTTGATCGGAACCTCCAACCCCTGGCTCCTGTGGCTCGGCTGGATTCTTCTCATCCTTGCGTTGGGCCTGAATGTCCTCGCCTTTGTGCTGTCCGTGGGTAAGGCGAAGGGTAACCCGACCCCCGCGCTGGTTGCCAACCTGGATGGTCTCGAGTCCTCCGTGGAGAACCGTATTCGCGAGCGCGCAGAGCACCGCCGTGAAGAACGAGAGGCAGCTGAGCAGGAAGCTTCTGAGCAGTCAGCGGAAGCAACCGCGCAGGCTGAGCAGGAAGTGGCTCCCGCTGAGGCTGTTGAGGTGACCGAACCCGCTGAAACTGCAGAAGTCCGCGAGGAAGAGCCCACCGAGTCCCAGCCGATTGTTGAGAGTGCCCCCGGTCGCATGAGCGTTCTGCCCTCGCGCCCGCGTTCGGGTCGCACCCCTAAGCCCCGCTCCAACGCGCGCTAGGTAGGTCGGTCGTGAATACGAAGTTTTTGCTCTCCCCGGCGTACCTCGTCTCTGTTGCTCTGATGCTTTCCGGTGCGGTGCTTTCCGGTGGTCGATTCATGCTGATTGGCTGGATTCTGTGCATTGTGGGTGTCTGCCTGAATGCTATGACCCTGGTGGTGCTGACGAACCGCGAGCAGCTGTACACTCTTGACGCGAAGGCTGCCCGAGGCACCCGCCGCGGCTTTGATGACCGCCCCGCTGTGGTGCAGCGCCTGGACGCTACTGCTACTGACGACGCTGCGGCTACTGATGACGCAGGCGAAGAATCTGCGGAGCCCGTCGAGGAAGCTACAGGGGAGCCCGCTGAAGCACCTATGCAGAAGGTCAACTAGGCAGAAGACCAACTAAGGTGTCCCCCCCCCAAGACGTAAAGACCGTAACCGCCCCCGCCGAATTGGGAGTGGTTACGGTCTTTTGTGCTGTGCCTAAATGCTGTATTGTGCCTAAATGCTGTATTGTGCCTAAACATTCAGCTCAATCAACGCTCGTCGAATACTGTTTGGGGAAATGCGAGCGAGCGCAGCTGGGTCTTTAGCGCTGAGTACCCAGCTTCTGCGCCGCGAAATCCGCGTACTCCTGCACGTGCGCGCGAGCCTGCTTAGTCAGCGCCTTATTCTCACCCAGGATGCGCGCCGACTGCGCCGCCATCAGCTCCAGGTACTGGCGGTCGCGGGTCTTCTTCCACGCGGTGCGTGCCGCCTCCAGCTCCGCAAAATCGTTGAGCGCCTGACGCTGCATCGTGTACCGCACCCACATGAGCACCAGAATCAGCACCAGCGGAATGAGGCACGCCCAGCTCTGCCACAGCCCGTACAGCGCCGCCGCGATGGCACCCAAAACAATCAGCACCGGGGAAATCGAGACGATGGGGGAGTCCGGGCGGCTCTTCTGGTTCTTCACGAGTGATTCACGCGCCATAGCGCGGAAGGTGTCAGAGAAGCTGGACGGGTCGTAAGAGGGGGCAGAATCGGCCTGCGGGCTCTTCTGAGACTGGCTTTTCGGAGACTGATCCTTGCCGGCTTGGTTTTTGCAGGGCTGATTCTTGCGGGGGTGAGAAGCGGAAGGGCACATAGAAACCTCACGGGGAGTAACGGTCACAGGGAGTAACGGGAAAGCGGGTGTTTCACGTGAAACGGGGGGGGGAGTAGGCGGCGAGTATGCGGGGCGGCAGGCTCAGCGCTCGCTGTGTCTGAACGCCGCCTCGGGAGCTTCTACAGAGCTTCTACAGGGAAGCCTCAATAAACTCGTACGCCTTATCCACGCAATCGGTGGTGACAGCCTTAACCTCATCGGGGGAGTAGCTGAAAGACGCCGAACGGTCGGCGTAGCGGTGCATGTCGATATCGTTCCATGAATCCCCGATTGTATGCACTTCATAGGAGCTACCCGGACGCTCCGACTGCAGGTACTCCACCAGGTGCCGCAGACCGGCGCCCTTCGTGCAGGCGGGCGGCACAATATCCAGGAAATCTTGGTTCTTATGGCAGTCCACCGAGTCACCAAAACGCTCCAGAATCCAGGCGTACGCCGCCTCGCGGACCTGCGCATCCGGAATCCACAGGGGCACACCCACGTACTCGTGGTTCTGCAGGTCATTAGCCGGCAGGGGAGTGAACTCCGGCAGAATATTCGTCGAGGAGCCCACCCTATCGCAGAGGCTGTAATCGTTATCCAGAGTGGTTGCGAACAGCGCCACGCCGTCCACGGTGCTGAAATGCTCGTAGCACGCCTGCACAACACTCACCGGAAGAGGCTGATGGTAAATCACCCGGTACTCTCGGTCGGTAATCACCGCACCCGTGTACAGCACATGGTAATCAAAACGGACGGCGGTCGGACTCAACGCCAACTGCGTCGCAAAAATGCTCTTACCCGTGCATGAGACCGCCAGGTTACCCTCCGCCTGCCAGCGGGCAATCGCCCGCTCAGTGGCAGGCTCCACGGCACGGTTAAACAGGATCGTGCCGTCAAGATCGAAAGCCATCAACTTGGTCATAGAAACTCCTTCGCCGGAGGGTTGCGCCAATAGTTCACGCACACCGCACCCTGCATAAGACCTGCATAAAATAGGGATGCGGCCGGTACCTCTTAGTGTACCGACCGCATCCTGCCACTTGAGATATAGCCCGTGAACTTCACACCTTGGTAGAAGGGTGAAGGGGCTTATCCACGAATTCTTAGAGAGCCAGGAAGCCCAGGTAAGAACCGAGGATACCCACGGCAAACAGGGCGAAAATCAACCAGATAGCGTTGACCTTCTTCTTCAGCAGCCACATGCACAGGAAGCACAGACCCAGCGAGGCAAGGCCCGGCAGCAGGTCGTTCAGCACGGACTGAACGGTCACATCCACCATCGCGCCAGCCTGGTTCTTATAGCTGGTCAGCGGCAACGGAATGTTCACGCTCGTCCAGCGGTACACCAGTGCACCCATCACGAACAGACCCATCACGGACGCGCCCTGAGTGATCTTCTGCAGGGTGTTACCGCCCGCCTCAGTCACAATCTGGGTACCCTTCTCGTAACCGTACTTGAAGCCGTACCAGCGGGTTGCCCAGCGAATCGCGGTCAGGCCGAAGAAGAACAGCAGCGGGCCCAGAATATTACCGGTCACCGCCAGGGACGCACCCAGAGCCGCCAGCACAATACGTGCGGTACCCCAAAAAATCGGGTCGCCCACACCAGCCAGCGGGCCCATCAGACCCACCTTCACGTTGGTGATAGCGGCCTCGTCAATGTCCTTACCGGCTGCCTTCTCACGCTCCATCGCAGCGGTCACACCCATAATCGAGGATGCAACCCACGGCTGGGTATTGAAGAACTCCAGGTGGCGGGTCAGCGCCTCCGCCTGGTCTTCCTTCTTGGTGTAGAAGCGCTTAATAGCCGGAATCATGGAAACCGCGAAACCGATGGACTGCATACGCTCAAAGTTGAACGAACCAAGCAGGAAAGTGGAGCGGATGTAGGTTTCGACCTTATCGCGCTGGGTGAGCTCGGGAACTTCAACGAGCTCGACGTTCTTGTTCTCAGTCATGATGATGCTCCTTACTCGAGCTCGTTATCGAGGTCGTTTGCTGCGGCTGCCGGTGCTACGGCGGGTGCCTCGCTCTTATGGAAGAGCGGGTTCAGCTGGGTGTACAGCAGACCCAGGCAGGCGCCCACAATACCGATAGCAACCAGGTTGAACTGTGCCGGGGTGGACAGTGCCACCAGAACATCCTCGGGCTTTCCGCCGGCAAGAGGCACAATCGACTGGGTTGCCGGGATAGCGGCAGCGGCAATGAAACCGAGGAAGAAGAAGGGCATGAGAGCCTTCGAACGCATCATGTTAATGACCATTGCGAAACCGACCACGGTAATCATGCCACCGGCAATACGCAGACCGATGGTCACCTGTTCCGGAATCATGCCCAGCAGGCGGGTCAGCTCTTCGGAGCTAATCAGAGCCACAATAGCGGTCGGAATAGCAACGCGCAGACCCTGCAGAGCCATACCGCTGAGGTGCATCAGCTCAATACCGCGGAAGTTCGCCGTCTTCGCGAAATTATCCGCCTGATGCTGGAAGAACACCGTAATGGTACGAACAAAAATGGTCAGAACCTGACCTGCTGCAGCCAGCGGCACAGCAATAGCAATACCGGTGGTGATGTCCTGGTGACCCTGAATCACAACAATAGCGGAGATGGTGGACGCCAGAGCCGAGTCGGGAGCCATAGCGGCACCAACATTCATCCAGCCCAGGGCGATGAGCTCCAGTGCGCCACCGAGCATAATGCCGGTAGTCGGGTCACCCAGCGCAAAACCCATCAGGGTACAAGCGACCAGGGGGCGGTGGAACTGACGCTCGTCCACCACGGATGCGACGCCCGCAATGAACGCCACGAGAACAACGAGAATAAACGTCAGGGCGCTCATGCGTCCAGGCCTTTCTGCTTGAGGATCTTTTCCAAATCAACCGGGGAGTGGTTGGGCAGCTGCTGCACCGTCAGCTTCACACCGCGCTTAATGAGTTCGCGGTAGGCTTCCAGGTGCTCTTCGGAGGCGTACACCGCGTCCGAAAGCTGAACCATGCCGGTCTTGAAGGTGACGCCACCAACGTTCACTTCGTTGATCTTGACGCCTTCGTCGAGCAGTCGCACCACGTCAACGGGGGATTCTACGACGAACATGGTCTTCATGCCGGTGTACTTGGGGTTGTTGTACACGCGGCCCGCCTTAGCGATGTCCAGGACGTTGGTCTTCACGCTGGTCGGCGCGACCTGCAGCAGCAGGGACTTGCGCAGCTGATCGTGTGCCGCGTTATCGGATGCCGCGATGAAGGTCTGCGGTGCGATAAAGGGAACCCAGGTGCCTGCTACCTGACCGTGAATCAGGCGGGAGTCGATGCGGGTGAAGATAGCGTCCATGGTGCCGCCGGGAACCTGCTGAGCAGCCGGAACTTCGACTGCCTTGGTCTCTGCGGGCTTCGCCTCGGCAGGCTTGGCGGCTACGGGCTGGTTCGCCTCCTGGAAGGAGCGAATACCCTTAGTGCCAGCCTTGTGTGCCTTGGCGACCAGGGACTTGAGGGTTGCGTTCTTACGGCCTGCGCCGGAGATGACCTCAATAAGCATCGGTACGTTGACACCGGAGACGACGTCGACGCCCTCGCGGGTGGCTGCGAACTGCGCACCGGCGTTGTAGGGGCTACCGCCGAAGAGGTCAACCAGCAGCAGGGTTTCTTCTGCTTCGGACGCCTCAACGATACGGGTGTACTCTTCGACGAGATCTTCGGGGCCCTGACCCGGCAGGAACGTGACCGGGTGGACGTTTTCGAAGTTACCGAGGATCATGCCGGCGGTCTTCAGCAGAGCCGGAGCCGACTCGCCGTGTGCCGCCACAATGATAGTGACCATAGTGGTCCTCTCGTGTTCGTGACATGGTGTGTAGTGGCCCCGTGAGGAGCCTCATAATTCTCAGATAGTAACACGTATATTGTGTGTTTTGTGGGTTTCTTTTGGCCATGCACACTTTAGGTGCTGGTGACATTTTTTCAAGTGTTGGAATATGGGTTTTTGATGTCAAAACACGTATTTATTGCCGGGGCGTAAAAAATTTAAACAAAATACCGAAAAAGGCTTGCCGACGCGAAGGGTGAGGGGTTATTTTTGCGAAAAATCGGGAGTGTTGGCATCTTACACGTGGGCTGACGGGGTGTTTGATGCGGAATATTTGAATCGCGAGAGTGTGAGAAAATGATTTACACGAAAAATACCGAACAAAAAAATGGGTGCACGGATCAAAAATGTGGGATTTATAAAAAAACCCACATTTGCCTGTGGTCTGTCCACAGAATGGTATTTCTGGAATGTGCGGCCATGAACCGTCATTTAAAAAATTTAAATCGACGCGCTACCGCGCGAAAGAAACCCCCTGGGCACAGAAAAGCAGGGTATAGAAAAAGCGACCGAGAATCCCCGGTCGCTTTCTGTCAAACATAGGCTACGCGTTAATGCCCCACATATCCCGCGCCAGGCGCGCAATATGAATCGTCAAATACGTCAACTCATCACGAGTGAGGCTCTGCTTCAACTGCATCTGCAGCACCAACAAAACCTTCTGCGCACACGCGTAGGCGCGCGGTGCATCCGCACGAAGAGCCGCCAACAAACTCGGCTGCGACACCTCATCATCCTCGGCGCAATTCGTGGAGGCGCGGCTCGCCCGCACAAACAGGTACCGCAGATGCGTCACAAAACGTGCCGCACTCATTGAATCCGGGTCGATCTTCCGCTCATAGCTCGCCTCAATAATTTCAAAAACCTGCGCGAAAACCTCAGTCATGCGGAATGCCTGAGACATATCCGCCGTCGCAAATTGCGCGTTGACCAGGTGCAACGCCAAAGGAATAGCCTCATTCGGGTCCAGTTCAACCTGCAGGCGCTCGCGAACCATCTGCAAAACCGCGCGGCCGTACTCCACCTCGCGCGGGTAGAGAACAGTCACCTCCGGTGCGAGCGGATACTCCACCCGTACCCCATCACGCGCACGAACCACCGCATAGTGCAGGTGATCGGCCAGCGGAAGAATAAACGAGTTCGACAGCTCCAGTGCACCCTCGGCGCGCACCTTCGACTCCAGAAGAGTGGCAATCGACAGGATCTCCGCCGGAATCTCAGACAGAGTCATACTCAGACGCTCACCCGACATGCCCTGCTCCGGCACAAAGGTCTGCTCCACCGCAGACGGGTCAACCAGCTGACCCTTACGCTTACCAAAAGCAATGCCGCGACCAATCATCACGGACTCCTTGCCGTGATGATCCACCGTGAGGACAACATTATTGTTATAAATACGGCTAATGCGCATTCGTCGTCCTCCTTCACGGTTGTTGGGTCGCCGGAACAGAAACGGCAAATCAAAAGATACGCAAAGGCGATTGAGCGTTACCTAAGCTAGTACAAATTCTACCGAAAGTTTGAAGCCGCCATGAAGGGTTAACGCGCAAATCCGGGGTAAAGCTGTGCCCCAGCTGTGATGCGGGCAAGCATTCCATAAGTTTGCGGCTGAAAACCGGCTCCCGCCCCGCCGTGAACCCTAAATCGCGATACTCTTAATCACATGAGCAGCAAAGCAACCGAAATCGCAAAGAACCTTCCCACGCTAGAGCACCCGGACGGCAGCCCCATCCGCGCCCTCGTCGTTGACGACGAGGAAATGCTCAAAGAACTCGTCAGCATGGGTCTGAAAATGATCGGCTGGGAGGTGCAGTCCGCAGGCGACGGCCCCTCCGCGCTCGCGATTGCCCGCGATTGGCGCCCCGACGTGCTCGTGCTGGACATTATGATGCCCGGCTTTGACGGCCTGGAGTTGCTCTCCCGTATCCGTAAGTTCTACCCCGAAGTTCCCTGCCTCTTCCTGACCGCTAAGGACTCGGTCGATAACCGTATCGAAGGCCTCGCAGCCGGTGCGGATGACTACGTGACCAAGCCCTTCTCTATGGAAGAAGTCATGATTCGCCTGCACCGCCTGGTACAGCGCTCCGGCGTTGCCGCCATTGACGACGCTGAGCTGGTCGTCGGCGACCTGGTGCTGAACCAGGACACTCGCGAGGTGACCCGCGGTGGCGAGCAGATTAACCTCACCGCAACCCAGTTCGACCTGCTGCGCTACCTCATGGAGAACGCGAAGCGCGTGGTCTCCAAGAGCCAGATTCTTGATAATGTCTGGAACTACGATTTTGGTGGTCAGGCAAATATTGTGGAGCTGTACATCTCGTACCTGCGTAAGAAGATTGACGTGGGCCGCGAACCGATGATCCACACCGTGCGCGGTGCCGGTTACGTGCTACGTCCCGCCGTCTAAGTTTATTCTCTGCTCTTCATATGGCGCGGTATAACACCCGGTTATACCGCGCCATATCAGTTATATTCCGTATTTCGAATATAGAAAGAAAGGATGCTCGTGGGCTCCTACTCACCCGGTGAACCCGCCTCCCCGGATAACGAAGCAACCCGCCCCCTGCGCGCGGGTGCCCCCGCACGAGACGGTGCCACGCCCTCCCCGAGGAACTTCATCGTGCGCCTACGCGCCGCCTGGAAGAGCATGAGGAACCCCGAGGCATCCCCCGAAGAACTCGGGTACGTACCCCACCTGCGTTCGCGCCTTATCGCCATCCTCGTGGCAGCCCTCGGCATTGCCTGCCTCATCATTGGCCTGTCCACCTACGTGACCCTGCAGAACTCCCTCTACCAGCAGGCACAAAGCGACCTCAAAGAAACCAGCCACCGCGTAGTGCAACCGACCTCCCGAGACGGCAAGCGAGAAGAAGTGGACTGCAGTGACCTGCAGAGCAGTAAATCCCTCTTTGCGCCCGGTCAGGCGTCCGGAACTATCATCACCTGCGTGGAATCCGAAGGTGCCGTAGAAATCGCCAGCAAGCTCACCAAGGACGGCACCGTACAAGCTCTCTCCGCCAACGACCAGGTAACCCTCGGAACCATGGCGCTAAACGCCACCAAAGAAGAAGTCCGAGAGGTCAAGCTGGAATCCGGTCTGTACCTCGTGAAAATCACCCCGAAGGCCAATAGCGATGCCGACGCCCAGGTGGTTGGTATTCCGCTCGCCAACATACAGCAGACCCTCACCATCTTCGTGATTGTGGTGGCCCTCGGCTCCATCGCCGTGATGGTCGGTGCCGGCGTGGCGGGCTCCTACATTATTCGCGGCACCATGAAGCCCCTGGAGCGAGTCTCCGCGGTGGCAACCGATGTGGCGCACCTGGACCTGGAAGAGCACACCATCTCCTCGGCGGTGCGAGTGGAACCGCGTGATTCCGACCCGCGCACCGAAGTGGGTGCCGTGGGCTACGCCCTCAACCAGCTGCTTGATAACGTGAACTCCGCCCTCGAAGTGCGCGAACGCACCGAACACCAGATTCGCGCCTTCATTGCGGACGCCTCCCACGAGCTGCGCACACCCCTTGCCGCCATTAAGGGGTACTCCGATATGCTCCGCTGGACCGAGCCGCTCAGTGAATTCGGCCAGTCCTCCCTGGCGCGTATCGACTCGCAGACCGAACGCATGTCGCGCCTCGTGGAGGACCTGCTGACCCTCGCCCGCCTGGATGAGGGTCGTGAACCCAAGTTTGAGCTCGTCGACCTGACCGAGCTGGTGCTTGAATGTACCTCCGACATGCAGGCGGCAGCACGCACCCACGAATGGCACCTGAACCTGCCCGACGAGCCGGTTGAGGTTGTGGCGGATCGCTCCCAGATTCAGCGCGTGATTTTGAATCTGCTTTCGAATGCCCGCAAGCACACCGATGAGGGTACGCGCGTGACTGCGGGTCTGGCCGTGGATGCTGCACGCCGCGAGGCTGTGGTGACCGTGACCGATAACGGTCCAGGCATTGCCCCTGACTTCTTGCCGAAGATTTTTGACCGCTTCACCCGTGCCGATAAGGCGCGTTCCGGTTCGGTTGGAACCACCGGTCTGGGCCTGGCGATTGTGCAGGCGATTGTGCAGGCGCACGGTGGTTCGATTCAGGTGCAGAGCCAGCCGGGGCATACGGTCTTTACGGTGCGTCTGCCTTTGGATGCGGCGCGCGCCTAATGCGCTTGCGCAGTAGCTTGCTGGGTGGCTTGCTACGTGGGTAGCCGGGTGAGTGTCCGATGGGGGCGGGGTGCGTTGTGCACTCCGCCCCTTTGGTTTGCATTTTTGGGCTGTTATAGCGCTCTGACGTGCCAAAACACTAAATTGCTTGTTGAGTAAACATTAAATCTGCACTTCAAGTTTATTGCCTTGAGTGCAAATATGTGGTGAATCTAACCCTCGAATAGTTACTCCCGGTGAAACATTACGCGTATTGTAAAAAGCATGGCTAATCTTGTTGAATCCCCCGCAAATATCACGGACAAGCGTTCCGCCCGCAAGGCTGAGAACCGCATCGCAATCGTTGAGGCAGCAGAATCCCTCATCCTTGAGGGCGGATACGGCGCCCTCAATGCGGAAGCGCTCGCAGAACGCGCAGGCGTCTCCCGCCGCACTATCTTCAACCACTTCGCCTCCGTAGATGACGTACTGGTCACCCGCATGAACCAGTACTTCAACCGCATCTTCGAAGAATGCGACTTCACCATCTCCGGTGAAAACGCAAGCATGGAAGCCGAAATGCTCTCCATCGCCCGCAAGGTCTTCATGAGCAACACCCTCGAAGAGTACATCGCACCCTTCGCACACCTGCTCTACGCCCTCGAAATGGACAGCCCCGCGAAGTTCGAAGAATACTCGCACGTCATCCTCGAGCGCACCTACGACATCTTCCTCGAACAGTACCTCGCGGCATACCCCGACCTGCCCTACCTGCGCGTGGCAGTCTTCGCCTCCAACCTCTCCGAAACCATCGGTGAAGGCGTCTACTACTACCTCACCCGCGCCGAAGAAATGACGGCCAAGGTCGCAGCGGAAGCCCCCGAAGGTACCCACCCCGAAGCACTCGCCATTGAAGCAATGCGCCAGTGCGTCCTCGAAGCACTCGACTACCTGGGTCGTCTGGTCCAGGGCGAATTCGCAAGCTAAGCCCCATAGCGTCAACGCTCAAACACTCTCGCTTCGGGCACCTCACCTGCAGGTGCCCGGGGCGGGGTGTTTTTTGCCCAAAAACAGGCAGTAGTGTTCGTCATGCAGGGCAAAACTACAAGGCAAACACCGCACACCCAATACGCCACTCCCTACTCTTCACTCACTCAACTTCAAAAGGACTAATTTATGGCTACATGGCTCTACCGCATCGGTGAAGCCGCCGCCCGCCGCGCATGGGCTGTCAGTCTCATCTGGGCACTCATCATTGCCGGCGTAGCGGGTGCCTACACCGCGTTCCACGGCAAGCTCAGCAATACCTTCACCATGCCCGGAACGCAGACCCAGCAGCTCTCCGACGAGCTCGCCCAACGCTTCCCCAGCGCCAACCGCGGCTCCGGCCAGATCATTCTCACCACCGGTGACGGCACCGCCCTCACCGAAGAGCAGAAGCAGGCATTCTCCGCCGCTCTGAGCGCACTGCCCAGCGAGGTGCCTTCCGTGGATGCGGTCACCGACCCGTTCACCACCACCTCCAAGCTTGCAGAAGCGAAAACCCAGCTTGACGAGGCGCACGCCAAGATTGACGCTGCCCCCTCCCAGATCGAGGACGGCAAAAAGCAGCTGAATGCCGCCACCTCGCAGCTTGAGGACGGCATGAAGCAGATTGCCGACAACGAGAAGAAGCTCGACGACTCGCAGGCACAGATTAGTGCTGGTCAGGAGCAGCTCGCCTCCGCGCAGGAGCAGCTGGATAACGCGCAGGAACAGCTGAAGGACGGCTACGCCCAGGCGGAGGCGGCAGGCTCACCCGCCGCCATGATGGAGCAGCTCAACGCCCAGCAGGCGCAGCTGACCGAGCAGCAGAACGCGCTCAATCAGCAGCGCAATACCCTGACCGAGAGCCAGAAGCAGGTTGACGCGGGTCGCGCAGAAATCGCCTCGAAGAAGGATGAGCTGGCTGAGGGCAAGAAGAAGCTGGACGAGCAGCGCAACCAGCTGCAGAAGACCGAGAGTGACCTGCCGGCACAGCGTGAGCAGCTGGATCGTCAGCAGAAGCTCTACGACTTCACCTCCGGCTACCGTATGGTCTCTGAGGATCAGTCCACGGCGATTGCGACTGTCTCGTTTAAGAAGAAGATTTACGAGGTGCCGTCCGCCGAATTGCAGAAGGTCATGTCCGACATTGAGTCGGCGAACTTGCACGGGGCGACCGTCCAGTTTGACGCGAACCTGAGTGAATCCGCGCTTGGCGGCGGCTCGCACACCGGTGAGGTTGCGGGTATGGTCATCGCCTTCATCGTGCTCATGGTCATGCTCGGCACCCTCGTGGCTGCCGGCCTGCCGATTCTGATGTCTCTGGTGGGCGTGGTGGTGGGTGTGCTCGGCACGCTTTCCCTCTCGTCCGTCGTGGAGATGAGCTCCACCGCCTACACCCTGGGCCTGATGCTCGGTCTGGCGGTCGGTATCGACTATTCGCTGTTCATCCTGAACCGCTACCGCACGAACCTACTCGACGGCATGCCGAAGAACCAGGCGATTGCTCTGGCGAACGGTACGAGCGGTAATGCGGTGGTTTTCGCGGCGAGCACCGTGATTATTGCGCTGGTGGCGCTGAATGTGACCGGTATTCCCTTCCTGGGTGTGATGGGTAATGCCGCCGCGTTCTGCGTGGTGGTTGCCGCCCTGATTGCGGTGACTCTCACCCCGGCGGTGCTGTCCCTGGCGGGCACGAAGATTATGTCGAAGAAGCTGTGGGCTTCCATCGACACCCCGCAGAAAATTGCGGAACGCCGCGCCCAGGATGCCGAACGCACCGAGAAGCCGAACGGCTGGTTGCGCCTCGTGCTGGCGCGGCCGCTACTGACTCTGGTGGCCGGCACGCTGGCGCTGCTGGCGGTTGCCGCCCCCATGTCGCAGATGCGCCTGGGCCTGCCGGATGCCTCGAACTACCCTTCCGATAGCGCCGCGTACAAGTCGTACGCGCTGGTCAAGGAGAAGTTCGGTGAGGGCATGAGCGCTCCGCTGGTTGCGGTCGCGCACACGCCCGCGAACATGAGCGAGGAGCAGGCTCAGCAGGCGCAGATTGATATCGCTTCTGCGGTGAAGGAACGCGGCGGCGCGAACGTGCAGGCTGTGGTTCCCGGCGGCATGACTGATGACCGCACGCTCATGATTTTCCAGGTGATTCCTGCCCACAGTGCAAGCTCCGTGGAGACTGAAGAGCTCGTCCACGAGCTGCGCTCGGTGACCGTTCCGGTTCAGGGCTCTGAGGTGTCTCTAGGCATTGCGGGTCAGACCAGCGGCAATATTGACGTCTCCGAGGTGCTCGCGCAGAAGCTGCCCCTGTACCTGGGTGTGGTGATGGGGCTGTCCTTCCTGGTGCTGATCCTGGTGTTCCGTTCGATTATGGTGCCGCTGGTTGCCTCGGTGGGCTTCCTCTTCTCGGTGCTGGCGAGCTTCGGCGCCGTGGTGTCGATTTACCAGTTGGGCTTTATGAGCTCCCTCTTCGGCGTGGACCACCCGGGCCCGGTGCTGTCCTTCCTGCCGACCTTGCTGATCGGTATTCTTTTTGGTCTTGCCATGGATTATCAGATGTTCCTGGTGACCGGCATGCGTGAAGCGTACGTACACGGCAAGGATGCGGCGACCGCCATTGTGAGCGGCTACAACCATGCGGTGCGTGTGGTGGTGGCTGCCGCGATCATCATGATTTCGGTGTTTGGTGGCTTCATCTTTGCTGATTCGACGATGATCCGCCCGATGGGCTTCGGCCTGGCGTTCGGCGTGCTCGTGGATGCGTTCATTGTGCGTATGACGCTGACCCCGGCGATTATGGCTCTGCTGGGCGATAGGGCGTGGTGGATGCCGAAGTGGCTCGATCGCCTCACTCCGAATATGGATGTTGAGGGCGCCGCGCTGAGCGAGAAGATTCAGCATGAACGCGAGTCTGCCGCTACTGACTCGGGTAACAAACTCGGGTAAGGGTAAAGTATTTAGTGTGCGCTACGGCGCTCTCTAAAGACTTATGCGATGTGAAAAGGCAGGTGCACGGTGATGAGGAACCTCGCGAGTATCCGACAGTGGATAGGAGGCGTTCTGAGCCGTGTGCCTGCCCCTTTTCTTGTCTTCTTGGGCGGCGGTACGGGTGCGCTGTGCCGCGTGAACACTCCCGGCGGCGTGCTGGTGGCGAACCTGCTGGGCTCGTTCACGTTGGGTCTATTGACGGTGCTGTGGAATGCTTACGCGCGCCGTGATGGTGAGGAGCGGATTTATTCGATCCGCCTGCTTTTTGGTGCCGGCATGATGGGTGGCTACACGACGTATTCGTCGATTGCGGCGGTTTTGGCGCAGACGATTTCTGCCGTACACGGTGCACGAAGGGTACATGGCGCTTGCTCTTCTGGTATTGCTTGTGGGGGGTTTGGTTGCCGCCGCGGCGGGCATGCTGACGGGTCGTTTTGTGGCGTCCCGCCTGGTGCCTGCTCGTGATGGTGAGGAGGGTCGCTAATGTTTTTTGCTCTGATGGTTTTTCTCTGCGGCGGTTTGGGTGCGATGACCCGTTTCTTCGTGGATAAGGCGATGTCGCCTCGCCTGCGTACGGAGTCGTCGATTATTAGCCCGGTGTTCGTCATTAATCTGGTGGGTTCGTTCCTGTACGGGCTGCTGATTATGCCGGTGTCTAATCCGCGCGCGCTGGGGGTTCACTATAACGCTACGGAAGAGGTGGCGTTCTGGTGCACGGTGATTACGACCGGTCTGCTGGGTGGTTTTACGACGTTCTCGACCGCCATGGTGGAGGCGCTGACCGCCCGCTCTGAGGGCAAGACGGTGAAGTTCCTGATGCTCTGGCTAGTGCAGGTGCTTGGTGCGATGGTGGCTGCGATTGTGGGTGCACTCTTGTTTGTGTTGCTGTTTGGTCGGTATATTGCGCCGGTGTTCCCGCCGGATGTTCTGTACTGACGGCACCGGCTACGGTGATTCTTGTGGCGTGTTGGGTGCGTGTACAGCTTTTTCACAGTTTCACCTAGGGTGAACCATAGGGCGGTCTTTTACACTGGTGGTGAACGATATGCGGCGGGTATGAACACTAACCCGCTACATACCACCAAGTATATATGTTAGAACAGGCATATATGCAGGTGGAGTTCATATAACTCACTCTCACGACCCAAGGAACACACAGCATGCAGGAACTGCTCAGTAAACACATGATTGGCACTTTCGCCATCGAAATTGCGGCGCTCACAGTCGCGCTTTCCATCATCGGATTTATTGGTATGCGCCTGCGCGCCAAGAAGACCGGTCGAGCGCACAGCATCCGCCAGTACCTGCTGACCGCCTCCTTCGCGTTGTTCCTCGCCTCGATTCTTTCTTTGACGCTGACCCCGATTGGTAGCGCAAATAGCGTCACGAACCCTGAGCTGTACTACCCGCGTTTCTATGTGGGTTGGAGTTGGCAGCAGGCGTGGGATCTGACTAGCGGCATGGGTCTGCGTCGCTTCGCAACCACCGTGTATGCGCAGCTCTTCTTCAATATTGCGATGTTCATCCCCCTGGGCTTCTTTACTGCGGGCTGCTTGCGCTGGGGTCTGCGCGCCACGGCGCTGAGTGGCTTTGCGCTCTCGAGCTTTATTGAGTTGAGTCAGTTGACCGGTAACTGGGGTCTGGCGGGTTTCACCTACCGCACCTTCGACGTGGATGACATTGTGAATAACACTGCCGGCGCGGTCCTCGGTGCGGTCTGCATCTGGGCGGTGCGCGCGATTCAGAAGCGCCGCGCGGCTAGGCGTGACCGGGTGCTGGCAATGGCTACCGCCTCCGCGTATGAGCCTCTGAAAGCCCCCAAATTTCTTCCGTGAGGTCGACCGCAACGAACCCCTCATTTTCATAACCTGACTCATGTTGTGCAGGTTATGAAAATGAGGGGTTCGCTGTTTTAGATGAAACCTCGCCGGATAAATCTATTCAGATCCAACCCGGCTAGATGAAACCCTATACAGGGAAGTTCCCAGACGGGAAGACTACTCGTCGGTCAGCCGGTTCACGACGCGGGTGCTGCGGTTGCCCTTCACCTCTTCGGGGAGCAGAATCGGCATGGAACCGGTCGGGGTGTAGGTTGCCGCGCGTGCCGCCGCGGTAGCGTGGGTGTCCTCAAACTCGGGGATGACCTCGGAGCTGGGTGCGCGGTACAGGTGGCTATTAGCCCACCACGCGAAGAGCAGAACCACAACCGCCAGGGCACTGGAAACGAACAGCCACGGGCTGACCTGACCCTCGTAGTAGAGCTTGAAGAACGCGCCGCCCATGAAACCGCCGGCAATCGGGCCGCAGATCGGAACCCACGCGTAGAACCAGCGCGAAGTGCCCTTATCGTGGATGGGCAGCAGGGCGTGCATGAGGCGCGGACCGAAGTCACGGGCGGGGTTCAGTGCGTAGCCGGTCTGACCACCCAGACCGATGACGAGCACGGCGACCATGAACCCGAAGGCGAGGGGCTTGAGCACGTCGTTGAGGTTGAGAGAGAGTTCTACACCGCCGCTGATGGACGGCTTGAAGTTCACACCGGTGTACAGTGCCGAGAAGACCAGCATGAACGTGCCGATCATTTCGGAGAGGGCGTTGGTGAAGTAGTTATGAATAGCGGGCACGGTGCCGAAAACGCCGAGCTTAATTTTCTTGTCGGCGGTTGCTTTCCAGTGCGGCAGGTAGTTGAGGTAGACCAGCCCGGCACCAACCATTGCGCCGAGGACCTGGGCGATGATGTAGCCGGGGACTTTCTCCCAGGGGAACTCGCCGTAGGCTGCCAGGCCGATGGACACGGCGGGGTTGAGATGGCCGCCGGAGTATGCGTGGGAGGCGTAGACACCGAAGGTGACGGCGAAACCCCATCCGAAGGCGATGGTGAAGAAGTTGTCGCCGTGGCCTTTGGAGCGGCGAAGTTCGACGTTGGCGATGACGCCGCAGCCGATGGTGCACATGATGAGCGTGCCGAAGAATTCGGCGAGGTAGGGGCTGATGGTGTACACGGGGTGTCCTTCAGGTAGTGAACTGCGGGGTGGTGCAGTGCCGAGCGTGAGGGAGGTGTGGTTTTGTGTGGATTATGCCGCCTGGGTGGCGTGTTTACCCTTTGGCATCTATGGAACCTTGAATCCCATAGAAGGGCAATACTTTGGTGTTATTTCACCCTTAGACATAAGCGGTTTTTCGGGTTTTTCGTTTAAATAAATGTGGAAAATGAGGGGAAAATCGGGCATAGTCCACACCTTGGACTCGTTTCCTCAACTCGCGGTTGAACCCGTGGGTAAATTCATGGATAAACTCACGAATAAACCCGCAGATCAATCACCACGGAACCCCGCCTACACCACCTTCCACCAGCACAGAATGCCCGGGCACCTCGTATGGGGTACCCGGGCAGATTCTATGGTTTTCAGGTTGCGGCGGCTTCTAAGTTATAGCGGTTGCTAGGTTGCGGCGGCTTCTGGGCTGTGAAGGTTTCTAGGCGGCTGCTACTCGGCGCTCGCCCAGTCGAGAATCGCCTCGAAGAAGCGCTCGCATTCGCTCAGCTGCTCCAGCTCAATCCACTCGTTCGGAGTGTGCGCCTGGGCAATATCGCCGGGGCCGCAGATGATGCTCTGCACGCCGGCGCGCTGGAACTGGCCCGCCTCGGTGCCGTAGGTGACCTTCTGCGGCACGCCATCGGTGCCCAGCCACTCGTGCGCCAGGTGGATGAGCGGCGCGTCATCGGCGGTACCCAGGCCCGGCACGGCGGCGAGCAGCTCATGCTTCACGCCCACGCGGGAGGTGAGGCTACCGGGCTCCGCGCCGGTCAGCTTTTCGGCGCGTGCGGCGCGCGCCTGCAGATCGGGCAGAATCACCTCCGAAAGCTCGCGGTCAATGCGCTCCACGAAGGACTCGGTGGTCACCTGCGGCAGGGTGCGCACATCGTACTCCACGACCGCCTGCTCGGCGACGATGTTGTACTGCAGGCCGCCGGCTGCCAGGTTCACGCTACCGGTGGAGTGGGGAATGATGAACGACTCGTCGAACGGGCCTTCTTCTTCCCACTGGTCCGCCATGTCGGTGAAGAAGGTGATGAATTCGCCGGCTGCGGCGACCGCGTTCACGCCGTGGGTTGCCAGGGAGCCGTGCTTGGGCACGCCGGTGAAGGTGACGCGGCCGCGGTGTGCACCCTTGTGCGCGGAGATAATGCGCATGCTGGAAGGCTCACCAACAATCGCGTAGTCGGGGGCGAGGTTGCGCGCCACGAACTCCTCAATGAGGGAAGGCGCACCGACGCAACCGATTTCCTCATCGTAGGAGAACGCGAAGTGCAAGGGAGTGCGCAGCTTCGCTTCGGCAACGCGCGGCAGCAGCCAGAGCGCGACGGCGAGGAAGCCCTTCATGTCGCAGACACCGCGGCCGTAGGCGCGGGTACCTTCCACGCGCAGGGTGAACGGGTCGGCGTCCCATGCCTGACCGGCAACGGGCACGACGTCCGTGTGGCCGGAGAGGATGAGGCCGCCGCGGGTGGTGCCGTCAGCGGCAGGAATGGTGACCAGCAGGTTAGCGCGGGTGCCGTCCTCGTTGTAGGTGCGCACGCCGCTGTAGCCGTAGCGGGCAAATTCGGCTTCGACGAGCTCAATGAGTTCCAGGTTGGAGGTTCCGGAGATGGTGGGGATCGCGATGAGCTTTTCGAGCCAGGGGAGGGATGCGGGCTGGATGGTTTGAGCCGTCATGACTGTTCCTTCTGAGCTGTATTAGGTGCGCTGAGCTGTGTTGGGTGCGCTGTTGCGCGTTGGTTACTGTCGTGTGCCGTGTGCGCTTTTATGTTCAGGGTACGCCGCGGGGCGGTATTCGTCGCCTCATGGTCGTCGAATACCGCCCCGTGACCCCTGCGCGGGGTTAGATGATGTAGTTGTTCACGTTGGAGTGGTCGCCCAGCGCGTGGAAGTTACGCGAGTGGTAGACCAGCGGGGTGCCTTCGCAATCGTTGCGGATGAACTCTTCAACCTGCGCGGTGAAGACGAGTGCGGGGCCGGCCTCAACGCGGCTGAGCGGGGTTGCGCGGAGTACGCGGCGCACGCCGTGCACGAGGGGCTCGCCGGTGTGGACGAATTCCCAGGTGCTGGGGTCGTCGAAGCGGGGGTAGTCGTGGGTTGCGAAGTTCTTTGCGAGGGTGACATTCTCAGCGTCGAGCATGTGCACGAGGAAGGAGGACGCTGCCGCGATCTTTGCTGCGGAGCCGCTGTTGGCCTTGAGGGAGAAGGCGATGATGGGCGGTTCTGCGGCGACGGAGGTCAGTGAAGAGGCGGTGAAACCTGCGGGTGCGCCGTTTTCGTCGGTTGCGGTGATGATGGCGACGCCTGCGGGCTGGTGGCCGAAGGCGAGCTTAAACTGCTCGGAGGTGTCGGCGAGGGGTGCCTGTGCTGCAATGGTTTCGGTCATGATCGACCCTTTCTTCTGCGGCTGCGTTTGAGGGTTCGTCCTGGGGTGTATGCTCTGGGCGACCCTTTAGTTAAGGGGAGATATGTTTCAGAGTAAAGCTAATGGGTGCTGAACACCTTATTTATTGCCCTATGTTTCTTAGGTATACCTTTCATGACGCGGGGCGTGAAATATTACGTCATATTCTTTGCCGTTTGGGAGCTTCGAAGATGCACTCCGCCGGTTGCCGCGCTTCTGGGTCTGAGTAGCGGGTTGTGGGTGCTATCCCTCTCTCTTCTGGGGGTTTTGCGGGGGTGAAGAGGGCTCTAGGGTATCCTTGCTTGGTACGCGAAAGCGCACCGCGCCCCGTATTTGAGGGGTTTTTCGGCGCGTGAACTGTGGGGAGAAGAGGGTTAATGAGCTGGTTGGCAACTATTCCGCTGCTACTTTTTGCGGTCGTGTTGGCTTTTGGCCCGGGCTATGCGATGGGCTGGGCGTTGCGTGTTCCTGTGCGTCTGCGTGTTTTTTATGCGCCGCTGCTGACTTTTGCCCTGGTGGGTGTCTCCGCGATTGTGCTGGGTAAGACCGGCATTCCGTGGAGCCTGATTTCTTTTGTGCCGGTCGCTGCCGTGATGGTGGCTGCTACCGCGGGTGTGATGCACCTGGTCGGTCGCCGCTGGCCCTCCGCCGTACCTGACGCCTCCAGCGAGGCGGCAGAGAACTGGGCGGGTAACACCGTGCCCGTCGCCTGGCCCGTTATCGGTGCGGTGCTGGGTGGTTTCTTGACCCTGCACGCAACCGAGGACATGGTGTTCGGCCCCGAGGCGTTCTCGCAGACCCTCGATAACTCGTTCCATATGAACGCGATCCGATGGATTCAGGAGCACGGCGACGCCTCCAGCCTGACCATGGGCGCGGTCTCCGGCATGAACCAGGAACCGTACTTCTACCCCGCCGGTTGGCACGATTTCGTGTACCTGATTTACAGCACGACCGGCACGAGCATTGCTACGGCAACCATCGTCATGATTCTGCTGGTGGCGGGCATTATCTGGCCCTGCTCCCTGGTGGCGATGTGCTTGAGCATTCCGCATCTGCGCCGCCTGCAGGCGCTCGCTATTCCGGCACTGACCTGCGGTTTCTTTGCGTTCCCCGGTCTGCTGCTGTTCTGGGGTGTGCTCTTCCCGAACCTTCTTGGCTACGCCCTGCTACCCGCATTCGTGGCGCTACTGTCGCACATGATTCAGCTCTTGGCGCGCCGCGAGTACTCCCTCGTGCTGTCCCTGTCGCTGACGATTCTGGTGGGTCTGGGCGGTTTGGCTCTGGTGCATCCGAACGCGGTGGTTTCTGCCGCAGTATTTGCGGTGCCCATGCTCCTGGGTGGCGTGGTGCAGGTTCTGCGTACCCGTGGCGCGTCCACGCGTGAGCATCTGGTGGGTACCGGCGTGCTGGTTTCCCTCATCGCCGGATGCGTCACCGCCTGGTCCGTGCTGCGCCCGAGCCAGGAGGCGAGCGAACTGTGGACCTCCATCATGGGCGAAGGCGAGGCGGTCTACCAGTTCCTGTTCCTGGGCCTGGAGAACGCGAACCCGCTGGGTGGTAATTTTGCTCCCGCCTACCTGGTCGGTTTCTTGGCGCTGTGGGGCGTTGGCTACCTGCTGTATAAGCGCCGTAACCTGTGGCTGATTGGCAGCTGGATGCTGGTCGGCTACATGTGGATTATTGCGGCTTCGGTGCCGCGCGGTGACTTCCGCCTGCTGATGGTGGGCCCCTGGTACACCGACCACTTCCGCCTGGCGGCGCTGGTGGTGTTCCCCTCCGTGTTGCTTGCCGGTATCGGTCTGGGTGGCGCCGTGGAGGGCATCTTCGTGCGCATCATGCACGCTATTCCGCGTGAGAAGCACGCGAAGGTCGCCCCGGCACTGATGGGTGCCGCCATGGTGCTGGTGCTCGCGGTTGCGGGCCTGTCCTCGCGTACCCCCGCAATGCATGACGCAACCTTGCAGGTGGCGAAGAGGTACCAGGTGACCCCGACCTCCGACATCCTGAACCAGGATGAGATGAACGTCATTAACGAGATCCCGAAGATCGTGCCCAAGGGCGACACCATTGTGAACAACCCCTGGGACGGTAGCGCCTACATTTACGCGCTGGCTGACCGCCACCTGACCAGCTACCACTTCGAGTTCCAGACCTCCCCGAAGTATGAGGCAATCCTGAAGGATTTGAAGGATGCCCGCACGAACCCGGAAGTTTGCCGCGTCGTGAACGAGTACAACGCCCACTGGTACGTGCACTTGGAAAACCAGGGCAACTTCGGCCCCAGCGAGCAGAAGAACTATGACGGCCTGGTGGCTGCTATCGATACGGACGTTCTGACTCCGGTGTACTCTTCGGGTCCGATGACTCTGTACCGTATTAGCGCCTGCGATAACTAATGCGCTAACTAAACGGTGCCTCAGCGCCCCTCATAGAGCGTATGCATCTCAGAGAATAAGTGGTGCAGTCTACAATCTGTCACCAAATCTTAGATGCCGCGGAACCACTGATATGATGAAAGCCGGTATGTCCACTAGGGCATACCGGCTTTCACACGCACGGTAAGACACATTCGTTAGGAGGGGTAGCTGCCCTATGGGTTCTCCCACATCGCCTCTTACCCCCCGCACGTATCCTCGTACGCTGGTGATTATGCCCGCCTGGAACGAGGAAGAAGCACTGCCCGGCACTATTACTGAGCTGCAGGAGACGGTACCCTATGTGGACCTGGTGGTGGTCAATGACGGCTCCACCGACAATACCTCCGCTGTGGCTCGTGAGGCGGGTGCTTTTGTGATTGACCTGCCCTACAACATGGGTGTGGGTGCCGCCATGCGCACCGGCTACAAGTACGCGCAGCGCATGGGTTACGACTACGCCATGCAGGTGGATTCGGATGGTCAACACCACCCCGAGAGCATCCCCTCACTCATTGAGGCGGTTGAGGATTACGACATCGTGATTGGCTCCCGCTTTGCCGATGGTGCTGCGGACTATGAGGTGTCCGGTCCGCGTAAGTGGGCGATGGGCCTACTGTCTTTTCTGTTTACCCGGGCGGCAGGTACCCCGTTCACGGATGTGACCAGCGGCTTTAAGATCGCTAACCGCCGCGGTATCGACTTCTACTGCCGTAACCTGCCCGCCGAATACTTGGGCGACACGATTGATATCACCGCCATGGCGATTAGCAACGGTTTGCGGGTGCGTCAGGTGCCGGTGCATATGCGTGAACGCCAGGGAGGTACCCCCTCCTCCGGTCCGCTGAAGTCTGCTGTCTATCTGGTTCGTTCACTGTTTGCCTACGGCATTTCGGTGAGCCGCCGCCCCGAGGAGAAGTAGCCGTGAGCGCCAGTGTTTTCTTCTTGATTCTTGCTATTCTGGTCTGCACTTTTGTGGTGGTTCAGGTGCGTCACCAGCGCATGAAGGAGCGGTATGCCGCCCTGTGGCTGATTATCGGCGCGGTCATTATCGTGCTGGGCGCTTTCCCGACTCTGCTGAACGGTGTGGCGGACTTTGTGGGCGTCGCCCTGCCGGTGAACCTGCTGTTCCTGCTGTCGATTCTTTTGCTCATGGGCGTGAGTATTCACCTGACCCTGGAGTTGTCGCGCCTGTCTGAGAAGACCCGCATCCTGGCTGAGGAAGTCGCTATTTTGAAGGCGCTTCAGGAGCAGCCGGAGGGCGCTGCCGGTGCGAAGAAGCGTAACCAGCAGGATTCTTAAAAGCTTTACTGTCGAGACTTTCCATTTTTGTGAGTTGGAGTAATACCTCATGACCGTTGATATTCTTTTCCCGTACTACGGCGATGTCGCCATGATGAAGCAGGCTGTGCTGTCTGTGGTCGGTCAGACCAACCCGGACTGGCGTCTGATTGTTGTCGATGACGGCTACCCGGACGACTCGATTCCCGGCTGGTTCGAGTCGCTGAAGGATGAGCGCATCACCTACATGCGTAATGAAACCAACCTGGGTGCGAACGCGAACTACCGCAAGTGCTTGACCTTCGTGGAGAACGAGCTGGTCACCGTCATGGGTGCTGATGACGTCATGCTCCCCAACTATGTGCAGTGGCTTGTGGACGCGGCGGCTAAGCACCCCGAGGCATCCATCTTCCAGCCCGGCGTGGTCGTGATTGATGAGAACAACGGCCTGTCGAACACCCTGGTGGAGCAGACTAAGGCGTTCTACCGACCCAAGGGTGAGGCTGTTCTGCAGGGTGAGGAGCTGGCTGTCTCCTGCTGCGCGGTGCGTGGTTCTACTTCCCGTCCCTGGGCTGGCGTAAGGACGCTATTGTGGGCACCGGCTTCCGCGAGGGCCTGAACGTTATCCAGGACATGGCGCTGATCCTCGACATTACGATGCGCGGCGGCTCCCTGTACTACGACCCGCAGGTTGCGTTCATGTACCGCCGCCACGGTGGTTCTGACTCCTCCTGGCGTGCCCTGGAGGGCACCCGCTTTGAGGAGGAGCGCCGCTACTACAACACCATGGTTGAAGAGATGACTGCCCTGGGTTGGACGAAGGCTGCTCGTGTGGCTCGTATTCGCTTCTCTTCGCGTGCTCACGCGCTGACTCTGCTGCCGAAGGCGGCTCTGGCGAAGAAGTGGCAGGGTGTTAAGAACCTTGCCGAGCATGTGGTGAAGTAAACCCTATATTTGTGTTGCGGTGCGCCGTACATCCTGCGGTGGATGTGCGGCGCATCTGCGTATGTAATGATGGTTTGTGTTGGCGGCTATGTTGGCGGCTTGGAATGAGGAGGACGCGGTGAGCGAGTCGGTACAGCACCCCGATAAGAACGAGGTGGGGGAACGAGCCTCCCAGGAGACTCAGCCGTCGGGCACGGTCACCCGCTACCAGTCCCTGGCGCTTTTGGGTTCGTCCCTGTTGGCGGCGGTCTCCACGCTGGTGGTGACCATGATTGCACAGCGTGCCCTGACCGGTTCGGAGCTGACGGAGTTCCTGCTGTTCTGGGCGGCGCTTTTCACGGTGACCGGTATTATTACGGGTATTCAGCCGGAGATTACGCGCGCGGTGGGTACGGCGCGTACCCAGACGGTATCTGCTGATGATTCCGCACCGCAGGGTGCTCGCGTGGTTACGGTGACCGCGGCTCTGGGCGCTATCGCCGGCGCGTTGGTGCTGGTGAGCTCTCCGCTGTGGGCGGGCCAGCAGATTCCGCATTCGGCGGCGGTGGGTGTAACCGTTATGGCGGTGGGCGTGTTCCTCTACGCCCTGCAGGCGACAATGAGTGGCGTGACCGCCGGTGAGGACCGCTGGTACCTTTTCGCGGCGGTGGGCGGTCTGGAATCTGCCGGGCGCCTCATCCTCATGCTTGCGGCTGCGCTCATGATTCCTTCCCTCGCCGGTCTTGAGGTGGCAACCGTCGTGCCGATGGGTCTGTGGCTCATCCTGGCGCTTGTGACTGTCTCAGGTCGCCGCCTGTGGGTTGCCCGCGCCGATGTGCCCGCGGGTCGCCTGACGACCAATATCCTCTGGTCGTTCCTGTCCTCTGCCGCCGCGGCTGTACTGATGATGGGCTTCCCGAACGTGCTGAAGGCGAGCGGCGCCGCGGAGAGCGAACCGGTCGTGCTGGGCACCCTGATCCTGGCGATTTCCATTACCCGTTCGCCGATTATGATTCCTCTGCAGGCATTCCAGGGCGTAGCGGTTTCTGCCTTCTTGAAGCAGCGCCACCGCCCCGTGGCAGCGTTCATTAAGCCCGCCGCCGCCGTGGTGGCTGTGGGCGCTGTGGGCGCGTTGGCGGCGTACCTGGTGGGTCCGCTGCTGTTCCGCCTGATTTACCCGCCTGCCGCAGGTGCAGAGTCCGCGTACGAGGCGGCAGCCTCCAGCATCACCCTGGGCGCGCTGGTCTTCGCCTCGGCACTGCTGGCGCTCATGACCCTCTCGGGCAATATGGCGCTCGCGGTGAACCAACACCGCATCTACCTTGCCGGCTGGGTGGTTGCCGCGGCGGTGACGCTGAGCCTGGCGTTCCTGGCCCCCGCCCAGCTGGTACCGCGCGCTATCGTGGCGCTGGCGGTCGGCCCGGTCTGCGGCTTCGTAGTGCACATGGTGGGCGTGTCTTTGGCATCCCGCACGCAAGAAACTCACGCCGAGTAGCCTAGAAACCTCTGGTTAAAAACCTACGGGAGGGGCACGTACATCACGTACGTGCCCCTCCCAACGTTTAATCCGGTAGGCGGCTCACCGCTAGGGAACCAGCCACTTACGAACCGGCGGAATCCAGCGCAGCAACCACACCAGAACCAGCGAAGAAGCCCACACCAGCAGCGCGTAGGGCGCCTCCAGGCGGTAATCCACCAGCGGCCAACCGTAGGCGGCGAGGCCCTGAATAATCAGCAGGTGAATCAGATACACACCAAAAGTCAGTGCCGACAGCTTACGCAGACCCGTCTGGAACGCCTCCGGCAGACGATTCAGCGGCAGAGACTTGAAGAACACGAAAACCGCCGAAGCCCAGAAAATCGTCGGAACAGACAGGTACTCGGTCGCCAAACCGCCCAGACCCGGGTGGTTCAGCACCAGGTACGGGCCTACCAGAATATGCGTCAGGGAACCGGCAATACCCAGCACATAGATGACCAGACGCCACGGCAGGCTAAGCTCCGTATTCGCTAGCGCATAACCCAGGAAGCAGAAGCCCACATACCCCACAATGGGTGCCGAGAACTCCGGCATAAACTGCGGATTAATCTTCTGCAGAGAAGCAGTCACGATGGGCATCAGCAGACCCAGAGCCGCCATCAGCCACGCCAGCTGCAGCTTCTTCTCACCGGCACCACGCAGGGCGTATGAGAAGATCGGCAACACCAGGTACACACCGATGAGCGCCTCCAAGTACCAGAGGGTCACACCCACCTTGTTCGGCGCCAACAGCACCGCCAGAATCTCCTCACCCGTGGGCAGAGGAGTGTGCGTAAACCAGCTGCGCGCAAAGAGGTACACCTGACCCCACACCAGCAGCGGAATCAGAATCTTCGTGAAACGCTTCTTATAGAACGTGCCGACACTCTCACGGTTCGTGAAATTCAGCAGGGTAATACCCGACGCCATAAAGAAAAGCGGCACGGCAGCAACCGCGGTACCCGACAGGATATTCTCGAGAACCCAACCGGGTGAATCATAATCCACCCGGTAGTTGAACCGCACGTGCAACGCCACCACGAAGATAATGGCGAGAACGTTAATGAGGTCCAGGTACACCTTTCGGGCAGGTCTAGGTCGGCTCGCGGTAGGTGCGGAAGCCGCCTGAGACTCAGCTCGGGACTCGGGCAACTTGGCCGGGGACTCAGGCTTAGCCTCCACAGGGGACGCCACCTGCGCCGATGCAGGTTTGGAGGACATGAAAATCCGCTCCAATCAATGTGTGTGAGTGTGATGAAAAGTGGGTGCACGCACCCGAATTCTAGAGGTTATAGACCCGCTTAACGTACACACCGTACAGCAGACGGTACAGCGCCGTGCTGGTCTTCAACAGCAGGCCGGCGGCACCAAATACCGGGCGGATGCGCAACGCAAGCAGTGCATCGCGCACCGTAAAACCACTACGGCAACCTGCCAGCACAGCCGGTGCGCTCTCACCGCCCACAATCAGCGCCTGCTGCGCGTTATTCAGGTACGCAAGAACCCGGGCAACGGTCAGCGCTTCCTGACCTGCGGGCAGATGATACGTGCTCGTACGCTGCAGAGACTTCTCAAAATACTCCAGCAGACGGGCAGTCTCAGACAGGGGAGTAATACGGTTCCACGTCAGGCTTGCCGCATTCACCGCGTAGGCGTACAGTGGCTCATCAATGACGGTCACGCTCTGCGCTCGCAGGTAGCAGTCCAGGATGACGCACTCATCCTCGGCGCGGCGAATATCCGCCGGGAAGTAGACACCCTCCAGCAGGGAACGGTCAATGAGCTTATCCCACGGATAGGGGGACAGCTCATCCTTGAGCAGGGCGAACGCCGCCTCCTGACCGGTCAGTATGCCGGGGGTGCCCTTCAGACGCTGCGTGGTCGAACCGTCGGCCGCCACCATGTTGTGTGCGCAATTGACCACCTGAGCACCCGTACGCTCCGCGTGGTAGTGCAGGCGCTCAAGGAAGGTCGGGTAGAGAGCGTCGTCAGAATCAAGGAACGCCACCCACGTGCCGCGCGCCTCATCCAGACCCTGATTACGCACCGCGGAAGGACCCCGGTTCTCAGGGTTATCAAACACGTGCACGCGCTCATCCGGGTTGTGCTGCAGATACTCGGCAATCAGCTGCGCCGAATCATCCGGGGAGCCGTCAATCATGACCAGAAGTTCAAATCGGGGTCGGTCTGCGCCAGTACCGACTCAACCGCCGCAATGACGGTGGAGGCGGTGTTGTAGACCGGCATAATGATGCTCGTGCGAGGAGAGGCAGGCATAAAGACGGGAACCTTTGAAAGCGGAACTGATAAGAACGTTGAAGTTTACATGCTGTAGGCGCGGCGAACGTACGCGCCGTACAGGGTGCGGTACAGGGCGGGGGAGAGCTTCAACAGCAGGCTCGCCGCACCCACCACCGGGCTAGAACGCAGCGCCGGCACAACCCAACCCCACTCGATCTGGCGGCGGCACTCGCGGATTACCGCATCCGAGTCGGCGCTATCGCTCATGAGTGCCTGCTGCGCATTATTTAGGTAGGTCAGCGCAGAAGAAATCGCCAGCGCCTGCTGACCCTCCTTTGGAGGAGATCAGTGGCGCGCCCGCTTCACGCATGTAGCGGGTGTGGCGAATGCTTTCCTCCACCGGGGTCACGCGGCCCCAGGTCAGGCCCTCAGAGCCCATGTGGTATAGGTACAGGCAGTCCGGGATAACCTCAAGCTTCTGCGCCTGCATGAGGCACTCAAAGACCGCGAGGGCATCCTCGGCGCGGTGAATATCGGTCGCGAAACGTACCGAAGAGAAGAGCGAAGCACGGAAAATCTTATCGTGCACAAAACCGGTAAAACGGTTCAGCAGATAGTTGATGGCAATATCGCGACCCGTGTACGTGCCGGGCGCACCCTGCGGGCGGTCCATCGTGGAACCGTCGGCACGGGCAATAGTGTGACCGCAGGTTGCCACATCCGCGCCGCTACGTGCCGCAGCGGCGTGCAGACGCTCCAGGAACTCGGGGCGGTACGTGTCATCAGAATCAATGAACGTAATCCACTCGCCGCGCGCCTCATCCAGACCCTGGTTGCGTGCCGCAGACACGCCGGCGTTCTGCTCATTGTCGAAGAGGCGGATGCGGGGGTCGGGGGTGCTCTGCAGGAACTCGCGAATCACCTTCGAGGAATGGTCCGGGGAGCCGTCAACCACTACCAGTAGCTCAAAGTCGGGGTCGGTCTGTGCCAGAACGGACTCCATCGCGGCAACGACAGTGTCAGCCGTGTTGTAGACCGGCATGATGATGCTGGTGCGCGGTGAAGACATGGGACCCCTTAGAGAACATTGGTGACGGAACTACATACAGATACATCATACGGGGGCTAGGGGTATCGGCCCCTATTCTTTACGTCAAAGTCTGGGAACTTAGGTTAACCTATGGAAAACGGGCGGTCCGCTCCCTACACTGGAAGGGCACATTGACAGACCGCGCGGGCCGCCCACACCGCGACCCCGCCCCTCCCAACGGGTACAGCACCGAAGGAGCCACCCATGAGCCGACGCACCGACGCGCCCGCCCGATCACCACGACGAGCCGCCCTCGCCAGCTGGATAGGCTCCGCCCTCGAATACTACGACTTCGCCGTCTACGGCACCGCCGCCGCAATCGTGCTCAACCGCATCTTCTTCCCCGAAGACACCCCCGCCATCGGCATCCTCAAGTCCATGGTGGTTGTGGGCGTCGCCTACGTTGTGCGACCCTTCGGCGCCATGATCGTTGGCCCCCTCGGCGACCGCTACGGCCGCCGATTCGTCCTGATGCTCACGCTCTTCCTGATGGGCTTTGCCACCTTCGCAATCGGTTGCCTGCCGACCTACAGCGAGGCGGGTATCCTCGCCCCCACCCTGCTGGTCATCTGCCGTATGCTTCAGGGCCTCTCCGCCGCCGGCGAGCAGGCAAGCTCCATCTCCATCTCCTTGGAGCACGCCAACGAACACCAGCGCGCCTTCACCACCAGCTGGACCCTGCAAGGCACCCAGTTCGGCTCGCTACTGGCAACCGCCGTGTTCATTCCCTTCGCCGCCCTGCCGGACGAGCATCTGCTCACCTGGGGCTGGCGCGTACCCTTCTGGCTCTCCGCCTTCGTGGTCGTGACCGCCTGGTTGATTCGCCGCACTCTCTCCGAGCCGCCCGCCTACCTGCAGCGCGAAAAGCTCACCGAATCCCCGCTCATGCTGGTCTTCAAACACCACAAGCGCGCCGTGCTCACCATCGCCGTGTGCGCCATGGTCAACACCGTGAACATGGTCTTCACGACCTTCGCGCTCTCCTTCGCGACCAAGGGTTACGGCCTTGACCGTAGCACCATGCTGCTGGTGCCGGTCGCCTCGAACACTCTCGGCCTGATTGCGATTCCGCTCGCCGCCATGCTTGCCGACCAGATTGGCCGCAAGCCCGTGTTTATTACCGGTGCGGTTGCTTCTTCCCTGGTAATGTTCCCGTACCTCGGCGCGATTGCCGAGGGCAACTGGGTGGGCATCTTCGCCTACGGCGTGCTCATGCACGGTGCGCTCTACTCCATGGCGAACGGCGTGTGGCCCGCCTTCTACGCGGAGATGTTCCCGACCCGTGTGCGCGTGACCGGTCTGGCGCTGGGTACCCAGATTGGCTTCGCAATTTCTGGAGGCGTCGCCCCCGCCGTGGCGACCAGTCTCGCCGGTGCCGACCTGCATAACGCGGTGCTGCCCGCCGTGTTCACGGTCGCCATGTGCGTGCTCGTGGCGTTGGGTGCGCTGACGGCTCGTGAGGGGTACAAGAAGTCCCTTGCGGAACTGGACGTGTAGCCCACAGAATATATTCCACATATAGAATAAATACAGGTGGGGCTGGATAGATATCTATCCAGTCCCACCTGTATTTAGTTCTCTGCGTTTGGTTTCTAAACCCCCTGCTGTGCCGCAATCAGCGCCTCAAAATGCGCCGCCATGCGCTCGGCATTCGGCTCCAGCCCGGTGAAGAGGCGGAACGCATCCACCGCCTGGCCCACCGCCATGTAGCCACCCGTCAGCACTTCGCACCCGGCGGCACGTGCCGCGCGCACCAGTTGCGTCTGTTGCGGCAGGTAGATGACGTCCGCAACCCACAGGCCTTCACGCAACACCCCGGCGCTCAGCGCCGACTCGCTCAACGGCATACCCGGATGCACGTGCATACCCACCGGGGTTGCGTTCACCAAACCCTGAGCTTGTAGTAGAGCTTCAATCAAGTGCTCATCGTCGCTCAGCACCTCGATCCGGGTCTGCGGGAAGAGCCCACAGAGCTGCTCCGCAAGCCCCTGCGCCTTCGCCGCGTCACGCTCAAAGAGACTCAGACGGCGCACCCCCAGGCGGCACAGGGCGTACGCCGTGGCGCTACCGGCACCGCCCGCACCCAGCTGCACCACGTGTTCCAAGCGCGCCGGATCCTCCGCCACCTGCGGCAGGCCGCGCTTCAATCCCGCAATGAACCCGGAGTAGTCCGTGTTATCGCCGTAGAAGCTGCCGTCCTCGCCAATCACCACGCAATTGACCGCGCCCAGGGCGCGTGCCGCATCCGAAAGCTCGTGCAGGTGTTCCATGACCGACTGCTTGCACGGGTGTGTGATATTGAAAGCGTTGAAGCCGAGCAGTGCCGCCGCATCCAGAAGCGCTGGGGCGGAGGCGCCATCCAGGTTCAGGGCGTCCAGGTCGACGGGGGCGGTACAGGTAGCGCACCCCGTGCGCGTCCGCCTCTGCCTCGTGCATGGGAGGGGTCAGGGAGGAGGTGATGCCGTCACCAATGAGGCCCACCAGGAAAGATTCAGTACGCAAACTCATAGTTTCACTGTACGTGTCCGCCTCGTAAGATGCACCTACTTTCTTGAACCCGTACCAAATGCGCGCTGGAGTTGGGAAGAAGATAAAAATAATTTCTACGCCCACAAGAGCGATATGTCTGACAGAAACACCTCGAAGGTATAAGCTTGGTATAAAGTGCTCGCGCGCCACGGCGCGCACATGAGACCACACAGACACCGTCACAGTGAAGTGATACCGATATTCGGAGGATAGATTGTCAATGACTGACAAGGCTATGGCACACTTCGCTGGCGCCGATGCATGGGTCGAGCAGTATTTCCTGAACAGCCCCGAAGATGAGCGTGAAGAGTTCACCCCGGCAGAGTTAGAGGATTTGGCTCGCACCCACCGTGCGCTGGCTCAAATCCGCCTGCCCAAGACCCCTGTCGTTGCCGCACGCAACGACGAGTACAACACCACCTTGTACGTCGCGACCGACGACATGCCGCACATCGTCAGCTCCCTGACCGCATGCCTTGCCACGCACTTTGGTGGTTTCGTCACAATTCTTCACCCCACCTTCCTCGCCGAACGCGGCCCGGACGGTACCCTCCTGAGCCTGCGCGGCACCGGCATGCGCGGCAACCTTGCCAGCGGTGATACCGCCACTCTTGGCGTGCCCTCCCTCAAGCTCAGCGAGAACGCCCCGGCGGGTACCACTGTCGCTATTGAATCCTGGATTGCGGTTCGCCTGACCCGCTACCTCACTGAGGAAGAGCAGCGCCGCTGCGAGAAGGAAGTTGAGCGCGTCCTCGCTGACGTTCGCGCCTGCCACACCGACCTGGATGCCATGGTCGCCCGCGTTTTCGACCTGGCGCAGTCCATGTACGACCTGCGCGGCGCAACCCTGGGTCACGGCGAGGAATCCTATGCCGCCAACCCCCGCGGTGTGGAGCCTGCCTCCCGTGTGGAGGTGGCACAGGACTTCCTGCGCTGGCTGGCCCGCGGCAACTTTGTGTTTATGGGCGTTAAGGAGCGTGTGCTGGACGGCACCTCCGGCGCTATTTCGCTGGTGGACCGCCCCGGTTCGGCGCTCGGTATTCTGCGCACCACGGAGGGTAGGAGCCGCATCCCCCTTTCGGGCGAGACCCTGGAGCGTGCCCTGTTCCCGCGCCCCCTGTACATCACGAAGGCGAATTCCCGCTCCACTGTCGCACGGAACGACTACCTGGACTACATTGGTGTGCGCCGCTTCGACCTGAATGGCCGCGTGATTGGTGAGTACGTCATTCTGGGTCTGTTCACCCGTCAGGCGTACGCGCTACCCGCTATTGAGACTCCGCTGGTGCGTGAGCGTATCGCGATGGTGCGCCGCCGCCTCGGCTACCACCCCGGTTCTTACTCTGACAAGGCGCTTCTGGGTGCCTTGGAGGATTACCCGCGCCTGGGAGCTGCTGCACGCTTCCGCTAATGATCTGACCGATACGTTCGGCGGCATCATGGGCCTGGAGGAGCGCCGCAAGACCCGCCTGTTCCTGCGCGCTGACCGGTTCAACCGGTTTATTTCCGCCGTGGTGTACCTGCCTCGGGATCGTTACAACACGAACGTGTGCTCCCGTATCCAGCGGGTGTTCCAACAGGAATTTGATCTTAGTGCCATCGACCATGAGGTGTACCTGTCCTCCTCATCGTTGGCGCGTCTATTTTTCCGCATTCGGCTCACCAACCCCAACGATGTGCCGAAGACGGATCATCAAGCTCTCGAAAAGCGACTGCAAGAAGCCGCCCGCTCCTGGGTGGAAGCAACCGCAGCTGCTATTGAGGCATGGAAACCCGGAGCGGCAGGCCGCCGACTCGCATCAGCCTGGGCAGATGCGACGAGCGCAGCCTACCGAGCCGATTACACAGTAGAACAAGCAATCGAGGATATCGTGATTCTTGAATCTCTCTTCGGGCCAGAAGCCCGCCGCAATCAAGGTTGAAGCCGGCGAAGCCAACACCACCCGACTGAAGACCTACCTGTCCGCACCTCACACCCTCACCGAGCTGCTGCCGGTTATGCAGAATATGGGCCTGGTCGTTGTTGATCAGAAGCCCTACGAGTTCAAGCCTGAGGACGGCGAAGACTACGGCTACCTCTACGACTTTGGGGTCCAGTTCCCCGAGGGCGTGGACGCAAACGCTGTGGCTTCCCTGTACGAGGATGCACTGAACGCCTACCTGCTCGGTGAGCGCGAGTCCGACACCCTGGACCGCCTGATTCTGGCTGAGGGCCTGACCTGGCAGGAAGTACGTCTGTTCCGTGCCCTGAACCACTACCTGATTCAGCTGGGCCTGGGCTACACTCCGTCCTTCATGTCGAACACCCTGCTCGCTAACCCGACCATCACCAAGCACCTGGTCGAGTTCTTCGAGGTCAGCTTCGACCCGAACAACGGTCTCAACGATGAGCAGCGCAACGCACGCCGTGAGGAAATCGAAGCAGCCCTGGTTGAGGAACTGAACCAGATCCCCACCCTGGACGCTGACCGCTACCTGCGCTCCCTCGGCAAGGTAATTCGCGCTATCCTGCGCACCAACGCATACCTGGCTGACCGCCCCGCACTCGCATTCAAGGTGGCACCGCAGGAGATCGACTTCGCACCCCTGCCCCGCCCCAAGTTCGAGATTTTCGTCTACTCCCCGCGCGTTGAGGGTGTTCACCTGCGCTTCGGTAGCGTCGCACGTGGTGGCCTGCGCTGGTCCGACCGCCGTGACGACTTCCGCACCGAGGTTCTGGGCCTGGTCAAGGCACAGATGGTGAAGAACGCTGTCATTATCCCCACCGGCGCGAAGGGTGGCTTCTACCCCAAGCAGCTGCCCGACCCCGCAGTGGATCGCGACGCATGGATCACCGAGGGCCGTGAGTCCTACAAGGTCTTCATCGGCTCCCTGCTGGACGTCACCGACAACCTCTCCGTTGGTGCTGACGGCTCCGAGACCGTTGTTCGCCCCGAGGGTGTTGTGGCACGCGACGCTGACGACTACTACCTGGTGGTTGCAGCGGATAAGGGCACCGCAGCATTCTCCGACACCGCAAACGCAATCAGCCTGGAGCGTGGCTTCTGGCTGGGCGACGCCTTCGCATCCGGCGGCTCCGTCGGCTACGACCACAAGGCAATGGGCATCACCGCACGCGGTGCGTGGGAGTCCGTCAAGCGTCACTTCGCTGAGCTCGGCCACGACGCTCAGACCGAAGAGTTCACCGCAGTCGGCATTGGCGATATGTCCGGTGACGTGTTCGGCAACGGTCTGCTCCGCTCCAAGGCAACCCGCCTGGTCGCAGCATTCGACCACCGCGACATCTTCCTGGACCCGAACCCCAACGCGGCTGTCTCCTTCGACGAGCGTCAGCGCCTGTACGACCTGCCCCGTTCCTCCTGGCAGGACTACAACCGCGACCTGATTTCCGCAGGTGGTGGCGTGTACTCTCGCGGCCTGAAGTCCATCGAGATCACCCCCGAGGTGCGCGAGGTACTGGGCCTGGACGAGTCCGTCACCGAGCTGGCACCGACCGAGCTGATTTCTGCCATCCTCAAGGCACCGGTCGACCTGATCTACAACGGTGGTATCGGTACCTACGTGAAGGCTTCCACCGAGACCAACGCACAGGTGGGCGACAAGGCTAACGACGCACTGCGCGTCAACGGCAAGGACCTGCGCGCCAAGATCGTTGGCGAGGGCGGTAACCTCGGCTTCACCCAGCTGGGTCGTATTGAGGCTGCACGCAACGGCGTCATCCTCAACACTGACGCAATCGACAACTCCGCAGGTGTGGAAACCAGTGACCGCGAGGTCAACATCAAGATTCTGGTGGACCGCCTCGTGGCACACGGCGAACTGCCCGTTGAAGAGCGTGCTGCCTTCATCGAGTCCCTGCAGGACGAGGTGGGCGGCAAGGTGCTCGGCACCAACGTCGAGCAGAACGTTCTGCTGCAGGGTGAGTTCCACGGTTCCTTCCTGGGCACCAACCTGTACAAGCGCCTCATGCACGACCTGGAGGAGCACGCCGGCCTGAACCGCGCCGTCGAGTTCCTGCCCACCGACGAGGAGCTGGATATTCGCCTGGAGACCACCGGCGACCGTCTGACCCGCCCCGAGCTGTCCGTCCTGGCTGCGTACGTGAAGATTTACCTCACCCACGCACTGGAGCAGACCGACTTCGCGGACGACCCCTACCTGGAAGGCGTTCTGCGCAGCTACTTCCCGGCAGCACTGGTCGAGCGCTTCGGTCAGCACCTGGATTCGCACCCGCTGCGTAAGGAAATCATCTGCACCCGCGTCGCTAACGAGCTGGTCAACATCGGCGGTATCACCTTCGCATACCGCGTGATGGAGGAGTTCAACGTCGGTATCGATTCCGTCGCACGCGCCTTCATCGTCGCTCGCGAGCTCTTCGAGCTGGGCACCGCAGCTAAGCTGCACCGCGAACTGCCCCCGAAGACCCCGCTGGATGCATGGTTCACCGTCCTGCGTGACAACCAGCGCGTTCTGGATCGTGCAGTCCGCTGGTTCATCACCGAGCGTGGGGTAGTTGCAGGCACCAGCATCTCCGAGCTGCTGGAGACCTTCGGCCCCGTCGTCGAGATGCGCCACAACCTGCCCGAGTACCTCTCCGGTACTTCCCGCGAGCGTGTTCGTGCAAAGCGTGACGCAGGCGAGGCATGGGGTCTGCCCGAGGAACTCATCGTCATCTGGATTCGCGGCTTCGAGGGCTACGCCCTGCTGGACGTCATCCGTTCCGCACGCGACCACGACTTCGAGGCAACCTCGCTGGCACCGGTCTACTTCGCAACCTACGACCGCTTCAAGGTGGATGAGCTGCTTGGCCTCATCTCTGAGCTGCCCCGTAGCGACCGTTGGGAGATTCTGGCACGTCAGGCACTGCGCGGTAGCCTCTACGAGACCGCTGCAGAGCTGGCACTGTCCGTGGCTGAGGGCGCGAAGGGCGACTTCTCCACTGTTGAGGGTGCACAGAAGGCACTGGCTGAGTGGATTGAGAGCCACCCGACCCGCGTGGGCAACATTGACCGCATCCTGAAGGAGATCGGTGAGGCCGCTCCGGACGTCACCGGTCACCCGCGCCTGGCTGTGGTGTCCGTGGCACTGCGTACTCTCTCGAGCGCATCTAATCAGCTAAGACCCTTGCGGGTCGCTGTATAAAGCATCCCGGTTCTCTCCAATCGGAGGGGCCGGGATGCTTTTGCACAGGGGGAGGGATATCGCAAAATCTATGCAGAAAAACCTCCTCTGACAAGGAACGATACGTTTTTACACTAAATGCAGTGTAGAAATGTGTTCTAAATCCCTTCAAATATCAAGTAGAGGGTTAAGGAAACCAAAGGTTTTAGTTGATATATGCCGTATATTGATTCACGGCGGCATCAGCGCAAGCCATGGGGACCCGGCACTTCTCGGCATAACGAATCTTCCCTATGGAACGTCACACGGTGCTGTTCAAACACACTGCCCCTAATCTTTACGATTATCGACTGAAAGTCTGCAAGATTGTCTACCAACCACGGTACTGAGGAAAAAAGCAACAGCGTATGGCGCCTCCTCATTAACTTTCTGCTTTACGTCTCTCCGGTCGCACTGCTGACCACCGTCTTCCCCATCGTCACCCCGACCATTAACCGGTACAACCTCGATGGTGTCCCCCTGATCCAGGTGATCCTGGCAGCGTCCATTACCGTTCCTTGGCTCAGCCAGGCGGCCTGCCTGCCCCTGTACCGTGCTATCCAGATGGAGCACAAGAAGATTGCGGACGCCCGCGAAGGCCTGCGCATTCACGCTGAAACCCTTGAGCACCAGCTCAAGCGCGCTGAAGCGCGAGCCGTACGCGCACGCATGTCCGAACCGCAGTTCCAGGACATTACCGACCTGACCGCGTTCACCCGCAACTGGCTTTACCTCTTCTTCATGACCATGCCGCTGGTACTGATCTTTGCCGTACCGGTCGCCCTCGTCCTGCACTGGACCCCGACTGCATTCGGCGCGTTCTTCGTCCTGGGCGTTCTTAACATCGCGTTCGCGCAGCTGCTGGTCATCCCGAACCTTGCGAAGAACCGCATCATCTGGTTCATCGCGTGGCTTGGTTACACTCTTGCCCTGTACTTCTTCCCGAAGGAATGGTTCCTGCCGCCGCTGGTTGGTTCGCTCATCCTGCTGGTGAGCCTCGGCAAGGACCTGGTGCACCTGCTGCACTTCGCGCGCATCCCGCTCAAGGACATTGCGCTCGACGCCCTGCGCGGCTTCTTCACCGGCTCCATCATCTGGGCTGATAAGTACATGCTCTTCCTGGTCACCGGCGGCGAAATCAACGTCGTGGCGATCTACCTGAGCCTAATCCCCTGCGTTATCGCCTACAACTACTTCTTCGTGGTGGAGGCAGACCGCGTCAACGCAAGCATCCAGCACCTGTGGACCATCTTCGACCGCCTGCCCTACAAGGGTGTTCAGGAGGAGTCTTCCAAGGCTCTGGGTGCTTCTAACCGCGCGATCCGCAACTCCCTGCTGATTTACATCGCCAGCGCCATTGTCACTGGCATCCTGATGTACATCTTCCTGCCGCAGTCCTACCCGCTGGCGCTCTCCGGTCTGGTCGTCGCGTTCCTCTTCGTTGCAGTGGCACTGCTGATCTACCAGATCGAGTACATGACCATGTACGTCACCGTGCTGCTGCTCTCCGCGGCGCACCTGGTGCTGCTCTTCATCTCCTTCATGATTCTGCCCAACGAGACCGGCTATCTGCCCATCATCGTGGGCGAGGCAGTGCTCACCTTCGCGTGCTACCGCGTCTACCGTCAGGCGTGGGCAGCACCCGAGTACTCCCTCTTCTGGCGTCGAGCCCTCGCCTGGTAAGAACCGCACGGTCCGCGAAAGATTCACACGACAATGACTGAACAGATGTACCGAAACCACTACGCGCCGCTGCAGCTTCCGGCTCCCGGCCCCCACTACAGCGACCCCGAATACCCGGACGTTGACGTCGCCATCATCATGGAATCCACCTACCCCTACCTCAAGGGTGGTGTGTCCGCGGTGGTGCACGATATCGTCTGCGAAAACCCGGATCTGACCTACGGCATTATTCACATCGCCTGGGATAAGAACTCCCCCCACGAAGACCTCTACGGCATGCCCGAGAACGTCAAGTGGGTCAAGGTGCTGTACCTGAGCCTGGACGTCAACCGCGATGCCTTCGCGGAAGCCTGCGACCCCTCCGCACTGCATATGAAGTTTGCGGAGCGTCAGGCGCTCACCCAGCGCCTCATGGACGGCTTCAGCGCCCTCATTGCTGGCGACGTGAACCCCCTCTGGAAGCTTTACGACGAGGGCATCAACCCCGCAACCCGCAGCTACAACCTCTTCGGCCTCTTCGGAACCCGCGAGTTCATGCAGGCGATTGCGGGCCTGGGCTTCTTGTCTGAGGTGCCCTTCGGTGAGCTCTTCTGGAAGGTGCGCGACTTCGTCTCCATCCTCTTTGCGCTCCTGCACGAGCGGATGCCGCACGCCCGCGTCTACCATGCCCACACCACCGGCTACGCGGCACTCATCGCCGCCGCAGCCGCACGTGACCACGGCACCAGCTTCCTGCTGACCGAGCACAACCTTTACATTCGCGACACCGTGAACACCAAGCTCGAACGCAACATGGCGAAGCCCGTCACCACCGACTACGCCTTCCTCAACGAGGAACGTGAGCACCCCGGCCTGGGCCCGGTCACCCTCGACGAGCGTGCCTGGTCCGTCTGGTTCGTCGAAATGGGACGCTTCTGCTACCCCAGCGCCGACATGGCAACCTACCTGTACCCCAAGGCTCTGGAAGAGGCGCGCGGCATCGGTGCGCCCATCGACCAGATGAACGAGGGCGAGAAGGACCGCGCGATCATCCTGCCCAACGGTATGCTCATCGAGTCCGTGGCGGAAGCCTACTACGCCCGCCAGGCGGCGCGTGCCCGCATCCTCGCTGAGGGCCGCGGCCACGTGTGGCGCTTCGTGTTCATCGCCCGCGTGGTGCCCATTAAGGGCCTGACCGACCTGATTCGCTCCCTCGCGGTGCTGCGCGATCAGGGCCTGGTGAACTTCCACCTGGACGTGCTCGGCCCCAAGGACCACCTGCCCGAGTACTACGAGCTGTGCTTGCGCACCATCGAAGAGCTCAACATGGGCGAGTACATCACCTTCCACGGCACCGTGAACGTGCGTGCGATGCTCGACCGCTTCGACCTGCTGCTCATGCCCAGCTACAATGAGGGCCAGCCGATTGTGGCGCTCGAGGCGATGGCTGCGTCCATCCCGCTGGTCAGCACCGACGTGGGTGGTATGTCCCAGCTCATCGACGATGTGCTGGTCGCCCCCGACGGTCACGAAATCGGTAACTGCGGTATCTTGACCATCCCCGGCGATATTCACGGCTTCGCGGCGGCGCTGCGCACCCTCATGGAGGAGCCCAGCATCTACGAACGCTACTGTGTGAACGCCTATGACCGTATCGTCAGCTTCTTCCAGCTGCGACTGGTTATGGACCGCTACAACACGATCTACCGCGAGCTGGGCAAGCTGCCCCCTCGCGCCCCCGAATTCGACCCGGAGTACGATGGCGAATAAACTCACCCGTTTAGGCGGACCCGGCAAGTTTGGTGCCTGGGTCCGCTACGGCGGTAAGCCCATTACCCAGCAGCAGCTCGATTTTGCGGTCAAGAACTACTCTGTCGCAATCCTGCAGCCCTGGGAACTGGACGCGGCACGCTACCTGAAGAAGCGTGCACCTCAAATGGTGGTGCTGGCGTATAAGTGCCTGTCCTCCACCCGCTCTTACGAGCCCGGCCCGATCTATTCTTCGGGTGTGTCTTACCCGCTGGCGCAGTCGATGGCGAACTCCGGTAAGGATTTCTTCGCCCACCGCCTCAACGGTGACCGTATCGAGTGGAAGGGCTACCCCAAGCACTTCCAGATGCAGGTGTGGAACGCCGACTACCGCTGGCACTGGGTGGACGCTGTGGTGCGCGAAATGCGCAACTCACCCTTTGACGGGGTCATGGCGGATAACGACGTGGAGAACGACTACTACGATCTGGACCTGCCTATCCAGGGCGTGGAGTCCATGACGAAGATCCGTGAGCACCTGGATTTTCTGGTTGCCTACGCCGGTATTGAGCTGAATAAGATCGGCAAGATTCTGGTGCCCAATATCGCTGAGTCTCGTCTGCGTTACGGCAAGTGGGAGCGTCACAGCGCCTACGGTGGCGGCTTTGAGGAGGTGTGGCTCGGCTGGGGTCCGAGCGACTACCTGTCTTCGCCGTACGCCGTGATGCAGGGCCGTGAGATTGCGAACGGCTCGGCGGGCGAGGTGAACCTGGGTGCTACTTTTGCGGGCCTGGGTGGCCGTAGTGCCGCCTCGCAGAAGAAGGTGACGATTCTGCGCACCCCGCTGAGCGACCGCAAGGCTGCGATTACCGGCACGGATGAGAATTTCCTCTACGGTTTGGCGGGCTTCTGGGTGTTCGGTGGAGGCGCCTTCACCGGCATCAGCGCAACCCACCACGACGCCTACGACGAGATCCCGCACGCCCCGGAGCTCTTCTACGACCTGGGGGATCCGGTCGGCGGTATTATCGCTCAGCAGACCGCTCAGACTCGTGCCTTTACGGGTGGTTGGGCTGCTCTGAACACCGGCTCGAAGGATGTGACCGTGAAGGTTCCCTCCGGTCTGGTGGATGCGGCAAACCGCCCGGTGCCCTCGAGCTTCACGCTGCGGGCGCATCAGGGTGTGGTGTACCGCCGTAAGGCGTAATTGACCGCTCATCTGCGGATATAACCTCATAAACAAACCCACCGGCAATATAGCCAATTGGCTATATGTACCGGTGGGTTCGTTATATGTGTGCTAGATGAGCGGGGGTAGCTTACTTAGCGGGGTAGGAGGGGACGTCGTAGCCGCCCATACGCTCCAGAACGCGGATTACCTGGCAGGAGTAACCGAACTCGTTGTCGTACCAGACGTAGACAATTGCGGAGTCATCGGTCACCACGGTAGCCAGCGAGTCCACAACACCTGCGGTGCGGGAACCCACGAAGTCGGTGGAAACAGCCTCGGGGGAATCCGAGTAGCCCACCTGGCGGCGCAGCTCGCCGTCGATGGACTCGCGGCGGAACAGCTCGTTCAGCTCCTCAGCGGAACCTGCGGGCTTGGTCAGTTTCACGTTCAGGATTGCCATGGAGACATCCGGGGTGGGAACGCGGATAGCGTTACCGGTCAGCTTGCCTTCCAGCTGCGGCAGAGCCTTCGAAACAGCCTTTGCAGCACCGGTCTCGGTGATGACCATGTTCAGCACAGCGGAGCGACCGCGACGGTCACCCTTGTGGAAGTTGTCGATCAGGTTCTGGTCGTTGGTGAACGCGTGAACGGTCTCAACGTGGCCGCGCTCAACACCGTATGCGTCGTCCAGAACCTTCAGCGCCGGAGTGATTGCGTTGGTGGTGCAGGATGCTGCGGAGAGGATCTTGTCCTCATCGGTGATGACGTTGTCGTTCACGCCGAACACGATGTTCTTCATGTCGCCCTTACCGGGAGCGGTCAGCAGAACACGAGAAATGCCGGGGCGGCTCAGGTGCTGCTCAAGGCCCGGAACGTCGCGCCAGCGGCCGGTGTTGTCCACCAGTAGAGCGTCGTTGATGCCGTACTCGGTGTAGTCAACGGTGGTCGGGTCAGAGGAGTAAATGAAGCGAACCGGCACGCCGTTAGCGATGATGGTGCTGTTCTCTTCGTCTACCTCAATAACGCCCTTGAAGGGGCCGTGAACCGAGTCGCGCTCCAGCAGGGATGCACGCTTGACCAGGTCCTGAGCACCGTTCTTACGAACCACAACAGCGCGCAGGTTCAGGCCAGAACCCAGCGGCGAGGAGGAACGCTCCAGCAGAATACGAGCCAGCAGGCGACCAATACGACCGAAGCCGTACAGCACAACGTCCTGCTCCTTGGGCTGGTCACCCTGGTGGTTCACGGAGGAACCCAGCTGCTCGGGGAGCCACATGGACAGCTCGGGGGAGCCAGCCTCGCGGTGTGCCTTGTGCAGAGCAGCAATGTTAATCGAGCATGCGCCCAGGTTCAGCTCAGCCAGAGCACGAACCAGCTCCAGGGAGTGTGCAGGGTTCAGAGGTGCACCATCAATCTGGGATACAAAATCGTGCAGCTTCAGCAGCTCAATGACAGACTTGTTGACCAGGCTGCGGCCGTGAATGCTCAGCACCACACCGTTCTCGCGGTGCAGCTTACCGATGAGGGGGATCAGCTCCTCTGCGGTAGCCTCACGGTTAACCCAGGTAGCGGTTGCAGTCGTCACGTATGACCTTCTTCCTAACTTCGTCGTTGGAGGGTAGGCGCGACGGTGCTGTCGCGTCAATACCGTGCCGGGCGTTGAAGATCCGGCGTCGGTTTAAGTCTAACCCGTGTGGACCTCTCCAGAGCCTCAAAATTAGTGATATTGGGGCTAAAAGTCAGAAGAGGTAGAAGGTAGTTTGTGAACCCACACGGCAAGCCAACATAAGCCCTCAAAAGGGAAAGTAAAACCACTTTAAATACCCACAAAAACGCACGTCATGACGCGGAAAACATGAGTAGAATTGAAACCATGTTGACTGTAATCGGTGAAGCACTCGTAGACGTCGTCCACCAGCACGACGGAGAAACCCGCGCCTACCCCGGCGGATCGCCCATGAACGTAGCCGTCGGCGCACGCCGCCTCGGCCACCCCACCAACTTCGTCGGCCACTACGGCCCCGACGCCTACGGCAAAAGCATTGACGCACACCTGGAAGCATCCCAGGTGAACCTGCCCTTCGAGCACAGTGCTGAACGCACCTCCGTCGCCCAGGCAACCATCGGTGCCGACGGTGCAGCAGAGTACGAATTCGACATCACCTGGTCCCTCGACTCCGTCGCCGAGAAGCTCACCGAACTGGCACGCACCTCCGATGCAGTACACACCGGCTCCATCGCCGCCATGCTCGAACCCGGCGCGCACGTGGTCGCCGCAGCCTTCGAAGCTGCCCGCGACAGCGCCCTGCTCAGCTACGACCCGAACTGCCGCCCCACCCTCATCCACAACGTTGATGAGGCCCGCGCATGGGCTGAAAAGTTCGTGTCCCTCTCCACCGTTGTGAAGGCATCCGACGAGGACCTGCAGTGGCTCTACCCCGACCGCTCCCTCGACGACACCGCACGCGCATGGCTTGACCTCGGCGCCGAGCTGATGGTCATCACCCGCGGCGAGGACGGCCCCATCGCCTTCACCAAGAAGTACCCCGAGGGCATCAGTCAGCCCGCACACCGCGTTGAGGTTGCGGACACCGTCGGTGCCGGCGACTCCCTCATGGCGGCACTCATCGCCGGTCTGCTCGACCGCGGTATCGCCGGCGCTGAGGCGCGCACCAAGGTTGCCGCACTGACCGCTGAAGACATCGCCGACCTGCTGCGTTTCTCTGCAACCGCAGCCGGCATCACCGTCTCCCGCGCGGGCGCTAACCCGCCCACCCGCGAAGAACTGACCGCCGTACTCAACGGCTAAATAATCTACGCCTCGCCGGCGGATAGCTCACTCTGTCCGCCGGCGTCGCCATATCCACCCGCACCCCAACGCTGAGGAGCATCATGACCAACATCGGCACCGCACCCCTGCCCCGCGAACCCTACGCGGGCCTGCCCGAACTGCCCGAATTTACCCTGACCTCCACCGACGTTCAGGACGGCGGCACCGCCCCCGAATGGATGCGCTCCGCCCTCTTCGGCGTGGCAGGCGGTCAGGACCGCTCCCCGCAGCTGTCCTGGAGCGGCTTCCCCGAGGGCACCAAGTCCTTCGTGCTGACCTGCTTCGACCCGGATGCGCCGGTCCCCAGCGGCTTCTGGCACTGGACTGTCTCCAATATTCCCGCCAGCGTGACCAGCATTGACACTGGCGCGGATGCACCCGCCGGCGCGCTGACGCACCGCAACGACGCCGGTGTGGCGGGCTTCCTGGGCGCTGCCCCTCCGGCTGGTCACGGCCCGCACCGCTACATTTTCTGCGTCACCGCCGTGGACGTCGAGAAGCTCGACATTGACGAGAACGCCAGCCCCGCCGTCGTGAACTTTAACCTGCTCGGCCACGGTCTGGGTCGCGCGTTCCTGACCGTCACCTACGCGGAACCGGCGGCATAGCGGCGCACCGACATAGCGGCGCAGTCTCGCCAGTCCCGCGCTTTATTTAGCACCGATACACCCCACCACTGAAGGCAAACACTGCATGATTAAACTCATCGCCAGCGACCTGGACGGCACCCTCATCGGGCATGACTTCCGGTTCCGTCCGCGGACCCTGCGCGCCCTTGAGGCTGCCCGCGCCGCCGGGATCGATATCGTCTTTGTCACCGGCCGCCCGAGCCGCTGGCTCACGCCCCTGCGTGAGCAGACCGACTTTGACTCCTACGCCATCTGCTCCAACGGTGCCGTGGTGTACCACCTGGGCGCGGACGAGGTGGAAGAAGTCAACGGCGCTGATCCGGCGGTGATTGCCCGTACTCACGAGCTGCTGGAGCCCATGTTCCCCGACGCCACCTACACCCTCGAAACCGTGGACACCGTCTATATTCAGGGCCCGCACGAGGGCGGTGAGGTGCTTGAAGGTGCCCGTGTGGTGGAGGCGAAAATCGCCGATGCGCTCGAACACATCGGCTCAACCCCGGTCATTAAGTACCTGATTCGTGTGCCCGGCATGGACCCGGATATTCTGCAGGCGCGCGTGCATCAGGCGGTGGGTTCGCTGGTGTCGGTGACCCGCGGTGTGGTTGGTGAGCCGCTCGTGGAGATGGGTTCGAAGACCGTGAATAAGGGGCGGATCTTGGAGAAGTTCGCGGCACGCCACGGCATTGAGGCGCACGAGGTGATGGCCTTTGGTGACATGCCGAATGACGCGGAGATGCTCTGCTGGGCGGGGGGAGGGCTTCGCCATGGCCTCGGGCCAGCCGGCGCTTATTGCGAAGGTGGGTCGTACCTGCCCGTCCTTCCACGAGGACGGTGTGGCGCAGACGATTGAGGCGATGCTCGCCGAACGGTCCTAGCCGCCCAGCACTAGTTATCTAGCACGAGCCATCCGGTGCTAGCTATCCAGCGCTAGCGGCTAGGCAAGCCTGTGCAGACATAACTCAGACATAGACTTTTATGTCTACACATAAAAAATTTGAGTCTAGACATAAAAATTTATGTCTAGACTAAAATTTTTTGTATGAACAACGTGGAATGGACCCCCGAATGGCTTACTGAAACCATCAAACTACTGCGTACTCACGGCAGCGATACGCAGTTTATCGAGGTCAAAAAAGCCCACGGAGGCTACCCCGGAAGCCTAGACGCAACCCTGAGTAGCTTCTCCAATAGTTCCACGGGCGGAATCATTATCTGCGGCCTCGATGAGAATAATGACTTTGCACCTGTAGGCGTATACGACCCTGCAGACCTAGAAAAAACCCTCGGCAACAAGCTCCGCAGGGGCCTCAAGCCGCCGAACACCATGGAGTCAGGAACCATCCTCTACGAAGACGCCAAAATCTTTGTTGCCACCATCCCTCCGTTGCCTCCCTACGAACGCCCCGCCTACATTGGCGGTAAAGCGTACGTGCGTTCCGGCGATGGCGACCACGAAATGAGCCGCCACGAAACCGACCTGATGGTGGCTCAGCGGACACGCACCGGATTCGATGAGGAGCCGGTGGAATACACCTCCCTGGCTGACCTAGATGAAGGCCTCAAAACTGCTTATCTGCGAGACGTACGCGCTAAATCACGCCGCCTTGCTACAAGCTCCGATGAAGAGGTGCTCCGCCGCAAGGGAATTATTGCCCTCGGAACCGACAACCTTTCCCTTGCGGGCTTGTACGCCTTGGGTGCCTACCCCCAAGAGTTTAGGCCCTCGCTCAAAGTCACCGGAGTCGTCATCGACCCAAGCGGTAAAGCCCGTAACCTCGACAAATTCGAAGCGGACGGCCCCATCCCCGCCATGCTTGAAGAGACCCTGGCATGGGTCAAGCGGAACCTGGCGCATCCGGTTGTCGAGCTGCCCAATGGGCACCTCATCAACGGGCAGGAAGTGCCCGATATTGCCCTTCGCGAGATCTTATCGAACGCGCTCGTGCACCGCAGCCTCAACCCCAAAGCAGGCACCGAAGAGGTGCGCGTCAGGATTTTCCCCGACCGAATCTCTGTAGAAAACCCCGGCGGCCTATACGGAACCACTCTCCAGCGCCTGCAAGAGTACGGCGAACGTTCCCGCGTGAACGACCGCCTGTATGACGTGTGCACGCACGTAACAACCCCCGACGACGGATACCGAGTCATCGAGGGTGAGGGTAGCGGCATCTACACGGCACAGGAGGCGGTGCGTCAGGCAGGACTGAAACCCATCCAGTTCATTGACGAGGTTATTCGTTTTACCGCGATTATCAGCAGGGAGCCTCTGGATGGTGCTCATGCCGCCGACGTCGGTTCACCGCAGCAGAAGTCGGACGTAGACCCGCGCCAATCGGTGCCTACGGTTCCCAGTAGCCGTCAGGAGGCGGTGATCCTCGCCCTGCGCTCGCTACGCCACCCCGCCGGTATCGACGACATCATGGGTGCTCTTCCAGAGCCTTTTGCTGAGCTTCAGAAACCGCAGGTCCGGTACGTCCTCACGAAGCTCCTTCAAGAAGGAGTTATTACCCGTGAAGGCGGTCGAGGCAACCGCAACACCGTGTACCGGTTGGCCTAATCGAACATCGGGCTAACAGGCAAAAGCGGCCCGGATGGAAACCAATCCATCCGGGCCGCTTTTCTTACAGCCTACGCCTCAGGAGAATCGCTCCAATGGGCGGTCGGGCGCCTAGTGCACCTCAGTGCTCTTCTCAGGGTCGAAGGGCTCCAGCGGGTCGCCAGCAGCCTTCGTATACTTCGCGATGAAGGTCATCAGGTGGAAGATAATCAGGGTCGCAGCGGTACCCAGAGCAATACCGGCGAAGGACAGCTCACCGAAGGTCCAGGTGTAGTCCGCAATACCCACAATCAGCGCCACAGCTGCGGTGGTCAGGTTAATCTGGTTCGAGAAGTTCACACGGTTCTCGCTCCAAATACGGGCACCGAGCATACCGATCATGCCGTACAGCACGGTTGCGGCACCGCCCAGAACACCCGCGGGAACGGTCGCAATTGCCGCACCGAATGCGGGGAACATGGACAGCGCAATCGCGAAGATAGCAGCCACCCAGTATGCCGCGGTGGAGTACACCTTGGTTGCAGCCATCACGCCGATGTTCTCAGCGTAGGTGGTGGTACCGGAACCGCCACCCATACCGGCGATGGTGGTTGCCAGGCCGTCCGCCATGAGGGCGCGGCCGGAGTAGTCGTCCAGGTTCTTGCCGCTCATCAGAGCAACAGACTTCACGTGGCCGATGTTCTCAGCCACGAGCACCAGAATCACGGGGATGAACAGGCCTGCAAGCTCCCAGTGGAACTCGGGGGTCTGGAAGTGCGGCAGGCCAATAATGCCCTGAGTCTGCACAGCCGTATCAATCTTAGAGAAGTCCACCTCGCCGCGAATCACAGCGGTAATGTAGCCGATACCCACACCCAGCAGGATGGACAGACGACCAATAATGCCCTTGAAAAGCACCGAAATCAGGATGATGGAGCACAGGGTCACCAGTGCGGTCACCGGTGCCACCATGAAGTTGTCCTTAGCGCTCTTTGCCAGGTTGAAACCAATCAGCGCCACAATCGAACCGGTGACGACCGGGGGCATGAGCTTGGTGAGCCAGCCGGTGCCAGCGAACTGGACAATCAGACCGACCAGGAACAGCGCGATACCCGCCATGACGATACCGCCGAGGGCACCAGCGGGGCCGTGCGAGTTCATGGCAGCCGCCAGGGGCGCAATGAACGCAAACGAAGAACCCAGGTAGGAGGGGACGCGACCGCGGGTAATCAGCAGGAACAGGACCGTGCCGATACCCGAGAAGAACAGGGTGGTTGCCGGAGGGAAGCCGGTAATAATCGGCACGAGGAAGGTTGCACCGAACATTGCGACCACGTGCTGCGCGCCGATGCCGATGGTAATCGGCCAGGCGAGGCGCTCGTTCGGGGCGACGAAGGAACCGGGCTTAATGCTTCGGCCGTCGCCGTGAACCGACCAGTCAAAGCCGAGAAGTTTAGAGATGCTCAAAGGGAGCTCCTGAGGTGAATGTGGTGGTGTATAAAATTCCACATAATTCTACGCGTATACAGGCGTAGGTCACAGCTAAACGACTGTAAATATGAGCAGGGATACGTTAATTGGGGCATATATTTTTTATTGTGGGCGCGCTATCCCGTATATAGCCCAAAATGCATCAATACCCCGTATATGCGGTTTAAAGCATATACGGGGTATTGATGCAAAGAGCGAATAAAAACACTCGCTACACACAGCTCATGAGCTTAGAGAGCGTCACGCAGGTTATCCAAGTGATCGTAACGTGCCAGCTCGTAACGCAGGTGACCCTCGGTCGGCGACTGAACCGGCAGGAACGACGCCTCACGCAGGCGACGAGCAGTCGGGGACTCAGCCACGTAACCGGCGCCTCCAACAACCTGCAGCTCAAAGTGAGTAGCAATGGTTGCAAAGTGCGAAACACCCAGACGCAGGCTCAGCAGGTCACGACGCTCAGCACGCTCCGGCTCAGAGGCCAGGCGAACCAGTTCCTCACGCAGGCTCTGGTACTCCTCCAGAATCAGCGGGAACTCCGGACGGAACACACCCTGGGAGACGTCCAGGTGCTTAGCAGCCTCCTGCAGGGCGCCAGCGGCAAGACCCAGGCAGAACGACGACTGAACCAGCAGGAACGGCGCGGTCACATCACGCAAGAACGCCTCAATGTTGTCGCTCAGAATGTCCTCGCTCGGAACGAAAACGTCCTCGAACTTCAGGGTGCCGGACTCGGTACCGTTCAGCGCCAGCAGGTTGCGGTGGTAGTCAATGCTCAGGCCCTCAACGTCCTGGCGGACCGTCACGATGTAGCGGTCCGGGTGACCTTCGGGGGCGTTCTGAACAGCCACCGGAAGAACGATCACGCCGCCCGGGTACAGGTTCGACGCCCACGACACGGAACCGTTCAGCTTCAGACCGCCCTCAACAAGGGTGCCCTCCACCTTGATCGGTGCCAGGCCCGAAGCCTCCTTGTACGCTGCCGCCATGGCGGTGGTACCGCTGACGGTCGCATCCGCTAGACCGGCGGGCAACTCGCGGCCCGTCGCGTCAAAGAACGCGATGGTCGAGCGGTGAGCCCACAGGGAGAACGCCGTGGAGGCGTCCTCGGTAGCGAGGTCGAAAGCCACCGAAACCTGGGGGACCAGGGAACCGCCGTCGCGACCCAGAGTGATCAGGCCGTCCTTAGCGATTTCGCGCAGGTTTTCGAAGGGGGAACGCTCGCCGCGGTCAACAGCATCTGCGTGGGTTCGGGCGAGGGCGAGCACCTGCTCGCGCTGGGGGTAATCGTAGAGGGGTTCGAGAGTGAACTCGGACATGGGGTTTCTCCTAAGCGGGGAGCATCGCGTCTATGCGTGCAGCTTGAACAGTCGGTCGATGGGGGTGCTGACGGCCTTACGGGCGCGAACAACAGCTTCTTCGTCGGGTGCGTCGTAGAAGCAGAGGCACTTTGCGGTGTCTTCGCGAACGTAGGTGCGCAGGAAGGAAACCTCGGGTACTTCAGCGTACTTGGGGGCGTTTGCCTTCTTGCGGGTCAGGTACTGTTCCATGGTGATTTCTGCGGGGATGTCCCACTCAACCAGGTAGTCTGCGTCCTTCTTGAGCTTCTTGATGTCTTCGAGCTCTGCGCCGACCAGGCGGACTGCGTCGGGGCCTGCGACGGTTGCGCGCTCACCGATTGCTGCGGCGAGGTCGGGGCCGAATGCGGTGTTCTCAGCTTCGACGATGACGAAGACGATCTTGTGGTCTGCGGAGACCTGGGTTTCGATGAGCTCGGCGCCGTTGGTCAGGGACGAGTTGACGGTCTCGATGAGTGCGGTTGCTTCGTCCTTGGACGGTGTGCGGGGGTCAGTTCTACCAGATAAAGTGCCATGTTTTTCTCCTCGGCTAAGGGTTGGTGGGTCGTGTCGGAAGGGGTTTTCCGGCTCGTTCTGAATTCACCTTAGACCTGTGGTTGAAGACTGTCTAATAGATTTCTGTTCGTGGCTTAATGCGTCCTTTTTGACCCCGTGTTTCGTCATGTGTGTTCACGCGGAGACATAAATCGTCACAGTTCCGTGCAATGGAACCCGCCCGTCACAGAGGCGGCTTAGAGGCGGCTTATTGAGACAATTGCCCTCGATTTTCTTATTAAGGCGCTTAATAAGAAAATCTGCGCGGATTGTCTCATTAAGGAACATGCCCCGAACGCCCCTCCTCAACTGCCCCTCAACATTCCGGGGCTCCAGCGCTCCGGCCGCTGGGGCATACACCGGAGCATGCACCGGGAACATGCACCGGGGCGTACAGCAAGGGCCCCGAACCCTTGGTAATTCAAGGATTCGGGGCCTCTAGCCTATATGCGCCCGCCTACACGCTCACGCTGCCCGAAGCAGCGAGTCAGCAGTGCAGGCAACACCTTTGCGGTTACTTAACGCCGCGCATCATCTTCTGGACCGGCTTGTGCACCAGGAACAGCAGCACACCGGTCGCGATGGTGATAATACCCATCCACGTGAAGTAGGGAACCTCAGTTTCCATGCTGTAGAACTGAGCCAGCCAACCCGACAGCACGGTACCCATTGCCACGGAGGTGAAGTACAGCGCCATCATGTTCACGCGGTGTGCCTTCGGTGCGAGCTTGGTCGCCAGCGAAATACCCACCGGGGAAATAATCAGCTCAGCGATGGTGCAGACGAACAGGATCAGCACAATCCAGCCGACGTTCACGCTCTGAACGCCCGCCTGAGCGAGGAAAATCCAGAACGCAAGGCCAATAATAATTAGCGCTGCGGAGAACTTCACGGTGGTCACCGGCTGACGCTCACCCCACTTGGTCCACAGGGCGGAGAACATCATGCCGAAGATAATGATGAAAATCGGGTTGATGGAGTTGACCAGGTTCGGGCTCAGATCCATACCCAGAATGTGCCAGTTAAGACGCTCATCCGAGTACACTGCCATCACGGTGAACTGCTGCTGGTACAGTGCCCAGAACACGGCGTTTGCAATCCACAGGGGAATGAACGCGGTGACGCGGGAACGCTCATCGGCGGTGACGTCCTTAGCGGTCAGCATCTGTACGAACAGGGCGATAGCACCGATGAAGATGAAGCCCATGACCCAGTTCTTGAGGTTGCTTGCGGTCATCAGGCCGGTCGCCATCAGAATACCGAGAACGACTACGATACCGACCAGTGCCAGGAAGAAGTTGCGCTTCTGTGCGCTGGTGAAGGGGGTGCCCACGTGGTGTACGGAGGCGGGCAGGTTCTTGCGGGTCAGCGAGTACTGGATTAGGCCTGCAGCCATACCGACAGCGGCCAGGGCGAAGCCGAGGTGGAAACCGCCGGTGTGCCAGCCCCAACCGGTCAGGATCGGGCCAATCAGTGCGCCGGTGTTCACACCGATGTAGAAGATGGTGAAGCCTGCGTCGCGGCGGTGGTCGTTGTCCGAGTAGAGGGAGCCGACCAGCACGGAGGCGTTACTCTTCAGACCGCCGGAGCCGATAGCGACCAGGATTAGACCAATCACCACACCCGGAATGCCGGGGATGAGGGAGAGGGAGATGTGGCCCGCCATGATGCCGATAGCGGAGTAGAAGAGAGTACGCTCGGGGCCGAGGAGGCGGTCACCGAGGATACCGCCGAGGATTGTCGTGAGGTACACGACTGCACCGTACGCACCGATAATGCCGGTGGCGAGGGTCTGGTCGAGACCCAGGCCGCCCTTGTTGGCGGTGTAGTACAGGTAGTAGATCATGATGCCTGCATGCCGTAGAAGGAGAAACGCTCCCACATTTCTACGGTGAACAGGTTCGCGAGCATGCGCGGGTGGCCGAAGAAGGTCTTGGTTTCCTTAGGTTCGGCACCTGTGATGGTGTGAGACATGGTGGAAAATCTTTTCTGTGTCAGCCGGGGGTTCTGTGTGACCCGGGCAATATAGGTATAAGTCTATACCTTCAGTGGTGCATATGTATACATGGTGCGCGCCTGTATTTCAAAGAATAAACCATCAATTAGTGCATGAAAAACCATTTCGGTTTTTTCGTATGCACCACGTCCGAATCTCACAACCCCCCCAAATACCGGGCTAGATGCGCCCCACACCCCCAACACGCTAGAGTGGAACCACAACTATGCCCACCCGGCACCCCGTCGTGCCGATCGGCTCATTTTTAATCATTTCAAAGGAGAACCCCATGACCGCTGTACCCCAGGTCGACCCCCGCGACGTTCCCGCAGGCGCAACCATCATCGACGTGCGTGAAGACTACGAGTGGGAGGGTGGCCACGCGACCGGCGCTAAGCACATCACCCTCGGCACCCTCACCGAACGTCTGGCTGAGCTGCCCGCACCCGGTGAAGACTTCTACGTCATCTGCCACGGTGGCGGCCGTTCGAACCGCGCGGCAACCTTCCTGCGCGAGCACGGCTACGCCGCACACAACATTGCTGGCGGCACCAGCGCATGGTTCGCTGCCGGTTTGCCGATGACCAGCGAAAACGGCGAAGCACCCGCTGTCGTTCACTAAACCGCCAGTTCGTCTGCACGCCATACAATGGAGTCCGTGACTGAAACTTCCGCGGACCGTATTTTTTCTACCCCGAGCGCTCCCGCTTCTGCGTCCCCGCATGCCCTGCCGAGTATTCTGCAGAGCATCCCGTGGGATGCGCAGACGCGGGAGCTTGCCGTGCGCCCGCTGCCTTTCGCAGTGAATTGCGAGGAGGCGTACCCGCTGCTGACCGGTGGCGCCGAGTATTCCTTCTGGCTGGATTCGGCGCGTGAAGAGTCGCCCATGTCGGTTGCCTCGTATGTGGGTGTGGTTCCGGCACAGCTGTCGCCCCTGCGCGTGGATTCGGCGCGTGCGGCGGCTGAATCTGGCACGGAAGACCCCTTCGCCCAGCTGGAGGCGGCGCTCGCCTGCGCACCGCGCGTGCATCCGGATGCCGTGGCGGCGACCGGTCTGCCCGCGGGTTTGCGCGGCGGCTATGTGGGCTATTTCGGCTATGAGGCGCGTGCCGCCATGGGCATGGAACACGGCCACCCGGTGCCGGGCTACCTACCGGCGCATGAGGCGCCGACCCCGGATTCTCTGTGGTTGCCGGCGGTCCGCTACCTGGTGCATGAGCATGCCCGCCCGGGGGCTGCGGCGCGTAGCTGGCTGGTGGGCGATGAGCCGTGGTGTGAGGCGGCGGAGCGGCTGCTGAGCGCGGCGCTGACTGCGGCGGGGGAGTGCGCCTCCGAAAATACCCCGGTAAATACCCCCGTCAATAATCCCGTCAACGCCCCTGAGCTTACTGAGCCTCTGCTCTTCCCGGCGCCCGCCGCGGAAGCCTACATGGACGCCGTTCGCGCTAGTCAGCACGAAATCTACGAGGGCAATAGCTACGAGGTGTGCCTGACCGCGCAGACGAGTGCGCGCATCCAGAACCCGAGCCCGGAGCTTTTCTTTGAGTTGTACCGCCGCCAGCGCGCCCATAATGCGGCGCCGTATGCAGCGTATCTGCGGTGCGGCGATTTTTCGGTGCTCTCCTCCTCCCCGGAGCGTTTTTTGAGCGTGGATGAGCATCGTAACGCCCAGACGAAGCCGATTAAGGGCACGATTGCTCGCGGCGCCACCCCGGAGGAAGATGCCGCTGCCGCAGCCTGGTTGCGTACCGATGAGAAGACCCGCGCCGAGAACCTCATGATTGTGGATTTGCTGCGTAATGACCTGTCCACGGTGTCTGACCCGGCGTCCGTGCGCGTACCGGTGCTCATGGGCGTGGAGAGCTATTCGACGGTGCATCAGCTGGTGTCTACGGTCAGCTCTCGTCTGCGCGAGGGAATTTCCGCGGTGGCTGCCGCGCGGGCGTGCTTCCCGGGTGGTTCGATGACTGGTGCTCCGAAGCCCTCGACCATGCAGATTATTGAGGGCCTGGAGGGTCGCGCTCGCGGCGTGTATTCGGGTGCTTTGGGCTTTGTTTCGGCGGATGGTTCAGCGAACCTGTCGATTGTGATTCGCACGCTTGTGGCGCACGATGACGGCGCGGTGACTCTTGCTGCCGGTGGTGCGGTGGTTGCCGATTCGGATCCTGCTGCCGAGTATGAGGAGATGCTGACGAAGCTGCGCGCCGCGTTGCCGCCGTCGGTGGGTCGCGTGGTGGAATAACCTGGCGCTGGAATAGCACAGGGAATAGCCTGCGCCGCCTGGACGTGAGCCGCTACACTGGAACTATGACTAAGCTTTCTGAAAACCTCCCCATTGAAGAAGCCCGTGAACGCCTGCGCCAGCTAATTATTGAGCTGGCTGTGGTGCGCGGGCACGTGGTCCTCGCCTCCGGCAAGGAAGCCGACTACTACGTTGACCTGCGCCGCATCACCCTGCACCACGAGGCTTCTCGCCTGGTCGGTCAGGTCATGCTGGACTTGCTGGATAAGAACGGCATCGAGTTTGAGGCTGCTGGCGGCCTGACCATGGGTGCTGACCCGGTGGGTACCGCGATTATGCGTGCTGCTGGTGATCAGGACCGTGCGATTGACGCGTTTGTGGTGCGTAAGGCTCAGAAGTCTTACGGCATGGGCCGTCAGGTGGAGGGCCCGAGCGTTGAGGGTCGCCGCGTGGTTGCTGTTGAGGACACCTCCACGACCGGTGGTTCGGCGCTGACTGCTGTTGAGGCGCTGCGTAAGGCTGGCGCTGAGGTTGTGGCGGTTGCTGTGATTGTTGACCGTGCGACCGGCGCTAAGGAGCATGTGGAAGAGGTTGCGGGTGTTCCGTGCCTGTACGCGTACTCGAAGGATGAGCTGGGCCTGGACTAGTCTCTACTAGGCTGGATTCTTAGGATCTCGTGATTTTTTAGACGTTCCACTGCGGCGGGTGAACCCGTGCCGCTGGCTGCTGTGTGTGGCTGGTGGTGCGGGTTTTTGTCTGTAAGATGGCTCTGTGGGCGCCGGTGTGGCGCTGGTTGTTGGCGTGAAGGTGGTTGTGATGGTTGAGAATCGTGAGGCGGCTGAGGCTGTACCTGCTGAGGCTGTGCCTGCGGAAGCGGCTGTAGCTGAGGTTGTTGAGGGTACTGAGCAGGGTACTGCCCGTTTTGAGGTGGGTGTGGGCCCGTGGGAGGGCCCGTGGCCTGAGGGTGACCATTGGGATGAGGAGCTGCTGCGTGAGGGCGACCGCCGTAACGTGGTGGATAAGTACCGTTACTGGTCGATGGACGCGATTATTGCTGACCTGGATACGCGCCGCCATGATTTTCATGTGGCGATTGAGAATTGGCGAGCATGACCTGAATATTGGCACGGTGGTGCGTACTGCGAATGCGATGTTGGCGAAGGAGGTCCATATTATTGGGCGTCGCCGCTGGAATCGTCGTGGTGCGATGGTGACGGATCGTTATCAGCATGTGCGTCATCATCCGACGATTGAGGATTTTTGTGGCGTGGGCGCAGGCTGAGGGTCTGGAGATTATTGGTATTGATATTTTTTTCCGGATTCGGTGCCCCTGGAGACGTACTGATCTGCCGAAGAGGTGTGTGCTGGTTTTTTTGGTCAGGAGGGCCCGGGCTTGTCGGAGGAGTGCATGCGGCGGCTAGGGATACTCTGTCGATTGAGCAGTTTGGGTCGACGCGTTCGATGAATGCGGCGACGGCTGCGGGTATTGCGATGCATGCGTGGGTTCGCCGCCATGTGTTTGGCCAGATTCCGTCGTAGCCTGGCGGCTGTTTATGAGGTATTTAAAGGTTCCGATGCGTTGTGTGCGCGTCGGAACCTTTTTGTTGTGGTTTGGGTGGCTTAAACCACGCATGAAATTACCTAGGCGTGTTAGTGTTAATGCAAGTCACAGAGGATATGAGAATTGCACGCTCGATTTCTGTCGGAGCGTACGATGGATTTCCTAACTTCGGCTCGCCAATGGTTGCGGGTTGTGGGCATGAATGACCGCGACGTCATTCCCTTGAAAAGAGATTCTGATGAGGGTCTCTTCCACCCTGAAAGGAGGGTGTGCTTTTGCATAAAAGTAGTGCATTCACAATCACTGCCCTAGCAGGCGCGCTTTTGCTGTCTTCATGCGCTCAGGGAGGTGCCTCAAATTCTGAGTATAAAGCCAGGCTCGATTACGCGAATAATTTGATTACTCTTCCCCTGGATGAGTATGACTATGACGATGCGTCAAGGGCTGTAATTAATGAGGCGACCGCCCGTATCATGCAAGTATGTTACGTAGCTAAGGGATACTCTGATGCTGTCCCTGCGTTCTCTGATGATCAGCACAGCAATATATATGGTGCCTGGAATGTTGAATATGCCAAGAAGTATGGATATGCCAATGAAGAAAAGGCTCGAGAGGCTTATATGAATGCAGAGAAAATACCGGAAGATATTAGACGGCAATGTCGCAAGGAAAGTGCCAATCAGTTGAAAGAAATTGAATACGAGAATGACAATGACTCTTTCGCTTACCGGCTTAGACAGGAAGCCTATGCGAGTGCGAAAAGTGATCCGGAATGGAATAAAGTTCGCTCTGAATGGTGGAGCTGCCTAGAGAGCAATGGGTTAACACCACGTAAGGATGACCAGGCGTGGGGTAGTCAAGAGACGTCCAATATTGACGTAAGTTCTAAGAGTGAGGAGGAAAAAACTCAAGAAGTGATTCGCCTCGCAACTATCGAAGCGGAATGTAACCAGAAGGTTGGTATGGCTCAGCGTCTGGGTGATATTGAGGCGTCCTATCAGGGGCCTCTCATTGAGAAGAATCAGGCGAAGCTCAATCAATTGAAAGAAGAGAAAGAAAAGCATGTGGCGAAGGCGCGTGAAATTATCGCAACTAGTCAATAACACATTCTGTTTGAACTGAATAGTACAACTAATTTGTGATGGAGGAGCCCAATGTTTGTGGGCTCCTCCTGACTTTCCCGTTTGAAAGGAGTCGGTAACAATGAAGAAATCTGCTGCCCTACTCGCCTGCTTTGCTCTAAAGAGTGTTATGCGAAAAAAGGCTACGATTTTGAAATTCTAGAAACGTAGTTTGGCGGCTGTTTATGAGGTGTTTAAAGGTTCCGATGCGTTGTGTGCGCGTCGGAACCTTTTTTATTGGGGGTTTTTATTGGGGATTGGGTGATTTTTTGTTAGAGTGGGGTGTTGAGTTTTTCACATGAATGTGGGTACCCACGGGGTTTGATGCGTTGTTTGTGGTGGGGTTGTGTGATGTTATCTGGATTTTTTATCTTGTAAATGTAGTAAATAATATTTGAATATATCTAAAGTGGGTAAATCACATATTATCACATAAGTGATTTAGGTCACTAAATAAATTGCCTAGGTGTGTTAGTATTAATTCAAGTCACAGGGAATACGAGAGTCGCACTCTCAATTTCGGTTTGGGACATGCGATGGATTTCCTGACTTCGGCTCGCCAATGGTTGCGGGTTGTGGATATGAATGACCGCGGCGTCATTCTTTTGAAAGGAGATTCTGATGAGGATCTTTAATAAGTCTCTTGCTGTTGCGGCCTGTGTGGCTGCGGTGACTTTCGGTGCGGTAGCACCTCCGGCACATGCGGGTGTTACTTTCTATTCGGATGCCAATTTCCTTGGGCCCCGTATGGAAACTGAGGGGACGACCCATTTGGATTGGATGAGTGACCGTGCATCTTCATTGCATTCTGGTGGGTGTCGGTGGCACTATTACGAAGACATTAATCACAGGGGTCGAAATTTTGAATCTTCTTCCGACCTCAACTATCTTCGCGGTCTAAGCCATGCGGGTCTCCATTGGGGCGAGACTTGGGATGATCGTATTAGTTCTGTTTACAAGGTAAACTGCCGCTGGTAATTGTGATGGAGGAGCCCAATGTTTGTGGGCTCCTCCTGACTTTCTTGATTGAAAGGAGTTGGTAACAATGAAGAAATCTTCTGCCCTACTCGCCTGCTTTGCTTAGCTTTAAGTTCCTGTGCCGCTGCGCCTAAGGATACTAGCCTCAAAGCCCAGCTGGATTTTGAAAATAACTATATTACTCTTCCCCTCGACGAATACGATATGAGTGACCAGGCCGAAGATATAACATATAGGGCGTATTTGTTGATTCTTAAAGAGTGCTATGCGAAAAAAGGATACGATTTTGAAATTCTAGAAAACGGCTTGGTTTCTGGCAACGCCTCCCAGTACGGCTCCTGGAACGTGAAGCATGCGGCGAATCATTTTACGTCCATCCAAGTCAGAGATGAGCAGGAAAGGATTTATAAGAGCATCCCTGAAGACGTCAGGGCCAGCTGCCGCGAAGAGCATCGGGAAGAACTGGATATGCTCTATTTTGATGAGGATGATGAGAAAAAGTACCGCCCCGTCGAGCGTATCCGTAGTGAAGCGTACATGCGTGCGCAGGCTGACCCTGAATGGAAGAAAGCCCGCTCAGATTGGTGGGACTGTCAGCGTCAGGAAGGGTTGACGCCTCGCACCGGGGACGGTGAATGGACGAGCAAAGAAACGGCCAGTCTGAATGCTGATGATCCCAAAGTGTTGGAGGAGGTTATCCGCCTGGCAACCATTGAAGCTCAATGTAGCGAGAAGGTGAGGTTGGCTCAGCGTTTGGGTGATCTTGAGGCGTCCTATCAGGGGCCTTTGATTGAGAAGAATCAGGCGTTGCTGAATGAATTGAAGGCTGAACGTGACGCGAGGATAGCGAAGGCGCGTGAAATTATCGCCACCCACCAGTAGCCACACCCGCTGAAGGGCAGAACGGGCGAACCAGCCGCGGATAGCCTCCAAGAAAATCCGTGCATACGAAAATTTCACAAGAAGGAGCCGGGGAGTGTCATCACTCCCCGGCCCTCACTTTATTCACTCTCAACCTCGCAGCCCATGCTGGCGCACCTACAGGCTCGCCAGCTCAAGGCCACTCAGCGTCAGGTTGCTTAGCCCTTTAGCCCACCGGAACGTTAACGTTCACCAGCGAGTACAGATCCTTCGGATCATCCGGGCTAGCAACCAGGTCAATGAACTGCTGCAGGTCGGTGTCCTGCGTAGCCTTACGGGCATAACGCAGACCCGAGAAGTCAGCAATCGCGAAGCCCACCGAATCAAACAGGGTAATCTGCTCATCCGACACGCGGCCCGGCTCCTCACCGGTCAGAACCTTCCAGAACTCCACCACCGGGAAGTCCGGGTCCTTCTGCTGAATCTCGCCCTCAATGCGGGTCTGCGGCGGGAACTCAACAAACACGGTGGAGCGGTCCAGAATTTCGCTTTCCAGCTCAGTCTTGCCGGGGCAGTCGCCACCAATAGCGTTCAGGTGCACGCCGGGCTTCACCTGGCGGTCCAGCAGAACCTTCGCCTGCTGCTTATCGGCGGTGCAGGTGGTAATAATGTCTGCACCCTCAACAGCCTCGTCCACGTCCTTAGCCAGGTGGATGCGGAAGCCCAGCGGCTCCAGGTTACGGCGGAACTTCTCCATCGCGTGCGGATCAACGTCGTAGACGGACAGGTCCTCAATGCCGAGCACAGCGCGCATACCCAGCGCCTGGAACTCAGACTGCGAGCCGGTACCAATCATCGCCATCTTCTTCGAATCCTTGCGTGCCAGGTGCTTAGCAACCATGGCGGACACGCCAGCGGTACGCAGCGCGGTCAGCAGGGTCATCTCAGCCAGGAACACCGGGTAGCCGTTGTCCACGTCAGCGAGCAGACCGAATGCGGTCACGGTCTGGAAGCCGCGTGCCGGGTTCGACGGGTGGCCGTTCACGTACTTGAAGGAGTAGGTGATGTTGTCGGAGGTGGGCATCAGCTCAATCACACCGAAGGGGGTGTGGGAGGCGACGCGCGGAATCTTGTCGAAGCTCTGCCACTTCTTGAAGTCTTCTTCGAGGAAGTCGACCATGCCGGCAATGATGTTGCCTACGCCGTCCTTCTGAATCCACTTCGCCATCGAGGCGACGTCAACAAATTCCACCGCGTGTGCGCTAGGACGTTCAGTCATGATTTTCTCCTTTGAATATCTGCACAAAACTTCTTTGTGCATCTGGTGGTCACTGCGGATATCTATTATCTCAAAATATATTGCAGGACACACCGTATTAGAAATGCTGTAGATATGTACTTTGCTTTATGTATTACACGGATGTAATACGGAACGAACACGAAAAGACGTGCAGGGAGGGGGGTTCTAGAACTCCTGGAACCTACGGGCTAGGGTCTAGAACCCCCTCATCGCCTTCACCGGGATTTCACCGGGATTTCACGGGATCGGAGGCTGCCGTCGGGTTAGTTGCCCTTCGGCTTGTCCTCGTCCTCAGCGTCCAGATCACCCAGGTCAATGTGGGTACGAGGCTCCGAAACGAGCTTCTTCACCACGGGGCGGGCAGCAATCACGGGCACGGAACCGGTGTAGCCTTCACGGACGCGAGCAATCTCGTTGACGCGGTCACGAACCGTGTACCAGCCGATAATCAGCAGCGGGATAACCAGCAACAGCGATGCCAGGGTGTAGGTGCCGACCGGGTAATCCAGTGCCATCAGCACCAGCACAACAGCGAGGAAGACCATCACAGCCCAGTCGCTGAAACGACCGCCGGGTGCGCGGTAGTTGGGGCGCTTGTACTTGCCCTCGCCGACCAGCTTCAGGTACTTCTGGTGCGACATTGCGATAGCCGCCCAGCTAGCCATGGTGCCCACCGAGGCGATGTTCAGCACGACCTCGAACGCCTGCTCGGGAACGAAGAAGTTCAGCACAACACCGAAGAGGCCAATCACACCGGTCAGCAGAATACCTGCCACCGGAACGCCGGAGCGGGATACCTTGGTGGTGAACTTCGGTGCCGAACCTGCAACACCCATCGAGTGGAGGATACGGCCGGTGGAGTACAGGCCAGCGTTCAGCGAGGAAGCAGCCGCGGTAATAACGACCAGCTGCATAATCGGTGCGGTGCCTTGAATACCGATAGCGTCGAAGAAGGTCACGAACGGCGACTCTGCGTCCTTGTATGCGGTGTAGGGCATGAGCAGGCAGAGCAGAACCACGGAGCCAACGTAGAAGATCGCGATACGCCAGATCACGGTGTTGATAGCGCGAGGGATAACCTTCTCAACGTTCTTGGTTTCACCACTGGTGGTGCCGACCAGCTCAATACCGGCGTAGGCGAACACAACGCCCTGAACCACGATAAGAGCGGGAAGAATGCCGTTGGGGAAGAAGCCGTCATTGGCTGCAATAAGGCTCAGGCCGGGGGTGACGCCGTTGATGGGCTCACCGAAGACCAGGTACCAGATACCTACCGCCATGAAGGACAGCAGGGCAAGAATCTTAATGAGTGCGAACCAGAATTCCAGCTCACCGAAGAGCTTCACGGAGATGAGGTTTAGAGCCACGGTGATGATAACGACGATGAATGCGCTAAGCCACTGGGGAATGTCTGCGAAGAACTGGTTGTATCGACCGAACCAGCTGATGTAGATGGCGATAGCGGTGGCGTCTGCAACGGCGGTCATTGCCCAGTTCAGCCAGTACAGCCATCCGGATACGAATGCGGCCTTTTCGCCGTAGAATTCGCGGGTGTAGGAGACGAAGGAGCCCGAGGAAGGGCGGTGAAGAATCAGCTCGCCGAGGGCTCGAAGGATCAGGTAGCCGAAGAAGCCGATGACGGCGTAGATGACGGCGAGCATGGGGCCTGCGTCCTGCAGGCGGCTACCGGTGCCCAGGAACAGGCCGGTACCAATAGCGGAACCGATGGCAATCATCTGGAGCTGACGTGCGCCAAGCCCCTTGTGGAAGCCTTCCTGTTCGTGTGCGAACGGGTCGTCTGTGGGGGGCTTGACGTGCGAATCTGCTGCAGAAGTCTGCGGATTCTTGTTTGGTGAGGTGCTCATGCTATACCTCCTTGGATAGTTACATCTGAAGCACGTGCTACACGAAATGTGGTTGGAAACACGTCTGCGGGTTGTAATGACTATAGCACGGTAATTTAGGTAAATATAACCCGCATCACGTAACAATTTATATAAATATAACGCATATCTTATGAATATATTTGGTTCATGTTGTATTGTGTGGTTTTCATTGTTTTGTGAAATAGATTAATTGAACCCTGAGTACAAAAAAAATCAATTACCCCACCACCGCACAGCACAAGAGCACCCACAATGGGGTGCTCTCACAACCTATTCAAAACGGGGACTTAGCCCTCCATCAGCCGGTCAATCTTCGCCCGCAACGCGCGCTCACGACGATTCAACCACCACCAGCTCGGCCAACGCATCAACGACTTACGGCCCACCTGCACGACCGAGGGGAGCTTCGCCTCCGCAAGCGCCACATCAATCTCGTGGTCACTCGCACCCTCATCACGCATTTTCTCCATCAACTCAAGGGATTTCGCCATATCGCCATGCCCCCAAAAACATGCCGACTCTTACGCTCCAGAATCTCATCCAACTGCGCGCGCACCGGGGCAATAGCCGCCGCATTCGGATGCTCACGCTCAGCACGACGCTGCGCCTGGCGGGCACGCTTCTCACGCTTCGCGTCGAGCTGTTTCGGATTATTTTTAGCGCTCGCCTTGCTCATGGGAGGTTCCTTTCATCGCGTCCGGGTGATGTGTACGCTGCCCTGCACGCACAGAAGACATCAAGTCATTAACACCTCTACTTTACCGCGGTAATTCGCGGAAATTTCGCTGCAGTAAACCCAAAAAAACCCACAAAAAATTAACGATAAATAAGTCGTATCTTGGTAAAATAGTGCGAGTAGGAGGCGTCTCGCGCGCCAACAAAATATGGTGAACCGGCCCAGCATCGGTAACCGGTCGCATCTATCCAAGGAGTCAGCATATGGCTATTGCAACCCCCGAAGTTTACGCAGAAATGCTGCAGACCGCGAAGGAAAAGGGCTTCGCGTACCCCGCAGTGAACGTGACCTCCTCCCAGACCCTGAATGCTGCAATCCGCGGCTTCGCAGAGGCTGGCTCGGACGGCATCATCCAGGCATCCACCGGTGGTGCAGCATACTGGTCCGGCGCTTCCAAGAAGGACATGGTCGTTGGCTCCCTGGCCTTCGCAGCATACGCACGCGAAGTTGCTAAGCAGTACGACGTGAACATTGCACTGCACACCGACCACTGCCCCAAGGACAAGCTGGAAGGCTTCGTCCTGCCCCTGCTGGCAGAGTCCGAGAAGGCTGTTGCTCGCGGTGAAGACCCCATCTTCAACTCCCACATGTGGGACGGCTCCGCAATCGACCTGGACGAGAACCTGAAGATTGCTGCTGAGCTGATCGAGCGTACCTCCAAGGCAAAGCTCGTTCTCGAGGTTGAGATTGGTGCCGTTGGTGGCGAGGAAGACGGCGTTGAAGGCGCTATCGACGACTCCCTGTACACCACCGTTGCAGACGCAATCAAGACCGTTGAGGCAATCGGCCTGGGCGAGAAGGGCACCTACATGGCTGCTCTGACCTTCGGTAACGTTCACGGCGTGTACAAGCCCGGTAACGTTCACCTGCGCCCCGAGCTGCTCAAGGAAATCCAGACCGAGGTCGGCGCTAAGTACGGCAAGGGCGACAAGCCCTTCTACCTGGTCTTCCACGGTGGCTCCGGCTCCACCGAGCAGGAGATTGCAGACGCAGTGTCCTACGGTGTTATCAAGATGAACATCGACACCGACACCCAGTACGCATTCACCCGCCCCGTTGCTGGCCACATGTTCAGCAACTACGACGGCGTGCTGAAGGTTGACGGCGAGGTCGGCAACAAGAAGACCTACGACCCCCGCGTTTGGGGTGCAGCTGCAGAGGCAGGCATGGCCGCACGCGTGGTCGAGGCTTGCGAGCAGCTCGGTTCCGTCGGTACCTCCATCAAGTAAGGTACTGTTCGCCCACCGCGGCTCCTGTAGCCGCTGCCGGGTGCGAACCTAAGCTTCGTTAAGCGAAAGCGGTGCCCGCTTCCTCATCATGAGGAGGCGGGCACCGCTCTTTTATGTATCTAGAACCGGGCAAACCTAGCGTTTGCAGCGGATCTTAGTGGGGCTCTCAGCGGGGCAGGGGCGGGTTTACTTGCCGCCGCAGCCGCAACCACCGCATCCGCAGCCGCCGGACTTCACAGCCACCGAACCGGAGGTGGGAATACCGTCGCCGGTGTCGCCGCCCATGAGGTTCACGCGGTTGCCAATCTCGGGGCCGCCAACCGGCTGGGGCGCCTTACCCGCCAGGGTTGCCGCGAAACCGGCAGGCTCCGCCAGGGGGCTCAGGTTCGGCACCATAGACGCCGCCGGGGAACCGGAGGGGCCGCACGCAGCCGCTGCCGCGTTAGCCTTCGGCTGGGCGACCAGGTGGGCGCGGGAGAAGCGCTTAATCTGCTCGGCGGTCGGGTATGCGAAGGACACCTTCACCTCACCGTTGACGAGCATGAGCGGCAGAACCTCGCGGCCGTTCATCTCAATCTGCTCGGCGACCGGTGCGCACTCTTCAAATGCGGAAGGGTAGGAGTCGGTGGAGTACACCTCAATGTCCACGCCCGAATCCAGCGCCTCCTGCGCGGCACCCAGGAAGATGGAACGCTCCATATCCTGCGGATCCTCCGGGTTCTCGCCGGGGCCCGGAATAAATACTTCAAGAACGGTCTCAGCCGCTTCAGTCATCAGTTCAGCCTTTTCTGTCTTATGGGCACCGGCTCGGGGGAGGGTGCCACTCCTTCACTAAGTGTACTCGCGACCTCAAGAGTGCAGAAGTGTGAGTTGAAGTTCCAGATTTGCGGAATATTTGCAGAATTCGAGTCGAATGACCCTCAGCTCGTGAGCTGCGGGTTCAGGTGTTGTATTCTGAGTGCATATGCACCGGAGTGTGCGAACCCTGCAATTCAGGCAGGTGCCGCCCGGTGTGAAACCAAGAAGGCAACGACGCCCGCATCCGACGCGGACGCATCAGCGCTACAAATACACGCTATTCATAGCGCCACACGACCAGAAGGAGCATATATGTTCGGTTTCGGCAAGAAGAAGAAGGAAGCTGCCGCACAGGAAGCATCGTCCGCAGACGTCTACGTCGCGCCTGTTACCGGCGAGTACCTGCCGCTGAGCGAAGTCTCCGACCCCGTTTTCTCTCAGGGCGTTATGGGCGACGGCTACGCAGTGAACCCCACCGCAGGCACCATCGTCGCACCCGTCGCAGGCACCATCGCACTGATTCAGGACACCCTGCACGCATTCATGCTTCGCACCGAAAACGGCGGTGAGGTACTGGTTCACATCGGTATCGACACCGTTGAGCTCGGCGGTGACGGCTTCACCAAGATCGCTAACGTAGGCGACAAGGTTGAGGCAGGCGCTCCCATCATCGAGGTGGACTGGGCAGCTATCGAGGGTCGCATCCCCTCCAAGGAAACCATGGTGATGATTACCAACACCGCAAAGTTCAACATCTCCAAGGACTCTGAGTCCCGCCGTCCCGTCGCAGCCGGTGACCGCGTCGCTCAGGCAACCAAGAAGTAAGCTGAACCAGCGAAAATAGCTCAGCTTCAACCGCGGTGAAAACCCGCGAAAACACTTAACGCAAAAGGTCGCGTCCTGTAGGCTCAATCGGGCTGTAGGCGCGGCCTTTTTCGTTACACGAGAAATTTTTTAACGCCGCATGAAATGTCGCTATTAAAAGCGGCGGAAAAGGAGGAACACATTCACCCGCATTACATCGCGGGTAAGAATGAGGCGCACATAATACCCTATTTTCCTGTAAACGCAGTGAATCACCGATAAAAATCGTTATCCTACTTAGAGTTGTAGTTTGAGTTGAGAGAATCCGGACCCTCAGCTATAAACCAAAAACTTCAATGAACAACCACACACATTACGCTCAACTCATAAAAGAAAAAGGACTACTACGGTGACTGCATTCCCGAAGACCTCTAAGAATCTGAGCCGCCGCGGCTTCATCGGCGCCTCCGCATTGGCACCCGCCGCCCTCATGCTCCAGGCAGGCGAAGCCCACGCCGCAGCCAACACCCGCGCACAGCTCGCGGCAGTACACAGCGGCTCCCCCGCACATCAGCTGCTCTACAAGACCGATGAATTTTTCATCGCCCACCGCGGTGCCGGCAACATCAGCCCCGAGCACACCGCCTACGCCTACGCAGAGTCCGTACGCCGCGGCGCCCTCGCCGTCGAAATTTCCGTACGCACCACCAGCGACGGCCAGTTCGTCTGCATGCACGACACCAACATCAAGCGCACCACCGGTGCGTCCATGGACGTGCGCGGCCATACCCTCGCCGAACTGCGCCAGCACAAGGTTGACATGCGCCAAAACTTGGGCGAGAAGACCGGCCTGTACGACATCCCCACCCTCGAAGAAGCCATCGCAGCCGTTGACGCCGTACCCGCAGGCGGCGAATACGCCTCCGTCGGCGGCAAGAAGGTTGTACTGTTCCTCGAAGCGAAGGACGGCCCCGCACAGGCAGGCCTCGTCAAGTTCATCACCGAACGCGGCCTGCAGCGCCGCACCGTCATCAAGATGTACCGCGACGGCAGCGGCGGCTTCAAACCCACCTCTCGCTACCTGAAGCTTGCCAACTCCGCAGGCTGCGCCACCTGGTGCTACTTCGACGGTGGCGACCCCATCGACAAGATTTCCGCAATGGCACGCCACGAAAACGTGGACGCCATCGGCGTACCCTACTACGAGAAGCCGACCGGCGCTTCCCAGGGCTCCATGAGCGAGGAGAACGTACGCGCCCTCACCGGCCTCGGCAAGGCAGTCATTGTCTGGGAAATCCACCGCCGCTCCGCCTACGAAAAGTACAAGGCACTGGGCGTTAAGGGCTTCATGTGCCCCGACCCCTACTGGGTAATCGGTGACCCCTTCGACGCCAGCGTGAAGATTAAGACCGGCCAGCGTCCCCACGGCATGCTGCCCGCCGACCCCTCCGTCGCAGCGGACATGCCCGACCTGACCGGCACCGCCATCGTGCACAACCAGCGCTACGACGAATCCGTACTGCTCGGCCCGCTGGCGAACTACACCACCCGCGAAAAGTACACCCTCGACTTCTCCATGAAGTGGACCGGTGCACTGCCGAAGCAGGATGGTCACTACGGCTACATTGCGTTCGGCCGCGAACACGACGGCGCCTTCGGCATCGGCAAGAAGTTCTCCGCAAACCAGGAAGACGGTACCTACGTGCTCGCCATCCGCCCCAACTACCGCGGCGGCTCCGTGGCACAGATCCTCTGCTTCGAACCGAACCAGGCAAGCCCGCGCGTACTGCACACCATGAAGCTGCGCCAGAAGGTCACCACCGGCCAGGCACTGAACTGCAAGATCGTGCTGAACAAGAACAGCTTCTACTACACGGTCAACGGCCAGTACTCCAGCCCCATCAACCACAGCGCCTACCGCGGCCCGTACGTACACTTCGGCCGCTTCCACGGCACCAACGATGGCGGTCCTCTGGAGCTGACCCGAATTGAGGCACGTCAGTCCTGGATTTGAGAGAACCGGTGGGCCTAGTCCACCAGGTCCGACTCGCCGCCCGCTAAGCGGCGAGAGCACGGGTACCGGGCAGAGCGGATGCAACACCGAGCATCCCTTCCGGGCAACGCCTTCCATAATCCCCAGCTAGGACTCGCGCGCTGAGCGAGAATCCACCTGAAGGGGGTCGTATCCACAGTGGATGCGGCCCCCTTCGGCGTGCCCTCGGTCTTTTGGGTGGGGAGAGTGCGAGCGGGGACGTGTAGGGGCGCGGGACGTATAGATGGGGTGTGGGGCAGGTTCGAGGGGTAGGGGAGCGTGCGGGACTAGAATTAAAAGCGTCAGAGTCGACCGCACCGGCCGCCCCAACCCGAAAGGCACGCCATGACCACCTCACCCGAAAGCTCCGCCGCCGAGAGTTCCGCTTCCGCAAAGCCCGCCGCGAAATCCGCCCAGCTGCGAGGCCGCACCGAACCGCACATGCAAAGCATCAACATGCCGCAGCGTGAACCCATCGACCCCTACGAGAGGCCCTCCTACCCCTTCTTCTACGTGCCCACCGACCTGCTCATCGGCGGCACCTGGGTCACCGGCGACAACGGCTCCTTCCCCGTACACAACCCCTCCTGCGGCCAAATCCTCGCGCACGTCGCCGACGCCAGCGTCGAACAGGGCATCGAAGCACTCGACGCCGCCTGCGACGCCCGCACCTCATGGGCGGCAACCAGCGCCCGCGAACGCGCCGACATCCTCAACCGCGCCTACACGCTCATGACGCAGCGCACCGAAGTCATCGCCCGGCTCATGACCCTCGAAATGGGCAAGCCCCTCGACCAGTCCCGCGGCGAAGTCGCCTATGCGGCAAACTACCTGCGCTGGTACGCCGAAGAAGCCGCCCGCAACTTCGGCCGCACCGCCGTCGCCCCCGAATCCGGGCTGCAGATCACCACCGTACGCCGCCCCGTCGGCCCCTGCCTGCTGATTACCCCCTGGAACTTCCCGCTCGCCATGGCGGCACGCAAGGTCGCCCCGGCGCTCGCGGCGGGCTGCACCGCGGTGCTCAAGCCCGCCTCCCTGACCCCGCTCAGCTCCCTGTACTTCGCCTCCCTGATGCGTGAGGCGGGCCTGCCGGACGGCGTGCTGAACGTGGTGACCACCTCCCGTACCGGTGAGGTTGTCTCCGCGCTGATGGCTGATGAGCGCCTGCGGAAGGTCTCGTTCACCGGCTCCACCGCCGTGGGCCGCACCCTGCTTGAGCAGGCCTCGCAGAACGTTCTGCGTACCTCCATGGAGTTGGGCGGCAACGCACCGTTCATCGTCTTTGAGGACGCGGACATTCCCGCCGCCGTGGAGGGCGCCTACGCGGCGAAGATGAGGAACATGGGCGAGGCGTGCACCGCCGCCAACCGATTCATCGTGCACGAGGACGTTGCCGAAGAGTTTACCCGCGCCTTCGTGGAGCGCATGGAGGCGACCGTCGTGGGTGACGGAACCGTCGACGGAACCGACTGTGGACCGCTAATTCAACCTTCAGCGGTTGAATCCATGCTTTTTATGGTGGAAGACGCCCTGGGCAAGGGCGCGCTCCTCGCCTGCGGCGGGTACATCCCCGAGCTTGAGGAGAACGTTCCGAGCGATACCGGCGGCATGCCCAAGAACCTGAACAAGGGCAACTTCGTGACCCCCACCGTGCTGACCGGCGTGACCGATTCGATGCGCGTGTGGCGTGAAGAAATCTTCGGACCCGTCGCCCCGATTGCCACGTTCAGCGGCTACGGTGAGGAGGGCGAACGCACCGCCCTGAAGCTCGCCAACGACACCGAGTACGGCCTGGCGGCGTACGTGTACACGAGCAACCACCCGCGCTTTACGCGCATGGCGACGGGCCTGGAGTTCGGCCTGATTGGTTACAACTCCGGCGTGATCTCGAACGCGGCGGCACCCTTTGGTGGCGTGAAGCAGTCCGGCATGGGCCGCGAGGGTGGCCCCGAGGGCCTGGAGGAGTACACCGAGCTACAGTACATCGGCGCGCCGAACCCGTTCGCCGGGTAAGCCGAGATACCAGTTACGGCGAACCCTGGATACAGCGAAGCCCCGGAGGGTACCCGAGAAGGTGCCCGCCGGGGCTTCGTGCTGTCTACATCATGCGCGGGCGCTAGCGCTACCACAAGCCGCTAGAGTCGGCGCAGGGACTAAGCTGGTGCAGTGCGAGCAGCTCGCGGCTGAAAGCATCTGCGGGACCCTTGCCGCACGAGTTGGGGCGCGGCTCAAGGGTGACCCGCTCGAAGAAGGTGACCCAGGTGCGTCCGTCGGTGTGGGAGGTGAGTGCCGCCTCCATGGTGGGGTGCTTGGTGAATTCTTTAGGGGAAAACGCCGCAAAAAATTCAGGGGAGAACTCAGTGCTTGTCTCGACGTTCACATCGATGCCCGCCTCACGGAGCGCAATGAACGCCTCCCGCCCCGATGTTTCACGTGAAACCAAACCTCCAGAGGTTACTTCTTCGCCCTTTTTCTCCAGTTCGAGGCGTACCGCAACCTCCGCCGCTTGCTCCACCGGGGTATCCGTGCTGCGGCCTCGCAGACTGTGCAACGACGGAATGGCACGGCCCGCCAGCGACAGGTACGCCGCCAGCGCCGAAGGCTCCGAGAGGCGACCGTAGGTGTAGCCGGTGGGCAGCATAATGCCGACCGGGGCAAAGCGGTGACCGCCCGTATGCGAGCACTCCCAGACCGCGTTTGCCGGCAGGATATCCGCCAGGTGCGCCGCAATGGGGCGACCGCGCAGGGCACAGCAGCGGTCACGCTTGGAGTGGGTGCACACGAGAATAGCGGGGGGAATCCATGAGCTCCGCGCCGGTCGCCTGAATCAACTCCTGGGGATTGTCCAGGGGTAGTTCGAGGAGCTGTTCGGGGGTGCTCACGCTGAACGAGTAGAGCTTCTCCTCACCCGGGGTGCAGAGTGCGTAGAGCACCCGGTGGGTCGGGTTGCCGGATGCATCCGGTGCGCCGTGCAGTACGCGCCCTGCCCTGCCCACCTGGCGGATCAGCAGGAACTTCAGTCCCGCCTGCGAGACTGCCTCGCCCAACGCCTCCGAAAGCTCCTCACCGAGGGCGGAGCCGTCCAGCACGTCGCGACCCCACTGGCCCACGTGTTCGAGTGCCAGCCAGGCGGTGGCGCGTCCGGCGGTGCCGCCGAGTGCTTCGTCGTCGTAGAGGGAGCAGGAGTCCGCCGGGATGCTCGTGGCGCGGGTGCGTGAAGAGAGCTCATCGGCGTGTGCGGCGCGCAGGTTGTTCAGTTCGGCGGGGTTGGTGGCGCGCGGCTCGGGGGTTGCGGGGGTGCAGGATTCAGTCATGGTTCCTCGATTCTACGCCTGCAGGATGTGAATGACCTATGCTGCCCCTGCACGGTCTAAATGCTGAAAGACAACCGCTCAAGGGTTATTTTTGGGGACTATTGGGCGGTCAACTACTCAGGAAGAAGTGCTGAGGCAACGCGGTAGAGGCGGTCCTTCTCTTCGGTGCTACCAAAGAAGGAGCGGAGCATGTACCCCTGGAAGACCATCATGAAGGCATCCGCGGTGTCGCGGGCGTAGTCGGTGATGAGCGCCTCCTGCTCGGGGGTGCGCTGCGCCGGGTCGGGGTTGATTTCGTGCAGAACGCGCAGCTGTTCGACCGCCCAGGGGGTCAGGGTCTTGATGATGATGCCCTGCAGCAGGGGAATTGTGTCCGCGGTTGCCTTGGCAATTTCGGGTGCGTGGAGCGATTCAAGACGGATGCGCAGCATGGCGGAGAAGTTCTCGTTAATCATCTGGTTGGTGTGGATGGTTTCGAGAATGTCCTGGGGTCCGGCGCCTTCGGGGAGTGCGGCGTAGAGTGCCTTAATGCTGGTGAGTCGCTCGTTGATGGCGCTGATGAGGATGTCTTCCTTGCCGGCGAAGTGCGAGTAGATGGATCCGGAGGACAGCCCGGAGGCTTTGATGATGTCGCTCATGGAGGTGTTGGTGTAGCCGTGTTCAATGAAGCAGGCGATGGCTGCTTCGATGATTTGGGCTCGGCGTGCGGCTTTGGTGGCTTCTGTTAGTCGGGGCATGGTTCCAGTCTAGGGAGTTGGCATAAAACTTACAAACACAACGGAAATTCTTTTTGTGACTTTGTAAACAAAATGGCTATTGTGTTTGCGCTCGGTCAAAAACGGGAGTAGAGTTCTATCCCGTAAACGAAACAGGCATTTTGTTTGTAGGTTGTCATGAGCAACGAACCCACCACCGCGCCCACCGCAGAATCGGTGAGCGCCACCAACCCCATTACCCCCGAAACCGCCGAGACCCCGGCAGAAACCCCCGAGCGCTCCTCCTGGCTCAAGGTCATCAGCACCTCACTGCTGGCATCCCTGATCGTTGCGGTTGTTATCCTCGCCTTCACCTGGCCCACCAAAACCATGGAAGCGAAAAACCTGCCCGTCTCCATCACCGGCCCCGAAGTGACCGTCAGCCAATTTGAGCAGTCCCTCAAAGACCGCGGCATCGAAACCTTCGAACTGAAGCAGGCCACCTCCCGCGAAGACGCCGAAAACCAAATCAAGCAGCGCGAAACCTACGGCGCTATCGTCTTCACCGAAGGTGCCGCCCCCGAAGTTCTCACCGCCCCCCGCCGCTAACGCCGCGGCAACCCAGATGCTCAACGGCGTAGCCACCCAGCTGAACGCGCAGATTCAGCAGCAGGCGCTCGCCGCTAAGACCGAAGCCCTCACCCAGGCGGTGCAGGCCGGCGGTGAGCAGGGCGCACAGGCTGCCGCTCAGCTGGAGCAGATGAAGGCAGAAGCTGAAAAGGCCTCCGCCATGACCGTGAAGACCACCGCCGTAGTGCCCCTGAGTGAGAGTGACTCCTCCGGTTCCGGTATTGCTATCTCCGCGTTCCCGCTGGTCATTGGCGGTATTTTGGGCGGTTCGTTCTCAGCCCTGCGCGTGAACGGCACGTGGCGCCGTTTCGTCACCGCAATCCTGTACGCCGTCATCGGTGGTGCTCTGACCGCCCTGATTCTGAGCACCTGGTTCGGCCTCATCCCCGGTGACTTCGCAACCCTGTGGGCCGCATTCGGCGCAACCTACCTGGCTACCGCGTCCTTCATCGTGGGCGTGAGTGCTCTGTCGTCGCCGTTGGCAGGCCTGGGTCTGGGCGCCGTGGTGACCATGTTCATCGGTAACCCGATTTCGGGTGCGTCCATGCCGAGTGCGTTCCTGCCCGGTGCGTGGGGTCAGATTGGTCAGATGATGGTGCCGGGTGCCTCCTCGACTCTGCTGCGTTCGATTGCGTACTTCCCGGAGGCTGCAACGAGCGACCAGTGGCTGGCGCTTGGTTCCTGGATTGCGTTCGGTCTGCTGACCGGCGTGATTGGCTGGGCTCTCAAGGAGCGCCGCACCGCAACGGTGGAGGCATAAGCGCCGCGGGTTAGACCGCCGGTACAACGTAAAAAGGGTGTGTGCCGTGTTCACTGAACACGACACACACCCTTTCGGCATACTGGCTGTTACCGACTGCTATTCGCTGTTACTGGTTGTCGAGAACGTACTGCTTGAACTGCTCGTCCCGGCGTTTGAATTCTTTGAGCTCATTCTCCAGGGCTGCCTGGTTCTTGGCGACGAGCGGCTTCTGGTACTGCGCTTGCAGGTCGTAGAGCTTCTGCGAACGGCCTATATCCCGGTCGCACTGCGCCTCGATGGTGGCGATTCGAATTTCTTCCTCGGAGGCGACGGCGCTCTGAGGAATATTCTTTTCTTCCTCGACGGTCACCTCACTATCGGGGGTGAGGCCCTTATCCTTGACGCATCGCTTCCACTCGTCGTCAAGAGATTTTTTGAGTTGCCTATCGCCTGCGGCATTTCGGGCGTCGGTCTCCAAACGCGTAAACGTGCTGCTTCCGAAGGGTATCTCTCCAATTTGCTTCATCTCATCGACGGCGCGCTGATAGCATTCGGTGCGGACATCCTTCCCAGGGTCGGATGAGGCGGCAGGGGAGGAGAGGTCCAGCGTATTTGAGTCTTCGCGCTCGTGGAGGCCGTATTTTGGGCGTGCTCAACGTTCCAGATCCCGTAGGTTCTGCCGAGGTTCCTGCCGGATCCTTCGGTGGGGACGAACATCTCGTAGTGTTGCCCGTGTTCGGCAAAGCACTTTTTGCGTGCCAGCTCAAGGGCTTTGGTGAAGTATTCGCCCTTGCCGGCGGTGTTGTATGCGTCCAGAGGCAGGATCACCCGGTCATTTTCTGTGTCGAAGATTGCTCGGGCGCTTTCATCCTTCTCCAACGTGGGACCGAAGGAGCAAGAAGACAGCACAGTGCTGATGAGGGCAGCCGCCAGAAGCTTTTTCAAAGCTGACATGGTGCTCCTCCAATCTATAAGATTCGTTGAAGAGAGCTGATGCGGTCGTTCCAATCGAACGGGTCCCACCACTCAAGTCCTTCGCGAACACCCCTTAGATTATTGAAATCTCGTGCATTCGTAGTAAGGCATGCCCCTCGGTACCCCTCGTGTTCACAGACGCGGTAATTCTCGCCGTAGCTACGAATCGAGCTAATCGAATCGTTGTAAATTCCGTACCCCCACCACACGGCAAGGTTTTTGACGGAGTTTCCCTTGGTATCCAGGGTAAAGAACCCCTGCCATTGGGCGTCGGTGGAGAACTGAGCGGAATGACTTGCAGGGACATTAATCCCTACCAACGTGGTAGCAACCAAGCCGGTTGCCAACAATTTTCGTAGACGCATTGTGTGTTTCCAATCTGTCTCGGGGGCTATAGACGTCGCGGTCGTTGCCCTGTAATGCCACACGAACTTATGTGGTTTTTGAATACTTCTCAAGAAGTATTTCAAAGATACACCAAGTCGGGAGTGATTTGTAGGAAAATTAGTGCATGTGTTTTGTTGAAAATATCACACAAAACCCTATGTGATTGATCTTGTAGTCGCTGATGGGATTGACTGAACCGTCAACGAGCGCCGCACCGCAACGGTGGGGGTATAACCGTCTCAGGAATAACCCTTATATGAACTCTGCCGATAGACACGGTGAAGACGCAGGGTAGGTGGGAGCACCTGATTTGGTGCCCCGCCCGCCTCGCGCCACAATGAACACATGACCGCAGAAGACACCACCACACTAACCAGCGCCAGGCTCGACCTATGGCTCTGGTCAGTGCGCATCTTTAAAACCCGTTCCCTCGCCGCCGACGAATGCAAAGGCGGCCACGTGCGCGTCAACGACGCCCCCGCCAAACCCTCCCAAAAACTCAAAAAAGGCGACATCGTCAAGGTCCGCTACCCCGGCTGGGAACGCGTCTTCAAAGTCGAAAAACTCCTCGTCAAACGCGTAGGCGCACCCATCGCCGTCACCTGCTACGAAGACCTCTCCGGCCCGCGCCCCGCCTACCTCTCCATGCCGCCGGTCGCCAAACGCGAACGAGGCAGCGGCCGCCCCACCAAGAAGGAACGCCGCGCCCTCGACGAACTGCGCGGCCGAGGCGCCTAAGCGCATCTCGCACGCTTATCTCGCAGAGTGCACCCCGCCCCGCGCGCAGGCACCCGCCGCGGCGGCGGGGAGTAGCCTAGAAGGATGAGCACACAGAAGCACCCGAATACTGAACCCGGCGATACTGCACCCGGCGCGCCCGCGAAGAATACCGCGAATACCGCCGCGAGCCCCAGCGCCAATGCCGGCGCCAACACAGCCGAGCCTTCGCTGAACCGGCGCATCCTCGCGCTCGCCGTACCCGCCTTCGGTGCGCTCATCGCCGAACCCATCTTCGTGCTCACCGACTCCGCCCTCATCGGCCAACTCGGTAAAGCAGAACTTGCGGGCATGAGCATCGCCGCTACGCTCGTCACCACGGTCGTGGGCCTCATGAACTTCCTCGCCTACTCCGTCACGCCCGCCGTGGCGCGCGCCTTCGGCGAGAAGAACCTGCGCCGCGCCTGGCAGATCGGCGTGGACGGCGTGTGGGTCGCCTTCGGCCTCGGCATGCTCCTCATGATCGCCGGATACGCCTTCGCAGACCCGCTGCTGCGCGGCCTCGGCGCGACCGACGAAACCATGAGCTACGCCCTCGACTACCTGCACCATTCGCTCTGGGGCATCCCGCCGATGATGATAATCCTCGCGCAGGTCGGCACGCTCCGCGGGCTGCAAGACACCGTCACCCCACTCAAAGTCGCCACGGTCGGCACGCTCGTCAACATTGTGCTGAACTGGCTGCTCATCTACCCGGTCGGCTGGGGCGTTGCCGGTTCGGCGACCGGCACCTCCCTCACCCAGTGGGGCATGGCTGCCGCGCTCGGTACGGTCATGATGCGCGGCACCCGCGAACACGCCGTCCCCTGGGCACCCGACACGACCGGCATGCGTTCGGTGCTCTCACTCGGCTCCTGGCTCATGCTGCGCACCCTGTCCATGCGCATCGCCTCCCTGCTGACCGTGTTCGTCGTGGCACGATTCGGCACCGAACACACCGCCGCCTACCAGCTCGGCATGGGCGTATTTAACCTCTTCCTCTACGCCCTGGACTCCCTCGCCATCGCCGCCCAGGCGCTACTCGGCAAGGAACTTGGCGAACGCGACCTGAACGTAGAATCCGAGCGCGTGAAGGTGCGCCAGCTGAAAAACCGGCTGTTGCGCATGAGCCTCATCTACGGCGTCATCACCGGCCTGATCTGCCCGCTCATCGGTTTCTTCGGCTCCTGGATTTTCACGCAGGACGCGCAGGTGGCGTTCCTCTTCACCATCGCAACCGTCATCATCGCGCTCGGCCAGCCCATCGCCGCGTACGTGTTCACCCTGGACGGCATCCTCATGGGCGCGCAGGACGTGAAATACCTGGCAATCGGCTGCTTCATCATGCTGGTGATGTACGTGCCGGTCATGCTCGGCCTGCACTGGGCTGTCGGCGCCGGCACCATGGATGCGCTCGCCGGGTATTGCGGCTTGTGGGCGGCGTATATTCTGTACTTCCAAGGAATTCGCGCAGTCATTTTCGGTCGCCGCGCCTCCTCGGATGTGTGGATGAAAGCCGGCGCCTAAACCCCTCCCTAAACCCCTCGAGCCTGATTGCTTCGAACATACGTGCTCTGGGCGTAATGGCTCACAATTAGACCGACCGCACCCTCCGCGGGTGTAGCATGACAGGGTAATGAAACCCTCATGCAAAGGATGAAACCGTGACCGTAACCCGCGAAGAAGCCCTCGAAATTTTCGCCCGCCGCCGCGCAACCCGCGCCTACGACCCCGACCGCCGCGTCAGCGACGAAGACTTCGCCGCAATCCTCGAATTTGCGCGCCTGTCGCCCAGCTCCGTCGGCACCGAGCCGTGGAAGTTCCTGGTCATCCAGGACCCCGAACTGCGCGAAAAGCTCAAGCCGATCGCCTGGGGCATGGCGGGCGCCCTCGACGACGCAAGCCACCTGGTCGTACTGCTGGCGAAGAAGGGCCTGCGCTACGACACCCCGTGGATGCGCCGCACCCTCGAAGGCCGCAACCTCACCGAGGAGCAGATGGAGGCCGCACTCGAACGCTACGGCAGCTTCCAGAAGAACGACATGAAGGTCCTGGAAAGCGACCGCGCGCTCTTCGACTGGGCGTCCAAGCAGACCTACATCGCCCTGGGCAACATGATGACCGGCGCCGCTATGCTCGGCATCGACTCCTGCCCCATCGAGGGTATGAACTACGATGCGGTGAACGAGCTGCTCGCCTCTGCTGGGCTGTTCGACCCGGAAGAGTTCGGTGTGTCCGTGGCTGTGACCTTCGGTTATCGCGCCCGCGAGATCGCGCCGAAGAGCCGCCGCCCCATCGAGGACCTGGTCACCTGGGCCTAGGTTCTGCCGGGCTGTTAGCTCGGGCTATCGGGTGGGGCGTTTGCGCTAGATGTTTGTGCTGGATGCTCAAGCTAGGTGTTCAAGTTAGACGTTCAAGCCGCCGCCCGTGAAAACTAAATATAAAGAAATGCACCGCCTTTACACGGGCGGTGCATTTCTTTATATCTTTTACCGTGCAAAAAGCACGGTGAGATATGCTTTTGAAATTTTCGTTTGAAATCGCGCGCAGCGATTCATTCTGTATAACGGCAGAGCGCTACTTCCTAAACGCCGTCAGACGCATAGAATTCAGCACCACAAACACCGAACTAAACGCCATTGCCGCACCCGCAATCATCGGGTTCAGCAGGCCCGCCACGGCAACCGGAACAGCCACCGAATTGTAGGCGAACGCCCAGAACAGGTTCGACTTAATGGTGCGCAGCGTAGCGCGGGAGAGACGCAGTGCCGTCACCACCGAAGCAACATCCGAACGGGTCAGCACAATATCGGCGGCCTCCGCGGCAACGTCCGTGCCCGAACCCATCGCAATGCCCAGCTCAGCAAGAGCCAGCGCCGGGGCGTCATTCACGCCGTCGCCGACCATCGCCACGCGGTGACCGGCAGCCTGCAACTTCTCAATCACCTGCGACTTACCCTCCGGGGTCACGCCGGCGTACACGTTCTCAGCCGAAATACCGACCTGCGAGGCGATCGCCTGCGCAACCTGCGGGGCGTCACCGGTGAGCAGGATCGGCTCCATGCCGAGCTCACGCAGCTGCGCCATGGTCTCTGCCGCCTCCGGCTTGGGGGTGTCAGCAACCGAAATCATGCCGATCGGTTGCAGAGCGGAGGTGCTGCTCGGGGCCTCATTCGGGGCCTCGTCAGGGGCCTCGCCGCGGGCGACAACCACCGTCGTTAGACCCGCCCGGCGAGCCTGATCCAGCAGAGCCAACTGAGCCTCGCTCAGCTGCGCACCCGCCGCCTGCAGGTACTCGGGAGTACCCACCACAACCAGCCGGGAGGCGCCGCTCTCGGCACCTTCACCCGCACCGCTCAGTACGCCGCGCACGCCTCCGGGGACACCCTCGAAGTCGCTCACGCTCGGTGCCGATGCGCCCTCCGCCAGCACGCCCTGCTCACGGGCAAAACCGGCAATCGCGCGGGCAATCGGGTGCTCACTCAGCGCCTCCACGGCGGCGGCATCATGCAGAACAGACAGGGAACGTTCATTCTTGGAACCGGCAGAATCCGGCGAAATACCGGACAAGTCACCTGCCGACTCATAGTCACCAAACGTGCCGTAGAACGCTACAGACATCTCACCAGTCGTCACCGTACCGGTCTTATCCAGCACCACGCGATCAACCGTGCTCGTCGCCTCCAACACCTGCGCGTTACGAATCAAAATGCCCAGCTGCCAGCCGCGGCCCGTACCCGCCAGCAGTGCCGTCGGGGTCGCCAAACCCAGGGCGCACGGGCAGGCCACCACCAGCACCGACACCGCTGCGTTGAACGCCGCCGCACCGTCACCGGAAATCAGCCACCAGCCGACCAGGGTCAGCGCCGAAATCGTCAAAATCACCGGCACGAACACGGCAGAAACACGGTCCGCCAGGCGAGCAATAGGAGCCTTCGTCTCCTGCGCGCTCGCCACCAGCTCACCCATCTTCGCCAAGGTCGTCTCAGTGCCCACACGGGTGGCGCGCACCGTCAACGAACCAGACGTATTCACCGTCGCACCCGTGACCGCATCACCCGGATGCACCTCCACCGGCACAGACTCACCCGTCAGCAGGGACGCATCCACCGCCGACGACCCCTCAACCACTACACCATCCGTGGCAATCTTCTCGCCCGGGCGCACCAGGAACAGGTCGTCCGGCATGAGATCCTCCACCGGAACCTGCACCTGCTTGGTCACGCCCTGCTTGTCGGTGCGCAGCAGAGTCGCCTCTTTCGCGCCCATGCTCAGCAGGGTGCGCAGCGCCTCCGAGGAGCGGTGACGGGTGCGGTGCTCAATTGCGCGGCCAATCAGCAGGAACAGCGTCACCATGGACGCCGAATCGAAGTATAGCGGCGCGTGGTGGCCGGTAAACATCGACCAGAAACTGCCGCCCGCATGGTGTACGTGCGCCGTCAGTGCCGGGTTCATGAGCAGCTGCGCCAACGAGTAGAAGTACGCCACGACCACGCCGAGGGACACGAGCGTATCCATCGTGGAGGAGCCGTGACGGGCATTGATGAGCGCGGCGCGGTGGAACGGCGCGGCGCACCAGAACGCGACCGGCGCGGTCAGAATCGCCACGACCCAGCCCCAGTTCGGGAACTGGAACGACGGGAACATCGAAATCAAGAAAATCGGCACACCCAAAATCGCCGCATAAATAATGCGGTCAGTGAAGCCGCCCTTCATGCTCGGGGTGCTGTGCTGGTTGCCGCCGCCGGATGCGCTCGCGTTCGTTCCAGCGCCCGCGCGCGGCCCGTTCTTGAGGTGCGCCGTGTAGCCGGCATTGTTGATGGTCTCAACAATCTGCTCGTCGCTCACACCCTCAGGTACGATGACGCGCGCCGACTCCAGCGGCAGGTTCACCGCCGGGTCAACGCCGGGGATTTTGCGGAGCTTACGCTCCACGCGACCCACGCAGGATGCGCAGGTCATACCCTGAATATCCACGTGGATGATTCGGGTTGACTCCGTTGATTTACGGTCGTTCCGGCGGGATTAAAAAGAGAGCGCTCACTCTGTGATGAGGGCTCACGGGTGCTTGTTGAAGGCTGTGTAGAAGACACAATACTTCCTCAAAACTCAAAAACGGGAGGGTAGAAAAAAGGTACACCAAGCCGGGGGAGGGGCCCCGAAGGACCCCGCCCCGGACGGTGTATGGTGCAGTGTTTAGGGTGCAGTACTGAGGGTGTCGCGGGAGTGAAAGCCGCGGGTAAAACCGCGAGGCTGTAAACGCGGCGGCGGGAGTAATGCTGCGGCTGTGAAAGCGGCGGCTTAGTGGTCGCCGGGCAGCCCATCCGGCCTGCTCGTGCGCGGGCGAATACCTGTCACCTTCGCGCCACGATCGGACACACCGTAGGCACGCTTCACGGCAGCCCGCGGGAACGGCGAAGCGTTCGCCTTCTCACGCGCCTTCACGCCCTGCTCGTGCTCGGCGGAACGCTTATTCGCGCTCGTGCCGCTACGTCGCGCCGCACCGGGCGCATCCTCACGCGCCGTGTATTCGGGGCTCTGCTTCACCCACGAATCGACCAGCGCCGCATCCAGATTCATCTGCCTGGCCACGCGGGTGATCGCGTCGCGCAGGTGCATGTTTTCGGCGCCGACAAGGGTGCGGACCGCGCCAACAACCATCGCAATGTACTGCGGAGGGTAAGCCATGATGACTCCTAATCGAGCCGGCTGCCGCGCTAGACGGCGGGGGTGAAGCCAGCCTCTACGATAGCGTCTGCAACAGCCTGGGTGTTGAGGGTGCCCTCGTGCTCAATGGTCACGGTGGAGACGCCGTCCTTGACGACGTTCACGGTCACGCCGGTCACGCCGGGAACTTCGCTGACCTCTTCGCTGACGCTCATAGCGCAGTGGTTGCAGGTCAGGCCGGTTGCCTTAACGGTGGTGGTGCTCATGATGATTTCCTTTCGGTAATGGGTTGAAAACTTGGGGCCGCCCGGTGTTTAGGGGCAGCGTGTTTAGCTGCGCATGAGGCGGGAGATTGCGGCGGTTGCCTCTTTGACCTTGGCCTCTGCGATGGTCGGGTCGCCGGTGCGTTCGGATTCGATGGCGGCGCCGGTCACGCAGTGGCCGATGTGCTCTTCAAGCAGGTTCAGGGAGACGGCGTGGAGCGCCTTGGAGACCGCGGCAACCTGGGTGAGGATGTCGATGCAGTATTTATCTTCGTCGACCATGCGGGCGATGCCGCGGACCTGCCCTTCGATGCGGCGCAGGCGCTTGAGGTGCGCCTCTTTGTTGGAGGCGTAACCGTGCTGGGTTTCGGGCGCCTCGCCGCCGCAGCATGCGCCGGTGTGTGCCTTGGTGGGTTCCTCAGTGGGGGCGCCGGATGCGGTGCTGACCTGGGCGGATGTGCTGTGGCAGCACTGGTTGCTGGTGGTTTTCATGACTCCAGTATATACCCTAGGGGGGTATACCGCAAGGGGGTGTTACGGGTTGTTACGAGGTATGGGTGCTGGGGCTTGTCGATAGGGGGATTCTTCGATAGGTTACGGCCCTGTCGATAGGTTAGTGACTTTAATGCGGGTTTAAGACCCACGGCGAAGACACTAACCTATCGAAAGTTCCCCCGGTCCTCCCCTTATGAACGGCGAAAAGCCACATGTGTTTCGAGAAGCCACCAAAGAAGTGGCTTTTCGAAACACATGTGGCTTCTCAGCGTAAGACCCACGGGAGGGGCTTACATGTCGGGCCAGTCACGATGCAACGAATACTCCGTATCCCCGTCACCATTATCGTTCAGGTGCCAGCGCTGGCCGGTACGAATATCAGCCTTGCGCAGACGCGGGTTCGGATTATCCTTCTTACCCATTGTGGGGTCGTTCTTGCAGCCCCAACGAGTGTCGTCGTAGCTGCAGTCACCTGCCACGCGGCCAACGTCGGTCCACCACACACGCACCAGCAGCGGATCACTGGTCGCCTGCGGGGTCACCATCATCATCTGCCACGGGCCGCCGTCCACACGGAAACGAGCCGTGTAATGCACGGTCGCGTACGCATGGAAATTACCTGAACGCTGGTAGGCGTAGCTAGTATCCGTCTGCCTCGGACGCTCACGAGGGTAGGTGGTAACCGGTTTGCCAGCGGTGTAGTTAGTGGCAGTATCACCGTTGCCGTACTCGATGACATAGGAGGAGGGCATGAGCTCAATTTCGACGTGTCCGGCGAGCATGTCTGCTTCGAGGCGGTAGGGGCCTCCGTCATCAACGTAGAAGTTGATCTGATCGCCCTTGTACACGTTGGGGTCGCCTTCTGCTCGGCCAGTGCCTGCAGGGTTGTTGTAGGACTGGTGCAGGGTCGGCTTGCCGGGCTCTAGGGATTCTGCTGCGTGGAAGATTTCCTCCATGATTTCTTCGTAGGTCGGGCCGGTAGGACCGGGGTTGTCGGCACTGGTGAGGGTGCGGGTATCGTTGGGAATGCAACCAGCAGAAGAAGGACTATGTCTGCCTCCACCGTGGTCGATAGGAATTCCGTTTTCGTCTACGGTCATGTTTGTATATCCAACATGTCCTACTCGTCCGTCTGGTGTGGTGCAGAAGAAGTTGTTGGGGTTGTCTTTATAGTATGTAACGTAAAATCCCTCGGGCCGTTTGTCGTATGTGTTTCAGGAACAGTAGAAGGACTCTGAGCTTCAGGGTTATTGCTAATGGGTCCACGATCTTCTTTGCCTACATTCTCAGACCTATCTTTAGATTTTGAAGTTCTCTTAGTTTGGCAGACTTTAGCTACTCCACCTGAAGAGCAATCATTTGTATCTGTCGCAAATGATGTGGTGGGTAAGGATATTAATTGTAGAGCAATTAAAGAAGAGAAAATGGTTTTATAAATATTTTTCATAATTAGTCTTCTACATTTTCGTAATTCATAATTTCCCATTTCTGACCGTTATGCTTCAGCTCAAATTTGAAAGTGTCATTGGTCTTATCCTCATTCACCCAGCTGCGCGAACTACCGTCAGACTCAACATAAATCTCACGATCCCAGTGACGATACGCCTTCCAAAAATACGTATCCCCGCCCTCAGACCACGGCGCACCATCAGCCACAAAATAGTCAACTCCGCCGATAATCCAACCGCCGCTAGCGTAAAGATCCTCAACATCGGCATATGCCTGCAACTCATCTTTAAACTCCGACGACACAAACTGACGAGCCATGGAATAATCACCAGTCTCGGTACCATAGTTAGCCCATTCAACCCACGCTTTAATGGTCTTACGCATACCTTCAACAGACTTTTCGCGGTACCCCTCTTCCGGAGCAGAAGGCTTGGGCACATTCTGTGCATTGCCGTACTTATCAGCCGGGCGGTACTCCCCGTCAGGCGCCTTGAGCCGCCCGAGTAGCCTCGGACAGTAGACGGAGTGGCACTCGCCGAAGGCGACTCAGATGCCGCTGCGGAAGCCGAAGCGGTCTCGCTCGGTGCCGTGGATGCGGTGGCTGCCGCCTCGTTATTTGCCTGCTGGCCGCACGCCGCAAGCAAGGCACCAAGGCCCACAAGTGCGCCGCTACCCAGCAGGGTGCGGCGATTAAAGATGGTCGAATCCATAGAAGATACGCTCCTATTGTCGGTGATGGTGTGTTATTCAGTTACTAGTCGGACCGTTATTCACAGGTCAAACTGACTGCCGGAAGAAAAACAGCCCCGTAGCGCGCCCATCAAGCGCATCAATGCGCTATGGAACACTACAGTTACCACCCTACCGCATGTTTGCGGTCGTTTGCATTCTTTTGGGCGCAACAGCGACTAAACATCACTATTCGGATATTTCATTGCTTTATGCATCAAATATCTCTGTGCCCGCGGAGGCGCCACCTCAGCAGAATTTGTGCCATAGTCTAGCGTCTTCGACCATGGTTTTTAACTACGACCAAAGACACTAACCTATGGCACAAATCCGTAACCCATGACCGACTCTCCGGCTGCGCCAGGTAGGTGAGGGTCGGTTATTGGTTATAACTTAGCCTTTTCGTCGATAGGTTAGTGTCTTCACTGCGGGTTAAAGACCCACGGCGAAGACACTAACCTATCGAAAACTTCGGTCTAAAAAGCAGGCGGCCCCGAACACTTCCGTATCCGGGGCCGCCTGCTGCGGTCATTTACATTCGGTTATTAGTCCCATTCACCGCGCAGAATCTGCTGAACGAATTTCTTGGGTAGCCAGAAGGAGTGCTTCGTGATGCGACGACCGTCGGGCAGTTCGTCGGTGTCCTTGAGCTTGCCTTTTCCGACAAACTCGCCAGGCTTAACTTCGTAGTAGGTCTGGGAGGCGTGAACCTTCGTAAAAAAGTATTCGTTCGCCTTGCTCTGTGGGAAGTTAGTGGAAACCTTAACACCATCCTCACCATTCGGCTTGACCGTCAGCTTAACGCCCTGATTAATGATTTCCTTCGTCTCTTGCCATACCCTCATCAGTTCAGGCTCGAGGGAATCGGGGAAACCCCAGAACTTGACCTGATCCAGGCAGAAGTCACCGGTCTCATTCTCACGGAAAACAACAAACATGAATTTCCTTGAGAAAATCTCGGTGTAAATATGGGATTCTTCCCACTCTTTTTCATTCGCTAGTTCAATAAAATGGTAGTTCTTAAAGGGAGAATCTTCTTTAGGGAGCCCATTTTTATTGACACGAATAGCGCGGATATTCATATTTGCCTTTTTGAACTCGGTGGTATTATCAACGTCTGAAGAAAGGCCAAGAATCTTCCTTACGAGAGTGCTGTTGTGACCCTTGGCGTCGAATTCAACATCAAACTTCTTGCAGAGTTCTTTCTCGCTCTGGCCCCGGTACTTCAGAAGCTTTTCTTCAATAATCTGGGTAAAAGGCTTAGAGGTATCCTGGGCAGCCTTAGCGATACTCTCCTGTTCCTCCTGGCTGAAAACCCTGGTACGGAGGAGAGTTGTCATGTAGCTACTCTTGAGCGACCAGGCGCGCCTATTGGCCAGCTCGGGGCCATAGGGCTGAGTAGTGCGGTCCTTGTCTTTGCCGGCACCCTTGCGGCAGGTTGAAAGGTACATGCCGTCAGATTCGGAAAGCTCGTGTGCGCGTCCGTCCAGGACTTTCTGGGTAATACGTTTATAGTCCTCGAGAATGGTCGGCATATCCTCTTCGGGCCAGTCAAAAAGGAAATTTATCGGTGATATTATTCGAAATATCGCGATTCTTTTGATATTTATAGAACAGAAGCAAAATATTTTGGCACTTATGCCAAAGATGAGTCTGATAAAAATCGTCTAGATTTTCCTCATGAAAATTAAACATGCTGAGGACTAGACGTTCTTTGGCGGAAATAGCGCCGTTCGCGGTCACCCGGTAAGGGGTTGTTTTGATTTCGACCTTTGCGGCAGGGATGTCTGCTTCCGGGGAGCTATTGGGTTCAATACCGTAGCCAGCTTTTTCCATGAGGCTGCCGTAGATTCCCTTGGAGAGCTCGCTAATTTCCTTGCGAGCGGTCGTTGAGGGAGTGCCCTTTTTCTTATCCTCATAGGTTTTGTACTCGGAGTTCTGGAATTTTTCCAGGATGTCATGGAGTGTGCGGCCGATGAGATTCTCCGCTGTGTATTTGAGGATGCTATCAATGCTCGAATCGTCGTAATCAAAAAGGCCCATAGTCGGTGTTCCTTCCGGAAGTAGGGGGGTAGCGGCGGTGCTGTTTCTTGCTTTCATGCTACGTCAGATACGGCAGCTGCGCTCTTTGGCTCGTCACGGATTCTTGTAAACCCACTTGATCTGAATAGCTGTTCTATGTTATAGTATTAGTATTCGAACATATTTACAGAGGACTATAAGGACTACTGACTCATGGATCAGAAAACCACCAGCAGTAGCCAGCCTATCCGAGTTATCGAGCTTTTCGCCGGTGTAGGTGGCTTCCGCTTAGGATTTGAAGGCTATAACGCCAACGGCATGACCCTGCCCTCCGCGGGCCCTTTCACGACTGTTTGGGCGAACCAGTGGGAGCCCCCGGGAACGGTTGGCCGCCAGTTCGCGGCACGCTGCTACCAGGAACGTTTCGGCGAAGAAGCAAACCTCGAAAACCGCGACATCCACGCTGTACTTGATGACGTTGAGGCGGGCCTCTACGAAATTCCCGATGCTGACCTGCTCTGCGGTGGTTTCCCTTGCCAGGATTACTCGGTCACCAAGCCCCTTTCGCAGTCGCACGGCATTGAAGGTAAGAAGGGCGTGCTCTGGTGGGATATTCACCGCGCGCTCGAACTTAAAACCCCCAAATATGTTGTTCTGGAGAACGTTGACCGTCTGCTGAAATCGCCCGCTAAGCAGCGAGGTCGCGACTTCGCCATTATGCTCTCCTGCTTCTACGCGCTCGGTTACAGCGTCGAATGGCGCGTTATCAACGCGGCAGAGTACGGCCACCCGCAGAAGCGTAAGCGCGTTTACATTTACGCCGAACACAACGCCCCCGAATGGGATTTGTCGCGCCGTATCACCCACACCGGTGTTTTGGCAGAAGCATTCCCGGTCAAAACTGCAGAATCTGAGGGTCTTCTCTCCGTCTTCGAAGAGCTCAATGAGGCCGATGAGTTCACCATCTCCGATGACCCCTACTATGAGACGGAACACTTCGGAATTGGCACTAAGACCTCGCCCTTCCAGATTGCCGGTGTCATGCAGAACGGCACCGTGCTCACCAGCAAGGTAGAACCCGACTACCGCGGTGAATTTAAGACGCTCGGTGATGTGGTTCTTCCCGACTCTGAGGTGCCGGAACAGTTCTTTATTGCCCCTGACAAGGTTCCTTCTTGGGAGTACCTCAAGGGTGCGAAGAAGGAAAAGCGCATCAACAAGGCAAGTGGCTTTGAATACTTCTACACCGAAGGTTCAATGTCTTTCCCTGACCCGCTCGACCGCCCGGCGCGTACCATCCTGACTGGCGAAGGAGGCTCGGGAGCCTCCCGCTTCAAGCATGTTGTGATTGGCGATTCTGGTGCGTACCGCCGTCTTGTGCCCGATGAGCTGGATCAACTGCAGGGCTTCCCTCGTGGTTGGACTGACACCGGCATGAGTGACGGTAACCGCGCCTTCTGCATGGGTAATGCCCTTGTGGTGGGTATTCCGCACGAAATCGGTAAGGCTATCGCTCGCCGACACAACCAGTAAGATACAGCCAGTAAAAACGCACAGGAGGTGCAGTAGCCCGAAAGCTATTGCACCTCCTTTTGCATGCCCGGCGGCCTAAGCCAGAGCAGACCTAGACCAGCGCCTCTTCAAGCCAGTTCAAGCCCGAGCGGTGCTCATCCAACAGCTCAAGAGCTCGATTCGGCAACTCAACCTTCAGGCGGGTACCCGCCAACGACTGATACTGCGTATTCCCCAAGCCAGGGTGCAGAAGAAGAGTCCGCGAAGAACTCACGCCCACCAGCTCACTATCAAAAAGCTTATGCAGATCCTTGCGCAGCAGAAGGCCCTCATCCACGCGGTGCTCGCCCTCGCGCGCATAGCTGTACAGGTGCGCCGCATCCAGCGCCGCTGTATGGCAGGCGCCTGTGAACGCGCACATGTTTCCGAAGCGGTTCAACAGCTCCTGACGGAACTGCGGCTGGCCATTGCGAGCCTTGACGGTGCGCATCGTAAAACCGCCCCGAGGATTCACGGGCACCCCGTGAGCCTCGCCAAGGTTGAGCTGGTGAATACCTGAAGTGTTCAGGCTTTCAAGCCACTCAAGGACTTTCGCCGTATCGAGGGCGACAATGCTGTTCTGAGTGTTGTACTTGCCCGGCACACTCAGATCCTTGAATGAGTCCTTATCTGCTGCGCCGATAAGCTCAGTCCAGGTATCACCGTAGTAGGCAATAAACCGCTGAACTGTCTCAGTCTTCTGCGGCGGATTCTTATGCAGACGCTGTTCCGGCTTGAGATTGTCTCTCCTCAGGCACTTTCCATCGCAACGCCACAGCCCATCGGATTTGAAGGTGATGCGGGTACTCCCACAGCTGGGGCAATACGTCATGACCTTATCGGCTTCGTATGACTCAATTTTTCGGATAACGGCCGACCCGAGAAGAATCGAATTATCTCGAATCAGCACGAAGTCACCCTCGCGAACGTTCTTGTGGTTAGGAACTTTCGAGTCGTAAACGTAGCGGAACTCCAGGGCATCATCGTAGACTTTTCCGCTGGCGGCGCTACGGTTCTCTTCATCGGGAACGGAGCGTAACAGCCACGCCTGCGGGAGCCGCATATCAGCTGCGGCGTGCTTGCTCGGGAGGCTGAGGGTCGTCACCACGGACGGGAGAACGAGGTCCGGCAGTGAAGGTGTTGAGTTGTTGTCCATAGCAGCAGCCTAGCAGCCCGGGCGGTTTGCCGCTGCTTGGGTGGTCACCGGCTCACGGGGTAGGGGTGGCGGGTGGTGGAATCCTGTAATTACAAAAATCCTGCCCCGCATCTTCCTCGAAAAGCCACATGTGTTTCGAGAAGCCACCAAACATGTTGCTTTTCGAAACACATGTGGCTTCTCGGCGCAAAAGTTCGGCGCATAAAAACAGCGCCCCGCATAAGTAACATTCACCAGTCACAATGCTATTGATTCGCATCACACGCCGGTGTTTTTAGGTATCCTTGGGGTAACACTCAGACAGAAGCCCGCCCTCCACCTCGAAAGGGGCCGCATGAAAACCTTCTGGACCAACCTACCCCTCACCATCCGCGCGGCAGCCATCTTCTGCTACGCCTACGCCGCGGTGCGCATCCTCAACCTCTTCGCTGAGGCAGGCACCGCACCGCTGACCCCGCGCACACTCCTTGACGGTGCCCTCACCGCGGCTGTCGTCGTCGGTGCTCTCGCCCTGTACCTGGGTAACGCCCTGGGTGCCGCTCTGCGCGCCCGGCGAGAAGGCTACGAGCCCCGCCCGGTCGGCATCATCGTCGCCTACGCCCTCTTCGTGGCGGTGTGCACCTACCTTGCCTACCGCCTCATCGCTTACACCGTGGAGGCGGGTCTCACCTGGCTCTTCCCGCCCGCCCTCGGCCCGGTTGTGACTGCTGTGGGTATGGCTGGTATTGGCGTGATTAACTATGTGCGCCTCCGCCGCACCCTCAAGGACTAACCGGGGAATGGCACTACAAGAAACCCTGTAATTACAAAAAATCTCCCGCACCGGGTGGAGCACACCTCCAAGGCATGCCCCCCAGTGCGGGAGATTTCTATATCAATGGAACGCCGCAGCCTTCACGCTACAGCGCCGCGTGCACCTTACAGGCTCTGCGCCTGAATTGCGGTGATCGCAACAGTGTTGATGATGTCCTCAACGGTGGTACCGCGCGACAGGTCGTTCACGGGCTTACGCAGACCCTGCAGAACCGGGCCCACAGCGGCAGCACCCGAAGACTGCTGAACAGCCTTGTAGGTGTTGTTACCGGTGTTCAGGTCGGGGAAGATGAACACGGTAGCCTGACCAGCGACCTCGCTGCGGGCAGCTTGGTCGACGCAATCGACATGTTCGAAGCGGCGTCGTACTGAATCGGGCCCTCGACCGCGAAGTCGGGGTTCGATGCGCGCACGAGCTCGGTTGCCTCACGCACCACGTCCACGTCTGCGCCAGCGCCGGAGGTGCCGGTCGAGTAGGACAGCATAGCAACCTTGGGGGTGACGCCGAACTGGCGTGCAGTCTCTGCGGATGCCTTCGCGATGTCGGCGAGCTGCTCTGCGTTGGGGTTCGGGTTCACTGCGCAGTCGCCGTAGACCAGAACGCGGTCTTCCATCAGCATCAGGAAGACGGAGGAGACGATCTTGGTGCCGGGGCGGGTCTTGATGAACTCGAGCGAGGGGCGGATGGTGTTCGCGGTGGTGTTCACTGCACCGGAAACCATGCCGTCGGCGATGCCCTTGTACACGAGCATGGTGCCGAAGTACGAGGGGTCGGTCATGCGCTCGCGAGCAGCCTCGATGGTGACGCCCTTGTGTGCACGCAGCTCAGCGTAGGTTGCTGCGAAGTCTTCGGTGTACTCGTTGTTTTCGATGTCGATGATGCGGATCGAGCTGGGCAGTTCGATACCCTCAGCCTGGCAGATTTCTGCAATCTTGGCGGGGTTGCCGAGCAGGATCAGGTCGCAGAAGTCGCGGCGTGCAATGATTTCGGATGCACGCAGGATTCGCACGTCGTAACCCTCGGGCAGGACCACGGAGCGGCGGTTTGCGCGTGCGGTCTCGATGAGGTTGTGCAGGAAGCGCAGCGGGGTCATGGATGCGGGGCGCTCAATTTCGAGGCGTGCGAGCAGTTCGTCCTTGTTGACGTGCTCATCCCAGCCGCCCATTGCTGCTGCGAGCTTGCGCTGGTGGCCGCTTTCGAGGGCGCCGCGGACGCGGGAGACTGCGCGTGCGGACTTGAAGGTGTCCTTGGTGGTGGACAGCACGGGGAACGGTGCGTTGTCGATGAGGGAGCCGACTGCGGTGTTCTTGCCGGGCAGTGAGTCCAGGCCGCCGGTGAGCAGCACGCCGGAGGGTGCGGGGAAGGTCGGTGCCAGTGCGGATGCGAGGGTTGCTGCAACGATGTCTGCACGGTCGCCGGGGACGATAACGAAGTCGCCGTCAACGAACTGGTTCAGGAAGTTGGAGACGTTCATTGCTGCGACCTTGATGCCGTGGATATCGCGGCTGAGGTCTTCTGCCTTGATGCCTTCGGTGTCGAGCTTGAGGGCTTCGGCAACTTCACCGACGGTGGGTGCGTTCAGCTCGGGGATTTCGGGCAGTACGTAGACGGGCAGGTTTGCGTCGCCGCGCTTGACGGACTTCTCGATTTCGTCGCGCAGTTCGGGTTCTGCACGGCCGACGATGATGGCGAGCAGGTCTGCCTTGGAGGCGAGCAGCTCGGTGCGTGCCACGTCGACTGCGGTGACTGCTTCTTCGACGGTTGCTTCTTGTGCGCCGACGATTGCGACGACGGGCAGGCCGAGGTCACGGGCAATCTGGACGTTCAGGTCGAATTCGACTGAGAGCGCGTTGGCGGGCAGGTAGACGCCGTCGACGATTACGACGTCGCTGTTTGCGGCGACCTTTTCGTAGGCGGAGACTGCGCGTGCGGAGATTTCTTCGGTGTCGCCTTCTGCGATGAGTGCGAGTGCGTCGGTCATGGAGACTGCGCCGCCGACCTGCTCTTCGGTCAGGCCGAAGTGTTCACGGATGAGGCGTGCCATGGGGTCGTCGGCGATGGTTGCGCCGTCGAAGACGGGGCGGAAGAAGCCGACGCGGTCTGCGCGCTTGATGAGGGAGTCTGCTAGACCCAGGGCTACGAGGGACTTGCCCGAGTTCTGGGACATAGCGGAGAGGTAAAGACCAGTGGTCATTGTTTTACTGTCCTTCTATGCGATGTTCGGCGCTGGGTCCCGCGGTTGCGCAGGGGTGTATGTGCTCCTGTGCGCGGGTGCGTCGAGCTTATAGGTCATCTTCTATCTTAAGGCGTTGTGGGGGTGGCGCCTAACAGGGTGTGCGGTGCGGTGCGTCATGTGGGCGGGCTGTTTCCCTGTTGTGGTGTGCCGTTTAGGGGTTGGGGATGCGCGCGTACCGCACGCTGTGGCCGGGGGCCCAGATGCCGCGTGCTTGGAAGTACACGCCTTCGTTGCGGTAGCCGAGGCGCTCGTAGAAGGAGACCGCTCGTTCGTTTTCTGCCATGACCCACAGGTAGGAGTTTTCGTCCGGGTAGATGACGGAGTCGTAGAGCGCCTGACCGAGCCCGGTGCCGTGCGTGTGGTTGAGGGTGTACAGGTGTGCGAGTTTGCGGGTGCCTGCGGGCAGTTCGGGGAGGGACTCGGCGCGTTCGAGTTCCCAGGAGGAGGGCTCGCACAGGGAGAGTGCCAGGCCGACCGGCTTATCCCAGTCGATGCGCGCGCCGATGGAGCAGGAGAGCCCGCCGTCGGGGGTCCAGCCGGGCACCTCGTAGGCGAAGAAACCGCGCACGGTGGGGGAGGCGATGTGGCGGTGGAAGTCTTCGAGGTATTCGTTGCGTTCGGCGCGGTGGCGGGCGGTGAAGCTTTCCCCAAGCGTGTCGAAGTAGATCGGGTCGTAGGTTTGCTCCATGCAGTCCAGCTGCAGGTTGACGTATTTTTCGGCGTCGGTCGGTTCAATCGGTGCGAGCGCGTAGCGGCCCTGACATACAAATCCCATGGGTTCTAGTCTACTCAGCCAGCCCCTGTGGAGGCGGTCCTTCGCGGGTGCGTACGCTAGGGGCGTGCAGGCGGTGGCTAAGGGGGCGGCTAGGGGGCAACGGCTAGTGGGCGGCTCTGTTGCTTTGGACCGTGTCGGTTAGGCTAGTGGGTATGGCGAAAAAGAGCAGGGCACCCAAGAACTCCCCCAAAAACCAGAAGAACCAAAAGAACCGCATCGACGATACCGAGAACACCCCCGTGCAGGGTGCCGCCGCTGGCGTGTACCCGATCTCTACGGGTGAGGCGGAGCTGGTCCCCGACGGCTACCACGCCGACGGCTGGCTGCTGCTCATTAATGGTGTGCAGTCTTCCCACGTGATTGTGGGTGAGCCCCGCCAGCTGGATTTTGAGTACATGCGCTGGATCGCGGCGGTCGTCTCCTCGCATGTGGAGGAGCACCTGGACGCCGCGAAGCTGCGCATCACCCACCTGGGCGGCGGCGCGTGCTCCATGGCGCGCTATTTCGCTGACCTGTACCCGACGAGCCGCAACACGGTCGTTGAGCTGGATGCCAAGCTCGCCGAGTATGTGCGCGCCTGGTTCGATATCCCCAAGGCGCCGCGCGTGAAGATTCGTGTGGGTGAGGCGGGTGCCGTCACCGCGACCTTCGCGCCCGCATCCCGTGACGTGCTGATTCGTGACGTATTCGCCGGGGATACCACCCCCGAGGCGCTGACCACCGTCGAGTTCACCCGCACCGTTGCCGAGTCGCTGGCGCCCGGTGGCCTGTACATCCTCAATTGCGGTGATGGGCCGGCGCTGACCGGTGCCCGCGCGGAGGCGTCCGCCTGCTTGAGGTGTTCGAGTACGTGTGCATTGTGGCGGATTCGGCAATGTTGAAGGGCCGCCGCCGCGGCAACGTCATTATTGCCGGCTCCCACGCGCCCCTGCCGGAGGCTGGTTCCGTGCAGGCTGCCGCTATCGCCCGTGAGCTCATGGGTGGAGGCGTGCCCGCCCAGTACTGGGACACCGCGCGGGTTCGCCAGTTCGTGAGGTAGCGGGTTCAGCTACTGTAGTAGGTTTTCGGTAATGACTTAAGTTCTCTGGCCATGACCTAAGTTTTTCGACCATAGGTTAGTGACTTTGGTGGGGGCTTTTAACCACCGCCAAAGACCGTAACCTATCACCGAATTCGGCGGCCCCTCCACGGCAGACGCTACTATAGTGGCATGCGATACACCTACCTTGGCCCCTCCGGCACCTTCACCGAATCCGCCCTGCTGAGCGTCCCCGGCGCATCCGACGCCGAACGCATCCCCGCCACCAGCGTGCCCGACGCGCTCGCACGCCTGAACGCGGGCGAGGTGGACGCCGCCATGGTGCCCATCGAAAACTCCGTGGAGGGCGGCGTGAGCGCCACCCTGGACGCTATCGCAGCCAGCGAGGGTGTACGCATTATCCGCGAGGTGCTCGTACCGATCCGCTTTGTGCTGGTCGCCGCGAAGCCCATCAGCATCGAGGACGTTAAGACCATCTCCACCCACTCGCACGCCTGGGCGCAGGTGCGCGGCTGGGCGCAGGAGAACGTGCCCACCGCCGCCTACCTGCCCGGCTCCTCCACCGCGGCGGCGGCTGTCGGCCTGCTTGAAGAGGGCTGCACCTACGATGCGGCAATCTGCTCCCCGGCGCTGCTCGCCTACCACCCCGAACTGCACGTCATTCAGGACAACATCGGCGACAACAAGAACGCCGTAACCCGCTTCGTGCTGCTCTCCCGCACCGCCGACATCCCCGAATCGACCGGCTCCGATAAGACCACCCTGACCGTGCCGTTGCCCGCCAACCGCGCCGGCGCCCTGCTCGAACTGCTCGAACAGTTCTCCGTGCGCGGCGTGAACCTCTCCCGCATCGAATCGCGCCCCACCGGCGAAGGCATGGGCTCCTACTCGTTCAGCATCGACGCCGACGGCCACATCTACGAGGCACGCATGCGCGATGCACTGCGCGGCCTGCACCGCGTCTCCCCGACGCTGAAATTCCTCGGCTCCTACCCGCGCGCCGACCACGAAACACCGAAGTCGACGCCATCCACTCCGATGGCTCCTTCGACGCCGCACACGAATGGGTTGAGTCGCTCTTCCCGAACGGTCGCCCCGCACAGCTGCAGCGCCGCTAGACACCCCCGCACCTACCCGCGCCCCACCAGCGCAAACCCCGCCCACAACCCACCGCAAGATTAGGTAGGATAAAACAGTGATTGATATTAACCTCCTCCGCGAAAACCCCGACGTCTTCCGCGCCTCCCAGCGAGCACGCGGCAAGGACGAAACCCACGTCGACCGCATCCTCGAAGCCGACACCGCACGCCGCGCACTCATCGGTGAATACGAGACTCTGCGCGCCGAGCAGAATGCCTTCGGCAAGAAGGTCGCCAAGGCACCCAAGGAAGAAAAGCCCGCCCTCGTCGCACAGGCGAAGGAACTTGCCGCCCGCGTCAACGAAGCAAAGGCAGCCTCCGAAGCGAAAACCGCCGAATACGAGGAACTGATCAGCAGCATCGAAAACCTCATCATCGACGGCGTACCCGTCGGCGGCGAAGACGACTACGTAGTCGTCAAGAAGGTCGGCACCCCCCGCGACTTCACCACCGAAGGCTTCGAACCGCGCGACCACCTCGAAATCGGTGAACTCGTCGACGGTATCGACATGGCACGCGGCGCGAAGGTCTCCGGCGCACGCTTCTACTTCCTCAAGGGCCAGGTAGCACGCCTCGAACAGGCACTCATGTGGATGGCGCTCGACCTCGCAACCGAGCACGGCTTCACCATGATGACCACCCCCACCCTGGTACGCCCCGAAATCATGAACGGCACCGGCTTCAACGTCAAGCACGACGACGAAATCTACCGCCTCGAACGCGACGACCTGTACCTGGTCGGCACCTCCGAGGTGGCGCTCGCCGGCTACCACACCGACGAAATTCTCGACTTCGAGAAGGGCGCGAAGAAGTACCTGGGCTGGTCCTCCTGCTACCGCCGCGAGGCAGGCTCCGCAGGTAAGGACACCCGCGGCATCATTCGCGTGCACCAGTTCAACAAGGCTGAAATGTTCGTCTACTGCCCCGTCGAGCAGGCAGAAGAGATGCACGAGAAGCTGCTGTCCCTCGAAGAGGAAATGCTGCAGCGCTGCGGCCTCGCATACCGCGTGATTGACACCGCCGCAGGCGACCTGGGCACCTCCGCAGCCCGCAAGTTCGACTGCGAGGCGTGGGTCCCCACCCAGGGCACCTACCGCGAGCTGACCTCCACCTCGAACTGCACCACCTACCAGGCGCGCCGCCTGAACATCCGCGAGCGCACCCCGGACACCGTGGACGAGGCAGGCAACGTGCGTAAGGGCCGCACCCGCTCCGTAGCGACCCTGAACGGCACCCTGGCGACGACTCGCTGGGTGGTTGCCATCCTGGAGACTCACCAGCAGGCAGACGGTTCCGTACGCATCCCGGAGGCACTTCGCCCGTACATGGGTGGCGCTGAGGTTATCCCGGCAGTAGCTGCTGAATAATCTCACAACCAGTTGAAAAACCCGCTCACCGCGTAAACGGTGGGCGGGTTTTCGCGTATCCCGGTAGTCTAAGAACTATGCCTCTTTACCGTAAACTCCTTGGTGTTTCTGCGGCGGCGGCTCTGACCGCCTCCGTCACTCGTGCCCGCCGTGAAGCGCGCCGACGCGCTATCGAACTGGGCGCGCCCTTCGGCGTTCTGCCGACCCTGCCCACCGGGCAGGCACAGCGCGTGGGCGTGGTGTACAACCCCAGCAAGCCCGGCGCTGCGGCGGCTGTCGAGATCCTGGAACGTATCCTCGCGGCGAACGGCCACCCGCAGGCGCTGGTGCGCACCACCCGCGTGGACGAGCCCGGTTCTGAGGCTGCCCGTGAGCTGATCGCTGAGGGTGTTGACCTGCTGATTGCTGCCGGTGGTGACGGTACGGTGCGTGCTGTGGCGGCGGCGCTGGCGCATCATGAGGGACGCAAGCCGCGTCTGGGTATTCTGCCGATGGGTACCGGTAACCTGCTGGCGCGTAACCTGTACATTCCGGTCAGTGACGTGGCGGCGTGCGTGAATATTGCGCTCAACGGTGCAGGTCAGAGCGTTGATGCGATTGAGATGACGACGACGAGCACCCCCGGCGAAGAAACCGAACACACGTTCTTTGTGATGAGTGGTGCCGGCTTTGATGCGCTTGTCATGAATGATACGAACGAGGAGATTAAGGCGAAGTTCGGTTGGGTTGCGTACGTGCAGTCCGGCATGAAGCATATGCTGGGCAGGTCGCACCCGGTGCGTATTAGCGTGGACGGTGGGGAGCCTCGTACTCTGCCGATGCGGTCGGTGCTGATCGCGAATTGTGGTCGCCTGCAGGGTGGTATTCGCCTGGCGGATATGACGGATGTGAATGACGGTAATCTTGAGGTGATTGTGGCGTCGCCGCGTGACCTGGTGGAGTGGGGGCTGCTGATGGCTAAGGTTACGCGCCGCACGATTTTGGGTTCGCCGCGCATTGAGCTGCCGGTGATTCGCCACCTGGTGGGGTCTGAGGTGGTGTTGGAGTTCCCGGATGGTGCGCAGCCGGTTGAGGTGGATGGTGACCCGGCACCGTCGGCGCACCGTATTAGTGCGCGGGTGCTACCTGCCGCCGTGGAGGTGGCGGTCCACCCAGAGGTGCTTTAGCGGGCTCCTAGAGATGCCTTAAACGTATAAACGCGGTGGGGCACGACCTGTTAAAGGTCGTGCCCCACCGCGTTTTATTGCCCGTGTAGGCTGTTAGGTTTTAGGAGCCCCAGGTAATGAACTCGTCGGGGTCAACGTTGCTAATTCCAGGAATAGTCGTGGGAGCCCAGTAGTGCCAGTCACCGTCGTGCCACTCCATGACTGCATCCCAGCTACGGTATGCGCCTGAGGGAATCTGGAAGAGCAGACGCACAGTCGCACGCTCCGGGGTGTAGGAGATATAGCGGTAGCCAGCAATACGCACTACAGTGCGGGTTTTAGTGTCTTTCAGTCGGTCCTCACGAATTTTTTCAGCGCCCGGACCAACGACAGTCGGCATATAGGCTTCTGGTGCCTCGTTAATCTCGATGGTTGCCCACATAGCAGCATACAGCGCGCCCTTGGCAGAGTGCTCAAAGCAGTTGCGAATCGGGGAGTTTGCCATCGGACCAGCGGTCTTCGATACGGGGCCAGTCCAGCCAGCATCGGTGGTTACCCATGTGGTGTCCTTGGGTGCTGCGTCTAGTACCGCCTGGTCGTCTGAGGCGCCAGCACCACAGGTGCCTGCCGCTACCGTCGACGTAGACTTCGACTGAGCTGCGCCATTCGAGTTGCCTGCGGCGGAGGAAGTGGAATTATCGCCGCCGCGCGGAATCAGCACGATGACCAGTACAACGAGGAGGGCGACGACAGCTGCTGCTAGTCCGAACGCCCAGCGGGGGATAGTTACTCCGCCCTTGTTCTCCATAACAATCTCCAAAATACGTAGACCCCGCAATTTCGGGGCGCGACAAACCCACCCCCGGCAGGAGGGCAGAGATTGAATGAGTGATGAGAAACTATGCGGTGCCGAAGCAGAAGTGTCTGAGCCAGAACACAACATCGAGGACTGCAAGACGCAAAAATACGGCGGCACGTATTTATCGGTGTCAAAAGATACCTTATCATGCCTACAGATATCCTGCAGGCGCTCGCCCTGAGCTACCATGATATGAGCTGGACTGCACGAAAAACACCGAATTTCTACCGATAATCCGGTGCCGAACCATGCACCCACTATGCGTCAACGCCCGACGCAGACACCAACCGCAGGCGGTCGCAACGCTACATTGCCCCGCCTCGACACATCACGCCGATACATAGAACCGTTCATCAGAGAAAGCCCCTCTCCATGACCCGCAAAATTACTGCCGCCGCCGCTGTTCTCGCCCTGCTCGCCACCGGCTGCTCCGCTAGTACTGATAGCTCCGCACCGGGCGGAACCCTCATCACCGGCGGAACTTCTACCGCCACCAGCACCCCCACCCCCAGCTCTACTACTCCTGCACCTACAACCACCACCGCAGGTCGTACCCCCACCGTCACCGAGGTGACCGCCTCCCCGAGCGCGACGGCAAGCACCACCGCAGCATCCACCATTGCGGCTGCAACCCAGACCCCGACCGTGAGCCTTGATCCCTCACCTCTGGCGGGAACCGGTGGCGGACCTCAGCAGCCCTCCAGCGTTCCCACCCTCAATAGCATCACTGACGAAGACCGCGGTCGTGCCCTTGAAGCCGCGAAAGCAATTGTCACCGCCTACACCAGCGGCAAGCCGTACAAGGAGTGGTCTGAAGAGCTCTACCCGATGGTCGACCCCGAAGTGCAGAATGAGTACGGGCCTAAATCGCGTATTGACCTTTTGAAAGGAACCGTAATCAGCGCTGAACTGGTTGATGACCCGACCCTGAAAGTTCCTGGTGGGGATAACCCCTACTGGCTCACGGTTTGCGTACGAGTCGAGGGAAGCCTCAGCCCCGCCTACTACGTGCGTTTGCACCGTACTGCGGAGCGACCCAATAAGTGGAAGGCGTCTCATATCCTTGAGCCGCAGGGCTACAAGCTCTTTGTTGAAAAACGACTCAAGCGGTAGAGCAAGTAGAGCGGTGGGTGCGGCTTCCCACTAAGATGTGCCCCTGCAGGGGGCAGATGTGGGGGCCTTCCCGGTGCCTAACCACCTGTTTGTGACCTGGATTATGAAAAAAATCGCGGTTTTTTCACTATTTCCTGAAAATCAGAGGGGATAGTGAAAAAATTGGCGATTTTTTACACTATTTTTCTTGCTGCCCACCTCGGTGTAGTCCTCGTTTCTAGACGTTGCGCCCCAACAAAAATCCCATGTATCAGCTCTGTGGCTGTGGAGGAATTTATTTTCAGAATATTCTTGGGTACCCCAAAATACCGCCTTATCTTGTCAGGGGTATCCCATATGATTGTGGATATGAGAGATGTCCACACTGGTTATCTCTATAGCTCGTAGGAGAGGAGGAGACGCCATGGCTAAGACGACCAGCACTGACGCTGCCACCATGAATCGCGCCTACAAGCTCCGCCTCGACCCCACCCAGGCACAGGTATCTGCTCTGGCACAGTGCGCAGGCGCAGCACGCTACGCCTACAACCTCCTCACCGCCCACAATCTCGATGTCTCCCGCGCCCGAGCAGACTACTGGCACGCTCGCATTGACGCAGGCGACGATGAGGCCACGGTTAAGGCCGAGCTTAAGACTTTAGCCAAAAGCGATGCAGCGTATAAGTCCATTGGTTATGCGGCGTACGGAACCCAGTACCTGACCCCTGAAATTAATCGCCACCGCGCCGCAAGTAAGGCGATTGAGTCTGGCGCCAACCCTGCCGCCGTATGGCCCGAGACCGAGCGATCCTCCGAGCCATGGTTGCACACTATCCCCCGCCGAGTCCTCGTCTCAGGACTACAATCTGCCGACAAGGCATGGAAAAATTTCTTTGACTCCCGTACTGGTGCCCGTGCTGGCCGACTTGTCGGCACGCCCCGCTTCAAGCGTAAGGGTGCTAGCCGCGATTCTTTTACCATCCCTACCCCGGAGACTATCGGCGCTTACGGTACCCCTTACAAGCAGGGTGAGCCTGAATATGCACGCCGTAAGGCACAGCTGAAGAGCCGCGGCATCAAGACCGCCCCGACCATTGAGGACTACCGCCACGTACGCCTTTCGCACCTGGGCGTTATCCGCACCCATGACACTACGAAGCCGCTGGTGAAGGCTGTGCGTGCTGGTGCTCAGATTCGCTCTTACACGGTCTCTCGTACTGCTGACCGTTGGTATGTCTCCATTCTCGTGGAGCTCACCTGCCCGTCAGCCACCCCCACCCGTGCCCAGCGTTCCGCTGGCGCCGTCGGTGTAGACCTGGGCGTACGCTACCTCGCCGCGCTCTCTGACGAGCAGGCCCCGCAGCGCTTCGCGCGGTACTCGTCCTTGGAGTTCACCGGTGACGGTGCCCCCACCCTGGCTAACCCCCGCTGGGCACGTACCTCCGAGCGCCGCCTGGTACGTCTACAGCGTGCCCTCGCACGCGCCCAGAAGGGCTCTAATCGCCGTGCCCGTATTGTGCAGCAGATTGCACGGCACCACCACCTAGTAGCCTTGCGCCGTGAGTCTGGGTTGCATCAGGTCTCTAAGCGTCTGAGCACCGGGTACACCCTCATCGGGCTTGAGGACTTGGCTGTGGCGGGTATGACCGCCTCAGCTGCCGGTACCGTCGAGGCACCGGGCAGGCGTGTGCGTCAGAAGGCCGGGTTAAACCGGTCTATTCTGGACGCCGCTTTTAGTACCCTACGCCGTCAGCTGGAGTATAAGGCCAGCTGGTACGGCTCACAGGTACAGATTATTGACCGTTTCTTTGCATCCTCTCAGACGTGTAGCGCCTGCGGAGCACGAGCGAAAATCAAGCTCGGACTCCACGTGCGTGTCTTTGAGTGCGCAGCCTGTGGTGTGCGGATTGATCGTGACGTGAATGCGGCACGTAATATTCGTGCGGAGGCTGTACGGATGTATGAGACGCAACTCGTCCCCGGCACGGGGGAGAGTCTAAACGGACGCGGAGTTACTGACTCTGATGCTGCCGGTTCGGTGGTGTTGGGGGATGTGGCGTTGGATGCGTCAAGGCCAGCCGCCACTGGCGGCGGGTCACCGTAGGCGAGTAATCGTCTACTCATCCCCTTTATATATGTATACGTGTGGAAACTGAATATTTTTAGGCTTCTGCTAGGCATCGTGCCTTGTGGCTGAGTGTATTCCCTGTATGCGCGGGGATGAGCCCCAAACCACCAACGAAATCGTCCCACTCGGCAAGTATTCCCTGTATGCGCGGGGATGAGCCTCAGACGGATTATAAGCCGGGGAATCGATATTAGCTTTCCCCGTATGCGCGGGGATGAGCCGGAGTTCTTGTGGCACGTCATAAGAACTATGACGTTTTCCCCGTATGCGCGGGGATGAGCCCTATGGGCAAAAATCTTAGGTGCCCTATTCTCAGTTTTCCCCGTATGCGCGGGGATGAGCCCATCAGTGTTTCCATAGGAGTCTCCTAGAGGAAGTTTTCCCCGTATGCGCGGGGATGAGCCCACTCTCAAGCAGAGCCAGGTCAGCAGACCGCAGTTTTCCCCATATGCGCGGGGATGAGCCCCCGCCCCTCCTGCCCCCGACGCTGCCCCAGTAAAAACCCCCGCCAAAAACACTGCCGGGGCCGTCTCGCACGCAGGCTCGAAAAGTGCGAGAATGGAGCAGAAAAGAAAACTACGAAAGAGAAGATACTTTCATGCTTATTCTCGTTGTGAACGCCGGTTCTTCTTCCCTGAAGTACCAGGTGCGTGACACCTCCCTGCCCGAGGCAGAGCAGATGCTGACCTCCGGCCTCGTCGAAAATATCGGCACCGACGTGCCCAACCACGAGGTCGCATTCGACATTATGTCCGAGAAGCTCGAGCCCGTCCTGCACGGCCGCGAGCTGCAGGCAGTCGGCCACCGCGTGGTGCAGGGTGCAGAGAAGTTCACCCACCCCACCCTGCTGACCGAGGAAGTTGTCCAGCAGATCGACGACCTCTCCCCGCTGGCACCGCTGCACAACCCCGCACACGTTCAGGGCATGCGCGCAGCAATGCACAAGTGGCCCTCCCTGCCGCAGGTCGCTATCTTCGACACCGCGTTCCACTCCACCATGCCCGAAGAAGCATGGCGCTACGCAATCCCCTACGACCTGGCTGACAAGTACAGCATCCGCCGCTACGGCTTCCACGGCACCAGCCACGAGTACGTCTCCCACGTTGCAGCTGACATGCTCGGCATCGCACGTGACGAGTTCAACGGCGTTGTCGCACATCTCGGTAACGGTGCGTCCGTGACCGCTGTGAAGGGCGGCAAGTCCGTGGACACCTCCATGGGCTACACCCCGCTGGCTGGCCTGATCATGGGCACCCGCTCCGGCGACATTGACCCCTCGGCGCTGACCACTATCCTGTCTCGTGAGGGCATTGACGGTGAGCGTCTGGACACCATCCTGAACAAGGAGTCCGGTCTGCTCGCACTGGCTGGCTCCAACGACATGCGTAAGGTCGTTGAGGCTGCACAGTCCGGCGACGAGCGTGCACAGCTGGCACTGGACATGACCTCCTACCGCCTGATGAAGTACATTGGCGGCTACAACCTGGTTGTTGGCGGCGCGCAGGCACTGATCTTCACCGCTGGTATCGGTGAGAACTCCGGCGACTTCCGTAAGCTGGTCCTGGACCGCCTCGGCGCACTGGGTATCAAGTACAACGAGGAAGAGAACGCTAAGCGTTCCCCCGAGCCGCGCGTGATTTCCACCGAGGATTCCGCAATCAAGGTGCTGGTCATCCCCACCAACGAGGAGAAGGCTATCGCTGAGGCTACCGAGGAGCTCGTCAAGAGCCTCTAAGCCCCACGCACCCCGCCGTGTAGGCGGCCCAGCGTAAAGTAATCCGCCGCAGCGCCCATTCAATGGGTGTTGCGGCGGATTTCTTTATGCCCGCAAGGCGGTGCGCCTGAGTCTCTGCACTGCGCATCCCGGCACTGCGTATCCCTGCACTGTGGCGTACTGTAGCGTCGCGAATGGGCATTCTATGAGAAAAAGCGCATTCACATTCACTAGTACGTGCCCAAAAACGATAGAGTGGAATCAGATAACACTCGATACGAAGCGGACGAGACATGACTCAACCCCCTGAAAACCACCAGCAGCCCGGCGGGCAGTTCAACGCCCAGCCTGGCCAGCAGGCATTCCCTGCCCCCGGTGAGCCCCTCCCGCAGGACCTCTCCGCCGGCTGGCTCCCCGAAGACGAGCGCCAGAAGCCGGTCAGCCCCCTGCCCCAGCCGAGGCTCTTCGCCTACCAGTCGATGCTGCCGCCGAAGGTGCTGCACGCGCTACGTCACCCCCTCCGAAATCCCGTGGCTGGTCGCCGCCTACGCGGTTACCGCGGTCGGCTACATTGTGCTGTTCATGGCGCTGGCTGACCTGTTCAGCTCGATGATGCGTTACGTCTTCAGCTCAACCGGTGAAGGCTCGGTTCGTGTACCTTCTTCCGGTAGCACCACGGCAAGCATGGAAGACCTGATTTTCCAGACGGTTGGCCTGCTCATCCTGGGCCCGATTGCTGTGTTCATTGTTCGTGCGATCTACTACGCACAGCAGCGTGTGCGCGGTGTGCGCATCACCCCCACCCAGTTCCCCGAGGCGTACCAGATGCTCGCCGAAGCAGCTGAGGCGGCAGGTCTGCGCCGAGTGCCGGATGCGTACGTTGTTCTCGGTAACGGCACCATGAACGCGTTCGCGGCAGGTCACGGCTTCCGCCGCTACATCTGCCTGTACTCTGACCTGTTCGAGATCGGCGGTAAGTCCCGTGATCCGGAGGCGCTGCGCTTCATCATTGGCCACGAGGTGGGCCACATCGCCGCAGGTCACGTCGGTTATTTCCGTCTGATTTTCACTACGCTGTTCAACCAGATTCCGGTGCTGTCGAGTGCGCTGTCCCGCTCGCAGGAGTACACCGCCGACAACTTCGGCTACCGCTTCTGCCCCGAGGGTGCCGAGGGCGCTGTCAAGGTGCTTGCGGCAGGTAAGTACCTGAACAAGCAGGTCAACTTCGATGAGCTTGCCGACCGTGCCGTCACCGACCGCGGCCTTGCCGTCTGGTACGTGAACCTGCTGGCAAGCCACCCCGTTCTCACCTGGCGTGCGCACGCGCTGCGTGACCGCACCCAGCCCGGCCGCCTGTTCTGGCGCCCGACGGAGAACCCGGTCAAGGACGCCGCACCGCGCGTTCCTGTCCTGATCCCGGCGGCGGAGCCGGTGCACATGTGGCCCGACCCGATTCAGTCCACCGAGTTCATGCGTGAACACCAGGACGCGTGGGCTGACCACACCCTGGAAACCGTGGACGTGTACCCCAAGCCTGAGAACGCCCCCGCGTTCGATGCGAACTCTACGCTGTTCGCTGGCTGGCTCACCGAGCAGGCTCGTGCCTTCCACGGTCAGCGTTGGGAGGCGTACGCTGCCGCCGGTGGCGCGCCGGCACCGGGTGCTCCCGGTGGCCCGCAGGCACCCGCACCGGATCAGCCGTCTTACGGTCAGCAGCCCGGCTTCGGTCAGCCTGCCGCAGGCCAGTCTGCTCCCGAGCAGCCTTCTAATGGCCAGTCTGCTCCCGAGCAGTACGGTTACGGCCAGTACGGTAGCTCTTCTGAGGGCGGCTCGTACGGTCAGGGTTACGGCTTTGACGGTGATAAGAAATAGTTCCTGAGCGGTATGCCCAAGAACTTTGATGAACCCGCTGGGGTGCGTAAGGCGCCTCGGCGGGTTCAGCCGTTAACTGCCTCGTGCGTGACCCTCAGGTGAGAAGGCGCTCCCGCCACCGCATCCGCAGCGTGATGCGGTCATAGAATGGAAACCATGCTCTCATCACTTCGCTCTATCAAACTTGACCCGCTGCTGACCATGCTCATTAGCGCGGTCATCCTCGCCATTATCGTGCCGGCGCGCGGCGACTTCGCCGAATGGTTCAGCGCCGGAACAAAGTTCGCGGTCGCCCTGCTGTTCTACCTGTACGGCGCTCGCCTCTCCACCGCGGAGGCTATTCGCGGCCTGACCCACTGGCGTCTGCACCTGATGATTCTGAGCTGCACGTTCGTGCTGTTCCCCCTGGTCGGTTTGGCGCTTTCACCGCTGCGTCTTGTGCTCGGTGATGGGCTGTACATGGGCATTCTGTTCTTGACCTTTGTGCCCTCGACCGTGCAGGCGTCGATTGCGTTCACCTCGATTGCGGGCGGTAACGTGGCGGCGGCGATTGTGAGCGCCTCGCTCTCTTCGATTGTGGGTGTGGTGGCGACCCCGCTGCTCGCCATGCTGCTGATGAACACGGGGCATATTGAGTTCTCCGGAACGGTCTTCCTGGACATCGCCATTCAGCTGTTTCTGCCGTTTGTGCTCGGTCAGCTGACGCGCCGCTGGGTGGGCGAGTTCGCCAAGAAGCCGACCACCAAGTGGTTGGATAAGTTCTCGGTCATGATGATTGTGTATTCGGCGTTCTCTGCCTCGGTGGTGCAGGGCGTGTGGACGCGCGTGGCGTGGTGGCAGATCGTGCTGCTGGTTGTGCTCATGGCGATTATTGTGGTGTTCATGCTGTGGCTGACCGACCAGCTGGCTAAGCGTCTGGGCTTCAACCGTGCCGACCGCATTACGATTCAGTTCTGCGGTTCGAAGAAGTCGCTGGCGGCTGGCCTGCCGATGGCAATCATTATTTTTGGTGCGGGCTCGCTGGGTCTGATGATGCTGCCGATCATGATTTTCCATCAGGTTCAGCTGATGATTTGTACCTGGCTTGCGGGCCGCTATGCGCGCCTGGATGTGGTGGGTGCCGCCTCCGCGAAGGAAGTTCAGTAGGGGCTTGAACCCTACCTGCCGGGGTGCTCGCCAGGTGCTATTGGGGGCCTCTGAACCTGTGATATAAGCCTCTGATGAGGGGTTTTAATGGGGTCTTTGGGTCTAGTCGACCTGCCTGCGAAGTGATGTTGCGCGCATTCATCGAAAAACTCTCTGACTAGTGCATATGCGTGCAAAATGTGGTATTAGTACTGGTCAGTTGGTTTTCTGTGGGTTATGTGCACTCTATTGCATCAAAGTGACCGGGGAGACAATCAACACTATCGGGTGTTGAGCGGTGAAAAAGCCCCAATTTTGCCCTAGAATATTTTGTCGATGGGTTAGACAGATTTGCATCCTGTATGCAAGAATTTATGACTCATATGGGAATGGTTGAGATTCACTCCCTCACACCGCCCACGAGCATTGATGCAGCGGATTCACTCCCCGCCCGCATCCCACACCGGAGGAGACTCACTCACTCAACCGGAAGGAAGCTCAAAACCATTTATTCACTCAAACACAACTGGATACACTCAGCTTAATGACGCGCTTAGATTCTATCTATGCGCTAATCGCTGTCTGTATCCGCCAAGAAAGAGGACACTCCATGGCTACCATCATGAGCGTGAACGTATGCGATTCCAAGTACAATGCTGACCCCACCGGCGTACGAGACTCCACTAGTGCTATCCAGAAGGCTATCGATGATGTTGCTGCGCAGGGCGGCGGCTCCGTGGAGATTCCCGGCGGCATGTACCGCGTCTCCTACCCCTTCATCGAAATGAAGCACCGCGTCGAGATCTTCGGCCACGGTCAGGCAACCCGAATCGTCGCTTTCACCGACAAGAGCATCCCGTCGTCTAAGAACGGTAGCTACGAATGCACCGGCGTTTTCCACACCGGTAGCTACACCACCCCCATGAGCGGTGGCACCAACCAGAACAAGCCCATGCGTATGGGCGTGCGTGACCTGTTCATCCGCACCAACAAGTACAACCTGCCGCTGGATTCTAAGAGCAACCAGATTTTCCTGGAGAAGCACACCCAGCCCGTCGACAACGTTGCAGGCGTCATCTTCCACACCCGCATTGCGGACGCTAACCCCGGTGAGCCGGACGCAGTGCCCACCCTGTCCAACATCGAAATCTGGGACACCGCTATCGGCGTTGCGATCCTGGGTCTGGACGACCAGGGCATGAAGATTGATAAGATCCGCATCCGCCAGACCCTGCGCCAGGGCCTGCTGGTCGGCAAGCCCGTCGGCCACCCGCTGCGTGCCCGTGAGGGTGACACCCCCGGCGCGGCAGATAACAAGTTCTCCATGATTGACGTTTCTGACGCAAACATGAGCTTCGGCACCTACGCGGGTATCGAGATTTACACTTCTCAGTCCAAGTTTGAGGCGTCCACCAGCTGGTTCAACAAGCGCAACCAGGGTAAGAACGCCCTGTACGAGGTGAAGACCCGCCACGTGGGTGCGGGCTGGTTCATTCAGGGTACCCGCAACATGTTCATTGGCTGCACCGCCCAGGAGAACGCCGGTCACGGCTGGCTCGTGGAGTGGGGTAACAACCAGTTCATTGGCTGCCTGGGCGAGTCTTCGAGCTTCCAGGATGCTGTTACCGGCGCCGCTCGAGGTGACGAGGCGGCGAACTGGTACATTGGCCGTAACGCACGCGGTAGCCGCTTCGTGGCTCCTCGTTCGCACAACCCTTACAGCTGGGCGAAGGCTTCCCTGTACGGTTTCTACATTGAGAACAACATTCGCGATATGCACATTACGACTGCATCTGCGAAGGATGACCGTATTGGCGAGAACAACATGATTGGCCGCCGTGTTCACGTGACCGGTGCTATGGGCGATAACGTGCTCATCGAGGTGGATCATATTCGCCACGCGACTTTCGCGCCGAAGCAGCTGGAGAAGCGCGGCAACGGCGTGTTCATGGGCTAACCCTCGCGGGTTAGGCTCTGCGAGCTGAGGCTCGCGATGACAAAATCTTAAAACGCATACGCTTGAGGGGCGGGGATCACTCCCTGCCCCTCAAGCATTTAACGCCCTGTTCTGGGCGTTGGTAGTAAGTGGTGCAGTGTCTATCGTCGATTAGCTCTGTACATTGCGGTACTCTTGAGCAAAAGCTGACCTCTTGGTGCTAGGTCCAGCGCGTGCCAATATATTTGTCGCAACATGCTCAACTTGCCGCACCAGAATCACTCTCTGCCGTATTTGCTTATTATGCTGTCATCAATCTCTTGATGAATCCGCTTGTGGATGTGTTTCTAGTAGATAATCTGAGCCTGATCGTTCAGGAATCTACCAATAAATATCAATGAGAAAAATTTTCAAAAATTTTCTCAAATGGGGTAGCGCCACATACATAAGCACATTACACTTGAGTGCATAAGCCCCAGCTTGGTGCGATGTAAGCCCCAGCTTGGTGCGATGTAAGCTCCAGTCTGGTGTAAATAAAACCAGACTGGACTTATTTGTTTCCAGACTGGTGTCAAAAGACAACATAGTCTGAAGGAGTAAAAATGTCGGCAGTATCTACTGTTCACGTTCCGCCCCATGTGAGCATGGCTGATCGCATGGCCGTAGGCGCACTGAGCGCCCCCGCCCGCCTCAAGAATAAGGCTGATGAGCTCATCGTTCGATACGATGCATGGTTCCTCGTCCTCCTGGCCGTACTGATGGTGGCTGCATTCGGTTTCTTTGTTGCTATGTCCATCTGGTGCTTCCAGCAGGGCAAGGGAACCTTCTCCGGTGGCTGGAGGTGGAGCCTGCACGGTGTTTCCCTCTTCATTGAGTGTCGTTAGTAGGGTACTCAGACTCTACATTTGAGAACTGTGGAAGGGGCAGTGGCTTCCATGGGCTCACCTGCCCCTTCCGCAATAATTTGCAATCACCGAATAGTTTCTAGTTAACACACGACGAAGGGTGTGACATAAATGCTTCTCGACGCGCACGATATTACCTACGCGTACGGGGCTGGGAAACCCGCCCTCACCGACGTTCATCTCCAAGTTTCTCCTGGGGAGATTCATGGATTGATTGGACCTAACGGCTCTGGAAAATCCACGCTCATGAAACTGATAAGTAACCTTCTCCACTCCAAGAAAGGCGATATTCAGATTAGTGGTCATGAGCACCAGAGCCTTGCTGCTCGTACCTCCTTGATGTACCTGGCAAGCAACGACTATCTACCGGAGTTTTTGACTGGTCTGGAATATCTACGCTTTATCCATTCTTTGTACAAGGAGAAAGTGGATGAGAATGCTGTAGCGGAGTACTTTAAGCGTTACCAGATGACGGGTCGACAGCACGACCTGATGGAAGATTACTCCCACGGTATGCGCAAGAAAACTCAGCTCATTGCAGCGTTGCTATTGCGTCGACCGCTCACTCTCATTGATGAGACGCTAACGGAATCGACATCGATGCAATTTACACCTTTGAACGAGATATGCGTACATTACGCAATGAAGGATGCGGAATCCTGCTATGTAGCCACGACTTCACGCTCCTAGAAAGGTGCGCAGACCGTGTTACCTTCCTCCACCGCGGCGTAGCGCTCGAGGATGACGCTACCGACGTTCTTCTAGAGCGCTATGGAACTCTCGATGCTATGGTCCGAAAAACTGTGGATGAAATCGAGGGGGACCTATGAGGTTCAGCGCGGTATATCAGCTCGTTCACTTCTATTTCCTCTTCCTGCGCCGCCGTGTTTTAGGAAGGGGAGTTCTGGCAAATCGACCAATTCGTTATGCGGCATTCTTGGGGGTATTAGCACTATACGCCGGATATATTCTGCTGAGTATCAGTGTTGTGCGCCAGACGTTCAATAATCCCGAAATAGTAGCGCCGATTCTGGAAGGAATGGGTATTGCATCTGTTTTCTGGGTTGCCGCGTTTTACACAATTGTGCGAATTCTATTCCTGAAAGCAGATGAGCTAACAGAACTTACGTACACTCTTCCTGCGACCAATAAGGAACGCTTGATTGCAAGTGTTGTGTTCGAGATGCTTCTCGTCGGAACAGCTACTATTGCTCTTTCAAGTGCGCTGGCTATTGCTTGTAGCATTGTCGTGGGGTGGGATGCAGCAAGGCTTTTCTTGCTCTGTGTCGTGTCACCGGCTCTTGTTACTTACCTGATTCTGCTAGTAATTCATTTGGGAGTAGAGCGACTCCTTGCCCTCGTGGGAATGGTGCGTTTGCGCGGTCTTGTGATTCCTGCCCTTCTTGTGGGTCTTATGGCTATTACATTTAGCCTGACGCGTGACCAAAGCGTGGAGTACATGCGGCTTCGTTTCTTCGAAGATACTATCCCGTGGGTTCCCCAGCTGGCCTTTCTCCGTATTGAGGAAGCTGTCGGAGGGGTATTAGGAGCAGCAAGTGCTGTACTTGCCTTGCTGGGAGTATGTGGACTGCTATTAGCTCTAGCTATAGCATTTGCGCCGAAGGACTACACTCCGCTCAGGAGCTACTTCCTTGCTCTACCTGGAAGTTTGCGAGTACTCGATTTGGCACTTTGGTGCTAATGCAGTTCCGTAGCTTTGAGAACCAGTTTGTGTTGATAGCTTCGGTGGTGGCAGCTTTCGCAATTCCTTGGAAGAGCTGGGATATGCCTCCGGCGTACATTCTTCTTCCTGCTTTCTTGGGAATCTACGCGTACGCTTCCTCTGAACCTCTGCGTCGCCTCACTCCGTTCCGCCAATCGGCGGGTGTGTTTTACCTTCAGCTGATTGGTTCGCAGGCCACGATCATGCTTACGCTAGGTGCAGTTCTTGGAACGGTTTATCTATCGCAAGGGGGTCAGCTATCAGCTATCATGACCGTTTTTGGGTTTGGGCTGGTATCTATCGTAATGACCAATCTTGTGGGTATTATCTTCCCACCAGAAAAGGGAAATCCATTCTCTGTGGTGATTGGTGTGATTCTTCTGCTATCGGTCGTTGCAACTTTTGCTTTGGGTCTGAATATGTTTGGGCTCCCAACGGAGGTTAACGTCGTCATCATCACGGTACTGCTTGGATTCGCCGTGTTCTTTAGTGTCTTGGGAATTTCCCGTAATGAAAAAGGAGTGCGCCATGAAATGGTTCATCTATAGTATTTCTTCGCTTGCTACTGCTGCAGTAGCCACCGTATTGGTAGTCGCCGGAAGCACCCTCTATACGCTCTTTAGCCTGAATGAAAACGTCTCTAAGGGAGAAGCTTTCTTTGGGGCAATGCTCTTGGAATCAGGGGCACTCCCGGGCGGGGGAGTTAGTATGCGAATGAGCATGGTAAATCCTGTGCCCGTCGTAGTGACGCTCATTCTCTTGACGTTTGTCATCTTTGCTGTGATTGTGGCGTATAACCGACTTTCCGCCTACCGTGCTCAGCTCATTGCAGAGAAATCCTAAGGAATGAGCCGGCGAACTCTTGAACTTTCACAGGAGACATCCCTGTTGCATCAATCGAGGCACCTAGCGGTTGCTATATTGCGGTCGCTACGGTGGTTCCTCGCGATATGGTGCGGATGTACTGCAGGCATGATTCTCTGGGCTACCAGTGCAGGTGCGCCAGGACTTGCAGAGCCGCTGATATGGGTTCTGATCCATGCGCTTGGTGGATTGACGTTGGGATTCATGATTCATGAATTAGCGCATCTGATTGCTTTGCGGGTTTTAGCTCCGAATGTTGGAATAGTTTCACTTGAAATTACGCCTTTACGGGTGAGCTTGCATCCGCACGGTTACATGACGGGCCGACAAATAGCAGCTGTTGCAGCCGCTGGGCCGGGTGCCTGTATTGTGGCAGGGGCAATCCTGTGGGCGTTACCTGTCAATTACGGGCTTCATTGGTGGTATCTTACCCACGTCATATTCCTTCTCCCCATTTTCGGGGACGGTCACGCGTTGGTGCGAGGCCTGTTACTTGGTACTAAAGCTAGCCATGTAGGGGAGAGCTGACCGCAGAAGTCCATAACTAAAGATGGTTAGTTCGAGGGGCGGGGAGTAATCCCCGCCCCTAGGCGTTTAACCCGCACCCAAAACAGCCGAAAAACCGTAGAAAAACGGGGTAGGGGAGCGGGCATCACAGTGCCCGGTCATCGCCTCCACACGCCCAATGCGGTACCCTTGAGCAGGAGGCAGGTCTGCCGGTGCACAGACCCGCACACGCCAACACATCCGCAGAAATGCGCCCAGCACACCGCACCGCACAAACTCAACACTGCGCCCACGCAGCACCGTATTCACCGCATACAGCCGTATTCACTCAATTCACTCGCCACGCCGCCTTCAGCACCGAACGCGGTACCCATCGAAAGAATTGAGCCCCTCATGCCCGATACGCCCATGAGCATCAACGCCATCAACTACGGCGCAGACCCCACCGGTGCCAAAGACTCCACCGCAGCCATCCAGCGCGCAGTCGACGACGTCGCCGCACGCGGCGGCGGATCCGTAGAACTACCCCGCGGCATCTACCGCGTCTCCTACCCCTTCATCGACATCAAACACCGTGTCGAAATCTTCGGCTACGGCTCCTCAACCGTCGTCATCGCGCACTCCGACCGCGCCATCCCCACCACCACCAACGGCCACACCGAATACACCGGCGTGTTCCATGTCGGCAGCTACACCACCCCCGTCTACGGCAGCTACAACGCCAACAAGCCCATGCGCATGGGCGTGCGTAACCTGCACATCCGCACCAACGCCGCCAACACCCCCATCAGCAGCTACTCGCTGGATGCGCACACCGCCCCGCTGAACAACGTTGCCGGCGTTATCTTCCACACCCACCTGACCGGCGACCTGCTCAACGAACCGGACATCGTGCCCGTTATCGCCGGCGTGGAAGTCTGGGACACCGCCATCGGCATCGCCGTGCTCGGCCTGGACGACCAGGGCATGAAAATTGACGACGTGACCATCCGCCGCACCCTCAACCAGGGCCTGCTGCTCGGCAAGCCCGCCGGCCACCCCCGCCGCCCCAACGAAGGCCAGAACTCCGGCGCGGCAGACAACAAGCTGCGCGGTATCGACGTTGCCGAGGCGAACCTCAGCGGCGGCTCCTACGCCGGTATCGAGGTGTACGCGGCACAGGCGAAATTCGAGAACTGCTCCAGCAACAGCAACCACCGCACCAGCAACAAGTACGCCCTCTACGAGCCCGCCACCCGCCACGCCGGCGCAGGCTGGATCGTGCAGGGCGAACGCAACATGTTCATCGGCTGCACCGCCCGCTCCAACGCGGGTCACGGCTGGATTGTTGAGTGGGCGCACAACATCTTCATCGGATGCGAAGCAGAAGGCTCCAGCTGGGCTGGCACCGTCAGCGGTGCCGCCCGCGCCGACGAGGCAGCCAACTGGTACATCGGCCGTAATGCGCGCGGTACCCGCATGGTCGCGCCCGTCTCCTACAACCCGCCGGAGAAGCCCGCCTCCCTGTACGGCTTCTACATTGAAAACAAGATTTACGACCTGCGCATCACCGAAGGCACCGCCAAGGATGACCGTATCGGTGACGGCAATATGCTTGGCCGCCGCGTGTACATTACCGGCGCAATCGGCGCGAACGTGGTTATTGAGGTCGAAGAGCTGCGTCACTCCACCTCGCCCGCCGGACAGCTCACCAAGGAAGCCTATAACGTGATGCGCGGCTAGCGGGGCTAGTAGACACGCCTAGTAGACACGCCCGAACCGGTTCAGGACTTTCCTGTGAATCGTGAGGCAGGTGCGTGTGCCCTAGTGGGCGCGTTATACCGCGATATATCAGCTAAAAATCAAAAAGCAGCTGCGAATGGAATACATACCATTCGCAGCTGCTTTGTCGTTTAGAACAATGTTTAATTTTTAGTTGATAAAAGTCTCAATTAAATATTGAATAAAATATCAATATATACTTTAAACTTTCTATGGCGGTGTAAAACAGTCCATTCACTGTGCACCACCATAGCCGTGCAATAGCATGCGGAACGATTACCGATTGGCACACACCAAAACTGCATCGTCGCACGTCAGCCCCTATTCATCACCACTTCTCACTATTCCTCAACGCGTCCCTTTCCCCTTCTCCTATTCGCTCCATGTTGGCGACCCCAAAGTCGACCCTAAAAACCGGTTCCTTCCGGCCGGTTCCCAACCACAATTACATAAGGACAACCCATGTTTTCGGTTATCTCCCGAGCACTCACATCCGCTCCCCGCGCACGCCGCACCCTTGCCCTCACCCTCGCGCTCGCCCTCGGTGCCGTACCTGTCACCTCCGCGGTGAGCGCACAGCCTGCCGCCGCCGCAAAACCCGCAGTGAACCTGCAGCTCGTCATCAAGGCAGAGCAGCCCAAGGACGACCCCGCATACCTAGAATGCGTCGCCACCTTTGTCGGCACCATGAACGCCACCCCCGGCGTGTGGGCGGTCTGCCACGGCTACCTCGACAGCGAAGAATACACCGTCACCCGCCGCCACAGCACCGCAACCGTCACCCGCGGCCAGCTCGTACGCATGCTCTACCGGATGGCGGGATCCCCGACCGTCAAGAACCTGCCCAAGACCTCCCCCTACAAGGATGTGGCAACCACCGACCCCGACTACGCTGCGTACATTTGGGCGGCGGACGCGGGCATCACCTCCGGCTGGGATGATGGGCTCTTCCACCCGGATGACTACGCCACCCGCAACACCCTCGCCGCGTTCCTCTACCGTGCCGCAGGTAGCCCCGACGGTGCCGCACGCATGCGCCAGATCCGCCGCCCGCTACGTGCCGAAGCTAAGAAGGTTGAGCAGTTCAAGACCGAAAACCGCTGGGCAGCCCGCACGCTCGGCGCCTACCCCGAAGTCGACCGCGACGGTGACGGCGCAGCAGACGTGGTGGACCCCGCCAGCCCCCTGTACTTCTCCGACGCCCTGTACATGCTCAAGGCGTACAGCGATAAGGGCCTGAAGGTTGTGGGCACTCCCGCTGTTGACTAGGAAGCCGTTGACTAGGAGTAATGCCGACTAGCTTTAGCATTGACTAACGCACATATTCACCGCCCGCCGGTGTGACCCAATGGGTTGCGCAGGCGGGCGGTGCGTTGCATCGGGACGCTCTTACAAGGCGGGAACGCGATACCCGCTAAGCTAGAAGGCATGAAGATTGCCACCTGGAACATCAACTCAATCCGCGCCCGCGAAAACCGCGTCGAAGACTGGCTCGACGAACACGACGTTGACGTGCTCGCCCTGCAAGAAACCAAAACCAAAGACGAAACCTTCCCCTTCGACCTCTTCGAATTCATGGGCTACGAGGTTGCGCACTTCGGCCTGAATCAGTGGAATGGCGTGGCAATCGCCTCCCGAGTTGGCCTCGAAGACGTGCAGCGCGGCTTCGATAACCAGCCGCACTTCGGCAAGCCCGGCGAACCCGAGGTGCTGGAGGCGCGCGCTATCGGTGCAACCTGCGGCGGCGTGCGCATCTGGAGCCTCTACGTGCCCAATGGCCGCGGCCTGACCGACCCGCACATGGACTACAAGCTCCGCTGGATGGAGGCGCTCCGCCAGAACGTGCACAACGAACTGGCTGCCAACCCGCAGGCGCAGCTCGCCCTGGTCGGTGACTGGAACGTCGCCCCCGAAGACACCGACGTGTGGGATATTGACTACTTCCTGCTCAACGAAATGACCCACGTTTCCGAACCCGAACGCCGCGCCTTCGCCGCCCTACTCGAAGAGGGCATGGTGGACGTTGTACGCCCGCACACCCCGGGCGAGTACACCTACTGGGACTACCAGGCGGGCCGCTTCACCAAGGACGAGGGCATGCGCATTGACTTCCAGCTGTTCTCGCCCGCGCTCGCCGCACGCGTGGAACGTGCCTGGGTCGATAAGGTGGAACGCGCCGGTGAAGGTGCAAGCGACCACACGCCGGTCGTGGTTGAGATTGCCGACTAATCCGAGCGCATAGCTTGCCGTAAAACCGCGTGCAGCAAGGAGGCGGGGGAGGGGTCCCTCGCCTCCTTGCTGTATCTGCAGGTGCTTCTGTTCCTGTGCGCCTGCCCTTGTGTGTCTGTCCCTGTGTTTCTGTCGATATTTCGGGGTTTCTGTGTAGCTTAGTTGAAAAGTTCGGCTAGACGAACTATTGTTAAATTCCGCCCGGGACGACAGGCAAAAGCGCATTATGATGCCTGCGCAGACACACCGTGTCCCTGTTGCCCCGGCGCGGCAAATTCCACACATCAACCACATGCTCAAACCCGTGACTTCCAATGAAGGATGCCTCATGAACGCTTTCACCCCCGCAGGCAGCAACGCACGCCGCCTCGTCCAGGCGCTCTGCGCCGCCCTCGCACTCACCCTGCTACTCGTGCTCACCGGTTGCGGTACCACTGCTAGCACCACCGATGGTGCTAAGAGCAGTAGCGGCAAGAAGACCGTGCTCACCACTTTCACCGTGCTCGCAGACATCGCCCGCAACGTGGCAGGCGACGACCTGAACGTCGAATCCCTCACCAAGCCCGGCGCAGAGATTCACGAGTACGAGCCCACCCCCTCCGACCTGAAGAAGGCACACGCCGCCGACCTGGTGCTTGACAACGGCCTGAACCTCGAATCCTGGTTCGCGAAGTTCGTTGAAGAATCCCACGCTAAGCACGTGACCGTCTCCGAGGGGGTCACGCCCATCTCCATTACCGAGGACGCCTACGAGGGTAAGCCCAACCCCCACGCCTGGATGAGCCCCAGCAACGTGCAGAAGTACGTGGACGTGATGATTCGCGAATTTAGTGCCCTCGACCCGGCCCACGCCGCCGACTACAAGTCCCGCGGTGAAGCCTACAAGAAGCAGCTGCAGGACGTGCGTGACGAGCTCGTCAAGGAAATCTCCACCCTGCCCGAGAACCAGCGCGCACTCGTCACCTGCGAAGGCGCCTTCTCCTACCTGGCGGCAGACGCGGGCCTGAAGGAAAAGTACATTTGGGCGGTCAACTCCGAACAGCAGGCGACCCCCTCTCAGATTTCCTCCGCAATCGATTACGTGCGCCAGAACCAGGTGCCCGCCGTGTTCTGCGAATCCACCGTCTCTGACAACCCGATGCGCCAGGTAGCCGACGCCACCGGCGCACGATTCGGCGGCGTACTCTACGTGGACTCGCTCTCCGAGGCGAACGGCCCCGTGCCCACCTACCTGGACATGATCCGCTACGACGCACGCACCATCGTGGCGGGCCTCAAGGGCAACTCCTAAACCCCGCATAAACCCGGAATAAACCCGGAATAAACCCAGGCTAAACCCCGTATCGAAAACCCCGGGTAAACCCCAAACCCCCCATAGGATAGGAGGGGCGGTCGCCTTCACGGCTCCGCTCCTCCCACGCCGTTAACACTCGCTCACACAGCACCCACTCACACCCACCCACTCACCACCACACAAGCAAGTACACCCGTCGCACGCATACGGTGACCACCAGAAAGAACACAAGGAATGAGCACTCTTCTCAGCTGCGAAAATGTGCACGTGAACTACGGGCCAGTCCGCGCCCTCACCGGCGCATCCTTCACCCTGGACACCGGGCGTATCTGCGGCCTGATCGGCATGAACGGCTCCGGCAAATCCACCCTCTTCAAAGCCATCATGGGGGTCGTGCCCATGCACGCCGGAAGCATCACCCTCGACGGGCAGCCCGTCGGCGGTAACCGCGGCAAGAGCGCGCACCACCACCGCGCCGGACTCGTTAGCTACGTGCCGCAGAGCGAAGAAATCGACTGGACCTTCCCCATCTCCGTGCGTGAGGTTGTCAGCATGGGACGCTACCGCAACCTCGGCATCACCCGCCGCCTGCGTGCCGCGGACCGTGCCGCCGTGGATGAGGCGCTCGCCCGCGTGGAACTGACCGACCTTGCCGACCGTCAGATTGGGGCGCTCTCGGGCGGTCAGCGTAAGCGCGCCTTCGTGGCACGCGCTATCGCCCAGGGCGCCCAGCTGCTGCTGCTGGATGAGCCCTTCGCCGGCGTGGACAAGCGCAGCGAGGCGATGCTCATGCAGGTCATCAAACAGCTGCGCGACGAGGGCGCAACCGTGCTGGTTTCCACGCACGACTTGGCGACCCTGCGCCAGTTCGCCGACGAGGCGCTACTGCTGCGCGGCGATATTCTGATGCACGACACCCCCGAGAAGGTGCTCGCCCCCGAGAACCTGGTGCGTGCCTTCGGCATGGAAGTGGACGCCGGCGCGTCGGTCGCTACCGCTGCCCCCGGCGCTGCTACCTCCGGCACTACTACGATCAGCTCTGCGGAAGGGAAGAACTAAATGGACATCCTCAACTTTCTGGTGGAGCCGCTGACCCTGCCCTTCATGCTCCGCGCATTCGTGGTCACCGTCATTGCCGCCGCCGTCTGCGCCCTGCTGTCCTGCTGGCTCGTGCTGCTCGGCTGGTCGCTTATGGGCGACGCGATCTCGCACGCGGTGCTACCCGGCGTGGTGCTCGCCTACATTTTCGGTGCGCCCTTCGCGGTGGGTGCGGTCATTGCCGCGCTCCTGGCAGTGGCGCTCATCGGCGGGGTGCGGCGCAGCGGCCGCGTGCGCGAAGACGCCGCGATCGGCATCGTGTTCACGACCATGTTCGCGTTCGGTCTGGTGCTGATTTCGGTCACGCCGTCGAATACGGACCTGAACCATATCCTCTTCGGTAACGTGCTGGGTGTGTCCTGGTCGGACGTCTGGCAGGTCGCCGTCCTCGCGGTGGTGGTTGCCGCCGTGCTGATGGTCAAGCGCCGCGACTTCGTGCTGTACGCATTCGACCCGGGCTTTGCGCAGGCGGTGGGGTTGCGTCCGCGTCTGCTCGGCGCGCTGCTGCTCATTATGCTGGCGCTGACTTCCGTGGTGGCGCTGCAGATCGTGGGTGTGGTGCTGGTCGTGGCGATGCTCGTCATCCCCGGCTCCACCGCGCGCCTGATAACTGACCGGTTCGTGCCGATGCTCGCGGTGAGCGTGGGAGTCTCCCTGGTGGGCACGCTGACCGGCTTGTACGCCAGCTACTACGCGGACGTATCCCCCGGTGGTGCCGTGGTCGTCACGCAGGGCATACTGTTCGCCCTGGCGTACGTATTCGCCCCGCGCTACGGTCTGCTGGGCAGGATGCGCGCCCGCCGGCTCAGCGTGACGGCAACAGAGCGTGACGGCGCCTGAAACCCCGGTAGCGACGGAAGCTGAGCCCTCAGCTTCCTAAGTAAGCTCACTGAATACACTCACCACATACAGAAATAGGCGGAAAGCCCCACCGTGGGGCTTTCCGCCTATTGCTATCATCTGAAGTTTCTAGGAGCACCTCTAACGTACCGTGCGGGACACGAACAGGGAGGCAGTCGCCTCCGCACCCAACGGAATAATGGTGCCGCCGGGCTTCACCTCACCGGCCGCGTCCGTCTCGTGCAGGTTGCCGGAACCGGCACCGACCACGCTCACATTCACCGCCTCCGAGAAGGGCGCACCCTCCTCAATGTGCAGGCGCACGCCGGGCACAAACCGTGGCCCTGCAGGTAACGCAGCAGGCGCGGGTCATCATCGTTAATGCGTTCGAGCACGACCGTTTCGCCGGGTTCGCACTGGCTCAGCGGCACGGTCTGCGGAAAACTAATACGCCCCGAAGAATCCGGGATCGGGTCGCCGTGCGGGTCGCGGGTCGGGTGCCCCAGCAGGGTGTCGATGCGGTCCACCATGAAGTCGGATACCGCGTGCTCCAGAACCTCCGCCTCGTCGTGCACACGGTCCCAGGTGTAGCCGAGGGTCTCCACGAGGAACGTCTCAATGAGGCGGTGGCGGCGAATCATCGCCAGCGCGTAGGAGCGGCCGGTTTCAGTGAGCTCAATAGCGCCGTAGGGCTGATGCTCAATCAGGTCGGCGGCGGCGAGGCGCTTGAGGCCGTCAGATACCGAAGAAATGCGCAGGCCCATGCGTTCTGCCAGGGCGGATGCGGTGGCAGGGGTTTTGGTCCATTCTTCGAGGCTCCAGATTTCCTTGAGGTAGTTCTGGGTGCTGACGGAAAGTTCTGAGAGAGGCATAAAGATAAGTCTACCTTTTCTCTGGTTTTGCCCGCCGGGATGATGGTTGCGGAAGCGGTGAAAATCCAGGCTTAAAGAGCGTCCCGCCCGGACGGTTCACCCCTGGCAGGGGGCGACCATCACGGGCGGGATCGGGGTGTTCGGTTCCGCGCTGGCAGGTACGAAAGGCTGGCAGACGCGAAAGAATGAGGGATGCGCGGCGACGGTTAGGTGGCGCGGCGGCGCGAACGGTCAATACGGGTCAGCAGCTCGATAAGCGCACCGCGTGCCGCCTGCTCCTCATGCCAGAGGGAGCGGACGAGGGTGCGGCTGACTGCCTGGGTGGTGATGCCGAGTGCGGTTGCGGCTGCTTTCTGCTGGCCGCGCACGCCGGGTACGAGCAGGTTTACCACACGCCATTCGGCGTCGGTGCGGTCGGCGCATACGCGGTAGAGCAGGCGTGCGGATCCTGAGGCGAGGTCGGCGAGGTGGCGGTTGTCGGCGCTGACGCTGATGCAGCGTACGGGTGCGCCTCCCTGTGCTTCTTCGACGGCGAGGCGTGAGAATTCGAGGGCGTCGCCGGTGCAGTCGGTGGTGCTGACGGCGCCGAGTGCGCCTGCGAAGCGGGGGATGTTGAGCTCGCCAATTCCGATGCCGACCCAGAAGCCGTTATCGCGCGCGGCAATGAGCGCCGCGTGTAGTGCGTCGCTGGCGCGGTCGAAGGCGCCCTGAATTTCGTCAGGGTATGTCTGGGCGAAGGCAACACGCGGGTTGAGCTTTGCGAGTTCGTCCGACAGTGCAGTGAGTGAGTGCTGTGCGGAACGTTGAATAAAGGTTAGAACGAACACCTTCCTATTATGCCGTAAAACCTTCAACAAGCGGCGTAAGGTTCGCCGTAATACCGGCAACATTTAAAGCCTCAAATACGCATTGATAAGGGGAATTATCGTGAGTGTGCACTGTGTGCAGAAATCCTCAAAAGGGCGTAGAACACCCCCGAAAGGCAAATAATTTTCATGCAAGTGCACGTTGAATTATTCGCTTTCGGGGGCGTTGAATGGAGTTGATAGACGGGGCTACCGCGGAACTACTGTGCGTTCGTTACCTGCGAGATATGGGGCAGTTGACGCAGCGGCTTCTGGAACACCATCACCACCAGCGACAGGAAAATGAACACCGCGTAGAACAGCGCCGTGTACGTAATGCCCCAATCAACAATGAGGAAACCAGCCAGCAGAACAGCCAGCGGGGTCAGTGCCATATTCGGGATGCCCTGCACCGAGTGCACGCGACCGATCATGTGCTCCGGGGTGGATGCGTTGATGTACGCAATAATGCTCGAATTGAAGGAGGGAAGCACAATACCCGCCAGCACAATCAGCAGGCACACCGCCCACAGCATCGAATGAACCACCGGTAGCAACAGGTAGCATGCCGACATGATGGCCAGGGAGGTGATGCCGAGCGGGCCGAGCGCAAACTTCTCGGTCAGCGGGCCGACCAGGAACGAACCGAGCAGCACGCCCACACCGAAGGCGCTCGCAAAGATTCCGATGAAGAGCGGGTGTGCGCCCTCCAGGGTGTAGTAGTAGATGAAGGTGAGCGGAATACCGACCGTTCCAAAGTTCGCAAGCGTTGAAACGAACGCAATGGACACCAGCACCTTGTTCTTCAGGATGTACTCGAAACCGGCTTTTGAGTCCTGCCAGAAGCTGGTCTTCTCGCCCTCCTCCTCTTCCGCGGGCTGCCGACTAGCGCCGTAGGTCTTGGGTGCGACGATGAACGCCAGCAGGTTGACGACCGCGTGAACAGCGGTCATGAGCACGGTCGAGAAGCCAATAATGATGCCGGCGACCGGACCGCCCAGCAGGTTAGCGGTGGACTCGCGCGTCTCACCCATACCGGAGGCGTACCCCAGGTGTTCCTTGGGGACTACGCGGGTGATGATGGACTGCTCACTCGGGTAGTCGAAGGTGGAAATGATGGCGGCGAGAGAAATCGTGATCACCAAAACATAAATGTTGGTGACGTTGAAAACGAGGTAGAGAAGAATTGCTATCCAGGACAGGGACTGGCCGATACAGGACAGTGCCAGGCACTTTGAGGGGCCGATTCTGTCAACCCACGTTCCAGATACCGCTCCGGCGCAGGTGGCGAGAACACCCGCAACGAAGAGGGTGATACTCGCAGCTTCGGGGGAGCCGGTCAGCGCCAAAATAATGATGGGCGTGGTGATATAGCTCATCGAGTCTGAGAGCTGGTTGGCTCCAATGGCGAAAAGAGTATTTCTAAAATCTTTATTCTTGAGTAGCTCGGTGTTGACACTCATGGGGTACCTCCACGATGGGGTTTATGGTGTCGCGCGGCGTGCAATCCGCCGTGTTGTAGTTCGTCGTGCGCAATTGTGTGAGTGAATACCCTGACAGTCGGCTGTGTCTGCCTGTATGTGCCTGTTTCTGCTTGTGCCCGCCGGTCATGATGGGTGGTTGAGGATGCACGGAGCGGCTCATTGGGAGCCACCCCCGCACAAATAGTGTGTCGCGCGATACTTTAGATTCTATAAGAGACGTGAATCATATGCGTGAAGGCTAGTTGAAAAACTTTCCTCATTTTGGGTATTGACATTAGGGTTAGTATGACTATAATTCATTCTTGGTGCTTTCGGTGTCTAAACCTTCGGTGGCTAAACCCTGACTAAACCTCAGCTAAACCCGATTCCGGGCACGCCAAAGACCCCCCCGCAATGCAGCGGGGAACTACGCAGCAGGGCGCTACTCCACCAGGCCCGCGAAGCCCGACAGAGCCAGCACCTCCTCAACATCCTGCGGCACCGAACGCGCCACCCACGGCGAATGCACCAACACCGCCCGCCACTGACCGCGCGACACCGCCACATTCAAACGATTCGGCGAGAGCACAAACCCGGTACCGCGCCCAGAATCAACCCGCGACGACGCCAACGACACCAACACTACCGCAGCCTCCTGACCCTGGAACTTATCCACCGTACCCACGCGCACGCCAGCACCCGAAGAATCCGCCAGGCCAGCGGTAATCAGCGCCTCACGCACACAATCAACCTGCGCGTTATACGCCGCCACCACAATACAATCCTCAGCCGCCAACGGGCGCGGCTCAGCACCAGCCGCCGGAACCCACTCACGCCCCAACAGCTCACGCACGCAATCCACCACCGCCTGCGCCTCCTGCACAGAACGCACCGAACAGCCCACATGCTCCACCGGATACGACACCACACCCGGCTCAACACCCTGCAGAGTACGACCAGCCGTAGCCGCCGCGCTCGCCAACGCGCCATCATAAGACAGCCACGAAACCCGCTCGCACAACGCCGAATCCATACGCCACGACTCACCCAAGAAATAGCCAAAACGCGGATCCAACGCCGCCGCACCATCAGACAACCAACCCAGCGCCGAAACATCCACCGGGTACGGATGCACACCCGTCGACACCTGCGGCAACTGCTGCGGATCGCCCAACAGCAGCACCGAACGCGCCGCACGAGCCGCCGCCACCGTATTCGTCAGAGAGAACTGGCCAGCCTCATCAACCACCAGCACATCCAGCGACTCGGCAGGCACGCGACGCTCACTCACGTAATCCCACACCGTGCCGCCAAACAGCAGACCGCCCGTACCAGAAATCAGCTCCACCAGCTCAGAATCAGACACCTCAGACCACGGGGCGTCCGGGGTCACCGACTTGCCGCGCAGACGCACCGCACGCGAAACATCAAAACCATCACGGGCACAGCACGCCAACATAAGATTCTCAATCACCGCATGCGACTGAGCCACCACGCCCACCTTCGCACCCTCCGCCACCAGGCGCGCAATCACATGTGAGGCGAGGAAAGTCTTGCCCGCACCGGGAGGGCCCTGAACCGCCACGTAGGAGTGGTCGAGGGCGCGAACCGCCGCGTGCACGGCATCCACCGTGGGCAGGTCAGAGGCGGGAAAATCAACCTCACGGGGTAGATTTTCTGCATTATTGGCGTTCGAGGCACTCTTCTTCAGGCGCGGCGCGCGGCGGAACAGCAAATCCGCGGAGGCGCTCTCCACCCCCGTCAGCGAAGCCGCCGCATCGAGTACGCTCGGCAGGGTGCTGGGGGAGGCGGGGGCATCGGAGGGCTCGGGATCTTCACCGGTGATAGGGCCGCTAGGCATGAGCGCGCTAGACATCAGAGCGCTAGGCATGAGAACACCATCGAAAAGCAGCCCGTGCACATCAGACTGCAGAGCCGCCTCAATCGTCGCCGTAGACACCGGATCGCCAGGACCAATACCCGAAGGCAGGGCACCGTGCGGCTCATCCTTCACGCGGATGCGTTCCTGCAGAAGCACCTCCAAGAACTCGCCGGTCGACTCGCCAATAGACTCTGCGGCAGCCTCTTCGGGATCCGCAGAATCCTCGGATCCAGTACGGAAACCGCCCTGCGCCACCGCCAGCACACGCATGCCAAAGAAACCCGTTGCCGCCAACTCGGCGGGCACACGCTCACCCGGATTCGACGCACGGAAATAATTCAGCTGCGACTCCATACGGTCCAGCGCAATCTGCGGGCTCACCCCCGCCTCATACGCACAAAACACCGCACGGTCAGAGGGCGCAATCACCAGGCTCGGGTCAGCCTCAATTCGCGCACGCAACAGGCGCACCTGCGCGCCGCGCACACGATACCAGCCGGGGGCGTCCTCAACCTCGGTGGGTTCCTTCATGGCGGCGGCGAGCGCCTCCAGGTCTGCGGGGGTGTTCAAAAGAGCATGCGCATGCTCCGCCGAAAGCACCTGCACCCGATCAAGGTACGCGTAATCGCGGCTCGCCACCCACGCCGTCGGGCCGTCCTCCAGACGGCGAATGTGCTCACGCCAGAACGGGGCACGCTCACGGCGGTGATAATTCGTCATGGACAGCAGCATCGCCGCCTCAAGCTCACCGGTGCCCCAGCCGTGCTCCGCCGCGTGCTCTTCGAGGGAGGCGAGCTGGGCATCTAGCAGGCACTGCAGGCGGTACTGTTCGCTGTCGTTCTCCACGGCGGCGGGCACCCGGTACATGGCCGGGTGCTCCTCGGTTTCGGGGTCTTCGGCTGCGTCTTCGGTGACGAGTTCCGGGGCATCCGTTGCGAGGGCAAGAGATGCCGCCGCGTTCAGGCACGCCGGGCACTCGCCGCAGGTCAGAAATACGGGATGCGCTCGGCAAGTTCCGCCGGTTCCACACCCTCGTTCAGTGCCTGGGTGAGCGAGAGGAGGCGCTGCTCCTGCAGGCGGATGAGCGGCAGAATACGCGCCGAATCAACCCGGTGAGGTTGACCGGCGGGGGAGGAGTGCTCAGTATGCTCCGATTCGGGTTCAGTGCCGTGCTCCAGGTAGAGGTCGAGGCGCACCGCATTCTTGGCACTCTCGGTGGTACTCTCGGCGGCACCGGCGGTCAGCAGGTGTGCCGCCAGGGCGCCACGCAACAGTGCCCGATGCGCCGCCTCACCCAGGTGCGGGGTGCAGACGATTCGCGCGGTGCTGTTTTTCGGTACGTACTCCAGACGGTCAAGCTCCACCGTGTAGGTCAGCCCCGCCGCGGAGGTCGCCACCAGGGGTACCGGGCGCGCTGTGCCGCCCGCGTGCTCACCACCAACCACTCCACTGCCGACCACTCCAGCACCGCCCGCTCCACTGCCGACCATGCCACCTTCGGTCAGCACTCGCAGGCACTCGCGGTACGCCTCGCGGGCGCGCTCGGACTTCTCGGCGGTCGGGCGTGCAGACTGCTTCTGCGCACGCTCCTGAAGCTCGGTGTAGAGCCGCAGCTCGCAGGTGGAGGTGGCGGTCAGGTCAGCGAGGGTGAAGGTAAGGTCCATGGTGACTTTCTGCTGGAGGAGAGAGAAACAAGGCGGGTATAAAACCCCGCCGCGGGGAGTGGGTGGGAGCCCCGGTTGAGGAGCGTATCGGCGCTCCGTGCTACCTCACCCCGAGAGGTTGATTTTCAGGTTTCACGTGAAACACTACAGAAAATCAACCTGTACAGGATGATTTAGGGGGCTTTTGCTGCTTCCGTAGTAGCGTCCACGGAAGCTTCCGGCGCACTAGAAGCACTCGGCGCGGTCGAGCGGTTCGCAATCGCCGCCGCTGTGGCGTCCACGCGTTCCTTCGCGGCGGGCAGCGCATCCGAGCCGCCCAAATCGTTCAGGATAATCGCAAAAATCAGGCGGGTGCCGTTGGGTCGGGTCGCCACACCGCACAGCGAAGACACCGTGTACAGGGTGCCGGTCTTCGCCTGCACAAAAGTGCGCGCATGCACGGCGTTCGCCGCACCAAAACGGTCGGTCAGGGTGCCGCTCACGCCCGCCACCGGGAACGTGCTCATGAGCTGCTCGGCGTGCTCGTCGGCGTTCATGAGCGCAATAACCTGCACGAGGGTTCGGGCGGTCACACGGTCCGTCAACGACATGCCGCACACGTCCGCCTGCACCAGGTTTTCAATGTTCACGCCGGCATCCACGAGTGCCTGGCGCACGGTCTGCTGTGCTGCTTCGCCGCTGCCTTCCTTACCGGCGGCGATGGCGGCGCAACGGCCGAGCACCTCAGCCAGGGCGTTATCGGATTTGAGCATCATGTGCTGCGCCTGCTCCAGCAGGGTTGCCGACTCGACCGCGGCGATTTCGCCTGCTTCTGCGGGGGCGGTGCGGCGCTCCGCGAGGGTGAAGCTCAGACCGGACTCCTTACCGGCGGTGTTGAGAGCATCCACGAACGCCTGTTGGGCGGCAACCGCCGCATCATCGGGGCGTACCGGGTTGCTTGCGGTCGACTTGCCCGGCACCGTGTGCGATTCGAGCGCAATCGGGTGAATGGGCGTGATCTGGCCGGACGCCACGTCGGCAGCATCCCAGCCGGGGTTCACGCCGGGGCCGCTGAAGAAGGTGCCGTCCAGGTAGACGGGCAGCGCCGCGGCAGGCTTCTCACCCTGAAGAAGCGCCTTCACGGTCAGCTCGGCGAGGGTGCCCAGGCCTGCGCGTCCCACGATCTGCTTCGGGTTGGAGGCGCCCGCCCCGAGCAGGGTGTCGCCGCCCGCCATGAGGTACAGTCCGGCGGCGTCGCGGGTGACGCGGGTGCGTAGGCGTGCCTGCAGGTTCGCGTAGTGGTTGAGCGCGAACAGGGTCAGCACCTTAAAAGTGGAAGCGGGCACGCGCGCGGTGTCGGCGTTGGCGGCGTACAGGTCGGCGGGTGCGGTGGCCGCCTTGATGCTGGGCAGGTTGCCGTCCATGCCGGTGACGAGCAGGCTGTACTGCGGGTAGGTGCCGTCCGCGAAGAGTGCGGTGAGGGCGTTGCGTAGCTGCTCCTGTTCCGTTTCGGGCAGCGCAGGGGTGAGGGTCGGGCTCGGGGTGGCGCTGGGGGTTGCGGAGGCGGTCGCCTCGGCGGTGCCGGTGGGGCTGCCGGTTGCGCTGCCGGTGGGGCTTGCGGAGCCTTCGGGGCGTTTCTGTTCGGTTGCGGCGGTTCCGCAGGCGGTGAAGAGGAACATGCCGCCGAGGGTGAGGGCGGCGCGGCGGGTGAGGGTGGTGGTCTGGGTGTTGTGCTTGTTGGAAGGCATCTTTTGAGCATAGCGGGCGGATGGGGTGCCTATCGAATTTACGCGCCGGTGCTGGGATGCTCATATCGCGCTCCTGCTGCCCCTTATGAACCCTATCTGACCTGTCCGGCATGGTGGCGGGGTGCGTTGGCGGGCGTGGGACTAGGTGGAATGTTAACTGTAGTGTGAGGTAAAGATGCTTTCTGGGAGTAATGCTTTGACTCCACAGCTATGGTCCAAAATTCAATGAAGGGTCTGCAGTTTTCCCGTAGTGACGAGATTCTTGGTTGTGTCAGCTATCGTAATCGCCCCTCAATAACTTCTGATGTTTTGGAGTAGCGTCGTCATCTAGGTATTGCCTGACTGCTAATGTGCGCTGTGAGGTCTGGAGGGAGCAACTTTGCCGGTACTTCAATTGGCTGTTCTAACGCTGTTTTAGCTACTTGCCAATATGGAACTAGCCTGTGCTGACTTGTATAGAAAAGTGGAAATGGGTTTACCTCCGATAACTCCGGCGAGCGCTAAGAAGGCAGGGAGCGTTAGAGGAAGAGGAGACGGGGGCTGCTGCACCACTGGTATGAGTGGTGCTGCAGCCCCCGTCTTTACATCTTTAATGTAGGTAATAGGATTATTTCATTCAGAATAATGAATATATTTCTTCTTATATATTTTTAGAGTTTATCGATTAGCGTAGCGGGTGTTTACGTCAGCGAGCGCGTGGTCAAGGACCTCAGTGAAGTGCTCTTCGGATTCCTTCATATATTCCAGGGCTGAGAGGCCGTCGTACATCAGTGAGGGGCTGGTGAGCCAGAGGGCGGTTTGCCACTCATCAAAGTCTCCATTGAGAAGTGTCTGAATAATTTTTTGGATGGATGGGTCAACTACTCCGCCAGCGAACTGGAATCCAGGGTAGCCGTTTCGTCCCTTGCCGTCCTTCAAGCGCAGGATGGTTTTTTTATTGATGCGGTCGTTGAGTGCCTGTCGAGTGATATCCCCGAGGTACTTGCAGACTGCTGCGGTGGTGTAGAGGTCTCCAATGGTGGACAGGGCTGTCTTAGGCTCCTGGTAGGTCTTTGCGTGCTTCTGGATGGCTAGTCGGATAGCGAAGGAGAGATCGTGGGCGCGGCTTTCGGTCATGTCGATGGTTCCGTCAGCGATGAGTGCGTTGATTAGCTCCTGAGCTGGTCCGAGGGTGCGAGTCAGGAATTCGTTTTTTTCCATGGCAAGTTTTTCACCTTTCAATAATGGGAGCCCCGTCCGGTGCGGTGACCATCCTGGTGTGGGTTGGGTGCCGCACCGGAGGGCTCTACCCTCACAGTATACAATGTAAAGCCTAAGTGTAAAGCAAGGGTATATTTGGTTATTGTGCCACCTAAGGGGGCAGTGCCCCTCTCGCTCTATCCCCTAGGTGTTAGGGGTGAGAGTGAGAGGGGGTGAGCAATCCTTGGAGGCGATGCCTTTAAATCGGAGGTAGGCTATCGTGGAGTGCACCACCAAAATCGCCAGGGAAACTCTGGGTGTCTTCAATGATCTTGGGTAGGCTCGCACCCTGAGTTAGGCACTCACGGTACGCCTCAATCAAGGGCACAGTCTCCTTGACCTCCAGGTCTCCCTCATAGACACCTGCAGGGCCATATAGGTACACATTTTCTGTTAACCCCAGACTCGAGTTGCTGATGTTCCCATCTGCACCCAGCTCATAGATGCTCTGTGCCAATGATTGCGTGAGAACGTAATTTGTGCCCTTGTGGCGCGCATCGCTCACACAGTCAGCGTAGTACCCAGGTCCATCGACACGCGCATCCACCAGCACTTTCGGGTGCTTCAGTCGAATCCTGGATACAGACTTACCAGCCAGGAGGGAGAGGCTAATCTCTGTCTTGTGAGACATGGTGCCGAGATATTCCCTTATGGCTGCCAGCGGTGACCTGCCTGTATTGCACGTACCCAGACCTGCAGAGCCCTGTAAGTCAAAACGGCCTCCCGTGTAGGGCGCCGTTCCAGGCTCCCACGCAGAAGAGTAGTACAGGGGGCTACGCGGCGAGCCGTCAGAGTTATAGGTGTCGTGCACCCTGTAGACCACCGGAATGTCAGTATCAGGTCCAGCAGGAACCAGTGGATACTGGTCCAGAGAGGTGCCTGCAGGCGGGGGAGTTACAGCCGACAGGTGCCGGGGTGTGGGTTTTGTAGCCATGCGGTTAACTTTCTGGTAAGGGGTGCCCTTGTGTTTTCATTGGAGGCACCCGGAGCGAAGAGGCGGGGTGGTAGAGCCCCTGACCCTCTGTATACAAATCAGCCCCAGAACCCTTTTGTTTTGGTTGTAGCGGACGCCAGTGCGCCGTGCATAAGACGTAAAAAGTGTGTTACTATCACTTGCAAATCTGTGGAACACTGGTTTACACTATAAATGTCTGGGGTGGAGAAGAAGGCTTCCCGAATGGTGAAGCCCCCTTGAGAATCATTACTCCTTCCTGGTGATGTCGAGGTAGGCTCTCGACAGTGTCTGCATATTGTGCTTGGGCTCATCTTGCCACCATATCTAGATAGACCCGGTCATATTGTAACACAAACCCACACGCTCCGTGTGGGTTTTTTGTGTTTGCCTCAGATTCTGGGCATCTAGTTGAGGAATAACTGATTAGATAGATTATGTTGAATCAAGTTTTTCTACCTGCTAGGCTCTACACCCCTTATTCCTATCGCACCTATTCCCGCGTTGGGCCCGTGGTAATTTACGCTGGTTTTGGCGCCGAATACGCGGTTTCGGTGTGCGCGAACGGGTTACAATGGGTGAGTTCAACACCTAACTTTCGCACCTTGCGCGCCGAAGTCGCCGCGAAAGTGACTCTAACTCACGAGAAAGAAGGTTCCGATGGAACTCGACGTCACTATTGAAATTCCCCGCGGTTCCCGCGTGAAGTACGAAGTGGACCACGAGACCGGCCGCCTGCGCCTGGACCGCGTGCTGTTCACCTCCATGCAGTACCCCACCGCTTACGGCTACTTCGAGAACACCCTGGGTGAGGACGGCGACCCGCTGGACGCAATGCTGATCCTGGACGTTGACGTTGTTCCCGGCGTGCTGGTTGAGGCTCGCCCGGTTGCTGTGTTCAACATGACCGATGAGGCTGGCGGCGACGCTAAGGTTCTGTGCGTTCCCACCGACAAGCGTTACGACCACATCAAGTCCCTGGCTGATGTTCCCGAGCAGCTGAAGGCTGAGATTCAGCACTTCTTCGAGCGTTACAAGGACCTGGAGCCCGGCAAGTGGGTTAAGGGCGAGGGCTGGGAAGACCTGGCTGCTGCTGAGAAGATGGTCCAGGAGGCTATCGACCGTTTCGCAGCTGAGGGTCACTAAGCTGCCGCACCGTTAGGTGCACCCGGTTTTATAGGGGGCGTGTTCCCCGTGTCTGGTTCGTGCGAGTTTTCGTGCGTGCTGGAGGCGGTGGGCACGCCCCCTTTTGTTGTGCTCGGAGCCGTTGCCCAGGGCTTTGTTGAGGTCGATTTCAGCAAGTACTTTGCGCGGTGGGGCTTGTAATATTTCTGAAAGTTCAGATTTTTAAAGATATTTCTAAAGTTCTAGTTGCATAAATATTCAAGTTTAAAGTGAGATTTTAATAAACTTCAGGTTTATATTGATATATATTTTTTCACGAGAATGAAATATTTGCTTGTGAATACTCGAAACGGTGAATTTTCAGAGTAGGGTTGAAGGAGTGTGGTGTAAGAACGTTGACGAAGCGTAAACGCCACACACTATTGTCATCACTCAACTCAATTTAAGGACTATCATGTCTGAACTGTCACGCCGGCATGTGTGCCGGCTTTCGTCATTTGCCCTAGTAAGTTTCTTCGTAGCACCTCAGAGCACGGCATGGGGTATTCAGGGCTCTGTTGGGTCTCCCCAGCAAATAGATGGATGCACTGTTGCCCCGCTTCGTGAAGCGTGGTTGCCGACTAATGGTGCAGATAATGTCATTCTGTGGTTTCAGCTTCTTCCCTTTTCGGGCCCCTATGCTGGGGTGCATGCGCTTCCGTCGGTAGAACTGATGGGGAATCAAGGAGAGCGATTCTTGCATGAGGTAATTCGCCCCCATATTCGCCGTGATACAGGGCAGTGGCTGTCTAAAATTCCTTCGGGTCAGCAGATTGTGGTTGAGCTTGAACAGCTGAGTGGATCGCAAGAATACATGGTGCAGATGAGCCGTTGGCAGCCGGGTTCTATGGGATTGACAAGCCATTCTCCTGAGGGGTACCCGGCTGCACCATCACTGACAGTGCGTGAGGACTCGGGTCTGAAGGTGGTTCGTGCGCGTGGTGCCTCAATGGAGAGCACTGAGTATTTGTGGTGTCTACCAAGGGGAGATGAAGGGAAACGCATCCCTTGGAGAAGATGACGGTGCGTTTATTCAAGCTCAGCGCTGGGAATGGGGTCTTGAGGTTGATAAAGATATTTCTCAGCCGGAAGAGTTGTTTCAACGAGGGTGCTTTGGCGTGTATTTCCCGGGTCGTAGCGAATACGGCGGATCTACTGTGTCGGCTTCCTATCGGATTAGTGTTAGGACGCCGGGAGGCGTGTTGACATGTACCACAATAGCTGCCCCATAAAACAATTATGGGGGTAATTGCAGGGTTGCGGATTCGGGAAATCTTGCTCTGCAAAAAGAGATGATTGATAGGGGGGGTTGGTACAGATTTAATAGAATTAAACGTCAAATCATCTATATGTATAGATATTCAGGAAAAATTGGTGGGTTGGCATTCAAACTATTTGAATGCGTTTGAACTATATGACTTAAGAAAGGAATACAATATGGTTGATTATAGTAAATCAAAGCATGTGAATGTTTTGGATTTTGGTGCAGATCCAACCGGTACGAAGGATTCCGCACCAGCAATTCAAAATGCCATTAACTCGGTGGCCGCTGTTCCCGGTGGTGGTTCTGTCGAGATTCCTTCGGGAATCTATCTTGTGAGTAATGATTTTATTAATCTCAGGGATAGGGTAGAGGTGTATGGTCATGGATTCTCAACACAAATTATTGGGTTTAATAAAAACCCGAAGATTTTAAGAGATGTTGATGGTGACGATATGGAGTGTCAGGGGATATTTCATATGGGGTCATACAATACCTTTGTGGGTGATATGGGAACAAATATACCAATGCGTTTTGGGGTGCGGGATATGTTTATTCGTGCCGCCAATCTTAATCTTTTGAATCCTAATATTCGTAAAGGATTTTTTGAGTATCAAATTGCTCAGGGTAAGCACGTTGCTGATAATTATATACCGGATAATATTGCGGGCATTATTGTTCATACAAGATATGATATTTTTAATGAACCTGAAGCTGCCCCTATTATTTCAAATGTTGAAATCTGGGATACGGCAATCGGAATTGCCATCCTGGGTGAACATGATCGTGCTATGAAGGTTGATAAGGTCCGCATTCGTAAAACTCGCAGACAAGGGCTCTTGGTGGGAAAGCCGGTGGGTCATGTTCAGCGTAGAACAGAGGGTTTGAACTCTGGAGCTGCGGATAATAAGTTTGTGATGGTTGAGGTCTCTGATGCCAATCTTGGTGGCGGATATCATGGGGCAATTGAGGTGTATGGGGCTCAATGTAAATTTGTGGCATGTACCGCCTGGTTTGCTATTCGCAATAAGCCAAATTCCGACCTTTATCACGATAGAGATCAGTACCGCAGAAAGTCTGGTGCCGGGTGGGCGATTTTTGGCGAACGGAATATGTTCATCGGATGTACCGCTCAGGAGAATGGCGGGCACGGGTGGGTCGTAGGTTTCAAGGATAATCAGTTTATGAATTGTCTAGGTGAGTCTTCGAGTCTCGAGAATTCACTTATTCTTAAGGGAACTGCACGCACTGATGAAGCAGCTAATTGGTATATTGGACGAAATGCTTCTGGAGCACGCCTAGTATCGCCGCGTTCGGCTAATCCGAAAGTTGGCCAGCGTTCCTCGCGTTACGGGTTTTATCTGGAGAATAAGCTGGATGATATTAGTATTGTGGCCGGTTCATCGCGTAATGCCCGTGATGGTAATAAATTGACTTCGAATGACGGTCGGCACCTTTTCTTTAGGAGAGATCGCAGTGTCCCCTGGGGCAATTTCTATATTGATATTAATTTTGTGGTCTATAGGACCTCGCAAGATAATGAGATTAATCGGAATAGTCAAAATGACGTAAAAGTTTAATCATTCTGAAATAATTGCGCGGAGAGTGAATCCCGAGTATGTTCAAAGGGATTCACTCTTCTTCTACTCTCACACCTTTCACCGAGGATAGAAAATGAAGAAAAACCTTTCGACCCGCGGCGCGGCGGCACTGTTGGCGCTGGCTATGGGGTATATGGGTCAGGGCGTAGCCCAGGCGGCATACATTCAGCCGAAATCTGCACAGCCTATTGAAGAGCTGGAATTTGATGTTGATTGTTTTGGCATGCACTTCTATTACGGCGCGAACATGATGACCAATTTGCACTGGGCGGAGTGTACCGGCCTGATTACGAAGAAGCAGGTTGTTGGGCTGGCCCGAATCAGTGAAGATAAGTTGCCGAACGGGGTCATGACCATTTCGCGTGGTCGCTTGCTGGAGTACCTGTACCATCTGGCTGGCTCACCCGAGGTGAAGAACCTGCCGGAGAAGTCCCCGTACACCGACCTGACTCCGGGCGACGCGCGTTATAAGGTTGCTATTTGGGCGACCCGCGTGGGTTTGAGTGCTGGTTGGTCTGATGGTTCCTTCCACTATGACACTCCGGCGAGCCGTGGCGCTTACTTTACTTTCCTTTATCGTGCTGCGGGTAGCCCCAAGGTGACTCTGGAATCTCTGGATAAGGCGAATGCTGTGCGTGCGGAGAAGGGTGCTGCCCCCATTAAGGAGGGTAGTGAGTTGCATCGAGCAATGAGCTGGGTGTACCAGCATGCGCTGGCGAAGGGGGAAGATATTCGGGCGTATAACACTAACTTCCTCACTAACGGGTACACGCCGTGGGATTTCAATGAAACACCGGATTTCTATTACGCTTCGTACCGCACTATTTTCACCCCTCTCATGGTTCTTGATTACCACGAGGAGCTGGCGCCAATTGTGGCTCGTCTGCAGTCGCTGTCCTAGCGGTAGGTGAGCGGAGGGTTTTGCTGGGGCGTGTTCCCCGTGTCTGGTTCGTGCAATTTTTCGTGCGTGCTGGAGGCGGTGGGCACGCCCCCCTTTTTTGTTGCATCTTTCGCCTTTGTTGTGTCTTTCGCCGCATCCGCCTGCACACCGGGTGTAGTTGATTGCGCGAGGTGCAGATTCCGAGTATGTTCAAAGAAATTCACTCTTCTTCCGTTCTCACACCTTTCACCGAGGATAGAAAATGAAGAAAAACCTTTCGACCCGCGGCGCGGTAGCACTGTTGGCACTGACTATGGGCTTCATGGGTCAGGGCGTGGCCCAGGCTGCGCATATTGATCCGAAACCTGCACAGCCTACTGAAGAATCCAAGGCTAATGTCAACTGTTTCGAAATGTACGGCGAATACGGCAGGAACGCTATGAACAGTTGGCAGTGGGCGGAGTGCACCGGCCTGATTACGAAGGAGCAGGCTGTTGAGCTGGACAACATCGATGAGTGGTCCCTGCCGAATGAGGTCATGACCATTTCGCGCGGCCGTTTGCTGGAGTACCTGTATCAGCTGGCTGGCTCACCCGAGGTGAAGAACCTGCCGGAGAAGTCCCCGTACACCGACCTGACTCCGGACGATGCTCGTTATAAGGTTGCTATTTGGGCGACCCGCGTGGGTTTGACCACCGGTTGGTCTGATGGTTCCTTCCACTACGATACTCCGGCGAGCCGTGGCGCCTACTTTACCTTCCTCTATCGTGCTGCGGGTAGCCCCAAGGTAACTCTGGAACCCCTGGGTAAGGCGAATGCTGCGCGATATAAGAAGCGTTTTGCCCCCATTAAGCGGGGTAGTGAGTTGCATCGAGCAATGAGCTGGGCGTACCAGTATGCAATGGCGAAGCGGGAGGATTATGACCTGCCCATGAACTTCAACTACCCCAGCGCCGATTACGTGACATGGGACGCCTACAGGGTGCCGGACTACTACTTCGCTTCGCACCGCACTATTTTTATTCCTCTTATGATTCTGGACAGTCATGAGGAGTTGGCACCGATTGTGGCTCGTCTGCAGTCGCTGTCTTAGTTGCTGGTGAGCTGCAGGTGAGTGGAGGGCTTGCTGGGGGCGTGTTCCCCGTGTCTGGTTCGTGCGATTTTTCGTGCGTGCTGGAGGCGGTGGGCACGCCCCTTTTTTGTTGTGCTCCTTGATTGTGTTCGGAGGTTCCGGGAAGGGCGCGTGTAACCGAACTATTCTTCGGAAAATAGCCTCAGAGAGCTTCTTGAGGTGCTAATATGGGCATATTACGAAGAATAATTCGTATAACCTGAGGTTCTGTAGCGGTGAGGAGGAAACCCCATGGCATTCGACGCAACGGAGTTCGCGCAGGAATTTGGTGCCCAGGTTCGTGCCGTCCGCAAGTACGAAAAAATCACCCAAATGGAGTTGGCGTGGATGGTCGGGCTCAGCGATAAAACAATCCGCGATATTGAGCGTGGGCTGCCCGGCCCGTCAATTGGCGCGGTCCTCAAGGTCGCCCAAGAGCTCGGCATCGAGCTGACTATTGCCAACCCCCTCACCTAACCCCTCCCGCACGCCTATATAAAGGAACCATCATGCAGAATGGACGCGCAGGACGCCTGCACCCCGCCGTCGGCACTGCCCGCCGCCACCTCGCCGCCGCCCTCGAAAAGCTCCTCGGCGCTGGAAGCATCAAAGCTACCGGGCGCTCCCGCACCGCCTCCACCGCGGATGCCGCCGACCTGCCCCTGCTCCTGGTCGCCTGCAGCGGCGGCCCCGACTCCCTCGCGCTGGCAGCCATTGCCGCGCACTTCGCCCGCCGTGGCGATGTGCGCGTAGGCGCCATCATCGTCGACCACGACCTACAAGAAGACTCCGCCGCAGTCACCGCGCAGACCGCGCAGACCCTCACCGACCTGGGGCTTCACCCCGTCATCACCGAAAAAGTGCAGGTTCCCGCCGGCAACATGGGCCCCGAAATGGCAGCACGCACCGCCCGCTACACCGCCTTCACCCAAGCCGTCGAGGCGACCGGCGCCCGCGCCGTACTACTCGGCCACACCCTCGACGACCAGGCAGAAACCGTGCTGCTCGGCCTAAGCCGCGGCTCCGGCACACGCTCCCTGGCGGGCATGCCGCCCGTACGCGTCGAAGAGGGTGTCACCTACCTGCGGCCCTTCCTTGGTCTGCGCCGCACCGACATGCTCGACATCTGCGACGCCGAAACCCTCACCCCCTGGATCGACCCGACCAACACCGACGAAACCCTCATGCGTGCCCGCATCCGCCACAGCGTGCTGCCCTACCTGGAGGCGCACCTCGGCGGGGACGTCGCCCGCTCCCTGGCGCGCACCGCCTCCGTAGCTGGTCCCGACGCCGAATACCTCGACGAACAGGCACAGGCAGCCTACGAGCAGGCGCTCCTACCCGCCGGAACCGCCGTGCGCGGCATCGAACGTGAGGACGCCGTGCTGCTGGACCGTGCGCAGGTGGCGGCGCTACACCCGGCGCTTCGATTGCGTGTGCTTGCGACCGCCTGCAAGACCGCCGGGGGAGAGAACCCCGGCTTCGAGCGACTGCAGGCGCTGGACTCTTTCACCGCTGAATACGCGGTGGCTGGGCCCGTTCAGATGCCCGGTCACGTGAGTGCGTACCGCCGCCGCAAAATTGTGCATCCGGCAACCGGTGAACGCCTGGACGTGCTCGTATTAGTGCCAACTCGACCCTAACTAGGTGCCCAGCTAGGTGCCCGTGGAGCGCCCTCAGCACACACTATCTGCGTGGTGAGGTGCGCCGCGGCGCCGTTTTAAGCCATACTTAAGGCGAACACCATCCACATTGTCCGCTGTGGGAAGGCATGAAACCCCGCACCCGGGGCCCCCGGCGGAGGCGCAGAGCGTCTAAAGATACGAAGGAATACATCGTGCAGGCTATCGACGTGCAGGACGATATTAAGAACGTTCTCTTCAGCAAGGAAGAGATTAACGCGAAGGTCGCCGAACTGGCGGCGCGCATCGACGAAGACTACGCCGGTAAGGACGTGCTGTTGGTGGGTGTTCTCAAGGGCGCCATCATGATCATGGCTGACCTTTCCCGCGCTCTCAAGGGCCACTACACCATGGACTGGATGGCTGTTTCCTCGTACGGTTCCGGCACCAAGTCCTCCGGCGTTGTGCGTATCCTCAAGGACCTGGACACCGACCTGGTGGGCCGCAACGTCCTGATCGTTGAAGATATCATTGACTCCGGCCTGACCCTGGCATGGCTGCAGCAGAACCTGATTTCTCGCGGCGCAGCTTCTGTTGAGATTTGCACCCTGCTGCGCAAGCCCAAGGTCGTCAAGGCTGACGTTGAGGTCAAGTACGTCGGCTGGGACATCGAGCCCGAGTTCGTTGTTGGTTACGGCCTGGACTTCGCTGAGAAGTACCGCAACCTGGACTGCGTCGCAACCCTGCACCCGCACGTTTACTCCTAAGCCTTCACCTCAGCAACCATGCTGTAGGTGGTGACGCCCCGCCTCCTCACGCTTGTGGGGGAGCGGGGCGTTGCTGTACCCGACGGCGGATGTACTCGGGGGCGGATGTACCCGCCGCAGAAGATGCACTTTCACCCCCACCGAGTGCTACAACCCTTTAGCCCGCAGGTGAAATAGAGAAGCCCGGTACCTAGCCGCCCGCCGGGGTAGGGTACATTTAAGGTTGCACCGTTGGGTGTTCCGGCAGGCATGCCGCACCCCAACGGGTTACAGCCGCAACGTAAGGACAAAGCATTGGCGCAAACCCCCAATACTCCGCAGAAAGGCTCGGAGGGCTTCCTGAAGAAGCTGATTAACGGCCCCTGGTTCTGGCCGGGTGCAGCTCTCGTAATCATGCTGGCTTTCCTCATGGCCTCCTTCTTCACCCAGCCCTCGCGTCAGGTGGACACCAACGTGGGTCTTCAGCTGCTCAACGACCACCAGGTCAAGAGCGCAAAGATCTACGACGGCGACCAGCGCGTCGAGCTGCAGCTTAAGGACGACTACAAGAAGGGCAACGACAACTACGGTAAGTCGGTGCGCTTCTACTACGTGCAGCCCCGCGGCGACGAAGTTGCTAAGGCAATGGAATCCGCCGAGCTGGAAAGCTACACGGACCAGCCGGTTGAGCACAGCTTCCTGGGCTCCCTGGTGTCCCTGCTCCTGCCGATTCTGATCTTTGGTGCGCTCTTCTGGTTCCTGATGGGACGCATCGGAGGCGGCTCCTCTGTCATGAGCTTCTCCAAGTCCCGCGCGAAGAAGTTCACCAAGGACAAGCCGGAAGTCCGCTTCAGCGACGTCGCTGGCGTGGACGAGGCGCTCGCCGAACTGGAAGAAGTCCGCGAGTTCCTGGCTGAACCCGAAAAGTTCACCCGCCTGGGTGCAAAGATTCCCAAGGGCGTTCTGCTGTACGGCCCTCCCGGTACCGGTAAGACCCTGCTCGCCAAGGCTGTGGCGGGCGAGGCTGGCGTGCCGTTCTACTCGATTTCTGGCTCTGACTTCGTTGAAATGTTCGTGGGTGTGGGTGCGTCCCGCGTGCGCGACCTGTTCAAGGAAGCGAAGAGCGACCCCGCCGCCATCGTCTTCGTCGACGAAATTGACGCTGTTGGCCGCCGCCGCGGCGTCGGCATGGGCGGCGGTAATGACGAGCGTGAGCAGACCCTGAACCAGCTGCTGGTTGAGATGGACGGCTTCGACGGCAACTCGAACGTCATCGTCATTGCGGCAACGAACCGACCCGACGTTCTGGACCCGGCGCTACTGCGTCCCGGCCGTTTTGACCGTCAGATTGGTGTGGACGCCCCCGACATGCAGGGCCGCGAACACATCCTGCGCGTGCACGCCGCAGGCAAGCCGATCGCTAACACCGTTGACCTGGCACAGGTCGCTAAGCGCACCCCCGGCTTCACCGGTGCTGACCTGGCGAACGTCATGAACGAGGCGGCTCTGCTGACCGCCCGCGATAACGGCAACGTGATTGACGACCGCGCTATCGACGAGGCAATCGACCGCGTTATGGCTGGTCCGCAGCGTTCCTCGCGCATCATGAACGAGCACGAGCGTAAGGTCACCGCATACCACGAGGGCGGTCACGCCCTGGTCGCGGCGGCACTGCGTAACTCCGCGCCGGTCACCAAGATTACGATTCTTCCGCGCGGTCGCGCCCTGGGTTACACCATGGTCATGCCACAGGACGACAAGTACTCCACGACCCGCCACGAACTGCTCGACCAGATGGCGTACGCGATGGGTGGCCGTGCGGCTGAGGAGATTGTCTTCCACGACCCGTCCACCGGTGCCTCTAACGATATTCAGAAGGCGACCGATACCGCCCGCAAGATGGTCACCGACTACGGCATGAGCGCCGTGATCGGTTCCGTGAAGCTCGGCGGCGAAGACACCGAACCGTTCCTCGGTGGTGGCGGCGCTTCGGCACGCAACTACTCCGACGAAACCGCGGCAAAGGTCGACGCTGAGATTCGCGCCCTGCTGGACCAGGCACACGACGAGGCATTCCAGATCCTGCTGGAAAACCGCGATATTCTGGACCGCCTGGCGTACGCCCTGCTCGAGAAGGAAACCCTGCTCGAGAACGAGATTGCCGAAATCTTCAAGGATGTTCGCAAGCGCCCCGAGCGTGAGTACTGGTACTCCAAGCCGACCCGCGAGCGCACCAACATCCCGCCGGTGAAGGCACCGAGCGAGCTGGCGAAGGAATCCGAAAAGGCTGAGGAAGCACCTGCCGCTGCACCGGCAGCTCCTGCTACGGCACCTACTGTTCCGGTAGCACCGGCTGCACCCGCGCAGCAGGTCCCGACCCAGCAGGTTCCGACTCAGCAGGCACCCGCACAGCCGGAGGCGCCCCTCACCAACCCGGACGCCGACCCGACCGTCGCAATGCCCACCCAGCAGTACCCGAACTACCCCGCCCCTCCGGCGCAGCGCCCGGAGAACGGCACCCCGAACCAGAATGGAGCAGAGAATGAGCGAGGTTAAGAACGCTGTTGACCAGCCGCGTATTGAGGCTGCCGTCCGCGAGATTCTGCTCGCGATTGGTGAGGACCCGGACCGTGACGGTCTGCAGCAGACCCCGGCACGTGTGGCGCGCGCCTACGCGGAGTTCTTCTCGGGCCTGCATCAGGACGCCGGCGAGATTCTGGGTACGACCTTCGACATCGCCCACTCTGAGATGGTCCTGGTGAAGGACATCCCGTTCTACTCGACCTGTGAGCACCACCTGGTGCCCTTCCACGGCGTGGCGCACGTGGGTTACATCCCGGGCCCGGACGGCAAGGTCACCGGCCTGAGCAAGCTTGCCCGCGTGGTGGATCTGTACGCTCGTCGCCCGCAGGTGCAGGAGCGCCTGACTACGCAGGTGGTGGAGGCTCTGGAGGAGCACCTGAACCCGCGCGGTGCGATTGTGGTGATTGAGGCCGAGCACATGTGCATGTCGATGCGCGGTGTGCGTAAGCCGGGCGCGAAGACCGTGACTAGCGCGGTGCGCGGTGCGCTGATGAACGGCGCAACCCGTGCGGAGGCGATGAGCCTGATCTTCTCGCAGCGCTAAGCATTCGGGATGATCATATAGCTATACGACAGGGGGCAGGATTCTAAGGAATCCTGCCCCCTGCGCTGTGCGGTCGCATGTGTTGGGCTGTATGACGAGAGCCCTTGCGTGAAGAGCATCATCAGCTGTAGAGTAGTACCACTAGTACCGGCACCACTCCTTCGGGAGTACAGGACCGGTCTTCTTTTTTAACAACGCTACGTATCGCGTTCTTTACGTACCGTTGTTAGTGCAAGCATGGCTGTTCCTCGTCTCATCTGAAACGAAATAACCGCGACCGGTTCCTCCCCTCATGGGTCCAGAACCGGTCATCGTTTTTAAATGATTGCCTTAGCAAAGCAGATGGCTTACAGGGCATGTAGTTATACCCTTAATATCCTTATGTTGATATTATTAAAGAGTTACAATGATGAAACGATATCAAGCGATGGATAATACATGTTTTCAAGCGTAAAACCATTTAAATCATATGAACAGCAGGTTGGTATCTTGCAAGAGCGGGGGATGCTCGTAGGTTCGCAAGAACGTGCTGTTTATGTCCTCGAGCGTGTTAGTTACTACCGTCTGAGTGGTTACTATTATTCGTTTCGGCGGTCGTCGGGAAGCGGGCAGCGCTTGGATACTTTCGTGCCCGGAACGGTCTTTGAAGATATTGTGGCCCTGTATGAATATGACCGTAATCTTCGGTCTATTGCGTTTTCGTACTTCTCGCAGTTTGAGGTGTATTTGCGGTCCCGCCTAGGGAATTTACTGGGGGAAGTGGACCCTCTCATATACGAGGATGAAACCCGGTGTGATCTTCAAGGTAGTAAAAGGCGCACTGCTTGGAATAGATTCACGAGAAAAAGCGAACAACTTATTCGTACTTCTGAGGAAGAATTCGTGAAGCATCACCGTGAGCAATACGGCGGGAAGTTGCCTGTGTGGGTAGTGGTGGAAGTTCTAGATTTAGGGGCTCTGCAGAATCTGTATTTGGTCTCCCCGCCAAATATTCGGCGAGATATCGCGAAAGCCCTGGGGTGTACTGACCCCCAACTGGAAACCTGGATTAACTCGCTGCGGGTAATGCGCAATATTTGTGCGCATCAAAGTAGGTTCTACAATAAGCTGCACCCAGAGCCTCGCTTACCGCGTGTGTTGAGAGGTGGAAGAGTTGAGAGCCCTGAAATCCGTGAGGTTGTTGACCTATTTGGTGTGCCACAGGCTGAAGAGAACCATAAGATGTGTAAAACCTTCGGCATGCTCACCCTCCTCAAATATCTGATGGACCAGGGTGGAATCGGGGATACGGAATCTCTAACGCAGATTCTGAAGGAACGTCCTAATATTTCCGTTCCTGGAGTTGATATCTCCCGGGCAATGGGTATACCGCAAGGTTGGGAAGAAACCCGTTTGTGGAGCTAAATTATTCACTGCCTATAGACACACTGAAAGGGGCGGAGGTGAAAACCTCCGCCCCTTTTGCTGTGCGGTTGTGTCCCTCGGAGCCGACGGCACCGGCAATGGTGCCGCACAGACCCCGAAGAAGACTCAAAGACCCTTAGTGGGCTTCGTTCTTATCGTCCCAACCCAGGGCAAGCGTCACGATCAAGCCCACGGCAATGAAACCGCAACCGGTTGCAGTACCGAAAGCAATCCAGCGCACGGCAGGAGCACCTTCAGCGAGCACAATAGTCACCAGCGCGGCAAGAGCCACCAGGGAGAGGATCCAAGCTCCGGTCTTCAAGTTCACAATGAGTCACTTCCTAGAGTATGTATGTGTGGGTGCGCGCCACCGACCGGGAACGCGCCAGGCACGGTATGCGTGCCCTCCCAGCATACCCTTAAATAGGTATCTGTAATGCAAATATTGCATGTTGTGTCCCCAAAATCGTCCCGTCGCTGTCCCAACCCCCGCCTCAATCCCCCTTCCAATCACAGCGGCAAACATGGGAGCACCACAGATTCGGTACGATAAATTTATGACTGAATCCACACACACCACCCGTGTAGCCCTCCTGCCCTGCGACGCGCTCGCCGCCGAACGCACCCTCGTGATGGGCATCCTCAACGTCACCCCCGACTCCTTCAGCGATGGCGGGCAGCACTACGCCGCCACCGACGCTATCGCCCACGCCGCCCGCATGATTGCCGAGGGCGCCTCCATTATCGACATTGGCGGTGAGTCCGCCCGCCCCGGTGCCGTGCGCATCAGCGTTGAGGAGGAGCAGCGCCGCATCCTGCCCGTCATCGAGGCGGTCGCGCAGCTGGGCACCACCATCAGCGTTGACACCATGAACCCGCAGACCGCCCGCGCCGCCATCGCCGCCGGTGCACACATCATCAACGATGTGTCCGGTCTGAACGTGAGCGACGAAATGATTGAAACCGCCGCCGAACTGCAGGTGCCGTACATCCTCATGCACGCGCGCGGCACCTCTCAGACCATGGACAGCCTGGCAGAGTACCCGCGCGGCGTCGTCACCGAGGTTGTGGAGGAGCTGACCGGCCTGCGTGAGCGTTTCCTCGCCGCCGGTGTGCTGCCGCAGAACCTGATTCTTGACCCGGGCCTGGGCTTCGCGAAGGGCGGTATGCAGGACTGGGAGCTGCTCGCCGCCCTTGATGAGCTGCAGGGTCTGGGGCATCGCCTGCTCATTGCCGGTTCCCGTAAGCGTTTTATTGCCAACGCGCTGACGGCGGCGGATATGGCGCTGGCTGAGCGTCTGAACGCGAGCGGCTTCACCGCAACCGAGGCGGGTGAGGCTGAACGCGAGCTGTGGCAGTCGCTGTCGGAACCGCGCCCGGCAGAGCACCGTGCCGCAGCCTCGGCGGCGGTGACCGCCCTGGTAGCGGCGCGCGGCGTGTGGGCTGTGCGCGTGCACGACGTGCCCGCCAGCGTGGATGCGGTGACGGTCGCCTCTGCACTGCGTTCTGTCAGCTAAACCTCGCTTGCCGACTACCCGAATACTTTTAGGAGACCCCCCAATGACCCAGGCAGATTACGCACGCCACGACCGCATCACCCTCACCGGCATTACCGCCAAGGGCTACCACGGCGTGCTCGATTTTGAGAAGCGCGACGGCCAGCCCTTCGTCGTGGACGCGACCCTGTACAGCGATTTCTCTGCCGCCGCTGCGACGGATGACCTGACGAAGACCACGAACTACGCGCTCGTGGTTGACCTGATTCACCGCCACGTGACGAACGGTTCGCTGGACCTGATTGAGACCCTCGCGGTGAACATTGCCGAGGGTATTCTCGCGATGTTTGAGCTTGTGGAGGCGGCGGAGATTACCGTATCGAAGCCGCAGGCGCCGATTGAGTTGCCGTTCGGTAACGTTGCGGTGAGCGTGTTCCGTGAGCGTGCCGCGGAGCGTGTCGTAGAGGGCGGCCGCTAGTGGCTGGCACCCAGACAACCGATACGCAGAAGCCCAACACCCTGAAACACCGCGCGGTGTTGGCGTTGGGCTCGAACTTGGGCGAAAGCGAAGACACCCTGGAACGTGCCGTCGCCGACCTGGTGGCGGGCGGCGTGCAGCTGGTGCGCGCCTCCGGGCTGTACCGTACCGCCCCGGTGGGTGGCCCGGCGGGTCAGCCGGATTTCGTGAACGCGGTCATTGAGGTGGCCACTGACCTGGGCGCCTACGAGCTGCTGAAGCTGTGTAATGCGGTGGAGGCGGCGCATCACCGTGAGCGCCTGGTGCGTTGGGGCCCGCGCACCCTCGATATTGACGTGATTGACTATGACGGCGTGATCTCTGAGGATCCGGTGCTGACTTTGCCGCATCCGCGGGCGCAGGAGCGTGCTTTCGTGCTGGTGCCGTGGGCGCAGATGGACCCGCAGGCGTACCTGACGGTGACCCGGCGTGCGGAGCCTTCGGGGGAGCGGCCGGATGAGGTTCCCACACCGCTGAGTCGCGAGGTCGTGAACGTTGCGGAGCTGTCCCGCACGCTGCTTGGGGCGGATGAAGACGCTATTAGCTATATGCGTGAGATGCAGGTACCTGATCAGCCTTAAATGTGGCACTCTGGAAGGTAGAGGAACCTACCGAAAGGAAACACCATGAAGCCCCTGAGTTATCGGGCGATTATTGTGGCGGCTGTGTGCGGTGCCGCTGCCGCTCTTATGGTGAATTCCGTGATGATTGGCGCCGGTTTTGGTGAGCTGAATTTTTCGTGGATGCTCGGCGCGGTGTGCCTGCTGGTTGCGGCGGGTGCCGTGTGGCTGGGTGTGCAGGTGGCTCGTTATCGTCGTATTCAGACGCGTGAGAAGGCACCCCATATGGGCCCGATTCTTGCGGCGCGTGCGGTGGCGTATGCGCAGGGTTCCATCATGACCGGTGCCCTGTTGACGGGCTGGTGCGCTGCGATTCTTGGCTACCATGTGGCGATGGTGTCTGTGCGCGGTTTTTCGGTGGTCTTTTGGGAGGTTCTTGTTAATTGTGTGGGCAGTGTTGCCCTGCTGATTGCTGGGCTGTGGGCTCAGCATTGTTGTCGTATTCCGCCGGAGGATGATGAGGATGCGGCCTCCTCTTCCGGTGCTGTAAAGCCGCGAGAGGGAGGAACCTATGTCGGCTCCTAACCAGAATAGTTATTCGCCGAATGGCCAGTACGGGCAGGACGCCCAACAGGGTCAGTATGGTCAGTATGGTCAGAGCCAGCCTGCTCAGCAGAACCAGTACGGGCAGTACCAGCAGCGGCTTACGGTCAGCCTGGTGCCCCGTATGGGCAGCAGACCCAGAATGACCAGCAGGCGCAGTATGGACAGCAGGTTCCGCCCGCTGCCGCGTACCCGAACGCGCCTCAGCCGGTTTCCGCGCAGCCGGTAGCCTCTCAGCCCGTGCCGGAGCCGCAGTGGGTGCCCGCCGCCTCCGGCTACCTGACGGTTCGTTTTGTTCACACTATTTCTGCTTTGGCGTTCCCTATTCTTGCGGGTGTTGCCATGTATTGTGCGGGTGCGTTTTTCGGCGGCCCGGAGGCGCTACGCATCGTCGGCCTGGTGGTGGTCGCGGTGTTTGGTCTGTGGGGTCTGTGGTGGATTCTGACCACTCCGCGCCGTACTCGCGCGCTCGGCTACGCGCTGGAGTCGAATCACCTGATGGCTCGCCGCGGTATCGTATTCCGTTCGATGAGCTCCATGCCGTACGGTCGCATCCAGTATGTTGATGTGGATTCGGGCCCTCTGGAGCGCATGTGCGGTGTTGCCCGCCTGACGGTGCGCACCGCGGGTACGACCACCGGCACGATGGTGCTGTTCGGTATTCCGCTGAACGTGGCGGAGGAGCTTGCGCGCGGATCTGGTGCGCCGCGCCGATGAGCGAATGGCGGCACTCTAATGAGTACCCCGGTTCCGCCCACCCCCGCGCCGCAGGCACCGCAGCCTCCTGCCTCTCAGGCGCCGCAGGAGCAGAAGTGGTGGCGTGCCGATATCCGCACGTTCATCATGAACCTCTGGTTCATTATTCTGCTGGCGTTCGGCTTCTTCCAGAGCATTATCCTGAATATTTTGACCACCCCTCCGAACGAGTGGGGTGCGCGCCTGACGCAGGCATTCGACGAGAACAGCAGCTATTTCAGCGCGACGTACTCGCAGCTCATCGGCTTCGCCGTGCTCGTACTGATTCTGGTCGGTGGCTCGATTGACTGGTGGTTTACCCGCTACAGCCTGGATGATTTAGCGATTCACCGCCGTAGCGGTTTCCTGTTCAAGAAGAACCGCACGATTCGCCTGGAGAGCGTGCAGAGCGTGGACATTTCGCGTCCTCTGGTGGCGCGCCTGTTGGGTCTGTCGGAGCTTCGTTTTGAGGTGGCTGACGGTTCTTCGGAGGCGCTGCACATCAAGTACGTTTCAGCCCGCAAGGCGGAGGTTCTGCGCCGCACCGCGATGGCGAGTATTAACCTGCTGCGTTCGGAGGCGGCTGGCCGCCCCGTGGACGTGCTGCCCGGCAGCATGCAGATTTCGGCGGAGCGTATGCCGGATGCGGATCAGCTGCATCAGCCGTTCGAGGCATCCTATGAGGCGTCTTATGGCGCACCCGTGCAGGACGGCACCCAGCCCGCTAATCAGCAGATGGCACCTCAGCAGAGCGGCTACTCGCAGCCTGCACCCCAGCACCCCGGTACTCAGTACCCCGGCGCATCCCGCCGCGGCGCTCGCCGCCCCATCCCGCTACCGGCTGACCCCTCGCAGCCGCCGATTTTCCGCATCTCGAATGTGCGTCTGATTGCCTCCATCATGCTGGAGCACCTGGTGTGGCTGGTTCCCGCCGTAGCTCTCATGGTCGGTGCCGCGGTCATCGCCGCGGTGGTGAGCGGTGAGAGCCCGTTCCTGATTTTCATGGCGTTGCTACCCGGCACCTTCGTACCGCTGCTCGGTTACTTGGGTATGTTGTGGGCGCGTTTTGACGGTGCCGCGAACTTCAAAATCACCCCGAGCGGTCAGGGCGGTGTGACCCTGCGGTACGGTTTCACCGGCACTCACACTCAGAACGTGATGGTTGAGCGTATTCAGGCGCTGGCGGTGGAGCAGTCCATTCTGTGGCGTGTGTTCGGCTGGTACCGCATCAAGATGACCATTGCCGGTATCGGTGTTGAGCAGAACGACAACCAGAAGCTGGTGACCCGCAATATTGCTCTGCCGGTTGGTAATAGGCAGGAGGCGCTGATGGTGTTGCGTCTGCTGCTGCCCGCTCTGGATGAGGCGCAGGCGCAGGTGCTGCTGGATACCGCCAACGGTTCGCTGAAGAGTCAGCAGCCGCAGGTTCCGGCAATGATTGTGACGCCCTCGTCGGCGCGATGGATGGACCTGCTCACCTGGAAGCGTAACGGCGTGACCACGGTCGGTTACACTGCCGGTTCGGTGCAGGCGACCACCCGCATTGATTCTGATGCAGCGCGCGCGAGCGTTGGTGAGCATACGCGCGGCGACCTGCTGCTGATTCGTGGCGGCTACTTTATCCGCACGCTGTCGATTGTGCCGGTCAGCCGTGTGCTGAGCGTGAGCTGGGGTCAGGGCCCGCTGCAGCGTGCCTTCGGATGCGCGAGCGTGCATTTCGGTACGGTGCCCGGCCCGGTGCGCACGCTCATGATGCACCTACCGCCGCGCGTCTGCGAGGACCTGGTGTGGCTGATGACGGTTCGGTTGGAGGGTATTGAGCCCTACTACCGTGTGCCGGAACCCGCGCTGGGTGCTGTGCCTGCTGCGAATGGGTACAGCACGAATGGGTACAGCGTGCGCTAGCCCGCCAGCAAAACTACAGAACGCGCCCTGCCGCCGGTGTTCTTCATAACACTGACGGCAGAGCAGGCGTGAAAGGGAGAATATACTTAAAGCCGTGATACAGCATTCAAAACCTGCGCGTTTGGGCATTGGAATTATTTCAGCCGGGAGGGTCGGATCCGTCCTTGGTGCGGCTTTGCGCGCCTGCGAGCACACTATTGTGGGTGTTCACGCGGTCTCTGAGGCTTCTCAGGAGCGCGCCGCGATGCTGCTTCCCGATGTGCCGCTGCTGCCGGTGGAGCAGATTGCTGAGCGTAGTGAATTGCTGATTCTTGCTGTTCCTGATGATGAGCTGCCGGGTCTTATCACCTACCTGGCGTCTTCGGGAAGTATTACCGCCGGTCAGATTCTGGTGCACACCTCCGGCCGTCACGGCACCGAGGTTCTCGCACCGGCGACTGCGCTGGGCGCTATCGGTTTGGCGATTCACCCCGCCATGACCTTTACCGGCATGTCCGTGGACCTGCAGCGCCTGAACGGCACCTGCTTCGCCGTGACCGGGCCCGCACCGTTCATCCCGATTGCTCAGGCACTCGTGGTGGAAATGGGCGGCGAACCCGTACACGTTGCCGAGGCTGACCGAGCGCTCTACCACGCAGCCCTGGCACACGCCGCGAACCACCTCGTGACCATCCTGGGTCAGTCCCAGCAGATGCTCGCCTCCATCGGTATTGAGGACCCGGCACGCTACATGGGGCCGCTCGTGCGAGCCGCCGTGGACAATGCGCTCGCCAGCGGCGAAGGCGCTCTCACGGGGCCCGTAGCACGTGGAGACGCCGGCACCGTGAAGGCTCACCTTCAGGCTCTGAATGAGTACTCAGAGCATGAGAAAACAGGTGATATTACAGACTCTTACGCCGCTCTGGCACACGCAACCGCAAAAAGAGCGCATAATAGAGGTTTGTTAAACGATGAACAACTGGGACGAATTGAGAATCTGCTGGGTGAGTCTTCGGACCGCAACCACCCCGGCGATATTGATGATTCAGCCCCCGAAAACAAGGAGTTCTCGTCATGACTGAGACTTCGATGCCCCGAGTCGTGACCACCATTGCGGATTTCCGCACGGCAATCACCGAATCCCTTGCCGCAGTGCAGGAGGAACTGGACCGAGCAGCCCGCCAGGAGGCGGAGCAGAACGGCACCGCAGTTCAGTACAAGAACGCATCCCTGGGCTACGTGCCCACCATGGGCGCCCTGCACGACGGCCACGCAACCCTGTTGCGTCGCGCCGCTGAACAGAACGATGTAGTGGTCGCCTCCATTTTCGTGAACCCGCTGCAGTTTGGCCCCGGCGAGGATTACGAAGCATACCCGCGCACCCTGGAGGCAGACGCTGCCCTGGCTGGTGCCGCCGGTGTTGACATTATTTTTGCCCCCGAGGTTGAAGAGATGTACCCCGACGGTGACCCGCTCATCCGCATTTCAAGCGGCGAGCTGGGCACCAAGTTTGAGGGTGCGACCCGTCCGGGCCACTTTGATGGCGTGCTGACCGTGGTCAATAAGTTCTTCAACATTATTCGCCCCGCAGCCGGTAACCACCCGGTGAACGCGTACTTCGGTCAGAAGGACGCTCAGCAGTACATCCTGATTCAGCGTATGGTACGCGATTTCAACCACGACGTGACCATGCGCCCTGTGTCGATCGTTCGCGACGATAACGGTCTGGCGCTGTCTTCGCGTAATGGCTACCTGTCGGATGAGGAGCGCGAGTCTGCCCTGGTGCTGTCTCGCACCCTGGCGATGCTGCGTGAGAATTCGCTGAACCGTGGCTTCCACGAGATTGATTTGGACGGTGCGCGTGAGCGTATCAACTCCACTCCGGGTGTACGCCTTGACTACCTGGAACTGGTCGACCCGATGACTTTCGGTGAGCCGACTGAGGAGTCGGAGCGAGTGCTGGCACTGGTTGCTGCGTTCGTTGGCCCGACCCGCCTGATTGACAACATGGACCTGCGCTAAGCGTTCGTTCGTTTAGAAGAGTCCCCAACACACTACACAGATAGGTATCACTGTGAGCACTGAGCACACTGCCGCACCGGCGATTGCTGATATGTCCGAGCAGATGCAGATTCGCCTGGAGAAGCGTGCGAAGCTGATCGAGTCGGGTCGCGAGGCATACCCGGTGGGTCTGCTGGATTCTGAGGGTAACCGCGTGGAGCCCAACCACATTGAGGATCTGCGCGCCGAGTACGATCCGAAGCTGGCTGCTGAGGAGCTGAAGGCTGGCGACGAGACTGACCGTGTGGTGCATGTTGGTGGCCGCGTGGTGTTCGTCCGTAACACCGGTAAGCTGTGCTTTGCGACCCTGCAGGGTGGTACCGAGGGTAAGCGTATCCAGGCGATGCTGTCGCTGGCTGAGGTTGGCGAGGAGTCCCTGGCTGAGTGGAAGTCCCTGGTTGACCTGGGCGACCACGTGTTCGTGACCGGCCGCGTGATTGTTTCTCGCCGCGGCGAGCTGTCCATTATGGTGACCGACTGGAAGATGGCGTCGAAGGCGCTGCGCCCCATGCCGGTTCTGCACAAGGACCTGAACGAGGAAACCCGCGTTCGCCAGCGTTACCTGGACCTGATGGTTCGCGAGGAGGCTCGCGAGCTGGTGAAGAAGCGCGCCCTGATTACCCGCACCGTCCGCCGCGTGCTGGAGGATCACGGCTACATTGAGGTTGAGACTCCTATTTTGCAGCTGGTGCACGGTGGCGCGACGGCTCGCCCGTTCCGTACCCACCTGAATGCTTTTGACCAGCCGATGACCATGCGTATTGCGACCGAGCTGCCGCTCAAGCGCGCAGTGGTTGGTGGCATTGACCGCGTGTACGAGATTGGCCGTGTGTTCCGTAACGAGGGCGTGGACTCGACCCACAGCCCCGAGTTCACCACCCTGGAGTGCTACGAGACCTATGCTGACCAGTTTGTGATGGCTGAGCGCATGAAGGAGATTATCCAGAGCTGCGCGAAGGCTGTTGGTACCGAGCGTGTTGAGACCGAGAACGGCACCATTGACCTGTTCGGTGAGTGGAAGTGGGTTGGCGTGTACCCGGGCCTGTCTGAGGCTGTGGGCGTTGAGATCACCCCCGAGACTGACGCTTCCGTTCTGCGTGAGATTGCTGAGAAGCACGAGGTGGACATCGACCCGAAGTGGGACGCTGAGAAGCTGGTGACCGAGCTCTTCGGTGAGATCGTTGAGCCGACCCTGGTGAACCCGACCTTTGTGTACGATTACCCGCCGAGCGCTCAGCCGCTGGCACGTCCGCACCGTTCCGGTGAGCCCCTGATTGAGGCGTGGGACCTGATTATTGGCGGTATGGAGCGCGGTACCGCGTTCTCCGAGCTGATTGACCCGGTCATTCAGCGTGAGCGCCTGACCGCTCAGTCGCTGCTGGCTGCTGCCGGTGACGATGAGGCGATGGAGCTGGATGAGGACTTCCTGCGCGCCCTGGAGCACGGTGCGCCCCCGATGGGTGGCCTGGGTCTGGGCATTGACCGTCTGATTATGCTGCTGGCGGGCGATCAGGATCCGGAGCGTCCGGGTACTGTGGTGCGTCAGCCCGGTATCCGTGAGACTATTCTCTTCCCCCTGATGAAGCCGGAAGCCTAAGCTTTAGCTTCACCTCTAGGGTTTCTTTAACTTTGCCTTTAGGGGTGTTAGTGCGGCGGGTGCCGCGGATACGGTTGTATCTGCGGTACCCGCCGTTTTCTGCGCACTCTTTTGCACGGTGTATAGCTTCTAGGGTGGGGTTTTCTGTTTATTTGCACAGGTCAGGGGCGTTTTAGGGTGCTTTTTTGCTCCATTCTGGTGCTGATTTATGCTGCTCTATTCACTCTGGCGGGGGTTTCTGTTCTTATACACGAATGCGTTACATAGAAAATAATGAGGGGATGGGAGGTGGAAGAATTTCGCTTTGGATAGAGCTGAAATGTACGGTGCGAATGGTCTAATGTGCGGGCTCGTACGGGCGCTATATTTCACTCAGATTGTCGGGGACGCCGGGGTGCATTATTAGGTGTCATTGTCTCTGGGCGCTGTGTCTGATTTCTGGAAGAATCCAAAGTATTTGCACTCTGAACTTCACTTTAATGTTCTTGTAGTGTGTGCAGATTTAACGGGGACGCACAGAAGCGATATGTTGCTGCGGGTGATTGGTGCATTGTTTCAATGCTCAGAATGTTTTCGGAATCTTAATGTATTTCTGTTACTATATGAAAGAAAATTAGTACATAAATATATCCGGCACACTATTTTCTCAATCCCGATAGAGGCTTTTGGGTTTACTCCACAGGATATATGCAACAGATGAGGAGGTGCCTCAATGGCACAGAAGGTTCGCATCATCCTTGAAGATGATCTCGATGGCGGCCCCGCAGACGAAACTATCCGTTTTGGCCTGGACGGCGCACACTACGAAATCGATTTGTCCTCCGCAAACGCAGCTCGCCTGCGTGACGCTATCCGCCCCTTCGTAGCGAAGTCCCGCCGCGTGCAGGGCACTGCTACCCAGCGCACCCGTGCACCCCGTGGCACCGCTGCTCCGGTTAAGCGCAACCCCGAGACCGCAGCAATCCGCGAATGGGCTAAGGCTAACGGCCACAAGGTTTCTGACCGTGGCCGCATCCACCAGGATGTTCAGGACGCATACTACGAAGCAATGAAGGCTCAGGGCTAAAGGCTCTCAGTATTCATGCTGTCGGAGGGTTTGGCGCTTTAGGGCGCTAATCCTCCGGACGCTAAAGGCGGATGGTGTTATCACCATCCGCCTTTAGCTTTGCCCCGGTATTTCTTGATATGTGTTGCATATCTGCTCGGGGTGGTGGGGTGTTTTTATATCACCGATTCCAATTAACTATTTACATGTAAAATATATTGCTCCTTTGCAGATGCCCGCTTCTGAATTATCAGCAGGAAGAGCAGGGGAATCGGATGCGCAATCCGGTATCGAGTTTCCGGTATCGAGTTCGGGCTCCTCATTTAGATTTCATGCATTGGCAGGAACACTAAAGGTAATGGTGCATTAATCTCTTCAAGACAGGGGATATGCGCTGTGATATTCACGCGGTCGTTGAGTCGAGTATTCCATCGAAGAGGCTGGAATGTACTGACTGAAATTTTTGAATAATTGGGGACCCTGCATCGTCGGTGGTGCTTTCGGAACGTACGGATTATCTCTTGATGGGGTGCCGAAATGATGCGGGAATTATCCGGGAAATAAGCGCCGTGTTATCGGGTAAATATTTTTTGCGAATTATTGAAATTTCTCACTTAAACATATAAATTTTTAAAAATTTCTGCAATATATTCATGCACGTGCAGGAAACAAGTGGTTTGGGTGTTGGTCTATGTGGTTTTTTGTGTGTTTACCTCTTCCTCAAACCCTCGTATCGGCACCGCAGCCCATCAAAACCACCCCCGAGCCCCTCGGTGCCCACCTGTAGCACCTCCCCGCCAGAAGCCCCGAAACCGCACCTAAACCGCACCTAAACCGCGCCTCAAACGCCTCGAACAGCTCATCTGTTCTCTTGATGGCGAACAGACGCCCATCAGCCCGCCCTTTCGGCCGCGCTCAACGTACTCTTGTATCAATAGGAAAATGCAAGGAGTGCGTAAATGTTTGAACGCTTTACCGATCGAGCTCGGCGCGTTGTGGTGCTTGCCCAGGAAGAGGCACGCATGCTCAACCACAACTACATCGGTACCGAACACCTGCTGCTCGGTCTGATTCACGAGGGCGAAGGCATCGGTGCTCGCGCCCTGGAATCATTGGGCGTTACCCTGAACGCAGTACGTGAACAGGTTCAGGACATCGTCGGCCCCGGCCCCCAGGCCCCTAACGGCCACATCCCCTTCACCCCGCGCGCGAAGAAGGTTCTCGAACTGTCCATGCGCGAGGCTATTCAGCTGAACCACGGCTACATTGGCACCGAACACATCCTGCTGGGCATGGTTCGTGCCAACGAGGGCGTGGCAAACCAGGTACTGGTCAAGCTGGGCGCTGAGCCCGCTGCCGTGCGCCAGGCTGTCATGGACCTGATTTCCGGCTACCCCGGCAACAACTCCGGTGAAAAGGAAACCGCCGGCGTGGGTGCAGGCAACTCTCGCGAAGGCACTCCCGCGGGTTCGACCATCCTGGATCAGTTCGGCCGCAACCTCACTGCAGCAGCGCGTGAGGGCGAGCTGGACCCGGTCATTGGCCGCCACAAGGAGATGGAACGCGTCATGCAGGTCCTCTCCCGCCGTACCAAGAACAACCCCGTTCTGATTGGTGAGCCCGGCGTCGGTAAGACCGCCGTCGTGGAGGGCCTGGCACAGGCTATCGTGCACGGTGACGTCCCCGAGACCCTCAAGGACAAGCACCTGTACACCCTGGACCTGGGCTCCCTGGTCGCAGGTTCGCGCTACCGCGGTGACTTCGAAGAGCGCCTGAAGAAGGTCCTGAAGGAAATCCGCTCCCGTGGCGACATCATCCTGTTCATTGACGAGATTCACACCCTCGTCGGTGCAGGTGCCGCTGAGGGTGCGATTGACGCTGCCTCCATCCTCAAGCCCATGCTGGCTCGAGGCGAACTGCAGACCATCGGTGCCACCACCCTGGACGAGTACCGCAAGCACATTGAGAAGGACGCCGCCCTGGAGCGCCGCTTCCAGCCGATTCAGGTTGATGAGCCCTCTCAGGAGCTCGCCGTGCAGATCCTCAAGGGTGTGCGCGATAAGTACGAGGCACACCACCGCGTCACCATTACTGACGAGGCTATCGAGACTGCCGTGAACCTTGCGGCACGCTACATCTCTGACCGCTTCCTGCCGGATAAGGCTGTCGACCTGATTGATGAGGCGGGCGCACGCCTGCGTATCAAGCGCATGACCGCACCCCCGGAAATCAAGCTGCTCGACGAGAAGGCCGCCAAGCTGCGCCAGCAGAAGGAAGACGCCATCAACTCCCAGGATTACGAGAAGGCCGCAGGCCTGCGTGATCAGGAGCAGAAGGTTCTGGCTGAGAAGGAAGAAGCCGAGAAGGCATGGCGCGAAGGCGGCGACGCATTCGGCACCGTGACCCCCGAGGTTATTTCTGAGGTTCTTGCCGCTTCCACCGGTGTTCCCGTTTACAAGATCACCGAGGAAGAGTCCACCCGCCTGCTGACCATGGAGCAGGAGCTCCACAAGCGCGTCATCGGTCAGGATCACGCTATTGCGGCACTGTCCCGCGCGATCCGCCGTACCCGCGCAGGTCTGAAGGACCCGCGCCGCCCCGGTGGTTCGTTCATCTTCGCCGGCCCGACCGGTGTGGGTAAGACCGAGCTGGCTAAGGCACTTGCCGAGTTCCTGTTCGGCGATGAGGATTCGCTCATCACCCTGGATATGTCCGAGTACCAGGAGAAGCACACCGTCTCCCGTCTGTTCGGTGCGCCTCCCGGCTACGTTGGCTACGATGAGGGCGGCCAGCTGACCGAGAAGGTCCGCCGCAAGCCCTTCTCCGTGGTCCTGTTCGACGAGGTTGAGAAGGCTCACGCCGACCTGTTCAACTCGCTGCTGCAGATCCTGGAAGACGGTCGCCTGACCGACTCGCAGGGTCGCGTGGTGGACTTCAAGAACACCGTCATCATCATGACCACTAACCTGGGCTCGCGTGACGTGAACCGCCGCATCCCGGTTGGTTTCCAGGCGATGGATGACGCAACCGCCGACTACGAGCGTATGCAGGCACGCGTGATGGAGAACCTCAAGGAGCACTTCCGCCCCGAGTTCCTCAACCGTGTGGACGACATTATCGTCTTCCCGCAGCTCTCCGAGTCTGAGATTCTGCAGATTGTGGACCTGTTTGTGGGTCGCCTGGCTAAGCGCCTGGCGGAGCAGGATATGTCCATTGAGCTGACCAACGCTGCGAAGGTTCTCATGGCGGCTAAGGGTTACGACCCGTCCATGGGTGCTCGCCCGCTGCGCCGCGAGATGCAGCGCAACATTGAGGACGCCCTGTCCGAGAAGATTCTCTTCGGTGACATCAAGCCCGGTGAGAAGATCACCGTGGACGTTGAGGGTGAGGGCGACTCCGCGAAGTTCGTCTTCTCTTCTCAGCCGATGAAGGAGCTGTCGCTGGACTCGGTGCAGGAGCTGGACGAAGCTGAGGCTCCCGCAGCTGAAGCAACTGAAGCACCTGCTACTGAGGCACCTGCTGTTGACGTTCAGGGCAACGACTAGGCTCTGAAATAAACCCTGGAATAAATACTGGAATAAACCCCAGGTAGCTAGGCTCTATCGCACTAAACGCCTGTGGGGCGGTACCGGATCATTCCGGTACCGCCCCACAGGCGTTTTTGTGTTCTATGGGTTCCAGAAGCCTCTCTGCGGCGAGTACTAGAGCGAGACGAGCACTGCATCGCCCTGCGTGACTTCGCGGGCGAGAGTGTCCGCCAGCAGTCCCGCGTAGCAGCGCTGCAGCTGTTCGGCGGCGGGGGAGAGCGCATACAGCGCCTTGAGCGGGCGGTGCACCGCGGCGGGTGCATCCGCGGGGAACGCAAAGTCAGGCGAAGAAGCTGCAGTGGGTGAAGAGGTAGCGGCGGGCAAAGCCGTGTCGCCTGCCGAGGCTACACCCGCACCCAGGATGAGCTCGCGATTCACCGGCTCATGCGCCGCACGCAGCACCGCCATGACCGCCCCGCGCACCTGACGGTCCGTGCCGTGCCAACTCTGACCCTTGGGGGTGTAGTCCGCCTCCGGCTTGCCCGCCGCAACCCAGGCGCACAGATCCTCCACCGGGCAGAGCTCGCAGGTCGGGGACTTTGCCGTGCAGACCAACGCGCCAAGTTCCATGGTTGCCGCATTCCACAGGCAGGAGGTGGGGGTGTCGGTGGGCATGAGCGCCTCCGCCAGGCGAGTCTCAGCCGCCGTCAACGAACGCGAGGGTAGCGCCTTGCCGGAGACAGCGCGCGCATGCACGCGGCGGATATTCGTATCAATCACGGTGGCGCGCAGACCAAACGCGAACACGCTAATCGCCGCCGCTGTGTAGGAACCCACGCCCGGCAGAGCCAGTAGCGCCTCGTAGTCGGCGGGAACCTCGCCGCCGTGCTGCTCCACAATCGCCACGGCGGCACCGTGCAGACGCTGCGCACGGCGCGGGTAACCCAGACGGCCCCAGGCGCGCACCGCCTCCGAGGCGGGCTCGGCGGCAAGGTCGGCGGGGGTGGGCCAGCGGCGCATCCACTCCTCCCACACGGGTAGAACGCGCTTGACGGGGGTCTGCTGCAGCATGAACTCGCTGACCATCACGCCCCAGGGGGTGCACTCGTCACGACGCCACGGTAAATCGCGTGCCTGGTCGAGGAACCACCGGTTGATTCGGTGGTGGAGCGCCTCGGTATTCGTGCCTTCGGGCAGGGTCGGTTCGGGGCGCGTGCGTGCGGTGCGTTTGGGCTCTGAGGTCATCCGAAAAGCCTACGCCACAGGGTATATATTCCCAAAATCGCATGAACAGAGTTCACTGTGAATCTCAGGGTTAAACCCGGTATCCTTAAGAGTATGTCTGAAAATGGTCCCGTTCTGCCTCCCGAAGTGTATCGCCGTCGTCGTATCGTGGCGGTTATTGCTCTGCTCGCTATTATTTTGCTACTGGTTGCCGGCGTGACCTCCATGGTCGGCATGATTAACGGCAAGAAGGACGCCACTGTAGCCTCCACCGCGACGCCTTCCGGTGCGCCCTTCCAGAGCTTCAGTGCTCGCCCCTCCGAAACTGCTTCGGCAACCCCGTCCGCTAGCGCGACTGCCTCTGCGTCTGCGTCGGCTAGTGCTTCGGCAACCCCCTCGGTGACCGCTTCTGCGGCACCTACTGCAAGCGTGACCACCGCCGCGGCAACCCCTACGGCGACCACCCCCGCGGCGACCCCGACTGCCCCTGCACCGACTCCGAGCGTGACCACTGCGGCTGCTGTTGCGGCGTGTACCGCGAACGACCTGAAGGTGACCGTCACCCCCGCGAAGCGTACCTTTGCGGCCGGTGAGCAGGTGTCCTTCCACGTGACCTACACGAACTCTTCGAAGGCCCCCTGCGCTGTGGGCGGCGAGGACGCGAACACCGGCGTTGACCTGAAGATTACCTCCGGTGCGGCTCAGGTGTACACCCGTAGCCTGTGCGTGGCGACCGCTGTTCAGAAGTCTGAGGTAGCCGCAGGTGCCGAGGGCGCAACCGACCTGGCGTGGGATCGTAAGATCAACGTTCTGGGCTGCTCCTCCGCTTCGACCGCTCAGAAGGGTTCCTACTGGGCTGCGGTGACCGTCAATGGTGTGAGCTCGGCTCCGGTGAACTTCATTATTCAGTAGTTCACGTCTATGGTTTTCGCCCTTGTGTGGGCGTGAGAAGCCCCCGTGCTGGATATTCTCCGGCGCGGGGGCTTCTAGCTTTTATCGGTTATTACTTGGAGGCGCGGGGCTTGGCGAAGCGGCGCTCGCCCAGGTACCCGAGCAGACTACCGAAAGCGGTCCACTGCAGTGCCGCCAACAGCAGGGTGGACAGGTCGGTCACCTCAAAGGAGTTGGGGATGACCTTGAACCACAGTAGCGGCAGGTAAATCAGAAAGAGAATGGGGGATGCCCACACGAAGAACGGGACGGGGCGCTTGGCCGACGGATACTTAGCTCGCGAGTACGACATTGTGACCTCCAGGGGGTGTCATGATGCTTGAGGCATCAGGGCGCGGAGAAAACTCCGCTTTCACTACATCATAATGCAAAAGGTTCTCGTGAGGTCAGAAAAACCCCCGTGCCAGATATTTCTTCCGGCGCGGAGGCTTTTCGTATGGGTCTTTTGTTAGAGGTACTTCTCCAGGCTGCTCTCCGCCATGCGGGACAGCTGCTCACGCACCGTGCGGGCACGAGCCTCACCCACACCGTCCACGGCGCGCAGGTCCTCAAGGGACGCCGCCATCAGAGCCTGCAGGCTACCGAAGCGCTCCACCAGACGCTCAGAAATAGCGTTCGGGATGCTCGGAATACCGGCGAGCAGACGGAAACCGCGAGGCTGCAGGGGGAACTCCAGATCGGGGTTCTCGCCAAAGCCGACAGTGCGGGCAATCGTGCGCAGATCCACGATAGCCATATCGTCCAGGTTCTGAAGCGCCTCAACACCGGCGGTAATCAGCTCGTCGTTCACCTCGGGCAGGTAATCGCGCAGAATCAGGTCGCTAGCGGTCATTTCGGGGGCGCGCAACTCCTCCAGCTGTAGGGCAATCAGGCGACCGTGCACGCCCAGCTCGAGCACGTAGTGGCTGACCTCGCGGATAATGCGGTTCACCATCTCCATGCGCTGCAGGGTCATTGCCACATCGCCCAGGGAAACGTTCGATTCAATCTCCAGGGCAGACAGGCTGGAGAGCACCGAACGCAGGCGCTTCTTATAGCTTTCAAGGGTCTGAATCGCCTGGTTTGCGCGGGCCATCAGGTATTGGCTGTCTTCAACCATGTAGCGGGTGCCGTCAACGTACACCGAAATCACGGACATCGACGCGCTCACCGAAATCACCGGGAAACCGGTCTGAATCGCGGTGCGTTCGGCGGTGCGGTGGCGGGTACCGGACTCGTTCGTCTCAATGGAGGCGTCCGGCATGAGCTGCACGCCGGCGTGCAACAGGCGGGTGGCGTCGCGGTCGCAGATGATAGCGCCATCCATCTTCGCCAGCTCACGCAGGCGGGTTGCGGAGAACTCGGTGTCGATGTTGAAACCACCCGAAGACAGGGAGGATACGGTGCGGTCGGATCCGAGTACGATGAGTGCGCCCGTACGGCCACGCATGATGCGTTCCAGGCCCTCGCGGAGCTCGGTGCCGGGGGCGATTCGGGCGATAGTTTTAAGCAATAGGTCACTATAATTCATCTGCACGAAAACCATTGTACCCGTAAGGGCGGTTATTGAGCCAGGTCAGGGGCGGAACGGCGGGCTAAAGTGCCTCAAAAACGAATGGATATTCTCGATATTTATACGGGAGTGCACGGGACTAAACTATCTGCGTTTAAGAGTAAAAATCTGTTCTGCGGTACCCCATTTCGCCGTGACCAAACACCGCGCACCATATCGCCCCAGAACCTAAAATAGACCCATGACCGCGCGCACGAAAAACACCAAAACCGCACCCGCCTACCGCTGCACCGAATGCGGCTGGACCACCGCCAAATGGGTAGGCCGCTGCGGCGAATGCCAAACCTGGGGCACCGTCGAAGAAGCCGCAGGGGGCACCCGTGCGCGCACCCGCGCCGCATCCAGCGTGCAGAAGCCCGCCCAGCCCATCGCGGAAGTCGACTCGCGCGTAGCCGCCTACATGAGCACCGGAAACCCCGAATTCGATCGCGTGCTCGGCGGCGGACTCGTACCCGGCGCGGTCATCCTCATGGCGGGCGAACCCGGCGTAGGCAAATCCACCCTGCTGCTGGACGTCGCCGCCACCTTCGCGCGCGGCACCGCTCAGAATGCGGGGCAGAACACCCCGGCACACAACACCCAGCCGCCGCGCCCGGTCCTGTACATTACCGGCGAGGAATCCGCCGCGCAGGTCAAGCTCCGCGCCGACCGCATCCGCGCCATCGCGGACACCCTCTACCTGACCAGCGAAACCGACCTCGGCACCGCCCTGGCGCATATTGAGCAGGTGAACCCCTCCCTGCTGGTCATCGACTCCGTGCAGACCCTCGCCTCCGCGGAAGTTGAGGGTAGTGCCGGCGGCGTGACCCAGGTGCGTGAGGTTGCCGCCTCCGTCATTGCCGCCGCGAAGGAACGCAATATGTGCACCCTGCTCGTGGGCCACGTGACCAAGGAAGGCACCATCGCGGGCCCGCGCCTGCTCGAACACCTGGTGGACGTGGTCTGCCAGTTTGAAGGCGATAAGCACTCGAATATCCGCATGCTACGCGCCATTAAGAACCGCTTCGGACCCACTGATGAGGTGGGCTGCTTCGACATGCACGAGGACGGCATCGCGCCGGTGCTGGACCCCTCCGGCATGTTCGTTTCGAGTACCCCGCACCCGGTGGCGGGCACCTGCGTGACCGTCACGATGGAGGGCCGCCGACCCCTGCTCGCGGAGGTTCAGGCGCTGCTGGATCAGGCGGTGGCACCCGCCCCGCGCCGTACCGTCTCGGGTCTGGATTCGGCGCGTATTCAGATGCTGTTGGCGGTGCTGCAGCGCCGCGCCGGGCTGAATGTGGGCAAGCTCGACTGCTACGTCTCCACGGTGGGTGGCGCAAAAATTGCCGAGCCCGCCGCCGACCTGGCGTGCGTCATGGCGCTTGCCTCGGCGGCACAGAACAAGCCGCTACCGCGCAAGCTCGCGGTCTTCGGCGAGGTCGGCCTGGCGGGTGAGGTGCGTGCCGTGCCGGGCATCCGCCAGCGCATTGCGGAGGTGGGCCGCCTGGGCTTCACGCACGTGCTGGTGCCCGCTTCCCCGACCGGCGTGGGGGACGTGCCCGAGGGCGTGACCGTGCGTGAGGTAACCACCCTGGGTGAGGCGCTCGCGCTGCTCTTCCCGCAGAAGTAGCCGTCCGCGCATCAACAGCATAGAGATAGCAAGAAAGGGGGGCACCCGGCTGGCGTAAATGCCACCGGGAGCCCCCTAAACCTTCTGTGGAACCCCTCTGCGAAGCACCGCTAAGAGCGGCTTTCCTCCTCGTTCTCGTGCAACATAATGTTAATCGAACGGGTATTCAGTTTATTCGTGCGGTGGGCGTTGACCGCGGTATCGGTCATGTCGTCAACCACCATCGAGTCGTCCATATCAGTATCAACGATCGGAATGGCCGAGGTTCGCGGCGCATGCTGCGTGACCGCCTCACCCAGGGGCACAAGAACCGCCACTGCGTCCTTGTGGGACATGCCGGTCGCCTCCATAAAGTCGACCACAATCAGGCGGAGCATCAGCACCAGCGACTCGCCCTCAAAGGTTGCCACACCCATCGTGCGCGGCTCGAGGGTGCCGGCAAGCTTAATCATGCGCTCGCGTGCCTCCATCATGTAGTGCTCGCGTTCGCCCTCCGTTGGGGCAGACATGCCCAAGCCGAGGCTCTGCGCCGCGAGCGATAGCTCGGTCAGTGCGTCACTGAGTGAAAGCTGCGCCGCGGTACGCAGCTGCACGTGGTGAATCGTGGACGCCATACGGCGGTTGAGCACGCGGTCGTTACGAATCGCCAAATCCACCGCCGCAAGAGTCTTCGCCATGCGCGCCAGCTCGCCTTTACTCTTGCGGCTATTCCAGGACAGCTCATTCATACCTGCGCGGTAATCAGGTCGCCTCGGCACGCATCATACAGCGGTTGCAGAGCACGGGCATCGAGTAGGCTCTGGTACGCCTTGTTGTAGTCGTAGTAGCGGATCGCTTCGGAGGACAGCTGGAAAACCTTCGCGAACGCATCCATGAGAGCTTGGGCGCGGGCACGCGGGTTCTTACGCGGGTCACGTGGCATCAGGTACATGGCGAGGAACGCGAAGGCGCCACCGACAATGCCGTCGAAACTGCGGGTGAACGCGTCATCAGGCACGGGCAGTAGCAACGTGAAACAGGCCTGGAAGCTGAGCTGAATCGTAAAAATAATGCCCTTATCAATAAATCGGGCAATAATCACGGTCAAGAAAAGCACCACTGCCGCCTGCCAGGTACCGTGACCGAGCAGAATCAGCAGAAGGTCGCCAATGAGAATGCCGAGGGTCACGCCGAAGGAGACCTCAAGGATTCGGCGGGAATGCTTGGCGCCGCTCACATAGCCCAGGGATACGAGGGCAGCGACCGGCGCGAAAATGGGCTCGTGGTGGCCCAGGATGCGCTCAGCGAAAAGCCAAGCGCCCATAGACGCCGCAACAATCTGCACAGACTGAAAGAAGTCAGCCCGGACGCGTTCAACTCCCTCACGGACGAACTGTCGGGTGTTCTGTTCAGTAGTGCGTAGAATGTCTGCGAATCGTGCCATGGGCACCATCATACCGGCGCGGGTGCGGTGCACAAGGGGGTAGGGGAGTGTTGGGTTGAAGTGTGAGAGACCCCGCGCCCTGTACTTGCCCGTAGCCGCGCTGTAGCCGCGTTTTTCGAGGAAATCTAATAAAGCCGCTGTTCGAGCCCCTGTTACGCAACCTAGTACGCAATCTAGCCGCGGAGGCGGCGCGCCACCCTCGCCAGCAGACCCGGCTGGGCGGGGTGCATCTCGGCGGTTTCAGAAGATGACTCAGGCTCAACGGTGACGGGGCGCGTTTCTTCAGCGCCGTGCGCCCCGTGAATACCGTGCGCGCTGTGCCCGCCACCGATTGCGCGGGCACGTTCGAGCTGCCGGCGGTGCTCGGCGTCCCAGGAGTGTGCCCGGTCAGACATTGCCCACTCGAACCCCGCGGTGAGGGAGGTTTCGGTGAAGAGATCGCGGGCGGCACGGACGGTTGCACCCAACGGCTCGGGGAGCGCCGGGACCTGCTCCACGGCGGGGAAAGGCGCGGGTGCTTCTGCGTTGCCGCGAGCGTCTGCCTCGCCGTGAGTTTCTGCATCAGGCGCAAGAATCTGCGCGAGCAGGTAAGCACGTTCGGCGCGCAGAACCTCCAGCAGCTCGGTACGGCGTGCATCCGATGCCACCGCCGCGTGCCGCAAGGCGGCGGCAACCATCAGCTCGGGAACACCACCGGCGAGCATGCCCAACGGCAGGGTGAACTCGCCCAGACCGTACAGGCTCAGGGCGCCACCCGCACGCATCTGCGTGAAGGCATCCGGTACGAGGGCGAGCACGGGAATACCCGCCGCGGCGGAGAACACCGCCGGATGGTAGCGGCTGGTCAGCGTGAACGCCGCCGCACGGTGCACGGTAACGCTCTGGTCGGCGTGCAGAATCGGCAGCAGGGTCGCCGGGGTGGAGGGGCTGAGCCGCTCAGCGATGCGCTGGTGTACCTGAATATCGCCGCTTTCGGGGTTCTGCGGGTTGCCAAAATGGCTCAGGAACACGGGCGCGTAGCCGTGCTCGCGCCACATGTTATCGAGCAGACACGCAATCTGCTGCGCCTGCTGTTCGGTGCACTCGTTGACGGTGACGCACACGTAGCGCTCGGGTAGCTCATCCAGTGCCTGACCTGCGGAAATACCCTCCGCATAGTGCAGGGTACGCGCAGGGGAAGCCGCCAGGTAGTCGGTGGCATCGTCCACGCTCAGGCGCGCGTCAATACCCCGCTCACGGCACCAAGCGAGGGAAGAACGTTCGCGCACCGTCACCGAACGGGCGGTGCGCAGCATGCGCTCCAGAACCTGCGCATCGTGCGGGTTCAGCACCGGGCCCAGGGACTGGCCGGTCACGTACACGGGCACACCCGCATGCTCGGCGGCACGCACCGCGGCGGCGCGTTCGTAGAGTAGCCAGCCGTAGCGGGAGTTGAGGTTGCCGCCGCCGGAGACCACGACCGCGTCCATGGTGGCGATAGAATCCGCGAAATCCACCATGCGCTCAACGGTCTGCTCCAGCGGATGCAGCACCTCCGGTAGCGCCTGCACCTGCGGCAGAGCCACCAGCTCGGTGATGGAGGGGCGTTCCCGGTCAGTATGTAGCTGTGCCAGGATGCACTCGAGCGCCGCGAGGGTCAGCTCGCGTTCAGCCGGGGCCCAGGGGAAGAGGAAAAACGGCAGGTACTCGTAGGGTGCGCCCGCCTCATGATTTGCCACCTCATGATTTGCCGCCTCACGATTCACTGCCGTGCCGATATAGCGCGCCGAATGGCCCACATCGCGGGTCATGAGGGTGACCGCCGCGCCGCCTTCGGAAAGCGCCTGAGCGCTCGCAATGGTCATGGCTTCGTCACCCACGTGGTAGGTGTGCTGGCCGATATCGCCAATGACGAGCACACGCGGTGCTGTAGAAGGCAGCGCTGTAGAAGAATGATTGTTCTCTGTCACGGCTATGCGCCCTTCTGCTCTGCCGACCCGGTCTCAGTCGACTCAGCCTCAGTGCCGCGACGAACCAGGGACCGCTGATTGAGGGAACGCTTCGCCAAGGAACGCAGCGCGCGGCCCGGGGTGCGCAGGTGCTTGAGAACCCGCAGGCGCTCCTCAATGCTCTGCTGGCGGCTCTCAATAGTCTGCTGACGAGCCTCGATGCGCTCCAGGCGGCTCTCGATAGAGCGCAGAATGTCCAGGGATTCGCGGGTCAGATCGTGCCCGTCAATCACGCGGCGTTCCAGGTCAGCCGCCAAATGCGCCTGGTACAGGTACGCACCCGGTCGGGCACCCGCCTGCAGATCCTCGCGGATAGCGCGGGCGCGCACCATTGAATCGAAGCGGGCATGCTCAGCCTGACGCTTTACGCTATTCGCCTCGGCGCCCTCCGCGTCGGGGCGCAGCGACCAGTACGCCAGCGGCTCATCCACCAGCAGAATATCCGCAACGGAGGCGGCACGCATGTTGAACTCCCAGTCGCCGACTACCGGCAGGGACTCGTCGTAGAAACCGACCAGCTCGTGCAGGCTGCGGCGGTAGAGAATGCCAATCGGCACGGCACGGTTCGTGCGGAACAGGAACTGCAAACCGACGCTGGGTAGCCCGTCGTGGAAAATACGTTCCTCGTACACCTCGAACTCGCCGTCGGCGTTCTTGCGTTCGTACCGCTCCACAACGCGGGTGGTGCACATGAGCGCGCCGCTCTCTTCCAGCGCCGCGACGGTGCGTTCCAGGAACTCGGGTGCCCACAGGTCGTCGTCATCGTGAATCGCCACGTACTCGGAGGTGGTCGCCGCCAAACCGGCGTTGGATGCCGCCTCCATATTGCCGCCGGCGGTGGTCAGCAGCTGCACGCGGCCGGAACCCAGCGGGGAAGCCTCAATGACGGCGCGGGTTGCCTGCTCGTCGCCTCCATCGTTAATCACACAGACCGTGTAGTCGGTGAAGGTCTGCTGCGCAATGTTCTCCAGCGCGCGGCTCAAGAAGCGGGGGCGGCCCTTCGTGCGGACCAGAATAGCTACGGTAGGGGAAGACATAACCACAATCAGTCGAGGGTGAGCGGGCCCGTGCCAGCCCAGGAACTCAACCCATTATGAAGGTGTGCACTGTTCAGACTCAACCCGCCACCCGTCCACGCCGCAGCAGCAGGCACACAGAGGCATACACCGCCCCTAAAAACTAGCTGATGGACTGTAGCGCCACCATCGCCAGCACACCGAGCACAAAGCACGCCGGAATGGTTACCAGCCACACCAGAAGAATCTGCAGAACAATCCTGGATTTCAGCGCGTTAAAGCGCTGGTTCACGCCCGCGCCGAGCGCCGATGCCGTCGCCAGATGCGAGGAGGAGAACGGCACCTGCAGCAGGAAGTAGCCGAGCACCTGCACCACCGCGGTCGTACCCTGAGCGACCGCGCCACGGAACGGGTCCAGGCGCACCATCTTGTAGGCGAAGGTGTAGCCGATGCGGCGGCCACCGGTCAGCGTACCCGCACCCAGGCTGAGGGCAATAATGAAGGTGCCCAGCAACATCCCGCCCCAGGTGAGGGATTGAATCAGCGCCGGATCCATGATGCGTTCGCTCAGCAGCGCCCACAGCAGCAGGTACAGGTAGCCGGTCTGCAGGCCGTGGAGCAGCGAAATTGCGGAGGCAGACACCGCCAGCACCTCGCGGGCATGCTGATTCACCAGGCGCGGGTTATGGCCGACCACCAGCCGGTAGAACGGCACCACCATCAGCCAGGACAGCAGAAAAATGAGCGGCGGCAAGTAGAAGAGCGGCAACAGAGTCGCCCCAAAAATATGCGGCAGGAATGCGAGCGAACCGAACCCTTCAGCGGCGCTGTCAATCCTCGTTTGGGTCCACCAGCTCACACCGGCGAGGGCACCCACCAGCGCGTGGGTCGAGGAGGACGGCAGCCTCAGGAACCAGGTGAGCACACCCCAAATAGCGCAGACCAGCAGCGACGCAACGATACCGTTCAGGCCGGTAATGCCCTCCGGGGCGCTCACCCACGAGGCGGAATACTCACCGAGTAGCAGGAACGCACCGACCACGCCGAGCACGTTGAAGAGCGCGGCAAGGTACAGGGCGGAGCGCTCGCCAAGGGCGCGGGTACGCACCGGAACAGCGACGGAGTTGGAGGCGTCGTGCACACCGGTAACGTAGACCGCGGCAATGAAGGCGCAGCAGGCTAGAAGACCCAGGAGCATTAGGATTCCTGAACGATAATGCGGCCAATTTCGGCGGACACATCACGCATAGCGTTGGAGGCGGCGGTCAGCTGCGCCAGGAAGGTGGCGTAGCGGCGGTACCGTTCGGGGGTGTAGCGTTCGGCAATGTACGCGTCGTATTCTTCGGCGGTGCGCAGTGCCTGGCGGGAGATGCGCAGCATGTCCATCCAGTAGTTGTCGAGGCCGCGAATATCGGCAAGTTTGGGGATGACGGCGGCGGTCAGCACCGCCTGACGCTGAATAATGTCCAGGATTGAGGTGATGTGCGTGGCGAAGCCGTCAATGCTGTGCAGGGACAGCACGTGCGCGGCGCTGGTGAGCTTCTCGACGGCGTTGGTGAGCTTGCGTGCCAGCGTGTACAGGTCTTCACGCGGGATGGGCGGGGAGAAGGAGCTGCGCACCTCGGTGAGGGTGCGGAACAGCAGGTTCGTAGAGTCCGCCTCGTGGGTGAGCATGCGTTCGAAGAGTTCGGGGTACTCCGCGACGGGGGAGCCGACCATTTCAGAGAGCAATGCCGCCGCCTCACCGACCTGCGCTGAAATTTCAGCGAGGGAGGCGAGGGATTCGTTGGCGTGGGGGAAAAGTCGGTGCAGCATAGTTCCCAGTCTAACCAGTATTGGGTGCCGCGGGTGCGCACAGCCCGCGGGTATCTCACGAGCGCCCGACCTGCACACGTTATAGTAACGACCTGCAAATGTTATAGCGCCGACCTGTTTGCGGTTCCGTATGACGGTTTTAAACTAAAACGGTGGGGGTCGATTTCTCGACCCCCACCGGAACGTTTAGGGATGTCGGGTTGGGAGCGCCTCTCGGCGGAAGGCCGCTCGAAGCGGCTAAAGATTTGGAGCCCGGGGCTACCTATTAGCAACCCGACATCTTGTAATTATTATCCACCTGTACCCGGCACAGAGTCAATTAGAAATAGGCTTTTCACGCCTTTGCGACCCAATGTGGAACCTGTGCCAATTCGCGGCACGAACCCGTATTTTTGCGCCCCTCAACGTTGCAGAAGACTAAAATGCTTCGAGGTTGGTCTGCGATTTTTCCTGCGCAGAATCAGCCTCCGAAGCCCCGTTAGCCTGCTGACCAGACTCAACGGCGCGCAGCTGGGCGGCGACCGCCTCCAAATCGTGCGCAATCTGCTCCATCTGCTGAGCCTGACGCGGCAGACGAGCACGACGCTCCACCGCCTCACGCTTCACCTCGTGGCTGCCCGGAACCGACCCATCCTGCCCGGCAGAGCGCGCATAATCGGTGCGAATACCCAACGCGACCACGTGCGCAAACGCCGCGCAACGTTCCATCGCAATGTCCATATCGCCGGTGTACAGGCCCGCCAGAATCTCATCAATCGTGCGGACCACCTCGTCGGCGCTCGGCGGGTCGGGAACACCCGCCACCACGTGCGAACGGTAGTCCTCCGCCATGCCCAGCTCAAAAGCGCGGCTTACCCCGCGGGGTGAACGATGCACCACATCCCGCAGCCAGTACATACGCCACAGCGCACCCGGCAGGGAGTGGGCGCTCGCGTGCGACCAGAGTTCGGCGAGCATCTCAATACCGTAGTCGTCGGTGAAGCTGACGAGCCGTTCGGTCATCTGCTCGTCGGTGCCGCGTCCGCGCATCAGCAGGATGCGTGCGGAGGCGTGCGCCGCCTCTTCGCGTGCGGCGGGGTCCATGCCGCCTTCGTGGCGTTCAAATTTCTCGGCGGAGTAGAGGACGGGGCGGTGGTGGGTGCGGTGACGTGAGCGCCCGGAGGCGCCGGTTGATGTTGCGGGTGTAGACATAGGATTTCTCAGTGTACCGTTCATTGGCTGGGAGCCGGTAGTGTATAGTATTTCTATCTGCACACTTTCAGTTTTGTGTGGATAGGAGCGCCTTTAGCTCAGTCGGTAGAGCTACGGACTTTTAATCCGCAGGTCGTGGGTTCGAGCCCCACAGGGCGCACTAGCCGACCCGTCGCCTCCCGCTTTGCGGGGGTCGGCGGGTTTTTGCGTCTTCACCCTCATGCGCGGGGTTTTACCCCCGTGCCTATCCCGTGTGGTGGGGCGTGTCCTGCCGGGTTGACCTGGCAGTTTTTGATTCGTGTACGTTGACCCGAAAAGATGAGGAAACCCCGTGAGCGTCACCATTAAGAACCCCGAAGAAATCACGATTCTTGCCACCGGCGGCACGATCGATAAGTTCTATTCGGTGGCGGGCACCATGGATATTGGTGAGCCTGCCGCTAAGGATCTGCTAGACCGCGTGATTACCGATATCCGTTTTGATATTCGCCCGCTGATTGGCAAGGACAGCCTGGACATGACCGATGAGGACCGTGCCGAGCTGACCGAGGCGCTGAACGCTGTCACTAACGACCAGGTGCTCATCACTCACGGTACCGACACCATGCCGGAGACTGCCCGCTACCTGGTCGAGCACGCTGACCTGGGCGATAAGGTTGTGGTGCTGACCGGTGCGATGCAGCCCGCCGTGATGGCTCGTTCGGATGCCGGTTTCAACCTGGGTGCCGCTATTGCCGCCCTGAACCTGCTGGAGCCGGGCGTGTACATCAGCATGAGCGGTCGTATTTTCCCTGCTGAGAGCGTGCGTAAGGACCGTTCTCGCGGCATTTTTGAGGGCTAAGATGGCTGATTCCGCTCGTATGCGGAGGGACGAACCGGTTTCTGCCGCTGAGCTTGCGCAGGTGGCGGGTTCCTCGGATCTTATTCCGCAGGAGCGTATGTCGCGGGAGCATATGTCCCGGGAACATATGTCGCAGGCGCAGCTCATGCAGCTACAGGCCATGGAGGAGCTGGAGCAGCAGGCTGACGAGTTCTGGAATGTCACCAGCGATTACCCGCTGCCGGCTAAGAACCTGTACCTGGTGCGTGTGCTGCTGCTGGTCGTGCCCTCGCTGATTGTTGTTTATTACTTCATCCGCGTCACGCTTTTCCCGATTGGTGCGGTGCCACTGGTCTACCTGGTGATGCACATATGGCTTGCCATGATTTACCGGGCGAACCGTTCGGTGAAGCTGGTATTGCTGGCGAATGTGGTATCCGGGGTCGCGGCGGCCATTATGACGGCGTTCTTTGTCTATGCGCTGGTGACGGTGCAGGGCCCGCAGACTCTGCTGGACCGTGTGGGCATGTTCTATACGGTGAGCTTGCTGACGGTTATGGCGTCCTTCGCGTTGGAGGTCCTGTTCTCGCTGTTTTATAGTTTGGCGGTTCGTAGGAGTCTGCGCCGGAGCAAGCTGGAGAAGCAAGCAGGCGCTGAACAGTAAAAGCTATGGTCTTGAGGAGTGGCGTTCATTCGCGCCAGCGGGTGGGGTGTTCCTTCGTGCGTTCACGCCTCTGAGAGGGTGATAACGAGGCAGTGAACGACAGCGGGACACGCTCTCAGTGATGCCTAGCCACTGCTCAGATTCCCTTAAAGTACGCGTGATACGGTAGAGAAAGAAACACGACCCGCACCTGCCAGGAGGTCACCCATGGGCGCTACACACCTGAACACAGATGCCGCTTCATCCGCAGAACACCCGGATGAAGATCTCAGTGTGCAGACTCGCTATCAGGCGCCTATCCGCCAGGCGACGCCTGCCACGCCGGAGGTGTCCGTTCCGCTGAACGTGCCGCCGGTGGTGACTGGTTCGCATCCGGTTATTTCGGCGACTTCTACCGTGATCATTCAGGATGGTACGAATCCGCCGATTGTGGTGCGTACGCACCCGACGGGCCCTCTGCCGCCGTTCCCGGGGCAGGGTCAGGTGCCCGCTTTTCTGCGCACCTACACCGCTGATGAGGTGAAGGACCGCAAGCAGAAGCTCAAGAAGAACCTCCTGGTCCGCGCCGTTATTTTGTGTATTTTGGCCCTGGTTGAAGGCCTCATTATTTCTCAGTACACGCAGCCGTTGGCGATTTGCTTTGGCTTTGTCGCGGCGCTTTACCTGGTGGTCCAGATGTGGCCGCTGATGCGCCCTCCGCATGATTCGGCGGACGCCTCCGTGTATAGCGTTTGGGCTATCTGCTCCCTGATTGGGTTTGTTGCGGTGGGGCTGGTGCTTTCACCGATTACATTCCTGCTGCTGATGCTCGACTGGGCTGGGGTTTCGATGGGCCTAGACCCCCTGCTGATACTTGTTGTCTTGGGCCTGGTCTGGTTGAGCGAGGTCGGTTTATCGTTGCTGACCATTTACCGCTTCAACAACTTGCGAATTGCGATGGCGAACCGGGCAGATTCTCCGTCGCTACCCGACAGTATTTCTGCGACGGTTGACCCGTCCACTTTTGCCTAAAGTTTTTGAGTCGGCGCGGTAGATGAACGCCGCGCCGCCACACACACATCACACACTCGCTCATACGTTTTCCGCACACTATCAGCCGATATCCGAAAGATTCAGCTATGTCCGCCGTCGAGTCCTCTCCGCCATCCGCTCCGAACGCCACGCATCCTACGAAGCCCGCCACCCCCACTCTCGTGTCTGTGGCGGGTTGGGTTCTGCTCGCTATTGCTGTGGGCTGGCTGGCGCTGATTGCGTACACCGGCATCTCCTATGCAACCACCCATTTGTCGCATTTTTCGACCTGGCGCGCCCAGTCGCTGGTGGATGCGCAGGCGTACTACCCGGTGCTTTTTCTGATGGTCAGCGCGTTCGGTAACGTGACCCTGCATGGTTTCTGCACGGTGGCGTATCTGCGTGGTTACCGGTGGGCGGCGTTGGTGCTGTCGGTGGCGTTGGCGTTGGGCGTGTTGGCTTCTTTGCTGATTATGCTGACGGTGGCGGCTCTTCTGGGTACGTTGAATGGTGCCCCGAGCCAGGACGTTGAGCTGCTGCTCAGTAGCGCTTCGCCGCTGTACACGCCGGTGTATGTGGCTGGCCCGTACATGCTGGTGTGTGTTGTGGCGTTGGCGCTGGTGTGGTCGCGTCAGTCGCGTTCTTACATGGAGGCGCGCCGTGATTGGCGTGTGCGCCGCAGCGAGGATTACCTGATTTAGCCTCAGAGGTTCTGGCCGCGGCTCCTGCGGCTCACCGATAACTTTATTTATCCAACCACTATTCACCCAATCACAGTTAGGATGACTCGTGCACCCTACTTCCGAACCTGCGCACGAATCCTCAACGCAGACGAGCCCCGGCGCCGCCAAGCGCACATATGATGAGAGGGCGGCGTTTGAAGAGGTAAAAAGAAACCTTGGCATAGTTGGCGACAAGGAACAGGAATATAACCGGGGACTGGAGCTTCTTAGTAAAGCCTATTCCATCGGTATGACGCTCATTCTGGTGTATTTCCTCCTGGACGCGTACCAGATTCTCGTGACTGCGGGTCGTAGTGTGAACATCGGCTCGTTCCTTAGTTATGCCCTGCCGAAGGTTCTGCCTGACGCCCTCTTGGTGATGCCGTTCCTCTGGTTCGTTCTGGACTGGGTCAAGGACGGGTACATTAATCCGCGCCGCCTGACGATGCTGTACCTTCTGCTGTGCTTTGTGAGCGGTGTGCTCTCGTTCGCGGGTGTTTTTGGTATGTCTCAGGTGCTTTTCCCTGCGTTCACTGCTTTGGATTCCGCATCGCATCCTGCTGCTGCTTCGTCTATCGTGACGCAGGTTCTGGTTGCGGTCATTACGGCGGGTAGCGCTGTTCTCATGTTCCTGCTGACTCGCCCGGCGGTGGGTGCGGTTCCGAGCCGTGCAGTGATTCGCAAACAGATGTGGGATATCGAGAAAAACACCTCGGGTGCTGAGGATGAAGAGCTGACTCGCGAGGATGTTCTTCGTCAGCTTGAGAAGGAAGAAGGCCCTGTCAAGAACTCTACCGAGCAGCTGTTGCGTGAGCTTTCTGCCGATTATGCGCTCTCGAATGATCCGGTGGAGAAGAAGCGCCTGCTGGATGAGATACAGCAGGTTCAGCGCGCCCAGAAGGCGGGCGTAAAGCCCCATCTCGGCGGCGCCTCCGCAGGGGAATCGGATAAGCCTAACAAGCAAGCACACGAGGGCGCGAAAGCTACCGCCGGCTCTACCGCCCCTGCCGCGCCTGAGGTGGTGCTCCCGCCGCGGTCGAAGGCGCTACGCGGCGTCATGTGGTGTTTTATTGCCATGCTGGTTGTGGAAGCAGCCCATAAAATCTTCCTGTACATGATCGACGGGCGCTCAGCCCGCGGTGTTGAGTTGTGGGTGGGCTTCATTATTCCCGGTGTAGCGCTCCTCCTCGTTGTCCATGCCATACCGATATTTATCCTCTGGCGACTTTGGCGGGGCCGAACCTGGGCGTATTTCATCATCTTTATCAGCTTTGCCTACATTGCTATCAAGGGCCTGATAGATTTTGTGAACACCTTCCTGACGACCGGCTATCTTTCCCGGTTGCTGGATGGCACACAGACATGGAGTTCTCAGTACTACGCAGCAGCTGTGCTGTCTGGGAATGTTGCTGACACCTTGATTACGCTCCTCTCCATTCTGATAGTTGTGCTGCTCCTTAGCCGTTCCACCAGGTTGTATGTGGCTACTGCGAGGTTGGCGCGGTTGAAGGCACGCGAACAGGTGAACGCTGGCGATGCTCAAGTTGTTGGCCATCAGGATGCAGAAATACGTGCTCGCCTGGACGAAGAGCAGACTCGTCGGGAAGAGAAGGAAGCTAACCGACGGGCTGAGGAGGCGGTCGCTCAGCAGTACAAGACAACCCGCCGCACGGATGCACGGAAGAACTCCCGCAACGAACAGCGCGGTTACAAGGATACGTCCGTGTACACCGAGGAAGGCTACCGCCTCAACTAGGGTGGGATGCCCCTCCCTATGGGGAGACTCTTTGCTACCCGCCCTGCACTACACTGCGCTGTAGCGTGCGGGGCGGGGTACGAAGAGAAGAAAGGAACAATGATGTCAGAACGCACCCCAAAACAACCGTTGAACGACCCGGAGTACACGGTTCCCGAGTACAGCGTGCTGCTACCCTCCGACGAGGCTAAAAACAGCACCGCAGAGGGCGACAGCGCCCCCAATAACACCGCCTCCAACAATACCGCCTCCACCAACGCCGCCCCCAGCGGTGCGGTAGACAATAATGCGGCAGAGGATAACGCACCCGGCGACAGCACCCCCGAGCATGCCACTACCGGCTACCGGGATGTGACCGCCGACTACACCGCAACTGTCTCCGCCGAGCAGGTAATTCCGGAGCGCCCGAAGGCTATGCGCAACGTCATGTGGTGCGCTGCCGCCATTATCGTGCTGGGACCCTTGAGTAACTTTCTGCCGATTCTAAGCCGGTCGTATATCGATTTTGAGATGGTGGTGAGTGTTCTCTTCTCTGCCTTGGTGGTTACCCTCATCATCTCTGCTATCCCGATTTTTGTTCTCTGGAAGATCTGGGATGGCCGCGAGTGGGCGCGCATTCTTACCATCATCTACTGCGCTCTCGCGGCTGCTAGCGGTGTGCTTATTCTTGCGGATAATTTCTCGGGGTTAAGCTCTAGAGCGGCTGCGGCGTCCAGCCTGGTGCGTATCGCGAGCGGCGTTTTTACTCTCGTTCTTTACCTCCTGATGATTGTGCTGCTGACTCGTGCTCCTATTAGGATGTACACACAAATCGTTAGCGGGGCACGTGCGCTAGAACGCCAGCAGATGATGTCTGAGACGAGGCAGGCTGCCGGTCAGGTGCCGGCAGAACTTCGAGAGATTTTCGCTGACGATGAGGATGACGAACGCACCTCATCAGGGGGAAACAACCCTCGACCCCCGCACCGTAGCGCGGGATGGGGCACGTAGAAAGGAACACCAACGTCAGGAGTTCCGGGGCTAGCCCTCGGAATGGTGCACGTGGCTACTCAGATACCTCTGAATACGCTGAGAAAGGGTACCGCCTTCCTAGAGTGCGGCGCGCCTCCTTATATCCTTAGGGTAAGACTCTTTAACACCCGCTCCGTGCACTGTAGCGCGGGGTGGGTGCCAGAAGAGAAAGTGCCAGGGGAGAAAGGAACGACGATGTCAGAACGTATCCCGAAGCAGCCGCTGAATGACCTGGAGTACACGGTTCCCGAATACAGTGTGCTGTTGCCCTCCGAGGAGGCTAAAAACAGCACGGCAGAGAGTAACACCGCCTCCAATAACGTTGCCCCCAGTAGCGCGGTAGACACTAACACGGCAGAGGATAACGCGCCCGGCGACAGCGCCCCCGAGCACGCCACTACCGGCTACCGGGATGCGACCGCCGGTTACACTGCCGTCTCCGAACATGCGGGTTGGGTACGACCGAAGGCTCTGCGCAGCGCCAAGCGGTGCACCACCGCGATTATTATTCTGTCGCTTTTCACCACTATCCAGCTCTTCCTGCTCTTCGGTAAACCAATCGCCGGTGTGGAGACGCTACCTGACCTTGTCGTGCGTATGCTGGGATACCCTCTCCTCTTTGTTCTTATCCAGATTTGCCTCTTCTGGATGACCTGGAAAGGACACAGGTGGGCGCACATACTTACCCTCATGTACAGCGCCTACGAGGTCTTGAGTCGCATGTATTGGTTTGCGCAAGATTTCCTCGTGGACTCCCGCTATATCACCTTGTTGATGGATGAGTTGCAATCCTCCGACTCTGCAGATTTTGCGGTCGCTTTTCTCATACGTACCGCGATTGGTGTTTTCATTACTGTCCTCTACGTCCGGAATATTGTGTTGCTGACTCGTCCCTCTGCGTGGGCGTACACGGCTACCGGCAGCAGCGCACCGAACAACCAGGTGGTTGGTCAGAATCCGTCGGAACCTGACGCGAACTCCACCAAGGGCGGTAACCGCCTCAACTAGGATGTTTACCTCAAACGGCGCCACTATCACCAAAAGGCTCAGAGCATGAAAGGGTGGGGATACCAGACGGTATCCCCACCCTTTCGCGTTAAACATCGCAATCTTTTAGCTGGTAAAACCCTTTGAGTTACCTAAAAGGTTCCAGGCTTCGTATAAAAACTCTACTAGGCTCGAAGAGCTTACCCTATACTGAAAAAGTATTATTCTCTCAGCTAACTACATCAAATAACTCTTTTAGGTATGTTTCAAGCAAATCTACCTAAACGAGTACAACAATCACCGACTGACGCACCGTAGTGCGAGCATATGAGAGAAAGAACGACGATGTTTAACAATACTTCCGGCGCCTCCGCGGGCACGCTGGCACCTCAGCTTCCGGTTCCTGCAAGTGTCCGCCCCGTGTATGGTGTTCCGGGTGCCCAGCGCGCTATCAATCTTCCGCCGCGCCCCATTGCCATCTGGGCGGTATCCCTATTCTTGGTGGTGTACGTGTCCACATACCCCCTGCAGCCTCTTGTAGGTCTAGAATTCACGGGCACTTATATGTTTGCAGGCATGACTATGGGGCTTACGATGATTCTCCCTATTGTTCTTGGAACAGTCTCTGCCTGGTACCTCAATGAGGGTTATGAGTGGGCGCGAGTGGTGATTATTATCGAGGGCGCGTTACGCATGATCCTGGATCTTGTGTATGTAGCTCTCTGCGCTCACGTTTTCTTTGACAACGAATACAATTCACAAATGCTTAGGGTATTGTTCTTTGGCCCGTTTATGACTCTTGAAGTCTTGTGCGCGAAGCTAGCCTTTGATTTCATCAGCCGCATCGTGATTATCGTTCTTCTCTGCCAGCCGCAGGTGGGGCAGTACATCCAAATGCGTGGAGACCTGCGACGCATGGGCGTAAAGTAACCTCGCGGAGGTGCAACCGGCTTCCGGGGCGTCACCTCCACCGGCTTGAGAGAACACAAAAGGGTGGGGATACCAGACAGTATCCCCACCCTTTCGCATCCCCGGCTCACGACCGAGAAGAACTCACGTATTACTCAGCAGATTCCTGCTTCGTCTTCGAGCGGCCACGCAGGTACTCGATAAAGACCGGCACCACAGAAACCGCCACAATAATCACAGCAATGTACTCAATGTTGTTGTGCACGAACGGGATACCGCCCAGCAGCACACCCGCCAGACCAATCGAACCAATCCACGCAACCGCGCCAACAACATTCCACAGGTGGAACTTCTTACGGTCGTACGAAGAAATACCCGCCGCAAGAGACACAAAAGTACGAACAATCGGCACGAAACGACCCAGAACCAGAGCCAAACTACCGCGCTTCTGGAAGAACTCCTCGGTAGTGTGCAGGTTCTTAGTGCTCAGAATCTTCGCGTCATCCTTGAAGATCCTACGGCCGTAACGGGCACCGATCTGGTAGCCAACCTCAGCGCCAGCAATAGCAACCAGCACCAGCACCGGGAACGCAACCCACAGGGACAGGCCCATCTGCTCATGCAACATACCCAGAGCAAAAATCAGGGAGTCACCCGGAAGAATCGGGAAAAGAACACCGGACTCAATAAATACGATAATTGCCGAAACAACCAGAACCCAGGGGCCGGTATCGAGCAGGAACTGCTCAAGGTCGAGACCCAAGAGCGCAACCGGAAGATGCGCCAAAGCGGTGGCAAGAAAAGTCATGAAAAATCCTGAACTGTGAGTGGACCGCACGCACGGATCGGCGCCGGAGTAACACCAGCATAGAAAGCATACCTATGGCGAACGTTGTGCAAAACTATGCGGAGGCTGTGTATTACTGGCACAATTCTACCGGCATTTACGCCGGATGCACGGGTGAGCGAGGCGTAAATCTCCGCACCGGCGGAACCGAAACCGTGCGAGGTGATGCGGTGCTCGCACGCCTGCCCAAGTAGTGACCGTCCGTCAGGCCAGGGGACGCGGGGTGTGACATGATGGGAAGAGAGCACGGCGCGTCGCGGCGTAGCGATTGACCCAACCACCCACCGTTGGAGAGAACATGAACCCCCAGCAGTCAGCTTCCAACCCCGCCGATTCCCTGCATACTGATTCCCTACATGTTGAAGCCCGCGAAGTGCTGCGCCGCCTCACCGGTGTTACTGATGCCGAGTTCCACGATGGCCAATACGAGGCGATTCGCGCCCTCGTAGCCGACCGCGCCCGCACCCTCGTCGTGCAGTGTACCGGCTGGGGTAAGTCCGCTGTCTACTTCATTTCTTCCCTGCTGTTGCGTGCCCGCGGTATGGGCCCGGCGCTTATTGTCTCCCCGCTGCTTTCCCTCATGCGTGATCAGGTTGAGGCGGCGTCCCGCGCGGGAGTGCGCGCCGCCATGGTGAACTCCGCGAACGTCACCGAATGGGATGAGATCCGTACCTGCCTCGAATCTGACAAGCTTGATGTGCTCCTGGTCGGCCCCGAACGCCTCAATAACCCGGCGTTCCGCGAGCAGTGGCTACCGTATCTGCTGCCGCGCCTGGGTCTGCTCGTTATTGATGAGGCGCACTGTATTTCTGACTGGGGCCATGACTTCCGCCCCGACTACCGCCGTATTGGTTCGCTCATTAAATCTCTGCCGGCGGGTGTGCCGGTGCTGGCGACTACCGCGACTGCGAATGACCGTGTTAGCCGTGATATTGCCGAGCAGCTCAGTACCGATACCGCCGCACCCGTGCATGTGCTGCGCGGCCCGCTGTCCCGCGAGTCCCTGCGCCTAGGTGTTCTGACCCTGCCTGATGAAGCGCAACGCATCGGCTGGCTGCTCACACACCTGAACAGCCTGCCCGGTTCGGGCATTATCTACACGCTGACTGTCTCTGCGGCAGAAGATACCGCAAACGCCCTGCGTGCCAGCGGCTACGAGGTACTCGCCTACACCGGTAAAACTGACCCGGATGAGCGGCTGGTTGCGGAGCAGGCGCTCAAGGAAAACCGGGTGAAGGCTCTTGTTGCGACGAGTGCCCTCGGTATGGGTTTTGACAAGCCCGATTTGGGTTTTGTCGTGCACCTGGGCGCGCCGTCGTCTGCGGTGAGCTACTACCAGCAGATTGGCCGCGCCGGACGAGGTGCCGTCAACGCGGATGTTCTGCTCCTGCCCGGTCGCGAAGACCGCGCCATTTGGGAGTATTTTGCGACCGCCTCCATGCCTGATGAGGAGCAAGCGTTGGCTGTTTTGGACGCCCTCGCCCAGTCCCCGGAGGGGTTGAGCATTACCGCGTTGGAGGCGCGCGTTCAGCTGCGCCGCTCCACCCTGGAGCTTCTGCTGAAGGTGCTGGACGTTGAGGGTGCCGCCGTGAAGGAAGGTAACTCTTGGCATCGCACCTCTTCGCCGTGGCAGTACGATAGCGCACGTTACGCGGCGGTGGCGCAGGCGCGTGTGGCGGAGCAGAACGCCATGCTCAAGTATGAACGCACTAGTCAGTGCCGTATGCTTTTCCTTGCTCAGCAGCTTGATGATGCTTCCGCGACTGCTTGCGGCCGTTGCGATGTGTGTGCGGGCCCCTGGTACCCGGTTGAAGTTCCCGCTGAGGCACAGCAGGCGGCGCAGAGCAGCTTCAATACGGTGGGCGTGCCCCTGCAGTCGCGCCGCATGTGGCCGAGCGGGCTGGATCAGCTGATGGGTGCGGATGCGCCGCGCGGTCGTTTGTCTAAGGATGAGCAGGCTGAACCCGGTTACGCTTTGGCGCGTTTGAGCGACATGGGGTACGGTACTCGTCTGCGTGAGCTTCTGGCGACGAATGAGTTGGGTGAACCGATTGATTCTGAGGTTCCTGCCGAGCTGGGTCGCGCCTGCGTGAAGGTGCTTGCTGCGTGGGAGTGGTCTGAGGCGGGTCGTCCGGTGGCGGTGTTGACTCTGCCTTCGCCGGTGCGTCCCCGTTTGGCTCAGTCTCTGGGTAGGGGGCTTGCATCGGTGGGTCGTCTGGTGGATTTGGGCCAGGTGTCTCTGGTGGGGGAGCCGCGTTTCTTTGGCGGTAATAGCGCGTTCCGTTGTGCGGATGTGCTGCGCTCGTATCGGGTGCCTGCAGAAGTTTTGGACTATGTGCGGGAGCATCGGTGCCCTGTTCTGCTGGTTTCTGATGCGGTGGATTCGCGGTGGGCGTTTACGGCTGTGGCGCGTGAGCTACGGCTGGCGGGTGCTTCTGCGGTGTATCCTTTCTCTTTGGCTGCCACCCACTAGCCGCGCCCATTAACGTTTATTTATTCCCCTGACGAGGTTGTATGTCATATTCGGAATATTCAAAATTGACGGTCACAGACGGCTCTTCCACTGTGCTCAGCGATATTCCCGCTCGCCCCGAACACAGCGAGTGGATGGTGCGCGCCCTCGCCGAGGGTGCCGCCGCAGGTGAGCGTGGCGAGATCCCTATCGGTGCTGTTGTGGTGGACGAGCAGGGCGTCATTATTGGTTCGGCGGGCAATACTCGCGAGCGGGAGCATGACCCCAGCGCCCATGCGGAGGTGAATGCGATTCGTCAGGCGGCGGCGCATCGTGGTCAGTGGCGCCTGGACGGGTGCACGCTCGTGGTGACGGTTGAACCGTGCCTGATGTGTGCCGGCACGATTCTGGCGTCGCGCGTTTCGACGGTGGTTTTTGGCGCCTGGGAGGAGAAGACGGGAGCTGCCGGCAGCCGTTACGATGTGCTGCGTGACGGCAGGGTTGCTCCGGCTCCCGAGGTGTATGCGGGGGTGCGTGCTGATGAGTGCGCGCAGCTGATGGTGGACTTCTTTAAGGAACGCCGCCCCTGACTTCCTCTAAGCCTCACCCTTAAAATGGTTTGTATAACGCGAAAAGCCGTGTAGAGACTGCGTGGCTTTTCGCGTTATTTGTACGAAAAACCCCATTTCTTTGAAAAATACTTCAAGAATTTCAAAAATGACCCATGTTTTTCAAGAAAAGCCCACCACATCACACACAACCGGGTCTACCATATATAGGCATTGGAGCCTCCGCCTGCTCGCGCCTGACGTTTAACACCCCGCGCGGTGCCCGCGGAGGACTCCCAGAAACTCACCCGAACCGTCCATTCTCTGAGGGGATTTAACCGTGTTAAGCGTTGATAATATTTGGGCAAAAGGGCGCCACACTCCGCTTTTTGACCGCACCACCTTCTCAGTGGGCGAGGGTGAGGTCATTATTGTGCAGGGGGATAGCCAGCTGGAGCGTACCTCTCTGGCGTTGGCGCTGACCGGTCGCCTTCCCCTGTCCGGCGGCACGATTAGCTGGAGCAAGGGCGATGATGAGCCTCGCCGTATTTCGATGAAGCGTTTGCGTGCTCTCAGTAGCGTGGTGGATTCCCCCGATGTGACTGCTCCTGAGCAGCATATGCGCGTGCACGATTATGTGTCGGAGATGCTCTCCTATAACCTGCCGATTTTTGGTCGTTCTCGCGCGAGCCGTTGGCTGGCTGAACGCGGGCTGGAGGAGCTGGACGGGCTGTGGATGGATGAGATTAGCGGCGAGATGAACATTGAGCTGATGGCTGCTTTGGCGAAGCATAGCCCCTCTGACCTGCTGGTTTTTGATACTCCTTCCCGCCATCTGAACCACACGTACATGTGGCTTCCGTATCTGGAGGAGCTTGCCGCGGATGAGGACCACCCGCGCACGGTGGTGGCGGTTGTGCCCCATATTTCGGAGTCCTGGCATGGTGCACGTGCTGTGGTCGGCCGTGCCCCTGAGGAGAACGCGCCGGATCCTGTTGAGGGCGAGGTTGAATCCTCCAATGATTCCCCCGAACATGGCGAAAACGCTGAGAAGGAGTAAGAATGACTGTTCTGCGTGTTGCACTCGTTGAGCTGAAACGCCTGACCAGCGGTGTTCTGCCGGTTTTGGTGCTGCTTGCGATGTCCTGCATTCCGCTGCTGTACGGTGCCCTGTACCTGTACGGTAACTGGGATGCTTACGGCCATGTGAATGGCATTGTGGGCGCCCTGGTGGTTGAGGATGAGGGCGCGACGGATTCTGAAGGTAAGCAGGTGAACACCGGTGCTGATGTAAAGAAAAACCTTCTGGATGCTGGCACGTTTGATTGGCGTCAGGTGCAGACCCGCGCTGAGGCTGTTGAGGGCGTGGAGAACGGCACCTATGACTTTGCGATGGTGATTCCGAAGGATTTCTCCCGTAATTTGCAGAGTGCCGGTTCGTTCAAGCCTGATGCTGACGGCAAGACGGGCACTGTTGATCCTCGTTCGGCGGGTATTGAGGTCATTACAAATGATGCCAATAACTATGTGCTGACGAATATTGTCACGAAGGCGGGCACTGCGGTGCGTGATTCGGTGGCGGAGAAGGTCGGTAATTCTACGGCGAATTCACTGTTGGCTAGCTTCACGACGATTCATTCGAAGATGGGTGAGGCTGCTGATGGTGCGTCGAAGGTGAATAATGGCACGGTTAAGCTGGCGGATGCGATTGTTCAGCTGAAGGATGGCACCGCCACGGTGAATGATGGTGCCGTGAAGCTGAAGGATGGCACTTCCTCCCTGGCTGATGGTCAGTCCCAGTTGTTGGATGGTCAGAAGCAGCTGGCGGAGGGCGCTGCGAAGCTTGCTGATGGTGTTTCGACTTTGGATTCGGGCGCCGAGAAGCTGGATTCTGGTGCTGCGAAGCTTGCCGATGGTGCGTCGGGTTTGAAGGATGGCTCGTCGACTTTGGCTTCGGCTGCTGCGTCTGCTTCTGATGGTGCGGCGAAGTTGAAGGACGGTTCGGCTACCCTTGCTGAGGGTACCGCGAGCTTGAAGAGTGGTTCGGCTTCGGTGGCGAAGGGTGCTAATGATTTGGCGTCTGGTATCCATCAGTTGCGTGAAGGTATGGATCAGGCGGGTATTCGTGAGTTGCCGGCTGAGCTGAATGCGATGTGCATGCGCCTGCATGAGACGGATACTTCTGCCGGTAGTGGCGATTTTGGTCGTGATTTGTCGAATACCGTGGTGTCTGCGACTGCGCAGAAGGTGCGTGCTCAGGTGACTCCGCTGGTTGAGGCGGGTACGTTGACTCAGGAGCAGGCTGATCAGCTGGTGGCTGCTGTTGATTCTGAGGAGACGAAGAATGAGGTTGCTGAGCTGAATCAGAAGGCTCTGCAGTCTCATTTGGCGGCTCGTGATGCTGCCGCTGCTGATGCCCTGTCGAAGCTGAGCGCATTGAAGTCGAGCCATTGTATTTCTGATGGTTCGTCGTCGACTGCGGTGAAGATTCAGACTTTGGTGTCTGGCGTGGATGCGCTGGATTCTGGTGCTGCGTCGTTGGCGAAGGGCGCTTCGTCGGTAGCTGATGGCGCCGCTCGTGTGGATGCTGGCGCGTCCTCGTTGGCGTCGGGTTCGGCGAGCCTGGCTGATGGTAATTCCAAGATTGCTTCGGGTGCTTCGAGCCTTGCGAGTGGTTCTGCGACTCTGTCGGGTGGTGCTTCTGAGCTGAAGGAGGGTACCGGTTCTTTGAAGAGCGGTGCTTCCGAGTTGAAGGATGGTAGCGGCACTTTGGCGGAGAAGGAGCAGTCTGCGGTTGAGGGTCAGCAGAAGTTGGCTGATGGCGCGAATGAGCTGAAGGATGGTGCGTCGCAGCTTTCTGACGGTACGGCGAAGCTGTCTGATGGTTCTGCTCAGCTGAATGATGGTGCTTCCGAGTTGAAGGATGGTACTTCGTCGCTGGAGAGCGGCCTGGCTTCTGGTGTTAAGCAGGTTCCGAGTCTTGCGCCGACTGATCAGGCGAAGGTTGCGGATACGATGTCGAACCCGGTGACTTTGTCGCATGATTCCTTGGCGTCGGCTCGTAACTATGGTGAGGGCATGGGTCCGTTCTTCATGTGCTTGGCGTTGTGGATTGGCGGCTTGATGCTGGTTCAGACGCTGCGCGTGATGAATAACCGTGCGTTGGCTTCGCATGCTCCGTCGATTCGTGTGATGCTCGGTAGCTGGATGCCGTTCGGCCTGGTGGGTATTGCTCAGGCGACTCTGATGTTTGCCGCGATTAAGTTTGGTTTGGGCTTTGAGATGGCTCATCCGTGGCTGGTGTGGCTGTTCCTCTGCTATGTGGCTTTGGTCTTTACCGGTTTCATTCATGGTTTGACGGTGATTTTGGGTGCGCCGGGCAAGCTTGTTGCTTTGGTCATTCTGATTCTGCAGTTGATTACTGCGGGCGGCACGATGCCGTATGAGACTTTGCCTGAGTCGATTCGTTGGATGCATGATTTCTTCCCGATGGGTTATGCGGTGGCGGGTACGCGTCGTTTGGCGTATGGCATTGATGAGTCGAGCCTGTGGGGCATCATGCTGGTTTTGACTCTGTGGGGTCTGGCTGGTCTGGTGTTGGGTTACATTGGCACGCGTCGTGACCGTACGTGGTCGCTGAAGAAGCTTGCGCCGGAGATTACGGTGTAACGAACCCTGTTTGGTCGCACCGGGGGAAAACTGTCTAATAAAATAGAGATATATCTGCAAAAAGGGAGGGAGGACTTCTGATGTTGCAGCGCCCAGTCGCTGAAGCTGCAAGTCGTCGTCCCGGCCGTACAGGTAGAACTCAGTTGAAGTTGTTCAACGCTGCTATGGAAATCATGACCCAAAAGGGGCTTGAGTACGCCACTGTTGAAGAGGTGGCTGCCCGGGCGGGTGTTTCTAAGGGAACCGTGTATTACAACTTCGGTTCTAAGAAGACCATGGTGGATCAGCTGGTTCAGTACGGCACGCAGTTGCTGCTGAGCGATGCGCGTCGCGCGGCGTCGGTTCATTCTGACCCGCGTGAGGCGTTGCGGAGTGCTATTCGCGCCGCGTTCCAGTATCTTGAGGACCGTCCGGGTTTTACTCGGCTGTGGCTTTCGGAGGCGTGGAAGGGCGCGGATGGTTGGACCGAGGCGATGAGCGATAACCGTCTGAATCTTCTGGATTATTTGCAGGAGATGACGGAGGCTGTGGCTCGCCGCTATACGGTTGATACCGCTCAGAATCCTCGTGCGATTGCGATCTCTATGTTCGGAGCGATTTATATGCTTGCTATGGATCGTGAAGTGCATCAGGCGGAGCGCAATGCTGAGGATGCAACGCGTGCTGTCATGCTAGTTGTAGATGGGTATATCCGTCATTAGGCGGACCTGTTGGGGTCTGCAGACGTGCCGGGACTTTCGGGGTCGGGTGTCGAAAAGGGCGCGGTGAAAAGGGGCCGTGAAGAGGGCGACACCCGGCTGCCGTACGCGGCACGATAGGTGGGCTCGTTCTTGCCCTCCTGTTGGGGGTGTGCTATAGTTTTCCACTGTTGGTGGTGTGTCCGAGCGGCCGAAGGTGCATCACTCGAAATGATGTTTGGTGTAAAAGCCAACGGGGGTTCAAATCCCTCCACCACCGCACCAACGAAAACCCGTCGAGATTCGTCTCGGCGGGTTTTTGCATGCCCGGGTTGTTCTGGGGCGGTGCTGACGGGTGCTTTGGTGAGTGCGTTGGTGGGTGGCTGCGCGGTGGTATTCGCCTGGTTTTATAGGGTGTGTGCCACTTCAGGGGCTTTACCGGTGCTTGCTGATTCGGGGGTGGGTAAAATCGTATTATGCGTATTAAGATTCTTGACCACCCGCTGGTCTCTCACAAGATTAGTGTTCTGCGCGATAAGAACACCCCTTCCCCGATTTTCCGTCAGCTGGTTGATGAGCTGGTGACTCTTCTTGCTTACGAGGCGACTCGCGAAATTCGCGTGGAAGAGGTTGAGGTTGTGACTCCGGTGGCGACTACTACCGGTGTTCGTATTGCTGATCCTAAGCCGCTGGTTGTTCCGATTCTGCGTGCTGGTTTGGGCATGCTGGAGGGTATGACTCGCATGGTTCCGACCGCTGAGGTGGGCTTCCTGGGTATGGCTCGTAATGAGGAGACCCTGGATATTGTGACTTATGCTGAGCGTCTGCCGGAGGACCTGACTGGTCGTCAGGTGTACCTGCTGGATCCGATGCTGGCTACGGGTGGCACTCTGATTGAGGCTATTAAGTTCCTGCGTGAGCGTGGTGCTGAGTCTGTGACTTGTGTGTGCCTGATTGCTGCTCCTGAGGGCATTGCTGCTCTGGAGAAGGGTATTGAGGGCATGGAGAATGTTGACCTGTTCCTGGCTGCTCGTGATGAGCGTCTGAATGAGAAGGCGTACATTATTCCGGGTCTGGGTGATGCTGGTGACCGCCTGTACGGTTTGGCTGAGTAGTCTTCCAGCGTTATTCACGTGATGTGAGTGGGGCGCCTCTGCATATGTATGTGTGGAGGCGCTTCGCTGTGTCTTGCGGGTGTTCGGCTGGTTGCGCGCCGCAGTGTGGCGGTGTGTATCGGTGTGTGTCTAATGCGTCCGGGGCTTGGGTGGCGATGGTGCTGCTGGGTGTCGGCGTGGGTTTTTGAAACACACCACCTATTATGTGATAAGGAACACAATAAACTGCTTGAGGGGTGTATTAAAACTTCAAGCATATTCACAGCTCCACATGAAAATGCAGGTTGTAACCCATACATAACAGAAACCGTGAATATTTATGTGATGAAAGCTGAAAGCCTCAGGTTCCGCATGAAATCTCCCAAAATGGGGGAAGGGTATTGTACTCCTCTTGGCGACAAAGGAGAATCCACTATGTCGAATCCGCTTGATTTATCCGTCAAATAGGAGAAATATTAAGTAAGAGGATTGAGACTCGAACAGGTATTGGGGACTGTTTGACTCGGCGTCACTTCCGGCGCACCCCACACCACGTACGACTGGGATCCCGTACACAGACTTTGAGAGAAGGTTGAACCATGTCAGGCGCTGTACCTGGATATGTACACATCTCCCAGCGCGGCCGCGCTGCTAAGCGTCAGGTCGTGCAGCCTCAGCGTCCCGCTGCGCCGGCTGCCACGTTGCGTCCGATGACTTTCTCAGCCGGTGACTCTGCCCATAAGCAGGCTCAGGAAAATGAGGCACGCGGCTTCGTGCTCTATGTGGGTTTGAACGAGGAGCTTGCTGCCGCGAACGGCACCTCCCTGGTGCGTATCGTTCAGGATTTGCGTACTTATGCACACCATCTAGCTCCCGAGTCGGAGTCGTACGCCGCTGTGGCGTTGGCTCCGGTGAATGCTGAGGGTAGCGACCTTGAGGTGGTGCGTAATGCGCTCGGCGATCCGACCGCAATGTACATGCACCCGGAGGCGCATGCCGTCCGCGAGGCAGAGAACACGAATAGCCACTCCTCGGGTGTGCTGATTGACTTGGCTCGCCGCGAGGTGTTCCTGGATGGTGAGCCGCTCATGCTGACTTTCAAGGAGTTCGAGCTGCTGGCACACCTGGTGGAGAACGCATCCCGCACTGTGGGTCGTGAGGAACTGCTGAAGGCACTGTGGAGCTCGGGCGACGAGCATCCGCATGAGCGTACGATTGACGTGCATATTCGTCGTCTGCGTTCGAAGCTGGGCCGCCTGTCGGGTACCGTGCGTACGGTGCGCGGTCAGGGTTACCGCTTCTTTGAGCACCCCGAGGTTGTTGTCTGGGCCGCTCCGGAATACTCAATCTAGCGTGTACAGAATTTAGTTTCTGCAGAGTGCACCCCGGTGTGCTGGCGTGATGCCGGTGCGCCGGGGTTTACTTGTGCCCGCCTGGGGGTGTTAGCGTGCGTGCTGTGGCGGTGTGCGGCATGTTCCGGTGCCCTCTAGATAGAATGGGTGTATGGCTGAAAATTCTTCCAACACTGCAGCTGTCTCGCACCGCAGCGGGGTCAAGCGTCTGATTATTATGCGCCATGCGGAGGCTGATTGGGGTCTGAATGATTTTGATCGTCCGCTGACGAAGCGCGGCCATGAGCAGGCTGCCGCTGCTGGCGCCTGGCTGGCGGCTCGCGGTTATATTCCGGAGCAGATTATGTCGTCATCGGCTTTGCGTACTCGTCAGACGACGACTTGGGTTTCGGATGGTTTGGGGGCGAAGGCGCCTACCGCTCATCTGGATGAGGGGCTGTACGAGGTGTCTGCGTCCCGCATTATTGCGCGCATCAACAGTGTTTCGGAGAATGTTCATTCTCTGATGGTGGTGTCGCATCTGCCCGGCGTGCAGGATGCCGCGCAGCGCCTGATGAGCCCGGATTCTGACCCGAACGCGTCCATGGATGTGTACTACGGTTTCCCGCCCTCTTCCATTGCGGTGTTTGAGGTGCTGGGGGAGTGGGCTCTGCTGGATGGTGCGGATGCGCGCCTCGTGGACTTCAAGAGCTTCTAGACCAGAAGTTTCTAAACCAGGAGTTTCTAGGCTTTGTGCCTGAATGAAATGGGTAAAGCAAAAGCCCCGTACCAACCGGTACGGGGCTTTTTGTGGCGGAGACGGGGGGATTTGAACCCCCGGTCGAGTTTAACCCCGACCCTTCATTAGCAGTGAAGTCCATTCGGCCGCTCTGGCACGTCTCCACGGTGCGCTCGTGAGCGCATCCCTATAAGAATATAGGCTGTTTTGCACTTGGTCAATTCGACCTGTGAGGCGCGAGAGATATATGCGGGTGGGGTGGTGTTAGTTTCTTCGCGATCGTGATTTCTTTACCTGCGAGAAACGTGTGAATAGAGCCGTTTAATCTTTAAATACCCTGAATTTATGTGTTTGAGGTATTTAGGTGATGTAGTTTTGAGGGTAGAAGCGACATTGCGGTCCAGATAGAAAGGCTCCCTCCCGTGACGACCACCGTTCCTCAGTTGCCCCAGGTTCCTCAGAAGACTCAGCCTCCTCAGGGTGCTCCCTCCTCTGTGAATAACCCGGCTTTCAATAGTCAGCAGGTTGCGCAGTCTGCGGTGCATCCTGCGCAGTTTGCGCAGCCGGTGTATGTTCTTCCCGAACAGGAGAACACACACACTCAGGGCTGGATTATTGCGATGGCCTCGGTCATTATCGGTGTTCTTGGGCTGATTAGTGTTTTTGTGCTGAATTATTTGACGGGCGGAGGCGCTTCCCTTCTTCTGGGTCTTACGGGCTGGGTTCTAGCGATTGCTTCACGCCACCGCGGTCATATGCGTGTGGCTGGTGTTGCGTTGGGAGTTATGAATATGTTGCTTGGTATCCTGACTGTGCCTTTCGAGATGCTGCTATTGATTCTGATCATGATGCATGTTTAGACAATATCGTTCATAGCTACTGGTCAGAGAAAGTCCGCGAGCGCCCCGTGTGTCCGCGGGCTTTTGCGTGTCCGCCTGCTTAGCTGTAGCAGTTTTTATGGTCACCTGACGCGGGTTTTTCGTCGTGGACTATGGGCTAGGGGCTTTGAGGTTCATAAGCATGTTCGGTACACTGCATGAGTCCCAACCGATAAATAGAGGGCATCTCTGACGTTTTATCTTCCGATACAGCACATCAGAGGCACCTCATCACTCAGCAAAGCGAGAAATCATGTCTGAAAACCCCAACAACCCCCAGCCCCAGTTCAACCAGGACCCCCAGTTCAGCCAGCAGGCACCCCAGTATGGTCAGCAGGCTCCGTACGGTCAGCCGGTCCCGACCCCCGAGCAGCAGGCTCAGATGAAGAGGGCGAAGATTCTGTCGATTCTCGCTATTGTATTTGGCGCTATTGGTCTGGTCCTTCTAAGCCCGCTTTTCAGCGCACTGGGCCTGGCTTTTGGTTTGGCGTCTCTGCGTGTCCCTGAGCTGCAGTCCCGTGGTCTGGCACTGACTGGTTCCATTATCGGTGGTACTGCTCTGGTCCTGAGCATTATTGTTGTCGCGCTGGGTGCTCTCAAGAACCTGGGCTAGGACCTTATAGCGTTTTAGCCAGCATCCTCCATGGAGATTGGCTACAGAAAGCCCGCGAGCGCCCTGTGTGTCCGCGGGCTTTTGCATATCCGTTAGAGCGGCTAGCTAATGCATTGCGGTGCATTGTGGGGGCTTGGATAGCGGATGTAGTTGTACCCGTTCCATTCATGGGTTAGGGTGAATTAGGTTTAACGCACACCAGCCGTACGAAAGTGAGATGCCGTGTCTCAGAATCCTCGGGGTTCAGACCCCTACGACTACAACCCGGACTACAACCGTCTGAACGAGCAGTACAACCAGAACGTGCAGAACACTCAGTACGGTCAGTATGGCCAGTACGGGCAGAGCTCCTACGATCAGTATTCTTATGACCAGTACGGTCAGAATTCGTACGGTCAAGACCCGTACGGTCAGAATCAGTATGACCCGTACGGTCAGCAGTACCAGCAGCCCGACCAGTACGGTCAGCCCATGATGGTTCCTGTGGGCTTTTTGCAGAAGACTCCCGAGCAGCTTGCCGGTGAGAAGGCAGCTCAGACTTCCACGGTGCTGGGTATTATCAGCTTGGCGTGTATAGTGACTCTCAGCTGGTGGCTGTTTGGTCTGCCTTCCCTGATTCTGGGTGTTATCGGTATTCTCAAGGCTAATGAGGCAGAGCGTTATGGTGCGGCTGCTTCAGCTGGTCGTATCTTGAACTGGATTAGCGTAGCCATTGGTGGCATGTTCCTGGTGCTTTTCGGCGGAGGTCTTCTGCTAGCAATTATGCTGGCTCTTTCTGATTCTGCCGCAAATTCTAGTCTCGTGGAGACTGTGCAGATACTGGCATTCTTCTAAACACTTTCACCCTCATTGGAGGGTACGCAAAAGCCCCGCTCCTCAATACGAGGAACGGGGCTTTGCTGTGTATATGCCGTATATCTCGTGGATTGGTCCTGACATGCTTGTTCCCGCGCGGGGGAAGGTCTAGGGTGGGTTTAGCATCTGTGTCGGTACGTGAAAGGTTGTGGATGCGATGTCGCAGCTACCCCAAAATAATGAAGTTTTTGATGACAATCCCGAATACGCCAAGCTCCACCCGGGAAATAACAATGGGCAATCCGCCCCGGGTAACCAACCACTACCTACACGTCAGTTTTACCCGAGCTACCCGAGGAATATTGTCGGACCTGTGGGCATCCTGGAAGAAGGGCGTAAGTTGGCTCAACGGTCATTGACCTTTGGCATCATCAGCGTGGTGCTTATCCTCTTGACGTTCTTGCTGCCCTACACCCTCCTCGGATCTTTTATTCTGGGCATCCTGGGAATCTTGTCTGCACGAGACGCGGAATGTCACGGCGTACCGGCAAAGGCGGGGCATATCCTCAGCTGGATTGGTGTGATTCTGCCCATCGCCCTATCAGTCCTGGCGGCTATTGCCCTGTTAATGCTTGTTTTCACCTTGAAAGGATAGTGTCGTAACCGGCTTAGGAAGTTTGGATAGCCGAGAGTCGAATTCATGGTCTTTCGTATGTGATATGTAAAGAGCCCTGTTCCTCAATGCGAGGAGCGGGGCTTTGCTGTGTATATGCCGTATGTTTTGTGGAATCGGCTCGACATGCTTGTTCCCTCGGCGGGGAAAGCATAGGGTGGGCTTAACACCCGGTATTGAAAGGTTATGATGCAACGATGCAGGATCCAATCCTAGGCCCGTATTCCGACCCAGCAGCTGGTCTGCGCTCGAAACCTCATCGCCACAAACAGGGTGCTGATATTGAAGAGCCCCCTATGATGCAGGGCGGTGGGAAAACAGCGACTAATCTAGGGGAGCGAGCCTCCCAACTTTCACTCACTTTTGGTGTGCTCAGCCTCATCAACATCTTGGTGTTGGGTTCGTGGTTTTTCGGTATCCCCACTGTCATCTTGAGTGTCCTTGGTCTACAGAAAGCTAAGGAAGCGGATAGTTACGGCGTAGTTTCTCTTGCGGGTCGAATCCTGAGCTGGATAGCTATCGCTGTGCTTGTCCTTGGGTACGTACTGATTGTGTGGGCGTGGTTCAATGCCGAATAGGTTTTTGCGAAGCACCAGGCTGAGGTATTCAACTAACGCGTGTAGATTCTGAAAGGTTGTGGATGCGATGTCGCAGCTACCCCAAAACAATGAAGCCTTCGATTACAACCCCGAATACGCCAAGCTCTACCAGGAAGATAACAACGAGCTGCCTAGCCCGGATACATCTGACGAGCAGCTACTGCCCGCAAATGAGTCTCTGGATGAGTTCTCAGATCAAGCGGCGGGTAAAAGAGCAGCGAACCTCTCCCTACTTTTTGGCTTCCTCAGCCCGCTGTCTTTCTTTCTAGGGTTCTGGTGTCTTGTCCAAGGTCTTGAAGAAAGTGCTCTGCAGGTAGCTATCCTTGCCCCAATCCTGAACATCCTGGGTATCTGGCAGGGGTTCGCGGCAAGGCGGCGTGGTACGCGTGCCATCGGTGGTCTGATTCTTAACGGGCTGGGGCTATGCATTTTCATCGGTATCGCCGCCCTCATCATGCTGATTGTAAACGCCTTGTCAGGCATCAACTAACGACGCCGGCTCGATAGTGAGCCCAGATGCTCTCTCGAGTCGCTAGACACTTAACACCCGGTATTGAAAGGTTGTGGATGCGATGTCGCAGCTACCCCAAAACAACGAAGCTTTCGATGACAACCCTGAATACGCCAAGCTCTACCAGGCGAACAACAGCGTGCAACCCAGTGCTGACGATACGGACGACTGGGAGCAACATGCGAGCGAGCAACCTCCTGACGTGCAAGGGGCACAAGACGGTAAAAGGGTGTAGCGACCTTCTCCCTGCTTTTCGGCGCTCTCGGCCCGCTGACGTTCTTTCTAGGGTGCTGGTTGATTTTCCATGATCTTGGAGAAAGCGGTCTGCGGGTAGTGTTCGTTGCGCCGGTGCTGAATGTCCTGGGTATCTGGCTGGGGTTCGCGGCAAGGCGGCGTGGTACGCGTGCCATCGGTGGTCTGATTCTTAACGGGCTGGAGCTATGCATCTTCATCGGTATCGTAGTCCTCGTCACGTCGCTTCTAAACGCCTTGTCAGGCATACACTAACGACGCCCCCGGTAACTCGAAACGGCATATGTGAAGAGCCCCGTTCCTCAATACGAGGAACGGGGCTCTTTGCGCTCCACACGTGGAGCAGAAGCTAAAACGCGGATGGTAAGGGATTTGAACCCTTGAGACGGGGTCACCGCCTACTGGTTTTCAAGACCAGCTCCTTCGGCCGCTCGGACAACCATCCATACGCACCAGAGACCGGCATTTTATGGCAATACCGTGCCGCAGGGCACTACGAGATTATCTCATGCGATAAGCTTTCTGTAAATCGCGCACCAACGATGGTGCTTCCGGCAATGAGGAGGACTCATGAGAGCAATTATTGAGAACAGTCACGGTGGACCTGAGGCTCTGACAATCAGCGAAGTCCCCGCCCCCGTACCCCGCTCCCACGAAGTTCTCATTCGTGTTCACGCCGCCGGAATCAACCGCGCCGACGCCCTGCAGCGCCGCGGATTCTACCCGCCTCCCGCCGGAGCGAGCGCCATCTACGGCCTCGAAGTAGCCGGCGTTATCGAAGCGGTCGGTGAAGGTGCCTCCGTGGAGAACCGCGGCACCCCCGTCATGGCACTCCTGCCTGGAGGTGGCTACGCCGACTACGTGACCGTACCGGTCGACCACGTGCTACCCGTACCCGAACAGCTGAGCTTCGCCGAAGCCGCCGGTATTCCCGAAGTCGCGGCAACCGTCTACTCGAACCTGGTGCTCACCTGCGGTATGAGCATGAACCCCGCCGAAACCTCAAGGAAGACGGTGAACCCGCGGTGGTGCTCATTCACGGTGGTACCGGCGGTATCGGTGTGCATGCCATTCAGCTGGCGCTCGCCGTAGGTACCCGCGTGTTTGCAACCGTGGGAACCGAGGAAAAAGCAGAATATGTACGCTCACTAGGTGCGGAACCCATTATTTATACCGAACATTCGTTCCGTGAAGTTCTGCTGGCCGAAACTGGCGGACGCGGCGCCGACTACATTCTTGACGTCGTGGGCGGAAAGTACCTGGACGACAACCTGCACGCCCTCGCCGACGGCGGCCACCTGTGTATTATCGGTCTGATGGGCGGCGCCAAAGCAGAAGTGAACCTGGGGTATATGCTCTCCCCGCCGCCTGTCAGTGCACGCCACGAGCCTGCGCACCCGTTCGGACCGGCAGAAGGCTGAGATTCTGCGCGGTGTACGCGAACACGTGCTGCCGCTGATTGAATCCGGCAGGATTGGCGTGGGTCTGGACCGTATCTTCGACATGGAGGAGGCGGCTGCCGCCCACGAATACTTCGACTCCGGTCAGCATCGCGGCAAGATTGTGCTGCGCATGGTCTAGAAATCGCTGTGCCCCCGCGGTGCCAATTTAGGCCGGTGCCATTTTAGGCAGGTGCCGCGGGGAGCGTCGCGTGAGGTGCGTGAAGAAAATCTGGGCTTGAAATAAATAGCTGACTGCTGACAGCTCGTCACTAAAAGAGATTTAGGGTAACCTAAGTATAGGGAGGTTTGCGGGTCGCCGCAGAGCCCATCACCGGCAGCCTCCACCGACCAACAAACACGGCACACACACCACGCAGAGGAGGGCATATGGGACTTAAAAGCTACCTGCAATCGCGCCGCGACGACGCCGAACTCGGCAAAGGCATCTGGCGCCGATCCCACGACCGGTTTATTCGCGGCATTGACCGCTTCCACCAGGTCCTCGAACGCCTAGCGGCAACCGATTCGTCCACCTCCATGATTGAGCTCATCGTGCCGGACGCAAACGCGCTCGCCGACCTGATTCCGCGCGTGCGTGCAGTCGCTATGGAAGCGCACCGCCTCGCCCCCAGCGACGGCGATATTCCCGCCTCCCCATTCGGCACCTACTCCGACCTGAACCGCGCCCTCTCCAAGGCAGGTAACGCCGTGGCACTCTGCGCCGAAGCGCTCGCCATGGCACGCTGCTTCGGCAATTGTGCCACCGGATGCGACCGCCAGGTGAGCGTGCACCGTCGCGTGGAAACCGTCATCCAGCACATTGAGGATGCCGAACGTCTGATTCAGCGCGCCCAGAAGGAAGCCGCCGGCGAGCTGACCTTCGACGACGGTATTCCGGTGGGCCGCACCCAACTGGTGGAAGCCTAATCGTAAACTTCTGAACTGCCCGCAGTATCCGCACCGGATGCTGCGGGCAGGTTCGTTGACAATGCAACCCAACCCGCACCCTGACCCGCGTCCGCCACGTGAGCAGGGCAAAGTCGAACGGTGACTAACAGGTGAGCTAGTTTGATGTGCACCTCAACAGGCGATAGGCTAAAGAAGAGGTGTAGGACACTTCTTATGCGGTTCCGTCACAATGGAGGTGACGACACAATGCGATGGTACGCGCGGAAGAACTGCAGGCTTTTTCCTGCCCCTCTACGGCACAACCCACTGCATATACAATTCACGGAAGAAGTCACACACCATGTTTGAATTCCACCGCAATGAGCGTGCGCGTCAGCTGCGCCCCAGCCTCTCACGCTCCTGGCTCCTCGTGCGCGCCAACTCCTCCGAAGAAGTTTTTGAAGAGGCCTTCGAATCCGAGGCTGACTCCATCATCATCGACCTCGAAGACGGCTGTCCCGCTGAAGAGAAGGACGCAGCCCGCGAACAGGTCGTCCGTATGCTCAACTCCGGCGTCGTCGCATGGGTGCGAATCAACGCCATCACCACCGAACACTGGTGGAAGGACGTCAAGGCCCTCAAGAATGTAAAGGGCCTGCGAGGCGTCATGCTCGCCACTGCAGAGCACGCCACCGACATTGACCGCACCGCAGCCGAGCTGCCCCCCGGAACCCCCATCATCGCGCTGATTGAGTCCGCACTCGGTGTTCACCACTCCGTCGAAATTGCGCGCGCCATCGGCACTTTCCGCCTCGCATTCGGCGCAGGCGACTACCGCCGCGACACCGGCTCCTCCGCAACCCCCATGGCGCTTGCCTACGTGCGTTCGCAGCTGGTCATCGCATCCACCCTGGGTGGTCTGCCCGGCCCCATCGACGGCCCGACCCTCGGTGCATACGGTGCCGACCTCTCCAAGGCATGCGGCTACGCGAACGACCACGGCATGACCGGTAAGATCACCCTGGACATCCGCCAGACCGAGACCATCAACGCCGCATTCTCCCCGAGCGAGATTGAAATCGAAGAAGCACACCAGATGCTCGATGTGCCCCTCGACGGCCCCCGCGACGGCTCCTACCTGCCGCGTTACCTGCGTGCAAAGAAGGTCAAGGAACTCGCCAAGGTTTACGGCCTGTGGGGCAAGACCGACAGCGACTTCCAGCGCGCCTCCAAGTAAGGTGCTCGCCTAAGGTACACGCGTAAAAAGCCGCGCATCCGACCCCTGAACGGGGAACCGGATGCGCGGCTTTTGTCTGCCTGAAACCTCTGGCGCGCTACAACTTAGCTACTAGTTGCGGGGCGACTTGCCGCCCGTCAGCGCATGAGCGCACACGTATGAAGTCACCAAAGAAATCACAATCGGCACCAGGAACGAGGTGTCATCCTCATACACGGAACGGTAGAAGAACCACACCGCCAGGGAAACCACCAGCGCCAGCACATACACCAGAGCAAAACGCATCGTGGGGCTCATCGGGCGTGCAGGGCCCGTGGAGGCACGATCAGCCTGCGAACGGCCCCTCTGGCGCTTAGCGGATGCGGATCGAGAAGACATGAGAATCTCCTAAAGTTCGACGGTGACATCTTCGAGAAAACGACAACTCTCAGATGCTAAAAACCGCCGCAACACACCGGAAACCGGCACGCGTTACGGCGGATGTGGAGCCCCCAGTGGGATTCGAACCCACGACCTTTTCTTTACGAGGGAAATGCTCTACCCCTGAGCTATAGAGGCGCATATACGTTTGTTCCCAGACGCCCGAAAGCAGCCGACGAACAGTGCATACCCCGCAATAGTACCAAAAAGGCGGGGGAGAGGCTAATTACTTTCAGCACCGTGACCGCTACCGAGAGCAGACGGCAGAGAGCCTATGGTGTGCACTGCATTCACCCCGTAAACCCGCCCGAAGATAGGGAATGTTCAGGGCAGAGGCATACAATAAACCCTATACCCACGGCGGCTAATCGCGCCTCACCGCGCCCAACAACCACTGACACATCAACCACAGACAGCCGCCCCCCATAGAGAGGAACCACCATGACTTCACCCCTCAACCGCCGCACCCTGCTACTGGGCGTAGTGCCCGCCGCCGCCCTGGGACTGAGCGCATGCGGTTCCAGCTCCTCCCAGCCCTCCGCATCGGCATCTGCGAGCGGTTCGGCGAGCGCATCCGCAAGTGCTACCGCGAGCGCTTCGGCATCCGCGGACCCCTCGGCTTCTGTGAGCGGCTCGGCAACCGCCGATGACGGCTACGTCGGCTACCGCCTCAACCGCGAAGTACCCGGTGCAGGCACCGCAACCCTGTACACCGACTACCAGTGCCCCTACTGCGCCAAGGCAGAACCCAAGTTCGAAGAAGCCGCCAAGAAGCTTGACGGCATCATGAACGTGACCGTGCGCCACATGCCGCTGAACATGCACGCCAACGCCGTACCCGCCGCGCTCGCCGTAGAAGCCGCAACAGCTCAGGGTAAGCACCTCGAAATGGCGAACAAGCTCTTCAACACCCAGAACGACTGGAAGAACATCAAAGAGCGCGACAAGCTGCGCACCCTCTTCAACGACTACGCCAAGGAACTGGGCCTGAACGTCGAAGAATTCGACAAGGTCCTCCTCGCCTCCGACACTGTCAAGCCCATCCAGCGCGACTACGAGCACGCCGTGAAGATCGGTGTGAAGGGCACCCCTACCTTCGCCGTGAACGACAAGGTCATTGAGGGTCTGGATTCTTCCTCCTCGGTGGATGACCTGGTCAGCACCTTCAAGCGTGAAGCTGGCGTGAAGTAGTGGTACACATTCAGCTCTCCGGCGGGCAGCGCGCCGAAATTCACCCCGACGGGTTCAGCGACCACGGCCACGTCCTCGAAATCGGTGGCGCTGAGCAGTCCCACGTGGACGTGCAGAACCCCGACTACGTGTTCTACGAGTACCTGCGCCGCATCGCAAACGCAGTGGATGCGCTCGCACCCGTCGGCAAACCCATCACCGCCGCACACCTGGGCGCCGGTGCGCTCACCCTCGTGCGTTACATTCAGGCGACCCGCCCCGGCTCCCGCCAGGTTGCTGTGGATATTGAACCCGAGCTCATGGGCTTCGTAACGGACCGCCTGCCGCTACCCGCCGGAACCGACTGCCAGCTGGTGGTCGGTGACGCCCGCAAGCAGCTGGCGAACCTGCCCGAACTGCTGGGCGTGCCCGGCTTCGACGCGATTATTCTCGACATCTTCACCGGCATGGATGCGCCCGCCCACCTGGCGAACCGCGACTTCTACCGCGAACTCAAGGACGCCCTGAGTGAGCGTGGCATGGTCGCCATCAACGTGGGTGACGACGCGGGTCTGCCCTTCTTCCAGCTGCAGGCAGCCGCCATGCTGGAAGTCTTCGAGCACGTGTGGTGCCTGTGCGAAAGTTCCATGCTTAGCGGGCAGAATGAGGGCAACCTCGTGCTGGTTGGTACCGCCCGTGAGCTGGACGAGGACACCCAGGACTGGCTGTACGCGATGGGTCCGCATCCGGCGGAAGTGCTCACCACCGATGAGCTCCGCGACCTGCTGGACGAGCTGGCCGAGAGCTAAAACTGAAACATAAAACCGTTGAGGCGGGTACCAACCAGGTACCCGCCTCAACGGTTTGTATATGGGTTTTCTCTATGCCGCGCGCCGGCAGAATCTTGGTTTTATTCGGGTAGCGGCACGGGAACGGGGTCCTCACCGTCATCCTTCTGTTTGGGGGAATCGCCCTTCGTGGTGGTCAGCGTAATACCCACACTCGCCGTCATCAGCAGACAGATTGCCACCCAACGAATCGGGCCGGTCTCCTGATCCAGCAACGCCCAACCGGCAATCGCCGCAATCGCCGGTTCCATGCTCATCAGCACACTAAACACCTGCTGCGGCAGGTTACGCAGAGCCATCAGCTCCGCGCTATAGGGAATCACCGAAGCGAACATCGCGGTACCAAAAATCATGAGGAGCAGCATCGGATCCTGCGCCGCATTCCACATCGGCTGAGGAGCCGGAACAACCGCTGCCACCGGGGCAATGAATGCGGCACCAACAAGCATCGCAACCGCCAGACCGCTCGCACCCGGAACCAGGGCACCCACCTTCGCGCTCGAGCGAATATACAGCGCCCAGAACACGCCAGCAATCAGCGCGAACGTCAGACCCAGATAGTCGGTATCCTTGCCGACCGCCGCCTCATAACCGAGCACCAGCATGCCCGCCAGGGCACAGAGCACCCACACCGCGTCGCGGAGCCTGCGAGTCAGCATGGACGCCAAAGCCAGCGGACCCAAGAACTCCACCGCAACCGCTAAACCAATCGGGATGCGGTCAATCGCGCAATAGAAGAAGCCGTTCATCAGGCCGAACGTCATACCGAAGATGATGACGGCACGCCACTGCTCCTTCGACCACGACGGCGCACCCGGCGGCATCGTGCCACCGCGACGGGTACGCCAATGCGCCGCCAACCACACGGCGCTACCCACCACAATGGAAGCAATCGCCAGGCGGCTCACGCTAATAGCCAGAGCACCAAACAACGGGAAGAGCGTCACCGCAAACGCGGCACCGAACTGCAACGACGAGCAGGACATCAGTACAAACATAATGCCCAGTGCGGGGCGTTGGGGTGCGGTATGCGACAAGGTTCTCCTTCCTGCGCCTCACAAGGCGGTACTTCTCCACGTGTGCATGCTGTGCCGCTATGGGGCAGAACAAACGCTCTAATAGCGCCGTTTAAGGAGTGCGCCCCCGGGCAACACGAGATACTATCCTACTCGTTACCCGGGGGTGCTAGAAGCCGTTGACACGCTCAAAACCTCAGCAGATTAGAGGCCCTTCGCCTCGCGGTCAGCCTTAATCTGCGCAGCTGACGGGAGCGTAATGGAACTTGTTGCCATCTTCGCAATATCCACCGCGTGCGCATCCACCGCACCGGGGAGGTAACGATCGGGATCCTCTATGGTGCCCTCCTCCTGCGCCTTCTTTTGCGCACGAGCGTGAGAAATCGAAATACCGATACTCGCAGCCACCAGCAGAGCAATAGCAACCCAACGAACCAGGCCGGTAGCCTCACCAAGCATCACAATACCCACAGCCGCCGCAATCGCAGGCTCCAGGGACAGCACCACGCTATAAATGTGCGCGGGCAGCAGACGCAGCGAAGAAACCTCACCCAGCGCCGGCAGGGCAGAAGCCAGCAGACCCATCAGGCAGCCAATAGCCAGCAGGTGCACATCCTGGGTGACCTTCAACAGGTTATTGCCGCTTATCAGGAACGGGAACGGCAGAACCAGCAGGGTAGAGACAACGTTACCCACGACCATGCCGCCCATACCCGGAATCAGAGCGCCAACCTTCTCAGTCGCCAGAATATAGGCGGCACGAGAAATAGCGGTCAGGATTGCGAAAACCACACCCATCAACGCGAAATCTTCAGGCTTCGCCTGGGACTCAGCAGTCAGAATCGCCATGCCCGTAAATGACAGAGCAATCCACACCAGGTCCAGCTTACGGCGCGACATAACCGTCGCCAGCACCAGCGGACCCATAAACTCAATAGCCACCGCAATTGCTAGCGGAACCTGCTCAATAGCCACATAGAAGAAGGCATTCGCACCGGTCAGGGCGACACCGAGGACAATGACCGCCATCCACTGCTGACGGGTCCACGAACGAATCTGCGGGCGGAAGAACACCCACAGCAGGATAGAAGATGTCAGCAGGCGCAGAGCGACCACGCCCCAGGGGCCCAAATCGCCCATGAGCTGCTTGGCAAGAGCCGCACCGAACTGCGCCGAAATAATCGCGCCGGTCGCGTACGCAACACCCAGCCCCTGAGTCGCCAGGGGAGAACGCGCAGCATTGGGCGTATGGGTGGAAGAAGTCATAGTATTCCTTAGGATTCAGAAGAGGTATTAGCCGCTATCTGTCATCAGGCGCAACCCGAATCTCCGTGAAGCAGGTCACGCACTATGCAAACAATGAATAGTGTGTAATCTACGACAATTTTACGCGCTTTAAAATTGGGCGCAAATAAAGACCAAAACACCCTAACAAGCGATCAAAAACCTCCACGCCCTCGGTGAAATTTCACCCCCCAAACCCCACCACAGGCCCCATATTCAGGAAAAATTCACCAAGCCGTGATTTACTGAGAGCATGCTTGACCCGAAGAAGTCTCTATTCGATGAAGACGGCAACCCCCGTCCCGCACTGACCACCACCCTCGACAACGTACTGCGCATGCAACGACCGCTCGCGCTGTCCATCGTCAAAAAACTGCGTGAAGCACACCCCGACGAAACCCCCGAACAAATCCACAAGCGCCTCGACCGCACCTACCTGCGTGACATCACCGCCATCGGCGGCGTCACCGGCGCATCCGCATTCGTGCCCGGCGTCGGCACCGTCACCTCCATGAGCCTGTCCGCGCTCGCAGTCGGCGGCTACCTCGAACGCACCGCACTCTACGCCCAGGCAGTCGCAGAACTGCACGGCGTGCACGTACACGACCCCGAAACCGCCCGCTCCATGGTCATGGCAATCATGCTCGGCGAAGAAGGCTCCCAGCTCATGAACACCGTGCTGCTGCAGACCGGCAAGGCAGGCGGTGTCTCCAACAAGTGGGGCATGCTGCTCGGCAACTCCTCCAGCGGCAAGATGTTCAGCGTCGAACGTACCATCCGAAACATGTTCATCCGCCGCTTCCTCACCCGCCAGACCGGTGCACTGCTCGGCCGTGCCCTGCCCTTCGGCGTGGGCGCAGTCGTTGGCGGTGGCGCGAACCTGACCCTCGGCAAGGACGTCGTGCGCAACACCCGCCGAGCCTTCGGCGACGCGCCCGCCTACTTCCCCGCAGAGCTCATGATTACCCCGCGTGCACCGCGCGTACAGGGCGGCGAAGGTTCGGACGGCTCCTCCGGCGTGGCTGGCTCCCTGCTCAAGGGCGTCAAGGACGCAGGTAAGGCTGTAGGCAAGGTCTTCACCCGCGACAAGGGCAACGACACCGAAACCGGCCACCGCCGCATGCTCGGCCGCTAAAATCCTCGCCAGCTAACAGAACATAGCAAAGACCCAACACACTAAAGACCCCGGCTCCCTAAACACAGGGAACCGGGGTCTTTAGTTTTTAATCCTTTGCTACGGACTAAGCGTTCTTCGCGTGATCCAGCAGCTGAGCCGCAATACCGTTGTAAGTGTGCGGAGTCAGAGCCGACAGGCGCGCTTCAGCCTCGGGGGAGAGACCCAGAGTAGCCACAAACTCCTTCAGACGAGCTGCATCCACGCGGTGACCGCGAGTCAGCTCCTTCAGACGCTCGTACGGGTTCTCCATGCCGGGAACACCCGCAATAGCCTCAGCACGCATCACCATCTGGATCGCCTCAGCCAGAACCTCCCAGTTCGCATCCAGGTCAGCGGAAATAACCTCGGTCGCAATATCCAGACGCTCAAGACCCTTCACCACATTGGAGATAGCCAGCACCGAGTGACCAAACGCCACACCAATATTGCGCTGCGCCGAGGAGTCAGTCAGGTCACGCTGCCAACGAGAAGTCACCAGAGTCGAACCCAGCGAATCCAGCAGAGCGTTAGAGAGCTCCAGGTTAGCCTCCGCATTCTCAAAGCGAATCGGGTTCACCTTGTGCGGCATAGTGGACGAACCGGTCGCACCAGCCACCGGAATCTGACGGAAGAAACCAATCGAAATGTAGCTCCACACATCGGTGCAGAGGTTGTGCAGCACGCGGTTGAAATGAGCGATATCCGAGTACAGCTCAGCCTGCCAGTCGTGCGACTCGATCTGAGTGGTCAGCGGGTTCCAGGTCAGGCCCAGGTGCTCCACAAAACCGCGAGAAACATCCTGCCAATCAGCGTCAGGCACCGACGCATAGTGAGCAGCGTAGGTGCCGGTCGCACCGTTAATCTTGCCCAGGAACTCGATAGCCTTCACGTGCTTGACCTGGCGCTTCAGACGGTAGGCGAGCACGCCCATCTCCTTGCCCAGGGTGGAGGGGGTTGCCGGCTGGCCGTGAGTGCGGCACAGCATCGGTACATCGCGGCCTTCCTCAGCCAGCTTCAGCAGAACCGCAATCAGCTCCTCAGCGGCGGGGATCCACACGTTCTCAACGGCGTCCTTGATACCCAGTGCGTAGGAGAGGTTGTTAATGTCCTCGGAGGTGCAGCCGAAGTGAACCAGCGGCACCAGGTGACCCAGGCCCAGGCCCTCCAGGCGGCGACCAATGTAGTACTCGACCGCCTTCACATCGTGAACGGTGACAGCTTCAATCTCAGCCAGCTCCGCTACAGAATCAGCGTTGAAATCGGTCACGATGGCGCGCAGACCGTTCTTCTGCTCCTCGCTCAGCGGGGACAGACCCGGCAGCACCTCGTGCTCGCACAGGTAAATGAACCACTCAACCTCAACGTGGATGCGGTCGCGGTTCAGCGCCGCCTCAGAGAGGTAGTTGGTCAGGGGCGCGGTCACGGAAGCGTAGCGTCCGTCCAGGGGGCCCAGCGCAAGTTCGCCGGTGCCCAGGTCAATACGGCCAGAAGGCAAGAAGGTGTTATTGGTGTGAGACATAACTCTATTTTTGCATGAATTCGCCGAAAAAAAGAGGCGGGCAGAGCATATGGACGTGATGGGTGGCTGGGTTAGTTGCAGAAATATGACAAAACGAGGGGGTGCGGAGGGGGCATTTTTTGGGTTTTGAGGGGCAAAAACGTGCGAATTCTTCGAAACAAGCCTGAGTTATCCACAGGTTGGCGTACTCCGCCTGCACGGTCACCGCGGCAGATTTAGCCTAAAACAAACCCGCCGCGAAAGGACACACTATGAGCACCCTCGTCGACACCGCACCACCACCCGTACCCCAGCTGCCCCGAATCGAACCGACCGATATTCTCCGCGCAGCAGGACACATGGGTATCGGCACCGCCGCCGGCCACGCCCTCGCCACCCAGCTCATGGCAGCAGCCACCCTCGCCCGAGCCAAAGGCGCAGAACTCTCCCATAGGATGCGCACCGAAGCCCAAGAAATCCGCACCGCACACCAACGCGCCAACGAACTCAACGGCGACCACTGGGCATCCGAAGCCGGACGCGCCTACCGGCGACAACTCGAAGAACACCGCGAAAAAATCCGCAACCAGGCCGAACAAGCCGAAAGCGCCGCAGCCATGATCGCCGCCGCAGGTGAAGAACTCGCCAACGATCTCACCGCCAAAGCGCAGGCAATCCAAGCCGCCGCCTCCGTTGTAGACGGGCTACTCGGCAAACTCGCCGACGGCGCCGCCGACGCACTCGAAAAGCTCGACCCCGGCGAAATCATCGCCCGCTCAGGCGTGCAAAAAGCCCAGTCAGCGCTCGATTCGCTCATGCACGTGAACCTGCCCGACGGGCTGAGCTCGCTCATCCGAACCCACTAACCTCACCCTAGGAGACACCATGCTTACCGGACCCACCGTTGCACCCATCGGTGACCTCGCCGACTCTGCAGGGCCCACCGCAGGCACCATCAGCGTTGAGCTTGAAGAAATGCCCGCCATTGCCGACGGGCTCGACACCGTCAGCCGTACCTGCGCCGACCGCACCATGCCTGTTCTCGGTATTGCCGCCGAAACCCGACTCTTCCTCGGCATCAACGGACACGCCCAGCAGGCTACAGGCCTCTGCACCGGCCTCGCTGCAGACCTCGGTGTGAGTGCCGCAAAGTTCGGCGCCACCGCAGCCGCCGTCCGCGCCGCCCACAGCTCCTACCTGCAGACCGAAAATATTGTCGCAGGCTGGTTCGAATCCATGGGCATTGCAAAGGACGGCAAGCTGCCCGACGGACGTAGCACCCAAGATCACTTGCGCGGACTCATCGCCGGAGAACCCGGCGAAGCTGAATACCTCATCAAGCTCACCATTCCCGAGTTTGGGTACTTCTCGGCATCTTGGATGCTGCCGTATTCGCCTATCATCGCGGGTATTCTGTTTGGTTTTACCGCCTATATGGATGCCCAGTGGAACCCCGAAATTGCTCGTCAGCGAGCATTTGACCGCCTTGCAGACATGTTTGGTCTTCCGCGAGGATTCGTTCGAAAGGCACTGGACGGTGGCCTATTCAGTATCGCCAAATCTGGAATCGATACCTTTCTTGGCGCTAAGGCTCATAATATTCGGACCGCTTCTGCCGACGAATACGGTATCGCTGCGCACCGCGGCGAGAAAAGCCAGCTCTCCATAGGCACCAGCTCGGAGCGTCTTATGGCAGCGGCTAAGGCACAGGATCAGGAATTTGAGCGTTCCCGCCAGAACCCCTCGACCGCTGAACGTAGTGCCGTGCTCGTTACCGTTATGTACGAAGCAGGGCACGAAGGCGACCCAGCCCATGCCCTGTATGTGGTGAGCGTTCCAGGTACCAACTTTAACTCCTGGGGCGGATCCATCATAGATGTCCCTGGTGCCGAACGCGAAGCATTGGGCAAAGATACTATGGAGAACCCCGCATATCAGATGGTTTTGCAGGCTCTACGTGATGCCGGAGCGCCTCAGGGTGCTCGTGTGTACATGGAGGGCTTCAGCCAGGGCGCCATGATTGCCTACAACATGGCGAATAGTACTGAAGTCGCTCAAGAAATCAATATTGTGGGTGTTTATGCCCAAGGTGCTCCGCTACGAGGCCTGCCGGCTAAACGCCGTGATTTTGCTGTGGACTACGTGGAAGGAGACGGTGACTGGGTTCCTGACTCAGCGGTGAATCCTCTTGCCCAAATTTTCGGGGGAACATGGAGTCCTGATGAACGCGATACAGTAATCACCGTCAATAACCCTGAACATCATGGCGAGAATTACCACGAAGCACTAAAACGTGAAGGGCATAGTGGCAAGGTGCCTGGCGGCATGCGCGCTGCAATGGAGGGTAAAGAGTACGCGCTGGGGGAACAGAAGGTAACCTCAGCCTCAAGCCTGCCGGACGGTCTGCCTCCCGCTCTACGAGTGGGTATAACTATCAAACGTACCGAGGTCTACGGCGGGGCAGCCCTTGCATCAGGAACTGTGCCTGGCCCCTTGGGTATAGCTGAGCTGGCTGATGAGAAGACAGGCGAGCGTCTGGGGCGGGCAAAGCGTGGTATCGAAGATACCGTCCCCGCCGTCATCGAGGGCGTCAAAAAGACCCTCCCTCGCCCCGAGCCGACTCCGCAGGAGAAGCCTCAGGCCCCGGAGCCTGCATGGCCCGAAACCCCCGTGCCGCCGATGCCCAAGGTGCCCCTCCTGCAGGGATACAACCCGCAGAATATTCCGCCCGCCATCAATATGCCGGCGGACCTGAATCGTCCGGAGCCTGCACCCATCAAAGCTGCCCGCCCGAATCGAGGCAGAAGGTCAGCTGCCTCCTGCAGGTCTAATCCCGCCGGATATTCTGCCCAAACCCGCAGACCTGCATACTCACATCGAAAAGGCTGTTACTCAGCCAATCATCGATCGCCTGCAGCTCCCTAATGCTGGTTCTGTGCTCAAGGATCCGTTCCTCGGGCCCCGACAGGGCGGAGACTACGACGGCGTTGAGTCGCTCATTCCCATCCTGCCAGGCCAGAAGCCGGCACCCATGCTCCCGCCCAAGAGCATTGACCCCGGCTTCCTCGCACCAACTCCGCCCGAGAACATCGACCCCGGGTTCCGCGCACCAGGCTCTCCTGAGGACCTGACTCCCATCGAGGAGAGTGAACCCCAGATGGTCTAAAAGCCCAGCCTCAAGAACCAATCTTGACGGCTCGGTGGAGGGTGGAGGGGACGAGTAGAGTAGAGAAGAGAAACAGGGGCGCCGCCGGGAACAACCCCGGCGGTGCCCCTCCATCTATGCGTACAGCGCTCGCGGCTAGTCTCTGCTACCTGCACAGGTACAGCTTGCTCGCGACCTGCTCTCCAGGTGAGAAGCGTTAGCCTCCGAGCCGCCCGCAGGCACATACTGGAAGCATGAGCCAGTCAGCTGAACACGCCAATATCCCGGTCCGCCCCGTCTTCAACACCCTGCCCAGCTACGCGGCAGGCAAGCCCCCGGCACCCGTCGAAGGCCTCACCCAGTACAAGCTCTCCTCCAACGAGAACCCGCTGGGCCCCGTACCCGAGGTCGCACGCGTTATCGCAGAATTTGCGACCGCGCACCGCTACCCCGACCCGCTCTCCACCGCCCTGCGACAGAAGCTCTCCGCACGACTGGGCGTGGACGCTGACGACATCGTCACCGGTGCCGGAAGCCTCGGCGCGCTCAACCAAATCCTCAAAACCTTCGCCGGCGTAAACGCCGACGGCGTGCAGGACGAAGTCATCTACGCCTGGCGTTCCTTCGAGGCGTACCCGATCCTTGTCGGCATCATGGGCGCTCGCAGCGTGCAGGTGCCGAACCTGCCGAACGGCGCACACGACCTGGACGCCATGGCGGCAGCCATCACCGACCGCACCCGCCTGATCCTGGTCTGCACCCCGAATAACCCGACCGGCCCCGCCGTCACCGAGAGCCAGATCCGTGCGTTCCTGGCGAAGGTGCCCGCCCACATCCCCGTGGTCATAGATGAGGCGTACTTCGAGTTCTGCGCCGCCTCCACCGTACCGGAGGGCGAGGAGCCTCCGCTGAACGGCCTGGACATCTACCGCGACTACGAGAACGTCATCATTCTGCGCACCTTCTCCAAGGCGCAGGGCCTGGCGGGTCTGCGCGTGGGCTACTCGATTTCCCACCCGCAGATTACACAGCACCTGCGCGTGGCGGCAACCCCGTTCGCCGTGACGGCGCTGGCGGAGGCGGCGGCTATCGCCTCCATCGAGCATGAGGATGTGGTCATGGAGCGCGTGAGCCACCTGGTGTCTGAGCGTGAGCGCGTAACCGCTCGCCTGCGCGAGCTGGGCTACGAGTTCCCGAGCACCTACGCGAACTTTGTGTGGCTGCCCCTGGGGGAGCGCACGGGTGAGTTCGTGCAGTTGATGGCTGAGCATGCGCTGTCGGTGCGTGCGTTTGGCACCGAGGGCGTGCGCGTGAGCATTGGCGAGGTGGAGGCGAACGACCGTTTCCTCTCGCTCTGCGAGGTCTTCGCGAAGGGTCTCTAGAGCCTCTTGTGAAGGGGCTTGGGTGATGACCCGACCATAATTGAACAATGTACTATTTTCCCTTGTCGAGGATCGTTTAAGCTTTTCAAATGGTTCTCGCGTGGGAAAAATGGCGGCTCGAAAAAGCGCTTAATGGCTAAACTAAGCCTCCTATATATTCTAGAAAAAGAATATATGGGAGGTTTAATTTAATGATGTTCAAATAGTGAATGACAGGGCACAATACACTGCGTTATCAGCGTAACTGCCGCGAGATAAAGCCGGAAAGAGTAGACTGGTAACTATATATACCCAGACCCTCACAGGCCTGCCGGAACACCTCAAACCCTGCACCATCAGGTGAACGTTGAGACTAAAACCCGGGCCGCTGAGGGCCAAGCCCTCGTCACGTGTGGAGGTTAGATGCACGAGAACGACAAGTACCCGGGAGTGCCCGAACGCATCCAGCTCATGGATGAAAACGGCACCGTACACGAACACCCCACCTACAGCCGGTACATCGAAGACGTCAACGCAGACACCCTGCGCGAGGCATACCGCCTCATGTACACCACCCGCCGATTCGACGACGAGGCAACCGCCCTGCAGCGCCAGGGTCAGCTCGCCCTCTGGGTGCCCAGCCGAGGCCAGGAAGCCGCACAGATCGGCTCCGCACTCGCCTACGCACCCAACGACTACATCTTCCCCTCTTACCGTGAGCACGCCGTCGCGCTGGCGCGTGGTGTGGACTTCCGCGACCTGATTACCATCTTCCGCGGCTCCACCACCCACGGCTGGGACATGAAGGCCCACAACTTCCACACCTACACCAAGGTGCTCGCCGCCCAGACCCTGCACGCCGTCGGCTACGCTATGGGTCTGAACTTCGATGCCGATATCGAGGCTGAAACCGGAACCCGCCGCACCGGTCAGGGCCAGGCAACCGACCCCGCCGAAGACACCCAGAAGCCCGCCGTGGCGGTCTACTTCGGTGACGGCTCCTCCACCGAAGGTGACGCACACGAGTCCATGGTTTTCGCCGCCTCCTATAACGCGCCGGTGCTCTTCTTCGTGCAGAACAACCGCTGGGCTATCTCCGTGCCCTTCGAGGTGCAGTCCCGCGTTCCGGTGTCCACCCGCGCCGCAGGCTACGGCTTCGAGGGTATTCGCGTGGACGGCAACGACGTTCTCGCCGTGCTCGCCGCAACCCGCTACGCCATGGAGAAGATCCGTGCCGGTGAAGGCCCCGTACTGATTGAGGCCGAGACCTACCGCCTCGGCCCGCACACCACCGCGGATGACCCCACCAAGTACCGCACCGATGCCGACCTAGAAGGTCCCCTGCGCCGCGACCCCATGTTGCGCCTTGAGAAGCACCTGCGCGAGCAGGGCTACGCCGATGATGCCTTCTTCGAAGAGGTTGCAGAATCTGCGCAGCAGGTCGCGAACGGCGTGCGTGAGGCAGTGCTGAACTCTGAGGTTGCCGACTTTGAGTATTTCTTCGACCGCGTCTACGTGCAGGAACACCAGCAGGTGGAAGACGACCGCGAGTTCTATCGTAACTACGTTGCAGGCTTTGAAGAGGAGTAAGCATGAGCGAGAAAATTGAACGTTTGACCCTCGCCAAGGCGATTACCCGCGGCCTGGAAGACGCCATGGAAGCCGACCGCACCGTCGTCATGCTCGGTGAGGATATCGGCAAGCTTGGTGGCGTGTACCGTGTGACCGAGGGCCTGCAGGCGCGCTTCGGCAACCGCCGCGTCATGGATGCGCCCCTGGGTGAGTCCGGCATTATCGGCACCTCCATCGGTATGGCCCTGCGTGGCTACCGTCCCGTGCCGGAGATTCAGTTCGACGGCTTCGTGTTCCCCGCTACAACCAGATCACGAGCCAGCTGGCGAAGATTCACAACCGCACCGATAAGCAGTACACGGTGCCGGTGACTATCCGCATTCCGTACGGTGGCGTGATTGGTTCGGTGGAGCACCACTCCGAGTCCCCGGAGGCGCTGTTCGCCCACACTGCGGGTCTGCGTATTGTGACCCCCTCGACCCCGCACGAGGCGTACTGGATGACCCGCAAGGCGATTGAGTGCCCCGACCCGGTCATTATTTTTGAGCCGAAGCGCCGTTACTGGCTCAAGGGCGAAGTGGACTTTAGCGATACTTCCTTTGATCCGTTCAGCGCCCAGGTGGTGCGTGAGGGTACGGATGCGACCATCGTTGCGTACGGTCCGCTGGTTCCGGTTGCTCTGGCTGCTGCGGAGGCTGCCGTGGAGGATGGCCGCTCGATTGAGGTCATTGACCTGCGCTCGATTTCGCCGCTGGATGTGCCGACCGTTGCTGCTTCGGTGGCGAAGACTGGCCGCCTGATTGTCGCGCACGAGGCGCCGACCTTCGGCGGTATGGGTGGCGAGCTGGCTGCGGCGATTACGGAGCGTTGCTTCTACAGCCTGCAGGCGCCAGTGATTCGCGTGGGTGGCTACTACATGCCGTACCCGGTGTCCCGTGTTGAGGAAGAGTACGTGCCCGATATTGACCGTATTCTTGAGGCGGTCGACCGCGCTTTTGACTACTAGGCATTCCCTGATCTGACGTATCAGCGTGTTGCGCTATGGCGGGTTGCGAGCCCGCACAGAATATTCCGTATAGGGTATATGCCCTAGTGAGAGGTAAAAATGTCCCAGATTTTCCCGCTCCCTGACGTGGGCGAAGGCCTGACCGAAGCAGAAATCCTCAGCTGGAAGGTGGCAGTCGGCACCGAGGTCGCCATCAACGACGTCCTCGTCGAAATTGAAACCGCGAAGAGCGTCGTGGAACTTCCCTCGCCCTTCGCCGGCACCGTCGAGGCTTTGATGGTCGCCGAAGGCGAAACCGTTGAGGTGGGCACCCCGATCATCAGCATCTCCGGCGGCGACAACGCACCCGCAACTCCAGCGGCACCCGCCGCGGCAGAGGCTGAGTCCGGCACCGCACTGGTCGGCTCCGGCCCCAAGGCGGACGCTGTGAAGCGCCGCGCCCGCAAGCGCCCCGCCTCCGCGGCCCAGCCCGCACAGGCTGTTGCGGCACCGGTCGCACCGGCTGTTCAGGCACCCGTGGCGCACACCCCCGCCGACTCGGCGAACCGCAACCAGGGCCTGCTGAGCGAGCTGGCTGAGCGCGCCTCCCGCTTTGTGGAGAACACCCCGCTGAACTCGGTGGTGCAGCGTCTGGCACCCGAGCCCGCAGCGGCTCCCGCGCCGACTTTGGCTCCTGAGCAGGTTCCGCACCGCCCGACCCTCGCGCCGCCTCCGGTGCGTCTTGCCGCAAAGGAGCTGGGTGTTGACCTGGCGAACGTGACCGCTACCGGTGCGCGCGGCCAGGTGACCAAGCAGGACCTCATGAACTATGTGGCGCACCTGAGCGATGTGCAGCATAGCGGCGCCCGTCAGCCCTTCTGGCAGCCCGCAACCACCCCCGGTGACCGCATTGAGCGCATCCCGGTGCGTGGCGTGCGTAAGGCTACCGCGAAGGCGATGGTTGCTTCGGCGTTTAGCGCCCCGCACGTGTCCATCTTCGTGGACGTTGATGCTTCCCGCACCATGGAGTTCGTGAAGCGTTTGAAGAAGTCTCGCCACTTTGAGGGCGTGAAGGTTACCCCGCTGCTGGTGCTTGCCGCCGCGGTTATTTGGGCTGCTGAGCGTAACCCGCAGGTCAACGCGACCTGGACCGATAGCGAAATCCAGATTAAGCACTTCATGAACCTGGGTATTGCTGCGGCGACCCCGCGCGGCCTGATGGTTCCGAATATTAAGGATGCTCAGGAGCTGTCCCTGCGCGAGCTGGCGGTTGCGCTGAACAACCTGACCACTCGCGCCCGCGAGGGTAAGACTCAGCCCGCTGAGATGGCGAACGGCACCCTGACCATTACGAACATCGGTTCGCTGGGTATTGATACGGGTACCCCGATTATTAACCCCGGTGAGGTGGCGATTATTGCCTTCGGTACGATTAAGCAGAAGCCGTGGGTGGTTGATGGTGAGGTTATTCCTCGCTGGGTGACGACCCTGGGCGGCTCCTTCGATCACCGTGTGGTGGATGGTGACCTGTCGGCTCGTTTCATGGCTGATGTGGCTGCGATCCTTGAGGAGCCTGCACTGCTGCTGGACCACTAGGCGGCATGTTTTAGCTAGTCAGCATCGTATTATTGCGCTGATTAAGTCATGCAGATACAGAAAACCTCCGGTACCTTACGTAAGGTACCGGAGGTTTTCTGTACGGTTATTCCTATCGCAACGAGGCGCGGGCACTTAGAAGACTAGGCGTCCTCGCGTGCCACCTGGTCGCTCGGGTACTTGTCCACGCGGCGGTGGTACAGGCGTCCCAGCAGGCCGCCGAGGATAGCGCCGAGGAAGCTCAACGCCAGAACCAGCAGAACCGCGAGCAGACCGTTCGCGAAATCGCCCGCAATCAGCTTCTGCAGGGACAGGTGCGCGACACCGTTCTGGAACAGCTGAGGCGCGAGGAAGGTCGCCAGGGAACCCAGGATGAGCGCCATAATCTGCCAGAGCCATACGGCGATGCCCTGCTTCACGCCGGCGAATCGTGCCATGCGTCCTGCCGCGTAACCGCCCACCAGGTAGGCGAAGAAGATGAGCACACTCAACGCCACCGCGACCGGCACGGCGTTCGATGTGCCGCTGAACAGGCGGGAGACCACCGAGGCGTACTCGATGGACTCGCTCTGACCGGTCAGAGTCAGCCACGACTGGATAGCCCACTGGCCACCGTCCATGAGGGAGAGGGTGATCAGCCAGCCGAGCAGACCGGGCAGCAGGTGCATGCGGGAGTAGCGGCTCTTCTGCATGGACAGCGCGGTTGCGGCGGTGAGGATGGGTTCCGAGCCGGCGGCATCACCTGCGGGGGTGGGGATGACGAAGTGGTCATCTGCCGCGGGGGTGGCCTGCGGGGCGCTCGATGCCGCATGGGCGTTGCCGGGTGCGGGCACCTCGTAGCTTGCAGCGGGGGCAGGTGCGGTAGCGGGGGTGACAGTTGCGCCGCCGCGTACGTTGTCCGTGCTGGGGGCTGCAGGCTTATCGAGCCAGCTGAGGTTGTCGTCTCCGGGCGCGCCGAAGTCAGCGCCGGTTTCTGCGCCTTGAGAGGTGGCACCGGGGGAGAGGATCGGCTGGGTTGCGGTAGCCGCCTCGGTGAGGGGGCGGGTCGCATCCTGCGAGGACTGCGCCGAAGAGCTCGACTCGCGCGCCTTTTCGTGGGCGCGGCGTGCCGCGTTCAGCTCCTCATCGGTCAGGACCACGGTGGGGTCGTCGGAGGAGAATGCCGCCTCCCACAGGTCACTTTCGGTAGGCGTGGACGCCGCGGCAGCCGGGCGCTGCTGCGGGGTGTTGTTCTGTGCGTTCATTAAGTCCTTTGAATCTAATCCTGGGCGCTGATTTAGCGGTTGCGGTCAGCGTAGAAGGCGCGTGCTTCTTCCATAGCTTCTGCGGAGAAGGTGTGCGGGTGTGCGGGGCGCTCATTCTCGTCCAGGGTGCGGATGACGCGGCCGGGGTTGCCCACCACGAGGGAGTTAGCGGGGACGTCCTTGGTGACGACGGTGCCTGCGCCGATGACGGAGTTCTTGCCGATGGTCACGCCGCCCAAGATGATAGCTCCGCTACCAATCCACACGTTGTCTTCAACGGTGATGGGTGCGCCTGCTTCCCAGTAGTCTGCGCGGTCGCCGGGGTGGAGCGGGTGGGTGGGCGTCATGAACTGTACGTTGCTACCAACCAGTACGGTGGAGCCGATGCGGATCGGGCAGACGTCCAGGAAGACGGTACCGAAGTTGAAGAAGGAACCGTCACCGATGTAGGTGTTCACGCCGTAGTCAAAGCGTGCGCCGGGGCGAATGTGGGCGTGTTCGCCCAGGTGGCCGAGGTGCTCACGGTAGACGTGCATTGCCTGTGCGTGCTCGCCGCGTGCGTAGTGTTCTTCGGCGAGGACGGTTGCAGCGTAGATGCGCTTGAACTGTGCGGCGCATTCGGCGTCGGGCATGTAGACGGAACCGTTGGTCATGCGGTTGAAGGTCTCGCCGGTGGGGCGCTGCGGGGTGTGCATTAGTGGGCTCCTCCCAGAAGGTAAGCAAGTGCGATGATGGCCATTCCGAACAGGATGACGACTCCGCCGGCGATAGCGAATCGTTTGGAAATTTCGCGGAGGAGCTTCTTGAACTGCTCGTCGGTGATGTCTTGCTGTCGTTTACTCATGCTTTAAGTATCCCAGAGTTGCTTGGATTTACCTGAGTGTTTCGGTGTTTATTGCGGTATCCGGGGTGGGTGTACGGCGTGATTTTCAGTGTGGAAAGATGCGCTGCTGAGTTGAAGCGTGAGGGTGTGGGAAGGCACAATCAATGCATGACTGAGGCTCAGAAGAACACGAACCTGCAGGATGCGGTGGCACCTGCATCACCCGCTGGCGCATCTGCTGGCGCGCATCCGTTGGCGCATCGCCCCTGGTTGAAGAACTATTCTCCGTGGACTGCCCGCGATATTGAGCTGCCCGAGACGTCGCTGAGCCACCTCATTGACGAGGCGGTTCGCACCGTACCCCACAAGGTGGCGCTGGAGTTCTTTGGCGCGACCACGACCTACGCTGAGTTGGGCGATCAGATTGAGCGTGCGGCGGAGGGTCTGCGCGTGGCGGGTGTGCAGGCGGGTGACCGTGTGGCGCTGATTTTGCCGAACTGCCCTCAGCATATTGCGGCGTTTTACGCGATTCTGCGCCTGGGTGCGATTGTGGTGGAGCATAACCCTCTGTACACGGGCGCGGAGTTGCGCCACATGTTTGAGGACCACGGCGCGAAGGTCGCGATTGTGTGGGATAAGATCGCCTCGCATATTACGGGTCTTCCCGCGGATATCCGCCCGAACCATATTTATTCGGTGAACATGATTTCGGCGATGCCCGCGCTGATGCGTACCGCGCTGAAGCTGCCGTTGAAGAGCGCGCGTGCTTCGCGTGAGAAGCTGACCGGGCCTGCACCGGGTACAGTGTCGTGGGCTCAGCTGGTCAAGAGCGAGCGTATTGACCCTGCGCATCGCCGCCCTACCGCGCACGATATTGCGCTGCTGCAGTACACCTCGGGTACGACCGGTCTACCGAAGGGCGTGATGCTCACGCACCGCAACCTGGAGTCTAACGGCCGCATGGGTGAGGCGTGGATCAACCCGGGTGATGACGAGGTGATTTACTCGGTTCTGCCGCTGTTCCACGCCTACGGTATGACCCTGGGCGTGACGATTGCGTCGCTGTGCCGTGCCCGCCTGGTCCTGTTCCCGACCGTGGACATGGACCTGATTTTGAAGGCGATGAAGAAGACCCGCCCGACCATTCTTCCTGCGGTTCCGCCGGTGTACCGCCGCCTGATGGATGAGGCGAAGAAGCGCGGCGTGTCCCTGGAGGGCATCCGTTACGCGGTGTCTGGGGCTATGAACCTGCCGCCTGAGCTGGTTGCCGAGTGGGAGGAAGCTTCCGGCGGTTTCATGGTGGAAGGCTACGGCCTGACCGAGTGCGCGCCGCTGGTGTCCTGCAACCCGCTCAATGACACTCGCCGTGCCGGTTTTATTGGTGTTCCGTTCCCCTCCACCGATATTCGTGTGGTGGACCCGGAAACCGGTGAAGACGTACCCGATGGTGAAGAGGGCGAGCTGTGGGTGAAGGGCCCCCAGCGTTTCGCCGGCTACTGGAAGCGTGAGGACGAGACCGCGAAGACCATCACCCCCGAGGGTTGGCTGCGTACCGGCGATATTGTGCGCCTGGATCAGGACTACTTCATCCAGATTGTGGACCGCATTAAAGAAGTCATTATTACCGGCGGTTTCAACGTCTCCCCGACGGAGGTTGAGGTCGCCCTCAAGCAGCACGATACGGTTGCTGATGCGGCGGTGGTGGGCATTCCGCTGCCCGCCGGTGGCGAGATGGTCGTTGCCGCTGTGGTTGCCGCCCCGGGCCGAGTGGTGCAGGAGCATACTCTGCGTGAGCACTGCTATTCGAAGGTGACCCGCTATAAGGTTCCGCGCCGCATCGTGGTGGTGGATGACCTGCCCCGCTCGATGCTGGGTAAGGTTCTGCGCCGTAAGGTGCGTGAGCAGCTGATTGCTTCGGGCGAGTTCGATCAGTAGGTTGATGCCCCGCCCGCCCGTAACGGGTGGCACTATGGACGCCGGCTTGGGTTTTTGTACCCGAACCGGCGTTTTGTGTGTGCCTGAATACATGGTCAATGACGCTTTGTGACCTGGCAAATAATCACCGCATGACGAATTGTGACAAAATATGACGACCTTGACGTTCTGTGTCTCATGAATAGCCATTAACTTCCACACCCGCCCTTGTGCGTGCTGTAATTGTCCCATCATCATTCCCATCGGATGTGCTAGTACCAACGTGAGCACCCGGCGGAACGCATCATCATTCAACAGAAAGATTCATAGCCGTGAAGAAGTTTGCTGCTGCACTCGCAGTTGTCCCCCTGGTCTTTGGCCTGGCAGGCTGCGGTTCCACCAACTCCTCCTCTTCCTCCAGCTCCAAGAAGGTCACCATCGGTGTGGTTGGCTCTGAGAAGTTCAACAAGACCCTGAAGGAAGAAGCTAAGAAGCAGGGTATCGACATTGAGTTCAAGGAGTTCAGCGCTTACACCGAGCCGAACCCCGCACTGGACGCCGGTGACATCGATATGAACCGCTTCCAGCACATCGCGTACCTGTCCAACTACAACGTGAGCGCTAAGAAGGACCTGCAGATTGTCGGCCCGACCGTCATCTACCCGATGGCTCTGTTCTCCAAGAAGCACTCCAAGTTGGCTGACATCCCCCAGGGCGGCGAGATCGTTATCCCGAACGACACCGTGAACGAAGCACGCGCTCTGAAGCTGCTGAAGACCAACGGCCTGGTTACCTTCAAGAACGCTGATGTTGACGCACCCACCATCGACGACGTGGACACCGCTAACTCCAAGGTGAAGGTCACCCCCGTCGACGCAACCCAGACCGTGGTTGGCATGGAGTCCGCTGACGGCGCAGTCGTCAACAACGACTTCCTCAAGGATGCAGGCCTGAAGCCCGCAGACGCCCTGGCTCAGGACGACCCCAAGACCGACCCCTCCGCTATCAAGTACGTGAACCTCTTCGTTGCTCAGAAGGACAAGGCTGACGACGAGACCTACAAGAAGATCGTTGAAATCTTCCACACCAAGCCCGTCATGGATGTTGTTCAGGAAGAGACCCGCGGCACCGCTGTTGAGGTCAACGTGAGCACCGACGAGCTACGTCAGTCCCTGGCTAACGAAGAAGCCAAGCTGCGCGCCAAGAAGTAATCTTCTAAATACACGCCTCCTCTAGGCATACGCAAAGGCGGTAAGTCTAAGCACCCGATGCGGGTCACGACAGGCTTACCGTCCTTTGCGTAACGGCGTTAATGCCCTTTAGCGCCCCAACCACGACATACAACGGATACAAACTTATGAGTGAACTGGTACAGAGCTTCGGTGACAGCACCGAGCCCATGGTGGTTCTGGACGGAGTCTCCAAGGTCTTCGGCAACGGCCCCAAGGCAGTAGTTGCTGTGGACAACGTCTCCCTCAGCATTAACCGCGGCGAAATCTTTGCAATTATCGGCTACTCCGGCGCCGGTAAGTCTACCCTGGTCCGCCTCATCAACGGCCTGGAAACCACCACCAGCGGCACCCTGACCGTTGGCGGCTTCGAGATTTCCGGTAAGCGCGACTCCGAACTGCGTGAAGCACGCACCAATATCGGCATGATCTTCCAGCAGTTCAACCTGATGAACTCCCGCACCGTGCTCGGTAACGTTGAGTTCCCCCTGAAGATTGCCGGCTGGTCTAAGAAGGACCGCCGCGCCCGCGCCCTGGAAATGCTCGAGTTCGTGGGTCTTGCCGACCGTGCAGGCCACTACCCGAACCAGCTTTCGGGCGGTCAGAAGCAGCGTGTGGGTATTGCCCGTGCGCTCGCGACCAACCCCGCACTGCTGCTGGCGGACGAGTCCACCAGCGCGCTGGATCCGGAAACCACTCATGAAGTGCTTGCGCTCCTTAAGCGTGTGAACCGTGAACTGGGTGTGACCGTCGTGGTGATTACCCACGAGATGGACGTGGTCTCCAGCATCGCTGACCGTGTGGCGGTCATGGAGTCCGGTCGTGTGGTGGAGCAGGGCAACGTCTACGACGTCTTCTCCAACCCGCAGACCGACGTGGCGAAGCTGTTCGTGGCAACCACCGTCAAGCTTGCCCCCACCGGCAAGGAGGCGGCTGAGCTGCGCGCTAACCACAAGGGTTACCTCATCAACGTTGAAATCGTGGAGGGTAACCAGGAGCTCGGTAAGGTGCTGTCCTACCTGGGTGCCCGTAACGTCCGCTTCAACATTGTGGGCGGCGGTATTGAGACCCTGCAGGGCAAGGCGTACGGTACCCTCACCCTGGAACTTCTCGGCGAAATCACCAGCATTGATGCCGCTGTTGCTGAACTGAAGACCGTTGCTCGCGTGCAGGAGGTGCGCTAAATGTTTGCTACTACTCTTCCGCTGGCTGCGTCTAAGACTGACTGGTCTGAGTTCCTGCCCGAGAAGCTGCTCCCGGCTATCGGCGATACGTTCTACATGGTGTCTATCACCATGCTGTGTGCCGGTCTGGTTGGCCTGATTGTGGGTGCTCTGCTGTACACCACCCGTGCAGGTAATATTTTCCAGAACCGTTTCGTGTACACGATCCTGAACATTCTGGTGAACGTGATTCGCCCGATTCCGTTCATTATCCTGATTGCGGCGCTGGGCCCGCTGACGAGCGCCGTGGTGGGTACCCGCCTGGGCGTGAACGCTGCGGTTTTCGCGATGAGCTTCGGTGCTGCGTTCGCAATTGCCCGTATCGTGGAGCAGAACATGGTCTCCATTGACCCGGGTGTGATTGAGGCGGCCCGCGCGATGGGCGCTTCGAAGCTGACCATCCTGTTCACCGTGATGATTCCCGAGGCACTTGGCCCGCTAATCCTGGGTTACACCTTCCTCGTTATCGGCGTGGTGGATATGTCCGCTATGGCCGGTTACGTGGGTGCCGGTGGTCTGGGTAAGATCGCGATTGTGGACGGCTACCAGCGCTTCAACGATGAGATCACCTGGGCTGTTGTGGCGATTATTATCGTCCTGGTTCAGCTGGTTCAGTTCATCGGTAACGCACTGGCGAAGAAGGTTATGCGCCGATAAACTCGTACCGCTTAGGTACAAGCTGATAAAGCATAGAAGACCCCCGGTCTGCTCTTCAGGAGCGGGCCGGGGGTCTTTCTTCATACCGGGGGAAGGGGCGCTAATTACTTAGCCCTGCGCCGCCTCAGACTGCTGTGCCGCCTCAAGCTTGGCGATCCAGGTGCGTGCCGCCTCCCAGAGCTGCGGGTCATTGAACGAATCGAAGCGCCCAAAACCGGCCGGTGCCTTTGCCGGGTCGGTGCCTTCCGGAACGTAAATCATGACCTTTGTACCGGCGTCACGTGCCGCCTGCGCGCCCGCGGGGGAGTCCTCGAACGCCAGCGCCTCGTGACCTTCAAAGCCGAGGCGACGTGCCGCCTCCAGGTACATGTCCGGGGCGGGCTTACCGGCCGGAACGTCGTTGCTGCTGACCCAGGTGCGCACCAGCGGGGCGTAACCGTAGCTTTCCATTTTCAGGGTCAGAATGTTCGCGGTGGAGTTCGACGCCACCGCAACCGGCATGTGCTCGCTCAGGAAGCCCAGGAACTTCTGCGCACCCTCAATCAGGTCCACGCCGGAGCTGATGACCTCGTGCTCGGTGGTGAGCAGGTCCTTCATCACGCGTTCATGGTGCTCGGCGTACTCTGCGGAGGCAACATTCGGCTTCTGGCCGTTCTGCGCCTCGTAGGAGAGCAGGGCAAGCTCCTCGGCGACGTCGGCTGCCGCCAGGCCGGTGAGGCGGTGCTCGACCTCCTCGGTGAAGGGAACAGACCAGCGGGCGAAAAGCTCACGCTGCACATCGTTCCAGACGGTCTCGGAGTCGAGGAGGATGCCGTCGCAGTCGAAGATTGCGCAGCGGGGGAACCAATCGGAGGGTACTGTGTGTTCAAACATAATGTCAGTCTCTCACAGGGCTTGAGGCTATGGAAGCGGTGGCCCGGTGCGTGAGAAAACATGCGGGGCTCAAACCGGGTGAGGGCACAAAAGCACGCAGCACCTCAGCAGACATGGACAAACCCTCCCGCCGCATCCAGAACGGACGCAACGGGAGGGTAGCAGCCGTACAGCTTAGAGAGCGGACACCGGCTTATGAGTCACCTGACGCATAAACGGAATGGTCGCCAACAGGCCCACATAGACCAGCGCCAGACCCAGCGCAATAGCGCCGAAGGTCATACCGAACATCTTCGTCAGAATCTCACCCGAAAGACCCTGCGCCGCAATCAACGCCGTCAGCGGCAGACCCAGCAGCGCAGAAACCACGCTAATGAGCACCAGCGGACCGAAAACCACGGTAAGGCGCGAAGCCTGCAACATCCTCGTGGGGGTACCCATCATATTCAGCGAAGAGTACAGCGAACCACGCTCGTAAATGGCGGCGCTCTGGTTCAACACTGCGGAGAGGGTGACCAGCAGGTACGAGAAGAACAGCATGAGCAGCATGCCCTGGAACATGTCCGACATGATGGTCATGAAGGGGCCGGCGGCGGGGCCTACCTCCTTCGCCGTTTTGTTCATCTCACCCGCCAGAATCAGGATGGGGCCGAAGAAGGTCACCAAGAAGGTCGACAGTGCCACACCCGAAACCTGACGCCACGCCCCGCGCGGGGACTCCAGCACCGCACGATAACCCAGCAGAACCGACGCCTTCTGGGTCATGCGCACACGAATCTTTGCGTACGCCCACACCAGGAAGGTACCAATCAGGTCGATAGCAACCATCATCAGCAGACCCGGCAGAGCAATGAAAATCGCTAGGTTCTTAATCGCGCTATCGGCACCGCCGTCCTGGAAGGGTGAGAACATGCTAAAACCCTTCGAGGTCGAAGCCAGAATCATCACGGCAATGACCAGAACAACACCGATACCCAGAGCAATGTAACCGGCGGAACCGGCCTTCGCGCGGGTACGCACACCCAGCGGGCTGATGCTGACCTTCGCCAGACCGAAGAGGGAGCTAAGAGCCGCCAGAACCATACAGCCCAGGAAGCAGTAGAAAATCACGCTCACCGGCAGGAGCATATTCTCAGCACCCAGCGGAACGTTCATGAAGTGCAAAGCGCCGAACGGGAAATCAGCACCAGGTAAAGCAACAGACCGATAATGAAGCCCACGAGGGAGTACACCAGCGCGTCCGCAACGGACAGACCCACAATCAGGGTCGTGGAGGCACCAATCAGACGCAGGGACGCCAGACGCTCATCACGGCGGCGGGCACTCAAACGAGCAGCCGAAGCGCCCAAGGTAAAGAGCGGAACAATCAGCACCAGAGCGGCAACCCACGCCAAACCCATGTAGAGCTTCTGAATGCCCATCAGGTTGATCATTTCGTGGTCAACGTTGGCGTGCTCAAGCCACGTACTCAGCGCTTGAACACCACCGGCAACCGTCAAAAATAGTGCCGAGGAGGCGGCAAAAGCCAGCACGGGAAGAATCGCCTGCGAACTCCATAGGGTTCGCTTGGCGAGTAGAGCATAGATTTGCATTATGCACCTGCCTGAGACTGAGCGCCGAAGCTCTGAGCGTGGTTCTGGGAAGCGGGAACACCGCCCTGGTTATTGCGCTGATCGCTCACAATCTGACCGTCCTGCAGGTACACCACGCGGGAGCACGCCGCCGCCACGTTCGGGTCGTGAGTCACCACCAGCAGAGTCTTACCCTGCTGCGGAATCATGGTCAGCAGCAGAGCCATCACCTCACGCGCGGTCTTCGAATCCAGTGCGCCGGTCGGCTCATCCGCGAAAGTCACGGGGGCACCGTTCACCTGGGAGCGGGCAATCGCCACACGCTGAGCCTGACCACCGGACATCTCACCCATACGGCGGTCCAGCATCTGCCCCAAACCCAGACGGTTCAACAGATCAGCCGAAATGGAACGCGCCTGCTGGCGGGGAACACCGGCAATCATCGCGGCGAGGGAGACGTTCTCCTCCGCGGTCAGCTCGGGAACCAGCAGACCCTGCTGGAACACGAAACCAAACGAGTTAGCGCGCAGGGAGGTGCGCTCACGCTCGCTGAGGGACTCCACCGCCACCTGACCGGCCGGGCCGTTGAACAGCACAGAACCGGCATCGAGCTTGATAATGCCCGAGAGCGCATGCAACAGGGTGGTCTTACCGGAACCGGAAGGACCCATAATCGCTACAGACTCGCCGGGGTAAATATCGAGGCTCACGTTACGCAGCACCGGGTTATTGCCGTACGACTTGTGCAGGTTACGGGCAGAAATAATCGCACCGCGCGCGAAGGGCGCCTGTTGCATCTGCTGAGGTGCCTGAGCCGGGTAGCCCTGCGGCTGACCCTGATAGTAGCCCTGCTGGCCGGGCTGACCCTGCTGAGCGGAATACTGACCGGCAGGCTGCGCCGCCTGCGGAGGGGTCATTGAATACGGGTTCTGAGCCTGGAACTGCGGGTTCTGGGATTGAGGATTCTGCGTCATGACAACCTTCATTGGGTATGAACTAACGGAAGTACATTTCTATCATCTCAGCTTCTTGGCGGCTCACCCCTCCGTCTGGGGGCTGAAAAATATGGGAAAACCCTGTAAAAATTCGCCCGACCGGGTGCTCAACCGCCCCGCACCTCATACCGCGGTATGAGCGATACCCCGGTATGAACGCGCCTCAGCAGAAAGGATAAGCCGCACACCCTTGAACTGTGCGGCGGCCTTGAACTGTGCGGCGGCCTTGAACTGCATGGAGGCAGTGCCATACTAGAAGGATGACCGACGCACAGAACACCCCCATCATCACTCCGGTAGCCGACCCCGAGGCAGGAACTCGCATCATCTTCCTGCGCCACGGCCAGACCGACTGGAACATCGACCACCGCTTCCAGGGCGGCACCGACATCCCCCCTCAACGACACCGGCAGGGAGCAGGTCCGCACCGCTATCGGCGCCCTGCAACAGGCAGCAGCTGAGGGCACCACCGTGGACGCTATCGTCTCCTCGCCCCTTTCCCGCGCCGTAGAAAGCGCCGAAATCGTAGCCGAAGGTCTGGGCGTACCCTACCGCGGTGCCGTTGACGGCTTCCAGGAACGTTCCTTTGGTGACCTGGAAGGCCAGATTGCTACCCGCGAGCTGATTCTCGCCTCCCGCCAGTCCAATAACGCGTACAACGTGGAGCCGAAGAAGGACTTCCTCGCCCGCTCCCTCGCGGCGCTGAACCGCGTCCGCCGCGAATACGAGGGTCAGACCGTTGTGGTCGCCGCGCACGGCATGCTGATTGCCATGACCATGACCGCCCTGGTCGCTGAACGCCACCCCGAACTGCTCAACGAGGACGGCATCTACCCGATCCCGGTAAACGCCTCCCTGACCGAGGTGCCCCTGCAGTACCTGGACAACGCAATCGACCGCCTGGTTGTGCAGCATCTGGAACCTGAGCTGGGCCCCGAGGAAGTACCGGCGGGCGCCGAGAACACGACCCTCACCCTGATTCGTCACGGCCAGACCGACTGGAACAAGGCGAACCTGATGCAGGGCATCACCGACATTCCGCTCAATGACACCGGTCGCGAGCAGGCACGCACCACCGGCAAGAAGCTCGCCGACATGGGTCTGGAATTCACCGTGCTGGTGTCCTCGCCGCTGTCTCGCGCCCACGAGACCGCGCAGCTGGTCGGTGAGCACTTCGATCTGCAGGTGCACAAGACCTACCCCGAGCTGGTGGAACGCGCCTACGGTGCCGGCGAGGGCCTGGACATTCCCGCCCCCGAACGCCGCGCCCCGGAACGCTACTACCCGAACGTGGAATCCGAGCGTGACGTATACATTCGTGCGGTGCGTACCCTGCGCAATATCGTGCGTGAACTCTCTGAAGCCTCGGGCGACCAGAAGATTATCGCCGTCAGCCACGGCAGCTTTATCCGCCGCGCCCTCTCCGCCGCAGCCGGTGAAGAATGGACCGTGACCGTGCCGAACGCCGAACCGCTCACGATTGACGTGCCGGGCCTGTTCGCGTGGGACTCGACCAAGCAGTTCGACGAGGTGGGCCGCCTTGTTTGGTAAAGCACAGTTCGGTAAAGGACAACCCGGTAGCGGTCGCTCCGGCGCTCGCGTGTGGCGACTGATCCTCTGGCCCGTCACGGCGCTGTACTGTGCGACGGTGGCGAGTATCGTGTTCGCCCCCGTGCACGTGGACGATAACGAGATGGGAGGCCGCCTGGCGCAGCTGCTGGATACCGGCCACGCCGAGGGCTGGCTGCCTGCGTTCATCACCTATTCGAGCATCGAGCAGCTTTCGAACGTCATCATGTTCATTCCGGGCGGTTTTCTTTTCGCCCTGCTACTCAAACCGAAGGCTCGCCCGCACGTGCTGTACTCGGGATTTTTGGTCAGCGCCTGCATTGAGACGATCCAGAGTTTCATGCCTGATCGCACCGGCGATCCGGTAGATGTGCTGATGAACGGTTCGGGTGCCCTGCTGGGCGCGGCGGGTGCTTTGGGCGTGCACCGTTGGCGTCGCGTGCGTCGTGAGCGTCAAGGTAAATAAAGTTTTGTGCCCGGTGGAGGCGCTGGTTTCGAGGATTCTCGCTGAGGATTTTCGGAGCTGGCGCCTCCACTTTTTACCCTGTGAGGGCGCCGTGTAGGTGTTGGATACTGTGCGGATGAGGGGGGGAGCGGGAAAACCCAACAGTTCATTAGGTCAAACAGACATAAACAGGCAGTGACCTCCGATATAGTGTGGTTTCTGTAGGGAACATTCGGGTAATATTCCGGTAAATACAGCGTTTTATATTGACTTACCCACAAAAACCCACATAAAATCAAGTATTACCCTAAAGCGTTCTGTCGGTTCGCTGAAACCATGTCTCTCACGGTCCTGAAAGCCGAGCAGAACGCAGAAAAGAACGCACAGATTTCCTCCCACTAGCCCAAAGGAACACCAGATTTATGTTCGCAGAAGAACGCCGTGCCGAAATTGCAAAGCTTGTTGCCTCCGCACGTCGTGTCAACGGCGCTGACCTTGCGCGCCGTTACGATGTGACCATGGAGACCGTGCGTCGTGACCTCGCCGCACTGGAAGAAGCAGGTAAGCTCCGCCGTGTCCACGGTGGTGCTGTCACCATTGAGCAGTCCACCTCCCTGGAGTCCTCCATCTCCTCCCGACAGGGTATGAACACCCCCGAGAAGCGCCGTATTGCCACCAAGGCATACCAGATGCTGCGCGACTCCGAGGCGGGCTCCATCGTCCTGGACGCAGGCTCCACCATCGAAATTCTCGCCGACCACATCGGCGCCGAAAACTTCAGCCTCAAGACCGGCAATGACCGCATCGTCATCACCCACGCACTGCACATTGCAGTTAAGCTCGCCGAAGCCGAAGGCGTGACCCTTGAGCTGGTTGGCGGCCAGCTGCGCAAGATGACCTGGGCTGCTGTTGGTGCACGCGCCGCAGAGCACTTCGGCACCATGCGCCCCGATATTGCTTTCATTGGTGCCAACGGTATTGAAGCCCACTTCGGCATCTCCACCCCCGGCATGAACGAAGCCATCGTCAAGACCGCAATTTGCAAGGCAGCCCGCCGCGTGGTCTTGCTCTGTGACTCCGCGAAGTTCGGTCAGGAATCCCTGGTCCGCTTCGCTGGATTTGAGGATATTGACACCCTCATTACCGATCGCGAGCCCGAAGGTGCCCTCCGTCAGGCACTTGAGGCCGCAAACGTTGAGATTGTGATTGCCTAATGATTATTACTCTGACCGCAAACCCCAGCCTGGACCGCACCATTGAACTCGGTGCGCCCCTGGCCCACGGTGCCGTGCAGCGTGCTGTCGGTGCCGTACAGGATCCCGGTGGCAAGGGCGTGAATATTTCCCGCGCCCTGCAGGTTTCCGGCGTGCCGACCCTCGCCATTGTGCCCGGTGAAGCCACCGACCCGGTGCTGACCGCACTGCAGGCTGTGGACGTCGAGTTCGCTAACCTGCCCACCGGTGAGCCAATTCGCTCGAACATCACCGTGGTTGACCCGGATGGCACCACCACCAAGCTGAACGCCCCCGGCACCGTTTGATGCTGAACTGCGTCAGAAGCTGGACGAGCTGGTGGTTGAGCGTTCCAAGGGTGCCGACTGGGTGGTTTTGGCTGGTTCGCTGCCTCCGGGTCTGGAACCGACCTACTACTCCGAGCTGGTTGCGGCACTGCGCGCCTCCGGCTACGAGGGCAAGATCGCTATCGATACCTCTGAGGCGCCGCTGATTGCGACCGTCGCCGGTGATCACAAGCCCACCCTGATTAAGCCCAACTCGGAGGAGCTGGCTCAGCTGACCGGTAGTGATAACTGGGAGGAGCTGGAGGCTAGCCCCGAGCTGACCGCCCGCACCGCCCAGAAGCTGCTCGGCGACGGCATCGAGTACGTGCTTGCCACCCTTGGCGGCGGCGGCGCAGTGCTGGTCACTGAGCAGGGTATCTGGCACGCTGTGCACGAGCCGATTCAGGTTCGTAGCACTGTGGGTGCCGGTGACTCGTCGCTGTCCGGTTTCTTGATTGCTCACACTCGTGGTGAGGACGCTCCCGGTTGCCTGGTTCAGGCGGTAGCTCACGGTTCGGCTGCTGCTGCTCTGCCGGGTACCCGTATGCCTTCGCTGGAGCAGACCACTCCTGAGAAGGTCACTGTTCGTCAGCTGCAGCTCTAAAGCTCTGATTCGGGCTGTTTTCGCACCTCCAGCTTTTATTCCCAGAAGGGAATATAAGCTGGGGTGCTAAACAGCCACACGCATACGAACGCAACACACACAGTGCACACACTTTGAACTCATAGGGGAGAAGCCCGGCACCGCTGAGCGAATCCCCGCCCCAACACATACCCGAGGAGGGAATATGTCTGATCTGATCACCGCAGATCTCGTCCTGCTGGACGAGAATCTCGGCGAGACCCGATTCGACGTAATTGCCAAGCTCGCTCAGGCAGTCGTAAATGCCGGACGCGCTACCGACTTCGAGCAGCTCTACGCGGCTGCCGAGGCACGCGAATCTAAGACCGACACCGGCATCCCCGGCGGTATTGCGATTCCGCACTGCCGTAGCGCCGCCGTCACCGAGCCGACCCTGGCCATGGCACGCCCCAACCCGGCAGTTTCCTTCGGCGCAAAGGACGGCCCCGCCGACCTGATTTTCTTCATCGCTGCACCCGATGGCGCTGACCAGGCTCACCTGAAGCTACTCTCCACTCTGGCACGCTCGCTGATGAAGAAGAGCTTCACCGCGTCCCTGCGCGAAGCCTCCTCGGCTGAAGAGATCGTTGAGCTGGTCAACGGCGCGCTCGGCGTAGGCGAGAAGAAGGCGGAGGCTAAGCCCGCCGAGACTGCACCCGCCGCTGCACCTGCCGCCTCCGCTCAGGAAACCCCCGCTGCTTCGGCTCCGGTGAAGAAGATTGTTGCTGTGACCGCGTGCCCCACCGGTATCGCTCACACCTACATGGCTGCGGATGCCCTCAAGTACGCTGCTGAAGAGCTCGGCTACGACCTGAAGGTTGAGACCCAGGGCTCTTCGGGTAATGAGAAGCTGACCCAGGCTGATATTGATGCCGCAGACGCCGTGATTTGCGGTGTCCGTGAACGTGCGTGAGCGTAACCGTTTCGCGGGTAAGCCCTTTGTTGAGTCTCCCGTCAAGCGCGGTATTGACGAGCCTAAGGAAATGATTGCGGAGGCTCTGGCTGAGGCTGAGAACCCCAACGGTGCACGCGTTGCCGCTGCCGCATCCAGCGGTGAGGACAGTGCAGGCGCTACCGAAGGCGCTTGGGGATCGCGCATCTACAAGGCCGTGATGACCGGTATCTCCTACATGATTCCGTTCGTTGCTGCCGGCGGTATTCTGGTCGCTCTGGGCTTCGTTTTCGAGGCAATTACGGTGCCGAACCTTTGGCGATGTGAACACCAAGGCGATTCTCGACTCGGCAACCCTGTTCAACCTCGGTAATGTGCACTGGACCCTGTACCTGGGTGCTGTTCTGCAGACCATCGGTGGTTTCGGCCTGAGCCTGATGGTTCCGGCTCTTGCCGCGTACATTGCGTACGGTTTGGCTCAGCGTCCCGGTATCGCTCCGGGCTTCATCGCCGGTTCGGTGGCTCTTGCCGTGAACGCGGGCTTCCTCGGCGGTATTGTTGGCGGTATTCTCGCCGGTCTGATTGCGTACGCTCTGGGTACCCTGAAGCTGCCCCGCTGGCTTGGGTCGATGATGCCCGTGGTCATCACCCCGCTGGTGACTTCTCTGGTTGCCGGCCTGGCAATGTACCTGTTGCTCGGTGCGCCCCTGGCGTGGGTTATGACCACCCTGCAGGATTGGCTGACCTCCATGTCTGGCGGCTCCGCTCTGGTGCTGGGTCTGATCCTGGGTGCCATGATGGCTTCTGACCTGGGTGGCCCCATCAACAAGGCTGCTTACCTCTTCGCAACTGCTGGCCTGTCTTCGGGCGCGACCGTGAACCAGGAAATCATGGCTGCTGTCATTATTTCCGGTATGGTTCCGCCGCTGGCTATGGCTCTGGCAACCACCCTGCGCCCCAAGCTGTTCAACGAGAACGAGCGTGAGAACGGTAAGGCTGCGTGGCTGCTGGGTGCATCCTTCATCTCTGAGGGTGCTATTCCCTTCGCTTCGGCTGATCCGGCTCGCGTGATTCCTTCGACCATTGTTGGTGGCGCTATCGCTGGTGCTATCTCTATGGGTGCGCACGTGGCTTCCCCGGCTCCGCACGGTGGTATTTGGATTATTGGTCTGGCGCAGAACCCGCTGATGTTCCTGGTGGCTGTTGTTGCCGGTACCGTTGTTTCGGCGCTGCTGTACGTGGTGCTGAAGTCCCTGGGTGCCCGTTCTAAGGCATCCGCGTAAAGGCCGTATAACCTCACCTTCATTTGATCGTCTGTTTGCAGGCGCGAGCGTGAAAAAACACGTTACACTGTAGACAAACCACAGATAGGACATGAACTCTATGACTACCTACAAGGGCGTCGGCGTATATGCCGGCCGCGTTATTGGCCCCGTTCTTCAGATGCCTAAGCCCATCGAGGAACCCAAGGATGGTCTGCGTCTGAGCGGTGAGACCGCTGAGGCTGCAGCGCAGCGTATTAAGGACGCGTCGGTCCGCGTCAAGGAAGACCTGCTGGCTCGCGCAGAGAATGCAAGCCGTGACGGTAAGGCTGTTCTGAAGTCCACCTCTCAGATGGCTACCGACCGTGCACTCATCAAGAGCGCTATTAAGCTGGTTGAGACTCAGGAGATGGCTCCTGAGCGCGCAATCTGGGAGGCTGCAACCTCCTTCGCAGACCAGATGGCTGCTCTGGGTGGCTACATGGCTGAGCGCGTCACCGACATCCACGACGTGCGTGCCCGCATCGTTGCTGAGCTGACCGGCCAGCAGGCTCCCGGCATCCCCGTTTCTGACGAGCCGTTCATCCTGGCTGCTATTGACCTGGCACCGGCTGATACCGCAACCCTGGACCCCGAGAAGGTTATCGCGCTGATCACCTCTGACGGTGGCCCCCAGGCGCACACCGCTATTCTGGCCCGCGGTCTGGGCCTGCCCGCTATTGTGGCGGCTAAGGGCGTGACCGAGATTGCTGACGGCACCATCGTCTACGTGGACTCTAACGAAGGCATCGTTGACACCGAGCCCACCGACGCTGACCGCGAAGCAGCAATCAAGTACGCAAACCGCAAGCCCGTCGCTGACTTCGACGGTCAGGGTGTGCTGGCTGACGGCACCCGCGTTCCGCTGTACGCAAACGTTGGTGACGGCAAGTCCGCTGAGAAGGCTGCAAGCCTGAAGGCTGAGGGTGTTGGTCTGCTCCGCACCGAGTTCGGCTTCCTGGGCCACGACGCTGAGCCTTCCATCGAGACTCAGGCTAAGACCTACAAGTCCGTGTTTGACGCATTCCCCGGCAAGCACATTGTGGTCCGTACCCTGGACGCTGGCGCTGACAAGCCCCTGCCGTTCCTGAACGTGAACCCCGAAGAGAACCCCGCACTGGGTGTTCGCGGTTTCCGTACCGACTGGACCGTTCCGGGCGTTCTGACCCGCCAGCTGGAGGCTATTAAGGCCGCTTCGGAGAACTCCGACGCTGACATCTGGGTTATGGCTCCGATGATTTCGACCACCTCCGAGGCACGCAACTTCGCGAACATGCTCAAGGAGATTGGCCTGCCCGTTCACGGTGTGATGGTTGAGACCCCCGCAGCTGTGATGAACGCTGAGGCTATCCTGGGCGAGGTCGACTTCGTGTCCATCGGCACCAACGACCTGACCCAGTACACCATGGCGGCTGACCGTCTGCTGGGCGACCTGGCGCACCTGAACAACCCCTGGCAGCCCGCAGTGCTGAAGATGATTAAGATGACCGTTGAGGGTGCTCAGCGTGCATCGGTCACCGCGGGTAAGAAGAAGTACGTGAGCGTCTGTGGTGAGGCTGCGGCTGACCCGGCTCTGGCTGTTGTTCTGGTTGGTCTGGGTGTTGACACCCTGTCCATGAACGCTGGCGCTATCCCCGCTGTGGCTGCGGTTCTGAAGTCCGTGACCAAGGAGAAGGCACAGCAGATTGCGGCTATCGCTCTGCAGCAGATTTCTTCTGCTGAGGCGAAGGAGAGCGCACGCAAGGCTCTGCCGATTCTGGACGAGCTGGGTCTCTAAGCCTTAAAACGATTCCGGGGCTGCCCGCCGCCCCTGGGTGGGGTGTGCTGGGCGGTGCCTGAGTCCACGAAAATGCCGGGTGTAGAGTTTTATTTCTGCATCCGGCATTTTTGTACTTGTTAGCGTATGGCTGAACGGTACAATTTATAGAGTAAGGGCGGGTCCTGAAGCGCCCCGTTCATTTAGAATAGGTACTGATATATTTTCGGTTCCTTAATCAAAGGAGAAACATAATGGCAGAGCGCGAAGCCACTATTGCAAGCCGTGTTGGCCTGCACGCACGTCCGGCAGCTATCTTCGCTGAGGCAGCTGGCGACCTCCCCGTTGAGGTGACCATCGCTGCTAAGGGTGAGCCCGCAGATGAGGCTATGGACGCTGCATCGATTCTGTCCCTGATGTCCCTGGGTGCAAAGCACGGCGACGTTGTTGTCCTGCGCGCTGAGGGTGAAGGTGCTGAAGAGGCTCTGGACTCGCTGGTTAAGATCCTCGAGACCGACCACGACGCTGAGTAATTGACTCTCGCCTCTGAGGTGGACCCCTAAGCGGTGCGCTTCGGATGCTGTGAAGGCTACCGCCTTAAAGCGTGAATATCCCGTCACTTCGGTGGCGGGATATTTTTTATTATGAATAATTCATATTTCATTATGTTATGGGTGGAGACATAAGGGGGTTATTTCCCCGCTAAATCTTAACGTATAAATAACCTTTATTTTTTCCTTGAAAATACCCGCAAAAATATTCCCCACAATATTTTCTGTACAGTAGCGACCCCGCTTTCTCTTCATATCAATGAAGTTTTCTACTGCAGGTCACACATGGTGCCGTTAGTGCAGAAAACAACACCCAGAAAAACAGTATTTTTGCTCCCCGGTGCTACCGCAGAATCGCGCCCTTGTTAGACTAAAAAGGCACTGTCTATCTGGGAGGGACATTGGCAGAATCGAGGAACACCCCCGCAGACCCCACCTCGCGGGAAGCTTCGCATGCAGGCGAAGCAAACACTGCCGCAACGGAAGGAAGCGAGCAGAATACTACCGCGGGCTACATTGCCGGTAAGCGCGGTTTTCCCCTGGTTTCACTAGACCAGGTCGCCGACGAGAAATTGCGCCGTGTATTGGCTCAGCAGACCCCTGCCGCGAAGGCTCAGGAGGGTACCGTCGCAGCAGAAGCTGTCAGTGAGGTGCTGCAGGAGGCCGCAGCAGACATGGGTATCCCCGCGCAGGAGGTAGAGCCCACCGGCGACCCCGAGCTGCGCCCTAACGGTCACGGTGCGCGCACCGTCATTGACCCCTCCCTCGTACCTGACGACGACCTGGACGCATACCGCGAGGACCCGCACCCCACCACCTCCAGCAATATGGTGACCGAGGAGGCGCTGACCCGCCCCTCCCAGCCGGTGCCCATGACCGGTATGATTCCGCAGGTGCCGAACTCTCACGCAGCCCGACGCTACGGCGCGGATCCTTCCGCAATGCCGAAGACCGGGCCTGTCTCGATGCCCACTACCTCCGTACCGCTGGTCGATAGGGGCGCTCAGGGCCTCCACGGGCGCGGTAGCGGCGGCCGTTGGGGTTCGCGTCGCCTCCGCTCCTTCGTGCGCACTGAGGAGGCGGCACCCGCCGCCCCGCGTGGCGCCCAGCGCATCGCTCAGCGCCAGTTCGTGCCGACTATCCGCACTGAAGAGCATGAGCGTCGTGAGGCATTCCGCCGTGAGAAGGAGTACGCCCGCGATACCCTGAACTTCACCCTGCGCCTGGCTGAGGCGATGTTCCACTACGGTGCGGACGCCATGGACGTGGACTCGGCGATTATTGCGGTCTCTTCGGCGTACGGGCTGGACTCGGTGGAAGTCGATATTACGAACCAGTCGGTGACCATCAACTACACGTCGGACCCCGATATTTACATGGAGTCCCGCATCGCCAAGCGCAATGCGAACGCAGACGAGCGTTTCACCCACACCCTGGTGCGTGTGGTGCGTTCCTCCACTGAGAACTATGAGGCACTTTCTGAGGTGTACGGCCTGATCTATAAGATCACTCGTGGCGGCATGACCCTGGAAATCGCCGATTTGAAGCTGAGCCAGATTACGCACCGACCCAAGCCGTTTCCGCCTCTGGTGGTGTGGGCGGCGAATCTGGCGTGTGCTGGAACCCTGACGGCGGCGCTGGGGGCGAGTTTTGCGACGGCGTTGAGTGCGGTGATTATTTTTATTCCCGTGTACTTGCTGATTCAGTGGTTGAGTTCGATTGGTATTCCGGCGTTCTTCCGCATGGCCGCTAGTGCGGGTCTGATGACCTTCTTGGCGATTTGGCTGGGCGGTGAGGGATCCATTCTTTCGGTGTTGCAGCGTCAGGGGGAGGCGATTTCGGCGCCTCTGGTGGTGGCTGCGGGCATGATTATGTTCTTGCCAACGCCGCGTCTGGTGGGTGCCGTGCAGGATGCGATTAACGGCTTCCCGGTGACGGCTGCGGGTCGTTTCGTGTCGACGGGCATGAGCTTCTTGGGTCTGGTGGTCGGCATTGCGACTGCGGTGAGTGCGATCAATATTTTCAATGGCCCGACCCTGGATATTGAGCAGCTACGTTTTGAACCGACGACCCCGCTGGCGGCGTCTTTCTTCTTCCTGGTGGCGATTGCAACCTTTGCAATTACTTTGCAGACGAAGCTGGTGAAGGTCGGTTGGCTGATGGTCATTACGGGTTGCGGTTTGGCGGCGTATTACGGCTATGAGTTGCTTGCCGGTCCGAGTGCTGGTCGCGGTCCGACGGCGTGTGCTGCGGTTGTGATTGGTGCGTTGAGCACGTATTTTGCGTACCGTCTGCATGTGCCTCAGGCGATTTTCTCGATTCCTGCGATTACGTTCTTGCTGCCGGGTCTGTCGTTCTTCCGCGGCATGTATCTGCTGACGGTTGAGACGGACGTGATTCTGGGTATGCAGAACATGATTACGGCGGTTTCGATTGTGGTGGCGATGGCTTCGGGTGTTGCGTTGGGTAATTACACGATGCAGTATGCGCTACAGCGTTTTACGACTCCGCGAAATGTGGAACCGGCGGATTCTTAGCCCTTTTTCAAGGGTATATAGCCAATACTGCATATATTGGTGGCGAAAAAGGGGCGGTAGCTTGCGAGTTCAACTCACAGGCTACCGCCCCTTCACTACGCCCAATGCGCCAGCTCTCATACTGGCTCATGTGCTGCGCCTAGCGCACCGTCCAGTCCACCGGCTCCGCGCCCTGCTGCACCAGCAGAGAATTCACGGTCGAGAACGGGCGCGAACCGAAGAAGCCACGATGCGCAGACAGCGGCGAAGGATGCGCCGACTCCACGCTCGGGTACGGCTGCAGCATGGGTGCACACTTGCGCGCATCCGCACCCCACAGTAGGCCCACCAGCGGCTGGTTACGCGCCACCAGGGCACGGATAGCGCACTCGGTAATCTCTTCCCAGCCCTTGCCGCGGTGCGAGCCGGCATCCGACTCGCGCACGGTCAGCACCCTGTTGAGCAGCATGACCCCCTCATCCGCCCAGCAGGACAGGTCGCCGTGATCAGCCGGAGCGATGCCCAGATCGTCCTCAAGTTCCTTGTAAATATTGTTCAGTGAACGAGGCAGAGGCATGCCGCGGTGCACCGAAAACGACAGACCCATCGCATTGCCGGGGGTCGGGTAGGGGTCCTGACCAATAATGAGTACCTTCACCCGACTCATGGGGCGGCGGAACGCATTAAAAATATCGGCGGCAGGCGGGAACGTACGGTAACCCGCTGCGTGCTCCTCACGCAGGAAAGCGCCCATGGCGTGAATCTGCTCTTCGACCGGGGCGAGGGCTGCCGCCCAATCCTCGCTCATAATGCTGCTGAGGGGCTGGTTCATGAATCTCCTCGGGGAATTTCCTGGGGCTGATGCGACCCGGACGGTGACGGGGCCGGGCGCGCTACGATTACTTCTCTTCTAGACTGAAGTTCTCTTCTAGATTGGGGTTCTCTTCTAGACTAGGGGATGACGAATACGCACGCTAGGAGACGCCAGCCGCGGAAGGCGAGCTACAGACAGAACGAGGAGGCAACGTGCTAGAACAAGAACGCGCTGAAACCGCTGAAACCCAAGCGGAGGTAGAGGCTCAGCCGGAAACACAGAACCAGCCGGAAGCAGAGCAGCAGCCCGGCGGTCTGACCCCGGTGGAGCGGCGCATCCTTGAGGTGGAACGCCGCCGCTTCAAGCACCAGGGCTCTAAAGAGAAGGCAATTATTGCCGCAGGGTTCACCCCGATTGCCTACTATCAGCGCCTGAACGTGATGCTGGATGATGAGCGTGTACGTGCCGCCGCGCCGCAGATTATTGACGTTCTGCGCGCCCGACGAGACGCTGACTAGCGCAAGAGTGAGGGGCGTGCTGAATGCCGCTCTGGAGCCTCACTGTTGCTTTCCTATCGCACCGCACACCTCAGGCTCAGGTAGAGATTGAACACTGTGCGGTGTCCGTCTCTTTCACAGCCGGTTGCGGGGCGTTCGCGTTGGTTCCCGCTAATTGAGACGGTACTCTAGGTACTAGAACACCAAGACCGCACCTTCATCTGCCGCGCCCGCGCACCATGCAGGACGGCGCGGCACTAGCCGGTAAACAGAGACCCGTGAAATGAGGATAAATGAGCTACCCCCGCGACGAATTTGACGAGGTAGACGAGAACGCCGCCCGCCGCGGAACCTACCGCGCGGTTGACGTCGACCCGGCAAAGAGCCCCAAGGGTGCTATCCCCCTGGTCGCCGCCGGCGTGATTGGCCTGCTGATTGGTGGTGCAATGTACGTGTACGCGCCGCGCACCGCCTCCCCGCAGTATTCGGCGTCCACCGCGAAGAGTAGCTCCGCCCCCGCAAGCGCCTCTGCGTCCTCTGCGCCGGCTAAGGCTTCCGCCTCGGCAAGTGCTACGAAGACCGGTCTGGCTGAGTCCATCTCTGTGGCGGTCTACAATGCGGCGGCTCCGGCGGGTAGTGCATCTCGTGCGGCGGCTCTGCTGACCGGCTACACCATCAACGAGACGGCAAACTACACGGGTGCGGCACCGGCAACCAGCGTGGTCTACTACGCTGAGGGCTACCAGTCGCAGGCGCAGAGCATCGCCTCGAAGCTGGACATTTCGCAGGTGCGTCAGGCAACTTCCGATGTGCAGATGGGCAACCACGAGGTGATTGTGGTGCTGGCTTCCGATTACACCGGCTAGGCCCCGGCATCCGCCGCTTTGTAATTACAAACTTTCATCAACCCCACCCGTGCGATCCCACCGATGCACAGGGCGGGGTTGATGCTTTTAACACCCCTCTCGCACTCCCGGCGGGCACACCGGTAACGCCCCTTTTGACGGGGTTGATGAGCGCAGATTAAGCACTGGGCGATTAACCCTTCAACCTTGGGCTTAAACGTTTGCTCCATGCCGGTACGGGTGCCACAATTGATGTAGCGTTCGGGTGTTTTATGTCCTGCTCTGCCCGCGCCTCCGTAACGGGGGCGTTGTGGAGGGGTAGCCACCCGATTTTAGATGTACCGCACCCGCAGGGGTGAAGGAAAAAATCCGATCGTCCAGGAGGACACTTATGGCAAAGCTCATTGCTTTTGACGAAGAGGCACGCCGCGGCCTTGAGCGCGGTTTGAACACCCTCGCCGATGCAGTGAAGGTGACCCTCGGCCCCCGCGGCCGCAACGTTGTGCTGGAGAAGGCGTGGGGCGCCCCCACCATCACCAACGACGGTGTCTCGATCGCGAAGGAAATCGAGCTGGAGGATCCGTACGAGAAGATTGGTGCGGAGCTCGTCAAGGAAGTTGCAAAGAAGACTGACGACATCGCAGGTGACGGTACCACCACCGCTACCGTTCTGGCTCAGGCACTGGTCCGCGAGGGCCTGCGCAACGTGGCTGCTGGCGCTGACCCGCTGAGCCTCAAGCGCGGCATTGAGAAGGCTGTTGAGGCTGTGACCGAGGCTCTGCTCTCCTCCGCGAAGGAAGTTGAGACCGAGGAAGAGATCGCTGCAACCGCATCTATTTCCGCTGGCGACGCTGAGATCGGCAAGCTCATTGCTGAGGCAATGGAGAAGGTCGGCAAGGAAGGCGTCATCACCGTTGAGGACTCCAACACTTTCGGTCTGCACCTCGAGCTGACTGAGGGTATGCGCTTCGACAAGGGCTTCCTGTCCGGTTACTTCGTGACCGACCCGGAACGTCAGGAAGCAGTCCTGGAGGACCCCTACATCCTGGTTGTGAACCAGAAGATTTCGAACGTTAAGGACCTCGTCCCCGTCCTGGAGAAGGTCATGCAGTCCGGCAAGCCGCTGCTGATCGTTGCTGAGGACGTTGAGGGTGAGGCTCTGGCTCTGCTGGTGCTGAACAAGATGCGCGGCTCCATCAAGTCTGTGGCTGTGAAGGCTCCGGGCTTCGGTGACCGCCGTAAGGCTCAGATGGCTGATATCGCTATCCTGACCGGTGGCCAGGTCATTACCGAAGAGGTTGGCCTGTCCCTGGACGCAGCAACCCTGGACATGCTCGGTTCCGCTCGCAAGGTCGTTGTGACCAAGGACGAGACCACCATCATCGAGGGTGCAGGCGACGCAGCAGCTATCGAGGGTCGCGTGGCTCAGATTCGTGCAGAGATCGCTAACTCTGACTCCGACTACGACCGTGAGAAGCTGCAGGAGCGCCTGGCTAAGCTCGCCGGTGGTGTTGCTGTGCTGAAGGCTGGTGCCGCAACTGAGGTTGAGCTGAAGGAGCGCAAGCACCGCATTGAGGATGCTGTGCGTAACGCTAAGGCTGCTGTTGAGGAGGGTATCGTCCCCGGTGGTGGCGTTGCTCTGATTCAGGCTGGCGTGAAGGTCTTCGACAAGCTGGAGCTGACCGGCGACGAGGCTACCGGCGCGAACATCGTGCGCGTGGCTATTGACGCACCGCTGAAGCAGATTGCTGCCAACGCTGGCCTGGAGCCGGGCGTTGTGGTTGACCGCGTTCGTTCCCTGCCTGCTGGTACCGGTCTGAACGCTGCGACCGGCGAGTACGAGGACCTGATGGCTGCTGGTATTGCTGACCCGGTGAAGGTAACCCGTTCGGCTCTGCAGAACGCTGCGTCTATTGCTGGTCTGTTCCTGACCACTGAGGCTGTTGTTGCGAACAAGCCGGAGCCCGCTGGTGCGGCTGCTCCCGGTGCGGACGCAATGGGCAGCATGATGTAATGACTTTTTGTCCCTGATGGGGCAAAAAGTTATGGAATCCGTGGCGCGCGAAGCGTGACACGGTGGTGACCCGGCGCTGGTACCTAAACCGGCGCAGGCCCACGCATCCGTATGAGGCGGGGGCGGCTACCCATGAAGGGTGGCCGCCCCCGCTTTTGTGTGCCCATGCGTCCTGTCCCGGCGGTGGAGGCGGTAGAATGGCTCCTTATGGAATGTGCCTATTTCGTGATGACCTCTGCTCCTCCTGCCCCAGAATTGAGACCGCCTACACCGCGCAGGTGCAGGCGAAGCAGGAGCACGCCCGCGCCCTGCTCGCTAACTACCCGCAGTTGCAGTGGCTGGACCCGGTGACCAGCGCGGAGGCGGGCTTCCGCAACAAGGCGAAGCTCGTGGTGGGCGGTTCGGCGAAGAACCCGACCCTGGGCATTGTGGATTACCGTACGGGCGCCTCCACAGATCTTGGCGAATGCCCGCTCTATATGGAGCCGATTCAGGCTGCTATTCCGGTGCTGCGTGAGCTGATTCAGCGCGCGGACCTGACCCCCTATGATATTCCGAATCGTCGCGGTGAGCTGAAGAATATTCTGGTGACCGCTTCGGCGGCGGGTGAGCTGATGGTGCGTTTCGTGCTGCGTTCGAAGAAGCTTCTGGTGCCGATTCGTCGCCAGATGGACTGGCTACAGGAGCGGCTGCCGAACCTGGCGGTGCTGTCGGTGAACCTACTGCGTGAACCGGTGGCGCGTGTTGAGGGTGATGAGGAGATTATTCTCTCGGAGCGTCAGACCCTGCCGATGCAGGTGAATGACCTGACCCTGCATTTGCGCCCGCAGAGCTTCTTCCAGACGAATACGAAGGTTGCTGAGGCGATGTATGCGCAGGGCCGTGAGTGGGTGCGTGAGGTGGCTCCGCGCTCGCTGTGGGATCTGTACTGCGGTGTGGGCGGTTTTGCCCTGCATGCCGCTTCGGTGATGGATGGCGGCTCGGTGACGGGCATTGAGATTAGTGCGGAGGCGGTTGCTTCGGCACAGCGCACGGTCGCTGAGTACGGTCTGGAGGGCGTGGACTTTTCGGCTCAGGATGCGCCGGAGTTCGCGGTGTCTTCGGGCGCGGTGCCGCAGATGCTGGTGGTGAATCCGCCCCGCCGCGGTATTGGTGAGAGCTTGTGTGCGTGGATTGAGGGTTCGGGTATTGACCGTGTGGTGTATTCGAGCTGTAACGCGGTGACTTTGGCGAAGGATCTGGAGCGTATGCCCTCGTATGCGCCGGTGCAGGGCCGTGTGCTGGACATGTTCCCGCATACGGACCACTACGAGGTCATGGTGCTGCTGCAGCGCGGGTAGGTTTCTCGGGTCAAGCGCTCATTCCTATCCCAAGTCCGCGAGCAGATACATAACACTAGGGCGCGAGCAGGTGATTTTTGGCCGAGCAGGTAGTATTTTTCCTGCATGCTCGGCCAAAAATCACCTGCTCGCGGTGTTATCAGGGTTGCCCGCAACGTGGCGGAGGTGAGGCGATGATGCCCCGAGGCGATATACAGAGCACAGTCATGCACCCGCACGGCTCTTTGCCTCATTCCGCGATTCCTGCGCCCGTATCGCTCGCGCAGTCGGGCCGAGAATGAACGTGAATACGGTGGCGATGATGAAGAGTGCCCCTCCGGTAACAATGGTGTTGATCGCGCCGAACGCTGGTACCGCCCATCCGGTGATGAGGTACCCGACCATACCCGCTAGGGAGAAAACCACACCCATGAAGCTGTAGACGCGCCCGCGCATGTGTTCGTCGATAGCGTCTGCGAAGAGGACTTGCCCGAGCACTTCTTCGGGTCCGTAGAACATGCCCCAGATGAACCAGAGCACGAGTACCGCCCACAGCGCCGGGTGTAGTCCCATACTCAGACAAACGGCGCCGTAGCCGAGTCCGGAGATGCACATCCACCCGCGTTTGGTCATACGCACCCGCCCGGCGCCTGTACCGACGCCGAGTTTGGCTGAAAGCCAGGAGCTGATCACACATCCGGCGGCGTAGACGGAAGTTGCGATTCCGAAGGCGGTGTAGTCGTGCCCGAGGCCGCGGGTGAGGTATTCGAGCATGGGCAGGGTGGTGATGGGTACGGCGGCGATGGAGAGGAACCAGAAGGTGAGCATACCGCGCACGATGGGGTTGTGTGCGGTGTAGGCGGCGCCTTCGCGCAGGAGTCTGCCGGTGTGGTGTTCCTGCACGGTGGCGGTGCGTTCGGCGTGGGTGAGGTCGTAGTTGCGTATGGTGGCGACGGTGAGGGCAGCGAGCAGGTTGAGGGTGCCTGCGAATCCGACGGCGAGGGCTGGGGTGGTGAAGGATGCGACGGCGGCTGCGATGGTGGGGCCGAGGGTTTGGGCGAGGAAGATGAGGCTGCCGCGGCGTGCCATGTATTTTTGGTAGTCGTCGCCGAGCAGGGAGGGCATGGCGGCGGAGGCTGCGGGGGATGAGAAGGTGCCGAAGGTTGAGACGAGGAATGCGATGGTGAGGAAGGCGGGTAGTCCTGCGGCGGCGTAGAGGGCTGGGGATGCGATGAGTAGGGCGGCGCTGGCGAGCCTGAAGCTGACGGTGAGGGTTTTGCGGTTGAATTTGTCGGCGATAGCGCCTGCGAATGGTGCGAAGAGGATGACGGGGACTGCCTCGACGACCATGACGATAGCGGAGTGGGCGAGGTCGCCGGTGGCGCCGTAGGTCAGCAGGGGCATGGCGATAGCTTGGATACTGGACGCAAGAGCATCAGAAACCTGCGCGGTCAGGAGCGTGAGCTGCCCGCGTGCGTTCAGCGGCGTTGCTGATGTGGGTTTTGCGGTCGCGTCTGGTGTGTTTGTTGGAATGCGCGACGCAGGTGATTCAGGGTGCTCAGGCGAAGGGTCTGTGGTGCGTCTCATAATACTGTGGATTCTATCACGGGTAAGAACGCTGTAACCGAGGCGAAACAAGACACAAGATGCGCGAGCAGATAACAGTCCGTTATCTTCTCGCCGAAATATTATCTGCTCGCGGTGTTATCGGGGTTGCCCGCAACCGGGCGGTGGCGTCTCGGGCTGGTTGTGTCCGAGGCGCCACCGCTTTTTCGTTCCCCTCTAGCGGGCGTGAAATTCTATCCCTGCGCCGCGAAATCCTGTGCCGCGAGAATACCCGCCGCGTACGCCGCCTGGCCTACGTGCTGGGCTGCGTCGTCAATCAGGCTGACCAGGCGCACACCGCGAGTCACCGCCGGAGTCCACGAACGGTCAATAACCTCGCTCAAATCAGCCTCGCTCAGCGTCTGCGCGTAGGCCGCGAGCGCCTCGCCGGTCGCCACAAGGTACTCCACCAGTAGCACAGAATCTTCAACCACGATGGAGCGTGCCTGCTCGGCGGTGTGGCCGTAGCCCATGGTGTCGCCGAGCTCGCCCAGGTTGAAACGCTCCCTGAAGCCCTGAGTCTCCCAGACCTGCGGCTGACCGTTCAGGGCGGAAAGCTGCATGTCCATCTGCCGTCCGGCGTGCCAGAGTAGCCACGCAATAGAGTTCGGGTGCCCGCCCGGGTGGGCGTTGAGCGCCTCAGCTGATAGCCCCTTGACGGCTACGGCGGCTTCGATGCCGGGGCGGCTGGCGGCGTCACGCAGAATGTCGTGGGTTTTCATGGAATCCTCCTGAAGATGCTGGCTCCTCGCAGGGAGCCGGGTAGTTTCAGTCTACGCCCGCGTGTTCGCTGCCTTGAAAGAGTCGCCTTGAAAGAGTCGGTTTGGAAGAAAAAATGTGGCGCGCGGGAATAATACTCATTTCTTCCCGTTGAACTCTGCGAAGACATCATCATCTAAATTCCACAGGAGAATAGTATGACCACCCCCGCTCAGCTGCACTTTGACATGGTCGTCATCGGCTTCGGCAAGGGCGGCAAGACCCTCGCCGGCGCATACGCCAAGACCGGCAAGAACGTTGCCCTCATCGAGCAGTCCACCGGCATGTACGGCGGCACCTGCATCAACATCGGTTGCGTGCCCACCAAGGCGCTCGTACACCGCGCCGACGAGTTCCGCGCCAGCGGCGAGCGCACCCTTGAAGAGGCAAACGCCGCCTACGAATCCGCCGTAGTTTTCCGTGACAAGCTGACCGGCATGATGCGCGCCAAGAACCGCGAGATCCTGCTGTCCAACGAGACCGCTAAGCTCATTGACGGTCACGCACGTTTCATCTCCGACACCGAGGTTGAGGTCACCGCGGGCGAGGACACCCTGCGCATTACCGCCGACTACTTCATCATCAACACCGGCGCCGTGTCGGTGATCCCGCCGATTGAGGGCGTCCGCGAGTCCGAGCGTGTGCTTACCTCCACCGAGCTGCAGAAGCTCACCCCGCGCCCCAAGCGCCTGGGCATCATCGGTGGCGGCCCCATCGGTGTTGAGTTTGCCGGTATTTTCTCCTCCTACGGCACCGAGGTGACCATTCTGGACGGCGCACCCGCCCTCTTCGGCCGCTACGACGAGGACGTTGCCCAGGTTGCCCGCGAGATTATTGCCGACCAGGACATTACCGCTCATACCGGCGTGCGCGTGCAGTCCTTCAAGGACGGCGCTGACTCGGTGACCGTGACCTACCTTGACTCTGAGGGTGCTACCCAGCAGCTGGAGGTGGACTACGTAATGGTTGCGACCGGCCGCAAGCCCGCCACCGAGGGCCTGGGCCTGGAGAACACCAGCATCGAAACCAACGACCGCGGCGCAATTGTCGTGGATGAGCACCTGCGCACCACCGTGCCGAACATTTTCGCGCTCGGTGACGTGAACGGCGGCCCGCAGTTCACCTACATCTCGATGGATGACTACCGCGTGGTGCTTTCCCAGCTGGTCGGTGACGGTTCCCGCTCCACTAAGGACCGTAAGGCTGTGGCTTCGACTATTTACATGAACCCGCCGCTGTCTTCGGTTGGTCTGACTGAGCGTGAGGCAATCGAGGCTGGCCACAAGGTCAAGGTTGCTTCGAAGCCGGTTGCTGCGGTTGCCGCGATGCCGCGTGCGAAGACCCAGGAGAACCCGCGCGGCATCATGAAGTTCGTGATTGATGCGCAGAGCGACCAGATTCTGGGTGCCCAGCTGCTGGTGGTGGAGTCCATGGAGGTTATTAACCTGGTGGCGCTGGCGATGCGCCACGGCATTACTGCTTCGCAGCTGCGCGATGAGATTTACACTCACCCCTCGATTACTGAGGGTCTGAACGAGGTTCTTGCCGTCGCGGCGCCCGTAAATTAGTTGAACTAGAATCGCGTCTGGATTCGCGGTTCGTATAGCGTTTCTGCTTGTCTGAGTGCTTCCCTGCCCGTTCCGCCCGTTGTGCTGTCAACGGAGGTGCGGGTGGGGAAGCATTTTTGTTAAGGCTCATATATACCTAGTAGCTAAGCATGCCCTAAGATGGTTATGAGATAAGCGCAAGCTCACCGATTGGGTGGTCAGCGCGAGAGGGCTCGGAGGAGACACCCACTCGCTGCTACACCCACCACAGCGCACCGCCTGCGCCGCGCATACAACCGAAAACCAAAGGCACGAACCGGGAGAATCATGGCACTGCCCAAAATCAAGCCCTACACCTACGTCGACCGTGAACACAGCAACCGCGTGAGCTGGCCCGTGGACCCCTCCCGCGCTGTACTGCTCGTGCACGACATGCAGGTACACTTCGTCCAGGCTTTCGAAGGGGCCAACCTGGGTGAGAGCAACGACAATCCGGACGCCCAGATTAACATTGCCATTCGGAACCTGCGCCGCCTCATTGACGCCGCCCACACCGCCGGAATCCCGGTCTACTACACCGCGCAGCCGCCGCGCCAGAACCCCGAAGACCGCCGCCTGCTCATCGACTTCTGGGGCGACGGCCTGCAGAACGACGAGTCCGCCCGCGTGCTCGACGAACTGGCACCCACCGACCGCGACACCGTGCTGACCAAGTGGCGCTACTCCGCGTTCGTGCGCAGCCCCTTCGAGGACCTGCTCAAGGAGTCTGGCCGCGATCAGCTCATTATCGGCGGCGTGTACGCGCACATTGGCTGCCTGACCACCGCCCTGGAGGCGTTCATGCGTGACATTCAGCCGTTCATGGTTGCGGATGCGCTCGCCGACTTCTCGGAGGAGGAGCACCGCATAGCGTGCGAGTACGCTTCGGGTCGTTGCGCCCGCGTGCTGAACACCGCCGATGTACTCGCCGACCTGCATGCTGCAGAAGGTGCTGAGAAGGCTGAGACTGCTGAGGAGGCGCGCGCATGAGCTGGGTCATTGTGACCGGCGCGAACGGCGGTATTGGTGAGGCAACCGTCCACCAGCTCATCAAGAACGGTTATTCGGTGTTTGCGGCTGACCTTGCGGAGCAGCCCATTGCTTCCTTCGGTACCTACGGGGACGCGATCTTCCGCTACCGCGCCGTAGACGTTACGAGCGAAGAGTCCGTCACCGCCCTCGCCAACGCTGTAGCGGCACTCGACGAACCCATCACCGGCGCAGTGCTCGCCGCGGGCATCGCCCACAGCCAGCCGCTGCTGGAAACCAGTTTCGCGACCTGGAAGCGCCTGCACGCGGTCAACTCCGACGGCGTGTTCCTGTGCCTGCGCGAATTCGCGCGCATCATGATTGACCAGCAGGAGAGCGACCCGGCGAACAGCCGCTCCCTGGTGACGGTCGCCTCCAACGCGGCACGTGTGCCCCGCGCGGAGTTTGGCGCCTACGGTGCATCGAAGGCGTCGGCGGCGCGCGTGAGTTCCAGCTTCGGTCTGCAGCTTGCCGCGCACGGTATTCGCGTGAACTCGGTATGCCCCGGCACCACCCGAACCCCTATGGTGACTGACGCCTGGGAGGGTGAGGACCGCTCCGCCCTGCCGGTTGCCGGCAACCCGCAAACGTTCCGCCTGGGCATTCCGCTGCGCCGTATTGCCGACCCCGCCGATATTGCGGCGGTCAACGCTTTCCTCATTTCTGAGGCGGCACGCCACATCACCATGCAGGAGATTGTCGCCGACGGCGGCGCGACCCTCTAACGGCACCCCGCGTCCGGCGTTTAGATGCCCGGCGCGAACCCACACACCACTGATAGAAATACGATGACGAACCTTCCCGACTTTATCTTTGCCACCGGCACCCGCGTCCTGCGCTCATCCGGTGCGATGACCCCTGTCACCTTCGATAACGCCCTGGACGAGGCAAAACGTGCCGGTAGCGCCGTCGTGGGCCTGATCCCTTTTGACCCCGATATGCCCGCCTACCTCTTCGTGCCTGAACGCCTGGAGGAGCAGCAGGTGCCGGTCCCCGAGCAGACCGTGGCGCTTGCCGAGCCGGTATCGGTCACCGGCCGGCAGAACGACCGGTTCCGTGCCGCCGTTGCGACCGCCGTGGAGCGCATGAAGGCGGGTGAGTTGAGCAAGATCGTGCTTTCGCGTGTGCTCACTGCCCGCTACGCACCCGGCGCCCTCAACCTGGAAGCGCTGTACAACAACCTGCGCGCCCAGCAGCGTTCCGCATTCAACTTTGCGGTGCGCCTGCCCGAGGGTGAGCGCGGCATGAACGGAAGCTACCTGATGGGTGCCTCCCCGGAGCTGGTGTTCCGCACCGAGGGCCGCGCCTTCAAGACCCACCCGCTTGCCGGTAGCGCCCCGCGCATTGCCGAGCCCGGTAGCGCCGAGGACGAGGCGATTCGTGACCGCCTGTTCGCCTCGCCGAAGGACCGCCACGAGCACGCCTACGTCATCAACGATATTGCCGAGCGCCTGGCACCCATCGCCGAGGAGCTGAACGTGCCGCAGGTGCCCTCGCTGCTGCAGACCCCGCAGCTGTGGCACCTGGCGACCCCCATCGACGGTGTGCTGAAGGAGGGGCTGACCTGCCTGGACGGTGCCCGCGCGATCCACCCGACCCCCGCAATCTGCGGCGCACCCACCGAGAAGGCGCTGGAGCTGATTCGCCAGCTGGAGTCCTTCGAGCGCCGCTACTTTGGTGGCCTGGTCGGCTACATGGACGCCGAGGGTAACGGCGAGTGGGCGCTGGTGCTGCGTTGCGCCCAGGTCAGCCCGGACGAGGCGGTGCTGTACGCGGGCGCGGGTATTGTGGCTGAGTCCGACCCGGAGCTGGAGCACACGGAGACCGGCACGAAGCTCGGTAGCTTTGGCCGCGCTCTGGGCGTGGAGACCCTGGGTGAGGATATCCCTTAGGTTCTGCCTCGAACGCCTTGACGAGGCAGAATAAAACGACTGAATACGATGACTGAATAAAACGACGGAACGCGCTCGCTGGCATGGCGGGCGCGTTCCGTCGTTGTATCAGGTGTTAGGGGATTGAGCGCGGCTAATCGGTGAGCAGGCGCTTGAGCTCCAGGGGAGTAGCCACCGGCAGAAGCTGAGCCTCAACCTGCGCGGGCTCACCCTCGGTCGGGTTCTCCACAGCCAAGGCGATGAGCATCTTCTGGGCGTGCTCGGGGTTCTCCGCGTCGGGCAGTGCCACGGGTACCCACTGCAGGCTAAAGCTACGCTCGATAGCCTCGCTGCCGCCCTGAGCCGCGGGTGCGCTAAAGGACGCGCGGGTGGTCAAGCTGTCCTGAGTCAGTACGCGCAGGGCGCCAGGCTCGGGGGTGTGCGAAGTACCCCCGCTCAGAGCCTCATCGTCGGCAATCTCGCCCAGTGGTTCCTCGGTCATGGCGAGTTCGAGGGCGTCCAGCAGCTGCTCGCTAAACTGCACCCGAACCAGGGAGGGCACTACGCTCAGGCCGTGGCCAGTCGCCTTGAGCACCGCCTCCTTAGCGGTCCACAGCGCCACCGAGAGCAGGTGCAGTACGGGTGCGGGGCGTTCCTGCGCCACCCGCTCGTAGAACGTACGTTCTTCATTGGAGAGCGCTAGGCGCGCAAAACCGGAGAACAGGCGCGCATCCAGGGTCTCAACATCCACTCCGAGCACCGCCGAGAGGTTACGGCTAAAAGCACCCACGACCAGCGGGTTCACCTGCGACATATTGAAATTCACGCCCGCAATACGCGGCTTACCGTGCTTCTTGCCGCTGGTGCACAGGGTGCAGGAACGATCCACCTCAATCTCAGAAGCGGCACTCGACGGCACATCCAGGCGAGCCGCCGCCATGGCACGCATGAGTGCCTGAGTGCTCAGGTAGCTGACCGCCGCCGTGGAGGTCGGCAACTGCGCCGCATGCTGCTGCTCGGCAAGACCCAGGTAGCTCAACCAGCTAAAACGCAGGGAACCGTACATGGTGCGGGTGGGAAGAGCGAAAATCTGCACGCGCTCGCTCGGACGGGCGGTAGGGCGCTCCGGGCGCTGTGCGCTGGGTGTTTCGGGGGCAGAATAGCTCATAGGTTTAGTGTACCCGCCCGGCATTACGGCAATTCGCGTTGCGAGGCTACTTGAGGTTGTCCACAGCGGCGACCGTGCGCTACACACCCTCGCCGCCGGTGCGGTAAAGTCATCACAGACATCATTACGGACTGCCGCCCGCTAGAGGCGGCGGCGCAGAAAGAAGGTACCGTGAACAGCACGCAAGAGATCATTGCCGCCGCAGACGGCTCGGCGCTGGGCAACCCCGGTCCGGCGGGCTGGGCATGGTATATCGACGACGACCACTGGGCGAGCGGCGGCTGGGCGCACGGCACCAACAACATGGGTGAGCTCAAGGCTGTCCTGGACCTGTTCGAGGCGACCGCATCCCGCCCGGAAGCGAAGCTGCGCGTGTACTGCGATAGCCAGTACGTCATTAACTCGCTGACCAAGTGGATGCCCGGCTGGAAGAAGAAGGGCTGGAAGAAATCCGACGGCAAGCCCGTGCTCAACCGCGACCTGCTGGAAGCGCTGGATCAGGCGCTGACCGGCCGCGACTACGAGTTTATTTGGGTGAAGGGCCACGCGGGTCACGAGCTCAACGAGAAGGCGGACTCCCTGGCGAATGGTGCTGCGCGCGCCTACCAGGAGGGTCGCGAGCCCGCGCACGGTCCCGGCTTCGGTGCCGCTACTGCGGTTGAGCCTGTTGAGACTCAGGAGAACGCCCCGGCAGTTGAAGCGCCGATTGTGAACGCTCCGGTTGCGGAACCTGCACTCTCTGAATCTTCCGCGGACGCCCACCTGCCCGTGCAGGAATTCACCGCAGCCGAGATTGAGAACGCCCAGCGTGGCGTGGAGAGCCTGCGCCTGTCCGGTCTGCTGCGCCCCGCCTCCGCGGTGAACGCCCCCGACCCGGAGGCGGTCCGCACCCGCAAGGAGCAGCTGGTGCTCGCGGCAGAACGTGTTGCTGAGCGTGATGCGAAGGCGCTGGCACGCCAGCAGGAAACTGCCGCCCAGCAGGCATCCAGCACCGCGCAGGCGGAAGAAGACGATGACCTGACCGGTCTGGAAGAGTTCGCCGGCATGGACCCGAACGATGTTGACCCGGCGGAACTGCTGGGTGAGACGGAAGAACCTGCAGAAGAGCAGGCGGTAGAGCCTGCCCTAGAACCCGCCGCGGAGCCCGCTCAGCCTGTTGCGCATACTCAGCCTTCTGAGCCTGCGCCCGTTGCTCCCGCCGCGCCTGCCCCGAACCCCGTTGTCCTGAACCCTGAGGAAGCCGCCGCCGCAGAACAGCTGCTCGAAAGCCGCGGCTCCGTCATGGAGGCAACACAGCTGGAGTCCATGCTGCACGAGCGTCTGGTGTGGGTGACCGCCACCGGTAAGTCGGTGTCGCGTTCCTCGGTGCTGCAGTACTGCGAACGCGCCTTCACTCAGCAGGGTGCCCCGCTCAAGCAGGGTGTGCAGGTGCTGGATTCTTCCAGTGTGCTGGTCATGGCGGCGGTAGCCACCGCGCGTGGTCGCGTGAGCCGCTCGAGCATCTGGCGTTATGACGCTGAGCGCGGTCTGTGGCGTCTGCGCTTCCGCCAGGAGACCCCCGCCTCCTAAGGCTCGCCTCCTAAAGCTCTGCGCCTAAGGAATGGGCTCTTGGGCCCAAAGATTTCCGTGCAATAAAACCCCGCCGCATCCTCACTTTCGAGGATGCGGCGGGGTTTTCTCAATAGATGTTCGCCGCCTTCTGGCGAATCTGGCGGGCGGTGTGCCGTGCGACCGGGACCTTTTAGCTGCCCGGTCTGCCGCCTGCCTGCGGGTGGGCCTTAGAATCTGTAGCCCTGACCCCTTAGCCGACGAACATGGAGGCGTTAGCCTGCTCGGTGTCTGCGTAGTTCACGCCTGCGCGGGTGAGGGCCTCGTTGATCTGGGTGATGGATGCTTCGACCTGACGCTGGGTTGCGTGCCACTGGTCCAGCACGCCCTGGAAGTTAGCGGATGCGGAGCCGGTCCAGGAGCTCTGCAGGTCGTGCAGGGATGCGGTCATACCGTTGACATCTGCGGTGATGGATGCGACGTAGGATCGTGCCTGTGCGCTCTTGGCTGCGATGACTTCGGAATCGACATTGAACTGTGCCATGGTTTTTCTCCTTTGAGATATATGGGATGGGTGGGGCGGTTGCCCCGTGGTGGCGCTTGGGGTTTTGGATCTCTGGAAGGGTTGAGTTCCTGACCGGAAGCTTGTTATCACTATATCTTTCAAAATGCATCAAATGAGCTAAAAAATAATGATTTGATAAATCTGTGGATAAACCCGCCAGATTCACTCCAGCATCTCGAAAAAATCGAAAACCCTCCCGAAAATGACGCCGCCATGACGCGCCGCGGCGAGTTATCGTCCCGCCTCCTAACCCCGCCTCCTAACTCCACCTGCAGGGCACAGCAAAACCCCCGAACCGTAGAACACTCAAGTTCTACAATCCGGGGGTTTAGGCATCAGTGTTACTTCATCAGCTGATCGTCCGAGACGGGCGGCGGATAGAACGGCAAAGAAATCACGAAGGTAGCGCCGCCACCATCGGTCTCTTCAATGTGAATCCTGCCCTCGTGCTGCTCAATAATTGCGGCCACAATGGACAGACCCAGACCCGTACCGCCGGTCTCACGCGAACGTGAAGCGTCGGTGCGGTAGAAACGCTCGAACACGCGCTCGCGGTCCTCGCCGTGAATACCGGGGCCGTGGTCGCGCACCTCCAGCACGGAGAGCGGGAAGCCGGGAACCTCTTCGCGTACGCCCACCGCAATCTCCAGGGGAGAGCCGTCGGGGGTGTAGCGCATGGCGTTGGTCAGCAGGTTCGCCACGACCTGACGCATGCGTGATTCGTCACCGAGCACGGTTGCGGAGGTCGGCGCCACCTCTTCGTTCAGGCCCACCAGGGACACCGCACGATCGGGTGCCGTAGCGTAGGCGTCGTTACTAGCGTCCACCGCCAGGTTGAACAGGTCGAAGGGTGCCAGCTTGGATTCGCGGCGCTCATCAATACGCGCCAGGGTCAGCAGGTCTTCCACGAGCTGACCCATACGCTTGGACTCCGATTCGATGCGGCTCATCGCGGTAGCGACAGCCTCATCGGTCGGTAGTGCGCCCTGACGGTACAGCTCCGAGTAGCCTCGAATACTGACCAGCGGGGTGCGCAACTCATGTGAAGCGTCACCCACGAAGCGGCGCATCTTCGCCTCGCTCTTCTCGCGGGCTTTGAAGAGCATTTCAATCTGGGTGAGCATCGTGTTCAGCGAAACCGCGAGGTTACCAATCTCGTTGCTGGGGTTGTAATCCTCAATACGCTGAGAGAGGTCACCGGCAGCGATCTTGGCGGCGGTCTGCTCCACGCGAGCCAGCGGTTCGAAGGTGCGGGTCACAATCACCCAGGTCATCGCAATTGCGGAGGCGAGAGTCGCCAAACCAAACGCGAAGGTCAGCACGCCCACGAGGGCGACCACTTGGTTCGTCTGTTTCAGCGGCATCGCAATAATCAGGGATGCCGCCTCCGGCAGTCCGGAAGAGTCGTTTGACTCAATGGGCACGGCGAGCACGCGCCAATCGGAGGAGCTGCCCACCGCGTTGACGGTGACTGCCTCCTCGTTTTGCTTGCGAACCTTCTCTTCGGTCCAGCCTTGCAGCGCCGGCTCGCTGAACTGACCGCTGTCCTCGGACTTGAGCGAGTACAGCACGTTGCCGTCCTTGTCGAGCAGGTACAGGCGGTAGGTGCTCAGGGACTGTTCCTGATTGCCGGAGGGGCGCACGGTCGCCAGCTGCACGAGTGAGGGGGCGCTGTTCTTCATCTCTTCGTCCAGCTGGTGCACCATCTGGGCGCGCAGAGCGGAAATCGCCACCAGGCTCGTCACCGCAATGGAGAGGGCGATGAGCATGGAGGTGATGAGCACCAGCTGGGTGCGAAGGGAGAGAGACTGGGGGATCCGGTCGAGGGGTTTGAGCGCCACGTTAGCCTCGAGAACCGCGAATCATGTAGCCCACACCGCGCTTGGTGTGGATGAGCGGCTCGTGGTTTTCACGGTTGTTGTCAATCTTGCGGCGCAGGTACGAAATGTAGGACTCAACGATGGAGGAGTCGCCGTTGAAATCGTACTCCCACACGTGGTCGAGAATCTGCGCCTTGGACAGCACACGGTTGGCGTTGAGCATCAGGTAGTGCAGCAGGTTGAACTCGGTGGGGGAGAGGTCAATCTCTTCGTCACCGAGGAACACTTCGTGGGTGTCCACGTTCAGGGTGAGGGCATCAACGCGCAGTACGGCGTCGTCCTCTTCCTGGACGCTGCGGCTACGGCGCAGAATGGCGCGGATGCGGGCGATTACCTCGTCGAGGGAGAAGGGCTTGGTGACGTAGTCGTCACCACCGGCACCCAGACCGGTCACCTTGTCCTCGGTGGCGTCCTTTGCGGTCAGGAAGAGCACGGGGGTGGTGGTGCCGTTTTCGCGCAGGCGGCGGGTCACCTCGAAGCCGTCCATGCCGGGCATCATGACGTCCAGGACGATGAGGTCGGGATTTTCGGCGTGTGCCTTTTCGAGGGCTTCGCGGCCGTTGCCGGCGGTAACTACTTCAAAACCGGCGAAACGCAGGGAGGTGGCGAGCAATTCAAGAATGTTGAACTCGTCATCGACGACTAGGAGTTTTGCTTCAGCAGACATACTCTATCTTTCTCTCTGAATGGCAGGCTGTACTTGATAAGTGAATGATGTGTGTGAGCTTGCGGCTCAAATCTTTATGCCTTGTTGCGGCGCATGACCGACAGGACGAGTGCGGCCATGAGGGCGATAAAGGCGACGGGGAGGAGGACCAGCGGAATCTGGCTCATGAGGGCGGGCGGCGCTGCCCCAACCCACTTCATCACGAGCATGGCGACTCCGGTGAGCAGGCAAATCAGGGCGAGAAGCGCACCTGCCGCGCCGAGCCAGCGGATAGCTCCGGCGTAGGGAAGGGGGCGCGGGCGCCTGGTCTGCGGTACTGCGCGTGTCCTGTACGGGTTCATTACTCATAAATTTAACCGTATCAGCTCACACACAGCTGTTCGTGGGCGAAGCCCCAGATTTAGCGGTTTGAGACCCAAATTCACAGCGTATGTGAAGCTTGGGGTGGGCGCCGCAATGTTTGCGCACGCGAGATGCTTTAATAGGGGTATGTCTGAACAGGTTATTGAACTGCTCCCCGAAACTACGCCCGCTACTGACGCACCCGCAGAGTCCGTTGTGCCTTCTGCCGCGCCTGAGAGCACCGACGAGGGTAGCGCTGTACCTGCTGAGACTCAGCCCTCCGTGAACGCTGAGGAATCTGCCTCCGAGGAATCTGCTGCCGAAGAAACCGCACAGAACGAAGACTCCACCCCCGACCCCTTCACCCCGCTGGATGAAGAGGTGGGTGCCCCCTCCCTGGGTGTTCCGCACAAGCTGCGCCGCACCTCCAAGGTGGATGAGATTCTTGCCGCCGCTAAGGATGTGGCACTGCAGGGTGTTCAGGAAATCGCCCCGGCACACGCTATCGGCCTGGTGCACCACGTGCGCGCCGAGGAAGAGCGTCTGAGCACTCACCTCTTTGAGTGCACTCTGCCCGGTTACCGCGGCTGGTTCTGGTTTGCGACCCTCTCGCGTGCGCCTCGCTCCCGCGTGGCAACGATTTGCGAGGTTGGTCTGCTGCCCGGTGATGACGCGCTGATCGCGCCGGATTGGGTGCCGTGGGCTGACCGCGTTCGCCCGGAGGACCTGCAGGAGAACGCCGCGCAGGAGAATGCAGAGTCTGCTGAAGCCACTGAAGCAGAGGAATCTGCTGAGTCCGGTGAGCCTGCAGAGAACAAAACCGCAGAGAACGAATCTGCTGTGGAAGAAATTGCAGAGGCTGAGTCCGCAGAGTAGAGCCTACTATCCACTCCTCTTAATAAGGGGCGGGTTAGCAAAATGCATATATAAGGTGTTGTATTGAGTCGTCCAACGGTTATTGTTGGGCGACTCAATGACTTAAGCCGTGGCAAAAGCCGCTGAAAAAGTACATAATAGATTATTGAATTAAGTAACGACTTAGGCAGTGCTATCTAAGCACTGTTGCAGTGATAGCTGGGAGAGATATATGACAGACCTCATCGATACCACAGAGATGTATTTGCGCACCATCCTCGAACTGGAGGAAGAGGGCATCGTCCCCATGCGTGCGCGCATCGCTGAACGACTCGAGCACTCCGGCCCGACCGTTTCCCAGACCGTGGCACGCATGGAGAACCATGGCCTGCTCACCGTTGAGCCGGACCGCCACCTCGAACTGACTGAGGAAGGCCGCCACAAGGCGATCGAGGTCATGCGTAAGCACCGCCTGGCTGAGCGCCTGCTCTCCGATATTATTGGCCTGGAGCTTGAGTACGTGCACGAAGAGGCATGCCGCTGGGAGCACGTCATGAGTGACAAGGTGGAGAAGCGTATCCTGGAGATGCTCAAGGACCCCAAGTTCTCCCCGTACGGTAACGCTATCCCCGGCCTGGAGGACCTGGGCCACGTGAGCGAGAAGAACGACGAGCGCACCGTGCCCATGTCCCTGGCTGCGCGCGACTCCGGCCCCGAGGATCGTTTCACCATTTCTCGTTTCCCCGAGTCCATTCAGACTGACGTTGAGTTGCTGAAGCTGCTGGCTGACGCAGGTATTGTCTACGGCGCTTCGGTGTCCGTGATTGCTGGCCAGAACGATGACGTGATTGTTCACGCCGATGGCGAAGAGGACACCCTCTCCCTGGATATGGACGTGGCAAACGCAATTGTGGTCAAGCGCGGTGGCAGCCTCTAAGCTCCAGTTTTGAGAGTCTACTAACCCGCTTCACGCTTTAACGGTGGCATCGCCTTCTTACTTGAGGAGGCGGTGCCACCGTTTTTGTGTCGTGGACTCCCCGAGAACCGGCACTGTCTTAGATAGTGGACGATTTTGATCAATAATCGGTGGAAAACGCCATATATAAGGGAAGAATCGGGCAAAAGCGGAGGAATGAGGCGTATTCGGGCTGCACAAGGTGGATTAAGCGGTGTGTATCAGTGGTGCAGGCTGCCCTCACGTGAGCGAGCATATACTCCTCCCTCAACTTTTTGGCAACTGCGCTAGAGTGCATTTTTCGTGTTTTTCGCTTAAATCTGAGGTTGAAATTGAGCGAAACGCCGGTTTCTGAGTGAGTATATGGGAGCAAAAGCTTAAGAGACGAGGGTCATTTTTAAGAGTTTTGAACCATGCCCTTAAGGGGTGGTAGTGTATTAAAAGCGAATGTGCATCCTTGTGAAATGCCTAGTCAAACGCCTTAATCTGCTTAAGCTCCCATAAATAAACGGGGTTCTAGTTGCCCAAACCCGCTCCGTTCCGCCGGGGGTGAAAGCTCAAAATTTAAGTCCGAATGAAGTGACAACTGGGAGTTTTCTGTGTATTCTCGATTTGTGCCTAAATCCTAATCGTAAGAGGGCACCGTCGAAGCGGTTCCGCTGAGTTCTGCCAACGCTTCGATGAACGTCTACCCAATATGGCAGAAGCGGGGGACCCAATCCCCAAGCTGGGATACGGCTTCTCAATCGAGAGGCCTCGGGGCTAAGTCACTTCGGTGGCCGAGCGAATCCATGCTCGAGTCCGACAGCTCACCTCGTCAGGCAATGGAGGAATTATCAATGGTTAAGAAGATCGTACGTACCGCAGGTGCAACCCTCGCAGCAGGCGCAATCCTGCTCGGCTCGACCGTTCCCGCGAACGCATTTGCACAGATCCCCGCTGCTGCTGATCTGTCCTACGACTACACCAACTACGAGTTCGACTACACCAGCTACAACACCCCCGCAACCACCTACGTTGTACCCCAGGCTCAGGCACAGCAGACCTACGTTGCTCCCGCAGCAACCGAGGCACCCGCTGCTCCCGCAGTTGAGACCTCCTACGTAGCACCCCAGGCTGAGGCACAGCAGGCTTACGTTGCACCCGTTGCAGCTCCGGCACCCGCTGCTCCCGCAGCTTCCACCGGTAACGCATCCCGCGACGCAATCGTTGCAACCGCAATGAGCGGCCTGGGCGGCGCATACGTTTGGGGCGGCAAGACCTTCGGTGCATGGGACTGCTCCGGCTTCACCTCGTGGGTTTTCGCTCAGCACGGCATCAAGCTGACCGCTTTCACCTACGCAATGAAGAACGAGCTGCGCCCGACCTCTAACCCCCAGCCCGGCGACATCGTCTTCCAGAACGGCTACAGCCACGTTGGTATCTACCTGGGCGACGGCAAGATGATCTCCGCTCTGAACCCCACCAACGGTACCCTGGTGCACCCCACCTCCTGGATGTCCGTTGACGGCTACTACACCGCTCTCTAAGCCTTAGCGCATAAGAGCTGGGTCTAGCCCAACATACTTCACAAAAGGCGCCTACCCCGCACGGGGTGGGCGCCTTTTGCGTACCCGAGAGATTCCATAGAATACCGCCGAGAGCGCACCTTAGTACGGGTGCATTCTCGGCGGTATGTGTTTTAGGTGTATGCGGCTAGGATGCCAGAGTCTGCAGAAGCCCCTGCGGGTCCTGCTCCCACTCGCTGAGCTCAGCACGTAGATTAGCCTGTGCGGGCTCCTCCCAGAGCTGCAGAGCCTCCTCGGAGAGGAAGATGCGCTTACGCCCCAGGATCGAACGCAGGAAGGTCGTACGACCGGTACGGAACGCTTCATCGTCACAATGGGAGTACTCGCTACGCACCCCGCGCAGGTAGCGGCGGTAGCGTGCCGAATCAGCCGCCAGGATAGCCATATCGGCGTCGAGAAAGAGCTCAATATCAGCCGGTTCATAGCCCGCCGGTAGGTCGGCAGGCTCGGGAAGCTCGTGGGTTGCCGTGGCGCGCACCAGAAGGCTCACCATCTGCAGCTCGTGCCCGGTGAGTAGGCCCGCGGTAACCAGCGGTGCCAGGGAGGCGCTCGCCAGCTGCTCGCTGCGACGCTCATCCTCACCCGGTGCGCCCTCATAGACTGCGTCGTGGAACCACGCCGCCAGAATCAACGCCGGGGGAGTAGAACCTGCCTGCGCGCGATGTGCGTAGAGGCGGTCCAGGTCGGTGAGCATCTGCGAAAGGTGCCCGCTGTGGTGGTAGGCGCGGTGCGGTTGCTCCCACGCCTGCAGCAGGCTCTCACCCAGTTCCGCCACCTGCGCCGTGAGTTGAGCCCGCAGCTCGGCAGGAACCTCCATGCGCTTGAGGCGGGGTGTAAACGCTGCCTCCCAGGCGCGAAGCAGACGCGGGCGAATCTTCTCGGGGCGCTCCTTCAGGGGAATCCGCAGACCGCTCGCAATGAGCGTGCGAGTCAGCTGCGCGCCGCTGAGCTCCTTCGCGCCCGCCCGTACTAGATCCTCGTAGAGGTGCGCCGGAACGTCGTAGTGGTCGCGGTCGAAGGCACGCTCACTGATGCCCGCCGCTGCGGCGAACTCGTGTAGTTCCGTCAGGGACACATCGGAGATGAGATGTGAGAAGACGGTGCCGTGTGCGGGCCAGGTGGGCGGGTCAATGTAGATGCTCATTCGTACATTGTAGGAGCGGTTCTGCCGCCGGATGCGGGTGTCTTCGGGTGGTGAACACGGGTCGGTGAACGCTGGCTGGGACCGGGGGTGGGCACGGTGCGATTACCGGTGGATGCGGGCGGCTTGTCGTGGGCTGTGCCGACCTGCGGTGCGGGGTGCTTTATACTGGATAGGTACGCCCTCGTAGCTCAGGGGATAGAGCACTTCTCTCCTAAAGAAGGTGTCGGACGTTCGAATCGTCTCGGGGGCACACAGAACCGGCATTCACGCCGGTACGAGAAACCGCCCGTCGCTTGCATTAGCAGGCGCGGGCGGTTTCGCTGTCTAGCGTAGCGTGAATATGCTATCTAGCAATCGTATGGGGAACACAATTAAAGTTTGGCAAGGTCTATCTTGCCCAGCTGCAGAATTTTTTGGCGAGTTGCCTCATCAGCCATAAGCTCAGCAATATTGTGCGGAACAACCTGCCAAGAAACACCCCAGCAATCTACACACCAGCCGCAACGCTCTGCCTCAGGTATAGCCGAGAGTTGCTCCCAATAGTAATCAATCTCCTCCTGAGTGCGGCACGAAAGAACGACTGAAACTCCGGGCGTGAATGTGAAGTCATGCAAAGCGCCGGAATCTGCTGCCGCCATCCAGGTGCCGTGCAGGTTGAAGTCGGTGAACATCACTGCATCTGCCTCAAAGGGGCTATTTTCTGGATAGTAGTACAGGGTGCCGCGGCGAGCGTCATCAAAAAGGGAAATCCAGCGGTTGGTGGCTTCCTCTGCATTGCCGTGGTTTGTACCGCCAAACATGAAAGAGGGCACGACGAAGGGCCGCGGGTCGCCTTCGGGGTTGGTAAGCATCAGCTGCCAGGTCATACCGAAACGATCACGCACCCAGGCGTAGCGCGGGGAGAAAGGATACTCACCCAGTTCCATCAGCACACCGCCGGTACTTAGCTCGTTGTAGAGTTCATCGAGGTATGCTCGCGCCTGCGCCTCACCGCCGAAGAGGAGCGGGTCAAAGTTTAGGATGCAACTGATGGACTGGTTCGGGACGTATCGGTCATCACCGTTAATGAGTGAGAGCTGGAAGCCGTGGATGCTTAGAGTCGTCGTGAGTCCGGGCACCTGTTCCATGATGGAAGCATCGCGAAACCCTGGTATAGAACTGCGCGGCTTCGTCGGCTGAGCCATTGCACCATAGGGCTATTGAGAGGCTCAGAGGTAAGGTCTGGGTCATGCGGTCATCCTAACATGACTATTCTGTACCACCGGTGTGCCGTGTACCACCGGTGTGCCGTTGCCGATTTAGGACGTGCGGCGGATGACCGAACGGGTGGGAGCCGCGCAGCAAATGCGGTAGCATGGAATATCGAACGTGTATTCTAGGCAGCGAGGTAGATGATGAGCGACAAGCCCGAACAGCAGAAGCAGCCCTTCACCGAACAGGACGGCCTGTTCGCCGCCGAACTCGTCACCCCCGCAGCACAGGTAGACTCCGCGCTGATTGACCCTGCGCCGGTGGACGAGCCGCCCTTCGACCCCTACTACGACGTACCCCCTGCCGAGGACGACTACTACGCCCCTCCCATGGACGCTCCGATGATGGAGGCGGCGATGATGGAGGCACCCGCCGCCCTGCCCACCGGCATGCCCGCCTACAGTGCCCCTGCCACCAGCGCGCCCGTTCCTGAATCCGGCGCACCCGCAGCCTTCACCGCCGCAGACCCGCTCGGGGACTTCATGCCGCCCGCCTACCGCGTCGGCGGCTACGGCGAGGACTTCGACCCCGCCGACCCCTACAGCGAACGTGCCCACGGCCTCAACGCCGTGGACCCCGCATCCCTCGCCGCCGGGCTCAACGAACGCCAGGAAGAAGCCGTGCTGCACTCCGGCTCGCCCCTGCTCATCGTCGCGGGCGCCGGCTCCGGCAAGACCCGTGTGCTCACCCACCGCATCGCGTACCTGCTCGCAACCCACCGCGCGACCCCCGGCCAGATTCTCGCCATCACCTTCACCAACAAGGCTGCCGCCGAAATGCGTGAACGTATTGAGGCGCTGGTCGGCCCGCGCGCCAAGCACATGTGGATTTCTACTTTCCACAGCTTCTGCGTGCGCGTGCTACGCCGTGAGGCCGCCGCGCTGGGTCTGAAGTCTACCTTCACCATCTACGATTCGACCGACTCACAGCGCCTGCTGAGCCTCATCATTAAAGAGCTCAACCTGGACACCAAGAAGTTCACCGCAAAGGCCGTGGGCAACCGCATCTCCGCGCTGAAACGAGCTGGTCAGCGCCGAAGCGTACGCATCCCGCGTGGCGAGCGATAACCCGTACGAGAAGACCATCGCGCAGATCTACACCGTCTACACGCAGCGTCTGCGCGCCGCCAACTCCCTCGACTTTGACGACCTGATTGGCCGCACCGTCTTTTTGCTCAAGAAGTTCCCCGAAATCGCGAACTACTACCGCCGCAAGTTCCGCCACATCCTCGTGGACGAGTACCAGGACACCAACCACGCCCAGTACCAGCTGGTGCGTGAACTGGTCGGCGCCCACGCGAAGGCACCGGCTGACCGCGGCCCCTACCCGGACGCCGTGCCCCCCCGCTGAGCTGACCGTGGTGGGTGACTCCGACCAGTCCATCTACGCCTTCCGCGGCGCGGATATCCGCAATATCACGGACTTCGAGAAGGACTACCCGAACGCCCACACGATCCTGCTGGAACAGAACTACCGTTCCACGCAGAACATCCTCTCCGCGGCGAACGCGGTCATTGAACGCAACCCCGACCGTCGCCCCAAGAAGCTGTGGACCGCCTCCGGTGCGGGCGCAAAGATTATTGGTTACGTCGCCGAGTCCGAGCACGCTGAGGCACGCTACATCACCCGCGAAATTGATCGCCTTGCCGATGAGCACGGCGTGCAGCCCGGTGACGTCGCAATCTTCTACCGCACCAACGCGCAGTCCCGAACCCTCGAGGACATGCTCATGCGTGCTGGCCTGCCCTACCGCGTGGTCGGTGGTACCCGCTTCTACGAGCGTAAGGAAATCAAGGACGCCCTGGCGTACCTGCGCGCCCTGAGCAACCCCGATGACGACGTGAACGTGCGCCGCATCCTGAACGAGCCTAAGCGCGGTATCGGTGCCAAGTCTGAGTCCGTGGTGGCGGAGTACGCGAGTGCGAACCGTATCTCCTTCTACGCCGCCGCACGCCAGGCAGCCGACATCCCCGGCCTGGGGGCCGCCGCGGTCAAGAAGTACGCCGAGTTCGTGCGCCTCATGGACGACCTGGCGCAGATTGCCCGCACCGAACCGGCCGCAACCTGCCTGGAAGCGGTCCTGGAGCAGACCGGGTACCTGGCGGCCCTGCGTGCCTCCAAGGACATTCAGGACGAATCGCGCGTGGAAAACCTCTCCGAGCTGCTCGACGCCATGGTCGAGTTCGAGACCGAGAACCCCGGCGCCGACCTGGAGCAGTTCCTCGAACACGTGGCTCTGGTCGCCGACGCCGATTCGATCCCGAACCGTCCCGCCAGCGCGGAGGGTGAGAACGCCTCCGCCGCGCAGATTGCCGCCGAGGCAGCTGAGGCGAAGGCGCAGGGCATGGTCACCCTCATGACCCTGCACACCGCCAAGGGCCTGGAGTTCCCCGTGGTGTTCCTGACCGGCATGGAGCACGGCCTGTTCCCGCATCAGCGTGCCCTGACCGACGAGAAGGAAATGAGCGAGGAACGCCGCCTGGCGTACGTGGGTCTGACCCGCGCCATGGAGCGCCTGTACCTGACCCGCTCGGAAACCCGCACCATGTGGGGTAAGAGCCAGTTCAACCCGCCCTCGCCCTTCCTGGAGGAAATCCCGGAGGAGCTCATCGAGTGGAAGCGCACCGCTGGTTTCTCGGGCTTTGGCGCCTCCGGTATGGGTGCGTATGGCGCTCGCGGCGGCGGTTCCTATGGCGGCAGCTCCTACGGCAACTCGTACGGTGGCGGCTATTCGGGTGGTTCCCGTTCCGGCTATGGTTCCGGCGGCTACTCGGGCGGTTACGGCTCGGGCGGGTACAGTTCCGGTGGCTCGCGCGGCTCATACGACCCCTACGAGTCCCGCCCCGTACGCCGTTCCGAGCCGTCCACCGCGGATATTAATGGCTCGGCAAGCTACGGGCTGGCGGCGGCCACCTCGAAGGTGACGAACCGTTCCCGCGTGCACCAGAGCAAGGAAATCCCGACTCTGACGGTCGGCGATACCGTGCGCCACACCAAGTTTGGTGAGGGTCGCGTGCTCGCCGTTGAGGGTAGCGGCGATAAGACCGTGGCAAAGGTCCGGTTCGGTTCGGAAGAGAAGCGTCTGCTGCTGCGTTACGCGCCGCTGGAGAAGGTGAGCTAACGCGTCAGGCGTGCGAACCTCACAACGCCTATGGAGGGGCGGGTACTTGAGGGTGCCCGCCCCTCTTTTGTGCGCTGTACCGGGCGTGTTGTCCGCCTGCTGAGAAGGGTGTGGCGGCTCTTAGGCACCGGGTGGTCAAGGTGGCGTGTTCGCCGGTATTTCGCGGCGGATGGGGGAGTGCTAGTTCGGGTTAGTTACCCGGTGCACAGCCTTTGGGTGGAATGTACCCAAAATATTTGTGAGCTGAGTCGCTAAAATCTCAGATTTGGGGCTCCGTGAGTGCGAGCTCACGCCGAATCCGATAGAGTAGAGACGAGAGAAATTCCCCGCGTCAATGATGCGTGTGCGCCGGGTGCGAGAGACCCCTATCGCACCGTACTGACCACACGGGGGAACCTCCTCTAATGACCAGGCCGAGTGCACCAGTACTCGGCACCACTTCGAAGAAGAAGGACACCTGTGGACCTTTTCGAATACCAGGCGCGCGAGCTCTTCGCAAAGCACGGTGTACCCGTGCTCAAGGGCATTGTTGCGACCACCCCTGAAGAAGCAAAGGCAGCAGCTGAGGAAATTGGCGGCCTGACCGTCATTAAGGCTCAGGTTAAGACCGGCGGCCGCGGTAAGGCTGGCGGCGTTAGCTCGCAAAGTCCCCCGAAGAAGCTTACGAGCACGCTAAGGCAATTCTCGGCATGGACATCAAGGGCCACACCGTTCACCGCGTGCTGGTCGCTGACGGCGCAGACATCGCCGAAGAATACTACTTCTCCCTCCTGCTGGACCGTGCAAACCGCTCCTACCTGGCAATGTGCTCGGTAGAAGGCGGTATGGAAATTGAGCAGCTCGCTGCTGAGCGCCCCGAGGCACTGGCAAAGATCGAGGTTGACCCGCTGGTTGGCCTGGACCAGGCTAAGGCTGAGGAAATTGCTAAGGCAGCAGGTTTCTCCGCAGAACTGCAGGAGAAGGTTGTTCCCGTTCTCGTTAAGCTGGGCGAAGTCTACACCAAGGAAGACGCAACCCTGGTTGAGGTTAACCCCCTCGTTCTGACCCCCGAGGGCACCATCCTCGCCCTGGACGGCAAGGTCTCCCTGGACGACAACGCAGAATTCCGCCAGCCCGAGCACGAGGCTCTCGTGGACAAGTCCGCTGAGAACCCGCTGGAAGCTAAGGCAAAGCAGTTCGACCTGAACTACGTGAAGCTGGACGGCGAGGTCGGCATCGTTGGTAACGGTGCAGGTCTGGTTATGTCCACCCTGGACGTCGTTGCATACGCTGGTGAGAACCACGGCAACGTCAAGCCCGCAAACTTCCTTGATATTGGTGGCGGCGCGTCCGCTGAGGTTATGGCTGCTGGTCTGGAAATCATTCTGGGCGACGAGCAGGTCAAGAGCGTTTTCGTGAACGTCTTCGGCGGCATCACCGCATGTGACGCAGTGGCAGACGGCATTGTGAAGGCTCTGGAGATTCTGGGCGACGCAGCAACCAAGCCCCTGGTTGTGCGCCTGGACGGCAACAACGTTGCTGAGGGTCGCCGCATCCTCTCCGAGGCGAACCACCCGCTGGTTGTTCTGGCTGAGACCATGGACTCCGGCGCCGACAAGGCAGCAGAGCTCGCTCACAAGGCGTAATCGCCAGCAAAGGATTTCAAGGAAGTAATATGTCTATCTTTGTGAACAAGGACTCCAAGGTCATCGTTCAGGGCATCACCGGTGGCGAGGGTACCAAGCACACCGCACGCATGCTCGCAGCAGGCACCAACATTGTGGGCGGCGTGAACGCTCGCAAGGCTGGTACCACCGTCACCCACAAGGCGAAGGACGGCTCCGACATCGAGCTGGACGTCTTCGGTTCCGTAGCTGAGGCTATGGAGAAGACCGGCGCGAACGTCTCCATCGTCTTCGTTCCCCCGGCCTTCACCAAGGCAGCAGTTCTCGAGGCTATCGAGGCTAAGATCGGCCTCGTCGTCGTCATCACCGAGGGCGTTCCGGTTCAGGACTCCGCAGAGTTCTGGGCAGCTGCTAAGGCATCCGTGGACGAGAACGGCAAGCAGATCACCCGTATCATTGGCCCCAACTGCCCCGGCATCATCTCCCCCGAGGAGTGCCTGGTTGGTATTATCCCGGCGAACATCACCGGCAAGGGCAAGATTGGTCTGGTTTCCAAGTCCGGTACCCTGACCTACCAGCTGATGTACGAACTGTCCGACATTGGTTTCACCACCGCTATCGGTATTGGTGGCGACCCCATCATCGGCACCACCCACATCGACGCTCTGGAAGCTTTCGAAGCTGACCCCGAGACCGAAGCAATCGTCATGATTGGTGAGATCGGTGGTGACGCTGAGGAGCGTGCTGCAGAGTACATCAAGGCAAACGTGACCAAGCCCGTCGTTGGTTACATTGCAGGCTTCACCGCTCCTGAGGGTAAGACCATGGGCCACGCAGGCGCTATTGTCTCCGGTTCCTCCGGTACCGCTCAGGCGAAGAAGGAAGCTCTGGAAGCAGCAGGCGTGAAGGTCGGTAAGACCCCCTCCGAGGCTGCAAACCTGATGCGCGAAATCTTCGCAGCGAAGTAAACAGCATAGTATTGCGGCAGATGCCGGTAGTCCATGAGGCTACCGGCATCTGTGCTTTAACCGGGAACTCAACAGAGACAGTGCCGAAGAACGCCCAGAGGTGCTGGAGGGGAATGCACCGGGGAAAAGAGGAAGGTTGAGCCGCTCCAGCTGCCGAATAGTGCTGGGATTTGAGGATGCTTTTGAGATGTTTGAAACCGGGCGGTAGAACTTACGGAGGAAAGTAAGATTGTGCACATCCGCCCTCATAAGGTGCAGATATAACCTCAACCTTTGTATACTGGAGTGCATTGAGCCTAGTCAGAACCATTCTGAGCGGCTCTAAGAAACACCAAACACTCACAGGAGATCACTACACTCATGACTCAGCCCATCTCTCGCCGCACCATCGCAAAGGCAGGCGTCTGGTCCGCACCCGTCGTCGCAGCCTCCGCAGCAGTACCTGCCTACGCCGCATCCAAGGAAACCCCCGGCGTGCAGTACGGCGTGTACGTCAGCGTGCAGAACAACGGCGGCTACGTCGGCTACGCATCCTCCAACAACACCGGCACCATCAACCCGGCAAGCCCCGAGGCACACTTCACTGCCTCCGGCACCCCCGACTCCGACATCAACTGGGACGACGCAACCTCCAAGCCCAAGAGCGCAACCTACGTCAACGGCGAAGGTAAGTTCACCCCCGTCACCAACTCCCAGACCGGCGCAAACGGCGCATACATGTCCTCCAGCGGCTTCTGGTGGTCCGTACCGACCAAGGACACCGCAACCGGCACCGGCTACATCCCCGGCAGCAGCGTCACCCTCGCAGCTGGCGCAACCTTCGTAACCGAGGTTGAGTACACCGTCGCCGCCAGCGCACAGTCGCTCCTTAAGCTCGGTAAGATCAACGGTCAGGCATGGAGCCCCACCGGCCGCAAGCTGACCGGTAAGACCACCGAACTGGTAGCCTCCGCAGGCCAGGCAAGTACCTGTCCGTCGCGCAGACCGCCGGCACCTGGACCGCAGAAGTACCGACCGTCACCAAAAACTCTGACGGCACCTACACCTTCAAGGGTCGTATCGTCTACACCACCAGCAAGGCGTACACCATGAAGCAGTCCGGCACCAAGTACTACAGCCAGACCAACTTCATGCCGGCGCAGCTGCGCTTCCCGGCAAACGACGGCTGGGTTTCGTACAAGCAGACCTCCAGCGTGCAGGTCGCAAACCTGACCTACTCCGGCAACGGCGCGACCGGCTCGGAGAGCGTTTCCGGTCAGGCCACCACCGCACAGATTAACCCGTAATAGGGCAACCCCTCATGTAGGGTAAGAGCGTATAAGAAAACCCCCGGCGGATGATTCACCCGCCGGGGGTTTCTTTGCGCTCAGGCTGTGGTGCTTACAGGGAATGCAACACATGCATGAGCGGCTATATACACTTGGGAGAGCTTATTGGAGGCGTTGCGGCTAGCCGACCGTCGTGCCGAACGCCAGACCCAGCAGGTAGGTCACAAACGCCGCACCGAAACCAATCAGAATCTGACGGATACCGCGCTTGAGCGGAGAAGCACCCGACAGCAGACCCACCACGCCGCCGGTGAAGCCCAGAGCCGCACCCACAAACAGCAGGGACAGCACCATCGCGAACACGCCCGAGAATCCGAAAATATAGGGCAGAATCGGAACCAATGCGCCCGAGGCAAAGAACGCGAACGACGCAGCGGCGGCACCAATATCGGTACCCAAAGCCACGTTCTCCTCACGGTCCTTATCCTCGCGGTGAGACAGCGAGGGGTCGCAATCGCAATCCAGGTAGCCGAAACGCTCCATCGCACGGTGGTGCGCCGCCTCCGGCTCCATGCCGCGGGCACGGTAAATCAGCTCCAGCTCGTTCGAATCCAAATCCAAATCGTGCGCAACACGCAGGGTCACCTGGGTCGGCTGGGAGGCATCCAGCAGCTCACGCTGAGAACGCACCGACACGAACTCACCCGCCGCCATTGACAGTGCGCCCGCCAGCAGGCCCGCAATACCCGACAGCAGAACCATCGAGCTGGATGCGCCCGAGGCGGTAATACCCATAGTCAGCGCCAGATTCGACACCAAACCGTCGTTAGCGCCAAAGACCGCCGCACGGAAATTACCCGAAAGTTTCTCGCGACCGTTAGTCGCCAGGGCACGAATAATTTCCTCGTGAATCGCCTCGTCAGCCGCCATTTCCTCGGTGGCGTCCGGGTCCTCAGCGTAGGGGGAGCGGGACTCGGCGCGCTGAGCCATCGCCAGAATAAACACCGAACCGAAGTTCTTTGCCAAGAACTGCAGCAGCTGCGATTGCAGGGAGGGGCGCACGTGCACATCCGCATGCTCGCCGAGCATGTCACGCCAATGCTGCTGGTGACGCTTCTCCGCCTCAGCAACCTGCAGCAGGATTTCGCGGTCGGTACCCTCGGCACGGCGAGCCAGGTAGCGGTAGATGCGCGCCTCCGACTCCTCATCGGCGAGGTAGCGGCGCCAACGCTTAATTTGCGTGGGGGAAGGGGAGGTGACGGCGCTATGGCGGGTGGCCTGCGGAGCCTCGGTAGCGGTGTTTTCCGGCTGAAGCTTCTCGGTCTCTTCGCCGTGCTCGTGCTGGGTGCTCTTGTGCTGGGGGTGCTCGTGCTGGGCGTGCGTGCTCATAGTTCCCTTTCCACGGGTGCCGTGCGTGCAGGGCTGGATCCCTGCGCCTGATGATGCGTTCATGTCTGTGCGCTCTGTCGTGAACAGTGAACCACTCTAGAGCACTCTGAACAGAAAATCTAGGACGGCCTAACCCGATAATAATGTTCGCCTCAACGTACTCTAGAGTACCCCGCGGGCGAGGCGAAACGTCGGGAAAAAGCACCGAAACAGCACAGAAACCGGGCGGGTGCACCCTCCACAAAGGAGAGCGCACCCGCCCGGTTTCGTGATTCTAAAAATTCGTGTCTTTAGAACGCTGGCTTAGATGTTGCCTTCACCGTTTTCCAGGAATGCGCGGATGAACCACTGGAACTTCTCCAGCTCAGCGGTCTGACCGATCAGCAGGTCCTCGGTGACGGGGTCGGACTCGCCGGCGAATGCAATCGCCTTGCGGTGAGCCTCAATCACGCGGGTGTAGACGTCGTTCAGGGCGCGCAGGTGGTCAGCAACGCGTGCGCGGCCGACGGGGTAGTCCTCAACGGTGCGCTGTGCGACCAGTGCGCCAGCCAGACCGTTGGGGGTTGCGCCCAGGGTTGCCATACGCTCTGCAATGGCGTCAACGAAATCGCGGACGGTGTCGACCTGAGGGTCAATCATTTCGTGAACGGCGATGAAGCCGGGGCCGGTCACGTTCCAGTGAGCGTGCTTCAGCAGCAGGTGCAGGTCGTTCAGGTCGTGCAGACGTGCCTGGAGAACCTCGGAAATGCCCTTGCCTTCTTCGATAGTCAGGCCGGGTGCGGTGTAGTTTGCGAATGCCATGATGGTCTCCTTCATGATGCTGTAATGCTTGTAGTTCGGCGGGGTTTGTATCCCCGCCGAATCGTTATTATGAGTAAATCATTTTAAGGAACCAGTGTCAAATTTATTTTGAGTAATTCGTAATAAATCGTCATCTGCGTGTTGCACCGCGCTCGAAAACCCTCGCGCCCAGGCACGCACAAAGGGTGGGGCGCGCGGTATCTCATATCGCGCATCCCACCCTTTACGGTGAAGCGTATTCAGTTTTCTACAGAACTTTCTCTGCAAGGCATCCAGCGTGCGAGCCGGGCGGCTACGCCAGCGCGCGAACCGCCTCCAGGGTCAGCTCCTCATGCTTGAGGCGCACGGTGCCCAGCCCCTCCGGAACCTCCAGCTCGCCCGGCACAACAATGACGCGCATGCCCGCCGCGGTCGCACTGCGCACACCGGAGGGGGAATCCTCAAGAGCCACGCACTGAGTCGGATCAACGCCCAGGCGCTCCGCCGCCAAAAGATAGGGCTGCGGGTCCGGCTTGGGGTGGGTGGTCTCATCATTACCAATAACCACCGAGAACGTGCCCTCGGGTGCCGCATTCGCGGTGCGGCGAGCCACGGAGGTGGTCGCATTCGTGACGACTGCCGCCGGAATCTGCGCCTCGCGAACCTCCGCGAGGAAACGCTCAATACCGGGCAGGAACTCGATCGGCTGCTGCGCCAGAGTCTCGTGCACCTTCGCCACCAGCAGATTGTTAATCTCCTCGTCCGGCAGGTTCACGCCGCGCTCGCGCAAGCGATCCAGGGTGAACTGCATCGACAGGCCCAGACAGTCGAGGGTGTCCTGCTCGGTCCAGGTACCGCCAAATTCTGCGGCGAGAGCCACCTTTGCGGCAGCCCATACGGGTTCGGTATCGACGAGGGTTCCGTCGTGGTCGAAGAGAATGGCGGCGGGGAAGGTGTTCGTAGTCGTCATGCCATTAAGCCTACCGGTTTATTTCTGGGGCGAGCGTAGGACGGCGTCCTCAATCGTCACCAAAAAATCTGTACCCGCATTCTGGGGGTTCTTGGCGACAGTGAGCAGTGCGTCGGCGACGTCCTCACGGGCAATCGTTGGGATGCCCGCAGTTCGCTCGACCTTCGCCATGTCATATACCTTCACTCCGCCCCTGCCGGGCTTATCGGTCAGCCTGCCCGGATGCGAACGCGAAATATACGGCTGATACTCGGCGACCAGGGCGTCCGCCTTAACCTTGTCGGTGAAAATGCCGCGCATGATGACCTTACACGCCAGGCGCATGGGGAGTGAGGCGGTCCGTACCGTATCGCCCACGCCGTAGGCGCTCATCAGAACGCAGTGCTTCACGCCTGCGCCCGTGACTGCTTGCATGATGAGAGGCAGACGCTCCTGCATGAACGTGGAGGAGAGAAATTCCCGCACCGTGGCTTTCTGCCCCAGGATGCTGACCATCACGTCCTGCCCTGAGGATGCTGCGGCAAGCCGCTCGGCATCGTCTAGGGTTCCCGGAATAATGGTGAGATTTTGATGCGCCCCCAAAAGAGACAGTGCCTTATCGGGGTTGCGCACGTAGGCGGTGACCTCGTGCCCCTCCTCTAGGGCTTTGCGGGTGAAGAGATAACCGGTGCGGCCGGTTGCGCCTAGAACCAGTATTTTCATGTGGGTTCCCATCGTGTCTGTGATTGTTGTGGGAACTCGCAAGTGCCCTGTCTCGCAAGTGCCCAGTGTGGTCACTATAACAATAGGGCTTTGGGTGGGGTTTATGGCTGTGGTTTTTAGCAGAGGTTTTGGGTGGAGCTTGTGTTTTCGCCTCTTTATTCGCGTGAAGAGCCTCTTGGTCGTTGTCGAAAATTTATTCTTAAAAATCTTGGTTAACCCCTTGCGCAAAATAATTGAGTGTAGTAGACTCAAGTTATGTAATGCAGGGGCACATAGGATAAGCCCCTCGAAACACGAAAGGAACGTCATGGAGAACAAGTTCACGACCAAGAGTCAAGAAGTCATCTCGGCGGCAAATACTAATGCTCAAACCGCCGGTAACCCCACTATTGAAACCGCGCACATCCTCAAGGCCCTCATGGACCAGCGCGAAGGCGTCGCCGTAGCAGTCCTCAAGGCTACAGGCCTGGATGTAGACGCTATCTCTGAGGCGGCATCCGCCGAAATCAAGAAGCTGCCGAAGGCGTCCGGCGCTTCCGTGCAGAACGCCTCCCTCAGCCGTGCCGCACTCTCCGCTCTGCAGGCGGCACAGACCCGCGCGGAAGGTTTCGGTGACAGCTACGTCTCCACCGAAATGATTCTGCTCGGCATTGCCAGCGGCACCGATAGCACCGCTGAAGCAATGCACAAGCTCGGCGCTACCGCAGAGCTCATTGCACAGACCATCCCCACCGTCCGAGGAGACCGCACCGTGGACACCCCCGACCCCGAAGGCACCTTCCAGGCGCTCGAAAAGTACGGCACCGACCTGACCGCCATTGCCCGCGCGGGCAAGCTTGACCCGGTCATCGGCCGTGACTCTGAGATTCGCCGCGTCGTGCAGGTGCTCTCCCGCCGTACCAAGAACAACCCCGTTCTGATTGGTGAGCCCGGCGTCGGTAAGACCGCCGTCGTGGAAGGCCTGGCACAGCGCATGGTTTCCGGCGACGTGCCCGAATCCCTGCGCGGCAAGACCCTTATCAGCCTGGACCTGGGCTCCATGGTTGCTGGTGCTAAGTACCGCGGTGAATTCGAGGAGCGCCTGAAGGCAGTCCTCGAAGAAATCAAGAAGTCCGAAGGCCAGATTGTTACCTTCATCGACGAGATTCACACCGTTGTCGGTGCTGGCGCATCTGAAGGTTCCATGGATGCCGGCAACATGCTCAAGCCCATGCTGGCCCGAGGCGAGTTGCGCCTGATTGGTGCCACCACCCTGGATGAGTACCGCGAAAACATCGAGAAGGACCCCGCACTGGAGCGCCGCTTCCAGCAGGTGTACGTGGGCGAGCCCAGCGTAGATGACACCATTGGTATTCTGCGTGGCTTGAAGGAACGCTACGAGGCACACCACAAGGTGCAGATCGCTGACTCCGCGCTGGTTGCCGCAGCAACCCTGTCCAACCGTTACATTCCCTCCCGTCAGCTGCCTGACAAGGCAATTGACCTGATTGACGAGGCAGCATCCCGCCTGCGCATGGAAATTGACTCCGCACCGGAGGAAATCGACCAGTTGCGCCGTGCCGTGGACCGCCTCACCATGGAGGAACTGGCACTTGCCGACGAGACCGATCCCGCATCGGTTGAGCGTCTGGAGGCGCTGCGCAAGGACATGGCTGACAAGAAGGAACAGCTCGATGCCCTCAACGCTCGTTGGGAGGCCGAGAAGGCTAGCCTGAACCGTGTGGGTGACATCAAGACCCAGATTGACGAGCTGCGTTCCCGCGCAGAGGTCGCACAGCGCGAGGGTAACCTCGCTGAGGCATCCCGCCTGCTGTACGGTGAGATTCCCGCAAAGCAGGCTGAGCTGGAAGAAGCACAGCGCGCCGAGGACACCGCCAAGAGCGAGTCCATGGTCTCCGAAGAGGTTACCGCGGACGATATTGCCGAGGTGATCTCCTCCTGGACCGGCATTCCCGCAGGTCGCATGATGCAGGGTGAGTCCGAGAAGCTGCTCGAAATGGAGAAGCGCATCGGTGCCCGCCTGATTGGTCAGGAAGCCGCAGTGGTCGCTGTCTCTGACGCTGTGCGCCGTGCCCGCGCCGGTATTTCCGACCCGAACCGCCCGATTGGTTCCTTCCTGTTCCTGGGCCCGACCGGTGTCGGTAAGACCGAGCTGGCTAAGGCACTGGCTGAGTTCCAGTTCGATGACGAGCATGCCCTGGTACGCATCGACATGAGTGAGTACTCCGAGAAGCACACCGTTTCTCGCCTGGTCGGTGCCCCTCCCGGATACGTTGGCCACGAAGAGGGCGGTCAGCTGACCGAGGCTGTACGCCGTCGCCCCTACTCGGTGGTCCTGCTCGACGAGGTTGAGAAGGCACACCCCGAGGTCTTCGACATCCTGCTGCAGGTACTCGATGACGGCCGCCTGACCGACGGTCAGGGCCGCACCGTGGACTTCCGCAACGTCATCCTGATTCTGACCTCGAACCTCGGTTCGCAGTACCTGGTCAACCAGGACCTGCCCTTCGAGGAGCGCTCCGAGAAGGCACTGGAGGTTGTGCACCAGGCATTCCGCCCCGAGTTCCTCAACCGACTGGACGACATCATCATGTTCCAGCCCCTGTCGGCTGAGAACCTGGGCCAGATCGTGGGCCTGCAGATTAAGAGCATTGCTAAGCGTCTGGAGGACCGCCGCCTCACCCTGAACGTCACCCCCGCCGCCCTGGAGTGGCTGGGCAAGACCGGCTACGACCCGGCATTCGGTGCCCGCCCGCTGCGCCGCCTGGTACAGCGCGAGATTGGCGACCGCCTGGCTCGCGGTATCCTCTCGGGCGCTATTCACGACGGCGACACCGTGACTGTGGACGTGAACCCGGACGTTGCCAGCGATGGCCTGTCGGTGACCTCCGAGCGTGAGCAGAAGGCTGAGAACTAAGCTCAACCGGTCGGCTGGGCGGACTTAGCCTGTGGCTGAGTTTGCACATTCGAAACCATAAGAAATAGGCTGTGGGGTACCCTCGAAAGGGGGCGCCCCACAGCCGTTTAACGCGCTAGAACCGCGCTGAACCGCACTAGTACACAGAGCATTGAGGAGAAGAATGGACCGCTGGGCTGACCACCAGAACTTCGCCGCCGCAGGTGAGCAGCGCGAAGAAATCGCCTCCGTGCACCGTGCCGCAATCCGCTCGATTCAGCGCGTTGTCTCTGAGAACGCCACCCCGCACGACGAAGAATACGCCTCCGCGGGTATTGCCGAGCTACTCAAGGCGGGTAAGGTTCTCGTGCTCACCGGCGCGGGAGTAAGCACCGAATCCGGCATCCCCGACTACCGCGGACCCGGCGGTTCCCTGCACGATCACCGCCCCATGACCTACCAGGAATTCCGCTACGATGACGCCGCCCGCCAACGCTACTGGGCGCGCTCCTACGTGGGTTGGCGCCGCATGCGCCGCGCCGAACCGAACCGAGCCCACTATGCGCTCGCCGAACTGGAGCAGCTGGGCGCCGTGAGCGGCGTGATTACGCAGAACGTGGATGGGCTGCACGCCCGCGCTGGAAGCTCCCGCCTGCTGGCGCTGCACGGTGACCTCTCCTGTATTGTGTGCCTGGACTGCGGGCAGGATGAGGGCCGCGAAAGCCTGGATGCGCGCCTGGACGCGGCGAACCCCGGCTACCTGGCGCGCCTTGAAGACGAAGACCTGCGCGTGAACCCTGACGGTGACGTGGAGCTGGACGAGCGCTATATCCGCGATTTTCAGATGGTGCCCTGCATTGCCTGCGGTTCGACCCGCCTCAAGCCGGATGTGGTGTACTTTGGCGAGTCCGTGCCCGCCGAACGTAAGGCACGTAAGGACGCCATGCTCGCCGAGTGCTCAGCGCTGCTGGTGGTGGGCTCCTCGGTGGCGGTCATGAGCAGCTACAAGATTGTGCTGGAGGCTCTGCGCGCCGGCAAGCCGGTCGCCGTCATCAATGGCGGTCCGGGTCGTGCGGATGCGAAAGCAACCTACCTGTGGCGCAGCGGCGTGGGTGAGGCGCTGGAACTCATGCTCGACGCCGTTGACGTTTAAGGTTGCCGGGGCCGTTACATCAGGTCTAGGCGGCGCTGTTTCTCCGGTGAATGCTGTTTCTCCGGCGAATCTTGCCGCGCGTGCACCGACCCAAGGGTAAGTGCACGAAAGTGCTATTTTGTGTTGCAAGTCATTGCAAATAGCCCCTGGACAGGCGGGTATGTCCACCACGCGGGGATAAAATGATGGGATGGACATTCGACACACTATCACTCGCTTCGGTGCCACCGCCCTAATCGGTTGCGGTCTGGTGGTCACCGCAATCCCCGCAACATTCGCTCAGAACGGTGAAGAGTCCGTCACCCACGTCTACTCCGACAAGGCAACCTCTCACATTTCTGAGGTCTGGTACAAGGGCGAAACCCTGAAGGTTACCGGCGAGGGCTTCCTGACCCAGGACGGCACCTCCGGCTCCATCATCGCTATCAAGCTGAACAAGGGCTCCGTCAAGATTGACGGCAAGGACTACCTGGAAGTTCAGGCTGATGAGAAGGGCAACTTCTCCGTTTCCATTCCCTGGCAGGATGACCTGGACGACCGTATCTCCGTGGATGTCTACCTGCTTTCCGGCTCCCTGAAGGACAACGACACCGCTCGCGGCGGCAAGGCGGCCACCGTGAAGATTGAGGCTCGTTCCGTTCAGGAAGCAACCCCCTCCGCTACCGTATCTGCGAGCGCGTCTGCTTCCGTGGTGGCTACCCCCTCCGCTTCTGTGACGCCTTCTGCATCTGCTGCCGCATCGGCTTCTGCTTCGGCTACTGCCGCTGATGAGGTCGTCGCCTCCGTGGATGCAAAGATTAAGAACCGCGCCGATGAGAAGGCTTCCGCAACCGCTTCGGTGAGCCCCTCGGCTACCGCATCGGCTTCTGCATCTGTGGTGGCTACCACCCCCTCCGCTTCGGCATCTGCTTCTGCAAGCGCATCGGCATCCGCTACTGAGTCGGCTTCGGCTGCTGCTGATCAGCACGCATCCGTTGCGAACGATGCGAAGGATCAGCTGGGTGATTCCACCTCCGCTACCGAGCAGGTGAGCGCTTCGGCTGAGAGCACTCGCTTTGCGAACTGTGCAGAGGTTGCGGCCGCTGGTCTGGCACCCATCCATAAGAGCCACCCGGACTTCCGCCAGAAGTTCGACAACGACAAGAATGATTGGGGCTGCGAGGTCATCAATAGCGAGGTGACCGACGGTTCCTCCTCCTCCAATATTTCTTCGGGTTCTTCTTCCCGCAACTCTGGCGGTCTGGACAACCTGGGTTCTTCCTCCGCTTCGACTAACTACACTTCTAGCCGCGCTCAGCGCTCTTCCCTTGCTAACACCGGTGCTTCCAATGCCTTCACCATTGCCGGTATGGGCCTGGTAGCTCTGGGCCTGGGTGTTGCTGGCGTGTCTGCTGTGCGCAACCGCAAGAACTCCTAAAACTATTGCCGCCGCCCGGTGAGGTGGTGCGTGAGAGCCCCTTCCCCTGAATGCTTTTGAGTGTTTGGGTGGAGGGGATTTTCGCGTTTAACGGGGTGGTTTTTGCTGCTGGGTTGTGCCGATGGGGTGGGGTATGTACTTGTTAGTTTCTTCAACGCTAGGTTGAGGCTTTAGGGGTGCACGGCGGTGTAAAAGGCTTATATAGTTCAACCATGCCTTCAAGAAACCCTCAAGAAAAATATATTTTGTGAGTTAGGTCATGATAAATTGACGTCTTGGGGGCCGGTATCCTAAGCTTCGCTCGTTAGAATGGGGGCATGAACATTCGAAACAATATTGCACGCATCGGCGCCACCGCACTCATCGGCTGTGGTCTCGTTGCTACTTCCGTCCCCGCAACCTTCGCTGTTGAAGGTGCGCCTCAGGTTGTCCACACTTACGCAGACTCCGCACAGTTCTTCGCCCCCGACGTATGGGTTGAGGGTCAGGATCTGAACATTGGTGGCGAGGGTTTCAAGACCGCTGACGGCACCTCCGGTTCCGTTCTGGCACTGAAGCTGAACAAGGGTGCCGTTAAGATTAACGGCCAGGACTACCTGGAAATCCACGCTGACGAGGCCGGCAACTTCTCCGTTGCCATCCCCTGGCAGGCAGAACTGCACGGCAGCGTTTCCGTTGACATTTACCTGCTGTCCGGCTCCCTGAAGGACGGCGACGTTCCCCGCGGCGGTAAAGCAGCTACCGTGACCATTAAGGTTGCAGAGCAGTCCGCCCCCTCCGAGGCGCCCACCCCCGCTCCTACCGAGAACCCGACTCCGACCCCCTCCGAGGACTCGACCCCGGCTCCCACCCAGGATCCGACCACTGAGGCTCCCAAGCCTGCTGACGAGACCTCCGCACCCGCAGTTGAAGACGCTAAGGAAACCAAGCCTGCAGAGGATCAGAAGCCTGCCGAAGAGCAGAAGTCTGATGAGCAGTCCGCCCCCGCGGCTGACCACGTCGAGGGTGATTCTAAGGGCTCTAACGGCTCCAAGGATTCCGATAACGTCGTGCTGGGTTCCTCTGGCAACGACAACCTGGGTTCCGGTTCTAACGGTGGTCTGAGCTCCGGCTCGAACGACAACCTGGGCTCCGGTTCCTCGAACGCATCCTCCAAGAGCTCTTCTTCCCTGGCTAAGACCGGTGCATCCGACGCGATGACCGCTACTGGCCTGGGTCTGATTGCTCTGGGCGCTGGTGTCGCGACCATCGTGGCAACCCGCATGCGCAAGAAGGCATAATAACGCCTAGTCGCTAAGTTTAGCTACTTTTATGGGCTCCCTCCATATCGGAGGGAGCCCATTTTTTGTGCCTTTGCAGGCTGCGGAGGACAGATGGAGCAGTGTACGAAAAAGGAAAAATTACCTACATGTGAGCCCTTGACAAGTTGTTTTATATGAGATGGTGAACACTTAACTCTAAGTTAAGACTGACACAGGGCAAACACAGCTTCAACCGGGAATCTAGATACCAAGCAGAAAACGAAAAACGCACAGCACCGAGCTGAAGAACAGACAGCGAAGAGCACAGCGGATATCACGACACGACATCTGGAGAACCCAATGAACATCCTCATCATGGCGCTTGCCGATGCGATAGCCATCGCAGCTCTCTGCACCCTCTACATGGTGCGGCACCGCAACCGCGAACTGATGATTTCCTACGCGGTCATCAACGCCGGCATCTTCACCGTCTCGGTGGCGCTGGTATCCGCCGGATCGAACGCATCCGCCATGGGTATGGGTCTCTTCGGTGTCCTGTCGATTATCCGATTGCGTTCCACCGCCCTGAGCCAACGCGAGGTGGGCTACTACTTCGTGGCTCTCTCGGTCGGCATGATCGCGGGTGTGAATATCAGCCCGGCGTACATCGCCTTCGGCCTTATGGCTACCCTGGTCGCCCTGATCGCGATCCTCGACTCGCGTAGCGCCCCGGTCTCCGCTGAAAAGACCCAGGACGTTACCGCGGACCGTGCCATCAGCGACGAGGAAGAACTCAAGAGCTACCTGAGCAAGCACCTGGGCTACACCGTCACCTCGGTGAAGATCACCGAGCTGGATATGGTGAATAACCTGACCCGCGCCACCGTCACCTACCAGCCCAAGGAAACCCCCAAGGGCGGCACCCCCGCGGCAGTGGAGGCGGCAGCGTCACAGATTAGTGCAACCCGCCAGCCGGTAGCACCTACCGCCGAGGCGCACGCCACGCTGGACACCCGGATGATTCCGCTCCAGCGCACGCCGGTTTCTAGCCCGGTTTCCACCCCGGTAGGCAAGTAAGACCAACCGGTATCTAAGCCTCCGATTCACTCCAACCGCACAAACATCTCCGATACCCACGACACGCCGCCCCGGCGCACAGCCCAATACGCGCCGGGCGGCACCCCAGAAGGACGAAGACCCATGACTAACGCAGCCGCAAACATTATCCCCGCAGAGTGGAAGAGCATCAGCCTCGAAGCCATGAACGAGAAGGCAGCCATGCAGACCCGCGTGGACCGCAAGTACATTGTCGACGCAGAAACCGCCGCCAAGGTACTCGCCACGCTCGACGCAGACGCCTCCGTCATGGAAATCAAGGGCCAGCGCGACTTCGCCTACGACTCGGTCTACTTCGACACCCCGCAGATGCAGAGCTACCACTCGGCAGCCTACAGCCGCGACGATACCTTCAAGATTCGTACCCGTAGCTACCTGGACTCCGAGCTGACCTTCCTGGAAGTCAAGACCGACGGTGAGCAGGATATGACCGTCAAGAAGCGTATCCCGTACACCTTCGAGACGCGCGACCAGCTGACCGCGGAAGGCCACGAGTACATCACCGAAGCACTCGGCGACATCCTCGCGGGCCCGGTCGAGAAGCTGGAGGCGGTTCTGACCACCGGCTACCGCCGCACCACGGTCTTCCTGCCGCAGAGCGAGAAGAACCCGGTCGCTTCCCGCATGACGGTAGACACCAACCTGACCTGGACCCCCATGTCCGAGAACATTCTCATGGCGGGCGTGAACTACCGTAACTTCCACGGCAACCTGGTCGGCACCACCTACGGTCTGCCGAACGCGGTCATTATCGAAACCAAGTCCGGCGTGGAGCCCTCCGTGGCGGACCAGCACCTCTGGGATGCGGGCATCACCCCCGCGAAGATCTCCAAGTTTGCAACCGGTATGGCGGCGCTGAATCCGCAGTTGGCAAGCAACAAGTGGGCAGAAACCCTGAAGAACTGGATGCACCTGGAACCGATCAACGGCACCCGCCTCAACGTGGATGACATGACCGAAGAGGACTACCAGAAGCTACTGACCGAGCGTTTCGCAGCCGCCTAAAACGGCAACCCGCCCAAAACGGCAACCCGCCTAAAACGGCAACCCGCCTAAAACGGCAATCTGGCTAAAGTAGCAATCTGGGATGCGCGGGTAGGGTAGCGCACCTACCTTACCCGCGCCCCCAGCCCCTAACCCGCTGAATCCCGAATCTATAAACCCCCGAACCTAACACAACACCGGCTTTATTCGCCCCACACAGGCAATAACCGCTCTCACACATATTCACATTTCACATACGTCTTACCCCTGTGGCGCTGGCTCTACGCGAGTAGTCACCCAAACACAAAGGAAAACCCGTGAAAAAGAGCAATATGATTAAGAGCGCAACCTCCATTACCCTCCTGGCAGCCCTGGCGTTGACCGGCTGCTCGGCAACTTCGGCATCGAATGCCAGCGCTACTGCCACTAGTGCAACCAGCACCTCCGCTTCGAGCACTTCGGACACCACCTCGAAGGTGGCAGACTCCTTCTCCACCGACGTGAAGAGCGGCGCGAAGCTCGCAGAGGACACCCACTACTCCGCGAAGGACGTCACCTGGGATTCCTCCAGCGAAGTTACTATCGATCTTTCGAACCCGACCGCGACTGACGGCGTGACCGTCAGCGACGGCGTCATCACCATCACCAAGGCGGGCAACTACAAGCTCACCGGCACCTACGAGGGCCAGATCAAGGTTGAGGCTACCAGCGGCGACATGGTCCGCCTGATCCTGAACAACGCGACCATCACCAACTCCACCGGCGCGGCAATCAACGTGGTTGAGGCGGACGAGGTCGTTATCTACACCGCCTCGGGTACCACCAACACCGTCTCTGACGGCTCCTCCTACTCGGATACCGCCAGCGGCAGCCCCGACGCAGCTATCTACTCCAAGAGCGACCTGACTCTGGCGGGTGAAGGCACCCTGAAGGTTGAAGGTAAGTACGAAGAGGGTATCCACACCACCGATGGCCTGGTCATTGCCTCCGGCACCCTGGAAGCGAACGTGGCAAACACCGGCATCAAGGGTAAGGACTACGTCGATATCCTGGATGGTACCGTCACCGTGACCGCAAGTCAGGACGGTATCAAGGCAACCAATGACACCGACGGCAACCGCGGCTGGGTACGCCTGAGCGGCGGTACCGTGAACATCTCCGCAGGTGATGACGGTTTCAAGGCTGAGCGCGTTCTTGAAATCTCCGGCGGTACCCTGAACATTACCCAGTCGAACGAGGGTATTGAGGCGCAGTACATCAACATCCTGGACGGTACCGTGAACGTGACCAGCTCCGATGACGGTATCAACGCCTCGTACAGCACCACCTCGACCAGTACCGAGTCGACTACTGCAACCTCGACTAAACAGAGCGCGCAGGGTGGCCAGAACTCTGCACCCCAGGCGCCCAGCGGTAGTACAGGTCAGGCACCGGCAGGTGGCGGTCAGGCACCCTCGGGCACCATGGGTCAGCCCCCGGCTGGCGGTGGCATGGGCGGCGGCACCTTCGAGGTCGTCGACGCAACCATCAACATCGCCGGCGGTACCGTCACCGTGAACGCGAACGGCGACGGCATCGACTCTAACGGCACGGCAACCCTCTCCGGCGGCACCCTGATCGTGAACGGCCCCTTCACCGGTGGTAACGCCTCCCTAGACACCAACAGCGACCTGCTGCTCAACGGCGCGACCGTGACCGCGGGTAACTCCGGTGACATGTTCGAGGCGCCCTCGACCAACTCCACCAGCGGCTACGTGAAGATCAGCAACGTATCGAACCTGAGCGCCGGCACCACCGTACAGGTGGCAGACTCCTCCGGTAACGTGGTGGCGAACTACAAGGTGACTAACTCCAACACCGCGCTGATCCTGGTCTCCAGCTCCAAGATCACCAAGGGTCAGAGCTACACCGTGTACACCACCACCACCGATAGCGTGGATGCCTCCAGCACCACCCTGGCGTCTAACGCCACCTCGCTGGGCTCCTTCACCGCAAGCTAAGCGGCAGGCGCGCCCCTCAAGCCCCGTGCGGGATGTCATGACCTGCACGGTACCCTCTCTGAACCCGGTCTTGTGAGTGAGCCGGAGGCAGAGACACACGCCCCGCAACGGACGTAGCGATACGTCCGTGCGGGGCTACGTGTTATATAGGGTGTGTGGCGTCCGGGGTATAAAAGCCGCGGGTGCAAAATAAAACGGTTGTTCCGGTGCGAAGAAGTGCTCTGATACGCAAAATAGGTGACGTTCAGCGAGACATTCAGGGCTGAAACAGGGTACTCTATAGTGTAGTAAAGACTGTTGAACGATCCGAGAGCGATGCGCCGCGCGTGCTGTTCGCCTCGGACAGGATGAAAGAGGGGGTCACGCCATGGGGCGCGGCCGTCAGAAGGCTAAAGCAACAAGGCAGGCTCGGGAGATGAAGTACTTCAGCCCCGAGACCGACTACAGCGCACTCGAGCGCGAGCTCAGCAGCGCGAAGAAAACGAAGTCCTCCGATTCGTCCCGCCGTCGCTATGACGACGAGGACGACTACTCGGCATACGCAGAAAAGTACGCGTCCTACGAGGATGAGGCATAAAGAATACGCGGAATGATTCGGTGCATATCGACCGAACGTATTCGACAGATGATGAACCGGCTTGAGACCCCGCACGGGGTGCTCAGCCGGTTTTTTCGTGCCCGCAGTTTGTGCGGATGCACCCGGGTGGATGCGCGAGGACGGGCAGCCCATGGGGGGGGTAACTGTGCGGAACACAAAGCTAATACACATGTTTATACATAGGTGCGCATATCTCTGCATGGTAATGGGGCATAGTCAGTAATAAAAAAGTTTGAAATGAATAAGCATACATAGCTTCTGCACAGCTTAGTCATGCCTGGCACAGAGAATAGACCAGCATTCTAGAGACATGAACAACGAACAGAACATGACTCAGAACATTGACCAGGCCACCCAGACCGCAGCAGAACAAGCTAACGCAGCGCAAACCGCCGCAGAGCAGAAGCTAGCCAAGAAGAAGCTCACCCGTCGAATCTTCATCGGCGGCGGCCTCGGCGCACTCGCAGTAGTCGGAGGCGGCGCAGGCTGGGCCTACAACCGCTACCTGGCAGAGCACACCGAAATTGAAGACACCACCGCCTACGAGGCGGCAGCAGCTCAGGCGAACGCAAGCGCCTCCGACTCCGCCACCGCAGACCCCACCGAACTGACCGGCGTGAAGGTCAACGGTCAGAGCCTCACCGCTAACGAAGGCTCGATCACCATCACCTCCAACACCACCGGCAGCGGCTCGGATGCGGTCGTCTCCTTCGTAGCAGACATCAAGCTCGACAACGCAACCCTGCTGCGAAGCGCCTTCGCCAACAACAAGTTCGGCCAGAACATTATCGACACCCCCTCGAACATTGCCTCCGAACACAACGGCATCTGGGCGATCAACGGTGACTACTACGGCTTCCGTACAACCGGCATCGTGATCCGAAACGGTGTTGTCTACCGTGACTCCGGCGCTCGCGAGGGTCTCGCCTTCTACCGCGACGGCTCCGTCAAGCTCTACGACGAAACCGCCACCAACGCCCAGACCCTCGTCAGCGAGGGCGTGTGGAACACCCTCTCCTTCGGCCCCGCACTGGTCAAGGACTCCGCAATCGTCGACGGCATCGACAGCGTCGAGGTGGACACCAACTTCGGTAACCACTCCATCCAGGGCAACCAGCCGCGAACCGGCGTGGGCGTGCTCGGCACCAACCACCTGGTCTTCATCGTGGTCGACGGCCGCTCCACCAACTACTCGCGTGGCGTGACCATGCCCGAGTTCGCCCAGATGTTCAAGGACCTCGGCTGCGTCAGCGCCTACAACCTGGACGGTGGTGGCTCCTCCGCCATGGTCTTCAACAATCAGCTGGTCAACCGCCCGCAGGGTGGCACTAAAGAACGTGGCACCAGCGACATCCTCTACATTGCAGGGAGCGCATCGTGATTATCCTGATACCCGCCTATAAGCCGGACCAATCGCTGGTCCGCCTTGCCCGGGCCCTGCGCGAACAGGACCTAGCGCCGAAATCCTCGTGATTGATGATGGATCCGGCAGCACCTACGCACCGATTTTTACCGAACTGCGCATTGACGGCGTGACCGTGCAGACCCACCCCGCCAATAGGGGCAAGGGTGCGGCACTGCGCACCGGCATCGCCTGGGCGAAAGCAAACCGCCCCGGTGAGGTCATCGTCACCGCCGACGCGGACGGCCAGCACCTGCCCCAGGATATCTTCCGTGTGGGTGTGCGCACCGAAACCGCAGCGGCGGCAGATCAGAGGAGCATCATCCTCGGTGTGCGCACCAAGCCCGACCCGAACGCCGGCGAAGAAGGCACCAGGGTTCCGCTGCGCTCCAAAATCGGTAACAGCGCAACCGTAGGCTTCTTCGCCCTGGCGACCGGTGCCCGCGTGGCAGACACCCAGACCGGTCTGCGCGGCTTCACCCCGCAAATCCTGGACTGGTTGCTGCAGATTCCCGGCGATAAGTACGAGTACGAGTTCTCCATGCTGCTGCGCGCAACCCGCGCGGACGTGGACCTAGTGCAGGTGCCCATCGTGAAGGTCTACGAGCCGGGCAACCCGACCAGCCATTTTAGGCCTCTGCAGGACTCGGCGCTGATTTACGCACCGCTGCTCGCCTTCCTGGCTTCGTCTTTCCTGACCGGCTTCCTCGTGGATGCTATCGCCCTGTTCGTCCTGGTGGGCATGGGCGTTCCGCTACTGGCGGCCGTGGTCGGTGCCCGCATCATCTCGGCGCTGACGAACTTCACCGTCAACCGAATGCTCATGCACGACGGAGGCGCACGCCCCTCGGCATCCTCCTCGCTGGTACGTTACGCCGTGCTGGCGGTGGGTATCCTCGCAGCCAATGCGGCTCTGATGGAAGCTTTGACCGGCCTGGGCGCGTCCCTGCTGGTCGCCAAGATCCTGACCGAACTGATTCTGATCCCGATCAGCTTCGCGGTCCAGCGCCGCTGGGTCTTTCTACCCACTCGGTGGCAGGAAAATACGCGAGAGAAGGCAGTGGCAACTCACGCACCCTCGGGTTTGCGTGCGGTGAGCTACGAGTCCGCTCGCATGGAGGCTGCCGGTATCCGTACCGGCGTGCGCGCCTCCCAGGTACGCCCCTAGTTCGCATACCCTGGCGGCCAGTTCACTAGTGGCTAGTTCGCTAGGGGCTACCTACAAAACTTCTCCCACTCGTCAGTCGTGAGGGTGGGTGGGAGATGCAAGCTACCGCACCACAAGCGGCAGCATTCTGTTCACGAAAAGCCCCCGCTGAAAACAACGGGGGCTTTTTGTATGTGGCATCCTTCAGAAACCTATTGGCTCACCGGCTCCCAAAGGATAACGCGCCGATTACTGGCCGGGAATCAGGCCGTGAGCAGTAATCAGGAACGGCGGGTTGTGGTTAACAGCCGGGTTGGTCACGTAACCAACACGTGCCGCACGAGTCGGATGCTTGGGGGCACGCTTCGGCCAGGGCTTCGCAGCAGGGTTCGGGTCTTTCTTGCCCTGCACCATAGCCAGTGCGCTCGCCGCGTTCACAAGGCCGGAGCCGCAAGCGTTCACATCGCAGGTGAGCGGCTTGGAGCTCTGCTTCAGAATCTGCTTTGCGCGCTCAGCGGTCAGTGAGGGATCCACCGACTTCATCAGCGCAATCACGCCAGCAACCTGAGGTGCCGCCATGGAAGTGCCGTCGTACTCGGTGTAGCCTGCGCCGGTGGACACGGTGGTACCCAGATCCACGGTGGACATGATGCTGCTACCGGGGGCGCTCACATCAACAATCTTGCCGTAGTTGGAGAAGTCGCTACGCTTACCCTCCTGGTCGGTAGCGCCCACCACGATCGAGCCGCCGCAGTTAGCCGGAGCGACCTTGGAGGTGTCCTGACCGTCGTTACCAGCTGCAACGACGAGAATCGCGCCGCGCTTGTTCACCTCAGCAATAGCCTTGGAGTAGGTTGCGGGGCAGGTGCCCTCGCCGCCGAGGGAGAGGTTAATGATCTTGGCGGGGTTGGAGTTCGCGGGAACGCCCTCAACGGTGCCGCCGGCTGCCCAAACCATTGCATCCGCAATGTCAGAGTCGTAGCCGCCGCACATGCCCAGGGCACGCACGGGCAGGATCTTGGTGGAGGGTGCCACGCCAACGATACCGCGCTTATTGTTCATAATCGCCGCGATGGAGCCGGCAACGTGGGTGCCGTGCCAGTTCGACTCGCTTGCCTCTGCGTCAGCATCGCAGACGCCCGCTTCTTCCCAGTTGCCCTGGTCGGTCGGGTCGGAGTCGCGGCCGTTGCCGTCACGAGCAATGGAGGGCTCGGTGATGAAGTCGTAGCCGGGCAGGACGTTAGCGTCCAGGTCGGGGTGCTTGACGATGCCGGAGTCAATCACAGCAACGGTCACGCCGGCACCCTGGGTGGTCTTCCACGCTTCGGGGGTAGCCAGACCCTTGGTGCCGTGCAGGTTCCACTGCTGCGGGTAGAGGGTGTCGTTCGGCGCCACAACCTGGTTCGACGCCTGGGCAGCCTGGGCTACCTGAGCGACCTTGGAGTTTGCGGCGGTACGGGTGCGTGCGTTGGAGCGGCGCAGCAGGTCGGGCTCAACCGACGCAACGGAGGGGTTAGAGCTCAGCGCTGCCATGTACTTCTCTGCCTGCTCTGCGGTGAGCTTGGAGGAGAGAGTCACCACGGTTGCCTTCTGGGCGGTGGTGCGTACGTAGTTGGTCTTGATTTTGAAGAGGTCATCGACGCTCTTCACCTCGGAGGTGAGGCCCTGGTAGAGGCCGTCGTTCCAGGTGGCGACCTGGGTGCCTGCGGGGCTTGCCCAGTTGATGCCGCCGGCGTTCAGCGCGCTGTCGGTGTAGGTGATGACGAAGCGGTTGAAGCCTGCCTTCTGCTGTGCGGAGCTGAGGGAGGAAATGGTGGTGTGCGCCTTGGCGCGCTCGGCGCCGTTAGCCTTGGCGGGTGCCGCGAAGGATGCGGGGGCGCCCAGGGTCGTGACGAGTGCTCGCGGCGGTACCCAGGCTCAGAGCGGTGCGTGCGACACCGCGCGCTGAGGGGTGAGTGGTAAAAGACATCGGGGTCCTTTGCGTATGTGAGTGCCGGAAGCGGCAAGTGGGTTGGTCATCCACTCACATAAATGCACCTTCGAGAAAATATTTGCATTCTTTTTGCATATTTGCTTGTGAGGAGCGAATAGAAAAAGAAAATGCACATCACTGCATTGATGTGTATTTTTCTCTAAACCCCGTGCGGGAGTTCATCGGAAGTAGTTTATGTGGTGAGATATCGCTATCCTAGCACCTTTTTTTCTATGTTTGGCGGGGCTAAAACTCGATAGTGTGGCGTAAATAATGAGATTTTTTTCTTTCATGTAAATGCAGATAAAGAAATGCCTAGTCGGAATATTCTCGCGACTTAAAGTAGTGATTTAAGTTTTACTCATCTATGCATAAAATGACCTGCATCACAAAGGTTATTTTATTCATAAAGTAACTGAAAAAGGGTGCTAGAGTATCTCACGGTGCGTACCCGTGCACGCACATTGTGGAACCACTTCACAGCACACACAATGCACCAACACCTCACTCTTCCGTATTCACTCGTACCGAGCACACGCCCTCAACGCGAGACGGCAACGCTACGCCGCATCGTGCGCACCCGGTACCACTCACCTCAAGGACGTCCATGCTTCGCATTGCTCGCCCCTCGCAGGCACGCTCCTCACAGCGTTCCCTGCTGAGCTTCGTCACCGCAACCTGCCTGCTCTCGGCAAGCGTGATCCCCGCCGTGGCGGCACCCACCGCGCAGGCTACCCACGCAACCCAGGCTTCTGTGGCGACACAGGCTTCTAACACCACCCAGTCCGCGCCCGTGGCATACAACCGCTTCATCATCACTTACACCGATGAGGCGAAGAACGCCGCCTCCACCGATGCCACCGCAGATCAGATTGACTGGTCCGCGGCCGCCGGCACCCAGCAGGCAACCTGGAACGACGCACTCTACGCGGGCATCACCTCCGAGGTGCAGAGCATTGACGAGCTGCTGAACATTAAGACCAGCTACGTCCGCTCCACCGCGCTGGATGCCAGCGTGGTCACCACCTCCGCGGAGCTCACCCCCGCTCAGGCCCAGCAGTACATGGACGCCCTGAGCGCGAACTCCCAAGGTCGCCTCCGTGTCGCCAGATATGCGCCGCTACGCCACCGTGGATAACACCTCGGAGACCGTCAAGATCAACGACCCGAAGATGAACCGCATGTGGTCCCTCACCGGTGAGAAGGGCATCTCCGCCCTGGAGGCGTGGGGCACCACCCGCGGCAAGGGTGTGACCGTTGCGGTGCTGGACTCCGGCATTACCGCCCACCCGGACCTGGACGCTAACGTGCTGCCCGGCTATGACTTCATTGCCGAGTCGGCGTTCTCCAACGACGGCGACGGCCGCGACTCCGACCCGACTGACGCCGGCAACTGGACCGTAGACAACCAGTGCTTCACCGGTTCGAAGGCGACCGCCTCCGACTGGCACGGCACCCACGTGGCGGGCACTATCGCCGCTATCGCAAACAACAACGAGGGCATCGCCGGGGTGGCACCCGAGGCGAAGATTGTGCCCGTGCGCGTGCTGGGCGCCTGCGGCGGCTTCGACTCGGACATCACCGACGGCATTATTTGGGCTGCCGGTGGTAGCGTGCGCGGCGTACCGGCGAACCAGAACCCCGCCCAGGTCATTAACATGTCCATCGGTAGCGAGGGCACCTGCACCACCCCGTACCGCCAGGCGATTGCTCAGGCGAATAAGCGCGGCTCCATCGTGGTTGTCGCAGCGGGTAACAATAACTTTGATGCCTCGAAGTCCAGCCCCGGCAACTGTGAGGACGTCATCAACGTTGGCGCAACCGATAAGAACGGCAAGCGCTCCTACTTCTCCAACTACGGCTCCCGCGTGGATGTGAGCGCACCCGGTGGCGACCGCCGCTACTGGGGTGGTGGTATTCTCTCCACCCTCAACGCAGGTAAGACCGCTCCCGGTAAGGCTGACTACGCCGAGTACCAGGGCACTTCCATGGCGGCACCGCATGTTGCCGGTATTGTGGCGCTCATGAAGGCGGTCGACCCGAAGCTGACCTACGCTCAGGCGAAGAAGGTTCTGCAGTCCACCTCTCAGGGCGTTGAGTGCGACCAGTCCGCGTGCGGTTCCGGCATTGTGAATGCGGCGCGTGCGGTTCAGCAGGTCCGCTCCGACCGCGAGGCTGCCGATGCTGCTGCGGCTGAGGCGGCACGCAAGAAGGCTGAGGAGGAGGCCGCACGTAAGAAGGCAGCTGAAGAGGCAGCCCGCAAGAAGGCTGAAGAGGACGCCAAGCGTCAGCAGGCCCCCGCGCCTAAGGTAACTCCGGCACCTAAGGCTAGCCGACCGGTCACTCGCCCGTCCCGCCCGGTGACTCGCCCGTCCCGCCCGGTGACTCGCCCCTCCTACCCGTCGCGTCCGCGTTACGGTCACACTCCGCGTTACCGCTCCTGGTACGGTGCTTCCGCGAACACCTACCCGAGCAGCGGTTACCCGAATAATGGCTACCTGGGCTTCGCGACCGGTAATCACCGCTAGTTATCTCCACTAGCCGAACCTCGTTGTAGACGTGAAAAGCCCCCGATGATTTCTTTCATCGGGGGCTTCGCTATGCGCTGTCGGATGGGTCTGGTACGGCGTCCGTAGCGGATAGTTTATTGCTCATTGACCTCGCGGGGCTTCTGCGCGGGGTTGGTGACCAGCGGCTCGTCCTGGGTGATGGGTTCGGCGTCACCGTTCAGGTCATAGACCTGGGCATCTTCGGGGATTTCCATCGCGGGGGCGCCGGGAATCCGGTCGTCAGGAATCTGGCTGTAGCCGTCGGCGAGGTTCTGCTCATGGGTGCCAGCCGCCTGCGCGGATGCTGCAGCGGTTGCCTCAGCCTCGCCTGCACCGTCGGCAATCTTTTCCTTAGAAGCGCCAGCGCTCAAACCCTTGATGATGACCTTGCGCGGCGGGCGCTGGAAGGCAAGTTTGCCGTTAGCGTCCAGGTTTCCCGCCTTTTTAGCCAGGTTGAAGCTGTTGATAATGCCTCGGCTACAGAAATACTTATCGCACTTGATGCGGTTTCCCCCCGCGAGGGTGAACGCCTCCTCAACCTGCTTGGTGGTTATGGAAGTGCCATTGACCAGCTGCTGCGCCAGCAGAGCGGAGACGTGCGGTGCGGCCATGGAGGTGCCGCTCTCGTAGTCGTAGCTGAACTTGGTGTTATCCGGGCGGTCGAGGCTGTTCATGGACAGGGTGAGGATGTTCTCACCCGGTGCCGAGATGTTGACCCTCGTACCGTAGTTCGAGAACGATGCTCGCGTGCCAGCCTTGGTGGTTGCGCCAACGGTGATGACGCCCCTGCAGTTGGCGGGTGCGTACTTGGAGGCTTCCGTGTTGCCGTTACCCGCTGCGGCGACCACGAGTGCGCCCTTGGAACGGGCAATGTCGATGGCGCGCTGGTACGCGGCGGGGCAGGTGCCCACAGTGCCTAGAGACATGTTGATGATCTTGGCGGGGTAGGTGTTATCCGGTACTCCGTCAACGTGTCCGCCGGCAGCCCAGATGATGGCGTCGGCAATGTCGGAGGTGCGGCCACCGCATCGACCCAGCACGCGCACGGGCTGCACGCGGGCAAGATCGGCGGTACCAACAATGCCCATACCGTTGCCGCCGCGGGCGCCGATAATGCCGGCAACGCTGGTGCCGTGCCAGGTGGAAGTATGAGCGTTCGCCTGGTCCTTGCAGAGGTTGTAGGGCGCGTAGTCGCCTTCATCCCTGGGGTTGGGGTCGCGGCCGTCGCCGTCGCGGGCGCTGAGGGGGTCGCTGATGAAGTCGTAGCCGTTTGCCATGCCGGTGACCAGGTCGGGGTGCGGTACGTAGCCGGTGTCGAGTACGGCGACCTTGACGTGGGCGCCGCGGCGCAGGCGTGCGTTACCGGTGTTCTGGACGCCGGTGGTGGGGTTGGTGAGGTTCCACTGCTTGCTGTACTGCGGGTCGTTGTACGTGAAGGTGACGTCCTGGAGATAGGCGGGGTGGTTGATGTAGTCGGGTTCTACGGAGGCTACATCCGGGTCGGAGGCGACCTTCTCCATGAACTCCTTCGCCTGGTACTTGTTCAGGCTCTTGGAGGTCTGAATGACGGCGTCATCGGTGGAGGTGTTGCGCAAGAATTTAACGTCGACGTTCAGCTCTTCGCTGACGATTCCGACGGTGTCCATGATGTCGTCAACGATGCCGCGGATAGCGTCCCAGTCGCCGTCGCGCTGCAGCTTACGCTGCTTGGCTTCGTTGGTGTAGGTGACGATGAAGCGGTCGAACGCCTGCTGAGGGAGCGTACCCGGGGCTGCCGCAGCGGGGGTGTTAGGGCGTGCCGCGCCGTTGCGCATGAGGCTGAACGGGCTGGCGGGGCCTTCAATCTGGGGTGCCGCCTGGGCTGCTGCCAGGATGGCTTCGTCGCTGGGTGCCTGCGCGAGGACTGCGGGCAGGTCGCCTCCGAAGAGGAGCGCACCGGCGGCGAGCAGGCTCATGGCTGCGTGTGCGGGGCGCTTGCGGCGGCGGTTATCGGCGCCGGGGTTATCGGGGCGCTGGTTATCGGGACAGCGGCGAGGAGGTGTTTCGGTGCGCTGCGCGCCGAAGTATGGAAGCCTCATCTGGTTCTCCTGATGTAGGTGTGTTGGTGTGGACTGTGTGAAGTGTACGGGTGCGTTCCGTCCATGTTTGGTTTGTTGTTACGGGGCGGCAAAGGGGTCTGTTTTTGGGCGCGCTGAAGTAATGAATGGGGTGAGGGAATAGTATTTCTTTGACCCTTTTTCGTCCCGGAAGAACTCATTTTGGACGGTGTGCAACGTACATTTCTAAGGTATCACTTCAGGGTGAGCTTTAGGGATTTTTAAAGCATTTTTCGCGGGTTAATGTGCAGAAAATCAACCCGTACAGGCTGAATAGTGCCTAATCATTAAGGGTTTATGCAAGTGAAACTTGAAGGTTTAGGTGTGCGAGGTGAACTGCATGGCGCCCCTTGAGGGGTGGGTGATAAGTAAATGTTTTAACACTGTGGTGTAAGCACTGAAATGCATTAAAAATGTGGTTGATATTAAAAGATAAAAACCAACCGAAATGCGCGTGAAATTAAATAAAAAGCTGGTGGCGCTCATAGCTGGCAGCGCTGACGGCACACCCTGCCGGCAGACACACAAAAGACCGGGGCGGCCACCGCATGGTGACCGCCCCGGCCTATAGACTCATCAGCACCAGCAAACTAGCGCTCGCTGTCTACTGGAGAAAGCGTCCTTAGGAAGCGTAGGAGCCCAGCAGGCGAACCGCGCCGCCGTCCACGCCCTTAGCGCCCTGAACGTAATCGGGGTTGTTAGCCTCGGGCTCGCCGGCGGCAACAACGTCACCCATAATCCAGGAGGGGATGCCGCGGTCGTTCAGGCGCTTGGTAGCAGCCTCAGCCACGGAGGGGTCAACGATAGCGATCATGCCCACGCCCAGGTTCAGGGTGCGCTCCAGGTCGGCAAGGGGCACGTTGCCCAGCGAACCGATCAGGGAGAAGATTGCGGGAATCTGCCAGGTGGAGCGGTCCACTCGACCCTCCAGGCCCTGGGGCAGAACGCGAGCCAGGTTAGCAGCCAGGCCGCCGCCGGTCACGTGGGAGAAGCCGCGCACACCGCTGCCGGTGGTGCCGTCTTCGCCGTTGACGGGGAATGCCGCCGCCAAATCCAGGCAGTCTGCCGCGTACACGCGGGTGGGTTCGAGCAGCTCTTCACCGATGGTGCGGCCCAGCTCGTCTACCTGGCGCTCCAGACCCCAACCGGCAACGTTCAGGACCTTGCGGACCAGGGAGTAGCCGTTGGAGTGAATACCGGAGGAAGCCATAGCAATCAGCACGTCACCCTCACGCACGCGCTCGGGGCCGAGCAGCTCGTCTGCCTCAACCAGACCGGTTGCTGCGCCCGCAACGTCGTACTCGTCCTCTGCGAGCAGGCCGGGGTGCTCGGCGGTTTCGCCGCCAACCAGGGCGGTACCAGCCTGTGCACACGCGCCAGCGATACCGCGCACAATGTCAGCGATACGTTCGGGAACGACCTTGCCGGTGGCAATGTAGTCGGTCATGAACAGCGGCTTCGCACCGCACACGACGATGTCGTCCACGACCATGCCGACCAGGTCGTAACCGATGGTGTCGTGAATATCCAGTGCCTGCGCAATAGCGACCTTGGTGCCCACACCGTCGGTGGAGGTAGCCAGGTAGGGCTTGCGGTACTTGACGAGCTCGGAGACGTCGTACAGGCCCGCGAAGCCGCCCACGCCACCAACGACGGAGGAGTTGTGGGTCGCCTTGATAGCACCCTTCATCAGCTCAACGGCGCGATCGCCAGCCTCTACGTCAACACCTGCGCTTGCGTAGGTTACGGTGGTGGTGTTCTCGCTCATTAGGATTCCTTCGGGGTAGTGGTAGCGGAGGAGTTTGCGGGGGTGCGGTCCTGCTCGGTGAGCAGTGCCTCGAGGTCGGCGTCGGGGCCGGGGTTGCACATGCCCATGCCGGCGTCGTCTGGGGCAATCTGAACTGCGGAGGGGTCGAACTTCGTTTCGAGAGTTTCGGTTCCTTCGCGGGTTTCAATGGAGACAGCCTCGGCGTGCTCGGGCTTGGAAGGGACGGGACGTTCCACGGTCACCTCAGCAGCCTTACCGGCGAGGGGGCCGCCCTTGCCCTTCTCCTCGGAGTCGAAGAGGGACTTGCCGCGTCGTTCCTCGCTGGGCAGCTCAATCGGGTACTCGCCGGTGAAGCATGCGGTACACATGTTTTCGGCGGGCTGCTCGGTGGCTGCCATCATGCCGTCCTGGGAGATGAAGCCGAGCGAGTCGGCGCCCAGGGAGGAGGCGATTTCGTCCACGGACAGGCCGTTAGCGATCAGCTCCGCACGGGAGGCGAAGTCAATACCGTAGAAGCAGGGCCACTTCACGGGCGGGGAGGAGATGCGCACATGCACTTCCTTCGCGCCGGCTTCGCGGAGCATGCGCACGAGGGCGCGCTGGGTGTTACCGCGAACGATGGAGTCGTCAATGACGACGAGGCGCTTGCCCGCAACCACGGACTTGAGCGGGTTCAGCTTCAGACGGATACCGAGCTGGCGAATCGTCTGCGAAGGCTGAATGAAGGTTCGACCCACGTAAGCGTTCTTGACCAGGCCGTTACCGTAAGGAATACCGGACTCTTCGGCGTAACCGATAGCGGCAGGAACACCGGATTCGGGGGTGGGCATAACCAGATCAGCTTCAACAGCGTGCTCACGAGCGAGCTGACGGCCCATTTCTACGCGGGATTCGTAGACGCTACGACCGGAGATGGTGGTGTCCGGGCGAGCGAGGTAAACGTACTCGAAGACGCAACCTGCGGGCTTAGCCTCAGCGAAGCGCTGGGAACGCAGACCGTTCTCGTCAATGGTGAGGAATTCGCCGGGCTCAACTTCACGCACGAAGGACGCGCCGACAATATCAAGTGCCGCGGTTTCGGATGCGACAACCCAGCCGCGCTCCAGGCGACCGAGTACGAGGGGACGAACGCCCTGCGGGTCGCGTGCGGCGTAGAGGGTGTGCTCATCCATGAAGGTGAGGCAGAAAGCACCGCGTAGGGTCGGCAGCAGGTCGAGTGCTGCTTCTTCGAGGGAATCGAAATCGTGCTCCGCCAGCAGGGCGGTGACGAGTGCGGTGTCGGTGGTGTTGCCCTGGGCGAGTTCGCCGTGCTTGGGGGGCTTGCCGCCGTTCTTTTCAATCAGACGCTCGTAGAGATCAGCCGAGTTGGTGAGGTTACCGTTGTGCGCCAGACAGAGCGTGCCGTGCGGGGTGGTACCGAGAGTCGGCTGTGCGTTAGCCCAGTGGGATGCGCCGGTGGTGGAGTATCGGGCGTGGCCGATAGCGTGGTCGCCGGGCATGGAGCTGAGGGTGGCTTCGTCAAAGACCTGGGAGACGAGTCCCATATCTTTGTACACGTGGATGCGTTTGCCGTTACTGGTTGCGATACCTGCTGATTCCTGGCCGCGGTGCTGGAGTGCGTACAGGCCGTAGTAGGTTAGCTTTGCCACGTCCTCGCCGGGTGCCCAGACACCGAAGACGCCGCAGGCGTCCTTGGGGCCGTGGTCAATCGGATCGAGGTCGTGAGTGAGTTTTCCGTCGGGGCGAATCAATTCACTTCTTTTCGACGTTGGGACTGCGGATGCGTCTGCGCAGGCGCAAGATTGGGGCGTGTTGCCGCACTCACACCTGCCTGCGTGTGCCATAGCATACACCAGACCCTTAAAAGTGTACCGGGTTTCAGAGACGCTGTGGTGAAGGATACGCTAAATACCTCAGGATGGACGACTAGAACGGGCAACGAACACGCCAAATCACGAAACTGTGTGGGCTAGCGGGCTCGTAGCTTGCGGGCTTGTAGCAAATTCTAGAAGAGCGGCAACAAGCCCGAAAGGTCACTGCGCTCGCCCGAGGCATCCAACGCACCGGCACTCACCGCCTGCGCCCACGAACAGATCCCCAGCACCAGCGCCGCCCATACGAACGGGCGCGCCTCCACCACGGACGGGGGAGTGCCACGCGTATGGCGAGGACCCGCCACGCACTGAGTCACGCCCAGCGGGGGTACGCGCACCTCCACACTATTGCCGGGGGCGAGGGTCGCAAGCTCCTCCAGGGTGAAACGCACGAAGGTTGCACGCACCGAGCGGGGGAGCGCGGCAAATGCCTGCTCCACCCCGGCACTGTTCAGCAGGTAGCTGTTCAGCAGGTACTCGCCTCGGGCATGCGAATCTGCGGGCTCGCCGGTTGCCGCACACTGCGCCTCAAAGAAGGCACGCACTTCGCGTACCGCCGCCATGCCCGCTTCCTCGCTAGTCTTACGCCGAATCGCCACGACTAGCCCTCTTCCTGGGCGTTCTCTTCGGGGTCGCCGGGAGTCGGATCCTCGCGGGTGAAAAGCTCCGCATGTAAAAGCTCCGCATGTACGCGCAGCTCGCCCACCTCAACCGGCTTGCCGTCCACGTAGCCGCCGGTCACCGGGTGAACCACCAGCGCGAGTAGGCGCTCGCATTCTTCAGTGCTCAGGTAGCCACCGGCAGCGAGAGCGTGCAGAGCCACGGCGTACATGGCGCGGTGCGAACCGTCGCTCATCTTCACCACCACGGACGCGCCCGAACGCAGACCAATGCAGAGCACGCCCTCCGCGCCGCCCTTGACGATTGCATCCAGCTCTTCGCTGAGCACGGTGTCGGGGGAGCCGGGCGCCTGAATCAGCTCGGGGTAATCCACCATGGCGGTCGCGACCGTGGAGGCGCGCGCATCCGCCCCGAGGTTGCGGATTGCCGAGCCGAGGGTCGAGTAGGCGCGTGCGGCACCCAGCAGGGAGACGGCGTGCACGGGGGCGCCGCAGCCGTCAACGCCGATGGCGGCTACCGGCTCGCCGGTGAACGCCTCAATTTCTTCGGTGATGACCTGCTGCAGCGGGTGTGCGGGGTCGAGGTAGTTGTGCAGGGTCCAGTTCTGCGCGCCCTCTTCGAGGTCGCCGCGCTCAAGCTTGGCGGTGCACGCCCACAGGAATGCGGCGTGCTTGCCGGAGCAGGGGTGCGCCAGGGCGGTAGCGGCGAGGTTCGCCTGGGTCATTGCCTGGCGTGCCTGCTGATCGGAGGGGAGCGTGGGCTTGAGCGCCAGGTGTGCCGGGGTGAGCGGGTTGGTATCGGTGCTGCCCTGGGTGAGTACGTCTGCACGGCGCGCATCTGCTCGAAGGTACCGCGGTGCGAACCGCAGGCGATGGCGACCTGGGAGCCGCGCAGGGGTGCGCCCGCCTTCATAGATCCGATGGCCTGCAGGGGCTTGGCGGCGGAGCGCAGGTAGAAGGGCTCGTGAATATCGCCGAGGGCTAGCTGTATATCGCCGTCGGGGCCCAGCAGGATGAGGCGGCCGCGGTGGCGTGCTTCAACAAGGTTGTTGCGGGTGAGCTGCGCGAGTTCTACGTCGAAGGCGCTGCTCTGGCAGGTGGTGTGAGTGGTTGCCTGTGGGGTGGTGCTGTTGGTCATTCTTCTAGTTTAAGCGGGGCGTGCGGCTTGACCCTATTCGCGCTCGGTGGCGCGGAGGTGAGTGTGGGGCTGGCATGCCCCGATATGCAGTCTGAGAACGGGCGTAATGCATCCGGTAGGAAATTGCTGCAGCCCAGGGACCCCTATATCTATGCGAAACTAGTTAGACGCGATCCGGTACGAGTATGCATCCTCAGCGCCCCTCACCGCCCAACTTACTCTTGAACGGTGAGCGGCAAACCATGTACAAACCATGTAAAGGAGTACATCCATGGCAGAGCAGAACAACACCTCCGCACAGAACACCTCCCCCCAAGGGCGGTGTGGGCGTGGATTCTGAATTCCACGCAAAGTTCTTCCCCATCCTGGCTCGCGTTGCTTCTGTGACCGCAGTGCTCATGTATGTGTTCTACTTCCCGCAGATTATCGGTAACCTGAACGGTCACAAGGGTGACTGGATTCAGCCTCTGGTTGCTGCCGTAAACTGCACCCTATGGTTGCTGTACGGCCTGTGGCGTCCCAAGAAGGACATTCCGATTATCATCGCGAACGCTCCCGGTATTGTCTTCGGTAGCCTGGCTGCTATTACCGCCCTCATCTAAGGTTTAGCTTGATTCGGTAGCTTTGGTTACCGAGCTGTGCGGCTCTTCTCTAGCGTGCATTCGTGCGAATGTGCCGCTACATGAGAAGAGCCGCATTTTTAGTGCGCTCAGCTCACATTTAGTGTGATAGCGGGTACCCTGAATAGCATGAAGGTTTTGGTACTGGGCCCCGGCGGCCGCGAACACGCAATTATTCGAGCGCTTCTGCGCGACCCTGAGGTAACCGAGGTGCACAGCGCCCCCGGCAACGCCGGTATTGCCCAGGATGTTCCCGTCCACGCAATTGATGCGAATGACCCCGCCCAGGCAACCGCCCTGGCACGCGAACTGAACGCCGACCTGGTCGTTATTGGCCCGGAGGCGCCCCTCGTCGCAGGTGTCTCCGACGCGTTGCGTGAGGCGGGCTTTGACGTTTTCGGCCCCTCCGCAGGCTGCCGCACAGCTGGAAGGCTCCAAGGCTTTCGCTAAGCAGGTCATGGAAGAGGCTTCCGTGCCGACCGCCCGCGCCTACGTGGCAACGAACGCCGATGAAGCGCAGGCGGCACTGGACGAGTTCGGCGCACCCTACGTGGTGAAGGACGACGGCCTGGCTGCCGGTAAGGGCGTTGTGGTGACCGAGGACCGCACCGCGGCACTGGAGCACGCTCAGGTTTGCTTCAACGCTGGCGGCACCGTGGTCATTGAAGAGTTCCTGGACGGCCCCGAGGTGTCCCTCTTCGTCATTTCTGACGGTAAGAACGTTCTGCCGCTGTCCCCGGCGCAGGACTTCAAGCGCATTTTCGACAACGATGAGGGCCCGAACACCGGCGGTATGGGCGCCTACACCCCGCTTCCCTGGCTGCCCGAGGGCTTCGTGCAGGAGGTCGTGGAGAAGGTGGCACGCCCGACCGTGGCTCGCATGGCTGAGCGCGGCACCCCGTTCGTGGGCGTACTCTTCTGCGGCCTGGCGGTGACCAGCCGCGGCGTGCGCGTTATCGAGTTCAACGCCCGCTTTGGTGACCCGGAAACCCAGGCGGTTCTGGCGCGTCTGCGCACCCCGCTGGGCCAGCTGCTGCGTGCGGCTGCTCGCGGTGAAATTTCTGAGGGTACCGAACTGGATTGGGATCCCCGCACCGCAGTGGACGTGGTCATGGCTGCCGAGAACTACCCGGACACTCCCCGCAAGGGTGACGTCATCTCCGGTCTGGACGAGGCGAACGCGCTGGAGGGCGTGCACGTGATTCACGCGGGCACTGTCGCATCCGAGGAGGGTGTGTTGACCGCTGGCGGTCGTGTGCTGGCTGTTGTTGCTCTCGGTGACGACCTGGCTGCCGCCCGTAACGCCGCCTATGAGGGTGTTCGCGCTATCTCCTGGGCTGGCGCGCAGTACCGTAAGGACATTGCGCTGAAGGCTGTGGAGAACCGCATCCAGATTCCCGCCCCGCGCGGCTAAAACCTTAGTGTGACCGGCTTCCCCACTTGAGGGTGGGGGAGCCGGTCGCTTCTTTGCCTCGAGATTGTGCCGTATTGATGACTGCTTGGCACTATCGGGAGCCGTGCCTGTCGCGGTATTGTAATTACACAGACTTTTTGCATCCACATCACACCACCTCATCAGGAGAAATTCTCATGACCTCTCGTTCTAACCCCCTGGAAATCCCGGGCTGGACTCACATTTATTCCGGTAAGGTCCGCGACCTGTACGTTCCGAATGAGGAACGTTTTGACGCTACCGGCTTGACTGTCAATGATGACGCTGAGCTGCGTGCCGGTTCGGTCATGGTTGTTGCCTCGGACCGTATTAGCGCTTTTGACCGTATTCTGCCCACCGAAATCCCGGATAAGGGCAAGATTCTGACTCAGATGTCCCTGTGGTGGTTTGAGCAGCTCAAGCAGGTTCCGAACCACGTGCTGTCCACCGACGTTCCGGATGTTGTGGCTGGTCGCGCAATGATTTGCCGTTCGCTGAACATGTTCCCGGTGGAGTGCATTGTGCGCGGTTACCTGACCGGTTCGGGCTTGGCAGCGTATAACGAGACCGGTGAGATTGCTGGTGTGAAGCTGCCTGCGGGTCTGGTGGATGGTTCCCGCCTGGACACCCCGATTTTCACTCCGACCGGTAAGGCCGAGGTGGGTGAGCACGATGAGCTGGTGACCCGTGAGGAGCTGTACGCTGAGGTGGGTCAGCCGGTGGGTGAGCGCCTGGAGGAGCTGAGCCTGAGCCTGTACACCACCGCGGAGAAGATTGCTCGCGAGCAGGGCATTATTCTGGCGGATACCAAGATGGAGTTCGGTACCGATTCGTACCGCGGCGAGATCACCCTGGGTGATGAGGTGCTGACCCCGGACTCTTCGCGTTTCTGGGATGCGACCCAGTACGAGCCGGGCCGTGCGCAGCCGAGCTTCGATAAGCAGTATGTGCGTGACTGGCTGCGTTCCCCGGAGGCGGGTTGGGACGGTTCGGATAATGTGCCGCACCTGCCTGAGGAGGTTGTGGAGAAGACTCGTGCCCGTTACGTTGAGGCGTATGAGCGTCTGACCGGCACGAAGTTCTAAACCGAATATTCGGGCTCAATAAGTCTTTGAGATAGCTAAAGGGCGGTGCCCCGGAAGGTCATTCTTCCGGGGCACCGCCCTTTAGCGCTGGGCACTTATTGCAGGAGCTCAAGCGGCTGAACCTTCGTTGCCGCGTAGGCGGGCAATGCGCCCGCCACGATACCCACAGCCAAGCCGAGGAAAGGAATCCCTAGGATAAGGGGTGGCAGAGATAGCGCCCATCCGTTGAGAAGGCACACAACCCAGGAACCGAGAACACCGAGGATGAAGCCTCCAAGAGCGCCTAAGGCCCCGAGGAGGGCTGCCTCCGCCAGGAAGCTCACCGCCACATCTCGCCGTCCCAGCCCTAATGCACGGTTAATGCCGATTTCCCGGCGGCGTTCCCAGACCGAAATCTGCATGGTCATCACAATGCCGAAGCTTGTCGAGACGATAAGAACCACCAGGATGATGGTCGTAAGAGCTCGACTGTCCTTCGTCAAGGAAGCACGAAGAGTCACCGGTGAAGGTGGAATCTCAATGTTTGTATCAACGGGGGTGCGTTGCGGATCGAGCACCTGCTTGAGCTGTTCCGCGACCGTATCTGCGCTTCCTGGATTCACGATGATGTCCATACCGCGTTGCAGGGTGTGGGCTTGCGGCAAGAAAGTGGAGGTAGTCGGCAGAATAAGAGCGCTACTGAGAGCAGCGTTTTTGCCACCGTCACGGATAATACCGAGCACATAGGCTCGCATTCCGTTGACCTCAATTATGTTCCGCCCGGGCTCAGTACTGACCCCCAGCTCCTTCGCGAGGGCAACACCCAGATAGACGGTAGGCTCACCGGGGCGCTCGCGGGCAGGCTCCGCAAAGTGCCCTTCGACAATGTGTGCACCTCGTGCTTTCAAACCTGCCTCTGAAACGACTGCAAGGGGCGTTTGCTGGCCCTCATACCCCGGCCTGTTGACTTGTGGACGCGTCGTCTGCGTATCTACGGTGACTGTACCGGCAGCTTTAACCTCTGGAATTTGGTTAACGCGCCAGAGTAGTTCTTCCTCCGGTATATCCCAGGTCTGCGGCTGGAGGCGCACACCGAGCCGGGTGGAATCGTAACTGGCCAGCTGAGAGCTCGTATTGAGCGCCGATGACTCACTGACACCCACCAGCATGATGATGGTGGTTGTTCCCGCGAGCATCGCCAATACTGTGAGCAGGTTGCGGCGCCAACGGCGGACAACTGCAAGGAGAGCGTAGTGAAGGTTGTTCCTTAGCATCTATCCTCCCCTGACAACGGGTTCTTTGAGCGTTTGGTGGGCCGGTTCTTCGGGACGAGTGAGTTCGGGGCTAACGAGCATCCCATCGACCATGTGTAGCTGCCGGTCGCAGCGAGCCGCAATATCGGGCTCATGGGTGATGATGACCAGGCTTTGCTTTTCCGCACGGCCGGCGAGGAGCAAATCCAACACCTTGTGAGAGTTTTCAGTGTCGAGGTTTCCTGTAGGCTCATCGCACAGCAGGATACGCGGGGCGCAGGCTAACGCACGCGCAACCGCGACTCTTTGCTGTTCACCACCGGACATATTGCGTGGAAGAACATCCACGCGGTGCCCCAAACCCACCTGCTCGAGTGCCTGCAACGCACGCTGATGCGCCTGACGCCCCGGTACACCGCGCATCCGGAGGGTATGAGAAATGTTCTCGGTGGCGTTCAGATGAGCAATGAGGTGGTACGCCTGGAAAACGAAGGCAATATGCTCACGGCGCGCCACAGTTCGTTCGGCATCGCTGGCGGTGCCCATGTTTTGGCCCAATATTTTCAGCTCACCCTCAGAGGGCTGATCGAGTAGCCCGATGATAGAGAGGAGCGTAGATTTTCCGCTTCCGGAGGCGCCGGTAATGGCCACCGATTCGCCTTCATGAATGCTGAGGGTCGCGTTTTTGAGCGCCCAGGTGGCGGGCGGGAAGAAACGCGCAATATTGTGGCACTCGATATTAGGTTTTGAGGCGGTAGCGCTTGCGGGGAAGACGCGTTCTGTCTCGTGATGAGGCATTTTAGCGCTCCTTCAGCTTTACGACGGTGCCTGCCTTGAGTTCTGCAGCGGGGTTGACGAGCTCGCAGATTCCGGCGGAGCACACACCGAGGGTGACGGGAACGCTCTGACCGTTATCCAGGGTGATGGAGTGCGTTCCGTTTTCTTCGGTTTTGACGGCTGCTTCGAGCACCGCGAGGGCGTTTTCAGCGCCTCGGTTGAGGGTGACGGTTGCTTGAAAACGTGTTGATGCCGTCGTATTTTCCGGCAAGTCGATTGTGATGGGGTAGCGTTTCCGCGCGGTAGCTCCCGGTGCGGAGGTATCGCTATTAGGTCGCGCGCTGTTCTGAACACCGTTGGAGGCACCTGCGTTAGCGCCGCCGTCAGCGTTAGTTGAGCCTTCGGGTGTGAGGGCGGCGCCCAGGGTGCCTTCGAGCGGGTTTCCGTTATCGCTAAGAATCTGGACCTTCTGGCCCTCAGCGAGTTCATTGCTGAGAGCGCTACCGTCCGCAGAGAGTATCAGACGGTACCCACCCGCGGATAGGGTGCACAGTGCCGGAGTTGAGGTTTGGCCTTTGGTGCCGCAGCTGTTGTCTACGGTGTATTCGTTACCTTCAGCGAAGAGGTATTCAGAAAGCGGCAGGGCGGTGTTGTAGCGTCCTTCTTCGGTTCGGTCAGTATCCCCAGGAGGGTAGTAGCCTCGGTCGAGGTAGAAACGGTAGACAGCGTTGGCGGTTGCTTCGCCGTAGTTTCCTTCCTCATCCCAGATGCTGTAACCGAGCGATTCTAGAGCTTCTTGGAGCTGTTTAACGTCATCGCCGCGTGCGCCTACGGCAAGGTCGCGGTAGGCGGGGATGCTACCTTTGAACGCAATGATGGGACGTTCGTTGATAGTGGTGATAATTGATCCATTACCCAGCTGGGTACCCGCTTTGGCGCCGTCCCTGGTCACCACTCCTTGAGGGGTTCCCACGGTGTAGCTTCGGGCGGGTGACACGCTGACTTCTCCCGAATAGGTGCGGGTAACAGTCTGCGTGCTGATTCGGGTTGTTAGTTGCGCGGCGCGGGACGGCTGCGCATTGGATTCGACATTGGTGCGTAGCCCCGTGTTGAGCGCGTAGATGGAGAACCCGCCGGTGATGACGAGCAGGATGACGAGCACCGGAACCAGGTAGGCGCGTATGGTTGCCGTCGTGGCGGCGCGGCGGGGGTTTTCTGAACTCTGCTGCGTGTTCATGGGTTCACCTTTCTGCGGTGAAATATGGGGCGGGACTAAAGGTGATTGCTGAGGGAAACAACGTGGCGGGGACTGAATAAAGGGGTGTATCCTCTGCTCTCATCCGCGGGTGAAAGCGGTTGAGAGCAGAGGACCGGTAGAAAATTCTCGCTAGAAAATGTCCAACAAGGAATCAGCGTTTACTGGTTGCCGTCGGCTAGTTGCCGTTGACTAGAGCTGCGGCGCGCTCCTGTGCCTGACGCTCGATATCGCGTACTTCAAGGATGAGCGGCTCATGCTCATTGAGCCAGGTCGCGGCCTTTTCGTAGTAGATATTCTGTGCCTTAGTCAGGATTCCAGTGGATTTCTGGCAGTTGTAGTCGGCGTGAGCTAGGGATTGCTCTTCCGCATTGGCGGCGGCATTGGCTGCCTTGTACTTACCCCAGGTTTTCTCTGCGTAGCTGGGAGCATCTCCGAAGTGCTGGATATCTGCGTATCCGCTTTCTTTCATGCATGCACCGTAGGTGGTGTCATCGCGGTAGTATTTCCCCATTTCTTCTACCGCGTTGTTCTTGGATCCGCCCGTGATGAGTTCGTTACTGAAGTTGATGTACTTGAGGTAGTTTTCTGCTGAGCCAAAGACAGCCTCTGCCGCACGTCCCAGGCATGAATCTGTTGCCATGCCGAATTGGGCGCCGTTACTCATCGTGATGGTGACGGTCTTGCTGTCTGCGGCTTGGGGGTCGCCTTGGAACGCCTTCCGATATGCCGGGTTTCCATCGCGGGTGCATTGCTGGAGCTAGCGTTGCCCTGCCGGGTGGACGAGTATCCTTGGGCGACCGCTTCTTCGTTGGCGAAGTGGGCGCCACTCATCGCAAGTTCATGAACGGAGGAGCCGTCAATAATGTTCTGGCTACCGGAGTAGGTGAAGGACTTCTCGCTCATGCACTTTTTGACCTCGTTAACGAGGGCCACGTTAATATCCGGGGAGGGATTCTCGTAGCTTGCCAGGACATTGCGAATGTCTTGCTTAACTTCAACGGTGGTGGAGCAACTCGATACGCCTAGGCAACAGGCAATACCGATAAGGGCGAGGGGTGCGAAGGGCTTCTTTGCCATGGACTTCACCTTTCTCAAGCATCATTGATGGGCGAGAATCGGCAGTGATACGGGCGTATCGTGGATGCTATCTACAGACCTGTTATATGGTGTGAACCTGCGTTTTGTGGAGTAGAAGCGTAGTGAGCCGATTACTAACATGATAGAGTGCTACCCCCCCCGTACAACAGATATACAACATATATTTATGACGTATAGCACCTATAAGAATGCATGTAATAGGGCTTATGAGTTAAAGGGCGGGGCCCCGGAAGGTCATTCTTCCGGGGCACCGCCCTTTAGCTATGCGGGGTTATGAGGTTGAGGGGCGAATCCTAGCCAGCGTGCGTGTTTTCATCGTGTACGTTCGCGTGGCACAAATCCTCGTGCAGAATATCCCGCGCCGGATGCAACCGCGCCCGCTCCTCCGCAGCACGGTCAGACAGCGAATAAAACCACGTAATATGCTCGCACACCCGCTCATAGGCCGCCTGCTCATCGTGAGAAGCGATCGCCTCAATAATGCCGTAATGCTGCTGCTGCAACGTGCGCTTGACCGCCTCCCAATCCTTCAAGAAAGGAACCGCCTCCTGCACATAACTCATCGTCGCCATGTGCAAAGAGTCAATCACCGTATCAAGCACAATATTGCCGCCAAGCTTCGACAGCTCATAATGAAAACGCGTATCGCAGAAATGGAAACGCTCATCGCTGATCTGCTCATCCATCTCCGCCAGATGCACGCGCGCCCGCTCCAACGCTGCTTCACGCTCCGGGGTGTCCGGCGCTGCCGCTGCCGCACGGGCGGCGGGGCCCTCCAACAGCAGGCGGGTTGAGACAACATCCTTCACCGGCAGGCTACGGGTCGCAATGTGCATGCGCAACGCCCAGCTGAGCGCATCCGACGGCTCCGAAATGATAATCGCACCCGACTTCGGGCCCGAACCGGTGCTGGAACGAATCAGACCCAGCGCGTTCAAAACCCTCAAACCCTCACGGACCGAGGGGCGGGAAATGCCGTGTCGTGCGGCAAGCTCACGTTCGGAAGGGAGCTTATCGCCCACACGCAACTCACCCAGGCGCAGGCGCCGCTCAAAGGTCTCCAGGATGATGCTGTAGCTGCGGTCCGCTAGAATCGGCTGGCGCTCAACCGCAGGGGGCGCCTCAGCAGGCTGGGTGTCGTCAAAAGAACGAGGCATACTCTCTCCTGATAACGAGGCGGATAACGAAAAGAAGTCTCGACTCAGCATGTTCTCCCAAACTATTGGGGCAACCTATCGAGTCATAAGGGGCATAAAAAGCGGGGCGGCGATACCGGAAAGGTACGCCGCCCCGCTGTGGCCTCCGGTCAAACCGGGGCGAATGTCCTACTGTTCGTGAAGCGGATGCTTCAGGAACTCTCTAAAACCTGAGCTTCAGATTAGGGAATCATGAAGGACAGCACGTTGGTCTGCAGGAAGACCAGGACGCAGACGAACAGGAGCATAGCGAAGGACCAGGGGAGGACAGCCTTGAGGATGTCGGATTCCTTGCCTTCCATGTCCACGGAGGTAGCAGCAATAGCCAGCGACTGCGGGGAGATCATCTTACCGACCACACCACCGGTGGTGTTAGCAGCCAGCATGAGCTCGGGGGTTGCGCCGTGGATACCTGCGTGCTGCAGGTTCTCAGCAGCAGACACCTGCAGCTTGGAGAACAGCGCGTTCGCGCTGGTGTCCGAACCGGTCACAGCGGTACCGATCCAGCCCAGAGCCGGTGCGAGGAACGCGTAGACGGTGCCCAGGCCTGCCAGGAAGGTACCCATAGCAATGGTCTGACCGGAGAAGTTCATGACGTATGCCAGTGCCAGAACCGAAGCAATGGTCAGGATGGACCAGCGCATGCGGTAGACAACGGAACCGAACTCGGTGAAGATTGCCGGGAACTTGAATGCGTAGCGGCCCTTCTCGTTGAAGAAGAAGTAGACGACAGCAACAACCAGACCGGAAATGATCAGCAGGGTGCCGGGGTTGGACATCCACGCGAAGTTGTAGACAGCGTCCTTGACGGGCTTGCCGTCAGCGGTGACGAGGCGGGAGCTCAGAGCCTGGATATCAATCTTGATGACGAAGCTCTTCAGCCATGCCTTCAGACCGGCGTGCAGGTTAGCAACACCGAAGATTGCGACAACGATGACGTAGGGCAGCAGTGCCATCCAGACGCGAACGGCGGGCAGAGCTTCCTTCTCTTCAGCCTGTGCGGGCAGGCCGTAGCGTTCACGAACGCCCTCGACGCCGCGCGGCTTCCAGAACTGCAGGAAGATAACAGCAACACCCATGGAGACGATGCAAGCAACAACGTCGGTCAGGTTGAACGCGGGGGTAGCAGCGGTGACCCACTGGGCAACTGCGAAGGAAACACCGATGATCAGTGCGGGCAGCCATGCGTCCTTCAGACCCTTCATACCGTCAAGGATGACGAGCAGGATGAGCGGAACGAGCATTGCCAGGAACGGAGCCTGGTGACCAACGATGGTTGCGATAACGTGTGCGTCCTTGCCGCCAACGTCAGCTGCGGTGGTAATCGGGACAGCAACTGCGCCGAATGCCACGGGTGCGGTGTTAGCGAGCAGAACGGTAATAGCAGCCTTGAGGGGCTTGACGCCCAGGGCGAGAATCATGGTTGCGGTAATTGCAACGGGAGCGCCGAAGCCAGCCAGTGCCTCGAGCAGACCGCCAAAGCAGAATGCGATGAGGATAGCCTGGATGCGCAGGTCGCCGCCGCCGAGGCGGTCGAAGACGCGGCGCAGGTCTTCAAAGCGGCCGGAGAGAACGGTGAGCTGGTAGAACCAGATTGCACCGAGGATAACCCAGCAGATAACCAGGCCGTAGATGCCACCGCGGACGGCGCTCAGACCGGCGAGGTCAGCGGGCATGTGGAAGCCCAGCGCTGCTACGAGGATGGATGCTGCCAGTGCCACGAGTGCGGACCAGTGAGCGCGTGCCTTAACGCCCAGTAGCATCACAAAGAAGGTGAGGAGGGGAATGGTTGCCACGAGTGCGCTGAGGCCGAGGCTACCTCCCACTGCATTGGTTACAGCGGTATAAGTTTCCACTGGAACTCCTTTGGTTCAGGGTGTGTCTTGTATGTGGTCAGACCATAGATAATCCCGCCGGGGAACGAGTCGTTGTTTCCCATGCGGGGATGTGGTCAGACCATTGATCGCATGTTTAGAAGAGTACCGGATAGTGTGGTGATTCACCAAAAGTGACCTGACTCATTTTCGCGACTAGGGGTGTTCGGAGGGTTTGCGCCCTGTGAATTTACCGAAATATTGCGAGCCTGACAGTTAATGCCAGCTTCTGAAACTCAGATATTTCTGAAGGCGTAATGAAATGGGTGTATGAGTGACTGCTTTATCTATTAGGAAACCTTCAACTGCGGGCACATTCTTGAAAAGAATGTTGCGTTAAAGAGGAGTCGCCCCACAAAACAATCATTAATGCTTCAGAAAGGTGGATTTCTAGGGGGTTTAGCCGCCGAAGATGTGCGTTTGATAAACGTTCAATAATTAAAGGGGTATAGGGGGTGGGGTGAGGGTAAAAACTAGATGAGGTCATATATACCGGAAGGTAGGGAAGTGTACCTTAAGGTCAGGGTGACCTAACCCGTTATTTAACAAGGAAAGTATGTGCTATTTCGACTAGAGAAAAGCCGCACAACGGTGTTAAATGGCAAGGAAGATAAAAGACATCACCACGGTTTCTGATCCCACCGCATCCCACCTCCACTTGGGGCGCGCACATCAGCCGGAACCTACCGGCCCAGCTTCCCCGGTTCATCTCTTTGAACCCGCAGTACACGGAAGACCGAACTTATTCGGACTGTGCCCCGCCTGCCCCAGACGCAGGCGGTGAGACCGAGAAACTCTGAACACAGAGGAAAGGACGGACAAGTCATGCGCATTGCACTCTTCTCCACGTGCATCGTTGACGGCATGTACCCCCGCGTAGCACGCGCCACCGTCGAAATTCTTGAGCGCCTGGGCCACGAGGTTGTCTTCCCCCCGAACCAGACCTGCTGCTCCCAGATGCACGTCAACTCCGGTTACTTCGATGACGGCTACGAAGTCATCAAGAACCACGTCGAAGCATTCGACTCCTGGGACTGGGACGTTGCTGTTGCACCCTCCGGCTCCTGCGTCGGCTCCCTGCGCCACCAGCAGGCAATGGTTGCACGTAGCCGCGGTGACGAGGCACTGGCCCTGAAGGCAGAGCAGATCGCTTCCCGCACCTTCGAGCTCTCCCAGCTGCTGATCGACATTCTCGGCATCACCAACGCAGCTGAGCAGCTCGGTTCCTACTTCCCCGAGCACGTCACCTACCACAGCTCCTGCCACGGTATGCGCATGCTCGGCCTGGGCACCCGCCAGCAGGACCTGGTCCGCACCGTTGAGGGCATCAAGTACACCCAGATTGAGGGCATGGACCAGTGCTGCGGCTTCGGCGGTACCTTCTCCTTCAAGAACGCTGACGTCTCCGGCGCAATGGTCAACGACAAGGCAGACAACATTGAAGCAACCGGTGCCTCCGTCTGCACCGGCGGTGACTGCTCCTGCCTGATGAACATCGGTGGCGCACTCTCCCGTCGCGGCTCCGACGTGAAGACCATCCACTTCGCTGAGATCCTCGCCTCCACCAAGGAAAACCCGCTCAAGATTGATGCCGAGCACCTCGAGCTCTCAATCGCCTAAGGAAAGATAAGACCTCATGACCGCTATTCAGCTTGGTATGCCCAAGGTCGTTCACTACGGCGAGGGCAACATTTTCGAAGAAACCCCCTTCCCCAAGTACGCGAAGGAAGAGCTCAAGAACGAGCAGCTGCGCTCCAACCTGCGCTTCGTGACCCACGCGATTCGTAACAAGCGCGCCAAGGTCACCGCTGAGGTGCCCGACTGGCAGGACCTGCGTGACACCGGTGAGTCCGTCAAGAACTACGTTCTGGCGAACCTGCCCGAGCTGCTCGAGCAGTTCGAGCGTAACTTCACCGCCGCAGGCGGCCACGTGCACTGGGCACGCAACGCCACCGAGGCAAACCAGATTGCTCTGGACCTGATTCGCGAGCAGGGCGTGGACGAAATCATCAAGATTAAGTCCATGGCAACCGCAGAGACCGGCCTGAACGAATTCCTCGAGGAAAACGGCATCAACGCTATTGAGACCGACCTCGCGGAAGAAATCGTCCAGCTCGGCCACGACCGCCCCTCCCACATTCTGGTGCCCGCAATTCACCGCAACCGCCGCGAAATCCGCGACATCTTCCTGCGCGAAATTGAGGGTATTAACCCGGACATCACCGATGAGCCGGCAGAACTGGCAGAGGCATCGCGTAACCGTCTGCGCAACAAGTTCCTGAACACCACCGTGGCAGTCTCCGGCACCAACTTCGGTATTGCTGAGACCGGTACCCTGACCATCGTGGAGTCCGAAGGTAACGGCCGTATGTGCCTGACCCTGCCTGACACCCTCATTACCTTCATGGGTATTGAGAAGATTCTGCCCACCTTCCAGGACTACGAGGCATTCCTGCAGCTGCTGCCCCGTTCCTCCACCGGTGAGCGCATGAACCCCTACACCTCCATGTGGACCGGTGTGACCCCCGGTGACGGCCCGCAGAACATGCACGTCATCCTCATCGACAACGGCCGTACCGCCGTTCTGGCTGATGAGCTGGGTCGCCAGGCACTGCGTTGCATCCGCTGCTCCGCTTGCATGAATGTGTGCCCCGTGTACGAGCGCGCAGGCGGTCACGCCTACGGCTCCACCTACCCGGGCCCCATCGGCGCAATCCTGTCCCCGCAGCTCTCCGGTATCGAGGCTGCAGAGAACAACTCCCTGCCGTACGCATCATCCCTCTGTGGCGCATGCTACGAGGTCTGCCCCGTGAAGATTAACTTCCCCGAGGTCCTCGTGCACCTGCGCGCTAAGGACGTCGAGTCCAAGCACGCTGTCCGCGAGTTCGAGGGCAACAAGAAGGCTCCCTTCTCGCAGATGGACGGCATGATGCTCGGCGCGAAGAAGCTCTTCACCTCCGGCAAGATGATGTCGATTGCAGAGCGTGGTCTGCCCATGTCCCGCCTTATTACCGGCCGCAAGCACAAGATCACCGCTGTTCCCGGTATCGTCGGCGGCTGGACCGCTTACCGTGACATCCCCGAGCCCCCCAAGGAATCCTTCCGCAACTGGTGGAAGAAGGAGAAGGGTCAGGCTCCGGCACGCGATAACGCTCAGCGCGTTGACATTCAGGCCCTCATCGAGGCTAACAAGGGTAAGGCAGCTGAAGCGGCTGCAAACGCTAAGGCTGCTCAGGAAGCCCGTGAAGCTAAGGAGAACAACTAATGTCCTCTGCTAAGGAAGATATCCTCGCACGTATCCGCTCGTCCCTGGCTGACGCACCCGTCGCCCCCGAGCCCGTACGTAACTACCGCCGCGTCAGCGAGCTGAACGAAGAGCAGACCATTGAGATGCTCGTCGACCGCCTCATTGACTACAAGGCAAACGTGTTCCACGCGAACAAGGAGAACATCTCCGAGGTCATCGCAGAGCGCCTGGGTGAAAAGTCCACTTACGTGGTTCCCGAGGGCCTGAACATGGAGTGGTTGCCGGCTGACACCGCTGACCGCAAGCGCGTCACCGACTCCGGTAGCACCCTCAAGCCCGGCTGCCTGACTCTGAAGGAACTGGACGCAGTTGACGCTGTGGTCACCGGTTCGACCGTCTCTTGCGCAGAGACCGGCACGATCTTCTTGAACACCAACCCCGATGAGGGTCGCCGCGCCATCAGCCTGGTGCCCGACCACCACATCTGCGTGGTGCCCCGTTCCACCGTGGTGGAGCTGGTTCCCGAGTCGATCGAGCGTATCACCTACACCCGCCCCGTGACCATGATCTCCGGTCCGTCGGCAACCAGTGATATCGAGCTGATCCGCGTGGAGGGCGTGCACGGCCCCCGTACCCTGGACGTCATCATCTACGACGCCTAAGGTAAAGCGCCAGAAGGCAAACCTCTAAAGAAACCGCCCGAGAGCTAAGGCTCCCGGGCGGTTTCTTTATGCCCTCTCGGCTTCTACACTTTTCAGAGCTGTAGAGAGCGGCGGAGAAGATAAGCAAACGGTGGCGGGCCCATGTTCCCGCCACCGTTCTGTGCTTTATAGGGTGGTGTATCGACGGTTAGCGTCGTAGCGCCCTGTGAGGGTGCTTAGGCGCGTGCGTCGAAGTGCTGCAGACCGGAGTCCTCGCGGCTACCGCCCTGGCCATCGCCAACATCGTGGTAGTCCTTGATCCACTCGATCTTCTGAACCCACTTGACCATCTTGTAGCCGTGCATGGAGTCCGCACGCAGACGGAGCGGGCCACCGTACACATCGGGCAGGGGCTTGTCGTTCATGCCCCACGCCAGGATGGTCTCATCTTCCATTGCCATGGAGATGTCCAGGCACTCGTAGTAGGGTTCGGTCGGGCGGCCGTCGTAGGTGTGGCCCACGTGGCCGAAGGAGGTCACCATAACGTAGCGTGCCTCGTCGGTCTTCTCGACCAGTGCGAGAACGTCGCGCAGGCGCACGCCCTCCCACTTGGCGATGCCGGTCCAACCCTGCATGCAGGTGTGCATGGTGATGTTGACTTCCTTGCCCAGCTGCTTGAGCTCGTCAATGCTCAGGGACTTGGATTCCTTCACCAGACCGCCCAGCTCCAGGCGGTAGTCAACGAACTCGTGCTCCTTCAGACGGTTCCACTCAGTGCTCTCACGCTCGGTCGGCGGGCGAGTGTTGACCCAGTGGAAGGGCGAAATGTCGGCATCGGTGAAGGTCTTCTTCTGCACCTGACGTGAGGTGATACGGTCCAGCAGGACGTTACGAATCGGCTGGGTCAGACCCCAAATGAAGGTCTGGGTGAATCGCAGGTCGCGCAGGGACCAGTACGAAGCGAAAATCCACAGAGCCACAGCGAAGACAATGCCGCCAATGAGCATGGTGACTGCCTGAGCGAACTGTGCTGCGTCCACCTCGTTGTAGGGCTTGTTCAGCATCATGTGGGCGATGTTGTACTGGGGGTGAACCACGAACACCAGCGCCACGTGAATGACGGTGAAGACGCAGTAGAACGCCATGCCCAGGAAGTGGATGGAACGTGCGGTCTGGCGGTTACGGAAGAGGCGCACGTAGCCGGGGAAGCGGCCGCAGAATGCCGGGCTCATAATCGGGCCGGTTGCAATCATCAGCGGTGCCACGATGAACACCACGGTGAAGTACATGATCTGCTGCAGAGCGTCGTACGGCTGGAAGTGCTCAATCGAGGGAATCTGGAAGCCAGCGTAAATCTGGATGGATTCCCACGCCTGCGGGATGATGTCCCAGCTGGTCGGGACGATGCGGCGCCACTGACCGGTCAGGAACAGCAGGGAGACATATACCAGACCGTTAACAATCCAGATGACGGTGACCAGTGCGTGCCATGCGCGGCCCAGACCAATCTGGGCTTTACCGGGCAGAGAAATCAGGGGAGACAGGGTGCGCTGGTCATCGCGCGCAGTAAATGCGCCGGGGGTGGTAGGGACCTTGTCCTTGGTGAACTTAATCCACTCAGAACCCGGGGTGCAGTGGTTGTTCCAGTACAGGCGGGGGTGAGAGGCGAGAACTTCCCAACCTGAACGAATCAGGAAGCCCATCATAATGAAGTTGATAAAGTGCGTAATTCGGAGCCAGGCCGGGAAGTCCAGCTCTACGCCACCAGTGCTCGCGGTGAGGAGTAGTTGGTGCATGATATTTCCTTCGGAAATGACTGTGTGTGCAGACAATCTTTAGGATTCAGTGCGAGGCCTTGAGATGCGAGGTTAGAAATAATTACCTTTCTGACCCATATGATCCTCCTCCGTGGTTGGGAGCCGCCGGGGGTATCGTCGCGGATACTCCCGAAAGGGGCGCCTCCCGTGTGTGAGAGGGGAGGTGCTCCAGCTCCCGCTGGGGCGGAAGCGACTCTGTGTATGTATGTTGGTTTATGTGTGTTTTAGGGAAATTCCCTGTCCGCTTTCAATTTTATAGGACAAAGTGTCAGTTGAGAAAGCTAAGACACGTCATGTTCTGTAATATTTGCATAAAAAATCCGAATTTAAGGAAGATTCTCATCTTCCCGCGATTTATAGGGTTATTTGGGCGCAAAAAGCCCACCGCAGCCTCAAGAGAGGATGCGGTGGGGTTTGATCCTATGTGTGGGATGCATGTTGGTTTGCAGGTCTTTAACTGCCTGGTATTGTGTGGTTTTATAAATTCAATCCAACATAAGGTTGCAGCGACTGTAAGCGAGATTCTCGCTCAAACCGGTTCGTAACCCGCCCTTGAAACGCTGAAGGCAACCGTACCGTAGCCGCTGCTAGATTTCTGCAGAACCCGTATTTTCCGCAGAACCCTTACGCTTCTTTGCCCCAGCCCGAGAGGCTGCTCGAGACGCAACGCTAGAACCAGCGGAAGTGCCCGTAGCCTCGGCAGAGCCGGGCTGAGCATCAGCTGGGGGCTCAGAATCAGGCTGAGGCTCGGAGCCAGGCTGGGACTTCAAACGAACCACCGGAACCATGCCCGTGGCTAGCTTCGCCTGCGCATTACGCTGAGCCTTCAATGCATTCATCTGCTCCTTACGGCTCGGCTCCTGCTGAATCGGCTGACCAGAACCAAAGGCCTGACGAATACCCAACGCCCACAGCGGGAACAGCAAAACCGTCAGCGCGCCGCCAGCAACCAGCAGCGACGCCGTGGACTCCTCCAGAAGATCCGAACTGGTCGCAACCTCCGTCACCGCCACAATAATCGGCAGACCCGCAGCAGAATACAACGCCAACTGTGCCTTCTGCGCGCGAGTAGTCAACCCCGAACGGGTATCGAAGAAATGCTCCGCCAAAAGAACTGGAACGCCGCGGCACAGAAGAATACCCACCACCACGGCAAGCAGACCCAAAGGCTTAGCCACCACAGCAGAAACATCAATGCCCATACCGCTGACCACGAAGAACAGCGGAATCATGAACGTAAAACCAACCACCTCAAGGCGGCGAGTCATCATATGCAAAGCCGCCGGAGGGGTCAGAGTACGCAGAATCAGGCCCGCCGCAAAGGCACCGAGCACCGCATCCAAATCAAAGAGGGCAGTGCACATGATCAAGGTTGCCAGCAGGAACATCGCAAGACGCAGAACCGTCTGACCGGTCGTATTTGCCTCCGCAGCCATAATCTGACGCAGACCCGGCACATGCGCAAACAGACGATGCGGAATCAGCGCCGTAATCACCGCAACCACCATAAACGCCAGCAACACCACAATCGCCATGCCCGGCGAACGCGAAGACAGCAGTAGCGAAATAGCGAAAATCGGCAGAAGCTCACCCACTGCACCGTGCACCAGCACCGCATTACCCACCGGCGTACCGGCAGCACCGTGAGACTTCAACATCGGCAACAGCGTACCCAACGCCGTGGAACTCAACGCCACGCCCACCGCAATATACGTATTCAGCTCATGCGAGAACGACGTAATAACCGCCGCACCCGCCATACCCAAAGTAAAGCACACCACCCACGTGGCAATAGCGCTATAACCCTGACGGCTACGCAACGAGGACACGTTAATCTCAAAGCCCGCAATCAAAAAGAGCATGCCCAAGCCCAGCTCCTTCAGCAGCGGGATACCGCCCTCACTGCTGGCAAGGTTGAGCATATTCGGGCCAATCAGCAGACCAAAAATGAGCAAGAAAACCACATCAGGGATCTTCTTACCCGTCAGTCGCGAAAGAATCGGCGACAGCAACGCAACCAACGTAATCCAGAAAATGGACACAAACTGGCCGCTATCGTGGCTCGACCCTTCCGACAGAGTCGTACCCGAAGCAAGAAGAGCACCAGAAGTCCCCCAATCCGTCAGAAAAAGAGGGGAAAAAGTCGAAAACATAAAACCTCAACGTGGTGTATGTACAGGTGGGGCGCGTACAGAAAAGTAATCCGGGGTGAAGCACTCGCGGGATGACCCCACCGTATAAGAACGTACCAATGGTACACACCCAACCTCGTGCAACAACACTTGAACAGCACTCACTAGGGGCAAGAGGTACCCGCCAGCGGCCGGGACAGAAGCGCCATGAGAGCAAAACCTCCGCGCCACCGCCCGAGCAGACTCAGCTTCCACCGTTACACTTAACACCTACGCCAGAGCATCCGGCACACACCACCGGATGCGGCAGATACCCTGGCAGGGCACACAGACTCTCAAACACGGCACTACAAGGAGCGAGGACATGGCAGCAGGGCGCACTCAACCCATCCCCACCGTCAGCAGCGGGACACGCGCCGCCTCCCTCGGAGGCACCCGACGCGACCTCGGCCTGGACCTCGCCCGCGCCTTCGCCGTGCTCAGCCTACTCATCCCCTTCGGATACTGGCTACAGCTGATCCCGGTCTCCTGGAAATTCTGGATTCCGCAGACCCTCGTACCGGCAGAACCGCTCTTCGCCGCAATCCTGGGCGCAGCCGCCTGGCGCTACGCCCGCACCGCGAACTTTCCCCAGCTCTTCGCCGGAACCATCGTGCGATTCCTCGCGCTACTGCTACTGGGCGTGGCGCTCATGCAGGGCATCACCTACCTTCCGCAAGCCGGCGTAACCGTACCGGCGCAGGGCTTCAGCTACACGCTACCCTTCGACATGCTCGTGCACCTGACGCTACTTACCCTGCTCACCCTATTCGTCGTGCACCTGCCCCTGTGGGCGGTCGCCGCGCTGGCGGTGGTCGCCAGCCCCTTCATCACCTGGACCTACACGCTCCTTATGGACGTAGCCGCCCAGGCTGACCAGTGGACTGCCGTGCAGCTGCCCTTCCTGGCAACCCACGGCGTCAACCACGCGCAGAGCGCACAGCTCATCTGGGTCATGTGCCTGGGCATCGTGCTCGTTCGCCTCTACGACAACCTGCAGGCGAAGCTCGCAATCCCCGTGGTACTCGCCGTGCTGGCGCTTGCCGTCTACCGCACCTTCAACCCCTACACCGAGCTGGGATTCCTCAACACCCCGCAAGTGCTGCTCACCCTGAACCTGGCGGCAACCCTGTACTTCTGGGCAGAATGCGCGCGGCTGCTCTCCGCGCAGGCAGGGATGCTCACCCCGCTCGCCCGCATGGGCCAGATGTCGCTGAGCGCATCCATTGTGCTGAGCGGAATTATCATCTACGCAGGTCCCACCGTTAAGGCTCTCACCGCGGGCGAGCACTACGTCGCCACCGGAGGCTGGGGCACCGCCGTGTACTGGAGCGTCTTCCTGCTGCTCGGCGCCGCAATCGCCCTGGGCTTCTGCACCCTCTGGTCGCGCGTGGCGCGCTCCGTTGCCGGACGCGGCCCCCTGGAGGCGATTCTAGCCCTCATCTCCGGGCGCGGCTAAGCGGGCTGAAGAACATAACCTAGAGCCACAACCTAGAAAGCGACCCTCTACCTGCGTATCTGCGCGGGTAGAGGGTCGCTTCTATGTACTCAACATCTGCGGCAGAATCTGCTGAGGGACCTGTAGCAGAAATACTGCGGGTACGACAAAGCCCCGGTCCAGTGGACCGGGGCTAGCTGTCGGGATGACAGGATTTGAACCTGCGACCTCGTCGTCCCGAACGACGCGCGCTACCAAGCTGCGCCACATCCCGATGTTGACCTATCAGCGAATACCGTAGGCAACTCACCTAGGATAACCCAAAAAAATTCAGAACGCAACACAGCGGCACACCACCGCTCGGAGGAGTGGCAAATAAAGTTCCTAGGCCTCAGCCTCCTGAACCTGATTCAGCTCATCCCAGGAAGCATACATCGCCGCAAAACGACCGCCGGAGGCAATCAGCTGCTGCGGGGAGCCATCCTCCACCACGGAGCCCTCATGAATCACCAGCACACGATCAGCGCCCAGAACCGTCGAGAGGCGATGCGCAATCACCAGCGCCGTACGCCCCGCCAACACGGTCCGCAGCGCCGCCTGCACCGCGCGCTCACTCGGAATGTCCAGCGAAGCCGTCGCCTCATCCAGAATCAGCACCCGCGGATTCGCCAAGAACACGCGAGCAAAGGACACCAGCTGACGCTGACCCGCCGACAAGGTAATACCGCCGCGACCCAGCTGCGACTCGTAGCCGTCACGCAGACGCTCAATGAACGCATCAGCACCCACCGCCTTCGCGGCAGCCTTCACCTGCTCATCGGACGCCTGCGGGTTACCCATACGGATATTCTCCAGAATCGACGCGGAGAACAGGAACACCTCCTGGGTGAGCATGAGCACCTCGCGGCGTAGCTGCACATCCGCCAGCTGGCGAACATCCACGCCGTCAATACGCACCTGACCGGCTGAAACATCGTAGAAACGAGCCACCAGCTTAGCGATCGTCGACTTGCCGGCACCCGTAGCACCCACCAGCGCCACGGTCGTACCCGGCTCAATGCGTAGGCTCGTCTCCTTCAGAGCGTGACGATCCGAGGTGTACCCAAAGATCGCCGAATCCAGCTCCACCAGGGCGCCGCGAACCGTGCCGGTCACGCTGCCAGTAGTAGACTCAGCGGCAGGCTCGGTTGCGGGCTCTACAGCGCGCTCATGCGGATGCTCCGGCTCGGCAACCTCCGGCTTCTCAGCCAAGAACGACGACAGCTTCTCCAGCGCAGACATCGCCGACTGGAACATGTTGTAGAACTCAGAGAGCTGCATGACCGGCTCAAACACGCGGTTCGCGTAAATCACCAGCGCCAGCAGGGTACCAATCTGCATGGTGCCGCCCAGCACCGCATAACCACCCAGCACCAGCGCACCGGCAATAAATACATTGCCCAATAACGTTAGGGTTGGGGCATAAACACCGAAAATCTTAATCGAATCCATCACCGCCAGGCGGTAACGCTCCGACGCCTGAGCGTACTCGGTGCGCATCCGCGCCTCCGCACCAAACGCCTTCACCGCGCGGATACCCGTAAAGGTCTCCACAAAACGGCTCGTCAAATGCGCAGACTCGGTACGCATCGTACGGAAAACCGGCACCGCCGCCTTCTGGAACCAGCGCGTCAAAAAGTAAATCGGCACGCCCATGACCAACATGAACAAGCCAATACGCCAATCCAGAAGGAAAATAGCGACCGCAGAAATCACCATGGACAGCAACGTGATCGCCAACTGGCTGATGCCGCTATCCAAGAAACTGCGGACCGTATCAATGTCGCTCGTCAGACGCGAAATGACCTTGCCTGAAGTGTACCGCTCATGGAACGACACGCTCAGCGACTGCGCGTGACGGAACACCCGCTTACGCAGGTACACCACCACGCCCAGCGACACGCGCACCGTGTACGCCACGTTGACCCACGAGAAAATCGCGGTCACCGCGGTAGCCGCCACAAAAAACGCCAGCAGGGTCAGCAGGGGAGAAACGTCACCCTGCTTGAGCGGCTCAATGGAACTATCCAAAACGCGGGCAATCAGAATCGGCGCAATCGCTGAGGAACCCGACACCAAAAGCACAGAAATAATCGACAGAGCCAGCGCCCCACGGTGCGGGCGCAACATCTGGCGCAGCAGAGCCATCGAACGTTCACGGGTCTCCGCGCGCTCCTGCGGGCTCAACTCCTCCCGCCGCTCTGCCGGACCATGATGGGCCATTAGCCCTCCTCCATCGTCATCAGCAGGCGGTACTGATCCGAAGAGTCCGTCAGCTCAGCGTGAGTGCCTTCGGCGACCACGGCACCATCAACCATCAGCAGCACGCGGTCCGCCAACGCGACGGTGGAGGGGCGGTGCGCCGTCAGCAGGGTCGTAGCGCCGCCCAGGCCCTCCAGACCCTCACGCAGACCGGTAATAATACGCTCCTCGGTGTTCACATCCAGAGCCGAGAACGGGTCATCCAGCAGCAGCACGGAAGGGCGCTTCGCCAGGGCACGCGCCAAGGACAGACGCTGACGCTGACCACCCGACAGGCTCATGCCCTCCTCACCGATGACGGTATCCAGACCCTGCGGAAGCTCCGCCACGAAATCGCACGCAGCCAGCTGTAGCGCCGTCTGGAGGGTCGCCTCCAGCTCTTCTGCGGCGGGGTAGTCCTCATCCTCGGTGCCGCGCTCGTACTGCTCAGCAACGCCCATCAGCACGTTCTCACGGACCGTTCCGGAGAAGAGCACCGCCTCCTCAAAGACGAACGCGGTCTGGGCGCGCACCTCCTCAAGAGACATGTCGGCGGCATCTCGGGTGCCAAAACGCAGGGAACCGGAGGTCGGCTCGTAGAAACGCGGAACCAGCGACAGCACGGTTGACTTGCCGCTACCGGTTGCACCCACCAGCGCCAGAATCTCGCCCGGGAAGACCTTGAAGTTTACGTCCTTCAGCACGGAAACCTCCGGTGCCTTCACCTCAGAGCCTGCGCCGGTAGCCCCTGCCGGAGCAGGTGCTTCGGCAGCATCGTAGCTGAACTGAACGTGATCGAAAGTGACAGATACTGCGCCACCGCTGGGGTACTGCATAGTTTCCTTCCCGGAGTCGCCCTCGGCAGACACTCCAGCTACTGTTGACAAATCAGAAGCACCCTGCGGATGCTCGGGCGCAGACATAGCCGCGGAACCACGAACCAGCGGCACAACCTCAAAGCCGGGCTCGTCCATGACCTCGTTGTGGCGTTCCAGCGCCACCTTATAGCTCAAATAGGCAGACATCAGCGCGGTCGAGCGCGTCACGTGGCTGAGCACGGTCGTCTGTATCGCAAAGTAGGCGGTCATCGCGCCCAGACTCAAGGTGCCCGCCGCAACCTGCGAAGCGCCCACAGCCAGCGCCACCGCCGTGGAGACACCCACAATCAGGCCCTGATACAGGGCAACACGAGCCACCAGCATCGACCTGCCGTACTCGCGTACCTGCAGGGCGTCCACCGACTCGGAATATTCCTGAATTTGCTCGGGGGAGCGGCCCAGCGCCTTAATCACGCGGATGCCGCGCACCGACTCCTCAATACGGGTGGACAGATCGCCCGTCATCTGCTGAATCTCATGCGAGGCGCGGTAGTACTTGCGGGTGAAGTTCACCAGCGACAGCACCAGAATCGGCACGGTCACCACGAACACCAGCGCCAGGGACGGCGAAGAACGCAGCATGAAGAAGCCACCGACCAGGAACATCACCGCAACAGTCAGCATCTGCACAATACCGAAGGACAGCCAACGGCGAATCGTACTCAAATCGCTCATGGAACGGGTCAATAACTGACCGGAGGGCCAACGATCCAGCAGAGAAAGCGGGGCGCTGAGCAGACGGTCAAAGAAGTTCATGCGCATGGACAGCTCAATCGTGGAGGTCGGGTCCACAATCAGCCAGCGCCTCCAGTACATGAAGGAGGCGTGCGCAATACCCAGCAGAAGCACCAGGCCGCCGGCAATCCAGATGGCGCTTTCGGTGGTGCTCTGCGAGAGATGATCCACAATAATCTGCAGTGCCTGCGGGATGGAAATCTCAAGGGCACCGGCACCGAACGCCACGAGCAGACCCACACCCCAGCGCACACGAATCGGACGCGCATACGCGACGAGGGTGCGCGGGGCACGCTGATCGTGCGCGTAGTCAATCGGGGCGGGGGTCGGTTCGCTCGCCGTCTCCAGGAAGGGATTACGGCGGCGCTTAGTTGTGCGCGCTGTAGAAGCCTCAGACATTAGAGACGACCACCCGCCGATGCAGCGGAGGTGCCCTGCTCCTTATCGCGAGCCGTGAGGGTCACCAGGATTGCCTCCGGCGGGCAGAACAGGCGCACCGGCGCAAAACGAGAGGTGCCCAAACCGGCAGAAACCTGAACCGGAATACCGGACTGTTCACTGACGCCCTTCGCACGCGAAGGCGGCAAATCGCAGTTGCTGACCAGAGCATGACCGCCGGGCAGACAGACCTGACCGCCGTGCGTATGACCGGCAAAAATAGCCTGCGCACCGTCCTGCACGAAGCGGTGCAGGGTACGCATGTAGGGGGCGTGCGCCACGCCGATACGGATGCTCGGCTCCTCGCCCTCGTCGAAGGCACCGGGGGCAAATCCGGGGTGCTCATCGTAGCGCAGGTGCGGGTCATCCACACCGGAAAACTCCAAGCGCAGACCCTTGAGGTTCAGCGTGTCGTAGCGGTTAATCAGGCCCGTCCAGCCGCGCGACTCGAAAGCGTCGTGCATCCGCTCAATGGGCAGGGGTACGCGCGAGCCTTCCTCAATCATCTGCGGGGTGCGCGGCTGCCACAGGTAGCGTGCCGGGTTCTTAAAAACTGGCGCGAAATAGCAATTGGAGCCGGGCACAAACACGCCGGGGAAGTCCATGAGCGGGTCGAGCGCCTCCAACAGCGGACCCATACCGTCCACGTGGGAGAGGTTATCGCCCGTGTTCATCACCAAATCCGGTTCCAGAGCAGCCAGCGAGTGCATGAAGTCAATCTTTTTCTGCTGGCCCGGGATCATGTGCATATCCGAAATATGCAGAATCCTAAAGTCGGGGCTACCGGCGGGCAACACCGGCAGGGACTCGGTGCGGAGCTGAAAATTATTCAGCTCAATAAAGTGCCCATACGCCGCCGTGGCGGCCCCCAAGGCTGCAGTGGCGGCTACCGCCCCCGCTACCTTCTTCAGGAGAGGGGAGGAGCCGCGTGCGCCGGGGACCGCCACGGGGACGCGGGCGTTGACTGCGTTTTCACACATCATCAATCGCCTTTCAGACTTCAGCTGATGAGCTGTGATTCTAGCTGTACGACAGAATCTTATCGCTGGGGGTGGTGAAGTCCTTCGTGTTGTACTTCGGTGCGATGGCCTTCATGAACGACTGCCACTGTGCACCTGCGTAGGTTGCACCATCGACGTACTCGAGGACTCGACCGTTAATACCCACACCGTTCAGGGAGCGGTTGCCGAGGTTGTTCGAACCAACCCAAGACGCGGTGGACAGGCCACGAGTGTAGCCCACCTGCCAGGTCTGGGAGGAGTTATCGTTCGTACCGGTCTTCGCAGCCGAACCGTTCGGCAGACCAATACCACGCTGAGAAGCGGAACCGCCGGGCTGGATAACGCCCTTCAGAACCCAGCTGACACCGTTCGCGATGTCCGGATCCAGGACCTGCTCGCACTGGTTCTGGTATTCCTTCATGGTCTCACCGTTGGTCTTGGTGATCTTCTCAATCGGGCGGGGGGTGCAGTACTTACCCTCGGAAGCGAAGATAGCGTACATGGATGCGCTGGTCAGCGGGGAGATACCGTATGTGGTACCACCAATGTTGGTACCCAGATTGGGGATGCTGTGCAGCGGTTCGCCGGTACCGTCCAGAGCGTGCATCTTGATCGACAGGTCGTGCACATCGCACAGGTCAATCTGGGAGAGCATGCCGTACAGGTACGAGTTCAAGGACTGGCGAATACCATACGCAGCGGTACCGTAGGTCAGACCGCCGTTGACTGCGTTCTTGTAGGACCAGCCGTTCGGCTGACCGGTGTAGTAGTACTTACCGCCGTCGTAGCACTTGGCGTTCCAACCGAAGCTGGTGGGCCAGAACAGCTGGGTACCGTTCACGGTAGCGTTCGCACCGTGGCCGCTCATGAGCCACTGGGCCAGAATAATCGGCTTGAAGGTAGAGCCGGGCTGGAAGCCGGGGGTACCACCGTACGCAGCATCAACGTTGTAGTTGTACTCGGTCTTGGAGTGGTCGTTGGCATCAGCGGGGATACCGAGCTCAGTGTTCTGCGCCATGGCGATGACGCGGCCGGTGCCGGGCTCAACACTGGTCAGTGCGGAGTTGACGTCGTTCCAGTTGGTTGCTGCCGGCTGGGTAGAGTCCACTGCCTGCTTTGCTACGGTCTGAGCCTCAGGGTTCAGGGTGGTAACGATCTTCAGACCGCCGCGCTTGATGGCGGTGTTGCGCAGCTCAGCGGTTGCGCCGAGGGACTCGTCCTGCAGCAGGTAGTTGACTACGTAGCGGCAGAAGAACGCCTTATCGCCTGCCAGGGAGCAACCCTGGGACTTGGGCTTGACGTTGAGCTTAATGTCGCTGGCGATAGCGTCGCTGTATTCCTTGTCGGTAATCTTGCCGTCACGCAGCATGGTGCCCAGAACGATGTCGCGGCGTTCACGAGCCAGCTCGGGGTTCACGGTCGGGTCGTACACGTTCGGTGCCTGCACCAGACCGGCGAGAAGCGCGGACTGCGCCACGTTCAGGTCCTTAGCGGAAATACCCCAGTAGTACTGTGCAGCAGCCTCAACACCGTAGTTGGAACCACCGAGGTTCACGATGTTCAGGTAGCCTTCAAGGATTTCGTCCTTGGACTTGTTCTGCTCCATAGAGATCGCAAGCTTCATTTCGCGAATCTTTGCAGCGTAGGTCTTGTTACCGTTCAGGGTTGCGGTTGCGTCCTCACCACGCGCCACAGCGGCATCAACAATGAGGTTGTTAACGTACTGCTGGGTCAGGGTGGATGCACCCTGACGGCGACCGCTGTTGGAGTTAATGATGTTGTTCAGGAACGCACGACCGATACCGATAGCGGAGACAGCGCCGTGATTGTAGAAATCACGGTCCTCAACCGAGACGATAGCGTCCTTCATGTGCTGAGAAATCTGATCCAGCTTGACCGGCTCACGGTTTTCTTCGAAGAAGGTCGCAATTTCGGTCTTACCGTCAGCAGCGTAAATAGTAGAAGGACGGGAAGAGATGCCATCGGCAATGTCGTCAGGAAGGTCCTGGAACCATGACATCGACGCGTTCGTGACCATACCCAAGCTCACGGCAGGGGGTACGACAATAATTGCCGCGAGGAAACCGGCAATCACGCTGAACGCGAGGAACTGCAAAAAATCTCCCGGACGGCGACGCGAACGGGTTTTCTTAGATGAAGCCATTCATTCAGTTTATCCCATGAAACTGTGAGAGAAAGCCCGTCTCGGCAACCCACCGGGACGCGGGTTTCTCAGCCCTAAGAATAAAGTCCCCAAAAGCGCCGGATATTGACCAAAACCATAGTGAATCCCTTTTACTTATTGAACACCGGGCGATAGTCTAGAGGGTATGAAGAAATGGGAATACGCAACTGTACCGCTGATGATCCACACGACCAAGGCAATCCTCGACAACTGGGGTGAAGACGGCTGGGAGCTCGTAACTGTTCTCCCCGGCGCATCCGCACCTGCCGGCGCAACCCCCGCGTCGAACATGGTCGCTCCGACTCAGGGCAACCCTATCGCCTACTTTAAGCGCGAGAAGGCTGACTAAGAGCAGCGTACCCGGCGGTCACCTCATACCCACTTTTCCCCTACGTATAGGGGAGGGCGGGAATAGATGAGGCAGACCGCCGGTTAGCCGTTTAACAGCTGCTTGAATATTAGTAGCGTTTAGGTTTACAGCATTTCCCCTATCACCGTTTGGGTGCCAGCACCCGCCATCCTTCTGGAGTAATCATGACTGAATCCCGTATTGAAGCACGTATCCGCGAACTCGGTTACGAACTGCCCGTAGCACCCGCCCCCGTTGCCGCTTATGTTCCCGCGGTAACCTCCGGCTCCTACGTGTACACCTCCGGTCAGCTGCCCTTCGTCGACGGCGTCCTGCCCGAAACCGGTAAGGTGTCCGACTCCGGCGCTGAAGGCTTCGTGACCCCCGAGGACGCTAAGAAGTACGCGGGTATCTGTCTGCTCAACGCCCTGGCAGCAGTCAAGTCCGTGATCGGCGACCTGGACCGTGTGCAGCGCGTCGTGAAGGTTGTTGGTTTCGTGGCATCCGAGGTGAACTTCACCGCCCAGCCCGCCGTCATTAACGGCGCCTCCGAACTGCTCGGCGAAATCTTCGGCGAGGCAGGCCAGCACGCCCGCTCCGCCGTGGGTGTTCCCGTTCTTCCCCTGGATTCGCCCGTAGAGGTCGAGATCATCGTTGAGTATGTCTAAGCTGTACACCGGCGCTCTGCCGCTGTCTGCTATTCGTGCTGCCCAAGCTCAGCGGGCGGCACAGAACGCTCCTGACAAGACTGCACGCACCGAATCCGTACAGGACAACGGCACCGCCCAAAACATCAAGACTCTACCCCTGCCGGTGCAGGAACGTCGCTTCGGCACTCCCACCCCGGCTGAGGGAATGGAGCGCCCCCGCATGTTTACCGGCCGCCAGTCCGCGGCTAACCCGCGAACCTCCTGCATTCAGCGTCTCTACGCGGTCCCTGAGTTCATGCGCACCGCCGCCGAAAGCTGGTGCGAAGGCGGTAACGAAGGCGCGACCGGCTGCACGATGCGCCAGGCGGCATCCGTTATTTTTGTGCGCGATGGTGACAACGGCCTCGAAACGATTCTGACCTACCGCCCCGGCACCTCTCCGCTGGGTGTGGTGGCTTTCCCCGGCGGTACGGCTCTTCCCGGTGATGATGACTCCGCCTCCTGGGTGGGTCCCGGCGCCGACTACTGGCAGGAACAATTCCACTTCTCCGATATTGCGCAGGCACGCCGCAGCGTCATGGCTGCCGTGCGTGAATCCTTCGAGGAGACCGGCATTCTGCTTGCCGGCGAGGACGACCAGGACGTCGTGGAGCACTCCAGCACGCCTGAGTTCATGGCCTGGCGCGAGGCAGTCGCGGCTCAGGATAAGAGCTTCTCTGACTTCTTGACCTCCAGCGGTTTGAGTGTGCGCGCCGACCTGCTGCGCCCGGTCGCCCGTTGGCAGTCCCCGGACTTCTTCCTCAAGCGCTACGATATCGCCTACTTCACCACGGCGTTGCCCGTGGGCCAGGACCCGAAGCTGCTGCTCGGTAAGGGCGTGTGGGGTGACTGGCTGAACGTGCGTGAACTGCTCGAAGCCAAGGACACCAGCGAACTGGGTGACCGCATCGGCCAGCCCAACACGGTGGGCCGTACCCTCGACCAGCTCATTACCCCCGGCGTGATGTGCATGCTCGAATCTTTGGCGAAGGCACAGACTTCCGTCGCGTGGCTGTCCAAGCGCCGCAAGATTGAGGTGAAGAAGCCCGTGCTCGTGACCCACAATGGTGCGTGCATGCTTTCCTTCACCGAGGTGGTTCCGGCTACGACCGGTTCCGTGTACACTGGCGCGATGGGCGCGCTCTAACGAGCTGCCGCATCCACTCGCTCGTGAACTCTTATGAGATGAAGCGTTAAAGAATTCAGGAGCCGTTTCCCCATGCAGAGGGAAACGGCTCCTGATCTATTTAAGTCGCGTGTCTTTAGCGGGAACGCTGGCGCAGGCGGGGCAGGTCCAGAATGACAACTGCGCGTGCCTCCAGGCGGATCCAGCCGCGAGAAACGAACTCGGCAAGAGCCTTGTTCACGGTCTCGCGGGATGCACCAACCAGCTGTGCCAGCTCTTCCTGAGTCAGCTCGTGAGCAACGAGCACGCCGTCGGTTGCGGGGCGGCCGAAGCGGTCAGCCAGGTCCAGCAGCGCCTTAGCGAGGCGGCCGGGAACGTCAGAGAAGACCAGGTCAGCCAGCGCCTCGTTAGCGTGGCGCAGGCGGCGAGCCAGAGTCTTAATAACCTGATCGGAGATCGTGGGGTCCAGCTGCTGTGCACGTTTGAAGGACTCGTGCTTGATGGCAGCCAGGCGAGTCTCAGAAACAGCCACAGCGTTGGTCGAACGGGGCGAAGGATCGAAGAGAGCCATCTCGCCGAAGACGTCACCGGGACCCATGATTGCGACCATGTTCTCGCGGCCGTCAGCGGCGGTGCGACCCAGCTTGACCTTACCGGAGAGCACAGCGAAGAGCTGGTCGTCCTGGTCGCCCTCGTAGAAGAGGACAGCGTTGCGGGAGAGGTCAATCTCCTGAATATCATCGGTCAGCAGAGCGAAAGCTGCGTCGTCGAGGTTCGCAAAGAGAGGGGTACGACGGAGGATCTCGAGATCCATAAAGTTCTCCTAGATATGAGGTGATGAGCCGAAACTCGTAAATGTTCAGTGAGTGAGCCCGAACCGGTGTCATGCATCTCAACATCTGAAATGTGAGAAGGCTCAAGCTAGTGTGACATATTCAACTGATATGAGCGTACCCTAAAAAAGCGCTTTATGCATTCCGATACAGCGAGCTTTACAACAAAAGTTATTTCTTTCGAGTAAATTCAAAGCTTCCCCACAGGTTCGGCACCTAATATCAAGCATTCAGGTGTGTACTTTTATCGGTACCAAGCACGCTGACGCCCTCATGACAAGGAGGCCCCGCCTCCACACGCGGTACGATGCGACGAGGCACAAACCCGGTCCCAAAACCCCGGGTACACAAGCCCGCCGCACCCACCACCGGGTATAGCTCACCGGGCACAGCCCGCACCAACCACAATGGGCACACCGTGACCACTTCTACCCACCAAGGAGGCAATTAGTCGTGACGACTGGCATCAACCTGCTTGATATTGCTATCCCCATCATTCTGTTGCTCTACTTCCTCGCCGGAGTCCGCAGCGGATTCTTCACCACCCTCGGAACCTTCCTCGGCCTCGGCCTGGGCGTCTGTGCCGCAGCCTGGCTCGTGCCCCTCGCCGTAGCGTCCGTGGGATCCCAGTGGAGCCTCATTACCGCCGTCGGCGTGCTCATCATCTGCCTGACCATCGGACAGTGGCTCGGCCTCCTTGCCGGACGCACCATCCGCCGCGTCACCGATATCACCCCGCTCAAGGGCATTGAACGCTTCTTCGGCGGCGTGCTGAACCTCGCCGCCTGTGCCCTGGTCATGGTCGTGCTGACCATCTCCATGCGCACCGTACCCATCCCGCAGCTCAACACTGCGCTCAGCGACTCCAAGACCCTCTCCTGGATGGTCGCCTCCACCCCCGAGGTCGTCAAGGACCGCATCAACACGGTACGCAATGACGTGCTCGCCTTCGGAACCATTCCGGAAGTCAGCCAGCTCATCGCCCCCGAAACCAGCGCCCCCACCCAGACCGTAGAATCCGCGGCACTAGACCGGGCGGCAGCCTCCGTGGTTGAGATTCTGGGCGCCGCAGAGCAGTGCGGCTACACCTCCACCGGATCCGGCTTCGTGGCTGATAACGGCCTGGTCGTCACCAACGCCCACGTGGTTGCCGGCGTGACCTCCCCGGTCGTGCAGGACTCCCGCGGCCGCACCTGGCCCGGTACCGTCGTCTACATGGACAGCGAACAGGACATCGCCTTCATCAGCGTTCCCAAGCTGCCGCTTGAACCGCTGAACATCGGCACCAACGCCGCCGCAGGTAGCCTCGTAACCTTCATGGGCTACCCCAAGGGCGGCCCGTTCAAGGCACTGCCCGCCACCGTGCAGGGCATCGGCAACACCCAGACCATCGATGCCGACACCGGCCGTGCCAACGCCATGCGCCAGGTCTACCAGCTGGCAGCCGACGTGCAGCACGGCAACTCCGGCGGCCCCGTCCTCGATGAGAACGGCAACGTGGTCGGCATGATCTTCGGTAAGGCAACCAGCGGCCAGACCGGCTACGCCGTCACCGCAAGCACCCTCAAGCAGGCGCTGGCTGAAGGCGGCGACAACACCGCCGCAGTCTCCACCGGAACCTGCCGCAAGTAACCAGCCGCCAGATAGCGATAAAAGTTCAGGCTCCCGTCCTCAAGTAAGGAACGGGAGCCTGAACTATTTAACGACAGGAGGCGGGGCGCTGTTATTCCGCCAAGTGCTGAGCGAGGAAATCAACCGCCATGACATAGCCGTACGCACCCGCACCGGCAATCACCGCAGTAGCCTGCGGCGACACAAACGAATGATGGCGGAATTCCTCGCGGCGATGCACATTCGACAGGTGTACCTCAACCACTGGAAGCTCAGCCGCCTCCAGCGCATCGTGCAGCGCCACCGAGGTGTGCGTGTACGCCGCCGGGTTGATAATAATCGCCGCACCACGAGTACGAGCACGCTGAATCTCATCCACCAGCGCACCCTCATGATTCGACTGCATAAACTCAACATCAAAACCATGATCCGCCGCACGCTCACGCACCATACGTTCAATATCGTGCAGAGTGGTGTAGCCGTACACCTCGGGGCGGCGCTGCCCAAGCAGGTTCAAATTCGGTCCATTAAGCACAAAAATCGTATCTGACATAAAACCAGTGTGGCACAGCGGGCGCCCGCTGGGCGTTAGCCGGCGCGAACTGCCCATAAAATGATGAGGTACAGAAAAAGATGAGATACAGAAAATGATGAGGGGAGGGGGAGTGCGCGCGAGCTAAGTACGGTGAACCTCGCTACCGCCCACACCCCCAAGCCCGGTACCCTCGCGCTATGACCGAGAACGCCACCCAGCCCGCAGCAGACGCACAGAACAGTACGGCAGAGAACACCGAATCGCTCCTGCAGATCCGATTCGTTCCCGAATTCAAAGCCGCAGCCGCCGCACGCCGTCTCAACGCACGCGCGCCCGAAAGCCACCTCGCCACCGTGCGCCGCGCCCGCAAAATCAACCGCATCCTCGGCGAAACCTACCCCTACGCCGTCGCAGAACTCGACTTCAACAACCCCTTCGAGCTGCTCATCGCCACCGTGCTCTCGGCACAAACCACCGACGTGCGCGTCAACTCCGTCACCGGTGCACTCTTCGCACGCTACCCGGACGCCGCCGCGCTCGCCTCCGCACGCACCGAAGAGGTCGAACCCTACATTCAGTCCCTCGGCTTCTACCGCGCCAAGGCACGCTCCATCGTCACCCTCTCCCAGCAGCTCGTCGAACGCCACAACGGGCAGGTTCCCTCAACCCTTGAAGAGCTCGTAGAACTCGCCGGAGTCGGCCGCAAAACCGCGAACGTGGTCCTCGGAAACGCTTTTGACGTGCCCGGACTGACCGTAGACACCCACTTCGGCCGCCTCGCCCGTCGCATGGGATTCACCACAGCAGACGCCCCCGAGACGGTCGAAAAAGACGTCGCCGAACTCATCGAACGCAAAGACTGGACGCTCTTCTCACACCGCATGGTCTACCACGGCCGCCGCATCTGCCACGCCAAAAAGCCCGCCTGCGGCGTATGCCCCGTCGCCGACCTCTGTCCGTCCTATGGCGCTGGGGAGACGAACGAACAAGCAGCACGTAAACTCATGAAATACGAAATGGCACCCGGCCGAGAAGACCTGCACCTGCGATTCCTGCAGGGCGCAACCCGCCGCGAACTCATGGCAGAAGGCTACCCGCTCAGCGCCTAATGGCACCTGAACCGGAATGAAGCCTGCGCAGAAGAGAGGTACACAGATGAGCGCACCCGAGCAGTCGGTACAACCCGAACCGGCGGGGCAGGATGCACAGCACCCCGCCCAGCAGGCACTGGCGGCTCTCGCAGCAGGCGGCGTGGAATTCGACATCCAAGCCCTGCTACGCAGCGCACCCGCCAGCCCCCTCAGCAAAGAAGCTGCCGTGCTGATCCTCTTCGGCGTGCTCGATAACTCGCCCTCCACCGGCGAATTTGAGGGCTGCCCCGACAACGTCAGCGCCGACCTGGATGTACTGCTCCTCGTACGTGCCGCAACCCTGCGCTCACACGCCGGTCAGCCCGCCTTCCCCGGCGGCAAAATCGACCCCGAAGACTACGCGCTCGCCGAAACCACCGGCGAACCCGTCGTCCACATCGCCGCCCTGCGCGAGGCGGTCGAAGAAACCGGGCTCGACCCCGCCGGCGTGCAGATCCTCGGCCAGCTGCACACCCTGCCGCTACCCATCAGCAACTTCATGGTCACCCCCGTCATCGGCTGGTGGAACAGCCCCGTGCCCGTCAAGGTCGTCGACCACAACGAGTCCGCGCTCATCGCCCGCGTGCCCGTGCGCGACCTGCTGAACCCCGCCAACCGGCACACCGCCTACGTCAAACGCGGCCGCACCTCACACCGCACCCCCGCCTTCGAGGTGCGCATGCCCGGTGGCGAAGAATTCACCGTCTGGGGATTCACCGCAATTCTGCTGGACCGGATCTTCGACTCGCTCGGCTGGACCGTGCCTTGGGATACAAAAAAGATGCGCCCGGCACCCGGTTACGAGGAGTAAAGCTCTTCGCGGAATAAACGCCTGACTAGCGGATATAGGGTGCAGAATAGTATGCAGATAGGGGCGGCAGGTAGCTTGAATGAAGCTACCTGCCGCCCCTATTTTCGCTGTTGCACGGTGCCGCTTATGCGCGGCTGATTATTTACCGCAGATTATTTACCCTCAGCGTAGTTGCGCACCCGCGCCACCGACACCGGAAAATCAACCGGCACCCGACCGAACAGCAGGCGCGCCGCCTCCGCAGCGCCCTCACGCACAATACGCTCCACGCGATCCGCCTCCAGCTCGGGACCGCACAGCAGAAGCTCATCGTGCAAAAAATACACAATGCGGGTGCGCATCGGCATACCAAAAATCCGCTCCGACAACAGACGAGAACGCACCGCGCCCATCCAGCACAGAGCCCACTCCGCCGCCGTACCCTGCACAATAAAATTGCGGGTCATACGCCCGTGCGCACGCGCAGTCGACACCGCACGCGACTCAGCCGCCGGCGAAGACCGATCAGCCACAATCTCACGGAAACGCTCATCCACCGGCGGGGAGGTGCGACCCAAAAAAGTCGTCACCTGACCGCCCGCCTCACCAATACGAGCCGCACGCTCCGTAAACTCCATCGCCTGCGGAAAAAGCGCCGCCACATGCGGCAACAGGGCACCAATCTCACCGCTGCGGCCGCCATACATAATCGCCAGCATGCCCACCTTCGCGTGGGAACGCTCCGTCAAACCCACACCCTTCATGCGCGCCAACTCGGCAATACCCGCATACAGATCAGCGCCACGACCCGCCGAAGCGAGCGCCTCATCACGGCTCAACGCCGCCAGAATGCGCGGCTCAATCTGCGAGCCATCCGTCACCGTCAGCACCTGACCCTCCGGCGCCTGCACCGCCTGACGAATCTCCGCAGGCAGCTGCAACGCACCACCGCCGGAAGCGCCCCAACGCCCGGTCGCGGCGCCACCCACCTCAAGATGCGGGCGGAACGCACCCTCAGAAACCCAGGTATCAGCCCACGTCCAGCCGTTAGCAGTCCAAATGCGGTACAGCTTCTTATAGCGCAGAATCGGGTTAATCAGCGCCCAACGCTTCTCCCGCTGAGCCGGAATCGCATCCGCCCAACTCTTCAACTCCCACGAACGCGTAGACTTCACCGAAACCCCCGCAGACTGCAAAGCACGCAAAAGATCCTGCGGCGAATCCGGGTTCAACAACGGCATAAACAGCATGCGCTGAATCTGCTCCGCCAACTCCTGCATCTTCTGCGGACGCTCACCAGGCGCCGGGCTCGGACCCAACAACTCGCACAGATGCTCATGATGCGCCTGCACATTAAACGGGATGCCGTAATAGCCAATCTCAGCCGCCACCAATGCGCCAGCAGACTCAGCCGCCGCCAAAAGACGCAACCGTTCCGGGTGCCTCGACGCGCTAATAGCGCGCGCCTGCGCCAACCACTCACGCATCAGCACACGCACCACCGGATGCTCAGGCAACAGAGTCACCGGGCCCGCCGCCAACTGCGGGGCAAAAGGCTCATGAGGCGCCGCCTCAAGGAAATCGGGGGAGGAATCTGCGGAGGACTGGGCGGTGTTGGTAGCGGGCGCACTCAAAAAATCAGCGCCGAACAGCTCCTCCTGACCCTGAATCTGCCGCGCCACCGGCAGATACCCCTGAGGCTCCACCGCCTCACGCACATCAGAAAGATCCAGTACCGGGTTGTACTCCACAAAACCGCTCGGATGCGTAGCGGCAGTCACCAAAATTCGCTGCACCAGACGCAAATCATGGCACAGGTGCACCCGCACCCCGCGGCGCAGAAGCAGCGGGTCAACGTGGCGGGTATCAGCCCAAATCCAGCGGGGAAAACGCGCCTGCGCCGAATCTGCCGCCTGCCGCTCCACCTCTCGCACATACGCCGGAAGATTCGCCGCACTCACCCGATCTGCGCGCGTAATCCGCGGAATAAAAGTCGGGTCCTGCAGCTGCTCAGCGCTCGGCGCCGAAAAATGAAAAGCACCCCACGAGGTCACCGGCTGAGCGCCGCGCGAAGACGCACCCGCGGCAATAGTCGAGGTGACCGGGTGCGCGGGGGCGCCGGTCTGGGCGGTAATACCCGCGCCGGTGGCAGGACTGAGCAGAACGTACATTCTTCCATTATCGAGGATGTGCCGGCAGAACGGGTGGTGCACGGTCATCACCGGAATGTACAGGTGGTTTGTCATAAAAGCGTCGGATGCGTGCGTTTTGTTCGTTTGAGGTGCGTGCATCGTGGATATTTTGGGGTACGCGAGGAGTTATCCACAGAACGCTCATTCTCTTAAAAATTGAGGCGGGCGCAATGCTCTCCTAGAGCCATGAACCCCTCCAACAATCCCGCCGAGCACACAGCCAGTAATACTGCCAACCCTAACGGTTACTCGACCCGCACCGCGCAGAGCCCAACCGCGCAGAGCTCAACCATGTATGCGTCGGACACCCGCGCGCACTCGCTGCCCGCCCTGCTCATTCCCGAGGACTATCGCGCCCGCGCCGTTGCCCTGCACGCCCGTGAGCTGATTCTGCGATCGCCGCAGATGAGCGCTATCGCCCTGGGCGGTTTTAGCGGCGGATTCGGTGGTGAGCTTAGCGGCGGATTTAGTGCCGGGGTCGAAAAGACGGTCGAGAAGGCAGGGGAGCGACCGCCCGCAGAGGGTGGAACTGCCGCTGGTAGTGCAAACACCGCGAGTGCCGCGGGCGGTGGGCTACTCCAAGAATCTCAGCCCCTCCGCGAGATTCTCGAAAACGCCGTGGACGAGGCAATCTGCGCCATCGACGGCGGACAGCCGGGGAACGCGAGCGCAGCAGGGGCGGGCGTGGTGAAGCCCCGAAAATTCTGCGCCAAAACGGCGCACCCCGCGCCCGCCTCCTGGAGCTACCCCAGCGTGGAATACGTGCCCGTCAACCGGCAGACCGCGCTGCGCTACCTCGCCGCGGAACTCTACGGCCTCGGCGCCCTCGACCTGCTCATTGACGAGGGGCAACGCGCCGGAACCATCACCGATATCTACGTCAACTCGCCCTGCGATATCTGGGTGGGCATCAACGGAACCGTCCGCCCCGTGGCGCTGAGCCTCGGTAATGAGCGTCGCGTGCGTGACCTCGCCGAGCGGCTCATCCGCAGGCACGGCGGGCAGCTGGATGCCGCGCATCCGGCGGCAGACATTAGCGACGAGCTCGGCAGGCGCATCCACGCGATTATCCCGCCGCTGAGCGAACGCACCCGGCTCTCCGTGCGCCTACCCGCCCGCGAACGCCCCACCCTTGCGCAGCTACAGGCCGCCGGACTGTGCGATGAGGCGACCGCCGCCTACCTGCGCCGCATGATTGCCGAACGCCGCGGGTTCCTCATTAGTGGGGGCACCGGCACCGGCAAAACCACCCTGCTCAACGCCCTGCTGGGGCTGTGCACGCCGCAGGAGCGCCTCATTCTTCTTGAAGACACCCCGGAACTTGCGCCGCAGCATGAGCAGGTTATTGCCCTCAAAACCCATGCCCCCAACTCCGAAGGCGCCGGCGAAATCGGGCTGGGCGAGCTGATTGTGCAGGCGCTGCGTATGGGCCCGGATCGGCTCGTGGTCGGCGAGTGTCGCGGCGCGGAGGTGGTGCACCTGCTGACCGCCATGAATACCGGTCATCGCGGCGCCGGAACGACCCTGCACGCCAATAGCGCGCAGGCGGTGCCCCTGCGCCTGTGCGCCCTGGGTGCGCTCGCCGGACTGGATAGTAGAACGGTCGCTCTACATACGGCGACGGCTTTTGAACGCATTATCCACCTGGAACACCGGGACGGTCGCCGCCGCATCGAGGGTATCTACAGCCTGCATCCCGCGGTTGAGGGGAGCGAAGAGTATCTACAGGTCAGGCGCATTTCTGCGGGCTCCGAAGTGGGGTACTAGCCCCCGTAAAGGGGAAACAGAAAACGTGAAAGGAGGAAGCAATGAAGCAAAACGAGAAGAGTAACGGAAGCCTTCGCGAACGCTGGGCTGAGCGCCTAGCTGGGCCCGCCAGCGCCGAGGAAATGCGCATGTGGCCGCTCATGCTACGCACCCTCGCCCTGAACCTACGCGCCGGCATTCCCCTGCAGGAGGCGGTGCACGCTAACCCGAGCTTTGGGGAATTCGGGCAGTCTGCGCAGTTCGGACAGCTCGGGCAGTTCGCGCAGAACGAGCTGGTGCCGGATGCGGGGAAAGCACACGCGAAGAACACAGCCGACCGGAAAAGCGCCCGGAAAAACACCCGACCCCGACGGGCACGAGGGCCTTTTTCCGAAGACTACGGGCAGAAGCGGTGCGCCGAGGATATTCGCCGCTTCACGCAGGCTCTCGCCACGCTTACCTCCTGGGGTGCCCCAGCGCATCTTGCCTGCGCGCAACTGCTCGAAAATAGCACCCGGATGCGCCCGCACAGCTGCGAGCGCCTGCACGACCTGCAGTTGAGCCTGCGCATGAGTGAGAGCGCCGGTGCGCCGCTTGCTACGAGCTTGGAACGCGCCGCAGAACACGCCGAAGAACGCATCGACGCGCTCCTGGGCAGGCAGAGCGCCCTCGCCGCCCCGCGTGCCACCGGCAGAATCCTCTCCTTGCTACCGCTGCTCGGCCTCGGGCTGGGGGTGCTCATGGGCAGTGACCCCGTGGGCGTGCTGACCGGATCCATTCTCGGGGCGCTCACCGGTTTGCTCGGGCTGGGACTCGCCCTCGCCGGGCGCCGCTGGACCGCCGCGCTTGTGCATCGGGCGGAAGTGGAGAGCATGCGGACGGCGAATGTTGAATCTGAGGCGAAAAAGCCGACCTCGCCAGCAGGAGCCGCACCCGTTGATACCGCCCTCGTGCTGGAACTACTCGCCGCGCAGTTGAGAGCCGGGCTTACACCGCTCGCCGCCCTGGGCACCCTCGCCGAGGCGCTCAATAGTCGCCCCCTGCGCACGGTCTGGCAGCGCCTACAGATGGGCAGCGGCTGGGGGAGCGCTTGGTCGGGCCCCGCGGCGGGAACCTTCGGCGAGCTGCGGGATGCACTCGCCCCCGCCTACACGGGCGGCGCACCTAGCACCGCGCTGCTACTCTCCCTTGCCGATGCGCACCGCCTCAGCGAACGCCGCGCGGCAGAACGCGCCGCCGGAAAGCTCTCGGTAGCGCTCGTGGTACCCCTCGGGCTGTGCTCGCTACCCGCCTTTATTTGCCTGGGTATCGTGCCCATCCTCATTTCGCTACTGCCCACGCTGACCGGCTAAAGAATCGTGCCCATAAGTGCTGTTGACCAGCTGAAATGCCGAAAATTTTAGACCCTCGCCCATCTGCCGTGAACGCGGATGAGCACCCACCCCACCCCGAACGAACGGGGCACAACGAAAGGAAAACCAATGACGAACACCCTCTGCGAAGCAATCCGCCACGACCTGCACACTGCCGGCGCTCCGGTAAACGCCCCGGTCGGTGCTCCGCGCGAAATTCAGCCCGCCGCACCCGGTGCAGAAACGCAGACCATTCTGGGCCCCGTGCCGCTGTCCGTTGCCATCGCAACCACCATGAAGCAGCTGCGCGAAGAATGCCCCGAGCTATTCAGTGATGGTGAACGTTCCGCCGGTACTGAGCAGAAGCACGCCGGCCCCAGGATTGACCCCGCCGAAATGGAGATCGATATGAACACGGATCGTCTGAGCCCCGAGCAGGCGTTGACCATTGCCCGCGCGCTCGCCGAGGGCTGCACCCTGGACGAATGCGGCACCACCTGCCGCAGCCTGGGTGAGCACGCGCCCGGCTGCGCCGAATATGTGCCCGCTAAGGGTAGCGAAAAGACGCTCGAAGAGTACGCCCCGGCGGGCGATCCGGAGGAGGGAGCCTCAACTGCGGAGTACGGCATTGTGATGCTCGCGGCGGTCGGTTTTGCGGGCCTGCTGGTGCTGATTCTCAAGTCAGATGAGGTGCGTTCCATGCTCCTGGATATTGTGCGTAACGCCCTGTCCATTGCGGGCAATACGGGACTGCTCTAGAGTCTGCAAAAAGCCTGCCGTGAGGTTTTTCTCTAGATGTCAGGTTCTTTGAAAAATCAGGGTAGAAAGGAGGAATAAAGAATGAACGCTCATGTGAATTTGGGCGCTTTGACATGCGCTCTCTCTGCAGGGAAAGCCGGGGTGGGACCTGCACCCTCGACCCCGCACAAGAGCCCGGCAGAAGAGGGTGTGATTACCGCCGAATTTGCGGTCGCCCTACCCGCCGTGACGGTGGTGCTTGCCCTCTGCCTGGGCGCTGCCTCCACGGGGGTTGCGCAGCTGAAGGTGGAGGAGTCCGCACGAATGGCTGCACGAGCTGCCGCCCGTGGAGATTCCGAGGCGCAGATTCGCTCCGCCGTCAGCCGCATCGATCCGGCGCAGAGCGTGCAGATTTCCGTTTCTCCTGATGATGCAGCCGCGGCAGAAGCGGGGGAAGGGCGTGCCCGGCAGGTGCACGTGCGGGTGAGCCGCCCCGCCCCCGGCGTGATCGGCTCGGCAACCGGCTGGGTGTTGCGGGCGGATGCCCACGCCCGTGTTGAAGGCGGCACCGGCAGTGAAGAAAGCGCCGGCAATGATGGTGAATAAAAGCTCGGGCCTTGCCCGATCTGCGGAAGAACAACCCGAAGAGGGTAGCGGCACCGTCCTCGCCCTCACCATTATTGCCGCGCTACTGGTGATGACCGTGGTGATTGCCGGGCTCATCGGGGTGGTGTCCGCGAACCGCAGGGCTTCCGCAGCCGCCGATTTGAGTGCGCTCGCGGCGGCGGACGCCTACCGCGGACTCACTGAGGGGGACCCGTGCGCGGTCGCGGCGGATCTTGCCGAACGCCACGGCGCGCACCTCGAGTCCTGCACGTTTCCGGATCGCCCCGAAACGGTGGAGGTGACGGTCGCCGTCCCGGTTGCAGGACCCATGGGCGCGCTGGGCCCGGCGAGGGTGCGTGCCCGCGCCGGGGCTGAGCACATCGAAGAGGAGCACGCCGAAGAAGAACGCGCGGCGGGCAACGCGGAGGAGCTGACCCCCGATGAGGTAGCCGAGCTGGGGGAAGAACTGGAAGCTGAGCAGGACTCAGCGCCGGAAACTCCCGAGCCAGAGAACCCAGCCGAGCCAGAAAGTCCCGCTGACCAAGAACGCCCACCCGAGCCTGAAAGCCTAGCCGACTAGGCTATTTACGCTCATCGGGAGTTGTTATCCCAGTCCGCCCGGTGCCTCCTGCACTCCTACGCCTCCGCCATGCTCCGCAGCATCGCCTGCAGTAGCGCCCGCGCGCCGTGCTTGCTGAGCGGCTCGTTGCGGTTGCCGCACTTGGGCGAGTGCACGCAGGAGGGGCAACCGTTTTCGCATCCGCAGCTTTCGATGGCTTCGAGGGTGGCGCCCAGCCACTGCGCAACCGCGTTGAAGCCGCGTTCGCTAATGCCCGCGCCGCCGGGTGCGGCGTCGTAGACGAAAATGGTGGGCCTGCCGGTGTCCACATGAAGCAGCGTGGAGAGTCCGCCCAAGTCCCAGCGGTCGCTGGTGGCGATGAGTGGCAGCAGTCCGATGGCGGCGTGTTCGGCGGCGTGCAGGGTGCCGGGGCCGTCCTCTTCGGTCACGCCCGCGCCGAACAGGTAGCTGGGCTCGAAGGTGAACCAGACCGCCTCGGTCATGAGTACTTCCGGTGGCATGGGTTGCGCCTCTTCGCCCAGGTATTCGCCGCCGTAGACGGAGAAGCGCCGGTAGCCGGTGACCTGGTCGGTGACCTGAACCTGCCCGCGGTGCATGGTGAGCGGGGCGAGCTGCTGTGCGTCGGGAACGGGCTCTCCAGGAGCGGGCTCACCGGGGGCATATCCACCGGGATCCGCCTCCCCAGCGATGTTTTGCGCGCTGTAACTGACCCGCGCACGCTCCGCCAGAATACGCACCTCGGTACTCTCAATGGCGCGCGTGTAGTAGTCCGGGTAGACGCGGCTGAGCAGAATCACGCGCTCGCCCTCGCTGAGAGACTCGACCACGTACTGCGCGCTCTGGTGAATGTAAATCGCGCCCGGGTGCCCCTGGCTCATGGCGTGCGCGGCGTCCATGGTGCCAACGAGGGTGCCGTCTTCGGCGTCGATGAGCTGGTAGGGTCCGCCGCCGGTGCCGCGGATATCGACCAGCTCGGCGGCTGATTCGGCGTGCGTCCAATACCAGCCGTCCGGGCGGCGACGCAGGTACCCCTGCTGCACCAGCCGATCCAGCAGGGCGGCGGTGTGCGGTCCGAAGAGGCTCAGCTCTTCGGTGCGGATGGGTGCCTCCTGCGCGGCGGCGCACAGCTGCGGTGAGAGAACGTACGGGTTTGTCGGGTCGAAAACGGTCGCCTCAACCTCCTGCCCGAAAATCGCCTCCGGGTGGTGCACCAGGTAGGTGTCGAGCGGGTTGTCGTCGGCAATGAGCACGGCGAGCGCGTCCTGACCGCTTCGACCCGCGCGGCCCACGCGCTGCATGAAGGAGGCGCGGGTACCCGGCCAGCCCGCCACGAGCACGGCGTCCAGGCCGGAGATGTCGATGCCCAGCTCCAGCGCGGAGGTGCTCGCCAGGCCAAGCAGTTCGCCGTTGCGGAGTTTGCGCTCGAGTTCGCGGCGCTCTTCGGGGGTGTACCCGGCGCGGTATGCGGCGACGCGGTGGGCGAGGCCCGCCTCCACCTCGTCGAGGTAGCGCTGGGTCTTCTGCGAGAGGATTTCTACGCTGCGACGCGAACCGGCGAAAACCAGCGAGCGGGTGCGGGAAAGCACCAGGTCGGTGAGCATTTGCGCGCCCTGCTCCACAGGGGAGACGCGGCGCGGCGCCTCCTGCTCAGCCTTCGACTGGACTGCCTGCTGCTGGGTGCTGCGGGCGCCCTTGGCGAGCTGATCGTGCGCCTTGGGCGGCATGAATTCGGGCTCCCAGAGCGCGACGGTGGTTTCACCGCGTGCGGAGGTGGACTCGGTAATGGCGGTGACCGCCTGCAGCGGCACGCCAATGAGCTTGGAGAAAGACTCGACCGGGTTGGAGCTGGTCGCGGAGGCGCCGTAGAACACAGGCACGGTGCGGTAGAGCGCGCAGACGCGGCGCAGGCGGCGCAGCAGGTTGGCGATGTGCGCACCGAAAACACCGCGGTAGCTGTGCGCTTCGTCGAGCACCACGTAGCGCAGTCCGCGCAGGAAGGACGCCCACTGCCGGTGGTTGCTCAGAATTGAGTAGTTGAGCATGTCCGGAGTAGTGAGGATGAAGTTGGCGTGTTCACGGATCCAGCGGCGTTCACCGACGGGGGTGTCGCCGTCGTAGCTTGCCGCGTGGAGTCCGGGCAGGTTGTAGGAGGTGAGGGCGGTGAGCTGGTCGGCGGAGAGCGCCTTCGCCGGTGAAATATAGAGAATGTTCGCTCTATTATTGAGGTTTTCGGCGCCAGAATACGCGGAAGTGGAGCTCACCGGATCGCCGCACGATGCGCGATAAATAGCGTCCAGGGTAGGCATCAGGTAGCTCAGGGTCTTGCCCGAGGCGGTACCCGTCGCCACAATCACGTGCCCGCCGCTGCCGGTACTCTTCGCGTCTTCGGCGCGCGCGGGAGCCGGTGCTTCAACCCGCTCAGCCTCGATCCGCCCCGCCTGCCAGCCGTAGCGCGCCGCACTCGCCGCCAGCGCCGCATCAAGACCCGCGTGGGCGGCGTTTGCCGCCTGCACCTGGTGGGCGTAGGGCTCGGCAATGCCGAGCGATTCGAAGGCCTCCACCACACGCGGATGCAACCACTGCGGCCAGGGCGCGTAGCTCGCCTCCCTGGCGGCAATGGTGTGAATATGGGTCACCTGCTCGGGCAGGGTTCCGGTGCGTTCTGCCTCCGGCAACAGGGACGCCAGCACCTGCTGTGCGCTCGCGGGCAGCTCGCGGTAACGTAGCGTTTTTGGGCGCGCCGCAGACTGCCCCTGCTCGTGCCGGTGTGTGGGCAGCTGTTCGGGGTGCTGGTTGGTGTTCTGCGAGGAGGTGCTGTGCGGCATGGGTTCCATTGTAGAGCGGCGGGCTACACCCCGACCTGCCGCCGGTCACTCGCTACCCTGAACGCCGGCTCCGAACCCGCTCGAATCCTGCCCCGACCCCGAGTTCAACCCCGAACCTAACCCCGCCCCAGCATCGCTCCTGCACCGCCTCCAGCACCGCCGACCCCGTAGTCAGCGCGCACATATCAAAAAATCTGCATGCTTTAGGCGTATATGACGATAAAATAGTTTCGTGGCTCAAAATAAGATTATTCTGTATTACCAGTTCGCCCCCATCGCCGACCCGCAGGCGGTCATGCTCTGGCAGCGTGCCCTCTGCGAGAAGCTCGGCCTGCGCGGGCGCATCCTCATTTCCAAGCACGGCATTAACGGCACCCTCGGCGGCGAAATCAACGCGGTCAAGGCGTACACCAAGGAAACCCGCAAGTACCCCGGCTTCAAGAACATGGAGTTCAAGTGGTCCGAGGGTGGCGCGGAGGACTTCCCCCGCCTGTCCGTGAAGGCACGCGACGAGATTGTGGCTTTCGGTGCTCCCGACGAGCTGCAGGTGGACGAGAACGGCGTCGTTGGCGGCGGCGTGCACCTGAAGCCTGAAGAGGTCAACAAGCTTGTTGAAGAGCGCGGCGACGAAGTGGTCTTCTTCGACGGCCGTAACGCGTTCGAGGCGAAGATCGGCAAGTTCAAGAACGCTATCGTTCCCGACGTGCACACCACCCACGACTTCATCCGCGAAATCGAGTCCGGCAAGTACGACCACATCAAGGACAAGCCGGTCGTCACCTACTGCACCGGCGGTATTCGCTGCGAGATTCTCTCCGCGCTCATGAAGAACCGCGGCTTCAAGGAGATCTACCAGATCGACGGCGGCATCGTGCGCTACGGCGAGAAGTACGGCGATAAGGAACTCTGGGAAGGCTCGCTCTACGTCTTCGACAAGCGCATGCACATGGAGTTCACCCCGGACACCGTCACCATCGGCAAGTGCGAACAGTGCGGCGCCCCCTCGAACAAGTTCGAGAACTGCTCCAACGACTCCTGCCGCGAGCTGGTTCTGCTCTGCCCCGAGTGCGCAGCTGACGACGCGAAGCGCCACTGCGTGTCCGAGTGCTCGGTGGACCGCGAAGCAGCTGAGGCGAACGCCTAATGGCAGCCGCTAAGGGCGGCGCGGTTCAGATTTCTGAACCTCGCATTGAGGAGCACCCGGCAATGGTCGTTGCCGGCGTTTCGCAGGTGTTCCCCCTGGACGGTGACTTCTCCTCGCTATGGGATGAGCTGAATCAGAAGGCGTCCCCGGCGATGCTGGACGTTCTGAACGTGACCCAGTATCTGGGCGTGTGTACTCAGCCGAACCCGAAGGGTCAGGTCCGCTACACGGCGGGCTTCCTGGTGTCGGATCCGGCGAGTGCGGCGAAGCTTGGTCTGGGCGTGCTGGAGTTGCCTGCGAGCACCTACGCGGTGGTTGAGGTGACCGGCCCGATTTCGGAGTCCATTCCGGCTGGCTTTGCGAGCTTTGAGGAGGCGTTCTTCGCGAAGAATCCGCAGTACCGCCCGGTGGGTGGTCTTGAGGTGTACGGTCGCGGCGATATGCAGGCGGCTGATTACCGTATGGAGCTGTGGGTTCCGCTGGCGAAGCGTTCCTAAGGCAGTTTGTTTCTGTTGTTATGGCTGCAGTTTTAGCTGTTGAATAGAAGAGCCCGGTGGTGCGATGTGTTCGTGCCGCCGGGCTTTTTTTGTGCCCTTTTCGGCTGTATTTTGCGCCAGCATTTTGTAGCGGTATTTTATGGCGGTATGTGTGCCCCGTGCGGGTGAGGCGTGGTGCGTGCGGGTGAGGCGTGGTGCGTGCGGCGAAAGCGGGGGAGTGGTGCTCTGCGCGTAATACCGAAACAAATACTTGACTTGTAAAGTATTCGGGTTTAGATTTAAACCACCAGCCCGGCACTACACGAACCCGAGCGCACCCCAAGGAAAAACTATGAACACCCCCGGCACTCCGCAGCTTGACCCGCAGCGCGACGAATCCATCCGCATCAGCCACCTCGAACCCATGCGCGGCGACGAGAAGAAGCTCGGCTTCCTCTCCTTCGGCCACTGGGCTGAGGTCCCCGGCTCCCGCGTGCCCTCCGCCGCAGAATCCCTACTCCAGGCAATCGACCTTGCCGTAGGCGCCGAAGACATCGGACTGGACGGCGCGTTCTTCCGTGTGCACCACTTCGATCAGCAGCAGGCGACCCCCTACCCGCTACTTTCCGCAATTGCCGCCAAGACCGAACGTATTGAGCTCGGCACCGGCGTGATTGATATGCGCTACGAAAACCCGCTCTACATGGCAGAACTTGCCGCCATGGCAGACCTCATCGCGGCGGGCCGACTGCAGCTGGGCGTCTCCCGCGGCTCGCCCGAATCCGTGATCCGCGGCTTTGAGAGCTTCGGCTACTACCCGGCAGAAGGCGAAAACGAGAGCGATATGGCGCGCCGCCACCTCGACATTTTCCTCAAGGCAATTGAGGGTGAGGGCATGGCGCCCAGTGCTCGCGTGGCGGGCAAGTACGCCCCCATCCAGCCGCAGTCGCCGGGTCTGCGCGACCGCATCTGGTGGGGTGCGGGCACCGACAGCACCGCCGTGTGGACCGCGCAGAAGGGCCTGAACCTCATGTCTTCAACCCTGATGCTGGAAGACAGGGGCATTCCCTTCGATCAGCAGCAGGCGCAGCAGATTCGCCTCTTCCGCTCCGAGTGGGTGAAGGCGGGCAATTCGGGTGTTCCGCGTGTTTCGGTGTCCCGCTCGGTGCTGCCCATTATTGATGAAACCTCGGCGCGCTACTTCGGTCGCCGCGCCGCGGAGGACTCACAGGATTACACCGGCATTATCGATAACAGCTTCTCTCGCTTTGGTCGTAGCTACATTGGTGACCCGGCGGATATTGCCGAAGAGCTCGCCCGTGATGAGGCGGTCCAGGCGGCGGACACCGTGCTGCTGACTATCCCGAACCAGCTGGGCGTGGACTTCAATCTGAAGATGCTTGAGACAATCGTGAAGGAGATTAAGCCCGCGCTGACCACTAAGTAAAGCCCCTGAGGTGAAGACTCCGCAGAACCTTCTGCGCTAGCAGGGTTTCGCGCCAGCGTGCCGCCGTCGCTTCCGTGATGGGCGGTGGTCGCTGATGAGCGCGAGCTCTGCCGCCTCCCGAGGGCAAGGGCGCGGAGCACGTGCGGCAGCCCGCACAAGTGGACAATTGGTCAGTTATCACTGTATAGTCATCGTATGCTGACTATTGCTTCACACCTCGACGTCATGAACCGGCTCGGCCGCGCCATGGCCGACCCGACACGTTCCCGGATTCTGATGACCCTCCTCGGCGGCCCGAGCTATCCAGCCGTGCTCTCGCGCGAGCTGGAGCTGACCCGCTCGAACGTGTCCAACCACCTGACCTGCCTGCGCGATTGCGGAATCGTCGTCGCCGAGCCCGAGGGCCGCCAGACGCGCTACGAGATCGCCGACCCGCACCTCGCCGCGGCGCTGACGTCCCTGATCGACGTCACGCTCGCGGTGGACGAGGCCGCGCCGTGCATCGACCCGGCATGCTCGGTGTCGGGCTGCTGTGGAACGGCGGCGGGAGCATGAGCGAGACCCTGACCACCGCGCGCCGCGCGATGCTGCACCGGCGCGTCCGCTTCATCGTTGGCTTCACAATCACGTACAACGTAATCGAGGCAATCGTCGCAGTCTGGGCAGGCGTCCTCGCCTCGTCCGCGGCGCTCATTGGCTTCGGGCTCGACTCGGTTGTCGAGGTACTCTCGGCCGCGGCCGTCACCTGGCAGTTCACCCGCAAGGACCCTGAGCGGTGGGAAACGGTCACCGTCAAGGCCATCGGCATCGCGTTCTTCGCGCTGGCGGCCTACGTCTCGATCGACGCGGTGCTGGCCCTGGTCGGCCAGGAGGGCCCCGACCGCAGCCCGCTGGGTCTCGGTATCACCGCGCTGAGCCTGGTCGTCATGCCTCTGCTGGCGTGGATTGAGGTCCGCACCGGGCGGGAGCTGGGCTCCAAGAGCGTGATGGCCGACGCCAAGCAGCTCATCCTGTGCATCTACCTCTCCGGTGCAGTGTTCATCGGCCTCGTCCTCGACAGCCTGTTCGGCTGGTGGTGGGCTGACTCGGTCGCGGCGCTGGTCGTGGCGGTGCTCGCGGTGCGCGAAGGCCTGGAGGCCTGGCGCGGCGACGTCGAGTCGCCGTTCGAAGTGCTAGAGGACCTCGAAGACGAGGACGACTGACCCGTCACCCGATGTGAAGAGCCAGCGCTGCAACCCAGACATGCGCTACGAAACCCGCTCTACATGGCTGAACTTGCCGCCATGTCCAATCTCATTGCGGCGGGTCGACTGCAGCTGGGTGTGGACTTCAACCTGAAGATGCTTGAGGCAATCGTGAAGGAGATTAAGCCCGCGCTGACCACTAAGTAAAGCCCCTGAGGTGAAGGTCCTGGGGTAAAGACCCCGTGCCAAGCTGTTTCCGGCGCTCTGTAACGCGCTGAGATGTTTGTTCCCATACAGCTTGAGCCATACATACGGCGACGCCCCGGCAGGCACCCGCAAGGGTTCTGCCGGGGCATTACTATGCTCACGTTCTTAGAAATCTTTCGTCTTTTCCCAAGGCTCAATAGCGCCCGGAACCACCTCAAAGAGCGGATGTGCACACGCCGCCAGCTCGCCGCGTGCCGCCAGGCGCTCGTTCAACCGGTGCTCCCACTCGGGGTCGCGCCCAGCCACCTTGTGCTGCAGAAAGGCGAGCTCGTACTCCAACTGACCCAAAGGAACGGGAATCAGGGCGACCGAAGCATAAGGGTTTTCTGACTTGTCAGCGCAGTTTTTATCGGTGTCGTTTTTGCCTACGCTATTTTCGTTTGTGCTATCTTCGCCCGCACCAATCAGCGCGCGGTTGAACGAGTAGCCGCGGGCATCCGCCTCATCCGCCAGCCCGGACAGGTAGGCGGCAACTGCCTCCAGCGGCTGCGGATGCGCGCGAAAACGAATCAGCTGCGGATGGTTCGTGTACCCGCGAGTCAGACCCCGCAGCACCTTCTGCGCCAGCAGGGTTTCACGCCAGCAGGCGACCAGGGCGCGCCGATCGAGCAGGGAAGGGTGAAGGGACCAAATGCGCACGCTTAGCCCTGCGCTTCTGCAGAGCTCTCGCCAGCTGACGTTGCGCCCGTGTGCTCGTCGCTAAAGTGCAGGAAGCTCTTGAGCACCAGCTCACGCACCGCGTGCAGCAGGGTATCGCGCGGATGCTGCTGTTGCGTACCGCGTGCGGCGGCGGCTGCCTCGTCGTATTCGGGCCAGGACAGCAGCATGGCAAGAGCCGCCACGATCTGACCCACGGCAAGCTCGCCATCGCTAGCCGATGCAAAGCCCGCGGTCTCGGTGGAGAGCAACTGGGTACGGCACAGACCCGAACCGGCACGCAACAAAATGACGCTGGGATGCTCGGCGCCGGGGCGGCCGTGGCGCTCCTCGGTGACGTCCTCAGCGACCTCCAGGTGTGCGGCGAGGAGCGCCTCATCGTCCATGGCGGCGAGGCGGTCGTAACGGCGCACGGACTCGGTGAGAGCGCGGGCGATGGGCTGCTGAATCGGGTAGGTGATCTCCTCGAAACGCTGCAGGGGTTCGGTCACGCCCGCCGTGGTCGCCTCGGTCGGGCGGCGCAGCCAAATCATGCCGAAACCAATAGAATGAACGTTCCGGGAAGCGAAGTCGTTCAGGTACGCCACGTAGGTCTGCTCGTAGTGGCTACGGTCGCGGTTCTCGCTCGCATCCTTCAACCAGGTCTCCGCGTAGGAGGCGGGGGTCAGCGCCTCACGCTGAATAAACCAGGCCTCCGCGCCGCCGTCGGCAACCCAGGTGCGCGGGCGCTCATCCCACGGGCGCGGTGCATCCGGATTCTCAGAATCGCGAATAATTTCCCAGTTGCCCAGCATCTGCGCGCGGCCACCGGGCACCAGCACCGACGGTAGCTGACGCACCATCGTGCTCACAATTTCGTCACCGGGCAGGCCGCCGTCGCGGTAGGTGAACTGCTCCTCGGCGCTCTCACCGGCAACGCGCGGGGTAATCACGAACGGCGGGTTCGACACCACCAGGTCGAAAAGCTCGCCGGCGACCGGTTCCAGCAGGGAACCCTCACGCAGGCTCACGCGCGCCTGCGGGTTCTGCGGATCAATATTGAGCGCCTGCGCGTTCAGCAGCAGGTTAAAACGGGTGAACGCCAGGGCACGCTCCGAAATATCGGTGGCGGTCACGTGCTCAGCGTGGGCGAGCAGGTGGAAGGTCTGAATACCGCAGCCGGTGCCCACATCCAGGGCACGCTTGACGGGGGGTGCGCTCGGTAATCTGCGCCAGGGTCAGGGAGGCGTGGCCAATGCCGAGCACGTGATCCTTACGGAGCACGCCGGGGCGCTGATGCGCACCCAGGTCGGCGGCAACAAAGATTTCGGTGCCGTCATCGGCGGCGTGAGGGCGCAAATCAACGCTCGCGGACCAGTGGGTAGAATCCGCAGCGTCGCGCTCAATCAGCGCGGCATTCTCAAAATCAACCAGGGTATCGCCGAAAACCTCGGCTGCCTCAGCCTCGGTGAGCGGGCGGGCCAGCAGGAAAAACGCCAGCAGACGTGCCAGGTTCTTCTCACCCGCGCTGTAACCGCTGCGCAGAATATGCTCCACACGCCACAGGCCCGGAACCACCTGGTCGCGCGCCATCGCCTCAGCCGCCTCAACACCCAGCAGCTCCTGCACAGCGTCATAGCTGTAGTTCAACGCCAACAGGCGTTCACGGATGCGGGTCAGGCGGGCGTAATCATCGCTGCGGGGAGCATCCGCAACGGCTGCGTACTCGGGAGCGAAAGAGGCGGCAGAAATAGTCATGCACACCATTCTACGCACCCGCCGCATCTGCCTGGGCGCGCCCACCGCGTATAGGCGGCAACGCAATGACACGGCCCCGACCCACCCACTGACCAAAACCGTCATCTGCGCAAGAGCGCCCACCCCATCGCATACACTGAAACCATGAGTAACCTGTACCCCGATGAAAGTATCAGTGTCGACAAGTGCTGGGAGCGTCTGCACGCGAACACTCTCGGCCGCCTCATCCTCACTGACGGACAGCACGTCGATGTGCTGCCCGTGCTCTACGCTGTCGCCAGCCAAGACGACAAGCAGGAAATCTACATCCGCACCACCCGCGGCAACAAGTTCTCCTCCGTGGTGGTCAGCCGCCGTGTCGCCTTCGAAATCGATGAGACCCTCGAAGACGGCATCCGCTCCGTCATCGTGGTCGGTATCGCCCACTGGCTGCCTCCGGAAATGACCCCGCAGATCGTGCGCACTTTCGACCTGCCTGATTCCGAAACCCACGAAATGCAGTGGGTGCGCATTGTTCCGCAGACCGTGTACGGCCGCGAATACCCGCTGCTGCCCGCATACCTGGACGGCACCCACCCCGACTCTGACACCCTCACCAGCTAGAAACGCAGGTGAGCGGGTGCGGTTCGCCCCAGCACCCGTGCACACCACCGTGCACACACACCACCGCTCCGGTACCGTATGATGTACCGAGTACCCTGCGCACTCGTGCAAGCTCAACACGCCCGGTCCTCATCAACTAGAACCGTGCCAGCTCGCCCAGTGCCGGGTCACCGCGCGCTCGCCGCATGAAACGCACCGAGCGCACCACATCAACCCAACATAAACTACACCCCCACCGATCACCTCACCCCACGTACACCACACCTGTCGGCGCCCACAAGCGCCAGCGTAGGTTATGGTTGAATACGTAGCTTTTCAACACACAGATAGAGGAGTGCCGTGCCCGCTCAGGCAAAGACCGGAAAAGCCCTGCTGATTGTGGAGTCTCCCTCCAAGGTCAAAACCATTAGCAGCTACCTCGGCGAGGACTACCTTGTCGACTCGTCCATGGGCCATATCCGCGACCTTCCGCAGCCCTCCGAACTGCCCGAAAACCTCAAAAAGAGCCCCGTCGGCAAGTTCGCTGTCAACGTTGAAGAGAACTTCGAACCCTACTACGTGGTCAACCCCGACAAAAAGAAAAAGGTCGCCGAACTCAAGCGCAAGCTCAAAGAAGTAGACGCGCTCTACCTGGCAACCGATGGTGACCGCGAAGGTGAAGCCATCGCATGGCACCTGAAGGAAGTCCTCAAGCCCAAGGTACCCGTCTACCGCATGACCTTCCCCGAAATCACCCGGGAAGCCATTCAGCGCGCCTTCGGCGAACTGCGCGACATCGACCTGCACCTGGTCGACGCGCAGGAAACCCGCCGTATCCTCGACCGAATCTACGGTTACGAGATCTCCCCCGTGCTCTGGCGCAAGGTCGGCCGCGGCCTCTCTGCAGGTCGCGTGCAGTCCGTCGCAACCCGCCTCGTGGTTGAGCGCGAACGCGAACGCATGGCATTCGTCGCCGCCAACTACTGGGACCTGACCGGACGCTTCCTGACCGCATCCTCCGAAGGCTTTGACGCCAAGCTGGTCGCCGTAGACGGCAACCGTGTCGCCACCGGCAAGGACTTCGCTGACGACGGCACCCTCAACACCACCAAGGTCACCCACCTGAACGAGGAAGCCGCCCGCGCGCTCGCCGCAGCCCTGCAGTCCGCCGCGTTCTCGGTGCGCTCCGTTGAGACCAAGCCGTACAAGCGCCGCCCGGCAGCACCGTTCACCACCTCCACCCTGCAGCAGGAAGCCGCACGTAAGCTGCGTTTCTCCTCCCGCGTGACCATGCAGGTGGCCCAGCGCCTGTACGAGAACGGTTACATCACCTACATGCGTACCGACTCGGTGGCACTGAGCGAGCAGGCGATCTCCGCCGCACGCCGCCAGGCATCCGAGCTGTACGGCGCAGAATTCGTGCCCTCCGCACCGCGCGTGTACACCTCCAAGAGCAAGAACGCGCAGGAAGCCCATGAAGCAATCCGCCCCGCCGGTGACACCTTCCGCACCCCGGACGCTGTGCGCGGCTCCCTGTCCAACGACGAATTCCGCCTCTACGAGCTGATTTGGAAGCGTACCGTCGCCTCCCAGATGGCTGACGCGACCGGTTCCACCGCCTCCGTGCGCCTGGGCGCTGTGGCATCTAACGGCCAGGACGCCGAGTTCGCTGCATCCGGTACCGTCATCACCTTCCGCGGCTTCCTCGCCGCCTACGAGGAGGGCGTTGACGCATCCCGCGTGGCTGAACGTGAGGCGAAGGACGCTGAGAAGCGCCTGCCGAACCTGACCACCGGCGAGGCACTGACCGCCGAGGCGATTGAGCCCGCCGGCCACGAGACCCTGCCGCCTCCGCGCTACACCGAGGCGTCCCTCGTGAAGACCCTGGACGAGCTGGGCATTGGCCGCCCGTCCACCTACGCGGCGGTTATTTCGACCATCATGGACCGCGGATACGTGAACGTTCGTTCTGGTTCGCTGATTCCGTCCTGGATCGCGTTCTCCGTGGTGCGCCTGCTCGAATCCAGCTTCGGCCCCTACGTGAACTACGAGTTCACCGCGCAGATGGAAGAAGACCTCGACCGCATCGCACGCGGCGAAGAATCCCGCGTCGAATGGCTGGGCGAGTTCTACTTCGGCGGCGGCTCCAAGCGCGGCCTGAAGTCCATCGTCGACAACCTCGGCGAGATTGACGCCCGCAGCATCAACTCCATCCCGATTGCGGACGGCATTGTGCTGCGCGTGGGCAAGTTCGGCCCCTACCTGGAAGCTGAAGGCACCCTCGACACCGAGACCGGCGAACTGACCGAACCGATCCGCGCGAACGTACCCGCCGACCTGGCACCGGACGAACTGACCGAAGCGAAGGCACGCGAACTGCTCGAACAGGGCAAATCCGACGGCCGCGTGCTCGGCGTGGACCCCGTCTCCGGCAACCAGATTGTGGCACGCGACGGTCGCTACGGACCCTACGTCACTGAAGTTATCGAAGAGATGACCGAGGAGCAGATTCAGGCGTACCTGGACGCGCAGCCGACCGAGTACTACAAGAACGGCAAGCCCAAGCCGAAGAAGAAGCCGAAGCCCGCCAAGCCGCGCACCGCCTCCCTGTTCAAGTCCATGGATCTGGCGACCGTGACCCTGGAGCAGGCACTGCAGCTGATGAGCCTGCCGCGCGTGCTCGGTACCGACGCTGAGGGCGTGGAGATTACCGTGCAGAACGGCCGCTTTGGCCCGTACTTGAAGAAGGGCACGGACTCCCGCTCGATTGGCAGCGAGGACGAAATCTTCACGATTACGCTGGAGCAGGCTCTGGAGATTTACTCCCAGCCGAAGCAGCGCGGTCGTGCGGCGGCTAAGCCTCCGCTGGCTGAGCTGGGCGTGGACCCGGTCAGTGAGAAGAAGATTGTGGTGAAGGACGGCCGCTTTGGCCCGTACATCACCGATGGTATTACGAACATTACGGTTCCGCGTGCGGAGTCGGTCGAGTCGCTGACCCACGAGCGTGCGGTGCAGCTGCTTGCTGACAAGCGTGCGAAGGGCCCGGTCAAGCGTAAGACTGCCGCGAAGAAGACTACTACCGCTAAGAAGACTACGGCTAAGAAGACGACCGCAAAGTCTACTACTACCGCGAAGAAGACGATCACTCGTAAGACCGCGGCGAAGAAGACCGCCGAGTAATCTGCCGAGTAGCCGAGCGTAGTTCGAGCTGAACTGAAGGCGCAGGATGCGTCCCTGATCCCCCACACGGGGGTGGGGCGCCTCCTGCGCCTTTTGCGTGCCTTGAGGAATGCGTGCCCGGCGCGTGCGGAGGTTCGGCGCGTTTTTGTGCCCGCGCTGTGTTTCTTAGGCTTGCGCTGTGCTGATGCTGGGCATCCGCCCGGATTGTTTGCGGAGTGAGCCGCGCCTCTGACAGACTGGAAGAGGCGCCGCACCTGCGGTACCGCACACAGATAATATCCCGCCGCGCGGCGGGGGAAGGGAGCGCACCGTGCGCCTGGGAGTTCTGGATGTCGGGTCGAATACGGTCCACCTGCTACTGATTGACGGCAGCCCCGGGGCACGCCCCGAACCGTACGCGTCGCACAAGATTCCGCTGCAGCTCGTGCAGTACCTCGACGCTGAGGGCAATATCTCGCAGGAGGGCGCGGACGCGCTGACCCGCTTCGTGACTAGCGCCCGTGACTTCGCCATCGAGAATGAGGCGGATGACCTGCTGGCGTTCTCCACGAGCGCTATCCGTGAGGCGGGTAACGGTGCGGCGGTGCTGCATCAGGTGCGTGAGCAGACCGGCGTGAGCCTGAACGGTATTTCGGGCGATCAGGAGGCGGCGATTACGTACTTTGCGGTGCGCCGCTGGCAGGGTTGGGGTGCGGGCCGCATCCTTGATTTTGATATTGGTGGCGGTTCTTTTGAGTTTTCGACGGGTACGAATGCGTTGCCGGATGCGGCGATGAGCGTGCCGTTGGGTGCGGGCCGTCTGACTCGTGAGTTTTTTGATGAGCAACCGCCGAGCCCGAAGCAGGTGAAGCGTCTGCGCAAGTATGTGCGTGAGCAGATCGCCCCGGTAGCGGAGAATCTGTTGCGTTATGGTGCGCCGGATATGACGGTGGGTACGTCGAAGACGTTCCGTTCGTTGGCGCGTATTTGCGGTGCGGCGCCGTATTCGGCGGGCCCGCATGTGAAGCGTGAGATGCATCTGCAGGATTTGCGCCTGTGGACTCGTCGCATGGAGGCGATGACGGTGTCTGAGCGTAGCGATTTGCCGGGTGTTTCGAAGGCGCGTGCGGAGCAGATGCTGGCGGGCGCTATCGCTGCGGAGGCGGCGATGGAGGCGTTCGGGGTTGAGACGATGCGCGTGTGCCCGTGGGCGCTGCGTGAGGGCCTGATCCTGAAGCGTATTGAGCACCTGGCGGAGGGTACGGGTACTCCGGTCAACCCGAAGACCCTCCTGGGCGCATAGCCCCATGATGATGAACCCAGCAGGCTGGTGCGTAATGGGCACAGCCTGCGGGGTCACCGCTTTTCTTATATATAACCCGCCGACAAAGACGTAGGAAAGGAACAATCACCGATGAAAATCCAAGAAGTTATTGACGAGGTCAACAACATCTGGGGCGAAGAACACGAGGAAAAGAAGAAAAAAATATATTGGGAAAATATTATAGCAAGACCCCTGAAGGCATTTGGGAATTTCGGCGATTTATCTAATTGGAATGATTTATTATTCAATTTTAGATGCAATACCGGATGCTACCCCAGCAGAAGAAGCGATTCAAGGATGGGGATATATTTTCAATATTCCATACTTCGTTTTTGATATTCGTGCAAGTATGATTATTTCATTGGCGAGTATTCTTCTAAGTTTATATGTCAGCGTTGGTAAATTTGCTGATGGTGATGGTAGTGTCTCAGGAGATGCAAAGCGCGCAGTATATAGGGGATTTGCTAAAAGTGTTAGCTGGATTATTTTTGCTATGTTTACTCTTAATTTTTGGCACGGCTTATTTGCTGGGTATTTTCAAGGAACTTCGTATGCTCCTGGAATTTTCGGGCCATGGAAATATGGCCCTGGGTGGGGCAAATTAATTATACCCTTGGATATGGATTTATCTAGATATGGAGATGTTCCACTCTGGTCGCTGTTTCTTCTGGGTTGGTTCACCTTATCCTCGGCGCTATTATTAACTCAAAATGAAAAAGATGTTCTCATTCGGAATGCTTCTTTCTTGCGAAAAGTTAATCGTATTCGTAAAGATGATGCTATGTCTCTGGAAGCTGAATATAAACTAGCCCAGGACCTATGGGAAGAGACTCAGGAATCTAATCCCAGGCCGTTTAGGCTTGGTTATAAGTACGGTACAGCGGCGGGATATGCTAGCAGATTTGCTTTGACTCTAACTATTCAGGATTTAAATTTAGGGCTGATCTAATTAGTTATAGGAAATTTGGTATAGTGCGCTGGATTTTAATTCTTTGGATTTCTTCTATTGTTGCATTCTCGATTATTTCGCTGTTTTTTCTAGGATTCCCTCGAGGGATATGGATTGCATTGGCTACGGTTGTTCTACCCTCAGTAATTGAGATATTTATGTGCTGGGTTTACACTGGTTACTTGCATAAGGACATACGATTAATCGACATGAGGCGACTGGAGGGCAAGGAGAAAAATCTGTGGCGTTTGCGGTTCTTTTTTACGAATACCTTAGGTAAACTAATTATTCGGTTATTCTATGGTGCATCCTCGATTATTGGATTTTCTATATTCATTGGGCATGCTTTCCAAGAGGGAATTTTAGTCGATGAGGTCTCTAGGCCGTATCTGTTGTATGCAATGTTTATCTTTGTTTTCAGTGTTGCCGTCTATTTGTTATCATTTTTCTTAAGGGTTGCGGTAAGGTCTATCTATGTGGAAGAGATTAAGGGTTATTCGATTGAGTTTATTCCCGCTGATTTTTCTAATCAGTATGATGTTCAGGATATTAAATATTTATTTGTTGCATATATCTATTGTTTGATGCTGAAAATTAATGAATATTATTCAGATTATAAATCTGAAATTCATGTTATCGAATCTAAATCTACAGATGGGGAACTGTCGGGAGAGAATCTGACATAAAGAAAAAATCTGATAGCTAGAAATTGTAATGGAATCTACCACAAGTGGAACAGTGTAAGTAGTCTCCGCATTTGCAAAGGTAAAATCTGAGAAGTCACATGTGTTTCGAACAGCCACGTCATAAGTGGCTTCTGGAAACACATGTGGCTTCTCGCCATTGGGGGTATCTGTAACCCGCACAGAAATTGTGCATGGTTTAGCGTCTTCTGCCATGGTTTTTAACTACGACCAAAGACACTAACCTATGGCACAAATCCCCAGCTCATGACCAAATCTCCGGCTGCGCTAGGTAGGTGAGAGCCGGTTATGGGTTATGACTTAGCCTTTTCGTCGATAGGTTAGTGTCTTCACTGCGGGTTAAAGACCCACGGTGAAGACACTAACCTATCGAAAACCTCGATCTAAAAAAGTGGGCGGCCCCGAATACCACCGCATCCGGGGCTACCCCTTTCGCTTTTTGAAGGACTGTCTATTGTCATTTTGATATAATCACAGGGTCTATAATTAATAGATAGAACGACTGGATTATATTGATTTATTGCAGAATTTTTATACTAAAATTTAGTGACGTAACAAGAATAGTGACTTTACAGAGACTATTGACGAGAGGCTAGTGGAGGTATCGATGACTTTTCTAAACTATAACAAAGATGAAAAGTTAGAATTTAACTATAAGAGGGCATGCGGCCTGTGGCTAATTGTGGTGGCGGCAGTTATAGCAATAGCTACCTTAGTTGGAGGAAAGCAAATAATAAACATGCAAGTATTCAGCATTGGGTACGTCGTCAGCTTTTTCTCAATCAACATGAACAAGAAGGTGCTGAATAGACTATCCGATGGCCCTTCAAGTGAATTTCAAAAGAAAATATCCTCGTATGCTGTTATTTTACTATTTGTCTTAATGGTTTTGCTGGGTGGCCCATTCTTTGCAACTGAAAATTGGAGACTGATTTGGCTAGGGGCGCTGATGGCAACCGCCCTGCATTTCTTCCCTTATTACTTTGTGTATGGAAAGTCAATGATATACCTGGGCCTTATCTGTGCCATTAACGTTTTCGTAGGATATGTTTATACCGATATTCCGCTAGAGGTAATTGCATATATTGATGTGGCAATTAAGCTCATGTTTGGAATTTATCTACTATTTCTTTCAAAGCCATCAAAGCAAATTTAAGGCAGTTCTTCGGCACAACAAATCAGGGCGGCCCCGAACACTTCCGTATCCGGGGCCGCCTGCTAGGAAGGAACAATCACCGATGATGAACCAACTACTGTTAGCGCAGGTGCTAGCTGAAGGATTCAGCTGGGATTATCTCTGGCACTGGACTCATGATCCGGATGTATGGAAGGCTGTTATTTCTGCTTTCGTGACTATTCTCGCTTCGCTGATTGCTATTAGTGGTGTTGTATTAACCGCTCGTCGGGCAGCACAGCAGATGGAGATCTCCAAGCAGGGAACCCCTCCCGAGCTGACCTGTTATAAAGGATGGCTTGAGGTCTCTGAGAAGTATAAAGAACTTGCTGGCTGTGAGGACGTAGATAAGCTTTCTGCGGTTTCGGAAGAATATAGAGAAGTTGAGTCTTCCCGAAAAGCTGCTCTTGCACGAGCAGTATGGGAACGTAAAGTATTTTCTTTTTGCCCCAATGTTAATGCCCAGAAACTTCTAATGCAGATTAATCCCTCGAAGATTTTTCGAATTTTAAATTCTAGGCGTGATGAGAAGGTACCTAGCTCAGATATATATGTGCATTTAAGTTTTAAGCCGTACTTAATGTGCTTGTCTGTATGGGTTTCCTTGTTTATTGTATGTATGGTCTATTTATTTGTAAATTTATACAATAGAGACCGTGATGGTGTAATTTCTTCTCTCGTAGGTTTTATGTACCTATTGCTTTTAAGTCCTTTTATCCTGAGGTTCCTTCCAGATGGGTACAACGGAGCACTGGAAGCTAATTATTGTTTCCGTAAGATAATAATTTCTCATGGTCAAGAATTTGAAATAAATATTGTTTCTGAAAGTAACATGATGGCAAGGCGCTTGATGATGTCTGTATTTGACTCTAACTATTCTGATATTGTGTACTGTCCCTGGGAAGGGAGAAATAAAATGGTAGTTTTTTGGATGAAGTTTACAATGTATTTTATTCCGGGGTGTTACGTAAAGAAAGGATTTAAGAGTTTTCTTAATAAAGGAGGTACGCTATGGGGCTCCTATAAAGAAGAGCTGTTGAATGGTGATTTGAAGGAAAAAATAGGACGTAAAGATACTCCTGTACTGAACTCTGACACACCAGAAAAATCCCAACCTACGCCTCCGCAAGGGTGAAGCTGAGAAGCCACATGTGTTTCGAACAGCCACATCATAAGTGGCTTCTGGAAACACATGTGGCTTCTCGCTATGGGGCTGTAACACGTCCAGAATTTGTGCCATGGTTTAGCGTCTTTGACCATGGTTTTTAACTACGACCAAAGACACTAACCTATAGTCGAAATTTTAGACACATAAAAGCAAACGGCCCTGAACGTTCAAACATTCGGGGCCGCCTGCTGCGGTTATTTATATGTTGGGTCAGAGTTGGTTTACATGTCGGGCCAGTCGCGGTGCAGCGAATACTCCGTATCCCCGTCACCGTTATCGTTCAAGTGCCAACGCTGGCCGGTACGGATGTCAGCCTTACGCAACCTGGGGTTCGGGTTATCCGGCTTACCCATCGTCGGGTCGTTCTTACAGCCCCAGCGAGTGTCGTCTTCATCGCAGGTGCCGCCGACGCGTCCCACATCAACCCACCACACACGAATCAGCAACGGTTCAGCAGTGTCCTTCTTAACGACAGTACGCATAGCCTGCCACGGGCCACCATTGACTCGGTACCGGCCAGCATAAGAAACCGTTGCGTAGGCGTGGAAATTGCCCGACCGCTGATACACATAACTGGTCGCGGTCGGTCGCGCTTTCGAACCTGACTTCGGGTAGATGGGCTCGCCGATAGTGTAAGACGTGTTTTCGTCACCGTTGCCGTATTGAACGGTCATCTGCACCGGATAAGACTCGATTTCAACGTGACCGGCCGAGAGCTCGCCTTCCCAATAAGCAGTGGGAGCTTCAGCGTAGAAATTGACGTTGTCGCCCTTGTAGATATTCGGGTCGCCCTTAGCTCTGCCGGTGCCGTTACCGGAGTTATAGGACTGCTTCAGGATAGGCGGTCGAATATCGGTGTTGGCGAATTTGTCTTCAATTTCTTGAAGCATTTCAGCGGGGCTCGGTTTACGAGGTTCTCCGGGGTTATTGGCGGTTAGGGTGCGGGATTCTACTGGGGTGCAGTAGGTGCCGATGCCGGAGGTATTGTAGTAACCGGTGTAGTCGTTGCCGTCGTCAGGCATCATCCAGGTGCGGAAATACTGTCCTGGCTGATGATCAGCGGTGACGCAGGAGTCTTTGTCTTCGACTGAAGCATAGAATTGGTTTCCTAGACCGTCATGCCTAACACGGTGGGTTTCTTCAAAAGATTTCTGTTTGCTCTCTGCGCGAGCTACGAGTTCGGATTCCGCTTGCTGAGGTGGTAAATCGACCTGCTCTTCGGAATCTAGTCCTTCATTTCCATTCTCTGCAACTGGTGGAGTGGCGCTATGGTCTGTGATGCTGTGATTGCTGTTATTCGAAGTATCTTCTAGCGCACCAGCTGGCGCACCAAAAGGTAGTATGAGCGCAGAAATAACAGCTATTCCTATAAACCCTGAAAACTTATTGGCCATTATTTGATGATTCCTTGCTCGCGCAGCTCCTTGTTTGAGCGATGCTCCGAGAGCCGCCAATAGCCGTTCTGGTACTTATAGCGGAACATAAACGTTTCATTCTCATTGCTGGTATTAGTACGCTCATACACCTTGCCATTGGGGTTTACGTACATGCCATAAGTCCACAGGCGTCGGATGAGAACCCAATATTCTTTAGACTCTTCGTCATACATGAGGTCGCTTTCAGCCTGGTATTCCGAGGTTCCTTCAATAACCCACCCGCCGCTTTTGTAAAGATCCTCGATGTAGTGAAGAAATTTAATGTCCTCATCGAAAGTGTCCCGCATGTAGGGCCATACATATTGCATATCACCAGTCTGGATGCCGTAGTTGCGTGCCTTAATCCAGTCACGCATCATTTCACGGAGACCAGCGAAGGTTTCGGGGTACTGCTGCGGCTTGGCTTTCGGCAGAGGAACATTCTGTGCGGGACCATGGCCATCAGCTTTGCGGTATTCCCCATCGGGCGCCTTGGAGCCGCCGGAGTATCCGCGGGTAATGACCGGGCTCGGAGTAGCAGAAGCTGAAGCAGATTCAGAAGCCACTGCAGATGCCGAAGCGGTTTCACTCGGTGCTGCGGATGCAGTGGCTGCCGCCTCGTTATTTGCCTGCTGGCCGCACGCCGCAAGCAGGGCACCCAGGCCCACAAGTGCGCCGCTGCCCAGCAGGGTACGGCGGTTGAGAATGGTCGAATCCATAGAAGGTACGCTCCTATCGTCGGTGATGGTGTGATGCATATGTGCATGTCGGCCGTTATTCACAGGTTGCGTTGACTGCCGGAAGGAAAACAGTCCTGTAGCGCGCCCCTCAAACGCATCAATGCGCTGTGGAACGCTACAGTTACCACCATACCGCATGTTTGCCATCGTTTGCATTCTTTTGAGGATGATGACGGTCGTTGGTCATTATTCGGGCTTCTCAATGTTTTATGCATCAAATATCTCTGTGCCCGCGGAGGTGCAGCCTCAGCAGAATTTGTGCCATGGTTTAGCGTTTTCGGTAATGAGTTAGTGACTTCAGGCTGGGGTTTTAACCATCGCCAAAGACGCTAAGTCATTACCGAAATCGCTAGGTCATGACCGAATCTCCACCCCGCACCGAGTAGTCCATACAAAACAAAACGGCCTCGGACGCACACGCATCCGGGGCCGCCCCCTATTTCTGCAATCTACTTCTTGGCTCCGAACACTCGCGTCCATACCCAGCGCGTCAGCACCGCCGTGCCCACCGCAACCGCCATCGGCAGCCACGCACTCGCACCCTGACCCGTAAAACCAATCAACAACGTCAACGCAGACAATGGCGCATTCATCGAAATACCCAGAAACGCCGCCGTACCCGTCAACGCCGCCGCATACAACACCATCGACGCGCCACCCGGCACCCCGTCCAAACCGGGGAACGCCCACAGTACCAGCGCCGCCACACAAAACGCAGCCGCCGCACCCAACGCCAAACCCGGCGTCAACGTACCGCCATACGAACCCGAACGCAGACTCAACAGCACCACGGCAGCTTTCGCCACACACAATGCCAACACGTACACTGTCGCCGCCGCAGACAAACCGCCCGCCGCCGCATCCAAAGACATATTAAAAGTGTGCTGAGTCAGCAGACGACCATTACCCAGAATCTCCGGAAGCCACAGCGAAACCACCGCGACCAGCACAAACGACACCGGAATACGCCACAAAAGAGAACGGTCCTTCGCCTTAATCTTCTCCGCACGCTGCGACAACGCCCTAAACCCAACGCCAACGGAGTCAACACCACACCCGTTAGCGCCGCCACCGTCAGCGTCGTCGCATCCAACGGAAGCTGCGGCACCGGGTACGTCGGCTCATTCACAATCACCAGATTCGCCGTGATCGTCGCCGTCCACACCGTCACCGCACCCACATACAGCGACCACAAGCTCAGACCCGCAGCCATCGCCTCCACAAGGTACACCAGACCACCAACCGGCACCTGATACACCGCCGCCAAACCGGACGCCGCACCCGCCGCCACCAGCAGACGACGCTCACGATCACCCAGCAGCGGCGAACCATCCGAGCGAGTGCCACCCACACGCTCCAGAAAACGCGCGCACCGACCCGCAGCCAGCGCACCCAGCTCACGCGGTGCGACCTCCTTACCCACCGGGGAACCCGCACCCACCGCAACAATCTGAATCACCGAATGCGAAATCTGCCGCCACAGCGACGGCGCACGATCCTCCTCGGTAGCACCCGCAATCTGCGACTTCACACCGACCACACGCCGACCGCCCGACTGCAGGTAATACCAAACCAACGCCACAAACGGACCCAGCGCCGCCAGCACCAGGGCACGCCGCGCCGGGTCGGCACCATCAGTGACCATCGGGTGATGTCCCTCAGCCTGACCGAAAGTTAGCTCCTGCATAAAATCCAGAACATAATGCAGGGCAATCGCACCCAGGCCGCTGAACACGCCCGTGACCAGCGCGACAAGGGTCAGCCCCAGCAGGAGGCGAAACAAAAAAGAACGGGAACCCGCAGGCATCTGGGGGCTATTCGTGGGTGAATGGGGATGAAAAGACATGGATTGAGGCCGTAACGTGTTGCGTGCTGTGTGTTGGGTTGAGGCTTCACAACCCGCGCGAACCGCGGCGAAAGCCGTAGCGCAAACCGGATGGAAACCGCAGCGAAATCGGGGGAGACAAAGCCAATTTAATTTTACGCCCGCGCTTTTTGCGCCTCAGCAACGGGGGCAACGCGAAAACCCGGTTTCGGATGGCAACACGAGCCTCGCCCACGGGGCCGGCGCATCAACTCTCGGCTTTCATGCGTTGGTTCGGTGTGCCCCAAACCACCCGCACCCGCTAAGCTGGAAGGGTACGCCTCCATGCGCCCGCCGCACACTGTGCAAAGTAGCCGCCGGGCGCAGGCACCACATACGGAAGGATCAACGATGACCGCAACTATTGCTTTTCTCGGCACCGGCTCCATGAACGGCTCCATCGCCGCGGGTCTGCTCGCCGCAGGCCACGACCCCGCCCACATCCGCGCCACCGTGCGTAGCGAAGAATCTCGCGCCGCTCTCGCCCAGCGCCTCGGCGACAAGGTCGAAATCATCACCACCGGCGGCGAAGCCGACGGCAACCACAAGGCAACCGCCAATGCGGACGTCGTGCTGCTCGGCGTGAAGCCCTACGGCATCGTCGAGCTCGCCCGCGATATTGCACCCGCCCTCGCACCGAACGCCGTCGTGGTGTCCGTTGCTGCCGGCGTGACCCTCGAAACCCTCGCCGAGTGCCTTCCTGCAGGTCAGCCCATTGTTCGCTGCATGCCGAACACCCCCTCCTCCGTGGGCAAGGGCGTGCTCGCCATCTCCACCACCGACACCGTGAAGGACGAGCAGAAGAAGCTCGTCGAAGAGGTTCTGGGCACCGTCGGTCTGGTCGTTGAGGTTCGCGAGGACCAGATGGATGCGGTCACCGCCGTCTCCGGTTCCGGCCCGGCATACGCGTTCCTGCTTGCGGAGGCGATGGCAACCGCCGGCGAGAAGCTCGGCCTGGATGCAGACACCGCGCTCAAGCTTGCCAGCGCAACCGTTGCCGGTGCAGCTTCCTGCTCGATACCAACCCGGATGCGCCCGCCCTGCGCCGCGCCGTGACCAGCCCGAACGGCACCACCGAGCGTGCACTGAACACCTTTGTGGACGGCGGCCTCTTCCAGCTGACCGAGGACGCGATGCGCGCCTGCGCAGCCCGCTCGGCGGAAATGAGCCAGCTGTACACCGCTGACGAGGACTAGTCATTACGGACTAACCAGCGGGGACTAATACCGCTCGGTAGCGCCGCTCTGACTAGGTGAAACTACAGAAAACTGGGTAAAACTACAGAAAGACAGCCTCCTCCCGGCAGAACGGGAAGAGGCTGTTTTTCTATGCTTATTTGCTTTTCTATGTCTATTCTCGGGTTCCTCAAGGCAGCGAGGAAAAACGCACTTAGGGGCGCGCCGCGAAACGCTCAATCAGGTCCACCTGACCGGACACAATCAGAATGTCGCGCGAGTGAATACGGGTAGTCGCGTCCGCGTAGGTGAAGTCCTCACCGGGGGACTTAATACCAACCACAGACACGCCGTACTTGGAGCGGATATCCGACTCGGCGAGGGTGAAGCCGTGAGTTTCCTTCGGCGGGCGCATCTTCGCAATGGCGAAGTCGTCATCAAACTCAATGTAGTCCAGCAGTCGACCCGAGACGAGGTGCGCGGCGCGGCGGCCAGCGTCCGCCTCCGGGTAGACCACGTGGTGTGCGCCAATACGCTCCAGAATCTTGCCGTGCGCGGGGGGTGATAGCCTTCGCCCAGATACGCTCCACGCCAATGTCTACAAGGTTCGCGGTAATCAGCACAGACGCCTCAACGGAGGTGCCCACACCCACCACGGCGGAACCGAAATCGTCCGCACCCAACTGGTGCAGGGTGTCGATATCGGTCGCATCGGCGGAGACCACGTGGGTCAGCACGCCGGACCACTTCTGCACCAGCTCGGGGTCCTTCTCGATGGCGAGAACCTCTTTATTCTGCAGGCGCAACTGGGCAGCCACAGCCGAACCGAAGCGTCCCAAACCAATCACGAGGACGGGGGCGTTATGTGCACTAGCCAATGGTGGGCCTTTCTTCGGGGAACTTGTAGAGGCGGCGGCGTGAACGCATCGCCAAGCCGGTTGCGGCGGTTGTTGTACCCACACGACCAATGAGCATCAGAACGCTGAGCACGTACACGCCTGCCGGAGGTAGGCTGGCGGAGAGGCCGTTTGAGAGGCCGCAGGTCGCGAAGGCAGAGATGACCTCGAAGATGACTTCTTTGAGATCTGCGCCGCTAATGATGAGAATCGATGCGGTGCCAACACCTACCACGGTAGCACCCATAACGATCACAGAGATGGCAATGCGCAGAGAGGATTCGGGGATGGTGCGATTGAACGCTACGACCTTCTGGTCACCTCGCGCCTCGGCAAGAATCGACAGGGCAATCACGGCGATGGTGGTGACCTTCACGCCGCCTGCGGTCGAGCCGGAGCCGCCACCAATGAACATGAGCGTATCCGTCAGTAGCGTGGAGACGGGGGTGATGGCGTCCATGTCAACCAGGTTGAAGCCGCCCGAACGCATCATCACGGAGGCGAAGATGGCGTTGAGGATTTTATCGCCAGGAGAGTAGGAACCGATGGTTGCGGGGTTATTCCATTCGAAAAGACCCCAGAAGAAAGCGCCAAAACCGAAGAAGAAGAGGGTGGTGACCACGGTCAGTTTTGCGGTGAGCTGCCAGTGTGAGGGACGGAAAGGGTTGCGCTGAATCGCAATGAACACGGGGAAGCCGAGCGAGCCGAGGAACACCGCGATGCAGATGGGTACGAGTAGGAAGAGATCGTGGCCGTAGGGTACGATGCCGTCCGAGTGCGGGGTGAATCCGGCGTTGTTGAATGCCGAAACCGAGTAGAAAATGCCGTGCCACAGAGCCTCGTGTGGTGCTTCGCCGAGCGCGAGGAAGCGCGGGGTGAGGAGCATTGCAATGAACGCTTCGATGGAGAAAGACGCGTACGCCACCGCTTTGACGATGCCGCCGACCTCGCCGAGTCGGCTGATGTTCAGGTCTTCCTGGGCGATGAGTTTGGTGCGCAGACCCATTTTGCGGCCGATAGCCAGCGCCAGCAGGGAGGTGATGGTCAGCGTGCCCAGGCCACCCACCTGGCAGGCGAGAAGAATCATTGCCTGACCGAAGGTTGACCACTGATCTGCTGTGGAGACGGTGGTCAGACCGGTCACGGTGACCGCGCTGGTTGAGGTGAAGACCGCGTGGTGTAGTGCGACGCGCTGCCCGTCTGCCGAAGAAATCGGCAGGGACAGCATGACGGTGAAGAAGCTAATGACTAGAAAGAACGCGCTGATTGCGGTGCGTGAGGGGGACGCCAGAACCGAGGAATCAATGAAGTCGCGGAAGCGTTCGAGAGTCTTCTGGTTGAACTCTAGCGGGGTTCGTTTGCGCTGAGTCTCGGAGTCTTCGTGGTCACGTAGGGTAGGCAGACGGTCAAGATCGATGCCGGGCACGCTGGTGAGGATACTGAGGTTTTCAGCTTCGCGGCGGTCGCGGCGGCTTCGGCGAACCTGCTGCTTTTGGGGTTCGGAGGTGGCACCGCTGAGGGTGTCCCAGCGGCGGTTGAGCTGGCCCTGGGGGTGGTGGTGTCGGCGCCGGGTGCGGCGGATGATGCGTCCCATGCGCCTCCTTCAGCGAGTGTCTGGGTGTTGGTGTGTTGATGTGTTGGTCGGCTGTTTGAGCCTGTGTTTAACGCCTTCTAGTGTATCGCGCCGGGTGCCTGCTGAGGGGGGTTGAGGCTCTGGTGGTTCGGGGGTAAATATGTGAGCTTGGAGAAGGCGTGCGGCTGGTTTTGTGGGTGCAACCACGAAAACTATATATTCTGAATTAGCTATATAAGTATTGAGGGGTTGGGCGGCTCGCATATGCCTAGGAAGAGATACAGGAAATCACCATAAGATGTGATAGGCACTTCATGCTTTTCTCCATTTCAGGGCTCCATATTGGGTTAGCATTCAGTGGTCTTTCAGAATTTTTGAAGGTAATTTCTGTATCAGCCTCATTCTAAGCTTGAGGCGCCACTTTATATGTCATAATCGCTATATGCATTCTGATGTTTTTTCTGTCATCGCGGATCCGACTCGCCGCCGAATTGTGCGTATTCTCGCTGAGCAAACCCACACGGTGGGCGCAGTGGTTGAAAAGCTGGGCATGAGCCAGCCGACCATTTCGAAGCACCTGAAAGTCCTTCGCGATGCAGATGTGGTCTCCGTGACCGTGGAGGGGCAACGTCGCCTCTACTCCCTGAACCCGGATGTATTCGCCACCGTGACCGAGTGGATTAACGAGACCGTTCAGATTGCACGCCAATCCAATGAGGCGCACGCACCCGTGGCACTGCCCGGTGGCGTGCCTGCATCTGCCTCCGATAAGGCGACGGCTGAGAAGCCCGAGGCGACCGACTCTGAGACTCTCGCCGTTGAGGCACCCACCCCCGAGGAAATTGAGCAGGCTCGCATTCAGCGCACCCGCGCACAGCACATGACCCCCAGCGCGCGCATCTACTCGCGCCCTGCGGAACAAGCAGCTGACAGCACCGCTTCCGAAGCTGTCGCTGAGAAGACTGGAGCTGTTGAGCCCACCCCGCAGGAAGAGGCAGTGGATAGCACCCCGATGCGCCCCTTCACTCCCGTATCCTACGGTTACGACGCTGGGGTGGCCCCCGCGGCGTCGGCAACCCCCGCTCAGCCCGCTACCCCCGCGGCACCTGCTGAGGCTAAGCCTGTCGTAGCGCAGAAGCCGGTAGCATTCCCTCAGCCTGCGGCTGTGGTGCCTTATGGCATCGACCCCGCTGCGGTTGTGGGTGGCTCGATTCAGCCTATCGCTGTGATCCCCGAGGCTGTTGTGCTTGAAAAGGTCGCCGAGGAAAAGGCTACCGACGAAAAGGGCGCAGCTGAGAAGCCTGTTGCACCCGCTGAATCCGTCAAGGAAGAAGCAACCCGCACGGAATTTGCAGCTGAGGATTCTGCAGCTGAAAAGTCTGTGATTGAGAAGAACGTAGTGGATGAAGTCGTGGCAGAAGAGCCCGTGAAGGCTGAATCTGTTGAGGAAGCAGCTTCGCCCGCAGAAGCTACTGAGAAGGCTGAACTCGGTAAGGTCGAGCTTGCCAATGATGAGCTCACTAATGATGAGCCTGTCGAGGGTGAGCCTGCTAAGGCTGAAGCCTCCGCTGAGGAGCCCGAGTATCAGACCATGCCCGCCTACGATTCGGTGTACCGCCCCAACGCTGAGACGAACAGCGCTGAGGCGAAGGACAACCACCGCGGTGGCCTATTCGGCTTCCTGCGTGGCCGCCGCCGCTAAGACGGGCGGCTAGGGTCTGCCTGCCGATCACTTCCGGCATTAACTCTCTGTAAAACACACACTCTCACTCACTTTTTGACCGAAAGACGCATTCACGTGGCTATTCATCGTAAAATTCTGCGCTGGCTCGAGAACGAACTGTTCGAGGGCAACATTCAGCTGGGTCAAGATCTGCCCAGCGATAGCGAAATTGCGCGCGCTATTGGTGTGGGTCGTTCCCGTACCCGCGAGGCTCTGCGCACCCTGGAAGATATGGATCTTGGTGCAGCTGTACAACGGTCGCGGCAAGGAAATTCTGGTGCACCTGAGCGATGAGCCGGCTTCCGCGGCGAGTGCCGCTCTGCGCCTGCACATGTCCAGCTCGCGTTACCCGACTCGTGACCTGGTGCAGACCCGTATTCTGCTGGAAAGCTGGGCGATTGCGCGTATTGACCCGAAGACCGCCTCCTTCGCGGAGATGGATGAGGTCCTGGCGCAGATGGAAGATTTCGACCTGTCGATTCGTGATTTCCTGGAGCTTCTGCTGACGTTCCACCACCAGGTGATGCGCTGTGCGGGTAATGAGCTGCTGGTGGGTCTGCTCGCGTCGGTGCGTCAGCCGAGTTTTGAGTCGATGCTGTCGCTGGTGGGCCGTATGCCGCTGTGGAGTAGCGCTGTGGAGCGTCTGCGTGCTGAGAGCCGCGCTATTGCGGAGGCTTTGAAGGCGGGCGATTCGGCGACGGCGCGTGCCATGGTGATTGGTCAGCTACGCGGCATGTATGCCGATGCCGGTATTGACTTGGAGCAGGAGGCGACCTCTGCGAACGGTCTGCCGGGTGAGCCGATTGCTTCTGAGTTTGCGCCGGTTGATGTGGATGAGTTTGCCGCCGATGACTTTGACGATTTGATGCAGGATGATGCGTCCTTCGCTGATGCGGGGGCGTTGCCCGCCGCGGATGCGCCTGTTGTGGTGCCCGCTGAGCCGGCTCAGGTGTCTGCTCCGGTTTCTGCGGTGTCTGCGCAGTCTGTTGACGTGGAGTATGAGCGGCCTGAACCCGAGGTTGCCCACGTTGATGAGGCTGCGTCTGAGATTCCCTCCGAGCAGGCTGATACCTCTGCTGAGGCTACAACTGGCGCGGATGCTTCTGCATCTGACAAGGTGGAACGTGTCATTCCCGCTGCGCCCCAGCCCGCACCTGCTGTAGCTCCCGCAATCCCCGCACAGCCTGCCGCGCATTCGGTGAGCCCGGATGTGCCGCTGAGCTTCGGTACCCCGCGCCGCAGCACCCCGGTTGCGCAGGCTGCACCCGCCTCCCAGGCTCCTGCCGCGCAGAATTTTAGCTCGCAGACTCTCGGCTCACAGCCTCTTAGCTCGCAGATTCCCAGCGGTCAGTTGCCGAGCGTGCCTGCCGCCCAGGCGCAGGAAGAGGCTGAGGGTCCCGCGAAGGTTCTGCGGGCTTCTGCGGCGGCTCCGCGTCGTCGTAGCGGTCAGATTATTTCTCCGGTGCGTGCGACCATCATTAAGCCGGTGGATCGTAGTAGGGTGCTGACTGCGCCTGCCCGTACCGCGCGTCCTGCGGCTGTCGTGACTGCCGCAGCTCCTGCGGAGGCTGAGTCTGAGAAGGTTCTGCGTGCTCCGGCGCGTCAGGAGGCGCCCGCCGTTCAGCCTGCTGAGCCTACCCGCCTTGAGGCGGCAGCGACCATCCACGACACCTATGAAAAGCTTCCGCATGATGAGCCGGTGCAGGAGCGCCGCGGCATCTTCTCGAAGATGAAGCGTTTCTTTGGCGTGGATGTGTACGAGCCTGAGGAAGCTCAGAAGAGCCCCGAGAAGGAGAGCACCGAGAAGGACCAGGCAGAGAAGGAGCAGGCTGTGAACGCTGAGGCGAAGCCTGAGCCCCAGCCCGCTATTGATCAGGAGGCGCTGGCTCGTGCCGAGGCTGAGCGTGCTGAGCGTCTGAAGGCGTTGCACGCGGCGGCTGAGGAAAGCCCCGCTGAGAAGGTTTGCAGAAGAGCCGGTTGAAGAAACCGCTGAGGAATCTAACCTCGCGCAGGAATTGACGCAGGAATCGGCTGAGGAATCAGTAGAGGCCGCCTCCCAGGCTGAGGAGAGCACTTCTGAGGGCGTTACAGCTTCTTCCGGTTCGGTGCTGTCTCACGGCCGCGGTAAGGGCTTGAAGAAGTCGAAGAAGAAGCGCCGTTAGGGTTGCCGAATCCCCGTTTTCACCCGGAAATACCCTCGATATACCCGCGGGAAAAGCGGAAATTCAGGGAAAAACTCCTGAAATACCGCTCTCGAATGGTGAAAATGGGGGTAAACCTAGTACTCTAGGTAGGTAGCGCTCTAAAACGCAAGGGTATTTCTGTGCCTAAAATGCGTTTTGGATCGGTTATACCGGTATAAATATCCCCGGGTAGCTACCGAGTCGAATGGCTCGGCCGGGTACGAGTAAAGTGAGGAAATCCTATGGGTTCCGTTATCAAGAAGCGCCGCAAGCGTATGTCCAAGAAGAAGCACCGCAAGCTGCTTCGTAAGACCCGCCACCAGCGCCGCAACAAGAAGTAAATAGACTTCTTTCGCCCCGCCCTCCGCACGGAGAGGCGGGGTTTTTGCGTTCTGGCAGTTTCGCGGGCGGGGTTTTATATGCTGGGTTTTGTACACCGGGTTTTGTATTTGTAGAGGGGATGTGCGGGTCACCTGTTTGGGGTGCGGCGTGCTATCTGAGAGACTGGGATTATGACTGAAACTTCCACTATTAAAGTTCACTTCATGCGTCACGGCGAGGTGCACAACCCCGAGCGTATCGTGTACGGCCGTCTACCCGGCTACCGTCTGTCCGATAAGGGCCAGCAGATGGTGCGTCTGAGCGCTGAGGAGTTCGCGGCTCGTGCTGAGCGCGGCGCCCGTTTCGTGCATCTGGTCTGCTCGCCGTTGCAGCGTACCCGTGAGTCTGCCGCCCCGGTTGAGGAGCTGCTGGGCCTGACCGCGCAGCCGGATGAGCGCGTCATTGAGGCGGATAACTACTTTGAGGGTCTGCACGTGAACGCGCAGGAGCTGCTGAAGAACCCGCGTCACTGGACGAAGCTGTACAACCCGGCGCGCCCCTCCTGGGGTGAGTCGTATCTGGATCAGATTCGCCGTATGGCTGCGGCTGTTCAGGATGCGGCGCGTACCGCCTACGAGTTGGGTGGCGAGGGTGCGGAGGCGATTATCGTGTCGCATCAGCTGCCGATTTGGATTACTCGCCTGGGCGTTGAGGGCCGCATGCTGCAGCATGACCCGCGTGCCCGTGAGTGCAACCTGGCGTCGATTACAACCCTGGCGTTTAGCACCACTGATTTTGAGCATGAGATGCCGCATTTTGTGGAGTATTCGGAGCCTGCTGCGCCGCTGTACGGTGGCGTGATTCAGCTGCCCGGTAGCTAGTTCCCGAAGCTGTTTCGAGCATAGTAAGAGGCTGTGAGCCCATCCATTACGGATGCGCTCACAGCCTCTTTCTGTAAACCTTGAGGGGCGTGAGCCTAGCTGTCTCGGCTAGTTCTGCCCGTTACCCTGATTCGGGGTGCCGTCCTCGGGATCTTTACGTTCGGAATCCTGCGTGTTGTGCGATTCTGCTTCGCGGCTGCGGCGTTCGCGTTCTGCTTTTGCTTTGAGCCAGCGCAGGTACTCTTCATCGTCGTCGGGGGAAGATACCGAGGGCGCCGGGGTGCTGCGTCGCTGACCGAAGCCGCGGCGAGCGCCTGCTGCGGGCTGTGCCTTGGGGCGGCCCAGGATGAGCCACATGAGCGGGCCCACCACGGGGAAGAGCAGGGTGACGAGAACCCACAGCCACTTGGGCAGGGTTCGCGCCTCGTGTGCGGGGGTGCGGACGGCGTCCAAGAGGGTGTAGAGGGTCAGCCCCACGATGAGGGCGGCGCCGCCAATAATCAGCATGGCTCGAATCATAAGCACTACTATGACATACCGCCGCGTTATCGCAGAACTATGAACAGGGCGCCCGCTAGCGGCGTAACGGCGCGGTAATCTGGCGCAGATTTGTAGGTCGGCTTAGTAGCCGGTGAACACCTGAACCTCGTGGCTAATAATATCCAGCGAACCCAGCCACACGGCGAGGGCAAGAATCACGGAGTACACGAGCGCCACAATACCCGCCTGCTTGAGCACGGGAATCAGCTCGCGGCCGCCGCGCGTCCACACGGTCACGCAGGAGTGGATGGTCGGGCCGACCAGCAGGAAGATCAGCAGGAACCAGGGGTTCTCATCGAGCAGGAGCACGCCCAGGCCCAGCGCCAGCGCCATCTCCACGATGTAGGTGATGCGCGACCAGCGTTCGCCCAGGCGGACCGCCATGGTCAGCTTGCCCGCCTCAATGTCGGTGGGAATGTCGCGCACGTTATTCGCCATGAGCAGTGCACAGGAAATCAGACCAATGCCGATAGCACCCACCCAGCCGAGCAGGGTCAGGGTGTGCGCCTGCGTGTAGAGGGTGCCCAGGGTCGCGACCAGACCAAAGTAGACGAAGACGAATACGTCACCTAAGCCCATGTAGCCGTAGGGGTGCTTGCCGCCGGTGTAGCCCCACGCCGCGAAGACGCTGGAGGCGCCAATCGCCAGGAACCACCACTGGTTCGCCAGAGCCACCAGGGCAAGACCCGCAAGCATTGCTAGGCCGAAGCATGCGAAGGCGGCGAACTTGACGGAGCGGGGGCTTGCCACGCCGGAACCGACGAGGCGTAGCGGACCCACGCGGTCTTCGTCGGTGCCCTTGATGCCGTCGGAGTAGTCGTTGGCGTAGTTCACGCCGACCTGCAGGAAGAACGCGACGAGGAACGCCAAGAATGCGTAGAGCGGCTTGAATGCGTTGATCTCGTAGGCGGCAGCTGAGCCGGCAATAATGGGGGCGACGGCGAGCGGCAGGGTGCGCAGGCGAGCGCCTTCAATCCATTGGGCGGCAGTTGCCACGGGGGTTCCTTCCGGGTCTAAGTGTGTATGATGCGTGGGTGTTGTGCGTGAGGGGTTGTGACGTGAGAGTCAGGGCGTGCGGGCGGCTGTAGGCGCGGGGCAAAAACCCGCGGATGAGCCTGCTTTAGCCCTGACGATAGTCTCTGTCCAGGATACTGTATATTTCTGCGCGGTCCGGCTTGCCCGTGCTGGTGAGCGGGAAATCCGGCAGGATGCTCAGCTGCTTGGGCGCGGCGGGGGCACCGAGCTTTTCGGCGCAGCGGGCACGCAGCAGGGTGCAGAGTTCTTCGTTCGGGGCGGGGCTATTCTCAGTAGGTGCAGCCGCGGCATCGGCAGAAGGTACCAGCGTGACCGCGGCGGCAATGGCTGTGCCCCAGCGGGCATCGGGTAGGCCGACTACGCAGGCTTCACGCACGGCGGGGTGCTCTTCGAGGACGGTCGCCACGGCGCGGGCGGAGATTTTTACGCCTCCGCTGATGAGCACGTCGTCGCTACGACCGAGCACCTGCAGGCGCGGTGCATTGCCGTGCGCAGTGCTGTCGGGGTCGTGCGCAGTGCTGTCGGGGTCGTTTGCGGGGCTGAGCAGACCGTAGTCGTCGGTGCGGTACCAGCGGGTGCCGTCCGCGGCGGTGAAGAAGTGCTCGGCGGTGCGGGCGGCATCGCCAATGTAGCCGCTGGCGAGGTGCGCGCCGCTGATCCAAATACGGCCCACCTGCGCCGGCGTCCCCTCAATATCCGGCGCTGTGGGCATACTTTCTTCGGGCACGAGCTCCACCCGCACGCCGGGCAGAACCGAGCCGGAGTAGACGCATCCGCCGGCGGTTTCGGCACTGCCGTAGGTGGTCACCGTGTTCAGCCCCAGCGCGGTGGAGGCGGCGAGCAGGTCGGCGCTGGCGGGGGCGCCTCCGAGCAGGATGCCGGTGAAGGAGTCGAGCGCCTCGTGAATCTCAGCGCCCAGGGATGGGTTGGTGTCCGCACTTTCAAGGAGCTTATGTAGCTGGGTGGGCACCAGGGAGATAAACCGGCGTGCCGAGCTCATTCGCTCAACCGCCTGCAGGAAAACTTCGGGGCTAAAGTGCACCGGTTCGGTCACGGAGCGGGCAATGACCGGGGCGGTACCGGCGAGCACGGAACGGGCGAGCACCTGCGCGCCGGCAATATAGTGCGCGGGAAGAGCCAGGAGCCACTGCGAGGTGGCGTCGGAGTTTGAGCCGAAGAAATTCTCGGTGGCTGCCGCGCTGGCGGCAAGAGCTCGCGCGGTCAGTGCGGTGCGTTTGGGGGTTCCGGTGGATCCGGAGGTGCCCACCACCAGGGCAATAGACTCCGCAGTCTCTACACTCTCCGCACCAGTACCCGCCGTGAACTCACCCAGCAGCTGCTCAAAAGCACCCAGCATGGCGTGAGGGTCGGCGGGCTGATCGGCGCGCACCTGCACCGCCTGCGGGTGCAGGGTAGCCTCCTGCGGGGCGGGGGAGGGCACGAGCCCGGGTACGGGGGTGTTCATCATGGCTAAATCCTTAGCGGCTGTTGGTAGCGGCTGCGTGCTGGCATGCGCCGTGTGTTATGTGCCGGGGCGTGTCATATGCCTGGGGAAAAAGGAGCGGGGCGGCATCAAAAGCGCCGGAGCCGGATTCTTAGCTGAGGGTATCAGGGTTGAATCCGGCTCCGAGCCTATGCATCTGAAACTACTTTTACAGAGGTATTGCCTCTTAGAAGTAGTAGGGGTAGTTGGACCAGTCCGGGTCACGCTTCTGCAAGAACGCGTCACGACCCTCCACGGCCTCGTCGGTCATGTATGCCATGCGGGTTGCCTCACCGGCGAAGACCTGCTGGCCGAGCATGCCGTCGTCGGGCAGGTTGAAGGCGTACTTGAGCATGCGGATTGCCTGCGGGGACTGGAGGGCAATGTGCGCCGCGTATTCCAGGCCCTTGTTCTCGAGCTCTGCGTGGGGGACTACGTCGTTGACTGCGCCCATTTCGTACATGCGCTGTGCGTCGTATTCCTTGGCGAGGAAGAAGATTTCGCGGGCGAACTTCTGACCCACCTGGCGTGCGAGCAGTGCCGAACCGTAGCCTGCGTCGAAGGAGCCGACGGTTGCGTCGGTCTGCTTGAACTTGCCGTACTCTTCGGAGGCGATGGTCAGGTCAGCCACCACGTGCAGGGAGTGGCCGCCGCCTGCAGCCCAGCCGGAGACGAGGGCGATAACGACCTTGGGCATGGTGCGGATGAGGCGCTGCACTTCCAGGATGTGCAGTCGGCCCGCACGTGCCGGGTCGATGCTTTCCGCGGTCTCGCCGCTGGCGTAGTGGTAGCCGTCGCGGCCGCGGATGCGCTGGTCGCCGCCGGAGCAGAAGGCCCAGCCGCCGTCCTTGGCGGAGGGGCCGTTGCCGGTGAGCAGTACGGTGCCTACGTTGGAGGTCATGCGGGCGTGGTCGAGGGCGCGGTAGAGTTCGTCCACGGTGTGCGGGCGGAACGCGTTGCGGACCTCGGGGCGGTCAAATGCGATGCGCACGGTGGGCAGATCGCGCAGGATTTCGCCGTTTTCGTCGCGCTCAACCTGGCGGTGGTAGGTGATGTCGGTGAAGTCTTCGAAGCCTTCGACGACGCGCCAGTCGGCGGGGTTGAAGATGTCCGAGACCTTTTCGGGAAGTTGTGCAGTCATAGACCCTATTCTACGTTGCCCAGGTGCTACCCAGATGTTGCCCGGGCGTTGTCTGAGGTTGTGGCATGGGTTGGCAGGGCATATAAGAAGGCCCGGACCGCGTGTGCGGCCCGGGCCTTAGCGGTTGGGTAAGGAACCTTACCCGTCCTTGGTTATTTGTAGGCTACGGTTATTTGTGGGTTACTTGACCTTTGCGAGCTCTACCGCGCGGTCGAACTCTTCATCAATGGTCTGGTTCTTCTTGTAGGTGACCAGGGAGACGATGATTGCGACCAGCATTGCCGAAGCGAAGCCGGGAACCATTTCGTAGAGCACGGACTTCATCGGGCTCTGGCCCCAAGCGAATGCCACAACGGCACCGGTAATCATGGAGGCGAGTGCACCCTGGGTGGTCAGCTTACGCCAGTAGAGGGAGAGCAGAACGGTCGGGCCGAATGCCGAACCGAAGCCAGCCCACGCGAATGCGACCAGCTGCAGAATGGAGCTGTTGGGGTTCCACGCCAGGGCACCGGCGACCAGCGCCACGATTGCCACGCCTGCACGGCCGAGCCACAGGGACTTGCCTGCGCTGAGCTTCTTCGAGGAGAAGATGCCGTAGAGGTCTTCCACCAGAGCGGAGGAGCACACGATCAGCTGTGAGGAGAGGGTGGACATAATTGCCGCCAGAACCGCAGCCAGAATCAGGCCCGCAACGAGGGGGTGGAACAGAATCTGGGCGAGGTCCAGGAAGACCGACTCAGCGGTTTCGGGGTTGGTGAGGGACGCCTCGGGGTGGCGTGCAAAGTATGCGATACCCATGAACGCGCCGCTCAGTGCGCCGAACACGGTCAGGACCATCCAGCTGATGCCGATGCGGCGGCCGGACTTAGCGTCCGCGGGGGTGCGCATTGCCATGAATCGCACGATAATGTGCGGCTGACCGAAGTAGCCCAGACCCCATGCGAGGGACGAAATAATACCGGCGAAGGTGGTGCTTGCGAAGATGCTCAGTGCATCGGGGCGTACCTGGCTGATGGACTCAACCACGGGGCCCACACCGCCGAGGTCAATAATGGTGACAACCGGAACGGCAATCAGTGCTGCGAGCATGAGCAGACCCTGAACCATGTCGGTGTAGGATGCGCCCATGAAGCCGCCGAAGAAGGTGTAGAACACGGTGATGCCTGCCAGCAGGAGCATACCGGTGTGGTATTCCTGACCGAAGGAGGACTTGAAGAACAGACCGCCGGACACCATACCGGAGGAGACGTAGAAGGTGAAGAACACCAGAATCACGACACCGGAGACGATGCGCAGCACGCGCTTGGTGTCATGGAGGCGGTTGCTCAGGAAGACGGGGACGGTCACGGCGTCGCCTGCTACTTCGGTGTAGCTACGCAGTCGCGGTGCCACGAACTTCCAGTTGCACCATGCGCCGATGGTCAGACCGACGGCGAGCCATGCCTGGGAGAGGCCGCTGAGGTAGACGGCGCCGGGCAGACCCATGAGGAGCCAACCGGACATATCGGAGGCGCCCGCTGAGAGTGCGGCAACGGTGGGGGAGAGCTGTCGCCCGCCCAGCACATAGTCGTCGAGGCTGTTGTTCTTGCTATTTGCCCATAGGCCGATTGCGATCATGGCAACAAAATAAATCGCCAGCGCGATGACCTGGTATGTACTCGCGGCCATAATGTTCCTTCTCTCCTGGTGGTAGTGTGCGCCTGTGTGTATTTATGCGCTACCCCATAACTTTATGAGTGGCATAGGATACAGTCTAGGCTTTGAAGGGCTGAAAATAAAGTCTATTTGACGCTTAGGGGTAAGGAACTATGGAATAAATATGTATTTTCTGTGTAAACTTCATGGTCGTACACGTGGGGCAATGTGGGAGCATGTGCGAAAAAGTGCCCGAAAAATCCCTAGAATTCAGGGTTTCGGGCACTTTGGTGCAAGAGGAATAGTTTAAAAGCAACGCAAACGTTCAGGGTCGTATGCACCTAAAACGAATTAAACGAAAAATTTAAAAGCCGTTCGGAGTGTTGAACTGTTACACGACAATGTCACAGAGGCTTAGAGATCCCTCACGATCCACGGTTCGGTAGCCATACGAGCCGGTTCAAAACGCTCCAAAATCGCCGCCGCATTGGGCACCGGAACATCCGCCGAATGGGCAGAACCATCCACGTTATACACCGGAATAGAAGCGGCAATCCACCCCAAAATCCTCGGGACTTCAACGCCCGCCTCACGCAGCTGCGGCAGGGTCACCGCACCATCACGCTTCGCCAGGCGCTTACCCCCCGTATTGAGCGCCAGCGGCACGTGAGCGTAACGCGGCTGCGCCAAGCCCAAAAGCTGTGCCAAATACGACTGGCGAGGTGCCGAAGGAAGCAGGTCATCACCGCGCACAATCTGCTCAACCCCCACAAAGGCATCGTCCACCACGGAGGTCAGGTTATAGGCGTAGGTGCCGTCATTGCGCACCAGCACAAAATCATCCACCAGCCCCGTGTAGGCGCCGTAAAAATCATCCTGCACCGTGTAGCTCGTGCACTCGGCACGCAGACGCAGGGCCGGCGGACGCTGCGCGCGGCGCTTTTGCCGCTGTGCTTCCGTCAGCTCACGACAGGTACCCGGGTATGCGCCCGGCGCACCGTGCGGGGCACTCGACGCCTCCTGAATTTCGCGGCGAGTACAGAAACACTCGTAGACGAGGTTCGCCTCGCGCAGCTGCTGAACCGCCTGCTCATAGGCGGCAAGGCGCGTGCTCTGGTACAGCACACCCGCTTCTCGCCCGTTGACAGTCTCCGAGGAGGCGCCGGGGCTTGCATCCCAATCCAGACCCAGCGCCGCCAAATCAGCAATCTGACGCTCCGCGGCACCCGGGCGCACGCGATCTAGATTCTCCACGCGCAGATAGAAGGGCTTGTCACCGCGGCGAGCCATCGCCCACGCCAAAATAGCGGTACGCAAATTGCCCAGATGCAAGTCCCCCGAGGGGGAGGGGGCGTAGCGTCCGGTACCGCTGGGGAACGGCTGGGTCGAGGGGTTAGAAGAGGGGGTGGGGGAAGAAGTCATACTCCTATCCTATAGGGGTGTTAGATGCGGGTTTAACCGTGCGCACGACTCTGGGTTGAGTGGCATTGAGGTATAAATATTGCTTCTACGGATGCGCGCCGGGCTCTTTGAGGAGCTCCTGTGGCGATGATGGGCTGTTCAAACAATCCGGAGAGGTTGATAAGGCTCACCACTTTCTTGACGCTAGAGATAAGTTTGTGCAAAATAATGCACTTTTATTGCCTTGAATTGTTACCGAACCGTAAATTTCTGTTCTCTGAAGCCCGAATAACTCCTCAGCCGCTAAAAATTCCAGTAGGGTTGTATCTATGGCTCGTACTATTGAACTCGCAGACGGCGTGTACCGCATTGCGACCGACAACTACCGACTGAACACCGGACTGGTCCTCGGACTGGAGCGTGCACTAGTCGTAGATACCGGCGCAGGTCCCCGTCAGGCAACCGAAATTTATGATGAGGTTCGCCGTCTCACGCGCCTTCCTATTACCGTTGTAAACACTCACGGACACTATGAGCGTTTCTTCGGCAACGATGTTTTCGCGGCAATGGGTACCGAAGAATTCTGGGCGCATCCTCGCGCCGCGCGTGCAATCCGTAAATACGGTGAGGCGCAGCGTCCCTACGTCGAGACGCTGGAACCGGAAATGGCACACAATCAGGGTGCCGCCACCAATATTGTCGTTCCCAACCGCCTGGTCGCCAATAGGGGCGACGGCATCACTTTCACCCCCATCGACCTGGGTGAGCGTAGCGCAACCCTCATGTACATGGGACCCGGCCACACCGACGGTGACATTATGGTCGGTGTAGAGGACGTGCTGTTCATGGGCGGTCTGATTGAAGAGGGTACCGACCCCTACTTTGAGGATTCTTTCCCCGACCGTTGGATTGATACTCTCGGTGCCGTGCTCGAATTTGATCGTTACCGCGTGTTTGTGCCCGGTAACGGTGAGCCGGTAGACCGCACCTTCGTGGAGCGTGAACGCAACACCATGGTGACCGCTATTGAGTCGATTCGTTCCTCCACTTTAAATCGTGATGACGAGGCGACGACCGCGGCAATGTATAAGTTGCCGTATGCACCGGGTGCTACTCGCTTCTGCTGGATCGTTTGGCTCAGCTTGAAGGCGCACCGGTAGCGGCGTACCTCGAAGCGGATCACCCGGATACCAGTGGTTTCACGGGTCCGATTACTCTGGGTCAGGCTTCGTACTAAAACCCCGTATGCAATATGCCTCATGGGGCATAAATACAGGTGAGGGCTGGTTTCTATGATAGAAACCAGCCCTCACCTTTTATATACCCATAACCTTAGGGCACGTATTTAGCGCTGAACGTACTGGGCGCGCATTGCCTCGCAATCAGCCTGCAAAGAAGCCGGGACTTCACCCATTGCCTCGCAAAGCTGCACGAAACGGTGACGCCAATCCAGGTGCTGCAGCGCCTGACGAATCTGCTGCTCACCCTGCGCGGGGGTCCAGCGGGAGGCGGCGTCGGCAACCTGCGCGAGGCCCGCGCGTGCATCCGCGTGATCAATGTCGATGGTCGCACCGTCCCAGAGGATGTCACGTACGGTGGTGGTGTTCGGAACCTTGCCGACCACGGTCACGCCCGAAGCCAGGGCATCGGTCCAGCGACCGGTAATGTACTCCTTGGTCGGGTGGGTGTACGGTGCCGGGCTGACCGAAGTGGAGAACGCCAGCAGGAACTTCGCGCGGTTCAGCGAATCCTGCAGGTGCTGAGCCGATTCGCGGTCGTTCGCGCCGAAGGGCGGACGGCCCTCAAAGCTTAGACCCAGCTCAGCGGCGAGGGCGGCGGTCGCCTCATCATCTTCGTAGGCGGCGGGCTGGCGACCCACACGCAGCAGGTCGGTGCTCTTCGACTCCAGTGCAGCCAGGCGGTCAGAGAACGCACTCCAAACATCCGCACCCCAGGGCAGAACGCCGGGAGTCTTCACGCCCGCAGCGGTCCAGGGCTGAACGTCATCAACGTCCGCAACGAAAATACGGTCGTAGGTGGAGGACTTAGCCACCGCGGGAATACGGTCATCCCAGAAGCTATCAATCACCCAGCCATAAATCGCGCCGTAGCGGCGGAACGCGAAGGAACGCTGCGAAATGGCGTACAACTGACCGGGATCAGACGCAATCACCAGGCAACGCTTGGAGCCGCCCTTGAGGCGGGGCAGACGCGCCAGAAGCTTCGTTTCCTTGCTGAGGGATGCGCCCACATCCACGGTGTGTACGGTACCGCCGGTGTAGTGGGCGAGAAGCTCCGCCATGGCGTGTACGGGAACCCAACCGGCTCCGGAGGGGACAGCAACAATAATATCGAGTGAGCTCATGAGAATCCTTGGGAGCAACGCCCACCGCATGCACCGGGCTCACCGGGGTAAAACCTCCGGTCGCGCGCGGTGTGCACCAGCGGCGAGAGCGTGAATGTCAATAAATGATAGATAGGGTGCCGTACGTCAGCAGGCGCGCAAAAAACGCGAAGGTAGCGGAGAGTGAAACCGCTACGACCGGCTAGCTTTCAGCCACCGAAGGCTACGGCACAGGTAGTTTTCAGTATATCGGTCAACCCCGCGCACGGGGCTTAGCCTGCACCCTTTAGAAGCGGCTTTAGGGTGTGTGAATGCGCACCTCAACGCCCGATTCGGTACCAAAACCGGCAGCCATGCGCGCCAGATCAGTATTCGGGGCGGCAGCCACCGTGAAGAAACGATCCACAGCGGCGGTGAACTGCTCCTGACGAGCCATATCGCCGTGTTCAAGGGTCGTGAAAATACCGCCGCCGGCATCGTCAAAGACCTCAACGCGCAGTTCGGGTAGAAGCTCAGTATTCGGCAGGTTCAGTGAGGACACATCGTGCTGGAAGGTCAGGTCGCCGCACAGCAGGGTCACCGGCAGGGCGGCGCCGCCAATGATCGGGCGGGAGTTCTCATCCACGCCGGCAGGGTAGTATCCCGACAGGGACACACCAATAGCGGTCGCAATGGTGCCGTCAATACCGGCAAGACCGCGGTTAGCAAACACGCGCGCGGGGGCGGGCTCGCCTAGGGCGGGGGCTGCCGCATCCAGATCACGCACCAGGTTTGAGGAGCCCAGCACCATGAGACGGCGCTGAGCCACCGCATCCTGCCAGACGCGGCGGGCGTAGGAGCGGCCGGCGGTGCGATTGCGGTAATCGGTGTAGTCAACCGAGCTCTCAGCATCGGGGTGTTCGTAGGCGGCAATGGCGTGCAGGCACTCATCCTGCAGCTTGCGTGCCGGGGTAACCCACTGCTCTAGCCAGCTCAGCTCGTCCACCAGCTCATCCGCGGCAACAGAGGACGCGCACGCAAACTCGGCAAGCTCGTGCGGGGTCGACAGTTCCACGAAGGAGCGAGCGCCCGGCTCGTACCAGCTGGCGCGGCGCGGGGCATAGAACGCGCACTGAATATCTTCGCGTTCCAGCAGCGCCGTAATCGGGCGCGAAAGCGTCGGGTGGCCGAAGAGCACCACACGCTCAATCTGGGAGGCGGGGGCGAACGAACCATCAGCAAGCAGCTGCGGGTAGTGAGGAATCGAGGTTGCGCCGTGGCGCGCCTCGGAGGAAGGCTCCGCAACTAGCGGTAGGTTCAGCACGCGCGCGAACTCCGCCGCAAACTCGCCAGCACCGTCAGCGGCAACCACCACGGTGCGATGCGCCGGGGTGAACTCCGCCAGGTCCGCCTGCGCCTCCAAAGAATCCAGGAGCCAACGCTGCTCAGCACTGGAGAGCCCGGAACCCTCGGCACGGGCGGCGCGGGTGCGACCCTCAGCCTGCGGGTCGTAATCCTCCAGCAGGCTCTGCGCCCACTGCGGCAGTATCTGTGCAAAACGACCCGAGGGGGTCAGCGGGGTATCGAAACAAATATTCAGGTGCACCGGACCAATCGGCTCCGTCGACTGCTTGCGCCAGTGCTCGGCGCTACGACCGGTCAGCGCATTCAGGCAGGCGGCAAAAGCCTGAGTCTGTTCACCCTCCACCTGCTCGGGGTAGGAGGTCAAATCAGCTTCAGCGCGCACAAAAGGATGGAAGAAACTCGCCTGACGGGTCGTCTGATTCACACCGCTACCGCGCAGACGCTCCGGGCGGTCAGCACTGAGCACCGCCAGGGGCACGCCGGCGTGGTACGCCTCCATGACGGCGGGCATGTACTCGCCCAGAGCCGTACCGGAGGTGCACACCAGACCCACCGGCTGACCGGATGCCTTGGCAATACCCAGGGCGGTAAAGGCTGCACTTCGCTCGTCCACGCGCACATGCGCAATGAGCGCACCGGCTTCAGCAGCGGCGGCAATAGCGTACGCAAGAGGTGCGCTGCGGGACCCCGGAGACACGACAACATGCCGCATACCGGCACGAATCAGCGAATCGAGCACGGATACTGCGGTGAGCATGGCGGGGGTTGAGCGGTTTTCAGTCACCGTACCATTCTAATGCCGTAAGGTTTTTCGTTCAGTTATGGTTACCCTTCACAGGTGCGACCTTGGCGACTACAGTCTTCACAGCCCGGAGGCGCGCTCCAGTACCCGGTAGCAGGCGGTGACGCGCTCCACCCACCACTGGCGGGTCTGCTCATCGGTGGCAAGACGCTCCAGGCGCTGCGGGCTGGGGGTGATGGCGCGCAGGTCCATGAACCCATCGCGGGCGATAAGTGGCTCATCGGTGACATCCTCAGCCATGAGGGAGACTGTGCCCAGGCCGCACCCATACCTCAAGGTCGGTAGGGAAGCCGCCAGAGAGGCGCCGGTGGCAATGCCCACCGAAGACTCCAGTGCGGAAGAAACCACCGCCGGAAGCTGCGCCTGCTCCACCAGTGCGAGCGCACGACGTACACCGCCCAGCGGCGCCGCCTTAATAACCATCAGGTCCGCGGCATTTGCGCGGGCCACTTTTAGCGGGTCTTCCGCCTTACGAATCGACTCGTCCGCGGCAATGCGGACGGGCAGCCCCTCCTTAGCGATGGCGAAACGGAGTGCCGCCATGTCCTCAATGGATGCCACCGGCTGCTCGGCGTAAATAATGCCGTACTCGCAGAGCTTACGCAGCGCATCAAGGGCGCCGCCGAGGGTGTAGCCCATGTTCGCGTCCATCTTCAGACGGGCATTCGGGAGTGCATCTCGTGCCGCCGCCACACGCGCAATATCGTCAGCGAGGCTCTGACCCTTCTCCGCCACCTTGATTTTGAGTTCCTGAATCTCACCCTCGTACTTGGCGAGCACCTGCGGCACTCGCTCCGCCGGTACCGCGGGCAGGGTTGCGTTCAGCGGGATGCGCGTACGCACCGGCTCCGGGACGGGCAGCCATGCCGCCTCCAGCGCGCAGGCAAGCCACGCGGCAGACTCCTGCGCGCCGTACTCGAGGAAGGGCGCGAACTCGCCCCAGCCGTGCGGGCCGTGAATCAGCGCGCTCTGGCGGCTATTGACCCCGCGGAAAGTGACCGTCATCGGAATTTCGACCGTGAACAGGTTCTCCAGAACCTCCTGTAGCGGTGGTAGAGGAGTGTTCGTGAGGTGAAAACCGTAGCCGAGAGGTGGCACGCTCATACTGGTGTTCAAGGTATCTGCCCTTCTTCGATGCGCTATGAGCTCACCATAGCATTCTGGGGCGAGTGGGCGCGCTCGCACCCTGTCACGCATTCTCTGGAAACTCTCAGGTTAGGGTCGAAAAAACTTTAGTTTTTCATAGCTTAACCTGGAATAGTAGGTAGTTATTCGCCCGAGAGAACCGGCGCTGTGGTACGAGAAATCGGTAGCTTGGGGGCTACCGCCCAAACAGTGGGTACCGGCAGGGCGAATACCGCTAACAGATATGAGGGTCAGAAGGTACGGAAGAGGTTATGAAGAAGACATCAAAGGCGCAAACAACAGGTGCGGGGAACCCCGGTTGGGGCGATTCGGAGAACCTGGAGGCTACTCGCGCTCTTCACCCTTCTGATGACGCGCCCACTACGGCTTTTAGCTCTGATGCAACTGAGGTGCTCTCTGATTATCAAGACCCTACCCAGGTGCTTTCTGATTATCAGGACCCGACTGCGGTGCTCTCTGACTATCAGGATCCTACTGAGGTGCTCTCTGACTATCAGGATCCTACTGAGGTGCTTAACGCTCACGAAACGGCTGCCCCTGCAGCGGGGCACAGTGATGACCGTACGAAAGTTCTGACCGATTACGGTTCATCGCCTGCTAACGAAGCTGCGCCGGCAGATTCCGCGAACGCTGAATCCGCGAATACCGAAGTTATTTCTTCGCACCCCGAACATACAGAGGTTATTGGTGCGACCCGTCCTCTGCCGCGCGCCTACCGTGCCCCGATTAAGATTCCTGAGACGATTCCCTCGCCGCAGGAACGTGCTTCCCAGGGGCACTACGGTGCGGATGAGCCGATGCAGGCTACTCGCCGTCTCGATCCGCCGAAGCCTCCGGTGAGCGGTTTTCCGCTGAACAATCAGATGGGTGCCCCCCAAATGGGTACGCCTCAGATGGGTGCGCAGCAGCCGCTTCCTCCGCAGATGCCCCCGCAGGCGCCTCCGCAGCCGGTGGCTTATCCTCCCGAGGCGTATCCTGCCGCCGCCTACCCGAATGGTGCGTATGTTCAGACCGGTCAGGTTCCCGTGGATGCTTCGGGCCGCCCGGTGGATCGTCCCGGTGAAGAGCAGGGACATCATCTTCCGAGTACCGGCGTTTTGATGCGTCACGTGATGGCGTTGCTGTTCTTGGGCCTGACGCTCTACGATGCGTTCGCGTTCTTCATTTACACGGCGACCGGCCAGCAGGTTGATGAGCATGCGTACACCGAGTACGCACACCAGTTCAAGAGCTACCGCGGTCCGACCCTGACCGCGTTGGATTCTCTTCCTGTGGTTGTCGGCGTGATTGCCGTTTTGGGTCTGGTTGCGGTGCTGATTTGGAAACACCGGTTCCTGCCCTCGCTGATTGGTGTGCTGGTCGCGGCTGCGGCGGTGACGAGTACGTATCTGCTCAAGCACTATCTGATTGTGAAGCCCGACCTGGGTGTTCAGGAGGCGCTGAGCAACTCGGCACCCAGCGGCCACACGACCTTCGCGGCGGCGGCTGGCGCGGCGCTCTTCTTGGCGGCGCCTCGTTTCTTGCGGCCCACGGTGGCTCTCTGTGCGGCGTTTGCTACTGCCTGACGGGTGCCTCCACGATTATTAATGGTTGGCACCGCCCGGCGGATGTGGTGACCGCTATCCTGGTCACCGCCATCTGGACGGTTGTGGGTATGGGTGTGCTGCGTTATGTGCGTCCGGCAGATTTTGCGGTGCCGGCGCGTGGCGGTTTGGTGCTGGTGCCGTTGATGACGATTGCGACGCTGTTCCTGTCGTTCTGCGCGGTCATCCTGTATCTAATCGCGATTTTTGCGCCGATTCCCGGTGGTGCGTTTACCGCGGCGACCTGCATGATTATTGCGGTGAGCTTTGGTACGACCGCGTTGATGGTGAACCTGTTGCGTCCGCGTAATAGTAATCGCTCCGCCTATTCGAAGGTGTGGAGTTACCAGTAAATGTTGTTCCCCTCCTTGCTCGGGGTGTTTCAGTTCGGTGTGAGCTGAGGTATTGTCCCGCTGCGGGGAGGGGAATACAATATAACTAATTTAGTATTTTATATACCAAATATAGGGAGGGGGTGCGCGCCCCCTTTCACTCATCCCTGACAAGAAAGGTTTGTACCATGGCAGGTACCCATGAAGGCCGCGTCCTCGTATTCCCCCAGCTCACCGAAGCGCTGACCCCCTTTGACGATAAGCCCCAGGCTCGCAAGATCGTTGACGCCGACGGCGGCAACCTGACCCTCATGAACTGGCTGCAGGCCAGTCCTGGCACGAGCACCACAGCGTGCACCCCATCTTCGTGCAGGTGCTCAAGGGTGAGGTTATCTTCCACGTGAAGGACCGCGATATTACCCTGGTGCCCGGCAAGCCGATTCACGTGACCGCCAAGCTGCTACACTCCCTGCGCGCCGTGAAGGACTCCACCCTGCTGGTGACCATGCTGACCGGCGAATCGCACCCCGAACCCAAGGTCAATATTGACGTCGAAGAGGTCTAAACCACGACCCCTAAACCCCGACCTCAAAACATTAGCTCGCCGCCGCATCCCCACAGGATGCCGCGGCGAGCTTTCGATATGCCTGCCTGCCCTCACATATGCCGGCGAGAATACCCTCACGCTACGCCCTGAGCTTTCTGCATGCCCGTACGCCGCCCGTACGCCGCGCATGAGCGTACCCTGAGAAGTAGGCTCCCGCTAACACCTCCCCGCTAACACTGCAGGGAGCAACCCGAAGGGGGAGGCAGTCCGAAAGGGGAGCAAGCCGAAAGGATACGCAATGCCCAAGTCACTGCAACGCCCCGTCGTTCTTCTCACCGGCGCCAGCTCCGGTATAGGCTACGACGTGGCGCCGCTACTGGTGCGCTACGGCTACACCGTCTACGGTGCCGCCCGCCGCGTTGAGAAGATTGAAGAGCTCGCCTCCGAGGGCGTGAAAGCGCTCAGCATGGACGTTACCGATGAGGCATCCATGGAAGCCGCCGTACAGCAGATCATTGACGCAGAAGGCCGCATTGATGTGCTCATCAACAACGCGGGCTACGGATCCTACGGCGCTATTGAAGACGTCCCCATCGACGAGGCGCGCCGTCAGTTTGAGGTGAACCTCTTCGGCCTGGCGCGCCTCACCCAGCTGGTGCTGCCGCATATGCGCGCACGGGGTTGCGGGCGCATCCTGAACATCTCCTCGATGGCGGGGCGTATCACCATGCCCCTGGGATCCTGGTACCACGCCACCAAGTACGCCCTCGAGGCGTTCAGCGATGCACTGCGCATGGAAGTTGAAGAGTTCGGCATTGACGTGGTCATTATCGAGCCCGGCGGCATCAAGACCCCCTGGGGGCTCATCGCGGCAGACTACCTGGAGGAATCCTCCCGAAACGGTGTCTACGCTGAGCAGGCGCAGCGCGTTGCGGCAAATATGCGTAAGCTCTACTCGCCGTCCTCCAGTCTCTCAGAGCCCAAGGTGATTTCGAGGACCATTCTGCGAGCCCTGGAGGCGCGCCGCCCCAAGACTCGCTACCTGGTGGGTTTCGGTGCTAAACCCTCCGTGTTCCTGCATACCGTGCTGCCGGACCGTCTCTTTGACAAGGTTGCGCGCCGCATCTTCTAGGGCCGAAGTAGCCGCGAACCAGAGCATTAAAAAGCGGGCGGTGCTGCGCGAAACAGAATGTTTCGTACAGCACCGCCCGCTACGTTTTTCAAGAGCTAGTACTAGTCTACTACGGCGTGGGTCGGATCGAGCACGCGTGCCAAGAAAGCCTGAGTACGTTCGTGCTGGGGGTTGCCAATCACCTGATCGGCGGGGCCCTCCTCCACGACCACACCATCGGCCATGAAGACGACCTTATCGGCGACCTCGCGGGCGAACGCCATCTCGTGAGTCACCACGATCATGGTCATGCCCTCGTCAGCCAGGTTGCGCATAATGCTCAGAACCTCGCCGACCATCTCCGGGTCGAGCGCACTGGTCGGCTCGTCGAAAAGCATCAGATCCGGGTGCATGGACAGTGCACGCGCAATAGCCACACGCTGCTGCTGACCACCGGACAGCTGAGCCGGGAAGCGGTCTTCCTTGCCCTCCAGACCGACCTTGGCGAGCTGCTCGAGGGCAACCGCCTCCGCCTCCGCCTTGGAACGGCCCAGAACCTTAATCTGAGCAATCGTGCAGTTATCCAGAATGTTCAGGTGACCGAACAGGTTGAACTGCTGGAACACCATACCCATGTGGGTACGCACGCGGTTAATGTCTACGTCCGGGTCTGTGACCTCGGTATCGCCCACCATGATGGTGCCCTCGTTCGGCTCTTCCAGCAGGTTCACGCAACGTAGCAGGGTGGACTTACCGGAACCCGAAGGGCCAATAAGGCACACGACCTCGCCCGGCTCGACCTGCATGTCAATGCCCTTGAGAACCTGAACCTTGCCGTAGGACTTGTGCAGGTTAGAAATGCGCACCGAGGAGGCGGCCATGGATGAAGTTGAAGCAGTCATAGTATCTTCCGTAATCCGTATCTGTCGTTGCGCTTACTTGCGGCCCGCAAGCTGGGTGCGGCGCTCAAAGTATGCGGAGAGCTGGCCCAGCGGAACAGTGATAATCAGGTAGCACAGGCCTGCAACCACCAGGGGAGTCAGACCCGCGTTAGCGGCGGTCAGGCCCTCACGACCGAACTTCGCCAGCTCGTACTGAGAAACCGTCACACCCAGCAGGTACACGAGGGAGGAGTCCTTGGTCAGCAGGATAACCTCGTTGGTCAGCGGCGGCAGAACCACGCGGAACGCCTGCGGAATAATGATCGAAATCATCGCACGAGTGTGGGACATGCCCAGGGAGCGTGCCGCCTCCATCTGGCCCTTCGGGATCGCCTGCAGGCCCGCACGCAGAACCTCACTAATGTAAGCTGCCGAAACCATACCCAGGGACAGGGTCACCGGAATCAGGTTATCCACGAAGCGGATCTTGAACGCCAGGGGAATACCGTAACCGAACGCGAAGAAGACCAGCAGTGCCGGGATACCGCGGAAAAGCTCCACGTACAGGGTCGCAATCCAACGGTAGGGGGCGATGGAGGAAATACGCATGAGCGCCAGCAGCAGACCGCCGGAGAGACCCACGATGAAGCCCAAGCTGGTGTACAGCAGGGTGTTTTTCAACGCCACGGTGATGACGTCGGGGAACTGCCGCGCCGCAACGTCCAGGTTGAATACCTGCTGGCTGAGGGTCTTCCAGTCAGCCAGAAGAATGGCTGCCAGGGCGATAACTGTCAGAAGGGCGTACTGTGCGTAGCGGAAGAGCTTCTGCTTCTGGCGGGGTGAGAGTTTAGAGGACATGCGCTTTCTTATCCGTGTGCTGTTCGGTCAAGAGCGTTGTACACGCTCACAAGGGTAAAGGCCAGAGAATCCCCCAACCCAAAAGTAATAAGGGTACTCCTGAATTGGGGGGAGAGGCTAGCCGGCTAGACGCTTAGGAAGCGGAGGACGAGGCGCTCGCGGAGGTGGAGGAAGTGGCACCGACCCACTTGGCCTTCATCTTGTCGAGCTCGCCGTTTGCCTTGAGCTTGTCGATGGTGGCGTTAGCCTTGGACAGCAGTGCCTTGTTGTTGGAGGAAACCGCTGCGGCAATCTGCTCGGTGTTCGCGGAATCCTGGTAAGCGATCTTGAAGGAGTCCGGGTCGTTGGTCAGTGCCTCGGAAACCACGGAGAGGTTCGCTGCGACTGCCTTGACCTGACCGGTCTTCAGAGCGGAGAACATGAGGGAGGTGTCTTCGTACTGGATGACCTCTGCACCGTTTTCCTTGGCGTAGGTTTCACCGCTGGTTGCCTGCTGCGCACCAACGCTCACGCCCTTCAAATCCGCGGCGGAGGTGATGGAGGAGCCCTTGGGGACCAGGATTGCCAGGTTGTCGTCGAAGTAGACGGTGGTGAATTCCATCTTGCTCTTACGTTCATCGGTCACGCCGATGCCCGCCAGGGCGATATCGCACTGACCGGTGGCAAGGCCGGTACCGGAGTCCAGACCTTCGAAGCTGATGGAGGTCAGCTGAGCCTTCACGCCCAGGTCGGAGGCGATAGCGTTGGCGATGTCTGCGTCCAGGCCGACGATGGTGCCGTTTTCTTCGTATTCGAAGGGCTTGTAGGGGGTATTGGTGCAGACGCTGAGGGTGCCGGACTTGACGAGGCTGACTTCGCCGTTGGGGTCGGTGTTCTCGTTGGCGGTGGAGACGCAGCCGGTCAGCGCCAGAGGTAGCACTGCCAGCAGTGCGAGGGGCTTGAGGGAAGCCTTTTTGAGGATTGAGGTGTTCATGAGGTGCTCCTGTGTGAGGTGTGTTCTATGAAGTCTAGGCTCCATTGTGCGCCCCTATGTTAAAAAATGCAAGCAGATACATAAATATTCATAAATTTTTGCTGAATATGGATAAAGCCCACCCCAAAAATTGAATAAAACACCGGATTGGCGGCTCAAAAACAACTCCAGAACGCACCTTAGCGCACCGTGCGACACTACTACGGTTTACCCAACTATCGAATCTGGTAACCTCCATGCCACAATTGAGAGCGTGAACGCAGAGAAGAACACCCGCGCCAACCGCGCAACCCTAGACAAGAAAACCGGCGATATTGCCGCCATGTTTGATACCGTCGCTGAACGCTACGACCTCATGAACGGTATCCTCTCCCTCGGCCAGCACATCTACTGGCGCAAGCAGGCAGTCGCCGCCGTAGACGCACACCCCGGCCAGAAAGTGCTGGACGTAGCCGCAGGTACCGGCGTCTCCTCCGAACCCTTCGCCGACGCCGGCATAGATGTCATCGCAGCAGACCTCTCCGAAGGCATGCTCGACGTGGGCCGCCGTCGCCGCCCCGACATGACCTTCGTGCAGGCAGACGTCACCGCCCTACCCTTCGACGACGAAACCTTCGACGCAGTGACCATGTCCTACGGCCTGCGCAACGTCGCCAACTACCCCAAAGCACTGAGCGAAATCTACCGCGTACTCAAGCCCGGCGGCCGTATCGTCATCCTCGAATTCTCCACCCCGACCTTCGCCCCCTTCGGCGCGGTCTACAAGAACTACATCATGAAGGCAATCCCGCCGATCGCCCGCGCAATCTCCTCCAACCCCGAATCCTACGAATACCTTGCCGAGTCCATCATCGCCTGGCCCAACCAGCAGGAACTGGCGCAGAAGTTCAAGGAGGCGGGCTTCACCTCCGTGCAGTACCGCAACCTCACCGGCGGTATTGTCGCGATTCACCGCGGTTTCAAGCCCGAAGCGCATAGCGCCTAAACACCGCGTTCACACACCACCGAAGACACCAACACCAAGAAGATAGAAGACACCGTGAGCAACGCAGAGCAGCCCATCGCCGCAACCGACCTGCTGGGAGACCTCGACCTGAAGCTTCCCGCAGGCTTCGAACTCATCGCCGCAGACCCCAAGCTGGGTCCGCAGATTCTCTCCTCCCTCGCGCGTATTGAGGAGCGCCTGGCAGAGGCAATCGCCCAGACCGACCACCTGGCGGATGTCGCATCCCGACACCTGCTCTCCGCGGGCGGCAAGCGCGTGCGTCCCCTGCTGGCTCTGCTCTGTGCAGCCGTAGACGGTGAAATCAACGACGAGGTCATTGAGGCTGCCGTGGTCGTTGAGCTGACCCACCTGGCAACCCTCTACCACGACGACGTGATGGACGATGCCCCCAAGCGCCGCGGCGTGGACAGCGCCCAGATGATTTGGGGCAACTCCGTCGCGATTCTCACCGGTGACCTGATCTTCTCCCGCGCATCGCTGCTGGTGTCCGAGCTGGGCACCCGCCCCATGAAGATTCAGTCTCAGACCTTCGAGCGTCTGGTGCTCGGCCAGCTCTTCGAAACCACCGGCCCCCGTGAGGGTCAGGACCTGCTGGACCACTACATTGCCGTCATTGAGGGTAAGACCGGCTCCCTGATTGCCGCAGCCGGCGAGTACGGCTCCCTGCTTTCGGGCGCTTCCGAAGAGGTCATCTCCATGGTCAAGGCGTACGGCGAGCTGGTCGGCGTGGCATTCCAGCTGGCTGACGACGTGATCGACATTGTCAGCGACGGCAAGACCAGCGGTAAGACCCGCGGCACCGACCTGCGCGAGGGCGTGCCCACCCTGCCGACCATCCTGCTGGACCGTGCGGTAGCCGCCGGCGACGAATCCGCTATTGCTGTTCGCGCTCTGCTGGATGCCGACCTGAGCTCCGATGAGGCACTGGAGGCAGCCGTGGAGGCGCTCGCCGCTCACCCGGTCACCCAGGAAGCATGGCAGATCGCCTACGACTGGGCGGACCGTGCAATCGCTGCGATTGCTCCGCTGCCCGAGTCCACCGCGAAGGCTGCGCTGGAGTCCTTCGCGCACGCTGTGGTTCACCGCGAAGGCTAAACCCGCCGTGTAGCGTGTACCCGAATCTAACGATTTTCGGGTGTCTCACACTTCAAAACCCCCGCTGAATCTGCCCGGATTCGGCGGGGGTTTTCTATGTTACGGCTAGTCAGCGCCGGTTTTTGGGGTGGTTTGGGGCTGCTCTCACCCTCCGAAAGCTTCCGCATGTTGGGGTCTTCTTGACCGCCATATGCCTTTAAGGTAATCCTTATAGGCATGCCTGAGGTACACATCCACCCCTCAGACCTCTGACGGCTCCCACGCCCAACCCGTGTTGGAGAGCCGTTTACTATTTCTGGACGCGAGCAGAGCCCCACCACCCCGACGGGTTATTCTCGCACCAACCATCCGCGTCCCCACACATTCGAGGTTTACAACTATGGGAGCATCTACCCCTAAGGCGCCCACGAAGCGCGAAGGCTTCTCCAGCCGTCGCGTCTTTATCTTTGCCGCCATCGGTTCTGCTGTTGGTCTGGGCAATATTTGGCGTTTCCCCTACATCGCATTTGATAACGGCGGCGGCGCCTTCATGATTCCCTACATTGTCGCCCTACTGACCGCCGGTCTGACCTTCCTTTTCTTTGACTACGCGATCGGTCACCGTGCGCGTGCGTCGTCCCCGCTGGCTTTCCGCCGTCTGAACCGTAAGACCGAGTTCATCGGCTGGTGGCACATGGGTATTAACTTCGTCATCGCTATCTACTACGCCGCTATCGTGGCGTGGGCTCTGCGTTACATGGTTTTCTCCTTCACAAATGAGTGGGGCGATAACCCGAAGGCGTTCTTCCAGGGTGAGTTCCTGAAGGTCGCAAAGGATCCCGGCGTCTCCCTGGACTTCAACATGAACGTCCTGATTCCTATGGTTCTGGTGTGGGGCGTTCTGCTTGCTGTGATGGCTCTGGGCGTTCAGAAGGGTGTGGGCGCAGCCAACATTATCTTCATCCCGCTGCTGCTGGTCATGTTCGTTGGTTTGGTGATTTACTCGCTGACCCTGCCCGGTGCTGTGGACGGTCTGAATGCTCTGTTCACCCCCAGCTGGGACTCCCTGGCTAACCCGGAGGTGTGGGTTGCCGCGTACGGCCAGATTTTCTTCTCGCTGTCCATTGGCTTCGGCATTATGGTCACCTACTCTTCCTACCTGAAGCCTAAGACTGACCTGACCGGTTCCGGTGCTGTGGTTGGTTTCGCGAACTCCGGTTTTGAGCTTCTTGCCGGTATCGGTGTGTTCGCTGCTTTGGGCTTTATGGCTCAGGCTGCTGGCACCCAGGTGAGCGAGGTTGCGACCAGCGGTATTGGTCTGGCGTTCATTGCGTTCCCGACCATTATTTCTCAGGCGCCCGGTGGCGTGCTGATCGGTATCCTCTTCTTCGGCTCCCTGCTCTTTGCTGGTTTCACCTCCCTCATCTCGATTCTTGAGGTGATTATTGCGGGTATTCAGGATAAGTTCGCGACCTCGCGTCTGGCATCTACCACTCTGGTGATTGTTCCGATGGCTCTGATTTCGCTGCTGCTGATGCCGACCACCACCGGTCTGTACGTACTGGATATTCTCGATAACTTCGTGAACCTCTTCGGTATTCTGGCTGCTGGTCTGTGCGCCATTATCGTTGTGGCGTATGTGGTGCGCGCGCTGCCCGCTCTGGCTGAGCACCTGAACCGTTACTCCTCCATCAAGGTCGGCAAGATTTGGATGATTCTGCTGGCTGTCGTGACCCCGCTGGTTCTGGGCTACTCCCTGATTCAGAGCGTCATTAAGCTTGTGGCAACCCCCTATGAGGGTTACCCCACGGATCTGCTGGCAATCTTTGGTTGGGGCATGAGCGCGCTGATTCTGGTGGGCGCGATTGTTGTTTCTCTTCTGCCCTGGTCGAAGAAGTCTCGTGCGGCTGAAGAGCCTCCGGCACCTCCGGTGATTGCCGGTCAGGTTGAGCACGGCCACGTTGATTCGACCGTTACCCGTTAGGAGCCCTCATGTCTATCTCTGCAATTGTGATGCTCGTTGTGGCAATCCTGATCATTTGGGGTGGTCTGGGTTTGGCTCTGCTGAACCTGCACCGTCATCCGGATCTGGATGCTCTCGATGATGCTGCTGAGGCTCAGGGTTCTGAGCTTTAGCGTGTGAGCGTGATATAAAGTGATGCCCCGCTGGCGTTAGCCGGCGGGGCATCACTGTGTTTTATACGGGTGGGAGAGGGGGAGCTACTTGCTCTGTACGTCTTCTGCCTGCACGAGCGGAATCATGCCGGTTTCCGGGTCGGACAGCGCGGAGGCGCGGTAGGAGCGGGAGGCGCGCACCGCATCCACGGTGAAGATAATGAGAGCAATCCAGATGAGGCCCAGACCCAGTACCTTATCGGCGCTCATCTGCTCGTGCAGAACGGTCAGCGCCAGAACAAACTGGATGGTCGGGCCCAGGTACTGCACCATGCCAATAATCGACAGCGGAAGGGCCTTGGTTGCCGCCGCAAAGAGCATGAGCGGCACAACGGTGACCACGCCGGTGGAGGCGAGAAGCCAGAAGTGTCCGGGACCTCCACTGAAGAGAGTCATCTGCCCCTGTGCGTTGAGAATAAACAATGCTGCGATGCCGAAGGGCGCCAGGATAAAGGTCTCCAGAGATAGCGAAACGATGGGGCTCACGTCGTGGGCGACGCGCGCCTTGAGCAGACCGTAGATGCCGAAGGAGAACGCCACGCCCAGGCCCGTCCAGGGTACCTGGCCGTAGATGAGGCTCATCATCAGCACCGCAATACAGGAAATTGCGACGGACACCCACTGCGACGGGCGTAGGCGCTCCTGCAGGAAAATCACGCCCAACACCACGGAGACCAGCGGGTTAATGAAATAGCCCAGGGACACGTCAATGGTGTGACCGCTGGTCGTTGCCATCACGTAGATAAGCCAGTTCGCGCCGATGAGGAATGATGCCGCCGTCAGCACCAGCATGATGTGGCGGTCCCGTAGCGCGCGGCGGAAGTCAGTGGTTGCCCGCAAAATCGGTAGCAGCAGGGCGCAGAAAAGGAGGGAGAAGACCACGCGCGCCACGACAATCTCAATCGGTCCCGCCGGTGCCATCATCACAAAATACAGGGGGAGCATGCCCCAAATAAGGTAGGTGCCGATGATGGTGATAAACCCGTTGCGGGTGGTGTGCTTCTGCGTTTCTGACATGGTTTCTTCTTCTGACCTGATTCTTTAGTGACGTTCTTCTAATGCTAATCGTCGGGATGCGCCAGCGGGGGCATTGATGCGCTCTGGGGCTTACTCTATCCGATGCGGGGTACAGCATACGCTAAAGACGCCACAGGCGCGGTACCACGAGGATACCGCGCCTGAGGAATATCGCGCCTGAGGAATGTTGCGTATTCGGTTTAGAGGCCGAAGAAACGGGAGAAGAAGCCCTTCTTCTTGGGCTGCTCTGCCTCGCGGCGTGCAGCTTCTGCCTGCTCGCGGCGGGCTGCCTCTTCGTGCTCTGCCTGCAGGTCGGGAGCTGCACCAGCGTTGCGGATGGGCTCCACGTGCTGCTCCTCGTACTCTGCTGCCTGCTGCTCAACCTCGACGGGCTGCTCAGCAACAGGCTCAGCCGCGACCGGCTCCTCAACGTACTCGACGGAAGCCTCAACGGCCTCGTGCTCGGGCTGCTCGGCACCGATGGACTCGTCGGTGTAGACGCGAGCCTGCTCGGTCTCTTCTGCCTCGTACTCGCCGGGCAGGGTCTCCACGGTGACCAGGCCGGGCTCTGCGTGCTCTGCCGGATCCTGATCGAAGGGAGCCTCGTCGGCGGGGTAGAGGTTCTCGGTGCTCTCAACGCCGGCAACCTCGGTCTCTGCGACCGGTGCGTGCTCGGCAATTTCGACGGCGCGCTCAGCCTCAGCCTCGGCACGTGCGGCGGCGCGTTCTGCCGCCTCCTGCTCGCGCTGTGCGTTCTGTGCGGCTGCCTCAGCGGCTGCCACGCGCTCAATCTCGGCGCGCAGTGCCGCGAGGGATTCGCGACGCTGTGCGGCAGCGGCTGCGCACTGCTCCAGGACCTCGGGACCAACCTGAGGCTCGGCCTGCTCGATGCCGCTGATGCGGCCCTCATCAAACCACAGGCGCAGGGCACCGTCGGTTGCGGTCAGCACGGCGGTTGCCTCGGTGTCCCAGGCAATGTGGAAGCCACGCTGCTGAGCGTAGGAGTCCACCGCCAGAACCTGGTTGTGTACCTCTTCGCTCTGCAGGGTCTTAGCAATGACGCGGCCAATACCCTTGTAGGTCGGTGCTTCGAGGGTCAGCTCGGCGCCCTCCAGCAGGGTCCATGCGCGCACGCCAGCGCCGGCGGGCAGCGGGTAGTGTGCGTACAGGCCGCTAATGGTCTTGGTCGCCAGGGTCAGGCGGCGTGCCAGGGACTCGGAGAGGGGCAGTTCGTCGGTGGTCAGCTCGGTCAGGCCGTCACGCTCACCGGTTTCGCGCGCCTGAATAGCGGCAGAAACAACGGAGTCGGGGAAGTAGCCCAGCTGCTGCCACGACCAAATCCAAGTACCGCGGTTCTCGGATTCGGTGCCCAGCAGGTGCGGCTTGAGCGAGAGCGGGGGAGCGGTCTCAAAATCCAGAGACTGGGAGGTGAAATCCACGTTCCACTCGGAGGTACCCACGAGCTCGGCGAGTCGAGCCTGGTACTCGGTGGAGATAAAGATCGATGCGTCGATAAGGTCCTGCAGAGAATTCGTCATGCTTCAAGATTATCAACCTTTTAGCGTTCACTATGCCGTGTATCCCCTGTTTTAGTGTGTGCTTTAGGCGTATTGGGCTTTAAGGTGCCGGATTGAGCCGTGTCCAAGAGCTCTGAGGGAGAGATAGAGCATATATCTTTCGGCGTAAACTATCTGCTTTGAGTGCCCGTGTTCGTTAGAATCGAAGGGACGGCTTCTTCCGGCACCCTGTAAGCCGACACTACGACCGAACACGGATGCCTCCAGCCGCGCCGTATTCACACTCAAGGATGTATGAACTATGACTGAACCCCGCCTCGCCGAGACGAGTAGCCGTGCCGCGCGCATCCAGGATGCGCTGAATAACATTGGAAGCTGGCTGCTGGATGTCGTTAGTGTTGACCCGGGCTGGAGTGAAATGGTGCTGGACGTCAAACCTCTGGCAGGTCAGATTTTCGTGCGCGTGCGTGAATTCCGCGACGGTGAAGAGTTCATTGGCACCATCGGTCCACTCAAGGACGGCTCGCCCATTATTGCTGAGGTTCGCAAGCTGCAGCGCGCCGCCTACGACGGTAACCGCGGCACCTGGTTTACCGCCTCCATCGTGGTGGCGGCAACCGGCTGGCCCAACCCGCAGTTCAGCGTGGGTGCCTCCTATAACCGTGACGATGAGCCGGCTAGCTGGAAGAATGAAGGCACCCTGACCGCAACCGACGTGCGTGAGCACCTGGCTGAGTTCCCTCGCGATACTTCGCGTATTCCGCAGTGGGCTCGTGAGCGTATGGAGGGCCGTGCCCGCCACTCTGCTGTAGCTGCACTGTCTTCGAGCGAGCATGAGATTCCGAACCCGTACCTGGTCTCCGCTCTGGAAACCTTCCGTAACGATGTGCAGGAGCGAACCCTCATTAACGTGGTTCGTACGATGCTCGGCGGTGACGTTCTGCTGGATGCGACCGGCTCCCTGCTGATTCCCTCCGAGACCGACCCGATGGGCCCCGAATCGGTGCTGACCCACCAGGTTATCCGCATGCCCGAGACCGGTATGCAGGCGCTGTGCGTGTTCTCCTCCTCCGAGCACATTGGCAAGAGCTACGTGCGTCAGGAATCTGAGGGTGACGAGCTGATTCTGCGTGAACCGGCGATGAAGGTCTTTATTGATTTCCTCAACAACGAGGCGCTGGACCTGATCGTGGTTGACCCCGGCACCGACCACGAGTGCTACATTGAGCGCGCTCAGGTGCAGTGGATTGTCACTTCTCCCCGCAATGACGGTGCGAAGTTGGCGCTGACCCAGGACAACATGCAGATGCTGCTCGGCTCGCTGGTCTCCCCGGCGTCCGTGCTGCTGGTGGGTGTTGACCCGGCTGACCCGTCGGGTACCTCCTTCGTGTTTGACCCGGATGAGAACGGTAACCCGCAGAGCCTGCTGGTGTTTACCTCGCCCATTGAGATTGCGGCACTGGATCCGCATATTGAGGTGCGTTCGGCGAACGCCCTGGATATTCTGCGTTACGCCCTGGAGATTGGCGCCCCGAGTGTGAAGGTGAACGCGATTAACCCCTCCACGGTGCTGACTGCGGCGCAGATTCGCGAGCTGCTGGAGATTGTGGGCTCTCAGCCCCGCATGGGTGCCTAAGCTCCTGCATTAAATAACTTAAACCGTTGAGGCGGCGACACTACTCGTGTCGCCGCCTCAACGGTTTAAAAGCTCTCATGACCGAGCCTGCCCGAGACTCCCGGGGCTATAGGGTTATGCCGCCAGGATGCGCGTTGCCGCTTCCTGCTGGGTGCGGGCGAGTGCCGCCTCCTGCTCGGTCTGGCAGTCTACACATACGCCCTGGTAGAGCACGTCTGCGCTGAAAAGTGCCATGCCGTGAAAATCGCTGGGGGTCAGGCAGGGTGCGGAGCCGACCGCGCAGTCCACGTCTTCGACCTTGCCGCAGCGTACGCAGAAGGCGTGGTGGTGGTTGTCGCCCGTGCGGGTTTCGTAGAGGGCGGGGGTTCCCGGCGGCTCAAACTTACGCAGCAGGTCGATGTCAGTCAGGTCGGCAAGAATCACGTAGACGGACTGGACCGTAATGGCGGGGATGCGCTCGCGGACTGCCTGCACGATGGTGTCGGCGGTGGAGTGCGGGTGTTCCTGCACTGCGTGGAGTACGGCGAGGCGTTGCTTGGTGACGCGGCGGCCCCTGGCGCGCAGCCCGGTGGTCCATGCTTCTTCGAGCTGTTCAGGGCTCATTGCGGAGAGCATGGGCAGGCCGGTGGTGTGGGCGCAGCCGGTATTGTAATGGTCTGGGCTTTGAGCCTTCTTCGTGTCGGAGGTTGTCTTTGCGTCGGTCATAGGTTAAGTCTACACGTTATTATGAGAAACTCATCATTATTTTATGAAAAACTCATAATAAGCCGGTGGAGCATCCCTTTCATCCACTCTGTGGCGCCCCTCCTTACCCTGGCTTCGGGTGCGAAGGGATGCCGTACAATCAAAGAACCTAGAGTAACCCGCGCCGGCGATCACCATCAAGGAGGATAGGGTCATGGTGTATGACTTCACAAACCCCATCTACATTCTGCTGATGATTCTGCTCTTTGGTGTGCCCATTGTGACCCCGGTGATTTACGGTCAGTACCGCAGTACTACCACCGGTTTTGATCTGGAGGGGCAGCTGATGCTCGGTCTGCTCTTCACCCTTTTCCTGGGTGCTTACGGCACAATTCTGCTACTGGGTATTTTTCCGACTGCTACGGCGCAGGTGCTGGAGCAGGTACCCCTGGTGAATATCCCGGGCGCCATTCCCTGATACCTCCCGCATAGTTCGGTGCGTCGGTGACGCTCTGGGTGAATCCGCGCGCCATGAGGTGCGCCCGCGGGTGCTTGCACGTATTCTATGAGTCAAGTACATGCTGTACGCGCTGACCTATTTGCTTTAGGAGGATACCCATGCACAGCCATAACAATGGACTGAAAACTGCCCTGTTGATGGGCTCCATGGTGGGCATGATGCTGCTCATTGGTGGCCTGCTTTCGGCGAGCTTCCGCACCTCTTTTTTCATCTGGATTATGGGTCTGGTGAGCTTGGCTTCGGTCGCGTACACCTACTGGAACTCCGATAAGCTCGCTCTGCGCTCCATGAATGCGTACCCGGTCAGCCGTGAAGAGGTTCCGGTACTTTACGACATTGTGGAGGAGCTGTCCTCCCGTGCGGGTCAGCCCATGCCCGCCCTCTACGTGGCGCCGACCATGACCCCGAACGCGTTCGCAACCGGTCGTAACCCGCAGAATGCGGCGGTGTGCTGCACCGAGGGTATTCTGCAGCTGTTGGATGAGCGCGAGATGCGCGGCGTGCTCGGCCACGAGCTGATGCACGTGTACAACCGCGATATTCTGACCTCTTCGGTGGCGGCGGGTATCGCCTCCATTATCGGTACTGTTGCCCAGTTCCTTTCGTTTGGCGCGATGTTCGGTGGTTCCAACCGCGATGGTGAACGTTCGAACCCTCTCGCCATGTTTGTGGTTGCCATGCTGGCTCCCATTGCTACGCAGATTATTCAGATGGCTATTAGCCGCACCCGCGAATTTGATGCCGATGAGGACGGCGCACGTCTGACCGGCGACCCGCTGGCTCTGGCTTCGGCACTGAACAAGCTGGAGAGCGGTGTGTCCATGTATCCGATGGACCCGAACAACCGCAACACGGAGGCGGCGAGCGCCATGATGATTGCGAACCCCTTCGGCTCGCTGAAGAACATGCTCTCGACTCACCCGCCGATGGATCAGCGTATTGCGCGTCTGCAGCAGCAGGCTCGTGAGATGGGTCAGTACTAGGCCTTTTCTCGCCCTCATCTCCGGGCGCGAATGTGGTGCTGCATGAATATGGCGTTGCATGAAATATGACTCAGGGTGACGATTATGACCGGCGATGACGGGGCGGCAGACAAAAAGTCCTCGGGGTGGCTACTGTGGAAGTAGCCACCCCGAGGACTTTTGCGTTTCGGCTTCTAGTCGCCTCCCCTCACCCAGCGCGGGGCGGGGGAGGAGGGGAACGCCTCGCCGGAGCTTAGCGGTAGTTGACGAACTGCAGGTCAACCTCAAGGTCGGCGGACTTGAGCATTGCAATGACTTCCTGCAGGTCATCGCGGGACTTAGAAGAGACGCGCAGCTCATCGCCCTGGATGTTCGCCTTCACGCCCTTGGGGCCCTCTTCGCGGATCATCTTGGAGATCTTCTTCGCCTGATCCTGCGCGATGCCTTCCTTGATGGAGCACTCGATGCGGGTTTCCTTACCGGATGCGTAGGGCTTGCCGGAGTCCAGGGACTTCAGGGAGATGCCGCGCTTGACCAGCTTGGACTGGAAAACGTCCAGCACTGCCAGGGCGCGCTCTTCGGCGTTTGCCTTGATGAGAATCTTATCGCCGGAGTAGTCGATTTCTGCACCAACGCCGCGGAAGTCGTAACGCTGGGAGATTTCCTTCTGCGCCTGGTGCAGCGCATTGGGAAACTTCCTGCTTGTCCACCTTGGACACAATGTCGAATGACGATTCGCTAGCCATGGGCTTTCCTTTCGTGAATGAGGTGCTACTGGCACCGGTTAGTACTAGCCTACCGGGTCGGGGCTCTTGTTCACAGCTAACTATCAGAATAACGGGCCTGTTTTACAGGTGTTACTAACCTAAAAAGAGGACAATAGAAATATGACCACTCCTAACCTGTCCGCAACGGACCTGCGCACGAGCGAGGAAGCTCGCGACCTGCAGACCCTCCTTTTCATCGACCTGCATACCTCTTTGGGTGCTGAGCCCGAGGGTATTCCTGAGGCGGAGCGTCTCAACGAATCTGATCGTCACGATATTCAGCTTGACCTGCATGAGGAAGATGCTGAGCCTTCTCCCTTTGACGGTATCGGTATCACTCTGACGGAGCCTTCGCTGGTGGCGCGTTTCCGCGGTGTTCGCCGTGACCTGGAACGTGAGATTGCCGGTGACATGTGCACTGTGGAGCAGGCGCGCCGCTACCTGGAGCACCTGGAGATTGTGCTTCTGCTTGAGCAGGATGGCGATACTCCTTCCCGCTCCTTCTAAAGCTGCTGTAGGCGGTGGCTTTATTTACGGGCTTTATTCACGGCTTTACTTATAGGGTGAGAGCGCGGGTTGCGATAAATACAACCAGATATATAACCTTCGTCACAAAACCCTATGTGAAGTGTACAAGTCCCTAAAACTGCTGTAGAGTAGTCTCTGTTCGCTTGAGCGAGCAACTAGCACTAGCTAGGCGGCAGGTTACCCGAGCGGCCAAAGGGGGCTGACTGTAAATCAGCTGGCACTGCCTACGGGGGTTCGAATCCCTCACCTGCCACAAATAGCCCGGTTACGAAAGTAACCGGGCTTTTGTGTATCTAAAACCAGTTTCGAGGTGGATCCCGCAGTGGTCTTCCACCGTAGCTACCTTCTACGGTTGCGCCCGTATTTTCCCGATGCCCGCGTCGGGATTTTCGTAAGGAGGCTGTAGGGGACGACCAAGGGGCTTTCGCCTGCCGGGTCGGGCGCCTCCACTATCAGCTTCAGGGATATTCGCCAGAGTGTCCGCGACACGCTTAAAACTAGGCGGAACTTGCCGCAGAAAGAACCAACTATGACGGCAAGCTGTCATATCTTTCACAATGTTTGAATCCCAGGGCGAACAATTCGCGATTGGGGTCTTGAGGGTGTAGCTTTATCTCATGGCTACTATTGAAATTACTCAGCAGAACCTGACTGCTACCGTCGAGAGCAACGACATCGTCTTCCTGGACTTCTGGGCAGATTGGTGCGGTCCCTGCAAGCAGTTCTCCCCCGTCTACGAGGCGGCTTCGGAGAAGCACAGCGACATTGTTTTCGGCAAGGTCGACACCGAGGACCAGGGCCAGCTCGCTCAGGCAGCAGGCATCACCTCCATCCCCACCATCATGGGCTTCCGTGGCGGTATCCTGGTTTACCAGCAGGCTGGCGCACTGCGTGAAGACCAGCTGGAGACCGTAATCGCTTCGATCCGCGAGCTCGACATGGACAAGGTCCGTGCAGAGATCGCAGCAGCAGAGGGCTCTGCAGAGAAGAAGTAAGCTCACCACCACAAAAGAGCTTGAACGGGGCGCACCCGCCGGCACAACCGGCAGGTGCGCCCCGTCGCCTTTTAAAAAAACAGGTGCGCCCCGTCCCCTTTTAACCTCGTGAGGGTGCAGGAGCGTTAGCGGTCGCGGTGATCCTCAATGCTCATGCGCGCCCCGTAGCGCTGCTTTGAGAAGCCCGAAGCGTGCATGAGCCGCACCAGACGCTGCCGATGCGGGCTGTAGGGCGCCAGTAGGGCGAGCATTCCCGCGTCATCGGTGCGCTGACCTGTGAACAGCTCACCGACCGCGTGCGCCAGATGGTAGTCGCCCACACTGATGGCGTCTGGGTGCCCGCACACGCGTTGCAGAGCCTCGGAAATACTCCACGGGCCCACGCCGCGCACAGTGTGTAGACTCCGTGCCAGTAGCACGATGTCGCCTTCTGCCGCAATGTTTTTCAGAGACTCGGCGGAGCGAGCGTAAGCGTACACGGCGTCGTAGCGGCTTTTATCAACGCCCGCCCGATGCCAATCCCAGGTCGGAATCGTCGCCAGGGTCCGGGCGCTCGGGTAGACGCGCATGCCCTCCGGCTGATGCCCTAACCCGGTCGAAGGGGCTGGGGAGCCGTACTTTCGCAGAACCCAATCTAAGGTCCTGAACGCTTCGGTCTGGGTGATGCGCTGCTCCACAATGGCGTTGAGCATCTGCCGGTCCAGCTGCCCCGAGGCGCTGAGGCGGAGCCCCGGATTCTGCCGCCATGCCTGCTGAACACGCGGCGGAAGAGATTCAAAAGAAGACAGAGTGCTGAACTGCTCGGCGGGGTCGTGCAACCCCAGCCAGTACGTCATTTCCTGCGCTAGCGCCTGAAGGTCGGCTCGCGCTTGCATCTGCTGATCAGCGGCACTATAAGAAACCCAGATGCGAATACGCACCGGGCGCATCAGCAGACGGTGAAGAGCGGCAAGACCCTCCGGAAGCTTAGCTGGCTGCGCCAACCGTTCGGCGTACAGCACCGCCGGGAACTCGTGAAACGGCGTGCGAGCCGTCAACCAGATTCTTTCGGCACCATCCGCGCGGCTCAGTGCACGATACGAAAGATCCTGAGCGCCGCGGCGTAGCGACCCCAACGTCTGCGCCAACTGCACCGGAACATGCGGCTCAATCACAACCTCGCACACCTCCGGGCTCAGAGTACCCGGAAGAGACGAAACAGTGGGGGAGAGAGTACGAATCTGAACGCGCGGTTCGTGAAAATCATCCGCAAGCGCCGGCGCATAGGGGACACCAGCTGCCGCCAAAGGATGCCGGATGCGCCGCGCATCCGTTGCCGGGCGGCTACCGGGGGTCGCGCCGTCGGGGGTTGTGCCGCTGGGGGCCGTGTCGCCGGGGGTTGAGGAAGGAAACGTACTCACCACACCAGTCTATGCGCCCAAGCCGGGCGGCAACATTCGGGGCAGATATTTGAGGAACGAGATACAAAAAGTGCAGGAAGGGCAGGTACGCCACTAATGCGATACTCTAAAAGGTAGAGCGAGAACGAACGCCAATACCGGCACGATAGCGGCGACGCGTTCCACCCGCTCACCGTTCCACCCGCTCACAAGGGCGCCTGTAGCCCGGACACACCCCCGAGAGAAGGACGCCTATGGCAGCGGAAGCACACGAAGCATCCTCGAATACTGACGCACCTGAACAGAAGAACAGCACCGCCACCAGTGCGGGCCGTACTCAGCGCGCTAAGAAACAGCCGCGTCAGTCCCTCACCGAGCGCGTCAAGAGCATCCGCCCCCTCGAACTACTACCCGGCCTGCTGCTTGCCGCCGCCGTCATGGCGCTGTACACCTACTACTCGCTGCAGCAGGTGAAGCACTGGATTACGCCCTCCTGGGACCTGGCGATTTTCACCCAGATGGCGCAGGCGTACTCGCACTTCTCCGTGCCCATTGTGCCCATTAAGGGGCCCGACTTTAACCTCTGGGGTGACCACTTCCACCCGATTCTGGTGCTCCTGGGGCCCATCTACGCGGTGTTCCCCTCGCCGACCACCCTGCTGGTGGTGCAGAACGCCCTGGTCGCCTTCGCAAGCTTCGCCATTGTGCGCTTCACTCAGCGTGCCTTCGCGCTCGCCCAAAAAACTGAAGATGCACAGAAAACTGAAGACGCGCAGGACGCTCAAGGCGCAAAGCTTCAGGGCGTCATCCCGACCATCACCGGTTTGCTCCTCGGCGCCGGATTCGCCCTCAGCTTCGGCGTTCAGCAAGCTATCGCCGCCCAATTCCACGAAGTAGCCTTCGCCGTGCCGCTGCTCACTATGAGCCTCGGCTACCTGGTGCTCGCGTCACGAGTGAGCGGTACCGAACGCGCGCGCTACCTCGCCTACGCCTGCTGGTGGTCTCTACCCATTGCCTTCGTCAAAGAAGATATGGGCGTTACTGTCGCGGCCATCGGCCTCATAATCTTTATCCGCACCGGCTGGCTGAGCACCGCCGTGGACATTCTGATGCCGCGCCTCTCCGCGGGTACCCCCGCCCCCATGCGCACCCGCATGCAGCAGCTCTATTCCTCCTGGGCGCGCACCCCCGCCGTCGCCGAATCCACCATGGTCATGATTTGGGGTGTATTCTGGTCCGCCGTCGCCATCTACGTGATCCTGCCCTACTTCAATAGCGGCGGAAACTTCGACTACGCCGACAAGGTGAACTTCTCCGCAGCCCTGGGCGACCCCTTCGGCTCGGCACTGCAGATGCTCAGCAATAACACCAAGCTGGCAACCCTCGGCCTGCTGCTCATTACCGGAGCGGTCCTCTGGGTGATTTCTCCTCTTGCAGCAATTGCTCTGCCGACCCTTGCCTGGCGCCTGCTCTCCACCATGGAATCCTACTGGGCAAGCACCTGGCACTACTCGCTCGTGCTCATGCCCATCGTCTTCCTCGCCCTGCTCGACGCTGTCATGCGGATACGCTACGGCGTGGTTCCCGCAGCGATTCCCGTGCGTTTGGGCGCGCGAGTCGCCGATAGCGCCTCCGCCGAGGAACCTCAGAGCAACACTGAGCCCGGCCGTCTGACCGCCCTGGCACGCCGCATCCCCGTGTGGGCTCTACCCGCCGTGGCGCTCTTCCTTGCCGCATCCCCGATTTTCGTGCCCGGCTCTCAGCAACCCCTCGCATCCCTGGGTAATGCGCAGTTCACCGCCTCCGCGCTGACCGCGACCGACCAGATGAAGCAGGACGCTGTGCAGAAGGTACCCGAAGGGGTGTCGGTCGCATCTGACCTGTCGATTCTGACCCAGCTGATTCCCGGCCGTACCGTCTACTGGATCGGCCACGCCGGTGAACCCGCACCCGACTACGTGGTCATTGACCGTAAGAGTAACTCCTGGGGCGGCAACCCGCCGACCAACGCCGCACAGTACGCGGCCGACCGCTACGGCCACTCCTACGCGAAGTACGCGACCGTCGGCACGATTGATATTGTGCGCCGCGTGGATTAATCCCAGGACTGCATAGGCACGAGGTGTGCCTGAAAAGCGCCCGCCCTCCGACTGTGAGGGTGGGCGCTCGCCGTTAAGAGATGAGGTTTTAAGCACCTTTTGGGGTTAAATGGGCGCTGCTAAGGTAGACTAGGTAGAACACGGGAACCCCCGATGAAGGTCTTGTGCGCACCCGGCACCCAAGGTGGTGCTGGAATTGTAGGTGCGCCGTACTCACCATCACCGATTGATACGCCCCATAAATTTGCGGTTTACACCGTACACGCGGGCTTCTCTTAACGATCTCTGGTCCAGCGTCTTTGCTGCGTCTGCTGTAACAGACACACCACCGCCGTAGAGCGGGAAGGCGAACCACCAGGAATACGTGACATTGCATGTGAGCATTACCCACCCTGTACACCCTGATTCACAGGAACTACTGTGCGTTGAGCGTAGAGTACGAACAAGCGTGCGGATAATGTGCCGAGAAATTCAAGACCACCCCCAGCAAAGAGCCGCTACCCGTAGCATCCGCAGAACACCTCTGCAGAATGTGCCGGTAACGGAGGACCCCTGGACGTTCTACTCCCCAGGGGATGATGTGTGGCTGGGCCGTGAAGGGGACACCCGGTAAGCGCCGAAAAGCGTGCGCTTCCACCCCTACCGTATAGAGGAAAAATTGACTGAGAATACTGCTACCCCGGCCGAACTGACCGCCGAGGCAGAGACCGCTGTGACCACTGAGAACATTACCGAGAACACCGCAGAGAATATTGTTGAGAGCCCTGCTGTAGAAGCAGAAGAAACCACCGCAGAAGCTACTGCAGAAACCGTGGCAGAAGAAACCGCCGAAAAGGCTGAAGAAGAAGGCGTACGCTTCACCGACCTGGGCCTGGACGCCCGCGTCCTGGCAGCCCTGGAAGAAGTAGGCTACGAGAAGCCGTCTCCCATTCAGGAACAGACCATCCCCCTGCTGCTTGAGGGCCACGACGTGGTTGGTCTGGCGCAGACCGGTACCGGTAAGACCGCAGCATTTGCGCTGCCGGCACTGTCCCGCATGGCGGAACTCGCCGACATCAACGGCGTCTCCCGCGACACCCAGGTTCTGGTCCTGGCACCCACCCGCGAGCTGGCTCTGCAGGTTGCAGAAGCCTTCTCCTCCTACGCAACCCACATGGAGGACTTCACCGTCCTGCCCATCTACGGTGGCTCCCCCTACGGCCCGCAGCTGGCCGGTCTGCGCCGCGGTGCGCAGGTCGTCGTCGGTACCCCCGGCCGCGTGATTGACCACCTGGAAAAGGGATCCCTGGACCTGTCCAACCTGCAGTATCTGGTACTCGATGAGGCAGACGAAATGCTGCGCATGGGCTTCGCTGAAGACGTGGAAAAGATTCTCGAAGGTACCCCCGACAACAAGCAGGTTGCTCTCTTCTCCGCAACCATGCCCAACTCGATCCGCAAGATCGCTCAGCAGTACCTGAACGACCCCGTTGAGGTCCGTGTCAAGGCTAAGACCACCACCAGCGCAAACATCAGCCAGCGCTACATGCAGGTCATGCACTCCCACAAGCTGGACGCAATGACCCGCGTGCTCGAGGTTGAAAACTACGACGGCATCATTGTCTTCGTGCGCACCAAGAAGGAAACTGAGGAAGTTGCCGACAAGCTGAAGGCACGCGGTTTCGCGGCAGCAGCGATTAACGGTGACATCCCCCAGCAGCTGCGTGAGCGCACCGTTGACGCCCTGCGTGACGGCCGCATCGACATCCTCGTGGCAACCGACGTGGCGGCACGCGGTCTGGACGTTGAGCGCATCTCCCTGGTCGTCAACTACGACATCCCCCACGACACCGAGTCCTACGTTCACCGCATCGGTCGTACCGGCCGTGCAGGTCGCGAAGGTGCCGCAATCCTCTTCGTCACCCCGCGTGAGAAGTACATGCTGCGTCAGATCGAGAAGGCAACCCGCCAGAAGGTCGAGCCGATGCACATGCCCACTGCAGAGGCAGTGAACGAGACCCGTAAGCAGCGCTTCGCACAGCAGATTACCGAGACCATCGAATCTGAGGACCTGAGCTTCTTCCGCCAGATTATCGAGGACTACGAGAACGAGCACGACACCACCGCTGAGGACATTGCAGCTGCACTGGCTGTTATCGCCCAGCAGGGTCGTCCCTTCTTCCTCGATGAGAGCGAAGATATCGCCAACAAGTCCCGCCCCTTCTCTGATGAAGATTCGGATCGCGGCGGCCGCAAGGCAAAGCGCGCGCACAATGACGAGGGCATGGTCAACTACAAGCTGAACGTTGGCCGTTCCTCCCGCGTGACCGCAGGCGCTATTGTGGGTGCACTGGCTAACGAGGGCGGCATTAAGGGCTCCCAGATTGGCTCCATCGACATTCGCCAGCACTTCACCATTGTTGGCCTGCCCGAGGACCTGCCCCGCGACTTCTTCGATCGTCTGCGCGACACCAAGATTGCTGGCGAGTTCATCAACATCCGCAAGGACAACGGTCCCAAGGGCGGCGGCGGTGGCCGCAGCTTCGGTGGTGGCCGTCGTGAGGGCGGTTTCCGCGACTTCGATCGCCGCGAGGGTGGTCGTCGTGAAGGTGGCTACCGCGGTAACCGTGACGGTGGCCGTGACTTCGGCGGTGACCGCGACTTCAAGCGTGGCGGCCGTGATTTCGGTGGCAAGCGCAACGACCGTGACTTCGGTGGTCGCGACTTCGGCGGCCGTGATAACCGTCGCGATGGCGGCTACCGTGGCAACCGGGATGGTGGCCGTGACTTTGGCGGTCGCGACTTCGGCGGCCGTGATAACCGTCGTGAGGGCGGCTACCGCGGTAACCGTGACGGTGGCCGTGACTTCGGTGGCCGCGGCAAGCGCTACTAAGATTTCGGTTAAGCCCGGATCTGCGGTATGAGTGGCTTGCTGAGGCTATCGGCTAGCAGCCTTATCATCCGCATATGATTCAAAGACCGGCAGGGGAGTGATGAACTCTCCTGCCGGTCTTTATGTATTTGTGTGTTGATGTGTTTGCATCAGCTGTTGCGGTGGTTCCCGGTTAATGCTGGGCTCTCGGGCGGCAGCGTGGAGAACAACCAAGCATAAATGTGGCATATGCCATAGCTTTTCCGCTTGCGAGCATTCGTGAAGACCTGTATAGTTTTACCTGTTGCCCCGATAGCTCAGTGGTAGAGCGCCATCTTGGTAAGATGGAGGTCCCGGGATCGATTCCCGGTCGGGGCTCTCTCATTAATTCATGCGAGAGCACGTATTAATGATGTGGCGGTGTAGCTCAGCTGGTTAGAGCGCACGACTCATAATCGTGAGGTCGACGGATCGAGCCCGTCCACCGCTACGCCCCGATAGCTCAGTGGTAGAGCGCCATCTTGGTAAGATGGAGGTCCCGGGATCGATTCCCGGTCGGGGCTCAGATAAGCCTGTCTCTTCGGAGGCAGGCTTTTTTGTTTACCTATTGTTTGCCTAAAACCCGACCTGCAGGCGCTCAGCGCACGGCTCGACACCTGGTAGAAGAGCATGCCGGGTAGAGCGAAGCCCCCGAGAAAAACTCGGGGGCTTCGTCTTTATACTCTAATCAAAGCGTTAGGAGGCGCGGTGCACCACCGGCAGCTGGGACAGCAGTTCGTAGGAGCGCAGGCGGTCCTCGTGCTCCCAGGCCTCGGTCATGACGATGAGCTCGTCAGCGCCCGTGCGCGCCACCAGGTCCTCAATACGAGCCTGAGCGGTGGCGGGGGAACCTACGATTGCCTCGGCGGTCATGCGGTCAATGTGCATCTTCTCCGTGCCGGTCCAGACGGTGTCCATATCTTCCACGGGAGGTGCGAAAGACAGATTGCCGCGCACCACGCCCAGGAAATGCTGCTGCTGGGTCGTGTACAGGTAGCGTGCTCGCTCGTCGGTATCGGCGAGCATTGCGGTCGCGCCCACCATGACGTAGGGCTGCTCCAGGTGCTCCGAGGGCTTGAAGTTCGCGCGGTAGGTGTCCACCGCCTCCTGTAGCATTGCGGGCGCAAAATGCGAAGCGAATGCGTAGGGCAGACCCAGCTGTGCGGCAAGCTGCGCACCGAACAGGGAAGAACCCAGAATGTACATAGGTACCTTCGAGCCCTGGCCGGGAATGGCGTGCACGCGGTGCATGGGGGAGGGCTCGCCCAGGAAACGCTGCAGCTGCTGCACCTCGGCGGGGAAGCTCATGGCGGCAGAATCGTCGCGGCGCAGAGCGGCGGCAGTCATCGGGTCGGTGCCGGGCGCACGGCCCACACCCAGGTCAATGCGACCGGGGTGGAACGCGTTGAGGGTACCGAACTGCTCCGCCACCACGTAGGGTGCGTGATTGGGGAGCATAATGCCGCCCGAACCCACGCGAATACGCTCGGTTGCGGCGGCAATCTCCGCCATGACCACGACGGTCGCCGAGGACAGCAGGGAACCGGCATTGTGGTGCTCAGCTACCCAGAAACGCTCGTAGCCGTAGGCCTCAGCCGCGCGGGCGGCATCAATGGTGTTGAGCATGGTCTGGTGCTGACTCTGATCGGGGCGGTGCGGCATCAGGTCAAGCACCGAAATTTTTACGCTGGAAGACACAATTTTTCCTTCTGAAATAGATTGCGGGTACCCGTTCAGACTACGCCTGCTCAGAGGGCGGGGGAAGGGGCGCGCGAGGCGCCTTCGCTAGCAGGTAAAAAATGCGACGAAATACTGCACGCCCGCATGCTGGCTACCTGCACAGTGGTCTGTCCACTCTGTGCGTTCGAGCTGAACACTGTGCATAAGAGCGGTAGACTGAAACCATGAGCATTAACCCTGAGATTGTGGGCAGGGTCTACCCGTCCGAGAACACCTACGTTGTCGGTCGTGAAAAGATCCGCGAATTTGCCCGAGCAGTTCACGCAGAAAACCCCCTCCACCACGACGTTGAGGCAGCCCGCGCGGCAGGGTACGCAGATGTGATTGCCCCGCCGACCTTCGCCATTATCCTGGCGCAGGCAGCTGACGCGGCACTCATCAACGACGATTCCGCCGGTATTGATTTCTCCCGAGTGGTGCACGCCGACCAGCGCTTCACCCACCACCGCCCCATCGTTGCCGGTGATGAGCTACGCACCGAAGTTCACGTGGACTCCGTGCGCGTGATGGGCGCCGGCGCAATGCTGACCACCCGCGAAGAAATTGTTGACGCGCAGGGCGAGCCGGTCACCACCTGCATTTCTTCCCTGCTGGTTCGTGCTGAGGAGGAAAACTAATGGTGCGTTTTGAAGATCTTGAAAAGGGCCAGGATATCGGTTCGCGTACCGTGGAGCTCTCCCGCGCTTCGCTGGTGCGTTACGCAGGCGCATCCGGTGACTTCAACCCGATTCACTGGAACGAGCGTTTTGCCCAGTCTGTGGGCCTGTCCGGCGTAATTGCTCACGGCATGCTGACCATGGGTACCGCCGTGCAGCTCGTGAGCGACTGGGTGGGCGACCCCGGAGCGATCGTGGACTACCAGACGCGATTCACCAAGCCCGTTCCCGTGGCGGATGCACCCGGCGGCGAAAACCCCGACACCCCCACGAACGCCCTGACCATCAGCGGTAAGGTGGGTGCCCTTAATGAGGAAGAGCGCACCGCCCGCATTGACCTGACCGTCACCGCTCGTGATGAGGAAGGCAAGGAGCAGAAGGTTCTGATGAAGAGCCAGGCTGTGGTTCGTTTCTCGGCATAGATTTTCTGTGCGTGTAGATAATGTGTGAAAGCCCTGGCGCTACCCGTGCGGTGGTGCCGGGGCTTTTGCATGCTCGGCTGTGCGCTTGCCTGTGTGCTCTCCGGCGGGCGGCGGTGCTTCTTTTGGCGGCAGACGCACCGGAAAATGAAGGCAAAATCACCATAAGGTTTTCGTGACTTTAACGCATGGTGGGTGTTGACCCCGCACAACGACCGGTATTCTTAACCTATGACTGAAAAGCTGTTGAGCGAACTGACCACCGCCCAGGTAGGCGGCCCCGCTAAGACCTACGTCCGCGCCACCTCCGAAGCAGAAATTATCGAAGCAGTCTCCGCTGCAGACGCCGCAGGCGAACCTGTCCTCATTGTGGGAGGCGGCTCCAACCTGCTGGTTTCCGACGAAGGCTTCAACGGAACCGTCGTGCACATCGCCTCCGAAGGTGTAGAGGTTCTGCCCATCCCCGCATGCGGCGGCGCGAACGTGCGCGTGCAGGCAGGCACCATCTGGGATGACTTCGTGAAGCTCAGCATCGAGAATGAATGGGTCGGCCCCGCGGCTCTCTCCGGCATTCCCGGCACCGTGGGTGCAACCCCCGTGCAGAACGTCGGTGCATACGGTGTTGAGGTGGGCGAGTTCATCGCCTTCGTACGCACCTGGGACCGCGAAAAGAACACTCAGAAGACCTTCGCGAGCGCAGACCTGCGCTTCGGCTACCGCGACTCGGTACTCAAGCGCGCAACCGTCAACGGCTCGCCCCGCTACGTGGTGCTGACCGTTGATTTCCAGTTCACCCTCGGTAGCCTGTCCTCCCCGATTCGTTACGCTGAGCTGGCGAAGAGCCTGGGCGTTGAGCCCGGTCAGCGCGCCGAATCCGCCCTGGTGCGCCAGAAGGTGCTGGAGCTGCGCGGTTCCAAGGGCATGGTGCTCAACCCCGAGGATCGTGACACTTTCTCCACCGGTTCCTTCTTCACCAACCCGATTGTTCCGCGTTCTACCCTGGAGTCTCTGCCCGAGGGCGCCCCGAACTTCCCGGTGGTCGTGAAGACTTCCCCGTTCACCGCGGGTGTCGAGGACCCCGATCACGTGAAGCTCTCGGCTGCTTGGCTGATTCAGCACGCAGGTTTCGAGAAGGGCTTCGGTCTGGAGGGTGAGTCCCGCGAGATCGCTCAGGGTCGTGCGAGCCTGTCGACCAAGCACACCCTGGCGATTACGAACCGCGGCGGCGCATCCGCTGAGGATATCTTCGCTATTGCCCGCGCTGTGCGCGACGGCGTGCGTGAACGTTTTGGCGTGACCCTGGTTCCTGAGCCTGTCGTGGTCAACGGCGAAATCTAAGCACCCTCCCAACTGCGAGGGCAGATACAACAAACGCTTCGGGCGGTCTCTTCATTGGAGACCGCCCGAAGCGTTGTATTGACCGTTGTATTGACCCGCTGAGCTAGTGGCGAGGGGAGGAGATGCGTGCCTGCCCCGGCAGATAGGGCCTGCGTTTGGGTGCTGTGCGCGTTGCCGCCAGGGGAGCGGCGGGTAGGTGCTCCATCAACACCTGAACCGCCAGGGGAAGCTTCTGCGGCGGGCTGGGGGCGTGGAAAATCGGCTTATGGCGCGTGGGCCGGTACGGGTAGTATTCCGCGTCCTCGCTGTGGGACCAGACAAGGTTGCCGAACTCGCCGGGAACGGGGGAGAGCACGTTGGCGTAGTAGGCGCGTGCCTGCAGGTCGGTGCGTTCGGAGGTGCCGGTAGATACGCCGCCGGGTACCCGGTCCTGCTCGATAATGAGGGCGCGGACCATGCCGCCTACGGTGCTGGCTGCGTTTACGTGCAGGGCGAGTAGGTCCCCGTCCTCGTGGTCAATCTGTACCTGCCCGTCCGCGAGGATTCGGGTGCCCATCGTGATGCTACTGGCGATTCCTTCGCAGAGGGCGCGGATGAGCGCCATGCGTGCCGGGTAGAGGTCTGCGATATCCCAGCCAATGAGGGCGGGCGCGGCGGAATTGCCTGCGTACTCCTCGCAGGATTCGTAGGAGGCGACGTCCACGTAGCCGCGGGCGATGGGCTCGCGGTCGTGAGGGCGGCCGTCGCGCTGCTCCCAGAAGCTGAGGGCGGTTGCGGTGAAGACAGCCTGGCCGTCGCGTACGGCGACGCTGAGCGTAAAGTCTTGCGGGTAGCCGTTTTTGGTGCGCGGGCGCAGGGTGATTGCGCGGGTGTATTCGTTGAATTCCTCGGGCCAGTCCAGGTAGTAGCTCATTTGTGCTCCGTCGCCACGGTGCACGGTGAGTTCGCCCGGTAGCAGCATGGCTTCGGGCACGCCGCCGGCGCGTTCTGCGGCGTAGTGTTCGCTCACGGGCCAGGGGCTGAACTCTGTGCGGTAGAGGTTGGAGAGGAAGGAATCGAGCATAGAACGTATCCTCTCATAGTTTGAGGTTGTGGTGCATGGTTAGAGGGCTTAAATGACAAATGAGCTGTCCCTTCTGACTGCTCGGAAAAAGCGTTCAGAAGGGACAGCTCATTGTGTAGGGTGGGCGGCTCGTTAGAGGGATTCGCCGCGGCGTTCAGGCAACAGGAACACGGTGGTTGCCGCTACCAGGAACGCGGTGGAGAAGAGCGTAAAGAGCAGCGGGGTTCCACCGAATGCGACCAGCGGTGGCACAATGAGCGGTGCCGCGATGGAGGCGATACGACCGATACCGGCGGCGGCACCGGTGCCGGTTCCGCGCAGGTGGGTCGGGAAGATCTCCGGGCTCAGGGCGTAAGAGAGCACCCCACGCACCGAGGTTGAAGAAGGAGAGCATGCAGCCGGCGAGGATGATGAACACCTCGGCGTGCGCCATACCGTAGCCGGCAGCCGCCAGCGCGGAGCCGAGCAGGAAGGTCGCCAGGGTTGCGCGTCGGCCCCACTTTTCGATGAGGTAGGCGGCGACCGCGTAGCCGGGCAGCTGGGCGAGGGTCATGATGAGCGTGAACGCGAAGGACTTCACGAGGCTGAAGCCCTGGGCGTTCAGCAGCGCCGGAATCCAGATGAACGCGCCGTAGTAGGAGAGGTTGATGCAGAACCAGATGACGCACAGGGCGATGGTCTTGCGGCGCTGACCGGCAGCCCAGATAGAGTGGATCTTCGCGGATTCTGCGTTGTCGGCGCTTTCTGCCGCGCCGTGTACGGAAGCGTCTTCGGTCTGCTTCTTGTCGGTTCGGGAGAAGAGCGCGGGGGAGGCCTCGAAGCGTTCAACGATCTGGCGTGCCTGATCGTGCTTGCCGACCGACTCCAGGAAACGCACCGATTCGGGGGTTCCCATACGGATCACGAGCGAGTAGATGGCGGGAATCAGACCGATGGCAAGTGCCCAGCGCCAGCCGTTCGCCTGCGGAACGATGAAGGTGCCGATGAGAGCGGCGAGGATCCAGCCCAGAGCCCAGAAAGCCTCCAGGGCGACCACGACGCGGCCGCGAATAGCGCGCGGCGAGAACTCAGAAATTAGGGTGGATGCCACGGGAAGTTCTGCTCCCAGACCCAGACCGACCAGGAAACGGAAGACGAGCAGCACGCCCAGGGAGGTTGCCAGGGCGGAGGCGCCGGTCGCCAGACCGTACACCAGCAGGGTAAGGGCGAAGATGTAGCGGCGGCCGAGCTTATCGGCGAGTAGACCGCCGAAGGTTGCACCGAGCGCCATGCCTACGAATCCGATGGATCCGAGCCAGGAGGCTTCGGTGGGGCTGAGCTGCCATTCCTTGATGAGGGCTGCCATGACGAAGGAGATGAGGCCGACGTCCATGGCGTCCAGCGCCCAGCCGAGACCCGAGATGCCCAGGAGCTTGCCGTGGGCGCGGGTGAAGGGCAGGTTTTCGAGGCGTTCGTTGAGAGTCGGTGCGGCGTTGCGTTCAGTAGCGGGCGCAGAGGCGCCAGCGGGTGCAGCAGCGTTGGTGCGGGGTGAGTCCGTTGATACGGGACGTGAGGAGGACACGATAGTGGGTCGCTTCCTTAGTGTTTAGGCATGATGCCGGGCGAATTGTTCCCTTACAGTGTATAAAGGTACTTTCGACTTGAACACTATTGAAACGAAAAAATTTTGAAGATGACGGAAAAATCTCAACATGAAGAAATCTTTCACAGCCGCCATTCAGCAGTGAATGCTATTCTCTAACCACCGCCGCCCGGTGAAACTCACCTACGGCACGTTTGGAAGGACCACCCCTGAAAACCATTGAAGATGAAGTCAAAGAAAGCGAAACCAGCCGCTTTCACCGCTGGCTCGAAGCCCGCAAGGAGCGCATGCACGCGCATCCGGTCATGCGTCATCTCTACAAGCCCCTCGTCATCGGCGTGGGCGCCTTCTGCTTTATCGCCGGGCTGATTATGCTCGTCACCCCCGGCCCCGGCTGGCTGTTCATCTTTATCGGCCTGGGCATTTGGGGTACCGAATTCACCTGGGCACGCCGCGCCAATATTTCATGAAGCACGTGGTGCTCACCGCCTGGTACCGCTACCGCGCCTGGCGACAGCAGCGTAAGGAACGCAAAGCCGCGCGCAAGGCAGAACGTAAGGCTGCCGCCGCAAACCAGCGCTAACCCAGACCGCGCTCACCCGGTCTGCGCAAGCTATACGCAGACACAAAAAGCCCTCGCTCCCGTCCGAAAAGAACGGTAGCGAGGGCTTTTCTTATAGCTTGTCAGTGAGCTTTAGAGCTTGCCAATAGCAATCTGCAGCATGCGGCGAATCGGCTCAGCAGCACCCCAGAGCAGCTGGTCACCCACGGTGAACGCGCTAATGTACTCGGGGCCCATCGCGAGCTTACGCACGCGACCAACCGGAATCTCCAGAGAACCGGAAGCAGCCACGGGGGTCAGCTGCTCCATGGACTCCTCACGCTTGTTCGGTACGAAGCGAACCCAGGGGTTGTCCTCAGCGATGATGCGCTCAATCTCCTCGAGCGGCAGGTCCTTCTTGAGCTTGATGGTCAGCGCCTGAGAGTGCGAGCGCATCGCAGCGATACGGACACACAGACCGTCCATGGTGATCTTCTCATCCTCGGAGCGGCCCAGGATCTTGTTGGTCTCGACCTCAGCCTTCCACTCCTCACGGGACTGGCCGTTACCCAGATCAGAGTCAATCCAGGGAATCAGGGAGCCGGCGAGCGGCACACCGAACTGGGAGGAATCCAGCTCACCGGAACGCTGCTTCGCGAGAATCTTGCGGTCGATGTCCAGAATTGCGGATGCGGGGTCGTTCAGCTCCTCGGAGACCTCATTGCCCAGGTCGCGGAACTGCGCGAGCACCTCGCGCATGTGGCGGGCGCCGCCGCCGGACGCTGCCTGATAAGTCATGGAGGTTGCCCACTCGACCAGGTCGTTCTTGAAGAGACCGCCCAGACCCATCAGCAGGCAGGAGACGGTGCAGTTACCGCCGACGAAGTCCTTCACACCGGATGCCAGGCCGCGGTCGATGACGTCGCGGTTAATGGGGTCCAGCACGATGATGGAGTCATCGTTCATGCGCAGGGTGGAAGCGGCATCAATCCACAGGCCGTCCCAGCCAGCTGCACGCAGCTTCGGGTGCACAGCCTCGGTGTAGCCACCGCCCTGAGCGGTCACAATAATCGAGTGCTTACGCAGCTCATCAATGTCGTATGCGTCCTTCAGCTCGGACGGCTCAATTACGCCGTCGAAGGTGGGCGCAGCGCCACCAACATTAGAGGTAGTGAAGAAGACGGGGGTAATGCCCTCGAAGTCGCCTTCCTCAACCATGCGCTTCATGAGGACGGAGCCCACCATGCCGCGCCAGCCAACAAAACCTACAGAGTCACCGGGATTAAAGTTCATGGTTCCCAGTGTACTCTCAGGCTGGCGGGTGCGGACTAACACCGTACAAAAATTTGATATTCGGAACGGGATAATCTGCGTAGGCGCTAGGGTGGGCATCCGGCTCGGCACCGGGTACTGCACCGGGGCGCGTTAAAGCGTTCAAGCCCGCGGCACTCCGGGAGGGGGAGTAGCCGCAGGCTTGAAATGCATGTCTGATATCAGCGAGTGAACGAGGGAAGCTTGAACTAGATACGTTCGAGCCGCTGGAACGAGAAGTACATGGGGTTCTTCGTGCCCGACTCATCGAGCAGGTAACCCTTCTCGCTATTCTCCCATGCACTCTCGGAGGTGACCCGCCAGCACCCGTTCGGTGAGCCGCCTTCGTAGCTACCCGCAGAATCTGCAAGCTGCAGTTCGGGCGCTCGCGTATCGCCGGTAATCTCGTTACCTTCCTGGCAGTAGAAGAGGGTCCGCTCCACCGTCTTCACCCGACCGAAGGCGGGCAGATCGGTGCGGGAGAGTGCCTCCGCGTAGACGGAGCCGCCACCAATAATCCAAGCATCAACCGCGGCGGTATCTGCCGGGGTAGCTTCGACCGGCGCGCCTGCAACGTCACGAGCCGCGTACAGCGCCGCATCCAGCGAGGGAACCCACAGCGCACCGTCGCGTTCTTCCGCCTCGGTGACCGAACGGCTAATCACAATATTCGTACGGCCCGGCAGGGGGCGAAAACGCGGCGGGAGCGACTCCCAGGTGCGGCGACCCATAATCACCGGAGCGCCCAGCGTCACCTTCTTGAAGTGCGCCAAATCCTCCGGCGCGTACCAGGGCATATCCCCGTCACGACCAATGATGCCGGCATCAGTTTGAGTCCAAATAGCGCCCAGACGAAACATCATTCCTCCTCGTTACCTGCAGTTAGACCGCAATCGGGGCGGCAATACCGGGGTGGTGCTTGTAATCCACCAGCTCAAAATCTTCATACTCGTAATCGAAAATAGAAGGCTTCTTCGTCTTAATGACGAGCTTCGGGTAGGGGTAGGGTTCGCGCGGCGGGTAGGGGTTACCCTCCGGGTCGGTACCGTAGCCTAGCTGCTTCTTCACCTGCTCCAGGTGGTTCGAGTAGATGTGGCAGTCGCCGCCGGTCCACACGAACTCGCCCGGCTCCATGCCCACCTCCTGGGCAATCAGGTAGGTCAGCAGAGCGTAGGAGGCGATATTGAAGGGCACGCCCAGGAACATGTCCGCGCTACGCTGGTACAGCTGGCAGGACAGCTCCTTCACACCGTCCGCGCGTTCGTGCACGTAGAACTGGAAGAGTGCGTGGCAGGGTGGAAGCGCCATGTTGTCCACCTCGGCAGGGTTCCACGCCGAAACAATATGGCGGCGCGAGCTTGGGTTATTCTTCAACGAATCGATAACCTTCGCAATCTGGTCAATCGTGCCACCGTCGGGGGCCGGCCAAGAACGCCACTGCACGCCGTAGACCGGGCCCAAATCGCCGTTCTCATCAGCCCACTCATCCCAAATGGTCACGCCGCGCTCCTGCAACCAGCGCACATTCGAGGAACCGCGTAAGAACCACAGCAACTCAATGGCAACAGACTTGAAGTGCACACGCTTGGTGGTAATCAGCGGGAACGACTCACGCAGGTCAAAACGCATCTGACGGCCAAACACGCCGAAGGTACCGGTGCCGGTACGGTCGGAACGCTGCGCATCCGCCGCGATGGCGTCCTTGTTCTCCTCGAGGATTTCGCGCAGAAGATCTTCATAGGGAGTGGGGATTGCGTGAGTCATAAGAAAAACCTTGAATCCTGTCAGTAGACGTGAGAGACGGTCACAAATCAACCGCCCCTCTATTGTAAAACCCCCGAACGGGCGCAGGTAGAGCAAACGCGCTGAGCATAAAGCCCAGCGCGCTCGCCGTTAGAAGATAAAAGTCTATGGGTGTTAGTCCAGAGCAGCGCGTACACGCTCTACCGAGACAATACGCGGGTTGTCGCCCTCGGTCACCTGCAGAACCAGGGCATCGCCAGGCTCCAGGTACGGGTCCTCAGTCGGAAGGACCTCCGCGGAACCCTCAAACAGGTACTCACGCAGAACATCCATCACCTGGGGTAGCACCGGGCGGTGAGTGCACAGCAGCGAGGAAGAATCCTTATCGAACAGCGACGCCACGGTACGGGCAACGCGCGCCGGGTGACGCTGAGCGCCAGCCTCCGACAGGGACTTCTTCTCCTTCACCGACACACCGTAATCCACCGAGTACGGGGTCACGGTCTGCACGCAACGCAGCCACGGGGAAGAAATAATACGGCTCGGAGCCCACGCCGCAAAGAGACGGCTAGAAGCCAACGCCTGACGCTTGCCGGTAGCCGCGAGCGGGCGGTCATCCTCAGCGGCAGCCCAGTTCGAACGCGGCTTAGCCTTCGCGTGGCGGGCAATCAGAATCGGACGGGTACGTAGTGCATCCGCCTCAGCCAGAGCCTCCAGGGATTCCAGGGGTGCCAGGTCATCCTGGTTAGTCAGCAGAGCGCGAGCCACATCGGTGGTCACCCAGCGCAGCTCATCCACTTCACCCTCATCCGCCAGGGCGCGGGCGCCCTCGGGAAGCTCAGCAGCCCAGTAGAAAACATCCTTCGGACGGCCACCCACCGGGTAGGCGGTCACCGCCAGGGGCACACCCAGAACAACCTGCAGACCGACCTCTTCGCGAATCTCACGAATAGCGGTCTCAGCAAGGGACTCGCCCGGATCCTGCTTGCCCTTAGGCCAGGACCAGTCGTCATAACGAGGGCGGTGAATGATCAGGACCTCAAGCGCACCATCGCGCATACGCCAAATCAGTGCGCCAGAAGCAACAATATCCGCAGTGTTCGCGGGGGAACGGTCAATGCTGTTGACCGCGTCAAAACGTCGTGCCGAGTAGTAGATGGAGGGGGAATCCAGCGGTGCCATATCTCTCTCTGAACCTCTTCGCTAGGCTTGTGCACAATGCCAACGGGCACCATGCTCCGCGTCTAATTGTAGGGGAGAGAAGCGTCAAGTTGTAATCTCAACGTAACCTGTTGTTCACTTTTGCGCTAAGTGCACTAGTCCACCGCACGTTTTTGCACGACACGCGGAAAACCCCGCCTGCCCCACGCCATAAAGCGCGAGAACAGACGGGGTTCACCCCAGAAATCACCGGTAGGTCAGCGGTACTTCCTTAGACCTTATCCACCACGTTCTTACGGGAACGCGAGCTCAGGTAGTACGACTGCACATCCTGCAGCGGGTTGCCCTGATCGTCGGTGTCGTGGCGGGTCCAGTTACCCTCAGAATCCAGGTGCCAAGTACGCGAAGAATCACTCATGTAGATGGTGAACATATCACGCAGATACTTCACGTGGCGCGGATCCTTCACCGGTACCAGAGCCTCAATACGGCGGTCAAGGTTACGGTGCATCATGTCGGCAGAGCCAATGTAGACAATCGGATCGCCACCATTCTCAAAAGCAAACACGCGCGAGTGCTCCAAGAAACGACCCAGCACAGAACGGACGCGAATATTCTCGCTCAGACCCTTAACGCCCGGGCGTAGAGCGCAAATACCGCGAACCACCACATCCACCGGCACACCAGCCTGCGATGCGCGGTACAGCGAATCGATGATGGCCTCATCCACCATGGAATTGCACTTGAACTGAATCTTCGCAGGGCGGCCAGCCTTGTGGTTCTCAATCTCCTGATCAATGCACTCAATCAGGCCGCTACGCAGAGTACGCGGCGCCACCAGCAGCGACTGGTAGTTGGTCTTCGGCGCGTAACCGGACAGCTGGTTGAACAGGCGGGAGACATCCTCACAAATCTGCTCGTCACAGGTAATCAGACCCAAATCCTCGTAGAAACGAGCGGTCGACGGGTGGTAGTTACCGGTACCAATATGAGCGTAACGACGCAGGTGGTTACCCTCGCGGCGCACCACCAACGACAGCTTGCAGTGAGTCTTCAAACCCACGATGCCGTACACCACGTGCACGCCAGCGCGCTCCAGCTTACGAGCCCAAGAGATGTTGGCTTCCTCATCAAAGCGAGCCTTAATCTCCACCAGCGCCACGACCTGCTTGCCAGCCTCAGCCGCCTCAATCAGCGCATCCACGATGGGGGAATCGCCACTGGTACGGTACAGGGTCTGCTTAATCGCCTGAACACGCGGGTCGGCGGCAGCCTGCGCCAAGAACGCCTGCACACTGGTCGCAAACGAATCGTACGGGTGGTGTAGCAGCACGTCGTGGTCGCGGGCGGCAGCGAACACATCCGCAGCCTTCGCGGTCTCGGTAGCGTTGAGCCAACGAGAAGTGTGCGCAATGTGCTTGGGGTAGTGCAGCGCCGGGCGGTTCGCACGAACAATCGCGCTCATACCGCGCAGATCCAGCGGAGCCGGCAGGCGGTACACCTCAGACTCATCAATATTCAGCTCAGAAATCAGCAGATCCAGGATGGTCGGGTTGATGGTGTCCTCAACCTCCAGGCGGACCGGCGGACCGAAACGACGGCGCAGAAGCTCCTTCTCCAGAGCCTTCAGCAGGTTCTCTGCATCGTCCTCTTCCACCTCGAGGTCCTCGTTACGGGTCACGCGGAAGACGTGGTGCTCCACAACCTCCATACCCGGGAAGAGGGTATCCAGGTGTTCAGCAATGATGTCTTCGAGCGCAATGTAGCGGCTCTCGCGGCCCGCAGTGTTGGCGGCACGCGAACCATCCACAGAGACCATACGGTCCAGCTGATCGGGCACCTTCACGCGAGCGAACAGCTCCTTGCCGGTCTGCGGGTTACGCACCAGCACCGCAAGGTTCAACGACAGACCCGAAATGTACGGGAAGGGGTGCGCCGGGTCAACCGCCAGCGGAGTCAGAATCGGGAAGATGTCCTGCATGAACTCCTGACGCAGACGCTGCTTAGCGTCCGTATCCAGGTCGTTCCAACCCACGATACGGATGTTCTGCTCCTCCAGAGCCGGCAGCACCTGGTTGTGGAACACATCAGCGTGACGAGCCTGCAGCTGGTGAGCGCGTTCAGCGATCTCTTCCATCTGCTCCTCGGGGCTCAGACCGGCAGCCGAAGGAACCGCCAGACCGGTCGCAATGCGACGCTTCAGACCCGCCACACGCACCATGAAGAACTCGTCCAGGTTAGATGCCACAATCGCCAGGAAGTTCAGACGCTCCAGCAGGAACAGGTTCGGGTCCTCCGCGAGCTCCAGCACGCGGGTGTTGAAGTCCAGCCAGCTGCTCTCACGGTCAAAGAAACGCTCCGGACCGAACTCCTCTTCAAGGCTGAAGTAGGAGCGCTTTTCGCCCTTCTCAATGCGGTCACCGCGAGATTCGGCGCGCTCAATCTTCGAAATATCGTGGCCAATGTGAATGACACCGGTCATGGGCGCAGGCTCAGACGGCTTGGGCTTAGGCGCCTTATTCAGGCCATTGGGGGCGGGTACCATACTGTACTTGCCTTTCTGATCGGGGATAAGTCGTGAAGAAGCACGCCGGAGACGGCGCACAGAAAACTAGGCGGCAGGCTCATCCTGCTGCGCGGGAGCGTACATGCGGTCAACCGTCGCCACGCCAAAGCCCAGGGACGTGTAGAGGGCGTAGGCGGCGTCATTATCGGCGTCCACGTACAGGTCGATGGCGCGCAGCGGCTCGCCGTTCTCATCCTCAGCGCACGCCAGGTATGCCAGCGCGCGCAGAGTGAGGGTTCGGCCCAGGCCGCCTCCCTGCGCCTGCGGGCTCACACCCACCACATAAATCTCGCCGGAGGGGGACAGCTCGCCCTGCTCCTGACCGGTCGGGATCTTCGTCCAAGTGAACGCCGCAATGGCGGAGTCATCATCCACCTCGGAGGCGATGAAGAAACCCTCGGGACGGAACCAGGGGGAGCCGGTGCGCTCGCGCAAATCGGCAAGGGTGAGCTTGCCCTGCTCCGGGTGGTGCGCAAAAGCGGCGGCGTTCACGCGCAGCCAGGGGAATTCGTCCGCGCCGGTGAAGGTGCGCATCCGCAGGTTCTCCGGCAGAATGCGCGCATCGGAGCGTTCCACGAGGTCTTCGCGGGTCTGCGCGTCCAGGGGCAGAACCATCTTGTACAGCACGCGTACCGGCTCAAAACCGTGCAGGGTCGCGAACGCGTGGGCGGGGCTTTCAATGCCGGTGTCGGTAGCGCTGCCGTGAACCCAGAGGCGGTATCGTACGGCGTCTTCACCCAGCTGACGGACGGCGTGGTCGAAGAATGCGCTGCCTGCGCCTTGTCCGCGGTATTCGGGGGCGACGGCTGCCTCAATCACGCCGGTGTCTTCGTCGTTGGCGGGGGTGAGCGCCACGAACACGGCAGCGAGGGCGCCGTTATCCTCGGCGACAAAGAAACGCGGAGGGGTCAGAGTGCTTTCGTGGAGTGCCTTACTCAGTTCAATGCGGGTCTGCTCAGAGAATGCCGAGACGCCGTCATGGCTGGCAACCTTCTGCGCGAAGGAATCGAAGCGTTCCAACAGCTCTTCGGTGAGCTGCGGTTCCGCGTAAACAAGGGAGCTTTCAGCGGGCAGGGTGGAGGAATCGGGTGTCTGACTGTGTACCATCATCGCCTTCTTTCGTAGCCTTCTGATTCAACTCTACCGGGGATAGTTGCTCTTTGGAGAGTTTGTTCTCCGTCCTGGGCGAATATGACAAGAACCGGAACATTTACACATTCTGGTACTCGGCTCAACGGCGAGGCTACTTAAGAACGGGCACACCAAAACAGCGGTTGGCGCCGCAAAATTTAGCGGGTGCTGTTGAAGGAATAACCCACGTTACGCACGGTCGAAATCATCTGCTCGTATTCGGTGCCGAGCTTGGAACGCAGACGACGCACGTGCACGTCCACGGTGCGGGTGCCGCCGTAATAGGAGTCGTAACCCCACACCTCAGAGAGCAGCTGGGCGCGGGAGAAGACGCGTCCGGGGTGCTGAGCCATGAACTTGAGCAGTTCAAACTCTTTGAAGGTCAGGTTCAGCGCGGTACCGGAAAGGTGCGCGGAGTACGCCTGGGTGTCAATAACGAGGTTGCCCGCGCGCACGATGCGCTCTTCGGTGTTCTCTTCTTCTGCACCGGCGTCGCTCTTGATGGCGAGGCGCAGGCGCGCATCCATTTCGGAGGGGGACGCCTGGTCAGAAACAATATCGTCAACCTGCCAGGAGGCGGCAACCGCCGCCATACCGCCTTCGTTCAGGAGCGCGATGAGCGGCAACTGTACGTCGGCGGCGCGCAACAGCTGGGCGCATTGGCGTGCCTGTACGAGTGCGGTGCGGGCGTCGACCATGAGCAGGTCGAAAGCCTCGGATTCGAGGGCGGTGTGGGCGGTGTCGAGCGGGAAGACGTGTACCTTGTGGCTGAGTAGACTCAGCGAGGGGATCATATCCTGCGCGGCGGTATCACTCAGAAGCGCAATACGGTACACACCCTCTCCTTTCCCAGTAAAATATTAGGCTCTTTCTAGTGTACTAGCCCGCCTATGCTGCAGCTGTGGAGGCGGTAAAGAGCGGGAACAGATATCGTATAGCGGACTGTTGACCCACCCCTCTGAGCAGGTCGTTGCCGATAGCTCTGTCCAGTATGTCTTTAGCACCGATTCTGCACCCTTTTCAGGGGGAGTCTATGGTAGGTTTAAGGCATGGAAAACAATCTTATGGCTCTTGAAGCTCTCTTCATGTCGCTGATGGCTATTATCTCTGTGTGCATCGGTATCGGTGCATTCGCAGTGTTGCGTGGCCTCTTCAGCGGTCAGAAGTAATCTTCCCGCACAGAGCAGAAGCATCGCCCCCACAGGGCTTTAGGCGGTTGCCTCATACGGTTCGTACCGCCTCGCCAATGACGGCGTAAACCCCCACCGGTCCCTTCCGGTTGGGGGTTTTCTTTATGTCGCCCACCGCACTGTTCACTCTGCAGACGGCGGCGCTACCCCGTGCCGTGGACAAACGTGCCGTGGGCGAACGAATAGGGCACTGTTTTACCCACGGGTACTAGAATAGAAGGTATGGCTATTGAAATCCCTACTAACCTAACCCCTGAACTTGTTCCCTTCGCATGGCTGCTCGGCACCTGGGAAGGTACCGGAACCATGTGGTACGAAGGCCAGGAAAACACCCCCTTCGGCCAGATTATTACTTTTGAGCAGGACGGTCTGCCCTTCATCGAATACCGCGCTGAGTCTTTCCTGCTCGATGACGAGGGTCAGAAGCTGCGCCCCATCACCGTTGAAACCGGTTTCTGGCAGATTGACCGCCCCCTGACCGACGCCGACGGCGGCTTCGGTATTGTCCCCAAGGATGTTGTACCCGCCTTCCCCGACGCCGAGAGCGTTGAAACCCTGCGCAACGAGGACGACGGCTTCTCCCTGCTGGCGACCATCGCGCACCCCGGCGGCATTAGCGAAAACTACGTGGGTATGGTCAAGGGCCCGGTTATTCGTATGCAGACCGGCAACCTGCTGCGCGACGACATCTCCCACGACTACGTGGGCTCCGTGCGCCTGTGGGGCCTGGTCAACGGTAACCTCATGTGGGACTGGGAGGTTGCGGACGCCGAGGGTAAGCTGCACAAGCACGCTTCCGCTGAGCTGCGTAAGACCTCGTCGATGACCGGTGATTCCCTGGGCACCTCGATGTTCGGTTCTCTGGACGGCGAAGAGCCCACTGGCGAGCCCGGCTCCGAGCCCACCGCCTAATAACTAACGTGTGTCTGCCCCGCTGGTCGGCGGGGCAGACTCTTTGTGTGAAAGGTGCACCTTCCGTGACTGAATCTTCGCTTGAAGCGCCTCAGGGTGAGGTATCCCAGCCCGATGCTACCCGTCCGGCGAGCCCCCTGCTGAGCCTGCACGGCGCTTTTGCCGCCTCCGGGCTGGATGCCAGCGTCGCCGCGCACTACGGCAACCCCATGCTGGAGCAGCGCGCCCTCAGCTTTGACCGCTCCGCAGAAGCAGGCGAACCGCTGGTGCTGGTGGATCGCTCCTCCCTGGGCGTGGTGCGCGTTGAGGGGCCGGACCGCCAGAATTGGCTGACCTCCATCGCCTCGCAGATTCTGACCGGTATGACCGCGGGGGAGAGTCGCGAGTTCCTGCTTCTTTCCCCTCAGGGGCGCGTGGAGTATGCACCCGCCGCTATCGAAGATGGCGAGGCACTCTGGCTGATTGTGGAGGGAAACCAGGCCCAGCCGCTGACCGATTACCTGAACCGTATGAAGTTCATGATGCGCGTTGAGGCGCAGAACCTCAGCGACGAGTACGCCGTGCTGGAGAGCGCCCGCAACCCGATCCTTCAGGACGGTTCGGTGCATCCGGCGCTCGCTGAGGCTCAGCCGCTGGTGTGGGAGGATCCTTGGCACACTCCGGCACCGGGTAGCTACCGTTACGATGAGGCGGGCGATAACCACCCGGGTGCGGACTACAAGCGTTTCTTGAGCATTGTGCCGCGCTCTGTTCTGCCCGCCCTAGCTGACTCCGAGGACGTTCGCTGGGCAGGTCTGTGGGCTGCGGAGGCTCTGCGTATTGAGGCGTGGCGCCCGCGCTACGGCACTGAGGCTGACGATAAGACCATCCCTCAGGAGCTGGATTACACCCGTACCGCGGTGCATTTCGATAAGGGCTGCTACAAGGGTCAGGAGACGGTGGCTCGCGTGCATAACCTGGGTCGCCCGCCGCGCCGTCTGGTGTTCTTGGATATTGACGGTTCGGAACACACCCTTCCGGCGGCAGGTAGTGAGCTGTTTGTGGAGGGTAAGTCCCGCCCAGTCGGTCGCATTACCTCGGTGGCGTTGCATCACGAGGCGGGCCCGATTGCGTTGGCTGTGATCAAGCGCGGTGTTGATCCGCAGGCGCCTTTGCGCGCGGTCGATGGCGGTGACTTCCTGCCCGATGGTTCGCCGGCGCCGGCGACCGAGTACGCGGTGGCTCAGACGACGGTGGTTTCGCCGGAATCCGGTGAAGTGGCGCGTCGTTCTTTGGCAGGTCAGGACTTCTTGAAGCGCTAGAGCATCCGACTAGGCAATAGCAGCTGACTACCTGCATAAAACCGCGGAGGCGGACACTCGTTGCGAGTGCCCGCCTCCGCGGTTTTAGTATGTGCGCCCAGCTAATGTGCTGAGGCTGCGGGGTTTAGCGGCCGAAGAGGACGGCTGCTTCTTCCCAGCGTTCCTGAGGTACGGACTTCAGACCGTCCAGTGCCTCTTCGAGGGGTACGTACTTGATTTCGGTGCCCTGAACGGAGACCATCTTGCCCCACTGCTTCTGAGCGACCATGTCGACTGCGCCCATGCCCAGGCGGGTTGCGAGCACGCGGTCGTAGCCGGTGGGTGCGCCACCGCGCTGGATGTGGCCCAGGATGGTGTTGCGGGTTTCGACGCCGGTCATCTTCTCGATTTCCTGGGTGATGTACTCACCGATACCACCGAGACGGGGACGACCGTCCTTCTCGGTACCCTTGTTTGCCATGACGTCGTCGAAGCCTTCGGGGATGAAGCCTTCAGCAACAACAACCAGGGGAGAGCGGCCGCGGTCGTGTACTTCCTTGACCCAGTTTGCAACCTGCTCCATGGAGACCTTGACCTCGGGGATCAGGATGGCGTGTGCGCCTGCTGCCATGCCGGAGTGCAGTGCGATCCAGCCGACGTGGCGGCCCATGACCTCGGCGACCATGCAGCGGTGGTGCGATTCGCCGGTGGTGCGGATGCGGTCCATTGCCTCGGTTGCGATGGACACTGCGGTGTCGAAGCCGAAGGTGTAGTCGGTTGCGCGCAGGTCGTTGTCAATGGTCTTGGGGACACCGATGACGGGCAGGCCTGCGTCTGCCAGGCGCTTTGCGCCTGCGAGGGTGCCTTCACCGCCGATAGCGACGATTGCGTCGATGCCGTGGCGTTCCATCATGATTTCGATGTTTTCGGGGCCACCGTTGGGGCCGTCGAAGGGGTTGGTGCGGGAGGTACCGATGATGGTACCGCCCTGGGATGCCAGGCCGCGGACCTTCTGGCGGGGCAGGTCCATGTAGTCGCCTTCAACGACGCCGCGCCAGCCATCACGGAAGCCGACGAACTCGTAGCCGTACTTCTTGACACCGTTGAGGACAGCGCCGCGGATAACAGCGTTCAGGCCGGGGCAGTCGCCGCCGGAAGTAAGCAGACCGATCTTCATGGTTGGCTCCTAATGTCTGCGCGTTTTAGGTGTTGTGCGCGCGTGTATATAACTATGACCTCCACAAATTCGGCGCGCGGATGTGCACCGGTCGGGAGGTCGTTCTCTTGGTCTCTATTTTAGCGATGTTTGGGTTGTGTGGGTAGTGGTGGAAAGCCGTGGGAACGCCCGTTTTGGTGCTGAAAAGTTCAGGTTTTTGGTACCTGTATGTTTGGGTTTGAAACACAAATAGCCGCCCTTTCCCACCTATGGCACCGAAGAGACGAATGAGGCTTCCTCGCATCTGTAAAGATGCGGGAAGCCTCATTCGTTTTAAAAATATTTTTAAATATTTGTGGGATTCTCGGTTTCTAGGGCAAAAAACGGTCAATAGCCCTGTGATTGATCGTTTTGTGCCGGTTCATCCCACGTCTGAACCGCCGTCCCTACCGAACCGCAGCCTCCATCGAGGTGAGTTGCACGGTTCAGTGAGCGGGGTCAGGGGTAAGGAACTAGTCGCGTGCCTGACCGAGGAACTTCTGCAGACGTGCCAGGCCCTCCGCCAGGTCCTCGTCGCTCAGGGCGTAGGAGAGGCGCAGGTAGCCGCTGGGGCCGAATGCCTCACCGGGAACCACGGCGACCTCAGCCTTTTCGAGGATGAGCTCAGCCAGTTCTGCACTGGTCTGCGGGCGTACGCCTTCAATTTCCTTGCCGAGCAGTTCGCGTACGTCCGGGTAGGCGTAGAACGCGCCGGTGGGTACGGGGCAGTGAACGCCTTCAATAGCGTTCAGGCCCTCCACAATGGCGCGGCGGCGGCGATCGAAGGCGGCGTGCATGATTTCCACGTCGTCCTGCGGACCGGTCAGAGCTTCAAGAGCGGCACGCTGGGCGATGTTGTTGACGTTGGAGGTCATGTGGGACTGCAGGTTGGAGGCTGCGGCGATAACGTCGCGCGGGCCAATCATCCAGCCCACACGCCAACCGGTCATGGCGTAGGTCTTTGCCACGCCGTTGAGAATGACGCATAGGTCAGCGAGCTCGGGTACTGCCTTCAGGATGGAGACTGCCTTAACACCGTCATAGGTAAGGTGCTCGTAAATCTCGTCGGTCAGCACGAAAATACCCTTGGACAGTGCCCATTCGCCGATGGCTCGGGTTTCCTCTTCGGTGTAGACGGCACCGGTCGGGTTGGAGGGGGAAACGAAGATAAGTGCCTTGGTGGCGGGGGTGTATGCGGCTTCGAGCTGCTCGACGGTGACCTTGTAGTGCTGGTCGCTACCGGCGAACACCTCGATGGGGTTGCCGCCTGCCAGGCGGATGCACTCGGGGTAGGTGGTCCAGTAGGGTGCGGGCAGTAGGACATCGTCGCCTTCGTCGATGACGGTTGCGAATGCCTGGTAGACCGCCTGCTTGCCGCCGTTGGTGATGACGACCTGGGAGGGGTCAACCTCTACACCGGAGTCGCGCAGGGTCTTTTCGGCAATTGCCTTCTTCAGCTCGGGAAGGCCGGATGCGGGGGAGTAGCGGAAGTTCTTGGGGTCATTGAGCGCTTCGCGTGCTGCGTCAACAATGTGCGCGGGGGTGGGGAAGTCCGGTTCGCCTGCGCCGAAACCGATGACGGGGCGTCCCTGAGCCTTGAGTGCTTTTGCCTTTGCGTCGACGGCAAGGGTTGCGGAGGGTGCGATGGCACCGATGCGGCTTGAAATACGCGCCATGGGGCTCTCTTCTCTTTCTTCTTGTGCGCTGCCGGCGTGAAGTCGACAAGGAAATAGGTGATGGGAATACGCGTGGGGGACCAATTCGCGCGTGATGGGCGCGGGTGTGAGCGGCGTTCCTTAGTAATAGAATACGGGTCACTAGTGGTGATGCGGAACCCTTCGTCAAGGTATCTCAAGAGGTTTCGAAAAAATATTACATTCTGAAGTTGCATCGGCCCCGAAAGATGGTTTACAGTTAGTTCTGCACCCGCAAGGGTGTAATTGTTTGCCCCTCTAAAGCCACGGCTTAGGAGGCAGTGGAGGAGTAAGCACGTGAGAAGCAACTCTCACACCTGAAGTGAAAACTTCAAAGGGTGGTGGCTCAATTGGTAGAGCAGCGGTCTCCAAAACCGCAGGTTGCAGGTTCGAGTCCTGTCCGCCCTGCTTTTATTGCCTCAATAACATCTTCGTACGCCCGTTCCCCGGGCGTACTTTTTTAGACTCAGAAAGGGGCAGAAGAAATGGCATCGTCTGCTACCGCCGAGAAGGCTGTTCAGCCCGGCGCATCGTCGAAGAGCGATAAGAAGCTCGGTTTCTTCGGCCGTATTTTTGCATTCCTCCGTGAAGTTATTGCGGAGTTGAAGAAGGTTACTACTCCCACCGGGCGCGAACTGGTTGGTTACTTCTTCGGAGTTCTGTTCTTTGTCGTGGTGATGCTCCTGCTTATTTCTGGTCTGGATTATCTTTTCGGCCAGGGAGCATTCTGGATTTTCGGTAACGGAACGATCAAGCGTAACTAGTACTGGCTACATCCTGATCTGGGGTGCCCCATCAGTGATTTCCCTCAGCGTATTGGCGAGTGGGAGTCCCCTCTAGATGATTAACGATAGAAAGTAGGAGCGACGTGTCCGAGCAGGAACTGGTATCCGAGATTGAAGAGGTCGAGGTAGCCGCTGCTGAGGCTACTGAGGAGTCTGCGGCTATTGAGCAGCAGGCTGAGGAAGCTACCGAGGCTGTCGAGGTGGCTGAAGCAGCTGCTGAGGCGGCTGAGGAAGTCGACGCTCTGGAAGAATTCAAGTCCAAGCTGCGCCGTCAGCCGGGCGACTGGTACGTGGTGCACACCTACTCCGGTTACGAGAACAAGGTGAAGACCGGTATCGAGACCCGCATCCAGAACCTGGAAGCTGAAGATGAAATCTTCGAGGTTCAGGTTCCCATGGAGACCGTGGTTGAGTTCAAGAACACCGTGAAGAAGACCATCCGCCGCGTGCGCGTTCCCGGTTACGTTCTGGTTCGTATGGAACTGACCGACCATTCGTGGGGCGTTGTCCGCCACACCCCCGGTGTGACTGGCTTCGTGGGTCAGGATGCGTACAACCCGGTCCCGCTGCGTATGGACGAGGTTTTCGACATGCTCCTGCCGGTCTTCGAAGAGCAGCAGCAGAGCCAGGGCCTGCCCGTTTCCAAGCCCGTCATCGAGTCCGACTACACTGTGGGCGAGAACGTCCGCGTGAAGTCCGGTGCTTTCGAGGGCATGGACGCTACCGTTTCGGAGATCAAGGGCGAGTCCCAGCAGATTGTCGTGATGATTTCCGTCTTCGGCCGCGACACCCCGGTGACCTTGAGCTTCACCGAGATCGAAAAGATTTAACGCTTCTAGCGTGTGAATATGAGCCTCGCGCTTCGGTGCGGGGCTCATATTTTGTGTCGGCTTTATGCGCGGTATTAGCTGTGCAGATTGGGTTTAACCTTTCTGCTAGCTGGCACTGGATTAAGTCGCTGTTTAACGCTAGAATGTTGGTTTGTGTATGCGCATGTCACGCTTTCATGCGGATGCACGGGTGACCGCGCCACGGTCACCGTCTTGCCGGCGTACGCTCCTGTGCGTCGGTTCCCAGCTAAGAAAAGGACCCTACATTGGCTCCCAAGAAGAAGGTCACTGGCCTCATCAAGCTGCAGATCCAGGCAGGCGCCGCTAACCCGGCTCCCCCCGTCGGCCCCGCACTGGGCTCGCACGGTGTGAACATCATGGAGTTCTGCAAGGCATACAACGCTGCAACTGAGTCGCAGCGCGGTAACATCATCCCCGTTGAGATTACCGTCTACGAGGATCGCTCCTTCACCTTCATCACCAAGACCCCTCCGGCTTCCCAGCTGATCAAGAAGGCTGCTGGCGTTGCTAAGGGTTCCGCTGTTCCTCACACCACCAAGGTTGGTTCGCTGACCGAGGCTCAGGTGCGCGAAATCGCTGAGACCAAGATGCCCGACCTGAACGCAAACGACCTGGATGCTGCTTCCAAGATCATCGCAGGTACCGCTCGTTCCATGGGTATCACCGTCGAGTAATTTCGGTCCGCCGAATAGCCGAGTAATCGGCACCGTAGATTTTTCTACACAGAACTTGTAAATGCCCGTCGTATGGACGGGATGTGGCAGAGCCGAGCGCGGCTCACGAGACCACAACTGCATAAGGAGAAAAGCAGATGGCAAAGCGCAGCAAGGCGTACAAGGCAGCTGTAGCCAAGATTGAAGAGGGTAAGCTCTACACCCCCGCTGAGGCAGTTGCCCTGGCGAAGGAAACCTCTTCCACCAACACCGACGCAACCGTTGAGGTTGCAATGCGTCTGTCCGTTGACCCCCGTAAGGCAGACCAGATGGTTCGCGGTACCGTGAACCTGCCCCACGGCACCGGTAAGACCGCTCGCGTGGTTGTTTTCGCAGCAGGCCCCAAGGCTGCTGAGGCTGAGGCAGCTGGCGCTGACTACGTTGGTTCCGACGAGCTGATCGCAAAGGTCGCTGGCGGCTGGACCGACTTCGACGCAGCGGTTGCAACCCCCGACATGATGGGCAAGGTCGGCCGCCTGGGTAAGATCCTGGGTCCCCGTAACCTGATGCCGAACCCCAAGACCGGTACCGTGACCATGGATGTTGCAAAGGCTGTTGCAGACATCAAGGGCGGTAAGATCGACTTCCGCGTTGACCGTAACTCCAACCTGCACTTCATCATCGGTAAGGCTTCCTTCACCGCTGAGCAGCTCGAGGAGAACTTCCAGGCAGCTCTGGAAGAGGTTAACCGCCTGAAGCCCTCTTCGGCTAAGGGTCGTTACATCTCCAAGGCAACCGTTGCTACCACCTTCGGCCCCGGCATCCCCGTTGATCCGGCTGCCGTTGCTGCCTAAGGTATGCACCTGTAGCTTCTAGCATGAGCTAGTAGTCGCCCCCGACGTTTAGGCGTCGGGGGCGATTTTTTGTGCATGATTTTGTCTGTGTGAAGATTCAAGACATTGCGTGAAGATTCAAGACATTGCGTGACCGGCGTCAGTTAAAGTGCGTCATGGACTTCCAGTTTATAGAGTTAAAACTGTAGAATGAACCCCTGGCTGTGATTGCTTCTTCCGGTATCTGAACCGTTGACGGAAGAAGCCCGTACGCTTCCTTATCACCCAATCCATGACGAGAGAGAGTTTATGTCTTCTTCTACCCAGAATGCGCAGATAGCCCGTCGCGGCCTCAGCGTGCCGGTTAATTATTTTGCGGTGGCGCTGGGTACCGGCGCATTGGGTGCCGCTTGGCGTACCGGTGCGTCGAAGGGAATGGCGCCCGATTGGGTGGGCGAGAGCATCCTGGCTTTTAACGCCGTGGTGTGGCTGCTCCTTATAGGTTTTCTGGTTCACTCGGTGGTGAAGTACCGTGCGTGGGTGCGTGGTTTTTGGGAGCATCCGGCGCGTACTTGTTTCTTTTCGCTGATTCCGGCGACGACAGCGCAGGTGGGTGCGGCCCTCTACCCGTATGCTGAGGTTCCGGCTCTGACCCTGGTTGTGCTGGGGGCTGTGGGTCAGCTGTATTTTGCGTCTCATCGCATCGCCGGCGCGTGGCGTGGCGGGTATGCGCCCGAGGCGGCCTCGCCGGTGCTGTATCTGCCGACGGTTGCGACGAACTTTGCGACCGCTACGGCGATGGGCTTTGTAGGGTGGCGCGATATGGCGATGCTTTTCTTTGGTGCGGGCCTGATTTCGTGGTTCAGTATCGAGGCTGCGATTCTGAGCCGCCTGCGCACCCTGACCCCGCTGCCTCAGGGGGAGCGCGGCATTATTGGTATCCAGATGGCACCGCCTTTTGTGGGCGGTAACGCGTACTTGGCGGCTAATGGCGGCACGGTTGACTGGTTCTTCCTGGTGTTGACGGGGTACGGCATTCTGCAGCTGATTTTCCTGATGCGTTTGCTCCCCTGGGTGCTTGAGGGCGGTTTCTCGATGAGCATGTGGGGCTTCTCCTTCGGTATGGCTTCCATGGCTGCGAGTGGTATTCGCTTGACGGCTGCTGGCTCGCTGGGGCTGGTGGGACCTGTCTTGACGGTGGCGGGTACGGCTTTCCTCATCTTCCTGTGGGCGGGCACGCTGCATCTGGCGTTGAAGGGGCGTTTGCTGGTACGCCCGAGCTAGGGTGCTCACATGAGACTCTGGCGTGAGGTTCGCGCACCGTTTTATGACGGCGCTTATCTTCTGCACCCGTGCCGGGTGTGAGTTTCAGCGATAATGGGGGAATGACTTCTGCATCCCACTCTTCTGACTCGGCGGAGCCCTTTGAAGGCCTGCGCATTCGAGGCGTCGCTAAGACCTTTGGCACCGATACGACGGTTCTGAATGAGATTGATCTGGATGTACACCCCGGCGAGCTGATTTCTCTGGTTGGTTCTTCGGGTACGGGCAAGTCCACTCTGCTGCGCATTATTGCCGGCCTGGAGGAGCCGAGTGCGGGTCGGGTGACCTATGCCGGTCAGCCTCTGGAGCGCGGCTCGGTGGGCGTGGTTTTTCAGCACCCTATTCTGTACCCGCACCTGAGCGTGAAGGACAATATTCTCTTCCCGACCCGGCTGGGCGCGTTTGCCGGTCGGGTTGATATGGACTACTACCGTGAGCTGCTGGAGGCGTTGAAGCTTGAGGGGTTGGAGTCTCGTAAGCCCTCGCAGTTATCGGGTGGTCAGGCGCAGCGTGTGGGTATTGCGCGTGCCTTGATTCGTCGTGCCCCGGTGGTTCTTTTTGATGAGCCGCTGGCGAGTGTGGATGAAGAGATGAGCGCGAGTATCCGCGCCGATATTGTGCGCCTGCATGAGCGTTACGGTTTTACGGGCCTGTACGTGACCCATGATCAGAATGAGGCGCTCATGCTGGGCCAGCGGGTGGCGGTCATGGATGCCGGTTACCTGGTGCAGGTGGATACTCCGGAGCATCTGCTGGCGCATCCGCATACTCTGCAGGTGGCGAAGCTTATGGCGGCGCCCGCGCTGAACCTTGTGGCTCTTGAGGATTCTGCGGTTCTACCTGCCGGGTGCCAGCTGGCGATTCGTGCGACCGCTTTGTGCCCCGTGGCGGCTGATGCTGCTCATTCCCTGCCGGTGCAGGTGCTTGGCAGTCGCCACCTGGTGGGTGGAATGCTGTACCGTGCGCGTTTGCTGGAGGCGGTTTCCCTACCTCTGGAATCTCGGCGGGCTTCGGCGGATTCTGAGCCGAGTGACCGAGTGTATGCGCGAGTGCGTGCCGGTCAGGAGCTTGAGTTCTTTATTCCCGATGCGCAGAGCGGCTCCTCCCTAAACGTGGGGGATCGTGTGTACTTGGGTGTGGCGGCGAAGCGTTGCTTCTTGTTCTCGGATGGAAAGCGCTTTTACCTCTAGAACACGGTTTCTGGGCCTTTCAACCGGGCCTTTTAGGCGGGAGAAAGAGCGGTTAATTGGCTTAAAAGGGGTCTTTAAGTGATTAATCCCGCTTAACCACGTTTTTAACTTGCGGCTTGGGCTTTAACCTGAGATGATGAATGAACCAAAGACCGCCGGTCTAGAACTATGTCCTTTATCGCCACCTCGATGGAGACGAAGAACAGAGTTCTGATAAGAGCAGATTTCACTAGAAATCGCCGCCCGCGTAGGTAACTCGAAGTGAATAGCCGTCGCCCTCATGCAGGGTTCCGTCTATCGTGCCTCGTACGCCTACGCGTCGGGGCATTTTTTATTGCTTGCAATAAATGCTTCGAGGCTCTACCGGCGACCTTACAAGAATCGGAAGAAGGAACTACCATGGCGACTCAGGAAAAGATCGCTGCAGTATCCGAGCTGAAGGAACTCTTCGAAGCTTCGAACGCAGTCATCCTGACCGAATACCGCGGTCTCACTGTTGCACAGCTCAAGGAGCTGCGCCGCGCACTCGGTGCAGAGACCGAATACGCCGTGGTGAAGAACACGCTGGCTGCTATCGCAGCTAAGGAAGCTGGCATCGACGCATTCGAAGGCCACCTCCAGGGTCCCTCCGCACTGGCATTCATCAAGGGCGACCTGATTGATGCTGCTAAGGGCCTGCGTGACTTTGCCAAGGCTAACCCCCAGCTGATCGTGAAGAACGGTTACTACGAAGGTGCCGCTCTGACCGAGGACGACGTCAAGCGCTACGCTGACCTGGAATCCCGCGAGGTTCTGCTGTCCAAGGTTGCAGGTGGTGCAAAGGCTACCATCGCACGCATCGCACAGGTTGTGGACGCACTGCGCGTCAAGCTGGAGGAGCAGGAAGGCGCAGCTCCCGCTGCAGCCGAGGAGGCTTCGGAAGAGGCATAAGCCCCTTTCGTGCTACTGCACCAGCGCTGAGATACTCAGCAGCGTGAACGCGAATAGCGTGTAACGCACCCTAAATTTGACCGACCCTTTCGGGGTAGGTACTGAAGATTTACACCGCGGGCGTCAGCCCGCACCAGATAGTGAAGGAGCCAAACAATGGCTAAGCTGTCCATCGAAGAACTCATTGCAGCATTCAAGGAACTGTCCCTCGTTGAGGTTTCCGAGTTCGTCAAGGCATTCGAGGAAGAGTTCGACGTCACCGCAGCTGCTCCCGTTGCAGTTGTAGCAGGCGGCGCAGCAGGCGAGGCTGCTGAAGAGAAGTCCGAGTTCGACGTTGTCCTGGAGTCCGCTGGCGACAAGAAGATCGCAGTGATCAAGGAAGTTCGTGCCCTGACCTCCCTCGGCCTGAAGGAAGCAAAGGACCTGGTTGACAGCGCTCCCAAGGCTCTGCTCGAGGGCGTTTCCAAGGAAGACGCTGAGAAGGCTAAGGAGCAGCTCGAGGCTGCTGGCGCAACCATCACCCTCAAGTAATCGACTTCTTCTCGATTCTTACGCGGGCGGTGCATCCATCGGATGTGCCGCCTCGCGGCATTTAACGGCCCCGAACCCGCCCGGTATGAAGACTGGGGAGGTTCAGGGCTTTGCCGTGTCCGCTCTTTTCTCCTGTAGCAAACGGGGTATGCGCTACATATTCGGCAGGTGGCGGTATAAGCCGCTGTGACCACCCTGTGCCCCGGGTGAGAGAGGCTGAGAGCACTGTGGTGCCACTCTCCTAGAGCCCGGCAACGGGGCAGAGGTGCCGTATGATGGGATGAGACAACCCAGACATTCCTTTGCACGAAAGCGGATAGACATGAGCGAGCAGAAGAAAAAGAAGAAGAGCGCAACCGAGCGACCCGCCCGCGACTTGGCGGCTGAAGCACAGCAGGTTCTGGACGCTTTCGGTGCCGGTGTTCGTGAAGACCGCGACTACCCGGCTCTGCACCTGGCACCTCCCGTGGGCCGTCTGAACGACCCGAACGGCCTGGTCTTCGACGGTAAGCGCTACCACGCCTTCTACCAGTACTCGCCCCTGCACCCGGAGCGTATGGTCTACTGGCGCCACGCCGTCAGTGAGGACCTGACTCACTGGACCGATGAGGGTACCGCGCTGGTTCCCGATAGCCGCTACGATTCGCACGGCTGCTACTCCGGCTCCGGCATTAAGGTTCCCGGCGGTTTTGAGTTCTTCTACACCGGTAACGTGAAGGACGAAGAAGGCAACCGCGAAACCTACCAGATTCTTGCTACCGCGGGTGAGGATGCGAAGCCGACCCGTCAGTTGCCCCCGCTGATTTCCGGCCCCGCGAAGGGCTACACCGCGCACTACCGCGACCCGCACGTTTTTGAGCGTAACGGTGAATGGTGGATGGTCATCGGTGCTCAGCGTGAGGATCTGACCGGCGCCGTGGTCGTGTACACCTCCAAGGATCGCCGCGAGTGGACCTTCCGCGGCGAGCTGGGCATTAAGGACAAGACCCTCAAGGGCACCTACATGTACGAGTGCCCCTCCCTGCTGAGCATGCGCGATGAGCTGACCGGCGAAATCCGCGACGTGCTGATTTTCAGCCCGCAGGGTATGCAGCCCCTCGGCGAGAAGTACAACAACATTTTCCAGAGCGGCTACATTGTCGGTTCGCTGGATAACGAGACCCTCAAGTTCACCGTGGAGACCCCCTTCACCGAGCTGGATGCAGGTTTCGAGTTCTACGCCCCGCAGACCATCTCCGGTACCGGCCTGACCGCTGACCCGAAGGCACCGCACACCGTGAGCGGCGATGCCCCGGTGATGATCGCGTGGCTGGGCAACGCAGACCAGGACGACCTGCCCTCGTGGAGCCACCGCTGGGTGCACATGTTCACCTACCCGCGTGAGCTGCACCTGCGTAACGGCAAGATTTTCCAGCGTCCGGTTCCGCAGCTGAATGACGCGATGGAGATGAAGCCTCTGTACCGTGAGGAGGAGAAGGGCAAGCTCGTGGAGCTGAAGAACGCCCTGACCTTCCGTCTGCGTGGCCGCGTGAACGTCTCTGATGAGCGCGTGAAGCTGAAGATTAAGGACACTCACGGCGTGGCTCTGAGCATTGTGCTGGATAAGGACTTTGTGCAGATGGACCGTGGCGGTACCCGCTACACCGAGGGTGGTAGCCTGCGCCGCCGCACTCTGAAGCGTTCGAAGATTCGCGAGTTTGACCTGCTCGTGGACGGCTCGGCTACCGAACTGTACGTGGGTGGTAAGCTGGTCGCCTCCATGGGTGCTGAGGTTATGACCGCTCGCACTTTCTTCAAGGGTGATAAGCGCCGCGTCCGCCTGACCGGTGGCGAGGTGCTGTCCCTCGAGTATGGCCGCCTCTAAGCCGTTTTCTATGCGTTGGGAGCCGCCTTACGCGGGTAGTTTCCGGTAATTTCTGAATATGTCTGAGGGCTCACTCTCCGTATGGAGGGTGAGCCCTCGCTTTTAAGAACTTTCCCGTGATAGGATGTTTTACAACCAATATGTCAAACGTATGACATATACATGACATACACGCACAGACATATGCCCCACCCCATTCACAAAGCATCATACGGTGGTGCTCCAAACAAAGGAGAGCGAGCGTGGACCACAAGTCAGTGGCACAGCGCGTGCTGAAGGACGTCGGTGGCGCCGGCAACATTGTTGCAGCCGCACACTGCGCAACCCGCCTTCGCCTCGTCCTGAAGAACCAGGACAAGGTCGACCAGGCAGCAATCGACAACGACGAAGACCTCAAGGGCAGCTTCCTCAACGCTGGCCAGTTCCAGATCATCGTCGGCCCCGGCGACGTCAACGAGGTACACAAGCACCTCATTGCCGCTGGCGCATCCGAAGCCTCCAAGGATGAGCTCAAGGAAATTGCCTCCAAGCAGGGCAACATCGTTTCCCGCTTCATCAAGACCATTGCCGACATCTTCGTCCCGCTGATCCCGGTTCTGGTCGGTGGCGGTATGCTGATGGCGCTCAATAGCCTCCTGACCTCTAAGGGTATTTTTGGTCCTCAGGCAGTTATTGAACTTTTCCCTGAATGGGCTGACTTCGCGGATATCGTCAACCTGCTCTCCGCGGCTCCCTTCGCCTTCCTGCCTGTGCTGGTTGGCTTCTCCGCCACCAAGGTCTTTGGCGGTAACCCCTACCTGGGTCTGACCATGGGTGCCGCAATGGTGTCCCCGGCTCTGATGAACGGCTACAACGTCGCAGCATCTCTGGCGGGTGCTGAAGGCACGGACCCGATGAAGTACTGGAACCTTTTCGGTCTGCAGGTTCAGCAGGCGGGCTACCAAGGTACCGTGCTGCCCATCATGCTGGTTGCCTTTATCCTGTCCCACATTGAGAAGTTCTTCCACAAGGTCCTCAAGGGCACCATCGACTTCATCTTCACCCCGACCCTCACCATCCTGATTACCGGCTTCCTGACCTTCCTGCTGGTCGGTCCCCCGATGTTCCAGCTGGGCACCTGGTTGGGTGAAGGTATCAACTGGCTCTACACTGTTGCCGGCCCGCTCGGTGGTCTGATCTTCGGTACTTTCTACGCATTCATCGTGATGACCGGTATGCACCAGGCATTCCCGCCCATCGAGATGAGCCTGTGGGCTACCGGCGGTTCCTTCATCTTCGTTGTTGCCTCCATGTCTAACGTGGCTCAGGGTGCTGCCGCAGCCGGTGTCGCACTGACCACCAAGAACAAGAAGATTAAGGGTATTGCTTCGGCTGCCGCGCCCTCGGCATTCCTGGGTATTACCGAGCCCGCAATGTTCGGTGTGAACCTGGCTCTGCGCTGGCCCTTCTACATTGCAATCGTCTCCGCGGGTATTGGCTCGATGGTTACCTCTATTCTTGGAATTAAGGCGGGCAAGCTTGGTGCTGCTGGTTACCTGGGCTTCCCCTCGATTGAAGCAACTGTCGGTGCCGGTATTCCGGGCTTCTTGGGCTGCCTCATTCTGACCACCGTCATCGCTTTCGTCGCCTCCTTTATCTGGGGCAAGAAGGTCGAGGCTGGCAACACTGGGGAAACTGAGGCACCCGCTGCTGCAGCTCCCGTTGCCACCGCAGCAGCTGCCGCTACTCCCGTTACTGCTGTAGCAACTGATGCTGGCGCGAGCGTCGACATCGGCTCCCACATGGTCGGTTCCGTGGTTCTGCTGGCTGACGTCAAGGACCCCACCTTCTCCTCCGGTGCACTGGGCGCAGGCACCGCAGTGGAGCCCACCGAAGGTAAGCTCTACGCACCGGCTGACGGTAAGATCAGCGTTGCATTCCCCACCGGCCACGCATACGGTCTGCGCACCGAGGACGGCCTGGACCTGCTGATGCACATCGGCATGGACACCGTTGAGCTCGACGGCAAGCACTTCGAGCCCAAGGTTGCTAAGGGTGACACGGTCAAGCGCGGCGACGTTATCGCCGAGTTCGATATTCCCGCCATCAAGGCGGCTGGCTACCCGCTGGCAACCCCCATGGTGATCACCAATGCCAAGAAGGCGGCTACCTCGGTTGAAGATGTCCAGGTTTCGGGCGCATCTGTCACCAGCGCAGATTCGCTTCTGAAGGTTGCACTGAAGGCAAAGGCTAACGCATAGTCTGCACTCTTAGTGAGTAGATAACCTCAACGTGATGTACACCCCGTACCGCTCTTCCTAGAGCTGGTGCGGGGTGTTCAATTTTTTCTGCAAAAGCGTGAAAAAATAGTCATGAATAAATATGCGCAAAAATTATGCATAATGGTGCAATATAAGCTGACATGCATTCGGTGCATGGCGGTGAAAAATGTCTTGATAAGGCACAATTTATTAGCCAGGCGTGAATAATCCAGCTAATATTTATGTATACTTTCAAGCTTTTGTAAAGGGTGAATATGACCTTAGCTTCCTATACCGTCCGCACCGCCGAGCCTCATGAATATGCTGACGCGCTCGAAGTGCTGATTGCCGCATTCGACGGTGACCCCGCCATGATGGCAGTCATCGCGGGCGGTAGCCGCCGACAGGAGCTCGCCAAGCTCCGCGCCATCATGACCCTGCAGGTCTACGGTAACTTCCAGGACCGCGGACGCATCGACATTGGCATCGACGAATCCACCGGCAAAATTGTCGGCGTCTGCCTCTGGAGCACCCCCGAATCCCAGGAAGGATCCTTCCTCAACGAGCTCAAGCAGGTAGGCGCCTACTACAAGGCTCTCGGCTGGAAAACCCTGCTGCGAGCTATCACGATGGAGCTGCACCTGCTCAAGTACCGCCCCGCGTACAAGCACTGGTACCTCTTCAACATCGGTGTTCTCGAAGAGTACCGAGGCCGCGGCATCGGCTCGAAGCTACTCGACTACGGCACCGAACGCATCGGTGACTACCCCGCCTACCTCGAAGCGTCAACCTACGACAGTGCACGCCTCTACGAGCGCCGTGGATTCTTCTCCCTCGGCCCGCTCCACGGCATCTTCTCCAAGGCGCACGCCGTCGGCATGGTTTACCCCGGAACCGGCCCAACCGAGATTGTGCAGCGCACCTCCTAAAACTTCCGGGCGCTAACACAAACCGATAAATACATAAACGAAAGCCGCCCCACCGTGAGCACTCGCACGGTGGGGCGGCTTTTATGTTTCTACAATTCTTGAATGATCTTATTGCAGCTCGTCCGGGGCGGAGGTATCCGGCTGAATCTGATCCAGATTCGGGATAGAACGCACCGTTGCCCCCAGGTGGAGCTCAACGGGGAGTACATCCGCAGCCTGCGTAATCGGAGGAGCCTGATCAGCGGGGGAATCCTGCTGCTGTAGCTCAATCAACTCCAGCAGCCGCTGAACGGCACGCTCCGCAATACCCTCAATCGGCTGAACCACCGTCGCAAGCTCCGGCATGAGCAGCTGAACGCTCTGAGTGCCGTCGTAGCCAATCACCTGGAAATCCTCGGGAACACGGATTCCACGCGCACGCGCCCAGCCCAGCGTAAGAGCAGCGTAATTATCGTTCGAGGCGAAGACCGCCTCCACGGGCTCCGGGCTCTCCGCGCGCTCATCCAGGTAGCGGTAGAGCACCTCGCGTTTAATACCCAGCGAGGGGTGGAAGCCCAGCTCCACGAACTCCGGCATGAGCCCCGTCTCAAGCATTGCCTCACGGTAGCCGCGCTGACGCTCATTGTGCGCACCCAGAGTCGACGTCACGTGGACGATATTCTGTGCACCCGTGGCAATGAGGTGCTCCGTGGCGGCGCGAGCGCCTCCGTAGTTATCGGAGCGGATATTCGGGTAGAAGCCGCTTTCTAGGCGGTCTACGGTCACCAGGGGAGCCTGTGCATGCGGAATATTGACCAGGGCGTCTGAGTGGGCGCCGCTGATGATGCCGTCCACCTGATTGGCAAAGAGCATCTCCAGATAGCGCTTTCCTGCTCGGGGTGATCGTCGCTATTGCAGAGAATGACCCGGTAGCCTTCTTCGGCGAGGTAGCTTTCGAGGCGGTATACCATCTCCCCGTAGAAGGGGTTCGCGACCGTGGGGAAGATGAGACCCACCATCTGCGAGCGCTGACCCTGTAGGCTACGGGCGATGGCGTTGGGTCGGTAGCCGAGCTCCCGCATGGCCTCGTGGACCTTGGTGCGGGTGCTTTCGCTCAGGTAGCCACGGTTATTGAGCACGCGGGAGACCGTGGTGGGGGAGACATCCGCTAGTGCTGCAACGTCGCTGAGTTTGGGCTTTGCCACGGGGGCTCCCTTCGATATGCTAAACGATTGACATATCTTTCTACTATACCCTCCCAACGCAAAGCAGAAGAGCCGTGCGACCAGGAAAAAGAGCTTTTGCGCGCTAGCTAATTACAGTGCCGCTCTACAGCACCGGAATGATCGGCACCCGAGCCCCCACCTCATGGGCAGAACCCCGAACCGAAGAATCATCCAACACCGCGCAGTGAGTAGCCGCCGCCAACGAGGACAACATATGCGACGCCGACTTCGGCAGAGGATACGCCACGCCATCACGCACCGACACCGGAAGCAGACGAGCCCCCGCCGGCTTACGCAAAGTATCCACCGGCTCACCCAGAACCGCTGAATCCAGCTCAGGCAGGGGCATATCCCTCATGCCAGCCAAAAGCGGCGGCAAATACGAATACAAAGCCGTGTACGCAGCCAAAGGATTACCCGGAAGACCCAACACAAAACGCTCACGACCCGAATTCGGGCCCGTCTCCGGAACCGGCAGACGCGCAGCCAACGCAGGATGACCCGGACGCACATCCACCGACTCAAACAGGTACGTCGCACCCATATCGTTGAGCACCTTACGCACCAAATCAACACCCGAAGTGCTCGACCCGCCCGTAAACACCAGCACACGAGCCGTCGAGGTAGACAAGAACGTGCGGAACTCAGACTCAACATCCGCCAAGCGAATCGAAGGGCGCGCCTCGCAGCCTGCAGAAATAATCGCATGCTCCATAAAACCGCCAAACGCATCACGCACCTGACCCGGCGCAGGCACACCAAACGTAATGACCTCATTACCCGTAAACGCGCAGCGCACCGGAATCGGGGCGTACACCGGCAACTCATCAAAACCATTCGTGCCCAAGAACGCCGCCATACGCGCAGAAATACGGTCACCGTGGCGCGCCAACAACTCGCCACGCTCCAGCTCAGCACCGGCATGGCGAATATCAGCACCCACGGCTGGAGGCTCAAAACCCTCCGCCATATCCAGGTAATGAATGCTCGATGCAGTCTCCAAATGAGCAGCTACACCAGGGCGAGAAGAAGCCTCCGCACCCTCATACAGGCGGGAATGCTCCTCACGCACAATCGCCTCAGTGCCCTCAGGAATCAACCCACCCGTCAGAATCGGGGTCGCCTCACCCGGAGCAATCGGAACCGTCAGACGGTGAATATTCGCGCGAGAATCCTCCGGATACGCCGGGGTTACCAGACGCCACGGAGGCGCACCCGCCACAGCGTAACCATCCATCGCAGAAGAGCTGTAGTGGGGAACCGGCATCATCGAATAAACGTCATCTGCCAAATAGTGGCCAATCGTCGCCAGCAACGGCAAAGACTCCGTCTTCACATGGTGAGCAATCTCCAGGCCCTGCTCATGCAGAATCTGGCGGGCCTGCTGCCACGAAACAGAAGGAATATGGTGAGACATCGTACCTCGTAAAAGTGTGTGCGGGACGCGCAACAGCGCGCGAGCTCAAACGCTACCGAGTGCGGTGCCCAGAGCCCTAACCTACTACCTAGGTTACCTGTAGCTTGGCAACGAGCGCTTCTGCGCGCCTCAGCTGCTAATAACTCGACCAGAGCGAAGTCGTATAACCCAGTGTCTGCGCCTGCTCCCAGGTATCAACATCGGCGGTGTCAGCGGCAGACATCTGAACCGCCACCGGGTTCAAACGGCGCAAAAAAGAACGAACAGAAGCGTCGGTGGTGCCGGTTGAAAAGACCGAACGGATCGCCTCAAAACGGTAAATACCCACCAGCGGCTGATAGATGCCCTCAGCGACACCCCAAAAACCTGCAGATGCTGCAGAACCCTCAGATGAATCAGAACCGGTGGTCGCTTCAGAATCGGCGGGGGAGAAGCCCGCCGCGCGCTCAGCACTTTGCGCCGCAGCAATCAGCTGCTGAACCGCCGGAGCAATACGCGGAGTGTCCACACCCAAAATCAGGCACCAGTTAGGCACAGGAATCTGCGAGCGCTCGCAAGCCGCCGCAATACACTCCAATCCGGCATGAATCGCCGCGGCAGGACCCGAAAACGGCGGATCCTCGCGAGTACGCAACACCTCGGGCGGCAACGGCAAGCTCTCAGGACCCACCACCACGCGCGGGGATGCGGCGGCCACCGCCTCCAGGGCACAATCCAACAGGGTACTCGTGCCATCAGACAGGGACGCCTTCGGCACGTGGTTCAAGCGGCGAGAAGCGCCTCCGGCAACAACGACCGCGGCGCACGAAAAATTGGCAGAGCCTTCCGCGGCAAGCTCAGAACCGGGCATCGTATCCACCCGCATTATCCACCCGCAAAGGGAGGTAGAACGTCCACACGGTCGGCATCCTGCAGGGTCGCCTGCGCATCCGAACGGGCACCGTTGACCAGGAAGGAGCACTGCTCCATGACCTGCGCAAGAGTCAGACCCGACGGGGTCGTACCCTCCAGGCTCTGACCCAGATGCTCAACCAGCGCGCCAAGAGTCGCGGACGGCAACTCGGCCAGGGGCACCGACAGCTGCGCGGTACCCGCCGCAGAACGTGCGGCAGCGAAAAAATGAACCTGCATCATGCTCCTCAAACCTTGATCAAACTCTGAGTGGGGGTAGCCGAAAGCCAGGGACACCGGTAAAAGCCGTGCCCACGAATCTTCGGCTGAGAATAGTGGCTTCCTTAGCCACCAATAGCGCTCATCGAGCGGCTCGCCTTGGCGAACTCCTCAATATCGAAGTCAGCGTCTTCCTTGCCGTGGGCGCGCGGCTTGAACCACATGCCCTCACGCCAACGCAGAGCCAGCTGCTTATCGTCAGCGCCAGAACGCAGAAGCTGCATCAAATCAGTCTCGGTATCAGAGAACAGACAGGAGCGGATTTTGCCGTCCGCAGTCAGACGGGTGCGGGTGCACGCACCGCAGAACGACTCCGTCACCGACGCGATAATACCCACGCGACCCAGCGACTCGGTACCGTCAGCCGGGAAGCCAGCCTCATCCAGGGCAGTACCGAGCGGGTACACCTCCCACAGCTGAGCGGGGGAGTCGCCACGCGCCTCCGCCACCGAACCCAGAACATACTCAGCCGACAGCTTCTCGCGAATCTCAGCGGCAGTAATCGTGCCCTCGCGGGTCCAGCGGTTATCGGCATCCAGCGGCATCTGCTCAATGAAACGCAGCTGATATCTGCCCGCCAACGCCCAACGCAGAAGCTCTGAAGCCTGGTCATCATTCAGACCCGGCATCAGCACAGCATTAATCTTGATGGGCCACAGGCCAGCCTCCGCAGCACCGTCAATGCCCTTGAGTACGGCGTCGAGCTTGTCACGGCGGGTCAGCTCGGCAAAGGTTTCACGGCAAATCGTATCCAGAGAAACATTGATGCGGGTCAGACCAGCCTCCGCCAGCGCGGCGGCACGCTTCTCCAAACCAATACCGTTCGTCGTAATAGCGAGCGGAACATCCGGATGCGCCTGATGGATGCGGGAAATAATATCCACCAAATCGGCGCGCACCAGCGGCTCGCCACCGGTAAAGCGGATCTCCTCAACGCCCAGCTCAGTAATCGCAATGTCGGCAAGGCGCGCAATCTCCTCGGCGGAGAGCAGATTCTCCTTTGGGAGCCACTGCAAACCATCCGCCGGCATGCAATAAATGCAACGAAGATTACATTTATCGGTCAGAGAGATGCGCAGGTCCGTTGCCACGCGACCCCAACGGTCCAAGAGCGGACCGCTATTCGTAATATTCGGGAGTTTACGCTGGGCCTTTACGCCACTCTCAGATTTTTGGGGCGTCACAAAAGCAGCCCCGTTATCCTCCGCAGAAGATAAGGTGCTTAACATTGGGCCCGCAATGAGCTCAGAAGAGGCCGAATTCGCCGTGTACGCCATGTAAAACCTATGTGGAAAATTTGCATATTTCAGGTGACAATATGATTATTCCATGTTCAGGCGCCCCGTACATAGTGTGTGCAGGGTAAGTTACAACTGCGCCACCGCAGACCACAGTGACAAAGCAACACCACGTGTACAAGCTAGGGACGTACACGAAACGTCATATAAAGCCCGCACATGGACGCACCTCACCTCCAATAGCAGTACGAACCAACCAAGGAAATACCTCATGAAGAGCCCCCTCGCAGCCCTCAGTGCGCTCGCTGCAGCAACCCTCGCCCTCACCGGATGCGGCGCCACCCAGAGCTCCTCTTCTTCCACCGCCTCTGCAACGAGCAGCCAGGCTGCTTCCGGCAAGATCGAAGTCTTCGCCGCTGCCTCCCTGAACAACGCCGGCGCAGACCTCGAAAAGGCATATGAAGCCGCCAACCCCGGCGTAGACATCACCTTCGTCTACGAAGGCTCCGCAAAGCTCGTCAACCAGATCGAGCAGGGCGCAACCCCCGACCTGCTCATCACCGCAGACACCAAGAACATGGACAAAGCAAAGAAGCTCGACCAGTTCTCCAACTCCGAAACCAACGTTCTGGTCACCAATAAGCTCGTGCTCGTCACCGCCGAAGGCAACCCCGGTAAGATCAACAGCCTCGACGACCTCAAGACCACTGACGGCGTCGTCGCAGTCTGCAAGGAAGACGTCCCCTGCGGCACCATCGCCCACCAGGAACTGAAGAAGCACGATATTACCCTCAAGAACGCAACCACCGAAAGCAAGGTTACCGACGTAGCCACCAAGGTCACCACCGGTAATGCCGATGCGGGCTTCATCTACACCACCGACCTTGCCGCTGCCAAGAAGAAGGGCGTCAACCTCGGCTCCATCGAACTGACCGACGTGGAACGCAACGAATACCCCGCAGCGCTGAGCAAGACCGGCTCCTCCTCCGAAACCGCGAAGAAGTTCAACGAATGGCTGAAGAACTCCGACGAGGCGAAGAAGATTCTCACCGAGTACGGCTTCAGCACCGCAAAGTAATTCAACACACTAGGGAACAACCCGCGTCTCACCACCCATGACAGACACTACCGCTACCCGCCGCAACGCCGGAACCTCACGCACACCCGGAAGCAGACTCTTCGCCTCCGTGCCCGTGCTCTTCCTGGTTCCGGCGTCGCTGGGTATTTTCCTCATTGCCGGACCGCTCCTCGGGCTCTTCCTCAACATCCCCTGGAGCCAGCTCGGCAGCATCTTCACCCCGCAGGTGCTCGGGGCGGCGAACCTCTCCCTCAGTACCGCCGCCGCCTCCACCCTCATCTGCGGGCTTCTTGGTGCGCCCCTGGCGCTCGTGCTCTCCAAAGTACTCAACCGCTCGCGGCTGCACCGGTTCGGGTCGGTCCTCTACGCCATCATCTACACCCCGGTGATTCTCTCGCCGGTCGTCTCCGGTCTCGGGCTGCTCTTCTTCTGGGGACGCAAAGGCATGATTGGCACCTACCTCTACCAAGCAGGAATCTCCATCCCCTTCACCCCCAATGCGGTGATTATCGCCCAGGTATTCGTCGCCCTACCCTTCTTCGTTGCCACCGCGGTCACCACCCTGCAGGCTATTCCCCGCGAATACGAAGAAATCGCCCTCGTCGAAGGCGCTAAACCAGCAGAAAGCACCTTCAAAGTGCTGCTACCCCTCGCCGCCCCCGGCCTGGCTACCGCCTTCCTGCTTTCCTTCGCCCGCGCCCTCGGCGAATACGGTGCAACCGTCACCTTCGCCGGCAACGTGCAAGGCAAAACCCAAACCATACCCCTCGCTATCGACCTGGCCATCAACAGCAGCGACATCCCCAGTGCCCTCGGAAGCGCCCTGATTCTCATCAGTCTCTACCTAGGAATCTTTGGGGTCCTCGGCCTGATTCGCGCCCTGAAAAAACTACGCGAAAGCACCCGATAAACCACCCCATCACTTGCCCCGCACGCCCCTGGCACACACCGGTCATTAGGCAAAACTGCATTTACCAGTACACAAACACACGCCTACACTAGTCATAACTGCCGCCGCACGATTGGAACCGCCATGATTTCCCCCGAATTCAACGGAACCCCCAGCACCGAAGAATACCGCGCCTACCTTGCACTACTGCTACGCGAAGTCTTCATCGGCACCGCAGAAACGGTTCCCCTCTACCAAGCGGCAGGACGCATCCTCGCCCAAGACGTCACCGCACGCATGGACGTACCCAGCTTCGACAACTCCCAAATGGACGGCTACGCCCTCACCGCCGAAGCTGCAGAACGTGAAGACCGCATCTTTACCGTCGGACGCGAAATCCCTGCCGGCCGCCCCCTCCAGCGTTCCCGCTCTTCCGACGACCTGACCTACCCCATCATGACCGGCGCGCCCATGCCCAAGGGCTACGACGCCGTCATCCCCGTCGAACAGTCCGAACGCATCGAATACCCCGACCTACCCGAATCCTTCGGCCGCCCCAGCGAAAGGTCAAACTCGCCCCCGGCAAGCCCGGACAGTTCGTGCGCCGCCGCGGCGAAGACGTCGTCACCGGCCAGATCCTTGCACGCGCCGGTGAACGCATCACCCCCGCCCTGCTTGGTGCGCTCGCCTCCCAGGGCTATGCGCGCCTGACCGTTGCGGCTGGCCCCCGCGTGCTCGTGTGCACCGGCGGTGACGAGATTCTCTCCGGCGTTGAAGAAGACGGAAGCGCCACCACCCAGGAGCTCGGTCAAGGCCAGATTTTTGATGCCAACGGTCCCATGCTCACCGCCATGCTCCGCGAAGACGGAGCGGAGGTGCGCCGCATCGCTATCGGTGACGACCCGATCGAGCTACTGCACCGCCTTGCAGCAGAGTACGAGAGCTTCAAACCGGACATCATCATCACCTCCGGTGGTATCAGCCACGGCAAATACGAGGTGGTCCGCAACGCCATCGCCAAGGCACGCGAAGCCGATATTCTGGTGCCCGTCTCCTGGTTTGGCCACGTCAGCCAGCAGCCCGGCGGCCCCCAGGGCGTGAACCTGCTCGACTTCAAGGGCCACCGCGTGCCCATGATTTCCTTCCCCGGAAACCCGGTGAGCACGCTCATCTCGTACGCGCTGATTCTTCGCCCCTACCTGCGTGCCGGCGGCCCCTACGGCGTGCCCTACGCGGTCGCCTCCGAACAAGCAACCTTGAATAACGCACCGCGAGGCGTGCTCGTCACTGAAACCCCGCTCACCGCACCTGCGACCAAGCGCCAATTCCTGCGCGGCACCCTCGCCATGGTCGAGGTGGAACCCGGAACCTACCGGGTGGAGCTCTACCCGGACGTCCTCTCGGGATCGCACCTGCTGCACCGCGCCGCCCAGGCAGATGTGCTCATTGAGCTGGCGCCCGGAACCACCTACACCGGGGGAGAGGCGGTGCCCTACCACCGCATTCGCCTCACCGATAACTAAGCGAAACACCCCCGCATTGTTCCTTGCGTGAACGACAAGGAATAATTGAGACTCACACTAGTAACGATTCGCGGCAGAAGAATACCGCGCAGAAGCCAGGAGAAACGATGACCTCTACCTCGCAGCCCAACCAGGAACTGACCCACGTGCGCGCCGACGGCTCGGCGCACATGGTGGACGTTACGGAGAAGTCGGTCACTACCCGTACCGCCCTGGCTGAGGCGACCGTGCGCACCCGCGAAGACGTTATCGCCATGATTTTTGACGCTGACCTGCCCAAGGGGGATGCGCTTCCGGTCGCACGTGTTGCCGGCATCATGGGTGCTAAGCGTACCCCGGAAATCATTCCTCTCTGCCACCCGCTGCCGCTGGGCAAGATTACGGTGGACTTTGAGCGCGGGACCGACTTCGTGCGTATTGAGGCGTCCGTGAAGACCCGCGGCGTCACCGGCGTAGAGATGGAGGCGCTGACCGCCGTCTCCTCGGCGGCACTGACCGTTTTCGACATGATTAAGGCAGTCGATAAGCACGCCGTCATTACTAATATTCGTGTTCTGGAGAAGAGCGGCGGCAAGTCCGGGGACTGGTCCGTCCGCGAGGACTCCTAAGCTACAGCAGCACACCCCCGTCACCTGATAGATACAGAAAAGGAAAGCCAATGAGTAGCGAAGACTACACCATGCCGGAGAACCTCACCGGCCTGGTCATTGTCGCCTCCACCCGCGCAGCCCGCGGCGTGTACGAGGATAAGTCCGGTCCCATCGCCGTGGAGTGGTTGCGCTCGCGTGGCTTTGATACCCCGGAGGCAGTGGTCATTGAAGACCGCGATATTGTCGAGTACTTCAACACCCTGGTGGCCGAGGGTAAGAAGAACGGTAACCTGCCGACGTTCATTCTGACCAGCGGCGGTACCGGTCTGAACTCTGACGACCAGACCGTGGAGGCGGTTCGCCCCCACCTGGATAAGGAAGTGCCCGGAATCATGCATGCCTTCTGGATGAACGGTCTGAAGAACGTCCCCGCGGCGGTGCTTTCACGCGGCGTGGCGGGCGTCATTGATCGCACCTTCGTGATGACCCTGCCTGGTTCGCGCGGTGGCGTGAAGGACGGCGTGGCAACCCTCGACCCGCTTGTTGAGCACATTTGCCGTCAGATGGAGGACTACCATGACCACTAAGTCGCAGAAGGAAGAATCCCTGGACCATTCGGGCGCGCACGGTGCTGAGCCGAGCGGCTCGACCGTGGTGTTCACCGATATTACGGAAGCTCCCCTGGAACCGCTGTACGCGGCAGCTAAGGCTGAGGTCATGACTGACGCCATGGGCGCCCTGGTAATTTTTGACGGCATTGTGCGTAACCATGATCACGGTAGCGCGGTGCGCGGGCTGTCCTATAGTGCGCATCCGCAGGCTCGTGAGTATATTGCGGAGGTTGCCGCCGAGGTTGCTGCCGAGCTGGACGGCGTGCGTCTGTGGGCTGTGCACCGTGTGGGGCCGATTGCTATTGGTGAGTCGGCTCTGACCGTAATGGCGGCGGCTGCTCACCGTGGCCGCGCGTTTGATGCCTGTGAGCTGGTGGCTGACCGGGTGAAGGCTCGTGTGCCGATTTGGAAGGAACAGGAACTGCTCGATGGAAGCATCGAGTGGGTTGGCGTGGACACGTCGCCCGCTTAGCCTTCTGAGCATTCTGATATTGCTATATAAGCCTGTCAGGGGGGATTTCTCTCGGGCAGGCTTATTCTCCTTGAAGCTTGGCTTCCCAAAGTTCAACCCACCTCTACTACCTGATGCGAGGAACCCCTATGTCTTCTCACACCTCTCGTAGCGCGAGCAAGCTCTCTGCCGCTGAGCGTGCGTTCTACTCTCGTCAGCTGATCCTGCCTGAAATGGGGTATGAGGCTCAGCTGGCGCTCAAGGGCGCACGCGTGGTGGTGTTGGGTGCTGGTGGTTTGGGTGCACCCGCGTTGCTGTACCTGGCGGGTGCCGGTGTCGGCCAGATTGTGGTGGTTGATGATGACGTAGTGGATGCTTCGAATCTGCACCGCCAGGTGATTCATACGCACGCCAGGGTGGGTAATTCTAAGGCTGAGTCTGCCGCTGAGTCGTTGCGCTCGCTGAATCCTTTGATTGAGGTTGTGCCGGTGCGTGAGCGTCTGACGGAGGCGAATGTTGATGAGCTTTTGTCTGGTGCTGATGTGGTGCTGGATGGTAGCGATAATTTTGAGTCTCGTTATGTGGTGTCGGCGGCGGCTGCGCGTGCTGGGATTCCGCATGTGTGGGCTGCGATTCTTGGCTTTGATGCGCAGTTGAGCGTGTTTTGGGCGGGGCACGGTCCGGTGTATGAGGATTTGTACCCTCAGGCTCCTGCAGCTGGCAGCGTGCCGTCGTGTAGTACTGCCGGTGTGGTGGGTGCTATGGCTGGCGTGGTGGGTGCTGCGATGGCTATGGAGGCGGTGAAGCTACTGACCGGGGTGGGGGAGCCGCTGATGGGTGAGGTTGGCCTATATTCGGCGTTAAGCGGGAGGTGGGAATATATACCTCTTGTAGCTAGCGTGCAAGCTCAGCCTAAGAAAAACGCTGATTTGCCGGCTAAAAAGAGTCATAACCCCAAAAATAATGTAACAATTCGTAATATTTCTCAGGATTTTACAAGCACTTCTGCCGACTCGAAACCTCGCTCGATAAGCGCTCAGGACCTTAAAAAGGTGTCATTGGGTGAAAATATTGCCCTTTTGGACGTTCGTGAGCAGGTGGAATTCAATGCTTTCGCCATTGAGGGCGCTATTAATCTGCCCCTCACTGAACTGCTTGAGGCGGCACGAAATGGCTCTCTCAAGGCCCTGATTGAGCGTAAAATCCCCGCAAATGCCCAGAAAATCGTTATTTACTGCACTGGATACACTCGGACGGTCGAGGCTGCTCGTGAAATAGCCCCCCTGGAGGAGCGTTCTGTGTACATGCTTGAGGGTGGAATTTCTGCCTGGCTTACGGTCTGAAACACCCTTATTTAGCATGAATTAGGCAAGGTTTTTATCTCGTATTTTCCATGCCAAATTTCAGATATATTGGGCAGTATGGAACAAGCATCACAGATTAAGGGCCCGGATGGCCCCCTTACCGATCAGCTGATCAAGTTCGGTAAGTTCTTCTCCCGCTGGGATGAGACTGAAGACGGCCGCGCCGTCTTCCGTGAAGGCGGCCGCGAAGGTGACGCCTTCTACCGCGACCGTTGGAGCCACGATAAGGAAGTTCGCTCTACCCACGGCGTGAACTGCACCGGCTCCTGCTCCTGGAAGGTGTACGTCAAGGACGGCATTATCACCTGGGAAGCACAGGAAACCGACTACCCCTCGGTTGGTCCCGACCGCCCCGAGTACGAGCCCCGTGGTTGCCCCCGCGGTGCAGCATTCTCGTGGTACACCTACTCTCCCACTCGCGTTAAGTACCCCTACGTTCGCGGTCTCCTGCTGGAGATGTACCGCGAAGCGAAGGCAATCCACAACGATCCCGTGGACGCCTTCCACTCCATCGTGTCCGACCCCGCTAAGCGTGCACGCTACGTGAACGCACGCGGTAAGGGCGGTCTGGTGCGCTCGACCTGGGCTGAGGCTCTCGAGCTGATGGCTGCTGCTCACGTGCACACCATCAAGTACTACGGTCCCGACCGTAACACCGGCTTCACCCCGATTCCGGCAATGTCTATGGTGTCCTTCAGCGCGGGTGTTCGCTACATCCAGCTGATGGGCGGCGTGATGACCAGCTTCTACGACTGGTACGCTGACCTCCCCGTGGCTTCCCCGCAGGTCTTCGGTGACCAGACCGACGTGCCCGAATCTGGCGACTGGTGGGATGCTGCATACCTCATCTTGTGGGGTGCAAACGTTCCGCTGACCCGTACCCCGGACGCTCACTGGGTCTCCGAGGTTCGCTACCGCGGTACCAAGGTTGTCACCGTGAGCCCGGACTACGCCGACAACACCAAGTTCGCTGACGAGTGGCTGCCCGCACAGGCAGGTACCGACGCGGCACTGGCTATGGCAATGGGTCACGTCATCCTCAAGGAGAACTATGTCGACCAGCGTGTCGAGTTCTTCGAGGACTTCTCCCTGACCTACACCGACCTTCCCTTCCTGGTCACCCTGGAAACCCGTGAAGACGGTGTGAAGGTCCCCTCCAAGTTCCTGACTGCGGCTAAGCTCGCTGGTGAGGCTGAGCAGGCTAACGCTGATTTCAAGCCCGTTCTGATGGACCGCGAGACCGGTGAGGTCTTCGTGCCCAACGGCACCATGGGCCACCGTTACGCTCAGGAAGACCAGGGCAAGTGGAACCTGGACCTGCAGGGTCGTAAGCCGATTCTGTCGATCCGCGACCTGCCCCAGGGCCAGTCTGCAGCTGTTGAGATTAAGATGCCGACCTTCGATAACCCGAAGGGTCACGGCGACGTCATTACCCGCGGTGTGCCCGTAGCCTACGTTGAAGGCCACGAGGTCACCACTGTCTTCGACATCATGCTGGCACAGTACGGTGTGGGCCGTGAGGGTCTGCCCGGTACCTGGGCTAAGGACTACGAGGACTGGAACGTTCAGAACACCCCGGCATGGCAGGAGCAGATTACTTCTGTCCCCGCCGAGGCTGTTATCCGCGTTGCCCGCGAGTTCGCTAAGAGCGCCCTGGATTCCGGCGGCCGCTCTATGGTCATCTTCGGTGCAGGTATCTGCCAGTGGTACCACGCTGACACCACCTACCGCGCTATCCTCTCCCTGCTGAACCTGACCGGTTGCCAGGGTCGTAACGGTGGCGGTTGGGCTCACTACGTGGGTCAGGAGAAGGCACGTCCGCTGACCGGTCTGACCAACATCGCGAATGCTCTGGACTGGAGCCGTCCGCCGCGTCACATGATCGGTACCGGCTTCTGGTACATGCACACTGACCAGTTCCGTCAGGATGCATACTCCACCGACTACCTGCAGTCCCCGCTGGCTAAGGGCGAGCTGCGCGATGTTCACACTGCTGACGTTGTGGCACGTTCTACCCGTATGGGCTGGATGCCGTTCTACCCGCAGTTCCCCGAGAACTCGCTGGAACTGGCTGAGAAGGCAGAGCAGGCAGTGGCACGCGGCGAGGCTTCCTCGAACGCGGACTACATTGCACAGCGCCTGAACTCCGGTGACCTGGAGTTCTCCGTTGAGGACGTCGACAACCCCGTCAACTGGCCTCGTACCCTGACCCTGTGGCGTTCGAACCTGTTCGGTTCCTCCGCTAAGGGTGAGAGCTACTTCCTGAAGCACCTGGTCGGTAGCATGGACAACGTCCAGGGCTCCGATTCGGAGAAGCTGCCGAACGAAGTGAAGTGGGTTGATGAGGCACCTCAGGGCAAGCTGGATCTGCTGGTCACCTCGGACTTCCGTATGACCTCCACGACCCTGCTGTCTGACATCGTTCTGCCGACTGCAACCTGGTACGAGAAGCACGATATCTCCTCGACCGATATGCACCCGTTCCTGCACGCGTTCTCCCCGGCAATTGACCCGCCGTGGGAGGCAAAGACCGACCACGAGACCTTCAAGGCACTGGCGTACGAGTTCACTCGCCTGGCTAAGAAGCACCTCGGCGTTCGTAAGGACATCGTTTCGGTCCCGCTGCTGCACGACACCCCCGGCCAGATTGCTCAGCCCGGCGGTCACGCACCCGACTGGAAGAACACCCCCGGTATGGTGGGTGTGCCCGGCAAGAACATGCCGAACTTCGTCACCGTCGAGCGTGACTACGGCGCACTGTACGACATGTACACCACCATTGGCCCGCTGTTCGACAAGCTCGGTGCTACCACCAAGTTCATCACCTATGACCTGAAGGACGAAGTCGCGAAGATGGCTAAGGAATTCGGTGTGATGGACTCCGGTAAGGGCGCAGGTCGTCCGGCACTGGACACCGATGTGAAGATCGCCGAATCCATCATGATGATTTCGGGTACCTCTAACGGTGAGGTTGCTATCAAGGGCTTCAAGGAGCTCGAGAAGCAGACCGGTCTGCACCTGATGGACCTGGCAGAAGGTAACGAGGAACGTCGTATCACCTTCCCCATGACCCAGGCCGCACCGCAGCCCGTGATGACCTCCCCCGAGTGGTCCGGTTCGGAGACCGGCGGTCGCCGTTACGCTCCGTTCACCGTCAACATCGAGAAGAAGAAGCCGTTCCACACCCTGACCGGCCGTATGCACTTCTTCCTCGACCACGACTGGATGCACGAAATGGGCGAGGCTCTGCCGATTTACCGTCCGCCGCTGGACATGACCGGCCTGTACAACGAGCCCGAGCTCGGTACTACCGATGGTGTTTCGGTTGCTGTTCGCTACCTGACCCCGCACAACAAGTGGGCAATTCACTCGCAGTACTTCGACAACCACTACATGCTCAGCATGTTCCGTGGTGGTCCGACTGCGTGGATGAGCCCGCAGGATGCTGACAAGATTGGCGTCAAGGACGGCGAGTGGATTGAGTGTGTGAACACCAACGGTGTCTTCGTCGGTCGTGCGGTCGTTTCGCACCGTATGCCCGAGGGTATCTGCTTCGTTTACCACGCTCAGGAGCGTATGGTTAGCCCGAAGTCTGAAGTCACCGGCAAGCGCGGTGGTATTCACAACTCGGTGACCCGTATTCTTCTGAAGCCCACCCACATGATTGGTGGCTACGCTCACCAGGCGTTCGCCTTCAACTATCTTGGACCGACCGGTAACCAGCGAGACATCGTCTCGTACATCCGTCGCCGTAAGTCCCAGGAGGTAACTTTCTAATGCGCGTTATGGCACAAGTTGCGATGGTGATGGCGCTCGATAAGTGCATCGGCTGCCACACCTGCTCCGTGACCTGTAAGCAGGCATGGACGAACCGAGCCGGTACCGAGTACGTCTGGTTCAACAACGTTGAGACTCGTCCCGGTCAGGGTTACCCCCGCCGTTACGAGGATCAGGAGAAGTGGAAGGGCGGCTGGGTGCTGAACAAGCGCGGTCGTCTGGAGCTCAAGAGCGGTAACCGCTTCCAGAAGCTCTTCACGATTTTCGCTTCCCCGATTCAGCCCGAGCTGAACGACTACTACGAGCCCTGGACCTACGATTACCAGAACCTGACCAGTGCTCCTCTGGGTGATGACTTCCCGGCTGCTAAGCCGGTCTCCCTCATCACCGGTGAGGACACCAAGGTCGAGTGGGGTATGAACTGGGACGACAACCTGGCTGGTGCGACCGAGTACGGTCACCTGGACCCGCTGGTTGAGAAGGTTCGCAAGAAGGCTGAGGACAAGATTAAGTTCGAGTTCGAGCAGACCTTCATGTTCTACCTGCCTCGTATTTGTGAGCACTGCTTGAACCCCTCCTGCATGGCTTCTTGCCCCTCCGGCGCTATCTACAAGCGCGCTGAGGACGGTATCGTTCTGGTTGACCAGGACCGTTGCCGCGGTTGGCGTCAGTGCATCACCGGCTGCCCCTACAAGAAGGTGTACTTCAACCACAAGACGGGTAAGGCTGAGAAGTGTACCTTCTGCTACCCCCGTATTGAGGCTGGTATTCCGACCGTGTGTGCTGAGACCTGTGTTGGTCGTATGCGCTACATCGGTATCTTCCTCTACGATGCAGACCGCGTGACTGAGGCTGCTTCGGTTGAGGACGAGAAGGACCTCTACGAGGCTCAGCTGTCGCTGATGCTTGATCCTTCGGATCCGGCTGTGATTGAGCAGGCTCGTAAGAACGACATCCCCGATGCGTGGATTACTGCAGCTCAGAAGTCGCCCGTGTACAAGCTGGCGAAGGAGTGGAAGGTGGCTCTGCCCCTGCACCCCGAGTACCGCACCATGCCGATGGTTTGGTACGTGCCGCCGCTGTCTCCGATTGTTGACCTGCTCAAGGAGCAGGGCCACGATGCAGAGAACAGCAACAACCTGTTCGGCGCTATTGAGTCTCTCCGTATTCCGGTTGAGTACCTGGCTGAGCTGTTCACCGCTGGTGACACTGAGGTTGTTACTAACGTTCTGCGCCGCCTGGCTGCGATGCGTTCGTACATGCGTGACATCAACCTCGGTGGCGAAGGCAACGAGGAGATTGCTCAGGCAGTTGGCATGACTGGTCAGCAGGTGTACGAGATGTACCGCCTGATGGCTATCGCTAAGTACAACGAGCGTTACGTCATTCCGAAGGCTCACATGGAAGACGCCCACAACCTTGAGGAAATGGGCTGCTCCCTGAGCGTGGATGGCGGACCCGGCATGTACGGCGATGCGTTCAACGACATGGAGGGTCGCCCGACCCCCGTGTCTACCGGTGTCTACGAGGCTAACAACAAGGTCAGCTTGTTCAGCTGGGATGGTTCTTCCCGTCCTGACGGCCTCTTCCCGAATACCACCGGAAAGAAGTAATAAGTGGCTGGATTCTTTTCCAAGCTCATGGGCAAGGCCGGTTCCGAGGCTACTGTCTCGGAGCCGGCTCAGCCGGAGAACCCGTTTGATATCGATTACGGTCCCGGCAAGGATAAGGACTCGGTGATTTACCAGGTGAGCGGTATGCTCCTGGGCTACCCCGATGAGGAGACTCTGAAGGTTCTGCCTGAACTGGTGGAGATTACCGCTTCCACCCAGGATGAGGCTTTCATTGCTGCCGTTGATGCGGTTCAACAGTGGCTGACTTCTAAGGACCTGGAGGATGTGCAGTCCGAGTACGTGCAGGAGTACGACCTTTCGCGTCGTCATTCTCTGCATCTGTCCTACTGGACCGATGGTGATACCCGCCGCCGTGGTGAGACTCTTCTGCGTTTCAAGCAGATGTACCGCGACTCCGGTATGTTGACCGTTTTGAATGGTGAGCTTCCGGACTACCTGCCGTTGGTGCTGGAGTTCTGTGCGTTGGTGGATCGCCGTAAGGGCCGTTCCGCTTTGCAGGCGTACCGTCCGTCCCTTGAGCTTCTTCGTCTGTCCATGAAGGACGGAAATCTGCCCCACTACGGGTTGTTGCAGAGCATCTGCGATACCCTTCCTGGCGTCTCTCCGCAGACTCAGGAGGAGGTCCAGAAGATGGCTGGCTACGGCCCTCCCGTCGAGACTGTTGGCCTGAATGGCTACGCTGATCATCAGCTACTCCAGCAGGCTTCGGCTCGTTCTAACTAGTTTTATCCCTTGTGAGGAGACAACACGTGTACGTACTTGCTTCTGAGAACGCAGGACATGCTGCACAGGCTGTAGCCGATCCGGGTATTGTTGACATCCTGCTGTGGGGCGTTCTGCCCTATGTTGCACTGGTCATTCTGATTGGTGGCACCATTTGGCGTTACCGTACTGACCAGTTCGGATGGACTACCCGCTCGTCCCAGGTCTATGAATCGAAGCTGTTGCGCATCGCTTCGCCCCTGTTCCATTACGGTCTTGCGGCCGTTTTCCTTGGCCACGTTGGTGGTCTGCTGGTGCCTAAGGCATTCACCGACCTGGTCGTTTCGGATGACACTTACCACATTGTGGCGCTGGTTGGCGGTTCTGTCGCTGCGGTCGCAACCATTGTTGGTATGTTCGTTCTGATTGGTCGCCGCGCTTCGAACTCTCGTGTGCGTTCGGCTACCACTCGTAATGACGTTTTCATGTATGTCGTTTTGGTTCTGGTGATTCTCGCCGGTACTGCGGCTACTCTGATTTCGGCAGTGAACCCCTCGGGCGGTTTGCCTCCGGTGAATGGTCACGAGGTTCACTTCAACTACCGTGAGACCATTTCTGTGTGGTTCCGTTCGCTGTTCTACTTCCACCCTGAGGTGGCTCTGATGGTGAATATTCCTGTGGCTTTCAAGATTCACATCGTGGTGGCTATGGTTCTGTTCATCATTTGGCCGTTTACCCGCCTGGTGCATGCACTGACTGTGCCTCTGCACTACCTCTTCCGCCCTACACCGTGTACCGCTCTCGTGGCGGCCAGCGTGTTGGTGCACGTCGAGGTTGGGATCCGGTTGGTACTCTCCCGCGTGAGCGCGCCGACCGCTAATACACATATCCATATTGCAAAAGAGGAAATATGAGCACCCCTGCTGCACCGAGCTACGACCTGAAGAATGGTCAGCTCCGTAACGTTCTGCTTGCAACCTTCGCCTCGACCATTGGTTTCTGGGCGTGGACCGTTGTTGGCCCGCTGGCCAAGATGTACGCAAAGCAGATGCACCTGGACGCTGGTATGACCAGCCTTCTGGTTGCTATGCCGATTTTCATCGGCGCTATCGGCCGTATTCCCGTTGGTGGTCTGACTGACCGCTACGGTGGTCGTATTATGTTCACCGCTGTTCTGGCGATTAGCGCACCCCTGGTCTTCCTGGTTGGTGTTGCTGGTCAGATGAACTCGCTGCCCATGCTGCTTGTTGTGGCGTTCTTCCTGGGTATTGCGGGTACCGTGTTCGCTGTGGGTATTCCCTTCAGTTCCGCATGGTATGACGCTTCCAAGAAGGGTTTTGCGACCGGTGTGTTCGGTGCCGGCATGGTGGGTACTGCAATTTCTGCATTCGCTACCCCCCGCCTGGTGCAGGGTATTGGTTACTTCCAGACTCACGTTCTGATTGCTGTTATCTGTGCTGTAACCGCTGCTATCTCTTTCTTCTTCTTGAAGGATTCTCCGGCAACCATCGGCCGTGAGGTTACTCCGCTGATGCCGAAGATTGTTCAGGCATTCAAGGTGAAGACCACTTGGCAGCTGTGCTTCCTCTACGCTGTTGTGTTCGGTGCGTTCGTGGCATTCTCGAACTACCTGCCTACTTACCTGAGCAACATCTACAACTTCAACGCTAACGACGCTGGTATGCGTGCGGCTGGCTTTGCGGTTGCTGCTGTGATTGCTCGTCCCTTCGGTGGTGTGCTGGCTGATAAGTTCGGTCCGAAGATTATCACCCTCATCTCCCTGGGTGGTGTGGTGATCCTGGCAGTTATTACCGCGTTCCAGCCTGATGCTGAGCACGTGTATGGTGCTGTTTTCATCCTGATGGCTGCTCTTCTGGGTCTGGGCCACGGCTCGGTCTTCGGCTGGGTGGCTCGTGCGGCTGATCCGAAGAACGTTGGTGCGGTGTCCGGTGTGGTTGCTGCTGCTGGCGCTCTGGGTGGTTTCTTCCCGCCGCTGGTGATGGGTGCAACCTACAACCAGGCTGAGAACAACTACTTCATCGGTCTGATGCTGCTGGCTGTGACTGCGGCTCTGGCTTTCCTGTCGGCATTCCTGGTGCCGCACGGTGGCAAGCCCAACCACGCTAAGTAGGTTCTTCTAGTACATCCTTCTGCAGGGTGTATGTGAAGTTTGCTTTGACTGAGCCCGGCTCGTTTTCTCTTCGGAGAGGACGAGCCGGGCTTTGCGTATTTTTGCTGTTTTTCAGCAAGTAGAGGGTGGGATTTGGGGTAGCGAAGAGCTTGATATTCTGGCATGTCGAATGCTGATAAAGGTGGCAAAACTTCATGGAGATGTGGGACACTTAAGATGTTCGACTCGTCGCAATAGCGCGACGTGACCCCTCTACGGTTTGCGCCGACCAATAGGAGAATCCTATGTCCTTTATTGATCGTCATCTCGGCCCCCGTTCCGCAGACGCAGAGCAGATGCTCGAAACCCTGGGATACTCTTCCCTGGATGCGCTGATGGACGCTGTCGTCCCCCTCCCAGATTCGCCTTGACGGCGAATTGCAGTTGCCTGCTCCGCTGTCGGAGCATGAGGCTCAGGCAAAGATTGCCGGCTATGCTGCGAAGAATAAGGTTCTCGCCCAGATGATTGGTGCCGGATACTACGATGCAGTAACTCCCGCGGTTCTGCGCCGTAACATTCTGGAAAACCCCGGTTTCTACACTTCTTACACCCCGTACCAGGCTGAGATTTCTCAGGGCCGTCTGGAGGCTCTGCTGAACTTCCAGAACACCGTGATGGAGCTGACCGGCCTGGAGATTGCAAACTCCTCCCTGCTGGATGAGGCGTCCGCAGTGGCTGAAGCAGCTGTCATGATGCACCGTGCGAACCGCAAGGTGAAGAACGGCTTCTTCGCGATTGACTCCCGTTGCCTGCCTCAGGTTATTTCGGTGACTCGCGGCCGTGCAGAGATGCTCGGCATTCCCTTCGTCATTACTGATTTCTCTGAGGGCCTGCCCGAGGGCGACCTGTACGGTATCGTCCTGGCGTACCCCGGCAATGAAGGCGATATCCGCGATATTGAGCCGCTGATTAAGGCCGCTAAGGAGCGTAACGCTCTGGTTACCGTTGCTGCTGACCTGCTGGCTCTGACCCTGCTGAAGTCCCCGGGTGAGCTGGGTGCCGATATCGCTGTGGGTAACACGCAGCGTTTCGGTCTGCCCTTCTTCTTCGGTGGCCCCCACGCTGCGTACATGGCTGTTCACAAGGGTATGGAGCGTACCATGCCTGGCCGTCTGGTGGGTGTTTCTAAGGACTCTGCCGGTAAGCCTGCGTACCGTCTGGCTCTGCAGACTCGTGAGCAGCACATCCGCCGTGAGAAGGCTACTTCCAATATTTGTACTGCTCAGGCTCTGCTGGCGATTGTTGCTGGCGCTTACGCGATGTACCACGGTCCTGAGGGCCTGCGCGCTATCGCGAACCGCCTGCACACCAACGCTGCTCGTGTCGCTACCGCGCTGAAGGCTGCGGGCTACGGTATCGCTCACGATACTTTCTTTGACACCGTCGTGGTGGAGGCTGCTGGCCGTGCCGACGAGCTGGTTGCGAAGGCTCTGGAAGCTGGCGTGAACATCCGCCGCTTCGACGAGAACCGCGTCGGTATTTCTGTGGGTGAGTCTCACGGTGAGGAGCTGCTCAAGGGCCTGGTTGAGGCTCTGGGCGGCACCCTGGGTGAGGCAGATGCACAGTACGATCTGCCTGCTGAGCTGCTGCGTACCGATGAGTACATGCAGCACCCGATTTTCCACAAGTACCGTTCCGAGACCGAGATGATGCGCTACCTGCGTCACCTCGCTGACAAGGATCTGGCACTTGACCGCACCATGATTCCGCTGGGTTCGTGCACCATGAAGCTGAACGCGGCCGCTGAGATGGAGCCCATCTCCTGGCCTGAGTTCGCGAACATCCACCCGCTGGTCCCGGAGGATCAGGCTGAGGGCTGGCATGAGCTGATTAAGGATTTGAGCGAGTGGCTGGTTGCTATTACCGGTTACGATGCTATCTCGCTGCAGCCGAACTCGGGTGCGACCGGTGAGTACGCTGGTCTGCGCGCTATCCGTTCCTTCCACGAGGCTAACGGTGACCACGAGCGCGATACCGTCCTGATTCCGCTGTCTGCTCACGGCACCAACGCGGCATCTGCTGCTCTGGCTGGTCTGAAGGTTGCCGGTGTTGCAACTGCGGCTGACGGTTCGATTGATGTTGACAACCTGAAGGCAAAGATCGAGAAGTACGGTCCCAAGGTTGCCGGCATCATGATTACCTACCCCTCCACTCACGGTGTGTTTGAGGAGCAGGTTGCTGAGGTTTGCCAGCTGGTTCACGAGGCTGGCGGCCAGGTGTACCTGGATGGCGCGAACCTGAACGCTCAGATGGGCTTCGCTCAGCCCGGTAAGTTCGGTGGCGACGTTTCGCACCTGAACCTGCACAAGACCTTCTCCATTCCTCACGGTGGTGGCGGCCCCGGTGTTGGTCCGCTGGCTGTTCGTGAGCACCTGGCGAAGTTCCTGCCCGGTGACGCATACCGCGCTGATGCTGAGGGTAAGCTCCCCAACGATGCTGCACTGCCGATTTCGCAGGCGTTCTTCGGTTCTGCCGGTGTTCTGCCGATTAGCTGGATGTACATTGCGATGACTGGTGCTCAGGGTCTGAAGGACTCTTCGCAGTACGCGGTGCTGAACGCTAACTACATTGCGAAGAAGCTCAACGACAAGTACCCGGTGCTGTACACCGGCCCCGGCAGTCTGGTCGCTCACGAGTGCATCCTGGACCTGCGTCAGCTGACCGATCAGTCTCACGTGACTGCTGAGGATGTCTGCAAGCGTCTGATGGACTTCGGCTTCCACGCTCCGACCCTGGCGTTCCCGGTTCCGGGCACCCTGATGGTTGAGCCGACTGAGTCTGAGTCGAAGGAAGAGCTGGACCGCTTCATTGAAGCAATGGAGACCATCTACGATGAGATTATCGAGGTGGCTGAGGGCAAGGTCGCTGTGGAGGATTCGGTTCTGCGCAACGCACCGCACACCGTTGATGTGGTGAGCGCTGATGAGTGGGATCGCCCCTACAGCCGTACTCAGGCAGCTTTCCCTGTCCCGAGCCTGCGCGCTAATAAGTACTTCACTTCGGTGGGTCGTATTGATGGCGCTGGCGGTGACCGTAACTTCGTGTGCGAATGCCCCCCGATGGAGGCTTTCGACCTGGAAGCATAAGGAGCCTGTAACGCTCCTGGGTAGGCTGTAGCGGTCTACCTGCCTCACCCGTCCTCAGGTTCCTGGGGACGGGTGGGGACCGCCTCCGCAGCGTATCTCGTGTCTGTGGAGGTGAACTAAATCTACGACGATTGAACGATAACAGCACAAGGCTGTGCGTGAGGAGAATCTAATGTCCCCCAAGAAGACCTCTCTGTACTCTGTCCACGAGAAGCTTGGCGCTTCTTTCACCGACTTCGGCGGCTGGGATATGCCCCTGAAGTACGCTAATGATGTTGCTGAGCATGAGGCGGTCCGTACTCGTGCCGGTATTTTCGACCTGTCCCACATGGGTGAGTTCCGTGTGACCGGTCCGGATGCGGGCGCGTTCCTGGATTACGCTCTGGTGTCGAACATGTCCATCCTGAAGGTCGGTAAGGCAAAGTACTCGATCCTGGTCAACGACAAGGGCGGCGTGATTGACGACCTGATTACTTACCGTCTGGGCGATGAGGAGTTCATGGTCGTTCCGAACGCTTCGAACATTGACACTGACTTCGCTGCGATGAGCGAGCGCCTGGGCGATTTCAACGTTGAGTTCGTGAACGAGTCGGAGCAGACTTCCCTGGTGGCTGTTCAGGGTCCTCGTGCTGAGGAGATTCTGCTGGCTGCTGGTGTTTCTGATGAGGAGGCTGTCCGCGAGCTGAAGTACTACGCTTCGGTGCCGCTGACTGTTGCCGGTGTTGATGTTCTGCTGGCTCGTACCGGTTACACCGGTGAGGACGGCTTCGAGCTGTTCGTTCCGAATGAGAACGCTGTTGAGCTGTGGGATAAGCTGGCTGCTGCTGGTGAGCCTTTCGGTATGATTCCTGCCGGTCTGGCTTCTCGTGACTCCCTGCGTCTTGAGGCTGGTATGCCGCTGTACGGTCATGAGCTGGGTCTTGAGATTACTCCGTTTGAGTCCGGTCTGGGCCGTCTGGTTGAGATTGCTCTGGAGAAGAAGGCAGCTGACTTCGTTGGTCGTGAGGCTCTGACTGAGCTGGCTAAGAGCGAGTCGAAGCGCATCCTGGTTGGTTTGAAGGCTCAGGCGAAGCGTCCTGCTCGTGCCGGTTCTAAGCTGGTGGATGCTGAGGGCAATGAGATTGGTGAGGTTACCTCCGGTATTCCTTCCCCGACTCTGGGCTTCCCGATTGCTATGGCGCTGGTGAACCGTGAATTCTCTGAGGTTGGTTCTACTGTGGATGTTGATATCCGCGGTAAGCGTGCTCCGTTTGATGTTGTGGCTCTGCCGTTCTACAAGCGTGAGAAGTAAGAGTTTCTGCAGGTAATCTGTAGGGTAGAGGCGTCGTGTCCTGTGTGGGCGCGGCGCCTTTTCTGCGCCGTGAGGTGGGCATTGAACGGTGGGGGAGAGCGCGAGGTGTTCTGCGCCTTAGTTTGTGCTGGTTCTGAAGTGCGTTAGGATTAGAGCGGCCAGTCAAGGGTGATTGTCCGCACTTATAGACCGCAGGTTGATGTGTGGTTCCTCCGTTGAGGGGCGCGTATCTTTTGGTGCGGTGCACAGACATTATTTATTTGAAGGACAGAACGTGGCTATTAACCAGAGCGCGCCCAGCAGCGCCCAGAAGAAGGCAGAGGCTCTGCCGTATGACATCAGTGTTTTTGAGATGTTCAGCGTTGGTGTGGGCCCTTCGAGTTCGCATACGGTGGGGCCGATGCGCGCTTCGAACCGTTTTGTGGCGGAGCTGATTGATGAGGGCCTGCTGGACCGTGTGACGGGTGTGCATGTTGACCTGTATGGTTCGTTGGCGGCTACGGGTGCTGGTCACGGTACGATGAGTGCTGCGTTGAAGGGCCTGTGTGGTTTTGTTCCGGAGACTATCAATATCGCTGATTCTGAGGCGATGATTGAGCGTAATAGCGTGGATGGTACTTTGCCGTTGGCTGGTTATCCGTCCTCTGCTTACGGTGTGACTGCGCCCGGTGGTGAGGAGCAGAAGGTGTACGGCCCGGTGGTGAATTACCGTGAGCTGGATATGACTCTGCGTCCGTTGACGGTTCTTCCGCGCCATACGAACGGTATGAAGATTGCGGCGTTTGCGGGTGAGCAGCTGCTGTTGGAGCGCACTTACTATTCGATTGGTGGCGGTTTCATTGTTGAGGGTGATGAGGAGGCGACCGGTTGTGCGTCGCTGATGAACCCTCCGTATCCGTTTGGTTCGGCTGCTGAGCTGCTGGAGATGGCGAATGAGTCTGGTCTGTCGATTGCGCAGTTGAAGATGGCGAATGAGTGCTCTCTGCGTTCGGAGCAGGAGGTCCGTGACGGCATCTTGCATATTTACCGTGTGATGAAGGAGTGCATCGGTTCTTCGTTGGCGCGTGTGGGTTATTTGCCGGGGCCTCTGAAGGTGCGTTGCCGTGCGGGTGCGTGGCATCGCGATTTGATGGTGGAGGATCCTTCGAAGTCTCCTGAGTTCGCTATTGACTGGGTGAACCTGATTGCTTTGGCGGTCAATGAGGAGAACGCTTTTGGTGGTCGTGTGGTGACTGCTCCGACGAATGGTGCTGCGGGTATTATTCCTGCGGTGCTGCATTACGCGATGAATTACACGCAGGGTATCCGCCATTGCGGTCAGGCTGCTCGTGATCAGGCGGTTGTTGATTTCTTCTTGGCGTCTGCTGCTGTGGGTGTGCTGTATAAGAAGCGCGCGTCGATTTCTGGTGCTGAGGTGGGTTGCCAGGGTGAGGTGGGCAGTGCCTCCTCGATGGCTGCTGCTGGTTTGGCGCAGGTGATGGGTGGTACTCCCGAGCAGGTTGAGAATGCGGCTGAGATTGCGATGGAACACAACCTGGGTCTGACGTGTGACCCGGTGGGTGGTTTGGTGCAGATTCCGTGTATTGAGCGTAATGCGATGGCTGCGTCGAATGCTGTGACGGCGGCTCGTATGGCGTTGCGTGGTGATGGTACGCACCGTGTGTCGTTGGATCAGGTGATTGAGACGATGCGTCAGACCGGTTTGGATATGTCTCACCGTTATAAGGAGACGTCCATGGGTGGTTTGGCTGTGAATGTGGTGGAATGCTAGGTGCACGCTGTGGCAGGTTTGCACTCCTGATGAGGGTGTGGTAGACAGAAGGGATTTCTTCCTGTATCGTTAGTATTTACGCTTTCCCTAACCTTTGTGCCTTCATATAGCGGTGGGCACGGGCTGAAGGTGACGTTTCCGTCCGACTCTATAGCTTCGAGCACCGTTCTATTCGGGGGCTGAGGTTGTCGTGTCGCCGGTAATGTCGCCGGGAGGCTGATTGCTAACAGACATGTCTGTGGAAGGATCCCCATTTTGGTCGCTTCGAGCACCTCTAACCATGACGCCGCTAACGGCGCAGAGAACGTCTCGCGCCGAATTTCATTCGCGAAGATTAACGAACCGCTGAAGGTTCCCAACCTGCTTGCTATCCAGACCGATAGCTTCGACCGCCTCGTTGGTAACGAGCGCTGGGCGGAGCGTCTGGAAAAGGCGCAGGCTGCTGGTGACACTTCTGTCCCCGCTCAGTCCGGTCTGGCTGAGATTTTTGAAGAAATCTCCCCGATTCGTGACTTCCAGGAGACTATGCAGCTCTCCTTCTCTGAGCCTGAGTTTGCTGACCCCAAGTACTCTGTTGAGGAGTGCAAGGACCGCGACGCAACCTACTCGGCTCCGCTGTACATTAAGGCTGAATTCATGAACCTCGCTACCGGCGAGGTCAAGCAGCAGACCCTGTTCATGGGTGACTTCCCCCTGATGACCGAGGCCGGTACCTTCGTTATTAACGGTACTGAGCGTGTGGTCGTTTCTCAGCTGGTGCGTTCCCCCCGGTGCTTACTTCGAGAAGGCTCCGGACCGTACCTCCGATAAGGACATTTACTCTGCCCGCGTGATTCCTTCCCGCGGTGCATGGTTCGAGCTTGAGATTGATAAGCGCGACCAGGTTGGCGTGCGTCTGGACCGTAAGCGTAAGCAGTCCGTGACTGTTCTGCTGAAGGCTCTGGGCTGGACCGAGTCCAAGATCCTGGCTGAGTTCGGTCAGTACGACTCCATCCGCGCAACCCTGGAGAAGGACTCCGTCAAGGACCGCGACGAGGCTCTGCTGGACATCTACCGCAAGCTGCGTCCGGGCGAACCCCCGACGGTTGAAGCTGCCCAGGCTCTGCTGGACAACATGTACTTCACCCCGCGCCGCTACGACCTGGCGAAGGTTGGCCGTTACAAGCTGAACCGTAAGCTCGGCGTGGACGTTCCCATGGATTCCCCCGAGGCTTCCGTTCTGAGCCAGGACGACATCGCTCAGATGATTCGTTACCTCTGCGCTCTGCACGCAGGCGAGACCAGCATCCCCGGTGTCCGCGACGGCGAGGAAATCTCCCTCAAGATCGATATCGACGACATTGACCACTTCGGTAACCGTCGTATCCGTACCGTGGGTGAGCTGATTGAGAACCAGATCCGTACCGGTCTGTCCCGTATGGAGCGCGTGGTTCGCGAGCGCATGACCACCCAGGACGTGGACGCTATCACCCCGCAGTCCCTGGTGAACATCCGCCCCGTCGTGGCAGCTATCAAGGAGTTCTTCGGTACTTCTCAGCTGTCGCAGTTCATGGACCAGAACAACCCGCTGGCAGGTCTGACCCACAAGCGTCGTCTGTCCGCACTGGGCCCGGGCGGTCTGTCCCGTGACCGTGCAGGCATGGAAGTTCGAGACGTCCACCCCTCGCACTACGGTCGTATGTGCCCCATTGAAACCCCTGAAGGCCCGAACATTGGTCTGATTGGTTCGCTGGCAACCTACGGTCGCATCAACTCCTTCGGTTTCATTGAGACCCCCTACCGCGTGGTGACTGACGGCCGCGTGACCGATGAGGTCCGCTACCTGACCGCTGACGATGAGAAGGGTGTCGTCATTGCGCAGGCAAACGCACCGCTGAACCCTGACCGCACTTTCGCTGAGAACGAGGTTCTCTGCCGTGCGGGTGACGGTTCTGGTGAAGCTGTTATGGTTGCTCCCGGCGCCGTACAGTACATGGACGTTTCCCCGCGCCAGATGGTGTCTGTGGCTACCGCCCTGATTCCTTACCTGGAGCACGACGACGCTAACCGAGCACTGATGGGTGCTAACATGCAGCGTCAGGCTGTGCCCCTGCTGGAGTCTGAGGCTCCCGTGGTTGGTACCGGTATGGAGAAGTACGCAGCACTGGATTCCGGTGACTCCGTGCTCGCGAAGAAGCCCGGTGTGGTTTCCTCCGTTGACGCTAAGACCGTTATCGTCCGTAACGACGACGGCTCTGTCTCCACCTACCCGATCATGAAGTTCTCCCGCTCGAACCCGGGTAACTGCTACAACCAGCGTGTTGTGGTGAAGGAAGGCCAGCGCGTCGAATACCGCGACGTTATTGCTGACGGTCCCTCCACTGACGGCGGCGAGCTGGCACTGGGTAAGAACCTGCTCGTGGCATACATGCCGTGGGAAGGCCTGAACTACGAGGATGCGATCATCCTCTCCCAGCGCATGGTTTCTGAGGACGTGCTGACCTCGATTCACATTGAGGAGCACGAAATTGACGCCCGTGACACCAAGCTGGGCCCCGAGGAGATTACCCGCGATATCCCGAACGTGTCCGAGGATGTTCTCTCGGCTCTGGACGAGCGCGGCATCATCCACATCGGTGCTGAGGTTGAGGCTGGCGACATCCTGGTTGGTAAGGTCACCCCCAAGGGTGAGACCGAGCTGACCCCCGAGGAGCGCCTGCTGCGCGCAATCTTCGGTGAGAAGTCTCGCGAGGTTCGCGACACCTCCCTGAAGGTTCCTCACGGCGAGTCCGGTACCGTTATCGGTATCCGCATCTTCGACCGCGAGAACAACGATGAGGACGATCTGCCCCCGGGCGTGAACCAGCTGGTCCGCGTGTACGTGGCTCAGAAGCGTAAGATTACCGACGGCGACAAGCTTGCAGGCCGCCACGGTAACAAGGGTGTTATTTCCAAGATCCTGCCGATCGAGGATATGCCCTTCCTGGAAGACGGTACCCCCGTGGACGTTATCCTGAACCCGCTGGGTGTGCCCGGTCGTATGAACATTGGTCAGGTTCTGGAAGTCCACACCGGTTGGCTGGCTAAGCAGGGTTGGAAGATTGAGGGCGAGCCCGAGTGGCTCAAGCGCATGCCGAACTTCCCGAAGGAATCCGGCCCGACCCGCCTGGCAACTCCGGTGTTCGACGGTGCCCACGAGGATGAACTGTTCGACCTCCTGGATCACTCGAATCCGAACCGCGATGGTGACCGTCTGATCAACCGTTCCGGTAAGGCACGTCTGATTGACGGCCGTTCCGGTGAGCCGTTCCCGGACCCGATTTCGGTTGGTTACCAGTACATCCTGAAGCTGCACCACCTGGTGGATGACAAGATTCACGCTCGTTCCACCGGTCCGTACTCGATGATTACCCAGCAGCCCCTGGGTGGTAAGGCTCAGTTCGGTGGTCAGCGCTTCGGTGAGATGGAAGTGTGGGCGCTGGAAGCATACGGCGCCGCTTATACCCTGCAGGAAATCCTGACCGTCAAGTCTGATGACGTGGCGGGCCGTGTGAAGGTTTACGAGGCTATCGTGAAGGGCGAGAACATCCCTGAGCCGGGTATCCCCGAATCCTTCAAGGTTCTTATCAAGGAAATGCAGTCTCTGTGCCTGAACGTCGAGGTGCTCTCTACCGACGGCAAGATTATTGAGATGAGCGACTCGGAGGAAGAAGGCTTCCGGGCAGCAGAAGATATGGGCGTGAGCCTGACCCACGACGAGCCTAGCTCCGTCGACGAGGCATAAGCACCGCCTCCTTCTAGGGTGGGGAACCCCGCATGCGCTCGCGTGCGTTGTGGGGTTCCCGCCCGCTAACCCAAGTCTTCAGAAACTTACAGAAAGAGATTAGGACCGATATGTCCAACGAATCTTCGCTTGGTTTGATGCGAATTGGCCTCGCCACCGCCGACGACATCCGTCGTTGGTCTTTTGGTGAGGTTAAGAAGCCCGAGACCATCAACTACCGTACCCTGAAGCCCGAGAAGGACGGTCTCTTCGACGAGCGTATCTTCGGCCCCACCAAGGACTGGGAGTGCTACTGCGGTAAGTACAAGCGCGTGCGCTTCAAGGGCATTGTGTGTGAGCGCTGTGGTGTTGAGGTGACTCGCTCTAAGGTACGTCGTGAGCGTATGGGCCACATTGAGCTGGCTGCTCCTGTTACCCACATTTGGTACTTCAAGGGTGTTCCTTCCCGCCTGGGTTACCTGCTGGATCTGGCTCCGAAGGACCTGGAGAAGGTCATTTACTTCGCTGCGTACATGATCACTAAGGTTGACGAGGAGGCTCGTCACGAGGATCTGCCGATGCTGCAGGCTGCTCACGATCGTGAGAAGCAGGAGCTTGAGGCTGCTCTGAACGCTGATGTGAACGCTATCAGCCGTGAGGTTGAGGCGGAGCTGGCTCGTATTGAGGCTGAGGGCGGCAAGGCTGCTGAGAAGCGTAAGCTGCGCGATAACGCTGAGCGTCAGCTCGCGTCGGTGCGTAAGCGCTACGAGCGTGAGGCTGAGCACCTGGATCGTGTGTGGGATCGCTTTAAGAACCTGAAGGTCGCTGACCTTGAGGGTGATGAGGCTCTGTACCGTTCCATGATTGATAAGTACGGCCTGTACTTTGAGGGTGCGATGGGCGCAGAGGCTATTAAGAAGCGTCTGGAGTCCTTCGACCTGGAGGCTGAGGCTGAGGCTCTCAAGGAGATTATTCAGACCGGTAAGGGGCAGAAGAAGACCCGCGCTCTGAAGCGTCTGAAGGTTGTTAACGCCTTCCTGACCACTAACAACTCTCCGCTGGGTATGGTCCTGGATGTTGTTCCGGTTATTCCGCCGGAACTGCGCCCGATGGTTCAGCTGGATGGTGGCCGTTTTGCGACCTCCGACCTGAACGACCTGTACCGTCGTGTGATTAACCGTAACAACCGTTTGAAGCGTCTGCTGGAGCTGGGTGCTCCGGAGATTATCGTGAACAACGAGAAGCGTATGCTGCAGGAAGCTGTGGACTCGCTGTTCGATAACGGTCGTCGCGGTCGCCCGGTGACCGGCCCCGGTAACCGCCCCCTGAAGTCTCTGTCTGACATGCTGAAGGGTAAGCAGGGTCGTTTCCGTCAGAATCTGCTCGGTAAGCGTGTTGACTACTCGGGTCGTTCCGTGATTGTGGTTGGTCCTCAGCTGCAGATGCACCAGTGTGGTCTGCCCAAGCAGATGGCTCTGGAGCTGTTCAAGCCCTTCGTTATGAAGCGTCTGGTGGAGCTGAGCCACGCTCAGAACATTAAGAGCGCTAAGCGTATGGTTGAGCGTTTCCGCCCGCAGGTTTGGGACGTTCTGGAAGAGGTTATTGCTGAGCACCCGGTTTTGCTGAACCGTGCACCTACTCTGCACCGCCTCGGTATTCAGGCGTTTGAGCCGAAGCTGGTTGAGGGTAAGGCTATTCAGCTGCACCCGCTGGTTTGCTCCGCGTTCAACGCTGACTTCGATGGTGACCAGATGGCAGTTCACCTGCCGCTGTCTCCCGAGGCTCAGGCTGAGGCTCGTATCCTCATGCTGTCCTCGAACAACATCCTGAAGCCGTCGGATGGCCGCCCTGTGGCTGTTCCTTCGCAGGATATGATCATTGGTCTGTACCACCTGACTACTCCTCGCGATGGTCAGAAGAACGAGGGTCACGCATTCTCCTCGGTGTCTGAGGCTCTGATGGCGATGGATCGTCACGAGATTGAGCTGTACACCAAGGTGAAGATTCGCCTTGATGGTGACCAGTTTGTTGCTCCTGAGGGCTGGGAAGCTCCCGAGGGTTACAAGCCTGGCGACCCTGTCCTGCTGGACTGCACCGTTGGTCAGGTTCTGTTCAACCAGGCTCTGCCGAAGGATTACCCCTGGTTCTCCGGCGTGGCAGATAAGAAGGGCCTGGGTAGCCTGATTAACGATCTGGCTGAGCGTTACCCGATGGATGTTGTGGCTCGTGCTCTGGATAACCTGAAGAACTCCGGTTTCTACTGGGCTTCTCGTTCGGGCGTGACCGTGGCTGTTTCCGATATTGCTACTCCCGCTGAGAAGCCGGCAATTATGGAGCGCTACGAGAAGCAGGCTGCTGCAATTCAGGACGACTTCGAGATCGGTACCATCGATGACGAAGAGCGTCGTCAGGAGCTGATTAAGGTTTGGACTGAGGCTACCGACGTGGTTGCTGAGGCTATGCGTGAGAACCTGAGCTCTCACGGTGGTCTGAACACCATTTACCGTATGGTGACCTCCGGTGCACGTGGTAACTGGATGCAGGTCCGTCAGATTGCGGGTATCCGCGGTCTGGTGTCGAACCCGAAGGGTGAGATTATGCCTCGCCCGATTAAGTCCTCGTACCGTGAGGGCCTGTCGGTTCTGGAGTACTTCATCGCGACCCACGGTGCACGTAAGGGTCTGGCGGATACCGCACTGCGTACCGCTAACTCGGGTTACCTGACTCGTCGTCTGGTGGACGTTTCGCAGGACGTTATCGTTCGCGAGCACGACTGTGGCACTCGCCGCGGTCTGGTTCTGCCTCTGATTGATGAGGATGGCGGTCTGCACCAGGATGTCGAGACTTCGATTCACGGTCGTACCCTTGCGGTTGACGTGAAGGACGAGGCTGGCAACGTTCTGGCTGCTGCTGGTTCCGATGTCTCTGATGAGCTCATTGAGAAGCTCTTCAAGGCAGGCGTGAAGGATGTTCGCGTCCGTTCGGTTCTGACCTGTGAGTCCGCTATTGGTGTGTGTGCACTGTGCTACGGCCGTTCGATGGCTTCGAATGTGCTGGTGGACATTGGTGAGGCTGTTGGTATTATTGCGGCTCAGTCGATTGGTGAGCCCGGTACCCAGCTGACCATGCGTACCTTCCACACCGGTGGTGTGGCTTCGGCTGACGATATTACTCAGGGTCTGCCCCGTATTCAGGAGCTGTTCGAGGCTCGTACCCCCAAGGGTGTTGCCCCGATTTCTGAGGTGTCCGGTCGCGTGACCATTGAGGATACCGAGAAGTCCTACAAGATTGTGGTGACCCCGGACGATGGTTCCGAGCCCCAGTCCTACACTGTTCTGCGTCGTGCAGCTTCTAAGCTGCAGAACGGCGATCACGTTCAGGTTGGCGATCAGCTGGCTACCGGTTCTGTTGATCCGAAGGAGGTTCTGCGTATTCGTGGTCCTCGTGAGGCTCAGAAGCACCTGGTGAGCGAGGTTCAGGGCGTGTACAAGTCGCAGGGTGTGGAAATCCACGACAAGCATGTTGAGGTTATTGTTCGCCAGATGCTGCGTCGCGTGACCGTGATTGAGTCCGGTGATACCGATCTGCTGCCCGGTGAGCTGGTTGATAACATTGCTTTCCAGACTGCTAACCGCAAGGCACTGGCTGAGGGTAAGAAGCCCGCAGCTGGCCGTCCGGAAATGATGGGTATTACCAAGGCTTCGCTGGCTACCGAGTCCTGGCTGTCGGCAGCCTCCTTCCAGGAGACCACCCGCGTCCTGACTCAGGCAGCTATGGAGGCGAAGACTGACCCGCTGCTCGGCCTGAAGGAGAACGTGATCATCGGTAAGCTGGTTCCCGCCGGTACCGGTCTGGCACGTTACAACGATATTGAGGTTGAGCCCAGCGCCCAGGCTACTGCTGAGCGTATGCAGGCTCTGGACACTTTTGGTGGTTACCCGAGCGCATTCCAGATGGATAACGAGGTGTACACTTACGGCAACGGCGGCTTTATGGCTGTTTCGCTGGATGAGTACGGTCGTGGTCTGGACTAAGGCTTCTGCCGTGAGGGTTGGGTTGGGGGTTTAGAACTCCGACCCGGTCCTTGATAAAGAACGCGGATACTCGAGTTGTTTCGGGTATCCGCGTTCTTTGTTTATCGAATAGGTGGGGGAGGGGAGAATCTTTCTTTTAGGCAGTGCTTTAGTATTCTTTATCCTTCAGGTGAAGGTTGTATATTTTTTGCCTAGTGGATGAATTTATTTATAAAAAAATCATTGGAGTGCATTATTTTTCAAATTGGGAAAATTTCTTGACTGGGCAAGAAATTAGGTGGTGATCAAATTTTGTGGAACTCCCTGCAATTCGCCCCAATACTGCTATAAATAGAATATTTGCTCGTTTTTCTTTGAGGTATAAAAAGAATAAATATTCTTCATTTGAACAGTGCTAATTCGACTGGAAAGCCTTTTGACTAGGTTCTATTCTTGAAGGCATGCATATCACTCCATTCTCTTCCGGACGGGTGACTACTGGCGGCACCCGACTGTCTTCCGGAACGTCACAGCTTCACGAATCTGAACAGAATTCCTCCTTGTCTGCAGGGGAGCAAAAGCGCTCTTCTGTTTTTTCACGTTTTAAGGCACCTGCGCATTCTCTTGCTCGTATTGGCGCGGCCTGCCTTATTGCTGCTTCTGCAATTCTTCCCGCAGGTCAGGTTGCAACTGCGGCCCCTGTTTCTCAGAGTGCTAGCGCTACCCCCTACCTGGTTGGTGCGGGTGCAGCGGATATTACCGGTGAGCCTGGTGAAGTCGGCTTCATGGGCTATGGCGACTCTTCCCAGAAGGGCAGCGGCGTACATACTCGTCAGTACGCACGTGCTTTCATTGCTGTGGATCGCGCTTCGGGTAAGCGCAATCTCATTGTTGTGCTCGATACGCTGACTAGCTGGCAGTCGCTGCGTGATGAACTGGTTAAGCGTATTCGTGCTGAGTTTGGCTCCGTATACGATGAGTCGAACATTATGATTACTGCGACCCACACCCATGCAACTCCGGGTGGTATTACGCATCAGAGCCTGTACAACATTACGACTCTGGGTTTCCATCAGGACACCTTCAACGCCCAGGTGGATGGTTCGCTGAAGGCAATCCGCCAGGCGACCAAGGATCTAGCTCCGGGTAACCTGACGATTTCTTCTTCGAAGCTGACTGGCGTGGGTGTTAATCGCTCCCGTGAGGCATTCAATCTGGACTCTCCTGAGCTTCGTTCCAAAATGCCCGGTGGTACCGATCCGACCAATATGACTCTGCGCCTGGAGCGTAACGGTAAGACTCGTGCGGTTCTGAATTGGTTCGCGATTCACCCGACGTCTTTGACCTCGAAGAATACTCTGATTTCGAGCGATAACAAGGGTTATGCGGAGTATCTGCTGGAGACTCAGGATCACGGCGTTGACCGCAATGTTCCCGGCAGTGGTGATGGTTTCGTTGCGGCGTTTGCAAATGCTAATGCTGGCGATGTTTCCCCGAATACTTGGCTGAAGCCTGGTCAGGGCCCGACTAATGATCAGTTCAAGAATGTGAAGATTCAGGGTGAGAAGCAGGCTAACGCTGTGCGTTCTCAGCTTAAGAGCGCGGGTACTCCGGTGGGTAAGGGTCTGGATTCGCGTATTTCGTACTTCAATTTCTCGGGTATGAACGTGGATGCTAAGTACACCGGTAGTGGCCATAATGAGCGCACCTGTCAGGGTTTCTTGGGTACTTCGTTTGGTGCTGGTTCCACTGAGGATGGCGGCGGTGGCTGGGATGCCTATAAGGAAGGCTCTGGTCGCCCCTCTATTTTGGGCACTTTGGTGTTCACTCCGAGTGTGGCGCAGACGCGTTGTCAGCAGCCGAAGGGCATTCTCTTCTCTGCAAAAAATGGAACGATCATTCAGGAAAAGTATCCGGTGCAGATTATGCGCTTCGGCGACTACTACCTGCTGGGTATGCCCGGTGAGTTCACCGGCGCGGTGGGTGTGCAGTACCGCCAGGATGCTGCCAAGCTCTTCGGTGTTCCCGAATCGCACATTATTCTGCAGGGCTACACCAACGCCTACGACCACTACGTGACGACCCCTGAAGAGTACGACTCTCAGCAGTATGAGGGTGGTGCGACCCTCTTCGGTCGTTACACCTCCAGCGCGTTCCGCCAGACCATTAACATTGTCGGAACTTCGCTGAAGAACGGCACTCCGTTGGGTATTGGCGACCGCCCGAATGATCGCCGCCCGGTTGCCAGCCTGCAGGGTAAGGTCGTCTACGATACCCCCATGTTTGGTATGCGTTACGGCCAGGTCACTCAGCAGCCCCAGGATGCTATTGCCGGCCGCGAAGAGGTGACGGCTCGTTTTGCTGGTGCTCACCCGAATAACAACATGCATCACGATGGTAGCTACTTCGTGATTGAGCGTCGTGTGGGTAATGCCTGGAAGTACTACACCGCCGATAACAACCCGGATACCTTCTTTGAGTGGAAGCGCATTGGCGTTTCGGCTTCTCAGGTGACGGTTCGCTGGAAGGTGCCGGCTAATACTCCTAAGGGGCAGTACCGCATCCGCTACTACGGCAATGCCAAGAAGAACTCGAAGACTATTACCCCGTTTGAGGGTCAGACTCGAGTCTTCCAGGTGGTGTAGCCCAGTAGCCGCTGTGGTGGACCTATAACTGAATACTCTCTTGCGGGAGGCGGGTGCAGCTATGCGTTCGCCTCCCGTATTTGTTGATGCCGCCAAGAATCGTCGAGAGGGTTCTTGGCGGTTTTCTGCTTTAGATGCGTCAAGGAGGCAAAGAAGCAGAGGGGCAGTGGGGAACAGTAGGGGAGCGGTAAATCCCAAAGATGTAATTTAAGTGAGGTAAATCATTAGCTTTTACCCTTAGATGGGGGCTTAAAAGCAAAGAATCCCAGCTCTGGCGCTAGATTAAGCGGGATTTAACCTGTATAGTCTTATCCGAAGTACTTGAGCTCGGTGCACAAGGATCCACCCCCGGTGGGTTTACGCGGGATATTTCCCGAGGGCACGGGCATGATGAATCAATGGCAGTATGGATACCGTCCTTTGGCGTTGCTTTTTGCTGACGCCTAAATGCCATTTTTAAGCGTGCCCAAAAACTTTTTCACCTCTGAGGGTGGGGATTTTTAGCCCTGAGAACTCGCCGAGATGTCGAGGAACCTATAGAAACCAACCGGATATGCATCCGAGCGTTTCTGATAACCGAGAGCACCCATCCAACGTGATGGGGGCCAGTAAGTTTACACGGGATTTTCTAACGAAGAACCCGATCAAGCAACGGAGAAAACGTGCCTACTATTCAGCAGCTGGTCCGTAAGGGCCGGACTCCCAAGGTCGTTAAGACCAAGGCGCCCGCACTGAAGGGCAACCCCATGAAGCGTGGCGTGTGCACCCGTGTGTACACCACCACCCCGAAGAAGCCGAACTCGGCACTGCGTAAGGTCGCTCGTGTCAAGCTCAACGGCGGCGTCGAGGTTACCGCATACATTCCCGGTGAGGGTCACAACCTGCAGGAGCACTCGATCGTGCTCGTTCGCGGTGGTCGTGTGAAGGACCTCCCCGGTGTTCGCTACAAGATCGTTCGTGGCGCTCTGGATACCCAGGGTGTTAAGGGTCGCGGCCAGGCTCGCTCCCGCTACGGCGCTAAGAAGGAGAAGAAGTAATGCCTCGTAAGGGTCCCGCTCCCAAGCGTCCCCTCGTAAACGATCCTGTTTACGGTTCTGCACTGGTCACCCAGCTGATCAACAAGGTTCTGCTGGACGGCAAGAAGTCCGTCGCAGAGCGCATCGTCTACGGTGCCCTCGAGGGCGTCGAGAAGAAGACCGGTTCTGACCCGGTCGCAACCCTGAAGAAGGCAATGGACAACATCAAGCCTTCTCTCGAGGTTCGCTCCCGCCGCGTTGGCGGTGCAACCTACCAGGTTCCGGTTGAGGTTCGCCCCGGCCGTTCCACCGCTCTGGCTCTTCGCTGGCTCGTTGGCTTCTCGAAGCAGCGCCGCGAGAAGACCATGACTGAGCGTCTGATGAACGAGATCCTGGATGCGTCCAACGGTCTCGGTGCCGCTGTGAAGCGTCGCGAGGACACTCACAAGATGGCCGAGTCCAACAAGGCCTTCGCACACTACCGCTGGTAATTCTCCGTTTAGAGCCTGCCGAGTCGATTCGAGTCGGCAGGCTTTCGGAGTATCTCATTTAGGGAGAATAACGTGGCACTTGACGTGTTCACCGACCTTAACAAGGTCCGCAACATCGGTATTATGGCGCACATCGACGCCGGTAAGACCACCACCACTGAGCGCATTCTGTTCTACACCGGTATTAACCACAAGATCGGTGAGACCCACGATGGCGCTTCCACTATGGACTGGATGGCTCAGGAGCAGGAGCGAGGTATTACCATTACCTCCGCAGCAACCACCTGCTTCTGGAAGGACAACCAGATCAACATTATCGACACCCCCGGTCACGTCGACTTCACCGTTGAGGTTGAGCGCTCCCTGCGCGTCCTCGACGGCGCAGTTGCTGTGTTCGACGGCAAGGAAGGTGTTGAGCCCCAGTCTGAGACCGTTTGGCGCCAGGCTGACAAGTACGATGTCCCCCGTATCTGCTTCGTCAACAAGATGGACAAGATGGGTGCTGACTTCTACTTCACCGTTCAGACCATCATCGACCGTCTGGGTGCACGCCCGCTGGTTGTTCAGCTCCCCATCGGCGCTGAGAGCGACTTCCTCGGTGTTGTTGACCTGCTCGAAATGAAGGCATACGTCTGGCCTGGCGACGCCAAGGGTGACGTGACCATGGGTGCCTCCTACGAGGTTCAGGACATCCCCGCTGACCTGGTTGAGAAGGCTGAGCAGTACCGCGCTGAGCTGGTTGAGGCTGTTGCTGAGGCTAGCGAAGAGCTTATGGAGAAGTACCTCGAAGAGGGCGAGCTGTCCATCCCCGAGATCAAGGCTGGTATCCGTCAGCTCGTGATCGCAGGCGAGGCATTCCCCGTTCTCTGTGGTTCTGCATTCAAGAACCGTGGTGTTCAGCCCATGCTGGACGCTGTGATTGAGTACCTGCCCTCCCCGCTGGACGTTCCGGACGTTGTCGGCTCCAACCCCTCCAACGAGGAAGAGAAGCTGACCCGTAAGGCATCCGCTGACGAGCCCTTCGCAGCACTGGCATTCAAGGTTGCAGCTCACCCGTTCTACGGTCAGCTGACCTACACCCGCGTGTACTCCGGTGTTGCAGCTCAGGGCCAGCAGGTTCTGAACTCCACCAAGGGTAAGAAGGAGCGCATCGGTAAGCTCTTCCAGATGCACTCCAACAAGGAGAACCCTGTTGAGGAGATTACCGCAGGTCACATTTACGCTGCGATTGGTCTGAAGGACACCACCACTGGTGACACCCTGTGCGACCCCGCACACCCGATCGTTCTCGAGTCGATGACCTTCCCCGACCCCGTGATTTTCGTGGCTATCGAGCCCAAGACCAAGGGTGACCAGGAGAAGATGTCCACCGCTATCCAGAAGCTTTCCGCTGAGGACCCCACCTTCACCGTTTCGCTGAACGAAGAAACCGGTCAGACCGAAATTGGTGGTATGGGTGAGCTGCACCTGGACATCATCGTTGACCGTATGAAGCGTGAGTTCAAGGTTGAGGCTAACGTTGGTAAGCCTCAGGTTGCTTACCGCGAGACCATCAAGAAGGCAGTCGAGAAGGTCGACTACACCCACAAGAAGCAGACCGGTGGTTCCGGTCAGTTCGCAAAGGTGCAGGTCTCCTTCGAGCCCCTGCCCCTGGATGGCGAAGAGCTGTACCTGTTCGAGGACAAGGTCACCGGTGGCCGCGTTCCTCGCGAGTACATCCCCTCGGTCGACGCTGGTATCCAGGACGCTATGAAGTTCGGTGTCCTCGCTGGCTACCCGATGGTGGGCGTGAAGGCAACCCTGATCGACGGTGCTTACCACGACGTCGACTCCTCCGAAATGGCGTTCAAGATCGCTGGTTCGATGGTCTTCAAGGAAGGCGCTAAGCGCGCTAACCCGGTCCTGCTCGAGCCGCTGATGGACGTTGAGGTTCGTACCCCCGAGGAGTACATGGGCGACGTTATCGGCGACCTGAACTCCCGCCGTGGCCAGGTTCGTTCCATGGAGGACGCATCCGGCGTTAAGATCATCAAGGCTATTGTGCCCCTGACCGAAATGTTCGGTTACATTGGCGACCTGCGTGGCAAGACCCAGGGTCGTGCAGTGTTCTCGATGGCATTCGATAGCTACGGCGAGGTTCCCAAGAACGTCGCTGACGAGATCATTCAGAAGAGCCGCGGCGAGTAATTTCCGCGTCTTGTCCGTGGGCCACGGGCCAAACCTGTGGCCCACGCCAAAATTTTCAATTAAATCCATTATTGAGAGCATGAACAGTTTCATCTCTGCGGCGTAATCCGCTATTGTAGACGCTAGACCGTTTTATAACGGGATGCGCCGGAGCGAAGATCCGCGTGCATGTTTTCAATCGTTCTAGGAGGAACACTCTTGGCTAAGGCTAAGTTCGAGCGCTCCAAGCCTCACGTTAACGTCGGTACCATTGGTCACGTTGACCACGGTAAGACCACCCTGACCGCAGCAATCTCCAAGGTTCTGGCTGACAAGTACCCGGACCTGAACGAGAAGCGCGACTTCGGTATGATCGACTCCGCTCCCGAGGAGCGCCAGCGCGGTATTACCATTAACATTGCTCACATCGAGTACCAGACCGAGAAGCGCCACTACGCACACGTTGACGCTCCCGGCCACGCTGACTACGTCAAGAACATGATTACCGGTGCGGCTCAGATGGACGGCGCAATCCTCGTGGTTGCAGCTACCGACGGCCCCATGGCACAGACCCGCGAGCACGTTCTGCTCGCTCGCCAGGTTGGCGTCCCCACCCTGCTGGTTGCACTGAACAAGGCAGACATGGTTGACGACGAAGAGCTCCTCGACCTCGTCGAGATGGAGGTCCGTGACCTCCTCTCCTCGCAGGAGTTCGACGGCGACAACGCTCCCGTTGTTCGCGTTTCCGCACTGAAGGCTCTCGAAGGCGACCCCGAGTGGGTTGCTAAGGTCGAGGAGCTCATGGACGCAGTCGACACCTACATTCCGGACCCCGTGCGTGAGAAGGACAAGCCCTTCCTCATGCCCATCGAGGACGTCTTCACCATCACCGGTCGTGGCACCGTTGTTACCGGTCGTGCAGAGCGCGGTACCCTGAAGATCAACTCCGAGGTCGAGATCGTCGGTATCCGCCCGATCCAGAAGACCACCGTTACCGGTATCGAGATGTTCCACAAGCAGCTCGACGAAGCATGGGCAGGCGAGAACTGTGGTCTGCTGCTCCGTGGTCTGAAGCGTGACGATGTCGAGCGTGGTCAGGTTGTCGTGGAGCCGGGCTCCATCACCCCCCACACCGAGTTCGAGGCAAACGTCTACATCCTCTCCAAGGATGAGGGTGGCCGTCACAACCCCTTCTACTCCAACTACCGTCCTCAGTTCTACTTCCGTACCACTGACGTGACCGGCGTTATCACCCTCCCCGAGGGCACCGAGATGGTTATGCCCGGTGACAACACCGAGATGACCGTTACCCTGATCCAGGAAATCGCAATGGAAGAGGGCCTCGGCTTCGCTATCCGTGAGGGTGGCCGCACCGTTGGTTCGGGTCGCGTTACCAAGATCATCAAGTAATTGCCGTAAATTTACGACAATTCGCTAAAAATCTGCCGGAGGGGAGACTCTCCATCAGGTAGCGATACTCAAGGACCCCCGCATCTGCGGGGGTCCTTTTGTTATGCCCTTTTGCGGGTTGCTGAAGGCTCTGGCAAAGGAGAGAACGGCATTATCTGCTGGACTGTACGAAACCGCTCTGAGCGTTATCAGTTCGTCCTAGTAGCCGCTCAAGGCTTCTGAGGGGGTATGCGTGGCTGATAGTGGAGTTTACGGTGAATCTGTAACGGCAGGGAACACCCTCCCCGGCGGCGGTATGACATATCCGTACCCTCTAGCCGTAGATTCTGAACTCCTGGATATGGAAAGAAGCTGGATGTGGAAAGCCCTGGGGCAGGGGAGCAGAGGAACGACTGCCTACTCCGTTCAGAGATCTGCTGGCTCGGAGACAGAAGCTGGGTCATGCGGACCGGCTTACGGCGGGGGAGCGTCTAAAGACCCTGCAGATAGGAATATAAAATCTTCGGACAAAGAAAAACGGTTCCCAGCCCGAAGGCTGGGAACCGCAATTCGAATGACTGCCCCTCGGAAGGGACATAGGTAATCCTACTACAGAATGCCGTAGGAATAGAACCTATACGTGCTGATAGCTAGATGTTTTCCTCATGACGAGGCTCGTAGCCTTGCTGAGGAGCCGGGGGCTGCTGCATCTGGACATTGCTCTGAGGGTACATACCCGGCTGATTCTGAGACGGCGGGAAGTCCTCGAGCTGCTCAGAACCCTGGTGCGGAGCTACCACATCCTGCTTATTCTGTCGCGCCAGCAGACGCCAGATAACGCCGGCAATAAGCAAAATCGAGATGATTAGCAGGGTCAGCGGGTTCAGACCGTTGAGCAAAATTGCCAGGTCGAGGGTGACCAGAGCAGTTGCGATATAGGTCCAGACTCGGTCGAGCAGCAGAGCGCTCAGGAGAGTCAGGGCAATACCGAGTACCAACACCACGATATCCGGACCATCAGCGGGAACTGCCCACGTTACCAGGGTGAGGAACACCTGCAGACCCAAAGCCCAGTACAGAGGAGAATCCGATACCTGCGTATCTACAGGCCTCTTTGCGATGAAGTTCTTGAGAACCTTGGCTGCCACAACAGCCAGCAGAATCAGGAGAGCAACCTCAAGAATGACGCTCAGGGGGTTGGACTTCGAGTAATCAATGACCAGACGGGCGATGAAGAGGCTGAACGCCGTGGTGCAGACAATCGGCAGGTTCTTCGCCTTGGTGACAGATACGAAGGACAGAGCACCCAGACCCCAGAGAAGTGCGTTGAGCTCCACCTGCCTGGGCTCAAAAACCAACCCAACGAAGGTGTAGAATCCCAGCACCGCCAGAGCGGGAATCATCAGCAGCGTATTGACCGGTGCATAGATACCCTGGCTCAGGGGACGGCGAGACATGAAACGCGCGTAGGGGGCACCCAGCGGGCCGTGCATCGGCAAATCAACCATCGTATTACCGACCGGGACAGCGATACGAGGACGAACGTTTGCGTTCACACCGAAGACCTCAACCGGGAGCGTGACCTTCAGCGCGAACAGGACGATGACGGCGAATAGAGCGTAGTAGCCCAGAAGAGTCATCACCATTGTGCTTTCCCTCGTGTTGAAGAGATTCCATAGAGAACCAATGCAGAAAGTCGTGATACTGATGGAGGCACCAATCTGCATGCGGGGGATCCTGAAGATGAGTGCAAGTACCCATACGGCGATGAAGATCATCGGGGTTGCTACTGCGAACAGCAGATTATCAAAATCACCAATGAAACGGCCTGCGCTCAGGATAGAACCAAGAGTGAAGAAAATTGCTGCCGCGTATGCTTCGTAGCTTCGCTTGGAGTACGCGTAGAGTAGCACGCTACACAGTGCCTGAACCGCCAACAGTGCAAGTACGAGGAAGTCTACGAGCGATTCCTTCATATTGCCGCTGATAGCGAGCAGAATGACCGACCAGCAGATGGGGAATCGTGCAACGGTGAGTAGCTCCGAACGAATCGAAGAGCCAGCCGGCATAAAGAAACCAAGCGCACCATAAACAACGGTCAGGAGTGCCGGTAGCGCTACAGCGATGTACTCCTTCTGCAAGTCGTACAGCAGGTAGTGTCGTGAGCCGATCGTCGCGATAAGCAGAGTCGTGTAGAACGCGATACGGACAAACATGACAAGCGTTGAGCGGAAGGACCCAACGTCCGAAAGTCGCAACGCGCGAGCCAGAATAAGAGCGCCCAGCACGCTCAAGAAGAGGACGGCACCCGAGAAGAGAGAGGGAAACCAATCCAGAATCGGCCATGCGCTCCGCCATCAGCATGGTTAGCTACGTACCCGACGAAGAGAGCAAAAACGCCCAAGAAGAGGTAGACCGACATCTCTACAAGACGGTAGCTTGCGTTCTGCGCTGCAACGCCCTGAGAGAGGACAAAAGTCAGTAGCGCAATAACGGCGCAGACCAACGCAAACATCAAAAGCGACTCAGAAGTCTGCATCTCAGGAATGAGAGCGAGGAAGAGTTGAATCATACCAATGGCATAACCGATGTTGCTCAGTACCGCTCCAGCGGTACGTGCCTCAGGGGCCTTAGCACTGACCAGATAGATGACTACTGCCGCGGTAAAGAAGAGGTAGAAAGTACCCTGATTGCCGGGGGACGCGTACATGCCAACAACTGGAATGAGCGCTACAAAACTCATGAGTAGCAGAGGCTGGATTGCCTTGCGGTACAGCAAGAAACTCACAATGCAGAGGACACCAATAACCCAGGGGGCAGGGAAGAGCCCCTGCCGGCCTTCTGCATAGGGGAGGAAAGTGCTCCAGCGCGTTACATGTGCCGAGCTGTGAGTCGCATAGGCTGCGTAGAACGCATCCAGGACCGCCAAGAAGGAGAAGAAAACACCAACGCACGCGTCAACGGCAGGCAGCCATGCTTTCTTGTCGGCGCGAGGCTGAAGAGCATCCTGAGCCCAGGGAATAAGGGGCATCTGCTGATTCGGCGCTGCATGATCCTCGTGAGAGTCAACGCCCTCACCAAGGTTCTGCTGCAAACGCGGAACAAAAGCGTATACGGAAATCACGTTCACAAGCAGAACTGAAACGAAGAAAATGCTGGGGAACCACGGGCCGTGATTCGAATCCAGAACGAAGCACAGGACTGAAGCAATGGGGTAGACACGTGCCTGAGCGTAGTAATCCGCCGTGCCGTTCAGCCAGGTGAAAAGAATGGCGTGCACAGACATAACTGCGAAAGCAATACCCGTGTCTGCATAGCTCAAATCGCTGGTGAAAAAGAAAATAGCGATGGCGGTGGCAGGAACAAAAATGCGGGAAGAATCAACAAGACCTTCGCGGATACCCTTCGGGGCAGCGTTCGGGGCAAAGTGCAGAATCAGTCCCAGTACGGTGGCAACAACGGTCAACGAGACGAAATACCAAACGAACGGTAGAGCTGCCACCTTCGTAGCTGCCAACGAGTCCGAAACGATAAACGAAATCAGCAGGTACGCCATCACGCGGTTACGCATGAGAGTGCAGGCTCCCACAATGGCGGCTGTGCCAACCAGGGAGGTGAGAAGCCAGATGTAACGTCCCTCTGTCCAAATCTCAAGGACATAGACGGCGATACCGGTCAGAGGAATAAACGCCAGACCGGTTGCTGCAAAAGAGTAGGAAGCGATACGCAGACGCTCAACGAAACGGTAGGTGAGCAGACCAGCTCCGTAGAAGATAACTGCTCCAAGCGCCATTGCGAGGACACGGAAGATTGCCGTTTCATCCTGAGAAGAAGTCACTGAGGTGACAAAAAGACCCGCGGCGCCGATGAGCAGGAGCGAACCAATGTACAGAACAATATTGAGGAAGATATCCTCATTGACTCGGCGTCGCTGCGTAGGAGCCTGAGTATACGCACCCGATAGGGATGGGGGAGCATACAACCCGAGACCTTGCTGCTGAGCATACTGAGGGCTCTGAGACGAAGAATGAGAGCTAGAGGATGCCTGATGAGGTTGTGTCGGCTGAGACATGGTTTCTCCTTAGGCTGTAGTGATACTTCTACAATACGAGAGTCTTTAGGTCTAAAAGCTTTATTAAGAGCAATAAAGCGCATGGAACTTACTGAAAGTAGATTGAAAGCTCCCTGAGAGTTACATCGCGGGAGTACCCCCGGGTTGACAGAGATAGTTAAGTGTTCTTAAGCACTTAACTTGTGTTCGTATTGCATAAGGGCTCTATCTCTGAGAGAATTGACGACGTTGTCAAAGCGTCTACCTGCACTAAAGGTAGGCCCACGTATGACCCGGTCCGAAGGATGACGGGACGAGTTTGTCTAGAGCATAGGCGACACGCCCGAGTTCGGGGGTCGGTACTCAGACGGGGTGAGGAACCCGGCAAAGCCGGATTCAGTCCGTTCTGAGTGGCGCACGTGATGAATATATCGCGTTCCTTAAGCGCTATAACAAAGGGGCAAAAGCTCCGATACAGGGAATACATCAAGAAAGAGAGTCCGACAGATGGCGGGACAGAAAATCCGCATCCGTCTGAAGTCCTATGACCACGAGGTCATCGATTCTTCGGCACGGAAAATCGTCGAAACGGTAAAGGGCGCAGGCGCAACTGTAGTTGGCCCCGTGCCGCTGCCGACCGAGAAGAACGTTTACTGTGTTATCCGTTCTCCCCACAAGTACAAGGACAGCCGCGAGCACTTCGAGATGCGTACGCACAAGCGTCTGATCGACGTTGTTGATCCGACCCCCAAGGCTGTTGATGCCCTCATGCGTCTTGACCTGCCGGCAGACGTAAACATCGAGATCAAGCTGTAGAGGATCGCATCTAATGACTAACAAATTCGAGCGCCAGGTGAAGGGCCTGCTGGGCACCAAGCTCGGCATGACCCAGGTCTGGGACGAGGACGGCAAGTTTGTGCCCGTCACCGTCGTCAAGGCTGATTCTAACGTTGTTACCCAGATCCGTAACCAGGAAACTGACGGCTACGAAGCTGTTCAGATCGGTTTCGGTGCAATCGACTCTCGCAAGGTTACCAAGCCCCTGGCTGGTCACTTCGAGAAGGCCGGTGTTACCCCCCGTCGCCACCTCGTCGAGCTGCGTACCGCAGATGCTTCTGAGTATTCCCTCGGTCAGGAACTGACCGTTGAGCTCTTCGAAGCAGGCCAGAAGGTCGACGTCGTTGGTAAGACCAAGGGTAAGGGCTTCGCAGGTGTTATGAAGCGTCACGGCTTCAAGGGTGTTGGCGCGTCTCACGGTCAGCACAAGAACCACCGTAAGCCCGGTTCCATCGGTGGCGCATCCTACCCCGCACGCGTGTTCAAGGGTATGCGCATGGCTGGCCGTATGGGCGCAGCACGTCACACTACCTTGAACCTGACTATCCAGGGTGTGGACGCAGAGAACAATGTCCTGCTGATCAAGGGCGCAATCCCCGGTCCCAAGGGCGGCGTTGTTCTGGTTCGTACCGCTGTGAAGGGAGCCTAATACATCATGGCTGTTAAGACCCTTAAGGTAGACCTGCCCGCAGAGATTTTCGACGCGCAGGCATCCGTGCCCCTGCTGCACCAGGTTGTTGTTGCACAGCTCGCTGCTGCACGCCAGGGCACCCACAAGACCAAGAACCGCGGCGAGGTTTCCGGTGCAGGCCGTAAGCCCTTCAAGCAGAAGGGTACCGGTAACGCACGTCAGGGCTCCATCCGTGCACCGCACATGACCGGCGGTGGCGTTGTTCACGGTCCGACCCCGCGTAACTACGCACAGCGCACCCCCAAGAAGATGATCGCCGCTGCACTGCGCGGTGCTCTCTCCGATCGCGCTCGTCACGACCGCGTCCACGTTGTCGAGAACTTCATCTCCGGTGAAACCCCCTCGACCAAGGCTGCAAAGGCTGCATTCGCAGCTATCACCGAGCGCAAGAACATCCTTCTTGTGATTGCTCGTGCAGAGGACGTTGTGGCTCTGTCCGCACGTAACCTGGAGAACGTCCACGTTCTGTACGCAGATCAGCTCAACACCTACGATGTGCTGGTTTCTGACGACGTGGTCTTCACCAAGGCAGCATTCGACGCATTCGTTGCTGCAGCTCAGAAGAAGGAGGGCGCTAAGTAATGAGCGTTTCCACCAAGTCTGTATACGACGTGATTATTGCTCCCGTCGTTTCCGAGAAGAGCTACGGTCAGCTCGACGAAGGTAAGTACACCTTCGAGGTCGCAACCGATTCCAACAAGCTGGAAATCAAGCAGGCCATCGAGAAGATCTTTGACGTCAAGGTTGCTTCCGTCAACACCATCAACCGTCAGGGCAAGCGCAAGCGCACCCGTTTCGGTTGGGGCGCTCGCAAGAACACCAAGCGTGCGATTGTGACCCTCAAGGAAGGCACCATCGACATCTTCGGCGGTCCGCAGGCATAAGCCCCGCGGAGACCACTTTAACGAAGGAAGAAATATCTAAATGGGTATTCGTAAGTACAAGCCGACGACCCCGGGTCGCCGCGGTTCGAGCGTTGCTGATTTCTCCGAGATCACCCGCTCCACCCCGGAAAAGTCCCTGCTTCGTCCGCTTCACAAGACCGGCGGCCGTAACAACACCGGCCGCATCACCACCCGTCACAAGGGTGGCGGCCACAAGCGCCAGTACCGTCTGATCGACTTCCGTCGTCACGACAAGGACGGCGTTAACGCACGCGTTGCACACATCGAGTACGATCCCAACCGTACCGCTCGCATCGCGCTGCTGCACTACTTCGATGGTTCCAAGCGCTACATCATCGCTCCGAACAAGCTCGCTCAGGGCGACATCGTCGAGTCCGGCCCCGCAGCTGACATCAAGCCCGGTAACAACCTGCCCCTGCGCAACATCCCCGTTGGTACCGTGATTCACTGTGTCGAGCTCCGCCCCGGTGGCGGTGCAAAGCTGGCTCGTTCCGCAGGTGCTTCTGTACAGCTGGTTGCTAAGGAAGGCAAGTACGGTCAGCTCCGTCTGCCCTCCGGCGAAATCCGCAACGTGGATGTTCGCTGCCGCGCAACCGTTGGTGAAGTTGGCAACGCTGAGCAGTCCAACATCAACTGGGGTAAGGCAGGCCGTAACCGCTGGAAGGGCATCCGCCCGACCGTCCGTGGTGTGGTCATGAACCCGGTTGACCACCCGCACGGTGGTGGTGAAGGTAAGACCTCCGGTGGTCGTCACCCGGTTAACCCCAACGGTAAGCCCGAGGGTCGTACCCGCCGTCCCAACAAGGAAAGCGACAAGCTCATCGTTCGTCGCCGTCGTACTGGCAAGAAGCGCTAAGGAGCCTGAAACATGCCTCGTAGTTTGAAGAAGGGCCCTTTCGTTGATCAGCACCTCTACCTGAAGGTTGCAGCTCAGAACGAGAAGGGCACCAAGAACGTAATCAAGACTTGGTCGCGTCGCTCGATGATTATCCCCGACATGCTCGGTCACACCATCGCAGTGTACGACGGTCGCAAGCACGTGCCGGTGTTCATCACCGAGTCGATGGTTGGTCACAAGCTCGGTGAGTTTGCTCCGACCCGCACTTTCCGCAGCCACGTGAAGGACGACCGTAAGGGCAAGCGTCGCTAATCGGTTCACACCGATAAGCTAACGTTTCCCTTTCGGCAATAGACGAAAGAGAGATAGGCAATGGAAGCCAAGGCATCAGCGCGTTTCGTTCGCGTTACGCCTATGAAGGCCCGCCGTGTCGTCAACCTGATCCGTGGTAAGCAGGCGGAAGAGGCTCTGGCGATTCTGAAGTTCGCCCCCCAGGCAGCTTCGGAACCGGTATACAAGATCGTTGCTTCGGCAGTAGCTAACGCTCGTCAGAAGGCAACCCAGCAGGGTCTGCCCTTCCGCGAGGAAGAGCTGTTCATTAGCGAAGCATTCGTGAACGAGGGCCCGACCATGAAGCGCATTCAGCCCCGCGCTCAGGGTCGCGCATACCGAATCAACAAGCGCACCAGCCACATCACCGTGGTAGTTGCTACCCCGGAGAAGGAGGAGGACCGCTAAATGGGTCAGAAAATTCACCCGAACGGTTTCCGACTGGGCATCACCACTGACCACGTCTCCAAGTGGTTCGCTGATTCCAACAAGCCCGGCGAGCGTTACGCTGACTTCGTCCGCGAGGACGTAAAGATCCGCGAGCTGCTGGCAAAGAACCTGGATCGCGCAGGCGTTGCAAAGGTCGAGATCGAGCGTACCCGTGACCGCGTGCGTGTGGACATCCACACCGCTCGTCCCGGTATCGTGATTGGCCGCCGTGGCGCAGAAGCAGACCGCATCCGCGGCGAGCTCGAGAAGCTCACCAACAAGCAGATTCAGCTGAACATCCTCGAGGTTGCTAACCCCGACCTCTCCGCTCAGCTGGTTGCACAGAGCATCGCAGAGCAGCTCGCATCGCGTGTTGCATTCCGCCGTGCAATGAAGAAGGCAATCCAGTCCGCACAGCGTGCAGGCGCAAAGGGTATCCGTATCCAGTGCTCCGGCCGTCTGGGTGGCGCTGAAATGTCCCGTTCCGAGTTCTACCGCGAAGGTCGTGTGCCCCTGCACACCTGGGTGCGCGGAACATCGACTACGGCTTCTTCGAGTTAAGACCACCGGTCGCATCGGCGGAAGGTCGGATCTACAAGGGCGACTCCACCACAAGGAGCTGGCAGCTCAGCAGGCAGCAAACAACCGCCGTGGCAACCGCCGCGATGGTGACCGCCGCCGCCAGGACAACCGTGGTCCTCGTCGCGAGCGCCGCAACGAGAACGCTTCGGCAAAGGTCGAGGCCAAGACTGCTGAGAACGGTGAGGCATAAATGCTTATTCCCCGTCGAGTAAAGTACCGCAAGCAGCACCACCCCAAGCGTAGTGGTCTCGCAAGCGGCGGCACTGCGTTAGCTTCAAGAGCGGGGGATTCAGGCCCTGTCGCCCGCATACGACCAACCGCCAGACTGAGGCTGCATCATCGCACGACCCGTCACATCAAGCGTGGCGGTAAGGCCGCATCAACATTTATCCTGACCGTCCGCCGACCAAGAAGTTCGCTGAAACCCGTATGGGTTCCGGTAAGGGTTCGCCCGAGTGGTGGGTCGCAAATGTCAAGCCGGGTCGAGTCATGTTTGAACTCTCCGGTGTGTCCGAAGAAGTGGCTCGCGAGGCAATGCGCCTGGCAATCCACAAGCTCCCGATGAAGGCACGTGTTGTGCGTCGCCGCGAAGGTGGTGAATAAGCGAGATGGCAGTATGAATTCATGACCTGAGCATCGATAAGCTCGCAGAGCTCTCCAACGAAGAGCTAATAAAAGCTGAGCGAAGCGGGAAGGAATCCTTCAACATCCGCTTCAGGAAGTCACCGCCGGGCGCAATCGCAGGTCGTCGCCGCACTATCAAGCGCGACATCGCACGTATCTACACCGTGCTGCGTGAGCGCGAGCTCGGTATTCGTCCCGCAACTGAAGGTGAGTCCAAGTGAGTGAAGTAAAGAACGAAGAGCGCGGCTACCGCAAGACCCGCCGCGGCTACGTTGTCTCCGACAAGATGGACAAGACCGTTGTCGTCGAGGTCGAGGACCACGTTAAGCACGCACTGTACGGCAAGGTCGTTCGCCGTAGCTCCAAGATCAAGGCACACGACGAGCAGAACACTGCTGGTATTGGTGACCTCGTTCTGATTGCAGAGACCCGTCCGCTGTCCGCTTCCAAGCGTTGGCGTATCGTGGAGATCCTCGAGAAGGCTAAGTAAGCCCTCTAAGGACTCTCTGCTAGAGCAGTAAAAGAACCCCTCTCCTACTTCGGTAGGAGAGGGGTTCTTTGCGTTTAACCTTCGTCAGAACCCGGGCGGGTGCCCTAGGATATGGGGTCATAACAGGCGCTATGGCAACATCTGTCATAAATGTCTTGATATGTCATACGAGAAAGTAATATTTTTTCTCTCGATTCGCTGGCATAGCCCATGAGCAGATACTGCTAGGGAAGAAAGCGCATGTGGAGACGGAATTCTAGCGAAAAAATGAAAAATAATGCGGGAGCCAGGTGGCTAGGAACTATGACATCTAATGAACCGCACTTGAAAACAACCTGATAAGGCACTTATTATCAACTTTATAGTTGCTTAGCGTATCCTTGCCTAATAATCAGCGAGGCGGCTTTGCATCTTCCGGAGGTTGCACGACCTTTGGAGAAGTACCACTACACATCATCGAGGATCAGCATGACTTCTTCGCCCAAGCCCTCACGTAAGTTGCTCGCCATTGCTGGCGCACTTTCCGTTATTGCAGGCTCTTTTGCTACCGTTCCCGCTACCTTTGCGGCAAACGTCTCCGCATCCGTTCCCGGTGGGAACTCCCAGAACTCCACTGAGGAATGCCGCCACATCGCAGTAAGCGCTACCCAGTACCAGGGTCTGCCCGGCCAGTACCAGCTGGCATACTCGGCAGCAACTTCCTCCCTCTACACTTCCTTCTCCTCCGGACGCCCGCCGATTCTGACCGGTGGCGTTGGCGCCTGGAACGTTGCATCCACCCCGAGCCTTGCCACTGTCTACCAGTTCCCGACCACGGACTTTATTGGACGTGGTGCTACCGCACCGAGCGGTAAGCAGATCGAATCTCCCTACGGTATTGCCTACGACGAAGCAACCGGATACGTATGGGTGACCCAGACCCGCGTCAACAAGGTATCCGTCATCGATCCCGCGACCAACAAGATTGTTTGGAGCAGCGCAGAAGGCGACGTCAACCACCCGCGTGAGGTACGCATCGACCCCTCTAGCGGTAAGGTCTTTGTCTCTGGCTCCGGTGGCATTAGCGTCTTCGACACTACCCTGCGCGCACTGGTCAAGAAGATTGAATTCACCGACGCCAAGGGCGAATCTGACATCGCAATGAACATGCACGTAGACTCCGCTGATGGCAAGCTCTACGTGCCCTCCCTGAGCGCCGGCACCCTGAAGGTGATCAACACCAAGAGCTACGAGGTCGAGAAGACCATTCAGCTGCACAAGGAAAACGCTGAAGCTGCTCTGAACCCCTCAGACGTCACTATTGACAAGTCCCTGAAGGAAATCTACGTCAGCTCCCAGGGTGACCGTAAGGGCGCTAACTCCGGTATCACCGTCTACGACCTGGAAACCGGCGCCTACAAGAAGACCATTCCTTTCGGTGCCCAGGCCCTCGCCCTCGCCTCCGACGAATCCCGTGACCTGCTGTACGTGACCGATTACGGCACCGGCAACGTCGGTGTTGTTGATGCACGAACCGGCACCGTTGTTTCTCAGGTGTCTACCGGCGCAACCAGCGGCGCAAATGATGTTCTGGTCACTGCAGACGGTAGCGCATACGCTGTAGCACGCAGCATCGAAGGCGCTTCCGCTATCGAAACCGACTACACCATCGATAAGACCACCGGCGAATACCGTACCTCTAGCACCGAGCCCAAGGGCAAGGACAACGCAGATTCCCCGATTGTTCCCGGCGTCATGGTGAAGATCAACACCACCGTTGAAACCACCGCAAAGCCTGCTGCACAGACTTCTTCTGAAGAGTTGGTGAAGACCTACGCCGACGGCGCTAAGCTCTACGCTGTGAAGGACTGGACCACCGGTGAAACCCTGAAGCTGCGTGGCGAAGGTTTCAAGACTCAGGACGGTTCAAAGGGCTCCGTACTCGCAGTCAAGCTGAACAAGGGCCGCATCTCCGCGAAGGAAGAGCCGAAGTTCAACGGCACTGATGGTAACAGCGCAGGCGTCTGGGCGTACATTCAGGCAGATGAGAATGGTAACTTCACCGCTGAGCTGCCGTACCCGACCACTGAGAACTCCAACCTGACGGAAAACCTGAAGAGCGGCGATAAGGTATCGGTCTTCCTGCTCTCCGGCTCCATGGTTGAAGGTGATACCGCACGTGGCGGTGAAGCGCTCTCCGCAACTGTTGCAGAGAAGAAGGCAAACACTGCTGAGACCTGCGCACCGGCAGAAACCACCCAGGTCGCTGCTGCTCCTTCTGGTGTGACTACCACTTACCCCGCCGGTACTAAGCTGAGCCTGCCTGATAGCAACGAGCCCACCCCGGCTCCGAGTGAGTCTGCTAAGCCTGAGCCGACTACTCCAGCTCCGAGTGAGTCTGCTAAGCCTGAGCCGAGCACTCCGGCTCCGAGCGAGTCTGCTAAGCCCGAGCCGAGCACTCCGGCTCCGAGCGAGTCCGCTAAGCCCGAACCCAGCACCCCTGCACCCTCCGAAAGTGCAGAGTCCAATGAAGTTGTACACGAGTACAAGGACGGCGCTAAGGTTTACTTCCCCAAGACCTGGGACGGCCAGAAGCTGACCTTCCGTGGTGAAGGCTTCAAGACTCGGGATGGCAAGGGCTCCATTATCGCCGTCAAGCTGAACAAGGGCGCTATTTCTGCGAAGGAAGAGCCTAAGCTCGAAGGCGTTGAAGGCAATAGTGCAGGCGTCTGGGCTTACATCAAGGCGGACGAAAACGGTAACTTCACCGCAACTATCGACCGCCCCACCGTGGCAAACTCTAACCTGACTGAAGAACTGAAGACCGGCGATAGCATTGCTATCTACCTGCTCTCCGGCTCTCTGGCAGAGAACGATAATGCACGTGGTGGCGTGGCTGCAGAGTACACCTTCAGTATCGAGAACCAGGCACCTGCGCCGAAGGCCTCTGAACCGAAGGCATCCGAGTCGGCTAACGCACCTGTAGCTAACCCCTCTACTGCTCCGTCTGCACCTGCAGATGCCAAGGAACAGGCAAAGGATCAGCTTGCTAAGGATCAGTCCAAGGCTCCCGCTGATTCTCTGAACTCCGAGACCCAGAAGAAGGACAGCACCGCCCCGAAGACCTCCGGCTCTTCGTCGCAGAATGTCACCTCTTCCAGCAACGGCTCCACCTCTTCGAACTCCTCGAAGTCTTCGCTGGCTAACACCGGTGCTTCGGGCGTCGTCGTTGCAGCCGGAATTGGTGTTCTTGCCCTGGTCGTTGGCGCAACTGTGCTGGTAGCACGTCGCCGCAAGGCATAGTCCGTACCCCACGGCAGCCTACATTACTACTGCTCGGTAGTAGCGAAAGAGGTTGAGCGGGATCTGCTAGATAATCAAGAACCCGATTGACTCTCTGAAACTGCCGATACACGCTGAAAGGGGCGGTACTCATCAAAGCGATGGGTGCCGCCCCTTTCAGTTTGTCCATACGCCTGTTATTTAGGCGGAACTAGACTAGGGTCAGAGGTAGTAGGGGGGGAAGGGAGAAAAGGAGAGAGACGCTCCCTCTGTACTCGCCCGCCCATATTTGACGAGTTAACAGCTCCCAAAGAATGAAATGTAGGGTTCTAGAGCCTCAGATACAAAGAAAACCCGCACCGAAGTGCGGGTTTAGCGGTCAAAGCGAGGTTCGGTCCCTAGACAAACGGATTAGCGAGGAAAAAGGGACCCAAGAAATCTGTCCGATAGGGACCGAACCTCTTATTTGACGCATGCGTCTCTTCTATTATGGTACATCTCGCTGATTTTCGCACCTTGAAGCGCGTTTTTTACTAAAAAACTTGATTTTTGAAAAAGCGACCCTTAGTTTCTAAATTTTTAAGCAGATTTTTTCAGAATACTGCTTTGATAGGGGGTCAGAGGTGACGAAATATTACGGAATTCATGGCTCTAGACACCTCAGGGTAAGCTTATAAATTCTCTAAGCTGTCAACATCTCTAGTTTGATGTCTATTGTGGTTATTATATGTAGAATGCAAAGCCTTCCTTGAGTAAATCCACCCTGCTCAGAGCCTGGGGGGAGAGCAATATGTACTGCTGATAGAGGGTGTCTTAATCATGAGCCATGTAGTGCGTGGCCTGCGCTAGAAAAGCCTCAAAATGGAGGGTAAAGCGTAAAATATACAGCAGAAAGCTCCGGAGGCTAAGCTCGCAAAATATGAGACGAGCTAGCCTCCAAACTACATAACTCTGGAGATACCTATGCTTCCCTCGGCTGCTGGAGAAGAACAGAAGAATACGCTGGATACCAAGCGTTTTTCCGTAGATCGTTCTGCGGGACTCGCCGGTCAATATCAGGTGGCATACAACCCTGAAGAGAACGTTCTTTTTGTGAGCGGAAGCTTCAACCATACAAAGACCCACGGCACTCTCTGCGCCACAATTGCTCGTATCAACGCAGATACCCTGCAAATTGAGAAGACGGCTGTTCTGCCTGCTATCCCGGAAAATAAACCCGAGCTAGAAAACCTCTTCCAGGTTCAAGCTGCCTATGGGCTAGCTGTGGACAACAAGCGAGGGCTTATTTGGGCCGGAGGAACCCGTACAAACTCGGTAACTGCATACTCCCAAAAAGACCTATCGCTCGTATGGGATTCTCTCACTCTGGGGGTGGAGATGCTGACGCCGCGCGAGCTATACGTTGCACCCAGCGGCGCCGTACTCGTTACCGGAATGGGTGGTTACCAGGTCATCTCTGCGTCCACCGCGGAGGGGGGAACGCACGGTTAGTCCCCTTCAAGGGGAAGGCCCCTCCATGCTGCTAGGACCCATAGCGGATGAAGCTCGTAGCCGTCTGTACTTCCCGAATATTTTGCGAGATGAAATCTGGGTTGTGGACATGAATACCTGGGGTCTCGTGCACAGACTGTCCGTAACTGGTGGGGAAGACGCCAATACTCCAGTTGGCGTTCACGGCGTAGAGATTGATCCAACCCGTGGTGAACTTTATGTCTCTGCACAAGGACGCGAGGGTAAAAATGGTGGTCTATACGTTCTGAGTATCGAGGGTGAGCACCTCGCTTATCTTCCCTTCGGCGAAATGCCCACCGATATCTTGCTCGATGCAGAACGTCATCTGCTCTATGTTGCTGATTTTGGGGGTAAGGGAGAGCCCGCATGCGCCGGCGGCGGAACCATCACCATCATTGACACACTCAATCGAACCATCATCGAGACCTTGCAGGTAGCCCCTACCCGTATTAATCACCAGGTCCTGCTGAAGGATGGGAGCATCATTGCTATCGACAAAGCAGGGGACTACCCCGCAGTTGAGGTTCCCTACGTGCTGGATGCGCGCTCTGGCAAATACTACGAGGCTGCAGAAGAGAACCGGCCGGGAGAAGATTCTCGCCCTATCGTCCGTGACGGTATCGCGAAAGTATATGTGTCCTAGCTGTTGGACGAAGAGCGGCTGATATATCAACGTAGTGCGTGCCGTGCTCTAGCGTCGTGTACATGCTTGCGGGGTGGGGGAGCTGGGCCGTCGTGGTCTCTCACTAGCCCTGCGGCAAGTCTGTCGTGGAGGAACATTAAAGCGTAGTAAAATATAAATATCTACCATTCTTGTTTGACACATTGTTTGGTAGATTTCTCGAGGCCCCTTCAGTTTCTTATGCGTCAGGAACTACACGAAGGGGCCTCCTGCTTTAAGTGTCAAATAAGGGGCCTTCTCGATTGATACTGATGTGGGATATGGGGTTTTTGCTCCCTAAACCCGACTATCCCCAGAGATAGGGTGGGGGGAGACTGAAATCATAATCAGCAAACTCTTGCGCTACATGCCTGCTTCCTGTACAGTGTTAAGACTGTGTGGCTGTATCCAAATAGCCGCACAACCACGGGCTTCTCGTGCCAGTGCATAATGCCGCTACTTACGGGTGGGATACGCCCGCTTCACGCGGGTCCAAATGCTTCTGGCATGGGTTTGCCCCAGGCGTTTCCGCTAACCCCTTCCGCAGAGATGGGGCCCGGGGCGTCAACCAATCCCGTAAAAATGTTCCGCAAGGCTGGCTCGCGCCTAAAGCGAGTCGGAACCGGCGAGACGACAGGAGAAATATGATTCAGCAGGAGTCGCGACTGAAGGTCGCCGACAACACTGGTGCGAAGGAAATCCTGACCATCCGTGTTCTCGGTGGTTCCTCGCGTCGCTACGCAGGCATTGGCGACATCATTGTCGCAACCGTCAAGGATGCAATCCCCGGCGGTACCGTAAAGAAGGGTGACGTTGTCAAGGCAGTCGTCGTCCGCACCAAGAAGGAAACCCGTCGTCCCGACGGCTCCTACATCAAGTTCGACGAGAACTCCGCAGTGATCCTGAAGAACACTGATGGTGATCCCCGTGGTACCCGTATCTTCGGCCCCGTGGGTCGTGAACTTCGCGACAAGAAGTTCATGAAGATCGTTTCGCTGGCTCCGGAGGTGCTCTAATTCATGGCTAAGATCAAGTCCGGCGACCTGGTTCAGGTTATTTCCGGTGCAGATAAGGGCAAGCAGGGCAAGGTTCTGAAGGTTCTCCCCAAGGAAAACCGCGTGATTGTTGAGGGCGTTAAGGTCGTCACCAAGCACACCAAGGCTAACCCCCTGACCGGCGCAGCAGGCGGCATTCAGAAGGTTGAGGCACCGATCCACGTTTCTAACGTTGCGATTGTTGACCCCGAGACCAAGAAGCCGACCCGTGTTGGTTTCCGCCTCGAGACTGTAGAGCGTGATGGCAAGGAGCGCACCGTTCGCGTGCGCGTTGCTAAGCGTTCGGGTAAGGACATCTAATGACCGAAACCAAGATCACCCCCCGCTTCAAGACCAAGTACGCTGAGGTCGTCGTTCCCGCTCTGCAGGAAGAGTTCAAGTACGAGAACGTCATGCAGACCCCGAAGATCGTTAAGGTCGTCGTAAACATGGGTGTCGGCGAGGCAGCTCGCGACGCAAAGCTCATGGACGGCGCAATCCGCGATCTCACCGCAATCACCGGTCAGAAGCCGATTGTTACCCGCGCTAAGAAGTCCATCGCACAGTTCAAGCTGCGCGAAGGTATGCCCATTGGCGCACACGTCACCCTGCGTGGCGACCGCATGTGGGAATTCCTGGACCGCCTCGTCACCCTGGCACTGCCCCGAATCCGCGACTTCCGCGGCCTCTCGGACCGCCAGTTCGACGGTAATGGTAACTACACCTTCGGTCTGACCGAGCAGTCCATGTTCCACGAAATCGATCAGGACTCGATCGACCGCGTGCGTGGTATGGACATCACCGTGGTGACCTCCGCGAAGACCGACGAAGAAGGCCGTGCAATCCTGAAGGCACTGGGCTTCCCGTTCAAGACCAACTAACGACTACGTTGTAGGTCCAGACCCCGTTACCGCGGGGTAGGGAAACCACAACGAGGAAGGGCTAAAGCCCACAATGACTATGACTGATCCGGTCGCAGATATGCTGACCCGTTTGCGTAACGCAAACTCCGCATACCACGACACCGTATCCATGCCCTACTCCAAGCTGAAGGCTCGCATTGCAGAGATTCTGAAGGCTGAGGGCTACATCGCCGACGTGAAGGTTGAGGATGCAAAGGTCGGCAAGACCCTGACCCTCGTCCTCAAGTACGGTCCGTCCCGCGAGCGTTCCATCGCTGGCGTGCGTCGTATTTCCAAGCCGGGCCTGCGTACCTACGCAAAGTCCACCAACCTGCCCCAGGTTCTGGGTGGCCTCGGCATCGCAATCCTGTCCACCTCTTCGGGTCTGCTCACTGACAAGCAGGCAGCGAAGAAGGGCGTGGGCGGCGAAGTCATCGCTTACATCTGGTAGTCGGTTAGAAGAGAAAGGAAGAGAATAATGTCACGTATTGGACGTCTCCCCATCTCGGTTCCCGCCGGCGTTGAGGTTAAGGTCGATGGCAACCTGGTCACCGTTAAGGGCGCGAAGGGCGAGCTCTCCCACAAGGTAGCTTCCCCCATCACCGTGGCTCTGAACGAAAACGAGATCGTTGTATCTCGTCCGAACGACGAGCGCCTGTCTCGCTCGCTGCACGGTCTGACTCGTACCCTGATTCAGAACCTGATTATCGGCGTTACCTCCGGCTACGAGAAGAAGCTGGAAATCGTTGGTACCGGTTACCGTGTGACCCCGAAGGGTAACGACCTGGAGTTCGCTCTGGGCTACTCCCACCCGATCAACATCACCGCTCCCGAGGGTATTACCTTCGCAGTGGAGGGTGCTAACAAGCTGACCGTGTCGGGTATCGACAAGCAGCTCGTTGGTCAGGTTGCAGCAAACATTCGTGGTCTGCGTAAGCCCGATCCCTACAAGGGTAAGGGTGTTCGCTACGCAGGTGAGCACATCCGCCGCAAGGTCGGAAAGGCTGGTAAGTAAACATGGCTATCAAGTCGAAGGCAGCGCAGCGTGCACGTCGTCACGCTCGCATCCGCAAGTACGTTTCGGGTACCGCTGCGCGTCCGCGCCTGTGCGTCACCCGTTCGACCCGTCACATGTTCGTTCAGGTTATCGACGATGTCAAGGGCGTAACCCTGGCATCCGCTTCCACCATGGAAGCAGAGCTGCGTGCAGCTGACCTGGACAAGACCGCTAAGGCAAAGCGCGTTGGTGAGCTCGTTGCAGAGCGCGCCAAGGCAGCTGGTGTTGAGGCAGTCGTGTTCGACCGCGGTGGTAACAAGTACCACGGCCGTGTTGCAGCCGTTGCTGACGGTGCACGCGAGGGAGGTCTTGCACTCTAATGAGCGAGCAGAACGTAAAGGAAACTCAGGTGAGCGAAGCAGTAGTAGCTGAAACCGCTGAGACCTCCAACCAGCGCGAGGAGCGCCGCAACAACCGCGGCGAGCGTCGTGGCCGTGGTGAGCGCCGTAACAACCGCGCTCGCGAGGAGGAGAAGGACAAGTACATCGAGCGCGTTGTGACCATCAACCGCGTTTCCAAGGTCGTCAAGGGTGGTCGTCGCTTCAGCTTCACCGCACTGGTCGTCGTTGGTGACGGTAACGGCCTGGTTGGCGTTGGCTACGGTAAGGCTAAGGAAGTTCCCGCAGCAATCTCCAAGGGTGTCGAGGAAGCAAAGAAGAACTTCTTCCGCGTTCCCCGCATCGAAAGCCGCACCATCCCGCACCGCGTGCAGGGTGAAGCAGCTGCAGGCGTTGTGATGCTCCGTCCGGCAACCGCTGGTACCGGTGTTATCGCAGGTGGCCCCGTGCGTGCAGTACTCGAGTGCGCAGGCATTCACGATGTGCTGTCCAAGTCGCTCGGTTCCTCGAACCAGATCAACATCGTTCACGCAACTGTTGCAGCACTCAAGGAGCTTGAGGAGCCCCTGGCAGTGGCAGCCCGCCGCGGCCTGCCCACCGATGAGGTTATCCCCAGCTACCTGCGCAACACCAAGTCTGAAAAGGCAGGTGCGTAGTAATGGCCAAGCGTATTCAGCCCAGCGACGCAAAGCTGGAAATCACCCAGGTCAAGTCCTATGTTGGTCAGAAGCAGAACATGCGAGACACCCTGCGTTCCCTGGGCCTCAAGCGCCCTGGCAACAAGGTAGTCCGCACTGCTGACCCCGTCACCGTTGGCATGGTTAACACCGTTGCTCACCTGGTGAAGGTTGAGGAGGTCAAGTAAAGATGGCAGAAGCTATCAAGATTCACGATCTGCGCCCGGCACCGGGTGCCCACAAGGCAAAGACCCGCGTTGGCCGCGGTGAAGGCTCCAAGGGTAAGACCGCAGGTCGCGGTACCAAGGGTACCAAGGCACGTTACCAGGTTCGTGCAGGCTTCGAAGGCGGCCAGCTGCCGCTGCACATGCGCCTGCCGAAGCTGCGCGGCTTCAAGAACCCCTTCCGCACCGAGTACCAGGTTGTTAACCTGGACCGCATCCAGGAACTGTTCCCCAACGGTGGCGACGTCACCGTCGAGGCACTGGTTGCTAAGGGTGCCGTTCGCAAGAACGAGCTCGTGAAGGTTCTGGGCAACGGCGAAATCTCCGTCAAGGTGAACGTTGTTGTCGACAAGGCATCGGCTTCCGCTATCGAGAAGATCGAGGCCGCTGGCGGTTCTGTAACCGTTAAGTAGTCTTCAAGACGAGAAAGCCCCCGTCCGTACGGTGTACGGCGGGGGCTTTTTGCTGCTCGAAAAGACTCACAACAGGGGTATATTCCTGTATTCGTATATTTGAACGCTTGGTGCACGCCACATTTAGTGTTCAAAAATCACGCTAAGAGAATATAAAAGCTACATAATCTGCTAGGGAGTTATCGTTACCCGCTCCAAACACGATAGACTGGAAGATGTGTTTACTGCGCCCTAAAACTCCTTGAGAGGGATGGGCGCCCCATAGACTTACAGGAGGACATGTGCTGAGCGCATTCGGGCGAGTCTTTAAGACCGCCGATTTGCGGCGTAAGCTGCTGTTTACCCTGGCAATGATTGTGCTGTACCGCGTGGGCACTTTCATCCCCGCGCCAGGCGTTTCCTACGGAAATGTACAGCAGTGTCTGAACGCCAATGTTACGAGCGGTGGCGTCTACGATATCGTCAACCTTTTCAGCGGTGGCGCACTGCTGCAGCTTTCGATCTTTGCCCTCGGCGTGATGCCGTACATTACCGCGTCCATTATCATCCAGCTGCTGCGCGTGGTCATCCCGCGATTCCAGGAGCTACACGATGAAGGCGCGCAGGGCCAGGCAAAGCTCACCCAGTACACCCGCTACCTAACCATCGCTCTTGCTCTGCTGAACGCAACCACCATCGTCTCGATGGCGCGCTCCGGCGTTCTGCTGGGTAACTGCCCCGGCATCATCCCCCAGGACGACGTACTGCACATCCTGCTGATCATCGTCACCCTGTGTGCAGGTACCACCGTCATCATGTGGATGGGTGAGCAGATTACCGAGCGTGGCGTCGGCAACGGCATGTCCTTGCTGATCTTCACCTCCATCGCTTCCTCTTTCCCGAGCGCTCTGGGCTCCATCCAGCGCACCCACGGTTGGGGTATCTTCGCAGCTGTCTGCGGCATCGGCCTGTTGGTCATGCTCGCTGTGGTCTACGTGGAGCAGTCCGTTCGCCGCATCCCCGTGCAGTACGCAAAGCGCATGATTGGTCGACGCACCATTGGCGGCACCAACACCTACATTCCGCTCAAGGTCAACATGGCCGGCGTGATCCCGCTGATCTTCGCCTCCTCCCTGCTGACCCTGCCCGGTCTGATTGCCCAGTTCAACACCCCCACCAACGGCTCCACCCCGCCGGACTGGGTTAACTGGATCAACGCATACCTGGTGCGCGGCGACCACCCGCTGTACATTGCTCTCTACTTCTTCATGATTATTGGCTTCGCGTACTTCTACGTGGCGGTCACCTTCGACCCGGTAGAAGTAGCGGACAATATGAAGAAGTACGGTGGCTTCATCCCCGGTATTCGTGCCGGTAAGCCCACCGAGCGTTACCTCAGCTACGTACTCAACCGAATTACGTTGCCTGGCGCACTTTACCTGGGTGTAATTTCCATGATTCCCCTGGTAGCGCTTATCCTATTCAACGCAAACCAGAATTTCCCGTTCGGCGGCGCCTCGCTGCTGATCGTGGTGGGTGTTGGTCTTGATACTCTCAAGCAGATCAACGCTCAGCTCCAACAACGAAACTACGAAGGACTGCTCCGATGAACCGTCTGCTCATCGTCGGCCCTCCCGGTGCCGGTAAGGGCACCCAGGCCGTCAAGATCGCTGAAGCGCTGAAGATCCCCGCGATTTCCACCGGTGATATCTTCCGCAAGAACATCAAGGAAGAGACCGAACTGGGCAAGGAAGCAAAGTCGTACATCGACTCCGGCAACCTGGTTCCCGACTCCGTCACCAACAACATGGTGCGCGCACGCCTGGAGGAAAGCGACGTCGTCAACGGCTTCCTGCTCGACGGCTACCCCCGCAACACCTCCCAGGTGCACGAGCTGGACTCCATCCTCGAAGCCAAGGGCGAGAAGATCGACCGCGTTCTCCTGCTGGTCGCAGACAACGACGAACTCGTCGAGCGTCTGCTCAACCGCGCAGCAGAGCAGGGTCGCACCGATGACAACGAAGAGGTCATCCGCCACCGCCTGAAGGTCTACGAAGAAGAGACCGCACCGCTGATCGCAATCTACCGCGAACGCGGCATCGTCAAGGAAGTTAACGGCCTCGGCGAGATTGCTGAAGTCACCGAGCGCATCCTCGACGCTCTGAAGTAATCTTCTGCTGTACCCCCGCAACTTGAGGTGCATGATGCATCACAAAGACTTGCGGGGGTACAGTGCTGTCTGTAGAGTTCTAAGCTTGGGCGTACCGCCCCACATACCTAAGGAGCCAGAATGGCACGAGTCGAAATTAAAACCAACGCACAGCTTCAGCAGATGGCTCGTGCAGGCGTCATTACCAGCCGTGCACTTGATGCGGCAGTGGCGGCCGCGCCCCGGTGTAACCACCGCAGAGGTGAACGCCGCCTTTGAACGCACCCTACTGGAACTGGGCGGCACCTCCAACTTCTACGGCTACTACGACTACCCGGCGACCGTATGCACCTCCGTCAACCACGAGGTTGTTCACGGTATCCCCGGCGACTACGTACTCAAGGATGGCGACATTCTCTCCATTGACGGTGGCGCATACGTTATTGACCCCGTTACCAACCGCCAGTGGCACGGCGATTCGGCGCGCACCGTACTGGTTGGCAACGTGAGCGAAGCACGCGCCGAGCTCTCCGCCGTCACCCGCGAGGCAATGTGGCACGGTATTGCAGCTCTCGCAACCGCAAAGAAGGTCGGCGAAATCGGCCTTGCCATCGAAGCGTACGTGACCGAAGAATACGGCGATAAGTACGGCATCATTGAAGACTACGTGGGTCACGGTATCGGTTCCCAGATGCACATGGCACCGGACGTACTGAACTATGCTGTGCGTGACATGGGTCCGAAAATTAAGCCCGGCATGGCTTTCGCTATCGAACCGATGCTCGTCACCGGTTCCATCGAGACCAAGGTTCTCTCCGATGACTGGACCGTTGTGACCGTTGACGGCTCCGACGCATGCCAGTGGGAGCACTCCGTTGCTGTGCACAGCGAAGGTATCTGGGTCCTGACCTCAGAAGACGGTGGCGCAAGCGAACTTGCTCGCTTCGGCGTAACCCCGGTTCCGATCCCCGCCTAAGTCCCACTACTACACCACTAGGGGAGGGGTCCACCTTTAGCTGCCCCACCTCCACCCGAAGAAACCGGCGAACCCGGTCCGGTGCGTGATAGCGCATCCGAAAGCATCCATATCACAAGGAAGAAGCTCCATGAGCGAAACTCTCAACAGCGGCGAGGCAACCGCACCCGCTGCGACCAAGGTGCCGGTTGAAATCTCGAATGTTCGCCCCGCACCCGGCCAGATTGCCCTGAAAGCACCGCGCCGTCCGAAGCCGCCCAAGCATATCGCTGACTTCGACATGGCTGGCCGCCGCGAATTTCTGAAGGAACTGGGCTACCAGTCGTTCCGTGCATCCCAGCTGTCCAAGCACTATTTTGAGCGTCTGGTCACTGACCCCGCTGAGATGACTGACCTGCCGGCTATGGACCGCGAGCAGATGGTTGCTCAGGCGATGCCCCAGCTGCTGACCCCGGTCCGTACCCTCGAAGCTGACGGTGGCGACACCCTGAAGGTTGTGCACCGCCTCTTTGACGGTGCGCTCATTGAGTCCGTCATCATGCGCTATGACAACCGCGTGACCATGTGCATCTCTTCGCAGGCTGGTTGCGGTATGAACTGCCCCTTCTGCGCGACCGGTCAGCAGGGTTTGACCCGTAACCTGTCCACCGCAGAAATTGTGGAGCAGGTCGTTGCCGGTGCCCGCTACCTGAAGCAGATGAAGGGCCTGGAAGAAGCAGAAGGCGGTTCTGAGGATACTCGTCCGCTGCGTGTTTCCAATATTGTCTTCATGGGCATGGGTGAGGCGCTCGCGAACTATAAGGCAACCATGGGTGCGGTGCACCGCCTGATTGACCCTTCGCCCGAGGGACTCGGTATTTCTGCTCGCGGTCTGACCATGTCGACCGTGGGTCTGGTGCCGGGTATTCGTAAGTTTGAGTTGGAGAAGCTGCCCATTACTTTGGCGCTGTCTCTGCACGCTCCGGATGATGAGCTACGTGATGAGCTGATCCCGATTAACCAGCGTTGGAAGGTCGACGAGACTCTGGATGCTGCGTACGACTACTACCGTACGACCGGTCGTCGCGTCTCCATTGAGTATGCGCTGATTCGCGATATTAACGATCAGGGCTGGCGTGCGGATCTGCTCGGTAAGAAGCTGGCTCAGCGCGGCCGCGGTTGGGTGCACGTGAACCCGATTCCGCTGAACCCGACCCCGGGCTCGAAGTGGACGGCATCCCGTAAGGGCGTTGAGCAGAACTTTGTGGAGCGTCTGCGTGCCCACGGTATTCCGACGACTATTCGTGATACTCGCGGTTCCGATATTGATGGCGCATGCGGTCAGCTTGCCGCTAAGGAAGACTAAGCAGCTGAGCTTTGACCGATAGACGGTGCCCCTTTCCTACGGAAGGAAGTCCCTTAAGACATTCCGGAGCGTGGGGGAGGGGCTTCTTCCTTTTAAACCTTAAGTGCCTGATGTCATAAAAATCACGGTTGTTTTTCCCAGGTCTTTGCCGTAGAGTTAACAGTTGGTTGTTTGTGCCAGTGTTAAGTGCGCCTTAAAACGCCCTAGCACCTCACCGCGGTGAGCTCACAAACAGAAGATACATTTGCCCGCCGCACCTGCGACGGGCACCGACGTTAGCGGAGGATATGGCTAAGAAAGACGGCGTCATCGAGATTGAAGGCTCTGTGGTTGAAGCTCTGCCCAACGCGATGTTCCGTGTTGAGCTGGATAACGGCCACAAGGTTCTCGCACACATCTCGGGCAAGATGCGTCAGCACTACATTCGCATCCTGCCTGAGGACCGAGTAGTAGTGGAACTGAGCCCCTACGACCTTTCCCGAGGTCGTATCGTCTACCGTTACAAGTAAACCCGAGATAAACGTCGCCCCTGGCGGCGTTTAAATCGTGTTCAAAGGGATAACGCAGTTCCCCAACGTAAGTGAGGGAACCTCTTATCTCGCCAGTAATCAAGTTGCAATCAAAAGGAATGCGATGAAGGTCAAGCCGAGCGTTAAGCCGATCTGCGATAAGTGCAAGGTGATCCGCCGTCACGGTGTGGTCATGGTGATCTGCGAAAACCCGCGCCACAAGCAGCGCCAGGGCTAATCCCTAGCAGCTGACTTCATAACTGCCCCAACAGAGGGCGGAATTGTCATAGGCACCGCTCCGAAGCAACGCCCACGAGGCGCCTTCGGATACCTCCGGACTCAGAGGCCGGGGACCGGGCAAGAATAACCCGGGCAGTGATGCTATAGACCTCTGGAAAACAACAAGGAGAAGCCAGTATGGCACGTCTCGCTGGAGTTGATATTCCCCGCGAAAAGCGCGTGGAAGTTGCTCTCACTTACATCTACGGCGTGGGCAAGACCCGTGCACACGAAACCCTCGCTGCTACCGGCGTCAACCCTGACACCCGCGTCAAGGACCTGACCGACCAGGAGCTCGTGGCACTTCGTGACTTCATCGAAGGCAACTACAAGGTTGAAGGTGATCTTCGCCGCGAGGTTGCAGCTGACATCCGCCGTAAGGTTGAAATCGGTTCCTACCAGGGCCTGCGCCACCGCCGCGGCCTGCCGGTTCACGGTCAGCGCACCAAGACTAACGCACGTACCCGCAAGGGCCCGAAGCGTACCGTCGCAGGTAAGAAGAAGTAAGCAACGTTGCTCTGTTGGATATCCCTATCCGACCAACGTATTAGAAAACCTTTGTAGGAGAATCAAAAATGCCTCCCAAGACTCGCGCTGCGGCAGCTCGTAAGACCAACCGCCGCAAGGTTAGCAAGAACATCGTTGCTGGTCAGGCTCACATCAAGTCGACCTTCAACAACACCATCGTCTCCATCACCGATCCCACCGGTGCAGTGATCTCCTGGTCCTCCGCTGGCGACATGGGCTTCAAGGGCTCCCGTAAGTCCACCCCCTACGCCGCCCAGCTGGCTGCTGAGGCTGCTGCAAACCGCGCCAAGGAGCACGGCGTCCGCAAGGTTGACGTGTTCGTCAAGGGCCCCGGTTCCGGTCGCGAAACCGCAATCCGCTCCCTGCAGGCTGCAGGCCTCGAGGTCGGTTCGATCCAGGACGTTACCCCCGTTGCACACAACGGTTGCCGTCCCCCGAAGCGCCGCCGCGTCTAATTAGGTCTCGACCTAATCCCTCGACGGGTACACTCCGCACGGAGCTGTACCCGGAGAGTACAGACACCCGTCTGCTTCCTAAGATATGTTTTCCCCAACCTGTGGGCTCATATAGCGGAGCTCACCGAAAGGAAACAAAGTGCTTATTGCACAGCGCCCCACTCTGACTGAAGAGGTCGTAGCGCCCAACCGCTCGCGCTTCACCATCGAGCCTCTGGAGCCCGGTTTCGGCTACACCATGGGTAACTCCCTCCGCCGTACTCTGCTGTCCTCCATCCCCGGCGCCGCTGTTACCAGCGTCCGCATTGATGGTGTACTGCACGAGTTCAGCACCGTTCCCGGCGTGACCGAGGACGTCACTGAGATCATCTTGAACATCAAGAAGCTCTCCATCTCTTCTGAGAACGACGAGCCCGTCGTGGCCTACCTGCGCAAGCAGGGCGAAGGTGAACTGACTGCAGGCGACATCGAGGTTCCCGCTGGCGTGGAGATCCACAACCCGGAACTGCACCTGGCAACCCTGAACGCCTCGGCAAACTTCAACGCTGAGCTGGTTATTGAGCGCGGTCGCGGCTACGTGACTGCAGCTCAGAACAAGGCCGGCGATGGCGAGATTGGCCGTATCCCGGTTGACTCCATCTACTCCCCGGTTCTGAAGGTTACCTTCAGCGTGAACGCGACCCGTGTTGAGCAGCGCACCGACTTCGACAGCCTGACCCTGGACGTCGAAACCAAGGAAGCCATCGCACCGCGTGACGCCGTTGCTTCTGCAGGCAGCACCCTGGTCGAGCTCTTCGGCCTGGCACGTGAGCTGAACATTGCAGCTGAGGGCATCGAAGTTGGCCCGTCGCCCGCCGACGAGTCCATGGCAGCTGATCTGGCACTGGCAATTGAGGAACTGAACATGTCCGTTCGCTCCTACAACTGCCTCAAGCGCGAGGGCATCCACACCGTGGGTGAGCTCGTGACCCGCAGTGAAGCTGACCTGATGGACATCCGTAACTTCGGTGCTAAGTCCATTGACGAGGTCAAGGCAAAGCTCCTCGAGCTCGGCCTGTCCCTGAAGGACTCCCCTCCCGGTTTCGAGCCTGCTGCACGCCCGCTTGATGACGAAGACGGTTCCGGCGAATAATTTCGGCCGAATAGTTCACCCGGTTCCACCGGGATCAGTCAAACTTGATTCCCTAAGAGGCTCCGCTGCTGGGGCGTTAGGGAACGCAACTATGGAGATTTAACTATGCCTACTCCCACTAAGGGTCCCCGCCTCGGCGGTTCCCCGACCCACGAGCGCCACATGCTCAACAACCTGTCGGCGCAGCTGTTCCAGCACAAGCGCATCACCACCACCCTGACCAAGGCAAAGCGCCTGCGTCCGGTGGCAGAGCGCTTCATCACCTTCGGTAAGAAGGGCGACCTGGCTGCTCGCCGTCGCGTGCTGCGTTCCATCACCGACAAGTCCGTCGTGCACGAGCTCTTCACCGTTATTGCTCCGGCAATGGCAGAGCGCCCCGGTGGTTACACCCGCATCATCAAGATCGGTAACCGCAAGGGTGACAACGCTCCCATGGCTGTCATCGAGCTCGTCATGGAGCCCGTTGCAACCAAGGGTGCAGTTGCTGAGGCAACCAAGGTTGCTGAGAAGGCAGCTGAGGCTCCCAAGGCTGAAGCAGCTGAGGGCCTGCCCGCAGGTTCCCACGCACCCCTGGAGTCCGGCGAGGCTCCCGAGGGCTTCGAGGTTAAGGGTAACGCCGATTCCATGAAGTACCACGTGCCCGGTTCCCGCTGGTACACCAGCACCAAGGCTGAAATCTGGTTCGACTCCGCTGAGTCGGCAGAGGCTGCAGGTTACGCCCCCGCAGGTGGCGCAGCAGCACAGAAGGTTTCCGAGTAATACGGATCCCAGCTGATTTAGGCTAAGCCTAAAATATGTCAATCCGCCGTCCACTATTGTGGGCGGCGGATTGGCGTATCTGCATACTTTAAGATGAAGCTGTTCCTGAGGTCCCCTCAATCTTCAAGAACCTGCCAACGTTTTCGTACACTATCACCGCTGAAAGGCACACCAATGCAGAATGCTACTGCTTTAGAGAATCACGAAGAGCAGCTCTTCATTGCTACGCACCGCGTGCGAATTGATTGCGCCTACGATGGTTCCCTTTTCAGCGGATGGGCCGCCCAGCCGAACCTTGTTACGGTGCAGGGAGTCATTGAGAACGCCCTTGAACTGATTTTGCGTGCACCTCACCGCGTGGTGGTCGCGGGCCGAACCGATGCCGGTGTGCATGCGGAAGCCCAGACTCTGCATTGCGATTTGAGTGATGAGGATTGGGTGCGCCTGCAGGGTCGAACGGGGGAGGATGACCCGACGGCGGCCCTGGGTCGCCGCCTCACCGGTGCGCTGCAACGCTGCCTCTACGATGCGGAAGAGCAGTTGAACTTGCCGAAGAACGTCCGCGGTATTCTGCAGGGCGCTATTCAGATTCACCGGGTTGCTGAGGTTCCCTTCGATTTTGATGCGCGCTTCTCCGCTACCGGTCGCCGCTACGTTTATCGCATTGCAGATGGGGCGGCAGACGGTCTTAACCCTCTGCGCCGCACCTACACCTGGGCAGTACCGGAGCATCTGGATTGCGCTGATCTCAACGAATCGGCACAGCAGCTACTCGGTCTGCGCGATTTCCTCTCCTTCTGTAAACCGCGTGAAGGCGCGACCACGATACGTGAACTGCGAGAGCTTAGCTTCACTCGCACAGAGGGCGGTCTTATTGAAGTGCGCGTGGTGGCTGATGCGTTCTGCCATCACATGGTGCGTTCGCTTGTGGGCGCGCTGGTGCTCTATGGTACGGGCAAACGTGACGCCGCCTGGTTGCGTGAGCGGATCAAGAGCCCGGGACGCGAGGCTTCGCTGACTCTGGCGCCTCCGCATGCGCTCGCTCTGGCTGAGATTTACTACCCTGCGCCGGAGTTGTATGGAGAGCAAGCTGAGCGTGCTCGAGCAAAGCGTGAAGACCACGAGGCGCAGAGTGCTTAATGCCCGGTGCATATTGAGCTGTGTATATTGAGCTCTGTATATTGAGCCCAGTCACATGCTGAAAGCGGTGAGGGGCTCAACGGGGGAGTGCAACCGTCGAGGGTGAATTACACGGATGGAATTTAAAATGTGTTTAAGGCAAAAAAGCCCTATTTTTAAGGCTTTGGCGGTGGATTAAGCACTCAACGTCCTGTATAGTCTTGATATGTTGTGCGTGTTCTACCCGAGCGCGCTCTAAATCGCTGTCTAGTTGCAGGACGTTAAGGCGGTATAGAGTACGGGCAGAACGGGCGGCAGCTCGGTCCTCACCCGGGTGTTCGTCATGCACGTAAGTAAAAGGCGCGATACCCAACTAAGCGCCGTATGTACATTTCGAGACAAAGGCCAATATTTTGCGCACTTATACTCCCAAGCCCGGCGAAGTCGAGCGCCAGTGGCACGTCATTGACGCCACCGACGTTGTTCTCGGCCGCCTCGCAAGCCAGACCGCTATCCTGCTGCGCGGTAAGCACAAGCCGACTTTTGCTCCCCACGTTGACACCGGTGACTTCGTTATCATCGTGAACGCTGAGAAGGTCGCCCTGACCGGTGCAAAGCTCGAGCAGAAGCGTGCATACCGCCACTCGGGTTACCCCGGCGGTCTGAAGTCCGTGAACTACGCAGAGCTACTTGAGACCAACCCCGTTCGCGCGGTTGAGAAGGCTGTTAAGGGCATGCTGCCCAAGAACAAGCTTGCTGCACAGCAGCTCAAGAAGCTGAAGGTCTACGCTGGCCCCGAGCACCCGCACGCGGCACAGCAGCCCAAGACCTACGAATTCAACCAGGTCGCCCAGTAATTCGGGCCTACGAAGAAACAATAGGAGAAATCGTGGCTCAGAACGAAGAGCAGATCGTAGTCGAGGAAGAGCTGACCAGCTACACCTCGGAGTCCGTTGCCCCCGCAGCGGCTAAGGCAGCACGTCCGGCACTGACCGTTGCAGGCGCAGCAGTTGGTCGCCGCAAGGAAGCAGTGGCACGCGTTCGCGTTGTGCCCGGTTCCGGCAACTGGACCATCAACGGTCGTAGCCTGGAAGACTACTTCCCCAACAAGCTGCACCAGCAGGACGTCAACCAGCCCTTCAAGCTCCTGGAGCTCGAGGGTGCATACGACGTCATCGCACGCATCAACGGTGGTGGCCCCTCCGGTCAGGCAGGTGCTCTGCGCCTGGGTATCGCTCGTGCACTGAACGAGATCGACCGCGAGAACAACCGCCCCGCACTGAAGAAGGCTGGCTACCTGACCCGTGACGCACGCGTCATCGAGCGTAAGAAGGCTGGTCTTAAGAAGGCACGCAAGGCTTCGCAGTTCTCCAAGCGTTAATCGCTGGTTTTTACGAAGCACTACGCCCCGCCTCTCCCGTTGGGAGAGTCGGGGCGTTTTGTGTACCTACCGGTCTTAAACGTTAAGGGTGCTTGTAACTGTTACGTTTGTTCATAGAAGAGCGCCCCGGTAGAGTTAAAGAGTCAAAGCAGACAGGAAGAAAAGAGTACTCATGGCAGAGCAGAATCCCTCCACCAAGCCCGAAGAGCAGGCAGTGGAGGCTCCTCAGACTGAAGCCCACCAGCACACCGCTGAAGGCGTACACGCACACACCGGTTCTGAGAAGAAACAAGCCATCAAGGAAGCCCTGAAGCCCCAGGCACGCCGCACCTCCGTCGTTGAGGATTACTCGGCAGAGCTGGACGAAATGGCTTCCCTCACCCGCGCCCTCGGCAAGGACAAGAAGGACGACGAAACCTCTCAGGCTTGGAAGAAGGGTTACCCCTACGACACCAAGCTCAGCCGTAAGGCATACGAGAAGGAAAAGCGTGCCCTGCAGATTGAGCTGCTGAAGCTGCAGCTCTGGGCTAAGTCTACCGGTCAGAAGATTCTCATTATCTTCGAAGGCCGTGACGCAGCAGGTAAGGGTGGCTCCATTAAGCGCTTCACCGAGCACCTGAACCCCCGTGGCGCTCGCGTTGTTGCGCTGGAGAAGCCGACCGACATCGAGCAGACCCAGTGGTACTTCCAGCGTTACATCAAGCATCTGCCCTCCGGCGGCGAAATCGTTCTGATGGACCGCTCCTGGTACAACCGTGCCGGTGTTGAGCGCGTTATGGGTTACTGCACCCAGGCACAGTACTTCGAGTTCATGCGCGAAGTTCCGGACCTGGAGCGTATGCTGGTGAACTCCGGTATCCACATCATCAAGTTCTGGTTCTCCGTCACCCGCGAAGAGCAGCTCGCACGCTTCACCTCCCGCCGTACCGACCCGGTTCGTCAGTGGAAGCTTTCCCCCACCGACCTGGCCTCCCTGGACAAGTGGGACGACTACACTGCGGCGAAGGAAGCAATGTTCTTCTACACCCACACCGGTGACGCTCCCTGGACCGTTATCAAGTCCAACGACAAGAAGCGCGCACGCCTGGAAGCAATGCGTTACGTGCTCACCCAGTTCGACTACCCCGCCAAGGATGAGGCAGTCGTGGGCGAGCTCGACTCGCTGATCGTCCGCTCCGCATCCGACGTCTTCGAGGATGAGTCCGGCGACTCTCCCGACGGCTTCCCTGTCGTCAAGTAAGCGTCGATAGATAGGGGAGAGTAAAACTCAACCCTGCGGCGATATAACCGCCAAATAGCTTGCACTATGAAGGTGCCTGTCTCTCTTTTCTCCGTTTGGAATTGAGAGCAGGCACCTTTGCGCGTCTGCAGAAATATTAGCTATGAAGCAGATATATAGCCGCTGAAAATCACTTTCTGATTATGAAGAATTTACGGTGTATGCGCCTAAGCAGAGTTACGCACAACGTAAAATAAAGGGTGACTGAACGACTTTTTGGAACCGACGGCGTACGCGGTCTGGCAAACGATGTAATTACTCCCGCCCTGGCTATGGAGCTCGCGCAGGCGGCTTCTATTGTTCTGGGCTTTGACACGGTAGAAGAGGGTGTACGCCCCCGTGCCGTGATCGCAAATGACTCCCGATCCTCTGCAGACTTCATTGTCTCTGCAATGAAGGCTGGCTTTGCTAGCGCAGGTGTTGACGTGCTGGATGCCGGTATCGTCCCCACCCCTGCGGCAGCTTACCTGGTGGCGCACACCGGTGCTGATTTCGGCGTGATGATTTCTGCATCGCACAACCCCGCAGCGGACAACGGTATTAAGTTCCTGGCTCGCGGCGGCCAGAAGCTGGAAGACTCCGTTGAGGACGCTATTGAGCGCGTCTACCGCGAGAAGTCCTTCCGCTACCCGACCGGTGGTGCTGTGGGTACCGTCAAGCCCCTGGAGGACGGTACCGAGGCTTACGTGAAGCACCTAGTCTCCACCCTTCCCGAAGGCAAGCCCTTTGCCGGCATGAAGATTGTTCTGGACTGCGCAAACGGTGCAGCCTACGCGGCATCCCCGGCAACCTTCGAGGCGCTGGGCGCAGAGGTCATTGCACTGGCTGTAGAGCCCAACGGCACCAACATCAATGACGGTGTGGGCTCCACCCACCCGGAGAAGTTGCAGGCAGCTGTGGTTGAGCACGGCGCGGACCTCGGTATCGCCCACGACGGCGACTCCGACCGCTGCCAGGCAGTTGACGAAAAGGGTAACCTGGTAGACGGCGACCAGATCATGGCTATCCTGGCTGTTGCGGCTAAGCGCGAAGGTAAGCTCGCAAAGGATACTCTCGTCGCGACCGTGATGAGTAGCCTGGGCCTGGAGCTGTACCTGCGCGAGCACGGTATTACCCTCGGCCGTACCGCTGTGGGCGACCGCTACGTCCTCGAGTCTATGCGCGAGCACGGCTACAACCTGGGTGGCGAGCAGTCCGGCCACGTCATCATGAGCGACTACGCAACCACCGGTGACGGCGTTCTGACCGGCATCCAGCTGGCTGCAGAGGTGGCTCGTAGCGGTCAGACCCTCTCCGAGCTGGCATCGCGCATGCAGCCCACCCCGCAGCGTCTGATCAACGTCAAGGGCGTTGACCGTGCCGCTGTGAAGACCAACGAGGCGCTCGCTGCTGCTGTCAGCGAGGCTGAAGGCGTACTGGGTGCCAGCGGCCGCGTGCTGCTGCGTGCATCCGGCACCGAGCCTCTGGTTCGCGTGATGGTTGAAGCTGCAACCCAGGAGCAGGCTGATGAGGTTGCTCAGCAGCTGGCTGACGTTGTGGCTAAGGAACTGGCACTCTAAACGTATTCTTCCCTAGCGGAGGAACGATAAAGGGCTGGGAAGGTGTAGAGACACCTTCCCAGCCCTTCTACGTTATCTGGAACGGGTGCAGGGGAAGTGGATGCGGAAAACCCCCGCATCCACAGGGGATGCGGGGGTTTGAAAGTTAGCGGTAGAGAGCAGAGAAATTACTTCTTTGCCAGAGCGTCGCGGATCTCCTTCAGGAGTGCAATCTCGGTCTCTTCCTCTTCTTCCTCTTCCTCAGCCTTGTTCTTTGCAGCCAGCTCGGTCAGCTTCTGAACGGGCACAACAACTGCGAAGTACACAGCAACTGCGATTAGGATGAAGTTGACAACAGCGGTCAGGAACACGCCAACCTTGATCTGGTCGAAGACCAGGAATTCATCGAAGTTGGGGGACTTAACCAGCATCGAGATAGCCGGCATCAGGACGGACTGGACAAGTGCGTTCACCACAGCGGTGAAGGCGGTACCCATGATCAGACCAACTGCGAGGTCGATGACGTTACCGCGGATCAGAAAATCTTTAAAACCCTTAAGCATGAGATATAGAATAGCGCCTTTTAGGTGTTCAAAAAGCAGTATCTTGAGAAAATTTTCGTTGTAAAGCATGTGTTTTTCTTCACAGCAGTTCTATGGTGCCCAATACTTAAGGTCTAGGTCACATAAAGCATGAGTAAGAATCTCTGAAACCTGCGAAAAACCGCGGATTTACGGGGTGTGTACGCGAAAAAATATGCATCTGCTGTGCCTATTTATTTCTGGTGCGGAACCTAGAAATACGATACGCATCACCACCTGACGCATCGGGCAAAGCCCAAAGATTAGCTCAGAGCCTAGCTAGCACTTGCGTAATCGGGTGCCGCACCCGTACCGATAAACTCCTCAAAAGTCTTCGCACCCGAAGACACATACTCCTGAGCAATCTGCACACCCACATAACGGTAATGCCACGGCTCAAAACGATAACCAGTCACCGACTGACGACCATCAGGGAAGCGCAAAATATATCCGTAACGCGGAGCATTCTTCGCCAACCACTGACCAGCCAGCGTATCGCGGTAACACTCCTCCAAACGGCAACCCTCAGGAGAAGCAAAATCAATCGCCAAACCCGTCTGATGCTCCGAATAGCCGGGACGCGCCGACAACTGGTCCGCCACCTTCTGACCGTTCACCGAAACCCAATACTGATAAGTCTGCTGCTGCACCGCATACGAACGATACGCGCTAGAAACAAGCAGAGTCACGCCATCGGTAGCGGCCGCATCAATCATCGTATCCGCCGCCTTCGCCGCCTCAGCACGCAATTGATGACCGTAGAACTCCACCAGGTCACTCGGCTCCCAATCCTGCTGCGCAAAGGGGCGCATCTTATTCACGAGGCAACGCAATGAATCCGGCTGCGACTCAACACTGGGCTGAGCAAGAGCCAGAGGGGAAGAAGACGCGCTCGCAGAAGCCGAAGCACTCGCAGAAGCACTGGTAGCAGAAGTAGCAGGGGAGGGCGCGGCGGAAGAAATCACCGCAGTGGAAGAAGCACTAGAAGAAGCCGCCGCAGACTCAGAAGCAGAAGCGCTTGCAGCAGAAGATGAAGAAGACGCACCCCTGTCCTGCGAACCACAAGCCGCCAATAGCGCAGTGCCACCAACGCCCAAAGCGGCACCCAAGAGAGTGCGGCGGTTCACCACAGAACTATCAAAGACTCCTGAGCGGTAGACGTACGGTGCAGAGACTTCACAATAACTCCTCATCACGGTGTAGGTTCATACAAAAGTAGGTGCATACAAAAAGCGCCGGAGACCTAAAACCCACCCCGAAAGAGAGTGGAGCCTCCGGCGCCTTCTACTAGAATGCACCACAAACGCGCTACACGGGCGGCTGAAAGCCGCACATGAACAATAAAAACCTAAAAGCCTCTAATTCTTACGCAGAAGAACCTGCTCCACGGTATGCTCGGGACCCTTCTGCAGAATCAAATGCGCACGAGCACGAGTCGGCAAAACATTCTGCAGCAGATTCGGCTCATTCACACTCTTCCAAATGCCGGTCGCCACCTCAACCGCCTGTTCATCGCTCAGCTCCGCATAACGCTTGAAATACGACTCCGGATTCGCAAAAGCCGAAGAACGCAGAGTCAAGAAACGATTCACATACCAGTGCTCAATATCCTCAGTGCGGGCATCCACATAAATGGAGAAATCAAAGAAATCGCTCAGCGTCAGATCAGAAGTCTCCGGACCCTCAGCCTGAGAAGGGGCCAAAACATTCAAACCCTCAAGAATCAGCACATCCGGTGCGGTGACCTCAATATGCTCATCCGGCATGATGTCGTAATACAGGTGCGAATACTTCGGCGCCACCACACGCTCGGCACCGGACTTCACCTGTGACACAAAATTCAGCAGAGCACGGCGATTATAAGACTCCGGGAAACCCTTACGGTGCATAATGCCGCGACGCTGAAGCTCCGCGTTCGGGTACAAGAAACCATCCGTCGTCACCAGCTGAACATTAGGAGTAGACGGCCAACGACTCAAAAGAGCCTGCAGAATACGCGCCGTCGTCGACTTGCCCACCGCAACAGAACCCGCCACACCAATAATGAACGGCACGCGGCGCTGAGACACGTGCAGAAATCATTCGTCATATGGTTCAACGAAGAAGCAGCAGTCACATACAGATTCAGAAGACGAGAAACCGGCAGATAAATACGCTGCACCTCTTCAAGGTCGACAGTTTCACCCAGGCCTCGAAGAGACTCAATTTCCTCAGCGCTGAGGGGAACAGCAATCTCATCGGCTAGGTGCGACCAACGGGAACGGTCAAGATGCATGAAGCGGTCATCGCCAGAAATATACGGTGCGGTGCTCATTTATCTAAGTGTACGAACTTTCAGCCCGCGGGGAAAATACCCGCCCTCACGGTTTGTTTCAAGAAATAAATGTATGAGAAGAAAGAGCAAAAATCGAAAAAGGCAGAAAAAGCCACAGTGAACGTGACGCATAACGGTATTTCACCGTGCGCATATTCGGATACTTGTGGGATAAACTTATAGCATGTGTGGAATCGTAGGATATGTAGGTCTGGACACTGCTCCGGACGGTAACAAGTTTGACCACAACGCATACGATGTGGTCCTCGAAGGTCTGCGCCGCCAGGAATACCGCGGCTACGACTCTGCCGGCGTGGCACTGGTGTGCCCCGACGGTATCGAATTCCGTAAGAAGGCAGGTAAGCTCCTGAACCTCGAGAACGAGGTTAAGGAACACCCCTTGCCGAAATCCCAGATTGGTATCGGTCACACCCGTTGGGCAACCCACGGTGGACCCACCGACGTCAACGCTCACCCCCACGTTGTCGACAACGGCCGCCTCGCCGTCGTCCACAACGGTATTATCGAAAACTTTGCAGAACTGCGTGCTGAGCTGCTCGCCGAAGGCGTGGAGTTCACCTCTCAGACTGACACCGAGGTAGCCGCCGCAACTATCGTAAGCATCTACAACAAGCTTGGTACCGGCGACCTCACCGAGGCCGTGCGCATCGCCTCCAACCGCCTCGAGGGTGCCTTCACCATCCTGGCTATCCACGCCGACCACCCGGACCGCGTTGTGGCAACCCGCCGCAACTCCCCGCTGGTCATCGGCCTGGGTGAGAACGAGAACTTCCTCGGCTCGGACGTCTCCGCGTTCATTGACTACACCAAGGAAGCCGTCGAGATGGGTCAGGACCAGATCGTGACCATCACCGCAACCGACTACTCGATTATCGACTTCGAGGGCAACCCCGCAGAGGGCAAGCCCTTCCACATTGAGTGGGACGCAGCCGCAGCCGAAAAGGGCGGCTTCAACTCCTTCATGGAGAAGGAAATCCACGAGCAGCCCACCGCCGTTGAGCAGACCCTCATGGGCCGTCTCGACGAGAACGGGAACCTGACCCTCGACGAGCTGAACATTGACGACTCGGTGCTGCGCTCGATTGACAAGATCATCGTGGTTGCTTGCGGTACCGCCGCATACGCGGGCCAGGTGGCACGCTACGCCATCGAACACTGGTGCCGTATCCCCACCGAGGTTGAGCTTGCCCACGAGTTCCGCTACCGCGACCCGATTGTGAACGAGAAGACCCTGATTGTGGCCCTCTCGCAGTCCGGTGAAACCATGGACACCCTGATGGCAGTGCGCCACGCACGCGAACAGGGTGCAAAGGTTATCTCCATCTGCAACACCCACGGCTCGACTCTGCCCCGCGAATCCGACGCTGCGCTGTACACCCACGCAGGCCCCGAAATCGCAGTGGCATCCACCAAGGCATTCCTGGCACAGATCACCGCAGCATACCTGCTCGGCCTGTACCTGGCACAGCTGCGCGGCAACAAGTACAAGGACGAAATCGCTTCGATTCTCGCCGAGCTGCAGAACATGCCCGCAAAGATTCAGAAGGTCATCGACAACGACGCCCAGGTCAAGGAATTGGGCGTCGAAATGAAGGAAGCCTCCTCCGTGATCTTCCTCGGCCGCCACGTGGGCTTCCCCGTCGCAATGGAAGGCGCACTCAAGCTCAAGGAAATCACCTACATCCACGCTGAAGGCTTCGCCGCAGGCGAGCTCAAGCACGGCCCCATCGCACTGATCGATGAAGGCCAGCCGGTCATCGTAGTGGTTCCCTCCGCAAACGGTCGCGACTCCCTGCATGGCAAGGTCGTCTCCAACATCCAGGAAGTGCGCGCTCGCGGCGCCTTCACCATCGTCATCGCCGAGGAAGGCGACGAGGCCGTCAAGCCCTACGCAGACCGCCTCATCACCGTCCCGGCATGCCCCTCGCTGCTGCAGCCCCTGCTGGCAACCGTGCCCCTGCAGATCTTCGCATGCGCACTGGCAGAAGCTAAGGGCCTGGACGTTGACCAGCCGCGTAACCTCGCAAAGTCCGTGACCGTGGAGTAATTCTCTGGAGTAATCCTCGGAAATCGCCTGAGCGATAACGAAAGGGCGGTGGTTGAGTTCTTAGAGAACTCAACCACCGCCCTTGTCGTTTAACCGGGCGGTTACTCGTGGATTAACCGACAAAAATAGACGCTGTGAAACAGGTATCAACCAGGCGTCATATTTGACGCTATCCCACCTAAAAGAAGCGAATCTCGCTAGACTTAAAACAAGAGAAACCGCAAACAGGACGCGGTCACCACCCCTAACGTAAAAGGTGTAGCTCATGATCATGGGAATCGGCGTAGATACCGTCAACATTGAACGATTCGAACGAATCGTCACCGAAACACCCGCCTTCGTCCGCCGCGTCTTCACCCCCAACGAACGCACCCGGAACGTACGCTCCCAAGCCGTACGATTTGCCGCCAAAGAAGCCGTCGCAAAAGTACTCGGAGCACCCGCCGGACTCAACTGGCAAGACTGCGAAGTCGCTACTGCCGAAAGCGGCCAGCCCTACCTCATCATTCAGGGCACCATCGCCCGCCGAGCCAAAGAACTCGGCATCAATCGCATCCACCTCTCGCTGACCCACGACGAACCCATGGCTATCGCCATCGCAACCGCCGAATACCTCAGCGACGCAGAACTGGCGCACCTGCAAAAGTTCAACCCCGAAAGCTACCGACTCAGCGTCATCGCCGGCGACGATACCACCGACGAAAACTAACGCCACGACAAAAACTAACGTCACGACGAAAACTAACGCAGAGCCACATCAACACCATAACCGGTGACCCCCCTAAGGCCCGAACGGTGCCACCCAAGGAGACTGCAATGAAGCTCATCTACACTGCTTCCCAGGTACGCGAAGCAGAAAAGCCCTACATTGAAGCCGCCGACTATGACGGCTACCTCATGCAACGCGCCGCAGACGCCGTCGCAGCCGAAGCGCAGGAGTTGCTCCACGGCAAAGACACAGCAAAAATCCTGCTGCTCATCGGCCCGGGCAACAACGGCGCAGATACCATCTACGCCGGCGCCCGCCTCAGCGCCAAGGGACACCGCGTTGACGCAGTCATCTTTGACCCCAGCGAAAAGAACCTCGAACTCATAGCCCGCGAAGGTGGTGAAGGCACCCGCGTGCTCGACCCCGAACACACCCTCGAACACCTTGCCGGCTACGACCTGACCATCGATGGCATCCTGGGAACCGGCTCCAGTGGCGCCGTACGCGGTAACGCCGGCGAATACCTGGGCGTACTCCGCGCCGCGCAGCTCGACGGCAAGCTCGGCGCAGTCCTCGCCGTTGACACCCCCTCCGGAGTCGATAACAACCGCGGAACCGTGCACGAACCCTCCCTGCACGCCGACCGCACCGTCACCTTCATCGGTCACAAGCTACCGGCAGGCACCAGTCACAGCATCCACTCCGGCGACATCAAACTCTACGACCTGGGCGTGCCCGAAGCCCTCGACGCCCACAAGCCCGCCCTGCGCGTTCTCGAACGCGAAGACTACCGCGAACTCATTGAAATCCCCGACGAACACTCCCACAAGTACACCCGCGGCGTACTCGGTATGCTCACCGGAAGCCTCGAATACCCCGGCGCAGCCCTCATGAGTGTGCGCGCAGCCCTCAACACCGGCGTTGGCATGGTTCGCTTCGGCGCCAACTCCCACGAGTTGCGCCAGCTCATGATCGCCCACAACCCCGAAACCGTCTACTTCAGCGGCGCACCCGCTCTGCAGAGGGTCACCGTGTGGGCTGGCGGCTCCGGCTCCAGCTACGACTCGCTGGACAAGAACCGCTACCTGCTCCACTCGCCCGAACCCGCCATCCTCGACGCAGGCGCCTGCGACCTGGCGGCAGAATACATGACAACCGGTAAGCACCTCGGACCCCACAAGATCCTCACCCCGCACGCGGCAGAACTCGAACGATTCCTGCGCATCGTGCACGAGCTCGCCCCGGAAACCTGGAAGAAGCACCTGGGCGACGCCATCGTACCCAGCCGCAAGGACATTGACGCAGAGCCCTTCCGCTGGGCCCGTTCCGCCTCCGAACTCTCTGGAGCCACCGTCATGCTCAAGGGAGGTTACACGCTCATTGCGGCACCCAACGGCGCCACCTACAGCGTTGCCGGAGGAAGCCCCTGGCTCGCCACTGCAGGTAGCGGAGACACCCTCACCGGTATCTACGGCGCCCTGCTCGCCCAGACCGTAGCCGCCTTCGAAGCCCGTGGAGAAGTCCTGGAAGGCTGCACCTTCGCCTCCATCGGTGCGCTCGCAGTCTACCTGCACGGCGAAGCCGCACGCGCCAGCGCCACCGGAAGCGTCAAGGACGCGCTGCTGGGCCCCGCCCCGGCAACCCGCGTCGCGGAGATGCTCCCCGAAGTCATTGCGCGACTCATCGCCGAATAGGGCAGAGGCACCCAGTACGCCGCCTCCAGCCTAACGCCCTCAAGAGACCCCTAGATCAAGAAATCCTAGAGCGTCTCTCAAAGAACTCCAGGCAGAAGGCACAAAGAAGGGGCGTGAATCCACCGGAAATGGATTCACGCCCCTTCTGCGCATTTATATCAATGGATGATGCCAAGCTGCCTGTGCCGGAACAGCGTCTTCAAAACGGCATACATACCAGCGGGAGAAACCCCAACTCTTCTTAGTACGCGCCTTCCTTAGCGAAAACCGCACGGACAGTACGCAGAAGAATAATCAGGTCACCGGTAAGCGACCAGTTCTCAACATAGTAGAGATCCAAACGAACCGACTCTTCCCACGAAAGGTCGCTACGGCCCGAAACCTGCCACAGACCGGTAATACCCGGTTTCACCAGCAGGCGGCGGTACGCAATGTCCTCGTACTGCTCAACTTCCTCAACCAGCGGAGGGCGCGGACCCACCAGCGACATATCGCCAATGAACACGTTCCACAGCTGAGGCAGCTCATCAATCGAGTACTTACGAATGAACTTACCAATGGGGGTAATACGCGGGTCGTCCTTCATCTTGAAGAGCACGCCGTTACCCTCGTTCTGCTCCATGAGGCGCTTCTTGACCTCTTCAGCGTCAGTACGCATCGAACGGAACTTCACCATCTTGAAAAGCTCACCGTTCAGACCCACACGACTCTGCAGGAAGAAGACCGGGCCACCATCACGCTTCACCAGTAGCGCCACCACCAGGAACAGCGGAGACAACAGAATCAAACCCAGACCCGAAGACACAACATCCATAGCGCGCTTGAAGAACGCCGACAGACCGGTAATACGCGGAGTCGACACGTGCACCAGCGGCAGACCGTTCAACGGCTGCATGTGCATACGCGGACCAGCAATATCGGTCGTCGCAGGAGCCATAATCAGCGAAATATGCGCATCAGCAAGCTTCCAACCCAGCAGGCGAACCTGATCCGGGCTCAAGTGGTGACCATTCGTGACAGCAACCATGTGAATATCGTTCTCGCGGATGGCTTCCATAATGTCAGCCGGAGAAGTGCTGTAACCAAGCACCGGAATCGGTGCACCAGCAACAGTGGTACCCGGGGTAAAACCGGGCAGATAGAACGCAGCGGGGGACAGACCGGAAGCAACCACACCCTCCAGGTTCTTGTACAGGTGCTGACCGGTCGTCACATCAGAAATAATCATCACGCGAGTGAGTGCACGACCGCGGGTACGCGAACGCACCAGACCCTGACGAATCAGCCAACGCTCAACGAGCAGAAGGAACAGACCCAACGGGTAAGCAATCAACAAGTACATGCGGGTGACGTCAACCTTGAGGAAGAACGCCAGAATAATCAGCAGGCAGAAGAAGTAAGTAGTACCGCGAGTAATCAGGCGATACTCCTCGTTGCCGAAACCCATGATGCGCAGGCTACGGGAGCCGTTCACCTGGAGGATAAACCACCAGCCGACGACCATACCGACGCCCAGGAAAATGTAATCAATAGCGGGAATACGACCATCCAGGGCGTTAATAGGCCAAACGTTTACATAGGGCAGGTCAGCATTCTCCCACCCGAAACGAATCAGATGCGCAGCGATAACCGCAATAGCAATGGCGAGAAAATCGCCAAAGTAAAGGGCACGCTGAACCTTGGGATGCCAGCTTCGCTTGACGACGAAGTCTGAACCCCACATTTTTTTAAGACGATCTTGTACTTTCAACGGTGTAATCTTCCCCGGAAATTTGTCCTGTGTCGTGGACTGAGAGCGGCGAATAGGCACATTTACCCCTAATTATCGGTGAATAGGGAATCGTGTCCTAGTCAGTGTTCTGAATGAATGAGTGAACCAGTAATCTTGCTGAGTGAATAGTGGCAGAGACTACGGTAAAGGCGCTGGTAAGGCGCCTAGTGGAACGCTATATGAAGCTAAAGAGCGCATAAACGTGTTCCGTAAACTATTCTACGGGGTCGGGGGTCTTGTGGCGCGAAGAATGAAGGCACAAAGCCTCTTGGGTGTGATGAAATCAATCACAGAAAAAGAAGAGAATAAGAGCCCCCGAGAAGAATGCCTAGTGGAGCTAAGAAACTCCTAAAAACACCAGACTGTTTCACACGCCTGCAGAAAAACAATAACCGGCATATAAAAAGACAAACCCCGGAGGCTCAATAACAAACCCTACACACGGTGTAAAAGGGACATTAAGGACGCTCAAGCCCCGCACGATCCAAAATAAAATCAATCATCGGCTCATAACGACGCGGCGGAACGTTATCGTCCATCGGCACGCACACCGGCAGGTCCCCCTGCTCAGCCGCCACAAACAGACCCGGATCATTACAATCCGCAATACCAATCGTCAGCAACTTACAGGTCGAGGAAGCATAACCAGCCATACCGTGATCCGAAACCACCAGATCCGGAGTCACACCGCGCGCCTTCAACTGATCCAGTGCGATGCGCATCGGGCCGGGGAAATGCGTATGCTGCAGATTACCGTACTGCTCAAACATCACGACATCCATAATCTGACGGACATCGCCGTCCAGGAAGCGCTCGCCCTCCTCAATCTGGAGAACCTCAGCACCGGCAGCCTTCGCAGCCGCAGCCATCACCGCATAGATGGGGAACAGACCCGCCGGGTGACCGGTCGCAAACAAAATACGAGAACTCGCACGCACCGCCTCACCGAAGATGCGGGCGTATTCCTCCAGAGCGCTGATGCACTGCTCAGCACCAATAGTGTCCTGACCGTGAGTATGCGAACGATCCGGGTTCAGACCCGCGCGGCGAACCATCACCTCAAACACCGAATCGTAATCCCATTCGCGGGTCCACTGCACACCAAACTCAAGGTGCTCATTACCATCCAGGAAACCCTGAATATGGTCCAGGTTATTCTCTCGGGCGGTTGCCACCTCGCCGGTAATACGCACAGAATCCAGGTACGCGGCGAACTCATCGCGGCTCATCGAGAAAGACATTAAAACTCCTCACAACGTGAAAAATACATTACTGCGAGATACCCTGACGTACCTCGGCATAAGCTTCAAGGGTTCGGCGCGCCGTCTGATCCCAACCCATCGTGCGGGCACGCGCCGCGGCGTTCGCCCCCAACGAATGACGCAGATACGGGGCACGCACCAGACGCTCAATAGCCGCAGCCCAACGCTGCGGAGTACGAGGCGCCACCAGCAGACCCGTACGGTGGTTCTCCACCGCATAGCGCAGACCGTCAGCATCCGTAGCGAGCACCGCCGCGCCGCACGCCTGCGCCTCCAGAGCCACCAAGCCGAACGTCTCAGATGAGGACGGGGACGCCACAATATCGGCGGCACGGAAATATTCGCCAGCTCAGACCCCGGAACCGGGTCCTTCAAATGCACCCGATCTGCCACACCCAGCTCATCCGCCCGCTGTAGCAGGCGGCGCTCATAATCCGAATCGGAACGACCAATAATATCCACGTCCACCTGCAAATCATCGGGGAGTAGCGCGAGTGCCTCCACCAGCAGATGCGGGCCCTTCAACGGCTGAGGCCTGCCGGCAAAAACAATGCGGCAACGAGTCTCCGAGGTGTCATTGAGCGGATGCACGCCAGGAATCGTATGGAAAATTGAGGTGTCAACACCCGGCGGGATAATGGTGAGCTTCTGCGCGTCCGTACCGTAGTACTCGCCCATCTGCTGCGCCTCCAGGGGAGTATTCACAATCACCCGGCTCGCGGAGCTGCTCATCAGACGCTCGGCGGCATAGCGTTCCGCAGGCTCGGGCGCCTCACCTTCGCCGCGGCGCGCATCCTTGGCGGCAGCCGTCGTATGCGGAGTAAAAAGAACAGGAACCGGGAAGCCAACGCCCCGAGCCGACCACAGGTCGGATGCACGAGCCGCAGCCTGACCCGACAGCCAATAGTGGGCGTGAATAATATCCGGGGTGTACAGTGCCTGCTCGACGCACGCCTGCGCAAAATCATCGGTGACCGTAGCCAACTCGTTCTTCGAAAGACCACGAGCCGACGGAAGATCAAGGCTGTGGCGCACAATGCGCTCGCCGGGCTGAGGAGGCTGACGGAACGGCGAATCAGCCGGAAGCGCCTCGCCGCGGTCCAGCGTGAAAACCTCAACCCGCAGCTCGGGATCCAGCTCCAGCATGGCGTGCACCGACCGAGCAATATAGACGTTCATGCCGCCTGCATCTCCGCTACCGGGCTGCGCAAAGGGGTCGGTGTGCATGGAATACACGTGAACCGTCCGAACCGGCGGCAGAGTGCTCATCGATGCTTTCCTCTCTCAAAGGTGTACCTGACCTAGTGTAGCGCGATAGGACTTTCGCACACCGGGAGGTCTAGAATTTAGTAGAAGAGAGGCTGCCCAAGCACAGCCTGTAGTACCCGCCCGTCAGAAGGACCGTGAAGGACCATGACTCACCCTCAGCAGCCTGCCGAACCGCTCTACTGCCCGCCGTGTACACCCGGCCAGGTAGAACGAAGCGCCACCATTGACCTTGATGCGCTAGAACATAATGTGCGCCGACTCAAGGAACTGATTGGCGACCGTGCGCTTATCGCAGTGATTAAGGCGGATGCGTACGGCCACGGCGCGTACCCGGTGGCTCGTTCGGCTATTGCCGCCGGTGCTGACCTGCTGGGCCTGGTGCACGTGAACGAGGCGCTGGAACTGCGTGCTGACGGTATTGATGCGCCGCTCATTGCGTGGCTACATACCCCCTCCACCGACTTTGAAGCGGCGCTGCAGGAGAAGATTCGTCTGGGTGTTTCCGGTTGGGACCTGGAGGCGGTAGCCGCCGCCGCTGAGCGCACCGGCGAGCGCGCTATCGTGCATCTGAAGGCTGATACCGGTCTGGGCCGTAACGGTGCTACTGCTGCGGATTGGCCTGCGCTGGTAGCTCGTGCCGCCTCCCTGGAGGAGTCTGGGCTGATCACGGTTGAGGGTATTTTTAGCCACCTGGCGGTTGCTGATGAGCCGACCCGCTCCGAGACTGCTCAGCAGCTCGACACCCTGGATACTTTTGTGGCTCAGGCTCATGATGCCGGTCTGGACCCGAAGATGGTGCATCTGGCGAACTCTCCGGCGACCCTGACCGCCTCGCTGGAGGGTTGGGATACGGAGGAGCGTCTGCTCGGTGACGGCGTGCGTTGCGGCCTGGCACTGTACGGTCTTTCCCCGCTGCCTGAGGTCACCGCTGAGGACCTGGGCCTCAAGCCCGTCATGACGGTGAGCAGCTACATTGCCGCAGTGAAGGAAGTTCCTGCAGGTCAGGGTGTTTCCTACGGTCTGCGCTACCACACCGAAAAGCCGACCACCCTGGCGCTGGTGCCGCTCGGCTACGCTGACGGCGTGCCGCGCATTGCGGAGAACGCGCCGGTGCGCATCTACCCGGGCGCGCAGAACGCACAGAATGCACGGAACGCGCAGGACGGCTCCGCGCCTAACAACGCGGAGGGTAAGACCTACCGCGTGGTGGGCCGTATCGCCATGGACCAGATGGTCGTTGACTTGGGCGAACCCGGCCTGAGCGACCCCGCCCTGGGTTACCTGGGCGCCCCCGCCATCCTTTTTGGTGCCGGTGAGAACCCGCCCGTGGAAGAGTGGGCGGACGCCGCGCAGACCATTAACTACGAAATCGTGACCCGCATTTCGCCCCGCGTGGAGCGCCTCTACGTCGGCGGCTCCTGGGTTGAAGCTGAACTGAACGAGCTGTGGGGCACCGGTTGGGAGCAGGAGAGCTAATGAGCGCTGAGTACATTTCTGCCGCCCTCGACCTGGACGTGACCGGCCCCGACCATACCCGCCGCCTGGCGCTCACCCTGGCGCAGCACCTGAACGCCGGGGACGTCCTGTTGCTTTCGGGCGAGCTCGGCGCGGGTAAGACCACGTTCACCCGCTCCCTGGGTGAAGGCCTGGGCGTGCGCGAAGGCGTTATCTCACCGACCTTCGTGCTCTCGCGCGTGCACCCGAACCTGCCGGACGGCCCCCGCCCCGGCGGCCCCGACCTGGTGCACGTGGACGCCTACCGCCTCTCCAGCGCCGAAGAGCTCGACGACCTGGATCTGGAGTTCTCCCTGCCGCGCTCGGTGACCGTCATCGAGTGGGGTCGCGATAAGGCTGAGCACCTGAGCGATTCCCGCCTGGAGCTGGACTTCACCCGACTGACCGGCGCGGACGCGCGCTTCGCCTACTCGGGTGCCGAAGAGTTCAGCTGGGACGACGAAGACGAAGACGAAAGTGACGAGGATGCGGACACCCCCGAACCTCGCCTACTGCGGGTGCGCGCTTTCGGCCCCCGCTGGGAGCACGCTTTCGACGCTCTGAAAGAGGCCCTGCAGAGCGCCTAGAGCCCGCGCGTTAGAATGATAGGGTGCTAGTACTTGCCCTTGATTCATCCGCCACTGCATCTGTGGCGCTCGCCCGTGTGCACGGCTCCGAAGCCGGCGCGTCCTTCGAAATCCTCGCCCGCTACGAGAGCGAAGATACCCGCTCCCACGCCGAGGTGATGGGCCCCTATGTGCAGGCTGCCCTGCAGGACGCTGGCGTGCGCGGCGAAGATTTGGATGCAATTCTGACCGGTACCGGCCCGGGACCTTTTACGGGTCTTCGTGCCGGTATCGTTACTGCGCGCGCTCTGGGTTTTGCCTGGTCGGTGCCGGTGTACGGCATGATGAGCTTGACCGCGCTGGCTGAACACGCTGTGTCTGGTGCGGCTACCGGTGCCGCCGCGGTGAATGCAGGGGAAGCTGCCGGGGAAGGGAACGTAGAACGAGCATGCGCTCCCGGTGAGGGTGCTGAGCTGCTCGTGCTCTCCGATGCGCGCCGCCGCGAAGTCTACTCCGCCCGCTATCGCGTGAACGCCGAAGGCTACAGCCTGGTGGACGGCCCGAACGTATGCCCCGCCTCCGAAATTCTGCCCGATCGGGCTCCCTCCTACGCCTACGGCTACGGTGCCGGCCTGTACTCCGAAACTCTCGAAGAGCACGGCTGGACCATCGTCGATTCTGCCCGCGAGGTTCACCCCCACGCCGAGTACCTGGTTGCCGCCGCGGCACGCCTGGGCGTAGAGAACCTGAGCGAGGACACCTCCGCCCAGTACCTGCGCGACTCGGATGCAAAGGTCCCCGCCGCAATGCTCGCCCGCCAGCAGAAACAGGCAGCTACTCAGGGTTCCGCCGCACAGACTGCCGCGCAGAAGGAGAGCTAAATGAGCGCTACCGAAAATATCGTGCGAGATGACCTGGCGCTGAATGACTTGGCTCTGGGTGCCCGCCTGCGCGTTGCCGAACTTGCCGACGTGCAGGCCATGCACCGCATGGAAACCACCCTGTTTCCCGCCGATGCCTGGCACATCGACATGTTCCTCGAAGAGCTGACTCACCCGACCCGCACCTACTACATGCTCGAATTGCCTGCAGAAGGTTCAGAAGATAACGAGGGCAGCTGGCGCGCTATCGGCTACTGCGGAACCATGGTCGTAGCCGATACCGCCGACGTTCAAACCATCGGCGTGCTCCCCGAATACGAGGGCCGCGGCTTCGGTCGCGCCATGCTCGAGCAGATGCACGAGCGCGCCCGCGAGCAGGGTGCCGAGCGCATCCTTCTGGAGGTACGTGCCGACAACCCGCGCGCTCAGCGCCTCTACGAACGCAACGGCTACCGTGCGATTCACGTACGCCGCGGCTACTACGATGACGGAACCGACGCCATCATTATGGAATGCACGTTCTAAATACTCCGTTGGGCTAAACGGCAATCCCCCGCAGTAGGGGTAAGCTTCCGCCGCCCTCTACATCGCAGTATCCCTACGCCACAGCATCCCTACATCACTGCAACTAGAAGCACTACGCGCAGACAGCGCAACAGAAAGACGAACTATGAGCACTCGCGAACCCCTCGTTCTGGGCATCGAATCCTCCTGCGATGAGACCGGTATCGGCATTGTGCGCGGTGCACAGCTGCTCAGCAACACCATCTCCTCCTCCATGGAAGAGCACGTGCGCTTTGGTGGCGTGATCCCCGAAATCGCCTCCCGCGCTCACCTGGACGCCATGATTCCCGCCCTTAAAACGGCGCTGACCGAAGCGGACATCACCCTCGATGAGGTGGATGCTATCGCCGTTACTGCGGGCCCCGGCCTGGCTGGCGCACTTATGGTGGGTGTCTCCGCGGCGAAGGCACTCGCTATTGCCACTGGCAAGCCCCTCTACGGCATTAACCACCTGGTCGCTCACGTTGGCGTTGGTCTGCTTGAGGATAACGGCACCGAGGATGGCTCCGACCTGCTGGCGAATGCCGGTTCCGGTGGCCTGGGTGCTCTGCTGGTTTCTGGCGGCCATACCGAAATCCTGCAGGTGCGTGACATTACCTCCGATGTGCGTCTGCTCGGCGCGACCCTCGACGATGCCGCAGGCGAGGCCTACGACAAGGTCGCCCGCCTGCTCGGCCTGGACTACCCGGGCGGCCCCGCAATTGACCGCGCCGCCGCTAATGGCAACCGCAACGCCTTCGTCTTCCCGCGCGGCCTGTCGAACCGCAAGTTCATGGGCACCGCAGAGGAACCCGGCGCGCACCGATACGATTTCTCCTTCTCGGGCCTGAAGACCGCCGTGGCGCGCGTGATTGAAAGCTTTGAAGCAGCGGTGAAGAGGTCCCGGTTGCCGATATTGCCGCGTCCTTCCAGGAAGCGGTCGTGGACGTTATCACCAAGAAGGCGATGCTTGCCTGCCGCGAGCAGGGCATGAAGACCCTGCTGCTCGGCGGTGGCGTGGCGGCTAACTCGCGTCTGCGTGAGCTGCTTGCCGCCCGATGCGCCTCCGAGGGGGTGCGCCTGATTATCCCGAAGTTCACCCTGTGCACCGATAACGGCGCGATGGTTGCGGCACTGGGTGCCCGCCTGGTCGCCGCCGGCCGTGAGCCCTCGGGCGTGGACTTCACGACGGATTCCTCGCTGCCGGTGACCACTGTCTGCTTCTAAAGGGCAATGCGAGCGCGTTAATGCGGCTCGCCTCGAAAACGCTCATAGAAATGCCTCGGCACAGTTTCCCAAAAGGACTCTTCCAAAGGACTGCGCCGAGGCATTTTCTGTCTTCAAACTTGAGGTGCGGGGGAGCGGCTCTAACGCAGCGCTCGCGCACGGGACTGCGCGGCAACATCCAGCGCCACCTCACGCAGAGAGCCGGTCTTCTCAAAGACCGCACGCTGACGATCCGCACCCGTACCCTCGGCGAGGATTCGGCGCACCTGCGCCAGCTCTACCTCGCAGTCAAGGTCGCGTGCCACCGGCTCCAGCTTGGGCAGAAGCAGCTCAAAATCTTCACGCAGGGTGCGCTGCACCGGCTCGTTAGAGACCACGATCTTAGCTTCCAGGCCGTAGCGGGCAACGCGCCACTTATTCTCCTGCGCGTGCCAGGGGGCGAGTACCTCGATGCTTTCACCCGCCTCAATACGGCGAGAGAAGTACTCCACCAGGCACTGCGTGAACGCCACGAGCGCCGCAATATCCGGCAGGGAGGCGAGGCCATCGCAATAGCGCATCTCAATGGTGCCGTAACGCGGAACCGGGCGAACATCCCAGCGGTCCTCGCTCGGGTCGTTAATCACGTCGGTCGCCACGAGCGACTCCAGGTAGTCGCTGTACTGCTCCCAGGTATCAAAGTGGAAGGGCAGACCGTTCGTCGGAAGCTGCTGATAAAGCTGGGTGCGGTGCGAAGCGTAACCGGTGTCGATTCCATCCCAGTAGGGGGAAGAACAGGAAAGCGCCAGCAGGTGCGGACCGTAGTTAGTCAGCGCGTCAATGAGCGGTAGAACCTTATCGCGAGAATCAACGCCCACGTGCACGTGCACGCCGTAAATGACCATGTGGCGGCCCCAATACTGGGCGCGCTCGACCACACGCTGGTAGCGTTCCTTCGCCACGACCGGCTGGTCTGCCCAATGGGAGAAGGGGTGAGTGCCGGCGGGGTAGAACTCAATGCCGAGCTCATCGGTAATGCCACGCAGGGTATCCGTCAAATCCTGCAGCTGACGGCACGCCTCAGCGACGGTGCGGCAGATGCCGGTCACCATCTCGAGGGTGTTCTCGAGGAATTCGCCGGTCACGTGCGCCCGGTCGGAGGCGGGCTCGAGCAGTTCGGGGCGGCGCTCGCGCAGGATGGACAGCACCTCGCTGGCACGCTGGGTCAGTTCGCCGCTTTCACGGTCGATAAGTGCAATCTCCCATTCCACGCCGAGAGTGGACTGCGGGGAGGAAGCAAAGTCGATCATATGGCCTTTCCTGCGTCTGGAAATAGGGTCGTGCATGGTGCCGACTGTGGAAGTTATTATCGGTGGGCTCTACCCCGAGCAGGCGCCAGCTCAGCTGATGGTCTGCCCGGCCGGTACAGAAGCACCTCTAGTAGGCACTCCTAGTAGGCACTGTATCTAGTGTACGGTCTGAGGAAGATGCAGGTCCTGTCGAGTGCAGAATCCGGAACGGGAAACGTCACGAATCGTCATGAACGGTAACCCGTCCTCGGGGCTGGGTAGCCCGGGTCTGGTAGTCGGGGTTGAGTGGCCAGGGTTGAGTAGTTAAGGCTGGGTAATTAGGCTGGCGAGGTTAGAGTGGGCGCACATGCCAGCCGACGCGGCGTGAATCCCTACCCGAGCCGATGCGGGTAAAGACCAGCGTTGCCGGACGGTACGAAGGTTCCTGTGCACCCTCCTGCGCACCCGAAGAAGAATTAGCGTTCTTTTTCTGTTTTTTCTTGGATGGCTTAGAACCCGCAGAACCCAGTAGACGCGCACGCAACTGCTCCGGAACAATATCCACGCCACGCTTCTTAATCGTCAGCGCCGTAAAGCCCTGCTCACGCACCCAGCGCTTCAGCTGCTTTTCCTGCAGGGGAATCTCCTCCAGCACCTCGTAGCTAGCAACCAGCGGATGCCCCACCGGCTCGGCAGAACACAGGTACGCCAGGTGCTCATCCAATAGAAACGCGCCAATACTCTGCGCAAACTCAGCAACCAGATGCGAACGCACAATCGCCGGAGCAGGCTCCAACAGATAATCACCGGGCTGCGGCTGGGACACCGGAACGTCAACGCTCTGCTCCGCCTCTTCCGCCGTCAAGGGACTACGGAAGCTGACCGCCTCATACGGCGGTAGCAGGGCACTGGTTTTAGCAGAGCCTCCGGCGGGGCCTTCGTTGCAGTCGGTCTCTTCGGCGGACACTTCACGCACAGAGGTTGCCGTGCGAGCCACCCCCTCCTGGGCTAGCGCGTTAAACCAGAGCACCAACTCGGCGAGGGAACCCTCCGACTGAATCCACTCCGCCTCAACGCGCGGGTTGGGGTTCGCCTCCGAGGCAATATCTTCGGGTGAGGGGATGCCCTCATGCGGAAAACCGGGGCCCAACTTCACGCCCATCGGCACACCCGTACGCGCCAGATTCAGCACGAATGAGAACGGGGGAGAGAACGCCTCCGGATCAAAAAGGCGCTCCGTCTGAGCCTTCTTCGCACCGCGCAACTCGCGGCGTGCCGGGTCCATCCACACAATGCCCACCGGTTCACCGGCAGCGTCCAGAAGCTCACCGTGCACGTAATCGGTCACATCCCCCGAATACACGCGCGCCTGCGGGCAAAACTCAAGGTTCTTCGCAGCAAAAGAGGCCGTCAGCGGATCCAACTCCACCGCAACCACGGCACTGCGCTCCGCCGCATATACGGCAGAATCTGACGCGATACCGCAACCCAAATCAGCCACCGTGCCGGCAACCGGGCGCAGACGCTGCGCACGATAATGCGCAATCACCGGGCGGGTCGCCTGCTCCGCCGCCTCCTGAGTGAGCATGAGGGTGCGGGCGCGCTCGCCGAACTTGGCGCGCGCACGGGTACGAGCCTGCGCCAGTGAAATAATCTGTGCAGACTCCTCGGGGCTGAAACCTCGCGAACGCAAAGAAGTAACGGCGCTGAGCGTATCCGAGCCCAGCGGGTAGAGCTCATCGGCTACCGCGAGCGCTTCGGCGCTGAATGGAAGCTTGGCGGCGGGAGTAAAAGGGGATGCGGGAATAGGCATGCTCCTCATTTTACGGGGTGCCGATTTTGGCAGGTGGGAAGCCCGATCTGCTCGGCTTTGCTCAGCGTTCGCCTTGCGGTGAAACACCCCGGCGCAGGGGCGCTTTTCTTGACCGAAAGCACAGGTGAAACTAGAGTTGAGGTAGCACTCGAGACAGTCATCGGGCGCGCCACTGCGCCGCTGTCTCGCATCAAACGTAATTCCACAACCCGGAGGAACCGATTATGGCTATCAAGCCCCTGGAAGACCGCGTCGTTATCAAGATCGAGCAGGCTGAGCAGACCACCGCATCCGGTCTGGTTATCCCCGAAACTGCGAAGGAAAAGCCGCAGGAAGCACGCGTTGTCGCCGTTGGCCCGGGCCGCGTGGATGAGAAGGGCAACCGCATTCCCGTAGACATCAAGGAAGGCGACGTTGTCGTGTTCTCCCGCTACGGTGGCACCGAGGTTAAGTACCAGGGCGAAGAGTACCTGATTCTCTCCGCACGCGACGTTCTGGCAATCGTCGACTAATACTTTCAGATGCTCATGCGCCGTACCGCTCATCCGGTACGGCGCATGAGCTATCATCTGCCCCTCAAATTTTCTTTTCTGTGACGCACTAGGAGTAGCGAACACATGGCTAAGCAGCTTGAATTCAACGATGCCGCCCGCAAGTCCCTGCAGGCTGGCGTCGATAAGCTGGCAAACGCGGTCAAGGTAACCCTCGGCCCGCGCGGGCGCAACGTTGTGCTCGACAAGCAGTGGGGTGCACCCGTCATCACCAACGACGGCGTGTCCATTGCCCGCGAAATTGAACTGGACGACCCGTACGAAAATCTGGGTGCCCAGCTGGCGAAGGAAGTCGCCACCAAGACCAACGACGTAGCCGGTGACGGTACCACCACCGCAACCGTGCTCGCACAGGCACTGGTCAACGAGGGCCTGCGCAACGTCACCAGCGGCGCGGCACCCGCCGACGTCAAGCGCGGCATTGAGGCTGCTGTGGAGGCAGTCTCCGCACGCCTGCTCGAGAACGCACGCCCCGTGCAGGGCCCCGAGGTGGCGCACGTTGCCGCTATCTCCGCGCAGTCCGAGCAGATCGGTGAGCTGCTGGCTCGCGCCTTCGAGAAGGTCGGCCAGGACGGCGTCATCACCATCGAAGACGGCTCCTCCACCGAAATTGAACTGGACATCACCGAAGGTATGCAGTTCGATAAGGGCTACCTCTCGCCCTCCTTCGTCACCGACGCTGAGCGCGGCGAAGCAGTGCTGGAGAACAGCCTCGTGCTGCTCTACCAGGGCAAGATTTCCACCATCGCAGAAATCATGCCCGTGCTCGAGAAGATCGTCCAGGCGAAGAAGCCGCTGACCATCATCGCAGAAGACGTTGACGGTGAGGCGCTCTCCGCACTGGTCGTGAACAAGCTGCGCGGCACCATCAATGTGGTCGCTCTGAAGGCTCCCGGTTTCGGTGACCGCCGCAAGGCAATCATGCAGGATTTGGCAATTCTGACCGGCGGCACCGTCGTGACCGGTGAGCTCGGCATCGACTTGCCGCAGGTCACCCTGGAGCACCTGGGCTCGGCACGCCGCGTGACCGTCACCAAGTCCCACACCACCATCGTGGACGGTGGCGGCGACCCCGAGGCAATCGAGGACCGCGTGCAGCAGCTGCGCCGTGAAATTGAGCGCGTGGATTCCGAATGGGACCGCGAGAAGCTCAAGGAGCGCCTGGCTAAGCTCGCCGGCGGCGTGGGCGTCATCAAGGTCGGTGCCGCAACCGAGGTTGAGGCGAAGGAACGCAAGCACCGCATCGAGGACGCTGTGTCCTCCACCCGTGCAGCTCTGGAAGAGGGCATCGTCTCCGGTGGCGGCTCTGCACTGGTTCACGCGCTGAAGGCGCTGGACGGCATGGACCTGGGCAACCACGACGCAAACGTGGGTGTACAGATTGTTCGCCGTGCCCTGGTTCAGCCGCTGCGCTGGATCGCTGAGAACGCTGGCGAAGACGGCTACGTCGTCGTCTCCAAGGTCTCCGAGCTGCCCGTGGGCCACGGCTACAACGCCAAGACCGGCGAGTACGTGGACCTCATCGAAGCCGGCGTGATTGACCCGGTGAAGGTGACCCGTTCGGCTCTGCAGAATGCATCCTCCATCGCGGCTCTGGTGCTGACCACCGAGACCCTGGTGGTTGAGAAGCCCGAAGAAACTGAAGAAGCCTAAATAGTGTGTGTGCCCGGTGCCGCCCCCTCCATCGTGGAGGCGGTACCGGGCACTCGCTGTCGGTAGGCTCGGGTGCGCTCGCGTTCGCGGGGCGTTAGAACCTGCCGGCAGCCTCCCGCTGAGGTGTGCTTACTATGAGTGCTTCTCAGCAAAGAAACCTTTAGCGGTTTACTATAGAAGGTAAGCTGCTCCCGTTTGCGCTCAAACCACCGTGTGGGGTGCGGGCAGACGGTTTGTACCGCATCTTGACATATGCAACGTATAGGCTGAGCTTCTCACCGATGAAGCCAGCATCCGAAAGGTAGACAATGACCATTCCCACCGCTCTGTCCGAGGATCCGTTCGGCTTCACCGGCCTGACCTACGATGACGTGCTGCTGCTGCCCGGCAACACCGACGTCATCCCCTCAGATGCGGACACCTCCACCCGCCTGTCTAAGCGCATCACCCTGAACACCCCCATCATCTCCGCCGCAATGGACACCGTGACCGACTCCGCGATGGCAATCGCTATGGCACGTCTGGGCGGTATGGGCGTTATCCACCGCAACCTCTCCATCGAGGACCAGGCGGCACACGTGGACCGCGTCAAGCGCTCCGAGTCCGGTATGATTATCAACCCCGTCACCATTGGTGCTGACGCAACCATCGCCGAATACGACCAGGTTTGCGGCTACTACAAGGTCTCCGGTCTGCCCGTTGTTAGCGAAGAGGGCGTGCTGGAAGGTATCATCACCAACCGCGATATCCGCTACATCTCCCGCTCCGACTACGAGGGTATTCGCGTCCGCGACATCATGACCCCCATGCCGCTGGTCACCGCGCACCCCAGCGTCACCAAGGACGAAGCATTCGCGCTGCTGTCTCACAACAAGATTGAGCGTCTGCCCCTGGTCGACGACGCAGGCAAGCTCGCCGGTCTGATTACCCTGAAGGACTTCGTCAAGACTGAGCAGTACCCCAACGCCACCAAGGACGAGGACGGCCGCCTGCGTGCCGGCGCCGCTATCGGCTTCTTCGGCGACGGCTACGAGCGCGCAATGACCCTGGTCGAGGCAGGCGTTGACGCGCTGTTCGTGGACACCGCAAACGGCCACTCCCAGGGCGTGCTCGACATGATTGCCCGCCTGAAGAAGGACCCCGCCGCAGCACACGTGGACGTCATCGGTGGCCAGGCTGCAACCCGCCTGGGCGCACAGGCAATCATCGACGCCGGCGCTGACGGCGTGAAGGTCGGCGTTGGCCCCGGCTCCATCTGCACCACCCGCATTATCGCCGGTGTTGGCGTTCCCCAGGTGACCGCTATCAACGAGTCCGCTAAGGCAGCAATCCCGGCAGGCGTGCCGCTGATCGCTGACGGCGGTATGCAGCACTCCGGCGAGATCGGCAAGGCACTGGTTGCCGGCGCTGACTCCGTGATGCTCGGCTCCCTGCTGGCTGGTACCACCGAGTCCCCCGGTGAGCTGATTTTCATGAACGGTAAGCAGTACAAGGCATACCGCGGCATGGGTTCGCTCGGCGCGATGCAGACCCGCGGCCGCCACAAGTCCTTCTCTAAGGACCGCTACTTCCAGGCTGACGTCTCCAGCGAAGAGAAGCTGATTCCCGAGGGTATTGAGGGTCAGGTTCCCTTCCGCGGCCCGCTCTCCGCAGTGATTCACCAGCTCGAAGGTGGCCTGCGCCAGACCATGTTCTACGTCGGTTCCCGCACCATCGAGGAGCTCAAGTACAAGGGTCAGTTCGTGCGCATCACCCCCGCAGGTCTGAAGGAATCGCACCCGCACGACATCATGATGACTGTTGAGGCACCGAACTACCGCGGCTAAAACGCCTCACCAACGATGATTCGCCGCATGGTGTGCACACCGTGCGCCGTTGAGCCCGCCCCATACCCGTTCAGGTATGGGGCGGGTATCGGCGCGAATAACGCCCAGCGGCACCCCTCAAACCGAATTCGAAAGGATTCACCCCATGTCTGAAATTCAGATTGGCCTCTCCAAGAACGCCCGCCCCACCTACTCCCTGGATGATGTGGCGCTGATTCCCACCCGCCGTACCCGCGATCGCCGCGACGTTGACACCTCCTGGCAGATTGACGCGTTCAAGTTCGACACCCCCATCATTGGTGCGCCCATGGACTCGGTCATGTCCCCGGCGACCGCCATTGCACTGGGCAAGCTGGGTGGCCTGGGTGTGCTGAACCTCGAGGGCCTGTGGACCCGCTACGAGGACCCGCAGCCGCTGCTCGACGAGATTGTTGAGCTGCCCGAGGCGGACCCCGCCTCCGCGACCACCCGCATGCAGCAGATTTATTCCGAGCCGATTAAGCCGGAACTGATCACTGCACGCCTGGAAGAGATTCGTGACTCCGGTGTGGTTGTTGCCGGTTCGCTGAGCCCGCAGAACACCCAGGAGCACTACGAGACCGTGGTGAAGGCTGGCGTTGAGCTGTTTGTCATCCGCGGCGCGTCCGTCTCTGCTGAGCACATTTCGACCTCCCACGAGCCGCTGAACCTGAAGAAGTTCATCTACGAGCTGGACGTTCCGGTCATCGTCGGTGGCGTGGCTGGTTACTCGCAGGCTAAGCACCTGATGCGTACCGGTGCAGCCGGCGTGCTGGTGGGCTTCGGCGGCGGTTCCGCACAGACCACCCGCCAGGGCCTGGGCATCTCCGCACCGATGGCAACCGCTATCGCTGACGTGGCTGCGGCACGTTCGGACTACCTGGATGAGTCCGGCGGCCGCTACGTGCACGTGATTGCTGACGGCTCCCTGGGCCGCTCCGGTGACATGGTGAAGGCTCTCGCACTGGGTGCTGACGCTGTCATGCTGGGTGCTCCGCTGGCTCGCGCATCCGAGGCTCCCGGCCAGGGCTGGTACTGGGGCAACGAGGCGCACTCGCTGGACTTCCCGCGCGGCGTGCGCACCCCGTTGGGTGTTGTTGGCTCCCTGGAGGAAGTCCTGTACGGTCCTTCGCACCACGTGAACGGCACCAGCAACATTGTCGGTGCGCTCAAGCGCGCAATGGCTAACTGCGGTTACCTGGACCTGAAGAAGTTCCAGAAGGCGGACCTGACCGTGGTCCCCGCGTACCGCGGCTAATGTAGCTTCAAGAATCACCGCTTGGCGGTTGGCAGGTTTTGGTCTGCCGGTCGCCGGGCGGTGCTTTCTATACGCACGCTCTACCCCCGTTAGAGCATGTAGCGGCACCTCCGGATGGGGGAGCGGCTACGTGCCGTCGGCGGCGTATAGCGATAGCGTAAAATAGATATATCCCCGCGCAAGTGCGCGGATTAGTACCAACACGTTGAGGTAATTTTCGTGACCAACTCTGTGAACCTGGACCAGCTCGAAGAGCGTCCCGTCCTGGTGGTAGATTACGGTGCACAGTACGCGCAGCTCATCGCTCGTCGCGTGCGTGAAGCCGGCATCTACTCCGAAATCGTCCCCCACTCCATGAGCACCGAGAAGATGCTCGCCAAGAACCCGGCAGCTATTGTGCTCTCCGGTGGCCCCTCCTCGGTCTATGCCGATGGCGCCCCCAAGGGTGACAAGGCCCTGTTCGAAGCTGGCGTGCCGATCTTCGGTATCTGCTACGGCTTCCAGGTGATGGCCCAGACCCTCGGCGGCACCGTCGCCCAGACCGGTCTGCGCGAATACGGCGCAACCGACGCTGTGGTCTGCGCTGAGAACTCCTCCTTCCTCACCGGCACCCCCACCACCCAGAACGTGTGGATGTCTCACGGTGACTCCGTGACCGAAGCCCCCGAAGGCTTCGAGGTGCTGGCAAAGACCCCCGGCGCATCCGTGGCAGCATTCGTGGACGAGTCCCGCAAGCTCGGCGGCGTGCAGTGGCACCCCGAGGTGAAGCACTCCGACTACGGCCAGGTCGCTCTGGAGAACTTCCTCTACAATGTGGCAGGCCTGAAGCCCACCTGGTCCACCAACAACATCATCGAAGAGCAGGTCGCTAAGATCCGCGAGCAGGTCGGTAACGACCGCGTCATCTGCGCGCTCTCCGGCGGCGTTGACTCCTCCGTGGCAGCAGCACTCGTGCACAAGGCTGTTGGCGACCAGCTCACCTGCTTCTTCATCGACCACGGTCTGCTCCGTGAGGGCGAGCGTGAACAGGTCGAGCAGGACTACGCAGCATCCATGGGCATTAAGGTCATCACCATTGACGAGTCGGAGCGTTTCCTCTCCGCACTCGAGGGTATCACCGAGCCCGAGGCGAAGCGTAAGGCTATCGGCCGCGAGTTCATCCGCTCCTTCGAAGAGGCACAGCGCAAGCTGATTGCCGAAGCGGGCGAAGAGGGCGCAGACATCAAGTTCCTGGTCCAGGGCACCCTGTACCCGGACGTTGTCGAGTCCGGCGGCGGCGACGGCACCGCAAACATTAAGAGCCACCACAACGTGGGCGGCCTCCCCGACGACCTGACCTTTGAACTGGTGGAGCCGCTGCGCACCCTGTTCAAGGACGAGGTTCGCGCTATCGGTCGTGAGCTCGGCGTTCCCGAGAAGATCGTGGCACGTCAGCCGTTCCCCGGCCCCGGCCTGGGCATCCGCATTGTCGGCGAGGTTAACCGCGAGAACCTGGAGACCCTGCGTGCCGCTGACGCTATCGTGCGTGAAGAGCTGACCGCAGCAGGTCAGGACGAGCACATCTGGCAGTGCCCCGTGGTTCTGCTGGCTGGCGTTCGTTCCGTGGGTGTTCAGGGCGACGGCCGTACTTACGGTCACCCGATTGTTCTGCGCCCGGTCTCTTCGGAAGACGCAATGACCGCTGACTGGTCGCGCCTGCCGTACGACCTGCTGGCTAAGATCTCGAACCGTATTACCAACGAGGTCAAGGACGTTAACCGAGTGGTGCTGGACGTTACCTCCAAGCCCCCGGGAACCATTGAGTGGGAGTAATCCCGCTGTGGGCTACCTAGCTTTGTAGCGGGGAGCCTGTGAAGAAGCTGCCCGGTGCATCCGAATGTGGATGCGCCGGGCGGCTTCTTCGTATCTTCCTAACGATATATAGCGGGTCTGAAGATGGAGGGGTTGTCGTAGTACTGAAAGGAAAATATAATGTAGCTACGTAGTAACATTCTTTATGTTTTTGTGTTGTGCGTAGAAGGGGAAATCATGACCGTTATGACTAGCCGCGAGTTCAATCAGAACCTCGCCAAGGCCCAGAAGCAGGCTCAGCAATCACCCGTAATTATCACTAAGCGTGGTGAACCCACCTATGTCCTTATGACCTATGAAGAGTATTCGCGTAGTCAGAATGAGAGCTCTTCCCTGTATGACTTCTTCGCCAACTACCCTCAACCTGCTGAAGGTATGGACCTGCCCGAAGAATTCCCCACGGTAGAACGTTCCGCACATCAGCGCCCCATTGTAGAGTTCTAGGGAACAACGATGTACCTGCTTGATACCAATATCATTTCTGAGTTGTGGAAGCTCTCACGCGGTAAGGCTGACCCTGTATTTGAATCGTGGTTTCGTGTTTACTCCGATAGGCCGCTCTATATTAGCGTCGTGACCCTGATGGAGCTGGAGCGTGGAGTACTCGCCATGGAGCGTAAAGATCCGATACAAGGTGCTTATCTGCGTGAGTGGTTTTTGGCAGTTCGAGAGAAATTTCAGAAACGAACTCTTGTCATTGACGGAGCTGTAGCTGATTGTTGTGCAGGGCTTCACGTGCCGGATAAAGCGCCGGAGAACGACGCATGGATCGCTGCAACTGCTTTGACTCATGGTCTTACTCTCGTAACGCGCAATGTCAAAGATTTTGAGCGTCTGCATGTTCGGCTCCTGAACCCCTTTGAGTGTGCAACCTAAGATGGCTGAAGCCCCGTAAGGAGCCGCCCGGTGCATCCGAATGTGGATGCGCCAGGCGGCTTCTTTCATATGAGCGTTTCTGAAAATACTCCGTAGCCTAGATTTTTCGCATGAATTTTAAAGAAAAACACCAAAATATTTAAAACGAGAGTTCAAATAAAAGAACTAAAAACTCTCCACAAGACCACACGGGGAAAAGAAAACCCTTTAACGCGGGTGATGCGGGTGGCGAATCGAATCACGCCAATGAGCGCTCGAACCCAACCCAAAATGCAGAGCAAAAAACGTACCAAAACAGCAGAAACCAAAAGCGCATGCCATATACACGCCGTAGGTCAGCATCATGAACTCAGAATCGTGACTCACTCCCGACGCGACATTCAACACCAATGAGACGCCCAGAATGACAAGCCACACAGCGCTCGCAGCCGCAATCAGCCACGAGATAACACTCAACACTGGGTGAGGCACCCTAAAGGTCTGCTCAGGGCTCTCCGAGGCGGGTACAGTGGCTACAGAAGCTGTAGCAGGGGTAGTAAGCAGAGCAGAAGAGCGCCGCGGAATATGCGCATCAACATGCTGGCTAGAAGCCTGCGCAGGACGCTTTGCAGATTGCTGGGGGACGCCACCGGATTCGGGAGGGGGAAGAATGATACGGTTGCTGCATTGCGGGCTCCTGCATATTGAGTCTTACGGGAGAAGAAACAGCCTAGTTCCTCATCTCGTAAGAAATGAGTGTCTGTGATAGAACGAAAGAATGTGGTGGAAAATATATTCTCTCTATATTTCAAGATTAGAAGCGAACCGTATAAAAAACGAGAGCATCAGCGAATAAGATGCAATATGACGCGAAAATTTCGAAAAATACAACGAAAAATCGATAAACCTCAACCTGAAGGTTCAGGGTAGGGTTATTAGACAGGGACCATAGCCGTAAAACAACGGCACAGACACAGCAACAGCGAAAGGAACGAGCATGGGAATCATCCTCCCACTCCTCTACTTAGGGGCAGGAATCGGGCTCGCAATGTTGCTACCCGAGCACTGGGGCAACCGCCTGAAAGAAAGCGCCTCCGCCCTGCTGACCCGCTGGATCATTCCCGCCGTCATCATCTACACCGTCGCCACCAGCCGCCCCGAACTTTTCTTCGTTGCAGCCTCCACCATGGTGTTGATGGTCCTCGGCGTGCTCTGTGCCGGGCGCATCACCGGCGACCCCGTGCAGAAACTCGCCTTCGTCTATCTGAACGCGGGACTCTTCGGCATCCCCGTGGTTGCCGGGTTCTGGGGTGAGGAAGCCGTGCGAGTCTACATCGGCGCGTATATCGGCAACTCCATCATGGGTAATATTCTGGGCACCTCGCTACTACGCGGTGGTTCCGGGGTAGACCCCAGGGTAGGGGAGAGCAACGCACCGGATGCACGAGCCACTAGGAGCCGTGGTGGAACCCTCCGCACGGTGCTGCGGGGCCTGCGTACCAGCCCGCCCGTTATCGCCGTGGTAATCGGTCTGCTCTGCCTGCCTGCGGGCTCTTTCCTGAGCCAGTACGGGGCGGGTTTCTACCGGGTGCTCACCTGGATTTTCAGCTTTATCGGACTGATTGTTTTGGGCATGTGGCTCGGCGCCGCCAAACTGCACCGCGCCGACCTGACCCGCGCCGCCGGATGGGCGTTCCTGCGCGCCGGGCTCGTGAGCGTCTACAGCGTCGGCGTGCTGGCGTTCGCCCGCTGGGTGCACGACGCTGCGGGCGTGCACTTTGACCAGTTGCTCGCGCATCCGCAGGTGCTTTTCCTTCTGGCTGTTCTGCCGCCAGCAGCTAATATCGTCATTCTGGAAACCCACTACCGGCATGAAGGCACCGCAGCCCCCGTCATTGCCGCAGGGGCGGCCGTCAGCGTAGGCATGATAGCCCTCGCCGTGCCAATCCTGCAGTTCGTCTTCGCCAGCTAAGCAGAGCCAAGAAAGCACACCGAGAGAACATAGGAGAGAATGCAGGAGACAACACAAAAGGAGGGCGGGGCATAAGCCTCACCCTCCTTCTGCTGTCTATCACCTTATCGGCACGCCGTAGCACTCAACGAGCTACAACGCTTAGCGAACGATGTGGTACACCTTCGCCTCGTAGGGGCGCAGGGTCGAACCCGCATCGTCCTTGTAGTTCGAGCTCACCAGCTCAACACGAGCACCAGCCTCACGAGCCTCAGAAAGCACAGCGAAGTCGCGCTCCTGCTCCTCAGCAGTGAAGTTCGAAACAACCAGCAAAGACTCGTTCGCGGGGCTGCCATCCACACCACCGGTACGGGTGTACGCGTACACAGCCTCATCCTCGTTGTGCGGAACCTGAACCGAATCCACCGGAGCGAAGGACGCGTAAACCATCAGGTCCTTCAGCTTGCCGCGGCGCAGAGCCACCAGCTGCTGGTAGTGGTAGAAAATCGAATCCTCATCAGCCAGAACAGCCTCAGCGTTAATCACCGGGTAGTTCGGGTTCACAGCAATCCACGGGGTAACACCCTCGGGGCTGAAACCACCGTTCGCGGAGGCATCCCACTGAACCGGGGTACGAGCGTTATCGCGGCCCTTAATGTAAATCGCCTGCATCGCCTCTTCGTGGCTCAGACGCTTGTGATCAACGTGCATGTCCTCGTAGAAGCGGATCGAGTCACCATCGCGGTAATCCTCAATCGAATCAAACTTCACGTTGGTCATGCCCAGCTCTTCACCCTGGTAAATGTACGGGGTGCCCTGCATGAAGTGCAGAGTGGTCGCCAGCTGCTTAGCGGACAGGGTGCGGAACTCATCCGAATCGTTACCGAAGCGAGAGACAACGCGCGGCTGGTCGTGGTTGTTCCAGTACAGCGAACCCCAGGCGTTACCCTCCAGGGTGGTCTGCCAGTCGTTCAGGATGCGCTTGAGCTCGGTCAGCTTGTACGGTGCGTAGGACCACTTGCCGCCCAGATTGCCGTTCGGGTCGTTATCCACGCCCATGTGATCGAAGTGGAAGATCATGTTCAGCTCACCGGTGTGGTAGCCAGCCCACAGCTTAGCGTCCTCGGGGCTGGTTGCGCTGGTCTCGCCCACGGTCATCACGTCGTAGCGGCTGAAGGTCTCGCGGGTGAGTTCCTTCATCCACGGGTGCACCATGGTGCCGTTCGTAATGACGAACGGAATCGAGGAAGTGTGCTTCTCATAGTCGGTGGAGGGGTCATCCGGGTAGCCCTCGGGCTTGGAGATGATGTTGATAGCGTCCAGGCGGAAGCCGTCAACGCCCTTGTCCAGCCACCAGCGGACCATGGAGTACAGGTCCTCGCGAACCTTCTCGTTCTCCCAGTTCAGGTCGGGCTGTTCCTTGAAGAAGATGTGCAGGTAGAACTGGCCGGTCGCCTCGTCCCACTCCCACGCCGGGCCGCCGAACTCGGACGCCCAGTTGTTCGGAGGAATCGGGTTGCCGTCCTCGTCGAAGCCCTTCGGGTCCTTCCAAATGTAGTAGTCGCGGTAGGGGTTGTCCTTGGAGGAGCGGGATTCCTTGAACCAGGGGTGCTCATCGGAGGTGTGGTTTGCGACCAGGTCCATCAGGATCTTGATGCCGTGCTTGTGGGCGGTTTCAAGCATCTCGTCGAAGTCTTCCATGGTGCCGAAGTCACCCATGATCGCGAAGTAGTCAGAGATATCGTAGCCGTTGTCCACGTTCGGCGAGTCGAACACGGGGGAGAGCCAAATGACGTTGATGCCCAGCTTAGCCAGGTAGGGCAGCTTCTCGATAATGCCCTTCAGATCACCGATACCGTCGCCGTTAGCGTCGTTGAAGGAGCGGGGGTACACCTGGTACACCACGGCTTCCTTCCACCACTGGCGGCCTTCGTAGGAGGGAACCTCGTATGCCTCGGAGTTGCTCATAATTGCCTTTCTATACCGGCCATCCAGCCGAAAAGAGGAACAAATTTTGTCTGTGATTAAAGTATAGGGCGAAGAGGGACCGGAATGTCCGTTTCTGGTCCCCCTTCGCACAGTATGAGTGGGGTACGACTACTTGGCGTTACCGAAGAGGTACACCTTCGCCTCGTAGGGGCGCAGCAGGGTGCCCTCGTCGGTGAACTCGCGGTTCTCATCGCGGTAGTTCGAGCTAATCAGCTTCGGGGTGTTCTCGATTGCCTTCAGCTCAGTCGGGGAGAGTGCCTGCGAGTTGGTCAGTACCACCGAATCCAGGTTGCCACCCGCGTAGTTTAGCTGAACGGTGTCATCGGTGAAGTTCGCGACGACCAGCAGTGCGCGCTCGCCGGTTGCGGCGGCGTCCTCATCGGAGTTCACGCGCAGGTAGGCGTAAACCTGGTCATCCTCTTCATCCAGCAGGCGGTACTCGCCGGTCAGGACAATCGGGTGCTCGCGGCGCAGGCTAATCAGGTCACGGTAGTGGTAGAACACCGAATCCTGGTCAGCGAGCTCTGCCTCCGCGTTGATTTCGGTGTAGCGCGGGTTCAGCTTCAGCCACGGGGTGCCGGAGGTGAAGCCTGCGTTCTCGCCAGCGGTCCACTGCATGGGGGTGCGGGCGTTATCGCGGCCGGAGGCGCTGATGTAGCGAAGCATGTCCTCCGCGGAGACGCGGCCCGACTCTTCAACGTACTTGCGCCAGGAGTCGTGAATCTCCAGGTCGTTGTAGTCCTTGACGTCGTCGAAGAAGACATTGGTCATGCCCAGCTCTTCGCCCTGGTAGATGTAGGGGGTGCCCTGCATCAGGTGCAGCACGGTACCCAGCATCTTGGCGCTGACGGTGCGGTACTCGGGGGAGTCGTTACCGAAGCGGGAGACGGTGCGCGGCTGGTCGTGGTTGTTCCAGTACAGGGAGTTCCAGCCGCGGCCGTGCAGGCCTTCCTGCCAGTGGGTGAGGACCTTCTTGAGGTCAACCAGGTTGAAGCGGCGGTCGGACCACTTGCCGGTCACGCCACCTTCGGAGGCGTCTACGTCCATGTGCTCGAACTGGAACACCATCTGCAGCTCGTTGCGGTCGAAACCGGTGTAGAGTGCGGCGTCGTCCACGGTCACGCAGGGGGTTTCGCCCACGGTCATGACCGGGTACTTGCTCAAGACCTCGCGGTTCATCTCCTGCAGGAATTCGTGCACGCGCGGGCCGTTCGCTGCGACAGCCAGGGAGTTGTCGAGGCCGCCAGCGAGGACTGCCGGGTCCTCGGGGAAGGAGAGGTCCTTAGAAATTAGGTTGATGACGTCCATGCGGAAGCCGTCCACGCCCTTGTCCAGCCAGAAGCGCATGATGTCGTAGACCTCTTCGCGGACCTTCGGGTTCTCCCAGTTCAGGTCGGGCTGCTTGACGGAGAAGTAGTGCAGGTAGAACTGGCCGGTCGCCTCGTCCCATTCCCACACGGAGGGGCTGAAACAGGAAATCCAGTTGTTCGGCGGAATCGGCTTGCCATCCTCATCGAAGCCCTTGGGGCCGCGCCAGATGTAGTAGTCGCGGTAGGGGTTGTCCTTGGAGGAGCGTGCCTGCTTGAACCATTCGTGCTCGTCGGAGCTGTGGTTGACGACCAGGTCCATCATGAGCTTGATGCCGTGCTTGTGCGCGGTTTCGAGCAGCTCATCGAAGTCTTCCATGGTGCCGAACTCGGTCATGATGGCACGGTAGTCGGAGATGTCGTAGCCGTTATCGTCGTTCGGGGACGCGTAGATGGGGGAGAGCCACAGCACCTGAATGCCCAGGTCGGCGAGGTACGGAATCTTCTCGGTGATACCGGGCAGGTCGCCGATGCCGTCGCCGTTGGAGTCGTTGAAGGAGCGGGGGTAAATCTGGTAGACAACGGGTTCCTGCCACCACTGGGTCTGGGTCGTCATTGTTCTTCCTTCCCTTGGTATGGATGAGTGTTGTGTGGTGCCGCTCTGCGGGCGGCTAACGTCTGATGCCCCTTTAGGACTGGCTGGTGAGGGGCGTAAGGAGGCTCTCCGGCGCCCAGCTGGAGGGGTCAATCTCTAGCAGCAGGCCGCTGTGGTCGGAGATCGCCTCGGGGGAGTTGTCACGGAAGACAACCGCGTGGGATACCACGTCGACCAGGCGGTCAGCGAAGACAAAGTCGATGCGCTTGGCATCCGTGCTACCTTCCCAGCCGGCGATTTCGCGGTGGACGGTGTTCTCGCCGTCGGTGTGCTCCGCTAGGGATCGGGTATCCACCATGCCGCTGGAGGTGACCAGCGCGTAGCCTTCATTGCTCAGATGTGCTGCGGAGTTGAAGTCGCCGCCGAGCAGTACCGGTGCGGTGCGGGCGCACTCGGCAAGCTCCTGCGAGAGGTGTGCGTATTCCTGCGCGAAGAGGGGCTCGCCGTCGAAGTCCCACCAGGACATGTGGGTGGTGGCGCACCAGAAGGTGCCCGTCTCAGTTTCGATGAGCGTTGCCTGTGCTGCGCGGCGCTGCACCTGGTGGTAGCCGTAGCCGGGGGACATATTGATGGGCTTGATACCGCGAATCGGCAGGCGCGAGAGGATAGCTACGCATTCGTCGTAACGGTCCCAACCGATGTGGGTTTCGGTGAGGGTCCACTCGTAAGTGGCACCCATTTCGTTGAGCGCCTGCACGAGCAGCAGGGCGTAGTTGTCTTCGCGGACCGGAACGCCGGCGCCGCCGCGGTAGTTGAGGGGCTCCTTCACCACGGGGGTGGAGGTGAGCTGGTTGACTTCCTGCAACGCAATGACGTCCACCTGCTGTTCAATAATGAACTTGGCGAGGGTACGGATCTTGGCAATCTGGTGGATTTCGCACCAGCTGTGCGTATTGAGGGTGAGGAAGCGCATGTATTAAGTCCGGGGTATGTGTGAGGTTGAAGAATGATATGCGCACCGCGTATTGAGGTGGTGAGTGTTTATGCACTCTGACCTCTATGGGCGCACTGTTTATGCTATCGATTCTGTGCGCTAGGTAATAGGGAAAAAGTCTCATCTGCAGCAAGTATTTTAACCAGTGCCGGGATATGTTTCAGGTTCTGAAAAACTCTTTCAAAACTCACAGTTTTGGTACCTGTGGGCAGGTATGACCTGGCATTATTGTTTCTGTCTAAAACACATTCGGCATTTAGCGCACGCAGGATATGTGGCACCCGTCTCATATACTTTCGTTTGAGGGTATAAAGATACGGCGTTGCCACCGCAGACCGGCAACGATCGCCGGCACCTGCGTCCGCTCACTCGACAACCCGAAAGGGCGTATAGCCTCATGATGGAAAAAGTACAGAGGTTCGGCTCTGCCATGCTGGCACCCGTTCTTCTCTTCGCATTCGCTGGCCTCGCGGTCGGTATTGCGATCATTGCACAGAACGGCGACCTGATCCCCCTCGCTGCTGACAAGGAAAGCGCGTGGAACCACTTCTGGTCCGTTTGGGAGTCCGGCGCATGGACCGTCTTCAACCAGATGGAACTGCTCTTCGTGATCGGTCTGCCCATTGCACTGGCAAAGACCGCTAACGCACGTGCAGTGATGGAAGCTGCAATGGTCTACCTGACCTTCAACTACTTCGTCGGCGCCATGCTCAAGGTATGGGGCAAGGGCGGCACCGGTTTCTTCGACCTGGACTACACCACCGACATCTCTAAGAGCGCGGCAGGTACCGGTCTGAAGATGATCGCCGGTATCAAGACCATGGACACCGGTATCTTCGGTGCGATCATCATCTCCGCAATCGTGGTGTGGGTACACAACCGCTGGTTCGACAAGAAGCTGCCCGACTTCCTCGGTATCTTCCAGGGCTCGCAGTACGTTTACGGCGTCTGCTTCTTCCTGATGATGCCCGTGGCATTCCTGTTCTCCTGGCTGTGGCCCTACGCTCAGCACGGTATCTCCTCCCTGCAGGGCTTCTTCATCGCATCCGGCGCACTCGGCGTGTGGGTTTACACCTTCCTCGAGCGCCTCCTGATTCCGACCGGTCTGCACCACTTCATCTACTCCCCGTTCGTCTTCGGTAACGTTGTTACCCCGAACGGTATCGCTAAGGACTGGCCGAGCCACCTGAGCGAGTTCGCTAAGAGCGACAAGCCCCTGAAGGAACTGTTCCCCGGCGGCGGCTTCGCACTGCACGGTAACTCCAAGGTCTTCGCACCCATCGGTATCGCAGCGGCGTTCTACACCACCGCTCGTCCCGAGAAGCGCAAGGAAGTTCTCGCACTGATGATCCCCGTCTGCCTCACCGCGATCCTGATTGGTATCACCGAGCCCCTCGAGTTCACCTTCCTGTTCCTGGCACCCCCGCTGTTCCTGGTTCACGCAATCCTGGCAGCATCCATGGCAGCAATCATGTACCAGCTGGGTCTGGTTGGTTACATGGGTGGCGGTCTGCTGGACTTCCTGTTCCAGAACTGGATCCCGCTGTGGGCAAACCACTCCGGCACCTACCTCATGCAGATTGGTGTGGGCCTGTGCTTCACCGTCCTGTACTTCGTGATCTTCCGCTTCATGATTCTGAAGTTCGACTTCAAGACCCCCGGTCGTGAAGAAGACGGCGGCGAGACCAAGCTCTACAGCAAGGCAGAGTACAAGGCTGCTAAGGCTGCTGAGAAGAACGGCGGCGCAGCTGCTGAGTCCGCTGATGGCGACCTCTACGCACCCCGCGCAGCAGGCTTCCTCGAACTGCTCGGTGGCGCAGAGAACATCACCACCGTGAACAACTGCGCAACCCGCCTGCGTGTCTCCGTTGCTGATGAGTCCCTCGTCAGCACCTCGGATGCAGACTTCAAGAGCGCAGGTGCTCTGGGCCTCGTCCGCAAGGGCAAGGCATTCCAGGTCATCGTCGGCATGGACGTTCCCCAGGTTCGCGAGCGTTTCGAGACCATGGTGAACGAAGCTAAGACCCTCTCCTAAGAGACTTCAGCTTTCAGCCACCTGACGGCATAACGCCTCATAAGGTATAGACTTCGCCGGCGGTATCGGATAACACCGATGCCGCCGGCGAAGCTGTACCCGGGGCTCGTGTCCAGACGTATTCCCGGCTCAAATCTGCATAACGCGCCCCTCAACGTGAGGGAAGACCACCCTCACCCACCCTGGCTGATGACCTTAGAGCGTGTACTATTTATATATTGCTCACCATCGGATTCAGGAGCTTTGAGTGGATTTACAAGATGTCGTGAATGCGAACCAGCACCGATTCAGTGAAACTGAACGGGAAATTTTGGCATTCATGCTAGAAAACGAAGAGTTCGTTGCAGAGTCAACGATCAACTCTCTGGCACATAAAACTTATACTTCGACCAGCTCAATTATCCGCCTGACGAAGAAGCTGAACTTCTCCGGATTTGCTGAGTTGAAGTACTTCATTAAGTCCTCTCTGAACCGTAGCGAACCCTTCAACCCGCGGTTCATCGAGAGCGGCCGCGAAGACATTCAGCGCACCTACGACTACCTCGAGCACATGGAGCTGAGCGGACTGCTCAAGCGCATCCATGAGGCTCGCACTGTGTACTGCTTCGGTACCGGCTACGCTCAGCGCAACGCCGTGCAGGAATTCGCCAAGTCCATGCAGGTTTGCGGTAAGTTCTGCCACGTCATCCCGGCACGTAATGAGTTCGAAAGCGCCATGAACAATATGACCCAGGACGACGTGGTCATCATTGTGTCCTTCTCCGGTCAGACCGAGAACATGCGCGAACACATTAAGATGCTGGCGCTACGCCGCATCCCCATGATTGCGGTGACCGCCATTGGTGTGAACTACATGTCCTCGCACGCCGAGTACTCCCTGCACTACCAGACCACCCCCACCCACATCAGTACCCAGCGCAAGCCCTACTACTCCTTCGTGGCGCTGTCGGTGCTGCTGGACTACATCGTGCGCCGCTACATTGAGCACGTTGAACATGAGCGCCGCGAAACCCTGCAGGACCAGGTGGACGACGCCCTCAACAACGGGGGCGAAATCGACGCCTGACAAGGCGTGACTGTGCCCACCTGCTCCTTCACTCACTCCTTCTGAATCCGTCCGAATCCGCCTGAGACCATCTGAAAGAGACACCCCGTGACCGCAATTTTCGCGCTCATCGAAAACGCCGACAAGATGCGTAAGTACCTGTTCTGGTACCTCATGATCATCCCCGCACTGCTGCTGCTGTGGATTGCCCTGGGCGCAGCGAACTCCCAGATGGACTTCCAAGCAGCCCTGAAGATTCCCTTCTTCACCGTGGCATTCCTGAACGCCTGCCTCAGCCTGCTGCTGGGCGGTACCCTCAAGCTCGCAGGTGCAGAGAACGAACGCACCGAACGAGCCTACGCCCTGTACCTGACCGTACTGCTGGTCATTATCGGTAACCTGCCCGGCGCAATCCTGAGCTTCTTCCTCTTCCGCTCCCTGCGCTTCGGCAACCTGGAAGGCGAACTGGCACCCAAGTACCGTTGGGCGCTTCTGCCTGCCCTGGTCTTCTACGTATTGGTGACCGTAGTGCTGCTCGCCGTCAATATTGCAATGTGGTCGAAGTAAGCGCAGTAATCACACAGGCGTACGCTGATACCCGCCCCGCTTGAGGCACACCCGGGCAGAGGACCCCGGAAGAACCACCATCTTCGGTGTGTACGCGCAAACGTACACCGCACTGACCCACAAGGACACTCACGACGTGAACCAGATTCCCGAGCCTACCGACGCGCAGCACGCACCCGGCACCCCGGCTGACACCGTTCAGCCCGCAGCCGCCGCCGCGACCTCAGCAGAGGAAACCCACGAAGTAGCCGACGAAATCAACATCGCCGAGCTGCCCGCACACCTGAACCCCGCCCACGAGGACTTCGACCCCTCGGCGGGGCTTGAGCGCTGGGCAGAACAGATGGACGTCTACACCGGCCCCGACGCGATGCTCGACTTCAACCAGGTCGACTACGTGCACATCGACCTGTCCGAGGCGAACCCCTCCGGCCTGGCTCAGCTACTCGCCGGACGCAAGACCCGCCTCTCCACGATTCTGCGCGACAAGTCGCAGCTGGAGGCGGGCATGCGCTCCGCACGTACCCTGCGCACCAAGATTTACGAGCTCGCCACCGACCACGGCCTGGACTCCGGCTATTTCGTGGCGGGTACCGCCTCCTGGCTTTCGCACGACACCCGCGAGGATGCCGCCGCCTACGAGAAGCGCTTCATCGCGCCGATTCTCATGGCGCCGCTGAGCATCACCCCGCACCCGAAGGATGACGACTTCGAGCTGCGCCTCGCCGGTTCCGCACGCCTGAACCCGGCGATGGTCCGACAGATTAAGCAGGAGTACGGCATCGACCTGGGCACCATGGATGTGGCGCAGCTGGCGAACTCTATGTCCCGCCTGGACCCCGAGCCGGTCATCGAACGTATGCGCGCCTCCGCGGGCCGTATTCCGGGCATGACCATCGAGTCGAAGTACTTCATCTCAACCTTTGCTGACCTGAAGGAAAGCCTGGGCGAACTGCCGCACACCGCCATCACCCCGCTGGTTCGTGACCTGGCGGCGCTGAAAGTGCCCGGCGTGAAACCGCGTGAGCTCAACGCCCACAACCTGCAGCCGCCCCTGGACCAGCGCGACCCGGCAGCGGAAATGCTCCTGCTGGATGCGGACGCGAACGCCCAGGAAATTATCGACACCGCGGTTAGCGGATTCTCCTTCACCATCACTGCGGCGCCCGGCACCGAGCCGCTGCGTACCGCCGTGAACATTGCTTCGGCCCTGATGGGTCGCGGTAAGTCCGTGCTCGTGGTGGGCGAGAAGCGGTCCACCCTCGCTGAATTCTCGGCGCTGCTCAAGCGCACCGGCATTGAGAGCCTGCGCTACGACCTGCTTGCCGAGCACGATGCTGAGGCTCAGCGCGCCGAGTTCATTCGCGCGATCGTGCGTAATGAGAGCGCTGAAGAGCCGAACTCTGAGGACCTGAACGAAGAGCTCGTGGCGACCCGTGCCGCGCTGCTTGACCACACTCGTGCCCTGCTGAACAAGGACTCGAACTGGCAGATTTCTGTCTACTCGGCGCTGCAGCGTCTGGCTGAGCTGACCGCCTCCGAGGACGGCCCGGCAACCCGCGTGCGTTTTGACCGCCCCATGCTCGATTCGCTCATGGAGCGTGAGCAGGTGCGTGCCGAGCTGGTGCGTCTGGGCGAGATTGATGGTTTTGCGGCGGCTTCGCGTACCTCCCCGTGGTACCGCGCCCGCCTGGTCAATGACGAGGAAGCCGCCGAGGCGTACGCCCTGGTCATTACCCTCAAGTCCTCCCTGCTGAACCTGCGTGAGGCGATGAACCACACCAGCGCCATGCTGGGACTGCGCCCGGGTCGTACCATCGCCGAGTGGGAGTCGCAGCTTGCGATTCTGATGCGCATCCGCGAGACGCTTAAGCGTTTCCGCGCGGATGTTTACGACCGCCCGGTGACCGACCTGATTGCGGCGACCGCTTCGGGTGCGTGGCGCCGTGAGAACGGCATCGAGATGAGCAGTATGCAGCGTTCTCGCCTGCGCCGCGCGGCGAAGGAGTACATCCTGCCCGGCGTGAATATTGGTGACCTGCACGAGCAGCTGAAGGTGGTTCAGGCGGAGCGCGCCGAGTGGATTCGCCACATTGAGGCGCCCCGCACCCCGCAGATTCCGGAGAACCTGGATCAGCTAGCTGCCGCCCTGAACTCCCTGGTTTCTGAGCTGGCGGGCCTGGGCATTGTCCTGGCTGACACCATTGAGGGCACCGACTTTGTGCGCACCGACCTGGACGTGCTGGATGCCCGCCTGGACGCCTCATGGCGGACCGCGTGCTGCTGATGACCCTGCCGGAGCGTGACGCCCTGACCCAGAAGCTGCGTGAGCGCGGCCTGTCGGAGCTACTCGATGACCTGTACGCACGTCAGGTTCCAACCGAGGTTGTTGCCGCTGAGCTGGAGCTTGCCTGGTGGCAGTCTGCCCTGGAGTTCTTGTTGCAGCATCACGAGGGTAAGCTGCTGGACGGTGACCGTCTGCGCGATACGGAATCCCGTTTCCGCCGTGCCGACTACGCCCACATGACCAGCGCTCCGGCGCGTCTGCTGGCGAAGGTTGCGCGCGTGTGGACTAAGCGTATTGAGTCTGAACACGATCAAGCGGCGTACCTGAAGAGTCAGCTACGCGGCTACGAGTTCGTGCTCGAAGAGCTGCTGACTCACGCCCCGGTCATGGCGCGTACCCTGTTTCCGCTGTGGACTGCGAGCCCCTTCGCCCTGGCGCGTAAGGTTCCCGCCTCCATGCGTTTTGACACGGTGCTGCTGCTGGACTCCGAGTCGACCCCGCTGGCGGCGAACCTGCCGGCGATTACCCGCGCCGACCAGGTGATTGCCCTGGGCGACCCGCATTCGGGTTACCCCTCGCCGTTCATCGTGTCTGCGCCGACTTTCGGTGCGCCCGAGCCGACCGACGAGCAGCTGGATAGCACCTTCGATGTGCTTGCCACCATACTGCCCAACCGCACCCTGGCGATGCTGCACCGCAGCATGGACCCGGTGATTCTCGACTACCTGAACCGTGAGTTCTACGGTTCGCAGCTGCATGCGGCTCCGGTGAGCCGCGCCTCCGCCCAGCCTGCCGGTTCGCTGACCGTTGAGTACATTGATACTCGCGGTAAGGTCAGCGATAACGCGAACCTGGATTCGCCCGGTGTTGAGGTGGAGCGCGTCACGAACCTGGTGCTCGAGCACGCGTACCGCACCCCGGACCGTTCGCTGGCGGTTGTGACGGCTAGCCCGAAGCACGCTCAGCGTGTGGCTGAGTCGGTGCGTCACGCCCTGAGCCTGTACCCGCAGCTGGCGCCGTTCTTCGCCGCCGGTGAGGAGTCTTTCCGCGTGGTCGACCTGACCCGCGCCGAGAGCCTCGAGCGCGATACCGTGATTTTCTCCCTGGGTGTGGGCCGTGCCCGCCTGGGTCAGGCGTCGTATGATTTGGGTCAGCTGTCTGCCGAGCACGGTCGCCAGGGCTTTGTGGTTGCGTTGACCCGCGCCCGCCGCGCCCTGCGCATCGTTTCGTGCATTGACCCGTCGGAGCTGGACCCGCAGAAGTTGCATCATGGTGCGGTGGACTTCTACCACCTGCTGCGTGAGCACGCGGAACGCCAGGAGCGTGAAGAGGCGGAGGCGAAGGCACAGCGCGTGCCGGAGACCCTGCCGCGTAACGCATTCTTGGCAGCCGATGAGGCGGACACCCCGGATTTGGGCGACTGGCTGCTGAACGATTTGGTGGCGCGCCTGCAGGCTTGCGGTGTGCGGGTGACTCGCGGTGAGGGCGATATCGCTCTGATTGCGCACGCCCCGGAGAAGCTGGCGGCTGAGCCGGTGCCTGCGCTGGGCGTGGCTCCCGTCGTCTCGTCGAACCCGAGCGTCCCGGCGGCTATGCCGCTGGTGGCGTGCTCTGACGGCGAGCAGAATTACGCGCGTGCTTCGGTGCGTGAGCGTACCCGCCTGCTGCCGGAGCGTCTGAGCCGCACGGGCTGGAACTACATTACGCTGGGCACCCTGGAGGTGTTCGCTGATCCGGATTCTGTGGTGGCGCGCGTGCTGCACTACCTGGATATGGATGAGGGCGCTGAGGTTCGTGGCTAGTTATTCGTCGACGCCGAAGCCTCGCCGCGGTCATCGCCGCGTGAGCGGCGGCGGCTCGGTGAGCGGGGCTGAGCCTCTGCTGGTGGGCGTGACGACGCCTCCGGCTTCGGGTCCCTCGTCTGCTGCGGGGGCTTCCGCGAAGAAAACTGATGCTCAGAACCAGAACTCCCGGAAGGCGGGTGCCCAGAAAGCGGCTACTTCCGCGCAGCCGCTGACCCCGGAGGAGCGTGAGCGTCTGGAATGGATGCGTCAGCAGCGTCCTCCGCACTGGGGTAACAATATCGTGTAGCGCACCCGAGCCGGGAGCGCTTCTTAAACGCCGAGGGGCGGGGCAACCTGTGTTGCCCCGCCCCTCTTTTTGGCCGGTTTGGAACTTCCGCTTAGGAGTTGCCCTTGTCGGTGCTGTAGAAACCGGAACCCTTGAAGGTCACGCCGACGGTGTTGTAGCGCTTGCGCAGGGTTTCTTCGCCGCACTGCGGGCAGATGCGCAGCGCATCGTCGCTAAAGGACTGGCGCTGTTCAAAGACATGATTGCAATTCTTGCACTGGTAAACGTAGACCGGCATATTGTCCTTCTGTGTCGATTTTTTCGCTGAGCGGGTTTAATAACAGTGGTTTGAGTGTACCGCTTTTGAAACGCTCTGGGCTATTTGCGTTTTCTTCTCAAAAAGCTATTTCTGGTTTCTTTTTGCCTTTTCTACCGGGGCTATTCTTGAAAGTCCGCACATATTTTCTGGGCTTTTACGCACAGAAGTGTTGTGTCAATCAGGAGATGGGCGGTGCTGGTCAATCGGCTACATCGATGACTGCTGAGAGGTGCGGAAAATACCTTCCTCGGTGAGGATGACTGGCAGAATAGCGTCCCACCGGTCGTAGGGGATAGTTTCGTACATTTCATCGGTAAAGACCACGCCGATACTCTGCTCCTGTAGCTGCTGTGCGCTGAGCAGGGGGATAATGCGGTCGTAGTAGCCGCCTCCCTGGCCGAGGCGGTGCCCGCCAGCATCAAAGGCGAGAGCGGGGATGAGGCGCACATCGGCGTTTACGAAGGCTTGCTCGTCCTGTTCTTCGCCCTCTGGTTCGGGGATTCCCATGGGGCTGAGCGGGTGCTCAACGGCGGGGTCCCAGTGCACCCAGGCGAGTTTGCGGCCGGGGCGTACGACGGGTACGAGGATGCGGTGTCCGTCCTTGTGCAGGCGGGTTAGTGCTTCAATGATGGGCGGCTCGGATTTGGTGGGCAGGTACGCCGCAATGGTGCCGGGGGAGTGGAGGCGCTGCGCGATGGCCTCGAGAATGTGGTGGGTGAAAAGGTCAGCCATTTGCTGCTGGCCGTGTTCGCCGCGGTGGCTACGTGCGGTGAGGCGGCGTGGGCGGATTTGGGAGCGGAGAATGTCTTTATCCAGGGAGATGTCGTCTGCGCTGGCTCCTGCGTCGGAGTTGCTGGTGGCGGCTGTGGTGTTGAGAGGCATGGTGTGTCCCATCGTCATTGCGGGTGAGGTCTTATAGGGGGTGGGGGAGGGGGACTCTATGGGCTAGGGGGCTGGTTTGGGTCATGGCGCCTCCGCGCTGAGGGTGTTTGAGGCGGTGCGAAAACATCCTTGTGGGCGGAGAAAAGCGACCTATTCTGCCGGGGTGTAGATTCCACTTTTTAGTATAGGGTTTGCAGAAAATAGCATTGGGTTCTGAAGAACATATTTTCTCAACACCCCGAAAAATGTACCTTCACCGATATGCAGTTAGTCACGTTGAAGATTTTTTCATGTCATAGTCTCGATAAATCGCCTTAAGTACTTTACAACTTAGGGTATTCTTGTGGCATGGCTACTGAAATTAAGTCTGTTACTAAGGCAGTTATTCCTGCTGCTGGTCTGGGCACCCGATTCCTGCCCGCCACGAAGGCAACCCCCAAGGAAATGCTCCCCGTCGTCGATCGCCCCGCGATTCAGTACGTGGTGGAGGAAGCAATCCGTGCCGGCCTGAACGACGTTCTGATGATTACCGGCCGTAACAAGCGCGCTCTCGAGGATCACTTTGACCGTGTTCCCGTTCTGGAGCAGCAGCTCGCTGAGCAGGGTAAGGATGCCCTGCTGGCATCTGTCGTTGAGACTAATGAGCTCGGTGGCGACCTGCACTACGTGCGTCAGGGCGACCCCAAGGGTCTGGGCCACGCTGTTCTGCGCGCAAAGCGCCACGTCGGCAATGAAGCATTCGCTGTTCTGCTCGGCGATGACCTGATTGACGAGAAGGAAGACCTGCTCACTCGCATGGTGGAGGTCCAGGAGCGTACCGGCGGTTCCGTCGTTGCTCTGATGGAGGTTCCCCGCGAGGCTATTTCCGCTTACGGTGCAGCTGCTATTGAGGCTGTTGAGGGCGAGGACGGTTTCGTTAAGATTACCGGTCTGGTTGAGAAGCCTGCAGCTGATGAGGCTCCCTCGAACTACGCTGTGATTGGTCGTTACGTTCTGAGCCCGAAGGTCTTCGAGGTTCTGGAGAACACCGCTCCGGGCCGCGGCGGCGAGATTCAGCTGACCGACGCTCTGCAGACCCTGGCTCAGGGGGAGGGCGAAGGCGAAGGCGTCTACGGCGTGGTCTTCTCCGGCCGCCGTTTCGACACCGGTGACAAGCTGTCCTACCTGAAGGCAAACGTTATTCTTGCTGCTGAGCGCCCCGAGTTCGGTGACGACCTGCGCGCATGGCTGAAGGACTTTGTCGCAGAGAACTGCTAAGCACTCTGCATCCGCCCTCTAACGAGGGCAACCGATAAATACCAACCACGCTGAGGAAGGCGTTCTTTCCGGTGGGGCGTTAGCTCCGAGGGAGGGCGCCTTCCTTTGCGTCGTACGTGGGATATTGCTGAGTGAGGGCTTGGCAATGGTCTTGCGTTGAACGTGCGCAAGCATCTTCGGATGCATATTCCTTCCGGGGTATATGCGCATATCCAGCCCGATTCTTTCCTCTTATGGAAAGCATCGGGAATATAAGGGTATGATTAAAGTCTAGGGATAAAGGGACGATAGAGGGCGACCTGATATGACGCTGTTGAACACCTCCGGTGTGTTGGTAATTCTGACCGTGATTTTGCTGCTGTGGTTTGTGCCCAGGAGCCTCCGTCGCGCGCCCGCAGGTCACGTCATGGAGCCTGAGCGTCCCCTGATTAGTGCCGAGCGTACCGCTGAGGACATTCTCGCCTCCGCCAGTGTGTTACTGAATGAGTCGGAGGCGTACCAGTCCTCCGATCATGCGGTGGCGCCGGGTACCTCCCTGCCCTCTTCTGCTCTTCCGCAGGCTTCTTCCTCTCACGCTGTCGATGACTCCGCTCAGCCTGCCCCGGACACCGCATCTATCTCGCAGATTCGCGAATCTTCCCCCACTGCGCCCTATACCGATGCAATCCCTGTAGTGGAGGATTCAAAGCCTTCCGTCCTGTCGTACTTTGATACCTCAAGCCCGAGCGGTATTGCCCTGCTGGTTGCTGTTGCACTGGCTGGTTTGGGCCTTCTGAGTGGCGTTCTCGCTCTCTTTGGTGGTGCGGCGTGGGGTTGGGCTGTTCTCTTCCTGATTCTTGCCGGTGGCGCGTGGGCTGTGAGCCGCTCCGGTCTGCTGGAGTCTGCAAGTGCTCAGATCAAGGCTCGTCGTGCTGCTCGTCTTGCGGCGGCCTCTGAGGAAGAGTCCGGTGAAGAGGAATCCGAAGAATCTGATGGGGATGAAGAGCCTGCCGATAGCGCCGACGAGTCTGTGGAGGCGCCGGTTCAGGACCCGATCGAAGAAGAGGAAGCCCCCGCTCGCCCCGCCGCCCGCAAGTCTGCCGGCAACCTGAACCGTGAGGCGGCACGCCCGAGCCGCGCGCACATCGCGGTGGAGGCATCTGAGGATGCACCCGAGGCTACTGCTCGCGAGGAGGCGCCCGCGCCTTCTCAGGCTGCTCGTCCCGTTCGCCCGGCACCCGCTCGTTCTGCCGCTACTGGTTCTACCGAGCCGCCTGCGGCTCACCGCCAGGAGCGTCGCCAGCAGCGTCCGAGCCGCTTCCAGCCGATTCGCCGCGGTAGCGTGCTCTTCGACCAGGAGAGCGGTTCCGCCACTCGTGCTTCCTCCGCTACTGCGCCTCGTACCGCGGGGCAGCCTCGGGTAGCGCAGGCGCAGGTTGCACAGCCTCAGCCTGTTCAGCCCGTTCAGAAGGCTCCGGCACCCGCTGCCCAGCCGGTAGCGCCTCAGCCCGCTCAGGCTGTTCAGCCCGTTCAGCAGGTACCCGCGCAGCCGGTGGCAGCTGCCGCACAGCAGCCGGTAATTCACCCGGATCAGCCGGTGGCTCGTCAGGCTCTGCGTGACGGTTCGCCTGTCCGCCAGGCGCCTGCTACTCCCACGGCTCCTGCCGCTCAGCCGATTCCCGAAGAGATTCCTCTGCCGGATGTCCTGGATGATTCCGAGTTCGACGCACTGGATATCGCCTCGCTGAACGACCCTGCTCACTCTAACGGTGCTATTGCGACCGGTGGTGTTCGTTCGACGAACCGTCACCCCGGTGCTGGCTCCTCCTTTGAGGCTGTGAGCAACACCTGGAACCCGGTTCAGTTGCCCAAGCCGCTGAGCGCCCTGCACCGCCAGGATCAGGGTAAGAATCAGGGTAAGAAGTAGACTTCGCTCTAAATGCGTAAAACCCCGATAGCTTGTGCTGTCGGGTTTTTCGCGCTGTCAGGGGTTTGCATCTATGCGAATGTGCGGCGTGGGTAAAGCGGGTAGTTAAAAAGAAAAGGAACCCCGTCCATGGGGTTCCTTTTCCAGCATCACACACAGGAAGAAAGTCTTCTAGACCGACTAGGAAGACCTTCCCACAAGGCCTGCCCTATTCGGTAATAAAAATATATCCTAATTCCTGCGCCTGATACAAGCCGAAAATAGCGACACCCTGTCAATAAACTAAGGTTTACCTAAGTGAAATCCGCGCCATTGCAGGCGACAAGGGGTAATAACCCTCGGCTGAAAAAAATTAAAAAACTTTTTAGCCCCCTTCATATGTCGAAGTAAGAAGCCTCAAAGAACCTTCAACCAGGCCAATATCGCCCACTCGTGAGAGAATAGCCGGGTGAAAGAATGGTTTGACGCACTCCCGATTGAGGTTGCCCTAGCTTTCATGTGGGTGGTCGGTATCGTCCGCACCAGCATCGTGTACGCTCTCGGTGCGCTCGCTGCTGAAGGTGGCGCCCGCCTCGACCGCATCCGCAAAGCTATGGACAGCCCGCTCTACCGTAAAGCGCGCCGCTTGATTAACCGGTGGGGCGTAATTGCCGTGCCCCTCTGCTTTCTCACCGTGGGTCTGCAAACCGCGGTCATTATCACGACCGGCTTCACGAAAATGCCGCTGCGCCGCTGGGTTCCAGCGATGCTGGTCGGAACCCTCATGTGGGCGTGCATCTACACCACCATCGGCTTCGCAATTCTTGCCGCGCTCGGCCTGGAGCCGTGGATGTTCCCGCTCGCCCTCGCCATTGTTATTACGGTGCTGGTCATTGTGTCTCAGCTGCGCGAACGCCGCATTAACCGCGAAACCGTTGAGAACGCTACCGTGGACATTACCGAGAACTAGTCCTGTCTCCAGCAGGGGATAGGTGCACTATCTTGCCGGGTTGAGACCGCTCACCTGCCCCTAATACCGCCGCCCAAGATGTGCTAGCGTGGAGGGATGAGTTCATCCGCATCCTCCACCGCAGGTACCCCCGAAGAGCAGCCCATCAACGACCCTGCTCTCACCGCAATCGACCCCGAGTTGAGCGCGCCCGAAAACACTACCGACGAGGTAGAAACCGAAGCGCTCGTCGAGGCTCCCACCCGCGTGTACCTGCATCCCGAGCAGCTGGCAATGATCCAGACCCCGGAGGCTCTGCCCATCCCCGTGCTGCAGCGCTCCGTGCTGCGTGTGAGCTACGTGCCGGCGATTATGCCCGGCAAGTGGTTCAACCGCTGGCATGAGCGTTACGGTGACCGCGTGCAACTGGCGGAGGTGCCCGTGCGTGAGGCGCGCGGCCTGGATTCCCTGCATCAGGACCTGTGCCTGATTGATCCCGCCGGTAACCCCGCCGTTATCTCCGCTGCTGAATCTGCAGAAGAGGGAACCGCCGTCTCCGAAGCATCCGCGGTCTCTGAGGCGCCTGTCGAAGGTATCGAGCACGCCCCCATTGAGCCTAAGCACGTACCCGAGAACCCCTTCGCGCACATGAGCATTGTGCGCCCCGACCGCGAACCGGCAAGCACTGACGGCGAGAAGTACCACAGCATCCGCCTCTACGAGGAGCTGCCCGTGGTCATTCTGCCGGTGGACCACGTGCTCACCGTGCTTGATGAGGTGCCCGTGGAGGAGCTTGCCGAAGAGTTTCTGCTGCAGCCCGCCTCCGATATTCCCGCCTATGAGGAAGTATCCCGTACCTGGCGTGAGAGCGCTGGCCGCATCGTGCCCGAAGGCCTGACCGATAAGGAAACCATCGAGCTGGTTGCCGCCGGTGTGGGCCTGTACATTGTGCCCATGTCCATCGCGCGTTTCTACCATCGCAAGGACCTCACCTACCGTCCCGTTGCGGGCCTGGACACCTACCCGGTGCACCTGGTCTGGCCGCGTGCCCCCAAGGGCGAGCCACGCAGTGAAGAGCTTGAAGCGCTCCTGCAGGACTTCATCGGCATTGTGCGCGGCCGCACCGCAACCAGCGACCGCGGTAGCGAAACCCGACAGGCACGCGCCGAACGCGTCGCCGCCGAAAAAGCAAAGGCAAAAGCGAAAGCACGAGCCGCCAACGCCCGCCGTGAAGCCCGCGATAAGAAGCGCGCCAACGCCAAGAAAAACGGCAACGCGCGCCAGCACGCTCGACAGTCCGCCAAAGCCGCCAGCGCACGCCGCGGCAAGAAACGCTAAAGAACGATAGACGGTAAAATCAAACCATGGCATTAGCAATGGAAACCCGACCCGCAGCCTACGCAGTCATCATCGAGCAGGGCAAGCTGCTCATGACTCGTTGGGTGCCCGAAGACCGCGCGCTCAGCCCCCTCTGGTCCCTGCCCGGTGGCGGCATGGAACCCGGCGAACAGGCGGACGAGACCGCGCTGAGGGAAACCCTCGAAGAGACCGGCTACAGCGTCGCCATTGAAGACATTCTGGGCGTGCACGCCGGACACTTCCCCGTGCGCTCCACCCAGAAAGACCCGCAGGCGCTACCCTTCTGCGCCCTGCGGGTGGTTTTCCGCGCCCACATTGTCACCGGCGAACTGCGCCACGAAATCAACGGCTCCTCCGACACCGCACGTTGGGTACCCATCGCTGAGCTGGACACCATCCGCTACGGCACCCTCATCGACGAGGTCGCCTCCATGATGGGCTACTCCAACGCCGCCAGCTGGGCACGCGAATACCGCGAATTTCTTGCCGACGAAAACGCACGGAAGCTTCCCTAATGAACCGACTGACCATCACCCGCCGTGCGGCGCTCACCTCCCTGGCACTCATGCCGCTGCTCGCCGCCTGTGGTAGCAACGACACGACCCCGCACGTGGACCCCTCCGCGTCCAGCTACGGTACTCTGCGCATCGGCTACGGTGCCCTGCGTGAGATGCGCGCCGTTGCGCACGTGTACGCGCGCGCCCTGCGACAGGTTGGCTACTCCGTTGAACTTGTCAACACCGACAACAGCCGCGCTACCGCCCTGCGCGGGCTCATGGTTCCTTCGGCAAACTCCGCCACCCCCACCGCAACTCTGCCCGACGATGAGGAAAACAGCGCCGCCACCGTTGAGGCGTTAGACCTGGTTATCGACTACAGCGGCGACCTGCTGCTCTACCTGACCGACGACGGCAAAATCAGCCCCGCCGCCGCGCAGAACGAACGCATCGCCGCCTCCGTGAGCGCCTCCGCTCAAGCAGCCGGAGTGACCCTGCCCCCGGCAGCTACCCCCACCCCGGAGGAGAGCACCGCCTCCGCGCATGCTACGGACGCAACCGCGAGCCCCACCGCAAGCTCCACCCGCTCCGCAGACCCCATCAATCTGCGCGCCATGAGCACCACCGACATGACCAACGCGATCTCGCGCATCCTGCCCGAAGAGCTCATGCTCCTCAATGGCGCAAACGCCACTAACAAGGATGTACTGGTCACCACCCGCGCCGTGAGCGCCCGCTACAAGTTCAGCTCCCTCGCGAACCTGCGCGAGGTGCAGTCGAGTCTGGTGTTCTCCATTCCGACCGGGTACTCCAGCGGCACCTACGGCGTGGATTCTTTGCGTAGCCTCTACCGCTACCGTGTGCACGACCCGAAGATTCAGGACAACCCCGCCGAACGCGTCAACACCCTCACCGCAGACACCGTGCAGGTGACCCTGCTGCACAGCTGCGACTCCGCAATTGAAGAGAACCGCCTAGTCACCCTGGAAGACCCGTCAACGGCACTTCTGCAGCAGCAACTGGTGCCCATTATTCGTCGTACCCTGCCAGATAGCGCCCGTACGGCAATTAACCGCGTATCATCTACATTAGACACGGGTAACCTCTCGTTCCTGTTGCGTCTGACTAGCGGTTCCAACCCCATCGCAGATGACGACGCAGCACAATTCATTTTGGATCACCCTAGAAAGTAAATCATCATGACGAAGTACCGTCAGTCCTCAAAGTTGAGCAACGTCCTGTACGACATCCGCGGCCCCATTCTGGATGAAGCCAATCGCATGGAGGCGATGGGCCACCGCATCCTCAAACTGAACATTGGTAACCCCGCACCCTTCGGCTTTGAGGCGCCGGATGCCATCATGATGGACATCATTCGTCACCTGCCCGAAACCCAGGGCTACTCTGACTCCCGCGGTCTCTACTCGGCACGTACCGCCATTGTGCAGCACTACCAGAACCGCGGCATCATGAACCTCGACACCGACGCCGTCTACCTCGGCAACGGTGTGTCCGAGCTGATCCCGATGACCCTGCAGGCACTGTGCGAGACCGGCGACGAAATCCTGGTCCCCATGCCCGACTACCCGCTGTGGACCGCATCCACCGCGCTGGTGGGCGGCAAGCCCGTGCACTACCTCTGCGATGAGGAAAACAACTGGTACCCGGACATTGAAGACATTAAGTCGAAGATTACCGAGCGCACCAAGGGCATTGTGGTTATTAACCCGAATAACCCCACCGGCGCCGTGTACCCGCGCTCCGTGCTCAAGCAGATTGTCGACGTGGCACGCGAGCACGGCCTGGTGGTCTTCTCTGACGAAATCTACGAAAAGATTACCTACGACGGTGCTGAAGCCATCAACATGGCAACCCTCACCGGCGACGACGTGCTCTGCCTGACCTTCTCGGGTCTGTCCAAGGCGTACCGCGTCTGCGGCTACCGTGCAGGCTGGGTCGCTATCACCGGCCCCAAGAAGGATGCCGCAAGCTACCTTGAGGGTATTCACCTGCTCGCCTCCATGCGCCTGTGCTCCAACGTTCCGGCACAGCACGCAATCCAGACCGCGCTCGGCGGCTACCAGTCCATTAACGAGCTGATTGTTCCCGGCGGTCGCCTGTACGAGCAGCGCACCCTGGCGCACAAGATGCTTAACGAGATTGACGGCATCAGCTGCACCAACGCGGAAGGCGCGCTCTACCTGTTCCCGAAGATTGATATTGAGCGCTTCGACATTACCGACGATGAGCAGTTCGCCCTGGACCTGCTCAAGAGCCAGAAGATCCTCTTCAGCCACGGCCGTGCGTTCAACTGGAAGGACCCGGACCACTTCCGCCTGGTGTTCCTGCCCGATACGCAGACCCTCACCAGCGCCCTGGAGCGCCTGGGTAACTTCATGGCTGACTACAAGCAGAAGCACTAGCCCTGCCGCCTCTGCTACATAGACAGAAATAGCCTGCCCCGCAGTTCTGATGAGCTGCGGGGCAGGCTATTTTTAGAGGCTTTGCGGGTGCGCGATGCGCCAGAGGGTGCAGCAACACGCCAGAGTGCGGGGTAACGCACCGGGAGGGGCGTGCTAGTTCGCCGCAGGCTCCCCGCCCTGTGCACCTGCCTGAGTACCGCCCTGTGCGCCGCGTGCCGCGTTCAGGCGCTCCTGTGCACCCTGCAGCCACGCCTCGCAGCGGGCGGCAAGCGCCTCGCCCCGCTCCCACAGAGCGATAGAGGTTTCCAGGTCGCTGGCGCCGGACTCCAGCTGGCGCACGACCTGCTCCAGCTCGGCGCGCGCCTGCTCGTAGCCGAGGGTTTCGACGGGTGCGCCCAATTCGGCGCTGTTGAAGCTAATGTTCTCGCTCATTGAGGAACCTTTCAGGGGTAAAACTTAGGGGTAAAAACCAGGGGTAAAACTTAGGGGTATCGAGGTTTAGGAGATGTTTGAGGGATCCGTAGAAGTCACGGTCGCCTGCGCCGAACCGGTCGCCGCGCGCACCGTAATCTGCTCGCCCGCACTCAGCGCCGAAGCGTCACGCACAATAGCGCCCGCCGCATCCTGAACGATGGAGTAGCCACGGTTGAGCGTCTGCGCCGGCGAGAGCGACCGCACCCGCGCCAATGTATGCGACAGAGTCGCCGACTCACGCTCCAGACGGTGCTGCACCGAACGGTGAGCGCGCTCGCGCAGCTGGTTCAGCTCCTCCACACGCATGAGCAGGGAGGACTCCGGGTGGGTGAGCACCGGGCGGCTGCGCAACTGGGCAATGTAGTTCATCTGCATGCCCACGTAGCCGAGCACCGCACGGTCCAGGCGGGCGCGCGCCTCGGTGATGCGGGCGGTTTCCTCCGAAATATCGGGCACAATACGCTTACCCGCATCGGTGGGGGTGGAGGCACGCAGGTCGGCGACCGCATCAAGGATGGGGGAATCCGCCTCGTGACCGATTGCCGAGACCACCGGGGTAGTGGCCGCCGCGACGGCGCGGATGAGCGCTTCCTCGGAGAAGGGCAACAGGTCCTCGAAGGAGCCGCCGCCTCGGGCGATGACGATGACGTCAACCTCCGGGTGAGCGTCTAGCTCGGCGAGAGCGGCAATGACCTCAGCCGCCGCACCTTCACCCTGAACGCGGGTGTTGCGCACCTCGAAAGTCACGCCGGGCCAGCGCAGGGAAGCGTTACGGATGACGTCCTTCTCAGCGTCAGAATCGCGACCGGTAATCAGACCCACACGGTTGGGCAACATGGGCAGCGGCTTCTTCCGCGCGTCAGAGAACAGCCCCTCGGCGGCGAGAGCCTCACGCAGACGCTGCAGCTGCTCGTGCAGGTTGCCGGTGCCGACCGCGTACACTTCCTTGCCGATGAGCGAGAGTTTGCCGTTCTTCCACAGGCTCGGCTTGGCGCGAGTGACGATGCGAGCGCCCACGGTCACATCAGCTGCCAGACCGCTACCGGCACGCCCGAAGAGCGCGAGGGTGAAGGAGAAGTCTTCGTTGAGGTCCTTGAGCTCCATGAAGACGTTGCCGCCGCGGCCGTTGAGGGAGGCGACCTGCGCCTCCACCCAAAGCTCGGGAACCTTGTCTACGTAGTTTTTGAGGTTCTGCGCGAGCAGGGCGAGGGGCCAGGGGTTGGTGGCGGTGGTTTCCTGAGACTTCCCGGGAAGCTGCCGCTCGTGCACGGGCGGCACCACGAGTGCGGGTGCCGGCTGCGCTGCGGAGGGGTTGTAGAAGTTCATACCCTCTATTGTCCCTGATTGGTTGGTTATGCGCCTGCCCACAGGTCAGCCGAGCGAATCGGGGTATCTTGCACGCAGTGCAGGTGGAACTTAGCTTCTGGCGCATTCGGCGGGTCTGAATCGGCTTTGAACAGTGTGAGCGGGTACCCTAGGCTCATGCGCTCACCCGATCAGTCAGAAGACCAGAACAATGCCCTCAATACCGCCGCGGATTCGTCTGCGGCGGGTACAGACGCGCACAACTACCCGGCGGACGCGACCCGAGTCGTCGGCACCCGCATTACCCGCACGGATGGCCACTACACGGCGGATGAAGACACCACCCTGCTACAGCCCACGCGCACGCTCGGCCACGGGACAGCTCCCACTAAAGCCGAATTGCAAGCTGCCCCGGAGCCTCCCTTCGCGGCAGGTTTGCGCAGGTTCCTGACCGTTGTGCTGTGCGCCCTGGCCTGGTGACCGGCCTGGGCGCAACCACGGGTGCCTGGGTGAACTCAAAGCTCATGTCAGAGCGTGGTTTCTCGCAGATTTCCTCCAACCTGGCGGAGGACTCGCAGCTTGCCTCGCGCATTGCGGACGGTGCGGTAGAAGACCTCATGAACTCCGAGGCTATGACAACCTTCCTCGACGGCACCAAAGCAAGCGGCTTATACTCCATTCTTGTAAAGCCGACACAAGACGGCATACGTTCCCTGCTCAACCGTTCCGCGGCTGAGCTGTCAAAAACTGAAGAATATCGAAGCCTCTGGAAGGAAATCGCCGAGGAAACTCGCCGCTACAACCTTGAACACCAGGACGGCCCCGCCGTCATTGTGCTCACCCCCTTCTACCGTGCGCTGGATGCGAAGGTCGGCTCTATCGGCTCCTTCGACCCGGACCTGACGAAGCTCGGCCCTGAAACCCTCAACATTGACCGGGTGAAGGACGGCAACAGCCAGCAGGACCAGCAGGAGTGGTACCTGCACGCCGGCATTAACCGTGCCGCCGCGCTGGGCAAGTCCACCGTGCCGCTGACCATCATCTCGGTGCTGAGCCTACTGCTGGCTATGTTGCTGGCACCCCGGCACCGCATCCTGGTACCGGTGGTTACGGCTCTGCTCTACGCCCTGCTGGGATGGGGCGCCGCAGCCTGGCTGGGCGGCCAGAGCCCCGAATCCCTAGGAATTACCAGCCACAGCACCGCCGGAACGGCGCTGATTACCGGGATATGGAACCAGCTCGCACCGTCACTGACCGGGCATCTGGAGGCGGCGGCAAGCTACGGGCTGGTCCTGGCAATCCTCGCCCTGCTGCTCGGTATCCTGATTCGCCTCACCGCCCTGGGCCGTAGCCCTGCGAGCGGTGCCACAGTCATCACACACTAAAAGTCCGAACAACGTAGGATAGTAACCATGTCCACTGAAACTATTGCCCTGGGCCTGCCGCCCGTACCCCGCGAGCGCCGCAGCCGCGCCGAGGTTGAAGCCGCCGCACCCGTCACCGGTGAGAAGAAAGTCCTGCTCGCCACTCCGCGCGGTTACTGCGCAGGCGTTGACCGTGCCGTGATTGCTGTTGAGAAGGCGCTGGAGCACTACGGCGCGCCCGTCTACGTGCGTAAGCAGATTGTTCACAACCGCCACGTGGTGGAGACCCTGGAGAAGCAGGGTGCTATCTTCGTTGATGAAGTGGACGAAGTTCCCGAAGGCTCCGTGACCGTGTTCTCGGCGCACGGCGTGTCCCCGGCGGTGGTTTCCGCAGCCGGCGACCGCTCCCTGAACACCATTGATGCGACCTGCCCGCTGGTGAACAAGGTGCACCGCGAGGCTGTACGCTTCGCCAAGCAGGACTACGACATCCTGCTCATCGGCCACACCGGCCACGAAGAGGTCGAGGGTACCGCCGGTGAGGCGCCCGAGCACATCCAGATCGTGAACTCGCCCGACGAGGTGGATCAGGTGACCGTCCGCAACCCCGAGAAGGTCGTCTGGATTTCTCAGACCACCCTGTCCGTGGACGAAACCCTGGAAACCGTGGCGCGTCTGCGTGAGCGTTTCCCCTCCCTGCAGGACCCGCCCTCGGACGACATCTGCTACGCGACCTCCAACCGCCAGGGCGCCATCAAGGAGATCGCTCCGCGCGCCGACCTGGTGATCGTGGTTGGCTCGGCAAACTCCTCGAACTCCGTGCGCCTGAAGGAAGTGGCACTCGAATACGGTGCTAAGCGTGCCGAGCGTGTGGACTTCGCACACCAGGTGGACGAGTCCTGGTTCGAGGGCGTGGCGACCGTGGGCCTGACCTCCGGCGCGTCCGTGCCCGAGGTTCTGGTTCAGGAGGTGCTGGCGCTGCTCGCCGAGTACGGCTACAGCACCATCGAAGAGGTGGAGACCGCGAAGGAAGACATTCTCTTCTCCCTGCCGAAGGAACTGCGTTCCGCTCTGAAGAATGATGAGAACGTGGGCCGCCAGCTCGGTGGCCGCGGCGCTAAGCCCACTCGCTAAACTCTTATACTGATGACCCCGTGTCCTCTTCCCCGCTTTGGGGAGAAGACGCGGGGTTTTTCGTGCCTGAGGATGCATGGGTAGGGACAGCGGTACGCGCCGGTTTCCGCTCGCGGGGGGGGGAGGAGGATAGACGGAGGCGTGCTTGTGCAGCTTCGCGTTCACGCTACGCGGGGGAGTGCCCCCTCTTCAGCGCCTGGGGGCGCTTCGAGGACGGAGCCCCCGCTCCGCGTGACCGCCTCCGCTGCTGGGGAATGCCCTCTCTGCGGCGCCCCAACAACGATTGACACAGGCGCCTTGAGGACGGAGCCCCCGCTTCGCGTGATCGCCTCCGCTGCGGAGATTACCTCGTTGCCATGCTGTATTACCGCTGAAAATGCCTCGCTAGAACAGCCCCTCCGCGAACTCATGACATTTGTCATGGGCAGGTCATGACACTCTGTACCGCACCGGCGCGAAAACCGGCGGTGTAATAGAAACATGAACACCGCAGCACTTCAGAACAGCAAGCAAAACACCGCAGAAACCGTTATTTCCGCCCGTTCCCTCCGCCAGGTTTTCACCACCCGCGCGGCAGGCACCGTGGTCGCCGTCGACTCGATTGACCTGACCGTCAAGCGCGGCGAAATCATCGCACTGCTCGGCCCCAACGGCGCGGGCAAGACCACCCTCATCGACATGATCCTTGGTCTGACCCAGCCCAGCGGCGGCGAGTTGAGCGTCTTCGGTCGCAACGCCTCCGAGGCGGCACGCGCCGGTCTGCTCGGTGCGGTGCAGCAGACCGGTGGCCTGCTCAAGGACCTGACGATCCGCGCCACGGTCGAGATGATTGCGGCGCTGTACCCCAAGCCCATTGACGTGGATGAAGTACTCGCCGGCGCCGACCTGACCGAGATCGCTAAGCGTAAGGTCGGCAAGTGCTCGGGCGGCCAGCAGCAGCGTCTGCGTTACGCCCTGGCGACCATGCACTCGCCGGAACTGCTGATCCTGGACGAGCCGACCGCCGGCATGGACGTGAATGCGCGCCGCACCTTCTGGGAGCGTATGGAAGCCATCGCCGAGCGTGGAACGACCATTCTTTTTGCGACGCACTACCTGGAAGAAGCACAGAACTTCGCCCAGCGCATCGTGCTCATGGAATCCGGCTCCATCATCGCTGACGGCTCCTCCGACGAGATTCGCGCCCTGACCGGTCACCGCCACCTCAGCTTCCTCGCACCCGCACCCATCACCGACCTGGACGTGCCGGTTGAGGTCACCGAAGAGTCCGGCGGGTACCGCCACCGCATCTCCGTGGTGGAGATTGAGCAGGTACTGCGCACTCTGCTGAACAACTACAGCATCACCGACCTGGAGGTCACCAAGCCCTCCCTGGACGAGTCCTTCACCCTGCTAACCGAGCAGGCCGCCGCCTCCAAGGCATCCGAAGCCTAAATACCGTACCGCCTCAACATCACACCGCCGCCGCTACACACCTCAAGGAAAACATCATGCTCCGCTACGCACTCTACGACATCCGCGCTTCTATCCTCTCGACCGACCGTTTCTTCTTCGGCGTGGCACTGCCCATCGTCTTCTTCTTGCTCTTCGGCGCGATGCAGGACTACTCCTCCCAGCAGATGGGCGACGGCAACGTAGCAGCGTACGTCATGATTGGCATGGCGCTCTACGGCGCCGTGCAGAACACCGTGGCGATTAGCGGCAGCACCGTCGCCGAGCTCTCCAGCGGCTGGAACCGCCAGTTGGCGCTTACCCCGCTGACCACCGGCAAGTACCTGGGCGCGAAGGCGCTGACCGCCCTGGTGATTTCTGCGGTGCCGGTGATTGCGGTGAACATTGTAGGCATGTTTACCGGCGTTGAGATCCCTGTGAACCAGCAGCTTGCCGCCGGCGCGCTGACGGTGCTGTGCGGTCTGGTGTTCGCCTTCTACGGCATCATGATGGGTCTGCTGATTCGTAACGAGAACGCCGTGTCCATTGCGAACGGTCTGCTGGTGATTATGAGCTTCTTCGGTACCGTGTTCTCCCCGCTGAGCACCGACCTGCTGAAGTACGCCCGCTTCACCCCGCTGTACGGTGCCGCCGAGATTGCCCGCTACCCCTTCAGTGCAGGTCAGACCATTATTCTGGGTGGTGAGGACTGGTTCGTGACCGAGCCGCTCTGGTACGCAGTGGTGAGCCTGGTCGTGTGGGCGGCAATCTTCCTGGGCGTTTCTGCCCTGCTGATGCGCCGCGCAACCCGCCGCTAAATGCTTCTTCCCGCCGCAGTCTCAAGGGTTCCGTAGTATCAGGGCTCCCGAGGCTGCGGCGGAAGCCGTATCCACTCACACTGTTCCTACTAACACAGCCGCTACTGACACCGCCGCGCCGGTGGTATCTGCACCCGCGGCACCCGCACGTTAGGCTAGAACCATGACCGAAACCCACACCCACACCCATTCCTACGAGAACGAACACCCCCACGCAGAGAACGAGACGGCACCCTCCGCTGCGAAGCGCACCCTGGGCAAGAACCGCTTCCGCTTCCTCTACCGCGAGCGCCGCGGCAGCGTGAACTGGCTGGCGTTGGGCTTTAGCGCTCCGTGGCTGGTATTCCTGCTCATGCCGCTGGACAGCTTCCTCACCGCCCCGGAACCGGCGCAGGTGCGTTGGACGGGCGTGGCGCTAATTGCGGTGTTCGCGGTGGTGAACTGCTCGGCGTACGCGGTGCCGTGGCTGGTGCCGGTCGCCTCCACGGTGCGCCGAAGCGTCATCTGGACGGCACTGATGATTCTGCCGTTGGTAGGTATGGCGGTGTTGACCCCGAGTGACATACACGTAATTCTGCTGGGCTTCGGCATGTACTTTGTGGCGTTCTGGATTTGGCACGATTGCCCCGTACCGTCTGCGACTGACCGTCGCGGCGTCGATGGGCGCAATCTGCTGGTTGACATTCGTTACTGTGAGCGGTTTCGATTTCTCCTCTCACGGAGGCATTGCTCTCTTTATCGGCGCGCCGCTGCTGGGTCTTCTGGGCTTCTCCTACCTGATTGAGCTGGGCGAACGCGCGGATGTAGCGCGTGCCTCGCTGGCGCTCTCCGAGGAACGCGAGGAAATCGCCCGCGACGTGCACGACGTGCTGGGCCACTCCCTGACTGTCATCACCCTCAAAGCGGAGCTGGCGCAAGCGCCTGCTGGAGATTGACCCCGCCCGCGCCGGCGCCGAAATGGAGGCAATCGCGCAGCTGTCCCGCGCATCCCTGGCGGAGGTCCGTTCGACCGTGACGCGCCTGCGCGTGCCCGACTTCTCGGGCGAGATTGAGGGTGCGGGTCGTGCCCTGCAGACCGCCGGTATTCGCGCCGAACTGCCGGAGGCGCAGAGCGCGCTCGCGGTGGCTGGCGTGAACGCGAAGCTCTTCTCATGGGTGCTGCGTGAGGCGGTGACGAACATGGTGCGCCACTCGGAGGCGAACGCGGCGCGTGTGCGTCTGAGCGCAACCGGTCTGGACATCCTCGACAACGGTGTGGGTGCGGGCGACGCGCGCGGTAACGGCCTGACGGGCATGGCGCAGCGTGCGGCGGCGTCCGGCGGTAGCGTGGTGATTGAGCCGGCGCCCGAGCAGTGGCTGGCGGAGAACCCCGGCGGTGGGGTGGGTACGCGCATCCGCGTGAGCATGGACGGTGACACCTCGCTACTGTAGATTGTGAAACATGGCGCCGCGCCCTGGACGGGGGAGCTACCCACCCCTGTATGGTGGTGGTAGGCAACCTCTCACGGTTGTTCCGCCCCGTATTTCCGCCCGTATTCACCCCAGGGAGGCTCCCATGATTCGTGTTCTGCTCGCTGACGATCAGCAGCTCATCCGTGAGGCTCTTGCCGCGCTGCTGGGGCTGGAGGTTGACCTGGAGATCGTGGGTCAGGTCGGTAGCGGTGATGAGGTGTTGGGCGCGGTCGCCCTGTTGAAGCCAGACGTGGTGCTGCTGGACGTGCAGATGCCCGGCACTCTGCTGGCTGATGGTATTGAGGCGGCTGCGGCGCTGCGTGATGCGGGTGCGGTGAGTGAGTCGGGTGAGCCGGTGCGCACGCTGATTGTGACGACGTTTGGCCGCCCGGGTTATGTGCGCCGTGCGCTGGAAGCTGGTGCGAGTGGTTTCGTGGTGAAGGATACGGGCGCTCGTCAGTTGGCGGAGGCGATTCGTCGTGTGCATGCGGGGTTGCGTGTGGTGGATCCGTCGTTGGCGGCGGATTCTTTGGTGACGGGTGCTTCTCCGTTGACGGAGCGTGAGGCGCAGGTGCTGCGTGAGGCGGCGTCGGGTGGTACGGCTCAGCAGATTGCGTCGGCGTTGTTTTTGTCGGCGGGTACGGTGCGTAATTATTTGTCGGCGGCGATGGCGAAGACGGGTGCGTCGACTCGTCAGGATGCGGTGCGTATCGCCACGGAGAACGGCTGGCTCTAGCCCCCTGCTTCTCAATAATTCGGGCGGGGGAGCGATGATGCTTCCTTGCCTCAGTTTTTTCGCCTTCACTTTCTCCTAACCGGTGCCTATCCCTGCACTCGGGGCGGCTCCTGCGCGAACACGGTAGAATGGTAGTGTCTATGCCCGCAGGCGCCCCGCACCCGTTTCTTCTTGAGACCGACGGTGTTGCGCTTGGAAGCGGGCACCATTTTCGCCCTGTGCCCGCCCGCACCCGCCGCATCACGTACGCGGCGCATCCTGAACGTATGGCGGCACATGATTCGAAGGAAAACTTGTGGCTCTAACTATCGGCATTGTTGGCCTGCCTAACGTGGGCAAGTCCACCCTGTTCAACGCTCTGACCGGCAACACTGTGCTGGCGGCTAACTACCCGTTCGCGACCATTGACCCGAACGTGGGCGTGGTGAACCTGCCGGATGCGCGTCTGAACCGTCTGGCTGAGATTTTTGGTTCGGAGCGTATTCTGCCTGCGACTGTTTCGTTCGTTGATATTGCGGGTATTGTGAAGGGCGCTTCTGAGGGTGAGGGCCTGGGTAACAAGTTCCTCGCGAACATTCGTGAGGCGCACGCTATCGCCCAGGTGGTGCGTGCGTTTGATGACCCGGACGTCATTCACGTGGACGGCAAGGTTGACCCTGCCTCCGATATGGAGACTATCAACACTGAGCTGATTCTGGCTGACCTGCAGACTCTTGAGAACGCTATTCCGCGTCTGGAGAAGGCTGTGAAGATTAAGAAGGGTGACGCCGCTCAGCTGGAGACCTATAAGGCTGCGCAGAAGATTCTGGAGGATGGTGAGACCATCATTTCGCGTGCGAAGGACGAGAAGCTGGAGCTGGCTCACCTGAAGGAGCTGAACCTGCTGACTGCTAAGCCGTTCATTTACGTGTTCAACGCGGATGAGGGCATTTTGGCGTCTGAGGAGAAGCAGCAGGAGCTGCGTGACATGGTGGCGCCGGCTGAGGCTGTGTTCTTGGATGCGAAGCTGGAGGCTGATCTGGTGGAGCTGTCTGAGGAGGAGGCTCGCGAGATGCTGGAGATGAACGGTCAGGATGAGTCCGGCCTGGACCAGCTGGCTCGTGTGGGCTTCTCGACCCTGGGTTTGCAGACTTACCTGACTGCTGGCCCGAAGGAGGCTCGCGCCTGGACTATTTATAAGGGTGATACTGCGCCGCAGGCTGCTGGCGTGATTCACTCTGATTTTGAGCGCGGCTTCATTAAGGCTGAGGTTGTGTCTTTCAAGGACCTGGATGAGGCTGGCTCCATGGCGGAGGCGAAGGCTCGCGGTAAGGTCCGTATGGAGGGCAAGGACTACATCATGCAGGACGGCGACGTAGTCGAGTTCCGCTTTAACGTGTAGGCTTAGAATAATTAAATAAATTAATATCTGAGTAACAGTGAAGTTATAAGATCCCCTTGAGGCAGTTGTATCTATGATGAACTGATGCTCAAGGGGATTTTGTTATATCTATTCAATGTAGGAAATCTATTGGTTCTAGGAGGAACAAATGGTTGATGCAACAAAAGTATCAAAGATAAAGATTGATACAGGATATGCCGGGGTGAAAGAATATCCAATTTTTACCCGAGTAAATAAAGAAGGCCTAATTATTGATGATGCTCAAGTATCTATCGTTCTTGGAGGAAATGGATCAGGTAAATCAACGATTGCCCGCGCTTTGAGTGGCAATAATAAGGGCGTGGAGTTTTTTGACAAGGATGGTAATTTATTAGGTGGAGATTGTTCGAATGTACATGTATTTAATGAGGATTATGTTATTGAAAATTTTAGAACCTACAAACCGGATTATCTTGAACCTGTTGTACTACTGGGAAAGTCTGGAAATTTTGTAGATAAAATTAAAGAAAACGAAAAAAAGATTGCAGAACTTGAAAAAAGGAAGCAGAGTATAAAAGATGTGGTATTTAGCCGCCTGCCTGATGAGATGGAATCTGACCTTGGTGTTCAAATTTGTATATTTACTATACGCGATTATTTAAATTCTTACATTGAAAATGAATTAGGTGGTTTCACTAATTCTTCTCTTAGGTATGATGCTGACGTTCTTTTTAGCGACCTTCTCGATGGTAATGGCGAGATTGATTTAAATATGTATCTAAGATGGATTGACCTAGGCTGTAAGCTCGGAAGAGACGAAGTGTATCAGAGTGCACATATTGAGGAGCTTGATGAGGAAGGTAATTCGGTCTGGGTGGAGAATCAAAATTGGTATTTAAGTGATAAGCCTTTAGATTATTTTGTTGGGGAGCTGGAGAAAATTTATGGTGTAAATTGCGCGTGTATCTATGAAATTTTTGAAGGCGTAAGCAATAAAGCTGATTACATTAGTTATGTTGATATGGTGAGGGAAGACCATGGGGATTTTTGTTTTAATTTGATGGCTTTATTTTATAAATTCTATCCTGATATTTATTCTAAACTTGATGGTGGATTTAGTAAAAATAGCGAGCGGTCTGCGTATCAGTCGTTAACTTCGGAGGCTATTAAATTGCAAGATGAGGTTAATGATTTAAAGGAGAAATTAGAGCATGAGAATAAGCTTAATTCTTCTGAAAAAGTGATTAAGTACATGAATCGGTGGCTGCGTTTGGTTTTTGGGGAGAATCTGATAAGCATAGAAGCAGATAGACAATTGGGATATAATCTAAAGAATCCTGAGAGGCAGACTATTCCACCTGGAAGATTATCTCTTGGGGAGCAGAATATTTTAGCTCTTTGTTATTTCTTTGTTTCAAAAGTCTCAGGTGGTCGTTTGGGAGATTATGGTAAAAGTAATCAAATAATCCTTTTGGATGACCCAGTTTCGAGCTTTGATTACAATAATAAGTATGGTGTTATGCAGGTTTTGGATTATATTGCCAGCCTTATAGCTGGGGATAAATCTGAATCAAAGATGCTGGTTATGACACATGACCCTGTCACTGCTCGTGAGTTGTCGAATGCAATAAAGTATAGGGTGGGTGGCGATAAAATAAAATGTTGTAGAATTGTAGATTCTCAAATGGGCTGTCTTGAATCTGTAAAATTCGATAGGATAGATGAATATAGAAATATATTGCATAAGATGTTTGATGTGGCTACTCAAGAAGGCAAAGGCATAGATTTGCTTTCCCCTAATGAAGTCAGGCGCGTCTGGGAAGCGTTCTTGCGTTTTGAACTGGGTGAGTCTGAAATCTCGAGTAGAAACGCATTAGACCGGGCATCTTGCTTTTATGATAGTCAAAGCGCAGAATATAAATTTTTAGAATCATTTATCTCTTATGTGTATATAAATCAAGATTCGCATTCGAGTGATCAAATGCTCTTTGATAATTTTGATTTAATGCCCATCCTTGGTCGTCGTGAATTTAAAAAACATGTTCGGCAGATTGTTCTTTTTATGAGAATTGTGGCACCGAATCATATACCTTCTCGGTTGGCGAGTAAATTGAAAGACATTACAACGTACAGAGATGCACTTGACGGTATATATAAAACAGATGTCTTAGGTCAGCCTAAAGGGTAGTGTGTGAATATATGGTGACGTGGTGGAGTTCCGCTTCAACGTCTAAGCGATAAAAACATAAAAGCGGAGCCCCGCACTGTGAACGTACAGTGCGGGGCTCCACCCTATTAACCCTCGCGCGCCACACAAGGCAGCCGCCGGGTATAAGCCTTATCGACCGGGATTAGTGGTCAGCACCAACCATCACGTTGGACGCCTTGATGACTGCGTAAGCGGTCTCGCCAACCTTCAGGCCCAGCTCCTTAATGGACTCGTTGGTGATGGAGGCAGAGATAACAACCTCCGGAGCGATCTCAATCTTAACGATGCCGTTAGTCGCACCCTCAGTAATCTCAACAACCTTGCCAGCGAACTGGTTACGTGCAGAAAGCTTCATGAAGCCGTGCCTTTCACTCAATATACGTACAACTGCTCTAGATACTTTACACGCCTTATCTTCTGCATAATGAGCAAAAACCCGATTTTTCGTAAATATTACGCACGAACCATGCAAATTTTATTTTCGGCTTCACCCACACCCCGAACCCACCCCAAAAGACCGGCAAAAACCAGCCCCACACATGCGGTTCACACCCGCCAAATGGTATAGTCAGCACGAACGCGAGAACCCTCGCACCCTCCACCGTCGCACCCCCAGCCTGGCTGACGCGCGCCCACACGCCGCAGCACCACCGCAGTAACACCGCGGAAACAGGGGAGCGGCGCATCCGCACAGATCGAAGAAGGAACCATGAGCGAAAACCTCAACGACATCGAAGCACCCGCCTGCCCCGAATGCAGCGAAAACTACACCTACGAAATGGGCGAACTCTGGGCATGCCCCATGTGCGGCCACGAATGGGAACGCACCGCAGCAGGCGAAACCGAAGAAGCGGCAGGCTCCAAGGTTCTCGACTCCGTTGGTAACGAGCTCGTCGACGGCGACTCCGTCACCATCGTCAAGGGCCTGAAGGTCAAGGGCGGCGCAGACATCAAGGCAGGCACCAAGGTGCGCGGCATCCGCCTGCTCGAATCCCCCGTCAACGGCCACGACATTGAGGCGAAGGTCCCCGGCGCAGGCCAGATGTACCTGAAGTCCTCCGTCGTCAAGAAGGCATAAAGCGCTTCGCATTAGACGCAGAAAAGGCGGCACCTCCCGCACTAGCTCACGCTAGGGGAGGTGCCGCCTTTTGCTTTATAAAAATTGCTTAGGTTTTAAAAGAAACTGAAAAATATCTCTTTACTTTTTACCGGTCAAGCCCATGTACAGGGAAATGGTCAGCATTGCAGCAATAATTGAGATAATCCAGCGGATCCAGTCAATGCCGCTAGTGTCTGCAACACCCAGCTGGGTCGCTGCCCAGGTACCGATAGCTGCGCCGACAGCACCGCAGATAATGGTCCAAAGAATCGAAATGTTCTGGCGGCCTCGCATAAAGAAGCGTGCAAGTGCACCAATAATTGCGCCGGTAATAATGGTGCCAATAAAAGTACCCATTGTAATCTCCTTGGGTTTATATATCTGCCACTGTGGCAGATAGTATGTTATTTCAATTATACGTAAATGTGATGTAAGAAGAGCTTATAAGAGCTTTTATTAAGCTAAAAGCACCTTAGTGTTTTATCTCTAAAACGCTAAGGTGCTTTTCTCGTCAATGAGATGAGTGTCGAATGTATCGAATGGTGAATGTATTGACTACTTCGACTTGCGCCAAATCTTCAGCGCGCTACAAATCAGCGGCAGCTGCAGGGGCAGGCGACCGTACGCAATAGCCTTACGCTGAGTGGACTGGTTACGTGCATCCAGAGCCATCTGAATGTTCGCGGGGAACACAGCAACAAACAGCAGAGCCGCCAGCAGACCACCAGCACGGCGGGTCTTATCATTAGCCAGCAGGGCAGCGGTGCCCAGCTCAGCTACACCCGAACCGTGAGTGTACGCGTGGGCAGGACCCGGCAGGTACTTCGGCACAATCGAGTCGAAGGGGTCCGGGATGATGAAGTGCAGCGCACCCATCACTGCGAGGGCGCGGGCCATGCGAGTAGCCGAGCGCTCAGCGCTGTACTCTTTCTTCTTAAAAATACTCATGCTCCCATTATGCGCCCGTCAGAGGCGTATTCCTCGGCTCAATGGTGCGCTAACCGTCGCGTGTTTGACTGTCTAGAATGCGGACTCAGCACGCCAAACGGAAATACGTTGTTCAAAAGCAGGTAAGATAGGGAACAACGGCACCACGTGCGGATGACGCCCCGCCTGCCCTCACCTTTAGGTGAGTCGCCAGACGGAGTAAAACACCGGGTGCCTACCGGAACAATCAAAGGAGTTATACCGTGAAGAAGATTCTGTGCATCGCTATCCTGGCAGGCGCCGCATACTTCGGTTACAAGAAGTTCGTTGCCTAAACAGTTAGCCTTCGGGCACTCTACATATCCTTAAGCAACGAAAAACCCGCTGTCTCACATATGTCACCATATGCGAGACGGCGGGTTTTCGTATGCCCAACATCTTGGGTCTCAAACACGTAGATTCGCAGGTTGCGAGCCTATGAGACGGGCTGCCTAGTAGCTCAGCCTAGTAGCTCGGCGGAACCTCACCGGTCATCACAACCTTGTTCTGCGAAGAGCTCCAGGTGAACTCAGCGGTCGCGCGACCGCTTGCATTGTGCACCTTCTCATCTTCCTTCATGTAACGGTAGGTCACACGAATCGAGCTGTCTGAGGTGCGGGTGATCACCGGGGAGAACGAGTACGGCTCATAGGTTGCGGTACCAATGAACTTGCCGCGGTGGAACAGCAGAATGTGGTGCACCATCGCCGCGGTGCAGCACGAAGACGGGGAAGAACCTGGAACCGCGTCAATCCACGACAGCTCAGCACAGGGATCGTAACCTTCGTAGCTTGCCGAAACGTTCGTCCACTGATCCCAATTTTTCTTATTCTTCAAATCGCGCAGAGCCTTAGACACCACGGTCGATGCAGAATCAGAGGCGCAGGTGGAGTCCTTCTTCGACTCAGACTTAGCTTCAGACTTGGAATCCGACTTCGACTCGGATGCCGTCGGCTCAGCATGAACCGTAATCGTCACCACCGACGGCACCGGAGCAGGCGACGAAGCACTCGGGGAAGCGCTCGCGGATGCACTCGGGCTCGCCGACGGGGTCGGGAACAGCGCCTGAGTGGAGGTCGCGCTCGCGGATGCAGAAGCGCTGCTAGAAGAAGACACTACGGTACCCGAAACAGCAGAATCAGTGCTTGCCGAGCAGGAAGTGACAACAAGAGCTAGAGCGGCGCCCAATGCGGGTAGAGCCAAAGAGATGCGGTCGGTAAAGCGGCGGCGAGTAGAAGACATGAATACTCCTGAAATGCGCGGCAGCGCGCATTGGTACTGGTCAAGAAGCGAATAGTGAACTCGTCCAGTATAGGGAAAAAGAGGCGGGCACGCGGCGCGCGCGGTCAGCGCCGTTCATTACCGTGGCATGCGCGCTGCATCTGCCCGGCAACAGAACCCTCGGCAACAAAAACCGACTAGCAGACCTTATCGTCCGTCAGATAATGCACCAGCCAGGCACGCCGCGCGGTCGCGATACGTGCCGTAATCCGCGGAAACCCACAGGCTAATAGCGCCCTGCGCCCACAAAATCAGCGAAAACAGCAGCGGCCGGAACGCAATATCGCGCGGATCCACGCCGGGGTTGAGAAGGCGCGCGAGCGCATCCGATAGGAAAATCGACGGGAACATCAGCGACATCAGCACTGTACCCAGCACCCAGCCCGGACCGAAACAGAGCAGAACCCAGCGGGCGCTCATCCGCAGGTTCTTGCGGTGCGCCCAACGGAACTGCCAGCCGCGCAGACGGTACGGATACACCACGCCCAGAATTGAGCCCAGGGACACCACAATAGCCGGCACCACAAAGAACGACAGGGACATCATGAGCGTGGGGGTCAGGTGCTTGTCCTGACTGTGCAGAATCAGTGCCAGCAGGGTACCGGAAACACCCGTGATCAGACCGATTGCAATAGCCTTCGTGCGCACGAACAGGCGTAGGGCGTGCGGGTCGCTACTGCGCAAGGCACGCAGCGCATGCTCCTCATCGTGGCCCATCAGGTTCGTTGAGGTGACGTCCGCAACCATCCAGCCGACCATCACCAGCGCAAAACCAGCAGGGCCCTTAAACTCGCTAAACAGCCACGAACGCCATGCTTCCGGGAGTAGGTACCAGCAGATTGCCGCCAGTAGGGCATTACACAGGAGCGTCTGCGTTTCCACCGGGAAGGGGCGCGTGAACATGCGGCGCAACTCAGCGCGCACACTCGGACGGTACGTATTGTGCGGATCAATGAGGGCACGACCCTCCACCCGCTGACGGCGCAGGTCCTGACGGAGTGCCCTGAAATTCGTCACGGGATGCGCCAGCGGCGCAAGGCGGGAAGATACGTGCCTCAAAATGCTCACCTGCTCATTGTAGAGGTGTTGCTGGGGCACAATGGCACCGCAGGAAATAAGCTATGCGGAAACTCCGCCCGCTAGTGCCTGTGTCCCCTTGCACACCCGCCGCATCCAAGGGACAATGAAGACATGGCTGAAGTAACTCTACAGAACGAACTCGTAATCCACACCAACGGCGACCTGCCCGCAGTCGGCGCAAAGCTGCCCGAATTCTCGGTTCTCGCGGCTGATCTCTCCGAGATTTCCTCCGCAGATTTCGCAGGTAAGAACCTGGTGCTGAACATCTTCCCCTCCATCGACACCGGTGTTTGCGCAACCAGCGTCCGCACCTTCAACAAGCAGGCTGCAAGCCTGGAGAACACCGTCGTGCTGTGCGTCTCCAACGACCTGCCCTTCGCAATCGGCCGCTTCTGCGCAGCCGAGGGCATTGAGAACGTCGTCACCTCCTCCGCTTTCCGCTCCTCCTTCGGTGAGGACTTCGGCGTAAAGCTCGTGGACGGCCCCCTGGCTGGTCTGCTGGCACGCTCCGTGGTCGTCGTGAACCCCGAAGGTGAGGTTGTCTACACCGAGCTGGTTCCCGAAACCACCAACGAGCCCAACTACGAAGCAGCCCTGGCAGCTATCAAGTAAGCAGCTATCAAGTAAGCTTAGTACGGGAGCCGGACGCAATCCCGGCACCCGCACATACTTCCGTCAGGGACACCTGGCGGTACCAGCACAGCAGATACTGAACGTCTACAGCGCATGATCTAGGGTTCACCCACACATGCGGCTGGCGACAGCATAACGCCCCGCCCACCCGGTATTTCGGGTGGGCGGGGCGCTTTACTATATCCAGGCGCTAGTGCGCGATTCAGACTTAGTGCGCGAGCTAGGCTTAGTGCGCAGAGGCGCCGGGATGACCGGCAGCGTCGGAAGTTTCGGCGGCTCCGGCGGCTCCGGCGGGCTCCTCATCCGCGACCAGCATATGCTCCGGCAGGGTGCCGCGGCGCTTAGCCACCACAAAACGCGACACTAACAGCAGAATGTACACCACCATCGAAATCAACAGCATCGACTGCGGCGCCACCAGCAGGCCAACCGCCGCAGACACAGCAGCTATCACGCCAATCACATGATCCTTCGACGCATGGTAAGCATCAATAGCGAGCACCGCAAAAAGCGCGGTCATCACAAAATCCACGCCCTTGAGGTCACTCAAGAAACTCGCACCCAGCACGTAACCAAGCGTTGCGCTCGCCAGAACACTCAGGTGCAGGCCAGCATGAATCCACAGGATGCGGGAACCACGCAGCTTATGGCGGTCCGGTCCGGTGTTCAGCGCGTACGCCTCATCAATGAGGGTGTACACGGTGTAGAACTTCGCCAACCCACCGCGCACACGCTCAATCGGGTATGACAGGCCGTACATGAGGTGGCGCGAATTAATGAGCAGAGTCATCACCGCAATAGAGAACAGCGACGCATGATTCGAGACCATGTCAATCAGCACGAACTCCACCGAACCGGCAAACACCAGCACCGGCAGCAGGGGAGCCACCCAGAACGGCAGACCGTAACTGTGCACCATCACGCCCAGACCAATGCCGACAAAGAACAGACCCAGCATGATGACACCGGCAACGCGAATCGCCTCCGCAAAACCGCTCTCGCTCGGTTGCTGAGAGCCCTGGGCATTGGGGGAGGCGGTCGCCTCCACTACCGGAATCATGCCGGTCAGCGGAAGAGCAGAGGCAATAACCTGCTCAACCTGCTCCGGGCTCGCCTGGTGAGGTGCAGAACCTGAACCCTGAGGCGAAGAAGGCTGAGAGGAAGAAGCCAGAGAGGGCGAAACAGCGTTGTTTTCCTGATCCTTAGAGATGCTCATCGTAACCCCCTAGAAAACCCAGTTAGCCAGCACAACGCAGGTGACGGTACCCGCCACCATACTCAACACCATATTCTTACGCCACAGGTGCACCGCCACGGTCACCACCAGACCCGCCAGGTACGGTGCCGCCGTAGCGAACGAAGAATAATCAATCTTCGCCACCGCATAGATGGCAAGCAGCGCGACTGCGCCGAGCGGAATCCAGTGGCTGAGCGCATCCAAAAGTTCGGAGCCAGCCAGAGCCTTCTTCAAACCGAAAGGCAGCAGGCGCAACAGAAAAGTAATAACCGCAGCAACAAGTATTGCCGCAAGAATATAGCCGGTGGTCACTTCACTATTCATGAAGATTTTCTCTTTCTGCACGTACTCAGCGAAAGAACCCGAAAAGAGCGGAAGAACCCTGAACGAGGCGTGCGGGTGAAGCCCTGAAAAGCATCCGCGAAAAAGGGTAGGGAGAGCCCAACCGAAGAGAGGCAGGGTGCTAAGTAGTGCGGTAGGTACGTGAGTTGATGAAAGCCGCGAAACATGGAGGCGGAGGGCCGTTCCTCCTGCACGAGTTTTACGCAAGTTTTCTGCGCGGGTAGTTGCGCGCGTCAGTAGTTCTCGTGTGTTACCTCGGGTGATGCCGCTCCCGGTGCGGTGTTACTCCGGGGCGGCACAGCGTTCTGCGTCGCTAGTTTCCTTAGCGGTGTCTTTCATCTGAGTCATGGGGTACCTCAACCTCTGGGAGCCTCCGCGCAGGTTCACGCGGGAGGCATTATGCGAATCCTAGAAATAGAAAGAGGGGGAGAGCAAAGCTCCACTCATCTATCCTAACCGGTTTTGAACACGTATGTAACGTTCTTACCGCTGTGTGGAAGCGGGCGCATCAGCGGTAGCGGCGGTGGCTGGGCTCTCTGTGGCAGTGCCCGGGGTCTCAGCGGCGCTTTCAGCCTCAGCCGCTACCTCATGCCCCGCGCGATGCGGCAGAGTACCGCGGCGCTTCGCCACCGGGAAACGCGCCAACAGCAGCACCACATACGAACCTAACGCCACCACCAGGAACGAGGACGGCGCAAAAATCAGCGCCACCGCAGCCGAAACCGCGACAAAGAGCGCCGTCACACGATCCGGGTTAGCACGGTAGCCATCCATCGCAAGAACCGTGAAGATAGCCACCATCACGAAGTCAACGCCCTTCAAGCTGCTCAGGAAGCTCGCGCCCAGCACATACCCGAGGATTACGCTCAGAACCCACGACACGTAAATCAGCACGTTCACCCACAGAATGCGCGCCCCCGAACGCTCATTACGATCGGGACCGGAGTTAAGCGCGAACGCCTCATCACACAGAGTGTGAATCGCCAGAGCCTTAGCCCAGAAACCCTTCACGCTATGGAGTGGGTAGGAAAGCCCGTACACCAGATGGCGCGCATTCACCAGGAACACCGTCAACGCAATCGACGCCAGGGGCGTGCCAGCGCTGACCATGCCCACCATGAGGAACTCCACCGAACCGGCAAAAACTAGGGCAGAGAGCAGCGGCGCAGTCCAGAGGGGCAGGCCGTGCGCGTTGAGGATAATACCCAAACCCAAACCCAGCACAGCGATACCGAGCATCACCACGGAAGAATCCGCAACAGCCAAGCGGAAATCATTCTGCGTGCCGGTTCCCTTAAATCGAGCGCCCTGAAGCTTAGTGCCCTGACGCTTGGGAGTCTGTGCCATAAGTGGGTTCCTCGTATGCGTTACGTTCTGCGAAATGCCTCGTCTGCCTGTGCGCGGGTCAAGATAACGCCCGCCGCGGCTTTCCAGTGTATAGGAGTGCACGGTTGACCGAGCAGAAAAAGAGTCCGGGAATAAAATATGAGAAACACGCTTATAGTGAATGACACTAAACAACGCGGCGCTGAATAACCTAGCGACCGCACAGGCAACCCGAAAGGAACTTCAATGGCTGAACAGAACAACGCTGAGCAGAACAACACCGCGCAGACTGCAGAAGAGCAGAAGAAGGTGTACTCGCGCCAGCAGGAACGCCGCGAGCTCGAAAACTACCGCCAGACCAAGATCGAGCGCATCGACCGCCTGCGCTACCGTGCCTACGGTGCCAACGGCGCAACCCTCGACTTCGGTGTGGGTGAGGGGCTGTTGACCCCCGTCGAGCTGCTGCTTCGCCGCGATTGCCGGCTGCTCCTCCGTGGACGTGGACGCGGGCACTTCCCGCCGCGCCACCCCCGAGGTGTTCGAGGTGCTCGCCTCGGCGCTGAAGCAGAATGAAGACGGCGCGGTGCGCCTCGACGACGTTGAGGTGGACTTTGATGTGCGATTCCCGGAGGATGAGCAGGGCGCCAAGGCGCAGAAGATGGTGGATCGTCTGATTCAGCTCAGCGAGCAGAAGGACTGCACCGTTTCCCGTACCGTGGAGCACCCCACGAACGTTTCGTTCCATAACCTGGCGGACTAAAGCCGGGTGAGCTGAAAACCTGGGCGAACTCGCCTGATATGGGGCCCTCCCGTACCGCTTGTGATGAGACGGTACGGGAGGGTTTTTCTGTGTTTTTGTGGTTTTGGGTGGAAAAGAGCCTAAAAAGCGAGTAGGATTGACCCTCAGATTAGAAAAACTTACGGTACGTAAGAAATCCTTATGATTGAAGAATTTCTTGACCGCAGGCCAAACCTTCGGCGGCACCACGCACAGCAAGACTAGACTGGACACCAGACTAGACCGCTAGCAAACGCACGAAGCAATAGCCTCAGAAAGAAGACCTGACATGGCACAGCCTACAGAGACTTCCGGCGCTGCATCGGAAGCCACCCCCGCAGAGGGTGAACTGAAGCGAGGCCTCTCCGCCCGCCACATGCAGATGATCGCAATCGGCGGCGCAATCGGCACCGGCCTCTTCGTCGCCTCCGGTAAGACCATCTCCACCGCAGGCCCCGGCGGCGCAATCCTCGCCTACGCCCTCATCGGCATCATGGTGCTCTTCCTCATGCAGTCCCTCGGCGAGATGGCCGCGCACCTGCCCGTCCCCGGCGCATTCCAGACCTACGCGGCACGCTACGTGTCCCCGTCCTTCGGCTTCGCCATGGGCTGGAACTACTGGTTCAACTGGGCGATTACCGTCGCCGCCGAACTCGTCGCCGTCGGCGAGGTGATGAGGTACTGGTTCCCGGACATCCCATCCTGGGTGTGGGCGGCAGGATTCCTCGTGCTGCTGACCGGCATCAACGCCCTCTCGGCACGCTCCTACGGTGAAAGTGAATTCTGGCTCGCCACCATCAAGGTCGTCACCGTGGTCGTCTTCCTCATCGCGGGTATCGCCATGATCTTCGGCATCCTGGGTGGTAGCTCCCCGGGCGTCTCCAACTGGACCGTCGGTGAGGCACCCTTCGTCGGCGGCGCCCCCGCCGTACTTGCCATCTTCATGGTTGCAGGCTTCTCCTTCCAGGGCACCGAAATGATCGGTGTGGCTGCCGGCGAATCTGAGAACCCCCGCCGCGACGTGCCCCGCGCACTGACCAGCGTGTTCTGGCGCATCATGCTCTTCTACATCGGCGCGATGGTCGTCATCGGCTTCCTGATTCCTTACTCCGACCCGAACCTGCTCACCGCAGCGGACGGCAACATCAACATCTCCCCGTTCACCCTCATCTTCGAGCGTGCGGGCATCGCCTTCGCGGCAGCCATTATGAACGCCGTGATCCTCTCCGCCGTGCTCTCTGCAGGTAACTCGGGCCTGTACGTTTCGGCTCGTATGCTCTTCGCACTCGCCCAGGAGGGTAAGGCACCGAAGATGTTCACCCACATCAACTCCGGCGGCGTGCCCATGAACGCGCTACTGGCAACCGCAGCTATCGGTGCAATCGGCTTCATCGCCGCGCTGCTCTCGCCGGATGGCGCGTACCTGTGGCTGGTGAACGTGTCCGGTCTGGCTGGCTTCATCACCTGGGTGGGTATCGCCGTGGCTCACTACCGTTTCCGCCGCGCATACCTGAAGCAGGGCAACAGCCTGAAGGACCTGCCCTACGTGGCACCGTTCTTCCCCGCAGGCCCGATTATCGCCTTCCTCATGTGCCTGGTCGTTATTGGCGGTCAGAACTACGAGGCGTTCCTGAGCGGCGACTGGGCTGGCGTGCTCAGCTCCTACATTGGCCTGCCCGTGATTATCGCGGTCTGGCTGGTGCACCGCGTGGTCACTCGTGACCGCCTGATTCCGCTGGAGCAGATTGACGTGAGCGGCATCGAGGTTAAGGCTTCGAAGTAACACGAACACTTGCGCCAGCTGATTGAATGAGCTGATACGTGAAGAGCCGCCGGTTCCCCTGACTGAGGGGAGCCGGCGGCTCTTTGCTATCCGCAGTTTATTCCGCACGGGTGGGCTAGACTGTGCGCCCTGTAGCTCTTAGGAGCGGCGGCGCGAGCGCAGAACACTCAAGCCAAGACCAGCACAGATTGCAGCAACACCAATGCCAACAATCACACCAACACTGGATGCACCGGTGTTCGCCAGGGTAGCCTTCTTGGGGCTGTCCTTTGCCGGGGTGTTCTTTGCCAGCGTGTCCTGAGCCGAGCGGGCGGCGGTCACCGAAGCCTCCTGAGCGGGCTTGCTCTGAGCGGGCTTGCTCTTGGGATGCGCCACGGTTGCGTCCTCCAGCTTGTCAGCGTTGGGGGTCTTATCGGCAACCGGTGCTTCCGGCAGTGCAGGAACCGTCGGTGCGTCGGTCGGGTTTACACCGATGGTTGCTTCCGGCAGTGCAGGAACGGTCGGTGCATCCGTCGGGTTTACTCCGATGGTTGCTTCCGGCAGGGGAGCCACGGTGGGTGCATCGGTGGGGTTCACGCCCACGGTTGCCTCGGGCAGGGGTGCCACGGTGGGAGCATCGGTCGGGTTTACACCCACGGTTGCCTCGGGCAGGGGTGCCACGGTCGGCGCGTCGGTCGGGTTTACACCGATGGTTGCTTCCGGCAAGGGCGCTACGGTCGGTGCGTCGGTCGGGTTCACGCCAACGGTTGCCTCGGGCAGGGGTGCTACGGTGGGTGCGTCGGTCGGGTTCACGCCCACGGTTGCTTCCGGCAGGGGTGCTACGGTGGGTGCGTCAGTGGGGTTCACGCCCACGGTTGCTTCCGGCAGTGGTGCTACGGTGGGCGCATCGGTCGGGTTCACGCCAACGGTTGCCTCGGGCAGGGGTGCTACGGTCGGTGCGTCGGTCGGGTTCACGCCAACGGTTGCCTCGGGCAGGGGCGCTACGGTGGGCGCGTCAGTCGGAACCGCAGACACCACGGGCTCCTGCGCGAAAAGCTCAAGAGGCTTCTGAGCATCAAACGAGCCGTACTCAGCACCCTGAACACCAGCCGCCATAGTGCCCGCAATGTACTTGTGAGAGGTATTCAGCGTTGCCGCAACATCCGCCGGGACCTTCACCTCCGTCTCAAAGACACCGTTGTGAATCTGCGAAGCAGGTACGGTCACCTCAGCCACGAAGCGCATACCCTGCTGGGGAAAACGACCGGGAACCCACACATTCGTATCAGACACCACCACGCGCACACCGTGCGGGGTCGCCTCACCGGTGTAGCCGGTACCGCGCACCTTCAACACGGTCTCACCCTTGGTGTTCAGACGCGGCGAATCCACGTGCAGAACCGGTGCGGCGCTATCCTTCACAACGTCCATGCGCAGAATCTGACCGCCCCCGTAACCATCAACGATGATATTAGCGACGAAGCTGTAGTTCTTCGCTGGGTCAATCAGGCTACCGGGAACGTAATGGGTCGCAGTCGCCGTGCCGTCCTTGAACGGGCCCTCAACGCGCACCGTCTGAATCGGGTTCAGAAACGGGAAACCCCTATGGTTTGCCTCGTGCAATGCCGGGGCGAAAGCGGTAGTTTTCGCGGGCAGTTTCGACGCCTTGAACGTAATCTTGTTCAGACGCAGGGCGGTTTTCAGCTCACGGGTATTGGTCTCAACCTTGTAGTTGTAGACCGTAATAACCGGCGGGTTATCCGGATTCGGGGTATCAGCCGCTGCAACAGAAGGCAGAGCGCACAGGCTCAAGGAAGCGGCAAGAAGAACAGAAGCGCCGGCGCTACCGTAGCGGCGGGAACGAGAAGAGTTAGCCATCATGAAGTTCCTTCTACATGGGTGATTGAGTGATCCGCACTCTTCCTGTATCACGCCAAGTCGAGTGCGTATACGGTACCGCGACATCGCGGTTAATTACACCGTAACACGCACCTAAACGCATGAACCGGACATAACATAACTCGCCGAAATATTACGTAAAACCAATGCCTACAGGGCGCACAATAGGGCGGATGAATAAGACAAACACGCACAGCGCCGGGTGGAGGATACGGAAATGCTAGGGTAGAAAGATGCCCACGCAGAAGAACCCGCAGAACCGAGTAGAAGCAGCCCAGCCCGCCGAGCACAGTGCTACTAAGCACAGCGCTACTGAACACAGCGCCATCGACAGCACGCACCGCGTCGTGAACGTGTGTGCTGTAGCAATCCGCAACCGGGACGGGCTCGTACTCACCGTGCGCAAACGGGGCAGTGACGGGTTCATGATGCCCGGCGGCAAACCCGAACCGGGGGAGACGCCGCTACAGACCGCCTGCCGCGAAGTGAACGAAGAAATCGGGCTCACCCCAGACCCCTCCCGGATGCACCACCGCGGACTCCTGGAGGCGGCGGCACTGAACGAAGCAGGCTTTACGGTACGCGCCGAAACCTACGAATACGCACCCACCGACGAACAACACGAGCTATTGGCTTCGCTGGTGCCGCAGGCAGAAATCGCTGAGCTGCGCTGGGTCAACCCCGCCATGAGCAGCTCTTTCGATTCTGCATCGCAGGCACCGCTGAATACCGAGCAGATCTTCCCGCTGCTGGCACGCACCCCGCTACCGTAACCCCCGCCCCTGACGCGCTCCCTGAACCGGCGGGCGGCACACATGAGGTACACAGGTGCATCCGGTACCCTCAACACAGCAACATTTATCGCGGGTAGAACGCATAGAGGCGCTCCACCCCGGAACCCCCCCATACACCCCAAGGAGAACCATGAAGAAGACCAACTACAACCTTGCCGTCTACTGCGGTGCACGCTCCGGCAACGACCCGCTCTTTACCACCCGCGCCCAGGAGCTCGGCACCCTCTGCGCCCAGAACAATATTGGCGTGGTGTACGGCGGCGGCCGCACCGGCCTCATGGGCACCGTCGCGGGCGCAACCCTGGACGCCGGCGGTGTGGTCTACGGCGTGGTCACCCACAAGCTGGTCGGACTGGAAGGCGTGTACCCCGGCCAGACCACCCTCGAAATTGTGGACACCATGCATCAGCGTAAAATCGCCATGATCGACAAGGCTGACGCGTTCGTCGCCATGCCCGGCGGCCCCGGAACCCTCGAAGAGTTCTTCGAAGTTTTCAGCTGGCAGTTCCTTGATATTCACTCCAAGCCGGTCGCCCTGCTGAACGTCAACGGCTACTGGGACAAGCTCATCGATACCATGCACTACATGGCGTCCACCGGCCTGCTCAACGAACGCTACCTGGACGAGCTCATCATCGTCACCACCCCCGAAGAGCTGCTGGAGGCGCTCGCCAAGGACCTGGAGCGCCGCGCCGCCGAAAAGAACGCAACCGAAAAGAACGCTGCTGAATAAAGCCAACACTGCATCAAACCAACGCAGGAAACGAGACTGACCATGGCAACCACCCCCAACCAGGCACGCACCTTGCTGCTGACCTTCTTCGGACCTTTCCCCGGCGTGCCCGTGAACCCCACCGTGGCGCTCGCCGAAGGTGCTCAGCGTCTGCTGGCTCAGATGCGCCCGGATTTGAACGTCATCACCCGCGAGCTGCCCGTCAGCTACGACGGTTCCAGCACCGCCCTGCGCACCGCTCTGCAGGAGGTGCAGCCCGACGCGCTCATCAGCTTGGGCGTGGCGGTTGGTCGCGACGTGGTCAGCCTCGAGCAGGTCGCTATCAATCTGGATTCTGCCGGTATTGAAGATAACGACGGCGACAAGCGCTGCGATGAGCCGATCGCCCCCGGCGGTCAGGAGGCGTACTTCTCCTCCCTGCCGGTGCGCGCCAGCTTTGAGCGCCTGCGCGCGGCGGGGGAGCCGGTCGAGATTTCGTACACCGCCGGAACCTACGTGTGCAACCACGTGTTCTACGAGGGTCAGCGTATCAGCCGTGAACTGGGCTTGAGCATCCCCGCCGGATTCGTGCACGTGCCCGCAACGTGCGCCGACGGCGAAGAGACTACCGAAAGCACCGGCATGACCGCCCACCGTGACGCCGGTGGCGTAGTACGCGATGAACAGGGCATCCCGCAGCTACCCGAATCCACCGTGGTGCGCATTATCGCCGAGGTCGCCTCCGACACCCTGCCCGCTGTGAACTAACAGCACGGCATTTAGCTAAAACCCGTATAACAAAACCGCCGGATAGCCTCCCGACTGGGAGCCTATCCGGCGGTTTATATATTTATGCTGGGCCAGCACAACCGGGCTACAAAACCGGCACCTGCAGGCTCAAGCTACTACTTGGTGCGGTTCTTCAGGTAGTAGTCAATCAGCGAAGCAGTCGAAGAATCCTGACGAGCCAGAACCTCACGGTCACCCTCAATAGCGGGAACCAGGTCCAGCGCCAGCTTCTTACCGAGCTCAACACCCCACTGGTCGAAGGAATCAATGCCCCAAACAACACCCTGAACGAAGGTGATGTGCTCGTACAGGGCAATCAGGGAGCCCAGAACGCGCGGGGTCAGGCGCGGCGCCATGATGGAGGTGGAGGGGCGGTTACCGCTGAAGATGCGTGCGTTGACCACGTGCTCTGCGGTGCCCTCTGCACGAACCTCTTCCTCGGTCTTACCGAAGGCGAGAGCCTGAGACTGTGCGAAGAAGTTAGCCAGGAACAGCTCGTGAACGTCCTGCTCGCCGTCCTTGGTCGGGTGGACCGGGTTAGCGAAGGCAAGGAAGTCCGCGGGAATCAGGCGGGTACCCTGGTGGATCAGCTGGTAGAAAGCGTGCTGGCCGTTGGTGCCGGGCTCACCCCAGAACACTTCACCGGTTGCGTAGTTGACGAAGGAGCCGTCCGCGCGAACAGACTTGCCGTTGGACTCCATGGTCAGCTGCTGCAGGTATGCGGGGAAGCGGTGCAGGTACTGGTCGTAGGGCAGAACCGCATGGGTCTCTGCGCCGAGGAAGTTTACGTTCCAGATGTTCAGCAGACCCATCAGAACGGGCACGTTCTGAGCCAGGGGAGCGGTGCGGAAGTGCTCATCCATTGCGTGGAAGCCGGCGAGGAAATCAGCGAAAACCTTCGGGCCGAACACGATAGCCAGGGAGGTGCCGATAGCGGAGTCTACGGAGTAGCGGCCGCCAACCCAGTCCCAGAAGCCGAAAGCGTTCTCGGGGTCAATACCGAATGCTGCAACCTTATCCAGTGCGGTGGAGACAGCCACGAAGTGCTTAGCCACAGCCTCGGACGCTTCCTTACCTTCCAGGGCGCCAGCCTCAGCCAGTGCGGAAAGCAGCCACTCGCGTGCCACACGTGCGTTGGTCAGGGTCTCCAGGGTGCCGAAAGTCTTGGATGCGACGATGAACAGGGTGGTCTCGGGATCCAGACCGGAGACCTTCTCAGCCACATCGGTCGGGTCAATGTTGGAAATGAAGCGTGCGGTGATACCTGCATCAGCGTAGGGCTTGAGAGCCTCGTACACCATGACCGGGCCCAGGTCGGAGCCACCAATACCGATGTTCACAACGGTCTCGATGCGCTTGCCGGTGATGCCGGTCCACTCGCCGTTGCGCACGCGCTCAGCGAATGCGTAGATCTTCTTCAGCACGGCGTGAACGTCTGCGTCTACGTCCTGGCCGTCAACGGTCAGTGCCGGGGTGTAGCCCTCGGGGCGGCGCAGTGCGGTGTGCAGTACGGCGCGGTCCTCGGTGACGTTAATGTGCTCGCCGGAGAACATTGCCTCGCGAGCCTGTTCCAGCTTGACCTCTTCAGCGAGCTTGAGCAGCAGCTCGACGGTTTCGGAGGTAATCAGGTTCTTGGAAAGGTCGACGTGCAGTTCGTCGGCGGTGAAGCTGAGCTTCTGCGCGCGTTCCGGGTCAGCGGCAAACCATTCGCGCAGGTTCGGGGTGAGGGATTTGTGATGAGCGGACAGAGCGGACCACGCGGAGGTGGTCGTGGGGTCAATAGAAGTAGTCATGTTTCCATTCTCTTATTTTCGGGTGCCTATGTCACCTCTTTTGGGGGTGATATGGAACGATACGGCGAAAAAATCGAAACCCGGCACGCTATTGTGGGCCTTGCAGTGTCAAGATGTAGAGTAAAATCCATGACTTCTTCACCTGAACACACACCCGCTGACACTCACGCGCCGCGCTACCTGCTCATTTCCCGCGAAGGGGAAACCCTCCTCAACGATGACGGAACCCTGCACTACCTGACCGGTAGCGATACTGCCGAGCCGCTGACCGAAGAGGCGATTCTTGCACGCAGCGTGATTCGCCCCGCCGCCTACGGTGCTGATGCGGAAAAGAATAGCGGGGCACAGGTGCACGTGCTCTACTGCGAGGACGAAACCCTCGCGCAGGTCGCCGCCGACCTGAACAACCCTCAGGTGCGCGCCTCCAGCAGTGGCTTCCGCTACTACCCGGTCCACGACGACCCGCAAGGCCGCGCCCACTACGCCACCGCCCTGGCACGCCGCGACTACCTCATCGACATGCGCTACTCCGCCTACAGTGGCGAGGAGGCGCCCCTCGGCTCCAAAGGTATCCGCCGCACCGTCTCCGGCGAGATGGTGTTCCCCCGCATCGAACCCGCCGTCATGGCGCTGGTGGCCAGCCGTGACGGCGAGCGCGTGCTATTGGCGAATAACCGCCAGTGGCACCCCAACCGTTTTGCCCTCATTGCCGGATTCGTTGACCCCGGCGAAAACCTCGAAGAGGCAATTGCCCGCGAAGTCTACGAAGAAACCGGCCTGCACACTCTCAGCACCGAGTACCGCATGAGTGACGTGTGGCCTTTCCCTCGTTCGCTCATGATTTGCTACCGGGTGCATGTGGATGAGAATGAACCCATCATCCATCACGACGGTGAGATTCGTGCCGCACGCTGGTTCACCGCCGCTGAGCTGCGTGAGGCGATTGCTATTTCGGAGGAGCGCGGCAACAGCGACGAGGACGACCCCGCCAAGCTGGAGTTGCCCGGCACGAACGCCGTCGCCCGCCGCATGATTGATGAGTGGCTCGCAGAAAAGCCCTAGTGATACACTGGTAGCTAAGCCCAACGGAGGGGGGTCCGTTTTGGCGTGCCCGGAAACGCTCTCATCGCAGAGCGGGTTCACCGGCAAACACTCAAACCGGCAAAACACCCCCAGATACCTATCTGAAGGTACTGCCCCGTGACCCCTGCGCCTTCTAGCGCGCACCCGTTGGCGAGACTATCCCCTAGATTTAAGCGAGAAACTTAACGCATGTCTGAAAACACCGCTTCGCGCCCCGACCTTCGCAATGTGGCCATCGTGGCACACGTTGACCACGGCAAGACCACCATCGTCGACGCGATGCTGCAGCAGACCAACGCCTTCTCTGCCCACGCAGATGTTGAAGACCGAGTCATGGACTCCGGCGACCTCGAAAAGGAAAAGGGCATCACCATTCTGGCGAAGAACACCACCGTGTTCTACAACGGCCCTTCCGCCAACGGTGAGACCATCACCATTAACGTTATTGACACCCCCGGCCACGCCGACTTCGGTGGCGAGGTGGAGCGCGGCCTGTCCATGGTTGACGGCGTTGTGCTGCTCGTGGACGCATCCGAAGGTCCGCTGCCCCAGACCCGCTTCGTGCTGCGTAAGGCACTGGCTGCTAAGCTGCCCGTAATCCTCGTGGTGAACAAGGTTGACCGCCCCGACTCCCGTATCGACGAGGTCGTTGGCGAGTCCATGGACCTGCTGCTCGGCCTGGCATCCGACCTGGCGGACGAGGTTCCCGACCTGGACCTGGACGCTGTGCTGAACGTTCCGGTGGTGTACGCATCCGGTAAGGCTGGCGCTGCATCCCTGAACCAGCCCGCAGACGGCCAGCTACCCGACAACGACGACCTTGAGCCGCTGTTCAAGACCATCATCGAGCACGTGCCCGCCCCCACCTATGATCCGAACGAGGTTCTGCAGGCACACGTGACCAACCTGGACTCCTCCCCGTTCCTGGGTCGTCTGGCACTGGTCCGTATCTTCAACGGCACCCTGAAGAAGGGCCAGACCGTTGCCTGGGCACGTCACGACGGTGAAATCAAGAACGTCCGTATCTCCGAGCTGCTGGCAACCAAGGCACTTGAGCGCGTTCCTGCAGAGTCCGCTGGCCCCGGTGAAATTGTCGCAGTGGCTGGTATCGAGGACATCACCATTGGTGAAACCCTCACCGACGCTGAGAACCCCAAGCCCCTGCCGCTGATTAAGGTGGACGATCCCGCGATCTCCATGACCATCGGTATTAACACCTCCCCGCTGGCTGGCCGCGTCAAGGGCGCAAAGGTCACCGCACGTCAGGTGAAGGACCGCCTGGACCGCGAGCTGATTGGTAACGTGTCCATCAAGGTTCTGCCCACCCAGCGTCCGGACGCGTGGGAAGTTCAGGGCCGTGGCGAGCTCGCCCTGGCTATCCTCGTGGAGCAGATGCGCCGCGAAGGCTTCGAGCTGACCGTGGGTAAGCCCCAGGTTGTCACCAAGACCATCGACGGCAAGGTCTACGAGCCCATGGAGCACATGATCATTGACGTGCCCGAGGAGTACCTGGGCGCTGTCACTCAGCTGATGGCTGCGCGTAAGGGCCGCATGGAGAACATGGCGAACCACGGTACCGGTTGGGTCCGTATGGAGTTCGCTGTTCCCGCACGTGGTCTGATTGGTTTCCGTACTCAGTTCCTGACTGAGACCCGCGGTGCCGGTATTTCTTCCTCCTACTCGATTGAGCACGAGCCCTGGGCAGGTGACATTGAGTACCGCACCAACGGTTCGCTGATTGCTGACCGTGCCGGCGTGGTGACCCCCTACGCGATGATTAACCTGCAGGAGCGCGGCACCTTCTTCGTGGAGCCCACCTCCGAGGTGTACGAGGGCATGATCGTTGGTATGAACTCCCGTGCAGACGACATGGAAGTGAACATCACCAAGGAAAAGAAGCTGACCAACATGCGTTCTTCGACCGCGGACAACTTCGAAAACCTGACCCCGCCGAAGAAGCTGACCCTGGAAGAGTCCCTCGAATTCGCTCGCGAAGACGAGTGCGTTGAGGTGACCCCCGAGGCAATTCGTATCCGTAAGGTCATCCTGGACTCCAACGAGCGTGTCCGCGAGTTCCGTCGCCGCGCCCGCGCTAACGACTAATACAGCGCGAACGACTAATACTGCGGAAGACGTTACATCCTTGAGGCTGTAACTGCCGCGCTGTCGTTGCCCAGTAGCTGTGGTTGACCAAGCGCCGCCGCTACCTTCTGAAGAGGAGGTGGCGGCGGCTCTGTTTAACCACCCGGATTCGTTCGGGACATAATGGCGGGGCAATGGGGGAGGGGCGAGGAGAGCCGGGCGCTTTTGCATTCTGCCGAAAACCGCCTCCAAAAACCGCTTCTGAAAAGCCCGAACATCCCGCGCTGCACATGCGAGTGTGTAAGATAAAATAATGCGCCTGCACGGTGGCGGCACTTATCTGCTGCTCACCTCTGCCGCTCAATGATGTAAATTGCCGGCGCGCTATTGACCGTCCAAGAAACCCGACCCTGCGTATGAGAGGGAAAGCCTGTGTCTGAAACCGAGAACACTCAGCCTGATTCTGCGACCCCCAGCTATCCCACGCAGGGTGAGCGCATCGCCCCTGGCTCGCGCCGTGACCTGCTGCCGAATAACTACGATGCGAAGAAGGCACGCATCCTGTTTGTGCATGCACACCCGGACGACGAAACCTCCTCGACCGGTGCGACCATGGCGTACTACGCGCAGAAGGGTGCGGAGGTGTACCTGCTGACCGCTACCCGCGGTGAGCTGGGCGAGGTCATTCCCGAGGAGCTGCACCACCTGGAGGTCGGTAAGCCCGGTTGCCGTGATAACGGTGAGGCGCTGGGCGAGTACCGTACCGGTGAGCTTGCCAGCGCTGTTAAGGCGTTGGGTGTGAAGAAGCAGTTCTTCCTGGGGCAGGAGCCCGCTGTCGCTGAGGGTGCGCTGCCGCTGTACCGTGACTCCGGCATGGCGTGGGGCCCGGAGGGTAAGCCCGTCGCCAACCCTGTGGCGGCGGAGGATTCGTTGACCGCGCAGCCGCTGGAACCGCAGGCTCAGGCACTGGTTGCCGCTATCCGCGCCCTCACCCCCGATGTTCTGGTCACCTACGATTCGGACGGCGGCTACGGCCACCCCGACCACGTGCGCGTGTACGAGATTGTGCACCGTGCCCTGCAGATCCTTGAAGGTGACGAGGACCGACCGATTCTCACCTGGGGTATTGAGGGTGAGTTCGACGCGGCTGATCAGCGCCTGCAGGCCGCCATTTACGGTGACGGCACCGCCAAGCGTAAGGCAATGGAGGCGCACCGCACCCAGATTACGGTCGTGGACGAGAAGACTTTTGAGTACTCGAATAAGGTGCCGCAGAAAATTTCTGCCGTGGAGACTTTCCGTGTGCTCGACGGTGACCCGACCGCGACCGTGCACCCGAAGCCGCAGGAGGCGGGTCTGGTGTCGAGCCTGCTGACCGGCTCGATTCTGGGTATTTTTGCCGGTATCGCCGGGTCTATTTACCACGCCTGGGTCGTGTACGCGGGGGATACCGCCCTGCCCCTCGGCTTGCTGGTGGCGTACCTGACGGTGTTCTTTACCGCCCTGTGGTGTGCCCTGTCGTTGCGTCGCGGCTACGCTGCGGCTGTCGTGGCTGTTGCGGTGTTCGTGACCGTGTACGTGCTCGGTTACGGCCGCCCCGACTCGCCGTTTGTTCTGGTGAATCCGGGTCATTCGGCGATTGGCTGTACGGTGCCCTGTGGTGGTTCGGCGCCCCGGTCGCGGCGATGCTGGGCATGCTCGTGTACACGCGCGCTCGCGTGAAGGATGCGCAGTATTTCTCGCCGCGTGCGGCGCATCAGCGTGCTCGCGCTAAGAAGTAGGCGCCGAGAAGTAGGCGCCAAGAAGTAGTCTGAAGCCTATCACTACGTCATAACATCAGGGAGGGGTGCTCCGATTAGCCGGGGCGCCCCTCCTGCTGTTTTTGGGAATGCTGTTGTGGGTGCTTGCGCCGCTACGGTCTTCTCAGCCCGCAGGATAGAGGGCAATAGGAAAGAAAATGTATGCGTTATTCGGTAAATTGTGCGGGGTAGAAATAGCGGCGACTTCATCAAAAAATTCATGTGACGAAGATTTCATTTTTGGCTTAATCTATTTTTAAAAGCCTGCCGACTAGCAATAACGCGAAGAAATACCAGGTCAGCCTAGCCTAAAAAATACCCCCACAAACCCGTGAGTGTACTGTCTGCTACACCACGAAAATACGGTTAAACAGCCGGTGCGCGATAGACTATACACAGACTTCCCCGCCGGGTACCAACTACTCGGCGGTTTACTCTGTAGATTCTGCCCTGCAGCAGACGACCCGCAGAACGGCGGGCACGGGGCGAACAGCTTGTAGAAAGGCACACCAATGACCTACGTAATCGCGCTTCCCTGCGTGGATGTCAAAGACCGCGCATGCGTTGAAGAATGCCCCGTCGACTGCATCTACGAAGGTGATCGTACCCTCTACATCCACCCGGATGAGTGCGTGGACTGCGGCGCCTGCGAGCCCGTCTGCCCCGTAGAAGCAATCTACTACGAAGACGACGTCCCCGAAGAGTGGACCGAATACGTCAGCGCCAACGCAGACTTCTTCGACGACCTGGGTTCCCCCGGTGGCGCAGCAAAGCTCGGCCCCACCGGCAAGGACGTGCCCTTCATTGCGGCACTGCCCCCTCGTGGTGAGTAGTAGCCTGCGGCGAGTAACCCAAAGCGGCGAATAGTAGCTACAACCGCATAGACTAACTGCACCCGCTCACGGGTGCCAAGAGCCTCCATCTAGCGCCCGGTGCCCACGCACCGTCTAGGCGCTGGAATGGAGGCTCTTACTATAGGCACGCCAGCGCCCGGCCGCTAGACTAAAATGACGAAAACTATTCCCAAGCAACCAGGTGACACAATGACTTACGGCCTGAACCTGCCCGAATACCCCTGGGAGGCGCTCGCCCCCTACCGCGCAACCGCAGCCGCCCACCCGGACGGTCCGGTGGACCTGTCCATCGGCACCCCGGTCGACCCGACCCCGCAGAACATTCGCGAGGCGCTGGCGGCTGCCTCCGACGCACCCGGCTACCCGACCACCCACGGCACCCCCGCCCTGCGTGAGGCTATTGCCGAGTGGTTTGCCCGCCGCCGCGGCGTGACCGGTCTGAGCCCTGACGCGATTATGCCCACGGTTGGTTCGAAGGAGCTCGTGGCGTGGCTGCCGTTCCTGCTGGGCCTGGGCCCGGGCGATGTGGTCGTGTACCCGCGCGTTGCGTACCCCACCTACGATATGGGTGCCCGTTTTGCCCGCGCCGAGTCTGTGCCTGCCGATAGCCTGGACGAGCTGGACGCCGACACCCGCAGCCGTGTGAAGCTGATTTGGGTGAATTCCCCGGCGAACCCGAACGGCGTGGTGCGCACCGTGGGGCAGCTGCGTGAGGTTGTGGCGCAGGCACGTGAAATTGGTGCCGTGGTGGCGTCCGACGAGTGCTACGCGGAGCTTGGTTGGGGTGCCTGGGATGAGGCGCGTGGTGGTCAGCCGGTGCCGTCCATCCTGGATCCTCGCGTGTGCGATGGCGACTTCACCGGCCTGTTTGCCGTGTATTCGCTGTCGAAGCAGTCGAACCTCGCCGGTTACCGTGCCGCGTTCATTGCCGGTGCCCCCGAGCTGATGCCGAACCTGATCAATAGCCGCAAGCACGCCGGCATGATTGTGCCCGCCCCCGTGCAGGCCGCCATGATGGTGGCGCTGGCTGATGAGGCGCATGTGGCGGCGCAGAAGGACCTGTACCGTGCCCGCCGCGAGGTGCTGGAGGAGGCGATTATCGCCGCCGGTGGTCGCATCGAGAATTCTGAGGCTGGCCTGTACCTGTGGACCACTTTCGGCGAGTCCACCTGGGACTCGATTGGTCGCCTGGCGGAGCTGGGTATTATTGCTGGCCCCGGCGTGTTCTACGGCGAGGACGGCGAAGGCTACGTGCGTATCGCCCTGACCGCCTCCGACGAGGCGGTGGCGAAGGCTGCTGAGCGTCTGAAGGCATCTGCATCTAAGTAATGTTGTCGTCGGGTAGCTCCCGGCTGGGGTACAGTTCCGGCAGCTGTGCAGTTCCGGTAACTACCTAGCCCGAAGCGCACAAAAGTGCCCGATAGGTGAGATAACACCTATCGGGCACTCTTCAACACCCCTCACACGGGGGCTAAAACAGCTTAGGCTTCGTAACCGTTGGGGTTGTTCTTCTGCCAGTTCCAGTGGTCGCGAACCATGGTCTTAATGTCGCGGCTAGCGCTCCAACCCAGATCCGCCAGAGCAGAGGAAGGATCAGCGTAAGAGACCGCAACGTCACCGGGGCGACGATCCACAATCTTGTACGGCAGCTCCTTACCGCACGCCTCCTCGAACGCGTGCAGAACCTGCAGAACCGAGTAGCCGTTACCGGTACCCAGGTTCCAGGTGTGCAGGCCGCCGTGCTGGGTAATGTAATCCAGCGCCTTCAGGTGGCCGTCAGCCAGGTCAACCACGTGGATGTAGTCGCGTACGCCGGTACCATCAACGGTCGGGTAGTCGTTACCGAAGACGTTCAGGTACTCGCGGCGACCCACAGCAACCTGCGCGATGAAGGGCACCAGGTTGTTCGGGATGCCCGCCGGATCCTCACCGATACGGCCAGACTCGTGCGCACCAACGGGGTTGAAGTAGCGCAGCAGAGCGATGTTCCACTTGGAATCAGAAGCAGCCAGGTCAACCAGCATGTCCTCGATGTGCTCCTTGGTGCGGCCGTAGCAGGACTGCGCATCCATGTTCATCTTCTCGATCAGAGGCATGGACTCGGGCTCGCCGTACACGGTAGCGGAGGAGGAGAACACGATGGAGTGGCAGTCAGCCTCGTCCATTGCGTACAGCAGGTTCAGGGTGCCAGCCACGTTGGTCTGGTAGTACCACAGCGGCTTCTCTGCGGACTCGCCCACAGCCTTCAGACCCGCAAAGTGAATCACAGCGTCGGGGCGAACCTGCTTGAAGAGAGCCTTCATGCCTTCGAGGTCGAGCAGGTCAACCTTGTGGAACTCGGGGGCGCGGCCAGCGAGTTCAGCGACGCGCTTGAGGGACTCCTCGGAAGAGTTTGCAAGGTTATCCATGACGACGACGTCGTGACCTGCCTTGAGCAGTTCAAGTACAGTGTGGGAGCCGATGTAGCCGGCGCCGCCGGTAACGAGTACCTTCATGATGTCCTTTCGGGCTTTATATATCCGGAAAAAGTGCTCCGGATGGGGGACAAAAGCTGTTGAGCTGTATCTAATAGTACAGCCGTGCACGGGGCGTAAGTACTGCGGGACACTGTGCGCTTGTGCACTCTGGTGTGAGCACGTGGGAGGCGCTATTTAGGTGTGTCGACACTCGCCCCCACCCGCAATCTGAACCCGCCTCTCAGTTGATTTCTGAGCCGACCTCTAATCCCACCAGAAATACCACTGGCGGCTCTGGTGAATAAACTCCGTCAGCTGCTCAAAATCCTCAAACACCTGGAACGGAAGATCGGAACAGAACGCGAACTGCTCGACCGCCAGCTTCTTCGCCTCCAATGGATCGGCAACGGGGCGTTCCACCAGAAATTCCAGGCAATCAGCATTGTCAAGAGCCGCCGGGATTGCGCCGTACTTTTCACGCCAATAGTGGGTGAACGCCAGCTGCGTTTCGGCGTTCGGGCAGTCATTCCAGCCGCCGAAGGGCAAGTACGCGGGAATATCGGCGGGGTCATCGGTCGGAATCTGCAGCAGGAGCATCTCGCCCTGCTCCTCATCCAAGAGCTCGTAGCAGAGCAGAGCAGAAAGAATCGGGGCGTCATCTTCGGGCTCCTCATCGGGCAGAAAATCGGAGCTCATAAACTCATCAACAAGCTCATTGAGGTCGAATTCGTCAGGGCCGTCCTCGTGAGCATCTTCGCCGTCATCGGTAACCCTGTGCAGCTGCTGGGCAATGGCGGCGCTGCCGTACTCTTCAGCGGAGGCGGTACCCCGGGCGGTACGGTAACGCTGCAGGACAGCACGAGTGTAGGCACTCACCTGCTCGGGGGTTAGCGTCTCAACATCGTCAATGATGTCGTGCTCAATAGACACCGCAATGACCATGCTTTCAAGCACCGTATCGTTCAGGTTCAGGAAGAAGGGGACGAACCCCTCCGCACGCCCCAGCTTAGCCAGCTCATCGTAACGAGCCATGGCATCAGTAGCCGCAGTGCCCACCGCAATACGCTCGTGCGGGTAGGGGAAGAGGCGCGTAAAGTGCCGGTAGGTTTCGCTCATCGTCGATTCGGGCATCTGAGTTCCTCTCTGAACTGTACAGGTGGTCAGTCATGGCGGGTGCGCGGTACCCGGTACTACAAGCCTAGCGAAAGCTCGAGCGGCCCGCCCTGAAAATGGTCATCGTAGCCGCCGCGGATCCGCACCCAAGCCTATGGCAGCGGCGGAGAGGGAATAAAGAGCATAAAAAGGGGCCGGGATGCTTCACGCCTCCCGACCCCCAACGTTCGCAAGGGCAACCAGCGCTAGTTCAGGTGCAGATTAGTTCAGACCCAGCACTAGTTCAGGTGCAGTGCCTCGTTCAGCTCCACGGTGTTCTTCGCACGCGGCAGAACCTCAATCGCGCCGCTGATCGAGTTACGGCGGAACAGCAGGTTCGACACACCCGACAGCTCCGCAGCCTTCACCACGCGCGCCTCCTGACCGGGCAGCAGAACGCTCACACGCGAACCAGCGGTCACGTACAGGCCAGCCTCAACCACGCAGTCATCACCCAGAGCAATACCAATACCGGACTCCGCACCCAGCAAGGAACGCTCACCAATGGACACGCGCTGAGTGCCGCCACCGGAGAGGGTACCCATCGTGGAGGCGCCGCCACCCACATCCGAGCCGTCGCCCACCACAACGCCCTGAGAAATACGGCCCTCAACCATGGAGGTGCCCAGGGTGCCGGCGTTGAAGTTCACGAAGCCCTCGTGCATCACGGTCGTGCCGGACGCCAGGTGCGCACCCAGACGCAGGCGGTCACCGTCACCAATACGCACGCCGGTGGGAACCACGTAATCCACCAGGCGGGGGAACTTATCAATGTGGCTCACACTCAGGTGGCCCAGCTTGCGTAGACCAATCGCAAGCTTCTGGAACTCGGCGGCAAGCACCGGGCCGTGGTTGGTCCACGCAACATTCGCCAGGGTGCCGAACAGTCCGTCCAGGTTCAGCTCGTTGGGGCGAACCAGGGTGTGGGAGAGCAGGTGCAGGCGCAGGTATGCGTCCAGGGCGTCTTCGGGTGCCTCATCCAGGTTGATGGAGGCGGTACGCACCTCGGTACGGGCGTTGCGCGCCGGGTGCTCAGCGACCAGGTCCTCCAGCTCGTCCGCGATGGACAGATCGGGGGTCTGGGTGAGGGAGGGCGCGGGGAACCAGGCATCTAGGACGGTGCCGGCGTGCTCGCCAGAGACAACAACATTGACCAGTGCGACGCCGGAGGCGTAACGGGGAGTGTTTTCAGACATGCCTTCCATTATAGTTTTGGGGGTGAGAGCCCCTTCAAGACCGTCTCATATGCTCGATATGGGTGTTGTATGCGCGGGTATGTGCGCGGGGGAACCTGTAAGGTGGAAGGATGAGCGTTTCCCCCAATAATTCTGAGCCTCACGAGGTCCCGCAGCCACCGCTGAACCTGGACGTGTCCATGCCAGAGCTGACCCGTGCCCTACTGGATTACGAGTCGGTTTCCGGTAACGAACGAACGATTGCTGACGCCGTGCACACGGCGCTGTCGTTCTGCCCGCACCTGCACCTGACCCGTGACGGGGACGCCATCATTGCCCGCACCGAATTCCCGCCGCTGCCCGGAGCTGAGGGGGAGGGTGCTAAGGGCGAGCGCACCCGCATTATCCTTGCCGGTCACCTGGACACCGTGCCCCTGCCCACCGTTGAGGGCGCCCTGGGCACCGTGCCCGCCACGGTGCGTGAAGAGGAAGACGGGTGCGTGCTCTACGGCCGAGGCGCCACCGATATGAAGGGCGGCGTGGCGGTTCAGCTGAAACTTGCCGCCGAACTGACCGCGCAGGACACCGACTACAACCTGACCTACATCTTCTACGACAACGAAGAGGTCGCCAGCGAACTCTCCGGCCTGGCGCGTCTGATTCGCAACCACGGTGAGCTCATCACCGACGCAGACTTCGGTGTGCTGCTCGAACCGACCAACGGCACCATCGAGGGCGGCTGCAACGGCACCATGCGTTTCTTCGTGCGCACCCGCGGCCTCGCCGCCCACTCGGGGCGTGCATGGCGCGGTGAGAACGCGATTCACGCCCTGGCACCGGCGTTGGCGGCGCTCGCCTCCTACGAGCCGAAAACCATCGCTGTGGAGGGCCTGGATTATCGTGAGGGCCTGAACGCGGTGCAGATTTCTGGTGGCGTTGCCGGTAACGTGATTCCTGATGCGGCGGCAATGCACGTGAACTACCGGTTTGCGCCCGATAAGACCCTGGACGAGGCGGTCGCCCACGTGCGTGAGGTCTTCGCCGGATACGAGCTGGATTTTGTGGATCTTTCCCCGGCGGCTCGTCCCGGCCTGGATACCCCGCTGGCGGCTTCCCTCATTGAGGCGGTGGGCGAGGAACCTCAGCCGAAGTACGGCTGGACGGACGTGGCGCGCCTGAGCGAGATCGGTATTCCCGCCGTGAACTTCGGCCCCGGCGACGCCCTGCTGGCTCACACCGATAATGAGCACGTGAGCTTTAGCCAGCTGACCCGCTGCCACGCGGATTTGCGTGCCTGGCTGCTCAGCGACCGCGACGAGGACTAGTCGCGGCGCTGATTCTGCCGGTGCTGGCGCTACTATTTGAATTTAGGTGACCGTCAGGGGTTGACGGTCCTGCATGATATGAGATTGACATGAACTTTCTTCTGATTCTGCTTGCCCTGCTGATTGTGGGCATTACGGCGCTCTCTGTTGTGGCGCTCGGCGGTGAGCGTGCCGTGCCCGGTGCCGCGTTCTTTAGCGGCGTGGGCCGTGACGGCCTGGGCACCTTTGACCGCGTGGAGGACTTGACGACTGCGGTTCGTTTCTTCGGCAATCCCGAGGACGAAAAGGCGTCTGAGAGCGAGCTGGCAGCCGGTGATGCTTCTGCCGAAGCAGCCGCAGAATCCGCTGACGCTAACGTGGCTGCCGCTGAGCCGGTTCGCCGCGTCGCGGTTCCGCTGGCTGATGATGCGGAGAGCACCTTGAGTGCGCATGACTTTGTGGAGAAGCGAAAGAACGCCACGGCGGCTTCCTCTGATCAGGATGCCGTTCCGGCTGAGGGGAGCTAAGGTCGGTGAGTGTTCCTTCTCAGCACACTAGCCCTGTTCCGCCTGCCCGCGCTAACTCCGCCGCTGATTCTGCCCCTCTCACCCCCTCCGCGAAGGAGCAGGGCGAGTCTTTTGATGAGCTGCTGACCTGGGCGTACACCGCCGCTGGTGAGCGCCTGCACCGGGTGGGGGCGCGTCTGCGTGCCCTGCCCGCGTGGCTGTCGGTGCTGCTGATTTATGGTCTGTCCCGCGTGTGGGGCTTCATCGTTTTTGCCGTGGTCGGTCAGCAGCAGTTGCGCAGCCCGTGGGGTCAGCACCTGGATTATTTGTCGTTCATTAGCATCTGGGATGCCGGCTGGTACGAGCAGATTGCGGTACAGGGCTACCCGAGCCAGCTACCGGTGGATGCAACGGGTGTGGTGCAGCAGAATCAGTGGGCGTTTTACCCGATTTTTCCGCAGCTTTCCGGTGCTATTAGCCATGCGACGGGCATCGGGTACTACCCGGTGGCGGCGACGGTTGCTCTGCTTGCCGGTTTCGCGGCGGCGTGGGTGATTTACCTGCTGTTTGAAGCGTCGTTGAAGGCGACCGGTTTCAAGAGTGAGGAGTTCGCCTTCGGCGCTGTCCATGTGGGCTGTGGCGTTGGTGTCGTTCTTGCCGGTGGCGCCGGTGCTTCAGGTGCCGTATGCGGAGTCGCTGAACCTGGTGTTCCTTGCCGGTGCGCTGTTGTGCCTGGTTCAGGGACGCTACGGTCTGCTGGTTCCTGTGGCTGCGTTGGCGTGCCTGTCCCGCCCGGTGGGTGTGCCTCTGGGCGCGGCTGCTGGCCTGTGGTGGTTTGCGTGCTGGGTTCGTTCGAGCCGCCAGTCCGGTATCGGCACGGCATTTGTGCGTCATCTGGGGCAGCTGATGAGCGCCCTGGTGGTGTGTGCGTGTGCGCTGGTGTGGCCTGCGATTGCGTGGTGGGCTACGGGTCGTGTGGATGCGTACACCGCCACGGAAACGGCATGGCGCGGTACCCATTTGGCGCCGATTCAGCCGTGGCTGTCGCAGGGTTACCTGTACTTTGGGTATACGGCTCCGGTGCTGCTGACTCTGCTGATTTTGGGCTTTATTGCTCTGTGTTTGAGCCCGCTGGCGCGTAGGGTTTTGGCGGCTCCGCTGAACCTGTGGTGTCTGAGCTATTTTGCGTATTTGATTCTGTTTTTGAATCCGCAGTCGTCGACGTTCCGCCTGCTGTTGCCGTTGTTCCCGCTGGTGATTGTGGTGGCGGCGGCGAGCCGTTCGCGGGCGTATCGTTGGGCGCTGCTGGTGGCGGGTGCGTGTGCGCAGTGGGGCTGGGTCGGCTGGCTGTGGCATTGGAAGCAGCTCCCCGGCGGTGGAGATTACCCGCCGTAAACCGCTGATTCTATTCAGTGGGTGATTGAGACCGCCGGTGTGCTGCCGGCGGTCTTTTGCGTTCGGGAGGCGGGCGTGCCTGCGGTTGGAGCCGCAGCGTTTTAACCCGGCGGTGGAGATTACCCGCCGTAAACCGCGGGTACGGCGTTCTTAGCCGTGGGCGCAACGCCCCTCCGCAGCGCGGTATCGCACGCCTTCTGCTTGTCCAGAGCTTAAAGACACGTCCAGAAAGCGCCGCGGGTTCGGCGGTGCTGGCTCGGAACTGATAATCTATATTCTGTGTTTGGTATTAGTGGCACCGAGTTGATTATTTTGGCCATCATCACGTTCGTGGTGATCGGCCCCGAACGCATGCCCGAATACGCCCGACAGATCCGCGAATTCGTCAAGACCGTGCGCCGCATGGCGTTCGACGCGAAGGACGACTTCAAGGAAGCCCTGGGCGAGACGGGTCTGGAAGATATTAACTGGCGCCAGTATGACCCCCGCCAGTACGATCCGCGCGTGATTGTGAAGCAGGCATTCGCTGAGGATGACGCTGAGCGTGAGCGTGAGGCGCGGGAACGTGAAGAGGCGCTGCTGAAGGAGAAGGCTGAGAGCCGTGCTCTTCCGCGAGGCGCATACGCCCCCTTCGACGTGGACGCCACCTAAGATTTTGAGATGAAAGAACCCCGCACCGGTGATGGTGCGGGGTTCTTTCTGTATCAGCGTGTAGAGGTTTTACCACTAAACGAAGAGCGGCAGGCTCTGACCCGCCCTCGACTCGCCAGACTGCAGTAGCTTCGAGGCGATGGACTGGATTTCCTCGGCGGTTGCGGAATCCGGGTGACCCCAGATGACGGGCATGCCGTCGTCGCCGCCGGTACGCAGGTTCACATCCAGCGGCACCGAGCCGAGCAGCGGTACGGGGTAGGAGAGCGCCTCCGAAAGACGCTCAGCGAGCACCTGACCGCCGCCAGAACCGAACATATCCAGCACGGTGCCATCCGGCAGGGTCATTGCCGCCATGTTCTCTACCACGCCCACGACCTTCTGGCCGGTCTGCAGGCTCAGGGTGCCGGCGCGTTCCGCCACATCCACGGCGGCGTGCTGCGGGGTGGAAATGAGCACCAGCTCCGCATTCGGCAACAGCTGAGCCATGGATATAGCAATATCGCCGGTACCCGGAGGCAAATCGAGCAGCAACACGTCCAGGGCGCCGAAGTGCACGTCCATGATGAACTGCTCCAGGGCGCGGTGCAGCATGGGGCCGCGCCAGGCGACCGGCTCATTGCCCTTGAGGAACATGCCGATAGAAATCACGCGAATAAAGCCGCCGCTGACCTTCTGCTCACCCCAACGCTGGGCGGGGGCGGGCACATCCACGGTTGGCGGAAGAATCAGGTCATCCAGGCGGGTCGGGGCGTCGGTAATGCCCAGCAGACCGGGAATGGAGAAGCCGTGCACATCCGCGTCAATAATGCCCACCGCAAGCCCGCGCGAAGCGAACGCCGCGGCAAGATTCGCGGTCATGGAGGACTTACCCACACCGCCCTTACCGGAGACCACGCCGAACACGCGGGTCAGCGAACCGGGGGCGGTAAACGGGTTGGAACGCTCCGGTTTGAGCATGGAACGCAGGGCAGAACGCTGCTGCGGGTTCATCGCACCCACCTGCAGCTGCACGCGCTCAATACCCTCAACGGTGGCGGCGGCGTCACGCACCTGCTGCTCGATGGTGTTCTTCAGCGGGCAACCCTCAATGGTGAGCAGCACCGTCACCTGCGCCCAGTGGCGGCCGGGAATCGGCTCGCCCTGCTCATCCAGTTCAGGATGCACGAGCGCAGTCTCAACCATGCCCAGCTCCGTAATGGGGCGGCGCAGTTCGGGGTCTTCGACGCGGGCGAGTGCCGCGTAGAGCGCATCCTGCAGCGGGTTATCAGCGGTCACGGGCGCCTCCCTCACGGGCGCGCTCTGCCTGCTGCTGTGCCTGCTGGGATTCGCGGCTCTGAGGCTGGCTCAAATCGCCGTGACGGGAATCCTGCGCGGAGTCCTTCGCGGGGCGTTCAGCCTTGTCAGAAGCCTGCTCGGAGTCCTCAGCATCCTGCTGCTCGGAGCCCTGCTCCTCAGCGTCCTTCTCCTCACCCTCGGAGGTATCGATATCGTCGATAGCCTCCTCCAGGTCCTCAATGTCCTCGCTGATGTCCTGCAGCTGCTCGGCGTGACGCTCCTGCTCCTGCGCAATGTTCTGCAGTTCCTCAAGAATGTCGCGCAGCTCGCTACGAACGAAGTCGCGGGTCGCAACCTCACGCAGGGCAATACGCAGCGAAGCGATCTCGCGGGTCAGGTACTGGGTTTCCTCCAGGTTCTGCTGATCACGCTTACGGTCCTCAGAGGCCACCACGCGGTCGCGGTCATCCTGACGGTTCTGTGCCAACAGCAGCAGGGGAGCAGCGTAAGAAGCCTGCAGGGACAGCATCAGGGTCAGCAGGGTGAAGTTCAGGCTGCGCGGGTCGAACTGCATCTCCTCCGGCGCCAGGGAGTTCCAGGCAAGCCACACGCCACAGAAAATGGTCATCCACATCAGGAACTGCGGGGTACCCATGTAGCGTGCGAAACCCTCGGTCATGCGGCCGAAAGCGTCCGGGTTGGGGCTTGCGAACAGCTTCGGCTTGCGGGTGCCGGGGGTGCTCAGCTGCGAGTCGCTGCGCTGCGGGCGGGAGTCGCCGCGCTCGCGGTTGCGTTCAGCGTACTTCTTCTCCAGGCGGTCCTTGAGGATGCGCGCCTTATCGATGCGGGGGTTCTCTTCGGTACGGTTTGCGTCGCGGCGGTTCGATTCAGGCAAAGCGTCGTCCTACCTTTCGTACGGGAGTTCCATCATCGTAAGTGCGCCAGTCTTCGGGCAGGAGCGCATCGAGCACGTCGTCGATGGTCACTGCGCCTACCAGGCGGTGCGATTCGTTCACAATGGGAACGATGGTCAGGTCGTAGGTTGCCAGCACGCGTGCCAGCTCTTCCAAACTAGCCTGGTCAGAGACAGGCTCGGTGTCGGTGTCGAGGATGTGACCGATCGGCTCGCTCGGCGGCACACGCAGCAGCTTCTGCATGTGCACCAGGCCCAGGTACTTGCCGGTCGGGGTTTCCAGGGGCGGGCGGGTCACCATGACAGCAGCCGCCATCGCCGGAGGGATCTCTTCGGCGCGGATGTGCGCGAGCGCCTCCGCGACGGTCGCCTCGGGGGAGAGGATAATCGGCACGGGGTTCATGAGCGAACCCGCGGTACCTTCGTCGTATTCGAGCAGTCGACGCACGTCGTCTGCCTCGTCGGGTTCCATGAGTTCCAGCAGCTTTTCACGCTGCGCGTCGTCCAGCTCGATGAGCAGGTCGGCTGCGTCGTCCGGTTCCATCTCTTCGAGGACCTGCGCGGCACGCTCGTCGTCCAGGTGCGAGAGAATCTGCACCTGGTCCTCGGCGGGTAGCTCCTGCAGAACGTCCGCGAGGCGTTCATCCTGCAGCTCGGCGGCGATTTCGACCATGCGCTTATCGCTCATCTCGTGGATGGCGTCCGCAAGGTCGGCGGGCTTGGAGTTCTCGTGGTTGGCCACGAACGCGGTTGCCGCCTGCGGTTCCACGTCGGTGGAGAGCACCGCCTCGTCCCAGTCGACGATGAGGGTCTCCTTGGAGCGGCGGCGCCACGTGCTCGAGCCGGAGCTGACGCGGGAAACGAATAGCTCGGTCACGCCCCAGTCGCCGTTGCGGCGCTGCTCAATGGCGACGTCCTCAATGACGGCGTCACCGCTGCCGTCGAGCAGGCGCACGCGGCGGTCGAAAAGCTCACCAACGATGAGAGTCTCAGAGTTGCGCTGTTCGAAGCGGCGCAGGTTCACCAGGCCGGTCGAAATAATCTGTGAAGCGTCGATACTTCGCACACGGGTCATGGGCATGAACACGCGTTTCTTGCCGAGCACCTCAACGATGATGCCGACAACAATGGGTTCGCTGCCCTTGGCGGGGCGGGCGCCCGCAATGGATGCGCCCAGGCCGCGTTTGAGCACGACGACGTCTCGGAGACGGCCGAGGCGGTCACCGAAGGGGTCAAAAACGTCGAGGCCCAAAAGGCGGGCAATGTAAATCTTGCTGGGGGTGCTGAACTTCGAATTGCTCACCTCTCTAGGGTACGCCCCGCCGCGGGGATTCGCACTTTGAGAAGCCGAATTGAACAGGTGTTTGCTACGCCTGTAGAAGAGCTGACTGCCCACCGGGTCCAGGGTTAGGGCGGGCGGTAGAATAGGAGCCATGACTTCTAACCTGCCGAATATTCCCTCGACCCCGCCTTCTTCGTATCTGGCGTCGCGCCTGGCGCAGGCGCAGGGCAAGCCCCTGCCCGCCGGTGAGGCGATCGCCTCCTTCGTTCGTCACGATGATGCGCTCGCCGCTTTTGATGTGCTCAGCGAGCAGGATTATCCGGTGACGGCGCTGTACCTGGTCAATGACGGTATCCGCCAGGTGGAGTACCCGGTGCAGCCCGGTTATGGTCGTGCCCTGATTTCCTCGGCGATTCAGGGTGCGTCGATGGGTCTGGTGTTTTCGGTGCTGTTGACCCTGACCGGGGACTCTTTTATGTCGGTGGCACTAAAGTACGTGCCGCTGTCGATTGCCGTGTTTGTGCTCTGGCAGATGTACATTCTGCGCCGTGGCCGCGGGGTTCGATACCCGATGCGTACCGAGGCGATTCCCTCGCGTACCGTGATGTACGCTCTGCCGGAGTACGCTCAGGATGCGCGCCGCGTGCTGGGTGCGCACCCTCGCTTCTCGGCGGCGGTTGCGGCTGCGCGTGCGGCGGCAGCCCCGGAGGCTTCGCAGGCGCGTGCGGCTCAGAGCACCGTCTCGATGAATGGTGCCCCGGTTCCGACCGGCGCCCCGAAGGCACCCTCGTACCGTGCGCAGGCGGGTAGTCAGCCGGCACCGAACCAGAATCTGCCCGAGCGTGATACTTCCGCGCAGGATGCGGTGGCTCAGAGCGCGGCACAGAACATGCCCGCACCCACCCAGCCTACGCAGACCGTTCAGCCCGCTCAGACTTCCGCGCCGGAACAGGCAAACACCGACCAGGCAACCGAACAGAACACCACTGCCCAGAAGGCAGAGCCGCAGAAGCGTCCGGCTCAGCGTTTCGGCCTGCGCGTGGACGACCCGGAAGAGTACGCGAAGCTGATTCAGCCCAAGCCGCAGCGTCCGACCCCGCGCCCGCAGGGCCTGCACGATAAGTCCGCGCAGAATAACTCCTCGCGCGATAAGTCCTCGTAGGACTCCGAATAACCTCACGCCGCAACGGCGGTAGCCGCCCGTAACAGCTCATACGGCAGGCATAGAAGACACGCGAAAGCCCCTCACCGAACGAATCGGTGAGGGGCTTTCGCTACGCATTGTCATCAGACCGTACTAGCCGGTACAGTCCGGCGGGAATGGTTACGCCTCCTTGGAGAGCTTCGCCATCCACTCCTCAATGCCCTCAACGGTGCGGGGCAGTGCAGCGGACATGTTCACGTTGCCGTCCTCGGTGCAGAGCACGTCGTCCTCCAGACGGATGCCGATGCCGCGGTACTCCTCGGGGATGGACATGTCCTCTTCCTTGAAGTACAGTGCCGGCTCAATGGTGAAGACCATGCCCGGCTCCAGCTCAGCCCACATGTACAGTTCAGCCTTTGCCTGCGCGCAATCGTGCACGTCCAGGCCCAGGTGGTGGCTGGTGCCGTGCGGCATCCAGCGGCGGTGCTGACCGCCCTCAATGGTGAGGGAAACCTCGGCAGAAACCGGCAGCAGGCCCCACTCTTCCAGACGGTGAGCCAGAACCTCCATCGCGGCGTCGTGAAGTTCGTGGAACTTACGGCCCGGCTTAGCCACAGCGAACGCGGCGTCAGCAGCCTCCAGCACAGCGTTGTAGACCTTCGCCTGAACCTCGGTGAACTTACCGTTCACGGGGAAGGTGCGGGTCACGTCTGCGGTGTACAGGGTGTCGTCCTCAACGCCTGCATCCAGCAGCAGCAGCTTGCCGTCATCGACGGTACCGTTGTTGCGGATCCAGTGCAGGATGGTTGCGTTGTTACCGCACGCTGCGATGGTGTCGTAGCCCAGGTCGTTACCGTCGGTACGTGCCACGGAGAAGAACGCAGTCTCAACGACGCGCTCGCCGCGGTGGTGTGCAACAGCCTTCGGCAGGGAGCGAATGACCTCTTCGAAGCCCTTGACGGTCAGGTCAACGGAACGCTGCAGGTTCTCAATCTCGATAGCGTCCTTAATCAGGCGAGCCTCGGAGAGAGCCACAGCCAGTTCGGAGTCCAGCTTGTCAGCCTGCTCCAGCTCCACGCCGGTGTTGTAGCGGGAAGTGTCAACCAGCGCGTCAACAGCCGGGTCAACGTTGCGGACCAGGCGGATGTTCACGCCACCCAGGCCCTGGTTGCCGGCGTTCTTGGTGATAGCAACCTCAAGCTCGGACAGGTCGCGGGTACGCAGACCGTAACGCTCGGAGAACTCCTTCAGGGTGGGGCGGGGGCCAACCCAGAACTCGCCGTAGCGTGCATCCGCGTAGAACTCTGCGGTGTCGCGGCCAGCCAGCGGACGGAAGTACAGGGTGACCTCGTGGTTGGAGCCGTTGTCGCCGGTACCCTCTTCGACGGGCTCGAAGATCAGCACGGCGTCGGGCTCATGGTCGATGCCCAGACCGGTCTGGTGCGCAAACGCCGAGTGGGGCGGAAGCGGTAGTCGCAGTCGTTGGAGCGGACCTTCAGCGGGCCTGCGGGCAGGACGAGGCGCTCGCCGGGGAATGCCTTGGAGATCTTGGCGCGGCGCTCGGCGGCGTAGTCTGCTACGGGCTCGCGGGTGTAGCCGTCATCTTCGGCAGGTGCCCAGTTTGCGGCAATGAATTCGGTGAACGCAGACGCCTTAGGGGTGCTGCGGTGGTCAGTCTTCTGAGCTTCGGTGCTCTTCTCGTTGTTCTCAGTCATGGGTTAATCATAGCCTCTTCACCACAGGTGGGCAGGTGTTTTATCGCTTTTGACCATAAGAGAGGGCGCGGTGGGTCAGAATATATCTTTGACCTGCGACCGGGTACCCGATATTGGTAGGGTTGAATCAGAAGAGTAGATGACATGCCTTAAAACCCCGCTGAGGTGGCGACGAACTAGCGGGGACGGGGAAGGAGAGAAGATGACGCAGACAGAACACCGAAATAGTGCACCGCAAAATACTGCGCAGCAGGTACCGCAGCCCGCTGAATCGGGCGCGCCTGAAAACCTGAACCGTGCCGGACGCTACGATCTGCATATTCACTCCGCTATTTCTGACGGCACGCAGAGCCTGACCGAGCTGGTGCCGCTGATTGCTCACGCCGGGTTGGCGGGTTTCGCGCTGACTGATCACGATACGACGGCTGGTTGGGCACAGGCGGCTCAGATGGCGGGCGAGTACGGTCTAGATTTTCTGCCGGGTGCCGAGTTCTCCTGCCGGTACCGTTACACCGATGGTGAGGGCCGCGCACGCACAAAGACTATTCACCTGCTCGCTTATGGTTTTGACCCGGTGGATTCGGAGCTTGCGCGCCGTGTGGAGGCGATTCGTGCCAGCCGTGCGGGCCGTGCGCAGGCTATTGTGGACCGCCTTGCCGCCGACTACCCGCTGACCTGGGATGACGTGTTGGCGCAGGTGGGAGAGGGGAACGCGGCGGTGGGCCGCCCCCATATTGCTGATGCGCTGGTAGCTGCCGGCGTGGTTGCTGATCGTTCTGAGGCTTTTGCGAAGCTGCTGTACACGGGTAGCCCCTACTATGTGCCGCAGCAGGCACTGGACCCTTTGGAGGCGGTGCGTCTGGTGTGTGAGGCTGGGGGTGTGCCGGTGATTGCGCATCCGATGAGTACGATGCGTGGACCCGCCCTGAGCCTGGAGTACCTGGGTTTGATGGTGGATGCTGGCCTGGCGGGTGTGGAGGTGTATCACCGTGAGAATTCGGTGGAGGACCGGGCGCGTCTGCTGGAGTTCATTGAGCGTCAGCGTGCGGCGGGCCGTGAGGTGCTGGTGACGGGTTCGAGTGATTATCACGGTGCGGGTAAGCCGAACCTGCTGGGTGAGAATACGACGGATGCGGTGACGGTGGCGCGTATCCGTGAGCAGCTGGCTTCTCAGTAGTAAGACGAAAGAGTGTGGGGCGGGTTCCTTAGTTAGGAACCCGCCCCACACTCTTAACACGTGCTCTCACGAATACGTGGAAAAAGACAGCCTAGACGCTCTCACGCGAGGCATGATGCTGCAACACTGCACCCGCCGCAGCCGCCGCATCCATCTGAGTAGCCGCACGAGCCGCACGAGCCTTAGCCCGCGCCTGATGCTGACGCTGACGACGCAACTCATCACGCCCATCAATACGCATCTTCTTATCCACCGCATCCATCGACCGGTGACGCACAAACCGGCACGACGCACCCTCAACCGGCTGCGTAGTCTCCGTGAGCGTATCCAACACAGCCTTCAGCGCATGACGGCTCGCCGCAGTCAACGCATCACGACTCGTACCGCCACGAACACCCACCGTACGCTTCGGCGTGAACAGCACACTCGCCCCACGCGGCACACCGCGATACTCAGCGAACGATACCGGATCCACACCCAGGCGCTTAGCCATCACCTCAATAGCCGGCGGATTCTGATCCACACACACGAACTTACGGCCCAGCTGAGCCGCCGCCGCACCCGTAGAACCAGAACCAGCGAAGAAATCCAACACCCAATCACCCGGGCGGGAACTCGCCGCAATCATACGACGCAACAGGCCCGTAGGCTTCTGCGTGGGATAACCCGTCTTCTCCTTGCCCGTCGGCGACACAATAGTATGCCACCACACGTCCGTAGGGAGCTTACCGCGAGAAGCCTTCTCCTCAGTCACCAAACCGGGAGCCATATACGGTTCACGATCGACCTCCGCAGTATTGAAGTAATAGCTGCGGTGATCCTTCGCGTACATCAAAATATTGTCGTGCTTCGTCGGCCAGCGGCGCGTAGACTTCGCGCCGTAGTCATAAGCCCAAATCAGCTCATTAATGAAGTTCTCACGACCAAAAATCATGTCGCACATAATCTTCACATAATGAACCTCACGCCAATCCAGGTGCAGGTACAGGGTGCCGTCCTGCGCGAGCAGACGATGCGCCTGCTCAATACGCGGCGCTAGGAACGCCCAATAATCCTCGAACGAGTCGTTATAGCTCGCCAGAGTCTGCAGGGTGCTCGAATAGCTCTTGCCCTTAAAACCGGTGCGGTCACCCTTCTCAGAAGCTTCCGCGCTCAAAGTGCGGCGCGTCTGCTTCTTACCCGTATTGAACGGCGGGTCAATGTAAATCACGGTGAACGCACCATCGGGCAGCTCACGCAGATACTCCAGGTTATCTGCCTGCACCAGCAGCGACGGGCCCTGCGGATCGAAAACAGCCGAATCCGCGGGGTGCGCCTCAGCGGCAGGAGAGGGCGCGGCAGACGCCGGGGATGCTGAAATACCCAACCCCGGCCCTAGCCTTCAGAACCAGCACGGTCAGCGCCACGGCCCTTACCGCGAGAACCCTCAGTACGGGAGCCTTCAGCACGCGAGCCTTCAGAGCGGCGGCGGGTGCGGCGGCGACCCTCAACGCGGCGGGTACGGCGACGCTGACGAGGCGCACGCTCAGAACGCTCAGAAGAACGCTCGGTACGCTCGGATGCGCCCTGCTCGGTACGCTCTGCACGCTCGGAACGCTCAGTGCGCTTGCGGCCCTCGGAGCGGCTACGGCGCTCGCCGCGGCCCTCACCGGAACGACCTTCGCGGCCACCGTCACGGGATCCGCGAGAACGGCGCGAACCCTTCTCACCGTCACGACCGCCAGAACGGCCACCATCGCGGCCACCGCGAGAACGAGCCGGACGGCCATCACGAGAATCGCGGGCGCTCTCAAAGAACTCATCGCCCATGCCCTCAGCCACACGCTCCTCGCGCGGCAGGCGGCCCTTGGTGCCAAGCGGAATGTTCAGGTCGTAGAACAGGTGCTCAGAGGAAGAGTAGGTTTCAACCGGCTCGGGAACACCCAGCTCCAGGGCGTCGTTAATGACCTTCCATCGCGGCAGGTCATCCCAGTCAACCAGGGTCACGGCGGTACCCTCATTGCCCGCACGACCGGTACGGCCGGTACGGTGCAGGTAGGTCTTCTCATCCTCAGGCACGCGGTGGTTAATCACGTGGGTCACGTCTTCAACGTCAATACCACGAGCCGCCACGTCGGTCGCAACCAGAATATCGACCTTGCCGGTGCGGAACGCCTTCAGCGCCTGCTCACGCGCAACCTGGTTCAGGTCACCGTGTAGGGGAGCGGTAGCGAAGCCACGGTTCACCAGCTCCTCCGCCACGCGGGCAGCGTCACGCTTGGTCTTGGTGAAGATGACGGTACGGCCGCGGCCGGTAGCGCGCAGAATGCGGCCAATCATCTCGTCCTTGTCCAGGTGGTGTGCACGGTAGACGACCTGGCGGATCGACGCCTTAGTCTTCGAGGCGTCCTCGGGGTCAGCGGCGCTAATGCGCATGGGCTTGGTCATGTACTGGCGTGCCATCGCAATGACCGGGCCGGGCATGGTTGCGGAGAACAGCATGGTCTGGCGGTCCTCGGGCAGGTAGCTGAGGATCTTCTCAACCGACGGCTGGAAACCCAAATCCAGCATCTCGTCAGCCTCATCGAGGACCACGATCTTGACCTGCTTCAGGTTCAGGAAACCCTGCTGGTACAGGTCGATAATGCGGCCGGGGGTACCCACCGCAACCTCCAGGCCGCGGCGCAGCAGCTCAGCCTGAGGCTCAATCGGCACACCACCGTACAGGGTGGCGACGCGGGCGTTGCGCAGCTTCGCAGCAATCGCCAGATCCTCGCCCACCTGAATAGCAAGCTCACGGGTCGGAACCAGAATCAGCGCCTGAGGTGCGCCGGGGTACTCCAAATCAGCCCAACCCTCATCGTCTCGGCCGACCACACGCTGAATGGTGGGCAGACCGAAACCGAGGGTCTTACCGGTACCGGTCTTCGCCTGACCAATGATGTCCTGGCCAGACAGAGCCACGGGAAGAGTCAGCTCCTGGATGGGGAAGGGGGAGGTAATGCCAACCGCCGCGAGGGCGTCGCTAATATCCTGGCGAACGCCGAAGTCGGCGAAGGACTTTGCAGTCTGAGTGGTTTCCTGCGTGTTCGTTTCAGTCACTGGACCGTATCTTTCTACCCCTGTTCGGGGTGTGTTTCTCCCCGAAACGGGGGTGCACCAGCCAGCGCCCCAACGGTGGAGGCGGTGACGGGCGGGCGTCGAAAGCCGGCCGCGGGAAATTCTTACACGGGAAATTCTTACCGAGACGCCGCCTGCACACATGGTTCATATTCACGGTTGATTCATGATGAGGTGCAGCCTCGGGGTCTTGAAAAAGGTACGACCGGTCATTCACTTAACCCCTCAATATTAACCCGGATTTGCTTCCGACGCACCCCCGACCGGTTGTGGTATGCGCCCGTGATGGGCGATATACCGCCCCAAAACCGGGTATCGCGAGGGTTTTGTGCGGGCGGTTTAAAACGCAAACCCCCGCATTCGGTACGGCGTAACCGTACGGCGCAGAAAGCGCACGCACACAGCGCAGAAAGCGCGGTTACGCATCGTTCGGATGCGGGGGAAAGCTAAAGCTATAGGGGCTCAGCCGGCTGAATACTTAGGCGCCGATACCGAAACCAACGTGACGCTTAGCGTCGCTACCGAGTTCGACGTAGCTGATCTGGCCGCCGGGAATCAGGGTGGTGTTGCCCTTATCGTCCATAATCTGCAGCAGCGAGCCGTCCTCAATCGCCTTAGCGACCTTCTCCATGAGGATTTCCTTAGCCTCACTGGTCTCAACAATAATTTCACGAGCAATGTGGCGAACGCCAATCTTGATTTCCATGAGTCTCCTCGCAGAATAGTCCGGGGCCGCTATGCGTGCGCCCGGAAAGAAACTTACCTTACTTAGTTTCTACTCTAGCGTGAATGCGCTCATTGGCACCGTGAACGGGCGGTACTTCGCCGGGGGCTAATAAAATACTCCACCGACGAACACCAGCAGCAAACGCAAAACACAGAAAAACGTGGCGGGGGAGCGCAGGCTCTTAAGAGTCCTCCACCTGAATACCGTAGAGAGTCTCCAGCGCCTGCACGTAATCCTCCGTGCGGCCCTCAGCCGCAAGCTTCTTGGCGCGCACCGTCGGGGTGTGCAGCAGAGACTTCACCATGCGACGCATCGCCAGCTCAAACTGCTCCGTCGCCGCACCGCAACCAAACTGGCTACGCACCTTCTCCAGCTCGGAATCCAGCACGTCCATGGTGTGCGAGCGCAACGCAACAATCGCGGAGTCAATCGTGCGGGAACGCTGACGAGACAGGAACGCCACCAGCTCAGACTCCACAATGCGGGTAGCCGTCGCCACGGACTCTTCGGTTTCCTCGGGCGCGGCAAGGCGCACCGATTCGAGGGTGATCAGCTCAACGTTCGGCAGGTCAGCGACCGAGGGGTCAAAGTCACGCGAAAGCGCCAGGTCAAGGATCGTGTGGTGACCGGCCGGAATCTGCTCGGGAAGCAGCGGATCGGAGCCGCCGGAGCAGCCAATAATGACGTCGGCAGAAGCCATCGCCTGCTCCATGCCGTCCACCGGCACCGCAGAAACCTCGCGCTTTGCCGCGAACTCGGCGGCACGACCCGAACGGGAATTGACCCAAATATCGGTGCAACCGCGCTCGCGCAGAGCCGCAATGGTCGCGCCCGCGTAAGCGCCCGTACCAAAAATCAGGGCGCGGCGGGTTGCCCAATCCTTTTCGGCAACCTCATCCGCAAGATCGAGGGCGACAGATACGATGGAGCGGCCCTGAGCGCCAAGCGCCGTATGCTGACCCACCTGGCGAGCCGTATGCGCCGCATGCTCAAATAGCTGAACCAGCTCACCGGGGAGGGGCACGCCGTCCTCTTGCGCCTTCGCCTGCGCGGCAGCCAGGGCTCGGCGCACCTGACCGGCGATTTCACGTTCGCCGACCACGGCAGATTCCAGGCCGGAGGCGACCGTCAGCAGGTGGCGTGCGGCCTCATCATCGGCGTACACATCGAAGCTGGAATTGACCAGTTCTTGGTCCAGCCCGGAGGCGCGCGCAATAGAGTCGACAATCAGCTCACGAACCATGGGCACATGCGCGGATACGTGTAGCTGAACATACATTTCAAGACGGTTACAGGTGGCAAGAACGACTGCACCCTTCACGCCCAGCTGACGCGCCATATCGCTCGCCAGAACATCGGGTACGCCGGAGGCACCGGCGCTCAACGCAGCGACGGTGGTCAAATCTACGGTGTGGTGCGATGCCACAAATGCATAAGTACTCATCTAGGGGTTAATCATAACCACGCCGACTAAGCCCCTGTAAAGCTCACAGAACCTAAGTTCACGGCTCTACGGGGCTTAGTGGGCGCCACATAGTGGACAGGAGGCAGGGGTATCCGCCGGGGTGTTGGCGGGGTGCTGGTGGGGTGCTGGCGGCAATTCAAAAGCGCCGGCAGGGGAGAACGTGCCGGAATGTGAAGGGGCGTATTCGGTGCTTCACCTGCGTATTCTCCGCCATGAACGGGTGTATGCGGAGAGCAAGCAGGGGCCTAACGGGCGCGAACTAAGGCGTCCCTCACCACTAGGGAAGCCACCTTTAGGTAAAAGTCGCCGTGACATAGTGTCGTAAAAACACCCACATAAACCTGTCACACTAGACACTATGAGCGAAAACCAGCACACCACCCTCGCATCGGAAAAGGGCACCGCATCGGCTGCCGCACAGGCACCCGCCCTGCCCGCACACCCAACCGACGCCCAGCGACCCCTGCTCACCGACGAACAGCTCGCACACCTACCCGCCAACCACCCCCTGCGCGCAGGCACCACCGCCGACTCGCCCATGCTCCGCGCCCTCACCGGCCGCCCCTCCAGCCACCGACCCGTCTGGTTCATGCGCCAGGCAGGCCGCTCCCTGCCCGAATACCGTGAAGTACGCGAAGGCATCCCCATGCTGGACGCATGCCTCACCCCCGACCTCGCCGCAGAAATCACCGTGCAGCCCGTCCGCCGCCACAAGGTCGACGCCGGCATCTTCTTCTCCGACATCGTTATCCCCATGAAGCTCGCGGGCGTCAACGTCGACATCGTGCCCGGTAAGGGCCCCGTACTCGACCAGCCCGTCCGCACCCTCGACGAGGTGCGCGCCCTGCCCGAACTCAAAGACAGCGACCTCGACCCCATCCGCGAAGCCGTCGCCGCCACCGTAGAAATGCTCGGCGACACCCCGCTCATCGGCTTCGCCGGAGCCCCCTTCACCGTCGCCGCCTACATGGTCGAAGGCGGCCCCTCCCGCGACCACCTGCGCCCGCGCACCATGATGCACGCAGACCCCGCCGCCTGGCACGAACTCGCCGCCTGGGCATCGCGCACCGCAGGCCAGTTCCTGCGCGCACAAATCGAGGCGGGCGCATCCGCCGTGCAGCTCTTCGACTCCTGGGCAGGCTCCCTCGGCGAAAGCGACTACCGCCGCTACGTGCAGGCACACTCCGCAACCGCCCTCGATATGGTGCGCGAATACGGCGTGCCGCGCATCCACTTCGGCACCGGCACCACCGCCCTGCTACCCGCCATGCACGAAGCCGGCGCAGACGTCATCGGCGTGGACTACCGCCTGCCGCTGTCCGCAGCGAACACCCTGCTCAACGGCGCCGTACCCCTGCAAGGCAACATCGACCCGGCACTGCTCGCCGCAGGCAGCGAAAACCTCTACGCACACGTAGACGAGGTCCTCGCAGAAGGCAACGCCGCCCCCTCGCACGTGGTCAACCTCGGCCACGGCGTACCCCCGACCACCGACCCGCAGGTGCTCACCGACCTCGTGGCATATATCCACGAACGCACCGCGCAGGCATAGGATAAATAACGATAAATAGACGGCGCAGATGCTGGAAACCCTCCGGCATCTGCACCGAACATCTGCACCCCGAACCAACCACCGCACCCGTTACCGCAATGGGCAACTCCACTGCACGCAGACCAAAGGAGAACCACCATGGGCCACACCAACCAGGCACCGCACCGCACCGCACAGGTCAGTTCCTCCGCCGCGCCCCAGAACGCACGAGCATTCACCCGCAAAGAGAAGGCACCCACCGCCATCGTCATCGGCGGCGGACCCTCCGGCCTGATCTCCGCACGCCGCCTCGCCGCAGCCGGTATGCGCGTCACCCTGCTCGAACAGCGCCACCACCTTGGCGGTGCGGTTGGTGCCCATGAAGTTGGCGGCCTTCTGCTGGACTCCGGCGCAGAATCCTTCGCAACCCGCAGCCCCATTGTCAGCGACCTCGTCAAGGAACTCGGCCTGGGCGACCAGATCGTCGCCCCCAACTCCTACGGCTCCTGGCTGTACCTGCCGCAAGGCGCCCGTCGCACCCCCAGCACCGGCATCATGGGCATCCCCGGCAACGTGAACGATAAGTCGCTGATCCCCGTCATCGGTAAGAACGGTCTGCGCCGCGCCCAGGTGGACAAGTTCCTGCCCGTCTCCGCAGGCGAGAACGCGAAGACCCTCGGTGAGCTCGTGCGCATCCGCATGGGCCAGAAAGTGCTCGACAACCTCGTCGCACCCGTAGTCTCCGGCGTGTACTCCACCCACCCTGACAAGCTCGACGTCGATGCGACCATCCCCGGTCTGCGCGAAGCCTTCCGCAAGCACCGCTCCCTCTCCGCCGCAGCGCACGCTTTCCGTTCGGCAGCCCCCGCAGGCTCACAGGTCGCCGGTATCGTGGGCGGCATGAACCAGCTGTCCGAACGTCTCGTCGAAGACCTGTACGCCGCCGGCGTTCGCATCGTCACCGGATTCGACGTCATCGCCGTTGACCGCGACGAATCCACCGGCCAGTGGTTCATCATCCAGCGCCACACCACCGACGGCGAAAACACCCCCCTCTACGCCGACTATCTGGTGCTCGCCACCGACGGCCCGACCGTGGCACGACTCATCGGCCCGCACGTCTCCACCGCACTACCCGCCCTGGAACCCGGCCCCGAAGTCGCCCTCGTCACCCTCGTCGTTGATGCCCCCGCCCTGGACAAGCACCCCCGCGGCACCGGCCTGCTCGTCTCCGAAGAAGCCACCGCCGTACGCGCCAAGGCACTCACCCACGCCACCGCCAAATGGCAGTGGGTCGCCGACGCCGCAGGCCCCGGACGCCACGTGGTACGCCTGTCCTACGGCCGCGGCGGTGAAGACGCCCGCTTCTCCGAAGTCGCCCTCGCAGACGAGCAGCTCATCACCCTCGCCCTGCGCGACGCAAGCCGCATGATGGACGTAGCCCTCACCCACAACAACCTCGTCGACGCGGACGTGGTGCGTTGGCGCGGCGTACTGCCCGCCTCCACCCCCGGCCACCGCGACCGAGTCAAGGAATTCCGCGAACGCGCCAGCGAACTCGGAACCCTTAGCACCGTCGGCTCCTGGGCGGCAGGCTCCGGCCTGGTCTTAACCGTCAAAGACACCTACGAGCAGATGGACCGCCTCATCTACCACGCGGCACAGGACTGGGAAGGCGTCACCTCCCCGAAAACCGCAACCGCCAAGTAGACGGCGCAGCGGCGGCAGAAGCTCAGCCAATAACTCAGCTCAGCCAGTAACTAGACCAAAAAATTGAGAAAACGCGCAGCTACGGAAGCCGCGCCTCCAGCACAGCGAACCCTCGCTGAAGAAAGGAACACACAATGTCTCACGATCACGCAGCACACGGCCACGGCGGCGCACACGGCGCAGGTCAGGGCGGCTACACCCACGCAGGCCACGGCTACGGCGGCGCACCCAAGGGCTACGCAGTCCAGCACTCCGCAGCCGACGAAAACCGTCGCGGCCGCGAAGAAGGCGAAACCCTGCACTACGCCCTGTACACCGTCTTCGCACGCTCCGGCGCACGCCCCGCAGAGTCCAACACCGACGAGGCACGCGCCGAATTCGAGCAGGTCGTTGAAGCACTGGCAGCCGAGGGTGTGACCCTGCGCGGCATCTACGACGTCTCCGCAATGCGCGACAACGCCGACGTCATGATTTGGACCCACGGCGCAACCCCCGAAAAGCTGCAGGCAGCAGTCCGCAAGATCCGCCGCACCGCACTCTTCGCAGGCACCACCATCGTCTGGTCCACCATGGGCGTACACCGCGAAGCAGAATTCACCCGCAACCACGCACCCGCCTACGCACGCGGCAAGGCACCCGAAGCATGGGTCTGCGTCTACCCCTTCGTACGCTCCTACGACTGGTACTACATGAACCCCGAACGCCGCGCAGAAATGCTCAAGAACCACGGCATGAAGGCAATCGACTTCCCGCAGATTCTGGCAAACACCGTCGCAGCATTCGGCATGAACGACTACGAGTGGGTCCTCGCCCTCGAAGCACCCGAACTCGTTGACCTCGTCGACATGATGCGCCACTTCCGCAACACCGAGGCCCGCCTGCACGTGCGCGAGGAAACCCCCTTCTACACCGGCCGCCGCATCGAAGCAGACGAAGTAGCAGAGGTTCTGGCGTGAGCCATCAGCCGAATGACGGCGTAACCCTCAACGGCACGCTCCTGCCGGACGACGTGGTACCCAACCGCACCGACCCGGCGAACACCGCCTCCAACGGCCCCGCCGCGCTCAACGAGCAGACCCTCGGTGACTACCGAAGCGAACGCAGCATCACCCGTGACCGTGCCGAAGAGGTACGCCCCTACGACCTGGTGATTCTCTCCTCCTTCGGTGGCCCCGAGGGGCAGGAGGACGTCATCCCGTTCCTGCGCAACGTGACCGCCGGCCGCGGTATTCCGGATGAGCGCCTCGAAGAGGTCGCCACCCACTACCGCGCCAACGGTGGCGTCTCGCCCATTAACGAGCAGAACCGTGCCCTGCTCGCCGCACTGCAACAGGCGCTCGCTGAGCGCGGCCCGCGCATCCCGATCACCTGGGCGAACCGCAATTGGAAGCCCTACGTGAAGGACGTGCTCGCCGAAGCCTACGAGAACGGGCACCGTAATGTGCTCGTGCTGGCGACCAGCGCCTACCCCGGCTACTCGAGCTGCCGCCAGTACCGTGAAGATTACGGCATGGCTATCGAACAGCTCGGCCTAGAGAGTCGCGTGCACGTGGGCAAGATTCGCCAGTTCTTTGACGTGCCCGGCTTCTCCCGCGCCTTCGCGGACGGGCTGAAGGACGGTCTGGCCACGGTGCGTGAGCAGCTTGCCGCACGCGATAGCGGTTCGCTGAACCCGCGCCTGCGCATCATGTTCTGCACCCACTCGGTGCCGACCTCCGCGGCGAACGAGGCTGGCCCGCGCGGCGTGAACTACGAGGGCGGCTCCGCCTACGTGGAGAAGCACCTGCAGGTCGCCCGCGCCGTGCTTTCACTCGTGCGCGATGAGGCTCCGCAGCTTCTGCAGAACGTTGAATGGGAGCTGGTGTACCAGTCCCGTTCCGGCCCGCCGTCCATGCCGTGGCTGGAACCGGACGTCAACGACGCGCTGGAGGCGCTGCCCACCCCCGCCAACCCTGCGGAGGACGGCGAAGCACCCGTAGAAGGCGTCGTGCTGGTGCCCCTCGGCTTCGTCTCCGACCACATGGAAGTCAAGTGGGACCTGGACACCGAGGCCCTGGACACCTGCGAGCGCCTGGGCGTGGTCGCGGTACGCACCCCCACCCCGGGTACGCATCCGGCGTACGTGGAGTCGCTGCGCCGCCTCATTGAGGAGCGCGTGGAGAACGGCGTTCCCGCTGACCTGCGCCCCGAACGTGAGAGCGTCCTCGCCCCGAGCGCGAGCGGTCAGTACGGCTGGTTCGACGAGTGCGAACCTGGCTGTTGCAAGCCCGGTCGCGGTGCGCCGAAGCCGGTCATCGCCGAGTACGCAGCCGGTGCTAGTACCGCCGCTTCTGAGGATGCTCCCGCCAGCCGCTCCAGTGGATGTGGCTCCGGCGGATGTTGCTCCCACTAACGCCACCCCTGTAGCTCCGGCTCGCCCCAGCACCCCCTGACCGGGGTGTGTGGGCGGGTCGGAGTCGCACTGCCTACAAGCCCACACACAGCTGCGGCGCACACAGTTGCAGGCACAGCTCAACGCACAGACACACACGCCTACGGGCTATCACACACATCACCGAAAAGGAGAGATATGAGCCATCACGAGTACATCTTGGGCACCCGCGGGTCTGCTCTCGCCCTGACCCAAAGCCGTATTGCCGCTGAAACCGTCACCTCCCTCTACAGCGAACACCAGGCACACCACGGCGCCGCAGATGCCGAGGTCGTGGATTTCACCCTGCGCACCGTCAAAACCGAAGGCGACGTGCTCACCGGACCCCTGGCGACCCTTGGCGGCACCGGCGTATTCGCTGCGGCACTGCGCCAGCGCCTGCTCGACGGTGAGAACGCCTCCGAAGAAAACCGCGTGGACATGGCGGTACACTCCCTCAAGGACCTGCCCTCCGCGCCCTGCCCCGGCCTGGTGGTCGCCGCAACCCTCAAGCGTGAAGACCCCCGCGACGCCCTCGTGGCACGCGACGGTCTGACCGTCGACACCCTGCCCGAAGGCTCCCGCGTGGGCACCGGCTCGCCGCGCCGCGCCGCCCAACTGCGCGCCCTGCGTCCCGACCTTGAAATCGTGGACATTCGCGGTAACGTGGGCACCCGCATCGGCCGCGTGAAAGGCCTGGAAGAGCACGCCGGCAAGCAGGTCGTACTCCGCCAGAACGCTGAAACTTCCGAACGCGCCGACCACGGCGTAGGCACCGAACGCAGCGGCGACTGCGACGCCGTGGTGCTCGCCGTCTCCGGCCTCAAGCGCTTGGGCAAGGAAGAACTCATCACCGAGTACCTTGACCCCACCCGCATGCTGCCCGCCCCCGGCCAGGGTGCACTCGCCCTGGAAGTGCGCGAAAGCGAATTCGAGAACCCGGACCCCGCCGTGCTCGCCGACCCCGAGGTGGCGCGCCCGGTGCGTGCCCTCGGCCGTGCCCTGCTCGCCGCAAACCACCACAAAACCCGCCTCGCCGTCAGCGCCGAACGTGCCCTGCTGCGCCGCCTCGAAGCCGGATGCGCCGCGCCCATCGGCGCGTACGCGCAGGTGGTTGAGGGCGACCTGGTGCTCAACGTTGTGGTGGCGTCCCCGGACGGCACCGACATGCTGCGCCACACCTCGGCAACCGCCGAACTGGATGTGCCCGGCGCCGAACGCTTGGGCGTGCGCGTGGCGGAAGACCTGCTGCAGATGGGTGCCGCCGCCCTGGCTGGGCTGGAGGCGAAGTAGGCGTCATGTCTGCCGACAGCTCGCAGACCCACCGGGGGTTTACAGTCCCGCGCACGGTTCTGCTGACCCGCTCCGCCGCCCAGGGTGCCGCCTTCGCGCGCGCCCTTACTGAGGAATGTGCACAGAACGGGTTGGGGGAGTGCCGGGTACTCTTCGCGCCCCTACAGCAGGCACGCACCGTCGAACCGGGTGAAGACCACGCCGCCGCGATGGAGGCGCTCGCCTCCGGTCACTACGCGTGGGTGAGCTTCACGAGCGCCAACACGGTTCGCGCCTGCGCCGAGCTGTGGGGTGACAAGTTTGCCCGCGCCTGCGCGAGCGGGGGAGTGCGCATCGCCTGCGTGGGTGCAGCAACCACCCGCGCCGTGCACACCCAGCTGGGGCTGGGCACGGATTTTCAGCCGCAGGTGCAGAGCGCCGCCGGTATGCTCGCGGAGTTCGAGAGCCCCGCCCCCGTAGACCCCGCAGCTGATTCCGCCGCGACTGATTCAGCCGCCGTGCTGGTTCTGGAAGGCTCCAACGCCCGCCCGACCCTGCGCGAAGGCCTCACAAACCTGGGCTGGGACAGTCGCCGCTGCGTGCTCTACGACATGGTGCCCGCCGAGCAGGTGGCACCCGGCGAGCTGAGCCTCAGTGCCGCCCGCGCACTCGTGCAGGGGAACACCATAGATGCACCCGCGCCGGATGTGCTGGTGGTGACCGCCCCCTCCCGCCTGCACGCCCTGCTGGACAGCGCACCCGCGCTAGCGTCTGAATCCGTGCCGCTTGAGTCCGTGCCTCCGGTGGTGGCGATTGGGGCGAGTACCGCCTCCGCATGCCGCGCCCTGAACCTGCGTTATGTGCAGGCCGATTCGCCCTCCCCTCAGGATTTGGCGCGCGCCGCCGCATCCTTGATTTAGGCGCACCCCTCATCTAGGCCTCATTAAGACGCCTCTAAGACCACATATTTTTATCGAGTTTTCAGGAGAGATCATGAACCTCACCCGCCGCCCGCGCCGCCTGCGCACCACCGCAGCCATGCGCTCCCTCGTCGCTGAGACCACTCTGCGCCCCGCGCAGCTGATTCAGGTGTTCTTCGTTCGCGACGGCATCGACGAGCCGCAGCCGATTCGTTCCATGCCCGGCCAGTACCAGCACACCCTGGAGAGCATCATCCCCGCCGTGCGTGAGGCGTACGAGGCGGGCATCCGTTGCATTGACCTGTTCGGCATTCCCCGCGATGAGGATAAGGACGAGGTCGGCTCGACCGCCTGGGATCCGCAGGGCATCCTGAACCGTGCGATTGCGGTGTGCCGTGAGGAGTTCGGCGATGACCTGGTGGTTATGGCTGATACCTGCCTGGATGAGTTCACGAGCCACGGCCACTGCGGCGTGCTGGTTGATAACGGTCACGGCACGCCCGTAGTGGATAACGACCAGACTGTGGAGCTGTACTGCAAGATGGCGGTTTCGCAGGCTCGCGCGGGTGCGCACACGGTGTCCCCGTCGGGCATGATGGACGGCCAGATTGCGGCGATGCGTGCCGCCCTGGACGAGGCTGGCTTTGAGGATGTGTCGATTCTGGCGTATTCGGCGAAGTATGCTTCGGCGTTCTTTGGTCCGTTCCGTGATGCGGTGGAGTCCAGCTTCACCGGTGACCGTAAGACCTATCAGCAGGATCCGGCGAACCGCCGCGAGTCGCTGCTGGAGGTGCGCGCTGACCTGGAGGAGGGCGCGGATATGGTGATGGTGAAGCCTGCCGGTAGTTACCTGGATATTGTGCGTGAGGTGGCGGAGTTTTCGCCGGTGCCGGTGGCGGCGTATCAGGTGTCGGGTGAGTACGCGATGATTGAGGCTGCTGCGGCGAATGGCTGGATTGACCGTAAGGCTGTGGTGTTGGAGTCGCTGCGTTCGATTCACCGCGCCGGTGCGGACGTCATCTTGACCTACTACGGTACGGAGGCGGCACGCTGGCTCCGCGAGCAGGACGCCTAACCCCCTCCTTCTAGGCACTGAGAAGCCACATGTGTTTCGAAAAGCCGCGTCTTTGGTGGCTTCTCGAAACACATGTGGCTTTTCGCCGTTTATGCTTGTTCTTTGCTGACTGGCTTGTACCCGAGGGAGGTGCACACAATGTTGCCGTTGGTGAAGTATTCCGCGAGCTTCTCACGGTCAGCGGGGGAGCGCAGGTCCGCCCAGCGTTCCTGTTCCAGGTAGAACGCAACCTGGGAGGTCAGGCAGACGACGCGTTCATCGTGCACCGCCACAATATGCCTGCGCAGCCACGGTATGTGCTGAGCGAGGTTCGGCGGAATCCTGGACGGCACCTTGATTTCTATCTGCCATTGCGACGGCTCGTAGAAGGTCGACTTGATCTGTTCGGGGTTCTTCGGGAAGACGCAGAACTCCTCAATGTCGGGGTAACTGTACTTCTTCGCGGGCAGGAAGAGCCGCCCGACGTAGAACGAATCGGGGTTGAACAGCAGGTAGCGCCTCATATGAACCCACCGAGTTACTGCAGTTACGGTGGTAACAATTGCCAGCGTTATGGAAGCTCCTCCAATGGGCATTGGCTGGATACCTAGAACTGTCCAACCGACAAGCGAATAGAAGAAGACGATGAGAGCCAAAACCAGCACAAAGTGGGTTTCAACGTAGAAATCATTCTTTGCCCGAACCGGTTTAGCTTGGGGGTGAGCTTCCTTGGGTGCCGCAAAAACGTTGAGACGCATCAACGCTGCGCTATAGATTTGAGGCAACCCGGCTGTAATGTCATCTGTATCGATGCTGCGGGCTTTACGCCAGGTGCGGCGACCTGAACGTGCACCCACGAACACCATGTAGAACGGCAACAACAGAGCCGGTAGCAGAATGCCATTATGGGCAATATCTGTGTACAGACGAAAGATGGACCGTGCGACAAGGCATGCCCACACATACATGAGCACGTGGAACCAAGCCTCAATCGAGGAGACACCGAATATGCTATCTATTTCTTTGCGGGCACGGGTGAGGTTAGAGCGCAGTTTATGTTTTGGTAGCGGGTTACCCTCCAGGGAACGACGTTCGGCATACCTCATTGCCTTGTTGACGGGGGAGCCGTAACGGGCGATGTAGAGCTCCTTCGCCTTTTCCGTGCTGATTGTTGCGGGGTGGGTGATAGCGGGTACTACGCATAACCCTATGTAAACGATAAAGGCGAAGAGCCATATGTAGCGTACCGGCTCTAGGGGTATCCCCAAAGCGTTTAGCTCCATGAGTCGTCCTCTCTACGGTGTCGGTGATGATGTGTCTATGTAGCTTCGCGCCGGCCGCTAATTCACGGTGCGGAAGGATGCGATACGCGCCGCCTTCTTCGTCAGCTCATTCGCCGGCTTGTAACCCAGCGTCAGGCAGATAGCGCGCCCCTCCACAAAATACAGTGGCAGTTTCTCGCGGTCCGCCGGGGAATCCACATCTGCCCAGCGTTCCTGCTCCAGCTTGAACGCAATATGCGCCACCAAACAATCGATACGGTAATCCCCGAAGCCAAAAGTCTCTAGAGAACCGTTAGAGAAAGTGACGGCAAGACGCCAATCACTGGGCATCTGCTGATCAGGGTCTATATCCTCGGGATCGCCCGTGTACCAGGGGTAAACCTTGAACCGCTCAATATCGGAGTACTGATAGACCCTGGGCGAACGGAAAATACGCCCACGCTTCACCACGGTCGGCGTGAACTGGTAGTACGAACGCACCGTACACCACAGGTACGGAATGGCTAGCGCGTAGACAACAAGAAACGCTATTGAGGTCTTACCGATGTAGGTGGGTACATACTCGAGCAGCTCGGTGTTCGCGAGCGAATGAAGGTAGCAGAGCAGGAAGAAACCACCGACAGGAAGAGCCACAAAGAGGAAGATTCCCTGCCCCTTCCAATCAACTTGAATGGGCTCACTACTGGGCATGGCAACCGTGCCGCGGAACGGGGCACTGAGCCGACCCAGCGTCCTGGTGTAAATAGCGGGCATGCCCAGATGACGTTCATTGGGGCTGAAACCGCGTGCGACGCGCCAGCCGCGGCGACCCCAGCGCGCCGCCCAATATACCATGAGGAACGGCAGAAGCAGCCCCGGAATTAGGATTCCGTCGTACGCCATATCCCAGTACAGAACGAACGTCGAATAGACGATGACACACGCCCAGCCGTACACGAGGATATGCCCGAAATCCATAATGGCGTTTGAGCCTTTGATGCTTTCCAGCTGGGCTTCAGCCCTGCGGAATGCCGCTTCTTCCTGCTCGGACGTGAGGTGAGTGCCAGCATCCGCGAGCTCTGTAATTGCCTCCTTCACATCCTCGACGGGGGAACCCATGACCGAGGTGTAGACTTCGCGCGCTCGCGAGGCGCTAATGAGCGTCGGGTAGGCGACCTCCACCAGCAGGCAGCACGCCAGGTAGATGAAGAACGCCACCAGCCACACGTTGCGCACCTGCTCCAGGGGCAGGCCCAGGGCTGCAAGGTCCATGAATTGTCCTCTCTACGGGTATCGGTGATGGTGTGTCTGTGATGCTCAGAAGCCACATGTGTTTCGAAAAGCCACGTCTTTGGTGGCTTCTCGAAACACATGTGGCTTCTCGCGGTATAAGAACGGGATAAGAGCAGTCCGCCTACTTGTACTGCGCCTTCTGGAAGGATGCGCGGCGTGCCGCCTCCTCCGCATGCTTACCGGCAGGCTTATACCCCATGGTCGTGCAGATGACGCGGCCGTCCACGAAGTACTTCGCCAACATTTCACGGTCCGCCGGCGAATCCAGCTGCGCCCAGCGTCCCTGCTCAATCTTGAACGCAATCTGCGCCACCAAACAATCAATCTGGTGCTCATTGAGCTCATAGTCGTGCTTGCGGCCGCCAGGAAGCAAAATCTCCAGCGTCCACTGGCTCGCGTCCTTCGGGTTCAGCTTGATAGCATCCGGGTTCTTCGGATACACACGGAACGCGCGAACCTCAGAATAGGGGCGGGACTTCGCCGGAAGGAACAGACGCCCAGCCTGGAACGAATCAGGGTTGTACAGCACATAATCGCGGTTGTACATCAGCAGCATGATAATCAGCGGAATATACGCCGCCGCCAAGAACCAAGACGCGTTACCAATATAAATCGCTTCCCAATCCTCACCGATGCTCCAGCCCGCAAGTGAGGTCAAGAAAACCAAAGCAAGCAGGAACGCAATACCGTTGAGCACCCAGTAGACGGTGCGGTCGTCACGAATCGGCTCCACACCCGGCACGGTGCCGCGCACACGGAACGGAGCGCTCAACTTACCCAGCGTCGCCGAGTAGATGCGCGGCATGCCCAGCACACGGTCATCCTTGCTGTATCCGCGAACTGCACGCCACTGACGGCGGCCAATACGCGCACCCAGGTACACCATGAGGAACGGCAGAAGCAGTGCCGGCAGTACAACGCCGTCATACACGATATCCCAGTACAGGGTGAAGATAGAGACTGCCACAATCCAGCCCCACAGGTACATGACCGTGTGGAACCAGCCGCCAAACACGCCAGCGCCCTCAATAGAATCCAGCTTCTTCTTCGCCTTCTTCGTGGCGCTACCCTTGCGGGAGGAGCTCAGCGGCGCACCCATCGCGGTGCGTTCCGCGGTGGCGCGGCGCGCCTCATCAACGGGCGAGCCTGACACCTCAAGGTACAGTTCGGCTGCCTTCTCCTTCTTGATGGGAACCGGGTAGGCGATATCCACCAGCAGGCACAAGCCCAGGTACACCATGAAGGCAATCAGCCACACGTCGCGTAGCTGCTCCATAGGCAGTCCCAGAGCGCTCAGATCCATGAGCGGCTCACCTCCTTACGTCTCTCGAACCCTTAAGCGGATGCGGCAGCAGCTGCGGCAGCCGGAAGAGCCGAGATGATACGGTCCATCGCCTCATCATTGTGGGCGGCAGAAACGAACCACGCCTCGAATGCGCTCGGCGGCAGGTACACGCCGGATTCGAGCATGGAGTGGAAGAACGCGTTGTAGCGGCTGGTTGCCGACGCCTTGATGTCGGCGTAGTTGTGCACGCCCTCCTGAGAGGTGCCGAACGCGACCGAGAAGAGGTTACCGGCGCTCTGGATGGAGTGGTCCACACCGGCGGCGTTGAACGCCTCGGTCAGAGCCTGCTGCAGCTGGGCGCTGCGCGAATCCAGGTGTGCGTAGACGGCGGCGTCAGCCAGGGCCAGGGTCGTAATGCCCGCCGCAACCGACAGCGGGTTACCGGAGAGAGTACCCGCCTGGTAGACCGGACCGACCGGCGCCAGGTGCTCCATGACCTCACGCTTACCAGCCAGCGCCGCGATGGGCATACCGCCACCAATGACCTTGCCGAACGTGAAAATATCGGGAACCCAGCCGCCATCCTCGGGAGCCGCGTAACCCCAGTAACCAGCCGAAGACACACGGAAACCGGTCAGCACCTCATCAAAAATGACGAGCGCACCGTTCGCGTGAGCAATCTCGTGCAGGCCACGGTTGAAACCGGGCTCGGGGGTCACCACACCCATGTTGCAGGGCGCCGCCTCAGTGATAATTGCGGCGATCTGACCCTCATGGTTCGCGAACGCCTCACGTACAGCGTCCAGGTCGTTATAGGGCAGAACGATAGTCTCCGCGGCGGTTGCGGCAGTCACGCCAGCAGAACCCGGCAGTGCCAGGGTAGCCACACCCGAACCAGCCTCGGAAAGCAGAGCATCCACGTGACCGTGGTAGCAGCCTGCGAACTTAATAATCTTGTCGCGACCGGTCACACCGCGCGCCAGACGAATCGCAGTCATGGTCGCCTCAGTGCCAGTAGACACCATACGTACCTGATCAATAGCGCCAGGAATCGCCGCGTTAATACGGTTGACCACCAGCTCAGCCAGCTCAGCCTCCGGCGCGCTCGCCGCACCAAACGACAGGCCGCGCTCAGCCGCCTGCTGAACCGCCTCAACCACCTGCGGATGCGCATGACCCAGAATCGACGGACCCCACGAGCAGACCAGGTCAACGTACTCGTTGCCGTCCGCATCGTACAGGTACGCGCCCTTAGCCTTCGCCGCAAACGCGGGAGTGCCGCCCACAGAATTGAAGGCGCGCACCGGGGAATTCACACCACCGGGAATCACCGCGCGAGAACGCTCAAAAAGCTTCTCACTGGTTTCATGATGCAGCGGGTGAGTAGAAGAGGAAGTCATCGTATCGGTGCCTTTCAAACGAGACGGCGAACTAAAGAATTACAAGGGACGACGTGCAACGGGCAACGGAGCCCGCACGCTATTAGCATCCCGTACCTAACCATCATAGGCGCTACAGATGAACCGCAGGTGACAAGCACCTGAACGTACCGAAAGGTGACGATAAAACACAACAAACAAGTTAGGGAACAGAGGGGATGCGCAACGCGCTAACGCAGGTGCCGGTCAGTGTCCAGACGGTTGAGCACCTGAGTGTCCTGATCGAACAGCCAGTTCTTATCAAAGAGCAGACGCACAAACGCCAGGCCCATACCCAACGCCATGAAAATCAGCAGGGACTGAACGAAACCGCTCGCCGCCGAGTACATGTCACCGCTAGCAAAATGCGACATCGAACGGTAGAACGGAACACCCGGAACCATCGTCACCACCGCCGGAACCGACAGGGAAATACGGGTGTACTTACGCTGATGCAGCGGCGCCACAATCTCAGCCAAAATACCCACACCAAACACGGCAATCGTCGCTGCCATATGCGCGGGCATACCCGCCTCCACCATATGAATACGGATGGGGTTCGCCACCGCTGCAATCACGCCGCCCCACACACACGCCACCGGGGAAGCGGCAAAAAGCATCGCGAAGCCAGCCGCCGCAACACCCGAGGAAAGCACCTGCAACACCAAATACAGGGTCGGGTCAAGGTTAAGAGGCGCAGGAGCCGCCAACGGCAGGTGGAAGAGTGAACCCAAAACCCACACCGCAAATGACGCACTCAGCAACAACAAACCCACATAGGTTAGACGCGAAATACCCGCCAAAAAGTCCATGCGGGAAATATCGAGCATGCCCGTCACCATGGGGAAACCGGGCACCAAGAACAGTACCGACGAAATGAAACCAATCATATGGTTCGGGCTAATCCAACCCACCGCGACCAGCACATTAACAATCGCAATGTACAGGCCCGCCGCCAGGAATCCGCACGCCATCCACGTTGCCAAATGGCTCACCCCGCGCTTGAGCAGAGTCGAACGCAAAAACTGGCCGGCACCCGCCGCGAAGAACACCACCGTGCACTCCACCAGACCGCCACGGTTCAAGAACGCGAACCCGGCACACGCTACCGCCGACGCCAGCGCCAACATCCAGCGGGTGTACAGAGGCTTCGCCGAATCAATAAGGTCAAGCTCAGCATTCGCCTCCGCCGGAGTAATCTTTTCAGGAAGCTCAGAAATAAACTTACCCAACTGATCCAGCTTATGAGCGTTAATGCCCATCGTGCGCTGCTCAGCGACCTCGGTACGGAAATTACCCTCCGTGTACGAAGAGGTCGAAATCTCGGTGAAGGTCACCTGCGCGTGATGCTCCTTCAACCCCACAGCCTTCGCCAAACGCGCCATCGACGCCTTAATACGGTACGCGCTCGCACCCGACTTCATCAGGATGCGGCCCAGGCGGAGCACCACCTGCGACTGCGCCACCAGGTGCTCATGAGCCAGACGGGTAGACCCCAGATAAATACTGCGCGTATTAGTGTCAGGGTACGGCTCGGTAGTGCGGGGCTGATCATCCATGAGAGGCCTTCCGGGTCGTGCTATTCACGTGCTATTCGTGTAGGTGTGGTTCCTTATCTAGCATAGGGGAGAAGCCCAAGCGGGGATAGTGTCAGCCCGTCAGCAAAGGAGAAGTAATTGGGGCGCTACCTAGGTTTTTAGCGGCGCAGGTTTAGCGGCGCACCGGCCAGCGGCCGTCAATGACCTCAGATTCCTTACCCGGCTGCGTACGCAACCACGCCTGGAAGCTCGCCGCCTGCTCCGCCGCCCACTGAATTTGCTGCTCGTGCAGCTGGCGCGCATCCACGTTGAGGACCTCGGGGAACTGCTCGGTCAGCTTCACCAGCAGACGCTCCGCCGCCAGGGCATCATCAGCGGAGGTGTGCGCATTCTCCAGGGAGACACCGTACTCGGCGGCGAGAACCTCAAGGGTGCGCTTGCCGCGCTTACGCGGAATCACGTGCTTATGCAGAACATACGGGTCGAGCACCGCGCCGGGAGGTAGCTCGCCGTTGGCAATATTGTGGCGTAGCATCTCGTGGTGCAGCACCGAAAAATCGTAGGCGGCATTGAACGCAATAATCGGCACGCCGTCAAGGTTCAGCGCACCAATCGCACCGGCAAGCTCCCACACGACCTCGCGGGCGGGACGACCGTGCTCACGCGCGTACTCGGTCGTAATACCGTGCACGGCGGCGGCACCGGCAGGGATCTCAACGCCGGGGTCAGCCAGCCACTCGCCACGGCGCACCACATTACCCTGAGGATCGAGCAGAATCAGGGAAGCAGTCACGATGCGGGCGGTGGTGACGTCCACACCGGTGGTTTCAAGGTCAAAAGTGGCGCGCAGGCCGTTCATCCAGGTCATGCTATAAGACTAACCCAGCGGAGAAGGAGGCGCGCGCCCGGTCGTCATTGGCTCCCTGACTGGTGAGCTGGAAGCTAGATATAGATATGGGACATCCAACAAGGGCATGTAAGTTGGGCGCTCATTGGAACGAAAGGGGGAAGCTATACATGTGGTTGCTTGTGCGTTCGAATACTAAGAGGATGGTGAGAATATGATTTTTGATTCAATTAAATATATTTTTAGATACTTTAATATTTTCAATATTCGAAAATATGTGCAGCTCGTGGTTATATTTTCGAATATATTAGGGTATAGTTGTGGGCATGGAATTTAAGCTAGGTGAACTTTTTTGTGGCCCCGGTGGCCTTGCTATTGGCGCAACCCGCGCTTCTATCTCTGACCCCGACTGGAAGATTGTTCACCAGTGGGCGACTGACTACGACGAAGATACTTGCAATACTTACCGCCAAAATATCTGCCCAGACCGCCCTGAGTCTGTAGTACATGCAGACATTCGAGAGCTTGACTACTCCGTGTTGAAAGAGCTGGGCGATATTGATGGTCTAGCCTTCGGCTTCCCCTGCAATGACTTCTCTACTGTGGGTGAGCAGAAGGGATTGGACGGCACTTACGGTCCGCTTTATACCTATGGCGCTAAGGCCTTGGAAATGTTCCAGCCTCTGTGGTTCCTTGCTGAGAATGTCGGTGGCCTTCGTAGCGCTAATGAGGGTAAAGCTTTTAACCAGATTCTTGAGACCTTTGAGAAGGCTGGTTACAAGCTCGTGACCAATCTCTATAAGTTTGAGGAATACGGAGTTCCCCAAGCTCGCCACCGCATTATTATCGTGGGCATTCGTAATGACCAGGATGTAGAGTTCAAGGTTCCTTCTACTGAACCTTATCGCAATCATGATGTGTCGGCTCGTACCGCATTGGAGCAGCCACCTATCACAGCTGAGATGACTGGTACCGAACTGACTAAGCAGTCGCAGGTCGTTCAGGAGCGTTTGTCATACATTAGCCGGGACAGAATGCTTTTACTGCGGATATTCCTGAGCATCTTCAGCTGAAGGTTAAGGGCGCGAAAATCTCTCAGATTTATAAGCGTCTTCACCCGGAGAAGCCCGCTTATACCGTAACTGGATCTGGCGGTGGCGGTACCCATATGTACCACTGGGAAGAGAACCGAGCGCTCACTAACCGTGAGCGTGCGCGTTTGCAGACATTCCCTGACGACTACAACTTTGCGGGTAGTAAAGAGTCTGTTCGTAAGCAGATTGGCATGGCAGTTCCTGCTGAGGGAGCCCGTGTTATATTTGAAGCGATTTTGAAGACTTTTAAGGGTGAAGAATATCCTTATCAGGAAGCTTCTTACTAAACCTAGAGAAACTGCAAAGGAGTAGTTTTTATGGCTCGTAATACGTGGTGGATTACTAGACCCAAGCGTGCTCTGCCCCCTGTTCCTCGTTGTCTGATGGCAATTGCCTATGAAGCTCAAGGCAAAGTCTGGAAATCAGCCGGTAAAACAATGGAACTCACTATTGAGAAGAACCTTGAATTGGCTGGTCTCAAGACAAAGGGCACACGTCGAGATCAGACGGGAGGCGGAGCCCGCACGTATCGAGCCTGGTTGAAAAGCCTCGGCCTTATCTTCATGGATAAGGACGGGAAACTTTGGTTGACCGATGCAGGGGAGGCGCTTGTCCAGAAGGAAGCGTCTCCTCTTGCTGTCCTTAAAAAGCAGGTTTTGGAGTATCAATTCCCTAGTGCTTTTGCACATCAGGAGCCGTCAACTGTTGATGCTCGTTTTAAAGTTCGTCCCTTCATCTTTCTTCTGCAACTCCTGCTAGATGAACGTCTAGAAGGCTACCTTCACCAGAAGAACGAAATTGGAAAGATTGTCATTGCGCACGGTGTATCAAATAAAGAATCATGCGTCGATGATGTTGTAAATCGTATCCTGAAATATCGTCGTATCGGGGACGCCTCACTGGAAGACAACTACGTTGATTTGTATGTGACAAAACGTGCGGTACCTGATATTGAGAAAATTTTCTCGAATCACGGGGATATTGCAAATACCTTCGGCAATTGGCTGGGCTATACGCAGCTCATTGAAAGGTATAACGGTATTTGGTCTATCGCTCCTGGAGCTGAGGACGAAGCACGAGAAATTGTTGAGAAATACGCTTCTAAGCCTTTGATTGCTAAGCCGGAAGACGAGGAGTACTTCCAGCGCAGGTATGGTCTGCGACCTGGCAAGTTGAAAGATACCCGTCGTCTTGAAAGCCCGAGCAGTGTCTCTTCGAAGATGATTGAGGAGAAGAATGTTCTTCTTGCCGCTGAGAAGTATGCTACTCAGCGTTTTATCAACGGTGTAGATGAGCAACTTATCTCTGATATTTCTTTCGAAACGGGGGTATCGCTTAAGGATACTGAACGTATCCTTTCTGCTAAGTATCCGAAGGGTCTTGTCGATTCCTTCCTCTCTGAGTATGTTCAGATGGCCTTTGATTCACGTAATAGGGCTACTAAATTTGAGAAAACGACGACCTCAATTTTTGCCGATATTTTTGGTCTTTACGCTGAACATATCGGACAGAAGGGCATTGTTCCTGACGTGGTTATTGCCTCTCGTGAAGAGGGCTGGTCAGGCATCTTGGACAGTAAAGCATATGCCAAGGGATACAGCATCGGACATGACCACCGTAACCGTATGGTTGAGTACATCGAGCGATACCCGGAGTACGGGCCTGATTTTGCGGCTCTTGCCTTCTTCTCGTACGTGGTGTCTGACTACAAGAACTCGGTAACTCCTCAGATTCGTCTGATTTCAGAGAAATCTGGAGTTCCTGGATCTGTGATTACTGCACGCGATATTGTGCGTATGGTGGAACGCCACAAAAAGAAGCCATATACCCATGCGGAAATTCGTGAAATTTTCTCGTTGAACCGTGCAATTACTTTTGAAGATATTGGATAGGAACCAAAATGTCTTTTAAAGAAGAGCTTAAAGAGCTATTTAAGGGTCAGAGCACTCCTTATCTTTTTGTTGGCTCAGGTTTTTCCAGAAGATATTTTGGGACACCTGGCTGGGAAGAACTTTTACGCGAAATAGCTGAAGCTTCTGGGATTCAGTATGGGAAATACGTTGATGACCGAAATGACCTTCCAGCAGTTGCTTCTGCGATGGCTGTCGATATTAAAAATTCTTGGTACGATGGAAAATTTTTAAAATATGATTGGTGCAATCCCGATAGCCTAGAAGATACTGTAGGTTTAGGTGTAGATAAGGCACTGAAATACATAGCTTGCCAGTTAACGGAAACCCGAGTCAAAGATGGTATTCCTATGTATTTCAAGCCTAATAACCCAACAGGGAAATGAATTTTATGAGGATGATGTATTGAGGGAAGAGCTGGATATTTTTTCCAGAATGAATCCCCCTGCAATAATTACCACTAATTATGATTCAGCTCTTGAGACTATACATAAAGGGTATCAAGTTTATGGAAGTCAGTCAGAGATGATTTCCTCATCTTTGCAGAATATTGGTGAGATATATAAAATTCATGGAACGGTTTCTGATCATGGGTCTATAGTGCTCACTCGTGAAGATTATAATCGTTTTGAGCAAAGGAATAAATACTTAATTGCTAAACTGTTGACGATATTTACTGAAAATCCAATTGTTTTTATTGGTTATAGCTTGTCGGATGAAAATATCAAAAACATTTTTAATGGTATTCAAGAGTGTCTTGAAGGTAGTGTAGATATTGGGGAGGCATACGAGCGGAAATTTATTTTCCTTAATCGACCTTCGAATGATGTTGAAGAGCGGGTCTATACCGCTGAGAAGTCCCTCTCAAATCGCATTTCGATGAAAGTTACTGTGATTCAGGCACGAGATTTTCGGGAAGTGTTTAAAGCTATTTCTGAAACAAAAATTCAAGTTCCTGCAAAACTAGTTCGAATGTTTAAAGAGCAAGCATTTAGAATTGCTTCTGCAAAGGATACCTTGGAGACTATATATGCAATGCCAATTTCAGACCTTGAGCAGAAAATCGATAAGGAAAATGCAGAAATTCTTGTATCTGGAATTGGTATAGTGAAGCCCTCATTCAAACTGACAAAACTAGAGGATTTGCGCAGGATATTCCTCCATAAAGAAGACTACCCGGCATATTCATGTATTGAGGGAATTATTTCTCGAAAGGGTTCCTGGACCTGGACTCCAATTTTTTACTATATAAATAAACTGACGGCGGATGAATTGGGGCAACTTTCGGAGGACGATATTGAATTCCTTCGGGAAAGGATGAAGTCCTTGTCTTCGAATTATGATGCGCTTGGTGTGTCTAATCCGGGGGATTGCAGTGCCGAAGAAGTGGATCCCAAAAAATACAATGCCCCAACTTATATAAGGGATATGGTTTTTGGTGATGTGTTTAGTAGTAAGAATCAAAAGGAGCATATTGAACCTGTCCATAAGCTCCAGTGGGTATTGGATAAGCGTCCAGATGAAGTGGATGCGCAAAATCTTAGACAGTATCTTGTTAATAATATGAGTTATGTTAAAAAATGGGGAGAGTTTGCGAAGGTTGTATGCTATCTCGATTGGATGGAAAACTGTGAAGGGGAAAATGTGAAATATATTCTGAATTATGAGAAGGATAAGAAATAGAATATGTGCCTTTTGTGTAACTATTGAAGCTCTGCTTTATGTTTATGAAGGTGTAGAATCTTACCAATAAACTATTTTCTATATTGTGTCGTAGTCGGTGTTTTTCTACACGTCAGTTGACGGGCGGCGGGGTGTACCCGCCGCCCACCCGATAGACTGAAACCATGACAACCCAACTTCTCACCGGTATCCCCGGAACCGGTAAAACCCACCACCTCACCGAACGTGCCCTGCACTACCTCGCCGACGGGAACGACCCCGCCCGGCTACTCATCCTCGCACCCACCCGCACCGCCGCAACCCGCATGCGAGACACCATCGCCGCATCCAGCGACCGAAGCCTCTCCGTAGCACCCACCCGCGCCTGGGCCGCATACGCCTTCGACCTGCTCAAACGAGCCCAAACCCGCGGGCTACTCAGCGGCGTAGAAGGCAACCTCAAACTCCTCTCCGGCCCCGAACAAGACGTCATCATCGGCGAACTACTCGCCAACCACGCCCAAGGCATCGCACCCGGCCCCGCCTGGCCCGACGTGCTCCGCGACGCCCTACCCACCCGCGGATTCCGCCACGAAATCCGCGACTTCTTCGACCGCATGGCAGAATACGACCTCACCGCCGACGACGTACACCGCCTCGCCACCGAACACAACCAGCCCGCCTGGCACGCCCTCGCCCAACTACACACCGAATACCGTGCCGTGCGAGCCCTCCGCGCCAAAAACGCCTACGACCCGGCAGTACTCATCAACGACGCCTGCCGACTACTACTGCGCGCCCCCGAATTCCTCGCCGAAGAACGCCGCCGCTACGACCTGATCCTCATCGACGACGTGCAGGAACTCAGCCCCTCCATCTACCGACTGCTACGACTCATCGCCGCAGAAGAGCCGCCCGCAGACGCCGCGCACCTGACCGAAACCCACCCCGACCTCTTCGCTGAAGGCCCTCGGGTTGTCATGACCTATAGCGACGAAGCCGTCGTCCAGGGCTTCCGTGGCGCCCGCCCCGACCTCGTCACCACCCTGCAGGCGAGCTTCCCGAGCATGCGCACCCGCACGCTCACCACCTCGTACCGCCTGCCCGCACTCATGATGCCGCTCGTGGCGGACATTCGCCGCCGCCTGCCGCGCTACACCCGGTTCGTGCCGCTCACCGCCGAGCAGGAAGGGAAGAACGGTGTGCAGGAGGGGGTAAAGAACGGTGTGCCCGCAACCTTTGGACGCATCAACACCACCCCCGCCGACGAAGCCCTCACCTGGGGCGCCGCCGACGAACCTCTGCTGCACCTGGGTGCGGACGGCAAAATTCTCGACCCCGCGCACTACCGCACCGCACCCGCCGGCGTGTATAAGTATGCGCTCTCCAGCTCGCAGGATGAGGCGAACCTCATCGCCCAAATACTGCTCGAAGAACGCATCTACGGCAACCACCCCTACCGCGAGTCCGCCATCATCGTGCGTAGCAGCGCGGACGTGGCACGCATCCGCCGTGTGCTCTCTTCGAACGGTATTCCGTCGCGTACCTCCGCGGCGCTCGTGCCGGTGCGCGACGAGCCCGCCGTACGCCCCTTCCTGGATGCGCTCAGCCTGCTCGTCTACGCCCGCAAGCGCGGCGAGAAGGCGCTGAACCCCGCCGTGCACATGCCCGCGGCAGAAGGCGCAGAGGCGGGGGAGCGCGGTGGCTACGAGGCCCTCAGCGCATCCGAAGCTGAAGAGCTCATGCGCCGAAGCCTCGACGACGTTATCGCCGAAGAAAGCCGCGCCAACCCCCTCGGCGGCGCGCAGAGCGCCATCACCCTGCTCACCTCCCGGCTCGGTGGCGCATCCAGCATGGACGTGCGACGACTCCGCCAGCAGCTACGATCCATCGAACTGCAAAGCGGCGGCCACCGCCCCAGCGACGACCTGCTCCTCGGTGCCCTGCTGCACCCCGAAACCCTCCCCGAAGAGGGTGTAGGACGCGCCGTGCACCGCATCGCAGCTGTGCTCTCCGCCGGACGTAAAGCACTCGCCCGGCCCGAATCCACCAGCACCGAAGTGCTCTGGGCGCTCTGGGAAGCCAGCGGCCTCGAAAAGACCTGGGTCGCCCAGTCGCGCGGTGCAGGCCCCGACGCCGACGCAGCCCACCGCAACCTCGATGCCATGATCGGCCTCTTCGAAGCCGCCGACCGCTTCGACGAGCAGATGCGAGGCGCCGGTGCCGAACAGTTCCTCGACTTCATCGACGCACAGGACCTGCCCATGGACACCCTCGCCGCCCGCGGCGTACGCCAAGACGCGGTCGAGATCCTTACGCCCGCACTCGCCGCAGGTCAGTCCTGGCGCACCGTATATGTATGCGGTCTGCAGGAAGGAACCTGGCCCAACACCACCGTGCGCGGCTCCCTGCTGAGCACCGGCGACCTTACGGACCTGTGCGATGCGCGCCTCCGCCAGCGCGCACAGCAGGCAGAACAGCAGCCGGGTGAGGGCGAGCAGCCGGTGCCGCCCGCCCGCATCCGCAGCTACCCCGAACGCGTGCGCGACACCCGCCACGACGAGCTACGCATGTTCGCAGTCGCCGCCACCCGAGCCAGCACCCGCCTTGTGCTCACCGCCGTACGCAACGACGATCAGGCACCCGGCGAGTTCTTCGACTTCGTGCTACCCACCGACGCGGTCGGCGACTCCACGGACGTGCCCATCACCCGTGTGCGCCGCCCCGCTACCCTGCGTTCCCTCGTGGCGGAGCTTCGCCGCACCCTCGTTGAGGAATCGATGAACGCGATGCGCGCCGAAGACGCCCAGCAGAAGGACACACAGCAGAACGGCGCACCGATGCACAGCGCACCGGAGGAAGATGCGCTCACCCCGGAGGCTTCCGCGTACCGACTCGATGCCGCCTCCCGCACTCTGGCGCGCCTGGCGAACGCCCAGGCGCCCGGCGCCGCACCCGACGAGTGGTGGGGCCTGCTGCCGCTTTCTAGCACGGAGCTGCTTTTTGCGCATCGCCCGGCAGACCACGCTGAGCAGGACGAAAACCACGGTGAAGACGGCGAGGAACACGGCGAGGAACAGGCTGAAAACCCCGGCCGCCGCACGATTACGCTTTCGCCCTCGCGCCTGGAAACCATCCACAGCTCCCCGCTGGACTGGCTGGTTTCCGCCGCCCGCGCGGAAGCCCAAACCGACCTGTCCCGCTCGCTCGGAACGCTCGTTCACGCCATCGCCGAGGAGTACCCGACCGGCACCCTCGAAGAGCTCCAAACCGCCCTCGACGAGCGCATTAGCTCCCTCGGCGTGCCCGCCCGCAAGGACGATGAGACCGATGAAGAGTACCGCGAGCGCGTGCCCTGGGAATCCTACGCCCTCTACGAGCGCGCCAAGCGCATGATTCTGCGCCTGAGCTACTACTACCGTCAGCACATGGGCGACGCCGGCTGGCAGAACCTCGGTGTTGAAGGCTCCTTCGCGGTGCGTGTGCCTGTGCCCTTCGACCCCGCCGGTGAGGTCGGCGAGCTGGATGCGCTGCTCACCGGTCGTGTGGACCGCCTCGAGGGTACCGCCCCGGCGGAGGACGGCACCCGCCGCTACGCCATTGTTGACCTGAAAACCGGTAAGTCTAAGCCGACTGGCTCGGAGATGGAGACGCATCCGCAGCTTGCCGCCTACCAGATTGCGGTGGAGGCTGGCGCGGGTGAGCAGCTGGAGGAGCGCTACCGTGCAGAAGCCGCCGCCCTGGAGGTGGGCGAACCGCTACCGGATGCCCGCCCCCAGGAGCTGGAGTACACCGGCTATACGGGTCATTCCGCAGGCGCGGCGCTTGTGCAGTTGGGCGCCTCGGGCGTGAACGATGAGAGCAAGACTCGCCTGCAGGTCCAGCCGGCACTGACGGAGCACGATTCGTGGGCGGCTGAGCTGGTGCAGCACGCCGCGGAGCTGATCGCTGGCTCGCAGGTGCAGGCTCGCCACCGTGAGAGCGGCTATGGGTGCCGTCTGCCGGAGATCTGCCCGATTTGTACGCGCGGCCGTCAGGTGACGCAGCCCTAGTAGCCGCGTACCCTACGTTTACTTTCGATATCACTCACCCCGAACCTCCCATGAGAATAATCCATGAGGAAGAGGAATCATGACTGACTCTGGCGCATATGGCGCTGATATGCTGGGCGCTACTAACCCGGGCGTTACTACCCCCGGCGCTCACCCCGGTTCTGGCACCGGCATGCTCACCCCCGCCCAGTGGTGCGAGCACAATAGCTGGCAGCTGCCCAACGGCGTGCTCTTCTCTGCTGAAGCCGCCGCGAACGACCCCGCGCTGAAGCCTGCCGACTACCGCAGCGCCCTCGATATTGCCGAGATGCTCAACGGCGCCGACGGTAAGAAGCCGACCCCCGAGCAGGTCCGCATGATTGAGGCGGGCCCCGCCCCAACCCTCGTCATTGCGGGCGCCGGTTCGGGTAAGACCGCGACCATGGTTGACCGCGTGATTTGGCTGGTCGATAACGGCTTTGTGCGCCCTGAAGAGGTGCTTGGCGTGACCTTTACCCGCAAGGCGGCAACCGAGTTGCGCAGCCGTATGCGTGCCGGCCTGAACACGCTGCGCCGTAGCCGTCGCGTCGCCCCGACCGATGAGGAGCTGCGCGAAGGTATCGCTGACCCGACCGTGCTCACCTACCACTCCTACGCGAATAACCTCGTCAAGGAGTACGGTCTGCGCTTGGGCGTGGAGCAGGACGCACAGATGCTTGGCGATGCGCAGAAGTGGCAGCTTGCCGCGCAGATTGTGCAGTACTGGGAAGGGGAGCTTCCCCTCGATAAGGACGGCGTGCCGGTCTCTGCGGCGACCATGATTAACCAGATGCTGCAGCTTTCTGACGAGTGCGCGGAGCACCTGGTGGAGCCGCAACAGGTTATTGACTTCTGCACCGAGCAGTTGGCGGCGTATGCGGCGGTGCCCGAGCCTCGCCGTGAGACGAAGACTGAGAGGGACATTCTGAAGGTTCAGCGTCTGCTGCGGAACCGCCGAGTGTACGCGCGCATGGCGATGAGCTACGCCCGCGTGAAGGCGCGCATGCAGGTGCTGGATTTTGGTGACCTGATGCGTTTTGCCGCCCGCATTGCGGAGGCTGACCCGGCGATCCGCGAGGGTGAGCGTGCCCGCTTCAAGGTGGTTCTGCTGGACGAGTTCCAGGACACTTCGCACGCGCAGATGAGCTTGTTCTCCTCGATTTACGGTGCCGATGAGGCAGCGGGTATTCCGGCGCATCCGGTGATGGCTGTGGGTGACCCGAAGCAGTCGATTTACGGTTTCCGTGGTGCTTCGGACGGCCAGATGTTCAGCTTCTACCGTCATTTCCCGACCAAGCATGTGCGGCCGCTGTTCCTGTCCATCGCGTGGCGTAACGACATTTCGGTGCTGAACGCGGCGAACCATGTGGCGGAGAAGCTGAAGGAGGTTCCCGAGTGGGTGCGTGCCGCCGACGGCGATATTACCGCCGCTCAGGTTCCTGACCTGCGCCCGCGCTGCGCCCTGGTGGGGGAGCCTGGTTCACCCGCTTTTGAGCAGGCTGCCGCGGGCATGGTGGGGCGCGTTGATTTGACGTACCACGACTCTGACCGCGAGGAGGCTGTAGCTATTGCCGAACGTATTGCGGCGATGCGTGCGCAGGCGGTGCGCGAGTATGAGCGCGCCTACGCGGCGCATCGTTCCGGTGATGGTTCTGTGCGTCCGCGTTTGAAGATGCCTGAGATTGCGGTGTTGGCGCGTGTGCACGGTCAGCTGGACCCGATTCGTGTGGAGTGCGAGCGTCTGGGTATTCCGGTGCAGCAGGTGGGTTTGGGCGGTTTGCTTTCCCAACCGGAGGTTGTGGATTTGGTGTCGGCGTTACGTGTGCTGGCTGATCCGAACCGTTCAGATGCCCTGGCGCGCTTGCTGACGGGTGCGCGTTGGCGCCTGGGCGCGGCAGATATGCTGGCGCTGGGTGATTGGGCGCAGTCGCTGGTGCGTGAGCGTGAGCGTGCCCTGCGTGAGCAGATGGCGTTGCGTATGCTCGCCGAGGCTGAAGACGTCGGCGACGCAGCCGCTATCAACCTGCAGGCGGAGCACCTGCGTGCCGCCCAGGAACGCCTGGACGAAACCCTCAAGGGCGCGGTGGAGGACTCCTCCGGCTACGCCTCCCTGATTGAGGCGGTGGAGAACCTGCCGCAGGACGGCGCGGACGGCGAACCTCTCTACGGTGCGCAGTACCGCGGCCGCCGTTTCTCCCCGGCGGCGCTGGAGCGTCTGCGTGCTTTTGCTGAGCAGATGCGCGTGCTGCGTGCCGGTTTGAGCGAGGATTTGGGCACGCTTCTGTACGAGATTGAGCGGACCATGCTACTCGATATTGAGCTGGCGGTCCGCCCTGGTACCGACCCGCTGGGTTCACGCGCGAACCTGGACGCTTTCCACGAGGTTGCCGCTGCCTACGGCATGTCGGCGCCGCGTATTAACGCGATGATTTACGCCGGCTCTGACGGCGTGAGCGCGGAGGAGGGCGACCCGGGTGCGCGCCGCTTCCTGCTGTCTTCGGGCGGCGTGAGCTACGTGATGGGCTTCCTCGCGTGGCTTGAGCGTGCCGATGACGAGGAGAAGGGCCTGGCGCTGGGCGCTGTGGAGCCTGACCCGAACGCGGTGCAGCTGATGACCATGCACGCGGCGAAGGGCCTGGAGTGGGATCATGTGCTTCTGCCGGGCCTGTGCGGTAGCGCGACCGGCGGGCAGACCCCGAACCTGTGGCAGGTGTCGGCTAGCACGGCTCTGCCCTGGCCGCTGCGTGGCGACCGCGAGTACCTTCCGTCGATCCTTGAGACCCAGGAGGAGATTACCGCCTTCGAGAAGGCGAAGGACCTTGAAGACTACCTGGCCGAGCATAAGGACGATGCCGCCGAGCATGCCGGCATGGAGGACCGCCGCCTCATGTACGTGGCGATGACCCGTGCCCGTAACCTGCTGGCGTTGAGCGCCTACCGCTGGAAGAGTACCGCTATGCTCCCCCTACCGGTGCAGCCCTTCTGGGAGGAGCTGATGGAGATGCTTTTCAAGTCGCTCTTTGACATGGGCCCCCCCACGGTAGATGCGCCCTCTGTACGTTTCGAAGAGACGATGGATACCCCCTGGGCAGCGCCGCAGCTGGTGGGTATGGGCCTGTCGTACACGATGCCGAACCCCGCCGATAAGCGCAAGAAGGTGCACCTGAACCATGTGCGCCGCTGGGTTGAGCAGCTGGCTGAGTCAAAGTACCGTCTGGCGGAACCGGTGACCCTGGTGCACGGTACGGTCGTGGATCCCTCGAACCTGCCGCCCGTCCCCGATGAGGCGGCGCTGCTGAAGGAGCTGGAACTCTACCCCGTAGACGCCGACGAGCTCACCCCCGTACAGGCGGAGGCGCGCGCGAACGCTCGGGCAACCTACGCCGAGCAGGTGCAACGCTACGCCTGGGCGCTGGTTGAGGTCATGGCTCCCGCCCTCGCGCAGGATTGGCAGCTGGGGGCTCCTTCCGTACGAGCACGCACGGTGGCGGATAACTGTACCCGCCTGAACCTGCCGGTGCCCGAATGGATTATCGAAGCCACCGAGCGGGAGAAATGGCGTGAGGCACAACCGCCTCAGCCCGGTTTCTCGCCGACGGTGGCGGCGGCGCTGCCGATTGAGGTACGCGGCCAGTTCGCCCAGAAGAACTACGAGGACAGGAACCCGAACCTGGGTGCGGTGCTGACCGCCATGTGGCCTTTTGACCCGCTGGAGCGCCCCGTGATTTGGCGTTGGGCATCTGATGATGCCCTCAACCGGGGCACGGAGGCGGTGCTTCGCCGCGGCCAGCATGAGCAGCTGGAACGTGAGATTGCGATTAACTCCTCGAGCCGTCGCGAGGCGGTGGAGCGCGCCGCCCTGGCGGTGGAGCTCGCCGTCGGCGCGGGGGAGGACGACCTGCACCAGAGCGGGGATGTAGCGGGGGAGAGCGCAAGCCACCCTGCAACCGCCGTACCCGCTGTACACGGCGAGTCCGCCATTCCCGAATCCCTGCGCCAGCAGGCGGTGGACTGGGAACGCGAAGCCGACCTGCTACTGCTCATGATGGGTCAGACCGACCCGGTGCTGAGCGATCAGCTGCCGGGGCACCTGTCCGCATCCACGTTCATTCGCCTGAGCGAGGACCCGCAGGGCACGGTGCATCAGCTGATGCGCCCGGTGCCTCAGCGTCCCTCGCGCGCGGCAACGATTGGTACGGCGGTGCACGCGCTAATTGAGGAGCACTTCGGGGTGGCGTCGAGCGCTGACCCGCTGGAGGCACCCGACGCGGAGGACACGGTGGGCGTTGATCTACCGGGTTCCACTACCGCCTCCGCCTCCACCGCGCCGGCTGACCTGCAGGAACAGGACGAGTTCACTTTCGAGGACGCCTACGAGGAGTCCGAGAGCGAACTGGTAGCCTCCGTCCAGCGCCTCTGGGAGCGCTTCGCCAACAGCGAGTGGGGCAGCGATGAGTGGAAGGAACGCATCTGGGCGGTCGAGTACCCGGTCGAAACCCACATCGAGGGTCTAAGCCTGCGCGGCCGTATCGATGCGGTGTTCCGCACCGAGGACGAGGACGGCGAACGCTGGGTCCTAGTGGACTGGAAGAGTGGTTCCCGCCCGAAGATGTCAACCATGCAGTCTCGACGCTTCCAGCTGGGTCTGTACCGTATCGCGTTCTCCCGCATTATGGGCGTGGACCCGGAGCGTATCAGCACCGTGTTCGTGTACCTGGGCGGCAAGGGCGTTGCGGAGGTGTGGGATTACCAGATTCGCGGCGGCCTGCCCACGGAGGCGCAGCTGGCGAAGGTGATTCGTGAGGCGCGCAAGGGCTAGGTAGCAGGTCTAGACAACATAGGTAGGCGGCGCTCGCGTGCTAGCGCTTACTGTCACCGAATATAGAAAAGCAGCTCACGTAGGCATTGCGCCTCGTGAGCTGCTTTTCTGCGCGGACTTTTACGGTTAATGGCAGAGGACGCCTCTTCACCCCACTGCATTAGGGTGATGAGGCGTCCTCAGCCGCTGAAGAACTATAGAGGTACTTCGTGCCCTCGCACGCTCCGGGAAAGAATCGCGCCGAACGACTGCCGCTTTCGCAGCCTCACTCGCGCCGCCGGCGCCCCGTGGGGTTTGCGTGCGTCTTTACTCTCAAACACAACCTCGAAAGTAGCTCTATAGATTTCTGCCATCGGTGATTGGTTGCGCGGTGCATGAATCCGGCTCGGGCCTGACATGACCGGTCAGGGTCCCGTCCAATCTGTCTCCCCAATTTATCGCTGCCACGATATTAGCGCTGGTCAGTGCGCTATGGGGAGTGTGTCCGCTGGTTTCTCGCGGCACAGCAAAAGTATTCCAGGAGTTTTTGAAAAAATCTACAGGGAAAGTTTTTACCCTAAAATGCACTATTTTGAGCACGGTTCAAGATGGAGTTGAGGCTCTGTGGACTCCCAAAACCAAAAGTTGGTTTTTGTGGGTTTGTGGTGTATTTGCACCCGGGAAATATTGTGAATGGCACTCTTGGCACACCTTCAAGTCTCAGCCTTAATCTGAGTCATTCATGCACAAAAATGCAAAACTGGTGCTCAAAAGGTGAGGGGAAACACTTAAATAAATTTTGATAAAAGGCCCACTAAGGCCCCTCCACTAGCCCTTATGGGCATAATTCTGTTGGTTTGACAGACACTCGGGGAACTGGTTTTACCGGGCACAGGCAAGCGGATATAAAACCCCCGTAGATACAGTTCAGCCCCGCAGTGCAGTACTGCGGGGCTGAACTGAAAATCTAGCTGAACTATAAAAACCTATGCGCTAGGTGGCAACCTAACAACTACCTGAGCCAATAGCTACTCGGCGGGGCCGACCAGCGGGCCGACCTCCTCCTGTCCGAGCAGTTCGCCGGAGGCACGCAGGTCGTCCTGAATATCCAGGAGCATGGACACGGCGTGGGTTGCGCCGTCGCGGTCGCCAACCTCCACGGTGTGGGTGAGCCACTGGGCGATCGCGAACTCCGCGTAGAAGTTCGCGCGCTGCGCCAGGTAGGCGTCGGGCAACTGAGGCATCTGCTGGCGGTACACCTCGATTGCCTCGTCGGTGAAGTCGATGTCCTGGCAGGAGTACAGCCACGCGAAGTCCTGCGCGGGGTCGCCCACGTGCACATCGGACCAGCCGGTGACCTCCACGATGCGCGCCGTCGAGGGCGTGACGTGCAGTACGAGGTTCTCGGCGCCCATGTCACCGTGGACCACGCGCGGGCGGAACTGCCACATGGGTCCGGGGGAGAGCACGGTACGCCAGTGCGCGAGCAGGTCGGCGGGCACCTTGCCGGTTGCGGCGGCACGCTCGAGCTCGGCGTTCTTGCGCAGGCGAATCTGCTCCGAAGAGTAGGAGGGCAGGTCGGCTTCGTAAATAATGTCTTCGGGCATCACGTGCAGGGTCGCGATGTCCTTGGCGATGATGGATGCCAGGGAGGGGCGGCCCGCCGCAACTTCGCGGCGGCTCAGCTCGGCGAGCTGGTCCACGTCATAGATGGTGCCGGGGATGTGCGTGTACACGAACACGTTGCCGCCCGCGTAGGGTACGGTACCGGCAACGGTGGGTACAGCGAAGGGCAGTCGTGCGCGCAGACCGGGGCTAAACGACTGCAGGATGAGGTGTTCAGCTTCAAGACGCATGCTGGCGTCGGGGCGGCGCGGGGCGCGCACTCGCCAGCGGCGACCGGTGGAGTCGGCGATGATTGCCGAGTCGAAGTCGTCGCTGTCTTCGCGAACCGGTTCGGCGCCGACGGGGTAAATCCCGGGCACTCCGGCGGAGACAATGGCTGCTAGCTGAAGGGGAGATAAAGTCACGGGTTAAGGTTACCAAACCAATGTGTGCCGTTTAGTAGTTTTTAGGATCTTTATGCCAAGTGGTGAAGATACTTGTGGACAAGGCTAAATGTGCTCGTCTGCGTATTTCTGCGCATTGCGTTGCGCTTCTCACCATGCGTGTCCAAACAGGCGGGTTCCTCACGCCTTGAACCCTCAAGCGCTGAATCCTCATGCACTGAATCCTCACGCCCTGAATGAAAGCATCAGCTAAGAAACCGCGGCGGGGCTGGAGAATGCAGTCTGGGAGAATACAATGGAAGACCGGCTATCACCGCCTCGCGCACCCGTATGCCCGTATGTCCGCATGCCCGCGCGAGCGTAAGCCGTCTGCCCGTACCGCCCGCCTTACTGATGGAGCATTATGACCGCCACACCTCAGCAGCCTCAGCATATGATCTCCGCAGACGATATTCTTGCCGGGCTTGACCCGGATCAGCGTGCGGTTGCCACCGAGCTGGACGGCCCCATGCGCGTGCTGGCGGGTGCCGGTACCGGTAAGACTCGCGCGATTACGCACCGCATCGCCTACGGTATTGCGATTGGTCGATACCAGGGCCCGCGCGTGCTCGCCCTGACCTTTACCCTGCGTGCGGCGGAGGAGATGCGTACCCGCCTGCACCAGCTGGGTGCGCACGGCGTGCAGGCGCGTACTTTCCACTCGGCGGCGCTGCGTCAGCTGGTGTATTTCTGGCCGCAGGTGGTGGGCGGTACGTTCCCGTCCATTGTGCAGAATAAGGCAGCACTCATTACGGAGGCGGCGAACCGTCTGCGCATCAGCACGGACCGTTCCCTGCTGCGTGATTTGGCGTCGCTGATTGAGTGGGCGAAGGTTCAGCTGCTCACCCCGGACACCATCATGCAGCGTCTGAGCGAGAAGCAGCTGCCCTCGGCGATTACCCCGCAGAATATGCAGCGAATTTTCCAAGCATATGAGGACTTGAAGGATGAGCGTAACCTCATCGACTTTGAGGACGTGCTGTTGCTGACCATCGCCATGCTGGAGGAGGACGAGAAGCTCGCCGCGACCGTCCGCAACCAGTACCGCCACTTTGTGGTGGACGAGTATCAGGACGTCTCCCCGCTGCAGCAGCGTCTGCTGGATGTGTGGCTGGGCGGCCGCGACGATATTTGCGTGGTGGGCGACGCCTCCCAGACGATTTACTCTTTTACCGGCGCGACCAGCCGTTACCTGCTGGATTTTCCGCGCCGGTACCGTGGCGCGCATACGGTGAAGTTGACCCGCGACTACCGTTCCCATTCGCAGGTGGTGGAGTTGGCGAACCGTCTGTTGGCGGCGCGTCGTCCGCATCCGGATTCGAGCCCGCATTCGTGGGCACCGCCGCTGGAGCTGATGTCTCAGCGCGGCCCCGGCGTGGATGTGGAGTGGTTCGGCTACGCGGATGATGAGCAGGAGGCCGCCGGCATTGCCGAGGATATCCGCGACCTGATTGAGAAGGACGGCGTGCCGCCTTCGGAGATTGCGGTGCTGTTCCGCACGAACGCGCAGTCGGCGGCGATTGAATCTGCGCTGGCTGCCGCCCACATTCCGTATCAGCTGCGTGGCGCGGAGCGTTTCTTTGAGCGCCCCGAGGTCAAGCAGGCGATGCTTGCCCTGCGCGGTTCGGCGAAGTCCACGGACGGTACCGAGGACGTCACCCGCTACACCCGCGATGTGCTCGGCGGCCTCGGCTATAAGGAGGAGGGTCCCCTTTCGGGAGGCGCCACCCGCCAGAAGTGGGAGTCCCTCGCCGCCCTGGTGCACATGGTGGACATGATGGCTCAGAATCGTGAAGAGCAGCTTCAGGAGCACCGTGCGAACCCGCGCCCGGGCGTGCCCGAGCCGCTACCGTTGACCATGCACGAGGTGGTGGCGACCCTGAACCACCGCAGCGAATTCAACGACGCCCCGCAGGTCAACGGCGTAACCCTCGCCTCCCTGCACGCGGCTAAGGGTCTGGAGTGGGAGGCCGTGTTCCTGTGCGGCCTGAATGAGGGCCTCATGCCGATTACTTTTGCGACCACCCCGGATGAGGTGGATGAGGAGCGCCGCCTGCTGTACGTGGGCATTACGCGCGCCCGCAAGTACCTGTGGCTGACCTGGACGATGACCCGCACCGTGGGTGGTCGCGGTCAGCGGAAGCGTTCGCGTTTCCTGGACGATATTGATCCGGCGAAGCGCCGCCGCAGGGCTGAGAGTGCCGGCTCGTCGTATAGCCAGCGCTCAGCACAGCCCCGCTCAGCACAGCCCCGCCGTTCGTCGAAGGGAAGAGGAGATTATGGCTCAGCGTTTTAAACGTGAAATTCTGCCCGCCACCGAGGATCGCCCGCAGATTGAGCTGGTCCGCTCGGCGCGCCGCACCCGCACCATCAGCATGCAGCGCGACGGGGAGGATGCGCACGGCAACCCCGCCTACCGCCTGCTCATTCCCGCCGCAAGCACGAGCGAAGAGATTGACGAGCATATTGCCCGCCTGCTGCCGCGCATTCAGCGTCGTGCCGCCCGCCGTGAGCGTGCCACGCAGCTGACGGTCACGGACGAGTATCTGCGTTCCCGCGCCCTGCACCTGGCGCAGAAGCATCTGCCGGAGCTGGTTGCCTCGGGCAGGCTGGAGAAGCTGTCGATTCGTTGGGTGAGCAATCAGCGTCAGCGCTGGGGCTCGGCAACCTACGCGAACACGCAGATCCGCATCTCCTCGGAGTTGCAGGGCGTGCCCGAGTACGTGCTTGATTCGGTGATTCACCACGAACTCTGCCACCTGTTGCAGCCGAATCATTCGGCGGCATTCCGTACCCTGGAGGCGCGCTACCCGCAGCTGCTGCGGGCGCAAGCCTACCTGGAGGGGTACGCGCTGGGGCGCTCGCGTGCCGAGGGTGAGCGTACTGAGGGCGAGCGCGGCGAAAACAGCGCGGACTAAAATCCAGCCGGCTAAAGCGCTTCCCGAAAATCAAAGAATCAAAAACCAAACGAAACATTCGAGCGGGGGTGGCTTGTACATTCACAAGCCACCCCCGCTCAAATATCAGCTATTTACTTGTCGCCGCGCTACTTTCGCCGCTTTACTTTGCTCAGCTTTACTTTTCTTCGGGCGCGTCGCCGAAGCCGCCGTCCAGCAGCTTCTGCAGTTCCGAGTCGAAGTCCACGTCGTCCAGGCTGATTTCGTTCATGCGCGCATCGTATGCGGTGAAGTCTTCCAGCTCGGCGGGGGTGGGCAGGGTCTCCGGGGTGTCCCAGAGGCCGTCGCGCGCCTCAATGCCGTGGGAGTTTTCGTACCAGCGCCAGAACTGCTGTGCCTCACGCACCAGGCGCGGGCGCAGTTCCAGACCGACCAGGTTCTCGAAGACCTGCTCGCTGGGACCGCCGTCGATGCGGCGGCGCGCCATGATTTCGGTCAGCTGCGGTGCCTTGGGTAGGTTGCGGGTCGCATCCTCGGTCACGACGGATACCCAACCCTCGATGAGGGCGAGCAGACCCTCCAGGCGCTGCACCGCCAGTTCCTGGTCTTCGGTGCGCTGGGGGCTGAACATGCCGCCTTCGAATGCTTCCTGTACGGCGTCGGGGTTGCTCATGTCCACCTGGGATGCGGCGTCCTGCATGCGGTTCATGTCCACGCGAATGCCGCGGGCGTAGCGCGCCACGAGCTGAACCAGGTCTTCACGCAACCAGGGGTTTGCCTTGTGCAGGCGGATCAGCGCGGATTCACGCACGGCAAGGTAGAGCAGAACCTCCTGCGGGGGCACCTCGATGCTCTCGGCGAGTTGCTGGTAGCCGTTGGGCAGCAGCGCGGAAGAACCGGGCGCGAGGGGGAAGCCCACGTCGGTGGAGGAGTAGACTTCACCGGCGAGCTGTGCGAGTGCCTGCGCCATCTGCGCACCAAAAATCACGGAACCAATGTTGTTCAAGAAGCCGCTGTTGAGAATCTGAGAGATCTCTTCGGGCACGTCTTCGGGTGCGCCGGGCATGACCATGGACTGGGTGACTTCGGCTGCGACCGGCTCGACCATTTCGCGCCAGGAGTCGAAGGAATGCTCAACCCATTCCGCCTTGGACCACGCCTGCACCGGGTGGTTGTGGCGCTCAATGGTGGTCACTGCGTCCAGCCAGAGGTCGGCGAGGTTCGCCGCGTCTTCTACGGCACGCTTGAGGTTTTCGGGTACGGAGGGGTCTTCACCCATGGATGCGAGCATCTGGCGGGTCTGGTTCTTTACGTTATCCCAGTTCACGCCGCTGGGGCTGTCGGATGCGCCCGCGCCGGAGAACATCGCCTGTACCTGCGCGAACATGCTCTGCATCATGGCGGGGTCGAAGCTCATGCCCATGTTCTTCAGGTCTTCGGGGTCGATGCTGATGCCGAAGGGGTTCTGACCGCCTTCGCCGAAGAGTGCGCTGAAGGGGTTCTGTGCGCCGAAGGGGTTCTGTGCGTTGGAGGAGCCGCCCTTGCCGCCCTGGCCGGTTGCCCCTGCGGAGGGGTCGAAGCCCTGTTCCTGCATCTTCTTAATGAATTCTTCGAGGGGGTCGCGCTCGTTGGAGGCGCCGCCGGTGGGGTTCTCAGACATGTAGAAGCCTTTCGTAATCCGGGGGTGGGCGCAGCTGGCCCGCTCGCTGTCCAGCCTACCGATTTTTGCTGAGAATTTCCCGTGCCATTGCTGTGGAGGCGGGTTAATCAGCTGAGGGCACACAAGCTTGTCTTCGGGGTCGGGGTTTGGGAGCTTTTTCGTGCCGCCGTCACCGCCAGGTGCTGACACAGCGCGGCGCGGGTCAGGTACGGGTCAGAGCGTGAACGCCTCCTGGGGCTCTATTTTTAGCGGGGTCGCGGTGCCCGCCGGCGTGTTGTCACAGTGCCCGCCCGCGTGTTGAAAAACAGGTTTATCCGGTACTGTAGAAACCATGACTAAGTCCACCCCCGATGCTGAGCAGCAGCCGAACGCCGCCTCCGCGAGCGTGAAGAGTAATGAGAAGGCGACCAAGCGCCGTCCGCGTTTTGCGCCGCGCCGCGTGAACCTGCGTTCGGTTAGCGCTGTGGCGACGTGCGCCCTGCTGGCTGGTGCTTTTGTTCTGCCCAGTTCCTATGTGAAGGAGGGCCCCGGCCCGCTCTTTGACGTGCTCGGAACCTACCAGGAGAAGGACGTCATTGAGATTTCTGGTGCGCCCAGCTATAAGACGTTCGGCAAGATGAACATGACCACGGTGTCGGTTTCGGGCGGCCCGTACACGGAGCTGTCCGGCGCGGAGGCGTTCTACGGCTGGTTGGCGTTTGACGGTAACCGCAGCCTCGTGGTGCCGACCGATGCCCTGTACCCGCACGTGAGCCATGAGCAGGCGACGGCGGCGACCGGTGCGCAGATGGCTGATTCGCAGACTCAGGCGAAGGTCGCGGCGATGCGCCAGCTGAAGATGGCGGTGACCGAGAAGGTTCAGGTGCTATCCACGGCGGAGGGTTCCCCCGCGGCGAGCGCGCTGAAGGCTAATGACCGCATTGTGAAGGTGGGGGAGAAGCAGATTGAGACTCTCACCGATGTTCCGAAGGCAGTGAACGCCTCGAACGGTTCGCCGATTGACGTGACCGTGGAACGTGACGGCAAGCAGCAGACCTTTAAGCTGACCCCGGTTCGTTCCAGCGACAATAGCCGCTGGATTCTGGGCGCGGGTTTGAAACAGAGCTATGACCTGCCGGCACACGTGCAGTACAACCTGGACGGTGTGGGCGGCCCGAGCGCCGGTCTGATGCTGGCGCTGGGCACGGTCGATAAGCTCAGCGAGGGTACCCTGCTCGCTGATGAGGATGCCGGAGGCGACCCGTACCGCAGCTACATTTCGGGTACCGGCACGATTGATGCGAACGGTAAGGTCGGCGCAATTGGCGGCATCAAGTACAAGATTTTGGCGACGGGCCGTTACGGTGCTCGCTACTTCTTGGCGCCTAAGGAGAACTGCGATTCGATTGTGAAGATGCAGGCGCAGGACCCCGACCTGTTCAACTACTATCACGCCGGTCAGGTGCGCGGCACGATGGTGGTTGTGCCGGTGTCGACCCTGGACGAGGCGGTGAAGACGGTGGAGGCGATTAAGTCCGGCACCCCGGATGATTCCCTGCCCCGCTGTGGTTCCTAGAATTTGCGTGAGCCGCCTCCTCGGAAAGCGGTTTGCGTCTCCATACGTTCCATGAAAACAGCCCCGGTTCGCTAAGAGCCGGGGCTGTTCTGCATCCTCTTCTCTGTCCTCACCAGCCCCCTCACTTCATCATTTCGCACCCCACAACCTCTCAACCCGGGGTCATATTTCGCCCCGAGCTTCTACGAGGTTCTGCCCTTCTGCTTGACCTCTGAGATACTTAAAGGCAGTTATTTTCTCTGAACGTATGATGAGCGAGGAATTGTGTCTGAGTCGACCAATAGCACTGCGCATCCCAAGCCGAAGAAGTCAACGCCTAAGCGCCGTAGCCCCATGAGGGCAACGATTGCTGTGGTGGCGGTGCTCATTGCTGCTTTTGTGGGTGCGTCCCAGGTGTACACGGACTGGCTGTGGTTTGATCAGCTGGGTTATAGCACCGTGTTCACTACCCAGATTTTGTTGAAGGCGGCCGTGTTTGTGGTGGCTGCCGTGGTGATTGCCGTGCCGCTGTGGGCTTCGATGTCCTACGCGGTCCGTCATGCTGATGTGGCGCCGGCGTCCGAGAAGAAGCCGCAGGAGGCGCCGAAGCCGGACCAGAGCGTGCCGACGAGCGGCACGGATGCTGCCGAGCAGATGCTGCGTGACGTGTTTGGTCAGCAGCGTGCTGAGGAGAGCATGCGCCGCTACCACGAGAGCGTGGATAAGGCGCGTAAGGTTCTGCTGATTGCGGTTCCGCTGCTGTTGGGCCTGTTTATTGCTTCGGCGACGATGACTCAGTGGAGTACCGTCGCGCTGTTCTTCAACCAGCAGTCCTTCGGTAAGACTGACCCGGAGTTCGGTCTGGATTACGGGTTCTTCCTGTTTGCGTTGCCGTTCTTCCGCATGGTGGTGACTCTGCTGACTTCCGCTGTGGTGCTGTCGGCGCTCGCGGGCGTGTTCATGCACTACTTTTACGGCGGTATTAAGGTGCAGCCTGGCGGTGTGAGCACTACCGTGGCGTTCCGTCGTCACGCTGCGATTGTGGCGGCTGCGTTCTTGCTGACTCGTGCGGTGAGCTTCTGGCTGGATCGTTATTCGTCGACTCAGCAGCAGGTGGGTCGCTGGGCTGGCGCCATGTACACGGACGTGAACTCGTCGATCCCGGTGAACGCTATTCTGGCGATTTCTGCGCTGCTGGTGGCTGTTATGTTCGTGGTGGCTGCTTCGATGAATCGTTGGCGTCTGCCGCTGATTAGCACCGCGATGCTGGTGATTGTTGCTCTGGTTGCTGGCGGCCTGTACCCGTGGATTGTTCAGCGTTTCCAGGTGGTTCCGAATGAGCAGGGTGCCCAGTCGAAGTTCATTCAGCGCAATATTGATGCGACCCGTTACGCGTACGGTCTGGACAAGATTGAAACCACCCCGTATGACGCGACGATTGATACTCGTGCCGGTGCGTTGAGCTCTTCGAGCGCGACCATTGCGAATATTCGTCTGTTGGATCCGAATGTTGTGTCCTCGGCGTTTGCGCAGATGCAGCAGTTCCGCCCGTACTACCGTTTTGATTCGCAGCTGTCGGTGGACCGCTATGCGGTGGGTAACACCACGCAGGATACGGTGTTGGCGGCTCGTGAGCTGAACCCGGCGCAGACGAGCGGCGATTCTTGGTATAACCGCCACGTGGTGTACACCCACGGTTACGGTGTGATTGCCGCGTACGGTAACCAGGTGGATTCTGCGGGTAACCCGAAGTTCTTGCAGTCCGGCATTAAGGCGACCGGTACCCTGAGCGAGGATTATGAGCCGCGTATTTACTTTGGCATGAGCTCGCCGGAGTATTCGATTGTGGGCGGTAAGGGCGACACCCTGGAGCTGGACCGTCCGCTCTCTGCTGAGGAAACCAACGCCTCTGATGCGAAGTACACTTTCGCCGGTTACGGTGGTCCTCGCGTTGATTCGCTGCTGGCTCGTCTGTCTTACGCGATTAAGTTCCAGTCCTCTGACATTCTGCTTTCGGATGCGGTGCGTGAGGGTTCGCAGATTCTGTACGAACGCAACCCGCTGGATCGTGTGCGTAAGGTGGCACCGTACCTGAGCGTGGATTCTAAGCCGTACCCGGCGATTGTGAATAACCGCGTGCAGTGGATTGTGGATGCTTACACTACGAGCGATCAGTTCCCTTACGCGCAGGGTAGCTCCCAGGATGCGGCAACCGCTGCGGGTGCTCAGCGTTCTAACTCGGTGAACTACATCCGTAACTCGGTGAAGGCTACCGTGGACGCGTATGACGGTTCGGTGACCCTGTACGCGTGGGATGAGGAGGATCCGGTGCTGAAGGCGTGGCAGGGTGTTTTCCCTGGCACGGTGAAGAGCTACCGTGAGATGAACGCTTCGCTGATGAGCCACGTGCGTTACCCGACTGATATGTTCAATGTTCAGCGCACCATGCTGAATAAGTACCACGTGACGAACGCGAATAGCTTCTACGCAGGTGACGATGTCTGGTCGATTCCGAATGATCCGACCAATGATCGTAACCAGCCGATTTCGCCCTACTACCTGTCCCGCAGATGCCCGGTGATTCTCGTGCGCACTTCTCGTTGACGACCACGTTCATTCCTCAGCAGAGCGATTCGAACTCTCGTAACGTGATGTACGGCTTCCTTGCCGCTAATGGTGATGCCGGTACCGGTAAGGACGGCGAGCGTAGCCCCGATTACGGCAAGCTGCGTCTGCTGGAGTTGCCGCGTTCTTCGGTGGTTCCCGGCCCGGGTCAGGCTCAGAATATTTTCAACTCTGATGCTGAGGTGTCGAACCAGCTGAACCTGCTGCGCCGCGGTTCGTCTGAGGTTATTAACGGCAATATGCTGACTCTGCCGGTGGGCGGCGGCATGCTGTACGTTCAGCCGGTGTACGTGCAGTCGAGCGGTGACGCTAAGTACCCGCGTCTGCAGCGTGTGCTGGTGAGCTTCGGCGATAAGGTCGGTTTCGCTCCGACTCTGGAGGAGGCGCTGAACCAGGTGTTCGGTGGCTCTTCGGGTGCGAAGCTGGACGGTTCGGCGGCTAGCCCCTCGGCTTCTGCCTCTGGCTCCTCTGGTACTTCTGGTTCTTCGGGCGCTTCGACCGGCGGTTCGTCGGCTTCGCAGTCTTCGGAGCTGAAGCAGGCTCTGACGGATGCCTCGAAGGCGATGACCGATGCTGATGCGGCAATGAAGAAGGGCGACTGGGCTGCCTACGGTGAGGCTCAGAAGCGTCTGGAAGCAGCCGTGAAGAAGGCTCTGGAGGCTGAGGAGGCGCAGAGCGCGGCTTCCGCTAAGGCTTCTGCTTCGGCAGCTCCCAGTGCCTCTGCGGCTCCGAGCGCCTCTGCAGCTCCCAGTGCCGCGGCTTCTGCAAGCGCCCCCGCAAGCGCGAAGCCCAGCGCCAGCGCCTCGGCTTCTCGCTAAGACTAAGAGGCTAAGCCTAAGAGACAGCGGGGGAGTAGCCCATACCGGATGCTCACGGGTCTAGCGTCCTCGCTCTAGATCCGGGGCCTGCACTGGATACGGCTCCTACCGACTAGCTCTAGCGGTCTCTGCGGGAACATCTCTGCGGGAACGGGGTGGAAGTGATTCACTTCCACCCCGTTCCTGTATGTTCTACCCCTGGCACTGCCCCGTAGCCCCTATTCCTACCCAACTGCTTTCTACCCAACTGCTTTCTACCCAACAGCCCCTATTTTTGTGTGCTTGGTTACAAATCGCGTTTTTGGCTTGCATGCCCGGTTTGGGGTCTGTATAGTTGTATGAGTCGCCGCGGGGTGGAGCAGTTCGGTAGCTCGCCGGGCTCATAACCCGGAGGTCGCAGGTTCAAATCCTGTCCCCGCAACGGATAACTCCCGATAGCTTAGCTATCGGGAGTTTTTTATTCCCTAAAACCCATACTCCCGCCGACCTGTCTCCTTCTGCTGTCCTCCCGTCACCTTCCGACCGCCGGTCTGCCTTCTTTCGCCACCTTCCTGCACCTTTCCTGTCGGCGACCTGTCTTCATTTGCCGCTTACTTTTCTTCTTCTTGTGTTACCTTTCTGCCGCCTGCTGGGCGGCTTTCTTTATATCTCCTGCCTTCTGTAATCTGCGGAGGGGGTCTTCTGAGCCTTGTTGGGGCGGTGCTTCGGGGAGACTGATAGGGGCTTGCCCGCTGCCCCTTCGGGGTGTTTGGGGTGGATCTTCCTGCCTCTTGAAACCTCCTCACGGAACCTCCTTATGGAATTTCATAGAACCGTCGTGAAAGTACCCTGGACTGGTTTCGGAACGTCTCCCGATGTGTCTTTCGAGGTATTCCTCAGCGTGTCTATCGGGGCTTCAAGCGAGTGTGCCCATGAGGATAGTGGAGCCACTTCTGGATGGTTATTGGAGGGTGGTTATGCCTTCTTGAGATGCTGCTTTTGGGGGCTCTGAAATGGGGTCTGAAAGGGGTTCTGAAGGAGGCTCTGGGGCGGGTCTCAAGGACCCAACGAGGGGTTCGAAGGGTGCCTGAGCGGGGGAGTGGCGAGGGGGATATTTTTGCCTCAAAGTGCATTCTCAAAGTGGAATATGCGAAAGATGCCTATATTCCGGGCTTGGAAATCACCCGTTTTGCCCCGAAATTCCGCGGTTTTTGGCAAAAATTGGGCTTTGAGTGCAACAATTCACCCTGAAAGTGATTGTAATCACATACAAAACATTCAAGTTAATTGTAGGGTTTTTTGAAACTCTTTCAAAAAACACTCAAAAACCCCGGAAAATCAAGGAAAAACAATCTATTCAACCTCTGCTTGAAGGTGACTAAAGTTCAACTAGAAGTTTAGAAAAAGTTCTTGTTAAGATTGAATCTTGTTCGATGCCTAAAAATAGCCCCAAAAAACCGCTGGAAAAGGCTTTTTGACCTGGTAGCTTTGAGTACGTGGTCACCGCGGTCCGCCGCGTAGCTCTCCGAAATGAATACTGCAGCCCTCCATCACACGAGGAACCCCCCGCAACACACACGGGACGGTTACTGGACTTGCTCCAAGCGGCATCACATTCGCAGGCCGACCGCCTATAGGCTTCTCACCTATAGACCACCTATCACTCAACCACTCTCGGGCGTCCGCGCCCCACGAAACACCAACAACGAGGACAACCCATGGCACTTCGCCCCCGCACCGTTAAGGCTGGCTCTCTCGCAGCCATCGCTGTACCCTCCGTGCTCGGTAGCACCCTGGTAGCACCCGCTTCCGCATTCGCACCCGTCGTTCAGGACATCCCCGGCGCAGCTACCCAGGCTCCGAAGTCCCTGTTCACCTCCACCGTGCAGCCCACCCTCTCGCAGGTTGCTGTGCAGATCCGCCAGCAGGCAGAACAGGCAAAGCAGACTCAGCAGGCTCCCGCAACGACCGCGGTTCAGCCCATCCAGAAGACCTACACTGCCCAGGCAACTCAGCAGACAACCCCCTCGGCTACCTTCCAGTCCGCACAGGCGGCTCAGCCTTCCGCTCAGCCCACCCTGGCACAGGTTGCACAGACCCCCGCAGCTACCCAGAGCGCTGCAACCCCTGCCGCGCAGCCCGCGCAGATCGCACAGGCTACTCAGGCGGCATCCGGTGTGGCAGCAACCCGCACCAACCAGACTTTCCTGTCCTACACCTCCCCGGCTGGTACCACCTCGCAGTACCACGTCTACGCTGAGGGCGTGGACTTCTCCAAGCCCGTTGGCGTGGTCTTCTACTTCGACGGCGACTACTGGCGCAACGACCAGTCCAAGGTCTACGACCCCTCCGGTGAGCTGGCTCAGATGGCTTCATCCGCAGCGGCACAGAACATGCTGTTCGTGCCCGTCATCTCCCCGGACGCCAACCGTTACGATGCTGGCGTGACCTGGTGGGAAGACATGGAGCGTAACGGCGAGTTCTTCCGCTCCTTCGCTTCCTCCTTCATCGCGGCTAACGGTGTGGACTCCTCCAATGTGTGGACTATGGGCTACTCCGGTGGCGCTGAGTTCATCACTACGAGCTGAACACCAAGCCCCAGACCTGGCGCAACGGCGGCGGCTCCATCATGGTCGCTGGCGGCGGCCTGGACGAGGGTACCCCCTCGGCTGCGCTGAAGTCCCAGCCCATGTTCTGGTACGCAAACTCGAACGATGGTACCGGTGAGACCTACCCGCAGACCTGGAGCGCACGAGGCGCCGTTGAGGGCGGCTACAACGCCTACCGCAACGCCGGCTACACCAATGCTTCCGCGACCGTTCTGAACGGCTCGGGCCACTTCGACTACAACTTCTCGCAGATTCTGAGCAACTCGCTCACTAAGGGCAAGGCAACGGCCGCTCCCAAGGCTGAGCAGAAGACCGAACAGAAGCAGCAGAACACCCAGCGTGCCCACACCATGAGCTCCGCAACCTACCAGAGCTACACCTCCCCGGCGGGCACCACCTCCCAGTACCACGTGTACGCGAACAACCTGGACTACTCCAAGCCTGTTGGCGTGGTCTTCTACTTCGACGGTGACTACTGGCAGCGTGACGAGTCCAAGGTCTACACCCCCGATGAGGGCATGCTCGCGGCAATGGGCAAGATCGCTAACGCCCGCAACATGGTCTTCGTACCGGTCATCTCCCCGGACACCAACGCATCCGGCGACGGCATCACCTGGTGGGAAGACATGGACGCTAATGGCGAGTTCTTCCGCTCCTTCGCGAAGTCCTTCGTTAGCCAGAACAACCTGGACGCTTCCCAGGTGTGGACCATGGGCTACTCCGGTGGCGCTGAGTTCATCACCTACGAGCTGACCGACCACAACACCTCCTGGCGTAACGGCGGCGGCTCCATTATGGTCGCTGGCGGCGACTCGGACGGCTCCGTGGACGCTGACGCAACCACCAAGGCATCCCCGATGTACTGGTGGGTTGGCGCGAAGGACACCTCTGGTAACACCAACCCCGTCACCTGGAGCGCACGAGGCGCAGTCGAGTCCGGCTACAACGCATACCTGGGCGCAGGCTTCTCCGACGCCCGCGTGAAGCTGATTGACGGCTTCAGCCACCACGACTACGACCTGCCGCACATCCTGGCGTCCTCCCTGGACTTCGCCGGTAAGACCCCCGCGCTGGGCTACCGCGACCTGTCCGACTCGGACCCGAACTACAACGAGATTAGCTGGAACTCTGATAAGCGCATCATGCTCGGCTTCGCGGACGGTACTTTCCGCCCGAACGCTTCGGTCAACCGCGCGCAGCTGGCAACCTACCTGTACCGCGTGGCTGGTCGCCCCGCAGTGAACGCACCGGCTGTTTCGCCGTTCAGCGACGTTCCGGTCAACCACCCCGCGTACAAGGAGATTTTCTGGCTGAGCCAGCAGGGCATCAGCGGTAGCGACTTCCGCCCCCTGGAGGCCGTCACCGAGTCCACCATGGCTGAGTTCATGTACCGTGCAGCTGGCTCCCCGGCACAGGCTCAGGGCGGCTACGCGTCCCAGGCTCTGGCGTGGGCTGCCTCCAACGGTATTGGTACCGGTTCCACCTCCAATGCTGCGGTCACCCGCTCCGCGATGGCAGGTTACCTGTACATCTACGCGAACTAAGGCTCGCATCCCCTAACGCATAAAGATCCGCCCCGTTCCTAAAGTTCAGGAACGGGGCGGATCTTTTGAGGTTTAGCTCAAGAAGCTAGGCACTAGACCGGGCTTAGAGGGTCTGGGTGGGAGCTTCCACAGCCAGGGGAGCCGGAGCAGCCGGAGCGTTCTTTGCCTTCAGAGCAGCCAGACGAGCGTCCAGCTCGGTCTCGCGCTCCATCTGGTCCAGAGTGTTGAACTGTGCATCCAGAGAGGAAGCTGCCAGCTCCTGCTGACCGATGACGCGTGCCTCTTCGCGGCGAACCTTCTCTTCGAAGCGGCTCATCTCGCTGGTCGGGTCCAGAACGTCGAACGCCTTCAGAGCGTCGTTCACCTGGGTCTGAGCTGCTGCAGTCTTCTGACGTGCGGTCAGCTCATCACGCTTGTACTTGACCTCTTCAAGCTTGGAGCGCATCTTCTCCAGGCCGTCCTTGAGCTGGTTGACGACCTGAGTCTGGGAAGCCAGCTGAGGCTCAACAGCCTGTGCTGCCTTTTCAGCCAGCAGCTGCTTGTTCAGAGCAATCTTGGCGAGGTTGTCGAACTTGTCAGCGTTGGCAACGTCGCCAGCTGCACGGAATTCATCAGCCTTGTTAGAAGCTGCCAGAGCCTTGGTGCCCCACTCCTGGGCGGTCTGGACATCCTCTGCGTGGTCCTTCTCGAGCAGACGCAGGTTGCCGATGGTCTGTGCTACTGCAGCCTCCGCCTCGCGGATGTTGTTGGTGTAGTCACGAACCATCTGGTCCAGCATCTTCTCCGGGTCCTCAGCTGCATCAATCAGAGCGTTGATGTTTGCCTTAGCGAGCTGTGCAATACGGCCGAAGATGGTCTGCTTAGCCATAATCTCCTACTTTCTGTTCAACGGGCTGCGGGGGAGCACTACGCTCCTCGTGAGCCGTGCCCGTATAACTAATTATGTGGCAGATTTCTGGGTGCATGCTGTGAAAATGATGCACGCCTGATTTCTGTTACCTAAACTTTTGGTAAATTGCCTCGGGTGTTTTCCGACTGGGGAAAAAACCGGTGAGGTAAGCTACGTGCCCTGCCGGTCAGACTGTAGAAAAATCTGCAGAAACCGACCGGCAGGATCGCCAGCACCGGCAGGACAGCCAGTGTGGAGGCGGTTAGAAGCTGCCGCCGTCACCGCCGCCGCTGCCCCAATCGCCGCCTCCGCTGAAGCCGCCGCCCCAGCTGCCGCCGCTACTACCGCCACTGCTGTGGCCGCCGCTGCTACCCCAGCTACTGGTGCCGGAGTTCATTGCGGTCATCAGAGCGCCCAGCAGCAGACCCTTCGCCAGGTCACCGCCGAAGCTACCGCCGCCGCGGTCGTTCTGGTTGTTGTAGTAGTTGCCGACCTCGCTCTGAGCACGGTTCTGCGCGTCGGTCGCCTTCTGGATAGCCATATTGGCTTCCTTCATGGCGTTCAGCGGATCCGAAGAAGCCAGGCGCTGAGCCTGACCCAGGTGACGCTCCGCCTCAGAAACAGCGGTCAGGGTCATCGGGCCCACCGCAGCGCGGCGGTTATTGATGTAGCTACGCGCACCGTTCACCGCGGCGTAGGCAGAACGCATCGTACGATCCAGGTTCTGCGAAGCCGCACGAGAACGTTCGCGGGTAGCACGCATATTCGTCATTGCCTTATCCAGCTCAGCGGAGAGCTGACGCAGCTGGTTCGCCAGAGTCAGCGGGTCATTCGGGCGAGCCGAAGCGCTCTGGGTGACCTGGTTGAGTACCGCCTCCATACCGGCGGCGACCGCGCCCAAATCATCGCGACGCTGAGAAGCAGCGAGGCTCTTTGCCTCCGCCACGTCACGCTGAATGCTCAGCAGATCGGTGCTCAGACCCAGCTGAGCCTGCTCCAGTTCCTGCGAACGGGCATGCACAGCCGCACCCAGCGCCTGAATCTGCGAGGCGGCTTCCTCGGCGGTGCGCAGGTGAGCGACCGCCTCCGAACGTGCCGTAGCAACGGTCGCTTGAGCCTTCTCAACCTCGGCAGCACACAGCACCATGTTCGACTCCAACAGGGTAGGAGTCTTGGAGATGGGCTCCAGAGCGCTGGGCAGGTAACGTTCCTTCAACGCGCGGTACTGGGCGGCAATCTCTTCCACCGAGGCACGCAGCTGCGGCAGGCGCTGAGCCAGAGCCTCAATAGCTTGAGGTGCCTCCTGCTCCAGGTTGCGCAGCTGAGCCAGCTTAGCGTCCTGCTCCTGAGCAATACGGGTGACTTCCTGAGAGTTATCAATAATCTCAGTCAACCAGGCACGCTGCTCAGCCTCGGTATCCGGGATGCTATCGGTCAGAAGCTGCTGACGTTGGAAGGACTTACGCATCAGGTCCTCAGCGCGCGCAATCTCCTGAGCGAACTCCGCCACCTGCTGGTCGCTGTACTGTGCACGCGCAAAATCCAGTTCCTGCTTCGCGTGGCTCATCGTCGTATCAGCCTGAAGCAGGGCGCTACCGGCGCGAGTGCGCAGCTCCTCCAGCGGAATCTCCGGGATGGGGGAGTAGTTACGAGGTGCACCGTAGGAACGCTGAGGCTGCTGCTGAGCGTTCTTCTTCTTGCGGCGGCGGTACATCGCGTAACCACCGGCACCCACGGTCGCCGCCGCGCCCACACCGAGCACGCCGGTCACCACGCCAGAAGAGCTACCGCCCTTCTGAGCCTCGATACCCTCAACCGCAGCCAGCGCCGCACCCGAATAGTCGCTGTTCTGCAGCTTCGGTTTGATGTAGTTCTGGTACACCTTCGTCTGCTGATCGCTCGACAGGGTTTGGTGCTACCCGCCAAGAAATACGCCTGGCGGGACTCGGTAGCAATCACCAGCACCACATCGGCAGAACCCCAATTGTTCTTCGTGGCAAGCGCCTTCGTCCAGCTCGAAGAAGTAGACGGGTTCTCAAACTTATCGATGACCACCACGTGCAAATCCACGTTGTGCTTCTTCGACAGAGCCGAAATCTTAGACTTCAGGGTGGCGGTATCACCCAAAGAGTTCGTGGAATCGTACACGGTGGTGCCCGTAATCTGCATCGGGGCAGCAGCCTGCGCCGACGTGCTCAAAAATGCAGAACCAGCCGGTAGAACCGCCGGGGCATAAGAAAGACCTGCCGCCAGCACTGTGGCACCCAAGATAGTGCGCAGGCGAGGGCGTGCGGGACGAATCTGACGCGCAAAGGCGTGCTCGGTCATGGTCTTTCCTCCGTTGTCGTGAAGTATGAACGGACCTGCACTTCACGGCGTGCTTGAACATCGCACGCCTTAGTGCCGGTCACATTATTAGTGTAGCGGTGGCACAGGCACACAGACGCACAGATACGAGAATATTGCGCTGCTGTTTGCCACCCGTTTACCGACTTCCCAGGCTTTATACAGGAAAGCCGGTAAACAGGAAGGCCGGGGCCTAGCCTCATGCTAGACCCCGGCTTACCGGCTATTCAGTTAGCGCCGACGCGCAATCTCCAGATTGCTCATCAGGTGACCCACTACCTCCGCGGCATTAACATCGTGGATACTCTGTACCATGCCATCCACCACCTGAACCCGTGAAGACGAGGCGTACATCCAGCCCAAGAACTGCACATGATTCAGCAGCCTAGAACTGCGATCTGCCTGCTTACGCATCTGCACCCACAGGAAGGGTGTAGTCGGCACGCCGCGGCCTTTATACACCTGGGAGTTAGAGCGGGCGTCCAGAAGATCGGCGAGCGCCTCAATATTTTCGGTCAGCTCCTTCAAATCCTCGTCAGCGGCAGAGGGACCAACGAAATGGCGATCAACCAGGGACCAAGGCATGTAGCCGCTACAGCTACTCACCCACGCCAGCTTCAAACGCAGATTCTGCAGGCGAAGCACCTGCTGCAGAAGCCGCGAATGGGTGCGCAACATCGACAGCGGCATGGAAGAGAACTTCTTCTCCTCCGAGAGCAGACCCTCGGAGGAACCCTCCCCGGAAAACGCCTTATACGGATCTGCGACGCCCGTCAGAAGCACCGGCCCCTCGTAGTGGACGAACGCCAGAACCTCGGGAACACTCGAGAGGGCGCGGATGCGCTCGCCAATGGTCGGTAGGTCCTCCCCGTCGGGGGCGTACTGTTCGCGGCTGAACATCAACGTCTGGATGGGCTGCTCGGCAAGGTCGGGCGAGTGGTGAGCTAGCGCCCGCAAATCGGTCACAATCTCCGCCAGAACGCCGTCCTGCTCGATCTGAAGAAGCTCCTCCAGAAGCTCAATGACAGCGCGCGCCTGCAGGGTCAGAACAGCGGCGCAGAACTCCGCATCCTGAAGCTCAAGACGCACCTTCTCCAGGCGCTCCTCCAGCGTGGACTGCACGCCCTTGAGCTCAAACTCGCTCAGCTGCTCCGGGCGGAGCATACGGTGCGTACCATCCTCGCTGGAACGGTAGAAAAGCTCGCTAAACTCCAACGTAGACTGAACGCCCTTCAACGCCTGCTCTCGCAACTCGGGCAGAACGTCAAAGGCAACTTCCGTCATCTCATTCCAGACCTTGACCTCATCGAGATTCGAATCCTTGCGCGCCGTCTTCTTCCAGGTCTCAGCAAGCTGCATGGCGCGATCAAATTCGCTCAGCTCCACAAAAGCCGCCAGCTTCTGCGCGCTCTCACGCAGATAACGCACCGCGTAGAGGCGGTCGTTCAAAGAATCCGGGAGGGTATCCTCCAGCAGACGCCAACGGAAGGTGCGTTCAAAGCACTGCTCCGTCAGGCTAATGACGGTGGCACTCAGGGAGAACGCATGATCACGGGCAAAAGCGAAAGAGCCCGGCGCCTCCGCCAAACGCGGCAACGATACATAGAACTCCAACGCCCCGCTCAGCTTCAGCCGAGACACCCGGATGGTTTCTTCCAGCTCGGCGGCAAGCACCGCGCGGTCAGCCTGGGCGGTCTCCTTGAAACTGTGCAACGGAGAAACCAGCGCACGCTCCAGCGTCTGCAGGTTCATGACGGCACGCATGAGGTAGTTCTCTAGAATTTCGATCTGCTGCCAGCGCGGACGCTGATTCAGCGGAACATGACTCTCCTGCGTGCCCACCAACAGATGCTGCGGCACACCGTTAATCGCAGGTAGGGTAAAGACCTCATCCTCAGATGTACTGACAGAAAGCACCATGGGGTAGCGGCTGCGCTGGGCGTTCTCGAGCGGGAAAATGAGCTTGTGGTTGGTACTCAAAGAGAAACGATCGGAGGGCTTGCTCTCAGACGTCTGCTGGGGAGCCTCCTGCTGCGGGCGCTCTTCAGGCTGCGCTTGCTCCTCACCCTGTACCGAGGTGTTCTGGGGCATACTCTGCCGCTCCTGATTCTCTGCTGAAGGGCTTTCTGCTGAATGGTTCTGGGCTGAATGGTTCTGGGCTGTAGAAGAACTAGACTCACCACCTACCTGCATCGGTTCCAGAGGGGAAGGTGCCGCCACCGGCTGAGGAGGCTGAGGCGAGGGCACCTGAACCTGCTGAGTCTGCTGAACCTGTTGAGCCTGCTTCGGCTGATAGTGCATCGGGTAGCTCACTGCGCCCTGAACCTGCTGCGGAGGTACCTGCTGCGGCGCAGGCTGTGAAGGCGCCTGCTGGGGCGGTACCTGCTGATTCATCGCCTGGTTCTGCTGCTGTTGTAGCACCTGCCGCCTAATCTCACGCGCACGACGGCGTGAGGGGCTCAACGACGCAAAAAATGCTACCACCGCGCAGATCAGAACAAATATAAGCAACGCGTACAGGCGGGTTGCGCCGTCCAAAGAAGACGCCACCGCTGCAGGCATAACCTGCAGCGCGCCAACAAGAGCGAAAACAGCAGAAATAATCCTCATAACTTCACCATAACCCAGCTAATCTCCCGCCGCTCATAGCACCCTCGCCTTACCGCATACTAAAAGGGAAGTAGCCGGGGCGCCGGGTGCTTTCCGCCGGTTCTTTCTGTCACCGCCTCCCGCGCCCGCATCACGGTTAAAAGACGATGCGGCGCAAACCCTCATGCAGGGGCTCACGCCGCATCAATCATCATTCACTCACTATCACACCCGGGCCGGTCCTCACACCGACCCTTCGGGACATGCTGGGGATTCTCGCCCCTTCCGGTGCAGGGCTCTCATCTCCCGCCCCGGAAACTATCAAACTCGAAAACTATCAAACTTTATGCGCTACCTACCGCCGGTCAACGCCTGGGTAGCTAGAGGCTGCGCTAACTCGGCGGCTTTCTCCGCACGATGACGGCGGTACACCATTCCCGAGCAACACGCCACAATGCCCGCACCGATACCGATGGAGCTTGCCAAGATCGCACAGAAAATCAGGGTTCCGATCATCATGGGTTTCTCCTTTGCCTTTGTCCTTTGCCTTTGTCGTCGGCTCTACGTGCCTTCAACATTACGGACCGACCCTGTGCTCAAGCTGTGTATGCGGGCGCGTCAGGCTGTGTAAACCGTGAAGAAAAACCGAGTGCTTTAAAAGAGAAGCCTGAGAGCGACGAAAAATAGCGGACAAAGCATAGGAAATAAAGCTAACTTTCGCGGAACGACAGGGCGCCCCACACCAGCCAATCTGCACTGAATGAAAAATGGGAGAAATTCCCAGGGGAACTCCCCGATAACCAACAGCAAAAAGATATAGAACACCATAAAACACCCTCTACAGTAGAAAGATAGCGTGCGCCCAGGGCGACGCACACGCGCGACTCTAGGAGACTCTAGGAGAACTTATGACTCAGAACAACGGATGGTCTTACGGTGGCAACGACGGCGTCACGGATGCAACCCGCCCCCTGCAGAGTGTGAACGGACAGGCAAACTACCAGCAGGGTCAGAACGCATACCCGCAGGCATACGCTTCGCCCGGATACACCTACCCCCAGGCGGCTACCGCCCAGGCTACTTCGGCACAGCCTGCACCCCAGGCCACCGATAACAACAAGCGCTACGGCGCCGGTGTTGTGCTCACCGCAGCTCTGCTCGCAGCCCTCGTCGGCGGCGGCGTCGGTGCGGGCGTCGGAGGCGGCATCGCAGCATCGAACAACAGCTCCTCCAGCGCTTCCTCGCGTGGCTCCGTCAGCTCCAATATCAGCAACTCCTCCACCGTGGCAGGCGTAGCAGAAACCGCGAAGAAGGTCCTGCCCTCCACCGTGACCATCATGGCGTCAAACGGCTCCAGCACCGGCGGCGGTAGTGGCGTTATCCTCGATAAGGATGGCCACATCCTCACCAACAACCACGTGGTCACCCTTGCATCTTCGAACGCTGCATCCACCATTGAGGTGCGCCTGAGCGACGGCACCGTGCGCACCGCATCCGTAGTGGGCCTGGACTCTGCCGCTGACCTGGCGGTTCTGAAGATCAGCCCCTCCGGCCTGGACCTGCAGCCCATCACCTGGGGCGACTCCTCCAAGCTGGTCTCCGGCGAAGCCGTGGTTGCCCTCGGCGCACCGTATCGTCGTAGCGAATCGGTGACCGCCGGCGTAGTCTCGAACGTCAACCGCGTGCAGCCCGCTGACTCGAAGGGTCAGAACTACATCCCCATGATTCAGGTTGATGTGCCCATCAACCACGGTAACTCCGGTGGCCCGCTGGTGAACCTCAAGGGCGAACTGGTCGGCATTAACGCGCAGGGCCAGGCAAGTCAGGATGGCGGCACCGCCGACGGTATGGCGTTCTCCATTACCTCCAACTACGCCAAGCGCATCTCCTCCGAGATCATCGCCAAGGGTAAAGCAACCCACGGCTACCTGGGCGCGAGCGTAAAGAACAGCCCCGCGGACACCGGTTCGGGCTCCTCCAAGCTCATCCCCGGTGGCGTTGAAATTGCCTCGGTAGAATCTAACAGCCCCGCCGCGAAGGCAGGCCTGCGATCCGGCGACGTCGTGATTGAAGCCGACGGCCACGCCGTGACCAAGAGCGACGAGCTCAACGGTACCGTGCGTGCCGCAGCAGCAGGCTCTGATCTGAAGCTGAAGATTAAGCGCGGCTCTTCCACCCATGACATCACCGTGACCCTGGGCGACGCCGACAGCCAGAAGTAACCCCTTAATCCTGAAGTAGCAGTGCGGCGCAGCTGAGAAGCATCCGCTCAGATGAGACTGCTCGGTCAGTCTAAACAACGCGCACAATAAAGATGCTCCCACCCCATACGCGGGGTGGGAGCATCTTGCATGAGCGAGGCAAAACTATAGCGATACTGCAGAACGGGCGGGCTAAGCGTCCTTGAGAACCTCTCCCACACGCTTCTGCAAAGCCGGGATGACCTCCTGCTCGAACCACGGGTTCTTTGCCCGCCACCTAAAATTCAGCGGTGAAGGATGCACCAGCGGCAGGAACTTCGGAAGATAAGACTCCCACGCACGAACCGTCTCCGTCAGATTCTTCTGCGCCTTCGGGGCATGCACACCATCCAGATAGTGCTTCTGCGAGTATGCGCCCACCAGCAGAATCAGCTGAACATTCGGCATGAGCTCCAGCAGCTGCGGATGCCACTTGGGTGCGAAATCCTTACGCGGCGGGTTATCGCCGTGCGCGCCCTTACCCGGGTAATAGAAATCCATCGGCAACAGCGAAATCAGGTCGGGGTCGTAGAACTGCTCAGCCGTCACGCCCATCCACTCGCGCAGCTTCACGCCGCTCGGGTCATTCCACGGGATACGGCTCTCCTGCGCGGCACGCCCAGGTGCCTGACCAATCACCACAATACGAGCATGAGGTGACGCCGAATAAACCGGCTCCCAACCCTGCTCCGTGAACTCCCTATTCTGCGAATCCAAACGAATCTGCTCAGCCAGGGGGAGGGCGCGTCTCCAGAATCTGCTGAATCAGAGGCCCCGGCAGATTATGGTGTGCTGTAGCCATGCTAGATGGCGCCTCCATCAAAACCGTTCTGACGCCACGCCTCAAAAATTGCAATGGACGCAGAATTAGCCAGGTTCAGCGAACGGCGACCCGGCTTCATCGGAATCTTCACCCGCTCAGTCACATGCGGATCCTGCTGAACCTCAGCGGGCAGACCCACCGACTCCGGACCGAACATGAACACGTCACCGGGACGGTACTCAATATCCGCATACGACGTCGAAGCGGTCGTCGTGAACGCAAAAACACGCTCCGGAGCCAGAGCCTGCCACGCATCCTCAAGGGTCTCATGCACCGTCACCACCGCCAGGTCATGGTAGTCCAGACCCGCACGGCGCAGATGCGCATCATCAAAGTTAAAGCCCAGCGGCTTCACCAGGTGCAGCTCAGCGCCAGTAATCGCCGCCAAACGGATAGCATTGCCGGTATTGCCCGGAATCTCAGGGGTATAGAAAAGAATCTTGAACACGTTCCTAAGTGTACCGCGCAGCCCCCGACCAGCATTGAGCGTCCCGGGGCAGTAGCGCTCGCCAACCCAGCCGCAGATGAACACGCCTAGAAGAGCGCGGATAGAGCGCGATAAAATAAGCGAGGCGAAAAACCGCCGAACAACCCAGCAGGAGGAACCATGAGCGCAGAAACCAACCGTCAGAACGGCCGCGTCTACCTCGACCATGCCGCCACCACCGACGTACTGCCCGCTGCCATCGACGCGATGGTCGAACAGATGCGCAACGGCGGCAACCCCTCCTCCCTGCACGCTACCGGACGTGATGCCCGCGCCACCGTCGAGTACGCCCGCGAACGCATCGCCCGCGCTGTTGGAGCGGACCCCGCCGAGGTTATTTTCACCTCCGGCGGCACCGAGGCGGACAACCTCGCGGTCAAGGGCATCTACTGGAAGCGCCGCGAAGAAGACCCTCAGCGCACCCGAATTCTCGTCTCCTCCATTGAGCACCACGCTGTGGAAGAAACCTGCGAATGGCTCGAAAAGGCAGAAGGTGCGCAGCTCGAATGGATCCCCGTAGACGCGCACGGTAGCGTCAACCCGCAGACCGTCCGCGAACTCATCGAAAAGAACCCCGAAGACGTCGCCCTCGTGACCGTCATGTGGGCGAACAACGAGGTCGGCACCGTACAGCCCATCCCCGAGATCGCCGCTATCGCCGCCGAATACGGCATTCCCGTGCACTCGGATGCGGTGCAGGCTTTCGGCGCGGTCCCCATTAATTTTCACGCCAGCGGGGTAGCGACCCTTGCAATCTCGGGCCACAAGATCGGCGGCCCCATGGGCATCGGCGCGCTGGTCGCAACCCGCGCCGTGCAGCTGACCCCCGTGCTTCACGGAGGCGGTCAGGAACGCTCCGTACGCTCCGGCACCATCGACGCGCCCGCCATCGCAGGTTTCGCAGAGGCCGCCGCGCACTCGGTACAGCACCTCGACAAAGAATCCGCCCGCATCGCCGCACTACGCAACGAACTCGTTGCGGCAATTAGCGCGCTCATCCCGCAGGCACACCTGAGCGGCGAAAACCCGCTCACCGAAGAATACCCCGGCCAGAAGCGACTGCCCGGCAACGCCCACTTCACCTTCGAAAACGCAGAAGGCGACACCCTGCTCTTCCTGTTGGACATGCAAGGCATCAGCAGCTCCACCGGCTCCGCATGCAACGCCGGGGTGACCCGCCCCTCCCACGTGCTCATGGCAATGGGAATGGACGAAGACACCGCCCGCAGCGCCCAGCGATTCACCCTCGGCCACTCCACCACCGGTGCCGATATCGCGCGCCTCATCGCGGCACTACCCTCCGCCTACGAACAGGCAGCAAAGGCGGGACTGTCCTCGCAGCTGCCGGACGCCTCCCGCTGGCACTAGAAAGCCAGAAGAGAAGATACCGAACTGCCCTCAGCCTGCAATCTCAGCGTTCGCTGAGGGCTGGCTGAGGGTGCACTGCCCAATATCCCGCCGAGCCCCTGCGTACAATGGGTAGCTACAGTAACGGAAAGTCCGCCCCCACCAACAAGGCGTACCTTTCTAGAGGCACAACACAACAGAAGGATAGGCAGTGAAAATTCTTGCAGCTATGAGTGGCGGCGTTGACTCCGCAGTCGCCGCAGCCCGCGCCGTAGAAGCAGGACACGAAGTAGTCGGCGTTCACCTAGCCCTATCCCGCATGCCCGGCACCCTGCGCACCGGCTCCCGCGGTTGCTGCACCCTCGAAGACTCCATGGACGCCCGCCGCGTCTGCTCCCAGCTGGGCATCCCCTTCTTCGTCTGGGACTTCTCCGAACGCTTCAAGGAAGACGTCGTCGACGACTTCATCTCCGAATACGAAGCCGGACGAACCCCCAACCCCTGCATGCGCTGCAACGAAAAGATCAAGTTCGCCGCGCTACTCGAACGCGCCCTCGCACTCGGTTTCGACGCCGTGGTGACCGGCCACTACGCCCGCGTCATCACCACCGAAGACGGCAACCGCGAACTGCACCGCGCCGCCGACTGGGCTAAGGACCAGTCCTACGTGCTCGGCGTGCTTACCCACGAACAGCTCAAGCACGCCTGGTTCCCCCTGGCGGACACCCCCTCCAAGGCACAGGTACGTGCGGAGGCAGCAGAGCGCGGCTTCTCCGTGGCGAAGAAGCCCGACTCCTACGACATCTGCTTCATCCCCGAAGGTGATACCCGTGCCTGGCTGGGCGACCACATCACAATGCGCCCCGGCCTCATCAAAGACACCCACGGCGAGGTGCTCGGTGAGCACCCCGGCGCGCAGGCGTACACCGTAGGCCAGCGCAAGGGCCTGGCGCTGGGCCGCCCCGCCGCCGACGGCAAGCCTCGCTTCGTGCTGGAGGTGCGCCCCAAGGAAAATGAAGTCATCGTCGGCTCCCGCGAGCTGCTTGCCGTGCACGAAATCCGCGGTATCCGCGCCACCTGGGCGGGCGTCCCCGTGGAACAGGCGGCACGTTTCCTGGAAGAGCCCGCGCAGCTGGGCGCCCGCAGCGAAGAGTTCGAGGTGACCGCACAGGTGCGCGCGCACGCCAACCCGGTCCGCGCCAAGGCGTACATGACCTGGGCACCCGACCCCGAAGCTGAAGAAGAAGGCGCACTGCGCCTGGAAACCGTAGTGCGCCTCCTGGATCCGCTCTCCGGCGTGGCACCCGGCCAGACCATGGTGCTCTACCAGGGCACCCGCGTGCTGGGCCAGTCCACCATCGCCCGCGCCTACTCGCTGGACCGCGAAGACATTCAGGAAACCCTGTCTGCCGGCGCCTCAACCAGCGCCGAATAGCCGCACCAAGTAGCCGCGCACCCCGCTAGTCCCAGCTGTTGCCGCAACAGCCTGCTTGAGCGCAACGCACAGAAGACCATAACCGAACTGAGGAGAGACCGATGACTGCCGAAAACACTTCCTGCGAATTTGACCCCCACGCCACCTCCATGGGCGATGAAGTCGCACCGGAGGTCTACGAGGAGCTCTTCGCCATGCGCCGCTCCATCGACAACTTCGATGCAGCGCTGGTGCATATCCTCGCGGAGCGTTTTCAGGCGACCAAGCGCGTGGGCATCCTGAAGGCTAAGCACAACCTGCCCGCTGGCGATCCCGGCCGTGAAGAGGCACAGATTGCTCGCCTGCGTGCCATGGCGAAGGAATCCAGCCTGGACCCGGAATTCGCGGAGAAGTTCCTGAACTTCATTATTTCTGAGGTGATTCGCCACCACGTGCGTATCGCAACCGAGCGCGCCGAACAAGACGGCGAGGCAACTGAAGCCGAGAAGTCCGAAGGCTAGTACCGCGCAACTTTCGCATCATTGCGTTTGAACCTGTACTCCATCTGACCCCTCTGGACACACTCCTATGCCCGCTCAATCTTCCAACCGCCAGAACGTCCGTACTGAACCGACGCCGGAGCGCCTGCTGCTGCCCGGTGAGTACCGTGCCCCCGAAGGGGACGAACTGACCGAGCAGGACCTCGCCGCGCTCGCTACGGAGCGTCCGCTGGTGCGCGCCAGCGGTCTGGGCGATTTTCCCGGCGATGATTTGGGCGAAGCAATGTCTCGAGTGGAAGGGGAGCTGGGTGCCCCGCACCTGCCGTTCTTGCCGCATCTGCCGGCGCTGGGCTGGCGGAGTACTCCTCTGGCACGCACCCTGGCGGTGTGCGAGGGACTTGCTTTTGACGGTGCCTCGTTTGGCTGGCGCATGGTGCATAGCGGCGGCAGGGGAGCACGCGAGTCTGCCTTGGCGCAGGACCGTCTGCTTTCGGATATCAATCTTCTCGCTGACCGTGTGGGTGCGCAGAAGAAGAGGTTCACTTCCAGTGCTGAGGGTTCCGCTGCGGTGTATAAGATTCAGCTGGTCGGTCCGCTGACTCTTGCCGCCAGTATCTATCTGCCCGGCGGCGAGCGTGCCATTAGTGATGCAGGGGCGAGCCGTGACCTGCTGGAGTCGTTCCTGGAAGGCCTGGAACGCTGGATGGGTTCTCTGCGCGAGGCTCTGCAAGCTCCGCGGGCGCTGATTGCCGTGCAGCTGGATGAATCCGAATTTCAGCGTCTGCTGGAGGGAGCCATCCCTACGGTGAGTGGCTTCCGCTCCCTGCCGGCATTGCAACCTCACTACTATCAGCAGGTGTACCGCCGTATCTCGGAGCGTTTCGCCGAGCTGAATCTGCAGCTCATCCTGGACGTGGATGGCACCGCGCTCAAGCCTGTGCAGGAGCTGAAGCTGCTGAGCCAGTCCCGCCCCGCCCTTGACGCGTTGGCTCTTGTGAAGGCGATGCGTGTTGAGGACGGCGCTCCCTGCGCTTTGCTGTTGCATCCTGATCGCGCCCGCCTCAAAGGGCCCGGCACGCTGCAGGTTCCGCCGCTGAGCGACCCTCGTTCCTGGGAGCCCGTCGCGCAGCTTCTGGATGCGCAGACCCAGCTGTGGCTGCCGGTGGTGACTTCTGCACGGGTTCCTGATCAGGTGCGCCGCCTGTACAGCCTGTGGCGTGAGGTTGGTCTTGAGCCGACGCAGTTGAGTGCGGTGGGTTTGATGCCTGATGAGCGTATTCAGAGCGGTTCCGTGCCTGCTGGGATGACTTCAGCCGCGGTAAGTATGCTGGATGCCACGGCTTCGCTGGCGCGGGTGACAGAGTGTGCCCGTGCATTGGCTGAGTGCGCGGTATGATTAGAGAATCAGCTTTTTTATGTAAGTATTTACGACAATTCTTTAGGGAGGTACTGTGAGCGCAAGCGACGCACACACCATTTTGGTGGTTGATGACGATGATGCTCTGGCGGAAATGATTGGCCTCGTGCTCGCGCAAGAGGGCTTTAACGCTGTTTTCTGCGAAAATGGCAGCCGCGCTTTTGAAACTTTTATGCGCTCCACTCCCGATTTGGTGCTTTTGGATTTGATGCTTCCTGGCATGAACGGTATTGAAGTGTGCCAGCAAATTCGCCGTTCTTCTAATGTGCCGATTATTATGTTGACCGCTAAAAGCGACACTGAAGATGTTGTTAAGGGTCTTGAAGCTGGCGCTGATGATTACATTGCTAAGCCTTTTAAGCACGCTGAATTGTTGGCGCGTATTCGTACCCGTTTGCGTCCGCGTGAGAGCCGTCAGCTGGTGGTGTCCATTGGCGATATTGTCATGGATATGGACGGTCGTACCGTCAAGTACCACAGCACTGAGGTTCCAATGACTCCTCTGGAGTTTGACCTGTTGGCCGCGCTGGTTCGTCACCCGGGTCAGGCGTTGAGCCGCCAGGAGCTGCTGGATATGGTCTGGGGTTACACTGATGTGAGCGATTCGCTGGTAAACGTGCATGTCCAGCGTTTGCGCGCTAAGTTCGATGAGCTGGGCGCGGAGCGTTTTATTCAGACGGTTCGTGGCGTTGGCTACAAGATTCCGGCCGAGCTGGTGGGATCTTCCGGTAGCTAAGCGGAAGCTATTCATAGGCGAAGGGATAACCTGATTGTCTGTTGCGAAGTCGAGCCATGAGCACGGCGCTTTGACGGCGGAGGCGGTAGCCTCCGCCTCTTCGCGTACCCGCACTTCCAAGCCGCGTAAGGCGAAAGAGCAGCGTAGTAGGAACCTGATGCAGCGTGTTCAGCGTCTGTGGAAGGAATCCCTGCAGTTCCGCGCCCTTGGCACTGCGGGCATCATGATGTTCCTGAGCTTCTTGATGGTAGGTTGGTCCTTGTCGAGCCAGATTGCGACGAGTCTTTTTGAAAACCAGAAAGCTCAGGCGCTGGCGGAATCGGAGAGTGGTTTCCGCAATGTTCAGAGCGTGCTGGACTCCTCTGAGGCTCGTAGTGATAGCGAAATTCGCCGTAACGTGAGCCGTACCCTGACCATCTTGGACGCGGGTAGCTCAGGTAAACGCAATTGGATTCTTGTGCCTTTGGAAGGTCAAGGTAAACAGGGCTTTATTCCTGAGCAGAGTAGTAATAATTCTTTGAACTCTTCGAGCATTCCGAATGATTTCAAAACAACTGTTCGTGGTAAAGAAGGTATTTTCTGGCAGACGTCTACGGTGACGACTATCGAAAATAATCGTGAGCGTACCTATCCGGTGCTTATTGTTGGTACACATATTTCTATTGCACAGAACCCTAATTACGGTTTGTTCCTTGTGTACGATATGACGGATTCTTCCGCCACGATTGCGCATATTAACTTTGTTCTTTTTGGTGGTTTCTGTGCGCTGCTTACTGTGGTGCTTTCTGTGGTGTGGATTGTGACTCGTTTTGTGGTCCGCCCGATTACGCAGACCGCTATTACGGCGGAGAAGCTGGCTGCCGGTGACCTGGATCAGCGTGTGTCTGTACACGGTGAGCATCAGGCGGCGCGTCTGGGTTATTCGTTCAACCTGATGGCTGATTCGCTGCAGGAGAAGATTGTTCAGCTGGAGCGCCTGTCGACTCTGCAGCAGCGCTTTGTGTCTGACGTGTCGCATGAGTTGCGTACTCCGCTGGCGACGGTGCGTTTGGGTACGGAGCTTCTGTACGATTCGCGTAAGGATATGGATCGGCCGCTGGGTCGCACTGTGGAGCTTCTGCACGATCAGGTGGATCGTTTCCAGTCGATGCTTGCTGATCTGCTGGAAATTTCTCGCTTCGATGCCGGTAGCGCAATGCTGACCATCGACACGGAAGACTTTATGCGTGTGCTGTCGAATATTCTGCAGGAGGCTCTGCCGCACCTGGAGCGTACGAACACGAAGCTGAACGTGCATACGAGCCATGAGAGCATCATGGTGGATATGGACCGTGTGCGTATTGAGCGTGTGTTGCGTAACCTGCTGTACAACGCGATTGAGCACGGTGAGTCCCGACCGATTGACGTGTACGTGGGGGCGAACGCCACGAACCTGGGCGTTGCGGTGCGTGACCACGGTATCGGTCTGTCTGAGGATGAGGCCGTTCAGGTGTTCAACCGTTTCTGGCGTGCTGATACTTCGCGTAAGCGCACCCTGGGTGGTACCGGTCTGGGTCTGTCGATTGCTGCTGAGGATGTGCGTCTGCACGGCGGTACGATTGAGGCGTGGGGCGAGAAGGGTCGCGGTGCCTGCTTCACGATGAACCTGCCGCTGGTGCACGGTGCGCCTTTGGGCGAGTCTCCGGTCTTGGTGACGGGTGAGCCTGAGGTGAGTGTGCATCGTTCAGCAACGGCGAAGGATACGCTGCCCAATATCGCTCCTCGTGCGAACATTGAGCGTGACCTCTAAAGGCCGGTAGGCGAGAGGCTCCAATCTCTGTCATAGAGCGGGGGATTGGGGCCGGGGCGATTGTATTGGTACTTATCCTTGCGTATTTGCACTGTTTACCCAGTACAATCAATGCAGATGTATTTTCACAGTGTTGTTATTTCGCTGTGGTTATCTTTTCACCGCGCTGCGACGGCCTGCAGCCTTAGCTGGTGATTGTTTGTCTTTGTTCGTAGAGGAAGGTTAAGACCTCCATGTCTCACAGGGCTATTGTTTCTCGACGCACCGCGCTGTCTTGGGGTGCGGTGTCTTTGGCGACGCTCGTGAGCTCTTGCGCGGGTCTTCCCACGAACGACCGGGTGACTCAGCACAGTAGCGGTCTGGATGTGAAGAGCGTTAATACTTCTCCGGCGCGTGCGCCGGGTCCGCTGGCCGGTGCTACCCCCGAGGCGATTATTGAGGGGTTCGTGCGTGCCGGTGTGGATAGTATCGAGAACTATGCGGTGGCGCGCCAGTATTTGAGCTCTTCCTTTGCGGGCCGTTGGAATCCTATGGGTACGACTCGTGTGTACCGTAATACGGTGCAGCCTCGCAGTGACGATAGCGGCAATGCTGAGGGCATGTATCATGTGCGTTTCCAGCAGACGGCGACTGTGAATAGTCAGGGTATTACGAGCACCTTCCCGGAGGCTCAGACTGAGACTCATGATTTCACGATGGTCATGGAGGATAACCAGTGGCGCATTAACTCGTGCCCGGATGGTCTGTGGCTGGACGGTACCGAGTTTGAGCGCGTGTTTAGCCCGTGCCGCCTGTATTTCTACGATCGTGCGTTCCGTTATGCTGTGCCGGATATCCGCTGGTTCCCGCATACGGACCGCTATTTTGAGTTGCTGGTGCGTACCCTCATGGCTGGTCCGGCGTCCTATCTGAAGGATGTTGCGTTCACGGTGTTGAATGAGTCGATGAGTCTTGAGACCGCTAACATGAGCGATAACCAGGATGTGCTGGTTCGACTCTCGGGCGAGCGCCTGGACGATAATCGTTTGGCGCGTGTACGTGAGCAGATTATGCACGGTTTGGAGAACTTCTCCGGTCTGGGTAAGACTGAGGTGTTCTACAACGGCACTATGATTCCTGAGAACGCACCGAGCGGCTTCTCTGCGGTGAAGCTGAACCCGGGTGTTCCCGCCCGCACGGTTGCTATTAATCCGAACGGCCAGATGGTGGCGCGCGATGACTATATGAGCAGTGCGGGTGAGCAGTTGCTTCTGCGTGGCGTGAGCCAGTTGAGCTCCCCGGCGATGGGCTATTCGGCGGATGTGTATGCCTGCTTGGCGAATGATGCTGCGAGCCTGTACACGGTGTATCAGGGTACTGCCCGCCGTGTGTGGCAGAGTACCGCTCTGGCTGCCCCCAGTTTTGACGCGTATGGCTGGGTGTGGGCTGCTGATGGTGAGGGTATTGTTCGTGCCTTCAAGCCGGATTCTGAGGATGCAACCGAGCGTGAGCGCGGCGTGGATATTGGCCTGTCCTGGCAGCGTAATTTGAACTTTACGAGCGTGAACGTTTCTCACGATGGTGCGCGCATAGCGATTGTGGCGTCTACTGAGGGTGCGTCGGCTGTGATTATTTCCGGCATTGTGCGTGATGATGCCGGCAAGCCTCTGCGTCTGACGGAGATGGTGCGCCTGAGCTCTTCTGTGACTCCGCGTAATGCCCGTTGGGCTGGCGACCAGAGCGTCGTGGTGGTGAACGTGAAGAACGGTGAGTCTGAGGTGATTTCCCTCAGCGGTGAAGAGACGAAGCTGGACCGTTTGGATGGTGTGATGACCATTTCGACGGCGGATAATACGTCGAATATTATTGCGCACCGTTCTGACGGTTCGTGCTACCTGATGGAGGAGCGCGGCTGGATTCGTCTGGATACGACTCTGCACGAGATTAGTTACGCCGGTTAGCCTCGGGCAGGCGCGAGCGAGAAAGGGTGCTTTCGGTGAGTTCAGAACAGCGTGGTTTGAACGATTCCTTGAGCGCGCCCTCAAACAATGCGCTCTCTAATAACGTGCCCTTGAACGAGCCTTTGACCCGCCTCGCCAGTGCTTTCAAGAGTGCCAGCGGGGCTTTGGGCGAGGTGTTGATGCCGCGTACCTGCCCGTGCTGTGCGGTGCCGGTCGCCTACGGTTCCGGCTCGCCGCTGTGTGAGGCGTGTCTGCCGCAGCTACATTCGGCGTTGGCGCGTGTGGAGCGAGTGCAGGTTCTGCAGCCTCTTGAGGGCGCGGCTGCTCCTGAGGTGCGTGCGGCGTCCCGTTACGTGGGGATGATGCCGCGTGCCCTGTTGGCATTGAAGAATGCCGGTCGCACTGACTTGTTGCCGCTGCTGGGCGAGGGGCTGGCGCGTAGCGTGTATGAGCTGCTTCGGGCGCACCGGGAGGAGCTTCAGAACGCGCCGGGGTCTTCTATCTCTTCTGTAGGTACCTCCGCCGCACCGGTTGAGGTGCTGCTGATTCCGGCACCGTCGTCTGCGCAGAGTGTGCGCCGCCGCGGCTATGCGCCGGCGAATCTTCTGGTGCAGGAGGCGGTGCGTCAGCTCAATCAACGGCTGCCCGCCTCGGTGCGGGTGCGCGCTGTGGATGTTATCGGTTATGCGCCTCGTAATCGGCGGGGCAGCGGCGCCTCCTTATCTTCTCGTATGGTGTCTTCTCGTGTGTCTTCTCTCCCTCGGTGCTTCTGAGGCAAAGAGCGAGCAGAAGAGCCTGGGCGCTGTGGGCCGTGCCGAGCGGATGCACGGTGCCTTGCGCGTCATGGAACCTGCCCTGTGTACGGGGCGGGTGAGCATTATTTGTGATGATGTGGTGACCACCGGCGCGACCGCCTCTGAGATGGTGCGCGTGCTGCAGGATGCGGGTTCGCGGGTGCTGGGCGTGTGCGCCGTGGCGGCGGTACCGAAAAAAGCTCAGACATAGCGTTTCTTGTAGTTAGTTGCAAGAGATACACGATTTTTAGCTTTTAAAGTTCGCAGACGAATAAATAGCTATTATTTGGGCTAAATATTTGTCATATCTAGTGATATAAACCATGTTCCGTACTAGAATATATACAAGGGAACGGCATTGGGAGTCGAACCCCCGTACCGGGTCCAACCGGACGCGGTATAAGCCCCCAACCTGGAGGGAATGATCGTGGAAGTCAACATCTACGGCCGCAATATCAAGGTCACCGAACGCCTGGAAGAGTACGTGAACGAGAAGGTTCAGAAGTTCGCTCAGCTCGGCGATAACGTGAAGGACATTGACGTCAAGTTCAGCAAGGACGGTCATCTGGGTGGCGAGTCCATCCGCGTTGAGATTACCGTTGTTGGTACCGGCCCTGTCCTCCGTTCCGAAGCCCAGGGTCACGACAAGTTCGCGGTCTTCGATGAAACCTACGGCAAGCTCCTGGAGCGTCTGCGCCGTGCACGTGACCGCCGCAAGCTGTACAAGCGCGGTGGCAAGCACCCCGTTTCCGTTGCGGACGCTACCGGCTCGATTCCCGTGGTCACCGAAGCAATTACCGAGATTCTGCTGCCGGATATTCCGGTGGAAGAAGCAGCATTCGATAACAGCGAGGTCACCCTCGCCGATGAGGCAGCATCTCCCATTGAGATTCGCCGCAAGAGCTTCAAGGGCGAGCGTTTGACTCCCGCAGAAGCTGTTGACCGTATGGAACTGGTCGGTCACGACTTCTACCTGTACATTGACAGCGAGACCGGCGCACCGGCTGCGGCATACCGTCGTAAAGGCTGGAGCTACGGCATCATCACTCTGGACAACGAGTAAAACTAACGTACCTGCTGATTGCTGAGGTGCATGACTCTCTCAGGTGGCATGCTCAGTAAGCAGGCTCAGGGCCCGGGTGCCTCCGACAGTACTCTGCGTACTGTTGAGGTACCCGGGTTTTCTGTGCCTTCTACTGCGCCTTCTACCGTGCCTTCTACGCGTCCGTTCTATCAGCCTGCACACTCGTTCCTTCAGCCGGATGGGGCGGCTCTGCCTCAAGTGGAAGGTGAAAGATTCTAGCGTCACCAAATGTCACCTCGTGGGCGCACAGCGTAAAAAATAGCTCGGACGGGCGAATTAGGCGGCTCTGCCATACAATATGTAGGAAGGCCTCACCGCGCGCACTTTCGCGCGCCCTTGGTGAGGGTACCGAAACAAGCAAGGAGTAGAAGCTCAGTGGCATCTTTCTTGGAGAAAATCCTCCGAACCGGCGATAAGAGGGTTCTGCGACAGCTCGAAGCGTACACTAAGGCGGTGAACTCGCTCGAGGACAGCTTCGCATCTATGACCGATGAGGAACTGCGAGCAGAGACCGACAAGTTCCGCGAGCGCGTCAAGGACGGCGAATCCCTCGACATTATGCTGCCGGAGGCCTTTGCGGTAGTCCGTGAAGCATCCAAGCGCACCCTGGGCAAGCGCCACTACGACGTGCAGCTCATGGGTGGTGCAGCGTTGCACCTGGGCAACATTGCCGAAATGAAGACCGGTGAGGGTAAGACCCTCGTCGCGACCCTGCCCGCGTACCTGAACGCGCTGAGCGGCAAGGGCGTTCACATTGTGACTGTGAACGACTACCTGGCTGAGTACCAGGCGAACCTTATGGGTCGCGTGTTCCGCTTCCTCGGCATGGAGTGCGGCGTGATTCTCTCCTCCATGGAACCTGACGAGCGTCGTAAGCAGTACGCCGCAGACATCACCTACGGTACGAACAACGAGTTCGGCTTCGACTACCTGCGTGACAACATGGCGTGGACCGTGGAGGAGCAGGTTCAGCGCGGCCACAACTTCGCCATTATTGATGAGGTGGACTCCATCCTGATTGATGAGGCGCGTACCCCTCTGATCATTTCCGGCCCCGCAGCCGGTGAGGCGAACCGCTGGTACGCAGAGTTCGCGCGCATTGCCGCGACCCTGCTCAAGCGCGGTGAAGACTACGAAGTAGACGAGAAGAAGCGCACCGTCGGCATCCTCGAATCCGGCATTGACAAGGTGGAAGACCACCTGGGTGTGAAGAACCTCTACGAATCCAAGAACACCCCGCTCATTGGCTTCCTGAACAACTCCATTAAGGCGAAGGAGCTGTTCACCAACAACAAGGACTACGTGGTCATTGACGGCGAAGTCCTGATTGTTGACGAGCACACCGGTCGTATTCTGCCGGGCCGCCGCTACAACGACGGCATCCACCAGGCGATTGAGGCGAAGGAAGGCGTCGAAATCAAGCCTGAGAACCAGACCATGGCGACCGTGACCCTGCAGAACTACTTCCGCATGTACGACAAGCTCTCCGGTATGACCGGTACCGCGGAAACCGAAGCGGCAGAGTTCATGAATACCTACGAGCTCGGCGTGGTGCCCATCCCCACTAACAAGGGTGTGCAGCGCATCGACAACCCCGATAAGGTGTACCGCGACGAAATTGCCAAGTTCAAGGCGGTCGTCAAGGACATTAAGGAACGCCACGAAAAGGGCCAGCCCGTCCTGGTGGGTACCGCAAGCGTGGAAAACTCCGAGTACCTGTCCCGCCAGCTGGCGAAGGCAGGCGTGCGCCACGAGGTGCTGAACGCAAAGAACAACGAGCGTGAGGCAGCTATTGTTGCGCAGGCGGGCCGTAAGGGCGCCGTCACCGTGGCAACCAACATGGCTGGTCGCGGTACCGACATTATGCTCGGCGGTAACCCCGAATTTGAGGCCGTCGAGAAGATGCGTGAGCTCGGCCTGGATCCGAACACCAACTCCGAAGAGTACGAGGCACGCTGGCCCGAGGTTCTGAAGGCCTGCGAAGACGCCGCTAAGGAAGAGCACGAGGAAGTCACCAAGCTCGGTGGCCTGTACGTGCTCGGCACTGAGCGTCACGAGTCCCGCCGTATCGACAACCAGCTGCGCGGTCGTTCCGGCCGTCAGGGCGACCCGGGTGAGTCCCGCTTCTACCTGTCTCTGACCGACGAACTGATGCGCCTGTTCAACACCGGCATGGCAACCCGCCTCATGGCGGCAGCCCCCGAGGACTCCGCACTGGACTCCAAGATCGTTAGCCGCGCTATCGCCACCGCACAGGCAAACGTTGAGGGCCGTAACGCTGAGCAGCGTAAGAACGTGCTCAAGTATGACGACGTGCTCAACCGCCAGCGCGAAGCGATCTACAAGGACCGCGGCCGCATCCTGCACGGTGACGACCTGAAGGAACAGATTTCCGGCTTCGTGGACGAGGTGCTGACCACCATCATTGACGCCCGCGTCTCTGAAGGCCACGCCGAGGACTGGGACTTCGACGAGCTCTGGGACGCACTCAAGCAGGTGTACCCCATCTCCATCACCGTGGACGACCTGGCAGAAGACGCCGGCGACCGCACCAAGATTACTCGCGACCAGATCGTGAAGGAAGTTTTGGCGGATGCACACCTCATCTACGATGAGCGTGAAAAGAGCGTCGGCGAAGAGAGCATGCGCGAAATTGAACGCCGCGTCATGCTGTCCGTCATCGGTGAGCGCTGGCCCGAGCACCTGTACGAGATGGAATACCTCAAGGAAGGTATCGGTCTGCGTGCGATGGCTCAGCGTGACCCGCTGGTCGAATACCAGCGTGAAGGTTACGACATGTACCAGGCGATGCTCGGCGCGGTCCGTGAAGAGACCGTGACCTACCTGTTCAACCTGGACCTGTCCAAGCAGCGTACTCAGGCTTCTGCCGTGCGCCTGGCTGAGCCTTCGCGCCCGAAGTTCCTGCAGTACTCCGCCCCCGATGAGGACGGCCACGAGCAGGTTCACGTGGAACGCTCGAAGGAGAAGTAGCCTCAGCCTAAAAACTGAAACGCCGCACGCTTGACGTGTTGCGAGCATGAAGCACAACAGAGAGGGTGCGAATCCAATACCGGATTCGCACCCTCTCTGCGTGCCTCTGTATGTCTGAGGGTGTCTGTGCATGCCCGTGGGTATCTGGGCGTGTTATGTACGGGAAACCTTAGTCTTCGTCCACTCGGCTCTGCGGCTGCTCGATGGAGGTAATCAGCCACATACCGTGAATCAGCCGCATCTGCATGGTCACCACGCGAACCTTATCCGCACAACGCAGCAGCGCCACCACCTCGTAGAGCTCCTCGTGCACCCTCTGCGCTCGTACCCGCAACAGAACCGGCGGAAGAGTCAACAGCATCTCCTCGCGCACCTGACGCGGGTTCTTCGGGAAGAGGGGCAGCAGACGGTGGAAACAATCCGCGGACACCCACTGCGCCAGCTGCTGACGCGAACGACGAGCCGACATAATCTCCAGGTAAGCAATCGCCACACCCGCGCAACGACCCTCTAGTTGGCGAGTCAACGCATCCGCAGGACGCAGCGGGCGGCCCCTCTTCACTACCTTCGGGCGCTGCGCCGAATGCTGCTCATAACGCGGCAGCGGCAACAGCGAATAGACCGACGGGCTGTTCCTCCTCAGCACCAGAGCCATGGTGCCCTGCCCCTGCTCGGGTAGCGGGGCGACCTGCGGCGGAACAATTGGCTGGGAGGTGCGAGCCGCCTGACGCTTTGAATACGGGCGGGCATGCTGATTGTTACGGGAGGCAGGCTGCGCAGGCTGAGAATACTGTGCAGACTGAGAACGCTGCGTAGTCGGGGAATGCGGCGGCGTCCACGGGGCGCGGGGGAGAAGGTTGGCGAAGCTCATGACGGCTCCTTTCGGTACAGAAAGATGTGTGAGGTGGGTTGAGCGAATGAGACTGAGCGAATGAAATTGAGCGAATGAAAAGCTATCGGGCGAGGTAGAAGAACCGAGGCAGCGGATTTGAGATGGCGGAATTGAGATGGCGAATTGAGGTAGTGAGGGGGGGGGCTAATGAATGGGCTGATCGGGAATCTGCAGAACCTGCCCCTCGTAAAGCAGCTCGGCGTTCTGGCCCAGAGCGTCCTTATTCGCCTCGTAAATATCGAGAGTGTAGTTGTAAATGGTGGAGGCATCGGTGCCTTCACCCAGCTGCTCGGCGGCAATGGACCAGAGCGTATCGCCCGCCTGGACCGTGTAGGAATAGGTGCCCGCCTCAGCGCGGGGAGGGGAGAAGAACGGGCTGCGATCGTGCAGTGAGCCCGCCGCCTCCGTGGGTTGAGGAGCCAGCGGAATATCGGGAATCTCTGCAGAGAGGGTCAGGGGAGCGGAGGGGGAATCTGCGGTGGTGCTGTCCGTGGCGGTGCTGTCCGTGATGGTACTGGCGGGATCCGCATCTGAGACGGCGGCTGGGGTGGTATCTGAGTTGGTGCTTGCCGCCGCGGTACCCGTTGAAGCGCCCATTGAATCTGCGGTCATGACCGCCGAAATAGTTGTCTGCGGCAGACCCTCCGTGCTGTTTGCCCCGGCGTTGCCGGGCGTAACCACCGTAGCCTGTGCGGGAGCCAAGACCGCACCCACTCCAAGAGCCGTGCCGCCGAGCGTCAGAACGATGCGGCGCATAAAACGCGGACGGAAAAACGCCGGAACCTTCAGCACCGCGCGGTCAGCGTTGCGGCTCGAAACGCGCAAAGATCGAGCGTAGAAGAGCGCGTAGATAAAGCTGATGAACCACCAGGCGGTAATGAGGACTGCCGCCGCGCCAGCACAGAGCAACGAAGCATCCGCAAGAGGATGCGCCGAAGGGATGCGGTGCAGGTTCACGCTCAACGCGCCCAAGACCGCAGCGGAAAGCAGGGGAGGGGCGATGAAGAGCAGTGCGTCCTGGTAATTTGCCTTAGTTCCGGACTCGGTGGCAGAGCCGGCTGCGGCGGCTACCTCTGCGCTGGCTATCCCGGCACCGACAGTACGAGGCGCGGCCGCGGGGGCTGAAGCGAAGGTGGCAGGGCGTGAAGCCAATGTGGCTCGGCGTGAAGCGAAGGCTGCGGGGGCTGAGCCCGGAGTGGAAAGATGGTCCACGATGACCTCCAAACGGTGTGTTTGATAGCTTTTGGTATTGCTTCATTTATACAGGAAGTCGCGCCAAAAATGAAGCAAAAAGCATCAAAATGTATGAAAAACATGTAATTTGGTGGAATTTGCTTCAAAAATCAGGCTCAAGAATCATTATTCGACCAGAAAACGCCCCGGTTCGTATCCGCATCCCCTCCTCGGGTAGGGTCATAGTATGAGCATGGAAAAGTTCCTACGAGACATTGAGGCGCGCCTCGCCTCCGAACGCGCCTGGGATATGGAACAGGATGCCCGCCAAGTCGCCCGTGTCCAGTACTCCACCATTACCCTCGACGACCGCCTCCTCGCACAGGTCGGCGGCCCCATCCGCATCTGCGCCACTGACATGCAAACCTACGAAGGCAAGCTCGAAATGGTCGGCGAAGAATGGGTCAGCATTGAAGCGCGCGGTGAGAACATCATCATTCCCCTGCGCGGAATGCTCTGGTGGGAAGGCGGCATTGCTCCCGGTCGCGCTGATATTCGCCCCGAACGCTACCGCATGAAAATCCAGCTCGCCCTGCGCTCCCTTGCCATGGCACGCGAACCCGTCCGCCTTTCCCTCGAAGGTGGAACCGTCAGCTACGACGGCGTGATCGAGCGAGTCGGTGCCGACTTCCTCGAATTGCGACTGCTCAATGGCGGCCAGTATCCGCGCATCTACGAACGCGACCAGCACGCGCGTGCAGCCTACGGTGCGCAGGGTGGTTACGGTCAGGCTGGTTACGGTCAGAGCGCCGCCGCCAGCTACTCCCGTGCACCTGGCGGTGCTGGCGTGCGCACCATTCCGCTGGCTCGTATTAGCGCAGTCATCGCTCGTATTTCACGCTAGGGCACAGGGTGAATAGCGGGCAGTGCCCTCCGTGGGCACGCCCGCAGAAACGCCTCGACAACCATAAATACCCTGATGAAAGCGACAATAAACACAAAAAGGTCCGCCCCTCTCCGTTGAAATCTCAACGAGAGGAGCGGACCTTTTAAAGCACTCGAGCATTACGCCCGCGAGGTGCATGTTGAAATACTAATCAACCTTAGCCTTTGCGGTGAGCTTGCCGGAAGCAATCGCCTCCAGAGTCTGCTCGTGGCGCTCGGTAATGTACTCTTCAAAACGAGAACGCTCAATACGCCACTGGTTACGTCCACCAATCTGAATGGCGGGAAGTTCGCCGCTACGCACCAGAGCACGCACCTGCGAAAGCGAAACCTGCAGCTCCTCGGCAACGTCGCTCAGAGTGAGGAAACGAGGTGCAGTCATCGAATTATTCCTTTCCGTGAGTGAAATCCTGGGCCCCTTAGCCACCGTTAGCGGCCTTTACATAGAGTCCATACAGAACATCTATTGAGTACTTTCAGTATATGCCATCACCGTGAAATTTGCTCACAAAAAGCCTTATATGAGCCGAAAAGTTATCTAATTACCCCTTCAAAAGGGGCAAGACTCAAAAATATTTCATAAACACGACTCTTGTTGAGAGAGAGTACTAAATGAAATATGCTGTTAGGGTTAGTGTCAGACTCAACCAAAGCACTATCGAAAACACACCACTCGCTCATCGGTCAGTTGAACAACACCGGAATCACCGCCGGCTTCCGCACCGAAAGGCACAACCACATCATGCGCATACAACAGAACGCGACGAAGCGTTCCACCCTCACCGAGCCCCACGCCAAACGCCTCAAAAGGCCCACCATCAAAGACTGGCGATTCATCCTCGGTGTACTTCTCGTGCTCGTCTCCATCACCGGCGTGCAGCTCTACGTGCAAGCCAACAACAGCAAAACCGAGTACTACACCGCCAAAAGCGAAATCCGCCTGGGCGAGAAGATTACCGAAGACAAACTCACCCGAGTCGAAGCGAACATCGACTCCGCCAAAGACAAGTACTTCACCCGCGCCGAAGCCGCACAGATGAACGGCAAAATCGCTACCCAGCGCATCCCCGCAGGCAACTTCATCAGCAAAGAATCGGTAGGCACCGAAACCTCCCCGGGCCGCCGCCTCGCCACCGTCAGCATTGACCGCACCGCCGCCTCCGCACTGAAGGCAGGCGAGCGCGTGGACGTGTGGACGTCCGGCCCGCGCAACCCCGACACCAAGAGCGATAACCGCACCGAAAACGGTGCCCGCGCCATCGTCACCAACGCCGAAATCGTTGCCGTAACGGTCGACGAGGGCGTGCTCGGCGCCAACGGCAAGGCAACCGTGCAGCTGTGGGTCAAGGAAGAAGCCCTCGCCGCCCTGGTCAAGGAAAGCAATAGCGACTCCAAGATTAGCCTCATCCCCGGCACCTACGGGGAGGGTCAGTGAACATCCCCGTCATCCTCTACGGCGATGACGGCTCGCTCCTGAACCGCATCGAATCCCAGCGCGGCCGCGTCTCCGTGGCGCGCACCGTTCAGGACTTCAGCGAAGCCGTCGGCATGGCGCACACCGGCATTGCCCGCGTGCTGCTCTGCGCCCATGTGCCCGCCGAAATGAGCGCATCCACCGTGGATGCGCTCGCCGCCTCCGAAGTGCTCCTGGCGGTTATCGCCCCGGACAATCTGCCGCTGCCCACGCAGGCGCACCGCATCCGCCCCGAAGCTGCCCTCGAGGAGATCCTGGGCTCGCTCGAACAGGCTGTGGATGCGGCACTCGCCCGACCCGCCGCAGGTTACGGTATGCCCTCGCAGATTCCGGCTCAGCCGCCCGTTCAGCCCGTTGCCCACCGCCCCGAGGCCGCCTACGGTCAGGACGCCGGTTACGGCTACGATGCAGGGTACGGCTATGACAGTGGATACAGCGGCTACGGTTACGATAACGGCGGACACAGCCCAGCTGGCTACGGCTACGACCCCGCCGCGGGCGCCGCCTCAAACACCGGCTCGCCCTACGGCGCCGACTACGGAAGCTACGGAATCGACCCCGCGGCACCCGCTGGAAACGCACCCGGTGCACCCGGCGCGCACGACCCGGCAGAAGCCTCCTCCGTTGTGCCCAGCAACGAGGAATCCGTGCTCAGCCAGGCCGCCGCCATCGTCGACTCTTTCGCCCCCGGCAGTGGCTACGCCCTGCACGTGCAGAACGAGAACAACGACGGCACCCTGCCTCGGCACCCGGACATCAACCAGGACCCTGAGGCGCCCTCCCGCTACCAGCCCGGCCACCGCCTCGGCAAGATCGTGACCGTCTGGGGCACCCACGGTGCGCCCGGGCGAAGTACCATTGCCTTCAACCTCGCCGCCCTCGCCGCGCAGCAGGGCCAGCAGGTCTGCCTCATCGACGCAGACACCTACGCGCCCAGCATGGATGCGCTCATGGCGCTCGAGGATACCGGCTCCGGCCTGGCAATTCTCTGCTCGGACGCCGACCGCGCCCAGCTCGACGAGAAAAAAGCCGGCGCCATCATGGAGCGCGTGCCCCTCAAAAACGGCACCTTCGACTTCTTGAGCGGCATCACTTCCTCCTCGCGTTGGCCTGAAGTGCGCGCCCGCGCCTTCTCCGAAGTACTCGAATGGCTCAAGCACCGCTACGACCTGGTCATCTGCGATGTTGCCGCCCCCATCGAGGTCGACGAGGAACTGACCTTTGACGGCCCGGCACCGCGCCGTAACGCCGCGACCCTCACCGCGCTCGCCTGCTCCGACCGTGTGATTGCGCTCGGCGAAGCGGACGTCATCGGCCTGCCGCGCCTGATTAACCTCGCCCGCGAGGTGCAGTCGCGCCCGGATCTTTTCGCCCCCGAAACGGATGTTCAGTACTGGCTCAACCGCAGCCGCCGCGAAGCCGCCGGGTTCAACCCCGAGGCGAAGATGCGCGATAACTGGGCGCGCTACCTGTCGGTTCCGCTCACCGGCGTGATTCCGTACGAGCGTAAGGTCATGGACCGTTTGCGCCGCAACGGTGAAGCACTGCTGGAGGTCGCGCCTCGCCACGCGGTGGTGCAGTCCCTGGAGGCGATGCTTGAGGGCATGTACGCTGTACGCCCCGGTGCGTAAGCCCTGCAGATAAGCTCGGCGCGTAAGTCCGTCAGATAAGCTCGTCAGATAAAACTAGCGCTGCTCAAAGACCCGGCTTGTTGGGGTGTCCCGTTCAGAGGCTCCGGCAGGTCGGGTTTTCTGCGTCTCAAGCGGATTGAGGGTAGAGGAGTAGTGCGAATATTTCACTTCAAAATTGAGGGGTTTATCTCACCTCACAGCGTCATATTTGGGAATAAAAGCATGCTTCAAGAAATGCTCTGTAAACTATTCCAGGTATTGCCGTTTGAATGGGAATTGCGGCGAGCAAACCGTAAAATAGTTGAACCTACCCGAACTCATGGGAAGCACACAAACATATGTCTTTTGCAGAAGGAATTATGAGCGCCTGCGACTTCGGTCCCGGCGACACTGAACGCATTCACCTCATCATGGGTGAATGGCAGGTCATCTCTGATATCGCTCAGAGCGATCTGGTTCTATGGTTCCCCACCGACTACATCGTTGCCGACGGCAGTTCTCCGGATGCCGTCTCCGGCCCCAGCGAAACCAGTACTTTCCGTGCCTTCGCGCACGTGCGCCCCTCCAACGTCCGCACCCTCTTCCACCACGACATCATCGACCACGACATGGAAGATGGCATCCGCGACGAAGCCTACCGCGTCTGGATCAACCAGAACATCAGCACCTACACCGACGAAGGAAGCGGCGAAGGCGTTGGCGCCCGCCCTCGCGTGAACGTGACCTTCGTGCCCATCGTGCGCAACAACCGCACCATTGCGTTGCTGACCAGCCACAAGATCGCTACCCCCAATGGTTACCCCTCCATCAGCGACGAGGTCTACGAATTCGCCGCTGACACCATGCTCTCCATGGTGCACTCCGGCCTGTGGCCCGACCCCCTCGCCCAGGGGAACAACACTCAGGGCAACCCCCGCGTGATTGACGGCATTATTGTGCTCGACCCCTCCGGTCGTGTGGTCGTCGCTTCCCCGAACGCGAACTCCATGTACAACCGCATGGGCATGACCGGCTACCTCGAAAAGCGAAACCTTGCCGATGTCACCCGAGCGATGCTTCCTTCTGGCGAGCAGGCGGATGAAACCCTGCAGCTGGTCCTTGCCGGTCGTAGTGACCTGCGCACCGAACTGGTCATTGCCCGCGCTCGCGTGACCATGCGCTCCATCCCGCTACTGGTGCAGAGGCGCGCCCGCCTTGAGAGTGAGGGCGCTGTGATTCTCTGCCGTGATGTGACCGAGCTGCGCCGCCGCGAGCTGGAGCTCATGACGAAGGACGCGACCATCCGTGAAATTCACCACCGCGTGAAGAACAACCTGCAGACCGTGTCCGCTCTGCTGCGCCTGCAGTCGCGCCGCATGACCACGGACGAGGCGCGTCAGGGCCTGGAGCAGGCGATGCGCCGCGTGGCAACGATTGCTACCGTGCACGAGGCGCTCTCGCAGGGTCTGACTCAGAACGTCGACTTTGATGAGCTGATTGAGCGTCAGTTCCACCTTGCCGCTGAGCTTGCTTCCCCCGGCCAGCACGTGTCCACCAAGCTGATTGGCTCCTTCGGCGCGCTGCCGAGCCAGTTCGCGACCCCTCTGGCGCTGGTCATTAACGAGGTTGTCGCGAACGCCGTGGAGCACGGCCTGGACGGCGAGACCGGCACCGTGACCCTCGAGGGTATTCGCGGCACCAACGATGAGGGCGAGAATATCCTCACCGTCGTGATTACCGATGACGGTAAGGGCATGGGCGATAAGAAGATTGAAGAGTCCGGCCCGGACGCCTACCGCCCGGTGACCGGCAAGGAAGGCTTGGGCATGCAGATTGTGCGTACCCTGGTGGCGAGCGAGCTGAACGGCTCGATCCGCTGGGAGGCTAACGAGCCGACCGGTACTCGCGTGGTCATCACCGCGGTGCTCGTCTAAGCCCTTTCTCGTGTGGTGTGTAGAACTGCCGCCGCCCCGAGCACGGGGTGGCGGCAGTTTGCTGTCTAGATATTCTGTATATGGCAAAAGCGTGGTGCAGTGACATTGAGTCACTGCACCACGCTTTTGATGCCCTATTGAATACTCCGGAAGTTAGGATGCACGGCGGGCACGAGCTGCGCGACGCTTCATCGCACGACGCTCGTCTTCACTGGTGCCACCCCATACGCCGGAGTCCTGGCCGGTCTCGATGGCCCACTTCAGGCAGACGTCTACAACCTCGCAAGAGCGGCAGACGGTCTTGGCCTCTTCAATTTGCAACAGGGCAGGTCCGGTGTTTCCTACGGGGAAGAACAGCTCCGGATCCTTGTCCAAACAAGCTGCACGACTACGCCAATCCACGGTGGACCTCCTTCATGATTTACGGTCTCACGCGGTGGCAAGACACATCTATTTCCTGTGTGCGTGTCAAATACATCCGCTGATGGGATGCTCACCCAACGTTAGGGTGAAAATTGACTTATCAACTTTCGCATGTTGGAGCGGATGTGACAAGTACTTTTCTCTAAAAACTTCAGTATTACACTGAGGCATCTATCACTTAGGTAAACCTTTGTCTAATTGAGGGGGGTGGGGAATCGCATGCTGACACGCATCTTCTGCGTTGCGTCTCATAGGCGAGACGTGGGCGGCTGGGTGAGCGGCGCCTCAGGCATAATATAAAGCGTACCTACCCCCGACATACCGCACCGATGATGAGGCGGTGCGCCCGAGACGGGGAGCGCCCACCCGCTAATGCACCAGCACATCGGAAACATACCAGCACATCGGATCGAATACACCCCGGTCTGCCGCCAACACTACCCCTGAGGAGCCCACCGTGCCGTCACGCCCGTTCAACGTCATCTACGCATTCGTTCTGACCGAAACCTTCGCGGCATACATTCTGATTCGCGGTATCCTCTACCCCTTCATCGTCAGCGGTATGTCTACCGCCCAGGCGATTGTGGGCGGCGTACTCCAGGTGCTCATCGCCGCGGGCATGACCTACTTCGGCTTGCGTTTCTACCGCGGCCGCTTCGGTTCGCGCCTGCCCATGATCCTGATTACCCTCTGCGCACTGTGGGTCACCGCAAGCACCCTCGTCATGAACGTGAGCGCTTACGGCCTGAACATTGGCCAGTCCATCACGATTGCGGGTGTTATTGGCGCGGCGGTTGCCTTCATCTTCGTGCTCATGCCCAGCAGCCGCCGCTATATTGAGGCGGTCACCGAGGCGTCGGGCGAAGAGGCGGAGAAGTACAGCCGCCGACGCCGCTAAACCTCTAGCGCGTAAACCCCTAGCTGGCTCGGTTCTAGAGCGCTCAGCTCTAGACCGCTCCAACTTTAGACCGTTGCCGGCACCTTCTGCGTAGCTGTTACAGCCTGTGCTGCCGTGGTCAGCGCCAGGGGAACCTGCGCCGCGCACACGGAGGCGCCATCCACCACCACGAGGCGACCGGCGGGCTGCTCACCCTGCGTGAATCGATCCAGCGGTAGCGCGGTCACCGTGCACATGTCGGCATCCGCCAGGGATGCGGGTGCGAGCAGAAGCGCACGCGAGCATCCCATGAGCGCAGCCAGCAGGGGTGAGGAGGCGCGCCTCGGCCAGGGCGTGTAGGCGACTAGCATGGCGCGGAACTCACCGCGACGCTCCAGAAGTAGCTGCTGAACGGCGGGGGAGAGATACTGCAGGTCATCGACGAACACGAGCGTGTGCGCGGGGTCCTTCGCCGAGTCCAGGAGCGCACGGGTACGCTCCACGCTCGGCGGCTCACCCGTAGCGCCGCCAGCACCCGTAGCGCCGCCAGAACCCTCAAGGACGAGGGTATCCAGCTGCGGGTTGAGCTGAGCAATGCTCTCCAGCAGGGTGCTTTTACCCGCCGACCGGGAGCCCTGCACCGGAACTACCGCGCCAGCCGGGGCGCTCAACCACACTGGCATCTGCTGGCGGTCAAAGGCAACCAAGAGCTTAGCGCCCTGCGGATTGCAGGCGGCGTGGGCGGCGGTCACGTACTCGGTCGAGGGCATGCGATAGTATTCGTGGAACTGCCGCAGAAGCATGCCGGGGCGAGTGTTTGACCCGCTAGAAGTGCTCGCGGCGTTACCCCGCAGAACCTGAACCAGCTCCTGGAAACCCGCAACACAGGGCGAAAGAATCGAAGCGCTCAGCGGCTGATCCCCAATCAACTCCTCATTGATGGCGCCCTCCACGCAGTAGTGGCTCTGCGCCGGGGTAGGGTAGTCCTTGCTCGTTGAACGCATCAGGTCGGCGTCCAGGAAGCGGCGGCTCAACAGCGTGGAATGTGCTGCCGCAGCGAAACGGCCGCGCGGGTTCAACGTGGAGGTGAACACCACCGAATAGCCGCGGCGGCACCCCTGCGAGAGCAGATCGTAGAGCAGGTTCTCCGTATCGGGTTGGCGGACCAGCGCCTCCAGCCAACTGTCCAGTCCGTCCACAATGATGAGCGGGCGGGCGGAGCCCTCGGTACCCCACAGGTTCGGGGTGCGCAGCTCCTCCAGGCAGAAACGCAGATGCGAAAGCTCCTGCGCGCCCACGAGCGCCTCAAAGGCACCGGCGTAGGGTTCCAGGTCGCGGTAGAGCGCACCGTCAGAGGTCAGCAGAACAACCGGCGTGCGGGCGGCGAACGCCTGAGCTAAAAGACCGTAGAGCATCGGAGCACGTTCGGCGCTCTGAGCCAGCAGAGCCAGCGCCTGCTGACCCGACCAGCTGATCGGGCGGCGCACACCGTAGCGGGCAATCTCCAGCTCGCCCAGCAGATACCCCTCGGAAGCCGCGCCAGAGTCTGCGGGTTCCTGAGAATCTACAACCTGAGAGGTAGCCGCCGGGTCAATACCGTACGCTACAGGTTCGCTCACCGGCGCCTCCAGCACGGGCAACGGGGTGCTCTCGGGAAGCTCCGGCGGAATCGGGCAGTACTCATCCTGAACTGCCGCATTCTTCTGAAGATTCTTCGGCGCGTACTCGCGTTCATAGAGCGCACGAATCTGCTGCGCCGAACGAATCAGCAGCTCATCCTCATTGCCATCCATCGTCTGAACGGCAGAAGTGGCAGTCAGCTCACGCCAGCCGCCCTCCTCAAGACCCAGCACCTGCACCGGGCGGGCATCGCTACTCGAGGGGACCGCATCCACCAGCGGGGCACGGAACGGCAGGGAACGACCATCCGGCAGGCGCACATACCCGGCACCCGGATGCGCCGCCGAAATATACGCCGCAGACTCATGCTCCAGCAGGTTATAGGAATCCTGCGCGCTCGCCACACGCAAGCAAATGCTCGTGGCAATATTGGCGCGAATATCCTGCGAAATAGCACCCTGCGGACGCTGAGTCGCCAACACCAGGTGTAAGCCGAGCGAACGACCAATCGTGGCGATGCGCATCAGCTCAGCCATAGCGTCCGGCATGGAATCGATGAGCATGCGGAACTCGTCCACCACGATCAGCAGCTCGGGGTAGCGCGGAGTCGTACCCGCAGCCTGGCAGGACGCCAGGTAGTCGCGGTAGGAGTTCACGCCGAGCGCCTGCAGATCCACCTCGCGGCGGTGAATATCTGCGCGCAAATTCGAGCGCACGCTCCACCGCGGACATATCAAAATTGCTCAACACGCTGAGCGCATGCGGTAGCTGAGCCAAAGGACCCAAACCAGCCGAGCCCTTGAAATCCACCAGAATCAGGCCGAGGCGCTCGGGCGGGTAACGTAGCGCAGCGCTGAGCACCAGCGAACGCAGCAGCCTGCGACTTACCGGCACCCGTCGTGCCACCGAGTAGCCAGTGCGGGCCGTGCTCAGACAGACCAATATTCAGCGATCCACCCGAAGAAACACCCAGGTAGCAGCGAATATCGGAGGCGTAACGCTGAGCGGACCAGCGCTGCAGAACGGACTCCACCGCCATGTCATCGGTGCGGTTCTTCTGCCGCGCGCTCTGCGCCTGCAGGGAAGAGAATAGATGCGCCGACTGGTGCACCTGCGCCTCACCGAGCGCGCCCTGCTCCTGCTCGCATCCGGTGCGGTACAGGTTCTCAAGAGCGGCACAGAACGCCTCAACGCTGAGCCCGTCGGCGTGCTGGCACAGACCCTCACACGCCAGCGGATGCACCTGGTAGACACCCTCGGTGGGCTGCACCGGAGGCGCCGCATAACCCTGCGCGCGGTAACGAATACTCTGACGGTGGCTACCCTCACTCGCACACTCAACCCAGGCGGCGCCAAAAAGCGCACCGGGTGCATGGGTGGAACTATCACCCTCAGCGTTGCCCAGCACGCAGAGCGCCGGGGCGTTCATCTTCTGCTCACGCGGGGAAGCGAATGCACGGGACTGCGAAGATTCCGCGACTGCCCCAGAGTTCAGCGCGGTCAGCAGGGGAGCGTAGACAGGGCTCGCCTGCAGGGGCATGAGAATCAGCGGCGGAACCGAAAGCTCCGACTGCAAGCTGCTCTGCAGGGCCTGCAGATACTTCTCCTGCTGCACACCCGGCAGACAATGCACGCTCACCCCCGGCACCACAGCCAGAGTCTGCAAGAGACTATTGGTCCGCAGCTGATCAGCTCTATCAGCGTCAGCCAGCAGAACATGCACCGAACCCGGATAACCCGCCACCAGCTGCACCAGGTAGGCGCGCAGATGCGCCTCCTCCAGCTGCAGGTAGTGACCGAGAGTCGGGGTGGGTAGCGGCAGATAGTGGGGCGCATCCTGCTTATCCAGAGCGCTCAGGGGGAGGTTGCGGCCGCGCAGGTAGGGCTGGCGGGGACCGCACCCGAGCACAATAGCCGGGTAGGCGGCATCATGCAGAGTGGAGGGACCCGAAATCGCCAGGTCGCCCGCGGTCGGCAGGGCGAGGGCACGTTCCTTCTCTTGCAGTGCCGCCTGATGAGTTTGCTGCGATGCGGCACGGTTCTCTGCCCGACCGCCAAAGAAATGCAGAAGCATCAGCAGTGAAGACGCCGCAGACATTAGCAGAAGGAACCACATACCGGTCACCAGCGCAATAATCAAGCCCACCACAATCGGCAGGCACACGCTCAACAGAATCTGCTTGAGCTTACGCGGCGCGGGAGGGTTCACCACCACCGGCTCAAAGGGATCGCCAGCATCGCCCAGGGGAGCGAGCGTCTGCGCGGGCTCGCCACTGGAAGAGTCGGGGGAAGAAGCCAGGGAGGAACCGGTGGAAGCGGTGGCGCTCGCCTTCTTGGCGGTGTGTTCGCGGTCGGCGCTGGGTGAGGTGAGCATGCAGAGTGAGGAGCCGAGGCGGAAAGGTTCGTCCCAGCGCAGGATGCGCGGCTCGGCGCTCTGCACCTTCTTGCCGCCCTGTGCTTTCATACTGCTCTGCACCTTCTCGCTACCCTCGCTCGCGGCGGGGCGTTTCTCGATCCAGCGGATGCCGGAGCTGTCGGCGTAGAAGTTGCCGTGCACCGGCTTGAGGAAGGGGTCTTGCAGATGAATGTGGTGCGGCTGTTCTCCGCTGCGGGTGGCTAGTGCTGCCCTGCCGAGGCTGGTGCGGCCGCGGCTGATGGGGAAGGTTGTGCCCGCGTCGGGTCCACGCAGAATGTGCAGGAGGCTGACGGCGGGCGCGGTCATAGTCTGAGAATTCAGAGTCTGAGAATCGTTTGGAATATGGATATTTAGCGCTGCCGAGGCGTTGAGGGGATTCTGACCGTGCGCGGGGCGTAGCTGGAACGTCGCCTCCCGTGCTGTAGCGTGCGTGCCGGGTGCAGAGTGTTGCAGGGCGTGGTTGAGCGCCTGCTCTAGAGCCTGCTGGTTTGCACTGTCTGCGTTACCGGGGTGCAGCTGTATTCCGTTGGGTGCCGCCTCGCCGTCGAGTCGGAGTACGCGGGGGTAGGGGAGCGCGTCGGTGGTGTTGTGGTGGTCGAGAAAGAAGAGAGTCATACCCTCAGAAAACATTAAAGCATTAAAGCTCAATAAATCACCTTTATATAAACTCACATGTTCGTATTTTTTGAATTTTTCGTCCTATTTTTCAAAAAGTTGTGGATAAACCACCTCAGTCCCCTCTCGCATGTGCCAGCGCGTATCCCCAAATGTGCCGGTAGGGGTGCTTCTTTGTGGCGCCTGAGGGCCTTGAAGCGCTCGCCCCGACCCACCCCTGTATCTGCGGGTCTACGCGGCAGCTAACTACCGTAGCAAAAAGAGCGGGGTGAATATTTACCCGTAAATAAAATTCCTTCCCCAAAAGCGGACCGTAAAAATACGCAGAAGAAAGAGCTTTCTCAGACCCGCTTGACCTCGGGGTTCGTGAAGAATATTCACTCGGGGAAAGAGTGTGCGAACAATAGTCCAAAAGCCCCTAAAAGCATGTCATAAGTATGCGTAGTGCTTGATAAACAGGTATCTTAGATTATGACTATATCCATCACGGGAGGGGCTTTTTGTACCCAACCGTGCGGATTGCGGCGCGACTGAGAACCCTCGGATGTGTCCAATCTGGTAGGTGAATACCGCCCTCGCAGAAGCGGCGGTGCGCCGTGATAATACAGGAGAAAACATTGACCGCTGACCTCGTAGTAGTCGGTTCGGGCCTCTTTGGTCTGACCATCGCAGAACAGGCTGCCACTGAGCTGGGCCTGAAGGTTGCCCTGCTGGACCGCCGTTCCCACATCGGTGGTAACGCATACAGCGAGAAGGAGAAGCAGACCGGTATTGAGGTGCACCGCTACGGTGCGCACCTGTTCCACACCTCCAACGAGCGTGTCTGGGAGTACGTGAACCGTTTCACCGAGTTCACCAACTACGTACACCGCGTGTACACCCGCCACAACGGCATCGTGTACCCCATGCCCATTAACCTGGGTACCATCAACCAGTTCTTCAACGCCGCTTACTCTCCCGCAGAGGCAAAGGCGCTCATCGCTGAGCAGGCTGGCGAGCTGGCTGGTACCGACCCGCAGAACCTGAACGATAAGGGTATCTCCCTGATTGGTCGCCCCCTGTACGAGGCGTTCATCAAGCACTACACCGCTAAGCAGTGGCAGACCCCGCCGGAAGAGCTGCCCGCATCCATCATTTCCCGCCTGCCGGTTCGCTACACCTACGACAACCGCTACTTCAACGACAAGTACGAGGGTCTGCCCGTTGACGGCTACGCTGCATGGCTGGAGCGTATGGCGGCGCACCCGAACATTGAGGTGCACCTGAACACTGACTTCTTCGAGCCCGGTCACCAGTACTCTCGTGAGAACGTCCTGGGTCAGATTCCCGTGGTCTACACCGGCCCGGTTGACCGCTACTTCGACTACGCTGAGGGCGACCTGTCCTGGCGTACCATTGACCTGGAAGAAGAAGTCCTGCCGATTGAGGACTTCCAGGGTTGCTCCGTGATGAACTACCCCGATGCTGATGTTCCGTTCACCCGCATCCACGAGTTCCGTCACTTCCACCCCGAGCGTGACTACACCAAGGACGCAACCGTCATCATGCGCGAGTACTCTCGTTTCGCTAACAAGGGTGACGAGCCGTACTACCCGGTCAACACCTCCGTGGACCGCGAGAAGTTGCTGGCGTACCGCGACCTGGCTAAGGGCGAGAACAACGTGCTGTTCGGTGGCCGCCTGGGTACCTACAAGTACCTGGATATGCACATGGCTATCGGTGCTGCACTGTCCATGTTCGACAACAAGATTCGCCCGCACTTCGCTAACGGTGCGAAGCTCGAGTCCGGTGGTGTTGACGCATAACCATGGCTGATAAGACTTTGAAGAACCTGCAGCGGGTTATTTTCCCGAGCGCAGTTGAGACCGACGTTGTTCCCCTGTACGTGGATGCGAGTGTTGCAACCGGCGTTCAGCTGCCCACCCGTATTGACGGTGACGCTTCCACCTCCATTGCGGAGGCGATGAACACCTCCGGTCAGTCTGTGTCGAGCGCCAGCGCGAACCGTGATGCCGCGAACAGCCTGAACAGCCGCCGCTCCATTACTGTGAACGCGGGCCAGAGCCTGTCTTTCGGCACCTACTTCAACGCGTTTCCCGCCTCGTACTGGCGCCGCTGGACTGACCTGAAGAAGGTCGTGCTGAGCGTTCAGACTCGCGGCGAGGGCATGGTCATTGTGTACAAGTCCAATGGTCGTGGCGTGATTCAGCGCGTGGACGCGAAGCTGCTCTCCGGCGAGGAGACCAACACCTTCACCCTGCCCCTGGCACCGTTCGGTGACGGCGGCTGGTACTGGTTCGACCTGGCTGGTACTACTGATCTTGAGCTGATTGAAGCGAACTGGCTGGGCGACATTGAGCCCCGCGCAGACGTGAAGGCTGGCCAGGCGACCGTGCAGATTACCACCATGAACAAGGTGGAGTACTGCATCAACAACATTCGTGCTCTGGGTGAAAGCCCCGAGATTTTCGATGCTGTGCACGAGTTCCTGATTGTGGATCAGGGCACCCAGAAGGTGCAGGATCACGAGGACTTCGAAGAGGTCGTCAAGCCTCTCTCCGGTAAGTTCCGCATCATTAACCAGGGCAACCTGGGTGGTTCCGGCGGCTTCTCGCGCGGCATGTTCGAGGCTGTCAACAACGGCTCCGACTACGTGCTGCTGCTCGATGACGACGTCATCGTTGAGCCCGAGTCGATCCTGCGTATGGTGACCTTCGCGAACTACTGCAAGGAGCCCACCATCGTGGGTGCGCACATGTTCGACATGTTTGACCGTTCGGTCCTGCACGCGTTCGGTGAGGTTGTTGACCCGTGGCGTAACTTCTACGCTAAGCCGCACGATGACATGGCGATGGGCCACAACCTGGGTCACCACAACCTGCGTAACACCCCGTGGCTGCACCGCCGCGTGGACGTGGACTACAACGGCTGGTGGATGTGCCTCATCCCGACCACCGTCATTAAGGAAATCGGTCTGTCTCTGCCCCTGTTCCTGAAGTGGGATGACGCTGAGTACGGTCTGCGCGCTAAGGCTGCGGGCTTCGCTACCGTGTCCTTCCCCGGCGCGGGCGTGTGGCACGTGTCCTGGACCGATAAGGACGACTCCGTCGGCTGGCAGGCGTACTACCACGAGCGCAACCGCCTCATTACGGCGCTGCTGCACTCGCCCTTCGATAAGGGTGGCCGCGTGCTGCTGGAGTCCCTGTTCTTGGACGTCAAGCACACCCTGTCCATGCAGTACTACACCGAGGCTGGCCGCCTGATGGCGCTGGAGGATCTGCTCTCCGGCCCCGATCACCTGCACCCCTCGCTCTCGCAGCGTCTGCCGGTGATTCGTGCGATGGCTAAGGAGTACCCGGAGTCTCAGGTGAAGCCGAACGTGGATGACTTCCCGGCTATTCAGACGAAGAAGCCTCCATTCCGCGGCCGCCGTTCCTTCGCATCCCCGGGCTATAAGAAGCTTGCTTCGTGGACCGCGAAGACTGTTGCTCGTCAGCTGTTCAAGCCGGTGAGTGAAGAGGCGAAGGCTCACCCGCAGATTCAGCTGAACTACGGTGAGACTAACTGGTGGACCCTGTCGAAGTTCGATTCGGCTCTGGCGACTAACGCTGAGGGTACCGGCCTGTTCTGGTACCGCCGCGACCCCGAGCAGCTCAAGTCGAAGCTGGCTCAGGCCGCTAAGCTGCACGTTCAGCTGGTGACCGGCTGGGATAAGCTGCGTGAGCAGTACCGTGCGAAGGCAGCTGAGGTTGCCTCCTACGATGCGTGGGCTAAGACCTTCGCTGAGCATACGGATTCTGAGCTGACCCGATGAACGATCTGAAGTCTGTTCCCCTGAAGGCGCCCGGCCGTGGGCGCGGCATCCTGGATGCGGTGAAGAACCGCTACCTGCTTCGACTGCTGGTCGATAAGGAAATCCAGGTCCGTTACCGCGGCTCGGTGCTGGGCATTTTGTGGTCGTACATTAAGCCGGGTGTGCAGTTCCTGGTGTTCTACATTGCCATGGGTATGTTCCTTGGCTTGGAACGCGGTATGCACAACTATGCGGTGTACCTGTTCTCGGGCATGATTGCCATTAACTTCTTCTCGGAGGGTTTTGGCAATGGTGCTCGCGCCATGGTGGTTAACAGCGCGCTGATTCGTAAGATTTACCTGCCGCGTGAGCTGTTCTCGCTGTCGACGGTGTGGGTGGCTCTGGTGCATTTTGTGCCTCAGATTGCCGTGATGCTACTGGCCTGCTTCTTGGTGGGTTGGTCCCCGACCTTCCTGGCGTTTGGGTCGATTCTGGCGGGCATGCTCATTGTGATGCTGCTGTCTTACGGTCTGGGTCTGATTTTCGGTGTGGCTAACGTGTTCTTCCGCGATTCGGAGAACATTGTGGACATGCTGCTGATGGTGGCTACCTGGTTCTCGCCGGTGCTGTACTCCTGGACCATGGTGCGTGACACCCTGTACCCGTGGGTGTTCAATGTGTTCATGATTAACCCGCTGACCGTTGCGGTGGAGCTGTTCCACTATGGCTTCTGGCATCCGACGCTCCGTCCTGAGGATTTGGCGCTTCCTGCTTCGCAGGTGGTTCCGCATCTCTTCAGCTTCTGGACTCCGATTGCCATTGGTATTTCTCTGCTGACCGTTTTGATTGGTGATTTGCTCTTCCGTAAGTTTGAGGGCAACTTCGCCCAGGAGCTCTGATTCTGTGGATATTAAGAAGCTTGAGTTCCCGCCGGTGAGCCCGGACGCTCCCGTGGTGATTCACGTGGAGAACTTGGTGAAGCGCTTCGTTCTGCGCCACACCCGTTCGATGAAGGAAGCTTTTGTGTGGCTGATTAAGGGCCGCAAGGGTGATCTTTCGGAGAAGTTCAATGCGCTCAACGGCGTGAGCCTGGACATTCGTCAGGGTGAGCGTGTGGCTCTTCTGGGTCTGAACGGCTCGGGTAAGTCCACGCTGCTGAAGATGATTTCTGGCGTGATGCGTGCCGATGGGGGTGAGGTTCTTACTCGCGGCAATATTGCGGGTCTGATTGAGGTGGGCGCTGGTTTCCACCCGGATCTGACCGGTCGCGATAACGTGTACCTCAACGGCGCGATCTTGGGTATGACCAAGGAAGAGATTGAGGCTTCCTTCGATTCGATTGTGGATTTCGCTGAGATTCACGACTTTATCGATACCGAGGTGAAGTTCTACTCTTCGGGTATGTACCTGCGTCTGGCGTTCTCGGTTGCGGTTCATACGAACCCGGATATCTTCCTGGTGGATGAGATTCTTGCGGTGGGCGATGAGCCGTTCCAGAAGAAGTGTATTGCGAAGATTCAGGAGCTGTGCTCTGCCGGTAAGACTCTTGCCGTGGTGAGCCATGACCTGGATTTGGTGTCTAAGATTTGTGACCGCGGCGTGGTGCTGGAGCACGGTAATCTGCGTTTTGACGGTCCGATTAAGGAAGCCGTGAAGGTGATTCGTGGCGGCGACTAACCGCTAGATGATTGCTGGTGATGGGGCGTGTATTCCCGATGGGGGAGTGCACGCCCCTTTGCTGTGCTCGAGAAGTTGTGCCCGAGAAGTTGCTGTTGCTGTATAGGGTTCTAACGTTTCGGCATGGGCGGCATGGGTACTAGGGGCGGCAGACGGCGACTGCGGGGTTTTAAGACGAAATGTTACGTGTGCACCGCGTGCAATATAACGGTGAGCAGCGGTAGGCGGTTCGAGAGGTGCACGCGCCACTGTTCTGCAAGTCACAGCTGACTAGGCGTTTTGGATTTTGGTGCACATTGGGTAACGATGTGTGCAATTCTGTGCATCAAAAATACTCAAATACTATACTCGTAAATATTAAGGGGCGTTTTATTACATTTTGATAAATTTGATGCGCTGAGGGTAGGGTGATGATGGCATTGATGTATCAATGCTTCACCGTATTCCACACAACCACACCACGCACAGCATCGGATCATTTCAATGGAGAACACCGTACTGGATACCCGGGCGGAGCATCTAACTCTGCTCGAAGAAAATATCCGTGAGGCAATGCGCCACCGCAGCCTGGACCCGCACGAGGACCAGCACGCCGTTCGCGGGCTCATTGACGAGCACCTGAACGATTACGAACAGCGACGCACCCGCATCTCCCTGCCCGATTTGGGCGACCGTGAATCCGTGATTCAGCGCCTGCACGATGAAATCTGCGGCTTCGGTGTGATCCAGCCGTTCCTCGATGATGAGAGCGTTGAAGAAATCTGGATCAACTCGCCCGACGAAATCTTTATCGCCCGCAACGGCGAAAGCGAATTGACCGGTCTGCACCTGAGCGCCGAGGCGATCAATAGCCTGCTGGAGCGTATGCTCAAGCCTTCTGGTCGCCGTGTGGACCTTTCCTCTCCGTTTGTTGACGCGTCCCTGCCGGACGGCTCCCGCTTGCACGCGGTGATTCCGGATATTACTCGCAGGCACACGAGCATTAACATCCGTAAGTTCGTGGTGCGTGCCCGCCGCCTGCCCGACCTGGTGCGCATGAACTCGCTGAGTGCCGGCGCGGCATCCCTGCTGCACGCGGCGGTGGAGAGCGGCATGAACATCCTTGTGTCGGGTGCAACCCAGGCGGGTAAGACCACGATGCTGAACTGCCTGTCGGCATCTATTCCGCCGCGTGAGCGCGTGATTACGTGCGAAGAAATTTTTGAGCTCGCGGTTCCGCTGCGCGATGTGGTGGGTCTGCAGTGCCGCCAGCCAAACCTTGAGGGCACTGGCGCGATTGAGCTGCGCCGCCTGGTCAAGGAGGCTCTGCGTATGCGCCCGGACCGCATCCTCATTGGTGAGGTGCGTGAGGCGGAATCCCTGGATATGCTCATTGCGCTCAACGCGGGTCTGCCGGGTATGTGCACGATTCACGCGAACTCGGCACGTGATGCGGTAACCAAGATTTGTACCCTGCCGCTGCTTGCGGGCGAGAATATTTCCTCGGCGTTCGTAGTGCCGACCGTGGCGTCCTGCTTTGACATTGTGGTGCATTGCGGTCGCGATTCGCGCGGTCAGCGTCAGGTCGAAGAGATCAGCATGCTGGGCGGCCGCGTTGAGGACGGCGTGATTGAGATGTCTCCGCTGTTTGTGCGTCGTGACGGTCGGATGGTGTGCGTGGCGTTGGAGCTGCCGAACCCTGACCGTTGGATTCGTGCTGGTCACCGCCCCGAGCAGGTGCTGGCGGCGGCGAAGGCGGGTCAGTAATGCCTCTGTTTCTGAGCCTGATTTTGGGGTTGGGCGTCTGCCTGATTTATCTTTCTTGCTTTCCTGATAATGGCAAGCCGCCGAAGCCGAGTAACGACCCGGCGCTGGTTGTGGCGCTACGCAAGGCGGGTATGCATTCGCTGACTCCACGCACGTTCATGTGGGTGAGCGTTGCCAGCGGTGTGAGCGCGTCGGTTCTGCTGCTGATGCTTACTCAGCTTTTGCCGCTGGGTCTGCTGGGCCTGATTGGTGGTTTCGTGACACCTCGCGTGGTCGTGAATCATCGTGCCCGCGCGGCGGATGCCCGTATTTGGCAGTTGTGGCCGGATGCGGTGGACCACCTACGTTCGGCGATTCGTGCGGGTTTGTCCCTGCCGGAGGCGCTGATTCAGCTCTCGTACCGCGGCCCGGAGGAGCTGCGTGATGCTTTCGCTCATTTCTCGCGTGATTACCGTGCGTCGGGTGAGTTTGTGCCGTCGCTGAACCGTTTGAAGGAGTACCTCTCTGACCCGGTGGCAGACACGATTATTGAGGCTTTGAAGATTGCCCGCGAGGTGGGCGGTTCGGACCTGGGTAAGTTGCTGGGCACGCTGAGTGATTTTCTGCGTGAGAATGCGCGTACTCGTTCAGAGCTTCTGGCTCGCCAGTCGTGGACTGTGAATGCGGCTCGTCTCTCCTGTGTGGCGCCCTGGTTTGTGCTGTGCCTGATGGCGACTCAGCCTGCCGCGCGTATGGTTTATAACTCGTTTGCCGGTGCGATGCTGATGATTGCCGGTGCCGCTATTTCTTTGGCGGCGTACCGTCTGATGTTGCGTATTGGTGAGTTGCCGCGTGAACGGAGGGTTTTCGGATGAACCTGCCTCTGATTTTTGGTCTGCTGTTGGCGACCGGCGTGGGTCTGATTCTCTCATCGGTGCTGAATACTCGCAGTATTTCGTTCTCTGATCGTGTGGCGTCGCAGCTGCGCGGTGAGACTCTGCGTGAGTCGCTTTTGAAGGAGCAGGAGCGCCGCGAGCCGAGCCTGCTGGAGGCGATTTCGGCGTTCTGCGCGCCGCTTCTGCGGTCGCTGTCTTCGTCGTTGAGTGGCTCGTCGTTGAGCGATAGTTCGGTGCAGGAGCGTCTGCGCCGTGCTGGTTCTTCGCAGAGTGTGAGCGCGTTTCGTGCTGAGCAGCTGCTGTGGGCTCTTGCCGGTGTGACCGTCATGAGTGCCCTGACGGTCATCGGCGTGGTGCAGGAGCGTTTCTCGATTCTGGTGGCTCTTGTGCTGGTGCTGGTGAGCGGTTTGAGCGGTTTTCTGGCGCGTGACTGGTGGCTGGGTGAGGCGGTGACTAAGCGCGAGAAGCAGCTGGTCGCTGAGTTCCCGGCGCTGGCGGAGATGATGGCGCTGTCGGTGACGGCGGGTGAGTCGGCGCTGGCGGCTTTGGAGCGTATCTGTTTGACTTCTCGCGGCGAGTTGGCTCGTGAGTTTTCTGAGATTTTGGCGCAGACCCGCACCGGTGTTTCGCTCTTGAGCGCGCTGCAGGAGTTCGCGGAGCGTACTCGCGTTCCGGCGTTGAGTCGCTTCGTTGAGGGTATTGCTGTCGCGATTGAGCGCGGCACCCCTCTAGCTGATGTGTTGCGTGCGCAGGCTCAGGATGTGCGCGATAACGCTAAGCGTGAGCTGATGGAAACAGCCGGTAAGAAGGAGATTGCGATGCTCGCCCCGGTGGTGTTTTTCATCCTGCCGCTGACCGTCATTTTTGCGGTCTTCCCGGGCCTGTCGCTCATGCGTTTGAACTTTTAGATTTTGCGGCGGGTACACACCGTACCGGCCGCGCCGCAGTGGGCTGGGCTGATTGCCCGGTGCGCCGCACCAACCACACACTACACCCTTTGATAGAAGGAGAAAATCATGTTCCGTCGTTTCCGCACCACCCTCACCGTGCTGATTGCCCTGGCTGTCGCATCCGTGCTGGCTCTGCGCCTGAAGAACAAGCAGGATGACCCCGAGCGCGGTGACGTGCCCGGTTGGGTCATGATCACCATGATGAGCGCCGTGCTGGTTGCCGCTATCTTGGCGATTGCTCAGCCGGCTCTGACCAAGATGTTCAACGACGCGATTGCTCTGGTTCACCAGTAATGCGTAAGCCCCGCATCGCTTCTGAGCTGACTGCCGCTGAGCTATCCTCTGCGGAACATTTTGCGGAGGATAGCGAGCGCGGTGACGCCAGCACGGAATTCGTCATGGTCGGTGCGCTGTTGGTGTTGCTGACCATGGCGATTCTGCAGGTTTCTTTCGCCCTGTATGCACGAACCATGTTGGTGGATGCTGCGGCGGCTGGGGCACGTTACGGTACGATGCGTGACCGCACTCCGCAGGAAGGCATGGAGCGTACCCGTCAGCTGATTGAAGGGGTTCTTCCGTCTTCGTATGCTGAGAATATTTCGTACCGTCAGAGTAGTGATTCCACGGGTGTGCGCACTTTGGAGGTGACGGTGAAGTCTCCGTTGCCGGTGCTGGGTCCGTGGGGTTTTCCGGATTCTATTGAGGCGAAGGGGCATGCGATTTATGCGGAGCATCGTTCCGGTGATTAGTAGCTTTTCGCTTCGGCAGCGTGTGAAGGAACGCCTGAAGAGCCGCTCTGATCGGCACAATTCTGAAGAGGGTAGCGCCATTGTGGAGTTCCTGGGTTTGGGTATTACTCTGCTCATCCCGGTGCTCTACGGCATTCTGACGATTTTTAGCTTGCAGTCTTCGGTGATGGCGGCTCATGCGGCGAGCGCTCAGGTGGTGCTGTATGTGCAGGAGCAGCCGCAGGATTCGTCGGTTGGCCCGGATTTGGCTCAGCGTTTGGCGGTGCATGCTGCCGCGGATTACGGGGTTGAGCCTTCTGATGTGAGCGTGTCGTTGAGCTGTTCGTCGGGGGAGTGCGTCTCGGGCACGAAGGCGTACGCCACGGTGACGGTTCAGGCACGTTTGCCGCTGCTGCCTTCGTTTATGGGTGGCGGCGTGATTCCGGTGAGTTCTCATGCGTCGAGTTGGGGGTCTGGTCATGCTGATTCCTAATGGTTTGCCGGCGCGTGCCAGCATGAAGATTCGAGCCCGCGTGCTGGGTCGGGCGCTCGCCTCAGACCCGGAAGAGGGCAGTATTGCTCCGCTGATTGTGGGCATGCTGGCGTTGCTGCTGCTCATCGGTTCGGTGACGGTGGCGATTACGGGCGCGTATCTGCAGACTCAGCATCTGCAGGATGTGGCGGATGCTCAGGCGAACTCGATTACCCGCACGATGCGCACTCCTGATGAAGCGAGTGGTTCGGCGGCGTGGGAGTACGCGAGTGCGTACCTGGCTGAGGTTCAGCCGGGGCAGGATTTTCAGGCGTTGCGCCTGGAGAACGTGTCCGTAGATTCTGATCACAGTGTGCACGTGTACCTGTCGGCTCGTATTCGTCCGCCGCTGCTGTCGATTCTGGTGCCTGATGGTATTGAGGTAACCGCTCACGGTTCGTCGCGTTTGAAGATGAATCAGGGCCCGTCCACCGATTAGTGCGTCCATCAACGGCGCACGGGCATATCGACTTACCCGCTTATTGGCGTGTTGTGAGCCCCTTAGACTGCGAGGGTGCATCCGCAAGGTAGTGTAACGGCTAGCGGATGCGCCCTCGTTTTATGCCCTTTTTAGGTCTTCGTTGCGCGGGTTCTGCCCTCTGACTGCCTTATCCTTCTGCGCTGTGGGCTGTTACGGACTGTAACGGCGGGACTTTCTGGCCGTTTCGCGATAGTGTTAAAAGCTATGGCATCCTTCGACTTTTCTGCTGAGATTAAAGAGCTTCGCGCGATTTTCACCTCTATTGCTGCTGTCAGCGATATTGAGGGGATTGAGCGCGCCATTGAGGACCTGTCTGCGCAGGCTGCCGCACCCGATTTGTGGGATGACGTGGAGAATGCGCAGAAGGTGACGAGCGCACTGTCGTATAAGCAGTCGGAGCTGAATCGTCTGCGTTCGCTGTCTTCTCGCATTGATGATGTTGAGGTGATGGTGGAGCTTGCCGAAGCGGAGGATGAGGAGACTGCCGCCGAGCTGCTCGCTGATGCTGAGCGTGAGTGCGGTGAGATTCGCGCCAAGCTGGAAGAGCTTGAGGTGCTGGTGCTGCTGTCGGGTGAGTACGATCAGCGTGAGGCTGTGGTGACGATCCGTTCGGGCGCAGGCGGCGTGGATGCTGCTGATTTCGCGGAGATGCTGCTGCGCATGTACCTGCGTTGGGCGGAGAAGAACGGCTACCCGACGAAGGTTCTGGACACCTCCTACGCTGAGGAGGCGGGCCTGAAGTCGGTGACCTTCGAGGTGAACGCGCCGTACGCTTTTGGCCGTCTGTCGGTGGAGGCGGGTACTCACCGCCTGGTGCGTATTTCGCCGTTCGATAATCAGGGCCGCCGCCAGACCTCGTTCGCGGCGGTTGAGGTGATTCCTCTGATTGAGCAGACGGATGCTATTGAGATTCCCGAGTCTGAGATTAAGGTGGATGTGTTCCGCTCCTCGGGCCCGGGTGGTCAGTCGGTGAATACGACGGATTCGGCGGTGCGTATGACTCACTTGCCGACCGGTATTGTGGTGTCGATGCAGAATGAGAAGTCGCAGTTGCAGAACCGTGCGGCGGCTTTGCGTGTGCTGCAGTCTCGCCTGTTGCTGTTGCGTAAGGAGCAGGAGGACGCGAAGAAGAAGGAGCTTGCCGGTGATATTAAGGCAAGCTGGGGTGATCAGATGCGCTCCTATGTTCTGCATCCGTACCAGATGGTGAAGGATCTGCGTACCGGCTATGAGGAGGGTAATACCTCTAATGTTTTGGATGGCGGTTTGAACGCCTTTATTGATGCTGGTATTCGCTGGCGTGCTTCGGGGCGCGCGGCTGAAGAGAGCTAAGACGTATAAGGATTGAGTGATGGCTCAGAAAAAGAAGAAAGACGCGAAGAAGGACCCGAATAACGCGATTATTGCCCAGAATAAGAAGGCTCGCCACAACTACAACATTGTGGATACCTATGAGGCGGGTATTGTTCTGCTGGGTACTGAGGTGAAGTCTCTGCGTGATGGTGGGGCGTCCATTGTGGATGGTTTCTGCCAGGTGACCGATAACGAGATGTGGCTCGAGGGTATTCATATTGCGGAGTACGGTTACGGTACGTGGACGAACCATGCGGCTCGTCGTCGCCGCAAGCTGCTGCTGCATCGTTCTGAGATTAATAAGTTGGCGCAGAAGCTGAAGGAGACCGGTTACACGGTGGTTCCGTTGAAGCTGTACTTCTCGAATGGTCGTGCGAAGGTTGAGATTGCTTTGGCGACCGGTAAGCGTGAGTATGATAAGCGTCAGGCTTTGCGTGAGCGTCAGGATGACCTGGAGGCGCGCCGCGCGATGCGTTACCGCAACCTCGGCTAGGGCTGAGGCAACGGCGGGATGCACGGCTGCTCCAGGAACTTGCCGGTAGGGGCGGGGCGCGGTTCCTCACGTATAATGGTTGAAAATTCGTGGCGTACCGCGAACACCATTCATTCTTTGAGGAGACACATGTCTGAGAACCCGAACTACCAGCAGAACCCGGGCGAGTTCATTCCCGCACCGCAGCAGGCACCCGCATACAACATGCAGGGCGGCTACCCCGGCTACCAGCCGACCCCGAGCTCGGCTCTGGCGATTGCTTCGCTGATTCTGGGTATTATTGGTCTGCTCTCTGGCTGGCTGATTTTCGGTGGCGTGCTGGGTCTGGTCGGCGTGATTCTGGGTATTGTTGCCCTGGTGAAGGTAAAGAACGGTACCGCATCCGGTAAGGGCATGGCGATTGGTGGTATTGTCACCGGTGCGCTGGGCATGATTGTTGCTGTTGTCGTGCTGGTTCTGGGCTTGATTGGCATTGGTATGCTCAGCGAGTGCGCTGAGAATGCCGAGCCGGATTCGAGCGGTAACTATGTGTGCACCATTCATGGCGAGACTATGACCATGAGCCCTAAGGAATATAAGGCTGTCCGCCGCTAAGTCGCGTTGACTCTTTGAAGCGTTGAGGGACCGAATAGTGTTGAACTATTCGGTCCCTTGCTCTTTTTCGGCGCTGAATCTGCCCGATTGGTGGATTCTGGGCGCTGAATCTGAAATCTTGAACTTCACAGATGACCCAAATGACAGCTTATTTATATAATGGAACCGAACTCAGCGCGCAATGGTGCGTTGGGCGAGTATAAATTGTTCGCTGCAACTGTGAAGGAAAGAACGACGGATGTCTGAGAATAACTACGGAAACAACCAGGGGAACGCGCAGAACCCCTACGCTGCTCAGCAGCCTAATTCTTCCGCCCAGAGCTCGTACGGTCAGGATTACGGCCAGGCTCCTGCAGCGCAGAACACTTACGGCCAGGATTACGGTCAGAACGCATCCGCTCAGAACAGTTACGGCCAGACTCAGCAGAACACCGCTCAGCAGAACCAGTACGGTCAGTTCGGTGCGCAGTCCTCTTCTCAGAATGCTTACGGCCAGAACGCCGTTCAGGGCTCCTCTGCACAGGGTGCCTCTGCCCAGGGCGTTTCGGCTCAGAACACCTACGGTCAGGCTCAGCCCGCTCAGCAGCAGTACGGCTACGGTCAGGACGCTTCCTACCAGGCTCAGCCCGCTCAGCAGAACCAGTACGGTTACGGTCAGGACGCCTCCTACCAGGCTCAGCCCGCTGACTACAACTACCAGCAGAACTCTTACCAGCAGCAACCTCAGCAGGATGCTTACGGTTACGGCCAGCCCGCGGGTTACCCGTATGCGGCTCCCGTGACGAAGAAGGCTCCCGGCATGGCGCTGGCGGCGATGATTCTCGGTATTGCGGCTGTGCTGACCGGCTTCGTCGTGTTTGGTATTCTGCTGGGTATTGCCGCAATCATTCTGGGCGCGCTATCCCTGAAGAAGACTAAGGACGTTGGCGCGGGTAAGGCATTCGCGCTGACCGGTATTATCACCGGTGCGGTGTCCGTCCTGATTTCGATTTGCATGCTTTTCGTATACATTTCTTTCTTCCAGACTACTGAGAAGTGCCTTGAGGTTGGTACCGATGACGGTCACGGTAACGTGGTCTGCCAGATTGGTGACAACCCGAACAACCGCATGACTGTTCCTGCGCGCCACTAAGGTTTAGTCGCCTAATTTTGACTGCCTAATTTTGACCGCCTAGTGCGGTACGCGAACGGGGTGAGGCTCCCAGATGATCTGGGGTGCCTCACCCTGTTTTTTATGCGCTGTGTCAGGCTACGGTGTTGATGCCGCGCGGGTGTGTTCGCTTTATTCGCCTCTAGCGGAGGGGTGTACCTGCGTGGGTGGGGGACTTGCACACCGTTAAACACCTCCGATATACTGAATCTCTACCGTGTTTGAATGGCACCGCGGCATCAAGGTATGTTGAGGAAAACTTTCAGAAGACGGTGGGCTTTTTGATAAAAGCATAGGGGGATGATCGGTTTCGACGATGTGAGTTGAGATGGGTGAAGCGTGCCGAGGATGCAGGGTTATCTCGTTAACGCCCTCTGCAAAAAATTAAGTGCAGAATCTAAGCGCACTGACTTCGCACTCGCTGCCTAAGCGCGAGTTGCCGTCTGTCGGCCTGAGCATGCCTTTGGCTCAGTTACCGGCATCGACTTAAAAGGCCACTGCTGCTAGCCCTTGTTGCGGGGGCTGGCGGGACTTTTACGTGACTAGGTTCGTCGGTATATGTGTTTATGCAAGTACCGGAGCCGAAAAGTAGCGTTCGCATAAACTGCGCACGGAGAAGCCCCATCGACGCCACATCGGACCGGGGTTCGATTCCCCGCATCTCCACGATCTCCCAGCCGTCCGCTATCCCGTATGGGGTGCGGCGGTGATTATCGGTTCCAATCCAGAGGAAGAACCGCGGTAGGTTTCTACCACCCGGCAGGACGCCTCACGGCGTCACCTGCCGGGTATTTTTATGCCCTCTAGTAGCTTGTGAATTTGAGAGACAAATCGATATGTATCGTTTGAACAGAGCTAACCATAAGTTGGGGAGGTAACCATGCCTCGTAGGCTTCCTACTAAAAAAGCATCGTCAGGTGTTTATGATATTTACTTCATGAAGAGGTATTGTAGAGGAAATACTCTTCGAAGGATGGGATGTTTGCATAGAGGTTTCTAAGCTGAAACTGAGGTAAATCATCTGGTAGGTAGCCTACCTGCTAATAAGAGTAGACAAGCCGTACTGCTTTGAGAGCGGAGGAAGAGCTGCTATGAGCAGGTACGGATATCGATTGGTAGACGCTGTAGCCCTCGATATAGAGGCTACAGAATACATAGGAGGTGAACAAGTAATGAATCGGTTCAATATCATTGACACGGTTGGTCGTGAGTACCTTACGGAGAATCTCGAGAAAGGTGAATTTAGCTATCCTAAAGCTTTCAAAGAGAAGGGTCTTGCATTTGACCCAATCATGAAGAAGAAGGGGAAAGGTACTTGGCAGTTTCTTGATATTCGATTTGAGCTGTCAGGAGTTTCGCTGCTCATTGAGACAAAGAACAATGCCGATAAGTGGCCTACTGTCGAAGAGCAAATTGCTGCATATGTCGAATATGAGAAGCGGTTAACTGGTAACAAGATTGTTGCGATGGTTGCAAATACTGAGGATGATCGCATTACTGTTTGGAAGTCTGCAGTTGAAGATGATCGAAAACTGGTAAGCGAAGGAGCTATTCGTACGATGCCAGAGTATGTAGCAATGTTTGATGCAAAGCATACAAACAATAAAGAAGAGGTGATGCGAAATACTTATAAGCTCAATGAAAAGCTGCATCGTCACGGCATTAAAGAGAAGCTACGCGCTCAGTTTGTCGGTACATGTCTCTTGGCTATTAAAAATGGCCTTTCCTATAACCGAAAGCTAAACTTCGCAGATTATTAGTGGTATTCGGTCTATTCTTGAGGACCTGCTTGAAGGCTCTTTGCAAAAAGCTGAAAAGCTATCACTGATTGATGTCCATGTTCTTAAAGATCAAGATGTTCGTGATATGAATAATGAAAGCTTTTGTGATATTCTTGATTTTATTAAAACAGAAATCTTTCCGTTCATTAATGATAAAAGTACTGCGGGTCAAGATTTGCTAAATCTGTTCTTTGTTACCTTCAATAAATATGTTGGTAAATCGGATAAAAATCAGGCGTTTACTCCAGATCATATCACGGACTTTATGTCGACCATTTGTAACGTAAATAAAAACTCAGTTGTTCTTGATATGACGTGTGGTAGCGGTTCTTTCCTTGTGCGTGCAATGACTCAAGCCCTTGATGATTGCCGCACAAAAGCTGAAGAAGATCAGGTTAAGAAGTATCATATTTATGGCGTTGAGTATGATGAACAGGTATATGGTCTTGCGACAACAAATATGCTTATACACGGTGATGGAAACTCAAATATTGTACAAGGTAGTTGTTTTGATGAAGTTCCCAAATTTATTGAGGAGGGTATTAATTTTGATGTTGTTCTGATGAACCCTCCGTACAATGCAATGGCAAAACAGGTCCCAGGGGAGTTTTCTAAAAAATGGGGAAGCGCTAAACAAGACCCATCTAAGGGGCTTTACTTTGTTAAATTTATTCTTGAGCAGATGAATGAAAAAAATATGCGGGGTAAGCTGGCGGTTCTGCTTCCTATGGCATGTGCTATTGGAAATAGCTCACTAATGAAGCAAATGAAGAATGAAATTCTGAAGAATAATACATTGGATGCTGTTTTTTCGCTGCCTGATGACATCTTCTATCCTGGCGCGAGTGCATCTGCTTGTTGCATGGTTTTTGATATTGGAACTCCTCATGCTTCTGCCAAGCGGGAGACTTTCTTTGCTTATTGCAAGGACGACGGTTTTAAAAAGCGTAAAAATCTTGGTCGTGTTGAGCAGATAGATGAAAACGGTAACAGCTTGTGGGCCGCAATTCGTGAAAAATGGATTAATACGTATAAGAATCGAGATATTATGCCTGGATTTAGCACTCGTTATATGGTGACAGGGGATGACGAGTGGCTATGCGAGGCCTATATGGAAACCGATTACACTACTTTGACTCACGAGGATTTTCAGCAGACGGTTAATGATTATCTTGCTTATTTGGTAAAGACGGGTAATGTATATGAAATCTAAAATGATATATTGGAAGAATTTTCTGGTTGAAGATATATTTGAGATAATTAATGGTAAGGGGATAACTAATGAGGAGATTATAAATAATCCTGGCACACTTGAGGCTGTTCAAAGTGGCGAGGGGAATAATGGTGTTATGGGGTTAATTGATAAAATATATTGTCAAGAAAAAGGTTACTCATACTGCGACTATCCCTGTCTAACTGTTGCCCGAAGTGGAACAGCTGGTTTTGTTTCGTACCATCCAAGAGGATGCGTGGTTGGTGACTCCGCAAAGATACTTTTATTAAAAGACCCCCAGGTACGTACGAGTAATGTGTATCTGTTTCTGCAGACGTTACTAACGGCAAACCGTTTTAAATATACATATGGGCGAAAAGTTACCGAAGCTCTCTATAGAAAAACAGTTATTAAATTACCAGTGACATCTGATGGGAGGCCGGATTGGGAATGGATTGAATCCTATATGCAAAGTTTAAATAGTAAGCCTCTTGTAACAGGAAATAAATCTCCTGATAGTTCATTGGGGATGAATTTGGAAGCTTGGAAATGGTTTTATGTTGATGATTTGTTTGATTCGATTTATAAGGTTTCTTCGTATCAAGATAGTGAGCTTTCCCCTAGTACTCTTGGCGATAAAGAATCGATTGCATATGTTACTAGAACTGACTTAGATAATGGGGTTAAGTCTAGGGTGGATGCTGCTGGTCTTCTTAATATAGAGGCAGGAAATGCTATCGTTATTGGTGATACAACTTCAACGATTTCATATCAAGCTAGTCCGTTTGTTGCAGGTGAGCATATAGTTGCTGCTCGAGCTAAATGGCTAACCAATTTACTGGTTTGTTTGTGGCGTGCCTACTTAAACGGGAGAGGTATAGATACTCATATGGTAGGGCTTATAAGCTTAATCTGATTAGAGGAACGAGAATTAAGCTACCTGTTGCATCTGATGGTAATCCCGATTGGAAATTCATAGAAAGATACATGAAATCATTACCTTATGGTGATAAGCTGTAAACATGGAATCGGTCTGCATTAGAATATGTAGGCCGATTTCTGTTATGTATCTATCTCACTATTTTATCTGCATATAAAATATTATTGATAGGAATACCTTGAAAATTGCCTGCCGGGTATTTTTATGCCCAAATTCGGTCCGTTCCGGGGAGTGCCGGCGTGGTGGCCACTATCATGGGCCTCGACCGCGCGATTAGATGCGGCAGCGGACCCGCCACTGAGAGCGTGTAGGACAGAAGAAGCATATTTTTCATGTAATGCCAATTTACGTGTTGTATCTGACGAGACTCTCTGATAGATTGCTGACACAACCGCAATTTCTGCTTGGAATTGGGGGTTAGCTGCTTCCACGATTGCAAGAGCTTTAGGGCCAGCATTCGTTGGTGGTTTTGGAAAAGCCATTGGAGGTCCGGCACTAATTGCCGTTGCGCTAGCTGTTGCAGCCAGTGTCCTGCATTCTTTAATCTGGGAGAGGTCCAATGCGTACGAAGAATATATTTACACTAGGATTTTTTCTCACTATTGTTCCGGTGTTCTGGGTGATTATCTCATTTGCCAGAGACGGGGAGTTCTTTAATCCAGTATCAATTCTAAGTGCAATTTTAGGAGGTCTTTTGGTCACTTTTGCAGCCAGAAGGACGCTAGAGAGTGATTCAAAGTTCCCTAAGGGACCCCCTAAAGGACCTAGTGTGTAAAACATCGCTTAGAAGTTTCTAAGAGGAAGAACCGCGGTAGGTTTCTACCACCCGGCAGGACGCCTCACCGCGTCACCTGCCGGGTATTTTTATGCCCAATTGTCGGTCTGTTCTCGGGTGTACCTGCGTGGGTGTATCGGCGTGCCCGAGGGTGCTCAGGTGACCGCATTGTAATGAGAATGCCATCAGAGAAGACGAAAACGTACCCTATGCCGTAGTATCGAAGGGTAGATATCGTTGTTCGGCGTTGATTGTTCATTCAATCTCACCGGCAACATTCGAGAGCAACCACAGAGCCACAGAATAGCCGGTCATACAGAATAGCCGCTCAGAGTGGCGCCACCGCTACGACGCGGTAGCTACACAGCCGCTATGACGACCACTCAAGGACACACCATGGAAAACCAGATTCCCGCCCCCTCCTTCCCGGAGCAGAACAACGCAAACTCCCCGCAGCCGGTACCTGCAGGCGTAGCACCCGGCGCAGCACCCGCTGGCCCCGCCCTGGGCGTGGCACCCGCTAATGTGCGCGACCGCGACGACAGCTACCAGCGCATCCCGGACATCTACCGGGTGCCGGCTGAGCACCGCCGCCCCTACGGTGAGACCACCGGCGACTTCCGCGGCCCCGGCTACTTCTACTCCATCGGCGCGTTCGGTGCCTCCCTGGGTGCCCTGGCGCTGACCCTCTACGCGTGGATTCAGGTAGCGGCACTCCACGCCGAGGCAAGGACCAGCTCCGGCGATTACAGCTCCTCTGCTTATAGCTCCAATCTGAGTCTGAGCCCCAACATCATGGTGATTACTCTGCTGCTCGTGGGCCTGATCCCGGTGGGTGTCTCGATCTGGCTTGCCATCTACTCGGCAAAGGTGAACGCCGGTCACACCACCAAGTACACCTCGAAGATGACGACCTTCAACATTCTGGCGTACATCATCTCGGGTCTGAGCCTGCTGGGTCTGCTCGGCACCCTCACGATGCTGTCCTAAAACAGGCAACGCTTGCTCTCATAGCGATAATAGCGAGGCGGCGGCTTTCCACTGACCGGAAAGCCGCCGCCTCGCTATATTGTCACCGTCACCGGGGGGAGTGCAGACTAGGGTTGGGGTGCGAGCGCCTCCAGCACCTGCTGCTGGACCGCCGCCGTATTACTTGCCACCAGGGACACCGGATGCACACCGGCGACTGAAACGCCCGCGTGCTCGGGTAAATCGCCCTCCAGGGTGGAGGCGACGCCGCCAGCCTCACGAATCAGCGGCAGTAGCGCCGCCACCTCGTAGAAAGACAGGGATGCGTCCACGACGGTGTCCACGGCACCCTCAGCGAGCATACACGCCGCCCAGAACGAACCGTACGCACGGGAACGGCCCACTGAGCCCAGAAGCTGTACAAGCTCGCCAGAGCGGTCCACAGCGCCTTCAGAGGCTGCCTTCCAGGAAGAGAGGTCGGTGTACGCGGCAGACAGCTGATCCAGCTGAGTCAGCGAAGACACCTCAAGACGAGTCGCCTGCGCCAAGGACTTACCCGTGTACGCGCCCGAACCGCGAGCAGCCCACCAGCGGCGACCCAGCGCGGGTGCAGACACCACACCCACCACCGGCTCACCCTGATCCAGCAAAGCAATCAGAGTCGCCCACACCGGCACGCCGCGGCGAAAATTATCCTGCTCAGCAATCGGTGCAATCACCCACTGGCGCGCCGCCTGACCGTTATAGCCAGCATGCGCACCGGCAATACCGTCACGAGTGCGCACACGCGACAGCTGCGCGCGCAGAAGCTCCTCAACCTCCTGAGCCACACCCGAGGCATAATCGGCAGGCTCCTGCACCTGCACCTGCGGCTCTACGGGCTGCTGAGTAGCCTGCTGCCACGGCGCCAACGGTGCCGCAGCGGGTGCCGCCTCAGTGGGCTCTAGTGCCTCGGATGCGGGGGAGAAGACCGGGCGGTCACGAAAACGCATGGCGCTCACACGATCGACGCTATCGGCAAGAATATGCGCAAGACGCAAATCGTCGGTGTACTGCTGGGGACGGCTCATAGTAATGCTCTTCTTCAGTATTCGGTGATGTAGTCAGCAAAAATGTGTGTGTAGTGCTGTGTGCAGTGCAGGGGAGAGAACCTAGACGAGAGCGCCCAGCTCCTTCTCCGAATCGCCCTCTTCAGGAGTCAACAACAGCAGCTTACGCAAGGACTCCAGGCGGGCGGGACCGCTCTCACCGGCGTGACCGGCAGCAACGTACGCCTCCAGACCGCACTCGGGAGCCTGCGCCGCGTGAGTACACGCCTTCGGGCAATCCGCCGCACCCGGCGCCAAATCCACGAACGCCTCCACGACGGTCTCCGGCGGCACATGCGCCAGACCGAAAGAACGAATACCCGGAGTATCAATAATCCAGGTGCCCGGCTCCATCGGGTCGCCATTCGCATTCACCGGACGCAACGCCAACGCCGACGAGGAAGTATGGCGGCCACGGCCCGTCACCGCATTCACATGACCGGTCGCACGCTCGGAGCCGGTCAGCGCATTCACCAGGGTCGACTTGCCCACACCCGAATGGCCCAGAAGCACCGACACCTGGCCCAGCAGCTCCTGCAGAAGCTCCTGAACCGGTGCCGATTCCAAACCGGCAGCACCCTCCTGACTCGGCGCCAAACCATCCGAAGACGAAGACAGCACAATCTTCAAACCGCTTGCCGCATAGTAATCCAGCAGGTTCTGCGGGTACCGCACATCGGTCTTCGTAATGCACAGGATCGGCTCAATCCCGGCGTCAAACGCCGCCACCACGGCACGATCGATGAAGCCGGTACGCGGCTCCGGGTTCGCCGCAGCAACAACAATCACCAGCTGCTGAGCATTCGCCACGACCACGCGCTCCGACGGGTCAGTGTCATCGGCGCTACGGCGCAGAATCGAGGTGCGCTCGCCCAGACGCACAATGCGTGCCAGGGTATCCTTCGCGCCGGAGGTGTCACCCACCAGGTCCACGAAGTCGCCGGTCACAATCGCGGTGCGGCGCAACTCCTTAGCGCGCGCCGCAATGAGGGTACGCTCCTTCTCGGTACCCTCATCAACGACGACCGACCAGCGGCCGCGGTCCACCGTAATGACCCTGCCACGAATCGCTTCTTTGAAGGTCGGGCGGTCCTTCGTGCGGGGGCGGGAGCCCTTCTTATTGGGGCGCACGCGCACATCCGACTCATCCCATTCGGAGAAATCGCGCACGTTCATGCGGGAAGAACCCATTTAGAAGACCTCCTGGTCGGCGGTAACGTCAGAGGTGGAAGCGCCGGCCTGCCATTGCGCCAGCATGTCCTCCCACATTGCGGTAAATTCGGGCATGGTCTTAGCCACGGTGGCTACGTTCTGCACTACCACGTTGGGGCGGCGCAGACCAATAATCGCGGCGAAGGTTGCCATGCGGTGGTCGTCGTAGGTGCGCGCCAGAACCGGCGCAGCCTCAGCGGTAGCGGGGATGGGCGCCTCAATCACCAGCGAATCGGCGGTGTCGTGGGCGGTACCTCCCAGGCGGTTAATCTCAGCGGCGAGCGCTGCGAGGCGGTCCGTCTCATGACCGCGCAGATGCGCAATGCCGGTCAGCTCAACGCGGCCATTCACGAAAGCGCAGGCAGCCGCCATGGTCGGCGCCAGCTCGCCACCGGCAGACAGGTCAAAGGAGAAGTCACCCTCGGGAAGCTGCGCCGGACCGGTCACGGTCAGACGGCTCTCAGCGTAGCGAACCTGCGCACCCAGCGCGGGCAGAAGCTCACGCCACATATCGCCCACCTGGGTCGTACCCGCCGAAGAATCAGCCGCGGGTGCTGGCCAGTGAGGAATAGTCACCGACTCGCCGGTAACCACGGCGGCGGCAAGGAACGGACCGGCATTCGACAGGTCCGGTTCAATGGTCATCTCAAAGCCGGGGAAAGAACCGGGGTGAACCGTCCAACGGTACTCGCCGCTCTCTGCTTCGTTGCCTTGGTTCGGGTAGTGCTCCTGCACCTGAATACCCATCTGGCGCAGCGCCTCCACGGTCATCTGAATGTGCGGGATGGACGGCACCGAAGAGCCCTCGTGCACCAGCACCATGCCCTGCGGCAGGCGAGGCGCCATCAGCAACAGCGCCGAAACGAACTGGGACGACGTCGAAGCATCAATACGAACCACGGGCGCCTCAGAAATACCCTCTACGCTCGCCAGACCGGGGGAGCGCAGCACGAAGGGCAGAGCGTTCTCGCCCTGCTCACAATCCACATGCACACCCAGCTGACGCAGACCCTCCAGAACCGGACCCATCGGACGCTGACGAGCATGCGGGTCACCGTCAAAAGCGAACTCACCCGGCAGTAGCGCGGCCAGAGCGGGCACAAAACGCATCACGGTACCGGCGAGGCCGCACTCAATCGACACAGTGCGCGACTGAGCTTGTGCGGAATGCGCTTCCACAAAGCTCAGGGGAGTGACCTAACATCCGGACCGAACGGCGAATCGGTCGGCACCAGCTCAATACCCGCACCCAGCTGGCGCAACGCCTCAATCATGAGCGCCGAATCGCGCGAATGTAGCGGCGCACGCAAATACGAGGGGGAATCAGCCAGAGCGGCAAGCAACAGATAACGGTTCGTGAGCGACTTAGAACCCGGAATATGCACCAGCGCGTTCTTGCCAGCGGCTTCGCTGGAGGCGGGTGCCAGGGGAGCGGACCAATCACCGGGGGAAAGCTGCACTGCTGCGTCGCTCATACATCCTCTTCTGGTTCAAATCATGGGGAGGGCGCAGACTCAGAGACGCTGCGCCGGTTGACGTCTACCCCTATTCTACCGGTTGAGGGTTTGCGAGCCGCTGAGGGCTCCAGCGGTGAGATAGGCAGCGCGAACCAAGGCAACACGAACCAGACAGCGCAAACCAACCAATACGTGTAAAGGCGGTGCACCGTTATTGGTGCACCGCCTTCACGCATCGTCAGATGTCTGTACCCCCAGCGGGACATGAGCTTGGGACAGCTTAGAGGTTAGCCTCGGCGCAGAACTTCTGCACATCTTGCAAGCAGACGCGCCTTCAGCTGCTCGGGCGCCTGCTGAGCGCACGAAGAACGCATCTTCTCACGAATCATCAGCTCAAAGTCCTTCACATCCGCGCATTCGGGGCAGGCATCCAGATGCGCCTGAACCGTGCGCAGCTGCTCGGGGCTCAGCTCCCTATCGAGGAATTCGTAGAGGCGCTTGAGAGACGACGAGCAGGGCTGGCCGCCGCAATCCTCCAGCGGCTCAGAAGCCGCGGGGGCTTCGGGGACAGAAGAATTCTTGTCTGTGGTTGACATCGTGGTTCCTTTCACACGGAAGGTATAAAGCGTTAGGGGAGTCTAGCCCCAACCTCATGGGGGGGGCTAGCTCACGTGTAGAAGAGCGAAGCTAAGAATCTGCAGGCGCCTCGGAGCCAGAGCCCGCCGGCGGGGACTTTACGCCCTTGGCCGCCTTAGTGCCCTTAGCGCCCTTGGTAGCCTTTGCAGGTTGCGCCTTAGCGCTCGCCTTCGCGGCTGCTTTCGCCTCAGCCTTCGCCTCTGCCTTTGCGATGGTTGACGGGCGCAGACCGTTCTCACGCGCATAATCGAGCAGCTTCTCACGCAGAATACGGCGGCCACGATGCAGGCGAGACATCACCGTGCCCAGGGGGATATCCAGAATCTCCGCAATGTCCTTGTACGCGAAACCCTCCACATCGGAGTAGTACACCACCATACGGAAGTCCTCAGACAGCTCATTCAGAGCCTCACGAACCTCCGTATTCGGCAGGGCGCTCAGCGCCTCCGCCTCGGCAGAACGCAGACCCACCGCATCATGCTCACCGGCCTGAGCCAGCTGCCAATCCTCCACCGTCTCACCCTGAGACTGCTGCGGCTCACGCTGACGCTTACGGTACAAATTGATGTACGTATTCGTCAGGATGCGGTACAGCCACGCCTTCAGGTTCGTACCCTCGGTGAACTGGTGGTACGAAGCAAAAGCCTTCATGTAGGTTTCCTGCACCAGGTCTTCAGCATCGGCAGAGTTGCGGCTCATCCGCAGGGCGGCAGCGTAGAGCTGATCCACATACTGCATAGCGTCCGCGGTAAAGCGTTCGCGTAGCTCGCGGGTATCCGCCGCGGTGTTGGTTCCAGCCATGTTTCTCCTCTACAGGAACGCGCCAGGCGTTCACTTCCATAACGTAGAATTCTTCTCTTTATTCCGCAGAATGCGCACAAACATCTGCGGGTAAAGCAAAACCCCGGGTCCGAATAATATCCGAAACGCCGGGGTTTTAAAGTGTATGCAAGATACCTTATGCGTTGGGGCGCTTACCGTGGTTTGCGCCGCCCTTACGACGGTCCTTGCGCTTACGACCGCGCTTGCTCATCAGAGCCTCCTTATAGTGTTCATGGATGCACGCCCCACCTTCGCGGTGCGTGCCCCCTATTACCTGCCCTAGCAGAGGCGGTCACCGAAAACCGGTGCTCCACGCTATAAGGGCAACGCCGTCTATTTTTTCATAGAAACGGCATGATTGCATCTTGGAACCGGGATATGAGCGAAAAAACACGAACTTTCTTCGTGTCTCTTCGCCCTTTCGACCAGGTCCAACTAGGGGAGCGGGCTCTTAGCCGTGCTCAGGAATGTTCAGCCAGTTGTACCAGCCGCGGTGCAGAACCAGCCACGCCATCAGACCGTAACCGGACTGACCGGGGCGACCGTCATTCGCGGCAAGGTCGTTGCGCCACTGCTCGTGGTGAAGCAGCGGGTTGAACGTATCCACGTACACGTGGTTACGGCGGGTCACCACATCCGCGTATGCCGCCGACAGGTCAGCGATACGGCGGTTACGCTCAGCGTCCAGGGTCGGCGGCGGACCAACAACCAGAACCTTAATGTTGTTCTGCGACGCCATGTCCACAATGTTCGCCAGGTTCAAACGCGAACGAGCGCTGGTCAGACCCAAATCAATGTCAAAGGTCGACGGAGCAATAATGAGGCGGTTATCAGCACCGGGAACGAAGCGGCGGCGCGCCTCCTCGAACCAGCGTGCATTCAGCTGCTCGCTACCTTCATTGGGGGCGGCAAGGTTATATGCCGCAATGGATGCGGTGGTCTGCGGGGTGCGCGCCATAACGCGGCCAAACCAGCCGAGGGTACGGGGGTCGCCAACACCGGCGAGCAGGTCATCGCCGACTGCCACAATTCGAATATTGCGTTGCTCCACGGAATTCTTTCTTCAGCAGGATGCGCCCGCCGTGAGAGGCGGCAAGGCACGTGAGTAATAGTCTTCATATCTAGGATAAGCGCTTACCGGCCTCTTTTCGAACTTAATACCCTATCCGGTAAGTATCCGAGACTAAAAAACCCGTCTGCCCGCCAGAAACATCTGACGGGAAGACGGGTTTTGAAGAGCTAAATCATGAGCCGATCAGCTGTAGAAGACCTTAGCCTTCGAAGACCTGCTTGAGCAGAGCCTCAGCCTCAGCTGCGTGCAGCTTACCGGTACCAGCAGCCGGGGAAGCAGCTGCGGAGCGGGAAGCAAGACGCACGCGGCGGTCCAGCAGCGGCAGCAGGTTCACAGCCATGAACGGCCACTGACCCTGGTTAGCAGGCTCGTCCTGAGCCCACACAACGTCGGTAGCGTTCGAGTACAGAGCCAGCTGCTCCTTGATCTCCTGCTCGGGCAGCGGGTACAGCTGCTCCACCGAGACAATAGCGGTCTTGGTGTCGCCGCGGCGCTCGCGCTCAGCTTCCAGATCGTAGTAGAGACGGCCGGATACGAAGACCACACGCTCAACCTGAGCCGGGTTAATACCCGAACGGTCACCAATCACCGGCTGGAACGAACCCTCGGTGAAGTCCTCGATGGAGGACGCAGCAGCCTTCAGACGCAGCAGCTGCTTGGGGCTGATCACCACGAGCGGCTTGTACGGACGGTGCTGAGAGTGACGACGCAGCAGGTGGAAGTGCGAAGCCGGAGTCGAGGGGCAGGCAACAGTCATGTTGTTCTCAGCGCACAGCTGCAGGTAACGCTCAACACGAGCCGAGGAGTGGTCAGGACCCTGACCCTCATAGCCGTGAGGAAGCAACATAACCAGCGAGGAGCGCTGGCCCCACTTCTGCTCGGAGGAAGACACGAACTCATCAATGATGGTCTGAGCGCCATTTGCGAAGTCACCGAACTGAGCCTCCCACACCACGAGCGAGTCGGGGCGCTCCACCGAGTAGCCGTACTCGAAGCCGAGAACGCCGTACTCAGAGAGGAAGGAGTTGTAAATACGGAACTTGCCCTGGTCCTCAGAGAGGTGCTCCAGCGGCGACCACTCTTCATCAGTGATGTGGTCGTGCAGAACAGCGTGACGCTGAACGAAGGTACCGCGCTGAACATCCTGACCGCTCATACGAACGTCGGTGCCCTCCATCAGCAGCGAACCGAAGGCGAGCAGTTCACCCATACCCCAGTTCACGTTGCCGGTGCGGCCCATCTCAACGCGCTGCTCCATGAGCTTCTTCAGCTTCTTATGGACGGTGAAGCCCTCGGGAGCCTTACCGAACGCGTCAGCGATGTGCTGCAGAGTCTCACGGGAGATTGCAGTCTTACCGCCGTGAACGACCTCGGTGTTCTGCTGAGCAGCAGGCAGTTCCAGACCGGAAACGTGCGCGCCAGCAGGAGCCGGTGCCGAAGACTGAGTCTCGACGAAGATAGCGTCCAGCTTCGAGTGGTAGGAGTCCAGAACTTCGTCTGCCTCTTCCTGAGAGACATCGCCACGACCGACCAGGTCCTGTGCGTACAGGGTACGGGTCGAGGGCAGGACGTCAATATCCTGGTACATCTTCGGCTGGGTCATCGACGGATCGTCAGCCTCGTTGTGACCGCGGCGGCGGTAGCAAATCAGGTCAATGACAACGTCGCGACCGAAGCGCTCACGGTACTCGAATGCCAGGCGTGCGGCGCGAACCACTGCATCCGGGTCATCAGCGTTGACGTGGAAGACCGGAGCCTTGGTCATACGCGCAATGTCGGAGGCGTGGGTTGCGGTGCGGCCGTCGTTCGGCAGGGTGGTGAAGCCAATCTGGTTGTTCACCACAACGTGCACGGTGCCGCCGGTGGTGTACGCCTTTAGGTCAGCCATCTGCAGGGTCTCCATGACGATACCCTGGCCAGCGAACGCTGCGTCACCGTGAATCAGGATCGGCAGGACCGGGTGGCCCTCAATGCCCTGCTCGCGGTAGACGTCCTGCTTAGCGCGGACGATACCCTCGAGCACGGTGTTTGCAGCCTCAAGGTGCGAGGGGTTAGCAGCCACGTACACCTGGGTCTGCTTACCGGAATCGGAGGTGAAGACACCTTCGGTACCGAGGTGGTACTTCACGTCACCGGAGCCACCCTCGTAAGGTGCTGCGGTGCCGGAGAACTCACGGAAAATCTGAGCGTAGGACTTACCAGCAATGTTGGTCAGCACGTTCAGGCGACCGCGGTGTGCCATACCAATGGCAACGCCCTTCAGGTCGTTGTTAGCGGCCTTGTCCAGAACAGCGTCCAGCAGCGGAATCAGGGACTCGCCGCCCTCCAGGGAGAAGCGCTTCTGACCCAGGTACTTGGTCTGCAGGAAGTTCTCGAATGCCTCAGCCTCAACCAGCTTGGAGAGAACACGCAGCTGCTCCTCGCGGGTGGGCTTAGCAACGCCGCGCTCCAGGCGCTCCTGGAACCATGCGCGAACCTCGGGGTCCTCAGAGTACATGTACTCAACGGACAGGGAACCGGAGTATGCCTCGTGCAGGCGCTCCAAGATGGTGCGCAGCGGCAGACGCTCGGAACCGCCGAAGCCACCGGTCGGGTAGACGCGGTCCAGATCCCACAGGGTCAGGCCGTAGTTCTCCAGCTTCAGGTCCGGGTGCGAACGCATCTTGTAACCAACGGGGTTGGTTGCTGCGGTCAGGTGGCCGTGCACGCGGTACGCGTGAATCAGCTGCTGAATACGTGCAACCTTGGAAATTTCGTGAGCGTCATCGACGTGGTTGTCGCGTGCCCAACGAACCGGCTCGAAAGGAACCTTCAGGTCGCGGAAGATTGCGTCGTAGAAGTCGTCGCCGCCGAGCAGGTAGTGCTCAACCAGCTTCAGGAACTCACCGGAACCTGCACCCTGAATGACGCGGTGGTCGTAGGTGCTGGTCAGGGTGATGATCTTGGACAGGCCCTGCTGGGTGATGAGCTTCTCGGACAGGCCGCGGAACTCAGCCGGGTACTCCAGCGCACCCACACCGATGATGGCTGCCTGGCCCTTGGAGAGACGGGGCACCGAGTGGACGGTACCAATACCACCGGGGTTGGTCAGCGAAACAGTGGTGCCGCGGAAGTCCTCAATGGTCAGCGCGCCGTTACGGCCACGCTTAACGATGTCGTTGTATGCATCCCAGAACTCGCGGAAGCTCAGCTTCTCAGCACCCTTGAGGTTCGGAACGACCAGGTTACGGGAACCATCGGGGCGGGGCAGGTCAATAGCCAGACCAAAGTTCACGTGCGCGTTGTGGATCGCAACGGGCTTGCCCTTCTCATCCACACCGTAGGTCACGTTCATCGAAGGCATCGCTGCCACAGCGCGAATTACTGCGTAACCAATCAGGTGGGTGAAGGAGACCTTGCCGCCGCGGGTGCTTGCCAGGTACTTGTTGATGGCAGCACGGTTCTCAATGAGCAGCTTTGCGGGGACCGCACGAACGGTGGTTGCGGTGGGGACAGTCAGCGACTCTTCCATGGTCGTGACGACTGCCTTAGCAGGGCCGCGGAGGGGGACAATCTTGTCTTCAACAGGTTCCACAGGTTCAGCCTTCTTGGTAGCAGCGGGAGGGGTGGGGTTAGCAGGCGCAGCCGCAGGCTTCGGTGCCGCGGGGGCGGGAGTTGCTACAGGTGCGGCAGGTGCAGCCGGTGCGGCGGGTGCCGCAGCAGGAGCTGCACTAGCGGTACCGGCGCCTCCCAGCGCCTTGTCGATGGTCTCAAAAATGGGCCACCATGAAGGGTCCACGAGGTTCTTGTCCTTCTGGTAACGCTCGTACTGTTCTTCAACGAACCATTCGTTACCGGCAAATTCCTCAGGCACCAGATGTTCTGGCAGATTGGGCACGTTAAACGCCTCTTCCAATTAGTGTGAATTTATCCGTCGCGTCCGGGACTCACCCCGGCATAGACGACCCGCGTCTTCGAGGGGCGAATCATCACGCTGAGCATGTGCGCATCGCCTAAGATGGTGGCCGTATGTGCGGGGTGTGCACCGTACAAACCTGCTAGCGTGCCGTGAACGTCGGGGTTCATCCGCTTGCATGGCGGCACACTCATGCTCCTATGTATAAGTGTAAAGAGAAGCACGGTGAACTTTCCAGCTCATCGCGCTATATCCGCAATGCAATTTTTCACTCTTAGGGATTAGCAATGAGCCGCGTGCGCACCAAGTGCTGTCTTGCGCTTGTGAGCAGGCACTCTACAGCACCGGGAAGAGACGAAACCTTCGCTAAAATATGGGGTATGGATGACCCTTTGAGTAAGACTCTGACTACTAGCCAGCGCAGAATACTGCCCGCGTACTCTGCGCAACACGGCACTGTAACACCCAAAAACACCACCTCCGATGCTCAGCATCTGGACAGCCTGACTGCGGGGCTACCCCGCCAAGCCCAAGGCGCCGCACACCAGCCGATGGAGGCGGTGACCGCGTGGATCTGATTCTCCTACTCATCGGCCTGCTCCTCATCCTGGGCACGGGCTTCTTCGTTGCCGTAGAGTTCTCACTCGTGGCGCTCGAAACCGCCACCGTGCAGCAGGCAAAGGACTCCGGCGATAAAGCAGCCGACGCCGTCCTGCGCTGCCTCAAGACGCTCTCTACTCAGCTCTCCAGCTGCCAGATCGGCATCACCATCACCACGCTGCTGACCGGTTACACCCTCGACGCCGCCATCAAGGCGCTCACCACCGGCGCCATCAGCAGCCTGGGTCTGCCCACCAGCGTGACCGACGTACTCACCCTGGTGCTGGCGATGCTCATCGCAACCCTGCTCTCCATGGTCGTCGGCGAACTGCTGCCCAAGGGCCTCGCTATCGCCGAACCCTACGATGTGGCTCGTCGAGTCGCCCCCGCGCAGCTGGCATTCACCCGCGTCATGTCCCCGCTCGTGCGCATCATGAACGGCTCCGCCAACTGGATTCTTGGTCGCTTCGGCATGGAAGCCAAGGAAGAGCTCTCCGCGGCACGCACCCCCGAAGAGCTCTCCTCCATGGTTCGTCGCTCCGCAGAAGAAGGCACCCTCGACTCCGACGCGGCACGCTTCGTGGACCGCACCCTGCGATTCTCCGAGCTGACTGCCTCCGAAGTCATGACCCCGCGCGGCCAGGTCGCCATGCTCGAAGACACCGCCCCCGTCGCCGAAGTCATCAAGCTGGCACGCTCCACCGGCCACTCCCGATTCCCGCTCTACAAGGGCGACCACGACAACATCGTGGGCGTCGTACACGTGAAGAAGGCAGTCGGCGTGCCCTCGGAGGTTCGCGAAATCCTCGAAGCCGGCGCCCTCGCAGAAGACGTGCTGCAGGTCCCCGAAACCCTGCACCTGGACGCGCTGCTCACCCAGCTGCGCCAGGGTGCCCTGCAGCTCGCCGTGGTCCTCGACGAATACGGCGGAACCGCGGGCATCGCAACCCTCGAAGACCTCGTCGAAGAAATCGTCGGCGAAGTCTCCGACGAACACGACCGCGGCCGCACCGAACGCCCCCTACGCTACGGCAACGGCGACTGGGTGTTCTCCGGCCTGCGCCGCCCCGACGAAATCAACGCGCTCATCCCCGGGCTCGAGGTTGAGGAAAGCCCCGAATACGAAACCGTCGGCGGCTTCATGATGGAACGGCTCGGCCGCATCCCCGAAGTAGGCGACAGCGTCCCCGTACCCGGCGGCACTCTGCGCGTCGACACCCTCGAAGGCCGCCGCGTGGACCGCATCCGATTCACCCCCGCACCTAGCGCACAGGAACAGACCGAGAAGGGAGGCAACGCATGAACGACTGGGTAGCTATCGCACTGCTCGTCATTCTGCTCGCCGGTAACGCCTTCTTCGTCGCCGGTGAATTCGCCATCATGTCCACCCGACGAGCACAAATCGACCCGCTCGCCGAAGAAGGCAACAAGCGAGCGCAGACCGTTATCTACGCGCTAGAGAACGTCTCGCTCATGCTCGCCACCTGCCAGCTGGGCATCACCATCTGCTCCCTGCTGATTCTGAACGTCTCAGAACCGGCGCTGCACCACATGCTGGAGGTGCCCCTGCACCTGGTCGGCCTGCCCCACGCAATCGTGGACGTAATCGCCTTCGGCATCACCCTAATCCTGGTCACCTACCTGCACGTGATCTTCGGCGAGATGGTTCCCAAGAACGCCGCCGTGACCCTCGCAGCCCGCGGTGTGGCCCTCTGGATTGTGCCGACTCTGGTGACCTTCTCCAAGATCTTCGCCCCCGTAGTCGCCCTGCTGAACAACCTGTCGAATAAGCTGCTGGCGCTCATGAAGGTCGAAGGAAAGGACGAGGTCGCCTCCACCTTCACCCTGGGCGAGCTGCAGACCATCGTGGCAACCTCAACCGCGGAAGGCACTGTGGAAGACGACGCCGGCGTGATTGAAAGCGCCCTCGAATTCACCGAGAAGGACGTCTACGAAATCATGGTGCCCGGCGATAAGCTCGTCACCCTGCCCTTCGGCAGCACCCCCGCCGAGCTGGAACGCGCCGTGGCACGTAGCGGCTACTCCCGATTCGTCATTACCGACAGTGACGGAACCTACATGGGCTACCTGCACGTGAAGGACGCCCTCGCCATTGCCCCCGAGCGGTTCGAGGAGCCCTTCCCCTGGTACAAGCTGCGTTCCCTGGACACGCTCACCCCGACCACCGATATTGACGATGCGCTCGCCTCCATGCAGCGCAGCCGAACCCATATCGCACAGGTTATGGATGAACAGGGCGTAACCCTCGGCGTGGTCTTCCTCGAAGACGTGCTGGAGGAGCTCGTCGGCGAAATCAACGACACCACCCAGGATGCGGTGCGTGAGCGTGTACGCCGACAGCAGTCACGCGAAGCCCAGTAATAAGCCCAGTAGCCGTATCGTGAGATACCTCGAATAAAACAGGGAAATCTTGAACACACAGCCCGCCCGGTGCCCTCGTCAAAGAGGGCGCGGGGCGGGCTGTTTGGCGGTCAAAAACGGCTTATGGATGCACCCAAGGGGCACTCTCAGACGGCGGCATGAAGCGGCAGTATAGAGTAGCGGTGGGGGAGCGCAGTAGGCTGAGCTAACTATCCCTGTTGCATAAGCTACTGACAGGGAAAAGGGTTGCCTAACAGCACCCAAATGACACCAATAAAGAGTTGTTTATACGGGTGTGCGCATGATGTAGTTAAGGAACCTACAGACTAGAACGAACCGAAAGAGAGCCCTCATGCCGCACCCGAAGATCACCCGCAAGCACTTCCTCACCGCAATGGGCTCACTCGCCGCGTCCTCCCTGCTGCTGGCAGGCTGCGCAACCGAGAACAGCACCTCCTCCGGTTCGTCCTCCTCGGCTGGCTCCAACAACGGCAAGGTGAAGGTCGTCGCCTCCACCGACGTCTACGCAGACATCGCCAAGCAGGTTGGCGGCGACTACATTGAGGTCACCGCACTCATTGCCTCCACCAGCACGGACCCCCACTCCTACGAAGCCACCAGCGCCGACCGCCTCAAGGCAAAGGACGCATCCCTGATCGTCATCAACGGCGCAGGCTACGACCTGTTCCTCGAAGACCTCGCAGGCAAGGACAACGCCTCCCAGAAGATCGTGAACGCGGTCAAGGTCAGCGGCAAGCTCACCGACGCCGAATACACCCACCTGGTCGAGGACCACCGCGGCGGCGAACACCACGAAGACGGCGGCGACCACGCCCACGCACACGAGTTCAACGAACACCTCTGGTACGACTTCGAAACCGTGAAGAAGGTCGCCCAGAAGATCGCTGAAGAGCTCGCAGGCCTCGACTCCGCACACGCTGAGGCGTTCCGCACCAACGCATCCACCTTCTCCAAGGAACTGGACGCACTGGACACCACCGCCAAGGCAATCGCCGGTGAAGGTAAGAAGTACCTGTCCACCGAGCCCGTGCCGGACTACCTGATTTCCTCCACCGGCGCAGAGAACGCAACCCCCAGCGAATTCGCTGAGGCGGCAGAAGCCGGCAACGATGTCCCCGCACTCGTCCTGAAGGAAACCAAGGACATGGTCACCGAGAAGAAGGTCCAGTTGCTCGCCTACAACGAGCAGACCTCCACCTCCCAGACCAACGAGGTGCTGCAGGCAGCTAAGGACGCCTCGGTGAACTACGTATCCTTCACCGAAACCCTGCCGGAAAACACCAACTACCTGGCATGGATGAAGACCAACGTCAGCAACCTCGAAAAGGCGCTCTCCTAAGTGACTGACAACAATAACGGTGCCGCCCCCGCGATTTCCATTCGCGGGGGTAGCCTCGCTTTCGGGGCCCGCACCCTCTGGAAAGATCTAACCCTCGACATTGGCGCAGGCGAATACTTCGCCGTGCTCGGACCCAACGGCTCCGGCAAGTCCACCTTCCTCAAAGTCGTTCTCGGCCTGACCGGACTCAACGCCGGCGAAATCTCCGTGCTCGGCAAACCCGCACGCCTGGGCAACGCCGGCGTCGGCTACGTACCGCAGCAGAAGTCCATCCCCACCTCCACCCCGATGCGCGCCCGCGACCTCGTGGGACTTGGCGTGGACGGACACCGCTGGGGCATCCGCCTGCACGGCCGCAAATACCGCGCCAAGGTTGACGAGCTCCTCGAAGCCGTCGGTGCGACCGAGTACGCGAACGTGCCGGTGGGTCTGCTCTCCGGTGGTGAGCAGCAGCGTCTGCGTATCGCTCAGGCGCTCGCGAACGACCCGAAGATTCTGCTGGCTGACGAGGCGCTACTCTCCCTGGACCTCAACCACCAATACGCGGTGGCTGAGCTGATTCACCGGTTCAACCGTGAACGCGGCGTGGCGGTGGTGTTCGTGACCCACGAAATCAACCCCATCATTGAGCATGTGGATCGCGTTCTCTACCTGGCGAACGGCCGTTTCACGGTCGGCTCGGTGGAAGAGGTCATGACCAGCGAGACTCTCACCTCCCTATACGGAACCCCGGTGAGCGTGCTCAAATCTAATGGCCGTTACGTGGTGGTGGGTGAGACTCACGCCAGCGACCACTGCCATATTGAGGGCACCGACCAGAACATTCACGGTTCCCACCTGAAGTCTGGTCTCTCCGAACTGCAGCGCACCCTACACCTTCCGGGAGGAACCACTCGATGACCATTCTTGCTTCCCTCCCCGCTCTGGCACCGGTTGCCGCCGCGCAGAATGATTTGCTCTCCCGTATCTTCGTTTGACCGCTACGGCGAGCTGTTGCAGATGCTGCAGAACTCCATTTTTGCTGGCGCTGTGCTGGGCCTTATCGGCGGTTTCGTCGGTATTTTTGTGATGATGCGCGACCATGCCTTTGCGGTGCACGGCGTCTCTGAAATGTCTTTCGCGGGTGCCGCCCTTGCCCTGCTGCTCGGCTATGACGTGGTGACCGGCTCCATGGTCGGTTCGATTGCCTCGGCTCTGCTGATTGCCTTTCTGGGCTCTAAGGCGAGCAACTCGAACTCGGTCATTGGTGCGCTCATGCCGTTCGGCCTGGGCTTGGGTATTCTCTTCCTCTCCCTGTACCAGGGCCGTAGCGCGAATAAGTTTGGTCTGCTGACCGGTCAGATCGTGTCCGTGGATGCCGACCAGCTGCACACCATGATTATTGGTGCGGTGGTTATTATTTCCCTGCTGGTGATGGTATGGCGTCCGCTGAGCTTCTCCTCCCTGGACCCGGAGGTCGCCCGCGCTAAGGGCGTGCCGATGCGCTTCCTGTCCCTGGTGTTCATGGTGATTCTGGGTATTGCTGTGGCGCTGTCGGTGCAGGTGGTCGGTTCGCTGCTGGTGCTGGCGCTGCTGATTACTCCGGCGGCTGCGGCGATGCAGGTAACGGCATCTCCGGTACGCACCCTGATTCTGTCGGTGCTGTTTGCGGAGGCGTCTATTGTGGGCGGTATTCTGCTGGCTCTTGCCGGTTCGCTGCCGATTAGCCCCTACGTGACCAGCATTTCCTTCCTGATTTACGTGGTGTGCCGTGTGATTGGTGGCGTGAAGCGCCGCCATAGCGCGTCGGGCCGCCAGCTGGCTGAGAAGGCATAAGACCTGTAGAAAGAGCCCCACCTCGGGAATGAGGTGGGGCTCTTTCGTTGTCGTGCTGTGTTAGCGCTACGGGTCATGTACCCGGTGCGCAATGCGGGCTCAACCTGTGTGGCGTTGTGTTGCCTTGTCCAGATGCCCTGTGTGTCGTGCTGTAGCGGCGTCGAAGATCTTTAAAGACGCCCTCTCTTTGTTCCTCCAGAGAAGGATCCTCTCCGGTGAAGGAAAGCCCCTCAGCAGGTGAGGGGTGCGGCTTAGCCTGCAACGTTAGCGTGCAGCGCCGCCCTGCGATTCTTCCTCGCGACGTGCCAAAGTGCAGTCCGGGCAGTAACCGGTCACTTCAACCACGTGCTCCAGCTCCGAGAAGCCGTGCTGCTTACCCATCGCCAGTGCCCAGTCCTCAAGGGCGGGTGCTTCTAGCTCAATGGCGGTGCCGCATCGGCGGCAGAGCAGGTGGTGGTGATGGTCCTTTACCTGGCAGTGGCGGTACAGGGTCTCACCCTCAACGCCCTTGACTGAGTCGAGCTCACCGGCATTAGCCAGCGACTGCAGCACACGGTAGGTGGTTGCGAGAGAGACCTGTTCCTTGCGGTTCGCGAGGGTCAGGTGCAGATCCTGTGCTGAGATGAAATCGCCGAGCTCTTCCATGGTCGCCTTGATGATGCGACGCTGGCGGGTATTTCGGGCTTCGGCGGGCTTCGTAATTCTCCGTACGGGAATATGAGTGTCCATTGCTGAACCTTTCGGGGCGGAAATCCGCCCCATTGTGTGGTCGATCTTGTCTTACGACTTTACACTAGAGGCGTTCAAAAGGTGGTTGATTTGCGCTTTATCTCAAAAATTGAAGTCATCAACAGGCACGAATGAGGGTTAACGGTAGACTAAAACTATGAAAATGACGAAGTACACCCACTCATGTATCCGCCTTGAGAATGAGGGGCGCACCCTCGTTCTTGACCCCGGCAATTTTGCTGCTGAAGGTGAGCATGCCACCGCGCTGGAAGGCGCCGATTACCTGTTCGTGACCCACGCGCATCCGGATCATTTTGATGGCCCGTCGGTGCTGCCGCTGATTGCTCAGCGTGCCGAGTCGCAGACCCCGTTGAAGATTTGGGCTCCCGAGACTGTCGCCCAGGTCATCAAGGAGGCTGTGCCCGCTGCCGAGGTTACCGTTGTTTCCTCTGATTCTGAGTTCAGCATCCCCGGTTTTGAGGTGAAGACCTACGGCGGTCAGCACGCACTGATTCACCCGCTGATTCAGACCATCGCCAATGTCGGTTACCTGATTAACGGTGCCGTGTACCACCCGGGTGACTCGCTGGTGGTTCCTCACCGCGTGCGTGCGAATACCGTTCTGGTGCCGATTCACGCGCCCTGGTCGAAGGTTCAGGAAGTCATTGATTTGTGATTTCGACCGGCGCTCAGCGTGTGGTTCCGATTCACAACGGCATGATTAACCAGAACGGCACCGGCATTATTGAGGGTCTGGTGACGAACTTCGGCGCGAAGTACGGCACTGAGCTGAAGCATCTGAACCCCGGCGAGAGCATTGAGGTTGAGGCGTAAGCCTGACCGTTGAGCTTCAAACGCGCCGATGACGGCGCATGAAGGAGAGTATTGTGAGCACGATTTTTACCAAGATTATTGAGGGCGAGATTCCCGGCCGCTTCGTCTGGAAGGACGAGCACTGCGTCGCCTTCCTGGACATCATGCCCCTGTCGGAAGGTCACCTGCTGCTCGTTCCCCGCGCTGAGGTCGACCGTTGGCCCGACCTGCCGGCTGAGCTGGCGGCGCACCTGTTCGCTGTGGCGCACAAGATTTCTGGTGCCCTGGATCAGGCGTTTGATAAGGACCGTGTGGCTCTGATGATTGCGGGCTTCGACGTTCCGCACACCCACATCCACCTGTTCCCGGCTGACGGCATGGCTGATTACGATTCGGCTAACGCGAAGAAGGATGCTACCGCCGAAGAGCTGGATGCGGCCGCTGAGAAGGTACGTGCTACCCTGCGCGAGCGCGGCCACGGCGAGTTCGTGCCCGAGGCGTAAACGCCCTTTACAGCGCGTATAAACACGACAGCGCGTATAACCACGAAGGAGCCGCCCTCTACAGAACAGTAGAGGGCGGCTCCTTCGTTAAATATCCCGTTGCTATATCCCGGTGTGGGAGAAGCTTAGTGCTTTTCAGCCTTGGAGATCTGGTCAGCCAGGTCCTCGGGGGAGAGGTTAGCGGAGGAGAACTCGGGGGTCAGCGGCAGGTGCAGCTGCAGGCCGGTACCGGGGCAAATCTCGACCTTTGCGGAGCGCAGCTTGAAGTCGACCACGTGGCCGCCCTGAACGCGCTCATCGTCGATAAAGTGGGCGTGGCAGCCGGGCACCGAGATGCCCTGCTCGTAGATCGGGGTGCGGAAGCCAACAATCGTGCCGGTCACGTTATCGAACTGGACAATGTCCTCATTCTCGGTGGCCGCAACCATCTTCGGGTAGGGCTTCTCCTGCTTGATGACGGTGCGGGTGCGGACCCACTCGAACTCGCCGTAAATCTTGATGGCGTACATGTAGTTCTTGGAGACGGTGAAGTCATCCAGAATCTGCGAGGCAGACTTACGCAGCAGGTTCTGCGGTAGTTCGCGCTTAATCATGGGCACGAAGTTGGTGACCACGGCGTAGGGGGTCTGCTGGCGCAGGTCGGGCAGGGACACGGAGCCGTCGTGACGCACCTGGTAGCAGACGCCGTCGAGGACGACCATTTCGCCGTCGAGGCCGTTGAAGGTACCCACACCGAAGTTGCCGTGGCTCAGGAGCTCACCGATGGTCATCTCGCCATCGTAAATGCCGTCCAGCAGCTGGGACATGAGGCCGGTCTGAAAAACTTCGTTACGGAAAACAGTTTCACCGTTTAGGATGGTCGGCTGATATGCCATGAGATTTCTCCTCGTTACAGTGGATGCGGCGTCAGACGGGTCGGTCGGTCATCGGCGATACTCGCCCCAGCAGATGCTGAAAAGGTGAGGGGCGGTGGGGAGAACACGGCTTCGTGACGTCGTTTCTCGCGGAATTCGTAGGTGCCGCCGGCCGGGCGCACGTACTTTCATTGTACGCCCGTGCAGGAAGAACCCCGGGATTAGCGGGTACAACATCTTATGATGTGGCCCGCGACCTGCTCCTACAAGGGAAGAGGGGGGTAGGGCCCGTTAAAGCTCCAGAAGCATCTCTACGTGCTCAATTCCAACCTCAAGATACGGCTCTCCCATCTGCACGAACCCCGCTGCACCGTAGTAGCTGTCCTTCAGGTAGGACTGGGCGCTAATCACCAGCTGACGAGCTTCCGTATTTTCACGGACCCAGCTAATCGCCTCATGCAGTAGGGCACGCCCCAGGCCGGTGCCCCGCGCCTCCTCACGGACAGCTACTCGACCGACGGTCCAAGCACCTTCGATAGGGCGGTGGTAGCCATCATCTACTGTCATAAGATCAAAGATCCGCAAGTAGGCTAAGACCCGCCCAGACTCATCCGCGTGGAAGAAGTGAACAGACTCGAAGTCTGCTTCGTCTGGCTCCTGCGCAAGGATCTGCTGACCCACCGTAAAGACAAGAGAACGGGTGATGTGTATCTGCTGAAGCTCACGGAGAGTCAGCTCGTTGAAGCGCTTTGCCTGAAAATGCCGGGGAGTATAGGGCTGAGGATGCATGGGGGAGTCGTCCTTTCGTCTAGCTAAAGAATGAGCCTATCCCATTGAGGAAGCTACGTGCAGGAGCAGAATCAAAAAGCCGCTTTGTGGAATGTAGCGGTATAACCCTCCAACAGGTATTTATTGCTCACAGCGTGTCTGCAAGGATAACCATTTAGAACGCGCATGAATTAACAAAGCTCTTATACTGAGAACGTTATTATCACTCAATCCCCTGGAGATAACTCTATGTCTATCGCCGCTATCATGACCTGGACTCTACAATCAGAGATTCCTGTACCACCGGACGCCCAAGCTCTTTTGGGGCCGGGGGGAGAGCGCCGTTGCAGCCTTTGCTACTTTCCGTGATTCTGCTATTTTCACGACTCACCGACTCATCATTCGTGATGCTCAAGGCTTGACGGGTAAGAAGGTAGAAATGTATTCGTTGCCTTACTCCTCAATCCATATGTGGTCTTCTGAAAATGCAGGAAACCTGTTCGACGCGAATAGTGAAATCGCTCTATGGACGAAGGTCGGCTACATCAAAATCAAGCTGGGCCGAAAGATTGACGTCCGCAAGCTTGACCGGCTCATCGCTCAGCAGGTTCTAAACGCTCAGCAGCATTAGGGCATAAAAATAGACTGGCGTTCCCTCCGGTTGCACGACAAAAAGGGAGGGAACGCCAGCACCAACAGCTTAGCCCTTAGAGCCGCTCTAAGCGCAACTAAAGCGCGCAAGACCCATCGAGGCATAAAAATATTGGACACGTACTGTCGCCAAAAGTGCTACAGCAAGATAGAAGTCCGCAGAGATACTCCAGCAGACACAACAACGGCCTATACGTTCCCAAAGGAACATATAGGCCGTTGTCTGTTCTCCAGAACGCACCCCCCTACAAGGGGCACCGTTCAGGAAGAAAGATTAGACGCCGTAGTACAGCTGGTACTCAAGCGGGTGCGGAACCAGCGAGAGCGGCTCCAGCTCGTTCTTACGCTTGTAGTCAATCCACGCCTGAATCAGGTCCTCGGTGAAGACGCCACCCTCGAGCAGGAAGTCGTGGTCAGCCTCCAGAGCAGCCAGCGCCTCTTCCAGGTTAGCCGGAGCCTTCTTGATGTCCTTAGCCTCTTCAGCGGGCAGCTCGTACAGGTCCTTGTCGATCGGTGCCGGCGGCTCAATACGGTTACGGATACCGTCCAAGCCAGCCATCAGCTGAGCAGCAAACGCGAAGTAGGGGTTAGCGGAGGGGTCCGGTGCACGGAACTCCAGACGCTTAGCCTTCGGGTTGGTGCCGGTAATCGGGATGCGGATACCGGCGGAACGGTTACCCTGCGAGTACACCATGTTCACGGGAGCCTCGTAGCCGGGAACCAGACGCTTGTAAGAGTTCACGGTCGGGTTGGTGAACGCCAGAACAGCGGAGGAGTGCTCAATCAGACCGCCAATGTACCAGCGTGCGGTGTCAGAGAGGTTAGCGTAGCCGCGCTCATCGTAGAAGAGGGGCTCGCCGTCCTGCCACAGCGACTGGTGGCAGTGCATACCGGAGCCGTTGTCACCGAACACGGGCTTGGGCATGAAGGTCACGGACTTGCCCCATGCGTCTGCGGTGCCCTTGATGACGTACTTGAACTTCAGCAGGTCGTCAGCAGCCTTGGTGAGGGTGTCGAACTTGTAGTTGATTTCTGCCTGGCCGGCTGCGCCCACCTCGTGGTGGCTACGCTCAACCTCAAGGCCAACCTCGTCCATTGCTACGCACATTGCGTCACGCAGGTCAGCCTGCTTGTCGACGGGGGAGACGGGGAAGTAGCCGCCCTTGACGGGGGTCTTGTTGCCCAGGTTGCCGCCCTCTTCCTTGCGGCCGGTGTTCCAGGGAGCCTCATCGGAGTCGATCTTGTAGAACACGGAGTTCGGCTCGACCTGGTAGCGGACGTCCTCGAAGACGAAGAATTCAGCCTCGGATGCGAAGAATGCGGTGTCTGCAATGCCGGTGGACTGCAGGTAAGCCTCAGCGCGCTCAGCGACGCCGCGGGGGTCACGGTGGTAGGGCTCGCCGGTGCGGGGGTTCACGATGGAGCAGATGATGACCAGGGTCTTCTCAATGCGGAAGGGGTCAACGTACGCGGACTGAACATCGGGGATCAGCTGCATGTCGGACTCTGCAATGCCCTGGAAACCGCGAATGGAAGAGCCGTCAAAAAGCTGGCCGTTGACGAAGAAATCGTCATCAATCGCCTTAGCGGGCAGGTTGAAGTGCTGCTGCACGCCGGGCATGTCGGTGAATCGGATATCGACGAAGACTACTTCTTCGTTCTTGATAAAGTCGAGAACTTCCTGGGGGCTGGTAAACATGAGGACTGCTCCTTGTTTGACTGACCGTGAAGGAGGGTATCTTCCCTCATAGCATTCAGTCTGTGGTTTAGTTTGGCCGCGGGCAAAACCCTGTGACATATCAAGCATAGTGGTTATTTTTTGCGCGTGCGTGACTATCGTGTTTCGGTAATGTTACAAATCCTGGAAAGGAGTTACATCTGCGTTGCCTTATGAAACACAGCAGGGATGTTCATGCCCTCTAGTAACGCTAGCCGCAGCGCCAACAACAGAGCAATAACCGGGCGTAACAAAAAGGCTCCGGCCCTCCCCACTTGGGGAAGAGCCGGAGCCTTCAAAACCTTATCTCAGCGTCTCGCTTAGCGGCCGCGCATCGCACGACGGTCCGGGCGAGCACGCATCGGGTCAACGCCCTTAGGAACAGCGTTCATCGGGTTACGCATAGTGTTCAGGGTGCTCAGGCGACCAGAAATAGCCTGCATTTCCTGCTGAGTCAGAGCCTTCGGAAGCTTGTTCATCGTCTTCACAACGTCCTTGAGCTCAACTTGACCCTCTTCGTGACCGGTCTCAATCACGTGAACCGGAACGCCGGGAGCCACACGGTTCAGGTGCTTCTTCTCGGTGTTCACCAGGGAAGTCACGCGGCTGTGAGGACCCTCGGTCACCAGCACAATACCGGGACGGCCCAGCGCACGGAACACCAGATCCTGGTGGCGGTTCGCAGCAACGGGCTGCTCCTCAACAATCCAACCGCGGCGCACCGAGTTCATCGCCGCACCACTACGACCGGGCTGGTTCTCAATCTGGGCAAAAGCCGCAGTCTGCGCGCGGCGACCCAGCAGGAGCATCGCCACGATAGCGGCAACGCCCAGACCCAGAATCAGGAAAGTAACCCAGTTACCCAGAGCAATACCGATGAGGAGGAAAACCAAAAGGGTACCCAGAGCCGACAGACTCAGAATCCAACCGATCTTCGGGTCGGACTTCTTGGTCATCTGGTAGACCTGCTTCATCTGGGCGAAATTGCCCGGAGTGCGTTCCTTCTTCTTTTTCTTCTCTTCGCGCTTATCTGCCACGATTCTTCCTCGGCTGGTTCTTCCGCGGCCCCGAGAAGCGCCTCAAACGCTCACGGAACCATAGTGACGTAACGATGCAGTGTATGCCTGCAATTTTTCTAGTTTACCCTACCCGCACAAGGGACGGGGCATAAGGGGAGGCTCCCCGAACACCGGACGAACACCGGGGTCGAGGAGCCTCAACGCTCTCAGAAAGATTCTGAAAAGGCTTAGTAGCCTGCAGCCACCAGGGAGGAGGCTTCCTGCAGGGCTGCACCCTCACCCTCAATGTGGGCAAGGTTCTCAGGAATCGGGTAGCCGTTCTTACGCATTGCACGAGCCCACAGGCGACCTGCACGGTACGAAGAACGAACCATCGGGCCCGCCATAACGCCAGCGAAACCAATCTCCTCAGCCATGTTTGCGAAGTCCACGAACTGCTGCGGCTTCACCCAACGCTCAATCGGGTGGAAGAGAGGGCCGGGGCGCAGGTACTGGGTGAGGGTAATGATGTCACAGCCGGCATCGTGCAGATCGCACAGCGCCTCGTAAATCTCCTCATCGGTCTCGCCCATACCCAGAATCAGGTTGGACTTGGTGACCATGCCGCCTTCCTTAGCCTGGGTAATAACATCCAGGGAACGCTCGTAACGGAACGCCGGGCGAATCTGACGGAAGATGCGGGGGACGGTCTCCAGGTTGTGCGCGAAAACCTCAGGCTTAGCGTCAATCACCTTCTGAACATGCTCGGGAACACCCTTGAAGTCGGGGACGAGCATCTCAACGCCGGTGTTCGGGCACATCTTGTGAATCTGGCGGGTGGTCTCTGCGTACAGCCACGCACCGCCGTCTTCCAAATCGTCACGAGCAACACCGGTCACGGTTGCGTAACGCAGACCCATGACCTTCACGTTCTTAGCAACCTTGAACGGCTCAGCGTAATCAACAGCAACGGGCTTGCCGGTCGCAATATTGCAGAAATCGCAACGACGGGTGCACTCGGAGCCACCAATCAGGTAGGTTGCCTCGCGGTCTTCCCAGCACTCGTAAATATTGGGGCAGCCGGCCTCTTCACACACGGTGTGCAGACCCTGACCGCGAGCAAGCTCGCGCATCTCGTTGTATTCGGGGCCAACAATAGCCTTGGTCTTAATCCAGTGAGGCTTCTTCTCAATGGGAACCTCAGCGTTGCGGGCCTCCACACGCAGTAGCTTGCGTCCTTCAGGTGCGGTGCTCAAAAGTTTTCTCCTTGGTCTCGGTGTGCCCTCTGTGCAGGTGGGCCACCTTCTATATTACGCCCGCTCAGGCGTAGGTGAAACTGATTTTCGTATATGACGAACAAAGCCGGATGCGTTGCATGCACGGCCCGTTCGATGCTTCTTGGCTGCGTCTAACCCTGCGTTTAGTTCTGCGCCGCGACGGGTTCGAAGGACTCCGCCAGACGGTCCTGGTACTTCAGAAGCTCCGCCTCCAGCGGCTCCAAAATATCGGCGGGGGTGACGGTGCGGCCCAGCTGCTCCGAAATAGTGGTAACACCCGCATCGCTAATACCGCAGGGAATGAATTGCTGGAAAGGCGCGGTGTCGTTGCAGCAGTTAATCGCGAAGCCGTGCATAGTGGTGTTACGCGAAACGCGCATGCCCAGTGCCGCGATCTTCTTGTCCTGGGTGACGCCGTCGCCCAGAATCCACACGCCGCTACGGCCCTCAACGCGCTCACCCTTAATGCCCAGACCAGCCAGGACGTTAATGATGATTTCCTCGACGATGCGCACATACGCCACCACGTCAATGGGCTCGGGCAGACGCAGAATCGGGTAGCCGGTCAGCTGGCCGGGGCCGTGCCAGGTTAGCTTGCCGCCGCGGTCAATCTTGACGACGGGGGTGGACTTGTCTGCGGGGTACTCGTGGTCTTCGGTGCGTTTACCGGCGGTAATCACTGCCTCGTGCTCAAGCAGAAGAATCGTATTCTGGCGGGTGCGGTTAGCCACCTCATCGTGGATGCGGTACTGCTCGTCCAAGCACTCAACATAGTTCACATAGTTCGGGGCGAAGCCCACGCGTTCAATCGTCACAGACATACTTTCTACCTTAGTACTGCTAGTGGAGGGAAGAAAATTAGGGCGCCCTGAATCACGTGATGAGCGAACACGTCAAAATGTTACGTGAGGGCTTGCTCGGGGGTGGGAAGGATGAATGGGTAGGTAAATGCCTGAATTTATCCATGGGACTCTTTGAGGTATTTGAAGTATTTTAGCGTGCTTAAAGATATTATTTAATGTAATTTGATAACATAATGGTATGAGAAGCAACGAAGCACACGTTCTGGAAAGCATCGCCAACCCGGCTCTACCCACCCTGCAGATTGTCGAGTACCGGAGCGAAACCACCGAGAGCGCATCCTCCGTAACCTCCACACACCCCGGGCCCTCTGCGTACCCTGGATCCTCTGCGTACCCCGGACGCTACACCCTGCGCACCATTCACCAGTCCGCTCCCTCTACACCGCCAGCTTCTACCGCATCCACCCTGCGGGCGGCAGCCAACGGGTACGGATTCGAGGAAAATACGGATGCATCCGCTCAGCGGCACGCCCAGACCCCGCAGGTAGCCTCCGCCCTACGCAACGCGCCCGGACTCGCCAAGCTCCACGCTGTTACTGGCGAAAGCGCAGATCGGCTGTGCCTCTGGTACGAGCCCCTCGACGCGGGCACCCTCGACAAGCTCCTGCGCGCCCGCACCCTGACCCCCGCCGAGCTCATGACCCTGGCGCGAACCCTGCACCGGGCGCTCGGTAGCCTCAAAAAGGTGGGGGAAGGGCGCGCCGAACTCAGCGCCGAATATATTGCTCTGAGCGCCGCCGGAGTGCCCAAGCTCCTGCTACCTGATGCCGTCTACCGTGAAGCGGCTGCCCTAGAGGTGGAACAGCTCACCGCCGCCTGGGGCAATTACGCACGCTCCGCAGCCGCCCTGCTCTGGCACGCCGCCTGCGGGCACGCGCCGGAACCCTCCGCCGCCCGCGTACCCCTCTCACTGCGCATGGTTTCAGCGGGTATAGGAACCACCGGCACTGCAACCGAAGGGGTACCCAACAGCGAGTGGATTGAGCGCCTCGGCAGGGCCCTCGAATACCTGCTGGACGCACCCGAGCAGGAGGCGGCGCTTGCCGGCCTGAGCTCCGTGGTCGCCCTCGCGGAGGAGGTGCCGCCTCGCCCGCTGAACGTCTACCTGAGCTGTTCAGAAAGAGCCCGCGCCCTAATTCCCGCAGCCGTGGAACCTGAACCGATACAGAAACTCTCAAAGGCGCAGAAAGCGCAACGCTACCTGGCAGAACGTTTGCCCCGCCTGAAGAAGCCGGGCGTGAAGAAGGCGGGGCGCGTAGCTACGACCGGTTCTAAGCCGTTGAGCTCTGCAACGAGCCCCGGGGCGAGCCTCACAAAGAGCCCAGCAAAGACTGCGCCCGCCCCAAAGAACGCAGACGCGACGGATACATCCCGCCTGATGGCGCTACGCGGTGCGTTCACCCGCCCCACCGCGAGGCTGGGACTGACTGCGCGGCTGGGCATCGCTGCGCTCGCGCTGGGGGCTATCGCGCTGCCGCTCGGGTTCACCCTCTACGGACAGAACGCCCCGGCAACGGCACAGCCCGTATCCGCTCAAGCCGTAAACGCAGCGGGGGAGCAGGCACCCGACGGCACGGCAACACAGGATCAGAGCGCGCAGGGTCAGAGCGCACAGGATCAGGCATCGCAGGGCGAGCAGATTCTGCGAGCCCTCATCGACCAGCGGAACCACGAACGGCGCATGCGAGGCGGCGCAGAGCTCACCCTAGACACCGCCGAAGAACTCAGCCGCGACAGCGAGAACATCCGCGTGATGGCGGTGGTCTCCGCACCCGGCTACCGCGCCGATAAAACCGAGCAGGAAGCCCGCAAACTCAGCGAAGAAAACGGCGTCACCCGCCAGAAAGTCATCTTCGACCTGCACCGCGGGGAGAAAGGCTGGGAGATAGCCCGCGCCGAACCCGTCCCTGCATAGCTGACACCGTAGAAACGCGGGCACAACAAAAGCGGCGGCCCCACCCACCGAAGTGGATGGAGCCGCCGCTTTTTGCTCACCGTCCGGGAAAACCCGGAGAGCTACGCTCGGCTACCCATCAGGGCACCGCCACAAGGAAACTTCCTTGAATCTTTGCAGGTCTTAGAGGCCCAGCTCAGACTCGAAGTTTGCCTCCTCCAGACGGGTCTTGACGGTGTGCAGGAAGCGACCAGCGTCCGCACCGTCGACCACGCGGTGATCGTAGGTGAGGGACAGGTAGCACATGGAGCGGATAGCGATAACGTCGTTACCGTCAACATCCTTAACAACCATGGGGCGCTTCACGATAGCACCGGTACCGAGGATTGCAACGTTCGGCTGGTTGATGATCGGGGTGTCGAACAGTGCACCGAAGGAACCAATGTTGGTGATGGTGAAGGTCGAACCCGACAGCTCCTCGGGGGAGATGTCGCCGGTACGTGCGCGGCCACCCAGGTCGCCAATAGCCTTTGCCAGGCCAGCAATGCCCAGGTCAGAAGCGTTCTTGATGACCGGAACCAGCAGACCCTTGGGGGTGTCCACAGCAATAGCGATGTTCTCGGAGCCGTGGTAAGTAATCTGCTTGTAGTCTTCGGTCATGGAAGCGTTCAGAGCGGGGTGCTGCTGCAGAGCCTCAGCGGAAGCCTGGACGAAGAAGGGCAGGAAGGTCAGCTTTGCGCCCTCGCGAGCAGCGAAGCCGTCCTTAGCCTTTGCACGCAGCTGAACGATGCGGGTCACGTCAACCTCGGTGACCTGGGTCAGCTGGGTGGAGATATCCAGGGACTCACGCATACGCTTTGCAATAACCTGGCGGATACGTGCGGTCTTCTCGACGGTGCCACGCTTGGGGGAAACCTCGAAGGTGTGCGGTGCCTTTGCGGAACCAGCAGCCGGAGCAGCAGGTGCAGCAGCAGCGGGAGCAGCGGAACCCTTAGCAGCGATAGCAGCCTGAACATCCTGCTTGCGGATGCGGCCACCAACACCGGTGCCCTTGACGGTGGACAGGTCGATGCCGTTGTCCTTAGCGAGCTTACGGACCAGCGGGGTCACGTATGCTTCGCCCTCAGCAGCTGCCGGAGCGGCAGGTGCAGCGGGGGCTGCAGGAGCTGCGGGAGCAGCCGGAGCAGCAGCGGGTGCTGCGGGAGCAGCAGGAGCCTCAGCAACCGGAGCGGGTGCAGCGGGAGCAGCCGGTGCAGATGCAGCAGCAGCGTCGCCGATGATAGCCAGAACCTGGCCAACCTCTGCGTCCTCATCCTCGGGGATGCGGATCTCGAGCAGGGTACCTGCTACGGGGGAGGGAACCTCGGTGTCAACCTTGTCGGTGGAAACCTCAACCAGGGGCTCGTCAACCTCAACCTGCTCGCCAACTTCCTTCAGCCAGCGGGTAACGGTGCCCTCGGTGACGGACTCGCCCAGTGCGGGCAGTACGACCTCGATGCCTGCAGCAGCAGCTGCGGGAGCAGCCGGAGCAGCGGCGGGTGCTGCGGGAGCAGCAGGAGCCTCAGCAACCGGAGCGGGAGCTGCGGGAGCCTCAACAGCTGCGGGAGCAGCCGGAGCAGCAGCACCGGAACCGTCGCCAATGATAGCCAGAGCAGCGCCGACCTCGACGTCCTCGTCCTCGGGGACGAGAATCTGCTCAACAACGCCTGCTACGGGGGAGGGAACCTCGGTGTCAACCTTGTCGGTGGAAACCTCAACCAGGGGTGCGTCAACCTCAATGGTGTCGCCGACCTCAACGAGCCAGCGGGTAACGGTACCCTCGGTCACGGACTCGCCCAGTGCGGGCAGTACTACGGTGTGGGACATAATCTTTCCCGTTCTCCTTGTGAATGCTTGAACTAGAAAAATGTGAGCGGCGACCCGGATGCGCGCCGTATGCGTCAAAGCACGTCGACGCGCATCCGGATAGGGGCGTTGTTCAGCGGATACGCCCGGCAACCGCTAACGACCAACGGTCGTCAATACTAAGCTGACGCGCTAACGCCAGTCAGCAAAATTTATGCGCTGTGCAGCGGGGTGCCGTTCAGGACCATTGCTGCCTCACCCAGGGACTCGTTCTGAGTCGGGTGTGCGTGGATGAACTTAGCGACGTCCTCGGGGAATGCTTCCCAAGCAACCCACATCTGAGCCTCACCAATCTGCTCACCCATGCGCTTACCAATAGCGTGAACACCAACGATGGGGCCGTCCTTCTGGCGGACAACCTTCACGATACCGGTAGCACCGAGGATAGCGGACTTACCGTTACCAGCCAGGTTGTACTCAGCGGTCTCAACGTTCTCAGCGCCGAACTTCTCCTTAGCCTTGGGCTCGGAGTAGCCAACGGAAGCAATCTCCGGGTCACAGAAGGTGACCTTGGGGATGTTCACGTCTTCAACGATGGAGGGGTTCAGGCCAGCGATTTCCTCAGCAACGAAGATACCCTGCTGGTAACCGCGGTGAGCCAGCTGAACGCCGGGGACGATGTCGCCAACAGCGTAGATGTTGCCAACGCCGGTGTGCAGGCGCTCGTTAGCCAGGACGAAGCCGCGATCCATGGGGATGCCCTGCTCCTCGTAGCCCATGTTTGCGGTGTTCGGGCCACGACCAACAGCAACCAGAACGATCTCTGCCTCGAAGACCTTGCCGTCAGCCAGGGTGACCTTAGCACCGTTAGCGTCCTGCTCAACCTTCTCGAAGAGGGTGCCGGTGTTGAACTTGATGCCGCGCTTCTTGAACGCACGCTCCAGAACCTTGATGATTGCCGGGTCCTCGTTGGGAACCAGGTTCGGCAGGCCCTCGATGATGGTGACGTCAACGCCCATAGCGTTCCACATGGATGCGAACTCGCAACCAATCACGCCGCCGCCGAGCACGATAGCGCTCTTGGGCAGGTAGTCCATCTCCAGTGCCTCAGTGGAGGTCAGAACGCGACCCTCAATGGGCAGACCGAAGGTCTTGGAGACCGAGCCGGATGCCAGGATAATGTTCTTACCCTTGTACTCAACACCACCGACGGTGATGGTGTCCTGAGCGGTCAGCTTACCCTCGCCGGGGATAACCTCCACGCCCTTCATCTTCAGCAGGCCTGCAAGACCCTTGAACTTACCGGAGACGATGTTGTCCTTGTAATCGCGAACCTTGCCCATTTCGATGGACTGCAGAACAGCGTTAACGCCAACCTTGGACGCTTCGCGTGCCTCTTCAGCCAGCTCAGCAGCGTGCAGGTACGCCTTGGTGGGGATACAGCCGGTGTGCAGGCAGGTGCCGCCGACCTTTTCCTTCTCGATCAGGCCGACGGTGAAGCTAGCTGGCGTGCGCGAATAGCTGCAGAGTAGCCAGCGGAACCGCCGCCGAGGATGAGGATGTCGAATTCTTGAGCCACGATATTGCTCCCTTGCATAGTTGTGGGGGCTAAAGACCCCTGCAATGAGTTCTTTACCAATTTATTGGTAGGTTCCCCAGCATGCGCGAAAGGCCCGCGACTCACAAAAATCGCGCGCCCCTCCGCGTACGCAGAAAAACACTTAATACAACAATACCCCCGTTGAGGGTCGTTTAAGTTCACTCAGGGCGGTTTTAGCTGATTAATCACCCAAACAGCGCAAATTTTTCACCACTCAAGAAAAGCGGTGCGTCATAGAACGGCGTGGTGACAGGACCACCACAGCGGTCGCACAGAACGCAACCAAGAAAAGACACCAAGAAAAGATGCCAAAGAAAGACGCAGAGGAGGGCTTCCCGGTAGAAATACCGAAAAGCCCTCCCCTTGATCAGCTCTATGCTGAGCTCTATGCTGTGCGGCCGCGCACCAGATAGGGGTGCACCAGATGAGGGGCACCAGTTAGGATGCACCAATCAGGACGCGCGCCTAGCGAAGCAGACTACTTGGAGTAGGACTGGATGAAGTTCACCAGGGTAGCGGTACCGAAGCCGGTACCCTCCTTCGGGGTGAAGCCGTAGGGCGCCTCCTCGTTGAACGCGGGGCCCGCAATATCCAGGTGAGCCCAGGGGATGCCCTCGCCCACGAACTCCTTCAGGAACAGGCCCGCAGTCAGCGCGCCACCGTAGCGGGAACCAATGTTCTTGATGTCAGCGACGGGGGACTCCAGGCTCTTACGCAGGTAGGACTCCAGCGGCATCGGCCAGTACGCCTCACCCGCAGCGGCACCGGCTGCAATCACGCGGTCGCGAATCTCCTCGTCACCGAGCAGAGCCGCAGTGCGCAGACCCAGAGCAGCCATAGCGGCACCGGTCAGGGTAGCGATGTCCAGGATGACGTCCGGGTTCGACTCGGAAGCCAGGGCGATACCGTCAGCCATGACCAGGCGGCCCTCAGCGTCAGTGTTCAGCACCTCAACGGTACGGCCATCACGCATGGTGATGATGTCCTCCGGGCGCAGTGCGTGACCGCCGGGCATGTTCTCCGCCAGGCACAGGTAACCGGTCACAGCAACCGGCACATCCAGTTCAGCAGAAGCAACCACAGCGTTCAGCACGGCAGCAGCACCCGCCATATCGCACTTCATGGTCATCATCGAAGCGGCAGGCTTCAGCGAGTTACCACCGGTATCGAAAGTAATGCCCTTACCGACCAGCGCAACGTGAGCCTTCGGGTTCTCCGGGGTGTACTTCACAACGGCAAGAACCGGCTTGCGGGGCGAACCCTGACCAACACCGGAAATGCCACCGAAGCCCTCCTCAGCCAGGCGGTCGTGGTGGAACAGCTCAATCTCAATGTTCGAGTAATCCTCAGCGACCTCAGCAGCGAACTCAGCGAAAGTCTCCGGGTACAGGTGCGACGGGGGCAGGTTCACCAGACGGCGAGCGTCCTTAGCGGTCTCACCCAGAACCAGGGCGTGCACCAGAGCCTCTTCAGCCTCTTCCTGATCAATCGAAGAAACAATCAGAATGGACTCGATCTCTTCCTGGACCGAATCCTTGGTCTTGAAACGCAGGCCCTCCTCAACGAAGTTACCCAGCACAGCGCCGTGAGCAATAGCCTCAATTTCCTCTACCGAAGAAACACCGAAATCGAAAGCAATCTCCTCAGCGGAACCAACCAGCTGACGAGCCGCAGAACCGGCAGCGTAACGCAGAGCATCCAGGCGCTCCTGACCCTCAGCAGTATCAGAGCCCAGACCCGCCAGCGCCACAATACCGGCGCCAGTGTCCTCAAGGCCGGGCAGACGCAGCAGCTGGTCGGGTGCACCCGAGGCGCCCAGCGCCTCCAGCAGCTCGTTAATACCCTCAACAGAGTCCTCAGACAGGGAGCTCGGCGCCAGGTACGCGCCGTCCGAACCCTTCAGAACGCCCAGAATCAGAACGTCAGCTTCGAGCGCTTCAAGGTCGGTGCTGTGAATAGACAGAGACAGAGACATCGTTACTCCTTTGCGTATGTCTTCTCAAAATAGTCGGGGCACATCCTCGCGCCCGAAAAACTCAACTGTAGGCCCTCGAAGAGTGAGGATGAATACCGCCGCGCAAAGCCGCGCGGACTACTGCTTCTACTCTACACGGATATGTAAGAGGGCGTGAGGTTCAGCTCTCACCCCGAATATCCGACAGTACAGAAAAAATGCACAAGAAGCTGAGCGGCAGTGTCTTAAGAACCTCGACGAGGCGCCCAACAAGTTCACCTACTGCGAGAAAGCCCGCACGCTGTCGAGACAGCGCCGTAGTGGCATAAAATGAAAGACTACGGAAAGCGTCAGATAACAGAAGACGCCCCTTCGCCCCAACACCTCGGGTACCGGCAGAAACACTCAGCCCACCCCGAACACGGCGCGAACCAGACAGAAGTGAGGAGGCGTAATGCTCAACCCCGAAGATCTCTACTTAGCCAACACCAAAATATTGGACGACCCCAGGATGCACGGGCTAACCCTCATCATTGCCCTCTCCAGCCCGCAAGACGCAGGCTCCACCGCAGGCCAGCTCGGACAGGTGCTGCTCAGCGAACTCAAAAACATTGAAATCGTCGAGTTCGACAGCGACCAGCTGCACGACTACCGTGCCCGCCGCCCCTACATCCGCTACGAAAAAGACCACTTCGAAAAGCCGCAATACCCGCAGCTGAAGCTCTACGCCGTAGAAGACAGCCTCGACAAGCCGTTCCTGCTGCTCACCGGTGCCGAACCGGACCTGCAGTGGCAACGCTTCGAAAAAGCGGTGCTGACCATCGCTCAGCGACTCAAGCCCTCCCTGGTCGTGCTGGTTTCCGCATTCCCCATGCCGGTGCCGCACACCCGCCCCTTCCCGATTACCGCGCACGGCTCCCGCAAGGACCTGATTCGCGGCATCTCCCCGTGGAAGCCCAGCGCGGATGTACACGCGACCATCACCAACCTGCTCGAAGTGCTCTTCACCGAAAACGGAATCGACACCGTCGGCTTCGGCGTGAACATTCCCCAGTACATTTCGGAGGCGGACCTGCCGCAGGGCACCCTCACCGCCCTCGAACACGTGGGCATGGCGGCGCACCTCTCGCTACCCACCGAGAACCTGCGCGAAGCCGCACGCCACGTGCACAGCCAGATCAACGATCAGGTCAAGCAGAACCCCGAAATCGGTCGCATGATCACGACCATGGAGGAGAACTACGACGAGAACTTCCGCACCTCCGACATTGCGATTCCCCTCTCGCGACGCGACGCGCACAACGTGCCCAGCCGCGACGAGATTGGTGCCCTCTTCGAACGGTTCCTCGACGAACAATAAGGTGCGCGCAGTAGGGGACGCTGGGGGGCGAGTAGTCATAGGGTCGCAAGCATAAGGGCCCGGCTATAGGGGAGCGGCGGGCTACCTGTCGGGTATTGCGTTACAGGTATTGCATTACAGATAGTGCGTGACAGATTATGACGCGCCACCCCGCGCCGCTGTGGACAAACCCCCGCGCATAAACGAACAATACGAATAAATCTGTGGAACCTTCGGGCACATGAACCGAAGTATCCACAGATTTATTCGTTTAACCCCGAACCCCGCGCAAACCATGCCACCGTGAAGGCATGAACGCAAACAACATCTCCAACGGCAATACCCCCAACAACGACCACCTCCGCAGCGACCACTTCCACAGTGACCACATCCACGGCGGCTACGACACGCCCCCGCCCATCCGCAACGAATACGACGTGCTCAGCTGCGCCCTCCACCAGCACGGCTACTGGCCCGACCACTCACTCATCATCCTCACCGCAACCGACAACACCCTCGGCCCCAGCCTGCGCGTCAACCTACCCGACGAACCCTGCACCCACAGCGAACGCGCCGACTTCCTGCACGAAACCTTCGCCAAACTCCCCACCTGCCACAACGGCGAAACCCTCACCCGCTTCTACGCCATCATCATCGACGGCGACAACACCGTACGCCAACGCCAACTGCACCCCAACACCGCACAACTTGCCGCCATCGAAGAAATCCAACGGGACGTCGACACCCAAATCCCCATCAACGCATGGCTCCACCTGCTCCACGACCCGCGCATCGTCAGTGAACTACGCTGCGAAGACGTCATCTACGCAGGTGGCGCCAGCATCTGGGCGCTCAACCCCGAACAGCAGGCGCTCACCCTCCTCGCACCCATCGAAGAAATCCGCTACAGCGGCTACTACATCTGGCTTACCCGCCACGGCGACACCATCGCCGACACCGCCCACCACAACTACGCCCACAGCCCCTGGGACACCGACCCCACAACCAGCCCCGAAACACGCCACGACTGGGAAAACGCAGTAGAACTCTGGGACCACACCCACACCACCCGCCACGACGAAGCCCGCAAAGGCGTCCGCACCATCTACCGCCAAGCCCAAATCGATCTGTGCTACTGGGACGCCGCCATCAACGCCGCCGCGCACCTGCTCAACATCCACCCGGTCGATCACGCAGGCAACCCCGCCACCGGTGATGCGCACACCATTGGCGACGCACTCCGCGAACTCATCCCCGCTGAAGTCGCCGGGCACCTACGCGCATCAATCGCACCGGCAGCCCTCAACCCCATCACCGCCGAAATGCTCACCTACCTCGCCGGCTACGGACTCAACCACGCCCAAAAAGCGCTCGCCTACCTGCACTACTCCGCCCAATACACCTACCACGCCTTCGGCGGCGAATACCCCAGCACCAACCTCGCGCCGCTCGAACCACCCCACTACGGCACCCGCATCACCCGCAAAACCTACATCCCCGCCAGCTTCACCCACGCACTCAGCACCACACCCGGCACCGAACAGAGCCACGTGCGCGCCGTGCCCGAAAAATGCGTGCAATGGCAAGACTGGATCCGCCGCACCCACCGCACCATTCAGCAGAACCGCAGCATCCAGCACGATAACCTCAACGGCTGGGCACTCGAAAACCTCACCCCCGCCGACCTCGCCAGCGCCGCCGAACTCAACACCATCAGCCGCGACGTGCTCCCACGCCTCGAGGAACGCCCCAAAGACCACAACGCCCACAACAAACTCGAAAACCTCAAACAACGAATCGACGAAAGCTGCACCAACAGCGAATACCTCACCAAACACCACGCCGTCTACACCCACTACCTCAACGCCCTCAAAGGAAAACTAGACAGCCCCCACTGGGCACGCCTCAACGCACTCGAACTACTCACCAGCCTGCTCACACCCCACAGCACCGACGGAGAATACGCCGCACTACGCAACATCCAAGCCTGGGCCAACTGGTACAAGGGCTACAGCACCTACGCCCGCCTACTCCGCCAAGAAGCCCACCGCCACACATTCGGAAAGGACCTCAACATCCTCGACGTACACCTCAACGCAGGCAACCTACCCGCCTGGATCAAACACACTATCTGCGGCGAACCCGGAACGCACCGCCGACCCATCAGCACCCTCAAACCCCGAAAACCCTAAAAGCCGGTCGGTAACGGTGCTAACAAAAACGTGGGAGGGGCGCGCCACCCCGGCACGCCCCTCCCACACACAACCGCACCCACCCGAAAACATCCCCAAGCCCACCCCGACCAGCGCGTCAAGTTGAAAGCAACCAAAAATCTGCAATACTTATATATTGACCCCGTACAGTCAATGCGCTACAACGCGCCCTCAAACCGCTCCACACAACGAGCAACGGAACCCTGCAAACCGCCCAACGCACGCGGAATAAAACCCGCCCCCACAGCGTTAAACCGGACAAACGCAGCAAACACCCCGACCGAGGACGCCAGCACAGACTTGACAGGGTCTTAGGTGTTTTGCAAACAAAACACCCCACCACAAGCCAGAAAGGGTTCTAGTGGCACCTGCAACCAGCAAGAAGACCGCGACCGGCGACGCAACCGAAGAAACCGTCGCAAAAACCACCACCAAGACCACCCGCACCAAGAAGGCAACCACCAAAGCCGCAGCGGCAACCGAAGACACCACCGGCGCAACCGCCGAAACCGGTGCAGAAACTACTGCCGAAACCGAGGCAGACAAGCCCAAGCGCACCCGCAAAACCACCACCACCGCAACCAAGCGCAAGACCGGTGGCCGCCGCAAAAAGAACGACGACGACGAATTCGACCTCGTACTCGACGAAGAACTCGAAATCACCGACGGCGAAGACGAAATTGACGAAGAAGACGAAGAAACCGCAGCCAAAATAGAAGAAAAGAAGGCCGCAGAAGCAGTAGCAGCCAAGGGCTCCGGCTTCGTCCTCACCGCAAACGACGACGACGACGCACCCGCACAGCGCGTCGTCACCCCCGGCGCAACCGCCGACCCCGTCAAGGACTACCTCAAGCAAATCGGCAAAGTCTCCCTGCTCAACGCACAGCAGGAAGTCGACCTCGCCAAGCGCATCGAAGCAGGCCTCTACGCCGAACACAAACTCGCCGAAAACCCCGACATGGACAAAGACCTCAAAAAAGCCCTGCGCTGGGTCGTCCACGACGGCAAGCGAGCCAAAAACCACCTGCTCGAAGCCAACCTGCGACTCGTCGTCTCCCTCGCCAAGCGCTACACCGGCCGCGGCATGCTCTTCCTCGACCTCATCCAGGAAGGCAACCTCGGCCTCATCCGCGCCGTCGAAAAGTTCGACTACTCCAAGGGCTTCAAGTTCTCCACCTACGCAACCTGGTGGATCCGCCAGGCCATCACCCGCGCCATGGCAGACCAGGCCCGCACCATCCGCATCCCCGTGCACATGGTAGAAGTCATCAACAAGCTCGCCCGCGTGCAGCGCCAGATGCTCCAGGACCTCGGCCGCGAACCCACCCCCGAAGAACTCGGCAAGGAACTCGACATGACCCCCGAAAAGGTCATCGAAGTCCAGAAGTACGGCCGCGAACCCATCTCCCTGCACACCCCCCTCGGTGAAGACGGCGACTCCGAATTCGGCGACCTCATCGAAGACTCCGAAGCAGTCGTCCCCGCAGACGCAGTGTCCTTCACCCTTCTGCAGGAACAGCTCCACTCCGTGCTCGACACCCTCTCCGAGCGTGAAGCCGGCGTGGTCGCAATGCGCTTCGGCATGACCGACGGCCAGCCCAAGACCCTCGACGAAATCGGCAAGGTCTACGGCGTGACCCGCGAACGAATCCGACAGATTGAGTCCAAGACCATGTCTAAGCTCCGTCACCCGTCGCGTTCGCAGGTACTGCGCGACTACCTGGACTAGGACTCCGGTTACCAATAGCGGCGCACCGGTTCCCGCTCGCGGGGGAGTGCCCCCTCTGCGGCGCTGGGGCGCCTTGAGGACGGAGCCCCCGCTCCGCGTGACCGGCACGCGGACGATGCTCGCGGCACAGTTCTGCGCAGCAGGCACTCGGACAATGCTCGCGGGGGAGTGCCCCCTCTTCAGCGCCCCAATAAGTGAATGGGCCAGGCGCTTTGAGGATGGGGCCTCCGCCGTTACGCATGCCCGCTATGCCGTCTAGGTTCAGGTTCGCTAGTTCTAGCCCATACAGAAAAGGCTCTCCGATATACCGGAGAGCCTTTTCTGTACCTATACAGGCCGCGAAGGATAGTTGCGTAGGTAGGGTTCGTGAGACGGCTTGCGGACGATGCTCGCGGGGGAGTGCCCCCTCTTCAGCGCCTGGGGGCGCTTTGAGGACGGAGCCCCCGCTACGCATGTCTGCTAAGCCGTTAAGGTTCGGTTACCTGCGGCTACGAAGAGATAGTTACGAATATAGTCCTGCGAAGATATACCTCGCCCGCTCCGCGTGACCGACTACGCCGCCAAGGTTCAGCACCGTTGAGGTTCAGCGCCGCTACAGACCCAACTGGCGCAGATAACGTTCCGCCACCGCCTCCACCTGATCCAAACCACGCACACGACCCAGCGCCTCCGACCAAGCATCAGCCTCATCGCCACCCACCGGGAAACCAGCCGCCGCCCACAACGCCGCCGTCATCGCACCCACCGAATCCGAATCCGAATCCACCGACACCGCACGACACAACCCCTCAAACAGGGCACCACGCACCGTCGCCTCATCAGCCTCAGCAGGCAGGCTCTTCACAGCATCCGCCGCACACCAGAAAGCCACACCCAACAGCTCAGGCGCCGTCCAACCCGTACCAAAATGCTCCGCCACAGCCTCCGGAATCGGCACCACGCCCCGCTCCAGCAGGTCAACGGCACGACTCAACGCCGCCGCCGTACGCGACGCATCACCCGGAATCGAATCATCCGCCGCCACCGAACCACACCACGACACCACACGACGTGCCGCCTCCAACAACGCACCAAACGTGCCCGACGGGGACGCCAACAGATCACGCACCAGCAACGCATACGCCGCCGCCGAAGCCAACGCCTCCGGATGCCCATGCGTCAACGCCGCCGCACGCACCGCCAACAAAACCACCGTACGCTCCTGCGCCACCGGCAAAACACCCAACGTCGCCGAACGCACCAACGCACCACTACCCAAAGCCTCAGGATTCAACGACTTCGACACCAACTGCATCTCACCCGAACCCAACGCCCGCAACGTCGCCGCACCCGGACCACGACGAGCCGTCAACTCCGAAGACCCATCAATCTCACGATCCAACGAAAACGGCGCAGACTCCGGCAAAACCTCACCAATACCGCGGAACCACCGCAAATACGCCAACCACAGGCACGCCAACTCATCCGCCGCCGCGCCCTCATTATTCCACTCCAAAACCTCCGTCAAAGCGTCCAGCGTGAAACACGTCAGCTGCGTATCATCACTGACCAGCAACTCACCAAACGCCGAATCCCACGGCTTAGGGGCACGCTCCGCAATCTGCTCAGCCGACAACAACTCCAACGGATAACCCAGCGCATCACCCAACGCAGACGCACGCAACAAGCCGCGCACCCTGCCCGCAAACTCAGCCGAAACCTCAGGCGCACGCGTGAACTCAACAGAAGAAAAACTCATAGGGCGATTATCCCATGTGCGTTCAGGATGCGGAGGGTAGGGTATGCAGGCGGCTTTGGGCTCACGCTCGTGGGAGGGAGGATGTGCCAGGCGGCTTTGCACTCACGCTCGCGGCTTCGTGCTCATGCTCGCGGGGGAGTGCCCCCTCTGCGGCGCTGGGGCGCCTTGAGGACGGAGCCCCCGCTCTGCATGAGCACCTACGCCGTGGATTGAGTGCCTGCGGCGCGGAAGGTAGACACCGAGGACGGAGCCCCCGCTCCGCACGAGCACCTACGCCGCGGGGTGGGTGCCTGCTCCACAGACGGGGCGCTTCGAGGACGGAGCCCCCGCTCCGCATGAGCACCTACGCTGCGGGTTGGGTGCCTGCTCCACAGACGGGGCGCTTCGAGGACGGAGCCCCCGCTCCGCATGAGTACCTACGCTGCGGGTTGGGTGCCTGCTCCACAGACAGGGCGCCTTGAGGACGGAGCCCCCGCTCCGCGTGAGTGCCTACGCCCTGAATGACGAACTGTGAGGCGCAAAACATGACGCAGTGCCATACTGAAACCATGAAGATTCTGCACACCTCCGACTGGCACCTCGGCCGCACCTTCCACCGCAGCCCCCTCACCCGCGAACACCAGCAGTTCATCGACGAACTGCTCGACTACGTGCACGCCGAAGGCATCGATACTCTCCTCATCAGCGGTGACGTCTACGACAGCACCATCCCCACCGCCGAAAGCACCACCCTGCTCGACCAAGCACTCACCCGCCTCATGCGCGCCGGCGTGCAAGTCATCCTCAGCTCCGGCAACCACGACTCCTTCCGCCGCCTCAGCTACGGCGCCGCCTTCTTCGAAGCCTCCGGCGTGCACCTGCGCACCAGCCTCGAAGACGCCACCCGCCCCGTCGAACTCACCGACGGCACCCAACGTGTACACGTCTACGCCATCCCCTACCTCGCGCCGCGCCTCCACGCCACCGCCCTCGGCGTAGAGCCCACCCACCAGGCGGTCCTCGGCGCCGTCACCAACGCCATCCGCGCTGACACCGCAGAACGTCACGCCCGCGGCGAAGGCGCCGACCGCATCATCGTCATGAGCCACGCAACCGTCAGCGACACCACCGGCAGTGATAATTCCGGCAGCGCAGACACCACACCCCGCAGCGACTCCGAACGCGACATCAGCGTCGGCGGCATCGACTGGGTACCCGCCTCCCTCTTCGACGGCTTCGACTACGTAGCCCTCGGCCACATCCACAAGCGCTACCCCGTCACCCCCACCATCCGCTACAGCGGTTCACCCCTCGGCTTCTCATTCAGCGAAGAACACAACCGCAACGGCGCCTACCTCATCGAACTCAACCCCGGCGAAGCACCCACCATCAGCAGCCACGAATGGGCAACCCGCGTACACATGAAAACCCTACGCGGCACCATGGACCAGCTGCTCAACAGCCCCGAACATACCGCCTACGAACACGGCTACTACTGCCGCATCGAACTCACCGACGAAACCCTACCCGTCGGTGCCGTCGACCGCCTGGGCAGCCGCTACGAAACCATCTCCCACTTCAGCTACCGCAGCACCCAACCCGCCGCCGACAAACCCGCCGCCGCACCCCCCACCCGCGACGCCGACCCCGTCGAAACCTTCGACCAATTCCACCAATACGTACGCAACCGCCCCCTCACCAGCGAAGAACGCGACGTCATCACCACCCTCAGCGACCACATCAAAAGCCACAAGGACAACGCATGATCTTGCACAACCTCGAATTCGAAGCCTTCATGGCATACCCCAAGCGCCAAGAAATCAACTTCGACACCCTCAACAACGCCGGCGTATTCCTCCTCAACGGCCCCACCGGCGCCGGTAAAACCACCATCCTCGACGCCATCTGCTACGCCCTCTACGGCGAAACCAGCAGCGACCGCGAATCCGCCAAACTACACTCCACCTACGCGGCACACAGCGGCACCAAACCGCGCGTACTACTCGACGTCACCCTCCACGGCAAGCGCCTGCGCATCGACCGCACCCCCGCCTACAATAGGCCCATCACCCGCGGCGCCCGCAAAGGCCGAATGCGCGAAGAAAGCGCCAAAGCAACCCTCGCCGAACTCGCACCCGGCGCCGACCCCGCCGACGAAAAAGCCTGGACCCCCATCTCCAGCAGCGTCGCCGAAGTCAACCGCACCATCGCCGAACGCACCCACCTGACCAAAGAACAATTCCTCAAAGTCGTACTCCTGCCGCAGGGTCAGTTCGCGCAATTCCTCAAGTCCAAGCCCAAAGAACGCAAAGAACTGCTCAAAAAGATGTTCCCCGTCGAACACTACGAGCAACTCTTCGCCGCACTCACCGAAGAAGCGAAAACCGCCCAGCAGGAAGTCGCCCAGGATGAAAACACCCAGCGCGGCTACCTTGAACGTGCCCGCGTAGAAATGCTCGCCCTGCAGGCGCTACTGGACGCTGCGGACCCGGACGCTGAAGAGGCTGCGGAGGCGGAGACTTCCGAACAGCTCACCGCTGAGAGCGTCACCGCCGAAACCCTCGACGCATGGATCGCCGGCGGGGTAGAACGCGCCCGCGAAACCTCCGCGCGCGAAAATCAGGAACAGCAGCGCCTCACCGACGAAGCCGACCGGCACACCCGCCTGCTTGCCGAACGCGCCCAGCTGCAGGCCGACTGGCGCGAATACGAGCAGCTCTGCGAGCGCCGCACCCGCCTGACCGAACGAGCCGACGAACACAAGGCACAGCGTGAAGAGCTGGCGCAGGCGCGTGCCGCCGCGCCCCTGCACGCACAGTACACGCAGATCCACGCCGAATCGCAGGCGCTTGCCGCCCGCCAGCAGGACCAAGCGGCATGTGCTTCCGCGCTGGATGAGAACGGCAACGCCCTGCTCGCGGCACTCCGCGATGAGAACATTTCGCCGGAGGTCACCTTCCCCGAGGAGACGACTTTCGCCGCTCTCGCTTCCCTCGAGCCTGCCGACCAGGAAAACCAGCTCGAGGCGCTCCTCGACACCCTGCGCGCCCTGCAGAAGAAGGACGCGCAGCTTACCGAGGAAGAAGCCGTCGCAGCCGCCCTGCTGAAGCAGGCTCACTCCCTCGAACAGGATAAGTCGCGTGCCGAAAAGATGCTGAGCGACCTCACCGCCCAGGCCGAGCAGCTTGCCGAAGAACTCGCCGGCTACAGCACTGCCGACGAGGAACGCACCCTTGCCGCGCACCTGGTCACCGAGGCGCAGCAGAAGCACGACGCCGCCCAGCAGATGCAGCAGAAGCTGGATGCCGCCTCCGCCGCGGTCGCTGCGGCTGAGAAGAAGAGCAAGCGCACCGCCACCGCCGAGCAGAAGGCACAGGAAAAGTGGCAAGCTTCAGCTCGGCAGGCGCTCGCCGCGACGGAGGAGTTCAAGAACCTGCAGGTGTTGCGCCTCGCCCAGGCGTCCTCCCTGCTGGCGCGTGAGCTCAAGGACGGCGAACCCTGCGCGGTCTGCGGCTCGGTCGAGCACCCCGCCCCCGCGCAGATTGCTGAGGGTGAGCAGCTGATTGAGCGTGCCGACCTGGACGCCGCCAAGGAGCGTGAAGACAAGGCCCACCAGCAGGCGCGCACCCACGAACTGGCTAAGGACCGGGCGACCAAGGCACATCAGGAAGCCTCTGAGGCGCTTGCCGCCGCCCGCACCCAATACGAGACCCTGGCGGCTCAGGGCGAGTGCGATGTTGAGCAGACTGCCGCCCAGCTGCAGCAGGCGCAGACCCGCCTCGCGCAGGTTCAGTCGCGCGTGACCGCGCGTGACGGCGTGCTGGTGAAGGTTGAGCGAGTGCGGGGGCAGCAGCAGAAGGCTCAGGAGGCGCTACGCACCATCGAGGCCGCGGTGGTTGAGGGTCAGACTCGTCACCGTGACGCTGCGGCGCGCTGTGAGGCGGCTGCGGCTGAGCTGGCGCCTGCTCGTGCGGCGGTGGGTTTTGCGCAGCGTGTTGAGGCTGTTGAGGGCTACCGTGCGGCGCATCAGCGTCTTGCTCGTGCGGTGTTGCTGTTGGGGCAGGCGCGTGAGCGTCATGCTTTGGCGGCGGCGCAGGCTGAGCGTCTGCTGGCTGAGTCTTCGTTTGAGAGCGCTGAGCTGGTGCAGGCGGCGGTACGCACCCCCGAGCGTGTTGATGCCCTTGAGCAGGCTGTTGCCGCGTATGAGTTGGAGCATGCCCGCCTCCTTGAGGGCTTTGGCCGTGAGGCGATTGTTGCGGTGGCTGCTCGTGTTGCCGCTGGCGAGCAGGCGCCGGATGATCTGCAGGGTGTGCGTGAGCAGGTTGAGCAGTTGCGTGCGGCGGCGCACCGTTTGACTCTTCGTGAGGGTGAGCGGGAGAGCGTGCTGCGTTCTTTGCAGGCGCTGCGCGGCGAGTATGCGGCGTTCCGTGCGCAGACGGCGCAGCGTTATGACCGTGCGCAGATGCTGGCTAACCTGGCGGCGGCTGCCCGCGGTGACACGCTGGGCGGGTATGAGCATCAGGTTGACCTGGTCAGTTATGTGCTGGGTGCCGAGTTTGAGCGTATTCTGCGGTCGGCGTCGCTGCATCTGGACCGGATGAGTGAGGGCCGCTACGGCATGGTGTTCAGCGATCACCGTGCGAAGGGTAGCCGTTCCGGTGGCGGCCTGAACCTTGAGATCACTGACACGTGGACGGGTGAGCCGCGTGAGGCGTCGTCGCTGTCCGGTGGTGAGTCGTTCTTGGCGTCGCTGTCGTTGGCGCTGGGTCTGGCGGAGGTTGTTCAGGCGAATAACGGCGGTATCGAGCTGGATACTCTCTTCATTGATGAGGGTTTTGGCACGTTGGACGCTGAAACTTTGGACATGGTGATGGGCACGATTGAGTCGCTACGTGATAGCGGCCGCACTATTGGCCTGATTTCGCATGTGGAGGAGATGAAGAACCGTATTCCCGCCCAGATTGTGGTTGAAAAGGGTCAGAACGGCTCGTCGGTGAGGGTAAACTCCTATTAGGCATAAATTCGCTTCCGGGCCTCTGTTGTAGCATGTCCGGCGGCTTATTCGTGAAAGAGATGATGACCTCGACACCTCAGGATAGGGCACCGAACTCAACGTATCGTGTGGAACCTTCGGCTGATGCGCGCGCTAGCGCATCCGCGCCGGAGGTTCCTCCGCGCACCATGAAGGTGGCGCCCGCCTCCGATTCGCCGGATAAGTTGCGTGCTTCGGGTACGGGTATTCCCACGGTTCCGGGTACGTCCCTGACGGGTGTGGTGCGCAGTAACGACCACGTGTTGCAGGAGTTGCCGCCGCGACCGGTACCGGCTGCGGATGAGGTGAACACGAACGCCTCGCTGCCGGATATTTTGCGTCAGCATTGGGCATTGTTCCTGCGTAACGGTAAGGAGCAGCGTTACCATCTGCGCGGTGTGCTCCGCGATGAGGGGTTGGCCCGTAATGTGTTGACGATTCTGTTCCACATTCCGCCGGCTTCTTCGGCGTTTGCGCTGTATATTCTGTTGGCGAGCCATCTGGGTAGTGTGCATGATGGCGGCTATGCGGTGGCGGCGTTTGCTGGCGCGTATTCGGTGCAGATTATGCTCGGCCCGATGCTGGTGCGTGCCCTGGGTTTGAGGGCGTTGCTGGCGATTACGTCGGTGCTGAATATTGCTGCGGTGCTGAATATGCTGGTCATCGGTTGGCGTTTGACGGTTGACCCGAATAACGTGAGTACGACGTACCATGCGCTCTCTTGCGTGGCGATGGGTTTTACGACTCCGCCGTGGACGCCGTTCGCGTTGGAGTCGCTGTACCGCCGCAACTATAAGTACAGTGATGTTCGCTTGTCGACGGCTGTTTCGTGGGGTACCACGGCGAACCTGTCGATGCACCCGCTGGCTGCTCTGCTGGTGTGGCTGGGCGATGCGTACCTCACCCCGAATCATGAGTATGCGGGCTTCTGGATCACGATGATTCTGGACGCACTGCTGTTCATTGTGGTTCTGGCAGCGCCGATGTGGCTGCCGGATATTTCGCGTATTCGCATGTCTCCGCCGAAGAACCTGGTCCGCCCGAATAAGCAGACGGTGGTGCTGATCCTTGGTCTGGTGCTGCTGGGCGCGAGTATGGGCGCGGTCGGTTCGGGTCTGCTGGGCTTCTCGCTGATTCATGGTTCGATGAACCTGTTCATGGCGATGGTTGCGACCGGTACCGGCGCGATGGTGCTTGTGTCTTTCCCCGTGGTTCTGGGTGCCCGTTCGGTGAACCCGTGGCATGGTTGGCTGGTGAGCGGTGTTCTGCTGATTATGGGTGCCCTGTATTTGCCGGCGAGTGATGATACGTCCACGATTTTCTATGCTTTGGTGTTCTGCGGTGCGGCGCTGGGTGTGGCTTTTGCGGGTCATGAGCTGTCGTTGAACCGTTCGATGAAGCATATTCCGGACGCTCAGGCGAGCTTCTTTACTCGTTCGATGCTGGGCGTTGGCATGGCGTTGGGTAGTATGTGGGGCGGCTATATGGGTGACGCCCCGTATTACCGTAATGCGTTTATGATTCCGGTGATTATTGCGACTCTGTATTTTGCGTTGGGTCATTTGTTTGGCTACCTGTGGCGTGAGGAGCGTGAGGAGCAGCTGATTCCTTGGGATCAATTGGAACGTAATTAGTGCATGCTTAAAGGCGGATGCCCCGCCACCTTCTGTGGGTGGTGGGGCATCCGCCTTTTGTGTACCGTGCGCGGTTTGCGGTGAGCCTCAGTATGAGAGCCTACGTGCGAGAACCTCAGCGTGAGGGCCTCAGCGTGAGGCTACCGGTTTAGTGACCGCGCTTGATCCATGCCGGAAGCTCGGGTGCTTCCAGGCCGATGCCGGTACTGTCGCCGTGGCCGGTGAGGACCGCGGTGGACTCGGGCAGGGTCAGCAGGCGGGTCGAGATCGACTCGATGATGGTGTCGAAGTCGCTGTAGGAGCGTCCGGTTGCGCCGGGGCCGCCGTTGAAGAGGGTGTCGCCGGAGAAGACGACGCCTTCGCTGTTCTCCCAGCTGAGGGTGGGTGCGTAGAAGCACACGGAGCCGGGGGAGTGGCCGGGGGTTGCGAGGACCTTCAGCTCGGTGTCGCCGATGCGCAGTACGTCGCCGTCAGCGAGTTCGTGGTCGAAGTCCCAGGAGGGGTACACCATTTCCCAGAGCACACGGTCCGCGGGGTTCAGGTAGACGGGGGCACCGAAGCGTTCTGCCGCCTCCTTGGCGCTGCGGATGTGGTCGTCGTGGGCGTGGGTTAGCAGAATCTTCTCCACGGTGCGGCCTGCGACGGTGCGGGAAATCTTGTCGACGTCGTGGGCGGGGTCAATGATGATCACGGAGGAGTCATTGCCGATGATCCAGACGTTGTTGTCGACGTCCCAGCAGCCGCCGTCCAGCGAGAAGGTGCCGGAGGTGACAACTCGTTCAATACGTTCGCTCACGCTACGCTCCTAGAGTTCCACGACCGAGCGCAGCACGCGGCCGGTCTTCATGGTTTCGAATGCTTCGTTGACGTCTTCGAGGCGGATGCGCTCGGAGACGAAGCCGTCCAGATCGAGGCGGCCGAGCAGGTACTGATCCACGAATTCGGGGAAGTCGCGGGAGGGCAGGGTGTCGCCGTACCATGCGCTCTTGATGGAGCCGCCGCGGCCGAAGACCTCATCCAGCGGGATGTCCCATGAGGTGCCGGGTGCGGGCACGCCGACGAGGACGACGCGGCCAGCCAGGTCGCGTGCTTCGAAGGCCTGCTTGAAGGTGGGGGCGATGCCGACAGCGTCGATGACGAGGTCTGCACCGAAGCCGCCGGTGAGTTCCTTGATGGCTTCGACGGGGTTGACCTTGGAGGAATTCACGGTGTGGGTTGCGCCGTGCTCGCGTGCGCGTGCCAGCTTCTCTTCGTCGATGTCGACGGCGATGATGGTGGTTGCGCCACCGAGCTGTGCGCCTGCGATTGCTGCGGTGCCGACGCCGCCGCAGCCGATGACTGCGACGGACTCGCCGCGCTTGAGGTCACCGGTGTTCAGAACAGCACCCAGACCTGCGGTGACGCCGCAGCCGAGCAGACCGATTGCTGCGTACTGTTCGGGGCTGATGTCAGCGGTGATCTTGGTGCACTGACCGGCTGCGACGAGGGTCTTCTCCGCGAAGGAACCGATACCCAGTGCGGGGGTGAGCTCGGTGCCGTCCTCGAGGGTCATCTTCTGGGTTGCGTTGTGGGTTGCGAAGCAGTACTGCGGCTGGCCCTTGCGGCATGCGCGGCATTCGCCGCAGACTGCACGCCAGTTGAGAATGACCAGGTCGCCGGGGGCGATGTCGGTGACGTCATCGCCGACAGCCTCAACGATACCTGCGGACTCGTGGCCGAGCAGGTAGGGGAAGTCCTGACCGACGCCGCCGGTGACGTAGTGGTGGTCGGTCTGGCAGACACCGCAGGTGAGGACCTTGACGAGTGCTTCGCCCTTGCCGGGGTCAGGTACGTTGATGGTGGTGACGGTGACGGGCGCGTCCTGGGCGAGGGCTACGACAGCCTTAACCTTGTGCATGCTGTTCCTTTGCTTGGGAATTGCGGTTGATGCTCAACAGCAGATGAGGTTCAACCGCAGATAAAGGTTTTTTGATACGTTCCATTCTACGAGCATTGGCGCACCCGCCGCACGATAAAGCTGATAGTGAAGCGCCCACGCGAATTTGACGTTTTATGACGTCGCCGCCTCCACCTCGGCGGCAAAGGCGAGCGCGCCGCGTCGGAACGCACCCGAGGTCAGGGCGTTGACGTGGTCGCGGCCGGGCAGGGAGATGAAGCGGTTGAGCGGGTTATCCTCGCGCACCATGTCGTAGAGTTCCGCACCGTCTGCGGCGATGGTGTCCGCGTCACCGAGAACCACCGCAACGGGTACGCGCGGATGCGCGCCCGGGTGACCCGCCGGCAAATCCGGGGATCCGGCGCGCAGGGCGGGCACGTCGAAAAACGGGCCGAAGGGAATCCGCACGAACTTCAGCAGCGCGTCGGGCTGAATGGGGGAGCCGTCAATAATCGAGGTGAAGGAAGCAATCGCCTCGTCGGTGGAGTCCGCCGCGGGGGTTTCTGCGCTCGCGGAGGCGCTGGTCCCCTCGTGCGCTTCGAGCATGGCGCGCAGGGTGATGAGGTGGTCGTGCAGGGGCAGGCCGCCCAGGGTGAGTGATGCGACCGCCTCCGGGTGGGTGAGGGCGAGTTCCCAGCCGACGCGGGCGCCGAAGGAGAAACCGATAACGTGGGCGCGCGGCGCCAGCTCAACGCCGAGGTCGTTCTCGGCGGCTACGGTGCGCAACAGCTGGGCAAGTGCGCCGGTGAGCAGGTGAATGGGGGGCAGCGGCTGACCAGCCGCATCAACAGAGGGCACCGAATCAAACGGGATTTCACCGCTCATCACCTGCGTATGAGCAGGGAGTTTGCAATCAACCGTGAACTGCGGGTCTTTGAGGTATTCGTTCGTATGGTAGGGCAGGTCAACAATCAGCACGGGGTATCCGGCGCGCAGGTATTGGCGGATCCAGCCGGTGCCGCCGTAGAGCTGTTCGCCGCGGGTGGCGAAGCCGTGAATCATGAGGGCGGGAACGCGGCTTTTGAGCTGCTGCGGCTGGTAGAGGGTGTACGCGAGGTCGGGCAGGGTAACGCCGGGTACGGCAAAGGGCGCGGGAGAGAATTCTGCACTGGTCATATGTCTATCTTAGTGACCAGCGCAGGGTTTCTGTCCTGCGCCCTTTTCTATCTCGTGCCCTTTTCTGTCTCGCGCCCTTGATGCGTTGAGGCGGTACGCGCTCAGCTGAGCTGCCGCTTAGTTCTTCTGTGCCGCACCGGTTGAGTTATCGGTGCCCAGGTCGAAGAGCGCCTCCTGCTGAGGTTCAGCCTTTGCGCTCGCTTCTGCCTTCGCCGCGGTTGCCTCAGAAGCCTGAGTTTCGGCGGCATCGGCCTTCGCCTGCTTCTTCTGTAGCTGTTCCTTGCCGTTTTCGATGCGTTCCTTACCGTCGGCAATGAACGTGCGAATCATGGTGGTGTTGGTGTCCACCGCCTTCTGCACGCGATCCGCAATGGAGGGTCCCTTCGGCTTGGGGAGCATGCCCTGGCCTGCCGCCTGCTGCTGCAGTTCGCGTCCGGCGGACATGAGGCGTTCGCTCTGTTCTTTCATCGCACGGGATGCGGTGGTGCTGCGCGGCTGAACCTTCAGGTGTCCGTGGTCGTCTTCGCCGGCGAGTACCTGGCGCATGAGCATGATTTCTGCGTCCAGGTGCGCACCGAAGAGAAGCATATTGTTCATAATCCAGATGAACAGCAGCATCACGATCACACCACCAATGAGGCCGTAGGTGGCGTTGTACTTGCTGAAGTTGTTGGCGTAGAGGGTGAAGCCGAAACCGCCCAGGCCCATGCCGAAGAGGGCGAGCGCCGCACCGGGGGAGAGTTTCCACTGTTTGAAGCGGCGCACGTTCGGGGTGGCGGCGTAGAGTAGAGTGATCAGGGCGATTGCCATAAACAGAATCAGCACCCAGCGGCCGTTCAGCCAGATGAGCTTGATGAGCTCCATATCCACGGTTTCGGGTACATACCGACCGACCATGTCCAGGACGGTTACACCCAGCAGCATCATGAGCATCATGAGTACCACGAGGATGATAATCACGGTGGTGACGAAGACGTTCAGCGGCTTGAGAATCCAGCCGGGGCGGCCTTCACGCACGTTGTAGACCGTGTTGAGAGCTCGGCCGAAGGATCCGGTGTACCCGGAGGCGGACCAGAGCGCACTGAGGATACCGGTCAACAGCACCAGGCCTGCGCCATGGTCGCCGGTAATCTGCTTGATGGGGTCTTCCATAATGGCGTACATCTGGGCGGGCGCGTTGTCCTTGAGGAAGGCGAGGATGACGGCGGCGCTTTCCTCACCGTGACCGAATACGCCCAGCAGGGAGACGATCGCCAGCAGGGCGGGGAAGATGGACAGCACGGTGAAGTAGGTGAGTGCTGCCGCCATGTCGGTGCCGCCGTTTGCGCCGAATTTGTAGATGGCACGGCGCAGGATGTAGAGGATGCTTCCCTTGGGGAAGTCGCGCAGTTTCACGCTTGCGTACTTGGGGGCCGCGGGCTTCTTCTTACGGGAGAAGAGTCCGCGTCGAGCTCCGGCGGATACCTGGGTTGAGGAGGTGTCCGTGGAAGAGCCGGTGTGTGCAGCCAATGGGGCTCCTTGAATGAGTGGGGTGTACACAGTGGTGCGCCGATGAGCTTCAGCGTGTGGGCGCACAGAAGGGGCGAGGAGAACAATGAGCTGTCCTTCCCGCCCCTGCGGTGACATTATAGGGTTTTCTAACCCTCCCGCATTTTCTGCGAGTGCAGATAGCTGACCTGTCGGTCAGTTAGAAAGGGTAACCGCCCCGAAAAGCCTCAAAAAAGGCTTGTCAGCTTGGGTTTAAAGCTACCTGCTGAGCCTAACTGAAAACTAGTTGTGAATACCCAGAACCTTAGCGGTGTGAGCCATCAGCTCATCAGCCAGATCCGGGTTGTCGTTGAGCTTCACGCCGTAACCGGGGATAAGCTCCTTCAGGCGAGGCTCCCAACCGGCAATCTTGGAGGGGAAGCACTTAGCCAGCAGGTTCAGCATAATCGGAGCCGCGGTGGAAGCACCGGGGGGATGCACCCAGCAGAGCCGCGATAGAGCCGTCCGCTGCGGAGACAACCTCGGTACCGAACTGCAGGATGCCGCCCTTCTTCGCGTCCCTCTTCATGATCTGGACGCGCTGACCAGCCTCGATGAGCTCCCACTCGCCGCCGTCAGCCTCGGGGTAGTACTGGTGCAGGGTCTCCAGGCGAGCGTTCTTGTCCTTGACCAGCTCGGAGAGCAGGTACTTGACCAGGGAGAAGTTATCCAGACCTGCACGGGTCATGGGGTATAGGTTGTGCAGGCGCAGGGACTTCGGCAAATCCAGTACGGAACCCTGCTTCAGGAAGTTTGTCTTGAAACCGGCGTAGGGTCCGAAGAGCAGAGCACGCTTGCCGTCCACGTAGCGGGTGTCCAGGTGGGGAACAGACATGGGAGGTGCACCCACCGAAGCCTGACCGTACACCTTAGCGTTGTGCTGGTTTGCGGTTGCCTCGTGGGTGTTGCGCAGGAACAGACCGGAGACGGGGAAGCCGCCGTAGCCCTTACCCTCTTCAATGCCGGACTTCTGCAACAGGTGCAGGGCGCCACCGCCGGCACCGAGGAACACGAACTTCGCGTTGATGCTCAGAGGCTCATCCTTGTTGATGCGGTTAATCGCCTCAACCTGCCAGGAACCGTTCGACTCGCGGTTCAGGTTGGTGACCTGGTAGCCGTAGCGAACCTCAACACCCTTGGTCTGCAGGTAATCGACCAGCTGCTCGGTGAGGGAGCCGAAGTTCACGTCGGTACCTTCGGGGGACCAGGTTGCAGCCATCGGCTCGTTACCCTTGCGGCCCTTGACGGTCAGCGGTGCCCATTCGCCAATCTTCTCGCGGTCATTGGAGAACTGCATACGCTCGAAGAGCTTCTCCTTGCGGAAAGAATCGTAGCGCGCAGCCAGGTACTTGGAGTGGTCTTCGCCGAAGACCAGGGACATGTGGGGGACCGGGTTGATGAAGCTGGTGTCAGTCAGAATATTCTTCTCAGTCAGGGAAGCCCAGAACTGGCGGGAAACCTGGAACTGCTCGTTAATGTTCAGCGCCTTGGCAGCGGAGACAGTACCGTCGGGACCAGCGGGGGCGTAGTTGAGCTCGCACAGTGCCGAGTGGCCGGTACCTGCGTTATTCCAGGGGTTGGAGGATTCCTGAGCAACCTTGTCGAGGCGTTCGAGCAGGATAATATTCCAGGTCGGTTCGAGCTCCTTGAGGAACACGCCGAGGGTGGCGCTCATGATGCCGCCGCCGACCAGGACGACGTCGGTTCGTTCAGTACGTGCTACCACTGAATTCTCCCTTGGGGTGAGGGTGCCCGTCCTTGGGCACAATGACTGTGGGGTACATCATCTAGCCTACTCCTTTTGGCGGGGGAGGCATAGCTAGAATCAGCAAATAACAGGAGAGTGTTGCAGTTCACATAGTGGCTTCCCTGGAAGGTAAAAACCCTCTAAGGCACGCCAAACACACATGCAACGCAATACTCAAACCTGAACTGTCTACAACTTGCGCAACTTACTGAACAGCTCAATCGCATTCTGCTCCGTTTGATAACCCTGAACCTCACGGCTCACAGCCACCTTAGACGTCACATTCAGCAGCGGAACCGCCGGCATGAACTGACCCAGCTGAGACAGAACCTTCGCGTACAACTCACGCTGCGAATCCACCGAATCGGCAGAATCTGCGGTACGAATCGCCTCCAGAATCTCCGTAAAACGAGGCGACGGCGCCACAGCCGCAGCAGTAGGCGACGGCGAAGGAGTTGCCGACGGGCTCGGCGATGCAGAAGCCGACGCCTCCTCCTCAGGAGTCAACGGATCCGGCGAATAGCTCGGGTGCGGGCTCGGAGTCGCAGAAATCCGTACATTCGAATCTGAACCGCCCGACGAGGGCACATCAGAACTCTTCTTCGTCAAACCAGTCGTCATATCCGATGGCGCATTCGTAATCAACGAACGCACCTGATGCTCAGCAATCAGCGGCGCCAACACCGGACCAAAGAACGCATACGGGTCACGGTACATGCCGTAGAAACCAGCCAGCGTAATACCGCGCTCAGAAGAAACCTCACGGCTCTTCGGCAGATACTCAGCCCACGGCAGGGGCACCGGCTTAATATTCAGGCCCACCTCAATCAGCGAAGCCACCATCTCCGAATACACCTTCTGCGGAGTATCCATCCACGGCAGAGAAACATCAGCCGGGTAGTAGCACTCAATCACCTGATTGTCGTACCCTGCCGCCGCCAACAGTGAGCGCGCCATATCCTGATTGCGGTCCGTGTAATCCTTCGCGTCATCAGCCTTAATGCGGAACGACGGCGAAATCAGCGTCTGCGCATCCGAGGTGCCCTGCGGATAATACTGACGCAACGCACCACGATCCACCGCATGCGAAATAGCGCGACGCACCGAAATGTTCTTCAACACCGGATGCGCCGTATTCAACCCCAAATACACCAGCGAGAATGGGTCACGACCCGGAGTCTGATAACCATCACGCGCCAACTGACCCAGATCAGTTGAATTCACCTGATCACAGGCGTCAATATGACCCTCCATCAGCGCAAAATAACGCTTATCCGACGAAGTGAGAGTCGAAATCTGAATCTCATCCAGCTCAGGTGCCTGACCCTCAAAATGGGTATTCTTCAGCAGGCGCACCGTGCCGCCCTCGAACGACTCCACACGGAACGCACCCGTACCCACCGGGTTGCCCGTCAGCTTCTGATCAGCACCAAAAAGCGAAGGCTCAATAATGCCGAACGCCTGCTGCGTCAAAATACGCGGGAACGCCAACGAAGGACGCGACAGGGTCACCACCACGGAGTTGCCCTTCGCCACCACCGACGAAACCAACGGCATAAAAGACTGCACCGCATACGGTTGAGAAGCATTCTGTGCGGGCTTCTTATCGCCCGGACGCGCGGCATCAGAAGCGCTCGCAGAAGTGGAAACCGACGGGGAGGCGCTCGGAGCGGCGGTCTCAGAAGCTGACGCACTCGGAGTAGCGGTCTCAGAAGCAGTAGCGGAAGTGCTAGGGGTAGCGCTCGCAGAAGCACCCGGAGTCGCCGCACCCGACGGAGACGCCTGAACAGGCGCAGGCTCCACCGCCGAAGGATCAATAGAACCCGGCTTCGGCACACCAAAACCCCACGCAAACAACGGCTGAGCAGGCACCGCATGAGCAACAGTACCCTCACCCGTAGCCAACGCCTGCCACCTCTGGAAATTCTGCACCACAGCATCCGCAGTCAACGCAACGCCACTACTAAAATGCGCCTCACGCAACACAAACGTATGCACCAAACGGTCATCAGAAACCGTCCACTCAGTACACAAAGAATCCTGAACCTCAGGATCACCCGTGTAATGATTCGCCACCAACAACGTCTGCAAAACCTGCGCCGTCACCTGATACGTACTCGCCACAGGAAACAACGCCGGATCCAAACCCAACGGCGCCGCACCCTGCGCAAAACGAAACACACGACGCGCATCAGCAGACGACGCACTCGCCGAAGAAGCAACAGACGAACCGGCAGAAGACTGACCGGAACACGCAGAAAGCGCCAAACCAGCACTAAAAAGCGCGCCAAAACGCAAAACGGCGCGTCGACTCAAGCCACTCGAACCAGCAGTGGCTCGCAATAGCTCATCAGAACTGCCAACAGCTGACGATGTATAAGGCTGATGCTGCACGGGAGGGTCCTCTCTTCCGTCGCGGATGCTTACCTCTCAGGATAACGGTTCAACACCCAACCGGGCGAGACACACCCACCCCGGCAAGGCACATACAAGGGCAAGGCACATACAAGAGAACCCGCCGCCACGAAAACCGTGACGGCGGGCCCAATGCAAATGTGTGTGTGCGCGAGGGGGGACTTGAACCCCCACGCCATAAGGCACAGGAACCTAAATCCTGCGTGTCTGCCAATTTCACCACTCGCGCGCAGTGTCACCCCACATCAGAAGATGCATGCGTCTGAGGCAACAAAAAATTAGTGTACACCAGGAACCAAGGTTCTCCAAGCCTTAAAAGAAGCCCCCAAAGGGCAGAAAGCCCGCAAACACGCCGAACAGGGACCCCCGCGCAGGGCCGCCGCCCCTCACGCTACACACCCAGAAAGCACGACCCTACTTCGGATCAATACCCAAATCACGACGCAGCTTAGCCACATGACCCGTCGCACGCACATTGTACTGAGCCACAGCAACAACACCCTGCTCATCAATCACAAACGTCGAACGAATCAGACCCTCATACACCCTGCCGTAATTCTTCTTCTCACCCCACGCACCATACGCCTCAGCCACCGCATGATCAGCATCAGACAGCAACGGGAACGTCAACAACTCCTTCTCCACAAAACGCGCAATAGCCGCCGGCGAATCCGGAGAAACACCCAACACCACATAACCCAACGACTTCAACGACGCCAAATTATCGCGGAAATCGCACGCCTCCTTAGTGCAACCCGGAGTCGAAGCCTTCGGGTAAAAATACAAAATCACCTTGCTACCCGCATAATCACTCAGACTGTGCTCCTTACCCGACGCATCAGCAAGGGTAAAAGCAGGTGCCGGGGTGCCCGGCTCAAGACGAACGCTCATCAATAACTCCTCAAAACAACAAAGGGGAAGGGGCAGACGCGCCCCACACAGTACACACACTAGTGTCCCACACACCCCACCCAAACAATGTGTCTAGGGTCACCCCAAATCAACTTGCGCACACCACAAAAACTCGCGTATAGTATTTTTCTGTTGCAAGGGAAACCTTGAAAAACAAACAAGCGCCTCTAGCTCAATTGGCAGAGCAATTGACTCTTAATCAATGGGTTCTGGGTTCGAGTCCCAGGGGGCGCACATCAAAGAAAATCCCGCTGATTCTTCGGAATCGGCGGGATTTTTGCGTTCCCTGAATTTTATGGTTCTTCTGGCTCGAGGTGCATATTATCCTCTTTGCTCCTGCAGGGGACCCGTCCTCGCAGAGCTCGGACACCCTGATGTCGCGGCAGAGGATATATGCACCTCTGCGTGTATCGGTATTCGGGGTACGTTGCGGTCCCGTCGGGGTTGCGGTAGATGCGCGGTGGTTCCGTGTGTGCGCCCCGTGCCTAGCGAACTGTGGCGGGGAGGGCTGTCGCGGTTTAGTGCGTTGCTTGATGGCTGGATGTTTTGCGTGTGGGGCGGGGGAGGGCTGTCGCCTTTTAGCGTTTTGCTTGTTGGTAAATCTGGTGCGCGCAGAGGCGTCGGTGCCGTCCGTAGCGACATCAGGGTGCCCGAAGCGAAGCGAGGACGTGCACCGCCCCTCAAGCCAGCAACGTGCCAGACTCAAGGCACACGAAAGCCCGCCACCGTCACACAACAGCAGCGGGCAATCATTTCAAAAAGTCTTTACTACAGGACCGGCCAAATCCGCGTCACAAACTCACGGAAATCCTCCACGTCCTTACCCTGCTCCAGCAGGCCAACACCAAAACGAGTCGCCACCTCAGCATTATCCTCAAACGACAAATAAAACGAGCTGCCATTCACCGACTCAAGCGTCACCGCATCATCACCCACACGATACGCATGCAGCGCATTCGTATTATCAATCGTCGTAGCCGTACCCGCAGGCGTCAACGCCGGCAAATTCACCGGAGCAATAATCACCTCATCAGGCGCATCCTGATACCCAACAATAAAATGCTGCTGATCAGGATACTGATGCAACGCCAAATCAGGATTACGGTAAACAGCACGACCCGTCGCATACACCAAATTGTATGCACCGTAATTAATAATCTGGTCGTCAAAAACCGGGTGCAGAACCCGAATGAGTTCCTCACCCGTCAAAAACTCGCTACTCTCAACAGAGTTACGGGGGTCAACAACCTCTGCGTACTTACTTGCTTCGGTCAGCTCATCAGCGACCGGGATGATCGGTTCGGTCATAGCTTCAGTCTACCGGGGTAACCAACGAAGGTCACGAGTATTTCGCACATATTACGCGCCATGACGCCCAAAAATGCGAGTTTTTCTCACCTGTTCAAAAACCTGCGCTAGAATCCACGCACACGCGCAAGGTGTCCACATCATGAAAGAAGAAGGTTGACTTGGGGGTTTCCGTGCAAAAACCACCACGACACTCCATAGAGATTTGACTCACGTCCTCTGGAAGCGCACCATAGAAGGGTGAAGACAGCAATGTTCCAGCGAATTCTAAACCTTGTCGACGTCGCCTAGGGCGAGTGGCAGGGTCAATTCACTGCGACTAAGCGCCCCTACCGCTACCACCAACAGCGAGGGGCATTTTTTATAGCTTGGTACCCCCGGGCATAGGATGCGTGAGGATCACACAAACCCCACGCAGAACATTGAATACAACGAAGAACCATTAAGACACGAGGCATTTCCATGACCATGGGATTTTCCACTTCTGATGACGCGGCAAACGCTCCCGCAGAACGCATGACCGGTTCTCAGGCAATCGTCCGCACCCTCGAAGACCTGGGTGTGACTGACGTATTCGGCCTGCCTGGTGGAGCTATTCTGCCGACCTATGACCCCCTGTACGATTCCAAGAAGGTCCGCCACATCCTGGTCCGCCACGAGCAGGGCGCAGGCCACGCAGCTCAGGGCTATGCCGTGTCCAGCGGCAAGACCGGCGTGTGCATCGCAACCTCCGGCCCCGGCGCAACCAACCTGCTGACCGCAATCGCAGACGCAAACATGGACTCCGTCCCCCTCGTCGCAATCACCGGCCAGGTGTCCACCGCACTGCTCGGTACCGACGCATTCCAGGAAGCTGACATCGTCGGCATGGCAATGCCCATCTCCAAGCACTCCTTCATGATTACCGACGCGCAGGACATCCCCCGCGCGCTCGCAGCAGCATTCCACATCGCATCCACCGGCCGCCCCGGCCCCGTGCTCGTGGACGTCACCAAGGACGCACAGGTCGGCATGATGGAATACCGCGGCATTCCTGAGGACCTCGAACTGCGCGGCTACACCCCCGTCACCCGCGGCCACTCCAAGCAGATCCACGAAGCAGCCAAGTTCATCACCGAATCCAAGCGCCCCGTCTTCTACGTCGGCGGTGGCCTGGTCCGCGCAGGTGCCTCCGAAGAGTTCCACAAGCTGGCTAAGCTCATCGGCGCACCCGTTGTCACCACCCTCAACGCTATCGGTGCATTCCCCGACTCTGACCCCCAGAACCTCGGCATGCCCGGCATGCACGGCACCGTCCCCGCCGTCGCCGCAATGCAGAAGTCTGACCTGCTCATCACCCTCGGCGCGCGCTTCGACGACCGCGTGACCGGCCAGGTTGACTCCTTCGCACCCGAAGCTAAGGTCATCCACATTGATGTTGACCCGGCAGAAATCTCGAAGATTCGCTTCGCAGACGTGCCGATCGTCGGCGACCTCAAGTACGTCCTGCCCGAGCTGACCGACCTGCTCTCCACCGAGTTCGCAGACCAGCTGCCGAACCTCACCGAATGGTGGAACGAGCTCAACGCAATCCGCAAGGACTACCCGCTTGGCTACGAAAAGCCCAGCGACGGTCTCGGCTCGCCCGAGTACGTCCTCGAGCGCATTAGCGCTCTGACCGGCCCCGACGCATACTACGTCACCGGCGTTGGCCAGCACCAGATGTGGGGCGCACACTACATTCAGCAGGAAAGCCCCCGCCACTTCATCAGCTCCGCAGGCCTGGGCACCATGGGCTACGGCGTCCCCGCCGGCATGGGCGCAAAGGTCGCACACCCCGAATCCACCGTGTGGATCATCGACGGTGACGGCTGCTTCCAGATGACCAACCAGGAACTGGTCACCTGCGCACAGAACAACATCCCCGTCAAGGTTGCCATCATCAACAACTCCTCCCTCGGCATGGTGCGCCAGTGGCAGACTCTGTTCTACGACGAGCGCTACTCCAACACCGACCTGAAGGACGGCCACGGCACCGTACGCATCCCCGACTTCGTCAAGCTCGGCGAAGCATACGGTTGCGCAACCTTCCGTTGCGAACGCGACGAAGACGTGGACGCAACCATCAAGGCTGCCCTCGAAATCAACGACCGCCCCGTGGTCATTGACTTCACCGTCAGCCCCCACGCCCTGGTGTGGCCCATGGTCCCGGCAGGCGTATCTAATGACAAGATTTGGATTGCGAAGAACACTTCGCCCGAGTTCGATCGTGAGGGAGAGAACTAATGTCTCAGCACACTCTGTCCGTTCTGGTAGAAGATAAGCCGGGCGTTCTCACCCGCGTCTCCGGTCTGTTCTCCCGCCGTCTGTTCAACATCCTCTCCCTGGCTGTGGGCCCCACCGAAAACCCCGGTGTCTCCCGCATCACCGTCGTGACCGAAGGCGACGCCCACACCATCGAGCAGATCACCAAGCAGCTGAACAAGCTCGTTCACGTGCTGAAGGTCGTCGAGCTTCCCGCCGACTCCTCCACCCGCCGCGGCCACATCCTGATCAAGGTCAAGGCGGACGCAGTAGCACGCCTGCAGATTGTTCAGGCAGCAGACCTGTTCCGTGCATCCGTGATTGACGTTTCCCCCGAATCCGTTGTTATCGAAGCAACCGGTTCCGAGGAGAAGCTCAACGCCCTGCTGGACGTTCTGGAACCCTACGGCGTTCGCGAAATCGTTCGCGCAGGCACCATCGGCCTGGCACGTGGCCCCCGCGCCATGAGCGAACGCATCTAACACCCACCAGGGTGCCACGCCAACCCCGCACCAGCGGGGAATAGTATCGGGTATCGCACCGCTTCCACCGGGAAACCGGCTGGGCGATGCGATACCCGCCCCTATGGGCTCACAGACCTTCCGGATACTTCAGATGCTGAGAAGTACTCTCGACAGCCCGCAACTAAACAGCTATCAAGTAGAATAGTCAATGTTGAGCCCAGCCTGGGCCGCATACCAAACTTACTGAGGAGAAGAAATGGCAGCAACCATTTTCTACAACGACGACGCAGACCTCTCTCTGATCCAGGGCCGCACCGTAGCAGTTATCGGCTACGGCTCCCAGGGCCACGCACACGCACTGAACCTGCGTGACTCCGGCGTGAAGGTCATCGTCGGTCTGTCCGAGGGCTCCAAGTCCCGTGCCAAGGCTGAGGCAGAAGGCCTGCGCGTCGCAACCGTTGCCGAAGCAGCAGCAGAAGCAGACGTCATCATGATCCTGACCCCGGACCAGGTCCAGGCAAAGGTCTACGCAGAGAGCATCGAGCCGAACCTCAAGCCCGGCAACGCACTGTTCTTCGCACACGGCTTCAACATCCGCTTCGGCTACATCACCGCACCCGAAGGCGTCGACGTTGCAATGGTCGCCCCCAAGGGCCCCGGCCACACTGTCCGCCGCGAATTCGAAGCAGGCCGCGGCGTTCCCGCCCTGGTCGCAGTTGAGAAGGACGCATCCGGCGAAGCACTCGCACTGGCACTGTCCTACGCAAAGGGCCTCGGCGCAACCCGCGCAGGCGTCATCAAGACCACCTTCACCGAAGAGACCGAGTCCGACCTGTTCGGCGAGCAGGCAGTGCTCTGCGGCTCCACCTCCCAGCTCGTCCAGTACGGCTTCGAGGTCCTGACCGAAGCTGGCTACCAGCCCGAAATCGCATACTTCGAGGTCCTGCACGAGCTCAAGCTCATCGTCGACCTGATGATCGAGGGCGGCATCGCTAAGCAGCGTTGGTCTATCTCCGACACCGCAGAGTACGGCGACTACGTCTCCGGCCCCCGCGTGATCTCCCCCGAGGTCAAGGAAAACATGAAGGCTGTCCTGGCAGACATCCAGAACGGCAACTTCGCAAAGCGCTTCATGGAAGACCAGGCTGCAGGCGCACCCGAGTTCAAGGAACTGCGCGCAAAGGGCGAGGCACACCCCATCGAGGCAACCGGCCGCAAGCTGCGCGAGCTGTTCTCCTGGAACTCCGCAAACGACGACTACACCGAAGGTTCCGTCGCTCGCTAAACGGTAGCTCAGCAATAGCTTTCTAAGAAACCGGCGCTCCACCCGCACCCCGCCACGGGGAGGGGAGGGGCGCCGGATTCTCGCTATTTCAGGCTAAAAAGCACCACCCACCAAATGTGTGATGCAGTTCATGCTTGCCCGAGTTGCAGGCACCCACAGAATGCCGTATAGTATTTACTTGTTGCAAGGGAAACCCTGAAAAACAAATAAGCGCCTCTAGCTCAATTGGCAGAGCAATTGACTCTTAATCAATGGGTTCTGGGTTCGAGTCCCAGGGGGCGCACTTGAAAGAAAATCCCGCTGATTCTTCGGAATCGGCGGGATTTTTGCGTTCCCCGAATGAATACAGTTTTCATGGCTTGAGGAATCGGTGTTCGTCCTCGTTCCTACAGGGGTGGGGTGGGTGGGTACCTCGCGTCTCCTAAGACTACGGGGTGCGCTACATGTTTCCTCCGCGCCTACGCAGGGGCACCCGTCACCCGGACGCTCCGCTTCCTCCTTGCTTCGCGGCGGAGAGCGTCCGTGTGACACCCTGAGGGCGCTTCCGGAAAATGTAGCTGTACCGGTTAGGCGGGTGCGTGGAGGTTTCGGTGGCCTCCGTAGTGACATCAGGGTGCCCGAAGCGAAGCGAGGGCGGGTGCCCCTGTAGGAACGAGGAGGGTGCCGAACCTCGAGCTAATCCCGCCGGGGTGGTTCGTGGTTTGGGTGTGCGCCCCGTGCCTGGCGAACTGGGGCGGGGAGGGCTGTCGCCTTTTAGTCTATTGCCTGGTGGCTTGGTGCTTATCGCGTATCAGAGTGTAACCCCGGTGAGAGCCTCGCCTAATACTGCGGTAAACTGAAAGTTATGACTGCAACTCCGTTCTACATCACCACCGCCATCTCCTACCCCAATGGCAACCCGCACATCGGCCACGCCTACGAAACCATCGCAGCCGACGTGCTAGCCCGCTTCAAGCGCCTCGACGGCTTCGACGTGCGCTTCATGACCGGCACCGACGAGCACGGCCAGAAGATGCAGACCACCGCCGAAAAGCTCGGTAAGACCGCCAAGGAACTCGCCGACGAGAACTCCGCACGCTTCAAAGCAATGAACGACGCGCTGAACATCAGCTACGACCGCTTCATCCGCACCACCGACCCCGACCACTACGTCGCATCCCAGGCCATCTGGAAGCGCATGGAAGAAAACGGCGACATCTACCTCGACAAGTACGCCGGCTGGTACTCCGTCCGCGACGAAGCCTACTACGCAGAAGACGAAACCGAAGTACGCGACGGCCAGCGCTACGCCATCGCCACCGGCACTGAAGTCGAATGGACCGAAGAAGAATCCTACTTCTTCCGCCTCTCCAAGTACGGCGACAAGCTCCTCGAACTCTACGCCAACGAAGGCTACGTCTACCCCGAATCGCGCCGCAACGAACTGATCTCCTTCGTCAAGGGCGGCCTCAACGACCTGTCCATCTCCCGCACCACCTTCGACTGGGGCGTACCCGTACCCGGCAACGACAAGCACGTCATGTATGTGTGGGTCGACGCCCTCACCAACTACCTCACCGGCCTCGGCTACCCCGACACCGACAACGAACTGTTCGCCAAGTACTGGCCCGCCGACCTGCACCTCATCGGCAAGGACATCACCCGATTCCACTCCATCTACTGGCCCGCATTCCTGTGGTCTGCCGGAATCGAACTGCCCAAGCGCGTGTTCGGCCACGGCTTCCTGCTCGTCAACGGCGAAAAGATGTCCAAGTCCGTCGGTAACGTCGTCGACCCCGCAAACCTCGTCGACGCATTCGGCCTCGACGCCGTACGCTTCTTCCTCATGCGTGAAGTGTCCTTCGGTCAGGACGGCTCCTACTCCGAAGAGTCCATCATCAACCGCATCAACTCCGACCTGGCAAACAACCTCGGCAACCTCGCCCAGCGTTCGCTGTCCATGGTCGCCAAGAACTGCGGCGGTGCCGTGCCCACCCACGGCGAATTCACCGAAGCCGACCGCAAGATCCTCGACGAGGCGGCAGCCCTCTACGAGCCGGTCCGTGCAGACTTCGACGAGCAGGCATTCCACCGCGCACTCGACCGCATCTGGACCGTCCTCGCAGACACCAACGCCTACTTCGCAGAGCAGGAACCCTGGACCCTGCGCAAGAACGGCGAACTCGACCGAATGAACACCGTACTGTACGTAACCCTCGAGGTCGTACGCCAGGTCGCCCTGCTGGTGCAGCCCGTCATGCCCGACGCAACCGCCAAGCTGCTGACCCTGCTCGGCGTACCCGAAGGCGACGCACGCCAGTTCGCAGCCCTCGGCACCGCACTCGTGCCCGGCACCGAACTGCCCGCACCCGCACCGGTGTTCCCCCGCTACGAAGCGCCCAAGGCATAACAGCTATCATTAGCGGATAGCGCCTGAGATAGCGCCGTAACAGACAGCGCCGTAACGGATAGCGTGAGAAAGCCCCCGGTTTCCCCACCCTAGATGGGGGAGGAGCCGGGGGCTTTTCGCATGCATATATAGGTGTAGGCGCGGGGCAGAGAAGCAGGGTAAGGAAGCGGGGTAGGGGTGCAGGGTAGGGGTGCAGGGGTGCACAGGGGCCGGGGGAAAAAAAAGAGAATGCTGATTGAGCCGCCACTCATCCTTAAGGATGAGTGCGGCACCCCGCCCAGCCCGCCACAGGCTCATCTCAGCCCGCGGAATGAGCGGGAACCCCTGCATCCCTCTACATCCCTAGGCAAAGACCCGGTGAACACCCGCCAAAATCAACCTGGAGGATGAGAAAAACCCCGTAGTCAGCGCCACGCTGCGTGAAATAATTGAACTATGACTACGACAACTCCTCACGCCCAGACGGCACAGCCTGCCGTCTCCGCACGAAACCTTTCCAAAACCTACGGCATGGGTGAAGCTACCGTCCACGCCCTCAACAACGTCTCCGTTGACTTTGAGCAGGGCAAGTTCACCGCCATTATGGGCCCCTCCGGCTCCGGTAAGTCCACGCTGATGCAGACCATCGCAACCCTGGACACCCCCGACCCGAACCCGGCAACCTCGATTCGTATTGGCGGTACCGAGCTCTTCGGCCTGAAGGACAACGCCCTCACCGAGTTCCGCCGTGAACACATCGGCTTTATTTTCCAGGCGTTCAACCTGGTGCCCACCCTCACCGCGGGCCAGAACATTGACCTGCCGCTGGGCCTTGCCGGTAAGAAGCCCGACCCGCAGTGGCGCGACTACCTGGTCAAGACCCTCGGCCTGGAAACCCGCCTCGACCACCGCCCCGAACAGCTCTCCGGCGGTCAGCAGCAGCGCGTCGCCATCGTGCGCGCCCTGCTTGCACGCCCCGAAGTGGTCTTCGCCGACGAACCGACCGGTAACCTCGACTCCAACTCCGGTGCCGAGGTGCTGCGCCTGCTGCGTGCCGCCGCAACCGACCACGCACAGACCATCCTCATGGTCACCCACGACGCAAATGCCGCCTCCTACGCAGACCGCGTGGTCTTCATCAAGGACGGCATGGTCGCCGGCGAAATGATCGAACCCACCTACGACGCCGTCCTCGGCGCAATGGCACAGCTGGAAGGTCGATAAGCCGTGGCAACCACACTGAACACGGTGGCGCGCTCCAATCTGCGCGCCTCCAAAGGAAAATACGTCCTCACGGGCATAGGCATCGCGATCTCATCCTTCTTCATCGCAGCCATTATGATGCTCACCAACTCGTTGCAGGCGACCGTCAACTCCTCCGTTGGTGACGTGCTCTCTCGCGCCGAGGCGGTCGTCGCCTCCGCCGCTACAACCAGCGACGGTAAAGACAGCAGCGCCATCTACCTGACCCGTGACCAGATCAAGAAGGTGGAGCAGAGCGACCTGCTCTCCGGCTACTGGGTGCAGTACGCCGTTGCGGGTACGATCGGCACCGGCGACCAGAAAGCCCAGGTGCAGTACGACCAGCTGCCCGCCGACTCGAGCCTCTTCCCGTACAAGGTGCAGGGCAAAATCCCCAGTAGCGACCGTGAAATCATGGTCTCCACCTACTTCGCGAAGAAGCACAACCTCTCGCTGAACGGCAAGGTCACCAGCACTGACGTTGTAGAATCCGTCAGCGCTCCCGGTACCGATAAGACCGCCGAATATACCGTTGTCGGTCTCTTTGACCCCGGTTTTGAAGGCTCCACCACCAATTATGCTGTCTTCATTGGCGGCACCGCCCTCGGCGAAGCCAGCTTGAAAGCAGCCGAGTCAGAAAACAGCAGCTCCGCGGCAGGCTACCGCAGTATGGCTGGCGCGAACCTCATCTACCTCAAGTTCAAGGACGGCGTAACCGACGCCAAGCTCAAGACCCTGCAGGACTCCCTCAGCACTGGCAACCAGAAAGACGACCCGCGCGTCATGACCGGTCAGAAGCTGCTGGAAGACTACCAGAAGAGTATCTCCACGGTCTTCACCTCTATTAGCGTGGTCCTGGGTGCCTTCGCGGCCCTGGCTCTGCTGGTTTCCTCCTTCGTCATCTCTAACACCTTCGCGGTGCTGGTTGGTCAGCGCATCCGCGAGCTCGCTCTGCTGCGCACCCTCGGTGCCCGCGGCGGCTCCCTCGTACGGATGCTACTCGTCGAATCCATTACCGTGGGCGTGGTGTTCTCCCTCATCGGTGCACTGCTGACCTTCCCGATCGGTGCGCTGGTTGGTGCGAACCTCACCAGCATCATGATTTCGTACTCGATTATCCCGGTAATCGTCAGTACCCTGATCTGCACCATCGTCACGGTGCTTGCCTCGCTCTCCCCGGCACGAAGCGCACTGCGCATCTCGCCCATTAGCGCGATGAGCGAACACACCAACCTTGAGGTGCGCAAGCCCGGCAAGGTCGGCCCGATCCTGGGTCTGGTCTTCGGTGCCGCAGGTATTGGCCTGGCTATGCTGGCTCAGAACCAGGGTTCCGGTGAGGGTGCCGGCAATAAGGCCATTGCCTTCATGATGGGGGCCGCGCTGCTGCTCGGTATTGCGGTCTTCCTCCTCACCCCGCTGGTACTGCCCCCGCTGGTACGCGCCCTCGGCACGGTCACCCGCACCCAGACCGGCAAGCTCGCGCTCGCCAACGCGCTGCGTTCGCCCAAGCGCACCGTCTCCACCGGCCGCGCTGTGCTGGTGGGTACCCTAGTCGTGTCGACTGTGCTGACCGGTTACTCGGTGCTGAGCGCCTCGCTGACCAAGGCCCTGGATCAGCAGTACCCGATTTCTGCGCAGGCGAAGTACAGCTCGTATGACCAGTCCGAGGCAGCCTCCACCGTGACCAAGGCGGAAGGTATCGCCTCCAAGGTCAAGGGCATTAAGAACGTTCAGGCATCCGCCGTCGGTTACGCAGCCGGTGTGGTTGACTACACCGTCGAGTACGAGGGACAGACCGCCAACCAGAATTCCGACCTGGTGGCAGTGAGCTCCTCCGATTTGAAGGCAATCCTGCCGGGCGAAAACTCGAACCTTGCCGACGACACCGTGCTCGTGCCGCAGGGCCTCTGGAAGTCCGCTGGATTGAATGAGTCCAGCCGCCTGAAGGCGCACGGCCCGCTCGGCGAACTGGAACTCAAGCCCGTCAAGTCTGAAACCAAGCAGACCCTGCTGATTGTCAACCCTGCCACCGCCGCCAAGCTGCAGGACTCCAAGAACCCGCAGGCAGTTGCCAACCCCGCCGCTGAGGAAGCCCAGAAGCGCATGGAAGAAGCAATTGCGAGCGGTGATCAGGAAGCTCAGACCAAGGCGGCACATCTGACCGTCACCAGCCAGGCACGCGGTAATGACACCTTCGTTCTGGTGCGTGCGGCATCCCCGCTGACCAGTAGCGAGAACGTGACCCTGCAGGCTGACCTGAACCGAGCCAGCCCGGACAGCTCCTTCACCGGTGGTTTGCAGGAACGTCAGACCTACGACCAGCTGCTGACCGTTATGCTGACTTTCACCCTGGTGATGCTCATGCTCGCAGTGGTCATCTCGATTATTGGTGTGGCGAACACGATGACTCTGTCGGTCAACGAACGCCGCCGTGAGAATGCGATGCTCCGCTCGCTGGGCCTGTCCCGCAAGCAGCTGCGCCGCATGATTTCCATTGAGGCGATTCTGATTACGCTCGCTGCAGTGGTACTCGGCATGATTGCCGGTGCGGTGATTGGTAGCCTCTCGGCACAGATTATTATGTCTTCCATGAGCGCTTCCGCCCCGCTCATACTTGACCTGCCGTACGTCTGGTACGCGGTCATCCTCATTGTGGGTGTGCTCGCCGCGATGCTCGCTTCGGCTCTGCCGGCGGCTCGTTCGGCTCGCATGTCCCCGGTTGAGGGTATGCGCGGCTAACCCCGCTGTACCTGGCATAGTCACAGTACCCGGCAAACCCGGATACTCAGCGTGAGAAAGTAACGCCCCGACGGGTGCCCCAATATGGAGGCACCCGCCGGGGCTTCACTGTGTCCTCTAGTTTGCCCTGCTCTTTATTCTGCTGTGCCCTCTAATCTACTGGGCTCTCAGATTCTTGGAGCTGACCTCTAGCCTGGCTTTGCGCGTATGATGGGTGTATGAGCACTAGCCACCCCAATCTACGTCGCGGGTACACGCTACCCCATGAAGCGGAGGTTCTTCAGATCCTCCGTGACGCTGGTGTGCGCCGTGCCCGACTCTTCGGCAGCGCCGCCCGCGGTGAGCTGACCGAAACCAGCGACCTGGATTTTCTGGTGCAGATGCCGGGCGTAGCCCCTTTTGACGAGTTCATGCAGATGGTGGATGCTCAGCACCGCATTGAACAGCTGACCGGCCGCAGCGTGGATATGGTCACCCGGTTGCGCCCCCGCATCTATGCGGAAGCAGAACCGGACATGGTGGAGCTGCCGCTATGAAAAGCTCACTTGACGACTTCTCCCTGATTCTTGAGTCAGCCCAGCGTATCTACGCTTTTACACCCGAGCGATATGAAGACCTGATAGACGACTCAAACGGAGTGGTTCAGGACGCGCTCTGTATGCGCTTTCAGATCATTGGTGAAACCCTCAATAGAATTCGTTCAAAATACCCAGAAGATTATGAACGGTATGAACGGGCTGAGTGGCAGTACCTCATTGCTATTCGTAACATCATTTCTCACAGCTATGTGAGTGTTGATTTTGCTGTCCTATGGGACGTCGCCCGGAATAAGTTGCCTGAGCTGATGAGCGACTTTGAACGAATCATCGATGAGGTACAAGAAACCACCTAACTAAAAAGCCCCGGAGGGTGCCCCGATTAGGAGGCGCCCGCCGGGGCTTCACTGTGTCCTCTAGTTTGCTGTGCTCTTTATGCTGTTGTGTCCTTATATAAGGGGGGCGCTAGTGGGCGATACCCGCCTCATACGCCATAATGACCGCCTGCACACGATCACGCGCACCCAACTTCGCCAACACATGCGACACATGCGTCTTCACCGTCGCCTCCGACAACACCAACTCCCGCGTAATCTCCGCATTCGACAAGCCGCGCGCAATCAGACCTAACACCTCAAACTCACGCGGCGACAACTGCTCAATCAACTCACGATGCGGATAATCCGCAACAGGCTCGCTCTGATAAGAAGAATCAACCGGGCTCGCAGGCTTAGCCGGAATAAACGTCGCCTTAGGAAGCTCCGAACCCGCACCCGGGGGAGTAGCCTGCACAGACCCGGCAACAGGAGTAGCAGGAGCCGCAGGAGCGGGGGAGTCCAGCACCGGAATCATCTGCTCCAATAGACGGCGAGTCGCAGACGGCGCAATCACCGCATCGCCACGATGCACCGTACGAATCGCCTCCAGCAGCTGCTCCGGCGGAGTGTCCTTCAACAAGAAACCACTCGCACCGGCACGCACCGCCGAATACACGTACTCATCAATATCGAAGGTGGTGAGCATAATAATGCGCACCCGCTCATCCGCCTCACAATCACTTCCCCTACAATCACTTTCCGCACGCTGAGCGTCACGCTCCAGGATGCGGCGCGCCGCCTCCAGGCCGTCGCAGTGCGGCATGCGCACATCCATGAGGATGACCTGCGGCGCCTGCCCCTCAGAGACCATGCGGTCGAAACATCAATAGCCGCCAGGCCGTCATCAGCCTCCATGACGACCTGCAGGTCCGGCTGGGAGTTGACGAGCATGCTCAAGCCGCCGCGCACTAGGCGCTGGTCGTCAACGAGCATCACGCGGATCGGCTGGGTGGTCTGTGGTGCAGAAGTCTGTGGTGCAGAAGAGTACATAGTTTCAATCCTAGATCACGAGGTAGTAGAGGGCACGGGTATTAGAGGTCGCGGTAGGGCAGCGCCGCCTCAACGAGCCAGCCGCCATCGGGCTGCAGACCGTAGGTGAGGGTGCCGTGGTAGAGGGCGATGCGCTCGCTCATGCCGCGCAGACCGTTACCGCTACCGGGCACCGGGCTGGTGGTGCGCTGATTCGAGGCTGAGGTCGAGGCAGAGGAAACGGCGGAAACCGGGTCGTTCTGCACCCGCAAGTGCAGACCGTCCTCACCCCAGTGAATGGTGACGGTGGTTGCCGCGCCGGGGGAGTGCTTGAGCGCGTTGGTGAGCGCCTCCTGCACGGTGCGGTACGCCGCCAGCTCGGCACCCTGCGGTAGGGTGCGCGCCATGGTGCCGGTGATTCCGGTGAAGGTGACGGGTAGTCCGGCGCGGCGGCTCTGCTCCACGAGGGCGGGCACATCGTTGAGGGTGGGCACGGGTGCGTAGGTGGTTGCCTCGTCGGTGCGGAGTAGCCCGAGCAGGGAACGCATCTGCGTGAGGGAGTCGCGTGCCGTGTCTGCGATGAGTTCGAGGGTCTGCTCGGCAATATCCGGTTCGCTCTGCTGCTGAGCCTGACCCTGCTGCTCTGCCTGTTCAGTCTGTTGCTCTGCCTGCTGTGCCTGTTGCGTTTGCTGTGCGCGTGCGGTGCGGGCGCTCGCGGCGGCGTAGCGTGCCCCGTCCGCCTGGGAAATAATGCTGGAGAGCGAGTGCGCCACAATATCGTGCATTTCGCGGGCGATGCGGGTGCGTTCATCCTGCGCGGCGAGTCGGCGTTCCTGTTCCTGCTCGTATTCGAGTCGGCGGGCGCGTTCTTCGAATTCTTCGCTGCGCAGTTCGCGCATGCGGCGGGAGTCGCCGAGGAACCAGAAGACGGTGAAGATGGATCCGCAGAGCACGCCGAGCATCAGGGAGATGAAGATGCGGGCGGGTACGTCGTCCCAGTGGTAGAGGAGTTGGAGTGAGGCCTGTACGGTGACGGCGAGTGCGCCGACCCAGCCGAGAATGAGGGCGCGGAAGCGGGCGCGGCGGGTCCAGTGCCTGCCGGTATGGTAGGCGGCAAGGCTGACCGGCGGGTAGCAGGTGATGGGGAACGAATCGGGGAAGGGCACGACGAGGGTGATGCAGAGCGCCGCGATGACCACGTAGATGCTTCCGTAGGGGAAGCGGTAGCGGAAGTAGAGCGCGGTGGTGCTACAGAGTGCAGAGATGACCGGGATCCAGCCGTAGCCGTTGATGAAGGCAACGGAGAGCACGCAGCAGAAGAACTGCATGTGCGCGACGACGAGGACGTTCATCCAGCTGCGTTTGTCTCTGAGGTAGCTTTGCACGCGGCTGGAGGCGGTGATGGCGTCGGCGGGCAGGTCGTTGCTTTCTGAGGTGCCGCGGGTTTTCGTTACGGCGTAGCCGGGTTTGGCTGTCTCTGTGCTGTGCTGTGGGTTCTGCTGGGGTTCGGCGTGCTTGAGGGGCATGTTTCCAGTGTATCGGGGTGGTGGGGCGGGGCCTGGAAGTGCTTTTAGGGTGCTCACATGCAGGAATATTTTGTGGGTTTGTGTGTGAGGGTGTGTGCTTGGGTGAGTATGACACGCCGAAAATAGCTATTTTTAGTGACCTTAGTTACTTTTTTTGAAAAATATTTCTTCAACTGTAACTTGAGAGTTTGGGGTTATATGGGCTTCCAATTCGGGTTTAAGAGACCTGTAACTCCCTTAAGTAACCTATTTTGGTTGAAAAACCTTCAACCAATGCGGAGAGTTTAGGGGAAACCCCCTCATCAAACCATTTTTGGAACCATTGCGGGATAGGTTCTTGGTGGGTATAGTTTTAGCCGTACCGAAATTCTGCGACCATGAGCTAAGACCTCACGGAGCGAACACCAAGCGCTCTGAAACGCAAAGTCCCTATGTAGGGGACCGGTTACAGCATTATGTCGTTATCACCAAGAGGTTAGGCGCAAGCCTACTTCACTCACTCGAATCTCATCAGGTGACGTTCTTCGCCGCACACGACGGCGGGTGATAACTTTTATTCCTCAAAATGACATCACTCTCGAAGGACATACATGTCTACTAACATTTCTCGCCGCAAGGTTGTCGCTGGCGCAGCATGGGCTGCTCCGGTTGTTGCAGCATCTGCTGCAGTTCCCGCTTTCGCTTCCTCCACCGAGTGCGAGTACGCAAGCGAGACCACCCCCGACTACATCATCTCCGGTACCGACGCAGGTGCTAAGGGCACTCAGTCCTTCGTCGTTCCCCAGCTGGTCGACAAGATCAAGTTCGAGGTCGTCGGCGGCGCTGGTGGTACCAACTACGACGATATCGCAGCAGGTTCCGGCGCTAAGGTCACCGGTAGCATCGAGGTCAAGCCCGGCCAGACCGTTCAGCTCGTGGCTGGTGCCGGTGGTATCGGTAACAACCCCCTGACTCCCGCAGAGGGTGGCGAGGGCTACGGTAACGGCGGTTCCTCCAACCTGCCCACCCCCATCCCCGCAAGCGTTATGCAGCGCGTCAACGCTATTTGGCCGAAGGACTCCAGCCTGAAGCGCATCATCTACTCCGCATCCGGTGGTGGCTCCTCCGCTCTCGTGATCAACGGTACCCCCGTTGCAGTCGCAGGTGGCGGCGGTGGCGCTGGCTTCGTGAACTCCGGTGGCGCTAACAACAACGAGCAGTACGCCGCGGCTGGCGCAGTTGACGCAGGTCGCCTGTGGCCCTCCGGCGCAAAGCGCAACGCTTACCCCGTCATCGGTTCCACCGGTGGCTCCGCTGAGGGTGCTGAAGGTTCCGCAGGTAAGCAGGGTGCACTGACCTACGCTGCTGACACCTCCGTCACCACCACTGTTAACGCAGGTGAGGGTGGCTCCGCAGGTATCGGTGGTAACGGCGGTTCCAAGACCGACCTGCCCTCCGGCAAGTCCCCCAACGGCGTTCTGGGTTACTCCTCCGCTAACAACCAGGAAATCTACGCTTCCTCCAAGTCCGGTAACCAGGGTGGCGACGGCTTCAAGGGTAACGGTGGCGACGGCGTGGGCTCCTACTCCTACCTGATTGACAACAACGATCGTACCAAGAAGGAAGAGGGCACCAAGAACGGTAAGGGCTACGCTCTCGAGTACGAATCCATCGGCTTCAACTTCAACGGCTACGAGTCCGTCATCTCCGCAGGTGGTGGCGCAGGCTACGGTGGCGGTGGCTCCGGTGCTTCTACCTCCTCCTCCGCAATCGTTCTGACCCAGAAGTGGAACAACAACCCCAACGGTCTGCGCCAGAACGTTGGCTTCGCACAGTTCGGTGGCGGCGGTGGCGCTGGTGGCTCCTACGTTGCTCCCGGTGTTTCCCGTGGCTCCATCGAGTCCTCAGGCAACGCTGCTAAGGTCGTTCGTGGTACACGTGGCAACGGCTACGTCAAGGTCTTCCTCTGCAAGCGCACCGCGTAATTGCATAGGCCTTTAGGGCTCTCACTTTGAGTGAGAACTCATAACGATATTCCCCGGCTGATGATTCAGCCGGGGAATATTGTTTTAACCCGTGGGAGCCGAACACCCCAGAATCCAGGGGCGCCGGGTCGAACCAGAAGGGTAGGGGAGTAGCCGGGTAGGAGCTGCACCTAACCCAGAGCCTGTCTAGCCCAGAGTCTGAGAACCCGCCCGCCCACTCTACCGCCCGCCCGCGGTGCGTATTACGGTAGAGGCATGACTGAAGCACGTAGCATCGACCTCGCCGTCATCCCCGGCGACGGCATCGGCCCCGAAATCATTACCGAAGCCCAGCGCATCCTCACCCGCGCCTGCGAGCTCGAAAACATCACCGTAACCCCCACCCACTACAAGCTCGGCGCCGAGCACTGGCTGGAAACCGGTGAAACCCTGCCCGACTCCACCATGGAATCCCTCAAACAGCACGACGCAATCCTCTTCGGCGCCATCGGTGCAGACCCGCGCAGCGGCAAGATTCCCTCCGGCCTCATCGAACGCGAAATGCTCCTGAAGCTGCGCTTCGCCTTCGACCACTACATCAACCTGCGCCCCTCCCGCCTGTACCCCGGCGCCGTGTCCCCGCTCGCTAACCCCGGCAACATCGACTTCGTCGTCGTGCGTGAAGGTACCGAAGGCCCCTACATTGGCAACGGCGGCGTCATCCGCGGCGGCACCCCGCACGAAATCGCCACCGAAGTTTCCCTCAATACCGCACACGGTGTGGAGCGCCTGGTGCGCTACGCCTTCGAGCTGGCTTCCACCCGCCGTAAGAAGGTCACCCTCGTGCACAAGACCAACGTGCTCACCCACGCAGGTCGCCTCTACAACCGCTACTTCACCGAAATCGCGGCTGAATTCCCCGAGGTCGAGACCGACTACCTGCACATTGATGCGACCACTATCTTCATGGTCACCGACCCCGCCCGCTTCGACGTGATTGTCACCGACAACCTCTTCGGTGACATCATCACCGACCTTGCCGGTGCAGTGACCGGCGGTATCGGTTATGCGGCAAGCGGCAACATCAACGCCGTCGGCGAGTTCCCCTCCATGTTCGAGCCCGTACACGGCTCCGCACCGGACATCGCCCGCCAGAACAAGGCAAACCCCACCGCCGCAATCCTCGCCGGCGCGATGCTGCTGCGCCACCTCGGCCACGATGCCGCCGCAGCCCGCATTGAGGACGCTGTCGAGGCAGATATGCGCGAAAACGGTGCCAGCGTGCGCGGAACCGATCAGGTCGGTGCGGACGTGCTCGCACGCCTCGGTTAAAACCCACGCGGCTAAAACTTGCTCGGCTAGAACTCATCTGCCGTAGCAGCTGAACGCACAACACTCGTGAAGCCCGGAAGGAACGCACCTTCCGGGCTTCACCCATACCTTCACCGCGTAGCCCCTGTTCACATCCTGAATGGGAGAAAAGGTGCGCATGCGGCAAACGCATCTTTCCGGTACTCTAAAACAGGTCAGGCACACCCGCCCGGCACCTCGGCGGTGGACACCATCCACCACTAGCTTTGATGCATCCGACTAGCACAGACCGCTAGATGCACCCATCTGCCCCGCACGACAACGCGCCCGGCGGCACACACCGGTCCCTCGCCCCGCCGCGAGAACCGCCACTCAAAGAACGCCCACAGAGGCAACTAGACGAAGAGGAACGCAGAACGATGGCAACTGAATTCAGCCACGAAGCAAACCAGTCACCCGCCACCGCCGAACGCCGCGCCGAAATCCTCGCAAACCCCGGCTTCGGTGACTACTTCAGCGACCACATGGTCACCATCGACTGGGAAGGCGACTACAAGACCGGCGGCACCTGGTACGACGCACGAGTTCACCCCTACGGCCCGCTCGTCCTCGACCCCGCAGCATCCGTGTTCCACTACGGCCAGGAAATCTTCGAAGGCATCAAGGGCTACCGCCACGCCGACGGCTCCGTGTGGACCTTCCGCCCCGAGAAGAACGCGGCACGTTTCGCGAACTCCGCACGCCGCCTCTCCCTGCCCGAACTGCCCGCAGAGACCTTCATCGAATCCCTGCGCGAACTCGTGAAGATGGACGAGCAGTGGGTACCCACCGGCGACGGTGAAGCCTTCTACTTCCGCCCCTTCATGATCGCAACCGAGGCGTTCCTGGGTGTTCGCCCCGCACGCCACGTGCAGTACCACGTCATCGGCTCGCCCGCAGGTAACTACTTCGGCACCCCCGAACCCGTGGACATCTGGCTCTCCACCACCTACGCCCGCGCAGGTGAAGGCGGCACCGGTGCGGCAAAGTGCGGCGGTAACTACGCGGCGTCCATGATCGCCCAGACCGAAGGCGAAAAGCACGGCTGCAAGCAGGTCATCTTCAAGGACCCGCACCGCGGCGACGCCATCGAAGAGCTCGGCGGCATGAACGTGTTCTTCATCTTCGGCAAGGAAAACAAGATTGTTACCCCCGAACTGACCGGCACCATCCTCGAAGGCGTGACCCGCTCCTCGCTGATTCAGCTCGCCAAGGACCGCGGCATGACCGTTGAAGAGCGCGCTATCACCCTCACCGAATGGCGTGAAGGCGTGGCAAACGGCGACATCACCGAAATCTTCGCCTGCGGCACCGCAGCAGTGGTCGCACCCATCGGCAAGCTCAAGGCTGAAGACTTCGAAATCCCGGCACCCACCGAGCACTTCGGCGAAATCTCGAAGAGCCTGCGTGAAGAGCTCGTCGGTATTCAGCTGGGCACCGTTGAGGACCGCCACGGCTGGATGACCCGCCTCATCTAAAACGTGAATCTAACGTAGCCCGCGAAATCCCCGCAGGATGCCCCGCCCGACCCGCACGTCGCGCGGTGAGCAGCCCGCGGGGATTCGCTGTGCCCGGTCAATGTTGTGCGGGGTGAACGCTGTGCCGGGTGAATAGTGCGCGCGGCGTTGATAGCGCGAGGATAGGGGAGGGGAGGCGCACCCCGCCGCCCTTCCCTGCTGAAACCTATCCCGCCGCCCCAACCCTCGAAGGCTGGTACCCTAGAAAGTATGCGTATTGCACGATTTACCGTAAATAATGAGCTCCACTTCGGGCTGGTAGAAGGCGACGCAGGCGAAGAAACCCTGCGCGTACTCGCCGGCGACCCCTTCTACTCGGGCATCGAACCGACCGGCACCACCTACCCCATCGACCAGGTGCGCCTGCTCGCCCCGATCATCCCCCGCTCCAAGGTGATTGGAGCGATCGCAAACTGGGCAGGAACCGAGGCGCCCGCCTCCCCGCAGTTCTTCCTCAAGCCCAACACCACCGTCATCGGCCCCGGCGACCCCGTGACCCTGCCCGAGTACTCCGAAGCCGTCAGCGCAGAAGGTGAACTCGCCGTCATTATCGGTCGTATCGCCAAGTCCGTGCCCCTTGAGCGCGTGCACGAAGTCATCTTCGGCTACACCGTAGCCAACGACCTCACCGCCCGCGACCTGCTCGAAGACCGCCAGTGGACCCGCGCCAAGGGCTTCGACGGCTCCACCCCGCTCGGCCCATGGATTGAAACCGACCTGGACACCGACTCGCTGAACATCACCACCTGGGTTGACGGCGACGTCGTGCAGGAAGGCAACACCTCCGAAATGCACTACTCCGTAGCCGAACAGGTTGCCGCAGCCTCCGAAATCTTCACCCTGCTGCCCGGCGACGTACTGCTCACCGGCACCCCCGCCGGCATCAGCGTACTGCGCGACGGCAACGAAGTAGAGGTCGAAGTCGAAGGCATCGGCTCCCTCGTCACCCGCGTGCGCGACTAAACAGCCCGCGCCCACAAACGTAACGTACATCCTGAAACACACCGTCAAGGAGACATCATGACCGAATACCACGGTCCCGTACTCAACAGCCCCGCAGACACCCGCGTCCGCTTCTGCCCCTCGCCCACCGGCACCCCGCACGTGGGCATGGTCCGTACCGCCCTCTTCAACTGGGCGTACGCACGCCACACCGGCGGCAAGCTGATCTTCCGCATCGAAGACACCGACGCGGCACGCGACTCCGAAGAGTCGTTCAACCAGGTGCTCGAATCCCTGCACTGGCTCGGCATCAACTGGGACGAAGGCGTCGGCGTCGGCGGCCCCCACGAGCCCTACCGCCAGTCCGAGCGTAAGACTGCAGGCATCTACAACGAGGTCTTCGCAAAGCTCGTTGAAGGCGGCTACGTGTACGAAGACTTCTCCACCCCCGACGAGGTGAAGGAACGCCGCAAGGCAGCCGGTCAGGACCCGCAGCTCGGCTACGACAACTACGACCGTAACCTCACCGAAGAGCAGAAGGAAGCCTATCGCGCCGAAGGCCGCAAGCCCGTCTGGCGTCTGCGCATGCCCGACGAAGACATCACCTTCAACGACCTCGTTCGCGGTGAAATCACCTTCAAGGCAGGCACCGTACCCGACTACGTGGTCGTCCGCTCCAACGGTGACCCGCTGTACACCTTCGTGAACCCCGTCGACGACGCACTCATGGGCATCACCCACGTGCTGCGCGGCGAAGACCTGCTCTCCTCCACCCCGCGCCAGATTGCGCTCTACCGCGCGCTCATCGACACCGGCGTGACCAGCTTCATCCCCGAATTTGGCCACCTGCCCTACGTCATGGGCCAGGGCAACAAGAAGCTCTCCAAGCGCGACCCCGAGTCGAACCTCTTCCTGCTGCGCGACTCCGGCTTCATCAAGGAAGGCCTGCTGAACTATCTGTCCCTGCTGGGCTGGTCCCTCTCCGCAGACCAGGACGTCTTCACCATCGATGAGCTCGTCGAGCACTTCGACGTACACGACGTTGTCGCCAACCCCGCACGCTTCGACGTGAAGAAGGCAGAGTCCATTAACGGCGACCACATCCGTGCGCTCGACCCCAAGGACTTCCGCGACCGCCTCATCCCGTACCTGCAGGCTGCAGGCGTACTCGGCGAAACCCTCACCGAGCGTGAAGAGCAGATCCTCACCGAAGCTGCACCCCTCGTCCAGGAGCGCATGCAGCTGCTCGGTGAAGCACCCGGCCTGCTTGCATTCCTCTTCAAGGCTGACGAAGAAATCAGCACCGCAGACGACGCACGCAAGCAGCTCAAGGAATCCGCACCGCAGGTCCTCGCCGCCGCTATTGAGGCTCTGGAGCCCCTCGAGGACTTCACCGCAGCCAACATTGAGGCAGCCCTGCGCGCCGCAATCGTCGACGGCCTGGAAATCAAGCCGCGCCTCGCATTCGGCCCCGTGCGTATCGCAGTGTCCGGTGAGCGCATCTCCCCGCCGCTGTTCGAATCCATGGAAATCCTGGGCAAGGAATCCTCCCTCGCACGCCTGCGCAAGCTTGCCGCTGAACTGAGCTAACCATGAGCCAGCCGAATAACCAATCCATCATCGGCAAGGCGCTGCTGAAGGGCACCCTCATGGCGCTCACCAACGCCTGCATTATCTGGCTGTTCGCCTACATCGCCGGCTTTGACCGCTCCGTGTGGATGGTCATCATCATTATTGCCGGCGCGGTACTCGCCTACGTGACCGCATTCCTGGAGGCACGCGCCATGCAGAACGCGGCTCGCGGCGGCGACGTGAGTAGCTCGTCGTCTGTCGTGGATTCCTCGGATTCTTCTGATTCTTCGGACTCTTCGGAGGAAGAAGAGGAAGAGGACGACTTCGTGGACCCGGGCCCCGACCCGGACGCGGGCGACTTCGACGCCGGAAGCTCCAGCAGCTCCGACTACAGCAGCTACAGTAGCTCCGACTACTCTGGCGGCGGCGATTCCGGCGGAGGCGACTCCGGCGGTAGCAGCGACTAAGCTCTAGATAGTTTTGGTGCGCTCGCAGGTACCTGCGGTGTGTACTTTGAGAGCTCCAGCTCAAGAAAATCCCCTTATCCAGCGGGAATCAGACGACCGAAAAGTCTGAAGAAACCCGGCGGATAAGGGGATTTTTCATAAATTTGAGAATATTTTTTGTGATGGGTATTTCTTGTAAAACTACTAGTCAGTATTTTTTATGTGGGTAAATCTGGTTCCATTTGGGGGAGTGTGGCAAGAATTTGGTTTGCGCACCTCGGCAAAGGCTCGTATAGTAGTACCTGTTGTTGCGACGAACTGGAAAGTTCAAAGCGAAAACATGCGGTTGTAGCTCAGTTGGTAGAGCACCACCTTGCCAAGGTGGATGTCGCGAGTTCAAGTCTCGTCAACCGCTCCACTAAAGCCCCGAGGTTCGCCTCGGGGCTTTTTCGTTGTCTCCAAAAGTTTTGGCAAGTCTTGGTTTTGGGGGTGCGGGGTGGGGTGAGGGTTTTGCGATCTTTCCCGAAGTGACTGCTTGGGTGGGTTGGTCGCCCGGGCTGCTTTGGCTATCTGACGACCTGACTGCCGGGCTATCTGACAACCTGACTGTCTGGTCACCTGACTACCGGGAGGCGGTGCAGGAAAAAATCTTCAAAAAAATTTGGGACACAAAGCGTGCGGGGGAGGAAGTAAAACTACTCTCCGAGTCACCTTGAAGCTGCTTTGAAGGGTGAAAATCGGCCCCAAAACCCTCTTTTTGAAGAAACTTAAAAAACTTTTTAACCCCAAAAACCCCGGAAACACGCGGAAGTAGCGGGCATAAAACCGTAAATGTGAGGCGGCTCTCCAGATTTCAGCTTGCACGCCTCCAGAAAGACCCGTATAGTTATTACTCGTTCCGGTGAAAAGCCGAAAGGCGAAAAACGGAACGGTAACTCAATAGAGTAATGGGATATGGTGTAATTGGCAACACGAAGGTTTCTGGTTCCTTTGTTCTAGGTTCGAGTCCTGGTATCCCAGCTAACCTCCTCACGGAGGTTGCGGCCCCATCGTATAGCGGCCTAGTACTCCGCCCTCTCACGGCGGCAACACCGGTTCAAATCCGGTTGGGGTCACACTAGGAAAAAAGCCTGGTTTCTTCGGAAACCAGGCTTTTTTGTTTATCCAGCGAAAACCGGATTTAGACTCTATGGTGCCGCCGTGAGCCTCTCACGGCGCCGCTCCTTACGTCGCGGCACTCCGGGGCATGATGGAATCCCTCGCGCGCTCGGCATCATGCCCCTCCGTCACCGTTACAAACCGGTTGGGGTCACACTAGGAAAAAGCCTTGGTTCTTCGGAATCAAGGCTTTTTTGTTTATCCAGCGAAAACCGGATTTAGATTCGGTCATGACTTAGTGACCTTAGCAATGGTTAAAAGCTATCGCTGAAGACGCTAACCTAGCCCCACAATCCGTAACTCATGACCAGAGTCCATAAGTCATTACTGAACCTGCAGCCACCTCCGGCGGGAAGCTCTCTTAGAATCTGTGCCGCCGCCGCATACTCAACGGGGATAAAAAAGGGGCGCACAAAATTTGACCTTCACGCCAAGCCTCGGTATAGTCTTATCCGTAAGCGTGATTGGCGCAGTGGTAGCGCGCTTCGTTCACACCGAAGAGGTCACTGGTTCGAACCCAGTATCACGCACCAAATAACCCCCGTTTCAAGGAACGGGGGTTTTATTATGCCCACCGGTATTTGTGCCCACCAGCAGTACAAACCCAGCCGCGGACACAACCACCCGAGAATGAGGTACCCCGTGACAACACCCGAACTCGCCACCGCCACCGACTACGGACGCATGTACGCGCGCGTCCGCGGAGGAGACCCCCTCGTCCCCTCCATCACCACCGTCATCGGGCAGCACGCCAGCGACCTCAGCGGCTGGCACGGGTACATGGCAGCCAAAGCCGCCCTCGAAGACCAGCGCGCCTACCGCGCCACCGGATCCCACGGCCTCAAATTCGCCATTATCCGCGACGCAGCCAGCGCCTCCGAACGATACCGCGACGCAGCCGCCGCCCGAGGCGACCGCGTCCACAACTACGCCGAAGCCGTCGCCCTACGCGCCATGGGACGCAAACACAACCTCGACGAAAGCCGCGAACAGCTCATCATCAACGGCGAACAAGCCTACGCCGACCGCTTCGACGAATGGTGGGAAGCCTTCAAACCCCGCCCCCTCGCCGCCGAAGTTACCATCTGGAATGACACCGTCGGCTACGCGGGAACCCTCGACCTCGTCGCAGAAATCGCAGGCCGAACCTGCATCATCGACTACAAAACCAAAGGCACCGACAAACGCGGCCGCGTCAAAGCACTCGACGAAAAAGTCGTCATGCAGCTCGTTGCCGGACTCAAAGCCGAAGAATCCATCGTCGACCCTGACAAAGGCACCTGGGAACCCTGGAAATACGGCGACGCACCCGTCCTCATGGGCGTGGCCCTCGGCGAAACGCAGGTGCTGCCGCAGCAGGCGAACCCCGCCGTGCTCGAACGCAACTGGTACAAGTTCTGCGCCCTGCGCCGCGTCTGGGAATTCGACCGCCAGGTCCAAGAATTTGAAGACCCCGCGCTCATGCCCGTAGTACCCCCGCCCGCGGTATAGGGGAGTAACGAGCGTAGGGGAGAGGCTCAAACCCCCTGAGGAGGTGAGCCTAGGGAGGTGAGCCCAGGGAGGTGAGGCTCAGCCCTCACCCTGCCGCCTCCACCCCAGCGCCTCGATTCGTTCTAGATTCGCGCTACTGAATCGGCGACAATAGAACAATAGGCAGAACGGCGCACCTGCTGTGAAGAATGCGCCCGCTGTGAGAACCTGCTCCTGGGAGACCCCTCCTGCCGAGAGAGCCCGCCAGCGCAGTTTCACCCGCGAGGTTCTACCGGCGCAGTTCTGCAGCCATATTGAAATCCGTAAGCACATTCCCGGCACCCGCCGGCAAAGGAGAACCATGACCATCCTGAGCATCCGCACCGTAGGCGACCCGGTGCTGCGTAGCGTCTGCGACCCCATCACCGTCTTCGACGACGACCTGGCACGGCTTATCGACGACATGCTAGAAACCATGTACGACGTGGGCGGCGTGGGCCTTGCCGGCCCGCAGGTTGGCATCTCCAAACAAATCTTCACCTTCGGCGGCATTGACGACCGCGAAGGCTACATTATCAACCCCGTGCTCGAAGTCGGCGAAGAAGACCAGGAAGGCGGCGAAGGCTGCCTGTCCGTGCCCGGTCAGAAGTCCGCGACCCCTCGCAAGAACTGGGCGCGCGTGACCGGCGTGGACCGCCACGGCGAACCCCTCGTGCTGGAGGGTGAGGGCCTGTTCGCGCGCATGCTGCAGCACGAAACCGATCACCTGCATGGCAAGCTGTTCATCGATCGCCTCGTGAGTGAAGACCGCCAGCGCGTGATGCGTGCCCTGCGCGCCGCAGACTACAACTCGGTTGCCGCGAAGACCGTGACCGAGCGTGCAACCCGCGTGGGCGGTGCCTTCGGCGGCGGTGGCGCGTTCGGTGCAGGCTCTGCCGGTTCCTCCTTCGGTAGCTTCGGAAAGTAGGCTCACATGCTCAACATTATTTACGCAGGCACCCCCGAGGTTGCCGTGCCCCCGCTCGACTACCTGGCGAACTCCGATAAGGTTCGCGTGGTCGGCGTGCTCACCCGCGAAGACGCCCCCGTGGGCCGCAAGCGCGTGCTCACCCCCTCCCCGGTCGCGCAACGTGCCGAAGAGCTCGGCCTGCCCATCGTGAAGGCAAACCGCTGGAACGACGAAGCCGCCGCAGCCATCGCCGAGCTGAACGCTGACGCAGCCGCCGTGGTCGCCTACGGTGCCCTGCTGCCGCTGCCCGCGCTCGAATCCCTGCGCTACGGCTGGGTCAACCTGCACTTCTCCAAGCTGCCCGCATGGCGCGGCGCCGCCCCCGTGCAACGCGCCCTCATCGCCGGTGAGCAGGAAATTTTCTCCACCACTTTCCTGCTCGAAGAAGGCCTGGACACCGGCCCCACCTTCGAACAGGAATCCACCCCCGTAGCCGCTGACGACACCGCAGGCACCGTGCTGATGCGCCTCGCCACCAGCGGCGGCGCACTGCTTGAACGCACCTTCGAACGCCTCGAAGCGGGCGAGAGCGGCACCGTGCAGGTCGAGGACGAGTCGGTCAGTTACGCCTCCAAGATGAGCATTGCCGACGGCCGCCTCACCTGGACCGAACCTGCCGAACAGATTCTGGCACGCTTCCGCGGCGTGACCCCCGAACCCGGTGCATGGTGCGAACTGGGCGAAAACCGCTTCAAGATCGGTGGCCTGGCGGTTGCCGACGAACGACTGGTGCAGTCCCTGACCGAGGCAAACGGCGGCCCCCTCGCACCCGGTGCGGTGCGTCTGCACGCAAAGAAGGTACTGGTCGGCACCGGTACCGAACCCCTGATGCTGCTGCAGGTTCAGCCTGCCGGCAAGAAAATGATGGATGCGCCCGCGTGGGCTCGCGGCGCTGGCAAGGACATGGCGGAAGGCCTGGTGGTACTCGCATGAGCAACGAAAAGCGCCCCTACAAGGGAGGACACGGCAAGCCCGGTCACGCTGGCAATGGCAAGCCCGGCAACGGCAAGTTCAGCCAGGGTAGCGGTCAGGGTAAGTTCAATCAGGGCGGCGGTCAGGGTGAGGGCGGTGCGAAGCGTAAGCGTCGTCGCCGCTCCGGCGCTGGCAACGGCTCGAGTTCTGGTGTGAGCGAGCAGAACCGCCAGCAGTCCCAGAATTCCCAGCGCGCTCAGAACCAGCGCTCGCAGAATCAAAGCTCGCAGGGCCGCCCGCAGAAGTGGGACGACAACTCCCGCAGCGAATCGCGTACCGGCCGCCGCTTTGACGGCCTGACCAGCGTCGAACGCGCCGCACGCCGCGCCAAGACCGAGCACGACGACACCAAACGCGGTGGCGGCGGCACCTCCCAGCGCAATAAGAGCGGCCACGAACGCAACCGCCGCTCCATGTCCGCCCGCGAATTCTCCGCGGCGGCACCCTCCGCACGCTCGCGTACCGCAGACACCGCACGCGCAACCGTCTTCGACGTACTGCGCTCCGTGGCGGAATCTGACGCCTACGCGAACCTCGTGCTGCCCAAGGCGATTCGTAGCCACCGCCTCGACCACCGCGACGCAGGCTTTGCAACCGAGCTGACCTACGGCACGCTGCGCCACCAGGGCACCTACGACGCAATCCTCAGCCGCTGCGTAGACCGCCCTATCGAGAAGGTCGGCACCACCACCCTGATTGTGCTGCGCATGGGCGTGCACCAGCTGCTGAACATGCGCGTTCCCGCCCACGCGGCGCTGAACCAGAGCGTGTCCCTGGCACGCGAAAAGATCGGTGCGGGCCCGGCAAGCTTCATTAACGCGGTGCTGCGCCGTGTCTCCGAGCGCACCCCCGAAGAGTGGTACGAACTCATCATCGAGGACGCGAAGGACGACACCGAACGCATGGCGCTGCTCGCCTCGCACCCCGCCTGGATTGTGCGTTCCATGCGCCAGGCACTCGTTGCGCACGGCCGCCCCGCCTCCGAAATTGAGCAGCTGCTCGAAGCGGACAACCTCGCCCCCGTGGTGAACCTGGTGGCGCTACCCGGCCTGGGTAGCCTCGACGAGGCACGCGAACAGGGCGCCGTCGACGGCGAGCTGGTTGAAGGTTCGGCGCTGTACGCCTCCGGCGACTTGGCACGCCTGGAATCCGTACGTGAAGGCACCGTCCGCGCTCAGGATGCCGGCTCCCAGCTGGTAGCACGCGCGCTCGCCGCAGCACCCCTGGACGGCACCGACACCGCATGGCTCGACCTGTGCGCAGGCCCTGGCGGTAAAGCGGCGCTGCTCGGCGCGCTCGGTATTCAGCGCGGCGCATCCCTGGTCGCCAACGAGGCGGCACCGCACCGCGCGCAGCTCGTGGAATCCTCCATGCGCCCCCTGCCCGAGGACAGCTACACGGTACTCACCGGCGACGGCCGCCAGATCCGCGAAACCCTGCACAAGAACGCCTCCGCACTGCCCGGATCCATTGAGCCCGGTCAGCTTTTCGACCGCGTGATGGTGGATGTGCCCTGCTCCGGTCTGGGCGCCCTGCGTCGCCGCCCCGAGGCGCGTTGGCGCAAGTCCCCGCGCGATATTGCCGAGCTGCTGCCCCTGCAGCGTCAGCTCCTGGACGCAGCCATTGAGGCGACCCGACCCGGCGGCGTCATCGCCTACGTGACCTGCTCCCCGCACGCGGCAGAAACCCAGAACATCGTGGCTGAGGTGCTCGAAAGCGGCGCGGTCAGCCTGCTCGACTCCGCCGCCGCACTGCGCGAAGTCGCCCTGCACACCGAAGGCGCGAACGGCGAACCCGTGAGCGTGCTGGCGGGGGAGAAGGACCCCGGTCACACCCCCGAGATCAAGGTCAAGAAGGGCGCCCCGGCCGTGAAGGCTTCGCAGAACCCGACCACCGCTCAGCTGTGGCCGCACGTGCACGGAACCGACGCCATGTTCCTCGCCCTGCTGCGCAAGAACTAGCCGCTTCACCGCCTAGCATCACTCGCCATACGGCACGGATTTGAAAGGAACCCCATGGGTATTGCCATTAACCCGTCGATTCTCTCGGCGGATTTCGCGAACCTGCAGCGCGAGCTGGAGCGCATTTCCACCGCAGACGCCGCGCATATTGACGTGATGGACAACCACTTCGTCCCCAACCTCACCTGGGGCCCGCCCGTGGTCAAGCGTCTGCGTGAAATCTCGCCGGTGCCGTTCGATGTACACCTGATGATTGAGGACGCCGACCGCTGGGCACCCGAATACGCCAGTATGGGCTGCGAATCGGTGACCTTCCACGCGGAGGCGGCTATCGCCCCCATCAAGCTGGCGCGCACCCTGCGTGCTGAGGGCGCGAAGGCGGGTATGGCGCTGCGCCCGGCAACCGCCGTGGAGCCCTACCTGGACATGCTCAGCGAACTGGACATGCTGCTGATTATGACCGTGGAACCGGGCTTTGGCGGCCAGGCGTTCCTGGATGTGACCCTGCCGAAGATTGCCCGCGCCGCCAAGGCGATTGAGGGCGCGAACCTGCCGGTGACCGTGCAGGTGGACGGCGGCATCACCGAAGAGACCATCCTGCGTGCGGCGGAGGCGGGCGCAACCTGCTTCGTTGCCGGCAGCTCGGTCTACGGCGTGGACGAGGCACTCGGCGGCCCGGAGGCGGCGATCGCCTCCCTGCGTGCGGCGGCTGCATCGGTCAAGCGTTCCGGCACCGGTTGTGGTTGTCGCCACTAGCGGTGCACGCCGGTAACTGTACTGGGCAGTAATGGTGCCCGCCAATAATGGTGCTGGGCAGTAATGGTGCCCGGCATCTATAAAGCCTCAACGACCCGTTGTGAAGAGCGCCCCGTCGCGGTTTTTCGCGGCGGGGCGTTGTGCGTGTTCTGCTTTCTCAACGCTTCTCAACTGCCGCAGATTCATAGCGAAAACTGGTGGGGAGAGCCACCCATTTAAGCGACATAGTGTCAGCAAGACTGTGACAAAGAGTGAAATATGTTACCCGCGGAATTCCGCGGCAAAACCGGGCATCCTGACGGTCTGAGAAAACAAACAGAACGCGTCTTGATGTAACACTCAGATATCTGTAAGGTTAGGTATAGTTTAGTCATATCTAGGGGGAACTATGTCTTTCAACCGAACCGAGCTGACCGACACCGAAAACCAGGGCGCACCGGGCGTTAACCGCCGCGCCTTCTTCGGCCTGGCGCTCGCCTCATCGGCTGCTCTCGCCCTCGCGGCATGCAGCAGCGAGACCACCACGACCACCACTTCCGGCGGTTCCACCTCCGGCGGTAACAGCGGCACCCGCACCATCAAGGATATCGATGACGAGAATGTAGAAGTTCCCGCCAACCCGCAGAAGGTTATCGTCCTCTCCGAACCCACCCTTGACGGCCTGCTCGCCCTCGGCGTGACCCCCGTCGGTTCCGTCTCCGGCCGCGGCCAGTCCGGCGTACCCAACTACCTCGCCGACCGCGCCAAGGACGTAAAGATCATCGGCACCGTCGCCCAGGTCAACTACGAGCAGATCGGCAACCTTGACCCCGACCTGATCCTCGTCGACTCCACAGGCGTGGACAAGCGCTCCGACGCCTTCGAAACCCTCAAGAAGATCGCCCCCGTGGTCTACTGCGGCTACGCGGGCGGCGACTGGCGCATCAACTTCCGCAACGTCGCCAACGCCATGAACATGGTTGACAAGGGTGAAGAAGTCATCAAGGCATACGAGGCAAGCGCCGCAGCGCTGAAGGAGCAGCTCGCCCCCAAGTACGGCGACAAGACCTTCTCCATCGTCCGCTGGGCAGGTAACGGCCCCGCACTGATTCTCAAGGAACTGCCCGCCGGTCAGGTGCTCAACGACCTGGGCCTCAAGCGCCCCGAGGCACAGGACCGCAACGGCCAGGGCCACTCCGAGCCCGTCTCCCTGGAGAACCTGGCAAGCATCGACGCGGACTACATGTTCCTGGGCACCCTCGGCGGCGCAAGCCAGCAGAACCCGAACGCGCAGGGCTCCGCAGGCCTGCAGGGCGCCGAAGAAGCACTGAACAAGGCGAAGGAAACCTCCGGCTTCACCAACCTGAAGGCAGTCAAGGACGACCACGTGATTCTCGTGGACGGCTCCAAGTGGACCTCCACCGGCGGCCCGCTGCTGCTCGAAGGCATTGTTGAAGACGTCAAGAAGGCGCTTCCGCTCTAAACGCCGTGTTCTAAACACCCCGTGAAGCAATCACCCGCTGAAGCTTCCTGAACCCCCTTCCCGCCGCACCCTAGACCCGCGGCGGGAAGGGGATGCACGACCCACCACACCATCCTCAAGGACCACAATGACCGAAACTCGACCCGCACGCACCGCAGCCCGCTACGGTGCCGTCGTGGCTCTCGCTGGCGCGCTCATCACCCCCGGAGCTGCGCTGACCGGCACCACCATCGCCTACGCGGACACCCCCGCAGCCACCCAGCAGGCGGATAAGGCTACCGTGACCATCTCCACCGAGAAGTGGCGCGAAGGTAAGCTCGTGCTACGCGGAACCGGCTTCACTAGCACCGCTCCCGGCCGCGGCGCAGTGTTTGCTGTGAAGTTCCTCGACGCTCTGCCGGATGAGGCTCACCAGGCGATTAACCCGATTACCAAGAAGGGCGGCAACTCGCCCGCAAACTTCATGGCAACCGCCAATGAAGATGGCACCTTCGAGGTTGAGGTATCCCTACCGACCCCCGAAAATACCGGTCTGACCGCTGAGCAGCTGAAGAGCAAGGGCTGGACCGTTGAGGGTACCAGCCACCGTATCCAGGTGCTTTCTGGCTCCCTGGGCGGTGTGGATGCGGACGGCAACACCTACGACCGTCGTGTATCTGTGTCGCAGAATATTACGCTGAGTGCCCAGGCTCCGAGCCCGGCACCCACCGCAGAGCCCACCACTGAGCCCAGTGCAACCGCTGAGCCTTCTGCGACTGCCGAGCCCACCGCGGAACCGAGCGCTACCGCTGAGCCCAGCGCCACCGCTGAGCCTTCTGCAACCGCCGAGCCCAGTGCGACTGCTGTGCCCACCGCGGAACCCAGCGCATCTGCCGAGCCCACCCCCGATCCGAGCGCAACCGCAGACCCTACCCCCGCACCCAGCGAAGACTCGAAAACCTGCGCCCCCGCTGACGACTCCTTCACCCCGCGCCTGACCATCGAGAACCCCAAGGCGGTTCAGGGCGGCAAGCTGCACCTGACTGGTGATGGCTGGTGCAACCCCGAAGACAAGAAGGCATCCGTTATCGGCCTGAAGATTGACGACGGCAAGGTATCCCGTAACGACGCCACCGCGGTCAACGATAACCGCACCATCTGGGCTGTCATCACCCCCGATGAAAACGGCCATATCGACACCTGGATTGACCTGCCCACCCGCGCAAACGCAGCCTTCAAAAATGATGAAGACGCCGCCAAGTACGCCTCCGGTGAGCACACTCTGCGACTGCTGACCGGTAGCCTGCGTGAGGGTGACCGATCCGGAACCTACGGCGGCGCCAACAGCCAGGGCGGCATCAACACGACCTTCACCATTGGGGAGTACGCCCCCGGTGACGCACCCGAGCCGGTCAACGCCTCCGATCTGACCGATGGCCATGGCGTGCAGGTGAGCCGTAACGGCTCCACCGTGACCGTGACCGTTCCGAACGCTGAGCCGGGCACCTGGGTGTACGCCGCGACCTACCTCGGCAACTCCCCGCAGACCCTCTACGGCTCCGGCTGGAAGCGCCTGGATGGTAACCGCAGCTTCAGCTACGAAACCAGCGTGAGCATGCCCGCCGCCACCTACCGTGTGGTCGTGCACAACGGCAACCAGGGCGCTGACAATGCGGTGCTCGGTTTTGCAGACATGACCGTGGAACGTGCTATTACCCCTCGTCAGGATTTTTCCCGCGATGAGCAGGACGCCTCCGACCAGCTGGTCGAAGAGCTGAACGAGCACCCCTCAACCGCAACCTCCACGGCACCTGTGCCCATGCGTAACGCGGGCGGCCGCATCAGCACCCGCGCTACCGACGTGGACGCATCCCTCGCCGCCCTCTCGCAGAGCACCGCTCCGGTTGTGAACCGCGTGCAGGCTAAGGCGAAGGTTCAGGGCGCGCAGAAGAACCTGGCAGCCACCGTGCAGAAGACCGAAGCCAACGCAAAGAAGGCTGTGAAGGCAGCCGCTGGTTCGCAGAACTCGCAGAACGCCCAGGGCTCGCAGAGCTCCGCCGCAGGCACCAAGGCGCAGGGCCCGGTCATTGAGGGTACCGAGCTGACCGGTCTGACCAAGTGGCTGGTCAACAACGCCAATAACCTGCTGCTCTCGGCGGCTGGCCTGGTGGTTTTGGCTGCGGCTCTGCTGTTGCGCACCTCCAAGAAGTAAGCTCTCTCAAGAAGTAAGCTCTGACCACACATTCATATCGGCACCGGCTCACGCCCCGTACTCTTGACTCCGCACCCTTGAACAGGGCGTGGGTCGGGTGCCCCACTAACCACTCGGGTCGCAACCTACTGAACTGCACCGACCTACTGAACTGCACTGACACGAACTCGGTAGCGTTCAGCTTCGACCCCGGTACTTTTGAAAGGACCACCATGCGTGCACCTTTTTCGGGATCCCCGAAGGCATCCCTGACCTCTAAGGCGCTGACCGCCTGCGCCGCAGCAACCCTGGCGCTGGGCTTGGGCGTTGGCACCGCATCCGCTCTGCCTCCGGGCGGTGCGAAGGCATCTACTCCCGGCACCTCCTCGACTGTCTCTTCTTCGGTGAATGAGCACGGCGTGATTTCCTTTAGCGTGAGCGGTTTCCCCGCGAACACCGTGGTGTCCGTGAAGGTGGACGACGGCGACCTGTGCCCCTCCGATGCTGCTCAGGGCGCTTGCGTGGTGCACCAGCAGAAGACCGATAGCAACGGCAACGTCTCCGGTTCCTTCGTTCTGCCGGATGTAGGCGCTGGCACCCACACTCTGCGTTTCCTTGCGACCGGCGAGAAGCGTGACAAGGACGGCAAGTACCTGGGTACCGAGGCGTACACTAACCGCAGCCCCGAGTTCACCGTGGTGGGCGAGGGTGGTTCGGATAATTCCTCCTCGAACTCTTCGGGTTCTTCCTCGAACCGTGGCTCGTCCAGCTCGAAGAGCAACGGCGGTTCCTCGAATGGCGGCTCGAACTCTAATAGCTCCGACTCTGCAGATGAGGCTCAGGGCTCTAACGATTCCAACGAGTCCTCGTCCAATGGCGGCTCGAACGGTTCCTCGAATGGTTCTGCAGGCGGCGCGGCTGAGGCTGAGACCGTCTACACCGACGCTGAGGGTAACACCATCACCAAGGAGGAGTACGACCGCCTGAACGCGGAAGCTGGCTCTTCCGATACCTCCGCATCTTCTGGTTCTTCCGCCGCTCCCGCTGCTTCGGCATCTGCAAATGCCCAGAAGAAGGCGACCGCTTCGGCGAGCGCGTCCTCTTCGGCTGTTGCACGCGGTACTGCGTCGAGCCCGAGCGCTTCGGCTTCGGCTAACACCGCATCCACCGTTCAGACCGTGACTTACGGTGCTGCGTTCCCGTGGATTGGCGTGGTGGTTCTGGGCGTGAGCGTGGTGGCTGCCGCTGCGCTGCTGCTGACCCGTAAGCGCTAAGACATAACGTCGGATGCGGGTGGGGGAGTACCTCGCCCGCTCCGGCGTTTCTCTCATTATCTACCGGTGTGCCGGGTGTCCCTCCTCTGTGGGGCGCCGGGTGTACCTCCCTGTTTTCTTGTATCGAGCATAAGGAGCATAGTGGCCCGCACGAGCTCATTGTCCCGAGATGTTCAGCAGGAGAGTACGTCCCGTCAGGGTTCTGTGATTCAGGGGCAGAAGTTGGGTAAGCGCCTGGCTTTTCTGTTCTTGTTTGCGGTGCTTTTGGTGGGGGCTGTGGCTGCTTCTTTGCTGTTCGGATCGAATAATCTTCCGCCGGATCAGGTTCTGGCTGTTTTCAATGGCACTGCTTCTGAGCAGGCGCAGACGATTGTGATGGAGCAGCGTATTCCGCGTACCCTGGTGGGTCTTGCGGCGGGTGCCGCGTTGGCGGTTGCCGGTTCGTTGATGCAGTCGTTGACCCGTAACCCGTTGGCTGAGCCCGGTCTGATGGGTGTGAATGCCGGTGCTGCGGTGGCTGTGATTGGCTCCGTGGTGGTTTTTGGTGTGATGGGTATTTGGCAGTACATGGTTGCTGCGACGATTGGTGGCGCGTTGGCTGCGGTGCTGGTGTATACGCTGGGTCGTGGTCGTGACGGGTCGATTGTGAAGCTTGCGTTGGCGGGTGTGGCGATTTCTGCTGCGCTGTCGGCGATTGCGCAGGGCTTGATTTTGGCTGATCAGGATGCGTATAACGAGTTCCGCGTGTGGGTTGCCGGTTCGCTGGAGGGCCGCGGTATGGATATCGCTTCGACGGTGGGTCCGGTGATTGTGCTGGGTGTGCTGGTGGCGTTCTTTGTTGCTCCTGCGATTAATGCTCTGAGTATGGGCGAGGAGGCGGCGACCAGCCTCGGCGTGAGTGTGCGTACGACCCAGAATTTGACGTTGCTGGCGGTGACGGTGCTTGCCGGTGCTGCGACTGCTGCGGTGGGTCCGATTGGTTTTGTGGGTTTGGCGGTGCCGTTTGTGGTGCGTGCCCTACTCGGTAATGATGTGCGCTGGGTGAATTATGGTTCGGCGCTGGTGGGTCCGGTGTGGCTGCTGTGTGCTGACGTGTTGGCGCGTGTGCTGGTGGCTCCGCAGGAGACTCAGGTGGGTATCGTGGCGACTCTTGCCGGTGCCCCGGTGTTCTTGTTCTTGATGACTCGTCGTAAGGTGGAGGCTCTCTAATGTCGAATTCTTCCGCTCTTTCGATGGCGACCGCCACCACCTCCGCTAATCGTTCGGCGCGTCGTCGTGGCCGCGATTTGGGTGGCCGCCCGGTGCTGACTGTGCGCGGTCCTGTGAGTGCTCAGGTGCCGTGGCGCGTACTGATTCTGAATGTGGCGTTGGTGGTGCTGATTGCGGCGCTGGCGTTTTGGGGAATGTTGCAGGGTGACTACAAGATTGCCCCGGAGAAGATGATTCCGGCGTTGCTGGGTGAGGGCAAGCAGATTACGGTGGCTTTCGCTCAGCAGCGTGCGGCGCGTATTGTGGCGGCGCTTCTGGTGGGTGCGGCACTTGGTCTCTCGGGTGCGATTTTCCAGGTGATTTCGGGTAATGCCCTGGGATCGCCGGATATTATCGGTTTCACGAATGGTGCCGCGACCGGTGCGCTGTTGCAGATTATTGTGTTCAATTCCGGTCCCGTTGAGGTTGCTCTGGGCGCTGTGGTTGGTGGCTTGGCTACCTCGGTGCTGGTGTGGTTGTTGACGCGCCGCACGGGTCTGCACGGTTTCCGTCTGGTGCTGGTCGGTATTGGCGTGGGTTCGACCCTGGCGGCGTTTAATTCGCTGCTGGTGGTGCGTGCTTCGCTGACTCAGGCGCAGACCGCGGCGTCCTGGCTTGCCGGTTCGCTGAATGACATCACTTGGGAGCGTACCTACGCGCTGCTGGGTCTGCTGCTCGTGGTGACTCCGCTGCTGCTGATGCTGGTCCGCCCGCTGGGCGCGATTCGTTTTGGTGACCAGGTGGCATCCGGTTTGGGTGTTAGCGTGAACGCGTACCGTGTGGCGGCTCTGTTCATCGGTGTGCTTCTGGTTTCGCTGGCGACCGCGACGACCGGCCCGATTGCCTTCGTCGCCCTGGCGGCACCGCACATCGCGAAGACTCTCGCCCGCAGTGGCGGGGTGGGCTTCACCTCCGCGGCACTCATGGGTGCGCTCATGGTGCTCGGCTCCGACCTGATTGGCCGATTCGCTGTTCCCGGACGCATCATTCAGGTGGGTGTGGTGACCGGCGCGATTGGTGGCCTGTACCTGATTTACCTGATTTACCTCGAAAGGAAGAAGAGCTAGTGAACACTAGTGTGACGACCCGCCTTGAAGGCGAGAACATGGTGGTTGCCTACGGTGAGCATACGGTGCTCAACGGGGTAGATTTTCAGGTGCCGGAGGGGGAGCTGACCGTCATCCTGGGCCCGAACGCTTGCGGCAAGTCGACCACCTTGAAGGCTCTTGCCCGCGTGAACCCGCTCAAGAAGGGTGAGGTTCGCCTGGACGGCACCCCGCTGCCGCAGATGAAGTCCCGCGCCATCGCTAAGATTCTGGCGATGCTGCCGCAGACCCCGGAGGCGCCGAGCGGCGTGACCGTGGCGGATGTGGTGGCGCGCGGCCGCTACCCGCACCAGTCGCTGCTGCGTTCCTGGTCCGATGAGGATGAGCGCGCCTGCGTGGAGGCGATGCAGGCAGCGAACGTGCTGGAGCTTGCGGAGCGTCCCATTGAGGCACTCTCGGGCGGTCAGCGTCAGCGTGTGTGTGGATCGCCATGACCCTGGCGCAGCAGACCCCGCTGATTCTGCTCGATGAGCCGACCACCTACCTGGATATCACGCACCAGATTGAGGTGCTGAACCTGACGAAGAAATTGCATTCCGAAGGCCGAACTGTAGCCGTGGTGTTGCATGACCTGAACCTTGCTTTCAGGTATGCTACTCATGTTGTGTTAATGAAGCAGGGCCGGATTATCGCTCAGGGTGATCCGCGTGCAATAATTACACCGGAACTTATTCAGGAAGTTTTTGACCTGCAATCGGTCATTATTCCTGATCCGTGCACTGGTACCCCTTTGGTGATTCCGAAGGAAAACCAAACGATTCATATTGCCGCTGACGCTATTTCGGCGGCCCGCGAAAGCGAGTAGTTTTCGCCCCTAAGCCGCGTGGGAGTTTGCGCCAACCGTCTCAGTACGGGTGGAAAAGCTCGGCATTGCGCCAAGCAGCGAACGTTAGGATCTGAGGGACCCAGGATCCCCTGCGCGTAGGGCGCCTACCCGGTGCTCGCCCGTCTTTGACGCATGAACGGATCCGAGCACTGGGTAGGTTCCATTTTGGGAACCCGCAGATGAGGCACCGAGACTGCCGCATGAGACTTTGAAAGTTGTAACTTGAGAGGTTTGATGCACGGTCTCGGTGTCTCATCTCTTTTAACTTCTGAGCTGGCTTGGGAGGGGGGGCTGGTCTGGAGGGGTGAGGGTGGCGGCTTCGTGTTTGGGTTTGAGGAGCGTGTGCTGGCTGTTATTCTTGTCATTTTTTGGTTCTTTCATTTTTCCCTTTGGCTGGAGTTTGGGTAAGGGATACCATAGAGTGAGGTAGTGGAGGCTAACTAACGATAATGCGCCTCCTCACCGATTCTCACCGATTGAGTGTTTCCACAGACCAAGGAGGAACCGTTGGGCGAGCACGAACCCACCGCGACCGTTCCCGCGCAGAACGCTTCTGCACAGGCTGCTTCTGCGCAGCCTCGTACCGTTGCGCCGGCTGTGCGCCCGAGCCCTCCCAAGATCCCGCGCCCTGTACCGGCACCGCGCGTGGACAGCCCCCTCATCAGCGCCCTCATTGCCGAGGCGGTCAGCCCCGAAGAGCTGAACGCCCGCATCGTTGAGGTCGTCTCCGAAGGCACCCCCATCATCGAGCCGGTGCATCTTGACGACGGCACCATCAGTGAGAACGAGCGCATCGTCACCTTCCTGTACTACAACGAGCAGGCGGAGCAGGTGCTCATGTTCATCAACCGCCTGACCGATGAGAAGAACCTTGATCGTTCCCTCATGGCCCGCATCGAGGGCACCGGCTGGTGGCAGCTGAGCATGCAGATGGCAACCACCTGGCGTGCCTCCTACAACTTCTTGCCGGCGCTGCCCGGCGAGCGCCCCGCCTGGCTGGGCGATGACGACCAGGTGCGCCTGCGTGCCGCCCTGGACTCCGGCGAGGGTGACCCGCTGAACCCCGAGACCGTGTGCAACCGCATCGGTCGTTGCATGGGTGTGGTGCAGCTTGAGCACGCGCCGGTGCAGGAGTTCATCCTGACTCAGGAAGAGATTGACGCGCTGCCCGCCCCCGAGTGGATGCAGACCTCTGACGGCCACCAGTACGTGCTCGGTCGTGTGGGGGATCCCGCCCCGGATGCGCCGCTGTTCATCCAGTTCGACGGTGAGATGTGGTTCAGCCAGGGCATGGAGCAGACCCTCAACCGAGCCCATGAGGCGGGCCGTATTCCGGCGATGCACGTGTTCTTCCTGCACTCTGGCGGTCGTGAGAACCGTTGGAAGGAACTGAACGGTGACAACCCGATTGCCGACTACCTGGTGGAGATTGCGTTCCCGCACCTGGAGGCGGTGCACGGCATTAAGACCGACCCGCAGAACATTGTGATTAACGGTCAGTCTCTGGGTGGCCTGTCCTCCCTGCTGGCGGTGCTGAGCCGCCCGGAGGCGTTTGGCGGCGCAATCGCGCAGTCTTCGTCGCTGTGGCAGCCGCAGGTCATGGACCGCCTGGACGAGCTGGAGGCGGCGGGCGAGATTGATCGTCTGCGCCACTTGTACCTTGAGATTGAGGTGGGGGAGCAGGAGTGGGTTCTGGTGCCTCATCACCGCGAGCTGAAGGCGCGTCTAGAAAAGCTGGGCCTGGAGAGAGCGCGGTGCACGACCTTTAACGGCGGTCACGATTATGCGTGCTGGCGCGGTGCGATTGTGCCGGCCCTGGAACGCATTATTGCTGCCAGCCGGGAGGCTGAACGCACTGAGCCAGGCTCTGCAGAAGACCAGCGAGAGGTAGCCTAGGGCTCCGCCCGGGTAGAGCACACCCCGTATGGTGGGCGTGCGGGGTTCCCGTTAGGGTAAACACCGCCGCGCCCGTATCCTAGAGAAGTACAGCCTAAGAAGAGTGCCACACTACCGCGCCGCGAGGGGTGCCGAAAGGTACCCGGCGTAGGTTGCGCACCCGCCCTCATTGACGAGATGGCATCACGCTGCGAACGCACGCAGCACGTGAGCGCTATAGAAACCGCAAACGACACAGAAATCGAGAGAAGATGACCGTAGAACGTAGCCCCCTGGCCCCCACGCCGCTCATCCCCGAGTCTTTTGCCGCGAAGTACCGCGAAGCCGGCTACTGGATTGACCAGACCATCCCCGAGTTCCTGCTGGATGCCTGCCGCGCAAAGCCGCACTTCCCGGCACTGGTGGCGATCTCGCACGCGCAGCTTACTGAGGACGGCAAGCCTCAGCAGATTCGCCTCTCCTACGGTGAGCTGGAGGCGGCAGGTCGTGCCGCTGCGGCGCGCCTCGTTCAGGCTGGCGTGCAGCCGGGTGACCGTGTGCTGCTGCAGCTGGGTAACACCGCCGAGTACCTGGTGTACCTGCTGGGTATTTTCTGGGCGGCTGCGCTACCGGTGTTCTGCCTGCCGCAGCACCGCACCACCGAGCTCGTGCACTTTGCGACCCGCACCGACGCTGCGGCGCACGTGTTCTCTTCGCTGACCCCCGGCGCAGATTTCACCGCCCTGCACGAGGACGTTGCAGCCGAGCTGCGCAAGAACTCCCTGGAGCCGCCGGTTGCTATTGACGTTGCGGAGCCGCTGACCCCTCTGACCGAAGAGGAGCTCGCTGAAGAGTTCGTGCCCGGCGTCATTCAGAACACCGAGAACCTGCGTGCGAGCGAGCAGGTGGCGTTCCTGCAGCTCTCCGGCGGTACGACCGGCATTTCGAAGCTGATTCCTCGCACCCACGCCGCCTACCTGTACTCGGTGCGCGGCTCGGTCGATATCTGCAAGCTGAACAACAACACGACCATGCTCGTGGTGCTGCCCGCCGCGCATAACTTCACGATGAGCTCGCCCGGTATTCTGGGTGTCCTGTGCGCCTCCGGCAAGCTGGTGTTTGCGGCGGATCCGTCCCCGCAGACTGCGTTCCACCTCATTGAGATGGAGGGTGTGACCACCTCCGCGCTGGTGCCGCCGCTGGCTCAGGCGTGGGTCGCCTCCGCGGAGAAGCGCGGCGTGTCCCTGCCGTCTCTGCAGACCCTGCAGGTGGGCGGTTCGAAGCTGGCTCCGGCGGTTGCGGGCAAGATTGAGTCGGTGCTCGGCTGCACCGTTCAGCAGGTGTTCGGCATGGCTGAAGGTCTGGTGAACTACACCCGCTCGACCGACCCGATTGAGCTACGCCTGAGGACTCAGGGTTACCCGATTAGCCCCGACGACGAAATCCTGATTGTTGACGATCAGGACCAGCCGGTCAAGCGCGGCGAGAGCGGCCACCTGCTCACCCGCGGCCCGTACACGATTCGCGGCTACTACCTGGAGGAGAACGCGAACCGCTACGGCTTCACCGAGGATGGCTTCTACCGCACCGGCGACATTGTGCGACTGGTTGCCGGCAAGTACCTTGAGGTGACCGGCCGCGCGAAGGACCAGATTAACCGCAATGGCGAGAAGATTGCCGTGGACGAAATCGAAGAGCTGGCGCTGACCCACCCCGACGTTTTTGACGCCGTGGTCCTGGGCATCCCGGATGAGACTGTGGGCGAGCGCGTGGGCCTGGTCATTGTGCCGCAGGAAGGCGCTGACCTGGGCGAAAACCCGCGCCGCACGATGCACGAGTTCTTCACCTCGAAGAAGCTCGCCGACTTCAAGATCCCGGAGCGCGTGCAGGTTCTGCAGGAGCTGCCCACCACGAACGTGGGTAAGATTTCTCGCCGCGAACTGCGCGCCAAGCTTGCCGAAATTTTCGGCTATACCCTTTGAGCTGATCATTTTCAGCTAAACCGTACGCCCTTATTCCTACCCCTATTGAGGAGAAAAATGTCCGCATTTGAGACCCTGCGCCCCATCATGGAGAAGTACATCGTCGAGCCCGACTCCCTGCAGACTGCTTTTGACGAGCCGACCACCGACCTGTTCTCCCTAGGCATGGACTCTATGGGCGCATTCGCCCTGCTCGACGACCTTGCCGCTGAGGGCGCCGTAATTGAGTTTACCGAGCTGGTGGAGAACCCGACCGTGGAGTTCATCGCCTCCCGCCTGGGCTAAGCGTTATCACACCCCGAGTGCCCGCCTGCCGCGAATGCAGGCGGGTACCCGGGGTGTTTGCTACTCGCCTCGTTTTTCTGTGCGCCGGTTTTACGCCGTGTTGTGTAGCTGCGTTTACCCCTGTCAGCGCACTTCTGTCAGCGCACTTCTGCCAGCGTGAAGCGGCGGGGCAGTAGCCTACCTTTCACACCTACCTTTAACACACCGCATATCTCATCCCTAATCCAGACCCCTAATCCAGACCTTTGAGAGGCCACCATGGGCGTAGCTGATACTACCGCACCCGCTAGCTTCGGGACTGCTTCCGACCTTCGCACCGCCGCGAACCCCTCCGCACAGCACAGCGCTGACAGCCCCTGGCTACCGCTGACCACTAACGCACGCGGCATCTACTTTGCCGCCGCGATTGACCCGACGAACCCCTGCTACAACACCGCGGAGGTTCTGCAATGCCCCGCAGACACCGACCTCGCCCTGCTGCGTGAGGCTTTTGAGCAGCTCTACCGCGAGAACGAGGGCTTCCGCGTGCGCACCCGCATTGCCGATGGTGCCGCCTCCCAGCAGATTCTGACCGAGGAGGCGTTCCTTTCGGGCATTGACCTGCTCGTAGATGAAGGGGAGCTGAGCGGCACCGCCGAGGCGAGGGAGGAGAACGCCTCTGACCTGCCTGAATCAGCCCTGCCTGACTCTGATTTGCCCGCGCCGGTGCGCGCCTGGGCACAGCGCCTGCTCGCCCAGCCCCTCGCCACCGATGAGGGCGTGACCGTGCGCAGCGCAGTGGCGCGTTATGGCGGGTTCCTCTGGGTGTACCATTCCTTCTCCCACGTGGTTGCCGACGGCTTCGCCGCGTTCAACGGCCTCTCCCGCGTGGCGGCGATATACCGCGCCCTGTCCGCCGGTCAGCCGGTTCCGGCAACCCGCCGCATGAGCCTGCAGCAGCTGCTCGATGCCGACGATGCCGCCTCCACCGCCCGTGACGAAGACGTCGCCTTCTGGGAGGCGAGCGGCGCCCTGGAACAGGAAGACACCTCCCTGGCGGGTCGTACCGCCTCCCCGTCGGCGCAGTCTGTGCGCCTGGCGTTCAGCATTGACGTACCCACCCAGCAGGCCCTGCTGGATGCGGCAAAGCAGCACGCCGTCTCCTGGCCCGTACTGGCGACCGCCGCCGTCGGCTCGTACCTGGCGCGTGTGGGCGGCTACCCGCAGGCTTCGTTCGGCGTGCCGCAGATGAACCGCATGTTCGCCCGCACCCTGCCGGAGGCGACCCGCGCCCTGGGCACGGCGAGCGCGCAGACCGGCTGTACCGCCGTGAATGTGCTGCCGGTGCAGGTTGCGGCGACCGGCCCCATCGCGGAGTCCCTGCACTCGGTGAAGGAACAGTACGCCCGCAACGCGGAGCATCCGCTGGCTCGTCAGGAAGACCTCGAGCGTACTGCGCGTAACGCCCAGTCCAGGCTGTTTGGTGCGCAGATTAACGTGGTGCCCTTTGACGCGGTGCTGCCGCTGGCGGCGCCCTCCAAGGACGAGTCCGGATCCGCGGTACCGACCGCGCGTATTCTCAATATCTCTGCCGGTCCCGTTGCCGACGCGACCTTCACCCTGCGCGGCATGCCCGGCCGCGGCAACAGCATCTCCTGCGAGATTGACATGAACCCGGCGCTCTACACCACTGAGGAGCTGGAACGTCACGCCGCCCGCCTGTGCGAGTGGCTACCCGCCTACGCGGCGGAGGCGCAGCGCGAGGACGCCTCCCTGAACAATCTCGGCTTGGCGACCGAGGCGGAGCTTGCGACCCTGCGCGAGCTGACCGCCCCGGCGCTTACCGACCACCCGCTGGAGTACAAGACCCTGCTGGGTCGCTTCCGTGATGCGGTGGCGGCGCATCCGCAGGCGCTCGCCGTGCTGGATTCTGCCCCCGCGCCCGGTGAGGTGCTCACCCCCGAGTCGGAGCGCGCCTACGCTTTTGACCGCGCCCTCACCTACGCCGAGCTGGACGAGCGCGCCCGTGCGCTTGCCGCGCAGCTGCTGAACTGGGGCGTTCGCCCCTCCGACGCAGTGGGTCTGCGTGTGCACCGCGGCGCCGAGCAGTACGTGGCGCTGTACGCCCTGCTGTACGCTGGCGCCACCTATGTTCCGGTGCTTCCTGATCTGCCCGCTGAGCGTGTGGGCGTGATGATGGAGGACGCCGAGTGCTCCCTGCTTCTGCACGGCCCCGGTCTGCAGCCGCTGAGCGCGGAAGAGCTGAACCCGCAGGAACCGCAGCGTCACGCAAATCTGCCCCAGTACGTACTGTCTGAGCAGACCCTGCCGCTGCTGAGCGCAGAGGAGCCCACCCGGGCTCCCTCCTCAGCACCCGCCGCTGAGGAGCTTCCGGGCGCGAAAACCGGCCTGGACGAGGATGCTTACGTGCTCTTCACCTCCGGCTCTACGGGCAGGCCTAAGGGCGTTGCCATCAGCCACCGCGCGATTGATAACCGCCTGCGCTGGCAGCAGCACCAGATTCCGGTGGGGGAGGGCGACCGCGTTCTGCACAAGACCCCCATCTCCTTTGACGTGCACGTGTGGGAGCTGTACTGGCCTCTCGCCGAGGGTGCCGCCGTGGTCATTGCCGCCCCGGAGGGTCACCGCGACCCCGCCTACCTGGCGCGTGTGTTTGCCGAGCAGTCCGTCACGGCGGTGCACTTTGTGCCGACCATGCTGTCGGCGCTGACCTCTTCGCCGGCGGCGCGCCGCATCCTGGCGGATGCTGGCTTCGGTCAGGATCGAGAGCAGCCCCTGCGCTATGTGGTTTGCTCGGGTGAGGCGCTGCAGAAGGACCAGGTGCAGGCCGCGGGCGAGGTTCTGGGCGTGTACCCGCTGAACCTGTACGGCCCGACCGAGGCGGCGGTGGACGTGACCTTCTGGGAGACCTCCACCGACCCGCAGCGCGAGAGCGTGCCCATTGGCGAGCCGGTCTGGAACACCGGCACCCTGATTCTTGACCCGACCGGCCACCCCGTGCCGATGGGTGTGACGGGTGAACTGCACCTGTCGGGTGTGCAGTTGGCGCGCGGCTACAAGAACAACCCGCAGGCGACCGCGGCGGCTTTCGTGGAGCAGGCTCCTGCCGGTGCGCTCGCGCTGCTGAACGGTGAGAGTCAGCGCCTGTACCGTACGGGCGATTTGGCGTGCTGGGAGATTCTTCCCGATGGTCGCGCCGTCATTGGCTACCGCGGCCGCACGGACTACCAGATTAAGGTGCGCGGTCAGCGCCTGGAGCTGGGCGATATTGAGATGGCTCTTGCCGCGGTTGAGGGCGTGAGCGCTTCGGTGGCTCTGCTGTACCGCGGCCTGCGTGAGCCTGCCCTGGCGGCGGTGCTGGAGGTCGGCGACGTGCCCGCTGAGCGTGCCGAGCAGCTGGTGGAGGCGGCGCGTGAGCATTGTGCGCAGGTTCTGCCGGACTACATGGTTCCGACCCTGTGGCATACCCTGCCTGCTCTGCCGGTGAGCCCCTCCGGTAAGGCGGACCGCAAGCTGTTGGCGTCCCTGGACCTGACCCCTCAGACTTCCGATGCCGAGGGTCCGCACGGCCTGCTGGAGCAGCAGCTGTGCTCGATTATTGCGGGCGTGCTGGGTCGTGAGCGTTTCGGCGTGGATGAGGACTTCTTCGCATCGGGCGGTCATTCGCTGGCGGCTCTTGAGGTGATTGCCGCGGTTGAGGAGCAGCTGGGTCTGAGCGTGAGCATCGGTGCGCTGTTTGCGCATCCGACCGTGCAGGATTTGGCGGCATCTATTGCGGGCGAGCGTGGCGAGGGGGCGGAGTTCGCGCCGGTTCTGCCGCTGCGAGAACAACCTACCGCGCATGACGCTACCGATGCCCCCGCGCCGCTGTTTATCCTGCCGCCTGCGGGTGGTTTGGGCTGGTGCTATGCGGGGTACCTTTCGCATCTTCCGGCTCAGCAGGGTGTGTATGCTGTGCAGGCTGAGGCGTTCTCTGACCCGCAGGCTGGGTTTGCGTCGAGCCTGCAGGAGCTGGCTGAGGGCTACCTGGCACAGATTGAGAAGACCCTGGCGGAGCGTTCGCTGCCGCGTCGTTTTGCGTTGATGGGCTGGTCTGTGGGCGGTACTGCCGCGGTGCAGGTGGCGGCTTTGGCGCAGGCTGCGGGTGCGCAGGTTGAGCGTGTCATCCTGTTGGATGCGTATCCTTCGGAGCAGTGGCAGGGCGTGCCTGCGCCGGATGAGCAGGAGAGCTTCCGTGCGTTGCTGCGTATGGGCGGTTTGCCGGAGCCTGCGGCTGGTGAGCAGCTTGACCTGCCGGGTACCCTGGAACGCCTGCAGAGGGCAGGCTCGGCGATGGGTTACCTACCGGAGGAGAAGTTGGGCGTGTGCTTGGGTAGTATGCGTGCTTCGGCGGCGTTGATGCGTGGTGCTGAGCAGGCGTTCTTTGATGGTGACGTGTTGCTGGTGGGTGTGCCGCATGAGGATCAGCCGTACCTGGATGCGGCGGGTTGGGCGGCGCATGCGTCGTCGTTCCGTTCGGTGCTGCTGGAGGGTACGCACCCTGATTTGGTGAATCCGGCGCGTCTGGCGGAGGTGACCGGCCACTTCGCCAGCTAGCGCTCTATAACTGATTTCCCCATAACTGATGTAGCCCGGAGGTAGTAGTCGTTACCTCCGGGCTACATCGGTTAAAACATGCGGTTGAGGTAAAAACGAATGCCCCCGGTTGATGAATCATCAATCGGGGGGCATCGCTTTATTATCACAAAGAGTATTTTTTAGTGATTTTAGTCACATAAAATATTTGTGCAAAAAATTATCAGTACACAAATGATGCAAAATGCCAAATTTTACAACCTTTGTTATACACACACTCTTAAACTTTGTGACATATGCCTCACTCGTTGCTTGAAAACACTCCTTAATGAGTGCTACATTGTAGCCACCTCTTAAATATGATTCCGATTACATAGACAGGATTCGCATCTAAGAGGAGGACTTGGTAAACACCAGGTCTTGAAACATATCTCACTCACGCAGAAGGATATCCTTCTCAAAACACTAGGAGTTTACGATGAAGCTCTACAAGGCTCTTGCAACCGCGATGGTTGCAACGGCAGCTACCATGGCAGCGATGCCCGCCGGTAACGCCGCAGTCTTTTACGACTGGCGCAACTATAACGAGGCAGGCGGTATTCACGACACCCACGGCGATTGGTACGTGCCTCACCTGCATGACATGAATGACCGCGTATCTTCCATCCGAAGCCATGGCGAACATTACGTCGTTTATCAGGATGAAAACTACCAGGGATTCTCATTCGATGTCAATTATCGCGACTTCAACAGCCTCGAAGGTTTCTATGAAGGTCGAAATTGGTGGAACGGAGACTGGAACGATAAGATCACTTCCCTTCACCGAAAGTAATTTCCCCGTATAGATGGTTGGGTGGCGTGGTATTGCATAAGTACTATGCCACCCAACCATAAAATATATCCCCTTGTTGTTCTTGAAAGGAAAAATCATGAACCTCAAGAAATTCTTTCAGCCCGCAATGGCTATAACGTTTGCATTCACACTAGCCTGCACATCCTGTTCTACAGGCCCGCAACTAGAACGTGATGAAACGGCCCAAGCAACTCTAGACTATAAAAACAACCGAATCATTACTCCACTCGAAGAATACAATGACATTTTCGATGAAAATTCCCAGTATTACAATCAAGCCTTGGAAATTCTCAGGCAGCGCTGTTTCGCAAGCACGGCCAATCCTACGAAATATATATCCCGGATATAGAAGATATTAAAATCGTTTCATCCGGTCGCGAGTTTGGTCTCTGGAACCCCGAATACGCCGCCAAATATGGAAACTACAAGCGACCCGGGAATGCACCATCATCGGGGGGCTATGACACAAAAATCATGGAACAGTGCATGCCTGAAATCTTAGCCACGTTGAAAGAGATTGCGGGCATCAGCCTCGAAGAGCAAAGTGGCCTCTCAGAAGCCTATCGTCGAATCCACGGTGAATCCTATGCAGCTGCCATGAATCATCCTGAATGGAAAAAATACCGTGAAGCATGGTGGAAATGCCTATCGGATAAAGGTCTAACGCCACGAAAAGGCGACCAAGAATGGGGTACACAAGAACTATCAAATGCAACCCGTGCTAGCGGTGATGGAAATGCCCCGGCATCGGAAGAAGAAATTCGACTCAGCGTCATTGAAGCACAATGCAGTAAAGATACAGGAATGGCTCAAGGTCTTGCCAACCTTGTTGCTTCATACCAAAAACCGCTCATCCGAGATAATGAAACAAAACTAGAAGAACAGCGACAGCAGAAATCAGCAGTTAATCTTCGGTATAAAGAGTGGGTTCTCAAAAACCAATAAATAGAATGCCCCCGGTTGATAAATCATCAACCGGGGGCCTCGTTTAGCTTCTAACGCAGAACCGGGGTTCTACAGTCAAATGCTTAGTGCTGCTCCAGCTCGGAGTTAGCGTTCACGTTCAGCAGGTCGTACTTAGCGAATGCCTTCGCGGGAACGTCTGCTGCAACCTCGCCGCGCTTTGCCAGCATCTGCAGGGTGCGGACAACAACCGACTCTGCATCGATGTGGAAGAAGCGACGTGCACCCGGGCGGGTGTCTGCGAAGCCGAAGCCGTCAGCACCCAGGGTTGCGAAGTCGTTCGGAACGAACTGGCGAATCTGGTCGGGAACATCCGAAGCGAAGTCGGTGGTCGCGACAATCGGGCCAGCAGCGCCAGCCAGCTTCTGGGTCACGTAAGGAACGCGAGCGGGCTGGTTCGGGTTCAGCAGAGCCTCTTCCTCAGCGGCAATGCCGTCGCGGCGCAACTCGGTCCACGAGGTGACGGACCAGACGTCTGCGGAGACGCCCCAGTCCTCAGCCAGCAGCTTCTGAGCCTTCTCGATCCACGGAACAGCAACGCCGGATGCCAGCAGCTGTGCCTTGGGACCGGAGGTCAGCGGGGACTCGCTAATCTTGTGGATACCCTTGATGATGCCCTCAACGTCAACGTTTGCCGGCTCAGCAGGCTGGCTGATCGGCTCGTTGTACACGGTCAGGTAGTACATGACGTTGTGGTCTTCGTCCTTGGTGCCGTACATCTGCTCGATACCGCGCTCCACAATGTGGGCAATCTCGTAGCCGTATGCCGGGTCGTAGATCTTGAACGCCGGGTTAGTGGACGCCAGAATCGGGGAGTGACCGTCAGCGTGCTGCAGACCCTCACCGGACAGGGTGGTACGACCTGCGGTTGCACCGATGACGAAGCCGCGGCACAGCTGGTCGGCAGCAGCCCAGAAGGAGTCGCCAGTACGCTGGAAGCCGAACATCGAGTAGAAGATGTAAATCGGAATCATCGGCTCGCCGTGGGTGTCGTAGGACGAACCCAGAGCGATGAATGCAGCGGTTGCACCTGCCTCGTTAATACCCACGTGAACAATCTGGCCCTCGGGGGACTCGGTGTAGGTCAGCATGAGCTGGTGGTCAACGGGCACGTAGTTCTGGCCGTTGGGGTTGTACAGCTTAGCCGAGGGGAAGAAGGAGTCCATACCGAAGGTACGTGCCTCATCGGGGGTGATGGGAGCGATACGGTGACCGAAGCCCTTCACACGCATGAGGTCCTTCATCAGGCGGACGAACGCCATGGTGGTAGCAGCGGTCTGCTTGCCGGAGCCCTTCTTGGTCTGTGCGTAGACCTTGGACTCGGGCAGGATAATCTCAGGCTGGGTGTTTGCACGGCCGGGGATGTAACCGCCGAGTTCCTTACGGCGTGCCTGCATGTACTGCAGTGCCGGGTGGCTTGCCTCGGGCAGGTAGTACGGCGGGTTGTACAGATCCTTCTCCAGCTCCTCGTCGGAGATGGGGATGTTCAGGTGGTCACGGAAGCCCTTCAGTGCTTCCATGGTGAACTTCTTGATCTGGTGGGTGGAGTTACGTGCCTCGAAGAACGGGCCGAGCTCCGCACCCTTAATGGACTGTGCCAGGATGACGGTGGGCTTGCCCTTGGTCTCCATAGCTTCCTTGTAGGCTGCGTAGATCTTCTTGTCGTCGTGGCCACCCAGACGCAGGTTGAAGATCTGCTCGTCGGTCAAGTCTGCAACCAGTTCCTTGGTCTCAGGGTACTTGCCGAAGAAGTGCTCGCGGATGTAGCCGCCGTCTTCACCGCGGAAGGTCTGGTAGTCACCGTCGAGGGTCTCGTTCATCAGCTGGATGAGCTTGCCGCTCTTGTCCTTCTTGAGCAGCTCGTCGTAGTCGGAGCCCCACAGGACCTTGATGACGTGCCAGCCTGCGCCGCGGAAGAATGCCTCGAGCTCCTGAACGATCTTGCCGTTACCGCGAACGGGGCCGTCCAGACGCTGCAGGTTGCAGTTGACGACGAAGGTCAGGTTGTCCAGGTGCTCGTTTGCAGCCAGCTGCAGTGCACCACGCGACTCGGGCTCGTCCATTTCGCCGTCGCCCAGGAATGCCCAGACGTGCTGCTCGGAGGTGTCCTTGATCTTGTGGTTGTGCAGGTACTTGTTGAAGGATGCCTGGTGGATTGCGTTCAGGGGACCCAGACCCATGGAAACGGTCGGGAACTGCCAGAACTCGGGCATGCAACGGGGGTGCGGGTACGAAGGAATACCGTTTGCGCCCTTGGTCTTCTCCTGGCGGAAGCCGTCCATCTGCTCTTCGGTCAGGACGCCCTCAACGAATGCGCGGGAGTAGACACCGGGGGAGGAGTGACCCTGGAAGAAGACCTGGTCGCCGCCACCGGGGTGGTTACGGCCGCGGAAGAAGTGGTTCTGGCCCATTTCGTAGAGGTCAGCAACACCTGCGAAGGTGGAGATGTGACCGCCAACGCCGATGCCCTTCTTCTGGGCACGCTGAACCATGATTGCTGCGTTCCAACGAATCCATGCGCGGTACTGGCGCTCGAGTTCCTCATCGCCGGGGTACTCGGGCTGCTGATCAACGGGGATGGTGTTGATGTAGTCGGTCTTGGTCAGAGTCGGGACCTTAACGCCCTTTGCGCCAGCCTCCTTGAGCAGTGCGCGAAGGATGTACTCTGCACGCTCGGTGCCGTGAGTCTTGATAAGGTCCTCGAGGGACTCAGCCCATTCCTGGGTCTCTTCTACGTCGATGTCCTTGAGGCCATCAAGAAGGGTGCTCAGGGAGTGCTCGTTCGGTACGTTAGCCAAACTAATCCAACCTCTCTTCTGTGCGGTTGTGAGATCGCCCGCCGCGCGATGTTGCGTTGTCGAACAATCTTTGTGTTTAAGCGCTATAGGTCTGTGAGACCTACTTCGCTTCTTATCTCTACTATCTTAGACCTAAAGGTGCCTCTCTTGGTCTCAAATGGGGGTTTTTGTGATGTGGGTTTCGCATTGTGACTCTCTGAGTGGAAAATATGCGTATCAAAAGTACTAGTTAGGGTCTTTTTGTACCTAAATAGCGCGAAATGACGGGGTTGGCGGAATGGCGCGGAATGATGGGGTATGACCTACCTATAAGGCCGGGGGTCAACATGGCTTGATGTGGCTTGCTGTGGGGTGAGTTGCGAAAAAGAAAAAAATATTGAGACATAGAACACGCGTCTCGGATTTGCGTGGCGCACCAAAAGCCCGTATAGTTTTCTCTTGTGTTCGCCACTGAAACGACAACGAATCAGTGAGAACTACGGGTCTTTAGCTCAGCTGGTAGAGCGCCACGTTTACACCGTGGATGTCATCGGTTCGATCCCGGTAGGACCCACCGCTAACCCCGGTACCGCAAGGTGCCGGGGTTTTTGTTTACCCGGTTTTGTTTACCCATTGAGCTGTCGCGAGGGTGCCCTGCGGGAAGCTCGCGAAGATAATCCAGTCGGAACTGCGATTCCTTCGGGCATAAAACTGCACTCCACCTCTATATAGCCTGCCCTAAGCGCGTATCCTTATATACATGACTGAAAACAAGAAGGCACAGATTGGTGTCACCGGCCTTGCTGTCATGGGCGCAAACCTCGCCCGCAACCTGGCACGTAACGGCTACACCGTGGCACTGCACAACCGTTCCGTAGAGAAGACCGACGCACTGCTGGCTGAGCACGGCGCAGACGGCGACTTCATCCGTACCGAGTCCCTGCAGGAACTCGTTGACTCCCTCGAGTCTCCCCGCCGCATCCTGATTATGGTCAAGGCGGGCGCACCCGTCGACGCAGTGATCGAGCAGCTCACTCCCATGCTCGATGAGGGCGACATCATTATCGACGGCGGTAACTCCCACTTCCCCGACACCATCCGTCGCGAGCACGCCCTGGCTGAAAAGGGCCTGCACTTCGTGGGCGTTGGCGTCTCCGGCGGCGAAGAGGGCGCTCTCTGGGGCCCCTCCATGATGCCCGGCGGCTCCGCAGAGTCCTACAAGCACCTGGGTCCGCTGCTCGAAAAGATCGCAGCGAAGGCACCTCAGGACGGCGCACCCTGCTGCGCATGGATCTCCACCGACGGTGCGGGTCACTTCGTGAAGATGGTCCACAACGGCATCGAGTACGCCGACATGCAGGTGATCGGGGAAGCCTACGACATTCTGCGCTCCATCGCGGGCATTGAGCCGGCACAGCAGGCAGAAATCTTCAAGACCTGGAACGAAGGCGACCTGAGCTCCTACCTGATTGAAATCACCGCTGAGGTGCTCGCACAGGTCGATGCAAAGACCGGCAAGCCCCTGGTCGACGTTATTGTTGACGCAGCGGGTCAGAAGGGTACCGGCCTGTGGACCGCTAAGGCCGGCCTGGACCTCGGTTCCCCCGTCTCCGCTATCGCAGAGTCCGTGTTCGCACGCGCCCTCTCCTCCTCCGAGCGTGAGCAGCGTGAGCAGGCACAGCGCGAACTGCCCGCAGGCCTGATCGCAACCACCGGCATCGGTGCAGGCGACCCCGAGTTCGTTGAGGATGTGCGCCGCGCACTCTTCGCCTCCAAGCTCGTTGCGTACGCACAGGGCATGGACCTGCTCACCCGCGCAGGCAAGGAATACGGCTGGGACCTGAAGCTGGACACCATCGCATCGCTGTGGCGTGCAGGCTGCATCATCCGCGCCGAGCTGCTGGGCGACATCATGGCTGCCTACGCTGATGAGGCTCCCGCGAACATGCTTCTGGCACCCGCTTTCAAGAACCTCATGGAGGAGCTCGTTCCTTCCTGGCGTCGCGTGGTGGCTAAGGCAACCGCACTGGGCATCCCCGTGCCGGTGTTCGCTTCCGCACTGTCCTACTACGACGGTCTGCGCCGCGACCGCCTGCCCGCATCCCTGATTCAGGGTCAGCGTGACTTCTTCGGTGCACACACCTACGGTCGTATTGACGAAGAGGGTGCCTTCCACACCATGTGGAGCGGTGACCGTTCCGAGGTGAACGCGGCGGACATTCACGTTCACTAAGCTCCCGTAGCTGAACACATAAAGCCCGCCTTCGGCTGGATGAGAATCCGGTCGAAGGCGGGCTTTCGTTATGTCATGATATGGGGTACCCCGAGGTGTCTCAAGGGTATCTCCAGGGGTATTTTAGGGGCTATAGCAGGGGAGAAGGCCTGCAGAGCCTCGTCAGGAGCCTCCAGACGCGCCGCTACCGCCTCAAAACGCTAACAAGCACTAAATCCACATGGCGGGGTCAATATACTCCACAGCGTCCACCAGCGGCTTCTTCTTCTCCGGGGTGCGCGGGCGGTGCTTCGCCGGAATGCCGGTAATAATCGAATCGGCGGGGTGATCGTTGACGACCACGGCGTTCGCGCCAATAGCGCTATCGGAACCAATCTCCACCGGACCGAGCACCTTAGCGCCGGCACCAATGGTCACGCGGTCACCAATGGTGGGGTGGCGCTTCACCTTCTCCAGGGAGCGACCGCCCAGGGTCACGCCGTGGTACAGCATCACGTCGTCACCAACCTCAGCGGTTTCACCAATGACAATGCCCATGCCGTGATCGATGAAGAAACGGCGGCCAATGGTCGCGCCGGGGTGAATCTCCACACCGGTCAGAAAACGAGCAAACTGCGAAAGAGTACGAGCCAGAGACTTCGTCTCGTCCTTCTGCCAGAGCTTATGGGTCAGACGGTGAACCCAAATGGCGTGCATACCCGAATAGTTCAGCGCAATCTCGACAGCGCCGCGCGCAGCAGGGTCGTGCTGGCGGACGTTCTCAATATCTTCACGCAGACGCGCAATAAAACTCATGGGTTCCCTTTCCCTCATCGGTCGTGCTCTGTGTATGCGACCTTTCCAAAGGTACCAACAATGAGGCCCATTCACCTATTCCCGCACCCTCAGCTGTCATAGTGGACGCCCCCCTCCGAAATCTCAGTCACAATTCCGTGCAGAACGTAATATTTACGCCCCGTGCGGCCCCGCCAAGAGCCTCCACCCGCAGACGCTAGATTGGGGCACGCAAAACGCCCCGCCTGCCGTGTATGCAACCGGCAGACGGGGCGTTAGCTAAAAGCTCAATTAGCCGCGGATATCCTCGTACAGAGCGGTGGAGATGTAACGCTCACCGAAGTCAGGAACGATAGCCACGATCAGCTTGTCCTTGTTCTCAGACTTCTTAGCCTCCTCCAGAGCAGCCCAAACAGCCGCACCGGAAGAAATACCGCCCAGAATGCCTTCCTGGGTAGCCAGCAGGCGGGAGGTGCGCATAGCGTCCTCAGCGCTGACCGGGGTCACGGAATCGTAGATGCCGCGGTCCAGGGTGTCGGGAACGAAGTTAGCGCCCAGACCCTGAATCTTGTGGGGGCCAACGCGACCCTCAGAGAGCAGCGGGGAGTCCTTCGGCTCAACCGCAACAACCTTAACGTTGGGGTTCTGCTCCTTCAGGTACTTACCGGTACCGGAGATGGTGCCGCCGGTGCCAATACCCGCCACGAAAATGTCGACCTTACCGTCGGTTGCTTCCCAAATCTCGGGGCCGGTGGTGTTGTAGTGAATAGCGGGGTTTGCCTCGTTGGAGAACTGAGACGCCAGGATAGCGTTCTCGGTGGTCGCAACGATTTCCTTAGCCTTCTCCACAGCGCCGCGCATACCCTCGGTACCGGGGGTCAGCACGATCTGAGCACCGTAAGCGCGCAGCAGCACGCGACGCTCAGCAGACATGGTCTCCGGCATGGTCAGGATGACGCGGTAACCGCGAGCAGCACCCACCATAGCCAGCGCAATACCGGTGTTACCGGAAGTACCCTCGACAATGGTGCCGCCGGGCTTCAGCGCGCCCGACTTCTCAGCAGCGTCAATGATGGCGCGGCCGATACGGTCCTTGACCGAACCTGCGGGGTTGTAGAACTCAAGCTTGACCGCTACGTTACCGGGAAGACCCTCGTCCAGTCGGTTCAACTTAACCAGGGGGGTCTGACCGGTTGCTTCAACAATGCTGTTGAGAATCTTTGCCATGGGGTGCTCCTTACATGAGCTTGGGGGAGGCCAGCCGTGACGGGGTCTCCGCAATGAATAATCGGTTACGTGGCAACTCTACTACTCACCGGCGGCAGGTTTAAACCTGCGGTCACAGTTCGTAATAATGCCAGAGAAAAACTTCAAGAAACGAGGTTCAGGAAGAGGGTACAGAAAAGCGCCGCACAAACCCTTTCTCGATAAAGGATGATGAATGTGCGGCGCTCTCTAGAAACATTATGTAGCCCAAAAGACAACCTCTGTATATAAGAGTAATGATGAACTCTGTTCACCGCAAGCTGGAGCCACAAATTTTATTGCCATCAATGGAAAAAACAGTGAAAAACTGCATCCTGAGATGGAAAAGACCCAAAAACAGGGGAGAAAACCAGCCCGGAGGACTAGTTGATGTCCATGTGCAGGTCCCACTTGTTGTTCAAGTAGCGGCCAACAGCCTCACCGAACATCTTCACGTGACGCTTATCAGCCGCCACGGTCTGCTCCTTGCCATCCTTGAACAGCTTCTCGCCCAGGTCCACGTTCAGAGTCACAGTCCAGTTGTACGCGCCCTGTGCCAAAACCGGCTGCTTAGTGCCAATAGTCAAAGTAGCGGTCGGGTTCACGTACCAGGTCTTCTTCTCTTCAATACCTGCCTTGGTGGAGTCCGCGTACTTCTTCATCGCCGCCAGGGTCTCCTGGTCGGTGCTGACCTCGTTCATGTAGTGCATATCGCCGGTACGCAGCAGGTACTCAAACGCCGCACCGAAGTACGCCAGAGCCGCCGCAAAGCCAGCCACCGAATTCTGGTGCATGGCCTCCGGAACGATCGGGGAAGGAACATTCTGCGGCGGGTGCTCAGCGTTACCCGGCTGGTACTCGCCGTGCTCCTCCATCTTCTCCAGCTTCGCTACGCCGCTGTAATCCTTATTGTCGTTAGGCAGCGGAGAATTCGTAGCGGTAGCCGAAGCCGACGCAGAAGCAGAAGGGGAGGCAGACGCCGAAGCCGAAGCGCTCGGCGACGCAGTAGCAGACTCAGAAGCAGCCGCAGAAGCGCTTCCGGAGCCAGAAGCGGAAGCAGACGCCTCAGAAGTAGCCTTAGAGCCACAAGCCGCCAGCAAAGCCATGGAGCTGACGCCCAGTACACCCAGCGCCGCGCGGCGGGTCAGGTTCTCGGACATAGTGATACCTTTCAGTCAGTCGGTGATTGCAACCAGTTTAGCCGCAAACCCAACAGGATACAGAGTTGAGTGGGCGAAGCGTGAGAAGCGCCTCGCAGATCAAAGCGTTATGACGAACTATGACGCCGCGGAGGTGGCGGACGCCTCACCGGACGCCTCAGCGGAAGCGGCGGCAGAAGAGGACGCGGAAGCCGAACCGGATGCTACCGCGCTCGCGGAGGAAGCACCACCCTGGGCGGTACCTCCCTGGAGCGTCGCACCGTACGCCACGCTCAGCTCCCACATTTTAGAATCAGCATGGTAGCGGCCGCGGAAATCGCACTCCTGAACCGTCACCTGAGACGCCGGACCCGCCGCGGTCGCAGAAGCGCTGGCAGAAGCGCTGGGGGGACGCCGCCTCAGACACCAGCGCATCCTCAGACGGCTCAGTAGGCTCCCCAGATGCGGAGGCAGAAGCAGAAGCACTCGCGGAGGCGACCACCGGCTGGATCTTACCCTCAGCCACCGCTTCCGTACCAAAGTCCAGAGTGTACTTGCCCTTAAACAGCAGATTGCCATCACTCATAATGGACGGCTGCGCACTCGAAAGCGCATAGGAAGCCGACGGATTCACATACCAGGAACCCTTCTGCACACCCGCAAGAATAGAAGCCGACAGGGCATCCACCTCAGAGCGAGTCTTCGACGACAACGTAATACCGGTCGAGAACGCATCCGTGCTACCGGTCTTCACCAGATAATCCATAGCCGCCGCAAAATAAGCAATCGCCTCATGGAAACCCGTCACCGTATTAGCCGACAGCGCCTCAGTCACCTTCGGCTTCGGAGCATTACGCGGCGGATGCTCCACCGTGCCTGCTCATAATTCAACGCGCCCTCATAGTGGGTGTACTCCACCAGACCCGAATAGTTCTGACCATCATCACTGTACCCATTCGGGTTAGCGCTCGACTTCGAACCATTCAGGCTACCGCCCTGAGAACCAGACTGCTGGCTAGAGCCACCCGAACCGCACGCACTCAACAGCGCCGCAGAACCGGCAACCGCAGAAACGCCCACACCCAGGCGCAACAGGGAGCGGCGAGAGAAAGAAGACTGAGAAAAAGAAGACATACAAAAACCTTGAATCCGGGAAAGTACGTTACTACCAGAGTAAAACAGATCATGCCCTAACCCGAGTGCGAGTTAGGGCATGATGCCTCATCCATCTGAGGGCTTAAAGGTTGTCACCATTAGAATTGCCGCCATTACCGGAGTTGCCGGAATCACCAGCATTACCGCCGTTAGCGGAACCACCGGAACCGCCACCATTCTTAGGCTGAGCCGAAGCCTGCGCCTCATACTCGTCCTGAATAGTCAAAGTCCAATCATTATCGTGGCGCACACCGGTCACCACCAGGCCACGCTCAGTGCGGCGGACCTTCTCAGACATCTCCGCAGGAGCGCCATCAACCACAACGGTCGGACCCAAATCAATCACCAGGTCAAAAGTCCACTGCACGCTCTTCTTCACCAGGGTCGGAACAGCAGTGAACGCAGTCATCGTCACCTTCGGCGAAACAAACCAGTCACGCGCCTGCGAGCTCTCATTCGACTCATCCATGAACGCAGAGAACGACGCAATGAACTTCTCATCAGCCTTCGACTCACGCAGCGGAGCCGCATCACCGGTCAACACCAGGTAGTTAATCGCCGCGTACACGAACGCAATCGAATCGTACAGACCCTGCACCGAGTTCTCCGAAGCGCTCGCCGGGCGCTTGGGCACCGGCACGTTCTGCGCGGGAGCAGAGTCGGTCGCCGGAACGAAAGTGCCCTTCTTCTCGTAGTTATCGAAGGTGACCTCGCCGCTAAAGTCAGTGCGCGCAGAAGCCGAGGGAGACATCTGTGGGGTATCCGCATCAGCGTTCTCGGTGGTGGACGAAGAACCACCGCAGGCAACCAGCAGGGCGCTCAACGACACGCCTGCAACGCCCGCACCGGCGTAACGCAGAGCAGAACGGCGGCTGATGCCGGTAGCGGAACCATTAGAAAGCCCAGAGGTCAAAGGGAAAAGCGCCACGGAGTACCTTTCGAGTGAGAATCTCAGGTGAGAGACGAGTGAGAGTGCGCCTCGACGAGCGGATATCACACGCGGATATCCCTCTAGAGACAGTCCTAAGTATAACGCGCCCCCGCCTTCACACCCGTGTGTACCACCGCTCAAGCGAGCGTGATATGCCGCCCATCAGCGAACTTACCGCAACCAGCGGCAACAGCGCACCGAGGGGCACAGGGCATAGCGAAGGAGAGGACGCGTTCATCGTCTATATGGGAGGGGCTACTGGGCACCCCCGGCGGGAGCAACATCTGCACCGGCGGCACCGGGCTGAGCAGCACCAGGATCAGGAGCACTAGGATTAGGAGCACCGGGAGCTACACTCGGCTGAGCCGTCGCAGCGGCAGGCTGAGTTGCCACAGGCTGCGCGGTAGCTGCAGGCTGAGGAGCCTGAGCAGCACCATTCTGGGCGCCACCGTTCTGTGCGGCGCCACCATTCTGGGAGCCGGTGTACTGTCGTGCGCCGCCGTTTTGGGTACCACCGTTTTGGGTGCCACCATTCTGGGCGCCACCGTTCTGTGCCGCACCATTATTTGCGGTACCCTGCGCGGCACCGTTACCCGAAGTGTTCGCACCGTTATTTGTGCCAGTGTTCGCGCCGCCATTAGCCGCCACGGTGCTGTCATCAGTCACCGTCGGAGTGTAAGTCGACGAAGGATGCGCGCGCGGAGTCTGAGTCGGCTTCGGAGTCAACGCGGGATCATACTGCTGAGGCGCAATCACCAACCAGCGCTTCGCCTCCTCATCGTACTCAGCGTAGAGAGCCTTAATCTCCTGTGCCTCAGTGTCTTCCAGAGGCTTGGTCGTATTGGTTGCCTTCTCAACCTGCATACCGTGCGCCTGAGTAACAGAACACGCCCACGAATACTTAGTACCGCGAGTCGTCGGCTGCTTATCGGTCAGGCGGAACGTCCACTCGCCGCCCACCAGCCAGTTCGTGCCGGGCGCGTAGAACGCACGCAGCTTCTCCAAAGAAGCACGCTGAACAGCATTATGCTCATGCACCACCTGCAGAGCCGGACCGGGATCACCGGTCATACGGGCATAGTTCACCGCCGCCGCAAAATACGCGAAAGTCGCACGCAGACCGCGGGCGTTCTTGTCGTACATGCTCTCATCCTCAACGGGGATGGGCACGGCACTCGCCTTAGAATCCACGCTTGCCGGGCCGGCAGTAGGCTCAATCGTGTACACCTGACCGGTCTCCGGGTCGGTGCTACTCATCGGGGCTGCGCCATGACCGGGAATGTACTTGGTCCACTTCAGCTCGCCCGACAGATTGTCGTAGGCACCCGCAATCGAAGCGGAAGCAGTGGGGGAGGCAGTCGCCTCCGCAGTCTTTTTGGAACCGCAAGCGGCAAGCATCGCACCCAGGGCGGCGGTGCCCGTAAGCGCAATAAAGTGGCGGCGGCTGTGAATCATAGTGATCCCCTTGAATGTGCTGTGATGCGGAAGTATCGGTGATAAGTGAAGAGCTCACGCTCCAATTCTCAGCCTAACATCACGCCCCTACAGGAGGGCGCGAAGCAGTCACCCGCAGGGCGAGTAGACGCGTATTGAGGCAAAAATGGGCGGACCTCATCTAGCCCTAGCCTATAGATTTCACGCGTGGCACACAAATAAAAGCCCTCATCCGTGCCTCATATCACCCAATATGACGGGTTCTTTGAGGCACGGATGTAAAGAAGCTTTAGGCTGAGCCTCGAATATAACGAGCCGCCTTAGAAGGGGTGCCCTCATTCGGGGTCGGGTGCGCACTCGGAATATTCGCGGACGGTTCAGCGGTAGCCGCAGGGGTGGCGGTAGCACTCGGGGAAGACTTCGGATCCTCCAGCATCTGCCAGCCCTCTTCACCAAAGTAGACGTAAGCATCCGCCTTCTGATTGCTGCCGTAGATACCGGTGAGCTGCTCACGCTGACGGGTCTCATGGTTGAACAAGAACGCGTTCTCGTCCACCTTCAGGGTCGCCTTCCAGCAGTAGACGTCCTGCTCGGTAGCGGGCACCGGCTGCGGGGAGCTCAGGTTAATGCACATGGGGTGGTTGTTCTTAGAGACCAGCCAGCCAATGTTGTAGCGGTAGATATCGCGGTACATCTGCGCCATGTTGCTAAAGTGCTCCTGGCCGGGCAGACCCATGAAAGGGTCGGTATCGCCGGTGAGGAGCATGTAGTTCTGCGCCGCACCCCAGTACTGCAGAAAGGCGTGCAGGCCCTCGACGGTGCGCTCTTTAGCCTCCGGGGGCATGATGGGGCGGGGGACATTGACGGCACGGTGACTGAGAGTGCCGTTCGAGAAATTGCCGACGCGCTCAAAGAACTGATCGGGCAGGATCGCCGGGCCGCGGCCGTCCAGAGCGGATTTGGGTAGAGGCTCGGCGTAGGTGATGCTGCGCGTGGTGGTCGCAGATTTGGTCTGGGTGCTCTGAGGTGCCGGTGCGGCATTAGTGGGAGAGGATTCAGTGAGTGGTTGAGGGCGAGAAACTGCGTTGGGGCTGCAGGCGCTTGCGAGTGCACTCAATGCTGCTCCGGAAGAAAGAGCAAGAAGATGGCGACGTGACAGCGAACCGAACATACGCAACCTTTCGCAAGAGTAAAGACGGGCAGGCAGTAACGGGTAGCTCGAATGCAGTTGAGCGAGGGCTCTGTGAGCGTTCCCGAAGGGTGTGGCATACCGCGGTGAGTACGGATGCGATAGAAAGGGCAGGCCAGAAGCCTCCTGAGGGAATCGGTGTGGGTTATGACCTGCCTGGTTGTCGTGCTCAATGATTCTAAGCGTACTTTCAGGTTCGAAACGACCATATCTGCGCTTGAGCGTAAAAAGTTATCAAATCTTAATATTTGCCCGTTTTATGCGGGTTATAAAACGTACCAATGTGTTTGGGATAACCGCATTAAAATCTGTTGTTTCCCCTAGAAACTTGGGGATTTTTCGGCTTTTTCTTGATATGAGTAAATCATAAATTGGAGTTGTTGCACCATGTGTGTAAATAGTATTTCAACCTCTCCACGTTGTCCGAACACCCATCAAAAACACCCCGAAAAGCGCATCCAAACTCCCCGCAGTCGCAACGTGCCCACCACAACGCCCACACATGGCATGAAGCGGGTTCACCCTATGGGACAATAGCGCTGTGACTACCACCGACTATGCGCAGCTCAAAGCAGCGCGCGAACTGCTCACTCGAATCCCCCTCCCGCTCGACGTAGAAGCCGGCGAAACCCCCGGCACCCCCTACACCGTCACCCACGACGGCACCGCCGAGCACGGCACCGCCACCGCGCGCACCCTGCTCGCCGCCATGGCACGCCAACTTGACGATTACATCCTGCCGCGCAGTGCCAGCGTCGACAATCCCCTCACCATCGTGGTCGGAGGCTCCACCGGCGCCGGCAAATCCACCCTCGTCAACACCCTTCTCGGCGAACCGCTCACCCAGTCCGGCGCGATTCGACCCACCACCCGCCACCCCGTACTCCTGCACCGCGCAGAAGACGAAGCGGCGCTGTCACCCGAACGCTTCCTGCCCACCCTGCCGCGCACCCGTACCTCCGGCATGAACGCCGGATCGCAGGCACTACCCGGCCTCGACCCGAAGATTGCGCGCGCCCTCATTCCTATTACTACCTCGGCGCTACCGCAGGGCATCGCGCTCATTGACGCACCCGATATCGACTCCGTCTCCGAGGAAAACCGCACCCTCGCCAAGGAACTGCTCTCCGCCGCAGACCTGTGGCTCTTCGTCACCACCGCCAACCGCTACGCCGACGCCGTGCCCTGGGAACTGCTCCACGAAGCAGCCGCACGCTCCATCGCCATCGTCGTGGTGCTCAACCGCGTGCCCGAAGGCGACGAAGAAGCCATCGAAAACGACCTGCGGCGCATGCTCGACGAGGCCGGAATCCACGCCGTACTGATTCACACCGTCACCGAACAGCCGCGCGACGAAAGCGGCATGCTCGCACCCGTCAGCCTCGCCCCGCTGACCCTGTGGATCCGCGAACTCGGCGCCGACGCACCTGCCCGCGCCGCCATCGCCCGGCAGACCCTCGCCGGCGCCGTCGAAACCCTCGCCGGTAACCTGCAGGTGCTCGCCGCCGAACAGGCACGCCAGCAGGCGGCACACCAGTCGCTTGCAACCATCGCCGCCGAAGAATACGAGGATGCGCTGGCCACCATCGACGGCGCCCTCTCCGACGGCTCCCTGCTGCGCGGCGAAGTGCTCTCGCGCTGGCACGACTTCGTGGGAACCGGCGACTTCTTCCGCTCCCTCGACAGCACCATCGGTCGCCTGCGCGACCGCGTCGGCTCCGCACTGCGCGGTCAGCCCGCCGCCGCCCAGAAGGTAGAAGACGCCCTCGAAAGCGGCATCCACGCCGTTGTGCTGGATGCAGCCGCCCGCGCCTCCGAAAACACCCGCACCCGCTGGCGTGCCAGCCGCGCCGGACGCTCCCTGCTAGCGCGCCTAGACGCGCCGCAGGCTGTCGCAGGTGCGCCGCAGGCTGTTTCTGCCGCGTCCGAACAGAGCACAGACGGTGAGGTGAAGGGCGAGGTGCAGTCCGCCGAGGACATCTTCTCCGCAGCCGTTGCCGAGCAGATTCGCCTCTGGCAGGGTTCCGTCCTCGAAATGATCCGAGAAGAAGGCGCCGACAAGCGCAAACGCGCCCGCTTCCTCTCCCTGGGCGTGAATGCCGCCGCCGTGATGCTCATGGTCGCCGCGTTCAGCCTCACCGGCGGCATTACCGGTATTGAGGCGGGTATTGCGGGCGGTAGCGGCGTGGTCGGCACCAAGCTGCTCGAGTCCATCTTCGGTGAAGACGCGGTGCGCCGCATGGCGACCCGTGCCCGCACTGACCTGCTCGAACGTATGGTGGATCTGCTCACCGAGCACGCTCAGCCCTTCACCGAGGTGTTGGAAGAAACCGACCCGCAGGCTGACGCCGAGGACATTCACCGCGCCGCCGAGCAGGTGCAGAAAATTGCCGCGGAAATGAGTGCGCAGAGCCAAGCTGCACAGGCAAAGAGTGCACAGACCCCCTGGTCGGCTACAGCATAGTTAAGGGCGGCGCGCTCAACCGCCTGTCAGCAGATAACCCACACCGCGCACCACAGACGAAGAAAACGCACTATGACTACCCCCGAGAACAAACCTGAGAACAAACCCGAGAACAAAGCCGCTGAGCGCCATACCGAGCGAGACGCCACCCCTGCCGTGGCAACCTCGCCCTTCGCGCGCTCCGTCGCATCCCTGAAGGACGCCATCAGCTACGGTGAAGGACGAGTCCCCGAAACCGTTCTGCTCGACGCCGCCGAAACCCTCGAACGCCTCAGCCAGCGCCGCGAACTCTCCACCGAACACACCGTCATCGGCTTTTTCGGCGCGACCGGCAGCGGTAAATCCACGCTCTTCAACGCCATCGCCGGGCAGAACATTGCCCTCTCCGCCCCCACGCGCCCGACCACCTCCACCGTGCAGGCGGCGATTTGGGAGGCAGAAGGCAGCGAAGAGCTGCTCGACTGGCTCGGCATTGACAAGCGTGTTTACCCGCAAACTCAGGCGCTCGCCGCCGAAGGAGACGCAGCCGGGGGAGCGGCGGCACCCAACGCCGTCACCGAGCCGGCACCCGGACTCTTCAACCGCATCCGCCGTGCAGTAGGCGGACGCGGCGAAATGCGCACCCGCACCGGCGGCCTCATCCTGCTGGACATGCCCGACTTCGACTCGGTTACCACCACCAACCGTGACCTCGCCGCCCGCATGATGCGCTACGTAGACGTACTCGTCTGGGTTGTCGACCCCCAAAAATACGCCGACGCCGTCATCCACCGCGACTTCATGGTGCCGCTTGCCGCCTCCGGCGCGCAGGCGCTCTGCGTGCTCAACCAGGCGGACAAGCTCGCACCCGCCGAGGTGCCCGCCGTGCTGGCATCCCTCACCCGCCTGCTCCAGGCTGAGGGCACCGAAGCGCACCTGCTCGCCGCCCCTATCGCCGTCTCCGCGCGAACAGGTGAGGGCATCGATGTGCTCCGCGACCTGCTCGCCCAGGTAGCCGCCGCCAAGAGCCTATCCCTGCAGCGAACCGACGCGCAGCTGCACGCCACCGCCTCCCAGCTGCGCACCTACGCCGGGGGAGAGGGGACCGTGCTCGCCGGAGCCTACGCCCTCGACGCGGAACAGAAGCTCGTGACGGCGTGCTACACCTCCAGCCAGGCAGAACAGGTTTTGCAGGCGGCAACCGCCTCCTATCGCCGCGCCGCAAGTCGGCACACCGGCTGGATCCTCACCCGCTGGATGAGCCGCCTGAAAGCTGACCCCCTGCGCCGCCTGCACCTGGGGCAGCAGGACGAAACGAAGAGCACGTCTAAGGCTGAGAAGTCCGCGGGTATGCTCGGCTCCGATAGCGAGAACGCACCCGAGCTGGTGGCATCCTCGCTACCTCCGCTGAGCGCCGCACAGAAGGCAGGCATGGCAAACGCCGTGCGCCAATACAGCAAGCAGATGGCGGCCCGCATCGACGAGCCGTGGAAGCGCAGCATGAAGGAAGCCGCCCTCTCCCGCGAGGCGGAGCTACCCGAACTGCTCGAACGGGACATGATGCGCATCGACTACGGTCTGGGCCGCACCCGCGCCCCCTGGGTTATCTTCAACACCCTGCAGTGGATCGCGCTACTGAGCGCCCTGGTAGGCGTCGGCTGGCTGACCCTCATCTCCGGCATGGCGTACCTGCAGATTCACCTGCCGCCCGCCCCGACTCCCGAAGGCTCCCCGGTACCCCTGCCCACCCTGCTTCTGCTACTGGGCATACTCCTCGGCATCGCCTCGGCGGGTGTGGGCAGACTACTCACCGCCATGGGCTCACGCTACTACGCCCGTAAGCTGCGGGGCCGCCTGCAGACCGGCGTTGAGAAGGCGGTGCAGTCCTGCGTGGTCGCCCCGGTGCAGCTGGAAGCTAAGCGCCTCAACGCCTACCGCAAGGCGCTGGACATTTAGCGGCATATCATCTGAGAAACCGCATAAAAGAATCCCTCCCCACCTCAAGCGAGGCGGGGAGGGATTCTTTTCGTGAAAACTATCTATAACGGAGCCTTAGCTTTCCTCAGCATCCGATGCCGAATGAGAAGCAGAGAGCTCACGCAAACCGTCAGTAATCGCCTGAGCAGCCTTGACGACCAGCTCGGGGTAGTTGCGGTTCGGCTGGCGGGTCATACGATCCATCGGGCCCGAAATGGACACAGCCGCAATCACCTTGCCACCGGGAGCACGCACCGGAGCGGATACCGAGGCGGTACCGCGCTCGCGCTCACCCACAGACTGCGCCCAGCCGATGCGGCGCACAGCCGCGAGCATAGCGGCGCTGAAGTGCGCATCGCGCAGGCCTTCAACAATGCGGTTCTGATCTTCCCAAGCCAGCAACACCTGGGCGGCGGAACCAGCCTGCATGGACAGCTGGGTACCCACCGGGATGGATTCGTGCATGCCGGAGGGGCGTGCCGCGGTCGCAACGCACACGCGCCAGTCGCCCTGGCGGCGGTACAGCTGGGTGGACTCGTCAGCTTCGAGGCTGAGCTTCTGCAGGATCGGGTCAGCCACGGTGATGAGCTCGTCAGCAATGGTTGCGGATGCGAGTTCGGTCAGGCGGGGGCCGAGCATGAAGCGTCCCTGCACGTCGCGGGCTACGAGGCGGTGGTGTGCCAACGCCACGGCGAGGCGGTGTGCGGTGGGGCGCGCCAGACCGGTTGCCTTGACGAGGTCGCCCAGAGATACGGGTCCTGCCTCGAGGCAATCAAGAATGAGGGTCGCCTTGTCGAGCACGCCAACGCCGGAGGAGCCGTGGGAGTGTACCTCTACCATCTGCTCGTCGGCGGCCATGTGTTCGGGCGGCTTGACGGGGTCGACAATCGGTGCGTTGTGGTGTGTGGATGCGTTGGGGTGACGCATTCCGTGTGCGTTAAAACGTGAGGCGGAAGGAGTCATTCTTATATTCTATCTCAGAATATGAAAGATACCCCGGACTTCATGGACTCTTTTGGATGCAGAGCTGAAGATGGAATCACCCCCTACGGGATAAATTATGAGCTTTTCATAATAAGTGTTTATGTGGGTTTATGGGTGAAAATATGCGAAAAGTCGCAGAAAAATGCGGGTAATCCCGCAAAATTACCCTGGAGTCATAGAATAAACCCACATAAAAACACTCGCTGGTTCGGGGTGTTTCTAGGCCGTCTCACAGGCTAAGAATCCGTGAAAAAATGTGCGACACGCCGCAGGGAAATACCGGTTTGAGGGTCCCATCGGGTACATAATCCGCCTCTCAATCCCCAAAACCAGCGGCACGCACCACCCCGAACGCATCCACCGTAGGAACGCATCAAGCAGGAGAAAGCATGACTAGCGAACAGAACGCAACCACCGCGGGCACCCGTCCGCGCACCCTGGCAGAAAAAGTCTGGGACGCACACGTCGTCGTCCCCGGTGAGAACGGCAAGCCCGACCTGCTCTACATCGACCTGCAGCTACTGCACGAAGTGACCTCGCCCCAGGCATTCGAAGGTCTGCGCATCGAGAACCGCCCCCTGCGTCGCCTCGACCTGACCATCGCCACCGAGGACCACAACACCCCCACCGACAACATCTTCGGCACCATTGCCGACCTGACCAGCCGCACCCAGATCGAGACCCTGCGCCGCAACGCCAAGGAATTTGGCGTGCGCATCCACTCCCTCGGCGACGAGGAACAGGGCATCGTGCACGTGGTCGGCCCGCAGCTCGGTCTGACCATGCCCGGCATGACCATCGTCTGCGGCGACTCCCACACCTCCACCCACGGTGCGTTCGGCGCTCTCGCGTTCGGTATCGGCACCTCCGAGGTGGAGCACGTCATGGCAACCCAGACCCTGCCCCTGGCACGCTTCAAGACCATGGCAATCAACGTTGAAGGTACCCTCAAGCCCGGCGTGACCGCCAAGGACATCATCCTCGCCGTCATCGCGCAGATTGGCACCGGCGGCGGTCAGGGCTACGTGCTTGAATACCGCGGCTCCGCAATCCGCTCCCTCTCCATGGAGGGCCGCATGACCATGTGCAACATGTCCATTGAGGCGGGCGCACGCGCCGGCATGGTCGCCCCCGACGAGACCACCTTCGAGTACATCAAGGGCCGCCAGCACGCGCCCAAGGGCGAAGAGTGGGACAAGGCGGTCGAGTACTGGAAGAGCCTGCCCACCGATGAAGGCGCCGTCTTCGACAAGGAAATCTTCATCAACGCTGACGAGCTCGAACCCTTCGTCACCTGGGGTACCAACCCCGGTCAGGGTGTGCCGCTGAGCCACGCCGTTCCCTCCCCGGACGACTTCGAGGACGAGAACGACAAGGTCGCAGCAGAACGCGCCCTCGAATACATGGATTTGAAGGCGGGAACCCCCATGAAGGAAATCCCCGTGGATGTCGTCTTCCTGGGCTCCTGCACCAACTCCCGCATTGAGGACCTGCGCGCCGCAGCAGACATCGTGCGCGGCCGCACCATCGCCGAGAACGTACGCATGATGGTCGTGCCCGGCTCCCAGAAGGTCCGCGCGCAGGCAGAAGCAGAAGGCCTGGACAAGGTCTTCAAGGACTTCGGCGCCGACTGGCGCTTCGCCGGATGCTCCATGTGCCTGGGCATGAACCCCGACCAGCTGGCACCCGGTGAGCGTTGCGCCTCCACCTCGAACCGTAACTTTGAGGGCCGCCAGGGCAAGGGTGGCCGCACCCACCTGGTCTCCCCGGTGGTTGCCGCCGCAACCGCTGTGCGCGGTACCCTGTCCGCCCCGTCCGACGTCGTGGCCTAGCACGCCGCTATAGCTAAGGAGCCATTATGGAACCCATTATTAAGCACACCGGCATTGGCGTGCCGCTGCGTTCTTCGAATGTTGACACCGACCAGATCATTCCCGCTGTCTACCTCAAGCGAGTGACCAAGACCGGCTTCGACGACGCCCTCTTCGCTAACTGGCGTAAGGACCCCGAGTTCGTCCTGAACCAGGAGCCCTACAAGCACGGTAGCGTGCTGGTGGCGGGCCCGGACTTCGGTACCGGTTCTTCCCGTGAGCACGCCGTGTGGGCGCTGCGCGACTACGGTTTCAAGGTCGTTATTTCCGCTCGTTTTGCCGATATTTTCCGCGGCAACTCCGGTAAGCAGGGCCTGGTCACCGCACAGGTTGCACAGGACGATATTGAGCTGATTTGGAAGGCACTGGAGCACGAGCCCGGCACCGAAATCACCGTTGACCTGGAAACCAAGACCGTAACCGTGGGCGCGCTGGTTGTTCCCTTCGAGATTGACGACTATGTGCGTTGGCGCCTCATGGAGGGCCTGGACGACATTGGTCTGACCCTGCAGAACCTCGAGGCTATTGAGGCGTACGAGGCGAAGCGCCCCTCCTGGATGCCCCGCACTCAGGAACTCTAAGTAGAGAATCTCTACGCCGAGTGCTCTATGACCTGGAGATGTAAAGCTCGTAGGTGGCGACTGAATCAGTCGCCGCCTTCGAGCTTTTCTGCATCCGAACCTTTACGCACCAAAACCTCGGCACACATATAAAAGCGCCTCCCCGGAGCATCAGCTTCCGGGGAGGCGTATTTATTCAATGCCTAAAGCTTAGGCACCCTCAGTGATGGGGGTGTTCAGGGTTGCGTTCTCGGTGCAGCTGTACAGCGCCGCCGAACCGGGGGAGCGCACGCCCGCGGTCGGGTTGGCGTTCTGCGCGGTGGCAAGAGCGAAGTCAGAAACCACCTCGTGGTTAATGTAACTGCCGCCTGCACCGCCGCCGCTGCTCAGAGAGCTGAGCGAGTAGATGTTTCCTTCGCTCTCGAACTGCACCTGACGGCCGAAAACGCTCTCGTAGTATGCGCCGATAGTCCAGAAGTTCAGACCTGCGCCGCCGCCACCGTAGCCGGCGCCACCACCGGATGCTACGGAAGTGATGGAAAGCCTGCCGTAGGTATGGGAGAGCAGAGCGCCTGAGCCGCCCTTACCGCGGTAGGAGCCGGTAGCGTCCGCACCGCCGGTGCCCTTCTCACCCTCATGCACGGAGTCACCCTCGTAGAGGTAGTAGCGCGGGAAGCTGTACGCTTCGAACCAGGCCTCGGACATGGGCTGAAGCTTCAGCGCGTTGTTCTCGTCGAGAACGCCTGCCAGTGCCTCACCGAGGGTGCCGGGTGCGCCGGAGCGACCAGCGGTACCGCCGGTGACCACGAAACGCATGTCGAGGGTCTTATCGTCCTCGTCCAGGGGCATGAATTCCTGGTAGGGACTTGCCATGAGCATGCCGCCCTGACCGGTGTTATCGGTGCCCAAGTCACCGCCTGCGCTACCGCCTGCGGTGGTGGATGCGTCGCGGCTGTCCAGTGCCACGCGCAGTGCCGGGTTCAGCTGATCATTGGGCTGGGTGTCGAAGAGGCTCTGGTGGGTGGTGAGGGTGCCCAGCTGGGCGCCGCCGCCACCTGCACCCGCAACGGCTACGACGGTGACTGCGCCGTCGCGGACGAGCTCGACCGCGGAGGAGCCGCCGCCGGATGCACCGTACACGTAGCCGCTACTGGTGCCGACAGTCTGCGCGCTGCCGGTTGCGGTGCTGGAGCCGGTGGAGTCACCACCGGCTGCGTAGCCTTCGCCGCCGAATGCGGGCTGCGCGCCGGCTACGGAGCCGACGCCGCCGTTACCAGCCCAGACGCGCAGGATATCGCCGGGCTTGACCGTCAGAACGCCGCTGAGCTGCGCGCCGGCACCGCCGCCAGCCAGGGATGCGTTCGTGACGTCGGTCAGGTAGCTGGGGGTGAAGGAAGAAGCAGCACCGCCGGCACCTCCCACGAGGTCGAAGCGGACTCGTCCAACGCCTTCGGGAACGAGCCATTCGGTGTATGCACCAGCCTTGTCGTCGAAGCCGGTTGCGGTCGGCTTGAGGGTCAGGGCGGGGGAGCAGGTGGGCTCGCCGCTTGCCGCCCATGCAGGGACGGTTGCGCTGGCGATGATAACGGGGCGCTCCATGCCGCACCCTGTACGAGGCGGCGGCGTGAAATGCGTGATGCAGTGTTGTGATGTGTCATATTGGGTCCTCCGGTTGTTTCGCGGATGCAGCCGCGAAATAACCTGTGGTTGGTTGCGATGTGCCCTGGTTTTTAGTTGACTTTCGAATATTTACGGTGATGTTGAGGTGAATTTTTGAAGTTGAAGTGAAGCAGGAAGCCGAACCGTTGTGGTTGGGCGTCATCGCAGGGTTTATGCAGTGAATACACGCCCGTTCCCTGCCGTGAGGCTCCGTACTGCATGGAGTAACGGCAATGCCGGCGCCGATGCCGCAGTTGAGAGCCGGTTGGCTCCCCTAGAGAGTGGAGGCGCCGTTCAGCGGGCACGAGTGTGCACGTTATTGTAGGGGTGAGGTTACTCTTAAGTTCAAATTCGTGCGTCAAAAAGACGAAACTGGCGTCAAATTTCGGTGAAGAACCAGAAAATGTTTGCATTAGTGTGAATGTTTGTGTATCTTTTTGTTTTTTCTAGCTCTGAATCTGGAGGGGTCAGAGCGGTTTATCACACATACAACAGAGCAAAATCTCAGTCACGAGTTCCAAAGGCTCTTCGGCGTTTGGAGCACCTTTACGCAGGGCTTAGAATAATGATGAATATATGCGCCCGTTTCACCCTGCTACCGGCAGAGGGCACGGCACGTATGAGCGTATGAGAACGCGGCGTATCGGCACACTGTTAAAGTTCGGCCTAAACCAGCCGACTCCACAAAGGATTTTTAATGACTGAGAACATCAGCAAGCTTCGCATTGAAGGTGGCACTCCGCTCGTTGGTGAGGTCCACGTTCGAGGCGCCAAGAACCTGGTGCCCAAGGCGATGGTCGCAGCACTGCACGGTTCGACCCCCTCGACCCTGCGTAACGTCCCTGACCTGAGCGATGTCGAAATCGTTACCACCCTCGTGGAGCTGCACGGCGCAAAGGTCGACTACGACCGCGAAGCTGGTGTTCTGACCCTCAACCCCGCACAGGATGCAACCACCGCTGCAAAGAACGCAGAGGAGATTCAGCTCTTCGGCGGTAACTCCCGCATCCCGATTCTGATGGTGGGCCCGCTACTGCACACCCTCGGTACCGCACGCATCCCCAACCTGGGTGGCTGCAAGATCGGTGACCGCCCCATCGACTACCATATGTCTGCACTGCGCAAGTTCGGCGCAGTCGTTGAGAAGGACGACGAAACCGGCACCACCCTGATCGTTCCCGAAGAGGGTCTGAAGGGTGCAGAGATTGTGCTGGACTACCCCTCCGTGGGCGCTACCGAGCAGGTTCTGCTCACCGGTGTGCGCGCTAAGGGCAAGACCGTCCTGCGCAACGCAGCGATTGAGCCCGAAATTATTGACCTGATTGCTGTTCTGCAGAAGATGGGTGCCATCATCTTCATCAACGAGGACCGCACCATTGTCATTGAGGGCGTGGACGAGCTGACCGGCTACGATCACGCGTCCCTGCCCGACCGTAATGAGTCCGCGTCCTGGGCTTCTGCGGCTCTGGCTACCGGCGGCGATATTTTCGTGCGCGGCGCAGCTCAGAAGGATATGACCGCGTTCCTGAACCAGTTCCGCAAGATGGGCGGCCTGTACGAGGTGACCGCCGAGGGTATCCGCTTCACCCACCCGGCTCAGCGCACCCCCGGTGCTCAGCTGAAGCCCATCGTCTTTGAGACCAACGTGCACCCCGGCTTCATGACCGACTGGCAGCAGCCCCTCGTTGTGGCGCTGACCCAGGCTAAGGGCGCGTCCATTGTGCACGAGACCGTGTACGAGGAGCGTTTCGGCTTCACCAACGCGCTGAAGCAGATGGGTGCAGATATTGTCGTCATGCGTGACTGCGTGGGCGGTGCACCCTGCCGTTTTGAGGGTAAGGGTTACGGCCACTCCGCTATTATTTCTGGCCCCACCCCGCTGACCGGTGCCGACATTGAGGTTCCGGACCTGCGCGGCGGCTTCTCCCACATCATTGCTGCTCTGGCGGCTAAGGGCACCTCTCACGTGAGCGGTGTTGAGCTGATTGCTCGCGGCTACGAGAACTTCGAGGAGAAGCTCAAGGGCCTGGGTGCCAACTTTGAGGTGCTGGCACGCAAGGCGTCGAAGACTCCCAAGCCCGATGCGGCAATCGTCGTTGTTGAGCCCGAGGAAGTTGAGGTTCAGGACTAGTGAGCGGACAGCAGGGAAAGCAGGCTCTGCCTGAGATTGAGCCCACCGCCTCCGGTGACGCTCTGTACAAGGTGCTCGGTAACGCTGCGCGCGGGCTGTACAAGCTCATCGCACGCGTTGAGGTTACCGGCCGTGAGAACCTGCCCAAGAGCGGCGGGTACATTATCGTGGCTAACCACACCACCGAGCTTGACCCGGTGACCGTGGCTTTCCCTGCTTTCGTTGAGGGCGCCCTGCCGCGCTTCTTGGCGAAGGATTCGCTCTTCCGCGCACCCGTGCTCGGCTACATTATGCGCAAGCTCGCGCATATTCCTGTGGTTCGCGGTTCGGTGGATGCGCGTAAGTCCCTGATTACTGCCCGCAAGATTGTTGAGGCTGGCGGTGCCGTCGTGATTTTCCCGGAGGGCACCACCACCCACGATCCGCAGTTGTGGCCCATGCAGGCGCGTACCGGCGCGGCTCGTCTGGCTCTTGCGACCGGTGCGCCCGTCTTCCCGGTGGCGCACTGGGGTGACGAGCAGATTCTCGGTTACGTGGATGAGGCCGGCGAGGACGGCCGCATCAAGGAGAAGCGTAAGATTTCGCTGTTCCCGCGCAAGACCGTCCGCGTGAAGGTCGGTAAGGCACTGGACATTGCCTCCCTCGTTGAGGACGCCAGCCCCGAGGCTAAGCACACCCGCACCGAATTGGGCGTGGTCACCGACGCCATGCTGGATGCTATTACCGCCGAGCTGGAGAAGATCCGCGGCGAGAAGGCTCCTGAGGGTCGTTGGAACCCGCGCACTAAGCGTCGTGAAGCTCCCGGCACTCCCTCCGGTCCGGTTGGTGGCGCGCTCGGCGAACCGGACGAAAAGTAGTATTCCCGCTGGGAACCATTGAGAGCCCCTGATAGGTACCCGACCGGGCGCCTATTAGGGGGTTCACCCAAGGACCTCATCCAAGGACCTCACAAGGAAGATGGTGTTTTCGTGACCTTCTTTGGACGCACCCCCGCAGCAAGCCCTGAATTTACCCCTCCGGCAACCGTACAGTCTATTGCGGTGCTCGGCGCCGGTAGCTGGGGCACCGCTTTCGCTAAGATTGCGGCGGATGCTGCCCGCGAGCGCGGCGATGACACTCGCGTGACCCTCATCGGTCGTGATGAGCAGGTGATGGCTGAGTGCGAGCGCACTCGCGAGAATGCCCGCTATTTTCCGGGAATGAAGCTGCCGGACAACATGCACTTCACGGCGGATGCCCCCGCCGCGCTGACCGGCGCCGATATTGTGGTTCTTGCCCTGCCCGCGCAGGTTCTGCGTTCGCAGTTGCAGAGCTTCGCCCGCTACATTGAGCCGAATGCCATGCTGGTGTCTTTGGCGAAGGGCCTGGAAACCGGTACGGGTCTGCGCATGTCGCAGGTCATTACCGAGGAACTGGAAGAGGCTATGGCTCTGCGCGGTGCTGATGTGCGCGCAATCGGTCATATTCCGCACCGCGTGTGCGTGCTGTCGGGCCCGAACCTGGCGAAGGAAATCATGGGGGAGGAGCCTACCGCCTCCGTGGTTGCGGCTCGTACCCTGCCGGTAGCTGAGTCTGTTGCTCACGCGATTGCGTGCGCGTACTTCCGCCCGTACACCAACACGGATGTGGTGGGTACCGAAATTGGCGGCCTGGTGAAGAACGTGATTGCGCTTTGCGTGGGTATTTGTGAGGGTCGCAATTACGGCGATAACTCGAAGGCGTCCATTATGACTCGCGGTCTGGCGGAGATTACCCGTCTGGCGGTGGCGTTGGGTGGCGAGGCTGCGACGATGAGCGGTCTTGCCGGTATGGGCGACTTGATTGCGACCTGCTCTTCGCCGCTGTCTCGTAACCACACGGCGGGCCGTCTGCTGGCGCAGGGTATTACGCCTGACCGCCTACATGAGCACATGAGCCAGACTGCTGAGTCGATTAAGTCGGCGCCGGTGGTGGCTGAGTTGGCTCGTCGTCACGGCGTGGAGATGCCCATTGTTGAGGCTGTGGTGGCTGTGCTTTCGGGCCGTATCGGCATTGAGGATTTGGCGCCTCAGCTGCTGGGCCGCCGCCTCAAGCATGAGGGCCACTAGGTTTTGAAGCTTTCTGGTGTGCTGGCAACCCTTGATTAGTGGTGTGTGCCAGGACATACTAGAAGAAGATTGAATGTAGACATCCGAGGACGGATACCGTTGCGAAGAGCCGGTGCGTGAGAAACGTATCAGTGACCGCGACGGTATTCGTGCGTTAGGATTATTGACGCATTGCCGTTCCACCTTCCGGACCTGAGGGTAGGGGAACATTGACTAGGAGAAATATATGACCGAGAAGAAGACCGTCGCCCTGCTGTGCGGTGGCCGCTCCTCCGAGCACCCGATTTCGCTCATTACCGCTGCCGGCGTTCTGGGCGCTATTGACCGCACCGCCTACGACGTCATCACTATCGGCATTACCCGTGACGGCCGCTGGTACCTGACCGATGAGCAGCAGCTCGCCGAGCTGACCGCTGGCACTCGCGGTACCGCAGAGTTCCCCGAGGGTACCCAGCAGGTGTTCCTTCCGATGGGTGCCGGTGATTCCCGCCTGACCCTGGTGGATGCTGAGGGTAACGTTACCCGCACCGCACCGGTGGACGTTGTGTTCCCGCTGCTGCACGGCCCCTTCGGCGAGGACGGCACCGTGCAGGGTCTGCTGGAAATGGCTGACCTGCACTATGTGGGTTGCGGCGTGACCGCATCCGCTGTGGGTATGGACAAGCACTTCATGAAGGTTGCTTTCGAGTCCGCTGGCCTGGAGGTCGGCCCCTACGAGGTTGTCACCAACCGCCAGTGGGAGCACGAGGACCGCGAGCAGATTCTGGAGCGTGTGCTGAAGCTGGGCTTCCCCATGTTCGTGAAGCCGACCCGCGCAGGTTCTTCCTTCGGTATTACCAAGGTGGATTCGGTGGAGGAGCTCGTGCCCGCGATTGAAGAGGCGCGCCGCCACGACCCGAAAATCATTATTGAGGCCGGTATTGTGGGCCGCGAGATCGAGTGCGCTGTGCTCGACGGCCACCACGGCGAGATGCCCCGCGCATCCTACCCCGGCGAGATTGAGGTTGTGGACGAGGACCACGGCTTCTACGACTTTGAGGCGAAGTACGTTTCTGAGTCTTCCGCTGTGACCGTGTGCCCGGCGAACCTGCCGCAGGACGTGCAGGATCGTCTGCGCGAGCTGGCTGTGAAGGCGTTCCTTGCGCTGGATGGCGAGGGTCTGTCGCGTGCAGACTTCTTCTACACCGAGGATGGCCGCCTGGTCATCAACGAGGTGAACACCATGCCCGGCTTCACCCCGATTTCGATGTACAAGACCATGTGGGAGAACACCGGTATTTCCTACACCGATCTGATTAGCGAGCTGCTGACCCTGGCGATGGAACGCCCCCTGGGTCTGCGCTAGGTCTTAGGTCTGCGCTAGTTTTTGAATACGTAGCAGTGGGGGAGTGTCCCTGCTGTAAGGCGCCTCGGTGCGGATTCTTGAGAGTCTGTACCGGGGCGCTTTTTTGCGCGGCTGGTAAGTTGATCGCTGGGGAAAACGGGGAATTGGTACGTATTTTCCGCAGATATGCTGATGAGAATCGCTCTAGATTCACTCATGAGAAAAATCACTTGCACCTGCCTTAGAGCTACTTGAATGGGGGAGTGCAAGTTTTAAAGCGGTGTTGATAAGGTGAAACGTAATTCTGCTCATAAGTGCATGAAATGATGCTTCTGAGTGATGAAAAGGTGTTGTTGATAGTCTTTGCACATCGTGAAGCTCAAAGATTGGTATGAAAGCGCTAAAATGAGTAATGAAGAAAAAGCCGATTCGGTAGAATAGACGAAGGCATATCCAATCTGCCCTAGCGATTGGGTATCTATTCACTCACAACGTATTAGAAAGTCAAGGACAACCTTTTGGGAAAACGAAACCGTAAGGTGGTCTCTGCGAGTCTGGCGACAGCACTGGTTGCTTCCGGAAGCCCATACGTAGCCTCATTTGCTCAAGATGTGCAGGAGGCAGCGTCACAGCTTCCGCCGAACCCTGTCGGCACCGCAGAACAAACCCTGGACCCCGCCGCGACCGCGGCATCTTCCTCTCAGACGGCAGTACCTACGCTCGCTACCGTGAGTGCATGGCCCACCGCACAGGGGGATAACAAGACTGACAACGCGCAGGCAGAGCCCACCGCTCAGCCTAGCGCTTCTTCGAGTTCTCAGCCCACCGCCAGTGCTGAGCCTTCTGCGAGCGCTACTCCCACTCCGGATGCGACACCTACTCCGGATGTTACTGCGCAGCCCACTGCTGAGCCTTCCGCTTCTGCGAGTGCTACCGCTACGGCGAGTCCTAGCGTAGAGCCCTCTAAGGATGCGACGCCCACTCCGGATGTTACTGCGCAGCCCACTGCCGAGCCCAGCGCAGCTCCCACCGCGGAGCCTACCGCTGAGCCCACTAAGGATGTAACCCCCGAACCGACTCAGGATCCGACCCCGGCGCCTACGGCTGAGCCTACCCCTGAGCCGACCAAGGATGTAACCCCTGAGCCTACTCCGGAACCTACTCAGGATCCGACCCCGGCGCCTACGGCTGAGCCTACTCCGGAGCCTACCCCTGAGCCGACCAAGGATGTAACCCCTGAGCCTACTCCGGAACCTACTCAGGATCCGACTCCTGAACCGACCCCGGAGCCCACTCCTGAGCCGAATCCTGAGCCCACCCCGGAACCGGAGCCTACTCCGGAACCCACTCCCGAGCCGACCAAGGACGTAACCCCGGAACCGAATCCGGAGCCCACTCCCGAGCCGACCAAGGATGTAACTCCCGAGCCGACTCAGGAGCCGACTCAGGAGCCGAGCAAAGCACCCTCCGAGGAGCCGACTCAGGCTCCGGTAGTGCCCGCGCCGACTCAGGAACCCTCCAAGGAACCCACTAAGGATGCAGAAATCCCCGTGATTCCGGTAGTTCCCGTAGCTCCGGTAGAGGACACCAAGGACAGCTCAGACGCCAAGATCGTTACCCCGATTGAGACTGAGCCTGTTGCCCCGATTCCTCCGGCGAACAACCCGGTGACCGTCCCTGGAAACCGTCAGGAAACCTCAGGGGAAGATGTCGTCATCTCCATCGAGCTTCCGCGACCGGGTGGCTCCTCTGAGTCCTCAAGCTCCTCTTCGGGATCTTCAAGCTCTTCACCGAGCACCAAGGCACCGAATGACAGGCTTGATGACAATGAAGACGATCCGTTGCGTTCTGGCGGCACCACCCTCGGACGAATCGCAGCCAATAACGGCTCGAATGACTCCATCCCGGGTGCGGCAGACTGGGTTGCTGGATACCTCTCGCGCAATAAGACCGAAGAGGACCACTCCCAGGAGGTAAGCCCCTCGAGCTCCTCAAGCTCGGTATCGGCTTCGAAGTCGCCCAGCTCCTCCACCTCGGCTAGCGCCAGCCGCTCCGCAAAGAGTGTGACAAAGGCTGATGGTGCGAACGCCGCTCAGGAGCAGGCCGTGAAGAATGCGGATGCGGACGATTCCGGACTTTCCGGCATTGCACCGCTGATTCTCTTCTCGCTCATCGGTCTGGTGCTGATTGCTCTGGCGATCCGCTACTTCAGCCGCGGAGCATAAGGCGAACATAACGCGTAAGAATACGCGATAATAGAGGATGTGAATCCTCAGACTTTTAGCGAAACGCGGGACAACCCCATGCGAGAGACACCTCTCTCAAAGCTGGGGGAGTCCCGCGTTCTGCGCGCTTTCATGCCGATTATCAACGCCCACAATGAGCGGGTTGCCGCAACGGCACGTCAGGCGGGGCACATTGAGCCCCTCGATGTGGGTCCCGGTGACGACTGTGCCGTCCTCGCCGCGCCCGCGCCCGGTCAGCGTACCGTGGTCACCACCGACACTCTCGTTGAGGACCAGGACTTCATGAACCTGTGGCCCGGCGGTATTGCACGTGCGGGTGAGGGCGGTGAGTTCATTCTGGAACCCGCCCGCAGTAGCGGCTACGATGTGGGGCGCAAAGCAGCGACCCAGAACCTTGCCGACGTCGCCGCCATGAGTGCACGCCCGGCGAGCCTTTTCATCTCCCTGAGCCTGCCCGGTAGCACTCCTTACGGCTGGATTGACGGCTTTGCCCACGGCATTGTGGACGGAATCAACGTCTGCGGAGCCACCGAATGCGTGATTGGCGGCGGCGATATTGGCGACTCCACCGAAATGTCGGTGACCGTCACCGCCCTCGGCTACACGGACCGCGCCGTGCTACGCTCCGGCGCACGCCCCGGCGACACCATCGCCCTGGCGGGACGTACCGCCTGGTCCGATGCCGGTCTGCGCCTACTGCTCAACCCGCTCTCCCTGCCCGCCACGGCACTGTTGCGTGCCATTGCCGCAGGTCAGGAGGCTGAGGCGGCGCTGGGTGCGGTGAGCCGGGCGTGGGCCCGGCAACAACCGGAAGGTACTGGCGCTCTTCCCGCTGGCGCTCTTCCCGAAGGGCTCATCGAGCTTGCCCGCACCCTCACCCCCGAAGAGGCCGCGCATATGATTGCGGTCTGCGAGCGCGCCGTCGCATCGCAGCACCACCCGCTCAGTCCCATCCCCGCCGGAGAGGTGGCACGCCAGCATCAGGCAAGCTCCATGCTGGATCTTTCCGACGGACTCGTCAAGGACGCCGGACGAGTTGCCGCCGCCTCCGGGGTGCAGATGCGCCTCGACCGCGCCGCCGTGGATGCGTTCGCCGAGCCGCTGCTACCGTTGGCGCGCCTGCTGTTGGCGATTGGTGAGCGCAACGAGGCGGGGGAGAGCCCCGCATCCCTGGCGCGCACCTTCGTGCTGGTTGGCGGCGAGGACCACGGCCTGCTGGCGACCTTCCCCGGTGAGGTACCCGAAGAGTTCGTGCCCCTGGGCACCTGCGTTGCGGACGCCCCGGAGCGCGGTCTGAGCGCCGAGCTCTACGGTGCCGAACGCCGCCACAATGCGGTGACCGGCGCGGCGGTCGTCATGGACGGCCGCTCCCTGGACGGTATGGGCTGGGAACACTACGGGGCTTCCGCTTAGGAGCTTGACTAAGTGCCGCGAGGTGTTTTTACCTCGCGGGATAGACGACGGGCAATACCGTACATTTAACCGAAATTACCTAGAATAGAAGTACGAAATAGGCTGGATCCCGCCCGTGCCGCGGGCGCCGAGAAATCAGTCGGGAACTAGCCGAGAACTAGTTGAGAAATCAGCCGAGAACCGCGCGAAACTGACGAAACTGACGAGGAGGGTAGCGTGAACGCAGAACAGAACCAACGCACCGAAGAACGCGAGATTTACCGCCGCGCCTGCGTGCGCGCCTACCGCTTCGGTGTAGCGTGGTCCACCGCCGCCCGCACCACCATCGAACGCTACCGCGAGGCGCTCAATGAGCTCAACGGGTTCCCCGTGCCCGATAAGGATACCGGCTCCAATATCGCCCACACCCTGCTGACCCTGACCGAAGAGTTTGAGCGGGGCATGGAGCAGGTTCTGCCCAGCGAGGTTCTTCCCGCTGGCGAAATTCCCGGCGGGGAGGGCGCGTGCGTGCCCGAGGCGGCGGGCGCCTCCGAAGAAGAAACCCTCGCCCACCTGTGGATTCAGCTGGGCGGAATCTACGAGCACGCGATTATGCGCGCATCCCGCGTGGCGCGCGGCAACTCCGGTACTCTGCTCTGCGCTTGGGCGCTGGAGGCGGTGCGTAGCTACTGGTTCCTGCCCGGAAACCTCGCCCAGGAGCTCGGCGACGCAGGCGATGAGCTGCCGCTCGTGCGCGCTCTGGAAGCAGACTACGAACGTGTGCTGGCTGGCGGTTCCCTGCCGAAGCACCGCGAAGTGAAGCTGGAGTACGCCCACGCTGAGGCGCGCGCGATGGCGTTCGCGGCTGAGCGTATTCGCGCCAGCGTGGGGGAGCAGATGGTGCCCTCCACGATGCTGTCGGTCATGGTGGAGCTCGCCCGCCTGGACGCACACTATGAAGCATCGCAGGACGCAGAAGCTGCTGACGAGGTGCTGAAAGAGCGTCGACGTGCGCTGATGCGTGCCGCCCTGGAACGTACCGCGCAGTTCCCTCCCTCGCCTGAGCTTGCTGGTTTCGTGGATGCCGGCGCGCTCGGCTTCTACCTTGCCGTGGTGTACTCCAACCCGCGTTGGGAGGGCGCAACTCTGAGCGAGGCGCAGGTAGAGTCCATGCTCCGTGCGCCCTCTGCCGGTGTGACTTCTGTAGCCGGTTCTGCGGCACGAGTGGGTTCTGAACAGGCGGGCGCTGAACCTGTCGGGCACGCAGAACACGCGGGGCAGAGCGGCTGGGAGCTCATGGGTACGCTGACCTGCGAGCCCCTCGCCCTGGCGCAGTTGCGCCCGGAGCTTGAAGCCATAGGTGACAGCCTGCTCATTACGCCCCTGGACATGGCGGCTGGACTCTGGGCGTTGCACGTGCACGTTCCCGACATCGACCCCGCCCGCGAGCTGATCATGGGCTACGGTCAGTGGTCAGATGAGCGTATTTCCTCCCTGGCGGATGGTCGTCACGCCGACCACGCGTGCGGTGCGGAGGGCGGCGCATGAGCCCCGCCCGACGTTCCGTAAATCCGCAGCAGGAAGCCCTGGACTTGGGGCTTCCTGAGCCTGCTCCCGCCAAAACTAAGCCGACAAATACTAAGCCTGCAAAAGCTGAGGCAGCGCAGGGTGAGCCCGTAGATTCAACGGTTGTTGAGCCTCCCCGTGCTGATTCCGCGCCCCGTGCCGGTTCTGCGGTCCGAGCTCGGCAGCGGAAAAAGGATGCGCCGCTACTGAGCGATGAGCAGCTCCGCACCACCGCCGAGCTGACCGTGCGCGATCTTGCCGCCTACGCCCGAGGCGAGGTGAACCGCGCCGAGCTGAGCGAACGCGCGGCACAGCGCGCCAGCGCCCCCTACCGTAAGGCACTCAAGACGCTCAAACATTCGCTGGGTCCCGCCGCGCACACCATGACCGACGACGCTATCTACGAGCTGGTCGATATTGCGTTGGCGGCACGGCAGGCAACTCAGCCGGAAGCACATCAGCCGGGGGAACCTGCCCGGAAGAAGCCTGCTCAGAAGAAGTCAGCGCAGAAGAAAACAGCTCAGAAGGAACTAACTCAGAACGAACCGATCCCGCAGGAGAGCGAAACTGCCGCGCGGGATATTTCGGCGCGCCCGCAAAAGGTAACGAAGGCAAGCGAAAAGGGCGAGCAGAAGCCTGCGCCGAAGAAGAATGCGCCGAAGAAGAGCGCGCCCGAGGCGGAAGCTGAAAAGCCCGCACCCAAAAAGACTGCACCTAAAAAGGTCGCAGCGAAGAAGACTGCTCCCGCAAAGAAAGCGCCCGCCCAGAAAGCGTCCGCGAAGAAGACAGCTACTAAGCAAGCTACTACTCAGAAAGCTGCGGCTGAGAAGCCCGTATCAGCCGCCGCGGAGGCTAAGAGCCGTGCCCTGGCGCGTTACGCCTCCGAAGACCGCATCGAAAATGCGCCGCTCAAAAAGTACCTGCCCGCACCCAGCGCCAAGGCAATCGCTACACACCTGGACCTGCACACCGTCGGGGAGATGCTCGAATACTTCCCGCGCAAGTACCTGCCGCGCGGTGAGCTCAGCTCCTTCGCCGAACTTGTTGAGGGCCAGGACGTCACCATCATTGCCCGCGTGGTGCACGTGAGCACCCGAACTATGGCGGCGCGCCGCGGCAAAATCACGGAAGTGACCATCACCGACCGGCTTTCCGACGCCACCAGGCAGGATACACCTGCAGGTTTTGGGGCTGCCGGTTTTGGTGCCGCTGGCCTCGGGGCTGGTGGCCCTGTATCCGTGGTGCACGGGCGCGCGAACCGCCCCGGCGCATCCGGTGCATCCAGCGTATCCGGTGCGCCCGCGCAGAGCTGGCAGGCAACCGGGATGCATAACCCGCGCATTAACGCGCTCGCTAACTCCACGCAGACCCCCGCGGTACAGGGCAGGGGAGCCCAGCCCGCCTCCTACAGCGGCTACGCAGACAGCTACGGTCAAGACTCGTTTGGTCAGGATAGTTTCGCGCAGGGAGGCCTCTTTGGCGTGCCCGCGCCCAGCATGACGAACCCCGGTGCGCTCATTGGCTCGCAGATGAAGCTTTCCTTCTTCAACGCCTGGACCGCCGCCCGCGAAATCCGCGAGGGCGAAACCATGATGTTCTCCGGCAGGGTCGGCATCTACCGCGGCGAATACACCCTCACCAACCCGCACTACGCCCTGCTCTCGAAGGACGCCTCCGGCGCGGACGTCACCGACGCCGCCACCGCCCCCGTGCCCGTCTACCGCGCCCCCGTGAAGCTGTCCACCGACCGCATTAGCGGATACATGGCGCAGCTGCTCGAAAAGGTGCCGCTCAAAGAACTTGAAGACCCGGTACCCTACACGATTCGTCGCGCCCGCAAGGTGCCCTCGCTGGAGTGGACGTACCGCGCCCTGCACACCCCCGACTCGGAGGACACCTGGCGTGCCGCGCAGGCGCAGATGCGTTACCGCGAGGCGTTCGTGCTACAGAGCGCGCTCGCCCGCCTGCATTCGGTGCGTGCCGCGCACCTGACCCAGCCGCGCCCCGCCGTGGAGGGCGGCCTCGCCGATCGACTGCTTCAGGTTCTGCCCTATGAGCTGACCGAGGGACAGCAGAAGGTGGGCGCTGAGATTGCCGCGGATTTGTCGAGTGAATCGCCCATGAACCGCCTGCTGCAAGGTGATGTGGGTTCCGGTAAGACCGTGGTGGCTCTGCGCGCCATGCTGCAGGTTGCCGATGCGGGCGGCCAGTCCGCAATGCTCGCCCCGACCGAGGTGCTTGCCGAGCAGCATTTGCGTTCGGTGCTGGACATCCTGGGGGATATGGCGGCGCCCGAAGACTCTGACGCTGATGATTCAGCCGCCGATTCTGCCGAGGGGATCCCCGCGGGGAGCGGGGCGGAACCCGGCCGTGTGCGCGTGCGCCTGCTGACCGCCTCCATGGGCACCCGCGCCAAGCGCAAGGTACTGCAGGAACTCGCCGACGGCACCGCCCAGATTGTGATTGGCACCCACGCCCTGCTCTCCGATGAGGTGAGCTTCCACGATTTGGGTCTGGTCGTCGTGGACGAACAGCACCGCTTCGGCGTGGAGCAGCGCGACGGCCTGCGCGGCACCGACGGCGCCCTGCCGCACCGCCTGGTCATGACAGCAACGCCCATTCCGCGTACCGTCGCCATGACCGTGTTCGGTGACCTGGATGTGTCCGTACTCGACACCCTGCCCGCTGGCCGCCAGAAAATCTCAACACACGTGGTGCCCCTCGCCGAGAAGCCCGCCTGGGCGTCCCGGCTGTGGAGGCGCGCCCGCGAAGAAATCGACGCGGGCCACCAGGTGTATGTTGTCGTACCCAAAATTGGGGAGGAAGGCGACAGCCTGGAGGAGGGCGCCGCGTTCTTTGGCGCATCCAGTCTGAACGGTGCTGGAACCGGCGCGGGCAACTCGGCCCAGGGCTATTTCGGCCAGGGAGGTAACGCCAGCAGCGACGGCAAGGTTCAGCTGACCTCGGTCGCCTCAATGTACTCCTACCTGAGCGCTGAGGACGCCCTCGTCGGCGTGCGTATCGACACCCTGCACGGCCGCATGGACCCGGTGGAGAAGACCGCCGTCATGACCGCTTTCGAGCGCGGCGAAATTGACCTGCTGATTAGCACCACCGTCGTTGAGGTGGGCGTGAACGTCCCGAACGCCACGCTCATGATCATCATGGACGCCGACCGCTTCGGTATCTCGGGCCTGCACCAGCTGCGCGGTCGTGTGGGCCGCGGCGGCTACGCGGGCACCTGCCTGCTGGTGACCCGCCAGGAGGAGGGCGGCGTGTCCCGCGAGCGCCTGGATGCGGTCGCCTCCACCACGGACGGCTTTGAGCTCTCCCGCATCGACCTGGCGCAGCGCCGCGAGGGTGATATTCTGGGTGCTGCACAATCGGGCTCGAAGAGCACCCTGCGGTTCTTGCGGGCGCTTGCCGATGCTGACATTATTGAGCGTGCCCGTGAGGATGCCCGCTCGGTGGTGGAGAAGGACCCGACGCTGGCTAAGCATCCGTCGCTGGCGCGTACGATTGACCGCGCCCTGGACGCTGACCGTGAGGCGTTCCTCGGCAGGGGATAAGCGCCCAACGAGGCAGAACGCGCCGCCCGCCCAGCCCGCTGCCCGCCGCCTGCTCACCACCCGCTGAAACCGTGACTTGAACACACCGCACTAGTTAGAGGAGAGACCCTATGAGCCGTATTATTTCCGGCGCTGCCGGAGGCGTTCGCCTTGCCTCGGTTCCGGGGGATAATACTCGCCCGACCACCGACCGGGTGAAGGAATCCCTCTTCTCCAAGCTGGAGAGCTACGACATTATTCGTGGCGCCCGCGTGCTGGACGCCTTTGGCGGCTCGGGCGCGCTGGGCTGTGAGGCGCTCTCGCGCGGTGCGGCCTCCGTGACTCTGCTGGACACCTACCCGAAGGCTGTTGCGGTGATTCGCAAGAACGTTGCCGCGGTGGAGAAGGCGATGGGCCGCACCGGATCTGGATCTTCTAGCGCTGCCGGTTCTGCGGCGCGCGTGCAGCAGTCGCAGGCGCTGACCTACGTGAAGTCCGCCTCCGGTCCGTGGGATCTAGTGTTTGTTGACCCGCCCTACGCCATGCCGAACGAGCAGGTCACCGAGCTACTGGAGGCGCTCACCCCCAAGCTTGCCGAAGGTGCCGTGGTCGTGGTGGAGCGTTCTTCGCGCGATGCGGAGCCGGTGTGGGGCGAGGGCCTGTACTGTTTTTCGACCCGTCAGCACGGCGAGACGGTTCTCTACTATGTGGAGCCTGACGAGGTGGAGGAACAGGCGGGCAACGAATCCAGCGATGAGCCCGGCAACGAATCCGGCGAGGACGCTGAAGAGCTCGCAGCTTAAGACCGCCGCCTCATCTCACCGCGCCCCTAGCCTTTCTGCCTCATCTTTCCGCCTCAGCCTGCGCTCGCCCGCGTGCCGCTATCCCGCATCCTAAATTCGCCCGCATCTACGCATTCCAACGTCTGATATTTATTCGTGAAGGGACCGCCATGATTGCCCTCTGCCCCGGATCTTTTGACCCCGTACACCACGGCCACCTGGAAATCATTGCCCGCGCCGCTCAGCTCTTTGATGAGGTGATTGTGGGCGTGGCGCACAATAGCTCCAAGAAGTACCGTTTCTCCCTGGAGGAGCGCGTGCAGCTGGTGCGTGAGTCCCTGCAGGAGCTAGGCATTGAGGGTGTGAGCGTGGAGCCGATTCCGCCGGGTGTGCTGCTTGCCGAGTACGCGGCAGAGCGTGGCGCGAAGGTGCTGGTGAAGGGCCTGCGTTCGGCGACGGACTACAGCTATGAGGCTCCGATGGCGAGCATGAACCGTCACCTGGCGCAGGTTGAGACGGTGTTCTTGGCGGGTGAGGACCGCTACGGTGCGGTGTCGTCCACGATTATTCGTGAGGTGGCGTCGCTGGGTGGTGACGTGACTCCCTTCGTGCCGGAGGCGGTCGCCCGCGCGCTGAAAAACGCATAAAGCGCCTCATCAACCCGGGCAACCCGTGTGTGCACCCACCCGACACGCCCGGCATGCCTGACACACTCAACAGGCAAGGCAAACTGCCACTGACTGGGCAACCCGCACCGCCGACCGGGCGCTTAACTACCCCTGCAGTGGCCTCGACCGACCGATTAAGTGCCGCGCGGCGCCTCCTTAAGGGGATATTTAAGAGGTGAGCGCCACTTAAAGAGATTTAAAAGGCGCTTAATCTTGATTAACGGTGCGAATGACCCCTAAAATGGGACTTTGGTTTATACATTTCGTAAGGAGAAACGCCATTTCACGTGCAGACGCATCGCCGCTGGTTGTATCAGTCACTAACCTGATTCACCGCCCCGGCACCATGGAAACTCTCACTGAGGTTCTGCCCGCACCGGCAGACCTGGGTAACACGCTCATCGGCGTGGAAGAGGGTTCGGATATTGACCTCGATATTCGTATGGAGTCTGTTGTTGATGGTATCCTAGTAACCGGCTCCGTTGTTGTGGATGTACACGGCGAGTGTAGCCTTTGCTTGGATCCGATTGATTACGAGATGTCGGCCAATATTCAAGAGCTTTTCGTCTTTGAGAAGGCCCCGGCTGGCGGCCCCGAAGATGAAGTAGATGAGCAGTACGCCGTTGAGGATGATTCCATCGACCTTGAACCGGCTCTGCGGGACGCAGTAATCCTTCAACTGCCGTTCCAGCCTGTTTGCAGGGACACCTGCCAGGGTCTGTGCGCCGATTGCGGTGCGCGCCTGGAGGATGACCCCGGGCATCATCACGAGGTGTTGGATCCGCGCTGGTCGGCCCTACAGGGCCTGCTCGGTGCAGATACCGAAAACTAAATTGTTGTTACTAGAGATTGTGAGATAGCTGTGGCTGTTCCCAAGCGCAAGATGTCCCGCGCTAACACCCGCGCACGCCGTTCCCAGTGGAAGGCATCCGTGCCCCAGCTGGTTAAGACCGTTGAAAACGGTCGCGTGACCTACAGCCTGCCCCACCAGGCAAAGGTTGTAACCGACGCTGCAGGCAACGCCCTGTTCCTGGAGTACAAGGGCCGTAAGGTTGCAGACGCCTAAGAAGCGGTGAATCCTTATGTTTGAATTTCCTAGTGTTGATACTAGGGAGTTGCGTAAACGTCTCGGGGTCGATATCGACGCCGAGACGTTTTTGCTATCCCTAACGCACCGTTCCTACGCCTTCGAGAACCCCGGGGTGGAGCATAACGAGCGCCTGGAGTTCCTGGGCGATTCGGTGCTTTCCCTGGCAATTGCTGAAGAAGTGTACCGACGCTACCCCGACCTGCCCGAGGGTGAGCTCGTGAAGCTGCACCACGTGGTGGTGTCTACGGTGGCGTTGGCGAAGGTGGCGCGCGACCTGGATTTGGGCCGGTACATCCTGCTCGGTAAGGGCGAGATTCACACCGGCGGCGCCGATAAGGACTCGATCCTTGCCGACACCATGGAGGCGATTTTCGGCCTGACCTACCTGGAGTGCGGTCGCGAGGCGGCTCGTGACTTGGTGCTGCGCCTGATTGCGCCGCTGCTCGATGATGAGAAGGTCCTGAACTCTGGACGCGACTGGAAGACCGAGCTGCTGAACCTCGCCACCGCCCGCGGTTGGGGAGACGTGCGCTATGAGGTCACCGGCGAGGGCCCCGAACACGCGCGCGTGTACACTGCGGTCGCTATTGTGGCGAATCAGCAGACCGGTACCGGTGTGGGCCCGAGTAAGAAGGAGGCGGAGCGTCTTGCCGCTGAGCAGGCGTACCGCGTTCTGGTTTAGGCTCATTCAATCATCCTGCAGGTCTGCTAACTCTGCGGGGCTCTTGATACTGCAATCCCGTTGAGGGGAGTAATTCATGCCCGAACTGCCCGAGGTAGAAACCGTCCGCGCAGGCATCGCCGACCATTCGCTGGGCCGCCCCGTGCGGGCGGTGCGCGTGGTCGATGCCCGTTCGCTGCGCAGGCATCTGCCCGGTCCCGCCCACTTTGAGGCGGCACTCACCGGCAGGACGTTGCGCGGCGCCTACCGCCGCGGCAAGTACCTGTGGCTGACCCTGAGCGAGGCGGACGGCACGCTTGCCGACGAGGCGCTCGTGGTGCATCTGGGCATGAGCGGTCAGCTGCTCGTGCGCGATGAGCCGGGCGGCGATATGGACAGTGAATCTAAGGCTCGTGCGGCGTTTGATGGGCAGCCGCGGCACCTGCGCGTGGCGCTTGAGCTAGGACCGGCTGGAAATTCGGAGAGTACGGCGAGCGCCAACCGGGCAAGCACCGGGCAGCGCTTGCTCTTCGTGGACCAGCGCATCTTCGGTGGCATGTTCCTCAGCCCGCTCGTGCCGGACGTACCCGCTACGGCGGATGAAACAGCGCCCGGTGAATTGGGGCAGAGCGAAGTACCTGAGCGTTTTCTTGTACCCGAGGCGGTCAAGCATATTGCCCGCGACCCGCTGGACGAATTCTTCGACCCCGCGGCGGTGCGCCGTAAGTTCCTGCGCACCTCCAGCGGCATTAAGAAGGTTCTGCTGGACCAGTCGGTCATCTCCGGGGTGGGCAATATCTACGCCGACGAGGCGCTGTGGCGTGCGCGACTACACTACGCGAAGCCCGCACGCACCCTGAGCGCCGCCCAGACCCGCGAACTGCTCGAGGCGGTCACCCAGGTGCTGCGCGAGTCCCTCGCGGCTGGCGGCACGAGCTTCGACGCCCTGTACGTGAACGTGCTCGGCGAATCGGGCTACTTTGAGCGCTCGCTGAACGCCTACGGTCGTGCCGGGGAACCCTGCCACCGTTGCGCGGAGGCGGGCCGCACCTCCCTGATCGTGCGCGAGCCGTTCCAGAACCGTTCGTCCTACCGTTGCCCGCACTGCCAGCGGGCGCCGCGTTCTCGCTAACCCTGCACGTCCGATAGTCCTTTCTAAGACGGACGATATGGAAACGACGAGTACATATACACCAAAATATTAATTGGTGTACGCTAAATATAAACGGACGGCTGGCAGAGCATACAGCCCAGATTCTCTAATATTTTTGAACTTCAGCCCCGAAAGGATGTGAAAACCATGCGCTCTGTTTTTGATGTCTCACTCGACATTCTAAAGGTCTCCGGACAGGAGAGCCTGCCGACGCTCACCCTGCAGAAGCTGGTCTTCTACACCTACGGATGGTACGCTCACCTGACCGGTTCACGGCTTTTCGAGCAGTCTTTCTACGCAATGCCCAAGGGACCCGTGGTGGGTGAGTTGCTGACCGCTCACGCTCGTCGGCTCGATGTTGACCGCGATGTCTTAGAGCTGGGTCGGGAACTTTTGGAGGACGAGCCTCAGCCTGAAGATCCCTACTACATTCAGATTATTGAAGCCGTTTGGGGGTACTACGGTAAATTTTCGCGTTGGGAGCTAGTCGATATGACTCATGAAGAGCAGGTTTGGCGGGACGCTTGGGATTCCCGACGTGAGGGCTCCCGACGTGCTCCTCTGGAAGCAACGGATATTATTGATTACTTTGCCTTGAAGCGCGATATTCCTGAAGCTCTGCGTGCCCAGCTACCTGATCCTCTCGTTGAACGTCTTACCGAGAGTGAATGGGCACATCTAGAAGCCGTTCCTGTCGTCGCTCACGCTCCCTTCTTTGAGCGTCTCATGGCGCGAGTTAACTAACGACGAGCGTCATGAACTACTCCGTTAGAAAGCTTGACGAGGAACACTACCTGGAATTTTTTGAGACTACCACGAGCTCGGGAGAAGGCACTGAATTAGGCGACTGGTTGCAAACCAAAGCTCGGGAGTACCAGAAACTCCACCGGAGCGTCGTATGGATCATGGGGGACGCAGATGATCCGGAGGACGTGATTGGATACTTTACGCTAAGTGGTTACCAGATTACAGGTGGGTCCCTCACGAAGCGTCTGCGCTCTGGCATTGAGCCGAGCCAGACCCATCCCGCACACCTTTTAGGAAAATTCGCCCTACGTACTGAGGGTCAAGGTAAAGGCATGGGGGAATTGCTCATGCTGGAGGTTTTCCGTAAATATCGTGATGTGGTTGCTATCTCTGGAAGCCGCTTCCTTTGCTTACACGTGCGGAACGAGGAACTCGAAAAGTACTACGAAGGGCGCTACGGGTTCAGCGCGGTAAGTGATGGAGACGGGTACCCGAAACTCATGGTGATAAGCACCGAGGCGGTGTTGGATCTACTTCGGAAGCTTGAAGAAGGTAGTATATAAAACTACCCGAGGTAACCAATGCTAGCCGCGGCTGTACCTATCGCTTGTACCTGTCGCCGTAGAACAAGCCCAGACGCTCGTAGCCTTCCTCAATCGACACCGAGGGCTCCCACTGCAGAAGCTCGCGGGTGCGGCGCTGATCAAACCAGTGCGCGGTCGACAGCTGCTCGGCAAGGAACTCTGTCATCGGCGGCTCATCGCCTGCGGTCACGTTCTTCGGCAGACGCTCCCACACGCGCTCAATGACCTTACCCGCCAGAGCCGCAACCTTCGCCGGAACCGAGAAACGCGGGGCAGGAACGCCCACCGCCTCACAGAAACCACCGAGCAGCTCAGCGATAGTGCGCGGCTGACCGTTCGTCACCACCAGCGCCTGACCCGCAAAAGCGTCGAGGCGCTGATAACCGCGCACCAGCGCATCCGCGGCGTTATCAATGTAGAGCGTATCAATCAGGCCCGTACCGCCGGAGAGCAGCGGCAGGCGGCCCGCGGCGGAACGCTCCAGAATACGCTCGACCAGCTGCGTATCGCCCGGACCCCACATGATGTGAGGACGCAACGCACCCACACGCAACACCCCGCCACCGGGCAGGGCAGTGCCGTTCGCCTCCAGGGCAAGGAGCTCAGCGGCAGCCTTCGAACGCGCATAGTTACCGCGCGCATGCTCCGGGGACGCCACGCCGGCACCATCACCCACAATCGCCGCGCCGGCATGAGCCACCGACGGCGAGGAAATGTACAGGAACGAACCCACCGAATGGTTCAGCGCCGCCTGCATCAGGGTGCGGGTGCCCTCAATGTTGATGCGCTCATAATCAGCCCACTCGCCGCTGACCGAAACCTTCGCCGCAGCATGCACCACGCCGTTCACACCGGTCATCGCCAGATCAACAGCCTGCACGTTCGTAATATCGCCGCGCACCTGCTCAAACGCGGGCGCACCGAATCGGGCAGCAGAGCTGCAATACCCGAATCGCCACGCTGAAAAACACGCACATCGTAGCCGGCACGCAACAACGCCAGCACGCTCTCACGACCCAGCAGACCGCTCGCGCCAGTAAAGAGGATGCGCTCGCCAATACGCGGCGCAAAATCAGGCTCCTCAACCGGGCGCAGCGAACGCGGGGCGGGGTCGGTGTAGCGTGCCGCCAGCGGCTGCGCGGGCTTGCGGAACCGAGCCGTCGGGGAAGTCACCGCATGCGAGGTCGACAGGCGGGGTACAGACTCACGGGACGCAGACAAACGGGGTGCAGACTCACGCGAAGAATGAGGGGACATCATACTCCTTAGACTTGGGGGGATCCGGCAGGCGCTTACGCCCCCGCGAGGACCTTCGACGCCCACTCACCCAGGGCGGGGCGGTCAATCTTCGAATTGTGGCGAATATCAGTCGGATGCTCGTGCACCACCAGCACCGCGGCAAGCTCCACGCCGGTATCCTTGGCAACCTTCTGACGCACCAGCTGCGACAGCTCGAAGGGCGCCACACCCTCCGCAATGGGGAAGCGGCGAGCGCCGGGCACGCGATCGAGCAGGGCACGCTTGAGACCCGATGCCGACTGGCGCGCCTCCAAAGCGGCAGTATTCGCGGACGCCTCAATGACCAGCACCGGGGCGGCGGTACCTGCAGGGCCCACCGCGACCAGGGCGGCGCGGCGCACCTCGGGCAGGGACTCGGCGGACTGCTCAGCCGCAACCGGAGTCAGCACACCCTGGGAGGTCAGCAGCACGTGGGCGAGGCGGCCCTCAACCCACAGGCGACCCGAAGCGTCCAAGTGCCCGACGTCACCGGTGTGATGCCAACCCGGAGTGCTAATGGACTGCTCCTCAGTCACCCACAGGGTGTCGTAGCGGTCCTTCACATGCGGTGCCGACACCAGAATCTCACCGGTCACACCCGGCTCATGGGTCAGCTCATCCGCCACCGAACCGTCCTGCAGCAGCGGCGCAATAGCCACCGCCGCACCGTACACCGCAAAACCAACGCACACGCCGTCACGGGCGAACGGGTCAAGCACCTCACCGGCAGCATTCGGGGTGCCCTCAGCAATCGCCTGGCGAATCATCTCGAAAGACACATCGGTCACCGGCAGACCCTCGGTCATGCCGTACGGGGTGTGCAGGGAGGCATTCGGCACCAGGGCGGAGAGCGCCTCCAGCAGCGGCACGGGAATCGGCGCGCCAGCGCTCAGCACGGTCTGAACCTTAGCCAACGCCGCACGCTGCTCAGCGTTCAGCTCATCGGCGGTCGCCACCACATTCACCAGGGCGGCGGGGGAAGCAAACACGACCGACGCATCAATAGCCGCCGCAGCCGACGCCAATGCCGAAGCCGTCAGGGTCTTCGGACGGGTCACATCCATCGTCGGGGTCACGCTGGTAGCACCCAGCGCCGGGCCCAACAGCGCAAACGGCGCGAAGCCAGCCACCAGGCCGCTACCGGGCGCAAAACCGTACGTATTCGCAATAGCGTCGCGCATACCCGCCAGCTGACGCTGCGTGTACACCACACCCTTAGCCGGGCCGGTCGAACCGGAGGTGTACAGCACCGCCGCATCAGCATCCGGCACGGGGGAGGGGAACTCCACCACGGTCGGGGTGGGCACCGGCGCACCCGGAGTACCGTCAGCGGCGGGCGCGGTAAACACCGAACCGGCAACACCCAAGAGCTTCTCCTGTACCGAACCCAGCGGCTCCACAGAAATACGCACACCCGGCCACAGCAGGGTACGGGCAGCACTGAGCGCGGCGGGAATACCCACCAGGAAGCTCGGGTTAGCGCCCTTCAACGCGCGAGTCAGACCCGGAATACCCAGACCGGTATCAGCCACCACAATGACAGCGCCCAGCTTCATGCAGGCGTAAATCAGGGTGGTCAGGCGGGCACCCGGAGGCACCATCAGGTTCACGCGGTCGCCCGGACGCACACCCAGGGCGTGCAGGCGGGTCGCGGCGGCGTTGACCTGCTGGTTCAGCTCAGCCCAGGTCAGGGTCACAGAAACGGAGGTGCCATCACCCTTGGGGTCCATATCCACCACGGCGGTGGAGGTGTCGTCGGCGCGTTCGGTGAGGGCTGCGAGCATGGGGCGGAACGCCGCGGGAACAGTGCCCTCAGCACCCTCAGCGGCGGTGCCCTCGCCAGCAGTCAGACCGTGGCGGCGCGCGCGGGCGGCACGATGCTCCGCCTCAACGTTGTGCGGGGGCACCAGAGCGCCATCCTCCAGCGTGCCGAAAGTCTGTGCAAGCCACGAAATCATGGGGGAGGCAATATCGTAATCCTCAATGACCAGATGCGAGGCCTTCTCATAGCGGTGCACCTTCGCCTGCGGCATGCGCTCCATCAGGTCGAACAGGTAGCGGCGCTGGAACACCGGGTCCTTCGTGCCCCACTGGAAGAACGCGGGCACGTCCAGGTCACGGATCTGCTCGGCGATACGCTGCATCGGCGTATAGGAAGGAATATCGGTGCCGGTCGGAATATCGCCCACAAAATTACGCACACCCTCACGCCACGCCGAATGAGCGTACGGCGCGCGGTAGGTGCGGTAAATCGCCTCGTTCAGAGGGCTCGGGTACAGGCGCTTGGGCTGCTGACCCACCGGCTGCGGCAGGGCGCCATCAAGCGCCCCGGCACCGGCAGAACCCGGCGCGGGCAGGCGGCCCTCATTCTGAGCCAAACCCAAGGTCACATCAATAAACGCTGTCGAATCGTGAGTACCCCACTCGTGCACACCCAACGCCAGGCGCAGGGCGGCAGGGATATTCTCAATGCCGTCATGGTAGACCGCGGTGTTCGTCAGCATCACGCCCGAAAGAATCTCACGATGCTCCAGCGCCCAACCAAAGGACACCAGCCCACCCCAGTCATGGGCGAGGGTCACGAGCGGCTTATCGGTCTCATCCAGACCGAGCGCCTTCGTGAAATCACCCAGGTCAGCGATACGGTCGGTCAGGGAGCGGCGCTCACCCTCCAAATCCAGGTGGGTGCGCTCCGAATAACCCATATCAATCTGATCAACCGCAACCACACGCCACGGGGCGCGCTCATTCACGCCCGCATCCAGCACGGTACGCCACAGGTACGACCAGGTCGGGTTACCGTGCACGCACAGAATCGTGCCAATCGGCTCCAAACCCTGCTCGACCAGCACCGGAAGGTTATCCAGGTAGTGCCAGCGGCGCGCGCCAGCCTGCCGCGCCCGCTGCTCAATGGGGGCGGAGGTGGGCACCTCCAGAAGGTGGGAGTAGCGCGGGTTCACGCCCGCCCATTCCTCCGGGTTATACGGGGGCTGAGCCTTAGGGAAGTTCAAATGGCGCATGCTGGGAATCCTTCCGGATCGAATCGGTGAATGTCTACCGCAAAAGCTAACGGGTTACCGGCTAAAGGTTGCTGGCTACCGGGTTACCACTGAATCTCAAGCAGGGCAGTGTTCAGGCCAGAACCCACACCCATGCACAGAATACGGTCGCCTTCCGTGTAGGTCGGCGCGCACTCGGCGAGAGTCATCGGCAGAGCCGCCGCAGCCACATTGCCCCACTTCGGGAAGGTCAAGGGGATGCGCTCACGCTCAATACCGACCGCCTCAATAATGGCGTTCGTGTGGGCGTTAGAAATCTGATGGGTCACGTAGGAGGTCATATCGTTCCACTCCCAGCCGTCCTGATGCGCCTGCTCCCACGCCTGCGCCACCAGCTCCAGGCCGTGCTTGAGCAGGCCCTCGGCGTCAGTGTTCATGCCCTGATCCGCCTCGCCACCGATGCACAGGTTACGGTGCTCAGTGCCCGCGCGGGACACCGAACCGACGATGCGGTGACCCTCCGGGTGGCGGTCAGCGCGACCAATCACAGCCGCCGCCGCACCCGAACCGAGGGTCAGGGTCGCGAACTGCGCCAGTACATCCTCGCGGGTCGAATCGGGGTTGTTCAGGATGCGCACCGCGGTACGGTGCCACGGGGAAGGATCCTCGCCAGCCACAATCAGGGCGTAGTCGATAGCGCCCGCATCAATCATGGTGGAGGCGACAGTCATCGCGTTCACGAAGCCCAGGCAGGCGTTCGTAATATCAAAGTTCAGAGCGTGGCGCGGCAAATCCAGGCGGTCGTGCACACCCACCGAAACGGCGGGCTCAAAGTTATCGCGAGTCACCGAAGCGTTAATCAGCAGGCCAATCTCGGAACGGTCAATACCAGCCTCCGCGATAGCCTTCTCAGCTGCGGCAACCACGCCGTCCTCGAAGGTCTGGCCCTCAGCCCAACCGCGGCGAGTGCTAATACCGGCAAGACGCTCCAGCAGGCCCTTGGGCATGCGCAGACGCTTATAGGTTTGGGCCAGCTGCTCATCGAAGTAGTCGCTCGTGACGACCTCCGGAGGCAGCTCGTGGGTAATAGACAGCAGAGCTGCATTAGCGTGGCGAATGTCAGAGTTCATGCCAATCTTATCGGCGGATGCATTCATCAATGGTGTGGACCTTGAAAATAGAAGTCAGTGGGATATAGAAAACATGCGGAGACACGCACAGCGGCCCCGCAGAATTCGTGATGCTCATTCCAACATACCGCACTGCTCGGGCGAACCCGTATCCGTAGACCCAATATGAAAGCCCCCGTTCACCCCGCGCGTAAGATGATGCCCAATGAGGAACTTTGAGTCCCTTTCACTTCGTGCACGTTAACGCCGCCCGCCCGCCACACCGCGTACACTAGAGGGATGCCGCCACGCACCGCAGAACGTGCCCGGCACACACCAGATTCTTTTGCAGAAAGGCCCCTTGTGCACCTGATGTCGCTGACCCTGCGCGGGTTCAAGTCTTTCGCCTCCGCCACCACTTTTGAGTTCACCCCCGGCATTAACGCGGTGGTCGGGCCCAACGGCTCCGGCAAGTCCAATGTACTGGATGCGCTCGCCTGGGTTATGGGCGAGCAGGGCGCTAAGAGTCTGCGCGGCGGCAGCATGAAGGACGTAATCTTTGCGGGCTCCGGCGAGGCTGGTTCGGGCGATGGCGCCCAGCGTGCGCCCCTGGGCCGCACCAAAGTCACCCTGACTTTCGATAATTCTGACGGCACCCTCAGCATTCCCGCTGATCGGGTGCAGATTTCGCGCACCATGTTCCGCTCCGGCGGCAGCGAGTACGAGATTAACGGTTCCCCGGCACGCCTTGCCGATATTCAGGACCTGCTCTCGGAGGCGGGCCTGGGTCAGCAGATGCACGTGCTCGTCGGCCAGGGCCAGCTGGATGCGGTCCTGCACGCCACCGCCCAGCAGCGCCGCGACATGATCGAGCAGGCGGCAGGCGTGGTCAAGTACCGCCGCCGCCAGGAGAAGACCAGCCGCAAGCTGGAGTCCGTGGCATCGAATGTGACCCGTCTGAGCGACCTGGTTGCCGAGCTGGATTCGCAGCTGCAGCCGCTGAGCGAGCAGGCGGAATCCGCCGCGACCGCACGTCAGCTGCAGGCGCGCATCCGCCAGCTGGAGGCGGTGCTTTTGGCTCGTCAGCTGGGTGTTCTGCAGGCTGAGCAGGCGCAGGCTCTCGCCTCCGAATCGGAAGGTACCCGCCGCGCCGAAACCCTGAAAGAACAGCTGGAGGCGGCGCGCGCCGCATCCGCGAAGCACCAGCAGGAGCAGAACCGCCTGAACACCGAGGTCACCGCCTGCCAGAAGGCCGTGTCGACCCTGCGCGAATCCGCCGCCCGCGTGCGCACCGTGCAGTCCATCGCCGCCGAGCGTGTGCGCACCTACCGCGTGGAGCTGACGGAGGCGACCGCTGCCGCCCGCGCCGGATACGAACGCGCCCTGGAACTGCTGGAGGAGCGCCGCGAAGAGGCAGAGCGCGCGGTGGAAAGCTACGCCAGCTTTGAGGAACGCTACGATGCGGCGCTGAAGAACGTTGAGAAGGCGGCGTCCGAGGTGGCGCAGACTGAGCGCGCCTCGGGCGAGGCGGCACAGTCTCGTGCCCGCGCGCAGGCCCAGCTGGATGCCGCCCGCGCCGCTGCGGTGGAGGCGACCCGCGCCTACGCGGCGGCGGCTGAGCGTGCCGCAACCCTGCGTGAGGCGCTGGGACAGAGCCTGGGGGAGGCACCCGCCGAGCCGGGCGCTGAATCCGCTGAGGCGGTGTTCGACCCCGAGACCGGTGAGCTCATGGAATCTTCGAGCGAGGGCGCGAACCTGCTGCGCGTGCTGGATGCCGTGCAGATTGACCCCGAGTATGCGCGCGCGGCGTCTGCAGCGCTGACCTCGTTGGCAACCGCGGCGTTGAGCGTGCCGGTTGAGGGTGCCGAGGCATCGCATCTGCGCGGTGATAAGGGTGATGAAAGTAGCGAATCTGCCGCGAAGGGACTTTCGACAGACCTGCCCGAATCCTGCGCCGCCGAGCTGCACGAGCTGGGTATCCGCCCCGCAACCGAGATTATTGAACCGCTCAGCGAGGATGCCGCCGCGCTCGCCGGCATTGACGAGCACGCCCTGGCTCGCGTGACCGCGGCGCTGAGTGAGCGTCTGGCGGGAGTGCTGTTCGCGCCGGATGCCGCCTCCGCAGAGCACGCCCTGCACCTGCTCGCCAAGAGCGCAGGTCAGCGCACTATCTGGCGTATTTTTGACCCCGCCGGCACTGAACACACCCGCTACAGCCTGCTCTACCCGGCTGAGGGCGCCAGCCCCCTGGAACTTGCCGCCGCATACCGCGCCGCATCCCAGGTCGTGACCCGCACCCGCGCCGAACTGGACGAAGCCGAGCAGGCCGTTCAGCAGGCTCAGACCGCGGCAGAATCGGCGGTTGAAGCGGAACGTGAGGCTGCGAAGGCGGCGGGCGTGGCGAGCGCCGAGCATGCCCGCGCCCGCGCTCAGGCGGAATCCCTGGAGGCATCCGCGCAGAACATTCAGGCTGAGCACGCCCGCCTAAACGAGCGCCTTGCCGCCGCGGAAGAATCCGTGGCACAGGCACGCACCGCCTACGAGTCGGCACGCACCCGCGAGGATTCCTACCTGGCGGGCACGGGGGAGCAGGCTCCCGCCGCGACCATTGAGCGCCGCGCCCAGCGTCTGGGCGAGGTACTTGCCGAGCAGGTGAGCGAGCGCGAGCAGCAGCTGCACGAGCTGAGCACCGCACTGAAGAACGCCCAGGAAGGCCTGACCAGCACAAATGATGAGGTGCAGGACCTGCAGGCGGCGCACGCGGCGGCGCTGACCCTGCTGGCGCGCACCCAGACGGAGGCGGCGCGCGTGCAGGAGCGCGTGCAGGCGCTGGCTGAGCGTGCCCGCCTGGTGACCGGTTTGACCCTGGAGCAGCTGCAGGAGGAGTACTCCGAGCAGCTGCCGGTTGACGTGCCCGCTGAAGAGACGTCCGAAAACGCCGCCGCTGAAAATACTGCTACCGAAGCCTCCGCCGAGAGCGTCCGCGCTCGCCTCAAGGCAACCCGCGCCGAACTAGAGGCACTGGGCGCCATTAACCCGCTGGCGCTGGAGGAGTACGAGGCGCTTTCTGAACGCCACGCCTACCTGAACCAGCAGATTGAGGATTTGAAGGCGACCCGCCGCGACCTGAACACGGTCATGGACGAGGTCAGTAGCCACATCGCGGAGGTGTTCACCGCCGCGCTGGAGGACATTAACACCCACTACCGCCGCATCTTTGAGACCCTGTTCCCGGGAGGCGAGGGCCACCTGGAGCTGGACGACCCGTCCGATCCGTTGAATTCGGGTGTGGAGATTCACGCGCGCCCGGCGGGTAAGAAGGTTAAGCGCCTGTCGCTGCTCTCTGGCGGTGAGCGTTCGCTCGCTTCGTTGGCGCTGTTGATTGCGATTTATATGTCTCGCCCTTCGCCGTTCTACGCCCTGGACGAGGTTGAGGCGGCGCTGGATGACCGCAACCTCTCGCGCCTGCTGCAGGTGATTGGTGAGCTGGGGGAGCGTTCGCAGCTGATTGTGGTGACGCATCAGAAGCGCACGATGCAGATTGCGGAGACCCTATACGGGGTGTCGATGCGCGGTGGCGTGTCGACGGTGCTTTCTCAGCAGATGGAGGAGCTGCGCGAGCTGCTGTAGCTTGCCGCGCCTGCTTGACCTTACCGCGCGCCCCTCAACCAGCGCGTCCCCGACCCTGCCGCGCGCCCCTGACCCTGCCAAACGCACCCACCCTGGCGAACGTCACATGTCCTAGGAATGGTCATGTGCACCCCAGGGTACTGTTCACCGCCTGCACCCGGGTACTATAGGGGGATATGTGCGAACGCCGCCCCGCCCTACCCGCGGCTGCGTGGTGTTTCGCTGTGATCAGGCCTGATGCCCCGCCCTACCCGCGGCGCGCATCCGGCGGTAACCATCCAGGGAAGGAATAGTGATGAGCGAGAACCTGGCAGATGCTTTCCTCAACGGCGAGTCGTTGAAGAATGCCCCCGGCCCCTATTTTGGTGAGTACGGCGGGCGGTGGATGCCCGAGTCGCTGATTGCCGCCATGGATGAGCTGGAGGCAACCTTTAACGAGGCGAAGAACGACCCCGAGTTCATTGCTGAGTTCCAGCGTCTTTCTGCTGAGTATTCGAACCGTCCGTCGCTACTGACTGAGGTTCCGAAGTTCTCTGAGCATGCTGGTGCGCGTGTGTTCCTCAAGCGTGAGGATCTGAACCACACCGGTAGCCACAAGATTAATAACGTGATTGGTCAGGCTCTGCTGGCTAAGCGTATGGGTAAGACCCGTCTGATTGCTGAGACTGGTGCGGGTCAGCACGGTGTTGCGACTGCGACCGCGGCTGCGCTCTTCGGCATGGAGTGCGTGGTTTACATGGGTGAGGAAGACACTGAGCGTCAGTCGCTGAACGTGGCTCGTATGCAGCTGCTGGGCGCGAAGGTTATTGCGGTTCAGAACGGTTCCCGCACCCTCAAGGACGCCATTAATGAGGCGCTGCGCGACTGGGTTTCGAACGTTGAGAACACCCACTACCTGCTGGGTACTGCCGCTGGTGCGCACCCGTTCCCGGCGATGGTGCGTTTCTTCCACGACGCTATCGGTGAGGAGGCGCGCGAGCAGATTCTGGCTGAGACCGGCCGCCTGCCCGATGGTATTGCTGCCTGCGTGGGTGGCGGTTCGAACGCGATTGGTCTGTTCCACGCGTTCTTGGACGATTCTTCGGTTGAGATTTACGGTTTTGAGGCTGGCGGTGACGGCGTGGAGACGGGCCGTCACGCGGCGACCATTACTCTGGGCCGCCCGGGCATGCTGCACGGCGCTATGACCTACCTGATGCAGGACGAGGACGGTCAGACCATTGAGTCCCACTCGATTTCTGCCGGTCTGGATTACCCGGGCGTGGGTCCGGAGCACTCGTACCTGTCTGATATTGGCCGCGTGATCTACGAGCCGGTGACTGACACCGAGGCGATGGACGCTCTGCGTCTGCTCTGCCGTACCGAGGGTATTATCCCGGCGATTGAGTCCTCGCACGCTCTGGCGGGTGCGCTGCGCGTGTGCCAGCGTTGGGCTGCTGAGGATCCGGAGGCGGCACGCGAGAAGACGATGATTGTCTGCCTATCCGGTCGTGGCGATAAGGATATGGAGACCGCGTTGAAGTGGTTCGGCCTGGGTAAGGCGATTCCGTCCTCGACCCTGATGACCGGTAATAAGGAAGCTGCCGCATCCGCTGCACAGAACGCACAGGCTGAAAGTGAGGCTAAGTAATGAGCTACCAGGACGCTATTTCTCAGGCGGCACCCTTTGAGGTGCTGGACGGTACGTTCCCGACTGCTAACCCCGATTCGCCTCTGGCGGCTCGTCTGGCTGAGTGCGAGAAGCAGGGCCGTGCGGCGCTGATTGGCTACCTGCCGGTGGGCTTCCCGACCCTGGATGAGTCGATTGACGCGGCGATTGCTCTGGGTAATAACGGCGCGGACATTATTGAGCTGGGCGTGCCCTACTCCGATCCGGTCATGGATGGCCCGGTGATTCAGAAGGCGACCGGTGTGGCGCTGGAGAACGGTTTCAAGCTTCCTCAGCTGTTTGAGGCGGTCCGCCGCATTACCGAGGCGACCGACGCAGTGGTTGTTGTGATGACGTACTGGAACCCGGTTCTGGCGTACGGCGTGAAGAACTTTGCGCGTGATTTGGCGGCTGCCGGTGGCGCGGGCATGATCACCCCGGACCTGGTGCCTGATGAGGCGTCGGCGTGGTTTGAGGCTTCTGACGAGTACGGTCTGGATCGTATTTTCTTGGCTGCTCTGTCTTCTTCGCCGGAGCGTCTGGCGACCATTGCGAAGGCGTCGAGCGGCTTCGTGTACGCCGTGTCGGTGATGGGCGTGACCGGTGCCCGCACCTCCGTGTCGGAGGCGGCTCGCACCCTGGTTGCGGACATTAAGGCTGCCGGTGCGCCTCGTGCGTGCGTGGGTCTGGGTGTTTCGACTCGTGCCCACGTTGAGGAGATTGGCGAGTATGCGGACGGCGTGATTGTCGGTACCGCGCTGGTAAAGGCTTTGGCTTCTGGCGGTGTTGAGGCGGTGGCTAAGCTGACCCGTGAGCTGGCGGGGCGTGAAGGCTAATGTCTGATGTGCTGTCGCTGGCGAGCGTGCCGGTAGCTAACGTGCTGGCCTCGATTCCGTCACCGAGCGTTTCGTACCTGCAGCTGGGCCCGTTCCGTGTGCATTTCTATGCCCTGTGTATTCTTGCGGGTATGGCGGTGTGCTTGTGGCTGGGTTCTCGCCGTTGGAAGGCGGCGGGTGGTACCCCTGAACGCGTTTTTGACGTGGCGATGTGGGCTATTCCGGCGGGCATTGTTGGTGCCCGCGCCTACCACGTGCTGATTACTGACCCGGGTAGCTATTTCGGTCCGAATGTTGCTGATCCGTGGGCTTTCCTGAAGATTTGGGAGGGCGGCATCGGCATTATGGGTGCCGTGTCGGTTGGCGCGTTGGGTGCCTGGTATGGTTGCCGCCGCTACGGGATTAATTTCCCGGCTTTTGCGGATGCGGTAGCGCCGGGTATTCTGCTGGCTCAGGCGTTTGGTCGCTGGGGTAACTGGTTCAACCAGGAGCTGTTCGGCAAGCCGACGACTCTGCCGTGGGGCCTGGAGATTAGCGCCTCGAGCGGTAATTTCCCGACACAGTATCCGGCGGGTACGCTGTTCCACCCGACGTTCCTGTACGAGTCGTTGTGGAACCTGCTGGGTGTGGCGTTGCTGCTGTGGCTGGGCCGTAAGGGCGTGCTGAAGCTGGGTCAGACCCTGTGGCTGTACGTGTTCTACTACGGTGTGGGTCGCCTCTTCATTGAGATGTTCTTGCGTATCGATACCTCGGAGATGCTCTGGGGCGTTCGTATTCACGTGTGGACTGCTTTGCTGCTGGTTCTGCTGGGTGCTGCTGGTTTTGTGGTGGCTGGTCGTCGTGCGGCGGCGAAGGCTGCCGCGGGTATTGAGCCGGCTCCTGCGGAGCGTGTGAAGGCTTCTGCTGAGGAGAAGCCCGAAGATAAGACCGCGGAGAAGGAAGCATCCGAGAAGGCATCTGAGAAGGCAGAGCCTGCCGAGGATTCTGACTCTTCTGAGTCTTCGACGGCAGGCTCTCAGACGAAGAGCTCCCAGAGGAAGGGCTCCTAGCTTTCATCTAAATTCATAGAAAACCGCCGGATGGGGAAGAACCCCCGTCCGGCGGTTTTTGTACCTGTTTCTTCCATTCTGGCGCTTCCGCACTGGCATTCTTCTGCACTGGCATTCTTCCACTCTGGCGTTCTGCCGAGCGCGTGCAGCATTCATACAGTGGTATGTGACGGCGCCGTGCGTGGATTTAGGCTGTTGAGAAGGCATAATAGAGGTATTGCATGTGGTGGGCATCCGCGTAAGGAGTATGAGGCTCTTCGAGTGGTGATGTCTGCCGCGTCTGCGTTTAGAAACACCCACTCAACGTACAGGATTTTATTGTGAGCTCTTCTTCCGGCGATTTTTCGCGCGCCGTTTCTCCTTCTTCTCGTCCGGGTCTGTCGCGCCGCCGCCTGGTGGCTGGTGCGGCGTGGGCTGCCCCGGTTGTTGTGGCGTCGTCGGTGATTCCGGCGTATGCGGCTTCTGATGAGGAAGGCGAGTGCACCGGCCCTTACGAGGATTCGACAATGATTACTGCCGGTGACGGCGTGAAGAAGGTTGCCGTGCTAACGGTTCCTGCGGGCGCTAAGCGTATGCGTTTTACCGCTGTGGGTGGTGCTGGCGGCACGAACTACACTGTGGCTGATGCCGGTTCCGGCGCCATGGTGGAGGGTTCTATGGCTGTGCGCGGCGGCCAGACTATTAGGTTGACTGCCGGTTCGGGCGGTATCGGTAATGGTGAGCTAAAGCCCGCTGAGGGCGGCGACGGCTACGGCGTGGGCGGCTCCTCAAAGGCTTCTTCGCCGGTTCCCGCGAATGTTGTTTCTGCGATTAATGATTTGACTCGCATTTCTGGCGGTGTGACCGGTCGCGGCGGCATGAGCGCTGTGCTGTATTCGGCGTCCGGCGGTGGTTCCTCCGCTATTGAGGTGGACGGCGTGCCGATGATTGTTGCTGGTGGCGGCGGCGGTGCCGGTGTGCTGGCGTCGTATGCGACGGTTCTGCCGAACCCCGCTAATGCGGGTGCTGTGCGCCCGACCGCGCACTATTCGCTTGATAGCTCCGGTGGCGAGCACCAGTTCAGCACCGGTGGTGGCGCTGGTTCGGGTGATGGCGACGGTTCGCCCGGTTTTGTTGGTTTCACCTCGTATGAGGCGCAGTCTAATCCGATTCTGACGGTGAACCCGGGTTCGGGTGCTGCCGGTGGTGTGGGCGGTGCTGGCGGTGAGAAGCTGAACCCGCCGACCACCGATGGTTCGGTGATTGGTTTTTCGAGCACCTCCACCCAGAAGCTGGTGAGCACTGCGACTGCCGGTGCGGCGGGTGCGAGCGGTTTCCGCGCGAAGGGCGCCGATGGTGTGGCGAGCTATTCGTACCAGTGGGATCAGACCCCGGAGGGTACCGATAACCGCCCGTCGAACGCTGGCGAGCTGTTTAACGGCTACCAGTCGGTGGTTTCTGGAGGCGGTGGCGCCGGTTATGGCGGCGGCGGTTCCGGTGCTGCGTTGAGCGTTTCGGCTCGTGTGGTGTCGCAGAAGTGGAATAACGATTCGGCTCGTGCCCGCTATGCGGTGGGTTCGGTGCAGCTGGCTGGCGGTGGCGCTGGCGGCGGTACGTTCATGGATTCTACGGTGCGCATCATGGATCTGGGTTGGGCGTTGAATGCTCCGAATGGTCCGGGTGAGCGTGGCGCTGGCTATATTGAGGTTGCTTTCTGCTTCTAGGCAGCTAAGTCTCATCGGCTAAGAGTTCCTATGTGCCTGTAGGAATCGTATAGGTGTAGATTGAACCCTTTCTTTAGGGTGGTATGCGCCTCAAACTTAATATTTAAATTTTTTCTGAGTGCCTCCCAAGCCGCTTGTTTGGGAGGCATTCTCATCTTCTGTGTTGTTTCGTCATAGCGTCATATCAACCTTTGGCGGTTTAGCGCATTGGTCGGAATGGACCTTATCGAAAGCTCATCCTTGCTCGTGAGAACGCCTCTATCTAACCCCTCTGTCATATTCGGGGAAGGTCCTTTAGATTGGCGGCTCATCATTTTACGGTGGAAATGTAAAGAATACGCGCGCTCACCCCGCTAGGTTGCACAGCGCAGATTGCAGATTGCGGCTTGAGCGCGGCCACCGATGACTAAGGAGTTTAGGTCATGTGCAAGGAAACCATGAAGGCTGTTGTTGTCCCTGAGAAGGTTGACGGTTCGGTTGTTGTCCGTGAGGTTCCCGTTCCGGCTGTCGGTTACGGCCAGGCGCTCGTGAAGATTGAGTACTCGGGCGTGTGCCACACTGACCTGCACGTGGCTTCCGGTGATTTCGGTGAGGTTCCGGGTCGTATTCTGGGCCACGAGGGCATTGGTCGTGTCGTCAAGGTTGGCGAGGGTGTTGAGTCCCTGAAGGAAGGCGATCGCGTGTCGGTGGCTTGGTTCTTCGAGGGCTGCGGCCACTGTGAGTACTGCACCTCGGGCCGTGAGACCCTGTGCCGTTCGGTGAAGAACGCAGGCTACTCGGTTGACGGCGGCATGAGCGAGTACACCCTGGTGACCGCTGATTACGCTGTGAAGGTTCCCGAGGGTCTTGACCCGGCGCAGGCTAGCTCCATTACCTGCGCTGGTGTGACCACCTACAAGGCAATCAAGGAGTCGCTGGTCCGCCCGGGTCAGTGGCTGGTTGCTTACGGTGCTGGCGGTCTGGGTAACCTGGCTGTTCAGTACGCTAAGAAGGTTTTCGGCGCCAAGGTTATCGCTGTTGACATCAACGACGACAAGCTGGCTCTGGCTCGTGAGACCGGCGCTGACCACGTCATCAACGGCCGTGAGGTTGAGGACGTTCCGGCTCGTATTCGCGAGCTGACCGGCGGTGGCGCTCACGCTGCTGTGGTGACCGCGGTGTCGAAGGTTGCGTTCAACCAGGCTGTTGAGTCGGTTCGTGCGGGCGGTTCCGTGGTGGCTGTTGGTCTGCCCTCGGAGATGATGGAGCTGTCCATTGTGAAGATTATTCTGGACGGCATCCGCGTGGTGGGCTCCCTGGTGGGCACCCGTCAGGATCTGGCGGAGGCGTTCCAGTTCGGTGCTGACGGCATCGTGGTTCCGGTGGTTCAGCTGCGTGAGGTTGATGAGGCACCGGCTGTCTTCGAGGAAATGGCGGCGGGTAAGATTACCGGCCGTATGGTTCTGGACTTCGCTAGCCTCTAAGCTAGCGGATGGGTCGAGGCGCCCGGTAGGGCTTCAAGGTCTCACTCGGCTGGGGTCTTGCCGGTAGTTTCGATGGTTATAACGCCTAGGGCGCATCCCGTGTGGCGGGGGAGTAGGGGTACTCTTTCTGCTGTGCATACAACGCGGGGTGCGCCTTAGTGTTTTTAATAGTGTTTTTAATGCGGCGTTTTAGGGCTCCGGTTTATAGCTACCGGTTTATAGCTGCGGGTTTTTGAGAGCCATTATCGTAAGGGGCTGAAAATTTCTGTGAGTACTGGGCACCTAAACGTAATATACGCGGGAATTTATTTTGAAATATCCGGGGAAATATATCAAAATTCCCACCAAATTAGTTCAATAGAGCATCTTATTTGACATCTAAAGACCTTAAAATACATGCTTGAATTGTAAACATTCAACCACTGGTTGAGGCGTAATATTTGTCGAAGAGATAGGTTTTGAACACCCTTGCACATACCCTTGATGTAACGGGATGTAACGTGCGAAGGTTTCGGCCCTCCTAGATATCGATTCCTTCTCCCGGAACGTTATACCCGGGTGAATTTCAGCATCTTCGTACCGTGCCGTTATTCACCGTTGAGTCCTACTTCCGGTCAGGCGCCCTTCTAGACACCTTCGGAAGGGGTCTCACAAAGATTAGTGTGGGCCCCACGGACATAGTCAATGGGGACTATGTCCGCCACACTAATCCGATATTCTTGGACAATTCCGCAATAACGCTTCGCGGCGGCGCACCGCCTCGACATAAATTTACCTGCCGGCACGGGTAACATAGCCGGGTTCTCTACTCACTCGGTAACCCACCCGCTACAGAACGCATCTTGATTTGTGTTGTTCAGAAGATGAGCCCTGTAGCAAAAAGAACGAGGGGCACCTCTGCTAGGTGCCCCTCGTTTTCATATGCGCGTTTTATGGTCGGCTAGATTCCACGCTCTTTAGTAGCTGCTACGCTCTTTCGTAGATTCCACGCTGCCTAGTAGATGCCACGCTGTGCGGTCCAGCGGATCGTGCCGCGCTCAAAATCCATGTAGTACACGCCGTTCACGTAGGTTTCGTCGCCGCGTGCCGCACCGTAGCGGGCGGTGTTCTTCTCCCAATGCTTGAAGATTGCGCCATTACCGTTGGTCTCGTACGCACCGTACGCATCCGACCAAAGCAGTACCTTGCCTGAGGCGAATCGCACCTGAGCACCCGTGGCGGTGACGGTCTCGTCGGTCGCCGGGGCGCCCCAGATGCCGCGGTGCTGCAGGAAGCGGTGGTAGAACGCGCCGCCGGTGTGCAGGCGGTGGGTGCCGGTCTGCGCGGACCACACGTAGGTGGTGCTGCCGGTGAATTCCTGCTTGAAGATGCCGTTGCCCAGGTTCTGCTCGTCGGCGGTGGGTGCACCCTTCATGCCAGCTGCACGCCAGGTCGCGTAGATGGCGCCGCGCTCGTTGATGATGTGGGTGCCGGTAGCGGCAGACCAGTAGCCGCCCTCACCGTTGGCGAAGGAGACCGCCATGGTGTCGGATCGGGTTTCCTCGTTGGTGGTCAGGCCGCGGAATCGTGCCACGTCGGAGCGGAACTTCTGATCCAGGCCGCCGTTGGTGACCAGCCAGTGCGAGCCGTGGGAGTTCGTCCAGTAGATGGTCTTGTTGTTGGTGAACTTCTGCGCGTACACGCCGTGACCCAGGGAGTATTCGGTGCCAATCGGGTTGCCGTAGAAGGCGCGGTTCTTATTCCAGAAGCCACCGATGCCGGTACGAATATCAATCGAGCCGGTCGCAGTGGTCACCACATTCGAATCCTGACCGTTCGCCCAATTGCGGTGTACCGCGTTGGGGTTCTTCGCCAGAACCTTCAGATCGTTCACGGTGCCGGGGAAGAAGTTCGAGTCACCCACGAACGGGCCGGAGTCGGTGAACTGCCAAATGTCGTAGCCGCTCCAACCCGCCGGAATTGCACCGACCACGGTCGAGTAGCTTGCCAAGTGCAGTAGCAGAGTACCGAACTGCGGCGAACCCACGCACTGCGACCACCAGGAGGTTGCGGTGTACACCATCGGGGCGCGACCGGTCAGCGAACGGTAGGTCTCCACAAAGTCGCGGGTCCACGCGGTCAGCTGCGCCGGGGTCATGTTGTAGCAGGTGTTGCCGTAGGCCGGGTAGGGGTTGAACTCGATGTCCAGCAGACCGGGCAGGGTCTGGCCGTCAGCAGTCCACGCGCCGCCATTCTGCACGAAGTAGCGCGCCTGATCGGCGCCAGAAGAAGTGCTGGGGTTCGCGAAGTGGTAGGCACCGCGCACCATGCCAACCTGCGCCGAGCCGTTGTATTGCTGAGCGAAGTAGGGGTTGGTGTAGTAGGTGCCCTCGGTTGCCTTCACGTAGGCGAAGCGGGAACCTGCGGCGTAGGCGCTCACCCAGTCCACGTTCTGCTGGTGCGAGGAGACATCCATACCGAGGGTGCCGCCGGAGGGGGTCCAGTAGGAGCGGCCCTGAGCTAGTGCCTGACCGGGTGCCAGCGCTTGACCGGATGCTAGACCCTGACCAGCCGCCTGACCCTGCGCGGAGCGCTGGGTCGCAGAAATACTGCTCAGGGTTGCGGTAGAAGCGGGGGAGGTGGCGCCGGTGCGCGCGTTGGCGGTGCCCAGGCGTTCGCGCTCGCCCGCGCCCATGGCGGGGTTGGAGCGTTCGACCAGGGACGGATCCGGGGCGGGAGCGTAGCTGAGCTCCTCGTAGGATGCGTTGGGGTTGACCTCTGCGGCTGCGCTCGCGGTGGGAGTAGCAAATGCGGCGGGAACGGAGGTGAGGGATGCGGCGACGAGGGCGAGTGCGCCTGCGGACGCCACGATAGAGCGGGCTGCCGCGGAGCGCGCGGCAGTCTGGAGTTTCTTCATAGGTTTTTTGCCTGTGTTTGAGAGGTGGATGCGTCGATGTGGCCCTGTGTGGGGGCTTCTGACGCGAGTGAATAGGGGTGCAGTTGAGTGAGGTTGATGTGTCAATTGTTGCCGTGTCAAGCGACCGGCACAGCTAACAGCCTACGGTACCTGCACAGCTGTGCGCAATGCTTTGGTGTGTCTTTCTGACGGCATATTTTCCATGGAGTGCACAGTAACTCGGCGTCTTTGGAGAGGGTGTTTTATTTTGTGGTTTGTCGGTGTATTTACTTGGGGTGATTTTTCGGAAAAAAATTTTAGGCACGTGACACGCCGGGGCATTGCGAGTTTCACTCTGTGGACTGCCGCGTCGGGGCGTAATCGGGGTATAACTGGGGCGCAGTCGGGGCATAAGGAAAGGGGTGGGCCGCACACACAAAGACCCACCCCTCATGTTCCGGGTACTGTGATTGGCGCGGCCTCGCACCGGTACCCGGAGTTTCATGGTCGATGCAGGAGAGATGAAGAGTCATCGACCACGTATATGGTGCCTGTTGGCACGTTTTTCTCGGCTCTTCCCGCCCGCTCCTTTCAGGTTCTGATGTCCGGCTGAAAGAGACGGGTGGGAAGAGGCGAAAGCTTGTGTTTCCCGAAGGGTTTAGAGGAACTTTGCGATATCCTCAACCAGCGGCTTGAGAGTCTCACGATCGATGTACTCAGCCTTGCCGGTCTTGTAGCATTCGAGCATCTGCTGAATACCTTCGTTCGGGTTCGGGTTTGCCATGAGCCATGCGCGCACCGGGCCCTTCAGGGCGGTCTTGTGAGCCAGCGAAATCTTGTCGAAGTCGATGCCGCCACGCAGGTGGTAGACGGGGCGACCCTCGGTCAGTTCGGGGGTGTAGCTCTTGGCGACGGCCTTGTCCAGCAGCTTCTTGGAGTATTCACCGGTGAAGGAGACGGTGAAGAACGCGGTGCGGTTCTTCTTGGGTGCAATGACCGGCAGGATCTTCTTGCGAAGTGCCGGTGCGCCGTTGAGGAATCCACCGTAGTCGCTGCCGGCAATCACGAAGGCGTCGAATGCCTCTGCCTGCTCGGGGGTGACCTTGGAGGCGGGGACAATCTCAACCTCAGGAGCCTGCGGGAGTGCACGCAAATCTTCTGCCAGCCAGGTGGCGTACTGTTCGGTGTAGCCATAGGTGGAGCCGAAGATAATCAGCACGCGAGTAGTCATCTGTGAACCTTCCAGATATATTTCGCATTTCAAATACTAATTATGGGTTCCAATATAGGCTAGGCGCGCGAAAATGTGAAATCGCCCAGCTTTTGGATGCCCCATCTATCTTCTCATAGCCCACTCTGGGTGTCTCTATGTTTTTGAAACACGCCCGAAGGTTCTCGAGTGTGACTAAATATTGCGTAATGATTGAATGGCTGGTTTCTAAGGGTGAAAGTACCCTAATTTACTTTCCGGGGTGAGGAGGGGTAGTGGATGTGAAAGCTGGCTTTCCGTGGCATACCTGGCGGGTGGGAGGCGGTGCTCAAAATGCGACGTGAAACACAAATTCTTCGATGGAAAGAGGTGGGGGAACCATACCCAAGTGGGCTTAAAACCCCTATAATTGAGAAAGAGTCCCACACATCCGGCACGTGCTTAACTGTTAGAACGCGTGGGAATAATTGGGAATTTGACGTTAGTCTTCCCCGGAAAACCAGTGTGAACCTCCAATGGTCACACAAAACAACACACAAAGGTTAGGTACATGAGGCGCGCAAAAATCGTTGCAACCATCGGTCCGGCAATTGAGTCCCCCGAGAAGATCTCCGAGGCAATCAAGGCTGGCCTGAACGTCGCCCGTCTGAACATGAGCCACGGTGACCACGCCGAGCACCAGGCACGCTACGACACCATCCGTGAACAGTCTGCAAAGCTCGGTAAGGACGTTGCAATCCTCGCCGACCTGCAGGGCCCCAAGATCCGCCTCGAGCGCTTCGCAAACGGCAAGGAATACCTTGAGCCCGGCGCAGACTTCACCATCACCTCCAAAGACGTTGAAGGTACCGCAGAAATCTGTGGCACCACCTACAAGGGCCTGCCCGGCGACGTCAAGCTTGGCGACAAGCTCCTGCTCGACGACGGCAAGATCCGCCTCGAAGCAATTGAAGTTACCCCCACCCGTGTTCGTACCCGCGTGGTCGTCGGCGGTCCCATCTCCAACAACAAGGGCATCAACCTGCCCGGCGCAGCAGTCTCCCTGCCCGCGCTGACCGAGAAGGACGCAAACGACCTGCGCTTCGCACTGAAGATGGGTGCAGACATCATTGCACTCTCCTTCGTTCGTACCGGTGCAGACGTTGACCCCGTCCACAAGATCATGGAAGAAGAGGGTATTCGCGTACCCGTCATCGCCAAGATCGAGAAGCCCCAGGCAGTTGAGAACCTGCAGGACATCATTGACAAGTTCGACGGCATCATGGTCGCTCGCGGTGACCTCGGTGTTGAGCTGCCCTTCTCCGAGGTTCCCCTCGTCCAGAAGAAGGCTATCGACATGGCACGCCGCTGGGCAAAGCCCGTCATCGTGGCAACCCAGGTGCTTGAGTCCATGACCGACAACCCCGTTCCCACCCGTGCAGAGGTTTCTGACTGCGCTAACGCAATCCTCGACGGTGCAGACGCAGTAATGCTCTCCGGTGAGACCTCGGTCGGTAAGTACCCGATCCTGACCCTGCAGGCAATGGCTGCAATCGTCAAGGACACCGAAGAGGGCGGCCTGTACCGCGTGCCCGAGCTGGACCGCAAGCCCCGCACCCGCGGTGGCGCAATCACTCGTGCAGCAGTGAACATCGCCGACCAGCTGGATGCGAAGCTCATCGTGACCTTCACCCAGTCCGGTGACTCGGCGCGTCGTCTGGCACGTCTGCGCCCCGAGACCCCGATCGTTGCGTTCACCACCAGCCCGAAGGTTCGCTCCTTCCTCTCCATGCTGTGGGGTGTTGACGCTGAGCAGGTTGAGATGATCACCGATCAGGAAGATATGTTCCACTTCGTGGATGAGTACCTGCTCAAGAATGATCTGGCAGAAGCTGGCGACCTGGTCGTCGTTGCTGCCGGTGCTCCCGCAGGCCGCGCAGGTACCACCAACATGGTTCAGGTACACCGCGTCTCCGGTGCTGAGGGCGAGCGTGAGGCTCTGCGTCCTTACGAGGAGGACGAGGTCAAGCGCTAAGCCGCTTACTCTTTCTGAGTGATTTTTGAGGGGTAGCCGGGGCTAGTTCCCGGAACATACTGCCCGATGTGTAGAAACCACTCGATGCATAGAAACCGCCGCCCGGTCGTGAATTCTCACGGCTGGGCGGCGGTTTCTTGTGTCTCTTCTCGCGTCTCTATCGTTGCCGTATCTGATGCGCGGGCGGGCGTAGAAGTTCGCGTGCAGGGCGAATACAGAAAACGCGGGGTAGATACGCAAAAAGCGGCGGGAAAGCTTCAAACTTTCCCGCCGCTTGTGCGTTGGTGCCCGAGGTGGGACTCGAACCCACACTCCGAAGAACCTGATTTTGAGTCAGGCGCGTCTGCCAATTCCGCCACTCGGGCGTATCACGCATTCGTGCGTAACACCTTTAGAATTCTAACCCAGGCTGTCTAGAAAATCTAATCTATCTGACGTGTTGATCAGGCTGAGGCGGGGTGCGGAATGTTGGATGAGTGCATCTGTAGAAGGGACACAGGGTTGTTGGCCGTGTGTCAGTCGCGTGTCAGTCGTGTGTCGGTTGGGTGTCTGTTGAGCGTAATTCCTGAGCTCAGGGTGAACCGGCGCCACTTATCCACAGGTGGAGGCGGGGGAGAAAGCGCGCATCCTGTATCCTTAAACACTGACTAACCATCCCCGTTCGCCTTCGCGGCTGGGGGCCACCTCAACGTTAAGAAAGTGATCACGGCTCGTGTTCAATTCTCTCTCCGACCGCTTGACGGCAACTTTTAAGAACCTGCGCGGCAAGGGCCGCCTCTCCGAGGCAGACATTGATGCAACCGTCCGCGAAATCCGCCGCGCCCTGCTCGACGCTGACGTCGCCGTCCCCGTGGTCCGCGAATTTACCGCCCACGTGAAGGAACGCGCTCTCGGTGCGGAAGTTTCCGAGGCACTGAACCCCTCCCAGCAGATCGTCAAGATCGTGAACGAGGAGCTGGTGAGCATCCTCGGCGGTTCGACCCGCCGCATCAACATGGCGAAGAGCGGCCCGACCATCATCATGCTGGCGGGTCTGCAGGGTGCCGGTAAGACCACCCTGGCTGGCAAGCTGGCTCACTGGCTCAAGGGCCAGGGTCACACCCCGATGCTGATTGCATCCGACCTGCAGCGCCCCAACGCGGTGACCCAGCTGAAGGTCGTTGGTGAGCGCGCGGGTGTGCCCGTGTACGCGCCGCACCCCGGTGTGACCAGCGAGTTTGACGTGCCCACCGGCGATCCCGTGCAGGTGGCGCGTGACGGTGTGGCTGAGGCTCGCGCTAAGCTGCACGACGTGGTGATTGTCGATACTGCGGGTCGTCTGGGTGTTGACGCTGAGCTCATGCAGCAGGCACGCAACATTCGTGACGCTATTGAGCCGCACGAAGTTCTGTTCGTCATCGACGCGATGATCGGTCAGGACGCCGTGAACACCGCTAACGCCTTCAACGAGGGCGTGGACTTCACCGGCGTGGTCCTGTCTAAGCTTGATGGTGACGCCCGCGGTGGTGCGGCGCTGTCGGTGGCTTCGGTGACCGGCAAGCCGATTATGTTCGCGTCCACCGGTGAGAACGTCACTGACTTTGAGCAGTTCCACCCGGACCGTATGGCTAGCCGCATCCTGGATATGGGTGACATCCTGACTCTGATTGAGCAGGCTGAAGCTCAGTGGGATAAGGCTGAAGCCGACCGCATGGCGAAGAAGTTCATCGATCAGGAAGACTTCACCTTTGAGGACTTCCTGGCTCAGATGCAGCAGATTCGTAAGCTCGGTTCCATGAAGAAGCTGCTCATGATGATGCCCGGTGCGGCTCAGATGCGTCAGCAGCTTGAGGCTTTTGACGAGCGTGAGATTGACCGCGTGGAGGCGATTGTTCGCTCCATGACCCCGCACGAGCGTGTGGCTCCGCGCATCATTAACGGTTCTCGCCGTGCCCGTATTGCTAAGGGTGCGGGTGTGACCGTGTCTGAGGTGAACCAGTTGATGGAGCGTTTCGCTCAGGCTCAGAAGATGATGAAGAAGCTCGCTTCGGGCAAGATGCCCGGCATGCCCGGTGGTATGCAGATGCCCGGTATGGCGGCTGCGGCGGGTGGCGCTCGTAAGAACGCGAAGAACAACAAGAAGAAGAAGGCTCGCTCCGGCAACCCGCAGAAGCGTGCGGCGCAGGAGGCGGCAGCAGCTAAGGCGCAGCAGGCTCGCGCCGGTGCTGCATTCGGTCAGCAGGCTCAGAACCAGGAGATGGATCTGTCCAGCATGAACCTGCCGAAGGGCTTCGAGAAGTTCCTGCAGTAAGAGCAAATATGAGCCCCGTGAGGGGTGGTACGGGTGCGCACGTGGTGACGGGGCGCACCCGTACCGGTATGGTGCCCGGTTTGGGCATGTAAATGGGTGTGTGAAGGGAAGGTATCAATGGCTCAGAACGAGCAGAATTGGGATCGAGAGAACGCGGATGATCAGCTGAATAAGCAGGTCACGCCGTGGTCTCAGCGCGCCTTCGCTGATGATGCTGTAGAGGACCCTGCCGGTGAATCTTCCGGCGAATCTGTAGACGAGTCTGCCGTTGAGTCTGTAGCTGAGGAGGGGTCGCTGGGCTTCTCTGATGCTCCCGCAGAAGATGGTGTAGACGAACTTTCAGGCGATTTTGCGGATGGCTTCGACAATGATTCGAGCATCCTTCCCGGGTACACCCCCGTCTGGGCGCGTATCGCCCTCGAGTACGGGGAGCACGCCGCTGAACTGGCGGGCGACCTCGTCTACTCCAGCGAGAGCGACGACCCCGCCGTTGACGACGTTGCCGCAACCATCCTGAACCTCATTCGTGAAGCCCGTAGCATGCACGAGGAAGTGAAGGCGGAAGACCCCGATAAACAGCGCGCCTGGAACGACCGCACGAAGGTTGACCGCCTCGCCGTCGCCCTGGAGAGCGAAGAGTGGACCGTCGATAAGCTCACCGGCATGTGGGACGACGCCCCCGCGCCCGCCGGAACCGGCGAATCGGATAGCCCCGAGTACCTGCGCGCCCAGGACGAGGAGCGCACCGCCGAGAAGCAGCGCAATGAGCGCATCGAACAGACCATGGAGCTGGAGGAGAAGATTCAGCGCCGCCGCATCATGGCTCGCTCCACCACCGATGAGGAGCTGATTGCCGCCCTCATTGAGGCGACCGCCGCCTCCCCGGAGCTGATCGCCTACGAGATGGGTGAGCATCAGGTGCAGCTCTACGTGCTGTGCGCCGTGGATGATGAGGGCTACATGAACGTGCTGGAGGTCGCCGACGGCCACCTGCACGTGGGTACTCCCGTTGAAGATTACGTGGCGCAGCTGGTGGATCAGCTGCCGGTAACCGGTGCCGCCCTTGAGAGTGAGGCGACCGTGTGGGAGGAGCTGCCCGGCGGACAGGGTGAGCTGGAGTTCCTGGTGGACGGCGACGCCGCCATGCTCGTTGACCTGCCCATTGACATGATTACGGGGCTTCTTTTGGCGTACCTTCCTGCCGGTACTCGGCAGGTTGTTGCCGCGCCGGCGGGGGAGTGGACCCTCATTTCTGCCGACCCGGTGGATTTGATGGCGCTGCTGGGCCTGCTGAACTGCAACGCCCTGATTGCTGAGGGCAACGCGAACCAGCAGCACCTGGTGGTCTATGAGGAGCCTGCCCGCGAACCCTACTCGGATGAGGAGTGGTACCTGGAGGCGTTCGGTGAACCCTACGAGAATATCGTGGAGGAGTTCACCTGGCAGCGTGTGCCTAAGCGCCTGAACCGTGCCCTCAGCCGTGAGGAAGTCGCACGTTTTGGCGGGGTGCTGGAGGATCTGCTCTCGGAGCTTCCCGGTAGCGCCCCGGAGCTGTCGGGTTCGAAGATTTTTGGTTCCGATGAGGAAGAGATCGAGCAGGGCATCGCTAATGTCATGGCGATGTTTGGTGTGGAGGCTGACTCCATTACCGGTCGCCGCCTGAATGCGTACCTGCGCGATACGAGCAATACCCTGGCGTTGGAGTCGGTGCTGCAGCTGCTGGATGTTCCCACGGAGTTGGCGCTGGTGCCGACCACCGGTTTTGATGTGGCGTCGATTAGCACGGCGCGCGTATTTGGCAACGAGGATGAGGGCTTCGCGCAGCATGCAGATGCGGCTGAACCCGCTGAGACTGATTCGGCTGATGAGGCGCAGACTTCTGAAGCCTTGGACGTTACCTTCCCGCTGGATGACTCCGTTGCTGAGGCTACCTTCTCTGAGAACCCTGTTCCTGAGAACACCTTCGCAGAGGACGCATCCTTCGAGGATGACGAGGAGATTGAGCCCTACCCGGGCGGTTACACCTCGCCTATGGAGCGTAGCTACCGACTGGTTGCGACCGGCCGCCGCGTGACCCTCGCCGAGTGGATGGACGCCATTAGCCAAGGCCATATTCCCTTCGAGTACACTCATATGTCTTTCCCGGAAGACGCTTTTGATGAGGAAGAAGACGTCCTGGACTCTGAGGCGTTTGATGACTTCGAGGCTCACTACGAACAGGACCGCGATTCCGATATGGACGAGGCGAACCAGCCTACGGGTGGCAGGAACTTCACCCCGGAGGAAGAAGAAGCTATTCTTGCGCATTTGAGAGCTGGCCTCGCACCGCATTCCGCTAAGTCTGCAACGGAACAGCCTGCCGCAGAACAGCCTGCGGTAGAGCAGTCTGCCGCATCGCAGGCCGAGGCGACCCGGGCTGAGGATGCACCTTCTGATGCTGCGGGCTCTGATGACGCACAGCCGGAGAACGTATCCGCTGAAGATGCTCCGTCTCAGGTAACGCAGGTAGCCCCCTCCGCACGGGCTACCTCGAAAAAGCCTACCTCGAAGAAGCGTCTGACCCCGGAGCAGATTCGCGCCAAGACCCGCCGTGTGGGTCTTGTCCTGGGCGCGGACGTGACCGCTCAGAGCGCTATCGCCCTGACCCTGGCGAAGGTGGCACGCCGCCGTCGTGCTCAGGGTAAGGCGAGCCGTAAGTTCTCGGTGGCTGCCGCACTCTTTGCGCTGAATGCCACCGTGGAATCTGCTCTGATTCCCACTGTGCTGCGTTCTTTTGAGCAGGCTCAGATGAAGAAGCACGCCCGCCCGGTGGCGGATGCTGAGCTGGTGCATCCGGGAGACACCGCAGGGGAGCAGCCCTCGACCATGAAGCGCACTCTGATTGATGACCTACGTGAGGGCCACTACCGCACGGTGGAGGATGCTGCCCCGTCCACGGAGCAGGCACCCTCTGGACTGCGTGAGCGTGCCCTGGGTATAGTGCGTAGCATCAGGCAGCGCGCTGCGAAGAAAACCGACCGCTAAAGGAAAGAAGCCATGAAGGATTCCTATCTGAGCGATGAAGAGCTGAAGGCTTTTATCGCCACCTTGCCCACGCGCCGTTTGGCGGCGGGCGCGCTGATTCGTAATGAGCGCGGCGAGATGCTGCTGGTGAAGCCGAACTACAAGGACGGCTGGATTCTTCCCGGCGGTACTGTGGAGGCGGGCGAAGCGCCCAAGCCCGGTTGTGAGCGTGAGATTGCGGAGGAGCTGGGCCTGGACCTGAAACTGGGCCGCGTGCTGCTGATTTCCACGGTCTGGCGTTGGGCGTGTGGGGCGATTCGACCTACTACATGTATGACGGCGGCGTGATTGCAGCGGATACGAAGATTACCCTGCAGGATGCTGAGCTGGTGACCTATGAGTGGGTTGCTCCGGAGAACCTGGAAGGCTACGTGCGCTCGTCGATGGTGGAGCGTCTGCGTGAGTGCTACCGCGCCCTGGAGACGGGGGAGACTCTGGAGCTGAGCAACCTCGACTCCTAATAACCTCGACTGGCGGCGGCTACGCTGCGGCTCGCCGGGAAGCTACCGGGTGCATCCCGGGGTACAGAACGCTGTTTAAAAGTGATATTCGGTGCCTTGGGCAATTATTTTTCCGTGTCGCTAGCTTAAAATCTTGAGCTCTGATACCCTAGCTGAGTACCCGGCGACGCGCGACCCCTCTCTTCGCGCGCCGTTGTGTCCATAGAGGCGCCGTGAATGGCCCGCCCCACGGGTGCTGAACCGTGTGCCTCGCACCAAATTATGAAACAGGAGTAACCACTAAAGTGGCTGTTAAGATTCGTCTCAAGCGTATGGGTAAGATCCGCGATCCTCGTTACCGCATCGTGATCGCTGATTCGCGCGTCAAGCGCGACGGTAAGTCCATCGAAGAGATTGGTATTTACCACCCGACCGAGCACCCCTCGCGTATCGAGATCAACTCTGAGCGTGCTCAGTACTGGCTCTCCGTCGGCGCACAGCCGACCGAGCAGGTTCTGGCTCTGCTGAAGCTCTCGGGCGACTGGGCTGCATTCAAGGGCGAGAAGGCAGAGTCCAAGGTTCTGCCCGTCGAGGCTAAGGCTGAGTTCGTTGTTCCCGAAAGGGTTCCGTGATTCTGCCCGAGGCTATCACCCCCAAGGCTGAGAAGGCTGAAGAGGCTGCTGAGGAAGCAGCACCCGAGGCTGAGGCTGAGGAAGCAGCTGAGTAATTATGTTGGCTGACGCACTCGAACACTTGGTTCGAGGGATTGTCGATCGTCCGGAGGACGTGAAGGTGCGCCTGCGCACCCAGCGTCACCGTGAAACCCTTGAGGTTCGCGTGCATCCGGATGACCTGGGCCGAGTTATCGGCAGGTCCGGTCGTACCGCCAAGAGCATCCGTCTGGTGATGGACGCTATTTCTGATGGCGAGCCGATGCGTATCGACATTATCGACACCGACAAAAAGCGACGCTAGCTCGTCAACGCTTGAAGCCCCCGCTCCCGAATTTTCCGGAAGGCGGGGGCTTTCGCGTACCCGGGTCTCGGTGGTAGTGCGGGCGGCAGAATGCGCCCGTCCTAAGCGCCCGGTAGAATAGTGGGAGCCGTGCACGTGCACGGCGTAGGTTTTCGACTTGTACCCAGCGGAGGAAAATTATGCAGGTTGTGGTGGCTCGTATCGGTAAGCCTCACGGTATTCGTGGTGAGGTGACGGTTCAGCTCTTTACTGATGCCCCGCAGGAGCGTTTTGCCCGCGGTGAGGTGCTCGGTATCGAGAATTTCAAGCCCGGCTCTGCTGCCGCTTCGGTGGCGCCCACCGGCGAGCTGACGGTTGCCGGTGCCCGCTGGAACAAGAAGATTCTGGTGGTCCGTTTTGACGAGGTGACTACCCGCAACCAGGCTGAGGAGCTGCGCGGCAGCCGCCTGGTCTATGAGGTTCCCGAGGATGAAGGCGATGAAGAGGGCTTCTACGAGCAGGAGCTGGTGAACCTGCCCGTGTACCTGCTGGCGGACGTTCCCGAGGGTGAGAGCCCCGTGGATAACCCGACCGTGGGTAAGCCGTTGGGTAAGGTGACCGGTCTGCAGACCATGCCGGTGCAGGATCTGCTGCTGATTAAGCTGGCTCGTTCGCCGCGTCTTGCATCCGGTGCGGGTGAAGAGATCATGATTCCTTTTGTTGAGGAGATTGTGCCCGAAGTGGTTCCCTCGACCGAAGATGAGCCCGGCTTTGTGCTGCTGACCCCTCCGGCGGGTTTGATTGACCTGGTCGAGGACGCTGAGCAGGATTCTGCGCAGGCGGCAACTGAGCAGGCGGGGGAGTAGTCCGTGCGCTACGATGTGGTCACGATTTTCCCCGAGTACCTGGAGCCGCTGAAGCTGTCCCTGCTGGGTAAGGCGCGTGAGAAGGGCCTGGTGGATCTGCACCTGCACGATTTGCGTGAGTACACGTTTGATCGTCACCGCACGGTGGATGACACCCCGTACGGCGGTGGCGCGGGCATGGTGATGAAGGCGGAGCCGTGGGGCTTGGCGCTGGATGAGGTGCTTGCCGCCTCCCCGCTGAAGGCTGTTGAAGGTGAGAACCCTGATGCCGCTGAGGTTGATACCCGCCCGCTGCTGATTGTCCCGTCCCCGGCGGGTGCCGTTTTCAATCAGGCGATGGCGTACAAGCTGGCGGAGGAGAAGCATATTGTTTTCGCTCCGGCGCGCTACGAGGGCATCGATGAGCGTGTGCTGGATTGGGCGCAGGAGAGCTTCCGCGTGATGCCCGTGTCCCTGGGCGACTACGTGCTTTATGGTGGTGAGGTTGCGGTCATGGCAATGATTGAGGCTATCACCCGTCTGATTCCGGGCGCGATGGGTAATCCAGCCTCCCTGGAGGAGGAGTCGCATACGGGTGGTCTGCTGGAGTATCCGGTGTATACGAAGCCTGCTGTGTGGCGTGACCGTGAGGTGCCGGAGGTGCTGCTGTCGGGTAATCACGGTGCGATTGCGCGTTGGCGTCGTGACCGTCAGATTGAGCGCACCCTGGAGCGCCGCCCGGACCTGTTGGAGGCGTACCCGGTGGAGCAGTGGGATAAGAAGGATCGCCGCTTCTTGGCTGAGCGCGGGGTGCATTTTGCGAACCCGGCGAAGGCGGCTCAGAAGAAGGCGAAGAAGAACCCCGCACCGCAGACTGATAGCGTGGCTCAGGCAGATACCGCACAGCCTGAGGCCGCACGGCCTAATACAGTACAGCCTGATACTGCGCAGTCTAATACAGCACAGCCTAATACCGTGCAGGCCCAGCCGGAGTCCTAAGCTTCGAACAGGTGCTCGTGGGCGCCTCGTGATTCTCTGAATGGGGGGTTAGCGTCATATAACTGTTAGTTGGCGCTAACCCCTATTTTTTGTGCCCGTGAACCGTTATGCTGAGGTTGACCTCGCTAAGAATATAGCCTACCTATAGCTGGTGCGAGGTTGTAACCCGCTTTCATTGTTGAAAGCACGTACTCAACAGAAGGAGGACACATGTCCGTTGTTAAGGTTCACCGTTTGACTGTCGTTGACGACAACCACGCTGAGCTGGAGAAGCGCTTTGCCGCTGCCCGCCACATTGCTGACTCTTTCCCCGGTTTTGAGGGTTTTGAGCTCTGGCGCCCCCTGGATGAGGGTGGCGACTACTTCGTGGTGACCCGCTGGGCTGATGAGGCAAGCCATGATGCGTACGCGGCGGCTCGTCGTGAGCGTGACCCGAATACTGTTGTCTCTCACGCTGATGGCACCATGAGCTTCGAGAAGGTGGAGTTCGGCGAGTAACGGGTTGCTCTGAGTAACCGGTCACTCGGGAAACTATAGATAAATCCCAGCGATAATCGCCCTGATTAGGGGTTATCCTATTTATCTCACATACTGAGGGGTCGCACTAACTTTTCTACATATTGCTTTAAGTGGGTATTAGCCCATATGGAGGCGATATAAGGAAGGTTTAGGGCGGCCCCTCCTTGATTTTTCAGGGGGTAAAGTCTGCAGGCGTTTTGCCCCGATTGGGTATGTGGGTTCGGCACTGCAAAACACCTGAAATATGCTCAATAAGTGCTTGCAGAATACCTCAATCCGAAAGTGACACTTTGATGCAAAAAGGTTATTATTATTCCCGAGAGTACACATTCGTCCGTGCCGGTAGTTCGGGCGAAGACAGCAATCCCCTCTTGGCTGCATCGCATGACGTAGCTGAGTCACTCAAGGGAAATATTCAGTGCACCCATGTGAGTGCCTCCTCTGCATAGGAGGTCTGGCAAGGGAGCCAACTCAACTATCACGTATTCACACAAGTGGTGCATGGTACGGACCCCCGCAATATATGGGGTGGGAGCTTGGTGGTTCGAGCGTTCATTGTGGTTGATGACCCACCCAGCCGCGGATAGGAATGTGCTTTGCAAAGCGGGTGAGCAAGCCGGTGGTCCGGACCGGTGCTCACCCGCTCCGCTGTTAAAGACCGCTTTTCACTCGCCTCAAACTCCACGTTTCCCCAGTACTTTTCGGCCTAGTATTTTTCGGCCTGGTGTTTCTCGGCCTAGTGCTTTTCGGGTACCGGGCGCTCGCGGAACTCGATGGGTCGCTTCGCCTTGGGCAGCGAGTACATGACACGCAGGTAGGCATCCTCCACCAGTTCCTCCAGAACTCGCTCGGTGACACCCTCGCCGGCACCCACAGAAATCCAGTGTCGCTTATTCATATGCCATCCCGGAATGATGCTCGGGTAGATGCGCCGCAACACCTCTGATTCTTCCGGGTCGGTTTTCAGGTTCACGATGGGGTAGCCGATACCCTCCGTGTACATAGCGAATATCTTGCCGCCCACCCGGTACACCGTATGCTCTGGCCCGAACGGCTGATCGCGCGTCGCCAGCGGCATGGCGAGCGCGAGGCGGTCAACGGCATGTGCGAGGTCTTCGGGTGCCAGAAGTTTGGGGGAGGGGTTTGTGCTCATAGCTTCGAGTCTAGTGCACACGTGGTACTCCGCATTGCATGCACCCCAAAACTCTCGTACCCTCAGCCGAATCCACGCTAAAATAGGTAACTATGGCTGAATTTATTTATCAGATGATCAAGGCCCGCAAGACTGTGGGCGATAAGGTCATCCTTAACGACGTGACGATGTCGTTCTTCCCCGGCGCCAAGATCGGTATGGTTGGTCCGAACGGTGCGGGTAAGTCGACCATCCTGAAGATCATGGCTGGCCTCGACCAGCCCTCCAACGGTGAGGCGCGCCTGACCGCAGGCTACACCGTGGGTATCCTCATGCAGGAGCCGCCGCTGAACGAAGAGAAGACCGTTCTGGGCAACGTTGAAGAGGGCGTGGGCGAAATCAAGTCCAAGCTGGACCGCTTCAACGAAATCTCCGCCCTCATGGCTGAGCCCGACGCTGACTTCGACGCTCTCATGGAAGAAATGGGTCAGCTGCAGGAAGCTATCGACGCCGCTAACGCATGGGACCTGGACTCCCAGCTGGAGCAGGCAATGGAGGCGTTGCGCTGCCCGCCCGCTGATATGCCCGTCACCCACCTCTCCGGTGGTGAGCGCCGCCGCGTGGCACTGTGCAAGCTGCTGCTGCAGAAGCCTGACCTGCTGCTGCTCGACGAGCCCACCAACCACCTGGATGCAGAGTCCGTGCTCTGGCTGGAGCAGCACCTGCAGTCCTACGAGGGTGCCGTCATCGCGATTACCCACGACCGTTACTTCCTCGACCACGTTGCCGAGTGGATCGCCGAGGTTGACCGCGGTAACCTGTACCCCTACGAGGGTAACTACTCCACCTACCTGGAGAAGAAGCGTGCCCGCCTCGAAGTTCAGGGCAAGAAGGACGCTAAGCTTGCTAAGCGCCTGAGCGAGGAACTGGACTGGGTCCGCTCCAACGCTAAGGGCCGCCAGGCTAAGTCGAAGGCTCGTCTGGCACGCTACGAGGAGATGGCTGCGGAGGCTGAGAAGACCCGCAAGCTTGACTTCGAAGAGATTCAGATTCCTCCGGGACCCCGCCTGGGTAACGTGGTTATTGAGGCTGAGAACCTGCAGAAGGGCTTCGATGGCCGCTCCCTGATTAACGGTCTGTCCTTCTCTCTGCCCCGTAACGGCATTGTGGGTGTGATTGGTCCTAACGGTGTGGGTAAGTCCACCCTGTTCAAGACCATCGTTGGCCTGGAGCCCCTCGACGGCGGTGAGCTGAAGGTCGGCGAGACCGTCAAGATCTCGTACGTTGACCAGAACCGCGCGAACATCGACCCGGAGAAGACCCTCTGGGAGGTCGTCTCTGACGGTCTGGACTACATTCAGGTCGGCAACGTTGAAATGCCTTCGCGTGCGTACGTTTCCGCGTTCGGCTTCAAGGGCCCGGACCAGCAGAAGAAGGCGGGTGTGCTCTCCGGTGGTGAGCGCAACCGTCTGAACCTGGCGCTGACCCTCAAGCAGGGCGGTAACCTGCTGCTGCTCGATGAGCCCACTAACGACCTGGACGTTGAGACCCTCGCATCCCTGGAAAATGCGCTGCTGGAATTCCCCGGCTGTGCAGTGGTCGTCTCTCACGACCGTTGGTTCCTGGACCGCGTGGCAACCCACATCCTGGCGTGGGAGGGCACCGATGAGAACCCGGATCAGTGGTACTGGTTCGAGGGTAACTTCGAGTCCTACGAGAAGAACAAGATTGAGCGCCTCGGCCCCGAGGCTGCTAAGCCGCACCGCGTGGTGCACCGCAAGCTGACCCGATAGGGTTTGGTTCGGTAGTAAGCCCCGCCTCCTGCGCTGTTGAAGCGTGAGGAGGCGGGGCTTTGCTGTGTCTGCTGGGGAAGGGGTATAGTCCTGCTATCTCACGTGTTGTTCCGCTACGTGGTGGGTTATTCGTCGGTAGAAATAGTTCGCTCAGTGGCGACCGATATATCGTGGCGGACTTCATATTTACGGTTTATAATGGGTATGTGCGTAAGTACAACTGACACATGTGATTACGAAGAGAAGAGCATTATGCTTTCAAAATATAACTGGATGTCCTTGGTTACCGGTCTGTTGCTGATTGCAGCGGCAATCTACATGTTCGCCAATCCCGCTATTCCGCTGGTAGTTCTGGGTTATGTGTTCTCCATTTCGGTGTGGCTTGGTGGCGTGTTTGAACTGGTACGTTACTTCGGCACGCCAAAGCAGGCACGTACCGGCTGGGACCTGGTTGACGGCATCTTGACCGTGGTGGCTGGCCTGATTCTGCTGACTGCCTCGGTGGGTGCACAGGCAACCTTCATCCCGACCATTGTGGGTACGTGGATGATTATGTGGGCGCTGATTCGTCTGATGACTGCCCAGGGCGTGAAATACCTGAGCTACGCCGCCGGACGCCACCTGCAGCTCTCTGCTATTGGTACCCTTATTCTGGGCTTGCTCGTGGTGCTGTTCCCGATAATCTACGGCGTGGCGGCAGTATGGATGGCAGCACTGGGTCTTCTGGTGACCGGTCTGGTATTCGTGGGTGACTTCTTTGTTTCCCGCCGCACCAAGAGCACCGTGCACATTTCCCCGGACGGTGTGATTGACGGCGAAGCTAAATAAGAGCTTCCAAACGGCTTCTAGACCGTACACTAGAACATAAGAAAGACCGTGTGAGACAACCACCTCACACGGTCTTTCTGTATGCTCTGCCAGGTTCGCCTGACGCCTTCCGGTAGTCCTAGCGGTGCTCTGCTTTATCGATATTCCGGCAGGCGGAACATCATTTCCTGCGCCACGGTCGCCACCAGCTCACCGGAACGATTGAAAATCGAACCCTGCGCGAGCATCCTGCCGCCCTGCGCGCTCGGGGAATCCAGCACGTACAGCAGCCACTCGTCGGCGCGCGCCGGGCGGTGGAACCACATCGCGTGATCCAGCGAGGCGCTCTTGAGGCCCGGTTCCAGCCAGAACTTGCCGTGACGACGCAGAGCAGGCTCCAGCGGCAGGTAATCCGAAGCGTAGGCGATAGCGGCGCGGTGCTCCGCCTCCGACGCCTCAGAACCATCAGCATGCACCAGGCGGTCAAAGGTCTTGAACCACACGCAGGCACGCGGCTGTGTCGAGGAGGCATCCGCCTGAGTGTACAGAGGTGCGTCCACGTGTCGCATATCAATGGGGCGTTCCCACGCGACCGCCTGTGCAATTGGGTGGGGGAGCTGGCCCAGGTAGTCGCTGACCATCGGCAGCGATTCGGGGTCCGGCACCTCCGGCATGGTCACTGCGGTGTGCTCCGGGCCGCGGCTATCAGACTGGAAAGACATAATCGCCGAGAACATGGGCGCCTCATCATGGAACACCTGCACTCGGCGGGTCGAGAAGGAACGGCTATCGTTCAGGCGCTGAGTGGCGAAGAACAGTTCACGCTCAATATCGCCGGGGCGCAGAAAATAGGCGTGAATCGAGTGGATGTCCTTGCCCTCCACCGTGCGGTCGGCGGCAATAATCGACTGGGCAAGAACCTGACCACCGAAAGTACGCGGCTGCTCGCGGGTGAGCGTCACGCCGGTAGACACTTCATCACTACCGAAGGAGGCGGGCGCCGCCTCCACGGGGGAGAGGTCCAGCATCCGCATGAGGTTTTGGGTCACAGTGGGCTTGGTCATGGTTTTATTCTCGCACGTTTTCAATGAACCGGTTTCTGGCGTAGAGTGGGAGAGCATACTCTGAGACAACCACGACAGGTTGATTCGGAACATTGACTAGGAACGATGACCCGGATTGTCGATCCGGAACGTCTGCCTAACACACCATCGCAGATATCACCCACCCCTTGCCACCGAGCAGGCCTACGCCGAAAAGGAGCAGAAATGACTACGCCGTCTGAAACCACCCCTGACAATACCCCCGTGCAGGAGAACGCTCCCGACCAGAACAGCGCATCGAACGCGGCAGCACCTATCGAGCTCAAGTACAACCCCCACGAAGGCGTGGAGGAGCCCTACCTGATCCTGCCCGGCGGCGCGCAGGGTGCCGCAGTCGTCAAGGATCTTGCCACCTACATCTCCCGCGCTCTGGCCGTAAACCCGGATGCGGCTATCCGCCTGACCGCGCGCGGTCGCGTGGTGGCGGTGTTCGCCTGCTCCCTGGAGCCGGAGGACGCCTCCTCGGACGCCCCGGTTATTATGGGTCTGCGAGCCCTGCACCTGCTGGCTGACTCGACCCTGGACATGACCGTTCAGGCGCAGTCGCTGCTGGACCGTCTGGCGCGTCTGCAGAAGCAGGCAGAAGAACAGATCAACGAAGAGAACCCGCAGCTGGTGCTGTTCATGCCGCCGGTGACCGTCAACGCCAGCTGGGCTGGCAAGTCAGCCCCGCTCAGCGGCTGGTACGAGGTTGGTACCGTCCCGGTTGAAGAATTCCACCGCGCCACCGCAGAGGGCCTGGAGGCGGTAGAACGCGCCTGCCCGAGAACCCCGGTGCCGCGGTGCTTTCCACGGTGCGCTCGCGTATTTGGTCCTCCGATATGGTGCTGGAGTACCTACCTGAGTTCGATACTGTGCTTGTACCGACCGGCGCGGCATTCGCCCTGCGCGTGTTCGGTTTCATCCCGGAAGGCTTCACGGGCGATCTGCCGCTCTTCGCTGCGCATGTAGGTTCGGAGGAGTGGCTGCGCATTGTGGCGCCCGCCGGTATGGTGCTGGTGCGCCGCGGTTCCGGTTCGCTACTCTAACTTTCCTCGAGACATTTCTAGATTTTTTACGCTGGTGGTGTGGGCTCTTTGCCTGCGCCACCAGCGGTTTTTCTATGCCGTATGACATCAACGGGGTAGTTGTAATAATGACATTCGATAGGGCATTACTTTACGAAAATAGGGTATTCTAGAGAGACTACGCCCTTTCACCGGGGCGTCTTTGACACACCGATTACCAGCCACACCGCACGGGAACTCTTCCGCCGCGCCCTCACCAGGCGCATTCTTCCCGTACGGTTCGAAAGTGAGACCTATATGGATCTGATTGCAGTCGACATTGACGGTACCCTTGCCAGCAACCGAGATCAGATGGACAAGTACCTGACCGGTTTCTTCGCAAGCAACCGCCGATTCTTCAAGGCCATCCGCAACGCCACGGTCAATGTTGAAATTGCCGACCGTGTTCGCGAAATCGCGGCAGACACCGGCGCAGAGGTCGTAGTAATTACCGGCCGCGATGGCACCTACATGAAGGAATTGAACCAGTTCATCGCCCGCGCAGGTCTGGAACCCAAGCACGTGTTCGCTAAGCCCGGCAACGACGGCTCCAACAGCCCCGCATGGAAGGACTCCGTCATTGAGTCCCTGATTGCTGACGGCAACCGCATTATCCACGCTTTTGAAGACACCGACCACGAGGTGTACCTGCGCCGCGGCATTCCCGTCACCTGGGTCGCCCCGATTCGCGACTACATTGGCGAATGGCACTACGAGTCGATTGACATTGACCCGGTCGCCTGGGCTGCCGAGCAGCGTGAGAAGGAAGCCGCTCGTGAGCGTCAGAAGCGTCGCCTTGCGGAGGGCGTGCTCGCACACCAGAAGGCCGAGGCGAAGGAACGCCAGGCAAACGTCGCGGCATAAAACCCGCACACCAACTTGAGAGCTGCGGTGGGTAACCCACTCAAACGAATGAGGCGCCGGAAGGATTCAATCCTCCCGGCGCCTCATTCTAATGCTATATGCGTTGATCGAAGCTGATGTACTCGGCTGATTACACAGTTAGTTTACGCGGTGCCGAGCAGTTCACGCAGACGAGTCGCAAAGGGGCCCGCCAGCTTATGGTGCGCCTTCTCCTTCAGATGCACGCCATCAGCCATGTCACCCTCAGCCAGGTAGAGGCTCTGCCAGCCCGAGGTGTCCATGAACAGCACGCCGGTCTCGCGGGCACCCTGCCTTGCCACCTCGTTTGCCACGTGACGCTTATGCGCCACCTGCTTATCCGGTGCAGACGCCTCATCCATAGACACCACACCACCGAACACAATCTTCGACGACGGGTACATACGTCGCAGCTGCTCAATGACCTGAGTCTGGTGAGCGTTCACGTGCTCGCGCGCCTTCGTCTCATCCTCGTGAATGTAAATGTCATTGCCGGAGGCGTCCAGGTAAATCACGCCGGGGTTACCGCTCGGCAGAGCCCAACGGCCACCCATCACACCCTGATAGTAGGAGGGGCACACACCCTCGCGGGCGGTCACAAAACCCACGCCGCCGCAACGGAACAGGTACGGTACAAAACCTGCCTGCTTCAAGCCCAAACCAACCCAGGAGGTTGAGGTCACCTGCGAGTCACCAATCACCAGGGCGTCCTTGGCTCCCAGAACGTTGGTGTTGCGCGTCAGGCTGTTCGCCGTATCCCAGTAGAGTTCAGCCTTCTCGAACTTGGTGTACAGAACGCCGTTCTCGGAACGCCAGCTCACCGGCAGACCCTCCCAGCCAGCAAAGTCACTGTACTCGCGCTGCTTCCACCAGTGCGTGTAGACGCCGGTTTCCACCGCGACCGGGCCGTACTTGGGGGTGTACATGACCACGCCGCCCTTGAACTGCTGAACCAGCATGTCGGCGGCATCAGCGGAGGTGGAGAACGGAGCCTGAATCTCACCGGTTGCCTGCGCGCCTTCCTTGCCGAAGGCGTTCTGCGCGGTGCGTTCCATCTTCTGAGCCGGGGTAGTCGGTTCCGGAGTCGGCTCGGGGGAGGGGGACTCGCTGGGGCTTTCCTGCGCCGACTGGGTAGGCTCGGCGCCCGCGGCAGCGGTAGCGGCAGTGGCACCGGGCGCGTTGAAGCCTCCTGCGGAGTACACGCCAAAGGAACCGGCGGCAACCACAGCAACGATTGCGCCGGTCAAAGAAGCTTTCGCGATAGGAGACTTGATAGAAGGCATGCACAACAGTATACGATAGGCGCAACCCCAAGTAGAGAGCTTTTGAGGGATATTCAAATGAAAACAACAAAAAAATATGCACCGCAGTGACAATATTTTGAACTTGGGGTGTAACTCGGTGTGAAACTGCTGCGCAAACCGGCACGTAAACCGGTACGCGACTTGGGGCGCAACCCAAAATAGAACCGGCATACCCCCATACAGAAACGTCCCCTCCCACCCCGCAAACGGGGTAGAAGGGGACGAATAGAAACTCATGAGAGCGGGTAACGAACCCGCCTCAGCTCACAAGCATTATTAGATGTCAGCAGCCTGAACCTTCAGCGCACGAGCCACGCCGTCGCGTGCCTCCGCAATCTGACGGTACAGAGCCGCAGCATCCTCAGGCAGGGACGCCAGGTACTTCTCGGTACGCTCGAGCAGCTCAGCGGTCGGCTCGCTCGGGTACATGCCACCAATAATCTGCATGGAAATCTCGTGCGAACGCGAACGCCAGATGCCCTCAATCTGCTCGAAGTACGGCTCGTTGTACTGGGCAATCAGCTCGGGCTTGCCGGACTTGAAACCGGAAATAGCGTAACGCTGAATCATGTTCGACAGCTCGCCGGTCACCATGATCTTGTTCCAGTACTCAGCCTTAGCCTCCGCGGTCGGAATCGACGCGTATGCCTGAGCGGCGTACTGCTGGCCGTTTGCGGTGTTGTCGTTCTCCAGCTCGGCAGCGATCTGCTCGGCGGTGAAACGGCCACCGGTAGCCAGGCGGCACACCAGGTTCCAACGCAGGTCAGCGTCAATGTCCAGGCCCTCAAGGGTCAGCTCACCCTCGAAGAGGCGCTGCACATTGTTGTACTGGTCCTCGGTGCGGGTCTGGTTGATGAACGCCTGCAGCAGCTGCAGCTGAGCATCCGAATCGGGCTCTGCAACGCATGCCAGCTCCCACAGACGGTCGGCGGCACGGTGGCGGGTCTCCTCGCGAGCCTCGGGAGCCACGAAGGAGTGCAGGGTAGCGGACAGGTTGTTGATCTGGGTTCGCAGTGCGGTGGAGTTGGTCTCCTTGCCGATGTTGTTCAGCACCAGGTCAACGTACTTACGTGCCGGCATCTGAGCGTCACGCACGGTATCCCAGAGCGAACCCCAGACCACGCCGCGAGCCACGGACGAATCAATGTCGCCCAGGTGCTTGATAGCGGTCTCGATGGAACGCTCGTCCAGGCGAATCTTTGCGTATGCCAGGTCCTCATCGTTCAGCAGCAGCAGGTCGGGGCGCTTCTTGCCGAGAGCCTCCTCGACCACGGTCAGCTCGCCGTCAATGTCCAGCTCGATGCGGTCGGTGCGGGTCAGCTTGCCGTCGACCAGGTTGTAGAAACCAATCACGGCACGGTGCGGGCGCAGGGTCTCGAAGCCCTCAGCGTAGGACTGGCGAATACCCAGCGAAGAAATATTGCCCGTCTCGTCGTTCTCAACCTCAACGGCAAGAGTGTTCACGCCGGCGGTCTCAAGCCACTTAGCGCTCCACGCACGCACGTCACGGCCGGAGGTGCGCTCCAGCTCAACCAGCAGGTCGTCCAGAACGGTGTTGCCCCAGCTGTGCTTATCGAAGTACACCTTCAGAGCCGCCATGAAGTTCTCCTGGCCAACCCACGCCACCATCTGACGCAACACCGAAGCGCCCTTCGCGTAAGTAATGCCGTCGAAGTTCACCTGAACATCGGCAAGGTCACGAATCTCAGCCACAATCGGGTGGGTCGAAGACAGCTGATCCTGACGATACGCCCAGGTCTTCTCCGAAGCGGCGAAGGTAGCCCACGCCTCCTTGGCGTATCGGGTGTTCTCCGCAGCAGCCAGAGTCGACATGAACTCAGCGAAAGACTCGTTCAGCCACAGGTCGTTCCACCACTTCATGGTCACCAGGTCGCCGAACCACATGTGAGCCAGCTCGTGCAGAACGGTGATAGCTCGGCGCTCACGCAGAGCCTCCGCAACCTTGGAACGGAAGACGTAGGTCTCCAGGTAGGTCACGCAGCCAGCGTTCTCCATCGCACCGGCGTTGAACTCGGGCACGAACAGCTGATCGTACTTCTCGAACGGGTACGGGGTCTTGAACTGCTCCTCGTAGAACTCGAAGCCCTGACGGGTCAGCTCGAACATGTCCTCAGCGTCAACGAACGGCATGAGGGACTTACGAGCGTACACGCCCAGCGGAATCACGCGACCCTCAGAGTTGGTCAGCTCGCTGGTCACCTTCTCGTAGGGGCCAGCCACAATCGCGGTAATGTACGAAGACATGCGCGGGGTCGGCTTGAAGAACCAGGTCTTCGCACGGCCGCAACCGCACTCCTTCTCCTCAACCTTCACCTCGGGCTGGTTAGACACAACCACCCAGTGCGAGGGAACGCGCACAATAAACTCGAATTCAGCCTTCAGGTCGGGCTGCTCAAAGACGGGGAATACGCGGCGGGAGTCCGGCACCTCAAACTGGGAGTACAGGTACACTTCGCCGTCGGCGGGGTCCACGAAACGGTGCAGACCCTCACCGGTGTTGGTGTAGAACATCTCTGCGTCAATGACCAGGGTGTTCTCAGCAGCAAGGTTCGGCAGCTGGATGCGCTCGCCGTCCGCCAGGTCGGTGCTCAGCTCTTCGCCGTTGAGGTTAATGGACTTGACCGAGGAGGTGATGGCGTCAATGAAGGTGGAGGCACCTTCCTGAGCGTCGAAGCGGATTTCAACCTTCGAGGAGAAGACGTCTTTGTCCTTCGGAAGGTCGAGTTCAATACGGTACGAGTGCACGCGCTTAATAATGGATGCGCGTTCGGTTGCCTCATTGCGGGTTAGGTTCAGGCCGGGCATACAGCTCCCTCTCCTTAGATGTGAATAGCGTGCCGTGTTGACACGCCCTGTCATGGTGCGCTGGTTCCCGAGGTGCGCGGCTCCTGCGATGCTGCATACGTAGCGCTGGAGGCGTTCAAGCTTGGGCGCGGCGAATCGGGACACCAAAAAGTGCCATATCCCACAGTCTACCGTATAGGTGGGGGTCTAGAAGGCTCCGCATTACCCGAACCCGCGCGAATTCGATACAGTTAAGACAGAAAAAACCCAAACGGGGAAGCGTATCCCACCTGATGGATGCGCGGCGCACTCTAGCAACGGCGCTCAGAACTGAGAACCGGCGCCTCCCACGAACGCACAAACGCACGTCACACCAAGACAAAATCACCAGGAGAGTACCATGCGCGTACACATCGCAACCGACCACGCTGGCCTCGAACTGAGCCACTACCTGATCGAGTCCCTCACCGCTGCGGGCTACGAGATGATTGACCACGGCCCCGCCGACTACGACCCGCTGGACGACTACCCCTCGTTCTGCATTAACGCAGCCCTTGGCGTGAAGCGCGACCGTGAGGCCGGCCTGGACTCTCTCGGCATCGTGCTGGGCGGCAGTGGTAACGGCGAGCAGATGGCCGCCAACAAGGTGGAGGGTATCCGCGCGGCTCTGGCATGGAACCACGACACCGCAGCGCTGGCTCGCGAGCACAACAACGCACAGGTCGTAGCTGTGGGCGGCCGCCAGCACAGCAAGGAAGAAGCGCTGGAAATCATCAAGGTCTTCCTGGCTACCCCCTGGACCAACGAGGAGCGTCACGCACGCCGTATCGGTCAGCTGGCTGAGTACGAGCAGACCGGCGACATTGCCGGCAAGCAGATTGACGCTGCCTAAGCTCTAAAAATATGAGGCGCATAGTGCAGGCTATGCGCCTCAGTCGTCCCTGCATTCCAGATAATCCGTACTGCTTATACCCGCGCTATTTCTAGCCGCCGAGTTTTTGAGGGGGACCCGTGCCCGAAGGCCACTCTATTCACCGTATCGCCCGCCAAATCAGCGACGTCTTTACCGGCGAGCGCGTGCAGGTTTCCTCCCCGCAGGGCCGCTACGCTGAGGGTGCCGCCCTGCTGGATGGCCACACCATCACCGGCGCGTATGCGCACGGCAAGCACCTGTTCGTGACCTTCGAGAACGACCTGACCTTGAACGTGCACTTGGGCATTTACGGCAACTGGAGTTTCGGCGGCGATGAGACGTTTACGGGTGCCTCGAGCATTGGCGCGCCCCGCAAGATTGGTGAGAAAGAATACGCTGCGGGGGAGGAGCCCGAGTATGCCGGTCCTCCCGAGCCGAAGAGCACCGTGCGTTGCCGTATTGTTTCGGAGCACGGCTGGGCTGACCTGGTGGGTCCGACTATTTGCCGCACCCTCACGCCGGAGGAGGTCCGTACCGTCCGCTCCAAGCTCGGCCCCGACCCGCTCAACCCGGATGCCGACCCCGAGCAGTTCTACCGTGCGGCGCGTAAGAGCTCCCGCCCGATTGGTGTGATTCTGATGGACCAGGCGGCAATCTCCGGCGTGGGCAATATCTTCCGCGCCGAATCGCTGTACCGCCAGGAAATCGACCCGCTACGCCCCGGCAAGAGCCTCACTGATGACGAGCTCAAGCGCCTCTGGGAAGACAACAAGCACCTGCTGGTCATCGGCGTGCGCGTGGGACGCATCATCACCACCGAACCGGAAGACCGCCCCGGCGTACCTGAGACTGAGGCGTGGCCCGACCACGCCAACTACGTGTACATGCACCACGGCGAGCCCTGCCGCCGCTGCGGAACCACCATCCGCATGGAAGAAATCGCCGGCCGCAAACTCTACTGGTGCCCCGGCTGCCAGAAGTAGCTACAGGAAGAGAAGAACAATGGCTGAGGCTCTATTGGTGGTGGATGTTCAGAGGGGTTTTCTGCATCCGCAGCTACCGGCTAGAAATAATGACGGTGCGGAAGAGAAGATGCAGAAGATTATGGAGGATTTCCGCTGTTCAGGGCTCGAAATAATCCATATTCAGCATCGGGGAACGGATTCGAGCTCCTTCTTTTACGATGAGGAAAATATTAGGTTCCAGAGCGGATTTGAGCCTCGTGTGGGGGAGAAGGTATTTACAAAAAATGTGAATAGCGCATTTATTGGTACAAATCTGCTTGCCTATCTGCGTGAACGCGGGATTGATCGGCTCACGGTGATGGGTTGTACGCTGCCGCATTGTGTGTCTACCACTGTGCGGATGGCGGCAAATTATGGTTTTCAGGTGACTCTTGTTGAGGATGCCTGCGTAACCTTTGCTCTTTCTGATGGTGCCGGTGATTTTCTTTCCCCGGAGATGGTGCACCTCTACAATATTGCGGCGTTGCGCGATGAATTCGCCACGATTGTCTCGGCGCAGCAGGTGCTTGAGAAGTATATATAAGTTAGGCTGGAGCGTGCGGATTCCGAGCGCGCGAGGGAATGCATTTTCGCCCGTAAGCAATTCCCTGCAACCTTGAGCGGGATTTGTGGAGGGGATGGCGAGTTGGAGCGTGCGGATTCCGAGTGCGTGAGGAAACAAATCCGCATACGGAAGGGAATCCTGGAGATTAGTTCTCGAGGGATGACGGGCTGGAGTCTAAAAGTTTCGAAAGCTTTCGGAACTTTTAGACGTAAGCGATTCCCGGAATCCCCGGAATGCAAAAAGGCCCCGACGCTTGCGTCGGAGCCTTTTTCATGGAGGGGATGACGGGAATCGAACCCGCGTAATCAGTTTGGAAGACTGAGGCTTTACCATTAAGCTACATCCCCGGAATGGAACTTGACCATAGTAACGAGGTTCCGTCTGTGCTGTCAAACTCTTAGGCGTGTTGGCACGGTTTTGTGTGCTGGCTTTGCGGGTTCTTGCGGGTGCTCGTCTCATCTTTTTTGTGCCGGTCTGCGCATCCTTATTAGGGCAGTACGCGCTCAGTGGAAATAAACCGCGCACGAGCCGCTGTGTTGGGCATTTAGCGGGAAAACAGGTAAACTAGGGCACTGACTGTGTTAAACACGCAAGTGCGCAACACGGTCGGTTTCACGGGGCGTGGCGTAGCTTGGCTAACGCGCCTGCTTTGGGAGCAGGAGATCGCAGGTTCGAATCCTGTCGCCCCGACGTGAAACGGTTGCCGCGACGCTACAAAGTCGTGGCGCTCTTTCCACTAAGCAACCGCGGCACACACGATTCGTGCCGCACCGAAACTATATGAGGAGATCACGGACGTGAAGACCGCCGTCGAGAAGCTCAACCCGACCCTCGCAAAGATTGAGGTCGAGGTTCCCTTCGCAGAATTCAAGCCCTACCTGGACCGCACCTACAAGAACCTCTCGGGTCAGATCAGCGTTCCCGGCTTCCGCAAGGGTAAGCTGCCCAAGCAGCTCATCGAGCAGCGTGCGGGCTTCGACTACATCGTCGAGGCATCCCTGAACGACGCTCTGAACGACTACTACGCACAGGCACTGGGCGAGAACGAACTCTCCCCCCTGGCACAGCCCGAGCTGGATGTTCAGTCCCAGCCCTCCACCGAGAACCGTGAGGCAGACGTCAAGCTGACCATCACCGTCACCGTCCGCCCCGAAATCGAGCTGCCCAACTACGAGGGTCTCGAGGTTGAGGTTGACGAGGTAGAGGTCACCGCTGAGGACGAGGTTCAGGCACTGGACGCTCTGCGTGAGCGCTTCGGCACCCTGAAGACCGTTGAGCGCCCCGCAGCTGACAAGGACTTCGTGACCATCGACATCGCCGCAGAAATCGACGGCGAGCAGGTAGACGCAGCAAACGACCTGTCCTACCAGATCGGTTCCGGCACCATGCTCGACGGCATTGACGAGGCTCTGACCGGCCTGTCCGCTGGCGAGGACGCAACCTTCGAGACCAAGCTCTCCGGCGGCGAGCACGCAGGCGAGCAGGCAGTCATCAAGGTCAAGCTTTCCGCAGTTAAGGAGCGTGAGCTGCCCGCAGCTGACGACGAGTTCGCACAGCTGGCTTCCGAGTTCGACACCATCGACGAGCTGAAGGAAGACATCAAGAAGCAGGTTGCAGAAGCTAAGGTTGCCGAGCAGGGTACCCAGGCACGCGACAAGGTCCTCGCAAAGCTCGTTGAGCTCGTCGAGATTCCCGTCCCCGAGAAGGTTATCGAGGACCAGCTCGAGCAGCACTTCAACAACCCCAACGCTGAAGCAGGCCACGACACCGAGGAGCACCGCGCCGAGGTTCGCGAGAACACCGAGACCGCGTTCAAGAACGAGATGGTTCTCGACGCTGTTGCGGACAAGGAAGAAGTGACCGTTGACCAGGCTGAGATGATCAACTACATCATCACCATGAGCTCCCAGTACGGCATGGACCCCAACCAGTTCGCACAGATGCTGGACGGCTCCGGCCAGGCTGGCGCACTGGTCGGCGAGGTTCGCCGCTCCAAGGCTCTGGCAGCAGTGCTGAAGACCGCAGTGGTCAAGGACACCAAGGGCAACGTTGTTGACCTGTCCAAGTACCTGGGCGAGGGCGAAGAGGCAGCTGCCTAAATCCCCGCCACGGTCTGCAAAAAGCCACCCCGCTAGAGGGCGTGAGCTGATTGCTTGAAACGTGTAGCCTCAGCGGGCATCCACCGAATTACCGGTTGGGTGCCCGCTGAGGCTCTTTTCACCCCAAACTATTCCGCCCTCAAGTTATTCCGTACCGAGGTTTTCGCCTCTGCTTCACCCCCTGGCGAACGAACAACCCGAAGGGAAGCGGGGGAGAGCAACTATCGGTAAGGTAGTAGCAACGAAACTTTTCGCGTGCGCTCCGGCGCGTAAATCGCGCAAAGATGCAGCGAAGACCCATTAGAGAAGAAGAGGAAGAATGTCCAGCTACATGCCTCTGCCCATCGGCGCCTCCCAGGCAGCCGGCGTGGCGCCCGCGCCGTCTATGGCAACCCCCATCGTTGGTGCCCAGGAAGATTATGTCTACAACAGCCTCCTGAAGGAGCGCATTATCTGGCTCGGCTCCGAGGTGCGCGACTCCAACGCCAACCTCATCTGCTCCCAGATGCTGCTGCTCTCGGCTGAAGACCCCGAGGCAGACATCTACCTGTACATCAACTCTCCCGGCGGCTCCGTCACCGCCGGCATGGCTATCTACGACACCATGCAGCTCATCCCGAACGACGTGGTGACCGTGGTGACCGGTATGGCAGCATCCATGGGTCAGTTCCTGCTCACTGCAGGCACCATCGGCAAGCGCTACGCAACCCCGAACGCCCGCATCCTCATGCACCAGCCCCTCGGCGGTATTGGCGGTACCGCATCGGATATCCGCACCCAGGCTGAGCTGATTCTGGACATGAAGAAGCGCCTGGCAGAGATCACCGCTGAGCGCACCGGTAAAAGCCTGGAGACCATCCTGAAGGATAACGACCGCGACAACTGGTTCAACGCGGAAGAAGGCCTGGAATACGGCTTCTTCGACCACATTGCCACCACCGCCGGTAAGCTGCCCGAATCGAAGAACGCATAAGGGAGATGCACATGAACTACCTGCCGAACGATATCACCACCTCGGCGCCGGCTATGCCGAGCAACCGCTACGTGCTCCCCAGCTTCGAGGAGCGCACCCCCTACGGTTACAAGCGTCAGGACCCGTACGCAAAGCTGTTCGAGGACCGCATCATCTTCCTGGGCACCCAGGTGGACGACGCATCCGCTGACGACATCATGGCTCAGCTGCTGGTGCTGGAGGCACAGGACCCCGAGCGTGACATCACCCTGTACATTAACTCGCCCGGTGGCTCCTTCACCGCAATGACCGCCATCTACGACACCATGCAGTTCATCCGCCCCGAGATTCAGACCGTGTGCCTGGGCCAGGCGGCATCCGCTGCGGCGGTTCTGCTGGCTGCCGGTACCCCCGGCAAACGTCTGGCACTGCCGAACGCTCGCGTGCTGATTCACCAGCCCGCGCTGAGCGGCCAGCAGGGCGGTCAGGCATCTGACATTGAGATTCACGCGAACGAGGTTATGCGTATGCGTGAGTGGACTGCACAGACCCTGGCGCTGCACTCGGGTAAGACCTACGAGGAAGTTGACCGTTCCATCGAGCGTGACAACATTCTGACTGCGGCTGCTGCACTGGAGTACGGCCTGGTCGATAAGGTGCTGGAGTCTCGTAAGCTGCGTAAGCCTGCGACCAACACCGCTATTTCCCACACCTAAACTTTAGTTTTGAGGAATATCCCCGAGCGTTTTTCGGGGGAGGGGCGGCATCGCTCCGTGTGCGAGCCTTCGGGCTGGTGCGCGGTGCGGTGCCGCCCTTTTTGCGCCCGCCGGGGAGGTACAGCAAGGCAGGCTGATATGTGGCGTTGACCTGCGCTTTCTTGCCGGGCTTTAGCGTCACATGCCTACCGTCATATGCCGGAGTATCAGCCCCGCCGCCGTCATAAAAGACGCGCTTTGTCATATGCCCGGTAAGTCCGTTCATTTGCGGTGCGTAATTCTGAGTTCCGGGGTGAACTCCGGTAGCCTTAGAGAAGGAGAAAATTCGAGTATTTCATACCGGTTTCTCACTCAAACTAAGGCGCCCACCACCCACCGGTGCCCCTCCTAAGAAATCACCGCAGACATCAGGTCACTGACCCTTCTGCACCGATTTCACCACGCCGATCGAAAGGGAATCTTCGTGGCCACAGACATCATTGTGCCTCCCGAACAGCCCAACGCCAGCATGCGATGCTCCTTCTGCAAGAAGACTCGCGCGCAGGTTTTCAAGATTGTGCTCGGCCCGAATGTTTCCATCTGCGACGAATGCGTGGAGCTGTGCGAGGAGATCCTCGCTGAAGAGCGTCTGAAGGTGAAATCCTCCGCGGCGGCGCCTGCATCTCAGCTGGCTACTCCGCGCGAAATTTACAGCTACCTCAACGACTACGTCATCGGTCAGGACGCCGCGAAGCGCACCCTGGCGGTGGCGGTGTACAACCACTACAAGCGCATCCACGATATTGACAACCCGGTGCTGACCTCCCGCATTCTTTCGGCGACCGCAGGGGAGCAGGTGGAGCTGGGCAAGTCGAATATTCTGATGCTCGGCCCGACCGGTTGCGGTAAAACCTACCTGGCGGCAACCCTGGCGAAGAAGCTGGATGTGCCCTTCGCCCTGGTCGACGCAACCACCCTCACCGAGGCGGGCTACGTGGGTGACGACGTGGAGAACATTCTGCTGCGCCTCATCAACGTCGCTGACGGCGATATTGCTAAGGCTCAGCGCGGCATCATCTACATTGACGAGATCGACAAGATTGCCCGCAAGGGCGGCGAGAACCTCTCCATCACCCGTGACGTGTCCGGTGAGGGCGTGCAGCAGGCGCTGCTGAAGATTATTGAGGGCACCGTGGCGACCGTACCGCCGGAGGGCGGACGCAAACACCCGGCACACGCGAATATTGAGATTGATACCTCGAACATTCTCTTCATCGTGGCTGGCGCCTTCGACAATATTGACGACCGCATCGCAGCCCGCGTGGGTGCCGGCGGTATCGGTTTCGGTGCTGAACTGGGCGGCTCCGTGAAGAACCCGCTGGACCAAATCATGCCCGAGGACCTGGCGCACTACGGCATTATCCCCGAGCTGATTGGCCGCCTGCCGGTCATCTCGACCCTGAGTGAGCTCAACGAAGAAGAGCTGGCTCGCGTGCTGACCGAACCGAAGAACGCGCTGCTCAAGCAGTACCGCCACCTCTTCGCCCTGGACGGCGTGGACCTGGTCCTCGACGACGCAGCGATCGCGGCTATTGCCCGTCTCGCCGCCGAACGCGGCACCGGTGCCCGCGGCCTGCGCGCCATGATGGAGCAGATTCTGCAGCCGATTATGTTCGACATCCCGGACCGCACCGATGTGGTGTCCATCGTCATCGGTGAGGACACCGTGCTCAACGGCGCGGAACCCCGCTACGTGCTGCAGGCACCCGACCCCGAAACCGAGACCACCCGCACCGTGAAGGGGGAGGCGAAGGCTGCCTCCCTGAAGGAAGCGGACCGTCAGGCGGCATAACCGAATACTTCCAGCCGACAGGCTAGGGAATAAAGAAGCCGTCGCCCCGGTTATACGGGGTGACGGCTCACTAGCAGGTACTGCTCTCGCTGGCATGTCCTGATGAGCGTGTACCGAAGAATAAGCGCCGGCTCATAGAAGCGGCTGGCGCAACCGTATGAGAGAGGAACACTCATGACTGAGAACGCACCCGCACAGATTGATTTCTGGTTCGACCCGATCTGCCCCTGGTGCTGGATTACCTCCCGCTGGATTGGCGAGGTGCAGAAGGTCCGCAACGTTGAGGTGACCTGGCGTCCCTTCTCCCTGTCCATGCACAACCAGGGCCGCGACCTGCCCGCCGACTACCAGGCAATGATGGACCAGTCCTGGGCGCCGACCCGCCTCATTACCGCTGTGCGCGAGCTGCACGGCAACGAGGTCATCAAGCCCCTCTACGACGCTCTGGGCGAGCAGATTCACCACAACAAGAACAAGGCTGATTCCTACCGCGACGCAATCGTCAAGGCGCTGGAGGAGGTCAACCTGCCCGCAGAGCTGGCGGATGTCGCCTTCACCGACCAGTACGATGAGCAGATGCGCGCCTCCCTGGACCTGGCACTGGAGACCGTGGGCGGCACCGATGTAGGTGTTCCGCTGATTTCCATTAACGGCACCGCCTTCTTCGGCCCGGTCATCTCCCCGAGCCCCGCCGGTGAAGAGGCTGGTAAGCTCTTCGACGGCGCCCTGGCACTGGCTTCCTACCCCGGCTTCTTTGAGCTCAAGCGCCCCCGTAACGTGGGCCCGATTTTCCACGGCGAAAAGGGCGAAGCCTAAGAACCCTGCAATGTGCTGAGATTCCTGCAATGCGCGCAGGCTCGGTAGAGTCTGCGGCTGCAGAGCAAAAAAGTACCGCCCGATCATGTACTGACCGGGCGGTACTTTTCTATTCACTATGTTGCGCTGAAACGTGCAATCTACGCGCGGTGAGCGCTACTTGCAGAGGTAGCCTTGGGTGCCTTCTGCGCATTGTGCGTCTTCTGTGCCTTCAGCGCTTTCTGCGCTTTCTGGGCTTTCTGAGCCTTGCGCTGTGCCCTGTGCTCGAGAACCTTCGGGTGCGTTGCACGCTGCACGATCTTCGTATCGCGCATGTGGAAGGTGCGGGTTGCCGTGTACTGAACCGCCGCGTCCGAGGTGAACGCCAGCATCGCAAACACCGCAACACCCAGCTGGAAGAAAATCGTGGACAGCGGCAGGGACTGGTGGCCCCACAGCACACCACCGGTAATCGCTGCGAAGTTCAGCGCCGTCAACAGCAGAGCCAGGCGACGAGCCTTCGACGAGCCGCGCAACGTGCTCCACAGCAGGAACAGGTGCACCGCCGAATAAATTGCTACAAAACCCACCAGCACGGTGCCGGTAATGGTGAGCAGCACGTTGCTATCCACCTGATCGAAGAGGTTCAGCAACTCAATGTCGTTGCCGGAGCCTTCCTCCAGCAGCTTGGCACGAAGAGCCGGGCGGCTGAGCGCCAAAATGACGCTGTTGACAATGTCGGCGAGGGTCACGGCGATGAGCATACCCGAACCAACCAGCAGGCTCAGCGGCATGCGGTACGCCAGGTCGTGCGCGCTGGAGAGGTGAATTTCTTCCTGTTCCTGCGGCTCCAGTCCCTCATTGTTTAGCACGATGACCGGGAGCGCGCCGTCCGTGCGGATCGCGTCACCGCCGCCGTTACGGGCGTGGTAGCCGGAGGAAAAATCGTGCAGAATCTCAACGTGAGTTTCCGGGTGAGCGTACTGAATGGACTCCACAATGTAGTCGCGTTCAAAGTCGGTTTCAGCATCAATGCGGTGCGTGACCTGCAGAGTGAAGAAACTGAAACCCACACCAGAGTCGTACGTGCCCGCCGCCAACCAATCCACCTGGTGACCGCCCGGCAGAAGCCAGCCGTCCGGGGTTTTCCAGAAGCGCACGTGGTGGCGTTTCTCGGGGTTGCCGTCCACTTCCTTCTGGTAGGCGAAAGCCTGCGTCTTACCAAAAATTTTCAGCGGGGAGACCGGCGCCTCCGCGTAGGAACGGCGGGTGATGGTGGAGAGAATAATCTTCCAGGAAGAGACGAGGGTGACGTTGTCAGCGCGAGTCCAGCCGGCGTCCTGCATGACCTGGTGAATCTGCTCCTCGGTACCAATCAGACCGATATTGACCGGGTCACCGAGCAGACCGTCCGGGGTGCGGGTGCGCCCAATAAAGTAGTCGGGCACGTAGATGCGGGTCATGATCGCGTGAAAACGCGGTAGCGTCAGGTACGCGGTGACCGCCCAGAAAATGAAGGCAATGGGGAAACCCCAGAAAGAATGGCCAACCGTATTCGCCAGAATCATGAAGGTCAGCACGAGAGCCGCAACGCCGGCAAAGATGAAGAAGAGAGAGTGTCCCAGAAATCGACCCACAAGCTGCGCGGGACGAGGTCTTGCGCCGTGCCGCGCGCGTCAATATCACCACGGTAAACCGGTGGCGAGGTAACTGGGGGAGCAACATCGCTACGGATAGGCCGCAGGACGCGTTTTTGGTGGGACATTCCCGCCCTTTCTACAACATAGTTAGGGTCTTTGAATATCCATAACTATAGCAAGGGGCAGGTTATGTGAAGTACGCATTCCGGGCAGGGCTTAATCGCTTGGTTCGATCGCCCCGCCACGGAAATGCGACGGAATCGCGGGGTGCTTCAACGTGCAGAGCGTGCGCTGAAAGTACGTTGAATAAAGGGAGAAATGAACAATAGAAGAAACAGGGGGAGTGCTAGCCCTATTTGTACCTTCCCAAAGCAGGCATGTACTGTGCAGGCATGTACTGCGTGGGGAATTCCCACAGTGAGATTTCCTACTCGGAGATGGGCTTAGCCTCAACCGCGGCGCGTGCCGCAGCAATAGTGCTTTCGTGATGCAGCATGTCGCGGCTTTCACGCATGAGGCGCACCCACTTGCGGGTCAGCTCCTCAAGCTGCTGAGCGGTCAACGAGCCGGAGGCGATGCTCGCCTCATCGGTGGCGGCGCTGGTGGAAATATGCTGATGCCAGAGCTCGTACACCTCGTTGGTGTAGCTGGCACGTAGCGCCTGGGCGTGCTCACGTGCCTGGCTGATGTATTCGTTCAGGCTCGTGTGATAGTGCTGAAGCTGGTCGGGGGAAATGTTTGCTTGCGCTCCTGGCGGTGAGCTCGGGGTTGAGCTCTGCCTCGCCTGAGGCTCTTGCGGTAATCCGGAAGATGAAGAACGTGAATTCATAGTAATTATGGGTGCGCCTACTTTGGCGCGGGTCAGAGTCAGGACGCATCGCTGCGCCTGACGGGTGGTTTACTGTCGTGCGGTTGGTCGGGGTATGTCGTTACTCGTACCGGTAATTTGTCTGTTGCTGAAGTTGAATAGAGGGTTGTTCCTGATGGTAAAACCCTCGCATCAACAATCATACATAAAGTGACAGTCAATCTCATAAGGTTGATTATGCTCTTTGCACATTGATGAATATAAAAAGGGGTTGGAAATCCCACAGAATCCCCACAGATTAGCAGGCTAAACCCACATCGTTGGGGAAGGAAGCTAGGGAAAGCTCTTCGAATCAGACGCAGGTACTTGCGGGCCCCACAGAAATAAAACCCAAAGTCAGCACCGTATAGGTCCGCAGTCGGAATCTCACACCCGGCGAGCTACAACGAACAGCAGGCACAGAAAACGGGGCGGTACTGAAAACCAGTACCGCCCCGTTACCAACACCAAAGTGGCGTCATAAAATCAAGCGATAAACGCTAAGACGCGATTACTCAGCTGCTTCTTCCACAACGAGCACCACATCGCGAACCTCCAGCTCGCCCTCAGCCGCCACCAGGGACAGCTCACGAGCGTTACCGGCAGCCTTCAAATCAGCCATGCCAGCAGCAATGCGATCCAGCTGAGCCTGGGGAGCCGCAATAGTTGCGGACTCAACCTCGGTGCGCTGCTTAACCTTCGCGTCGCTCTTAGCCTTACGCAGACCACCCAGAGCCTCAGCAACATCCGGCAGAATCTGCTTCAGCGACTCAATCTGAGCCGGGTCAGCGTCCGCCAGGACCCACTGAGCAGAAATGCCAGCAGTCGGGTTCTGTGCAGAGTACTCAGCCAGCAGGGTACCCTCCAGAATGGGCAGTGCCTGCGGCCACTCGGCGCGGTGCACGCTACCTGCACGCCACCAGGACCAAATCTCTTCGGTCACGAACGGCAGGAAGGGTGCGAACAGGCGCAGCAGAGCATCCAGGGTGGTTGCCAGCGCGGCCAGAACAGAAGCCTGCTCCTGCTCGCCGCGAGCACCGTACGCACGGTCCTTGATCAGCTCAACGAAGTCGTCGGTGAAGGACCAGAAGAAGCTCTCGCAAATCTGCAGGGCACGAGCGTACTCGTACTTCTCGAATGCGGCGGTTGCTTCCTCAATCAGGTACGCCAGGCGAGCCAGCAGGGAGCGGTCCAGGGCGTTGATGAGCACGCGGCCCTGAGCCTGAGAAGTGATCACGGACTTCTCGGTAGCGCCCAGGTTCAGTACGAACTTGGATGCGTTCAGCAGCTTGATGGCAAGGCGGCGGCCAATCTTCATCTGGCCTTCGTCGTAGGCGGTGTCAGCACCCAGACGAGCGGAAGCAGCCCAGTAGCGCACAGCGTCCGAACCGTACTTCTCCAGCACCTCGTTGGGGACCACAACGTTGCCCTTGGACTTGGACATCTTCTTGCGGTCCGGGTCGAGAATCCAGCCGGAGAGCGCGGTGTTGTACCACGGCACGGAGGAAGCCAGGGTCTCCGCGCGAACAGCGGTGGAGAACAGCCAGGTACGGATAATGTCGTGACCCTGCGGGCGCAGATCCATGGGGAAGGTCTTCGCGTGCAGGTCCGGGTCCACGCCCCAGCCGGTCGCAATCTGCGGGGTCAGGGAGGAGGTAGCCCAGGTGTCCAGAACGTCCGGGTCGGCGATGAAGCCGCCCGCTACGCCACGCTGATCCTCGGTGTAACCGGGAGCAGCCTGAGAGGCGGGGTCAACCGGCAACATCTCTTCGGTCGGCAGAATCGGGTTCTCGTAGTCCGGCTCGCCCTCAGCGTCCAGCGGGTACCAGACGGGGAAGGGAACGCCGAAGAAACGCTGGCGAGAAATCAGCCAGTCGCCGTTCAGGCCCTCAACCCAGTTCTCGTAGCGGCTACGCATGAAGGAGGGGTACCAGTTCATCTCACGGCCGCGCTCGATGAGCTTCTCGCGGCGTGCAGCGTCACGGCCACCGTTGCGGATGTACCACTGGCGGGAAGCAACGATTTCGAGGGGCTTGTCGCCCTTCTCGTAGAACTTCACGGGGTGGGTAATCGGCTTGGGGTCGCCGTCCATTTCGCCAGCTTCAACCAGCATCTCCACGACGGTCTTCTGTGCGGTGAAGACGGTGGCGCCTGCCATACGCTCGTAGCGCTCGCGACCCTCGGGGGAGGTGATCCACTCGGGGGTTTCGCGGGAGAAGCGGCCGTCGCGACCGATGAGGGCGCGGGTGTCCAGCTGCAGTTCACGCCACCAGGTGACGTCGGTGGTGTCACCGAAGGTACAAATCATGGCGATACCGGCACCCTTGTCGGGCTGTGCCAGCGGGTGCGCCTTGATCTCGACCTCAACGCCGAACAGCGGGGAGGTGACGGTGGTGCCGAACAGCGGCTTGTAACGCTCGTCGTCCGGGTGCGCCACGAGAGCCACACAGGAGGGCAGCAGCTCGGGGCGGGTGGTCTCAATCCAGACCTTCTCACCGTTGGGGCGGTGGAAGCTGATGCGGTGGTACGCGCCGGGGCGTTCCTTGTCTTCCAACTCTGCCTGTGCCACTGCGGTGCGGAAGGTGACGTCCCACATGGTCGGTGCTTCAGCCATGTAGGCGTTGCCTGCTGCCAGGTCCTTCAGGAAGGCGAGCTGGGAGACCTTGCGGGAGTGCGCGTCGATGGTGCGGTAGGTGCGCGACCAGTCAACGGACAGGCCCAGGGTGGTGAAGAGGTTTTCGAAGACCTTCTCGTCTTCAACCGCGAGCTCTTCACAGAGTTCAATGAAGTTGTTGCGGGAGATACGCGGCCACTTTGCCTGGCTGCGGTCGGGCTTGGGGGTGCCGTCTGCCTTCCAGGTAATCAGGTCACGGAAGGAGTCGTTGTCTGCCACGGAAGGGTCGCAGAGAACGCCGTAGTAGTTCTGAACGCGGCGTTCGGTGGGCAGGCCGTTGTCATCCCAGCCGAGGGGGTAGAACACGTTCTTGCCGGTCATGCGCTGGTAGCGTGCAATGACGTCGGTCTGGGTGTAGGAGAACATGTGACCCACGTGCAGGGAGCCGGATGCGGTCGGCGGCGGGGTGTCAATGGAGTAGACCTGTTCGCGAGTGGTGTTCTCGTCGAATGCGTAGGTCTTCTCGTCGGCCCAGCGCTGCGAGAGCTTCTCTTCGAGGCCTTCGAGGGCGGGGCGGTCGGGAACGTTAATCTGTACGGGCGAGTCTGAGCCCAAAATGTTTTCAGCCATAACGGCTATTTTCTCATATTCACGGCATTCTCTCAGCTCCAGGGGAATTCTGCGCTGTGCTGTTCTGTTCGTACTGCTCGATGGCGGCTTCTAGACGCGCCAGGAGGTGCCGGTACCGGCGCGCGAAGTGTGCCCTGCGTGCTGCGGCGCGTACCCCGCTGGAGGTGGTGAGTTCCTGCCAGCTGGCGGGGTCGAGGTAGCTCTGCCCGAGCAGCAGGTGTACCTCAGAGCTGTAGGGGGTTCCGGTGGCGGCGCGGATGCTGCGCGCCCTCTGCTGGAGTGCTTGGCGCCGCTCGTATAATGCGGTGATGCGCTGGCGTGGTGTTGCTGTTATGCGTGTTGCTGTCATGTGGGGGTTCCTATAGGAGGAGTAATCGGCGGTTCAGTGGAAAACTCAGTGGCAAACTCGGTGGAAAACGGTAATGGGGGAGGGATCCCCTAAAATGCTACCCTCGGTTACCTGCAGTGTAGGCGCGAAAATCTGCGGTATCAATAGCCGCGGTATCAACAGTGACAGTATCAATAGTGACGGTATCAACAGCCGGTGAATCCTTCTCAGGGGCGCGGTGGCGGCGTAGACTGAAAGCATACGACCTTTGAGGAGTTGCCATGAGTTCTCTGAGTATTTTCGGTTTGGGCACGTCTGAAACTGTTCTGCTGATACTGCACCTGGTGCTGGTTGCGTTGTGCATCTGGCATTTGACGGTGTGTAGCGGTTACGGTGAGGCGCGCATGCGTTTCGTCCTGCCTCTGATTGTGTTCATGCCGGGCGCCGCGATTCTTTATTTGATGTCGGCGCGTGAGGGTACGGTCCCTCCGGATACGATCAAGACCGGTAGTAGTTCGCCCGTGTATTTTGAGCACCGCCTCGGATTCCGTGACGGTGGTAGGAGCCGTTGGGGTCTGCCTCGCCGCCGCAAGTAGGAGCCTGACGGGGTGCCGGGCGGTTGTGGTACCGGCACCTATCTCACTTCTCACTATCGAAAATTTCAAAATATATGCCCGCGAGTTTGCTTGAACAGAGCACCCGCGGGCATCGCTCTACTAGGATTAAAGTATGACTGAGAACACCCACATTCCTGCATCTCCTTTTCTGCCTCATACTGGCGACGGCAAAGTTGCCGTGGTGACTGGCGCATCCAGCGGTATTGGTCGTGCCACTGTGCACCAGCTGGTGGCAAGCGGCTGGACTGTCTATGCTCTGGCACGCCGCACCGACCGACTCTACACCCTCTATGCGGAGACGGGCGCTCACCCGGTGACCTGTGACGTGACCGACGAGCATTCCGTGCGCTTCGTTGCCGAGCAGATTCTGGAAGAGCAGGGCACCATTGACGCCCTGGTCAATATTGCCGGCGGCGCTATTGGCGTGGATAAGGTCGCCGACGGCAAGACGGTTGACTATCTGAAGATGTACCAGATGAATGTGCTCGGCATTCTGCACATGGTGCGCGCCTTCGCGGAGGCGCTGCGGATGAATGGTCACGGTACAATCCTGAACCTGACCTCCACCGCAGCGGAACATGGCTACGAGGGCGGCGCCGGATACAACGCGGCGAAGTTTGGCGCTCGCGGTCTGACGGAGGCGCTCCGCCTGGAAGAGGCAGAGAACAATATTCGCGTGATTGAGATTTGCCCGGGCATGGTGCACACCGAGGAGTTCTCCCTGAACCGCCTGGGTTCCAAAGAGGCTGCCGAGCGCGTCTACGCGGGCGTTGAGAAGCCTTTGACCGCCGAGGATGTGGCGCAGACCGTGACTTTTGCTCTGAACGTTCCGCACCACGTGAACCTTGACCGCATTACGATTCGCCCGGTGGCTCAGCCCAGCCAATTCAAGGTGATTCGTAAGGAGAGCTAAGCTTTGCGCTCTTGCGCTCGCTGATGCGGGGGTTATTGTGCGTGCCTCGCCCGCATTCCAGATTCTTGGGATGCGGGCGAGGCTTTTTGTGTGCGCGCCCGGCTTTTGTGTGTGTACGGGAGGCCTGTGGCTTGTGTACAGCTTAGGTTGGGATACCGTGCGGGGCGGGAATGGTGCGGGGGAGAGGTATCAAGGAGTGCTTGATAAAACTATAAAGTGGTACGTGAGACTTTAAGGTTCACCAGGGTGAAATAGTTGGGGTGAAATTATCCATGGAAAGTATCATATTTTCTTCAAATGCAATCAAAATGTAGGGTTGCCGGTGCTCGTATGTCAATACATGATCGCAAAACACCACAATTGGTCTGCATTAACTCTCAACTTTAGGGGTGGTTTTATAACGATTTCGTTACAGTTGCTTAAAGCGGGCATTAAGAGGGTAGAAGACTCAGGGTCGGGTGCTAGCCTTTTAGCAGTCACACCCGTATGTGAATCTACGCGCCCCTCAAAGACGGAGGCGCACCGCGTAGGTTCACCACCGATAATTTAGAGATCGAGGAAAAATGTCGAAGACTACCCGTCGCGTTTACAAGATCGCAGCTGCGGCAGCTTTTACCGCTGGTTCTGTGGCAGCAATCCCGGCAACCTTCGCGGCAGAAGCACCCGCCGATCAGCAGCAGCAGGTTGTTGATCAGAAGGCAACTGCTCAGGCTTCTTCCCTGCCTGGCGGCAACGCAACCGAGACCCCCAAGGCTGAGGCGCCCAAGACCGAAGCTCCTAAGGCTGAGGCTCCGAAGACCGAAGCACCCAAGGCTGAGGCAACCGAGGCTCCGAAGACCGAAGCTCCTAAGGCTGAGGCTCCGAAGACCGAAGCTCCTAAGGCTGAGGCTACCGAAGCACCTAAGGTAGAGACCCCCAAGGCTGAGGCTCCGAAGACCGAAGCACCCAAGGCTGAGACTCCTGCCCCCACCGCTCCTGCAACCCCCGAGCCGACCACCCCTCCACCCCGGCTCCCGAGGCAAAGCAGGCTGACCCCTCCATCGTTATTGAGAATGCTCACTTCCCCGGCAATGCACAGCTGAACACCGTGAGCGTTGTTGGCACCGGCTTCTACGGCGAGAAGGTCGGCCCCGGCGTACAGGTCAGCATCTACGCACTGGACGCAGACAACCAGATCACCGGCGAGGCTCTCGCTACTATCGTGGTACCCGCAGAGCAGATTCAGGACGGCACCTTCAAGTCTTCCATTACTGTTGAAGCAAGCAAGCTGCCCGCTGGCGCATCCTACGCACTGGCTGCTGTCAGCAACCCGCAGGGTCAGCCCGATCAGAGGCTCGTAGCTATCTCCTCCTTCAAGGTTACTGAGAGCGCTACCCCCGCACCGGAGACCCCGAAGGAAGAAACTCCTGCACCCGTGACCCCGGCACCCGAGGCTCCCAAGGATGAGACTCCCGCTCCCGTGACCCCGGCACCCGAGGCTCCCAAGGATGAGACTCCCGCTCCCGTGACCCCGGCACCGGAAGCTCCCAAGGAAGAGACCCCTGCACCCCAGACTCCTGCAGCACCCGAGAACGCAACCCTCACCACCGAGGATGCTTCCCTGAATCCGAACGACCAGTACAACGTTCTGACCTTCAATGGCTCCGGCTTCACCCACGAGTCCGTCGCTAACGGTGTCCAGATTGCGATCTTCCGTCTGGATGCAAACGGCAACATCACCGGCGAAGCTCTGGCAACCCACGACGTGCCTGCTTCTGAAATCGTGAACGGCACTTTCCGTGTCAAGGTCAGCGTTCTTGCTGAACTGCTGCAGCCCGGTTACGCCTACGCGATGGTGGCAACCAGCGACCCCAACGGCCTGGTACACCAGGTGGCAGTCACCACTGCTACCGTGAGCGATGCGAACAACCCCGCACCGACCCTGCCGGCAGCTACCGAGGACGAGAACACCACCGTTCGCGATAACGGCGACGGCACCACCAGCGTCTTCACCGCTGAAATGCGCGAAGACGGTTCGGTTGTCGTAACCGAGACCCGCATGCCCACTTCTCAGGCACCCAAGGTTAAGGCTGGTAACGTATCCGCTGCTACCTCCTCCAGCTCTAAGGGTCACACTGTAGGTGTCTCCGGCACTAAGGGTTCGACCTCGACCTCTTCTTCGGCTTCCTCGAAGCCGCAGCTGGCTAACACCGGTGCTGAGGGTGTTGCAGGTATCGCAGGTGTTGGTGCCGCAGCTCTGATTGCTGGTGCTGCACTGATGCTCCTGCGCCGCCGCAGCCTCTAATGCTCAGCCTTATGGGCTAGGCTCTGAAAATCTGATGCTCACCGCAAGGTGAGTGAAACGAGTGCCGCCAATACTCTAGGTAGAGTATTGGCGGCACTTTTGCGTATCTGCACTTTTTCTTTGCCGTGCTTTCTGGATGTGGATAGCTGGGGGAAGGGGTATGCCGGTTGAGGGGTTGGCTTGTTGCGCTCAATGGTGAGGGGAGATTTTTTCTGGAGTATTGGTCTGTACTCTTTGTGAAAAAATGTAGGGAAAGCGGCGTGACCTGCTATTTTTTCACTTAAAAGAAATAAATTAAATGCATGAATGTGCAGAATATTTTTATCACAAATCCATTAAATCTGCATATACATGCAAGAAAACTTTGACCCTCAAGGTGGAGTTGAAGAGTTTTGCCTAGTCTATGTATTTGAGTGCTCTTGATAGAGTTCTGAAAGGCGAAAAATATTCTATGTGGGTTATTGCACAGGAAAATACTTAGAAGGTAAAGCGTATTTACCGCAATAAATGCAAAAGTATTGTTAGTGTGGAATTACCGATAAATAGAGCGATTCCCTTCGCGGTAACTTTCACCACTACATGAATGTTATGACTAGTCCGTACGTTATAACACTCGACCCCGAAGAAACACCCGTGCATCTTCAACCCGGGGCATTAGCCGAAGGGTATCGTTCACACTCACAGAAGAAGGTGTGTTTCATGCCCGAACCCGCTCACTCAAAAACTCGAGCAACAGCCGCTATTGCGGCTTCCGTCCTGACTGTCACCGGTGCTGGTGCCGCGCACGCAGATGTGCAGGTGCAGAATCCCGGTGGGCTCGCCTCCTCAACTACGGTGGAGCCAGATAACCCTCCCTCCGCGGAAGATGTAACCCCCATCGAAAACGTTGCTACCCAGAATTCCCCGCAGGTGTACGTAGAGCCGGGCGTTGTCATTAACCCCGCACGCTCACAGAGCATCACCGTCAGCGGTGAAGGCTTCACCGGCGGCGCTGTTGAGCGTTACGGCGTGGCAGTCTACGTGAGCGAATATCGCCAGTACCCCCTCTACGCGCTGGGTCGCGGCTCCGCCGTAGCGATGACCCTCGTACCCGAACTCGACGTGGATGGTGGTCGTTTCAGCACCCAGCTGACCCTGCCCGCGGGTACCCTCGACCCCAACCAGCAGTACGTTGTCGCGACCGCAGTGGTTGATCCCGGCAAGGGTTATGCAACGGAGGATACATCATACAACTCCTCCGCACCCCTGGAGCTGCTGCCTGCAAACACTCAGGATGAGCCTCTGAACCTCCAGATTCTCTCTGGTCAGCTGGAAATCCCGCAGGATAAGAACCTTGTGGTTTACAAGGTGACCGGTCTTGGTGAGGCTCAGGCTTTTGAAATCGTGACCTACGTGTACGCTCTTGACACTCAGGGTAACCGCGTCCTGCTGGCTGCCTCTCCTGCGCGTGCCGACGTCATGAACGGCACCCTCCTGGACGGTATCGAAGTGGAGGGTCGCAGGCTTGAAGAAGTACAGAGCGCCCAGGACGGCCTGCGCTATGTGCTCAGTGTTGAAATTGCGCCGTCTGCCGCTAATGGCTACACTGCCCAGGAAGTTGAGGTTCCCTTCATGAATGGTTGGAATGCAGAGCACGCCTCCACGCCGGTTGCAACCGCTGAACGCGCTATGGCTGAGCAGGCACAGTTCGAGAAGAAGCAGTTCGAGGAGAAGGTGCAGCCTGAGCCGGCTACACAGCCTGAGGGTGTAGTACCTTCGAACACTGCACAGTCGCAGTTCGATCACGTGCTGCCCGAGGACAATCCCGGCCGCCGCTACAGCCTGCCGCGCAACACTCGCTTTGACCGTGTTCGCGACACCTCTGCCGAACAGTCTCGGGACAATACCGCTAACCACGTGCTGGCTGCCCGCCTGCACGTGGAAGAAACCGTTGTTCCCGAAACTGACTCCGAGAAGACCTTGACCTTGCGCGGTGAAGGTTTTGAGGGCGTCGGCGCGGTGCACCTGATGGTGAGCGCCGTGGACGAATACGGTGTGGCAACCGACGGCATCATTGCTTCGGCTGATGTCTCAGAGATTGATCCCACTGGTGCTTTCACCGCACAGGTGCAGATTCCCGGCACTGCCCTTAAGCCCGGCACCACCTACCGCGTGAGCGCTGTAGCGGAAGATGAGCAGGGTACCGTACGCATCGTGAACGGTGGCTTCAAGGTGGACCGTGACGGCGTGGGTAATGCGCCCGAAACCCCCGAGGCGTCGGAGTCTGAAAGCTCTGCACCTGAGGTTAAGGCGCCTGAGGCGACCGGTGCTGAGGCGACCGCGCCTGCTGAGGCTGCTGCACCCGAAGCATCCGCATCTGCTGAGGCTACTGCTCCTGCAGCAGATCAGCAGAAGACGGGGGAGAACGCTACCGACCAGAAGGATGATACTTCGGTTCCGGTTCAGAATGCCGGTGCTCAGGATGCGTCCGCTCAGAAGGTTGAAGTTCAGAAGGTTGAACCGCAGAAGAGTGGCGAGCAGAAGGCGCAGGCCTCTGGTTCTCAGAAGGCTGTGGCAGAGCAGAAGCGTGAGCAGCTTGCCGCTACCGGCGCTTCCAATGTGCTGGTTATTAGTGCTGTTGGATCGATATCGTTGCTTGCAGGTATGCGCTTGAGCCGCCGTCGCCGTAGTGAGATGCAGCTCAGTTCTCGCCGCTAAAACGGGTCAATTATTGCCTCACTAGGTAAAATATGCACAAAGATGAAGGGGTGCCCGAATCATAGGAATTGGGCGCCCCTGCATCTTTAACTTTTTCTAAGGTTATACCTATAATTTAGAGTGCTGTCATAGACGGCACTATCACTCTTTACCGCCTCGTTCACCCCGAGGTGGGGAAGCGCTGTGAAGCGCCTCCGGTCACCGATATCAGAGAACCGTTATTCTGCGCCTACTTCCGACCTTTGGGCGCAGGAGTCACACGACGATTCATCACACTCACTCACGAAAATAGGTGACCATGTTTTCCACGCAGCGTTCTTGCCGCGGCGCGGCGCTAGTAGCGTCCGCAACCCTCGGTTTGGGGGGTGCCCTCGCGCCTGCAACTCTTGCTCCCGGCACCTTTGCATCCGCCGCTTATGCGCAGACTCAGCTGTCTCCGAAGCCTGAGCTTCCCATCGCTGTTGCCGCCGACGTCGTTCAGCACAGCATCACCTTGGATTTGTTGGCTCAGACTGGCGACTACACTCTCCTGCAGGTCAGCGGTGTAACTTCCCTGGATCAGGTGAAGGTTCGCCTGTCTGCCATCTCCGTTGAAGATGGCGTCGTGGCGACTATGACCGTACCCGCTGCTCAGCTGACTGCCTCAAAGAATGAAGAAGGCAACATGGAACTGAGTATCCACCAGCGCCTCAACGTTGAGCAGCCGTACATGGTGGAAGTTGAGAATCTGAGCAACGGCGAAACTGTCTCCATTGAGTTTATGCCCGAGCATGGTGTAACAGTCGACGAGATTATGGCTAGCCGCCAGAACATTTTCTTCCCCGATACTCCCGGTGTTCCCCGCGCCCCAAAGGTGGAGGCGAACCCCGCCCCCGAGGTGTCCGCAAGCCCGAGCGCATCCCCGAGTGCCGCAAAGGACAGCCCCCGCCCTACGGCTGCCCCGGCACCTTCTGAGGCGCCGTCTGCCTCGCAGAGCGCTTCAGCGCGTCCTTCTGCAAGCGCATCTGCTAGCGCCTCGGCGAGTGAGTCTGCCAGTGCTTCTGCTTCGGCGAGCTCTTCTGCTGATGACGCGGCACCTGCCGAGGTGACTGAGGATCGTCTGCTGGTGCATAACCGCCCTGACGGTCGTGCCCCCGCAGGGACTCGTGAAGCGACTCTGGAAATCTCTACTGCAGAGCTGCGCGGGTCGGCTGATTTTCAGCCTATTAGCGTCAGCGCTAGGAATGTGGCGGAGAGCAGCCTGGGCTATGACGTGATGGTCTTTGAAATGCCTACTGATGGTGGTGCCGTGGGTTCGCCTCTGGCTACTACTCACGTGAATCCTCAGCAGGTTGCTGATGGTGCTTTCTCCACCGATTTGCAGGTTCCCGGTACCGCGTTGAACCCCGGCAAGCGCTACCGTGTGGTTGTGGTGGGTGGTGACTCCACTGAGGAGCTGAAGCTCATGGCGACCACCGCTTTTGGTGTGAGCGTGGTTCAGCGTGCTGTTCCGGTGAATCACACTTCGAGGCCTGCAGAGTCTAGTGCCCGTCCGGTGGGCCCGGTGATTTCTGATGTTAATCGTCGTGTGGTTCCGTCGGCTTCTTCTGCGCCTTCTATGGTGGATGAGTCTGCGGTGGAGTCTGCTAATCTTGCTGCCGATTCTGTTGCCAAGATCCCGTCGGTGGAGGGCGCCCTGGGCTATATTGCTCAGGCTCAGCGTTCTGCTCGTGCGATTACTGCGCAGGCTCGAAGCTCTGTGGCTGATACTTCTGTGCAGGCTCCTGAGACGATGATTATGTCTGGTTATGCGACGCTATTGCCTGGTCGTACCGTGGTGAACCTGCTGGGCTATCAGCCGTTGGAGTCTGAAACGGTGACTGTTGCTTCTCCTCAGGAGAATGTGGGTGCTGCTGGTTCGGGTAGTTTCTATACTCGTAGTTCGAAGTCGCGCGGTGATTCTTCTGGTTCGAAGCTGGAGGCGAGCGCCCAGGATAATGGCCCTCTGCCGGAGGGCACTTTGCCGCTGAGTATTGCTCTGCTGGGTTCGGTTGCCTTGTGGGTACTGCTGTGGCGGTTAATGTGTATCGTCGTCGCATTGAGGATGCTGAAGAGTTGGACGCGGAGTAGTTCAGCGTATCTGTTTCTTCGTGCTGTGAGGCGTGTAGGCGGGCTCTCTGTGGGACTGCCATGATGCGGGAGGTGCCCTGTCGGGTGCGCACTGATGGGGTGCGTGTTCGGTGGGGCGCCTTTTGTGTGTCTGGATATTTGACGCTGTTGTGCGTTGGGTTGTGCGTTGGGAATGGTGTAAAAATCTCTTTTTAGTGCACTGTGGGGAATATTTTCTTGCATTCGAATTTTGCGTTATTTATATCTCAGTAAAGTATTTAATTCCTTTTATTTTGGCGATTATTGCGACATAAAGTTTTAGCACATGAATGCAATGCAACATTAAGTGCAATATCCGTGTTAGTCTAGGGTGTAACCGACGTACTGATGCGCAAATACCTGGATCAGAAACACCGGCTTGTGGTGAGCCTTCCCTAGTCCAGGCTTTGTGCCTACATCGCTTGAAATGGCACACATGACTATCACTCAACTTCCGAAACGAATTCATGCTCTTTCGCTTGCCGCCGCTTTGGGTGCAAGTGCTTTTGTGCTTCCTGGCGCCTCCGCAACCGAGGCTGAAGCAATTAATGTAAACGACTGCTTGGCATCTTTGATGAATAGCGAATTTGCCTCCAACTGCCCCTACGAAAATCTTGAACTTGAGGTCGATACCGTAGAGGTTCTCGTGCAGTCCGTCGAGAACGGCAAGGCGACCGTTAAGCTCGCACCCCTCTACGAGGGCGCCTATGTAGGCGATGCGTCGCGAGTCTACCTCGTCATGCAGTACTACACCTCCAGTGGCTCCATGGCGGCTTCTGACACCTACGAGCCTTCTGCCCTGCAGGTTGAGCGCGCCGATGACGGCTCGATGCTCGTCACCTTTGAGATGCCGCAGATGCCCCAGGAAGGCTACTACTCCATTAGTGCCATGGATCTGGTGACCTCCGATGCGGGTTACGGCGAATTCATGATTTCTGGAGGCTCCCTCGTACCGCACGCTATTCCGGTTGAGGACGACTCTGACGAGGTTATGGTGGACAAGAAGGAGAGTGCCCACCATGTGCCGACCATTGATGAGCTGAAGGCTCTGGATAAGCTCCGTGAAGAGGAGCAGAAGAACCAGCAGGCTGCAGATCAGAAGGGCAACAAGGACAAGGTCAAGGTAGAGATTCCCTCTGATTCTTCTGAGCAGCCGAATTCTTCTGAACACCCGGATCTTGAAACCCACACTCAGAAGCTGGAACAGGTCCCGGGCGGATCGACCTCTTCTCGTGATACTCAGACCCTGAGCGTTTCGGAACTGAAGGTTGCGTATGCTGAGGTGCGCTCTGATAAGGAAACCAAGCCGGTGACCATCAGTGCAGAGCGCCTGCCCGCAAACGCGGCTGGCTACGACCTGATCGTGGTTGAAACCGATATGAGCGGCAACCACAAGGGCGATGCGCTGTCCATTACGCACATCAGCTCTAATCGCATCGTCAATGGCGCGTTCAAGGAAGAGATTGGTATGCCCGGTTCTCTGTTGAAGACCGGCTCGGTGTACACCGCTTACCTGGTCCGTGCGGACGATACTGAGTACGCGGAAGAAGTTGTCTCGGTGCGATTCAAGGTCAGTGGCGAGGCGACCGGTAGCTCAACCTCCTCGACGAAGGCTGAACAGCCGCGCCAGGATGCGAGCGCTACGGTGGCCCCCAGCGCCAAGACTGATGCGGCTACTAGCCCTGCCCAGCGCAGTGCCCAGAGCGGCGTCTCTACTTCGGGCTCGAAGGAACCCGCCTCGAGTGCGCCTCAGTCGACTTTGGCGGCGGTGAGCGCTATGTCCCAGCAGCAGGAGGCGAAGGCGGAACGTCAGCGTCAGGCCCTGCAGACTTTGGCTCAGGCGCGCACGATGACTCCGCGTTCGGCTATTGAACCCACGCGAACTGATTTGGCGTCCGCGTACCGTTCTGGTTCTGACCCGGCATCTATTGCGGCTGCCGCAAATTCCGGCGCGGTCGCACAGGGACCCACGAGTGATGCCACCTCCGGTAATGGCAATAAGGGCTTCACGCCCGTCATCCACTCGGAAACCAATACTCGTTCTGCCGCGGTGAACTCGACCACCACCCATGTGCAGTCCAATACGAACGCTGACCGCCAGGATGGCGTGAAGGCTGCGGCTTCCGTTGCGGCTCCTACCAGCGAAGAGGTGGCTCAGCATGGTACGGCGTTATGGGCTATTGGTGGCGTTGGTCTGACCCTCGTGGTTGGCGCCGCGTGGACGGCTCACCGCAGGGGCTTTCTGAGCTCCTAAAGCCCTTGGTGCGCTTGCGCGTTGTGCCTGCTGGTAGGGCACTTATTCATGCCCTCAATATGTCTTGAGATATCCCTCACCCCCGTAATCTGTAGTTGCAGATTGCGGGGGTGAATTGCGTGTTCAGGGTGTTCAAAAAGCATCTACCCCCACGTGAATAAACCTTAAGGTTCGTGATAGGGTTGAAATAACCGATAAATAGATGCGCGCTACTTTTGTGTTTTCACCGGAGGAAATGCGAGGCGGAGTAAGGTACGACTTTTCCGGGGACCTTACAACCCGGAAAGGCTCCCAAGAGCATACGAAGACATGCCGCTAGCACGCATCAATTCCACCATGAAAAGACGCATCGCATGAGCACTCATTCAACAAAGTACTGTGTTGTCACCGCAACCCTTTTGATTGCGGGGCTTCAATGCGGGCTTGTTGCACCTTCCATGGCGGCGGAAATCCGCGTCACCACGCATACGGCGGTACCCAAAAGCGTTGGACACCGTGTGGAACAGAATGACGTTGCACCGAACGGGCAGAAGCAGAACGCGGCATCTAAAGTCACCATGAAGGCGCAGCTTCAAGAGGGCGGTTTTCTGCTGCGGTGGAACGGACTCCCTCAAGAGCTGACGGCTACAGACATTCTGGTAGACATCGACTTCTACACTGTTACTGGTGAATACGGCGGTTCCATTGTTGAGAACCCGCAGGTATCCGAGGGGGAGAACAGGGGCGAATATAGCCTCCTCATGAGCCTCGCCAGGGGAAAAGAAGTTGTGTACGTCATCGTTCTGACCGACAGCGTCAACAATATCGCCTACGAATTCTTTGTTAAAGAAGATGGGAGACGTCTAGTTCAGACCGTCGACCCGCGCAACGGTAAGGCAAAGCCCACCGAGCCGACGGTCGATATTGAGCATGAAGAAGCAGAAACTCCCGAGGCGAGCCCCACTCCGATCTCTGGCGCGGAGAACGACCAGGACGAAGACAACCAGCTCTCACCCACTCTTAGGGATACGTTGCACCCCACGCCGGAAAGCTCAACGGCAGCCCCGGTTAAGGTGCCGCGCGGACGGTACATTGTCTCCGAAGACACCAGCGTGTACGACCCGCAGAACCAGAGGAAGGGTAAACCGCGCCTGTCCGTACAGGATTCCCAGGGTGACTCCCAGGACGACACGAAGCCGGTTACGATTCTCGGCACGAACTTCGCGCAGAATACCAGCGGCTACGACCTGATGGTTATGGAAGTTGACTCTGAAGGCAACACGGTAGGGGACGCGCTCGCTATTGTGCATGTTGACGCCTCCTCCATTTCTGCCGGTTCTTTTGAGGCCGTTATTGGTGTGCCCGGTGCGTCCTTGCAGATTGGCAAGACGTACCTGGTGGCAGCATTTGATGCCGCCGATGATGGCAACCTTCAGTTGAATACGGTTCGTTTTACGGTGACTCAGGCTTCTGTCGAGAATGGTGGCTCGTCGTCTGATTCTTCCTCTAAGAACGAGAGCGAATCGGTTGCGGAACCTTCTGCGAATCCTACGATTGCCACTGATACTGCAGGTGCATCCGGCGCGAGCACACCCGCCGCAGGTTCTAGGTCTAAGACCCGCGGTATTCAGGGTGATACCGCCATGGCTTCGGGCACTAAGGACGCCACGATTTCTGTTCCGCGCCCCTCGGGTGGTTCTGTTACCGAGTCTTCCTCGGCTCTGGGGTACCGCACTGAGGAGGCGCAGTCTGTTCAGGTGCCGACCCCCGACTCTAATCTGCCTTCGGGTATCGACTCGGCGGCGCAGTCTCGCCGCGCCGCGATTCTGAATGGTTCTTCCTCTCAGGTTCGTACTGAGCACGGGTCGCCGGATGGTGTGAAGGCAACGGAGGCGCAGATTACCCGCAACACGGATAAGAGCTTGCCTCTTCTGCCGATTTTGGTAATTTTGGGTGGCGGCCTGATTCTTGGCGCCTTGGGCGTGTCGCGTGTACACGCTTCGAAGAAGGATTAGTTGCCTAGAGGCCGGGGGAGTGGCGGCCCCCGGTACTTGGGTGGCATGCTGGCGTGGGTTGGTTGTATCCCCGTCAGTGTGTTGCGAGGTGTTCTGTCATAAAACGGTTTCTTGGAATCTGATGTTGAGAAATACTCACACTGTCGATATAGTGAGCCTGTCCTAACAATGTCGATAGTATGGATACACACCAATGAAGATTTTCACATCTGGCACCCGCCTCTCCAAGGGAGCCTGCGCCCTCGCCGTTGCTGGCGCTGTTGCCCTGCCCCTGGCACCCGTTCTCGCCGAGAACATTAATATCGCCGCACAGAACGTTGCCGCACAGAACGTCGCAGCAGGCGACCAGGCAACCGCTGGCGCATCCTTCGGTTGGGGCGTGCGCGCCTCCTTCCTGTCCTATAACGGTATGCCCCGCGAAATGACCGACGGCGCAGCCTGGGACGCAACCGCAAAGCAGTTCACCTTCACCCCGACCTCCACCACCGTCTCTGAAGACGGCAAGCAGGTCACCCTGCAGGCTGCCGGCCGCCTCTGGTTCACCGGCCACTGCGCCGAAGGTCAGGACCCCGAAACCGGTTGCGCCCTGAACCTCACCTTCTCCAACCCCCGCGTGGAACTGAACCTCGCTGACGGCACCGGCTCCCTCTACATGACCGTGCGCACCAAGAACTACGCCAGCGGCAAGTTCGAGGGCCCCATGGAAGTCAAGATGGCGACCCTGAGCACCGGCACCGCCAAGCAGAGCGAGAAGGACGGCGTGGTCAGCATCAGCGGCATCTCCGCGAACCTGACCGCCGACGGTAACCACGCCTTCTCCGACTTCTACAACGAAGGCGCCAGCCTCGACCCGCTGAGCATCTCCTACACCGGTAGCGCAGCCAACGCCCCCAAGAGCGCCTACAGCGCCGCCGAGTCCTACAACACCGGCGCGAGCGTGAACCAGCCCCAGAACACCGCGCGTCTGGGCCAGAACCACATCGTGCACGTGGCACCCCCGAGCTTCAGCGGCGACACCACCTACACCGTGCTGAACAGCTCCAACCTGAAGATGACCGACACCGGCGTCCTGAAGGCAATCAAGGGCGTTTTCGCTGTGGATGCTGACGGCAACCGCATGCTCGTCATCGGCAGCGAGACCAACAAGCCCGAGCTGTACACCGTGACCGCTGAGGGTAAGCTCGTCTCCTCCGGTATCTACTCTGACGCAGAGCTCGGCGCCACCACCGTCAAGGCAATCGGCTACAACCCCGCCAACAACACCTGGGGCATCCTCAGCATTGACGGCCAGGGCGGCGGCAAGCTGACCATTATTGACGCATCCGGCAAGGCAACCTCGCAGGCTCTGCCGAAGCCCGACTCCATCGACCCGCAGGTTGTGAACGCCTACTCGCTCGATGAGTACTACGGCGACTCGTTCTCCACCAACACCGTGACCCTCGCGCCGCTGCCCGACGGCAGCTTCGTGTACGCGCCGTCGACCTCCATCTACGATGCGTCTGGCGAAAACGTGGTCCAGAAGGGCCACCTGCTGCACCTGAGCAGCAACGGCGTGTCCCTGGTGCCGAACTCCTCGCCCGAGGGCTACACCACCACCCTGTCCTCGACCCTGGTCAGCCCCAAGGGCTACATTTACCGTTGGAACAACTGGTCCGGCGGCAAGGTCCAGGTCCTCAAGTACGAGAACGGCACTTTCAGCGTGGTCCGCGAGTCCTCAACCCTTGAGGGCTTCGAGAAGACCGAGGTCGCCACCATGTTCCTGACCCGCGCGGGCAACGTGGTCGTGGTGGATGCGTCCGGCTCCCGCCTGGTGTTCATGGATGACACCCTGAACAAGGTGAACGAGGTGGTGCTCTCCTCGATGCGCAAGACCGACAAGAGCGGCGGCTACAACGCTCTCGAACTGCCCAACGGCGATATTATCTACCCGACCAGCTTCGAGAACCCGAACACCTACGAGGATCAGCTGTGGCTGAACCGTCTGGCAGCGAACTCGGCACCGGCACCGGCACCTGAGCCGACCAAGGCACCGGAACCGACTAAGGCACCCGAGCCGACCAAGTCTGCTGAGCCGACCGTTGCTCCGACCGTGGCACCTACCGCTGAGCCGACTGTTGCCCCCACCGCGGAGCCCACTAAGTCTGCTGAGCCGACCGCGGAGCCTTCCGCAACTGCAGAGCCCTCTGCCACCGCTGAGCCGACCGTTGCTCCGACCGAGGCACCTACCTCTGAGCCTACCGCGGAGCCTTCGGTAACGGCTGAGCCCACTGCGACCGCAGAACCGACTGCTGAGCCTTCTGCAACCGCTGAGCCGACTGTTGCTCCGACCGTGGCACCCTCTGCAACCGCTGAGCCCAGCGTGACCGCAGAACCCACCGCAGTGCCTTCGGAGGAGCCCACCTCGCCGTCTCTGCCGACCGCGTCCGTTGCTCCCAGCGTTTCCGTAGCGCCTTCTGTTGCCCCGAGTGCTTCTACTGCTCCTTCTGCAACCCCGAGCGCATCGGTGAGCGCATCCCCGACCGCGGTTCCGAGCGTTCCCGCCGTGACCCCTTCGGCGACCGTGTCCGCGTCGGCGTCCGCATCGGCATCCGCTAGCGCGTCTGCTTCTTCGAGTGTTTCTGCGAGCGCGTCGAGCTCCGCAAGCAGCTCCAGCAGCGCTTCGGTGAGCGCATCGGCATCTTCGAGCGCCTCCGCTTCCGCTTCCGCGAGCGCTTCCGCTTCTGAGAGCAGCACCGCCGACCAGAACACTGCCGGCCACAAGGGCGGCTCCAACGGTGGTTCTGATGCTGGTTCCGGCGCATCCGACAACTTGGGTGTGAGCGGTTCCAACGGTGGTTCGTCTAACGGTGGTTCCTCCCTCGGTGGTGGTTCTTCCGCAGGTAGCTCCTCGACCTCCGGTAGCTCCTCCTCGAAGCTGGCTCAGACCGGCGCATCCGGCGCTATGTTCGCCGCAGCAGCTGGTGCTATCACCCTGGTTGCAGGTACCGCACTGGTTGTGGCACGCCGCCGCAAGAGCTAAGATTTAGCCTTCGCGCAACACCCCGCTTCGTCACTCGTTCATGAGTGGGGAAGCGGGGTGTTCCTTTCATACAATGGAAATATGACTATTCTGAATGTAATCGCAACCTCGCACGGCACCGACTCGGTCGCCGGTCGCGAGGCTATCACGCTGATTCGTGAGCAGATTAAGTTCCTGCTTGCCCAGCGTAACGACGGCGTGGAGTACCGTATCCACGCCGCATATGTGGATGTGGAATCTCCCAGCGTTGATGATGCCGCAGCCTCTCTGCCCAATGATGAGCCCTGCGTGATCGTGCCGATTCTGCTGTCGACAGGTTTCCACACTCAGGTGGATTTGCGTCGTGCCGCACGCAATAGCGGTATTGAGCGTATTGGTATTGGCGAGTCTCTGGGCCCAGATGCGCGCCTTGCCGCACTGACCCGCGCCCGCCTGGAAGAGGCTGGTTGGACTCCCGGCGACGGCCCTGTTGTGCAGGGTGCTGCGGGTTCTTCTCGTGCTGATGGTCGTGCGGACATGAGCCGTGCCGCTGAGCTGCTGGCTGAGGAACTGAACACCCCGGTACATCACGGCTTCGTTGCCGCTATCGATCCGAAGTTCCACGAGGTAGTTGCTGAGCATCAGCCTAAGTTTGCCGCGACCTACCTGCTGGCGGAGGGTTTCTTCTCCGGTAAGATGCGCCGTGATGCTGAGTCGACCGGTGTGCCGGTGAAGGTTGCCGCGCCGCTGGTCAACGCGCAGGGTGGTGCTTCTGCTGCCGTGGTAGCGGAGTGCTTTATTGATCGCATGGATGCCGCTATTGCCCAGCTGGATGCCGCCTAACGACTCAGGTTTGCGGTGCGTGTAGATGCGCTTGTAAAGCTGAAAGTGTTAATACAAAAACCTCGGGACGTAATGATCCCGAGGTTTTTGTGTTGCTGTGTTTGGGTTGTGAAGTGTGAGTGTTTAGGCGGTCTTGAGGTAGACGTCGCCGTCGCGGACCTCTACGGGGTAGACCTTGATGGAGTAGGAGGGGTCGGAGAGGCACTCGCCGGTGGTCAGGTCGTAAACCTCCTTGTAGAGGGGGGAGGTGATGGTGGGGTTACCGTTCTTCTCACCAACGATGCCGCGTGCGAGGACCAGTGCCTGGCTGTGCGGGTCGAGGTGGTCGCCGGCGAAGATGCCGTGCTTGGTCTTGTAGATGGCGTACTGGTAGCCGTCGATCAGGGCGACTTCACCCCAGTTTTCTTCGAGGTCAGATTCGGCGCAGATGCGTACCCAGTTCTCAGCCATGGGGGTTTCCTTTCGAAGTGGTGGTCTGCGCCGCGCGGGGTGCAGGACACAATAGCGGTTCGTGTGTTCTTTGTTTGGAGTTTACCTTATGAAACCCACATTTGGAAATGGGGCACGCGGAGGGTGCTAAAGGTTATTTTTACCCTAAAAGATGATCTCAAATTTCATAGATTAGCCTTACCTAAATTAGGTTTAGATAAGGTAAGAGTACCCTATTCTAGCCCGATATTCCGCGGATTTTTTAGAAAATTTTCCCAAAAAATGCAGATTTTCGACGCCTCGACCCCGCGCTAGAGTGTACGATAAAAGTCGTAGTTTAAAACGCCTTTTGACTGCCTGAAGAAAACAACATAATCCCACACAAAAATGTTTCGTAATTTTCAGATGCATTCTAAAGAAGCGGGCGCTCCAACTACTCGGTACGCATCAGGTACGAGCCCAACGGTACGGAAACTAGGAGTTCCAATACCGGGCACGATCCAGCCGCACACTGAGGGTAGATAAGCGCCATGAACTACCTGCATTACAACTAGGAAGGAAAATCCATGTCGCACACCCCCCGCAACATTCTCGTTGTCGGCGCAGGCCCCGCTGCGTGGCGTTTTGTACGCGCGTACCACGAAGGCGCTGAAGCTGCCGGTCGCGCAGTGGACACCATCACCGTCCTCAACGATGAGCCCTACATCCCCTACGACCGCGTTGCTATCGAGAAGATTTTCAAGGACACCGAGAAGGACCTGACCCTCGGCGACCCCGAACTGTGGAATGCAGAGAACATCAACCTGGTCAACAACTGCCACGCAGAGAAGCTTGACCGCACCCGCCGCGTCGTCACCGACACCGAGGGCAACGAGTACCCCTACGACGTGCTGGTCTTCGCAACCGGTTCCCGCGCGGTTCGCATCCCCATTCTTAACTCGGACGCCGCACACGTCTTCCGCACCATCGACGACGTGAAGAACATGGTCTCCGAGGTCAAGCGCCTGCAGGACACCCTCGGCCGCGCACCCCGCGGTATCGTCGTCGGTGGCGGTCTGCTCGGCCTCGAAGCAGCTGAGGGTCTGAAGGACCTGGGCGCAGAGCCCACCATTCTGGACGTGGCTCCCTGGCTGCTTTCCGTTGAGGTTGACCAGGGCGGCGGTTACGCCGTGAACGCCCAGATTAAGGCAACCGGCATTGAGATTGAGACCGGCGTGTACATCTCCGGCATCAACAAGGATGCTGACGGCAACGTCGTCTCCGTCTCCATCGCAGATTCTCCCTCTGAGGATGCAGAAATCCGCACCCTGCCTGCCGACATGGTGGTCTTCGGTGCTGGTATCCGCCCCAACGATGAGCTGGCACGCGAGGCTGACCTGGCACTGGGTGAGCGCGGCGGTATTCTTGTCAACGACGCATGCCACTCCTCCGACGAGCACATTTGGGCTATCGGTGAGGTCGCCTGCGTGCTGGGCCGCACCTGGGGTCTGGTCGCACCGGCTAACGCTATGGCTGACGCTGTGGCAGCTAACCTGCTCAACGACAACGAAGAAGCTCAGGTTGAAGAGTTCGACATCGCAACCAAGCTGAAGTTCTCCGGCGTTCAGGTCGCTGGCTTCGGTGACCGCCGCGGCACCACCGAGGGTTGCCTCGAGGTTCTGTTCGCAGACCCCGCACGCGGCATGTACCAGAAGATTGTGACCAGCGGCGACGCAAAGACCCTGCTCGGTGGCGTGTTCGTCGGTGACACCGCTCCCTTCGACTCCCTCAAGCCCCTGCTCGGCCGCGAACTGCCCGCTGAACCGAACGTTTACCTGACCGCAGCTGGCGGTGGCGACGGCATCCCCGACACCGAACTGCCCGACGACGCAATCCTGTGTTCCTGCAACAACATCAGCTTCGGTGCCGTCCGCGAGGCTATCGTTGACGGCAACCACGATGTTGCATCCCTGAAGTCCTGCACCACCGCGGGTACCCAGTGTGGTTCCTGTGTTCCGATGCTGCAGAAGACTCTGGAACAGCAGATGAAGAAGATGGGTCTGACCGTCTCCAAGGCACTGTGTGAGCACTTCGACTTCTCCCGTGCTGAGCTGGCTGAGGCTGTGCGCCTGACCAGCCTGGATGACTTCGACTCCGTGCTGGCACGCTTCGGCCGCGGTGGCGACGGCTGTGCTATCTGTAAGCCGACCGTTGCATCGATTCTCTCCTCCTTCCGCAACTCCTACGTCCTGGACGCAGGCCGCGGTGGTATTCAGGAGACCAACGACCGTGCGCTGGCGAACATGCAGAAGAACGGTACCTACTCCGTCGTTCCGCGTATTCCCGCAGGTGAGATTCCCGCTAAGAAGCTGGGCGTCATCGCAGAGGTCGCTGAAGAGTTCGGTCTGTACGTGAAGATCACCGGTGCGCAGCGTATCGGTATGTTCGGTGCTCGCCTGGAGCAGTTGCCCTACATTTGGGAGCGTCTGGTGGATGCTGGCTTCGAGTCCGGTCAGGCATACGGTAAGTCCCTGCGTAACGTGAAGTCCTGCATGGGTTCGACCTGGTGCCGCTTCGGTGTTCAGGACTCGACCGGCATGGCAGTCAAGCTCGAGAACCGTTACCGCGGCCTGCGTTCCCCGCACAAGTTCAAGTTCGGTGTTTCCGGTTGTAACCGTGAATGTGCTGAGGCACAGGGCAAGGACGTTGGTCTGATTGCAACCACCAACGGCTGGAACCTGTACCTGGGTGGTAACGGTGGTGCAAACCCCGCTCACGGTCGCCTCTTCGTCAAGGACGCCTCCAGCGAGGACATCATCCGCTACATCGACCGCTACCTGATGTACTACATCCGTACCGCAGACAAGCTGCAGCGTACCGCTCGCTGGCTCGAGGATCTGGATGAGGAGCACGGCGACGGTCTGGCACACCTGCAGTCCGTCCTCATTGAGGACTCCCTGGGCGTGTGTGAGGACCTGGAGCGCGACATGCAGCGTCACGTTGACTCCTACGAGGACGAATGGGCAGCAACCCTGCGCGACGAGCGCCGCCTGCGCCGCTTCCGTGCCTTCATCAACGAGCCCAACGGCAGCGATGAAGCATCGCACCTGTACGTGCTGGAGCGCGAGCAGATTCGCCCCGCAACCCCCGAGGAAATTGCGGCGGCAGAAGCTGGCGAGTCCAACACCGTCCTGCTGACCGGCGCCAAGATTCCCGTGGGCAAGCCCAGTGACCTCAACCCGGTCCCGGCAGCGTAGTATGTGCCCGAAGATTCCTCCGTTCCCGCCCCGCGAGTTCGCCACTATTGACGAAATTCTCGCGGGCGGGGCGCCCGGGCACACCCTGGACGATAGCGTGACGGAACGCGGCATTGCCCTGCCCGGCGAGCCTGCTGAGAACCCCGGCAAGGTCTACATTGTGGGTGGTGGCCCCGGTGCCGCCGACCTGCTGACCCTGCGTGCGGCACGTGCCCTGAGCGAGGCGGACGTGGTCCTTCTGGATCACCTCGCCCCGCAGGAGTACGGCGAGTACGCGCCGAACGCCCTCATCGTTGATGTGGGTAAGGTTCCCGGTAAGCACGCTGTTCCGCAGTCCCGCATTCAGCAGCTCATGATTGATTATGCGCTCTCGGGTAAGACCGTGGTGCGTTTGAAGGGTGGCGACCCGTACGTGTACGGTCGCGGCGCTGAAGAGCTGGATGCGTGCATCGCCGCCGGCCTGGAGGCTGAGGTTATCCCCGGCATTACCAGCGCTATTGCGGTTCCTGCGCGTGCGGCAATTCCGGTGACTCTGCGTAAGGTGTCCTCGATTTTCACCGTCATTTCTGGTCACTCCGGCCTGTCGGAGACCGAAGTGTCGGCTGTTGAGGCGACCCTGCGCGCCCAGGGCACCGTGGTGCTGCTGATGGGCGTTCGTACCCTGCCCGATACGGTGGCGTCTCTGCTCTCTCGTGGGATTGAGGCTGACACGCCGCTGGCAACCATCGAGAACGGTTTCTCTGAGAAGGAGCGCGTGACTGTCACGACCCTTGAGAACGCTCAGGTGGATTGCGCATCGGTCAAGGCGCCGGCTATTACCGTCATCGGTGAGGTCGTGCATTATGCTCGCGATAATCAGAACCGCTTTGTGAGCGAGGTTCACGAGCGTCTGCGTGAGCGTTCCACCTCCTAGAGGCGGTGCGCTAGATAGCACTGTGCATTAGATAGTACGGTGCGTTAGATAATATTGCGCAGCCCCGCATCCTTGGTTTTCCTAGTTGCCAAGGAGCGGGGCTGTTGCTGTGCCGGCTGGTGTTGCTGTGCCGAGTTGTATTGTTGCACTGGGTCATATTGCCGCGCCGGGAACGCCGGGCAGCGCGGGGAAATGCTCTGGCGCAAAAACAGCGGCACAAAAACATACGAAAGCGGGGCGGGTATCGGTTGATACCCGCCCCGCTTTGTCAGGGGTGTTGCTCTCAGATTCTAGAGCCCCAGAGCCTAGAGTCTCAGAGCCTAGACCTTGAAGTCGTTGCTGCTACCGGAACTAGAGCTACCGGAGCCGCCACCGCTGGACTTGCTTGCCGAAGCCGATGAGGAGGGACCCTCAAAGACCTTGCGGAATTGGTCGCTGTACTGGGACACGAAGTACTCGCGGCTGGTCACGTGCCACTTGCCCTCGGCGTACACCACGTATATCACGACATCCAGGGTGCTTGCCTTCTGAGGCTCACCCGTGCCCTTCTGGTAGATGGTGTATTCCTTGACAACATCCCGGCAGGGGAACGCCACAACAGCCAGATCGGAAGAGGCAAGAGCCTTCCCGTCCTTGTCGTCACGGATGCTCAGCTTGCTCTCGTAGTCCTTGGTCCAACCACCCGCGGCGTAGAGCTTAGCAATAGCCTTCAGGTTGTTGACCAGACCGCTGTCAGCGCCGTGGACCAGACCCTTGAGGTACTGCAGATCGCCGTTGTACATCGCGGCAATGTACGCGCTCTGGTAAGCAGCCAGGGTCTTGTAGGCGCCTTCGAGGCTGACGGTACGCTGAGCCACCGTATCAATGACCGGGATCGGAACGTTCTTCGCGGGGGAGGTGTCGGTCGGCTCAACGTAGTGCGCAATGGCGGGCTTGTACTCGTACTTGACGTCGCCAACGTACTTCTTATAGTCCTTCAAGAACTCGTCGGACGGAATAATCTTCGCGTTGTTGCGGCTTGCCGAGGACGAAGATGACGACGAAGCGGATGCCGAAGCCGAGGCAGACTCAGAAGGCGAAGCCGAAGCCGAGGGGGGAGGCGGAGGCGCTCGGGGAGCCGGAGAAAGTATCGCCGGTACCGGTGGGGCGAATATCCTTGTTGAAGGCGCATCCTGCTAGGGCCAGAGCACCGGCAGTCAGACCGCCAAAAAGAACGGTGCGGCGGGTCAATCCGTTTCGGTCGTTAGCAGAGAAGTTGGTGTGTGCACTCGGCCGGAAGGACATGGTATCTCCTGAAAGTGGTTGATCGAGGTAGCTCGCAACGCTGCGATGCGTACGAGAGACTCTTCCTCATCGTTTTTGTATGGTGCGCGGTACAAAGGGTGTACCGGGATACGGGTGTGCCGGAGCGTGAACTGCGGCGCTATAAAGTATCCACTTCTTACTATAGAAGACTGGTTTTAAAACTTCGTCAAAAAACCCTGGACATTGTCTTTAAGACACAATAACCCAAAGTCGGTGAGGTGCAAGGGGATTGTGCCTCAACGACTTTGGGCTAGTGCATATGGAATTGATGAGACGGGCTGCTCTCGACCGGGGGTAAGGTCGGGGAGGAGTAGTATGCCCCCTGCAGGGCTAGACCTTAGTGGAGCCGCGACCCGAGGACGAAGAACCGCTAGAACCGGCAGAACTGGAACCTCCGGAGCCAGAAGAGGCGGAAGAGCCCTTGCCGCCATTCAGACGCTCGTTCAGATAGTCGTTGCCGATTCGCCACCACTTACCCTCGGTGTAGAGCATCACGTGCGGAATGGCTACCTGAGTAATCGCCGGTATCTTGCGTTCGGTGCCGTCCGGCTGATGGATGGCGGTGGCAGAATACTTGGCGTCCATCATGATTTCTACGTAGCCGTCACCGTTCTTCAGGGCGGTTCGAGGCTCCGTATTCCGCATGGAAATGCTGCACGTGAAGTCCATATACCAGCCGTTCTGCTCATACAGTTCCTTGACTGCTTTAACCTCGTCGATGGCGCTCTTGTCTGCCGGGTAGGTCAGCTCAATCGCCTGATCTGCATAGTGGCCATCCTTGAGTGCGGTGATCTGAGCACTGTAGTAGGCACGCAACGTCTCGTAGGCGCCCTGGAAGGTCGGTTCTTCACGGTGCGGAACGGTCTTGAGGGGCTTGGGTACGTTCTTCGCAGGGGAAGAATCCGTTGCGGGCTGGTACTCGCCCATGTATTCGCCGGTCAGCTTCAGGGGTCCGGGGTACTTCTGCCAGCCCTCGACCAGTGCATCCTTAGATACGGGTACGCGTGCCGCGCTGGACGAGCTGCTTGTGGCATTTGCTGAAGCACTTGCCGATGCGCTCGCGGAGGAAGTAGCGGTAGCAGATGCCGAACTAGATGCAGAGGGAGAAGCGGTCGCGGAAGGGGTGGGGGAGCCTATCTTAGCTTTTGCCTCTTCGCTCAGCGGGCGAATATCGGAGGCGCAACCAGCCATGAGGGAAACCGCGCCACCGAGCAGCAGAGTGCGGCGACTCACAAGGCGGGACGTAACGGAACGGGCACTCGAAGAGCGGTCGGATGAGAGCATCGGTGAACTCCTTGATCTTTTCCGAGGCGGGCTCGGGGCACCCGGCGGCGGGCGCATGGTTGTATGGCGTGTTGGGTGAGGTCGTGAAGGGGGGGGGAAACTTTGGGCAAATGCCGCGGTTTCAGCCCACATCCGGAAGTGACCTCGGGTGTACCTCACGCCCTGGGCGAGGGGTACTGGTGAACTCATCGCTGAGATTGCTGTTCTGGGACTGCTGCGGTCACGCCCGGGTGAGGGGGTAGATGCTATCGAATCATCATTGATGTGTTGCACGATTCATTTTAGACTATTTTGAGGTCAAAATGCACGAAAATACACCTTAGTAATCTCTGAGAGCTTATAGGGTGCTCAAGATATTAATCACTGTAAAGTATTGTGGTCACACTCTGTTGGTGGGGGACTATTTGATAGGAGGCAGCTACTCGGCAAGGGGTGTGCGCATATCAGATTAAGTGATTTCAGTCATATTTATGACTTGAAAAATAAAAGAGCTGCGCCTCGGTGTTTCCAGAAGGTGGGGGAGAAGGGGGTGGGTAACTCAACCTTCTGCCCGCGAGGAAGTCTTCAATACTTCAGAAGAAACACCCGATTCCCAAGGGAAAAACCGCTTGGCAATCCCTAGATATGCGCTCTATTCGCCCACTTATGCATTGCTGGATAATCCAGAAAAACCGGTTCCCACACGGGATGCCGAGGGGAAGAAAACTTGCAGGGGTGAATATCTAGTGGAATTACATCGGTGTTCACCCTATATCTTGTGGTTGCACTGACTGCAATCCCATGGGCTCCCACGAAAAAATCGAAACCCACTTAAAGCAACACCGGGGGAATGCAAAAACATACATCCTTAAACACGCCCGAGCGTGGGGTGAGGCAAGACCCCTTAAGCCCCCTACTCGCTCTAAATATCGCCGAACGAAGAACCATTCTGTTTTGTGTCCCCGGCATCGGCGCATCTGAATAGTACTGTTCAAACCCACACCCCGCGGGGTTGCATACAGGCACAAAAGCCACATAAACTATTAGTGTTTGCAACGACCCGGCCATCACCGGCGAGCAATTCGGAAGAACGGACCGCACCTGCGGGCACCCGCCAATCGCTGCGGCGAGGGTGTCTTAGCGGAAGAGATGTAGTCCCAGTAGAACCGGACGGTTAAGCCCGATATAGCTGTAATAAGCGACTGATACCCGCCCAACGCGCCGCTCTTCCGGTGGCTAGGTATCGCGGACACGCGACACCCCGCTAGCCCCGGGAGGGTTCGGTGCGTTGAGCTGTTAAATCAGTAAGCAAGGTGGTACCGCGCCGCATCCCGACCCCCGGCACAACCCGGGCAAGTCAGCGATGCCTAGGCGTCCTTGCACCCGTCATGTCAATCCTCACCCGCTGAAACGGTGCGGACGACGAGTGCTACGTACCCTGTCGCCCCAACCTCTCAGCGTTGAGAACAACAGATAAGGGCGCACAAACACATGTCCCATGTTTACCCCAAGGCGAGCGCCTTCGAAGCCGCAGGAAGCGGCGTCACCGCATCGCCCAAGTTCCCCGCACTCGAAGAGGCAGTCCTCGACTACTGGAAGAAGGACAACACCTTCTCCGCATCCGTCGAGAACCGCCCCGCAGGCGAAAACGGCGAAAACGAATTCGTCTTCTACGACGGCCCTCCCTTCGCTAACGGCCTGCCCCACTACGGCCACCTGCTCACCGGCTACGCCAAGGACCTCGTCGCACGCTACCAGACTCAGCGCGGCCACAAGGTAGAACGCCGCTTCGGCTGGGACACCCACGGCCTGCCCGCAGAACTCGAGGCAATGAAGCAGCTCGGCATGACCGACAAGCGCGAAATCCTCGAAATGGGCATCGACAACTTCAACGACGCTGCCCGCGCATCCGTGCTCAAGTACACCAACGAGTGGGAAAAGTACGTCACCCGCCAGGCACGCTGGGTCGACTTCGAAAACGACTACAAGACTCTGAACGTCGAGTACATGGAGTCCGTCATCTGGGCGTTCAAGCGCCTCTACGACAAGGGCCTGACCTACCAGGGCTTCCGCGTGCTGCCCTACTGCTGGAAGGACGAGACCCCTCTCTCCAACCACGAGCTGCGCATGGACGACGACGTGTACAAGGACCGCCAGGACCAGACCGTCACCGTCGCATTCCGCCTCACCGCAGACACTGCTCTCGGTGCTGACGAGAAGGTCGCCGCAGAACTCGACGGCGTCGAAGCACTCGCATGGACCACCACCCCCTGGACCCTGCCCACCAACCAGGCGCTCGCCGTCGGACCCGAGATTGAATACTCCGTCGTACCCGGCGCAGGCAAGTTCGAGGGCCGCTCCTTCCTGATCGCCTCCGAGCTGCTCGGCTCCTACGCCAAGGACCTCGGCTACGAAGGCGACCAGCCCGAAAAGGACGCAGACGCAGCCGTCACCGCACGCTACACCGGCTCCCAGCTCGAGCACGTGCGCTACACCCCGCTCTGGGACTACTTCGCAGACGTCGAAAAGTGGGGCACCGAAACCTCCTGGCAGATCCTCGTCGCCGACTACGTCACCACCGGTGACGGTACCGGTATCGTCCACCAGGCACCCGCCTACGGTGAAGATGACCAGAAGGTCTGTGAAGGCTACGGCATCCCCGTGATCCTCTCCCTCGACGAAGGCGCAAAGTTCCTGAACCTCTTCGCCGAGCCCACCGCCTCCGGCTCCACCGCCCTGGCTGAGATTGCAGGCGTGCAGGCATTCGACGCGAACCGCACCATCATCAACGCCCTCAAGGCAGACGATGTGCTGATCCGCGAGAAGTCCTACGTGCACTCCTACCCGCACTGCTGGCGCTGCCGCACCCCGCTCATCTACCGTGCAATCACCTCCTGGTACGTGAAGGTCACCGACTTCAAGGACCGCATGTACGAGCTGAACAAGCAGATTAACTGGATCCCGGAAAACGTGAAGTACGGCCAGTTCGGCAAGTGGGTTGAGAACGCACGCGACTGGTCCATCTCCCGTAACCGCTTCTGGGGCTCCCCGATCCCCGTGTGGGTTTCGGACGACCCGAACTACCCGCGCATGGACGTGTACGGCTCCCTCGAAGAGCTCAAGGCAGATTTCGGCCGCCTGCCCCTGAACAAGGACGGCGAACCCGACCTGCACCGCCCGTACATTGACGAGCTGACCCGCCCGAACCCGGACGACCCGACCGGCAAGTCCACCATGCGCCGCGTGGAAGACGTGCTCGACGTCTGGTTCGACTCCGGCTCCATGCCCTACGCACAGGTGCACTACCCCTTCGAGAACCAGGAATGGTTCGAGAACCACTACCCGGCAGATTTCATCGTCGAGTACATCGGTCAGACCCGCGGCTGGTTCTACGTGCTGCACGTACTGGCGACCGCGCTCTTCGACCGTCCCGCGTTCAAGAACGTCATCAGCCACGGTATTGTGCTCGGCTCGGACGGTCAGAAGATGTCCAAGTCCCTGCGTAACTACCCGGACGTCTCCGAGGTCCTCGACCGCGACGGCTCCGACGCGATGCGTTGGTTCCTGATGTCCTCCCCGATCCTGCGCGGCGGCAACCTGATCGTGACCGAGCAGGGCATCCGCGAGGGTGTTCGCCAGGTCATGCTGCCGCTGTGGAACGTCTACCACTTCTTCGCCCTGTACGCTAACGCCGCCAACAACGGCGAAGGCTACAGCGCAAAGCTCAAGTACGACTCGCAGCACGTGATGGACCGCTTCATCCTCGGCAAGACCCGCGAACTCATCGAGCAGGTCACCGCAGCGATGGACTCCTACGACATCTGGAACGCCTGCGAATCCCTGCGCCAGTACGCCGACGCACTGACCAACTGGTACGTGCGCCGCTCCCGCGAGCGCTTCTTCAACGAAGACACCGACGCATTCGACACCCTCTACACCGCACTGGTGACCGTGTCGAAGGTCGCCGCGTCCCTGCTGCCGCTCAGCAGCGAGGAAATCTACCGCGGCCTCACCGGTGAACGCTCCGTGCACCTGGCTGACTGGCCCGAGGCGTCCGCTTTCGCTGATGAGTCTGACCTGCTGGCTCTCATGCAGACCGTGCGTGAGGTCTGCTCCGCCGGTTCGGCACTGCGCAAGGAAAAGAAGATCCGCGTGCGCCAGCCGCTGCAGAAGATGACCGTGGCGATTGCACCCGAGCAGTTCGCAGCCCTGGGTACCGCTTTCGGTGAGAAGGGCGCGGAGTACTTCGCGAACATCGTCGAGGACGAGCTGAACCTGCGCCAGGTGGAGCTGGTCAGCGCCGATACCGTCGACCCCGCTGACTACGGCATCTCCCAGCAGCTGAAGGTTAACGCACGTGCGGCAGGTCCGCGCCTGGGCAAGCAGGTGCAGGTTGCTATTAAGGCATCCAAGTCCGGTGACTGGACCGTGACCGAGGACGGTACCGTCCTGGTCGGCGTGGCAGCTCTGGACGGCGGCCTGGCTCTGGAAGAGGGCGAATACGAGCTGGCAACCGTAGTTGCCGCTGACGCTGAGGGTGCTGAGCACACTGCGGCTGCGGTTCTGCCCGGCGGCTTCCTGGTCCTCAACATTGAGCTGACCGACGAGCTGGTTGCCGAGGGTATCGCCCGCGACACCATCCGCGCTATTCAGCAGGCACGTAAGGACGCCGACCTGAACGTTGCGGACCGCATTAACCTGAGCATCGCGGCACCGGAGGAAACTCTGGCAGCTCTGCGCACCAACGAGGCACTGGTGACCGGCGAAACCCTCGCCGTGTCCCTGCAGCTGAGCGAAGCAGCCGAGCTGAGCATTAGCGTAGCCAAGGCATAAAACGCCTGAACCGTACGGCCGTCCCGCCCCTCTGTTGGGCGGGGCGGCCCGTCGTCTATCCCGCCGCACGGTTATCCCGCCGCACGGTGGGCCCCTGCCGGCACCGGCCGGCTATCCCAGTGAGGAGAACAATGAGCGAGAAGAATTACCCCGCAATTCCCGACCCCGAGGGCGTGGAGCGGGTCTACGGTGAACTGCTGGCGCGAGCACCCGAAAACAAGATGGCGCCGCGCCTGGACGCTGTGGCGCGCGCCGTCGAAATCCTTGGCGACGTGCACCGTGCCGCGCCGGTCATCCACATCACCGGCACGAACGGCAAGACCAGCACCGCCCGCATGATTGAGGCGCTGCTGCTCGGCCACGACCTGCGCGTGGGCCGCTTTACCAGCCCGCACCTCGAAAGCGTTACCGAGCGTATCTGCATTAACGGCGCACCCGTACCGGATGCCACCTTCGTGCGCATTTGGGAGGAAATCGCCCCCTACCTGCAGATTGTGGACGCGGAGATGACCTCCCGCGGCGAGCCCGCCCTGACCTTCTTCGAGTCCGTTACCGTGCTCGCCTTCGCGATTTTCGCGGACGAGCCGGTGGACGTGGTGGTGCTCGAGGTCGGTATCGGCGGCACCTGGGATTCCACGAACGTTGCCGACGGCGTGGTTTCCGTGGTCACCCCGATTGGTCTGGACCACACCGACATGCTGGGCGAAACCCTCGCTGAGATCGCGACCGAAAAGTCCGGCATCATCAAGCCCGGCGGATTCCTGATTTCTGCGGCGCAGGACCCGGAAGCGGCGGACGTGCTGCTCGCCTCCGCCCGCGAGAAGGAAGCATCCTTCGCCTTTGAGGGCGTGGAGTTCGGCGTTGTCTCCCGTGAGCTTGCGGTCGGCGGTCAGCTGCTGACCCTGCGCGGCCTGGCGGGCGAGTACCCGGATGTGCCGCTGTCCCTGCACGGTGCGCATCAGGCGCAGAACGCCGTGGTGGCTCTCGCCGCCGTGGAGGCGTTCTTCGGCGGTCAGCGTCAGCTGCCCGAGGACGTGGTGCGTACCGCGTTTGAGACGGTGCGCTCGCCGGGCCGTCTGGAGGTTGTGCGCACCGAGCCGCTGACCATCCTGGATGCGGGCCACAACCCGCACGGCGTGCGTGCGTCCGCGGCTGCGCTGACTGAGGCGTTCAAGCTGTCCCACCTGCATTCCGTGGTCGGTATTTTGGGTGAGAAGGATGCTCTGGGCATGTTTGAGACCATGCGCGAAGAGTACGTGGACGCTTCGGACGGTACCTTCCGCCTGTACCTGGCGGCGTCGGATTCGCCGCGTGCGATTGCGCCGGAGCGTCTGCACGAGCTGGCGCTGGATGCGGGCCTGGACGAAGACTCGATTGAGGTGTTTGAGCACCTGGACGAGGCGATTGCTACCGCCATGGAGAACGCCCTCTTTGAGCAGGAGTCGGCGGGTGTGCTGATTACCGGTTCGATTACGGTCATTGGTGAGGCGCGTACCCCTGCTGGCGGCGCATGAGGAGGCGAAGACCCCCGGCGCTGAGGCTGAGGAGTCGCCGGATGAGCTGGGTGCCGAGGGTGCTTATGCGGGTTCTGCGGGTGCGGCGTCGGCTTCGACTCTGGTCGCCGCGGCGGTCGCGGCTGCCTCTGCTGAGCCGGATGAGTCGCTGGACGGCATCATGGCTGAGCTGGGTGGCGAGTCTGCGGCGGGTTCTTCGCTGGAGGATTCGCTGGGTCTGCCGCTGGGCGATTCGTACACCGATGATTTCTTCGGTGATGATGATTCCGAGGACGATGCGGATCACTAAAGCGACCTGTTGAGGTTGCAGACATGAGGCGGGGTGCCGCCCTCCGGCTGGTTTTACCGGCTGGGGGAGTGGCACCCCGTTTTTTTCGTGCCTCCGCTTTTTATGCCTTTGCCCTCATAGTCCCACTCGAACGCATGATTTCTCACGTGTTCCCATGGGCTCTCACCTAACCCCAATCGCCCGAATTTGACCGGCATCATCCGCCCTCACCCACCCAAAAAATCGAAAAGAACGAAAATTTTGGGCACCGGGGTCCCAAAACCGGGCACGCCTTGGCGTCACGGTGCTATATTCGCTGAGGCGCCGGCCCCAATGTCTGAGGCCGCACCAACACACCCGCACACATACGCATACCAGTGACGGTATGCCACATAGCGAAAGGCACCCATCATGCCCGCACCTTTCACCGATTTGATTGGCACCGATTCGTTCACGGAGACGCTGCGTCAGGAGAACCTCGACACCTGGCTTTCCGCCACGAATCACCGCTTTGTTGCTGAGCTTTTTGACGGCTCGATCGCCCCGCAGGTCATGGCGGGGTACCTGGTGCAGGACTACCGTTTCCTCGATACCTTCCTCGCCCTGATTGGTGGCGCGATTGCTAACGCTGATACTCTCGCGGGTCGCCTGCGCTTGGCGCAGTTTGCCGGCGAGATTGCGGGCGATGAGAACACCTACTTCCTGCGTTGTTTTGAGACTCTGGGCGTGACTGAGCATCAGCGTGATTCCATGCCCGATACGGAGGCGACCACCGGCTTCAAGCGTCTCTTCCTCGACGCGGCGGCTAGCGGCAGCTACGCGGCGATCCTGTCGGTGCTGGTGGTTTGCGAGGGGCTGTACCTGGATTGGGCGTCGAAGGCTCCCGCCAAGCGTCCCGAATCTTTTGTGCACCACGAGTGGATTACCCTGCACGACTACCCGGAGTTCCGTGAGCTGGTTGATTTCCTGCGCCGCGAACTGGACCGTGTGGGCCCGTCGGATGCGCAACGTGCCCGCGAGTTCTTTAGCCGCGCGGTGGAGCTGGAGCAGCTGTTCTTTGACGAGTCGTACACCCACCCGCTGCCCTAGGTAATACCGCCCTAAGTGATGCCCCGGATAAAGCCCTAGAAATATCCCGTTGAAACCCTCGGAAGGTTCCGCCCGCCGCTGAATTGCGGGCGCCTCCCGGGGGTTTTCGCGTGCTCAAGACGCCCCGAAAGTGCCCGGAACGAGCCCTGAAAGTGCCCCAAAAGTGTCCAGAAAACGCGCCCACCTGTGTAAAATAGCACGTCATAAAACGGAACATATAGGCTGATGGCGTGCCATTTGGCGGTGTGAGAGGCTAGGATAAATGGGGTACCGCTTCCGGGGTGCTGGCTATGCCGCGCCGGTACGTACCCGCTACTGCACGAGGTGAGGCGCACCCTTGAGGAACCTAACCGGCACCTCCTCAACCGTCCCCGGCGTCTGCCGCGTTGACGGTTGCATGCGCCCCTCAACACTACAGAGCTTAAGACGGTGCTGCTGGGACAGTACCACCGTAAAACACTATCTAAAGGAGTCGTATGAGTACCGCCGCATCGAGTACTACCGAGCCCACCCGCGCTGCAAAAGAAGCGCAGCACGGGCACGCGGGAACCCCGGGCAGCTACTCAGACCGACAGCTCGGATTCTGGCTGGTTGGCGCCGGCCTGATCGCACTCATTTCTTCAGCGATTCTGGTGTACGAGCGCCTGCAGATTTACATTGATGCCGGCCACTCCACGGTCTGCGATATCAACGCCCTGCTCAGCTGCGGCACGGTGATGCGCACCCCGCAGGCGGAAGCTTTCGGCTTCCCGAACCCGTTCATTGGTCTGGTGGGCTTCTCGATTGTGGTGACTATCGGTGCCGCAATCATGGCAGGCGCACAGTTTAAGAAGTGGTTTTGGGTGTGCATGAACATTGGTCTGGCTGCGGCAACCGCGTTCATTATGTGGCTGTGGTACCAGACGACGTTCCAGATTAATGCCCTGTGCCTGTTCTGCATGATCGTGTGGGTTATGACCATCACGCTTTTTGTGAAGACTACGGTCCGCAATATTTCGGCGGGTGTTATTCCGGCGTCGCAGTCGATGCGTGAGAGCGCTCGCGGCTGGTCCTGGTTTGCGATTAGCCTGTGGCTGATCCTGATTTTCGGCATTATTGTGATCCGCTTCTTCGAGGTCATTGTGAATATGATGCGCTAAGCAGTTGAGGGCTGATGCCCCGAACGTGCAACGCCCCGGTGCCTGTTGGTGCCGGGGCGTTGTTGCGTCTGCGGGTGGGTGAGGCTGCGCAGAATACGCCGGGCTGATCGTGCCGGGCAGAATACGCCGGGCTGATCGTGCCGGGCAGAATACGCCTGGCTGGGGCGCCGGGTAGTGGGGGAGGCGCCGGTGACTTTGCCGGTGGCAGTCAGCGGGGAGGCGGCGCGGGTGCGTATAATGGTCAGGTATATTCTTGAGCGGCGTCAGCCGCAGCCGTCCGCGGGTTTTGCCTGCGGCGTTGACTGCCTGCCGTTCTGCTGGACACTAGATTCTTGATACCCCTTCGAGGAGAACCGTGAAGACTGCCGGAATTGCCGCAATGGGCGTTGCTGCCGTTATTTTTCTGACTGCCCTGCTGTTGCTGACTGCCGGTCACTTCTCGCTGCTGTGGGTGATTCTGCTGGTTGTTTCTCCGTTTGTTTTCATTCTGGGTGTTCCGTTTGCGACCGGTTCCGGTCCGGAGTACCTGCCGACCGACCCGAAGCTTGCTCAGCAGGCTCGTGAGGCGCGCGATGCGGAGCTGGGTCTGGACTAGCCCCTCCTCTGTGAAAGTTTTTGAAGCCGGGTGGTGCGTAGTGGCACGCCCGGCTTTGCTGTACCCGCCATGCGCCCGCCGCAGTGTGCCCGCGGCAATGTACTCGCGCATCCTGCCGGGAGGTGAAGCCCAGATAGGATGGGCGGGGTGGCTTAGAGGTACCCTCTACCGGGTATAATGGAACACGGTGTCTTGTGCGCCCCGCACGCGCATAAAGATCCCCACCAACGCATCGAGGGAGAGTACCCGAAGAGCGCCGGCTATAAGCCGCGGAGCATAACTGTCGCACCGCGCGGGCCGCCCGCCTCGGCGAAGAAACCCGAAGACCGGCAGGGCACCCAGGAAGGGTGTGAGCGTGCCGTGCTCGAGAGCGAGGTGGCTGTGACCGTCGCGGCGCGCTCTGCGTTCCGCCCGCTCGCCCCCTACGGCAGAAGCACTGAACGAGATAGTGCCCGGTAGCGCCAATGAACGCGCACCGTAGGGTGAGGCTTGAGCCGCGGTGACAGCAACTAGGCTTTGCGCTGTATGCGCGCTGTTAAAATCCTTGCGGTGCGGAGCAGGGTGTAACGAAAGAAGATTAATGTCTGACGAGAAGAACGTCGAACTTGGGGTTTTTGAGGCGCTGAACGCCCTCGCGGAGGAGAAGAACGCCTCTGCAGAGACCCGTGAAACTCTGCGTAAGAATGTTCGCGAGAGCTCTGACGCCCAGCAGGGTACTGAGCGTCGCCGTCCGGGTCGCCCGAAGAAGGAGAAGGCTCCTGAGGTTCCCCTGGATGAGGCGATTGCGGCTGGCCTGACCAGCCTGCGTAACGCTAAGGCTAAGCACGCGCCGGCACCGAAGGTTACCGCTCCCGTTGCGTCTGAGACCGAGGTTGCTTCTACTCTGGATAGCCTGTTTGAGGCGGCTGAGAAGAAGGCGGCTGAGCCTGCCGTTGTGGAGAAGACCGCGAAGGTCGAGACCGTCGAAAAGACTGCAAAGGTTGAGACTGTCGAGAAGGCCGCGAAGGTTGAAGAGGTCGCCAAGGTAGAGAAGGTGGCGGCACCGGCAAACGAGACTGCGGAAGCTGAATTTGTCGAGGGTGAGGCTGCCGCTGAAGTTGAAGTTGAGGCGGAGGCAGAGGAAGCAGCCGAGCAGCAGGGTAAGAACGCTGAGGCTGACTCCACCGCTGCAGAGCCTACCGCAACTGCTGGCGTGGCCGAGGTTATTGAAGCTGAGGTCTCCGCTGTTGAGGAGGCAGCCGACGAGAAGGCCCCCGAGGCACCGGCTGAGCCGGTCAAGACCATTAGCGATCTGCAGCGCGAAAAGCTGCAGGAGCTGCGCTCGCGTACCCCCATGGGTGCGATGCCGCTGTTCATGGCTCCCGAGCCGGAGGAGCTGAGCGAGCTCGCTGTTGCCGCCAAGCTGGAGCGTGAGGCACGCCGCGCCGCTGCCGAGGAGCAGAAGCGTAAGGAGCGCATGGAGCGCCGCCGCGAGGAGGCTGCCGCTGAGGCTGAGGTGACGAGCCACCGTCGCCGTCGCCGTCGCCGCGGTACCGAAGATATTGAGATTGAGGGCGGCGTTGATGATGAGGTTGAGACCGTCACCAAGGTGCGTGCGCCGCGCCTGGCTGACTCTCACGCGTCCAACACTGTGACCGGTGTGCGCGGTTCTACCCGCCTGGAGGCGAAGCGTGTGCGCCGCCGCGAGTCCCGCTCCCTGGGCCGCCGCCGCCACATCGTGACTGAGGCTGAGTTCCTGGCTCGCCGCGAGTCCGTGGACCGTCAGATGCTGGTTCGTCAGAAGGACGGCCGCATCCAGATTGGTGTGCTTGAGGACGGCGTGCTGGCTGAGCACTTCGTATCCAAGACCCAGCAGGATTCCCTGATTGGCAACGTGTACCTGGGTAAGGTTCAGAACGTTCTGCCGTCCATGGAAGCTGCGTTCGTTGACATTGGACGCGGCCGCAACGCTGTGCTGTACGCGGGCGAGGTCAACTGGGATGTCACCGGTCTGGACGGTGCACCCCGCAAGATTGAGAACGCCCTGAAGCCCGGCGATTCGGTTCTGGTGCAGGTCACCAAGGACCCGATTGGTCACAAGGGTGCCCGCCTGACCAGTCAGGTTTCCCTGCCCGGTCGCTTCCTGGTGTACGTGCCGGGTGGTTCGATGACCGGTATTTCCCGCAAGCTGCCCGACACTGAGCGTGCTCGCCTGAAGAAGATTCTGAAGGACAAGCTGCCCGAGGGTGCTGGCGTGATTGTTCGTACCGCGGCGGAGGGTGCTTCTGAGGAGGAGCTGACCCACGACATTAACCGTCTGCGTGCGCAGTGGGAAGAGATTCAGGAGAAGGCTAACTCCCGCAAGGTGCTGGCTCCGGAGATGCTCTACCAGGAGCCCGACCTGATGATTAAGACCGTGCGTGACGTCTTCAACGAGGACTTCACCGCAATGATCGTTCAGGGCGAGAACGCGTGGGATTCCATCGAGGCGTACGTGACCTACGTGGCGCCGGACCTGGTCTCCCGCCTGCAGCAGTGGGATAGCGACGACGACCTCTTCGACCACTACCGCATTAACGAGCAGCTGGCGAAGGCACTGGACCGTAAGGTGTACCTGCCGTCGGGTGGTTCGCTGGTGATTGACCGTACCGAAGCCATGACCGTGGTGGACGTAAACACCGGTAAGTTCACCGGTAGCGGCGGCAACCTGGAAGAGACCGTCACCAAGAACAACCTGGAAGCTGCTGAGGAGATTGTCCGTCAGCTGCGTCTGCGCGATATCGGCGGCATTATCGTCATTGACTTCATTGACATGGTGCTTGAGTCGAACCGTGACCTGGTTCTGCGTCGCCTGATTGAGTGCCTGGGCCGTGACCGTACCAAGCATCAGGTGGCTGAGGTGACTTCGCTGGGTCTGGTTCAGATGACCCGTAAGCGCCTGGGTACCGGTCTGCTTGAGGTCTTCTCGGAGCCCTGTGAGCACTGCGCCGGTCGTGGCCTGGTGGTTCACGATCAGCCGCTGAGCGGTCGTAGCGGTGGCGCGTCGGATTACATCCACCGCCATGAGCGTAATGACCGTAAGCGTAGCCGTGCCGCTGCCCGCGAGGATTCTCGTGACCAGCAGAAGCAGGATGCTCTGGAGTCGAAGAAGGCTGAGCGTCGTAACGCTATGGCTGCGGTGGCTGCCGCATCCGCTCACAGTGAGGAAGCTTCGGAGGAGACCGCTTCGACCCGCAAGAAGCGTAAGCGCCGCAAGCGTTCGCGCCGCGCGGAGACCGCTGAGCTTTCGCTTGAGCAGGAGATTCAGGGTATTGCCGAGGCTGCCAGCGAGCAGGCTCACGCGGAGGTTGCTCAGCGTGAGGACAAAGTCGCTGAGGTCACCGAGGGCAACTGGATTGGTGAGCAGGGCGGTTTCTCCCTGGAGCAGCTGGCGAGCGCATTCGACCGCGTGGAGGAGCAGTCCGCTGAGGATTCCTCGAAGGACTCTGCTGAGGGACGTTCGGATCAGGAGCGGGCGGAGGAGCGTCGTTCGTCCAAGCGTGGCGAGAAGAAGTCTTCTCGTAACCGCCAGCGCCGCGAGCTGACCGATGCGGATATTGCCGCTGTGGAGGGTTCCGGCGCGGGTGCGCTGGAGGACGAGCACCACGTTGACCCGGAGCTCGACCCGCGCTTTACCCGCTCTTCGGATCGTTTTGAGGCGATTCGCGCCGGTGAGGCGAAGGCTCGTGCTTCTCAGAAGGCTGGCCGTCTTGCCCGTGCTGAGGGTGAGTCGTTCCGTTCGGGCCGTGAGGATCGTTCGGAGGAGCGTCGTTCGTTCAAGCGCCAGAACCGCGAGCAGCAGAACGCTGAGGCAACCTCCGCTGAGGTAAACTCGGGTGTGCAGAAGGCTCAGGATTCCAAGCGTGTTGAGCGTGAGGACCTGCGCATTGAGGATGTTCGCGAGACTCCGCGTGCGTCCCGCCGCCGTGCTCGTCGCGCCGCTGATGAGAAGCGCGCTGAGAAGGCAGCTGAGCAGGTAGCTGAGCAGGCATCCGCAAAGGGTGGTAAGGTTGAGAAGTCTGAGTCTCGCACGGTTGTGACCGGCGTGATTGGTGCTCCGGCTGTGACCGGTGTGGTGGGCGCAGCTCCCGCAGCGGTTGAGGCTCCGGTTGAGGAGGCTCAGAAGCCTGCGGCTCAGGTGCCCGGTTCGACCCCGCGTAAGCGTCGCACTCGCCGTGCGGCTTCGAGCGCTGGTGCCGGTGCTCAGGTCGTGACCGTGGACGCTTCCGAGCGTGCTGAGGGTTCCGTGGTTGCTTCCGCTTCTGTTGCGGATGTGGTTCCGGTGTCTGATGACGCTTCGGCCCCTGTTTTGTTCGGCATTGGCGTTGCTGCTGCCGACATTAAGCGTGAAGGTAAGGACGATTAGTCTTTAGCTTCCGATCATCGGAATTCCGATGGTGTGTTGTATATGAGATAGCCTCGGTAGGGCGAGCCGGAACTTCCCTACCGAGGCTATTTTTTTCTGTGCGTGTGCTGCGTCATTTTAAAGGCGCTATTAAGAGTGCGGTGCAGTATTAGAGGAGCATCACGTGGTGTCTGCGGATAATCCGTGAAACTATCTATTGCGCGGCGCGTAGATCATGCCGTATCCTTAAGGACTGGTGTTTATCTCAGTGAAGCCCTATCGACGCAGGGCCAGCGGGAGACACCGCTCCCACCCGCATCGTCTTCAGCGCGGTCGAGTGATCGGCCGAGTTTGGAACGTGCGGGAGAGAGACACCACCGGTGAGCCTCGCGTGTTGGCTTCGGCGGGCAATCCCGTCGGAACGCACGGGCCGTTCCTCCTTGTTCGCGGTCATTTGACTGGCGGGGGAGGGCGCACAGCAATGAAAGCGCAGGCTGCTCATTCGTGTGAGATTCAAGAAGCAAGTTGTCGAGAAAAGTGAGTCCCATAGTGGCATACGCGATTGTACGCGCTGGCGGCCGCCAGGAGAAGGTTTCCGTAGGCGACCTCGTTACCCTTGACCGTGTTGCAGGCGAGCCCGGCAGCACCATCGAGCTGCCCGTGCTGCTGCTCGTCGACGGTGACAAGGTCACCGCTGACGCAAAGTCCCTGGCTTCCGCCAAGGTTGTTGCTGAGAAGGTTGAGGACCTGCGCGGTCCGAAGATCGTTATTCAGAAGTACAAGAACAAGACCGGTTACAAGAAGCGTCAGGGCTTCCGCGCCGAGCTGACCACCGTCAAGATTACCGCTATCAACGCGTAATTAAGACGACCGGAATTCAACCCTAAGGTAGGAATACAGAATGGCACACAAGAAGGGCGCAAGCTCCACCCGTAACGGCCGTGACTCGAACCCCCAGTACCTCGGTGTTAAGCGCTACGGCGGCCAGTCCGTCAACGCAGGCGAGATTCTCGTTCGCCAGCGCGGCACCCACTTCCACCCCGGCCTGAACGTTGGCCGCGGTGGCGACGACACCCTGTTCGCTCTGGCAGCAGGCACCGTCGAATTCGGTACCCGCAAGGGCCGCAAGGTCGTTAACATCCTGGCAGCAGCTGAGTAATACTCACCGCTAGGGCAGAGGGGGTAGGCGTTAGTCTACCCCCTCTCGCTATGACCTCGAATGCCGTGGATGCCCGTGCTGGGTTCCACGATGAGGCGCACCCCAACCCGGTCGCGCCTGCCGCCGCATCCGCAGCATGATTGGTGTGTGCCGTGCGGTGGCGAAGTGAAGATGTTCAAGATAAGGAGAACCCGTGGCAGAGTTCGTGGACCGCGTGGTCTTGCATGTATCTGGCGGTCGCGGAGGTAACGGCTGCGTCTCCGTGCGACGTGAAAAGTTTAAGCCCTTGGGCGGCCCTAACGGCGGTAACGGTGGTAATGGTGGCGCGGTGATTCTGCGCGTGGATAACCAGACCACGACCCTGTTGGAGTACCACCACAGCCCGCATCAGCACGCCCCGAATGGCGATATTGGTCGTGGCGATATGCACCACGGCTTTAACGGTGAGGATCTGGTTCTGACCGTGCCGCAGGGTACTGTGGTGAAGGACCGCGAGGGTAATGTTTTGGCTGACCTGCTGCGTGTGGGCGACGAGTATGTTGCTGCGCGTGGCGGTATGGGCGGTCTGGGTAATGCTGCGTTGGCTTCGGCTAAGCGTAAGGCTCCCGGTTTTGCTCTGTTGGGCACCCCCGGTGAAGAGGCTGATATTGTTCTGGAGCTGAAGTCCATTGCGGATGTGGCTCTGGTGGGTTACCCGTCGGCGGGTAAGTCTTCGTTGATTGCTGCGATTTCTGCGGCGCGTCCGAAGATTGCTGATTACCCGTTCACCACCCTGATCCCGAACCTGGGTGTGGTGCAGGCGGGCGATGTTCGCTACACCGTTGCGGATGTTCCGGGTCTGATTGAGGGCGCTTCGGAGGGCCGCGGTCTGGGTCACCGCTTCCTGCGCCATGTGGAGCGTTCTTCGGCTCTAGTGCACGTGATTGACTGTGCAACTCTGGAGCCGGGCCGTGACCCGATTAGCGACTTTGAGGTGATTCGCGGCGAGCTGCAGAACTATGAGGTTGACCCGACTGCGGGTGTGACCGTGCCGCTGCATGAGCGTCCGCAGATTGTGGTGCTCAATAAGATTGACGTTCCTGAGGCTCGTGAGCTGGCGGAGTTTGTTCGCCCCGAGTTCGAGGAGATGGGCTTCAAGGTCTTCGAGATTTCGACGGCTTCCCATGAGGGCCTGAAGCCTCTCATCTTTGCGATGGCAAAGCTCGTGGAGGAGGACCGTGTGGCTCGTGCCGCTGCCGAGAAGGAAGCGGAGCGTGTGGTTGTTGAGGCTCCTGTGGTTCGCCCGAAGGGCTTCCGCGGTAAGAAGAAGCAGGAGTTCATTATTCGCCGCGAGGAGCGTAACCTTGAGCCGCTGTTCCGCGTGATTGGTGAGAAGCCTGAGCGTTGGATTCAGCAGACTGACTTCAATAATGATGAGGCTGTCGGCTACCTGGCGGACCGCCTGGCGCGCCTGGGTGTTGAGGATGAGCTGTTCAAGGCTGGTGCTCGTGCCGGTGACGCCGTGGTGATTGGTGAGAATGACAACTCGGTGATCTTCGATTGGGAGCCGACCATGGTCGGTGGCGCTGAGTTGCTGTCCTCCCCGCGTGGTACGGACGCTCGTCTGGAAGAGATCATTCGCCCGACTCGTGCGCAGAAGCGTGTGGAGTACAAGGAGCGTATGGACGCGAAGGCGGAGGCTCGTGCCGAGCTGGAGTCCGAGCGTGTTGCAGGCGTGTGGACCGAGTCGGTTGAGTACCGCAAGAAGTTGAAGGAAGGCAAGGTCGACGAGAATATCGACATGCCGAACATTGACGACTAGTAGCTGAAGCGTAGCTGTTGCTAGACAGCTGTTTTCTAGACAGTGAATGGTGCCGCGTACCGGGGTTTGGCTCCGGTGCGCGGCGCTTTCTTGTGTGCGATGCTTTCTTGTAGGTTCTGTGGTTGCCGCTCGCGCCGGATGTGCGTGTTGGAACACGCGGGTGAGCCTGTGGTCGGGCGTGCTGGCTGGGTATTCCACTGGCGGCTTAGCTCACCCCCGTCATTTCGATGTTTTTGACCGTAAGCAGGTAGCATAGAGGGGAATGTACGCGGGCACCTTTTTCGGTGTTGCGTACCTTCTGTGTACCTGCCCGCATCCGCGCCTGTAGTGGCTTTTTAGCTGCCGTGGTGCGGTCTCTGTCCCCAGCAAGGACGGCATTTGTGACTGACCAGCCTGTTCACCTTGATTTTGGTGCTCCGAGCACCGAGTCGATTCCCCCGCGCGCTCCCGGTCGGGTGCGTCTGGGCGTGATGGGTGGAACCTTCGACCCGATTCACCACGGACACCTGGTGGCAGCTAGTGAAGTTGCCGCCGTGTTCGACCTGGATGAGGTCGTTTTCGTTCCGACCGGTCAGCCCTGGCAGAAGGTGGGGGAGCGGCACGTGAGTGACGCTGAGCATCGCTACCTGATGACGGTGATTGCGACCGCGTCGAACCCACGTTTTACGGTGAGCCGTATTGATATTGACCGTGGCGGCGCCACCTACACCTTTGATACGCTTAACGAGCTGCGCGCCCTGCGCCCGGATGCTGACCTGTTCTTCATTACCGGCGCGGACGCGATTAGCCAGATTATGACCTGGCGTAATGCCCATAAGCTGTGGGATTTGGCGACTTTTGTGGGTGTGACCCGCCCCGATCATGAGCTGGATCCGCCGCTGGCAGAGGGTCGTCATATTACGACCCTGAAGATTCCTGCGATGGCGATTTCTTCGACCGATATTCGTCGCCGCGCAGCTGAAGACGCCCCCATCTGGTACCTGGTGCCCGATGGTGTGGTGCAGTACATTGCTAAGTACGGCCTGTACAAGAAGGACGCCTTGACGGCGTACCGTGACGGCTTGCCTCACGTGAAAGATGAGTCTGGGCAGGCACCCCAATCGACGAATAATGAGGGAACACATGAGTGAAGCTACGGGTTCGAAGCCCTATAGCGAGGACGAAGCGTACCTCTACGAGACGTACGTGACCGAGGACGGCATTGAGGTGCCGCCGCCTACTAAGGTGATGGGTCCGCGCCGTCTTGCCCGCTACCGTGAAGAAGTTGCCGAGTACCTGCGCGCGAACCGCCGCGGTGAGCCCGCGAAGCCTGTTGCGAACATGGGCTCCGTGATTTATACGGACGCTATTGACCCGCAGGTTCTGGCTGTTCAGCGTCGTTTTGCGGCGCTGGCGGCTCAGGGCAAGATTGACACTGAAGCGAACGATGAGGAGAAGCTGCACGAGCCTGCTCCTCTGACCAGTAGCCTACGTATTCTGCGCCCCGAAGAGATCGCGCAGAACCGTGTGGATGCGACCAGCCCCTCCGCGGTGGATAACCCGATGACTTCTTCGATCCCGGTCATTGCCGTGGTCAAGGAGGAGAAACCGGAACCCGAGCTGCACCAGTACCTGGTGCGCGATGAGCCGAAGGTTGAGGAGCTGGACAGCTCTGACGTTGAGACTGAGCAGACCGAGGATGCTCCCGTTGAGGAAGAAGCCGTTGAGATTGCTGAGATTGAAGAGTCTGCTGACGAACTGCCCACCCGCGTGAGCGCAGTGAACGCGCAGGGTCTTGACCTGAGCGTGCTGGATAGCGCCTCCGCTGGTGACACCGTGGATTCGGTGGACGGCGACCCGACCGTTGCTCTGAGCCCGGATGAGGTTGAGGAGCTGCTGCAGCGCATGGTGGATCGTCAGGATCCCGAAGAGGCACTGGTTGAGGAGACTGCTGAAGAGTCTGAAGAGGACTCTGAGGTTGAAGAGTCTGAGCCGGCTGAGTCGAAGTCTGCTCCGGTGCCTTCCGCTGAGGCTTCCAAGGAAGCTGAGGAAAAGTCTGCTTCTGAGAGCGCTGTCGAGAAGGCTGAAGAGGTTCTGCAGCCTGCGCAGAAGGCCTCCCTGGCGTGGCTGTGGATTGTGCTGCTGCTCGCCCTGGTCGTTGTTGGTCTGATTATGATTTTTGGCCCTAAGTAGGCCGTGAACAATGCACCCCTGTTGCGGGTGCTGCCGGCGGGTGTTCTGCCGGCAAGGAAGGAAAATATGACTGCTGCACAGTCCTCGATTGAGGCTCTGCGCATTGCCGCCCGCGCTGCGGAGGAGAAGCAGGGAACTAACCTGTTCGCTGTGGATGCATCCGACGCGATGGGTCTGATTGATGGCTTCCTTGTGGTTTCTGCCCACAATGAGCGCCTCGTGAACGCTGTTGCGGATGAGGTTGAGGACGCTCTGCGTGAGCAGGCTGACCTGAAGCCGGTTCGCCGTGAGGGTCGCTCCTCGGGTCGTTGGATTCTGCTGGACTTCGGCGATATTGTCGTGCACGTTCAGCATGAGGAGGACCGCGAGTTCTACGCTCTGGATCGTCTGTGGGCTGAGGCTCCGCGTATTGAGCTGGGCGTTGAGAACGAGGCTCCCTTTGATATCGAGGGTGAGACTGAGGAAGATGCTGCACGCATCATTCCCGCTCAGGATGAGGCGTAGGCTTCTGCTTGATTTTTAGCTGATGAGGGGTGGGCTCTGTTGGCGCCATGTGGTGCCGCGGGGTCCGCCCCTCTGCGTATTTCGAGGGTATTTCTGCCCGCCCGGTCGCCCCTTCTGCCAGACCGGTTGCCCCGGAACTTTTTTAGATTTTTGTGTGCGCTGGTTTGCATCGTTGTCCGTGGTGTGTGTAATATATTCATGTTGCCTCGTTGAGGTCACTAACAGAATATGGGGATATGGCGCAGCTGGTAGCGCACCTGCATGGCATGCAGGGGGTCAGGGGTTCGAGTCCCCTTATCTCCACGTTTTCCTCGGTTGAGGAGCTTTTCGCCCGGTTCTTGTGAATCGGGCGATTTTGCTATCTGCCGATAACTCTCGATAGTCGACAACGCAGTTCATAGTTGAGGAGAAGCGCATGGGAGCGCACGCACATCACGGCCACCACGGGCATCACCATGGGCACGACCATTCGCATGCCCCGAGCCCGGAGGACGCCGCCTCGATGCGTCCGCGTCTGCTGATTGCGTTCAGCTTGGCGGTCGTTATTGTGTTGGCGCAGGCGATTGGTTCGTTGGTTACGGGAAGTCTTGCGCTGCTGACTGATACGGCGCACGCCTGGCGGATGCCTCGGGCCTGCTGGTGGCGCTCGCTGCGGCTTCTCTGATGACGCGCCCGGCGACGTCCCGCCGCACGTGGGGTTTCCGCCGCATTGAGGTGCTTGCCGCCCTCGGACAATCGGTGCTGCTGCTGGCAGTGGGTATCTACACGGCGGTGGAGGGCGTGCATCGCCTGTTTGCCCCGCCGGAGGTGCCCGGCACCGAACTGCTGATTTTTGGTGTGGTTGGCCTGGTGGCGAACGCTATTGGTATTGCGGTGCTGGCTACGGCGAGGAACGCGAACTTCAATATGCGCGCCGCGTTCCTGGAGGTGCTCAATGACGCCCTGGGTTCGGTGGGTGTGATTGTGGCGGCTATCGTGATTTGGCTGACCGGCTTCTACCAGGCGGATGCCCTGGCGGGTCTGCTGATTGCGGCGCTGATTGTGCCGCGTGCGGCGCGTCTGATGAAGCAGACGACGGCGGTACTCATGGAGTTCACCCCGGACGGCCTGGACCTGGACGCGATGCGTGAGCACATGCTGCGCGTTGAGGGCGTTGTGGAGGTGCACGACGTGCACGCTTCGATGGTGGCGACCGGTCTGCCGGTGGTGACCGCGCACGTGGTGGTTGCCGATTCGTGCTTCCATGACGGCTCTGCGGTGGCAATTCTGGACCGTATCCGTTCGTGCGTGGCGGGCCATTTTGAGGTGTCGGTGGAGCATTCGACGTTCCAGCTGGAGACTGCCGAGTTGGGTGGCCGTGAGCCGGCTTCGATTCGCCACCCCTAGGCTGTGCCCGTAGGTTTTGCCCGGGCTTCGCCGGAGGTTCTGCCCGCCGCGGTAAATTACGGCAGATAAATTACGGCAGAAAACGGCAAACCAGAATAGGTACCAGAGCCTGAAATAGCGGGGGGAGAAGTGACCGTTATATTTGGTGGCTTCAACACGCAAAAGATACACTCTTTAGGGAGCAAAAGGCGCTCCTCACCCACACACTTTGACAGGTCCACTGGCTGGCTCTTTAGTTTGGTAGCCGCGGTAGCCTGCAACGATGAGCGCCTCAGCCTGGCCGAAACGGAACAGTGGGCGGGCGCATCCTGAAATTTTTGACGAGAACAACCACGATTAGCAGCAGATACGGAACACTATGCATTCACCTATTGCCACTTACCTGACCGAGACCCTCGAGTCGGTCGCTTCTGATACCTCCGGTGAGTTGGCAAACTACATTCCGGAACTTGCCGCCGTGGACCCGGACAAGCTTGCCGCGTCCATCGCCATGGTTGATGGTGAGCAGTACGCCGCCGGTGACTCCGATGTGGAGTTCACGATCCAGTCGATTTCTAAGCCGTTCGTGTACGCCCTGGCGCTCGCGGACCGCGGCTATGATGACGTGCTTGCGAAGGTGGGCGTGGAGCCTTCCGGTGAGCCGTTCAACGAGCTGTCCCTGGAGGACGGCTCCGGTAAGCCGCTGAACCCGATGATTAACGCTGGCGCGATTACCACCCATTCGCTGGTGGGTCCTCCCGGTGCGACGCAGGGCGAGCGCATGGAGCGCGTCATTTCTGGTCTGTCTGCGTTTGCGGGCCGCCGCCTGTCGGTGAATGAGCGCGTGTACGAGTCTGAGCTGGAGCACGCGCACCGCAACTACGCGATTGCGCACATGCTGCGCGGCCACGGCATCCTGACCGGTGACCCGACCGTGGCGGTGCAGGGTTATACCCGCCAGTGCTCGCTGATGGTGACGGTTAAGGATTTGGCGCTGATGGCGGCGACTTTGGCGAACTATGGTGTGCATCCGGTGACGGGTGAGCAGGTGGTTCCTAAGACTGTGGTGCGTCAGGTGCTGAGCGTCATGTTCACGTGCGGTATGTATAACGCTGCGGGTGACTGGGCGACCCAGGTGGGTGTTCCGGCGAAGAGCGGCGTGGGCGGCGGCATTATTGGTGCGGTGCCCGGTCAGCTGGGTGTGGCGACGTTCTCGCCGCGCCTGGATGGTCACGGTAACAGTGTGCGCGGTGTGGAGCTGTTCGAGCAGTTCTCTGATGACATGGGCATGCACGTGATGAACGTTCCGACGGTGGCTCGTTCGGCGTTGCGCGCGAACTACCAGATCGGTTCGGGGGACGAGTCGATGCGCCTGATTCAGCTGCAGGGCCGTATCCGTTTTGCGGGTGTGGAGCGCGTAATTCGTGAGATTGTGGAATCCCCGATGGAGGGTTCGAAGGTCGCCCTGGATGTGACGCGCGTGTACGCGGTGGATGAGGTCGCTCAGAGTATGCTCCTGGAGCTGATGCGTCGCCTGCGGAATGACGGGTACAAGGTGTACCTGATTGATAATGACGAGACGATTACGAACACGGATGCGCTGCGCAGCATGGGCGTGAAGGTTCTGACAAACCCGGCGGCGGTGACTTCTGCAGAGTCGGACGCTGAGCGTGTGGCTGAGGCTGACGCCGAAGAGGCTGCGGAGGCGGCGGCGCTGGAGGCGCTGAACGCGCTGGAGCCTGCTGAGGTGCAGCCGCCGGTGGCTTCGGATTCCGAGTAGGTTTCTCTTCGCGTGTTTGGTCGTACCCGCGTGTTTGGTTGTATCCGCGTACTTGGCTGTACGGTTGCGTGAACTTATATATTGAGGCCCCTTCCCGGGCGCGTTGTGAACGCGTTCTGGGGGAGGGGTCTTGCTGTACTTAGAATTGCGCCTGCGCTGTAGTTGGAGCTGTAGCTGGATTACCTGGGTTACTTGGATTGCCTGGCGTGCGGGGATTACCTGGGCTACCCGGATTATCTGGCGTGCGGGTAGCTTAGTGCGCTGAGCGTGGTCTTCGGCGAGCTTCGGTGAGCGAGTGGAACGAATGCCTGTAAAGGTTCTTTTATCGCGGCGTTATTAATCATTACGTAATATTTTGAATTTTTCGATATCTAACGGTGGTCTCATCATACACTCATAATATGAACACTGTTCCACACTCAGAAACACCTATTGCTCCTCGTCAATCCGCTATCGTCACCCCCGCTACCGACCAGGCGGTATCGGGCGACTCTGCCCACGCCTCCATAGGGCGACGGGAACTTTTGCGGCATGTTGGTACCTTTGGTCTGGGCGCGGTGGGCTTTGGCGTGCTGGGTCTTGGCATGACCGGTTGCACCCCGTCCGCGGCGGAAGGCACCCACGGAGCGTCGGCTGGCGGGTCTGCCTCAGGTAGTGCCTCGGTGACTCCTTCGGCAAGCTCGGCGGCTACCCCCCTCCGCATCTGCAACTGGCTCCGCAACGGGTACTGCATCCCCGACCGCCGCGGCATCTAAGACCGCGACTGCGACCTCGTCGAACCCGGTTCCCGAAGCTCGTGCCTGGACTGGCCCGCAGACCGGTCTGCCGGGTGAGGGCAAGTATATTGCGTGGACGGTTGATGACGGCGCCGACCCGGAGGTGGTGCGCGCTTACGCAGAGTTTGCTCGCCGTACCGGCACGCGCCTCACTTTCTTTATTAATGGTCAGTACCCGGCGTTTAAGCAGCATCGTGACCTGTTGTTGCCGCTGGTGAAGAGCGGTCAGTTGCAGATTGCGAACCATACGTATAGTCATGCGGCGTTGACGAGCCTGACGGATGAGCAGATTGTGCGTGAGCTGACCCGTAATGATGAGGAGATTGTGCGGCTTTGGGGTGTCTTCGAAGCCGTATTTCCGCCCGCCGTACGGGTATTATGATGAGCGTGTGTTGGCGGCTGCGGCGTCGTGTGGTTTTACGCGCCCGGTGCTGTGGTACGGGTCGTTGGCGGATTCGTCTAATATTTCTTCGGCTGAGGTGTATGCCTATGCGGAGAAGTATGCTTTGGCTCAGCATATTGTGATTGGGCATTTGAATTATCGGGGTGTGGTGTCTGAGCTGGACCGTATTCGGGCGTTGTTGGATCGGCGCGGTTTGACGACTGTCACGATTCGTGACTATTACGGGTAGTGCGGGGGAGTCCTGGCGGGGGTTCCGGTGGGTATACTGGGAGGCATGATGAAGCTTCCTCAGAACCCTATTCTTCGGCAGGTGCACCGTTTCCGTGAGTCGCTGCTGCTTCTGCTGTATTATTCGCTGTCTTTTTTGGGCGTGCGGTGGGTGCGCTCGGGGCATCCGCGTGTGGCGGCGGTGTGGTCTGTGGGTTTGTGGCTGAATTTGGTGGTGCGCGGTATGGGCCAGCTGGTGCGTATGCTGGTGCCGGTTCTGCAGGATGCGGAGGCGCGCCGTGCTCGCGCTGAGCGTGCCCGCGCTTACCAGCCGCGCTAGCCTGCTGCCCGTAGGTTCTTACCCCGCGCGGATTCTAGGCTGATATGACGAAGCCCCCTTGTACTGGAAATAGTACGAGGGGGCTTTCGCTATAAGAACGGGCAGAAGCCTAGTGCTTCTTCTTCGGCTCGCACGCCACGCCGTCACCGTCTCTATCTAGACCAGGGCGGTAACCCGGCTCACCACGATGCAGAGGCGCCGCGCCAGCCGCACGAGCATCAGCGCATGTTTCGTAGTAAACACTCGACTGCGCCGGAGCCTGCTGAACAGGCTGCGCCGGTGCCTGCTGCTGAGCAGGAGCCTCAGCCGCCGGAGCCTGAGCGGGCACCTGCTGGGCGGGCGCCTCCGTAGCTACCGGTGCCTGCTGAACAGGTTCAGCCTGTTGCGCGGGAGCCTCCGAAACCGGAGCCGCCGGTGCCTGAGCGGGAGCCTCAGCCGCCGGTGCCTGCGCGGGAGTCTCAGTCGTCGGAACCGGAGACGGGGTTACCGTCGGAGAAGGAGACTCTGAAGGAGTCGCAGACGCACTCGGCGTCGGAGAAGAACTAGGGGTAGCCGAAACGGAAGGGGACGCAGAAGCAGACGTCGACGATGACGAAGCAGAGGGCGTGACCTTCGGAGCACGGACAGACGAAGAGCAGCCGGTCAGCAGCAGAGCACCCGCAAGAACACCAGCGGTCGCGGCGTGAATTTTCAACACAATATTCCTTTATAAAGTGAGTGGACAAGGGTGTTCACCGTAGAACACACACTCAAGTGTAAAGGAAAACTATCTCACCCGCAGGTCATATTGAGCCTTTCAAACATTCTGACAAGGGAAGAAACGCCAACCTGGCACGGCAAAGCCCCTTGTACCGGTTCACACAGGAACCGGTACAAGGGGGCTTCGCTATATATTCGCTATATCTAGGGGCACCAGCCGGAGGCGCTAGGGGAGTAGCGCCCCACTGGGATAGCTCTAGCGGGCAGCACTAGCCAGAACCGTTGCCCAGATCCGCTGCCCAGAACCATTGCCCAGAGCCGCCGCTAGGAGCAGTTGCCGTTCATATCGCAGGACGGGCCCGCCTCCGAGGCACCCTCCAGCGGGTTCAACAACTCAACCTGATGGGTCTGCTCCCACACCTGACGCAGCGCCTGCACCAGCGCCTCCGCAGGCTGCGCACCACTGACCGCCCACTTCGACTCAATCAAGAAGAACGGCACACCGTTAATGCCCAGCTGGCGCGCCAACTGCTCATCAGCACGCACGTGCTCCGCGTAACGGTCACTCTTCAACACAGCCTCAACCTCGGCGGTATCCAAACCAATCTCAGAGGCAATATCCAGAATCGACTCGTGATCCTGCACCGAACAGCCCTGGGTAAAGTACGCCTTCTTAAACGCCTCCTGTGCCGCCGACGCCAAACCCTGCTCCGCCGCATACTGAATCACGCGGTGCGCATCAAACGTATTACCGTAGCGTGCCTGCCGCCAATTGAAATCCAAACCGACCTCGCGGGCGCGCTCCGCCAACGACTCCTGGGTCGCAATCGCCTGCTCCAACGGCATCTGATACTTGCTAGCAATCATCTCCGGCAGCGAACCAGCCGGGTACTCCGTAGCCGACGGGTCCAGCTCAAAGCTATGCCACACCACCTCAACCTCGTCACGGTGCTCAACTCGGCGAGCGCCAGCTCCAGGTTACGCTTGCCCACGTAGCAGAAGGGGCACACAATATCGGACCAAATATCAATACGCACGGTATCTATTCCTTTCACACTCGGATGCGGCACGTTGCCGCCCTGTACGCTCACCTAACGCCCCTGCCGCCGAGATTATTCCCCAGCACTTATTCCTCAGTTTTTCTTCCAACCGGGTATGGCAAAGCCCCCTCGAACCGGTCCGTAAAGGAGCCGGAGCCAAGGGGGGCTTAGCACACGCAATATACGTGACCCTATCGGCGGGTAGCCGCCGAAGCGCTCGTCGTAGTAGCCGGCGCGGTCGTCGCCGCCGGAGCCGCCGTCGCACGAGCCGGCGGAGCAGTCGTTGCCGCCGGAGCTGTAGTAGCCTGCTGGCTAGCCGTTACCTCATCCTCATAGCGGGTCGGTGCCTGAGTCGGAGCCTCAGTAGTAGGCTCCGGGGTAGGGGCCTCGGTGGTCGCCTCAGGTGACGGAGTGTTCTCCTCCGGGGTGGGGGTTGGCGAAGGAGCCGCCGCCTTAATTTCTTCCTCGGATGCGTCACCGTAGTAGTCGCGAATCGTCACCGCAGTCAGGCCGCGGTCATCGAGCAAGCCCTTCACCTTATCCAGGATCGGGATGATCGTCTCGTAGTTCAGGTGGCCCAGCACAATCTGCTGCGGGAGCATGTAGCGGATGCAGCGCGTGTAAATCACGCGGGCGCTCGTCTTCGCCTCATCACCGGTAGTACCGTTCCACATGACCGGGCGGGTAAAACCAATCTCGCCAGCAGCCTTCAGCACCGCATCGTTATAGCGACCGTAAGGCGGGCGGAAGTAAGGCTTCGACGAGACACCGAACATGCTCATAATCTCGTCCTCGTTACGCTGCAGCTCTTCCTTCACACCCTCAGCATCCAGGGTGGTCAGGTCGGCGTGGTTGTACGTGTGGTTCGCAACCTGAATCTGGCCGCTCTGAACCAGCGGACGCAGCAACGACACATGCTCCTTAAAACCGGTGTACGAAGCGTTAATGAAGAACGTCAGGCGAGTATTCGTGCGCTTCGAGAACTCAGCGTAGCCGCGAATCGCCTCCGGGCTTGCACCGTCATCAACAGTCCAGGCAACATACTTGCCGTCACCAACGAGGGAGTTGCCAATGCCGGGCCATTCGCGCGGCTTATCAACCGGGTTGCCCGCAGCGGCAACCGTCGGCGAATTCGTAGGTGCGGGGCGAGTAGCAGCAGTAGTCTCGCCGCCAGCCTGATACGGAGTGAAATTACCGCTGGTGCCGTCGTAGTCATTCGACCTCTTCGAGCAGGCAGCAATCAGCGGAAGCATAGCAGTGCCGAGCACAAAAAGTCGGCGATTAGGCTGTGAGTGGGTCATACTCTCCAGGATAACGCCCCCACCTGCAAGGAACGAAGCTGAACAGCGAATACACCCCTAAATAATGTGCACATCACACCGCGCGCTCAGCACCACAGTATTAATAGGTATAAAAACTAGGTATAAGAACACAAAAATCAAGAAGCCGCAAGCCGGTAACGCTCCGCTAAACTAGTGGGATGGAGAATCTGGGCACTCACGAACTGCGCAACCTTGTGAACGATGCTGCCGACGAGGCAGTCAACATCGGCTACCGCGTTGCAGACCGGCTGCACAGGTGGCGTGAAAAGCGCGCCATCGCCGCCGGCCGCGAACCTATCCTCGTGCCCACCGAAGGCTACGGACGCGCCGCCTCCGACGGCAACCCCGGCTGGGTCCGCGTCATCGCCCGCGCACTCTACAAGACGGTCACCCTCGAACGCCTGCTGCAGGTCGTAGAAGGCACCCAAGACACCGCCAACCCCATGCGCGGCTGGCGCTCCTTCACCGCAACCGCAATGTCCGATGCGCCCGTCACCATCGTCATCGACGGCACCAAACACGAGGCGTACACCGACCGCGGCGGCGTGCTCGACGTCAAACTCAGCATCGACCTGGAACCCGGCATCCATGAAGTCATCATGTACGTGCCCGGCTCCCGCGCCGTAGCAACCAGCGTCTACATCGTTCCCGAAAGCCAGAAGCTCGGCGTCATCATGGACGTCGACGACACCGTCATGGTCACCATGCTGCCGCGCCCCCTCGTTGCCGCCTGGAACTCCTTCATCCTCGACGAGCACGCACGCATCCCCACCCCCGGCATGGCGGTCATGACCGACCGTATCCGCCGCAGCCACCCGGATGCGCCGTTCATGTACCTGTCCACCGGCGCCTGGAACATCACCCCGACCCTGCGCCGCTTCCTGAGCCGCAACGGCTACCCGCGCGGCACGTTCCTGCTCACCGACTGGGGCCCCACCCCCGATCGCTGGTTCCGCTCCGGCACCAACCACAAGGTCGAGTCCCTGCGCCGCCTCGCCGAGGAGTTCCCGCAGATGAAGTGGATCCTCGTCGGTGACGACGGGCAGCGCGACCCGTACATCTACAACGGCTTCGCGGTACGCTACCCGGACAACGTGGCGGCAATCGTCATCCGCAACCTGACCGTGGGGGAGACCATGCTCGCCTCCGGCCGCGTGTGGAGCGACTACCGTGCCGAACAGATGATGCGCTCGCCGCTGTGGATTGAAGCCACCGACGGCGTAACGCTGAGCAAGAAGCTGCGTGAGCTGGGCCTGATCGATTTCTAGCCGGCTGTGTTTCTCCTGCGCGTCACCGGTTGCTAAAACCAGCCCCGATACCCAGTAAACCCACCGCAAATACCGCGAAATACCGGTATATGCGGTGGGTTTTGCTGTTTCAGAGGAATTAACCAACTTAAACCCACGACACACCGGCTCATCAAAAAGAGTTAAAAATCTTTTCTACAGCTTTAATCACACAGCTTAAAGCCGCTCGAAGGGGGTTAACCCTCGCCTTTAAGAAAGTCCGTTCTGCTTTAAAACCGCGCCGTTCCGCGCAAGAACGCGTGAGAGTTAAGATCTCTTTAAAATCAAGCCCGAATCTGCCGGGTTTTATGCCCCCGAAAGCATACATGAGGTTAACTGAACCTCAACTTGGCGGGCGAATGAACCCTTAAAAATCCTGACCAACTTAAACCCCACCTGTGGATAACCCGGCGCACCCCGCGAAAATCCAACGAACTAGCCCCGCGGCAGGGTGTGGATAAGCTGTAGACACCCCCTCTTAAGTGGGTTCAGCTGTGGGTTTATCGAACGAAACACGCCCCTCACACCACATCATCTTGTGGTGCAGAAAAATCTCGACACTAGATGTAGTATTAATACTCGGTTCCACCACTACGGCACTTTTGAGCGCCCTGCCCCCGCGCAGGAAACCGCCACACCCCACTAGGAGGGGTAGCGGACGGCACCGCGCCCGCCATCAACACCACGTGGTGAACCACAAACGAAACACGCCAGATTCATTCACGAGATAACCCCGCCTGAGCGGGAGAAAGTAAGAGGCATTCCCATGGTAGTGACCGTGTACACCAAGCCGCAGTGCGTCCAGTGCAACATGACCTACCGCGCCCTCGACGCGAAGGGTATCAGCTACACCAAGGTTGATATCACCGAAGACGCTCAGGCCCTCGAGATGGTCAAGTCCCTCGGCTACATGCAGGCACCCGTCGTCATTGCAGGCGACGAGCACTGGTCCGGCTTCCAGCCCGACAAGATCAACGCTCTGGCAGCGTAACAACCCAGCCGAAACCCGCACCAACGGGAATCGGCACGGAACTCACACCGGCACACGAGAATAAGGAGTACACGTTGAGTACCGCCCTCAAGCCCAACCCCGTCGACGAGCACGCAGAAATCCGCAAGATTCTTATGGATGCACGCAATGCCTCTGAGGGTCGAGCGACCGAGGTCCTGGACGACACCGCGCCGCTCATCGTGTACTTCTCCTCCATCTCCGGTAACACCCACAAGTTCGTGGAGAAGATCCGTGCCCGCCGCCTCCGCCTGCCCCTGCGCACCGGCGAAGACACCCTCATTCTTGATGAGCCGTTCGTGCTCATCGTCCCCACCTACGGTAAGCCTGATGGCGCCGGTAACGTTCCCCCGCAGGTGGTTAAATTCCTGAACGTGGAGCAGAATCGCAACCACATACTCGGTGTGATTGGCTCCGGCAACACCAACTTTGGTCCGCTCTTCGGTATCGCGGCAGACATTGTCGCCAAGAAGTGCGATGTGCCCGTGCTCTTCAAATTTGAGCTCATGGGCACCGATTCAGATGTAGAAAGTCAACGAAGGATTGGAAGCATTTTGGACGCAAAACTGCCCTCAGCACTAGAAACTCTCGGTGCGAGCCACAACGGCAAGAGCGTACCCGAGAAGTTCAAGGGTATGAGCTACCACGAGCTGAACGCACTGCTGAACCTCTACGATGAGAACGGCCAGATTCAGTTCGATGCAGACCGCCAGGCTGCACGTCAGTACTTCCTGCAGCACGTCAACAACAACACCGTCTTCTTCCACGACCTGGAAGAGAAGATCGAGTACCTGATCGAGAACCAGTACTACGAGCCGGAACTCTTCGACAAGTACAACTTCCAGTTCATTAAGAACCTGTTCAAGCGCGCCTACGCCGTGAAGTTCCGCTTCCCGACCTTCCTGGGTGCCTTCAAGTTCTACACCTCCTACGCGCTCAAGACCTTCGACGGTCAGCGCTACCTGGAGCGTTTCGAAGACCGCGTCTGCATGGTCGCACTGCTGCTGGCAGAAGGCAACGAGAAGCTCGCCGAAGACATCGTCGACGAGATCATCTCCGGCCGTTTCCAGCCGGCAACCCCCACCTTCCTCAACGCAGGTAAGAAGCAGCGCGGCGAGCTCGTCTCCTGCTTCCTGCTGCGCATGGAAGACAACATGGAGTCCATCGGCCGCTCCATCAACTCTGCACTGCAGCTCTCCAAGCGCGGCGGCGGCGTGGCATTCGCCCTGACCAACCTGCGCGAGTCCGGTGCGCCCATTAAGAAGATTGAGAACCAGTCCTCGGGCGTTATCCCCGTCATGAAGCTGCTCGAAGACGCCTTCTCCTACGCAAACCAGCTCGGCGCACGTCAGGGTGCCGGTGCCGTGTACCTGCACGCACACCACCCCGACATCTACGCCTTCCTGGACACCAAGCGTGAGAACGCTGACGAGAAGATCCGCATCAAGACCCTCTCCCTGGGCGTTGTCATCCCCGACATCACCTTCGAGCTGGCGAAGAAGAACGAGGACATGTACCTCTTCTCCCCGTACGATGTGGAACGCATCTACGGCGTGCCCTTCTCCGACATCAACGTCTCCGAGAAGTACTACGAAATGGTCGACGATGCACGCATCACCAAGACCAAGATCAACGCGCGTGAGTTCTTCCAGACCATCGCAGAGATCCAGTTCGAGTCCGGCTACCCGTACGTGATGTTCGAAGACACCGTCAACCGCGCGAACCCCATCGCCGGTAAGGTCATCATGTCCAACCTGTGCTCTGAGATCCTGCAGGTTTCTGAGCCGTCCACCTACCACGCTGACCTCGGCTACGAGACCGTCGGTAAGGACATCTCCTGCAACCTCGGTTCGCTGAACATTGCACTGACCATGGACGGCGACGACTTCGGCAAGACCGTGGAAACCGCGATTCGTTCGCTGACCTCCGTCTCCGACCAGTCCGACATCCGCTCCGTGCCCTCCATCGAGCGCGGCAACGGCATGAGCCACGCCGTGGGTCTGGGCCAGATGAACCTGCACGGCTACCTGGCACGCGAGCACGTCTACTACGGTTCCGAAGAAGCACTAGACTTCACCAACATGTACTTCTACACCGTTGCCTACCACGCAATCCGCGCCTCCATGCAGATTGCTAAGGAACGCGGTCAGCGTTTCGAGGGCTTCGAGAACTCGAAGTACGCATCCGGTGAGTTCTTTGCAAAGTACATTGAGAAGGAATGGGCACCGCAGACCGAGCGTACCCGCGAACTGTTCGCTAAGCACCACATCCCCACCCGTGAAGAGTGGATTCAGCTGGCTGCTGACGTGGCACAGTACGGCATGTACAACCAGAACCTGCAGGCTGTTCCGCCGACCGGCTCCATCTCCTACATCAACGGTTCGACCTCTTCGATTCACCCGATCGCTTCGAAGATTGAGATCCGTAAGGAAGGCAAGCTCGGCCGCGTCTACTACCCGGCGCCGTACATGACCAACGAGAACCTGGACTACTACCAGGACTCCTACGAAATTGGTTACGAGAAGATCATCGACACCTACGCTGTGGCAACCCAGCACGTGGACCAGGGCCTGTCGCTGACCCTCTTCTTCCGCGATACCGCAACCACCCGCGATATCAACCGCGCCCAGATTTACGCATGGCGTAAGGGCATCAAGACCATCTACTACATCCGTCTGCGTCAGATGGCTCTTGAGGGTACCGAGGTTGAAGGCTGCGTATCCTGCATGCTCTAGCCCGAATGCTGTGACGCATTCAGCCTGAGCTGGCACACTATAACTAAAGACTGGAAGGGGCGGTTACGGTAAACACGCTCCCGCCTGCGCGACTGGCTGGCCGCGCGTGGCACCGTAACCGCCCCTTAAGAATCGGAGAATTACTAATGAGCGAAAAGGTGAAGCTCGTCGACCACGTGGTCGAGGCTATCAACTGGAACCGTATTGAGGACGAGAAGGACCTTGAGGTTTGGGATCGTCTGACCGGTAACTTCTGGCTGCCGGAGAAGGTGCCGCTGAGCAACGACGTGCCCTCCTGGAAGACCCTGACCGAGGAAGAGAAGCAGCTGACCATGCGCGTCTTCACCGGTCTGACCCTGCTGGACACCATCCAGGGTACTGTCGGTGCCGTGTCCCTGTTGCCGGACGCTGTGACCGCGCACGAAGAGGCCGTGTACACCAACATTGCGTTCATGGAGTCCGTGCACGCAAAGTCGTACTCCTCGATCTTCTCGACCCTCGCCTCCACCAAGGAGATTGACGAGGCGTTCCGCTGGGCTTCTGAGAACGAGCACCTGCAGAAGAAGGCGAAGATTGTTCTGTCCTACTACACCGGTGACGACCCACTGAAGAAGAAGGTTGCCTCCACTCTGCTGGAGTCCTTCCTGTTCTACTCGGGCTTCTACCTGCCCATGTACTGGTCTTCGCACGCGAAGCTGACCAACACCGCTGACCTGATTCGTCTGATTATTCGTGACGAGGCAGTGCACGGCTACTACATTGGCTACAAGTTCCAGCGCGGCCTGGCGAAGGAGTCCGCGGAGCGTCAGGCAGAGCTGAAGGAGTACACCTTCAACCTGCTGTACGAACTGTACGAGAACGAGGTGGCGTACACCCACTCCCTGTATGACGGTGTGGGTTGGAGCGAGGACGTGAAGAAGTTCCTGCACTACAACGCTAACAAGGCTCTGATGAACCTGGGCTACGAGCCGATGTTCCCGGCGTCCGTGACTAACGTGTCCCCGGCGATCCTGTCGGCGCTGTCCCCGAACGCTGATGAGAACCACGACTTCTTCTCCGGTTCCGGCTCTTCCTACGTCATTGGTAAGGCCGTGAACACTGAGGACGAGGACTGGGACTTCTAAACCCCACTCGCCCTGAGATATAAGGCTGAGATAAACCGTGCGGAACCCCCGCGTGTCCACTGTGGATGCGCGGGGGTTCCGTCGTTTAACCGGCTGCGGAAGCGGGGGAGCGGCGGCGGAGAATCGGCGCAGAAGCAGGGGAGCGGGAGCAGTTTTGCGGGTTCCGACGGTTCCAACTGCCGGAATTTTTGCCTTCACCCCGTAGCATAAAAAATTATTGATATGTCGGGGTGCGGGGCGTACTGTTGGACTACTAACCCCCACTCTCGAAAGGAACACCCATGCGTTCAGTCGTCATGGAAGCCCCCGGCAAGGTCGTCGTCAACGAAGTCGACAAGCCGACCCTCCTCGAACCCACCGACGCCATCATCAAGCTCGCAGCATCCTGCATCTGCGGCTCCGACCTGTGGCCCTACCGCGGCGCACAGCCCGTTGAGCACCGAGCAATGGGCCACGAATACATCGGCGAAGTCGTCGAAGTAGGCTCCGAGGTCACCACCGTAGCCCCCGGCGACTTCGTCGTAGGCTCCTTCTGCATCTCCTGCGGCGAGTGCGAAACCTGCACCGCGGGCTACCCCTCCCGCTGCCTCAAGGCAATCGCAGCAGGCGACGCCTTCATCGGCGCACGCTCCAACGGCACCCAGGCAGAATACGCCCGCGTACCCTTCGCAGACGGCACCCTCGTCAAGACCCCCGCAACCCCCACCGAAGAGCAGATCCCGCACCTGATGGCGGCATCCGATGTGCTCGGCACCGGCTGGTACGCGGCAGACGCAGCGCAGGCAGGCCCCGGCAAGACTATCGTCGTTGTTGGCGACGGCGCAGTCGGCCTGAGCGCAGTCATCGGCGCTAAGCAGCTCGGCGCGGAGAAGATCATCATCATGTCCCGCAACCCCGAACGTCAGGCGCTCGCTAAGGCATTCGGTGCAACCCACATCGTGGAAGAGCGCGGCGAAGAGGGCATCGCCAAGGTCATGGAGCTCACCGACGGCGTGGGCGCACACGGCGTCGCGGAGGCTGTTGGCACCCAGCAGTCCTTCGACCAGGCACTCGGCTGCGTACGCCACGGCGGCTACATCGGCTTCGTGGGCGTGCCGCACGACAGCTCCATCGGCACCGATAAGCTCTTCGGCAAGCAGGTTCACCTGGAGGGCGGCCCCGCCCCCGTGCGCAAGTACCTGCCGACCCTCATCGACCTGATTTACAAGGGCGAAATTGAGCCCGGCAAGGTATTCGACCTGGTTCTGCCCATCGACGAGGCAGCTAAGGGCTACGAGGCGATGGACCAGCGTACCGCCACCAAGGTTCTGCTGACCATGCCGTAATAGCCGGTCGTATCGCCGGTTGGCTGTATCGCCGGTTCTTGTGCCTTCTGTACCGGCAAACCGGCGTGTATGCGCTACTGATCCCCGCACCGACCCTGTTCGTTCCACGTGAGCGTAGGGCACCGGTCGCGGGGATTAGTGCATTAAAAATTGGGTTTATTTGCCACCTTTCGGCGAGGTGAGGGACAAATGCGTGAGCTAAGGCATAGAATAAAAGAGCATGATTCGTACAACTCGAAGGATGATAATGACGAAGAAGCCTTTCCCTTCCGACCTCGAAATCGCACTTGCCGCCGATCTGTGGCCCATCAACAAGATCGCAGCGGACAACGGCATCAGCGAAGATCGCCTTGAACCCTACGGCAAGTATGTTGCTAAGGTCCTCCTCGACGAAACCACCAACGCAGAGACCGCCCGCAAGCGCGGCTCCAAGTACATCGTGGTTACCGCAGTCACCCCCACCCCGCTCGGTGAAGGTAAGACCGCAACCTCCGTCTCCCTCGCGCAGGGCTTCGCACAGACCGGCCGCAAGGCAATCCTGGCTCTGCGTCAGCCCGCAATGGGCCCGACCTTCGGCATCAAGGGCGGCGCAGCAGGCGGCGGCTACTCCCAGATCGTTCCCATGGAGAAGCTGAACCTGCACCTGACCGGCGATTTCCACGCCGTCACCGCAGCGCACAACCTGCTTGCCGCAATGATCGACAACCACCTGCACCACGGTAACGAGCTGCGCATCGACCCGCGCGCAATCGAGTGGCGCCGCGTTATCGACATGAACGACCGCTCCCTGCGCAACATTGTTGTAGGTCTGGGCGAACGCATGGACGGCGTGGTCCGTGAGACTGGTTTCGACATCACCAGCGCCTCCGAAATCATGGTGATTCTCTCGCTGGCAACCTCCTTCAAGGACCTGCGCGAGCGCCTGGCAAAGATCGTAATCGGCCTGAACTACGACGGCGAGCCCGTCACCGCAGCCGACCTGAAGGCTGACGGCGCAATGGCCGTCATCCTGGCAGACGCCATCAACCCGAACCTGCTGCAGACCCTGGAGCACACCCCCGCACTGATTCACGCGGGCCCCTTCGGCAATATTGCAACCGGTAACTCCTCCGTGGTCGCCGACTACGTTGGCCTGGAGTACTCCGACTACGTGATTACCGAGGCTGGCTTCGGTGCTGACATGGGTGCGGAGCGTTTCTTCAATGTCAAGTGCCGCGTCTCCGGCCTGAAGCCCGACGCAGCAGTGCTCGTCGTCACCGTGCGCTCCCTGAAGTCCCACTCCGGCCTGTACAAGATCGTTCCGGGCAAGCCCCTGCCTGAGGGCATGCTGCAGGAAAGCCCCTCCGACGTGGAGAAGGGCGCAGAGAACCTGAAGAAGCACATCGAGATCGTGCGCAACTTCGGTGTTCAGCCGGTCGTGGCAATCAACGCGTTCCCGACTGACTTCGAGTCCGAGCACGAGACCATCCGCCGTATCGCTGAGGAGGCTGGCGCTCGCGTCGCTATCCACCGCGGTGTGGCTGAGGGCGGTAAGGGCACCACCGACCTGGCAAACGTAGTTGCTGAGGCATGTGACGACGTTTCGGATCTGAAGTACACCTACGACCTTGAGGACTCCATCGAGACCAAGATCGAGAAGGTCGCCACCAAGGTCTACGGTGCAGACGGCATCTCCATTGCTCCCGCTGCCGCTAAGCAGCTGAAGCGTTTCGCTGAGCTGGGCTACTCGCACCTGCCCGTGGTTATCGCGAAGACCCACCTGTCCATCTCTTCGGATGCAACTCTGAAGGGCGCACCGACCGGCTGGACCCTGCCCGTGCGCGAGGTTCGCCTGGCTGCAGGTGCTGGCTACGTCTACGCTATCTGCGGCACCATGCGCACCATGCCGGGCCTGAGCAAGAGCCCCGCAGCTGAGCGCATCGGCTTCGACGAGAACGGCGTGATGGTCGGCCTGTCCTAAGGCGACTATTCCGGCTGATCTATAGCTAATGGAGGCGGCGCTCCTTCCCCACAGCGGGGGAGGGGCGCCGCCTTTGCTGTACCCTGCTGTGGTGCTTTTGTGGAGTGCTCTGCCCCAGATATATGGAAGCATGAAGCGCGAATACGAGGTGTGCAACGCTTGAGGGCGGGGGAGCGGAGCTCTTGAAAACAGAGTGAAACTAGGCTGCAACCCGGCTACAACCGGGCTGAAACTAGGCTGTACCAGAGGGAGTGAAGGATTCTGAAACCCCTAGTGGAGGGGTCTTTCAACCTTTCCTTGAAGGCTCCTGTACGCCCCTTTCGGAAGGCGGAAATGGTATGTATAGCTCAATAAATGGGCTCTATGTATGCTTGAAGGTCAAGTTTTATTAAACAATCTGTAGAGATTGATTTTTTAGTGACACGCTGTCTTGCATTTTGTGAAAATATAGTATTGACTAGGTGTTTTACTTTTTGACAGGGGTTTCAATGAGTGCACTCAGTGAACCTGAAGGCGGGGCTGCTGTTATCGTTTTGTTATAAAAGTTCTACTTTAGGGGGTGCCTAATGGATCCAAACAGACCAATTGATTTTGCCCTCGCGCGAATAATTGTGCAGTTTTTGAACGGTGCGCGGTGCATTTTTTCCATCCCATGAAGTTGCAAAGGCTTGAAGATAGTTTGACATTAACCCTCTACTTCCGCGGAATACCGGGCTAAAACCGGGTATTGAGCCTTCAAAATTGCTGAGTATGAAGCTCAGGTTAAAGGTGCACCGAAGTGCCAAATGAGGGAAAATCTAAAATTATTTTGGGTGAAATAAGTCACACTAAAACTCGAAAAAAATGAAATTGGTACGTATGGGTAGCCTAAAAAACAGCTGTTTTTATTACAGAACGATTACATTGAGACTCAAGCCACTAAAACCGGCTCTCCGTACCAAATCGAGCGGTAAAACAGCCCCCAAAAAGTTCGCTACTATTGAGTCATCAAGTAATCGTGAGATTTCCAAAGTCCTCGGGTTGCTTGTGTTTGAGTGAGTGATAGATACCCCTGGGTGTCATGAGAAGCGACTGTGTATCGATGCGCAGTCGCTTCTCTGTTTAACTTTTGAATTTCGCTGGGCCCTCAGCCGGGCAGACCCCGGGTGGCCTCCAGTCGGAACCTCATCCGAGCTGAGCCTCATCTGTACCGAGATCTGCACCGAGTGCGCTCCAGAATCTGTTCCGCATGCATCCCGCGCATGTATTCCGCACATTCAATGTCGAATGCGCTCATAGGGAAGTGCTCTATATAGGCGCCTGCCGCATCATGCGAGCCCCTACACTGGAACTATGACTACTTACCCCGAACCCACTCTCATCTTTGAGAACCCCGAACTGACCGTCCGTGCGTTCAGTGTCTCTGAGATGGACAATAGCGTCTACCTCATCACCATGCGCGCCACCGGCGAGCAGGTGCTTATCGACCCCGCAGATGATGCGGAAGAACTCTACGCCTTCACTCTCGACGCGCTCCTGAACGACTGCCCGCAGCTCGAGCTGGCAGACGGTGAAGAACGCCGCGTGCGCGTTATGGAGAGGGATGAGGATTTTAACTCCCTCAGGCCTCGCGCAATCGGTCTGACCGGCATCCTGGTCACCCACGGCCACTGGGACCACATTCGCGCTATTAAGGAGCTTGACCGCCTCACCGGTGCCGTCACCTCCGCAGGTGCAGCTGATGTGGCTGACATTAAGGAACAGGAAGACTACACCGTCGAAGAGGAGCTGACCGGCGGCGAAAGCTTCGACTTCTACCGCTCCGACACCGTCATTCGTGCCCTGCACGTGCCCGGCCACACCCCCGGATCCATCGTCTACACCCTCGAAACCACCTGGGAAGACGGCACCCCCGCAACCCTGCTGTTCACCGGCGACACCCTCTTCCCCGGCGGCGTGGGTAAGACCGACTCCCCGCAGCAGTTCGGTGAGCTCTTCTCCAACGTGCTCGAAAAGCTCTTCGGTGGCTTCGATGATGACGCAATCGTACTGCCCGGCCACGGCCGCTCCACCACCCTCGGTGACGAGCGCCCCCACCTGGAAGAGTGGGGCACCCGCGGTTGGTAAACCGCGGCTGGTAAATCGCCCCTGCCAGCCCACCTCATATATCCGCCTCATATAAGTACTGCACCCTCATGCCTTCACCTGCCGCATAATCGCGCTGGTGAAAGGCGTGAGGGTGTAGAATTTAAGTTCGAAGATAAGACGAAAGGATTTTCGATGACACCCCGCCCGGCACACGGTAGCACCGCACTCAAAGCGAACGATCTGACCAGCATCCGGGTTCAGGGTGCCCGCGAAAACAACCTCAAGAACGTAGACCTCACCATTCCGCGTGATGCGATGGTCGTCTTCACCGGCCTCTCCGGCTCCGGTAAGTCCTCCCTCGCCTTCGACACCATCTTCGCCGAAGGTCAGCGCCGCTACGTCGAGTCGCTGTCCTCCTACGCGCGTATGTTCCTCGGACAGGTCGATAAGCCCGACGTAGACTTCATCGAGGGCCTCTCCCCGGCGGTGTCTATCGACCAGAAATCCACCTCCAAGAACCCGCGCTCAACCGTCGGCACCATCACCGAAATCTACGACTACATGCGTCTGCTCTGGGCACGCATCGGTCACCCGCACTGCCCCGTCTGCGGTGAAGAAATCACCCAGCAGACCCCGCAGCAGATCGTGGACATTCTGCAGGAATACCCCGAACGCACCCGCCTGCAAATCCTCGCGCCCGTCGTCAGCGCACGTAAGGGCGAGTTCGTGGACCTCTTCAAGGACCTGCTCACCCAGGGCTACTCGCGCGCCCGCGTGGACGGCGAAACCGTGCAGCTCTCCGACCCGCCCAAGCTCGCCAAGCAGTACAAGCACACCATCGAGGTGGTCGTCGACCGCATCGTCATTAAGGACGGTATTCACCAGCGCCTCACCGACTCCATCGAAACCGCGCTCAAACTCGCCGACGGCCGCGTGCTCATCGACTTCGTGGACCGCGAGCAGGACGACCCCGAACGCACCCGCTCCTTCAGCGAACACCTCGCCTGCCCCAACAACCACCCGCTGCAAATCGACACCATCGAACCGCGCGCCTTCTCCTTCAACTCGCCGTTCGGCGCATGTAGCGCCTGCGACGGCATCGGCTCGCGCCTGGAAGTAGACACCGAACTGCTCGTACCCAACCCCGACCTGACCCTCGGCGAGGGCGCTATCGCCCCCTGGTCGCAGGGCAAAGCAACCACCGAATACTGGCTGCGCCTGCTCGCAGGCCTGGGGGAGGAGCTCGGCTTCGACCTGAACACCCCCTTCAAGGACCTGCCCGCCAAGACCCGCGCCGCCATCCTGGACGGCAAGGACTACAAAGTTGAGGTGTCCTACCGCAACCGATTCGGCCGCGAACGCCGCTACACCTCCGGGTTCGAGGGCGTGAAGGCGTACATCAAGCGCAAGCACGAAGAAACCGAATCGGACTTCGCCCGCGACCGCTATGAGCAGTACATGCGCCAGGTTGCCTGCCCCGCCTGCGGTGGCGCGCGCCTGAACCCGACCATCCTCGGCGTGAAGGTCGGCGGCAAGTCCATCGCAGACATTACCGACCTGTCCCTGGCTGACGCGCTTAGCTTTGTGCGCGGCCTACAGCTGACCGCCCGCGAAGCCAAGATTGGCGAGCAGGTCCTCAAAGAAATTGATGCCCGCCTGCAATTCCTGCTGGACGTGGGCCTGGACTACCTGACCCTCTCACGCTCCGCCGGCACGCTCTCCGGCGGTGAGGCGCAGCGCATCCGCCTCGCAACCCAGATTGGATCGGGTCTGGTCGGCGTGCTCTACGTGCTCGACGAGCCCTCCATTGGTCTGCACCAGCGCGATAACCGCCGCCTCATCGAAACCCTGACCAAGCTGCGCGACATGGGCAACACGCTTATTGTGGTCGAGCACGACGAAGACACCATGCGCGAAGCCGACTGGATCGTGGATGTTGGACCCGGCGCCGGCGAGCACGGTGGCGAAATCGTGCACTCCGGCAGCTTTGAGGAGCTGCTGAAGAACACCAAGTCCATTACCGGCGACTACATGGCTGGCCGCCGCAGCATTGAGGTGCCCGCATCCCGCCGCCCCGTGGACAAGAAGCGTCAGCTGACCGTGCGCGGCGCGCGCGAAAACAACCTCAAGAACGTGACCGTGTCCTTCCCGCTGGGCGTATTCACCGCGGTGACCGGTGTATCCGGCTCGGGTAAATCCACCCTCGTCAACGACATTCTGTACACCTCCCTGGCGAACAAGCTCAACGGCGCCAAGCAGGTACCCGGCCGCCACAAGAGCATCGACGGACTGGAACACCTGGACAAGGTCATTCACGTGGACCAGTCGCCCATCGGCCGCACCCCGCGTTCGAACCCCGCCACCTACACCGGCGTGTTCGACCACATCCGCAAGCTGTTCGCAGAGACCAGCGAAGCGAAAATGCGCGGCTACACCCCCGGCCGATTCTCCTTCAACGTCAAGGGCGGCCGCTGTGAGGACTGCTCCGGCGACGGCACCCTGAAGATTGAAATGAACTTCCTGCCGGACGTGTACGTGCCCTGCGAAACCTGCCACGGCAAGCGCTACAACCGCGAAACTCTCGAAGTGCACTACAAGGGCAAGACCATTGCCGACGTACTCGAAATGCCTGTGGAAGAAGCCGCCGAGTTCTTCGCCGCATTCACCCCGATTGCGCGCCACCTGAACACCCTCGTGGACGTGGGCCTGGGCTACATTCGCCTGGGTCAGCCCGCAACGACCCTCTCCGGCGGTGAAGCGCAGCGCGTGAAGCTCGCAACCGAACTGCAGAAGCGCTCCAACGGTCGCTCCATCTACGTGCTGGACGAGCCGACCACCGGCCTGCACTTTGAAGACATCCGCAAGCTGCTCGCCGTGCTGCAATCGCTGGTGGACAAGGGCAATAGCGTCATCACCATCGAGCACAACCTGGACGTGGTCAAGTGCGCCGACTGGATTATCGATATGGGCCCCGAAGGCGGTAGCGGCGGCGGCACCGTCATTGCCGAGGGCACCCCGGAACAGGTAGCTCAGGTGAAGGGTTCGCACACCGGCGCGTTCCTTGCTGAGATCCTGAACTAGTCGAGAACGTGAACCAGAGGAAACCTACGTGACTGATACTCAAGGAACCGCAACAGCCCGGGGAGCCCAGGCAACCCGTGGCTCTATGAACAGGGGCGCTGTGAACCGTGGTGCTGTGACCACCGTGGACCGTGCGCGGCATATCCTGCACACCCAGCTGGAGGCGGACTTCTGCCAGGCACCCGGCTCGATTAGCCGCGCCCTCAAAGAGCTACGCGACTACCCGGAAGCCGAGAGCCTGCCGCTACTTGCCACCGTGCAGCCGCCCTCCGAGAAGATGGGCGCCGCACGCCGCCGCAACGACGACATCTGGGAGCTGCGCGTCGCCAACTACGCGAGCGTCGGCATTCTCTGCGCCAAGCATCCGCGCGTGCTGGACAAAGCGATTGACTACATGCTCGGCGACCAGTCGAACTGGCTGGGTGACTACGCGCAGCTCCGTCAGCTCAACGAACTGCTCACCCCCTACACCCAGCAGGTCAGCGGCACGAGCATCTACTACACGCCCGGCCGCGCCCTGCTGAACTCGGTCGTACCCGAGGGCGTGCAGGCGCAGGAGGTCAAGTGCGCCGTGCCCGGTGTGGGTATGATGCGCCGCGTTGACCCCGCCGAGCTGAAGGCTGCGCTGCTCGCCGAAATCACGGGCGAGCGCACCATCCGCAGGGAGACAAACGCCTCCGCGGGGGCGCTTGAGGTTGACCCGCAGGACATGCAGGCGCGCGTAACCCGCCTGCGCGTGGAGCTGCTGGACGCTGAACAGTTTGAGCGCTTCCGCGGCGATAAACGCTACTCGAACGCGCTGGGCTTTAGCGTGACCCGCCCGGATGTGCTGGTGCTTGCCGCCTACCCGGTGGAGGAGAACGCATCTAAAGCCTCTGAAGTGGCCGCGGCGGGGGGAGAGCGACCCTGCGCTCGCAGACCCTATCGCTATGGTTGGTATGAGCGACGATTCGCCGATTATGCGCCAAATCGGTATTGATGTGCTGCCCGCCTGGCGCGGTGCCGGCATCGCCAGCGTGCTGGTGCGTGATGCGGCACGTCTGACCCTGGCGGAAGGGTACCTGCCGTTCTACGGTACGAGCCCCTCGCACATGCTGTCACAGAGGGTGGCGATGAACGCCGGGTTGGTGCCGACCTGGTGGGAGTACGTCTCTACCAGCCTGAACGACCTACCCATGGACTAGGTGTTATATATGAAAAAGCCCCCGAGATTCGAAGTCTTGGGGGCTTTTGCTGTACTAATTTCGCGGGGGTCATTCCACGGGGTTTATCTCGCCGGGTTCAGCGTCTAAAACCTTACCTTCTACAGCTTCGCGCCGTTGCTGGCAATCACCTCGCGGTACCAGTGGAAAGACTTCTTACGGTAGCGCGCCAGGGTGCCGGTGCCGTCGTCGTTGCGGTCCACGTAGATGAACCCGTAACGCTTGGACATCTGCGCGGTGGAGGCGCTAATCATGTCGATGCAACCCCAGGTGGTGTAGCCGAGCACATTCACGCCGTCCTCAATCGCCTCACGCACCGCGTGCAGGTGCTGGCGCAGGTAATCGATGCGGTAGTCGTCTTCCACGGTTAGCTCGCCGTTCACCTCGACCAGTTCGTCACGGGCACCCAGACCGTTCTCCACGATGAACAGCGGCTTCTGCCAGCGGTCCCAGTACTGGTTGAGGACCACACGCAGACCGGTCGGGTCGATCTGCCAACCCCATTCGCTGGCGGGCAGGGTCGGGTTCGCCACGCCGCCGAGGATATTGCCTTCGCCGCGCTCGCCTCGTGCCGGGTCGCCGGTCGCGCAGGTGGACATGTAGTAGCTGAACGACACGAAATCCACGGTGTTCTTCAGGTCCTCGCGGTCCTGCTCGGTGATGTTCAGCTCCACACCCTTCTCACGCAGGGCACGCAGGAAGTAGCCGGGGTATGTGCCGCGCACGTGCACGTCACCGAACGCGAAGTTCGCCTGTTCCGCCTGCATGGCGGCGAGTACGTCGGCGGGGTCGGGGGTGAGCGGGTAGGTGGGCATGGCTAGAATCATGCAGCCGATCTGTGCGTCGGGTGCCAGTTCGCGTGCCGCGGCGGTGGCGCGTGCGGATGCGACCAGTTCGTGGTGCATCGCCTGGTACAGGTCGGCGTCGCTGAGCTGGTTCGCCGGGGTGTTGATGCCGCCGGACATGAACGGCAGGTGCAGCATGGAGTTGATTTCGTTGAAGGTCAGCCAGTACTTCACGCGCTTGCCGTAGCGGGCGAACACGGTGCGGGCGTAGCGTTCGTAGAAGCCGATGAGTTCGCGGCTGGTCCAGCCGTTGTACTGCTCGACCAGGTGCAGCGGGGTTTCGTAGTGGCTGAGGGTGATGAGCGGTTCCATGCCGTGCTTTTCGAGCTCGTCGAGCACGCGGTCGTAGAAGGCGAGGCCTGCCTCGTTCGGGGTTTCTTCGTCGCCGCGGGGGAAGATACGCGACCAGGCGATGGAGAAGCGGAAGACCTTGAAGCCCATCTCCGCGAGCAGGGCGATGTCTTCGCGGTAGCGGTGGTAGAAGTCGATGCCTTCCAGCTTGAGGTTGTCCTCGGTGGGTTCGGCGGTGCGCGGGTGCAGGCCGCCGGCGGGCAGCACATCCTGCAGGCTGGGGCCCTTGCCGTCTTCATTCCAGGCGCCTTCGAACTGGTTGGCGGCGGTGGCGCCTCCGAAGAGGAAACCGTCGGGGAACGCGCCGAGCGGCTGCGGCTCGGTCAGCGCAGGGTTGGTGTTGGGTAGCGCGGTGGTTTGGGCGGTGATGTGCTGGTCCTGATGCACGGCATCCTCCAAGGTGTTTTGGGTCTTTCTTCTACCCTAGCGGAGGGGGTGGGGGATTACTAGGTTTTAGCTACCCGGGTGGACATTTCCGTATTGTGGGGAGGCGTATGAGGTGTGGCGGGCGTAACCGTAAAATAGGAACGTGCAGATTATTCGAGAGACCGGCCCCGAATCCGGCGACATCCTCATCCACCACGACCAGACGGTGCAGATGCTCCGCGAGGTGGCAAGCGGCCAGCGTGAAGCAACCCTACGCATGTACCAGCCGAACCCGACGGTCGCGTTCGGCCGCCGCGACGAGCTGAACCCCGGCTTCGCGGACGCCTCCGCGGCGTGCGCCGAGCACGGTTTCGAGGTGCTGGTGCGCAAGGTCGGCGGGCACGCCGCCGCCTACCATCAGGGGTGCCTGGTCGTGGACCATTTTCAGCCCGCCTCCGACGCGCGAAGCGGCAACACCCTACGCTACGAACTGTTCGGCTCCATGTACGCGCAGGCGCTACGCGAAGTCGGCGTGGACGCGCGCATGGGCGAGATTCCGGGGGAGTACTGCCCCGGCGAGTATTCGGTGCACGCGCAGCTTCCCGCCTCCGCAGGTGGTGGCCGCATTAAACTGGTCGGCACCGCCCAGCGTGTGGTGACCGGCGGCTGGTGGTTCAGCACCGGCATCGTGGTCTCCGACTCTGCACCCCTGCGGGCTGTTACCGCGGATGTGTACCGTGCCCTCGGCATGGACCTGGACCCCGCCACGGTCGGCGCGGCGCAGGACGCGAACCCCAACCTACTCATGGAAGACCTGGAAGACGCCATCGTTGAGGTGTACGCCCAAAACGGCTTTCGCTGAAGCGACTCACTGAGCGATTCACAGAGTGATTCACCGGGCTGATTTCGCTCATTTTTATCCCTGACTTTACCCATAGACTTTTACCCCTAACCCACTCCGAACTACCCCACCTGAAGCACTACCCCCACCAGAAGCGAAGGAGCATCCATGCGTTGGGCACAGATTAAAGACTCGAAAGGCAGCCGTGCGGTCTGCCTCTTCGAAGAGACCGTGTACGAGCTTCCGGCGAAGCTCAGCCCGCTACTGAATTTCTACAGCCGGTTCCGCCTGAACTTTGGCGACCCGAAAAACGCCGTAGCGATCCTGAAGGAGAACGGCGCGACCGTCATGGGTCACGGCGAGGAACTGTGGAACTCCCTGCCCTTTATTCGCCCGCTGGATAAGCCCGGCAAGATTGTGTGCGCGGGCCTGAACTATCGCGACCACGCCGCGGAAATGAACCTTGAAGTGCCCGAGCATCCGGCGCTGTTCGCGAAGTTCCCGAACGCGCTGATCGGTCCCGGCGAGCAGATCCGCATGCCCGCCGATGACGGCACCGGCAGCACGAAAATCGACTGGGAGGTTGAGCTCTGCCTGGTCGTGGGTGCTCGCCTGCGTAACGCCACGGAGGAGCAGGCACTCGAGGCGCTGATGGGCTACACGGTCATGAACGATGTGTCGGTGCGTGACTGGCAGGGCCGTTCCTCGGAGTGGTTCCAGGGCAAGAACTGGGATGCGATGACCCCGTTCGGTCCGGTGATTGTGAGCCCCGATGAGGTTGACCCGGTTGCCGGCCTGGAGCTGGTCTGCGAGGTGGACGGCGTGGTGCGTCAGCGCGGCACGACGGCGGATATGGTGTTCACCCCGGCGCAGCTACTGTCTTATATTTCGCGGTTCATGACCCTGGATCCGGGCGATCTGGTGGCGACGGGTACCCCGGCGGGGGTTGGCTTGTCGCTGCATCCGCGTCAGTGGTTGAAGCCGGGTCAGACGGTGCGCACCCGCATTGAGGGCATTGGCGAGCTGGTGAATGTCTGCTCGGAGGCGGGCGCGCCGTAGCGTTGCGGGTGGGTAGCCCTGCGGGTTGCTGGAGGTCGCCTCGCGTAGGTGAACCCATATGAACCCACACTGGGGGCTGCTGATGCCAGCTGAAGGGGCTCCCGCGGTAGCTGTAAGTGAATATATATGCACTCCGCATGTGTTTTGAAGCACATGTGGAGTACTTTTTTGTGTCAATAAAGTCCCTGGTGGGTGGCTTGGAATTCTTGGAATGTACGGCGAAGAACGTCCTGTGCGGGGGAGTGTGGCGCATGCATGGTTACACGCTGCCAAACACACAAAAACTTTGAGGTTTGACCTAAATCTTAGTGTTTTGGGTGGGTTTTGTGGGTCTATGGGGGTGAAACAAGGGGGTTCCTATGAGCGCGGCCCCTGCTCGAAAGTTGCTGATCTGGCGTACGGGAGCCCCTGTTTCGGTGATTGAGACCATATCTACCCCGGTGCAGAATCTCAAATTATGGGCACGTGTGAGGAATGCAACAGGGGGTTTCGGCGCGTCTTTCAAGGAACTTCAAGGTTTAAGGTTTAGCTTCTCGTGCGCATTTCGTTTTCTTTGGATCACCCTCGCTTGACTAGGCATAAAGCCTAAACACCGGGTGCAAATTCTGTTTTTCCAAACATCAATAAATGCACAAAGGTGTAAAGAAATATGAGTCTAAACCTGAACCTTTATCAAAAAATCGGTGCCCAAAATCACAAACTCGTTTTGCGTTCACCCAAAAGACTATGTAGGGTATGGGGATTATCTGAGAGTTTCCTGAGAATTCCTGCCAGAAGATCAGAACCCACCTGGGCACACTCTCAGATGCATATTTCACTCACGTCCGTGTTTGTTCATACAAACGCACTCACTCAAACAAGCCGACACGAACGAAAGAAAAACATGACCGCAACTGCATCCAAAAACCCGGCGCAGCGTCCGGCAAACCGCCGCCGTGCCACCATCGCTGCCTCCGCAGCACTGGCCACCGTCATCACCGGCGCGAACCTCCCCGCGACCTTCGGTACAACCGCCTCCACCCGCAACGTAGCCGGTATCACCTGCGTCGACGCAGGCTACCGCACCGTGCCGACCCTCGCGAACCTCACCAACGTCGCACCCGGCCCGACCTGCCACTGGACCCCCGACCAGCAGGCGAAGACCATCGACACCCTCGCACCGGTCAACTCCTCCCTGACCAAGACGCAGCTGATCACCACCGAGAACACCTCGCCCCTGAGCGGCAAGCTCGCCAGCGACTCCTTTGCAGCGCAGAAGCTCACCGGCACCGAAGCCGTCGTAGCCAATAGCAGCGAAATCAGCCGCACCTTCCTCGAATACAGTGCCGATGCGGGCAACCACCCCATCACCACCGCCATCAACGCGGGCACCGTGCAGAAGAACCGCGCCCAGACCGTCGGCGGCCACGAAAACATCCCGACCCTCGCCGTGAACTCCGCGAACCCGCACCAGGAGTACGTCGAGGTCGTCTCCCGCGATGGCCGTGTCAACGCCAACGCAGAGAACAAGCGCATCCTCACCGGCGGCGTCCCGATCCCGAAGTGGCTTGCCGAGGACCACGGCCTCTCCGGCGACCAGTCCGTCGCCCTCTACGACGAGGCGACCGGCATCTGGCGCTCCTACTTCAAGTTCGTCAAGGATGCAGACGCACAGACCTACACCAGCACCGCCCGCGTGCAGGTGGGCGGCGGCAACGCATCCACCCCCAAGAGCGCCAAGATTCAGTACGACAACGTCGGCCGCGGCAACGCGGGTCAGACCGTCACCATCAAGGCGCCCGTGAGCATCGATGCGAAGTCCGGCAACGCCCGCACCTCCTACCCGATTGCTCGCGGCGCGAAGTTCCGCCTGGCAAAGAACGTGCCCGGCGCGTCCATCAACGAGACCACCGGCGAGATTACCTACAAGATTCCCGCCGGCACCCGTGGTACCGTGGACATCCCCGTTGCGGTTGACTACCCGGCAACCTACCACGTGTCCTCCGGCGGCTACATGCTCGCTAAGCCGAACTTCGGCGGCGTGGGCGAAGACAACTACTGGCTGACCCTCAAGAACGGCACCTCCTCCGTGGTGGGCCTGGCAAATGAGCTCACCCAGATTGGTGTGGACGAGCTCAAAGCAGGCAAGATCAACCACATGGTCTCCATTACTGCCGCTGACTATTCCTCGCTGACCTCCTCCTTCCCGGCGAAGGGCACCGACGGCAAGATCGACGTGAACAAGTACCCGAACGCACCCCGTGCGGGTCAGCGCGGCTTCCTGCCTGCAAGCTTTGACGTGGAAGAGCACCTGGCAAACACCGGCCACGCCGACGACCAGCTCACCCGCATGATTCTGACCGCCATGAAGGAATACGGCTTCATCATCGCTGACCGTAACCTCTTCACCAACGCATTCAACCTGGAGGCGGCAAGCTCCTACGCACCCTACGCCCGCCAGGGTAAGAACGTGTACAAGGAAGACCCGCAGCTGGCGGCAATGTTCGCAAGCTTCGTTCCCAGCGGTTTCACCGGCAACCAGTTCCCCTGGCAGCAGGTGCAGTGGATGCCCGTGAACTACACCGAGTCCGCTGAGAACACCGCACGCCGCGAAGGCACCCAGGTTCTGCCGCAGAGCAACAACCAGGCAGCCGCCTCGAATGCTGACGCGCACAAGATTGCACGCCCCGTGACCGTGCGCCGTTCCGCCGTGCGCACCCCCAACGCTGACCGCATCAGCGACGCAGACACCCAGAACGCGGCAGTGAACCAGTCTTCGGACGCCGTGAAGTTCAAGTACCCCTCGGACGCTTACGGTAAGACCGGCACCGGCTCCGGCGTGATTTATCAGCCCGCCGAGCACCACGCCACCGTCTACTCCGGTGAGACCGCAGTTGCGCAGAGCGTACACCAGTCGCATAAGACCTCCCCGAACTACCGGTACGCCCGCGACTACAACTTCCAGGAAATCGAGCAGACCCCGAACTTCCGCCCCAGCCGCTGGGTCAACAAGGAGAAGGTCAACACCGCTGGCGGCCAGTTCTCCAGCGCGGAGACCGGCATCCGTTTTGCCTCCAACGGCAAGACCGGCACCTACTCGATCGACCTGAACACCCACGACGTCACCGGCACCACCTGGGATTTGCGCCGCGATAAGGGTACGAGCATCACCGTGAACCGCACCGGCAAGGCACCCGCACGCATGTCCGATGTGAAGGCAAAGAAGGGCGCAGCCGCGCAGCTGTACTCGATTCCGCTGAAGGTGCACGTGGTGGATAAGAACAGCCCCATCGCACGTGAGGACTCCGTCTCCCTGTACTCGGGCACCACCCAGAACGTGGCGGTCCTGAACAACGACGAGGCGTCCTTCGGCGCGTTCAGCCGCGGCGAGACCGTGAAGAAGCTGGAGCTGCTCAACCAGCGCGGCCAGGCCGTCAGCGCATACAGCGACGAATACGGCACCTACCGTGTGGTGACCCTGCCCGACGGCACCCAGGGTATTGCGGTTTCTGCTAAGAATAAGCAGGGCTTCGCACCGCTGGTCCGCTACCGCGCAGTGACCGACAAGGGCGTAAAGTCCGCTGAGGGTTACCTGCAGGTGGCAGTCGCTAACCGATAGCGGCCGCGCATGTAGTATTAGCGCACTTCAAGAGCGCACATAGGGGAGAGGGGCACGCTCAAGAAAGCACGCCGCACAGGCATCACTTTCTTGACGTGCCCCCTTTCCTGTACATAAGGTGAAAATACTATGACTCAGAGCCAGCACACAGACCACACCGAAACCACCCACGCTAACTACGCTACCGAACAGGTAGCAAAGCACGTAGCCGAGCATTCCGCAGAGCATGCCTCAGCGCACGCCCACGAGGCGCCCACCAACGCACCCCGCATCGAAGGCAACAGCCCCAAAGACTGGGAGGAACAGTTCGGCGGATCCGTCGCGATTTTCTCGGCGCTCGCTAACCCGCTGCGCCTGGCGCTTGCACACCACCTGATGCACCGCCCGCACAGTGTGAGCGAACTGCACACCTGCCTGGGCATTTCGCAGCCGCTCGCCTCGCACCACCTGCGCATCCTGCGTGAGGCGCACGTGATTGACCGTGAGCAGCAGGGCCGCACCACCATTTACCGCCTGAAGGACGACCATATTAGCCACATTGTGGTTGACGTGTATGAGCATACGCGTGAGCATCATGCGGACTAGTCTGCCCTCAAGCTGAGCGTTGGCTGGGAGCCGTTGTAAGATGGTGTGTGTCCGTGCACCAGTACAGTGCGGAATAGTATGCGCACCCGCGGCGCCCCGAGCGGCACGCTTGCGCCTGAGTTAAGGAGACTTATGTCTGCCGCTGAATCTTCAGCAATTGTTATTAGCGTTTCTGGTGAGGAGCGCGAGGTCACCGCGAAGACTGCCGCTGAGCTGTTCGCTGACGACCCGAAGATCGTTGTGGCACGCGTGAACGGCGTGCTCGTTGACCTCTCCCACGAGCTGTCTGCTGGCGACTCCGTTGAGCCGGTTTTCATTCACGAACCGGACGGCCTGAACGTTCTGCGCCACTCCGCTGCGCACGTGATGGCGCAGGCGGTGCAGGAGTACCGCAAGGACGCCAAGCTGGGCATTGGCCCGTACATTACTGACGGCTTCTACTTTGACTTTGATGTGGCTGAGCCGTTCACCCCGGAAGATCTGAAGAAGATCGAGAAGTCGATGATTAAGATCATCAAGTCCGGTCAGCTGTTCCGCCGCCGCGTGGTCACCCACGACCAGGCTGTCGCCGAGATGGCGAACGAGCCGTACAAGCTGGAGCTGCTCTCCCTGAGCCAGGGCCCCGGTTCTGGTGCGGATGCTGCCGAGGGCGCATCCGTGGAGGTCGGCGAGGGTGAAATCACCATTTACGACAACGTGAACCCGAAGACCGGCGAGACCGTCTGGAAGGACCTCTGCCGCGGCCCGCACCTGCCGAACACCAAGCTAATCGCTAACGGTTACGCCCTGATGCGTGCCGGTGGCGCGTACTGGCGCGGTTCTGAGAAGAACCCCATGCTGCAGCGTATTTACGGTACCGCATGGCCGACTAAGGACGAGCTGGTGGCGTACAAGGAGCGCATCGCTGAGGCGGAGCGCCGCGACCACCGCCGCCTGGGCCGTGAGCTGGACCTGTTCTCCTTCCCGAAGAACATTGGCCCCGGCCTGCCGGTGATTCACCCTAAGGGTGGCGTGATTAAGCGCGAGATGGAAGATTACGTGCGTACCCGCCACATTCAGGAGGGTTTCCAGTACGTCAGCACCCCGCACATTTCGAAGGAAGACCTGTTCTACACTTCCGGTCACCTTCCGTACTATGCTGACGGCATGTTCCCGGCTATGGAGCTGGATAACGGCAACTACCGTCTGAAGGCTATGAACTGCCCGATGCACAACGAGATTTACCGTTCTCGTGGCCGTTCGTACCGTGAGCTGCCGCTGCGTTTCTTCGAGTTCGGCACCGTGTACCGTGACGAGAAGTCCGGCGTGCTGCAGGGCCTGACCCGCGTGCGCATGATCAGCCAGGACGACTCCCACTCGTATGTGACGAAGGAGCAGGCACCGGATGAGGTGCGTCACCTGCTGAAGTTCATGCTGAGCCTGCTTGAGGACTTCGGCATGACTGACTTCTACCTTGAGCTGTCTACCCGCGACACTGAGGGTGATAAGAAGGATAAGTTCATCGGTACTGATGAGCAGTGGGAGGAGGCTACCGCGGTTCTGGAGCAGGTTGCGAAGGAGACCGGCCTGGAGCTCGTACCGGATCCGGGTGGAGCTGCGTTCTACGGCCCGAAGATTTCGGTTCAGGCGAAGGACGCGATTGGCCGTACCTGGCAGATGTCGACCGTTCAGTATGACTTCAACCAGCCGAGCCGTTTCGGTCTGGAGTACCAGGCTGCTGACGGCACCGTGCAGGAGCCGGTCATGATTCACTCGGCGAAGTTCGGCTCGATTGAGCGCTTCCTGGGTGTGCTGACCGAGCACTATGCGGGTGCGTTCCCGGCATGGTTGTCGCCGGTTCAGGTGATTGGTGTGCCGGTGGCTGAGGCGTTCAACGACTACATGACCGAGATCGCGGATAAGCTGCGTGCGCACGGCGTGCGTGTTGAGGTGGATTACGGTTCGGATCGCTTCACGAAGAAGATTCGTACTGCGTCCACTGAGAAGGTTCCGTTCATTCTGATTGCTGGCGGTGAGGATGCGGAGCACGGCGCTGTTTCGTTCCGTTTCCGCGGTAACAAGCAGGAGAACGGTGTGCCTGTGGATGAGGCTGTGGCACGTATTGTGGAGCATATCCGCAACCGCGTGAACGAAGACCCCAAGCCCAGCACTGAGGCTGCTGAGTAGTAGCGGTTTAGGATGGGGGTTCGCCGGCGATGCTGACTGCGGGTGACCGCGGTTAGCTGAGCCGGCGAACTTGCACCGAGCCTATATATAGAAACCACCCCCTTTGCGGCGGAAGCTGCGGAGGGGGTGGTTTCTTTGTGCGCTTTGAGGAGATGAGGGTGAGGGAGTGCGGTTGGGTGCAGAAAGCTGTATTGCCGGGGGAGTTTTTCCTAGTCCGGGTGAGTATCGTTATGCTAATGTAAGTGATGGCGCTAACGTTCGTTGCTGTTCGGAGGTGCCGGTAATTGTACGATATGTGACAGCATTGGTTAGCAAGAGGAGTTAGAGAGTTGTGTAAAAATATAATAGCAACTTGTAAATATATAAAAGTATTTTTTATTGTAAAAATAAATTCAAATAATCAATTATCAACATTATTTAGGACACTTCTGTTCGTTGCACCAGTGCTCATATTGCTCTTTGGTTTGAGTAGTTCACCTGAAGATCGACTTGCATGGTGGTGGTCAACCAGTATAGTCCTAACTATTTTTACTCTTTCGCTAAATGCGATAATTCAAAGAATTGAAACGCGGTATGATAATAAAGTTTCAGATAAATATAGTACGTTCATTACTGCTATTATAGAAGCTCATAATAATGGTGTTTTATCGGGGGGCGTAAATAGTTTGACTCAGAGCCTTGTCCATGAAACGTGGAAGACATTGTTTGATGAGGGATGTCGAATTTCGTATTACTCTGTCATATTTGAAGAAGTAAAAGATGATTCAAAACCCAAGAAGAAGATACTGAAATCTACTGGATTTAACAGGTATGGAAAGAGGGGGTATTTGGCATATAAAATTGAAGATGAGGATCGATTAAATTATCTTCTCGATAGTATAACGGACGGGGCTCATGTTATATATGAAGATATACGGCGAAAAAAATATGTTACTGAAATGTCGGCTATGGGTATAAATGTTGAAGACGCTGGCTATAAGTCTTTTGTAAGGATACCTGTTGGACGTAGTTTGAGTGGTGTTCCTTTTGGTGTATTGATTGCAGACTCGGATAGGTCCTGTTACTTCAAAGAAGATGGAGCGAATTATTTGCTTGCTAAGCGGTTAGCTGAAATGATACAATATACTCAATTTAATCGTGAGCAATCGGTGTTTGATTTAAGTGAATCGACTGGCAAGGAAGTTGCATCTACAATCGGATAGGAGTTTATTTATGTCTACTTCTTCAAATATTAAGTGTGGTTCAGTGGAAATCGAAGATACTGGACTCCATATTGAGGATATCGCTTTATATGTTTTGAAGCTCCTCTCCCCTAGCGAGGAGGAAGTTTCTTCCATGAAGTTGCAAAAGATTTGTTTCTATATTCAAGGATGGTTTATAGCAAAAAATAAGTGCGAATTGTTTGAAAATGATTTTCAGGCTTGGCGACTCGGACCAGTTTCTCCCCGCCTTTATGAAATGCATGCTGGTCGCGTGGTGATATCATTAGAGGATAATATTATTCGCGGAAATACGGAAAAATTATCCGATTCCAATAAGAGTTTTATAGAAAGTATAGTTGCGATATACGGTCGATATACCGGACTTCAATTGAGTGATTTGTCTCATAGTCAGGATCCTTGGATAAATGCAAGGAATGGAATTCCTGACGGTTTGCCCTCTAGGAACGAGATTACAACTGAATCAATGGAGAGGTATTTTTCAAAATTTTTGAAATAATTATGTTTAATGAGAGTATTGCATTTATTTGATGGTGTGCAGACAGTTGCACATAACCCACTAGGAACCCACCTGGTCACTGCCTAAAGAAGAACCTAGAAGAACCGGAACATATAGAACGGACCCGGCAGGCTGTCCATCAGATAGCCTGCCGGGTCCTCTTCATGAATTCATGATCCAAAGGTAGCTGCCGCTGTTTTCTACAGGTCGTCTTTTTCTTGCTTTCGAGGCTAGTTTTCTACAGATTGCCGCACCGGACGCCCACGCGTCTCGAAATCACAGTAGGGTTCATATACCCACGTGAAGGAATGACAACCATGGCGAAAAAAGAAACGCCTCACATCCGGCGAGAAATTAAACTCCCGGTATTACGTTGCGTTGAGATCTGGGCACATCCTCCCGTTACCTCATATGTTGACATTGCAAACCAATTTCTCAGTTTATGAGATATCCGCAACCGCGTGAACGAGGACCCCAAGCCCAGCACGGAGGCTGCTGAGTAGTACTAGGCTTTCTGGTCTAGCTCATATATAGAACCCACTCCCTTTGAGGCGACAAGCTACGGAGGGGGTGGTTTCTTTGTGCTTTGAGGAGGCGAGGGTGGGGGAGTGCGGTGGGGCGCAGAAAGCTGTGTCGTGGGCCAGTTTTTAGCTCCAGAGTGCTAGCGTGGTAGTAAGGCGAACGTCCGTAGTCATTCAGAAAATGGGTAGCTGGATGGTCCTGAAAATGATGTATCGCTGTTGACTATTGAGGGAGCACGAGCGTATGAAGTCGAATAAGTATGTTCCTGTTGGGATGCTGTTTTTGATCCTGGCAATTATCTTGAATGTAGTGTCAAATGTCAGCGACCTAGTGCTTGGAATTCTCTACGGCATCTCGATAGCAGTATTGATTATTGGACTATTTAATAGTCGAAAATAGGTGCCATAGCAGACAAAAACGGACCCGGCAGGCTATCCATCAGGTAGCCCGCCGGGTCTTTCGGGAAGCAAAGTTTTTTCACGAAGAATTAGCAGGCTTTGCTGTTGAAGCGCATTTGAAAGGGGTGAAGGTATGGCAAGCGTTGAGGTGATGAAGGAGCGGGCTCGTATTGCGGGTCGTTTCAATTTGTCTGTTCGCCGTAATCCAGAACATAGGGCGCTTGTTGCGCTCGTTGCACAGAAGGCGGGAGGGGAGTGTCAGGTGGTCCCTGTGGCTCCCGGTGAAGATGAGGCTGACGTACTCGACCGTGCACGCAAGGTCGCGGGCGGCAGTCCGGTCATTATCGTGACTGAGGCTGACGGGGAGCTTCGCGCCCGCCTCTTTGACAGCGAGAGCAATTAGTATGTAATCCTAAAACAAGTAGAAGACCCGGCGGGTACTACAAGAAGTAGTATCCGCCGGGTCTTCACATACACAGCGAGTAGGGATTAGTTCTGAGAACCCTCAAGGTTCTCTAGGAAGACTCCCAACGAAATGCTAGGGTCTGATTCGAGTACCCAATCCTTTTTGCCATTTGAGGAATAGCCTAAGATAAAAGTAGATGCTGTAGAGGGGCTTGCGAACTTAATCGGACGTGTAATTTCTAATCCTTCGATATGGCCAGCTGAAATCTGTTCATCTCGAGCAAGCTTGAGAAGCTCCCGCTCCCTTAGATACCTGGGAGTGTATTGTCTCGGTTCCTTCAGTTCTAGAAGCTCTCCATCGAACACCTCAATCTCTACGCGAGTACCAGAAATACTCACAAGACGTGCACGAGCCGGATGTTTCAGATCTTGGTGTTGAATGCGGAATACCGCATGGGTGAAGCATCGGGGATTTGAGCAGATTCTGCTTCGATAATATCTGGCGGGGTGACAACAGTTGAAGAACTCGTAGCCAATTTATCGGGTGAGATTAGCTCCGGATTAGGGCTCTTCGACTCGGTATTCTTTAATCCGATGGGGGAATCAAACATTCCGTGACCGCTTGCACGAAGCATTAGTATAATCTCAGTTGCGAGATGTTGAAGACTGATTTGCTTCTCTCTTGCAATTTTTCCGGAGGATGGAACGTTTCCGTTCTCCAATGTATAGCTGTTAGCTTTCAGCGCCAGTTGATAGAACGTATGTTCCAGATATTTTAATTCGGTTGCTTCCCACGAATCATCAGTAGGAGCAATCAGATATGCAGTGTCCCAAAAATCCTTGTTGCGGTTGTGCTCATAGATGCGGGTAAGTAGGCCACTCCCGGTCGTACGTTCTCCAGCCTGACCAATGTAAATATGTGGGTCATCAAATGAAGAGTTTGTCAGAAAATAGATACCTGCGAACTGAAGCTCTTCATGGTCTTTGTGCTCGCCTAGATTATCCAGTAGAGTGCGTGGGAACTTGGTAATTATGATATTCCGGGTATACATCCGGTAAGTGGTGTATCCATAGGTATTTCCTTCCCACAGGGTTGTAGTGAAGCTGATAGTACTAGATGCAAGCATGCTACTCCTTTGTCATTTCTACATGGTTTCAGCAAAACTATCTATCTAAAAATAGACCATTGTTAATGATACAGGCATAGCGGGTTCTACTATTCGTAACAAGTCACCAAAAGGACCCGGCAGCTATCACTCAGATAGCCCGCCGGGTCCCTTCTTTATACCGTTGTTATGCGCTCAACCTTTTAGCGGGTGGTGCGTTCGAGTAGCTGCAGCACGTTCTGGTAGGTGTGGCCGGTCGCCTCGGTCATACCCTGCTCACAGGTGCGGTTAGCCGAAATGTATGCGGCGAACTCCTTCTGCTCGCTCAGCTCAGAAGCCTCAGCCTCCGTAGCGCTCGCCGTCAGCTCGGGGTGCAGCATACCGCGGTCACCCGCGTAACCACAGCAACCCCAGTGCTTCGGCACGTACACGTCGTCACTCATCGCGTTCGCAATCTTCTCAAACGCAGGCTGAGTACCCAGGTGAGTCATGGAGCAGGTCGGGTGCAGAGCAACCGACGGCAGGGGAGCAGACACAGTCAGCTTATCCAGCATGTTGTCGGCGGCGAACTGCACCGCGTCGTACATGCGCAGACGCGAGTAGTCCGGCTCGCCCGGCTTCAGGCCGTTCACGATCTTGTGCTCAAGCGCCTTAATAACCTTCTCGCGCATCACCTCAAGGCCCTCGGTACAGGACGAAGCGTCACACACGACCGGCAGGCGGCCATCGTCAGTAGCCTCCCACAGGGACTTCAGCACACGGTCGCTCATGATCGAGTAGCCGTCGGTGAAGCCCTTCGACTTCCACGGGGTAGCACAGCACATCTCACCAATATTGTCAGGGATGCGGTACTTCACGCCCGCACGCTCACACAGGCGAATGAACGCCTGGGTTGCGTTGATCGGGTCGTGCTTGCCGTCGCCGTCCACGCCGCCGAACATGGCGTTCACGCAGGCGGGGAAGAACACAATCTCAGCGGTTGCGTCCTTGTGCGGCTTACGTGCCGGGCCACCAACCGGCAGGTCCTTCTTGTAGGACGGAACCATGTCGTCGCCCATGACCTTGCGGGCAATATCGGTGGTGCCGTGCACCACGGGGAACGGCAGCTTCTTCGCCACAGTCAGGGCCTTGCCGGCGACCTTGTCCATGACGCCCCACTGCTGCGCGGCAACCTTCCAGCCGGCGGCGGCCAGCTTGTCCTGGTTCTCAGAACGCAGGCGGCGAATCAGGTCACCGGTGTTAATGTTCACGGGGCAGCGGGTCTGGCACATGCCGTCCACGGCGCAGGTCTCAATGCCGTTGTACTCGTACTCCTTACGCAGACGCTCGGCGAGCTCGTGGTCGCCGTTCGCCTCAGCGGCGGCAATCTCACGGCGCATCACGATGCGCTGGCGCGGGGTCAAAGTCAGGTTGCGGGAGGGGCAGACCGGCTCGCAGTAGCCGCACTCCACACAGCGGTCGACTTCTTCCTCGACGGTTTCGGCGACCTTCAGGTCGGTCACGTAGTCGGTGTCCGGCTCGGCGAGCAGCACGCCCGGGTTCATGAAGCCCTTCGGGTCAATGAGGCGCTTGATCTGGCGCATCACGTCGAAGAGTTCGTCACCGAACTGGCGGCTCACGAACGGCGCCATGATGCGGCCGGTACCGTGCTCAGCCTTCAGCGAGCCTTCGTTACCGAGAATCAGCTGAACCATTTCTTCGGTGAAGTCGCGGTAGCGGTCCAGCTGCTTCGGGTCGCGGAACTGCTCGTTCAGCATGAAGTGGATGTTGCCGTCCTTCGCGTGACCGAAAATCACGGAGTCCTTATAGCCGTGTGCGTCGAACAGCTTGGTCAGGTCGCTGCAGGTGTTGCCCAGAACCTCGACGGGCACAACCACGTCTTCCAGCAGTGCGTTCGTGCCGGAGGGGCGGTTGCCCGCAACGGTGGTGTACAGGCCGCGGCGTGCCGCCCACAGGGCGTTACGCTCAGACAGCTTGCTGGTCATCGACACCGGCGAAGCCACCGGCAGGCTCTTAAACATGGGTGCCGCAGCGGCGGCAAGGTCGCTCAGCTCCTGCTCGGAGTTGCCCTGGAACTCAACCAGCAGGGCGGCCTGCTCCTTCACGTCGATGGCGGCGAGCGCCTCCGCAGCCTGGCCGGTACGCTGAGCCACACGAATACTGGTGGCGTCCATCAGCTCCACGGTTGCCAGCTTGTTAGCGACCAGTTCGGGCACGGAGCGTGCCGCGTCAATCAGGTTGTCGAACACGAGCAGGCCGGTGGAAATGTTCTTCAGAATCGGGCGGGTGCGGTAGGTTGCCGAAGCAACGAAGCCGAGGGTACCCTCCGAACCAATCAGCAGGTGCTGCAGAATGTCCACGGGGGTCTCAAAGTCGACCAGGGAGTTCAGGCCGTAACCCATGGTGTTCTTCATGGAGTACTGCTGGCGAATCTTCGCCATGGACTCGGGGTTCTCAAGCACGCGCTTGCGCAGGCGCAGCAGGCCCTCGTGAAGTTCAGGTTCGAGGGAGCGTAGCTTCTGGTCGGCGTCCGGTTCTGCGGTGTCAATGATGGTGCCGCTGGGCAGTACGAACACCATGGAGTCGAGGGTGTTGTACGTGTTGTACTTGGTGCCCGAAGACATGCCGGAGGAGTTGTTCGCAACCACACCGCCGACGGTGCATGCGGACCAGGATGCCGGGTCGGGGCCGAGCTTGTAGCCGTAGGGTGCCAGGTAGTTGTTGACCATCATGATGGTCGCGCCGGGCTGCACGCGCACCTTCTTGCCGTCTTCAAGGACCTCAATTTTCTTGAAGTGGCGGCGGGTGTCGATCATGAGGCCGTCGCCGCTGGACTGGCCGGAGAGGGAGGTGCCGCCGGAACGGAAGGTCAGCGGCAGGCCGAGGTCGCCGGCTGCGCGGAAGATATTGGCGACATCTTCGGCGGAATCGGGACGAATCAGGCCGGCAGGCACGAGCAGGTAGTGGGATGCGTCGTGGGAGATTGCCAGGCGCTCGAGTTCGGAGACGCTGGATTCGACGGCTTCTGCGCGTGCATCGGAGAGTAGGCGCTTGAGGGTGTCCTCGTAGGGGGACTTGAGTGCTTCGGACGTGTTTGACACAACGGTGGTCATGATCTGAGCTTCCTTACTGGTGAAGGGTGTGAATGCTGTCCTTATCCCAGTATCTGCTCTTGAACACCGTCTTTTCCTGTTAGCTATGGCTAAGCTTGGCGACTACTTGTCACCATAAAGGGGGTGGGTCATACACCGTGCTGATGGGCAGGTTTGCCGCGTATTTGCTGGTTTTCCGGGGGAAATACGCCCGGGCCTGCGGAGGCGCACCCACCACACTCTGAACGCTGTGGCTGCTCTTAGGCGCGGCCGCCGAGGGCCGTAACATTCCAGCGGCTAACCAAAAAGGCGGCTAGCCCAAAAAGAAAGTGTGGGGCAGAAAGCTACATGCTTTCCGCCCCACGCTTGTGTAACGTTTAGGCTTCGTCGAAGAAGTCCTCATCAAGCTTCATGATGGTGTACGTACGTGCTACCTGTACACCAACACCGTACTTAATCATGAGGCGCGCCAGGTGCTCACCATCAATCAGAACGAGGGAAACTCCGCCACCAAGTTCCTCCGCATAGGTGCGTGCGTCAGACGTATAGGAGCTCGACGTGATGAACACTCCCTGCGTTGCCTTGCCGTGCAGTGCGCCCACAAAGCTCTGAAGGGCAGGGCGTCCCACCACATTGTCCTTGGCGTAACGCTTAGCCTGGACATAAATCTTTGAAAGACCCAACGCATCCTGGTCAATGATTCCGTCCACGCCGCCGTCATTGGAAGCCGGAGTAACGGTGCCGCGTCCTGCCGGGCCACCGTAGCCCATCGCCAACAGAACATCCACCACCAGATGCTCAAAAGCAGTCGGAGACATTGCGCGGACACGTTCCAAAATATCGTGCGTCAGCGCGGACTCAATCTGAGTGATGCTTTCATCAATGAGTTCCTGCGGGGTGCTATCAGATACCTCAGAGGGGGCAGTCGTGACGGTAACGGTCTTGGCAACGGTCTTCGGGGTTTCCTGCGGGTCCTGCTCGGAACTATCAGACTGGGAACGCTCACGCGTGCTGCGGGCGGAACGAACGATATGTGCGACGACATCATCAGGGATGCCCCCAGGATGGGCTTCAATCAGCTTCAAGCCTTCGTCAGAAATAACCTGCTGACCGCGGCGAGGGGAATCAACCGCACCGAACATCTTGAGATAGGTCAATCCCCAACTAATACGGTCCACATAAACGGGACGCTTGCCGTTCGGCAGGTAGGGTAGCAGCTGCTCGTCAGAAAGCGGGTAGCGCTCCGCTACAGCGCTATAAATCTCTTTATTGGTGCGGGGGTTGCCGTCAGATAGATAGGCAAGAATGCCGGGAATGAATTCGTAGAACTTGGGAAGTTCAACCTGAGTCGTATCAGGCGACTGAGCGGTCATCGGTGTATCTCCATTGATTAATAACGGCGGGTAGTCCGTTCTTAATATACCTCTAATACAAAAGATAATCGTTACCAGAGGCACCCGTTTTCCCTTGTACAGGCTTTATTCGCGCTGCGGCTACTCCGAGGCGTGGTTGCTCTTAGGCGCGGCCGCCGAGCGCCGTAACATTCCAGCTGGCAGTACTATCAGAAGTCACCACACCACAGAACAGGGGAGAACCCGCCGAAGCACGCACCCCCAAATCCTCCACAAACACACGCCCACCCGCAGGCACACTACGCTCCTTACGATCCACACCCGCACAATACACCGTCATCTTCGCGCCCGAACGGTTCTCCACCGCAACCGAACCGCCGCCCGATTTCGACACAGTATCGTGCACAAAACCGCGGTGTAAAGACCGCCGCCCAAAGGTCACAGCACAAGGTCACAGTGCAACGAAATAGAAACGCAAACGCAACGGCGTGGAGTATCATTCACACTATGGATAAGGCAGAACAGAACCAGACAGACAACACGGTAAAGAACGGCACAGCACCCAATACCTCGGGGAATACCTCGGGCAATATTCCGGGGAACAGCCCGGTGGGTGCGTCTGCGCGCCCTGAAACTGTTGCATCTGAAACTACCGCATCTGAAGCCGCCGCTGAGAATACCACGAAGGCTGGTTATACCCAGTCGGCACCGGCAGAATCCAGTGCCGCCAAAACTAGTGCTGCAGCAAGTAGCCCCGCAGAGGCTACCGCCCCCGGCATGGAGGCAGTACAGGTTGATGCCGTGCAGATTGATAGCGCCCGCCTGGACAGCACCCACTCCGTCTACTCCACCGACCTGGACCCCGACGACTACGAAGAGGTCGTCGAAGAATACGCCACCACCGACGCGCCGGACGGTACGCACCGCGAGGAGCGTCGCATCACCCGCACCACGCATCACCCGCACGGCAAGGGCGACCAGAAAGCGGGCACCCAGGGTAACCCCGATGGTGACGCCGAGATTATTGATGTAGGCGAACCTGAAACGCACACCACGACTATCCGCACGGTCACCCGCACCGTCACGGACCCGCCGCGTCGCGCCCCGCGCACCCGCCTGTTCCGCACGCTCAGCAAGTACCGCGGCGAGAAGAACCTGGCGGCGTGGGAGGAACGCTCCTCCACGCCCATGTTCGTGGCGTCCGTACTGTACCTGCTCGCGTTCGCCGCGCCCATCATGAGCACACGCATTCAGGAGCCGTACGACGCGTACCTCAACATCATTCAGATGATCCTGTGGGGCCTATTCGCCGCCGACTACTGCATTCGCCTGTACTTGGCGCCGCGGCGACTCTACTTCATCACGCATAACCTGATGAACCTGGCGATTGTGCTGCTGCCCGCGTGGCGTATTGTCAGCTTCCTCTCCATGATTTATATGACCGCCAACCGCCAATATAAGAGGCTCTCAGAGCTGGCGGTGAAGCTCTTCGGATACACCGCGATCTTCATCATCATGTTTGCCCTGTCGATCTATTCGGTGGAGTCCTCCGAGCCGGGCGCGATGATTCGTGACTGCCCACCGCCTACTGGTGGATGTTCACGACCCTCGCCACGGTCGGCTACGGAGACGTTTACCCGGTCACCGGTATCGGCAGGGTCATCGCCGTGATCGTCATGCTGTACGGCGGGGGCTTGGTCGCGGTTGCTACCGGTGCGCTCGCGAGCTGGATTATCGAAAAGTTTGGTGGCAGGGAGGAGCAGGAGTACCCCGCAACCAAGGCTGACGTGGACGATCTTCGCCAGGAGATTTCTGAGTTGCGTGCCCTGCTGGCTCGTGAGTATGCGCGCCGTGAAGCCCGCGACTACACGTTGCGTGAGGTCGTGGATGAAGACGGTGTGCACCCGGTTCCTTCGGATGCGGAGGCGGCACGCCGCGCCGGTTTCAGCGCCGCCGCGGGCTTTACTGCCCCTGGTACTCCTGGCGCTCCGGGTGCTGCTGCGGCAGCTTCTGCGGAGGCTACCCCGAACACCGCGCCCGGCGCCGCGCGGGCTGGTGAACCTGCCGACTCCTCGGCATCTCATGAGGTTGCGGTGCGCGAGCAGGAGCCGGTCGCCCTGCTGGAGGAGACCCGCCAGACGTTCACGATTATTCGTGAGAAGTTCTCGCTACGTTCCCGCAAGCAGTAGTCCGCTCGCAAATACCCTGCGGACAGTAACCGGGCTGTAGCGGCTCGGTTGCGGTAGCGCAGATAGCAGCGCAGATATAACAGTTCAGTTGAGGCTTGGCGCTCAAACCCACACCGCATACTTATTGAAGCGGTGGGTTTGGGTGCCGAGCCCACGCGAAGGCAAGACGAAGGCAAGAAAATTGCCGCCCACGCCACCGTGCGGGATATTTCGCCTTGTCGAGGCAAAATTAGCCCGTGGAGAGTGCAAATTGGGGCTCGTGTGCGCGAAAAACCCCTCAACTTAAGATCTAATGTGACCAAACTATCTTTTAAAAATGGCCGCCACTGGTGAAACTCCTAGCCAGAGCCTATAAACTATCTACCGTGCCGGTTATCGAACGCCCTGTAGCCTCAATGCGCTACGGGGTGTCGTCGTATCCCCACCTCACTCACGGGGAGGCACCACTCAACTCACAAACTCACTCAAACACATACTCTGTTAGGACACGTTCGTGGTACCTAAGTCCACTCTGGGCGCGCTCGCTCTACTCGGCGCGCTCTCTCTCACCGCGTGTGCACCCGCACCGAATAACGCCTCCGCAAGTGCGGTTGTTGACCCCGCAGCTTTTGAAACCGTCGAGCCTAGTGCCGTTTCCGCCCCCGGCGATGACAGCACCGGAATTAAGGCGGCGGTTAATGCCTCGCATGACCCGTCGATTCACCCGGCTGCGACCCAGCCTACTGAGACCCCCGCGCCGGACAACACGAGCAACCAGGAGCCTGCCGCATACACCGCGGCGCCCATGCCTTCCTCGGCAGCCGTTGCGCGCTCGCAGAAAATCATGGACGGCACCTGGGTTCAGCAGGACTCTACCAACCTTGAGAACTACATGGACGCAGTCATTCACGACGGCATTATCGAGGTCACCTACCACCTGAACCACGAAGAGCTGGCAACCCCCTTCTGGGCTGGCACTTTCGAGGCGAAGACCGGCAACTTCAGCTACATTTCGCACGTGGACCACGCGAAGCTGAGCCACGCACCGTACGCCTCCGATAAGGAAACCAAGGAATTCGTCATGGAGGACGGCGTGCTGAGCTTCCCCATGACCTTTGAGGGTGCCACCCGCATCATTCACCTGGAAAAGCAGCACAGCTAGGCGCGCTGCCGGGGGAGTTATCTCATATCTGGCACGCATGACGGGCCGGGCGTTCCCGTTGCCGCGTGCGGGCTATAGAATGGGACTATGAGCGAGAACACGACCCCCGAGCATGGCACCGCAGCCTCGGTGCAGGATTCCTTCGAGCTGCCCAGCGCACCGGACCAGTTCCAGCGCCTGTGGACCCCTCACCGCACCGCCTACGTGAGCGGTGGCCAGAAGGACTACACCGAGAAGACCTGCCCCTTCTGCACCGCGCCCAGCCGCAGTGACGAAGAGTCGCTGATTGTGCACCGCGGCGAGCATGCCTTCGTGATTCTCAACCTCTACCCGTACAACCCCGGGCACCTGCTGGTCTGCCCGTATCGCCACATCCCGTTCTACGATGATGCGACCGAGGCGGAAACCATGGAGATTGCGCAGCTGACGCAGCTCGCCATGAAGGTTCTGCGCGAGGTGTCGCATAATGACGGCTTCAACATTGGCATTAATCAGGGCAAGGTGGGCGGCGCGGGCATTGCTGATCACCTGCATCAGCACATTCTGCCGCGCTGGAGTGGGGATACGAATTTCCTGCCGATTATCGCTCACACCAAGACTATGTCCCGCACGCTGGACGATATGCGTGTGGCTATTGCGGAGGGGTTTGCCCGCCTCGGCTAGATGGTGTGGCTCATCCGTCAGATAGTCCGGCTGAGTGGCTTGGTGATTTTGAAATTTTGCACTAATTGCTTCAATTTGCCAACTAGTGCATAGAAATTCTGTGTCATAAATGCGCAGATTAGGCAGTCGACGCGTATTTGAATGATGTTGTGTCCATTGGATATGGCAAAGTTTTAAATGCAGCGACGCTGTTGGGAAGCTTCCGGCTTCCAGAAACACCGCATAGCTCACCGAAAAATAGCGGTCACCGATCGCTTTCGGGCTTGGCAGGGTAAGCGCCCTGCCTCAACCACAGAGGTCAGCGCCTCAGCTGAGAACCCACCCCGTCGTGCGTGAACGCACGGCAACACTGCGGGGGTGCGGATCAGCGTGAAAGACGCTGGCCTCTTTTGCTTTCCGAGGATGTGCGCCTGTATCGAACGCTTAGATGCGCCGCCAATGGTTCGATACCCGGATGCACCGCACCCCGCGAGAAAGAACCCACGAGAAAGAACCCGCCAGACCCGCTAGAGTGGAATGCTATGGACTACCCCAACCTGCTTGAGACTGCTTTCGATGAGTTTGCTGCTGCGCCCGCCGCTGGTGATTCTGCAGGCGCGCCGCAGCTGCTCATCTGGAGGCAGATCCGCTGGTCCAACCGCCGCCCGCTCATTGAGGTGGAACCGGTCGTGCCCGGCGGGGGTGCTGAAGGAGCTCATAACCGGGCATCTCAAGCGGCGGGGGAGAGCGCCCCCAACCAGGAAAACAGCCCCGCGCAGTGTGGCGTTCCGAGCGGGGTTCGCATCCAGATTCCGGTGACCCCCGGCGCCTACCTGGGGTTGCGTATTCCGCGCGATAGCGAGGGAGAACTCTACCGCTACTGCGCCGGCTACACCACCGGCACAAGCAATGACGCCGCCCCCGAATCCGCGGGAATCCGCCGCGTACCCTGCCCCGAAGGCACCCGCATCCAGCGTGGCCAGCAGTGCCCGCGCTGCACAGCCCGCGACGAATTTACCGCCCTGCACAGCGCGCACCTGTACCCCGGAACGCTCACCGAATCCATGCGCGCCTACGCCATGCTGGAGCATCGCCTCTATATCGCGACCTTCCCGGACGGCACGCACAAGGTCGGCACGAGCTCCCTGCATTCGACCCCGCGCCGCCTGGACGAGCAGGCGGTCGCCACCGCCACCTACATTGCGCTCGCACCCGACGGGCTTGCTATTCGCCGCGCCGAGGACGCCGTGACCGCTCTCGCGAAGATTCCGCAGGTCAAGCAGGTGGCGAGCAAGTACCGCGCCTGGACGAACCCGCTACCCGGCGCGCAGCTTCGTGTTGCCCACCAGGAGGCGGTTGCCCGCGCCCGCGAAGCGCTCGCCGAACTGGCGCGCACCGACCCGGAGGTGCCGCTCACCGCCCTGGATGAGCCGTGGATTCCGTCGCTCGCCATGAACCGTCCGTATGCGGCTCTGCGCGCGCAATCGCCCGAACCGCTGGCGCCCTGTGATCCTGGTTTGGGCGATTCCGGTACCGAGGACGGGGCGGCTGGTTTCTTCTGCACGGGCGCGGCGGGTCAGTTTCTGAGTGCCCACACCGGCGATGCTGACGCGGCGTTCCTGGTGAATACTGCCGCGTGGCGGAACGTGTTGGTGGAGCCGGCGCAGGAGTTCACGCGGGTGAGGGTGCAGGGCTCGCTGTTCTAATACCCCCGCACCCCGCCCCGTCCGGCATGAGCGAACGAGCCCGGCGGGCCATTCAGCCGCTGGCGTGCGTGTACTAAAATGGTAAGCATGTCCAAACCCCTCATTCGTCTTCTCGGCCAGGGCGTACGCGCCGCGACTAAGCTTCGCGGCGGCGGCTCCGCCTTCCCCGGCCTTGTCATGGAAAAATTGCACCCCGACTTCGTCGCTGAAGAGCTCGCGAAGTTGCCCTACGGTGTGGTTGTTGTCTCCGGCACGAACGGTAAGACCACCACCACGAAGATGGCTGTGCAGCTGCTTGAAGCTCAGGGTCTGAAGGTTTTCACTAACCGCACCGGTTCGAACTTTGTGCGCGGTGTCGCCGCGGCACTGCTGGGCGAGATGACCCTCGGCGGCAAGCTTGATGCTGATATTGCTGTGCTTGAGCTGGACGAGGCGCACGCCGTGCACTTCGTCAAGGCCGTCAAGCCCGATTACGCTCTGCTGCTGAACGTTCTGCGTGACCAGCTGGACCGTTTCGGTGAGATTGACACGACCCGCCGCATGCTGGCGACCGTCGCCTCCGCAACGACCGGTACCGTGGTGCTCAACCGTGAGGACCCGCGCATCCGCTCCCTCGCTGAGAACGTGCAGCCGGGCGTGGCCGTCAAGTACTACGGCCTGGATGAGTCCCTGCGCTCGTACTTCCCCTCGGATGATGAGATGCGCGGCGGCACCGTCGCGAAGGCAACCCTGCCCGAGGCTGACGTCACCCTGACCGCGTTCTCCGGCACCTCCGCAACCTTCGACCTGGCAGGTGTGGAGCGAGTCGGCGAGATCAACCTCTACGGCATTTACAACATCTTCAACGCGGCTGGCGCTATGGCGCTGACCCGCGCCGTCATGGGCGAGAAGCTCAACGAAGATAAGCTCATCGCGGAGCTGGCGAAGATTACCCCCGCCTTCGGCCGCGGTGAGACCCTGAACGTGAACGGCCGCCCGCTGCAGCTGCTGCTCGTGAAGAACCCGAGCGGTTTCCGCCTGTCCCTGGCGAGCGCGAACGCTGACGACTACGCCACCATGATCACGATTAACGACCAGTACGCTGACGGTCGTGACGTGTCCTGGCTGTGGGATGTTGACTTCGACAGCTTGAAGAAGACCGGAGTGCAGATGGTTTCGGGTGTGCGTGCCTGGGATATGGCGCTGCGCCTGGAGCATGACGGCGTGAAGGTTGACGAGGTCAACGAGAACCTCGCCGATGCGCTCAAGGGCTTCATTGCCTCCAGCGGTAACGCGCCCATGCGTATTTTCTGCACCTACACCGCAATGCTGGCTCTGCGTGAAGAGCTCGCAAAGATCACTGACGTTGAGAGGGTCTCCTAATGACGGCAACTCACACTTTTGAGGGCACCCCCGCCTCCGGCCCCAATAACGGTAAGACTCTGCGTATTCTGCAGCTGTACCCGCTCGACATGAACATTTACGGCGACTGGGGTAACACTCTGGCGTTGGCTCGTCGCGCGCAGGCGCATGGCTTTGACGTGCAGATTCTGGACCACAACCCCGGTCAGCCTTTCCCGGAAGATGTTGACATTATTCTGGGTGGCGGCGGCCAGGACTCGGGTCAGTCCGTGATTCAGGACGACCTGCACGCGAACGGTGACACGCTGCGCTCGCTGGCTGAGGCTGGCGTGCCGATGCTCGTCATTTGTGGCCTGTACCAGCTGTTCGGCAAGGAATTCCGCACCCGTGAGGGTGAGGTGCTGAAGGGTATCGGCATTTTTGATGCCCACACGGTCGGCGGCGATGACCGCCTGATCGGCAACATTGTTGAGGAGTCTGAGGAGTTCGGCACCGTGATTGGTTTTGAGAACCACTCGGGCCTGACTTACCTGGGTTCCGGCTGCACCCCGCTGGCTACCGTCACCAAGGGTGAGGGTAACAACGTGACCGATACGTATGAGGGTGCGCGCGTGCACAACGTGATTGGCACCTACCTGCACGGTTCGCTGCTGCCGAAGAACCCGAAGATTTCGGACTACCTGATTGAGCAGGCGGCTCAGCTTAAGTTTGGCGAGTTCACGCCGAACACGATTGACGACTCGCTGGTGGAGAAGGCGCGCGCTTCGGCTGCGTCCCGCCCCCGCTAGCCTATTCCTGGTGGTGGCGTGCACTTTCTGAGGTGGTGTGCGCCTCCGCTACGGTATAGTTGATTGAGTTATAGTACAGTGCGCGGGACGTTTCGCCGTGTCCGTGCAGAGGTTTTGACTAAGGGAGATACGAATGTCGGGTCACTCTAAATGGGCGACTACTAAGCACAAGAAGGCCGCTATCGACGCTAAGCGCGCGAAGGCTTTCGCGAAGTTCATTAAGGCAATTGAAGTTGCAGCACGTATGGGCGGCGCTGATATTGCTGGTAACCCCGCTCTTGACCTTGCTGTGTCGAAGGCGAAGAAGAACTCCGTTCCTAACGACAACATTGACCGCGCAATCAAGCGTGGCGCTGGCCTGACCGGTGAGACCATTGACTACACCGAAATCATGTACGAAGCACGCGGCCCGCAGGGTACCGCTCTGTACATTGAGTGTCTGACCGATAACCGTAACCGTGCAGCGTCTGAGGTTCGCCTGGCTGTGACCCGTAACGGCGGCACCATGGCTGACCAGGGTTCGGTTGCGTTCCTGTTCGAGCGTAAGGGCGTTGCTGAGGTCACCAAGACTGACGGTCTGACCGAGGATGATGTTCTGATGGCTGTCCTGGATGCAGGCGCTGAAGAGGTTCTGGACGAGGGCGACGTGTTCACCGTTGTGTCCGCAGCAACCGACCTGCCCGAGATCCGTAAGGCTCTGGACGAGGCTGGCCTGCAGTACAACAACGATGACCCGGTCTTCCGCCCGACCATGCAGGTTGACCTGGACGCTGAGGGCGCTAAGAAGTTCATGAAGCTGGCAGACGCTATTGAAGAGCTCGACGACGTTCAGAACGTCTACTCGAACGCTAACGTCTCTGACGAGGTTATGGCAGAGCTGGAAGCTGAGTAATCACTCGGATTCTGATATCTGATGCTTGAAGAAGCCGCTCCTTTAACCGAGCCGCCGTAGGGTGGCTGGTTGGGGGAGTGGCTTCTTAGCGTCTGGGGCTTTTTTTGGGGATGTGCTGGGTACTTTTCGCGGGGCGCACGGTGACTGTTCTCGTGGTGATTGTTTACGCGGTGACCGTGTTCGTGGCATGCCCCGGTGCCGGGTGCTAGGATTCTGAAGGGCTAGAATCTAGAGATTCTATAGGGAGTTTGTCGAAAGGGGAGATGATGGCCGCCGCTCAACCTGCCGCACGCGATAGCATGCGCGAGAACCGTACTGCCGCCGCCGTGGAGCGTGTGCCGGGTGCAACCCGCATCATGGGTGTTGACCCGGGTCTGACCCGCTGCGGCTTCTCCATGCTCGATATGACCGCCGACCGTAAGGCGCACTTCGTGAACGTGGGTGTTGCCGGCACGATCCCGGCGGAGTCCCTGGACCAGCGTATTCTCTGGATTTTCAACGCCGCCTCCCACTGGCTCGACACCTATAAGCCCGATGCCCTGGCGATTGAGCGTATCTTCGCTCAGGAGCAGGTGAACACGGTGATTGGTACGGCGCACGCTTCGGGTGCGGTGATTTCTGCTGCGGCGATGCGCGGCGTGCCGGTGTTCTTCCATACCCCCTCGGAGGTGAAGGCGGCGGTGACCGGTAGCGGCCGCGCCGATAAGGCGTCGGTGGGTCGCATGGTGACCCGCATTTTGGGGCTGGATTCCATGCCGAAGCCCGCCGATGCTGCCGATGCCCTGGCGATTGCGATCTGTCACGGTTGGCGTGGCGGCGGCATCGGTTCGGGTATTAATATGTCCGCTCAGACGCAGACTCACCAGGGTTCACGCCCGGCGCAGGCTCGCCGGGGCGGGTCGTTGACTCCGGCGCAGCGTGCCTGGATGGAGGCGGAGGCGCGCGCTCGCCGCTAGAGGTGCCTTCGTGGGCTTGTGTGCCGCCTCCTGCTGGCTCACATGTATTCGCTAAGAAGTTCGAATATATGCTTGATTTCAGAAGAAATATTCTAATATACTTGTAGTGTCTCCCCGTTGAACTGGGGGAGTGCGTTCTGTGGGTGCCGGAGTTCCCGGTGCCCTCACACTGCCGCGAGCCTCATTCCTGGGCGCGGTGTTGAAAGGTGGAGAGAAATGATTGCATCCCTGACCGGTCGTGTGGCTCAGGTGGGCCTTGACCATGCGGTGATTAACGTGAACGGTTTTGGCATGCTCGTGTACACTACCGCGCGTACTCTCTCCAAGCTGCGCACCGGTGAGGAAGCTACCGTGCTGACCACCATGATTGTGCGTGAAGAGTCGATGACTCTCTACGGTTTTTCGGAGCCTGCCGAGCGTGAAGTGTTCGATATGATGCTTTCGGTTTCCGGTATTGGTCCGCGTATTGCTCTGGCGGTGTTGAGTGTTCACACTGCCGCTGAGGTGGAGCGCGCTGTGGCGACCGGTGACGATAAGGCGTTCACGAAGGTTCCCGGTATTGGCCCGAAGGGTGCCCGCCGTATTGTGCTGGAGCTTGCCGGCAAGCTGATTCTCAGCGATGGCCAGACTGATGAGTTGCCGCTGAGTCAGGGCATTGTCTGGAAGCCGCAGGTGCTTGACGCTCTCACCTCCTTGGGCTGGAGTGAGAAGGACGCTTCCGCCGCTATTGACGCTTACGTGCAGCACAACCCTGCCGCAGAGACTGAGCCGGTGGGTGTGGCTCTGCGCGGTGTGCTCGCCTCCTTGGGTACTCAGAACACGGTGGGCCGCCACTAAACGGTGCGCCCTGTTCGATGTATCCCACTCAAACTTTTGTGAAAGAAGAATTCTATGAGCCAGAATCCCTATGAGCCGCAGCCCGCGGCGTCCCTGGTTTCCGGCGGGTATTTTCCCGGTCAGGTGCCCGGCACTCAGGCGTCTTCAGCTCCCGCCCAGCGCCTGGTGGCGATGGAAGAAGAGCCTGAAGAGAAGATGATTGAGGCGGCACTGCGCCCTAAGTCCCTGGATGACTTTGTGGGTCAGCGCCGTGTGCGTCAGCAGCTGTCCCTGGTGCTGGAGGCTTCGAAGATGCGTGGCCGTAGCGCCGACCATGTGCTGCTGTCGGGCCCTCCCGGTCTGGGTAAGACCACTCTCGCAATGATTATTGCGGCAGAGATGGAGGCGCCGCTGCGCATCACCTCCGGTCCGGCGATTCAGCATTCGGGTGATTTGGCGGCGATTCTGTCTTCGCTGACCCCCGGTGAGGTTTTGTTCCTGGATGAGATTCACCGTATGAGCCGCCCGGCTGAAGAAATGCTCTACATGGCGATGGAAGATTTCCGTGTGGACATTGTGGTCGGTAAGGGTGCGGGTGCGACCTCCATTCCGTTGGAGCTGCCGCAGTTCACCCTGGTGGGTGCGACGACCCGTGCGGGTCTGCTACCCGGTCCTCTGCGTGACCGTTTTGGTTTTACCGGTCACCTGGAGTTCTACTCGGTGGAGGAGCTTGAGCTGGTGCTGCGCCGCAGCGCGGGTCTGATGGATATGCAGATTACCTCCGAGGGTTTCACCGAGATTGCCGGTCGTTCCCGCGGTACGCCGCGTATTGCGAACCGCCTGCTGCGTCGTGTGCGTGACTGGGCGCTGGTCAACGGCGTGGACCGCATTAACGCGACCCATGCCGCAACCGCGCTGGACATGTACGAGGTGGATTCGCGCGGCCTGGACCGCCTGGACCGCGCCGTGCTGGAGGCGCTGATTCACAAGTTTGGCGGCGGCCCGGTGGGTCTGTCCACCCTCGCCATTGCGGTGGGTGAAGAGACGGAGACCGTGGAGACGGTTGCCGAGCCCTACCTGGTGCGTGAGGGCCTGATCGGTCGTACCCCGCGCGGTCGTGTGGCTCTGCCCGCGGCGTGGGAGCACCTCGGCTTGGAAGCGCCGGAGATTCAGCTCTAGACCCGTATCAGCTTTAGGGCCGCATCAGTTGATAACACAGTAGTAGCCCGTGGGAGGTATCAGCCTCCCGCGGGCTTCTCTGCGCCCCGGTAGCTTTTCTGCAGGCGCGGCAGCTCTTCTGCGCGGGCGCGGTAGCTCTTCTACCGGTTCTGCAGGCGCTGTCGGGTTCCAATGGGCTCTGCCGGGCTCTGCTGGTCTTTACCGGCGACATAAAATTACGCCGAGAGAGTCCAAAACTCAGGTTAACCTCACAAAAACGCTGGTTCGGGGCGCTAAAGCTCATGCTCTCGCGTAGGATGGATACGTACTGTATCTACGATTCCACACCTTCTGGTACGCTCAACCCTCGCGGTGAGCGGCACGGGTGCGGATGTGAAAGTGAGACCATGGATTTTAACCTCCTGATTATGATCGCCATGATGGCGCTGCTGGCATGGATGATGTTCTCCGCCCAGAAGCGTCAGCGTAAGCAGATGGAGGAACTGCGCGCAATGCAGCAGTCTCTCGTCCCCGGCACCCAGGTGATGACTGGTTCCGGTATCTACGGCACCGTTGTCAGCACTGACCTTGAGAACAACAAGCTGCAGCTTCAGATTGCGGACGGTGTTGTTATCACCCTGGCGCTGAACGCGATTATGGCCGTCGTCGAGGAGGAAGCCCCCGCAGCGCCCCTGACCGAGGACGCGTACGAGGCTACCGCATCCGAAGCTCCCGCTTCCGATACCTCTTCTGATACTGCTAAGTAATTCAGAGCGTATGAGCCCGGCGCCCAGTGAGCGGCGTCGGGTTTTCGCGTTACGGAATCTGTAGAACACTCAATACTATTCACACGAAGAAGGAACATTATGGCTAAGCGTTCACCGCTTGCAGCCGCGCGAGGGGCGCTCCTCTCGATGGTCCTGCTCATGGTTGTTATGGCTGCCGGTATTTTCGGTAGCACCTACTCGGGAGGTTCTTGGGCACCGAAGCTCGCCCTGGACCTTTCGGGTGGTACTCAGATGATTCTTTCTCCGAAGGTCAATGGCTCTTCGGATGAGAACGTCTCCCAGGAGCAGTTGAACCAGGCGGTTGAGATTATTCGTCAGCGCGTTGATGGTGCCGGCGTTTCGGAGGCGGAGGTTACCACCTCCTTCGGCTCGGGTAATAACGTGGTTGTTTCGGTTCCCGGAACGATTAGCGCTGAGACTCGTCAGCTGATTCAGGCGTCTGCAAATATGACGTTCCGCCCGGTGCTGCTTTCTGGTGCCGGTACTGCGGTGGCTGAGGATGCCCGCACTGCGGACGATAAGCTGCCCAAGCCGTCCGCGGAGCCGACTAATGGTTCGGACCGTAACTGGATTACTGCGGATCTGTACAAGCAGTACGAGGCGAAGGACTGCACCGCGGCACGCAATGAGGACGCCGATAGTGCGGACCCGACTAAGCCGATGGTGGCGTGCTCCACTGACGGTCAGGAGAAGTACATTCTGGGTCCTGTGGAGCTGAGCGGTAGCGATATTTCTACCGCAAGCCACTCGCAGGAGACGAGCGGCCAGGGCGTGACTACGGGCCGTTGGGCTGTGAACATTCAGTTCAACGATGAGGCTCGTGAGAAGTTCCAGAACATTACTTCTCGCCTGAACGCGATTCGTGCGCAGAACGCAACTGATGCGCGTGCCCGCTTCGCGATTCTGCTGGACGGTAAGGTGCTGTCTTCGCCGGTGTCGCAGGCTGTGATCTCTGACGGTAAGCCGCAGATTACCGGTAACTTCACCGAGCAGGAGGCGAAGGCTCTCGCCGATCAGCTGAAGTACGGTGCCCTGCCGATTAGCTTCACGATCCAGTCGGAGCAGCAGATTTCTGCAACTCTGGGTTCGGAGCAGCTGCGTGTGGGTCTGCTGACCGGTCTGATTGGTCTGCTGCTGGTGTTCGTGTACTCGCTGTTCCAGTACCGTCTGCTGGGCTTTGTCACGATGATGTCGCTGGTTGTGGCTGGCATTATTTCGTATGAGGCGATTGCGCTGCTGGGTTGGGCGTTGAACTACCGCCTGTCCCTGGCTGGTGTGGCGGGTCTGATTGTGGCGATTGGTGCTACGGCTGACTCGTTCATCGTCTACTTTGAGCGTATCCGTGATGAGATTCGTGCGGGCCGCACGATCCCGTCGGCGGTGAACCACGGTTGGCAGCGTGCATCCCGCACGATTTTGGCGTCGAAGGCTGTGAACCTGCTGGCTGCTGTGGTGCTGTACGTGGTGTCGGTTGGTTCGGTGAAGGGCTTCGCGTTCACCCTTGGTTTGACTGCGATTGCTGACCTTGTGGTCGTGTACCTGTTCACCCACCCGATGCTGACTCTGCTGGCGAATACCCGCTACTTCGGTGAGGGTCACCGCCACTCGGGCTTGTCGCCTGAGTCGCTGGGCGCTACGCCGCTGTACCGTGGTGCCGGTCGCCTCCGCAGCCCGGAGGAGAAGCAGCTGAGCATCGCTGAGCGTCGCCGTGCAGAGCGTGCTGCCGCTGAGGCTGACGAGTCTGCTTCTGATGAGAAGAAGGAGAGCTAAGCATGGCTACCGATGTGAAACCTAATGCTTTTGCCCGCTTCGGTAATGACCTGCATTCGGGCGCCCGCTCGTACCCCTTCGTGGGTAAGCGCCGCCTGTGGCTGCTGCTTGCGGCTGTGCTGATGGCGGTTTCGGTTCTGATTCCGGCTGTTGGTGGCGGCTTCAACCTGGGTATTGATTTCCGTGGCGGTTCGGAGTTCGTGGTCTCGAAGACCGCGCACGTTGATACTGCTACGGGTGAGCGCATTATTCACGAGAAGGCGAAGGACGCTTCGGATGTTCGCGTGACCAATATTGCGCCGGGTACGATTCGTGCCCAGATGAGCAAGCTCAGCGATGATGAGACTCTGCAGGTGAAGGCGGCCCTGCAGGAGGGTTACGGCGTCTCTGAGAATGACGTGACCTCTTCGTTTGTGGGCCCGACCTGGGGTGCGGATGTGACCCGTCAGGCGTTCTGGGGTCTGGTCGCGTTTGTGGTGCTTGCGCTGATTGGTATGGCGTTCTACTTCCGCACCTGGAAGATGTCGCTGGCGTCTATTGCGGGCCTGTTCTTCACCGTGGTGGTGACGGTTGGCCTGTACGCCGCGTTCGGCTTCGAGATCACTCCGAGTGCAATTATTGGTTTCTTGACGATTCTGAGCTACTCGCTGTACGACTCGGTGGTGGTGTTTGATAAGATCCGTGAGAACACCGAGGATGTGCTGGAACGCCGCGACACGACCTTTGCCGAGCAGATTAACCTGGCGGTGAACCAGACTCTGGTCCGTTCGATTAACACCGCTATTGTGGGTGTTCTGCCGGTGGGTGCGATCCTGTTCATTGGTGCGTTCATCCTGGGTGCGGGTACTCTGCAGGACCTGTCCCTGTCGCTGTTCGTGGGTATTCTGGTGGGCATGTTCGGTACGCTGTTCGTGTCTGCGCCGCTGTATGCTTCGCTGCGTTTGGGTGAGGCTCAGATTCGTGAGCACACCGCGAAGGTGGAGAGCGGCAGCTTCAAGGACGCTGAGGATGCTGACGAGGCTGAGGGCGACTCTTCGGAGGAACCCGCCGAGGCTGCGAAGTCTGAGAAGTCCGCAAAGTCTGAGGAATCTGCTGACAAGGCGACCGAGGACGAGAAGGCACCCGAGAAGCCCGCTAAGAAGCCGGCACGTGCAACCATTGAGATTCACCGCGTGAACCTGAACGGTTAGCCAGCGTTCCGCCAGCGCTACTGGCGCTGCTAATGATAGGGGAGTCGATACCGAAAGGTGTCGGCTCCCCTTTAGCGTGCCCAATTATTTCCTAAACAACGCGCTCTGGTGTGTTAAAACGTCGCATAGTTTGGCGCGTTCCAGACCGCTGGGTAGGATAAGAAGTGAAGATACTGTGCGCTCGCGTTTGAGCCTGCTGATGGCTGGTTTGGCCGGTATAGCCCTCAACGATGAGGAACCTGAGTGTGCGGCTGATTATCTTGAGTCCGAAGGAGCCTGGAATGAGTGCAGAACCTGCCGTGAACACCAACGCTGAGAACCCTGCAGGGACCGCCGAGAAGCCCGCGGTTCGGCCCGCTGGCCCGATTCCTCTGCCTGAAACTGATTCGTCTGATGCGAAGAAGAAACGCGGCTCGCACCGCGTCATGGCTGCTGGCGGACGTATGCCGAACCGCCTGGTCTTCGGCAGCCGCAGCAGCAAGATGGAAGCCTCCGACTCGAACGGCGGCACCATCCGTTTCTCCCCGATGATCGCGCCGGTCGTACGTGCCGTGCGCCGCTACCACCCGGATGAAGACATCCAGGTGCTGCAGCGCGCCTACGAGGTGGCGAACCGCTGCCACGAGGGTCAGAAGCGTAAGAGCGGCGACCCGTACATTACCCACCCGGTGGCTGTGACCGCGATTCTTGCGGAGATGGGCGCGACCGGCCCCGTGCTCGCCGCCGGCCTGCTGCATGACACGGTGGAAGACACCGACTACACGATGGAGCAGCTCACCGAAGAGTTCGGTGAGGAGGTCGCCTACCTGGTCGACGGCGTGACCAAGCTGGACAAGATGACCTACGGCGAGAACGCCTCCATTGAGACGATTCGTAAGCTCGTGCTGTCCATGAGCAAGGACATCCGCGTGCTGCTCATCAAGCTTGCCGACCGCCTGCACAACGCCCGCACCTGGCGTTTTGTGCCGCAGGCTTCTGCCGCGAAGAAGGCAGAAGAGACCCTGAAAATTTACGCGCCGCTCGCGCACCGCCTGGGCCTGAACACGATCAAGTGGGAGCTGGAGGACCTGTCCTTCGCCGCCATGAGCCCGGAAATTTACGCCGAAATGGTGCGCATGGTCGGCGAACGCACCCCCGCCCTCGAAAAGTTCCTGAACGAGGCGCGTACCAAGATTACGGAGCGCCTGAAAGAGGTGGGCATCGACGCGACCGTGACGGGCCGCCCGAAGCACTACTACTCGATTCATCAGAAGATGAAGACGAAGGGCCGTAGCTTCGACGAGATTAACGACATCCTCGCGGTGCGCATCATGGTCGAGGAAGAGGCGGAGTGCTACACCGTGCTCGGCCACGTGCTGTCCCTGTGGCCGTCGATGACTGGTCGTTTCAAGGACTACATTAAGAACCCGAAGAACAACAACTACCAGTCGCTGCACCTGACCGTGTACGGTCCGGGCAACCTGCCGCTTGAGATTCAGATCCGCACCTACAAGATGCACGAAGAGGCTGAGTATGGCGTGGCGGCGCACTGGCGCTACAAGGCGGCATCGCGCGGCGAGAAGGTCGCGGCTCGTGGCGGCGCGCCCGCGAAGGACCCGAAGGAGCCGGGCACCCAGACCTCGGCGATGATGAATGTCGGCATCCTGCAGTCCATTGCGGAGATTTCGAACTCCAACCCGGAGTCGGAGAAGTTCTACGAGTCGCTCGCTGACACCCTCGACACCGACGAAATTGTCGTACTTACCCCCAACGGCGAGGCAATCGCTCTGCCCAACGGCTCCACCCCCGTGGACTTCGCCTACGCCATCCACAGTGAAGTCGGCGACCGCACGGTCGGCGCGAAGGTCAACGGCCGCCTCGTGCCGCTGCACACGGTCTTGCCCACCGGCGCGACCGTGGAGATTATGACCACGAAGAACGAAGACGCCGGACCCAGCGAGGACTGGCTGAAGTTCGTTCGCTCCTCACGCGCTCGCACGAAGATCCGCCAGTACTTCGCGAAGGAACGCCGTCTGGAGGCGCTGCTCGCTGGCCGCGAGATGCTCACCAAGAGCATGCGCAACAGTGAGCTGCCGCTGCAGAAGATGATGAGCCCGGAGATTATGACTCAGGTGGCTCAGCTGCTGCACAAGAACGATGTGGCGTCGCTGTACCGTGCGATTGGTGAGCACGAGATCGCGCCGAAGCAGGTCATTGACACCCTGGTTGAGGTACACCGCGGCGATGAGCCGGCACCCGAGGTTGAGGTCAGCGACTTTGACGAGACGCTGCTGAAGTCGACCCGCAAGGCGATTGGCGATAACGGCGTGATTGTGCCGGGTGCTGAGGGTGTGCTGACGAAGATTGCGCGTTGCTGCACCCCGGTTCCGCCGGATGACATTATCGGCATTGTGACCCGTTACAACGGTATTTCGGTGCACCGCCGTGACTGCCCGAACATGCGTAACGCTGACGAGGAACCGCGCGTGACCACGGTCGAGTGGGCGTCTTCGCCGACCGCTACGTACCGTGTGCAGATTCAGGTGGAAGCGCTGGACCGTAAGGGCCTGCTGAGCGACCTGATCCGTGCCATCTCTGAGTCGGGCGTGAACATTCTGGATGCGCGCGTGCACACCTCAGAGGATCGTACCGTGGTGGACCGCTTCGCCCTGGAGCTGGGTGACCGCTTCATGCTGGAGCACGTGCTGAACGTGGTCCGTAACGTGACGGGCGTGTACAAGGCGTACCGCCTGACCGGCGCGAAGCCCTCGGAAGCGTAAATACTTTTCTACGGCGAGAAGCCACATGTGTTGAACACATGTGGCTTCTCGCCGTTTATGGGGGAGGGCCTGGGCTCCTTCGATAGGTTAGTGTCTTCACTACGGGTTAAAGACCCACGGTGAAGACACTAACCTATCGAAACAACCAGCTACCCGCAGTGTAATCTACCCCCTCTGCACAGCGCCGATTTTCGGTCATGAGTTAGTGACTTTGGTGGGGGTTAAAACCCCAGCCCAAAGTCACTACCTCATGGTCGAAGTCCGTAACCCGTGACCGAATTTCCGCCCGGTGTGTGGGAGGCGGGGCAACGCCGCACAGGAGGCAAGCCCGTCCGCGCCTAATCTTCCGCACGGCGGGGGAGTCTGGCAGGGGAGTGCGCCTCCAGAAAACCCCTCGTCACGCAATATTTTTGTGCATTTTCTCCGGCACGGGCGGTGCAGCCCCTTATCTTGTCAGGGGTGCCTCGTACCTTTGGTGGTAGAGAACAACGACGCGTTCTCACCCACTCCGCCGAGCGACCAAAGGAGCCCCTCATGTACACGGTTGGTTACTACAATGACGAAGACTTCCGCGCCTTCTACTCCGGCCAGGACGCCGCCAACATTGACGACTTCTTCACTGACAACGGCGAATACCTCATGGTGTACCTGCCGGAGGTGACCGACCGCGAGTTCCTTGCCGGCCTCCGCTACGGTAACGGCTGCGACGCGCTCTGCCAGAGCGGATACGCCCTCGACGAGGCGGAAGAGGCACTTCGCGACATGTATGCGCTCGCCGTGTAGCCGACCCGCCCACGCATGCCAGGTAGGCACCCCAAACCGTAGAGGTCCTGGTGTCTTTTGTTCAGGGGTTGAGAAGTCTATAAATCTGTGGTGCAGTAAATAGCGCTGTGATTATTATGGAAATGCTATTAGAAAATTAACGGACAATTAAAGGTATTTTAAAATTTGATGCAAAAGTGAAATGTGTCGAAGCTGATTTGATTCAGATGAATTTTAGGCAAGATGTTGCTATGTCGAGCTAGCGTAGGGAAGGGAGTTTTTATGTTGAGTAAGGAAATCAAGAAGAATACTGTTATGTTATGCTGGGTAATCTTTTTGCTCCTGATATTTGTTCATGGTTTTGAGGTAATCTTTCTCAAGACGGATGAAACTTTTTTTGGGGAGAACTTTATTAATAAACTATTTGGTATCGCTGTAGTTTTTATATTGCTACGGTACCTTAATTGGCGCTGGTCTGATATAGGGTTTAAGAGGATGGGGTTCGTTAAGAATGTGGGTCTAGGAATCCTGCTAGCCCTCTGTTCATTTATTATTTCGTATGGTATGGAAATTGCTCTCCTCAAGACTCAGGGATATGATGCTGGGTTTGGAATCTTCACAACAAGCTTTTCCTTGACAGGGGAGACAGTAGTCCATTCAGGACTCGGATTTATATTGATGTGTATTTTCTTCAATATAATAAATGTAGTTATGGAGGAAGGAGCATTTCGAGGGATTATTTATCAAATTGTTGCCATTGATCACTCCCTGAATTATGCCTTGTTTTTTCAGGCATTTTTATTTGGTGTATGGCATATTGTAACACCTATTCATAATTTAATTGATGGTGACATTAATTTAGAATCTTTCATAGCACTTAGTGTGAGTTACATCATTTTGGCAGGAATGATGGGTATTAAATGGGGGCTGCTCTATCGTATGACTGGCAGTCTATATGCCGGAATGGCTGACCACTTCTTCAATAACTGTATTGCAACAAATCTTCTTCATGTGATTACTGTGAATGGAGTGGATGAGATGATGATAGTCCGAGTAGTAATTGCGCAACTAATTTCTTTTGTAGTTGTTTTTCTGGTGTGGAAGAAACGCGAAAAGTCAGATGTGAGTTTTGAAAAATAACAAGGGAAAGAAGCACAACGGTCAGAAATGGGAAATCATGAATTATGAACAGGTCGATGACTAGCCCCTCCACCCGAGCCTAAAAGCCCGCACCCCGCAGGCAGCAGACCGCAGGCATCCTGCAGACACGCAGAAGCCACATGTGTTTCGAGAAGCCACCAAAGAAGTGGCTTTTCGAAACACATGTGGCTTCTCGGCGTTAATTAGACCGTTATTTAGGCCTTCGGCTAGACCTTAGTTGCCGAAGCCCTGCAGGGTTGCCGCCCAGGCGCGGCGCGCCTCCAGAGCTTCCTTAGCCTTGGCGATCTTCTTGGAGTCGCCGCCCTTTTCAGCTGCGGCGAGCTCTGCTTCCAGCTCGGCGAGGGAGTCCTCGATCTGTGCGAGCAGGGAGTTCGCGCGTGCCGCCTTGGCGGGGTCGTTGCGCTTCCACTTTGCCTCTTCGGCGCCGTTGATTTCGTCCTGAATACGGCGCAGTTCGCCGTCGACGCGGCGCAGGTCGTTGCGGGGTACGCGGCCTGCCGCATCCCAGCGGTCCAGGATCTTCTCGAAGGCTGCCTTCGCGCCCTCAATATCTTCGACGGGCAGGAGTGCGCGTGCTTCTTCGAGCAGTGCTTCCTTGACCTTGAGGTTTTCGGCGTAGACTGCGTCCTGCGCTGCTTCGGCTTCGTTGCGGGCGTTGAAGAACACGTCCTGTGCCGCGCGGAAGCGTGCCCACAGCTTGTCGTCTTCGCGACGGTGGCCGCGGGGTACCTGCTTCCAGGCGCGCATCAGGTCGCCGTATACGCGGGAAGTCTCGGACCAGTCAGTCGAGGTGGACAGCTCTTCCGCACGTGCAATCAGTTCTTCCTTGGCACGCTTGATGCGTGCGTTGCGGTCGTCGAGCTGCGAGAAGTGTGCGCGGCGGTTGCGGTCGAAGGTGGTGCGGGCTGCGCGGAAACGCTTCCACAGCTCGTCCTCTACGCTCTTTGCCAGGTGAATTTCGCGCTGTGCCTTCTTCCACGCTTCGAACAGTTCGTTCATGCGGGAGTGGGAGTTCTTCCAGTGGATCTGGTCGGGGTCCTGGCCGGCAATCTGCTCGGCTTCCGCGACGATTTCTTCGCGGACGGCGAGGGCGCGTTCACGGTTTTCGGTGCGTGCCTGCTGCTGCTTTTCGCCGAGTTCAGCGATCTGCTCTGCGAGGGTGATGAGGCGCTTCTGCAGGCCGGAGTAGTCACCGACCATGTTGCGCACACCGATCTGTGCACCGATGGAGGTGATGCCCTTCTGCAGGTCTGCGGCGGGGGCGTTGTTGGCGAGGCGGGATTCGAGCAGGGCAACCTGCGCCTCGACGTTTTCAAACTTGCGGGCGAAGTAGCTGAGCGCTTCTTCTTCGGAGGCGCCGGGCAGCTGGCCTACGGCGTATTCTTCGCCGTCGACAATGACGAAGACGTGGCCGTCCTCGGAGACGCGGCCGTACTGGCGTGCCTTTTCGAGGTTTACAGTGTCGTCGGGTTTGGTAGTCACCGCTATAACTCTTTCACTCGGGGGTGCTGGGGGTGGGGCGCCTTTGCGCTGTTCCCCGTGGTGGGCACCCGTTTGGGTGTGCGTGTGCACCTCCTAAGCATAGCCTCTGCGGGGTGTGTGTGAGTAGTGTCTGGTCGTGTTGTGTTGTGGGCGAACCTGCCAGCTACGGGTTTGTGTGGTGTGTGCTGGGGGAGTGGGTGCTGTGCTGGGGTGGGTGTTGGTATGATGGGTAGATATGCCCGGAGGTGTTCCGGGGTTTTGTTGTCGAGTTCTTTGTCAAGGAGTATCGCGTATGGCTCGCAAGGCTTCGCTGTCTGGTTTTCCCGAGTATCTTCCGGCTGAGCGGTTGGTTGAGAATCATGTTCTGGACACTTTGCGTGAGACTTTTGAGTTGCACGGTTTCTCCCCGATTGAGACTCGTTCGGTAGAGACTATTGAGCAGCTGCCGCGCAAGGGTGAGATTGACAAGGAAGTTTACGCAATTTCTCGCCTGCAGGAGGACGAGGCTGCTAAGGCTAAGGAAAAGCTGGCTCTGCACTTTGACCTGACCGTACCGTTTGCCCGTTATGTGGTGGAGAACGCCGGTTACCTGAATTTCCCGTTCTCGCGTTACCAGATTCAGAAGGTGTGGCGTGGTGAGCGTCCGCAGGAGGGTCGTGCCCGCGAGTTCACTCAGGCTGATATTGACGTGGTTGGCGACGGCGAGCTGCCGTTCCGTTACGACGTGACCTTGGCGCTGGTTGTTGTTGATGCGCTGTCGAAGCTGCCGATTCCTGAGTTCAAGCTGCGCGTGAATAACCGCAAGCTGGCTGAGGGCTTCTACCTGGGCTTGGGTTTGACTGATACTGCGGCTGTTCTGCGTTCTATTGACAAGCTGGAGAAGATTGGTGCTGAGCGTGTGGCTGAGGAGCTGCAGGCTGAGGCTGGTGCGAGCGCGGATGCTGCCGCTGCCGCTCTGGAGTTGGCGCAGATCCGCACTGAGGATGCTTCTTTTGTGGAGCAGGTGCGTGCGCTTGCCGCTAAGTATTCAGTGGAGCATGAGCTGCTGGATCAGGGTCTTGCTGAGCTGGCTGAGGTCATTGAGGAGGCGGCTCGCCGTGCGCCGGGTAAGGTGCTGGCTGACCTGTCGATTGCTCGTGGCCTGGACTACTACACCGGCACCGTGTATGAGACTGTTCTGGTTGGTCACGAGTCGCTGGGTTCGATTTGTTCGGGTGGCCGTTATGAGTCGCTGGCTTCTAACGGTAAGAAGACTTACCCGGGTGTTGGCCTGTCGATTGGTGTGACCCGTGTGGTGGCTCGTATTTTGTCGCAGGGTTTTGCGCAGGCGAGCCGTAAGGTGCCTTCGGCTGTGTTCGTGGCTCTGACGAATGATGAGGGCTGGTCTGCTGCGAATGATGTTGCGGATGCGCTGCGTGCCCGCGGTATCGCGTGTGAGGTGTCTGCGAATGCGGCGAAGTTCGGTAAGCAGATTAAGTACGCTGAGAAGCGTGGTATTCCGTTCGTGTGGTTCATTTCTTCGGATGAGTCGGGTGCCCCGGTTCACGAGGTGAAGGACATCCGTTCGGGTGAGCAGGTTGCTGCTGATCCGGCTTCGTGGATGCCGCCGGCTGAGGACCTGCACGTTCAGATTGTGCGTGCTGAGGGCCTGTAAACATTAGGGGCCTGTCATTTTAGGGCCTGTAATCCCTGCGGTGTTTGGCCGCTGTAATATCTGGCTGCTGTAGTAATTTGGTTACTGTAGCCTGCATATGGATGTGTACCCGCCTGGTGGGGAGGATGTTAACCTCCCTGCCGGGCGGGTTTTTTGTGTGAGCCCAGATTCTCGATAGGTTAGTGTCTTCGCCGTGGGTCTTTAACCCGGGGTGAAGGCGCTAACCTATCGACTGAGGCGTTTCCTCGCTTTATCTCAAGAGTAGTTTCCGCAAGTGGGTGATGACTTCCCGTTCTTTTTGAAAGATGTCAGCCCACGTGAGGTGCACGACCGTCCAGCCGGCACGGGTTAGGGCACGGTCGCGGGCGGCTTCGTAGCGGTCCCTGCCGGGGTGGTCCACGTATTTCTGTTCGCCGTCGAACTCGAGAATGACCCGCGCCTCGGGCCAGGCGAAGTCCACCCGATAGTTGTGTCCCTCGCATGAAATCGGGTACTGCGTTACGGGCAGGGGCAGCATGTGTTCCATGAGTAGGCACCGGGTGAGGCTCTCGCCCGCCGACTCGCTGGATGCATCCACCGCCTGCGCCAGGAGGGGCCCTGCGGAGCTGCCGTACCCCGTGAGGTTCAGGAGAATCTCGGTTACCTCGCGGGGTTCCAAGAGTCCCCGCCGCATGATGGAGTCGGCGAGAACCACCGCCTCCCGAAAGGGCCTGGTGCGTGCACAATCTTGTAGCGTGCGAGCTACCGTCGTCACCATGATGGATGTGCCCGGCAACCTGGTGACTTCCTCGGGGCCGGTGGCGCTGTAATGCCGGGTGATTCTTCCCTTGTCAGAGGTGCTATGACTACAGCTATACACGCTTATCATTTGGGGAGCAGAGAGCACATCAAGTCCCCATAGCGCCGCGGCTGATGTGTGGGAGAAGATCCCTTGAAGACCCATCATCTGAGCAGCGATGCACCGTACCGTGAGCCGCTCTTCGGGGGTGAGCGCTTGGGCATCGCGGGTGTAAATATAGGCTCCTCGCTGGATACGTTGCAGAGACCCTTCCGCCACTAGCTTGCGAATGCGTTTCGGCCCGATTCCTCGCAGGTTGAGCATCTGGGAGTTCAGAACGAATGGGTGTAGTTCTGCGGCGCGGGTAATTTCTGGTGTAGCCGGTAGTACGTTTGGGACGCGTTGCCACGGAATAGTTACGGTGTTCATAGGCTTTATCCTGGCAGGCTGTGTGAGGTTGTGGGGCTTGTTCGTGAAATCTGTGGATAACTTCGCGGATTCTACCGAAAAAATGTTTGTCCACAGGCGTGCGGAGTGGATTCCCGGTAATACTTCGATAGGGTAGTGGCTTTTCGATAGGTTACTGCCTTCACCCCGGGTTAAAGGCCCACGGCGAAGACACTAACCTATCGACCGCAGACCCCCCACGAACCTGCCGCCCTACCCGCGCCCCTGCCTCCGCACCCTATTTTCTGCCCTCGACCTGCCCAGAGGGGATACAATATATGAGGCGCACGCAGTGTGCGCATATCATCAACCGCGTGTACCCGGCTACTGTCTATAGTCGTGAGGTGCCCGCTATGAAAGGAATGTCTGTGCTTCGCACTCACACCAACGGCGAGCTGACCGCCGCAAATATTGGAGAGACTGTTACCCTGACCGGTTGGGTGGCTCGCCGCCGCGACCACGGTGGTGTCGCCTTCGTTGACCTGCGTGACCGTGAAGGTGTCACCCAGTGTGTTTTCCACAATGAGGCTGATTTTGAGCACCTGCGTAACGAGTACGTGCTGCGCGTGACCGGTCTGGTGACTAAGCGCCCGGAGGGTAATGAGAACCCGAACCTGGCGACCGGCGAGATTGAGGTTGAGGTGTCCGCCGTTGAGGTGCTGAACACTGCCGCTCCGCTGCCTTTCCAGATTGACGAGCACGTTGAGGTGGGTGAGGAGGCGCGCCTGCGCTACCGCTACCTGGATCTTCGCCGCCCGGAGCCGGCTCGCATCATGCGCCTGCGTTCGGACGCGAACCGTGCGGCACGCAACTGCTGGCTGAGGACGGCTACATTGAGGTTGAGACCCCGACCCTGACCCGTTCCACCCCTGAGGGTGCGCGTGACTTCCTGGTGCCGGCTCGTCTGGCTCCGGGTTCTTGGTACGCTCTGCCGCAGTCCCCGCAGCTGTTCAAGCAGCTGCTGCAGGTGGGCGGTATTGAGAAGTACTACCAGATTGCTCGCTGCTACCGTGATGAGGATTTCCGTGCGGACCGTCAGCCTGAGTTCACTCAGCTGGACATTGAGGCTTCGTTCGTTGATCAGGAAGACATCATTGAGCTGGGCGAGCGCATCGTTGAGGCTGTGTGGAACCTGATTGATGTGAAGGTTCCCCGCCCGATCCAGCGCATGACCTACAAGGATGCGATGGAGAAGTACGGTACGGACAAGCCTGACCTGCGCTTCGGCCTGGAGCTGACCGAGCTGACCGAGTACTTCAAGGACACCACTTTCCGCGTGTTCAAGGCTCCTTACGTGGGTGCTGTTGTGATGCCCGGTGGTGCTTCTCAGCCTCGCCGTACCCTGGATGCTTGGCAGGAGTGGGCTAAGCAGCGCGGTGCTAAGGGCCTGGCTTATGTCCTCATTCAGGAAGATGGCGAGCTGACCGGTCCGGTGGCTAAGAACATTACTGACGCTGAGCGTGCTGGTCTGGCTGAGGCTACCGGCGCGAAGCCCGGTGACTGCATCTTCTTCGCTGCTGGTGAGGCTAAGGCTTCCCGCGCGTTGCTGGGTGCTGCTCGTGTTGAGATTGGTCACCGCACCGGCCTGATTAAGGACGGCGAGTGGTCCTTCGTGTGGGTTGTTGACGCTCCCATGTTCGAGTCCTCCGCAGAGGCTACCGAGTCCGGTGACGTGGCTCTGGGTCACTCTGCTTGGACTGCTGTGCACCACGCCTTCACTTCCCCGAAGCCCGAGTTCATGGATACTTTCGACACCGACCCGGGTTCGGCTCTGGCGTACGCTTACGACATTGTCTGCAACGGTAACGAGATTGGTGGCGGTTCGATCCGTATTCACCGCCGTGACGTGCAGGAACGCGTGTTCGCTGTGATGGGCATTGGTGAGGAAGAGGCTCAGGAGAAGTTCGGCTTCCTGCTGGATGCGTTCAAGTACGGCGCACCGCCCATGGGTGGTATTGCGTTCGGTTGGGACCGTATTGTGTCTCTGCTGGCTGGCGTTGATTCAATCCGCGAGGTTATTGCGTTCCCGAAGACCGGTAATGGTTACGATCCGCTGACTGCGGCTCCTGCACCGATTACTCCGGAGCAGCGTAAGGAAGCTGGCGTTGATTTCAAGCCGAAGAAGAAGGACGAGGAGTAATCTTCTCTAGTCTTTGGTCGCGCGCTCCGTAGGGGGCGTGGGCCTGTGCGGCGTGAACCCGGCGGGCGTTGAGCTGTGCGGGGTCGCCGTTGAGGGTGGGCTGTGTATTCTGCTGGTGCAGGGTCGCAGCCCACCTTTTGTATCAACTGGCGTGTGTGCCGATCTGTGTACTAACTGAAGGGGGGAGGGGAGCATGCGTATTCTGATTGCTGGCCCGAGCGGTAGCGGTAAGACGACGTTCGCGGCGCGGTTGGGGCGCCTGCTGGACATTCCGCATACGGAGATGGACTCATTGCATTGGGGCCCGAATTGGACTCCGCGCCCTAGTTTTGAGGCGGATGTTCAGACGCTCATTGAGCAGCCTGCGTGGATTACGGAGTGGCAGTATCCGCAGGTGCGTGGCCGCCTGCTGGAGCGTGCGGATGTGGTGATTTACCTGCGCTATAGCCGTGCGGTGGTCATGTGGCGTGTGGTTCGCCGGACGGTGCGCCGTGCGGTGACGGGTCAGAGGCTGTGGGCGGATAATGTGGAGCCGCCGCTGAAGAATATTCTGCGCGACCCGGACAACATGATTCGGTACACGTGGAGGAGCTACCCGCATGTTGGGGAGTTGCTGGCGGAGGCTTGCGGGCAGCATCTGCAGAAGCGTTTTATTGAGTTTCGTACCCCGCGGGCGGCGAACCAGTTTTTGCGTGCCGTGCAGTTGCGCGGCGTGCTCTGATGGCGGCTGCCTCTAGAACTTCGGCTGCCCTAAACCAGTCGCCGAGTGCGGCGTTGAAAGAGATGTATGAGCCCGGTGAAGGCCGGCTCCATGATGAAAGGTGAATGATGCGAGTAGTTATTCAGCGTGTGACCCGCGCGGCGGTGCGCGTGGCGGGTGAGACGGTTGGTGCGATTGAGCAGCCCGGATACCTGGTGCTGGTCGGTATCACGCACGGTGACGGTGCGGCGCAGATTGCGAAGCTTGCCGATAAGACCGCGAACCTGCGCCTGTTGGAGGGGGAGAAGTCCCTCCTCGATGAGGGTGCACCCGTGCTGGCGGTCAGCCAGTTCACCCTGTATGGGGATGCGAAGAAGGGCCGCCGCCCCTCCTGGTCTGCCGCTGCGCCCGGCGCGGTGAGTGAGCCGCTGTTCAACGACTACGTTCAGGCGCTGCGTGAGCGTGGCCTGCACGTGGAGACCGGTGTGTTCGGTGCGGACATGCAGGTGGAGCTCGTCAATGACGGCCCGGTGACCCTGATTCTCGATAGTGAGACCCTCTAAGAGCGGCGTTTTCGATAGGTTAGTGGATTGCTCCTGGGTTTATAGCCTTGCCCAGGGGTTTAAAACCCACGGCGAAGACACTAACCTATCGAAACCCCATCGAAAACCCGTGTGGCTTCACGCCGCGAGCTAAATCCGCACCCCGCGCCCACCTCAAGCCTGCGAAACGATAGAGTAAGACTATGGCTGATTCCCTCTTTGATCTTGAGTTGCCCGATGACGGGGACCGCGTGAGTTTGATTGGCGCCTCCACTGAGGAGCCCTCCTCGGGCCCCTCTGCATCCCGTGCGCACTCTTCCCGTTCGGCGTCTCGTGCGCCGTTGGCGGTGCGTATGCGTCCGCGCACTATTGATGAGGTTCTCGGCCAGGATCATCTGCTGACTCCCGGTGCGCCTTTGCGCGTGTTGGCGGGGGAGAACGCCGGACCGGCTGGCCCGTCTTCGGTGATTTTGTACGGTCCTCCGGGTACGGGTAAGACCACTCTGGCGCACGTGATTGCGCGCGCGCCGGGTCGTAAGTTCGTGGAACTTTCGGCGATTACCGCGGGCGTGAAGGATGTTCGCGCGGTCATGGATCAGGCGCTGCTCGACCGCGACATGTACGGCACGACCACCGTGCTCTTCCTCGACGAGATTCACCGTTTCACGAAGGCTCAGCAGGATGCGCTCCTGCCCGGCGTGGAGAACCGCTGGGTGATTCTGGTGGCGGCTACGACGGAGAACCCGTCGTTCAGCATTATTTCGCCGCTGCTCTCGCGCTCGCTCCTGTTGCGGGTTCATTCGCTGGAGCAGTCCGATATTGAGCATCTGATTGACCGTGCGCTGGCTGATCCGCGCGGTTTTGGTGGTGCGGCGGTCATTGATGAGGATGCGCGCGCCCACCTCGCGGCGGTTTCCGGAGGCGACGCTCGCCGCTCCCTGACCTCGCTGGAGGCGGCGGCTGCGATTGCGTTTAGCGAGGCTGAACAGGCGGGGGAGAAGGACCCCGAACCTGCCGAGCCCGTGCGCATCACCCTGGCGCACGCTACGGAGGCGGTGGACCGCGCCGCGATCCGCTACGACCGTTCGGGCGATCAGCATTATGACGTGGTGAGCGCGTTCATTAAGTCCATGCGCGGCTCTGACGCGGACGCCGCGGTTCACTACCTGGCACGCATGCTGGAGGGCGGCGAGGATCCGCGTTTTGTGGCGCGGCGCATCATGATTTTGGCAAGTGAGGATATTGGTCTGGCTGACCCGCAGGCGCTGCAGGTGGCGACGGCTGCGGCGCAGTCGGTGGCGCTGGTGGGCATGCCGGAGGCGCGCATTATCCTCTCGCAGGCGGTGATTTATTGTGCGCTCGCGCCGAAGTCGAACGCCGCGTATAACGCTATTAATCGTGCGATTGCGGATGTGCGTGCGGGGGCTGCCGGTCAGGTTCCGCTACATTTGCGTGATGGTCATTATGCGGGGGCTAAGCAGTTCGGTCACGGTGAGGGGTACATTTACGCCCATGATGCGCCGGGTCATGTGGCGGCGCAGCAGTACCTGCCGGATACTCTGCGCGGCACGGTCTATTACGAGCCCACGCAGCATGGTTTTGAGCGTACGTTGACGGAGCGTCGTGAGCGTATCCGTAGGATTCTTGACGGCGGCAACTAGTTGCCCCGGTTCACCTGCGCCAACTAATTAGCCGCGCGTATCAATCACACGAAACCACCCGCACCGGTCGGTTATTCGCGCAAACCATCAGCGCAAGCCAGCCGCGCGGATTCATTACGCAGCCACCCGCACCACACAGCAGGCAAACAGAAAGCGGTGCGTAGTACCTCGGTAGTACTGCGCACCGCGTCAGAGTTTTGAGTTGTGATAGATGTCTTGGCTGTCTGCCTTCCCGGAAGGGCGGACGCCAAGCTTGTTATGGTCTCTAGTCTAGGCGATATGGGGGCGCGGTTCAAGCTATTCCCATAAAGACACAGGTTAAAAATAACGAAATGATTACAATCCAACATCTTAGCGCCGCAATTTTCCGGGGAAGGTGCACCTAAATAGCTCTGACGGGTGCAAATATTGACTGTGGGGGTCGTGTGGGTAAGTATCAAAAACCCACATGCATAGTGATTTGAACCAAAGATTCCCCAAAAGGCTGGTAAAGCCCGGGCGCATCCGGTAAGCTTGACGGGTCTGGCAATTACTATGCCCGCATCCGTGCGGGTGTCAGTAATGTAGCTGCGGGGTACTCTGCCCCGAGCTCTCCGCCCCACCGCCGTACAGCAACGACCGAACCGGTCGCGTACGGATCCCGGCGGGGTCAACCGAGGAGGCCAGTATTCAACAGACCGAGGCCCCACCCGTGAGGGTGCAGGAGCCTCACATAGAAAGGTAGATTGTGGCTAAGCACAACCGCACCCGCCGTACCGTGCGTCAGTCCCGTGCCCTGGGCATTGCACTGACCCCGAAGGCAGAAAAGTACCTCGAGCGTCGTCCTTACGGCCCCGGCCAGCACGGCCGTGCCCGCAAGAAGGCTGACTCCAACTACGCTACCCAGCTGAAGGAAAAGCAGCGTCTGCGCGCTCAGTACAACATCCGCGAGGCACAGATGCGCCGCGCATACCTCGAGGCAAAGCGTACCGAGGGCCAGACCGGTAAGAACATGGTCGAGCTGCTCGAGACCCGCCTCGACGCTCTGGTTCTGCGTGCAGGCTTCGCCCGCACCATTGCACAGGCACGTCAGATGGTTGTTCACCGTCACATCATGGTTGACGGCGTTCGCGTGGACCGCCCCTCGTTCCACGTCAAGCCCGGCCAGCTGATCCACGTTCACCCCAAGGCTGAGAAGACTGCCCCCCTTCCAGGCTGCGGCTGCTGGCGAGCACCAGGCAGTTCTGCCCGAGGTTCCCGCATACCTGAACGTTGAGATCGAGAAGCTGCACGCAAAGCTTGAGCGCAAGCCCAAGCGCGAAGAGATCCCCGTGATCTGCGACGAGCAGCTGGTCGTTGAGTACTACTCGCGTCTGGCATAATCTCGATTTTTCGAGAAGCAACCCGTCCTGCGCCGTTCGGTGGGGGCGGGTTGTTCCCGTTTAACGCGCGGGTTTTTGGGGTATATACACTACAGGGCAGTGGTGCCGCTGAACCTGTGAATCTTCCGTCGCTGGGAGTTTCATGAGAGTTTAAGGGGCGCTTGAAGGATTTATCGACTAAAATAGAGGATTGAACTGTGTATACAGTCCTGAACTGTATACGCGATCCGGCTGCGCGCCACGGTGGCACGCGGTCCTGTACGACTATTGATAAGCATCATGCATTGAGCGGAATGGGGTTATAGATGACCGGCGGAGATATTGCGGGCCTGATTGCAGCGGGAGTTTTTGCGATTCTGGTGGCTCTGCTTGCGCTACCCATTATTCGCTTGACTAAGGTGTTTGATGAGCTGATTGTGACGATTCGTTCGCTGAACCAGAGCACCGGCCCCCTCATTGAAGAGGTGACCCGCACTGTGGTGACTACCAATGAGCAGCTGGAGAAGGTTGACGACATCACCTCGAACGTTTCGGATGCGTCCGCGAACGTTTCTGCACTGTCCTCGCTTGTGACTTCGACTGTGGGTCAGCCGCTGATTAAGGTTGCGTCCTTCTCGTACGGTGTGCGTCAGGCATTCCGTGGCGGTAAGTCCGGCGATGCACACAGCACCGGCAACACCCATGCTGGTGGCCAGTACGGCTCGGCACAGGGCGGCTCTTACTCTGCAGGCGGTGAGAACTAATGGGTCTGCTTCGTTCAGCTCTTCTGCTTGGCGCCGGCGCGGCGGTTGGTTACTTCGCTTCTAGGCGTGCCGCCTCCGAACCTGCTCAGCGTACCCCCGGCAGCGCCCTGCTCATGCGTGAGCACGGTGAGCTTGCCCTCAACCCGGAGTCTCAGATGGGAAAGTTCTTCGATTCGCCGATTGGCAAGCCCCTGCAGCGTATGCGTTGCGTGCTGTTGAGTTCGCCGCCCGCGTGCGTGAGGGCATGCAGGAGAAGGAGATGGAGCTCAACGCTAAGGTGGAGCGCCAGAAGCAGGATTTGCGTCCTGGCTCCCTGGATACTTGGGACCGACAGATGAGCTCGGCTGAGATTGAGTCCACGAACCGTCGCTTGGCGGAGCGTGAACTCATTGAGGTGGAGGCTGAGATTGCCTCCTTGGAAGAGGCTCAGAAGCGAGCGCGTGAGCAGCGTATTGCGCGTGACCGTCAGCTCGGCGACGGCTTCTTCAACTAGGTTTTAAAAGGTGGTGCTTTTGTCCGTTAACCACGGTACGAGGGTGGCTCGATTAGCCATTTTGCTCTCGGGCAGGCACCATAGGTCAGTAGACTAATATAGAATTTCGCACAGATTACTCTAAGGAACGAGATGCTCTCACAGGAGATTTCCAAGCGCTGGATTGATTTCTTCGCTTCCCGCGGCCATACTGTGGTGCCTTCGGCATCGCTGATTTCGAACGAGCCCGGCGCTATGTTCACCATCGCAGGTATGGTGCCGTTCATTCCCTACTTCCTGGGCCGTGAGACCCCTCCGTTCTCCCGCGCGACCAGCGTGCAGAAGTGCATCCGCACCCTGGACATTGAAGAGGTCGGTAAGACTGCGCGTCACGGTACCTTCTTCCAGATGGCTGGTAACTTCTCCTTCGGTGATTACTTCAAGGAGAAGGCTATTCCTTTCGCTTACGAGCTGCTGACCACCCCTCAGGATAAGGGTGGTTTCGGTCTGGATCCGGAGCGCCTGTGGGTCACCATTTATGAGGGTGACGAAGAGGCGTACGAGATTTGGACTAAGACTGTTGGTTTCCCTGCCGAGCGTATTCAGCGCATGGGCATGAAGGAAAACTACTGGTCGACCGGTCAGCCCGGCCCTGCAGGCCCCGACTCGGAGATCTTCTACGACCGCGGCCCCGCCTACGGTAAGGAAGGCGGCCCGGCGGCTGACGACGACCGTTACATCGAGATCTGGAACCTCGTGTTCATGCAGTACCAGCGTGGCGAGGGCATCGGCAAGGACGACTTCGAGATTCTGGGCGACCTGCCCAAGAAGAACATCGATACCGGCCTGGGCGTTGAGCGTCTGGCCATGCTGCTGCAGGGTGTCGAGAACTTCTACGAGACCGACCAGGTCCGCCCTGTTCTGGACGCTGCTTCTAAGCTGTCCGGTAAGAAGTACCACGGCTCTGAGTCCGCCGAGGACGAGGGCTACGAGGACGACGTGCGCATGCGCGTGGTGGCTGACCACATCCGCTCCTCGCTGATGCTGATTGCTGACGGCGTGACCCCTTCGAACGAGGGTCGCGGCTACATTCTGCGCCGCCTGATGCGCCGCGCGATTCGTGCGATGCGTCTGCTGGGCGTGACTGAGCCCTGCCTGCCCGTGCTGTTCCCCGCTTCGCGTGATGCGATGAAGGGTGCGTTCCCGTACGTTGCTGACGACTTCGAGCGTATCTCCCGCATTGCGTACGCTGAGGAGAAGGCGTTCCTGCACACCATTGAGACCGGTACTGAGCGTCTGGAAGAGGCTGTTGCAGCCGCTAAGAAGGACGGCTCGAACTCTGTGTCCGGTGCTGAGGCGTTTGCTCTGCACGACACCTACGGCTTCCCGATTGACCTGACCCTGGAGATGGCCGCTGAGGCTGGCGTAAAGGTTGACGAGAAGGCTTTCCGTGAGCTGATGGCTGAGCAGCGTCACCGTGCGCAGGCTGACGCTAAGGCGAAGAAGGGCGCGTTTGCTGACCTGTCCGAGCTGCGTAAGCTCGTGGACGAACGCGGCTCCATCTTCACCGGCTACACCGAGCTGCGTACCGAGACTAAGTTGCGCGCAATCCTGGTCGATGGCGTGTCTGTTCCCGCTGCTAAGGCTGGCGACAAGATTGAGGTTGTCCTGGACGAGACCCCGTTCTACGCGGAGGCTGGTGGCCAGGCAGCTGATACCGGTGTGATTACCGGCAACGGCTTCATTATTGACGTTCAGGACGTTCAGCAGCCCGTGAAGGGTCTGAGCGTTCACCGCGCTATCGTGCGTGAGGGCGAGGTTCACACCGGTGCCGATGTTGTGGCACAGGTTGACGTTCAGCGCCGCCGCGACGGTGAGAAGGCACACTCGGGTACCCACATCATTCACGCTGCCCTGCACCAGGTACTCGGCAACGAGGCTACTCAGCGTGGCTCTTTCAACAAGGAAGGCTACCTGCGTTTCGACTTCGCATGGAGCGAGGGCCTGTCCGAGTCCGCTAAGCGTGAGGTTGAAGAGGTCGCTAACCTCGCTATCCGCGACAACCACGAGGTGATTACTCGTGAGATGCCGCTGGCTGAGGCTAAGGCTCTGGGCGCTATGAGCCTCTTCGGTGAGAAGTACGGCGACGTGGTGCGCGTTGTTGAAATCGGCGGCGAGTTCTCCCGCGAGCTGTGCGGTGGTACCCACGTTGGTTCGTCCGCTGAGATTGGTTCGCTGACCCTGCTGACCGAGGGCTCTGTTGGCTCCGGTAACCGCCGTGTTGAGGCTCTGGTGGGTCTGGATTCCTTCAACCACCTGGCTGCTGAGCGTACCCTGGTGAACCAGCTGACCGGCCTGATGAAGGTTCAGTCCTCCGCTGATCTGCCGGAGAAGATTAACCAGACTCTGGCTAAGCTGAAGGCTGCTGAGAAGGAACTAGCTCAGCTGCGCCGCGAGAAGCTGCAGGCTGAGGCTGGCAAGCTGCTGGAGAACGCACAGACCATCGGTTCCGTGCGCGTTCTGGCGCATGACGCTGGCGAACTGGACGCTAACGGCGTTCGTGACCTGGCTCTGGATCTGCGTTCGCGCTTCGGCTCCGAGGCCGCTGTTGTCGCCGTGGTGGGTGTGGCTAATGGCCGCCCCGTCGTCCTGGTGGCAACCAACGAGGGTGCTCGTGAGGCTGGCGTGAAGGCTGGCGCTCTGGTCCGCGTCGCTGCCGGTGTTCTCGGCGGCGGTGGCGGCGGTAAGGACGACGTCGCTCAGGGTGGTGGCCAGGACGCATCCAAGATTGGTGCTGCACTGGACGCTGTCCGCGACGCTATCGCACAGGCTCAGGCCTAAACATGGCAGAATTCCAGCGCGGAGTGCGGATGGGTGTCGATGTGGGTAACGCCCGCGTCGGCACCGCCCTCAGCGACCCCGACGGTATTCTCGCCACCCCGCTCAAGACGCTGCGCCGCGACGCGAAGAAGAACTCTGACCGCCGTGTTTTGCGTAAGCTGATTGAGGTGAACGAGGTGGTGGAGGTTTTCGTCGGGCTTCCGAAGACCATGCGTGGTGGGGATTCTCCCTCCACGGAAATGGCTCGGGAGTATGCTCAGGCTCTGCGCTCCGAGTTGGATGCCGAAGAGAAGACACACATTAACATTTGGCTGGTGGATGAGCGACTCACCACCGTGAGCGCTCACCGTGCACTGCACGAGGCTGGGGTTTCCAGCCGAGATTTCAAGACTATGGTTGACCAGGTGGCGGCTGTGAACATTTTGCAGTACAGCCTGGATGCCCTCAAGGCGGGGCAGTCCGTAGCCGGGTACAAGGTGAGCGATCCGGCCCACGAAGAAAACCGACCGTCCGAGTCAGAAGGGACCACGGTCGGTGCCGTCAACGAAACGGAGAACCTTCAGTGACCGAACAGAATAAACATCCCGAAGAGAGCGGGCTCGACCTCTTTAGGCCTACGGCCGAGGACGAACGTAAGGGTATTACCGGCATCACGATGGAACAGGAAATCGTGTCGGTGGCTACGTTGCGTGCGCGTAAGCGCCGCCGCCGCGCCATCATGCTGAGCGCTATTTCCTTGTTTGTGGTGGCTCTGGTCATCATTTCGGGTGCCCTGATTACTCGCTATGACCCGTTCAAGACTCGTGACTACTCGGGTGGCGGCAATGGTACGACCGTGACCTTCACGATTCGTTCTGGCCAGTCCACCGCGCAGGTGGCGCAGGAGCTTGAGGCAGCGGGCGTGGTTGCTGATGCTGATAAGTTTGTTGAGGTGTACACCAAGGAGAGCAAGGGCAAGTACCTGCAGCCTGGCACCTACGAACTGCAGCAGCACATGAGCAGCTCGAGCGCTATTAGCACCATTATTGAGGCGAACAGCAACGTTCTGTACCTGGCAATCCCGCAGGGTAAGCGCGTGAGCGAGACCGTTGACCTGATTGTTTCTGGTTCGGACGGTGCGTTCACCCGCAAGCAGGTTGAGGACGCAATCAGCAACTACACCCAGTACGGTGTGCCGAGCAACTTCCCCTCGATTGAGGGCTGGCTGCACCCGGGTGAGTACCGCTTCCCGAAGGACACCGACATTAAGAAGGTCATCCAGACCATGGTTGATAAGACCAAGGCTGACCTGAAGGAAGCCGGCGTGAGCGGCGACCAGAAGATCTTCGAGGTTCTGACCATCGCCTCCATCGTGGAGCTTGAGGCTCAGCCGAAGGACTACGTGGCGGTTGCAGGCATCATTGAGAACCGTCTGAACAACCCCGATGGTGAGACCTCGGGTCTGATCCAGTCGGATGCGACCGTGACCTATGGTCTGGGTGTCCGTTCGTACCACCTGACTGAAGAGCAGAAGGCAGACAAGAGCAATAAGTACAACACTTATGCGAATAAGGGTCTTCCGAAGGGTCCGATTGGTTCCCCGCAGCTGGCTTCGATTAAGGCAGCAGCGGCTCCTGAGAAGAACCCGTACTACTACTGGGTGACTGTGGACCTGGACTCCGGTGAGACGAAGTACTCCCGCACTTACGCTGAGCACCAGCGTTACGTTGAAGAGTACAACCAGTGGTGTACTAAGCACCCGAACCGCTGTAGCTAATCGGTTTAGCCGGTAGCTACGATTCGGTAGTTTTGGCGTGAAGGTTCCTTGCTGAGGCGGGTACCGCCTCCACGAGAGTGGGGGAGGTGCCCGCCTTTGCTATACCCGAATATCGGTTTGTCCCTAAAATGGGTAGAGTGCGCCCATGAACGCGGGTTCGTGGCGTGCGTGTCTGCAAGCCCCAAGCGTTGAGAGCGTTCCCCAGCGTTGAGAGCGAAAGAGTATCTATCGATGAAGACTGAACCGTACCGTGAGGCCCCGTATCTTCGCCGCGCCTACGTGCTGGGGCACCCTATTGCGCATTCGCTGTCGCCTGCGCTGCATCGTGCCGCGTATGACTTTTTGGGTGAGCAGAATTTGGGTTATGATCGCCGCGATACTCTGCCCGATGATTTGCCGGAGATTATGCACGGTGTGCGTCACCCGAAGGGTACGGAGGACGCCCCGTATATTGCGGGCCTGTCGGTGACGATGCCGTTGAAGACCGCGGTCATCAAGTATTGCGATGAGCTGAGTGAGACTGCCCGCGTGACCGGTGCGGTGAATACGGTGTATCCGCGCGGTGAGAAGGTGCTGGGCGATAACACGGACGTGATCGGCATTGTGAACGCGCTGCGCCACGCCGGTTTGGAACCGGAACCGTTTAAGGATTCTGCCGCGATTGTGGGCGGGGGAGCGACCGCTATTTCCGCCCTGACCGCACTGCATCAGCTGGGGTATTCCCGTGTGAGCGTGTACGCCCGTTCGCTGCATAAACTCGGTAGCGTGCAGGAGGCGGCGGACCGCCTGGGCGTTCAGCTGGAACAGGTTTCCCTGGCTGAGCTACCGCAGAATCTTGCTGAGCGCGGTCATCACCCGGTGGTGTCTACTCTTCCTGCCCATGCGGCGGACGAGTGGGCGAGCCAGCTGAGCGGGCTGAAGGGCGCCTCCGCAACGCACCAGCCGGTACTGCTCGATGTTGCGTATAACCCGTGGCCTTCGGTGCTGGCGAGTGCCTGGGAGGCGAACGGTGGCACGGTGGTTTCTGGCCTGGAGATGCTGCTGTATCAGGCGGTGGAGCAGGTGCTGCTGTTCACCGGCCGTGAACTGCAGCCCGCCGAACTGCTGGGTCTAATCAATGCGATGTGCGCGGCGGTTGATCTTGCGCCTCGTGCTTCCGTTTCGTGAAAAAAGCGTGCTTTCACTCGCTCAGTAAACAGGCATTTTATACACTATTTATACACGTGAAGAATTATTATTCCTTCCTCCTGCGCTGCGGTGCGGGTGCGATGAAAAGAGGTTAACCTATGGCCCTGCGTTGGCTCACTGCCGGAGAATCCCACGGCGAGGCGCTCGTCGGCATTATTGAGGGCGTACCCGCCGGTGTGGAACTCACCAGCGACATGGTGCGTGACGCCCTGGCTCGTCGCCGCCTCGGCTACGGCCGCGGTGCCCGCATGAAGTTCGAGGAGGACCGCGTGCGCATCCTGGGCGGTGTGCGTCACGGCCTGACTCAGGGCGGCCCGGTCGCGATTGAGATTGCGAACACCGAGTGGCCCAAGTGGACTGACGTGATGAGCTCCGACCCGGTGGATCCGAAGCTGATTGAGGGTCGTGCGCGTAATGCTGCGCTGACCCGTCCGCGCCCCGGTCACGCCGATTTTGCGGGTATGCAGAAGTACAACTTCTCTGAGGCTCGCCCGGTGCTGGAGCGCGCCTCCGCACGTGAGACCGCGACCCGCGTGGCTCTTGGCGTGGTTGCCGCCCAGGTTTTGAAGGCTCTGGGTGTTGAGCTGGTTTCTCACACCGTGGCTGTGGGTGGCGTGCACGCTCCCGAGGGTGCCCCGGTGCCTTCGCCCCGCAACGTTGACCAGCTGGATGCTGACCCGCTGCGCTGCTTCGACAAGGCAACCTCCGACGCGATGGTTCAGCGCGTGGACGAGGCGCACAAGGACGGCGAGACTCTCGGCGGCGTGGTTGAGGTGCTCGCGTACGGTATGCCTCCCGGACTGGGTTCGTACGTGCACTGGGACCGCCGCCTGGACGCGCGCCTTGCCGCAGCGTTGATGGGTATTCAGGCTATTAAGGGCGTTGAGGTTGGCGACGGTTTCGCGACCGCTGACCGCCCGGGCACTGCCGCTCACGACGAGATTTCCATTGGTGAGCATGGCGTTACCCGCGATACCAACCGCGCAGGTGGTATTGAGGGCGGCATGAGCATTGGCGACCTGCTGCGTGTGCGTGCGGCAATGAAGCCCATTGCGACCGTGCCGAAGGCTCTGAAGACCATTGACACTTCCACCGGTGAAGAGGCTCGCGCCCACCACCAGCGTTCGGACGTGTGTGCTGTTCCCGCCGCCGGCGTGGTGGCGGAGGCTATGGTCGCCCTGGTGCTCGCTGAGGCTGCACTGGAGAAGTTTGGTGGCGACTCGATTGGTGAGACTCGCCGCAACATGGATTCCTACCTGGACGCTATCCCGGCGTCTCTGGCGTGGGAGTCTAACGTGGCTGGTTGGGACGCGTAGTGCCCCTTCCGGCGGAGTCTGAGGGCCGCGGCGCGAAGGGACGCGGTTCCGGGGAGGTTTCTGTGGAGCAGGGTGTTCGCCCGGTCGCTTCGAGCCCCCTTGCGCGTATTGCTGCGGCAACGCAGCGTGCGCGAGGGGGCGCTTCGCCGCGCCCGGAAACCGGCGCAGAATCCGGTGTATCTGAACCCGGTGTACCTGCTGCGGCTGAGCAGAGTGTTGAGGCTGCGGGCGCTGGGGCTGTTGAGGCTGCCGCATCGGTTTCTTCCGCGTCAGTTTCTTCTGCGCGCCCGGCTTCTCGCGTGCCCACCCCCGCTGACCTGATGCGTTCTGGCGCCCGCCCCCTGCCCGCCGCCGCTACGGCGAGCACGCAGGGTGTGCGCCTGTACGCCTCCTCGGTGTCTGAGGACGCCGACCCGGCGCTCGGCCTGGACGAGGACCTGCGCCTGAAGCTGCTCAGCGCCCTGCAGGGCATGGGCACCGCTGAAGAGGAATCCCGCAAGGAACCCGCACAGGCGGATGCACCCAAGCTTGCACCTGCACATCCTGTAGCTGTGCCCGCGGCTGAACCCGCCAAGCCGGTTCGTCCGACCCCGGCGCTGTTCGGCAAGGTCCAGGTTGCCGCACCCGCAGTATCCGCAACACCCGTTGCACCCGCCGCGGAAGAAGAGAACCAGGCGGGGGAGAAGCCCCTCGACGCTTCCGAGCTGTCCGCAACCCCTGCTGAGTCTGTGGCACCCGCAGAGCTCACCGTCCCCACAGAGCTTGCTGTCCCCGCCGAAGCGCTCGCAGAAGACGAGTCCGCCGGCGCTCGCATCCACCCGCAGCAGGTGCGTGAAATGCACGAGAACTTCGCGGAACGCTCCCGCCCCATCGTGCTCATCGGCCCCATGGCGGCAGGTAAGACCTACATCGGTACGCACCTGGCGCGTTTCTACGGCTACGAGTTCCTCGACGCCGACCAGCTCATCGTGGAACGCTACGGCGAAGTCTCCGAAATCTTCGAGATTTTCGGTGAGGCGTACTTCCGCGAGCTCGAACGCAAAACCATCGAAGAGGTCCTCACCTCGCCCGTGTACCGCAACACGGTGTTCTCCCTGGGCGGTGGCGCGCCCATGACCGACTCGGTTGCGGAGCTGCTCAAGGACGAATGCGTGGTGTACATCCTCGTTGATGCTGACACCGTCACCCCGCGCATTACCGGCAACAAGACACGCCCGCTGCTGCAACCGAACCCGGTCGAGCGGTGGACCGAAATTTTTGAGCGCCGCCGCAGCCGATACGAAGAGCTGGCGCACTTCACCCTGGACGCACGAGGCGGCCGTCCCATCACCGAGATGACCGCCGAAATCCAGGCGTACGTGACCGCAACCCGCGCCTCCCGCGCGCAGCGCCCCCAAGCATAACCCCTCACCTGTGAAAGGACACACGATGAGCACTCAGCCCACCCCCACTTTCGGTGCCTCCGGCGCGGAAGATATCACCCGCATCCCGGTGACCGGCAGCTCCCCGCGTGAGAACTATGAGGTTCTCATCGGCCACAACCTGCTCGGTAAAATCCCCGAAATTCTGGGCAACCGCGCCAAGAAGGTGCTCGTGATTCACCCGCGTGCCCTGCGTTCCACCGGTGAGCTGGTCATGGAAGACCTGCGTGCCATGGGCTACGAATCGTTCAGCGCCGAAATTCCGGACGCTGAAGAGGCAAAGCACTACCAGGTGGCGGCGTTCTGCTGGCAGGTGCTCGGTCAGAACGACTTCACCCGCACCGACGCGATCATCTCCGTGGGCGGCGGCGCTAGTACCGACGTTGCCGGCTTCGTCGCGGCAACCTGGCTGCGCGGCGTGCGTGTTATTCACATTCCGACCACCCTGCTCGGCATGGTGGACGCTGCCGTGGGCGGTAAGACCGGCATCAACACCGCCGAAGGTAAGAACCTGGTCGGCGCGTTCTGGCCGCCCGCAGCGGTGCTCTGCGAGATCGGCACCCTGCGCACCCTGCCCGAGCATGAGCTGCTGACCGGCATGGGTGAGGTCGTCAAGTGCGGCTTCATCGCAGACCCCGAAATCCTTGACCTGATTGAGGCGAACCCGAACGCCGTACGCGACTCGCAGTCCGCCGTGATGCGTGAGCTCATTGAACGCAGCGTGCGCGTGAAGGCGGAGGTCGTCTCCGAGGACCTGCGCGAATCCGGCCGCCGCGAAATCCTGAACTACGGCCACACTCTCGCCCACGCCATTGAGCGTAACGAACGCTACCAGTGGCGTCACGGCGCGGCAGTGTCCGTCGGCATGGTCTACGCCGCCGAACTGGCGCTGGCAACCGGCCACGCCGACGAAGAACTCGTGGCACGCACCCGCCGCATCCTCGAATCCCTGGGCCTACCCACCTCCTACAAGGCAGACGCATGGCCCCAGTTGCTCGAAGCAATGCGCCGCGACAAGAAGGCACGCGGTAACCTGCTGCGCTTCATCATTCTTGACGGTTTGGCTCGCCCGCGCGTCTACGAGGTGCCGGACGACTCGATCCTGTACATGACCTACCAGGAGATCATCTCCGAGTAGGTGCAAGTCCCGTACATTCACCGGATGCACTCGGCGCGTGTTTGCTAATACGCGCCAGCCGGGCGGGGCGCCACAGAAAAACTGTGGCGCCCCTGCTAGGCAAATTCGTGCGCATCCTGTAGAATGTACGGGACATATTTTTGCTCATTGAAAACTTAGCGCCTCGCCGGTGTATCACTACGGCGTGAGCGTCGATGACACGAAGGAGAGCCCCATGGCATCCACTACCGATATTAAGAACGGCGCCGTCCTGAAGATTGACGGCAACCTCTGGTCCGTCGTTGAGTTCCAGCACGTTAAGCCCGGTAAGGGTGGCGCGTTCGTCCGCACCAAGCTGCGCAACGTTACCTCCGGTAAGGTCGTCGACCGTACCTTCAACGCTGGCGCTAAGATTGAGACCGCAACCGTTGACCGCTCCGACTACCAGTACCTGTACCAGGACGGCGACGACTACGTCTTCATGGACATGAAGACCTACGACCAGATCAACGTTCCCGCAACCGTTGTTGGCGACGCAGCAAACTACATGCTCGAGTCCCAGACCGCAACCATCGCAATGCACGAGGGCAGCCCCCTGTACATCGAGCTGCCCGCATCCGTGGTCCTCGAAATCACCTACACCGAGCCCGGCCTGCAGGGTGACCGCTCCACCGGCGGCACCAAGCCCGCAACCGTTGAGACCGGCTACGAGATCCAGGTTCCCCTGTTCCTGGAGACCGGCACCAAGGTCAAGGTTGATACCCGCACCGGTGAGTACCTCGGTCGCGTGAACGACTAATGAATTCGCGTACGAAAGCCCGATTGCGCGCCCTCGAAGTGCTCTTCGAGGCGGATCAGCGCAACGAAGATTATATTGAGGTACTCCGCCGCCGCCGACTGTACACGGTAGCGCAGATTTCTGCTTACTCTGAGGAAATCATTCGTGGCGTCCGCGACCACGACGAAGAGATTCGCGAGTTTGTGGAGACTTACGCCCGTGACTGGTCCTTCGAGCGTATGCCCGCCGTGGACCGTGCCGTGCTGCGTATTGGCACTTGGGAGCTTCTGTACAATGATGAAGTTCCGGATGCTGTCGCAATTTCTGAGGCTGTCGGTCTGGCGCGTGTGCTGTCCACGAATGAATCTCCGAAGTTCGTGAACGGTCTGCTGGATAAGCTCCGTCAGGTGAAACCGACCCTGCTCGCGTAAGACGTCCCGCCGCGGCCTGCCCGCCAACCCGTAGCTGGTTTGTTTGCCGCCGTTGAGGACGCGCCCGCAGGGAGCGTACGTGAAACCCCCGCCGTACTGTAGTTCGCTACAGGACGGCGGGGGTTTTCTGCGTCTACGCTTCTTCGGTTAGTGCGGAGGTGTAGCGGATGTGCTCGTGGGGTTAGGAAAGCAGTCGAGGCTTCACCGGACAACGCGGGCGGGGGAGTGCCCCCTCTGCGGCGCTGGGGCGCCTTGAGGACGGAGCCCCCGCCCCGCGTGCCCGGTATGCGCCTCGTTTAGTATCAGCTACTCGCTTTGAGCGGATGCGGTTGCCTCGCTCGTAGCGTCTGCTTCGTCTCCGCAACCGTTATGAAGGGTCTCAGACTTGATAACAACAAACGCATTATCTTCAGAACGGCGAACAACAAAGACCCGTCGCGTTAGCTGCGGGTCCTTAAATTTCTTACCCTCAGCAGAGCGAACGTTGCTCCAGTCTTCACAGAACGTGATGGTTGCGCCGGTGTTGTATGAGACAGAACCATCGTCGTTCATGGTTCCATAGGTGACTGGATCGATGTTATTGAAGGCAATTTCGCCCTTGATAGGACCGTGGTTTTCTTCTGTGAACTTTTGAATATTCTCCACTTCCTCCTTTGTGTCTTCCAGGAAGTTTTTATGCACGTATCGGAGCAGCTCTTCATCGCTCGTGTGCTCCATGCTCCCATGCATCCATGCATTCCAAATGAGTCGGTACTGTTCCAACGCATCGTATGCAGCCTTGAGGGTCGCATCTGCTGCTTCCTTCGACGGGTTATCCAAATCAACGTTCGCACGAATCAGCACGGGCTCATAACCCGTCGGAGTGGGTGAAGGAGTGGGAGTTGCGGAAGCTTCGGCACTTGCCGATTCAGCGCTCGCGGAGGTGGAAGCACTCGATTCTGCGCTGACCTGCACACCACCGGAACAAGCGGACAGGGTGAGCATCATTGCCGCAGAAAGCGCGGCAATAGAACTACGGTTAAACATCATTGTTGGTTCTTTTCTGGTGTGTGGTTGTGTAAACCGCAGAACTATCCACGCAACAACGTGTGGAATTCAGCGGAATGTTATCGGTTGATGCCATTACCCTAACATATATCCACGGAGTGCACACCCTGCTTTATTCTTTATCCATTTAGAGACTTGGTGTGCGCTTCATTTCTGCAGCCGCCTCACCGTGAGTGGTCTCTCGCCGAACCTGAACGTAGCCTGTGAACTGTGGTACCCTACTAGAAGCACAAAACCTTTAAATCCGTCCCGTGAGGCGGGGAAGGAGACGGCTATGCCTGGGTCAGCTGTACCCACATCCGGCGCGAATCAGGGGCGAAATCTAACCGCAGCCCCCCATTCGGCAACCCCTCAAAACGCCTCCGAGGACGCGACCACCGTCGGCCGCACCATCCTCAGCGAGGACGAAATCCGCCGCGCCCTCACCCGCATCGCCTACGAAATCATCGAAACCAATAAAGGCGTAGAAAACCTCGTACTCATCGGCATCCGCTCCCGCGGCGTGCCCCTCGCCGTACGACTCGCAGCCCGCATCCAAGCCATCGAGCCGAACTTCAACGCAGAAACACGAATCGGCGCCCTGGACATCACCGCCTACCGCGACGACCAGCGAACCGGCGGCACCACCTCCCTAGAAACCGCAGGGGAAAGCATCATGCCCACCATCGGCATTGAAGGCAAAACCGTAGTCCTCGTTGACGACGTCCTCTACTCCGGCCGCACCGTACGCGCCGCCCTCGACGCACTCAACGCCCACGGACGACCCGCCCTCGTACGCCTGGCAGTCCTCGTAGACCGCGGACACCGGCAACTACCCATCCGCGCCGACCACGTGGGCAAAAACCTGCCCACCAGCGCCAGCGAAACCGTGCGCGTCGTACTGACTGAAACCGACAACGCAACAGACCGAGTTGACATTATCCAGCTGGGAGGGCTCTCATGAAGCATCTGCTCGACACCCGCGAACTAACCCGCGAAGAAGCCATCGAAATCCTTGACGTCGCCGACTACATGGCGCAGGTCAAAGCCGAAAACCGCACCCTGAACGTGCTTAACGGCAAGACCGTCGTCAACCTTTTCTTCGAGGACTCCACCCGTACCCGCCTCTCCTTCGAAGCCGCAGAGAAGCGCCTGGGCGCCGCAGTCACCAACTTCTCCGCTTCTGGCTCCTCCCTGTCTAAGGGCGAGTCGCTCAAGGACACCGCGCAGACCCTCAAGGCGATTGCCGCGGATGCGTTCGTGATCCGCCACTCGGCATCCGGCGCACCGCAGCGCCTCGCCGAGGCAGGCTGGACCGACATCCCCGTACTCAACGCGGGCGACGGCACCCACGCACACCCCACCCAGGCACTGCTCGACGCCGTCTCCCTGCGCCAGTACAAGGCAGAACGCGACGGCCTCGACAGCCCCCGCGGCACCGACCTGTCCGGTATGCGCGTGCTCATCGTCGGCGACATCCTGCACTCGCGCGTGGCACGCTCCAACCTCTGGCTGCTGACCACCCTCGGCGTGCAGGTCGTCTTCGTCGCACCGCCGACCCTGCTGCCGCTGAACACCGCCTCCTGGGTTGAAGAAGCCGGCCTGGAAATCTTCCACGACTTCGACGAAGCCATCGCCACCAACCCCGACGCCGTCATGCTGTTGCGTATCCAGAAGGAACGCATGAACGCCGCGTACTTCCCCTCCGCAGAGGAGTACACCGAGCTGTGGGGCCTGACTGCCGAACGCTTCGCAACCCTGCAGGCGCAGCCGCAGCCAGTCGCAATCCTGCACCCGGGCCCCATGAACCGCGGCCTGGAAATCTGCACCGAAGCCGCCGACGCCACCAACTCCTGGGTCCTACGCCAGGTCAGCAACGGTGTGGCGCTACGCATGGCGGTGCTCTACCTGCTTCTGACCGACGGCTCCAGCGCCAAGCTCTACGCCGGCGACGAATCCTAACGACCTTCCTAACGAGAGGAACCAACACCATGAGCAAGTACCTGATTAAGGGCGCAAGCCTCTACGGCGAAAAGGTCGCCGACATCCTCATCGAGGACGGCGTGATTAGCCGCATCGCAGAGAACATTGACGCCGCAGATGCACAGGTCGTCGAGGCGGCAGGCCAGGTGGCGCTGCCCGGCCTGGTCGACATCCACACCCACCTGCGTCAGCCCGGCTACGAGGCATCCGAAACCGTCGAGACCGGCACCCGCGCAGCAGCCCTGGGCGGCTACACTGCAGTGTTCGCCATGGCAAACTCCATGCCCGTGGCAGACACCGCCGCAGTCGTTGAGCAGGTTGACCGCCTCGGCAAGGAATCCGGCTGGTGCCGCGTGCAGCCCATCGGCGCAGTGACCGTGGGCCTGAAGGGCGAGCGCCTCTCCGACATTGGCGGCATGGCGAACTCCACCGCGAACGTGCGCGTGTTCTCTGACGACGGCATGTGCGTGTACGACCCCGCAGTGATGCGCCGCGCCCTCGAATACGTCAAGACCTTCGACGGCGTTATTGCGCAGCACGCGCAGGAGCCGCGCCTGACCGAAGGCGCCCAGATGAACGAAGGTAAGGTGTCCGCTGACCTGGGTCTGACCGGTTGGCCCGCCGTCGCTGAAGAGGCAATCATTGCCCGCGACGTGCTGCTGGCTGAGCACCTGGACTCTAAGCTGCACATCTGCCACCTGTCCACCAAGGGCTCCATTGAGGTTGTGCGCTGGGCTAAGTCCCGCGGCGTGAAGGTGACCGCGGAGGCAACCCCGCACCACCTGCTGCTCACCGACGAGACCGCACGCACCTACGACCCGATCTTCAAGGTGAACCCGCCGCTGCGCACCGAAGAGGACGTCATGGCGCTGCGTCAGGCTGTTGCTGACGGCATCATCGACGTGATCGGTACCGACCACGCACCGCACCCCGCAGAGACCAAGGAATGCGAGTGGGCGTGCGCCGCGAACGGTATGACCGGCCTGGAGCAGGCACTGTCCATCATCCAGATGACCCTGGTTGACACCGGCATGATTACCTGGCGCGATGTGGCACGCATCCTCTCCGAGGAGCCCGCGAAGATTGGTCGCCTGGACCACGAGCAGGGCCGCCCGCTTGCCGAAGGCGAACCGGCAAACATTGTGCTGGTCGACCCGAAGGCAACCCGCGTCATCAAGCCGGAGGAGCAGGCAACCAAGGGTAAGAACAACCCCTACCGCGACATGGAGGTACCCGGCTCGATCCGTGCAACCTTCTACGCTGGCCACCCGACCGTGCTGAACGGCGAGCTGGCAACCCCGCGCCGTTAACCCGCGAGGCAAACGTACGTAGTGACCGTGCCTGGCGGTGGTAGGTTCACGCCTGCCACCGCCTCGCCGGGAGCACCGTCCCCAACCTCACCAACCCAGGCCGAGATCATCGACCGAGACCCCAACCGAAAGAGAGAACCTTCGTGGGAAAGTTCCTGACCGCCGTCATCTGCATCGCCCTGGTCGCCCTGTGCATCTACGGCATGTGGCACGGATGGCGCTCGCGCCTGGCACGCCAGGCGAACATGTTCGGCTCCCTCAAGGAAGTTCCCGAACGCTACGAGGGTATGACCGCTGACGCCGCTTTCGAGGGCGAGTACGTCAGCACCACGATCTTCGGTAACTGGCTGGACCGTGTGGGTTTCGATTCGCTCGGCTTCAAGAGCAAGTCCACCCTGCTGATTTACCCGGACAGCATCATCTTCACCCGTAACGGCGCGAAGGACCTGTGGATTCCGGCGAAGAAGCTCGCAGTCATCACCACCGACCGCGGTATGGCGGGCAAGGTTGTGGAGAAGAACGGCCTGGTCGTGATTGGTTGGACCCTGGACGGTCACCGCGTGCAGACCGGCTTCCGCACCCGCTACGCCGAGGACAAGCAGGCGGTACTGCGGGAGCTGCGCCGCATCGCCCCGAATGCGGTGGATGCGCCCGAGAAGTGGGCGGCAGAACCGGAAGCCTAAATCCCGGTGTAATATCCCGGCGCAATACCCGGTGCACCCACACCCATAGATTTTGCCTGAGGTCAGGCGAACACCCGCCGAAGGCACCATAGACTACCCCGGAACCTGCACGGTAGAGGCCGTACAGGAAGCGGGGGAGAACACCAGAGAAAAGGAAGAAGAGCATGACTGACATGACACGATCCGGCGCCCTGCGTACGGACCGCGCGCTGCTCGTCCTGGAGGACGGCACCGTCTACCGCGGCTACGGCTACGGCGCAACCGGCGCGTCCCTGGGCGAGGCGGTTTTCTCGACCGGTATGACCGGCTACCAGGAAACCCTGACCGACCCCTCCTACGCGGGTCAGATTGTGGTTCAGACCGCTCCCCATATCGGCAACACCGGCGTGAACACCACCGACGCTGAGTCCCGCAAGATTTGGGTTGCCGGCTACGTGGTTCGCGACGCCGCACGTGTGGCATCCAACTGGCGTTCTGAGCGCACCCTCGACGAAGAGCTCATCGAGCAGGGCATCGTCGGTATTCAGGGCATTGACACTCGCTCCCTGACCCGCCGCCTGCGTTCGAGCGGTTCGATGCGTGCGGGCGTGTTCTCCGGTGAGCACGCAGAACGCCCCGAAGCTGAACTGCTGGAGGAGGTGCGCGCCTCCGAGCCGATGGCTGGCCGTAAGCTCGCTGACTCGGTTTCGGTTGACACCGCCTACACCGTTGAGCCGCACCAATTCAACTGGTTCGCACCCCCGGTCGCAACCATTGTCGCCCTGGACCTGGGCATTAAGTCGATGACCCCGCAGCGTTTCGCTGAGCGTGGCGTGCGCGTGCACGTGCTGCCCGCAAGCGCAACCCTCGAGGACATCTACTCCCACAACCCCGACGGCGTGTTCTTCTCCAACGGCCCCGGTGACCCGGCAACCGCTGACGAGCAGGTTGAGCTACTGCAGGGCGTGCTGCGTAAGGGCACCCCGTTCTTCGGCATCTGCTTCGGTAACCAGCTGCTCGGCCGCGCCCTGGGCTTCGGCACCTACAAGCTGCCCTTCGGCCACCGCGGCATCAACCAGCCGGTCATGGACAAGACCACCGGCAAGGTTGAAATCACCGCACAGAACCACGGCTTCGCTGTGGACGCGCCGATTGGCGACTACGTGACTGCACCGAACGCCGAGTTCGGTCAGGTCATGGTCTCCCACGTGGGTCTGAACGACAACGTGGTTGAGGGCCTGACCTGTAAGGATATCCCCGCGTTCTCCGTGCAGTACCACCCCGAGGCTGCTGCGGGCCCGCACGATTCCGCCTACCTCTTTGACCGTTTCATCGACCTGATGGTCGCAACCAAGACTGCAAAGGAAGCATAAATGCCTCGTCGTACTGACCTTAATAGCGTCCTCGTCATCGGTTCCGGCCCCATCGTCATCGGTCAGGCAGCGGAATTTGACTACTCCGGCACTCAGGCGCTGCGCGTGCTGAAGGAGGAGGGCGTGCGCGTCATCCTCGTGAACTCGAACCCGGCAACCATCATGACCGACCCCGAGTTCGCGGACGCCACCTACATTGAACCCATCACCCCCGAGGTGATTGAAAAGATCATCGAGAAGGAAAAGCCGGACGCAATCCTGCCGACCCTGGGTGGTCAGACCGCGCTGAACGCGGCAATCTCCCTGGATGAGCGCGGCGTGCTCTCCAAGTACAATGTTGAGCTGATCGGCGCGAACATTGAGGCGATTAACCTCGGTGAGGACCGTGAAGCATTCAAGGGCGTGGTGGAGCGCGCCGGCGGCGAGTCTGCACGCTCGGTGATTGTTCACTCCATGCCGGAGGCGCTGGAAGCCGCTAAGGAGCTGGGCTACCCGATGGTGGTCCGCCCCTCCTTCACCATGGGTGGTCTCGGCTCGGGTATGGCGTACAACGAGGAAGACCTCTACCGTATTGCCGGCGCCGGTATTCAGTACTCGCCGACCAGCGAGGTCCTGCTGGAGGAGTCCATCCTCGGCTGGAAGGAATACGAGCTGGAGATGATGCGTGACACCAACGACAACGTCGTGGTCGTCTGCTCCATCGAAAACTTCGACCCCGTGGGCGTGCACACCGGTGACTCCATCACCGTGGCACCCGCACTGACCCTGACCGACCGTGAGTTCCAGAAGCTGCGCGACATCGCGATCAACGTGATTCGTGAGGTTGGCGTGGACACCGGTGGTTGTAACATCCAGTTCGCGATTGACCCGAAGACTGGCCGCATCATCGTCATTGAGATGAACCCGCGTGTGTCTCGTTCTTCGGCGCTCGCGTCGAAGGCTACCGGCTTCCCGATTGCGAAGATTGCGACCAAGCTGTCCCTGGGTTACACCCTGGATGAGATTCCGAACGATATCACCCAGAAGACCCCGGCGTCCTTCGAGCCGACCCTTGACTACGTGGTCGTGAAGGTTCCGCGCTTCGCGTTTGAGAAGTTCCCGGCTGCTGACCCGACCCTGACCACCACCATGAAGAGTGTTGGCGAGGCTATGGCTCTGGGCCGTAACTTCACTGAGGCTCTGCAGAAGGCGATGCGTTCGCTGGAGCAGAAGGGTGCGTCCTTCTCGTTCAAGCCGCTGACCCTCTCCGAGGTGGAGCTGGCCGAGCTGATTGAGAAGACCAAGGTTCCCACCACCCAGCGTATCTACCAGGTTCAGCAGGCTCTGCTGGCTGGCGCTACCGTGGAGCAGCTGCACGAGGCGACCAAGATTGACCCGTGGTTCCTGGATCAGCTGGTGCTGCTGAATGAGGTTGCCGGTGTGGTTCACGCTAAGCGTGACAACCTTGATCCGGAGACCTTGAAGCTGGCTAAGCGTCACGGTTTCTCGGACGCTCAGATTGCTGAGATTATCGGCTCTTCTGAGGATGTTGTGCGCGGTGTTCGCCACGCTCTGGGTATCCGCCCGGTCTTCAAGACTGTTGACACCTGTGCTGCCGAGTTTGAGGCGTTCACTCCGTACCACTACTCCTCCTACGACCTGGAGGATGAGGTTGCGCACCACGAGAAGCCCTCGATTATGATTCTGGGTTCGGGCCCGAACCGTATCGGTCAGGGTATCGAGTTCGACTACTCCTGCGTGCACGCTTCGCTGGTGCTGCGTTCACTCGGTTACGAGACTGTCATGGTCAACTGCAACCCTGAGACTGTTTCGACTGACTACGATATTTCGACTCGCCTGTACTTTGAGCCGCTCACCCTTGAGGATGTGCTTGAGATTGTTGAGTCGGAGCGTCGTACCGGCGGTCTGATGGGCGTGTTCGTTCAGCTGGGCGGTCAGACTCCGCTGAAGCTGGCTCGTGCCCTGAAGGATGCGGGCGTGCCGATTCTGGGCACCACCCCCGAGGCTATTGACCTGGCTGAGGACCGCGGCGAGTTCTCCCGCGTGCTGGAGGAGGGCGGCCTGATTTCGCCCAAGAACGGTACCGCGTTCACTTTCGAGGGTGCTAAGCGCATCGCTGACGAGATTGGTTACCCGGTTCTGGTTCGTCCTTCGTACGTGCTGGGCGGCCGTGGCATGGAGATCGTCTACGATGAGGCGAACCTGGCACGCTACCTGGAGAACGCTACCGAGGTTTCGCCTTCGCAGCCTGCTCTGATTGATAAGTTCCTTGAGGACGCTATCGAGATTGACGTTGACGCACTGTTTGACGGCGAGGAGCTGTACTTGGGCGGCGTCATGGAGCACATTGAGGAAGCCGGTATTCACTCGGGTGACTCTTCCTGTACTCTGCCTCCGATTACTCTCGGCCCGGACATCATCGCTAAGGTGAAGGACGCTACCGAGAAGATTGCTCGCGGCACCGGCGTGCGCGGCCTGATTAACATTCAGTTCGCGTACGTGTCTGAGAACCTGTACGTGATTGAGGCGAACCCGCGTGCGTCTCGTACCGTTCCGTTCGTATCGAAGGCTACCGGCGTGCAGATGGCTAAGGCTGCTGTGCTGATTGGTCTGGGTAAGACCATTGCTGAGCTGAAGGCTGAGGGCTACCTGCCGTCGAAGATGGATGGTGCGTCCCTGCCGCAGGAGACCGCGATTGCTGTGAAGGCTGCGGTTCTGCCGTTCGCTCGTTTCCGCACTCCCGAGGGTGTTGTGGTGGATTCGCTGCTGAGCCCGGAGATGCGTTCGACCGGTGAGGTCATGGGTCTGGATAAGCACTATGACACCGCGTTCGCGAAGGCTCAGGCTGGTGCTGGTTCGCCGCTGCCGACCTCCGGTAAGGTGTTCATTTCGGTGGCTAACCACGATAAGCGTAACGTCATTATTTACGCGAAGATGCTGGAGTCGCTGGGCTTCGAGATCGTTTCGACCGGCGGTACCGCTGAGATTCTGCGCCGTAACGGCCTGAACTCGGTGATTGTGGCGTCGAAGTTCGCTGAGGCGAATGGCGACCACTCGATTGTGGACATGGTCCGCAACGGTGACATTGACCTGATTCTGAACACCCCTGCCGGTGGTGCCGCTCGTAGCGATGGTTACGAGATTCGTGCCGCTGCGGTTTCGGTGGGTTGCCCGGTCATGACCACCATTTCTGAGTTCGCTGCGGCTGTTCAGGCGATTAATGCTCTGCGTGAGCACAGCTGGGACATCATGAGCCTGCAGGAGCACGGCGTTCAGCTGGCTGCTGCTGTGGATGCTCGTTCCGAGGGTGGCGAGGCGTAATGTCCGCTGCTTTTGGTGATCGTCTGGCGAAGGCGATGGCGGAGCGCGGCCCGCTGTGCGTGGGTATTGACCCGCATCCGAACCTGCTGGAGCAGTGGGGTCTTGAGGATTCCGCTGCCGGTCTGGCGGCCTTTACCGAGGCTGTGTACGAGGGTTGCGCCCCGTTTGCGGCGGCGTTGAAGCCTCAGGTGGCACTGTTTGAGCGTCACGGCTCGGCTGGTCTTGCCGTGCTGGAGGCGCTGTTCGCCCGCGCTGCCGCTGATGGCGTGCTGATTGTTGCTGACGCTAAGCGCGGCGATATCGGTTCGACCATGAAGGCGTACGCGGATGCGTGGCTCGGCTCTTCGTCGCCGCTGGGTACCGATTCGGTGACTTTGAGCCCGTACCTGGGTTTTGAGTCGCTGCGTCCGGCGCTGGATTTGGCTGATCAGAATGACCGCGGCACTTTCGTGCTGGCGCTGACCTCGAACCCCGAGGGCAAGAGCGTTCAGCACGTGGGCGCTTCGGAGTCTGGTCAGTCCGGCGAGTCCGAGGGCGCTGTGGCCAAGCGTATTATTGCCGCGGCTACCGCCGAGAATGCTTCCCGCGAGTGGGAGCAGATGGGCCCGTGCGGCCTGGTGGTTGGCGCGACCGTTGGTCAGGCGCTGGTTGATTTGGGTATTGACCTGAGCGTGTTCAACGGCCCGATTCTGTCGCCGGGTTACGGTGCGCAGGGTGCTTCGGCGGCTGACCTGTACCGCGTGTTTGCGGGCGTTGAGTCGCAGGTGCTGGTGAATTCCAGCCGTGGCGTGCTGGCTGCTGGTCCCTCGGTTGAGGGCCTGGCGCAGGCTGCGCAGGCGGCTCGTGATGACCTGTTGGCGGCTCGCGGCGCATAGTCCGCGTGTTGTGTGAGGGGCGTGTGCTCTGGGTGGGTTCCGTAAGGGATCTGCTCGGGGTGCGCGCCCCTTTTGCGCGCCCAGGTTCTGATATCCAGTTTCCGGTACCCGATTTCTGCCCCGGTAGCGCCACGGTTTTGGCCGTTTTTGCCCCCATTTTCGGGTACATTCTGATGCATTTTTTGCCGCCGCGTACTCGCACCGATGGGAGTTTGCTCACCTCTGTAGCGGGGGAGTGGGCGTCCGTCAAGACTCGTACCCGCGGTTCCGCTTTTGATAGGGCGAATACTCCGCTATGCTATAGGGGTACTCCCTGATATTTACGTGCTGACGTGCGTAGACGCATTGTTGGTGCGAGGGTGAGTGCCACGGGTGGAACGAGGCTATCCGTGTTACATTAGTTGATAAGTAAAATTCTATAACTCGCAGAAATGGGGGACCCAACCATGCCGCTGACTCCGCTAACTGAGGATGCGCGCGCCTCCGCCCGCGAGAAGGCAGTACTTGCCCGAGCACACCGCCAGGAAATTAAGCGTGCACTGAGTGACCGTGAACTTTCTGTGCGTCAGGTGCTCGATATGGTCGATTCCGACCCTGCACTGGCTAAAATGCCGGTGGGGCAGATGCTGCGCGCACTTCCGGGCATTGGTGCCGTTCGAGCTGAACGCATCATTGAAGAACTTCATATTGCACCGACTCGCCGCCTTGGCGGCCTTGGTGTACACCAGCGTCGCAAGATGGTGGAGTACTTCAACCGTAATTCGCGGTATTTGAACCGTGCACGTCGCAGGACTAATACTCTGCCTCCTGAATCTTCTCAGCCCTAATACCTCGTGCCTTCAGCCGATGAAGGCGCAGTAAGGAAGCTATGTCTCAGCCGACTCTCACCGTACTGGCTGGCCCCACTGCTGTTGGCAAGGGTACGGTGTGCCAGTACATTCGTGAGAACTACCCGAACGTGTGGTTCTCTGTTTCCGCTACTACTCGTGATCCTCGCCCCGGTGAGGTTGACGGTACTCACTACTATTTCGTTTCGATGGAAGAGTTTGACCAGATGATTGCTGACGGTCAGATGCTTGAGTACGCTGTGGTACACGGTAAGAACAAGTACGGTACTCCGCGCGCTAAGGTCCAGGAGGCTCTGGATGCTGGCCGCCCGGTGATTCTTGAGATTGACCTGCAGGGTGCTCGCCAGATTCGCGAGACCATGCCTGATGCTCGCCTGATTTTCTTGGCTCCTCCGAGCTGGGATGAGCTGGTGTCGCGTCTGGTGGGTCGAGGTACCGAGAGTGAGCAGGAGCAAGCTCGTCGCCTTGAAACCGCGAAGGTTGAGCTGGCTGCTGAGAAGGAATTTGACGTCACGGTCGTCAACGACTCTGTTGAGCGTGCAGCGAAGGAGATTGCTGAGCTGATTGGCGCTGCCTAATCTGCATGCTTTGCGTTTGCGGTGGGGCTAGAGTTTCTTCCGACCTGTAGTTCTGCCGTGAGGCGTTGTGAAAGGTGGGGGTTTCGAAGAGTTTTCTTCGGGCCCCCACCTTTTTATCTGGGCTGACACCTTTTATCTGGGCTGGTACGTGCGTTTTAGCCGTTGAGAGGGTAGAATAGTTCTTTAGTTTTGACCGTGCCCTCAGTCTGCCCGGTTTGCGCCATAGCGCGAACGGTGTACGGGGGGCGTTCGGTACGTACATTCCATCAAGCTATTTGGAGTTTTTAGTGGCAAACGAAATCAAGGAACACGAGGACTACAACTTCGTTGACGGTGTCGCTCCCGAGGGCATCGTGAGCCCCAGCGCTGACGCGCTGATTGAGAAGGCGGAGTCCAAGTACGGCCTGGTGATTTTCGGTGCCCGCCGTGCACGCCAGATTAACGCGTACTACGCTAACCTGCAGGACAATACTGCTGCGCACGTTGGCCCGCTGGTTGACGCTGAGTCGAACGAGAAGTCCCTGTCGGTGGCAATGCGTGAAATCATTGCTGACCGTGTTGTGGCGGAGCACCGCCCGGACGCAAAGTTCGACGAGGACGGCTACCCGATTCCCGAGGATCTGTCCGCTGTGATTGATTTCAGCGCGGCTGAGTTCTCTGGCGCTATCGAGGAGGAGTACATCCCCGCAGGTAGCGAAGAGGTTATTGCTATCGAAGAGGTTATCCTCGACGAGTCCGCTGAGTAATCTGCTTCTACAAGGATTCTTTGACGTACCATGCGCATTATCGTTGGTATTGGAGGGGGCATTGCTGCGTATAAGGCGGCGATGCTCCTTCGTCTTTTTGCGAAGAATGGCGACGAGGTAATCGCCATGCCCACCCCGAACGCGACGAAGTTCGTGGGTGTTCCCACTCTGGAGGCGCTGAGCGGCAACCCCGTCTCAACGGACGTGTTTGACCGTGTGCCTGAGGTGAACCACGTGCGTCAGGCTGAGCAGGCTGACGCTGTGGTGATTGCCCCGGCGACCGCTGATTTGCTGGCTCGTTTGGCGGCTGGTCGTGCGGATGATCTGCTGTCTTCTACGGTGTTGACGACGCACGCCCCGGTGATTTTGGCGCCGGCGATGCACACCCAGATGTGGGAGCATCCGGCGACTCAGGCGAATGTGCAGACGCTGCGTTCGTGGGGTTATCACGTGATTGAGCCTGCGATTGGGCGTTTGACGGGCCCGGATTCTGGTTCGGGTCGTATGCCAGAGCCGGAGGATATTTTCGCGGTGGCTCTGGATGTGATAGCGCGCTTCCCGAAGGGGCAGGTGCACCCGGTGTACACGCCCGGTTACGCGCCGACTGAGCCCCTGTACACGGGTACGGAGCAGGAGCGTATGGCGGCGGCACGTGCGGCGACGCTGACTTCGGCGCTGCTGGGTCAGGTAGAACCCAGCCAGGTTGAGCCTGGTCAGGCTGATTCGGGTCGGGCAACTGGCGCATCCGAATCGCTGCGTGGTCCTCTGACCGGTCGCCTCGTGGTCATTACCGCCGGCGGTACCCGTGAAGCGCTGGACCCGGTACGCTTCCTCGGCAACCGTTCGACCGGCAAGCAGGGCGTGGCGCTCGCGGAGGCGGCACGCGACCTGGGCGCGACCGTACACCTGATTGGTGCGAACCTTGAGGTTCCCGCGCCGGAGGGTGTGCAGGTGACCCGTGTGGTCAGCGCCCTGGAGCTGCGTGAGGCGACCCTTGAGGCGAGCGCGGCGGCGGATGTGCTAATCATGTCTGCGGCGGTGGCTGATTTTAGGCCCGCCGAGTTTGCCGAGTTCAAGATTAAGAAGAGCGCCGACTCTGAGGATGCGCCGGTAATTCAGCTGGTGCGCAACCCGGATATTCTGCGTGAGGTCGTTGTGCGCCGCCAGCAGGCTCGTGAGGCGGGGGAGAGCACCCTCGGTCCGAAGCTCATTGTTGGTTTTGCGGCGGAGACCGGTTCGGCGGAGAAGACTCCGTTGGAGCTGGGGCGTGAGAAGCTGCAGCGTAAGGGTACGGACTTCTTGGCGGTCAATACGGTGGGTGTGAATCGTGGTTTCGGCACGGACGATAATACGATTACGCTGCTGTCGACTCTGAATGATGAGGCGCCGGTGTTCTCCGGTTCGAAGAAGGAGCTGTCGGTGCGTCTGTTGGAGCATGTGGCGGCTTTCCTGCCGGAGCTTTCTGCCTAAGCTTTTGGCCTGAATTTTCTGTCTATGGCAACCTGGTGCATCCGCGTATAGTTGCGGAGCGTTCATAGTTCGAAACGTTCGTAGCGTGGAGCCCGTGCGGTGCCTCCTGTGGGAGGTATCGTGCGGGCTTTTGCTGTACCCGCTGGGAGGTTGCCAGCGCCTCCTTCTGCAGGCCCCTTGGAGAGCATTATGCGCAAGCACTTGTGATGCGGGTTTCTTTCTTCTGAGGTTCGCTCGGGGGAGTGCCTCATATTTCTGTCATACTGGTGAAATTTCTGACCGTACCCCTGAACCGTCAGATAAAGGTCTTGTATCATGGCATAGAGAGTATTTCGCGTCGAAGGGGAAGAAGCACCATGCTCGAGAATCAGAGCAAGTCCGCCACGGTACAGTCCGCCCAGAGTGAGGAGCGCCCTCAGATTCTGGTGATCAGCGGTATTTCCGGTGCAGGCCGCAGTACTGTCGCAAATGTACTGGAGGATGAGGGCTGGTACGTTATCGATAACATCCCGCCGCAGATGCTCGGTTCCCTGGCTGAACTGGTGACCCGCGACGGTGCGCGAGTTCCGAAGGTGGCGCTCGGTATTGACGTTCGCGCCCGCGCCCTGTTCTCCGATCTTCCCGCTGCGATTGAGACTCTGCGCAAGTCCGATATTGACTTCTCCATGCTCTTCCTTGACGCCAAGGACGAGACCATTATTGCCCGCTACGAGGCTCAGCGCCGCCCGCACCCGCTGCAGGGTGAGGGCCGCGTCCTCGACGGTATCCGCGCTGAACGCACTCTCTTTGAAGGTCTGCGCCTCGCTTCTGACCGCACCATTGACACCACCGGCATGAACGTTCACGAGCTGGCTCGTACCGTGCGTGAAATGTTCGCTGAGGGTGCGGATAAGAAGCTGAACCTGACCGTGATGAGCTTCGGCTTCAAGTACGGTGCGCCTTCGGACGCTAACTACATGGCTGATATGCGTTTCATCCCGAACCCGCACTGGGTTCCGGAGCTGCGCCCCCTGACCGGTCAGGACGCCCCGGTGCGCGACTACGTGCTGGAGCACGCGGGCACCGAGGAGTTCATCAGCAACTACCTTGCGGCTCTTCGCCCCGTGCTTGAGGGCTACCGCCGTGAGGGCAAGTACTACGCCACCATCGCAATTGGCTGCACCGGTGGTAAGCACCGTTCCGTGGCTGTGACGGAGGAACTGGCTCGTCGTCTCTCTGCTTTCGGTGAGCTGAACGTGAATGTTCAGCACCGTGACAAGGGCCGCGAGTAAGTTTTTCCCGGCGCGTCCCAACCACCGCGTCGTGATTCATTAGCCGCCGTCCGGCCCCGCACACCGTGGGGCCGGCATACCGTTCCTTCCGGGTATGTGAGGTATTACTATGTCCACCCATTCGACCAGTTATGACACTCAGGGTATTCCGCGCCTGCCGGCTCTGCCGACTCAGGCTTTGCGCCTGTTGAAGACCACGCACCGTTCGCCGAAGGTCACGGCGATGGGCGGCGGTCACGGGCTGTACGGTTCCCTGTCTGCGCTTCGCCACGTCACGCCTGATTTGACGGCTGTTGTGACGGTTGCTGACGATGGCGGCTCGTCGGGTCGTTTGCGTGAGGAGATGGGTATTCTCCCTCCCGGGGATTTGCGTATGGCGCTTTCTGCGCTGTGTGATGACACCGATTGGGGTCGCACGTGGCGTGATGTGATGCAGCATCGTTTTAGCGCGCCCGAGGGTTACGAGGGTGAGTTCCCGCTGGATTACCATGCTCTCGGTAACCTGCTGATTGCGACTCTCTGGCAGCTGCTGGATGACCCGGTTGCCGGTCTGGACTGGGCGGGTGCCCTGCTGAATGCGCGCGGCCGCGTGCTGCCGATGGCGCTGGATCCGATGGTCATTTACGGCACCGTGCTGCGTGAGCATAACGGTGGCGGTATTGAGCGTGTGAAGGTGGTCGGTCAGGTGAACCTCTCGAAGGAGGAACGCGTTCACGATATTGGTCTGACCCCTGAGAATGCTCGCCCCTGCCCGGAGGCGCTCTCCGCCATTGAGGAGTCTGACTGGATTGTTTTGGGCCCGGGTTCGTGGCGTACTTCGGTTCTGCCGCATCTGCTGTTGGACGCTCAGCGTGAGGCAATTATTCGCACGGAGGCGCGCCGCTGCGTGGTCATGAACCTCTCCGACGATAAGGAGACGGTCGGCTTCACCCCGGCAACCCACCTGGATTTGTTGCGCCAGTACGCCCCGAAGCTGCACCTCGACGCCGTAATTGCTGACGCTGACATGCAGGCTGATCAGCGTTCCGAGCTGGAGCGTGAGGCTTCTGCGATGGGCGCGAAGGTTGTGTGGGCGCATCTGCGTTCGTCCGCTCAGCCGAATGTGCACGACCCGCTGAAGCTTGCGGCCGCGTATAACGAAGCGTTTGAGCTGAGCGCCTAGCGCTTCGGCTGGCGCATCCTAACGCTCAATCCTCACCGGATTGCTTCACCGCGTGTGTGCGGTGTGAGTCCGGTTGTTGCGCGCGCCTCTCCCGCATTTCCCCGAATTAATAGACTCTTAGACACTACGCCCAGAAGGACCTGTTCATGGCATTAACCACGCTCGTCAAGGACGAACTTGCCAACTACGAGGCAACGAAAGTCTCTGCACGTAAGGCAGAAATCTCTACGATTCTGCGTTTTACCGGAGGCCTGCACATTGTCTCGGGGCGAATCGTGGTGGAGTCTGAGGTCGACCACGAGGCAACCGCCCACCGCATGCGCCGCACCATCGCCGAGATTTACGGCCACGACTCCGAGCTGACCAGCGTCAGCGGCGGCGGTCTGCGTCGAGGCGGCAGGTACATCGTGCGCGTGGATCACGGCGGTGAGGCGCTGGCTCGCCAGACCGGTCTGCTGGATCTACGTGGCCGTCCGGTGCGTGGCCTGCCGCCGGCTGTGGTGAACGGCTCCCTGCAGGACGCGGAGGCGGTCATGCGCGGTGCGTTCCTGGCGCACGGTTCGCTGACTGAGCCGGGTCGCTCCTCCTCGCTGGAGATTACCTGCCCCGGCCCGGAGGCGGCGCTCGCGCTGGTGGGTGCGGCTCGTCGCCTGGACATTATCGCTAAGGCACGCGAGGTGCGCGGCACCGACCGCGTGGTGGTGCGTGACGGCGAGACCATTTCGCAGCTGCTGGAGCGTATGGGCGCGACCGGCACCCTGACCACGTGGCGTGAGGCGCGCACCCGCAAGGAGGTTCGTGCGACCGCGAACCGTCTGGCGAATTTTGATGATGCGAACCTGCGCCGTAGCGCTCAGGCGGCTGTTGCGGCGAGCGCCCGCGTGGAGCGTGCCCTACAGATTCTGGGGCATGAGGCGCCGGATCATCTGCGTTACGCCGGTGAGTTGCGTGTGTTGCATAAGCATGCGTCGTTGGATGAGCTGGGTCGTCTGGCTGATCCGCCGATGACGAAGGACGCGATTGCGGGCCGTATTCGTCGCCTGCTGGTGATGGCTGATAAGCGTGCTTCGGAGCTGGGTGTTCCGGGTACTGAGCTTCCGCGCGAGGACTAGGTGAAGGCTAGATTCCGGTCTTACGCGGTGCGGGAAGCTCGTGTGGCTGAGGTGTTTGTGACGGTTTTGTGACAAACCGCAACCCGCCGTTTTTGAATAAAAACCGCATATTTTTCAAAAATGAGCCTGTGGATGGCTCCTTTCGCGCCGATCGAGGGGAGTTATCCACAGGTTCTTTGCGTGCGCTCGTGCGTTCGCGCGCGTGAGCCTAGGGTAGGGGTATGACGAGCATGACCCCCAACCCCGACCCGAATGCTGTACAGAGCCCCGTGCAGGACAGCGCAACCGATCAGGGCGGCGCACCCCAGCAGAGCGGCGCGCAGCGTAGCGCCCGCTCTCTGATGAACAGCCTCTACCGCAGCCCGCGTGCCCGCAAGAACGGTGCGTCGGATGCCGAGGACACCGTGCCGCTGGCTATTGCCGCTGAGGTAACGCCGGCGGAGATACCTGCCGAAGAAGCACCAGCCGAGCCCGCGCCTGCCAGCCAGCATGTATCTACCACTCAGCCAGCGCCATCCCACCCGGAGTCGAATGGCTGGGCTGACTGGGATCAACAGCCCGATTGGAACGAGGTGGACGACTGGGCGGAGTGGGAGCAGGCCGATCAGCCCGGCACCACCCGCAGTGCCCGTTGGGGCTTGTCGCCGCGCGTGCTGCTTCTGGTGGCGGTGTTGGCGTTGGTTGCTGTGGTGTGGGGTGTGACCCAGTTTTCGGCGGCGCCGCGTGCCGAGCAGATTGCCTCCCCGAGTGCTTCCGCCGAGTCGGTGCAGGCGGTGGGCGCCCAGCAGAGCCCCGGAACTCAGCCTGGCACTCAACCCGGTACCCAGTCCACCGCCCAGCCGGGCGCGAGTGAATCCGCGCAGGGTGGCGCCTCCGGTGATGCTACCGTGCGGGTGCACGTGGCGGGTGCCGTGAACAACCCCGGCGTGTACACGCTGCCCGCGCAGGGCCGTACTGTGGATGCGATTGCCGCCGCCTCCGGTGCCGCCGCGGATGCTGACCTGGACCGCGTGAACCTTGCCGGTACGCTGAGTGACGGGGTGCAGATTTATGTGCCGCATCGTGGTGAGACGGCCGCCCCGGCGCAGATTCAGCCCAATGGTGGCACGGCGAATGCCGGTCAGGGTAACGCGGCGAATGGTGCATCTCAGGGCGGCGCTCAGCCCCAGCCTGCACGCACGCTGACCGCTTCGGGTAGCGCCCAGAAGGGCTCAACCCCGGTGAACATTAACACCGCCACCGCTGAGGAGTTGCAGAGCCTGCCGCGTATTGGTCCGGCGATGGCTCAGCGAATTATTGCCTGGCGTGAGGCGCACGGCGGTTTCCGTAGCGTGGATGAGCTGGATGCGGTGCCCGGCATTGGTCCGTCGATGCTGGAGAATCTGCGCCCGCTGGTGACGGTCTAATGCACCGCCAGCAGAACCATCGGCAAAACAGCCAACAGAACTACAGCCAGAACCGCCAGCAGGCAGGGGAGCGGGAGCTATTTCCCGGTAGCTCGCGCCTCACCGGGGCCGCGGCTGCGGCGTATCGCCGTGCCCGCTATCGCTGGAGCATCGGCGCTGAACGGTGGCGTACCCGCCGCGAGGAGCAGGAGCTGCGCGCCCAGGGAAGCCTCATTCACCTGGACCTTCGCCTGAGTTTCACGGTGCTGGCGCTGTGGGCTTTTACCGCGGTGGCGCTGACTGTGGGCACGTGGCGGGTGGTGCATCCGCTGGCGTGCGTGCTCATTGCCCTGCTGGGTTGCCTGGCGATTCTGTTCTTCTTTCCGCCGCGTGCGGTGATGCCCTACGTCCTGCTCTTTCGTACGACGGGTCAGCTGGTTTTTCTGGCGTGTATTGTGACGGTTCAGGCGGTGCTTTTGTGCGCTACGGGGGTGGATGCATCCCGAGCCACGCTGCAGCAGGCGCAGGGTGCCTCGCTTCGTCTGAATGGCACGGTGGAGCAGGTTCGCCGCGTGGATCCGCGCACTACCCTGGTGGTTATTAAGCTGGAGGAAATTCAGGGCCGGAGCGTGCGTGCGCTGGTGAATGAGCGGGTGCGCGTGTACCGTCGTGACGGTTCGGCAAAGAGCGCCGCGCGCAGTTTGGGGGCAAGCGCGGAGGCAAGCGCGGGGGTAAGCTCGGCGGCTAAGCAACGGGGGAGCGGCACCGCGCGCTCGCAGGCAATCTATCCGGGCATGAAGGTGACCGCCCTCGGCACGGTGGAGTTTAACGGCTCCACGGCGAAGCTGAGCGGCGCAACTATTTTCCCCGCACCTGCCCCCACCTACGGTGCCGGGTCGAACACTGCCACTCGCGCTGCGGAGGAGCCGTACCTGTCCACGGTCAAGGAGCAGCTGCGCACTCGCGCCCTGGACACCCTCGGCACGGAGTCGGCGGCGCTGGTTTTGGGCACCGCCTACGGGGACGATTCGCTGATGAGTTCCACCGCGCGGGAGGAGTATAAGCTCAGCGGGCTCAGCCATATTACGGCGGTGTCCGGGGCGAATATTGCCATTGTGTTTTTGGGTGCGTACCGGCTGGTGTTGGCGATTCGCCCGTACCGTTTCGCCAGCGCGTACCTGCTGCTTCGTTCCTGGATGCGGCGGTTGCGGGGCAGAGGCGCGGCTCATTCTCACCGCCCCGCGCACCCCCGGCGCGCCGCCCATACTCTACAACTAGCCCATGCTCAAAAACCCGCCCATGCTCAACAGCCTGCCCAGCTTCAACAGCCTGCCCAGCTTCAACAGCCTGCCCAGCTTCAACAGCCTGCCCCGCCAAATGCCCACGCCCTGCCGCCGCTTGTGCATCGGCTGAGTACCCTCGCCATTCCGCACCGCGTCATGGTGCTGTGCGGGGTTGCGGCGGTGCTTGCCTACGCCATGCTGCTGGAGTCTGAGGGTTCCGTGATTCGTTCCCTCGCCATGGGTCTGCTCGGTGCTTACGCGATGCTACGCGGTTCGGGTCGCCAGTCTTTGGCGGCGCTTCAAACCACGGTGCTGATGTGTCTGCTTGCCGCCCCGCACCTCGCCGTGGATATGGGGTTCGCCCTGTCGGTGACGGCAACCTCCGCGCTGATTCTGCTGGGCCCGCCTCTGATTCGCCTGCTTATGCGCCTCATGCCGGTGTTCTGCGCGGAAATGCTTGCCGCACCGATCGTGGCGTCCCTGTGGTGTACTCCGCTGATTTTGGCGATGAGCGGTAAAGTGCCGCTCTACTCGGTTCCAGCGAACCTGATTGCCGCTCCTTTGGCGCCGCTGAGTATGCTCGCCGGGCTGGTGGCGCTCGGATTCATGCTCCTGGGTCTGCCCGCTCTGGCGGATCTGTGCCTTCGTGCTGGTGGTCTTGCCGCGCAGGGTATCGAGTGGGCGGCACACACTGCCGCGCACGCGCCGGGTAACCCGTGGGAGCCCGGTTCGAGCGTGCCCGCGGTGGTGTGTAGCGCCCTTTGCGTGCTGGCGTTGAGCATTGCTCTCTGGTGGGTGGATGCGCGCCGCTACCGTGCGGTCACGCACCGGCAGTATTTGCGGGTGGTACCGCACACCGCGCCCTCCTATCAGTGCACCCAGCAGCCCGCCCGTCCCTGACCGACTAACCCTGCCCAACGCTAGGAGGCATATGAGAAGAAAACGCTATGATGGATACTCGAGACTCTACCCGCGCTGCACCCCCGTGCGCAGCGGAGCCGAGTTCAGCCCGTACCCTGCAGATAAAGGCGAGTGATAAGCGTGTCCGAGCGTAAGCGTTCAACCCAGCGTGGTGGTTCCCGAGGCTACGCCCGCCGAGGCGGCCCCGCCCTCGACACCGCGTGGCGTACCGTCACCCCGGCACCCGCCGTCATGCTCTACGGCCCGGAGGAATACTTCGCCTCCCGCGCTGCGGCACGCCTGCGTGAGCTGTTCCGCAGCATCCACCCGGAGGTGGACCGCGTTCAGATTAACGCCGCCACCTACACGGCGGGAGAACTGATTCTGCACGCTTCGCCCTCCCTGTTCGGTTCAGCGAAGATCATTGAGGTTGAGAACGTCGCCTCCATGAGCGACGAGTTTTTGACCGATACGCTCGCCTACCTGAACGCCCCCGAGCCGGACATCATGCTCATTCTGAACCACTCGGGCGGTAACCGCGGCAAGAAGCTCATCGACCTGGTGCGCTCCCAGTTCGTGCTCATCAACTGCAAGGCGCTCAAGACCGACCGCGAGAAGAGCGAGTTCTTGGCGGGGGAGTTCGCCGCCGCCCAGCGCCCGATTACCGGCGGCGCCCTGGCGTTGCTGACTGCCGCCTCCTCCGACACTGCGGAGCTTGCCGCCGCATGCCAGCAGCTGCTCTCTGACGTACCCGGCGAAATCACCGAGGAGGTGGTGAACCGCTACTACGGCGGCCGCACCGAGGTCACCGCGTTCCGTGTCAGTGACGCGGCGATTTCCGGTAACGCCCCGGAGGCTCTGCGTCTGCTCCGTCACTCCCTTGCCACCGGCACGGAGCCGATTCCGATGCTTGGCGCGCTCGCTATGCGTATCCGCAATATTGCGCGCGTGCATCACGTGCGTATGAGCGCTAATGAGCTGGCGCGTGAGGTGGGTATGTCACCGTGGCAGGTTGAGCAGGCTCAGCGTGACGGCCGCCGTTTTACCGGCGCCCAGTTGGCGCATATTGTGCAGCTTCTGGCTGATGCGGACGCCCAGCTGAAGGGCGAGTCGCAGGACGCGGTGTATGCGGTGGAGCAGGCTGTTTTGGCGATTGCTCTACCTCCGCGCCTGTAGTGCATAATAGAGCCCATGCTCGAAATTCTGAAGAAAATTTTCTTTGCCCTGCTGCCCTTCCTGCAGAAGGCGGCAGAGGATGCCCTCAACGACGCTACCGCGTCTAAGGGCGGCTCCGAGTCCTCCCAGAAGAGTGAATCCCACAAGGGTGAGTCTCGTCAGGGTGAGGCTCGCCCCTCCGGCTCTTCGGCGCCTAAGCCGAGCGCCCCGAAGCCTTCCGCTTCGACTCGTTCGGCAAGCACCGCCTCCGCTTCTGCGGGTTCGGATTACCCGGGCGATTACCGCGACATGATCAACTTTGAGTACTCGCCCTCCCTGGACGGCGACGCTGACCCGGGTGAAATCGTGTGGACGTGGGTTCCCTTCGAGGAGGATCACTCGCAGGGTAAGGACCGCCCGGTGCTTCTGGTGGGTTGTGACGGTGAGTACCTGCTGGCGCTGATGATGACCAGCAAGGACCACAATAACCGTGAGCACGCTGACCCGAACTACCTTGATATTGGTTCGGGTCCGTGGGATCCGCAGGGCCGCGCTTCTGAGGTGAAGCTAAACCGTGTGATTCGTGTTCGTCCGGATTCGATGCGCCGTGAGGGTGCGATTATGCCGGAGGATACGTTCCGCCTGATTGAGCGTGCGTGGACTCGCCATAACGGCTAACGCCCTGTGCCGGTAGTTTCACCGGCGACCGGTGCCGATTATCTGCGCCGGATGTGGAGGCTGCATGTAGCGGTTTTCACAGTATTTTTCTCTCCGCGAGGGTCTGTCGTGGAGGCTGTTCATCTGGTATTATGTGTGGTTGAGTGTCCGATGGTCATCGGGCACTGCTGGCCGGTTGCCATAGGCATCCCCACGCCGCTCAGTCGATGATCGGCCAGCGTCGCCCTCACCGACCAATAAGACAAAACAGAAAGTTTAATTGTGGCTAACATTAAGTCTCAGAAGAAGCGTATCCTCACCAACGAGAAGGCTCGCCTGCGCAACAACATTGTAAAGTCCGAGCTGAAGACCGCGACCCGCAAGGTCAAGGCTGCTGTTGAGGCACAGAACAAGGAAGCTGCTGTTGAGGCTCTGCGTTTTGTGAACCGTAAGCTGGACAAGGCTGTTTCCAAGGGTGTTCTGCACAAGAAGACCGCTGCAAACAAGAAGTCCGGTCTTGCTACGCTGGTAAACAAGGCTTTCTAATGTGAGAGCGCACACGTAACAGGTGTGCAAACTATATGAACCCCCGTATTTCCCCTGCTTGACTAGGGGAAATACGGGGGTTCTTCTTTTTTTTATGCCAGGTTTAATACTGGTTCATTTTCGGGATTTACTGGTTTCAAAGTGGCGAGTAAATAGCGACCAATTTCTGCACCTGACGACACTCCCGAACTATGACCTAGTTGTCATTAGGTACAACTAAAATTAGAGGCTCCTTCGGAAAGACCCTTACCAGTTCCTGGTTAAAAATAGATTGATGATGCACTCGACCTATTATAGGAGTTCGAGATTATATTCAATTGGGACGCAGAGGATATGATCCCGCCCGTCGATTCGGAGACGCAGGTTAGCGTCGTCCCCATAATAATTTAGGGTAACTTGGACCATCTCGCCGGATTGAAACTCCTTAACAATCTTTTCGAGATCTAGTTCAATAAACTGGTCTGAGTTCACCACATCAAGAACCTTAATAGGACCCATAGTGACATTACGTAGACTAAAGGTCGTCCTCACTACATGAGTCAGTTCAAACTCAGGCCGCCGTAGATTAGTTGCAATTTCAGACTGTAATTGAATTGGTTGTTTTGTAACAACCTGCTCCTTCTGTTCAAGCAACTTCTCAGCCGCTTCCGCAGACCGGACAACTGCATCACTCATCTGTAGTGCTGCTTGGTGTGCTGCTTCAGCCTTTTCTTTTGCACGTTTAGAGCCACTGGAGTAGTACCACACCACTATCGCGAGAATAAGAGAAAAGAGCGCTGCGTAAGCAGCTATACCAGAGTGAAAGTTTGCTATGAATTGTGAGTCCATACCAGTCATCATAACCAGTCACACTGCAACATGTGAAAGACTAAACGCAACTGCGGGTGAGTGATGTGTTCGCATCTGGTGACTCGTTACTGAATTTTTTATGCCCTATCCTGGGGGAGGCGCCCGCCCGGTGACGAAACCGCTTGCGGGTCGCGCGGGAGCCCGTATAGTGGGAACTATCGGCGGTACCGCACAACCTGCGCCTATCGTGAGCGCCCTAAGCGGCGTCGCACATAGCGCCGATTTGGGTACACATTTTTGCATATTATTAGGAGGTTCCCCATGAGTAGCGAGACCACAGAAGAAGCTTACGATTATCGTGAAGACCCTGAGTATTGGCGTGCCCCGTTCGATTTTACGAAGCCCATATCTGATGCAAATACTCCGGAGGGGTGGATGCGTGCTGAGTTGAAAGGGCGTTTTTTCAACGCTCCGGTGGCGCGCCCCGGTGCCGAATATGAGTGGGGTTTAGCAGAGATTAAGCGTAGGTATGAAGCTAAGGAATTCCCCTTCAGAGATAGCGAAGTAACCAGATTGTATCGTGAGAAGGTAGCTAATGGTGAGTTGCCGGATGTTTATGCTGGCACTCCATACGATTTGGCGCTTTTGCCTTTTTAAAACTTGTGGGGTACGTGAGTACCTCTCTGGTTTAAGGGCAGAGACCCCCTGTGTTCCCCCTCCTCTAAGGGGAATGCAGGGGGTTTCTTTTTCGTGTATACTTGGGCCCAAGGAGTTAGACAATTCCTCTGTAACCCTGAGCCTCACCTATTACCTATTGGTGTGGCAATAATGCTTGGGCGGCCGCGGCTTTATGCTTCGGTCTAGAAGACCGTCGGGGGCGTCACTGGCTAACTCCTCATAACTTTTGTGAAAGGCATCCTGCTAAGGTGGCGGGGTGCCTTTTGCTATACCCGAAAGGAACCCTAAAGATGCGGTGCATGTGTACCATGCCAACAGAACTCAGTAAGAAGATAGACTAGAATTCTCACATGGAACCTGAAAAAATCCCTCAGACGCTGAGCGACCCTATAACCTTCTGCGTAACTAAAATTACGCCGCCGGCACCAGCTAATAAGGCTGAAGCCATGAAACGCCAATGGGTTCTTGAGGAGCGCTTTAAGCGGGGTCCACATGTCCAAATGCGCACTATTGCACGTGAGTATGACGAGCGTACCGCAGCCGGTGAGGCTCTTATCCCAGAGAGAATTCCACCGTTTCCCCCAATAAACGGAGCTTGATCAGGATAACCACATATTCTGATGTCCTATGAAACTGCCAGCATCATGTGTCCGTATCTGGAAGATGTGAAATTACTTGGGGCAAACCTCTTTGCAGGCTACTTTAGGTACCCGCGTAACCGGTTCAGAAGCTAATTGCCTCAGTAGCGTTGTTACCCTCGCAGATTGTATGCACATCTTTCAAATCGCAAAAATTAAACTATCGAGGAATCGAGGCAGAGAGGACATCATCCCGCCCACTAATTCAGACCTCTATAGCAAGCCAGTAATACAAAGACAAATGACGAAATAGAAAGATAGATTTTCGTGTATACTCGGCGTTAAGGAGTTAAACGACCCCTCTGAAACCCTGAGCCTCACCTACTGGTGTGGCAATAACGCTCGGGCGGCCGCGGCTTTATGCTTCGGTCTAGAAGACATCGGGGGCACCACCGGTTAGCTCCCTACAACTTTTGTGAAAGGCATCCTGCTAAATGGCAGGGTGCCTTTCTCTTATGCCCGCATGCCGTGGTTTTATGACGCACAGATTCTTGGCACGGATTATTCGGGGGCGCCCGCCCGGTGACGAAACCGCTTGCGGGTCGCGCGGGAGCCCGTATAGTGGGAACTATCGGCGGTACCGCACACCGTCCGCGCCTACCACGAGCGCCCTAAACGGCGTTGCACATAGCGCCGGGGAAAACGCGAGTGCGCCGCCGATACACACCGCACAACTACCGACCATACAACCACCGACCACGAGCTAAGGACAACGATGAGCCAGCCGAACTTCCCTCCCGCCCGACTCTTTGACGCTTTCGCCAAGCCCGCCTCCACAGAACAGCCCGCGAAGAAGGGCCTGCTCGGCAAGCTGCGCCTGAGCGAATCTTCCGAGGAGGACAACTACACGACCGTCATGCTGGTCGGTTTCAACTCCGCGAAGGAACCCCCGGGCAACGGTGAGGACGCCCTCGACGTGATTCACCGCGCGTTCGACCCGTGCGATGAAAGCCCCGGCTTCGACATGGACGACTTCTACGACTATGCTTCCGTCGCCCCGCAGCTGCTGAACAATGACGACTCCGAATCCACGGTTCTGGTGTGGCCCAAGATGTTCTACAACATGGTCACCATCCCGGAGCGCCGCCTGCGTCTGCTCGTGGTGACCGGCCCCGCCCCGAGCCTGTGCCTGCAGCGGTTCATGACCCGCTTCTTCAAGTACGTGAAGAAGCTCCACGTGGACCACGCAATCTTCGTTGAGACCTTTGAGGATCAGGTGGCGCATACCCGCCCGTACCCGTACACGCTGACCACTCACGACGAGAAGCTGGCGGCTATCCCCGGTATTCTGCACGAGTATTTCACCGGTTCTACCTCGGTGACGATGGCGATGTCTGCGCTCGCCGCCGAGCACGGCCTGTCCTCCTCGGTCCTGCTGCGCATGAGCATCCCGGGGTATCTGAGCTTTGACCAGCAGAACCCGCGCGCGGTCGTGAGCCTGATCGAGGCGCTGGAAGTCATCCTCGGTATCAAGGTCGAATCGGAGGAGTACGACCGCCTGCGTACCCACGCTGATGAGTGGGAGGCGGAGCTCGCCGAAGAAATGGCGAAGGACTACGAGAAGGTTGAGCTGGTGCGTGAGATTGAGCAGAAGATGGATTCGACTCTGCGCACTGTCTCCGGTGAGGTGATTGCCGAGGATATTGAGGGCTACCTGGATTCCCTCAGCGGCGCCTCCGAGGGCGTAAATCCTGCCGATGATGGTGCAGGATCCGCGGAGGATTCTTCGGAACGCTAGGTCCGTTCGCACATATGGCGCGGGTATGGGAAAATGATAGGTAACTATGCCCATACCCGCAGCCAGCATCTCGAAAGGATGATGTGATTGGCACCGATGTCGAAGAACCCGCCCGTTCCGGCGGCGACCGACCCCGCGATTATTCGCAATTTCTGCATTATCGCCCATATTGACCACGGTAAGTCCACCCTCGCAGACCGTATGCTGCAGGCCACCGGCGTGGTTGCCCCGCGCGATATGAAGGCGCAGTACCTGGACCGCATGGACATTGAACGTGAACGCGGTATCACCATTAAGTCCCAGGCTGTGCGCATGCCCTGGGATGTTGACGGCACCTCCTACGCGCTGAACATGATTGACACCCCCGGCCACGTGGACTTCACCTATGAGGTGTCCCGCTCCCTGGCCGCGTGTGAGGGTGCGCTTCTGCTCGTGGACGCCGCCCAGGGTATTGAGGCTCAGACCCTGGCAAACCTGTACCTGGCGATGGAGAACGACCTGACCATCATCCCGGTGCTGAACAAGATTGACCTTCCCGCGGCTCAGCCCGATAAGTACGCTGAGGAGCTGGCGAACCTGATTGGTTGCGAACCGGACGAGGTTCTGCGCGTATCGGGTAAGACCGGTGAGGGTGTTGAGGCTCTGCTTGACCGTATTGTGGAGGCGATTCCCGCCCCGCAGGGTGACGCATCCGCCCCGGCGCGTGCCATGATTTGACTCGGTGTACGACTCCTACCGCGGCGTGGTCACCTATGTGCGTGTTGTGGACGGTAGCCTGCAGCCGCGTCAGAAGATTAAGATGATGTCCACCGGCGCTGAGCATGACCTGCTCGAAATCGGCGTGATTTCCCCCTGAGCCTGTCCCGTCGAAGGGCCTGGGCGTGGGCGAGGTGGGTTACCTCATTACCGGTGTGAAGGACGTCCGTCAGTCCCGTGTGGGTGATACCGTCACCTCCGCCGCGAAGCCTGCGCAGGAGTCCCTGGGCGGTTACGAGGACCCCAAGCCGATGGTGTTCTCTGGCCTGTTCCCGATTGACGGTTCGGACTACCCGGCGCTGCGTGACGCGCTGGATAAGCTGAAGCTCAACGACGCCGCGCTGATTTACGAGCCGGAAACTTCTGCCGCGCTGGGCTTCGGTTTCCGCTGTGGCTTCCTGGGTCTGCTGCACCTGGAGATTGTGCGTGAGCGCCTGGAACGCGAGTTCAACCTGGACCTGATTTCGACTGCACCGAACGTTATTTACGACGTGGTGGATGAGGCGGGTAATGCTAAGCGCGTGACCAACCCGAGCGAATTCCCCGAGGGTAAGGTCGCGACGATTCGCGAGCCCATGGTGGCGTGTACGATTATTGCCCCGAGCGAGTACATTGGCGCGATTATGGAGCTGTGCCAGGCTCGCCGCGGCCAGATCGGCGGCATGGATTACCTGTCTGAGGATCGTGTGGAGATGCGTTACCGCCTGCCCCTGGCGGAGATCGTGTTCGACTTCTTCGATCAGCTGAAGTCCCGTACCCGCGGTTACGCGTCGCTGGACTGGAAGTTCGACGGCGAGGAAGAGGCTGACCTGGTGAAGGTCGACATCCTGCTGCAGGGTGAGAAGGTGGATGCGTTCAGCGCCATTACTCACCGCGATAAGGCGTACTCGTACGGCCTGATGATGACTTCTAAGCTGCGTGAGCTGATTCCTCGTCAGCAGTTTGAGGTGCCGATTCAGGCGGCTGTCGGTTCGCGTATTATTGCCCGCGAGAATATTCGTGCGATGCGTAAGGACGTTCTTTCGAAGTGTTACGGTGGCGATATTTCGCGTAAGCGTAAGCTGCTGGAGAAGCAGAAGGAAGGCAAGAAGCGCATGAAGATGGTTGGTCGTGTGGAGGTTCCTCAGGAAGCCTTCATTGCGGCACTGTCTTCGGGCGAGGAGAAGGAAAAGAAGAAGTAGCCTTTCGCTGCTGTAGCTTTTCCGGATGTGTGCTGACCTGTTGATTGTGGAGAACCCGGCTGGTGCCTCGTGTACCGCCGGGTTCTCTGCTGTCTAACTTAGAAAACACATCAATTTGCGTAGGGCATTCCTGAGATGACGAACTAACTTGGCACACATCAGGGGTACAGTTACCCTTGAAGTATGGAATTTGTGGAACGCGCTGAGATACGACGACAGCAGGCTATGAGCGCTCTCGATGAGAAGAGCCAAAGCGACCAAGGTCAGTTTTTTACCCCGCTCGCAGTCGCGCAGATGATGGCGCAGATGTTGCCTCTTCCAGCTTCTAATAAAGTTCGTATCCTAGACCCTGGCGCAGGATCTGGCATATTGACAGCAGCAGTTGTGGACCGATTTACACGAGAATCTCCAGAAACCAATCTTGAGATTGTTGCTGTAGAAAAAGATTCTGAGCTCATTCCTGCGTTGAAGAATACTCTGAAAGATTGTTCTCGTCCCGGGGTGCATCTTGAATACGTTAATCAAGATTTTATTGAATGGGCTTTGCAAGGTCAGAGCCTGTTTGACTATGTTATTCAGAATCCACCGTATTTTAAGATTGCAAGTAAGTCAGAAGTAGCTCAAATTCTACGCTCGCATGGGTGCAATGTGCCCAATATGTATGCTGCCTTCATGTCCCTAGGTGAGCGCCTTTTGAAGGACGGTGGCTATCAGGTGTCCATTACTCCGCGTTCATGGATGAATGGAACCTACTACACTGCTTTTCGCCAAGATTTACTCAAAGAATCTAGTATTGATTCTATCCATAGTTTTGAGTCCCGTTCTTCTGTTTTTGGAGAGTCTGGAGTACTCCAAGAAACAGTTATCACTGGTATGTATAAGGGAGTAGCAAAATCTCATGTGCAGCTGAGTGTATCGCATGACCATAAAGGAACAGTCTCTACGCGTTCGGTTCCGTACACTCAAGTTGTAACTGGTGATTTTATCTTTGTCCCCAATACAGATTATGACGGGGAGATTATTGAGCGAATGTCCCATGCCAAGGAAACGTTATCCTCTTTGAATCTGAATGTTTCGACAGGCAAAGTGGTGGGTTTCCGCTCTCGTGAGATTCTTCTTGAGAATCAACTTGTTGGTTCTCTGCCTCTCATTCATGCTTCCCATATATTTAATGGACAAGTAATCCATCCTCATGAATCTTGCAAAAAAGAACAGTGGGTTGATGGGTTCCATCCAAATACGGCAAAAAATGTTATTTCACCGGGCTGGTATGTCCTTGTGAAGCGTTTCTCTGCGAAAGAAGAGAAGCGTCGCATAAGCGCAGCCTTGTACCATGCAAATAACTTGTTCGCAATAGATAATAAGGTGAACTATATTCACAATAATGGCTCAGGTCTTGAAAAGGACGTCGCTATAGGAATTGAGCGATGGCTAAACTCAGCCCAAGTAGACGATTATTTTCGCATTTTCAGTGGGCATACCCAGGTAAATGCTGGAGATTTGCGTCAACTCCCATTTCCCTCAATAAGTTCTTTGCGAAAACTTGCCCATTCAAAACAACCGACTCAGGACATTTCTGAGATTCTTTCAGATAATATCGAATCTCTACAGATTAAGAAGGAGAAAGCCGTATGAGCATACATGAAGAAGCTAAAAGACTTTTGAAACTCTTTGAGTTTGATGAAAAACGAACTAACGATATGGCAGCAAGGACTCTTCTGTCGCTGCTGAACCTCCGTGAAGGAGATACCTGGGATCAAGCAACAAATAATCGAATCGGAGTGCGTGGTCTGATGGATTGGATGAGAAATAATCTTGATTTCCCAATTGCAGAAAACTCCAGGGAGACTGTACGCAGAGAGGTTCTTCATCAATTTGTAGAGGTTGCTTTTTGTGAATTTAATGATGATGATCCAGACCGCGCGACTAACTCACCCAAGAATGTTTATAGGGTTAGCCCCAATGCGCTAAACGTGATTCATATGTACTCGGGAAGCGAGGATGATACTTCTAGTGAATTTCGTATTGCTCTTGAAGAATATCTAGCATATGCTCCGAGCCTAGTGGAATTGCAACGTGAAGAGCGCAGAATGGCCAAAATCCCGGTTCGTATGCCTTCGAATGAAATTGCATACATTAACCCTGGTGGTCAAAATAAATTAATTAAATCTATGGTTGAGGAATTTTGTCCTCGTTTTGCGCCAGGGGGCCAGGTTCTGTATATAGGTGACGCGGATAGTAAAACATCAAATTATAACAAAGAGTTACTTTCCTCTCTTGGTATTAATCTTGATATGCACGGAAAGATGCCTGACTTGGTTGTGTACCAGAAGGATAAAAACTGGCTCTTTTTAATGGAGGCAGTAACAACTCATGGTCCAGTAAATCCTCTCCGTAAGAAAAATTTGGAATCACTTTTTGGAGGGTCGCAAGCTGGAATCGTGTATGTTTCCTGTTTCCCGAACCGACAAGTACTCCGCTCTCACCTAATGGATATTGCTTGGGAGACAGAAGTCTGGCTGGAGAGCGACCCAACTCATATGATTCATTTCAATGGCTCACGATTTATGGGGCCCTACGAAAGTTAGGCATATGAGAACCCGGCTGGTGCCTCGTGTACCGCCGGGTTCTCTGCACGCTGTCTGTTGATACTACCCGCCTGCTGATACTACCCACGTAGCCGCATGCGCGGTGCCCATATTTGATCCCCCGACCTCTACACCTAGTTCCAGGAGGCAGAATGCCCGCCCAGCCCACCGGCGCCCCCGCACCCCGCGACGGGCGCATCCCCGCCACCAGTGCGGCAGGATGCGAAACCCGCGACTTCAGCCTCTACGTACACATCCCCTTCTGCTCCGTACGCTGCGGCTACTGCGACTTCAACACCTACGCCACCGAAGACTTCGGCGACGGCATCGGCCTCGGCACCTACGCCGACGACGCCATCGCAGAAATCCTCTTCGCCGCCCGCACCCTCGAGGCATCCGGCGTCGCAAAACGCCCCATGCACACCGTCTTCTTCGGAGGCGGCACCCCCACCAAACTACCCGCCCGCGACCTCGTACGCATCCTGCAGGCAGCCATCGACGTATTCGGACTCGTCGAAGGCGCAGAAGTCACCACCGAAGCGAACCCCGACTCCGTCACCCGCGAAGACCTGCAAACCCTCAAGGACGGCGGCTTCACCCGCGTCTCCTTCGGCATGCAGTCCGTCGTCCCCGAGGTGCTACAGGTACTCGACCGCACCCACACACCCTCCAACGTGCCGAAGGTCGTCGCCTGGGCTAAGGAGGTCGGCCTGCAGGTGTCCGTGGACCTGATTTACGGTTCGCCGGAGGAGAGCCTACACCAGTGGGAGCGCAGCGTTCGCGCCGCCATCTCCTACGAGCCCGACCATATTTCCGCGTACTCGCTGATCGTGGAGGACGGCACCAAGCTTGCCGCGCAGATCCGCCGCGGCGAGTACACCATGCCCGACGAAGACCTCATGGCGGACATGTACCTGCTCGCCGAGGAGCTGCTCACCGAAGCCGGCTACAACTGGTACGAGGTCTCCAACTACTCGCGCAGCGAGGACACCCGCAGCGACCATAACCTCGCCTACTGGCGCAACCAGGACTGGTGGGGTATCGGCCCCGGCGCGCACTCGCACGTGAACGGTACCCGCTGGTGGAACGTGAAGCACCCGGTGCCGTACGCGCAGAAAGTGCGTGCGGGGGAGTCCCCGGCGGCGGCACGTGAGGTGCTGGACACCGCCACTCGTGCTTTTGAGACGATTATGCTCATGATTCGTGTGCGTGAGGGCTTGGCGATGCGCGAGCTGCTCGCCGTACACGATGAGGCGCAGCTGGGTGCCTCCCTGCGCTGGCTGGTTTCTCAAGCTCTGATTGAGCCTGATGCTTTGAATTCTCAAGCTGAACCTGACCCTGAAGCTCACGTGCGACTAACCCTCAAGGGCCGCCTACTGGGCGATGCGGTCACCCGCGAGCTGCTCCCGGAGGTCCCTGAAGAGCACGAAGGGCACTAAGAAGCATTGGTCTGACAAGGGGCTTTTCAATCGGGGCGGCGTTCCGGTTCTGGTTTGTCGCAGCTCCACTAGATGCTTTTCTCTAACGCTGCCTGCGAATGGCGTGCGCCCCGGTATTGCCGTAATATTTCGGTGATTTGGGGGCATTTTTGCGGGTCTCAAAAAACTTTTAAAAAATTTTTCGGGGCTGTTTGGAGGGACTTTGGGGGAGCCTCACACCTTACACCGGCGTGCTAATTGTTCGCATTTGTGCTGGACTAGCCGAAAGAATTTTCCGCTCTTTCATACCACTTTGAGGGCGTGTATTTTTCGAATACTTTCCCGGGAAAAATTTTCCCAAAACCTCTAATTTCAAGTTGTGGTTGAAGGTTACGCTGTGCCATAATAGGTCATGGCAGGACGGTATATGTCTAACAGCGTGTTCTCGTCTTTGCTGAAGTTGAGTGAATACGGTTGTGGGCTCCTGGTAACAGGGGCCCACGATCGTTTAACAACGATTATCTACAGTGCCATTCGGTAGAGTTTGCGACAATTCATGCACACTGGGCAAAGAAGCCCCGGAAGAGAAGCCCTGACAGAAAAGCGCCCGCAGGGTAGCGCCTCCGCCAGTAGCCTCTAGAGCGGCAGTACTTAAACACGAAAACGCCCCGCACACAACGTGCGGGGCGTTCAGCGTAAAAGTTATCAGCGCGGTCCTAGAATCACGTGGTTATGGGGCAGCGCGGTTTTTAAGACTCTGCAGACTCTGCGTTCTCGGTGGAGTAGAAGCGGTCCAGCAGGCGCGGGTTAAAGCGGTAGCTGTACGGCTCACCGCGGTTCACCTCAATGCCGGCACGCAGCGACGCAATAGCCATGAACAGCCACACGAGCGCGCCCAGAACCATGGCAATGTTACCCATGCCGGGCAGGAAGGACAGCACCCACAGCACCACCAGGGCAATGGAGGGCAGGAGGGTGAAGTTCATCGCCTCGCGAGCTTCCTGCTCAGCGAAGGGCGCGTTATTGCGGCTGACGTAGAAAACCGCTGCGGAGGGGATGATGCCGAGAATACCGCCGAAGTGAGCGAGAGTCGCACGGTTGCGGTCCTGAATCACGCTAATCTTACGGGTTTTCTGAGGCCCGGTTGCCGGGCGAACATCGTTAGTCACGAAAATCCTGGTTCGATAGAAGTTTCTTGTGGCGATCACCTCAGCCGGTGGAAATACCCTCCGAAGAGGTAAATCGTTTGAGCGGTGGTGACCCAGAGTGTAGTGATGGTGCAACATAAACCCACAGGGTCAATGCCACATGCTCAACTATTGTACCGCTTTAGGGGACGAAACCCACAGGATAATGCCCTCGAGGGAAAGGTTCTGAGCAAATTCACACCTGCGCCCGCAGACGGGGGCGCAATAGCGGGTTTCGGGTGCGGTTAGGCGCCCGGCTCGGTGAGAAAATCGATGAGCGATTCGACCGGACCGAGTAGCGTCGGGTCCAGATCAGCATAGGAGTCAACGCGGGAGAGAATATGCTTCCACGCCTGCGCCACATCCGCCTGCGTTTCGTGCGGCTGACCCAGACGACGTAGCGTGCCCTTCTTGAAGTCCTCACCGCGCGGCACCTGCGGCCACACCTTCAAACCCAGCACCGACGGCTTGACCGCCTGCCAAATATCGATGAACGGGTGGCCCACGATCTTCACATGCCCGGCGGCACCCGGCACAGCCATCGCATCCGCAACAATGCGCTGCTCCTTCGTGCCCTCAATCAGGTGGTCGACCAGAATACCCAGGCGGCGGCCCGGGCCCGGCGCGAACTCACGAATAGCGCCGGCAAGGTCATCCACGCCGTGCAGCGGCTCCACGACGATGCCCTCAACGCGCAGATCGTGGCCCCAGACCTTCTCCACGAGTTCGGCGTCGTGCAGACCTTCAACCCAGATGCGGGATGCGCGCGCCACCCTAGCCGGGGCGTTCTTCACCGCAATAGAACCGGAGCGAGAAATCGTGCGCTTGGGCTCCTTCGCAGCCACCGGGGCGACAATCTCAACGGGCTCACCCTCAATCAGGTAGCCAGGACCCAGCGGGAAGTTCTTCACCCTGCCCTTCGCGTCCTCAAGTCCGAAGAAGAGGGCACCGCCGATGCGTTCAGCCTTCACGACCTCACCCACCCAGCCGTTAATATCCTCAATCAGCAGGCCGCGGCGCAGGGGTACCTTACGCGGGGGTGGCGCCTGGCGGCTCATGCGGGCGGCGTTTAGATCCTGGGCACCCCAGCCGTAGGGGGAGTGGTGGGTACTCAACGTATTCTCCTTTGGGGGCGGTAGGGGCAGCAAGAGCCGGTAGGGCGGTGACAGCGCCGGAACAGTTTAGAGAGAACCGGCAGGGGAACTAAAACAGGGGTCGGGCGCACCGCAGATTAAGCGGATAGCGGGAGCGACCCCCATTCAGCCTAGCCATTGTATCGGGTCGGGGGTAGTATCCCCTAGAATTGATACGACCATTGTTGGCGGTGCACTCATCGAGCACCGCCATCGTCTCGAGAGGAAGGAAACGCATGAGCCACTACGATACTCTCGGCGTATCGAACGACGCCAGCCCCGAAGAGATCAAGAAGGCGTACCGAAAGAAGGCACGCCAGTTGCACCCGGACGTGAACCCCTCCGAGGACGCAGCCGAAGAGTTCAAGCGCGTCACCCTCGCCTACGAGGTGCTCTCCGACCCCGAAAAGCGCCGCAACTATGACACCACCGGCGACGAACAGGGCCGCGCAGGCTACCCCGGAGGCGACGGCTACCCGGGCGGCGGATTCAGCGGCTTCGGCGGTTTCGAGGACCTGCTGAACATGTTCACCGGCGGCGCGGCAGGTGCCCGCGGCCCCGCATCCCGTATGCGTCAGGGCCAGGACGACCTGATTACCGTCTCCATCAGCCTGCAGGACGCCGTGTTCGGTGTTGAGAAGACCATTGAGCGTCGCTCCGCCGTGACCTGTAAGTCCTGTAACGGTGAAGGCACCGCAGAGGGCACCCAGCCCGAAACCTGCACCACCTGCTCCGGTCACGGTTTCATGCAGCGCCGTGTGCAGTCCATCCTCGGTACCGTCATGCAGCAGGTCGAATGCCCCGACTGCCACGGCTACGGCACCGTCATCAAGACCCCCTGCCCTGAATGCCACGGTCAGGGCCGCGTACGTGAAGACGTGCCGCTGACCTTCAATGTTCCCGCCGGCGTGCACGACCAGGCGCGCATCCGCCTGCGCGGCAAGGGCGAGGCAGGCCTGTACGGTGGCCCCAACGGCGACCTGTACGTTGACCTGAACGTTAAGCGTGACAAGTACTTTAGCCGCGAGGGTGACAACCTGGTCACCACCGTGAACATCCCCATGGTCGCGGCGGCGCTGGGCACCACCATCCCGCTGAAGACCTTCGACGGCGACCAAGAAGTTGCTATCCCCGCAGGCACTCAGAGCGGCGACGTGATTACCCTCAACGGCCTGGGCGCAACCGTGCTTGGCACCGAGCGTCGCGGCGACCTGCTGGTGCGTATCCAGGTGGTCACCCCCACCGACATGACCGAAGAACAGCGTGAACTGCTGCGCCAGTTCGCTTCCCTGCGCGGTGAATCCCTCACCGAAGGTTCGCAGGTCAAGCACCGCGGCGGTCTCTTCTCCCGCTTGAAGGACCAGTTCAAGTAGGATCCCTACACCAAGCTGAGGATGCGGCGGGTGCGGTACTCAACCCGCACCCGCCGCTTTCCTGTCAGCACAGCACTGCACGCGCCCGCGCTAAGCAGCACACCTATTTCACACGCCACCCGCACACTACCCACGCTTTCAAACCGCACCTCAAGGAGAACCATGAGCGCCCCCATCTTCTACATCAGCACGGAAGAATATGACGCACTCACCCCCGGCGCCACCTGCGCGCTCAGCGGCTCCGAAGGCAAGCACGCCCTCGTCAAGCGCCTTGAGCTCGGCGAACGCATCGACCTGGGTGACGGCACCGGCCGCCGCGCACTCGGTACGGTCGCCTCCATCAACGCGGACGGCGTGAGCGTGCAGGTGCAGGAGCTGCGCGAGGAACGCAGCGTGCCCTCCATCTACCTGGTGCAGGCGCTCGCGAAGGACGGCCGCGATCTGCTCGCCATTGAGACCGCCACCGAGCTGGGCGTGTACGGTGTGCTTCCGTGGAGCGCGGACCGCTCCATCGTGCGCTGGAAGGGGGAGCGCGCCTCCAAGGCACACACCAAGTGGCAGAACACCGTCACCGCCGCGGCGAAGCAGTCGCGCCGCGCGCTCATTCCCGAAGTGTACGACCTGTACAGCACCGCCGACCTGGTGGAACTCATTGAAGAAGTTGCTGGGGAGGGTTCTGAGCAGTCCGCCGCCGTGTTCATCCTGCATGAGCAGGCGACCGAACGCCTCAGCGCCCTGGTATGCAAGCTTGTAGAGGCAGAGAACCTGCCCGAAGAGATCTACCTGCTCGTCGGCCCCGAAGGCGGCATCAGCGACCGTGAAGTGCAGCTCTTCACCGACGCCGGCGCGCAACTGGCACTACTCGGCGATGAGGTGCTGCGTTCCTCCACCGCCGGCTCTGCCGCCATGTGCACCCTGAACGTGGTGCTGGGACGCTGGTAGAGCACCTCCGGTAGAGCGCCGCCGCTCAAGTCTAGCCCCGGCACAGTCCAGCCGGTAAAAGCGCTTGCTAGAACCCAGCTGATAGAGCCCACCCCGAGCGTGACACATCACGCACATCTATACTTGTAAATACATCACTAGCCAAGGAGCCCATATGACTACCTCCCGACCTCTATCGACCGCGCGCACCGTATCCTTCAAGAGCGCCGCAGAAATGATTGCCGTGCTCGGCCCGCAGGACGCGCACCTGGCGATTATCGAGGACTACTTCGAGCAGATTAGCCTGCGCCCCAAGGACCTGGACGTGCTCATCACCGGCCCCTCCGAGGCCGTGAACACCGCCGCTGCTGCTGAACGAACTGCGCGTGCTCTCCAGCCACGACACGCAGATTACCGTGCAGGTCATTCACCGCCTCATGGGCATGCTCGGCGACGAACTGAGCAACCCGGCGCACTCGCTGTCCACCAGCATCCTCTCCACCCGCGGCACCACGATTCGCCCCAAGACCATTAACCAGAAGAAGTACGTGGACGCTATCGACGCGAACACCGTCATCTTCGGTATCGGCCCGGCGGGTACCGGTAAGACCTACCTCGCCATGGCGAAGGCTGTGCAGGCGCTGCAGACCCACGAAGTGAACCGCATTATCCTCACCCGCCCCGCCGTGGAAGCCGGCGAGCGTCTGGGTTTCCTGCCCGGCACCCTCAACGAGAAGATCGACCCGTACCTGCGCCCGCTCTACGACGCACTGCACGACATGCTCGAGCCCGAAACCATCCCCAAGCTCATGGAAGCGGGCACCATTGAGGTCGCACCGCTGGCGTACATGCGCGGCCGCACCCTCAACGACGCATTCATCATCCTCGACGAGGCGCAGAACACCACCGCCGAGCAGATGAAGATGTTCCTGACCCGCCTGGGCTTCGGCTCGAAGATGGTCATTACCGGTGACATCACCCAGATTGACCTGCCCGGTGGCGCCGCCTCCGGTCTGAAGCAGGTGCGCAACATTCTGCAGGGTGTGGAGGATATTCACTTCAGCATCCTGGAATCCTCTGACGTGGTGCGCCACACCCTGGTGTCGAACATTGTGTCCGCCTACGATCAGTGGGGCGAAGACCAGAAGGCAATGGAACGCAAGCGCAACCGCAAGGTTAAGCGCGCCACCATCGAGGCGGCAGCCGAGAAGCTGCTGGACCGCGCCGGCATTAACGGCGGCTCCGAAAAGAACGCCGCGCAGAACCCCAACAACGCACAGACCACCCCGGAAGGACGCTAAACGGTGGCAGAGATCGAATTCGACTGTGAAGAACCCGCAACCGGTGCCGACCCGGCAACCGACGCCTTCATCCGCGAATCTTTCGAAGCGGTAGACACCGAGGTGCTCACCCGCCTCGTCGAGCACGCCTTCAAGCGCATGCACCTTGCCGATGACACCTACCTGTCCATCGCCATCGTGAACGAAGACGAAATGGAGCGCGTGCACATCGAATGGATGGACCTGCCCGGCGCAACCGACGTGATGAGCTTCCCCATGGACGAGCTGGAACCGGGAACCCCCGAAAATCCCTCCAGCGGCATGCTCGGCGATATCATCCTCTGCCCGCCCGTCGCCGCACGTCAGGGCGCAGATGCGGGCCACAGCACCCTCGACGAGCTGTGCCTGCTCACCACCCACGGCATCCTGCACTGCCTTGGCTACGACCACGGCACCGCCGAAGAGGAAGCTGAAATGTTCGGCATTCAGCGCTCCATCCTCGAAGAGTTCCTGGGCCGCCCGGCACCGGTCGAAACCCGACACTAGGGGAGCGGCGTGGATATTCTACTCACAGCCCTCCTCGCCGTTCTCGCGCTCTGCCTGACCGTGGTCGCGGCAATCGCCGAAACCGCGTTCACCTACCTGCCGCACAACGAGGCTGAGGAAGCGGTGGAGGCACACCCGGACACCCTCGGCGCCCGCGTCCTGCAGCGCACCCTCGACGGTGACTCCGAGGCGTACACGCACCCGCTACGCCTGACCCGCCTCATTGCGGCAGCCACCGCGGTGCTCGCCACCATGACCTGCCTGCTGAACCTGGTCGAGGTGCACGCGCTCGCCGCCGTGCTGACCCTCGTGTTTGTTGCGCTGGTGGGCTACCCGATTCTGCACGTGCTGGCGCGTTCGGTGGGTCGTAACCGCCCGGTCGCGTCGATTCGTGTGCTGGCTCGCCCGGTGCACTACCTGTCGGTTCTGCTGAGCCCGGCGACCGGTCTGCTCGATAAGCTCAGTGTGCGCCTGGCGCCGGAGCGTTCGGCTGAGGCCCCGGTCGGCGTGTTCGACGAGGAGGAGCTGCGCGAGTTCCTGGACCGCGCCTCCGACGCTGAAACCATTGAGGACGACGAGGCGCAGATGGTGCAGTCCGTCTTTGAGATGGACGATACCCGCATCCGTTCGCTCATGGTTCCGCGTACCGACATGCTCACCGCCAGCCGTGACACCCCTCTGCGTGAGGCACTGAGCCTGTTCCTGCGTTCGGGTTATTCTCGTATGCCGGTGATTGGTGATTCAAGCGATGAGATTCTGGGCGTGCTCTACCTGAAGGACGCGATGCGCGCCTTCATCCTGCATTCGGAGTCTCCGGAGGGTACCGCCCTGCCGACCGTGGTTGAGCTGATGCGCCCGGCTCGTTTTGAGCCCGAGTCGAAGCGCGCCATGGACCTGCTGCGTGAGATGCAGCGCGAATCCACGCACGTGGCGATTATTGTTGACGAGTACGGCGGCACCGCCGGCCTGATTACCCTTGAGGACCTAATCGAGGAGCTGGTCGGCGACATTTCTGATGAGTACGACCATGAGCGCCCCGAGTACACGCTGAACGATGACGGCACGTTCCGTCTCTCTGCCCGTCTGGGTATTGATGAGCTGGGCGAGATTTTCGGTCGTGAACTCGACGATGAAGATGTTGACACGGTGGGCGGTCTGCTCGCTAAGCATCTGGGCATGGTGCCGATTGTTGGTTCTGAGATTGAGATTGACGGTATCCATATTCGTGCGATTGGTTCTTCGGGCCGCCGCCACCAGGTGGATATGCTGCAGGCGTGGTACGAGCCGCCTCAGGATGAGCAGCAGAACGCTGAAGGTTCCCCGGAATCTTCGGAGTCTAGTTCCCCGGAGTCTAGTTCACCGGAGCCTCGTTCCCTGACGTCTGAGGCTACTGACATTCTCACCGTGGATACCGAGCCGCCCGCTGTGGCTGAGCCGCACGCGCATCCGGATCTTCCGGCAGATACTGCGGAGGCTGACCCGGCGACCGGCAAGCACCACCGGTAAGCACTGCATCCGCTAGATACCGAGCCTAGACGCCGCATTTTCCCTAACACACTTCGAGCCGGCCGCTCCGCCCCGGAGGGCGCAGGCATATGAGGCTGGCACCCCACACACCCCGCACGGGGTTTGACCCCGGGATTTGATAAGGAGAAACACATGGACCAGGAGTACACCCCGCTCGATTTGAGCACTCTGGACTTGAGCACCCCGCTGCCGACCTACCCGGAGAATTTCCGTTCGGGCTTCGCGTCGCTGGTGGGCCGCCCGAATGCGGGTAAGTCCACTTTGACGAACGCTATGGTCGGTCAGAAGGTGGCTATCACCTCGAACCGTCCGCAGACGACCCGCCACACGATCCGCGGTATTGTGCACAAGGATGAGTACCAGCTGATTCTGGTGGACACCCCGGGTATTCACCGCCCCCGCACGCTGCTGGGTGAGCGTCTGAACGACCTGGTGGCAAGCACCCTTTCGCAGGTGGATGTGCTGGGCTTCTGCATTCCGGCGAATGAGAAGATCGGTCCGGGTGACCGTTACATTGCTTCGCAGCTGGTGGCGTCGAGCAATAAGCCGGTGGTTGCTATTGTGACGAAGGCTGACACTGTGAGCTCTGAGGAGCTGCGTGAGCAGCTGCTGGCTGTTGAGGCGCTCGGCGAGGAGGTCATGAGCGCTGAGCGTGCGGCTCGTGCTAAGCGCGCCGCGCATCGTGCGAAGAAGGGTAAGGGCGGCAAGAATGATGCTGTGCCTTTCGCGAAAGGTTCGGGTCCTGCGGCTAAGCGCCGTGCCGGTGAGGTTGCTGAGCCGATGCCGGTTGACGGTAAGGGCGGCTGGGCTGCGATTATCCCGGTGTCTGCGGTGAAGCATTTCCAGGTGTCTGCGGTTGCTGACCTGCTGGCGCAGTACACTCCGCTGTCGCCGCCGCTGTACCCGGATGGTGAGCTGACCGATGAGCCGGAGGCAACCCTTATCGCGGAGCTGGTGCGTGAGGCCGCCCTGGAGGGTGCGCGTGAGGAGCTGCCCCACTCGATTGCTGTGACGGTTGAGGAGATGGAGTTCCGTGAGGGCCGCCCGGCGGATAACCCGCTGCTGGATGTGCACGTGAACCTGTATGTGGAGCGTGAGTCGCAGAAGTACATCATTATCGGTAAGGGCGGCTCGAATCTGCGCAAGATTGGTACGAAGGCTCGTGAGCAGATTGAGGCGATGCTCGGTACCCGCATTTATTTGAATATTCATGTGAAGGTTGCGAAGGAATGGCAGTCTGACGCGCGTGCGTTGAACCGCCTGGGATTCTAGTAGCTTTCCTGAGCGCATCGCCCTGAGAAGTTACTTTGCGAGGTTGCCCCGCGGGGTGGCTCCGAGAGGCTCCCTTGGGGGCGGTCGCGCATCCATAGTGTTCACCCGGTGGCGTGCGTAAATATGTGCGTGCCTCCGGGTGAAACTTTTCACTCTCATTCGGCGCTCATAGGGAAGAGTGTTACTCTGAGAAAGCACTTGCTCACCGGCAGAAAGAGAAAAGGTATGCCCCAGGCACCTCGTTTACGAAGCACCGGTCGTCATATGCGCACGACGGTCATGACTTCAAACCGCAATAAGTGGATTGCTCTGCTCGTTGCTTGCATGCTCGTCGTTGTTGTCGGCTACGGTGGTGTGGTGGCTCTGCGTATGCGCAATAATCTGCATACTCAGGAGCTGAACATCAGCAATTACAAGGACGGCCTGGAGAACGGCGCCTTGGACATTCTCGTGATTGGTTCCGATACCCGTAAGGGTAATAACGGGGCGTACGGTGATGAGGACGACCGCAATTCTGAGGCTCGCGCGGACGTGATGATGCTGCTTCAGATCAGCAAGGACCGTAAGAACGTGAGCGTGCTGTCGTTCCCGCGTGACTTGATGGTTGACGTTCCGCAGTGTACTGATCCTGAGACCGGCACCGTGTACCCGGCTGAGGAGAACGTTCAGATTAACGAGTCTCTGTCTCGCGGTGGTGCCGGTTGTACTGTGGCGACCATTAGTAAGCTGACCGGTGTGAATATTGACCACTTCATGTTGGTGGACTTTAACGCTGTGAAGGAGCTGTCGAAGGTCGTTGGCGGCGTTCAGGTGTGTGTGGACGCTCCGATTGATGACGAGTACAGTGGCCTGAAGCTTCCTGCGGGTACTTCCACTGTTGAGGGTGAGCAGGCTCTTGCGTTCTTGCGTAGCCGCCACGGCTTCTCGGATGGTTCCGATATTGGTCGTATTCAGGCTCAGCAGGGCTTCTTGTCTTCGCTGCTGCGTAAGGTGAAGAGCGAGGGTACTCTGTCGAATCCGGGCCGTCTGATTAACATTTCTGAGGCGATTACTCAGAACGTGACGGTGGATAAGAACCTGGCTAATATCAGCACTCTGGTGGGTGTTGGTGCGACTCTTGGTGGCGTGGACCTGTCGAATGTTGTGTTTGCGACGGTGCCGACTGAGCCGTGGAGCCAGGACGCGAACCGCCTGCAGCTTTCTGCGGATGCTACGAACGTGTTCCAGCGTCTGCGTGATGATAAGTCGCTGAAGGAGGAGAAGGCTCCGGAGGCGCCGGCTACTGCAGCCGCTCCGGTTCAGCTCGATCGTACGGTTCCGGTGAGCGTGTACAACGCGACCGGTCTGGATGGCCGCTCGGCTACGATTTCTTCGGTGATTGAGGGCCTGGGCTACTCGAATGTTACTCCCGGTACTTCCGCTAACCCGACGAACTTCACCACGGTCTTCTACTCGACCGGTTACGAGGCGGAGGCGAAGGAAATCGCCGCAAAGCTGAACGTGACCCGTGTGGTGGCGACCGAAGAGGTTCAGGGCGTGTCGGTGACGATCGGTACTGACTTCCCGTCCGGTGAGGCGATGGAGAAGCAGGAGGCTGCGATTGCGGGTAACGCGACCGGTCAGACTGCTGATCAGAACAAGTGCCAGACTGCTTTCGCCTACTAGCTGTAGCTAGTGGGACACAGCGCAGATGCGTGAATAGTGAGTGAAGGGGCGTAGCGCCAGAAATGGTGGCTGCGCCCCTTTACCGTTAATTCTTTCCAGATGATGGACGGCACTCCGTGCGCTGTGCCACCGCCTCCGGCGCCTGTGATAGCGTGGAGGTATGACTATTGTCGGTGAGAGCATGCGCGGGGTTACCCGCCAGGCAGTGAACCTGCTGCTTATTCGCCGGAACGGGGCACGCTAGAATCTGCCGCAACCGTTCCGGCTTTTTGACGCGGCATCTCACCTTCGCATCCTTTCTGATGCACCGCCTTGACCACGGCTGCCGGGGACCGATACCCGGCACGGTACGAGCCCCACATTTGGGGTAGAGCGAGACGGACCAACCAACAGGAAATTCATCATGAAAAACCACCAGAAGCCCAGCCCCATGCCGGTACATAAGTACCGCCCTTTCCACGAGCAGATTGTTGTTGACCTGCCGGACCGCACCTGGCCGGATAAGGTCATTGAGAAGGCTCCGCGCTGGTGCGCAGTGGATCTGCGTGACGGCAACCAGGCGCTGATTGACCCCATGGACACCGACCGTAAGCTTGCGATGTTCAAGCTGCTGGTGAAGATGGGTTACAAGGAAATTGAGGTTGGTTTCCCTTCGGCGTCGCAGACTGACTTTGATTTTGTGCGCACTCTCGTTGAGGACGGCCACATCCCTTCGGACGTGACCATTCAGGTTCTGGTGCAGGCGCGTGAGCACCTGATTGCCCGTACTTTTGAGGCGATTGAGGGCGCACCGCAGGCGATTGTGCACTTCTACAACTCGACCTCCGTGCTGCAGCGTCGCGTGGTGTTCCAGCAGGATCAGGAGGGCGTGCTGGATATCGCCCTGCAGGGTGCGCGCCTGTGCCGCAAGTACGAAGAGCAGATGATTTCTGATACTAAGGTCATCTACGAGTACTCGCCCGAGTCCTTCACCGGCACCGAGCTGGAGTATGCGGCTCGCGTGGTGAACGCTGTGGCTGAGGAGCTGGAGATTGGTCAGAACGGCCGCGAGCTGATTGTGAACCTGCCCGCTACCGTTGAGATGGCTACCCCGAACGTGTACGCCGACTCGGTCGAGTGGATGCACCGCAACCTGAACCACCGTGACCACATTGTGCTGTCGCTGCACCCGCATAATGACCGCGGTACCGGCGTGGCTGCTGCTGAGCTGGGTTACCTGGCGGGTGCTGACCGTATTGAGGGTTGCCTCTTCGGTAATGGCGAGCGCACCGGTAACGTTGACCTGGTGACTTTGGGTCTGAACATGTACACCCAGGGTATTGATCCGCAGATTGATTTCTCTGATATTGACGGTATCCGTAAGACTGTTGAGTACTGCAACCAGTTGAAGGTGCACGAGCGTTCGCCGTACGGTGGTGACCTGGTGTTCACCGCGTTCTCTGGTTCGCATCAGGACGCTATTAAGAAGGGCTTTGAGGCTCTGGAGCGTACCGCTGCTGAGGCGGGTAAGACCGTGGATGAGGTGTACTGGGAGGTTCCGTACCTGCCGATTGATCCTCGCGATCTGGGTCGTACCTATGAGGCGATTATTCGTGTGAACTCGCAGTCCGGTAAGGGCGGTATGGCGTACCTGCTGAAGCAGGATCACGGCCTGGATCTGCCGCGTCGTGCTCAGGTTGAGTTCTCGAAGATTGTTCAGGCTCGTACTGACGCTGAGGGTGGCGAGATGACCAGTGAGAAGCTGTGGAACATTTTCGCAGATGAGTACCTGCCTGCTGCTGATCCTGAGAAGCGTTGGGGTAAGTACCGTATTGAGTCGATTAATATTGATTCGGCTGATACTGGTGCGACGACTCTGCGTGTTGGTCTGAATATTGATGGTCATACGTACACTCGTTCTGCTTCGGGTACCGGCCCGGTGGATGCTCTGCAGAACATCCTGTCGGGTGAGGGCGTGGATATTCGCGTGATGGATTATTCGGAGCACACGATGTCGTCTTCGTCGACTGCTAACGCTGCTTGCTATGTTGAGGCTGCTGTTGGTTCTCGCGTGCTGTGGGGTATTGGCGTGGATAGCTCGACTACTCGTGCGGCTCTGAAGGCGATGATTTCGGCTGTGAACCGTGCGCTGCGTGATGAGCGTCAGGCCTAGGCGATAGCTGTATATGCTTTGTGCGGGGTTTGCGGGTGACCGTTAACCGCGCATGATGCGGGGGCGGGATGCATACTGGGAGTATGTATCCCGCCCCTTAGTCGTTTAATGTGCGCAGGTGTTGCGTGCATTGGCGGGCTGTGGGGCGAATAATCTGCAGAGAGGAACTCTCATGAAAAGCTACGCAATGGTGTTTAGCCCCGTTGATGCGGCGGGCACCGATTCTTCTGCTCGTGCCTGGAATTATGAGCTGCGCGGTGGTGATGATACTGCTCTGCCTGCCGGTTCCCCCGAGGTGTGGGAGGCTGGCTGGGTGGGTTCGACTGGTCCCGGTATTGAGCAGGATCAGTGGCCGCGCAGTACGTTTACCGGTTTGCCGATGCAGCATATTTTTACGGTGAGGTTGCCGGGGGAGTACCTGCCGGATGCGCAGAAGTATCCGGGCGTGGTGGCGTTTTCTTTCTTCGCCGGTGATGGCCAGTTCGCTGAGGATGAGGCGACTGAGGGTGTTGCTGATGCTGCAAGTGATGACCCGTTTGAGGTGCAGTATGCGCAGGCTCGGGTGCATCCGTATCAGCTTCTGTTGCGCGATATTTTGGATGCCGAGTTTGCGGTGCTGTACCTGACTGAGGAGGAGTTCGCTTCCCGTACACAGCCGCCGCAGGATGTGCGCCGGCCCGGTGAGCATCGTGGTGAGGAGGAGAGCTTCAGCGCCTGGGCGTTGGCGGATTCTCAGCAGCCGCTGGCTCGTAAGCCTGCTCTTGTGGGGTGGGTTCCGACGGATGACCCGAATGCCGGTAAGGTCCCGAGCGATGCGTTTGAGAATGTTGACCCGGATACCGGTTATCTGAGTCCTTTCGATTGGGACTCGGAGGATTCGGCGTGGTTTGAGTGGGCTAAGCCGCTGATTGCGGTGGGTACTCACCTGGGCGGCACTCATTTTTATGCGCAGGCTCTGCCGGAGGGTCTGACGGCTCGTTATATTGAGTTCGATGAGTTTGATGTGCTGAATTTTGGGTGCGGTAGCGCTGTTTTTGATTTTGAGACCGGTGTTTTTGACTGGTCGTGCGGATAGTACGCTTGCGCCGAAAAGCACGCCTGTGACCCACATGTGACACGCATGTGAGGCATTTGCGCGGCTTCCTCGAGTCATAGATGAACCGTGGATGCACCGCGGTGTACCGCCGGAACCGGCACCCTGAGCGTTTCACAGTGTGGACGGGGCGGTTTGCGGAAGTTCCACATCACCTTCCGCGAACCGCTCCCGGCGGGCGCGCCTCCTGTATCCTTGAAACCGTGGAATGGATTCAAGCGATTATTTTGGGCTTTGTTCAGGGCCTGACCGAATTTCTGCCGATTTCATCATCGGCGCATCTGAACATTGTTGGTCAGATTCTGCCGGAGAAGGCTGACCCGGGCGCTGCGTTTACCGCAATCACCCAGCTGGGTACTGAGACTGCGGTTCTGATTTTCTTCTGGCGCGATATTGTGCGCATTGTCAAGGCGTGGTTTGGTGCTCTTGCCGGCCGCGTGCCGCGCAATGATCCGGATGCCCGCATGGGTTGGCTGATTATTATTGGCTCCCTGCCGATCGGTGTTCTGGGTCTGTTGCTGGAAGACTACATTGACACGCAGTTCCGTAGCCTGTGGCTTGTGGCGACCATGCTGATTGTCTTTGCCGTGTTCCTGGGTCTTGCGGACCGTTTTGGCCGCGAGCAGCGTGAGCTGAAGGACCTGACGTTCCGTCACGGCCTGCTGTACGGTTGCGCGCAGGCGCTGGCACTGATTCCGGGCGTTTCCCGTTCGGGCGGCACCATTACCGCGGGTCTGTTCATGGGTTACACCCGTGAGGCTGCGGCTCGTTACTCGTTCCTTCTGGCTATGCCCGCCGTGTTCATGTCTGGTCTGTACAAGACCTTTAAGGTGGTCACCGGTGAGGAGGCGACCGGCTACTACGGTATCCCGTCGACGATCGTTGCGACTCTGGTCGCGTTCGTGGTGGGTTACCTGATGATTGGCTGGTTCTTGAAGTACGTGTCTTCGAAGTCCTACGGCATTTTCATTTGGTACCGCATTGCGCTCGGTATCCTGATTTCGTTGGTCTGGGCACTGGCGTTCTGAACGCTACTTCTTCGGCGTTCTAAGGCTTTAGCCCTCAGCGTGATATGACATACCCGTCCGTGAGTTTCTCACGGGCGGGTATTCTTATTGGAGTAGATTTTTTGGCACCCGCATGCCTTGAGGTTGGGCGGCGGGTGTGGCGCGTCCACCGGTGTGGGCGTTTTTACGGAAAGGAAACCCATGCGAGCTTGGGATGCCCCCGCCTCTGTGACTCTGCCCGGTCAGGCTGCGCTGCCGCGTATTTTTGATACTTCTGCCGGTGAGATTGTTCAGGTTCAGGAGGATAAGGCGGCGAGCCTGTACGTTTGCGGTATCACCCCGTACGACGCGACGCATATGGGTCACGCCTCCACCTATGTTGCTTTTGACTTGCTGCACCGCGCATGGCTGGACGCGGGCGTGCCGGTGACGTACGTGCAGAACGTGACCGATGTGGACGACCCGCTGCTTGAGCGTGCGACCGCCACGAACGTTGATTGGCGCGAGCTGGCTGAGGATCAGACGGAGCTGTTCCGCACCGACATGAAGGCGCTGAACGTGATTCCGCCGGCACACTATGTGGGTGTGGTGGAGTCCATTGAGTGGCTGTTCCCGCTGATTGAGGACCTGTTCCGCCGCGGCCTGGCGTACCGCGTGCCCGGTTTCACGGATGAGCAGGGTGTGGTGCATCCTGACGGTGACGTGTACCTGGATCTGAAGGCTGTGCGTGAGCTGCCCGCGAACGCTGAGGGCTACTCGTGGGCACCGGGCGAGGTCTGCCACCTGAGCCGTGATGAGATGCTGGAGATTTTCGCTGAGCGCGGCGGCGACCCGAATCGTGCCGGTAAGCGTGACGCACTGGATCCGCTGCTGTGGCGTATTGAGCGTGAGGGTGAGCCGAGCTGGGATGCCGGCGAGCTGGGTGCGGGCCGCCCCGGCTGGCATATTGAGTGCACGATGATTGCCCGCCGTTTTGTGGATGGTTCGCTGACCGTTCAGGCTGGTGGTAACGACTTGACGTTCCCGCACCATGATTTGGGTGCGGGCCATTCGTGGGCTGTGTCTGCACGCCCGCACGCTAAGCATTACGCGCACACCGGCATGGTCGGTTTGGACGGCCACAAGATGAGCAAGTCCCGCGGCAACCTGGTGCTGGTTTCGCGTCTGCGCGCCGCCGGTGAGGATGCGAACGCGGTACGCCTGGCGATTATGGGTCAGCATTACCGTTCGGATTGGTTCTGGACTGATGAGCTGCTGGAGCACGCGAAGGCTCGCCTGGACACCTACCGTCATGCGGTGTCGGTGGCTGAGGGCCGTGAGGGTTCCGAAGGTGTCACCGATGAGGCGGCGGTTGAGCTGCTGTCCGCTGTACGTGAGGCGCTCGGTGAGGACCTGAACGCTCCGGCGGCGTTGGCGGCTGTGGATGCGTGGGCTGTGAAGGCTCTGGCGGACACCACCGTCGGCGGTGGCGCGCTGGTGCGTGACATCCTGGCGGCACGCCTGGGCGTGGTCCTCTAGGATGGCTTCATCGGTTATGGAGGAGCTGTACGCTCTTCGCCCGTATGACCGTGAGGCGGTCGATGCGCTCGCAGCAGAGATGTTAGCTGAGGCTCGCGCATACGAGGCGCAGGAGGAAGCGTAGGGCTTCTGAGAGCAATATGAGCCCAACAAAGGGGTGGGTGACTCTGGAATAACTCCAGGGTCACCCACCCCTTGCGTTTAACCGGTTGTAGAACCTGATACCGGCAACTATTGAGCGGCTAGTCTTCGGTGTCTACAAACTCCTCGCGGAAAATCTGTTCACCGGCGAGAACCTCATCAAGGAGCTTTTCCTGAGCGGGTTCCAGGTGTACCAGGTGCGTGAGAGTGTAGAGCAGACGCTCGTACTCTTCGCTCCAGGCTTCTGGCCATTCTCGCTGAACAATGTCGTTGAGCGAGGAACTACGGCGTACTACCGGCTTCTTAAGGCGGTACTTAGCCCACAGTCCCAGCACCTGGTTGCCACCGATGGTGTAGTCAAAGACGCGCTTCTCCACGTTCTCGCAGCGTGCCTGACCGAAGGAAACCGTACCTGTAACCGAGATGTTCTCTTCTTCAGAGAGGCTACCGGTGACCGTGTCGGGGGAGAAGCTGGGCTTCTTCTCCGGCATCGTCTTGCCCATGTCTACCGTCGGGGTCGGCAGGGCGTAGTCTGCACCTTCGGGAAGCTGGTGCAGGTATTTCATACCCGGTAGCGGTTCACCGCGTTCACCATAGGTGTGTAGCCACACAACCTGCTTGCCGAGCTGAACGGCGCGTTCCAGAGCGCAGGGTCAGCGGTGAGGGGTACACGAATACCCGCCTGCTGGAGGGGCTCGTCAAAGGTGCGCACGTAGCCTGGGTGTCCGGTGAGTGCCGCCAGGTAGTAGACGAGGTCGCCGGGGGCATTGTCACCGAAACGTTCACGTAGCATTTGCGAGGCAGATTCGGTGAGGTTTGGCGTACCACCAATAGTCAGCGCCGGATGAGCACGCCCACCACGATTATTGAAGGCGTGCATATCCGGGATAAGGGCACTAAAGTACAGTCCCGGACCTGCCTTAGGATAGTGTGCGTGCTGTTCCACAATAAAAATCTGCCCGGGAACGCGATGCTCCCACAAATCAGGAGAAGCACGATGGAGTAAGCGTGAATCAGCCAAGATATACTGCCGGTCAAAGGATCGGTAACCCACAGGCACAATATTCGGAGCATCAGGAATGATCTCGCGTGTAATCTGGTCGTTCAAGCTTTCGAGACTTCCCTGGAATGTATCATTCCCAGGAAGCGGCTTTTTACCAACTGCGATACCCGTACTACTAGTTTCCTTGAACCGCTCAGCACGTACTTCCAGATCGTTACCTTCGATGAGTTCCGCCCAGCGTTCCTGGAGTACGCTCTCAGAAGGAGCATAGACCCAGGTCTTATTGGGCTTTACACCAGGGAAGTAGCTGGCATAGAAATCAGGCAATGCCGGGTAACTATCCCAGTCACCACCCGCTTCAGGTGCAAACTTATCTCCCCACCCGGAACGCACCGGTTCAAACCCTGCACCGTCCAGGTCGAGAGTGGCAAGAGCCTGCATTTTCTCCGCAAAGGTACCGTGTAGAGCCACATAGCGAATATCCGCGGGCGTTTCCTCATCGGTATTTTCTTCACGCAAGAACAGGGCAATAGACACCGGAGTCTCAATAGCAAAGACAGCGTTCTTTGCCGGCGGGCGCTTACCCTCAGGAGTCACATTGATAATCCATCCGCGACTGGAGGAACGGCGAATATACTCGCGCATGCCCGCAAAACCGGGCCCGTGCAGATAGCCGTCTGCGGTAATAAAGCAGACCACACCCGCACGTTGAGCACTATCTGACTGACCCTCCAGAGCACGGAAAGAATCCTCAAAAACCTTCCAGAAAGCCCAACGCCAGAAATAGACGTACAGGTTCTTCAACACGTACTCATACTTACCCATACCCGGTGCACGGAAGTCATCCAGAATGGGGGAGGCAACATCGGGAGAGCGGAAGCCCGACTCCACCCAGCCGCCCATTCCCTCCGCCTTATCCTTATACGGCGGGTTACCAATGCACACCTGAATGGGTACCTCACGCTTCACCCTAGTTGCTTTATTCGACAACTGAGAAAGCAGACGCAGAGTATTACCGTTCACCGGCTTCTGCTTAGCGTAGGGGTCGCTCAGAGTATCCGCCACATAGAGGTTCAGGCCGTCCTCAGGAACGTCACCACCCATCTCCTTAAGGGTCTGGTTCAGACGCAGCTCAGCTACAGAGAAAGGACCTGACTGCAACTCAAAGCCGTACAGGTTCTTCGCCAGACGATTCAGAGCACGAGTACGTGCGGCGGGAGCCAGGCTCTCCGTCTTCGCTACCTGATGCATCACCGATAGAGGATAGGTGCCGGTACCCATCGCTGGGTCAATCACGGACACACCCTCACTCGCCAGACCGTGCTCCTTGCCCAGGTAGGTGCGCAGAGCGTCATCCACCAGGCGCACCATCTGATCCACCACCTCAACGGGGGTGTAGTAGCTACCGGTCTTCTTACGCTGTTCCGGGTTATAGACCTTCAGGAAGTGCTCGTAGAGGTGCAGATACACATCTGACTTGCCGCCAGAAATATCAGCCCAGGAGGCGGCACCCATGACACGTACAATCACGGCTAGAGCGTTATACAGGGAGCTCTCTTCATCTAGGTGCTCGGTCAGCAGACCCAGCGCATTACCCAGCAGACCGTGCTGAGAACGCAGACGACCCGCCATAGTCGAGAACGTCTCAAGGCTCAGGTCGTGACCTTCCGAGAGAGCAACCACCAGTGAGAACACCACGGTCTGCGCAAAGCTATCGGCAAACTCTTCATTACTGGTACTCGGGGCGAGAGTATCGCGCCAATCCTTACGCAGACCCACCAGCGGGGGAGGAATCACAAAATCTTCCTCGCCCTTCTTCTTAGCTTTCGCCTGCTCCGCTTTATAGGTCTTCTCCTGTGCGGAAAGACCCAAAAGCATCTCTTCACGCAACAAAGCCGCCAGGGGTGCGAGAGTTTCCACCAGCTGGTCGGCACTCGTAATCGGAGCGGGAACCCAACGCAAAAAGTTGAGGAAGAACGTCGCCAGAGCATCCGGTGCGCTCAGCGTGCCATGGCCGCTGAAAGAACCATGCATATGCACCGCTTCATACCCGGTGCTCGTCAGCACCGGTTCGCCATAACGGTACAGGCGCCATTCCGTGCCGTTGGTGTACAAAAGGTTCGGAAGATTCCGCAGACGCTGCCACTGCTTATACTCGTGGCTCTTCTTAGTGAAAGAAGCGGGGTCAATGTTCTTACCCGGAGCCTTCAGCTCCACATAGCCAGTCAAAACACCATCGACCATGATGGCGTAATCAGGGCGAACCAGACCCTCAGAAACTAGACCCCCCCCCGCGGTTTTCAGCGAGGTTTCACGGACGGTCACAACCTTCATCGAATGCAAAGCGCCAAAGTCCTGCAACAGGGTAGCGACCGGGTTCGTCAGCTGAGCCTCCGGTTCACCATCCCCAACGCGCAGATTCTCCCGCACCTGCCTGCCGAACTCGGCAATTAGTGAGTTGAAATCAGTCACAATACTCTTTCCTTTGCCCCATATTCTTGGGCACTAAGGTGTTTCTGCCCGCCAAGGATTCTGGCGAACTCCCCTCAAGTCTAACCAAAAATAAGTACCCCTAATTGCTCAGTGGTCATCGTTCTATCTGTGCCGCCGCATTATCACGTCCGCGGGGGAACACGCCACAGCCAATTTGCAGACTCCGCTAAAATAGAAAAGGACTTTTTCCGTCCCGCGGTTCGCCGCACAGCGCGAACAGCACAGACTGACCCAAACCCGAGGAGAATCACCCCGTGAGCAGCGGCACCCCCACCCCCACCGGCGCAATCAACCGCCGCGGCCCCTTCCGCCCCGGCGAGCGCGTCCAAATCACTGACGAACGCGGCCGCATCACCACCATCACCCTCGCCGAAGGCGGCGAATACCACTCCCACAAGGGCTTCCTCAAGCACGACGACCTCATCGGCGCGCCCGAAGGCACCGTCATCGCCAACACTCACGGCATCCTCTACCAGGCGCTGCGCCCCCTCTACAAGGACTTCGTGCTCTCCATGCCGCGCGGCGCAGCCGTCGTCTACCCCAAGGACGCCGCCCAGATCATCGTCAAGGCAGACATCTTCCCCGGCGCACGCGTCGTCGAGGCAGGCGTCGGTTCCGGCGCACTGTCCATCGCCCTGCTGCGTGCAGTCGGCGACTACGGTTGCGTGCACTCCTTCGAACGTCGTGAAGAGTTCGCAGACGTCGCCCGCGGCAACATTGAGACCATGTTTGGTGGCCCCCACCCGGCGTGGAAGCTGAGCATCGGCGACCTGCAGGACACCCTGCCGCAGGTTGAAGAGCCCGGCAGCGTCGACCGCGTCGTGCTCGACATGCTCGCACCCTGGGAATGCCTCGACGCTGTGGCGGAGGCGCTCGCGCCCGGCGGCGTGCTCATCTGCTACGTTGCGACCGTGACCCAGATGTCCCGCCTGGTTGAGGGCATGCGCCTGGACGGCCGCTTCACCGAACCCGAATGTGACGAAACCATTGTTCGCGGCTGGCACGTGGAGGGTCTGGCGGTCCGTCCCGACCACCGCATGGTGGCACACACCGCGTTCCTGGTTGTGGCTCGTCGCCTGGCTGACGGTGCGGTACGCCTGGCGCCGAAGCGTCGCGCGTCCAAGACTGACTTCTCTGAAGAGGATATGAACGCGTGGATCCCCATGAACGTGGGTGAGCGTGAGGTGACCGATAAGAAGATTCGCCGCGCCGCACGCGATGCGAAGAACCTCGCCGCTCACGCCGCACGCGCGAACGAGATTGCGCTGGAACAGAACGGCATGGAATCTGAGCAGAACGACAGCGCAGCAGCCGAGACTGGCGCTGACTCTGCTGAATAATTTGAACCACTGACCTGCGGGGGCACGGGCGTTGCCTGGAGCCCCCGCAGTGCACTCACCAGGCTACTCGCTGTGCCCGATACCCACCCAGTACCCGCACCGAGTAGCCGCCGATCAGGACGAACAGCTAAAGGAGCTACCGTGTCCACCCACGAATCTGCAGATCAGGCAGGAACCCCCCAGTACGGCACCGCCCACAGTGCAGCCAGCGCGGCACCGCACTACTCGGCTGCTTTCGGGTCGACCTCCCTGCCCGGCAGTCAGCCCGTCAGCGCGCAGGAGTATGACGCCGTGCTGCGTCGACTCTCCGCGGCGGAGGCAACCCGCGACAATATGAGCCGACAGATTCGTGGTGCGGGGGAGAAGAACCGCAAGCTCGTTGAGGCAATCACCAGCATGCGCTACCAGGTGGAGCGTCTGCGCGCCTCCCTGTCGCAGAACGTCATGCCGCCGCTGAATTCGGCAATTGTGCTGGCGGTGCATGAGGGTCAGACCATGACCTACGAGCAGGTCGCTGACGATAAGACTCCCGCCGAGATTGACACCTACCTGGACGTGCAGGTGAGCGGCCGTATGATGCGTATTCCCGTATCCCCGCTCATCGACCTGTCCACGCTGACCCCCGGCATGACCGTGCTGCTCAACGACAAGACGGAGGCGGTGCTCGCCCTGGACACCGAACCCTTCGGTGACGTGGTGACCGTGCGCGAGGTGCTGGATGAGCAACGCGTGCTGGTTGATACCTCCTCGGGTGCTCAGCAGGTGGCGCGTGTGGCTGGTTCCCTCGACATTGAGCAGCTGCGCACCGGCGACGCGGTCACCCTCGACACGCGCACCCGCATGCTGACCTCGCAGGTTCCCGCCTCCCGCTCGCAGGAGCTGGTTCTGGAAGAGATCCCGGACGTCACCTACGAGCAGATTGGTGGCCTGGGCGCGCAGATTGATCAGATCCGCGACGCGGTGGAGCTGCCGTACCTGCACCCCGAGATTTTTGAGCGCTACCACCTGGCACCGCCCAAGGGCATTCTGCTGTACGGTCCTCCCGGTAACGGTAAGACCATGATTGCTAAGGCTGTGGCGAACTCCCTGGCGGCTCGTGCGGCTGCGCTGAACCCGGGTTCGGCTACTCGCGGCTACTTCTTGAACATTAAGGGCCCCGAGCTGCTCGATAAGTTCGTCGGTGAGACGGAGCGTCAGATCCGCGATATTTTTGTTGCCGCCCGTGAGAAGGCGGAGGCGGGCCACCCGGTCGTCGTGTTCTTCGACGAGATGGAGTCGCTGTTCCGTATGCGCGGTTCGGGTCGTTCCTCCGATATTGAGACGACCATCGTGCCGCAGCTGCTTGCCGAAATTGACGGCGTGGAGTCGCTGCAGAACGTCATCGTCATTGGTGCGACCAACCGTGAAGACCTGATTGATGCCGCTGTGATGCGCCCGGGCCGACTCGACCTGAAGATCCGCATTAACCGCCCGGATGCCGCCGGTGCCGCCGAAATCTTCGGCCTGTACCTGACCGAGGACCTGCCGCTAGACGCTGCGGAGGTCGCTGCCGCCGGTTCGACCCGCGCCGCCCTGACCTCGATGATTGCGGCGGCGGCAGGTCAGTTGTACGCGCGCACCCCCTCCACGGCGTACGCTGTGGCGACCGTGGATTCTTCCATGGTCGTTGGTTCTGGTGCGAGCGCGAACCTGTCCACTCACACGCTGTACCGTGGCGATTTCGCTTCGGGTGCGGTGATTCGCAATATTGTGGACCGCGCGAAGAAGGCCGCGATTAGGAGCAGCTGCAGGCGCTGACCGTCGGTGCGGACGCTTCGAGTGTGGGTATTGGTACCCGCCACCTGCTGGAGGCGGTGCGCGCCGAGTTTGAGGATCAGGTGGACTTGCCGCCGCTGCCCGATATTGAGGATGCGCTCACCGTTGCCGGTGTGCGTGGCCGCCTGGTGTCGGTGGAGCCGCCGCGCTAAACCGCGCGCCCGCACGAGCCGGGCGGCGCGCGCCCACTCAACTGTGCGCTCAGCCTACACCCCGCGCTTATCCCGCATCAACCCAGCATTACCGCAGGTCCAAAGCCTTTAGATGGTATAGATTTTTCAGGAGAACCCCATGAACTCCACCCCCAGCTACGGCGTGCACCGCATTATGGGTGCCGAAACCGAGTACGGCGTCATCGCCCCCTCCGCGCCGGGCACCAACCCGACCGTGCTGTCCGCACTGGTGGTCAACACCTACGCCAAGCTCGCCTTCCGCCGCGGCGCCGCCTTCCGTGAGCAACTGCAGCGCCGCGCCCTGGCGGATGAGCTAGCTGCTGAGGAAGTACGCCAGGCAGAGAACTACTCGACCGCAACCCCCGAGGGTCAGTGGCTGGGTGAGTCCGAGTCGCCGCTGCGTGATGCGTTCGGTCAGGTTCAGGACGCCTCCACCGCCCACTCGAGCCAGATGACGCACACCCGCACCGAGCTGACCAGCGAAGACATCGCCCTGGAGATTATGCGTGAGGCGGGCGTTCAGGCACCGGGTGAGCCCGCCGAGCCGCGTAGCGCCCTGGATGCGCTCGCCGGTGTGCACGGCCGCGGTGGTTTCCCGGAGCGTCTGGATTGGGACCGCGTGACCATGAACGCGATTCTGCCCAATGGTGCGCGCCTGTATGTGGATCACGCGCATCCGGAGTATTCCTCGCCGGAGGTTCTGACCCCCGCCGACGCGGTGCTCTATGACGCTGCCGGTGACGCGCTGGCGTACGAGTCGCTGGTGGAGTTGGGCAATCACGCGCAGGATTTGCCGCAGGTGAAGCTGTACAAGAACAACACCGATTCGAAGGGCCAGTCGTACGGCGCCCACGAAAACTACCTGATTAGCCGTGATGTTCCGTTTGAGCAGGTTGCGGATGCGCTCCTGCCGTTCTTTGCGACCCGCGCTATTTTTACGGGTGCGGGCCGTGTGGGTATTGGTACGCACGGTGAGGTTCCGGGTTTTCAGATTAGTTCGCGTGCTGATTTCTTTGAGCGCACGATTGGTCTGGAGACCACGATTCGCCGCCCGATTGTGAATACGCGCGATGAGCCGCATGCGGATGAGTCGAAGTACCGCCGTCTGCACGTGATTCCGGCGGATGCGAACCTCTCGCACTATTCGAACCTGTTGAAGTTTGGTACGGCGGCGCTGGTGATGAACCTGATTGAGTCGCACAGCGAGCAGCACCCCGTGCTGCCGGGCGTGCGCCTGTCCGATCCGGTGGCGGCGATGCACGCGGTCAGCCACGATTTGTCGCTGTCGGTTCAGTTGCCGCTGGCGCCGTCTTCGGCGACCCTGCCGAACCCGGTGTCCACGAGCGGTTCGGTGAGTGCCCTGCAGATTCAGCGCGCCTACTATGAGGCCTCCCGTGCGCACGAGGAGTCGAACCCGGCGGGTGTGGATGCTGCGACCGCGCAGATTCTTGATCTGTGGGGTGAGGTTCTGGACGCTCTGGAAACCAACCCGCTCTCGCTGGCGGATCGTCTGGATTGGGTGGCGAAGTATGCGCTGGTGCGCGGTTATGTCGCTCAGGGCGTAGATTATGCGAATCCGAAGTTGAAGGCCCTGGATTTGCAGTACGCTGATATTGACCCATCGAAGAGCCTGTATCACCGTCTGGTGTCGCGTGGCCGCATGCGCACGCTGTTCTCTGCGGAGCAGATTGAGCGTGCGACGACCGAGCCGCCGCGTGAGACGCGCGCGTTTTTGCGTGGCACGTTGATGGCGCGTTGGCCGGAGGAGATTCTGGGTATCAACTGGGATACGGTGTCTTGCCGTGGACGCTATTCGAAGGATCTGACTCGTTTTACGATGATGGAGCCGACCCGGTACGGTACCGCCGAGGTGGAGCCGCTGCTGGATGAGGTGAACCATTCGGATGAGCTGCTGAACCGCCTGCGCTAGTAGCGCCTCACAGCCGCAAACCCACATAAACTCATATTCTTCCCCGGGGTGGATACCCCCATTCGGAAGAGTAAAAACCACATAACCCACAGGTAGGGTGCAGGAAGGTCCGGGTACCAAACCCTTACACCCCGCACCCGACCCCACTAAAAACTTATTTGTCCACAACCGAAAACCCCTTGAGGAGAGAACCATGAGCCGCGAACGCATCAGCGCACAGCAGACCGAAACCACCGCAGCCGAGCAGGAGCAGGAACTGACCCTCGCCGCCTCCCACGTTGTCTCTGACGTGAGCGAGGTCGACGACCTGCTCGACGAAATTGACGGCCTGCTCGCTGAGAACGCTGAAGACTTCGTCACCGGCTTCGTCCAGAAGGGCGGCGAGTAACCGGCGCACCTGCGCGCCGGGTCAGCATCATGGAACACCGTATTTTCGGCATTGAAAGCGAATTCGGGCTCAGCTACGTCCCGCACGGGCTCGGTCGGCTGAGCATCGAAGAGTCCGCCGCCGCCCTTTTCAAGCCCGTCCTGGATCAGTGGCGTTCAACGAACGTCTTCCTGCCTAACGGCGGTAGGCTCTACCTTGATGTGGGTTCGCACCCCGAGTACGCCTCCGCCGAATGCGGCAGCATTGACGAACTACTCGCGCAGGAACGCGCCGGTGAGCTGCTGTTCGCTGATCTGGCGCGTACCGCCCGCAAGCGCCTGCTCGCAGGTTCGGAGGGCCGCCCCCTCGACGGTGAACTGTACCTGTTCAAGAACAACGTGGATTCGGCGGGCAACTCCTACGGCAGCCACGAGAACTACCTGATCAGCCGCAAACTGCAGTTCAACGACCTGATTGCCCAGCTCGTGCCGTTCCTGGTGACCCGCCAGATTCTGGTTGGTGCCGGTAAGACCCACCCGAATGGCGGCCCGGTGCCCGGTTCGACCGATCCGGCGTCCAGCACGGGTGTGCCTTCGTATTCGTTCTCGCAGCGTGCCGACCATATTTGGGAGGCGGCGTCCACCTCGACCTCGCGCGCTCGCCCGCTCATTAACACCCGCGATGAGCCGCACGCGGACGCTTCGAAGTTCCGCCGTATGCACGTCATTAATGGCGATTCGAACATGGCGGAACCGACGACCCTGCTGAAGATTGCCAGCACCGACCTGGTGTTGCGCATGCTGGAGGACCGCTTCCCGGTCACGAGCCTAGATATTGTGTCTGTTCCGGCGGCTCTGCGCGCTATCAGCCACGATCTGACCGGCACCGCGACCTTCGAAACCACGGACGGTAAGCACTACACGGCGTTGAGCGTCCAGCGTCACTACCTGGATGCGGCACGCCAGTACGTGCAGCAGTACGGCGCGCATCACCGTCACGTGGAATACGCCCTGGACCTGTGGCAGCGCACCCTGGACGCTATCGAGTCCGGCGACTACAGCAGCATTGATACTGAGATTGACTGGGCGATTAAGAAGAAGCTTCTGGATGCGTATATTGCCCGCGCCCGCGCGGCCGGTCAGCCTGCCGATTATGCGAGCGCCCGCATCCGTCAGCTGGATTTGGCGTACCACGACATCGACCCGGAGCGTAGTGTTTTCCATGCGCTGGTTCGTCGCGGTGCGGTCAAGCGCATCCTGCCTGAGGGTGCCGCGGAGGCGGCGAAGACTCAGCCGCCGAATACTCGCGCCCTGCAGCGTTCGCGTTTCATTAATGCGGCGGTTGCGGCGGGGGAGCAGTTCACCGTGGATTGGGTGCATTTGAAGCTCAACGCCTACCCGCAGCACACGCTGGTGTGCAAGGACCCGTTTGCTACCGGCAGTGAGGAGCTGGAGGAGGTGCTGAGCCTGCTGGAGGGCAAGGCACGTCAGCATCAGGAGGCGGCATTCCCGCCGCCCTGCTAAATAGCGCCGCTAAATAGCATTGCTAGAAACTCTCTGATGAGGGGAAACCCGCCGGCGGTCGGGGTTGTGGGCCTTCGGGAATACCTCGGCCGCGACACAGCTTGAACACAGCTACGTGCCGTAGCATAAAACAGCTAAACCTATACCTGTAAACTGTTCTGTGGCACACGGGCACTCACACGCCCCACTCTCACAGAAAACCCCAGAGGATAACACTATGATGAAACGCTCTAAGCTCACTATTTTCGGTGCCAGCGCGGCAGTTCTCGCGCTCGCACTGTCTGCATGCGGCGAACAGGCAACCAACAACGGCGACCTGTCCAAGGTGCAGTACACCCTGAAGAACGCGACCGCTGAGCCCGAAGCAACTTTCGCAACCCCCTTCGCCGCGTCTAGCCCTTCTGCGTACGTGATTGAGGAAGGTAACGGCGACTCCATCAACGATGGTGACTACGTGCTCGTTGAGGCTGCCGTATTCAAAGGCACCGACGGCAAGATCAACGGTTCCACGTACTCCAGCGAGCCGATTCTATTGCCAGTCAATGAGCAGCTAAAAAAGGCAGCACCGCAGGTGTACGAAACCCTGAAGAAGATTAAGGTTGGCGGTTCTTTCTCGTACACCACCAACGTTCTGCAGCAGCGCAGCACCGCGGGCGTGACCACTACGACCGCTTCGCCCGGTACCGCAACTAACGTTGAGGTGTACACCGTGAAGACGAAGCTGCCCAAGTACGCAACAGGTAAGGCCGTTGAGGCTGACCCGTCGCTGCCGTCCTTCACCCTGGATGAGTCCACCGGCAAGGCAGAGCTGAAGATGCCCGATAACAAGCAGGAACACACCGAGCTGGTCTCCAAGACCCTCATTGAGGGCGAGGGCGCTGAGGTGAAGGAAACCGACACCGTGTACGTGCGCTACATTGGCGCACAGTACTCCGACGGTAAGGTCTTCGACGGCAACTATGACAAGACTCCCACCGGATTGTCCCTGCAGGGCGTTATCAAGGGCTGGACTCAGGGCTTGAAGGGTAAGAAGGTCGGTTCCCGTGTTGAGCTGGTCATCCCGGCTGATTTGGCGTACGGTAACGACACCGGTGGTTCCAAGCCTTCGGGCACCCTGGTGTTCGTGGTTGATATTCTGGGTGCGGAGGAGAACCCGCAGACCCTGCAGCGTGCTCAGGCTGCTTCTAGCGCGGCCGCTGCGGAGGCGAGCGCCTCGGCAACCGCTTCTGCGACCCCGGCGGCTACCGCTTCGGCTACCGCGCAGTAGCCCGGTACCCATATTTTCGGTACCCACATTTTTATACCGCGCTCGCCGCTTATATGACGTAGGCGGCGGGCGCACCCACTATTTCGATGTATTTCGAACCAATCAAAGGAGACACCCATGTCTTTCGGTCAGCGTAACCTCGACCGCGAAAAGCCCGAAATCGATTTCCCCGAGGGCGACGCCCCCACCGAGCTGGTCATCACCGACCTGATCGAGGGTGCAGGCGCTGAGGTTGTTCCCGGCTCCCGCGTGCTCACCCACTACGTTGGTGTGGCATTCTCCACCGGTGAAGAGTTCGACGCGTCCTGGAACCGCGGCGAGCCGCTGCCGTTCCAGGTGGGCGTTGGCCAGGTTATCCGCGGTTGGGATGAGGGTCTGCTCGGCATGAAGGTCGGCGGCCGTCGTCGCCTGGAGATTCCCGCCGACATGGCGTACGGTGACCGCGGCGCTGGTTCGGTCATTAAGCCCGGTGAGTCCCTGATTTTCGTGGTGGACCTGCTGGACGTCCGCTAAGGACTAGCCAGGTTCTTGCGTTTTTCGCGTAAGAGACACGTAGCCCGGTGCTTTCTCCCGATTGTGGGAGGGGCGCCGGGCTTTTGCGTACCCGCACGCAAAGTAAGTGCCGCGGAACACACACGGTATGATGGAATCATGTCCACCGCAGCTCAGCTTTTCATGACCCTGAACCGCCTCGCCACCGTCGCCGAAGCCCCCGACGAAGCCACCCGCCGCAACGGTATCAGCCGCGACGAGCTACTGACCCTGCTCGGCATTAGCACGCGCGCTAACGGCTCCCTCAGCGAGTCCCAGGAACGCGCCTTTGAACGAGCCAAGCAGACCCTGCGTGATGCCGGCGCGCGCATCACCCACGTGACCACGGATCTGGGGGAGCGCTACCGCCTCGAACCCAGCAACGCCGCCAAGCTGCCCGCCTGGAACCCCACCGCCGAGGAGTTCCGCCTCATCAACACCATCCTGCGCGGTTGGGAAGGCACCGAACTGCAGGATGACGCCTACCGCATCCTGCGTAAGATTGCGCTCACGAGCGAGAACCTCACCGATGAGGCGCTCGCCGCCGCGAAGATTCAGGACCCGAAGACCTGCAAGCGTCAGCGCGCGAAGAACCTGTACACCTACCGCGAGCCCCTTCAACGTATTTACTTTAGCGATAACCCGCACCTGAATGAGCTGTTTACCGCCTATGCGGAGCGTAAGACGGTCACGTTCACCTATCAGACGGCTGCCGGTGCGACCCGCCTGCAGGAGAAGGTCAGTGTTGCCGGTATTGGTTACCGTTACGGCACTTGGTACTTCGTTGGGTATTACACCGAGAGCGCGGCGCGCAAGGAGTACACGTTCCGCGCCAGCCGTATTCAGAAGCTCACGATGCTCTCGCGTATCGATTCGACCCCCATCAATGCGACGTTCAACGCTAAGAACTGGCTTGAGGGCATTGAGGGTTACGAAGAGAGCCTGATTGTTGCCGAGGTCAGCGCCGATTCTACGCTTTCGGAGCCCTTCACCGTGCCCTCGTACGGCACGATTGATAGCGCTGTGGCGGCGACCAGCTACAGCTGCGTGATCGAGCCGCCCGCTGAATCCAACTCTGCTGATTCGGGTTCCGAGGCTGCCTCTACCCGCCAGCGTGACAGCTACGCCGCCCAGCAGCAGCTTTTGCGCACCCTCACCGACCTGCACAGCGGCGCGGTCGAAGACCCCGGCACCTGGAGCAAAATTGACCAGCGTAACCGTAATAACGTCCTTGATGCCCTCGTCGACCTAATTGTGGGTCTGCACCGTGCCGACCGCTGGGCGAGCGCCCACGGTGAAGAGCCCATGCCGCTGAATCAGCTCAACGCCCTCTACAGCGTGGACACCAAGAAATACCGTGAACTCGGCAAGACCATCATCCCCGAGATTTGCGCAGGTTGACAGCGTGCCTTTCGATTCAGACCCGAAGGACCCGGACGCACTCAAGCCCACCTACATTAACCTGCTGCCGGACTTTGGTGGCGCCACCCCGCACACGCTGCTGGACTACGCGCGCCTGACTGACACCGAGCTCGCCATCCTGGTCTTTACGCTCTCTGCCGCAGATATTCTGCACCCGGCTGATGCGCGCCTGGGCAGTATCCGTGCGGCGCTCGCCGCCGCGTACCCGAACGCGCCCGTCTATGCGCAGCACCTGTGCTTCGCCCCGGAGGAGCCTTTGCTGCAGGAGGCGACCGCCGCCCTGAGTAGCGGCAACGCCGTGACCATTGGTTACGGTACCTCTGAGCGTGCCGCGGACCGCCTGGTGGACCCGTATGCGTTGGTGTTGCACCGCGACCACATGTACCTGCATGCGTGGTGCCGTACCGCTGAGGAACGCTACTATGCCGCGCGCGGTGAAGAGGTCCCCGAGTATGTACCCGAGCAGGTATCTGAGACTTTTGCTCACGCGGCCACCGGTGCGGCAGAGAACAGCGAAGTTACAGACGGCGAGGCGGCAGACAGTGAGGCGGGGGAGAAGACCCCCACCTTCTGGCGTAACTTCCGCCTCACCCGCATCAACCACATTCAGGAGGCGGGCGCGGGTCGTACTCACCCGGTTACCGGTGACACCGTCCCGCTGTGGCATGCGCAGCAGCACAGCACTCAGACCAATCCCTTTGCTGAGTTGCGGATTCACCCGACCGAGCATATTCCCAGCGGTGAACCGCTCGATACTCTCACCGCAACGTACATGCGTCGAAGCACCCACCACGTGAAGAAGGCTTCACGCACCCAGTACGTGCGTATTCACTACTACAACAACGCCCACGGTGCTGGCGATAAGAACATCCTCGACACCGTTATCGCGCACCGAGGCGCCCTCGAACTTGTCGGTCCGGCGCACCTGCGCGCGGCGCTGCTTGACCAGTTGCAAACCCTTAGGGCGAGCAGCCGCAGTGGTGCGCCCGCAGATGTGCCCACTGTGCCCGCAGAAAAATAGAACTTCACCCACTAGCAAAAACACCCTAAAAACCCATCCAAGGGGCAAAACATTAACCTAAAACTTGTATAATGGTGCTCATGTCTTGGTGGTTCTGGATTTTGCTATGGGGCGCGCTCATCATCTGCTCGCTCCTCTATTTGGCATGGTTCACCTACAAAGCACTCACTCGCGGTTTCACACTCCTTGACGAAACCGTAACCTGGGTCGAGTCAATCGAGGGACAATTCGACGCCGCGCAAGCGAACGCAAGCCGAAAACTCCCGCGAGACACCACCCTCGGGGTATTCACACCCATCACCGAGGCATACAATAACTACGAACAAGGTAAGCAGACACGCAGGTCTGAGCGGATCAAGCGACGGGTCTCCCGACGAGATCGACTCGGCCAACCTCAAAACATCGGAGACCTGCTTTAACTAGAAAGGCACACCATGGGCCAGATTTTCAGCCACCCCGCGACCATCATCGTCGTTATCCTCCTGATTGTCCTGCTCTTCGGCGCACCGAAGCTGCCCGGCATGGCACGCAGCCTCGGCCAGTCCATGCGCATCTTCAAGACCGAAGTTGAGGGTCTGAAGAACGACTCCAAGAAGGACCCCCGCGAGAAGGACGGCGAAGAGGTCGTCACCGCTGAGGTCGTAGACAACGGCAAGGACGGCAAGACCGAAACCAAGTAACGGTCACGCCCCAACGCTCCAAACCCGTGCCAGCCCACCGGCCGGCACGGGTTTTGCGGCACCACCCCATAAACACCCCACCAGACCCCCTCAGCCGAATCACACACGGCACCGACACCCAGAGGACACCACGTGGCAACACCCGACCAGGACGTGCGCAACCGCAAAATCAATCCTGAAGCACGCATGGAACTCAAGGAACACCTGCGCGAATTCCGCGACCGCTTCATCAAAGCGGCTATCGCAACCGTCATCGCAGCCATTATCGGTACGGTTTTCCTCTACCAGCCTTTCATCGAAATGATCTCTGTGCCCCTGCAGCAGATCAACGCAGAAACCGGCCGCAGAGCAAACCTGAACTTCGGTAGCGTCGCATCTCCTTTCGATCAGCTGCTGAAGGTCGGTATGTACATCGGCTTGGTGATCGCCTCTCCCGTCTGGCTTTACCAGGCGTTGCGATTCCTGCTGCCGGCACTGCACACCAAGGAGAAGAAGTATCTCTTCGGCTTCCTCACCGCATCTATTTTCGCGTTTGGTTGCGGTGTCGCCATTTCGTACTTCACCCTTCCCGGCGTGGTCTACGCGCTGCTGAAGTTCACCCCCGTCAACGACAGTAACTTCATTGACGCGGGCGTGTACATCTCCTTCATCCTGAAGTTCGTTGTTACGTTCTCCTGCGCGTTCATCATCCCGGTGATCCTAGTCGGCATTAACATGCTGGGCCTGATTCGCGGCACCACCATTTTGAAGTCTTGGCGTTGGGTTGTCGTGCTCGTTGCAGTGATCGCAGCGCTGACCGCACCCGGTAGCGACATCATGATGATGTTCGTGCTCATGGCGCCGCTGCTGATTTTCTTCTTCGCAGCAATCGGCATCTGCATGATTAACGACAAGCGCCGCGACCGCAAGCTTGCCAAGCTGGCGCAGGGTTCGGATGAAGCAAGCCTGAACACCGCAACCAGCAGTGAAGATCTGGCGAAGATGGGTTACTTCGACGACGAGAAGACGTCCTAAATTGAATAGCTCGCTGTGAGCGAGGCAGCCGAAAGGGGCGGGGTACAGAGAACCTGTACCCCGCCCCTTTCGCACGCCCGAAAAAGAATAGCCGCCGATGCGCTCGCTGTTCGCCCATACCGGATTAGTGCCCCTCCGGGATGCTTTCTGAAGGCTCACGGCGGGCGAACCGTTACACTGGACATACTATGAGCAAGCACCACGCACAGCACACATCCGACGCACACACTTCTACCGCTTCTAACGAGCAGACCCCGGCGGAGCGCACCGACTACGCTGCCGCCTACGCCGCATCCCGAGAGCGCGCCGCGTATGCGAAGACCGCCCTCGGGGCTTTTGAGGCGTCCCTTGATTTTCCGCTGGATGATTTTCAGCGTCAGGCGTGTGCCGCCGTGGAGGCGGACCGCTCAGTCCTCGTTGCCGCGCCCACCGGTGCCGGTAAGACCATCGTGGGTGAGTTCGGTATCTACCTGGCGCTACGCCGCGGCATGAAGGCGTTCTACACGACCCCCATTAAGGCGCTGAGCAACCAGAAGTACCACGACTTTGTGCGCGCGTACGGTGAGGATTACGTGGGTCTGCTGACCGGCGATACGAGCATTAACACGGAAGCACCCGTGGTCGTGATGACCACCGAGGTGCTGCGCAACATGCTCTACGCCAACTCGACCACGCTGACCGGCCTGGGCTACGTGGTAATGGATGAGGTGCACTACCTGGCGGACCGTTTCCGTGGCGCAGTGTGGGAAGAGGCGATTATTCACCTTCCCGAGCATGTGAACGTCATTTCTCTGTCGGCGACGGTGTCGAACGTTGAGGAGTTCGGTGCGTGGCTGGATACGGTGCGCGGCGGCACGGACATCATTGTGTCTGAGCACCGCCCGGTGCCTCTGTGGCAGCACATGATGGTCGGTCACCGCGTGGTGGACCTGTTCGTACCCGAAGACAACTCCGCGCAGGGCAAGAACCACAACCAGGAGCCGGAGGAGAAGCTCTCCCGCAAGCAGGCGAAGAAGGCACAGAAGGCTAAGCAGCGCGGCGCAGCCGTGGAGGCGGGCGCTAACCCGCTGCTTGCCGGTCTGCGTCTGAACCCGCAGCTGAAGGCGCTACGCCCCGGCTTCCGTTCCGCACCTGGCCGCGGACGTTACGGCGGCAAGCGTGAACGTTTCCGTCACCGCCGTGAAGGCTGGCTGAATGAGACGTTCAGCGGCGGCTCGAACCGCCGCGATCGCTTCAGTAATGACCGGGACTTTGATGCGCGCGGTGAGCAGAAGCCTTTGCGTCCGCAGCGTATCACCCGCCCGGAGATGGTGCGCGCCCTCGACAAGCAGGGCCTGCTGCCCGCTATCTGCTTCATCTTCTCCCGTGCCGGTTGCGACGGCGCGGTCAGCCAGTGCGTATCCGCCGATATTACGCTGACCACCCCCGAACAGCAGCAGACCATCCGCGCCTACATTGCCGAAGCGACAGCCCACCTGGACACCCGCGACCTGAACACCCTCGGCTACTACGAATGGCGCGACGGCCTCATTCGCGGTATCGCCGCGCACCACGCCGGCCTACTACCCCTCTTCAAGGAGGTTGTAGAAACCCTCTTCACGCAGGGCCTCATCAAATTGGTCTTCGCCACCGAAACCCTCGCACTGGGCATCAACATGCCCGCACGCACCGTCATCCTGGAGAAACTCACCAAATACAACGGCGAATCCCACGTAGACATCACCCCCGGCGAATACACCCAGCTGACCGGACGCGCCGGCCGCCGCGGCATCGACATCGAAGGCCACGCGGTCGTCATGTGGCGCCCCGGCATGTCCCCCGAACATGTGGCAACCCTCGCCTCAACCCGCACCTACCCGCTGAACTCCTCATTCCGCCCCACCTACAACATGGCGGCAAACCTCATCGCCTCCTACGGCGCCGAACGCACCCGCAAAATCCTGGAATCCTCCTTCGCACAGTTCCAGGCAGACAAGTCGGTCGTGGGCGTCGCCTCCCGCGTACGCAAAAACGAAAGCGCCCTAGAAGGCTACCGCGAAGCAATGGCATGCCACCTGGGCGACTTCACCGAATACGTCCAGCTCAGCCGCCAGATCGCCGAACTGGAAAAGAAGGCGTCCAAGAGCAACGAACGCCACGCACGCGCACAGGCACACCACAGCATCCAGCAGCTGTTACCCGGCGACATCATCTACATTCCGCACGGCCGCTCCCGCGGCTACGCAGTCGTCATCACCCGCTCCGACTCGCACGCCGACCCGCGCATCGGCATCGTCACCGAGGACGCGCACCAGCGCACCGCCTCAACCCGCGACTTCGAAGGCGTCATCGAACCGGTCTCACGCATCAAAATCCCCAAGCGCCTGAGCCTCAAAACCGCCAAGGAACGCCGCGACACCGCAAGCCGCATGCGCCAGGCACTCTACGACGGCCGCGCCCCGCGTGCGCTCGCACAGCAGAACATCCCGGCTCGTCAGAACAGCATTGACGCGCAGCTGGAGGCTCTGCAGGCTCAGCTGCGTAACCACCCGTGCCACGGCTGCTCCGACCGCGCGAACCACATGCGTTGGGCTGAGCGCTGGCAGAAGCTCAACTCTGAGACGGAAGGGTTGCGCCGTCAGATTGCCCGCCGCACTAACACGATCGCGCAGGTCTTCAACCGCATTGCGCGCCTGCTAGAGAGCTACGGCTACGTCGAGCGCACCGAGGACGGCGAATTGTCGCTCACCACCGGCGGCCAGGCTCTGCGCCGCATCTACGGCGAGCGCGACCTACTGACCGCCCTGTGCCTGGACGCGCACTTCCTCGACGGACTGGAGCCCGCCGCCATTGCGGCAACCGTCGCCGCACTGACCTACCAGGGTAAGCGCGACGCGGTGGAATACCTGGCTCACTACCCGCACCCGTCCCTACGCGCACCCATTGCGACGATTACGCAGCGCCTCGCCGACCTGAACGCAGCCGAGGAACAGTTCAAGGTCAACCCGACCCCGGCATGCGACTTCGGCCTGGTCGAACCCATGTACTCGTGGGCGAACGGTGCGCACCTCGCAAAGGCGATCGAGGACACCGGCCTTGCCGCCGGCGACTTCGTGCGCTGGGCAAAGCAGGTACTGGACGCCCTGGATCAGATTGCGCACATCCGTTCGCTGGACCCGGTGATCCGCGCCCGCTGTGAAGAGGCGATTGAGGCGGTCCGCCGCGGCGTGGTCGCACTGGACGTCTAACCCGCACCTTAGCGCTCACCGTACATAGTGCAACACCATGCCCGACCAGTTCAGGCCACCACCCCCGCCACGTGTGGTGCATCGTTCCGCTTCATCCCGCCTTATTCCGTCTCATCTAAGGCACGTCATCTAAGACGAACGAACTACCGCAGGTAGCGGGGGTGCTTCTATACTCAAATGAGATGCTCAGCTCAGCTACGCGGACACCAATGAAGTGCCCGCGCTCGTGTGCGCCTCGGCGCGCCTCAAAGGTGAAAGGATTCTAATGTCTACCCGTATTTTTGTAGATGGTAGCGTGTACAGCCCGGTCGACCCGTACGCAACCGCAATGCTGGTCGAGGATGGTACGGTCCGCTGGGTTGGTTCCGATTCAGGCGCGCGTTCAATTGCCGACGAATCAGCCACCATCACCGAACTCGAAGGCGCCCTGCTAACCCCCGCCTTTGCGCGCGCACTCGCACCGGTCGCAGGCAAGGAAGCACCCGAAATCCTCGACTACCTGCAGGCATACCGCGCAGCCGGCTACCACACGCACACCCTCCTCGCCGGCATGGAAGACGTACCCGACCTCGTCTCCGCACTCAGCTACTACAGCGCCGAACACGGCACACCCGACATCCGCCTCATCCTCAACGCCACCGGCGTAGAAACCGACGAACTCATCAGCGCCATCAAAGCACTACGCCCCCTCACCGAAGGCGAACGCGCAGTCAAAGGCCTGCAGCTAGTCGGCATCTTCGTCGCACCCACCGAAGCCCCCGCAGCAGCACAAGTAGCCGAAGACGCCGCGCTCCTGCTCTCCATCGACGCATCCACCGGATTCACCCCCGCAGCCGATGCCGCGCTCACCGTACGCGAAAACCACCCCTGGCTGCTCATCCGCCTCGACGCCGCAATCAGCACCCCGCAAGACCCCATCACCGACGAATACCTCACCAAACTCGCAGAAGCACGCATCAACCTGGGCCTGACCGTCTGCGAACCCGAAGAAGACGAAGAAACCAACGACACCGTCCAAGCACTCCTCGCACACGCCGGGGGAGAAGCACGCGAGTCAGTAGCCTCCGTAGCCCGCCGCGCAAACGCAGCCGGCACCTCCATCGCCCTGGGTTCTGATACTCAGCTGTATGCGCCGGGTGCTTGGTCGCTGATTCGTGAGTTGGTGAACGACGAACACGGCATCTCCGCACGCAGCGCCTTCGCCGCCCTCACCCGCGGCGTATACCGCTAGCACACGAAGAAAACCCCTTCACCGGCCAGCTAACCCCCGACACCCCCGCATACGTGGCACAATGGCGCGTCGAAGCCCTCATGGTCCAGGCACCCGACTCCCGCGTAGCATCCTGGAGTACTGACCCCCGCGCTCGCATTCCGTTGCTTCCGGTGTTGGATGAGGATTCGCCTCTGCCCATCCTGGAATCTATTTACACTGAAAGTAACTAATTTTTAGCTTGTCAGAGGCTTTTTACGGGGCTGAGACCCCTCAATAATTCATCGATTTAAATGTTTACCCGGTATACTGGATATCTACCGGCCTATTTTATACGCACCTGTGAGGGAGTAATATGCGCGTTCTAACTGTCATCCCGACGTATAACGAGAAAGAGAACCTGCCCATCGTGGTAGAGCGTCTTCGCAAGGCAGCTCCCGAGGTGGACATTCTCGTGGTGGATGATAACAGCCCCGACGGCACCGGCCAGATTGCTGATGAGCTGTCGGCTAAGGATCCCCAAATTCACGTTCTGCACCGCACCGTTAAGGACGGTCTGGGTGGCGCATACCTCGCTGGCTTCGATTGGGGCCTTGAGGCAGGCTACGACGTTCTGATTGAGATGGACGCTGACTGCTCGCACCAGCCTGAGCAGCTTCCTTCTCTGGTTCGTGCTGTGGAGGCGGGCGCTGACCTGGCTATTGGTTCGCGTTACGTTCCCGGCGGCAAGACCAAGAACTGGCCTGCTCACCGCCAGATTCTCTCTCGCGGCGCTAACCTGTACACCCGCCTGATTCTGGGCACCTCCATTAAGGACATTACCGCTGGTTTCCGTGCATACCGCCGTGAGGCTCTGCAGCGCCTGAACCTTGATGGCATTGACTCGAAGGGTTACGTGTTCCAGGTTGATCTGGCGTGGCGTTCTGAGCAGGCTGGCCTGAAGATTGTTGAGGTTCCGATTACCTTCGTTGAGCGTGAGATTGGCGCTTCGAAGATGGACGGCAACATTATCTTTGACTCCATGTCTAAGGTGACTCGCTGGGGTATGGCTAACCGCGTTCAGAAGCTGAAGAAGGCTCTGGGCAAGTAATCGTTCCTCACTTTGAGACTTAAACGAAAGACCGGGGCGGATACGTTACGTATCCGCCCCGGTCTTTTGATGTTTTCTGTAGCGCTTTTTCCTGGCTCACGCACCGAGAAAGCCAGCACCAAACGGAAGAAGGCCCGCTAAGAGCACGAGTGGCGCTTAGCGGGCCTTCTTACAGCGCGGGCTTCTACAGCGTTTCTACGGCATGTCTACGGTGCTTTTAGAGCGCGTAGTGCTTGCGGTAGTATTCCAGGCGGTCTTCCAGAGTCTTTTCCAGCTCTTCGATGCTGCGGCGTTCCATGAGCATATCCCAGTGGGTACGTGCGGGCTTCTCTTCTTCGGCGTCTGCGGTGGAGTCGCCGTTGACGAGGTATGCTTCCTTACCGGACTTTGCGGTCCATACCGAGGGGATTTCTGCTTCTGCCGCGAAGGTCACGAAAACGCGGTCACCGTCTGCGGTACGGTATTCGACGCGCTGGCGGGGCGCGGGCTGTACGTTCGATTCGGTTTCCATCGACTGGGAACCCAGGCGCATACCGCGCAGGCTACGATCGCTCATTTTTCCTCCAGTGTCGTCGGGTGCGCTCTTTGGCGCTTTAGGCATAACGTTGGGCGGGGGAGAGCTATTCCCTCGAACGTTTACAAAACATCCATTATATCGGTAATAGTCTCCACCCGCCCAGCGTGGTGGTGTTTATTCGGCGTGATTTTTGGTGATTCACGCCTTTTTATGCGTTAGATTTCGCCTTTAGCCGTTGATGCCGTAGCTTCCGGGTGCCTGCGGTGCGCTCTTAGGTGCCTGCGCTGCGGGCTTCTTCGGTGCGTCTGCCAGGTCGGATGCGGGCAGGGTGCCGAATGCGTTGCCCAGGCCGCGCAGTGCATCGCCGAGTTCGGTCGGGATGAACCAGAGCTTGTTGGCGTCACCTTCGGCGAGCTTGGGCAGGGTCTGCAGGTACTGGTAGGTGAGCAGCTGCTGGCTGGGGTTGGATTCGTGGATTGCTGCGAAGACCTTCTGCACGGCCTCTGCTTCACCGTTTGCGCGCAGGATTGCGGACTGTGCGTCACCTTCTGCACGAAGGATCTGCGCCTGCTTTTCACCCTCTGCACGCAGGATAGCTGCGCGGGATTCACCTTCTGCGGTCAGAATGTCCGACTGCTTCTGGCCTTCTGCGGTGAGGATTGCGGCGCGGCGGTCACGCTCTGCACGCATCTGCTTCTCCATGGAGTCCTGGATGGATGCCGGGGGCTGGATTTCCTTGATGTCCACGCGGGAGACGCGCAGGCCCCAGCGGCCGGTGGTGGAGTCGAGTACGCCTCGCAGCTCGGCGTTGATCTGGTCGCGGGAGGTGAGGGTCTGCTCCAGGTTCAGGCCACCGACGACGTTACGCAGGGTTGCGCTGGTCAGTTCGTCCACGGCGCGAATGTAGTTGGTGATTTCGTAGGTTGCAGCCTTAGGGTCGGTGACCTGGAAGTACACGACGGTGTCGATGCCGACCACGAGGTTATCTTCGGTAATCACGGACTGCGAGGGGAAGGAAACGACCTGTTCACGCAGGTCAATGAGGGGCAGCACGCGGTCAACTACGGGGATGACGATGTGCAGGCCGGGGTTGAGAACGGCGTGGAACTTACCCAGTCGTTCGACGATGCCGGCTCGTCCCTGCGGGATGACGCGCACGGTCTTTGCGAGCATCGTCAGCACGAAGAGGATGAGTAGGACCGTCAGAATAAGGCTGATAGGCATTGTTTCTCCTTATCGGTGAGTTATATGGTGTGTTTTAGGGTATCTGAACCTGCTTCTAGAGCCGGTATTCAGATGGGTCTTAGTTGTTGCTCTTAGTTGTGGGGGAGAGGCTCTACGATTGCGGTAGCACCCTCAATGGCTCGTACCCTCGCGTGTGATCCTGCAACGAGCGTTCCGGAGGCGGTGCGTGCCGTCCAGGTGTCGCCAGCTAGTACCACCAAACCGGTTTCACTAGTCACATCTTGAGTGATGCGCACCTCAGCACCAATGAGTGCTTCAGCATTAGTGACAGCTCCAGTGGCTGTTTTATTGAGTTTCTTCAGCAGCGGCGGGCGCAGGCCAAGAACCAAAATTAGCAGATCACCACGAAAATAACGGTTCGAATCAGCATGTTATCCACAAAGGGCGATATTGCTGCGGTGATGCCTGCGCTGATCGCCAGCATGAGAAAGAACAGGTCGAGGCTGAGCATTTCTATGACGGCGAAAACGAGGGCGAGTGCAACCCAGAGTGTCCAGGGTGTCTCAAAGAGCCAATCCACGAGTTTTCTCCTTTGGTGTACGTCAACCGGCGTGGTTGACGTTAGATCTGCACACGAGGCGACGACACCTTCGTGATGCGGGGTATATCCATTATTTCAGGTGGATTGAGTACTGGCGACAGTTCTGGTGACCGAGTGAGGTTAATACATGAACTGTTAAGACTTTATTTAGATATGGGGAATCTTGGGTTCATTCTAGACCTCCCTAAAAAGCCGATAATATACATTATGTAAAGTAGAGCTATTTTTCACTACCCCACCGGCTGGTCATCGGTACTTTCTACGCTCAGTCAGTACGGCCTAAACGACAAGCACCCGAGACGAACTCACACCATTCGGTGCGTCCCATCTCGGGTGCCTATCATCAGCTACTAGGCTTCTTTATTCTGCGTGCTTGGAGCTGAACTCTACCCAGGCGTTGAGCACGCGCTCTGCTGCGCCGGATGCAATAGATTCGCGTGCATCAGCCAAAGCCTGAGTGAAACGAGTCTCAAAGCTCTCGCCGTTGGTCGGGCGGTATGCAACCAAACCAGCGGCAGCATTGATGAGCACAGCGTCGTGAATGGCGCGCAGCGGGCTCTTCGGGGCCTCGCCCTCCCCCGCCAAAATTGCACGGAAAACGCCCGCGTTGTACTCGGCGTCGCCGCCACGCAACTGCTCCAGCGGTGCGTTCTGCAGACCGTACTCGGTCGGGTCAAAACGGTACTCGGTCAGTTCGCCGTCTACAGCCTCCCACAGGCGGCTCGTGGTGGCGATGGTCAGCTCATCCAGGCCGTCATCGCCGCGGAAAATCAGGGCGTGATCGCCGCGCTCCGCGAAGACGTGAGCCATCTTCTCAGCCATGACCGGGTTCGCAACGCCGATAGCCGAGGACTTCACGCGAGCCGGGTTCGTCATGGGGCCCAGGTAGTTGAACGCGGTCGGAATGCCCAGCAGGCGGCGGGTCGGGCCCACGTGGCGCATTGCCGGGTGGAAGGTCATCGCAAACAGGAACGTGATGCCGGTCTCGCGAGCGCATTCGGCGACTGCGGGAATGGGCATGTCGAGGCGGATTCCGAGGGCTTCGAGGACGTCTGCGGAGCCGGATTTGGAGGTGGAGGCGCGGTTGCCGTGTTTGACGACGGTGGCGCCGGTGCCTGCGATGACGAGGGCTGCCATGGTGGAGATGTTGACGGTGTTTTGCTGGTCGCCGCCGGTGCCGACGATGTCTACGGCGTGGGGGTCGATGTCGACGGTTTCGGCTTTGGCGATCATGCCGGCTGCGAGTGCGCCGAGTTCTTCGGGGGTTTCGCCTTTGGAGTGGAGGGCGGTGAGGAAGGATGCGAGGATCGGCTGTTCGGTTTGGCCGGTCATGATGTGGTCCATTGCCCAGGCGACTTCGGTGTCGGTGAGGTTTTGGTGTTTGACGAGCTGGTTGAGGATGTATTTCCAGGTGATTTCGTGCGTAGTCATGTGTTAAGTGTAAAACCCCCGCCGCGTATCTGCATGGTTGGGTGCAGTATGCGAGACGGGGGTTTGTTAGGTGTGTTGCGCTTTAGTGGCGCGTGGTGGGTGCCTTCGGTTTAGTGGAAGGAGTCACCGCATGCGCAGGAGCCTGCTGCGTTGGGGTTGTCGATGGAGAAGCCCTGCTTTTCGATGGTGTCTTCGAAGTCGATGGTGGAGCCTTCGAGGTAGGGTGCGCTCATCTTGTCGACGATGACTTCTACGCCGTCGAAGTCGCGGACTGCGTCGCCGTCGAGGACGCGCTCGTCGAAGTAGAGCTGGTAGATGAGGCCGGAGCAGCCGCCGGGCTGGACGGCGATGCGCAGGCGCAGGTCGGTGCGGCCTTCCTGTTCGAGGAGGGTGCGGACCTTGGTCTGTGCTACTTCGGTGAGGTTGACGCCGTGGGTCGGCAGTTCGGTGGTGGTTTCACTCATTGGTGTTGTCCTTTTGTTTTGTTGGTTGCCCGTGTGCGCCGCGTGTGGGTGCGTGTGGGCGTTTTAGCCTTCACGATACGCGCCCGAGTGTTTGATGTACAACCTAGGGTGTGCATAGTTCGCCGGGGGCGTGAGTGTTGGTGTGGGGGCTTGACATGTAATTCTGCTTCTAGGATACCGAAAAAGTGGGGGTTGGGGTTTGTGACCCTTCTCCCCCACTTTTTGTGGATGTTTCTAGCGAGCGCCGAGTGCGCTGAGCAGTAGCGCCTCCGCAAGGATTGCGTTCTTGAAGTCCGGGATGTAGAGGGACTCGTTGGCGCTGTGTGCGCGGGTGTCGGGGTCTTCTACGCCGGTGACGAGGATTTGTGCCTGCGGGAAGAGGTCCTTCAGGTCGGAGATGAACGGGATAGAGCCGCCCATGCCGGTCTGTACGGGTTCTACGTCCCAGGCGGCGCGCATTGCGTCGAGTGCGGTCTGTGCGCCGTCTGCGTCGACTTCGGTGGCGAAGGGCATGCCGGAGTCGACAGCGGTATAGTTCGCCTGGGCGCCGTGGGGTGCGTGTGCCTTGATGTGTTCGGCGAGTGCGCGGTGTGCATTTTCGGGGTTGTCGCCGGGTGCTAGGCGGGTGCTGATGCGTGCGCGGGATACGACGGCGAGGGTGTTGGAGGAGGTTGCGATGGAGGGGATGTCCATGCCGATGACGGAGATTGCCGGCTGGGTCCACAGGCGGGATGCAACGGATCCGGTGCCTGCCAGGGGTACGGTGTCGAGGATGCCGGAGTCGTTGCGGAAGTCTGCTTCGGCGTATTCGAGTTCGGGTTCGGGGGCGCGGTGCAGGCCTTCGACGGCTACGGCGCCGGTGGCATCATGCAGGGTGGCGAGTAGCTGCGCCATGAGGGTGTGGGCGTCGAGCATGGGGCCGCCGAACATGCCGGAGTGGATGGCGTGGCTGCCGACGCGCACCTCGATGTCGCCGGATGCGACGCCGCGCAGGCTGGTGGTTAGTGCGGGTACGCCGGCGCGCCAGTTGGCGGAGTCTGCGACCACGATGTAGTCAGCGGACAGTTCCTCACGGTAGGTGTTGAGGAAGGAGACGAAGGAGGGCGAGCCTGCTTCTTCTTCGCCTTCAATGAAGAGCTTCACACCGAGTTTGAAGTCCTCGCCGAGAGTTTCGTTGAGGGCTGCGAGCGCGGCGAGGTGCACGAGGATGCCTGCCTTGTCGTCTGCTGCGCCGCGGCCGTAGAGGCGGTCGCCCTTGCGGGTTGCGACGAAGGGGTCGGTGTCCCACAGGTCGAGGTTGCCGGCGGGCTGCACGTCGTGGTGGGCGTAGAGCAGGATGGTCGGGTAGCCTTCTGCGGCGGGGCGGGAGGCGATGACGGCGGGCATGCCCTGCTTTTCGGTGCCGTCTGCGGTGGTGTAGGTGGCGCGTTCGATGCGTACGTTGTTGAAGCCTGCCTTGGTTGCGAGCGCGGCTACTGCCTCGGCGCTGCGGTCTACCTGGGTGAGGTCGTGCGATTCCCAGGCGATGGAGGGAATGGCGACGAGCTCGGTGAGGGTCTGCAGGGTTGCTTCGAAGTTTTTGGTGACGGCGTCGCTGAGGGCGCTGTGGTGGGTGAATTCAGTAGTCATGTTTCTACCTTACCCCCACCTTTACCTCAGCCGCCGGGTGGTTGGGGTTGTTTCAGTTGCTGGTGCGGGCTTGTGGGGGCGGGTTTGGTGTGTGCCGTTCGGGTATGATGGGAGGGTGTTTGGTCGTAAGAAAGAGAAGGCTGAAGCGGAAGCTGTTCAGCCGCAGGTTGTAGAGGAGCCTCAGGCTCCGGTTAATCCGAAGTTCACCCCGAAGAAGGGCCGTCCTACTCCTTCGCGTAAGGAGCAGCAGGCGGCTCGTCGTCAGCCTCTGGTTGTTAATGACCGTAAGGAGGCGAAGGCGCGTGAACGCGAGGCGATGGCGAAGGCTCGTGAGCGTCAGAATGATGCGTTGATGGGTGGCGATCAGCGTTACCTGCCCGCCGTGGACCGTGGTACGCAGCGCCGTTATATCCGTGACTACATTGATGCGCGCCGTAACCTTGGCGATTTCATGCTGGCTGTGCTGCTGGTTCTGCTCATTGGTGGCTGGATTGCTCAGGGTGTGTCTGGTACGTCTTCTGCGGCGGCGCCGATTTATTACGGTTCCGTCTACGCAATGTATGCGCTGATGATTCTGTGGGTTGTTGACTACTTCATTTTGTGGCGCAGCCTGAAGAAGAAGCTGATTGCTAAGTTCGGTGAGGTTCAGCGTGGTTCTGGCATGTATGCGTTTAACCGTATGATGATGATTCGTCGTATGCGCCGCCCGGTTCCGATGGTGAAGTACGGCGAGTACCCGCACTAAGTCGTTTGTGCCTTTATGGGTGCTTGGGGAGAGGTCCTGAAGGTTCAGGCCTCTCCCCTATTTTTGTGCCCGCTGGTCTTTACCCTCTTACGCCTCTTACGCGAAAAGCCACATGTGTTTCGAGAAGCTACTTCTTTGGTGGCTTTTCGAAACACATGTGGCTTCTGGGCGATTGTATTGCGGCTAGACGCCGGTGCGGTTAGGCGTCAATTTGGGAGTAGAGGATCTTGCCATGTGCCGTCGCGATGTTCGAGGGCGAAGATGTAGATTTCTTCTTCCTTGTCGCTACTCCAGGTTTCTTGGCGGCCGTCAGGTTCCACTTCGGTGTGTTTGTCCCATTCGTGGCTGGTTTTCAGGTAGTAGGTTCGGCGGTCGTCGCTCCAGGGTATACCTTCGGGTTTGAAGTGTTCGATGCCGTCGATGACCCATCCGCCGCGCTGGTAGAGCGCTTCTATTTCGCGGTAGATTTTGAGTTCTCCGTCGTTTGAGGTAGAGAGGAATTCGCGGGCTTTGCTGTAGTCGCCGGTTTGGACGCCGTAGTTGATCCATTGGTTCCAGGCGTCCATGGTTTTGAGGATGCCGTCAGGGGTCTTTGCCCGGTATCCGTTTTCGGGGGCGTTGGGTTTGGGGACGTTCTGGGCGGGGCCTTTGGCGTCTGCTTTACGGTATTCGCCGTTGCTAGTGTTGTTGCCGGCACTGTTGCTTGAGCTGCTGTTGGTGGCGGCTTTGGATGCGCCGGAGGCGGTGGATCCGTCTCCTGTAGTTGTGATGTCGTGCGGCACGCAGGCGGCGAGTAGGGTGCTGAGGCTGATGAGTGTGCCGCCGGTCAGCATTGAGCGGCGGTTCAGCATGTTGGGGTTCATGGTTGGTCCTCCACATCGTTGTAGTGCATGGTCTCCCGCTTATCTCCATTATGCGCGAGCAGACATCTTAAACGTCCAGAAGCCACATGTGTTTCGAGAAGCTACTTCTTTAGTGGCTTTTCGAAACACATGTGGCTTTTCGGCGGGATAGCAGGCACTCAAAAAGGGGCACCGCCTCCACCCCAACGGGTAGAGAACGGTGCCCCCTTTCAGCACGCCGAGTCAGCGCACAGAGTCAACACGCCGGGGAGCATAAAGCCCCCTGCCTGCACACCTTTTAGCGGCGAGCGCGGCGCAGCTTCACCAGGCCACGGTTAATGTGTGCCGCCCAGAGCGGACCCTCGTACAGGAACGCGGTGTAGCCCTGCACCAGGTCAGCGCCAGCGTCCAGGCGCTCCTGCACGTCCTCGGCGGTGGTCACGCCGCCAACGGAGATGATGGCGAGGTCGTTGCCAATTTCGTGCTTGAGCAGGCGCAGCACCTCCAGGGAGCGGGGCTTCAGCGGTGCACCGGAGAGGCCGCCGGCACCGATTTCCTTGACCTTGGTCATGTCGCTGGTCAGGCCCAGGCCGTCGCGGGCGATGGTGGTGTTGGTGGCGATGATGCCGTCCAGCTTCAGTTCCTTCGCCAGGGCTGCCACCTCGATAACGTCCTCATCGACCAGGTCCGGCGCGATTTTCACGGTCAGCGGTACGTGGCGGTTGGGGCATACGCGGTCTGCCTCTTCACGCACGGCGGCAAGTAGCGGGCGCAACGACTCGATAGCCTGCAGGGTGCGCAGACCCGGAGTGTTCGGGGAGGAGACGTTAACAACCAGGTAGTCTGCCTGCGGTGCCAGGGTGCGGGTAGAAATCAGGTAGTCCTCGATAGCGTTTTCGAGCTCAACAACCTTGGTCTTACCAATGTTCACGCCAATGACGGGGCGTACGGCGCCGCGGTATTCGGTTTCGAGGTCTGCGCGGGCGGCGGCTACGCGCGGGCCTGCCGCTGCGGCACCGTCGTTGTTGAAGCCCATGCGGTTGATGACCGCCTTATCTTCCACGAGGCGGAAGAGGCGCGGCTGCGGGTTGCCGGGCTGCGCCTGACCGGTGATGGTACCAATCTCGACGTGGCCGAAGCCGATACCAGCCAGCGCGGCAATGCCCTTACCGCCCTTGTCGAAGCCTGCAGCCAGGCCGAACGGCGAGGGGAAAGTAATGCCCATGACGGTGGTTGCCAGTTCCGGTGCGGGCTGGAAGTACTTGCGCAGCGCGCGGGTGATGCCGACGTTGCGCAGGGTCTGAACGCCCCAGAAGCCGACGTGGTGTGCCTTCTCGGGGTCCATGCCCTTGAAGAAGATGTTGAAGAAGGTCGGGTAGATGCGCATTTGTTCTCCCTAGTGTTGGAGGGTGTGGGTGGTTTATGGGGCTACGAGCCGGGCGTGCCGGGTCTGTATGCCTGGTCTGTATACCAGGGGCTACTTGTCGTTGGCGACGGCGTCAACAGCGCCACCGTAGCGGCGGTCGCGGCGTGCGTACTCTTCGACAGCTTCCCAGAGGGTGCGGCGGTCAACGTCGGGCCAGAGCACGTTCATGAAAATCATCTCGGCGTAGGCACTCTGCCAGAGCAAAAAGTTCGAGATGCGCTGCTCACCGGAGGAACGCAGGAACAGGTCAACGTCGGGCAGATCGGGCTCGTCCAGGTACTTCTGGATGGTCTTTTCGGTAATGTTGCCGGGCTTGAGCTTGCCCGCTACCGCGTCCGCTGCGATAGCTGCCGCCGCGTCAGCAATTTCTGCGCGGCCGCCGTAGTTCACGCACATGGTGAGGGTGCAGACGGTGTTGTCGATAGTTTCGCGCTCACAGTGTTCAAGCTCTTCGATGACGTTCTTCCACAGCTTGGGTCGGCGGCCAGCCCAGCGGATGCGCACACCCCAGGTCTTGAGGGTTTCCAGCTGACGTTGCAACACCTCGGTCGAGAAACGCATAATGAACGCCACTTCGCTGGGTGAGCGCTTCCAGTTTTCGGTGGAGAACGCATAGGCGGTCACGTACGGGATACCCATTTCGATAGCGCCCGCAACAACGTCCAGCAGTGCAGCTTCACCGGCGCGGTGGCCCTCGGTGCGGGGCAGGCCGCGTTCGTTCGCCCAGCGTCCGTTACCGTCCATGACGACGGCGACGTGCTGCGGAATGAACTTCTTCGGAATCGGCGGCGGGGTTGCCCCGGTGGGGTGTGCGGGCGGGGGTACGGGCTGGGTGCGTGCCATGTGTGCCTTTCTTCCCTGGCGGGTTCTCCCCCGGGGTCGTTTGCCTAGATATGCGCCAGAAATAAACCTGGCGTGCTGTTAGCTATTTTACCGTGACATAGCGCGCGTGGGCGGGTGCTTCGGGGGTTATTTTGCGTCCTGGTTGACGCGCGATTGAAGCACCGGCGTGCATCTGCGCTGTGCGGGCGGTTCTTGACAGCGCCGGTTTTACGGTGCAGGGATCTCCGCTTCGAGGGCGCTCGCCGTTTTGAGGGGGTGTTCAAGCAGGTTCTGGGTGGTTTTCAGGTAGAGTCCCAGAATTTTGGAGGCAACCGGCACCGATGCTGCATCAATCGTCGCCCAGGCGCGCGAATCCGCCGATGCGGTAGCGAGCGCATAGCCGAGCTCTTCGGCACGCAGGCCGGTTAGGGGTGTGTCGGTGGCGGGTGCGCATTGGGGGCAGAGGATGGTGTGGTGCCCGTAGGTGTGGGCGGTGTGGAAGGCAATGTACCTGCCGCTTCCGCCTGTAGCGCCGGGGATTGTAGTGCCGGGGATGCTACTGTCTGCTCCGTTATCGCCCGGGTAATCTGCGTTCACGAGCGGGTTGCCGCATCGGGTGCAGTTCTCACCGATGAGAGGCCAGCCGGCGGCGTTCATGCTGCGCGCCAGGTAGCGGGTCAGAATCCTCTGCGGCACATGCTGGCCGTGCGCGAGCGCGGCAAGCGCCCCGTGGGTCAGGGTGTAGATATCGGAGGTGCTGTCGGTGTCTTTGGTGAGTGCTTCCGCCAGTTCGGCGATGGTGGAGGCGCACGTGTACGCATCGTAGTTCGCCATAATGGGTGCGGTGTAGGCGTGCAGGGTCGCCGCCTGGGTGATGGTGTGCAGGTTGGTTCTGCCGCGGCTGAAGGACAGGTCGGTGTGCATGAACGGTTCGAGTCGCCCACCGAACTTGGAGGTGGGTTTGCGTACGGCTTTGGCGACGGCGTGGGTGATTCCGCCGTCGCGGGTGAGCATGATGATGATGCGGTCGGTTTCGCCGAGTTTTTGGGTGCGGAGGATGAGGGCGGCATCGCGCCAGGTGCGGGGTTCGCTCACGGGTGTCTCCGTTCTCGGTGCATGCTCGGTGGGTATCGGGTGGGCAGATTTTCGGCGGGCGCTCTATAGGCGTTGCCCTCAGTAGACGCTTGGTAAGCGTTGAGGGCAAGAGCTGCGCGGGGGTGCGGCTACGGTGTTGCGGGTACGGTTCGACCCCTGCCTCGTTACCCCGCGTAGGGGGTACCGGTCAGGGGTCGGTCCGTAACGTATGGGCGAGGCGCTATTTAGTCCTCGTACTCGATATCGTCGTCGATGTCGTCTTCATCGTCGAGGATTTCTTCCAGGTCGTCCTCGTCTTCGTCACCGTAGACGCTCAAGGGGGTGACCTCGTTGTAGGCTTCGAAGAGGGAATCTTCGTAGGCTTCGAAGGCGTTGGCGATTTCTACGTACGCCTCATCGACGGCGGGGTCGTGCTCGCCGGTTCGGTTTACGACGGCGGTCAGGTGCGCCTCCAGCGCGTCAAGGAGGCGGGTGAGTTCGGTGCGAGGATTAATGCTCATGCCATTATTCTACTACCTACGCGCCTATGGTGTGCGCCGGGCGGTCATACGGCGGTTTAAATGCGGAACTATGAACGGGCGCGGCGCATCACGCACCGTACATAAAGCACCGCATAGAAACACCTGATAGACACAGCGAACCCGCCGTCCCCGAATCCCTCACTCCTCAAGGGAGCAGGTGCCGGGTGCGGCGGGTTCTTCTGTCGGTTAGCTCAGCTTTACGCTGCGCCTACTGAATGTTTGCTTCTTACGGGTTATGAACCCGAGCGAATTAGAAGCCGAGGGATGCTGCGGCTGCGCGGATTGCCTCAGCGGATGCCTTCAGCTGTGCCAGCTCAGCCTCGTTCATGGGGACCTCGAGCACACGCTGGATGCCCTCGCGGTTCACGATGGTGGGCAGGGACAGTGCAACGTCCTTGAAGCCGTACAGCTCGCCTGCAATGGTGGTGGAGACGGGCAACACTGCGTTCTGGCCGCCGAGGAATGCCTCAGCGATACGTGCGCCGGAGATACCGATTGCGTAGTTGGTGGAACCCTTGCCCTCGATGACCTTGTACGCTGCGCGCATAGCTTCGGTTGCCAGTTCTGCACGGACCTCTTCGGTGAAGACGGGCTTGCCGTCCTGCTCCCACTCGGTCAGGGGAACCATGCCGATGTTTGCTGCGGACCAGACGGGGAACTCGGAGTCGCCGTGCTCGCCAACAACGTTTGCGTGAACGCTCTTGATGGAGACGCCAGCCTTGTTAGCGATCAGCCAACGCAGGCGGGAGGAGTCCAGAACGGTACCGGAGGACAGCACGCGGTTTGCGGGCAGGCCGGTAATCTTCTGGGCAACGATGGTGAGAACGTCACAGGGGTTGGTGACGAGCATGATGATTGCGTTGGGTGCTACGGACAGGATGTTCGGCAGCAGCTTCTCGAGGATTGCGACGTTTGCGCCTGCCAGTTCGAGGCGGGGCTGGCCGGGCTTCTGGCGAGCACCAGCGGTGATGATGACCATGTCGCAGTCGCGCAACAGTTCGATGTCGTCGCCACCGGTTACGGTTGCTTCGTGTGCGAACATTGCGCCGTGTGCGATGTCCAGTGCTTCAGCGTGTGCGCGCTTGCCGTCGATGTCGTACAGGACGATTTCGTCTGCGGAGCCGCGGACCATAGCTGCGTATGCGGTTGCGCTACCGACGCCGCCTGCACCGATGACGCCGAGCTTGGTGGGGTTGTTGACACCGTTCATTGCTGTATGCCCTCTTTCGTGAGAGTTATCCGTGTGGTGCGAGAGGATTCTCGCGGGGTCTATAAGGAAGCGGGTGTGTGCCTCGGGGGTGAATTTCCTGAGGTGGGCGTTCTTCCCGGTGGGCTCGCTCCGTTACTTTCTATTATGCCGCAGATTTGCGTTTTGTGTTGGGTTATTTTGCTTTTTTCGATGGGTGCTGGTGACTTTATGGGCTATGAGGGGTGTTTTTCACTCATAAAACCAAATAATGACGTTCTGACCTTTTGAGCAAGCTCACATGTCACTCTCACATGTCACTAAAGTAGCCCTCCACATCCACGGCACCGCCAGAAGCCTCAAAATCGGCACGAACCGCCCGCGCCAGCTCATCGTCAATCAGGAAATCCAAAGCCACAGAAGCCAAACCGAACGCCGCATCCAGAGCAGCATCCACCGCCGCCTGAGTATCCGCACAGTGCGCGAACTCCACCGTGTGCATACCGGTACCCTCGGGCGCAATCTGAATCAGCGGGTGAATACTGGGCACGCGCAGGCTCACATTACCGAAATCAGTAGAAGCCGCCAGCGTGTCACTGACCGTTCCGGGCGGGTACGGGTGGCGACCCACCGAACGCTGAGCCGAAACCCAACGCTTCAACAGCGGACGGTTCGTGCGCACCGGCATGGTCATCGGCGAAGAATCCCACGTCACCTCCGCACTCACGCCAGCCATAAGCGCCGCACCGCGCAGCACCTCCTCAACCCGTCGCGACAGCGCACGCAGAGTCGGCGCGTGCTTAGAACGGATATTAATGTGCAGGCTCGCGGCGGCAGGAATCAGGTTCGGGGCGTCACCGCCGTGGTCAATAATCGCGTGAATACGGTCAGAACCGGGAATCTGCTGACGCAACAAACCCAAACCCTGGTACGCCAGGTTTGCCGCATCCAGGGCGTTACGACCCATAAACGGGTGCGAGGACGCGTGCGCGCTCACGCCCGTATAAGTCACGCGACATTCACGGCGACCCAACCACGCCTGATCAGCCACATCAATAAAGTAGGGATGCACCATAATGGCGGCATCCACCCGCTCGAACGCGCCGGCGCGCGCCATCAGCTCCTTACCAGCATCAGACTCTTCGGCGGGCGTGCCGTAGTAGAGGACCCTGCCACTGAACGCCTCGGGGCCGGTAGCGAGCGCATCCGCCAGGGCAAGGAAAGCGCCCAGCCCGGATACCGCGATGACGTTGTGGCCGCAGCCGTGACCGATGCCCGGCAGCGCGTCATATTCGGAGAGGATCGCGATGGTGCGGTGTGTGGCGGGGTCGTAGTCGGCGCTGGTGAGCTCCACTTTGAACGCGGTATCCAGGCCGAAGGCGGGGTACTCGATGCTGAGGTTCGGGTGGGCTTCGCGGACCGCATCAACGAGCGTGCGGGAGGCGAAATACTCCTCGTAGGCAGTCTCAGGGTGCGCGTGAATTGCCTTGAGAATTGCGGTCAAAGAGTCTGCGCGGGTGGCGACGGATTCGGCGAGGTCGCGGCGAATATGTGCCAGTCCGCTGTCTTCGTCGAGGCGGTGACCGTGATGCGCGCCGTGGCTACGTTCCTGCTCGGGCTGACCGTTGTCAGCATGTCCCTGTTCGGGATGCGCGTGCCCGCGCTTGCGGCGGTGGTCAGCCGCACGCTTACGCTGCTCGGTTTCGAGGGCGAGGATTTCGGAGTACTCGCTACCGCGCACGCAATCAGCGTCGGGCGCGTCGTAGTGGCGGGTTATTGCGGCGGGTCGGTTCGGTGCCGTTCGACCGGAGCTGTCAGAAGTGGGCTGGGTGTGGGCGGCGGTGCCCTGTGCGTTCGCGTCAGTCATGCTTCTACGCTACCGTCTGCGCTCGCCGGGCGCTAGATGCTCGGGCGTGATGGAGTCGAAAACGTCCAAAAAGAAATTTGTGTCACATAAAAGAAAATTTGTATATATCCTAGGAATCTTTGATTCAGTGGAGTAGCGTTAAGCACATGGGAGCGACAATCCAGCCGCACCCATCACCATCCGGCGCTAGCGATGCGAATGCCGGCAGGACAGTTCACAACCGGTCCAAACCATGTCGTTTGGGCCTCTGTCAACACTGTGACAGACCCATGGATGCGAACCGTACCGGCAAGCACACACCGCTGCGAGCGCCACAACCACGCTAAGGAGCTCCATCCCATGAAGGCAGCACGCTTCTACGACCGTAACGACATCCGCATTGAAGACATCCCCGCACCCGAAGCCGCTGCGGGCGAGGTTCTGGTCAAGGTCGCATGGTGCGGTATTTGCGGTACCGACCTGCACGAATACCTGGACGGCCCCATCTTCTGCCCCCAGCACGGTCATCCCCACCCCATTTCTGGTGAGGACTCCCCCGTCACCCTCGGTCACGAATTCTCCGGTGTTGTTGAGGCACTAGGCGAAGGCGTAGACGACCTTGAGGTTGGCGACCACGTTGTCGTCGAGCCCTACATCATTCGTGATGACGTCTACACCGGCCCCGACTCCAAGGACTACCACCTGTCCAAGGACATGAACTTCATCGGCCTGGCAGGTCGCGGTGGCGGTCTGTCCGAGAAGGTTGCTGTCAAGCGCCGCTGGGTTCACAAGATCCCCAACACCATTCCCCTGGACGAGGCTGCACTGATTGAGCCCCTGAGCGTTGGCTACCACGCTGTTGAGCGTGCAGGCGAGTTCGAAGAGGGCGCATTCGCACTGGTGACCGGTGCTGGCCCCATCGGCCTGCTGACCTCCGCAGTTCTGAAGGCTAAGGGCGCTAAGGTTATTATCTCCGAGCTGTCCCCGCTGCGCCGCCAGAAGGCTCTGGACTCCGGCGTTGCTGACTACGCTTTCTCCCCCGCCGAGGTTGACGTTCTGGCTGAGATTCACAAGCTGACCGACGGCCGTGGCGCTGACATCGCGTTCGAGTGCACCTCCGTTCAGCCCGCACTGGACCTGATTCTGGATGCTCTCAAGCCCACCGGCAAGCTCGTTATCGTCTCCATTTGGGGTAAGCCCGCTTCCCTGGATGTTCAGAAGGTTGTGCTCAAGGAGCTCGATATCCGCGGCACCATCGCATACGTGAACTCCCACCCCGAGACCATCAAGCTGGTTGAGTCCGGCAAGATTGACCTCAAGCCCTTCATCACCGGCAAGATTGCTGTGGAAGACTGATCGACAAGGGCTTCGACACCCTGATCCACCACAACGAGACCGCTGTGAAGATTCTGGTCACCACCGACCCGGAGCGTCTGGCTGAGTAATCTCTTCGAACGATACTGATTCGTTCGGTTTCAGCTGATGCAGCTGTTCTTCTAGCTTCCTTAGCGTAGCTAATGTGGGGTGAGGTTCCATTCAAGGAGCCTCACCCCACTACTTTTTTTGTGTACTTTTTACCGGGCATACCTTACCGGGCATACAAAAATCCCCGGTTCCGAAGAACCGGGGATTATCTGTGCGCGAGGGGGGACTTGAACCCCCACCCTCTAATACGAGGACTAGCACCTCAAGCTAGCGCGTCTGCCTATTCCGCCACCCGCGCAGGTGACTTTCGAACGTTTTCCTTTCGGCGCCGTTCGAAGCAACACGTAATACTATACGGGCTTTCTGAGCACTCCGCAAATCGAAAGAGTATGTTCTGTGTCACACATTCGAGGTTGGTTGGTTCCCCACACCCCGGGTGATCTTCTCGCACCTTGAGTAATATGACCGGCACGCCCACTCAACTGCCATATTTCCGGTCATACCGACTAGAATAAAGAGCATGAATAATGAGAACCTCTCCCGCGAAGAAGCCGCAGAACGTTCGGCTCTCATCAGTGTCGACACCTACGACGTGCATGTCGACCTGACTAACGCCAAGGACCCCGAATTCGAGTCCTACCCCACCGTCACCACCGTCCGATTCTCCTGCAACACCCCCGGCGCAGAAACCTTCATCGACTACATCCACCACAGCGTCGACTCCGTTAAGCTCAACGGTACCGAACTGACCCTGGCTGATGTCGTCGACGGCGCACGCATCACCCTGACCAACCTGCAGGCAGAAAACGTACTCACCATCCACGGTCGCTCCTACTACTCCCGCTCCGGCGAAGGTATGCACCGCTACTTCGACCCCTCCGACGGTCGCGTCTACCTGTACACCCAGTACGAGCCCTCCGACTGCCGCCGAGTTTTCCCGAACTTCGAGCAGCCCGACCTGAAGGCAGTCTTCAACTTCCGCATCACCGCGCCCAAGGACTGGGTCGTCAGCTCCAACGGCGTACTCGAAAGCCAGGTCGTAGACCCCACCGACGACTCCATCACCAAGCGAGTCTTCTCCCCCACCGCAAAGATCTCCACCTACATCACCGCAATCGTTGCCGGCGAATACTTCACCGCAACCACCACCTACAAGCCCAAGAGCAAGGTCAACAGCGGCGACATCCCCCTGGTCGCATACTGCCGCCAGTCCCTCAAGCCGCACTTCGACTACGACCACATCTTCAAGGTCACCAAAAACGGCCTGGACTTCTTCCAGGACCTCTTCGACTACCCCTACCCGTACCCCAAGTACGAGCAGGCATTCGTGCCCGAATACAACATCGGCGCAATGGAGAACCCCGGCCTGGTCACCTTCACCGAAGACTACATCTTCGTTTCCGGCGCAACCGAGGACGACCTCGAAGGCCGCACCAACACCATCTGTCACGAAATGGCACACATGTGGTTCGGCGACCTCGTCACCATGAAGTGGTGGGACGACCTGTGGCTCAAGGAATCCTTCGCAGACTTCATGGGCACCCTCGGCGCCAAGGAAGCCAACAACTTCAACGACGCATGGGTCACCTTCGCGAACAACCGCAAGGCATGGGCATACATGCAGGACCAGCTGCCCACCACCCACCCCATCGTCGCTGACATCCCCCACCTGGAAGCAGCATCGCAGAACTTCGACGGCATCACCTACGCAAAGGGCGCATCCGTGCTCAAGCAGCTGGTTGCCTACGTCGGCTTCGACACCTTCATCGAGGCAGCACGCGTGTACTTCAAGCGCTTCGAGTGGGGCAACACCTCCCTGAACGACTTCCTGCAGGTACTCAACGAGGTGTCCGGCCGCGACATGCAGGCATGGGCTAACGCATGGCTGCAGACCTCCGGCGTGTCCGCACTGGGCACCAAGCGCGTCTACGGCGAAGACGGCCAGCTCACCGACCTGATTCTCACTCAGGAACTGCCCGCACAGCAGCCCGCAGGTCTGGGCCGCCCCCACGTGGCAAAGCTGGAAACCTTCGCGCTGACCGACGGCAAGCTCGTCTCCACCGGTCTGCTCTCCCTCGAGTACCCGGCAGAGCCCGTCTCCGAGCACCGCGTAGAGCTCACCGACGAGCAGAAGAAGCTTGTTGGCGAAGCTGACCTGCTCATGCTCAACGCAGAAGACCACACCTACGCCAAGGTTGCCCTGACCGACGAAGACGGCCTGCAGGCAGCTATCGAAGGTGTCTCCACCCTCGAATCCGCGCTCTCCCGCGGCCTCATCTGGGGCTCCCTCTGGGAGAACGTGCGCGATGCACGCCTGCCTGTCACCACCTACGTCGACGCAGTCGTACGCAACGTCTCCAAGGAACCGAGCGCATCCCTGCTGGGCACCATGGTCAACAACGCACAGGTCGCTATCGCAACCTTCTCCGCACCCACCGGCCGCGAGCGCCTCTACGACGCTCTCTACGACGCATTCGCAGCCGCACTGGCGCAGGCTAAGCCCGGCTCCGACGAGCAGCTGATTCTGCTGCGCGCCCTGATTTCGGTCTCCACCAACGCGACCAAGGGTGAAGAGCTCTGCCGCGATATTGCCCGCGGTGCTTTCGAAGACACCACCGGCGATATTGCTGACGCAACCGGCATTCCTTACGACCAGAACCTGGGTTGGAGTGCACTGGGTGCGCTCGCAAGCCGCGACCTGGTGACCGTTGAGGATCTGGACCGTGCGGCGAAGTACAGCCCCTCCTCGATCTCTTCGAATGGTTACGCGTACGCGATTGCTGCCCTGCCCTCTGCTGAGCGTAAGGCTGCTGCGTACAAGACCATCATGGAAGACGAGTCGCTGTCGAACGACGCTTTGGCTTCGACCATTAACGGTTTTGCTCGCGGTCCGGTTGAGCTGCGTGAGTCCTACTACGACTCCTACTTTGAGGCTCTGCTGCCCATTTGGGCGTCCCGTTCGATTGGTATGGCGACCCGCATTGTGCGTGGTCTGTACCCGAAGGCTCCGTACAACACCGGCTCCACCGAGGGTCTGGGTGTTGAGGGTAACCCCTCCGTGGCGCTGGCTCAGCGTTGGCTGGAGGCGAACCCCGAGGCTCCTTCGGCTCTGCGTCGTCTGGTTCTGGAGGCTCAGGATCACGGCCGCCGTTCGATTGTGGCGCAGAAGTTCAACGCCTCCCTGCAGGACTAAGCTGCATGGTTTGAGTAGCCGAGCGGGGTGCTATGACCACCCTGTGAGGCTCTCAAGCTAATTGTTGTAGACCGCCGCTTGGCGCTCACCCGGCTGTGAACCGGGGGGGTGTCGGGCGGCGGTCTTTTTCGCGGTTTTCTCAGCCGAAAATTTTGTTTCGTGAGGCTCTAGGCGGAGGGTTCGCGGCTCTTTAGTGCGTTGATGTGAATCGGCGTTACCGAGGCTGATTCCCCCAAACACAAAACTATATGCACCCGGTGCTAAAAGACAGATAAATGTCACCCGTTTTTGTGAGCTGTCCGCCCTGAAAGCATGAGAGAATAGACTAGGTATCCGCTCGCTTAGACATATCAGAAGGAGTTTTCAGTGGTCGATTACGCACTCGGTGACCGCGGTAGCGTTAACATCGTCACCGATGATTACTACGAAGCAGAAACCCTCCAAATCTTCGAGGAACTGCACATCGACCGTGAACGTATCTGGTACGGTGAAGCCCGCCTCGTGCCCGAACCGGATAACCCCTACGAGCCCAATAGCATCGCCGTCTACATTGATGAGTTCAAGGTAGGCCGTATGAGCGTGGAGGACTCCGCCGCATACTGGGATTCCATTACCCGCGTAGTCGCCTCCGGCTACGAACCCATCGCGCACCTGCAGCTTTCCGCTGTTGCCGTACGCGCTGAAGGCGGCGGCATGCACGTGAAGAGCACCGGCGTGCTCTCCCTGTCCGCCCCCGGCTCTCTCTTCCCCCTCAACGACGCACCAACCCGCGCGACCCTGTTGCCCCAGGGCCCGTCCATGAAGGTGCTCGACGAGAAGGAACACTCCGAATACCTGCACAGCATCCTGCCGCCCAGCGGTGAAGGCCGCGTGATCCTGACCCTGGAAGCGAACCAGCTCAAGACCTCCGACGGCCGCTTCGTTGACAGTGTTGAGGTGCGCCACGACCGCAAGCTCGTGGGCCGCCTAAGCACCCAGATGTCTGAGCAGCTGACGCCCGTCATCCGTTACGCTTTTGAGAACGACCGCCTCACCAGCGCCTGGGGCACTATTCGCGGCAACACCCTGGAACTGTCCCTGACCGTTCAGGCTGCACGCCCCGCCGACATTCCGCAGGAATGGTACGAGACTCTGCCCAATAACGTTCCGGCTCTGCTGCCGGTGGGTGAAGAGTATGAGGTGCCCGCCGCATTCGTGCCCACCGAAGGCGAGCGCCACTACCTGGAGTCCTCCGCACAGCAGGCACCGAAGAGGCGTCGCGGTTTCATGAGCTCCCTGACCGGTGGCTCCTCCGCACCCGAGCCAACCCGCAGCGAATCCGCCGCCGAGAAGCCGATGATCGAGTACAGCCTGGAAGAAGAGGAGTACTACGAGCCGAACGAACGTGACCGCCTGGTGAACCTGGTCAAGGGCGCAGGCCTCGCCGTTCTGGTCGCCGGCCTGCTCTCGATGCTGTGGACCCCGATGCTCGGCATCCTCATCGCTATCCTGGGTGGCGCTGTCGCGGCAGTCGCCTTCTACTTTGGTCGTCAGACCTACTACGAAGACTACGAGGACTACGACGAGTACGAGGACGAAGAGGCTACCGAGGACGAGGAAGAGCCTGAATCGAAGGCATAAGCTTCCCCCTAAGACCATATGCACAAAGGGCGGCTACCCACCATTACAGTGAGGTAGCCGCCCTTTTGCGTACCCGGTTTCTCCCGGAACGGTTAACCAGGAACGGTTAAACACAGCGGGGGCGAAAGCCCCATCAGCTTTCACCCCCGCAAGGAGTCACATCTTAGTCCTGGCCGTAAGTCGCCATGAACTGATCCATGCTGTCATGTTGCAAAGCATAGGACAGGTTAGCGTTCGCAGCCTGGTTCACGATAACAATCGACTGACCGTCGTAGGACCAACCCGGGCCTGCGTTCGGCAGGGTGGTCATACGCATCGTGGTGTCACCGCTGGTCAGCACCGGAGCCGCAATCTGAGCAATCTGTGCCGCATTCAGACCGGAGTCCACACGCATATAACCAGCAATAGACTCAACAGCAGACTGGAAAGAGCCCACATTATCCAGTGCACCCTTAGACTTCATCGTGTTGTACAGACCGCGCAGGAACGCACGCTGGTTACGAACACGCTGGTAGTCACCATCAGCAAACTGGTAACGAGCACGCACGAAGGCGAGTGCCGCACCGCCGTCCATGTGCTGCACACCCTGCTTGAAGGACCAAATGTTGATATCGAAGTTGAAGGGAACCTGAACATCCACACCGCCGACCGAGTTCACCAGAGCCTTGAAGCCCTCAAACTCAATCTCAGCCACGTGATCAATCTTGATACCCAGCAGGTTCTCAACGGTTGCCACCTGCAGAGAAATACCGCCGTAGTTCAGTGCCGCGTTAATCTTTGCCGCGCCGTAGCCGGGGATGTTCACCCAGGTATCACGCATAATTGAGACCAGGTACACGCCCTTACCATCAGCAGGGATGTGAGCAAGCATGATGCTATCTGCACGGGAGCCGCTCACCTGAGCTGCTTCAGAACCGGAACGGGTATCGCTACCGAGCAGCAGGATGTTCTTACCGGGACCTTTGACAGTGTTGTAGCTGTAACCGTCATCCAGGATGCCGTCGCCGTCCTTATCGTGCTCGCTCGCGTTAGCTGCAAGAGCCGCAGCAGCATTGGAGCCGTTCTCACCGTTTGCGGAACCGCCGTTACCGTTAGTGCCGTTCTTGCCGGTGTCCGAGTTGGTGACGGTCGGAGCCTTCAGCTCCGTCATATTGAGCTTCTTAGCCTCGCCAAGCTGCTCCTTAATTTTGCTGAGGTCTTCATCCACCTTAGTGATGGAGTCAAACTTCTCGGTCTTGCTATCCCAGGTGTGGCCAGCACGCCAAATAAAGAAACCAATACCGAGGGTAATAACCAGCAGAAGAATCAGCAGGATCAGCAGAATACGCTTGACCCATTTCTTCTTCTGCGACGGTTCAGAGTGAGCGTCGCTCATTAAGTTGTCCTTTGTTTGAGGTGGTGATACGCGAGGCGCGCAGCGCATCCAGCGAAGTCTCTAGAATGCAGAGAGCCGGAAAATACCCGCCCGATACGGGGCGGTGCTGGAGGGCGCAGAAAATGCACAGCTCGCAAAATACTTACTCATTGTAACGCCGTCAGCTGGTCTACGCACCGGCGAACGAAAGGTTTTACATTACAACTTTCCTCACGTTTGGGCGAATATTGCAGCTCTCACCATAAAACGCACAATGCCCCGCCTCCTTGAAAGCCAAGGAGAACGGGGCATTGATTTCGCTAAAAAGCAAAACTGGGACAGAAGATTTACTTCTTGCCGAAGTTGCCGAAGCGTGCGTTGAAGCGCTCGACGCGACCTGCGGAGTCCATGATGCGCTGCTTACCGGTGTAGAACGGGTGCGACTCAGACGAGATTTCAACCTCGACGATCGGGTACTCGTTGCCGTCTTCCCACTTCTCGGTCTTGTCCGAGGTCATGGTGGAACGGGTCAGGAAGACCTTGCCGGATGCGAGGTCGCGGAACAGAACCAGGTTGTAGTCCGGGTGGATTTCTGCCTTCATTGATTACCTTCTTCTGCTACTGGATTTTGCCAGTAGCCCTTATATAGATGGAGTAGGTTTTTCGATGTGCAGCTATCGAGAAAATCTCAGAGCGCATCACCATTGTGCCCGCATAGGGCGCGCACAACCCATTAAGGGTACCACCTTCACGGATTAAATCCCAGTACGTTCCCTCACAGGCACCAACCTACACCCCGCAAGGGCACCCGAAGAAGGCACTCACGCGGGTCAATAACCAGGTTAGACCTCAGCTTATGAACGCGGGCGGGTCTCCCAGAACGCCACGGCGCTCGCCGCCGCAACATTCAAAGAATCCACACCGTGCGACATCGGAATCATCACCGTATCGTCACACGCCGCCAAGGTGCGGGGCGACAGACCGTGCCCCTCCGTACCCAGAATCAGCGCAAGCTTATCATCCCGGCGAGCAGACAGCTCCTCCAGGGTTAGCGAGTCCTCCTCCAGCGCCAACGCCGCGCTCTTAAAGCCCAGCTCGTGCAGGGTCTGCAAGTCAGCAGGCCACGACTCCAAGCGAGCCCACGGCACCTGAAAAACAGTACCCATCGACACGCGAATCGAGCGGCGATACAGCGGATCAGCACACCGCGGAGTCACCAGCACAGCATCCACGTTCAGCGCGGCAGCCGAACGGAAAATAGCTCCCACATTCGTGTGGTCCACAATATCTTCCAAAATCGCCACGCGAGAGGCGCCCTGCAGCAACTGCTCCAGAGGCTGCGGCGCCGGACGAGCCATCGCCGCCAACGCACCACGATGCAGATGAAAACCGGTCACCCGCTCCAGGTGCTCTTCACTACCCACATACGCGGGAGTGTCAGGATGGGCGCGCAAAACATCCGCCAAATCATCAGCCCACTTCTCACTCATCAGGAAAGAAACGGGCTGATGACCGGCAGCGAGCGCACGACGAATCACCTTCGAGGACTCCGCAATGTAAATACCCCACTGCGGTTCCATGGCGCTACGGAGCTTCACGTCGGTCAGCTGCGTGTAGTAGCGCAAATCCTGCTCGGGTGCCTGCGCCAGGGCCGTGACCGACTCGATGGCGTAGACACGCTCGGCACGCTCAGCGATTTGTTCGGCGCTCAGCTGCTTCGGGGCACGGCTCATGCGCGCTTGAACGCGGAGTAACGACCCGCGGAGGTGACGGTCAGAGCCAGGTCCATGTCGTAGGTTGCAGCGAGGTTCGCCTCGGTAATGGTGGACAGAATCGGACCTGCAGCGACCACGCCGCCGTCACGGATCAGCAGGGCGTGGGTGAAGCCCGCCGGGATTTCCTCAAGGTGGTGGGTGATGAGCACGGTAGCCGGTGCGTAGGGGTCAGCGGCAAGTGCGGTCAGACGCTCGACCAGGTCCTCACGGCCGGAGATGTCCATACCTGCGCCGGGCTCGTCCAGCAGCAGCAACTCGGGGTCGGTCATGAGGGCGCGGGCAATCAGTGCACGCTTGCGCTCGCCGTCGGAGAGGGAGCCGAAGGTGCGGTCAGCGAGGGTGTCAACACCCCAGTCAGCCAGCAGCTCGGTTGCACGCTCGTCGTCCATGACGTCGTATTCTTCCTTCCAGCGGCCGGACACGGCGTACGCTGCGGTCACGACAACGTCAGAGACCTTCTCGTTGGCGGGAATCTGGGTAGCCGAAGCACCGGAGGACAGACCAATGCGCGGGCGCAGGTCGAACACGTCAACAGCGCCGAGGGTCTCGTCAAGGATTTCAACCTCGCCGCTGGTCGGGTGCAGGCGGGCTGCCGCAATCGAAAGCAGAGTGGACTTACCGGCGCCGTTGGGGCCCAGAACGACCCAGCGTTCACCTTCGTTCACAGTCCACGAAACGTTGTTAAGGATGGGGCGGCCGCCGCGAATCACGGAGACATTCTGAAGGTTGAGTACGGTGCTCATGGTTCTTCTTCCAGTGAGTTAGATGGATGGGATGCGCCCCCCACCCCGCAACCCGTGCCGGGTTATCGGAGCGGCTGGCGCACATAGTGCGCGGGCACCCCACATTGGGTTCCTCGCGCAAAATCTTGGGGGCTAGGGGCCTTAGGGGCTATAGGTGCCGCCGCGTCAAGGGGCGGCGCGCCTCATCAAATGTACCTTGTCAGATGTACCTTGTCAGGGGGGCGGGCGCATCCGCAGCGGCACCTATAGCAGCTGAAGTTATTAGTCGATGAAGCCGCGTGCGCCGCCGACCAGCTCAACGTGGCCGGTCTCAACGTCTGCGGTGACCATCTTCGCGATTTCCTGCGCGAACTCGTTGACGGTGTAGAGCTTGCCGGCGGTTTCGCGGCGCTGCTCAATAGCGCCGGGGTGCAGGCGGTTCAGCAGGGTTGCGGTGACGGTGCCTTCAATCATGTCAGCGGATACGACGACCAGGGAGATACCCTTCTCGGAAAGTGCGGGAATCTCGGCGATCAGTGCGTCTTCGCCTGCACGCTTGGACTCTGCGACGGGCTTGTACTCGTCCATGGTCTCAACCTCGCGGATGAAGTGCGCCTGGTGGCTGGTCACGAACACGATGCGTGCGCCTTCGGGCATCTTCTCTGCAGCCAGGCGTGCCAGGTTCAGCTGTGCGTCACGGTTCAGGCGCATTGCGTAGTCTTCGCCCATGCCGGTTTCCATGCCGCCCGAAGCGTTCAGAATCAGGTAGTCCAGAGAGCCGAAGGTCTCCACGGCGGTGTTGACGAGGTTCTGCAGGTCCTCGCTGTTGGTCACGTCAGCCTGCACTGCGATTGCCTTGCCGCCAGCCTCTTCAATAGCCTTGACGATCTTGTTCGCGCGCGGTGCCTTGGAGCGGTAGTTCACCACAATGTTCGCGCCCTCAGCGGCGAGAATCTGTGCGGTGTCTGCGCCAACGCCGCGGGAGGAGCCGGTAATGATGATGGTCTTGCCGGTCAGCTGTGCCATAGTTTTATGTCCTTAAGTCTAGAAGGGTACGCCCACGCTCGGGCGCTTCATGCAGTCCGTACGGGGTGGGGTTAGTGACCCATGCCCAGGCCGCCATCAACGGGGATGACAGCGCCAGAAATGTAGCTAGCCTCATCGGATGCGAGCCAGCGAATCACGCGAGCAACCTCTTCCGCCTCAGCGAAGCGACCAGCCGGGATGGACGCCAGGTAGTTCTTCTTGGTCTCTTCGGGCAGAACCTCGGTCATAGCGGTGTTAATGAAGCCCGGCGCCACCACGTTAGCGGTGATGTTACGGCCACCCAGCTCACGGGTGATGGAGCGTGCCATACCGACCAGTGCCGCCTTAGATGCGGAGTAGTTAACCTGGCCGGGGGGAACCGTACAGACCCACCACGGAGGAAACCAGGATGATGCGGCCGCGCTTGAGCTTCAGCATGCCCTTGATGGCACGCTGAACCACGCGGAAAGAACCGGTGAGGTTGGTGTCGACCACGTCGGTGAAGTCGGATTCCTTCATGCGCATCAGCAGCATGTCGCGGGTGATACCTGCGTTGGCGACCAGCACCTCCACGGGGCCGAATTCTGCCTCAATTTCCTTGAATGCTTCGTTAATGCTGTCGGCATCGCGTACATCTGCCTTGACGGCGAAAAATTCTTCGGGGGCTTCACCGCTACGGTAGGTGATGCAGACGTTGTGTCCTGCTGCCTGGAATTCCTTGGCAATTTCGTAGCCGATGCCTCGGTTGCCACCGGTGACCAGCACGGTCTTGGGAGTGTTCTCGCTCATGAGCTTCCTTGATGAGTCGACCCCTCGCAATTAGAGCCGATGCAGCGGCTCCACGGTTGGGGTGTGGACGGATGGACAGTCGAACCTTATTTTACCGCGTTTTAGCGCAAAGGTGCCGCAGGCTACACTCCACTCTTGAACACTGAACACCTACTCCCCTTCTTTTGCATACCTCATCGGGCGCGTACACTAGCTGAAGCGGAACAGCCCGCGCCCCCTTTCTACGGGCTCGCGCGGGCACGGAATAACACCGCACGTAGAGGCGCAATAGTAAGGATAAGAAAACATGGATCTGCTCGGTTCACTCTCTCAGGATGCACAGCCCGAGTACGCCAAGTGCTCCCGCAAGGGCTGCCAGCAGGCGGCAGAATTTCAGCTGCTCTGGAACAACCCGAAGGTGCACACCCCCGAGCGCCGCAAAATCTGGTTGGCATGCTCCGAACACGTGGGCTGGCTGGAAAATTACCTGCGTGAGCGTGAGTTCTGGAAGCAGACTCTTCCGTTTGAAGGGTAGTGCCACGTGGGAGGTAGCTCCGTTTGAAGTGTAACCCCGAATATCGAAAGTAATTTCGATATATGCTATATTTGTTCTAATGAGCTCGGGTGAACATCCCGGCACGCCGGGCAATCACGCTCACTAGGCAATCACACCCAAGGAGGCACCTCCCCATGATGGGCTATTCGCACACTGTCAGCGCCGCAGCTGGCTGGCTAGTGCTCGTCGAGACGGGAGTGGTGCAGGTTCCCGATACCCCCACCCTCATCGTGACCACCCTGGCGTGCGCCGGTGCGGGCATGCTGCCGGATATTGACCACCACAACGGCAGTATCGCCAACTCCATTCCACCCATTTCACGCTGGGTAGCCCGCATTGTCGGGGCAGTCAGCGGTGGACACCGCAAGGGAACGCACTCTATTTTGGGCCTGGTAGCCTTCTGGGCGATTGCCTATTTCAGCGCCAACCTGAGCTACAACGGAATCCCCTGGGCTTCGCTACTTCTTGCCGCATTCTCGGGCGGTCTAGCCTTACGTGTGCTCGGTGCGCCGGGTGGATGGATCGGTGCCGTCGCCCTCGGGTACGCTGCCTACACGACCGATTCGCTAGCACTACTCCCCTGGGCCATTTCGGTCGGCGCCACCATTCACCTGATCGGCGACCTGCTGACAACCCGCGGACTGCTACCCCTCTACCCCATTGTTATCAAGCCTCTAGTGGCATCCCCCCTATGGAAAAAGAGCGGCTACATGGCGCTCCCGATCCTGGGCGATGCTGGCAGCGTACGCGAGAAAGCACTCGTTCTAGCACTGACCGGGTACGTCGCCTGGTACGCAGCAGCCATGATGGGCTTCACCGAATACCCCCTGCAAATGTTCGGGCTGGGTATTCACGCCGCATAACGTTATATAAATCCTCCATGAGAACAGCAAAGCGCCCCGTCACTTCCCTACGGAAGCGGCGGGGCGCTTTTCTAATCCTTATCCCGACCTATCGGGGTGAGAGATTAAGCGTCCTGGATGGGCCAGAAGACGTCAACCTCAACGTTCTCTTCACCGGAGGTGGGGTACTTCTCGAACTCAGTGTTGTGCATTGGCAGTTCTCCTTCGTGAGCGGGCGGGAATCTCTTCTCCCCCGCGTTAGCTCACCATCCGTAGTGAGCCCTAATGTTTCGCTTTTGCGTCCTCGCATTGGCGGGAACAGTTACAAGTCTATGCCCCATGCATGTTGGGTTTCTACCATTTTTCCCACAATGTATGTAGAGACACATGAAAAATTCAAAAAGCCCACACAGACCCCCTGAAATATCGCCTGAGAGCTTTTCTTTCCCTCGGGAAAACCCACAAGGCAACATTATTTCCCGTCAAATACGCCACGAGTTTCGTGTGTCAGAACCCACAGCTCCCATGTACGGGAACGCAATAACATCACATATGATCAGAAAACAATACAACCCCACGGGTCAGGTCACATTTTTCGGCACTATTCACGCGAAAAATACCGACAACATATTCCGCAATGCACCTTCAGAACACAGAAATACGCCCCGGACAATACACCTCGGACAATAAAACAACGCGCACTACACACGCAAAGAGGCCCCGGCGCCACACGGCACCGGAGCCTCCCCCATGCTTTTATGTCGGTGAATATTGCTTTATGCCAGCCTTTACGCCAGCGAAATCAGATCCTGGTAATCCTTCGACCACAGGTCCTCCACCGCATCCGGCAGAAGCAGCACACGCTCAGGATCCAGCGCCTCCACGGCGCCCTCATCGTGAGAAACCATCACAATGGCACCCTGGTACGCCTTCAACGCGTTCAGAATCTCCTCACGTGAGGCGGGGTCCAAGTTGTTGGTCGGCTCATCGAGCAGCAGCACGTTCGCACTCGACGCCACCAGGGTCGCCAGGGACAGACGGGTCTTCTCGCCACCGGAAAGCACACCGGCGGGCTTATCCACGTCATCACCGGAGAACAGGAACGAACCCAGAATCGTGCGCACGCGGGTGTCGTCCAGATCCGGCGCGGCAGACTTCATGTTCTCAAAGACAGTGCGGTCACCATCAAGAATTTCGTGTTCCTGCGCAAAATAGCCCAGCTTTGCGCCGTGACCGTACACAACCTCGCCCGTATCAGGCTTGGTGGAACCAGCCAACATGCGCAGCAGAGTGGTCTTACCGGCACCGTTCAGACCCAGCACCACCACGCGCGAGCCGCGGTCAATCGCCAAATCAACGTCCGTGAAAATCTCCAGAGAGCCATAGGACTTCGACAGGCCCTGGGCAGAGAGCGGCGTCTTACCGCACGGCGCCGGATCCGGGAAGCGAATCGCCGCAACCTTATCGCTCTGACGCTCCTCCTCCAGGCCGCGCAGAAGCTTCTCAGCACGCTTAATCATCTGCTGAGCAGCAACAGCCTTCGTCGCCTTCGCGCGCATCTTATTCGCCTGCTCCATCAGAGCATTCGCCTTCTTCTGCGCATTCGCACGCTCACGCTTGCGACGGTGCTCATCCTGCTCACGCTGAAGCAAGTAGTTCTTCCAGCCCATGTTGTACTGGTCAATCACGCAGCGGTTCGCGTCCAGGTAGAAGACGCGGTTGACGACCAGTTCCATCAGCTCAACATCGTGGCTAATGACCATCAGGCCGCCCGAGAAGTTCTTCAAGAAATCGCGCAGCCACAGAACAGAGTCGGCATCCAGGTGGTTGGTCGGCTCATCCAGCAGCATGGTGTCCGCATTGGAGAAGAGAATACGCGCCAGCTCCACACGGCGACGCTGACCACCCGACAGAGTGGACAGCGGCTGGGCGAGCACACGCTCCGGCAGGTCCAGGTTGGAGGTGATGACCGCCGCCTCCGACTCAGCCGCGTAGCCGCCACCAGCAATGAACTCAGCCTCGAGACGGTCGTAGCGGCGCATACCCTTAGCGCGCACCGCCGGGTCTTCACTCGCCATATCGTCCTGCGCCTGACGCATCTTACGCGCCACACCGTCCAGGCCACGCGCCGAAAGGATGCGGTCACGCGCCAGCTGGCTCATGTCATCCACCTTCGGGTCCTGCGGAAGGTAGCCGATAGTGCCGCTGCGGGTGACCGTACCGTCAGCGGGCAGGGTCAGACCGGCAAGTACCTTAGTCATAGTGGTCTTGCCGGCACCGTTGCGACCGACCAGACCAATCTTATCGCCCTTATCGATGCGGAAGGTGACCTCTTCCATGAGCAGGCGCGCGCCTGCACGCAATTCGAGGTTCTGTACAGCAATCATGGGTGCCTTTCCGGATGGCGGTCTGGTGTGTGGGTTGATAGTGCTCGGTAGGCGGGATTTGCCGGGTTAGAAGCGGCGAGCACGCAGAGCACCTCATCAATTTAGTGCAGGTGTGCCGAGTGCGCATGTGGGGCACCTTTTGTTTTTGTGGTGTGCGGTGTACTATACATACCGGACACCATTCATAGAACATTGTTCAAAACTGGGTTGTGACAAGCAGTCAACCACCGCCACCCTCAACTCTGTAGAAAAATCTGCAGAGCAATACGTATCAAAGGAGTACCACCCCAATGACCGATTCCGTGCGCGAATCAGCCCAGGAACCCCAGGCAACTCAGGCACCGCGCCGTAACGTAGCGGCAAAGACCTCCCTCGCCACCGATCTCTCCCTCATCGCAGTGTTCGCGGGCTTCATCGCCGCGCTCGCCATCATGCCCGCCGTCAGCTTGGGCGGCGTTGCGGTTCCCTTCACCTTCCAGACCCTCGGCATTTACATCACCGCACAGGTGCTCGGCGGCAAGCGTGCCACCGCCTCCGTGGCGCTGTACCTGCTGGTTGGTTTCGCTGGCCTGCCCATCTTCGCTAAGGGCGGCGCCGGTTTGGGTACGCTCGCCTCCCCGAGTGCCGGCTACCTGCTCGGTTTCCTGCCGTTCGCCGCTATTGCCGGTACCCTCGCCTACCTGTTCACCCGCAACACCCGCTCGGTTGGTGCGACCTTCCTCATGGCTCTGCTGGCAAACTTCTGCGGTTTTGTGGTTCTGACCGCCTGCGGTATCGCCGGTATGATGGTGAACGCCCACATGACTTTTGACGCCGCATTCAGCGCGGCAATGGTATTCGTTCCCTGGGATCTGGTGAAGTCCACGATCGCGGTTCTGGTTGGTTTGTCGGTACGCCGCGCCTTCCCGTCCCTGGCTCCTGCCCAGCGTTAAAGGCACACAATGTGCCGCACGAGAGGATAGCTATGTTTTTTCGCCGCTCCACGCGCCAGCCTGCACCACAGCAGGTACAGGGCGAACAGGCGGTGAGCGCCTCTACCAGCATGCCCGCCCTTGAGCTTGAATCGGTGAGTGTTTTCACCGAGCTGCCCGAAGGCGGGCATCGCCGTATCCTCAAGGATGTGAGCCTGCGGTTCACGGCGAAGCGCACCGCGGTTCTGGGTCTGAACGGTAGCGGCAAGTCCACCCTACTGGGGCTTTTCAATGGGCTCACCCACCCGGATGAAGGTATTGTGCGCGTGAACGGTGTCGACACCCTGGAGGCGCCGAGCCGCAGCTCGAAGGGTGCGGGTGCTCGCGGTAATTCACAGGTCGCTTTTGAGGGTGTGGGCATGCTCTTCGCCCAGCCGGAGGCGCAGCTGATTATGCCCACCGTTGCCGAGGATATTGACCTGAGTCTGCGCCGTGCCGCAGCCGTTGAAGGTAGTTCCCTCAGCGGTGAGCAGCGCCGCGAACGGATTCGTGAACTGCTCCGTGAGCGCGGCCTCGAACGTCTGGAGGACCAGAGCGTTTTCACTCTCTCAGGAGGCGAAAAGCAGCTGGTTGCTCTCACCAGTGTGCTGGCGGCGCGCCCGCAGATTCTTCTGCTCGATGAGCCGACCACACTGCTGGATTTGCGCAATCGCGCGCGGCTGCTAAAGCATTTGGAGTCGCTGGATCAGATGCTGGTGCTCAGCACGCACGACCTGGATTTGGCGGCGTCCTGCGATGAAGCCGTGATCATTCATGACGGCCGTTTGCTCGCTCAGGGGGATGCGGCGCAGCTGGTGCAGCAGTACCGCACGTGGTGTGCCGAGGGGTTCCCCAACGAGGGTGCTACCGAAGGCCTGGACTCGTCAGGAGGCGCGCATGGGCGCTAACACGCCGCGTGTGAACCCTCGTCCCGCCTCCCAGGGCTCGGATTTCAACCCCGGTACCCTGCTGGTGGGTTTCTACCAGCCGTTGAACACGCCGGTGCATCGGGCGCCGCTGTGGCTCAAGGGCACGCTCTTCTTTGGGCTGTTCCTGCTGTTGGCGGTAACCGGCTGGCAGGTGGCGCTGGTGGCGCTGGTTGCGTCCACGCTGTGCGCTCTATGGGCTGGTGTGCCTGCCTCCCAGCTGTGGCTGGTGGTTCGCACATTGTCTCTGCTGCTGCTGATTATGGTCGCCTATTACGTGTTTACGGGGCAGTACGCCTCCGGCGCGGATGCTATCGCGACCATGCTGACGGCTTTCTACGCTTCCCGCACCCTGCTGGTGAGCACTCCCCTGCCGGTTCTGATTGACGGCTTTGTGAGGCTCTGTTCGCCGCTGCGTTTCGTGGGTCTTTCTCCCGAGCGTCTGGGTCTGCTGATCGCGCTGATGATTCGGTCGATTCCGGCGCTCATGGACCGTTGGGGTGCGTTGCGCAGGGCGGCGGTGGCGCGTAATCTACCCAAGCGCATGTATTGGCGGCTGCTGATTCCGTGGGTGGTGCAGGCGGTTGATTACGCGACGGCGACCGCTCGCGCTTTGCGGGCGCGGCACGTGGACGAGCTGAAATAGCGCAGATACGCGAGAGGGGCGGGGTGAACCGTAAAGTTCACCCCGCCCCGTCGCTGTGCCTCGCCTAGCTTAGGCTGGTTTAGGGCGTTTCAATGAGGAGCGCCGCCGGGAGCTGCTCCCACCACAAGTACCAGTCGTGCTGACCGTAGAGCGCCTCCACAAGCTTGTCGAAGCCGCGGTAGACGCGCACCGGCATCGCCGAGGAAACCATCGTGTGCTCGACCGCCAGGATCTCTGCGTCGCGGCGGGTCGTGACCGGTACCGGCGTGTAGAACTCGATAAAGTCTGAGGCAATAACAGCCGGGTAGGCGTCATCGCGTTCAAACCAGTAGCGGGCGATCGACAGCATCGCCTCGGGGCTGGGGCTGGAGTCCCACCCGCCGAAGGGCAGGTAGGCGAACACCCCGGATACATCCCGGAGCGGCAGGTCCATGATTAGCAGTTCCGCGGCACTGTCAATGTCGGTGGCTTTGACCTTCTCATTGATGATGCCGGCGGTCAGCTCGAAGGGGTACTCCGCCTTCAGCGGCATGCCGATATCGTCTTCACCGAGTTCACCGTTCTCCATGAGACGGCGGTAGGTCTGCAGGTAGGCGCTCTCGTTCAGCTGCCGGAACGCCTCATGCGCGGCGACTTCTACACCGACCTGGTCCAGGTAATGATGCTGGTCGGTGATGAGCTCATGAGCGTACCGCTCAACGGTGTCGGCGGTGATGTTCTGCACGGGCGTTGAGGTGCGCAGGGAGACGTTATTCTCAATGGTCCCGAGCAGGGTCGGGTCGAGGGCAACCACGATGGGGGTTGTTCCCCGGTTCTTGCCCTCGTAAAGGTGTTCGAGGTATCGCCGGTTAAGTTCGGCTCGTGGGGCGCCGTGGCGGATTCGCTCGTGTGGGTAGGGATACAAGGCGACGAAGCGCTCATAGAGCTCTGCCATGGTGTTCTCCGATGTTTGGTTGCCCCCAGTTTATCGCGTATTTTCGCGCAAAAATACGGGTTTTTGGATGTTTTAGCAGGGCGCGGAGGGCGCGCGATTTTTTCGTTTGATGAGTGTGTATCGGTGTGTGCTAAACACGCTTAAACTGCCTTAGTGTTGGGCGGTTTGCGCGCCGATTTTCGCTAGAAAAAGTTAGAAATTTTTCGCCACCATATGAGATTTTGGGCGAGTTACACCGGGTGGTACCAAAGGGTTCGGCGGACACTTTCGCGGAGGGGCGGGCACCTCCTGAATGTCTGTTACCAACCGCAGATACACGGCAGAAAGGGCACCAAACCCACAATTTCAGAAGGAAAAACACCCTCTTTTCTTCTTCGGCGCGTCATATTTGACGTATTAGGGGTTTTTCGGGCGAGTTCCGTCACTGCCGCGTAGCTGCTGGAGTAAAGTGTTGGTACCAGCTACCACCCGTGCCGCGTTGGTACGGAAAACGCCGCTGGGACCATCAACTCGCAGGAGTTCAAACCAACGGAGGTTCTCATGTCGAATAACTACTACAAAGAGATGGTTCGCCTGGCTGACAGCATTGCTGATAAGGCGCATGAGGGGCAGACTGATCGTAACGGCTGGCCCTATATCTCCCATCCCCGCCGTGTGGCTCTTGGGGTGCGTAAGCTTGCCAGTGAGTTGGCTGCCGCAACTCACCCTGATATCTCTTTGGAGGAGCTGAAGGCTGAAGCGCAGATTGTGGCGCTGCTGCATGACACGGTGGAGGATACCGGCGTTTCTCTCGCTTTCTTGGCGCGTCATTTCTCGGCGCGTATTGTGGATGCGATTGATGCTTTGACCCGCCGCCCGGGTGAGTCGCGTGAGTCGTATCTGAGCCGGGTGCGTGTGAATGATTTGGCTCGTCTGGTGAAGCTTGCCGATATTGCGGATAATACTGACCCGCAGCGTTTGGCGCTTCTGGAGGAACCGACTCGTACCTGCCTCATGATTAAGTATGAGCACTCGCTGAAGCTGCTGCACCTGAACGACTAGGTAGACGACGAATAGCCGCATCTTAGCGATGTAAGGAACCCCCGCCTCCGCCGCGTACACGGTATATGGAAGGCGGGGGTTCTTTTCGCCCTAGTTTCTGCTCCATTCCCCCGGCAGGTTCGACCCTCCCGGAGAACACGAACCCAGAAGACGCAAAAATACCCGCCCGGTGCCGAAGGCATACACCTTCCGCACCGGGCGGGTACCTTATCTGCGGTCAGGAGCTTAGATGTTGAAGCCCAGCGCGCGCATCATATCGCGGCCGTCCTCAGTAATACGCTCCGGGCCCCACGGCGGCATCCAAACCCAGTTCACACGCCAAGAATCAACCAGGTTATCCAGGTTGCTCTGAACCTGCTCCTCAATAACCTCCTGCAGCGGGCACGCTGCGGTGGTCAGAGTCAGGTCCAGAATGAGGGTTCCATCCTCATCCCAGCGCAGACCGTAGAGCAGACCGAGGTCAACAATATTGACGCCGAGCTCCGGGTCAATGACCTCCTTGAGGGCTTCCTCAATCTCTTCCTGAGGAATACGACCCTGCACAGTCTCAGTCATAGTTCTATCTTTCTGTCAGAATCCGGTCAGGGAAGAAGCTTACTTCTTACCCACGTAAGCTACGTAGCCCTCTTCTTCCAGGCGGTCAGCCAGCTCGGGGCCGCCCTGGTCAACCATCTTGCCGTCCACGAACACGTGCACGAACTGCGGCTTGATGTAGCGCAGGATGCGGGTGTAGTGGGTAATCAGCATGACGCCCATGTTGTTCTCGTCGTGCGCACGGTTCACGCCCTCAGACACGATCTTCAGTGCGTCAACGTCCAGACCGGAGTCGGTCTCATCCAGGATGCCGAACTTGGGCTTGAGCAGCTCCAGCTGAAGGATCTCGTGGCGCTTCTTCTCACCACCGGAGAAGCCCTCGTTCACGTTACGTGCGATGAACGCGGGGTCAATCTCCAGGTTCTTCATGGCTTCCTTAACGTCCTTGGTCCAGGTACGCAGGGAGGGAGCCTTGCCGTCCACAGCGGTCTTAGCGGAACGCAGGAAGTTGGACATGGTCACGCCGGGGATCTCAACCGGGTACTGCATAGCCAGGAACAGGCCCGCGCGTGCACGCTCGTCCACGCTCATCTCGGTGATGTCCTCACCATCGAGCAGGATCTGACCGGAGTCAACCTGGTACTTGGGGTGGCCAGCAATGGTGGAAGCCAGAGTGGACTTACCGGAACCGTTCGGGCCCATGATTGCGTGAATCTCGCCCGAGTTGATGGTCAGGTTAACGCCCTTCAGGATGGGCTTGGTGGTTTCGTCGTCGAGGATAACCGAGACGTGAAGGTCCTTGATTTCAAGAGTAGACATTGATTTCTCCTGGTAAAGCTTAGTTGTTGCTGAGGGCGAGCTCTGCCTCAAGGGCCTCGGTGAGCTGCTCTTCAAGTTCGGGAACACGGATCTGCTGAATGATCTCGTTCAGGAAGCCGCGCACGACCAGACGGCGTGCCTCAGCCTCCGGAATACCGCGAGCCTGCAGGTACCACAGGTGCTGCTCATCAAGCTGACCGGTGGTGGATGCGTGGCCGGCGCCCTCAATCAGGCCGGTCTCAATCTCCAGGTTCGGCACGGAGTCGGCGCGGGGGCCAACTTCCAGCAGCAGGTTACGGTTCAGCTCGTAGGTGTCGGTGCCTTCTGCATCCTTACCAATCAGAACGTCACCAACCCATACGGAGTGCGCACCCTTACCCTGCAGCGCGCCCTTGTAGGTCACGCGGGACTTGCAGTTGGGTACGGAGTGGTCCACGAACAGGCGGGACTCAATGTGCTGACCTGCGTCTACGAAGTACAGGCCGTACATTTCAGTCTCAGCGCCGGGAGCGGTGAACTTGGTGGAGGGGGTCACGCGCACCAGGTCGCCGCCGAGGGACACCACAACGTGCTTGAAGCGTGCGTTGCGGCCCAGCTTAGCGTAGTGTGCGGAGGCGTGAATCGCGTCGTCAGCCCACTGCTGCACGGAAACAACGTTCAGCTCAGCCTCGTCGTTCACCACGAACTCAACGTTCTGTGCCAGGACGGTGGAGCCGGTGTGGCGCAGAACCACGACAGCCTTCGAGAAGGGCTTAGCCTCAATCACGATGTGCTGCGCGGCAGCCTCGTTGCCGGTGCCGGTGATGTCGATTTCCACGTGCTCAGCCAGTTCAGCTTCGGCGGGGATGGTCACCACGGTTGCTTCGGTGAAGCTGGACCACGCGTTCGCTGCCACACGGTCCTCGGGGATACCTGCGGAGCCGATGCGTGCATCCTCGCGGGAGACGGTCTCAACCTGAACCTGCTCGGGTGCAGTAATCTGCGGTGCCGGTGCGGTGCCGGTCAGCTTCTCCAGGTGCAGGCCGCCCAGACGCTTCAGCGGGGTGAAGCGCCAGTCCTCTTCACGACCGGTCAGGGGTGCGAAGTCCTCCACGTTGTAGGAGGTCTTACGCTCTGCGCGGGATGCTTCGAGTACCTTCTGGATGTTGTTCGGGTTGGAGCCCTGGTGGTGTGCCTCGGTGGCACGGTACAGGGTGTCATCGTGGGCGAACTCGGTGGCGAGCTTCTCGCCCTCCTGGTCCATGCCGGGGATGATCGGGGAGTGGTAACCCAGGGTTTCTTCGTTGGTCGGCATTAGCCCACAGATCCTTCCATCTGAAGTTCGATCAGGCGGTTCAGTTCGAGTGCGTACTCCATCGGCAGCTCACGTGCGATGGGCTCAACGAAGCCGCGGACAATCATTGCCATTGCTTCTTCTTCGCTCAGGCCGCGCTGCATCAGGTAGAACAGCTGGTCCTCGGAGACGCGGGAAACGGTCGCCTCGTGACCCATGGTCACATCGTCCTCGCGGACATCCACGTAGGGGTAGGTGTCGGAGCGGGAGATGGTGTCCACCAGCAGTGCGTCACAGACCACGGAGGACTTGGAGTGCTTAGCGCCCTCACGAACCTGAACCAGGCCGCGGTATGCGCTACGGCCGCCGTTACGTGCCACGGACTTAGACACAATGGTCGAGGAGGTGTTCGGTGCAATGTGAACCATCTTCGAGCCGGTGTCCTGGTGCTGACCCTCACCCGCGAATGCGATGGACAGGGTCTCACCCTTAGCGTGCTCACCGACCATGTAAACAGCCGGGTACTTCTGGGTGACCTTGGAGCCGATGTTGCCGTCCACCCATTCCATGGTGGCGCCCTCGTGCGCAACCGCACGCTTGGTCACCAGGTTGTAGACGTTGTTCGACCAGTTCTGGATGGTGGTGTAGCGAACGCGTGCGTTCTTCTTCAGCACAATCTCAACCACTGCGGAGTGCAGGGAGTCGGACTTGTAGATGGGGGCGGTGCAGCCCTCAATGTAGTGAACGTAGGAGCCTTCGTCCGCAATGATCAGGGTGCGTTCGAACTGGCCCATGTTCTCGGTATTAATGCGGAAGTACGCCTGCAGCGGGATCTCCACGTGAACTCCCGGGGGAACGTACACGAAGGAGCCACCGGACCATACAGCGGTGTTCAGTGCGGAGAACTTGTTGTCACCAATCGGGATGATGGAGCCGAAGTATTCCTTGAACAGTTCGGGGTATTCGCGCAGACCGGTGTCGGTGTCAACGAAGATCACGCCCTGCTTCTCCAGGTCCTCACGGATCTGGTGGTACACGACCTCAGACTCGTACTGTGCAGCCACACCCGCGACGAGCGAGTTACGCTCCGCCTCGGGAATGCCCAGGCGCTCGTAGGTGGTGCGGATGTCCTCGGGCAGCTCCTCCCAAGAAGCCGCCTGGCCCTCAGTCGAACGCACGAAGTACTTGATGTTGTCGAAGTCGATTTCGGAAAGATCCGCACCCCAGGTGGGCATGGGCTTACGCTCGAAGAACTTCAGCGCCTTCAGACGCATGTCCAGCATCCACTGGGGTTCGTTCTTCTTTGCAGAGATGTCGCGCACGACATCCTCATCCAGGCCGCGCTTTGCTACCTGGCCTGCTTCGTCGGAGTCTGCCCAACCGTACTCGTAGTTGCCAATGCCCTCGAGTTCGGGGTTCATCTCCAGGATCTCTGAAATGACGGTGTCGTTGGCGTTCTGCCCAACTTTCTCAGTCATTACGGCCTTTCTTCGATGGTTATTACATTTCTCGCCGCCACCTGCCGGTTGCAGGCGCGGTAGTTGAGGGGGCTGATACCGCGCTCAACCACAATGCGTGACGCGGTGTACGCAGTGTGCTTGCGGTGTACACCGCGTGGTTGCGGGCGGATTTCAGCGTGCGGCTCGCACCCTTGACGGGTTCATCGGGGTGTGCCGCTGGGTACTGCGGTGATCGTTACGCGGAAGGTTCTTCCGAAGGTTTCCCTGCGGATTCTTCTGCGTTCTTCTCACTCTCAGCGGTGACGCGATTCAGGGGCACGTGCGTGGTACACACGTGAGCACCCGAAGCCATGGTTGAAAGCCTACGAACATCAACGCCGAGCAGATCAGAAATAATCCCGGTTTCCTGCTCGCAGAACACTTGGAAGTCTCCAGCGAGGTCGCGTACCGGGCAGTGACCCTGACAGAGCTGAATACTTGCCAGGAAATGCTCGGGAACAGTTCGTCCTGCAGGAGGTGCGGTGACCTGCGCGGTCGCCACAAAACCGTCCTTACTCATTGCCTCTGCGAGTGCCTGCGCTCGGGCTGCCACATCGTCACCGGCGGCTTCTACGACGGGTCGGTAGCGGGCTTCCATTTCTGCGGCGCGGGCGGAGGCGAAAGCTTCGAGAGCTTCCTGGCCGACCGTGTCGCGGAGCATTTGCAGGGCTTCGCGGGCGATGATGAGGTAGTCGTTGCCGAGGCGTTCGTGGCCCTGGGGGGCGATCACGTAGCGGCGGGCGGGTCGTCCGGCTCCGGCGCCGTGCTTTGATGGGCGCGACCTCGATCATGTTGTTGGATTCGAGGGCGTCGAGGTGGCGGCGTACCGCTGCGGGGGTGAGGCTGAGGAGTTCACCGAGGGTTGCTGCGGATACGGGGCCGTTGTTGAGGACTTCACGCAGGACGCGGTCCCTGGTGCGTTCTTCTGCCTCGGCTTTGCGCTTGGATGTGCGTGCCGCGGAGGACTTTGTACTGGAAGCACCAGTAGAGCCCGAGGCGGCGGTTCGGGTGCCGTTTCGGGTCTGCGCCTCGTTCGTTGAGACGCGCTGAGGGGTCTTATTCACGGAATACACAAATAAAGTATGTCCTAATTAGTTTTTCTTTGGCTAGTTAGGTACCCCTACTTGCTAACTTTTCTACCTTAGGGTGAACTTTTAAGTCGTAACAAGTGTGCCTTAAACGTGAGTTAGGGCATAAGATGAAGGGGGCACACACGCTCATTCATCGAAAAAATCGAAAGTGACTGTCTATGGAGACCACCACCGCGGGCCAGCAGGACCACCCGGGGCGTGCATCCGCCACGCCAACGGCGCACTCTGAGCACCACACGGAGCCCGGCGCCTCCCCCACCGCACGACGACGCATCATCACCGAAGAACCGGCGCTCAGCATTAAAGACCTCATCAAAGAGTTCAAACCCTCACGCGCCTTCCGCACCAAATACCCCGAACGGCTCACCGCCAGCGGGCTCTACCGCGCCGTCAACAAGGTCAACCTGCGCGTCTTCCCCGGTGAGGTGGTCGTCCTACTCGGAGCCAACGGCGCCGGCAAAACCACGACCCTCGCCTGCGCGCAGGGTCTACTCAAACCCACCCGCGGTACCGTGCGCCTGCTCGGAGAAAACCCGCTACAGGCAGACCCGGAGCTGCGCGCCAAGGTCGGCATTATGCTCCAGGACGGCGGCCTACCCAACGCCATGCACCCCATCCCGCTGCTGGAACACATCTCCACCATGTACACCGACCCATACCCGGTCGAAGAGCTCGCAGAGCGCCTCGGCATTGATGCCTTCAACGGCACCACGATTCGCCGCCTCTCGGGTGGTCAGAAGCAGCGTGTCTCCCTCGCCGCCGCCCTCATCGGTCGCCCGGACGTGCTCTTCCTCGACGAGCCCTCCGCGGGCCTGGACCCGCAATCCCGCAACGTCGTCTTCGACATCATTCGTGAACAGCGTGAACTCGGCACCGCGATTGTGCTCACCACGCACCTGATTGACGACGCGCAGAAGCTCGCCGACTATGTCTACATCATTGAAAACGGCACTACGGTTCAGGAAGGTACCGTCTCCGAGCTCATCGCCAGCGACGGCACGAACCGCCTGCAGTACAGCCTGAACGCACCCACCCCCACCCGTGAGCAGCTACTGCCCGCGCATCTGCGTGCCGGTGTGGAACTCATCGAGAAGGTGCCCTACACCCCGGCGCGTGACGGCGCCCCCTCCGTACCCGGCGAGTATGAGCTGGTCGGCGCGCTACGCCCCGAGCACCTGGCGGCATTCACTGCGGCACTCGCCGAGCATTACCTCATGCCGATTTCTCTGACCATGGAACCGAAGACCCTTGAGGATGTCTTCCTCGACATTTCAGGACGTGATATCCGATGAGCAACACCGCACGCACCAACAACGAGCGAGCAGAACTTCAGGCAGAAGAGAGCCGGGCGGAAGAACGCACCGCGAACACCCGCTCCGCCGTAGACACTCGCCCCAAGGTCTCCTCTATTGACGAAGACGAGGAGTACATTCCCCCGCGCGCGAACTACCCGCTCGTGCGCGTCATTGAGCAGGGCCGCTACGAAACCATGGCGATGCTACGCAACGGCGAACAGCTGATGCTCAACATTATTTCCCGTCATGGCACTCATTGCCCTGCGGTTCACCGGCCTGATCGATGAATACGCCAACTCGGTCGGCGTCTCCCGCATGGATGCGGCGGTCCCCGGCGTTCTGGCGCTCTGCGTGATTTCTACGGCGCTGTCCGGTCAGGGCATTGCCACCGGTTTTGATCGCCGCTACGGCGTGCTTCGGTTCCTGGCTACCACTCCCCTGGGCCGTAACGGCCTAATCATGGGCAAGTGCATTGCAGTGCTGGTAGTCGTGGCGATTCAGTTCACGCTGGTGGCGGTGCTCGGGTACGGTCTGGGGTGGCGCCCGGACGCTATCGCCGTCTCGCGCTCCATCATCACGATGCTCATGGGTGCCGGCGCGTTTACGGCGCTGGGCCTGCTCATCGCCGGTACGGTACGCGCGGAGGCGACCCTCGCCATCGTGAATATCGCCTGGGTGATTCTTGCCGGTGCCGGCGGCGTCGTGTTCCCGCTGAAGTCCTTCCCCGACTGGTACGCCGCGGTTGTGGCGTGGTCGCCCTCGGCGGCTTTGGGCGATGCGCTGCGCGGCAACTTCATTCAGCATCAATGGCTTGCCGACCCGCACTGGGTATTGATCGTATGGACCGTGGTCATTGGGTTTATTGCCTCGCGCAAGTTCAAGTGGTCCGACTAGTAGCGACCTAACTAGAAGCAACCCAGATAGAAGCACCCCAGCTAGAGGCGACCTGATTGTCCCTGATGGTCACATGAAGGTAAAAAAAGGCACCGGCAAAAAGGCACAGGTTAAGCCGCAGGTTGCAGGTTAAAAGGCGGGCGCCGGATATGTTCCGACATATCCGGCGCCCATTTATTTAACACAAACTTTTAGCCTCAACCGCACACAGAATGTACGGTCTGAGACTAAAAGATAGCACCCCCTCCAGAACCTTGTATCTCGCCACCACAGCAAGATAGTCATCAGTTTCCGCGCGGAGGAGGGGCTTCAATCACCGAGATGCAGACCGACCCAACCACTGTTTCGGTCTGCAACCTTCCTGCTCAACCTTAACATGAGCTTCACCACTTACACAAAAATTGTTACATTACTGAACAATATTCAGCCACGAGCTCAGCAATACCGCCCAAAAGTACGCACCCCACACTCGGAAAGACCAGTCAACAGAGGCATAACAGCCCGTATCACCTGTGCGTATCACCCTGTGAATGTCTGCAGCCCCACACCGGATACTGCCGTTTAGTGAACTATCCTGTTAAAACGAAAGGGTCGAAACAAACCTCCCGGCTCCCCGCACCTACCCGGGCACCTACCAGGGCATCTACCGGGTACTTACCGGGGCACTTACCCGAGTACCTACGCAGGTACCTACGAGGTATCCACCGGCGCGGGAATAAGCACCCCCCCGAAGGCACGTTACACCCGACGGACAGCGCGCTAGCACAAGTCTGCTGGCGCATCCACTCACGTTGTGAAAGGACACCCACGTGGCAGAGAACTTCCAGTGGACTGAAACCGACCAGCGCGCCGTAGATACCGCACGTATCCTCGCCGCAGACGCCGTAGAAAAGGTCGGATCCGGTCACCCCGGCACCGCAATGAGCCTGGCGCCGGTCGCCTACCTGCTCTTCCAGAAGGTCATGAACCAGGATCCCTCCGACGACCGCTGGGAAGGCCGTGACCGCTTCATCCTCTCCCCCGGCCACACCTCCCTCACCCTGTACACTCAGCTGTTCCTCGGCGGCTACGGCCTCGAAATGAAGGACCTGGAAGCCCTGCGCACCTGGGGTGCCCTCACCCCCGGCCACCCCGAATACAAGCACACCAAGGGTGTAGAAATCACCACCGGCCCGCTCGGCCAGGGCCTGGCATCCGCTGTCGGTTTCGCCTACGCACAGCGCCGTATGCGCGGCATGTTCGACCCCGAAGCAGCACCGGGCACCTCCCCCTTCGACCACCACATCTACGTCATCGCCTCCGAGGGTGACGTGCAGGAAGGCGTCACCGCCGAGGCGTGCGCGCTCGCAGGTCACCAGGAGCTCGGCAACCTGATCGTCGTCTGGGACCGCAACCACATCTCCATTGAGGAAGACACCGATGTTGCCTTCACCGAGGACGTAGCAAAGCGCTACGAGTCCTACGGTTGGGATGTTCAGCGCGTGGACTGGACCCGCACCGGCGATTACGTTGAGGACGTCGCAGAACTGTACGCCGCTATTGAGCGTGCGAAGGCTGTCACCGACAAGCCCTCCTTCATTGAGCTGCGCACCATCATCGGCTACCCCGCTCCCACCAAGCAGAACACCGGCGCTATCCACGGCTCCAAGCTCGGCGCCGATGAGGTTGCAGCAACCAAGGAACTGCTCGGCTTCGACCCCGCCAAGAGCTTCTTCATCGAGGAGAACGTCCTGGCACACACCCGCCAGCTCGTCGAGCGCGGCGCAGCGGCACACAAGGCATGGGACGAGAAGTTCGAGGCATGGGCTAAGGCAAACCCCGAGCGTGCCGAACTGTACAAGCGCCTCGTTGCAGGCGAACTGCCCGCAGACTACAAGGCTGCTTTCCCCGTGTTCGAGGCTGGCACCTCCGTGGCAACCCGCGCGGCATCCGGCACCGTCATCAACGCTATTGCTGACACCTTCCCCGAACTGTGGGGCGGCTCCGCTGACCTCGCCGGCTCAAACCTGACCACCATCAAGGGTGCTGAGTCCTTCAATCCGGCATCGCGCACCACCGAAGACTGGACCGGCAACCCCTACGGCCGCGTGCTGCACTTCGGTATTCGTGAGCATGCTGCCGCAGCAATCGTCAACGGTATTGTGCTCTCCTCCCCGACCCGCGCGTTCTCGGGCACCTTCTTCGTGTTCTCCGACTACCAGCGCCCGGCTGTTCGCCTCTCCGCACTGATGGGCGTTCCCGCAGTGTACGTGTGGACTCACGACTCCATCGGCGTGGGCGAGGACGGCCCCACCCACCAGCCGATTGAGCACCTCTCCGCCCTGCGCGCTATCCCCGGCTTCGACGTGGTTCGCCCCGCGGACGCTAACGAAACCGCCGTCGCATGGCGCACCATCCTGGAGAAGTCCGACCGCCCCGCAGGTATCGTGCTCTCCCGCCAGAACCTGCCCGTTTGGGCTCGTGAAGACGTGCACGCAGACGCTGAGGGTGAGAAGTTCGCTTCCGCTGAGGGCACCGCACGCGGCGGCTACATCATGGCTGACACCGAGGGCACCCCGGACGTCATCCTGATCGCTACCGGTTCCGAGGTTGAGCTCGCTATTCAGGCTCGCGCAACCCTCGCAGAGCAGGGTATCGCGGCTCGCGTGGTTTCCATGCCTTCGCGCGAGTGGTTCGCTGAGCAGGACGCAGAGTACCGCGAGTCGGTTCTGCCCTCCTCGGTTGCAGCCCGCGTCTCCGTCGAAGCTGGCCTGGCAATGAGCTGGTACGACCTGCTCGGCACCGCTGGTCGCGCCGTGTCTATCGAGCACTTCGGTGCATCCGCCGATGCGAAGACCCTGTACCGTGAATTCGGTATCACCGCGGAGGCTGTCGTGGCTGCCGCCAAGGAATCCATCGCCGCCGCTAAGTAGGCAGTAACAACGCCGCGGCAAACAACGCTGCGGTAACTGCCGCGCACAGTGCGCTCCCCCGTACGGGTAGGGTGCGGACGCAACGGGGAGGCTCCGGCTGACCACTCAGCCGGAGCCTCCCGCCGCCCAGTAGATTTCACTGATATCTCAATTTTCAATTTCGACATTTTCAATTTCGACAAAGAATCGAAGGTTTTCACATGTCTGAGTCCACTCAGAAGCTTTCCGACGCCGGTGTCTCCATCTGGCTTGACGACCTCTCCCGTGAGCGTCTGACCAGCGGCAACCTCGCCGAACTCATCAAGACCCACAATGTCGTCGGTGTGACCACCAACCCCACCATTTTCGCTGGCGCGCTCTCCAAGGGTGCCGCATACGCTGAGCAGATGCGCGAACTTGCCGCCGCCGGTGCAAGCGTTGAAGAGGCAGTCTTCGCCGCAACCTGCGACGACGTACGCAACGCTTGCGACGTGTTCGCACCCGTCTACAAGGCATCCAACGGTTTTGATGGCCGCGTCTCCATCGAGGTTGATCCCCGCCTGGCACGCGATGCTGAGGGTACCGCCAAGATGGCACGTGAACTCTACGAGCGTGTGGGCCGCGAAAACGTCATGATCAAGATCCCCGCAACCCAGGAAGGTCTGCGCCCTATCGCGGAGACCCTGGCTGCTGGCATCAGCGTGAACGTGACCCTGATCTTCTCCCTGACCCGCTACCGCGAGGTCATCAACGCCTACATGCTCGGCCTGGAGCAGGCGCTGGAGAACGGTAAGGACCTGTCCACCATCCACTCGGTCGCATCCTTCTTCGTCTCCCGCGTAGACACCGAAATTGATGCACGTCTCGAAGCTGTCGGCGGCGACGCTGTGCAGCTCAAGGGCAAAGCAGGCCTGGCGAACGCACGCCTCGCCTACGAGGTGTTCGAGGAAATGTTCTCCTCCCAGCGTTGGGCACGTCTGGAAGCACACGGCGCAAACGTACAGCGCCCGCTGTGGGCATCCACCGGAGTGAAGGACCCCGCACTGCCGGACACCCTGTATGTCACCGGCCTGGTTGCACCCAACACCGTGAACACCATGCCCGAGGCAACCCTGAACGCTGTTGCCGACCACGGCGAAATCACCGGCAACACCATCGTTCCGAACTACTCCGAAGCGAACAAGGTTCTGGACGCTATCTCCGCTTACGTCTCCTACCCGGAGGTCGTGGAAAAGCTCGAGGTTGAGGGCCTGTCCAAGTTCGACGTCTCCTGGGAAGAACTGCTGCAGACCGTCCGCGAGGCACTCGAGCAGGCTAAGTAGCCGCACCACAGTAGCGGCACCACAATAGCCGCTGAAAATATAGTGCGGCACTAACCACTGTCGGTGTGCACCGCCCGATGCGCACCATGGCACCCCTATCCAATCCGCCGGGGTTCCCGCCAGAGCTTCACCGCTCGGGGAACCTCGGCGAATTAGGGTGCCACTGAAACAATCCCGCCAAAACCGGTACAATACAGGGTACACACCTTCCAAAATGCGGCTTCGCCTCCGCGCGAATAAAGGTACGAACCGCGCGCCGCACGAACCAACCAAGGCAATCAAAGGAATATATTGTGACTATCGGTCATGAAGCGAACCCCCTCAGGGACACTCGCGACCGCCGCATTACCCGCATTGCGGGGCCGTCCGCGCTCGTCTTCTTTGGCGTAACCGGTGACCTGGCCCGCAAGAAGCTGCTTCCGGCAGTGTATGACCTCATGAACCGCGGTTTGCTCCCCCCGAGCTTCGGCCTTGTCGGCTTCGGCCGCCGCCCCTGGAGCGATGACGATTTCCGCTCCTACGTACGCGAATCCGTTGAAGCACACGCCCGTACCCCCTTCCGCGAAGACGTATGGAACCAGTTCCAGCAGGGCATGCGATTCGTCGTAGGCGCCTTTGACGACGACGCAGCCTATGAACAGCTTAAGAGCACCCTCACCGAACTCGACGAGCGCGGTGCCCACGGCAACCACGCCTTCTACCTGTCCATCCCCCCGAAGGCGTTCGAACAGGTCCTCACCAAGCTCGCTGAACACGACCTCGCATCCCGCGATAACGACACCGTCAACCCCGTCGACGGTTGGCGCCGCGTGGTCATCGAAAAGCCCTTCGGTCACAACCTTGAAAGCGCACGCGAACTGAACTCCATCGTGGAGGCAGTCTTCCCGCCCGACGCAGTGTTCCGCATCGACCACTACCTCGGCAAGGAAACCGTGCAGAACATCCTGGCAATGCGTTTCTCCAACCAGATGTTCGAACCGCTCTGGAACTCCAACTACGTTGACCACGTCCAGATCACCATGGCAGAAGACATCGGCATCGGCTCCCGCGCAGGCTACTACGACGGCGTGGGTGCAGCCCGCGACGTCATCCAGAACCACCTGCTGCAGCTGCTCGCCCTCACCGCCATGGAAGAGCCCCTCAGCCTCGACGCCAAGCACCTGCGCGCCGAAAAGGCTAAGGTCCTCGAAGCGCTCCGCATTGACGATCTGCCGAACTCCTTCGCGCTCGGCCAGTACGCCGCAGGCTACCAGGGCGGCGAACACGTCAACGGCTTCTTCGACGAAGCAGACATCCCCGCAGACTCCCGCACCGAAACCTTCGCAGCGCTGAAGGTGTCCATCGCAAACCGCCGCTGGGAAGGCACCCCCTTCTACCTGCGCGCCGGCAAGCGCCTGGGCCGCCGAGTCACCGAAATCGCCGTGGTCTTCAAGAAGTCCTCCGACCGTCTCTTCGGCGAACGTGAAAACCCGCAGGTCGGCCAGAACGCCGTCGTCATCCGTGTGCAGCCCGATGAGGGTATGACCATCCGATTCTCCGCGAAGGTGCCCGGCACCCAGATGGAAATCCGCGACGTCAACATGGACTTCGGCTACGGCCACTCCTTCACCGAAGAGTCCCCCGAAGCCTACGAGCGTCTCATCCTGGACGTTCTGCTCGGCGAGCCGCCGCTGTTCCCCCGCCACGAAGAGGTCGAGCTCTCCTGGAAGATCCTCGACCCCTTCGAAGAGTACTGGGAAGAAAACCGCATTAAGCCTGAACCCTACGAGTCCGGTTCGTGGGGTCCGCGTTCAGCACACGAAATGCTTGAGCGTGACAACCGCGCTTGGAGGCGCCCGTGATCTCGCACCTGCATAACACCACCGTTTCCGCCATCAACAAGGAACTGAGCCACCTGGCGGCAGCCAACGGTAGCCTCAGCAGCGGACGAGTACTCACCCTCGTGGTCCTCGCGGAAAAGGGCCACTCCCGCGAAGCTATGCGCGCCGCAATTCGTGCCTCCCACGAACACCCGAGCCGCATTATTGTGCACATCTCCCACGACCCGCTCGACCCGGACCAGCTGGATGCAGAGATTCACCTCGGCGGCGACACCGGCGCGTCCGAGATGATTGTGTTGCGCGGTTGGGGTAGCGCATCCCGCCCGACCGAGGCACTGATCTCCGGTCTGCTGCTGCCGGACTCCCCGATTGTGGTCTGGTGGCCGCACTCGGTGCCGGAGAACCCGGCACAGCACTCCATCGGTCGTATCGCGCAGCGTCGCATTACCGACTCTGCACGCGCCGACGACCCGAAGGAAGCACTGCGCAAGCTCACCGACGTATTCCGTGCCGGCGACACCGACCTGGCATGGACCCGCCTCACCCTGTGGCGCACCCAGCTGGCTGCGCTCATGGAGCAGATGCCCTCCTCCCCCGTGCGCCGCGTGGTCGTGTGGGGTTCGAGCAAGTCCCCGTCCGTGGTGCTACTCGGTACTTGGCTCGGCTGGAAGCTTGAAGCGCCCGTACACCTCGCCACCATCGGTGCGGCAAACCGCGGCCTGTACCGCGTCAGCATTGAGCGTGAAGACGGTTCCGTGACGATGTTCCGCCCCGGTATTTCCGTGGCGACCATCTCCACCCCGTACGCACCCGATCAGCAGATTGCGCTGCCGGTGCGCACCCTCGCCGAGTGCATCTCTGAGGAGTTGCGCCGCCTCGACCCGGACGACACCTACGGTGACGTGCTGAAGCAGGCGCTGTGCACCGTCACCCTTGTGGACGATACCTGCCAGCCTGAAGACATGCTGGATCTCGAAGAATACCCGGAGGTTTTCGATGCCTAAGATTCAGAACATGGGCGCATCCACCCCCACCCTGGTGGCGCACCCGACCCGCGAGGCTCTCGCAGCGGACGCGGTGACCCGCATCCTCGACATCATTGAGCACGTGCTCTCTGAGCGCACGATTGCCCACATTTCGCTGACCGGCGGCACGATGGGTATCGCCACCTTGAAGGCGTGGGCTGAGAACGAGCGCGTGAAGGATATCGACTGGTCCCGCGTGCACTTCTGGTTCTCCGATGAGCGTTACGTGCCCGAGCGTAGCCCCGAACGCAATGACGGTCAGGCTATTGAGGCGCTGCTCGCTCCCCTGCTTTCGCACGGCCTGGTCGTGGGTAATGTGCACCGCATGGGCCCGTCCGATATTTTCACCGGTCTTGAGGCTGCTGCCGAGCACTACGCTTTCGAGATGCGCGACTACGCCGGTTCCGCACCGGCTGTGAGCGTGCAGATGCCCGAGGGCGCAACCGAACTGCCGCTGGCTGGCGGTCACGGTGGCGGCGCAGGTCACGAACACGGCGGCTCCGGCGGCTGTGGTTGTGGTGGCGGCGGTTGCGGTTCTTCCGCACCCGAGCAGTCCATCGAAGAGACCACCCTGGACGAATTTGACGCTGAGGCTGCTGAGCCCGCAGGTGGTTGCGGATGCGGCGGCGGAGGCTGCGGTGGTGGCGGTGGTGGCGGCCAGTGGCCCGCACCGGTCTTTGACATTACCCTGCTGGGCATGGGCCCGGACGGTCACATCGCTTCCCTGTTCCCGGGCCGTAAGCAGGTTCTGCTGGGTACCGGTCTGCCGGAGGACCCGGTTGAGGGCGGTAAGGCTGTGACCGTGATGGTGTCTGATTCGCCGAAGCCGCCGGCTGAGCGCGTGTCGGTGACCCTACCGATTATCAACAATTCGCGTCACGTGTTCTTCCTCATCACCGGTGAGGATAAGCAGGATGCGACCAGCCGCCTTCTGGCTGGCGCGAAGCTGGACGCTGAGGACCTGAACGCTCAGCTGCTGCTGGAAACCCCGGCGGTGGGTGCGCGCGGTAAGAAGCAGACCCTGATTTTTGCAACCGAGGAGTCGCTGGCTCCTGAGAACCGCTCGTAAGGTTCGGTTCTGGACTGCGCCAAGACATAAAAGAGTGGAGCCCCGGATAGTTTCGACTATCCGGGGCTTTTCTCCATGGCTTTAAGCCAACCCGAAATGGTACCAGAAGTGGTACTATAAAGTATGCTGAGTCACACTCTCCCCCGCCAAGAGCTCTACACCTACCGCGTCGAGTGGTCTGAAGACGACCAGGAATTTGTCGGAACCGTTGCCGAATTCCCCAGCCTCTCATACCTGGCTCCGACCTCGACCGAAGCATTCGCAGGTATCCGAGAAGTCGTCGCCGACACCCTCGAAATTCTTGAAGAAGACGGCTGCGAGGCTCCCGAGCCGTTCTCTCTGCGTTCCTTCTCAGGACGATTCAACTTGCGTGTTTCACCGCAATTGCATCGTCGTCTGGTTCAGCAGGCAGCGCTTTCTCACCAGAGCCTGAACCAGTACGTGAGCCAACAGCTCGAAGCGGTCGCCTAAATAAGCCAGTACATCTTCATAATCCAACGAAGATTCCAAAATGTTATGACACCACAAAAGAGTGGAGTCCCGGATAGTTTCGACTATCCGGGACTCCACTCTTTGCTACGCCCGCCTACTTTTCAGCAGCGGCAGGATTCTGCGGCTGCTGTTCCTGGGTCTCCTCCGCGTCGTCCTCGAAGCCCACGTACAGTGCCGCTAACGAGGGGACAGTCGCCTCCAGCACCTCCTGTGCCTCCTCGGCGGTCGGGGCGAGCTTCGCGCCGGTCAGTTGCAGGTACTCGCGCACCGTCATCGGCTGCGCCCAGTCGAAGTGCTCACGCACGGCGGTGATATTCGCGCCGGACTGCAACACGTTAATGCCGCGGGCAAGACCAATATCCGTCACCTTCACGATGGCGTCAGTCTCATCGGGAATCTCGTACGGGTCGCGGTTCTGCAGGTCCACAATGAACGGCAACACGCCGCGGCTCTCAGCGCGCAGAGCGAACTTGGTGTGCACCTGGCTCACCTCGTGCACCTCACCCACGCCCACGGCGGGCACCACCATGAAGCCCGCCTGCAGGTCGTTCACCGCGTCCAGGGTACTTGTCTGCCCGAAACCTGAGTACAGCTGCACCACCGGCACGAGGTAGCACACCTCCGCCTTGAGCGCCTTGCGCGCCTCAATGTCGATGTACTCCCAGGCGCCGCCGGTACCGTCGGTAATGTCGCCGGAGTGGTGCGCGTAAATGGCACCCTGACTGTTCTTCACGGTCTGCGACCAGTAGCTAATCTTGTCCATGTAGTTGCCTTCGGCATCGAACATCATCAGCGACAGGTCAATGTCCACGCCCTCATCCCAGAAGCAGAAGAGGCGAATCACGCCGGTGGGCGGCAGGTGCACCGTCGAGGTGTTGTAGCGGCCCATACCGTCCAGGGAGGGGCGGGCACTGCGGGTGTTCAGCGGCATGATCGTATCGCCCACCTGCTCGGGCAGGTAGATGCTGGTCTCGGCAAGACGGCCGGACAGGCCAATCTCGACCAGGCGCTTCAGCAGATCCAGCACCGCCGGGCTGTACTCGCGCGCCGGAATCATGGTGGCGATACCAGTCTTGGACAGGTTCATGCGCTGCGGGGCGGCAGGCTGAGCCTTCTGAGCGGACGCCGCGCGGCGCTCTTCGCGCTGGCTGGCGGGGACAGAGGTGTGCGGGTTAGACAGGCCAGCGTTACGGTCAAAGAACGAGCCCAACGGGTTCGGGATGCCCGCGTTCTGCATGAGGTTCTGAGCCCTCGCGACGCCCTCCGGGTTGCGGCGCGCATAGTCAGCCATCTCCCGGTCCTCCTGCACCGCCACCGGGTTGGCGGGGCGCTCCTTCAGCGGGTTCGCGAGCGCATTACGCTGCAGGGTCACCAGGTTGCGGATCTGCACCAGGATGGGCGCGGAAACGCGCGGCGCCACGGCGGCGAACGCATCAAAGATGACCTGCTGGCCGGGGCTCAGGGTGGTATCGATGCCGTAGCGGGGCGCCTCGAAAGCATCCAGGGCGCGCACCAGCTGGCGCGCAAACACGCCGGGACGGGTCGAGAGCAGACGTGCCACGTTCTGCGCATCCCGGGTTGCGTAGGCGCGGTCCACCAGCGACTCGAAGCTGTACACCTCGCCGCGGTACAGGTCGTCAGCCCAGCGGCTCAGCGCGGTCAGCGATGGGTAGTCGCCGGGGTGAACCACCTTGACGAGGCGCTTGTACATTTCGGCGGCGGGTGCGCTGTCGTAGCGGGCACCAACCGGGTCAGCTTCCAGCACCCGGTTGAGCAGGTGCGCGATGCGGGTGCGTTCGCTACGGCGCAGCTTCAGGCGCGGCGCGATGCTCAGGCTCAGGTCCCCCACCGTGCCGTTGAAACTCAGACGCGAGTAGGCGGCGGCGAGGGCGAGCGCCTCCTTCATGGTGCGCAAGTGCTCAGCGTCTTCGGGGTGCAGGCAGGCGGCAATGAACACGCGGTTTTCGCGGCTGGTGTTCTCCGGTCGGGCAACCGGCAGGGCGTCATGCTGGGCGAGGAAACGGCGCAACGCCACAAGGTCGCGCTGGTCGGTCTGGTTGTACGCCTGCTGCTGACCGAGCAGCTGCTGGTAGAGGGCACCCCCCATGATTAGGGCGTTCTGCACGCCGCTGACCATCTGCAGGGGTCGGCGGTTGCGTTCCATGGCCGCGAAGTTGGAGCGGCTCATCGGCTGCTGCCACTCGTAGGGCACGTAGTTCTCGGGTAGCCCGCCAAGGATTCGCTCGGTGCCGTCCGGGTTGTAGTACGGGTTGGAGAGGTAGTGCATAATCTGCTCGGTGTAGCGCTGCTCGTCGGTGAGCGTCAGGGCGCGCAGATCAAAGTCGCGGCGGAACACACGGCCGGGACGGTACCCGTACTCGTAGGACCAGATGGTCAAGAACAGGGCAAATTCGTTGGCGCTGACCTTCAGCGCCTGGGCGAGGGATTCCTCGCTGAGGGTCAGGCCGCAATTGCTCAGGGCGGACACTCGCCCCAGGTCAGTGTCGAATACGCCGGCCTGGTGCCGCTCATTAATGCTCGAGTAGTTCGAGCGGTAGGAGGGGTCGTACAGGTCGGTGAAGACGTATACGCCGTAGCGGCGCATCAGGATGAGGCGCACGAGGGGGCTGAGACCCTCGGGCGCTTCGCCGTGAAGGTAGGCGGATTCGTTGAGGTAGGGTGATTCCTGCAGGTAGGGGGATGCGTCGTAGGGAGTGGTCACGGGTCGTCCTTTCCGTTGGTCTCACCCGGCTGTCACCGTCGGTGGTGTGTCTATGTTCTTATCGTAGCGGCGTGGGTGCGGGTTGTCGCGGGGTTTGGTCATCGGTGACCTGCGGGGGTATATATTCGCGGGGGCAACAGGCGGTTACGTAAGCGGAGCCTGGGCGGTGTTTATCCGTCGCCTGCTTATCCGTCGCCTGCTTATCCGCCGCTTGTTTATCCGCCGAGTGCTTGTCCATCAGCCGCTTATCTGTCAGCCGCGTGGGAACGGGGTTAAAAGAAAAATGGCGGGAAGCGAAGAATCCGATAAATATAGGAAAAGATATTTCAGAAAGTAGGACTCTTCATGATCCGCCATTACCTATAGAGTACTCCCACCCCGCGACGGTGGTCAAGCCGTTTCGTCACCGAAGCATGCTCGGGGGTTTCTACCCGCCGGTGAGGCTCTAGCTAAGGGGCAAGTAGCATCACCGGCAGGTAGATTTTTCGGGTTAGGACTCCCCAAGCAGGGCGAGCGCGGCCTCGCGGGCGGCAAGTGCCTCCTCAGTCACGCGCGGGGTCACCGCGGCCAGGGCACGCAGGCTCTTCGCCAGCACCGTGGAGCCCTTCATCTTCGGCTCCAGGACGGCGGGGATTTCAACCGGCGTGCCGTACAGCTCGGCAAGCTCCACCGCAAGCTTCACAAGGGACGCACCCTGACCCACCTGCGGAGCCAACGGAAGAATCCAGCGCACCGTCTGGAAGACAGACCACCCCGCCAAGGGACTCAACGAAGCGGCATCGTTCAACGTCTGCACCAGACGATTCGCCCCGAACCAGCCGTGCTCCAGGAGGTACCCGAGCTCACTGGCGAAAAGGTGCGCATCCCAGTTGCCGCGGTCAATGAGGGAGGCAATCGTCTCCGCCGTCAACGCGCGACGCTCCGGGGCGTACACTACAGAAGCCCACGCCAGGAAGTTATACGACGGCACACCCAGAGCACGCTCCGCCGCACCGAGCGTCTGCATAACCTCCTCAAAACCGTGAAGACGAGAGAACTGATACACGCTCAGCAGCGGCTTATACTGCGCCGCCAGAAGGTCCGGGTTGTGGCGCATCGCCCAGGCGTACCAGCCGCATACTAGGGCAACAGACGGCACCTCGGCATGTTCCAGGGAACGCCCCGGATACTCCACACAGGCACCAGCCACCGTGTATGCCGCCGCCGTGAACGTACTCCGCTCCGTGGCTAGCTCCTCCCCCGGCACCTGCCACAGCTCATAGGTGGAATCATTCACCTCATACTCGCCGTGCAGAACCTTCGGAAACGCCTCACGGTACGACTTGAAACGAATCACCGTGCGCTCAAAAGAACGCTCCACCGCAGGCAGCGGCTCAGCCAGCAGAGGCGCAAAGCCCTGCCCAGCCGCACCCTCGCTACTATAGGGCTGATCCCCGAACGCAACACGAAGCTGCTCGTGGAATAGTGCCGTGGGCGAACGGTACGCCCAATATTCGCTACCCTTGCGCGGGTACCCCTTGAAGTGAAAATCAGCACCCTGAAAACGACCCGTGTGTTCGGTGAGTGCTGCCTGCGGGTCAGGGTCTGCGGCGTGCACATGCTGAATCAGCAGACGGTACGCCAGATACCGCAATTGGTCGCAAACGTCATGCCAGGTACGGCTCAGGTAACGACGCAGATGCTTCTGAAAAGCGGGACTGAACTCAATGACTCGCCCCTCCTGATGCGCCCGGTGCAGGTAGCTCAGCAACGCCGGGATGCGGCGGACAGACTGCTCCCTCTCGTTGAGGTGGTAGAGGGCGAACAGCAGCTCTTCGCAGTCCCGGTCGTTGCGAATAGCATCCCGGGTAGCTTCGGAGGCGCGCCCAGCCTGGGGCGCCGCGTTGAGGGCGGCGTTCACCTCCGAGGCTGAGAACCCAAGGGCAGGGACATCCGGAATCTGCACACTACGGGGCGGCTGATCTGAGGCAGACTGGGTGGAGGCGAGCTGAGCCGAGCCAGAGTGAATCGAACTAGGCTGTGCAGGCACAGTGTCAGGGCACAGCTTCTGGGCGCGATCGCGCAGCTCCAGAGGAAGAACCTCCACAGCATCCTGCGCGTAAGCAGACACCTCCCCGGCACGTTCCGGCACCGCCCGAACACTCAACTCAAGCACCTTCAAACCGGCAGTCATCAGCTTCTTCTCACGCCGGAACAGCAGCTGCGCGGCGGCAGGTAGCGCCTCCGCCACTAGGGTTTGAAGCTCACCAGCAGTCAGCGGCACCTGACCGGCAGAGGTAGAACCGCCAGACGGCGCGCAGACTTGCAGAACACTCTGCAACATCTGCGCACCCACAGCAGCCGTGGTCGCCACCGGCGAAGCCAACAACGCCGGAATCAGCGCACCGTGCCGAGCATAGGATTGCGCCTGGCCCACCAAAGCCTGCTTACGTTCAGCACCGCGCAGCCCCTTCGGAACCGCCGTCAGAGCCTCAAAGGCACGCGAGAAAACGCGGGCGTTCTGCGGCGCATAATCACGTAGCAACGCCTGAACGCATTCCTGCTCAATCCGGGCTCGATACTGCGGAAAACGCTCCGCCAAATACACCAGAAAATCATGACCGCAAATAGTCAGCCGCGCATCATAAATAAACCAGATTCCTAGACCATTCGAGGGCATGGCGCCCTCCACGGTAAACAGCGCCCAGATTTTTTCCCAGTGTTCCGGATGCTCCCTGAAAAACTCGGCAATCACCTCATCATCCATAGAGCGCATGGAACGACCCGGCACAATACGCCACAGGAACTCCTGCAGGTATTCGGCGCTCCACGCAGGCGCCGCAGGATGCACGCTTTCAGGCACAGTATTAGGCACCGCTCTCACCCAGTAGCGCAAGCGCAGCCTCGCGGGCGGCAAGCGCCTCCTCCGTCTTGCGGGCAGGCACGGCAGCCAGGGCACGCAGGCTCTTCGCCAGCACCGTAGAGCCCTTCATTTTCGGCTCCAGCTCGGCGGGAATCTCAACCGGCGTACCGTACAGTTCGGCAAGCTCCACCGCTAGGCGCACATAGTCGCCGCCCTTCGTCAGCCCACCAACCATCGGCAACAGCAGGCGCAGAACCTGCAGCACACGCCAACCCGCCAGAACACCGATACTCGAGACCTCACGCAGGGTCGCTACCAGGCGATTCGGAAGGACCATCCCGTCCTCCAGCGCCCATTTCAGGGTCTTTGCGAAGGTTGATGCATCCAGCAGGCCCGCCTCAAAGAGTGCCGCAATGGACTCTGCCGCCGCCAGACGGTACTCAGGGTTCTTCGCGCTCGCCACATAGCCGAGCAGGGCGCAGGAGGGGGCGCCTACCTGCACGGTGGACTCCCTCAACGCGCGCAGAAGCGGCAATACGGGAGTCGCATTTTTATAGTCGAGTGCGGCCCTCCCAGCGAACATGAAGTATGCCGAGAGCAGGTCCGGGTTGTTCTGAAGCAACCAGGACGCCCATTCGGTGAGCGCCGGGAGGAAGTCACCCAGCCAGCTGTCGACCCTGTCGAGATTCAGCAGATATACGAAGGGAATGAACGCGGTGTTTAACACCTCGTAGGCGATGGCTTCCTCGGGGCTCATGCCAGCGGTTGCACGGCTCAGCGTCTCGCGCGCCTCATCCGCGGTATCCGCAATGTCGCTCGCGACCTGCCACATGGGCTGGTACTCCACGAATTCCTCAACGTTAAAGTTTTCGAAACCTGCCTCGCGGAGACGACCTTCCTGGCTGGCTTGCCGGTATTCCTCAATTCGATCAAAATCGAGACCGCGGTTGTAGCCACTCCAGGGGATGTCCAGGCTGGAGACCATGCGGTACGTCCACTCCTCCGGGGCGAGGGGGCGGGGCGGTAGAGGTTCCGTAAGCAGACGAACGGTACGTCCGTCCGTGCGGTACTCTCCCCCGGCGGCGACGGCACGCATCTGCTCGCGGAAGATCTCATAGAGATCACGGTAACCCTTCAACGGCTTGTAGTCAGCATTCCAGAGATGGTGTTTATTCTGAATAGTCAGACGTATCATCTCTTCCTTGCTCAGGAGCGCGTTACCCGGGTGAGCTCGTGCAACCATCTCACTACGGTCGGAATACTGCAGGAGCGGCGTCAGCTCGGGTAGCTCCCAGGACTCGTATCCTGCGGCCTCGGCGTTAGCTTTCAATACTGCGCGGAGAACAGGCATGTACGCGACGTTGTTGTAGTAATATTCGCTGGCGATCTTGCGCAGGGTACGAAGCTGCTGCTGATCCGCCGGCGCCAGCTTGTCGGTCGCGGCAAAGTGGTAAAGACGTGCTAGGTTCTCTCCCCTAGTGCGGGGAGATTCGTCCCCGGTAATTCGGCCGGAGGTGGTGTTCGACTCCTCCGTGATGAGAGTGCAGAAATCGTTCAGATTCGCGATGGATACAACGGGTTCTCGGTGCTCAACGCCGCGCAACAGCACCGGCGGTACCTCTACGGAGGCGCCCGCCGCCTCCGCCTCTTCGGCCTGCGGCAGGCGGTCTTCGGGTAGGCAGGCTTCAGCGGCACCGCGCAACTCCAGGGGCAGCACCTCGTAGGCTTCAAGAACACGGTCAGCAACATAGTTGGCGAGCGCCAGCTGCTCGGCGGTTTGCGCCTTCTTACGCTTGGCTTTACTCAAACCAGCGTATTGGGTGGCGATGAGCTTGAGCAGGCGCAGGGCACCGCGCTGAATCTTCTTTTCGGTGCGGTAGAGGTTCGCGCCGAGTGCGTCGATGAGCTGTTCCAGGTCAAGCTGTTCGAGGGGCTGCAGGTCGGGGGTCTTCTGCAGGGCGGCGGGTGCGCAGGCTTTGAGCACGTTCTGCAGCATGGTCTGGGCGAATCCGACGGAGGCGCTGGGCTCTGCGGTGAGGACAGCCATGAGCTGCCCGAAGCGTGCCCGGTTTTCTGCGTCGGTGGGCTGCAGGTCGGTGTAGACGGAGTGGAACGCAGCCGAGTTAAAGGCACTGAAATCGCTGGTCAGGCCGCGCAGCAGGGCGTCCAGAATCTCGTCGCGAATATCGAAGTATTCGCCCATGAGGCGGCAGAGTTCTGCGCTTTCGCCCATGTAGTTGCCGTAGCCCTTGAAGAGCACCCCTTCGGTGCGGAAGACCGCCCAGAATTCCTGGTCGAGCAGGGTCATGTCACGGGTGAAGAAGGTTTTGAGCTGGGCGTGGTTGCTGGCGCTGCCCTTCTTCACGCAGGGCAGGGCCTCGTGGAAGAAAAGGACCAGGTATTCGGGGGCATCGCAGCTCAGGTTACGGGCACGAAGCAGCATGTAGCAGGTTTCCCAGATCTTCTTCGAGCGCGCCCAAGAGTTCGGCAGGCCCTCAATGAAACGCAGAATCCACTCGTCGGGGCGTTCGGTGGCGCCGAGCAGGAACGCGTCAATCAGCTGCTGATCCGGGCGCCCCTCCCAGAGCAGGGTGCGCATGGCGCGGCCGGCGGAACGGTGGTATTCCCACGGGTCACCGTCGGGGGTGCGCACGAGCGCCCCGGCAACGTAGGCGGCAAGCGGGGTGCGGTTAATGTGGTCGCTACCGATGACGCTCTTGGGGGTGAGGGTTCGGGCGAGGGAGGCGCGTTCCTCCTCGGTGGCGCCGGTGATGACGGCGTGGTATTCCTGCACGTCAGTTGATTCTGCCTCCATAAGGGCTTTGAGGGCGGCACGGCGCTCTTCGAGGGTGCGCTCACCTGCGCTGTGCTCGTTAGGGTTATGCGGCTGGGCGGTATCAGTCATTGGTACCTGCTTTCAGAGTTGATGGTGAATGGTTGTGAAGAGTTGAACGGAAGTGTTGAACGGGGACAGGTTGAGCGGTTAGCCCTGCACCTGGTTGAGGATATTCCGGGCGTACCGCGCCTTCTGCGAAGAACCGGTCAGCGTACCCAACCAGGCACGCAACGGCTCATCCACCAGCTGCGCACGGGTGGCAGGGTCGAGAGTCGCCAACGCCTGGCTGAAGGCACCCAGCAGCTTACCGAGCGAGTTCGCCCCGGTATCCAGGTGCGGTATGAGGCGCGCGAAGAAGCGCACCGCCGCCCGCGCATCCAGCTGGGCGAAGTCGGTGAGGGCGAGCGCCCAACGGTTCAGCATCGCCAGCGGCACAAAGTTCACGAAGCCTGCCGTGGCGTCCTCAAGGCTGAGCTGGTCGTCCAGCACGCGGTGCATGATTTCCACGGCGAGGGAACGAATTTCGACGCGCTGCTCCGAGAAGCCCGCGGCGAACACGAACGCGCAGGCGGGCCCCCACACGCCGGGATGCGCCGCCAAAGCCAGGTAGAGCCCGCGGTCGAAGGCACTGTGATCCAAGACGTACCAGTTGCTGCTAGCGCAGTAGAAAGCCAGCGGCTCTGCCCGTGAGGGGTAGAGCAGGGCGTACTGTCCTTCTTCGTCGTGGTGGGCGGTGGCGAGGCCGCGGAAAGCGTTCAGCTCCGGGGTGGAAGCACCGTGCATCACCCCGTTCAGTTGAAGGCCCCAGCTCTTTTCCCGCTGGGCTACCGTGATGGATTCCAGGTAGGGGTTGACGCGCCCGGTGGCGAGAGTGCCGTCGAGGGCGGAGCGGAGCACACGAACCTGGGTAGGGGCAGAGCGCGGAGCATCCTGATCGGCGTTCTTCACGTATTGCTCTTCGAGGCTTTCAAGCAGGGTCAGCGCCTCAGCGCGACGGCTCTGTGCGTCCTGTCGCTGCTCATCGGTAGCGTACGGAGGCAACACCTCCGGCACACGCACACGCAACAGCGCCGCCGTGAAATCCGGGCGCAGGATGGGGGCTCCATCAGCCAGGTTCTTGACGTACCGGCGCACCAGGGTATCCGGATGCACCCACCCACCGAACAGTTCAGGGGTGGCGAGCGGCGTGTAGCTCTGCCTGCTCTTCAACACGCCGAGGGCATCCTTGAAGCCGGTGCTGAAGAACGCGGCGTGACGGGAGTACATGTAGTGCAGGTTCGGCACCGTACCGGGGTCTTCCCTCTGGGTCATCTCCGATGCCTGCTCGCGCTCACGCAGCTTCCCGGCGGCGGCAAGAACCGTCAAATGCACGCGCATGTCGAACCAATCCAGGCCCCAGTGGTTCAGCTTTTTCAGGCAGAGGGGAACAAGCTGTTCGAGCAGGTTCGGGCTCTGCGCGGTGCCGTCGGTACTGAGCAGGTAGGCGGTGAGCAGTTCCAGCTCCAGCTCGCATCCGGCGTGCGTTTCGGGCTGGTCTGCTTCGTTGAGCGTATCGGGGGTGGCGCAGGGCGCGACCTGGTGGTGCAGGAGCGCACGGGCGCGTTCTTGCACGTCAGATGCGGTAACGGGGCGCACGGGGGTGTCCCAGTACCGGTGGATGACGGCGCGGGAGGCGGCGAGCGCCTCCGCGGCGGCGGCCTCAATGTCAGCAGGTTCAGTGAGGGCGGTGCGGTCCTCGCCGCTCCCCCGGATATTCTCCTGGCCGGTGTTCCGTGCCTCTGCCAGCAGCGGCGAGCCGTTCTCCTGAATCTGCGCCACAACCAGCGGATCCAGCTGGGATCGGTAGTCGCGGTAGAGTTCACGGGCGCGCTCGGCGAACACGCTAGTCTCGGCGCTCGCATCGTCTGCGGCACCCGCCTTCACCCATTCTTCAAGGTACGTGAGGGCTGCAGCTTGAACCTGCGCGTGGGTGTGGCTGAGCGCCATGACCACCGCGTCTTCGCAGGCGGCAGCGTCAAGGGTGCCCGCCCGGTACAGCGCCTGGAGCATGGTCAGGATTTTGAGCGCGTTTGCCTTGGTTCCGGCGCATACGGCGGGTGCCGCGTAGGCGAAGGCGGTAGCATCCAGCGCCTGCGGGTTTTTGGTCCAGAGGCGGTGAATATGCTGCACGCCGAGGGTTACGCTCGGACCGATGGGCGAGGAGAAAAGCGTCAGAAATTCGCTCTGACGTGCCGCGATTTCTTCGGCGGTGAGTTTGAGTCCGGTGACCAGGCGCGAGAACCAGCCGACCCGGTACGCCGGGAAGTCGCTCATGAGAGAGCTCAGGAGCGCGTCAATGAGGCGGTCACGGCTAATCAGCCCGGTTTCGGTGGCTTCGATGAGGGCGCAGGACCAGCCGGGGTTGTTGACCTTCTGCGCGGGCTTGTAGGAGTCGCGCTGGGTGAGGGATACGTCCCGGTTACCTTCGACGGCGAGCATGCCCCAGATGAGCTCTTCACGCAGTTGCTGATCTTCACGCAGCAGCGGGAGGATCAGCTCGCGGTCGCAGTTGATGAGGGCGGTGTAGTATTCCTCGTTGTGTTCGAGGCGCGCCCCGCCGTAGAGCTCAGCTAGGCGCATGGCAACGCCTCCGGTGAACCAGCCGAACTCTGCGTAGGCTTTCACGCGGTCCTGCGTGACGGTTCCGGGCGTGTTTTTACCGAGCTGGGAGCCGTATGGGGTGGTGGTGATATCGAAGTACTGCCAGCGGCGGTAAATCTGTTCGAGGGTACCACCGACCGCCAGGATGTTGGCGAGGTTGCGGTTGAAGTGCATGATGTTGCTCCAGGTTTTTTGCTGCCTGGTGAGCGGGTAAATGACTTCGCCGGGGAGCGGCTCGGTGATGACACCTTCGGGGAAGGTTTGCGTTTCGGGGCGTTTGCTCATGGTGGTCTTTCGGGAGGAAGCTGAGGCGAGCTTTTGGGGCGTCGTCTGTTAGTGCGGTGCGTGGTGTGTCGGGGCGTTTGCCTAGCCCGCGGCGTGTTCGCGGTAGAGAATACTGACTGCCAGCGCGTGTTTGCAGGGGCCTCGCGTACCGCGGTACTTCAACCACCAGGGGCAGGAGCAGAGGTACCCCTCCACAGCGTACGGGTCGGCGGGCAGCACCACGGTGTACGTGTTCGCGCCGCTGCGCACACTGTACTCACCGGTGCCGTGCTCCCCCGCACCGACCCGCTCAATAGCGCCGGAGTCGGCAAGCTTTTTCGCGCCGACCAGGCGCGGGTGCATGGCGGTCAGCGCCTCCGGATGCACGGGTAGCGGGCGGTGGAAATACTCGCCAGCATGCGCGTCAAAACCAACCTGACCGGAGGAAGCCAGCAGGGCGAGGGCGTCGCGGGTTGCCGCCTCATCCAGTCCAGCGCGGGCAGACATGACGGGCACGTCAATGCGCGGCTCGAAGGAGAGCAGCACGCTGAGCATGTCAGCGTTCTGGGCGGTGTTCGGGTTAGACAGCGCCTGCAGCACGGATCCCTCACCGGAGAACCCGCGTGACTTTTCGGGGCTCAAACCAATGCTCAGGCGTGCGCCGGGCAGGTGCGCCACCCACACGCTGGGCACGGGCGCGTTACCGGCGGTCACGGGCTCACTGTACGCATCCAGGCGCTGAATGTGGCGGATGAGCGGCTCGAGCACGCGCAGACGCTCGGGGCCGGCCACGCATACGGATCCGGCGGTGGCGCGGGTGGCAAGCCGCAGGGAACGCACCGCACGGGTCGCCCACAGGACCGCCTTGGTACTGGAGTTACGCGGCAGGGAGTGGATGAAGGTTCGGGCGGCGGCGGCGTCCAGGCTGTGCACGGGGCTCATGCGGGATGAGAGCATCTGCGTTTCTGCAAAGCCTTTGAGCCAGCGGATGGGCAGCGGCACTTTTTCTTCCATGACGGAGCCGTCAAGGGTCGTGGTGAGCAGCCCGTCGTCGCCGACGTTCAGGTGGATGGGCTCCCCTGCCCTGAGGGAGGCGAGCGCGGCGCGCAGCGGCGGGTTGACGTCTACGTTGGTGACGCCTACGGCGCTGTGGCTGGCGTCGAGTGCGCTGGAGTCAACGTCGAGGCGCGCGTACACTCCGCAGCAGGCGCTGAAGGATTCGAAGCGTAGGCCTTCGGCGGTGCTAGTGACGACGGGGTCTGCGGCGCGTAGGGCTCCGGCGAGGGAGCTGGGCGGCACGTAGAAGCGCGTGCGGGCGACCCTGGCGACGACCAGTAGTGCGGTGGCGTAGACGTCTGCCCGTTCGAGGAACCCGGAGAAGAAGTACGGGTGGGAGGCGGCGCCTTCGGGGGTGCTGCCGCCGCTGGTGGCGAGGCTGAGCGCGCGGGAGTCGGCGCCGTCGATGAGGGCTGACGGGGCGGTGTACGTGTAGTCGAGGGTGTAGGCGCTCATGGCTTCTTTGCCTTTCGTATGTGGTGTATACGTCTATCATGCCGTAAAGATTCGCGCCCCGCTACCGCTTTCGTCATTACCGTTTGGTGCATAAAAAATCCCCGGCATTCTCGGTTGAGAAGTGCCGGGGAGAAGCTCTATTGGCTCACCCGCTCAGGGGTGGGTGTGGGCTCTAGCTAGAGGCTCTGGCTAGACGACAATCTGGCCGTTGAAGCGCATTGCCAGGCCGTACAGGACCACTGCGATAACCCAGATGACGATCACGGTGACGGTCAGGCGGATCAGGTTCTTGGACGCCATACCGGAGGAGTTCAGGGAGTTGGTCATACCGCCACCGAACATATCGGAGAGGCCGCCGCCCTGACCGCGGTTGAGCAGCACAAGCATCACTGCGATCACGCTGGTGATGGCGATGATGACCATGAGTACGTTCATGATGACGTCCATGGGGACCTTCCTTCGTTGTCTTCTGGTGGGGTGCCTGGGCTGCGGGGCGCAGACAGACGGGTTTAACTATACGCTACCGCCGCCATTCGGTCACGTTGAGGCGACTTTTTACGCGGCGCGGTTGCTGCGGCGCTGGTATTCGCTGGGGGTCAGCTGCAGGGCGGCGGGGCGGTCGGTGAGTACACGCTGGGCGGTGAGTTCGTCGCCTTCGGTGTCGTAGGCGCGCACATATCCGCCGTCGATGAGGTAGTAGGTGAACTGCTGCGCGGCTGCCCAGTAGGCACCTCCTTCAACGTAGAAGCCCTGGTCTACCCAGTCGCGCAGGGTGAGGGTCACGGGGATTTCCGGTGAGGAGGTGCGGCTGTAGAGCTGGTCGAGGAACTGGTCGCGGCGGCTCTCGAAGTACTGGTATTCGGGCGAGGGTTCCCGATATTCTGCGCCGCCTGCGTAGTCGATGTTGCCGCCGTCATTGCCGGGTAGGCGCGGGGCACTCACTTTGCGGTTGCGCAGGTAGGTGTAGAGGATCATGCCGACGAGGGCTGCGATGACCAGGGAGAATCCAAAGCTGAACATGCCGTTAAGTGTACGGGGCGGGCCGCGGGGTTGGCGTGTTTTGGGCGGGTTTTGCGGTTAGGGGCGAACGCGCCCGCCTCCTACAGTTGGCTCATACACCAGCCTCTACGCCCGGCCCTTGCCCCTCGCCGCTTGCTCGGTGGTGGTTATATGGTTCAGCGCCCGGTCGGGTGGGTACCCGCCGGGCGCTGTAACGCTATGAGACGCTATGGTGCGTCGGGGTTTTATGCGTCGAAGCGTGCGATTGCTGCGAATTCGTCAGCCTGCAGGGATGCGCCGCCGACGAGCACGCCGTCCACGTCTTCCTTGCCCATGATGGAGGGTGCGGAGGAGGACTTGACGGAGCCGCCGTAGAGAACGCGGACCTTCTCTGCAACGTCTGCGGAGTAGAGCTTAGCGATTTCTGCGCGGATTGCTGCGGACATTTCCTGTGCGTCGTCTGCGGTTGCGACCTTGCCGGTGCCGATTGCCCAGACGGGCTCGTATGCGATGACGAGGGTTTCTGCCTGCTCTGCGGTCAGACCTGCGATGGAGCCGCGCAGCTGCTCGAGGGTGTACTCGACGTGGGTGCCTGCTTCGCGGATTTCGAGGGGCTCACCGACGCAGAGGACGGGGGTCAGGCCGTGCTTGTATGCTGCCTGGACCTTTGCTGCGCACAGCTCGTCGCTTTCGTTGTGGTAGGTGCGGCGCTCGGAGTGGCCGACGAGCACGAAGGTTGCGCCGAGCTTGGAGAGGAATGCGCCGGAGATTTCGCCGGTGTATGCGCCGGAGTCGTGGACGGAGAGGTCCTGGCCGCCGTAGAGGATGTCCAGCTTGTCACCTTCGACGAGGGTCTGCACGGAGCGGATGTCGGTGAAGGGCGGGAAGACGGCTACTTCGGTTGCGGAGAAGTTGAAGTTTGCGTCGTCGAGGGTCCATGCGAGCTTCTGGACGAGGGTGACTGCCTCTGCGTGGTTGAGGTTCATCTTCCAGTTGCCTGCGATGAGGGGCTTACGCGACATAGTTCGCTCCTTAGCTTTCCCGCGCGGTATGCCGGGCGGGGTTGTTGTTCGGAATTTTCCTTTTCTATTTTAGAGGGTTGGCGGCATATTTTCACTGGTTCGGCGCGGTTTTATGCTGTGCCTTGACTATTCTCACCCCACGCTCGCTGATGGCGTGTAGCCCCGGATACGAAGTACCGGCAGGGTGGAGCTTAGGGGGCTCTACCCTGCCGGTATTCTGCCGGTGGTGTTTGTCTGCGGTGTGTTAATAGCGGCTTCCTACGACAGATGCAGTCAGACAGAAAATGATGATGGTGATAATGATCGTATCGAGTGCCATCGCTCGTGCACATTTGCCGAGAGACTGTGCCCAGGGTAGCTTGCGAGTGGCGATTGCTTCGGTGATCCAGGCGACGAGTGCACAGTATGCGAACGCAATGCACGCCCAGATAATGATGGTCATGATAATCAGCCGGGGCGCGTTAGGACCTGTTGTATACGTCAGGTACAGCCACATTAGAGGTATCCCGCCGATAGACACCCCAAGCGGAACCGCAGCCGGGATACATACGAGTGCATACAGACCCATACGCTTGGGCTCTGCGGGGGCGGGGGCTACCGCCTCGGCGGGAGCCACGGATGCGGTGTCTGCTAGAGCAGGGTCATGTTCCGGGCTCTGGATCGTGGTTGCGGCAGGTACTGCGGTGGCTTCTACAGCGGTGTTTTCTGCAGCGTTGTTCTGCAGGGTATTTTCCTGTACAGCATTGCTCTGCGCAGTATTCTCCGGCAAGGGGCTGCCCTGCGCGGGTGTGCCGGGGTTCTGGGGCGACTGTTCCATATGTCTCCTAGGGTGGTTGGTGTGGTGTGGTTATCGGTGATGTCGTGCGGCTACCGGGAAGGTGGGTTCTTATACCTCTAGCCCTTCGAGGGAGAATCCCGGGGGGTACAGTGGCGTGGCGTCCTTATCGTCTTCCACCAGCACCCAGCGGCCGCGCAGGTGCTCTGCACAGAGGAACGCATACTCTTCCTCACCGGTCTTCAAGAACTTATCGATGGGTAACTTCTCCCCCGTTTGGGGCACATAGAAGACAGCTTCATCACGAATACGTCGCCTTGCCTGGTATCTCAATATCTGCCGACCATTCTTACTGCGGTCATTAATACCGGCGGTGGTAACCTGCAGGCGGTACACGTCCTGATTAGCAATAAGCCAGCCGCGATTTCCCGGTACAGCCGAAGAAGCTCGGGTGAAATGATCTCTTCGGGGTTGATCACTTCAGAGAGCGGTTTGGTATCTCCGGTGTAGTAGAAATAGTTCAGGGCGGCATAAAAGTACGCCTGAAAAATATAGAAACCACCGCGGTTATACTCATTCATTCCCGGCTGCAGAACGGGGTACGGCACATTCTGAGCGGCGTGCTCTTCGGTGGCGGGCACGTACCTTCCGCTGCGTTCGTAGGCGGTGTACACCATAAACCCCGCTGCGCTTCCACGGTCTACGTAACCAGCATCAAACTTCTCATCAGGTTCTAGAGCGATTAGTGCCCTATCCCATTTAAGAAGACGCACTTCTTGCTTTTCCTCATTGGTGGCAAGGATACCGGCCTGTCGACCAACGAAGAGAGCACCGAGGGTGCCTGCGCCTGCTATTGCGAGGGCACGACGAGAAAAACGGGGCTTTCGCGGCTCCTGCTGGTGAGCGAGTAGCCGGCCAGAAGATACCGGATGAGCTTCCTGGGAGGAGTTCTGCTGGATGCTCGTCTCCTGTTCCTTACGTTGGGGTCCCATGGTTATACCTCCTTTTCAGGGATGAAGTGAATATCCCATCCGGGATCGAGGAAACGCGAGCGCAAGGTCCCGTGGATTGCTCCGTCGCGAAGGAGTCCGCGCGTGTCGAATTCGGCGATGGGCTGTAGCTGCCCGGTGTCTTTCCGGAAGACTTTTGCTTCGGGAAGGATGTCGAATTTGACGTTCCAGTCGAAGATTTTTTGTTCTTCGTTATGGATGCGCGGTTGTGCTTCGAGAATGTGCATGGTCAAGATTTGTTGATTGGGGGTGATGACCCACCCTTTTCCGTCGTCAAAGATATCTTGGATGGCGGGAAAGAATAGTTCTTCGGCGGTCATTGCATATTCGAGGCGGCGCGAATCGGATGCCAAAAGCATATAGTTTTGGCATTGATAATAGTAGCTATTATAGAATTTCAAATCAGCGGACGTTAGAAATTTAGTAAACGTATAGCTGTAGTCTGGCGGCGGCGCAGAATATGCAGGGTGCTGCTGGTCTGCGGGGGTGTAAATTCCAATCATGTCAGTATCGACAAGATGGTATGCTCCCCTATAGTCCTCTTGGTTGAAGAATTTTTTAGTCCACTCCGGGTCGACACTCATTTCCTCTCCTTCCTAAAACGTATTTCCCCGAAGGGCTTCTCGTAACGCACGATTGTAATAAGTAGTCTTAGAAGTATTTCTACCGGTATATAGCCCAGTTCCTTCTTCTACTCCTTGCACTTCTTGTTGCGCGCTGTACGCCTGTGCATCGATATCAACGCCTTCATCATCACCGTAGCCACTAGCAACATAACGCTGAGTAGCATCGACATAAATATTCATACCGTGAGAATCCATGCCCCCCCTAGCTTTATCACTTTCGACGACATGTACACGATTAGCGGGCTCGCCGTATTGCTTTCCAGGTGTTAGGCCAGGAACCACGTCATTCTCGTTCACAACAGCCACATAGTTAAAGTGATGGTCAAGATCATCTCGTTGTCCCTCAAGATTGCTGGTCGGTGCACCATAGGTTACAACATTAGATACCTTATATTTACTATTAAATTCCTTATTATTAGCAAGTGAATACGCCACGGCACCGCCCTGAGAATGTCCAACCATTACTACTCGGTCTACGTCTTGTAGCTTAGCATCCTTCATTGCCTTTTCCACCATTCGGTGGTAGGGCGACAAATCATCAACAGGTTTATCAGAGGTATTACCAGCCAGACCAAGATTATTTCCTATAGAGCCAATCTCACCATCTTTTCCACCTTTTATCGAAAAATCAAAATCAGTGCCGGGAATATAAACATATGCAACCTTCTCCTTCGAATCATCAGGCTTCTTCCCTTCATAAACGTCAATTTGAACGGCTGAGTACCCTGCGTTTCCTTGCGATTTCTCCATGTCTTTAACATGTTGATTGTCATTAACTGAATTCATGCGTTGCGCCACTTGATGAATATTTTGCGGAGGAACAGGAGGAATATCCCCACTATGCCCATGCTGCCGCTGAACATTCAAATCCTCAATCTTTGGATCTTTATTAAAGTAATTATATATTCCAAAGGGGGAAAGTGGTGAATAATCAATTATCCCCATTATAAACAACAGTATTTGGGCACCAGGACTATACTTTATCTCGTTAATAATCTCAGATGTATCATGATTTTTCTTCTCTGTTTTTCGAACCTGATAGTCCCTAAATTCCTGCACTGACATCGGGCGCAAACCCCACGGGTCAGCTAGGGAAATAGGGTTCCAGCCTACAAAAGAGTTCGTATCCATACCGTGCACAATACCCGGCACCGAGCTCAAAGCATCAGTGGACACAAAACGGCGCACGCCAGCATCAGCCACACGGAAACCCATGAAATCAAGACCAGCAATATTGACTGAGGAAGCTGCCGGACCAGCACTAACCATGCCAAGACCAGGAACAGCAGCAACAGTAACTACGTCACTTTCCCACGGGTTAGAAGACATAGACCAGCCCAAGCCATAGCCCAGTTCCTCTGCAGAAGAGATATTCTCCAGCACAGATCCAGCACTCATTCCGCCCACACCCAGCACCATAGGTACGGATGAGACAGCGTCCCACACCAAAGGCATAGATGCATTGGGGACATCAACCGTAGTATTAGCGTGCACTGAGGCAAGCTCACCAGTCATGTCATGGTGTAGCTCCCACTCTTCGCTGTCCAGGCGAATAGCATTCACCTGCCCCATGTTGCCCCACCCAAGGGTACGCTCACGGTGCTGTCCAGTCAGCTCGTCCGTGGTCACCTCACGGACGCGTTCACCGGCAGCGTTATAGAAATACTCAGTTCGAGAACGATTCTGCACAGTCCCATCGGTACCATACTGCACCTCAGAAACAGCGCTGAGTAGACCAATTGAATTATGGCTGAAGGCGCGTTCCAGCAGCAGGGCGTTATCTCCCTGCTCACAATTACGCATATACAATGCTTCAGCGACCATCATGCCGTTTTCGTAGGTCCAGGTTCGTTCCTGAATACCATCCGAAACAGAGACGAGAGCACCAGAAGCATCATAGCGATACCTCATAGTGTGTGCCTCAAACTTATTTCCTGCATCTTCAAGCGTGCAAACAGCAACCTGAGAAGAAGCATCACGTTCCACACCGGCGGCAAACATGCTCATAGTTGCAGTACCGTTTCCCGTTCCTCGGGTGCCGTTACGCTCTACCTTGTACCCCACGGGAACATTCTTAACAGGATCGAGTTTCCACACGGCGTGAGTGTCTTCTGTACTCATCGAGGTCAAAGCACCACATGAAGCATGGGTAAATTCCATCTCCCTGGTGCGAGCAAAAACGTCCTTAGACTGAGTATGGCGCACTCGACCCGCACCATCACGCGTCCAGCGCACTGAGCCGTACGGGTTGCTACTCATTACCAGAACACCATCTGCATCGTAGGTATAGTTCAGCGTATATTCACCACGCTGCTTAAACGCTTGCAAGGCATGCAGAGTACGCTGGTTCACGTCTGGGGCGCGAAGAATACCCGTGATGTGATCAGCAATAGACACCGTACTTGAGATGCGCTTCATGCTCATATCACCATGGGGTACGCGAGTACGGCTCAGCAACCTACCAGATGCAGAGTACTCATAGATGTGCTCTGCTTTTGCATCATTTACCGAAACCTTCAACGCGCCCTGCTGAGAGCCACGTCCATTCATCAAGGAATATTCAAAAGTTCCCTGAAGTTCACCATCAACAGTGACCGAACGGAGCACACCCCCGCGAGCGTAATCATACTCAAACGAACGGATACGTTCGCCATCGTTCATCGTCAGAAGACGGCCTGCAGCATCGTAGGAGAAAGTACGTACGAGAGAGTCTGCCGCATTTTCAACCGTAAAACTTGTACCCGAGCGTTCTTCACGCAGAAGGCGTCCTGCCGCATCCCATTCGTAGCTCGTTACGATACCCGCAGGCGTAATCCAGCGCTGAGGACGTGCGAGGGCATCATACTCACAACGGGAGGTACCACCCAAAGCGTCATCAACACTCACAAGGCGACCTACTGCATCGTATGAGAAAGAACGAGTACCTTCAACACTGTCTTCAATACGTGCAATAAGGCCACGTGAAGTGTAGCTGTAGCTGGTAACCTTCTCCCCCGTATCTTCTTTAATGCGTCGGCCAGCAGCATCGTAAGTGTACTGTACAAGGCGCGACGGGGCAGCTGAAGTATCTGCAGAATCCCGAATGGTCTTCTCCAACAGGCGACCTGCAGCATCATAGGTAAAGATAGTTTCCAGGTAACCCTCATCAGCATCGAGCTCGCTCGTTTTCTTGAGGGTTTTCTGGCTGGTACAACGGCCCGCCGCGTCATATTCAAAGAAAGTCTCTCGACCAGCTGCACTGATGCTACGACTCATACGTCCCTGAGCATCGTACTCGAAGCTAACTACCCCTCCATCGGCAGAGCTAATCTGAGCAATCTGACCGTGAGTGTTATATCCAGCCTGTGCAGAGCTATCAGAGGAAGAATTGAGAAGGGCGGAGGCATCCGGAATGTTCAACTTAGGAACGGGCACCCCAAAGAGAGCCGCCATATCCTGACGGTTCTCAAACATCGTCATAACAGACGGAAGATGAGCAGCAGTAAGGGCGCTATCGCCTGGCGATGCGTTATCGCGGGAACCAAAAATAGTGGGAACACGAAGTTCCGGCTGCACCAAGCTCCACGACGCCCAAGGACCTGCAGGACGATCAGAAGGCTGCTTACCAGCTGAAGCAAGCCCCGCAAGAGAAGAATCAGAACGCAAAGACCCAGCGGGACCCAGGCCCGGCACCATAGTCATCAGAGAATTTGATGCAGAAACAACTCGTCCCAGGGCATCGGTTACAACGGCGTAGTTACCGGGCGCACCCTCAACTCGTACTGAATACTCACCGTGAGAGCGCGAGTGGGTAATGCTCAAAGCCACACCAGTAGCGTCCACAATGCGGCTCAGGTCGCCAGTTAGAGAATATTCGTATTCGGTACGAGCCCCGCAGGGGTCAACGATAGCGACGAGCTGCGAGAGTTCGTCGTATTCATAATGGGTCTGGGCTCCTGTGGCATCAGTCATGGAGACAACGTTGCCCCAGGTGTCGCGTTCAACACTGGTTCGGTTACCCATAGGGTCAACCACAGCACTTAGGTGACCAGCTGAGTATTCAAAAGTAGTGATGTTACCTTCAGGGTCGGTCAGCGCTGTCAAGTGTTGCTCGGAGGTCGGCGTAGCATTCTGAGCTGCTTCTGTGTAGGACAAACCCCAACGAGCACCCATCGCGTCGACTACCGTGCTGAGACGTCCACTCGAATCCCACTCAAAATACTGGGTATTGCCGAGAGGATTAGTTACTGAGCGCAGGTTGCCGGCAGCATCATACGAGTACTGCGTTTGCGCACCACTAGAGTCCGTGGAGCTCAGAAGCTGTCCACAGTCATTGTAGGTAAAGTGCTGTTTGGATCCTGATTCATCAGTGACGGCGGTGCAATGACCGGCGTTGTCCCATTCAAGATAAGTTGTATTGCCTCCGTTACGGGTAATAGTCAGGGGGTTAGGGTCCAGCGGATTCTGGGAGTAGGTATAGCGTGTTTCAGCAAGGATGCCTGCACGCCGATCCTTATTCATAATTCGGTGGGCAAGCATACGGTCGTACTCATCCCACGTATAACGGTGGACTGCACCTTCCGGAGTATTCTCCGAGACAAGGCGAGCACGTTCATCGTAGCTACGATGCGTCACAGATCCGTCACGCTCGCAGATATAGGTGCGGTAACCGTAGGAGTTGTATCGCATGGACTGGCGGCTTCCGTCACCAGCCACGAGGGAAACCAGCTGACCGTGTTCGTTTGAGCGCCAAATATTAGCGTGCTCACCGGTTCCGGAATCTTCAATCACGGTCATTAGACCGTGCTCATAGCGGTAGCTAATATTTCGACCGTGCTCCGTCTTCTGAGCTACGATGCGGCCGTCAGCGTCATAGCTATTCTCGACCTCGCAATATCCCGTTTCATTCCAGACACGGTAGATGAGGTTATCTTCCGTCTGCTCATAACGGCGGGTACCATCAGGCCGCTGAACTTCGCAAAGCACGCCAGCAGAATTGTAAATATAGCGCACAGCGTTCAGCTGGCTTTCGACCTGTGCTGATGAATGTTCTTCAGAGGAGCCTTCATTGAAGTTGACGAGAGATGCAGCAGATACGAAACCCTGGGCGTCGTAGCTGACAACAATACCCTGCGCACTAAGAGGCTGAATCAAAGCACTCGGTCGCTGAGCTACGAATTCCCCACCGGTATTAGCCTTTGAGCCACGGTTGTAAAGAGCAACTACAACTGAGCTGGGGTGCCCCTCCATGAAAGCAACCAATTCACCCGAAGGAGCGTACAAATAACGGCTACCAGAATGGTTAGTAACTGACCAGTAGTAGGTGGGTTCAGACGATTCCGTTACTTCAAAGGATGACGGCAGTAGACGATGGGCAGACTTGACCGCTTTATTCACAGCAGAGTATAGGGCGCGCCAAAGGGCCTCTTGTCCTTCGGTATTTTCTTCGAAGGGCGCAGAGGCTGATTCCACATTATGTGTAGGTGCTTCGTCTAGAGCCGACTCGGTTACCTTCTCCAGCCAGTAGGGAGCGTTGGGAGTCCGGGCATACCCGCTAGCCGAGTTCGTATCACGTTCAAAGACGAGTTCACGACCGTCGGCAGTGTGCCATGAGATACTATCGGAGTTCTGCTGAAGTCGGCTATCCAGCGTGCTTGACCAACCCTTACCAAAGCACCACGAGGGCTATTCGAGAGGGCAGCGAGAACACTGTTGTAGGTACGTTCAAGACGTAGCACCGAGTTTACGCGAGAGCGAAGGTCAACTTCACTTTCGATGAAGTTACCGGTTGCAACGTTGACGGGGTCATTTGCGTAGCCGGATGAGATATTTACACCGGTAATGCTCATGCCGGGAACCTGCAGTAGGTGATGCATCGGAATATCATCATGCATCAGCTCATTCAGAAGATTCATATCGAGGCTAAATTGAGCCTTTGCCCCAGGTCCTGAAAGTTCTTCGTGATGTTCAATAGCCGGTTTTTCCAAGTAACCACGACTTGCAACATCAAACATTATTTGAGCAAGCTTACCCAGCCAATGGACGTCTGCATCGACATCCTCAATCCAGGTGTGCAACGCAGCAATCAAAGAATCAGCGTTAAAAGTTCCCCATGAAGTATTCGAACGAAACTGAGCATAGGTGGACGCTACGCGAAGCTGCGCCTGACCAAGTTCAGCATTCATAGAAAGATTAACCTGACGATGCTGATACGCATTGTGCGGCACGATAGAAACCGTAGATCCACCAGAAGCAAGCGCAATCTGGGTATTCAAATGCTGAGTACCCTGTGCAGAAGAGTTTGCCTCGGCAAACTGTCCGAGAGCGCTTTGAGAAACTCCTGAAGAAACTGAGTTACCCTGAGCACCAGTGAAGGGGTCAGCTACAGGTCGTGGTGTGTAGACCTCAAAATGCGGGGGGCGGGAAGGCATAGGACGAGGGGGAACCTCAAGGTTGAGGTCAGGGTTATCGACGCTATACGCGCCTTGATTCTGAAGGTCATACTCAAGCTTCTCAAGATCACGAGCTCTTTGCTTACGTGCGTTGAGCTTCTCCCATTCAGTAATCTCTCGACGAATACGTTCTTCCTCACGAGCAGCTTTAATATAAGTCTCCATATTACGAACTGCATTGCTGAAGCATTCTTTAAACTCTCGCAACAGCGCAAATGACGAAGCAAGCTTTGCCCTATACACTCGTGCATAGCCACCGGTGAACCCCTCCAGGGCGAGTTGAGCGGCACCACAAGTACCGTCGGCGCCATAGCGAGCAGGGAGCTGATGCTCGATTACTTGAGTTAGATGCGTCAAATGCGTTTTGAGAGCCTCAGCGCTCTCAAAGTCAAAAGGAACAGCTTCAGTATTAGCGTGGACGTTACCCATATATTTACTTCCGGAAGTTGATGTGACGGAGAACGAGCATCCTCGCCCACATTCGTTGCATGTGTGTTCCCTCTCGGTGACAGTGAGAATCACACACCCTTCAAGGTAACACACGCACCCTCTGCACACGAACCCAGCAGGACGGATTCCACCTCCCATAGCCAGCCGCGAAAAGCCCACCCGGGAAAGCCCAGCAAGAAACCCCCGCCAGCACAGTACCAAAAGTACTGCCCGGCAGGGGTTCCTCAAGAAGCCACATAGAGAAAGCTACAGCTGCCCAAATCCTCGCGGATAAATCGGCTCGTAGATGTTACGGTTGCTGTAACCGTCACGGTCAACCACAATCACCCACTGCCCACGCAGATGCTCCACAGCCAGCGAGAAACGCCCCAGATACCTCAAATATTTGCGAATATCCTGCTTCTCACCCGTCTCAGTCACATAAAACGCAAGGTCCTTAGCCTTAGTCGTGTACAGGGTGCTCACCAGAATATTTCGACTCGTATTTTTAGCCTTTTCACCCGCAACAAGATTATCAACAACATTGGCGCTCAGCACATTCTTATCAGCCGAAATAACCCACCCGCGCTTCTCCCTGTACAGACGAAGAATTTCGGGGTGGAGCACCTTTTCCGGGTCCGTGACCTTAGAAAGAGGCTCCGTATCGCCCGTGTGGTAGAAGTAGTTCATCGACGCAAAGAAGTACGCCAAGAACGCGTACAAGCCGCCGCGGTCGTAGTTATCCATTCCGGGCTGCTGAATAGGGTACGGCACGTTCTGCGCCGCCTGCGCCTCGGTGGCAGGAATGAAGCGCCCCTTACGTTCGAATGCCGTGTAGACGAGCGGCCCGGAGGAAGGCCCCAAGGTACGGAGCTCATCGTACTTCTCCGTGGGTTCCAGGCGCACAAATTCCTGGTCACGCTTCTTATCGGCCTGGGATTCCGAACCCGTCCCGTTGAGCAGTTGAGTGCCCCAGCCAAAAGCTATCGCGACGAGGGCGGCGCCGGCGAACACGCCAGCTCGTATAAACTTGGCGCGAGAAATCATAGACCTCATGATCGCTCGTTGCTCGTTGTATCCGGGGCCGCCGTATCCGGGTCCACCAAAGTTATTCGTCATGTTGCTCTCCCCTCCCCTAACTCAAACTATTTTCTGAAATGAATTGGACGGGCCTCCACTCATTCGTGAATTGTGTGCGTAGAGTCCCGTGTATTGCGCTGTCACGGATCAGGCCGCGCGTGTCAAAATCGGTGATGGGGTACACCTGGTTTGTGTCTTTGCGGTACACCTGAACTTCGGGAAGAATATCGAACCGCACATTCCATTCCACAATTTTTAGCGTCTCGTCAATGAGGCGCGGCTGCCCCTCCAGCAGGTTCATGGTCAGAATCTTGGGATTGGGCGTAATGACCCAGCCCCTGCCCTCTTCGTAGAGGTCCTGAATGGCGGGGAAGAACATTTCTTCGCTGATATTGTCCATCCGCAGAACGGCAGGTTCCGAGGCGAGGATCATGTAGTTTTGGCAGGCGTAGTAGTAGCCCAGGTAGGGGCGCAGGTTTGACACCTCGTAACGGCTCGGGGTGTACCTCACCCCCGGTGCGGGTGCCGAGTAGGCGGGGTGGTCCCGGTTCGCGGGCGTGTAGGGCCCGATCACGTGGTCGGCAACATATGGGTATGTTCCGGTGTAGTCTTTTTCGTCAAAAAGCATTTGAGCGTTTACGGTCATTCTTTCCCTCCCTGGATTCCGTATTCACAAGCTATCGAGTTCACGAGCTGCCGAGGTGGTTCTGGGCTGCTCGCGGGCGGCTAGGTTCAGCGCCTGGGCGTCTTCGCCCGTCCGCCTTTGGCTGTCCGTCTTGCTTGTCTGTATTTGCTTGCCTGTAGAGGTGCGTGCACTCCCTGCCTCGCTCCCCCTCGACTATCTTGAGGTTGCCGGCCGGGGTCCTCTATATTTCCAGTCTATTAGAGCTATTCCTCTGTGTCCCCGATAGAAGCGGTACGCTGCGGAATCCACAGCATATAGCCAGGAAACAGTATGTAAACACCCGCAAGGATAACTAACCAGGCATGCGCAGGTATGCAGAAACCCCCGCCGGAACGGTACCGAAATACCGCCCCAACGGAGGTTCCTGTTCTAAAACTCTGCGCCAAATCTACTTCCCAAATGGAGTATTCAGCAACTTCCACATATCGGTTTAGTATCTTATTTATGAAAACCAGGAGGATATAGAGGCATCAAATCATCTTGATTGTTAATCAAAACCCATCGCCCTTTCAAGTTTTCTACATATGAACTAAACCTACTGCTTTTAAACGTCTCATAGTGGTCAAGGCGAATCTTTTCCCCCGACTCTGGAATAAAGAAATGCCCTACCCGGTGAAGAAAAGATTCCACACTACAATCAAAAATATTCCGCTTAGTATACTCAAATCTTTTACCCGGGGAAAAAGCAGCAGAATTAATGGATACCTCATTAAATATCTCATCATCACAGATAAGCCATCCGCGCTTTTCTTGATAGAACTGGAGGATTTCAGGCTCAAGAACATCTTCCGGCTTCACTATCTTAGAAAGAGGCTCAGTATCTCCCGTGAGGTAAAAATATTTCAGAGACGCATAATAGTAAGCAACAAAAACATATAATCCGGACCTGGTGTATTTATTCATACCCGGATGCAATACAGGGTAGGGAACATTCTGCGCCGCGTGTTCTTCCGTTGCAGGAATATACCGCCCGCTGCGCTCATACGCAGTGTAAATGAGCAATCTACTAGATTTTTCGAGCTCCTCCTGATAGTCGTACGGCTCTTTCGGTTCCATGTCTATATATCTTTGGTGCTGAAGCCGTAGATGCGCTTCCCGTCGCTCATCATACGTTCCCAGCAAGCCAGCACGATACCCCGCAGAAACGAGTAGCCCAACACCCAAAGCGCCTACGCCCACTCTGCCTAAAAAGACACGGCGGCTAACGGGACGGTTCTTCCGAAGTTCAGGCTGATAATTGGGTTGGGAATATGGGTCGGAATACGGGGTTGGATATGGGTTAGGACCGCTGTTGATACTCATGATGCCTTCTCCTCTGACGCATTGTTGGTACCTTCTGGGATAAAACTGATTGTTGGTCTTTCTCCCTTTGTTCTCACCGTTCTTACCGTTCTTACCGTTCTCATCGTGCCATGTATTGATCCGTCACGAAGCAGGCCACGCGTATCAAATTCAGCGATGGGATGCATCTCTCCGGTATCTTTTCGATACACTTTTGCCTCGGGATGAATATCAAATCGCACCTTCCACTCAGTTACCTCTTGCTCCGAGCGTGTAATATGCGGCTGGGCTTCAAGAACGTGCAGGCTGAGAATCCTAGTATCAGGTGTAACTACCCAACCTTTACCCTCTTCGAAGAGATCTCGAATAGCCGGGAAAAAGTTTTCATCCTCCCTCCACGGGTCTTCTAAACCCCTTATATCAGACGCTAAAAGCGCATAATTTTGGCAGGAGTAATAATAGATATAATTGAAAAGCTCCCGAACAAAGCTAATTGCTGATTGCCGCGTATAATCATAATCCGGGATAGGTGCAGAATATGCGGGATGATCCTGATTCGCCGGAATATACTCGCCAGTTAAACAAGCGGTTGCTAACGAATACTCTCCCGAGAAATCGTCCATGTATATAAATTCCTTAGGCAATTTTTCGCTATCTATCATTTTCTTCTTCCTTACACTCATCTTTGGACGTACAACAAAACCCACTACGGATGGGGCTTAATAGGGAGGCTGGCAGCTGCTCGCATCTCCTAACTGAGGTTACATTAAGAACCAAATCTTAAGATTTACCGGTATGGGAACCATCTGCAGGGTACATCGGTGTCCAGTCCTCGTCCTTCATCAATAGGGTCCACCGGCTGTTCAGATGCTCAGCTTCCATCCTCTCTCCATCGTCGTACGATGATTCTCGCCCCAGAGGACTCCGATATTTGTAAAGAGATAATTTTTCACCAATACTTGGAATATAGAAATACCCTATGTAGGATTCTTTCTCCTCCACCCCCAGTAAGCACCTTAGAATGTGTCGTCCATTCCGCTCAGACATCGATACCTCATCCGGACTACTCGTTGGGAAATAAATCCACGCCTTGCACACATCATCTTTCGATATAACCCATCCGCGCTTCTCCCGGTAAAGACGAAGCATTGTTTCAGGAAGGACAGCCTCCGGCTCAACAACCTTCGACAGCGGCTCGGTATCTCCCGTGTAATAGAAGTAGTTGAGGGCCGCACAAAAATACCCCATGAAGGTCAGAAAACCCTGCAGACTATATTCGTGCATCTCCGGTTGAGGTACAGGATACGGCACATTCTGGGCGGGGTGCTCCTCAGTCGCGGGCACAAACTCACCGCGGCTTTCGTAGGCGGTATACGTAAGAGGAACATCCTTATACAGATAAGACTTATCGATTACCCCCACGAATTCTTGATCCGGTTCAAGAGCAGCCAAAGCCCGATCCTTTTGAGCCTGCTGTTCTTTCTCTTCAGCTTCCTGCTTCTTTTTACGTTCCTCTTCAAGCTCCTCCGGAGTCTTAATCAGGCCCGTGCACCGGCTAACAACCGCTGCCGTAAGAACACCTACGCCGGCATACCCCAGCGTCCGCCGGGAAAAACGCTTCTTCTTCTCTGGGCTCTGCGTATGATTCTGCCCCGGGTTCTCCTCAGAGGTCTGCTCCGGAGCCTGGCTCATTGAATTGCCGTCATTGTTAGTGGTCATTGGTGCTCCTCCACAGATTTCGTGAAATACCGCGATGTATTTTATGAAGTTGCAGCCCCCGTACCACGTGTAGCAGACGATGCCCCGTAGGCCGCGGGAACCTCTACAATTCCAGTCTAGTAAAGCCGTCTCTGCCCCTCCCAAGTACAAGCCGCGTACCCAGGGAACCCACAGCATATAGCCAGGAAACAGCCCCAAAACCCACCCGCATAGGGTAAGCCGGGCATGAGCGGGCATGCAGAAACCCCCGCCGGAACGGTACCGAAATACCGCCCCGACGGGGGTTCCTTACACTAAAACCGTGTACTAAACCTGTGCATCCAGATTAGGCGCCCAGTGCCTCCAGGCCGGGCAGGGTCTTACCCTCAATGTACTCGAGGGAAGCGCCACCACCGGTGGAGATGTGGCCGAACTGCTCATCCTTGAAGCCCAGGTTACGGACTGCAGAAGCAGAGTCGCCACCACCAATGATGGAGAATGCGTCAGAGTCGACGATAGCCTGTGCAACCGCGCGGGTACCCTCAGCGAAGGGAGCAATCTCGAACACGCCAACGGGGCCATTCCAGAAGATGGTCTTTGCGCCCTTAATCTTCTCAGCGAAGGTCTCAGCGGTCTTGGGGCCAATGTCCAGACCCTCAGCCTCTGCACCCAGCTTGCCGCCGGTCAGGTCCTCAATGGGGCGGATCTCGGTGTTAGCATCAGCGGAGAATGCGTCAGCCCAAACAACGTCCACTGCGGTGATGATCTCGGTGCCCTTCTCGGGAGCTTCCTTCATGTAACGCAGAACGTTCTCGACCTGGTCCTTCTCCAGCAGCGACTGGCCGACCTCGTAGCCCTGTGCGTATGCGAAGGTGTAGCCCATGCCGCCACCAATGAGGATGGTGTCAGCCTTGCCGATCAGGTTGTCAATCACAGCGAGCTTATCGGAAACCTTAGCGCCACCCATGACCACGACGAAGGGACGCTCGGGGTCGTTCAGGGTCTTAGCCAGAACGTCAACTTCCTTCTTCACCAGGTCACCCAGGTATGCGGGCAGACGCTTAGCAACGTCGTAGACGGAAGCGTGCTTGCGGTGAACTGCACCGAATGCGTCGTTCACGTATGCGCCGTTCTCACCGGTCAGTGCGACCAGCTCGTCAGCGAATTCGCCGCGCTCTGCGTCGTCCTTGGAGGTCTCGCGTGCGTCGTAGCGGACGTTCTCAACGACCAGAACTTCGCCGTCAGCCAGGGCTGCTGCCTTAGCCTTTGCGTCCTCGCCTACCAGGTCGGTTGCAACCTTCACGGGCACGGATGCCAGCTCAGCCAGGCGTGCAGCTGCCGGTGCGATGGAGTACTGGGGGTCAACCTTGCCCTTGGGGCGGCCCAGGTGTGCGGTCACGATAACGCGTGCGCCAGCCTTGGCAAGCTTCTCAATGACGGGCAGGGATGCGCGGACGCGGCCGTCGTCGGTGACAACGCCGTCCTTCAGGGGTACGTTCAGGTCGGAACGAACGAGAACGTGGCGGCCTGCGACGCCTTCTTCGAGCAGTTCGGACAGTGCCTTAGCCATAGGAATTCCTCCTGGATAGGTGGGTTTATATACCGTTTCCATCATACCGAACATTAGGGTGTTTGACAGCCTAAAAAATAGCTTTTATATGGTGTTTTTCCGCAGAATATCGCGGATATTCGCACTCTCTATCAGCTATCTTCTTACGGTATTTTTGACCCAAAAAGGGCGACGGAAAACAGTATGTTTATACGTTTTTAGGGGTTTTATTCAAGGCCCTTACACATGGGTCTTGGTACAGCAAACCCCGACTCCCCCGCTTGATGCGGTGGTGCCGGGGTTCACTATGCGTTAGTTACGCTGGGTGACGCTTACACTCGGTTAGCGTCGTAAGCCTATTGGGGCTTAGAGGGATGCCACAACCTTGTTGGTGAACATCACGAGGCGTGCAACGTAGCCGTACTCGTTGTCGTACCAAGCGATAACCTTCACCTGGTCGCCGATGACCTTGGTCAGCGGTGCGTCGAAGACGGTGGAGATGGGCTCACCCTCGATGTCCTTGGACACGATGGGATCCTCGTTGTACTTGATGATGCCCTTCATGGGGCCCTCAGCTGCTGCCTTGACTGCTGCGTTGACTTCCTCAACGGTGACCTCGCGCTCAGCGGTGAAGGTCAGGTCGGTGATGGAGCCGGTGATGGTAGGAACGCGGACTGCGAAGCCGTCCAGCTTACCCTTCAGCTCGGGCAGAACCAGGCCAACAGCTGCTGCTGCACCGGTGGAGGTGGGGACCATGTTCACAGCTGCTGCGCGTGCACGGCGCAGGTCGCGGTGGGGAGCATCCTGCAGACGCTGGTCAGCGGTGTATGCGTGGATGGTGGTCATCAGACCCTGCTTGATGCCGAATGCGTCGTTCAGGACCTTAGCCATCGGAGCGAGGCAGTTGGTGGTGCAGGATGCGTTGGAGACGATGTGGTGGTTAGCTGCATCGTACTGGTCGTCGTTCACGCCCATGACGAAGGTGCCGTCGATGTTCTTACCGGGAGCGGAGAGGATAACCTTCTTAGCGCCAGCCTCGATGTGTGCCTTTGCCTTGCTGCCTTCGGTGAAGAAACCGGTGGACTCGAGGACTACGTCAACGCCCAGGTCCTTCCAGGGGAGGTTCTGGGGGTCACGCTCAGCGAGGATCTTGATTTCCTTGCCGTCAACAACCAGTGCGCCTTCCTTGACCTCAACCTCTGCGTTGAAGCGACCCATGATGGAGTCGTACTTGAGCAGGTGTGCCAGGGTCTCAACATCGGTGAGGTCGTTGATTGCGACGATCTCGAAGCCGACGCCCTCGGTCTGAGCTGCGCGGAAGAAGGTGCGGCCGATGCGGCCGAAGCCGTTGATTGCTACGCGTACAGTCACTGGAGTATCTCCTTGTCAGTGCGTTGGTGGCGGTGTACAAATCCGATGCCTTGTGGGCTCTGGTTTAGTCGGATTCGTCCGTGCTCTATGTTGCCCGGTGCGTTCCGCCGTTGTTGGTAATAATCCTACCCTAGTTTGTGTGTGTTTGGTGTGTTATATCGAGAAATTTTTGTGAGTTGCGCCATAAAAACCGGCAAAAACCCGTTGTTTTCTGTTGGTTTGCGTTGTGTTCATGCTTAGAAAATGTTGCGATACGGTCACGGCAACATAAACACACATGAAACGCACATTTACTAAAAACCGCGCCATATCAAGGCAAAATCTGAGGGTAAAAAATACCCTTTCACCTGCGAATGGGTTTCAATGACGTCCCATGCGCTCGCACGCAGTGCAATTTCTCACGCGAAAACAGACGAGCCCAACGTAAGACACACCACAGCCTTAAAACGGGTTAAATACGCTCCCGGCGCACAGTTTTCGTGTCGTGTTTCGTGTCGCCCGCGGCGCATCATACGGGAACACAGCACGAGCACACAGCACAGGGTCAACACGGGCACACCAGAAAGGCGGCTAGTACACGATCCTAATAAACGACCAGCGCCACAGCACCCAAACCGGAATGAGCCGACAGCACCGGCGGTAGCGCACTCACCAAAAACTCCGGCGCCGAAGAATCGGCGGCATCATGAACGAGGGAGCTCTCCCCCAGCATCTGCTGAACCTGCTCGTACAGCTGCAGCGCCTGCGCCGCATTACCCACATGATGCACCGCAACCACCTCACCGCGCGGGGATGCGGCAAGTGAAGAACTGGCGGTGTCGGCGGCAGTAGAGCCCGCTGAAGCAGAGCTGAGCGCCGCCGCATGCTGATGCTCACGGCAGGTCTGCACGGTCACCTCCACCAGGCGCTCCAGAGCGCGCGCCGCAGTGCGGGGGCGCTCCACATACGCCAGCTTGCCCTCGGTAATCGTGCCAATCGGCTTAATCTGGAACATCTGACCCACCATCGCCAACGCCGGGGAAACACGGCCACCGCGGCGCAACGCATCCAGGGTCGGGATATAAAAGTAGAGCGTGGACTGCTCGCAGACGGACTTGATGTAGTCCACCAGCTGCGCCGCAGTCGGATAGTCAGGGCTCGGGTAATCAGGGCTCGGAACAAAATCAGAGGAAGCAGAGTTCAGCACCTCCAGGGCGCGAAGCACCGCATACCCGTAGGCGCCGGCCACCGTGCGGCTATCCACCACGCTCACGCCCTCGGCACCCAGGCGGCTCAGGCGCGCGCCGGTACGCGCGGACTCCACCGTGCCCGAGAGCTCACCGGACAGATGCACCGACACCACATGCGTAAAACCTCGCGACGCCAACTCGTCATACACATCAGCAAACACGCCCGGCGCGGGCCCGGAAGTGCTCACCGTCTGACCCATCACGTGCGCAAGCATAATCGCCTCGTCCACCTCGGCGGCGGTCAAGTCCTGCAGCTGACGATCCGGCTCACCGGGGGTGCGAATAGTCACCGGCATCGGAACCATCACAAAATTACCGCGAGCGCTCAGGCGCTGCACGAGGTCCGGGTCGAGGGCGGCGGCGCTATCGGTCACCACGGCAATGCGGTTCTCTGCTTTGTTCTCTCGCTCCATATTCCGGCCCTTCTTCCGGTTCGTCAGTGCGTGATTCGATGACGAACCCTCTCCTAGCATTCCCTGAACATTATGGCACTCATCACTACCGCAGTACAGCAAAGCCCCGCCGCGCCTCCGGCACGTTCCGCAGAACGAACCGAAGCCACAGCGGGGCTTGCACTTTATCTAAGAAACTTCTTTATCTAAAAAGCTTAGATCACGATGTTCACGAGCTTAGGCGCACGCACAATCACCTTGCGGATCTCGGCGTCACCAATCGAACGCTGAACAGCGGCATCCGCCAGAGCCAGCTCCTGAAGCTCCTGCTCGGAAATATCCTTCGCAACCTCCAGGCGAGCCTTGACCTTGCCCTTAATCTGCACGATAGCGGTGACGGTATCATCCACCAGCAGAGCCGGGTCAACCTCGGGGAAGCCCGCGGTCAGAACCGGGGTGTCGTAGCCGAGAGCGTGCCACATGTCCTCAGCGGTGTACGGTGCGTACAGCGACAGCAGAATAGCGACAGTCTCAGCAGCCTTACGAACAGCCGGGTCAGCCGCACCAGCACCGGAGTCAATAGCCTTACGGGTAGCGTTCACAAGCTCCATGGTCTTAGCAACAACCACGTTGAACTTGCCGTTATCCAGCAGGCCCTGAACCTCGTGCACGGTGCGAGCAATCAGCTTCTGCAGCTCCAGGTCACCGGTGGTTGCGTCAACGCCGGGTTCGCTGGTGACGTCCTGAGCCACACGCCATGCGCGAGCCAGGAACTTCTGCGAACCGGACGGGGAAACATCCGCCCAGTCCACGTCATCCTCGGGCGGGGACGCGAAAATCATGGTGGTGCGGATAGCGTCCACACCGAACTTGTCGAGCTGCTCGCCCAGGTTCACGCCGTTACCCAGCGACTTGGACATCGCCTTACCGCCGTTGAGCACCTGACCCTGGTTCATGAGCGCCTTGAACGGCTCATCGTGCTTGATCAGACCCAGGTCGCGAACAACCTTGGTGAAGAAGCGTGCATACAGCAGGTGCAGAATAGCGTGCTCCACACCGCCAACGTACATGTCGACGGCACCCCACTCGCTCATAGCCTGCGGGTCGAAGGGGCCCTCATCGAAGTTCGGGGAAACGTAACGCAGGAAGTACCAGGAGGAATCCACGAAGGTGTCCATGGTGTCCGAGTCACGGCGAGCCTGCTTGCCACACTCGGGGCAAGGCACAATCGCCCAGTCATCGGCAGCTGCAAGAGGCGACTGGCCCTTAGGAGCCAGCTGCTCACCGCGCAGGTTATCGGGCAGCAGCACCGGCAGCTGATCCTCAGGAACCAGAACCTCGCCACAATCCTCACAGTGAATCACGGGGATGGGGGTGCCCCAGAAACGCTGGCGGGACAGCAGCCAGTCACGCAGACGGTAAATGACCTTACCTTCACCGGTGCCGGCAGCCTCAACCAGCTCAATAGCCTTAGCGAGCGCCTCAGCCTTCGGCAGGCCGGTCAGCTCACCGGAGTTGATGAGCACGCCGTCACCAGATGCGGCAACACCGCTGGTAGCCGGGTCCTCAGCACCCTCAACGTCCAGGACCTTCACGATGGGCAGGTCGAACTTCAGGGCGAACTCAAGGTCGCGCTGGTCGTGCGCGGGCACAGCCATAATCGCGCCGGTACCGTAGTCAGCGAGCACGTAGTCAGAAGCCCAGACGGGCAGCTTCGCGCCGGTCAGCGGGTTAATCGCGTAGCGGCCGGTGAACACGCCGGTCTTCTCGCGGTCGGAGGACTGGCGGTCAATATCGCTCAGTGCCTTAATGTCTTCGCGGTACTGCTCCAGGGCAGCCTTGTGCTCGGGTGCCACGATCTGCTCAGCGAACGCCGCATCCGCAGCAACCACGATGAAGGTTGCACCGTACAGGGTGTCCGGGCGGGTGGTGAACACAGTGAAGGACTCAGCAGCCTGGTCCTCGGTCGCCTCAATCTCGAAGCGCACCTCAGCGCCCTCAGAACGACCAATCCAGTTGCGCTGCATGAGCAGAACACGGTCGGGCCACTTGCCCTCCAGCTGCTCCATGTCGTCCAGCAGCTGCTGTGCGTAATCAGTAATCTTGAAGTACCACTGGTTCAGCGACTTCTTAGTCACGGTAGTACCGCAACGCTCACACGCACCGTTGACAACCTGCTCGTTCGCGAGCACGGTCTGGTCCTTGGGGCACCAGTTGACCATGGAGTCCTTGCGGTACGCCAGGCCCTTCTTGTAGAACTGCTCGAACAGCCACTGAGTCCACTTGTAGTACTCGGGGTCCGAGGTGTGCAGGCGGCGGCTCCAGTCAGCGGCAATAGCGTAACGCTTGAAGGACTCAGCCTGAGTCTCAATGTTCTTGTACGTCCACTCCTTGGGGTGAGTGTCGTTCTTAATGGCTGCGTTCTCAGCGGGCAGGCCGAAGGAGTCCCAGCCAATCGGGTGCAGAACATCGTAGCCGCACTGCTTGAAGTAGCGGGCGTTCATGTCACCAATAGCGAATGCCTCCGCGTGACCCATGTGAAGGTCACCGGAGGGGTACGGGAACATATCCAGCACATACTTGCGGCCCTTGGGGGCGTCACCGGTGGGCTGGAAAACCTTCGTTTCGTCCCAGTAGGGGCGCCACTTGGCTTCCATAGCGCGGAAGTCGTACGCATTTTCGTTGCGTTCGGTCTCTACCTGAGCAGACACAGCGATTCCTTAAATAAAGACAGGTTGATAAAAACTTAACCCTCCAAGTGTAACGCGAAACCTGCACCGCGCCAGAGTTGAGGCCGCCTCGACTACCAAATGGACGGCACCACCCACCCGATCACCCGCGCGATTACCGATGCGGCAGGCGGGTTTCAGAGCCCTTTCAGGCTTCTCCCCTAGAATTAAGAACGGGACTTTGCCGTCCCAGTACCCAACCCGCGAAAGGTACCCATGACCTCCACCGTTACCCCGGACTCCCCCAACACCTCAGTTCTTGAGGGTGTGCCCGGCCCGCTCATTCCCGGCACCCGCCACGACGCCCTCATCGGTGAGGGCGCGCAGGCGGTCATGACCCGCTACTGGCAGTACGGCAAAGGCATGAACGGCGGCACCTTCCCCGAAGGCTCCTACCCTGTGCTGCTCGTGCACGGCTTCCGCGGCGACCACCACGGCCTGGAAATCATCGCGAACTACCTGCTGAAGCTCATCCCGAACGTCAGCATCATCAGCCCCGACCTGCCCGGCTTTGGCCGCTCCGCAGACCTGCCAGAAAACACTCGGGGCAAAAACAGTCAGGGCGAAGACAATATCAACGCGTACGTGGCGTGGCTGAACGACTTCGTGGAACACATCAACCCCACCCGTGAGGATGCACGCCCCCTGCCGCTGCACGTGGTCGGCCACTCCTTCGGCTCCATCGTCACCAGCGCCTTCGCCGCCGCACACCCGAACTCGCTCGCGCTCCTCTCGCTCATCAACCCGATTAGCGAACCCGCCCTCGAAGGCAGCCAGCGCGTCGCCTCCCGCCTCGCCTCCCTCTACTACCGCGCCGGCGCGGCACTCCCCGAAAAAATCGGCTACCCGTTGCTGCGTTCGCAGCTGATTACCCGCGCCTCCAGCGAAGTCATGATGCGCACCAAAGACAAGGCAATGCGCCGCTTCATCAACGGCCAGCACGCCGCCTACTTCGGCTCCTTCGGCTCCCGCCGCGGAGTGCTCAGCGCCTACGAAGCGTCCATTACGCACACCGCCGCCGAATACGCCGCCGCCATCCGAGTACCGGTGCAAATGCTCGTTGCCGAAGACGACGACCTGGGCACCCCCGAAACAGCTCGCGCCATGTACGCGACGCTGACCTCCCGCAACCTGCCCGTCTCCCACAGCCTGCCCGCTACTTCGACCGGCGCCCGCGAGCGCCTGGACATGATCCCCGAAGTCGGGCACCTCATCCACTACGAAACCCCTCGCCGCGCCGCGGAACTCATCGCCGATTTCGCCGCCGACCACTCAGGGAACGAGAAGTAAGGAACCAACATGAAACTCATGGTTGACGCCCGATACACCCGTATCGGCTTCCACGACGGCATCAGCCGCTACACCGCATCCCTACTGGGCGCGCTCAAAACCCTCATCGACACCGGTGACGAAGCCGCCGCCGACCTCGACCTGACCATGATTATTAGCGACGAACGTCAGCTGGAGATGCTGCCGGATTTGCCGCACGTGAAGATCTGCTCGCCCACCGGCCCGCTCGAACCGACCGCAGCCCTGCAGCTGAACAAGTATGCGCCGGACGTGGTGTTCTCCCCCATGCAGACCATCGGATCCACCGGACGCAAATTCAAGCTAATTCTCACCCTGCACGACCTGATCTACTACTCGCACCCAACCCCGCCCGGGTTCCTGCCCGCACCGGTGCGCGTGGGCTGGCGACTCTTCCACAAGACCTACACTCCGCAGCGCTTCCTGCTCAATCACGGCGACGCGGTCGTGACTGTTTCTGAGTCGACCGCCTCACTGATTCGTGAGCACGAGCTGACCACCAAGCCGCTGTTCGTGGTGCCCAACGCCCCGCAGCCCGGCAGCGTCGTCTCCCGCCAGACCGCGCTGGAACGCGCCACCACCCGCGAGGAGCAGCCCGTCAAGCACCTGGTGTACATGGGTTCGTTCATGCCGTACAAGAACGTAGAAACCCTGCTGCTGGCGATGCGTTCCCTGCCGGATTACCGCCTGCACCTGCTGTCGAAGATGCCGCCGCAGCGTCTGGTACAGCTCACCGACGAACGCCTCATCGGTGAGAACGTGGAGGTGCACAACGGCGTGAGCGACGAGGAGTATCAGCAGCTGCTCCGCCAGGCGCACGCCCTGGTGACTGCCTCCCGCGAGGAGGGTTACGGCCTGCCCGTGGTCGAGGCTCAGGCTGCCGGTTGCCCCGCGGTGATTAGTGACATCCCGATTTTCCGTGAGATTGCGCCGCACGCCGTGTTCGCGCCGGTTGACGGTGCCCCGGAGGCGCACGCCGCCGACTGGGTGAAGGCTATCCGCTCGCTGGAGGACACCGCCGTTCGCGAGCGCGTGATTATTGACGGCCTGTCGGATGTGCGCCGCTACTCCTGGCGCGACTCGGCGCTCAAACTGCTAGAGGTCGTGCGCGGGCTCTAAAGCGCAGACTCTAAAGCCTGCGTGGCGTATGCAACGCGGCGCTAAATTACGGCGCTAGATACAGAAATGCCGCCGCACTCCCCCGAAATCTCGGGAGGGTGCGGCGGCATTCTCATATTCAATTCGGGGGCGCCGGGCGGCGTATGCGGCGCACAGCAACGATGCACAGTGGCGGCCGAGGCTACACCTTCCGGAAGCGCCCTCAGGGTGCCCGAAGCGAAGCGAGGGCGGGTTCCCTGCGTAGGCGCGGAGGAAGTGTGTAGCGAACCGCCACGGAATCACACCGAAGCAAAAATCCTTATACGTAAGCTCCGCGGGCCGCTTCCTTCGCAGCCAGCTCATCCGCGTGACCGTACGCATAGAAAATCTTCGCGTCATCCAGCTCAGCAAAACGAGCCAGGTAGCGGCACACCGCGCCACGCTGGGCCTTCGTCATCGAGGACAGCAACACAGGATCCGGGTGAGTAATGCCGTTATCGCGGCTCGGTGCCGATTCGCCAAATTCCGGCTCGTAATCATAGGCAATATTGGTGAAACTCATCGGTGAGTACCTTTCCTTGGGGCGTTTCTGAGTGGAGCGCCGCAACAATGCAGGCACTGCCGGAGGTAACACCGCGAAAAGAACCTACGGAGATCACAGGAAGTCTCTTCGCAGTAGTGGTCGTGATACCTCTAAACTACCCAAGAGCCAATCAATGTTCAAGAACCATCAGGGAACGCCCCGATAGTGGACGCATCCCCGGTTGTCAGGAAGAAATCAGTTGTCAGGAAGAAATCGGCGGCATCATAGCGGCGTATGACCGCCACGTTCCCAACCAAGCTAAAACCTGCCTGAAAGCCAACCCGAAAAGCAGAAATGCTGCCGCACTCACCAAGAGTGCAGCAGCATTTCTAAAAAGCTAATAATGCGGGCTACGCCATAGTTGCGTAGAGACCGCGCTCAGCATCCTTACGAGCCAGCTCATAGGCGTGACCGTACGCGTAGAAAATCTTTGCGTCATCCAGCTCAGCGAAGCGCGCCAAGTAGCGGTAAACAGCTCCTCGTTCTGCGCTGGTCATGTCGGAAAGCAACACGGGGTCCGGGTGCATGACGCCGTAATTGTGTACAGAAGCAGACCCGCCGCATGCAGGTTCGTATGCGGGGGTGATCATAGTCTGAGTCACCAGTATTCATCTTTCGTTGGTGCGCACGGTTGTGAGGCATGCGCGAAGTTGAGTGATAGATACTGCCAACACCACCTCGACAAGTGCCGAAATAGTATCCGCAGTGGTGAATATTTTACCGTGAATACGGCGACTACGCTAATTAGGGGCGCCTAGAGCTATTATCAACCACTAAATGCACATGGTGCATAAAATAGTGGAAGTGCACCCACACCAGGCGGGACTAATCTACACCCCGTTCGCCTGTGCCGCGCTGGCCTGGGATGCATAAGTTTGAGACGCGCCCTTCTCCCCTGCGCTCGCCATGACTTCATCCTCATCGTCCTCGTCACCATCAAGACCCAGAAGAGCCGTCACCATCGGCAGAGGATTGAACTCGCCCAGCTGACCCGTGCGGTCCACCTTGCGCATCATAAACGCACGCTGCAAACGCCGCTGAGTCCACGGCGAAAGCACCAACATCAGCAGCGCCTCCACCACAAAAATGCCGACCAGAACCCACAGCAGCAGATCCGAAGAACCCGCCTGCTCACGCAACCGCTGAGCATCCGCCGCCAGACGGTCGAAGCCTTCCGAATGCAGGCGCGAGGTATCAAGCCCCGTCAACGCAGACAAGCTCACCGGCGACGCCACATTCAGCAGCACCGACAGCATCAGCAGAAGCACCGCATACAACCCGTAATGCATGGTGCGCATCAGCTTCTTCACGCGCGCAAAACCGTGGTTCAGTTCCGCACCAATATCGGTGAAAGCCGCCGCCTTCTGCGCCTGCTCACCCGCCGGCATCATGTGCGGCACCAGGCGGTGCGAAAGCATCAACGGCACCGGCGAACACGCATCAAAATACTGCATGTGACTATTCACCGACGGGCCCGGCAGGGTCACAAACGTAACATCCACACCGGCGGGCTGAGTAATATTCGACCTGCCGATACTGTCTCCACGAGCGGAAATCTCGCACCGGTCAGCCACATCAAGCTCCTGCAGCATCGGCGCGTAGGCACGCACATACAGGTGGCAGGCGCTACGCACCGACATCATGAGCACCAGAATTAGCGCGCCCCAAAACGCCACGGAGGCGGCGGTCAGCTCAGGGACAGCGCCCTCAGCACGCACCTGAGCCAGCAGTAGCATGAACACCGCGTACAGCATGAAAACGCCGTGCACGAAGAGCAGCGGAATCAGCCACTTCACGTAGGCGCGCGTGCCGTACGGGTTGACCGGGCGCGCATCCGCCAAGCGCATATCCGCCAGGCGCACATCAGCCGGGCTCTTCGCGGAGGAAGTTGCGGAGACTTTTACGGAGGCAATCTCCCGGCTTTCCTCAGCGTTTTCCCTGGTGCTCTTGCGGGCAATACGCGCCCTACCCCTCAAAGTACCCGGCACGCTCGCGACCAGGGGTACCACGCTCAACGCCAGGGGCACCAGCATCGCATAGTGCAGCAGCGAACGGTACGGGCCAAACAGCAGGGACGCCTCCACCAGCCAAGAGAACGCCGCGACCGCGCTCACCCACAGCAGCATGGCGCGGTTACGGTAGCTACCGGTTGCGTCCAGGTGCCCCGGAATGTCGTTGCGGTCACTAGCGATAATGCTAATCGGGACCACGCCACTACCCAGGCCGTAGAAGAAACGAATCGGCTTCTTTCCCGCCGCCGCACGACGACGCAGTAGCTCATAGCCCAGGTAGCCGCCCTGCGAATGGGCAATAATACCCACCGCATCGCTACGGGAACTCAAAATCGTCCAGCTGACGATCCAGACGTGCATAAATACGCTCCAAATCGCGCGACTCCGGGCTGGTCGCCGTCTGAATCAGCTGCGTCGGAATAGCCTTCACCAGCACCCACAGCTCACGGGCACGACGAGCCAAAACCCAGCCCACAATACTCAGGCCGAGCACCGCCGCAAGACCCGTAAACGCACCCTGCGCAGTGCCCAGGGACGCCACAAAAGCATCACGGAAGGTCATCACAGTCATCGCCGCCAGCACCAGCCACAGCGCCACGTTCATGAATCGAGCCGTAGAACGCAATAGGTGCCCGGCGCGTTCACGCCAGGTCACACCGGGGCGCTCATAGTAGAAGCAGAACATCAAAAACAGCGGCAAAACCGACGCCAGCCAGGGCAAATGCTCCTTCAACGGGCGGTAATGCCTGGGTCGCCAGAAGCCCTCCTGAAAGAGGAGGCTGCGGCGAGTGACCGTGCGCACCGGGCGCGGCTTCGGCTGAGGCAGGCGCGGAAGCTCAAGATGAGGAAGCTCGATATTGGGTAGCTCAATGTTTGGGAGCTCTACCTTGGGAAGCTCAATTTTGGGCAAGTCAATCTTAGGGAGCTCAACCTTAGGCAGTTCAACCTTGGGCAGTTCAACCTTGGGCAACTCAAAACTAGCGAGATTAAAACCGATACCTTCCGGCGCGGGCAGCTCCTCGACCGGGTCGGCGGGGTACTCCGTGCGCTCAATCGTCAACGAATATATCAGCTCGCTGTGGTGGCTCAGCGGGTTCACCTCAGCGGCAGGCGGGAGGGTATCGCCGTCAGGAATTACCTCAACACGAACCCGCGCAGAAGCATCCGCCTCGGGGTTCTCTTCGGAGGGGGCGCCAGAGGAAAGGGCTACAGAATCCGCACCCGTGTTCAACGCCAACAAAGTCTGCACACTATGCGCCACCGGCTTGCCAAAATACGCGAGCGTCTCGCCGTGATTCTGGTAGCCGATGCCGTGAATCAGCAGCACCGCCGCATCATGGTGCTTACCCTTACGGTGCAGGGCACTCTTCGGATGCGCAGAAGCATATTCAGCCAGCCGCCACTGCTCACCGTTAGGCAGCGCACTACCTTTCAGCAGATGAGGCACCTTCGACATGCCTCTCACCTCCTCGCCTCTGCGCTGACCCCACAGACACAACCCACGCCGTCAACGCCATGTTCAGGGGTAAAACCACCCCTCACCAGAACACTACAGCACGACTAGAAAATTACAGTACATCCAGGCCGTCACAACGAATCTGCACCGGCCGCTCCCCCACGTTCTTCTTCAACGCCGCAATCGTTGCACGCGTAGCACGCAACTCGCGGGTCACCTGCCGAGCGATGCCATACGAGAAGAACATCAGGGTACGCCAATCGCCCTGCACCGGCGCCTCCTCAGAATCCTCCACAAGAGACTCCGACCAGGCAAAATACCCCTGATCCAAAGGAACCGGACCCACAATACGCAACTGCTCACGCACCCGCTCATCCAGCGCAGAAGAGCCCAAGAACTCCTCCATGAAAGCGCGAACATCCGCCTCCGCGCCGGTCACCGCAGCCGTACGAACCGCCGGAGGCAGACCCGTCTGAGCACGCTCCTCCAGCTCCTGACGAGCAAACCACGCCGGATCCCAACGCACCAGCGCCTGCTCCACCGGCGACGGCGAAGCAGTCGTCACCACCGTACCCTCAAGAGCCGCCGGACGAACCAACGCCGCCGCATTCAACCAGCGACGCAACGCCGCCTCCGGAGCACGCAACGAATCAAAACGAAGCATCTTATCGGCATCCAACAAAAGCGCCGCCGCATAGCCGCTAAAAGCCACCGGCTCAGCACCCGGAGTCGCCACTACCAGCGCAGGCTCAGGCCCAACCGACGCGCGCACATGGTCACCCGCCGAAGAAATCACCGGAACATTCGGGAACGCACGACCCAGCTCCTCAGCAGTACGAGTCGCACCCGCCGCAGAATAACGCCAATGCGTAAAACCACACTCAGAACAACGCCACTGCTGCGCCAGGCGGCCACACCACGAACACGACGGAACCGACGAACCAGACGCCACCGACAACGGTCCACTACACTCGCCACAACGCGCCGGCATGCGGCAACGCTCACACGAAAACGACGGAATATAGCCACTACGCGCCACCTGCACCAACACAGGGCCACGCGCCAACGCACGACGAGCATGTTCAAACGCCAAATGCGGAATACGCGCCATCGCCGCCAACGGGTCACGCGCCAACTCAAACTCCGACCCAGTCGAAAAAATACGCGGCGAATAATCACGCACCAACGCACGCGGCGCACGCACATGAGAAGCCCAGCGGGTACGCACCAGACGCGCCGCCTCACTACTCATGCTGAACCCGGCAAACAGCGCCGCAGTATTCTCAGCCGCAGCACGCAGAAGCAACACATCACGGGCATGACAATACGGGGCGCGCTGCTCCAACAGCGAAGAATCGCCATCATCCCAGCACACCACCAGGCCGAGGTTCGCCACGGGGGCGTATGCGGCGGCACGGGTACCAATCACCACCGGAACCCGGCCCAAACGCGCCTTCACAAACCCGTGATAGCGAGTATGCGGAGTCGAATCAGAACTCAAACGCACAAACGAATCAGCGGGCAGACGCTCGGCGAGCGCCGCCTCCAGAAGATCCAGGTTCTTAGCGGTCGGAACCACCGCAATAGCGCCGCGACCACTCGCGGCAGCCGTAGCGAGAGCGGTCGCCAAAACATCCGCCCACGTGTGCTCCAGGTGGCCGGGAAGAACCGTCATCACGGCGCGAGTTGCGGCACCGGCGGCGACATCCTCAATGAACTCCGCACCGTTCTCGTAATCGGAGAAGACGGAGGCGGCATCCGGCGCATCCGGGTTCAGTGCCGGCGGGTCCAGCACGAAAGGTGCGGGCGCGCCGGGAGTGGCAAGCCAGGCGTACGGGTCGGCATGAGTGGAGGTATCGGAGGCGGCAGAAGGCTCGGGGTCCGCATGCCCGAGAGCCGCGTGCTCAGATTCCACATGTTCAGATTCCGGGGCAGAATCACCCAAATAATCCGACTCATACCCCGGCAGAAGAGGCGCGTACTTCTTATCCAAGGCGGCAATACGCGGCGGCACCGCCAAACGCAAAACGTTCGCCACCGTGGAGGCGTAACGGTCGGCAAGCGCCTCGGCAAGCGCAAAAATTTCGGGCGCAACAGAGGGCACACGCGACAGCACAGACTTGAGCGGCAGTAGCGAGGTGCGCGTCCAATCAGTCGTGGCGGCGCGCTCCTCAATGTAGCCGGTCAACTCGTGACCGTTGAACAGCACGCGCACGCGGGCGCCGGGCACCGCATCCTCACTCAGCTCAGCGGGCACGCGGTAATCAAAGGTGCGGTCCACCTGCGGCAGGGTGCTATCCACGCGCACACGCGCCACAGGGTTCGGCACGCCGCTCGCCTCCAGCTCAGCGGCAACGTTCACCGGCTCCGGGGCAGCCGGAATCAGGGCATCACGAAGAGCAGGAAATCCCTGCAACAGGTCAAGCTGTTGCAGGGATTCCTGCTGAGCACCCAACGGTGCCGAAGAGTTCGATTCAGAACTACTCTGAGTCACCCGAATCAGCGTGCTCCTCTACCCTGACAGATATTAGGAGGAGGACACTGCCGAACGCAGTGCATCCACGCGGTTCAGGCGCTCCCAGGTGAATTCCGGCTCGGTACGACCGAAGTGGCCGTGAGCTGCGGTCTTCTTGTAGATCGGGCGGCGCAGATCCAGTTCGTTAATGATTGCCAGCGGGCGCAGGTCGAAGACCTCACGCACAGCCTTCTCAATCTTGATCGGGTCGACCTTCTCGGTGCCGAAGGTTTCAACGTACAGACCGACCGGCGCTGCCTGGCCGATAGCGTACGCAACCTGAACCTCAGCGCGGTCAGCAAGACCGGCACCCACAATGTTCTTCGCAACCCAACGCATTGCGTACGCTGCGGAACGGTCCACCTTCGACGGGTCCTTACCGGAGAACGCGCCACCACCGTGACGAGCCGAACCGCCGTAGGTGTCCACAATAATCTTGCGGCCGGTCAGGCCCGCGTCACCCACAGGGCCACCCTGAACGAAGCGGCCAGCGGGGTTCACAATGAACTTAGCGTTGGAGGAATCCAGCTCGACGCTGCCCAGAACCGGCGCGATAACGTGCTTCTCAATGTCTGCACGCAGGTCAGCCAGGTCGTAGCTTGCGGTGTGCTGGCTCGAAACAACCACGGTGTCCACGGAGACGGGGACGTTGTTCGAATCGTAGCCGAGGGTCACCTGGGTCTTGCCGTCGGGGCGCAGCTCGGTCAGCAGGCCGTCCTTACGGACCTTGGTCAGACGCTCGGAGAGGCGGTGCGCCAGCCAAATCGGGGCGGGCATCAGCACGTTCGTCTCGTTGGATGCGTAACCGAACATGATGCCCTGGTCGCCCGCACCCTGGCGGTCGTACTCGTCAGCAGCGATGCCCTGACGGACCTCGAGGGACTCGTACACGCCGGCGTTAATGTCCGGGGACTGCTCACCAATGGAGACAGACACGCCGCAGAACTCGCCGTCGAAGCCGCGGGTAGAGGAATCGTAGCCGATACCCAGAATGGTCTCGCGCACGATGGAGGGGATTTCGACGTAGCTGGAGGTGGTCACCTCGCCGGCAACATGCACCTGACCGGTGGTTACCATGGTCTCCACAGCAACGTTCGCTGCGGGATCCTGGGCAATGATGCCGTCAAGGATGGCGTCAGAAATCTGGTCACAAATCTTATCGGGGTGGCCTTCAGTCACCGACTCGCTGGTGAATAGGCGCAGATGGTTATTACTCACGGTTTCCACTCTACTGGTTGAGGGCGCGCGAAGATAGCGCGCTCGTAATGATGACGGTTTCCTTCAATTATGACACGTTTGTTAAGCGCTATTACGAGGCGGGGCGCTGCGTTCATACCCCGGTCGGGCTTTCACGCGGCACCACCGGACGCATAGATCAGCACTGCTTAGGTCAGCGCCGCCAGAATCTTCTGAGCCAACGCCGGACCAATGCCCGGCACCGCCGTCAGCTCCTCGGCGCTCGCCTGCTTAATCTGAGCCACCGACCCGAAGTGCTTAATCAGCGCGGCGCGCTTCACCTCGCCCAGACCGGGCACCTCGTCCAGGGCGGAGGCGACCATCGCCTTACCGCGCTTAGAACGGTGGAAAGTGATAGCGAAACGGTGCGCCTCATCGCGGATGCGCTGCACCAGGTACAGCGCCTGCGAGGTGCGCGGCAGCACGACCGGGTAGTCGTCGTCAGGCAGCCACAGTTCTTCCAGGCGCTTAGCGATACCAGCAACGTACACATCCGTAATGCCCAGGTCGCTCAGCGCGGCGGAGGCGGCAGCCACCTGAGGCGGGCCGCCGTCCACGAGCACGAGGTTCGGCGGGTATGCGAACTTCGCAGGCTCTGGCGTGGAGGCGTCAATCTCGCCGGAGTGCACGGGCGCGGCTTCGCGTTCCGCCTGCTGCGCCAGGTGCCTCTTGAAGCGGCGGGTAATGACGTCGTACATGCTGGCGGTATCGTCGCGCGCGGCGTCGCCGGTAATACTGTAGGTGCGGTAGGCGTTCTTCGCGGGCATGCCGTCCTCAAAGACCACCATGGATGCGACCACGTTCGTGCCCTGCACATGCGAAATGTCGTAGCACTCGATGCGCAGCAGCGGGTCGGGCAGTTCGAGCGCCTCCTGCAGCTCCACGAGGGAGGCGCTGCGAGTGGTCAAGTCACCGGCACGGCGGCTCTTGTGCAAGGTCAGCGACTGGCGCGCATTCTCGGCAACCGTCTTCATGAGTTCTGCCTTGTCGCCGCGCTGCGGGACGCTAATCTCCACGGGGCCACCGCGCACCTCCGCCAGCCAGGACGCAAGCTGCTCCTTATTCTCAGGCTCCACCGGCACCAGCACGGAGCGCGGAATATCGTAGCTATTCAGGCTCTTCTCGGCGTCCTTCTGGGAGGCGAGGCTCGCCGCAATATCGCTGTACACCTGCGCGATCAGCTGCTCAATGAGCTGCGCGTCGGTGCTGTCGTTGACTTTCTCCACGATCCAGCCGCGCTGGCCGCGGATTCTGCCGCCGCGCACAAAGAACACCTGAACGGACGCCTCCAGGTCATCCTCAGCGTAGGCGAACAGGTCGGCATCCACGGTCGCGCCGAGCACCACGGCATTACGCTCAAACGCTTTAGTCAGCGCGGCAATATCGTCGCGAAGAATAGCGGCGCGCTCAAAATCCATATCAGCCGCGGCGGCTTTCATTTCCGCGGTCAACTGGGCGATATGCTTCTCAGCACCACCCGCCATGAACCGGGTCAGCCCGCGCGCCAACTCGCGATGCTCCTCCGCGCTAATCTTGCCCACGCACGGCGCCGCACACTTATCGATATAACCGAGCAAGCACGGTCGGCCACTATTCTTCGCGCGGTTAAACACGCCATTCGTGCAGGTGCGCACCGGGAACACGCGCAGCAGCGCATCTAGGGTTTCACGAATCGCCCACGCCTGCGAATACGGGCCAAAATAGCGCACGCCCTTACGGCGCTCACCGCGAGTCACCATCGCGCGCGGGTACACATCGCTGACCGTAATCGCCAGGTACGGGTACGACTTATCGTCACGGAAGGCAATGTTGAACCGCGGCGAAAACTCCTTAATCCAGGTGTATTCGAGCTGCAGCGATTCCATCTCGCTCGCCACCACGGTCCACTCCACACTCGCCGCCGTATGCACCATCGCATAGGTCTTCGGGCTCAGCGTCTGCGGGGACGCAAAATAGCTGTTGAGGCGGTTACGCAGGTTCTTCGCCTTACCCACGTAGATGACGCGGCCGTCGGCATCGCGGAAACGGTAAACGCCCGGGTCGGTGGGGATTTCGCCGGGGGCGGGGCGGTAGCTGGAAGGCTCTGCCATGGGTACTTTCTCCTCGCTCTACTGGGCTTTACGGTGCTTCTCTACGGGGGTCGGCGCGGGCTTTCTGCTGGGCTGCCGGGGTCATCTCGGGCTCGCGCATACGACAAACCGCGCATCCTGCACCAATCTTCCCCGAAGCGCGGGGGTCGGTACGTGAATGCGCGGTTTAAGTCTACGCGGTATAGGCGGCGCGTGCCCTAGCCTGCGTCACGTGCGGCTGAGGGCGAAACATTGTATTCGTGCTTTCGTGCCTGACCGGACAGCTGAGCAATCTCATCCATGATCGCGTCGGTGGTAACGCGGCGCTGCTTGCCGGTCATCTTCTCGCCGGTCTTCTCAAAGTAGAGCGGCTTGCCCACACGAATCGTGAAGCGGCGCGGGTAAATCATGTTCGAGCCGGGCTTCTGCAGGCGGTCGGTGCCAATCAGACCGACCGGAACCACGGGTGCGCCGGTCATGTGCGCCAGCCACGCCACACCAATCTTGCCGCGGTACAGGTAGCCGTCGCGGGAGCGGGTGCCCTCGGGGTAAATGCCGAAGACCTTACCCTCTTGCAGCTTCTCCAGGGCGATGTCGAGCGCCTTGAGCGACTCGGAACGGTCGGAGCGGTTCACGGGAATGATGTCCACGGCTTCGAAGAACGCCTTCATCATCTTGCCGCGCGGGCCGGGGGTGTTCACGTACTCAGCCTTGGCGAGGAACGCCACGCGGCGCGGCATCATGGCGGAAATAATGATGGAGTCCAGGAAGGACAGGTGGTTGGAGGCGACAATCACCGGGCCGGTGGCGGGGAAGTTTTCGAGTCCGGTCACGCGGGCGCGGAAGACGGTGCGTAGGATTCCGGTGACTGCTTTCTGGGTGGATTTGTAGAGAAGCACGTGAACTCTCCTGAGGTGCCGATAGATTGCGGGCTGTGGCGGCGGTCCGCCGTGGATGCGGGGTGAGTGACCCCTTCGGACGGTGCGCCGTGCGGGTGCACAGAATCTGTACTGAAAAAAATTTGTACTGTGTTTAGTAGTACCGGGTTTTATTATTCCACACCCGGGTGTATGAACGTGAGGGGTGCCGCGCTCCCCTTCCACATGCTGGGATGCGCCAGCCTGCATAGCTTCCGCCCCGGAACGCCCCGGATTCCACCCCGGCGCCTTCTGCCCCGTTACAGGTGGGAAGGCAATGCAGGGAGTCAGTGCGAAAGCTAAGGGTTCAACCTCAACGTAATATTTCAGGTTTTCCGCCGTGTGATTGCAGATTTTCCGGCAAAGTAACCGCGTCACATTGTGACGCTACGTCAGCAAAGTTTCGTAAATGCGTATTTAATATGCAAGAATAAAAGGCAGGGTGGGCTGTCGCACCTCCCTCAAGGACGATTCACCCCGAACATAGTGAGCCGCCCCTCCAGCGGATGTGCGTCGGAGCCACTCCACATACAAATTCCACGCACACTGGAGACATACACTATGGCTACAAAACCCGTCTCGCGTGCGCAGGCAGCAAAGATTGCCCGCCGCTCAGACACGGTCGGTGCCTATGCCGGAAAAGGCTGGGTACAGGCTGTTGCGTTTGTGATGCTCCTGGGCTTCACCATCATGGCAGTCCTTGCAATGCGCACCTACGCACTCTCCATGCCGCTCCCCGACAAAATTGTCGGCAACGACGGCAAAACTATCGCAACCCAAGAACAGATCCTGCACGGTCAGGAACTGTTCCAGGGACGCGGCCTGCAGCAGTACGGATCCGTGCTCGGCCACGGTGCCTACCTCGGCCCCGACTACACTGCAGAATACCTGCGCCTGACCACCGATGCCGCCGTCAAGGAGTACCGTGAGCAGGGCAAGCAGGACCCCCGCGAACTCGTCAAGAACGAGTGGCGCAAGGAGAACAAGTACGACGAGCACACCAAGACCATCACCTGGTCCGCTGGTGAAACTAAGGGCTACCAGCTCATGCTCAAGCACTACCGCGACACCCTGATGAAGGGTGACACCTCGCAGGGCCTGTTCCCCGACGCCATTAAGAACGACGAAGAACTGCACGACCTCGTCGCATTCTTCGGCTGGACCGCATGGGCATCGGCGGCAGACCGCCCCGACCAGCCCTACTCCTACACCAACAACTGGCCTTCCGAACCCAACGTGGACAACAAGCCCACCGCGGATCTGATGGTATGGTCGGCACTCTCCCTGATTGCCCTCATTGGTGGTACCGGTCTGATGTTCGCCATCTACGGCCGCTGGTCCCGCGCTATCGGCTGGCACGCGGAAGAGGCACCCGTCCTCGACTTCCGTCAGCCCGACGAAGTTCGCCTGACCCCCTCGCAGAAGGCAGCCTGCCTGCTCTTCGCAACGATCCTGGTGCTGTTCCTCCTGCAGGCTCTGGTGGGTGCACTCACCGAGCACTACCGTGAAGAACTCACCGGCTTCTTCGGTATCGATATGGGCCAGCTGTTGCCCTACACGGTATCCCGAACCTGGCACCTTCAGCTCTCCCTCTTCTGGACCGCAGGCGCGTTCCTGGCGGGCGGTATCTTCATCGCCCCGCTGATTACCCGCCGCGAACCCAAGAAGCAGGGTCTGCTCACCTACGTTCTCATCGGCGCTGTGGTCTTCGTGGTCCTCGGCTCGCTGCTGAACGAATGGTTCTCTCAGAAGGGCCTCATCCCCAAGGAACTCACCGGCTTCTTCTCGCAGCAGTGGGAGTTCCTGGACCTGCCGCGATTCTTCCAGATCCTGCTCACCGCGGGTATGTTCATCTGGATCGTCATCGTCTGGCGTACCCTCTCCTCCCGCCTGAAGGGCTCGAAGAAGACCTCCCTGCCGTGGCTGTTCCTCTTCTCCGGCCTGGCCATCCCCATGTTCTACGCGGTCGGCCTGCTCGCAGGTCAGCGTACCCACGTGACCGTCGCCGAATTCTGGCGCTTCTGGGTGGTTCACCTCTGGGTGGAGGACTTCCTCGAACTGTTCACCACCGTCATGGTGGCGTACATCTTCGTGCTGCTCGGCGTGGTTCGCGAGCGCATCGCTATCTCCATCATCATGATGGACGCCGTGCTCTACTCCGTCGGTGGTGTGATTGGTACTCTGCACCACACCTACTTCGTCGGTACCCCCTCCGAGCAGATGGCATTCGGTGCGTTCTTCTCGGCTGCTGAGGTTATTCCGCTGACCTTCCTGACCGTTGAGGCGTGGGGCTTCATGCAGCTGGGTGCTCGCCAGTACTCCAACCGCACCAAGCCTTTCCCGCACCGTTGGGCTGTCATGTTCCTGATTGCTGTGGGCTTCTGGAACTTCCTCGGCGCTGGTGTGTTCGGCTTCCTGATTAACCTGCCGATCGTGTCCTACTTCGAGATTGGTACCGCGCTGACCGCAAACCACGCTCACGCCTCCATGATGGGTGTGTACGGTATGCTCGCGATCGCGTTCGCGGTGTTTGGTCTGCGCTACCTGATTCCCGAGGACAAGTGGCCTGAGAAGGGTCTGAAGTTCTCCTTCTGGACCCTGAACATTGGTCTGCTGTGGATGTCCTTCATCTCGCTGCTGCCGCTGGGTATTGCTCAGCTGTACAAGTCCGTGGGTGAGGGCTACTACGAGGCTCGTTCCTTCGCGTTCATTCACGACGGTGCTTCCGCCGTGATGGGTTGGATGCGTATGCCCGGTGACGTGATCTTCCTGGTCGGCATCATCCCGCTGATCAAGCTGGCTCTGCTGGCTCTCCAGGCCATCTTCTCGAAGAAGGGCAAGGAGACCGTCCTTGAGCTGCCCGAACCGCCGCTGTACGAGGTGGTTGAGGACGCTCGCATCGCAGAGTTCGCCGGCGCTAAGGCTGCCGAGGAGCTGCCCGAGCAGACCAGCCCCTACCGTAGCGATCGTCGAGGCTAACCATGCCTGAGCAGATTGCTGGAGTTTCTTTCCTCGTGTGGCTGGCCTGCGTGTATGCGCTCGGCCTGGTCGCCGTGGGTTGGGGCTTCGATATTCTCGCCAAGCGCACCAGCCAGCGCATGGTGGCGGCGCGAACCTTCGGGTTCACCTACCACCAAGAGAGCGACGCGTGGCTCTGCCCCGAAGACCAGTGGCTGTGGGCGACCGCATTCGACTCGGATAACCGAGTGATGCGTTACCGCGCCAAGCCCAGCGTGTGCAACACCTGCCCGATTAAGGACAGCTGCACCGTCTCGGCGAACGGTCGCGAGCTCACCCGCGAAGTGGACGAATGGCCCTACTCCGAGTCGGGTCGTTTCCACCGCGGGCTGGCGGTTGCCGTGTCACTGCTGGGTGTGATCATTCTGATTGGTGCCGCCATCGTCTGGCACTCCCCGCTGGAGCTTCTGGTGGAGGGTGCCGCCGCGGTGGTCTGCCTGTCGCTGACCTACCCGCTGGCTGTGAAGCTCATGCGTTCCCCCGCGAACTTCGAGAACGATCCGAAGCATATTCACGCGTCCACCGCCGACGAATCGGTGAACGTGAAGATGGACCGTTTCGCGGCGAAGTGGGGTGGCGTGTCGAATGAGCGTAAGCGCCGTACCGAACAGACCCGCAAGCAGATGATTGCGGAGGCAACCCTGCCGGTTCGTACCTCTGTCCTCGACCCGGACCGCCCCGCATGGAGCGGCACCGGCACCTCGGTTAAGCGACTGCACAAGACCACGAACGAGGTCCTGCAGGAGCAGAACCTGGCTGAGGTTGAGGCTGCGGAGGAAATGGCGAAGAAATAGCGCTGCATAGGTTTTTCCGTTCCGGCGGCTGACCGGCTGGCTGGTCCCGTCTGTTAGCTTCGGCGGCTACCCCGTGTGGATTTCTCTTTTGAGTTTTCCATGCGGGGTGCCGCCGGGGCGCCGACCACCGCATGCCACCGGAACGGAAAATTCCCCTCCCTAAACTCCCCCACACACAGCCCGGTACCGGGCATCCCCTACTACACACCCCTACTACCTGCACCGTACGAGGCGCGGGCAGGTGGGCACACATACCGTCCTCCCCCAATACTTGTGAAGGAAAACCATGGATCCCGTCACTTTGGCAACTATCCTCATCCCAGTTGCCGTCATTGTTCTTTTTATTCTGATTCGTATGTTCCGCGTCATCCCCGAATATGAGCGTGGCATCTCCTTCCGCTTCGGCCACCTGCGTTCGGAGCTGAAGCCCGGCCTGAACGTCGTCTTCCCCCTCGTTGACTCCCTGCAGCGCGTTGATATGCGTGTCATCACCCTGACCATTCCCCCGCAGGAAGTCATCACCAAGGACAACGTCCCCGCCCGCGTGAACGCCGTGGTCCTCTTCCGCGTGACCAACGCCAAGAACGCTGTGCTTGAGGTTGAGAACTACCCGATTGCCACCAGCCAGATTGCGCAGACCACCCTGCGTTCCCTGCTCGGTCGCGTTGACCTGGACACCCTGCTCGCGCACCGCGAGGACCTGAACGAGGACCTGCGTTCCATCATCGGTTCGCGCACCGAACCGTGGGGTATTCAGGTGGAGCTCGTCGAAATTAAGGACGTTGAGATTCCCGAGGCTATGCAGCGTGCCATGGCTCGCGAGGCTGAGGCTGAGCGTGAGCGCCGCGCAAAGATCATTTCGGCACGCGGTGAGCTGGAGGCTTCGAGCGAGCTGAAGGAAGCATCCGATATTCTGAGCCAGTCCCCCGCCTCCCTGCAGCTGCGTTACCTGCAGACCCTGCTGGAGCTGGGTGCCGACCAGAACTCGACCGTGGTCTTCCCGCTGCCCATGGACGTGATTGGCCCGCTCATGGGTGCGCTCAAGGGCGAGAGCAAGTAGGCTACTCCCCTTCCCTGATGTACTAGCCTGAAGTACCCGCCGCGGCGGCTGACCCGCAACGGTGAACATAGAAATATCCCGTGCAGATGAGAGTATCTGCACGGGATATTTCTATGCGGGATTCATACGCAAAACGCTTTCAAGCCGAATGCTTTCAAACGGAGCCCCCAGAAGAAAACCCGGGAGGAAAACCCGGGAAGGAAGGCGTTTGGCCCGCCGCGGGGGTTGGATGAGGTGGTTGCGACGGGCCAAACTTTCCTAGGTCGGCTACACACCGTAGAGGTGCGGGCGCGGCAGGTACATCAGCCGGTTGGGTGAGGGGCCGGAATCCTACCGCAAACGGTTTTCACCGACGCCTTAAGCATAACCGGCACACACCCCGAACCGGCGGCAGTCTGAGTGAAGCATCAATCACCCATCTCACGCCATGCCGGGGCGGTATTCAGCCCAGAATCGGCGCCTAAAACATCGGTACCTCAAGCACCGGCGAGCTGGCTACAGTGCAACCCCTAGCGCAGTGCCCGTCAGCTAGCGCAGCGCCCAGCAAACTAACGCAATGCTCGGTGCGCCTGGTCAAAGAACTCGCGCTCATACACGCACGCCGACAGGTACGCCCGCGCCGCACGCACACGCTGAGCCGGTGAAGCCGCCTCAAACGCACGCTCCACCTCCGCGAGGCTACGCGCCACATCCGAGGCAAACTCTTCGCCACCGTACATGCTCAGCCACTCCGCGTACGGGTGGTCCGCGTGATTCTGCGAGGAGAGCACAGCGCCCACCTCTTCGTACAGCCAGTAGCAGGGCAGAATCGCCGCGGCACCGACCACGTAATCATCACCGGCGGCGGAGGCACGCAGGAAATTCGTGTACCCCATCGTAATCGGCGAGGGCCCACCCAGACGCGCACGGTTCGCCAACCAGCCCTCGTGCAACTGCGATTCGGCGGCAATCGCCTCATGCGCACCGGCAGCCCAGTGCACCTGCGCCTCAGCGGTATCAGCACGCGCCGAGAGAGTCGCGAGCGCACGCGAATAATCCCGCAGGTAGAGGGCGTCCTGGTCCAGGTAGAAGGCGAACAGGTCCTCGTCGAGGGTGCCGTCACCGAGGGCACGCACGAAGGGCAAGTCCAGAATCTGGTGCCAGGTTTCGCCACCGGCAGCCCAGAGGGCGGCGGTCCAAGGACCGGCAGGCTTGACGACGGCTTCACCGGCGGGCACGGGGCTGACTGGTAGCAGACGCTCCGGGCTGGTGCCGTCCAGGGTATTGCCCTCGGAGTCGGTGGTGGCGAGCAGGTGATGCCACGGGTACGCGGAGGCGGCAGCCTCCAGACGGCGGGCACGGGCGGCGTGATCCACCGGGCCGTGACCCTCACCGGAGCCGACCTGCAGCCCGGCACCTGCGGCAATGGACTCGTGGAGCCAGCGGGTGCTCCACTGCAGGGCGCGATGGGTGTCTTCGCTGGTCAGAGTATTCTTCTCGCCCTCAGAAGATTCTGCGGCTTCGGTATGCTGGAGCAGTTCCACGCCCAGGCGGGTTGCCAGCGAGGAGGACAGGGAGCATCCAGTGCCGTGCGTATTGCGGCTCTCCAGGCGCGGGGTGCGCACGTGCGTGCAGGTGCCATCCGGGAAGACCGCGGTGTTACCGGCGTCCTGACCGCACAGGTGGCCGCCCTTCACAATCACGGTGGTTCCAGTCGCCGCCGCAAGGTTCGCCGCCTGCTCATGCGCCTCATCAAAGGTCTGGGCGGGCTCCTTCTGGCAGAGCACGGCAAGCTCCGGAATGTTCGGGGTAATCACATCCACGAGCGGCACGAGGTCGCGCAGCGTCTGCTCCGCCTCCGCCTGCAGCAGGCGGTCACCGCTAGAAGCAATCATGACCGGGTCGAGCACAACCACGGGCACGGGGTGCTCGCTCAGCCAGGTGCGGACGGTACGGATCGTGTCCGCATCGCCGAGCATGCCGATTTTTACGGCGTCAACCGTGACGTCATCAAAAACGGCGGCAAGCTGCGCGGTCAAAAATTCCAGGGGCGGGGTAAATACTTCACGCACTCCGCAGGTGTTTTGGGCGACCAGTGAGGTGGTCACGCACATGCCGTAACCGCCGGATGCGGTAATGGACTTCAGGTCCGCCTGAATGCCCGCACCACCGGAGGGGTCGGTTCCCGCAATGGAGAGGACCCTCGGCACCCTAGAGGTCCCAGGTGCCCCGGATACACTCGCGCCGGGTGCAGGGTTGGAGGGGGTTGAGGGGTTGGTGGGTGCGCACGCGGGCGCGCTAGGGTCGCTCTGCCACGATCGATAATCCCTTCGCTAGTTCGAACTAGAGCAGGTTCAATGGGTGATTCTCTCAGCCTTGAGTGTTCTGACGCCGTTTCGTGCGCCCGCTGTGCCGTATGCCCTGTATGCCCTTCGTTGGGCGGGGTTGGGCGGGTTGACGGGTCGCGGGCGTCTCAAGGCACCCCATATCGCTTTGCCAGGTTATCACAACGATTCTCAGTAACTGAAAGTTTTGCGGATGGCAAGTAAATCTCTCCGAAATTTTCGTTTGAGCATTGCGGTACTGCACCGCCACTCCGGCCCAGGTTTTCCAGCGCAGGTTTCAGCACACACCCCACCCAAAACTCGCCCGTTAAAAGTCCGTTAAAAGGCAATGCCCGGCACCGCTTTAGACGGTACCGGGCACTATCAGCCGGGCATATCCACCGGGCTTAGGGTAGGGCTTAGGTCAGGGCGAAAATCTCTGCCGGTGAACCCTCCGCGATGATCCTACCCTCGTGCAGCAGGACCGCGCGGTCAGCCAGGGAGGCGATGCGCGCATCGTGCGAAATGATCAGCACCGCACGGTTCGCCAGCACGGCACGCAGAGACTCGGTTGCGTCCGCGAGCTCCAGCTGGGTGGTGGACTCGTCCAGAATCACGGCGTGCGGGTCGGCAAGCACGATACGTGCCAGTGCCAGCTGCTGAATCTGGTCGCGGGTCAGAGGCGAATCCGCGCCGCTGACAACGGTGTCCATGCCCTGCGGCAGGTCGCGCCACCAGCGGGCACCGACAGCGTCCAGTGCCTCGCCCATCTGCTCGACGGTTGCATCCGGCACGACCACCGTAAAGTTATCGGCAAGAGTACCGAAGAAGACGTGTGCTTCCTGGGTGCAGACCAGCAGGCGCGGGCGGCCGTCGGCGGCGGCATCGGTCGGGAAGTCGCCGTGACCCACCGGGCGACCCATCACGTTAATGGTGCCGTCCAGGGCGGTCAGCGAACCACCAATCAGACGTGCCAGGGTGGTCTTACCCGAGCCGGAACGGCCCACCAGGGCGAGCGCTTCACCGCGGCGAATCTTCAGGTTGATGCCTTCCAGAACGAGGGCGTCCGGCGAGTAGCCGTAGGAGATGTCGGTGCAGTCAATGGCGTACTCCGGGTTCTTCACGGCTTCATCAGACACGGCGGCGAAGGCTTCGGCGCGGTGCTGTGCACGCGCCTCACGCTGCTTCTTCGCCAGGGACACCACACCAAACACACGGCCCATGTTCACGAGCATGATGCGCAGGCTGCTGACGTGATGGTTCAGCATGTCGGCGAGGGTTCGCAGGCTGAAAACCATGACCGAGGCGGTCGCCACGGCACCCCAACTTGCCCAGCCGAGAGCCACGCAGGCGGCGCCCCAGAGCATGCACAGAACCGTGGGGATCCAGGCGTTGATAGCATCCACGGTGAAGTACAGCTGGCGGATGCGCACCATGCCCAGCTGCGCGGCGAACTGGCGCTTGTTCTCACCGGCGAAGGCGTCTTCGCGGGCGGTGTGAACACCCAGCTCACGGATCGTGGAGGTGCCGCGAATGTTCTCAGTCAGCACGCTGTTGAGGTCACTCACGCGCTCCTGGGCGGTCTGGTTGCGTGCCGCCATGAGCGGCAGCATCTTCGACATGATGAGGGCAAGACCGGCAATCATGGGCAGCATAATCAGACCCATTGCCGGGCTCACAAACGCCAGGGAGATTGTGGAAATCAGGAAGTACAGCAGCACGTAAATTGCGCCAAGCAGGTCCTCGCTGACGGACTTGGCAGCCGAGGAGAGGTCGTCGGTCACGCGGGTCAGCAGGTCGCCACTACCGGCTTCTTCCACGGTGCGTGCGTCCAGGTCGAGGGTGCCGTCGAGGGTGTCCTGGTTGGCGTCACGGGTGACGAGCGCACCCAGTCGCGCCGCGCTGTACGAGGAGACCATGAGGGTCACTGCCTGCACGATGAACGCCGCCAGGATAATCAGAATCGGCTGCCACGGGTAGCTGGAGAACTTGCCCGCCACCACGTCGTCCACGGTGGCACCAATCTGCAGGGGCACCACCGCACCCATGAGGGTGCTGACCATGTAGATGACGAAGGTGTAGAGTGCGCGTCCCTTATGCGCCGCGAGGTAGTTCCACATGCGGTGTGCCACGTAGGCGGGGGTTTCGATGGGGAGCTGCTTTGCCATGCTAGTTCACCTCCTGATTCTGAGTAGTTGAGGGAGTTCCCGAGTCGGCGGCCGGGTAGCCGTCGCGTTCCATGCGGCGGGTCGTCTCCGCGGTCGTGGAGACAACGTAGACCTGCTCCAAATCCTGCAGCAGGCCGGGGTAGCCGACGGGCAGGCGGTCGCTACCGATCTGGGTTTCCATCGCGTCGTAGATGTAGCGCTGGCTGGGTTCGTCCACAGAGTTCAGCGGCTCGGTCAGGATGAGCACCTGCGCATCCTGTGCGAGTGCACGGGCGAGTGCCAGTCGCTGACGCTGACCACCGGAGAGGTTCGCACCTTCGCTGGTGATGCGGGCGGCGAAGTAGTCTTCGGGGTTGCGTCCGCCCAGACGGTAGGCGATTTCGCGGGAGTCGGTAATCTTCAGCAGCTCTTGGTCCTTTGCCTGTGCCAGCTCCTCGTCGGGGTTCGGCACGGTACCCAGGCGCAGGTGCTCCTGCAGGGTTCCCGCGAAAATCATGGGGTTCGGTTCGCTCAGTAGCACGCGGCGGCCGGAGGCGTCCTTGAGGTCCTCTCCCCCACGTCGCAGGGTGCGGGCGAGTGCCTCGGCGTAGTCCTGCGCGGTGAGGTTGTAGTCGCGCGGGTTGACGTACACGATGCGCGGGTTGCTGGCACCGGCGGGGGCGACGGGTACGGGCACCTCAAGGGTGCTCGCCTCGACTGCCTGTTCGGCGCGTGCCAGCTGTGCCATTTCTTCGTCGGTGCGCGGGCTCTTCAGCACGCCCTGACGCACGCCCGCGTGACCTTCGAGGCGGGCGACCTTGGCGAGCGCAATCTTGGCGTATCGCCATGAGGTGAGGAAGTTCTGGGTAATCCAGATGGGGCCGCCCATCATCGCGATAATGGAGGCGACGGTCACCAGGGACGCGGCGGGCGTGTCGGATACCCAGCGGCCGTTTTCGACGTGGCCGGTGAGGGCGAAGCCGATGCCGAGCAGGGTCACGACACCGCCGAGCAGCGCACGGATGAGGTACATCCAGCGGTGCGTCTTTTCGTAGCGCATGTAGCTGTCGAAAACTTCGTCGGTGGCTCGGTGGTAGCGTTCACGCATCTGTTTTTCCGCGCCGAGGCCGGCGATGGTGCGCAGACCGGTGGCGATGTCGGAGGCGCGTGAGGAGGCTTCACCGTCCTTTTCGCGGTATTCGCCAATCTTCGATTCGAGGAAGGACGAGTACCAGGCAATCACGCCGACCACAATGAGCGTGCCGACGAGGGTCACAACCGCGGTGACGGGGTTAATCAGCCAGAGCTGCACGGCACCGAGAATCGCGATGATCATGGCGTCAACGAATAGCGGCAGTGAGAAGTAGACGTCCGTGATGCGGCGTACGTCTTTGTTCATGACAGTGACCGCTTCGCCGGAGTCTACGCCGGCGCGGGTTTTACCCATGAGTCGGTTAATGTAGATGCGCCAGTCGCGGCCGAGTTCCGCACTGAGGGTCATGGAGGTACCCCAGCCGAAGAACTCGTTAATCACGATGAAGGTGATAGCGGTGACGACGACCCAGAACATGGGCCAGGCGTCGTGGGCTTTGCCAGCGATGTGCTGGTTGATGAATTGACCCACCATGACGGGGATCATGATTGCGCCGATGCCTGCGGTGGTTTCACCCGCGATGGGGATTGCCCAGCGGTGCCAGGGGTATTTGTGTCCGGGCGCGGTGACTCGCAGGGCGAGGCGCTTTTTGAGTGCTTCTTCTTCAGCCTTGCGCAGTTCGCTGCCGGTTATTTCCGGTGCAGCTTTTTTCTGCGCGGCTTTTTCCTGCGTGGTTTTGTTATGCATGGATTCTTCATGCGTAGCTTCTTCACGCGCAGCGTTTTCTTGTGCCTTGTCAGCGTTGTATTCAGTCATTCAACGTCTCTCCTTTCTCTTACCCTATTCCTTTATCAATGTGGCACGCAACACTATGAGTGCATTAGTGGGGCGTGTCGTTATTTTGTGCAACGTATCTGGGGCGTGTATCAACCGCGCAATATAAGCCGGCATCAATCGGCGGACTTGAACCTACGCGGTCATTGATGCGGTCTGGCGCCCTGTGGCGTGTAGCCCTACAGCCTGGCGCCCTACTGCCTGGAGCTCCGCAGTGTGGAGTCCTGTGCGTTCAACCTTCTGAACGCAGACTTTCTGAGTGCAGGGTTGTGCATCGCTGCACCTAACCTGCACCTAAAGCGCTTTGTTCTACCCTACCTGAACTTTGCGGTTTCCCGCATTAGAGCACGCGCCTTCGCGCCCCTGCCGAGTTGTTCCCTCGTAACGATAACGCCCCCGCGCCCGCCCTATTCCCGATAGACTGGAATTCTCATGAGTATTTTGAATTTTCTTTCTCCCTCGCTGGGCGAGAACCCCGGCGACTACAATCGACGCGATTTCAAGGTCAACCCCCTCACCGCCGAAGAAATCTATGAGGCGTTCACCGAGTGGATTTCGACCCGCGGTATGACCCTGTACCCCGCCCAGGACGAGGCCGTTCTGAGCATTGCCGCCGGACATAACGTGGTGCTGGCAACCCCGACCGGTTCCGGTAAGTCCACCGTGGCTGTTGCCGCGCATTTTACGGGCCTGGCGACCGGTCAGCGTTCCTACTACACCGCCCCCATTAAGGCGCTGGTGTCTGAGAAGTTCTTTGACCTGATCAATATTTTTGGTGCCGAGAACGTGGGCATGATTACCGGCGACTCCGCCATCAATACGGAGGCGCCCATTATCTGCTGCACCGCGGAGATTCTCGCCAATATTGCCCTGCGCGAGGGTAAGGATGCGGACCTCTGCCAGGTCATCATGGACGAGTTCCACTTCTACTCCGACCCGCAGCGCGGCTGGGCGTGGCAGCTTCCCCTGCTGGAGCTTCCGCAGGCGCAGTTCCTGCTGATGAGCGCGACCCTGGGCGATACGACTCGCTTCCAGGAGGAGATGACGGCGCTGACCGGCCGTGAGAGTGACCTGGTGGCGCATTCTGAGCGTCCTATTCCGCTGCATTTCTACTACTCCACCACCCCGGTTCAGGAGACGGTGCAGGAGCTTGTGCAGACCAAGCAGACTCCGGTCTACATTGTGCACTTCTCGCAGAAGGCGGCGCTGGAGCAGGCGAACGCACTGCTGTCGGTGGCTATTGCTTCGAAGGAAGATAAGGAACGCATTGCCGAGCTGATTGCGAAGTTCCGTTTCGGTCCGGGCTTCGGTAAGGCGCTGAATAAGCTGGTGCGTGCCGGTATCGGTATTCACCACGCGGGCATGCTGCCCAAGTACCGCCGCCTCGTGGAGCAACTGGCTCAGGAGGGTCTGCTCAAGGTCATTTGCGGTACCGACACCCTGGGTGTGGGCATCAACGTGCCCATCCGTACCGTACTGATTACGGCACTGTCGAAGTTTGATGGTGCCCGTAGCCGCCGTCTGCGTGCCCGCGAATTCCACCAGATCGCTGGACGCGCTGGCCGCGCCGGTTTTGATACCGCAGGCACCGTGGTGGTTCAGGCACCCGAGCACGATATTGAGAACGCGCGCCTGCTGGCTAAGGCTCAGGCGAAGTTCGGTGACGACACCAAGCGCATTAACCAGTCGCTATCCTCCAAGCGTAAGAAGGCGCCGGAAGGCTTCGTTGGCTGGTCTGAGAAGACCTTCGAGCAGCTGGTAGAAGCTGCCCCGGAGCCGCTGACCTCCTCCTTCGACATCACCCATTCGATGCTGCTGAACCTGATGCACCGCCCGGAGAACCCGGTCATTGCCGCGTACCGCATCATCCAGGAGAACCACGAGAGCCCCGCGCGCCGCCGCGAGCTGCTTGCGCAAGGCAATCGGCATCTACAAGGAGCTACTGACCGGCGGCGTGATTGAGCGAACCAACACCCCGGACGAGCACGGCTCCTACCTGCGCCTGACCGAGGACCTGCAGGATAACTTTGCCCTGAACCAGCCGCTGTCCGCTTTTGCGGTCGCCGCGCTGGAACTGCTCGACCCCGAATCCCCCAGCTACGCGCTGGACGCGCTCTCCCTCATTGAGGCGACCCTGGAATCGCCGAACCAGGTGCTGTACGCGCAGGAACGCAAGGCAAAGAACGAGCTGTCGGCACAGCTCAAGGCGGACGGTGTGGACTACACCGAACGCATGAACGAGCTAGACAAGGTCACCTACCCGCAGCCTCTGGCGGAGCTCATCGAGCAAGCGTACACGACCTACAAGCAGTCCGCACCCTGGGTGGCACGTTTTGAGCCGCGCCCCAAGTCGATCGTGCGTGACATGTACGAACGCGCAATGGGCTTCAACGACTTCGTGCAGTACTACTCGCTCGAACGTGCCGAGGGTGTGCTTCTGCGCTACCTCTCTGACGCGTACAAGGCGCTGCGCCACACCATCCCCGATTCTGCCGTGACCGACGAGCTCGACGACATCATCGAGTGGCTCGGTGAGCTCGTGCGCCAGACCGACTCCTCCCTTGTGGACGAGTGGGAGAAGCTGGCTGCCGGCGAGGACACCGCGACCATTGCCGCCGAGCACGCCTCCATCGAGGAGGAGGAGCCTCCCGCCGTGACGAAGAACCTGCGCGCCTTCCGCGTGATGGTGCGCAACGCCCTCTTCCGCCGTGTGGAGCTCTTCGCTGAGGAGCGTGACCGTGCCCTGGGCGCGCTGGACGAATGGTGCGGCTGGGATGCCGACCGCTGGGCAGACGCCATGGACGACTACTTCGACACCTACGACGACATCTACACGGACGCCGATGCGCGCTCGCCTCGCCTGGTCAGCATGGATGAGGACACCGCCGCGCATCCGGGCGTGTGGAAGGTTCAGCAGAGCTTCGCCGACCCCGAAGATAACTTTGACTTCGGTATTCGTGCCGAGGTTGATTTGGCGGCCTCCGATGAGGCGGGGTACCCGGTGCTGAAGATTCTGAGCGTGGGCGAGTTCTAAGGCTCCGTCTGAGGCTTCGTCCAAGGCTCTGCCACGATGTTGTCCGAGGCTCTACTTGAGACTCCATCTAAGGCTCCGCCCAGATATTGCCCGTAGTGGGCTAGAATACAGAGTATCTATCTATTTGAATGAAAGAAGGTTCACCGTTGACCGTTTCTTCGCTTCCCAAGGTTGAGTACCGCAAGGGTTCGGTCGTCAAGCACGACGGCTACGAGATTACCGACCACTGGTTCCAGGTTCCCCTGACCCACGGTCTGATTTTCTCCAAGGGCAAGGATGCCGCTCTCTCCTCCCGTTTCGCGGACCAGACCATCACCGTGTTCGCCCGCGAGGTTGTGAACACCAACGAGACTCTGACCGTTTCGGCTGATAAGCGTCCTTACATTGTGTACCTGCAGGGCGGCCCCGGTTTCGGTTCGCCGAAGACCGGCTCCATTGGCGGCTGGATTGCTGAGCTGGCGAAGACTCACCGCGTGGTTCTTCTGGATCAGCGCGGTACCGGCATGTCTTCCCCGCTGTCTGCTCGCAACATCACCGCTGTGGGTGACCCGCAGGTTCAGGCTGAGTACACTGAGCTGTTCCGTGCGGACTCCATCATCGCTGACGCGGAGGCTGTCCGCGAGGTGCTGCTGGCTGACCGTGCCGACAAGCGCTGGTCCACCATTGGTCAGTCCTTCGGTGGCTTCCTGACCCTGTCCTACCTGTCGTTCGCACCTCAGTCGCTGCGTGACTGCCGCATCACCGCAGGTCTGGCACCGATTCGTACCTCCGTGGACAACGTCTACCAGCACACCTTCGACCGCATGAAGGAACGTGTTGAGGAGTACTACAGCTGGTTCCCCGAGGACGCTGAGCTCGCTACCCGCATTGCTGAGCACCTGCGCACCCACAAGGAGTACCTGCCCACCGGTGAGCGTCTGACCGATCACCGCTTCCAGATGGCTGGTCACTTCCTGGGTGGCCGCTGGCGCGAGCGCGGTCTGCACTACTTCCTGGAGACCGCTTTCGCTGAGGGTAACGACCACCTCTCCGATCAGTTCCTGACCGCTATGGGTTCCGAGGTGACCTTCCAGGCGAACCCGCTGTACGCCCTGATGCACGAGACCATTTACGCTGACGGCCCCGCTGACGGCGTTCTGCCCGGCATCCCCGGCTACGAGCTGTCCCCCTTCCCCGCGCCGACCAACTGGTCTGCTGCTCGCGTGGCGGCTTCCCGCCCCGAGTTCGCACCGGATGCGGACCGTCTGCTCTTCACCGGCGAGCACATCTTCCCCTGGTACTACGAGGAGGATCCCTCGCTGCGTCCGCTGGCTGAGGTTGCTAACCTGCTGGCTGAGAAGAAGGACTGGGGTCGCCTGTACGACCACGCACAGCTGCACAAGAACGAGGTTCCCGTGGTGGCTGCGGCGTACAACCCGGACGTGTACGTGGACTTTGAACACTCCATGGAGACCGCTCGCTGGGTCGGTAACACTCAGGTGTGGACCTCGAAGACCCACCACCACGACGGTTTCGGTTCTGACCCGCTGACCATTCTGGGTCACCTGAAGAACATGCTGGCTGAGGTTCACAACCAGTAATTCTTCGCCGGGTAGTCATTCTGCCCCGGGTATATCCCCGAATATATTGCTGATATAGCTAAAGCCCCTCACCCCGGTTAATCCGGTGTGAGGGGCTTTAGTGTGAGCGCTCAGCCTCGTGAGGCCGCACGCTCAGTAGCTCAAACTACTACTTGGAGGAAGCGTGCGCATCCTGTGCGGTGCGGGCAGGCATCACGAGGGCGTGGTATTCGTCTTCCTTCTCGATCAGCTCTTCACGCAGCTTGGCGGGAATGGCGTTGAGCTTCTCGGTTTCCTGCTGCCAGCGGGCGGTGATGTCCGCACGCTCGGCGGCGGGTGCATCCTCGGGCAGTGCCAGGTACTTCTCGGAGAGCGCCTGAACACGCTGAATGGTCTGCAGTGCGCGGCCCTTGGGGCTGAGCAGCGAGGCAAGCACGGTAATGATGAGGACACCCACGATGACCATCAGCGACATTTCGGTGGTAATCTCCACAACGTGCACGGGCTCACCGTGGTTGATGAACGGCAGGTTGTTCTCGTGCATTGCGTGCAGGATGAGCTTCACACCAATGAACGCGAGGATGGTCGCCAGGCCGTAGGAGAGGTAGACGAGGCGGTCCAGCAGACCGTCAATGAGGAAGTACAGCTGGCGCAGACCCATGAGGGAGAACGCGGTCGCGGTGAACACAATGTAGACGGACTGGGTAAGGCCGAAGATTGCGGGAATCGAGTCGAGCGCGAAGAGCAGGTCAGAACCGGCGATAGCGACCATGACGAGCATCATGGGGGTCATGACGCGCTTGCCGTTTTCGATGGTGAAGAGCTTATCGCCGTCGAAGTGGTCGCTGGTCTTCAGGTACTTCTTGGCGAGGCGGACCATGATGTTGTCTGCCTCGTCGTCGCCGTCGCCTTCGGTGATTTCGTCCTTGAGCAGGTTACCTGCGGTCATGAGCAGAACCAGGCCGAAGATGTAGAACACCCAGGCGAAGGAGTTGATGATTGCCGCACCGGCGAAGATGAAGGTGCCGCGCGCCAGAATCGCGAAGACGATACCGAAGAGCAGGACCTTCTGCTGATTCTCACGGGCGACGCGGAAAGTGCCCATAATAATCATGAAGACGAAGAGGTTATCGACCGAGAGAGCTTCTTCGGTGATATAGCCTGCGTAGAATTCGGTGGCGGCGGAGGGACCGTTCGTCACGAAAATGTACAGACCAAACAGCATCGCGATGCTGATGTAAATACTCGACCAGATGGCCGCTTCCTTGACGGTGGGTTCGTGCGCCTTACGGACGTGGAACACGAAGTCGAAGGCCAACAGACCCGCGATGATGAGAATAGTAACCAACCATTGCAACCCGGTAACTTCCATGGGGAGCCTTTCTTGTGGTGTGTGTACAGGACCACAAGTCTCTCCCGCCGACCTGAATGGAGGTCGGCCCGATTCACCGGTTAGGCGCCTTCGGCTAACGTGCTGACGATGAGTCGATTGGTGGGATACTCCCTTGCTCGGTGAACGATTATACAGCAGGTTGAGGTTTTCGCACAGGAGCCTTTCCGGAAGGACTTTCAGGAGCGAGGCACGCCGAAACGCCGTAGCGTAGAGCAGCGCAGCACGCCCACATCAAAGTAGCCCTCCCCGTGAACTATTACGGGGAGGGCTACTTTTTCATTCAGTGAGGATCATTCAATGAGGAGATTCAATTAGGAGGTCACCATGTTGAAGGTCGGCGGGGTGAAAGCAATCGCGTTCACCTGCCTGCTCGTATCAAGCTTGCCGTTCTCACGAATCGTCGGGACGGTGATAACCACCTCGAACTGGTACATGCCTTCCATGAGCTTATCGCCACGCAGTGCAAAACGCGCGGAGATACCGGTCGCCTGATCATTCACGCTCGATGCAAACGGAATGACCTGACCCTGAACGGTCTGAGTCTTGCCGTTGCGGGTCATGACGGTTGCCTTGCCGGTCGGGTCAGTCGTGAAGACCTGACGGTCAATGATTTCACCCTCGGGCGAGAAGAGGTAAATATCCATGGACGGGTGCAGGTGCGTGGTGCCGGTCGTCGCCTCCACTGCGGAGACGTTGTAGGTCATCACGAACTCGCCGCAGTTCAGGTTGAGGTCGCCCTCGGGGCCGTGAGTCGCCTCGTACACGGACATGAGGCGGATCGTTGCGGGGTTCGGGGAGGTTGCATTCTCCATGGACCACCACGCCTGACCGGTCACCGGCGCAGTCACGGGCTTGTTCTTGGTGCGCGACTGCAGAGCGCCACTGGCGGGGTTGGTAATCATCCAGCCGCCGACCTGGGTAAAGTCCGGGCCCTTAACCGTCTTGCAATCATCAGCCGAGGCTGCGAATGCGGGCACCGCCGTGGAGGCGGCAATAGCGGGCACAGCCCAGAGCGCGCCGCGGGTGAGGTTGCGGCGGGTAACGGAACGAACTCCCGTAGTGTGTGCGTCTGAAGGGTTATTTGAAATAGTCACAGATTTTTCTTTATCGTTCGGAAGCATCACGGTGTTATTTGACACGTAAAACACTTTGATAGTGTACAGCATGTATCTGCACTCAGTGGAACTTCACGAGCAATGAATTATCTCATGGCGAAAAACCCAAGTCAGACCCCTAAAAACCGGGCTTAGAACACGGTGTTTAGAGCACCGGGTTTAGGCGTGACCCGCCTCCTTCATCAGGCGCAACTCCTTCTTCAAATCGGCAAGCTCATCACGCAGACGCGCCGCCAACTCAAACTGCAGGTTCTCCGCCGCCACGCGCATCTGCTCGTTCATCTGCTCAATCAAATCCAGCAAATCTTCGGCAGGTGCCGCCGCCAGGCCGTCAGCACGAACGCGCGCCTCCGCGCGGGCGAGAAGCTCCTCCGACTCCGGGGTGCTCGTGGCAATCTTCGACGAGGTCGCAGAACCGGTCTTCGCACCCGCACTCACCGTGCGGGCACCCTTCTTACCGCTCTTCCGCAGCTGCAGAAGCTCGCGGGTGTCTTCCTCCTCGCGGGCGAGAACATCCGTAATATCGGCAATCTTCTTACGCAGGGGCTGCGGGTCAATGCCGTGCTCACGGTTGTACGCCTGCTGAATCTCGCGGCGGCGGTTCGTCTCATCAATCGCCACACGCATAGAATCCGTAATCTTATCGGCATACATATGCACCTGACCGGACACGTTACGCGCCGCACGACCAATGGTCTGAATCAGCGACGTGGTCGAACGCAGGAAGCCTTCCTTATCGGCATCCAGAATCGCAACCAGGGACACCTCGGGCAGGTCCAGGCCCTCACGCAACAGGTTAATACCGACCAGCACATCAAAGGTGCCCAGGCGCAGCTCACGCAGAAGCTCCACACGGCGCAGAGTGTCAACGTCGGAGTGCAGGTACTGCACCTTCACGCCGTGCTGCAGCAGATACTCGGTCAGATCCTCCGCCATGCGCTTGGTGAGGGTCGTGACCAGCACACGCTCATCACGCTCAACGCGCACGCGAATTTCCTCAAGCAAATCATCAATCTGCCCCTTGGTCGGCTTGACCACAATCTCCGGGTCAATCAGGCCAGTCGGGCGAATAATCTGCTCCACATAACCATCAGCCTGCGACAGCTCATACTTACCGGGGGTCGCCGAAAGGTAAATCGTCTGACCGATACGCTCCAGGAACTCCTCCCACTTCAGCGGGCGGTTATCCATCGCCGACGGCAGACGGAAACCGTGCTCCACCAGGGTGCGCTTACGGGACATATCGCCCTCATACATGGCACCAATCTGCGGGACCGTCACATGCGACTCGTCAATAATCAGCAGAAAATCATCCGGGAAATAATCCAGCAAACAGTTCGGGGCGCTACCGGGGGCACGACCGTCAATATGGCGCGAGTAGTTCTCAATGCCATTGCAGAAGCCCATCTGCTCCATCATTTCCAGGTCGTAGGTGGTGCGCATGCGCAGACGCTGCGCCTCCAGCAACTTGCCCTGGGATTCGAGGGTCTGCAGGCGCTCGCGCAGCTCATCTTCAATGGAGGTAATGGCCTTCGCCATGCGCTCAGGGCCAGCAACGTAGTGGCTTGCGGGGAAGACGTACATCTCCTCTTCCTCGCGAATCACCTCGCCGGTCAGCGGGTGCAGGGTGTAAATCGCCTCAATCTCATCGCCGAAGAACTCAATGCGGATCGCGTTCTCCTCGTACATGGGGATGATTTCGACGGTATCGCCACGCACACGGAACGTGCCGCGGTGAAAGTCCATGTCGTTACGCGCGTACTGCATCGCCACGAACTGGCGCAGCAGCTCGTCGCGGTCAATCTCCTCACCGCGACGCAAAGTCACCATCTGCTCAATGTACTCCTCGGGCGTGCCCAGACCGTAAATGCAGGACACGGTCGCAACCACCACCACATCGCGGCGAGTCAGCAGGGAGTTCGTCGCCGAGTGGCGCAGACGCTCCACCTCCTCGTTGATGGAGGAGTCCTTCTCAATGAACGTATCGGTCTGCGGCACGTACGCCTCAGGCTGGTAGTAGTCGTAGTACGAGACGAAATACTCCACCGCATTATTCGGCAGCAGCTCGCGCAGCTCATTCGCCAGCTGCGCCGCCAGGGTCTTATTCTGCACGAGCACCAGAGTCGGACGCTGCACCGCCTCAATCAGCCAGGCTGCGGTTGCGGACTTACCGGTACCGGTAGCGCCCATCAGCACAATGTCCTTCTCACCGTTCTGTACACGCTCGGTGAGCTCGGCGATAGCCTTCGGCTGATCACCGGCAGGCTGGAAGGGGCTAATGACCTCAAAGGGGGCGACGACGCGGTTAATCTGGGGTGCGTAACTCATGTATCCATCCTAGGGGAAAGCCGCCCAATGCGCCCAAGGATTGGTCGCCCTTTTCTACTGGCGCAATAGCCCCAGACACGACAGGTAACAAGCCATCACCGTGAAAGTGCCCAAGTTCATAGAAGAGAAAGCGCAAAAGATAAGGGGCATTCGAGCGGTTCATATGCGCTACCGGGCAGGAACCGAGCGGGAGCATTCTCCCGCACAATCACGGCGCTCATAGGGACGGTGTTCTTAGGTGCGGCCGCTCTCCCCCGCAGCCGCCATCACTCACGGGCACCGCACCGCAGAAGATAAGCGGCAACACATAAAGACTTATGACGGGCGCTCGGCACCCACCCCCTTTGCCTCCTTGATGTGGCTCACATATGTTTAGAGCGCACACGCAGACAGAACGGGACCACAAGAGCACACGGAAGGACTCCATGAGCACGACCACGGAGGTGACCTCCACCAGCACACCAGCCGCCAAGACCGAGCGCCGCCGCCTCTTCGCGTCCTCGTACCCGCTGATTCTGCTCATCGCCCTCACCATTCTGTTGGGCGTCACCTACCTCTCGCTCATCACCGGCAGGTACCCGCTCGAATTGGACGAGCTCTTCCGCATTCTCGGTAAGAACTGGTTCGGCATGGACCTGAAAGTCTACAAGCCCGCAGAAAACATGTTGCTGACCGTGCGTATTCCGCGTCTGCTCGCCGCCGGGCTCATCGGAGCCGCCCTCGCCATTGCGGGTGCCACCTTCCAGGCGGTCTTCCGAAACCCGTTGGTCTCCCCGTACCTGCTGGGTGTTTCGCAGGGTGCGTCGGTGGGTGCCGCCTCCGCCATTCTACTGGGTGTGGGCACGAGCATCGCTATTCAGGGTTCTGCCCTCGCCGGCGGTCTCGTGGCGGTACTGCTGACCGTGAGCATTCCGCGCCTGCTCAAGAATCAGTCCACGCTCATGCTGGTGCTCTCCGGCGTGATTGTGGGTGGCTTTGGCACCGCCGCGCTGGGTGCGTTGAAGTTCATTGCGAACCCTGAAACTCAGCTGGCTCAGATCGTGTTCTGGCAGATGGGTTCCCTGCAGGACGTACGCGCGGAAGCACTCACGCAGTTTGCGCTGGTGGCGGTGCCCTGCATTCTGTTGCTCTTGGCGATGCGTTGGCGCATCAATATCCTCTCGCTCGGTGACGATGAGGCGCGCACCCTCGGCATTAACCTGACCCGCACCCGCGGTATCACCATTCTGCTGGCAACCCTGGTCACCGCGACCAGCGTGTGTATTGGCGGCCCGATTTCTTGGGTTGGCCTGGTCATTCCGCACCTGTGCCGCCTGCTGGTCGGTAGTGACACGACCAAGCTCATGCCGCTGTCCATTCTGATGGGTGCTTCGTTCATGATGTTCGTCGATACCCTGGCACGTAGCCTCACCAGTGCGGAGGTTCCTCTGAGCGTTCTGACCGGCTTCATTGGCACGCCCCTGTACGTGGCGCTGCTACTGCTTGGAAAGGTTCGGGTGAAGTAACCCATGTCTACCGCACAGAACTCCGCTACCGCAGCTAACACCCAGCCCGCTCAGGCGCTCCTCGAACTGAAGGGCGCAGGCTTCCACTACGGCCACCAGGGCGAGCGCATCAAGCACACCCGCGCGGGCCGCCGCTCGGACCGCTGGATTTTCCGCAACGTGAACCTGCAGGTGCGACGCGGTGAGGTCCTCGCCATTCTGGGCCGCAACGGCGTGGGTAAGTCCACCCTGCTGAACTCCCTAATTGGTTTGCACTCGCTCACCGAGGGCACCGTCCACCTGGGCGGTGAGCCGCTGGATTCTTTGACCGCGACCGAGCGTGCCCGCCGCATCGCCTACCTTCCGCAGATGGAGGGTCGCGGCATCTCCTACACCGTGACCGAGTACCTGCTGATGGGTCGCGCGCCCTATATCGGGTTGTTCTCTTCGCCCTCGCGCCGTGACCGTGAGCAGGTGCACACCGTGATGGAGGAGCTGGGGCTGCTCGACCTGGCGCGCTCCCCATTGGATGAGCTGTCCGGCGGTCAGCGTCAGCAGGTGGGTATCGCCCGAACCCTGGTGCAAGACGCCCCGCTCATCGTTCTGGACGAGCCGACGAGCGCCCTGGACGTTGCGAATCAGGCGAAGGTTCTGCGCAAGATTCGGCAGTTGCGCGATGCCGGGTACGGGGTCATTTTCACGACCCACAACCCGGATCACGCCCTCATGCTGGATGCGACCGTTGCCCTGCTTGGCTCGCACGATATGCCCGACACCGTGCCCGATACCGTGCCAAACACAGCGCCTCAGGTATCTGCAGATGCGCCAGCTCAGCTGTTGACGGGTCGCGCCTCGGAGGTGCTCACGAGCGAGGTTCTTTCGTGCACCTTCAATACCGACCTGACGGTGACCTACTCCCCCGAGCTGGGTCGTTCCAGCGTGCACATGACGAGCCTCGATACCTGAGGCTCCGCAACCTCTAGTCTTCCGGTGGCGGTTTGAGCCGGACACAAAAGATGCGGTAGAGGTGCCGCATCTGCTGTGGCGGCGCGTCCCTAGAGCGCCTCATCCCCTAAACCGCCTCCGGGTTATTCACCCACCCTATCGACACAGAAAGACACATCATGAAGATCACGAAGTTCCACACCGGCGTTGCCCTGACCACTTCCCTGCTGCTGGCTGCGCTGACCGGTTGCGGCGCCGCAAACACCGCCTCCTCCTCGGGTTCGGCTTCGAGCTCGGTGTCCGCTTCGGCTTCCTCTCAGAGCTCGAAGAAGCACACTTCCTTCTTCGTGAAGGATAACGGCGACGGCACCAAGGTCATTAAGGACATTGACGGCAAGGAAGTCACCGTCCCCACCAACCCCGAGCGCATCGCTGACCTGTGGCACGCAAACAACCAGGTGGTTCTACTGCTCGGCGGTGCTGAGAAGCTGGTGTCCACCACGACTGCCGTGAAGTCCCTGGCGTGGTTCAAGCAGGTGTACCCCGGCATTGAGAAGGTTGACGCACCGGTGAAGGGCACCGACGTGAACATGGAGCAGCTGCTTGCCGATAAGCCGGAGGTGCTGCTCGCCTCCTCGAAGGAGCAGATTGCGAAGGCAGCCGAGGCGGGTATCCCGGCGGTGCACGTTGAGTTCCAGAACTTCGCGGATTTGAAGCGCACCGTTGAGCTGACCGCCGAGGTCATTGGCACTGATGAGGCGATTGAGCGTGCCGAGAAGTACCTGGCGTACCTGGAGAAGAACGAGAACCTCATCAAGGAGCGTCTGCAGGGCGTCACCGAGTCCCCGAAGGTTCTGCACATTGCGGGCGGTTCTGACCTGACGAAGGTGGACGGCTCCAAGTCTCTGATTGGCGAGTGGATGAAGCTTGCGGGCGCGAAGAACTCCCTGGACGGCGTGGAGAACCTGAAGAACATTTCTCTGGAGCAGATTATTGCCTCGCAGCCGGAGTACATCATCATTGGCGGTGCGGATGCGCAGAAGGGTGTGGATGCGATTAAGGCTGACGCCGCGTGGGCTGACGTTCCGGCGGTGAAGAACGGCAAGATTATCAAGAACCCGGTCGGCACCTTCAACTGGGACCGCTACTCCGCCGAGGAGGCTCTGCAGATTCTGTGGGCGGCAAAGCTGTTCCACCCCGAGAAGTTCACCGATGTTGACCTGGTGAAGGAGACCCGCGAGTTCTACTCGACCTTCTACGGCTACAACCTGACCGAGGATGAGGCGCAGCGCATCATCAATGGTCAGGGCCCCGCAACTAACTAATCCCGCGACTAACCAATCCTGCAGACTAACTCGCCTGGCGGTAGCTCACCTGGCGACCGGTTAGTGACCGGCTAGTTCGTTAAACACATACCGCCCGGGACCGTGCTCGCAGCATGGTTCCGGGCGGTATTCGCACCTATAAGACCATATACATGAGGCTCCTGCGTAGACGTTACAGCAGAAATCTCAAAATATTTTCAGAAAAAGGCACAATTGGGCCTTAAATCATACCCTTAATGTGATACAGTAGACCCTATGTAACAAGATTTAGATTATAAACATCCTTACTTATAGTGTACCACATATTTTTGACGGTACGCAAATAACCAGCCCAAGACCTACTGCATTACCCGAAAAGGAGCGGCGAAATTGATCGATATACACCCGTCCACCAGGGGCCCGCCACTATCCACCTTCCCTACTACCCCAGCACCAACACACAATAAGGAGCGCACATTGTTGCCACAGAAGAACCCATCCAATACTACCCCTACTATTAAGGAGCAGATTTCCTCTATGACCACCCAAGTAACAGCTACAAGTCACTCTACAAAGCCGAACGCGATACCCGCCCCACTTGAAATATCGCATAATTTCGCCCCAAGTCCCCAAACCGCAACAGACAACCCCATCGCTATACACAACGAGGAGGAATCTATGAATCACACGACTACGGTCACAATTTCCCCATCTCCATCGTCTACACCGCTGGAAGCTATGAGAGTGCATAAGGACCTCAACAAACTCTATGCCGACTCCAAGACAATTATCTTTATAGACGAGTCCATTGAGGAGAATAACAATGGGAATTTTCACTACGTATTAGGATTCACCTTAATCGATTCCAGGCATCTTGAATCCCTGCGTCAGAAGGCAGATGAACGTTTCGCAGGAGGGTGGTACCACGCCAGTGGCAAAGATCGCAACAATAATTCCATCGGTAAAGACTCCAAGGACTCCGCCAATGAGAGAATGGCGGAGCTTATTCAGAATGCGCTAAAAGATGGAAAAGTGCAAGCCGGTACAACCATCTATACAGCTCCGCAGATAAATTCTAAGGGACAAAAGAGGGTATTTGTGCGCGACGCTCGGGAAGCTTGTATTAAAAAATTGGTCGAAATACTAAAAGATGAACGAGGTTTAGCTTTAATCTTCGAAGAAGTCAGGGGGCATATCGCTAAGAATAAGTGCACTTGTGATAACTGCCTAGATAAAGCACTACTTCAGCAACTTAACCGGGGGCGGACCAGTCGTGACAAGATTCGCTACATACATGTCAGCCCTGCACATGAGCATCTACTATGGCTACCAGATGCAATCGCATACTTAACGCGCCGCTATAGGAATTGGGGGACGCCTAAAGATATAGAAATCTACAAAATTTTCGGTGAGCTTTGCCACACTTACGAGGCGAATTAGTTTGAATGAGGTCAATAAGCTTCTTATCTAGGGTCCATGGCTTATGCTGATCCCAGCTAGTCCACCATGGAGCTATCCAATATACCTCGCACGCTATGTACGCCTCAGGTTAGCTGCTTACCCTGCCTATATTTTTCCACAGATTAGCACGACATGCAAGAAATGAGGCCTATGTCATTTTAGCGCACCTCCACGGTGGCTCCGGCGAGGCTCATCAGCGCCCGGTTCGTCAGCGGAAGGTACCCGTTCAGGGCGCTCAAAATCAGCTGCATGGTGCGCTCTTCATCCTCCACGCTCAGCCCGCGCGGAATACCCACACCCGGCACGCAGATGCGCTGCTTATACAGGTCAATCACCGCGCACACGGTGCGGTTCGGCACACCCAACACCGGCAGCATGCCGCGGTGGTTGACGGTGCGCAGGCCCTTACCGACCACGGCGGCGCTGCGGATATCCGGGAGGGCATTCCCCTCAAAACGGGAGGCGCCCACACCGTTCGCAAAAGCGGCAGGGTCGGGAATGCTATTGGGCACCGTGCTCTTCTCGTTCAGCACAGACAGTAGCGGCTCCCCCACGACAGCGGTGACCGCCACGTAGCGTACCTGCCGGTCCATGGCGTTGAGGAAGTCCAGTTCCGCGTACTCCTCCACGCGGTAGTTCTCGACCAGACCGGCTTCACCCGACCCGGTTTCTTCCACGGTTCGAGTGATGACTTCTTCATCGTAGAAGCTTGCCACGCACACCTGCGGGGCGCCGCGCTCAATGCGGGCACGGCACCGATAGTCGTCATCGAGTAGCCAGAGGGACAGCTCGTAGCCGTCGGGTACATCGCGCACACCGGTCGCGAGTAGCACTTCGCTACTGTCCAGGGGGAACGGCTCCCAGCCTGCCGGTTCAAACGCGTTGAGGGCACCGTCCAGGGCGGGGTTGCAGGATCCGAGGCTCGGCGCCTGCTCAGCCGGGGTGAACGCCTCGGTGGAGGGCATGGCGATGGTGAGCCCGCGCATCCTGCCGGCGAGGCAGAGTTCAACCGCCATGAGCAGGTGACCCGCACCTTCACGGCTGAGCGCTGGGCTCTGAACCAGGTGCGCCACACCGGAGTTATCCAGGCTGAGGTGCTCACCAACTCCGCGGGCGGCGTTAGAGTAGCGGTTGTGCAGGCGCACCAGCTCGTCAAGGGGCAGGGCGCGGCCCACGGTGCCGAACGCCTGGGCGATGGCGTGAACATGTTCGGGGAAGACACGGCAGAGCCTGCCGAGCTGACGGGCAAACTCTGCCGGACGCTGCGTGAGCACGCCCAGCAGGGTGCCGAGGTTCTGCTGGCGGTAGGCATTGAGTAGCTGGGCGACGGTGGCGGGTTCAAGCTGCTCAGCGCTGTCCCGCTTGTGGAGGCGCGCTCCCTGGCGGTTGAGGGTTGCGGTGCCGCCGCGGCTACCCGCGGACTGCTCTGATGAGTTTTTGCCTGCTTGTTCGACTACTTGTTCTCGGTAGGTTCCCGACTGCGTCACGTTTTCACGACCTTGAGCTCTTCAGAGCGTTCGTTAGCTGATTCTTTATAGAGTGACGGGCGGGGCTCGGCGCCTACCGGCAGATGGTTCGCACACACACCACCGTCTGCCGGATCGTATAGTACCGGCATACAGCTGTGCCTCGTTCCTTGAGTAACTAAGCTATAGCTTCAAGACGTCAGCATCAGGATCTCAGCGCTGAGATAGTACCCAGTTCTCCGCGCTGAGATGTCAGCGTTGAGCCCGCCCGTCGGTGCGGGTGCACCCGCTCCCCCGTGGAGGCGCAGGGCTGGGTTACCGCTGGTGATGAACCCGTTGCCCATGCTGTGGAGGGGCGTGTGCGTTCCGCAACGCTTTTTAGGCTATCAGCTTTAGCGGGCAATTACTAGGGTTAGAGTAACTATTGACTAAGGTTGAGCTATGTTTCAGGTTTTGAGAGCTTTACGTAGGTGCTTTAGCCCGGAAATACAGGGCCGAAAATCTGGGAGCGGAAATCTAGGATCTGGAATCTAGAATCTGGAATCTAGGGGGGCCGGTAACCTAGACCGGCAAATCCACCCACTGCGTGTCCCCCCAGGTCACGCTCGCCGCACCGGAACTCAAGCTCACCACCAGCTCCTCGGCACGTTCCAGCTCCTCCGGGCGGTCAAACACGCCCAGGGAAATCGTGGCACCCTCCGCACCGTACTCGGTACCCAGCACGTTCAGACCGGCGGCACGGATCTCGTTCTCCAGGCGGCCAGCATCCGCATGCGAACTGGGCACCTGACCCACGCGCAGACGCTCACGCGAGTCAAATAGCGCACCATCCAGGGTCTGCACCACCGAATCAGTGTAGGCACGCACCAGACCACCGGCGCCAAGCTTAATGCCGCCGAAATAGCGCACGACCACCGCAACCACATCCGACAGGTCGGTGGTGCCGTCCTCGCGGGTCTGACGCGCCAGCAGCGCCTGCATCATCGGCACACCGGCGGTACCGGCGGGCTCACCATCATCGGAGGAACGCTGAATATCACGGTCAGCACCAATAATGAACGCCGAACACACGTGGCGGGCATCGTGGTAAGTCTTGCGCACCGACTCAATGTAGGTGCGCGCCTCCTCAACGGTGCTCACGCGCTTGATGTGACCAATAAATTCGCTACGCTTAATTTCGAGGAGGCTCTCATAGGGCTCATCGCCGCGCGGCACAAGGTAGCGGTTGGCGCGAGTTTCTTCCTGCATGTGTCCTCCTCTAATCAGTACCTATCTATTGTGGCACAGCCCGTCAGGAGCACCGTCCATGTCCCAGTCTTCTTCCCCCGCTTCTGTTGCCCTGCGCCGTTACGCCCTCACCGGCGGTATCGGCAGCGGCAAGAGCACCATCGCCTCCCTCTTCGTTGAGCAGGGAGCATTCCTGGTGGATGCGGACGCTATCTCCCGCTCCCTCATGGAGCCCGGGGAGGCGGTACTCGCCCGCACGGTCGCGGAGTTCGGTGAGCATCTGCTCGACGAGGACGGCCGCCTCAACCGCCCCGCCCTGGCGCGTATCGTGTTCAATGATGAGCAGGCGCGCCTGCGGCTGAACGCGATTGTGCACCCCGCTATTCGTGAGCGTGCCGCGCAGCTGGTGGAGCAGGCGCAGTCCGAGCCCGGTTTTAGCGGCGTGGTGCTGGAGGATATTCCTCTGCTCGTGGAGACCGGCGACCCGTCCGCTTTTGAGGGCGTGGTCGTGGTGCGCACTCCCCTGGCAACTCGCCTGCAGCGCCTCGTATCTTCGCGCGGTATGAGCGAGGAGGATGCGCGCGCCCGTATCGCCGCGCAGGCTACCGACGAGCAGCGTGAGGCGGTCGCAACCTGGATCATTGATAACGGCGGTTCTTTGGAGGAGACCGCCGAGCAGGTGCGCGCCGTCTGGGAGCAGATGACCGCCGCCTAAGACCCTTCCCAGCAACACAGGGCACAGCAACACCGGGCACGTACCCCGAATCCCAACGAGCTCGCCCCAACCCCGACTCACTCCGGCCCTCAATAACGCAAAGAACCCCCTCACCTCCCAAACGGGAGATGAGGGGGTTCCCCTGCTCTAGGCACCCCACGCGGGGGTTACCTATCGGCTATTACGCCTGATGAGTGCTCATCTGAGCGGCAGATTAGTTGCCGGTCAGCTTCTTGCGGAGCTCAGCCAGTGCCTCATCCGATGCGAGGGTGCCTGCGGAAGCGGGCTCCTCGGAGGAGTAGGAGGTCGGTGCGGGCTCAGCTGCTGCGGGAGCTGCTGCTGCAGCCTCTGCGTCAGCCTCGAGAGCCTTAGCAACCTGAACCTTGTGAGCCTCGAAGCGAGCCTGTGCCTCTGCGTACTGTGCTTCCCAAGCCTCGCGCTGTGCGTCAAAGCCTTCCAGCCACTCGTTAGCCTCGGGGTCGAAGCCCTCGGGGTACTTGTAGTTGCCAGCCTCGTCGTACTCTGCAGCCATGCCGTACAGAGCGGGGTCAAACTCGGTAGCGTTGGGGTCAACGCCCTCGTTTGCCTGCTTGAGGGACAGGGAGATGCGGCGGCGGTCCATGTCGATGTCGATGATCTTAACGAAGACCTCTTCACCAACGGAGACAACCTGCTCAGCCAGGTCAACGTGGCGGGTTGCCAGCTCGGAGATGTGGACGAGGCCCTCGATGCCGTCCTCAACGCGCACGAATGCACCGAAGGGAACGAGCTTGGTGACCTTGCCGGGAACAATCTGACCCAGAGCGTGGGTGCGAGCAAATGCCTGCCACGGATCTTCCTGGGTTGCCTTGAGGGACAGGGACACGCGCTCGCGGTCCAGGTCCACCTCGAGAACCTCGACGGTAACGGGCTGGCCAACCTCGACAACCTCGGAGGGGTGGTCGATGTGCTTCCAGGACAGCTCGGAAACGTGAACCAGACCGTCCACGCCACCCAGGTCCACGAATGCACCGAAGTTGACGATGGAGGAGACAACGCCCTCGCGGACCTGACCCTTCTCCAGCTCGTTGAGGAAGGAGGAGCGGACTGCGGACTGGGTCTCTTCCAGGTATGCACGGCGAGACAGAACAACGTTGTTACGGTTCTTGTCCAGCTCGATGATCTTAGCTTCGAGCTGCTGGCCGATGTAGGGAGCGAGGTCGCGGACGCGGCGCATCTCAACGAGGGATGCGGGCAGGAAGCCACGCAGACCGATGTCGAGGATAAGGCCACCCTTGACAACCTCGATAACGGTACCGGTAACGACGCCGTCGTTTTCCTTGACCTTCTCGATGTCGCCCCATGCACGCTCGTACTGTGCGCGCTTCTTGGAGAGGATCAGGCGACCTTCCTTGTCCTCCTTGGTGAGGACGAGTGCCTCAACCTCGGAGCCGAGCTCGACAACCTCAGAGGGGTCGATGTCGTGCTTGATGGACAGCTCGCGGGAGGGGATGACGCCTTCGGTCTTGTAACCGATGTCGAGCAGAACCTCATCGTGGTCGATCTTAACAACCTGGCCGGAGACGAGATCGCCGTCGTTGAAGACCTTGATGGTCTTCTCGACTGCCTCGAGGAATGCCTGCTCGTCGCCGATGTCGTTGATTGCGACCTGAGGGATGTTGGTGCTCATGTAGTGAGGGCTCCAATTGGATTTCTAATAGGTCGACGCTGCCGGTTCGCCGCTCAACACCTCCGGGTGGAGGCACCGACCGGCTCACTGTTTCAGCCCGGCGCGCACGGTATAGGACCGCTAACGCCTTTGAACGGGGTGAGGAAACGTCGAGCTGACGGATACTTACAATGTGTACCGCCCACCGGAAGCAGATGCTTCAAGCAGGGTGCACGAGCAGTCTGTGCCCGTCTTCTCCCCGTTTTCTTAAGGAGAAAAAGAGCATAGAAAACCTGTACGTTGGTACACGCGATTAATAGTGTACGGGAATCCCGGGCGTGTCGTCAATGGTTACGCGCCCGGGATTCCCGTACTTATTTGCGGTTTTGGAGTTGTGGTTTGCGGAGGGTACGGCGTTCGTCCTCGTTCCTACAGGGGCACCCGCCCTCGCTTCGCTTCGGGCACCCTGATGTCACTACGGACGACACCGCCCCTCCACGCGACGCGCCAAGCCTAGCCGGAGCGCAGGGTAGCTATACCCTCCGGAAGCGACATCAGGGTACCCTCTCGGGTGCTCTCCGCAGCGAAGCAAGGAGAGGGCGGAGCGCCCGAGAGGGTGGGTTCCCCTGCAGGAGCGGAGGAAGGGTATAGCGTACCCACCCACCCCCGCCTGTAGGAACGAGGACAAATACCGCTTTCCGTGCGGAGCAAAGCTGAGCACCGCTTTTCCAAGCGGAAACTGAGGAGTTGAGCCTAGTGGCCCGCCTCCTGCCAGGACTTGCCCCAACCGACCTGAACATCCAGAGGAACACGCAGGGAGGCGGCACCGCTCATCTCCTCGACGAGCACGCGTTCGGCGGCTTCACGCTCACCGGTGGCGACTTCGAGGATGATTTCGTCGTGCACCTGCAGTAGCATGCGGGTCTTCAGACCCTCTTCGCGCAGGCGGCGGTGAATGTTGATCATGGCGATCTTGATGATGTCCGCGGCGGTGCCCTGAATCGGGGCGTTGAGGGCGGCACGTTCGGCGGCTTCTCGGCGTACACGGTTGGGCGAGTCCAGGTCGGGCAGGACGCGGCGGCGGCCGAAAATGGTTTCGGTGTAGCCGTCCTGGTGTGCCTGCTTGAGCACGCCGCGCAGGAATCGTCCCACGCGTCCGAAGCGCTTGAAGTAGTTGGTGCGCAGTTCGCCTGCCTCGTCGGAGCTGATGTTCAGCTGCTTGGCGAGGCCGAAGCGGGACAGGCCGTATGCCAGGCCGTAGGACATGGCCTTGACCTTGGAGCGCTGCTCGGGGGTGACTTCTTCGGGGGCTACGCCGAAGACTTCGGAGCCGACGTAACGGTGCAGGTCCTCCCCCGCTTCGTAGGCTGCGATGAGCTTCTCGTCGGCGGCGAGGTGCACCATGATGCGCATTTCGATCTGCGAGTAGTCGGCAGTGAGCAGACCCTCGTACTCCACACCGTCAACGGGTGCGGGCGCGACGATGAATGCGCCACGGATGCGGCGGCCTTCTTCGGTGCGGATCGGGATGTTCTGCAGGTTCGGCGCGGTTGAGGAGAGGCGGCCGGTGGAGGCGGCGCCCTGCTGGAAGGTGGTGTGCACGCGTCCGTCGTCGGCGGCTGCTTTCTGTAGGCCTTCGACGGTCTGTACGAGTTTGATGTTGTCGCGGTAGGCGGCGAGCGCACCGAGGAATGCGGCACCGTCGGACTCAGGGGAGATTTTGGTGAGCAGTTCGGTGACGGATTCAGCGTCGGTGGAGTAGCCGGACTTGATTTTGCGGGTGTGCGGCAGGGCGAGCTTGTCGAAGAGTACGGTCTGCAGCTGTTTGACGGAGGCAAGGTTGAGGGGTTCTTCGCCGTCGTCGGTTTGGACGGTGTCGCCGATGATGGTGCGTGCGGCGTCCTGCGCCTGGGCAGCGCGTGCGGAGAAGGTGTCGTGCAGTTCGGCAAGGAGCGCGTCGGAGACGGCGATGCCTGCCTGCTCCATGTCTGCGAGGACGTAGAGTAGCGGCAGTTCGATTTCTTCGTAGACCTTCAGCTGGCCGTGTTCTTCCATTTCAAAGTGCAGCAGGCGTGCGAGTTCGTGGATGATGCGGCTGATTTGGGTGAAGTAGCGCAGGTTGTCGACGGGTTCGGCTTCGCCAGGCAGGCTGAAGAGGGAGGGTTCTGCCTCGTCTTCTTCGGGCTGGAAGACGAGCTGCGCGTAGGGGTCCTTGGGGATCCAGAGGTAGCGTTCGGCGAGGTCTTCCATGCGTTCGGAGAAGAGCTTGCGGGTTGCGGTGGGGATGAAACCGCACATGTAGGAGGACAGTGCGGGGTCTTCGACGGCGCCGGCGAGTTCGTAGCCGTAGGCGCGCAGGAGTTTGCGCTGAACCTTGAGGTCCATGACGATTTTGCGGGCTGCTTCGTCGGAGAGCCAGGCGGCGAGGGCGGAGTCGAGTTCCGGGTCGATGGTGCGGGTGTCGATCCAGAGGCTGGTGTTCTTGCTGGTGAGGAGCACGCCGAGCAGTTCGGGGTTTTCTTCGGCGGCGCGGATCTTGGTTTTGGTGACCTTGACGGCGGGTGCGTCGCCGATGGCGGGGCGCGCTACGGGCAGGTTGGTGACCGGGTAGAGGGTCACGGCACCTTCGAGGCGTTCGGGTACGGCGATGGGCGCACCCTGTTCGTCGGTGCCGTAGTTTTCTTCGGCTGCGGCGGCGCAAAAGGCGCGGAATGCTACTGCGTCTGCATTTTTGGTGGGTGCGCTGGTGGCAATGGGTGCGTAGACGGGGCCGGTGGGTGCCTTCTTGGTGGCGCCCTCCTCCCCTGCTTCTGCGGTGGAGCTTGCAGAGCCTGCGGTTCCGGCGGCGCGCACGATGGGGCCGAGGGTGTCGGCGGCGCGCTTGCGGATGGTGCGGAACTCTACTTCGTCGAAGAAGGTGTTGAGTGCATCCAGGTCGGGGGTGAATGCGGTGTCTTCGAGGGTGACGTTCAGGTCGAGGTCGTTGACGAGCTGGTTGAGACGGCGGTTGCGTACGACGTTGTCGATGTTTTCGCGTAGTGCTTCGCCCTTCTTACCGCCGATTTTGTCGCTGTTTTCGATGACGGCGTCGAGGGAGCCGTATTCGCCGAGCCATTTGGCGGCGAAGCCGGGGCCCACGCCGGGTACGCCGGGCAGGTTGTCCGCCTGTTCGCCGGTGAGGGCGGCAAGGTCGGGGTACATGTGCGGGGGTACTTTGGTTTTCTTTTCGACGGCGGCGGGGTCCATGCGCTGAATACCCTTGGAGGGGCCGGTGGTGACCGGGTAGAGCAGGGTGACGTCGTCGGTGACGAGCTGGAAGATGTCGCGGTCGCCGGAAAGGATGAGGACCTTATAGCCGGCTTCGGTGCCGCGGCGGGTGAGGGTTGCGACGATGTCGTCGGCTTCGTAGTTTTCGTAAGTGAGCGCGGGGATGTTGAGCGCGCCGAGCATCTTTTTGATGAGGTCAATCTGGCCGTTGAAGGCTTCGGGGATAGCGTTGCGGCCGCCCTTGTATTCGCCGTATTCGGCGGTGCGGAAGGTGCCGCCGGGCAGGTCGAAGGCTACGGCGATGTGGCTGGGCTGGTTGTCTTTGATGATGCTCAGCAGGGTGGAGAGGAATGCGTGGACGGCTTCGGTGTGCTGGCCGTCGCTGCGCACGAAGATGTGCTGTCCGGTCTTTCGGCCATGGTGTAGATGCCGAAGAAGGAGCGTAGGGCGAGGGAGTGTCCGTCAATGAGCAGGAGGGTTTTGTTCTCTGTAGTCACTCTTCTAGTGTATCGAGTCTGAGTTTTCTTGGTGGTTGGCTTCGTGACGGCTGGTTTTTGTGGTGGCTGCGGGTTAGCCCTATGGGGAGGCGCCCGCGCCGTGTTAGGTGTCGGCGCCGTGTTGGGTGCCGGTGCTGTGCCATATAGCGGAATAACGGGGTGTACGGAAAGAGTTTTACCTCATATATAGGTGCCGGTGGGGTGCGTTTGGTGAGTTTTTCTCCCAAAAATTGTGCCCTAAGCCACTATGTGAGGTGGATAATAATACGGTTTCCAGATAATATATAACCTTATTATCGCCTCCAGCGTAGGAACCCCCCCACACCCCGTGTATTCATAGGCAGAACTCTACCCAGAATTCACCGGCAGGATTCACCGGACCGTGAGGGCGTATCCCGCGCTTACCACACAACGAACCCTCATTTAGGAAACTATGAAGGCACTCAAAAAACTTCCCCTCCTCGCGTGGATTATCATCGCGATTGCATCGGGTGTGCTTATCGGCATGCTGACCCCCGGAATGATTAGCGGCATCAATGACGCAACCGGCGCAGCCATCCCCACCGACTTCATTGTGCAGCTCTTCGTCTCCTTCTCCACCGTATTCAGTGCCTTCCTGAGCTTCGCGATTCCGCTGATTATTATCGGCTTCATCGTGCCCGGTATTGGTTCCCTCGCGCAGGGTGCAGGCAAGATGCTCGGCATCACCGTTGGTCTGGCATACCTCTCCAGCATCCTTGCGGGCTTCCTGGCACTGACCTGCGCATTGCTGCTCTACCCCATCATCCTGAAGGGTCAGCAGCTGGCATCTTTCGATAACCCGGAGAACGCACTCTCCGCCGGTTACGTTTCCATTCAGTTGCCCCCGATTATGGGTGTGCTCAGCGCGCTGGTTCTCTCCTTCATTCTGGGCCTGGGCATTACCGCGCTGAAGACCCGTGCGATGCTGAACCTCTTCGAGGACTTCCAGGTCATCGTTGAGAAGATGCTCAGCTACGTGATTATCCCCCTGCTGCCCGTGCACATTGCGGGTGTGTTCGCGAACATGACCCTCGCCGGTCAGGTTGCCAAGATCCTCTCCGTTTTCGGTCTGGTCTTCGTCATGGTGATTATCCTGCACTGGGTCACCCTGGCCCTGCAGTACTCGGTGGCTGGCGCGGTGTCTCGCCGTAGCCCCATCCAGATGCTCAAGACCATGATGCCCGCGTACTTCACCGCAATCGGCACCCAGTCTTCGGCTGCTACCATCCCTGTGACCGTGCGTTCGGCTAAGAAGGCTGGCATCTCTGCTCGCGTGGTGGACTTCGCGATTCCGCTGTGCGCAACCATTCACCTCTCCGGCTCCATGATTACCATTACCTCCTGCGCGGTGGCTGTGCTGTTCATGACCGGTAAGAGCCCCGACTTCGGTTCGCTGGTTCCCATGATTCTGGTGCTCGGCGTGATGATGGTTGCCGCTCCCGGCGTTCCCGGCGGTGGCGTGATGACCGCAATTGGTCTGCTCGAGTCCATGCTCGGCTTTGACTCCTCCATGATCGCCCTGATGATTGCTCTGTACCTGGCTCAGGACTCCTTCGGCACCGCAACCAACGTAACCGGTGACGCGACCATCGCAGCCCTGACCGAGCGTATTTCCAAAGCAATCGGAGCGAACCCCGATAAGGAAATCCGCGACGAGGACATTGAAAAGGCAGAAGCTATTTCCGCTTAATCCTCATCCGCTCACATAGCGTTATTCAGTCCCGTCTCCTGAGTTCAGGAGGCGGGGCTGAATCGTGCCCGGAGGCTGGACAAGAAACCGACCATCGCGTCAAAGGCACCCTAACCGGGGAGTACACTGGAAGTCATGACTGAAAACAACACACAGCACGCACCCGTCCGTGCGGCAGCACCCACCACCCTCAGCGCAGAAGAAATCAAGGCGCAGCTGACCGACAGCGGAATCCCCGAACACCTGCACCCCTACTTCCCCCGCGGCCTGGGCGAACTCATCCCCGCCATGGGCATTAAGTTCCAGGAACTCACTGCAGAACGCACCGTCGCAACCATGCCCGTCGCCGGTAACACCCAGCCCATCGGCCTGCTGCACGGCGGCGCCAACGTGGTCCTTGCCGAAACCCTCGGCTCCCTCTCCGCGGGTGTGCACGGCGGCGAAAACCTCGTAGCAGTCGGCGTGGACATCAACGCAACCCACGTGCGCCCGGCAGTCTCCGGTCTGGTCACCGCAACCTGCACCGCTGTCAAGCTCGGACGCACCCTGTGCATCCACTCCATCGACATTGTGGATGAGCGCGGCCGCACCACCTGCACGGCGCGCATCACCAACATGCTGATCCCCCGCCCCGCTGCATAAACTCCCACTGCATAAGCACCCACTGCCTAATACCCCGCAGCATAAGGCCCTACAGCCTACGCAAGTAGCCTAAAATCGTAGAAGCACGGGGTGCACAGCACCCCGCCAACACCCACCAGAAGGTACGACCAGAAGGAGCACCATGGCCCGCGAGCGCACCCCCTATTTCAAGCGTTACCCGAAGATTGTGCGCGCCAAGCGCATTGTCCTGCCCATCGCAATCGGTGTGATGCTGGTGTGCCTGGTGACCGCCATCAATAACCCCGGTAGCTTCTGGTGGCTGGGCGTGATGCTCGGTACTGGCGGCATGCTCTGGGCTGGTTCGCCCACGGACCGTCCCATTAGCGGCCCCAACAATGACGAAGACGATTTCAACCGCTACATGCGCTAAGACCGCCTGACGCTGCAGCTCTTGCGGCATTGGGTTACCCGCGGCACCGGCACAGAAACGCTCCGGGCTTAGAAACGCTCCGGCTGCCCCGGCAGGATGTGAGCTTCAGAGGTTAAACATTAACGCCCCGTCCCTCAGCTTCACTGTGAGGGATGGGGCGTTAGCGTGTCATGAAAAGGTGCTGGCCAGATGCTGACCGGCTGAAAGTGCATACGGGCGAATCCTAGTCTTCGCCGTAGCCTGCGTTCGTACCTGTACCGTGATGTACTTTATACGTCTCGCATTTAGGAGAGCTGCTTGATGATGGTGTCGGAAACTTCGCGCATGGACAGGCGGCGGTCCATGGAAGTCTTCTGAATCCAGCGGAATGCTTCCGGCTCGGTCAGGTTCATCTTGGTGATGAGTAGCGACTTTGCGCGGTCAACCAGCTTGCGGGTCTCGAACTGGTCGCGGATGGTGCCAACTTCCTTCTCGAGAGCGCGAATCTGCTCGTAGCGGCTGATTGCCACCTCGATTGCGGGGACCAGGTCGTTCGGGGAGAAAGGCTTGACGACGTACGCCATAGCGCCTGCCTCAACGGCACGGTCGACGAGTTCCTTCTGGCTGAATGCGGTCAGCAGAACGACGGGAGCGATCTGCTCCTTAGCAATTTCCTCAGCTGCGGTGATGCCGTCCATGATCGGCATCTTCACATCCATGAGGACGAGGTCGGGGCGGTGCTTCTGCGCTAGCTCGACGGCGGTCTTGCCGTTATCGGTTTCTGCAACGACATCGAAACCCTGGTCCTTCAGAATTTCGACGATGTCGAGGCGAATCAGTGCCTCGTCTTCTGCCACGACGACAGTGCGGGCCGGGCCCTGCTCCTCCGCCTGGTTTTGAGTGGTCAGCTCTGACATTACTCTTCTCCTTATCAAATTGAATCACTTAAAGTCTACAGGAGGGAATAAATGTTCATCTACTTTCTCGCCCTGTCCCCCGCGTGTTATATGCGTCCTATGTGCAGGTAGGAGGAGTTTTCTGACGTTATTTGTGACCCATTCAACGAATCTTGCACCTTAATGCATATTTTGTTCTATACTGCTCATAACTATGAAAACAAAACCGCACAACATAGACGTCACGCGGCGAAATTCACAGTCAAAACATAGACCCGAAAATGACTCTGACATGCACTAACACACCCTCGGGTTAGACACAAACGTAATAAACAAAATATTTATACCGAAACTCCATCACCTGCCAAAGAAGGCCGATACACTGAAATAGATATTCTCCTCGACTTCTCCGGCACTCGCATTTGACCACCCATACTCGATACCCGGAGGGGGATTCATGTCAATCACCCGTCAAGCACGCACCCTGTACTCAGACTTCGTCGAGTACAAGGAACTCGATCGCGCCCCGCTGACTTCCATTCACCCCGGAATTCTCGTCGCCTTCGACTCCACCGCGCTTGCATGCCTCTACAACTACCCAGCCCACATCAGCGACGAAATCCTCCGCGTCTACTCCCAGCTGCGCGGACACGCATTCCTCCCCCACCAGGCACTCAAAGAATTCTGGGCAGCACTCGACGGCGCCTCCCCCGTACCCGCCGCCGCAGACCGCGTCCGCTCAGCGCTCGCATCCTTCAAAGAAACCCTTCCCGAAGAACGCAACTCCCCCTGGAGTGCGCTACGTTCAGTCGCGCACCAGCTGGACCACTCCATCGCGCAGATCATGAGGATCCTCGAACCCACCACCGACACCGGATCCATCAACGTGGCACGCCGCGAAGACGACACAATCCTGCCGCGACTGAACCGCATCTTCACCGGACACGTAGGTGCCGCCCCCAGCCCCGAACGCCACGAACAGCAGTGCCGCGAAGCCCTCGAACAGGGCCACCCGCTCCTCGCTAACGCCAGCTTCGACGCCGACTTCGCGCTCTGGAACCAGTGCCTTACCGAAGCAACCACCCGCGTGAAGGGCACCGACTGCGTGTTCGTCACCGGCGGTGTGCGCGACACCTGGCTGCGCAACGGTCAGCAGGTACGCGCCGCATCGGGCGGCGAACCCGTACGTCAGCTGGCGAACCGTCAGCTGCTGCGTGAATACACTAAGGCAACCGGAGGCGGCGTATTCCGCATCTACACCGTCGAGGAGATCCTGCGGCTCGCCTCCAATCAGTACGGCGTGACCGTCAGCGACGCCACCTACAATGCGATTCGCGCGGAACAGCCCGTCGCTGTGTAAAGTCGCGGTATAAAATCGCCGCGTAAAGTCACAACGTAAAGTCAACGTCGAGAATAATCCCACCACACTAACCACAAATAACAGCAAGAAGCCACATGTGTTTGATGCACATGTGGCTTTTCAGCGTCTATCCTTCGCGGCTGGCGCGGTACAGCTCCGCGGCATGCTGCTCCAAGGAATCGTCATCACCCAGAAGCAGGTAGCACAGGTACAGGGTGAAGGCGGCGCGGCGGTCATCAGCGAGCGCATTAGTTCCTTCGCCGGGCTGGGCGCTGAAAGCGATAACCCTATGCGCCTGGGGCAGGGCGGCAATCAGGTACACGGCGGTTTCGTAGCCGTCCTGGTTGTCGGGCAGAACGAAGTGGCGCGGTTCAGAGTTCTCGTCAGCAGTACCGGCTCCCGCTCGAGCGGTATGAAAGTTAGCCTTAAGGACGTCCTTAACACGGCTCATCAGCTCATCATCGGGCAGCGTGCGGTCTGCATCTGCCAGCGACACGTGGATACTGTTCAGAGTCTCGTAGGGGTGCTCACCCGCGAAGTATCCGGCGGCGAGCGCGTAGCCGGTCAGCAGTTGCGCCTCGGCGGCGGTGAAGGTGCCGCGCGCCTCACGCAGGGCGGGCAGCAGAAGCTCGGTCAGGAGGGGGTGCAGGGACTCGGGGGCGTTCGCGATAGCCTCCTGCAGGTACTCTTCCGCCTCCGCGGTGGGCTCGGTGTTGAGCAGGGTCAGGAAAGCCTCATCGGTGCCAGCCCAGCAGCGGGCAATCAGCACAAGGGTTGCAACGAGTGCGAGAAGTTCACGGTAGTTGTCCGAACGGTCAGCGCCGAAAGTGTCAGCAACAACGCGGGCAAGCATGCGGGCGGCAATGTTCTCGAGGACGAACTCGTCATAGGCGTTATCACCAGGCCAGTTAGCGGGGTCGGGCAGGTAGGTTTCGTCCAGGTACCGCAGCACGGGTTCGAGGGGCGCGGGCGCATCCGCCGCGAGGTCGGGGCGGCACTGTTCAACCCAGCTGTTCACGGTAGCCTCGTCAGCGATGCCGGTAGCCTCAGCGAGCTGGGCGCGTGACAGGCTATACGGTGCAACGAGCTGGGCGAGGTCGTCGCACGCACCGTTGGAGCGGTAGGTGGGTCGGTAGTTGGGGGCGGGAAGAGTTCCGGGGAGGTTGGTGGCTGTCATGGTAGCTCCTTCGCTGAGGTTCGGGGTGAATTGGGTTGTACGGTGTGCGATGCGCGGGGCCGTCTGACGGGTCGGAGCACCTGGCACATCTTCTGATTTCAGAATATCCCAGAGCTCGGAATCGTGTGCTGCCCGTCGTCATTAACCGCCCATTAACCGCGAAAAGCCACATGTGTTCACAACACATGTGGCTTCTCGGCGGAGTGGAGTATGAGGATGTTAGTCCAGCAACGCGTCCACGAATGCTTCCGGGTCGAACGGCGCCAGGTCGTCCGGGCCTTCACCCAGGCCGATGAGCTTGACGGGAACGCCGAGCTCCTCCTGGATAGCGACCACGATACCGCCCTTTGCGGTGCCGTCGAGCTTGGTCAGTACGATACCGGTGACGTCCACGATATCGCCGAAGACCTTCGCCTGAACCATACCGTTCTGGCCGGTGGTCGCGTCAATCACGAGCAGAACCTCGGTGACCGGCGCTTCCTTCTCGATCACGCGCTTGATCTTGCCGAGCTGATCCATCAGACCGGACTTGTTCTGCAGGCGGCCCGCGGTGTCCACGAGCACGGTGTCAACGCCCTGCTCCTTGCCAGCCTTCACGGCGTCAAATGCGACGGATGCGGGGTCGGCGCCTTCTTTCTCGGAACGCACGGTCTTTACGCCCACGCGGTCGCCCCAGGTGGTCAGCTGCTCAGACGCGGCCGCACGGAACGTATCCGCAGCACCCAGGAGCAGGGTCTGACCGTCAGCGACCATCACGCGGGCAATCTTACCGACCGTGGTGGTCTTACCGACGCCATTCACGCCAACGACCAGCACCACGCCGGGGTTGCCGTCGCTACCGGCGGTCTTCAGCTCGCGGTCCATGTCGGGGCGAACAATCTTCACGAGCTCTTCGCGGAGCATCTTCTTCACGGCGGCGGGGTTGCTCGTACCCTCAACACGCACGCGCTGTTGCAGCGCCTCCACCAGGCGGGTGGTCGGCTCAGAACCGAGGTCAGCGAGCAGCAGGGTTTCTTCGACCTCGTCCCAGACGTCCTGGTCGATGCGGTCGCGGGAGAGCAGAGCCAGCAGGCCCTTGCCGAGCATGTTGTTGGAGCGTGCCAGGCGGGCACGCAGGCGCACCAGGCGACCCGCGGACGGGTCGGGCATATCAAGTTCAATAGCGCGCGGTGCCGAGCTTTCGGGTTTTTCCGCCGATCCGCCGGAGGCTTCTGCCGCCTCCTGACGCAAAGACTGCAGGTTCGCGGTCTTCTTGGGTCGGCGCAGAACGGCGAAAAGTACACCGGCGATCACCAGTACACCCAGCACGATTGCGCAGATTATCATCATCGTTTCATTCACACTACTAGCTTACCGGTTTGGGCGGTTTGGCTGGTCGAGATTACGCGCATGCCCGGCTGTCGGCGGAGTAGACTGGACACTGTTAAGTTTTTTAGCCGAACACATGTTGGGCAGTTGCGGGTGGGGCCTGCGGCTGCCGCACGGCACCGCACGATTTCGAGGATGAACATGAGGAACCCTGCCACAACACCGCCTGTTTTTGACCCGCGCACGATTGACCCGAACCGTGTGCCGACTGGTTTGAAGGTTCTGATTGTTGCGTCGTTCATGATTGCGGTGGGTTTTGGTTTGGTGGCGCCGGTGCTGCCGAATTATGCGCAGAATTTTAATGCCACGGTCACTATGGCGACGATGGTGGTTTCCGCATTGGCGATTACGCGCCTGATTTTTGCGCCGTCGGCGGGTCAGCTGATTACCCGTTGGGGTGAGCGTCCGGTGTACACGATTGGCATGCTGATTGTGTCAATCACCTCGTTTATGATTGCGTTTGCCTGGGATTATTGGGTGCTGTTGGCTTCGCGTGCGGTGGCGGGTATCGGCTCGGTCATGTTCACGGTTTCTGCGATGGGTCTGCTGGTGCGCCTGTCCCCTGCGCATATGCGCGGCCGTATTTCTGGCTATTATGCGACGGCGTTCCTGCTGGGTAACCTGCTGGGCCCGGTGATTGCGAGCGCGCTTGCGCCGTTTGGTATGCGTGCGCCGTTCATTGTGTATGGTTTTTCGCTGTTGGCGGCGGGCCTGATTGTGTGGTTTTTGATGCCGTCGCAGGCGGCGTTGGAGGCGGAGCGTGACGCGATTATGGAGGCGGCGGCGCTGGCGGAGGGTAAGGGCACCGGGGTGTTGCCGTCGGCGGCGCCTTCGCCCGCTGGTGCATCCGGTCGGGGGGCTAAGCCTGGGTCTTCTTCGGGTAAGAGCGATCTTCCTGCGATGACGGTTCGTGATGCGTTGAAGTTCTCGAATTACCGTTCTGCGTTGGTTTCGAATTGGGCGATTGGCTGGTCGGTGTTTGGTGTGCAGTCGTCGATTATTCCGTTGGCGGCGGCGTATTTGGCGACTGGCGGCGACATGTCTAATTCGGTGGCGGGTACGTTGTTGGCTTCTTTGGCGATGGCGACGAATTCGTTTGGTAATGCGTTGACGCAGACGTTCTCGGGTCGTTTTTCGGATCGTTTTGGTCGCCGTGTGATGGCGTTTTCGGGTCTGCTGTTGGCGGGTTCTGCGGTGACGTTTATGGGTTTCGCGCCGGTGGCGTGGGTGTTTGTATCGTTGACGGCGTGCTTGGGTATTGGTGCGGCGTTTATGGGCCCGTCGATTCAGGCTGCGGTCTCTGATGTGATTGGTACTCGCCGCAGTGGTGGTCAGGTGTTGGCGGTGTATCAGATGTGTAGCGATTTCGGTATGATTTTGGGTCCGCTGGTGGCTGGTTTGATTGCGGATGCGTGGGGCTTTGTTCCGGCGTTCATTATCAGTGGTTTGTTGTTGGTGGCGGCGGCGTTTACGTGGGCGCCCTTCCGGAAGGCGCGCTGGCCGAAGGATATTGCGGACGCGGACTATACAGGCCGATAGAAGCTCAATAACAAGTGAAAAGCCGGTGCCTGGTTCCTCCTGAGTAGGTAGGAACCGGGCACCGGCTTTATGTGTACGAGAGGTGAGCTGGCAGCAGCACCCAACCCCAGACCAACCTCATATACCCCAGACTGAGGCGAGCTAACCAGAGAAGGTAACCACCTACCAACCCCTATCTCAACCAACCCGAGGGGTAGGCGACCTAGAGGGCGTACCGGACACGCAACGGGGCTCCGTCCTCAAGGCGACTTGGGTTCTTTGGAGGTTAAGGCGCCGCAGAGGGGGCACTCCCCCGCAAGCGGCGTCCGGTACGCCATCTCAAACAGCTACCCCGCTTTTAAGGAACGAGTACGGCGGTACCGAACATCATCTGGTCTCCCCAGAGGATCAGGGTCCACGGGATTGATGCGATGAGTCCAAGCGCCACTAGTGTGGGGCGGTACCATCGGCTCTTCGGCAGGTAGGCTGCTACAAGCAATGCTAGGGGGAAGAGCGGAAGCAGGATACGAATGGTTGAGGATATGGGGAGCCAGAAGATGAATAGGTATCCCATGTAGCATCCGGTCCACAGCCAGAGGGCGGGGTGGATGAGGGTGCGGCTGAATTTGCGGGAAATCCAGTAGTAGAAGCCCACCATTGCCGCAATAAATAGGATTGCCACAACGATCTTGGGCAATGCACCACCGAGGTAGTGGTAGATGCGGAGTACCCACTGGATGAAGAACTGGTGGCCTTCGCCGGGTTTGCGGTTACTCCATCCCAGCTCCGTCGCAAAATATGCGTCCATACGCCCTGTTCGCAGAGCAGCATGTAGAGGGTGTACGAACGCGAAGAAACAGACGAACAACGCGCTTATAAGCTGCCCGAACCTGCCCCGGAAGGAGCCCCACGCATCTGACAGTGCAGAGTGCGATGCATCCTCGATACGACGGCGACGGTAGTCGTTCACCGTACACCACAGCCACCACAGACCAACAAAGGCACCGAGGGGTACGCCGACCGGGCGGGATAGTGCGGCGAGGAGTGCTACGGGGAGTAGCACGAGGTAGCGGCCGCGGAGTACGCACCATACACTTAGGGCAATCAGTAGGACGGATAGTGCTTCCGCGTAGCCTGTGGTGAAGACGGGGCTGGCCGGGCTGAATGCGTACACGGCGACAGCCCATAGTGCGAGGCGGTTGCGGGATTCATCGCCTACCAGGGCGCGAGTGTCGAAGACGCCGCGGTCACGCCAGTTGAGGCAGCCGATGAAAAGACGGTGCAGCACGTATGCCAGTGCGAAGCCTGCAACGAGGGTCAGGGCAAGTGTTGCGACGCGGTACTCAATACCGAATACGTTAGCGATTCCACCGGCGATGAGGGGCTGTAGCGGCATGAACGCCCAGGTGTTATTGTCCACAGTGCCGTTGGGGCGCATCGGTAGTTCTTGGGGGTACCAGTCGGTGTGGATGCGTTCATAGAGGAGGGCATCCCACCTGTTGAGGAACCCGAGGAGGTCATTATGCTGGCCGAAGTCGATGAGGGGATGATTCCTATGCTGTTCGAGAGCGATAGTGAACAGGAAGAGGTGCACCGCGCAGGCAATGCCCCAGATGAGCAGGGCGGGAATCCAGGTTCGGTGGGCGGGTAGTAGCTCTGAATGGCCAGGGGCGGAGGTAGCGCTGTGACCGATGCCTTTAATTGAGGAGCGGGGGGCTTCTAGGGTCGGTAAAGGACCAGCAATAAAGCCGTGCAAGAGGTGGTACAGGTTGGAGGAGCGTGCGGCTCGTCCAGAGTGTTCAGCCATGGTGTTTCCGTATGTGTCAGTGAGCGAATGGTGGTGTGTTTCGGCGCTGTCCCCGGGGCGATTGGTGCATATTATCGACCTGGGTGCAGACAGTGCATTTCTATGAAACGTCTCTCCCAGGATACCAACTAGCTAATACTCAGACAGAATATTTCAACTCTCCGACCTGACATCTAAGAATAGATTTACATCACACACTATATGGAATCTTATGGGAGAAATAGAAAGGCCGGTGCCCGGTCCCTGTGACGTGACAGGAACCGGGCACCGGCTTTATACATCTATTTTGATTTTAGGGCAACAGCCAGACGGGCCCAATAACGTCCGGGCCGCCCCAGAGCAGTCGCATCCACAGGGCGGATCCGAGCAGACCCGCCAGCACCAGCAGGAGTCGGTACATGCGGCTCTTCGGCAGGTAGGCTGCGATTAGCAGCGACAGGGGGAACACCGGCAGCAGAATACGCACGGTGGATGACGTGGGGAGCCAGAAGATGAACAGGTACCCGGCGTAGCAGGCGGTCCACAGCCACAAGGCGGGGTGTAGCAGGGTGCGGGTGAACTTCTGCGACATCCACCAGTAGAAGCTCAGGATGAGGAGCACCAGGCCCGCCCACATGATGATGGCGGGTACGGAGCCTACGAAGTAGAGGTTGAACTGGTGGACCCACTGGGCGAAGTATTGGTGGCCGTCTTCAACCTTGCGGAAGCTCCAGCCGAGTTCCGTGGCGAGGTACGCATCCATACGTCCGGTGCGCAGGGCCGCGTGTAGGGGGTGCACAAAAGCAAAACTGCACACCAGCAGTGCGCCGAGGAGCTGACCGAAGCGTCCACGGAACGCAGCCCATGCATCCGACAGTGCGGACTGTGAGGGTTCGTCGGTGCGGCGGGCGAGGTAGTCAGATACGGTGCACCACAGCCACCACAGGCCTACAAAGGCGCCGAGCGGCACACCCAGGGGGCGGGACAGCGCCGTCAGAAGAGCTACGGGAAGGAGCAGGATGTAGCGGCCACGCGCCACACACCAAACGCTCAGGGCAAGGAGCAGAGTGGAAAGGGCTTCGGCGTAACCGGTGACGAAAATGGGGCTTGCGGGGCTGAACGCATACACGGCGAGCGCCCACAGGGCGATGCGGTTTCGGTTTTCATCGCCAACGAGGGCGCGGGTGTCGAAGACGCCGCGGTCACGCCAGTTCAGGCTACCGATGAAGAGGCGGTAGAGTACGACTGCCAGGGCGAGACCGGCGGCGAAGCTGACGCCGACTGCGGCGAGGCGGTAGTCGATACCGAAAATGTCAGCGACTTTGCCGCTGATCATTGAGTGGAGGGGCATGAACGCCCATGAGTTGAAGGATACGGACCCGTCAGCGCGGAGGGGCAGTTCGGTGGGGTACCACTCTTTGTAGATGCCCCGGTACCAGCCGGCGTCCCAGATGTTGAGGTAGGAGAGAAGGCCGTGATGGTCTTTGTTTTCGTTGCTGAGGGGGTTTCGCTGGTCTTCTGCGAGCGAGTATGCGAAGGTTGCGAGGTGGGTTGCGCAGGCTAGTGCCCAGATGATGAGGGCGGGCATCCAGGTGCGGTAGGCGGCAAGCTTCTGGGGGTTGGGTGACTCGGTGTTACGCACCCGGGTTTCAGCGGAAGGACGTGACGCTTTGAGGGTGGGTGCGGGACCGGTGGAGGAGCCGGAAGTGAGGTCACGTTCGATGAAAGACGCAGGTTTTTCTGGGGATTGAGCCATAGTATTCTCGCGAGTGTAGTGTGGACGCATGATGGACATTCAGCGCCGTATCGATTGAATCGTGTCTATTAGATACGGCGGGTACTGCCCGATCCACAGGGGTGGTGCAGTTTGGTGAAATATCTCTGGGTAGGTTACCAGTGAACTATCTGAGTCTCAATGTGAACGCCCTATTCCTGCTGATTATGACGAAAGAGACGCGTGAAGCCGGTGTCTGCTACGAAGCAGGCACCGGCTTTCACAATATTTTCGATTCTAGAGGATAGATTCTAGGGGATAAACCAAATGTTTCTGATGGTGTCCGGGCCTCCCCAGAACATGTGGACCCAAGCGGCGGAGGCCAGCGCCCCAAGAACAACCAGCCCCAGGCGGTAGACACGACTCTTCGGCAGGTAGGCGGCTACCAGCAGAGAGAGGGTAAACATTGGCAGGATGATACGGGGTGTAGAGGTGATGGGGAGCCAGAAGATGAACAGGTACCCGGCGTAGCAGGCGGTCCACAACCACAGGGCGGGGTGCAGCAGGGTGCGGGTGAACTTCTGCGACATCCACCAGTAGAAGCCCAGAATGAGCGCTACAAAGAATAGCGTCACGATTGTCGGTGGCAGGGATCCGCCAAGGTATTCGTCCCACTGTTCAACCCATTGGGTGAAGATGAGGTGACCGTCTTCGGGTTTGCGACCGCTCCAGCCGAGTTCCGTGGCGAGGTACGCGTCGGGACGTCCGGTACGAATTGCTGCGTGCAGGGGATGCACGAACGCAAAACTGCACACCAGCAGTGCGCTGAGGAGCTGACCGAAGCGTCCGCGGAACGCAGCCCACGCATCCGACAGTGCGGACTGTGAGGGTTCGTCGGTGCGGCGGGCGAGGTAATCAGATACAGTGCACCAGAACCACCAGAGGCCAACGAACGCACCCAGTGGAACACCCAGCGGGCGAGACAGCGCCGCCAGAAGAGCTACGGGAAGGAGCAGGATGTAGCGGCCACGCGCCACACACCAAACGCTCAGGGCAAGGAGCAGAGTGGAAAGGGCCTCGGCGTAACCGGTGACGAAGATCGGGCTCGCGGGGCTGAACGCATACACCGCGAGCGCCCACAGCGCCAGGCGGTTACGGGACTCATCCCCCACCTGCGGGCGGGTATCAAAGATGCCTCGGGCACGCCAGTTCAGAGAGCCCACAAAAAGACGGTAAAGAACGAGAGCCAACGCACAACCGGCTGCGCAGGATACCAGCACCGATGCCAGCCGGTACTCGATGCCAAACAGATTTGCCACCCCCTCCGCTGAGTACTGACTGCAGAGGCATGAAAGCCCACGTATTGTGGTTGACCGTACCGTTGGGAAGGAGGGGCAGCTCCTGGGGGTACCACTGTGTGTAGATACGTTCGTAAAAGTGTGCGTCCCAGATGTTCAGGTAGGACAGATAGTCGAGGTTCCGGTTAATTTTGCTCATGGGCTGGTGCAGGTCTCGGGTGAGAGCGAGAGCAAAAATACCGAAGTGGACCGCGCAGGAGAAGATCCAGATGAGTAGCGCCGGGATCCATGTACGCCGTGCAGCCAGTTTCTGGGGGGACGGCAGACACTACCTTGCGGGTGAACTCGGTGTTATGGGTGTTACGCACCCGGGTTTCAGCTGAGGGACGTGCCGCTTTGAAGGTGGGTGCGGGACCGATGGAGGAGCAGGATGAGAGGTCACGTTCGATGAAGGACGCAGGGTTTCCTGAGGGCTTAGCCATATAGTGTTCTCGTGAGTTTAGTGTGGACGCATGATAGATATTCCGGTGCTGCGTCTATTGGATCGTTTCCATTAGATGCAACGTATACTATTCGACCGATATGAGTAGTGCAGTTTGGTGAAATATCCATGTGTAGACTATCAACGAACTGACTGCGCCTCAATGTGAACGCGCTGCCTGCGGGTAATATGACGCTGTATGAAAGTAAAGCCGGTGTCTGCGAGGGAGCAGACACCGGCTTCACAATCAGAAAAAACCCTTATCGGACTACAGGCACTTTGGAGAATTCACGCACGGTACCTTCCGGGTCGCCGGAGCGAACCAGTGCTTCACCGATGAGCACCGCATCGGCACCGGCACCGGCGTAGGCGCGTACGTCTTCGATGCTGGCGACACCGGACTCAGCAACCTTAATCACCGAGTTGGGCAGGTGCGCGGCGAGGGATGCGTAGTGCTCGTTATTGACCTCAAGGGTCTTGAGGTTGCGCACGTTGATGCCGACGATTTTCGCGCCGATGCGCTGGGCGACCTCGATTTCTTCGGGGGTGTGGGTTTCGACGAGGGCGTTCATGCCGAGCGATTCGGTGAGTTCGAGGAACTCGCGGAGGGTCTGCTCGTCGAGGGCCGCGACGATGAGTAGCACTAGGTCGGCGCCGTGTGCGCGTGCCTCCCAGATCTGGTATTCGTCGACAGTGAAGTCTTTGCGGAGTACGGGGATGTTCACGGCGGCGCGCACAGCGTCCAGGTCGGCGAGGGAGCCGTTGAAGCGGCGCTGTTCGGTGAGTACGGAGATCGCTGCGGCGCCGCCTGCCTCGTAGCGTGCGGCGAGCGCGGCGGGGTCGGGGATTTCGCCGAGCGCACCCTTAGACGGTGAGGAGCGCTTCACCTCGGAGATGATGCGTGCGGTCGTGCCGTTGCCGCCGCCGGGTACTTCACCGCGTAGGGAGGCGAGCGCGTCGCGGGCGGGTGCGGCTGCGAGGGCGCGCTTCTTCATTTCTTCGAGGGGAACCTGCTGTACGCGGGCGGCGAGGTCTTCGCGGACGCCGACGATGATCTCGTCGAGAACGGTGCTCATGGTGTCTCCTTGGGTTACTTGGTGGCGTTGACGGCTGCGTCTGCGTCCAGGGGTGCCAGGCCGGAGGCGGTCAGCACGGCGCGTAGCGGGGCGGCGGACTTGTTGACGGTTTCGAGGGTTTCGGAGTCCGGGTTAGAGTCCATGACGAGGCCCGCACCTGCCTGCACGTAGGCGGTGCCTTCCTTGAGGACGGCGGTGCGGATGGCGATTGCCATGTCCATGTTGCCGGCGAAGTCGAAGTAGCCGCATACGCCGCCGTAGACGCCGCGGCGGGTGGGTTCGTATTCGTCGATGAGCTGCATGGCGCGCGGCTTGGGCGCGCCGGAGAGGGTGCCTGCCGGGAAGGCGACGCGCAGCACGTCGTAGGCGCTGAACTGCGGGTCGAGTTCGGCGCTGACGGCGGAGGAAATGTGCATGATGTGGCTGAAACGCTCAATGATCATGAACTGGTCGACGGACACGGTGCCGGGCTTGGCGATGCGTGAGAGGTCGTTGCGTGCCAGGTCGACGAGCATGAGGTGTTCGGAGCGTTCCTTTTCGTCGGCGAGCAGTTCCTCGGCGAGTGCGAGGTCCTCTTCGCGGGTTGCGCCGCGCGGGCGGGAACCGGCAATAGGGTGGGTGCTGGCGATGCCGCCCTTGAGGGTGACGAGCGCCTCCGGGGAGGAGCCGACGATGTGGAAGGGGGTGCCGTTGCTGTCTTCAAAGTTGAAGAGGTACATGTACGGCGAGGGGTTGGACTGGCGCAGTACACGGTACACGTCGAGTGCTTTGGCGTTGGTTTCGGCTTCGAATCGGCGTGAGAGCACGATCTGGAAGACGTCGCCGTCGATGATGTTCTTCTTGGAGCGGTCGATGGCGTCCTTGAAGCCCTGTTCACTCCAGGTGAGGGTGACGTCTTCGCGGACCTTACGGTCAACGTCTGCCACGCCGGAGAGAGTGGAGGTGGTTGCGGCGGCGCCGCGCTGCAGGCGGCGGAGCATGCTGTGCAGGCGCGCGATGGCATCCTCGTAGGCGCCGTCGACGTTTTCGCTGGTGCCGTTGAAGTTGATGGCGTTGGCGACGAGCAGGACGGTGCCGTCCTTGTTGTCGTGAATTGCCATGTCGGAGACCATGTTGAGCGCGAATTCGGGCAGGTTCACGTCGTCGGCGGGCGGGAAGGGCAGGTGTTCCCAGTGGCGTACGACGTCCCAGCCGAGGTAGCCGACCAGGCCGGAGGTGAGCGGCGGCAGGGTCGGGTCGGGTTCGGTGTAGAGCATCTGCAGGGTCTTTGCGATGGCTTCTACGGGGTCGCCGTCGACGGGTGCGCCGGCGGGGGTGCGGCCCTGCCAGTGGACTGCGCCGTCAACGGTGGTGAGGGTGGAGCGGGAGGACGCGCCGATGAAGGAGTAGCGGTCCCAGGCTGCGGATTCGCCTTCTGCGGAGATTTTGGCGGATTCGAGCAGGAAGGTGCCGTGGGCTGCTTCGACGGGTTCGCCCTGGTCGTTTTGGAGTACGAGGGATCGGTAGATGCCGATGGGGGTGAGTGAGTCGGCGAGGATTTTGATGTGTACGGGAATGACGCGGGTGCCGGCTGCGCGGGCGCGGAATTCTTCGAGGCTGGGGGTGATGGTGCCCAAATCCTGCATTGCTGTACTCCTTGTGTTGGGTTGGGGGCGCGTCAGTGCGCTGTGTCCCTTAGCTGCCGCGCTGGGTTTTACCGGTGCATGAGGGTTTTACCGTATGTGCCGGCGTGTCTCTCTGGCGCATACTGCCAGATTCATCACGCCCGATCATGCCTGATAAGGCCCGGTATGCCCGGTGCGCGGGTTGTTTCAGTTTAACCGGTGCTGCGGCCCAGTTCCACGGTGAAGATCGTTTAGTTCTCTTCGTGAAACTGAGCCGCGTACCGTTCAGCCGTATTAGTTGCTGAACTGCTTGAGGGTTGCTGCGGTCTGCAGTGCCGCTGCGGTTGCCTCGTAGCCCTTGTCTTCGTTGGAGCCTTCCAGGCCTGCACGGTCGAGTGCCTGCTGCTCGTTATCGCAGGTGAGCACGCCGAAGCCGATGGGGCGGCCGGTCAGCACGGACACATCGGTCAGGCCGTTGGTTGCGCCCTGGCAGACGTAGTCGAAGTGGGGGGTGCCGCCGCGGATGACCACGCCGAGCGCGACGATGGCGTCGAACTTCTCAGCGAGGCGGGTTGCTGCGACGGGCAGCTCGAAGGTGCCGGGAACGCGCACGAGGGTCGGTTCGATGCCGGCGTCGCGTGCTGCACGCTGCGCACCGTCGATGAGGCCGTCCATGACCTGGGTGTGCCAGCTTGCCGCTACGATTGCGAGCTTGAAGCCCTTGTAGTCTTCGGGGTTGAGGGTGGTGTCTGCTGCGCCTACGCCGCTCATTGTGTTCTCCTTGTGGGTTTTAGGGTTTTGAAAAGTTTAGTGTGCGGGAGTGCCGCTACGCGCTTTTGAGCACGTGACGCATACGCTCACGCTTGGTCTGCAGGTAGTGTGCGTTCTCGACTCGGGCGGGAATTTCGTCCGGGATGATTTCGGTGACCTGCAGGCCGAGGCTTTCGAGCGCCTCCTGCTTGGCGGGGTTGTTGGTCACGAGCCTCAGCTCGTTCACGCCGAGTTCCTGCAGGATTAGTGCCGCCTGCGAGTAGTCGCGCATGTCGCCGTCCAGGCCGAGCGCCAGGTTCGCGTCGAGGGTGTCGAGTCCGGCATCCTGCAGAGCGTAGGCGCGGAGCTTGTTGACCAGGCCGATGCCGCGTCCTTCGTGGTTGCGCACGTAGATGAGGTACCCGCCGGTGCGGGTGAGGATGCGCAGGCCGTTCTCTAGCTGGGGGCCGCAATCGCATCGGAAGGAACCGAAAATGTCGCCGGTGGCGCATTCGGAGTGGATGCGTACCGCGGGTGCTCCCCCGTCCTCGGCGGGTACGGGGGTGCCGTCACGGTCGAGGGCGCGCGCGCTGATGTGCTCGGCGCCGTCCGCAAATCGCCAGGCGCGCAGACCGAACAGGCCCTGCGGGGTGGGTACGGCGACCTCTTCGGTGCTTTCGACCAGCAGTGGGCTGGGGTTGGGCACCATGTCGAGGGGGCTGACCCGGTAGCCTTCAGCGAGCTGGGAGGCGATGCGCAGGGATTCGGCGCTGAGCTCTTCAGCCTGCGCCTCAACCGGCTCAACCGGGGTGCCCGACTCTGCCAAGGTGACAGCCGCGGGGGTACCCGATGCGGAAGTGCCCGGCGTTGCCTGGGTGTTAGGGGTTTCGCTCATGCGTTCTCCTACGCCTTAGCTACGTACTTGATGAGGTCTTCGATAGAGATCATGGGCAGGTTGTGCTCGGTTGCGAAGGCGCGCAGGGCGTCGAAACGCATCATGGAGCCGTCGTCGTGCACGACCTCGGCGATAACGCCCACGCCGGACAGGCCCGCCGCGAGGGAGAGCTCCACCGCGGCTTCGGTGTGGCCGGGGCGCTCCGCCACGCCGCCGTCAACGGCGCGCAGCGGGAAGATGTGACCCGGGCGGGTGATGTCAGCCGGGGTGGAAGAGGCATCCGCGAGGATCTGCACGGTGCGTGCACGGTCCGCCGCGGAGATGCCGGTGCTCACGCCGGATGCCGCATCGCAGGAGACGGTGTATGCGGTGCCCTTGGGGTCCTCGTTGTTGGTGACCATGGGCGGCAGGTTCATCTCGTCGGCACGCTTGTTGCTCAGGGGCGCGCAAACCACGCCGGAGGTGTAGCGGATTATGAAGCCCATCAGCTCGGGGGTTGCGTGCTCGGCGGCGAAGATGATGTCGCCTTCGTTTTCACGGTCTTCATCGTCGACGACGACCACGGCGCGACCTGCGGCGATAGCGTCCACTGCGGTCTGCACACTGTCGAGGACGCTTGCGGCGTCGGCGCGACGCGGCGCAACCTGCTCACCGGAGTGCGCGGAGACGCTCTGAGGCACGCCTGCGAACGCGGTCAGACGCTGCACGTACTTAGCGAGCGCATCGGTCTCAAGGTTCACGCTGTCGCCGACCTTGAGCGCGCCGAGGTTGGTTGCTTTCAGGGTTTCGGGGATCAGGCCGACCTCGAACCATGCGGGGGTTTCGCCGGGCTCAGATACCGCGGTGACGGTCAGGGACACGCCAGAAACAGCGATGGAGCCCTTCTCAGCGAGCAGGGGTGCCAGTTCGGTGGGCAGGTTGAAACGCAGGGTGCTCCACGCCTCGTGCGCGGTGACGGATGCGAGGGTACCCACCGCATCCACGTGACCCTGCACGACGTGACCGTCAAGGCGACCACCGGCGGGCAGGCAGCGTTCCAGGTTGACGGTGTCGCCGGGGTTCAGGTTGCCGAGGTTGGTGCGGCGCAGAGTCTCACCCATCGCGTAGGCGCGAAACTGGCCGGGCTGCAGCTGGTCGAGGTCGATAGCGGTGAGGCATACACCGTTGACGGCGAGGGATCCGCCGTGTTCGAGGTCGGCGACGATGTCTCCGGCGTTGAGGGTCAGGTAGGCTGCGTCGCTACCTTCGATGGGGGTGATGGATTCTACGGTGCCGAGGGCGCCAATGATTCCGGTAAACATGTGTGCTTTCCTTTTCTCGCCGTGTCCGCCGGGGCGTCGTCGTTGAGGGCGACGGGCGGCGATGGTTTGTTCGTCGGTATAACTATACGTATTTTTCGAATATTCCCCGTGACGGGGAGGTTTTGTGCCAGCATGCGAACCAGCCGGCATGAATCAGTTGGCACAAATTAGCCAGCGCGAACTAGCCGGGTACAGGCGGGCGGGGGGGGCGTTGAGGTACTACTCCTCCGCCCACGCTTAGCCCAAGGGCGGCTAACCCAAGCGAAGCTAATCCAGCCGCGGTTCCGGCGCGTGGCATGCGTCCAGCTTCGGCAGGGTACGCCGCTCACCAGGCTCCTGCGCGGTTCCGCGAGGTGCCGGCACCAGGTGCGTTGCGGTGTCATTGCCGAGCACGCGCACCGCCGGGAACATGCCCAGGTCGTCCAGTTGCAGGCGCGGTGCCTGCGCGAGGGTGTCCACGAGCAGACGGTACACGGCGCTCTTGCCCTGCCCCATAATCATGGGGGCGCGGTACCAGACCATCTCGTCAATGAGGTCTTCACCGGCGAAGAGGCCGACCATGCCGGGGCCGCCCTCAATCATGAGGTGCCGCACCCCGCGGGCGTACAGCTCGTCGAGCAGTTCGCGCGGGTCGTGGGTGAAGACCTGCAGGAAGTTCTGTGGGTCCGCCTCCACGCCTTCGGGCGGGTTGAGGCCGCGCACGCGGTAGTTCTCGGTAATCTCGGTTTTACCCATGACCACGCGCAACGGCTGCTTCTCGAAGCGTTCCCCGTTGGCGTCGCGCGCGTCCAGGGTCGGGTCGTCCATGAGGGTGGTTCGGGTGCCGATCATGACGGCGTCGGCGCGGTGACGAATCAGGTGCCCGTCAATGCGCGCGGCGGGGCCGGTAATCCACTTGCTCGTGCCGTCAGCTGCCGCAATGAACCCGTCCAGGGTGGAGGCGCTCTTTGCTGTGATGAAGGGGCGGCGTTCGGCGGCGGCAATGAACCAGCGCTCATTCAGCAGGTAGGAGGCGTTCGCGAACTCCTCCATGGCGTGCACGGTGACGCCCTGCGAGCGCAGGTAGGCGGCGCCTCCGGCTGCGTTTTCGGTGTCGTCGCTGTAGGCGTAGTAGAGTTCGCTGATGCCTGCCTCGGCGACAGCGTGGGAGCAGGGGCCGGTGCGTCCGGTGTGGTTGCAGGGCTCGAGGCTCACGTACATGCGGGCGCCGGTGAGGTCGGTTCCCGCGGCTCGGGCGGCGGCGAGGGCGTCGGCTTCGGCGTGCGGGGTGCCTGCGCCTCGGTGGTAGCCCACGTGCAGCAGGTGCCCATGCGCGTCAGTGATGACGGCACCGACGAGGGGGTTCGCGCCGCGGATGCCCTGGCGTGCCGCCTGCAGCGCCAGGGTCATGGCGTCTGCGTGGCTGAGCACCTGCTCGGGGTCGGGCAGCTGGAGGGTGCGTGCGGCGGGCAACCCGGCGAGGTGACCGTACTCCGCGGCGGAGTAGTCCGCCTCGTTGTGCGGCAGAGGAACGCTCGGGGCAACGGTTACGGGCAGGTGCGCGCTCGCCAGCACCTGTAGCGAGGGGTTCTGCGGCATCTTATGCACGACCCTTCTGTACGTCAGTTACTTCAACGGTCACGTCGGGGAACTGGGTCTGCACCTGAGTCTTCTGCGCCTCCAGGTTGCGGGTGCGCCACCAGACGAAGAAGCCGACCAGGGTGAAGCATCCGTAGAACACGTACATGAGGGAGGTTGCGTAGTAGCCTGCGCTCCACAGCAGCGGCACGCCGACCAGGTCGACGGCAACCCAGATGAGCCAGAATTCAACCCAGCCGCGCGCCATGCCGTAGGTGGCGAGCAGCGAGCCGGTGAAGATCCAGGCGTCGGACCAGACCGGTTCGTAGGAGCCGAGGGCGCGGAAGATGGGGGTGAGCAGCAGGGTGCCTGCGACCATGGCGACGACCAGGCCTGCGCGTTCGGTGTTGGTAGCCCACTTGGGGATTACCGCGGCACCTTCGGAGGCGTCACCACCGGCGGCGCGGGTTGCGCGCCAACGATGCCAGCCCCAGATGGACACGGCAATAAACATGATCTGGCGGCCCGCCTGCCCGAGCATGGTCACGGGGTGCGGGCTGCCAACGAGGGCGCCCAGGAAGACGGTGAGGAGCAGCAGGTTGCCGAGAATGCCGACGGGCCACGCCCATACTTTGCGTCGCATACCGCCGAGCGCCGATGCCAGGCCGAATGCGTTTCCGAGAACTTCGCGCACGAGGAGGGACTGGTCCCCCACGTGAATTTGTGCGTCGAAGAGCCACCGCAAGATGTCCATTGTTTCTTTCCTCTCTGAGTTGGACCGTGTGTCGGATGCGCGGGGTGCGCATCTGCGGCGGCTCCGGGGAGAGGAACAGAAAAGGGCGGCTACCGCGGGCTTCTTAGGGAGTGCCCGGTATCCGTGCTGAGGCGGGAGCGGCGCATCAGCCAACCGTGACTGAAATCAGCGACTGCGGTCGAGGGGAATAACGTACCGGCACCTTGGAGGCGCCTATCCCCTGTCATGCAGAAAACCGCTGTGCTGAAAACCGCTATGCTCTCAACTATTTTTCGCGAGTAGCAGTTCTCTCAAGCAACAGTTTTTGCAAGCAGCAGTTTTCTCAAACAACTGTTTCGGTGCACCCTGCACGCCACCCCGATTTTCGGGAGGCTCGGCGGAGTGCGCTCCTGCCTTTTTCTGCTCGTGCTACCTTCCATCCAGACTGTACTGTCGGCACCGGATTTTCACCGGTTCGGCCTCTCTTGCGGGCGGGCGTCTCTAGCGGAGTCTTGGCGTCCTGCGCGGATGCGAAGATTCGTACGATTTTTGCCTGCCTGCGAGAGCGGTTCGCGGGCTGTGACCGCCGGTTCGGAATTTCACCGACCCCGGAGCACGATGTCGATATCGATTATGCCACAGCGCACGCAGCTGGTTTAATTTGTTTTCTCTGGGATAACTTCCGTGACAAGATGACGTTTTATGACTGTGCCCTCAAGTGCGGCTCCACGCCCCACCACACACGACTCCTCGCAACAGCCACCCGCGGGGCTACTCGGAACCGATCCTTCATTTTTCGGGGACGATTTATCACGGTTTCATAACAGTGAAGAGCGCCAAACAGACCAAAGAGTTACGGGGACCTGTAGGGGGTTGCCCAGAGCATATTGAACATCCGTCAATACCTTTATGACAAGGAATTATAACAATAAGGTTAAATTATTGGTTTAAGGTTTACTCCAGGGGTGATTTAAGGTTATTCTTATCTACAGGAGCTCCCATCACCGATAAACCGGTTCCGTTGAGAGCGACATGATTCGGACCATCCGAGCACTCACATCAAACCCTTAAGCTTCTGCCATTTGAAGCTGGAAAACTGGCCCGCGGACTGCATTCCCCGGATGGTTTTCACGCAGCATCTGCGCGTACTGGATTGCGCAGTATTGCGGCGCACGATGTTGATGTGCTTCACCATCGGGAGGCAACCACACCGAATTATTTCTCAACGGAACCGGCGTGGGAGCTCTTCCGAATAAACTTCCGGAAGATCGCACGGTATGCGCCTTTGTAAACCGTTATGAGGGGCGTTGTGCGTGTCAAACGGTCATAAGCTCCCGTTCTTCTGTCGTCGCCTACCGTGGTGCGCGATGGGGGTTACGGGAACCTTGCGGGATGGTTGATCCCGCGCGCTCTGCATTGTCTTGTGGAGTGTGGTGTGTTTGGGTGGCGTATTCGCAGTGCCGGAGCGAATACGCCACCCGTTTTTAACGTGAGGGCGTACCGGACACGCGAAGCGGGGGCTCCGTCCTCAAGGCGCCCCAGCGCCGCAGAGGGGGCACTCCCCCGCAAGTGTTGTCCGGTACACCCTCTTCTCGCAAAAGCATCCAGAAAACGTAACGCTCCCCCGCCTACACGCAGTAGGTTGAGGGAGCGTTATGTCTTTATAAGGCGAAAGCCTGAAGGATTAGCGCTCTACGGAGCGGAATGCTACAACCGCGTTGTGACCGCCAAAACCGAAGGAGTTCGACAGCGCCACGATCTCGCCGGCGGGCAGCTCACGTGCCTCGGTCACCACGTCCAGGTCAATCTGGGGGTCCTTGTTGTCCAGGTTGATGGTGCAGGGTGCGGTGCGGTGGTACAGAGCCAGTACGGTCAGCACAGCCTCCAGGGCACCGGCACCACCGAGCAGGTGGCCGGTCATGGACTTGGTTGCGGAGACGGCAATGTTCTTGGTGTGCTCGCCGAAGGTTTCGTGCATTGCGGTTGCTTCGGGCAGGTCACCGGCGGGGGTGCTGGTGGCGTGCGCGTTGATGTGCACGACGGTCTTCGGGTCGATGTTGCCGTCTTCGAGGGCTTCGCGCAGTGCGCGGGTTGCGCCGAGTGCTGCGGGGTCCGGTGCGGTGATGTGGTAGGAGTCGGCGGATACGCCGGTGCCTGCCAGTTCCGCGTAGACGCGTGCGCCGCGTGCCTTGGCGTGCTCTTCGGATTCGAGGATGAGCGCTGCTGCGCCTTCACCCATGACGAAGCCGTCGCGGTCGACGTCGTAGGGGCGGGATGCCTTTTCGGGTTCGTCGTTGCGGGAGGAGAGTGCCTGCATCTTGGCGAATGCTGCCATGGGTAGCGGGTGGATTGCTGCTTCGGCGCCGCCGACGATGACGATGTCTGCCTTGCCGCTGCGGATCATTTCGGCGCCGAGTTCCATGGCTTCGGTGGAGGATGCGCATGCGGAGACGACGGTCTGTGCTGCGGCGCGTGCCTTGAGGTTCATGGAGACGGCTGCTGCGTTGCCGTTGGGCATGAGCATCGGGACGGTCATGGGCAGGACGCGGCGGGGGCCCTTTTCGCGGAGGGTGTCCCATGCGTCGAGGAGGGTCCACACGCCGCCGATGCCGGTGCCGAAGGCTACGCCGGTGCGCTCGGGGTCGACTTCTTCTGCGGATTCGGCGTCGGGGCCGGTGAATCCTGCGTCTTCCCATGCTTCGCGTGCGGCGATGAGGGCGAGCTGGCCCGAGGGATCCAGGCGCTTTGCTTCTACCTTGGTGAGGCGGCCGGATTCGAGGGCGGGTACGGCGAGCTGGCCTGCAATGTATACGGGCAGGTCGTATTCCTTGACCCAGGGGTGGTCGAGGGTGGATACACCAGATACGCCCTTGGTGGCGTTTTCCCAGGTGGTGGGGACGTCGCCGCCAATGGGGGTGGTCGCGCCGAGGCCGGTCACCAGCACTTTTCGAGACATTGTGGCACTTTCTCTTCGGTGGTCGATTTGGTGGTTTATCCGGTGGTGTGTGGATAAAAACCTGTAGGGCCCGGGGATGCGGTGTGCGTTTTCACGCAGTGCTTCACGCGGTGGAAGACGCTGTCGTTGCGCCCTGTGAGTTCCGCGCGGTGTATTCCACGCTGCAGATTCCGCTCTGTATTCCCGGGGTGTGTTGGGTTGAGGCTGAGTGAATAGCGATGCGGCGCGGGCCGGTGAGAGCCCGCGCCGCCTCGTTATTGGTTATAGCTTAGGCAGCGTTCGCGATGAACTCGACTGCGTCGCCAACGGTCTTGAGGTTCTTGACCTCTTCGTCCGGGATGGTCACCTCGAACTTCTCCTCAGCGTTCACGACGATGGTCATCATCGAGATGGAGTCGATGTCCAGGTCCTCGGTGAAGGACTTGTCCAGCTGAACGTCCTCAACCTCAACGCCGGTCTCTTCGTTAACGATTTCTGCCAGACCTGCGAGGATCTCTTCCTTGTTAGCCATTCAGGGGCTCCTTTGTTTTTTCGATGGTCATCGCACCCGCCGGATGGGGGTACGCGTGCATTACCGAGTTTATCGTGTCTGCGTGGTGTACGCATGCGTCAACTCGGAGTTTGTGGGGATGCTTTTCCGCTTTATTTTCTTTCTCGTGCACCGGCGCGGTGCCGGTCGTGAGGGGCGGTGAGCATCGGGCTCCGGTGGTTTTCCTTAGGGAAGGACGACTACCTGAGCTGCGAATGCCAGGCCGGCACCGAAGCCGATCTGCAGGGCGAACTTGCCGGAGAGTTCCGGGTTCTCCTTGAGCAGGCGGTGTGCGGCGAGGGGGACCGATGCGGCGGAGGTGTTACCGGCATCGACGATGTCGCGTGCCACTGCCACCGTGTCGGGAAGCTTGAGGGTCTTGACCATCTGGTCAATGATGCGGGCGTTTGCCTGGTGCGGGATGAGCGCGCCGAGCTTGTCGGGGGTGATACCGGCGGTTTCGAGTGCCTGCTTGGCGACCTTCGCCATTTCCCATACTGCCCAGCGGAAGACGGAGGGGCCGTCCTGGCGCAGGGTGGGCCAAATCTTTTCGCCTTCCTGCACGGGGTTTGCTACGAAGTCGCGGTTGCGGATGTCCAGCAGGGAGCGGTCCATGCCGACGGTGCCCCAGCGGGAGCCGTCCGAACCCCATACGGTGGGGGCGATGCCGGGTTCGTCGGAGACGCCTACGATTGCTGCGCCTGCGCCGTCACCGAGCAGGAAGGAGATGGTGCGTTCGGTGTTGTCGATGAAGTCGGAGAGCTTCTCAACGCCGATGACCAGCACGTGCTTTGCGGTGCCCGCGCGGACGAGGGCGTCTGCCTGGGCGATGCCGTAGCAGAAACCTGCGCACGCTGCGGAGATGTCGTATGCGGGGCACTTGGAGCCGATTGCGTCGGCGACCAGGGTTGCCAGGGAGGGGGTTGCGTAGGGGTGCGAGATGGTCGAGATGATGACCGCCTCAATGTCCTCACCGGCTACACCGGATGCCTCGAGGGCGTCCTTGGCGGCTTCGATGGCGAGGTCGGTTACCGACTGGTTTTCGCTGGCGCGGTGGCGGGTTGCGATGCCGGTGCGCTGCTTGATCCACTCGTCGGAGGAGTTGATTGCCTCAACGATGTCATCGTTGGGGACAATGACCTCACCGCGGGCTGCGCCGTAACCGAGGATGCGGGAGTAGCGGTTGATTTCGTACTGCTTGAGGGTAGTCACGTATTCAATCCTTAGTGCTGATGCTCGCAAGACACTGTGTGCCTCGCAGGTCTAAAGTGCATGTCTAGTGTGAAGGGCTCAGTGGAAGGAGGCAGGGCGCTCTCCTGCGGCGTTTAGCCCTTCAGCGAGGCGAGATCCTCGGGGGTGTTGATGGAGGTGCCGGGCACGCCGCGCATCGCGCGCTTTGCCAGGCCGACCAGGGTGCCTGCGGGGGCGACCTCGATAATGCCGGCGACTTCACGCTCGAGCAGGGTTGCCATGCACAGGTCCCAGCGGACGGGGCTGGTGACCTGGGAGACGAGGGTCTTGACGAACTCTTCACCGGATGCCACGGCGGAGCTGTCGCGGTTGGTCAGCAGTGCGGAGGTCGGGTCGGATACCTGCAGGGATGCGGCGAACTCTTCCAGTGCGGGCACGGCGGGTGCCATTGCCTCGGTGTGGAATGCGCCTGCGACCTTCAGGGGAATGACGCGAGCGCGTGCGGGCGGGTTCGCGGCGAATGCTTCGATGGCGGGGATGGGGCCTGCGGCTACGATCTGGCCGCCGCCGTTGGAGTTTGCTGCGACGAGGCCTGCTGCGTCGATGGCTTCGCGGACGTTTTCTTCAACGCCGCCGAGTACTGCAGCCATGCCGGTCGGGGAGGCGGCTGCCGCCTCCGCCATACCGTTGGCGCGCACGCGCACGAAACGCATTGCGTCTTCGTCGCTGAGTACGCCCGCGAGGGCTGCTGCGGTGATTTCGCCGACGGAGTGGCCCGCGAAGATGAGTTCTTCACCGTCGAGTTCGCGCAGTGCGAGGCGACCGGTGACGATGCCTGCAGCCACGATGAGGGGCTGGGCGATTGCGGTGTCCTTGATGGTTTCTTCTTCGGCTTCGGTGCCGTAGTGAATCAGGTCGATGCCTGCCGCTTCGGAGAGTCGTTCCAGGTGCTCACGCACACCTTCAATCTCGAGCCAGGGGCTCAGGAAGCCCTTCTTCTGGGAGCCCTGTCCGGGGCAAACGAGTGCGCGCATGCGGTGCGACCTTTCTGGTTTTTAGTACTCGTACGCGGTGTCTCCGCAGAGACGGAGACCACGGCTAGTCTGTTACCTATGCTACCTTGTTCAGCCGCTTTGCATAAACATCGCAGTGCAAGAATTTTGGGGTGCACCGGGAGCTCAGACAGTGGTTGAACAGTGTATAGCTTAGATTGAATTCACCCATTCGCACAACCCGAACGGGCAAGGTTCAAATAGAGAGACAGCTAACTTTCGGGTTGCCACCCCTATGCTCGCGGATGCGCCCGCGCGTACGTCTCCGCCAAACGCTTCATCGACACGTGCGTGTAAATCTGCGTGGTCGCCAACGATGAATGCCCCAACAGCTCCTGCACCGAACGGATATCCGCGCCACCATCAACCAGGTGAGTTGCCGCCGAATGACGCAAAACGTGCGCACCCGACGCCTGAGTGTTCTCCACCGTGCGCAGCAGGCGGGTCAGGTCCTCACGAATCTGACGGGCATTCGCACGCCCCCCACGAGGGCCAATAAACAGCGCCGTCACACCCTGAGCGCCCTCCGGAATCCACTGCGGACGACCATAAGACACCCAACGATTCAATGCCTTGAGCGCCGGGGTACCCAGCGGCACCACGCGCTCCTTATTGCCCTTACCCAGCACGCGCACCGTCTTATTCGCCCGGTCCACGCTCTGCAAATCCAGGCCGGTCAGCTCGGAAATACGCATGCCCGAGGCGTACAGCACCTCAACCACGGCTTCGAGGCGCAGCAGGCGTGCATCACGAGGATTCTGCGCCCGACGCTCCTGCAGGGTAGTCAGCAGCTGGTTCATCTGCTCACGGCTCAGCACCGGCGGCAGGTGATTCTCCCGCTTGGGAGTGCGCATACCGCGCGTGGGGTTGGCGTGCACCAGCTCCTCCTCCTGAGCCCAGGTGAAGAACGTGCGCAGGGTCGAGCCGCGGCGCGCCACCGTAGAACGAGCCGCCTGCCGCAGATGTAGCGAACCCAACCACTCACGAATCAGGGACGCGTCAATGGTGTCCAGGTGCCGCACGCCGCGGCGCGCCATGTAGCCGAAGAAGCCCTCCAAATCCGATATATAGGAACGAATCGTCTCTTCGGAACGGTGCTTCTCATAGCGCAGAAAACGCTCAAAACGGTCCAGGACGGGGCGGAACACCTCGCCGGAAACGCCCAGAGCAGAATCAGATAGAGCCGAATCGGGTAGAGCAGAGCCGGGCAGGGCAGAATCTGGATCCTCAGCTTGGGGTCCGGGATGATCAGCGGCGAGGCTGCGGGTATAGGTCACCGGCAGGGTCGCGGAGGGAGCCTCATCTCGGTATTCTTCCCGGTTCTCGTTCCTGTTTTCAGCTCGGTTTTCGTGCTGGCGGACGGGGGTCATGCGTCCCTCCTTTCGTGGTTCCGGTTCCCGACTTTAGCGGCGTTAATGCTTCTCGACAGTGTATTTCTGTCCCCGGCTGTATTTCTATTCCCGGCTGTATTTCTATCCCGGGCGCATCTGCCGACAGGGCGGCGAGGTAGGGATAGAGCGGCGGGGTAGGCTCCACGCCAGTACGCGCAAGCCTACCCCAATTGTAGAGAGGTTCTACGCTCTCTACGCACCGCCCCGTCATGACCTGCCGTCCCATCATGACTGACCCTCACATCCCGCTATAGCGGGGTGCTCAGTGGCTCTCCTACGCTGCGGCAGCCGGGCGCACCTTCCTCCAGCTCGTTCCGCTGCTCTCCGCCAAACCGCAGCGCCCCAGGTGGAACAGGTCAGCCATCACGTCGCGAGCGCTCAACCCGAGGGCTGCGGCAATCTCGTCCACGCCGCGGTAGGAGCGCGGGCTCAGGTCATCCCAGACCCTACCCTGTCGTTCGGTCAGCTCATCCAGCGCGCTGGAGGAGGCAGCCCGGTCCCATTCGCTCTCGTGCTCGGTGCCCAGCTCAAAACCCGCGGCGGCATCATACTCGAGGATATCGGCGGCCTCGGTGAGCGTTTGCGCTAGTCCATCGCGCAGCAGACGGTTCGTGCCCACCGAGTTCGGCGAGTTAATCTGCCCCGGAACAGCCCAAAGAGTACGCCCAATCTCCATCGCGTGACGAGCCGTATTCAGTGCACCGGAACGCCAGCGCGCCTCCACCACAATGGTGTGCCGCGCCAACGCCGCAATCAGGCGGTTACGCTCCAGAAAACGCCACCGCGTGGGGGTGTTGCCCACGCTCACCTCGCTCATGATGAGCCCACGGTCAACAATCATGTTCAGAGCATCCGAGTTCTGCGCGGGGTACAGCCGATCCAACCCACCCGCCATGAAGGCGATAGTCGGCAGGTCGCTGCCCTGCTGGGTCAGCGCCGCCCGATGCGCCGCAATATCAATGCCCATCGCGCCACCAGAAATCACCGTGTACCCGCGGCGCGCCAGCTCCGCGGCAAGGTGGGTCGTCGCCTCCGTACCGTAAATGCTCGGGTCACGCGAACCGACCAGCGCCACGCTCGGAGCAGACGCCACATCCAGTAGGTGCCGCGAATCGCCTCGGCACCACAGCCCGTACGGTCGGGCGGGCCCCAAATCGTTCAGCTGCGGCGGCCACAGCGGATCGGCGGGAGTGACCAGCCACGCCCCGCAGGTTGCCGCCATGTGCGCCTCCGCGTTCAGGGTGCGTTCCATGCGGCTGTTCCAACGCAGGCGGCGGGTCGCGAGCACCTTGCCAAACTTATCGCGGCTCATCTGATGCTCACCCGGCGTGTAGTAGCCATTCGCGCTGAAACAGGGCGGACTCCCCCGCGGCGGGCGCACCCACCGAGTGCAGAAAATCGCTAAGCTGCTCATCCGGTTCACCGTGCTCCCAGGTGTGCTCATCCGGGATGTGCCCGGTCAGCAGGTAGTGCAGGGTCAGCGGCGCGCCCAGGCTGGCGAGGGATTCGACCACGAGCTCATCAGCTGGCTCGGCGTAGCGCATCAGCTGAGCGGTACAGCAGCGGATGTACTCGCGGCACGCCGCCTCAAGCTCCTGCGCGCTGAGGGCGGGATTGAAGAGCGGTGCGGTAGCTACGGGGGTGGTTGCGTCTGCGGTATCAGCAGATTTTTTGGATGCTGATACCGCATCCTCTTGGTTTGCAGACCCCGGTGCCTCATCTAGATACACCGGGTTCAGGCAGGAGGCGAGGAACCCCGGCAACCGCGCCGCGTTATACGGGCTCGGCGAAGGCTCCTGACCCAGCGACAGAATATGCGCAACCCTCTCGCGCACCAGGGCGTGCGCATCCAGGGTGCGACCGGGCAGGCGGATCTGCAGTTCCTCCTGTACAAAATCCTCCGCCGCGCTCTCTTCTGGCGTGTGCTCTTCAGGCACATGCTCTTCCGATGCTGTTTCTCTCAGCCCATTGTCTTTCAATTCGGCCTCTTCAGCTCGTTTTCTCAGTTTCTTCTCACTCATGATCTTCTCCTCTCGTGAGTGGCTCAATCTCGTGAACGCTTCTTCGTTAACACCTCGGCGCTCAAAGCGTCGGCACGCTATTTCAGCTACCTCTATTTCAGTTGCCGCTATTTCAACTGCCCCTGTTGCCTCAAAAAGAGCGCCACATCCAGGTGCTCCCGGCTCGGGTAGGCGGCGCCCTCCAAATCGGCGAGGGTCCAGGCAATACGCAGCACCCGGTCATAGCCGCGAGCCGTCAGCGTTCCGCGATCCACGGCGGCGTTCAGCTCGCCGGTGAGCTTCGCGTCCAGACGCAGCGGACCGCGCAAAATCTTGCCGTTCATCTCCGCATTCGTTTTCAACCCGTACGGCTCCAGGCGCTCCTTCTGCGCCTGCCGCGCCGCCATGACGCGCTCACGAATCTGCGCCGAACTCTCATTCACCTGACCGCCCGCAAGCTCCGTGGACGACACCTTCGGAACCGTCACATTCACGTCAATGCGGTCCACCAGCGGGCCCGACAGGCGCCCAAAATAGGCGCGACGCTCACGCGGAGCACACGTGCACTCCGTACCGGTGCCAACGTTCATGCCGCAGGGGCACGGGTTCGCCGCCAAAATCAGCTGAAAACGCGCCGGGTACGTCGCCGACGCGCTCGAACGGTCCAGGGTCACGGTCCCCGACTCCAGGGGCTGACGGAGCGAATCGAGCACCGTGCGTTTGAACTCCGGCGCCTCGTCGAGAAAGAGCACGCCGCGGTGCGCTTTAGACACGCAGCCCGGGCGGGGAATACCGCTGCCACCACCCAGAATCGCCGGCGCGGAGGCGCTATGATGCGGCGCCTCAAACGGCGGCTGACGCACCAGCTCGCTCAGGTGCTCCCCCGCCGAGCAGAGGGAACGAATCGCGGTCACCTCCATCGCGGCATCGTTGTCGAGGGTCGGCAGGATGCTCGGCAGGCGCTCCGCCAGCATGGTTTTACCCGAGCCGGGCGGGCCGGTCAACAGCATGTGGTGACCACCCGCGGCGGCAATTTCCAGGGCGAAACGGCCCTGCGACTGACCGGCAACATCGCTCATATCCGAGGGAATTTCAGCCGGTTTCGCCGCCGGTGCGCTCGCCTCCGTCTGCGGGGCGGGCGGGTAGGTCAGCTTCTGGCTCTCAGCGCCAAGAGCGGCAAAAACCTCAGCCAAGCAGCGGAAACCGCTCACCTGCGCGCCGGGGATGAGCGCCGCCTCCTCAGCATTTTCGGCGGGCACAATCACGCGGTGGTGTCCAGCATCCACGGCGGCTTTAACCGCCGGCAGGATGCCCGGCACGGGGCGTAGCGTTCCGTCCAGTCCCAGCTCACCCAGGAAGACGCTATCGCCGCTGGGGTGCAGCTTCTTCTCTGCCTGCAGCGCCGCAACCACAATGGCCAGGTCGAACGCCGAGCCGCGTTTGGGCAGGGTTGCCGGGGTCAGGTTCACGGTGAGCCGGTGCTGAGTGAGGGTGATGCCGGTGTTTTTCGCCGCGGAGCGCACACGCTCTTTCGACTCGTTGAGAGCGGTGTCCGGCAGGCCCAGCAGCACGAAGCCGGGCAGACCCTGCGAGATGTCAGCCTCAACGTCAACGATGTGCCCGCGCAAGCCCACGAGCGCCACGGAATATGTGCGTGCGAATCCCATTACGCCACCGCCTTCAGATGCTCAAAGGTGAAGGTTTCGCAGGTCCCGGTCACCGCAATGGCGTCGATGCGAAAGCGCGGAAAATCCAGGTTCTCGCGCAGCCTGCACCACAGAATCGCCAGCGAGCGCGTGCGGCGAGCCTTATCGCGGTCAATGGACGCAAACGGGTGCCCAAAGTCTTCGCTACTGCGGGTCTTGACCTCAACGAAAACCAGTTCGTCCTCGGGGTCGATGGCGATCAGGTCGAGCTCGCCGCGGATCTGCTCGTGTTCCAGTCCGGCGGGCGGTCGCCAATTCTTCTCAAGAATCCGGTAGCCGTTCGTCTCCAGGATGCGGGCGGTCAGTTCCTCGCCCCACCTACCGACGCTGTGGGCGCGGGGTGGGGTTCTGCGGAGCTGGGGTCTGTTGGGTGCGCTTCGGGTTGCGGCGCGGGCTGTTATTCGGGCTGTTGTCATGGGTCTCTCCCCCGGTAGATAGCGGTAGTGCTTCTACTGTGCCCGCCGCGCGCGTGCCCGAACGCGGTTAACGAAAAACTGTGGATAACCTCGGTTCCCAGAAGGAATTAGAGGTTATCCACAGCCGTTTATTTGAAATTTTGGGGCATATTTTTCAAAAACACCGCTCGGATGCCGATTCGCCGCGTCATATTCGCGCGAGTTAATCACGCAGGTTTATCACACAGATTCATCACGAAGGTTCATCACGCGGCTTCATCACCTAAGTTCTGCCGCCCGGCAGCTCGTCAGCCGCGCTTACCACCGGCAAGGCGGTAAACCGGGCGTGAGCTAGGCGTTCGTAATCTAGGCGTTCGTAATCTAGGCGTTAAAGTCCGGCATTTCCGGCACGGTGAACTCCTGGTTGGGCAGGCGCTCCTCCACGTTCACGTCACGCACCGAGTAGGCGTGCACCTTCTTCACAAAGCGGTTGGAGCGGAATACATCCCACACCCACACGTCGCTCATGCTCACCTCAAAGTAGAGGGTGCCGTCCTGCACGTGCGGGGTGACGTCCACCTGGTTCGCCAGGTAGAAGCGTCGGTCGGTTTCTACCGCGTAGCTAAAGAGCGACATGACGTCTTTGTATTCGCGGTAGAGCGCCATTTGGGCGTCGGTCTCGTAGTTTTCGAGGTCTTCTGCGCTCACTACTCTTCCTTTCCTGGGCTTTCTTAGTACTGATTCAGCGGTAGCACGTTAGGTTTTCGCAGCCTTCGGAGGCGCGGTCTTCAGGAGTGCCACGCACCCTAGCCGCACTCTAGCCGCGCTGTGCCGCGGCAGCCTCAATCTGCTCGGCAGTCGCAGGAAGCGACCATGACAGTCGATGCTGCGGGCTGGGGCCCTGCACGCTAATCGCCTCGCGGTGAGCGGCGGACCCGTAGCCCTTGTTCTTTGCCCAGCCGTACCCCGGGTAGCGGGCATCCAGCTGGACCATCAGCTCGTCACGTTCCACCTTCGCAACCACCGATGCGGCGGCAATGGAGGCGCACTTGTAGTCGCCCTTAATGACCATGATCAGCGGCATCTGCGCGGGCGCCCCTGCACCCTCCCACGCCTGGGCGAGTAGCGCGTTGTAGTGTGCCTGCGCCGGGTCCGGTGCCAGCGCGCTGAACAGGTCCTCCTGCGGAGGGGTGAACCAGTCGTGCTTACCGTCCAGCAGGGCGGCGTCGGCACGGTATCCGCGGCGCGCCAGCTCGGCGAGCGCATGCTGGGCGGCAAGCCTCAGCGAGAGGGTCATGCCGAGCCGGTCAATATCTGCCGGTTCCACGTGCCCGACCGCCACGGCGCACCACTGGCGGATTTCGGGAACCATGGATTCGCGGCGTGCCGGTGAGAGCGCCTTGGAGTCGATCAGCCCGCCCACCTCGAGGGTGGCGTCCGGGGTGAGGATTGCGACGCCCACGGTGACCGGGCCCGCCATGGAGCCGCGGCCCACCTCGTCGATTCCGGCAACCGTGCGGGCGCCGGAGGTGAAGAGCTGCTGCTCGTACTCGAGGTCGGCGGCGGGCGGGGTTGCTTTTGCGGGCTTAGCTTGTGCGGGTTTCGTTGCGCTCTTCTGGGCGCTCACCATCTTTCCCAAGCTCACTTACTTAGAGGGGGTGGAGGTCGGCTCGGGAATCGAGGAGAACACCGAGCTCTGATCCTGCAGCAGACCGAAGTGGTTCAGCGGCCACGCCACCACGAACACGTTACCCTGCACGTCGTCCTTGGAGATGAACGCGGTGCCGTCGCTAATGTGGTAGCGGGAGTCGGCGGAGTTGCTACGGTGGTCACCCATCACGAAGTACTTGCCGGCGGGCACGGTCACCTTGAAGGGGACCTCCGAGGGCGGGTTGCCGGGGTACAGGTACGGTTCGGTAATCTCTACACCGTTGACCTTGATTTTGCCGTTGCCGTCGCTTTCGACCACGTCACCGGGGGTGCCGATAACGCGCTTGACCAGGAAGTTCGAGGAGGTATCCGGCAGAATACCCGCGAAGGACAGGGCGTCCTTGAGCGGGCTGCTGGACTTCTGAGCGGAGGGAATCCAACCCTGAGAGTCCTTGAAAACGATCACGTCGCCGCGCTTGGGCTCGCTGAAGTAGGAACCCGCCACGTTAATGAACACGCGGTCGTTCACCTGCAGGGTCTGCTCCATGGAGCCGGAGGGAATGTAGAAGCCGCGCAGCAGGAAGGTCTTGACCAGGAACGCGATGACCAGCGCGTAGAGGATGACGGTGCCGCCCTCACGTGCCTGCACCCAGAGCCATTCGCCGAGGCGGCCCTCTTCCTGCGCCTGGGAGTAGGTCAGCTCTGCCTGTTCGGCGCGCTTTGCCTTGCGGCGTTCCTTGGGGGTCATTTCGGAGAAGTCCTTGGGGGTTTCCACGTCTGCGGCGTTCTCCTTATCGGTGGTTTTTTCGCCCTCGGTATTCTTCACTGCGGCACTCTCAGAAGTACCGGTGGAGGCGGTGCTCGCCTCGGCGCTAGCTACCACCTCGCGGGTGCTCTTGGTATCGTCTTCGGTCGCCTCCGTAGCGCCCGCGGATGCCGTCCAGGGGGTAGCCTTCTCGGTCTCGGCTTTTTCAGCGTCCGCGTTCTCTGCTGCTGCCTTTTCGTCGGCGAGGCGCGCAAAGTATTCTTCCATTTCGCGGCGCTCGCGGCGGCTTTGAGGCTGGTATCCCTCAGGGAAGGGGCTGGTGTTCGCAGTGTTCTTATCGTCTGCCATGCTGGAGTGAGCCTTTCGTTTGAGAGATACCTAGCTCGAGTGAAACGGTACCTAGCTATTGTATCGAGAGTGCTTGCGCTCTTGGGCTTTTATTTTCTGAGAGCGGCAAGGTTCTCAGAAAGCAGGGTCTCAGAATATGCAAAAACCGCTCCTCTCCCGCAGAATGCGGTTGGGGAGCGGTTTGCAACAGAATTCTGTATCTATAAAGATTAGAACTCGCGCTTCTCGCGGATACGAGCAGCCTTACCGTGGCGGTCGCGCATGTAGTACAGCTTTGCACGACGGACGTCACCGCGGGTCACAACCTCGATCTTCTCGATGGAGGGAGAGTGAACGGGGAAGGTACGCTCAACACCAACGCCGAAGGAAACCTTGCGGACGGTGAAGGTCTCGCGAACGCCTGCACCCTGGCGGCCAACGACGAAGCCCTTGAAGACCTGGATACGGTGGTTCTTACCTTCAACGATCTTAACGTGAACGTTCAGGGTGTCACCGGGGCCGAATGCGGGGATGTCGTCACGGAGGGACTTCTTGTCGAGGAAGTCAAGAGTCTGCATAGTTGTAGATCTCCAGAGTCATCTGCCGCAGGTCAAATAGACTCAGATTGCTCTGCCCCACTGCGGGACAGAAAACCTCATGCTTCGGACAGGATTGGTGCCCGAAGGTTGACATCGTTGGTCGCTCTCCCCCCTGCGGCAGGGGCGTGCCCGATGTCAACACAATGCTCCATTATCCCAATGCACCCGCGTTTATGCAAGCATCCGGGGAGCACTTTTAGAAGGGGGGTTCGTCACTCTGCACTCCCCCGTTCTGTGCTGGAGCACCCTGCGCGGTCACGCCCGGCGCCTCCGCGTTCTGCTGGGGTGCGTGCGGCGGGGCATACTGCTGCGCATACTGAGGGGTGTCCTGTGCAGGCGCATACTGCGGCATACCCTGCTGCGTTGCGTTCTGCTGCGGCGCCCCCTGCATGGCACCCTCGTTGACCGTGCGCTTTTCCACGGTGCGGGCGAAGGTGCTCGTACCGTAGTTCAGGTCGTGACCGATGCCCAGGGCATCCACTTCTACCGTGGTGCCCTGCGTGCCGTCTTCGCGGTTCCAGCGGCTAATGCGCTGGCGGCCGCTCACGACCAGCGGCTGCCCCTTCTCAATGGAGGTGGCGATGTTCTGCGCGAGGCGGCGGTAGGCTTTCACGGTGTACCAGTTGGTGGTGCCTTCCTTCCAGGTGCCGGTGGCGTCCTGCCAGCGCGGGGTGCTGGCGAGGCGAAAGTTCACGACGGGCACCCCGTTGGGCAGGGTGCTCAGTGCCGGGTCGGAGGCGGTGAATCCGCGGATCAGGATGGTGTCGCTCATGGTTTCTCCTTAGAAACTAGTGGATGGGGTTCCTCCACCCTGCCAGGGCTGAGCCGACCCTGCATCCGCTGACCACTGCATCTGTGGATAACCTTGCGTTTTGCGGTTTTGAGCGCCGCCTGTGGATAAAATTTTTGAACTTTTCGCCTCGTTTTTTCAAAATTTGCCCGCCGGCAACACACTCCCCGCAGAAATATGACGACTGCTCCCCCACCCTCATCACGCCCGCGCCCCAAAGCTACCTCCGCAAAACCCCACCCCATCCGGCATCGTGATAGGTATCTCAGCGTCGAGGCGGCTATTTTTGCCCTCAAGTTCACTATTTCAGCCCCGCGCACTCTATCCTTGATGATGCGGTGCACTCAGCCGCATCCCGTCTACCCGCCTTGGAGAATCCGTGAGCAAAAAGCCTGCGAACAACAACCTGCCTTCTTTGCAGGAACTTCAGCAGCTGCAACGCAACCTGCCCAAGCTGCCCGATTCGATGGACCCGCAGAAGAAGCGCCTCATTTACGGCCTGCTCGCCGTGCTTGCCGTCATTGTGCTGATTATTGGCCTGGTCTACGTGAGCAAGAACGGTGTGGACGGCCTGCTCGGCTCCGATAAGAGCACCTCCGCCACCGACGATGAAGAGACCAACGTTCAGACGGAAACCCTCGACGAGGTCAAGAACCCCTACAAGGCGGTTGATCCCGCGACCGCGCTCGCACCGGATCTGGCGACTGCGAAGAGCGAGCTGGCGTCCCTGCAGGTGAAGGAACGCGCGTCGAAGAACGGCTACTCCCGTGATCAGTTCGGCCCCGCCTGGGATGACGTTGACGGCAACAAGTGCAACACTCGCGACGACATTCTGCGCCGCGACCTGACCAATGTTCGTTTTAAGGCGAAGACCCACGCATGCACCGTGATTAGCGGCACTCTGGATGACCCGTACACCGGCAAGACCATCGATTTCAAGCGCGGCAAGAAGACCTCTTCGGCTGTTCAGATTGACCACGTGGTGGCTCTTTCAAACGCATGGCAGACCGGCGCGCAGGATCTGACCGCAGAGCAGCGCCGCCAGCTGGCGAACGACCCGGAGAACCTGCTCGCGGCAGACGGCCCGGCAAACCAGCAGAAGTCCGATGCGGACGCCGCCGACTGGCTACCGAGCAACACCGCCTACCGCTGCACCTACGTGGCACGCCAGGTGCACGTGAAGGCGAAGTACAAGCTGTGGGTGACCCCGGACGAGAAGAAGGTTATAGAGCGCGTCCTCAACTCCTGCAAGGACACCAACCCGACGAAGAATAAGAAGTAGCCTCCCGGCACCTCGCGGCGCACCAACGTAAAAGCATAAAGAAAACCGCCCCGCACCCTGAGTTTAGGGTGCGGGGCGGTTTTTGCATGTGGCGCCCCAGGAGGGAATCGAACCCCCGACCAAGAGATTAGAAGGCTCCTGCTCTATCCTCTGAGCTACTGAGGCCTTCCTCTAGAGTACATGAGAATTTATGCTTCTCATGCACAGCACGTCTCAGGTAGGGGCTACCCCGCCGGGTGCTCGCGCTGGGAATTCACGTTAGGAGCCTACCTTGGTGGCTTCCCGTTCTGCCTTCTTCACCTCGCGGCGGCGTGCACGGCGGCTTGATGCGCCGGGGAACAGTTGCCACCACAGGCGGATGCTGGTGCGGCGAATCTGCGTGGGGTGCAGGCTCACGTACACCAGGCGGCGGGTTGCCGGGTCGAGGGCGACCAGGTAGATGATGTAGCCCAGGCAGATGACCGTCGCGATGAGTCGGCCCATGTCCTGGTTGAAATCGCGCAGGTAGGGCGACACGTTCAGCTGGTCGCTCACACCGTACGCCATGAAGAACAGCGTGGTGATGAAGTACCACATGAGCTGGAAGTGCGAGCGCAGGCCGGTTGCGGCGAGCATCGGGATGGCCCAGAGCAGGTACCAGGGCTGAATCATGGGGCTGCACAGGAGCATGAACAGGATCGCGAGGCCGGCGTGGCGCACGATGTTGCGGTCGCGTCCGACGAATGCCATTGCCATGGCGCCGAGCATGCCGATGCCCTTGCCGACGGTCTCGATGAGCTTGCGGATCACGTCGAAGGCGTCGCCCTGAACGAACAGGGAGGCGGCGCCGATGACCAGGCCGAAGGGGGTGTACCAGATGTACTGGCCGCCGGTGGTGGACAGTGCCTTGATCCAGCCGAATTCCAGTCCGGTTGCCCAGCCCATGAGCGCCATTTCGGCGAGCAGCAGCATGCCGGAGAGCGCCCAGAAGATGAACTTGCGCGGCCAGGAGGCATTCTTACCTGCCCAGAGCAGACCCACGAAGGGCAGCACCACGAGGGCGAGCGGCTTGACGGCAACGCCGAGGGCTACGAAGGTCACGCCGAGCGGGCCGCCCCACCAGGTGTCGCGGTAACGCTTGGCGTAGTAGAGACCGCCGAGCATGAACATGGTCATGAGCGAGTCGTTGTGGCCGCTGGCGATGAACGATGCGATGAACAGCGGGTTCGGGCCAATCTGCCAGAGGGCGCGGACCTGGTTGAAGCCGTGCGCCTGGGCGAGTTTTGCCACGTAGAAGAGGATGCCGACGACCGCAAGCACGGAGAGCAGGCGGAAGTAGAAGAGGGAGAGGTCGATGTTCTCCCCCGCCAGGCGCACAATCCACTCTTCGAGCTTGAGGGAGACCGGTCCGTACGGGGGCGGGGATTCCGCCCACATGGGGTCCGCACCGTTCTGCATGAAGTTAGAGATTTCGGAGACACCGTGCTTGTACGGGTTGAGGCCGTGCGCCATGACCATGCCCTGGCCGTAGTAGGAGAACATGTCGCGGCTGTAGATGGTGAAGGCGAAGACCTGCGGCAGGGACCAGCTGGTGATGACGGCGATCATCCAACGCATGGTGTTGGGTTCGTTCCAGTCGCCCATTTTCTGGTAGATGCGCAGCCATTCGCGGCACATGATCATAGCGCCGAGGGCGAGCAGAATAATGCCGGTGATGACCCATGCTGCTTCGAATCGGATGGCTCGAATAATGTCGTAGCGCCAGAAGCTGGAGCTGTCGGCGAGCCAGCCGACGGCGTAGGAGCCGAGGGTGACCATGATGGAGCCGATGGTGCCGATAATCAGCGTGCGCAGACGGTGATTATTGACGTAGTCCAAGAGTTTGGGTGAGAGAGGTGCGTCGTGTGCACCGGGGGTGGTGAGCCGGTGTGCTAGCTCCTTTGGTGCGCGCATAACTCCCTTTCTGTCTGCATCGTCGTTCTGGTTTTTATCATACCGGAGCCCTTGGATGCACTTGCGAGAATCACTGTTGCGAAGACGCTTGTGGACACGCCTCAAGGGCACGCAGAGTGGCGCAGTTCTCCCCCGCTGCCGCCGTTTGCGCATCCGCTCGTACCTTTCTTGCGCCCTCTTGTACCCCTTTTGTGACGTGCTACCCGCCAGGCCGGCAGCGTTTGGGGGTAGAGTGGGAGAGTGAGTATTTCTAGTGAACGTATTGTATGGATTGACTGCGAGATGACCGGCCTGGACGTGGAGAACGACGCTCTCGTCGAGGTGGGCGTTCTGGTCACGGATGCCGATTTGAACATTCTGGGTTCTGGCGTTGAGTTCGTCATTAAGCCCGGTGATGAGTCTCCTGCCGGTGCGCTGGAGAACATGAATGACTTTGTGCGTTCGATGCATGAGGCGTCGGGTCTACTGCCCGATATTGAGCACGGTGTGTCGATGGATTACGCGCAGGAGCAGGTGCTTCGCTACATCAAGAAGTATGTTCCGGTGGCGGGCAAGGCGCAGCTGGGCGGCAACTCGGTGGGCATGGATAAGCGCTTCTTGGAGCGCTACATGCCCGAGGTCATGGCGCACCTTCACTACCGTGTGATTGATGTGTCGACCATTAAGGAGCTAGCGTCGCGCTGGTACCCGGCGGCTCGTCATAGTGCCCCGGCGAAGACCGGTAACCACCGCGCACTGGGTGATATCAAGGACTCGATTGATGAGTTGAAGTATTACCGTCGCGCCATTTTTGTGCCGCAGGGCCCGGATGCGATTGCTTCGGCGCAGATTGCGCGTGAGGTGGAGGCTGAGCGTGCTGCACGCGAGGCGGCTGAGCGTGAGGCTGAGGCGGCCGAGGCATAAGCTCGTTTTTCGGCTCTGCCGCGGGTAGTTCCTGCGGGCTGACTTTCGGGGCGAGGTGAGAGGCCTAGACGGGCTCCCCTCCCCCGCGGTTTACACCAAGCACAGCATGTAACGAGCATCACGGCTTTTCGACTTGGCAGGTTTTCGAATCTCCTGTACAGTAGTATCCGTTGCATATCGCAAGGGAAACCAAGCGAAGCACATGGTGGTCGTAGCTCAGTTGGCAGAGCGCCTGGTTGTGGTCCAGGAGGTCGCGGGTTCAACCCCCGTCGATCACCCCGATGGAAAGGGTCGTTATGGTTATCCGTAACGGCCCTTTCGCTTACCCTCGATTCGGTTTGCCCGCACACGGCGTACCGAATTAGAGCCCTACACCCGCACTTTAAACCAGCGAGCGGAAACAGGGTGCGCCCCGCATCTTCATGAGGCACATCTTCATGAGGCAAGCACACCCGGCAAGTTCCCATTCAACACAAGCAAAGGATAATTCCGTGGCTATTCGCCCCATCGTTATTCACGGCAACCCCGTTCTGCACCGCCCCGCGGCACCCGTCACCGAGTTTAATGATGAGCTCAAGGAGCTCGTGGCTGACATGTACGAGACCATGGACGCATCCAACGGCGTGGGCCTGGCAGCACCGCAGATTGGCGTGGGCCTGCGCATCTTCACCTACAAGATGGAGAATGAGGACGGCGTTCCCCCGCGCGGCTGCATCATCAACCCGGTACTGACCCTGGGCAAGATTTCTACCGCCGACCCGGACCCCTACGAGGAGGAAGAGGGCTGCCTGTCCTTCCCCGGTTACGGCTTCCCCCTCAAGCGCGCCGAGTGGGTGACCGTGAACGGTCTTGACGAGCACGGCAACCCCGTCCAGTTTGAGGCGACCGGCTGGTTCGCACGCTGCATGCAGCACGAAACCGACCACCTGGACGGCAAGCTGTACGTGAACCGCCTGAACAAGAAGTGGACCAGCAAGATGAAGAAGGTCGTGAAGAAGGAAGGCTGGACCGTCGACGGTAACTCGTGGATGCCCGGCGTGGATCCGGATCCGTTCGGCCACTAGTCACGAGCTCTTCTGAAGGTCAGACCGACCTTTCGAGAAGTTTAAAACGAAGACCGCGAATGCACTCTCAAGCGCATTCGCGGTCTTCGTTTTCCATCAGCCGATGATGTTTTTTCATCAGCCAACGGTAGCGTGAAACGGGTCATCCTATGAGCCGGGTTCTGTCTAAAACGCCGCCCGAAGGGGCGTTTCGAGGCAATCATCTATCTAGAACGTACGTTGCCGCACGTCTCAAGCAGCCTACCCGAATACGCACCCCACCTCCGTGAAGGAAGCTGACGGGGATCGGGCGCACTACCCTACCATGGCGTATTCTGTTTGACCTTGCTCCGAATGGGGTTTACCTAGCCGGGCACGTCACCGCGCCCGCTGGTGGTCTCTTACACCACCCTTTCACCCTTACCGCGGCGAACCGCGGCGGTTTACTTTCTGTGGCACTGGCCTGCGGGTTACCCCGAGTGGATGTTATCCACCATCCTGTGCTGTGGAGCCCGGACTTTCCTCGAAGCACGTGTGCCTCGCGATTGCCCGGACGGCCCGCTTCACCCAACCCATTATACGCACACCCTTGGAGGCGGCTATTTCCGGGTTCCCTCACGGGTAAATTACGCCTCGCGGGTACACTGGAGAGATGCTGATTCTTCTTCCCCCGTCCGAAGGTAAAACTCCCGCCCCCGCAGGCAATGCGCCCGTCTGCTTTGCTGACCTCTCGTTCCCCGAACTGACGGCTGAGCGTGAGAGCGTCCTGGAGGAGCTGACAGCTGTCAGCTCGGGACCCGACGCCCTGGCGGAGCTCAAGGTGGGTACATCCCTCGAAGCAGAGGTGGAACGCAACACGCGCCTGCTCACCGAACCGGCACAGCCCGCGATCCGCACCTACACGGGCGTACTCTTTGAGGCGCTGGACTATGAGAGCTTCTCCCCCGCCGAACGCGATGCCGCGCACTGGTCGCTACTGATTTCTTCGGCGCTATGGGGTATTCTGCGCCCCGAGGACGCGATCCCCGCCTACCGCCTGTCGATGGGTGTGAAGCTGGGTTCGGTGGGTGCGCTCGCCTCCTTCTGGAAGGGTGCGTTGGGTACCGCCCTGGAGGCGACCGCGAAGGACCAGCTGATTCTGGATTGCCGTTCTGCCGCGTACGCGAAGTCGTGGGTGACTCCTCCGGCGCAGACTCTGGCGGTTCGTGTGGAGCGTGTGGCGGCTGATGGGTCGCGCAAGGTCGTCTCGCACATGGCGAAGCATTACCGCGGCCTGTTTGCGCGCTACCTGATTCAGTCGGGTTTGGCGGCTCGTCCTATTGACGGCTCTACGGCGGGTATTGCCGAATTTGGAGGCGGTGAGCGAGGACTGGTCGGTGGAGTGTACCCTGCCGGCGGCGCGTAAGGCGGGCGTTTTGACACTACTGGTGCATGAGCAGTAGGTCGCCCAACTATTTGTTTTCGCCTATTTTTTGCATCATATTGAAAATTTTTTAACTATTTTTCTAGGGGCTTAAGCCTGTATTGTCCCCTGTAAAACCACATTTCCCCACATTTCAGGGGTTGCCTTCAATGAGCGGAGAAGGCGGTTAGTGTCCAACTATCCGCCTTCTTTTTGCGAGTAAAAATGTTTATAGTGTTAAACGGCTCGCCATTGGTGGCGGGTATTTCACTCACAAACACTCATATTCCCAACTCAGCACACATGAAACACGACATGCCATCTACGTGCAGCAAACTCTCAGAGGCTTAACCAACGGTTATTAGTTTGCTAGCGTAGAAGTGAACACTCAGAAACACGTCGATGGGACAATATCATGTCTATTTTTTCCTCTCGTCGCGCTCTTTTTAAGGGTGCGGCAGCACTAACAGTCGCTGGCGCTTTGGGTGCGCACCACGCCGGTGAGCAGAGCGCTCAGGCTGCCACCTTGGACGTTAAGACCACTCCGCTGACGTTTAAGATTACTGAGGCGTCATTTGATATTAGCGGCTTCAACCTCAGCTACGAGATTACCGGTCTGCAGGCTGTGCTTGATACCGGCCTGTACACCCCGTACATCGAGGCCGGCTACTACACCAAGGAGAAGGGCTTCAAGCAGTTCTACTTCTTCGCTCTTGAACCGAAGAAGCGCATCGAGAATGATGTCTACATTAGGCACCACATCATTAATCGTGATATCACCGGCGGCCCGAATGCAAACTATGGTATTCGCCTGTCTCTTCGTCCGCGCCGTGAGCAGTACACCATTCTGCGCACTCTTGAAGTTCGCCCCACGATTGACACTGAGTTCGCGTGGGCACCGTTCATTGTGGACATTGATATGGATGGCGAGTACGCTCCCGATATCTACAGGTCATGTAAGGCGAAGGTTCTGCTGCTCGATAAGGACCGTTGTTTCCACCCCCAGCGTGCGGTGACCCGCGGCGACCTGATGGATGCTATCTACCGAAGCGCCCGCTCGCCGAAGGTGAAGCTTCCTGCGCGTTCTCCCTTCCCGGATTTGTCTCCGAAGGATGAGCGTTACGCGGCGTACATTTGGGCGTATCAGAATGGTCTGACTTCCGGCTGGTCTGACGGTAAGATGCACCCGGAGGCGGTGGCTAGCCGCGCTACGATGGCTGCGTTCTTCTACCGTTACAAGCATCTTCCCTCCTCTACCGGTACTCGCTGGTACAATCCGACCACCCCTGCCGATATGAAGCCTGGTTCCCCGTTCTTCGTGGAGTGCTCGTGGCTGCACTCGTCGGTGAATATTGATACGAGCTTTATCTTTAAGAGCAAGGATTTCCGTCCGACTAAGATTGCTACCCGTGAGGAGCTGGCTCGTGTCCTGTCAATGCTGGGCATGACTGACATCCCCAATAGCCCTTATATCGATGCTTAAGATTTGGCAGGTGCTGTGAACCGGACGGCTGACCCTACACGTTTTAGCTTGAGTTGACTTCTGAGAACAGCAACTGAAGATAGCGGCTATAGAAGGGGCGGTGAGAGTTTTTCTCTCACCGCCCCTTTTTTGGTGTGGTCTTTTGGGGGTCGGGCTTTGTATAAAACCGGGGCGTAATTTTCGAATTTTTTGTCTTATAACTCTTATTGGAATGTTTTTCTCGTGTTTTCATTGAATGTCTAAGACGCGGGTTGGTAGGCTGAAATTGTACTTCAGCATGCCGCCGCTACGGGTCCTCTACTATGTGGATTCGGTGCGGGTTCGGTGCGATGGACTGTCACTCATTGATCCTCTCAACTTCTTTTCTCATTCGCCCTCTTTCATGCAGAAAATTCAGGTTGGATAATGATGTCCTCTTTCTTTAAGCCTGCTCGTGGCACGCACCGAAAAGTTGCGGGTGCTTCCCTGGTGTTGGGTCTGTCTCCGTTGCTGGCTTTGACGCCGGTGGCGGCTCAGCCGGCGCCCGCCTCCCCCGCGCAGCAGGCAACTACTCAAGAAACACCGACCCATCAGGTGCCTCAAGTACAGGGTGACGATCCCACCTCTGAGCTGGAGAACGTTGATTTGAAGGTCACGACGGGCCCCCTCAATATTTCTCAGGGCGGTATCGTGTCGGTGACGACCTCTCCGTTGAGCGCCGAGTTTAGGCAGAAGTACACGTTCCACGAGCTCGCGTTGGTGGAACGGGGTTCCACGTACGTCCATGTCGGGCATCATAATTATGTTCCTCTCACTCAGTACGGTGGGATGGTTAGTGACCTCAAGCAGCAGGGTAATGTGCGAGAGAACCCGGATGGTAGCCTCACCTTCACGCTCGTTGTTCCCGCCCAGGTTGTTGAGGCTCAAGAGGGGACTCTCTTCGATATGGTACTGACGTACTACCCGTCGAATGAGTTTGCGCCGGATCCGTTGACGTGGTCGAATCGCCGGATAACCCGTACTCCTACCGATGTGGTGCAGGACGCTAAACCTACGAAGACCACCTACCTCTTCAGTTCACCTTCTATCGAGCATCCGGAGGAGGATACAACCCTGACGGTTGAGGGTTTCCATATCCTCTCGAAAAGCACCATTCTGGGTCCTGAAGGCCCGGCGGTCCTGGCTCTCTATGAGGTCGATCCGGTGACTGGTCGAGGTATTGGTTCGCCTGTGTTTACTCAGGATCTGAATTACACCAGGTGCGATCAGTACTGTGATACTTTCTTGAACGACCATTTCAGTACGGCTATCACGATTCCCGGGGGTACCCTCAAAGCGGGCAGGCAGTACAGGATTGGTTTCTACGGCGGTGGTCTTCCTGACCCGACTTCGGAGGAATACCCTGGTGCGTGGATGACCGATGTGGCAGACTTCATCCCGGTAGGTACCCCGGAGCAAGATGCAGCTCCCACCAGCATCTACGTCTCGGGAGATAAGGTGAGCCCTTATCGCGAGAATAATACTTTGAAGGTGACTGTTTTGGGGTTGCCGCCGCTGACCAAGGGCTACTACCGCTTCTCCTTGCAGCCGATTGATAATCATGGCCGTCCGACCGGGCAGAAGTCCTGGGAGAAAGTGATTCCTGCCGAGAGCATTCAGAAGGGTCGTACGGAGCAGACGCTTTCTCTCCCTGGCTATGCCCTGAATTTTGATGTGGCCTATAGGCTCTTTGTGGAGAAGGTAACCCCGAATCAGGGTGATGGTGTCGATTCGGTTGAGCAGATTGCTTCCAAAGACCTGGACTCGGATATCAGTCAGGAACGGGAGATGGAGGCTGCCAGGAAGTGGATTGTGAACCGTCAAATTCTGCCGGACTACCCCACTGATTACGATTGGAAATCAGTGAATCGCCGTTCTGTGACGGTGGCATTGTACCGGTTAGCGGGTTCGCCGCAGGTTGAGCTTCCGGCAACCAGCCCTTACACGGATATTACGCCGGACGACCCTGACTATACCGCTACTATTTGGGCTCGTCAGCGGGGTATTACGTTCGGCTGGGTTGATGGTCGCTTCCACCCGAATGAGCCGCTTTCGGATCGTTCCACGGCTGCGTTCCTCTACAGGTATCAGCAATCCCAGGGGGAGACGTCGCCAAGCTTACCGACGTCTCCTTCACTGCCGGACTCTAACCCGAAGAAACAGACGCATTTCCCGCTTAGCTCTCATTGGCGGCTCTGGATCAGCCCGGAGACTGCTTTTTCACGTGAGTCTCGCTGGGCTATTGAGCAACGTATCTGGGGTTACGCTCCTGATCAAGGTTACTTCTATGAGAGCTTTGGCGGCTTCAAGATGTCGTACCGTCAGGTGGCTGTGATGCTGTACCGTATGGAGCACGGCGGCAGCCGCCTCAGGTAACGCCCGGTCGTGGTGAGGGGTGACCGGTGGGCTGGAATGTTCGGATTAGTTCGGCTTTTCAGCCCGCCGGTGCCGCCTCGGTTTCCCCTCTCCAGCGACTTCTCTTGCCTGGCGCCAGGCTTTACGGGGCGTCTTCTCCCCTAGTCTGGCTTTCAGGTTCTATCCGCTCAACTTCTTCACTCACTTCATCTACTCACTCATTTCAATCACCGTATAAATTTTGTAGATGGGATTATGATGTCTTCATTCTTCGCCCCACGAGGTGCCCCGCACCATTCTGAGACCCCGCGCCACCCGGCGAGCGCACGCGTGCTCAGCCTGTCGCTGCTGCTGGGTTTGAGTCCGCTTGCGGGTATTACTCCTGCGGCGCTGGCGGCACCTGACCAGCCGGCGCCCGCCTCCCCCTCCCAGCAGGCAGGCAGGCAGCAGGCAGCACTTCAAGCAGCACCCGCACAGAACGCGCCCGTGCAGCAGAACGAACCCGCTCAGAACAAACCTGCCCAGGGTGATAAGCAGGATGCTTCCCTGCCGACTCTGCGCGTGTCCAGCGGTTCCCTCGACATTCTTCACGGCGGTACCGTGCACGTGGAGGGTACCGGGCTGAGCCCCGAGTTCTTGGCGCATCATGAGCTGCGTAGCCTCACGATTGCTCCGAAGGGCTCTTCGACCTACGCTAACCCCTACCAGAAGGTCGATCACCGCGGCCTCATCTTTGAGGCTCCGAAACCAGCTGCTGACGGCAGTTTCAGCGCTGACCTGACGGTTCCGGCGAATAGCCTGCCGGCAAACCTGGAGTACGAGGTTATTCTGACCTACCGCCCTGTCGATGATGCGCACCCCTATGCGTGGAACACTGAGGACCGCGTCCGTACGGCGTTGCCGGTGGAGTTCAACCTCCCGAAGGCTGTCCTTCCCTCCATCACCTATGATGTTTCGGCTATTTCTGAGGAGCAGATTGCCTCCGGCCAGCCGGTCGAGGTGACGCTGACGGGTACCGGTTTTCAGGATGTCAGCTCCGTGAAGTTCACCCTGTCCGAGCATGATGAGCAGGGAAAGGTCACGAACGATAATGTGGCTTCGCTTGGTGAGCTGAAGGCACCGGATACGGAAGAGAATCAGCGCATTTTCGAGGGTCTGATTCCGAACGGCTATTTCCAGAAGAAGGTCACTATCCCTGCGGGAGTTCTGAAGTCCGGTAAGGGGTATTCTCTGGGTGTTTCCGGTGTAGAAACCCACGGGTGGTCTAAGCTGACGCGTAAGTTCCCCTTCGTTCCTGTGGGTAATAATCCTGCGCGCATGGCGTATCAGGATAATTCGTTCAGGAATACCCTGCCGAAGGTATCTGTTGCTGCGCAGAATTTTGATCCCGGTCAGGACCGTGTCTATAAGGTGACTATTTCTAATATTTCACCCGAGGTTGACCTGGGGTACTACCTTGATTCTGTGTCGATTTATAACGCTACCTCTGGTGAGCAGGCACCTTTTGCGAGGAATGATGTAGCGGGCCAATACGATAAGCAGGATAAGCTGGTAACCCGCAACGCTGACGGCACTCTGACCGTGGAGGTTGAGTATAAGGTTCACGGTGATTCCTCCTATAGGCCTTCTTCTCGCGGTTCAATGGCTGAAGTACGTGCGGTGTTCTCGGACTCTAAGTATTCGTACGGTAGCCATAAGTTCACGGTGAGCACTCAGCTTCCGATGGCGCCTCCTGCCGCTGATGCTGTTGATTGGGAGAACCCGGCGAATGTTAAGTTGAAGGTCGATTCGGGAACCCTCAATATTTCTCAGGGCGGCACGGTGTCGGTGACCACTTCCCCGTTGAGCGCCGAGTTCCGTAAGAAGTACACTTTCCACGAGCTGGCTCTGGTGCAGCGCGGATCGGTGTACGTGTATTCGGAGCACAATATTTATGAGCCCCTCGACGAGTACGGCGGAATGCTCAAGGATTTGGCGCATCAGGTACGGGAGAACCCGGATGGGAGCCTCACCTACACGTTTAAGGTTCCCCCGCAGTACATTGAGGCTGCCGACGGTGAGCTCTTCGATGTGGTGATGACGTACTACCCGTCTGATGAAACTGAGCCGGAACCTTCGAGTAGGTCGAACCGCTTGTATGCCCGCGCCCATATTGATGTGGTTCAGGAGGCGCAGCCGACGCGTGGGACCTACACCTTCAGTCAGTCCGCTATCGATGACCCGTGGAAGGATACGACGCTGCGGGTTGAGGGACGCCATATCCTCTCGCAGGCTAGGGAAATGGTTGGTAATGATTGGCCGGTCATTGCTATCTATGAGGCTGACCCTGCAACGGGAAAGATGGTGGGTGAGCCTGTGTTCACTCAGCGGGATGACTACACGTACTACGGGGTTAACACCAGGTGGTTCCGCAATAACTATTTCAGTGCGGAGCTGAAGATTCCTGCGGGTACGTTGAAGCCGGGCAAGCTCTACTTTATTGGTATGTATGGGAACGGGTTGCCTTACCCCGGCATGGAAGATTCTCCGGGTTCTATGCTGAATGATGTTGCCGAGTTCCTTCCGGTGCATTCTCCCGAGCACGAGTCCACGGGGCCCACACTGCACCTTGGTTCGGTGGGTCTGAGCCCGTACGCACAGACGAACTCGTTTACGGCGCGCGCTACCGGACTCTCTGCGCAGGGTGAAGGATCGTACCGCCTCTCGGTGCAGCATGTTGATGAGCAAGGCCATTTGACCGGTCAGACGGTGCTCCAGCAGGCGATTCCCGCCGATCGCATCCAGGATGGCAGGGCGGAGATGGACCTGACGATTGCTCAGCAGCTGAGCTATTCAGGCGCTTATCGTCTGGTCTTGGAGAAGGTCACCCCTGGTAAGGATGGTGCTGGCGAGTCGGTGGAGCAGCTTGCTGTCGAAGATATTCCTCTGAAGCTGAAGCGTGAGGATGAGTTGCAGGCGGCTAAGCAGTGGTTTGCTGATCGTGATATTTTGCCTAATCCTTCGCCGATGTCCTGGCATAGCGGTGTGACGCGCCACGATGTGACGGTGTCACTGTACCGCCTGGCGGGTGCACCTCATGTTGAGCTGCCTGCAACCAGTCCTTACGCGGATGTAGCGACGAGCGACCCGGACTACGCCGCGTACATTTGGGCTCGTCAGAAGGGCATTACCTTCGGCTGGGCGGACGGCAAGTTCCACCCGGAGGCGAAGCTTTCGACCCCGTCGACGGTAGCGTTCATGTACAGGTACCAGAAGGCGATGGGCCAGGTCACGCCGAAGGCGCCGACCTCCCCCTCGTTGCCGAAGAACAGTAGCCTGCCGGGCAATAATGACGCGCCCCGAAGTGCTAGCGGCTGGCAGCATAAGGTTCGTAAGGGTAGCGCTTTCTGGCATGAGGCTCAGTGGGCTGTTGATCACCGCATGTGGGGTTACCACGTTGAAGAGGAATACATCTATGAGGACTTTGATAAGTCTTTCGTTTCCTCTCATGATTTGGCGTTGATGCTGTACCGTTTGGAGCACGGCGGTAGCCACCTCAGGTAGCGCCCGATCGTGGTGAGCAGTAACCGGTGGGCTGGAATGCTCGACACAGTTCGGCTTTTCAGCCCGCCGGTGCCGCTTCTATTTTTCTTCCTGCCTCTGCGAGTTCTTGTGCCCTACACCAGGCTTTACGGGGCTGCTTCTCCCCTGTCTTTTTGGGGTTTTCTTTTCACGCTTTATCCGCTCGACTTCTTCACTCTCTTCATCTACTCGCTCGCTTCACTCACCGTACAGTTTTTTGTAGATGGGATAATGATGTCTTCATTCTTCACACCACGAGGTGCCCGGTGCCGCTCCACTGCGCCGCGGCATTTCAATACCCCGCGCCACCCGGCGAGCGCCCGTGCGCTCAGCCTGTCACTGCTGCTGGGTTTGAGTCCGCTTGCCGGTATTACTCCGGCGGCGCTCGCAACACCGACCCAGGCAGCACCTGAGCAGCAGGCACAACCGGCACAGGCGACCCCCGCCTCCCCTGCAGACGAGCAGAAGAAACCTGACAATCCAGTTGGCATGAAGCTCACCTCGGGCACCCTCAATATTTCTGAGGGCGGCACTATCTCCGTGACCACTGCACCACTGAGTGCCGAGTTCCGTGCGAAGTACACGTTGTATGAGTTTGGCATTGTGGAGCGCGGTAAGAATTACCTTCAGTCACTTTACGGCGATCCCCTCCCTGAAGCGCAGTACGGCAGCAAGGTTGCCGACCTCCGTGCTGAGGGTAAGGCACACGATAATCCTGATGGGAGCGTCACGTTCACTCTTGATATCCCGAAGCAGTGGATGCTGGTTCCGGAGGGCACCCTCTTCGATGTGGTGTTGACCTATTACCCGTCCGGTAAGCCTGACCCGCGCGACTATCCGTATGAAGATCCTCGTAGCACGGCGCGAATTCCTTTGCCCACGGTGCGCGACCCTGAGCCTAATCAGCCGACGTACCGCTACAGCATTTCTGCGATTGATAAGCCGTGGCAGGATACAACTCTGACGGTTGAGGGCTACCATATTCTTCCCCCGAACATCGTAGGCGGGTACGACAGCCAGGCGTACGTCACTCTGTATGAGGCAGACCCGGCTACGGGAAAGATTATGGGACGCCCTGTTTTCTCCCATGTTGTTCCGTTGACGGGCAACTGCTTGCATCACTGTACGGGTTTCCGCAATAACTATTTCGGTACGAAGATGACGATTCCGGCAGGTACGTTGAAGCCGGGCAGGCTCTACATGATTGGCATCTACGGTTCTAATCTTCCTCACCCGGGCGAGGAAGACTATAACGGCAGCTTGCTGACCAGTGTTGCGCAGTTCCTTCCGGTGCGGTCTGGGCAACCGAGCGATAACCAGCCGAATCCTGACCAGCAGTTGGCGCGTCCGGATTTGTACATTCCGTATAAGCGCATCAACCCGTATCAGGAGATGAATACCCTCGCCGCCCGAGTCTCTAATCTTCCGAAACTTACCGAGGGCTATTACCGTTTCTCGGTTCAGGCGACGGATATTTTTGGCGAGCTGACCGGTGAGAAGGCTTTGGAGCAGGTGATTCCCGCTGAGCGCATCCACAATGGTGCCGCGGAGGAGACGTTGAATGTCCCCGGTAGCACGCTGAATTATGAGGGGTCTTACAGGGTTGTTCTGGAGAAGGTAATCCCCGGCAAGGATGGCGCCGCAGATGCGGTCGAGCCGGTGGCTTCTGAGAATCTTGACCTCTTGGCGAATACTACGGAGGAGCAGAAGGCGGCTGTTGAGTGGGTTAAGCAGCAGGCTCTTCTGGACGAAAGTAAGAGCGTTTTGAGTCGCCGCGACGTCACGGTGGCGCTGTACCGCCTGACGGGCGCACCTCATGTTGAGCTGCCTGCAACCAGCCCTTACGCGGATGTGGCGACAAGCGACCCGGACTACGCGGCGTACATTTGGGCTCGTCAGAAGGGTATTACGTTCGGTTGGGTCGATGGTAAGTTCCACCCGGAGGCGAACCTTTCGGCGCGTTCTACGTTGGCGTTCCTGTACAGGTACCAGCGGATGGTCGCGCCGGCTCCTGTGCCGGAGTCGAGCAGTTTACCGTCTTCGTCGGTGCCCAAGAACAGTAGCGTGCCGGGTGATTCTCCGGTCCGGGTTTCGCGTTCGCATTGGTCCGATTATGAGCGTACGGATACTGCGTTCTGGCGGGAGTCGCTGTGGGCTACTCAGCAGTTCATCTGGGGTTATAAGGATTATTCTCGCCGTTACGCTGAGGATTTCAGTTCGGATACTGTTTCTTCTTCGGAGTTGGCGGTCATGCTGTACCGTATGGAGCACGGCGGCAGCCGTCTCAAGTAGTTTCGGTGCGTAAAGTGGCTAGTGGGCTGTGTTCTTCGAGTCGTTGTGCCTGCAGGCTCAACAGCTAGACCAGCCCTGCCCCTAGCATCTTTTACAGGCATCGGTGAGGGCAATCGGGAGCGTTACCTGGTGGGAGTCTTCCCGTGAGCAGCGCCCCGGTTTCCCGGCCCTTGATTTGCTCAACTTTTTCGCTCACTTCACCTATTCACGCTTCACCTGTTCATTCGCTTCACTCACCGTACAGTTTTTGTAGAAGGGATAATGATGTCTTCATTCTTCACACCACGAGGCGCCCCGCGCCGCTCTGATGCCCCGCGCCGCCCCGCGAGTGCCCGTGCGCTCAGCCTGTCACTGCTGCTGGGTTTAAGCCCGCTTGCCGGTATCACTCCGGCGGCACTCGCAACACCGACCCAGGCAGCACCTGAGCAGCAGGCACAACCGCCACAGGCGACCCCCGCTTCCCCCGCCGCAGCTCAAGAAGAGGCTGACGAATCCACGTCTTCGCTTCCGGAGGCGGATGATTCTCGCTATCCTGAAGTGAATGATTCTCGCCATCCTGAAATGGAAGGGTTTAAAGTCTCTCCTGAGACTCTCAACATTTCTCGAGGCGGCACAGTAACGCTGACGACGCCTCCGCTCAGTGCTGAATTCCGCCAGAATTACGAATTCTACGAATTTTCTCTGGTTGACCGCGGTTCTTCGTACTTCAAAGCCGCGTATGCCCGCATTGACGGATATGCCTACTTTGGCTACCTCTTTGACCGTGATCCCAACCCGAAGCAGATGGTAGAAAACCCAGACGGGAGCTACACCTTCTTTCTCAATATTGGGCCGTACATTATTGAGGCTAATGAAGGCACTCTTTTCGACGTCATTTTGACGTACCACAAGAAGGGCCACCGGGAGGATTCTTGGCCGTCCGAATTCCGTTTTGTGGCGCGTGCACCTATTAATGTTGTGCAGGACCCTAAGCCGACTGAGACGACGTACATTTTCAGTGTGCCCGCAATTGATGACCCGTGGAAGGATACGACTCTGACGATTGAGGGGTTCCATATCCTTACGAGCGGTAGTCGAGAGGGCAAGGATGGCCCCGCGCTTCTGGCTTTTTATGAAGTCGACCCGAAGACCGGAAAGATTGTAGGCGAACCAGAATTCACCACTCGGATTCCGTACCCGGCTTCCCGTAGTGGAGAGCGCGTTTATTTCCTGAATTGGCATTTTAAGACGTCTATTACGATTCCTGGGGGGAACGCTTAAGCCGGGTAAGGTCTATAAGATTGGTTTCTACGGTAAAGACCGTCCGGAGGATGAGAATTACCCCGGTGAGTTGCTGAATGATGTTGCAGATTTCATTCCGGTACGTTCGCTTAATAAGGAATCGGCTAGCCCTGAGATGTTTCTGAAGGCTACGACGGTGAGCCCTTATGATGAGGAAAATATCTTGCCGGTACGCGCCGTCGGTTTGAAGAAGCAGCCTGGGGTCTCTTACCGTTTCTCGGTACAACATGTTGATGAGCAGGGACATCTGACCGGTCAGAAGACGCTGGTGCAGGAGATTGCTGCTGAGAGCATCCATGACGGCACGATGGATGAGAAGCTGACCATCTCCGGTGCGCCGCTGAATTATGACGGCTCGTACAGGCTCTTCTTGGAAAAGGTGACTGCCGGCAAGGACGGTACGGTTGAGTCGGTTGAGCAGCTTACTTCGAAGGATCTACAGCTGCAGTTTACGAAGAATAAGGAGGTCAACGCCGCCTGGGCATGGTTTAAGCGCCGTCAGGTTCTTCCTGAGTTTTCTGATTCAGGTAGGAACAGCTATATGACGCGCCGCGATGTGACGGTGGCGCTGTACCGTCTTGCGGGTTCCCCGAAGGTTGAGCTTCCGGCGACGAGTCCTTATGGAGATATCACTCCGGATGATCCGGACTACGCCGCGTATATTTGGGCTCGTCAGAAGGGCATTACGTTCGGTTGGGCGGATGGGAATTTCCACCCGGAGATGAACATGCACAATTATTCGACGGCGGCGTTCCTGTACAGGTATCAGCGTTCGCGCGGTATGATGTCTCCCGGCTTGCCGACTGCCGCACCGCAGTCTCGTAACGGTAGCCTGCCGGGGTCGGATGAATCTGAGGTGAGCGCTAACCCATGGGTTCTGGATTTGGAGGAGGGTAGTGCTTTTTGGCGTGAATCTCGGTGGGCTGTGCAGCAACGCATTTGGGGCTACACCAGGGGTTGGGAACACGAACGCTTTTTCATGGAGACAACGTCTGTCTATGACTTGGCGTTGATGCTCTACCGCATGGAGCACGGCGGTAGCCATCTCAAGTAGCGCCCAGTTGTGGTGAGGGGTAACCGGTGGGCTGGAATGTTCGGATTAGTTCGACTTTTCAGCCCGCCGGTACCGTCCCGATTTTTCTTCCCTGCCTTCTGCGAGTTCTTTTGCCCGGCACCAGGCTTTACGGGGCTTCTTCTCCCCTGTTTTTATGGGGGGGTCTTTTCACGTTTTATCCGCTCAACTTCTTCACTTGCTTCATCTACTCGCTCGCTTCACTCACCGTACAGTTTTTTAGATGGGATAACGATGTCTTCATTCTTCACACCACGAGGCGCCCCGCACCACCCGGCGAGCGCCCGTGCACTCAGCCTGTCCCTGCTGCTGGGGTTGAGCCCGCTTGCCGGCGTCACCCCGGCGGCGCTCGCAACGCCGGCACAGGCGGCTCCCGAACACCCGGCGCAACCAGCACAGGCGACCCCCGCCTCTCCCGCTGCAGCTTTGAACCAGCGCCAGGCAGAAAACCAGCAGATTCCTGCAGCTCAGGGCGAGCAGACCAGTTCGCTACCGACTTTGCGCGTCACCAGTGGCACGTTAAAAATTGAGACTGGCGGCACGGTGCATGTTGAAGGCACCGGCTTCACTCCCGAGTTCTTGGCGCATCATGAGCTGCGTAGCCTCATTATTGCACCCAAGGGTTCCTCGACCTATGTCGGTCCTTACCATGAACCGGCGTATCAAGGGCCACGCTTTGATGTTCCGAGTCTTTCAGCAGACGGAACTTTCAGCGCTGACTTGGAAGTATCTTCCAACGGTATACCTGCGGGCATGGAGTACGAAGTTATTCTGACCTACCGCCCCGTAGATGATGCGCACCCCTATGCGTGGAACACTGAGGATCGTATTCGCACGGCACTCGCCGTGACGAGTAATTTCCCGCAGTCTGCTTTGCCTTCTATTACCTATGATGTGGATTCTATTTCTGAGGAGCAGATCAATTCCGGAAAACCGATTGAAATCAATATGACGGGTTCGGGTTTTGACGGGATGAATAAGTTAAGTTTTACTCTTGTGGAAATCGACCCGAATAATCCTGAAAGTCATCATCGTTATTTAGATTTCGAGGATTTAGTTCCTGCAGATTCTCCGTACTTGAAGCGGGTTTTTCATGGTCTGATTACTAACGGTCATTTTCAGCGTAAGATTACGATTCCTGCCGGTTTTTTAAAGCCTGGTAAGGGGTACTATCTGAGCGTGGTTGGATCTTATCCCTCTGGGGTTGATTCTTCTCCCTTCGGTATTAACGCTATATCGCGCGATTTCCCCTTCATTCCTGTGGGTAAGAACCCCGCGAAAATGCCTTACCAAAGCAATACGTACCGCAATACTCTTCCGAAGGTTTCACTGTCTCCTCAGACCGTTGACCCGTACCATGCAGGGAAATATAAAGTTACTATTTCTAACATTTCCCCGGAAGTTGATTTGGGGTATTACGTCAAGTCCGTCGACATTTATAGTAAAACCACTCGAAAGACTATCGTCGAAATTACTGACATTCCTTACTTTGATCATGACATTATTGTTGTCCGTAACCCTGACGGTACCCGCACCGTAGAACTTGAAATTGACTCTGAAATCATCAAGAATCTGCAGAATGTGTACCTTGGTTCTGAGGCAGAGCTGAGGGTAACTTTCTCAGATTCTCTTTATATGAAGGGAAGTCACATTTTTACGGTCGCTGCGCCCGTGCAGCTGGCTGCTCCTCCGACCCCGATAAATCCTCCCGCATCTGATGAAGTGCGTTTGAGTGTCACCTCGGGCACCCTCAATATTTCTGAGGGCGGTACTGTCTCTGTGACGACTGCACCGCTGAGTGCTGAGTTCCGCAAGAAGTACACGTTCTTCGAGTTCGGCATTGTGGAGCGAGGGAAGAACTACGAATGGTCAAGCTACGGCAGTAAGCTACCTGAAGCCCAGTACGGTAAGAGAGTCGCTACCCTTCGAGATCAGGGGAAGGTTCATGAAAACCCTGATGGAAGCGTTACGTTTATCTTTGATGTTCGCAAGCAAATCTTTGACGTCCCCGAGGGCACGCTCTTCGATGTCGTGTTGACGTTCTACCCGTCTGATGAAGCTGAGCCGGATTTGCGTTGGGAGTCGACAGACCGCCGTCTTACAGCACGAGCTTCTCTGCCGGTAGTGCGTGACCCTGAGCCGGTTCAGCCGACGTACCGTTACAGTCTCTCGGCAATTGACAAGCCGTGGCAGGATACGACTCTGACGGTTGAGGGTTATCATATCCTCAGTCCTCATGCGGTAGGCGGTCATGAATCGGTTGCATACCTCACCCTCTACGAGGCTGACCCGGCCACCGGAAAGATTATGGGACGCCCTGTTTTCTCCGATATCATTCCGCTGACAGAGTGCGGACAACTTTGCGGCGGATTCCATAATCGTTACTTCAGCACGGAGATGACAATTCCGGCGGGTACGTTGAAGCCGGGCAGGCTCTACATGATTGGCATCTACGGTTCTAATCTGCCTCGTCCTGGCGAGGAGGAGTACAGCGGTAGCCTGCTGACCAGTGTCGCTGAGTTCCTTCCCGTGCGGTCTACGCAACCTAACCCTGACCAGCCTGTAGCGCGTCCGGACTTGTACATTCTGAATAAGCGCATCAGCCCGTACCAGGAGATGAATACCCTCACCGCACGAGTCTCGAATCTTCCGAAGCTTACCGAGGGCTATTACCGTTTCTCGGTTCAGGCGACGGATGATTCCGGCGAACCGACCGGCGAGAAGGTCCTGGAACAGGTCATTCCTGCTGAGCACCTTCTGAGTGGTTCTACGGATGAGAAGCTGAATATTCCCGGTAGCTCTCTGAATTATGAGGGGTCTTACAGGGTTGTTCTGGAGAAGGTAATCCCCGGCAAGAACGGTGCCGCAGATACGGTCGAGCAGGTCACTTCTGAGGACCTTGAGCTCTTTGTAAGCTACACTGCGGAGCGGGAAGCGGCTGTTGAGTGGGTTAAGCAGCAGGCTCTTCTGGATGAGCATAATGCTGTGCTGAGTCGCCGCGATGTCACGGTGGCGCTGTACCGCTTGGCGGGCGCGCCTCATGTTGAGCTACCTGCAACCAGTCCTTACGCGGATGTAACCCCGGACGATCCGGACTATGCCGCGTACATTTGGGCTCGTCAGAAGGGCATTACGTTCGGTTGGGTCGATGGTAAGTTCCACCCGGAGGCGAACCTTTCGACTGCCTCGACGGTGGCATTCCTGTACAGGTACCAACGAGCGCTAACCCCTGCGTCTTCGCCGGAGTCGAGCAGTTTGCCGTCTTCGCCTGTACCGAAGAGCGATACGTCAGATAGCAGTAATGTACCGGAGGAGTCTCCCCCACGGGATTCACGTTCGCGGGTGCACTGGCCCGAGTATGAGCGTATGGATACTGCGTTCTGGAGGGAATCGCTGTGGGCTACCCAGCAGATTATCTGGGGATACGCAGAATACTATCGAGGCCACGGTGAGAATTTCAGCTCGGATACTGTTTCCTCTTGGCAGTTCTCACTGATGCTCTACCGCATGACGCACGGCGGCAGCCACCTCAAGTAGTTATTCCTGAAGTAGTTATTTGAGAGTCGCCTCCTGCGGCCACGCAGCCTGATGCTGTGTTGCTTTACAATCGGTGATGGCGGGCTGAAATTTCGGGCTGATTCGCCCGGCTTTTCAGCCCGCCAGCACTTTCGCTAAGACGCACTGTGCACCCCCTTTTCTACTCAACTTTTCGTTCATTTTCACCGCTCATCTCCCCCAATCACTCAACGTTTTCTTTTGCTCTCTTCAATCACCTTGCAGAAAGCCACTGTGCAGAAAACCACCGTGCAGGAAACAACCGCGTAAAAAGCACAGTGCAGAACATTAGATGGGATAACCGTGTCTTCCTTCTTCCGACCAACCACCGCTCAGGGTGCTAAGACGCCCGCCATAAAATCCCCTACCCAAAATGCCCGCACTCTAAAGACTCAGGGCAAGAAGGCGATTAGCCTCTCCTTGTTGCTGGGCATGACCCCGGCGCTGGCGGTCACCCCTGCTGTGCATGCTGATGCGGCACCGGCGAAACCCGCACAGGCGGAGGCTGCTCAAGCGACCCCTGTTCAGGTAGGCGCCGCCTCCCCTGCCGCATCGTTGCAGGCAACCCCCGTAGCTGCCACCCCCGATGCCGCAGCCGCTGGCGTGAGCGATGCTGACAAGATTGATTTGAAGGTCACCACCGGCACTCTCAATATTTCTCAGGGCGGCACGGTGTCCGTGACGACTTCCCCGTTGAGCCCCGAGTTCCGTAAGAAGTACAAGCTCTTCCAGTTCGGCCTCGTGAATCGTGGTACCGGTTACGAGTGGTCCCGTACCGGCGAGGCAACCCAATATCCTCTGCACCGCGGCAGGGTTGATCATCTTCGAGATGACGGTATTGTCCGCGACAACCCGGACGGGAGCCTCACCTTCACCTTTGAGGTCAAGAAGCAGACCATCCGGGCCACCCCTTCGCATGCCCTTGACGTGGTGCTGACCTACTACCCGGCGGGCGAGCGCGAGCCGAACGCCGAGGAGTATGAGGACCTCCGTCTTACTGCCCGCACTCCTCTGAGCCTGACTCAGGACCCTGAGCCGGATCGTACTACTTACGTGTACAGTATGCCGGCGATTGATAATCCCTGGGTTGATACGCAGCTGACGATTGAGGGCTACCATATTCTCTCTAAGCAGCTTGTTGAGCCGGGGAGTGCCCCGGCATATCTGATGCTGTATGAGGTTGACCCTGCAACGGGAAAGATGGTGGGCAAGCCTGTTTTCACCCATAAAGTTCGTTATACGGATTGCGGTGAATACTATTGTTGGAGTTTCCTGAACAACTATTTCTCTGCGGATGTGACAATTCCTGCGGGTACTCTGCGACCGGGTAAGGCGTACATGATTGGCGTCTACAGCGGCCTCTTCCCGGATCCGGATGAGGAGAAGGTACCCGGTAGCCTTTTGACGGATGTTGCCCCGTTTATTCCGGTGCGCTCGCCCAACTCGAACGCTGAGGTGAAGGATGCCGCTCCGGTGCTGCGTGTTGAGTCGCCGCAAATGAGCCAATATCGTTCTGACTCACCGCAGGTGAGCCCCTATTGGGAGAAGAATGCGTTGCAGGTGAGTGCCGTGAATCTGCCGAAGCTCACTGAGGGCCATTACCGTTTCTCGATGCAGGCTACGGATAAATCTGGCAATCTGACCTGCCAGAAGGCATTGGTGCAGGACATTGCGGCTGACCGTATCCAGAGCGGTTACACGGAGGTTACGCTCACTATTCCCGGTGAGGCACTGAATTATCAGGGCGGTTACAAGCTGGTGGTGGAGAAGGTTCTTCCCGGTCGGGGTGGTGCCGCGGATTCTGTGCAGCAGGTTGTTTCTCCTGATCTCAATTTGGTGGTGAGCGCGTTTGAGGAGCGTGAAGCCGCGAAGAGGTGGTACAAGACTCAGCAGCTTCCTAAGTCAGAGTCCTATTCTTCTAAGAATTTGACGCGCCGTGATGTGACGGCGGCTCTCTATAGGTTGGCGGGTTCCCCGAAGGTTGAGCTTCCGGCGACCAGTCCGTATCCGGATGTTCAGCCTGATGACCCGGACTATGCCGCGATTGTGTGGGCTCGTCAGCAGAGCATTACGTCCGGTTGGGTTGATGGTAGTTTCCACCCGGATGCACAGCTTTCTACTCGCTCTATCGTTGCGTTCCTGTACAGGTATCAGCGTTCGCGCGGTAAGGTGTCGCCCATCTTGCCGACTGCCGCACCTCAGCCTCGTAACGGCAGCTTGCCGGGGTCGAAGGATTCTGAGCTGAGCACTAAGTATTGGGCTACGGACTTAAGCGAGGGTAGCGCTTTTTGGCGTGAATCTCGGTGGGCTGTGCAGCAACACATTTGGGGCTACGCCGAGGATTGGCGACGCGAGGACTTTACCTGGCCGCAAACGACCACCTACGACTTGGCGGTCATGCTGTACCGCATGGAGCACGGCGGCAGCCGTCTCAGGTAGCGTCTCGCCGTGGTGATAGCTACTTTGGTTGGCTTTCGTCAAATAGGCGACTTTACGGCTCTGTTTATGTGCCACTTTTATTGTGGGTGACTTTTATGTTGCCTTGCCCACCGCATTGTGAATATTCTCAACCTGCAGAGGTTGCATAGGTGCGAATTTTTCGAATGCGGTGGGTTTTTTACGCTTTCTTTTTTGTACAGTGACCAGCGTTTGTGCTTATCAGCACAATATTTAGGCATATTTTCCATGTCATGCACATACTTTTTAAAGCTATACTTCACCTTAAGACATGCGATAAAACACACAGTCATTTTTCGCGCTGATGACCTTTCAGGTTCCGGCACGTCTTAACTATTTGCTACGGTGTTTATGCGCACCACACTCGATGCGTGACACCGATAAAACTGATTGGATAACAATGTCCTCACTTCCCAACCACATGCGCTTTGCGCTACCCAAAAATATGGCCAAGAGCGGCTACGCCCTCACCCTTGCGGGCGCCATGCTTTTGCCCCTCTCCCCCGCGTTTGCGGCCCCTGCTGCTACCCCGGTAGCAACCCAGGGTGTTGCACAGGGTGAGGTTCAGGGTGCTCAGCGTCTGCAGGTTACCTCCGGCACTTTTGATATTCTCAAGGGCGGCAACGTGACCGTTAGCGGCTCCGGTTTCTCCAAGGACTTCGTTAAGGGCAAGTCGTTCCGCCTGTACGTTGTTCCGAAGGGTGAAAGCGTTGCTTTCCCGCCGCACCGCCCGCGTGATTACCCCTTCTATGTTCAGGATGTTCCCGCCTCCGCTTTTGCGGCTGACGGCACCGTGAACCTGACCGCTTCTATCGGCGCTAACTATCTGGAGGCCAATGGCTCGTCCTTCGATGTTGTGCTCGGTTACCGTGATGACGCTGAAGACGGCTGGATTCCCGCGGATGAGGTTCGTACCGAACTGAAGGTCGCGGACGTTCCCACCGTTGATTCCCCGACCCTGTCGTACGGCGCTTCGTCGGTGAATGCTTCTGAGAACACTAAGGTCACCGTGAACGGTGCCGGCTTCCAGAACATTTCGTACAACGGTAGCGAGTCGCTGATTGTTGCGGTTCGTGCGGTTGATCCGGCGACCGGTAAGGCGACCGGCCCCGCACTGGCTCAGTCGGAGGCTAAGTTCACCTCCTACTCTGCTTTCTTCGGTCAGTACATGGGTTACACCAACGGCCGTTTCTCGACTGTTCTGGACATCCCGGCGGGCACCCTGAAGTCTGGCAGCTCCTATGTTGTGCAGACTTTCGAGTTCAACGTTCCGGAAGATAACGATGAGGCGAACAGCCAGGCGCTGAGCACTCAGGCGTTTGTTCCGGTGAACGGCGAGAACGTTAAGAAGGCCTCTCCTTCGGTTTCTTTGAGCACTGACAAGGTGGATCTGAGCTCTTCGACCACTATCCGTGTGAAGGGTAAGGATTTCAACGTCCCGGCTGGCGCTACCGTGAACGTGCTGTTCTCGGCTGCTGAGGCTGACGGCAACCCGACCGGTGAGGCTCTGGAGAGCATCACCCTGAACGCTGACCGCGTGGCGACCGGCGCGTTTGAGACGACCGTTAACGTTGACGGCACCAAGCTGGATGCTGATAGTCGCTACGCTATTTTCGTGACCGTGAACTACGCTGATGGTGACCGCGAGCGCATCGCGGCTGATTACCTGACTCTGACCGGCGAGCCTGCGAACCAGAAGGCTCGTGAGCGTTTCGCTGATGTTCCGGCTGCTCACGCAAACCACAAGGCTGTTCTGTGGGCTGCTGATCAGAAGCTGATTGATTCTCGCGAGAAGGACTGGTTCGGCGTTAATGATGATGCGACCCGCGGTGAGCTGACTGTTGCTCTGTACCGTCTGGCTGGTTCCCCGAAGGTTGATTTGCCGGCTACTAGCCCGTACGCGGATGTGAAGACTGACGACCCGAACTACGCTGCGTACATTTGGGCTCGTCAGAAGGGCATTACTTTCGGTTGGTCTGATGGTAAGTTCCACGCGAATGCGTCTGTCTCTAATGCTACTGTTGCGGCGTTCCTGTACCGTTTTGATGGTAAGAAGCCGGTTGCTGTGACTGAGGCGCCGTACACCGATGTGAAGGTCGGTTCTGCGTTCTACCGTGAGATTGCGTGGGCTAAGCAGCAGAAGCTGCAGGTGTTCCCTGGTTCTGAGTACCACCCGTCTGCACTGGTGAGCCGTGGTGAGCTGGCTGGTTTCTTGATGAACTACAAGGTCCGTTAGGGCTCTACAGGGTTCGCTAGGGTTATCTCTAGCTCTAAAGATCATGCCGGGCTGGCGGTGATGAAACGTTGGTTTTATCCCGCCGGCCCGGCTTTTCTGTGTCTTTTGCGGGGTACTATTCCGCGGTTTTTCAGGGTATTTTTGCCGATTAACACGCTAATGTGGGTTGTACCGCATGTGGGGCGCACCTCATGCGGTACCCGCTATTGGGGGGATTTTCGGGGTGCTCCGCTCCCCTTTTTAAAGATTGTTCCGTGGAGTGTAAATTAATATTTTTCAACCTGTGGTTTATGCTTAGGACTGTTGCGCCCCCTTGGTGCGCGCCCGTTTCCGGTTGGGCGTCTGTTGTGCGAGGGAGCCCATCACACACCGATACATCAACCACATTGAGGATTTATGTCCCAGGATTTTAAGCAGTCCTCTGATACTGCCCATAATTCTTCTGCACCTCTGCTGGCACCGGAGGGCACCCCCGAGGCTTCTTCTCAGGCTGATTCGAAGAAGCGTAAGCGCCGCCGCATTGAGCTGGCTGTTGGTGCTGTGGCACTGGCGGGTGTTTTGTATCTGCCTTTCTCCCCTCTTTTCTCTTTCTATGATTCGTCGGAGGCGCGTCTTTCGTCGGCGGATACTGCTGTGCCAGCGACCGCTTCGGCTACTTCTGCTTCTGCCCTGGTGTCGAGTTCTTCGACTCAGGGCCCGAAGATTCTGCGTCCGTCCGTGACTGCGCCGGATGCGAACACTATTTTTGCTGATGCTCCCGAGGATTCTGCGTACTATGCGGGTATCCGTTGGGCTGTTCGCACCCAGACGATGGAGCCGGTTTCTGAGGACCATTTTGGCGCTGAGGATCCGGTGACTCGTGGTGAGCTGATCACCATGTTCTATAAGCTGGCGGGTTCGCCTGCGGTGACCCGTCCGGAGCATTCACCGTATGCGGATGTTGATGAGTCTGACCCGAACTATGATGCGTACCTGTGGGCGCGTCAGGAGCGCATTACTTCCGGCTGGGTTGATGGCAAGTTCCATGCGGAGGCGCGCCTGTCGAATGCTTCTGCTGCGGCTCTGCTGTACCGTGCTGATGGTGCGCAGAAGATTCAGATGTCGGGTTCTTCTCCGTTTAGTGATGTGTCGTCTGCGACTCCGTTCTATCGTCAGATTGTGTGGGCGTCTCGCCATGGTGTGTCGACGGTGTCTGAGGGTAATGCTTTTGAGCCGACGGCTCAGACCTCTCGTGGTCGTGTTGCGATGATGATGTACCTGTATTTCCGCACTTCCTAATTTTCGTGCTTCGTTTCTGTGCTTCGTTTTAGTGCTTTGCTTTAGCGTGTTTGCTGGCCCCGTACTCCTGGTGGGAGTGCGGGGTTCTGTTTTTGAGCTTCTGTTTTTCAGGTTTTAGCGTGCTGAGTTCAGTTCTTAGCGGCTGGTCAACTGTGAAAACCCTCAGAACCTTCAAGTCTCTCTTGAGTGTTCCTGATATCTGTTCAACCCTTTGCTAGGGTGAAAGTATCCCCTGGATCGACGGGGATATTCGACCACTTCTCATTGGGTTGGCGCAGATTCGACGAAGATTCCTCACCACCTTTTAGAAACTGCATCGGCGCGATGGGTTCGACCGATAAGGAATGATTATGTCCGCTCTTCCGAATTTCAAGGCTTCGTCCTTCTTCCGTGCAGCACGGGGTTGCGGTGCATTGGCGTTGGCTGGCGCGATGGTTCTGCCGATGGCTCCGGCGCTTGCTCAGAATGCTGCTGCGGATGCTCCTGCAGCTGCAGTGGCTGGTTCTCTGCCGGCTGACCCTGCTCCGAAGGCCGCTGTCCCCCAGAAGGCTGACGCTTTTACCCCTCACTGGCGTTACAACGCTCTGGCTGATACGTCTAAGGATCAGGAGCTTCTCTTCTCCGGTTGGGACTTCAACGGTGAGATTCAGTCCCCCAAGGGTGTGCAGATTCTTGTTCGCGAGAAGGGTTCGAACACCCCGGTTCTGGCTATTAGCGACGTTATCGAGTACAACGACCCCGAGTATGCGTTCCAGTACCAGCATGGGCTCCTCAACGGTAACGTTAAGATTCCCGCTAACACCCTGGATACTACGAAGCAGTACACCGTCGAGGTGTGGGGTAACAACGGCTATGAGGACGGCGAGTTCATTACCCCCGTTGTCGGCAAGGCACCCGAGGGTCGCGGTACTCTGCTCGCATCTCAGGCGCTGAACTTCAATGGTTCTGACGGTTCGCAGGCTGCTGATGTTCCGGGCGCTAAGGCAACCCAGGAGGATACCCCGACGTTCGAGGTTCTGTACGATGGCAAGGCTCAGCTGCTGTACACCGTCGAGGGCGGTACCGTCCACGTGAAGGGTTCGGGTTTCACCAAGGAGTGGCGTGAGAAGCACGGCAAGGTGGCGGTTTACCTGGCCGCTTCTCAGGGTGTTCCCGATGGTAGCCTTCTGCCCGCTGATGATACGCCGCTACGTTTTGAGGAGGGTAAGGACTTCACCATTGCTGAGGACGGCACCCTGGACGCTGAGCTGACGGTCAAGCCGGACGTGCTTCAGCGCTACTATGAGCCTCGCGATTACTTCCCCGGTATCCCGCGTTACGAGGTGCGTTACGAGGTTGACCTGGTTGCTGAGCAACAGGGTCAGACCCAGCTGACCCTTGAGGATCTGTGGGCTGGTAAGAACGTGATTCGCCGTATTGCGGTGCAAACTCAGGTGTTCCGTCCCAGCCCGTTTGCTCCCAAGGTGGAATACAAGGCTCTGGGTAACACTGCCGCTGATCAGGACATTTATTTCTCGGGTACCGGTTTCTACGGTGAGATTCACTCCGTCAAGGGTGTTCAGTATGTAATCCGTGAGAAGGGCTCGAACACCCCTGTTCTGGCGACCAGCGACATTATTGAATACAACCACCACGACCGCGCCTTTGAGTATGTGAACGGCGTAGTGAACGGCACCGTGAAGGTTCAGGCTAACACCCTGGATACTTCGAAGAAGTACGTGGTGGAGGTCTGGGCTAATGACGGCTACAGCGAGAGCGGCGAGTTCCTCGCCCCCGTTGTAGGTAAGGCACCTGAGGACCGCGGTGAACTGTTGGCTTCTCAGGACCTGAACTTTAAGGGTTCTGACGTTGTTGAGGATAAGAAGCCTAGCTTGACCGATGAGCAGCGCAAGGAACGCGCTACCCGCGGCGAGCTGGCGGTGGCTCTGTACCTTCAGGCTGGCGCCCCCAAGGTGAACCTCCCTGCAGTCTCCCCGTGGCCGGATGTGAAGACTGACGACCCGAACTACGCTGCGTACATTTGGGTTCGTGAGAAGGGCATCAGCTACGGCTGGTCGGACGGCAAGTTCCACGCGGACGCTGGTATTTCGAACGCTACCGTTGCGGCGTTCACCTACCGTGCGTCGGGTTCTCCTGCGGTGAAGGGCGATTCTCCCTATGCGGATGTTAAGCCTGGTGCTCCGTTCTATCGTGAGATTCTGTGGGCTAGCCAGAATTTGCCTACTGTGTACGGTGGTTCCTATTTCCTTCCTAAGCAGCTGCTGACTCGCGGCCATCTGGAGACTGTTCTGGCGGCTTTCCAGTCTCGCTAAGCTGGCTCTGTTTATCGTCTAGCCGCACGAATAACCCCGTGTTCCCGAGCAGGTTTTCTGTTCGGGTGCACGGGGTTCTGTTTTTTGGGGGGTTCTGTTGTCAGGGTTTAGCTTGCTGGGTTTGGTTTGCTGAGCTCAATTTTTAGTGGCTGGTCAACCTGTGAAAAACCTCAGAACTCTCAAGCCTCTCTTGAGTGTTCTCTGACATCTACCTGAGGGTTTGATAGGGTGAAAATGTCCCCGAAACCGACGGGGATATTCAACCACTTCTCATTGGGTTGGCGCCGATTCGACGGAGATTTCTCACCCCAGGGCCCCTATGAACCTGCATCATCCCGGTGGGTACGACCCGTTAGGACGATGCATGTCTCCGCTTCCGAATTCTAAGTCTTCTTTCCTCCGTGCGGCGCAGGGTTGCGGCGCACTGGTGCTGGCTGGCGCTATGGTTCTGCCGATGACTCCGGCACTCGCCCAGGATGCGGCACCTGTTGCTGATGCACCGGCGGCAAATGCTGTAACCCCCAAGCCGGCTACTCAAGACGCAGCGGCGCAGCCGACGTACTCCACTGATTATGACGGTATTCTGTACACCGGCGAGGGCGGCACCGTGACTCTGAAGGGTACCGGTTTCACTAAGCAGTGGCGTGAGCAGCACGGCACCGTTGTCTTCTACATTGCTGCTACGAAGGACCGCCCCGGTAACGCTGAGCCTTCCACGTCGATGCTCCGTTTTGAAGAGGGTAAGGACTTCACCATTGCTGATGACGGCACTTTTGAGGCAAAGCTGACCATCAAGGCTAGGGCCTTGGAGAGTTTCTACACTCCCATCGATTATTTCCCGGGTATCACCCTGGACGAGGTGCGTTACGAGACAGGTATTTTGACCGAGGCTAAGGGCCAGCCCCAGTCGAGCATTAAGGATATTTGGGCTCGTAAGAACGTTATCGCCCACCACCCGATGTACACCCGCGCCTACCATCCTGAGGTCATGGCGCCTAAGTTGAAGTACGATGCGCTGAAGGACACCACGAAGGATCAGGAGCTGCTGGTCCAGGGTGAGGGTTTCGTTGGGGAGGAGCTGCCTGGCCGTGAGGGTGTCATGTACGTGATTCGTGAGAAGGGCACCGCCACGCCCGTCCTGGCGCTGAGCGATATGAAGTCCTACTATGAAGGCCCCGATGGCGTAACCCGCCTGGAGGGAGGCACTCTTTACCGCACCATCAAGCTCCCCGCAAACACCCTGGATCCGTCTAAGCAGTATGTCATTGAGGTGTGGAGCGACTACGACTACGACCTCACCAAGAAGGACAGGCCCCTCATCACCCCGATTGTGGGTTTGGCGCCGGAGCACCGCGGTGTTCTTATGGCTCGTCAGGATCTAAAGTTTGAGGGTGTTCCGGACTTCACGGATGCTACCGTACCTAAGGGAGAGTACAAGAGCCTGATTTCGAAGCTCACCTACCAGGAGCAGCAGCAACGCGCTACTCGCGGCGAGTTGACTGCGGCGCTGTACGCTCAGGCTGGTAGCCCCAAGGTGAACCTCCCTAAGACCTCCCCCTGGCCGGATGTGAAGACCACCGACCCGAACTATGCCGCTTACGTGTGGGCTCGTCAGAAGGGTATTACTTTCGGCTGGTCGGACGGCAAGTTCCACGCGGATGCCGGCATTTCGAACGCTACGGTTGCGGCATTCACCTACCGTGCAGCGGGTTCCCCGGCTGTTTCTGGTGTTTCTTCGTTCACGGATGTTAATCCGAGTTCCGCTTTCTACCGTGAGATTCTGTGGTCCACTCAGCAGTATGTCATTAATCCGGATTTCGGCGCTTTTAATGCGACGGACCTGGTGAATCGTGGTCAGCTGGAGCAGATGCTGTTCAACTTCCAGAACCGCGCCAAGTAAGGCGCATTAGTTCCGCGCTAACTACCCCCGTGTTCCTGAATGGTTTTCCATTCGGGTGCACGGGGTTCAGCTTTTATCGGCTGATCAACCTGTGAAATGACTCAAAACCTTCAAGCATCCCTTGAGTGTTCCCTGACATCGTTTCGAGGGTTTGGTAGGGTGAAAATGTCCCCGAAACCGACGGGGCTTCCAACCACTTTTCTCATAGGGTGTGTGCAGATTCAACGGCGAATTCCCTACCCGCCGTTGAGCCCGCAGATCCCTGCGAGAAACGATTTTAAGGATGTGTTATGTCCTCGCTTCCGAATTCCAAGTCTTCTTTCCTCCGCGCTGCTCAGGGTTGCGGCGCGCTGGCGTTGGCTGGCGCGATGGTTCTGCCGATGGCCCCGGCGGTGGCTCAGAATGCGGCTCCTGCCGCTGATGCCGCCGTTATTGCCGCTACCCCGCAGGCGGCCAACCAGATCGCTGCGGATACCCCGACCCTGGATGTGTCTCTCCCCAATGGTTACAACTACGACGGCGTAAACATCTTCCTCGTAACGACCGAGGGCGGTACCCTCCACGTGAAGGGCGCGGGCTACACCAAGGAGTGGCGCGCCCAGCACGGCACCGTAGCGCTGTACATTGCTCCCGCGAACTACGCGCCCTCCGGCTACGAGATTCCGACTTCGAAGATGTTGCGCTTTGTGGAGGGTCAGGACTTCACCATTGCCGATGACGGCACTTTTGAGGCTGACCTGAAGGTTGAGGCGTACAAGCTTGCCGCCTACTACTTCGTCGATGACGATTACGCCCAGGATCCGACCGGCGGCACCAAGTACGATGTCCGCTACGAGATTCACGTGGTTGCTGAGCAGAAGGGTCAGAAGCCGCTGACCGCTCAGGAACTGTGGACCAGCAAGAACGTGGTGAGCACCCAGGTTTTGAACACTCTGGGCAAGAGGGCAGAGCCGTTCGCACCGCGTCTGGGTTACAACGGTGTGGCTGATCCCGCAAAATCGCAGGATCTGAACGTTGGCGCTCAGGGCTTCCACGGCAATATCGACTCCGTTAAGGGCGTTCAGTTCGTGGTTCGTGAGAAGGGCTCGAACACCCCGGTTCTGGCAGCCAGCGACATTATCGAGTTTGACCACCCCACCATGTACTCGGCATACCGTGACGGCAACCTGTACGGTAACGTACATCTTCCGGCGAACACATTGGATGCTTCGAAGAAGTACGTGATTGAGGTCTGGGCTAATGACGGTTACAGCGAGAAGGGCGAGCTGCTCGCACCGGTCGTGGGCAAGTCTACCGAGGGCCGCGGTACCCTGCTCGCATGGCAGGACCTGGACCTGAACGGTACGAACGGTTACCGAGATGCTAACCTGCCCAACGCTCAGGATCCCAAGAAGGACGATGACCAGAAGCCTGCTCCTTCCGACGAGAAGCTGAAGACTCCCGCAACCCGCGGTGAGCTTGCAGCTGCCCTGTACATTCAGGCAGGTACCCCCGAGGTGAAGCTGCCCGAGACCTCCCCCTGGCCGGATGTGAAGACTGACGACCCGAACTTCCCCGCTTACGTGTGGGCTCGTCAGAAGGGTATTACCTTCGGCTGGTCGGACGGTAAGTTCCACGCTGATGCCGGTATTTCGAACGCTACCGTTGCGGCGTTCGCTTACCGTGCGGCTGGTTCGCCCGCGGTTATGGGCGACTCTCCTTACAGCGATGTGGCTCCCGGTTCGGCGTTCTACCGTGAGATTCTGTGGGCTCAGCAGAACAAGGTGGTGCTGAACGCTAGCGGCGCTTTCGATGCTCAGCATATGGTGACTCATGGTGAGCTGGAGACTCTGATTGAGGCGTTCCAGGCTCGCGCTAAGTAAGGTCGTTTAGACCTCCTGCGTCCCCCTCGGGTTTTACCTTGAGGGAGCGTGCGGCGCGTCCGATAACTCTCTGGTTCCCCGTGCTCCCGAATGGTTTTCTGTTCGGGAGCACGGGATTCAGCTTTTAACAGCTACCGCTGTGTGAGATTTCTCGAAACCTTAAAGTATTCCTTGAGTGTTTCCTGACAATCGTTCAACGCTTTGATAGGGTGAGGATATCCCCGAAACCGAGGGGGATTTTCAACCACTTTTCTCATTGGGCGTGCGCAGATTCGACGGTAGATTCTCAGCCTGCAGCTAAGCTCGCGCAGCCCCGGAGAAATGACCCTAAGGATGTCTTATGTCCTCACTTCCGAACTCTAAGTCTTCATTCCTCCGCGCGGCTCGGAACTGTAGCGCGCTCGCACTGGCGGGCGTGATGATTCTGCCGCTGACCCCGACGTTAGCCCAGGACGCAGCACCCACCGCAAACGTGACTGTTACTAACGCGCCGACTACCAATACCCCCACCCCTGCAACTCAGGACGTCGCGGATGAGCCGTCTTTCACCGTTGTCTATGAGGATTACTACTACCAGGACGGCCGTGACGTCTTCAAGCAAGAAGGCGACGGCCTGTACACCGGTGAGGACAGTAAAATTACGGTTCTGGGCACCGGCTTCACCAAGGAGTGGCGCAAGCAGCACGGCAAGGTAGTCATCTACATCGCACCCGAGGAGAACGTCCCCTACAACGCCCATCAGGTGACCGATACCCTCTTGCGGTTTGAAGAGGGCAAGGACTTCACCATTGACGATGACGGTACCTTTGTCGCCCCGCTGAAGGTTAAGGCTAATACTTTGCCGAGTTACTATACCCTCACGGAGTATTTTCCGGATATGACTCTGGACAAGGTGCGTTACGAGGTTGGCATCCTTGCCGAGCCTGAGGGCCAGCCGCAGTCAACCGTTCAGGATATCTGGGCTCGCAAGAACGTTGTGACACATCACGGTCTGAGCACCAATGATTATCACTTCGATACCTTCGCACCTAAGTTGAAATACGACGCTTTGAAGGACCCCACGAAGGATCAGGAGCTGCTGATTCAGGGTCAGGGCTTCGTAGGGACTGACATCCCCGGCGCTGAGGGCATGATGTACGTCATTCGCGAGAAGGGCACGGGTTCCCCCGTCCTGGTCATGAGCGAGATGAAGCATTACGTCCAAGGCGATGATGAATACGAGACGAGCCTGGAGGGAGGCTTCGCTTTCGTCAATCTCAAGATTCCCGCGAACACGCTGGATCCGTCCAAACAGTACGTCATTGAGGCGTGGAGCGACTACGGTTACCCCAGCAAGACGGATAAGACTCTCATCACCCCGATGGTGGGTTTTGCCCCGGAGCACCGCGGCGTTCTTTTGGCGCACCAGGATTTGAAGTTTGAGGGTGTCCAGCGGTTCACGAATGCTTACGTACCCGTAGAGGAACGTATGTACTTTTCGACATCGCTGAACGACGAGGAACAGAAACAGCCCGCCACCCGCGGTGAGCTGGCTTCCGCCCTTTATGAGATGAAGGGCAGCCCCAAGGTGGACCTTCCTGAAGTCTCCCCGTGGCCGGATGTGAAGACGGACGATCCGAACTACGCCGCCTACATTTGGGCTCGTGAAAAGGGTGTTACCTTCGGCGGACCTGACGGAAAGTTCCACGCGGAGGACAGTCTCACGAATGCAACCGTTGCCGCAATGATTTACCGTGCGTCTGGTTCACCGGAAGTATCAGGTGTTTCGTCATTCCCGGATGTTACGCCGGATTCCGCATTCTATCGTGAGATTCTGTGGGCTACCCAGCAGAATGTTATTACTCCCGAGACCGGCATGTTTGAACCGAATCATGCTGTGACCCGCATTGAGTTGGAGTGGATGTTGTTTTATTACCGGCATCGTGTGATGAACCCTATCACTACCGGTCTGTATCGCATTGCTAACTAAGTAGGCCAGGTAACTAAGTAGGCCGGCCGGTTCTAGCCCGGGCACCTCGTCACAACGGACGGGGTGCCCGGGCTCTTACGCGCTGAGGGAATCCGCGTGGATTCTTCTAGAGTTCTCGCCCCTAGAATTCTCGCCCTAGAGTTCCCACGCGGGGGCTACGGCGGTGCTTGCCGAGCGCGCGTCCTGACCGGTTGCCACGCCGGTAGAGACGGTGAAGTCCCACGGGTCGGTGTTGAGCGCGGACAGCTTCGTTTCGATGGCGAAGCCGCGCTCGGTGAGCAGGGCACGCAGGCGGTTTGCCGCCGACTGCAGCCAGAGGGATTCGCTGGCGGCATGGGAGCAATCAATCAGGGCGATGTTGCTACCGTCGACCCGTGCGGTTTCGCGGAATTCGCTGGCGGGGTGGTGGCGCAGGTCGGCGGTAATGTACACCTGCGCGTCGGTAGCGCGCACAGCGTCGAATAGAGAATCACCGGCACCACCGCAGAGGGCGACGCGGCGGATCGGCTGATCGGCGCGTCCGGCGATGCGCAGGCCGCCAGCAGTTGCGGGCAGTGCCGCAGCGAGGCGTTCTGCCAGCTCCTTGAGGGTGATTTCTTCGGGCAGGGTGCCGAGGCGGCCGGTGCCTACCGTGTGTTCCTGGTCGTCAAGTACCTGGGTTTGCGCTTCGGTGAGCGGTTCGCGGTCAATCAGGCCGATAGCGTCGCAGAGTGCTTCGTTCACGCCTTCAACGGCGGCATCTGCGTTGGTGTGCGCGCCAAGCAGGCCGCATCCGCCCTCGATGAGGGTGTGCAGAACGTTGCCCTTGTAGTCGCTGTCGGGGATGAACTTTGCGCCGCGGAGCAGTAGCGGGTGGTGGGTGATGAGCAGCTGTGCGCCTTCGGCTACGGCTTCTTCGGCGGTGGCGGTGAGGGCGTCTACTGCGAAAAGGACGGTGCTCACTTTAGCGGCGCCACGTCCGGCGACGAGGCCGGAGGCGTCCCATCCGGCGGCGAGCTGCGGCGGGAAGAGCGTGTGGAAGGCGTCGACGACTTCTGCGAGGGTGGGGGTTTCTAGTTTTTCAGTCATACCTCTATTGTGGCAGGTGGCGCGGCGGGACAGGGGGCACAGCGGGACAGGGGGCGGGACTGCGGGCGGTTTACACCGAAGCCTGCGGCTGTGCAGGAATATTGTGCGGCGCGGCGGTGTTCTTTAGGTAGTGTAGTTTTCTAAATGTTAGTTCGAGACTCACTATTCGAGGAGGAATCATGACTGATGTTGTACTTGCCGGCGGCTGTTTCTGGTGCCTGGATGCGGTGTACCGCCAGTTCCGCGGGGTTGAGGCGAGCGTCTGCGGCTACACGGGCGGCGATACTCCCGACCCTGATTATCGTTCGGTGTGTTCGGGTACGACCGGGCATCAGGAGGCGCTGAAGCTCAGCTTTGACCCGCAGGTGATTGACCTGGACACGGTGTTGGATATTTTCTTCACGAGCCACGATCCGACGAGCTGGGATCGTCAGGGTGCGGATACCGGTTCGCAGTACCGTTCAGTGCTTTTCTACGCGGATGAGCAGCAGCGTGAGTCGTTTGAGCGTGCGGTGGCGCGTGCTCAGCAGCTGTACCCCTCCCCCATCGTTACGGAGATTAAGCCCTTGGGCGTGTTCTATGAGGCGGAGGAATATCACCAGAATTATTACGCGTTGAATCCGGCGCAGGGTTATTGTGCGTTTGTGGTGAGCCCGAAGGTGGCTCAGGCGCGCCGTAATTTGCATATCTGCTCCGTTAGCTGTTCTGCTAGTCGGTGCAGCCGGTTCGGTCGAGGCGTATTACGTTGTTCACCCCGTAGCTGTCTTTTGTTGTGTGGCAGCTACGGGGTTTCTTCATATGCGCTGGGCTATTTGTTGTTCGCCTGCGCTTTAGGGTTGCCATAAGGTACGCCCGGTATGATGGGGGTGTCGACTCACTCCCCCTTATCCGTTGACCTCACCGAAAGACTGCTGATGACTAGCTCCTCTTTTAAGCCCGTCGCTTTGAGCCGCCGCGCCGTGTTGGGTGCGGGCGGTGTTGGTCTTGCCGCCGTGTTGTCTGCGTGTGCGCGTACGGTGCATCCGCCGGCTGATATTGCCGCTTCTGATTCGGCGAGCCCGTCTGCTTCGCCGGCGTTGCCGTCTGCGAATAAGTCGTATAAGGGTAAGGTCACTTTCGATAACTTTGAGAAGAACGGCGAGTACGTTCCTGCCACGGCTGAGAAGAAGGCGCAGAATGTGCCCAAACCGATCATGCCGGAGAAGGTGCAGGAGCTGAGTATTGACGGTATTTATGCGCTGATTGGCTATTGGATTTCTAGTTTTAATTATCTGGCGTTGACGGGTGATATTGAGCCGTTGAAGAAGACGGATCCTAGTAGTGAGTACTATAAGGAGCTTGAGCCGATGGTCAAGCTCTATGAGACGGGGCGCGGCTGGATTTATGACACGAGTGAGCCGATGTCTGTGTATCTGACGACGGATACTCCCACGCAGATTGAGGGTGACCGTATTCTTTATTTCTGGCGTGCCCGTTCTCTGGTTGATCAGAATGGGAAGAGGCATCTGACGGAGGGCGATAACCGCGATAAGTCCCTGGTTGGGGCGGCGGATGCGCAGGGCCAGGCGATGAGGATTGTTGTGGAGTATAAGGAGGGTGCTTGGTTTATGAGCACTCAGAAAGATAAGGATGCTGATAAGAGCACGGAGTCTGCGAGCCCCTCAGCATCCTAGTGCACTCATTGCAGCTTTTGAAGTTTTTCTTCGCAAAAGGATACAAGTAGAAACGTTTGATACCTATTTGCACACTTTAGGGTATGATGGGGTTGTCAACTCACTCTATTTCCTTTGTTGACTTCTTTTGAAAGGCTGATTATGACGAGCCCTTCCCCCATATCTACCCGTGTGAGCCGCCGCGTGGCGCTGGGTGCGACCGCCGCTGGTGCACTTGCCGCGTTGACCGCTTGTGCCAGCGATATTCGCCCACTGGCTGATGGCTCGGCGTCTAACTCTACTTCCGGTTCTGCTAGTGCATCCGCGAGCGCTTCAGCTAGTGCCTCACCCAGTGCCTCGGCTAGCGCTTCGCCTTCTGCTTCTTCCCGCAAGTCCTACAAGGGCTTTGTGAAGTTCGATAACTTCGAGAAGAACGGCGAGTACGTTCCCGCTACGGCTGAGAAGAAGGCGCAGAATGTGCCGAAGCCCCTCGTTCCTGCAAACATGAACGATCAGAACGTTGACGGCATATACGCGTTCATTGGCTACTGGCTGGCGAGCTTTAACTATGCGCTAATGACGGGTGATACTGAGCCGATGAAGAAGGCTGACCCTGCAGATGTGTATGTTACAGATTTCCAGGAATTTGCGTATATGTACGAGAATGATCTGGGTTGGATGTATGGTGTGGATACCCCGGTTACTATTGAGCTGATTACTGGTTCGCCTCAGAAGGTTTCCGGTAGCACTACCCGTTATAACTGGCCAGCTTACATGAACGACAGCCCTGATGCGAAGATCCATCGTGAGGGCAAGCCTGACGTACCTTTTAAGACGGCTTCTAGCCCGAACGGCAAGCTGATGAAGGCTATTGTGGAGTACAAGGATGGTAAGTGGTTTATGCTCACCGGCGATGAGGACTCTTCTTCGAAGGCTTCTGACTCTTCCTCCAGTTCTTCTTCTGTATAAGATTCTCGTCGTACTGAATGAAGACATAACAGTTTGAGATGAGCTTCTCCCCCGCCCGCGGTAATGCACCGTGGGCGGGGTTTCTTTATGTTGAGACTCGTGATGCTTTGCAGTGGTATTAGGTTGCTTTGTCATCGGCGCCAAATGACGACCGCTGATGGATGTCTGTCTGTTTGCCGGTATGATGGGGTTGTCAACTCACTCAATTTCCTTTGTTGACTTCCTATGAAAGGCTGATTATGACGAGCCCTTCCTCCACTTCTGCTGGCATGTCCCGCCGCGTGGCACTGGGTGCGACCGGTGCCGGCGTGCTGGCTGCATTGACTGCGTGCGCTAGCGATATTCGCCCGACGGCTGAAGGTTCGGCGTCTAGCTCTGCTTCCGCGGGTGCTTCCGAAAGCGCCTCGGCTGTTGCTTCTTCGGACAAGTCCTATAAGGGCTTCGTGAAGTTCGATAACTTCGAGAAGAACGGCGAATACGTTCCCGCCACTGCCGAGAAGAAGGCGCAGAATGTGCCCAAGCCCCTCGCCCCGGGGAACATGAACGAAGATAACGTTGATGGCATGTACGCGTTCATTGGCTACTGGCTGGCAAGCTTTAACTATGCGCTAATGACCGGCGATACTGAGCCGATGAAGAAGGCTGACCCTGCAGATGTGTATGCGAAGAGTCTGCAGGAACTTACGATCATGTACGAGAACGATCTGGGCTGGATGTACGGTACGGATACCCCGGTTACTCTTGAGCTGACTACTGGTTCACCGAAGAAGGCGTCCGGTAAGGGTACCCGTTACGACTGGCCGGCATACATGAACTACAGCGCCGATGCGAAGATTCACATTGAGGGCAAGTCTGACCAGCCCTTTAAGACCGCTTCTAGCCCGAATGGCAAGCTGGCGAAGGTTGCCGTGGAATACAAGGACGGTAAGTGGATTATGCTCACCGGCGATGAAGGCTCTTCTTCGTCGGCTTCCGCTTCTTCTAGCTCTTCTGCTGCCTAGGTCTTCTGTCTAGACCCCACCATAACGGTTCAGGCATAACAGCTTGAGCTGAGCTTCTCCCCCGCCCGCGGTAATGCGCCGTGGGCGGGGTTTCTTTCTGCCAAAACTCTGCCGAAACTCTGCGGAACCCCAGGGTAGGAAACCCAGGGTAGGAAACCCAGGGAACACCCAGGGGAAAACCCCGCGGATGTTCGGGTTCGGCGGAGGGCGCCTCGGGTACGCTTAACGTATATACATTGACGTACTACATGTGGTCTTTACCTGCAGGTTGTGAGCCCGTGCTGACGGCTCTGGGGGTGAAGGTTCCAACGAAGGACTTCCGATGACTACTTTCTTCACTCGACGTACTGCCCTGGGTGTTGTTGCTGCTGGCGCGCTTTCTGCGTTGACTGCGTGCGCTGGCGATATTCGCCCGCTGGCTGATGGTACCGGCTCGGCTTCTCCGTCGGAGGCGGCGACCGCCTCCGAAACTGCTTCCGCGTCGGCGTCTGCGAGCGCTTCTCCTTCGGCGTCTGAGAGTGCTTCTGCTGCTTCGGGTCTTCGCTCTTCGGGCAGGAAGTATAAGGGCATCATCACTTTCGAGAATTATGTGGAGAACGGCAAATATGTTGCGGCGACCGCTACGAATCCGGCTGAGAATGTGCCGAAACCTGCGCCTCCTGAGAACTTCAAGGAGCACAGTGTTGATGGTGCGTACGCTTTCTTGAGTTTCTGGCTGGCAAGCTTGAACCATCTGATGATCACGGGTGACCCGGAGCCGATTGAGATGGTTTACTATAAGGGCTACGGCTGGGAGAAGTATCAGAGCACAATCAAGCTGTATGCGTCGGGTGCTGGTTGGGTGTACGGTACGGAAACTCCGTATATTGTTGAGCTGCTGACTGATGCTCCTCGTGAGGTTCCCGGCAGCAATAATACTGCCTTCATTTGGGAGGGCCTCGCCCATATGGACCCGAAGATGAAGCGGCATTATAGGAGTCAGCCTGATAAAGAGACGAGCGCTGAAGAGTCGAAGAAGAAGGTCGCGAGGTTCCGTCTGGAGTACAAGGACGACAAGTGGGAGCTGTCTAGCGCCGCTTAGTTGCTGTCTGGCGGAGGGTTTCCTCTCGTGGTGATTTCTCATGGTATAAGACCCCGCACCTGGTAAAACGCTGGGCGTGGGGTCTTAATTTTCTGAACATTCGAGGTGGTCGCGGGGCTATTTGGTGGCTCTCGGGTACCCTTAAATGTGTATACATTGACGTACTGATATGTCTTTACAGGGCGTCGTTATTTGTTCTGTATTGGCTCCAACGAAGGGCTTCCGATGACTACCTTCTTCACTCGACGTACTCTCCTGGGGGTTGGTGCGACCGGTATTCTTGCGGCGCTGACTGCGTGCGCTAGCGATATTCGCCCCCTGTCGCAGGACTCGCGGTCGCAGGGTTCCGGCGGTTCCTCCGGTTCGCCTTCTGCTACTGCTTCTGGTGCGGCTTCTTCTGCGAGCGCCTCTGCGTCGCCTTCGCCCACTGATGATCACACTCCCGGCTCGTATGTTGGCCCGATTAAGTTCAATAACTACGAGCGGAACGGCACCTACATTGCGGCGAGTGCGAATGCACCGGCGCAGAACGTGCCGAAGCCTCTTATCCCGGAGAAGATGAAGGAGAACAGCCCCGAGGGCGCCTACGCGCTGATGGGTTATTGGCTTGCTTCCCAGAATTATCTGATTCTGACCGGCGATGTTGAGCCGCTAATGAAGGCGGATCCGGCGAAGGCCTTTTTGAAGAACTCTAAGACCATGATTAGGCTCTATGAGTCGGGTCTGGGCTGGATTTACGGTTCGGATCAGCCGTACAAGATTGAGATTGCCGAGAATGAGCTTCAGCCGGTTGCTAATAAGCCGGACCGTTATGAGTGGCTTGTAACCGTCGCGTATGATCCTGCCGCTAAGTACCACATTGAGGGTGAGCCTGATGCGACTATCGTTGAGGAGGAAAAGACGATTCCTCGCACGACCAAGTTCATCATGGAATACAAAGAAGGCATGTGGCGCATGCTTTTGAACAACAATAGTTAGTTTCCCTCATCTTCTGATACGCACTACTTAAGGATTTCTGATGAAGACTTTCCTTTCTCGACGTGCAGCCCTACTAGCTGCCGGTGCAGGTGCTATTACGATGCTGAGCGCCTGCGCCAGCGATGTCCGTCCGCTGGCTGATAGCTCCGCCTCCAGCGAGGCTTCGGCCAGTGCCAGCGCTTCTGAGTCTGCGAGCCCTTCTGCTAGCGTCTCTTCGGGTGGTTCTTCTGAGAAGTCTTATCTGGGGCCGGTAAAGTTCGACAACTATGAGAAGAAAGGCGAGTACATCCCTGCGGATGAGACGCACAAGGCGCAGAATGTGCCCAAGCCCCTCCCTCCGGCGAATATGCATGAGAACAGCATTGATGGTGCCTACTCTGCCTTTAGTTTTTGGCTTGCCAGCGTCAACTATCTGGTGCTCACCGGTGACGATGAGCCGTTGAAGCAGGCTGACCCTTCCGGCAGGGATGTGAAGTCTTTCCATGATTACGTGACTTTTTATGAGTCCAATGAGGGGTGGTTTTACGGTTCGGAGCATGCGCTTCAGGCTGAGATGATGACCCCGCAACCTGAGAAGGTATCGGGTAGCGACTCCCTCTACTACTGGCGTATCACGCTGTCCAAGGACTCTAAGGCGATGATGCATGTTGAGGGTAAGGGAAACAGGCCTATGTACCAGAACACTTCCATGGAGCCTGAGCTTTCCAACCTGAAATTGTCGTATCAGGACGGTAAATGGTTCACTTACCCCACTAAGATACGCGGACAGGGCACTGCGAGCCCGAGCACCAAAGCATCCGATGATGCTAACTCTAAGACCGCCTAGAGCATCTTGCAGAGTTCACCTTAGGGCGGGGGTATACTTCGCTCACAGGCTTCATAAGGTCTAGGGCTTCCTCCCCTGTCCTACACATTACTTAAGGATTTTTCATGGCAACTTTTCTTTCTCGACGTGCCGCACTAGCGGCTGCTACCGGTGCCGGTGCGGCTGCGGCACTGACTGCCTGTGCTAGCGATATCCGCCCGCTGGCTGATAGCTCCGCCTCCGGTGAGGCTTCGCCTTCGGCAAGCGCTTCTGAGTCCGCAAGCGCATCCGCCTCGGCATCTGTGTCGTCTTCCGCTAAGAAGTCGTACAAGGGCACGGTGAAGCTCGACAAGTACGAGAAGAACGGCGAGTACGTTCCTGCCACGGCTGAGAAGAAGGCGCAGAACGTGCCCAAGCCTGTTGTTCCGGAGAAGATGAACGAGGCAACCATTGAGGGCATGTACCAGTTCCTCAGCTACTGGGTGGCAAGCTTCAACTACATGTTCATGACCGGTGATTACGAGCCGCTCAAGAAGGCTGACCCTGCCGGCGAGTTTGCGAACGATCACAACAACGTTGTTCTTGTGTACTCCACCGGCAAGGGCTGGGTGTACGACACAGATGCACCGGTTACCGTTCAGCTTCTGACTGATGCCCCGAAGAAGGTCGCTGGTGGCCCCAACCGTTACGATTGGATCGGACGCTTCATCCAGGACCCCAAGGCGAAGCTCCACATGGAAGGTCAGGAACCCACTCCCCTGGTCGAGGAGGGATCTTCCAAGAGCGAAGCGACTAACTTTGCGATGGACTACAAGGACGGCTCCTGGTTCATGGTCAGCGAGGAGGACTCCTCGGATGTGGATTCTTCCAAGAAGAATGAGTCTAAGGCCTAGAACACCAACGCCTCTTACGGGCGGTCACTTTTAGATCTAAGGGAAGCTCCTGCATGTAGTTGAGATTGCGTGCGGGGGCTTCCCCTTTTTGTTTGCACGGCTTTTGTTGTGTGCATAGCTTTTGCTTGCATAGCCTGCGTGCTGCCGTGTTGAGCTGTTCCCCCAGACGAGCAGGTGCAGGCTTCGAGCGTGTCACCATACCTGCTCGGGTACGCTTAAAAGCACACGAACAAACTATTGAGGGGTTCTCATGCCTACCTTCATTACCCGACGCGCCGCCTTTGGCATCGCCGCCACCGCCGCGCTCGCCTCCTTGACCGCCTGCGCCAGCGATATTCGCCCGCTGGAGGACCCGAGCGTGGTCGACCCGATGCGCCCCTACAAGGGCGAGTTGAAGTTCAATAGCTACAAGTCCACTGGAACGTATCGCCCCGCAAGCTCGACGAAGAAGGCGGAGAACCCGCCCATGCCCACCCCTCCCAAGGGCATGGAGCGTAAGACAACCTCGGGTATGTACCTTGCTATTGGCTACTGGGTCGCGTCCCTGAATTATCTGACCGTTACCGGCAATATTGAACCGCTCGAGGACGTGGACCTGGACGGTATCTACGTGCAGAAGATGAAGTCGTACGTAGAGTTGTATGCAAAGGGTGAGGGGTGGCTGTACGGCACCGAGACGCCGCTCATGGCTGAGCTGACCGAGGAGACCCCGCAGAAGGTTGACGATCAGCAGTACCGTTGGAAGGGTATTGTCCGTGGCCATAAGGATGCTGTTCTCCATTACGTACCCGAGGACAGGGACATTCGTGTGGGTGAGTCGAGCGGTGATTCCAGTAACGATGAGGTCACTTTTGTGTTGAACTATCGAGACGATGCGTGGATGGTCACCGTTGAGACGAAGAATTCCTCGACGGCTTCTCCCGGTTCCTCGGGCGGAAGCGATTCTGGCCTCACCGTCTAGGATGCGGTGGTGCAGGAACATACCAGCGCAGGAAAGCGGCGGTGTAGGAAAGTTGCAGCACAGGGAGATGATGACACTTTCCCCTAGTAAACGGCGCTTTTCGTTAGCTAACGTAGCTTTTGTAGCATTTTCCAAGGTTCGATATCGAGAAAATCATAAACATATCCAAATGTACTAAGGTACCCTAAAATAGATACACCGATAATCTATTGAAGGGTACCTTATGTCTACCTTCGTGACCCGACGCGCCGCCTTTGGCATCGCCGCCACCGCCGCGCTCACCTCCTTGACCGCCTGCGCCAGCGATATCCGCCCGCTCAGCAACCCGAGCACAGCCGATGCGCAGCGCTCCTACAAGGGTGAGCTGAAGTATAACAACTACGAATCGCGCGGCACCTACGTTCCCGCAACCAGCTCGATGAAGGCGGAGAATCCGCCCAAGCCTGTCCCTCCTGCAGAGATGAAAGCCAAAACGACGGAGGGCATGTACGCCGCCATAGGGTTCTGGCTGGCTTCTTTCAATTACCTTATGATTACCGGCGATATTGAGCCCCTTAAGGTTGTGGATACCAACCGAAATGATATCTACAAGGCCGAACCTTTCGTCGAATTTTACGAGAAGAACAGCGGCTGGGTGTACGGCACTGATGCACCATTCTCAGCGGAGCTGACCGAGGATGCTCCGCAGAAGGTTAACGAGCAACAATACCGCTGGCTGAGTGTTGGCCGTTACAACAAGGAAGCAAAGATCCACTACACAGATGGTAGGGAGCTCACCATGGCCTCATTGAGTAGCGGCCCTGGTGATTATGAGTTCTTCTTTATCTTGGAGTATCAGGATGGTGCATGGACGGTTTGGAATGAACCAGCCAAACTTACGACGAGCTCGCCCAGCTCAAACGCAAGTAGCTCCGGCGCCTCCGTTTAGAACCCCGGTCATATCGTAGTCGTGTGAGAGCCTTAGGCCCCGTGTTTTTCGTCATCTACCGCCGCTTTTACGGTCATGGAGGCGCACACAACATTGGGCTGACCGCTCCCCTGCGATATTCTGGAATTAGTTCAATACCGGCACATACTTTATTCACCTCAGAAAGATTCCCATGTCTACCATGTATACCCGCCGCACCGCCCTGACCGCACTGGGCCTGGGCACCGCAGCGCTTCTTGCCGCTTGCTCCTCCAAGTCTTCCTCCGAGTCTTCAGCGACCGCGAGCGCATCCGCTACCGAGTCTTCGACCGCGAGCGCTACCGCGTCCGTCTCCCCCACCGCGGAGGCAACCACCACCGTTGAGCCTGGCCCCAGCATGAAGGGTGAGGTCGTTCTTGCCGACTACTCCTCCACCGGCACTTTTGAGCCCGGCACCAAGGAACACAAGGCTGTCAACGTTGCGATTCCGGTTGAGCCGGCGAAGCTGCGTGAGAACAGTGTTGAGGGTCTGCACGCGTTCATCGCGTACTGGCAGGCTACCCTGAACTACCTGCTGCTGACCGGTGACGGTACCCGCTTCACGAACATTGACCACACCGGCGACTACTCGACTGTGGCTGAGTTCTTCCAGAGCATGTACGCTTCGGAGAGCGGCTGGGTTATCGGTTCGGAGCGTCCGATGGTTCTGTCGCTGACTGCTGACCGCCCGACTAAGGACACCCGCACCGGCTACTACACGTGGGCATCCGAGATGGTGATTGATGGTGCTGAGGGTGCTGGCGTGTACAGCAAGACCAATGATCGTGTGCAGCCGCTGACCGAGGTGTTCAAGTACCCGGGTAAGCCGGTGGCTGGTCAGATTGTAGCGCACTACCAGGACGGCACGTGGCGTATGGTGCGTCGTGCTCCGGGTACTGCGTCTGCTTCGCCGGTTCCGTCGCTGAGCCCGAGCGCTTCGGCTGAGGGTGCTGCGTCTGCGGAGGCGACCGCTGCTTCTGCAGAGGCGTCGGCACAGTAGGTTCTGAATCCCCTATACCGCTGAGAAGCCACATGTGTTTCGAGAAGCCACCATGATTGTGGCTTTTCGAAACACATGTGGCTTTTCGCTTCTAATCTTTCTTTGAAAAGACAGATATAAACAAAAAAGCCTTGATTCCAAAGAATCAAGGCTTTTTCCTAGTTGTGACCCCAACCGGATTTGAACCGGTGTTGCCGCCGTGAGAGGGCGGAGTACTAGGCCGCTATACGATGGGGCCGTGAGATTTACATCTCTTTTACCAGGTCTCCCTGGCAACACATATAACTATACAGAGGTTCCCGAAAACAACCAAATCAAAAAGCGGTGAATTGGGTCACATATTTTACACTGAGTGCAGGGCCCACCGTATGGGCTCTTTTTCAGCTATACCAGCCAGCTACACCAGGCACTCCCCCGGCAGCTTCAACCACCACAGCACCCCGCCTCCACCCAATAAACACCTCACAAAACGCCACGACGCCAAGGCACAAAAATGCGCCCCGCACAGTGTACGGGGCGCATCCACTCAAACTAGAGCAAGAAACTATGCCTTACGGCGGCGAAGCACCATCACAGCAGCACCAGCAATCAGCGCAAATGCACCGACAGCCGCCAGGCTCAGAACACTCTGAGCACCAGTCTTAGCCAGCGAGCCCTTGCTCTGAGGCGCAGACTTGGTCGCAGAAGCGCTCACCTGAGAATCAACACCGGAGCTCTTAGGCTGAGACTCAGACTTCGCCGAAGAAGAGTTCTTCAGCGGCGCGGTCTTCGTAGTAGTTCCCAGCTGGTCGTTAGCTTCCTCGGTCTTCGAAGGTTCATCCTTCGACTGCTCAGCCGCAGGCTTCTCTGCTACTGCAGGTGCAGACGCGGAAGGCGACGCCGAAGCAGCGGCGGGGAATGCCGGATCATCAGCCTCATTGCGGTTATCTGCGTTGCCAGCATCCTTCGCGTCATTAACAATCAGCGAAACAGCCGAATCGTAATTGCGGTTGGTAGCAACATCAGAACCAGCAGTAACGGTGCCGAGCATGTAGCCCTGGCTGTACTGCATGGTGTTTGCCGGAACACGCAGAGTTGCCTCGAAGGAGTACTTGCCGGTGCGTGCGTTGTAGACGAACGCGCTTGCCGGAACGACAGTGGAGACCTTCTGAATGTTTGCCAATTCGCTATCGGTCAGCTTGTCATAACCCATCGACCACTCACCCTCCTTGACGAGGAACAGGCGGAGACCTTCGGCCGGAGGCTTGTCATAGTCGTAGCCGGACACGTGGAAGGTGTAGGGGCGGGTAATGTCGACGGTACCCTCAGCGAAGTTCAGGGTGGGGTCAATCAGCACTGCGGTAGCCTGCTTCGGGTAGCCCTGGAAGGGAACCTTTGCGGGATTAATAGTCGCGGTGGAGGTGAACTCGCCCTCGGAAACCTCAGCGTAGAACTTCACGATGGAGTTCGGAACCAGCTTCTGCTGCGAGGAAGGAACAGCCTTGCCGTTACGATCCACGGTCGCCTTGGAGGTGTAGGTGTCAGTCAGGGAACCGTCACCGGTCTTCGCGTTCAGCACGTAGGGTACTGCCGCGGTGGTGTTGGCGATGTCCTGCTTATCCACTGCGATGACGGAGCCGTCTTCGGCGATGGTCAGGTCGTTAGCCTTACCGCCGTTCATCTCAACCTCACCGATTACACGGTCGGTCTTAGCGTCGAAGATGGCAATCTTACCGGTGCCGAAGTCGGTCACGTACACCAGGTCGCGGTCCTCGTCGTTCTCCATGGACAGCGCCTGGGTGCCGAACTTGACGAACTTCTTGAACTCGCCGGTGGTCAGGTCGTAGACGGAGATACCGGAGTTCACGCCGTTCACGCCCTGAGAGGAGACGTAAATTTCGTTCTCGGAGTGGTCAATGGTGACGTCCGAGGGGCGAACCTCAACAGAGGAGTTCTCGCCGCGGGTCTGAATAACCTGCTCGGTCTTGAAAGTGTGGGTATTGATGACGAAGACCTTGCCGCCGGTGCGCTCAGGTACGTACAGCTTGTCACCGTCAACGGTCATGTTCATGCCAACATAGCGGGTACCGCCATTGGGGGCACCCTCCAGCTGCAGCTTAGTAACTTCGAAGGTCTTCATGTCGATAGCGGACACATAGTAGCGGCCGGTCACGAACACCTTGCCGGAGTTGTGATCCACCAGCACGGAGCGGGGATGCTCAATCCAGTTCGGGTCGCTCTCGGCAATGCCGTGGTTAGTCCAAATCTGCTCCATGGTGTTCTGGTCGAACACAGACAGAGAGTTGTCGGTGGTGTTAGTAACCCACACAGTACCGGACACGTCATCAACAGTGATGCCGTACGCGGAAACGTAGCCAAATTCGCCGTTCTTATCCAGCTCGAAGGGAAGCGCTGCCACTTCTTCAATCTGAAGAGTGTCTGCGTTGACACGAGCAATAGTGGAGGCGAGGTCGCCGCGTGCACCCACGCCGACCATCCAGATCTTGTGGTTCGCCTTGGAGTAGGCAACCTGGTACTGGCCGGGCAGACCCTGGGTAATCTGCGCGACGGATGCGGAGGTGTCAACAACGCGGCTCAGCGATGCGGTGGAAGGAGCCGATGCGCTGGGGGAAGCGGTCTGATGTGCGTTATTCGGTGCTGCGAAGGAGGCAGGAATCATGGCTGCGCCGGAGATTGCGAGCGCGAGGGAGCCGACGGCGAGCCCCTTCAGTGCTTTGCCCGAGGAGGGAGTGAGGTTCAATGTGTGTCCTTCAAATGTGTAACGGAAGTGCTCACATGCCGCATGCGAATGCTAACGAGACACCCGTGAATATGCGGTGACATATTCGACGGCACGAAAAGCAGAAATGTAGGTAACGCATAAATTTACCTACCTTCTAATCCTCAGTGTTTCCCAGGAAAATACAAGCAGCGACGTGGGTGTGTTTTGTGTTTTTATGAGCGAGCCCCTAATTCGCCTTCAGTATCACGTGAAGGTTGAGCTGTTTCCAGGGTTTTTCCTTGCTCTTGCGAGCAAAAACCCCGGTCACTAGGGGTATTGTGATGCTTTTATATTTACACATTAATGTAAAAGTTTAGGTGAGGCACGCCAGCAACATTCACCTCGGGCCACGCATTTTTTCGACATTCAAAACCTATATTTTTACAGACAAGTGCACATATATAAATATGTTTTAAACCTCTGCCCAGCATTAACCCAAGCAGGCACGCAAAAGGCGGGTACCCCCTCCCCCAGATTCAAAGAATCCGAAAGAGAAAATACCCGCCTTCTCACGCGTTACATCGAGCATTTACGCCCGAAAACTAAACGCTACACTTTATGCCTTGCGGCGGCGCATCACCAGAGCAGCACCTGCAATCAGAGCCACAGAAGCGAAAGCAACCAGCGGCATCACAGCGTTAGCACCGGTGTTCGCCAGAGCGCCACGCGAAGAGCCAGCCTGCGAGGAACCTGCGTCGCTCTTAGCTACCGAGGAGCCACCGCCCAAATTATCGGAGCCACCAGCAGAGGAACCGCCGTTCTTCACAGCCGAACCGGACTTATCAGCCTTCACAGCATCCGGAGCAGACTTGGAGTCCTGTGCACCGGTCTTAGCGTCAGACTTGGAGTCAGACTGAGATGCCTGATCCTTGGAGGTCTGATCCTTAGCCTCTGCGGTGTTCTCGGACTTAGCATCAGACTTCTTATCCTCAGGCTTCGGATCTGCAGGCTTCGGATCTGCAGGCTTCGGGTCAGCCGGCTTCGGGTCAGCCGGCTTCGACTCATCAGCCTTCACACCGGTCACCGTCGGGTAACCCGCAAACTGAAGCGAAGTCGGGGTGATACCCACCGGTGCTGCGCTCGCGTCGGTGTCCTTCACGCCAACCTTGAACTTCAGAATCGAGTTAGCCTTCAGCTGCTGAACCGATGCGGGAACGTCGTTACCCTGGCGGTCCTTGCCGGGCAGGGTGGTGTACTCGCTGGCAGTGGTGATCTCGCCGGTGGTGCCGTTGAGCACGTAGGGCAGGGTCACCTTCTCGTCGCGGTCCTTCTTGTCGAGAACCAGCACGGAGCCGTCCTTGAGCAGGGTCACGTCGTTCGCGGCTGCGCCGTTCATCTCGACCTCGCCGATGACCTCGTCAGCACGGCCGTCGAAGACAGCCACCTTGCCGGTGCCGAAGTCGGTCACGTACACCAGGTCGCGATCCTCATCGTGCTCCAGAGCAAGCGCCTGGGTGCCGAACTTGACGAACTTCTTGAACTCGCCGGTGGTCAGGTCGTACACGGAGATACCGGAGTTGACGCCCTTCACACCCTGAGAAGAAACGTAAATCTCATTCAGCGAGTGGTCCACAGCAACGTCGGAGGGGCGAACCTCAACAGTGGAATCCTCACCCTGAGTCTGGATGGTCTTCTCAACCTTGAAGGTCTTGGTGTCCACGACGAAGAGCTTACCGCCGGTGCGCTCGGGCACGTACAGCTTGCCGCCATCGAGGAACAGGTTCATGCTCACGTAGCGAGTACCGCCGTCGGGTGCGCCCTCGAGCTGAATCTTCTCAACCTGCTTGGTCTTCAGGTCAATAGCGGAGACGAAGAAGCGGCCGGTGACGAACGCCTTACCGGACTCGTGGTCAACCAGAACGGAGCGGGGGTGCTCAATCCAGTTCGGGTCGTCCTCCTTCACGCCCTCGTTAGTCCAGATGAGCTTGAGGGTCTGCTGGTCGTACACTGCCACGGAGTTGTCGGTGGTGTTGGTGACCCAGACGGTGCCGTCCACGTCATCAACGGTCACGCCGTACGCGGAGGTGTAACCGTACTGACCCTTGTCGTTCTTCTTCACCGGCAGCTCGGCGAATGCCTCGGTCTGCAGGGTGTCTGCATCCACGCGTGCCAGGGAGGAAGCAAGACCGCCGCGCGCACCCACGGTGGGCACGAACAGCTTGTGGTTCTTCTTGGAGTAGCCAACCTGGAACTGGCCGGGCAGGCCCTGAATGATGTTCGCAACGCTAGCGTTTGCATCCACGGTGCGGTGTGCCTCGGTGGAGGGAGTGGTAGTGTCGGTTGCCTTGGTCTTGGTGGCGGTTGCCGGGTAGCCCTGGAACTCGCGGGTTTCGGGGGTGACCTGCTTGACCTCGGAGTTGTCGCCTGCGGTTGCGGTGACCTTGAACTTCAGGATGGAGTTCGCCTGAATGTCGGAGGTCTTGGCGGGAACCTCGTTGCCCTGCTTGTCCTTAGAAGGCTTGCTGGTGACCTGGCTGGAGGTGCTGACGGTGCCGGTGGTGCCGTCGAGGACGTAGGGCACGGTTGCGGTTGCGCCAGCCTGCTTGTCCACAGCGATTACGGAGCCGTTGGGCAGTACGACCAGGTCGTTTGCCTTGCCGCCATTCATGGCGACCTCGGCAATCAGCTTGTCCGCTGCGCCGCCGTCAATCACGCCCACCTTGCCGGTGCCGAAGTCGGTCACGTACACCAGGTCGTTGGCCTCATCGTTATCGAGCGAGAGCGCCTGGGTGCCGAAGGGGATGAACTTCTTGAACTCGTAGGTGGTCGCATCGTACACGGATACACCGGAGTTCTCGCCCTTCACGCCCTGCGAAGAGACGTAAATTTCGTTCTGGGAGTGGTCAATAGCCACGTCGGAGGGGCGAACCTCGCCGTCCTTATCGCCCTTCACAGAGATGGTCTTCTCGACCTTGAAGGTCTTGGTGTCGATCACGAAGAGTTTGCCGCCGGTGCGTTCGGGCACGTACAGCTTGCCGCCGTCCACCAGAATGTTCATGCTGATGTAGCGGGTACCGCCATCGGGTGCGCCCTCAAGCTGAATCTTCTCGACCTTCTTGGTCTTCAGATCGATAGCCGAGACAAAGAAGCGACCGGTCACGAAAGCCTTACCCGACTCGTGATCGACACGCACCTCGCGGGGGTGCTCAATCCAGTTCGGGTCGTCCTTGCTCAGACCCGCATTGGTCCACAGCTGCTTCATGGTCGCCTGATCGTACACGGCAACGGAGTTATCGCGGGTGCTGGTCACCCACACGGTACCTTCCTCGTCATCGACGGTGATACCGTACGCACCCTCGTAGGAGTAGCCCTTGTCATTCTTGACGATGGGCAGCTCGGCGACAGCCTCAATCTTCAGGGAGTTTGCGTCAATGCGAGCGATAGTGGAAACGTGCTCGTCGCGGTCTGCAGTGCCCGCAACCCAAATCTTGTTGGTCTTCTTGGAGTATGCGACCTGGAACTGACCGGGCAGGCCCTGAGTGATCTTTGCCATCGCCTTGTCGGTGATGGTGCGAGCGTCAGTGCTCTGGCTTGCTGCCGGGGTGGATTCTGCCGCGAACGATGCGGGGATGGTGGCAACGCCGGAAATTGCCAGTGCCAGCGATCCAACGGCGAGGCCCTTGAATGCCTTGCTTGAAGCGAGGTTCATATGTATGTCCTTTTTCGTGGGTGGTGTGTGAAGGTGCGTTTCTCCCCCACCGATGGGTGGTGAGGCGCCGCGTTTTTCCTGCTCTTTGGTGTGGGTTTCGTGGGCCCACGAGGAAGGAAACTAGTCTTCACACAGTATTAAGTAAGGCAACCTTTAATTTACCTTCTAGGTAATACTTACTTAGCGCACAGGATTTTGCAAGATTTTAGGCATATATAACGCAAAATTTCATATGCCAGGCACAGCCTGTCACTAAAACTCCTCGAGGAGCGACAATACGGGACATGGCAAAACCCCCGCCTCCAGCAAAAGCCAGAAGACGGGGGTTCCACACACCCCAACGCACGGTACCTGGGTAACACGGTGCCGAGGTGACTAAAAATTAGGAGACATACGAGAAGTCAGTGAACAGCAGGTTCTGCAGCTTGTAGCGGCGAATGAAACGAGCCAGCTCCGCGCGAGTAGTCGGCGCGGTCGGGTTGAACACACCCGAAGAATCCAGAACGATGTCGTTCGCGCCAGCCCACGCAACGTAACGGTGCAGAGTACCCGCACCGAGCACGTCGCGGAAACGAGAACCGGCTGCCTCGTTCATTTCGGTCAGCTGCACCTCCGCGTTGTACTGGAACAGCACAGCCGCCAGCTCCTCATGAGAAACCGGTGCGGTCGGGTCAATCTTGTCGCCGCCAGTAAGCGGCTCAGTAATCTTGCGGTCACGAGCCCAGTGCAGCGCATTCGCGGTCGGGCGGCCTGCCGCATCCGCAAAGGGCGCAACATCCGAGTTTTCACTCACGCCAGCGTGACCAGCAGCGTGGTTCAGCAGAGCGATAAGCTCCTCACGGGTGACAGGGCGGTCCGGCTCAAACGCGCCAGTCTGCGGATTCGGCATCAGCCACTTCTTCTGGTTCGCCATGCGGATATCCTCAGCGAACGGGTGGCTACCCGGAACATCCTCGAAAGAAGTCTTCAGAATCTTGGTCTCAGCCACGGGGATGCGCGCAGCAATCTGGTGAGTAATCTCCTGACCCCACGGGTCGGAGCAAATATCCAGCTGCAGAGCGTGATCAACGCCCTCACCCTGCATCAGCTCGATGGGGAACTGGTCGCTACCACTGAAGCTGTCAGCGTCACCGTCAAATTCGGGGGTGAGCGACCAGGAGCGCAGAGTTTCGAAGGAGTCGTTACGAACGTAGCCGTGGCGTACGGTCAGGGTGGTGCCTTCGGTGAGGAATTCGCGCAGACCGTGTGCAGTGTAGTTGACGGTCATACCGGTTTCGGTGATGGTGGCACGCTGAATGACGAGGCGCGGGCCTTTAGTTTCCTCGGTTGCCGGGGCAAGGTTTGCGGGAGCTTCGTCTGCCTGCGCGGCCTGCGCCTGCAGAGTCAGTGCGCCTGCAGCGGCGGCGGCAGAAGCACCCTTTACAAAGAATCGTCGTGAGAGTCGATGGTTACGGAAGGGCATGATTGTCCTATTCAGTTCTTGTTTGAGTTGAGTGAGTTACGGGTGGCAGGATGCGCGGACAGCGGCGTAAACGGTGAGTGAGGCCGATACGTTGGGTTCCCTCCCCTGTGTGCGTGAGTGAGACGCAGCATACGGGGTGCGGGTGTCTGTCGGGCGGATGCGCGGTGAGTGAGACCGGCACGGTTCCCTGACCCAGTCATCTAGCGTACCTTAAGGTTTCTGTTAAAGCGAAGATGAAACGGTGGTGATTTTACGCCCATTTTCGATGTTCAACGAAGTAGGGGCGATATCTGGCAAGGTTTGCCGGAAGTTGGTATGGGTTCTTGATGGGGTGATTTTGAATTACCCAATGCCGTGGTGTTCCGAGATGTGGAATATGTGGGTTTCTGAAGTTTTATGTGTGACACGCCGATTCAACCCCTTTTCAAAGAGTTATAGTTATTGGTACCCTATCACTGTTCCTATATTCTCAACAAAGGAGTTACCCATGGAGGCCAAGGAATTCTCAATCGAGAAGGCCCTCCTCTTCTTCGCCAAGTCCAAGTACGCCGACATCTTCGGCGTGGCACTGGTTATCGCCATCGCAATCGCCTCAGGATACCTGGGCACCAGCCTCGCTAAATACGTCGACTGGGGCCCAATCACGAACTTCATTCCCCTCGGCGTAATTTCCGTGATTAACGTGGGTATTTCGATGATGTCTACCCGCCTGACCGGCCGCCTCTCCAACGTTGGCAACGTGCTCGGCATTATTAACACGGCACTGTCCGGAGCAATCGACTACATTCTGGGCAACAAGGCAGCAATCATCACCTACCCGGTGACCTTCATCGTATACACCTTCGCGATTCGTAGGTGGCAGAACTCCGAACGCGGCAAGGCGATGGAACCGCCGACCGGCAAGAAGGGCCAGCTGATTATTAGCGGCATTGTGGTCGGTTCGTTCGCGTTCTCCCTAATTGCGAACTATGTCGGTTACGGCGGCAAGACCTCGTTCCTGTTCTGGATCACGACCGTAGTGTTTGGACTGTCCCTGTCAGCAAACATTCTGAACGCGCTCAAGCTCACGATGCAGTGGCAATTCTGGTTCCTGTACAACACCGTGCAGTGCATCAAGGCGCTGACCCAGGGCAACTTTGCGAACGTCGGCAAGTACATCTTCTACATCATCAACAGCGTGGCAGCACTGCTGCTGTGGACCCGAAATGGCACCGCAGCCAAGGGTACCGTGGCGGTGGCGTAAGGGGATGGTTCCCTAGCGCACCAGCTACCGCATACCCACCCAGCGATATGTAGGCACTCATAATAAGTAGAGGGAGGGGCCCTCCGGCAATACGACCGGAGGGCCCCTCCCCTGCATTGTGCGGGCATATTTGCCAGCTTCGATAAGCGGCTAGGTTATCCCAGCGGAATCGCGCTACCCTTCAGAACCTGACGCTCAGGAGCCGAATCACTACCCACCTTCGCGATGGGGAAAACAACAAACGCCTGAACGCCCTTCTCACGAAGAATCGCCTTCTCATCCGCCAGTTCGGACACGAAAATGTCAGAGCTCAAAGAGCCGCGTTCCATCGCCTTACCGAGTTCGTCAACCACCCTACGGTAGGGGTGGCTGCGCAACACGGTTCGCAATCGGGCGGGCGTAACCCTTCCGGAGGATACCGGAAGCACCATGAGCCGCGGATGCAAAGCGTTGTACGGGTACGCACCGGGGGTCACGCCAATCCGGTGGATCTGGTGAATCACCGGGAAGTTCGCAATACCCACCAGCGCACAGAAGGCGAGCGCAGTATCCGTCGGCTGCGGGACGGTGAAACCGGTTCCGGTTCGGGAGTCCGGCTTATTATCCAGCGAGTCGTACAAGGTCTGCCCGGTAACGCCGCTGAGCATCGCGGAAGGTTCCCAGGTTGCCAGGTCCGCGCACATCAGGCGCAAGCGGTGTTTAATGAACTCCTGGCCCTTGTTGCGGGTCTTCATCTCCCAGCGGGATGCACCGTGGTCGGGGCGAGGGGCCTTGGCTTCAAAACGCCAGTAGGAAGGTTCGCCCAGGCCGGAGATCCAGAGCAGAGACAGCAGGTCGTCACGTTCCATCAGCGCATCCAGATGAGCCTGTCGGGTCTTCTGGTGAGATGCCCAGTCGTCCGGGTACTTCTCCGCGTCGATTCCTCGAATACGCGGGGAGAACGGGGAGAAAACAGCAGCTTCCTTACCCGCACCGTAGGACTGGTCGACGTTCACCCAGCTGTCTTCAGCAGCCAGGGAAGAAACGTAGGAGTGCACGCACTCGGCAATTTCTTCTTCTGACACGCCTTCAGCATGCATCTGGGCGCGAGGCTGACCTTCCTGAGACCAACCGACGGTGACGGTTCCGGGGTGCTTCTGCTCAACCATCAGGGACAGCCCGTAGAGGGCAAAATGGGTCAATGCCGAGGTGTAGTCACCGGCAATAGTCAGCGTTGCCATTAGTGTCCCTCCCGTGAAATCTGGGCGTCTGCTGCGCGTTCAACGGCCTCAAGGTAGGCGGTAGCGTACGGGCCGTAGGTGCGGCTCGTCTGCTCCATGAGGTTATCCCAATAGCCGACGTTGAAGAGTCGGGTTGCCTGTTCCTTGAGCGCTTCGTAGTCCGTTCCCTCGGGCAGGTAGCCTTCCTTGAGCAGGAAGCCTGCGTCGTGGGCGAAGGAGAACCGGCCGTGACCGTGACTGCAGCCAATAATGCGCAATACCAGGTCGCGGTGCTCCCCCACCTTTTCGGGCGAGGCCGCAACCATGAGTGCAGACAGCTGCTCGTGACGCCAGCCCCTCGGCAGGGCGCTACGGCTACGGGCGCGGTACGCTTCAGCCACGGAACGGTGGCCGCTCTTTGCGAGCGCGTCCGCCTCCGGGTCTGCACCTAGCATCTGCTGGAAACGCAGGTCACGCTTGCCCTCGTCGTGGTACTTTGCCGCCAGCTCCAGTGCCTCGGAGAATACCGGCGCCAGGCCGAGGTTCTCGGCAAGCTGGCGGGTACGCTCAGCAACATCATTCTGGTGGTCGTCCAGAAGAACGGGACTATCCAGTACCAACTCCTGAGCGATATCGGAACCTTCAACAGACTCTTTTTCGGTCGCTTTGGTCACTATGGCGTACCAGGAGATAACTTCCTGACCGTCCTCAGCCTCGGTAGAAAGCTCAGAAGCAATCCTCTTCTTACCGTCCGCGCTCTGCGTGTCGAGCAGTTCCGCTACCTCTTCGGGTGAGAGGCCCAGGTATTCCCTGAAGTGTCCCTCACGGTCCGCGCACTTCTCGTACACGTAGAGCTTGATGCCCTCGGGGAAGGGCACAGCCTCCAGCTCGTCTTTCTTAGAAGGTAGCTCACGCTGAGTCACGGCAATGCCCTGGTTCGTGAACGGGATACTGCCCGTGTCAAGAATCAGAACGTCACCGGGAGCCAACGTCTGACTGCTCTCTTCGCCCTGGTCAGCATCCTGCCACAGGGAGATTTCACCCTGACGGTAAAGGAACTTACGCGGCTTCACGCCATGCTCGTCCTGGTAGTCCAGAATCTCCTTGAGAATCTTCAGATTCGCGGGGAAGGTTTCCCGGTCGCTCGGCGCAAAGTAGCTGGTCTTGAGAATCTCCATTGCGGCAGAAGTGTTGCTCGGCAGGTTATCACGCACGATAACACCGCCCATTGCGGTTTCTGCGTCCAGGGAGTCGTGCAGCCACAGATCAAGGTCCGGCTCGTCGTAGGGATTCTCGTCGGTACGCGAGAATTCCAGCAGGTCAGGCCATTCCGGGCGCTGGTAGAGCAGACGCTCCGGGGAGGACTGTACCGGCGGGTTCTTCACCATTGCGGCGGGGTTCACCGACGGATTCTCAGTACCGTTGAGTACTTCGAGCCATGCATACGCATTGCTCAGATCGACCGCCTTGTAGGGAGGCGCGTCCTTCTTTACAAAGTCACCGCTTGCAGGCCCGATAACAACGACCTTGGAATCATCGCGGTGGCCCAGACGGTTAACACGTCCGAAGCGCTGTGCCAAGGAGGAAGCCGGAGCTAGCTCGGTCACCAGGTCAGCAAAGTCAACGTCAATACCGACTTCGAGAGTCTGGGTGGCCACAACAACCTTCACGGACTCATCGCCTTCGGTAGTGAAGAGATCGGGGTGTTCCGCCTGCAGATCTTCCAGGTCGTACGGGCGCATGCGTCCTACGAGAAGCTGAACCTCTTCCGCCTTTTCAAGCACCTTGTTCTTAACTAGCGCTTCCTTGATGGCGATAGCCGTCCGCACGTGGTTGACGATACAACCGATAGTGTGGGCTTCAGTGGAGGCTGCGCCCGCCTCACGGTGAGCAAGGCGCTCCATAATGGCGTCCACAGCAACATTCACGGTCGGAGAGTTACCGGGCTTGCCATCCCACTTATCAATGGGGCGAAGCACCAGTTCCTTCTGCGAGTAGACACGGCGGTGCAGCTCTTTATCATTCGGGCTATCGAGAGCCTCAATGTCAACACCCAGGGTGGTCGATTCGCTGTCCTCGGTGGAGGGAGTAGCGGTCGTCTCAACCACCTGCAGGGTGGGAACACCCAGGTCAGCCTCGCGCTTCTGCAGCTCGGCAATACGCTGAGTGGTGTGCAGCAGCTGGCGGTTCATGTGAGCCTCGTCGAGCACCATGACGGTGTCCATGGCCAGCAGGGCGGTCTCACGCAGGCGGGCAGCCTTGGTGCTACCGTAGCCGCGGAAGAGCGCTCGCGAACCGTACATATCCGGGGTTGCGGCAATGATTGCGCAGGCCGAAATGTCGGTGACCGGCAGGTTGCGGTTCGAGAGTTCGCCACGGATGTGACCAGTCTCGAAGGGTTTGCTCCCCTTCTCGTTGTTGCGGGTCTGGAAGCTCTGGAGAGCTTCCGCAACCCTACGCAGAATACCGGGCTCGCCGGATTCATCATCGAGCGCATCCTTCAGATCGCCGAAAATCTTGTCGGCACGGGTTGCCTGGCTGTCGACCAGCGCACGACGTCCCACGGTCACGCAGAGGCGACGGGGAACGCGCGGCGCGGCGCCAACCGCTGCGAGCGCATTCGCGAAGAGGTGGATATCAACCACGGAGGACTTACCGGAGCCGGTCGGTGCGTTAATACGTTCCGGCCATACGCCGTGCTCGCAAATGTGGTCGAGCACTTCTTCCTGCCAGCTGAAGGGGCGGTGCCCCCCGTTGAGTGCGGCAAAGAAGGCACCGAACTCATCACGAGTGATGGAGGGCCGCGTAGTAGCGGGGCTAGTCATGCTTTTCCTCCTTCCCGTGGCGGTCGTATTCTTCGGTGGGCACGTCAAACGGAACCAGCAGGCCGCCACCCATGTGGCGGGACTGGCCAATGGCTATGAGGGTCGTGTCCGTTGCCAGGTTGCCGAGGTCTACGACGCCGCGCCACGGCTCTGCGGGCAGAGTGCGGGGCAGCTTGTAGGCGTAGGCGGCGGGGTTCTGGGTTACACGGTGGGCTTCCAGGACCTTGGCTTCAGCCTTTTTAGCGACCTGGTCCCTCAAGCTGCGAATTCGTTCGCGTGAGGTTTCAGCCTCGGGCGCTTTGAAGCTGTCACGCCACACGTAAGCCATGGAAAGCAGAGCGGCGTCAGCGAAGGTCCAGGCCTTCGTCTCAGCCTTCTTCGGGCGGTTGAAAACGCGTGATTCGGGAACGGCCGCGCTGAGGGTACGCCACAGACGCTTGTACCCGGTCTTGGGAGCGTCCCAGAAACCCTGCGCGGGCAGGCGCTTCTGGCGAAGCTTCACGGTCAGACGGGGGAAGTCCTGAGCGTAGAGAGTTTCTACGCTCCTGAGTGCGATACCGAGTTCTACTGCCTCATCGGTCGGGGCGTTTGCCGGGACCAAGACGAGCAGGACTCCCTTAGACTTCACCTCACGACGCAGATAGTCGGGCAGGTAGCGGGCAGGCAGGTACTGCAACGCCAGGCTGTTGGCAGGCTTGTGCCCCTTGGGGTACCTACCGGTGATAAGGCTGGGCGCACCGAATCCTGCGGCAGCTACGAGAGCCTTGTGGAGCAGGGAGCATGCCTTGACGTACTGTTCGGGCTTCAGCTCTTCACCGTCTACTTCGAGGAGCCACAAGTATTCCCAGGGGCTGGTGGAAGTTTCAGCCTCCACAGGCTGGTACTTGATGGATCCGAGGCCTGCGGTGGGTACCGATGAGGGGCGCATCGTGTCGCTCGCTGCGGTCTTGTCGCCTGCCTTGGTGGGCGCCTTGGCGGGGTATGCTTCTGCGTGAGCACGCATGAGCGCATCAACTCGGCCGGGCAGGGGTACGCGGACGGGCATGCCACCTGCTTCGAACGGACCCGACTTAGTGTCGATGGTGTGGGTGGGTTCCACGTTTCCGGTGTAGAGGGCGGTGAAGCTGCTGGCTTCTCCGAGGGAAGGTACTTCGCCGCAGAGCTGGGTGATGGTTTCCACAATGTCTGCGGGCACCTTATCGTACTGCCAGCCGATGGTGTCGGATACAGCCCAGCCGTCGGATACGGCGCGACGTTCGGTCTGCCGCCCGTCCTTCTCGGAATATGCCACTTCGCGGTACATGAATCGGCTCATCTTGTTGGGTGAGCGGTACACGGGGCACATGTCGGGAAGCTGCAGCCCGGTCGGGGGGTTCTCCTCAAGCCATTTGAGGGCCTTGAGAGATTCTTCCGAGGGGGCGAGCTGCCCGTTTTCGATAATTGCGTGAGGTCCCTGCGCGGCCGCGCTGAGGAGCGCGGCCTGCAAGCGGGCAGGGTCGGGGAAGGCGTCGGGGCTTCCGTCTGCCTTGTGGCCCTGGTATACGCCGAGCGGGAACCTCGCGAGAATTCCGAGGTTCGTCATATTATTCAGCGTCCTCCGCGGTGGCGTTCTTGATGATTGCGGGGTTACCGTCGACCTTGAAAGTCTGGCCATTCCAGTCAGCCACACCAGCCTTCTTGGCGTTCTCGATAGCTTCGAGGAGAAGCTGATCGGTGTCTTCAACCTTCAGGGGCGCGAATTCCTTCTTCTCACCGAAACGCTGGTCGAGGGTGACAACGGGTGCGGCGGATTCGACCAGGTCACAGTTGGCACGGATGTAGAGTTCACGCTCCGCACGGGCGATAGCGTTAAGGCCGAGTGCGGCAAGGAGTGCACGCGCGGCAACATTCTTGGTCTCGTCCTGACCGAAGCGCAACTGACGCAGGGTGGCGAGGCTCAGAACCCAAGAGCGGATGATACGGCGGCATGCAACAGCACCGGTTTCTTCGAGCGAGGGCGGGATGCTACCCAGGCCAAGAGTGGAAGCGGAGATGCGGGCGTCAGCCTTGGCGGTCTTTACTTCCTTGCGGCGCGCGGCAACGTTCTTGGCGCTCAGTTCAGCTTCCTGGTCATCGACGAGAGAGCTAAGTTCCTTAGCGCCAAGCTTTACGCTGGCGGCTACGGCGTCAACGCGGGCGCCGCCACGGCGTGCCTGTCGATGTTCAGCGCCAGGTTCCTGATCTGCGAGGACACCGATGATTTCACCGACAAGGGCGCTACGCAGGCGGACCTGATTGCTCTTGCGGGTGGAGTCCCATGCGCCGAAGAGGAGCGCTGCGGGGGCGGTGTTGAGCAGTGCGCTCATGTCTGCGGGGGTGCAGTTGCGCAGTGCACGGTAGTCGTCGTTTTCGGTGATGGGCTTATCGTCGACGTAACCGGCACGGAAGTGGCCGTCGAAGACGCGGTGGGAGAGTTCCATGTCGGTGTATTCGACGGGGCCGTTTTCGGTCTGGTAGGTGACGACGGCGCGGGGAATCTTGACGACTGCTTCGTCGCCGTACTGGCGACCCTGTTCGATGGCGGCTTCTGCGCGGTTGAGTTCAGACTGCTTGCTGTCAATGAGGACGACGGTCTGAGGCTTACCCTTGACGACCTTCTTGGTAGTCTTGGAGTCTTCATTCTTTGTGGATTCGTCCTGGTTCTCAGTCTTCCCTGCGATGTAGCGGGTCTCGTACACAAAAACGGACTTAGCAGCCTGTCCCTTGCCATCAACGTACTTGGCGGGTGCCACGGATGCGTGGGGGCCTGCTGCGGGTTCGAGTTCGGTGCTGGAGGTGATGACGGAGCCGCCGCCGAGCTTGACGTTCTCGATGAGGTCGGCGAGAGTAATGGTGGTCTGGGACATGGTTGTCTCCTTAGGTAGTGTGTGCACATCTCGCGTCGGTGCGTGGGTTGTGCACGATTTTTTGTTGTATAGCTTTAAGCTACATCGGTTTCCCGAATGGTGCGCGTGTTTTCGTCACGCCGCTACTTCAAGGACGGTAATGCCCCTGATATTGCACTGTAACCGCCTTGTTTAGGCACTATTCAGCGCAGCATCAGGGGCATTTAGTTGCATAAGCTGGTCAGTATATAGAGAAGGCTAGAGTCTGGCCCTGTTTTCTTGCTATACTCTGGGATTGAGTCTGCTGCAACAGAACTCAAAATACCCCACTTATTGCGGTATCAACGTACTTCAAAGCCGCCTACTGCGACTCCGTCGTGGTAGGCGGCTTTTGCGCATCCCCTGACACGTGCACGGTTACATGACTATGAGGGGTGAGAACGGTAATCACCGTTCCACCGTGGCTCATAACCGAGACATGAATATGCGCAGATTCCTCTCCAATGCTCAGAGACGGAGCGTTTGCTACACCCCCATCGCTCAGCATTTCTTCAGAATGTGCCTTTTGAGGAATACCCATCTCAGGCAGGTGTCCCACACGAGCCAGGATAGGCTTAAATACCATCTCAATCAGCACAAATGCAATAAGATTCACGGTCACCCCCGTGGCCATCGACGTAGCCTGCGAGATGGGATCAGCTCCAGTGGTCAGCATTACCGCCAACTTCCTTACCGCCGCTTCATGTTGACCGACTGCACCAGATTTCCCAGGAGTCGGACTGAGGTTCAAGCGACACAATCAGCCTCAGTCGCTCAAACGTACCACACCCTCCTCAAATAATCAAAATTAATAAACACCTCGAGCTCCATCCAAAGTAAATTACTAATATAAGAAACAGTTCCCCTCCCTAAGATTTTAGAGAGAGGAACCTTGTAAACGAAAGCCTCTGTAGCTCTTCAAGCTAAGAGGAAAGGGCTATCTATTAGCTCCATCCTATGTAAAGTACTACCCTCAATGAAGGCCCACATCTCATGCGATGTAGGAACTAGATAGTAAAGATATGTATCAGGAGCATCGCTAGCCTTCTTCATTATCCTCCCCTCTCCCGTACAGCGCAATCGGTCATTACTCATGGCTTCACCATAGCGCTGTTAAAGATTACGCGCATATGATTTGGTCATTTCAGACTCAAATAGCCGACAAGAGGAGTCGGCAGCAGGTGCCGTTTCTACCCCATCTTCATGTTTAAAGAGAAGAGCCTCGGTCTAGAAACCAGATTGATTTCTAGACCGAGGCTACGTAACCCGCGTGAGGCTTCCCAATTCGCGTTCAGAACCGCAACGAAGATCCCCGCCCGAAGGCGGGGAAATCCGTGCAGGCCTGGATGTGCCCGATATTGTGGAGCGAGCGCCTCAATGAAAGTCCCCGCCCGAAGGCGGGGAAATATGCCGACTCAGCTTGCCTTAGCAGGTTCCGCCTCGCCTCAATGAAAGTCCCCGCCCGAAGGCGGGGAAATTGGGAGATCAAGAGCATTGACACTGTCCCGCAACTTTCGCCTCAATGAAAGTCCCCGCCCGAAGGCGGGGAAATCCTCCTCCCCACCAACTGGGAGCACTACACCCTCCAGCCTCAATGAAAGTCCCCGCCCGAAGGCGGGGAAATAAGCGTTATTGACGGCAAGGGTGGGCACGATTGGGCGGAGCCTCAATGAAAGTCCCCGCCCGAAGGCGGGGAAATTCTTGACCTCCAGGCGGTAGCCGTCCTCCTGCAGGGTGCCTCAATGAAAGTCCCCGCCCGAAGGCGGGGAAATTTGGAGGATGCGGCGCTGGATGCGTCAAGGCCAGCCGGCCTCAATGAAAGTCCCCGCCCGAAGGCGGGGAAATGCGGTGCTGAAGAACAGTAACGTTACCGCTACAGGCCTCAATGAAAGTCCCCGCCCGAAGGCGGGGAAATTATGGCGGCATCGGCTGACGGTCTGCAGAATATCCGCCTCAATGAAAGTCCCCGCCCGAAGGCGGGGAAATCCTGACCAGTCGTCACCTTTCAGAATCTTCTGAAGGCCTCAATGAAAGTCCCCGCCCGAAGGCGGGGAAATTCTTTCACACACACCGACAGGTTATCCTCCTCCTGCCGCCTCAATGAAAGTCCCCGCCCGAAGGCGGGGAAATGCATAGATACTACCGATGGGACAGTAGACGAAGGATGGCCTCAATGAAAGTCCCCGCCCGAAGGCGGGGAAATATACGGGGTTACCGCGCTTCTTGCATTCTCGCACTTGCCTCAATGAAAGTCCCCGCCCGAAGGCGGGGAAATCCTTCGTCCCTCATGGTGTGGGTGGTGTCGGTGGTGCCTCAATGAAAGTCCCCGCCCGAAGGCGGGGAAATGCGCGACCTGGAGACCCTGTTCGATGAGGTGCGCAAGCCTCAATGAAAGTCCCCGCCCGAAGGCGGGGAAATGTACCCGCTCTAGCATCGTACGTGTTGATCGCGGCCGCCTCAATGAAAGTCCCCGCCCGAAGGCGGGGAAATGGTGTCTCAAACGCGCGGCACTTTAATCCATTTCCGCCTCAATGAAAGTCCCCGCCCGAAGGCGGGGAAATTTTTATCCGCTTGTCCCTGGTAAGGGATTAGTACACATGCCTCAATGAAAGTCCCCGCCCGAAGGCGGGGAAATTCGCGCCAGAACCAACGACCATGGAAGAATCCACGGCCTCAATGAAAGTCCCCGCCCGAAGGCGGGGAAATTCTTGCGGGATTTCGTCGGGTAGTACGTGCGGCCCAGCCTCAATGAAAGTCCCCGCCCGAAGGCGGGGAAATCCACTTCGCGTTGCGTAGGACTTCCAGAGCGAGCCGCCTCAATGAAAGTCCCCGCCCGAAGGCGGGGAAATGACGTGCTGCGGAGCCTGCGGCTGGACTGAGACAGGGCCTCAATGAAAGTCCCCGCCCGAAGGCGGGGAAATGAGAGGCGTTGTTTGCCGTCCCACTCCGTCAGAGGAGCCTCAATGAAAGTCCCCGCCCGAAGGCGGGGAAATCCAAACGCCAGAGAAGGGGGGAAGGGGATATTTCGCGCCTCAATGAAAGTCCCCGCCCGAAGGCGGGGAAATCGGGGTTCTGTCCTGCGGTGCTAACGCGAACGTATCCGCCTCAATGAAAGTCCCCGCCCGAAGGCGGGGAAATTTGTGTGACCTCTGAACAGCACTCCAGGGGTAACCGGCCTCAATGAAAGTCCCCGCCCGAAGGCGGGGAAATCCCAAACCACCGACTGACTACCCAACCTCACCAATAGGCCTCAATGAAAGTCCCCGCCCGAAGGCGGGGAAATACGTGCATCAGGTGCGTGTGCTATGGTAATCGCTGGCCTCAATGAAAGTCCCCGCCCGAAGGCGGGGAAATCCCAAACCACCGACTGACTACCCAACCTCACCAATAGGCCTCAATGAAAGTCCCCGCCCGAAGGCGGGGAAATTCTGTGGAATTGCGCACCGCAGCGCTAGTCTCTGATGCCTCAATGAAAGTCCCCGCCCGAAGGCGGGGAAATTCTTCACGACCTTCTCGCCCTGGCTGGGCTTCTGATTCGCCTCAATGAAAGTCCCCGCCCGAAGGCGGGGAAATTGTCACCGGCCTGTTCGCCTCGTGCGCGCTGGTGATGGCCTCAATGAAAGTCCCCGCCCGAAGGCGGGGAAATAAGTCTCCTAGACCCTAACACGTTCTCAGCCTCCAGCCTCAATGAAAGTCCCCGCCCGAAGGCGGGGAAATGCGCCCACTTATAGGTATTACTTATAGGTATTACTTGCCTCAATGAAAGTCCCCGCCCGAAGGCGGGGAAATAGCCACCCGAAACTGACCCGCAATTATGCGGCAGAAACGGGTGCTTTGCGAGAACCTCGCGGCAGGCCTACACAAAAAGTATACCCAAGTAGCCATTTAAGCATTTAAACACTATTGACAAGCCAAAACATCACGCGAGCGACACGCCAAGATTACGTCACGTGCCAGGTTCTCGCGGAGACAGACAAAGCCTCCAAAGGTCATTATCTCCGCTTCCTCCGCTAGTCCGCAATCGAACTCGTCATTCCCTCACTCCCCTGCCGCGCGTCGCTAGCGAATGAGTAGCACGCGGCTAGAGAATGAGCGCATCCGATTCGGTCACCTCGCGCGCCCGGCCAATGTAGCTGAAGGTCGGCTCATCAAGCCGGGCCAGCAGCCCCAGGTCACAGAAGAGTACCGAATCTTCGTCCGGATCGATGAGTTCCTGAACCTCGTCTTTGATGCGTCGCACCTTGGCGGGGGCCGCATCCACAATAAAGACGCTGTATTGAATACGGTCCCCATAACTGAGAATGAGCTTGGCCAGTTTGGCGCGCCGCCGGTCGCTGGGCACATCGTAGGCGATGAGTGTTCGTCGGGCGTCGTCACGCATTATCGTACGGTCACCCCCGTGTACTCGCGGGTGGTTCCGTTAATTACGCCCAGGAGCATGCGGGCCTGCACCTCAATAGCGCGGCGCCACGTCACCGAGTACCCGTAGGTGGGGTGGGTAATCTCCGTGGCCATTCGCTTCTCGAACGCGGCGATGACGGTCTTCCGCCCTTCGGGTGTGAGCCGGTAGCTACCACCAACCGCAGTGAAGTGTGCCGCTTTGACCTGCTTCCTATTAATAAGAGAAACCACCACAGAATCCGCGATGACGGCACGGAACTCTTCCATGAGGTCAAGCGCGAGCGCCGGCTTATTGCGAGAGCTGCTGTGCAGGAACCCGGCGTGAGGGTCGAGCCCGCACGTGAGAATCCCACGAATGCATTCTGAGCTGAGCAGCCCGTAGGCGTAGTTCAGCAGAATGTTGATGGGATCGTTGGCGCCTCTCCCCTGCCGCCCGGCCCAGGTCCAGCCGAGTTCGGTGAGCACGTCTTCTTTGAGCATGGTCGCGAAACTACCGAAGTAGAGCGAGGCGGCTTCACCTTCGATGCCGAGCAGTTCCGGGATTGAGGTAGCCTTCGGCGTGTGCTTCTGAATGTCTCGCATGGTGCGGCATACGTCTGCGGCGTGGCCGTTGCGGCGTAGCAGGGTCGCTTGGTTTGAGATTTTGCTGGCAATCATGGCGGCCGCTATAGGCAGGTGCCCCTGCGCTGAGAGGACATGCTGTTGCACGCGGGCCAGTCCATTCGGTCCGGTGCCGGGTTGCGACCAGCCGTAGACTCGGCCGGTGCTGGAGCACCAGATGATGGTGCAGTTGCGCCACATGAGTTCTCGTAGAAGCGCAGAGGAAACGTCGATATTTCCGTGAACAACGAGGCTGTGCACACGTTCGAGGGGTACACTGCTAATTGTTTCACCGAGGTGCTGCACGATGAGGCGTCCTTGCTGGACGGTCGCCCTTGATCCTTGCGTGGTGAGGTGCGCTACTTGACTGTCGGGGTTGCTGGCGACGACGCGTGTAATGTTTTCCTTTCCGTGGGATTCGTCGGGTAGGCACACGGAGATATGGGAGCACCAGCTGCAGCGGGGTGAGTCTTCGAGGGGTTGCGGTGCTGTCGGGTTGTCGATGAGTGCGCGGGTGGTGTGTACATATTCTTCTGCGGTGCGGATGTCTTCGTCTGAGATATCGACGGGCACGGTTTTGTTGTGGTTGGTGAAGTGCACCGCGCATTCGCTGACGGTTTCGCCAGCTTCTTCGAGGCAGATTTTCTGAAGGGCAAGCTGCACCCTGTGGGCGGGCGTGACGGATGCGTTGCGGCGTACGGGGGTTGATTTGTACTCGATGATGCGGGTAGAACCGTCTTCTTGGGGTTCGATGGCGTCGCACCGTCCGGTAAGTCCGAGGCGTGTTGATGAGATGGTGACTGCGCGCTGTTGTGTGCCGCGGGATGTTTTAGGGTCGTCGACTCGTTTGTGCGCGGATTGTCCCTCTTGCATTTGTGAGGTGTCGGTCTTTTCGCCGTTGGATTCGATCCATGCGCGGCGGGGGCAGTACACGGTGTGCATGACGAGTGAGATGGGTAGTTCGTCGCCTGCACTGTAGGGGGTAGACATCGGTGTCTCCTTGGTGTGAGCGAGTATGGTGGGCAGTCAGCTTTGGCTGCTTGGTTTTGAGGGTAGCACTGCGGCGAGGTGTTTTGGCTTATCAGCGAGTTTATGACGCAGGGTCGGCGTGTTGAGTTTTTCTGCTTGGGTTCATGGAGGAGGCGGGCAGCAGCTGGTGGGTGAGGCCTGTGGTCGGTGTTTTAGCCTGGTTGCTTCCTGCGCTACGAAAAAGGAAAAGCTCCGTTCCTGGACTGTGGCGGGTTCAGGAACGGAGCAGGAATAGGTTAGGGAAAGTCCCTACGAAACCGTAGGGAAGGTTGAGGTGTTTCCCGCGCAAGCCGGGATGAGCCCGCCGCCTCAATGAAGGTCCCTAGGAAAAGGTAGGGAAATAGCCAGCGGCGTCAGCCTGTCGCGCTTCCATACTCCAGCCTCAATGAGAGTCCCCACAAAACTGTAGGGAAATCGCTGAGTTGAGAATCTTTCATTATTCGCCTTGGCCTCAAAGAAAGCCCTTCCCAAAAGGAAGGGAAATCCGCGGGCTACCGAATCAACCTGCAACGAGTAGAAGGGCCTCAATGAAAGCCCCTCCAAAAAGGAAGGGAAATCCGGCGCGTCCGACTTGTCGAACACTCGCATCAAGGAGCCTCAATGAAAACCCTTCCCAGAAGGAAGGGAAATTATTGTCTCCACGGGTTCCAACACCGTATTCGGACACGCCTCAATGAAAGTCCCTCCGAAAAGGAAAGGAAATTTGTTCGCATTTGTGCTGGACTAGCCGAAAGAATTTCCCTCAATGAAAGTCCCTCCCAAAAGGAAGGGAAATCACGACGCTACCACATCATCACCACCACCCTATACAAGCCTCAATGAAAGCCCTTCCCAGAAGGAAGGGAAATATGCGAGTCATGGATGATGAAGACTCAACGTGGATGCCTCAATGAAAGTCCCTCCCAAAAGGAAGGGAAATTTCCGCCGAACCCTTTGCAGCACTGCGGCGCTGTTCTGCCTCAATGAAAGTCTCTCCCAAAAGGAAGGGAAATTCTGAGCCGCCCCTACGTTACTTATTCAGCGTGAAATGCCTCAATGAAAGTCCCTCCCAAAAGGAAGGGAAATCTCTTACGCTTATGGTCATGCGCTTTGAACGAGTAGGCCTCAATGAAAGCCCTTCCCAAAAGGAAGGGAAATTTTCCTCCGGAGTTTCTGCAGGAACTCCAGGGTTCAAGTGGTCGCCTCAATGAAAGTCCCTACGAAGGAGGAGGGAAAAAGCCAGCGGCGTCAGCCTAGCGCGTTTCCATGCTCCAGCCTCGATGAAGGTCCCTACGGAAAGGTAGGGAATGACATTTGTAATCAAACCGCCCCAGTCCCGTTTGCCTCCTCAATGAAAGTCCCTCGAAAAGGGAGGGAATTCATAGGTCGCGCCACGGCCGCCCTTCTGGTTACCCCAGCCTCAATGAAAACCCTTCCAAAAAGGAAGGGAAATTGTGAAGGGCGATTGTTAGGCTCACCCAAATCACAATCCCTCAATGAAAGCTCTTCCGGAAAGGAAGGGAAAAGGCCGGGCGCTGCGGCGAGCGCAGTGGATTATGCCGCCTCAATGAAAGCCCTTCCAAAAAGGAAGGGAAATCCAGGTAGAAGCCCCAAACCCCGTCACCGGCATGCCTCAATAAAAGTCCCTACGAAAAAAGGTAGGGAAATGAAGAACGCTACGGTGCAAATGTCCCGCTAGACTTACCTCAATGAAAGTCTACACCTCACGGTGCAAAACAAACGGTCCCGCGGTCATCTTGAAGGGATGTTGATTTGCCTTATTGAAGCCCCTCCAAAAAGGAAGGGAAATGATGTCACTATGACCGAAGGGGAAACTTGACCCCGCCTCAATGAAAGCCCTTCCCAAAAAAGAAAGGGAAACATTCACGCCCTGCACGATGCTGTCATTGTCCACGCAGCCTCAATGAAAGCCCCTCAAGAAGGAAGGGAAGTTGTCGATAATGTCGTAGCCGACACCGGCGGTAAAGGTGCCTCAATGAAAGCCCCTCCAAAAAGGAAGGGAAATGCGCCGTGGTCTCCGGTGAAGTCCTCGAACATTGCGCCTCAATGAAAGCCCCTCCAAAAAGGAAGGGAAATGCGCCGTGGTCTCCGGTGAAGTCCTCGAACATTGCGCCTCAATGAAAGCCCTTCCCAGAAGGAAGGGAAATTTGATTTTCACGAAACAGCTTCCTCACAGCCGACATTTCGCCTCAATGAAAGCCCTTCCAAAAAGGAAGGGAAGTGGACGGGCAGTGGTCTGCTATTGACGGGCGCACGTTGCCTCAATGAAAGTCCCTCCGAAAAGGAAGGGAAATGGGCTATCTGAACCCGTAGATGATGCAAGTCTTCCCTCCCTCAATGAAAGTCCCTCCGAAAAGGAAGGGAAATTCTGACCCTTCACCTTGAATGACTTCTTCGCTGCGTCCCCTCAATGAAAGTCCCTCCGAAAAGGAAGGGAAATTCACCGGCACCGGACCCGCTCTCATTCAACTCGCGGGCCTCAATGAAAGTCCCTCCGAAAAGGAAGGGAAATTTCGGTGATGAGTTGCTGGTTCCATTCAACGCCGCGCCTCAATGAAAGTCCCTCCGAAAAGGAAGGGAAATTAAAATTCAGGAAACGATCAATGGTGTTGTTCTTGCCTCAATGAAAGTCCCTCCGAAAAGGAAGGGAAATCCAAAGTATCCAACGGGCTAATTCCTTTCTATTTAGGCCTCAATGAAAGTCCCTCCGAAAAGGAAGGGAAATCGGGCGGCTCAACTCAACGATTCATGAACTTCTCTGGCCTCAATGAAAGTCCCTCCGAAAAGGAAGGGAAATATTCCGGCGGGCGATGCCTTCGCCCAGGTCGATGAGCCTCAATGAAAGTCCCTCCGAAAAGGAAGGGAAATACTCGACCCGCGTTGTTCCTACTGATGGCGTGACCACGCCTCAATGAAAGTCCCTCCGAAAAGGAAGGGAAATGAGTCATCTTATTGAACAGGTCTCCCGACTCAATCTTGCCTCAATGAAAGTCCCTCCGAAAAGGAAGGGAAATTATCCGTCCTTGCGCTGGCGTTCTTGTTTGCCCCGTGGCCTCAATGAAAGTCCCTCCGAAAAGGAAGGGAAATCACTCTACCGGGAGTCCCGCTGCAACATCCCAAAAAGCCTCAATGAAAGTCCCTCCGAAAAGGAAGGGAAATGCTATGGCCGCTATCAACGCCTCGATCGTACTTGGCCTCAATGAAAGTCCCTCCGAAAAGGAAGGGAAATTTTGCCGCTGAGACCGCGGATACAGAGGAGGCACTCATGCCTCAATGAAAGTCCCTCCGAAAAGGAAGGGAAATTTTGCCGCTGAGACCGCGGATACAGAGGAGGCACTCATGCCTCAATGAAAGTCCCTCCGAAAAGGAAGGGAAATACGATACCGGCAATGGAACATGGGCGGGTTCTTTCGGCCTCAATGAAAGTCCCTCCGAAAAGGAAGGGAAATCCCCCTAGCTATCACACTTCACCCTGTATTTTTGGGTGCCTCAATGAAAGTCCCTCCGAAAAGGAAGGGAAATCTTCGGTGTAGACGGCACCGGTCGGGTTGGAGGGGGAGCCTCAATGAAAGTCCCTCCGAAAAGGAAGGGAAATCTTCTGGCCTGCGATTCTTCACAAACCCGATTCTGCGCGGCCTCAATGAAAGTCCCTCCGAAAAGGAAGGGAAATTAGTAGCGCTTCTGACCGGTGCGGGGGTGCTTCCAGGAAGCCTCAATGAAAGTCCCTCCGAAAAGGAAGGGAAATTGACGGGGCGGTGAATCCTGATGGCACCGTTGCAAGCCTCAATGAAAGTCCCTCCGAAAAGGAAGGGAAATCTAGAACTCTTCTGGGCTGAGCAGTACGACCCGGATGCCTCAATGAAAGTCCCTCCGAAAAGGAAGGGAAATGTAGTAGTCGCTGATGACGATGCGGCCGCGGCGGCCGCCTCAATGAAAGTCCCTCCGAAAAGGAAGGGAAATCTAAAAATAAATCATAATCTTCTTTAGAGTCAAAAACGCCGCCTCAATGAAAGTCCCTCCGAAAAGGAAGGGAAATCACTGAGTAATCCAGGTGCACATTCTGAATCATTCGCCTCAATGAAAGTCCCTCCGAAAAGGAAGGGAAATAGCTACCCGAAAATAGCCCGCAACCATGCGGCAGAAACGGGTGCTTCGCGAGAACCTCGCGGAGGCTACACGCAAAATTATACACTCCAACCACATCTACCCCCGCATAACTCCCTGGCAAGGGAAGAAACCATGCGAGCGACACGCCATGTTCCCGTCACGTACCAGGTTCTCGCTCACACAAAGACCCCCGCCGGGTGCTTCCTAAGCGACCCGGCGAGGGTCCTCACGTATGAGAGGGGTTGGCGCGGTTCAGGTAAACCAGACTAACCAAGCTAACCATGCAAACCGGGCGAGCTTCGAGTCTCACGGGACTAGAAAGAACAGCGCATCAAAACCCGAGCCGGCCAAAGCTCGGCCCCGGCGAACAGCGGAACTAGCGCTCCGCCTCCTCACCCAGCATGCCCTCACGAGCCAACGCAGTCAAACGAGACACCGCACGGAAATACTTCTTCTGATAACCACCAGCCAGCATCTCCTCAGTAAACACCTTGTCAAAAGGCACACCCGAAGAAACAATCGGCAGGTCCTTGTCATACAGACGGTCAGCCAACACCACAAAACGCAACGCCACCGACTGCTCAGTAATCGGGTGAACATCACGCCACGCAATACCATCCAGGCCATCGATCAGCTGACGGTAACGCGACGGGTGCACCTTCGCCAGGTGCTCCACCAGGTCAGCGAAGTTATCAACACCAACAGTCTGGCCGCCGAACACTTCCTCAACCTTCGCATCAAACGCATCATCAGCAACAGGCTCCGGTGCAGCAGGCAGGCCACGGTGACGGAAATCCTCACCATCCACACGGTGCACCTCAAACTGCGAAGCAAGCACCTGAATCTCACGTTTAAAATCCTCAGCCGCAAAACGACCCTCACCCAGCGCGCCAGGCAGCGTGTTCGAGGTCGCCACAAGCTTCACGCCAGCATCCGCCAGCTCACGCATCAGACGAGACATGAGCACAGTATCACCCGGATCATCCAGCTCAAACTCGTCAATACACACCAGCTTGTAGCTGCTCAACGCCTCAACCGTCTTACGGAACGTCAACGCACCCACCAGGTTCGTGTACTCCACAAAAGTACCGAACGCCTTCGGGCCATCCACATAATGCCACAGCGACGCCAACAGGTGAGTCTTACCCACACCAAAACCGCCGTCAAGGTACAGGCCAGCCTTCGTCGAATCCTTCTTCTTGCCACCAAACAGGCGACCAAAGAAACCGGCACCAGCACCGCCACCATTAATCTTGTCGCCAAAATCCTTCAGCTTCTGCACAGCCTCAGCCTGCGACGGCTGATTCGGATCAGGAATGTAGCTATCAAAAGACACTTCACCAAAACGCTCAGAGGGGCGGAAACCCGCCAGCAACTCATCAGCAGAAACGCGAGGGATGCGGTCGGTCAAATGTACGGTCGTGGTGGGCACAAAAACTCTTTTCTTCAGTGACGGCGATGTGACTTCCGCTTTAAGTGTAGTACTGTCTAACACCCCGCGTGAGGCGTATGAGTTGCCCGCCACATTACGGGCATGGGGAGGGAGTGGGGAGGGATATGCGGGAGGGGTTGCTGGGCTGGGACACGGAGGGCGAGAATGCGAGGGCATGGGCGTTCGGGCGCGGAGGCTGAGGTGGAGTGTGTTTTTGGGCAGGGTCTGTCTTGGACGGGTGCTCTTGGGTGGGCGCAGCGTTCGATAGGTTAGTGTCTTCGCCGTGGGTTTTAAACCCGCGGAGGAGGCAATAGCCTATCGAATATTCCCTTAACCTATCGGCTATTACTCTGCCCCGCTATCTACTCCCCCTAGATTGCTGTTCATTCTTTCGGTCCGCGGCCCTCTCCCCTGGTCTGCGGCGGGGGATCTGGTAATGGGTTACGGATTTGTGCCATAGGTTAGTGTCTTTGGTCGTAGTTAAAAACCATGGTTGAAGACGCTAAACCATGGCACAAATTCTGTAGGGGGTCTCCGTGAGTGTAGATTTATTTGATGCATAAAGCATTGATATGTCCGAATAATGACGTTCAAATACTATTGCACTCAAAGCAACGCAAATAGACACAAAGATGCGGTAGGGTGGTAACTGTAGTGTTCCATAACGCATTGATGCGTTTGTTGGGTACGCTACGGGGCTGTTTCCCTTCCGGCAGTCAGCTTGACCTGCGAATAACGGCCCGACTAGAAACTAAACAACACACCATCACCGATGATAGGAGCGTATCTTCTATGGATTCGACCATTTTCAATCGCCGTACCCTGTTGGGTAGCAGCGCCCTTGTGGGCTTGGGTGCCCTGCTTGCGGCGTGTGGCCAGCAGGCAAATAACGAGGCGGCATCCACCGCCTCCGCCACGCCGAGCGAGACCACCTCGGCGTCTGCGGCGGCATCGGATGCCGCTTCTGCTTCCGCTACTCCGAGCCCGGTCATTACCCGCGGATACTCCGGCGGCTCGAAAGCACCTGACGGCGAGTACCGTAAGGCAGATGGCTACGGCCCTGCGCAGAATGTCCCCAAGCCCCGTAATGAGCCCGCACAGTACCCCGAAACCGAAGAAGGTCTCAATCACATGATGGAGGATTGGGTCAATGCCCACAACTATGCAATTCAGACTGGCGACTGCTCCTATGCATTCAAATATGTAACAGAGGATGCTGAAGAATATGGGTTCTACGAATATCTTGAAGAGATGTACTCCCATGGAGGCTGGGTCGCCGATGGCCTAGATTCTTATCAGTCTGAAAGCGCTTTGTTATTTGATGATGAAACGAAAAATACCGCATGAAAATCCGCAGGGTATGGTCGACGGCTATGTATGTAGAACCTGACGGTGAAGTTGTATTCAAAGCAAATAACGATACTTCCGACGACTCATTTTATTTTATATTTACATATTCAAATGGGTACTGGAAAATTGCAGGAACCAAACTGCTCAATGAAGGGTAGTTAGAGGATACCATGCATAAAAAACATTTCAATAAGATAGTATCTATCGCGTTTATCTTGTCGACTCTACCCTTGTACACAATACCCGCCATAGGTAAAGAATGTATAAATAAAGATTCATCTGGTCATTGTATTAGCTTTTCCAAAACAAGCAAATCAAAAACTTCAAAACGTACAGGTGAAACCAGCACTCAAGATCAACAACAAGTATCATCAGTCGATTCTCTAGGATCCGATATGGAATCTGCGCGAAAACGTTGGAACGACGAACATCCGCTACAACTCGATGGAGCAAAGCAAGAATATCATGCAAGTAGTGCCAAAGCCCGAAAAGCCGGAGATGCAGAATGTCACACGAAAGGAGACCAACGTCCTGGCCATTACGTTATAGGGTCTCTACCTCAGGGAGATAACGCCAACAAAATCCCCAACCATGTTGGCGGCCGCTACTGCGTACCCAACGACACCAAAACACTGACCTCGAATAACCCTGAACAACCCAAGGGTCCTTCTCCTGAAGAAATGCTCCAAGAGATTGAGGACCAATTCGCTAACACAAACATCCAGGCCCCTGTTTTGAAGCAGTCCTACAACCTCGGCACCGGCCTCAGTGAGGATAACCCCAACGTCTATAAGAACCAAGCAGTCAACTTCTACGTTGACGCACCGACTGCACGATGGGAAGGCGACCTCATGATCGGCCACGTGGAGATGGAGTCCTACCCCACCCAGATGACCATCCAGTACGGCAACGGCGATGAGGGTAGCTTCTACACGATGGGCAAGCCGGTCAGCAGGGCACGTGGCGAAGAGTCACGCAAGACCGCGACCAGTTATGTCTATAAGCGTTCGGGCAACTTCCACGCCTACGCGACAGTGTCATACTCTGGTCGTTTCCGTGTTGATGGTGGCGACTGGCAGGCTCTGGATGTCGTGTTGACGAAGGAAACTGTCGATCCACTACTGATCCGTGTGTGGTGGACCGATGTGGGACGCGTGGCAGGTGACTGCAGCTACGACGATACTCGTTGGGGTTGCAAGAACGACCCGACCATGGGTAAGAAGGATAATCCGAACCCGCGTCTGCGTAAGGCTGATATTCGCACCGGTCAGCGTTGGCACCTGAACGACAGCGGCGACGGGGACACGGAGTATTCGTTGCATCGCGACTGGCCCGATATGTAAAGCCCCGTGGGTCTTACACTGAGAAGCCACATGTTCACCGAGAAGCCACTTCTTTCGTGGCTTTTCGAAACACATGTGGCTTCTCGGCTATCGGGGTTCTTCCCTTCGGCTGGTTAGTCTTCCGGTTTCTAACCAGCCCCCCTCTCTTCACACACCACACCGATACGAGGAATACAATTCCATGACTTCCGTTTTTCTTACTCGCCGCGCAATGCTGAGCGGCGGCGCCTTTCTGGGTCTTGGTACCCTACTCGCAGCGTGCGGTCAGCAGGCGGCTAACGAGGCGAGCGCCTCGTCGTCTTCGACCGCCGCGCCGAGCGAAACCGCCTCGGCGTCTGAGTCACCCTCGGCGAGTGCCACCCCGAGAGTAACTCGCGGGTATTCAGGTAACTCCAAAGCCCCGGATGGTGAGTACCGCAAGGCCGACGAGTACGGTCCTGCGCAGAACGTCCAAGAACCCCGCAAAGAGCCCGCACAGTACCCTGAGACTGAACAAGGCCTCTACCGCATGATGAAGGACTGGGTTGTGGCGCACAACTACGCGATCCAGACCGGTGACTGCTCCTACGCGTTCAAGTACGTCACGGAAGATGCAGAAGAATATGAGTTCTACCTGTATATTCAGGGTCTTTACCAGCGCGGGGGATGGACTGTTGATGGTCTGGATAGCTACCAGCCAGAGGGCCCGCTTATCTACGATGAAGCAAAGAAAATGTATCGTATGCTGCATCGCCGATTCTGGAGCACTGTTATGTACGTGGAATCTAATGGCCACCTCACAATGAGGGCTAACACTGAGACTAGTGACGATACTTTCTATTTCCTTTTTACCTACTCTGATGGCTATTGGAAGATTGCTGGAAGTAAATCAATTGAGGAAATAGATAGCTAGCAATAGTCTCTTTCTTCAATTCACACACCACACCGATATAAGGAATACATTTCCATGACTTCCACTCTTTTGACCCGACGCGCAATGCTGAGCGGCGGCGCGATGCTGGGCCTTGGCGCTCTGCTTGCGGCGTGTGGCCAGCAGGCGGCTAACGAGGCGGGGCACCTCGGCTTCTTCGGTAGCTACGCCGAGTGAGACCGTTTCAGCTTCTGCGGCAGCATCTAACGCTGCTTCTGCTTCCGCTACTCCGAGCCCGGTCATTACCCGCGGCTACTCCGGCGGATTAAAGGCGCCCGACGGCGAATACCGTGAAGCTGATGAATACAGTATGGCTCAGAACCTCCCTCTCCCCCAAGACTAAGCCGCAACAGTACCCTGAAACCTTTGCTGGTCTTCGTGAAATGATGACCGATTGAGTCAGAGCCCGTAACTACGGTATTCAGACCGGTGACATGCAGTATGTATGGCCCTATATTCTGGATACCTACGAGAAGGATATTAAGTTCCTCAAGGATATCGAAGGCCTTTATCAGCGCGGAGGCTGAGGTGGTGTGCGCCCAGGGTTGGGTCTGTATTCCTACTTTCTATTTTAATTTTCTGATAAATAAAATTATAATAAGGAGTATCTATTTTCGGAGGTTTTTATGTCATTTCTATCAAAAAATTGGGCAGGACTGTCAGTCTGTCTGACCATTTCTATCATCTCTTGGGTTTTAGGAGGATTTCTGCCTGTTGTGGGAGCACCTGTTTTCGCCATTTTTATCGGAATGATTCTCCATCCCTTTCTCACTTCCTATACACAACTGGATGCCGGTTTGACTTATAGCTCCAAAAAACTGCTTCAGTATGCTGTTATTTTGCTTGGGTTTGGACTCAGTATCTCACAAGTTTTCGCAGTTGGAAAATCTTCCCTTCCTGTTATCCTTTCAACTATTTCAATTGCATTGATTATAGCTTTCTTTTTCCAACGCTTTTTTAACCTTGATACAAAGCTAGCTACCTTGATTGGAGTTGGATCTTCTATCTGTGGCGGTTCTGCCATTGCAGCGACTGCTCCTGTTATTCACGCCAAGGAAAAAGAAGTAGCCCAAGCCATTTCTGTTATCTTTTTCTTCAATGTCTTAGCAGCTCTTATCTTTCCAACTCTAGGTTCTTGGCTCCATCTTTCCAATGAAGGTTTTGCTCTCTTTGCGGGTACTGCGGTCAACGATACTTCCTCTGTGACAGCTACTGCTAGTGCCTGGGATAGTCTTTACAATGCAAACACTCTTGAGCCTGCAACTATTGTCAAGCTGACACGTACTCTAGCTATTATCCCTATCGTTCTCTTCCTCTCCTATTGGCAAAGCCGTCAACAAGGCAACAACCAAGGAGTGAAGCTTAAAAAAATCTTCCCCGTTTTCATTCTCTACTTTATCCTAGCTTCTCTGCTAACTACTCTTCTCACATCTTTCGGTGTCAGCAATAGCTTCTTTTCACCTCTCAAACAACTCTCCATATTCCTCATCATCATGGCTATGAGTGCTATTGGTCTCAAAACCAACCTCATTGCTATGATCAAATCCAGTGGAAAATCCATTTTTCTTGGAGCCCTTTGCTGGATTGCTATCATCTTGACTAGTCTTGGCATGCAATTACTCATCGGTATTTACTAAGAAAAAAGGGAGCCTAAAGGCTACCTCAGAACGTAGACAAACGTCATTTTTGGCGTTTTATCTATGATGAAAAAACTAAAGAATACATTCTCATGCTGGAACACATTTGGGAATTCGTAATGTATGTTGAACCCGACGAGTCATATACCGAAGACAAAAATACTGCCGAAGGGGACGATAGCGGCGCTTACATTCTCAAATATTCAGATGGATTTTGGACTGTCGTTGGCTCGCTTTCTTAAGAGCAACTGAAGGAAAAAGGGCTACTGAAATAACCCCATAACCATCGAGAAGCCACATGTGTTTCGAGAAGCCACCATTATTGTGGCTTTTCGAAACACATGTGGCTTCTCGGCGCATAGGTATCAGCGCATAGGTAACGGCGCATGGTGACTTCCGTAAAATGGTGTCTATGGCTAAGAAAACTAAAGGTAAGAAGAGCGGCGCAGCAACCGCCGCCGTAGCACTGCTGACCGAGACGAACACCCCCTTCCAGATGCGCGAATACGAGCACGTTGAGGGCGTCACCTCCTTCGGTGAAGAGGCCGCGAAGAACCTCGGTGCCTCCGAGGAGCAGGTGTTCAAGACCCTGCTGATCGTGCATGAGAAGGATTTCGCGGTCGCAATCGTGCCGGTCTCTGGCAAGCTGAACATTAAGGCTGCCGCGGCGGCCCTGGGTTGGAAGAGCGCCTCCATGTGCGACCCGAAGGTCGCTGAGCGCCGCACCGGCTACGTGGTGGGCGGTATTTCTCCGCTGGGTCAGAAGACCCCCTCCCCCACCCTGCTCGATGAATCTGCGCAGCTTTTTGACACGATCATGGTCTCTGGCGGTAAGCGCGGCCTGGATGTTGAGCTCGCCCCGGACGACCTGCTGAAGCTGACCAACGGCAAGTACGCTAACATCCGCGCTTAGTCCGCGCTCAGCGGGAATAATCCGCCCGGCCGCGGCGTTATGTGTGCCGTAAGAGCCTGGGCATGAGAGCAAACTGAAGGAGTCATGATGGGCAATTCGCTACCCGGCGTGGGTGCTATCGCCAAGAACTGGCGTGAAGTGCTCAAGCCTGAAGAGTACGCTGTTCTGCGTGAGGGCGGCACCGAGCGCGCGTTCACGGGCGAGTACTGGAACACTCACACGAAGGGTGTGTATTCTTGCCGTGCATGCGGTACGGAGCTGTTCCGTTCCGATCAGAAGTTCGATTCGCATTGTGGTTGGCCGTCGTTTTTCGCGCCGCTGGCTGAGGACCGTGTGCGTTACCTGGAGGATACGACGTTCGGTATGCGCCGCGTGGAGGTGCGTTGCGCCGCCTGCGATTCGCATCTGGGTCATGTATTTGAGGGTGAGGGTTACCCGACTCCCACGGATTTGCGGTATTGCATTAATTCGGTGTGTCTGACGCTGACCCCCGCCGGTGAAGCACAGGCTGGCGATGCCCCGGTTGACGAGGCGGAATCCACCGAATAGACCCCGCCGATGCCCCCCCCGGCGGGCACGCCGGTGAACCCCTTATTGTGAGTCTCTCTAAATTCGAGGCTTTAAGCTCGGGCGGGTAGAATGGCGTAGTGCCTTCGCGGGCACGCCACCCCGCCCGGGCTCGTGTTTGCTCGGGCGTACGCCTACCCGGGTATCTGGCGCATCGTATGGGCGCGTCGAACCAGACAGAGGAAAAGGATTGAGTGCATGAGTACCGCAGCTGAACAGAATGCCGCTGGCACCCCTCAGCTGACCCTTCACGGTATCGAAGTTCCGGACGTTGTTCCTCTGGAGGCCCCTTCCTCACCGATTCCGACTCTCATCACCACTGAGAGCGGTCTGCGTCGTGCCGCTGAGCAGTTGGCGGCGGCGTCCGGCCCGGTGGCTGTTGATACGGAGCGCGCCCAGGGCATCCGCTACGGTTCACGTGCCTTTTTGGTGCAGCTTAAGCGTGAAGATCAGCTGTACCTGATTGACCCTGAGGCGTTCAAGGATTTGCGCATTATTAACGATGCTTTGGCGGATGCTGAGTGGGTTATTCACGCCGCGATTCAGGACTTCCCGAGCTTGGACATGCTCGGTATGCGCCCGAACCGCCTGTTTGATACGGAGCTTGGTGCGCGTCTTGCCGGTCTGGAGCGCGTGAACCTGGGTGCGACCGTTGAGGAGCTGCTCGGCTATAAGCTGGCGAAGAAGCACTCGAAGGAAGACTGGTCGCGCCGCCCCCTGCCGGAGTCCTGGCTGAACTATGCGCTACTGGACGTTGACGTGCTCATTGATTTGCGTGACGCGTTGGAGGATTTGCTCCGCCAGCAGGGTAAGCTGCAGTACGCCCTGGAGGAGTTCGAGTACCTGTGCAAGACCCCGGTGAAGGATCCTACGGATCAGCCGGAGCGTTGGCGTAAGACGAAGGGCCGCACGATGTTGCGTTCGGTCAAGCAGCTGACGGCGCTACGTAACCTGTGGCATGAGCGTGACTCACTGGCACGTAAAAAGGACGTTGACGCGAAGCGTCTGCTGCCCGATTCTGCGATTGTGGAGGCGGCGCGCACCATGCCGCGTAACGTGCCCGCCATCATGTCGATTCCCGGTTTTCAGACGCGCGGTCTACGTCGTGAGGGCCCGCGCTGGGTGCGCGCTATTGCCGCGGCGGCACGCGGTGAGAACGCCGTACCGTTCACTTTGCCGTCGACTGCCCCGCCGCCGTTGAAGGCGTGGGAGTCTAAGCGCCCCGAGAACTTGGCACTGTTCACCGAGGTTCGCCAGGCAATTGATGAGCTCTCTGAGAAGCTAACCATTCCGGCGCAGAACCTGATCACGACCGATTATGTTCGCCGCCTCTGCTGGGAGCCGCCGGCTCGTTTGATGAGCAGACCCTGCGGGATGCGCTCGCCGAGTACGGTGCGCGTTCGTGGCAGACGGGTCTGGTTGCCCCCGTGATTGCGCCGATTTTTGCCCGCCATCTGGGGTAGATTTCGCTAACACTGAATAGACGTGTGCCGGTTGGGTGTGTTGCTGATGCGACCACCCGACCGGCACTTTTGCTTCGGGAGTTTGTCTCGGGTTTTTGCTGCGGGTTTATATCTCTGGGTGGCAAATGCGAACAAAGCTTAGCCTGCTCTCATTCGATTTTTATCCCAAACCGGCATAGTGTGGAGAGAGTACACGAAAGGAACCACCATGCCCGCACCCAACGGATGCTGCCGCTCTCAGAAGGCATGCGCCTCCCCCACTGCATCTGCCGCCGTCGAATCTAACGCTACCGAATCTAATGCCGTCGACACCGCAGTCGATACCGCAGAGATTGAATCTTCTGCTCGCGTCTTTTCCCGCCGCGCAACCCTTATCACCGGTGCCGTCGCATCCGGTGCGCTGCTCGCCTCCTGCGCTGAAGGTGACTCCAACGTCACCGTACCCGAAGGCAGCGTAGAGATGGGCGCCGCCTCCGCAGTGGGTGTGGGCAAGGCGGCTAAGCTGACCCACGGCTCCACGACCGTTATCGTCTCCCAGCCGTCTTCGGGCGAATACAAGGCGTTCAGCACCGTCTGCACCCACCAGGGCTGCCAGGTGCAGGTGCAGGACTCCAACCGTATCGTGTGCCCCTGCCACGGCTCCGAATACGCCGTAGCTGACGGCTCGGTCATTCACGGCCCCGCAGAGGAGGCGCTGACCAGCTACCCGGTACAGGTGAAGGGCGGCAAGATTTTCGTCACCCACACCAATAAGGATTCCTAAAACCTGTAGTTCAGAAGACGTACGGCAAAGCCCCGCCCATCACAATGGGCGGGGCTTCTGTCTGTCTATACTGTACCCGTCATTGACGGGTACTTGTCGCTGAGCGCCTGCTATTGCGGCGCGCTACTGAGAGAAGCTCAGGAGGCACATCTCAGGTACGACCGCTTAGCGGGTGTGGCGCGGCTTCTGACCCTCTTCACGAGCGAACGGAACCTTATCGCCAGCCAGCTGCGCACGCAGATCCGCGATAATGGTCTCCGCGGTCAGACCGACCTCTTCCAGAATCTGCTCGCGGGAAGCGTGCGGAATGAACTCGGCAGGAAGACCCAGCTCGCTCAGAGCGGTATCCACGCCAGCCGCACGCATTTCCTGGCGGATGCGCGATCCCACGCCGCCGGAACGCACGCCGTCCTCAATGGTCACCACAATACGGTGATCACGAGCCAGCTCAATAACCGAAGACGGCACCGGCATCACCCAGCGCGGGTCAACCACGGTGGACTGGATACCCTCGGCGGCAAGCACCTTCGAAGCTTCCAGAGCCACGCGAGCCATAGCGCCCACGGCAACGAACAATACGTCACGCTGACCGGTCTCCGGGTGGGGCTCACCGGTGCGTGCCAGCACGTCCACACCGTCGCTGCGACGCTCCAGGGCAGGGATGTCCTCGCCCACGGAGCCCTTCGGGTAGCGAATCACGGTCGGTGCGTCGTTGATAGCTACAGCCTCACGCAGCTCTTCGCGCAGGGTCGCGCCATCACGCGGAGCCGCCAGGTGCAAGCCCGGAATGAACTGCAGCATCGCCAAATCCCACATGCCGTGGTGGCTTGCGCCGTCCGGGCCGGTAATGCCGGAGCGGTCCAGCACCACGGTCACGCCCGCCTTGTGCAGGGCAACATCCATGAGCAGCTGGTCAAAGCCGCGGTTCAGGAAGGTAGCGTAGAGGGCAACCACCGGGTGCATGCCGCCGTACGCCAGGCCGGCACTCATCGCCACAGCGTGCTGCTCAGCGATACCCACGTCAATAACGCGCTCGGGGTGGCGCTTCTGGAATTCGCGCAGACCCACGGGAATGAGCATCGCGCCGGTAATGCCGACGACGTTCTCCTGCTCATCCGCAATATCTGCGATTTCGCGACCAAAGACACCGGTCCACGACTCGGAGGTGCTGGTCGAAACGTCCTCACCGGTCAGCGGGTCAATCTGGCCCACCGCGTGGAACTGGTCGTCCTCATTCGCGCGGGCGGGCGCGTAGCCGTGGCCCTTCTCGGTAATGGCGTGCACAATCACCGGGCCGGCGTAGTTCTTCGCCGCGGTCAGTGCGTTCTCCACAGCCTGCTGGTCGTGGCCGTCAATGGGGCCCACGTACTTCATGCCCAGGTCTTCAAAAATGCCCTTGGGTACGACGACGTCCTTAATACCAGCCTTCATACCGTGCAGGCCGCGGTACACCATCTGACCGACGGGGCCGCCACGCTGCAGACCGATGCGCACCGCATCCAGGGCGTGGTCGTAGCGGTGATCGAGGCGCACACGATCCACCTGTTGCTGCACACCGTGCTTGAGCTCAGAGAGCTGGTTCGCGAAACCGCCAATAGTCGGCGCGTAGGAGCGGCCGTTATCGTTGACCACAATCACGACCTTGCGGGTGCGGTCGGCAGCAATATTGTTCACAGCCTCCCACGCCATGCCGCCGGTCAGCGCGCCGTCGCCAATGAGGACCACGGTGTAGCGGTCATTTTCGCCGTTGAGCTTATGCGCACGAGAAATACCGTCAGCCCACGAAATCGAGCTGGAAGCGTGCGAAGAAGCAATGATGTCGTGCTCAGACTCGCCACGATCCGGGTAACCCGACAGGCCACCCTTCTGACGCAGAGTCTTAAAGGCGTGACGACCAGTCACCAACTTATGCACATAGGACTGGTGGCCGGTATCGAAAAGAATATTGTCCTTGGGAGATTCGAAGACACGGTGGATGCCGAGGGTCAGCTCCACAACGCCCAGGTTCGGGCCCAGGTGACCGCCGGTCGCCGACACATTCGTCACGATGAACTGGCGAATCTCCTTAGAGAGCTCCTCCAGCTGCTCGTAGCTGAGGTTCTGCAGGTCCGCCGGAGACTGAATACCCGGGAGCAACTTGGCAGTGGCACCATCGCCAATGCTGTAGTCTGCGGTGGGTGCGCCACCGGCGGCGCTATTCGGGGTCTCCTCCTGCGGCAATGCGTTTTCAGCGGACATACACCCACACTCCTCAAGGTCGGGGCACGGCTCATTCCGTGCGTTGGTTCTTCAATGATTCTACCGTTTACGGTGCCAAAAAGCAGATTTATGCGCCCGCAGAGCAAGACGCACCGGGTTGAGCGAAAACCGCCTGAAATAACCCCTAGTGGGCAGGCTGGTGAACAACCCAACCCGCCCAACACAGCGATTATTTACTTCTTTGTTACGGCAACTAGCTGCGCGCTACGTGGTGCGGCGGCGACGCGGACGAGGCTTCGCCGGGGCACGCTCAAAAAGCGCCACCGACTCCACATGATGCGTATTCGGGTACATATCAAACGCCCGAAGCTGCACCATATCCCAACCCAGCTCACGCAAAATACCGGTGTCACGACCCAGGGATGCCGGGTCGCACGCCACGTACAGAATACGCTTGGGGTCCAGCGCATCCAGGCGTTCCAGGGTGGTTCGGTTCGCACCCTCACGGGACGGGTCAAGGACCACCGCATCAATGGCGGGGATTTCACCAAACTCAAGGGCGGTCTTCAAATCCACCAGGTGGCGTGCCACGTCACCGCGAATCACCTCAATGCGGGTGTTCGCCGAGTTATCGGTGCGGGAACAACCATCCGGCGCGAAGTTCGAGCGCGCATCCTTATGGGTCACCGGGGAACCCTCAATGCTGACAACGGTACCCGTCGCGCCCACAGCGTCCGCAAGCGCGGCGGTGAACAAGCCCGCACCGGCGTACAGGTCGAGGGTGCATTCGCCTTCCTGCGGGCGGAGCATGGTGAGCATGGTTCCGACCATGGTGGAGGGAGCGGCGCGGTGAATCTGCCAGAAACCGCCGGCAGACACCTGGTAGCTGAATCGGCGGGAGCCGAAGGTGACTTCTTCGGTGACGGAGCGCAGGCCCGCGCCGAGCAGCTGGTCGCCTTCGGGTACGCGGCGGTAGGGGCTGTGGGCGGAGCCGGGGCGGCGGCGCTTGGGCTTGCCGTTGGAGGTGGACTGCGGGGTGAAGAAGAGGGAGATCTTGCGCTTAGCAAGCAGTCCCCAGGCGTCGGATGCCTGCTGTTCGATGTCCTTGGCGACTTCTTCGATGGAGAAGCGCGGGTCAACGATGAACTGCAGCAGAATCCTGCCGCGGGAGGATACGGTTGCCTCGACCTCGCGTACACCGCGCAGGTTCAGCCGCTCAAGCTCTAGGTTGCGCAGTTCGGGTGCGGCGAGGGGAAAGTCGATGACCGGTACGGGCTGGGAGGCGCGGTAGGGGTGCATGCCGACGCGCCAGGTGACGGTGGGGCTCTCCTTGCCGCTGTTCTTCTGGCTGCCTGGCTTATCGTCGGGCTGGGTGCGGACCTTGGTCACGTTGTAGCGCACGCGGGTACGCCAGGACAGGCCCTCGTTGTTGTCGCGCAGGGGTAGCTCTTCAACGATGAGGTTGGTCAGCAGGGGCGATTCGAGGGGCAGGCCGCCCAGTCGGTTGATTTGGGTGCGGACGATATCGGTCTTGTAGCGTCGCTGCTCGGCCAGGCTGATGTGGCCGTATTCCATGCCGCCGAGCAGTTCGGGTACGCCGGTGGCTGCGGCGCGTTCCTCTTCGGTGGCGAGCGCATCCGCCTGGATCCAGGGGTGGGGGCGGCGTGCCAGGGAGGGTACGGGTACGGAGATGACATCTGCGAAGTAGAAGCGGCGCTTGGGGCCGATTGCGGTGATGCGCACTTCTGCCTGCTCGCCGACGATGCCGTGACGCACGAAGATGACGCCCTGTTCGGTGCGCGCTACGAAGGCGCCACCGTGCGCAGGTGCCTCACAGGTGACGGTGAGGGTCTGCCCGACGCTGTATCCGTCTACGTTGTTGGAGGCGGCAGGCGTGGTAGCAGTGTGGGTCACAGCATTGTCTCCTAAAGAATCACTTAATGTGAACTATTTTACACCGGATTGTACCTTTACTCCGGTTCCGACGCCCCGCAAGGGGCGCTTCATCAGTTGCAAAAGGCAAAGTCCAGGCGCTATGCGGGGTGCTCAAGCAAAGTTGCAGGGCAATTGACCGGGCTGGGCGCTAGGCAATTATTTCTAGGCGCTGGGCACCGGTTTCTGGGTACCAGGCGATTATTACGGCTGGCGTTTCTTCTCGCGCGCCACAGCGTCCGCCTCGTGTAGGCGGCCGCGGTACACCGCGTGGCGGTTGCTCTGAATCAGTTCACGGCCGCCACCGGCAGAACGAGTAATCTTCGGGGCGACAGCTGCCATTGGGTCCTCTGCTTCTACCGTTGATTCTTCGTTTTGTAAACGCTGATCAAAAATCTCATCATACACCTCATCCTCGTGCATCGCCCAGGGCACGGTTGCCGTCATGACGCCCGGCTCGTGCAGAAGCGCCCGCTTGAGGCGGCGCACCGTGCGGCGGTGCAGAAGACGCTGCCACCAGTGTTGCACCACGAACTCCGGCAGGTACACCACCAAAATATCGCGGGGCGACTTCTTGCGGCGGCGGCGAATATACGAGACGACCGCATTCACGGTGTCACGGTACGGCGAATCAATGACCGACAGCGGCACCGGAATACCGAGGGCGTACCAGCGCTTCTTCACAATCTCCAGGGCGGCGCGGTCGTTGTTGACCGTCAGCGCCTCAATCGTGGAGGGGCGACCGGCACGCGCATAGGAGAGGGCACGAACCGCCGGGCGGCGCACACGCTCCACGTACACGATGGCGTGCACACGCGAAGGCAGTGCCGCCACATCCGCAACGGATTCGGCGTTCAGGGGGATGTCTAGGGCGGCATCCACCGCATCGTAGTGGCGGCGAGTCACAACCATACCTCCAACCATCAGGGCAATCATTCCAAGGGAGAGCCACGCACCGGCGGCGAACTTCGTCACCACAACAATGACCAGCACCGCGGCGGTCACGACCACACCCACCGCAGAGACAGCGATATCACGAATCAGGGCGCGGCGCGGCATCTGCGCGAGGGTAATACGCATCAGACGCATGCGGTAGCGCACCACCGCCAGCTGCACCAGCACCATGGACAGGCACATACCCACGATGTACAGCTGAATCAGCGAGTACACGTCCGAACCGAAATGCAGGTGAGAAAAATTGAGAATGCCGACAGCGCCAGCACACCGTTCGCGTACAGGCCGCGTGACTCCACGCTGCGGAAGAACACCGGCAGGTACTGGTAATCAGCCAGCGACGAGGCAATCACAGGGAAGCCCGTAAACGCAGTCAGCGAGGCAATAATCAGCACGCCCACCGTGGCAAACACCAGCAGCTGCGCGAAGAACGGAACACCCTGATAAATCGCCAAAGCCACCTGGTACAGCGCCGGCTTCTGGTGGAAGTACTCCCCCGGCGTGTGCCCGTCAATGAACAAGAAACGAGTCGTATCGTGCACCATGTGTACGCGGGTTGCCGCCGCAAAACCGAGCAGGCTCACCAGCAGGACCGAAGTAATCAGGCCCATCATCATCATGGTGACCGCCGCATTATATTTCTTCGGGCGGCGGAAATACCTCACCGAATTAGAGATCGTAGAAACACCCGAAAACGCCACCAACCCGGCGGAGAAAGAACGTGCCAGAAGCAGCACCAGCGCCAAGCCTTCCATGGCATGATCCTGGTATTCGGGGACAATCACGTAGGTTGCCGATTCAGCCAGTGGCAGAGTACCCGTAGCGGCACGAATCCAACCCACAATGAGAGTGACCCCCAACAGCGCCAAGAAAACGTACAGCGGCCAGTACGCAATCTTTCCCAGCAGCTGCACGCCGCGCAACGCAAACAGCGTCAGGGCAACAATGAGCAACACCGCAATGAGGGTGCGCCAATCCTGAATCTGCGGGTACAGCGCCACCAAAAACGAGGACGCCGAAGACATCGAAACCGCCACCGTGAGTATGTAGTCCATCAGCGAGGATGCACCCATCACGATCGAGGGTAGCGCACCCAGCTTGCGGTGCACCAGCTGAATATCGCCCTCGGAGGCAATCTGATTAATGTTGTAGCGGTAGGTGCCAATCACCAGCAGACCCACCATCGCCACCCCCAAACCAATCCAGGGCGAAAAAGCGAGCGCAGAGGCACCCGCGGCGGCAAGGGTCAGAATCATTTGGTCGGCGGCGTAGGCGACCGAGGAGATACCGTCGGCACCGAAAAGAGGCAGGGCGTAGCGCTTCGGCAGCGCGACTGCCGAAAGATTTCGCGTGCTGACCGGCTGACCGGTCAGGGCGATGCGCATCTTATCCCAACGATTCCTCACGCTGTTAAGGCTATCGGTCGCGGCTTCAAAGCTCAATTTTATTCAGCCGAATAGTGGGCATTGCGAGCGGAATATCACGGAGCCTCGGCGCGGAACCTCACCCGCCCATTACACTGGTAGAGGTAGGCGGTAACGCCTTATCGACACAAAACATCAACACATTCGGAGGGTTGTATGCCTCACTTCGTCATTATGGGTGCCGGACGCGTGGGCGTCATGTTGGCGCGCACTCTGGAAGCTTCGGGGCATACGGTCGCCGTCATCGACCAGGACGAACGCGCTTTCCAGCCGTTGCGTAAGGGCTTTGAGGGGCGTCTGGTGACCGGTGTCGGCTTCGATGCGGACACCCTCAAGCGTGCCGGCATTACCGAGGCGTACGCTTTTGCCGCCGTCTCTTCGGGCGATAACTCGAATATTATTGCCGCCCGTGTGGCACGCGAAATGTTCAAGGTGAAGAACGTTGTGGCGCGTGTGTACGACCCGAACCGCGCCGAGTTCTTCCAGCGCATGGGCATTCCCACGGTCGCTTCGGTGCGCTGGTCCACCGACCAGGTGCTACGCCGTCTGCTGCCCGAGCAGGCGCTCAAGGGCGACTTCCGTGAACCCTCGGGCCGCCTCATGCTCACCGAAATTCCGCTCGACGACGGTTGGGCAGGCCACGCCCTGACCAGCATCGAAAGTGCCGCCGGGGTGCGCATCGCCTACATCACCCGCTTCGGCGAGGGTATGCTCCCCCGCCCGGACAGCGCCTACCAGCAGGGCGATAGCGTGCACGTCATGATGCGCACCGACGACGTTGCGGACGTAACCCGCATCCTCTCCCGCCCGCCGCGCGTTGAAGACGAAGAAGCGGAGGCTGAGGGGGACTACGCCCCCGCTTCGGGCCACCGCAAGCATCCGCACCGCAAGCATCCCCACGGTCCGAAGAAACCCGCCGAGCAGAAGCACAACGACGGCCCCGTCATCGAGCATGAATTCCACCTCGGTGACACTCCCCCGGAGCTGCCCGACCCCCTCGAACTCATCGGCCGCCATCGTGACCACTCGAAAGGTGAGAAGTAAGTGAAGGTCCTCATTGTTGGTGCCGGTTCCGTGGGCGCCTCCATCGCTAAAGAGCTCATGATGAACGGCCACGACGTGACCATCATCGACTCCAAGCCCGAAGCCAAGAAGCGCGCCGATCTGCCCGGCGTGCGCTGGCATATTGGTGACGCCTGCGAGCTGTCCGTGCTGCGCCAGGTGCACCCGAACAAGGCGGACGTGGTCGTTGCCGCAACCGGTGACGACAAGGCAAACCTGATGACGTCCCTGCTGGCTCGTAGTGAGTTTGGTGTGCCCCGCACCGTGGCGCGTGTGAACAACCCGCGTAATGAGTGGCTTTTTGATGACTCCTGGGGCGTGGACGTTGCCGTGTCCACCCCGCGCCTGATGACCGCCCTCGTCGAGGAAGCCGTGGAAGTCGGCGATGTGGTGCGCCTGTTGACCCTGCAGGCTGGCGGCGCGACCCTTGCCGAGTACACGGTGCCGGACGGCCACCCCGTCATTGGTTACCGCGTGGACCACGTGCAGTGGCCCGTCGACACGGTGCTCACCGCCATCCTGCGTGACGGCGCGCCGATCCCGCCCAGCGCGGATGTGGCGATTGAGGGTGGCGACGAGCTGTTCTTCATCACGACCATTGCCGGTGAGGACCAGATCCGCGCGCTGTTTGCATAGCGTTTATATGTAAGTTTTTGAGGAGGCGAAAGCCCCGGTCACCCATACGGGTACCGGGGCTTTCGCCTACTTTTATGAAACTATTTCGTGAAGTTGCGGGGTGTACAAATTGCGGGGTGCGCAAGTTGCGGGGCGTGCCTTAACGGTTCGCAGAGCCTTCAGCGTCCGGCGCCTCAGCGTCCAGTGCCTCAGCATTCAAAGCCTCAGCGTCCTCGCTGACCAGCCCCTCCTCGGGAGCCGACACACGCCACGCCAGCCACACGCCCAAAGCGTACAGCGGCAGACCCATAATCAGGCGGGTCGCGCCCAGCGCCTCCACATTATCCGCAAAATACAGGGGCACCTGCACGGCAAGGCGCAGCATCATCAGCACGGTAATAATCCAGGTCGCCAGCATGTACTGGCGCAGGCGCACCAGGTTCTGGCGCCAGCTCAGCGCCTCACCGCGAATGACCGCAAAAATCAGGCCCATCAGCGGCCAACGCACCAGCATCGACAGCAGATACGCCAGGATGTACACGCCGTTCGTCCAGAAGCCCACCACAAAGTAGTCGCTCGCATTACCGGTACGGTACGCGGCAAACGCACAAATCGCCACGCCCACCAGACCGGTCAGCGCACTCACCAGCTTAGAGCCCTGCACCAGACGAATCAGCGTGAACACGCCCGCCGCAGCCAACGCCGCAATCAGGGACAGGTTCAGTTCCTTCGTCACGGTGAACAACACCAGGAACGCCACAGCTGGCAGGGAGGATTCCACCAGGCCGCGCCAGCCGCCGATAGCGTGCAGAATATCCACATCACCGTTGGCGGTGCGGCGCATATTCGCACCCATGGAGGCGCTCAGGCTCTGCGCCAGCTGATTCTCCTCCCGCGCCGGGTCAGCAGCCGGGCTAGTTGCGGGGTTAGCGTTCGGATCGGGCTGGGTCGAAGACTGCTCAGCGCTCATAGTTTCCCTTCTCCACAAAGAATTGCGGCACAATCTCATAGCGCGGGTTATAAATCACCGGCTGATGCGCCCTCACAGACACCACCCCGGAACAGCGCAGCAGCGCACCGGCATGCACGCCGGGCACCATCTGCTGGCCCTGCCACTTGAGCATGACCCTATCCCCCGGATTGAACGGCGCATAGGGCGGGAAAGACACCTCGTGCGGCTCCTGCACCGCCACGGTCGCCAAAGACGCCGTGTTCAGGTGGTGCTGCTTCTCGGGGCCCTCGGACTCCTCCTCGAAATCCTCACCGGGCGGCTCCACAATCGGCATACCAATCAGCGCCAGCGGGCTCGACCACTGCAGAGGCTTTGACTTAGCCACCACCAGCTCGGCACGGTACATCGGCTTATCCTGGGCGGTCGGCAACCACACCTGCTCCACGCGTCCGGCAAGGCGTACGCGAAAGCGCTCGGGGTACCCGGGAGCAAGGATCTGCTCCTCAGGAACCGCGAGCGCACTCGGGTAGTTCGAGAACTCAGGCATTAGCCAATCTCGGTAATCTCAGGGCCGCGGCGAGGCATCGGGCGCAACTTGCTGTGCTCGTTCTCGGTTTCTTCCTCGACGGCGGGCTCTTCCTCAGCCGCAGCAACCAGGTCGGCGGGCAGAGTCATGGGCAGCAGTTCACGCGGCGGGCGCGGGTCGTCGCCACGGTCCACCACGACGGTGCGGAATACTTCCTCCACGGAGGCGGCAGCCTTGTCGTCACCGAGCACAGCCGCGCCGGAGATGACGCCGCGCAGGAACCAGCGGGGGCCGTCCACACCCACGAAGCGGGCGATGCGCTCGCCGGGCTGGCCGTCCGGGGTGACGGCGGGCAGGCGGGTCAGCATCTCGGCGCCGAATACGCCGGCGTAGATTTCGACAACGCCGCCCTGGGATTTGACGGATTCGGTCAGGTCGTGACGGATATCGTCCCAGATACCGGTGGTGCGCGGTGCGGCGAATGCCTGCACCTGCAGGGTTGCGCCGTCGCGGGTGATGGTTGCAGCGATCACTGCGCCGGTTGCGTCGTCAGTTTCGAGGCGCAGGTTCATGCCGTCGAGCAGCTTGATGCGCAGCGCACCCAGGTCGACGTAGTCTTCGAGGTCTTCGGCGGTGACTTCTTCAATGTCGTGCGGGCCGTTGACGCGGTCGTACTTGATGACCTCGGGAGAGTTCTCCTCTTCCTTCAGCTCCTCAACCTCGACGTTGGTTTCCTCAATCTCTTCGGCGACAGCCTTGTCGATGGCGGCCTTTTCAGCCTCCTCGGCGCGCTTCTTCTTACCAAATCCGAACATGGTATTCCTACTTTCACCGCACGCAGGGTGCGGGGGTTTCTTCTCTTCTCTCGTGCGACAATCGCGGTGAGAGCAGACTAGTGAATTCCGCTGGAGCCGAAGCCGCTGGAGCCGCGTTCGGTCTGTTCCAGTTCATCCACCACGGTAAAGGTTGCGTGCTCGTACTTCTGAATGACCAGCTGGGCGATGCGGTCGCCGCGCTGCACGTGGAAGGACTTGGTCTTGTCAGTGTTGAGCAGGGTGACCATCAGTTCGCCGCGGTAGCCGGAATCAACGGTGCCGGGTGCATTCACGATGGTGATGCCGTTCTTGGTCGCCAGGCCGGAGCGCGGGTGCACCAGCCCGACATAACCTTCGGGCAGGGCGATTGCCACGCCGGTGGGGACGAGGGCGCGTTCGCCCGGTTCCAGCTCGAAGTCGATGCGGGAGCGCAGGTCAGCGCCGGCGTCGCCGGGCTTTGCGTAGGCGGGTGCAGGCAGCTCGGGGTCGAGCAGCTTAATGTGGACGTTTACGGGGGTCATCATGGTCAATACTCTAACCTTTCGCGGGTGTCTGTGCCATCACCTCGCGCTGTGTTGAGGCTCTACTGCGGGGTGTTTTCGTTACGTGTTCGCGTTCAGCGCGTGCCACAGCTTGCCATGGTGTGCCACAGCGTGCCGTGTTAGGGGCGAACGCGGCGCTGTTCTTGCGCACGCTTTCACATACGCGCTTTCACATGCTCAACAGCACATACTCAACGGGGCGGGTGCACTCGGCACTCGCCCCGTCATGAGGTGTATGTCGGGTGGGTGTTAGCCCTTCCCTAAAGTTTTAGCCCTCGCACTCGATGCAGTAGGACAGGCCGCCCTCTTCGCGTGCAATCTGCGAACGGTGGCGCACCAGGAAGCAGGATGCGCAGGTGAACTCGTCGTCCTGAGCGGGCAGAACAACAACGTTCAGCTCCTCGTTGGAGAGGTCAGCACCGGGCAGCTCGAAGCTTTCTGCTGCGCTGTTCTCGTCTTCGTCCACCGCACCGGACTGCATCTCGGAACGGCGGGCGTTCAGCTCCTCGTAGGACTCTTCGTTCTGCTCTTCGTCCTGCTTGCGAGGTGCATCGTAATCAGTTGCCAAACTTTCACGCTCCGTTGGTTCTGTGGCTGTGTGTTGGACTAGGCCACGCTGGTTTATTGAGTGCTCTAGGTGCCGCTGGTGTGTAATTAACCCTGACGGCATGCCAGGTATTGTTCACCATTGGCACCCTATTTGTCTAATCCTGGGTAGGCTTTGGACTGTTTAGGCGTCACATTTTATCTTTTTCGGTGCGGAAAGTACATGTTTTTTTGGTGAAAATCCCGCCTCCGCTACTGATTTACCGCGCTTTCACGGTACCCTGGTAGGTAGTTTGCGTTCCGTGCAACACATTCACGAACGCGTCCGGTTCACCTATGGAGGTTCTCATGCTTGAACTGCGTCTGATTGGCGTTCACGATGACGGCGAAAATCTGGTGCTTGAGTCTGCTGACGGCACCCGCTTCTTGCTGCCGATTGACGCGAACCTGCGCACGAGCATCACCAAGGCTCGCCGTATTCAGCCTGCCCGCGGTCTGGGCGCTAAGGGCACCTTCGGTCCGCGCGATATTCAGACCCGTTTCCGTCAGGGTGCCTCCGTTGAGGAAATCGCTGAAGAGTCCGGTTGGGAGCCGGAGCGCGTGCGCCGCTACGAGTGGCCGATTGTTGCTGAGCGTGCCCACATTATTCGTGCCGCTCAGAGCGTGAAGATTGGTCGCCGCAGCTCCGCTTCGGGTACCGCACAGATTCCCGTGACCCTGAGCGCCCGCATTGAGGAAGTCTCCGAGCGTTACGGTTTTGAGGACGCAACCCAGGACTGGACCACCCGCCAGCAGGAGAACGGCCAGTGGCGCGTTGAGGTTGATATTGCGCTGAAGGATTCAGTGCGTCAGAACCTGCCCGCGCAGGTCGTCTTCCCCGCCCGTTGGGTGTACAACCCGGCGAACCAGGGCCTGTACGCGTCGAATGAGGCGGCGTACTTCCTGATGGGCAATAGTGAGGACGCTGTTGCCGCCGCCGCGAAGAAGGCCCCCGTGGAGGTTCCTCCCGCCCGCCTGCCGAAGGCACCCGAGCCCGCACCGGCACCCCTTACTTCCTCTGAGAGCGCTGACGAGCGTAAGCTCAAGGAGCTTCTGGAGCGTGCCCGCTCGGTGCGCCCGGCACAGGTTGAGGAGCCCGAGGTGTTCGTGCACCGCGAGCCCGCTCAGCCCGCTCAGCCCGCTCAGCCCGCTCAGCCTGTAGCACCGGCTGCGCCTGCTGCACCTGTTGCCTCTGCCCCGGTAGCGCCTGCGGCTCCTGCTGCACCGGCAGGACCCGAGCCCACCGCAGAAACCACCGACCCGCTGGCTGTGGATTCGGAAGCACCCGTTGACTCCGTTCCGGTCGAGTCCTTCACCCTGCCGGCACCCATCGAGGACGCACCCGCAGAAGCAGCTCAGGCACCCGTTGTCGAGGCGCCGGCTACTGAAGCACAGGCTGAGCCCGCCTCCGCCGTGCCTGCATCTGAGGAGAAGCCCAAGCCTTCCTCTTCGAAGAAGCAGCGCGTGAGCGTTCCGGCTTGGGATGACATCATCTTCGGTAGCCGCAAGTAAGCGACTCTCGCGCCGCCCGATAAAAGCTTCTAAGCAGGGGCTTTAGGCAAGGGCATCTAGACATACGAAAACCGCTGGTTATTCACCCGAATAACCAGCGGTTTTCTATGCCCTCTGATGCTTTAGAAGACTAGTACTTTAGAAAGTCTTGAGCATGCGCAACGGCACCAGACGCTCAGCGTCCGTCAGCGAACCGTGCTGACCAACCATGTGCAGGGCACGCTCCTGATAGTGGCGCATATCGTACAGCGCCCAATCATCGCGAGCGCACACCATCAAATCGCCAATGCGACCGCGCGCCTCATCCGTAATGACCGGGCCAAAGTAGCCGGTACGTATCAGTTCGCGAGAATCAATCACCCAGGCGCGCTCGCCCCAGTACTGCGCCCAACGCTGAGCAGTGGCGGTGCGTGCCGCCTCCGAAGTGTCTTCGAGGTACAGGTGCACGGCGCGCGGTTCACCGGCGGTCATTGCGATGTTGCGGGTCAGCTCCTCCACGCCAGAGTAGTCGATGCGCTGATGCTCGGGCACGTTCACCATGCCGTGATCGGCGGTCACGAAGAGTGCCGCCCACGCCGGGGCGCGCTCCGCCAAACGCTTCAGCGCCGAGTTCAGTTCCTCCAGCTGTTGCAGCCATTCGTCACTGCCCACGCCGTAGCGGTGGCCTGCCGCATCAATCTCGCCCCAGTACAGGTACACGGTGGTCGGGGTTCGGCTGGAGAGTGCCTCCAGGGCGTAGGTGACGCGGGCGTTATAGCCGACGGCATCCACGAAGTCGCCGCCGCGCAACGCCGCCTCAGTCAGGCCGGTACCGCGGTACTTACCCAGCGAAATGGTGAGCACGCGGCGGTTTTCGTGGTGGCGTTCCAGCACGGTTGGCAGCGGCTGCCAGGCGTGCGGGTCCACCGACTGGTCCCAACCGGACAGGTGGTTCATGACCGAGCCCGCTCCCCCGTTACCTGCCGGGTTGCGCACCTCGTAACCGGCGATGCCGTGCGCGCCCGGTGCCGTGCCGGTACCCAGCGAGGTCAGGGAGGCGGCGGTCGTGGTGGGGAACGCGGCGTCCAGCGGGCCCAGGTTCAGGGTCTTACGCAGGGCGGGCGCGTAGCCGCCGTAGCTGTTGATGAGCTGCTCGCCCAGCCCGTCCACCATGACCACGCAGGCGTGACGGAAAGACGCCGGGTCAACGTCCTGCTCCGCGAGGCGACCAGCAAGGTTCAGCGGGTCGGCTACGGAGTTGAACGCCGGGTCGTCGTCCAGGGCGTGCGCGGGGCGTGCCAGGCTTCGCTGAGCCACCAGAGAGGAGGCGGATTCCAGCACATCGGCGATGCTATTGCTGCCGTAGGCGGGCGCGGGGGGCAACGGTGCGCCCAGAACATCGTGCAGAGTGGGCTGTTCGGTGCGGGGCGGGGCCGTCATAGGTTCCTCTCGAGGTGTTTATCGGCGGTGCTTATCGGTGCTATTTATCGGCGGGTTGCGTACATGCGGGCACGGTGCAGAGCACGCGCAAACTGCTGCGCACGCTGAACCGACTCCGGGCCGTCAGCGGTCGCAGAAACACGCACCGCAATGTCCTCACGGCGCGCATCGCCGGTGAAGCCGTGGTCGGCATTGCACTGCGGATCCTGGCAACCGGCAGGAGCCAGTTCCATGTGCAGCGAACCGGTCCAGGCAATCTGGAAGGAAATCTCAGTCGGGGCGGTGCTACCGGCGTTGTACGCCTGCGGCTGGCTGAAACCGTAGCTGATGGTGACCGCGTTCAGGGCGTTCAGGTGCACCGCCTCCACGCTCACATGCGCCACGGTGCCCTGCGCGTCACCCTCAAGGTGCTGGTCGTCCAGGTGCGCAAAGATGACGTGCTCACCGCAGAGCACCATCACGGTGATGTGACGGTGAAAATCATCACGTGAGAAGTGGGTTTCATGCTGTACGAAGTGTGCGTCCGGGTTCATGCCCGCCAACGCGTCATCCACCACTTCCAGCACGAGGTCGGGGTAGAAACCGGCATGCTTAATGTCTGCGACCAGTTGCTCGCGTTCGGGGGTGGTGGCGTACATCGTACCTCTTTCGTGCGGTGCCCTCATGAGGCGACGTCGGTCGGCGCACACGATGAAGGCGGTTAGGTATTACTCCCCTCTACCTTAGAGGGTTCTAGCCGGGCTGTGCTACTTGACCACGCTAATGCATGCGCATATGACGGCGTGCGCTCCCCCGGTACGCCTCGGTTGCAGCCCCGCAACCGGCTTGGCGCACCCCACAGATGACGCTGACCAGCCAGCCCGTCTGGCCCGCTCCCACCCGCTAAAATAGGAGGAGCGAAAACACACCGACACGAGGAGATATATGGCTCGCCGATCCAAATCCGCCGTCAGCGACTACCCGGTGGATGTGGTAGAGAATATCGTCGACATCGACGTATCCGCCGAGATGGAATCCAGCTTCCTGGAATACTCCTACTCGGTGATTTATTCGCGCGCCCTCCCCGACGCCCGCGACGGCCTCAAGCCCGTGCAGCGCCGCATCCTCTACATGATGCAGCAGATGGGTCTGCGCCCCGACAAGGGCCACGTCAAGAGCGCCCGCGTGACCGGCGAGGTCATGGGTAAGCTCCACCCGCACGGCGACGCCGCCATCTACGACGCCATGGTGCGCCTCACCCAGCCCTTCGCGCTGCGCCTGCCCCTCGTTGACGGTCACGGTAACTTCGGCTCCCTCGACGACGGCCCGGCAGCCGCCCGATACACCGAAGCACGCATGGCACCCGCCGCGCAGGCACTCACCGCGGACCTCGAAGAAGACGTGGTTGACTTCGTGCCCAACTACGACAACCAGTTCATGCAGCCCTCCGTGCTGCCCGCAGCGTTCCCGAACCTGCTCGTCAACGGCACCACCGGCATCGCGGTCGGCATGGCAACCAACATGGCACCGCACAACCTGCGCGAGGTCATCGCCGGTACCCGCCACCTCATCGCCCACCCCGAGGCGAGCCTCAAAGACATCATGAAGTTCATCCCCGGCCCCGACCTGCCCACCGGCGGCACCATCGTGGGCCTGGGAGGCATCCGTGACGCTTACGAAACCGGCCGCGGCACCTTCAAGACCCGCGCGAAGGTCTCGATTGAGCAGGTCAGCCCCCGCAAGCAGGGCATCGTCGTGACCGAACTGCCGTACATGGTCGGCCCCGAAAAGGTCATCGAAAAGATCAAGGACGGCGTCAACTCCAAGAAGCTCACCGGCATCTCCGACGTGGTCGATCTGACCGACCGCACCAACGGCCTGCGCCTCGTCATCGAAATCAAGAACGGCTTCAACCCCGAGGCGGTGCTCGCCGCCCTCTACAAGCACACCCCGCTCGAGGATTCCTTCGGCATTAACAACGTGGCGCTTGTGGACGGTCAGCCGCAGACCCTCGGCCTGCTCGACCTGATGCGCGTGTACATTGACCACCGCCTGAACGTGGTTCGCCGCCGCACCGAATTCCGCCTGGGCAAGCGCACCGACCGCCTGCACCTGGTGGAAGGCCTGCTCGTGGCGATCCTCGACATTGACGAGGTTATCCAGATCATTCGTGAATCTGATGAGACCGCCCAGGCACGCGAAAAGCTGAAGGCCGTCTTCGACCTGACCGACACCCAGGCGAACCATATTCTGGAACTGCGCCTGCGCCAGCTCACCAAGTACTCCCGCCTGGAACTCGAAGCAGAACGCGACACCCTGCAGCAGGAAATCGCGGAACTGCAGCGTATCCTCGGCTCCGATGCGGCGCTGCGCGAACTGGTCTCCGACGAGCTCGCCGAGGTAGCCGAACGCTACGGCACCGACCGCCGCACCCAGCTCAAAACCAAGGACGACATGCAGGTCGCCATTGAGGCAGTCACCGCGCAGTCCAAGGCGAAGAAGAGCCTGGGCCTCGCCCTCGAAATCGCGGACGAGCCCTGCTGGGTGTTGCTCTCCGCCTCCGGCATGATGGGACGCACCCCCGGCAAGCCCATCCGCGAGGCGCTCGTGGATCCCGGCAAACGTTTCAAGCACGACGTGTTCACCTCGATTGTGCCGACCACCGCGCGCGGTGAGATTGGTGCCGTGACCTCCGCGGGACGCATGGTGCGCCTGTCCGTCATGGACATTGCGGTGCTGGACGAGAACGGCGGCACCCCCTCCATGGCGTCGGCGGTGAAGGCAGCCGAGCTGGTTCAGCTCGCCAAGGGTGAGAAGCTGGTCGCCCTCGTACCGCTGAACACGGTGCTGGCGCTGGCAACCGCGGGCGGCGTGATTAAGCGCCTCAACCCGGATTACCCGCTGAACCAGACCGAGTGGGACATCATGAAACTCAAGGACGGCGACGAAATCGTAGCCGCCGCCCCCTGCCCCACCGACGATGCGGTACTCACTTTCGTCACTCGTGACGCGAAGCTGCTGACCTTCGACGCGGCGAAGGTCCGCCCGCAGGGACGCACCGGCGGCGGTATCGCAGGCATCAAGCTTGCCGACGGCGACCGCCTCATCGCCCTGGGGGTGACCGCGCCCGGCGACGCGGCGGAGGTCGTAACCGTCACCAACGGCAAGGACGGCCTGGCGAGCGCCAAGGTCACCGCCCTGAGCGAGTACCCACAGAAGGGCCGCGCGACCGGTGGTGTGCGTGCGCACCGCTTCCTCACCGGTGAGAGCCAGCTGGCTCTGGCGTGGGTTGGCGTGGGCCCGGCGAAGGCGGCGTCCTCCGGCGGTGTGGCTCGTTCCCTGCCGACTGAGCACGGTGCCCGTGACGGTTCCGGTGTGATGCTTACTCAGAGCATCGGCATTGTGGGCCCGAACTATGCGGCTGTTTCTGCTGAGCTGGCGGTTAGCCCGGAGGGTGAAAAGCTCTTCTAGGCGCGCCGTTCACGGCCTTTCGACCTCATGTTGCTAACGAAGCCGGGGGTGAAGACACGTTGTGTGTGTCTTCACCCCCGGCTTTTATGTGGTGTACCTTAAGTAACACAGCACACATTTATTGACGCATTGTTCTTAGAGGATTTGTCGTGCTTGATTTACTGTCCGTCACACCAGAGTTATTTATCGTGCTCCTGCTTGCTGCCTTCTGCGCGGGATGCATTGACTCTGTCGTGGGCGGAGGCGGCATGATCCAGCTCCCCGCCCTACTCATGGCGCCCGGATTCTCCCCCGTCGCCGCCCTGAGCACCAATAAAGTTGCCAGTTCCATGGGCACTTTGACGAGCGCCTCAACCTATATTCGCTCGCTCAAAATCCCGTGGAAAATCCTGCTCCCCGTAGCGTTCGTGGCGTTCTGCGCCTCCGCCGCCGGCGCGTACTGCGCCACGATCCTGCCAGCACATATTTTCCGCCCTGCCATTGTGGTGGTTCTAGCCGCTATCCTCGTCTTCTCAGTGCTACAACCGCGCATACCTCGCGGGCAGCCTCGCGTGCTCGCAACCTCATCGTTCCTAGTGCGCGGCTTTGCGCTGGGTCTGATTCTGGGCGGCTACGACGGCATCCTCGGGGCTGGCACCGGCGCGATGATGCTCGTCGCCCTGCAGATAGCCATGGGCTACGATATGCTCCACGCAACCGCAGCCGCCAAGGTTCTCAACACCGCCACCAACCTCGGCGCGCTCCTCTATTTCATTCCGCTAGGCTCGATTCACTGGTTCCTCGGAATTGCCATGGGATGGGCCAACATGGCGGGAAGCTGGGTTGGTGCCCGCACCGCAATTCACCTGGGTGAACGATTCATTCGCCACGTGCTCGTTATCGTTATGACCCTCATGCTGCTGCGATTGAGCGCGCAGATACTCGGCTGGGTTTAGCTCCCTCCTCCCCACCCTCACCCGAACCTATTCGCGCGGAGATATAAACACTCAGAACTATCTGCGCACAAAGAAATGCCCCGGTACTTTCACGAAGTACCGGGGCATTCCTCGCAGTTTCTTGCGTTCAATCTCGCCCGTGGTGGCTACGCTCAGCTGCGTTTAGAGGCGAACCACCTCGTCGCAGCGGGCAATATCCTCAGGACGGTGCGACACCAGAACCGTAGCCACGGAGCTGGAGCGGGTTGCCGCGTCCAAGTCAGCCATCAGTGCGCGGGCAGACTCAGCATCCAGGTGCGCGGTCGGCTCATCCAGCAGCAGCACCGGCGAGTTCACCAGCAGGGCACGAGCCACCGCCAGACGCTGACGCTGACCACCCGACAGGAAGGAACCGCCAGCGCCCACCGGGGTGCGCAGGCCCTGAGGCAGAGCGTCAAACCACTCGCCCAGACCCACACGGCGCAGAACCTCAATCAGCTCTTCCTCGCTCGGGCGATCCGAACGGTCACGAGCCAGCATCAGGTTACCCTCAAGGGTCGACTCGAAAATGTGAGCCGCCTGCGGGCACCACGCCGCGTAGCCGCGCAGCTGCTCACCCTCCAGGACCTCACCGGAAGCCAGCACGCGGCCGGACTCCAGTGGCAAGAAGCCCAGAACGGTTGCAAGCACCGTAGACTTACCGGAACCGGAGGGGCCGGTCACCGCAGTCCAGGAGCCCGCACGGGCGTTCATGTTCAGGTCGGTGAAGACCGGGTGATCCATGCCGGGCCAGCGGGCGGCAGCGTCCTGCAGGCTCAGGGCGGGTTCAGCGACCTTCACACCGAGTTCCTGCGGGGTACCGCAGCTGACCAGCTTGGGCTCGCCGGGCTTCGGCGGGCGCGGAGTATCGCTCTGAGAACCAGCCGCAGATTCGGGGCGGTCAAAGCGGTGAGCACGCTGACGGTCAGCTTCCAGTAGCTCCTCCATCTCAGCCTCCGCGCGGGCACGCAGACGCTCAACACGACGCGGCAGAACGTGGGTGTCCACCTCAGCCTCGGTCGGCACGGAACGCTTCAGGGTCGAGGTCGCAACAACACCCTCCAGGGATACGTCACGCACGCTCGGGGAAATCGTCGCGAGCAGGCGGCTGAACGCGGGCCAGGAGCGGACCGCCTCAACATGACCCAGAGAGCTTTCCAGCATGCCGGTGCACAGCAGCACCACAATCGCCGCTTCGGGGGCACGCACGGTGCCGTCAACAGCCAGCGGGTACGCAATGACTGCGCTCGCCAGAGCCGCACCGAACCAGCTCAGGGTCACGAGGGTACGGCCCACGCCCTGAGCGGTCGAGCCCTTCTGCAGGGCGGACAGGTTCTCGGCGTCCAGGGCGCCGTTAGCCTTCTCAGCGGTGGTTGCCACGCCGTTAGCGCGCAGATCCTCAGCCGCCGAGAGCATGCCGGTACCCAGGCGCAGCATCTGCGCGGTGGAGCGGCGAGCCAGCGCCTCCGCACGGGCATCAGCGCGGAGCACAATCCACGGAGCCACAAAAGTGCTGACCAGCACGGCAAGCAGAACCGGGATCAGAGCCTGCGGCAGAATGCACGCGGTCGTAATCAGCGCCGCGGTCATGACCAGCAGGTGCGCAGCCGGCGGAATAATAACGCGCGGCACGCCGTCACGCAGCTCATCAATACCGCCCACGAGGCGTTCGAGCAGCGCGTCACCACGCAGCAGGGCACGCACGCTGCTCACGCTCTGCCATGCGCCAACCCAGGCGCGCAGACGCAGAATATTTGCGGCGGCAAGAACCTTCGAATGGGTCATTAGACGCTCAGCGTAGCGGGCGCAGGCACGACCCAGGCCGAAGAAACGCACGCCCACAATGGCGACCATCAGGTACATCATTGCCGGGCCCTCGGCAGCGCGAACAATCAGCCAGCCGGACAGCGCGGTCAGTGCCGCAGCCATCAGGGAAGTAATCGCAGCCATGATCACCGGGCCGGTTGCGGCGCGAACACCAATACCGGTCAGTTCCTTCAGGGTGCGCAGGCTTGCGAACAGGCCGGCAGGCTCGGCTTCCTCGGTCTCGGCAGCTACGGAGGCGCCCGCCGGGGCGGTGCTTTCAGCCTCGTACTCTTCCCTGTCCTTGAGCAGGTGCGCGGGGGCTTGCGCGGGAACCGCAACGCGGGCGGTATTCGCCTCGGCGGTCCATGTGTAGCCCTGGGCGGTCTGCACGGCACGAACGAGGATATCGCAGCCAGCGGCGAGCTCCTGCTCGTGGGTCACGATCAGAACGGTTGCGCCAAGTTCCGCCAGGCGGTGCAGGGCGCGGGTCACCAGGTATGCCGAGTAGGCGTCCAGGTGCGCGGTCGGCTCATCCACCAGGACGGTCAGCACGGTCTGCTCACCGCCGGCACGGTAGATAGCCTCGGCACGAGCCAGGGTACGTGCCACGGCGAGGCGGCGCGCCTGACCAGCACTGAGGGCACCGGGTTCAAGGGCGGTCAGCTTCTCCATGCCCAGCTGAACCAGCGGGCCAACCAGCAGCGCAGACTCGGCATCGGTGATGGACAGCTTCTTGGAGTCCATCGCTTCACCGAGCAGAGCGGCTGCACGCTCACGCTCCGCCTCGGTAGCGCTGAGTGCGTAGAGCGCCATTTCGGTCTGCACGGTCGGTGCGGTGAAGACCGGCGACTGCGGAATAACCAGGGTGGTTCCCAGACCGGTCACGCTACCGGTCAGGTGCACGGGCTCCTCCGAGCCGGTGGGCACCAGACCCTCGCGCACGGCACCGGAGAACACGTTCAGCAGGGTGGACTTACCGCAGCCGGACTCACCCATCACGCCGATAACTGCACCGCGTGCGTCCTGGGCGGTTTCAGTCTGGGTGTTGCCAACGCGACGGTCCAGGTTCAGGGACAGGTTAGTCAGCACGGCAGGACGCGCCGGGTAGCTCACCGACAGGTCCTTAACGGCGATGGTGGAAGGCTGGCCCTTCTGCGCTGCCGGATCCTGTGCAGACGAATCCTGCGCATTCGAGTCCGCAGCGGCGGCGGGCAGGGGCGCATCAATAATCTTCTGGGCGCTACGCAGGGCGGCAACGCCGTCCTCCGACTGGTGGTAGGCGGCACCCACATCACGCAGCGGCTGGTAGCATTCGGGGGCCAGCAGCAGCACGAGAATTGCGGTATCCAGGCCCAGGGTGCCGTTGACCAGGCGCACACCAATCAGCACAGCAATCAGCGCCACCGAAATAGTGGTGATGAGCTCCAGAGCGAGCGAAGACATGAAAGCGCTACGCAAAGTCTGCATGGTGCGTTCACGGTAACGCTGGCCGAGGGCGTTCATGGAGCGGGTCTGTGCACGTTCACGGCCCAGACCGATAATGACGGGCAGGCCGCGCACCAGCTCCAGAATATGGTCGGAGAGGCGGTGCAGCTCAGCCTGAGCTTCTGCGGTTTCGTCGCGGGTGTTCTTACCAATCAGGATCATGAACACCGGAATAAGCGGCAAGGTGCATGCCAGCACCATGGCGCTCATCCAGTCTAGGGCCGCCACAACAACCCAGAGGATAAACGGCACAATCGCGGTGGACACGAACGCGGTCAGGGTCTTCGTGTAGTAGTCATCCAGGGCGTTCAGGCCGCGGGACAGCAACACAGCGGTCGCGCCGGTACCTTCGGGGGTGTCTGCGCCACCGGTGGCGAGCACGCGCTTGAGCAGGGCGGAACGAATCTGAGACTTCGCTCCGGAGGCGGCACGCTGCGCGCTCACAGCCAGCAGGTAGTCGGTACCCGAGCGGACGAGCAGGGCAGCCACGGCGACCGCAATCAGGCCGGGGGTAATGGTGTCTGCGTCACCGAAGATACCACCGAGGCCGAGCAGCCAGCCGCCGTGCGCCTCCAGCTGCGCCTGCGCGGAGCCCGAGAACTCAATGTAGGCGCGGTACACGTCCGGGGCGCTGGTCTCTTTGAGACGCGCGTGCTCGGCGGCAACAGCGGCGAAACCGGCGTGTGCCGCGCGGGCAATAATCACAGCCAAGGCGGCACTGAAAAGCACCGTCGCGAGGGTGTGCACGGCGGTGATAACACCGAACGTGCTGAGGGTTTTACGGGCGTCAGGGCCCAGAGGTGGGCGGCGGTCAGCGCGGTCATTGCGCTTTCCCTCGGTCACCTCTGGTGCCTCAGTGTTCTGATGTTTGTCAGCATGACGCGGTGTGTGCGTTCGACTCACGTGTTGTCCTTAGTCTTCTGCTGTTTACCTCCCATCAGTTTAAGGGTTGGGCTATCCAATACCTATTTGACCAGTCAAGTTTCGGATAATTGGCTGTCCCTCACCCCGCGCTAGTTCTAGCCGCGCATCGCATCAGCGGGGCTCTTGCGGGATGCCACCCACGCCGGGTACGCCGAAGACACCAGACCGGTAAGGGCGCCAACGCCCACTCCGAGCACCACGAATCCCGGGGAGAGAACCGCCTGCCAGCCCTGCACGAGCGAAAGAATAATGGTCGCAATCATGCCGGAGCAGGCACCAATGGAGCCGCCGAGCACACCGAGCATGACGCCCTCCATAAGGAAGATGCGGGCAATCAGCCACTTACTCGATCCGATGGCGCGGCGCAGCGCAATCTCTGCGGTGCGCGATTGCACGGACAGGTACATGGCGGTTGCCGCCGAGAGGGAGGCGAGCACCAGCAGAATACCGGAGAGCACACCCACGTACAGACCCAAATCCGAGGCGATGGACGCGCGCAGGCTCTGCAGGTCGGAGGGGGTTTCCACGTTGATCTGGCTGGGTTCAGCGGGCTTGAGGGCCAGCGGAATGGCCTTGGCGACCGCCTTGCCGTAGCCCCGTTCGGTTTCGGCAATGTAGGTCACCTGGCCGCGTCCGGTGCGCTGAAGTGTGCCCGGCGAGACAATGACCGAGTTCCTAAATTCGTAGCCGCTATTGCCGGGGTCGAAGAGGCCGATGACCGGCATCAGCTGACCGTCCACCCAGATGCTCACACCGGGTGCCACCTGCGGCAGCCCACCGAGTTTAATGCCGTACTCGACGGTGGGCAGCTCGCCGGGCCTGGGCTCGGTTGTGGCGTTATCTGCCGCCTTATCTTCGGGAATAATGCCGAGGGCGCGGGCAGCAGAAACCGACACGATAGCGCCCGAGAGCTGCTCGGAGCGCTCACGGTCGGCAACGTTCTCCTGGGTGAGGGTCGAGTTCATCTGTTCGAGCGCACGCAGGGTTTCGGGGTTCATGCGGGCACCGATTTGCTCGAGCCGGGTCTTCGAGGTGGAGCTGAGGCTAATCGCCGTTTTGGGTTCGTCCTCGTAGGGGCTGAATCGGGTGATTCGCACGTCGGCGGGTGCCACGCTGCTGACGAATCCGGTGTTCTTCACGTAGTCCAGCGCGCTAATGCGGTCGGCAACGTTCTGCGCGGATTCGCCCTGCCGGTAGGTTCCGAGCATGTTTTGGTCATTGTCCCTGTCGCTGATGTAGAGCGTGGATTGTTCGGATCCGAGCAGGCGCTGGTTCACCTGGTAGCTGGCGGATTCACTCATGCCCGAGGCACTGATGAGTCCGCCCACGCCCAGCGCGAAGGACAGACCCAGCAGCAGGGTGCGTAGCGGTCGTGAGGTGAGCGCCGAGATTGCCTCGATGCTGTCGTCGGCGAGGAAGCTTCCGCGGCGGTGCGTAGCGGGCTTCTCCCCCGGTGCGAGGCCGGCGGGGGCACCTACCGTGGCTTCTGCCGGGGTATCCGTTGCAATCGGCACCTCAGCGACCGGCACCGTAGCCGAATCGGCACGGCTCTGCTCGTGTAGCCGCCCATCCTCAATGCGAATCACGCGGCGGGCGGCGGCGGCAACCTCCGGGTCGTGGGTAATCACCAGCACGGTACAGCCGGTCGCGTTAATGCGCTGCAGAATCTCAATGACCTTGGCGCTATTGTGGCTGTCCAGGTTACCGGTGGGCTCGTCCGCAAGAATCAGCGGCGGGCGCGTGGCGAGGGCACGTGCAATGGCGCAACGCTGCTTTTCGCCGCCGGACAGATAGCGGGTGCGGATGCTGGCACGGTCGCTCAACCCCAGAAATTCTAGGGTTTCTTCGGTGCGTTGTAGGCGCTCGCTGTAGGGCACGCCCTGCACGCGCAGGCCCATGGAGGCGTTGGTCGTGCTGGTTTCGTCCAGCAGCATGTTTGAGGATTGGAAGATGAAGCCGAGGTGGTCTCGGCGCATTTCGTCGCGTTCTCTGTCGCTGAGTCCTTCCGTGTTTTTGCCGAAGAGGCTGTACGTTCCGCTGGTGGGAGTGTCGAGCAGGCCAATGGCGTTGAGCAGGGTGGATTTACCGGATCCGGAGGGGCCGATGATGGCGAGGAATTCGCCGCGTTCGACCACCAGGTCGAGGTGGTCGAGGACGGGTCGGTCGCTCCCCTCAAAGATGCGGGTAATGCCGCGCATTTCGATGGCGGGCGCGGTGTTGGGATCGGTGTTAGGCGCGATGTTAGGCGCGGTACCGAGCCCGGCAGCTTCTCCCCTGACCTGCGGGGCTGTCATGCCGTCGGGGGCTCGCTCGGGGATTCCATGATGGCGGCTCATGAGACAAGCACCTTCTGTCCCGTGCTGAGGTTCGCGTTGATGGCGGCGTATCCGCCGGCGGTGCGGAGGACCTCAACGTTGACTCGTTCGGTGGCGGGCGCATCCTTGCTGGTCGAGGTGGAGCTTCCGCCCTTTTCAACCAGCACGTAGGTGCCCTGGGAATCCTGACGTACCGCGGTAGTCGGCACGGCGAGGGTGGTTGAGGTGTTGCCCTTACTGGTGATGGATGCGCTCTGCCCCGGAGTGAGCTTGCTCGGGTCGTCGGCACTGAATCGCACGCTCTTTGCCGCACCCTTGGAGGGGTCGTTCTGCAGCTCACCAATGCTGGTGATGGTGCCCTCCACGCTGCCGGTGGAGGTGCGCAGGCTAACGCGGTCGCCGGCCTTGAGCTTATTGGCAACGGAGAGCTCAACGCTGGATTCCACGTAGGGTTCGCTGGTTTCTACACTCGCGATGGGGTTGCCGTCGCTGATGAGCTGACCGACCGCCGCAACTGCGGTGACGGTGTGGCTACCGCCGGGCAGAATCGCGTAGTTGCTGCGGACAATGCTGGTGACCCCCTCGCTGGGCACGCCGGTCAGGTGCGCGCGGTGCAGGCGCGTGACGGCGTCGAGGGTGTCTTCGGTGACGGTGCCGCTCTGAGCGGTGGCGTACCCGGCGGAGTTCAGTGCCTTCTGGAAGGCGAGCACGTCGTCGCCGTTATCGCCCAGGTGCAGGTCGCGGTACAGCGGCAGCGGCCCTTCCAGCACGAAGACGGGGTCGGCGCCAATAATGCCGATGAAGTCACCGGCCTTGAGCACGTTACCGGGCTTCTGGTTCTGGTAGACGAGCACCGGCTCACCGTTGGTGCGCGCGCTAATCGGGGCGGTCTCCCCAGCCTTGGTGGTTCCGGCAATGGCGAGGCCCTCGCTGACGGTTCGTTCTTCAACCTTCGCCCAGACCGGAATCACGGTTTTCGCCTGCACGGTCGGGTCGGGGCCCGTGGCGGCGTAGCGGGTGCCCAGGTAGAAGGACAGCATGAGCGAGCCGATGGCGAGAATAGCCAGCAGCAGGAGCACGCGGGGTCGGGCGATGCGTTCGCTGAAGCGGTGCCCGCTGTTTTGGTTTTTCGTGTGAGTGGTCATGGCGGTGTCTTTCTAAACTGTTTTTGCGCTGTCTTTTAGCGCCCCGGTTTACTGGTGCTCCAGAACGTACTGCTTGAACTTCTCGTCACGCTCACGTTCTGCCTTGCGGTCCTGCTCAAGCTGCGACTGGTACTTGCGGATGAGCGGCATCTGATACTGTGCCTCCAGGTCGTAGAGCTGCTTGCTCATGCCGACCTGCTGGTTACATTCGGCCTGGATGGTGGCGATGCGAATCTCTTCTTCGGAGGCGGGCTCGTTGAAATCGCCGTTCTTGCTCTGCTGCTCATCCAGCGGGGATTCCTCGGCTACCGCCCCTGCCTTAATGGGGGTGAGCCCCCGGTTTGAGACGCACTGCTTCCACTTCTCTTCGAGTTCGCGGTGCAGTTTGCTACCGTAAACGGCATTGCCCGCCTCGGTGGAGATACGACTGGATGTGGACTGCACATCATTCTCGGGCCTCTTACCTTCGGGCACCGCGGCGTCCAGGGTCTCGCGGACCTTGTCCTGACATTCGATGTGAAGCTTGTCCTCGGGGCTGAGGCTTGCCCCTGGGGTGACGGAGATGGGAGCTTTGGCGTTGGGGTCTCGCTTCTGGAATCCGTACTTCTTGGCGTATTCGACGTTCCAGGGACCGTACTTTCGCCCATTATCGCCGCGCGGCGCGCTTTCAGATTGGGGAGCTGGTTCGGTGTAGCTCTGCCCGTGTTCGGCGTAGCACTGCTTCTTGGCAATCTGATAGGCCGTGTATTCGTAATGAGTGCCCACCTCGTAGTAGAGGTAATCGTCCAGGGGCATCTTCACGATGTCCTGCTCCGCGTCGAAGATGGCGTGGACGCTTTCGTCGCGTTCCAGCGGCGGGTTGAAGAGCGAGCATGCGCTCAGCGGGAGCACGCCGATGCAGAGCAGGGCGCCCGTGGCGAGCAGGCGGCGGCGCGTGCCGGTACGAGGGGCGGTTCCGGTGCGAGGGTCGGCGGTGCGGCGGGTGAGGGACTTCATCGTTGAACACCTTTCATAGGAGTGAGTTGTACACCACATTACACCTTTTACTCCCTGTCGCGCCCGAATTTCGGGGGGGTGTGCACCAAAAATTTTTGCGCGCCCACCCGCCTGCCGAGAGCTGCAGCTTCCGCGGGAATAGTCCCCTGCAGGAATAGTCCTCTGTGTGCATACTCCTCTGGGGGCATAGAAAAATCCCCCGAACTTCTCGAAAGAGAAATCCGGGGGATTTTCAATCAGCTACATGCTACTTGGTCGGCAGTTCAGCCAGTTCGGTAGCGTCGTGAGCCTCGGGGATGTGATCCACGTGCAGACGCTTACGGAAGACCCAGTAGGTCCAAGCCTGGTAGACGAACACGACCGGCAGACCAAGGCAGGTCACGAAGGTCATAACGCCCAGGGTGTACTCGGAGCTGGATGCGTTCGCAATGGTGAGCGAGTATGCCGGGTCCAGGGTGGAGGGCAGAACGTTCGGGTACATTGCGGTGAAGATTGCCAGCGCACCGAATGCGAGGAACACGGACAGACCTGCGAAAGCGCGACCCTCACGGCCACCCTTTGCGGAGATCCAAGCAATCAGAACAGCAACCACAGCCAGGATGGTGCATAGCCAGGAGATACCGTTACCGGTGGTGAAGTCCAGTGCCAGAACCCATGCAACGATCGGCAGCAGCAGGACGGGAGCCCAGCGTACCAGGGTGTTGCGGGCACGGTCACGGATATCGCCGTCGGTCTTCAGAGCGATGAAGGCAAGACCCTGAACCAGGGAGAAGCCAACGAAGCCCAGACCGCCGAGCAGAACCGGCAGGGAGACCCAAGCGAAGGCGCCGCCGACGCGGTCACCGTTGTCGTTGATGGGCAGACCCATGGAGGTCAGGCCCAGCAGAGCACCGACGAGCAGTGCAATACCGAAGGAGGAGACGGACAGAGCGATGTTCCAGTTACGGATCCACTTCTCGTCGTTCTTCTTACCGCGGTATTCAATTGCGACCACGCGCAGAATCAGGAAGACCAGCGCGAGGGTCAGGGGGATGTACAGAGCCGAGAAGAGGGCTGCGTACCAGATGGGGAATGCTGCGAAGATAGCAGCACCGCCGGACACAATCCACACCTCGTTACCGTCCCAGACGGGGCCGATGGTGTTCAGCAGCAGACGACGTTCCTTCTCGTTCTTGGTGAACTTGGAACCCATCAGCATACCGACGCCCAGGTCGAAGCCGTCGAGGATCAGGTACATGATGAGGAAGACGCCAATGGCGACAAACCAGAGGGTGGGCAGGCCAGGCTGACCGGCAAAGATATTGAAATCAAAGTTCATGGTGAATCAATCCTTACCCGCCTAGTAGGCGAACTCCAGCACATCGCGCTTGGACTTGTCGTTGGACTCGTCCTCGTGGTGCGACTGAACCAGCTCGGGCATTGCTGCCACGACGCCGGCCTTGACGTACTTGATGAGCAGGTAGACCTCAACCACCATCAGCACACCGTAGAGCAGGCCCAGAGTGAGCAGGGAGAAGAGGATTTCTTCACCGGAAACACCCGGGGAGATAGCTGCTGCGGTGAACAGGTGAATCGAGGGATCACCCTGAAGGTTCGGAGCCACAACGAAGGGCTGGCGGCCCATTTCGGTGAAGATCCAGCCGAGGGAGATGCCGAAGAAGGGAGCCAGGATGGACCAGACTGCAACGTTCTTGAGCAGCTTGGACTCGGGGACGGTGCCCACGCCCTTCTTACGGGTTACCCACAGTGCGTAGAGGTAGAAGGGCAGAACGATTCCGCCGAGGGCCATCATGCCGCGGAAGCCCCAGTAGGAGACCTCGAGGGAGGGCAGGTAATCGATCTTCTGACCTGCGCGCTCACCGTAGAGCGGGTTGTTGGGCAGGTTGGTACCGAACTTAGCTTCGTACTCGGGCAGCAGGGTCTGGATACCCTTCACCGGGGTGTCAAAGTTGTCGTGTGCCAGGAAGGACAGAACGCCGGGAACCTCGATGATGGGGGTGATCTTGTCACAGCTCTGAGCGCCGAGCTCGCCGACGGTCAGAACAGAGAAGGCGGTGCCATCGTGGCACGCAGCTTCTGCAGCAGCCATCTTCAGGGGCTGCTCGTGGATCATCATCTGTGCCTGAATGTGACCGGACGCGCCGATACCTGCGAAGGCGACGAGGCCCACAACAGCGCCCAGGCGCAGGGACTTGAACCAGACCTGGAAGTCGGTCTTGTCGCGTGCACCCTTGTCGGACTCACCAACAACAACCTTGCCGTCAACGACCTTGTCGATGCCGTCCTTGCGGCGGCGCCACAGTTTGTACCATGCGATACCAACCAGGAAGCCACCAGCAACCTGGATAGCGGAGGTGATGACGTGAGTGAAGGTCACCCATGCGAGGGGGTTCAGCAGCACAGCGCCAATGTCGGTCATTCGGGGACGACCGTCAATCATTTCTGCGCCAACGGGGTGCTGCATCCAGGAGTTTGCAACCAGAATGAAGAATGCAGAAATCCAAGAGCCGAGGACTGCCATGAACAGCGAGAATGCGTGTACAGCAGGCTTGAGGCGGTCCCAACCGAAGATCCACAGACCCAGGAAGGTCGACTCAACGAAGAAGGCGAAGAGGCCTTCCATTGCCAGCGGAGCGCCGAAGACGTCGCCGACGAAGCGGGAGTATTCACTCCACGCCATGCCGAACTGGAATTCCTGAACCAGACCGGTGGCCACACCCATTGCGAAGTTAATGAGGTACAGCTTGCCCCAGAACTTCGTCATGCGCTTGTATTCGTCCTTCTTGGTACGAACATAGCGAATGTACAGGTAGGTCACAACAAGGCCCAGACCCAGAGTCAGCGGAACCATGAAGAAGTGGTAGACGGTGGTAATACCGAACTGCCACCTACCAAAATCAAGGGGATCCATTGATAGGTCCTTACTATGTGTGTACTTAATGTGTGTTTGTGCCAGATTTCGGGTAGTCCGCCATCGATGGAGGGCATACGAGAGTTACTGACACACTGTCTCTCATGCTTCTAAGGTACAGGGTTTTCTTGAGAAGCTGTGAGTACGCTGTGCATAGTATGGACGTTTATTGTTTGACGTTTCGCTAAAGGTACCTCGAACGTTATCCCCCGGGGCGGGGGTGGTTTGAGGGTTGGAACACGGAGGGGCTGTGTGGGTCTGAGAGGCACTTTCAGAACCGCGGTAAAACTTTGCAGTTTTATGCAGTTTATGCAGATTTTTGATGACACATTCTCGGAATATGACAGGCGCCTCAAGTAGTACTTAAGGCTTAAATTTGCATGATTTATGCTGAATTTACGCGGATTTCAGAGAATCAACGTGACTATTCTCACATAAAATTCCTGGATTGTGACACGCTAGTCACACACTCCCCCGCAGGTTACATATCGATGTTCTCGGTATCCAACTGATGCGCACCGGCAATGATGAACTCCTTACGGGGAGCCACCTCAGAACCCATCAACAGGGAGAACGCACGCTCGGCAGCCTCCGCATCCTCAATGCGAATACGGCGCAACATGCGATGACGCGGATCCATAGTGGTCTCAGCCAACTGGTCGGCGTCCATCTCACCCAGACCCTTATAACGCTGAATGGGTTCCTTATAGGACACGCCCTGCTCCTGCAAAGAATCCAGAAGCTCGTGCAGCTGCTTCTCCGAGTAGGTGTACACCATCTCGTTCGGCTTGCCGCGGCGCACCACCTCCACGCGATGCAGAGGCGGGACCGCAGCGTACACGCGACCCGCCTCAATCAGCGGACGCATGTAACGGTAGAACAGAGTCAACAGCAGGGTACGAATGTGGGCGCCGTCCACGTCCGCATCGGTCATCATAATGACCTTGCCGTAGCGAGCAGAGTCCAGGTCAAAGGTACGACCCGAGCCTGCACCGATGACCTGAATCAGCGCCGCGCACTCAGCATTCGCAAGCACATCAGTCACCGAAGCACGCTGAGTATTCAGGATCTTACCGCGAATCGGCAGCAGAGCCTGATACGAGGAAGAACGCGCCAGACGCGCAGTACCCAGCGCCGAGTCACCCTCCACAATGAACAGCTCAGAATGCTCAACATTGGTCGAACGGCAATCCACCAGCTTAGTGGGCATGGACGAAGACTCCAGCGCGGTCTTACGGCGCTGAGTTTCCTTATGGATGCGCGCCGAGACGCGGGTCTTCATCTCAGAGACGACCTTCTCGCACAGAGCGGCCGCCTGAGCCTTCTCCGCACGGGCAGTCGACTCCAGGCGAGCCTTCAGCGCATCGCCCACGACCTTCGACACGATCTGGCGAACCGCCGGGGTACCCAGAATCTCCTTGGTCTGACCCTCAAACTGCGGCTCGGCAAGACGCACGGTCAGCACAGCGGTCAAGCCGGCGAGCACGTCGTCCTTCTCAATCTTGTCGTTACCCACCTTGTACTTGCGGGCATTATCGGCAAGGTGCTTGCGCATCACGCGCAGCAGACCCTGCTCAAAACCGGTCGTGTGAGTACCGCCCTTGGGGGTGGCAATAATATTTACGAAGCTGCGGACCGTCGTCTCGTAGCCAATGCCCCAGCGCAGCGCAACGTCCACTTCGCAATCGCGCTCCACGTCGGTCAGCTGCGAGCGGCCGTCCTCACCCAGCACCGGCACGGTCTCGGTGAAAGAGCCGCTGCCGCTAAAACGCCAGGTGTCGGTAATACGCTCATCATGCGCCAGAAACTCGACGAACTCGCTAATGCCGCCGTCATACTGGAAAACCTCCTCGTGGGGCTCCAACTCGCCGGGGGTGCCGGGCAGTCGGCGCTCATCGCGGATGCAAATACGCAGACCCGGAATGAGGAACGCGGTCTGGCGCGCACGAGCAGCCAAGTCCTCGTAGCTGAACTTAGCGTCGGGGGTGAAAATCTGCGGGTCAGCCCAATAGCGCACACGGGTGCCGGTCACGCCGCGCTTAGCGCGACCCACAATCTGCAGGGCGTCGGTGCCCTCGGTTGCGGGAGTGAACGGATCTTCGGGCTTGGGGGTGCGGCCGGACTCGAAGAAGCCGGGAATACCGTGGCGGAAGGACATCTGGTAGGTCTTCGAGCCACGATCCACCTGCACGTCCAGGCGGGAAGACAGCGCGTTCACCACGGAAGCACCCACACCGTGCAAACCACCGGACGCGTTATAGGAGCCGCCGCCAAACTTACCGCCGGCGTGCAGCTTAGTGAACACGACCTCCACACCGGACAGGCCGGTACGCGGCTCAATGTCGGTGGGGATACCGCGGCCATCATCACGCACCTCAACCGAACCGTCACGGTACAGAATAACCTGAATGGACTGGCCGAAACCGGCGAGCGCCTCATCCACCGAGTTGTCGATAATCTCCCAGAGGCAGTGCATCAGGCCGCGAGAGTCCGTGGAGCCAATGTACATGCCCGGGCGTTTGCGTACAGCTTCCAGACCTTCCAGCACGGAGAGGTGACGGGCGGTGTAGTTCGAAGACGCCACGGGATTCCTTTCGGGTGAATATGTCTGCGGTGGTGAACGCGTGCCACCGGGCGGAGTGCGAGTCCGGCTCAAGTGCTACGGGGGCAGAACGACAGCGGGGCACGACGCGTGTCGTGCCCCGCAGAGCGTTCAACGTTCGGAACTCTATTCTAGCGTGGCTTGGGGAAAAGAGTGATTATGACAGTCACCGCTAATGCGCTGCTCTGCTCCCACGTTCCTTCCCCTAGTGTGCCTCACCCGAGGCGCGCGAGGAGCTCTCGTGACGGTTCGTGACCATGATATTGGACTTGAAGTAGAACTCTTCGGGAAGCTCATTCGTGACCGGGCCGTGTGGGAATTCGCTGAGCTTCGGCACGAAGTACCAGTCCATCAGCTCGCCGCTGCTCTGCTTGAGCACGCGGCGTTCCCTCATGGCGTGGCGTACCTTGCGGCGCAGGCGCGGGCTGTCTTTCAGAGTGCTGGTGAAGACCCACGGAGTCTCGTAACCCTCGGTGATCATGCCGAAGGTGATGCGCAGGTTGCCGTTCTCATCGGCGTCCATCGTGAAGTCGCCGTCTGCGATATCGGTGAAGGCGAGCATCCAGCTGTGTCGGCGTTCGTAGCTTTCGCGGGTGGTCTGCAGCGCCGCAATGATGCGGTGGTCGACCAGCAGCTCCACCTTGCGTTCGGTGATTTCGCCCAGACGAGCGTAGGAGCCGAAGGCGCGGTTCGCACCGCTGCGGCGAGGCCACTTCGTCACCGCACCGTGCGGCACCTCCCCCGCAAAGGTGAAGGGGCCCGTAATAGTGCCGGGCAGGCGCAGACGCTCAAACGGCGCCGTCGGCAGGAAGGTCGTCAGCAGCTGATCGGAGCTCACCGACTTACCCCAGCGCGCCATCTCAAAAATAGTCGGTTCGGGGCCCACCGGGTAGAGGCGCGGCATCTTGCGACCGAACTCGTCAAAGCCCTCAATAAACTCACCGTTGGAGCTGTACCCGGGCATGGTCGCACCGAGCGGGCGAGTCCACGACCCCGAATACGGCTTGGTCAGGTGCGGGTTCTCCACCGGCAGGATGCTGGTGCGAGCGCCCAGGTAGGCGGGCATGCGCGAGAGGTTACGCCAGGCGAACTTCGCGGCAACCGCCTCGCGCCACCACATCGGGCGTTTGCCGGGGGGTCTGCCCGCCCAGGCAGTGCATGAGAAGCCAGAATCCAGCCCAGCCGAGGCAGCCTACGGCAACCACCCAGAGGCTAATCGTTAGCACGGTGTGCAGGGTTCCGGTCGCCCAGATATTCGTGGCGATCAGACCCATGAACGCCACCCACGCCGCCATGACGTACGGGCCGAGTGTAATCATCGGGTCAACCACCTTCACGGCGGCAATGACGCGGCGGTTCAGTCCGCGCCACACGTAGGAGTACGCCCAGCATCCGGCGGCAAGGGCGAATGCCATCAGCAGAAGAAGGATGAGCATCGGTGTGTCTCTTTCGCTGCAGGTTTTTCTACCGCGGTCGGTGACAGCAAGCATCGGGCAGATGCAGTGTTGAAAGGCTTTTCAATAGCGAAACTCGCCTGCCGAAGGTACCTTCAGCAGACGAGTTTCTTGGGTGTCACTAACCTTGAGGTAAAGCTTCTCACACTATTGTGCCTTTAATTGGTATCTCTGTGGGGGATTTTAGAGGGATGCGTGAAAAATTCGCACCCAACCCCGCGTTTCCACCCAACAGAGCGGCACAGCGAGTACGCTCTGGCGCCTCAGCGACGGTTTTAGACAGCGATTTTAGGAGGTCAGCGCGGCAGCAATCTGAGGAATCAGCGCCTCAAAAGCACGCGCACGGTGACTAATCGAGTTCTTAATCTCGGCGGGAATCTCAGCGCACGACTTGCCAGCGTACTGGCCCTCGTACAGGGCGTTCTCACCGTTCAGCTCCACGGGGCGCAGAATCGGGTCGTAACCGAAGCCGCCCTCCCCCGCCGGTGCAGTCAGCAGCTCGCCGGGCAGTTCGCCATACTCGACCGCCTCAAAACCGTTCGGGGAGGCAACCGACGCCGCGCAGCAGAACTTCGCGCCGCGGTGCTCGGCAGGAATGTCACTCAGCTGAGCCAGCAACAGGTTCAGGTTCGCGGTGTCATCACCGTGGCTACCCGCCCAACGCGCCGAGAAAATACCGGGAGCGCCGTTGAGCACATCCACCGACAGGCCGGAATCGTCAGCAATAGCAACCAGACCGGTTGCCTCGGCAACAGCGCGGGCCTTCAGCAGGGAGTTCTCAGCGAAGGTCACACCAGTCTCGGGAACATCGGGTGCGTTCACGCTGGAGGCATCAACCACCTGGGTGTCAACGTCCAGGCCGTCAATGCGTCCGCGCAGAATTTCGCGCAGTTCCTTGAGCTTGCCCTTATTGTGGCTTGCCAGAACAATCTTTGCGTCTGCCATAGTTTCTCCTTGTCGACGGAACTAGTTACTGAGACGGGTTAGTGTGCCAGTGCTTCACGCTGAATCTGAGCCAGCTCTGCGGTGCCTTCCAGCGCCAGGTCGAGCAGGCTGTTGAGCTCGTCGCGGTCGAAGGGCGCGCCCTCTGCGGTGCCCTGAACCTCAACGAACTTGCCGCTGCCGGTGACGACCACGTTCATGTCGGTCTCTGCGCGTACGTCCTCGGTGTAGGGCAGGTCCAGCATGGGGGTGCCGTCAATAATGCCCACCGAAATTGCGGACACCGAATCAATCAGCGGGTTCGCCTTAGCGGGCAGAATCTTCTGCTCCTTCGCCCAGGTAATAGCGTCAGCCAGCGCCACGTACGCGCCGGTAATCGAAGCGGTGCGGGTGCCGCCGTCAGCCTGCAGAACATCGCAGTCGAGCACGATGGTGTTCTCGCCCAGCTCATCCATGTTGATGACGGCGCGCAGGGAGCGACCGATCAGGCGAGAAATCTCGTGGGTGCGGCCGCCCACGCGGCCCTTGAGCGACTCGCGAGAAGAACGGGTGTTGGTGGCGCGCGGCAGCATCGCGTACTCGGCGGTCACCCAGCCCTTACCTTCGCCCTTGAGCCAGCGCGGCACGCCCTCGGTGAAGGATGCGGTGCACAGCACGCGGGTGTTGCCGAACTCGATGAGGGCGGAACCCTCAGCGTTGCGGGACCAGCCGCGGGTAATGGTGATGGGGCGCAGTTCGTTGAGGGCGCGGCCGTCTTCGCGGGGTGCAGTCATGGGTTCTCCTTGGGTCTGTCTGCGGGGTCTGTGTCTGTCTGTTGGTTCTGTGTTAGGTGGCGGGAAAGGCGTGCACCGGGGTTGTTATATCTAGTCCACCTCAGATTTAGCCTAGTCCAGCTCAGGCTTCGCCTAATCTAGCTCGGGCTTAGGGAGCGCAATCGCGGTGTTCAGCGGCGGGTCGAGCACCTCCACCACATTCAGGGTGGACGTGACCGGGTGAGCCTCCGTCGGGCGCGGGTAGATGCGGTAGCTTGCCGCCATTTCGGCAATGCCGACCGGGCCGGAGAAGGCACTACGCGCCTCCTCACGGGCAATGTCCGGGTCGTTCCACACGGGCAGGTGGGTCAGCAGTAGGTTGCGCACGCCCGCCTCCGTGGCTGCCTGACCGGCACGCTTGCCGGTCAGGTGAATACCGCGCAGGGCGTCATCGCGGCCCTCCTGGTATGCCGCCTCGCAGAGGAACAGATCAGCGCCGCGCGCAGCCTTAACCAGGCCCTCGCACAGGTCGGTATCGCCCGAGTACGAGAACACGGTGTGACCCTCACGGTCGTTGCAGGTGATGCGCAGGGCATACGGGTCCTTCGAGGGGTGAACCACGCGGAACGGCTCCACGCGGAAGGGCCCAATCTGCACGGGCTCGCCCTCGGTCCAGGTGTGGTACTCGAACTCGGTGCTCATGCCCGGATCCGGGTCCAGGCCGTGAGTCGCCGAAAGGTACTCGTTAATCGCGGCGGGACCGTACAGCGGAATGCGGCCCTTGGGCCAGCCGCGCGGATCCCACTTGACCGCCACGTGCAGACCGGACAGGTCGATGCAGTGGTCCGGGTGCAGGTGCGAAATCAGAATCGCGTCAATATCGCTCAGGTCGATATGGCGCTGGAGCATGCCGAGTGAGCCGTTGCCCATGTCCATAATGATGCGCCAGGTGCGACCCGCAAAGTCCGTGGCGGTGAGCATATAGCAACTAGCCGGTGAGACGGGGCCGGGAAAGGAGCCCGTGCAACCGATAACGGTTAGACGCATGAGGTGTCGTCCTTAGGGGTGGTGCCGGAAAATTCGGTGCCCGCGGAGGTGTGTGCCGCCTCTGCAGAATCTGCCGATTCGTCGATGTTGATGTTGCGGTGTGCCGCAAGCATTTCGGGGGTGAGCGCCGCCAGCGAGCCGGTCGGGTAGCGTTCCGCCACGGAGCTGGTGTGGCGCACGTTGGTGACCTCGGGGCCGAGGAAGCGGCGCGCCAGCTGCGAGAACGTCTCAGATTCGCCGGTGGCAAGGAATTCGTGGCGCGGGTTTTCCTCGGGGACCGGGCTTTCAATGGCGTGGTTGAGCAGTTCGCGGTACACGTCCTTCGCGGTCTCATCCGCGGAGGAAACCAGGGTGACGTCCTCACCCATAATGTAGGAAATCACGCCGGCCAGCAGCGGGTAGTGGGTACAGCCGAGCACGAGGGTGTCCACGCCTGCGTCCTTGAGCGGCTGCAGGTACTCGCGGGCGGTCTCCAGCAGCTCGGGACCGGAGGTAATGCCCTTCTCCACGAACTCCACGAAGCGCGGGCACGCCACCGAGTGCACCTCAAGGTTCGGGGTAATCGCGAAAGTGTCCTCGTAGGCGCGGGAGGTGACGGTCGCCTCCGTCGCAATCACGCCGATCTTGCGGTTGCGGGTTGCGGCGAGCGCACGGCGGGCGGCGGGCTGAATCACCTCAATGACGGGGATGCCGTACTGGCGGGTGTAGCGTTCGCGGGCGTCGCGGAGCACCGCTGCGGAGGCGGTGTTGCAGGCGATGACGAGCATTTTCACGCCGGAGTCGACGAGTTCGTCCATGATGCGTAGCGCGTTGGCGCGTACTTCTGCGATTTTGAGGGGGCCGTAGGGGCCGTGGGCGGTGTCGCCGACGTAGATGATGCGTTCGTGAGGCAGCTGGTCCATGATGGCGCGTGCCACGGTGAGTCCGCCGACTCCGGAGTCGAAGACGCCGATGGGTGCCGCGGCGGTGGGGCCTACGGGCGCGGGGCTACCCCAGGGGGTGCGGGCACGGTAGGGATTGGTTGCGTCGATACTGTCACTCATGTGTCACCTACACTTTGTTATCGGTCGGGTACCACGTTCTATGCTAACTCGCTAAGGTTACCCATTTATTCCATAGAGCGGTTAGATGAGTCGAGAACCACCATTATGTGGTTGTATATGACAATAGTTTGAGGGGTAATTCGAAAAATTCGTTCTATTCTTGCTCGTTTGCCCCGCCAAATGCTCCGCCGGGCGTTTCTTCTTCGTCGTCCAGTCCGTCGAGCATGGCGAGCATGAGCGAGTCCTGAACCCAGGAGACAAAGTTGTACACCACAGCCATGTACTCTTCCTGGGTCTCAATCTTGGAAGGGTCGGTGAACGCCGCAATATCTTCTGCGGTGTCTTCGTCCACGATGTAGAGGCGGTCGGCGAGCACCAGGCGAATATCGCCGAGCGCGGCAGCCCAGGCGCGGGCATGTTCTTCGTTGAGGCGCAGGTCGCTGGATTCAATGTCGAAGGCGAGCATGGCGAGGTTCGCGCGTTTGGTTTCTCGCAGGTCGCGTTCGGTGTAGCGGCGGTATTCGGTGGCGGTCTCGTCGTCGCTGCTTGCGGCGGGTAGCAGGCGTGCTACGGCGCTGTCGGCGGGGACGGTGGGGTTTCGGTGATGCCGACCAGCGCCTCCAGCGGGTCGACGGTGCCGCCGTCGGCGGTGGTGTCTGCCGGGCGCAGCAGCGCGCGCACGTCTTCGGCGAGTTCTCGGATCAGGTCGCGTTCGGCGGGTTCGAAGGAGGCGGTGTAGCCTCCGGGGGTACGGCGGAAGGGTCGCGCCATTAGTTTTCTACTTTCTCGAAGGTTGCCAGCAGACCCCAGGCGTGCATGGCCTGGGTATGTTTTTCGGCGTCTTCGCGCGAGCCGGTGAAGACGATTGCCTTGCCGTTATTGTGCACCTGCAGCATGAGCTCTTCGGCGCGGGCGCGGGAGTAGCCAAAGTGACTGCGGAAGACGTAGGACACGTAGGTCATGAGGTTGACGGGGTCGTTCCAGACGATGACTTTCCATGGGGTGTCTGTGGCGAGGATGTTCTCCAGGGCGGTGTCGAGGTCGGTGTCCTCGAGGGTTCCGGTGGAGAGGGTCACGGCGGTAGTGTTCATTGGTTTCCTTTGCGGCCGGTTCCCTTTGATTATACGGGCGGGCCTGTATTGCCCCTGTGTTGCTCCCGTGTTGCCGCTGTGTTCATCTGTGCCACTGCGGTGGTTATCCTGCGTTGCTCCCGCACAGAGTGCTGGTAATTTGTCATACTACAGCACTTAGAGTCAAGAATACTTTATGTAGTGATTGACACGCCGACTTAAGAGGAAAAATACCCTAATCCCCCACTACAATAAACATATGGCTACTACCTCTCTTCTCACCGATCACTACGAACTGACCATGCTCCAGGCGGCACTCGCCTCCGGCGCAGCCAACCGTAAGTGCACCTTCGAAGTCTTCACCCGCCGCCTGCCCGCAGGCCGCCGCTACGGCATCCTCGCAGGCACCGGCCGATTCCTCGAAGGCCTCGCAAACTTCCGCTTCAACGATGAAGAACTCTCCTTCCTCTCCTCCCGCAACATCGTCAACAAAGAAACCCTCTCCTACCTCGAATCCTTCACCTTCAGTGGCAACATCCGCGGCTACGCAGAAGGCGAAGCATTCTTCCCCCACTCCCCCCGTCATGCAGGTCGAAGGCACCTTCGCCGAAGCATGCGTCCTCGAAACCTACCTGCTGTCCATCCTGAACTTTGACTCCGCCGTGGCGAGCGCTGCTTCCCGCATGAGCGCAGCCGCAGGCAACCGACCCTGCCTCGAAATGGGTTCTCGCCGCGCCCACGAACACGCCGCCGTCTCCGCTGCACGCGCCGCCGTTATTGCAGGCTTCGCGGGCACCTCCAACCTGGAGGCCGGTCTGCGCTACGGCCTGCACACCATCGGTACCAGCGCCCACGCCTTCACCCTGCTGCACGACAGCGAACGTGAAGCATTCGAGGCGCAGTTGCGTTCCCTCGGCGCCCGCACCACCCTGCTCGTCGACACCTACAACGTGGACGATGCAGTCCGCCTCGGCGTGGAACTCGCTGGTGAAGAGCTCGGCGGCGTGCGCCTGGACTCCGGCGACCTGGTCGCCACCGCGGCCCGCGTGCGTGAACTGCTCGACTCGCTTGGTAACACTAACACCAAGATTACCGTCACCAGCGACCTGGACGAATACGCCATCGCATCCCTCGCGGCAGCCCCCGTGGACTCCTACGGCGTGGGTACCAAGCTGGTCACCGGTTCCGGTGCGCCGACTTCCTCCATGGTGTACAAGGTCGTTGAGCGTGAGAACGCCGCCGGTGAAATGCAGCCGGTCGCTAAGGCGTCGGCTGGCAAGGCGTCCATCGGTGGCGCCAAGCGTGCGGCCCGCCGACTCAACGGCATGGGTATCGCGACCGCCGAGGTTCTGGGCACCCACGAGGACCCGAGCCTGCTCGAAGACACCCGCCCGCTCATGGTGGACTTCGTCCGCAACGGCGAACTGCTCCCCGGCTTCACCGGTGAGGAAGGCGTGCGCCGCGCAACCGCCCGCCACGCAGCCTCCCTGGCTGAGCTTCCCGAAGCTGCCCGCCGCCTCTCGGAGGGTGAGCCGATCATTCCGACCGAGTTCATCTAAACCACCCTTCTGAGATACTGTTTTCACTTGGTGAATCAGAGTGAAAACTCATTCCTACTTGTAAAGGACAGACATGTCTAAGGCACTGATTATTGTTGACGTGCAGAACGATTTCTGCGTCGGCGGCGCCCTCGCCACCGAGCGCGGTGCGGACGTTGCCGCGCTGATTAGCGAATATGTGGAGAACAACCACCACCGCTACGATGCGATTGTTGCCACCCAGGACTGGCACATCGAGCCGGGTTCACACTTCTCCGACACCCCCGACTATGTTGACTCCTGGCCGGTGCACTGCGTCGCCAAGAGCGAAGGCGCGCAGATTCACGAGAACCTGGACACCGACTACATTGAGGCGTACTTCCGTAAGGGCCGCTTCGAGGCAGCGTACTCGGGTTTTGAGGGTCTTCTGGCACCCGAGGATGAGGTCGCAACCGGCGAGCACGAGCCCGGTGTGGATGCGTCCGAGGACGGCCCGCAGACTCCTCTGTCGGAGTGGCTGGATGAGCGCGGCATCGAGTTCGTCGATGTTGTTGGTATCGCCACCGATTATTGCGTGGCGGCAACCGCTCGCGATGCGGTCGATGCAGGCTACGAGACTCGCGTGCTGCTTGACCTGACCGCCCCCGTGCACGAAGACAAGCTTGACGACGTGGTTGCCGAGCTTGAAGGTGAGGGCATTGAGGTGGTTGAGGTTCTCTAACCTCGACCTTGAATATGCAGAGACGTTGAATATACAGAGGCGGGGAGCCCGGGATGTACTATCCCAGGCTCCCCGCTTCTAGCATGCCCATAACCTAGCGTGCCTATAACCTAGCGTGCCTGTAACCAGCCGAGGTCATGAAACCTCTGCGGTTATGCAGCAGATTGAGCCGCTTACTTAAAGCGGACCTTCGCCATGACCTCGCTCACCCAGGCATTTCTGGGCGCGAAAAAGCCCGCGAGCGCATACACTCGCGGGCTTCTACCACTCACGTTCAGAAGGCGCTAAGACTAACCCTTTGTCTCGCAGAGGTACACCTTGGCTTCGCCATCATGGACGTTAATGCCGGTCCTCATCGCGTTCATAGAGTTAGAGATTTCACCCTCAATAACGCGCGGCGACAGGTACGAACCACCCGCACCACCGGCACCGGAGAACTGCAGGTAGCTCACGCTCTGGCGAATACCATCAGGGTTGTTATTCCACTTCTGAATGGTCGTAATAGCAGACAGCGCCAGTGCAGCACCCGAACCGCCACCACCGTAGCCGCCGCCACCGCCTCCGGACATTGCGAACTGGTAGCCGTTGAACTCTGCGGCAATCTCCTCAGCAGAGAATTCGATGCGCTCGCCGCCGGGCAGGGTCAGCACTTCAAGGTTCTTCGGGTCGTTATTGTCGAGCTGGTAGCTATAAGCGACAGCACCGTTACCACCCTTAGCCTTAAAGCCGGAGCCGCCCGCGTTACCTGCGGTCGAAGAGCTGTACAGCACCTGGTTATTCTGGCTGTCGTAGCTAAAGATATGGTTGGGGCTACCAGTCGGCACCTCGGGCTTAGCACCACCCGCTCCACCGGCGCCATTGTTTCCACCCTTACCGCCGTCAACAGATACCTTAGTGTTCAGGCTGTGGGTGTAGAACTGGGTGCCCGTGGTGGCATCTCCACCGCGAGTGCTCAAACCGCTACCCGCAAAGCTGCGAATGGGCGGATTAGTCGGGTGGTAAAAATTCGTCACGCTCGCATCAAGAACAGCGGGGAAATGCTTAGCATGAGGCGCTGAGGTGTAGGAGTAGGTGATACCGCCACCACCGCCACCGCCTGCAACAGCGATGACCTCGCCGTCAATTAGCAGTGCCGAGGCGCCGCCGCCGGGGTGTCCATAAACCTCAACGGTACCCTGGGACCCCTTTTAAGTTCCCTCCAGTTGAGGGCGCCCGGGTAACGTTTGGTCACTTCAGCCACCACTTCGGCAGGCATGGTGAATCGGGGTGCGTCGCCGCCGTCGCCGTAGCCACGCCCGCCTCGTCCGGGCCCGTCAGTCGTAAGCCTGCCCCGGCGGTGGTAGTTTCCCCCAGAACCGCCGCCCGCAATGATACGAACCGTCTGTCCCGGCTTCACTTCAACGATTCCAATCGCGCGGGCACCCGAGCCGCTTTCGTGGCCGGTGTCGCTGACTCCGCCGCCACCAAAAATATCGAAGCGGATCCTATGCACGTTAGCGGGGACGGTGAATTCCTCTTCTACACGATAGTCACTATATCCCCTCAAGAACTTGTGGGGACTGTCAGCAAAGACGCAGTCCATGGATGCAGCGAATGCGGGAACAGCAGCCGAGGTGGCGATGACGGGGGCGGCCCATGCGGCACCCGCAACGACCCTGCGGCGAGAAATATGAGTAGACATCAGTGTCCTTCGGTGTGGTTAGTTCAGGTGCTCGCTCCCCTACCGCGCGCGGGGCGGCAGACTGTGCCGGGCTGATGCTTCCCCGGAGGCGGGGCTCATCAGGTGCTACGCTACCGCCTCGGCTGTGAAGCGGAAATTGTGGTGCTTCAGGTGTGCGTGGTTGGGAAACGGTGACCTGGTGTTTCTCTATATGTGCACCGCTCATGCACTCAGCACTGCCCTTTTATTCATTCTGGCCGGTGTCTAAGAGCGGGGAGGAGTCTACACCGAACCGTGTGTTCAGCGCCGGATGTTACCTCCTCTTCTACCCTACAGGTATAAGGCTCTAGTTGAGGGTCATCTCTGCTTATGCGACCAAATATTACGGGCACGCAAAAGCCCCGCGAGCGCATACACACTCGCGGGGCTTCACATCAAACAAAGACTACCCGTTATAGACGTCTAAATTACTACCAGCCAAGATCACAGAGGTACACTGCCGCGCTACCGTCAGATGCGAACTGATGTCCATCATGGTCGTTGTTAGCGCTGGAAATTTCCCCTTCTATAACATTTGGGGCAAGGTAGGACCCTCCTGCACCTCCAGCACCAGCTATCAATGTATATCCCACACTCTGTCGAATACCCTTAGGGTTGTTATTCCACTTCTGAGCAATTGTGATAGATGACTGCGAGAGCGCCGCGCCAGAGCCTCCACCGCCGTAGCCACCACCCCCACCGCCAGACACAATAATCTGCGCGCCGTTAAAGTAGGGGGCTACGTCCTCGTACCCAATCTCGTATCGGTCACCATCGGGGGTTTCAATAACTTCCAAGTTACTCTTCTGGTATCCGTCTTCTGGTTCGTTGTTATCAAGCTGGTAGCTTATAGAAACTACGCCATCTCCACCTTTGCCTTGTAGTCCACCGGTACCAGGATTGCCTGCAGTCGAAGAACTATAAATGACCTGGTTATTCTGGCTACTAAAGCTAAAGACCCTGTTAGGGGTGCCCTTCAACACCGTGGGCTTGATGCCACCGGCACCACCGATGCCGTTGCCTCCACCCTTACCGCCTTCAACGTTTAGGTGAATACGTGAGTCCTGAGCGTAGTACATACGACCGGCCGTGGCATTATCCCCACGTGCTCGTTCAGCTGATCCACCCGCGCTATATGAAGGACCACTCGTGAGGTCTTCCGGACCAATCATACGAACATTTACAGTACCGGGGAAATGGTGCGTGTTAGGCGGGGTGGTATATGTTTTCGCGATGAAAGCTCCGCCTCCACCCCCACCTGCAACCGCGATGACCTCCCCATTGACGAGAAGAGCAGACGAACCGCCGCCAGGGCAACCGTGAAGTTCGTCCATGGGGAGCTGAGGATTGTAACTGTTATCCCACTGCCCAGCCTCTGCCCAGCGGGATTCGACCTCACGCATAATATCTTGAGGAATTCTTACGCTGGGAACGCTACCTCCGTCTCCGAAGCCTTCCGCACCTTCAAGACCATCAATTCGATATTCGCTGTAATCCTCGTCTTTACCATGCCCATAACCACGGACTCCAACCATGCCACCGCCACCGGCGACAACTTCGACAACGGATGGAGTGTCAAGCTCAATGATTCCAGTCACTTTTGCACCCGATCCCCCTCGCGTACTCTTGCCGCGAAGTGTAGCCCCAGCGCCGCCAGTCAACTCAAATCGGAGCTTTACACCTGAGTAGCGGCGGTGAACGTATTCCTGCTCTGCCATACGACGATTGACGTTGCCGTTGATAGAGATAAAAGGCGTATCTGAAAAGGTAGTGCATTCAGGAGACGCAGCGTAAGCTGGCACGACTGAAGAAGCCGCAATCACAGGCGTTGCCCAGGCGGCACCCTTCACGACCTTACGGCGAGAAATATGAGACATCACTGTCCTTCAATGATTAGTGCAACCGTTCTTCTAGCCCATTTCTCGCACTCGGCACGGCAGAATAGCGGCTACATGGTGTTTCTGATGGAGACCCTCCGGTAATGGTGACCATGCCAGGTTCGGGAGGGGGCTTCCACCAATAGAGTACATGAATCAGGTTTTAGAGACACCCCCAACAGGTCATAAAACAGCACGTCGAATCAGTTTTATATCCGCTTTGCGCCTGTCCGGCAGCCTATTTCATGAGTTCAGAGCACGCGAAAAGCCCCGCGAGCACACACACTCGCGGGGCTTTTCCCTACGTTCTATTCACGTTCTAGCGTCGGCCCACGAACCAGTCCGACAGCTTATCGATACGCGCCTGAATCTGCTCTGCAGAAGCCTGCGCGACCGCCGGGCCGCCACAAATCTTACGCAGCTCATTATGAATCACGCCGTGCGGCTGACCCGAACGAATCGACCATGCCGCCACATTCTTCGCCAGCTTATTACGCAGCGCCTTCAACTGGCGGTGATCCGCCACCGAAGGTGCCGCAGTCGCCGGGCGGCGTGCCGCGTGTTCACGCTGATGCGCTCGCAACAGCGTACCGACCTGTTCGGCATCCAGCAGACCCGGAATACCCAAAAAGTCCTGCTCCTCCTCGCTACCCACGGCAAGGTTGCCGGAGGCGAACTCGGCACCGTCGAACAGCACACCGTGGAAGGACGCCTCGGAGCCGAGCGCCTCGAACTTACCGCGTGCCAGCTGCTCGGAGGCGCGCTCCTCGCGGTTTGCTTCTTCGAGCAGGTGGTCGTCCAGGCCCTCAACCATGGGGTCGATTTCCTGGGGTGCGCCGCGGTCGAGGGCGTGGTCGCGTTCCACTTCCATGTCGTTGGCGAGCATCATCAGCTGCGGCACGGACGGCAGGAACACGGAGGCGGTTTCGCCGCGCTTGCGGGCACGCACGAAACGGCCAATCGCCTGAGCGAAGAACAGCGGGGTGCTGGTACTGGTGGCGTACACGCCCACGGCGAGGCGGGGCACGTCCACACCTTCGGACACCATGCGCACGGCGACCATCCAGCGCTGCATGCCTTCACGGAATTCGTCGATTTTTGCGGAGGCTTCACGATCGTCAGAGAGGATCACGGCGGGGTATTCGCCGGTAATTTTTTGAAGCTGCTCAGCGTAGGCTTTGGCGTCCGCATGGTCGGTGGCGATGACGAGCGCACCGGCGTCGGGCACGGTGCGGCGCACCTCGGTCAGGCGCTTGTCGGCTGCCGCGAGCACGGTCGGAATCCATTCGCCGTTGGGGTCGAGGGCGGTTCGCCACGCCTGGGAGGTGATGTCCTTGGTGAAGCCTTCGCCGAGGTTTGCCGCCATCTCCTCACCGGCGGAGGTGCGCCAACGCATCTGGCCCGAGTAGGCCATGAAGATGACCGGACGCACCACGTGGTCCTTCAGCGCGGGGCCGTAACCGTAGGAGTAATCTGCCTTGGAGCGGCGGATACCGTCATTGTCGACCTCGTAGGTGACGAACGGAATCGGGGAGGTATCCGAACGGAACGGGGTACCCGTCAGCGCCACGCGGCGGGTCGCGTCGTCGAACGCTTCACGCAGACCGTCACCCCAGGACAGCGAATCACCGGCGTGGTGAATCTCGTCAAAAATCACGAGGGTTTTCGTTTCCTCGGTGTTGCGGGCGTGTAGCTGCGGCTTATTCGCCACCTGCGCGTAGGTCAGCGCCACACCCTTGTAGTGGCGGCTGATGGTCACATCCGCGTTCTTGAAGTTCGGGTCAATGGGAATACCAACCTTCGCGGCGGCGTCTGCCCACTGCTTTTTCAGGTGGTCGGTCGGCGCCACAACAATGAGCTGGCGGACCGTACCGCGGTTGAATAGTTCCTTGGCCAGGGTGAGCGCGAAGGTGGTTTTACCCGCGCCGGGGGTTGCGACTGCCATGAAGTCGCGGGGGTTGGTTTCGAAGTACTTCTGCATGGCTTCTGCCTGCCAGGCGCGCAGGCTGACGGAGGTGCCCCAGGGGGCGCGGTCGGGGTATGCCGGGGAGAGCTTCGGCTTCACCATACTGTCGAATAGTGTGGGTTCCTCTGCGGGTGCGCTCATTCTCTCCTTCTTCCTCGTCTACCTCTGCTGATTCCTCCCGCCGACTCAGCGCAGGGTGCTCCTCCCCCGTGTGGAGGTGGTGGGCACTCTGGTGTTCCTAGCGCTCTGGCGGTCCGGGCACAGCGAGGTTAAATTCTAGCACCACATCCGCGGGTTGGGCCGGGCTGTGGTGCAAGAATTTGGTGCTCGTCAGCAAAGTCTCATGAGCGGTGTTGGGCCCTTGAGTCTTGCTGCGGCGGCGTGTTATTTATTCGTATTTATTCAGGCGTATTGTCTGAGATGTGTTATCTGAGGCGTGTCGCCTGGCGCGTGTTATTCGCCGGAGCCGTTGTCGCCGTCGTTGCCGGGTGCGAGGCCTTCGTAGATTTCCTTGCACTGGGGGCAGACGGGGAACTTCTGCGGGTCGCGGCCAGGTACCCACATTTTGCCGCAGAGGGCGCGTACGGGTTCACCGGTCAGCGCCGATTCGAGGATCTTTTCCTTGCGTACGTAGTGGGAGAAGCGCTCGTGGTCGCCGGGCTCAGAAAGCTGGGTTTCTTCGCGTTCGAGCAGGGCGGTACCGCCTGCGGTTCCGGGGCCAAAGGGGTCTTCGATGCCTTCGATCGAGCTCATGTTTCTCCTTGATGATGAGGTGGGATACATAGGGTGAGGGGTGCCGCTGCACGGTTGGGTGATTGGCGCCTTCTCTATTTTAGTAGCAGTTGGGAGGTGCTGAGCCCACGAGCGGTCAATATGGAGGCAGACCACAGCTCAGCCACAGGCTCTTAGGTGTTGCGGTGAGCTTCTTTCCGTCAGAAGTTCGGGGCTAGAATTTCGGGCGGCATAGAAGCATAGAAAAGGGGTTCCGCGCCAGGCTTAGTACCTAACACGGAACCCTTCTCGTTTATTCCTAATGCGCTGGAGCTTCGACTCTCGTTAGTTCGTTTGGAAGCGTGCCACGCGCTCCAGCATCTTGGAGCTGACCTTGTCGTAGCGGTGACCACCCCACGCCACGCCGCCCACGAGCAGTGCGGCACCAATGAGTAGCTGAATCAAGCCACCGAAGACGAGGGTTAGTAGATCTTGGGTCACGAAAATGTACACAACAACCGAGATACCGCCGGGTAGCGCGCTGAGCATCACCAGAATTACGGTGAGCATCAGCAGCAGCTGATTAGCGAAGCCCTCATTGTTCTTCGGGTTCTTGAACGGGTTAGCACCCGGAGGCGCCACGGGCGGACTAATGAAGGTGTCCATCACGCATCCCATACCAGCCGCTGCGGCGAGCACGCCCAGCTGGTGCATCAGCACGATGGGGAAAAGCTCCAGGTGTCCATTTGCCGCTGAGGCGACGAACACCATCACCACCACAATCGGAACCATCAGGATGCTGTAACCCCAAAGACGGCCGAGACGATCGTCAATACCGCGTAGCGGGGAGAGCACGTGCAGGCTGAATGCGGTGTTGTCGTATGAGACGAGGTAGCACATGTAGTAGCCGGTGAAGACGGTGCAGAAGTACATCCAGAATCCGAAGAGCTGCATGACGCCGCTATTGATAATCTGGTTAGCTTCAGCCGCGTTGATGCCGTTAAAACTGGCCCGACTTTCGAAGGAGCCTACAGAGCTCAGGAACAGGGGCATAGCCACCGTCAGTATCAGGTAAAGCATGGCGGTGCTTACGGTCAGCAGCTGCAGACGGTTGTCTTTCAGAAATGAGTGCAGGGTTCGTGCCGCCACGGCGCCGCGCGGGGTTGCGGGGAACCGTGCAAACAGGCCCAAATCACCTGCGGCGACTTCGGTTGCGCTGGCGTGGTGGGCGCTACCGCCCACATTCGCCATGGAGCGTGCAAGATTCTTACCCCACAGCCACCATCCACCAACCAGGTAGACGAGGGTCAGAACCAGGCAGCCAAGGGCGGTACCCATATTGCCGGTCGCCACAAAGTAGGGCACCGCAAACGCGGACCCGAAGGGCGTCACGCTGAGCCACGGCAGGTAGGGCAGCACCTCTTCCCAGTGCTTGGTCAGGTAGGTTATCGTTCCACCGAAGATAAAGCCGGCGCTCATCATCAGTAGCATGGCAACGATCATCAGGGTGTTGGCGATGCGCGGGTTATCATTCAGCGCCATGCCCAGGCGGTTGGCGAGACGAGCCCACACCATGAGGTTTGCAAGGCCGAGCACGCAGCAGATGAGGTACACGACCAGCGCGAGCGGTTGCGATATAAACGCGATAGCGCCCAGCAGCACGGCAATGATGCTCGCGATGCCGGGGATACCCACGAACCCGCCGAGGAACTGGCCCTTCTGCAGGGTGGAGGGTTTGATGGGGAAGAGCACGAATCGGCTCTCGTCCAGGGTGCCGTCCAGTCCGCTAAAGAAATGGGGACGATAGCCCAGGCGAGCGCAATAACAGCGCCTACCAGGAGGGCGCCGAGCTGACCGTATTCGGGTACCTCCGAGTTAGCGATAACGTATGCGGAGCCGAGGCCGAAGAGCATACCGCCCGCATAAAGCGCCGCAAAAATCAGGCCGATGAGCGCCCAGATGCTTCGGCGGAAGGAAGCGAGCACATACTGCCACTTTAGTGAGACGAGGTGCCCAACCATGACAATCCTTCCGAGGAGGTGCGGCCACCGACCAGCTGCACAAATCGTTCTTCAAGGCTCACGCCGGCGCGTACTTCGTCGACGGTTCCGGCGGCGAGAATACGGCCGGAGTCCATGACGGCTACGTGGTCACACAGGCGCTGCACGAGGTCCATAACGTGCGAGGAGATAATGACAGTTCCGCCGGAGGCTACGAAGCCACGCAGAATGTCCTGTATGTTGGCGGCAGAAACCGGGTCGACCGCCTCGAAGGGCTCGTCCAGAATCAGCACGGAGGGCGCGTGAACGAGAGCGGCGGCGAGCGCAATCTTCTTGGTCATACCGGCGGAGTAGTCGGCAACGGCACGGCCCGCAGCATCGGTCAGGTCCATTGCGGCGAGCAGGTCTTTGACGCGCGAGGCAACGGTTTCCTTATCGATTCCGTGCAGGTAGCCGGAGTAGGTGATGAGCTGCTCACCGGTGAGCTTGTCGAAGAGGTGCACGCCGTCGGGCAGCACGCCCAGGTGTGCTTTGGCTTTGAGCGGGTCGGCCCACATGTCGATGCCGCGCACGTATGCGGTGCCTTCGTTGGGCTTGAGCATGCCGGTGACCATGGAGATGGTGGTGGTTTTACCGGCGCCGTTGCGGCCGACCAGTCCGTAGAAGGATCCGGAGGGGATGTCGAGGTTGATGCGGTCGACGGCGACCTTCTGACCGAATGCCTTGGTGAGGCCGCGGATTTCGATGGCGGGGCGGGCGCCAGCTGCCGGTGCGGTCTGCGGGGTGATGGGTAGCTGAGGCGCTACCGACGCGGGAACTACGGCTTCAGGAGCAGCAGGCTCACGGTTTGCGGCTTCTGGGGTTACAGCCTGGGGTGCTGCCGCGGCGGGTACTGCCTCTATTGCGGTCTCTTGTACCGGGTTCTGCGGTGAACCTGGTTCTTGCGGGTTCGGGTCCTGGGGAAAGTGACTAGTGTTCATATTTTCACCCTACCACCCCCCCATGAGGTCTAGCAGGTTTGGTGATGAAACCTGCATTATTAAGTACTCACAACGCATATTATGGACATTCCGGGGTGCTATGCGTAGCGTCCTGGCGCGCTATCAGACAGGTTAAGTTGCCCGCTCTCCCCCGCCTCAAAGCCGCCAAAAACCGCACACGCAGAACGGGCTACCACCTACCCCACAGCCCGAGTGCGTGGGTAGACGATAGCCCGCCCGTGTTCAAAACTCCAGATTCAAAGTTCCAGGTTCAAAGTTCCAGCCGGTTAGACAGGCTCATGACGCTTCCCGGAAGACAGCGTCTTTTAGAACAGCGCCATGGTCAGTGCCGCACGCGCCTTCACGGTGCGCGGGTCAGATGCACCCACCACGTCGAAGAGCTGCACGAGGCGCTCGCGAACGCGCGCCTTATCGTCGGGACCAACAGCGCTGAACAGGCGCAGCAGACGGTTGTATGCATCCTCCACGTGACCGCCCACCAGGTCCAGGTCGGCTACATTGAATGCCGCGTCAATGTTCATGGGGTCTGCCGCGGCCGCCGCACGTTCGGTTGCCATGTCCAGGTCCTTCACGCGGGCGAGCAGTTCAACCTGTTCCAGGCCGAGCTTCGCTTCCTTATCGCCGGGGTTCTCGGTGATTGCCTTGCGGTATGCGGCACGGGCACCCTCCAGGTCGCCGCGGTCGAGGGCGGCGACGGCTTCTGCGTGCAGGGGCGGCAGGGGCTTTTCGTCTTCGGGAACGACCGGGTCGAAGCCGCCGGGCAGCTGGTACTGTGCCGCGAGCTGAAGAACCTGGGAGAGCACATCGCCGAGGTCTTCTGCGCTGACCGGGCCGGTGTAAATCGGTGCCGGGCGACCCGCCAGAACGGCAACGCCCGCGGGCACACCGCTCACGCCGAATGCCTGGGCTGCTTCGGGGAGCTTGGTGACATCCACGGCGGCGCAAATCATGGTGCCTGCTGCGGAGTCGACGAGCTTCTGCACGCCTTCGAGCATCTGCAGGGAGGAGGGTGAGTGCGGCGCGTAGAGCGCAAAAATCACGGCACCCTGGCTGGAGAGCTGCACGAACTTCTGGAACTCTTCGGGGGTGTTGACCTCGTAGCGCCAGGTGGGAGCAGAGGGGGTCTGCTCGCCACCCTGTGCGCCAGCAGACTGTGCCGTTGCGTTCTGTACCGCGTTGGGGTTCAGTTCCATGGCGTTGCGTACGGAGGCGGGAATCTCCTGCGCTGCACCGTTCTGTGCTGCGCCACCCTGTGCCGCGTTCTGGGATGCGCCGCGGTCTGCCGGATCAAAAATAATGCTCATCCTGGGCTCCTTTACGTTCTGTACCTATTCTTGCGTGCGGGCTAAATCCTTCACGCGTTCCTTCCTCTATTATCCCCACAACGCGCCGTTGCGAGCGCGCGTTCCCTGCCGCCTACGCTCTGAGCTCATGCCGGGACTAGCGCTTAGGCTAATCCTTAAACAGCGCGCAGATACCTCTCCCACTTGCGCTCCCCTATCTCTAGCGTTCACCGATGACGCCGTAACAAAGTAAACCAGCCGGTAGAATGGCACAGTAGAGAAAAAATACCCGGAAATGTTCCGGAAAGGAAGAGCATGAGCGAGAAGAAAGCCTCAGCAGCTCACGAAGAGACAACATCGTCCGACGAGCCACGCAAGAAGGAATCCCTCACCGACCAGATAACGGAGACCTTCAGCGAGATAACCGAGAGCATTAGCCAGGTGCGTTCCAAGCGCCGCCGCGCGTCCATGCCTCCTACAGATACCATTCCGGTGGTCCCCTCCGCTTCTGAGGATGCGCCTCCCGCACCGAAGGTGGTCGGCAACGGCAAGACCTCGATGATGCATAACCCGGTCGCTTTTGGTTTCCTCATGACCGTGGGCGTGGGTCTGGCGCTCTTCGCCTACTACATTTTCAACAATGTGGGTGCCCTGGTGGGTTGGGTGACCGGCGCTATTTTCATTGCTCTGGGTCTGGATCCGATTGTGCGCCGCCTGGAGTCTTGGGGCATTAAGCGCGGTATCGGCGTGATTGCTGTGCTTGCTGGTTTTGCAGGCGCTGTGACCGGCCTGGTGATGTCGATTGGCCCGGTCATTAGCGAGCAGGCGTCTAAGTTTGTTCAGTACGCGCCGGGTATTTATCAGAACACGATTGATTCTGATTGGTATCACGAGCTTGATCAGCGTTTTGACATCAGCACCTGGGTGAATGAGAACGTCCCGAAGTTCTTGGAGTCGACGTTCTCTTCGTCGCAGGTCAATAGCTTCATGTCGAGCCTGGTTTCTGCGGGTTCTACCCTGGCGCAGAGCGTGACCGGCGTGATTATTGTGCTGTTCCTGTCCCTGTACTTCCTCACATCGATGGACACGATTAAGGCGTGGGGTGTGCGTTTGGCGCCGGCGTCTAAGCGTGTGCGCGTCAAGTACATTACCGACAAGATTACTGAGTCGGTGGGTAACTACGTGATGGGCCAGGCGATGGTAGCCATTCTGAACGCCCTCTTCGCATTCTTCATAATGTTGTTCTTGGGCTTTAGCTTCCCGCAGTTGATGGCTTTGGTCGTTATGATTCTGGCGTTCATTCCGCTGGTTGGTGGCGTGATTGCGCTGATTTTGACCTCGCTGATTCTGCTGACTCAGGACTGGAGTCTGGCGCTGTGGTTTTCGGTGGCGTACTTCCTGTACTTGCAGGTGGAGGCGTACCTGATTTCTCCGCGTATTATGGCTCGCGCTGTCTCGGTTCCTGCCGGTGTTGCGATTATTTCGGTGGCTGCCGGTGGCGCGCTCTGGGGCGTGCTGGGTGCGCTGATTGCTATTCCGGTGGCAGCTTCTATGCTGATTCTGGTGCGTGAGGTGTTCATTCCTCGCCAAGACCAGCTGTAGTCACCTCCCAGCTGTAGTCACTTCCCAACTGCAGTCATTTCTAGGTTCTCTACGCGCTCGTTGCTCTTCCACCGAGCAGGCATTGCATATAAGACAAAAGGCGGCGGCTTTGGATGTTCTGTCCAAAGCCGCCGCCTTAATATTTTTACGCAGTATTTTTATGCCGAACCTTAAAGCTCAGTGATTTCTTCTGCCACCGGGCCGCTGTACTCGGTGGGCAGTTCGGTAGGTACACCGGTCACGATGCTGACTACGGTGTTCAGGACCTGCTGCACGGACTTTTCGCCCACCCACAGGTGCTTGCATCCCTCAAAGGGAATCACCTGAGTGCGCGGTACAGCCGCGAAACGCTCACGCGCCGCCGGAGGCTGCAGGTAGTCGTCGTGCTCGGGCACCAGCGCGTACAGCGGGTTCGAGATCTTGTTCCACTCGTCCAGCTCAGCCGGGTGCACGCGGTGCAGCGGCGGGGAGAGCAGAATAGCGCCGGTGAACTCGTTCGCGTATTCGGGCGCGTACTTGAGCACCAGTTCGGTGCCGAAGGACCAGCCGACCAGCCAGGGGTTCGGCAGGGCGCGCTCGCGTACGAATTTCAGGATTGCGTCGAAGTCCTTCTTCTCGGCAAAGCCGCCGTCAAAGACGCCTTCGCTGGTGCCGCGAATCGAGGAGGTACCGCGAGTGTTGAAACGCAACACCGCAATGTTCGACAGCGCCGGCAGGCGGAAGGACGCCTTTTTGTACACGTGCGAGTCCATGTAGCCGCCGTGGGTGGGCAGCGGGTGGAAGGTCACCAGGGTTGCCTTGACTTCACCTTCGGGCAGGGCGAGTTCACCGACGAGGCGCTTGCCGTCCGCCGTGGTGACGGTGAAGTTCTCGCGGCGTGCAGGCAGGACGGTACGTGCCTTAATGGGGGTGGGTTCAGCGGCGGTGCTGAAGACGTAGCGGGCGGGATCGAATTCCTGCTCGCGGGTGATATCGGCGGTGTTACTCATTGCGCGTTCCTTCAAGAATTGGATTCGAGAATATGGTCTTGGTCGAGAATGTAGTCTGGTCGAGAATGTAGTCTTGGGCTGCACCTTATGTGCAGTGTTCAGCCTATTTGCGGCGGGTGCGCCAGCAGTGCTGATGCCAGTGCCTGCGCTCATCAATCGCGCGGCTACGGCCCATCGTGTGGCTTTCTTGCCACACCACCAGATGCGCTGTTCTGGGCGGAATCGAGCGGTAGCATTCGGGGCAGGTGTAGGTTTTTTGGGCGTTGACGGCGGGAATGTATTGAACCAGCCAGTCACCGTATCGGTCACGTTCCAACCTGGGTGCAGGGTCGAGGATCCTGCTGATATCACGCCCTGCGGGTGCTTGACGGTGCCACTTATCGCTGGTGGTGCCGGATACTCGCCTGCCGGGATGATTCTTACGTGCCATGAGCCCTATTCTACCGCGCCGCTCAGCTATCTCTACATACCGGTCCTGCCGCTGTTCGCGCTGCGCTCTTCCTCCCGCTGTACTCTTCTTTGCCCCGTACTCTTCTTTGTCCTGCGCTCTTCTTTGTCCTGCGCTCTTCCTCGCGCTGAGGCGGCAACTCCCCCGCTCTATGCCGCCCCCTACTGTGCCCCGTACCGCGACCTGTACCAAGTACGGGTTCCCTAGCTCATACCCTCACCTGCTAGAGCCAAACACTCGTACCTGCTAGAGTGGACGGATGCGTATTGTCATTGCTGAATGCTCCGTAGATTATGAGGGCCGCCTCCGCGCCCACCTGCCCCGCGCTACCCGCCTGCTGATGGTGAAGAATGACGGCTCCGTCCTCATTCACTCCGACGGCGGTTCCTACAAGCCTCTGAACTGGATGAGCCCTCCCTGCTCCCTGCTGGTGGCTGAGCGTGAGGACGTTCCGCAGAGCATCCGTGAGGATCTGGAGTCTGATGTTCAGCAGCTGTGGACCGTTCAGGCGGCTAAGAGCGATGACCGCCTCATGATTCGTATCTACAAGATTGAGCACGAGTACACCACCGACCTGGGTGTTGACCCCGGCCTCATCAAGGACGGTGTGGAGGCTGACCTGCAGCGTCTGCTGGCCGAGCAGATCCACACTCTCGGTGAGGGCTATTCGCTGGTACGCCGCGAGTACCCGACCGCTATTGGCCCGGTAGACATCATGGCGAAGGATGCGCACGGCGTCTCCGTGGCGGTTGAGCTCAAGCGTGTGGGCGATATTGACGGTGTGGAGCAGCTGACCCGTTACCTGGAGCTGCTCAACCGTGACCCGTTGCTAGCACCGGTGCGCGGCGTGTTTGCGGCGCAGACGATTAAGCCGCAGGCGCGTACCCTGGCTGAGGACCGCGGCATCCGCTGTGTGAGCCTGGACTACGACGCGATGCGCGGCGTGGACGATTCGGCGGACCGCCTGTTCTAGCTGACCGTCTGTTCTAAGCTGCTCTAGCTAGGCGGCTACACATAGCTTGAGGGGCGCCTCCCAACTATGAGAGGCGCCCCTTTTCTGTGCGCATCATCTTTCTATGCACACTGTCGTTCTGCGCGCGCTCTTTCTGGGAACACTCTCTTTCTGCGCGCGCACTCTTCTGCACACACGACCTACCCCAGATACACCAATCGCCGGTGCCCCTCCCCTTTCGGGGAGGAACACCGGCGAGGTGTACACAGTGGTCAATTCCTTTTACAGGGAACCGGCTTTAGATCTCTGCGTGCTTTGCAGCGATGGTCACGTGATCGTTCGAGACGGTCAAGAAACCTGCGTTGAGGATGGTCTTAATGGGCTCACCCTCAACAGGTTCAATGAGCAGCTCGCCGTCCTGTGCCAGCAGCGTGCAGGTGGGGATCATGCCCGGCAGGATGCCGAGGTCACCGCTGACGGAGCGTGCACGAACGTAGTTCGCTTCGCCAGTCCACACGACGCGTTCGCGGGAAACAACTTCAACTTTCAGAGCCATGATTACTTAGCTCCAGTCTGTGCCTTGATTTCCTCGTAGCGGCGCATAACGTCGTCCATACCACCAATGTTGTAGAACGCCTGCTCGGGGATGTGGTCGACATCGCCGTTGCAGATCATCTGGAAGGACTCGATGGTGTCCTTCAGCGGAACGGTCGAACCCTCGACACCGGTGAACTGCTTTGCAGTGTAGGTGTTCTGGGAGAGGAACTGCTCGATACGACGTGCACGTGCCACGACAATCTTCTGCTCCTCGGAGAGCTCGTCCACACCCAGAATCGCGATGATGTCCTGCAGTTCCTTGTTTTCCTGCAGAATAGCCTTCACGCGAATTGCGGTGTCGTAGTGCTCCTGACCGATGTACTGTGCGTCCAGAATTCGGGAGGTGGAGGACAGCGGGTCAATTGCCGGGTACAGACCGCGCGATGCGATTTCACGAGAGAGCTCGGTGGTCGCATCCAGGTGCGCGAAGGTGGTTGCCGGCGCCGGGTCAGTGTAGTCATCCGCAGGCACGTAAATTGCCTGCATGGAGGTGATGGAGTGACCGCGGGTGGAGGTAATACGCTCCTGCAGCAGACCCATTTCGTCCGCCAGGTTCGGCTGGTAACCCACTGCGGAGGGCATGCGGCCCAGCAGGGTGGACACCTCAGAACCTGCCTGAGTGAAACGGAAGATGTTGTCGATGAACAGCAGCACGTCCTGGTTCTGAACATCGCGGAAGTACTCCGCCATGGTCAGACCGGTCAGTGCCACGCGCAGACGGGTTCCCGGGGGCTCATCCATCTGGCCGAACACAAGAGCGGTGTCCTTCAGAACGCCTGCTTCTTCCATTTCGACCCACAGGTCGTTACCCTCACGGGTACGCTCGCCAACACCGGTGAACACGGAGGTACCACCGAAGTTACGAGCCACACGGGTAATCATTTCCTGGATCAGCACGGTCTTACCCACGCCTGCACCACCGAACAGACCGATCTTACCGCCCTTGATGTAGGGGGTCAGAAGGTCGATGGACTTAATACCGGTCTCCAGCATTTCGGTGGAGCCTTCCAGCTCTGCGAAGCCGGGAGCGGCACGGTGGATCGGCCAGTAGGTGTCAGCCTTGATCTCGGAGTTCGGCACGTCGAGTGCGTCACCGAGAACGTTGAAGATGTGGCCCTTCACGCCGTCACCAACGGGGACGGAGATCGGTGCGCCGGTGTCGACTACAGCCTGACCGCGGACCAGGCCGTCAGTCTGCTGCAGGGAGATAGCGCGAACAATCGAGTCGCCCAGGTGCTGTGCGGTCTCGAAGGTGATGGTGCGGGTGCGACCGTCGAGGGTCAGCTCGGTGGTCAGAGCGTTGTAAATCTCGGGGACCTGACCGGCGGGGAACTCGACGTCGACCACGGGGCCGATGACGCGGGCAATACGACCCGTTGCGCCCTGAGTCGGTGCGGAGACCGATTCGTTGTAGGTGGCAGTCATATTTCTCACTTACTTAGAAAGTTTGGACAGTTGATGGCTTCGTTGGCGTACCAATACTAGGAGCCGAGGGCGTCTGCGCCGCCCACGATTTCGGAGAGCTCCTGAGTAATTTCCGCCTGACGTGCGTTATTCATCAAACGGGTGTACTTGGTAATCAGCGTCTCAGCGTTGTCACCTGCGGTCTTCATCGCGCGCTGGCGGGATGCCAGCTCACTTGCTGCTGCCTGCAGGAGGCAGGAGAAGATACGGGATGCAACGTAGCGCGGCAGCAGCTCGTTGAGCACTTCCTCAGCGGAGGGCTCGAACTCGAAGGATGCCGCCTGCTCGTACTCAGCCTTGGTCAGTTCCTGGTCGGGAACGATTTCCTCGCCCATAGCCTTTGCGTCAGCCACGTGGATGGGCAGCAGGCGCAGGATCTTGGGTTCCTGAACAACCATCGACTTGAACTCGGTGTACACGATGTGCAGTTCGTCCACGCCGCCCTCTTCGAAGGGCAGGTCGTAGGCTTCGAGCAGCGCGTCACGAATTTCGACGGCGGTTTCAACGCGAGGTGCATCGGTGTGGCCTTCCCACGCACGGGCGTAGGGGCGCTCACGGAACTCGAAGTAAGCTTTTGCCTTACGGCCAACCAGGTACAGCTGTACCTCCTGGCCGTTAGAGCGCAGCCTCTCAATCAGAGATTCGGTACGACGCAGGATAGCGGAGGAGTACGAACCTGCCAGGCCGCGGTCGCTGGTGACAACCAGGATTGCGGAGCGGCGGTGTTCGTAGGTTCCGAACTCGTGCGGCTTGTGAATCAGCGGGTGCTTAATACCGTGCTGAGTCGCAACCGCAGTCACCACGCGGGTCAGAGCGTTCGCGTAGGGGCCGGCTGCCTGAGCAGCGTTACGAGCCTTGTTAATGCGGGAGGTCGCGATCATCTCCATCGCCTTGAAGATCTTCTTCATAGACGACGTCGAAGCAATCTTCTGTCGGTAAACCCTAATCTGGGCTCCCATAGAGCTTCCTTTCTCCTTGCTTTCTGCCCCGCCCCAGCCTCATAGCTGAGGCGGGGAGAAGGCGAGGACTAATCGCTAACCGATGGTTTCCTGAGTGATGTCGCTATCGCGAGCTGCCTTGTGCTCCTCGTGACCTGCGTCGACGAGGTGGCTGCGCCCTCAGACTTGAAACCCTGCTTGAAGTCAGCAACTGCGGTCTTCAGCGCGGCAACGGTGTCATCCTCAAGCTTGCCGGAGGAAGCGATATCGGTCAGTACCGAGGTCTTGTGACGCAGGTACTCGATGAAGCCTTCCTCGAAGCGCAGCACGTCGGAAACCTCAATGTCGTCGAGGTGACCGGAGGTACCAGCCCAAATGGAGACAACCTGCTCTTCAACTGCGTACGGGGTGTACTGCGGCTGACGCAGCAGCTCGGTCAGGCGAGAACCGCGGGTCAGCTGTGCCTTGGTTGCGTCGTCCAGGTCGGATGCGAACATTGCGAACGCTTCCATAGCACGGTACTGTGCCAGCTCCAGCTTCAGGGTACCGGAGACCTTCTTCATAGCCTTGGTCTGTGCGGCACCACCAACACGGGAGACGGAGATACCGACGTCGACTGCCGGACGCTGGTTAGCGTTGAACAGGTCGGACTGCAGGAAGATCTGGCCGTCAGTAATGGAGATGACGTTGGTCGGAATGAAGGCGGAAACGTCGTTTGCCTTGGTCTCAATGATCGGGAAGCCGGTCATCGAACCTGCGCCCAGGTCGTCGGAGAGCTTAGCGCAACGCTCCAGCAGGCGGGAGTGCAGGTAGAAGACGTCACCGGGGTATGCTTCACGTCCCGGCGGGCGGCGCAGCAGCAGGGACACAGCGCGGTATGCTTCTGCCTGCTTCGACAGGTCGTCGAAGATGATGAGGACGTGCTTGCCACCGTACATCCAGTGCTGGCCGATAGCCGAACCGGTGTAGGGTGCCAGGTACTTGAAGCCTGCTGCGTCGGATGCGGGAGATGCCACGATGGTGGTGTACTCCAGCGCGCCGCGAGTCTCAAGGGTGTGGCGGACAGCTGCAATGGTGGATGCCTTCTGGCCAACAGCCACGTAGATGCATCGAACCTGCTTCTCGGGGTCGCCCGAAGCCCAGTTGTCCTTCTGGTTCAGAATGGTGTCGATCGCAATAGCGGTCTTACCGGTCTGGCGGTCACCAATAATCAGCTGACGCTGACCGCGACCAATCGGAATCATCGAGTCGATTGCCTTCAGACCGGTCTGCAGCGGCTCGTGAACCGACTTACGCTGGGTCACGCCGGGAGCCTGCAGCTCCAGTGCGCGGCGACCTTCAGCCTCAATGGGGCCCAGGTCATCGATCGGGTTACCGAGGGGGTCAACAACGCGACCGAGGTACGCGTCGCCAACGGGCACCGAGAGGACCTCACCGGTGCGGTGTACGACCTGGCCCTCTTCAATACCGGTGAAGTCGCCCAGGACGATCACACCAATATTGCGGGTATCCAGGTTCTGTGCGAGGCCGAGGGTGCCGTCTTCGAAACGAAGCAGCTCATTCGCCATAACCGAGGGAAGGCCCTCGACACGAGCGATACCGTCGGAGGCCGATACAACTCGACCCACCTCAACACGTTCTGCATTGCCGGGTTCGTAAGACGCTGCAAACTCGTTCAGCGCATTACGGACATCTTCGGCATTGATGGTCAGTTCGGCCATCTTGTGTCCCTGCTCTCTCATTGTGGTTGCGTTCCGTCAACGGAACCAACCGAAACTTGCAATTCGGGTTGAACGGGCGGGCAATGCCACTGCTTCTGCGAAGGAGGCATCTGCCACGCACCCGCTACCCGAGGTATCTTCTAAATCACCGTTGCGACGAACGGTTCAGCGTCGCTAGCTTGAGCCGCTAGCCGATGGAACGAGCCAGGTCGGACATGCGGGTCTCGACGGTACCGTCGATCACCTCGTCGCCCACCTGAACACGCAGACCGCCCAGAACGGCGGGGTCCACCGAAACGTCGAGCTTCAGCTCACGGCCGTACACGGCGTTGAGCGCGCGACCGAGACGTTCAAGCTGTGCCTGCGACAGCGCAATCGCGCTAGTTACTCGCGCAATGTAACGGTTCTGTCGCGTGACGATGATTTCTGCGAACTCATCGGCTACCCGTGCAGCGTGACGGCCGCGGGGGTTGGAGCCAACTCGTTCGAGCAGAAGCACACCTTCGGCGGTGGTGGCGGGGCCACCGAGCGCCACGGCGAGCTTCTTCTTTGCTTCTTTGCTTGCCTGATGGTCGGACAGCGCTTCCTGCGCCTGAGCGTTGGAATCAACGGTACGCACAAAGGTGAGTAGTTCGTTGAGTACCTCGTCCAGGGCGTCCACGCCACCGCGAGACTGAGCCGATGCGGTCACGGCGAGCACTGCTGCACGCTCCAGGGCATTCGCCAGATCAGCATCATCAGACCAGCGCTGAGCCACCGCATTGGTGAACACAGCCATAGCCTGAGAAGAGATCTTGCCGCCGAAGACGGTGTTAGCGATACCCTGACGTGCTGCTGCATCACGCGAAGAATCGGTGACAGCACGGCGCAGGTGCCGTTGTGGTCGAGAACATCAACCACAGCGAAAAGCTCGCTCGCCAGGTTCAGGGGCTGCAGGGAAGCGTGAGCTTCCAGCACCTCTTCCACCTTGCTCAGTGATTCAGTAGATACTCCTGCCATTACCGAGCCGCACCTGCGTTCTGCTTCTCGGTTTCAAGGTCAGCAAGAAAACGATCTACCACACGGGCCGATCGCTCATCATCGTTGAGGGCTTCGCCCACAATCTTGCCGGCAAGGGTCGTAGCAAGAGTGCCAACCTCGGAACGGAGGGACACTGCTGCTGCCGCACGCTCTGCCTCGATAGCCTTTGCTGCATTATCGCTAATGCGCTGAGCCTCAGCGGTTGCACGCTCGCGAGCATCGGCAATGATTGCCTCGCCCTCTGCGCGTGCCTCTTCACGAATCTTCTGAGCCTCCAGTCGAGCGCTTTCGAGCTGCTGGGTGTACTCATCGCGAGCCGCTGCAGCCTCTGCCTGTGCCTTCTCGGCCTTGGCAAGGCCACCTTCGATTGCTTCCTTACGGTCCTGGTAGATCTTCTCGAACGCCGGGACAACGTACTTAGCAACGATGTAGTAGAGGATCAGGAATCCGATGAGGGTAATGACAATTTCCCCGACGTCGGGAATCAGGGGGTTCGAAGTTGCCTCCGCTCCCCCTTCGCTTGCCAGATAAATCATGGAGGGAATCCTGTTCTATGGGATGGGTCGTTTAGGATGTGGCAGAGCCGGTTACTTGATGAAGACGAGAACCAGGCCCAGAATTGCCAGTGCCTCGACCAGTGCGAAGCCCAGGAACAGCATGGGCTGCAGGGTCTTCTGGGACTCGGGCTGACGAGCAACGCTGGTCATGTATGCCGCGAAGATCAGACCCACGCCGATGCCGCCGCCGATAGCTGCCAGACCGTAGCCAACCGCAGTGATGGAACCAACCATTATTTTTCCTTTCAACAGTGTTCGACCGGGAACATACCCGGAACGAACAGAGTTTGATTTGAGTTAATAGCCCGCACAGTGAACGTGTGGGTTGCTTTATTCACGCCCAATGACGAACGCGAAAACCTAAAAAACTAGAGAGTTTAGTGTCCCTCGGAAACCGAGCCCTGCAGGTACACAGCCAGCAGCAGAGCGAACACATAAGCCTGGATGCACTGAATCATGAATTCCAGGAAGTACAGGAACATGCCCAGAGCACCGGGAGCAATAGCAGCCAGGTAGCCGATACCGCCCAGAGTCTCAACCATGTAGGTCACCATGCTGGATGCAACCATCAGCGCCAAGTGACCACCGAACATAGTCGCGAAGAGACGCAGTGCGTGAGTTGCGGGACGAATCAGCAGGTTCGAGAAGAACTCGATCGGGATCAGGATGGGGTAAATCCACACCGGCAGACCCGAAGGCATGGTGATGTCCTTGAAGAAGCCGCCCAGGCCCTTACGCTTGATACCAACGCCAACCCAGGTCAGGTACGCTACGCCAGCCAGTGCGTAGGCGCTACCGGGGTGGGAGAAGGAGGGCAGCTGAACAAACGGAATCGAACCGAAGAGGTTGTTCACCAGAACAAAGAAGAAGGAGGCGAACAGAATCGGCACGAAAGGCTTGTAGTGCTGTACGCCCAGGGTTTCCTTACCGAGGGAGTTACGAGCAAACATGTAGCCAGACTCAGCGATGAACTGAGTCTTGCCGGGAACCATGGCGCGCTTACGTGCTGCGGTGAGGAAGAAGACCGCGATAATCACCACGGACAGCAGAATCAGTACGTTCTGCTTACCGAAAGCGAAATCACCAATGGTGAAGAAGGGGGGCAGATGCATGTCTTCGGGGGTCGGCGGCACATAGGCTTCCGCGAGGATCAACCCGTTCTCGATCAAAGCAAGTCCTTTCTTGCTACTAGTGGCTATCAAGAGCCCATGTCTGCCTCTAAGCGACTGACATGCTAACTACATGGATGAATGTGTGACCTAGCGGTCCGCGTTCAATGACCTAGCGGTCTTTATTCTGCCTGGTCATGTGGGTAAAGACGAGGGTCAAACCTCCGACAGCGCCAATCAAGACGCCAACCCACACCAGCCAGGTGGTGGAGAAGGCCAGGTCACCGAGGTAACCGATGCCTCCCCACACTGCTACACCGATGATCAGATAGAGAATCGACATGACTGCGCCGGAGAGACCTCCGTCAGATACCAATTCTCCGGTAGTGCGGAGCTTTTTATCTCCGTCCCACCATTTCTTCTCTTCGGCCAAACGTATTTCCTTTCAAACACCGATCGCGTTACCGACCATGGTCTTCTAGATCGGTGTCGAAGTATAGAATTCTCAGTCGTGCGATGCTGACTGTTTCAATAACAATCCACAGAATCACGCCGGTACATGCGCCCGCGAGAGTCCAACCGTGCCTCAGATTCTCGGGGAATGGCACGAACATCAATACCAGACCGAGTAGGGCAATCTTCACGAGGTAGCTCACCACCAGCGATTTGGGTACACCCCAGTCGAAAATGGAAGCAACCAACATAACTAATACGCCCAGAGTGAAGCATATATAGATTATCAGAAAGCCCAATGTTATTCCTAGCGCGCCCACAGGGCCCGCAAACAGGTACGCACTCATCATACCGCCCAACCAAGCCAGCAGAGAGTAAGCCGATACCCTGTAGAACAAAAATTTCCAGGAAAGCTCCTGGCTCTCGAAAGAAGAGGCCTTCAAACCTGCTTGAGCGCGCTCTCGGCGGCGTTTCTGCTGCCGCCTACGTTCCGCTGGCGGATACCACAGAACGTCCACCACGCGCCTCCAGAGAGGCTCAGCAGGAACCTCAGCCGAAGGTTTAGAGTGTTCAGAAGTCATTAGTGTTTCTCCCCACGATTCTGATTAGACTGCGTCGAAGAAGAGGAAGCAGAAGAAGGCTGACCTGCACGATCCTTCACCGAATCCGGCATAATCGGCTCCGGATGCAACGAGGTCGGCTCCACATTCTCGGGAGTCGCCGGAACACCGGTAGCAGAAGTCAACGAACCGGTAGCAGGCTCCGAGGCAGTCTTCTTCGCCTCAGGAGCTGTCGTCTTAGGAGCCGAGGCAAAACGCTTCGACAAATCAATCGCAGAAGTAGGAGCCTCGCCGCCAAAGAGCTGCGGCATACGCAGATACACCACCAACACGGCAAGAGCCACCAGCACAACACCCACGGTCGCCACCACAGATCCCGCATTGTACAGTCAGAGGCAAACGCCAACAGCACCCACACCAAAATGGTCGTACCCGTCACCACGGCGGTCGAACCAAGGTGGCTGAAACCAACATCCGTCAGACGCTGATACGTGTGAGTACGGTGCGGCTTATACCACTGCTCCCCCGCCATAAAACGACGGAACAGAGTAAGACCAGCATCCGCAAGGTAGGTCACCAGCGGAGCAAAAGACAGCAGGAACGGAACATCCGCAAACCACGCACCCACAGCCATCGTGCCCAGCGCCGCACCCAAAACATAAGAACCCGCATCGCCCAAAAACACGTTCTTACCAGGGCGTACATTCCACGGCAGGAACGCCGCAAAAGCACCAGCAACAGCCACACCGGCCAACGCCAGCCACGGCAAGTTCACCATCCAGCCGGTCAGCGCATACGCCAAACCAGCCACCAGACCGTGAGCACCAGAAATACCGTTAATGCCGTCCATAAAGTTCGCCACATTAATGTATCCGGCAATAAAAATCGCGCCCAAAACCAGTAGCAGAATGTTCGTGCCCTGCACCGTCGCAAAGCTTACGCTCACCAGAAGACCAATGACCAGCTGCAGGCCCGCACGACGCACAATGCTCACGCCGCGAATATCCTCCAGCCAGCCCAGGGCAAGAGCGCACAAAATCGCCGCGGCAATCGTCACCGCCAGCTGCAGAGACTCAGAAGAACGGTACGTCCAGCCAAACAAAGTAGCCACTACAAACGCCAGCAAAGTCGCCGCAGCAGTCGCCAAACCCATACCGCGGTAGGTCGGAGCAGTATGCGAAGAACGCTCATTAGGAACATCCACCATATTGTTGCGGTGCAAAATCGGGCGCACCGCAAACGGCAAAAGGGCACCCAAAACAAAAGCAAGAGCAAAAATACTCAACAGCTCAGAAAAGGAGGTCATACCAGCTCCAAGGCATTGGCACCGTCGAAGCTGGAACCAAACTCCAGAATCGCGGCTAAGGGACGATATGTGTGTAGTGTGTGTTTACTTCGTATTCTATAAAACTATTCACCGATGCGGGGCTAACCGTCACAGAATCTAGCGCCGTACACAGAATCTAGCGCCGCGCCAAGAGAAAAGCACCGGATGCCGCACCTGCCACGCAAGTGCAGCATCCGGTGTCATTCCGGTAAAGATTAGAACGTCTGTGCATCCGCCAGAGTACGCGGATCAGGGGCACGCTCCAGGCCATGACGCTCATAGCCACTGTGCTCCCGATAGTTCTGAATCCACAGCTCATAATCGAGCTCATCAGGGTCAAGTGCCGGGGCACTCGACCGGGAAATATACCGGTTCTCCTCGCTAGGTACCAGCTTCTCGGTATCACCGAAGAGAGTCTCATCCAGCTTCTCACCCTTGCGAAGACCAATCTCCTTGATCTCCACGTCATACCGCTCATACGCCTGGCGCATCGCCTTCGCAACGTCCAGAATCTTGACCGGCTGACCCATATCCAGCACCATGACCTCGCCCGGGCGACCAATCGCACCGGCAAGCATCACCAGCAGGCAGGCATCGGTAATCAGCATAAAGTAACGGGTCGCGCGCTTATCCGTCAGGGTAATCGGACCACCCGAAAGGATCTGCTTCGTAAAGAGCGGCTTAATCGAACCGCGCGAACCAAAGACGTTACCGAAACGAACCGACACGTAGGTGTTGCCGGTCTTCTCGCCAAAGTACGCGGTCAGACGCTCCGCCACACGCTTGGACTGGCCCAGCGCAGTCTTCGGGTCCGCAGCCTTATCGGTCGAAACGTTCACGAAGGTCTTCACGCCCACCGCCTCCGCGGCACGCAGCACGTTCAGAGTGCCCAGGGCGTTCGTCTTCCACGCCTCCTGCGGGTACGCCTCCAGCGCCGACACATGCTTCAACGCCGCTGCGTGGAACACCACCTCGGGGCGACGGTCACGGAAAATCTCCAGCAGGTTATCGCCCTCACGAATATCAGCCAGAATAATGCGGTCATCATCCAGGCTCGACTCGTGAGTAATCGAAACCTTCGTCTCCATCAGCAGAGTCTCATCATGATCAAGCATCATGAGAGTCTCAGGTTCAAACTCGCTAATCTGACGGCACAGCTCAGAACCAATCGAACCGCCCGCACCCGTGACCAGCACACGCTTACCGTGCAGGTACGAACGCAGAATATCACGGTCAATATCGTAGTTAATCTCGCCACGAATCACGCGCATCAGGTCGTTATCGCTCGCGGTAATCAGACGCTCACCCATCAGGCGAGCATTCGCACTACTAATACGCTGAACCTCAACCTTAAGCTTACGCATGCGGTTGCAGAAGGACTCGAAGTAATCCTCCGGCATATCCGAAATCGTCACCAGAATCTTACGGGTACCCGACTCACGAATCACCTGCTCCAGCTCGCGGTACGTCGTAATCACCGAAATGCCGTGGAACTTTGTACCTGCCTTTAGCTGGTCATCGTCAAAGACAGCAACCGGGCGAAGCTTCGCGTCCTCATCATGCAGCATCGAGTCCATGACCATGCCGCCAATAAAACCGGCACCGTACACAATCACCGGCTCACCGGTCAGCTCACGCACAGCACCGCGCTCAGTGTACACACGCTTCGCCATACGGGCACCAGCCATCATAATCAGGCTAAATGCCGCCGCAATCGCAGGCACACTATGCGGAATATGCGGCAGGCCCAGCAGCTCATCCACAAAGGAGAAAGCAGTCAACGCCGCGCCCGCGCTCAAAGCAGCCGCACCGGCACGCCAGGACTCGTCAAACGAACCGTACGAATACACGCCGTTATAAATCTTCACACCCGCCAGACCAATAGCCAGGTGCAATACCACAGCCAACGTAGCGGTCATCGTCAACGACGCCGGGTGAATAATATCGAACACCGAGCCGTTACTGAGCAGCACACTATAGCGAAGCATGTACGCGAACAAAACCGCCAGAACCCAGGCACTCGAATCAATCAGCGCCTGCGCAATCAGCCACCACGGCTTACGCTCATACAGGCGGTTCACCAGCATCGTGCCAGAGTCGCCCTCCGTCACCATCGTGCCGCGCTGAGCAGCCTTCTGCATCACCACATGAGCGTGAGGTTTCAACTGAGCCACTACATGCCTCCTTCAGATGCGGTACCAGAAGAACGAGAAGAAGCACGAGCCGTCAAAGACGACAACGCACGAAACGCCAAACGGCGCGCCTGCTCAGGAACAAAACGGTACACACTACGCACCGCCATATTCTGAGCCCACTGAAGCTTAGAAATACCGTGACCGGTGTACAGTCGACGCTGAATCGCCACATCCTGCAACCAGGCGTCCACTCCCCCGCGCTTCGTGTACGCGCCCGCACCCACGCGGTAACGCACCAGAGCCTCGGGGATATTACCCAGACGGTAGCCGGCATCGCGCAGACGCATCCACAGCCACCAATCCTCAGCACCGGGCACAAACTCGTAACCGCCCAGCTGCTGCACGGCGCTCTTCACAAACGCCACGGACGGGTGATAAATCGGGTTGCGCGAATCCATAGCGCTGAGCAGACGCTCAGAATCAACAATCGCCTCGCGGGTCGACTCCACCGCAGTATTGCTCTCATTCACCTCAAGCATGGCAGAGCCCAGCACCGTGTAGCCGCCCTGCACCAGGGCAGGAATTAGACGCGCAAAACGAGTTGGCTCAGACAGGTCATCAGAATCAGCACGAGCCACCAGCTCATAGGTGCACGCCTGCAGACCGGCGTTCAGCGCCTCCGCCAAACCAACATTCTGAGCCAGCTCCACCACCTGAATCGGCGGGCAATCCAGATTCTCGGCACGCTGAACCCAACGGTCCACCACGGCATCCAGCTCGGGGGTCAGCGGGCCGTCCTTCACTAAAACCAGCTCAGAAGGACGCACCGTCTGGTTCAAAAGATTCGACTCCAACGCCTGATCCAAGTAGGCGGGATTCTCCTTTGCGTACACGCTCATCAGCACCGAAAAATCGGGTACAGAGCTCACGCAACCGCGCACCCTCTCAGCCTCAACGGCACTAGCAGCAGCCGGCACGCCGTAGCGGCCGGGGAAAGTCAGCGGGTAAATGCCCTCAAGCACCTGAGCATTCGGGCGAGGCGCACGCAAACCATCACGCACACCATTGAGGAAATACCCCAGGTAGGTGCGGCGGTCATCAGTGCGCAGAACAGTAGAAATCCATAGGCGCGCCGACGAGCCACCATACAGCAGCTTCTCCAGCGGGTTCAGGGTACGCGAGCGGGTAAAGACCCACAGCTTATTACGCACATCGTTATAGAAACGCGGGCCCGGGTCAGCGTTCGTCGTACCAAAAGTCTTTGTGTGGTGCTTAGCCACCGAGGAAGGCACCGCAATGCCGTCACGGTGATGAATCAGACGAGTCGAAAACTCGAAGTCATCATTCCAAATGAAGAACTCAGCAATCGGCAAACCACCGTTACGGCGAATAGCCTGCGCATCCATCAGAATCGACACGAACGAGGCGCTACGAATCGGGCGGGCACCCACCGCCTGCGCACGAGCATGACGCTGCTGACCCGCCGCAAACATCGTGCGCGGAGTGTTCATCGGGTGGTCCTCGCCGTTCGTCCACACCACGCGAGAGGCAACCACCGCGGGACGTTGCGAAGGTACCGGCGAATAGTTCAGCCAGGCGGCAACCGCCTCCGACAGGGTGTTCTCGGTCGGCTCGGTGTCATCATCCATAACCCACACCAGATCCGGGTTATGGCGTTCCAAGGCGCGGTCAATACCCACGGCGAAACCGCCAGCACCACCCATATTGCTCTCCAGGCGGATGCAATCCACCGGTAGCTCATAGTCCAGGGCGCGCAAATACTCGGCAGTACCGTCCGTGGAGGCGTTATCAACAATCACCACCGCCGCAGGCACACGCTCACCAGAAGCGATACCCGCAAGGGTCTTCGGCAGCAGGTCCTCACGGTTATAAGTCACCACCACGGCGACCGTGCGGGGATACTCGTTCAAAGAATCGCAAGAAGAAGACTGTTCGGAAGAAGGCTGTTCTGAAGAAAGCTGGGCAAAAGCGGTCACGTCGCTGTACTTTTCTGCCATAAGTTCTCCCTCCGCGGCGCGATGCGCCTGAATCAGCCGGTACGCGATACACCCATACCGTGCCGGGCGCTTCTGGTGTTTCTCGCGCCCTCGGTACTCAACCGTGTGGATATATCACTCAAAGAAAACATTTTACCCGCGGTCTCCACTAGAGAGTGAACCACCACCCCAAAAGACGCGCTATATGACAAATAAACAACCGAATTCAGTTGATTTATCCGCATAGCGGACGTACCCGCACACCCACTTTTGGGTATCCCTCAAGCTATCAGCCTCACAGCCTGTGTTTGCGCTGTGCACCCCGTGCGAAAAAACGACCAGAGACCGAATAAAACCCCACAAATTCCCCATAAACTGTTCAAATATGGGAAAGTTGAAATGACCCCATTTTTCCCCGCAACGTACGCGGGCTCGTGAGAGGTAAAAGAGATGTCCGAATCCAAGTGGAAAGTCATTGGCGCCAGCGGCTTCGTTGGTTCCTCCATCGTCGCGCGTCTGAACGCAGAAGGTATCAGCGTCGACCCCATTGAGGCACCTCGACTCGCAACCCGAGCCCTTGACGTAGACAGCATCATCGACGAAGCAGACCAGCTTGAAGGCATCATCGACTCCCTCGCAGAAGCCTTCGCGGGCGCGCAGGTCGTCGTCAACGCAGCGGGCCTCGCAGCACCCAACATGCAGGATCTGCCCCCGCTCGTCGGCGCAAACGCCCTGCTTCCTGCCGTAATCGCAATCGCCGCACAGCGCACCGGCGTGCGCCGCGTCATCCACCTCTCCTCCGCAGCCGTACAGGGCCCGCGCCTCGTGCTGGATGATTCCGAAGAGACCAACCCGTTCAGCGCCTACTCCTTCTCCAAGGCGCTCGGCGAAGAAGCACTGCTCGACCTGCAGGACTACTTCCTCGAAGAGCACCCCGACTGCGCACCCGAACTGTGCATCCTACGCGCAACCAGCGTGCAGGGCCGCGGCCGACGCACCACCGAGCTCTTCGCCAAGATAGCCTCCTCCCCCTTCGCCTCCGTTGCGGGTGCAGGCACCGGCAAGTCCCCGGTTTCCAGTGTGCACGCCCTCGCAGAATTCGTGGTCATGCTCGGCACCTTCCCCGGCGAGCTACCCACCATCGTGCTGCAGCCCTGGGAAGGGGCAACCGTCGCCTCCGCATCGCTGGATGCAGGCCGCCGCAAGCCGCTGCACCTGCCCGAATGGCTCTGCCGTGCAGCTGTCAAGGCAGGCTACACCGTCTCCGAGCTGATGAACGATAGGTTCTCCGGTTCCGTGCGCAAGGTCGAGGTCATGTGGTTCGGCCAGGGCATCGACGATTCCTGGGCACGCGAAAACGGCCTGCTGCCCACCCCGCGCGTGCGTGAAGTACTGCGCAACGCCCACACCGCGTTGGGTAAGAAGAAGGACCGCCGCTTCGACAAGAACTAGGTGGCGCAGAACTAGATAGCGTGTGTGCTCTCCTAGAGGTGCACAACCTAGAGGCACGTAGCCTAGTGGCGCACAATCTAGAGGACTCATAACGAAAGGGAACCCCCGATATATCTGAACGATATATCGGGGGTTCCCTATACGTTTTTATGCTCCGAGGTCTTACGCTCCGAGCTCTATAACGCGCAGAGGTTTAGAGGTGGTCCTCCGGGGTATCCTTCTGCTCGGTCTTTGCCTCAGCCTCGGTCGTAACAGCTTCAGCCTTAGCTTCTGCCGGCTTAGCCTCGCTCTGAGCGGGGGCACTCTTAGCGGCAATCTCAATCTTCGACTCGCCAAAGACCAGCGCACGCGCAGTATCAGCAGGAACCGGCAGAGTCTGCGGCTCATCCGCACGAACCGGCTTCGGAGTGTTGTCACGGTAGCCGCGCGCACGCTCCTGATCCACGCCGGTGCTGAATGCGGAAGACAGCGCCGAACCAGCGCCCAGCAGGGACGCAGCGACGGAACCGGCAGCCGGTGCCGAAGCGCGACGAGCAGGCTCACCGCTCACAGTATGGGTGCTGTCCCACTGCTCGTATGCCTCATCCAGGTCAGCCTGATCGTCCAGAGCACGCTCAGAAGGAGTCGACTCAGACGACGCGGAAGAAGCAGACTCAGCTTCCTCAACCTTACGAGCCGCCTGCTCGTCAGCCTCCGCACGAGTCAGGATAGTCGGGACAACCTCGCGCAGCTCCTCCACCGAAATTGCGCCCTCACGAACCACCACGTAGGGGAAGGAGGTGCAATCCAGAATCGTGGACGGTGCCGGCTCACGCTCAGTCACCACAACCACGCCGTCCTCATTCGGCTCAGACTCAAGCGGCTTAGGACGAGTGCCACCGTCAATGATCACGGCAACGTCCTCGCCCAGGGATTCCATGGCGGTCTGCGCGTCCAGTGCGGCTTCCTGACCGGTCTTATTCGCGCTCGAAACCGCCAGCGGACCGTGCTCAGTCAGCAGCTTCAGGGCAAACTCATCATCGGGAACACGCACGGCAACGGTACCGCGGGTCTCACCCAAATCCCAGCTCAGCGACGGGTACGCGTGAAGAATAATAGTCAGCGCGCCGGGCCAGAAGCGACCACCCAGGTCGTAAATATCGTCCGGAACGTCGTCGACCACACCAGCGAGCGCAGCAAGATCAAAGATCAGCACGGGCGGCGGCATGGTGCGGTCGCGGCCCTTATCTGCCAGCAGCTTGGCAACGCCCTGATGCGAGAAAGCATCGGCGGCAATACCGTAGACGGTATCGGTGGGCATCACAATCGTGTCGTGCGCCTTCAGCGCCTCGCGGGCAGCCTCGATGGCCTCGCGGGTCTCAGTTTCAGTCGTTACGGGGTACAGCTTTGCAGTCACGGGTCTTATTCTCTCATGTTTTTCTGGATGCGGCGAGACACCGGCACCCACAACGGGCCATGTGGAAGCGCTCTTCCGGGGGTTCGCCATATTTCACCGGCTCTGGGCTGGTTACTGGGGCGGACGCGTTGCCTTCATGCAGCCCGGCACGGGCTAGGTGGTGCATTTACTAGTCTAAAGGCTCTAGTGGGCGCGGTTTATAACCGACGCTATGACGCGGACGATTATTCAGGTCACGCACCGGGTAGCAGCCCTCGAAGCCGATGCGTGCCAGCAGATCGGCGACGGCTTCTTCCTGGGTGTCGTCGTGCTCCATGATGAACAGACCGCCGGGGGCAAGAAGCTCGAAGGCGCGGGCGGCAATTGCGGAGGGCATCTGCATGCCGTCCTCTCCCCCGCCGTACAGCGCCATGTCCGGGTCGTGCAGGGCGGCTTCCGGGTCGGCGGGTACGTTCGCCGGCGGAATGTACGGAGGATTCGAGAGCACCGCGTCAAAGGTTCCGGCAAGCTCGGGCAGGGCGGTGAGAGCGTCCCCCTGCACCAAGTGCACGCCGAGCGGCTCCAGGTTTTTACGGGTGTAGGGGATGGCGTCTTCGGAGAGCTCCACGGCGAACACCTGGGCGTTCGGCAGTTCGCTCTTGATTGCCGCGGCGATAGCGCCGGAGCCGGTGCACAGGTCGACGATGCGCAGCTGACCGGTTGCCGAAGCGGTGCGTGCGTTCAGCACTTTGAGGGCTTCTTCGACGAGTAGTTCGGTCTCGGGGCGGGGTACGAACACGCCCGGCCCGACTGCCAGTTCTAGGCGGTAGAAGGGAGCGGAGCCGGTGATGTGTTGCAGCGGTTCGCGGCTGGCGCGGCGGGCGACCAGCGCCTCGTACTCTGCGACCTGGTCGGGGGTGAGCCGTTCCCCCATCAGCGCGGCGTGCTGTAGGCGCGAGCGTGAGCCGTCGTAGAGCAGATGCGCGGCGAGTAGCTCGGCATCGACGCGGGGGCTGGGCACCTGCGCCAGTGCCGCGGTGGCGCGCGTAAGTACCTGCGCGAGTTCTTCCCCGCGCGGGTCGTGCACATTCACCTTCATGAGCTCTCCTCCTCGTCTCTCAACGACTCAAAACCTGTCACAGCATATGGCTGAGGGGCTCCACCGCCGTAGCGGCGAGCCCCTCACCAACATCTCACGTCGATTCAGCGAATCGGCAAGAGTCTATATACAGAAACTACTTCTGTTCCTGGCCCACCTGAGCGAGGCGGTGCGCCTCATCCATCTCAATAGCGGACTGAACCACAGGCTCCAAGTCACCATTCAGCACAGCATCCAGGTTGTACGCCTTGTAGCCGGTACGGTGATCCGCAATGCGGTTCTCCGGGAAGTTGTACGTACGGATACGCTCCGAACGGTCCATGGTACGCACCTGCGAAGCACGGTGTGCCGCGTTCTCAGCGTCAATCTGCTCCTGCTGGTGAGCCAGCAGTCGCGCACGCAGAACGCGCATCGCAGCTTCACGGTTCTGCAGCTGCGACTTCTCATTCTGCATCGCCACCACAATACCGGTCGGAAGGTGGGTAATACGCACCGCCGAGTCAGTGGTGTTCACCGACTGACCACCGGGGCCCGAAGAACGGTACACGTCAATCTTCAGGTCGTTCTGGTTAATCTCGATTTCTTCCGGCTCATCCACCTCGGGGAACACCAGAACACCGGCAGCGGAGGTGTGGATACGGCCCTGAGACTCAGTCGCCGGAACACGCTGCACACGGTGCACGCCACCCTCATACTTCAGGTGCGCCCACACGCCCTCAGCCGGCTCATTCGAGGAGCCCTTAATAGCAATCTGGGCGTCCTTGTAACCGCCAACATCGGTGCTGGTCGAAGAAATAATCTCAGTCTTCCAGCCCTTGTTCTCGGCATAACGCATGTACATGCGCAGCAGGTCACCAGCGAACAGAGCCGCCTCGTCACCACCGGCACCAGCCTTCACCTCAAGAATGACGTTACGGCCATCATCCGGGTCACGCGGAATCAGCAGGCGGCGCAGCTTCTCCTGAGCAACCTCCAGCTCCTCCTCCAGACCGGGAATCTCCGCCGCGAAATCCGGATCCTCATCAGCCATCTCGCGAGCAGCCTCAAGGTCATCCTTCAGCGAAGTGTACTTATTGTATGCAGTCACAATACCGGTCAGCTCCGCGTAGCGGCGGCCCACACGGCGTGCCTTACCCTGATTCGCCTGCACGGCGGGGTCAGCCAGCTGATTCTGCAGGTCAGCGTGCTCATCCAGCAGAACCTGAATAGATTCAAACATTCTGTTCTCTCTTCCATCTCCCGCACTTTACGCCGCACGGGCAGGCACTAGACATCTCACACCCCTCACAACGGGGATGCACAAAACGAACGGCTCACGCGCCCCACCCACAATGAGGAGGTGGGGCGCGTGAGATACGAGCCTTAGTCGACCAGACGCAGACCGTTCTTCTGAACCGTCAGAAGGAACTCCACGTTGCTTTCAGTCTTACGCAGCTGGTTGGTCAGAACACCCAGAGCCTGCTCGGGTTCCATACCCGCCAGGGCACGGCGCAGACCCCACATAATCTTGATCTCATCCGGGGAGAGCAGGTTCTCCTCGCGGCGAGTACCAGAAGCATTAATATCAACCGCCGGGAAGATACGCTTATCCGCCAGCTGACGGGACAGGCGCAGCTCCATGTTACCGGTGCCCTTGAACTCTTCGAAGATCACTTCGTCCATCTTCGAGCCGGTCTCAACCAGCGCGGTAGCCAGGATGGTCAGCGAGCCGCCCTCTTCAATGTTGCGGGCAGCGCCGAAGAACTTCTTCGGCGGGTACAGTGCGGCAGAATCCACACCACCGGACAGGATACGACCGGATGCGGGAGCAGCCAGGTTGTATGCGCGGCCCAGGCGGGTCATGGAGTCCAGCAGCACGACCACATCGTAGCCGAGCTCCACCATACGCTTCGCACGCTCAATAGCCAGCTCAGCCACAGTGGTGTGATCCTCAGCGGGACGGTCGAAGGTCGAGGCGATAACCTCACCCTTAACGGTGCGCTGCATATCGGTCACTTCTTCAGGACGCTCATCCACCAGGACCATCATCAGGTACACGTCCGGGTTGTTCACAGTAATCGCGTTCGCGATGGACTGCAGCATGAGGGTCTTACCCGCCTTCGGCGGGGACACAATCAGACCACGCTGACCCTTACCAATCGGGGACACCAGGTCAACCACGCGGGTGCCCAGCTTCTTCGGGGTGGTCTCCAGGCGCAGACGCTCCTTGGGGTACAGCGGGGTCAGCTTCGAGAACACGCGGCGGTTCGCTGCTTCCTCAACGCTCTGACCGTTAATCGCCTCAACCTGAACCAGCGCGTTGAAACGCTGGCGGTTGTTCGACTCACCCTCGCGCGGCACGCGAATCGCGCCGAGCACGTGGTCACCCTTACGCAGGTTGTACTTCTTCACCTGAGCCAGGGAGACGTACACGTCATTGGTGCCGGGCAGGTAGCCGGTGGTACGCACGAAAGCGTAGTTATCGAGGATGTCCAGAACACCCGAAATCGGTGCCAGCACATCGTCTTCGCTCAGACGAGGCTCGTTCTCCTCGCGGCGGCGAGCCTGCTTCTCAGCACGCTCAGCCTGACGGTCACGCTTGGAACGGCGCTCAGTGCGCTCGGCACGCTCTGCGCGTTCTGCACGCTCAGCAGCCTTACGCTCGGCACGTTCGCTACGCTCAGCATTGCGCTCTGCACGCTCCGCCTGGCGGTCACGCTTGGAACGACGCTCAGTACGCTCACCATCCTGGTCGCGGCGACGCTCACGGGTACGAGTACGCTTCGAGCTCTTCTCACCGTCAGGGGTGCCAAAAGTCATGTCCAGGGCAGCGTTCAGGCTGTCCAGGCTCGCGGTGCCGTCAGCGGTAGCAGCCTTCAGCTCAGCCGAGTTACCGGGCAGGTCAACCTGCTCCGAACGCTCACCAATACGCTCAGCAGCCAGCTCAGCACGCACATCCAGCGGGGGAAGCTCAGCGGGCTTCTCTTCCTTACGGATGCGGGTGCGGCGGGTACGCTTCTCCGGCTTCTCGTTATTCTCAGTCTTCTCGAACTTCTCAGCCGATGCGTCCTCGCCCTCAGCGGCGCGGCGAGCGCGCGCACGCTTCTGAGCGGGAGTCTCATGGCGGGAAGAGCGGGTACGCTTCTCAGACTTTTCAGCCTTCTCAGCACCCTCAGCGGGAGCCTCAGCAGACTCAGCGTTTTCGGTCTTCTCAGCCTTCTCTGCCTTCGCCTCGGCGTCCTTCTGGGCGCGAGTACGGCGGGTACGGCGAGGCTTAGACTCTTCAGCCTTCTCAGCAGCGGGAGTCTGGGCAGATTCAGCAGCCTCAGCGGGCGCTTCAGACTTAGGTGCCTCAGACTTGGGCGCAGCAGGAGCGGCTACGGCGCCACCACGCTGATGCTCCTCAAGAGCCTGAACCAGCTCAGCCTTCTTCAGCTTCAGATAGCCTCGGATACCAAGCTGCTGGGCGAGGACACGCAGCTGCGCGACCTTCAAGTTCGCAAGTTCCGGTGCGGCAGCTGCCGTACCGTACTCATCGGTGACAACAATATTCTTTGCCAACTACAATTCCTTTGGTTATAAGCCCTGAAAATCTTCAGAATAAAGATCGGGCGGGCGCTATAGCGCGGTCAAAGGTTTAGACACTGCCGAAAGAAAACAGCAGTCTGCACCTTCGACTCCCTCGAACCGCGCTGGAGGCGGTTCGCGTCTCTTACCGTACCCGCTGATTCAGACACAGCGAGCACACACGGAAGATAAGGCGCTCTATCACAAATGTGGGCAAGCCCAAACCATCATCTCTAAGAACCATCTACGCGAGATGAAGAGGATGGAATGGTCACTTTGAAAGGGCACCCGCCGCGAAACCGAACCCCCAGATAAGTCTTCCCCTATGCGTCAGAAATAAAGAAAGACATGAATCCCAAAGGCACTCCCCCGAACCTTGCCGGCTCCCGCCCAGATACAAAAGCATCTGAGGCATAAGGGGAAACGGAAGTACGTTACGAAGGATAGTATCGACGGTCTACATTGAACGACGGGCGAACCTCAACATAGGACGAACTAATAACGTCCTACTGAGTAACTATAACACCTTCAGTATCAATTTCAAGGGGAAGTACCCGCCAGTTCAAGCGGCAATCCACAATAGCGCTACAGGGGTGAGTCGCCTCAAACTCGGCAATCGCCTCCTGAACCTGTCGCACCTGCTCATCACCGTGCGCAAAGGTCAAAACAGTAGGGCCAGCGCCAGAAATCACCGCAGCAAAACCCTGACTGCGCAGGTACGCAACCAGCACAGCCGACGGCTCCATCGCGGTCACGCGGTACCCCTGATGCAGGTAATCCACGGTCGCATCCATCAGGTACTCGGGAGCATCAGAGAGAGTGCGCACCAGCAACGCCGCACGAGCCGAGTTCGCCACCGCCTCAACGTGGGGCATCTCCTCAGGAATCAGCGAACGAGCAAGCTTCGTCGACACCTCATAATCGGGCACAGCCACCACAGGGTGAACATCAGGATGCACCGGAATAATCAAGGTCTTCCAGTTACCCATCTCACCCCAGGACACCGACAGGTTGCCGTAAATCGCCGGAGCCACGTTATCCGGGTGGCCCTCCATATCGGAGGCTACCTGCAGCATCTGCTCACGGCTCAGACGGTACTCTTCCGGCAGCAGACCACTCGCCGCAGCCACACCCGCCACAATAGCCGACGCCGAAGAACCCATACCGCGAGAATGCGGAATCTTATTATCAGCAATCAGCTTCACCGGCGGCAGTTCATCCAAACCAGCCGCCGCAAAACCAGCCTTCATCGCCTGCAAAACCAGGTGGCTCTCATCGCGAGGGACATCCGCGCTACCCTCACCGCTGAGCTCGAACTCCAGACCGGACTCAATACGCTCAACAACCAGCTCATCATAGAAGCCAAGACCCAAACCCATGCTGTCATAGCCGGGGCCCAGGTTAGCGCTCGTAGCGGGAACGCGGACCTTAACGGACGCGCCCACCGGAATATCAGAAATATGCAGGGAAGACATGAGAAGAACCTCGCGATCGGTGACGTAATGAGTGAATAGGTGAAAGATACAAAAAGGGCTGTCATGCAGGTGCACCCCGCCCCAACAAATCGGGACGGAGTGCACAACGTAGTATGAATAGGCTAGTGCAAATCGAGAATATCTGCCACAGCAACCACGTCGAAGGGAGCCTTAGTCGGCTCAACCTTCACGCCGTTCACAGCCTGCAGAGCCCACTGCGGGTCCTTCAGACCGTGACCGGTCACGGTGATCACGATGGTCTTACCCTCGGGAGCTTCACCCGCGCGGTGCTTCTTCAGCAGACCCGCAACGCCAGCAGCCGAAGCCGGCTCCACGAAGACGCCCTCGCGGGCAGACAGCCAGCGGTGCGCCTCCAGAATCTCCTCATCGGTGACAGCCTCAATCACGCCGCCGGACTCGTCACGAGCAGCTTCAGCCTTCTCCCACGACGCGGGGTTACCGATACGGATCGCGGTCGCAATGGTCTCAGGAGCCTCAATCGGGTGACCCGCAACGATCGGTGCAGCACCAGCAGCCTGGAAGCCCCACATGATCGGACGCTTGGTCGCAACCGGCTCCAGAACCTTACCGTCACGGTTGGTGTAAGGCTCCGAGTACTCCTTGTAGCCCTTCCAGTACGCGGTGATGTTACCCGCATTGCCAACCGGCAGCAGGTGGTAATCGGGAGCGTCACCCAGGGTGTCAACAACCTCGAACGAACCGGTCTTCTGACCCTCAATACGGTAAGGGTTGACCGAGTTCACCAGGAACACCGGGTAGTTCTCGCTGAGCTTGCGAGCAATCTCCAGGCAGTTATCGAAGTTGCCGTCAATCTGAATGATGTCAGCACCGTGAGCGATAGCCTGAGACAGCTTACCCATAGAAATCTTGCCGTCCGGAACCAGCACTGCACAGCGCATACCAGCCTGCAGAGCGTACGCAGCAGCCGAAGCGGAAGTGTTACCGGTCGAAGCACACACAACAGCCTTCGCACCGTCACGCTTAGCGGCGGTCATCGCGCTGGTCATACCGCGGTCCTTGAACGAACCGGTCGGGTTCATACCCTCAAACTTCAGGTAAACGGTGTTACCGGTCTCAGCCGACAGTGCCGGCGCGTGAATCAGCGGGGTACCACCCTCGCCCAGGGTCACAGCCTTCACATCGTCTGCGAAAGGCAGACGGTCACGGTACTCATTGATAACGCCCTGCCACACGTGTGCCATTGGCTTCTCCTTCAATCTTGGCGCCCCGCCCGCCGGACCTCCCATAGGTCCGGCGCGGTAGCGGGTACGCGGGTTAGTTAGTGAGCGAGGCGCATTAGGGCGCTCTTCGCAAGTTCAGGTGCGGCATGCGCCGCTAAGTGCCTAGTGCTTCTCGGACTCCACGCGGATGACCGAGTTCACCTCACGCACAGTGTCCAGAGCGTCAATCACAGCAATCGCACGGCGCAAATCAGCGTCCTTCGCAGAGTGGGTGACCATACGAATCTGAGCCACACCCTCCTTCGGGGCAGACTGACGCAGAGAATCAACAGAAATACCGTGCTCAGTCAGGATGCGGGTAATGTTCGCCAGAACGCCCAGGCGGTCCTCAACCAGAACACCCACCGAGTAGCGAGACACCACGTTATCCAGGCTGGTTGCGTGCAGCTGAGCGTGGGAAGTCTCCGGAACACCGGGGCCACCCAGCACCAGACGACGAGCCAGGGACACGAAGTCACCCAGAACAGCCGAAGCAGTCGGTGCGCCACCCGCACCGGGACCGTAGAACATCAGCTCGCCAGCGTTCTCCGCCTCAACGAACACAGCGTTGAACGCACCGTGCACACCGGCGAGCGGGTGCTGACGCGGAATCAGGGTCGGGTTCACGCGAATGTTCGCGCCGTTCTCACCCTCACGCTCGCAAATAGCCAGCAGCTTGATGACGTAACCATCAGCATCTGCAGCCGCAACATCATCAGCGGTGATGGAGGTAATGCCTTCAGTGTGCACATCATCGATGGTGAAGTCAGAGTGGAACGCCAGCGAAGCAACAATCGCAGCCTTCGACGCGGCATCGTGGCCCTCAACGTCAGCGGTCGGGTCAGCCTCCGCGTAGCCGAGCTTCTGAGCCTCAGCTAGCGCGTCCGAGAAGGATGCGCCAGTGGTGTCCATCTGGTCAAGAATGTAGTTGGTGGTGCCGTTCATGATGCCCAGAACGCGGGTCACACGGTCACCAGCCAGGGAGTCACGCAGGGGGCGCAGAATCGGGATAGCACCCGCAACAGCAGCCTCGTAAGAGAGCTGAGCGCCAGACTCATCAGCGGCAGCCTGCAGCTCCACGCCGTGCTTAGCCAGCAGCGCCTTGTTACCGGAAACCACGGACTTACCAGCCTTCAGAGCACGCAGAATGCGGGTGCGAGCCGGCTCAATACCGCCGGTCAGCTCGATGACCACATCCGCCGCATCAATCAGGGATTCAGCGTCGGTGGTGTACAGCGAGGGGTCCGCATTCCAGTGGCGGGATGCATTAGTATCGCGCACAGCAATACCGATCAACTCCACGGGGGCGCCAATGCGCTTTTCAAGGACGGCGTTATCCTCGACCAGGATGCGAGCAGCCTGGGAACCGACATTACCGGCACCAAGCAGTGCTACTTTGATCTTTTCAGCCACGATAGTCTCTTTCTACGGTCTGTTCCGGGTTCGCCCCGGTATCTCTTCGGGCTACGGCGTGGATGCGGCGCAGAGCACGCACTCAACAACCACTTTATCAAGAGGCGGGGACGGCTCAGCAGCCTCAAGCTGCGACTTTTACTCTCTGAGATGAGGTATCCCTCACAGTTATGAGGTGAACCTTATCTTCTGCCATGTTGTGAACGCACAAAACCGTGAAGACCCCGCCCGCAACCGCCACCTCACGGCGTCCATTGCAGAAACGGGAACTTCACGGCTTTTCATGATGTCAGACAGGGCTCTTAGATATCCGAACCCATATCCAGCGCCAACATATCCTCCTCACGCTGACGACGAATCATCACGCGAGAAGGCTGACCCTGCGCGGTCGCAATCACCGGCGGGCGAGTCAAGAAGTTATAGTTCGAACCCAGCACATAGCAGTACGCGCCGGTCGCCGGAACCGCCAGAATATCGCCAGCCTGCAGGTCAGCGGGCAGGTAGCAGTAACGAACCACCACATCGCCAGACTCGCAGTGCTTACCCACCACGCGAGAGAGCACCTGCTCCCCCGCCGGGGCACGATTCGCCAGGGTCACCGAATAATCCGATTCGTACAGCACCGGGCGGGCGTTATCACTCATACCGCCGTCCACCGAAACGTAGCGGCGCACGCGAATCTCGCCGTTCTCATCCTCAATGCTCACGTTCTTAATGGTGCCCACCGTGTACAGGGTCGCACCCGAAGGACCGGAAATAGAACGGCCCGGCTCGAACGACATGTGCGGAATCGCCATGCCCAGGCGCTCGCAGGTTGCCGCGACGGAAGCGGCAATCGACTCAGTCACCTCGGTAATGGAGCGGGGGTGATCCGCCTCGGTGTAGCCGATGCCGTAGCCACCACCCAGGTCCAGCTCCGGCAGGGTCACGCCCAGGTCACGGTTGAGGCGGTTCATGAACTCCAGGGCGGTAGTAGCCGCTTGCTCGAAGCCCTCAGCCTCAAATCTGCGAACCAATATGGCAGTGAATACCGCGGAAATCCAGAGAATCGGTCGCGTTCAAAATCGCGGCAGCCAGAGCCGCGTAAGAATCGGTAGATTCAACACCCCAGTGCTCCAGCTCCTCCTCATCCAAACCGGCGAGCGCGGCGGTGCCGGGCTGCAGGGACATGCCGAACTTCTGATCCTCGTGCGCGGTCGCAATGGACTCGTGGGTCGAGGCATGCACACCGGGGGGTGATGCGAATCAGCACCGGAACCGGGGCGTAGGGTTCCTCGCCCTCAGCCACACGCTCGGCGGCAAGCTCGGCGTACACGCGCTCAATGAGCTTGAGCTCGTCCACCGAGTCAGCCACCACGCGGCCCAGGCCGTTGCGGATCGCGCGGGCAATCTCAGCCTCCGACTTGTTATTACCGTGCAGGGCGATATTCGCACCGGGCACCTGCGCGCGCAGAGCCAACGCCAACTCACCACCGGAGGCGGTATCCAGGCACAGCCCCTCCTCGGTCGCCCAGCGCGCCACAGCGGTAGACAGGAACGACTTACCGGCGTAGTAGACGCTTACCTTCGCGCCGTGCGCGGCGAAAGCCTGCTCAAAAGCGGTGCGGTAGGCGCGGGCGCGGGCGCGGAAGGTCGTCTCGGAGAAGACGTACTGCGGGGTTTCGTGCTCATCAACCAGGTCGCTGACGGTCACGCCATCAATGCAGAGCTCGCCCTGCTCATTGCGGGTGAAGGAATCAGTCCAGATGGTGCGGGACAGCGCTTCGGGGTGCTCGGGGTAGGTGAGCCATTCGGGGGCGTAGAGGGCGCGGGCTTCGCTCATCGTGTCTCTTTCTTAGCTATCTTTGCCGGCATACGCTCAACCCCCTCCCCGGCAGTACCGGGTCGGGGGTTGAAACGAGAGTATTACATGCGCTCGGGTGCGCTCACACCCAGCAAGTTCAGGCCGTTAGCCAGCACCTGCTGTGCCGCGTTGTTCAGCAGCAGGCGGGTACGGTGCAGGTCGGTGACCTCTTCATCCGCCTTGGGGGCGACGCGGGAGACACCGTACCAGCTGTGGTACGCCGAAGCGAGCTGCTCCAGGTAGCGGTTCACGCGGTGCGGCTCGTAGAACTTCGCGGCATCACGCACAGCGGCGGGGAACTGGCCGAGTACAGCCAGCAGCTCACCGTCAGCAGCCGAGTCGAGCAGGGAGGTGTCCACGCCGTCCTCAACCTTCACGCCAGCCTCCGCAGCGTTACGTGCCACAGCGGCGGTACGTGCGTGAGCGTACTGCACGTAGTAGACCGGGTTCTCGTTGCTCTTGGAAGTCAGCAGGCCCAGGTCAATATCGATGGGGGTGTCCACCGAGTAGCGGGTCAGCTCGTAGCGAGCCGCGTCAACACCAACAGCCTCGACCAGGTCCTCGAGGGTGACCACGGTGCCGGCACGCTTGGACATGCGGACGGGCTTGCCGTCCTTGACCAGGTTCACCAGCTGACCAATCATGACCTCAATCTGGTCGGCGCGGTAGCCAAGAATCTGGGCGATAGCCTTCAGACGGCCCACGTAGCCGTTGTGGTCAGCACCGAGCATGTAAATCGCCACGTCTGCGGGGTTCTCGGCGCGGGTCATCTTGTCCTGGTAGTAGGCGATATCGCCCGCCACGTAGGCGTGGTTACCGTCAGACTTAATGACCACGCGGTCCTTGTCGTCGCCGTAGTCGGTGGTGCGCATCCACCATGCGCCGTCAGCCTCGAAGAGCTGACCGTTCTCGCGCATAGCGTCGAGCAGGGCGTCCACCTTGCCGCCTTCGAACACGGAGTTCTCGTGGAAGAACACGTCGAAGTGGGTGCCGAATGCCGCCAGGGACTCCTTGATCTGATCGAACATCAGGTGAGTACCGATTTCGCGGAAAATCTCTTCGGGGTTCTCAGCCTCAAGCGCGTCGGGGCGCTGAGCCAGGATCTGGTCCTTAATGTCAACAATGTACGCGCCAGCGTAGCCGTCCTCGGGGGTCTCCTCACCGCGAGCAGCGGCAATCAGGGAGCGCACGAAACGGTCAATCTGGGTACCGTGGTCGTTGAAGTAGTATTCACGCACGACGTTAGCGCCCTCAGCCTCAAGGACGCGGGCGAGCGCATCACCGACGGCAGCCCAGCGGGTGCCACCCAGGTGGATGGGGCCGGTGGGGTTCGCGGAGACGAACTCAAGGTTGATGGTCTTGCCGGCGAACTTGTCGCTGCGGCCGTATGCTTCACCAGCCTCAACGATGGTGGCGGCAAGCTCACCGGCAGCTGCGGCGTCCAGGGTGATGTTCAGGAAGCCGGGGCCAGCAATATCTACGGATGCAACACCGGGGATGGCGCTAATCTTCTCTGCCAGAAGAGCTGCTGCCTCACGCGGGTTCTTGCCCACCTTCTTGGCGAGCTGCAGAGCGACGTTGGTTGCCCAGTCACCGTGTTCGCGGGACTTGGGGCGCTCCACTCGGACGGCGGGTAGTTCAGCGCCCTCCACGAGGGTCAGCTGGCCGGAGGAAATGGTTTCTTCAAGGGCAAGCACAATGGCTTCGGAGAGTTCTTCAGGAGTCATAACAAACTATTCTAGCAAGCCTTGGCTGGTGTCTGACCCTTTATCTAGTGCTTATCTGATACCATGGTGAGGTTGCCTCTGTAGCTCAGCGGATTAGAGCACCAGTTTCCGGTACTGGGGGTCGAAGGTTCGAATCCTTTCAGGGGCACGATGTTCTTATTCGAGAGGGAACACGGGAGCCGATATCCGAGGCGTATTGTTCGGGTATCGGCTCCTTTTTATTTAACGGCTAAGCCTGGTTGTTGAACATCTTATGCCGGGCAACACCCTCTTCAACCTCAGAGGGTGGACACTACCCGCCTACCTGTTGTGGCAACGCTAACAGCCTTGAGAGAATGGGAAAACGCGCACACCCGTCACATCAGCACGGCTTCAGGCCACAACAGCGGAGGTAACCCGATGACCACCATGCGCCAGATTCAGCTCACCGAATGGGGCGACGAAAGCGTTCTGCACGAAGCAAACGTGCCTATCCCCTCGCCGGTGCGCGGTCACGTGCTCATCAAGACGGTTGCCGCCGGTGTCAACCCGATCGATGTGACCACCCGCAAGGGTCTGGGTCCCGCCGCGCAGCTGGCAGATCCGTCGTACAAGCCCTTCGTGCCCGGCTGGGATGTTGCCGGCACCGTGGTTGCTACCGCCGGCGACTACACGGGTTTTAAGGTGGGCGACGGCGTATTTGGTCTTGTTTCTTTCCCCTTCCCCTCCGGTGCGTACGCCGAGTATGTTCTCGCTCCGGCGCATCAGCTGGTGAAGGTGCCCGCCGATGTTCCCTGCGCACAATTGGGTGGCGCTCCCCTGGCGGCACTGACCGCATACCAGGCGCTCTTCGAAGTGGCGCGACTGAAGGAAGGCGAGCGCGTGCTCATTCACGCCGGTGCCGGAGGCGTCGGTCACCTCGCCGTTCAGCTGGCGGCGCAGGCTGGCGCTCAGTTTTTGCGACCGCCTCCGCGGCGAACCACGAGTTTGTGCGCTCGCTGGGTGCCCAGCCTATTGATTACCGCACCGAGGATTTCCGCGCCGTACTGGGCCAGACCATGGATGTGGTGCTCAATTCCACCGGTCAGCAGACCTTCCTCGATTCGCTGGAGGTGCTGGTTCCCGGCGGCCGCATTGTCACCCTGACCAGCCCCGACCCGCTGGATGTTGCGCGTGAGCGCGGCTTCGAGGCGCAGTGGCTGACGGTTCACCCGGACCGCATGCAGATGCAGGAGATTGCCCGCCTCATGTCCTTGGGCCTGTTGAAGGTATACGTGGATCAGGTGCTTGATTTTTCGCAGGCTGCGCAGGCTCATGCCCTGGTGGCGACGGGTCGCACCCGCGGCAAGATCGTGCTGGTTCCCTAACGAGGTGCTGATTCATGCAGACTTCTGAGAGCACGCCGAAGATTGAGGGCGCAAGGAACACCGAGGGCGTGCCGACCCTTGAGAGTACCGAGTACCGCTCCGGTTTTTACCGCGAGGCGGGCTTTTACGATGCCCACTCGCTGCCCGACTACGGCGCGCAGTCGCCGGTAACTCGTGAAGCGTTCGCCTACGATTTCTTCCCCGCGACCGGGGATATCTCTTCCCCCCGCGCCGCTACTGGTGTGGGTTCACGGTGGCGCCTGGCGTTTCGGCACCAACCAGGCCCTACGCGACACTATCCTGCGCACCTCTGGCGGGGAGCAGCCCAATACCCAGGCGCTCATGCGCGCCGCTTTTCAGCAGGCGGGCTGGGCGGTCGCGTCCATCAACTACCGGTATTCGCATCAGGCACTCTTCCCGGGTGCCCTGCACGATGTGAAGGAGGCAGTGCGTTTCTTCCGCGCCAACGCGCACGAATTCGGTATTGACCCGCAACGCATTGCGGTAGCGGGCGGAAGCGCCGGCGGGCACCTGAGCATGCTGGTTGCGCATACGGGAGATTCCGCCGCCGGTAACGGTAGCGATGGGGATTCTGCGAGCGCACCCGAGCACGACGAATACTTTGAGGGCAGGGCGGCGAGCGCCTACCCGTCCCATAGTTCGCAGGTGGCTGCGGCGGCTTCGTTTTACGGGGTCAGCGATTTGAGGACCATCTTCACCGATCGGCCCCTGGCTGGCTACGCTCTCGACCATCCCGAAGATGACGGCGCCGAATGGCGACTACTGGGAAGCACCCACCCCGTACCCGCAGACGTGTCTACCATCGACGCTTCCAAGGGCGAGCGGGCGGTTCCGGGTGTCTGCATCGAGCGCGCCCAAAAGAACTGGGAGCGTGCGCATCCTATTGATGCGGTACGCCCCCAGAAACGAGTGAATAAGGTCGAAAGTGCCTCTGCACCGGGTGCGAGCGGCGGCGCCACTGCCCTGATGCTTGTGCACGGTATTAGTGATTCGTGTGTGCCGTACCAGCAATCGGTGCGGGTATATCAGGCGCTGCGCACGCGGCAGGTGCCTACCGATTTGGTGCTGGTTCCGGATGCCGAACACGGGGATTCGCGCTGTTTTAGCCCCGACATTGTTCAGCAGATGCTGCTATTTCTCAACCGCGCTGTGTAGCTTGAGCGGTTCGACAGGTTAGCGAGGTTAGCGAACGCGGCGGTTCACGTATTCGTGCTCAAGGCGGTAGCGTTCGAGGTCATCAAAAGCAACGCGACGGTGCGTGTTAATGCGCTCGAACGGAATATCTCCGCGCTCCAGCAGGCGAACAACGGTCGGGCGGGATACGCCCAGGTAGTCTGCCGCCTCCTGCGTGGTCATCAGGCGGTCCTGGCGTACCACGCAGACATCCTTACGGTCGGCGAATGCGCGCGCTACGGAGGTGAGGGGTCCGTACATTTCGGGAGAAATCTGTACGCGCTCGCCGTCGCCGGTCACCAGGTAGAGGGTTTCTTCGGCGCTGAGGCGGTCGAAGTGGGTGCGCAGACTCGCGTGAACGAGGGCTTGGAAAAGTTCTTCGCAGCGGTGGTGAATTTCTTCCTGCTGCCCATCTTCGCAGCAATCCAACACTGCAGCACGTGTTGCCGGGTACGTCTTTGGTGATGGCATAGTCACTCCTTCGTTACTGTGTTATTCACCACTGTAGCAGTTGAACGAAACTATCGAAAGAAAGTTAAGAGGCGCAGTTAATTCGCATCTGTAGTGCATATAATTCAGATGAATATTTATTAGCTATATAGACAGCATTTAATGTCATTTATTGTATCTTAACTATCCTTTTGAGGGTCATCATTCCGCCGCTGCCCACCCCGGGTTCCCGCGAACAAACCCAAATATGACAAACAAAGCACACCCCAAGCCCACCGCGGGCAAGGCGAGTACACTGGATAGGATATGTCTGAGCAGAAATCCACGAAGAAACACGCAGATACTTCTAATGCCCCCCGCACCGCCCCCACCATGGCGAGCATGGCAGCCGCAATCCACGCGGCAAAGGTACGATCCTCCGAAAAGACCGGTGCAAAAACCGGCGAAAAGACCGCAGCTAAAACCGCTGAGAGCAACGCGGTAAATAACGGCGCCCCGAAGAAGGGTGCGCAGAAGAACAGCGCCCAGAAGAATAACGCAGACCGCCAGAACTCCTCCCGCGGTGCCTCCGAACGCAACTCCAATGCCTCCCGCTCCAACCGACGCGGAGGCGGCACCAACCGCGCCCGTAAGCAGGGCAACCAGCAGGGCGGCAACCAAAGCAACCAGGGCAACCAGCAGAACCGCCCGGCACCGCGCCGCTACGAGCCGCTCATCCCCGAGGTCATCACCTACCCCGAAGAGCTGCCCGTCAGCGAACGCCGCGAAGACATCATGAACGCGATCCGCGACAACCAGGTCGTCATCATCGCGGGTGAAACCGGCTCCGGTAAAACCACCCAGATCCCCAAAATGTGCCTCGACCTGGGCCTGGGCGCAAAGGGCCTCATCGGCCACACCCAGCCGCGCCGACTCGCCGCACGCTCTGTCGCCGAACGCATCGCCGAAGAACTCGGACAGAAAATTGGCGAAACCGTCGGCTACCAGGTGCGATTCACCTCCGAAGTTGGCGAACACAGCGCCATCAAACTCATGACCGACGGCATTCTGCTCGCCGAAATTCAGAACGACAAGCTGCTGCGCCGCTACTCCACCCTCATCATTGACGAGGCGCACGAACGCAGCCTGAACATTGACTTCATCCTCGGCTACCTCAAGCGCATCCTGCCGCAGCGCCCGGATCTGAAGGTCATCATCACCTCCGCAACCATCGACCCGGAGCGTTTCGCGCGCCACTTCTCCCCCAGCTACGTGCCGGGCAAGGGCATCGTCGACGAAAACCTCAGCGCCGAAGAACGCGAAATCGCCGAAGCAATCCTGCCCGACGACGCGCCGCCCATCATTGAGGTGTCCGGCCGAACCTACCCCGTGGAAATCCGCTACCGCCCGCTCGACGAGGAAGACTACCTCAGCGACGACGAAATTGAAGACGACCACGACCCCACCGACGGCATCCTCGACGCCATCAAGGAACTCTCCAAGGAAGCCCCCGGCGACATCCTCATCTTCTTCTCCGGTGAACGCGAAATCCGCGACGCCAAGGACGCTATCGAGGCGATGGTCGCCAAGTCGCCGCGCCTGAACTACGAAGTGCTGCCCCTGTACGCGCGTCTCTCGCTCGCCGAGCAGCACCGCGTGTTCTCCCCCGGATCGCGCCCGCGCATCGTGCTCGCCACGAACGTTGCCGAAACCTCGCTGACCGTGCCCGGCATTAAGTACGTCATCGACACCGGTACCGCCCGCATCTCCCGCTATTCGGCACGTACCAAGGTTCAGCGTCTGCCCATCGAACGCATCTCGCAGGCCAGCGCCAACCAGCGTTCCGGCCGATGCGGCCGCGTCAGCGACGGCATCGCAATCCGCCTCTACTCCGAAGAAGACTTCAACTCGCGCCCCGAGTTCACCGACCCCGAAATTCTGCGCACCAACCTCGCGGCCGTCATCCTGCAGATGATCGCAATCGGCGTGGTCCGCGAACCCGGCGACATCTCCCGATTCCCGTTCGTGCAGCCGCCCGCATCCCGCGCCATCAACGACGGCGTGAACCTGCTGCGCGAACTCGGCGCGCTCACCGAACGCCCCCGCGCACCCCGCAAGGGACGCGGCAATAGCGCAACCCTCACCGCCATCGGCCGAGCCATGGCGGCATTCCCCGTGGACCCGCGCCTCGCCCGCATGATCATCGAAGGCGGCCGCCGCAACTGCGCCAAGGAAATGATGGTGCTCGCCGCCGCCCTGACCATCCAGGACCCGCGCGAACGCCCCGCCGACGTACGCGCCGAAGCAGACGCCATGCACGCCCGCTTCATCGACGACACCTCCGACTTCTCCTCCTTCCTGCTGCTCTGGGACTACATCAACGAGCAGCAGGCGGCGCTGTCCTCCTCGCAGCTGCGCAAAATGTGCCACCGCGAATACATCAACTACCTGCGCATCCGCGAATGGCAGGACCTCTTCGCCCAGCTACGCGAAATGGGACGCACCGCCAACATTCACGCCAGCGGCGGCAGGGACATCAACGCCTCCGCCCACGAAATCGACATCCACAAGAGCCTGCTCTCCGGCCTGCTCTCGCACGTGGGCGTCAAGGAAGAACGCGAAAAGGACTCCAAGGGACGCAACCGCGGCCCCCGCGAATACCTCGGCGCACGCGGCACCAAGTTCGCGATCTTCCCCGGCTCCGGCCTGTTCAAAAAGAGCCCCGACTGGGTGCTCTCCGCCGAACTCGTCGAAACCTCCCGCCTGTGGGCGCGCACCAACGCCTCCATCGACCCGCAGTGGATCGAAGAAATCGGCAAGCACCTCATCAGCGTGCAATACTCCGAACCGCACTGGTCGCTCAGCTCCGGCGCGGCAGTCGCCTACGCCAAGGGCACCCTCTTCGGCCTGACCATCTACGCCGACCGCCCCGTGCAGTACGCCCGCGTAGACGCCGCCGCAGCCCGCGAACTGTTCATCCAGTCCGCCCTCGTCGAAGGCCAATGGCACACCCAGCACAAGTTCTACCTGCGCAACCAGCGCGCCCTCGCCGAAGTCGAAGAACTCGAAGCACGCCTACGCCGCCGCGACCTGCGCGTAGACGACTCCGTGCTCTTCGCCTTCTACGACGCACGCATCCCCGCCCACGTGACGGATGTGCGCGCCTTCGACAAGTGGTGGAAGCAGGCACGCCTCGAAGACGACAACTACCTGGACTTCAACCCCGAAAAGCTCATCAACGAGGAAGCCGCCGACTACGACGACTCGCAGTTCCCGCGCCAGTGGGTGCAGCGTACCGACAGCGGCGAACTCACCCTGGACCTGCGCTACGAATACGCCCCCACCGCCGGCATCGGAGGCGCCCGCACCGACGCCGCCAAGCGCGACGGCGTAGCAGTCCAGGTACCCATCCTGTTCCTCAACCAGCTGAGCCCCGAACCGTTCCGCTGGCAAATCCCAGGCCTGCGCCACGAACTCGTCACCGCACTCATCAAATCGCTCCCCAAGGCGATTCGACGCAACTTCGTGCCCGCACCCGACGTAGCACGCGCCGCCTGCGCCGCCCTGGAAGAGGACTACTCCCCCGCCACCGACGAACTCATCCCCTCCCTCGCACTCGTACTACGCCGCCTGCGCGGCGTCGTTGTCGAGCCCGAAGCCTTCAACTGGGACGCCGTGCCCGAACACCTGAAAATGGGATTCCAGGTGCGCAACGCACGCAACAAAATCCTCGGCGAAGGCAAGGACCTGCGCGCCCTGCAGCAGCAGCTCCACAAGGAAATCCGCAGCGCCCTCGCCGACTCGCTCGGCGCATCCGACGACACCATGGCAAAAATGGTGGCGCTCGCCCAGGGCGGCACGGGCAGCTCAGGCAACTCGGGTAGCTCCGCGGCTTCCGCCAAGAATGGTGTGAAAAACGCACAGGGCGGCACCGCACAGACGGCACAGCCGACCGATGCACCCGGCTCGCAGGTACGCGAAATCAGCGGCCTCACCGAATTCCCCGCCGACCTCTTCCCCAACGGAGAAATCCCCCGCAAGGTACAGCGCATCATCGCCACCCAGGCGGTCAACGGCTACCCTGCCCTCGTGGACGAAGGCTCCAGTGTGGGCCTGCGCATCTTCCCCACCGAAGCCGAACAGCTCCACGCCCAGCGTCGCGGCATCATCCGCCTGCTCCAACTGCAGGTGCCCTCGCCCGTACGCTACGTGAGCGAACACCTCTCCCACAAGGAGAAAATCGTCTTCACGCAGAACCCCCACGGCTCCATCGACGAACTCATCCGCGACTGCACCGTCGCGGCGCTCGACCACCTCGTGCCGCACACACCCATCTTCACGTACGCCGAATACAGCGAACTCTACGAGCACGTACGCGCCGAACTCATCGAGACGGTCTTCGACGTCACCAAGCTCGTCGCCGAAATCCTCTCCGAAGCCACCGCGCTGAAGAAGGCCATCAAGAAGGCAACCTCGCTGACGACCATGCACGCCGTCTCCGACGTGAAGGCACAGATGGAGAACCTCGTCTACCCCGGATTCGTGGCGAAAACCGGCTACGACCAGCTGGTTCACATCCCGCGCTACCTCAAAGCCGCCCAGGTGCGCCTGACGAAGCTCGGCCCGAACCTGCACCGCGACAACCAGCTCATGCTCACCGTGCAGGACCTGGAAGACTCCTACGATAACGCGGTCAAGTCGCTACCGGCAGGCACCATCGTGCCGGATGCGCTCCGCCGCGTGAACTGGATGATTGAGGAGCTGCGCGTCAGCTTCTTCGCCCAGGAGCTTGGTACCGCCTACACGGTGTCTGAGAAGCGCATTGCGAAGGCTCAGCGTGAGGCGCTGGACGCTATCAAGCGCTAGGTAATACAAAGAGTCCCCCGCACGATCACCTCGTGTGGGGGGGCTCTTTCGTATCTATGGGTTTCAGTGCCCTGTGGGTCGGCAAGCTATGCACTTCCTCCGCTCCTGCAGGGGCACCCGTCGCCCCGGACGCTCCGCTCTTCCTCGCTTCGCTGCGGAGAGCGCCCGGGACGGCACCCTGATGTCGCTTCCGGAAGGCATAGCCGCCTCCCACCTGTGAACTGGCAAGAGCGTGCAGAGGGGTCGGTGTCCTCCGTAGTGACATCAGGGTGCCCGAAGCGAAGCGAGGGCGGGTGCCCCTGTAGGAACGAGGAGGATCACCGCCCCTCAAGCAGCCCAAGCCGCTTGAGGAAATATGCGGCGCACCGCCCCTCAAACACCTCTAGGTCGGGGTTGTTAGGGTGCCGCCTCGCAGAAGGTCACCGTCACCGAACCGTTACCGCGCTCGCGCATCCACTGCGGCGCGTTCTCAGCCGAAACAATCGCACCCTCGCTCACCGACTGTGCAATGTACGAGCCGCCCGCGCCACCTGCACCGCCCTGCATCGTGTAGCCGATGCCCTGACGCACGCCGGTCGGGCTGTTCAGCCACTTCTGGGTCAGCACAATCGAGGAGACAGACTGCGCCGCGCCAGAACCGCCGCCTCCGTAGCCTGCACCGCCGCCACCGGACACCACAGACTGGTAGCCGTTGAAGTTCTGCGCGTACGCGCCCTCGTCGTTGTAGATGTCCAGGTCCCAGCTGCGGTCCTCGTAGGTGCCCTTCTCGTGCACGCTGGCGGGGTTCTCATCCAGCTGGTAGGAGTACGCAGCCGCACCGCCGCCGCCGTTGCCCGCGAAGCCGCTCGTGCCCGCGTTACCGGCAACGAACTGGCTGAAGAGCACCTGGTTGTTGGTGCTTTCGAAGCCGATGATGGGGCCGCTGACCGGCAGGGTGCCTGCCGCGCCGCCTGCACCGCCTACGCCCCCTGCGCCGCCGAAACCGGAGTTGTAGGTCAGCACCTTGGAGCGTTCAGCCTTGTAGATTTCGTAGCCGGGGGTACCCGCAGAACCCGCCGCTGCGGAGGCGCTACCCGCCGCGTCAAACTGCGGGGACGCGTCCGAGCCGAGTGCCGCCACGCCTGCGTCGATCTGGCCGTCGAGGTTGGAGTACCAGGGGTCTGCGTAGGACACGCCGGAGCTGGTCATGCCCGCGCCGCCACCGCCGCCTGCGACAGCAACCACGGTGCCGTCGATGAGCAGTGCGGAGGAGCCGCCACCGGATGCGGCGTAGACCTGGCTCTTGGAGTTTGCCGGGTCAGCGTACTTTGCGTCGACCTGCGCAGTGACGTTGGCGGGGATGGTGTAGGCGGGTACGGAGCCGCCGTTACCGTAGCCTTCACCGCCGGCGGTGGGGTTCAGGGAGCCGTCGCCGATACCGCCTGCTGCGGCGATGATCTGCACGGTGGAGCCGGGGGTGACGGGGATGATGCCGCTGACCTTCGCGCCGGAACCGGCGGGGGTCATGCGGTTGTTGGTGCCGCCTGCGCCGCCGACCAGTTCGAAGCGGAGCTTGTGGACGTTGTTGGGCACGGCGAAGCTCTGCACGGTCTTGGTGCCTTCTTCGGTGCCGGAGATGTTGTACGCCGGGTGTGCGGCTAAGGTGCAGTCTGCGGCGACGGATGCTGCGTAGGATGGGATGGTTGCGGAGGCTGCGACGACGGGTGCCGCCCAGGCTGCACCGGCGACGAGCTTGCGGCGGGTCAGGGAAGTAGACATGGTATGCCCTTTATTCAGATGGGGTGATGTGTGTGTCGCGGATGCGGGAGCCTGTAGGTCTGCGCCCGGACGCTGAGGAAAAGCATACCTTGAACCTCAGCTTTAACATAAATCTCCGCTTTAGATTCCAGCAAAAGGCTGAGAAGGCGACAGCCCCTCCCCCTTCCAGTTCGTTATGCCGGTATCGCGCGCCCAAGCCCCGCACTTACTGAACCCAGGCTAAGTATCTTGCACAGGAAGCGGAGGGGTGGTGTCCTCCGTCGTGACATCAGGGTGCCCGAAGCGAAGCGAGGGCGGGTTCCCTGTAGGAACAAGGAGGACGCTACCTCTCCTAAACCTAAACCAAAACCAAAAAGTTAAATACAAAACCCCTTAGCCGTAAAGCTAAGGGGTTTTCCTTTGTGCGCGATACTGGGATCGAACCAGTGACCTCTTCCGTGTCAGGGAAGCGCGCTACCGCTGCGCCAATCGCGCTCACAAAACAGCTGTTTTGTTGCGAGGTGAGGACGGGATTCGAACCCGCGTACACGGCTTTGCAGGCCGCTGCCTAACCACTCGACCACCTCACCGCATACGCTCCACGAGGGAACGCGTTCGAACTCTTGGAGTCCTTACGAGCGGTTGACGAGACTTGAACTCGCGACATCCACCTTGGCAAGGTGGTGCTCTACCAACTGAGCTACAACCGCATATCAGCGTATTCAATTTGAATCATGACGAGGAGTTTTTCGCTCCGTCGTGCTGACAGGTAAATACTATACGGGGTTTTTGAGCGTTTGCCAAATCCTCAGCTGGCTACCCTGTGTTCCGCGTGTTTCCGGGGCAGAACGGGGTGTTTTGCTTCGTTTTTGAGGAGTGCGAGCAAAATTTATTTTCATGGTGCCAGTCACATTTTCGGGGTTTTGGGGTGGTTACTGGTCCCGTGAGGGTAGCGGCGGGCGCACGATGTCCGCTGAGCATCCACGAAATCCACTGAGCGTCCACAAAATTTTTCACAAGAGAACCAAAAGAGAACAAAAAGGAGGGGTGGGGAACCTGGTTCCCTGCCCCTCCCCTATGAAATCCGCACCGGAAATTTGCATCAGAAATCCGCACCAGCGAAAACGCCAGGCTCGCGTTTTTCTCCAGACCAGTTTTTCTGGAGCCTCTAGAGTTCTTCGAAGAAGAGTCGTTCGTAGACCTTGCGGGCGTTGCGGGTTTGGCGCAGGTAGTCCTCTTCGAGGGCGCGTGCGCTGCCGGCGGGGTATCCGCACCAGCGGGCGATTGCTTCCAGGTCGGCGCGTCCCGAGGGCAGGATGTCAGATTGGCGTACGCCGCGCAGTACGTTGCCGCCGCGAATCTTCGTGGCGAGCAGCCAGGCGCCGCTGAGGATTTCAGCGTCCGCAGCCTCGATCAGTCCCGCCTCAACCGCCGCATCCAGCGCCTTCAGGGTGGAGGTGGTGCGCAGCCCCGGCACGGCGTGCGCGTGGCGCAGCTGCACGAGCTGGACCAGCCATTCCACGTCGGAGAGTCCGCCGCGGCCGAGCTTGAGCTGGCGGGTGCGGTCGGCGCCGTGCGGCATGCGCTCGTTCTCGACCCGCGCCTTCATGCGGCGAATCTGCTGCACCTGTTCGGGCGTGAAAGTTGCCGGGTAGCGGTACGGGTCGATGAGTTCCACGAAGGCCTCGCCGAGCGCCTCGTCGCCAGCGATGGGGCGGGCGCGGGTGAGCGCCTGGAATTCCCAGGTTTCCGCCCATCGTTCGTAATAGGAGCGGTAGGAGTCCAGCGAGCGCACGATAGCGCCCTGTTTGCCTTCGGGGCGCAGGTCGGCGTCCACTTCGAGGGGTCGTTCGGCGCGGATGGCGGGCTTGACGGGCTGTTTGAGGAGCGCCAGGGTGCGGTTGACGATGCGTGCCGCCTGTTCCTGTGCGGCGTCTTCGTCGGCCCCGTCGAGGGGTTCGTGGACGAACATGACGTCCGCGTCGGAGCCGAAGCCGTTCTCGGCGCCGCCGAGGCGGCCCATGCCGATGACGGCGATGCGGGTAAGTAGCTTCTCCCCCGCTGTCTCCTCAGCTTCGGCAGGTTCGGTTGCTTCGGCGGGTTCAGTGCTTTCCCGTGCCGCCTGGAGTTCGCGCAGGGCAATCTGTAGCGCCGCACCGATCGTGCACTCGTCAATGGCGGCAAGACCGGCGCAGGTGTCCTCAACGTCGACGATGCCCAGGGTCCAGCCCATGGCGGTGCGCAGGGTTTCGCGGCGGCGCAGGTAGCGCACGGCGCGCATCGCCTCGGCGGCATCCTCGTGGCGTGCCAGCAGGGAGGAAATCTCGGAGGCGATCGCCTCCTCCCCCAGCGGTTTGAGGTCGGCAACCTTGTCCAGCCAGGCGATGGAGGCGGAGGCATCCTCGAGCAGATCGGTCATGGGGCGCGAGCTGGAGAGTAGCTGGCTGAGGCGTTCTGCGGCTGCGGGTGAGTCGCGGAGCATGCGCAGGTACCAGCTGGTGCTGCCGAGCGATTCGGAGACGATGCGGAATCCGAGCAGGCCGGCGTCCGCGTCCACGCCGCGAGCAAACCAGCCCAGTAGCACGGGCATGAGGTGCCGCTGAATGTCTGCACTGCGGGAAAGTCCCGTGGTGAGTGCCTTGATGTGGCGCATGGCGCCGCGCGGGTCGCGGTAGCCGAGGGCTGCGAGGCGGTCCTGTGCCGCCTGTTCGCTGAGCACCACTTCGTCGCGGCTGAGCGTGGAGACGGCGGCGAGCAGCGGGCGGAAGAAGATCCGCTCGTGCAGTGAACGGACGTTCCGTTTAATTTTCTGCCATGCCTTGAGCATCTGCTCGGCGGAGAGCGTGCCGTTGCGTTCCGGGGAGAGGATTGAGCGGGCGAGGGCGCGCTGTTCGGCGTCCTTTTCGGGCATCAGGTGGGTGCGGCGCAGCTGTTGCAGTTGGATGCGGTGCTCGAGCACGCGCAGCTTCTTGTAGTCGCGGCTGAACGCTTCGGCGTCGGTGCGGCTAATGTAGCTGACGGCGGTCAGCGCCGCGAGGGAATCCACGGTGGATTTGGTGCGCACTGCGGGGTCGGTTCGACCGTGCACGAGCTGCAGCAGCTGCACGGTGAACTCGATATCGCGCAGGCCGCCCGGGCCCAGCTTAATCTGGCGGTCCACCTGGTTCGAGGGAATATTGTCGGTCACCCGGGCGCGCATCGCCTGCACGGATTCCACAAAGGATTCACGGGCGGCGGACTCCCACACGAAGGGGTCAATGGCGCGGGCGTAGCGGGCACCCAGCTGCGCCGAACCGGCGATGGGGCGCGCCTTGAGCAGCGCCTGGAACTCCCAGTTTTCCGCCCAGCGCTTGTAGTACTGAACGTAGGATTCGACGGTGCGAACGAGCGGGCCGTCCTTGCCTTCGGGGCGTAGGTTCGCGTCGACTTCCCAGAGGGCGGGTTCGGGTGCGGGACCCATGATGGCGCGGGTGAGGGCGTGCACGAGCTCCGTGCCGATGGTGGAACATTCGTTCTCGGTGAGCTTGAGCGGGGCACTCTCCCCCTCTGCCCCGGCATGAGGCGCGGCGCCAGCGGCGGCGGGTTCCACGGGCGCAACCACGTACACCACGTCAACGTCAGAGATATAGTTCAGCTCGCGGGCACCGCACTTACCCATGCCGATAATCGCCAAGTCCAGGGCGTCTACGGCTTCGCCTCGGCGAGGAGCCGCCAGGCCGGGGCCCAGCCCCTCCGCCACTTCGGTGCGCGCAATGGCGAGCGCACCCTCCAGCGCGGCGGCAGCCAAATCGGCGAGGTGACGACCGATGGTGGGCATCATTTCGACCGGGTCTTCGCAGCACACGTCAATCATGGCGATGCGCGCCAGGGCGGCGCGGTAGGCGACGCGCAGGGTCACGTAGCCGTCCTTGCCGGTCTGCTCGGCGGCAGCGCGCGGGCGCTCCGCGTGGGGGTCGGCGCCCAGGGCGGTGAGGATGTCGCGGCGGTAGGGGGTGTCCAGCGGTGCTATGGGGGTCAGGAATTCCCCGTCGGTTTCCGGCAGAATCGACGCCGGGTGCTGGGAGCGAATCAGCGCGCTCTCAGCCGGGTACACCTGCGTGTCGAAGAGCGGGTCAATGTGTTCGGGGCGGCGGTAGAGAAAATCGCCAATCGCCTGGGATGCGCCGAGCAGGCGGTACATGCCGAATTCTTCTTCGCCGCGGTTGGCGCGTTCGGCGACCGCCGGGTGCTTCTCGATGAGGCGCACGAGGGCGGGCAGGGCAATATCCGGTGAGGGCGCGAGGCGCAGCCCGGCAAAGAGCGCATCCTGCGAGACGTGCTTCAGTTCGGGTGCGTTGAGCCAGCGTTCTGCCTTGGACGGGTCGTGGAAGCCGGTGGCGATCATGCGGGTGCGCAGGCGTAGCTGGGCTTTGCGTTCGGCTTCGGCGCGTTGCTCGTCGTCGAGTGCGTCGGGGGCGATGTCGGTGAGCGGTTTGGGTTCTTTGGCGGGGTCGATAATGCGGATGAGCCCGGTGGCCGGGTAGTGGGAGCTGTCAGTCATAGCGTGAGAACCGTGGGTAGAGAACTAGGTTAGAGAACTGTGGGTGGAGAGTAGATCCGGGGCGGAAAGTATAAATTTCGGCGGCTAAAAATCGGCGGTGAACGGCGCAGCCGATAGGTGCATTTGATAGACCTGTGGGCGGTACCCGCCGGCGTGTTACCGGTAGCGGGTACCGCCCTGAGGCTGTCAGCGCTCACTCATCCCGAGGGGAGGCTAGAAGATCCAGCCGTTAGAGGATTCCGAGGTTGTGCTTGAGCTCGTACGGGGTCACCTGAGCCTGGTACTGGTCCCAGTCGGCGCGCTTATTGCGCAGGAACTGCTCGAAGACCTGCTCGCCCAGAACCTCCGCCATGAACTCGGATTCTTCGGTGATATTGATGGCTTCACGCAGGGACGCGGGCAGCGGGTTGTAGCCCATGGCGCGGCGTTCGGCGTTGGTCATGGCGGCGAGGTCTTCGGTCACGGCGGGCATGAGCGGGTACTCGTTTTCGATACCCTTCAGACCTGCGGCGAGAATCACCGCGTAGGCCAGGTACGGGTTCGATGCCGAGTCCAGGCCACGGTACTCGATGCGGGCGGACTGCATCTTGTTCGGCTTGTACAGGGGCACACGCACGAGGGCGGAGCGGTTGTTGTGGCCCCAGGAGACGTAGGAGGGTGCTTCGCCGCCGCCCCAGAGGCGCTTGTAGGAGTTGATGAACTGGTTGGTGACCGCGGTGAATTCGGGGGCGTGCTTGAGCACACCGGCGATGAAGTGGCGTGCGGTCTTGGACAGCTGGTATTCGGCACCGGCTTCAAAGAATGCGTTGGTGTCGCCTTCGAAGAGGGAGAAGTGGGTGTGCATGCCGCTGCCGGCGTACTTGGTGAAGGGTTTGGGCATGAAGGTTGCGTACATGCCGAGCGAGTAGGCGACTTCCTTGATGACGGTGCGGAAGGTCATGACGTTGTCGGCGGTCTGCAAGGCGTCGGCGTGGCGCAGGTCGATTTCGTTCTGTCCGGGGCCGGTTTCGTGGTGGCTGAATTCGACGGAGATGCCGACTTCTTCGAGCATCGTCACTGCCTTGCGGCGGAAGTCCTGCACGATGCCGCCGGGGGTGTGGTCGAAGTAGGATTCGTGATCCACGGGCATGGGGAATCCGTCGGCGCCGAGCTTGGAGGACTCCAGCAGGTAGAACTCAATTTCGGGCGAGGTGTAGCAGGTGAAGCCCATCTCCGCGGCCTTGTTGAGCACGCGCTTGAGCACACCGCGGGTGTCGGAGGCGCTAATCTCACCGTCGGGGGTGAGCACGTCGCAGAACATGCGGGAGGTGATGTCTTCCTCACCGCGCCAGGGCAGAATCTGGAAGGTGGAGGGGTCGGGCTGTAGGAGCATGTCGGATTCGTAGACGCGGGAGAAGCCCTCGATGGAGGAGCCGTCAAATCCCAGGCCCTCGTCGAAGGCGCTTTCTACTTCAGCCGGTGCGAGCGCCACGGATTTGAGGGTGCCGACCACATCGGTGAACCAGAGGCGGATAAAGCGGATGTCGCGCTCTTCGATGGTGCGCAGTACGAATTCCTGTTGGCGGTCCATGAGTTGCCCTCTCGGTGCGGGCGCGCATCCGCGTGGTACCCGTCTGTGGGTGGCGGAGGCGCGCTAAATTTGCTGCCGAGGTGAAGAAGACCCTGTTGCGGAAGGTCCTGCACGTCCCTTGGGTTTCCAAGGGGTTGCGGCGGGTTGTGTACCAGCGGTGCTGGCGCCTCCTTGCCCCGGCGTGTGTCCTGTTGTTATCTAGCCTATCGGGTTCTGCTGTGCGTCGCGCGGGTGGGAGGTTTCGTTTGTGTAAATTCTCTTCTTGCGTGCCGCGGTAGCTCAGATTCTGGGCGGTACCGGGGCCGCTCCCCCACTTTTCTGCGGTGCGGGTCTAGGCTTTGTTCAGATACCTGGCAGATGACGGTTCGCGGGGCGTGGTCGGAGTCGCCTTGCGATAATGGGGGTATGCTACATTCCGTTCTTCTCTCATCAGCTTGCAGGCGCTGCCCGCACAGGTGGCGCCCGCACAGATTCCTCTAGCGGCAAGCACACTGGTTGCTGCTGACCCCACCGGGCTTGAGTGGCTGCTACTTATTGCCGCCCCCATTGTTTTCTTGGTGTTGTATCTGGTCTGCCTTTTTGCGGTTGCGGTCTTTGGCCCGACAGTCATGAAGAATAACAAGACCGGTGGTGCGACCTACCTGCTGGACCGCCCCTCCCGTGTGGCGTTTAGGGTTCGCACTTTGGCGTTGTGGGCGCTGATTGGTGCGTTTGTGGAGTTCATCTGGACCGGTTACACGGGCCGTTTGGGTTCGAGCGCGGCTATTCCGGTCATTATTTTTAGCTGGTCGTGGAAGTACACTTTCTTCTTCCTGCCACTTCAGATATTTCGTGCCTGGTACGTTCACGCAAGCCGCGGCAAGTATGATGCACTGTCGGCTGAGGGTGCTCAGCGCCGTGAGAAGCTGAACCGCAAGAGCGCTTACGAGGTGTCGAAGATGATGCAGCGTAACCCGCAGCAGTTCGCCATGAATAAGGAGCTGCATACGCTGGCGCGCGGTCAGAAGATTGCGGGCGTGCGTCCGTTCCAGCACCTTGACGAGGCGGGCAAGAAGCGCCGCACGAACTATACGGTGGAGCTGGCTGTGGCGCTCATGCAGGCGCGTGCTATGAACCCCGGCAAACTTCCGTCGGAGGCGTTCGGTGAGAGCATCCTGGGTATGGGTGTTGGCATTACGTCTGATCGGGCGGTGGAGCAGACCTGGTTGACTCTGTGCACGGAGCGTGTCAACGCACCGGATGCACCGAATTACCCGGATTCGCTGTACCCGGTGGCGGCTCGTTTCGCTGTTTACCACGATGTCGCTGTTGCAGCCGGTGATGGGCCGCCCCTATTCGCCGTTTACTGCGCCGGACACTCGTCGTTTCGTGCCGCGTGATTTCTCGGCGGATACTGTGCTGTTGAAGACTGAGGAGCTGGGCAAGAAGGCTCTGACGCAGAGCGCTATTTTCCGTCAGATTCATGAGCGTCTTCTGCCGTTGCATCGGCAGCAGCCTCAGCTGGTGGATGGCCGCGCCCTGGCGTATTGCGGTGCCCTGCTGGTAAGCGTGGCGAAGGCGGAGGCGGAGAGCCAGCGGTTGACGAGCCAGATTCTGGCGACGGCTGCTTCGGAGCGTGGCGTCCTGTCCTTTGGAGTGTTCTCGCAGATCTCTGAGGATTATCAGTGTGTTCAGCGTCTGCTGAATCTGATGGTGAAGGCGACCGCCGACGTTGAGCGTTTTATCAACGCGGTGGAGGCTCTGGTGCAGATGCATTCTGGTCCGGTTCAGCCTTCCGGCATTGCGTACGAGAAGGTGCAGATGGAGTACATCGCTGCTCTTCTGGACGTTATTGTCTTCTCTTCGCACGCCCCGCTTGCCGGTTCTATTCAGGCGTCTTACGCCCTGCTGAAGGCAGACTATGAGGCGTTTACTTTCAATACCACCGATGAGCTGAGCCGTAGCTACTGGCTGCAGTACGCGAAGAACGCGGTGAACGCCTGCGATACGGGCCTATCCCAGGGCTATGAGGGTTTCTTCGATAACGATGCGGCGCTCCCTGCGTGGGAATCATACGCGGAGGACGTCGTGAAGGAAGTCTGCACCTATTCAATCATGCAGTTGTACTGGGATGCTCTGGTGCAGCAGGCGCTCATTCAGCGCGATCTGCCGCGTGAGTTTAGTGATGCTTCTTCCGCTGTTCCGGAGCTGATGAATAAGAACGCCGCTGCGTCGTTCCCGACCTACTACATTAACCTCATCTGGAACTAGGCATAGTTGTTCCCTCGTGGTGAGCGGTACGCCAGGTTGGAGCCGTGCAGGGTTAGAATAGTCAGCATGACTACTGAGCGTTCTTCCGAGATCTCTTCGCCCTACGCGGCACAGCCTGCCGCTACCTCCGCGGCTGCTCCCGCGACTGCTTCTGCATCGAAGCCTTTTGACCTGGACACCGTCAAGAAGGTGCGTACCGTTCACCTGGCGCAGGCTAAGGCGACCGGTCAGAAGTTCTCCATGCTCACCTGTTATGACGCTTTGACGGCGCAGATTTTTGATCGCGCCGGCATCGACATGCTGCTGGTGGGCGATTCAGCGGCGAATGTGGTGCTCGGCTACGAATCCACCCTGACCATTACCCTGGATGAGATGATTCCGCTGGTTGCGGCGGTTTCTCGCGGTGCATCCCGCGCCATGGTGGTTGCAGATTTGCCGTTTGGTTCGTATGAGCAGTCCCCGCAGCAGGCGGTGGCGAGCGCAGTTCGCCTGATGAAGGAGGGCGGCGCGCACGCGGTCAAGATTGAGGCTGATGCGTCGATGGCTGAGTGGGTTCGTGCCCTGGTGCGTACCGGTATTCCGGTGGTGGCGCATGTTGGTTTCACCCCGCAGTCGGAGCATGCTCTGGGTGGTTTCCGTGTGCAGGGCCGCGGCGATGCGTCTGAGCGTGTTCGTGAGGATGCGGTGGCGCTGGCTGAGGCTGGCGCGTTCTGCGTGCTCATGGAGATGGTGACCGCTCAGACTGCGCAGCTGGTGGATGAGGCTGTGGGCACTGTGCCGACCATTGGTATTGGTGCCTCGAATGTGACCACCGGTCAGGTGCTGGTATGGCAGGACATGATGGGTGTTCGTTCCGGTCGCGTGCCGCGTTTTGTGAAGCAGTTTGCGCAGGTCGGTCAGGTCATGGAGGACGCTGCGCGTGCTTATCGTGAGCAGGTTCGTTCGGGTGAGTTCCCGGCGGCTGAGCACACTTTTGAGTAGGCTTTAGGCTGAGAAGAAAAGCTTGAGAAGAAAGACCCCCGTATCCGGCGCTCCGGGTGCGGGGGTCTTTCATCTCAGGCTGTATGTCTGTTGGGCGGCGTGCGCCTTGAGCAGGGCTGAGGGCGTTGGGCAAGGCTGAGGGTGCTCGTTCTTTAGAGCCAGCCGCCGTCCTTTTCCCAGGCGTCGTTGCGTTCGCGGGCGCGGTGCATGGCGTGTGCCGCCTCCTCGTAGGTTTTGAAGGGGCCCCACAGGGAGGTGACGGCGCTCTGCTGGCCGCGTTCAACCTCGCCGGTGGACAGGTTGTACCAGTACTCTTCGGGGTGCGGGCTGGTGGCTTCGGTCGCGGAGTTCAGGGTCTTTTCGACCGCCGATTCGATGGCTTCGCTCAGGTGGTTTTTCTTCTCACTCATGGGTTCTCCTTCGACGGTGAGGGGTTGGTGTTTCTAGCTTCTCACGCGCGTAGGTTCGTGGCAATGAGGCGGGCGGAGCTTCTCACGGCGTTTCCCCTCCACAGTCTTCCGCCTCTGCCTTCCACCCGCGCAGTTTTGCCACTAGCGTGCATGAAATTTTATTCACAATCTGGGAAAAAGGTACGGCTTGTGTATCCGCCGCTTTTTAGCGCCTGAGCAAGGGACACAACCCGCCCACGCCCGGTAAGATGAAACTATGTCTTCAACCAAAACGAATACTTCGCACAATCTTCCCGCAGAGCCCGGTCGCGCGCCCGTCGGTTGCCTGACCCCCGGACGCATCACCCCCATGCGCCCGGTCCCCTCGCACATTGTTCGCCCCGAGTACGTGGGTAAGCCCACCGCCAACGAGGGTAACGACTCGAACATGTACACCCCCGAGGAAGTTGAGCGGGTTCGCGCAGCCGGCAAGATTGCGGCAGGCGCCATCGTTGAAGCATCCAAGATTTGCGTACCCGGCACCACCACCGACGAGATTGACGTGCTGGTCCACGAATACATTTGCGACCACGGCGCGTACCCCTCCACCGTGGATTACCGCGGCTACCCCAAGTCCGTGTGCACCTCCCTGAACGAGGTCATCTGCCACGGCATCCCGGACTCCACCGTGCTGGAGGACGGCGACATCCTCAACCTGGACGTCACCGCATACCTGGACGGCATGCACGGCGACACCAATAAGACCCTGCTCATCGGCAACGTGGACGAAGAGTCCCGCCTGCTGGTTGAGCGCACCGAGGAGTCCCTGAACCGTGCAATTAAGGCTGTGAAGCCGGGCCGCCAGATCAACGTGATTGGTCGCGTCATTGAGAAGTATGCGGCGCGTTTCGGTTACGGCGTGGTTCGCGACTACACCGGTCACGGTGTGGGTCGTGAGTTCCACTCGGGCCTCATTATCCCCCACTACGATGCGGCACCCGCCTACGACACCGAGATCCGTGAGGGCATGATTTTCACCATCGAGCCCATGCTGACCCTCGGCACCATCGAATGGGATCTGTGGGATGACGACTGGACCGTGGTCACCCGCGACCGCAAGCGCACCGCACAGTTCGAGCACACCCTCGTGGTGACCGCTGACGGCGCGGACATCCTCACCCTGCCCTAAAGCGCAGACTTCTGGGTTTCCTACCCTTGCAGGTACGAGCCCAGCACCTCACTTTTATATCAGTTCGCCCACTAACAAACCCGCCTGCTCCCCCAGTTACACGGCAGTAGGCGGAACGAAAGAGAGAAAACCATGAGCGATTACGCAGAACCCGGCGTCATCACCGAGCTGCCCGCACCCACCCCCAAGGACCTGCAGATTGGTGTGGACATTGGAGGCACCGGCATTAAGGGCGGCATCGTTGACCTGCGCACCGGTAACCTCGTGTCCGACCGCTTCCGCATCGATACCCCCAAGCCCGCAACCCCCGCCGCTGTGGCTGAGGTTGTACGCCGCGTAGTTGATGAGCTGCAGGGCCGCGACCTGGCACCGGACCCCGAGTCCGCTGTCGGCATCGACTTCCCCGCAGTGGTGAAGAACGGCATGGTCTTCTCCGCAGCGAACGTGGACGACTCCTGGATTAACACCGACCTGGAGCAGGTCATGAGCGAGGCGCTGGACGGCCGCACCGTCTACGGCCTCAACGACGCTGACGCAGCAGGCCTGGCTGAGGCAACCTACGGTCAGGGCCGTAACCGTGACGGCCTGATCGCTGTCATCACCCTGGGCACCGGCATCGGCTCCGCCCTCATCAACGACGGTAAGCTGATCCCGAACACCGAGCTGGGCCACCTGGAGCTGGACGGCCACAACGCCGAGTCTCAGGCTTCCGCTCGCGCCCGCGAGGTACACGAGCTGTCCTGGAAGAAGTACGGCAAGCGCCTGTACCGCTACTTCGAGCACGTTCAGATGCTCTTCTCCCCCGACCTGTTCATCATTGGCGGCGGCATCTCCAAGAACCCGGAGAAGTTCATGCCCTACTTTGAGGATCAGATTCGTACCCCCATGGTCATGGCTGCCCTGCGCAATAACGCCGGTATTGTGGGTGCGGCACTGTGGGCTGGCGGTATGCTGCCCGAGCGTCAGCGCCGCGGCGAAGCGTAAAGTGTAGCTACAGATAAAGGGGCTGTTCCCGAGATAGTTATCTCGGGAACAGCCCCTTTCTGTATGCCACTGCTCATGTAACAGCGGCTAAGCTCATTAGCTATTGGGCTAAAAAGTTACTGAGCTAAATAGTTACTGGGCGATGCGGTCTTCACGCAGACGCGCAATCGCCTCCTCAAAGTCTTCAAGGTTCTCAAAGGCCTGGTACACGCTCGCAAAACGCAGGTAGGCGACCGCGTCCAGCTTCGACAGCGGCTCCAGGATGGTCAGGCCCACCTCGTGCGCGTTAATCTCCGCCAGACCGCGGGCACGAATCAGCTCCTCAACTTCCTGGGCGAGCTTCGCCAAATCGTCCTCACCCACGGGGCGGCCCTGGCATGCCTTACGCACGCCGGCGGCAATCTTCGAACGGTCGAAGGGCTCGGTCACGCCGGAACGCTTAATCACCGAAATGGTGGTGGTTTCAACGGTCGTGAAGCGGCGAGCGCAGGAGGTGCACTGGCGGCGGCGGCGAATTGCGGCGCCGTCATCGGTGGTGCGGGAATCCACCACGCGCGAGTCGGTGTGCTTGCAATAGGGGCAGTACATTCGTTTCTCCTTGGCTGGGCGCTAGCGCCCGCGTATACAGCGCTCAAGAATATTTATACCTATTCTACCGTGATATACAGCGCAGACGCCGTATGTTGTGAGTGAATATACGCTCAGGGTGGACTCTGCTATACAGAATCCACCCTGTCATTCCCCTCACGGGGGTGTTATTAGCGTGCATTGTTAGCGTGCGTTGTTAGCGTCGAATGCAGCTCGGACCGAAAATCGTCTTGATTTCACCGAAGAGGCTCGGGTTCGGCTCCACGCGCACACTCGGGTCCAGCAGCACCAGCTGCTCCTTATCGCGGGTACGCACGAGCATGCGCACATCCGCGGTGCCCTTGTGGTCGCGCAGGGTCTCCTTCAACTCCTTCAGGTTCGCCTCGGTCACCAGGTACTCGGGTACCACGATGGTGATGGGTGCGGCGCGGCCGTCATCGCTGATTTCCAGGATCTGCAGTTCCTGCGCGCTCATGTTCACGCTGCCGTCGTCGCGGCGTTGCACGCGGCCACGAATCGAGCAGATGAGGTCGTCCGCCAGGGCGGCGCCCATCGTCTCGTAGGCGCGGGAGAAGAACATGACCGTAATGGTTGCGCCCGAGGGGTCTTCCAGCTCCACGGAGGCGTACTGGTTACCGCTGGACTTGGCGATACGGCGCGAAACGCCGGTGAGCATACCCGCAATGGTGACGGTTTCGCCGTCGCGCACGTGCGAGTCTTCACCGATGATGTCGTGCACCGAATGGCTTGCCGCGTCCGAGAGGGCACGCTCCAGGCCGCGCAACGGGTGGTCCGAAACGTACAGGCCCAGCATGTCACGCTCAAAGTTCAGCTTCTCGCGGCGGTCCCATTCAGGAACATCAGGAATGGTCACGGTCAGCTCATCGCCCAGGGCGTCATCCATGCCGAGGGAGCCGAAGAGGTCGAACTGACCCGCCGCTTCCTTACGCTTGACCGCCACGGCCGCGTCCACTGCCGCCTCGTGAATGAGGGACAGCGAACGGCGCGTGTGGCCCAGGTCGTCGAAAGCGCCCGCCTTAATGAGCGACTCGATGGTGCGCTTATTGCACACCTGCAGCGGCACCTTCTTCAGGAAGTCGTTGAAGGACTCGTAGCGGCCCTTCTCCTCGCGGGCGGCAATCATGCCTTCGACCACGTTCGCGCCCACGTTACGGATCGCGCCCATACCGAAGCGAATATCGTCACCGACAGGGGCGAAGGTCAGGGTGGACTCGTTCACATCCGGGGCGAGCACGGTAATGCCCATGGCGCGGCACTCATTCAGGTACAGCGCGAGCTTGTCCTTGTTATCGCCCACGCTGGTCAGCAGCGCAGCCATATACTCCTGCGGGTAATGCGCCTTCAGGTACGCAGTCCAGTACGACACCAGACCGTACGCGGCCGTGTGCGCCTTGTTGAACGCGTAGTCAGAGAACGGCAGCAGAATATCCCAGAGCGCCTTAATAGCGCCCTCAGAGTAGCCGTTAGAAATCATGCCGTCGTGGAAAGTAGCGTACTGCTTATCCAGCTCCGCCTTCTTCTTCTTACCCATCGCACGGCGCAGCAAGTCTGCCTCACCCAGAGTGTAGTTCGCGACCTTCTGAGCAATCGCCATCACCTGCTCCTGATACACAATCAGGCCGTAGGTGGTGTCCAGAATGTCCTTCAACGGCTCTTCCAGCTCGGGGTGAATCGGCTCGATCTCCTGCTTACCGTTCTTACGCAGAGCGTAGTTGGTATGCGAGTTCGCACCCATCGGGCCCGGACGGTACAGCGCCAACACTGCCGAAATATGCTCAAACTCCTCGGGCTCCATGAGCTTGAGTAGCGAGCGCATCGGGCCGCCATCGAGCTGGAACACGCCGAGGGTGTCGCCGCGCGCCAGCAAACGGTACGATTCCGGGTCATCCAGCGAGAGGGATTCAAGGTCCAGGTCAATGCCTCGGTTAGCTTTAATGTTCTCCACCGCATCAGAGATGATGGTGAGGTTACGCAGACCCAAGAAGTCCATCTTAATCAGGCCCAGTCCCTCACAGGTGGGGTAATCGAACTGGGTGATGACCTGGCCGTCGGCCTCGCGGCGCATCACGGGGATCACGTCCACGAGGTCCTTGCTGGACATGATCACGCCCGCAGCGTGCACGCCCCACTGACGCTTCAGACCCTCCAGGCCCTTCGCGGTCTCGAACACCTGGCCGTAAATCTTATCGACCGGGTCCTCAATGAGGGCGCGCAAATCTGCCGCCTCGGCGTAACGCTTATCCTCTTCGTTGTACACGTTCGCCAGGGCGATATTCTTACCCATGACGTCCGGCGGCATCGCCTTGGTGAGGCGCTCGCCGACCGAGTACGGCTGGTCCATCACGCGGGAGGCGTCCTTGAGCGCCTGCTTCGCCTTAATGGTGCCGAAGGTGACGATCTGCGCGACCTTCTCTTCACCGTACTTTTCGGTCACGTAGTCGATGACTTCGCCGCGGCGACGATCGTCAAAGTCCACATCGAAGTCGGGCATGGAGACGCGGTCGGGGTTGAGGAATCGCTCGAAAATCAGGTCGTGGTCGAGCGGGTTCAGGTCGGTAATACGCATCGCGTACGCGACCATGGAGCCTGCACCGGAGCCACGGCCGGGGCCCACGCGAATACCGTTGCGCTTCGCCCAGTTGATAAAGTCGGCGACCACGAGGAAGTAGCCGGGGAAGCCCATGGAGGTAATAACCCCCACCTCGTACTCTGCCTGCTTGCGCACGGTGTCGGGAACGCCCTGCGGGAAGCGGTAGTGCAGGCCCTTCTCAACCTCCTTCACGAACCAGGATTCCTCGTTTTCGCCCTCGGGCACGGGGAAGTTCGGCATGTAGTTCGCCTTGGTGTTGAACTCCACGTTGCAGCGTTCAGCGATTTCGAGGGTGTTCTCGCACGCGCCGGGAATGTCGCCGAACAGGGCGTACATTTCTTCTGCCGAGCGCAGGTAGAAGTTATCCGCGTCGAACTTGAAGCGCTTGGGGTCGGTGAGGGTCGAGCCGGACTGCACGCACAGCAGCGCCGCGTGGGCGGTGTGGTCTTCCTGGCGGGTGTAGTGCAGGTCGTTGGTTGCGACGAAGGGCAGGTTCAGCTTCTTGGCGAGGCGGTGCAGATCCTCCTGGACGTTGCGTTCAATGTCCAGGCCGTGGTCCATGACCTCGCAGTAGAAGTTGTCCTTGCCAAAAATATCGCGGAATTCGCTCGCCGCCTGGACCGCCTCATCGAACTGGCCCAGGCGCAGGCGCGTCTGAACCTCACCGGAGGGGCAGCCGGTGGTCGCAATCAGACCCTTCGAGTAGGTCTGCAGCACCTCACGGTCCATACGCGGCTTGTACAGCTGACCTTCCAGCGACGCAATCGAGGAGGCACGGAACAGGTTGTGCATACCCTCGGTGGTTTCAGCCCACATGGTCATGTGGGTGTACGCGCCACCACCGGAAACGTCGTCGCGGGAGCCGTCACCCCAGCGCACACGCGAACGGTCGGTGCGGTGCGTGCCGGGGGTCAGGTACGCCTCCACACCAATGATGGGCTTGATGTCGTGCGCTTTAGCCTGGCGCCAGAAGTCGAAGGCACCAAAGAGGAAGCCGTGGTCACTGGTCGCCATGGACTTCATGCCGAGTTCTTTAGCGTGGGTGAACAGGTCACCCAGGCGCGCGGCACCGTCGAGCATGGAGTACTCGGTGTGCACGTGCAGGTGCGTAAATTCTTTGGTTGCCACGGATATCTCCTGGAGGTGTGGGCTGGAGGATGGGCGGTGAATGTGAAGCTGTGTGCGGCGGCCCGCGGGCGGCTATAGCTAGCCGAGCTGTCTAGCCGAGCTGAACCTTACCCTCGCGCAGAGCGGTCAGCGCGTAGGACAAATCGAGCGGGTACTCGCTGGTGAAGGTCACGCGCTCGCCGGTGCCGGGGTGATCGAAGCCCAGGCGGTGCGCGTGCAGCCACTGGCGGGTCAGACCCAGTTCGGCGCTAAAGCGCGGGTCAGCACCGTAGGTCAGGTCGCCGCAGCAGGGGTGGCGCAACGCGGAGAAGTGCACACGAATCTGGTGGGTGCGTCCGGTTTCCAGGTGCACCTCCACCAGCGATGCGGGGCCGAAGGCTTCGAGCACATCGTAGTGGGTGATGGAGTTGCGTCCGTCTTCGACCACGGCGAACTTCCATTCATTGCCTGGGTGGCGGCCGATGGGCGCGTCAATGGTGCCGCGCAGCGGGTCGGGCAGGCCCTGCACGAGGGTGTGGTAGACCTTGTCCACGGTGCGTTCCTTGAAGGCGCGCTTGAGCTCGGTGTAGGCGCGTTCGCTGCGGGCTACGACCATCAGGCCGCTGGTGCCCACGTCCAGGCGGTGCACAATGCCCTGGCGTTCTGCCGCACCGGAGGTAGCAACCGAAATGCCCTCGCCCATGAGCGCGGAGATGACGGTGGGGCCGTGCCAGCCCGGTGAGGGGTGTGCCGCCACGCCTGCGGGCTTGTCCACCACAACGATGTCCTCGTCCAGGTGCACGATGCGGAAGCCGTCCACCTTCTCGGGGCGGATATCCGCCAGATCGCGCGGTGCGGGTGCGTCCACGACGACCTCGTCCCCTGCGGACAGCTTGTAGGACTTGCCGATTTTCACGGTCTTGCCGTTGTTGGTCACGCTCACGTGGCCGTCACGAATCCACCCGGAGGTGCGGGTGCGCGGCGCGTCAAGGGCACCGGCGAGCGCGGCGTCCAGGCGCATACCGGCGAGCGCGCCTTCAACGGTGAATTCGGCGCGGATGCGTGCCGATTCTTCGGCGGCGTTGGTGGTTTCGCTCATGCGGCTCTCCTTCGGGTGGTGTTTGCTGTTGTCTGGGCTGTATGTGTGTAAAGGGGTGTCTGTGTGCGAAAGTCTATAGGGGTAATCCGTCAGGGCGGCTACTTGGTGTTCTTGTCGCCAGCCGGGGCGCCATCTGCCGGGGTTTCGTCAGCCTGCACGCGGGTGCCGTTGAGGTTCAGGCCCTTGAAGTTCAGCAGCACGATGAACGCCATGCACACGCAGATTGCGGAGTCTGCAATATTGAAAATCGCGAAGTTCGGCACGGAAATAAAATCGACCACGTGGCCGGAACCGAAGCCGGGCTCACGGAAGAGACGGTCGAAAAGGTTGCCGCAGATACCGCCGAGCAGACCGCCCAGCGCGAGGGTCCAGGACAGCGCTCGGGTACGGCGCAGCAGGTAGAGCACCACGGCGGCGGCAACGACCATCACAAGTGTGAAGACCCAGGTGACGTTCTCACCCATGCTGAATGCGGCGCCGGAGTTACGGATCGAGTACCACCACAGAAGCCCGTCAATGACGGTGATGCGCTCCCCCAACTGCATCTGGGTAACGACCAGGTATTTGGTGCCCTGGTCGATAGCGAACACGACGGCGGCGAGCACGAGCGCGAGGATACCCGCGGAGCGTCCAGAGAGGATGCGCACGCGGCGTCCAGTAGTTTTTTCGGCGGCGTTATCGGCTGCCTGTGCGACTGAGGATTCAGCGGTCTTGGGGGTGTTGGTCATAGCTCTCCTCTAGTCTGTGCCGGTTGCTGCGCCTACGATGCGGCGGCGCTATGGTGCGGAGACCCTGCGGTGCGGCGGCGCTATAGTGCGGAGGTAGGGTCCGCTCGCGTTCGATAGTGCCCCTCTAGCTTAGCAAATCGGGGTAGTGCATCGAGTATTCGGTGGTGATTTGGCGGGTGCTCTCCCCCGCTTCGTACACCGGGTTCTTGGGGATTCTTGAGGGGTTCTTGGCTCGTACCGGGCGGGCATGAGAATACCGCCCGGTTCTCTCGATCTTCCCCGGTGAATAGCGGTGAAGAGAAAGAAGCCGGGCGGCATACGCCTCAAAGCGTCGTTAGCTTTTATTCTGGCACGCTGATTTATGCGGAAGCCTCGATGGACTTGAGGTTCTTCAGCTCCTGAACCTGTGCGTCCAGGTGCTGCAGCAGCTTGGAGCGGTAGCGGCTCTCGAAGCCGCGCAGAGCCTCAACAGCGATCTCCAGCTCTTCCTTCTCATCGGTGAGGCGAGAGAGAACCTCTTCGCGCTGCTGCTGAGCTTCGCTCACCATAGCGTCTGCCTTCCTCTCTGCCTCTTCGAGCAGTTCAGCCTTAGCCTTCTCGCCCTGTGCCACGTAGTCGTCGTGAACCTTCTGCGCCATGGCGAGCAGTGCCGCCGCATCCTGAGGTGCAGCCGATGCCGCGGAGGACTGTGCGGGTGCTACAGCCGCTGCGGGGGAATCGGGTGCGTTTGCAGAGAGCTGCTCAACCTGACGCTCCAGGGCATCACGCTCGGAGTAGAGTGCGCGCAGTTCGACAACGAGCTCGTCCAGGAAGTCGTCGACCTCGTTGCGGTCGTAACCGGATTCTTCGGTCACGATCTTGAAGCTCTTAGTGATCAGGTCTTCAGGGGTGATTGCCATGGGCTTCTCCTCTAGGTATCCCTTACGGGGTTTGGTGGTGAAGTTGGGTGCCGCGGATTCACCAGCCAGATAGCTCGTGACCCCGATAATTCAGGGTCCCGACGGTTCAGGGCATGGCTATACCGCAATGCAGTCGTTGGCACCAATTTTACTATTCTTTGGGTTCTGCACCGGGTTTTACATCGGTTGAACAGTAAAATATTCGCTCGGCGCAAGGGTGGGCTTCACCACGTCTCATATCCGCCCTAGTCCCCGCTATCCCCTTGTTTTTTCTGCCCTGCGGTGCATTTCGAGGTGGTTTTCGAGAAGGCATTTTGACGCTGCCTCGGGTAGAACTCAAGCGCAGAACACAGTCACAGAGCACCGGCAGAACCACAGCGCAGAAAACCCCCGCTCTGCGCTCAACCCGTGAACGGGTCAGGCAGGCGGGGGTCCATCGTTTCTAGCTCTTGAGCTGTCGTCTCTGAGCGAGGCAGACGCTTAAGAGAAGGTCGCGGTCATCCGCATCATGATGCTCAGCAGCAGAGACAGCAGAACAATCAGAATCAGGAAGCCGGTATCCAACGCAACGTTACCCACACGAACCGGCGGAATCAGGCGGCGCAACTGGTTCATCGGCCAGTCAGTCACCGCGTACACGCCGCTGGCGAAGAGCAGCACAATGCCCTTGGGTCGCCACTCCGGTGCGAACATGCGCACCCAGTCAAAGAGCATGCGCAGCAGCATCGCAATGTAGAGAACGTAGACAACAATCGTAATGAGGGCGAAAATATAACCCATCTATCAGTCCTTAGCCCTGGTCGAAGGGGAATTCGCCGTCGGTCTCAAAGCCGGCGGGAACCTCAGAGTTAGCCACGCCCAGAACCTCCAGGTTGGAGGGGGTCAGCAGGAACACCTTAGCGGTGACGCGCTCAATGCGGCCCTCCAGCGCGAATGCCAGACCGGATGCGAAGTCCACCAGGCGCTTTGCGTCTGCGTCAGGCATTTCTTCCACGTTCATAATCACGGGGATGTTCTCGCGGAATGCCTCACCAATGATCTTTGCGTCATTGTAGGAGCGGGGGTGGATAGTGGTGATGCGACGCAATTCGTCCTCTTCTTCCTCGTAACCGTAGGTATATCCGTTGGTTTCTTCGGGCTCGTAGCCCTGGTCGTAGTAGCCGTCGTTGGAGTACGTCTCGGCGTACTGCTCGGTGTATTCGGTATTCGGCACCGGGGTGTCCTCCCAATTGTCTGCGCTGGCATCGTCCCAAGTCTGCTCGGTGTCCGCCAGATCAGCTGTGGTTTCAGGTGTATGAGCGGTGGCGTACGCCGCTGCATCTACGGTTGCTCGTCCGTCGGCAGATTCTTCTGCGTCCAGATACTCGGTTTCTGTACCGTCATCGTAGCTATCAGCCTGCAGGTACTCTTCCTGTTCAGTATAGGCGGGTTCGTCCTGCAGGTGGTAGGTTTCGCCCTGAGACCCGGCATGCGACTCGGCAACGCTGTACTGTTCCGAGCCGGGCAGTGCTGAGAGCCTGTGAGAGCTGTCGGTCTTCTGTGCTGCAGCAGCCTGCCCTGCGGAGGCGTTTGCCTCCCGGCGGGAGTCAGCCTGCACAGCCTGCGGGGATTCTTCCGGCGTCGTCTCAGCGCCCTGGTATCGTTCCAGGCCGAGGAAACCCGCCAGACGGCTTTGTTTCGCCATGATTCTCTCGCTGTTCTTTCACGTTGGTGGTGTACAGGTTCTGCCGTAGTGCGTCATCAGAAGGTGTGTGCGTAACGGTACGCATGCACCGGCATGTATATATTACCAGCGCCCACCCCGCGCAGGCGGTCAAGGGCACCGATGATTATGCCGCCGGGCGCTTACCCATGATGTCGCTACCCACGCGCACGCAGGTCGAGCCCCAACGCACCGCCGCCTCCAAGTCACCGCTCATGCCGGCGGAAATCTCGGTCGCATGCGGCACCTGCTCACGCACCAGCGATGCCAGCCCGTAGAGCTTCTCAAAGGCCTCATCCGGGTCCATGCCCAGCGGCGCCACCGCCATCACACCACCGCAGCGCAGATGCTCGTGGTTCTCGATGCGCTCCACCAGCTCCAGCAGCTCGGAGGCGCTCGTACCACCGCGTGCGCCCTCGGCAGCGTGGCCAGCGGTCGCGACCTCCGCTAGGGACACCTGCACCAGGCAGGTCAGCGCACCCTGCTCCACCGCCGCGGGTGCGGGCGCCTCCCCCGCCTCGAAGCGTGCCAGCTGGTTCGCGTACGCCTTCGCCAGCGCATCCGCCAGGGAGGGGCGGTCCACCGAATGCACGCTGGAGGCGTACTTGACCACGGACTTCGCCTTATTCGTCTGCAGCTGGCCAATAAACGCCCAGTGAGGGGGCTGCACCTCACGCTGAGCACAGTAGGCGGCAAGCTCACGAGCCTTCGCGCTCGCCTCCTGGTCGCGGTTCTCACCGAAGAGGGTCACTCCCCCATCCAGTAGTGCCGCCGCGTCGGAGGCGGGGAAGAACTTCGTGACCGTCACCAGCTGCACCGGGGCGCTCGCCTCGGTACGCACGGCGCTATGATCCTGCTCCGCGGCGCGGATACGCTCAAGCACGCGGCGGTAGTTCTGCAGCAGCTGCTCGGCGCGTTCGGGAGCGTAGTGCAGGTTCTGTTCTTCTACATTCATTTCAGACATCTTTTCTCTCCTTCAGCGCCTCTACGCGGCAGGCTCCGCCGCCTTCTCAACCCACACCAGACCCGCGATACGGCCCGGCTTCTCACCGCGGTTCGTGAACCCGCGATGCGAATACACCGCCGGCTCCTCAAACGTGCACTGCGCACAGTCCATGCTCACCTGCACGCCCGCCTCCTCCAGCACGGCGCGGGCGGCGGCGGGCAGGTCCAGGCCGGGGGTCTGCTGGCTGGTCACCGAATGCACCTGCGGAATCAGTTCGGTGGACTCGGTGCGCATCGCCTCGGGCACCTCGTAGCAGCTACCGCAGATGCTCGGGCCCAGCCACGCGGTAATTTTCTCCGCGCCGAGCTGACGCATCCGAGCCACGGTCTGCTGGAGTACGCCGTCGAGCAGGCCGCGGCGACCCGCGTGAGCCACCGCCAGAATCGGTTGCCAGTTCGCGACCCGCTCACCCACCAGCACCACGGGGATGCAGTCCGCCACCATAATCGCCAGGGGCACACCCTCAGTGCTGATAGCGGCATCGGCGACCGGGGAATTCTCCAGCACCGCGCGGGCACGCTCAACCGTACGCTCCTCGGGGGTACCGGGCGCGTAGGATTCCACCGCGTAGTCTTCCGGGTAGGCAATCTGCACGCCGTGCACCTGGTTCAGGTAGAAGAACGGTTCGGTACCCAGCGCCTCCTCCAGAGCGGCACGGTGGTTGAGGGTGCGCACCAGGGAGGCGTCCACACCGCCGCCGAGCTCATCGTCCACGTGCAGGCCCAGGTTGCCCGCCGCGCGGGAGGTGAAGCCCACCCGCACACGCCAGGGGCCCAGGGTGAGGGTATCAGCAGAGGCAAGTAGCGAAGTTTTGGGATTATCGCTCATCTTCTATTCCTTATCAGACGTCAGCGGGTAGAACGGCGGGTATAGCAAAGGGGAGCCGAGAACAGCACAATGTGTGTGTTTCTCAGCTCCCCTATAGCTTCATAAGACTCTCAGCCGTGCAACGCTTAGGCGTTCACAGCCGGGCAGACTACTTCAGGAAGTCAGGGACGTCCAGGGTGTCGCGGCGAGCCGGAGCTTCCTCCACAACCGGGGGAAGGTCAACGTCGAAGCCAGCAGCGCCGGTGGAAGCCGGAGCAGCAGCGGGTGCGTTGTAGCCGTAGCCGTTAGCAGCCGGAGCAGCGGTGGAACCGCCGAAGGATGCCTGGGTGCGCTGAGCCTGGGTAGCTGCAGCGGTGGAAGCGTTGGAGTTGGTCTCCGGGTTCACTGCGTCGAAGCCAGCAGCAATCACGGTCACGCGAGCCTCATCGCCCAGTGCGTCGTCAATAACAGCACCGAAGATGATGTTTGCGTCGGGGTGAGCAACTTCCTGAACCAGGCGTGCAGCCTCGTTGATCTCGAACAGACCCAGGTCGGAGCCACCCTGAATGGACAGCAGAACGCCGTGTGCACCGTCGATGGATGCTTCCAGCAGCGGCGATGCGATAGCCAGCTCAGCTGCCTTCACGGCACGGTCCTCACCGGATGCCGAGCCGATACCCATCAGAGCCGAACCTGCACCCTGCATGACAGACTTAACGTCAGCGAAGTCAAGGTTGATCAGGCCGGGGGTGGTGATCAGGTCGGTAATACCCTGCACACCGGAGAGCAGAACCTGGTCAGCGGACTTGAATGCGTCCAGCATGGAGACGTTACGATCCGAAATCGACAGCAGTCGGTCGTTCGGAATAACGATCAGGGTATCAACCTCATCGCGCAAAGCAGCGATACCGGTCTCAGCCTGGTTGGAGCGGCGACGGCCTTCGAAGGTGAAGGGGCGGGTCACCACACCAATGGTCAGAGCGCCGAGGGAGCGGGCAATACGTGCCACGACGGGTGCGCCACCGGTACCGGTGCCACCACCCTCACCTGCGGTCACAAAGACCATGTCTGCGCCCTTGAGGACTTCCTCAATTTCCTGCGCGTGATCCTCGGCTGCCTGACGGCCAACCTCGGGGTTTGCGCCCGCGCCAAGACCGCGGGTCAGCTCACGACCAACGTCCAGCTAACGTCTGCATCGGACATCAGCAGAGCCTGAGCGTCAGTGTTGATAGCAATGAACTCAACGCCGCGCAGACCAACCTCAATCATGCGGTTGACTGCGTTGACGCCACCGCCGCCGATACCAACGACCTTGATGACTGCCAAGTAGTTCTGGGGAGTTCCAGCGTCCATGTATTCCTCGATTGTTCCGTGTTCCAGCTTCGGAAGACCCGCAGCTTAATCTAAGCCTGAAGGTTTCCTCTAAAGAATGACTTTATCTGCTAGGATACCAAACTGTTTTTGTCGGTTCCTAGTCACACAGCGCAATTACCCCCTCTTTTTGTGTATTTCACACAAAAAGGGAGGATAAAGCGCCTGATTGGTTCCCCTAACGGGTCACCGGTACGCGCGGGGCAGACACGTCATAGACGGTCACCTTCTGCGTCTGTGCCTCGGAAGAATTCTCCTCCTGAGCACGCTTAGCAATAGCCTGGCGCAGGGAGAGAAGGACCTTAGCCTTCAACTCGCTCTCCTCAGCGGTTCCCCACTGCACCGTAGTATTATCCCTCAAGGTTAGAGTGATACTTGAGGTTGAGGTCGCGCTGGCTTCCTTAACCTGAGCTAGAAGTTCAGAGGGCATCGCCGAAAGCGCGGCAGAAATAGTGCGGAACTCAGCCGAAGTCTTCGGGTCATCACCGCTGAAACGCACCAGCGGCACCGACGTATCGGGCTGAGTAGCCGACTCCAGCAGGCTCACACCATCACTATCAACAGTATGGTACGTATCGCCCTGCTTCACAACCGCAACCGCGGTGCGCTCCTTCAGAGTCACCACCAGCTCATGCGGCGGACGACTCTCCACCTGCACGCTACGAATCACATTATCCTGCCCGATCAGCTCACGCACCTTCTTCTCGTCAATGCGAGTGAGCGGAACACCGCGCAGAGGCTCCAGCTTCTGCTCCACCTGACTGGTTTCCAGCAGGGATGCGCCGCGCACCGTAATCTTTTCAGTCGCCAGCAGGGGCGAGAAGAAGACCAGCACCACGTACAGCACCGCAATAATAGCCAGCGCCGAGGCAGTGTACAGCAGCTTACGGGCACGAGTCAGAGGCGCACGCTCCTTACGGGGACGCTCCTCAGCACGCAGACCGTCCAGACCCGGATCCTGACGCAGACGCTCACGCTGAGCCTGACGGCTCGCACGCTCGCGCTCCTTCTCAATCTCCGCGGCACGCTGCTGCTCACGCTCAGCACGCCAACGACCAAAACGGCTCGCGGGGCGAGGCTCTTCGGCGGCCTTCTCTCCTGCCTTATCGGCGCTCTTGTCGGTGCTTTCGTCAGCCTTCGGAGCGGCAGACTCTTCGCGAGGTTCGTCAGAACCGGCAGACGCCTTGCCCGCGGTGGGCACCGACTTCTTGTCAGAACCCTTATCGCTATCCTTGCCTACACTCTTCTCCGACTGCGAGGACGCGACCTGAGCAGATGCAGTCTTAGAAGATGCACTCTTAGACGAAGAATCCTCAAACGCCTCAACATCAAACAGCTCGGGAGCGTGCTCAACCTCAGAGACGGTACGACCGGTCATCAGCGCCGAACGCACCGAATCCTTCAAAGACTGCGCCGAAGAATGAACCGCCGCAGCGCTCTTGGAAGCCGAAGAATCAGTACCGTGCTGAGCGGAAGCCTTATGCACCACAGGCTTACGGGGCATGTGCCGCACGGAGCCCGAAGGCTGAGTAGCGGCAGAGCCGGCAGATACCCCAGAAGAGGCAGGCTGAGCGGATGCTGCAGGTTTTACAGATTCGGCAGCCTCTACGGTCTTTGCCGCCTGAGGCTGAGCTACCTGAGGCTGCACGGACTTAGCCTGTACCGCCTCAGCCGGTGCCACCTCAGTCTGCACATTCTCAGGTGCCTGCTGGGCACGCAGGCGAGCACGCGAACGCGGGGCCTTCGGCGCGCGCGAGGAGGAATGCCCCTCCAAAGAGAGACCAGAACTCATCGGCACAGCCTAAGCCTCCGACTTCTTCGACTCGCCACCGTGACGGACCTGCAGGGACTCCAGCAGACGCGCACCCAAAGCGGTCACGTCACCAGCACCAACAGTCATCACAATATCGCCAGCCTGAGCGCAGGTCACAATATCCTCAATAGCGTCCTCAGCCGTAGCGTAACGAACCTCAGAGAAACCAGCACCGGTAATCAGCTCACTGGTCACACCCTCAATCGGCAGCTCACGAGCCGGGTAAATATCCAGCACATGAGCGCGGTCAGCCATCGACAGAGCCTCCGCAAACTCCTTCGCGAACTCACGAGTACGAGAGAACAGGTGCGGCTGGAAAATCACATACAGGTTGTGGCCATCAGCCACGGTACGGCCGGTCTCCAGGGCACGGAACACCTCGGTCGGGTGGTGCGCATAATCATCGAAAACCTTCACGCCAGCAACCTCACCACGCAGGGTGAAGCGGCGATCAGCACCCACAAACTCAGCCAGCGCACGAACAATATCGGCAGCCTCGTAACCAGAAATGAGCGCCGAGATAAAAGCAGCCGAAGCGTTCAGCTGGTTATGAATACCGGGTACCTTCAGCGCAAGATCCTGCTCACCCTCATAACGCACGCCGCGGCATTCAAAAGACCACGACAGGTGCGACGACGAGGAAGAACCCGCGCTCGTAATCTCGCTAATGCGCAGGTCAGCATCATCAGACTCACCGTAAGTCACCACGGGCACACCCGCCGCACGAGAACGAGCCGCCAAAGTCGCCGCGCCCTCATCATCAGCGCAGGTCACCACAACACCGTTAGGTGCCAGCGAACCCACAAAACGGTTGAACGCCTCAAAGACACGCTCGTCCGTCTCATAGAAGTCCAGGTGGTCCGGCTCCACATTCGTCACCACAGCAATAGCCGGGCGGTAACGCACAAACGAGCCGTCCGACTCATCAGCCTCAGCCACAAAAATCGACTCCGGACCCTGAGCGCCCAAGTGAGCATTTGTGCCGCGACCAGCAATCACAGTACCCACCGCAAAGGACGGCTCCGCACCCAGCTGATCAAACATCACAGAAATCATGGAGCTGGTCGTGCTCTTACCGTGAGTACCGGCAACAGCAACCACCTGAGACTCACCCATCACAGCGGCAAGCGCCTCAGAACGATGCAGTACACGCAGACCCTGCGCGCGAGCGGCAGCAAGCTCCGGGTTATCCTCACGAATCGCAGTAGAAATCACCACGGTATCAACGTCCACAATGTTCTCAGCCTGCTGAGGAACACCCACACGAGCACCCGCAGCACGCAAAGACTCAACAGCAGCCGACTCGGCACGGTCAGAACCGCTCACCGTCACACCAGCCTGCAGCATCAGAGCGGCAATAGCGCTCATACCCGCGCCACCAATACCGATGAAGTGCACACGGCCCAACTCGCTCATCTTCGCACGCTCAGGGAACGGCGGGTTCAGCGGTGCCGGCAACACCATCTCAAGATTTATCAATTCAGTCATTACTTCTCAGCTGCCTTCAATACTGCTTCAGCCATAACGCGCGCCGCGTCACGGATACCAAGTTCATACGCCGCAGCGCCCATACGCTCCAGCTCCTCCGGGTTCGCCATAAGAGCCGGAATCTCACGGGCAAACCACTCACCGGTGACCTCTGCATCCTTCACCAGCAGAGCCGCAGACGCCTCCACCAGAGAACGAGCATTCAGAGCCTGCTCGCCATTACCAATGGGAAGCGGCACAAATCGCGGGAACACCCACCGCAGCAACCTCACTGACGGTCGCCGCACCCGAACGCACCAGCAGAAGATCAGCGGCAGCGTACACATCCTGCATGCCGTTGCTGAACTCAATCTGACGGTAATTCGGCGCGCTCAGCGGCTCGCCGTTCTCGTCCAGAACAGTCTTACCCTTACCGGTAATATGCAGGATCTGGAAGTCCCACTCCGCAAAGTGGTCACGGCACGCCGCCACCGCATTGTTCAGGCTCTGCGCGCCCAACGAACCACCGGTCACAATCACGGTCGGCTTCTGCGGGTCCAGACCCAGGTTACGGCGAGCCTTCGAACGGTGCGCCTCACGGTTCAGGTAGGCAATCTCATCCTTCATCGGCATACCCACCAGGGTCGCGCGCGGGAACGGAGTATTAGGGAACGCCACACCGGTGAACTTCGCGAACGTACCACCCAGGCGGTTCGCCAAACCGGGCTTCGCGTTCGCCTCATGAATCACCACGGGAATCTTAGACATCAACGCCGACAAATACGCCGGAGGGCACACGTAGCCGCCCACGCCAACGACCACATCTGCATCTACGTCCTTGAGGATGCGGCGGGTCTTCGACAGGCCACCAAAGAACTTAGCGGGGAAAGCCAAAGCGGCACGGTTAATGCTACGAGGGAACGCCGCACGAGGAATAAACTCAATATCGAAACCAGCTGCCGGAACCAGCTCGGCTTCCATCTTGTCCGCAGTGCCCAGCATCAGAATCTTAGCGTTCGGTTCAAGATCACGAACCGCACGCGCAATCGCGAGCATCGGATTAATATGACCGGCGGTGCCACCACCGGCGAAGACTATAGAGGGCGCCTTCTTCGTCATAGGTCTTTCTCCCAACACATCGGTACAGCATCATTTTACGCTATCGCACCTGTTCAAAAGAGCGCCCTCGCCATTGAGCTACAACTCAATAGCGAGGGCGTTATCTCATATTCAGCGCATATTCATCACGGGCGGAGGCGCAAGCCGCAGCCCGCTCCCCCGACTGCCAGCCCCCGAAGCGCAGGCTTCACGGAGCGGGTTCCGCGAGGTTTAGCCCTGCTTGCGGGTGTTGCGCGGAGTGGAGTTCCGAGCCGCGCCCTGAGCCGGACGCTGCGCCTGCTGAGTGCCGTTCTTCGGAGCGCCCTTTGCCTGAGCACCCCTTGACTGAGCGCCCTGTCGCGGCGTTGCCTGACGCTGAGCACCCTGACGCTGAGCACCCTGGCGAGGATTACCCTGTCGCTGCGCGCGGCGCTGACGATCCTCAGGATGCAGCGGCTGCAGACCCGCAGGCAGCGAACCCGACGGACGGTGCTGAACGTTACGGGGGTGGGCGCTACGGGGCTGAGCACCACGAGGCTGCTGCACTCGCTTCTGCGTAGCAGGCTGCTGAGCAGTACGAGGCTGGGCGGGGCGCTGCTGTACAGCCTGCTTCGGTGCCGTTTGCTGCGGTGCGGCGGGCTTCTGACCCGCAGGCTTCGCAACAGTCGTCTTCTGAGCGGTCTGCTTCTGAGCAGCACGAGCCTGCTGACCGGTACGAGGCTGAGCGGAAGCCTTCTTCGGCGCTGCCTTCGTCGGTGCAGGCTTCTGCGAGGCCTTCTGCTTCTGAGCCTCAGCCTTCTGCTTCTGAGCCTCAGTTTTCTGCTTCTGCGCTGCGGCCTTCTGCTCCGCCTTCACACGGGCAGCTTCCTCACGAGCCTGCGCCGCCTCCTGACGAATATGAGCCTTCTCCTGACGGATACGCTCCTTCTCCTGCTCACGAGCCATACGAGCCAGCTCACGCTGCTGATTCGGCGCAAAACCCAACCAGCGGCGCAACGTACTCTCCGGACCGAAAACAACCTTCAAAGGATTATGTTCCTTCAGCAGGTGACCACCGGCAGCCGCACGAGCTGCCTCCTCCTGATTCAGCACAATCTGCAACGGCGTACGACGATGCCAATCAGCATTCGCACGACGAACCTCACGCACGCTCTGAGTCTCAATATTCGACGGTGCCGTCGCGCCACGCAACGGAGTCTGCCGCGCAAACGCCAACAACAAACCCGCCGCAAACAACGAAGACAACAGCGACGAACCGCCATAGGAGACGAACGGCAGAGGCACACCAATCACCGGCAAAATACGGGACACCATACCCATATTGATAATCGCCTGAGAGCTCAGCCAAATCATGATGCCGCCCGTAGCCAAACGCACCAGCGGGTCAGTAGTGCGCAGCATAATACGAACCGCGCAATACACCAGGCCCGCATACAGCAGCAGAACCGCCAGCGTGCCCAGCAGGCCCAGCTCCTCACCAATAATGGCGAAAATATAGTCGTTATGCGCCTCAGCCAAGTAGTTGTACTTCTGACGCGACTGACCCAGACCAACACCCAAGAAGCCGCCGGTCGTCAGCGCCACCTCACCAGAATTCGCCTGGTCACAGTTAGCGTTCGTGCACGAGCCCCACACGCCGAAAATACGAGCCACACGGTTCGCGCTACTGAGAACGCCCACCAGCGCCAACGCCGCAAACGCACCGCCAATCTTCAGCAGCGAGCTACGAGAAGCGCCCGCCAGCCACATCATGCCCACAAAGATGAAGCCGTACACCATGGCGGTACCCATATCGCCACCGAGCATAATCAGCAGCACCAGGGCACCCACACCGTAAATCGAGGGGAACAGAGTACGCCAAATACTGCGAGAAATATCGCCGTGGCGACTGTACACCCACGCCAGCCACATAATAATCGCCAGCTTCGAAAACTCCGACGGCTGAATCTGCACAGGACCAATCTTCAACCAGTTACGGTTACCGTTCACCTCAACGCCAACGACCACCACGGCAAGCTGCATGACCAACGCGGCAATCAGCATCGCGTTCACCACAAACTTCTTGTGGTAAACCCCCACCGGGATACGCGTAATACCCACCATCGCAATCACGCCAAGAACCAAGAACATGACCTGAGACGAAACCTGCGAGAACGGCGACTGGCCCTGAGAAATCATGGTGACGCTCGAGGCCGACAGCACCATAATGCAGCCAAAAATAGCCAGACCCAAGGTGGTGACCAGCAGCATCACCGGCACATCCCACAGGTCAGCCTTCAAACCACGACGGTACAGCCTATCGGCACGAGCACGGAACGGCGCAGAGAAATCCTCCCAACCGGCTCGCAAAGACGCCCAACGACCACTCGCGGTCGAACGCGCCGAAGAAGCCGAACGCTCCGAAGATGCGCTGGTACTCACATGCCCTCCTATAGGCCTCAATTGCCACGGATTCGTCGTGGCGACTACACGAAAAAGGTTCAGGGGTGGGACACCATTACCATCCCACCCCCGAGAAGAACCCGCAGAAAGCACCCCGGTCACCCGAGACGCCCCCTGCAGGCAACGTCCTAAGAGTCTGCCAGCTGGGCGGCAACAGCGTTCGCAAACGCATCACCGCGCACCGCATAATTCTTGAACTGGTCCATCGACGCAGACGCGGGAGCCATCAGCACGGTATCACCCGGATGCGCCAGCTCAGTAGCCTTCGCAACGGCCGCGTTCATCACGGCAATGCCGTCCGAAGGATCAGCCACAGCGGCGGTCATATTGTAGGTCGGAACCTCCGGAGCGTGGTTAGCCAACGCCGACTTCAACGCCGCAGTATCAGTACCGATAATCAGCACAGCCTTCAGGCGCTGAGCGTGAGCAGCAATCAGCTCATCGTACTCAACGCCCTTCGACAGGCCACCGGCAATCCACACCAGCGAGGGGTAACCGCTCATCGACGCATTCGCGGCGTGAGGATTCGTAGCCTTCGAATCGTTCACCCACATGATGTCGTTCGCGTAGCCCACCAGCTGGTTGCGGTGTGCACCGGTTTTGAAGGAACGCAGGCCAGCGCCCACAGCCTTCGGGTCAATATCAGCCGCACGGCACAGCGCCGCAGCCGCCAGAGCGTTCTCCACGGTATGCTTCGCGGGCATCTTACCGGGTGCCGGAGCCAAATCCTCCAGAACCGCCAGCTCGTACGCCTCGTTGTAACGGTTCTTCAAGAATGCGCGGTCCACCATGATGTCCTCAGCCAGGCCGAGCATAGACACGGCAGGCATCTCAGTGGAGCTAAAACCAATCGCGCGAGCGCCCTCAATAACGTCCGCGTTCTCGACCATGCGCAGGGTGTCCACGTGGTCGGTGTTGAAGATGCAAGCAACCTGAGTGTGCTCGTACACATGTGCCTTATCGGCCTTGTAGGCGTCGAACGAGCCGTGCCAGTCCACGTGATCCTCAGCGATGTTCAGAACCACCGAAGCGTACGGGGACATCGAGTAGGTCCAGTGCAGCTGGAAGCTGGACAGCTCCACCGCGAAGAACTCGTAGGGCTCATCGTCGGCAATGGCGTACACGATGGGCATGCCCACGTTACCCACCTGAATAGACTTCTTACCGGCAGCCTTCAGGATGGAATCAACCATGCCCACGGTGGTGGTCTTACCGTTCGTACCGGTCAGGCACAGCCACTTGGGGGTCAGGCGGTCGCTGCGCTCACTCAGGCGCCACGCCAGCTCCACATCGCCCCAAATCTGGATGCGACGCTCATACGCGTCCAGCATGACAGGGTGGTCGGGACGCACACCCGGGGAGGTCACCACAAGCTCGGGTTCCTGACCGTCCACCAGGGGCAGTGCACGCATGTGCTCGGGACCGAACAGGCCCTCAACATTACCGTAGGCGTTCTTGTAAATCTCGATGCGCTCACGCTTCTCCGGGGTATCAGCCCCATCGATGACAACGATATGTGCACCCAGCTGGGCGAGCACATCGGTCGCGGCGTCGCCGCTGGTACCCATGCCCACCACAACCACGCGCAGGTTAGCCCAGGGGGCACCCCAGTGAGTCAGCTCCGCGAGGCGCTCGTTCTCATATACCGGGTTCACCGCAATAGCGGCGGCGTTCGCTTCAATGCGAGCGGCATCCGGCTGTTCATTAGTTGACATTAGTGAATCACTCCAGAAGTCTGCGAGAACCAGTCACCGAAGAACAGCGCCAGGGCAACGAGCACGCAGAGTGCGTTAACAACCCAGAGGCGGAACACGGAGTTCACTTCGCCGCTGCTGACGGTACCGGGGGCAATGCCTCGCTTATCAATTGAGTACTTGCCGTTGACGCCGACCTTCTCCATGTGGTGGTGGAAGGGGGTCATACGGAAGTAACGGTGCGCGTGCAGGGGCTTCTCCCCCGCTGCGACCGAACGCTTACGGCTGGTCTTGAACACGAACTTCTGCACGATCACAGAGAACACTTCCAGCACGGGAATCAGCGCGATGACCAGCAGAAGCAGCTCGGTGCGGGTGAACAGCGCGAAAGCAACCATTGCGCCGCCGAGCGCCAGGGAGCCGGAGTCGCCCATGAAGATCTGTGCCTTCGACACGTTCCACCAGAGGAAGCCAGCCAGCGAACCCACCAGGGATGCGGCAATCAGTGCCAGCGAACCGGGGTCGCGCACATCGTAGCAGGCGGTGCCAGCGCCAGCGGAGCAGGCGTGCACGTACTGCCAGATGCTGATGGTCAGGTAGCCGGAGAAGATGGTCATCATGATGCCGCCAGCCAGGCCGTCCAGACCATCGGTGAAGTTCACAGCGTTCGTACCGGACAGGGAGATGATGGTAATCCACGCAACCATCAGGATGCTGCCGAAGACCGCACCCGCCGCGAACAGGTCAATGGGCAGGTCACGTACGAAAGAGATAGCGGTCGACGCCGGGCGAGCACCCGACTCGTTCGGGAACTGGAACGCCAAGTACGCGAAGGGCAGGGTCACAGCCAGCAGACCGATAGTCTTCTGCTTCTCGGTCAGACCCTCGTTGCCCTTATTGCGGAACTTCATGATGTCGTCCGCTGCGCCCACACCGAGCATGCCCAGGGTGAAAGCGATGGTCAGCCACGCGGTCGCGGTCGGTACCGGCGCGGTACCAAAGAGCAGGGCGCTCACCGCCAGGGTCAAGAAGTAGGCGAGAATCGCCGCGGGGATGAAAATCAGACCCGCCATGGTGGGGGTGCCCGCCTTATGCTGGTGGGCTGCCGGGCCTTCCTCACGGATGAGCTGGCCAAGCTTGAGGGACTTCATCTTCTTGATGAACACCGGCAGCGCGGTGAGGGAGATGAGGAATCCGAAGATTCCAGCAATCAGCACGGTAATCATAAAGCGCTACCCTTCGTTCGTGGTCTGTTCGGTCGAGGTACGGTCACCGTTAGCGGCACCGTCCAGGTGAGCGGCAAGGTGGTCACTTAAATCGGTGGTTTCAACAAAGTCACCGGCAGAAAGCCAGGTCGGTGCCTGCTCTTCCTCAGTGCCGAAGGTGTACTCAGCGAAAGCAACCTGGTCGCCCAGAATGCCCAGCTTCGCGCCGTTCGAGGACTTGAAGAGCACAATGTCGCCGGGGCGAACCTCGGCGCGCAGAATCTGCTCTGCCTCTTCGGGGGTCTTCACCCAGGTTGCCTCATTACCCCAGGAGCCTTCCAGGTGAGCCGCGTTGTAGGTGGGCTTTGTCTCGTCACCCACAGCAACCAGCTTGGAAATATTCATACGCACCACGAGGCGGCCGATGCGGTCGTGCTCCTCCACGGAGGCGTCACCGAGCTCCAGCATGGTGCCCAAAACAGCCCAGGTGCGGTGCGGCTGACCGGTCGCCGGGTCAACGGTGCGGCCCAGCTGCGCCAGAGTGCGCAGTGCCGCAGCCATCGACTCGGGGTTCGCGTTGTAGGCGTCGTTAATGACGGTCACGCCGTCGGCACGGTCGGTGCGCGCCATACGCCACTTCGAAGCTGCCGCCGCCTTGTTGAGCGCGCGAGCAATCTTCTCACCCGAAATACCGCTGTTGTATGCGATCGTCGCCGCAGCCAGCAGGTTGTACACATGGTGCTCGCCAATCAGCTGCGAGGAAATCTCGTACTCGCTACCGTCGGGCAGACGCAGAGTGAATTCGGGGCAGCCGGCGTCGGTGGTGCGCAGGTTCAGCGCCGCCACATAGCGTTCGTACGGCTGACCGTTCGCGTCGGTCTTCTCGCCCACACCAAAGTAAGTAACGGGCGCAACCGAACGCGACGCCATGCGCAGCACGCGCTCATCGTCAGCGTTCAGCGCCAGGGAACCGGTCGGCTGAACGCCCTCAGCCAGCTCACCCTTAGTGCGCTCAATATTGTCCACACCGCCGAACTCGCCAGCGTGTGCGGTACCAACCTTCAGGATTGCACCGTGATCGGGGTGCGCAATATTCGCCAGGTACTCGATGTTACCCACGTGGTCCGCACCCATCTCAATAACCAGGTAGCGGGTGGACTCATCCGCACGGAAAACGGTCAGGGGCACGCCCACCTCACTGTTGTAGGAGCCAACCGGGGCAACGGTCGAGCCCTCCGGGGTGAAAATGGCGGCAAGAAGGTCCTTGGTGGTGGTCTTACCGGCAGAACCGGTAATACCGATAACGGTCAGCTCACCCTGAGCACGCATCTGCTCAATCGAGTAGCGCGCCAAATCGCCCATCGCCAGCACCACATCGGGCACCTGGATGCTCGGGTACGGCACACCCTGCTCGTCGAGTACTTCACGCTCGACCAGCGCCAGGGTCGCACCCTTCTCAAACGCCCTGGGAATGAACCTGTGGCCGTCAGTGACCGCGCCGGGCTTCGCCACGAACAGGGTACCGGTCTGCACCTCGCGGGAGTCGGTGGTGGCGAAGTCTGCGAACACCTGCTCCTCACGGCCGTCCAGGCCGATAGCGGTGCCGCCGGTTGCCTCAATAATCTGGGCGGCGCTGAGCTTAATCATTCTTCACCATACCTTCAGCGGTCTTAGAGTCACTTTCATCGAGCATGCGCTGGTAATCAGGCAGAATCTCGAAACCGTGCGCACGCAGGGCACGGGCGGTTTCAACACGGTCGTCCAGGGCGATATCCACGCCGTCAACATCCTGTTCGGTTTCGTGGCCGCGGCCAGCAATCAGGATGGCATCGTGCTCGCCCGCCAGGGCAATTGCCGCCTCAATAGCGGCGGCACGCGGAGCGATATTCAGGATCTGGGTGGCTCGGCGGTTCTCAGCCTTCTGCGCGCCCTCCTCAACGGCGGCACGAATCGGCTCGGGCGCCTCACCGTGCGGGTCGTCATCCGTCACAACCACAATATCCGCGTACTGCGCCGCAATCGCACCCATAATCGGGCGCTTAAGCTGGTCACGCTCACCGGTCGCACCGAAAACAATCATGACCTTACCCTCACCGGGGCGGTCCATCGCCTCCAGGGCCCGAGTCAGACCGTCCGGGTTGTGGGCGAAGTCCACAATCGCGTGCGGCGCCAAAGAAATCAGCTGCATACGACCCGGAACCACCGGAGTAAGAGCCGCACCGGACGCCAGCTCGGGCAGCAGACGCTCACGCTCAGCAGCGTCCGTATCCAGGTACGCCATGAGAGCCGCCAGCGCAGCATTCGAAACGTTAAAGTCAGCGGGCAGACCGGTGTAGCATTCAACGCTCTCACCGGCACCATTAGCCACGTGGAAGCGGTGGCCCAGGCCCTCACGCTGAACCTTCACCACAGCCCAGTCGCGGGGACCGAACTCTGCGGGCACCTCAGCCAGACCGGCACCGCGGGCAGTCACCAGACGGTGAACCTGCTGCGCACCCATCTGCTCGCAAGCGGTGGAGAACATCTTCTCGCCCCACTTGTCATCAGCAGTAATCACCGCAAGCTCAGCACGCTCAGGGGTGAACAGCTGAGCCTTCGACTCAAAGTAATGCTCCATAGTGCCGTGCAGATCCAGGTGGTCCTGAGTCAGGTTCGTGAAGCCCGCAACCGCATACTTCACGCCGTCCACACGGTGGTAATCAATCGCGTGCGAAGACACCTCCATCGCCGCGCAACGCACCTGCTGCTGACCCATAATCGTCAGCAGAGAATGCACGTGAGGAGACTCCGGGGTGGTCATCTTCGAAGGAACCGACACACCATCAATCAGAATCTGAATAGTGCCAATCAGACCGGTCTTCACACCCAGGCCAGTGCGGAACACCGACTCCAGCATGTAGGTGGAGGTGGTCTTACCGTTCGTGCCGGTCACCGCATAGCGGTGGGTGGCGGGGAACGACGCCGAACCATAAATCAGCGCAGCCAACGGACCGACGTACTCGCGCAGGTTCTCAGTCACCAGGACAGGCACGGGTGCCTCACCCAACAACTGCGCACCGGCAGCATCGGTCAGAATAGCGGAAGCACCAAGCTTCAACGCGGCCTCAGCAAACTGCGCACCGTGCACCTTCGCACCGGGCAGAGCCACGTACAGGTCCTGAGGGCGAACGCCTCGGGAATCCATGCTGATACCGGTGACCTCAACAGAATCACCGGACTCGGAGCCCTGAACGCCACTAGCCGGCTGGGCACTCACCTGAGCACCCAAGCCCTGCAGATGTTCGCGAAGGTGCGCCAAACTCACCGGGCGCACAGCATTCGGGCGCAGAGTCTGAGCGTCGCCGCCCAGCAGGTTCTGGCCGGGTGCGTGAGATGCGGTATCCATCGTCCTTCTTTCCTCCCCGCTGTCCGAAGCGGTGAGCTCTGTATGGTCAATGCGCTCAAGGCACACAGGGTCATTCAATATTCTACGGTCTTTAGGCTTCGACAGGTGTTCAGTACCGGCGCTTCTTCATCACGAATCAGCTACCGGGCGCCTCTCCCCCGCTCGCCTTTAGCTCGTCTTATTGGGGCTGTCCTCAGCAAAAAGCGGAATCAACTCCGGTTCACCGGTAGAACGCGGCACATTATAGGTGTGCAGAGTCTTCTCCATAATCTTGGAGAACTCAGCCGTCGTACCGTTCGTACCCACCGTACCCTCAGGACGCTGCATGGTCACCGCCACCAAGAACTGCGGGTTCTCAATCGGCGCCACACCAATAAAGGACGTCGTGTTGCCGTCATAGCCGCCCTTCTCACTCGGGGTTTCCGCAGTACCGGTCTTACCGCCCACGCGGTAGCCAGTCACCTTCGCGGGGCGGGCGTGCCCCTGCTCCACCATATTCTCCATGAGAGTCAGGCAGGAGGCGGCAGTTTGCTCGCTCACCATGCGTTCACCAGGCTCCACGGCACGCTTATGTTCGGTACCGTCCGCGTCAATGATCGCGTCCACAATACGCGGCTTCAGACGAACCCCCTTATTGCCCAGTGCCTGGAAAATCATGGCGGTCTGCAGCGGAGTCTGCGCAACACCCTGACCGAACAGCACAGTGTACTGCTGACGGCCATCCCAATCACGCCAATCAGCAATCAGGCCCTGCTCCTCACCGGTCAGCTCAATGCCGGTAAACTCGCCGACGCCGTACTTCTTCAACCAGTTGTAGCGCTCTTCTTTGCTGAGCTTCTGACCGACCAGCACCGTACCGGTGTTCATCGAGTCAGTAATAATGCCCGAGAAAGTACGCCGCTGCGCCCCGTGCTCAAACGCGTCCTTGAAAGTCTGGCCGTCAATCGTGAGGGTCGCGGGCACATCATACACGCTAGTTGGAGTCGTCAGGCCCTGCTCAATCAGCGCCGAAGAAGTCAGCATCTTCTCGGTCGAACCGGGCTCCACGTTCTGCGAAATAGCGCGCGGAGTCATATCCGCCGCATCCTCAATGGTTGCCGCACCTGGGTCCATCGTGGAGGAATCAGCGAGAGCCAAAATGGAGCCGTCACGCACATCCATAACAATGGCGGTACACCATTCAGCCTTCAGCTCCTCAGCGCGGGCACGTACCACCTGCTGCGCAAAATACTGCACATCACGGTTAATAGTCAGACGAATATTCTTACCGTCCACCGCCAGGCGCTGTTCTTCCTTCGCCACGGGGATACGCACACCATCAGCACTAATCTCGTAGGTGCGCTCACCGGGAGTACCGGCAAGCTCCTTCTCGAAGACACGCTCAATGCCCACCGAGAAGTTACGCGAAACCGTACCGCCCTTGCCGTTGCCGTCAGCCTCTTCAACAATGTTGTACTTGCCGACCACAGAGCCGCCCACACTACCGTTGGGGTACAGGCGCTGAGAGAACGCCTCACCGTAGATGAAGGGCGCACCCAGCGCATCAATCTTATTGAAAATCTCCGGGGTGATATTTGCCTTAATCACCGAGTACTTGGAGGTGCCGTCCAGCTTGGACTTGATGAACTCGTCGGTAATGCCCGGATCAACAGTCTTGAGAATATCGACCATCTCGTACACCAGCTGGTTGGGGGTGACCTCAACCTTCTGGGTGCGGTCCTCGTTGTAACGCTTGAAGGTCGCCACGGCACTCTGATCAGCAGTCAGGTTGTAACGCTGCACGGTACGCGCCATAACGTTGCCGTTGATATCGAGAATCTGACCGCGCACAGCAGGCAACACCTGCGAGCGCAGACGCTTCTGACGGGACGCATTCGCCACCGCACCGGGGTCAAAACCCTGGCGGATAAACAGGTTCGCACCGATAACGCCCAGAGCGCAGGTGGCAGCGGCACCTGCAACAAAGCCACGGCGGGTCAGATCCGGCTGACCGGATGCCGATTCGTTCGCGTTCTTACGCGCGTCGGAGCTCATGCGGTGGTCCTTTCGCTGGTCTAGTCTATCGGTGATGCTACGCATCCTGTGGTCAATGGTGTTTATCGTGTAGCCTGGCTTGCCGCGGGGCTAGCGGCAGGACTGGGCTGCTGAGCGGCGCTCGGTGCGGCGGACGCGGCGGGGCTAGCAGGTGCGCTATTCGCCGGTGCAGGGTTAGCCTGCTGGGCGGGGCTTGCCGAGGCGCTTGCAGATGCCTTTGCCGAAGCGCTCGCCTGGCTGTGTCGCTGCTGAACAGACTTGTCAGCCTCCACAATGCCCTTGGCGTAGCTTTCGTTCGAGCCAGCCGCCGGAGGCGCAATCAGGTTCTCCTGCTTGTTTCCCTCAGCACCGGTCGGGCTTGCAGCCGGGGTGGGGGTGCCCTCAATCGTGGAGGACTGCAGGTTCAGGGTCGCCTGCGAAGAGCTCACAAACATGCCCAGGGTGCTGGCGCGTATCGCCAAATCCTGCGGAGCTTCTTTGAAGCCAATCTCCTGCTGAAGCGCCTGGTTCTCCTGCACGAGGCGCTGCTCCTGCGCGCGCAAATCCACCATGTCGTACTGGCGGGTCACGATCAGCACGTTGAGCAGCAGAATAAAAATCAGGGTCAGCGGAATTGCCGCAAAAACAGCGAGCATGGTGGGCGGGCTGAGCTTACGGGCTCGGCGGCGCACAGTGGACAGCGGGTTACGCTGCTCAGGCTTCTCTTCTCGGGTCTCTTCGGTGCGGGCTACCGCACGGACGCTCGAGGGCACACGGCTCGCGTTCGTCGAGGTGCGCTTACCGCCGTGCGAAGCAGCGGTGCTGGCGGGGCGGACCACCGACTGGGAGGCGGTGACCGGCTCCAGACGCGCGGCGCGGGTACGGCCGGAGTGGGCCCGGGTGGAGGCGCGGCCCGCCCCGGTAGTGCCGCCAGTAGAGCCAGTAGAGGATGCGCGGGTAGAGCCAACGGCGCCGGGGGTGCCGGCGGCAGGGCGCGAGGAACCGGCGCGTCGACTCCGCGGGGCGCCCTGGGTGCGGGTGGGGCGCTGGGATGCGTGCTGGGTGCTCACTCTTCTTCGCTTTCTGTCTTCTACTTGGCGGGGATGCGGATCTTCTCGGCGGCGCGCAGCTTGGCGCTGGCGGCGCGGGAGTTCTGTTCGATTTCCTCGTCGGTAGGCGGTTCGGCGCCTCGGGTAATGATTTTGACGGTGGGCTTGTGCTCTTCAAGCTCTACCGGGAAGCCCTTGGGCGCCTTGGAGGTTGCCTCTGCGGTCAGTGCCCTCTTGACGATTTTGTCTTCGAGGCTGTGGTAGCTCATGGCGACAAATCGGCCGCCGAGGTTGAGCGCCTCCAGAGCTGCCGGTACGGCGCGTTCGAGGGCTTCCAGTTCGTGGTTCACTTCGATGCGCAACGCCTGGAAGGTGCGCTTGGCGGGGTGGCCGCCGGTGCGCTGCGCGGCGACGGGCACCGCCTTCTGAATAATGCGCACGAGCTCACCGGTGGTTTCCAGCGGCGCGTTGGCGCGGGCGGTGCAGATAGCGCGAGCAATACGCGACGCGAACTTCTCTTCGCCCCAGTTGCGGATAATACGGCGCAGCTGGTCTTCGCTGTATTCGTTGACAACAATACGGGCGGTGAGCTCGTCTTCGGAGTTCATGCGCATGTCCAGGGGCGCGTCGTAGGAGTAGGCGAAGCCGCGGGTGCGTTCGTCCAGCTGCATGGAGGAGACGCCCAGGTCCATCAGGATTCCGTCGATGCCCTGCACGCCGGCGGTTTCCATGGCGTGGTCAATTTCGTCGTAGACGGCGTGGACGGGCACGAAGCGGTCACCAAAGCGCGCCAGGCGCTCACCGGCGATGGCGTGTGCCTGCAGGTCGCGGTCAATACCGATCAGTACAAGGTTTTCGAAGCGTTCGAGCAGCGCCTCAGAGTGGCCACCCATACCGAGGGTGCCGTCAATAACGTAGGCGGTGCCGCGCTCCTCGACGGCGCGCTCAATGCCCGGTGCCAGCAGGTTAATGCAGCGGTCCAGCATGACGGGCACGTGGCGTTCACTGGCTTCACGCTGGGAGAGGTTCTCAATGGATGCGCCGGTCACCTTAGCGGCAGCGCCGGAGGCGGTCGTACCGGTTTCGGGGGCGTGTTCTACGCTCATGGGTGCTCCTGTGAGAGTTTGTCCTGCGGGAAGATTTACGGAAGAGTGGTGCGGTGACGATAGAGAGATGCCGGGGCGGTAGCCGTCGCGTCGGCGGGATGCCGGTTAGAGCAGCGGGCTGAACGGGTCCTCGTCGAGGGCAGCAAATTCAGCTTCGGTGCGGGCGAGGTACTCTTCCCAGGCTGCGGCATCCCATATTTCTGCGCGGGTTCCGGATCCGATGACGACGAGGTTGTCGGTCAGTCCTGCGTATTGGCGCAGTATCGGCGGGATGGTGATGCGTCCCTGCTTGTCGGGCAGTTCGTCTGAGGCTCCTGAGAGGAAGACTCGCAGGAAGTCTCGGGCAGCTCGTCCCGGCAGGGGCGCGGTACGCATCCGTTCGTGGATGCGTTCAAATTCTGCGGCGGGGAAAACGTACAGGCATCGTTCTTGACCGCGGGTCAGAACGAGGCCTGCTGAGAGTTCCTCACGGAATTTGGCGGGAAGGATGATGCGTCCTTTGGCGTCCATTCGTGGTGAGTAGGTACCTAGGAACATTCACTTCACCTCCCCGATGTGTGCCGTTGCGCTAAAGTCTGCGGGAGCGGGGTTGCTCCACGATTCCTGTAGGTGCCGGTGGCGGGGTGTGCCGGGCCGGCGCCTCCGCCGCGTGTTTGAGGGCGCGGCGATAGGACTGACTTTCAGCTTTCCTCTCCACTTTACCCCACTTTCCACCACTGCCCCACCCGGCAGAGTATCTTTTAGTGTTTTTATGCTCTCTTCTGCATTTTTAACGCTGGCGCACAGCTTCTACACAGCTTCGGGTGCGTGCGCTCAGTGTGCCGCCCTCAGCATGGTTGCTATGCCCAAACTCAATGCCTAGGCTCAAGGGCGGGGTCAGGTGCAGTGGGGCGTTCACCGTGTTCCATAAATTGCCGCGCCAAGCGTCATACATCTCTAATTCGGGCATAGTCGCTAGTTTGGGCATAGAAAAAGCGGAGGTAAGAGAATTCTTACCTCCGCCTACGAAGTCTTAAGAGTCACGAAGCCTTGAGAGTCATGAAACCTTGAGAGTTTAGTAGAGTACGGACACTCAGCCGCGAGAAAGCCTATTGATACAAGGCAGTATTAGAACTGGCCGTTATTACGCTCGTCCCAACGGTCCTCCAGGCGGTTCATGAAGGAAGAGCGTTCCTTCTGCTCGCGCTGACGCACGCGGGCTGCGCCTTCTGCCTTACCGCCGAGGAAGGAATCCACCGGGGTCTTCTTGCTGGTGGTTGCGAAGTACACTCCACCGGCCGCGAAGAGGAAGCCGAATACGCCCAGCCAAATCATGTTGGATGCGACCGCACCAATAATGATGCCCAGGCCAATAAGAACGAAGAGAATACCGAGAGCCAAGTGGCGAGCGCTAAAGACCGGCGCAGTATTGCCGGTTGAAGACATGGAGGAGGCAAAGTGCGGATCCTCATTGCTCATGAGTTCTTCGAGCTGGTCCAGAACCTTCTGTTCACGCTCGGACAGTGCCATCGTTTTCTCCTTTGAGGTGTCTTTGCTCAAGATGACGTCGGTATCAACCGGGTTAGAACCGGGTTAGCTAGTGTATCAGCTGGCGCGGTGAGCGCTTTTTGCCGACCGTATGCTTCCCATCGTACCGCGCCGGGTGGGGTTGGCGCATTCTTTTTCGGTCAGAAGCTCTTTATGTCTTTCTCCCGCCTTCTGCGGAGGTGTTCCTCGCCCGCACTTTACGAGTAACCGGCTGCGATATAGCCGCTGACCATGCTATGGCCCAGGCTGTATCGACTCCCCAGTTGTTGCCCCTCAGCTATTCCTTATTGTGGCTCTTTTCTTCGATATTCTTCTCTTCGATATTCTTCTCAGGCGCGGTAACTCCGGAGGCGGGTTTGAGGCTTTCCTGCGAGTACTTGCGGTGAATGGCGTCCATGACGTGCTCCACCTCGGACCATCTGCCGCTTTTCACGAGGCGAGCACCAGACCCCAGGCTATTGCCCGCTCCCCCGCCGCCTCGTTGCGCAGAGACAGTTTGTGCGGAGGTGATTTTTGCGGAGCTGGTTTGTGCGGAGCGTGAGCTTGCCCCGCTCTCGATGGAGTCGAAGAGAGTTTGTTGCACCCCATCTTCTGCGCGGGCGAGCTTTTCGGCGCGCACTCCGATGAGTCGCAGGGCGCGGGGTGCATCCTGCCCTACCAAGATTCCGTCAGCGCGCAGTGCTTCCAACGCCAAGGAGGCAATCTGCATGCCGGAGTCTACGGGCACGTTCAGGGCAATAGCGCGGGTGTGCGTTTCGAAGGTGCTGTAGCGGATTTTGAGGCTGAGCCCTCCGGCGAGTTTACCGGCGGTGCGCAGGCGCTTTCCCAGCTTGAGGCTCAGCTCCCGAATAGCAGCGCTGACCTCCCGAGCATCGGTCGTATCTGTCTCGAAGGTGTGCTCGCCACCCATGCTTTTCTCTTCGCGTTCGGTAATCACGGGGCGCTCGTCAATGCCTCGCGCCATGGCCCAAAGGTGCTCGCCCTGGGCGGTACCGAAGCGTTCTTTGAGCCAGTCAAGGCTCATGGACCTCATCTGGGCGATGGTGTGAATACCGTATCGGGAGAGCTGCCCGGTACTTTTCGCGCCCACACCCCACAGGTCGGAAACTTTTCTCGGGTCAAGAAATTCTTGAACACGCTCGGGCGGAATGACCCACAGCCCGTTCGGTTTACTACCGGTGGAGGCCATTTTGGCGAGTAGTTTATTGGGCGCAACCCCCGCGGAGGAGGGCAGGGAGAGTTCCTGCGCGATGCGGTCGCGAGCGCGCTGCGCCAGGGCAACGGGGTCTTGGCCGTGCAGATATGCGCCGGTTAGGTCCACGAAGGCTTCATCCACGCTAACCTGTTCAACGTAGGGGCTCAGATCGTTCAGGATTGCCATGACGGCGCGGGAGTAGTGCCGGTAGTCGCCGCGCAGCGGCAGGACGGTGGCGTTGGGGCTGAGGTTCCGGGCGCGGCTGAGCGGCATGCCGGAGCGCACTCCGTGAGCGCGCGCCTCGTAGGAGGCGGAGCAGACGACCGAACGGGGCCCCAGGGGCGCCACGATAATGGGTTCGCCGCGCAGAGCGGGGTTTTCGAGAAGTTCGACGTTGACGAAGAAAGCGTCCATGTCCAGGTGCATAATGACGCGGCCGTTCCTCGCACTGCCGCTCTTGCCGGTTCGTGTCTGCCCCATGTCGCCTCCTCTCATAGCTTCTACGCCCACCTACCGAAATATAGCACATTTCTACGAAAAATAGAGGTAATCTATCGTAAACGTGTTCGTAAATGCGTTCTCTTGAGCTTTTCTCCACTAAGCTAGAAGAAGTGCACACCGCACCCCATCAGGACCGTACACAGCGACCTTCAGCGAGGATAGTATGACTCCCCCTTCTCCTTCCGGAGCACCCACTCCCCAGGCGACCGAGAGCCTCACCGTAGCGGCGCCGAATATCCCGGCGGCTTCTGCGCACCTTGCTGAGCGTATTGCTGAAGAGCAACGAGCCTACCTGCACGCTTTTGACACTCTCATGGCTGAGTTTTTTACCCGCCAGCGCGAGCTGCTCGAGGGCATTTCTGCCGAAACTCTACCCCTGCTGGAGGCTATTGAGTCCCTCTCTACCGGCGGCAAGCGCCTGCGTGCCCTGTTGAGCTACTGGGGTTGGCGAGGTGCGGGCGGTGCACCCGTAACCGAAACCGCACGTCCTGGTCCATTGTGAAGGCGGGCATGGCGGTGGAGCTGTTCCAGACCTCCGCACTGATTCACGACGACATTATCGACCGCTCCGATACCCGCCGCGGCGCACCCTCCGTGCACAAGCGTTTCGAGGCGGCACACGAGCAGAATAGCTGGCGCGGTGATGCTTTCAACTACGGTCTGACCGGCGGCATTCTTGCGGGAGATCTGACCCTGGCGTGGTCTGCCGAGGTTTTCGCGTCCCTGGGTGAGGGGGCAATCTATGGTGCCCCGGCTCGCACTATTTTTGACCGGATGCGCACCGAGGTTCTGGCGGGTCAGTACCTGGATGTCTACTCCGAGGTTCTCGAGACCGAGGACGCTCAGGCGGCTCTGCAGCGTGCCCTGAACGTGATTCGTTTCAAGTCCGCCAAGTACTCGTGCGAGCATCCCTTCACGATTGGTGGTGCTCTGGCTCTGCAGGCTACCGCGCTGGAGAACGGCACCGGTGCCGTGAGCGAGCAGCACCCGGTACTTGTCGGTTACCGCGCGTTCGGTCTGCCGCTGGGTGAGGGCTTCCAGCTGCGTGATGACGAGCTGGGCGTTTTCGGTCAGCCCGAGGTGACCGGTAAGCCCGCTGGCGATGACCTGCGTGAGGGTAAGCGTACCGTCTTGGTGGCGCTCACCTCCGCCGCTCTCGATGAGAAGGATGCGGCGCTTCTGCACAATAGCTTGGGCGATCCCGAGCTGAGCGATGAGCAGGTAGAGCGCATCCGCGAGCTGATGATTTCTTCGGGCGCTTTCGCCAAGCATGAGCAGCTGATTGAGCAGAAGTCGCAGGCTGTGTTTGAGGCGCTGGAGGCGATGAACCTGGACGAGCCGGTGCATGCGGCGCTGACCGATATTGTGGGCCGTGCGCTGCGTCGCAAGGCATAGATACACTACGCCGTAAGGCATAGATGCGCTGCGCCGCAAGGCATAGATGCGCTGCGCCGCAAGGCATAGAGGTTCACCCTAGTTAGAACGTTAAACACGTTGAGGCGACATACCGGAGTATGCCGCCTCAACGTATTGAGCTATAGTGCCGGATCGGTGTCACCAAGTAAGTGCCACCTAGCAGGTGCTACCAACCCGGCGTTACCAAGCTAGTATTACCAAGCCAGTGCCTGCGCACGGCGACGGATTTCAGTCTTACGACCGTCGATCAGTGCGTCGATGGGACGGCCGGGCAGGGACTCATCGTTGGTGTACAGCCACACGATGGCTTCTTCATCGCTGAAGCCGGCGTCCTTCAGGACAGCGAGGGTGCCCTTGAGGGATTCGAGAACTCGCGAACCGTTCAGGAACAGTGCGGGTACCTTGCGCACGTTGGTTTCCGGGTCACGCAGTGCGATGAGCGTACCGTCAGAAATCAGGTTGTGTACGCGGGTCACCTTCAGGTCGAGGGCCTGCGCAATTTCGGGGATGGTTACCCAATCGCCGACGAGGGCGAAGGTCTGAGCAATATTTTCGTTAGTCACCTTTTAAGAGTGCCAGAGCTGGCACGTATTTACCACTTTTGACCCGCATCTGGCATGGGGGCTCTCCTGCGCACCTTTCATTTTTGTGCGCTGCCCGCGGTTCGTGAATTGGGTTCGGAGCGTTCGGCGCTTCTTAAGAATTCGCTGAGTGTTCACCTGCTCGGCGCTCTTTGGCATCGCTTCACCCCAGGTGGGCGGGCTAAAATGTTGAGACGTATGAATACTCCCAGCCCACGCCGGATTTCTCCCGTGAACCCTCGTTCTTCTTCTAATACTTCTGTTCCTCCCGCCACTCGTCCCGCTGCCTCTGATACCGCTATCGGTTCTTCGCAGTGGCTCAGTGGCGCCATTATTGAGGGTCACTACCAGGTGGGTTCGCTCATTGGCCGCGGCGGCATGAGCGAGGTCTATTATGCGTTGGACCTGTGGTCGAATAACCCGGTCGCGCTCAAGGTCCTCTCCCCCGCTCTGGCTGAGGATGCGGCGAACCGCCAGAAGTTCCACCGCGAAGAGCGTTCGATGCGCCAGGTGGGTGGCGGCGGGCATACGGTGGGCGTGATCTCTTCGGGTACCGAATATTTTTCGGGCAAGATGGTCATGTACATCGTCTTGGAGTATGTGCACGGCTGCACCCTGAGTCAGCTGTTGCGTGTGCGTAATGCTCTGTCCCTGGGTGAGGCTCTGGATATTCTCATTCCGGTGGTGGAGGCGCTCTCGGAGGTGCACGCGAACCGCTACCTGCACGGCGATATTAAGCCGGGCAATATTCTGCTGGACGCTAACGGTCAGGTGAAGCTCACGGACTTTGGTCTTTCCCGCCGTGACGATCAGGTGGATGCGGGCGCTCCCATGGGCACCCCCGCCTACGTTGCGCCGGAGGTTCTTGATCCGAAGGTGAAGGTCGGCGCGCAGGCCGATATTTTTGCACTCGGCGTGATGATGTACCGCATGCTTTCAGGTCGTCTGCCCTTTGTGGGTCTGGAGAATGACCAGCAGGTGCTCTACCACAACGCCAACATTGAGATGCCCGCGCTGACCGATGTGGCGCCGGGTGCGGACCGCGATATTGCGGGGTTGATTTCGTGGTGTACCCGCAAGCAGCCTCATGCCCGCCCGGAGGATGCGACCGAGCTGTTTACGGCTCTGCTGGAGATTTCTGAGTCGCTGGGTGAGTCCGAGCGCGCCTGGCGTGCCCCCTCGTGCCCGGAGCCGGAGCTTCCCCTCTGGGAGGCTGTTGCCGATATTGCGGAGCGTAGCGGTGCCGCGCAGATGGTGCGTAACACCCCGATTAGTGCTTTTAGCGATGCCCGCGATCTGCTGGCGTACGATGTGTACTCCCCCGACAGCCTCGTGTACGATGCCTCGACGGCGGGGCAGGGCGTGCACCTTGCCGACGTGGACGCTGAGGACTCGGTACTGAACCGCCAGGGCATCCCGCCGCTGGTGAGTTCCGCCTCCGATGATGACGACTCTGACGCTGACCAGGAGCAAGACGGTGCAACGGGTAAAACCGGCAAGCGAGGCCTGGGCTCGTTCATGGGCCGCCGCGCCTCCGCTGCGAAGGGCCCGCTGACTCAGTCCGTTGGCATTGGCCCGCAGACGGAACAGGAGTTCATCTCAGCTCACGGCGAGTACGCCCCGATCCATGCCGAGCGTTCGTTGAGCCCCTCGGGTTCGCGCCGTTCGAAGGCTAAGGGGGCGGCGAGCGCTTCGGAGGCGGAGGAGTCTGCGGGTACTTCTGATGATTCCGAGCAGTCTTCGCAGAAGGATCCTCGCCTACCCGCCAAGCAGTTTAGGACTCCGCCTTCCGGTATGGCGGTGGGCGGTTGGGCTCTGGTGCTGATTCTGCTGGGTATGGGTTCGAGCTTTACCGGTTGGTGGCTTGCGACCTCGCTGGTGCAGTCGCAGTGGTGGCGCAATATTGAGGCGTTCCTGACCTTCTAGCGCCCTGATCGTCTAGCGCCTGTAGTGCCGCTCTTCTGCCGCGCCATTCTTTTGCCGAGTGCAGGTTAAACGCAAATGCCCGGGTCTTCATCCTTGTCAGGTGAAGACCCGGGCATTGTCGTGTCTACTACTCCCTACCGCCTATCGCGGCGAACAGCGTAAGCGTTTTATGCGCGGTTCTTGAGGTACTCGGAGACCAGGAACGCGATTTCCAGGGACTGCGAGTGGTTCAGACGCGGGTCGCACAGGGACTCGTAGCGGTCAGCCAGTGCTGCCTCGTCGATGGCGTCGGAGCCGCCCAGGCATTCGGTCACGTCGTCGCCGGTCATTTCTACGTGGATACCGCCGGGGAACGTACCCAGTGCCTCGTGCACCTCGAAGAAGCCGCGAACCTCGTCGAGCACGTCGTCGAAGCGGCGGGTCTTGTAGCCGGAGGGCACGGAGATGGTGTTGCCGTGCATCGGGTCGGTAACCCAGACGACCTTCGCGCCTTCAGCCTGAACGCCCTCAACGATTGCGGGCAGCTTCTCGCGGATGTTCTTCGCACCCATGCGGGTGATGAAGGTCAGGCGGCCGGGCTCGCGGTTCGGGTCGAGCTTGTCGATCAGTGCGAGTGCGTCCTCTGCGGTGGTGCTGGGGCCCAGCTTCACGCCGATGGGGTTGCGGACCTTGGAGAGGAAGTCGACGTGTGCATCGTCGACGCCGCGGGTGCGCTCGCCAATCCACAGGAAGTGTGCGGAGGTGTCGTAGGGCAGCTGGGTGCGCGAGTCGATTCGGGTGAGGGCACGCTCGTAGTCCAGCACGAGCGCCTCGTGGCCAACGTACATGTCGGTGGTCTTGAGGGCTTCGAAGTTCACGCCGCAGGCTTCCATGAACTTGAGGGCGCGGCCAATTTCATTGGCGGTCTTCTCGTAGCGCTCATGCGCGGGGTTGGAGGTGAAGCCGCGGTTCCACTGGTGCACGGCGCGCAGGTCTGCGAAGCCGCCCTTAGTGAAGGCACGCACCAAGTTCAGGGTGGAGGCGCTGGTGTGGTAGCCGCGCAGCATGCGCTTGGGGTCGTGTACGCGGGCTTCGGGGGTGAAGTCGAAACCGTTGACGGTCTCACCGCGGAAGGAGGGCAGGGTGACGTCGCCGCGGGTTTCCGTGTCTGCGGAGCGCGGCTTGGAGAACTGACCCGCCATGCGGCCCATCTTCACCACGGGCATGGAGGCGCCGTAGGTGAGCACTGCAGACATCTGCAGGATGGTCTTGACGCGGCCGGAGATCTTGTCGGCAGTTGCACCCGCGAAGGTTTCTGCACAGTCGCCGCCCTGCAGCAGGAATGCGCGACCTTCAGCAACCTCACCGAGTGCCTGGCGCATGGCGTCGACCTCACCGGCGAAGACGAGCGGCGGTACCGAGTTCAGCTCGGCGATGGTGCTCTCAAAATCTTCGTGCTCGCTCCAGGTGGGCTGCTGGTCAATGTGCAGCTGACGCCAGGTGTCCAGGCCGTGGTCGGGGGCCTGCGAGGTGCTGAGGTTTTGATTGCTCATCTTCACTCCATCGGGATGGTCTTGTGCGTTTTCTGGTTCAGCCTCGTTTCGGGTACCCGGCGCACCGTGTACGACGTGCCGACTTACGATTCTTCAGGCTGAATAGACCTAATTGTACTCTTGCTTGCTTCAACACCTAACCCCGAGGTCAGGTACATCTCACATGTTTAGATAGCGTCCCAGTGTCGGTGATAGGTGTCGGCGATCAGCGGGTTGATGAGCAGCGGGTTGATGAGCAACGGATTGATGAGCAACGGATTGATGAGCAGCGGGGTAATGTGAACGGTTGCAGAACGGCAGACGAAAGGGCGGGAGGCGGCATGTACCGCATCCCGCCCTCTGGCGTATGTGTGCAGGTGTATGTGTGCACCCGGGGAGCTGTCTCAGGGAGCTGTCTCAGGGTTTAACGTTGCAGGTGTGCGACTGCCTCGTCAGCACTCATGTTCTTATCAGCCATGAGCTTCTTAACGCGGTCGGCGTACACGTCCACGTATTCCTGGCCGCTCAGGGCACGGATTTCAGCACCGATACGGTCGGCGATTTCACGCTGAACGCGGTGGCTCATGTCTGAGCCGTCGGTGTATTCCTCGAAGGTGAGGGGCTTGCCGATGATGGTGCGCACCCGAATGGGCTTGCCGTCATGGCGCAGACGGATACGGTTCGAGCCGGAGGGTTGAATCAGGTCGGTACCAATCTGTCCGACGGGCACTACGGGCACGCCGGTTTCTAGGGCGAGGCGGGCGACACCGACCTTGGGCGGTAGCCTCGTCCGTCGGGGCTACGGGTGCCTTCGGGGTAGATGCCGATGATGCCGCCGTCCTTGAGGACCTGCGCGCCGGCGTTGAGGGATTCCTGGCTCTTCTGGCCACCGGAGCGGTCCATGGGAAGCTGGCCGACTCCGCGGAAGAATGCCGCCATGGCGCGGCCCTTCACGCCGGGGGTGGTGAAGTAGTCGCTCTTGGCGAGGAAGTTTACGGTGCGAGGCATGGCGAGAGGAATGAAAATGGAGTCGCAGAATGCCAGGTGGTTGCTGGCGACAATGTAGGGACCCTCGGGCAGGTTTTCGAGGCCCACCACGTCATGGTGGTACAGTCCCTGCAGCAGGGGGGAGCCAAGAATCTTGAGCGTTGAATAGAGGGCGGTGTTAGGCATGGGGTCTCCTCTCTGAATGTTCCCGGCTCAATTCTAGCGTGTCTGGAGAGGCGCGAGAGAACGCGCGATAATTAAAGAAAAGAGAACGATTTTTCTGCGCACCGGTGTATCGGTGCGCTGGGGGCGATATACCAGCACCGGTGCTGTATCCGCGGTAGCCGGTCAGGATACGCTATAGAGCCTCACCTGCACTCACATTCGTGCAGGCTGGCGAAGGAGGACCATGAGCATTTTCGATAACTCGCTGGAACCGCTCAAGCGGATGCGCCGCAAGGCTCGCGAGCGCAGGCTTCTTGCGACCCAAAATGTTAAGGATTCCCTGGCGCGTCGCCTCGGGGAGGACCAGGAAGCCTTCGACCACTCCCCCGTATCTTTTACCCCTGATTCGGCGCAGCATTCTGTGGGTATTTTGCTGGTGCATGGTTTTACGGGTTCGCCGCACAGTATGCGCCCGGTGGCGCAGCGTTTTATGGAGCTCGGCTATGCGGTGGAGATGCCCGTGCTGACTGGTCACGCGACCCGTTGGCAGGATTTGCGTGATAGCACGTACCAGCAGTGGCTGGCTTCTGCCGAGCAGGGGTACCGCCGCCTGGCTGATCAGGGGCTGCAGGTGGTGGTCATTGGTATGTCGATGGGTGGCACGGTGGCGACTCATCTGTCGGCGCGTCTGCCGGTGGCGGGCACGGTGCTGATTAACCCCTATATGGTGGATGTGAACCCGATGATGCGTCACGCCGGTAGGGTCTCGAAGGTTCTGCCGGTGCTCAAGGCGATTGGTTCCGATATTGCGGTTCCGGGTGTGAATGAGGGTGCTTATTCGCTGGTTCCGACGGCGGCGGTGCATCAGTTGCATCTTTTGGGCGCTGAGACTCGTGCCCTGATTCCGCAGTTGAAGTCGCCGGTCCTGTATTTGCGTTCACTGGGCGATCATACTGTGTCGGATAGCTCCCACAAATATTTTCTCGAACATTGTTCAGTTCCTGTAGAATTTAGGTGGCTGACCCGCAGCTACCATGTGGCAACCCTGGACTATGACGCAGAGTATCTGCTCTCCACCATCCAAGATTTTGTCGCATCTCTAAACCGCTAATTCTGCGGCTCCGCTCGCTGCAACTGGCGCAAGCATCACCCGCCGTGGCGAGTAGAACAGCAGATAGATATTACGGCTCCTCGGGCCATCGAGGGCACCCCGCGGCACCGGATTCGCCACGGGCTCACGCCCTGATTTGAAAGGCGCATTATGAAAGTCTTCTCCACTCCCGCTGAGGTTATTGTCGACCCCTCGCTGAACCTGACAAGCATTGTTGAGCGCCACCGTGCCGATAGCTCCAATCCGGTGCTGTACCGTCGTCAGATGTCTCCGGGTAACTGGCAGCCGGTTCGCGCTCAGCAGTTCCACCAGATGGTGACCGACCTGGCTAAGGGCATGATTGCCGCTGGTATCCGCCCGGGTGACCGTGTGGGTATTATGAGCCGCACCCGTTTTGAGTGGACTGTTATTGACTTTGCGATTTGGTATGCTGGCGCTGTCTCCGTGCCGGTGTATGAGACGAACGCTGCCGCCCAGGCGGCGTGGGCGCTGTCCCATTCTGAGGCTGTCGCTATTTTCGTCGAGGATGAGAAGCTTCTGAATCGTGTGGCTGAGGCGGAAGAATACGCCGCTTCTACTTCTGAGCCGTGCCAGCTCAAGCACCGCTGGGTCATTGAGAACGGCGACCTTGATACCCTCAGCGCTCGCACGTCCGAGGTGAACGATGAGCAGCTGGAGCAGGTACGTTCCGCTGCAGGCTGTGATGACATCGCGACCATTGTGTACACCTCCGGCACGACCGGTCGCCCCAAGGGTTGCGCACTGACTCACGGTCACTTCCTGAACCTGAGCGCGAACACCAAGTTTGCAGAGTCTGAGATTGCGAACTCCCGCAACTCCTCCATTCTTTTCTTGCCGCTTGCGCACGTTCTGGCGCGCCTGATTCAGGTGCTGGCGCTGGACGCCGGCCTGGTCATCGGCCACTCCCCCAATATCAAGAACCTGGCTGCTGACTTGGATAGCTTCAAGCCGACCATGCTGCTGGTGGTGCCCCGCGTCTTTGAGAAGGTGTACGAAGGCGCCATGGCGAAGGCAGCTAAGGGCGGTAAGTTCAATAAGTCGCTCTTTGAGCGTTCCACCGACATTGCAGTGCGCTGGTCGCAGGCGAAGGTTGAGGGCCGTGTCCCGCTGAAGCTGGCAGCGCAGTACGCTCTGTACGACAAGCTGGTCTACTCGAAGCTGCGTGCGGCTCTGGGCGGCGAGCTGCGTTACGCGGTTTCCGGCGGCGGCCCTCTCGGCGAGCGCCTGGCGCATTTCTTCCACGCGGTGGGTGTGCAGGTGGTTGAGGGTTACGGTCTGACCGAGACCTGCGCCCCGATTGCTGCTGGCCGCATCAACCCGTACCAGATTGGCATGATTGGCCCGCTCATCCCCGGTTCCGAAGGCTATATCGCTGAGGACGGCGAGCTTCTGGTTCGTGGCGTGGGCGTGATTAGCAGCTACTACAAGAACCCCGAAGAGGACGCTCAGGCGTTCACCGAGGACGGCTGGTTCCGTACCGGTGACCTGGCTCGTTTCGATGAGCGCGGCTACCTGAAGATTGTGGGCCGCAAGAAGGAAATCATTGTCACTGCCGGCGGTAAGAACGTGATTCCGGGTATTGCGGAGACTCATCTGCGTACCTCTCCCCTGGTTTCTCAGGCGATGCTGATTGGCGATGAGAAGCCGTTCATTGCGGCTCTGGTGACCCTGGATCCGGATACCCTGCCCGAGCAGTTGGAGCACCTGGGTCTGCCGCGTTCGCTCTCCATCCCGGAGGCTGCTGTTCACCCGGCGGTTCGTGCCGCGATTCAGAAGCTCGTGGACGAGGCGAACCAGCTGGTTTCCCGCGCCGAGGGTATTCGCGAGTTCCGCATTATGAACCGCGACCTGACCGAGGCGGACGGCTATCTGACTCCTTCGCAGAAGCTACGCCGCGCGAAGATTCTGCAGGACTTCTCCTCCTACGTGGATGAGATGTACGGCAAGGTTTCCGATAGCACCTCGGATTCTTTGGCTCGTCTGCAGGAGTACGCGGCGGAGCAGTCTGAGAAGTTCGCTGAACTGCGTGAGCAGGCTGCTGAGCGTCTGCACGAGTACGCGGATCATCAGGCGGAGCGTCTTGCCGAGCTGCGTGAGCAGGCGGCTGAGAAGTTTGAGGAGCTGCGTGAGCAGACCGCAGAGATGATGCAGAAGCCTCATGAAGAGAAGGATAAGGACTCTTCCGCCGAGGATTCTTCCGCAGCGGCTCCCGCTGAGAAGCCCACTGAGAAGACCGCTCAGACTGAGAAGAAGACTGTTGCAGAGCAGAGCCCTCAGAAGTCTGAGGGCGACAAGGCATAACCGGCTCTGGCCACCGTCGACGAGAGGCCATATATAAGAGGAGGGGGTCGTACCGCTTAGGTACGACCCCCTCCTCTTCCGTTTGTTCGCTGTTTGTTCGCTAGAAGCCTCGGCTTCCGGGCGTTATCTAGCCGTCGTTAGCTGGTGGATTCTTAGTTGGCGGGCTCGTCGAATTCCAGGCCGAGTAGCGCGTTCTCAACGATTTCGGTCAGTGCCGGGTGGATCCAGTACTGGCCGCGTGCGAGGGTGCGCGCATCCATGCCGAAGCTCATTGCCTGCAGTAGCGGCTGGATGAGCACGGAGGACTCTTCACCGACCAGGTGTGCGCCGAGCAGCTCGCCGTTGTCCTTGCGGGCGATGAGCTTGCACAGGCCGATCTTGTCTTCCATCGCCCAGCCGTAGGCGGTGTCGCCAAAGTTCTGTGCCTTGACGGTAATCTCAAAGCCTTCACGCTCGGCCGCCTGGCGCGCCTGCTCTTCGGTCATGCCGACCACGGCGATCTGCGGGTTGCTGAAGACCGCGCCGGGTACGTAGCGGTGGTCGCTGGCACGCAGGTCCTCGGGGTGGCTGAGGTTGTGCTGCACAACGCGTGCCTCGTGGTTTGCCACGTGCTTGAGCTGGTAGCGGCTGGACACGTCGCCGAGGGCGTAGACACCGGGTACGGGCGCGCCGTTGTAGAGCACGCGCTGGTACTTATCGACGCTGAGCTGACCGCCGTCCTGCACGTCGAAGTAGTTCTTCGCGTTGAGGGTGTCGGTGTTGGGGCGGCGACCGGTCGCCACGAGCACTGCGTCTGCGGGGATTTCGAGCAGTTCTTCACCGTTCTCGGAGGTTCGCTTAGCTACGACGGTCACGCTACCGTCGGCGTTCTCACGGATTTCGGAGAGGGAGGCATCCTTGACGATGTTCCACTGCTTGCTTGCGGCTTCTTCGAAACGTGCCACGACCTCTTCGTCCACGCCGCGCAGCAGGCGGGAGGAGCGGTTCAGCTGGGTTACTTCGGTGCCGAATGCGGAGAAAACGTGGGAGAATTCTGCCGCAATCACGCCGCCACCGATGACGACCATGCGGGCGGGCAGCTCGTCCAGGCGCATGACGTTGTCGTTGGTGTAGACCTTGGAGGAGTCGATACCGGGCACGGGAGGCAGCACGGCGCGCGAACCTGCCGCAACGACAATCTGGCGGCCCTGCAGGCGGGTGCCGTCGGTCAGCTCAACGGTATGGGAGCCGACGAAACGCGCGTACTGGTCGTAGAAGTCGACGTTGGGCAGACCGGCACGCCAGTTGCGGCCGCCTTCAACAATCGGGTCAATGCGGGAGGCAAAGATGCGGTCACGAATCTGTGCCCAGTGCACGGCGTCCACGTGTGCGTCAACGCCCAGGTGCTTGACCTCGCGGGTCTTCTGCGCGATGGTCGCCGGGTAGACGTACATCTTGGTGGGGATGCAGCCGACGTTCAGGCAGGTGCCGCCGAAGATACCGCCGTCGATGAGGGCGACCTTCTTGTCGTCCCATTCGGGGCCGATGAGGGTGTTGCCGGATCCGGAGCCGATGACGATGAGGTCGTACTGTGCTACGCCGTCAATGCGTTCTACGTTCTCGATGCTCATGTGGTCCTCTCGTTGATGGTGTTGAGGCTGGGCTCGTTCCCAGCGTGCCCCTCGATGACGGGCTTATTCCTGTTACTGCCACTATAACGTGTACGGGCGGTACGCTATTCCCGCTATCTCATCTCTTTACCTGCTGATACGCGAAAGCGCGCCGCCCCAAAGAACGCAGCACTGAGAGCACATCGCTGAAAACACAGCGGTTCTTTGAGAAGACGCACTCAAGCGTTGAAACTATGCGAGCCCGCGGATTAGTAAGGCCTAGATGTCTGCACTTAGAAATCAGCGCTTAGAGATCGGCCATGAGCCCAGCCAGCAAGCGGGTGAAGTCAATGGCGGGATCAACCGACTCTTCGTCGGGCCAAAAATGGATCGGGTACGCGGCACCCTGGGCGCGCTGCAGCACGGGGCTTTCAGCGAGCACGGGTTCTGCCACGAGTTCGCCGAAGAGGGAGCGCATTTCGTCGCGTCGGTAGCGGTGTTCGCTGTCGTTGGGGCGCATCTTGTTGATAACTACTCCCGCACCGTCAATGCTGATGCCGCTTTCCTGCTGAAAACGCACGATGGCGCGCAGGGTTCGTTCGGTGCCCGCCACGGAGAAGAGAGAGGGTTCAGCGACCGAGAGGATGCGCTCGCTCACCGCCCAGCCCATCGAAGACAGTGTTCCGAGGAACGGCGGGCAGTCGATCAGGATGACGTCGTAGGCGTCCGCTGCCGCCTCCACCATGCGTTTGAAGCGGCGGATGAACGGCGCCGCTTCCTGACGGTCCACGAGGGTGGAACGAGCCGAACCGCGTGCTACCTTCACGCTACCGGTGGTCACGGGGTTATTGGTCAGCAGGGTGGGTTTGCCGACGAGGGCATTCCAGGAGGAGCTACCGGCTTCCTCCGCGAAGGCGCGCTCATTGGAGCTGGCGATCAGGGAGGCGACGTCGGGGATGGTTTCATCCACCGCCAGGCCGGTGCTGGCGTCGCCGTGGGGGTCGAGGTCAATAACGAGTGTGGAGAGTCCGCTGTGTAATGCCGCGGACGCGAGCCCCAAGGTGATGGACGTTTTGCCGACGCCACCTTTGAGGCTGCTGATACTGACGATGCGGGGCATGCAGGTCCCTTTTATGAGTGAGGTGTAATGCCCCTTTATTTTAGCGAATCTTCGCTTTTCTTCCGGCTCTGACAGGGGTGTATCTTGAGTTTTTTCTCAAGTGAGCATTGAATATTCCCTCGGGTTTAAAACTTCTGCCCGCGCTCGCCACCGGGTAGGTAGTGAGCGCGGGCAGATTCACAATGTGTGGTTGAGGCCTATGCTTTATGCCTGTGCACGGCGGGCACGGCGGGCGGCGAGTTCGTCGCCTTCGAAGCTTTCGTGCATTTCTTCGCCGGGCTGGCCGTTGAGGTTCATTTCGATTTCTCGCCAGACGCGGCCAATCGCGATACCGAAGACGCCCTGACCAGCCTGTACAAGGTCGATCACCTCACTCGGGGAGGTGCATTCGTAGACGGTGGTGCCGTCACTCATCAGGGTGATGTTCGCGAGGTCGTCAATGCCGCGGGTACGCAGATGCTCGATGGAGGTGCGAATCTGCTGCAGGGACACGCCGGTGTCGAGCAGGCGCTTCACGATCTTGAGTACGAGCACATCGCGGAAGCTGTAGAGGCGCTGGGTGCCGGAGCCGGAGGCGCCACGCACGGTGGGTACAACCAGGTCGGTGCGTGCCCAGTAGTCGAGCTGACGGTAGGTGATGCCGGCTGCCTTGCAGGCGACGGCACCACGGTAGCCGAGGTTTTCCTCGACGACAGAGACAGGGTCGGTGAAGAGTACGCCCTGTTCACCGCGCGGAGGCGGTGCTACGGGGAAGAGGGTGTCGAAGCCGTCCAGGGGCTGATCGAAGCCCTGGGGTGCCTCATGGGTGCCTGCGGCCTCGCCTGCATTTTTGGCTACCTGCTGCTCTAGCACGGTCCCTCCTTTTCGTTAACCCGTTTAATGCGATTCACCGCGCCCTATCAAATGCGGTCGACTTCGTTCCGGTGTAGCCCCGATTTTCGGGGTGAGATTCTAGGGCTAAGCCTTAGAATCTGCATCTATGGTTCGCGTGGCCTCCCTCTGCGAGGTGAGCTACGCGGTTTTCAATACTACACATTGGTTCGACTATTCGATTCGCAGAACACGAGGTTCATAGAACACGACTCGATAGTGCGACCGATGCGCGATAGGCGCGGTTGTTCAATCTATTTTAACTGATAGAGGGCCCTACTTAAAATTGAACCCACCGAAGCGAATGATCTTTTCAGATTCATTCGCGCCTCTTTAACGCCGTGCAGGGGCGCTCCTCCCCCGCTGTTCCGTTCGCTTTTCCCGGGCGCCCATCCCACAGGGGAGTTTAAAAAGTAAATGCGTACGGACAGGTAGTCCGTACGCATTTACAGCTGAGTTGAGTGAACAGCCTTGGCAGGCCGGGAGCCCCCTGGTGAGAAAGCTCTTCGTGTTGGACGAAGGGGTAGAAATTCCGAGCGTGCCAGCGTCGGCTTCGTCCAAGTCTAGAGGCCGCTACCCGTTGGTCAGGGGTAGGGACTATAGAGGGAATCACCGTGGTCAGCGGTGCTTCCCGAGGGAAATCCCCGTTTGGGGTGCGGTAAAACCGCTGAGAATTTACGAACGGCAGACTGTCCGGTAGCCTGCCTCTTCGTACGCCTACTCGTAGGTAGGCATTGCCGATTCGACGAGAGTTGCGTGCAGCTGCAGGCACAACTTACGGATCTTGTCGGCTCGTTCCTGCGCCTGAGCCTGGGAGGCTGCATCGCGGCGCGATGCCAGCGGAGCCACCGCAATTTCCACGAGGGAAATTTCGCGGTCTGCCGCAGACTTAAATGCGCGCAGGTGACGGGGCTGAATGCCGTGCTGGGTCAGTTCTGCACTGACGCGGGCAATCAGCACATCGTAATCGGTGTACTCCACATCCGAACCGTCTTCGAGCAGTCCAAAGTCAATCAGCTCGCGGATCAGTTCGGGGGTGGTGTTAGCGTATTCAGCCAGCTCGCGGAGAGTGTAGGTGCGACCTTCCTGCTCGTTCGGGCCGAGGACGGTGTCTAGCACGTCTTCGCTTACGGTGGCAGGCATGGAGTTCAGCACGCGACCGGTTTCCAGGTCCTCCAGGTGCTGACGGATTACCTTCAGCGGCATGTAGTGGTCGCGCTGCATGGTGAGGATGTAGCGCAGGCGCTCAATATCCGTCTGGGAGTACTTGCGGTAGCCGGTTTCGGTACGGCTGGGGTGCACGAGACCGCGCTCCTCCAGGAAGCGAATCTTGGATGCGCTAATTCCGGGGAACTCCAGGTCGAGCTGGCTGAGAACCTGACCGATGGTCCGGCTCTTAACGTCACGCGGGTTACGGTCAGAGTCGCCGTTCTCCACGTCCTCTAGTTGAACCTCAGCGTTAGTGAGGTTTTCATCGATGCGTGAGGTCATCTATGTCTTTCGGGTACTTGTTCAGCCGATGTCGATACGAGCCGAAATTTGAGTGAGTGGCTCGCTTCCCTGGTCGGGGTCTCGCTTCGTGCCGAACATCTTTGCTTAGTGTTGAGAGTGTGATAGATAAGTTTAGTTGTTTATCACGAAATGATAAACCGCAAACCTTCGAGACAATCTTATAGTCTCACAAGGCATTTTGCTATTTAGTTCGCCCTTCTCAGGGGCTTTTTGAACCAAAAAATAACCACACAACCAGACACTATCCAATAGAGACAGTACCAATTTTAGCAAAATTCCAGTACTTCGAGCATGCGTGTCTCATATTGGACTGCTTTACGGGGAAAATTTTATCTTCTCGCGATAGTTGAAGTTTTCATCACATTTAACTTGAAAGAGGCCCCCACTAGGGGTTTAGCCATCTTTCAAGCCCCTCAGGCAGCTTTAGAGACCCTCAAGATAAACCTTAAATGCATCCATCTATTTGCGTTTGTGTGCACTTTAAAATGAAAAACGGCGAGACCAATCGGTCTCGCCGTTTTATCAGTACGTACCTCTTAAGATGAGGGACGCCAGAGTTATAGAGTCTATCGACTTAGAGCTTGTCCAGCTCAGCCTTGTATGCCTCTGCATCCAGCAGGTTAGCAAGGTCGTCAGCATTCTCGGGGCGAATCTCAATGATCCAGCCCTCGCCGTAGGGATTAGAGTTAACCAGTGCGGGATCGTCTTCCAGAGCCTCGTTCACTGCAACAATCTCGCCCGCAATAGGAGCGAAAAGATCAGAGACAGACTTGGTGGACTCGATCTCACCGAAGCTATCCTCAGCAGCTACAGAGTCGCCGACAGAGGGAAGGTCGACGTAGACGACGTCACCCAGTGCATCCTGAGCGTGGTCGGTAATACCAACACGTACGGTGCCCTCGGCGGTGAGAGCGGGAAACCCACTCGTGCTCAGAAGTGTACGAGAGTTCTGCGGGAACGTTGCTCATAGCAGCGGTGTCCTTTCAGTGTGATTTTGCGTAGCGCGGACCGTCCCGCGCACGGTGTCGTTCGCATGTGGGATAGCGAAACGTCCTACACCAATTATCACATAAGAAGTAACGCGGGGCACGCCCAAACACCCCCGTACCACTTCTACGACACTATTTTTCCTCTTCTTATTCGTGCATCTAACCATCCACACCGTATCGACTTCTAGACGCCCCTCTATTCATCACTTTCGCACACGGCTCCATACAGGCCTCTCACTCCCCCGATATGAGCCCAGCAGAAACGCAAAAGGCTCAGGACCCCACACCATGAAGGTGCAGGGCCCTGAGCCTCAGACTAGAGAGCTAAACTCTCACAGCGTCTTAGCGGGAAGAAATGACGCGCTCGGAGAAGCGGTTCGGGTTACCGAAACGGTGTGCGGTAATCGAAACAGCCTGCTCGCGGAGGAAGGGCAGCATCTCGATACGGCCAGCCTCGGTGACCGGTGCGAAGTACACTGCAACATCCGGGCGACCACCCAGTGCCGAGTAGATGGACTTCACGTCGTTACCGATGTAGCGGATACGGGTGCCTTCCAGCGGGGTGCCAGCCAGTGCGCGAACCGGGGTCTTAGCGTTCGAAGCCAGGTACTCGCGGAACTGAGCGTCCGACTTGACTTCGTACTTGATGCCCTTGTTCTCGAGGACGCCACGGACGTCGACCGGCAGGTCCTTACCGACGGACAGAGCGACCGGTGCGTTAGCTGCCAGACCGGCGAGCACAACGCGCAGGGTCTCTGCTGCGGATGCGGACTCGTCTGCACGAACCAGAACCTGGGTGGGTACGTAGCGCAGGATGTTGCGCTCCACGCCCAGCTTCGAGGGATCGTGGCCGAAGCCGAACTCGGTGTCCCAAGCGTGTGCGTCAGAGGAGACACCGCGCTTGATGAACTCGAAGTCCTCGCGCTTGCCCAGCTCGGATTGCTCGATGGTAGCCAGGGTCTCGCGGACGGTCACGGACTGGGTGACAGCGGTTGCGGTTGCCTGTGCGGGCTCCCAATCGGACAGAGCGATCAGGTAGCTGGGGCCACCAGCCTTGGTACCGGAGCCAACGGTGGACTTCTTCCAACCACCGAAGGGCTGACGCTGAACGATTGCACCGGTAATTGCACGGTTGACGTACAGGTTACCTGCCTGGACCTTGGAGAGCCACAGCTCGAGCTCGTCAGCATCCAGCGAGTGCAGACCTGCGGTCAGGCCGTAATCGGGTGCGTTCTGCAGCTCGATTGCCTCTTCCAGGGTCTCAGCGGTCATGATGCCCAGGATGGGACCGAAGTACTCGGTCATGTGGTACTCGGAACCGGGCTTGACGCCTTCGCGAACACCGGGGCTCCACAGGCGACCGGTCTCGTCCAGTTCCTTGGGCTGAATGAGCCAGCGCTCGCCCGGGCCGAGGGTAGTCAGACCGCGCAGCAGCTTCTCTTCCGGCTTCTGAACAACGGGGCCCATCTCGGACTCAATGTCCTGCGGGTGTGCCACATGCAGGGAGCTGACGGAGTCGATCAGCTGGCGGCGGAAACGCTCGGACTGTGCCACGGAGCCAACCAGGATAACGGTCGAACCAGCGGAGCACTTCTGACCTGCGTGGCCGAATGCCGAGTAGACGACGTCCTTGACGGCGAGGTCGATGTCAGCGTTCGGGGTGACGATGATCGAGTTCTTGCCCGAGGTCTCACCGAACAGGGGCAGGTCATCACGCCAGGAGCGGAAGAGCTCAGCGGTCTCGTAACCACCGGTCAGGATCAGGCGGTCAACCTCGGGGTGCGAGATGAGCAGCTTGCCTGCAGCGCGGTCAACAACCTTGACGAGCTTCAGAACTTCCTTGGGAACGCCTGCATCCCACATGATCTCTGCGATCAGGGCACCGGTGCGAGCGGTGATGGTTGCGGGCTTGAAGATGACAGCAGAACCTGCAGCCAGACCAGCCAGAACACCACCGGCGGGGATAGCGGTCGGGAAGTTCCACGGGGGAACAACCAGGGTCAGGTCAACAGACTTGGGCTTTGCGCCGTCGATCTTCTCGAGGTCCTCAGCCAGCATTGCGTAGTAGTATGCGAAGTCGATTGCCTCGGAGACCTCGGTGTCGCCCTGCTCCAGGGTCTTGCCAGCCTCAGCTGCCATAACCTCCAGCAGGTCACCGCGGCGCAGTGCGATAGCCTTACCGACCTTGCGCAGAATCTCTGCACGCTCGTGGCCGGAGAGCTTGCCCCATGCCTTGCCTGCTTCTTCGGTTTCCTTGATCAGCTTCTCAGCCTCAGCCTCGCTGGTCAGCTCGTTAGCCTTGAGAGTGTCGATGCCCAGCTTGGTGGTCTTGGAACGCTCGAGGATTGCGCGGCCCCACTCACGGTTACCGGCCAGTGCGGGGTCGGTGTCGGGGGTGTTCTCGAAGCGGCCTGCCGGTACGAAGACGTTGTCCTCGTTCTCGGTCAGACGGTTCTGGGTGCGCTTGGGTGCGGGAACCTCGTCGGTGACGGAGTTCAGTGCACGCATGAAGCGGTCCTCTTCGCGCTTGAAGATGGACTCGTCGGTTGCCAGGTCGAAGATACCGGACATGAAGTTCTCGGAGGAAGCGTTCTCCTCGAGACGACGGATCAGGTATGCGATTGCAACGTCGAATTCCTTGGGGTTCACGACGGGCACGTACAGCAGCAGGTGGCCAACGCGGCGGCGGATGATCTCTGCCTGCTGCTCAGCCATACCAATCAGCATCTCGAACTCGACGCGATCCTTAACACCGCGGTCCTCGGACAGCAGCAGTGCGAAAGCAACGTCGAAGAGGTTGTGGCCTGCAATACCGAGGCGGAGGCTCTTCACGTGCTCGGGGCGCAGTGCGTAGTCCAGAACGCGCTTGTAGTTGGTGTCAGCAGCCTGCTTGGTGTCCCAGGTGGTCAGCGGCCAGCCGTGCATAACTGCTTCCACGATTTCCATGGAGAGGTTTGCACCCTTAACCAGGCGGACCTTGATGCCTGCGCCGCCAGCAGCAACGCGCTTTGCGGACCATTCCTGCAGGTGCTGCATTGCAGCCAGGGTGTCGGGCAGGTATGCCTGGAGCACGATACCGGCTTCCAGGTCCTTCAGGTGGGGCTGGTCCAGGATCTTGGTGAACACCTCAATGGTGAGGTCCAGGTCCTTGTACTCCTCCATGTCCAGGTTGATGAACTTCTTGGGGGAGGTGGATGCAGCCAGCTCGTACAGCGGGGTCAGGCGGCGAACAGCGGTCTCAACAACCTCGTCGAATGCCCAGTGCTGGTGGGGGCCGGAAACAGCGGACACCTTAATGGAGACGTAATCAACGTCGTCACGTGCCAGCAGGCGCTTGGTCTCAGCCAGGCGGTGCTCTGCTTCCTTGTCACCCAGAACTGCCTCACCGAGCAGGTTGACGTTCAGGCGGTTACCGGTCTTGGTCAGCTCTGCAATTGCGTCGCCCAGCTTCTCCTCGGAAGCGTCGACGATCAGGTGACCGACCATCTCGCGCAGCACGCGGCGTGCAACGGGAACGGTGGGCCATGCGACCTTACCAGCCAGCTTGCCACCGAAGCCAACAGCGGACTTCATGTACCAGGGCAGGAAGGAAGGTGCCAGGCCGGAAATACGAGCAAGGTTGCGGCCGGAGACGTTGTCGTCCTCGGGGCGAATAACGCCATCAACAAAGCCGACGGTGAAGGGAAGACCATTGGGGTCCTTCAGAACACCGGCGAGCTGCTCAGCCGCGAAGGTGGGCTTGATCGACTGGGACTCGTTTACCCACTGACGAACAAGCTGACGAGCTTCCAGAGCCATCTTCTGGTAGTGCTCAGATGCGAAAGGATGGGTCATCCTTGACTCCTAACTATCTTACTGTGTGCGGTGCACACCACGTTTGGCGATGTCTCTATTTCACCACAAAAGGGTAATAAATACCTCATTAGAAAAACTGAATGTTTTTTCCAAAATTCATTTAGATTTTCTTAATGATTGTGCGGTGAGGTTTTCGCCCCGCGCCCCCTCCGAACCTCCTGCTCGAAGAGACAAGGTGAAGTTTGTAGCGACATCGCTATCCATCCCTCTCAGGCTAGCACTTTCAGAACGCAAATATCGAACCCATTTCGTAACAAACGAACACCTCAAAATCATTCCCAGAAGCATCTTTGCTCCCAAGAACCATCACATCAGCGCGAAAATACTCGCTACACAAGCCAACATGCCACTACCCCACTTCAAGCATCTCAAAAAGAGCCGGCCGAAACCCCGCGCGGTACCATAGATAAGAGTCCACGATGAGAGACGCGCCACGGAAGAGTTCGGGAATGCAACCCACCCGAACCACCGGGCGCATCAGGGAGGAAAAAACGTGTCAATCTACGACATTCGACGCATGCAAATGCTCCTCGAAATCCAAGAACGCGGCACCATCATCGCCGCAGCCGAAGCACTCAGCCTCACCCCCTCCGCCGTCTCCCAACAGATTGCCACCCTCGAAAAAGAAACCGGCACCCCCTTGCTGCAGCGCATCGGCAGGCGCGTACAGCTCACCAGCGCCGGACTCATCATCGTTGACAGCGCCCGCAGCATCCTGCGCGAACTCGACCGCATGCAAACCTCCGTCGCCAACCTCACCGGCGAACCCGCAGGCATGGTCCGCCTCGCCATCTTCCAGTCCGCAGCCTTCGCACTGCTACCGGAAACCCTCAGCTACCTTGCCGAACACGCCCCCTCACTCACGCTGCAAGTACTGCAAATCGACCCCGAAACCGGAACCTCCCTAACCCGAAGCCGCGAATACGACATGGTGCTCTCCGAAGCCTACCCGCACCACCACATCCCCGAATACCCCGAACTGCACTCCGAGCTACTCACCGAAGACCCGCTCAGCCTCATCGTGCCCAGCGCCTCCACCATTACCTCAATTGAGGAAGCGCACGCGCTGCCCTGGGTCCTCGAAATGGAGCAGAACACCTCCCGCAGCTGGGCACTCAACCAGTGCCGCACCGCAGGATTCGAGCCGGTCATCCGCTACAGCGCCAACGACATGATTACGAACTCCAACCTCGTCAAGGCTGGATTCGCCGTCACCATCGTGCCCGGCTTCATCCTCTCCTCCCTCTCCACCACCGAGGGACTACGCGTCGTGGAGCTACCCGGCAAACCCTCCCGCAAAATCTTTACCGCCGTACGCCGAGAGTCTGCCGCCAACCCCGCCATCGCCATGGTGCGCGAAGCACTGCACCACGCTGTGCAGGTGGTATTCGGCGAACACGACAGGACCGAAACCGCATAAGAAAAATCGGCTGCCACCCATGCCGGCGAACTAGACAATACAAAAGGTCGGGGCCGTTCCCACGAACGACCCCGACCTTTCACCATGCCTTTTTGAACATGCGCCTATATATAGAGGTATAAAAGCACCGGCAGTGGAGCCGCTCCCCCGCCGTGCCCATCCCTCACGGGGTCGGTTCAGCCGCTAGTTCAGCGAAGCAACCACAGCCGGGCTCTGCACCTCGTAGAACGAAGACGACAAACCGGCCGCCGCCATATCCAGCACAGCGCTCACATGAACCTGCTTCAACGCAGACCCGGCGACGCCCGAAGCCACCTGATAATTCAGCTGAACATCCAGGCGATGACCGCGAGGAATAGCGGTACGCAACTCCAGAACATTCTCGCTACCGGCACCGGCCTGACCGGTCTGCTCACTACGACGCACCGCATCAAGATTCAGAGCATCCACCGGAGCCACCAGAGCCGAAGCACCCAGGCTACCCGAAGGCAACACCGCCTGACCCGAGGTCACACGAAGCGTCACTGCGGGATTCAACAACAAACCGGTCTTCGGATCCTGCGCGCGAGCACGCACCATCAGGCGAGTACCCACCGGCAGCGTCGAACTACCCTCATTAATAATGCTCAGGCGAGTCGGCAGATTCCGGAAAGCAACAGTACGCGCCGGCTGGCTCTGCATAGACACAGCCTGCACACCAGAGGCTGCCTTCAACTCCAGGCGGATGCATGACTCGTTATAGCGCATCGGCACCTGCACCAGCGCAGAGCTCGCCGCGCCGCCATGCTGACCACCTCCGTGCTGTCCACTGCCGCCACGCTGCCCACCAGGACGCTGGGTCACCGGGGTCACGCGAGCGCGCTTACCGCCCGAACGAGTTGCCGCCTCCGCAGCGCTCACGCCGCCAGCCACGAGGGCAGCCGAAGCGCCCGCAACCTTCAACGCGGTACGGCGAGAAGTGTTCATCAGATTATTCTTAGTCATTTTCTACTCCTCTAAGCCTTCGCGATACGGTACACGCCGCTAATCGTGCCCTGCCACCAGGTGCCGTAACGGTCAATCGTGCCCACCATCTGCAGGGTGTCCCCACCGCCGAGTAACAGGCTCACGTGCTGAGGCAGGCGCTGCTCGTGCATCGTCTTGCCGGTTTCCATGTCCAGCGCAACAGCCCACGCGTAGGCGCCATTCGCCAAACCAGCCGGGCCGCGGCGACGCTCGCAGGTGTAAATCAGGCCGTCAGCGGCGGAATAGCGAGGAACAGCCGAAGAGTACACGTCCTTACGGTCCCAGATCTTACGCAAACCGCGGTCGGTAATATCCCAACGCTCCATACCGGGAGCAAAAAGCGCGTTCGCTGGAACCGACGGACCGGCACCCTCCGGGTACTTCGGGTAGGGGTAGCCGTAGGTGCTTGCACCGACCATCGTGCTACCCACACCGATCATGGAGTTCTCGGTGCCAGAGGTACCGGCAGTAAACAGGCCGGCACTACCGACCTTCGCGCCGTTATCGGTGCGGTACACAATGACCGACTCCTGAATATCAGAGTTATCGGTCAGCATCACATAATCCGAACCGTTCGGGCCAAAGAACGTCGGGGAGGCGCCGGAACCCCACGCGAGCTTACCGGGCTTGCGGGCGCTACCTCGATCGTACGCATGCCACCACTTGAGGGTGGGCGCACCGGTTGCGGTAGCGTTCAGCATATAAATAGCGTGGGAGGTCACTACGCTCACACCCTGCGGGCACGCCGAAATCGAGTTGTCAATACGCTCGCCCGCAATCGACGCCTTGTTCAGACGCATCGAGCGAATCGTGCCGCGGGCAGAATCAATCACCGCGATGTAGCCGTTCTTCGTCGCAACCCAAATGCGACCGGACCAGTCGGGTACCAGACCAACCACAGCGTCATTGGCGCTCTGGGCGAGCATGCGGCTCAGGTCAATACGCTCATCAACTCGGATGCTGCGTCCGTCAGCAGAGTGGGAGAGGCGCAGCAGGCACTGAGAGCCATCCACCAGAACCATGCGGTCCTGCGCGTCAAGGTAGGCGTACACGCCGCCGAGCAGTGCGCCCTTCGGAATGTCCAGGTGCGAAAGTTCACGGCCGGTATGCGGATCAAGGATGGAGAGCTTCGGGGTGATGAACTCACCGTGGGCGAAGACCTGGGTGCAGAGCACCTGAATGAAGCCGTCGCGTCCAGCAAGAATCGTCGGGCAGGCGCCGCCGAGCTTCGTCCCGGTAATCTTCCAATTGCCTGCTCCGGGGCCGGCAAGAGGAGTAGCGTCGGAAGACTGGGCATCACCGTGCATGGTGGTAATGCCGGGTGCGCCCAGGTGCGGATTCGCCTGGGCGTTATAGGTAGGGGTCATGGTTGGTTCTTTCTAACGGTGAGTGGCGCACACCTTCAATGGAGTGCACTAATATGCGCTTTCACATGCGCAAACGTTTCACATTGTAGGGTTAGAAAGCAGTTTTTGACGACATTCAAGGGCACCTTGAAGCATTGTTCAGGCGGCGCTTGAGAGCTTCATCCAGAGAGCTTCACTCAGAAAGCCCTCAGCGCTACCCATTCAGATTCAAGGTACCCTTATTAGCCCATAACCACGGACCTTCATACCTGCGAGCCCCATATCCGCGAACCTCATGCCCGCGGCAATTATTTCAGCTACTTCTCCATGAGCGCCTTAGCCAGCGCATCATCAAGAACCAAATCGGTAATCGCACCCGTACGCAAGGCACCGCGCAAAGCACGCACACGGTGAGTACCGGAGGCAACGCAAATACGACGCGGAATACGAGCCAGCTCCTTCGGAGTCGGACCGGACGCACGCTTATTCAGCTCCAAATCAGCCCAGGAGCCGTCCTCACGCAGAAGAATCGTGCACATATCCCCCACAACGCCCAGCTCACGCAGCTGACGTTGCTCCTGCACCTCAAAATAGCCACCCGAATACACGTGAGAAGGAATAGGGCCACCAAAAGCGCCCACACCAAATAGCGAGGTCAACGTTCTGCTGGGCATGCAGATTCTTCTGCACGCTACGCTCACGCCACATGGCGGTCTTGGTGTCCGCATAGTCAAAGAAAGCGGGAACCGGGAAATGGATAGCCTGCGCATCATATGCGTTCACCAACTGCCCCAGCAGCGAACCCAGGTACGGAATACCGGAATGGTGGGCGTTACCCGCACCATTGAGCTGAACCACCGTCACGCCGGTCAGCGGGCGGCGCGGCAGATGACGGGAAATCTCAGTCATGGTCGAACCCCACGCCACACCCAGGCTCGTTCCGTTATCAACCAGGGAATCAAGGAGCGCCGCCGCGGTGCGAGACACCTGGCTCATGCGAGCAATCGGGGTGGCATCCGGACGGACATTCACGAGGGTGACACGCACCTTATAGCGCTCGCCGATGCGGCGCTCCAGCTCACTGCGGGTACGGAAGGAATCATCCAGACGAATCTGCACCATCCCGCTTTCACGAGCACTTTTAAGGAGGCGCGATACGGTGGCGCGGGAGACCCCCAGACGGGCCGCAATAGCGTCCATCGTCATGTTGTGGATGTAGTACAGCTGCGCCGCCTCGTAGGTATGGTTAGCGCGTTCGTTCATCGGTCACAGACCCCCAGTGAAAATCCGTTCATACTGCTTGGTTATTATTTCACCATTGGGTTTTACTATTTGCAAGATGAAACCCCACGCCGCGCACGCGGCACGAGAAGAAAGAGCACTACATGAGCTCCCAGCACATTGCACAGCAGTCCCAGCTGACCGCTGAATCCCGCGCCAAGGCACTCAAGAGCATGGCCAACGAAGAACTCGACATCCTGGTCGTTGGCGGCGGCATCACCGGTGCAGGTATCGCCCTTGACGCAGCAACCCGCGGTCTGCGTACCGGCATCGTCGAAGCAGGCGACTGGGCTGCAGGCACCAGTGCATGGTCCTCCAAGCTCGTCCACGGCGGCCTGCGCTACCTCTACAACCTCGACTTCAAGCTCGTGACCGAAGCTCTCACCGAGCGCGGCCTGCTGCTGAACAAGATCGCACCCCACCTCGTGCACGCACAGCCCTTCCTGTGGCCCCTGAAGATGCCCGTCATCGAGCGCGCATACTCCGCAATCGGCATCGGCATGTACGACACCCTCGCATTCCTCGGCTCCCGCGGCAACAAGGGCGTCCCCTCCCAGCGTCACTTCACCAAGGCCGGCACCAAGACCGTCTTCCCCGATATCAAGGACTCCGCATTCAGCGGCGCAATCCAGTTCTACGACGCACGCGTTGACGACGCACGCCTCGTCATCGACGTCGTCCGCACCGCTGCAAGCTACGGCGCACTGGCTGCATCCCGCACCCAGGTTGTCGGCTTCACCAAGGACGCATCTGGCCGCGTCATCGGTGCAGAGCTGGCAGACCTGGAGACCGGCGAGCGCCTGAACGTGCGCGCAAAGCACGTCATCAACGCAACCGGCGTGTGGACCGAAGAGTCCGAGTCCCTGGCTAACCCCGATGCAGGCCTGGAGGTTCTGGCTTCCAAGGGTATCCACATCGTGGTTCCCCGCGACCGCATCAACGCAACCAGCGGTATCTTCACCAAGACCGAGAAGTCCGTTCTCTTCATCATCCCCTGGCAGCGTTACTGGATCATCGGCACCACCGACACCCCCTACGCCGAGGACCGCGAGCGCCCCGTCGCAACCAGCAAGGACATCGACTACGTCCTGATGCAGGCCAACAAGCTGATCGCTAACCCGCTGACCCGCGAGGACATCATCGGCACCTACACCGGCCTGCGCCCGCTGCTGCAGCCCAAGGTCAAGGACGGCGCAGCATCCACCAAGGTTTCCCGCGAGCACACCGTGACCGAGGTTGCCCCCGGCATGAGCGCAATCGCAGGCGGCAAGCTCACCACCTACCGTGTGATGGCTGCCGACGCTGTGGACTTCGCACTGGGCGAGCAGGCTAAGCAGAACCCCTCCGTAACCGCAACCATCGGCCTGGTCGGCGCAGACGGCTACCACGCAATCGCTGCTAACCGTGCACGCTACGCAGAGCGTTACGGCTGGGATGAGGACCGTATCACCCACCTGCTCGAGCGTTACGGATCGCAGATTGAGGACCTCGGCGCTCTCATCGACGCTGACCCCTCCCTCGGTGCTCCCCTGGCTAAGGCACCCCAGTTCCTGCGTGCAGATGTCGTCTTCGCTGTCCGCTACGAAGGCGCCCTGCACCTGGAGGACGTGCTGGTCCGCCGCGTACGCCTCGACCTCGAGCAGCGCGACCGCGGCCTGGCAGCGGCAGACGAAATCCTCGACATCATGCGTTCCGAGCTCGGCTGGGATGATCAGAAGGTCAAGGAAGAGCGTGACCTCTACGCCGCACGCGTGCAGGCTATCCGCGAGGCGGAGTCCACCTCCACCGACGCTGAGGCATCGGCAAAGATTGAGGCTGTCACCCCCGTGGCACCCCGCGTGAAGCTCTAATCCTTAGAGCTTTCGCACACCTTTCGTAACCGATTACTTGGTACGAACCGACCGTTCGCCCCTCACCGAGTATGGGCTAACTCATATTTTTCGGTGAGGGGTGGACGGACGGTTAAATAACCGTTTACGATAAACCCCCTGCACAAGAAGCAGAGCGCTAAGTACGGGGCTAACCCACAGTGCAATCTGCTTCCCATTCAGACATTCAACCAATATTTTCGTAGCAACCGCTACACATTTCAGCACAGCGTTGTGCCCCGATCCGCCCGTGCGGTGAGGACGCACGGGAATGCGCAAGCATCGGTTCGCTTGCCTTCCAGACGCTTCGTTTACAAGGAGCAACAATGTCTCTTCTTGCTTCCGCAGGAACTGTACTTGCAGCCGGCTCATCCGCTCTCGTGGATGCATCCGGCGCCCCCACCACCCTCGGAATCTTCGCTTCCGAGTTCTTCGGCACCTTCATCCTGATTCTGCTCGGTGCCGGCGTATGCGCCGCAGTGACCCTCAAGAAGTCCTACGCTAAGGACGCAGGCTGGGGTGTTATCACCTTCGGATGGGGTCTGGCAGTGTTCACCGCCGTGTACCTCTCCTTCCATTCCGGTGCACACCTGAACCCCGCTGTGACCGTTGGCCTGGCAACCGCAGGCAAGGACCTGGCAACCGGCGTTCCCGCGACCCCGCTGAACATCACCCTGTACATCGTCGCTCAGATGCTCGGCGCAATGGCCGGTGCAACCGGAGCGTACCTCACATACAAGAAGCACTTCGATGAGGACCCGGGCGACCGCCTCGGCATTTTCGCCACTGGCCCCGCCATCAAGTCCTACGGCTGGAACTTGCTCACCGAGATTATCGGCACCTTCGTCCTGATCGGCTGGATTATCGCATCCGGTAAGACCCCCGCCCAGACTGGCCCCTTGGCTGTTGCCCTGGTCGTTGTTTCTATCAGTATGAGCCTCGGTGGCGCAACCGGTTCCGCTATCAACCCCGCACGTGACCTCGGCCCCCGTATCGCCTACACCTTCCTGCCCATCCCCGGTAAGACCGGTTCCAACTGGGCTTACGCATGGGTTCCGGTTGTTGGCCCAATCATCGGCGCTATCCTCGCAGGCCTGATCGTTCCGGCAGTTCTGCCCCTCTAAACCTCTCTAATACCCCCGTTCTTTTGTTCTAAGGAAAAATCAATGACGACTTCTCTGCACTCCGCAACCCTCAACGTCGAGCGCAAGTACATCCTCTCCATCGACCAGGGCACCACCAGCTCCCGCGCGATCCTGTTCAACAAGGCGGGCGAGAACGTGGCTCAAGGCCAGCTCGAGCACGAGCAGATCTTCCCCAAGGCCGGCTGGGTCGAGCACAACGCAACCGAAATTTGGCAGAACGTCCGTAAGGTCGTAGCAATGGCTATGGCAAACGGCGAAGTCAACCACCACGAAATCGCTGCAGTCGGCATCACCAATCAGCGTGAAACCACCGTCGTGTGGGACAAGAACACCGGTGAGCCCGTCTACAACGCAATCGTCTGGCAGGACACCCGCACCCAGGAAATCGTTGAAGAGCTCGCAGGCGAAGAGGGCGTTGGCAAGTACCACGACATCGTCGGCCTGAACCTCTCTACCTACTTCTCCGGTCCCAAGATCAAGTGGATCCTGGACAACGTTGAAGGCGCACGCGAGCGCGCAGAGCGCGGCGACCTGCTCTTCGGCAACACCGACACCTGGCTGGTCTGGAACCTGACCGGTGGTGTTGACGGCGGCGTTCACGTCACCGACGTCACCAACGCATCCCGTACCCTGCTGATGAACATCCGCACCCTGCAGTGGGATCCGCAGATTGCCGCAGACATGGGCATCCCCATGAGCATGCTGCCCGAAATCAAGTCCTCCTCCGAGGTGTACGGCTTCGGCCGCCCAACCGGTCTGCTCGCAGGCACCCCCATCGCGGGTATCCTGGGCGACCAGCAGGCTGCAACCTTCGGTCAGGCTTGCTTCGAGAAGGGCATGGCGAAGAACACCTACGGTACCGGTAACTTCATGCTTATGAACACCGGCAACGAGCCCGTCTTCTCCAACAACGGTCTGCTGACCACCGTCGCTTACAAGATTGGCGACGCAGCTCCCGTCTACGCTCTGGAAGGCTCGGTCGCAATGAGCGGCTCCCTGATTCAGTGGCTGCGCGACAACCTGCGCATGATTGAGAACGCAGCAGAGTCTGAGGAACTGGCTACCTCCGTTGAGGACTCCGGCGGCTGCTACGTTGTTCCCGCTTTCTCCGGCCTGTTCGCGCCTCACTGGCGTTCCGACGCTCGCGGCGTCATCGTTGGTCTGACCCGCTATGTGAACCGTGCACACATCGTGCGTGCGGCACTGGAGGCAACCGCGTTCCAGACCCGCGAGGTTCTGGACGCAATGAACGCTGACTCCGGTGTTGAGCTCTCCGAGCTGCGCGTGGACGGCGGCATGACCGCTAACGAGTTCCTCATGCAGTTCCAGGCTGACATCCTCGGTGTTCCCGTGATTCGCCCGAAGGTTGTTGAGACCACCGCACTGGGCGCAGCATACGCTGCAGGTATCGCTGTTGGTTTCTGGACCGGCGAGCAGGATGTTGTGGACAACTGGGTTGAGGACAAGCGCTGGCTGCCCTCCATGGAGCCCGCAGAGGTTGACCGCCAGTACCGTCTGTGGAAGAAGGCTGTCTCCCGCACCCTCGAGTGGGTTGACGAGGACGTTCCGACCGCCTAATCGCAGCACCCGTTGCCTGACGGCACGGCCCGCGTACTGACGAAGCCCCGGCTGTTTCTCCCCCACTACGGGGTTGAGGCAGCCGGGGCTTTTCGCTGTTTATGACGCTCAATTGCGCGTTTATTGCGGCGTAATTTCTACAAAAATTAGTGCTGGGGTACCGTTGGTTTTTGTAAATTCGGTATCGTCCGCCGATTACCCGACGCGGTGTTGTTCGTGAGGTGTCAGTACCGCACAGGACGCGTACGCGACATATTCATGCGCTGTCCTGACAGGTGTCGACGGTTCGCGCTGATACTTTATTTACGCTCCCGTCCGCCACGATGCTTCACGTACCGCGGCGGACGGGCTTTTATCTCTTGTTACAGGGTTCTCTTGTTACAGGGTTCTCTGTGTTAGCGACGAGCGTGGGTTCGCTTTTCATGTTGCAGTTCTCGCTGTAAAATCACTCGTTTTATGCCCCTTGTTGAGATACCCGTTCACATGTTGTGTGGGGTTGATCTAACAGCGTTTACATACCTTTGATGTCTACTTCACGCGCCGTATCATAGATATATAGGCTTATTGATCCTGTTCTGGCCGCCGAAGATGGCGGTTGGTTACGCATCCGACACCTTCCGGTGCTCGTGAGAACGGAGAGAGGCTCCGTTGGAAGGAGGGAGCGGGTTTTCCCCGCACCGATTATGGTTGATGTCCGTCGCCGCAAGCTTGCAATTATTGCTATGAACATTTCGGTTCTTGCAGCTGCTCTCTCCTGGCTGTTGGTGCTCTTCTCCGTTATGTATTCTGCCGCCGCTGTGCCGTGGGCGCTGGGTATTGCTATCGTGCTGACTGTGATTGGTATCTACGCGCTGTACCGCTACTACTCAAAGTACTCGCATGTGCTCCCGAACGAGGACCCGGATGCGCACGATGTGCTCGGTCACGACCTGCACTCAACCCACCTGCCGCACCTGCACCACACGGAGGGCAACGCTGACCGCGCGTAATTCTGACAGCGCAGCCGCTAAGTAGCAAGCTTCACTACCCCCTATACAGCGTAAATGTGCCGCCTCACCGGTATCAGTGAGGCGGCACATTTACATTAAAATCACGGTTCAGAGTCCAAACCAACGATTATTTCTCAACGGTTGATTCAGCACTTCGACGCGCTGCAGCTTCGGCTTTGGCTAGTTCTGCCTTTTCGTTCTCTTGAACTACAAGAGCGTTATATTTCCAGCCGGGGATTCGTTCAACAAGCCATCCTATCCAGAGGAGCGCCGCGGTAATGAGAGCGACAGGAATCAGGTAGATGAGGATGCTCGGGTTGCGGTTGTGGTCTGAGGTGCTAAGTGCGCTTAACTCCCACAGCATAAGGATTGGCGCACCCATCAAAGGCATCACGATAAAAAGGATCAAGGCATAGTAATTGCCCATCTTGCTACCGGGGTTACCTCTATTCATACGAGCTTGGGTAACGGCTCTCTTCAGGCGTTTGTATTCTTCTAAGGTTTCGCCGTCTAGAAGCGAAGCATCAGGAATCTTGGCGATAACGTACTGCACGGCTTCCAAATCAGAGGGCGCACAAATATAGATATGCCCCTGGGACATAACGGTATATTCTTTCGCGATGTCGAGGCACGCCTGCGCGTAACGGTTATTGAGCTCTCGGCTCTGCGGGTTTTCCTTGAGCTGCCGGCGGATATCTTTCAGGTCTTCCATGTTTCTCCTTGCAATTTCAGTCATCGTTGAACCCATCGGTAAGGCACGAGAAACACAGGTCACCCCCACCCGGTGCGGGGTGGAGAAGCCGGAGTATTGAATTGCGGTGTATCGGTGTGTACTTCACAGAATGCCAGCTCTTCGGGCTCAAGCAAAATTGGCGGGTATCCTGAGATATTTCAACGGCGGTACAAACGGTGGCGCATATATCTCATACATTGCGGTCAGTTATAGACAAAACCCGCTGCGGGTACGGTACGGAGGCGCCCCTCCCCTATGATGGTTGAAAGGGATATTTGCCCCTAATACCATCTGCAGTACACGCCCACGAGCCAACAAGGAAGAGCATGACCAAAGCGACCGATTCGCCGCAGCCGCCGGAAGCGCTCGCGCGCTGGTACACTCGCTACTCGAGCCCCGTCGGCGTGCTCTATCTTGCCGCCCGCGCGGATGCGGTTGTCGGCATCTGGTACGAGGATCAGGCGCATTTTCCGCTCCCCCACGAACTCGGTGAGCTGATCGAGAATCCCGGAGCCTACCTGCGGGAGCACGGTACGGCGGAAGATGACACAGCGGAAGATGAAGAGCCTGCCGGCGAGTATGCTGCGGCGCTATTGCTCTCTCGTGCTGAGGCAGAGCTCTCTGAGTATTTTGAGCGCAAGCGCACTTCTTTTACGTTGCCGTTAGATCCTGAGGGCACCGATTTTCAGCTGATCGTGTGGGAGCATCTGAAGACTGTTCCTGCCGGGTACACCACCACTTACGGCGAGATTTCGCGTGCGGTTGGCCCGGGTGCCCCGGCGCAGGCTGTGGGTCAGGCGGTCGGCCGTAATAAGGTTTCTATTATGATTCCGTGCCACCGCGTTATTGGTGCTGACGGCAGCTTGACCGGCTACGCTGGCGGGGTTGAGCGCAAGCAGTTCCTCCTCGACCTGGAGGAGCCGGAAGAGGTGCGGGAGGCGCGGCTCTTCTAGCGCCTGCCGGCTAGTCTTCGAGGCTCATGACGGGGTGGGGTATGCAGGGGTGGTGTATACACTGGGTGCGTACCCCACCTTTTTTCGTACCTGTTTCCGGTTTCATTGCCCTGCAACACGACACGTAATCGAATATAGTTGCGATTTACTCACGGCAGAGCTACTGTTTAAGTAGAACATGCTTCCGAAATACTCGGATCAGCTCAGCACTCTCAGAGAGGAGAAACCGTGACCTCGCAACCTAATATTCCCGCCAACCCCCTCGACAGCACCCCGAACTACCCCACGTGGGTAACCGACGAACTTCTGCGCGACTACTACGACACCGAATGGGGCATGCCCATCACCGATGAGCGGGGACTCTTCGAGGCCCTGAGCCTTGAAGCTTTTCAGGTGGGACTCTCTTGGCGAACGATTCTTGCCCGCCGCGAAGCATTTCGCCGCGCCTTCGAGGGTTTCGACCCCGAACGCGTGGCTGCGTTCACCGACCAGGATATTGCGCGACTTCTCCAGGACGAAGACATTATCCGTAACGAGCGGAAGATTCGCGCGGTCATCTCCAATGCGCGGCTGACCATTCGGATGCGTGAGCTTGCCGCCGTGCCGCATGAGACTTACGCGGAGGATATTCGTCTTCCCCTCATCATTCCCTCTTCTACCCCGACCAATACGGATAGCCTTGAGGCGGCAAACACCCGCCGTCGTCGAGTTCGTACCCTCAGCAATGAAGACCTGAACCGGATGCGCGAGCGCACCCTACCTGACGGCACACGGGTACCGGGCGGCTGCCGGCGTGGCTGTGGTCCTTCACGCCGAGCGAGACTATCGCGCCGCATACCCTGGAGGATATTCCTACCGATACGCCCGAGTCCGCGCTTCTCGCCAAATCTTTTAAGGCACTGGGTGGAGTATTTTTGGGTCCGGTGACCGCTTATGCGCTCATGTGCGCAGTCGGCATGGTGGATGCGCACCTGGTGGGCTCGCATCGGCGCGGCTGTTCGGGTCTTTTCACCTAAACCCTCGAGCCTCTGGCGCGAGGGCACGCCCGGGCAGAGAAAAACCGCGTGTTACTTCGGTGAAGTAAGCACGCGGCTTCTATACGTTGAGAGGTTCCGCCCTGAATTAGATCGTCGCAGGGTTAGATTGTCGCAGGATTAGATCATCACGAAGAGGAAGATCAGGGACAGTAGCGGCGGGGTCAGCTGAATCAGCGCCGGCTTGCGCTTATCCGGGGAGGTGAGGAACAGGTAGGCACCGGCAACCGCCATGGAGCCCAGACCTGCGAACATGAGCGCCACGCCCACCTGCGGGGAGCCGAACCAGAAGGCGAGCAGACCGGTTGCTGCGATCCAGGCGAGCATCAGGTTGTACAGACCCTGGTTTGCCGCCATCTCCTTGGTGGACTCGGCAAATTCTTCGGTCATTCCGAAGGTTTCGCGGCCCTTGGGCTTAGTCCATAGGAAGGACTCGATGATCCAGATGTACACGTGAATAGCGATTGCTACGAAGGCAAAAACGGTGGTAATCGTTGCGAGCGTCTGCATTGTTTTTCCTTAAGCAGTAGGTGTTCTATTAGGCACCTGCCCGTTCTTTATTCTGGAGCACAACCTGTGGTGATGTGCAGAATCATGCAGGAGCAAGCACAAGAAGTAATTCTACGCCTCTTCCCGGCTTGTTGGAACTTCCCTGAATATGCGTGAAACCCCTCGATTCGTCTTCTGCAGAGAAAACTGTAGGGTTCTCATCGAGGGGTTTCGTATGCAGGGTTACGCCGAATCCGGTATCGGTCTTTAGCCCATCATGAGCGACAGAGCGAAGGACCAGAGGCAGACCAGGCCCAGCAGAATGGCGCTGTACTTAATGGACATGGAGGTAATCTTCGATTCCTCGCCGGCGCTATTTACTGCGGCCGCCGCGATTGCGATGGACTGCGGGGAAACGATCTTACCCATCACGCCACCGGCGGTGTTTGCGGCAACGAGCAGGGTCGGGTCAACAGCAATCTGGGCTGCGGTGGTGGACTGCAGGCCCGCGAAGAGCACGTTAGCGTTCGTCACGGAGCCGGTCACGAACACACCAATCCAACCGATGATCGGGGACAGCAGCGGGAAGACCGGGCCGGCTGCCGCGAGCGCCAGAGCGATGGAGGTGGTCATACCGGCGTGGTTCATCACGTTTGCGACGGACATGACCAGGCAGATCATGAGGATCGGCATCTTCAGCTGGTTCCAGGTGCCGCCGAGCTCTTCAAAGGCTTCGCCCCAGCTAATCTTCGAGGTCAGCACGGTAATGAGTGCCGCCACCAGAATTGCGGTGCCGGATGCGCCCAGGGTGTTCCATGAGAACATTGCGGTCACGGTCTTACCTGCACCGGTGACGATTGCCTCGTGGATGCCGGGGATGGGGAACGCCAGGGTTGCGGCGCCCAGCGGACCAGTGGTTGCGAACACGGGCTTGAGCGCGGTGGACCAGAGCAGGATGGTTGCGGAGAGGAAGATGAAGGGGCTCCACGCCTTAACAATCTCAGCGCCGGTGTGCTTGACGCTCTGCTGTGCCTGAACTTCTTCGAGGCTGGGAGCGGTGGGTTCACGGTAAATATGCTTGGGCTGCCAGGAACGCATGACGAGTGCCAGCGCCACCAGGGACAGCAGTGGCGGGATGATGTCGACCAGTTCGGGAGAGCCGAGCAGCATCAGGATAGCTGCCTGACCGCCGGAGAAGATGACACCGGTCATGAGCGCTACGAGACCGACTTCGCGGATGCCTCGCATACCGTCCTGGATGGCGACCATCAGTACCGGCACGATTGCCACGAAAATCTGCAGTACCGGGACCATGCCCGCGGACAGGTGTGCGGTGTCCAGGCCGCCGACCTTAGCTGCGGTGGTCACGGGAATACCGATAGCGCCGTAGGCGCCGGATGCGGCGTTGGCGACCAGCGCCAGCATGGATGCCTTGAGGGGGTTGAAGCCCAGGGATACCAGCAGCGCCGCAGAGATAGCAATGGGGATACCGAAGCCTGCCGCGCCTTCGATGAAGCCGCCGAAGCAGAAGGCAATCAGCAACACCTGGATGCGCTGGTCGTTCGAGATAGAGGAGACGGAGGCGCGCACGATGTCGAAGTTACCGGCACGCACGGCGATGCGGTAAAGCCACACCGCCATGAGTACGATCCAGCCGATGGGCCATGCGCCCGAGAGGAAGCCGGAGAGGATGGAGCCGGCACCTGCGGTGATGGGCAGGCCGAAGACGGCACAGCCGATGATGAGGGTGGTGCCGAGGGTCAGCAGTGCTGATTTGAGGCCGCTGAGTTTCAGGACGGTCAGGCCCAGCAGGAAGAGGATGATGGGTACTGCTGCGACCAGTGCGGAGAGCACCGGCGAGTTCAGCGGGTCATAGGTTTGCTGCCACATAGGGCGGGTGTTCCTTTCGGTCTGTGCGTTGTTGCGGTTGCTTCTTCCGATACGGCTCCTGTGCTGTATGGAAGCGCTAGGCCGCATAAAACCGATGGGTTCCTCCCCTATGTGGTGGAGTGGCCCATCGGTGAAGCGTTATGGTCACCAGTTCCCAGGGGCTGAAGTTGTTCCCTGGTTTTAACTGAAAGAAAGCGGGATTATTCCCGCTAACTAGGTGCTTGTGACTTTATCTGCCTAAGCTATCAGGTCTCCCCCACGAGTTCAGGATAGGATAACCTTAAGTGTGCACAAACGATATTTATGTGCATATTTATGCTCCCCGGTATTCGCTCCTAACCGCTCCCCTTCAAACCATCAGCCGCGCATCCCACCACGCACCCTAACAAGCCCAGATAACGTAAAAGCCCCCTCCTACCGAAGTAGAAGGGGGCTTGATACAGACCGTATTGCGGCGCCTCACTCTCAACCAGAGCGGGCTACACGCATCGGAGCTCCACGCTGTTTAGGAAACAACCAGGGACAGGACGTAAACCCAAACACAGGTGATAGCCAGCAGGATTGCGCTGTACTTGATTGCCATGGAGGTAATCTTGGATTCCTCGCCGGCGCTGTTTACTGCAGCAGCTGCAATTGCGATGGACTGCGGGGAAACAATCTTCGCCATCACACCACCGGCGGTGTTAGATGCAATCAGCAGGGTCTGGCTGACGCCAATCTGATGTGCGGTGGTAGCCTGCAGGCCAGCGAAGAGGATGTTGCTGTTCACCACGGAGCCGGTCACGAACACGCCAATCCAACCGATGATCGGGGACAGCAGCGGGAAGATAGCGCCCACAGCGGCAACAGCCAGTGCGATGGAGGTAATCATACCCGCGTAGTTCATGACGTTAGCAACGGACATAACCAGGCAGATCATGATGATCGGGGTCTGCAGCTGCTTCCAGGTTGCACCGAGTTCCTCGATAGCCTCGCCCCAGCTGATGGAGGAGGTCAGGATGGTGATGATGGCTGCCACCAGAATTGCGGTACCGGATGCGCCCACAATGTTCCAGGTGTAGGTCACGTCAATAGGCTTGGGGGTTGCAACGATCGGTGCCGCCTGCGAGATGCTCTGGTGCAGCCAGGGCAGGGAGAACGTGACGTTGGTGAAGCCGAGCGCGCCCTTAGCAGCGAAGACGGGCTTCAGAGCGGTGGACCAGAGCAGAATCACGACGGACAGGTAGACGAAGGGGCTCCATGCCTTGAGGATTTCGCCACCGGTGTGCTTGGTGCTCTGCTGAGCCTGAACTTCTTCCAGGGAGGGAGCGGTGGGCTCGCGGAAGATGTGCTTGGGCTGCCACTTCTGCATGACCAGTGCCAGAGCAACCAGTGCCAGCAGCGGCGGGATGATGTCGACAAGTTCGGGATTACCCAGGGTTGCGAGCAGAACGGACTGGCCGCCAGAGTAGATGACACCAACCATCAGGGCTACCAGACCGACTTCGCGGATACCGCGGATGCCGTCCTGAATAGCAACGAGCAGTACGGGGATGAGAGCCGCCATGATCTGGAGAACCAGGACCATTTCGATGGACAGTGCGTGCAGGTCCACGCCACCGCGGGTTGCTGCGGTGGTCACGGGGATACCGATAGCGCCGTATGCACCGGAGCTCACGTTAGCGATCAGCGCGAACATTGCGGCCTTGAGCGGGTTGAAGCCCAGGGACACGAGCAGTGCAGCACAGATAGCAATCGGGATACCGAAGCCTGCAGCACCTTCAAGGAAGCCGCCGAAGCAGAATGCAATCAGCAGCATCTGGACGCGCTGGTCGGTAGAGATGGAGGAGATGGAGGAGCGGACGATTTCAAAGCCGCCAGAACGCACGGAAATGCGGTAGAGCCACACAGCCATGAGCACGATCCAGCCGATGGGCCACATGCCCGAGAGGAAGCCGTAGAGGATGGAGCCTGCACCGGCGGTGATGGGCATACCGAAGATAGCGCAACCGATGACCAGTGCAATGACGAGGGAGATAACGGCAGATTTAATACCGCTGAGCTTCAGGACGGTGAGGCCCAGAAGGAAGAAAATAATCGGGACTGCTGCCACGAGTGCGGAGAGTGCGCTCGAGTTCAGCGGGTCGTAGACTTGCTGCCACATGATGTACTGTGTTCCTTTCCAGCCCACGGGGGCGGGATCGAGTTGTGCCGTAAAACCTTCCCAGCAACGCTTGTGGCGGCGTGTGTGCCGTGTGTTGTAGGTGCGTGCACCTAGCTGTTTGATGCGTTAAGGACGCTATCCCTTGGGATATATGCCTTCACTTGGGTTCGTGTTGGTTTTGCGGCTATGAAATTTAGCGTGTTGAAACGGCGTTTTTGTCACAAAAACCTAAATATTCCTTGATTTGTCAAGGGAATTTCAGGGTCAGGACAATGAATCCTTAATCCCAAAAACGCAATTCCTTGTGTACCCAATGTACCACTTAACACCCACAAAATCGGGCATATTCCAACATTTAGATTCAAGCTCATAATTGCAACCTAACCTAAAGCCCACCCCGGGTTGAGGGCTCATCCAGCCCCCTTCCCCGCTATTTCAAGGAAGAAACAGCACCCCGGCGCTTTCGGCAGTACACACAGAGCATATCCTGATTACAAACCGCTCAAACTATCAAACCCCGCGAACCCCTAAACGGCATACAAAAAAGCTCCGGAAGGAAAAACCTTCCGGAGCTTTATCTGTCGGGTTGACAGGATTTGAACCTGCGACCCCTTGACCCCCAGTCAAGTGCGCTACCAAGCTGCGCCACAACCCGATTCGTTATTCACGATATTGTTTTCAAGGTTTCCCCTGAACACTCGAATAACTATACCGGGCTTTCAACCCCCACGCAAGCCAGAATCCCCATTTTTAGAAAAAATCTTAAAAATCTTTCTCGCGCAGATTTTCTGCACAGAATCCAGCACGTGGGGGCCAAGCCTAGCAAGGGATCAGCCCAGCACCACGGCATCGGGCAGGCACATCCCCGCTACTAGCGGCGGCCGCCCTTACCCTTCTTAGCCTTCGCGCTCTGACGCTCACCCAGGGAGCGGCGCTCACGCACACGCATCGAAATCTCAATCGGAGTACCCGTGAAATCAAAAGTCTCACGCAGACGACGCGTAATGAAGCGGCGGTAACCCGGATCCAAGAAACCGGTCGTAAACAGCACGAACTTCGGCGGACGCGAAGACACCTGAGTACCGAACAGAATACGCGGCTGCTTACCGCCACGCAGAGGGTGCGGATGCGCGGCCACAATCTCGCCCAGGAACGCGTTCAGGCGACCGGTCGGAATACGCGAATCCCACGACTCCAGCGAGCGCTCCAGGGCGGGCACCAGCTTGTCCTTGTGCCAGCCGGTCTTCGCCGAAATGTTCACGCGAGGAGCCCACTGCACGTGCGCCAGGTCGCGCTCAATCTCACGCTCGAGCATGTCGCGGCGATCCTCATCGAGGGTATCCCACTTGTTGAATGCCAGGACCATTGCACGACCCGAATCAATCACAGTCTGCACAATACGCACATCCTGCTCAGAAATCGGCTCGGAAACGTCCAGCAGCACCACGGCAACCTCAGAACGCTCCAGAGCAGTCTGAGTACGCAGCGAAGAGTAGAACTCCGCGCCCTTAGCCATGTGCTGGCGACGGCGAATACCCGCCGTATCCACGAAACGCCAGGGGTAGCCGCCCAGCTCAATAATCTCGTCAATCGGGTCACGAGTCGTACCAGCCAGGTCGTTCACCACGGCACGCTCAGAACCAGCCAGCTTGTTCAGCAGCGAGGACTTGCCCACGTTCGGGCGACCCACCAGAGCCACACGACGCGGGCCACCCAGCGCCTCCGGCTGAGCGAACTGCGAGTGCTCCGGCATGACCTCAAGGATCTCGTCCAGAGCATCCGCCAGGCCGCGGCCGTGCAGACCCGACACCGGGAACGGCTGACCCATACCCAGCGACCAGAGGTTATAAATCTCCGGCTCCAGGTGAGCATCGTCAATCTTGTTAGCAATCAGAATGATCGGCTTCTTCACGCGGCGCAGCATACGCACAATCTGCTCGTCCGAAGCGGTCACACCCACACGGGCGTCCACCACCAGGACCACAACATCGGCCTGCTCCACAGCAATCTCAGCCTGCTCAGCAACCTGAGCATCAATACCGCGGGCGTCAGACTCCCAACCACCGGTATCAACCAGGGTGAAGCTCTTACCCAGCCACTCAGCCTTATAAGACACGCGGTCACGAGTCACACCCGGCTTATCCTCAACCACCGCTTCACGGCGGCCCAGAATACGGTTAATGATGGTCGACTTACCCACGTTCGGGCGGCCAACAATCGCCACTACCGGATCAGCGAGCTGCTCTTCCTCTTCCTCAATGTCGAAGCCCCAGGCACCCAGCAGGGCGCGGTCCTCTTCATCCAGGTCGTAATCCTCAAGGCCCTCAAGCAGAGCCTGAGCACGCTGGTCAGCGGTCTCATCATCAATCTCAGCGAGGCGCTCGGTAACGTCGTCCTCGCCACCGCCCAGGTACTTCTCTTCGTAATCGTCGCGGATAGCGTCCTCAGCCATGCGCATTCCTTTCTCTACCCGCCCCGCGCCCAACCCGTAGGTCAGCACGCGAGCGCGGCTCAACGTCTTATCGGGAGCGGATGCACCACTCCCCCAGCGTTTCGGCGGGGCCTAACCCGCGCGCTTCGCCTTCAACTGGTCATTCACAGCGTTAATCACTGCAGAGACCGTCGCATTAAAATCAAGATCCGAGCTGTCCACCAGAGCCACGCCCTCGGCAGCTTCCATAAAGTTATTGACCTTCGAATCCTTCGCATCACGCTCAGCGATCTGCTTGCTCAAATCACCCGAAGCGCCGGACTTCTCCGCGTTCTCCAGGCCACGGCGCGCCATGCGCACCTCTTCAGAAGCAGTCAGCAGGATGCGCGCATCAGCGTCAGGAGCAACCACGGTGGTGATGTCGCGGCCCTCAGCGACCATGCCGTTAATAGCGTGGTCAATCATCCAACGCTGCAGGCCAATCAGGTGCTCACGAACCGCCGGAACCGAAGCCACAGCAGACACCGCCGAAGAAATGCGCTCGCTACGAATCTCCTCACGGATATCGGTCGAACCCATCAGAATCTCTTCTTCCTTAATGTTCGTACCGAACACCAGGGGCATCTCCTCGACAGCCTTCGCGATCGCCTCAGCGTCGTTCAGGTCAATGCCAAGTTCCAGCACACGGTAGGTTGCGGCACGGTACATTGCACCGGTGTCCAGGTACGCCAGACCAAAGTGGCGTGCAACTTCCTTAGACACAGACGACTTACCGGAACCGGAGGGACCGTCAATAGCAATCGTCAGTTTAGGGTTCTCGTGCATCAGCACTCCTTCAAATTCGTCTCAAACTTTATGCCGGAAAATACAGCTTTAACTCTACTTCACAACACGCCAACCGCGAGCCGACAAATCGCGGACTAGCGCCTCATGAATAGACGGATTGACCGAGATTTCAGCCATACCCACCGGGGCCCCCGTCGAGTGCTCCAGACGCAAATCCTCAAGGTTCGCGCCCAGCTCGCCAATCTCGGCAAGCAAACGAGCCAGCGTGCCGGGGGTGTCGTCCACCAGCACCGTCATCTTTGCGAACGCGGCGGGTGCCGTACCGTGCTTACCCGGAATGCGGCTAACGCCCGCGTTGCCTTCGCTCATCAGCTGCGCCAAATCCAGGCGAGCGCCGGATGCCGTCGGGTTCTCCAGCGTTGCGATGAGGCGGTTCAGGTCATCACGCACACCGTAGAGGGTCTTCACAATCGGGTCAGCGTTCGCCGCAAAAATCTGCACCCACAGCGTCGGGTCCGAAGCCGCAATACGCACCGTATCGCGCAAACCCTGACCCGCCAGGGACAGCGCATACAGCGGAGTGTCCTGCAGACGCGACGCCAGAAGCGAACTCATCGCCTGCGGCACATGAGAGATTAGGGCAACCGTCTGATCGTGCTCCTCAACACTCAGAGAAGTCACAATCGCGCCCAGCTCCACCGCCACAGAACGCACCAGACGCACACACTCGGGGCGAACCGAATCGTGCTCGCAGATAATCCACGGACGCGCCTGGAACAGCTCACCGCGAGCAGCCACCGGGCCCGACTTCTCACGCCCAGCCATCGGATGCGAACCCACGTAACGCGACGCATCCGCACCCGAGGCAAGCACATCAGCCAGCGGCTGCACCTTCACCGAGGCAACGTCCGTTACCACGGCGCCGGGGTAGCCCGCCTCCGGTCGAGGCGCATAGGTGCTCAACGCGCGAGCGCACACGGCACCGGCACTATCCGGAGGCGCAGCCACCACCACCAGCTGCGGGGCGAGGGCGGCGCGCTCCTCCTCCGACAGGGTGGAGAAGCTTATGCCGGCACCGATATCCTGCGCCACAGCCTCGGCGGTGGGTGAAATATCTTGGACGTACACGTCCTCGCATCCTGCCGCACGCAACCCCAAACCAATGGAGGCGCCCAGCAGACCCGAACCGATAATGAGTACCGGCCCGGTCAGCGTTGAGTCCATGGGCAGCTCAGATGCGGAAAGCTCAGCGGGCGAGCTCATGACAACTCCTTAGCGTTATTACATGTCCACCGAAGCGAGCAGGTGACCGATCTCGACCTTGGAGAGGTTACGGACGGTGCCCTGCTTCTGCGAACCAATACGGATCGGGCCCATCTCAACGCGGACCAGGCGCTCAACCGGGTAGCCGACAGCATCGAAGAGACGGCGCACGATGCGGTTCTTACCGGAGTGGATGGTCACCTCAACGAGCACGTGGCCGGGGGTGGAGTCAACCAGCTTGAACTCGTCCACGCGAGTCACGCCGTCTTCCAGGCGAATACCCTTCTTCATGACTGCGCCGACGCCGGGCTCCATCGGGCCGGGAACCTGCACCAGGTAGGTCTTGGGCACCTCGTAGGAGGGGTGGGTGAGGCGGTTCGCCAGTTCACCATCGTTGGTCAGCAGCAGCAGACCCTCGGTTTCGACGTCCAGGCGGCCCACGTGGAACACGCGCTCGCTCATGGAGGAACGCAGGAAGTCAGAAATGCAGGGGCGACCTTCGGGGTCTTCCATCGTGGAGACCACGCCTGCGGGCTTGTTGAATGCCATGTAGACGAGCTTGTCGTTGGTCTGAACGGTCATGCCGTCCACCTGCACGGTCACCTTGGAGGGGTCCACGCGCACACCCAGCTCGGTCACGACTTCACCGTTGACGGTGACGCGACCTTCGGTAATCATTTCTTCGCAGACGCGGCGAGATGCCACACCGGCCTGAGCCAGCAGCTTCTGCAGGCGCACGCCGTCGTGGTCGTAGAACTCGTAGTGATCTACCGGGGCGTTGCGGGGGCGGCGGGGGCGGTGCGGGCCAGCGTAGTTGCTGACACGGTATTCGCCGCGCTCGTTTGCGAAGGCTTCGCCGGAGCGGTAGGGGCGGCCCGGTGCGCGGCGTTCGCGCTTGGGCAGTTCGGTGCCGCGGCCTCGACCGGAACCTGCGCGGCCTGCGCCGAACTTCTTCTCGCCAAACTTCTTGTCACCGAACTTCTTCTCGCCGAAGCCCTTTGCGCCGCCCTTGCCTGCGCCGCTCTTCGGTGCGCCGGGACGACCGCCGCGTGCGGATGCGCCCTTAGCGCCGGGCTTACCGCCCTGACCGGGACGACCGGCGCCGGGACGGCCACCGCGGGAGTTCTGGGGGCGACCGGATGCAGAGCGGCCGCCGCGGGAGGAGTTTCCATATGCCATGGTGTTCTTCTCTTTTCTGTCGTTGTAGTTCTTGTTAGTCATTGTGCCCCGGCACCGAATGCGCAGTGTGTGTCAGCGTCGGGGGCGCTTATCCAGGTGGTTCTGCCGCTGGTTTCCAGCAGAACCGTTGAGCGTTTCGTTATTGCCGTAACGGCTGTAGCTGTCGGGCTAGTCGTTACCTTCAGCGAGGACCGCCGCCTCCGTGTCATCGGGCAGGAAGGGCGCGAGCGCCGGCAGCTCCTCCAGGGAGTTCAACCCGAGCTTCGCCAGCAGCAGCTCCGTGGTTTCGTAGAGGGTCGCGCCGCTTCCGGCTTCACGACCAGCCTCACGAATCAGCTGCCGTTGGAGCAGCTGACGGATTGCCGCATCCGCATTCACGCCTCGAATGGAGGCTACCCTCGCCCTGGTCACCGGCTGCTGGTAGGCAATCACGGCGAGCGTCTCGTAGGCGGGCTTGCTGAGGGTCGCGCTCTTGGAGCGGGTCACGAAGCGTGCCACCCAGGGGGCGAAGTCGTCGCGGGCGTAGAGCTTCCAGCCTCCTGCGATGTTCCGCAGCTGGAATCCGCGCGGTTCGGGTGCCACCCGGTTTTCGTCTTCTCCGTAGCCGCTTTCTTCGCCGTTGTACTCGCGGTACAGCTGATCGAGCGCGTGCTCAACAGCTCGTTCGTTGACGATGAGCGCGGCGGAGAGTTCTTTGACGCTCACGGGTGCTTCGGCAACGGCGAGGATCGCTTCGATGGCGCTTTTGACGCCGCCGGGGATTGCCTCGACACGGGAAAACTCGGCGTCGGGGTCGACCGCCACGCTGGGTGCGGTGGAGGGGCCTCCCGCCGGAATCTTTGCCGGTTTCGTTGCCGATTTCGCTGCCGGTTCCTTCGACTCGCGGGGTGCAGTTTCCTGCGGTTCCTCGGAGCTGTCGGGACTATCGGAGTCCTCTACCGCTTCGGCGGTTTCAGCCTCCTCAGCTTCTTCGGCGACCTCGGCTTCTTCGGTCACCTCATCCAGAGGCGCTGCGGCCACCTCGTGCTCAGCCGGCTCAGCCTCCACCTCAGCTGGCTTTGAGCTCTCAGCCTCTACCGGCGCCGGGTCGGCCTGTTCCGAATCCTCGTCTGCATTCGGATCCCAGTAGCCCATGTTCACGATGGCAAGGTCGTCAGGGGTGAATTCACGGTCAAAGCGTGAGCCGTGATTACTCATAATCCTCCTCTACCGGTTCCTCGTTCACCTCGGGTGACTCGGATGATTCGAGTGATTCTGGTGATTCAGGCGCTTCACCGGTTTCGTACGCATCCTGAGTGCCTGTTTCTTCGCGGATCACGAACTGTGCAGCGCTCGCGCTCGCACGTACCCGAATGGCTCCGAGCGGTGCATCCTGTTCTACGTGCAGGGCACCTTCTTTGTAGAGCTCAAGCAGGGCGAGAAAACGAACCACCGCGATTTCTAGTTCGCCGGATCCTTGAACCAGTTCGGCGAAGCTCAGTTCTCGCGCCGCGGTATCGAGCAGGCTGTGCAGAATGTAGTGTTCTTCAGCCGCGATGGTGGTTAGCGGAACGTGCAGGTGCTCGTTGAGTTCTTCAACGATTTCTTCGGGTTCCGGTTCAGGCTCTTTGGGGGTTCGGCTCAGTGCCGCTGCGGCGATGCGGGCGAACTCTTCGGCTCCTCCGGTAAAAACCAGCTCGGGAAGCGCCTGGGCGAATCGTTCTTCGAGGGCTACCGCACGGGGAAAACGCTGCGCTTCTTGCGCCCAGCGTTCAGCAAAAATATCGGCGACTTCGCGGTAAGCGCGGTATTGCAGCAGACGGGCGAAAAGCAGGTCGCGTGCCTCCAGCAGTGCAACGTCCTCTTCGAGGGGTTCACGATGCTGCGGGAGCAGGCGTGCGGTTTTGAGTTCCAGCAGGGTTGCGGCGGTGACCAGAAATTCACTGGCTTCGTCGAGTGCGCGTTCGGTGCCTTCAGCGTAGAGGGCGTGCAGGTATGCGAGGAACTCGTCGGTGACCTCTGCGAGCGCCACCTCGGTAATGTCGAGTTTGCGGCGCGAAATCAGGGTCAGTAGAAGATCAAAGGGACCCTCAAAATTACTGAGGGTGAGGGTGAAACCGCGTTCCGGGTTCTGCAGGCCGCGGCCCTCAGTCCGGGCGTTCGCGGCGGTGTCTGCGTTCGGTGTCGGTACCCTCACGGCAGCGACGTTCGTGGTCATAAACGACTATTCTCCTTAGGTTTATTCTCCCCGGCTTTGTTGGTGCCGTCTCAGATGCGGCTTCTGCTTCGCCTATTTTTCGACGTAAGCAGTGTGCGGGGTCTTTAGAATCCACACAATTATACGCCCTCTGCCGGTGTGACTCAAGGGTGAGAGTCACCTCAGCAGAGGGCGTATAGGGGGTGGGGGCTTTAGCGTGCGCCGCCCTTGTAGATCAGTTCGCGTGCCACCTGGCGGTATGCTTCCGCACCGGGGTGGCTGGAGGCGTAGCTGAGGATCGGCTCAGCGGACACCGATGCGTCCGGGAACTTCACGGTGCGCTTGATGACGGTGTCGAAGACCTTGTCGCCGAATGCGTCAACGATGCGTGCCAGAACTTCCTTGGAATGGATGGTGCGCGCATCGAACATGGTGGCAAGTACGCCCGAGATTTCGAGGTCGGGGTTCAGGCGGTCCTGAACCTTCTCGATGGAGTCGACCAGCAGTGCGACGGCGCGCAGCGCGAAGAACTCACAAATCAGCGGAATAATGACACCTTCGGAGGCGGTCAGTGCGTTGACGGTCAGCAGACCCAGGGAGGGCTGGCAGTCGATGAGGATGACGTCGTATTCGTCGCGGACCTTGCGCAGCGCAGAGGCGAGAACCTGCTCGCGAGCCACTTCGTTGACCAGCTGAACTTCAGCCGCGGAGAGGTCAATATTGGCGGGCAGCAGGTCGATGTTCTCCACACCGGTAGGCAGGATGACGTCCTTGATATCGACCTTGCGGTCCATCATGACGTTGTAGACGGTCAGGTCCAGTTCGTGCGGGTTCGCACCGAAACCGGCGGAGAGAGCACCCTGCGGGTCGAAGTCGACCAACAGCACCTTACGGCCGCATTCTGCCAGTGCCGCGCCCAGGTTAATGGTGGAGGTGGTCTTACCCACGCCGCCCTTCTGATTCACCATAGAGATAATGCGGGCGGGACCGTGGCTGCTCAGCGGAGCCGGGTCGGGGTATACGCGCAGGGGTCGACCGGTGGGGCCGAGTTCTTGAGCCTGAGCTTCAGTCAATGGTTCACCTTCATCAATGAATTCGAAGTTTTAAAGTTTAAGCGTTGTCTATAAGGTTACCTCAAGAGCAGCTGTTCCGCGGTTTGACGGGGTTTTATCCCCGTTCGTGGGCACGCGGATGCGCCATACGGTACACCTCCATGAGCCCCTCGGGCGTGACCCTGGTGTACACCTGCGTGGTGGCAATGGAGGCGTGCCCGAGCAGTTCTTGCACCACGCGAATATCGGCGCCACCCTGTAGCAGGTGCGTTGCAAAGCTGTGACGCATGGAGTGCGGTGAGAAGTCGGAACTGAGCCCGGCGGCTTCGGCGGCTTCTTTGAGGATGAGCCAGGCGCCTTGGCGTCCGAGTCTGCCGCCTCGTCCGTTGACGAAGAGCGCGGCGGTGCCTTTACCGTGCGCTACGAGGGAGGGGCGGGCACGCACCAGGTAGTCTTGGATTGCTTTTTGGGCGTAGCTACCGATGGGTACGAGCCGTTCTTTGTTTCCCTTACCGAAGAGTCGAACGTAGCCGGGCAGAGTAATCTGGTTGCAGTCTTCGTCGGTGAGGGTTCCTTCGAAGTGCACGTCGTCGATATCGGCATTGAGCATTTCGCTCACGCGCGCGCCGGTGGCGTAGAGGAATTCGAGGATGGCTCGATTGCGTAGCCCGGTGGCGGTTTCGCGGTCGGGTGCGGCGAGTAGCCGCTGGATGTCTTCTACGCTGACTGCTTTGGGTAGGCGCTTAACGTTCTTGGGCGGGGTGACCGGTGCCGCCGGGTCGGTGGGCACGATGAGCGCGGAGACCCAGAAGGCGTGTGCTCCGCGGACTGCCGCCATGGTGCGGGCGATGGAGTTCGGCCCCAAGGGCAGGGGCAGGCTCGGTGCCCCTTCAGCGGTTGGCGCTTCTTTGTCTGGCTCCCCAGCTTTCGGCTGCCCGGCACGCCCTTTTCCAACACCTCGCCCCGATTCGGAGGCGATCATCAGCGCCAGCGATTCTGCGGCTTCGTCCTGCGCTTCCCGAGCTTCCTGCGCGTTCTGGTTGTTCTTCTCCCCCGCTTCGAATCCGGCGAGGGGCACGGTGGGGGCGGCGAGTTCCCGCATGAAGGAGCGTACCTGCGCGGTGGTGATGCGTTCGGGGTCGATGACGCCGAGGGTCGCCATGTAGGCGCTGTATCGTCGCAAATCGCGCGCGTAGGAGGCGATGGTGTGTTCGCTGCTTCCTCGTTCCACTCGCAGGTGGATGAGGTACTGGTCAATGGCTCTCTGTAGCGGGGTCTGCGCCTCCTGGTGGGAGGAACCGAGCACAGAAAAACCCAGCCCAGAAGAACCCAACGCAGAGGAACCGGCAGAAGAGGTCACGCCGAGCAGACCCGCGCCGCGGGATGTCTTGCTCACCGTGCTTTTTGCCTGCTTCACGCTATCTCCTCTGTCGGTTCTGTTTGATATTTGGGCCTCTTGATGTTTGGGCCTGCCGTAGGCAGGGCTAATCCCCCGCCCTGTGTTCTGCTCTGTGTTCCGTTCTTAGTGGTTGCGGAAGTTCTCCGGCTTTTCGCGGCGCTGCCCCATGTAGGGGTGGAACTCCCAGCCGACCTCGGCGGGGCGCAGGCCTTCAAAGTTGTTCTGCGCAGCCGCGTAGGTGGCGAGTACCGCCTGGATAGCGAGCGCGTTGTGAACCTTTCCACCCAGCACCAGCTGCACTGCCTCGGCGAGGGGCACCCAGCGGTAGGTCATTTCTGCTTCTTCGTCGGTGCGTTCGCTACGTTCTTCGGCGGGCAGCTCCGAGAGGTTACGCGCCAGGTAGACGCGGCCTGCTTCGCTGGTTGCGCCGGGGCTGCTGAAGTAGTCGGTCAGAGCGTTCCAGGTGTCTGCCTGCAGGTCTGCCTCTTCGGCAAGTTCGCGCTGCGCGGCAACCAGAGGGTCTTCACCGTCGATGTCGAGCAGTCCGGCGGGTACTTCCCAGAGGTTCATGCGCACCGGATGGCGGTACTGGTTGAGCATCAGCAGTTCGTTGTTGTCGTTGAGGACCGCCACGGCGACGGCGCCGGGCATTTCCACGACGTCGCGGGTCAGCACGGTGTTTCGTTGAGTTCGTACACCTCAACGGCCGTTTCGATCACGTAGCCGCTGTACTTCACGGTGCGGGTGCGGATGGTGCGTTCGGAGGGTGCATCAATAATCTGCTGGTTGTTGCTCATTCTTTCATTGTAGGCGGCTTCTTAGCCCCGCTACGTTTGGCGCGTCAGGTACGGGTACGGATTAAAGCATGTTCAGGTTTAAACGAAAGCATCCCGCTCTCCCCTGCGCGGGGTGAGCGGGATGCTGAACGTTCGTGCCTAGATGTTAGGCGCCGCGGCGCTCCAGAGCAGCCTTAATCAGGCCGGAGAAGAGCGGGTGCGGACGGGTCGGACGCGAGCGGTACTCGGGGTGTGCCTGAGTTGCCACGTAGTAGGGGTGTGCCTCTGCGGGCAGTTCCACGTACTCGACCAGCGAGGAGTCCGGGGAGGTACCGGAGATGCGCAGGCCTGCTTCTTCAAGCTGCTCGCGGTACTCGTTGTTCACCTCGTAGCGGTGGCGGTGACGCTCTGCAACCTCGGTTGCACCGTACGCCTTAGCAACCTGAGAACCGGGAACCAGGTTTGCCTTGTACAGGCCCAGGCGCATGGTGCCGCCCAGGTCGCCTGCACCTTCGACGAACTGCTTCTGCTCTTCGATGGTTGCGATAACCGGTACGGAGGTTTCCGGATCGAACTCGGTGGAGGATGCTTCGGTCAGCCCCAGTACGTTGCGTGCGTACTCGATGACCATGGACTGCAGGCCGAGGCAGATGCCCAGGGTCGGGATCTTGTGCTCGCGTGCGTACTTGAGGGCGCCGATCTTGCCGTCCAGGCCGCGGATGCCGAAGCCGCCGGGCACGAGGATTGCGTCCATATTGCGCAGCTGGTGGTCTGCATCTTCGTCGGTTGCGCACAGGTCGGCCGCAACCCACTTGATGTTGACCTTCACGTTGTTTGCGAAGCCGCCGGCACGCAGAGCCTCGGAGACGGACAGGTATGCGTCGGGCAGGTCGATGTACTTACCGACCAGGCCAACGTTGACCTCTGCTGCGGGGCGGTGCACTGCGTCGAGCAGGCGGTCCCACTGGGTGAAGTCCGGTGCGGGAGCCTCAATGCCGAAGTAGTCGAGGATGTAGTCGTCGAGCTTCTGGCTGTGCAGGGTCTTGGGGATGTCATAGATACTGGGTGCATCGGCGCAGGAGATAACTGCGTCGCTGTCCACGTCGCATGCGTTACCGATCTTGGTGCGGTGCGATACGGGGACCTCACGCTCACAGCGCAGAATCAGACCGTCAGGCTGGATGCCCAGGCCGCGTAGTGCTGCGACGGAGTGCTGGGTCGGCTTGGTCTTGAGCTCGCCGGAGGGGCCGATGAAGGGCACCAGGGAGACGTGCAGGAAGAAGACGTTCTTGCGGCCAACATCGCGGCGTACCTGGCGTGCTGCTTCCATGAAGGGCAGGGACTCGATATCGCCGACGGTACCACCGATTTCGGTGATGATGATGTCGGGTGCGTTGTCAATTTCCGCTGCGTGACGCATACGGGCCTTGATTTCGTCGGTAATGTGAGGGATGACCTGGACGGTGTCGCCGAGGTATTCGCCGCGGCGTTCCTTTGCGATGACGGAGGAGTAGACCTGGCCAGTGGTCACGTTAGCGGACTGGTCGAGGTTTTCGTCCAGGAAGCGCTCGTAGTGTCCGATGTCGAGGTCGGTTTCAGCACCGTCGTCGGTGACAAAGACTTCACCGTGCTGGAAGGGGTTCATCGTACCGGGGTCGACGTTCAGGTAGGGGTCGAACTTCTGCATGGTCACAGAGAGGCCACGTGCGCGAAGAAGCTGACCGAGGGAAGAGGCCGACAGGCCCTTACCGAGAGAAGATGCAACGCCGCCGGTTACGAAAATCTGGCGGGTTACCTTGTCGTTAGAGGACGCGTTCAGAGCGTTATTTTTTTCATTCACCACGGAATTCAAGCCTACCATTTTCTTGTCTGCTATCCAAGCAGAGGGTTTTGCCACGAGAGGATTCTCTCAGGTGGCTTTCCCTCCCCTATTTGTCCTTATCACCACTGTAAACGGAGCTGGGGATTTATTATTCCCGCCGCGCCGTGTAGAAGCAGGTGTAGGAGCATTCACAGAGTATCTCACATCCTCTGGGCTCCATGCGCCGCTATTGGTCACCGGCATGGGCTGCACCGACAACTTTCCGAGGCAGGCTCGCGCGCTTCAGCCCCCTTTGATGGTCTTTAGTGCGAAAGATGCCACCTTTCGGTGCTTTTGCCAGCACTTTCCCAATGCTTTTCCCGGCAGGTTTGCCGTCAGTTTCAGCGCCCCTGCGGCACTTCTCGACCGGCGGCCAGCAGCTCTCGGGCGTGCTCTCGTGCCGATTCTGATTGATCGTGTCCGGAGAGCATTCGCGCCAGTTCCACCACTCGTTCCTCTTCGGAAAGTACCTTGACCTTTGAGAGGGACGCGTCATCATTTTTCAGCACGAGGATGTGCTGGTCCGCGAAGGCGGCAACCTGCGGCAGGTGGGTGACCACCAGAACCTGCACGTGTCGAGCGAGCATGGCGAGGCGGCGACCGATTTCGATAGCTGCCTTACCGCCCACACCGGAGTCCACCTCGTCGAAGATGAAGGTGGGCACGGGGTCCACTTCGGCAAGCACTACCTCCAGAGCGAGCATCACGCGGGAGAGCTCACCGCCGGAGGCGCCCTTACCGAGCGGGCGCGGCACGGCGGTTCGGTGCGGCGCCAGCATGAAGGTCACGGTGTCTCGGCCGTGTACCGAGAACTTTTCAGCTTCGGCAACCTCCACGACCAGGGAGGCGTTCGGCATGGCAAGAGCGGTGAGCTCTTCGCTGACGGCGTCCGCCAGTTTCTGCGCGGCGGCACGGCGCAGGGCGGTCAGCTCTTCTGCCTGGGCGACAAGCACCTTGCGTAGCTGTACCAGCTCGGTTTCCAGGGTTTCCTGTCGCTGCGGGTCATCCACCAGGGTCTCAAGGCGTGCGCGGGATTCTTCAGCCCATTCGAGAACTTCGGCAATATCGGCACCGTACTTGCGGGTGAGGGTCGCCAGCTGGGCGCGGCGAGTCTGCACCTGCGCCAGACGTTCGGGGCCTTCAACGTCCAGGGAGGCCATGTAGGAAGACAGATCCGAGGAGATATCGGTGGTAAGAATCAACAGTTCGTTGACGCGCGCGGCGAGGGAGGCAAGCTCTTCGTCAGCGTCTGCCTGCGCCTGTAGCGCGGAACGGCTTGCATCGAGCAGGCTCATGACGCTCTGCTCGTCGCCGGTGGAGTATTCGCTACCGCTGAGCGCTGCGGAGGCGGTTGCCGACGCAATGCGTAGCGCTTCAACGTTCATGAGCTTCACCATTTCGGCTTTGAGCTCTTCTTCTTCCCCGGCCTGCGGGTTGACGGCGCTGATTTCTTCGAGGGCGCCCTGCAGGGTCTGCGCTTCGAGAGCTCGTGCGCGCGAGTTTTCGCGTACTTCCTTCAGTTCTGCGGCGGCGGCGCGGTATCGCTCGTAGTTTTCGCGGTACTTCTCCAGCAGGTTGGAGAGCTCTTCACCGGCGTACAGGTCGAGGGACTGGCGCTGCTCTGCCGCTGATTTGAGGCGCAGCTGATCGGACTGGCCGTGGACTGCAACAAGAGTCTGACCAATCTGAGACAGGGTTCCGATGGGTGCGGAGCAACCGCCGACGTGGGCGCGGGAGCGTCCCGAGGCGTTGACGGTGCGTGCCAGAAGCAGTTCGGAGGTCTGTTCGTCGATATCTTCGGCGGTGCCTCCGGCTTCTTCGGCAAGCTCGAGGGCGCGGTGCCCGTGGGGCAGGCGAATCACTGCTTCGGCAAGGGCACTCTTGGCGCCGTTGCGCACGCTGGAGGCGTCGGATCGGGCGCCCAGGAGCATGCCGAGGGCGGTGACGACCATGGTTTTACCTGCGCCGGTTTCACCGGTCAGCACGGAGAATCCGGGTTCGAGGGGGAGCCTCGCATCGGTGATGATGCCGAGGTCTCGAATATGGATTTCCTCAATCACGAACGTTCATTCCTTTTCTTTAGTGCTTCTCGGTGTCCTGCGGGCCGCGCCAGCCACGGATCGGAAGCTCAAATTTACGCACCAGTCGCTCAGAGAAGGGAGCCGGGTGGATACGGGCGAGTAGCACCGACTTTTCGGAGCGTCGCACCTCAATACGGGAGCCGGGGTCCAGCTCTACGGTTCGGCGGCCATCGCACCAGAGCACGCCGGAGGCGCCGTTTCCGGGCATCATTTCTACCGCTAGGGTGGAGGTCGGCGCTGCTACCAGCGGGCGCGCGAAGAGCGCGTGAGCCGAGAGGGGCACCATGAGAATTGCTTCAACTTCGGGCCAGACGACCGGGCCACCACCGGAGAAAGCGTAGGCGGTCGAGCCGGTGGGGGTTCCCATGACCACGCCGTCGCAGCCAAAGCTGCTGAGCGGGCGGCAGTCCACCTCGATAATGACTTCAATCATTTTTTCGCGGTTGCCCTTTTCGACACTGGCTTCGTTCAGCGCCCAGTCGCTGTGCACGCGCTTGCCGTCGTTCCAGACTTCCACGTCGATTGCCATGCGTTCTTCAACGGTGTATTCGTTGTTGACGATGCAGCGAACGGTTTCGGTCAGGTCGCTCTCTTCGGATTCGGCGAGGAAGCCGACGTGTCCCAGGTTCACGCCGATGAGCGGAACGCTGGTTCGGCGTACCATTTCTGCGGCGCGAAGAATCGAGCCGTCACCACCGAGCACCACACCGAGTTCAATATCGATGAGCGCCACGGATTCATGGACGACCTGCACGGGGACGGGCTCGTCCCAGTTTTCGCTCAGGGTTTCCAGATCGGAGCGAGTCATGACGGGTGCGAGTCCCTCTTCGTAGAGCTGGGTGCATGCCTGTCGGGCGGCATCTCGTGCTTCTTTGCGCCCCACATGGGCGAAGACGAGAATCTTACGGTGACGTTGTTCCACGGAGTCTTCGGAACCATGACGTTCGAAACTGTGGTGTTCGAAACCATGACGCGCACCTGCGGCAGCTACCTGTGCGACTGCTTCCTGCGGTGCATGGCTTTCGTGTTCTGCCATAACGACTCTCTCCCATCGGGTGTTGAGATCGGGGTGTTGAGATGGTGTATCTACACCTATCATACCGAATATGTTCTCGAAGATTTCTAAAGAGCTATATTTTTAGAAAATTATTTCGAATAGCGTACAGCGGGGGTATCTCTAAAATACCTATGAAAAAATACCTGCGAATAGCGCGGCAGCCTGAGAAAGCCCCGCCCTCAACGCGTCCTGCGTTACCGAGCGGTTTTTCTCAGACTGCCTTAGCACTATTATTTTTGGCACTATATTTACTTTCGACACCGTATTTATTTTTTGCACCATAGGAAGTACTCTACGTTGCCGTCCTGTCCGGGGAGCGGGCTGGGTTCCATACCCATCACACGCAATCCGTGGCTGACCGCAGATGCCTGAACTTTTTCTACTGCTTCACGGCGGGCGGATTCTTCGTGCACCACTCCCCCACGTCCGATGCGGTGCTTGCCGACCTCGAACTGCGGCTTGACCATGAGCACCAGGTCGCCGCCGGTTTCGGTGGCGTTCGCTAGCCCCTCCATGACCAGGGTCAGTGAGATGAACGAGAGGTCAGAAACCGTCAGTTCGACCTGCCCACCAATGTCTTCTGGCTTCATGTAGCGAACGTTGAGCCCTTCGTACACGCCGACTCGCGGTTCTTCGCGTAGCGTGTCCACGAGCTGCCCGTGTCCTACGTCAACGGCGGCTACGTGGGCGGCTCCTCGGCGAAGTAGCACGTCGGTAAAGCCTCCGGTGGATGCTCCCGCGTCCAGGCAACGCTTGCCTTCTACCTCGATTTCGGGGAACGCGTCGAGGGCACCGGCGAGCTTGTGCCCTGCGCGGCTGACGTATTCGGTCAGCTCGCTCTGGCGCACGTAGAGGGTATCCTCCGGGCCCACGAGCATGGACGCTTTGCGCGCAACCTTGCCGTTGACTTGCACGTCTCCTGCCGCGATGAGTTTTGCGGCGAGGGTTCGGGAGCTCACGAATCCGGCTTCGACCAGGTATTTATCGAGGCGCACGGTGTCCTTGTCTTCTTTCTGTCGTCGTCTGGTGACGGGTTATCTAGTGCTCCTCAGAGCATTGCTGTTCTGAAGGATCACTGCTGCGAACTAGGAGAGGTTTTCGAGGTCCTTCTCCAGTTGCTCGCTCATCGTTTCGAGGCGCTTGACGCGCTCTACGGGGTCCATGGCGAGGGTCGCCGCGAGTTGGCGCTCGAATTCTGCATCAAGCTCAGCGGTTTCCTCTGCTGTGCTATTAGTCTCCGGTTCTTTAGGCACCGGGGATCCCCTGGATGTTGGGGCATGCGCCCTGTTCGGGGTTTGCCGCCCACCATGCTGCGCAGGCTACGCGCCATGCTTCGGCTTCGCTCTCGCTACCCGCGAATGCTTCGGTATCTGCAATCTCGGGGCCGGTCAGGCTCAGGTTTTCACCGCGGACTCGTGCCTGCCAGGTGGGGCCGGTTGCGGTGACTTCGTAGCCTTCGTAGAGCACCTCAATTTCAGGGTAGGGCGCGAAGAAGTCCTCGAGGGTGCGAAGAATATAGGTCGGACGCTGGTTCGGCACGGCCTCGATGACATCCTGGTAGGTCTGTACGCCGGTGAGGACGAGGGCGCCGTCCATCTTTGCGTTGTTGGCGCCAAGAATGTCGGTGTCCAGGCGGTCGCCCACAATGACGGGGCGGCTGGAGTTTACAGCCTGCGCTGCGGTGTGGAAGATGGGCGCTTCGGGCTTGCCCGCGACGAGCGGGGTGCGGCGGGTTGCGCTTGCCACGGCTGCTACGAGGGTGCCGTTACCGGGTGCCTGGCCTCGTTCTTTGGGGATGCTCTGATCGGTGTTGGTTGCAATCCAGAGGACGTCGGGGTTTGCGAGGGTGTAGGCGGCTTCCGCGAGGTCTTCCCAGCCGATCCTGGGGTCGAATCCCTGGATGACGGCTACGGGGCCTTCTTCTTCCTTGCGGACGGTTTCGAGGCCTACTGCACGAACGCAGTCGGCAAGTGCTTCGGTGCCGGTGATGAGTACTTTGGAGCCTGCGGGTACATGCTGTGCGAGCAGTGCGGCGCCTGCCTGTGCGGAGCTGACGACGCGTTCTGCTCGGGTGTGCACTCCCAGTTCACGCAGGTGCTCTGCTACGGATTCTACGGAGCGCGATGCGTTGTTAGTGACGAAGATGACCGGTACGTTGAGTTCTTCTTCGGCGCGGTTGAGCGCTTCGGGTGCACCTTCGATGGCGAAGGGGCCTGCGTAGACTACGCCGTCCAGATCGGAGAGGAGGGCATCGTAGCGGGATAGGAGTGCGTTCGTGGTCATAGAGTGTTCCTCTCGGGGTCTCTGGCGGTTGTCGCTATTAATCGTACCTGTTAGACACTCTAGCGTTGGTGCCTTCGGGCGATTATATGGAAAACCGCTGGACGCTCTCCCCTGCTTGGGTGTGGCGTCCAGCGGTTTCACGCTGACACGTAGGTCAAGTATTCAGAATTCTTAGATTCGCTGCAGTCTTATTCTGCGGAGTTTTCTTCTGCTTCTTCAGGCTTGGGTGCTTCGGTCTTAGGCGCTTCGGTCTTCTCGTCCTCAGCTGCCTCTTCCTGAGCTTCGTTTGCGTCCTCTTCTGCGGAAGCTTCAGCGGTCTCTTCAGCTTCTTCTGCAGTCTCAGTGAGTTCTACGGACTTCTCTTCCTGTTCGAAGAGGCCTGCTTCACCGAAGATGTCGAAGATTTCGGGTTCTGCGAAGTTGCCCTGGCCCAGTGCTGCTTCTGCCATGAATGCGAGGCGTGCCCAGCGTTCTGCTTCCTGGTTACGGCCAGCGTTAGCCAGTGCGTCGGAGTATGCGCTGAACAGACGGGGGCTGTACTCGAAGGCGCGCTTGGGGTTCAGCTGAGGAATCTGCAGTGCTACGACAGCCTCAGACTTCTTGCCCTGATCACTGAGGATGCCGGATTCAACGATGGCGAGCTCTACGCGCACGTTGGCGGGCAGTTCTTCCTTCTTGAATTCTGCAATCATTTCCATTGCCTTGGGCAGGCGGCCGAGTGCACGTTCGCAGTCCACCAGCAGTGCCAGGTGGTCTACGGAGCCGCTGATACGGCGGTGGGTGCGCAGTTCGCGCAGTGCCAGTTCGAAGTCTTCTGCCACGTATGCGGCGACGCCAACAGCTTCGCGTACTGCGGCAATACGACCCGCGCTGCGGGATGCGGCAACGGCGTGTTCCAGCGCGAATTCGGGGTCGATGTCGAGGTAGCGACCTGCCATGGCGAGGTGCTTTGCGACGGTTTCTGCGTTGCGCGGTTCTAGGGCGCGCAGCTGACGGAAGGTTGCACCGTCCAGCTCACGGCCGGTGATGTCGTCGTCAATTTCCGGTGCCTTGGGCTTTGCAGGACGGTAGCCTGCACGGCCACCGATGCTGCGTACTTCTTCGCGAGGTGCTTCAGCCTCGGGACCGTTGGAGCGAGGTGCCTTGGAACGGGAGTCGGAGCGACGACCGTCGAACTTCTTGCCTCCGCGGTCGTTACGCTTGAAACCGCCCTTGCCGCCAAAGTTCTTGCCGCCCTTCTTGGAGCGGAAGTCCTTTCCTCCGCTGTTCTTGCGGTGCTGGCGGGGGCCGGAGCCGTTAGACTCGTGACGGGGGGTCTCAGACATGAATCTCCTTGGGAGGTATCCGCCAGTGTGGGCGGGTAGGGTATGCAGTCGATTCGGGCGAACCGCTGCCTGAGGCATCAACTCTATGAGGGGTGCTTTAGATACACCCGCTAATGCCTAAACATAAGCCATACCATTCTAGTATAGAGAGCACCTTCCGTGCACCCATACTGATGGGATGTTAAAGACAAATGGGGAGGCCTAACGGCCTCCCCAAACAAAAATAGCCCCGGCGAAGCCGGGGCTATTGAATAATAAAGCGGCGATGACCTACTCTCCCACACCCACAAAAGTGCAGTACCATCGGCGCGAAGAGTCTTAGCTTCTGGGTTCGGAATGGAACCAGGCGTTTCCCTCTTGCTATAATCACCGCAAACCTACGGGATTGTTATCCAAAAACCATACAGTGAACGCAAACAACAAACAACATCTTGAAAAGTAAGCCTTCGGCCTATTAGTACCAGTCAACTCCACGAGTCTTCAGTCCTCGCTTCCATACCCGGCCTATCAACCTCATCATCTATAAGGAGCCTCACACACCAAAAGTGCCAGGAAATCTCATCTCGAAACAGGCTTCCCGCTTAGATGCTTTCAGCGGTTATCCCTCCCGAACGTAGCCAATCAGCCATGCACCTGGCGGTACAACTGACATACCAGAGGTTCGTCCGTCCCGGTCCTCTCGTACTAAGGACAGCCTTTCTCAAATTTCCAACGCGCGCAGCGGATAGGGACCGAACTGTCTCACGACGTTCTGAACCCAGCTCGCGTACCGCTTTAATGGGCGAACAGCCCAACCCTTGGGACCGACTCCAGCCCCAGGATGCGACGAGCCGACATCGAGGTGCCAAACCATGCCGTCGATATGGACTCTTGGGCAAAGATCAGCCTGTTATCCCCGAGGTACCTTTTTATCCGTTGAGCGACGGCCGTTCCACAACGTACCGCCGGATCACTAGTCCCTGACTTTTCGTCCCTGCTCGACCTGCCAGTCTCACAGTCAAGCTCCCTTGTGCACTTACACTCAACACCTGATTGCCAACCAGGCTGAGGGAACCTTTGGGCGCCTCCGTTACACTTTAGGAGGCAACCGCCCCAGTTAAACTACCCATCAGGCACTGTCCCTGAACCAGATCATGGCCCGAAGTTAGACATCCAGATTGACCAGAGTGGTATTTCAACAACGACTCCACACAAACTAGCGTCCATGCTTCACAGTCTCCCACCTATCCTACACAAGCCAAACCAAACACCAATACCAAACTATAGTAAAGGTCACGGGGTCTTTCCGTCCTGCTGCGCGAAACGAGCATCTTTACTCGTACTGCAATTTCGCCGAGTTCATGGTTGAGACAGTAGGGAAGTCGTTACTCCATTCGTGCAGGTCGGAACTTACCCGACAAGGAATTTCGCTACCTTAGGATGGTTATAGTTACCACCGCCGTTTACTGGGGCTTAAATTCTCAGCTTCGCCCAAAAGGGCTAACCAATCCTCTTAACCTTCCAGCACCGGGCAGGAGTCAGTCCGTATACATCGTCTTACGACTTCGCACGGACCTGTGTTTTTGATAAACAGTCGCTTCCCCCTGGTCTCTGCGACCCATACACGCTCCAGGCAGCAAGTGCCCATCACGCTCAAGGTCCCCCTTCTCCCGAAGTTACGGGGGCATTTTGCCGAGTTCCTTAACCATGATTCTCTCGATCGCCTTAGTATTCTCTACCTGATCACCTGTGTCGGTTTAGGGTACGGGCGGCTAAAACCTCACGCCGATGCTTTTCTCGGCAGCATAGGATCACCAAATCCCCCAAAAACGGGGTCCCATCACGTCTCAGGCACACAGCCGGCGCATTTAACAACCGACAACCCTACACGCTTAGACCACGACAACCATCGCGTGGCTTGGCTACCTTCCTGCGTCACACCTGTTAATACGTTTACCTCCAAAGATCGGGTCCCACAACCCACACAACACACAAACAAAAGCCTGCACATCATGCTTCGCATGGTTAGCATCACAATATCAGTATGGGCGGTTTTTCACCGGTACGGGAATATCAACCCGTTATCCATCGACTACGCCTGTCGGCCTCGCCTTAGGCCCCGACTAACCCAGGGCAGATTAACTTGACCCTGGAACCCTTGATCATCCGGCGGATGAGTTTCTCACTCATCTTTCGCTACTCATGCCTGCATTCTCACTCGCATAGCCTCCACCACTGGTTTACACCGCAGCTTCACCGGCTACACGACGCTCCCCTACCCAACAATCCAAAAAAGATCATTGCCACAACTTCGGCGGTGTACTTGAGCCCCGCTACATTATCGGCGCAGAATCACTTGACCAGTGAGCTGTTACGCACTCTTTCAAGGATGGCTGCTTCTAAGCCAACCTCCTGGTTGTCTAAGCAACTCCACATCCTTTCCCACTTAGCACACGCTTAGGGGCCTTAGTTGGTGGTCTGGGCTGTTTCCCTCTCGACAATGAAGCTTATCCCCCACTGTCTCACTGCTACGCTCTCACTTACCGGCATTCGGAGTTTAGCTGACGTCAGTAACCCGTGAAGGCCCATCGGCCATCCAGTAGCTCTACCTCCGGCAAGAAACACGTAACGCTGCACCTAAATGCATTTCGGGGAGAACCAGCTATCACAGAGTTTGATTGGCCTTTCACCCCTATCCACAGCTCATCCCCTCCATTTTCAACTGAAGTGGGTTCGGTCCTCCACGACGTCTTACCGTCGCTTCAACCTGGCCATGGATAGATCACTCCGCTTCGGGTCTAGGTCATGCCACTCAAACGCCCTATTCAGACTCGCTTTCGCTACGGATACCCCACACGGGTTAACCTCGCGACATAACACTAACTCGCAGGCTCATTCTTCAAAAGGCACGCTGTCACCCCAAAAGGCTCCAACGGCTTGTAAGCACACGGTTTCAGGTACTATTTCACTCCCCTCCCGGGGTACTTTTTCACCATTCCCTCACGGTACTGATTCACTATCGGTCATTAGAAGTATTTAGACTTACCAGGTGGTCCTGGCAGATTCACACGAGATTCCACGAGCCCCGTGCTACTCGGGTGGCCACACCACGGACAGAACAATTTCGATTACGGGACTCTCACCCTCTACGGCCGACCATTCCAAGTCGTTCACCTACCATCCTGAACATCATGCCGGCAGCCAGTTAGAACTGCCACTGTGACTCCCACAACCCCCATGATGCAACGCCTAACCGCTATCACACACCACAGGTTTAGTCTCTTCCGCTTTCGCTCGCCACTACTCACAGAATCATTACTTTATTTCTCTTCCTGCGGGTACTGAGATGTTTCACTTCCCCGCGTTCCCCCCAACCAGCCTATACATTCAGCTGGCGGTAACTCACCATGAAGATGAGCCAGGTTTCCCCATTCGGAAATCCTCGGATCACAGCCCAGTTATCGGCTCCCCGAGGCTTATCGCAGATTCACACGTCCTTCATCGGCTCTTAATGCCAAGGCATCCACCGTGTGCCCTTAATAACTTACACACAATCAAGAAAAATAAGAATCTAAAATCAACAATCAAACCAACACAAAAGCATTGATTCAACGCAAATTCCAGAAGATGCTCGCGTCCACTATATAGTTCTCAAACAACAACCCACAACACAACAACAACACAAACAAAAACATTTGCATCATCACCATGCCAGGCAAACAAAGGAACAACACTAATGTGTTACCCCAAAACCCAACAATGCGCCTCATCCAACCCAAAACCAACATTCCACCCATGAGCAAAACCACCCACCCGACACTCGCGGGTAGCATGGCCAACTAAATGTGCTCCTTAGAAAGGAGGTGATCCAGCCGCACCTTCCGGTACGGCTACCTTGTTACGACTTAGTCCCAATCGCCAATCCCACCTTAGACGGCTCCCTCCCAAAAGGGTTAGGCCACCGGCTTTGGGTGTTACCAACTTTCGTGACTTGACGGGCGGTGTGTACAAGGCCCGGGAACGTATTCACCGCAGCGTTGCTGATCTGCGATTACTAGCGACTCCGACTTCATGGGGTCGAGTTGCAGACCCCAATCCGAACTGAGACCGGCTTTTAGGGATTAGCTCCACCTCACAGTATCGCAACCCTCTGTACCGGCCATTGTAGCATGCGTGAAGCCCAAGACATAAGGGGCATGATGATTTGACGTCATCCCCACCTTCCTCCGAGTTGACCCCGGCAGTCTCCTATGAGTCCCCACCATAACGTGCTGGCAACATAGAACGAGGGTTGCGCTCGTTGCGGGACTTAACCCAACATCTCACGACACGAGCTGACGACAACCATGCACCACCTGTATACCAGCCCCGAAGGGAAACACCATCTCTGATGCGGTCCAGTATATGTCAAGCCTTGGTAAGGTTCTTCGCGTTGCATCGAATTAATCCGCATGCTCCGCCGCTTGTGCGGGCCCCCGTCAATTTCTTTGAGTTTTAGCCTTGCGGCCGTACTCCCCAGGCGGGGCACTTAATGCGTTAGCTACGGCGCGGAAAACGTGGAATGTCCCCCACACCTAGTGCCCAACGTTTACGGCATGGACTACCAGGGTATCTAATCCTGTTCGCTCCCCATGCTTTCGCTTCTCAGCGTCAGTTACAGCCCAGAGACCTGCCTTCGCCATCGGTGTTCCTCCTGATATCTGCGCATTCCACCGCTACACCAGGAATTCCAGTCTCCCCTACTGCACTCTAGTCTGCCCGTACCCACTGCAATACACGGGGTTAAGCCCCGGCCTTTCACAGCAGACGCGACAAACCGCCTACAAGCTCTTTACGCCCAATAATTCCGGACAACGCTCGCGCCCTACGTATTACCGCGGCTGCTGGCACGTAGTTAGCCGGCGCTTTCTCTGCAGGTACCGTCAATCTCTCTTCTTCCCTGCTAACAGAGGTTTACAACCCGAAGGCCGTCATCCCTCACGCGGCGTCGCTGCATCAGGCTTGCGCCCATTGTGCAATATTCCCCACTGCTGCCTCCCGTAGGAGTCTGGGCCGTGTCTCAGTCCCAGTGTGGCCGGTCACCCTCTCAGGCCGGCTACCCGTCGTCGCCTTGGTGAGCCATTACCTCACCAACAAGCTGATAGGCCGTGAGCCCATCTATAACCACTACATAACGCTTTCCACCAACACCCCATGCGGAGATTGGTCGTATCCGGTATTAGACCCAGTTTCCCAGGCTTATCCCAGAGTTAAAGGTAGGTTACTCACGTATTACTCACCCGTTCGCCACTAATCCACCTAGCAAGCTAGGCTTCATCGTTCGACTTGCATGTGTTAAGCACGCCGCCAGCGTTCGTCCTGAGCCAGAATCAAACTCTCCGTTGAAAAAATAGAAAAGCTTGATAATCTGATCTCAAACAGCGAATCACACACGGGGGTGCGTGACTCAAGCTGACTAAATTTGAAACCATTTGATGATTATCAAATATAAATAAATATTTGGTATTAGTTTCAGTTTCCATCACCATAATGGTGATTTTATTGAACAAAGCACACTATTGAGTTCTCAAGCAACACACCGATTCAACACCTCAACTTACTCTATTTGAGAAGTCTTACCATTGAACGGTCATTCATGTTATTTCGTCATCACCGCGTTCCCGCGGCAACTCAATCAACTATACCAGCGTTTTGTTTGCCATGCAAATCCGTTTTCTGTGATTCACACCACAATGTTTCTTTCCTAAACTCCTCCAACATCACCAACCGGCAACCCGGATTCTTCTAAGCAAGAAACCAAAACACTATACAATTGAAAGTCATTCAACCGCTTCTGACTAGGAGAAACACCGAAGAAGTTCTTCGTTTTTTCCTCCTCGCCGCGGCGACTCATACAACTATACAGATGCCGAAGTGGGTCTGCAACCCGAAATAGGGTGAAGTAGACCACAAATACGACTCTATAAGGGTCTCAAACACCCTTCTAGACGCCAAAAAGCCTAGTCAGAGCGTTTTAAGGGTGTCAGAAAATCTTTAAAAAACTTCCAAAAAACCTCAAAAATCTGCGAATTCCCCTCCCTGGAGCCCGCTGGAGCCCGAAAACAGGGACGCAAGGTGCCCCCAAAGCCCTCGTAAACAAAGGCCCTCGTAAACAAAGACAGGCACAGAACCAGGTGGCAGGTGGCAGGTGGCAGTAGAACGATACAAGAAGAGTCCCTCCTAACGGAGGGGCCCTGTGTATATAAGGAACGTATAGAGGGAACAGAAGAGGAGGGGCACTCCCCCACCGAACATTTCAGTACCGAATACCCAGTACTAAACACTCAGCAGAGAAGAACCCCTTCCCTTCTATATGTATCGATCTATATGTATCGATCTATATGTATCGAGAAGACTAGATCAGCTCTGTATTAGATTAGCGCTGTATTAGATCAGCTCTACAGCACCCTGGTTCTTCTTGCCACGGCGGACCATCGCAAAACGACCGTGCAGCAGATCATCCTTGGAGATCGTGGCGTCCTCGCCCTGAACCTTCACACCGTTCACCGAAGCGCCGCCCTCCTTTAGAATGCGACGAGCCTCAGAGTTCGACTTCGCAAAGCCCAGCTCAGTCAGAACAGAAATCATGTCCAGACGATCCGCAGGCAGCTTAGCCGAAGGAAGCTCAGCAACCACAGACTCCAAGGTAGCCTCATCCAGAGCAGCGAAATCGCCCTTACCGAACAAAGCCTCCGAAGCAGCCACAGCCTGATTGGTAGCCTCAGTACCGTGAACCAGCGAAGTCACCAGGTACGCCAGAGTCTTCTGAGCCTCACGCTTAAACGGCTCCTTCTCAACCTTCTCCGCAAACTCAGCAATCTCAGCACGAGTCAAGAACGTAAAGACCTTCAGACGATCCACTACATCCGCATCCGCAGTGTTCAACCAGAACTGGTAGAAAGCGTACGGCGAGCACATCTGCGGGTTCAGCCAAATAGCGTTACCCTCGCTCTTACCGAACTTAGTGCCATCAGAGTTAGTAATCAGCGGAGTACCAATAGCGTGAACGCTCTTACCCTCCACCTTACGAATCAGCTCAGTACCGCTCGTCAGGTTACCCCACTGATCAGAACCACCGGTCTGCAGAGTACAACCGAAACGACGGTTCAGCTCCAAGAAGTCCAGGCCCTGCAGAATCTGGTACGAGAACTCGGTGTACGAAATACCCTCATCAGAGTTCAGGCGCTTCGCAACAATCTCCTTCTTCACCATGGTGCCCACGCGGAAATGCTTACCAACATCGCGCAGCAGCTGCAGAGCAGACATCTGACCGCTCCAGTCCAGGTTATTCACCATACGAGCAGCGTTCTCACCCTCGAACGACAGGAAACGCTCAATCTGAGCGCGCAGAGACTTAACCCACTCAGCAACAACCTCAGGAGAGTTCAGCACACGCTCAGACGTCTGACGCGGATCACCAATCAAACCGGTGAAACCACCCACCAGACCCAGCGGCTTGTGACCAGCCAGCTGCAGACGACGCATCACCAGCAGCTGCACCAAGTGACCCAGGTGCAAAGAAGCCGCAGTCGGATCATAACCCGTATAGAAAGTCAGGCTCTCCTCGCTCAGCGCCTTCTCCAGAGCAGCCTCATCAGTGCTCACGTGCACCAGGCCACGCCACTTCAGCTCCTGCCAAATATTCTCGAAGGTATCGTCATTATGCTGCGCGTTGAGGATCTCGGCAGACATGCTTCTCCCATTCACAAGGTAACAACGCCCGAAGGCGCTCGAACAAAATATGTAACAAGCCTAGCACCGCACCAGCCCAAACGCTCAGAAAAACCCAAGCGAGCGTCCAAACCGGTGCGGCAACGGCTCACAGAAATAACAGATAGAGGCTACACGAGCCGCAAGGCTACAGACCCGCGGGCATCCGCGAACCCACCATGTGCAGGCGCTGAGTCGGACGAGTCATCGACACGTACAAATCACCCACAGCGCCATCAGCATCATCAATCAGCTGCTGCGGCTCAACAATCACCACAACGTCAAACTCCAGGCCCTTCGCCTCCCACGGAGTCAGAACCAGCACCTGATTCTCCAACGCAGTCTGCGCGGTACCCGTACGATCAGCATGAGCACGAGCCACAGCCTGAGCCGTCTGAACATACAGGCTCGGCGGGCACACCACACCAATCAGAGCGCCACCCGAATGAGCGACCTCCTCACTGACCACAGCCACGGTCTGCTCCACAACAGACTCGGCGGCAACCTCATGCACCAGCGGAGCCCAACGGCCCTCACGCACCGCACGAGGCGCAGACACCTCATAGCCAGCAGCCTGAGCAACCGACACCGCCGCCTCAGCAATCTGAGCCGGAGTACGGTAATTAATCGTCAGCTCATCCAGCGTGAAACGCTCACCCACAAACGGCTCCAACGCCTGCGACCACGAGGAAGCAGCCGCCGCAGAAGACGCCTGAGCAATATCGCCCACAATCGTGAACGACTTCATCGGGCAACGACGCATCAGCAAACGCCACTGCATGGGTGAAAGCTCCTGAGCCTCATCCACCACAATATGGCCATACGCCCACGTACGATCAGCCGACGCCGCAGCCGCAGCAGTCATACGCTCGCCACGAACCTCATTCATCATCGCAATCTGCTCAGGAGTAATCACACCATCAGCGCCAATATCCTCCAGCGACTGGTGAACATTCTCCAAAGCCTTCGCCGCATTCTCAAGGTTCGCGCGATGCTCCGCCGCCGCACGAGCCGCAGCAGCCGCACCGGTCACCTTCGAAAAATCACCCAAAAGCTCAGCAGCCTCATCCAGCAGAGGAACATCAGCCTCCGTGAAAGGGGCATCCGCCGGGCGAGCCAGCAGCTCACGCTCAGCCTTCGAGAGCTCACGAGTTGCAGACTCCAAATAGTGCGGCTTCGAGAACAGCGAGCGCAACAGGGTCTCAGGCGACAGCGGCATCCACGCCAGATTCAAGGCACGGCGCACATCCATCGAGGCACGCACATCATCCTGCAGATACGGACGCTCCACCACACGACCCGCCGCACGGTTCAGCTGATCATCCAGCTTCGCGGTCAGCTCCTTCAACAGAATCTTCACGAACGTCTCACGAGCCTCATTATGCGGCTTGCCCGTCGAACGAGCACGAGAACGAGCCGAACGAACCATATCCGGAGTCAACTCAACATCAGTACCCTCAACATTCAGACGCTGAACCTGAGCCGGCACCTTCTGACGATCCGCCACCGCACGCTTAATAACCTTCACCATGCGCAAATCGCCCTTCAACGCGGCAACCGCGCGGTCCTTCTCAGGCACAGCACGCAGACCCGGATACAGGGTCGCCAACGAAGACATCACCACGCCGGTCTCACCCAGCGAGGGAAGCACACGCTCGATATACCACATGAACGAATTCGACGGACCAACCACCAGCACGCCAGCCTTCGACAGGCGCTCACGGTTCGTGTACAGCAGGTACGCCGCACGATGCAGCGCCACAGCAGTCTTACCGGTACCCGGACCACCCTGCACAACACGCACACCCGGCAGCTCCGAGCGGATAATCGCATCCTGCTCAGCCTGAATCGTCGCCACAATATCGCCCATGCGGCCGGTACGCTTCTTATTCAACGCCGCCAACAAAGCGCCCTCACCGTGGAGGGTGTCCTCATCCTGCAGCATCTCCGAATCGAAGACCTCGTCCTCAATATTGGCGACAGTGCGGCCCTCAAGCATCAGGTGACGGCGGCGGCGCACACCCATCGGGTGGAAAGCAGTCGCCTGATAGAACGTACCCGCCTCCGGGGCACGCCAGTCCATCAGCAGACGCTGCTGATTGCTATCCGTAATACCAATACGACCGATATAACGCACCGCATCGGCGCCCTCACGGTCCATATCCAGTCGGCCAAACGTCAGACGAGAATCCACAGCATTCAGCTGCGCCAAACGGTCCTCATAGTGAGTAGCAAAAGAGTCACGCTCCGAACGGTTCTGATGACCGCCCACCGCCTGATTCTTACGCACAGCAGCAAGCTTCTCAGCCGTCTCCTCACGGAGCTCATCCAGGCGAGCATACACGCGAGCAACATACTCACGCTCCGCAGCCATCTGCTCAGCAAACAGCTTCTCAGCCGCCGAAGAATCAGCAGACTGCTGGGGTAGAGATTCAGATGACACGTAAGCTCCTTAAACCTATGGTGTCTCAAAGACAGGGTGCGACAGACACCCAAAAATACGGGTCACTATTTTACAGGACAGGCTCCGAAGGGCAGAAATATTACCCCCGCATAAAACCCACACAGGCATACACAGCAAAGTGCCCCACCGGCTCAACCGGCGGGGCACCCCTCATCAACATCAGCTTCACACCCAAAGGGCGGTCAGCCTCACACTCTATAAAACTACTTCGACGGCAGCGGGTACTCAGACACCAAGCTCAGCGTCTCAAGGCGGTAACCGTTCAGCGCCTCACGACCGCCCAGGCCCTCCAGCTCCAGAAGAGCGCCAACGCCGGCAACCTTCAGGTTCGCGCGCTCCACCAGCTTTGCGGCAGCCACCAGAGTACCGCCAGTCGCCAGCAAATCATCCAACAGAAGAACACGAGTGCCCGGCGCGAAATCATTACAGTGAATCTCAATCGCCGCGCTACCGTACTCCAGCGCATACTCCTCACGGTACGTCTCACGCGGAAGCTTACCCGCCTTACGAACCGTCATAATGCCGGTGCCCGTAGCGTACGCGAGCGCAGAAGCCAGCAAGAAACCGCGAGCCTCAACACCAGCCACCACATCAAACTGACCCTCAAAACGAGCAGCCAGCTCATCAATGCACGCCTTGAACACTTCAGCATTAGCGAAGAGAGTGGTCACATCGTAAAAGAGGATACCCTCGTGCGGGTAATTCGGAATCGTAGCGCAAGCAGCCGGAATCAACTGCTCAATAGGGGTTCGCGAAGCCTCAGAAGCGGGAACGCTCATGCTCTCTCTTTCGTGAAGGGGATAGCCCCGGAAAAAACACCCGGGAACAATAACGCGGTAGAAGCCGCCTACAAGATTCTACCCTCTTCACCCGCGGTTGTCCTCAGATAAACGCCAAGAACCGTCTGCCGGGATTAGCCCCGCTGAATCAAACCCGCAAGTCACGCTTAAGAATCTTGCCGGTCGGACCCAGCGGCATGCTCTCCACCATCACGTAGCGGCGAGGATACTTATACGCCGCCAAACGAGTACGCGCCAGCGCATTCAACTCCGCCTGCAACACACCCTCATCAGCACCCGGACGCGGCATCACCACGGCGACAACCTCCTCGCCCACGCGCTCATCCGGCACACCCAATACCGCTACCGACTGCACCTGCTCATGGGTATAGAGAACATCCTCAATCTCACGCGGATACACCGAATAGCCGTTACGCAGAACCATGTCTTTAATACGATCCACAATAAAAATATTGCCCTGCTCATCAACACGAGCAACATCGCCGGTCGCAAACCATTCGCCGTCAAAAACCTCAGCAGTAGCCGCCGGATTATTCCAGTAGCCAGCCATCACGTTCTCACCGCGCACCCACAGCTGACCGCTCACACCCGGCGCGCACTCGGAACCTTGCGGGCAACGGACCTGCACCTGCACACCCGGCAGCACACGACCCACCGAACCGAGCACCATGCCAAACTCCGCCTGATTAAACGAAACCACCGGCGACGTCTCACTCAAACCGTAGCCCTCATACACCGGGCACTCAATCAGCGTTTTCAACGCAGAATGCACCGGCGCAGGCAGCGGCGAACCGCCCGAAATGCCGAAACGGATGCGACCACGCAGCAAGCGCGCACGCTCAGGCTCAACCTCTAGCGCCGCAGCCAACGACACATACATGCTCGGGACCGCAGCCAACACCGACACCCCTGCACACTCAATCAAATTCAGCGCACCATCAGGGGTAAAACGCGGCAGCAAAGCCACTGTAGCCGACGCCGCAAACGCCGCGTTCATCGACACCGTCTGACCGAACGCGTGGAACAGCGGAAGGCCACCAAAAATGACGTCTTCAGCGGTGAAACCAAAAACGCTCACGCAGCTACGAGCATTCGAGAGGATATTCGCGTGAGTTAGCGTCGCACCCTTCGGGTGGCCCGTCGTACCCGAGGTGTACAGAATAATCGCCGGGTCGCTCGCCGCCACCGGGACAGGCTCCAGAACAGCATCCGACGGATCCGCATCCGCCGGCGCGCTATCGGCAGGCGCATCAAAAGGAGCCACCGGCGAGCTCTCTCCCCCGGTGAAAATCTCGCAACGAACCGAACCGTTCTTCACCGGCACCGTCGAGGTTGCCTCCGACGCCAGACGAGTACCCGCAAAAGCAAAAAGCACCTTCGCCCCGCTATCGCGCAGATGATACTCCAGCTCAGCACCCGACAGCAGCGGATTCAACGGAACACAAATCGCACCCGCAGCCACAATGCCGTAATACAACGCCGGCATCAACGCCACGTTCGGCATAGACAACGCAACACGGTCGCCACGCTCAACACCGAGCGCCGCCACATGACGCTGAACCTGCGCGGCCGCAGACGCCAACTGTGCGTAGCTCACCACCTGCACATCAGCAGAGTCAGAAGCCGGAATCGCCAAAGCCGCCTTAGCCGCAGAATCAGAATCAGAACCAGAAGCAGCCTCCGCCAACAGGTAGGCAATATTGTTCGCTGAATCGTGCATTTCAGACATGATAGAAAACTCTCACCACAGAAAAATCGGTATATCTAGAAAAAAGAGAAGCCGAGCCAGAAGCCCGGCAAAGAGCCCGAAGACAGCAGAAGGGCGTACCTTCAACCGCTCCCCCGAAACATCAGAAGAACAGCGCAAGATACGCCCCAGCCACTACTGAGCAGCAGACCAATCCAAGAAGCTCTCGGCAAGCGCAGCCCCACCATTGGGGTCACGAGTAACCACTAGTACCGTATCATCACCGGCAATAGTGCCCATAATCGCTTCAAGACCGCCCTGATCAATAGACGAAGCCAAGAACTGCGCAGCACCCGGAGGAGTACGCAGAACCGTAATATTCGCCGAACCCTCAGCGGTAATCAGCAGTTCCTTAAACAGGGAAATCATACGGGCATCAGGTGCAGTACCGCCGCCACGACGAGCAGGGTAATTCGGCACAGCATAAATCAGGCCGGCGCCTTCATCACGGATGCGCTCAGCGCCAATTTCAACAAGATCACGGGAAAGGGTCGCCTGCGTAACCTTCATACCATCATCGGTCAGTACTGCGCCAGTTCAGCCTGGGAGCGGACACGTCGGGTCTGCAGCAATTCAACGATGCGTGCCTGACGCGCGATCTTGGTCGAGGGGAAAGGCATAATATCTCTTCTTCCTACGGTGCCAATCACGAATTCAGAACGGAGCTGCCCAACGGTGGCGCAGCGCAACATTCTTTACTACCCAAGATAATACATATGCACATAAATATGCGCACCAAATATGGATTATTCCAAGATATGGGGGATTTTTCAGGGTTTATCTCACCAGCTGTCACGCAAAACGCCGCGAATGTAACGTGTATCTACACATTCGGGCGCATAACCTCGCAATGAATGCATAGCGTGCAAGAACATGGTGGGCTGGTGCGCCGCACCGATCAAGAAACCTCCGGCAGGCGAGCACGAAAAAGGAGCCCGCCTCCAGCACACCACGTGCGCCAGAAACAGGCTCCCTCAACAAAACGTCAACCGGGTGAGTCCTTAGGATTCAGAACGCCTAGCGCTCGTCCTCTACCAGACCGTCCAAATCCTCATACTCAACATCGCGCGAACGGCGGTTCAGCCATACAGCAAAACCCAGACCCAGCAGAAGCACCAGCACCGCACCAACAATACTTGCGATACCGGCAAAACGCTCAGCATTCACGCTGTCCTCAGTCACAGGCTTCAACGTGCCCTTCTCAGCGGTGTAGACAACCTCAAGGCTACCGTTCTTCTCCACCAGCAGGCCATCCACCTCACGCGGGAACTCGGAGGGAACATCACCAGTCTGCGAACCACGGAACTCAATCGGAGCCCCCGAAGTCACCTGATACTTATCCTTCAGATTCGACACATACGTCTTACCGTTCAGAGCGTCATCAGCCGGCAAGTTGCCCTTATAACGAGCCACATTACCCTTCGTAATCAGGTCAGGAGTCAAATCCTGATAGGTGCCCTGAATAACCCAGCTCTTACCGGCATACTCAGCGTTATTATTCACCGACGCAAAAGCACGAACACCCACAACAGCCAAAACAATGGAAAGAATAACCGCAACAGCAGCAGAAAGAACCAACAGCCAGTTCACGCCCGGACGGTCATCCAGCTCTTCCTCACTCATCGCGAAAAGAGAGGAGTTCTCTTCCTCGTCATCGTAATCCTCGTACTCGTCGTACTCCTCATACTCAGAATCCTCGTACTGAGAATCACCGTACTCAGAATCCTCATATTCAGAATCTTCAAAGTAGGTTTCTTCGACCTCAGACTGCGACAGCTCATCCTGCTCGCGCGAGTTCTCTCGATTAGCCATTACTCTCTCCCTCACATCATCTATCTTCTAGGGTACCCATAACCACATGAGTTCACCAACGAAAGCGCTTATCAACGCTTCATAAACCAACCCCACCGGTAAACCCGCTACACAACACCAAAAGCTACGGGGTGGGAGCCAACAACTCCCACCCCGTCAGCACAAGGCATTACGCCATAGGGTCAGACCCGGTTAGACACGCGGTTCCGCACCCAGCTGCTCAACAGCCGCAGCCACAGCAGCCTCACGAGCAGCAGACGCCTCATCAGCAGTCAGCGTACGATCCGGCGCACGGAAACGCAGAGCAAACGCCAAAGACTTCTTCGACTCATCAATACCGACACCGCGGTAATCGTCAAAGACGCGGATATCCTCCAGCAGCTCACCAGCGCCCTCACGCAGAACACGCTCCACCTCAGAAGCAGGCAGATCGCGGTCCACCAGAAGCGCCACATCCTGAGTAGCAGCCGGGAAAGTCAGCACCGGAGTAGCCTGACGCGCCTCAACACGACCAGCAAACAGCGCCGAGAAATCCAGCTCAAACGCGCAAGTACGCTCAGGCAGGTTCAGCTCCTGCAGAAGCTTCGGGTGCAGCTCACCAGCAAAACCAACACGCTCACCGGCAGCGTTCAGAACCTCAGCCACACGGCCCGGGTGGAATGCAGTATGCACACCATTACGCACCTGAATCTCAGCCGATACAGCGGCTGCCACCAGACGCACAGCGTCCAGAGCGTCACGCCAGTCGTAGGCACGCGGAGCAGCACCCGGCATCGCCTCGTGCTCAGTACCTGCAAACAGACCAGCGATGAAAGTGGGCTGCTGCGGAATACCGGCGTTCAGATCAGCCAGAACCTCATCCGAAGGGCGAGCGCCCAACGGCGGAATAGACTCAGAACCGAGCTGCTCACCCGGAATGAACACGTGACCCGCCTCGAAAATAGCCAGGTTCTTGAAACCGCGAGACAGGTTACGCTTCAGAACCTCAACCAGGCCCGGCAGCAGCGAACGGCGCATCCAGCCCTCAGCCGAAGAAATCGGGTTCTCCAGGCGAATCGAGGGAACCTCAGTCACCGGGTTCTCGGGGGTGCTCACCCACGGAGCCGACCACAGGTTGTTCGCATCAGCCGACACGAAGGGGTACGCGAACACCTCAGTCAGACCCGAAGCCGCCAGCGCATTCAGCGCACGACGCTTACCTGCCTGCTCCGGAGTGTAACCGCGGCCCGCAGGAGCCACCGGCAGAGTCGAGGGGATGTTCTCGTAACCGTCAATACGTGCGATTTCCTCGGTCAGGTCTTCCTTCGCGCGCAGGTCAGTACGCCACGACGGGACAGTCACCGCGTAACCAGACTCGGCGCGCTCCACCGAGCAGCCAATCTCACGCAGGCAAGACTCAATCTGCTCCGGCGAGTAATCCACGCCAATACGACCGGCAGTGTAATCAGCCGGCAGGTCAATCACGACCGGCTCATAGCCAAGCGACACGTCGGTCACGCCCGGCTCAACCTGAGCGCCAGCCAGCTCAACCAGCAGCTCAACCGCACGCTGAGCAGCCGCAGCCTGAATCTGCGGATCCACGCCACGCTCAAAACGCTTCGAGGACTCAGAAATCAGCTTGTGACGGCGAGCAGTACGAGCCACCGACACCTCATCAAAACGAGCAGACTCCACCAGAATGCGGGTGGTCGAATCGGTTACCTCAGTCGAGGCGCCACCCATCACACCGGCAAGACCAATCACGCCGGAATCATCAGCAATGACAATATCCTCAGGGTGCAGAGTACGCTCAACACCATCCAGAGTCACCAGCTTCTCGCCAGCAGCGGCGCGACGCACCACAATCTCACCCTGAACCTTGTCAGCATCGTAGAAGTGCAGCGGCTGACCGGTCTCCAGCATCACGTAGTTCGAAATATCCACCGGCAGCGACAGCGAGCGCACACCCGCCAGACGCAGACGCGAAGACATCCACGTCGGAACCGGCGCATCCGCCTTCACACCCGACACCTCACGCATCACGAAACGCACGCAACCCGGGTTACCGTGAATCGGGGCGTCATCACGCAGAGCAACCGGGTGACCGGCGTCGTTAGCCTCCGGGGCGCGCTCGCCGTACGCCAGCACAAAATCCTCGAAGGAAGAACCGGTAGCGTGGCACCACTCGCGAGCAATACCGCGCAGAGAGAACGCGTAACCACGGTCCGGGGTCACGTTCACCTCAGCAGCCTGATCGTACAGGCCCAGCAGCTCCATCGCGTCGGTACCAACCTCCGGGTCCAGGCCCAGGGTCGAAAGCACCAGGATGCCGCCGTGATCATCGCCAATACCCAGCTCACGAGTCGAAGCAATCATGCCAGCCGACTTGTGACCGTAAGTCTTACGGGCAGTAATCGCGAAACCACCGGGCAGAACAGCGCCGGGCAGGGTCACAACAACCTTGTCGCCGGGTACGAAATTGTGGGCACCACAAATAATGCCCTGAACGCCGGAAGGCTCAATGCCCTTACCGGTCAGAGTCTGCTCCTGGCCCTCCGGAACCACACGCACCTGGCACCAGTTCACGGTCTTGCCGTTAGAGTGAGTCTCCGGCTCCATGGAGAGCACCTGACCAACCACAATCGGGCCGGACAGCTCATCAGAGGGGCGGTGAACGTCTTCTTCTTCCAGGCCAACCTTCACCAGGGTTGCCATCAAATCTTCAGCCGAAGCATCCTCAGCTACAGGCACGAACTCGCGCAGCCATGACAGGGGTACACGCATAATTTAGATCTCCATCCCGAACTGCTCAGAGAAACGGATGTCGCCTTCAACCATGTCATGCATGTCAGCGACGTTGTTACGGAACATGAGGGTACGTTCAATACCCATACCAAAAGCGAAGCCCGAGTACTCCTCAGGGTCAATACCCGCAGCACGCAGAACATTCGGGTTCACCATGCCGCAGCCGCCCCACTCAATCCACTGCGGGCCGCCCTTAGCGTTCGGGTGCCACAAATCCAGCTCAGCGGAAGGCTCAGTGAACGGGAAGAAGTTCGGGCGCAGGCGAATCTTAGCGTCCTCACCGAACATGGCGCGTGCCATGTACTCCAGGGTGCCCTTCAGGTCAGCCATGGTCAGGCCCTTATCCACGGCAAGGCCCTCAATCTGGTGGAAGACCGGGGTGTGGGTCGCGTCCAGCTCATCGGTGCGGTACACCTGACCCGGGCACACAATGTACAGCGGCAAATCACGCGAAAGTAGCGAGCGCATCTGCACCGGCGACGTGTGAGTGCGCAGCAGCAGGTGAGCGTTCTTCGGCTCAACGTAGAAAGTATCCTGCATTTCGCGTGCCGGGTGATCCGGCTTAATGTTCAGAGCGTCAAAGTTGTACCACTCAGACTCCAGCTCCGGGCCGTCAGCAACTTCCCAACCCATACCGACGAAAATGTCAGTCAGGCGCTCCTGCATCAGAGCGATCGGGTGGCGGCCGCCCAGAGAACGGCGAGGCGAAGCAGCAGAAACGTCCACAGCTTCCTCAGCCAGGATGCGAGCCTCACGCTCAGCCTCCAGCTCAGCGGTACGAGCCTCAATAGCCTCAGTCAGGGCTGCACGAGCCTGACCCATCAGCTTACCCACCGGGCCCTTGTGCTGGTTCTGAAGATCACGCATCTGGCGGTTAGCGATGCTCATGATGCCCTTCTCACCGAAGAAGCTCAGGCGCACCTCCTTGAGGCTGTCAAAGTCCTTAGCCTTCTCGCGAATCTCCTGCTTGGCACGCTCACGCTCAGCCTCAAAAGCCTCACGGATAACGTCCAAACCGTTCTCGGGGTTCTCCTCCAGAACCTGCGCAATGCGGGCGAGAACCTGAGCCGGGCCGTTAAGACCCTCGTGTTCCTGCACGGAATCGGTCATTGTCACTCTTCTCTGCATACCACCGGCACTATACCGGCTGGCTCGTTATACACCTTAGGTAGCACCGTCAGCTCTCCCCCGGCTACCCGCACAGGGTGCGGGACAGGGGGAAGGCGACGGGCGCATATCCTATCCATTTTAGACCAGAGAAGGAAACGTAAACAGCAGAACGCCCGGATAGTCCATCCGGGCGTTCTAGAGTATATCTTTTCAACAACAGGGTTGAAGAGGGTACTTCTACTTCAGAGCCTGCTTCACAGCCGGGTCAAAAGAAGCACGAATCCACAGCACGTTCGCAATGAACCATGCCGCGTACAGGGGCACGAAGCCGTAGCGCTGAGCGTCAATGACATTACCAATCAGAGACAGGATCGCCACGAACGCACCCAGAATTGCAAAAATCAAACCGACAGTCAGGCCCAGACGCTTGCCCTTCTGAATCGTGAAGTACACCCAGATGTACACAACCGCAGAAACAACCAGCAGGCCGATACCGCCTGCAACGCCGACCTCCGGCAGACCCTTCAGCGGGGACAGGTTATCCGGTGCGAACGAGGAAATAACACCGTGGATCAAGCAGAGCAGTGCGGAGACAATCATAATCTCCTGCAGACGCAGAATCTTCGGGTGCTTGGTCGGCGAGTGGAACAGAATTCCGCGCGGCTCAGCGCCGCCTTCCTGAATATAAATAGCTTGAGTGTCCGAGGGAACCGCGTCGGAGCGGTAGGCACCCGGATCAAACGGGGGTTGAGCAGTCATCATTGTCTCCCAATACGTATGTGATTTCTCCCTCAATACTACCCGCCTACCGATTGGTTTCCAAAGTATGTATCCGTGTCGAACCCATATATGACAAAATCCCCTCCCCCACAAAAACCCACAAAGAGACAGCCTAAGCACCCCCAACACCAACAAAAAAGCCACCACACGAACTACAAAACCAGAAAGCAGGAGGCGACACGCACCTCCTGCTTTCACATAGCTTCCGCTTATAGACAGCCCAAATGCACAGGCTCGCAAGCTAAAACGCTAGCTAAAAAGACCCGAGCAAATGTAGTCGTTCTCGTCCTTCACACCCGGCGGCACCGCAAACAGCGCACTACCGGTATGACGCAGATACTCACTCAAAGCATCCGAAGAAGTCATCGTGCTCAGCATCGGAATAAAATGCGTGCGTGGATCGCACACATACGCAATGAAGAACAAGCCAGCGTCCAGGCGGCCCAGCTCGTCAGCACCATCGGTGTAATTGAAACCGCGGCGCAACATCTGCACGCCCTCATTCTGGTCCGGGTGCATCAAACGCATATGAGAATCCGCCGGAATCAGAGGACCCGAGCGGCCCTTCTCCGAAAAGTTAGGAGCCGTGAACTCATCGCCACCAGACAGCGGCGCGCCAGTGACCTTAGTGCGGCCCACAATCTCCTCCTGCTCACGCAGACGAGTGCGGTCCCACGTCTCAATATTCATGCGGATACGACGAGCAGCCAGATAGCTACCGCCCTCCATCCACGCCGGGCTATTCGCCGAATTCTCAGAAGAAGTCCACACATGCTTCTTCAGCAGATTCGGGCTCTCCACCTTCAGATTATTCGTACCGTCCTTGAAACCGAACAGGTTACGAGCCGTCACCTGGTTCGTCGACGTCGAAGAAGTACGACCAAAGCCCTGCTGATTCCACGCCACCACGGCACGGCCACCAGCAATACGGATTAGGTTACGAATCGCGTGGAATGCCACCTGCGGGTCATCCGCACACGCCTGAATGCAGATATCGCCGTTGCTGCGCTTAGCTTCCAGCGCATCACCGGTCATATGAGGGATGCGGACCAGCGCCTCCGGGAGCTTGCTCGCAAAGCCAAAGCGGTCCTTACCCTCATCATCAACGAAGAAGCTACGACCCAGACCAAAGGTGAGGGTCAAGTTCGCGGCAGACAGGTCCATCGCCTCACCGGTGTCCTTCGGAGGCGCCTCATAGGAGCGGTCCTCCCCCACCAGCTCGCCCGCCAACACCTGCATCCTGCAGCTGCTGAAGAAGAGCCTCAACAATCGGCAAATCCGCCGGAATCCACGGCAAACCCAGCAAATCGTCATACGCCTGCGCGTCATCCTTAGACTTCGGCAACGGCATCCACCGCAGAGCGCTGTGATCTTCCAAAGTATCCGGAGTACCCGAAAGAATCTCCGCGAAGAACACGCGCATCGCCAGACGCTCACTCAGACGCCAGCCCTGCGGGTACGCGCCGAGCACCTCAGCACCCAAACGCGCCTGCACGCCCAGCTCCTCCTTCAGCTCACGCACCAGCGCCTGCTCGCAGCTCTCCCCCGGCTCGACCTTACCGCCCGGGAACTCCCACATCCCGGCAACAGTCTGCGGCTCAGAACGCTGAGCCACCAGCATACGGGTCGGAGCCACCAAAGAATCAACCACGGCGGCGCCAACCACCTGAACCTCAAACGAGGGCGACACTTCACTCATCTTTCTCTACCTTCTTCTACGCTTTAGAATCCTTCATCGGATGCGCATCCTCAGCAGCGTGCTCCGATACTTCCTTCTCGGCATCCCCAGTATCCTCAGGCTCAGGAGCTTCCTCCACGCCTTCCTGCCACTCTTCTTCCTCATCATTCATATTCGAGGCTTCTGCCACCTCACGGCGAATATTAGTGCCGTCATTCAGCAGAATCAGAAGGCGGTTACCGTTCTTGAACTCCATGAGGAAGACATCCTCAAGCTCGACCTCAGCGGCACGCAACTGTAGGTACACCCAATCCTCGGTCTTGTGCGCATCCGCGATATCGCGAGTGACCAAGCTACCCTTCACAATCAGAGCAAAGTTCGGCACACCGTCACCCTTACGAATCACGCTCAGCGCACCGTTCGGTTCAATCTGAGCGAACTCAATGTCTTCCAGGTCGTAAATACCCTGCGCACGAAGGTCAGCAATCAGGCGCATCGGATCAAGAACCACATCTGCCTGCTGGAAGCTCTTAATATCGATATCACCATCCGTAATGACCGGCACGCGCTGCTCACGCACCGCCATATGCAGAAACGAATCTTCGTGGTCGCCACGTTCAGCAGCTGAATCATGCACAGCGTAAACACCATGTAGATGACAAAGTAGAACAGGCTAATCTGCTCGCTGTACAACACGCCACCGAACACACCACCGATGACAAAGTTACCGATGGTATCAATCGGGGTCTGGTGCCCCGCCTGAGAACGGTGAGTCAGACGCAGGTACACCAAAAGAATGATCAGGCCAACGAAAATCTTTAGCAAACCATCAACGATCATCTCAACGGTCATAACAAAAATCTCCTAGAACTAAGCCCGGAAAATATCCGGCTCCAAATAAATGATGCGTGCCGCAGGAACGGCCTCACGAATACGTACCTCAGCCGCGTCAATCTCATCAGCCACCGCACGACCAGTGTCAGCATCGTGAATACGAATCTTAGCCGCCACCAGAATCTCCTCAGGACCCAGGTGCACAGTCTTAATGTGGATAATGCGCTCGCTATCGCCATCCTCAATCGCCGCACGAATCTTCGCCAAATCCTCCGGCGAAGCAGCCTCACTAGAATCAGCGACTTCATCTCCACCGCAAGGAACACAGCAATAAAGACCAGCAGAATACCAATAGCCAGGGTGCCGAAAGCATCCCACAGGCCATTACCGGTCAGCAGAGTCAGCCCCACACCAAAGAGCGCAAAAATCAGACCCAGCAGCGCGCCCGCATCCTCCAGCAGAAGCACCGGAAGCTCCGGGTTCTTCGAAGTACGCAAGAAACGCATCCAGCTCTGCTTGCCCTTCAGCTCACGCGACTCCTTCACAGCAACGCGGAACGAGTTACCCTCCAGCAGGATCGAACCCACCAGAACAGCCACCGGAACCCACTGCCACTCAGTAATACCGTGCGGGTCATGCAAGCTTCTCATAACCCTCATACAGGGCGAACAAACCACCCAGCGCGAAGATAATAATCGAAACAATAAACGCGTAAATATAGCGGTTACGGCCATAACCAAACGGATGTTCCTCATCAGCCTGCTTCTGCGAAGCACGACCGCCCAGCAGCAACAGAAGCTGATTACCGGAGTCAGCCACCGAGTGAATAGCCTCCGCCAGCATCGACGAAGAACGAGTCAGCGCAAAAGCCAAAAACTTCAGCACCGCAATACCCAGGTTCGCGCCCAGCGCGGCAATAATCGCGCCCGAACCCGAATGACCAGAAGGAGCAGACATAATTTCCCTTTCTCAGCCCTAAACTAAAACTCTAAAACCCATGAGGCTAAAGCGGCCCACCGCTGTACCACAGCCGTGAACCGCCCAAAACCTAGCGAGAAACGCCGCGCTGAGCCATCGCTGAAGCATACAGGCACACAGCAGCAGCCGTACCCACATTCAAAGACTCAGCCGAACCATAAACAGGAACAGCCACGCGCATCGTAGCGGCAGCCTTCTCTTCAGCGTTCAAGCCCTGCGCTTCATTCCCGAAAAGCCACATGGTCGGCTTAGAAAGATCAAAATTACCCTTCACACCGGAGGGGGCACTCGCCTCCACACCGGCACGACGAGCCGCCGTGTACTCACTCAGCTCCTGCAGATTCACCGCACCATAACCGTCAGCAGCCAGCACAGCAGTACCCTGAGACTTCACATCCTCCGCGAAATCCTCAAGCTGCACGCCCTGAATAATCGGCACATGGAACAGCGAACCCGCCGTAGAACGCACCGTCTTCGGGTTATACAAATCCACCGAACCCTTAGTCGTAATCACCAAGTCAGCACCGGCCGCATCAGCCACACGAAGAATCGTGCCCGCATTACCCGGATCCTGCACACGAGACAGCACAGCAATCAACTTCGGGTTCAACGCGCCCTCACCCCACAGCAGCGAGAACGACGCATCCACCATAAAGGAAACCGCAATAATACCCTGCGGGCTCACCGAATCAGCCATCGCCTCCAGCACCTCATCGGTCACCACACGCATAAAAACGCGGCGACCCTCCTCCGGGGTAGGAGTGCCGTACACCTGCTCCAGCAGCTCAGCAATATCCTCATGACGGTCAAAAGCCACCTCCGTAACGTAGACAGCATCCAGAATCGGCTTCTTCAGGTGCGCCTTCAACGCCTCACGCACAGCCTGCGGGCCTTCCACCAGGAACTGGCCCTTCTTCGTGCGAGCAGCGCGGGTACGCAGCTTCGCAATATCGCGCACACGATCTGCCTGCGGATTGGACATCACAACGGGGGTACTAATACGTTCAAAAAAGTTCACTCTTAAAGGGTACAGGCAAAGGCACACCCCAAAACGCAGAACAGCCACAAGCACAACCCCAGATACGCAGAAAGCGGCCGCCCACACTCAAAAGTGCAGACGGCCGCTCACGACGCTTAAGTATCCTACCCCGAACCTAGATCTTCGAGGTAAGAACACAACCTAGGCTAATTAAGCCTTGGGAGCCGAGGTGTCCTCGGGCAGGTTGTTCTTAGCAATCTCAACCAGTGCGTTGAAGGCAGCGGGCTCGTTAACAGCCAGCTCAGCCAGCATACGGCGGTCAACCTCAACACCAGCAGCCTTCAGGCCCTGGATGAAGCGGTTGTAGGTCAGGCCCTGTGCGCGGGAAGCAGCGTTAATACGCTGAATCCACAGGCGACGGAAGTCACCCTTCTTCTTACGACGGTGGTCGTAGCTGTAAACCAGCGAGTGAGTGACCTGCTCCTTAGCCTTACGGTACAGGCGAGAACGCTGACCGCGGTAGCCGGATGCACGATCGAGAATAGTACGGCGCTTCTTGTGCGCGTTAACCGCGCGCTTCACACGTGCCACGTGTGTCTCCTTCGTCTTATGTCCTGAACAGCTCACATATCACGCTGAACAGGAGCGAGTCTTTAATCAGTGCGCACCACTATCGGTGCGCCAGGTGCAGAGAGTAAGCGTTGCTTACTTACCCAGCATCTTCTTGACAACCTTTGCCTGGCCGCCGGTAACGATCTGGTCAGAAGCCAGACGACGGGTCAGACGAGAGGACTTGTGCTCCAGGTAGTGGCGACGGTTCGCCTGCTGGCGCTTAACCTTGCCGCTACCGGTGAGCTTGAAGCGCTTCTTAGCACCAGAGTGGGTCTTCTGCTTCGGCATAGCTGCCGTTCTCCTTACATTCATCCCCCGCCACAACAGCGGGGTAGCTTAGTGGGGTTGAGCGATACACGCATCAGCCCCAAGGACAAAAGGTGAGGCACCCCCAACGAGGTGCCTCGGAACCGGCACCGGGTGAACCCGCAACACCCACCCAACGGTGGAGGCGCGTGCCCATCCTAAAGTGACGACCCGGTTCCCTACTCGGCGGAAGCCTGTGCCTTCAACTCGGCAGGCATAGCGTCTGCCAAAGAATTAGTTACGGGCTTCGCCTTGGTCGTGTCAATACGCTCGCGACCCTTGCGACCGCCGGCGCCCTGCTCACGGCGAGCCTCTGCCTTACCGCGAAGCGGAGCCAGAACCATCACCATGTTGCGGCCATCCTGACGGGGGCGAGACTCAACAGTGCTCACCTCAGCCAGCTCAGCCGCCAGACGCTCCAGCAGACGCACACCCATCTCGGGGCGCTGCTGCTCACGACCACGGAACTGAATCATTGCCTTGACCTTGTCACCACCGGAAAGGAAACGACGAGCGTGTCCAACCTTGGTTTCGTAGTCGTGGGTATCAATCTTCAGGCGGAAACGGATCTCCTTCAGAACGGCATTAGCCTGCTTCTTGCGGGATTCACGAGCCTTGATTGCGGCTTCGTACTTGTACTTACCGTAATCCATGAGCTTGCACACGGGCGGCTTCGCGTTCGGGGCAACCTCGACCAGGTCGAGTTCGGCGTCCTCAGCCAGACGCAGAGCGTCCTTCAGAGGGACAACGCCTACCTGCTCGCCACCGGGACCGACAAGACGGACCTCGGGAACGCGGATACGATCGTTAATGCGTGGTTCGCTAATGACTAGCTCCTGTGCTCTGTGGGTTTCCCCGTGAATACTATCCGTTGCGGGCACTAAAAAAGCCCCCGCAGTTACACAAGCGGAGGCACAAACCAGCGTACGCCGAAAGCGGCGGACGAACCCGTTCACCTCAAAACTCGCAAACAAATGCCTGCGGCGGTCAACCGGGTGGGAGGCATGCTCCACTTGCAAACTGCCTACAACCATACCGCAGAATCCCCGACAGGCGCAAGGAATTAGACGCAAAACACCATAAAAATTGCGGGGACTCCCCCCAGAAAGTCCACAGAAGCACCCACTCTTAAGGACGCATTTACCGAAACAAACGAAATATGAGATTCTAAGACTATGAGCACTGAAAACACGAGTTTCCGCTTCACTGCGGAAGAAGAAACCCCCGTACACGGCCACACCGAACTCACCGAAGAGCAGGTCGAAGCCGTCAACGAACAGCTGCGTGACATCGCAGACGTACCCGCCATCGAAATCATCAGCTCCGCAGCCATCCACATGATGAGCGCCGCAGCCGTCAAGTGCGGCCTAGCAGCAGACGAAAACGCCGACGACCTCAAGGACCTCGACGAAGCACGCAAGCTCATCACCGCACTGGCAGGCCTCGTCACCGCCGCAGCACCCGAAATCGGCTCCCAGCACGCAGCGCCCCTGCGCGACGGCCTGCGCACCCTGCAGCTCGCCTTCCGCGAAGCATCCCCCTTCCCGGACGAACCCGGCAAGGGCCCCGGCGAAAAGCTCACCGGCCCGGTCTACTAAACCAGTACGTGTACTAAGCCGTATCTGGTGTATGTCAGCACGAAGCTCCGCCTCCCTCGTACTGAGGAAGGCGGAGCTTCGTCATCTATAAAGCCTGTGCGGATAAGAAATCTACGCGGACTAGATACGCGGACTAGAGCGAACCGGCAGCTTTAGCGGGAACCAGCAACCTCAAGAGCCTGCTCAAAACTAAAGTTACCCACGTACAGCGCCTTACCAAGCACTACGCCCTCCAAACCAGAAGGCACCATGGAACGCAACTTCACAAGATCAGCCAGCGACGCCACACCACCGGACGCCACCACCCGGCAGGCGGTCTGAGCCAGTACCTCATCCAGCAGCTCCGCGCCGGGACCCGCCAGAGAACCGTCCTTACTCACATCCGTGACGATATAGCGGCGCACGCCCGCGCTCTCCAGCCACGCCAGCGCCTCCGCCACATCAGGGCCCGACCAGTCGGTACCGCGAGCCACCGTCACCCAGCCCCGCTCGGGGCTGTAACGGGCATCGAGGCCAAGAGCCAGAAGATCAGAATCGGCATAACGAGCCAGAGTATCTTCAAGCCAGGAAGAATCCGCCAGAGCCGCACTAGTCACGTTCACGCGGTCCGGCTTCAGGCTCAGGGCACGCTCCAGACTCTCAGCATTACGCACACCGCCGCTGACCTGAATACGAACCGGAGCGGAGCCGGTCATCCGGGCATTCTCGGCACGGACGGCGGCAACCACCTCAGCCAGAACCTCAGTATTCGTGCCGCGGCCAAACGCCAAATCAAGATCAACCAGGTGAATCCAGCGAGCACCAGCCTTCACCCAGGTCAAAGCCGCCTCAACAGGGTCGAGGCGCTGCTCACCGCCGGAGAGAGTGCCCCCCACCGGGCGCACCGCATAGCCCTCAGAAATATCAACAGCGGGCAGAAGTTCAAGAACGGGTACAGACATTAGTTACCTCCCGCAACAGCAGCGGAGCCCTCAGAGGACAGAGATTCAGAGGATAGCGAGAGGCGACCAGTCACCGCCAGGGACGCAACCCAGCGACGAAGAAACTCCGCACCCAGCTCACCAGATCCCACCGGGCAGAACTGCACCGCCGTCAGCGGGCCGTTCTCAACCGCCGCAATATAGGCAGGCTCGGTGAGAGTCCACGTCACCGCGGGAGAGGCAATATACTCAATGCTCTGATCAAAAGCCCACTCAAAAACGCCGTGCTCAGATTTGAAGTGAGCCTCACCCTCAAGGCCCTTGAGCAGCGCACTATCGGAGGAAGCACGCAGGGCAGAAGCACCGGGCACCAGGTCGCGGGTAGAAAGCTCCACGCTCTCGCCGGGCCACTCCCCCATGCACTGCACCTGAATCTGCCCCATCTGCGGATGCTCCACCGTCACCGAGTCGAAGAGGCAGCTCAACGCTGCACCGGCGACCAGCACCGGACGACCGCCAGCAACACGGCGACCAATCACGCGCTCAGCGTCCTTAGCTTTCAGGTCTTCATACGCTTCGAGGGAGCTCGCACCGCCGGTCACCACCATGCCGTCAGCCTCACGCAACTGATCGGGCACAGCGGTCACGATAACCTCCGCCCCCGCATCCTGAAGAAGCTTCACCAGGGCACCACGAGTTCCGGGCTCCCCCAAAACAGCAACCACAGGACGAGCGGTCTGAGCATTCTGTACAGAGTCAGTTTCGACGGGGGTGGGTTCAACGGGAACAGGCATCGGTGCGCTCCTAGTTCATAGGCTCAAGAATTCGACTCAAGCGCTCCAGCTTGAGAGATAGAGGATTCGGAGTCAAGACATCAACCTCACGCAGAAGCCAACCACACACGGGTCCGTGCTTAGCGCTGAGGCTGAGGAATTTCCAGACGCTGACCGGCATCAACAGAGGTGCTGGTCAACGAGTTCAACTCCATAATACGAACCACAGTATCACGGGTATCACCTTGCGGATCCACCGCCTGAGCAATATCCCACAGGGTCTCGCCGTGCTTGACCACAACGACGGTTCGAGTCACCGAAGCGTTCTCCACAGAAGCAGAAGCCGCCGGGCCAAAGAAGCTAATAGCGCCGAGCACGATCAGCGCCGCCAAAGTCAGCAGAGGTAGCCCCTTCAGGAAACCGCGCACAGTGCCAAGACGACGAATAGAAGCGGGAACCTCGCGCAGAAGCTCGCCGCCCTTAGCCAGAAGAGCACTTTTCATGCTGGGCACCTGCGCATCAGACTGCGCATCAGAAGCTACAGAGCGAACCGATGCAGGTGCCTGAACAGAACCAGCGGGAGCTTGGGTAGGCTGAGCCACCTGCGCAGGGCGGGGTGCATGAGCCGCACGAGAAGAGCGAACAGACTGCGAAGACGCAGGCACACGAGAACGCTGCGCAGTGCGGACAGGGGTGGTGCGGGCGGGGTGAAGTACCACCAAACCTGCCGGAAGGTGTGCAGAAGTGCCACGAGAAGCAATAGGTGCTGCAGTAGTCATTGTGGTTCCTTTCTCTCAGCTCGCCCCGGGGTTACCCCGCGGGTCTAGCAGTGCCGAGCGATACCCGCCCGGTGGTCCTAGTTGAGTGATAACTATGGAGTGGTGATTGTTAGGCGATAACTATTGGGTAGCTATTCTCTAGTTAGGTCAGAGCGTCGGGTGCACCGGGTTGCCTCGGGTTGCCTCAGCACCCCACCCCCTGCGCCCTCTCTTCGCCAGATGCTCCCTAGATTCGCCAGAGGCTTTCCAGAGCATCCGGGGTAGATCACGCGAAGAGAGAGGCAGAGGATTCGAATACATTCGAACACTCATTCACTCTCCCCTCCCGAAAGACTCCGGGTCGAATCTTCGAATATTTTTCGAACATTCACCCGTAAATCCTGAATTTCAGGAGAGATTCAAGAGTATATACGAACTCTTGTTCTAAAGTCTAGCAGAGATGTACTAAAAATTTCTTCGAGTTTCGAAGGAAAAATCTAGAATATTTGTTTGAGTTTTTTGGTGTAGTGTTCTACACTGGTGTCAAGAGACGTTCCACACGCTCCTGATGAGTCCTACTCACAGCAGGTTTCTGTACTCGTTACAGCTTGGTTCTGTATCGAGTGCAGATGCTGCTGACTGAGTTTTATAGGGCGGAGGCACATACTTGTTGCCTGCGTATCGCTCCGGTATCGCTCCGGCACGGATAGAATTCCTCCACCCCCTGACGAGATAAGACCCATTTCGGCAGAGCCAGAAAAAATTTTTAGGGCACCATCAGAAAACGTGTGAAGCACCCATCCGTGCCCCGACCGGATTACAGAGGCCAGAGTACAGAAATCAGGGCACAGACCGAAGGAAAAGAAATGGCAACAGCACCCCGTCCGGCGCTGACCGCGCGCCAGCAGAAGATTCTTGACGCGATCCGCACCGAGATTGAACAAAAGGGTTACCCGCCGTCCATGCGCCAGATTGGTGACATGGTGGGTCTTGCGTCCCTGTCCTCGGTCACTCACCAGCTCGGTCGCCTCGAGACCATGGGCTACATTCGCCGCGACCCCAAGCTTCCCCGCGCCATTGAGGTGCTGGATGAGAACGGCGTCGGCATCCACGGTAGCGCGTCCTCTTCCCTGCCCGAGCTGCCGAACTTCGAAGTCGGCGATGAAGACCTCGTACCCGTTCCCCTGGTTGGACGAATTGCAGCGGGCGGTCCCATTACCGCCGAGCAGTCCGTGGAGGATGTGCTCGCCCTGCCCCGCCAGCTGGTCGGTAACGGCAAGCTCTTCATGCTCAAGGTCAAGGGCGATTCCATGATCGACGCCGCAATCTGCGACGGCGACTGGGTGGTTGTCCGCGAGCAGCACACCGCAGACAACGGCGACATCGTTGCTGCGCTGCTCGACGATGAAGCAACCGTGAAGGTGTTCCGTCAGGTCGACGGCCACACCTGGCTCATGCCGCGCAACTCCAACTACGAGCCGATTATGGGCGACCGCGCAACCGTCATGGGTAAGGTCGTCTCCGTGCTGCGTAGTCTTTAGAAAATACAGTCTCTAGAAGACGCTGGCTCTAAATAGCACAGCCTCTAGAAGGCATAACCGCTGGGCTTTGAGCTCTACATAAAATCACCCCGGTGATACGTGAACGTTCACGTATCACCGGGGTGATTCTATATGTCCAAATTTATATGCCCAAAGCGGGCGGTGGTGCCAGGAATGGGTCCCTCCCGAGCTAACGCTCAATGCTCGCTGAAAGACGAGCCAGCGCACCAATCACGGCTGCCTTATTCTGCGTCGACCACATCGGCGGCATCGCCTTCATCAAGAAACCGCCGTAACGTTTAGTCGCCACACGAGAATCCAGCACAGCCACCACGCCGCGGTCAGACACCGAACGGATCAGGCGACCCGCGCCCTGCGCCATACGAATCGCCGCATGGTGAGCAGAAACCGCCATAAAGCCGTTACCGCGGTGACGGTTCACCGCCTCCGTACGAGCCTGCGCAATCGGGTCATCCGGGCGTGGGAACGGAATGCGGTCCATCACCACCAGGCGGCACGAGTCACCGGGAACGTCCACGCCCTGCCATAGGCTCATCGTTCCGAACAGGCATGAGTCAACGTCCTCGCTGAACTCCTCCACCAGAGCCTTGAGCGAAGACTCACCCTGCAGAAGAATGTTCAGGTCGCTATGCTCGCGCATGTACTCGGCGGCACGCTCAGCGGCACGTTTCGAGGAGAACAGGCCCAGGGCACCGCCCTCCGATGCCTCGCACAGCTCACGCAGACGCTCCAGCTGCCCCTCGTGCACACCAAATCCCGGAGGTTTCAAATCTCCGGCAACGTACATGATGCCCTGCTTGCGGTAGTCGAACGGCGAACCCACATCGATGCTCGTCCAGCGCGGCGCGCCCTCGCCCTGCAGTCCCAGGGCAGCGGCTGCAACGTCAAAAGAGTCACCCACCGTCAGGGTCGCGCTCGTCAAAATCACGGTACGGTCAGCGAGCAGGCCGTCACGCAACTGCAGGCCAACGCTCAACGGAGCGATATTCAGGGTCGCCGGGTCGGTATCGGAAGCAGCCACGTAGCGGCCGTTCTCCCAGCCACCCTGACGAGAAATCCACAGAACGTCCTGCTCGCCCGAAGCCTCCAGAATGCGGCTACTCATATCGTGCACCTCAGAGACACGCGAGCGCGCCATCTGCAGGCCGGCATCAACGTCCTGACCGTCTGGCTTCGTATCGGACAGGGCGGTGCGGGCGGCATCGTTGACCGCAGAAATAGCGGTCAAAAGGCGACCGTCCAGGCCCTTCAGCAGGCCCTCGGCAAGACCCTCGAACGCGGTCTCCAGGGTGCCGGCTGCCATTTCCAGTGCGCCGGAATCAGCCTTCGAATGCTTCTTCACGCTACGTGCCGCACGGCGAACCATCGCAACTGTCAAAGAACCAGACACGGCGCCGGTCACGCGGTCCACCAGCTCATGAGCCTCATCAATAATGACCGTCTCATGTTCGGGAAGAACCTTCATACCTTCAAAAGCGTTAATCGCCAACAGGGCGTGGTTCGTGATGACAATGTCAGCCTCAGCGGCACGGCTACGCGCCATCTCACTAAAGCACTCTTCCACCAGCGGGCAGCGGCGACCCAGACACTCGGCGGCGCTGACCGACACCTGAGCCCAAGCGCGGTCAGAGACGCCGGGCTTCAACTCGTCGCGGTCGCCGGTCTCCGTGCGGTCGGCCCACTCGCGCAGGCGCACCACTTCCTCACCCACGCGGGAGGTCGAAGAGGGCATGTCAAAGAGAGCATCCGGCTCGTCTTCCGGGTAGCCGCCCTCCAGCTTGTGCAGGCAGAGGTAGTTATTGCGGCCCTTGAGCAGAGCCACCTGCGCCTGCGATTCCGGGCGCGGCTCCAGCGCTTGTAGAAGACGCGGAATATCGCGGTTCACGATCTGCGCCTGCAGGGCGAGGGTCGCCGTCGCAACCACAATCGGCTGGTCCGACTCCCCCACCCGCGCCAGGGCAGGAACCAGGTAGCCCAGGGACTTACCGGTACCGGTACCCGCCTGGACCAGCAGGTGACGCTGCAGTTCAAGAGCCTGCGCCACATGCGCCACCATGGTGCGCTGACCGGCACGGTTCTGACCGCCGGTGGCGGCAACCGCCTCGTCCAGCAGGGTCAGGGCATCCTTCGCGCCGGGCAGGGTTTCAAGCTCCTGCCCGGTGAATCGGGTGCCGCCGGTTGCCGATCCGGGTACGGTTCCCGGGGCGTTTTTGGGCGCGTTGATGCTCTCGGTCACGCTCATACGCCCCTAGAGAGCCTCGGAGGTAGAGGCCTGTTCGGAAACAGAAGCGGTCGCTTTAGCCAGAGCGTGTGCCTCCGCAAGTTCCTCTTCCAGGACCTCCAGCAGGTCGCCTTCCAGCACATACTCGGACAGTTCGGAGGCGACATCCTCACGGACCAGAGCCACCACGAACGTGCCGTCCGATACGAAATCGGTGCTCTTAATTTCGGCGTCCCATTCGTGCAGGCGCGAAATAATCTCACCGTGCGAGTACGGAATCAGTAGCTTCACCTCAATGGAGGGGCGCGGAATGGTGTCCGCAATCTTCTGCTTCAGCTCCTCAATGCCCTCACCGGTACGCGCCGAAACGATCACGTGCTCCGGCTCGCGCTGGCGCATACGCTCCAGCACGAACGGGTCGGCGGCATCCGCCTTATTCAGCACAATAATCTCGGGGATATGGCGGGCGTCAACCTCCGCAATGACCTCGCGGACAGCACGAATCTGCCCCTCCGGGTCCGGGTGCGAAGCATCCACCACGTGCAGGATGACGTCAGCGTCAGCGACCTCTTCCAGGGTGGAGCGGAACGCCTCCACCAGCTGGGTCGGCAGCGAACGCACGAAACCCACCGTGTCAGAGAGGGTGTAGCCGATACCGTCCGGAGTCTGAGCCTTACGGACGGTCGGGTCCAGGGTCGCAAACAGCGCGTTCTCCACGAGCACGCCCGCATCGGTCAGGCGGTTCAGCAAGGAGGACTTACCCGCGTTCGTGTACCCGGCAATAGCCACCGAAGGCACGCGGTTACGGCGACGGTTCAGACGCTTCGTCTCACGCGCCGGCGCCATCGCAGCAATCTCACGCTTAAGCTTCGCCATGCGAGCGCGCAGGCGGCGGCGGTCCATCTCAATCTTGGTTTCACCGGGACCACGCGAACCGATACCCTCACCGGCTGCGGCACGGCCACCCGCCTGACGGGACAGGGACGCACCCCAACCACGCAGACGCGGTAGCATGTACTCCAGCTGAGCCAGCTCAACCTGCGCCTTACCCTCGCGGGACTTAGCGTGCTGAGCGAAAATGTCGAGAATCAGGGCGGTGCGGTCAATGACCTTGACCTTCACGATGTCTTCGAGGGCTCGACGCTGAGAGGGAGCCAGTTCAGAGTCGACAATGACGGTGTCGGCGCCGGTCGCCTCCACAATGTCCTTGAGTTCCAGCGCCTTACCGGAGCCGAGGAAGGTACCGGGATCCGGCTTGAGGCGGCGCTGAACCAGGCCGTCCAGAACCTCGGAACCTGCGGTTTCAGCCAGTGCCGCGAGCTCACGCAGGGAGTTCTCTGCGTCCTCTACGGTGCCTTCAGTCCACAGACCAGCCAGCACCACGCGCTCCAAGCGCAGCTGGCGGTACTCGACCTCGGTGACGTCTTCAAGTTCGGTTGAGAGGTTCGCGATACGGCGCAGGGCGCGGCGCTCAGCGAGATCTTCCTGATCACCGTCATATTCGGAGTGCTCGCGCTGAACGTCAGAAATTTCGCGCGCGCGAGTGTCCAGCACACGGCGGCTATTGCGGCTACCGTGGGTGCTGGAGGAGTTATCGCTGTGGTGCGCGGTACCGGCGGCGTCATACGTCGTGACGGAGGCGGCCGCCTGGGAGCGACCCAGAACGCGGTCTACGGTGCGGCGCAGCTGCTCATCGCTGGGCAGCTTTTCGGTATCAGATACGGGGGTGTTCTTAGAATTCATACGATTCTAATTCTACCGCCGTTGCCCGCATCGGGTAGGGGGTTCGGTCGCCTGTGCGCTCAGGGCGTGCAAGCTATTGCCCCACCCGCGCATACTCTGCCCGTGTGCGGCGGGTTCTTGCCCTACCGGTACACTGGATAGCATGAGCGAGCAGCATTATTTCTCTGAAACCCCCGAGACCGAGTTCAAGCCCCGCCCCGTGCAGGTGGAGCTTGCCGGTCGCAAGGTCACTGTCACTACAGCCAACGGCATTTTCAGCCCCTCCGGCATTGATAAGGGCACCGCTATTTTGCTGCAGGAAGCACCCGACCCGCAGGGCGAACGCATGCTCGACATCGGCTGTGGGTGGGGACCCATCACCCTGACTTTGGCGATGCTCGCCCCGCAGGCGCAGGTGCACGCGGTGGATGTGAACTCCCGCTCCATTAGCCTGACCGAACGCAACGCCGCCGCTCTCGGCCTGTCCAACGTCACCGTGGGAACCCCCGAATCGGTTGACCCCGAACTGCGTTTTGACACCATCTGGTCGAACCCGCCGATTCGCGTGGGCAAGGAGGTTCTGCATGAGATCCTGCTGACCTGGCTGCCTCGCCTGGCGCCCGGTGGTAACGCCTACTTGGTGGTTCAGAAGAACCTGGGCTCCGATTCTTTGCAGAAGTGGATGGACGCGCAGCTTGAGGAGCTGCACCCCGGCGAATTTGAAGTGTCGCGCTATGCGACCTCGAAGGGTTTCCGTATTCTGCAGGTGCACCGCTACGAGGACTAAAACCTCTAGCGCTAACTGCTTAAAACATAAAAGCGGCGGGTGTTTTCTGAATGTGTTGTCAGAAAACACCCGCCGCTTTTGTCTATAAAATCTCTGGTCTAGGACTGCTCGCTATCGCAGCAGGCTATCGCAGTACGACGGTCGCAACCATCTGCGCCGGACCGGCAAGAACAACATGCTCCAGGTCGTCCGGGCCCAGCACGAAAGTCACCGCGAGGGTACCGCCGGGCACATGCACCAGCCACTCATCCGGTGCTTCCTCGCCGCCCCAGAAACGGGTCGCCGCAGCCGCCGCACACGCACCGGTACCGCACGACAGAGTCTCGCCCACACCGCGTTCGTGCACGCGCATACGGATAGCGCCCACATGCGCGCCGCTCTCAACGTCCAGGTCGACCGGCACCACAAACTCAACGTTCGTACCGTTGACCGGGGCGGGGCTCACCTGAGGCAGGCTGTGCAGGTCCAGGCCGTCCAGCTTACCGTCAGAGCCGAGCATCACCACGGTGTGCGGGTTACCCATCGAAATGGACAGGCCAGCACGCGGAGTCTTCAGGCCGCGAGCAGACACCAGGCAGTCCTCGCCACCCTCGCGGGCAGCCTCACCGTGAATGAAGCTCCACGGACCCATATCAATCGCGTAGCCCTCTTCGGTACGCGCCACAGTCTTCACGCCGGCACGGGTACCAATCTTGACGGTCTCGCCCACCTCAAGCTCAATCAGGCCCTCAGTGCGCAGGTACTCCACGAACGCGCGCACACCGTTGCCGCACATTTCAGCGATAGAGCCATCACCGTTGCGGTAGTCCATGAACCAGACAGCGTCCGGGTGCTCCTCGAGCAGCTTCTGACCCGCGCGGGAGGCGGTGCTGCGGGCAGCGCGAATGAAGCCGTCCGCGCCAATGCCGAAGTGTCGGTCGCAGGCGCGGGCTACCAGCTCGGGGGTGAGGGCAATTTCTGCGTTCTCGTCCGTCAGAAAGATGAAGTCGTTACCGGTGCCGTGACCCTTGGTGAGGGTCAGGCCCGCCAGCTCGCCCCAGGTGGAAGGGTTCTCGCTCATATGCTGTCCTTAAGGTTGGTGACCTGTCCGTTTATGATTTTACCGCGCCGACCGACTCGACGAGGTATCTGTTCGGCTGCGGCTCGTTATTGTGGCTTATCGGGTGCTTTCGCGGATGATGGCTTCCGCTTCGTCGGCAAGGGTGGGTGAGAGCGCGTCCAGCCAGTGCACGCGCGGGTCCGCGCGGAACCAGGTCAGCTGGCGGCGTGCAAACTGGCGGGTGGCAATCGTCGTATCCTCAATCGCCTGCTCCACGCTGTAATCCTCATCTTCAAGGGCGCGGGCAAACTGCGCGTAACCAATCGCGCGGGAGGCGGTCTTCCCCTCCTGCAGTCCCTGCTCGTTCAGGGTGCGCACCTCGTCCAGCAGGCCGCGCTCATGCATCAGCTCCACGCGGCGGTGCAGACGCTCGTGCAACAGGGTACGATCCATATCCAGGCCAATCTGCACGCTCTCAGTCACGTACTCGCGCACCGGCATGAACGCCGAGAACGGGCGGCCCGTCACCTCGAACACCTCCAGCGCACGAATGATGCGGCGCTCATCCTTCACGCGCGCAGCCGACTCCGGGTCGACCTCCGCCAGGCGGGCGTGCAGAACACCAATACCCTCGGTACGTGCCTGTTCCTCCAGACGCTCACGCACCCGCGCATCCGTGCCGGGGAACTCCAACTTATCCAGGGCGGCACGCACATACAGGCCGGAACCACCCACCAGAATCGGGTAGCGGCCACGGCCGCGAATCTGCTCAATCAGCTCACGGCTACGCTCCTGAAACTCCGCCACGGACGCCTCATCCCGCACGTCCATAATGTCCAGCAGGTGGTGCGGAACGCCGCGCATCTCCTCCGCGGTGACCTTCGCGGTACCAATATCCATACCCCGGTAGAACTGCATAGAGTCAGCGTTAATGCACTCACCGTTCAGGCGCAGAGCCAGCTCAATGGCGAGCGCGCTCTTACCGGTGCCGGTCGGGCCCACAATAGCGATAACGGGCAGAGTTTCGGAGATAGTCATGCGCCCCATTCTACCGGTTCCCTCACCCCCACTTGCGGTGGCGGTGCGAGCCCGAAGAACAGGGCGCATGATTCGTTATAGGTTTTAGGGGCGCAGACCGATGGTCGGCATGCCCAGACCCACCGGCGCACCGGGCACCTGGGTGGTGCCGGTACCGCAAGAGTCAGCCTGGGAGCGGTCCCACGCGTCACCGGCGCGGGTGCGGCGCAGCTGGTACTGCTCGGCGGTCGGGTCAGAAATCAGGTGGAAGGAACCAGCCTCGGTAATGGGCACGGTGACCATGTCGCCGGGGCGGGGAGTCTCGCAACCCTCGGGCACCGAGAAGTGCACGAGGCGCTGGTCCGGGCCACGGCCGGAGAGGCGGTGAGTCTGCTCAGCCTTACGGCCCGCCTCCGCAACGACCATCAGCTCAACGGTCTTACCGAGCTGCTTGCGGTTCTCTTCACCGGCGATGCGGTCCTGCAGGGCAATCAGACGCTCGTAGCGTTCCTGCACGACCTCCTTCGGAATCTGGTTCTCCATGGTCGCCGCCGGGGTGCCGGGGCGGATCGAGTACTGGAAGGTGAACGCGGAGGAGAAACGAGCCTGCTCCACAACCTTCAGGGTGTCCTGGAAGTCCTCTTCAGTCTCGCCGGGGAAGCCCACAATGATGTCGGTGGTAATCACGGCGTTCGGGATGCGCTCGCGCACTTTGTCCAGAATGTTCAGGAACTTCTTGGAGCGGTAGGAGCGGCGCATATCCTTGAGCACCTTGTCGGAGCCGGACTGCAGCGGCATGTGCAGCACGGGCATGACGTTCGGGGTTTCCGCCATCGCGTCGATCACGTCGTCGGTGAACATTGCCGGGTGCGGGGAGGTGAAGCGCACACGCTCCAGGCCCTCAATCTCACCGCAGGCACGCAGCAGCTTGGAGAACGCCTGGCGGTCGCCGAATTCCACGCCGTAGGAGTTCACGTTCTGGCCGAGCAGGGTCACCTCAATAGCGCCGTCATCGACCAGCGCCTGAACCTCGGCAAGGATGTCGCCGGGGCGGCGGTCCTTCTCCTTACCGCGCAGGGACGGCACGATGCAGAAGGTGCAGGTGTTGTTACAGCCCACGGAGATAGACACCCAGCCGGAGTACACGTGATCGCGCTTAGTGGGCAGGGTGGAGGGGAAAACTTCGAGGGATTCGAGCAGTTCTGCCTGCGCCTCGTGGTTGTGGCGGGCACGCTCCAGTAGCGCCGGCAGGGAACCAATGTTGTGGGTACCGAACACGACGTCAACCCAGGGCGCCTTCTCGATGATGGCGTCCTGGTCTTTCTGCGCCAGGCAGCCGCCCACGGCGATCTGCATGCCCTTGTGGGAGCGCTTGACCGGCGCGAGCTGGCCGAGGTGACCGTACAGGCGGTTGGAAGCATTTTCGCGAACCGCGCAGGTGTTGAACACGACCAGGTCGGGCTGGGTGCCTTCCTCAGCGCGAACGTAGCCGTTAGCCTCCAGCAGGCCGGACATTCGTTCGGAGTCGTGCACGTTCATCTGGCAGCCGAAAGTGCGCACTTCGTAGGTGCGGGGGCTGGTTTCGGGGGTCTGGGCGGAATCGCTGAGGGTCGAAGTCATGCCCTATAGGGTATCCGATGGGGGATAATGGCTCTATGCAGGTTTCCCTTAGTAGTAACTTTCCGGCTCTGTCACCGAACGATTCTTCCGCTCCCGCCCCTGACGGGGAGCTTCTGAGCGCCCTCATTGAGGAGGCAATCACCGCCTACTCCCCCGTGCCGCCTCAGGCGAGCGCCGATTCTGCCTCGATGCGTCAGAACCTGATGCAGCTGCTCTGCTGGGCGCATTCTTTGGAGCAGGTGGCTGCCCGCGCGGTTGAGCGCGTGCAGATTCTGGGCACCGGCATGCGTTCGGTTGTGGTGCGTGTGGCGTATGAGCCTACAGCCGAGCCTGCGGAGTCTTTGCCGACCTCGATTATTGTGAAGCGTTACCGCCGTAAGGATTCGACGGTGAACGCGGGCGGTTTCGGGTACCTGCGTGAGCGTTACGGTTTGGAGGCGCTGAACCTGCAGGTTCCGGGCCTGTTCCCGCAGCTCTACGGCGCGGATCCTGAGCTGCGTGTGCTGGCTCTGGAGGATGTGAGCGCCGGAACCGTAGAAGGTGAACAGTATTCGGTCGCCCACGCCCTGCTGGAGGGCACCGACCAGCAGGCACTGGACGCGCTGAACTACTACATTGAGGCGTACCGCTGCCTTGCCGCCAGCGGCATTATGGGTGAGGCGGTGGAGGATTACCGCCTGAACCTGGCGCGTGCCGATCGCAAGGCGCAGTTCCCGGGCGCTATTGCCTCGCCGGGGTTGGCCGAGCGCGGTTTGAAGAAGCTGTACGGTGTGGCTGATGAGGCGCGTTCCCCCGAGCACGATGCTGATAACCCGGCGTCCAGCTCTGCCGCGCATGAGGACGCCCCCGTTCTTCCCGCCGCTGTTGAGGAGCTGTCCTTCCGTTTCCGCCGCGTTCTGCAGCCCTTCTTCACCAAGCGCCCGCCGGTACCCGAGCAGTTCAAGCTCAACCGCGGCAAGGTCTATATGCTCTCTTCGGGCGATTTTTCGCCGCAGAACGTGCTGATCGGTTCGGCAAACGGTGCGCAGGTGCGCATGGTCGATGCGGAGGGCACTTGCCTGCACCACCGCGGCTTCCCCTTCGTTGAGGCGATGTTGGGATTCCCCTCCTCGCCGGAGTACCCGCGCTACCGGGTGGACCGTAAGAAGGCGTTGCCAGCGCTGTACTCTGCGCTGTTCGAGGACGCCCCGCTGGATGAGCACCTGGCGGAGGATTTGGCGGTGTGCACGGCGGTGACCGTGTGCGCTCTACTGGAGCTGTACTCCTCTTCGGCACGTGCCGATTTGTTGCCTCGTATCCGCCGTGAGGGTGCCCAGCTGATGCGCCTGCTGCTGGAGATCGCAGGTTCTCAGGATGCAACCCTCGCCGAGTTCGCGGACCGCCTGGGAGCGGTCGAGTAAACAGCAACGCCAACGGCAGATACAGCCTTCGACAAGGCGTTTTATAAAGATTAAAAACATAAGGGTGAGCCCGCTACAGAGTGTGTCTGTAGCGGGCTCACCCCTTTAGCTTATTGACGGAAGCTCTTTGGCGGAGCGTACCTGCTCGCCCTCTATCGGGGCCGCGAACTACCAGAACACTGAGCTACCAGAGCTCATCCTCCGCACCGTAGGCGGCAAGTTCCTCACGAATCACCGACATCGACACCGAGGAGGAGTACCCGCGGCGAGCCAGCATCCCCAGCAGTCGGCGGGTCACCCTATCCTTTTCGGCGCGGTTGCTGAAGTCCATGCCGGGGCGTAGCTTCTTACGCACCAGCTCGGCGGCATCCTCGCGTTCCTGCTCGTCGGTGCGCTGAGCCAGTGCGTTCTCTGCTTCTTCACCGCGCACCCCGCGTTCAGCGAGTTCACGGCGCAGCGCGGCACGGGAGAGTTTCTTCGTACGGCTCTTCTGCGCCACGAACGTTTGGGCGTATTCGGCGTCGTCAATGAGTTTTGCTGCCTCGAACTTATCGAGTAGCGGCTCAATGAGGTCTGCCTCGAAGCCTTCTGCCTGCAGCTTCTTCCGCAGCTGACCTCGGGTTTTTGCCGAGTACGCCAGCTGGTTGTACACGATGGTTTTAGCGCGCGTATAGGGGTCTGATTCTTCCGCGGCGCGGGCGGCACGCACCTTCTGCTTCCAGGAAGGCATGTTGCCCTCCGGCGGTGAGGAAGCACGTCCCATCCGAGAGGTGCCCGGCTGGGAGCCCCGAGCTCGAGAACCGCCCTTTGGGGAACCATTCGAAGCGGCACGGCGCTTTCCGGTACCGACGTCCTGCGCCTCTTCCTCAGCGATACCGCGGATGAGTGCTTCTTCGGCGGGGGTGAGTTCTTCGTTCAAGCTACTTCCCTCCCTGAATAGCTTGCTCCCCGAGCCGCGGCCCGTGGAACTCTTGCGGGTTTCCTCATCGTCGCTGCGAGCCCCGAAGGCGGGCGCGTAGGGCGAACGGCTCCGCATTTTCTCTTGCTGAACCGCGCTCATGCGACGGAACCCGCGCTTATAGTCGGTGTCCTTGGAGGCACGCGAAGACTTGCGTTTCTTCTGCTTATCCCGCTGAGCTGCTTGCCTCTCGATCTCTTCCTTTTCTTCGGCGGTGAGCCCCGATCCGATGGAGGCGGCACCGGCTCGACTCATGCGGCCAGCCGCCATGGGGCGCGGCTCGGCACCGCCGGGGGTAAAGGCACGAACGGGCGCTTCGTCAATGGAGACGGCGGGCAGATTCGGGTCAACGAGCAGGCTGCGGCGCGGAGACTCGCCGCCTTCTTCGGAGCTGCCATCTTCAGATTTGACGGGTACAGCTTGCAGGGGCAGCTCGGGTACGCGGAACTCCCTCGCGTAATCGCCACCGTTATCGCGAGCGATGCTTTCTTCAACAAAGCCGTGCGCGGCGGGATGCCAGTCCGGGAACTCCTCAGCGGCTACCGAATCCACGGTCCTGTTCCGCGCCCACTTTTTGGGTGCCTTTTCTGTAGCCGCTGGCTTCTCCGCTACCGCCTCTACAGGTGCCGTTTCTGCGGGTGCCGCTTCGTCCGAAGGTACCCAGTATTCCCCCGCGTACTCTGCTTCAGGGTACAAAGGCTCTGCCGGATACGGAAGTTCATTCTCATAGGGCGGTTCGTCCTCATAGGGAGGCTCGCCAGGGTAGGGGGGCTCTTCAACAGCAGGAGGCGCCTCCCAGGTGAGGGTGGGCTCCGCCAGGGGCGCGGGCGCCTCAAAATTAAGCGCCTCAAAGCCGCCCACCTCAATCGGCGGGGCGGTGAATTCAAACGAACCAGTAGCTTCAAAAGAAATAACGGGCTCAAAGGAAACAGCGGGTTCAAAGGGAACAGGCGCAGAGAATGTAGCGTCCTGGAAAGCTGGGCTCTGGAAGGCTGAACCTTCCAGAGCTGAGGAACCGAAGTGCGGTTCGGTCGCGTCCAGCGCCGCAAAACCGGCATCGTCGTCACGCGCACTGTTTCGCTCACGCTCTTCATGACCGTTCTGTTCCGTCATGCGCTGTTCCGTCATACTCAATTCCTCCTCTCCCCTGTGTTGGCTCGTCCCCTGTGTTGGCTCGTTTGATGAGTTGGGTTGCCTAATGACCCGTGCGCCGCGCTATACGGCGCTCCCCCATTGTAACGAGGCGCTGTCTCGGCGCCCGCTGGCGCTCCATTTAACGTGCTCTCCGTTAACGACAGATTGCCGTGCACCGTGCGGAATGCACAGCGCACGGCAATCAGTCGTGGCGTTAGCAAGAAGCTACGCGGGCCGGTTTAGAACTCCTCAGCCAGCTCGTCCAGCGGGTCGTTACCCTCGGACTCAGCAGCTGCCTGCTCGTCAGCTTCTTCCTCAATGATGCCCAGCTTCACCAGAACCTTGTACTGCAGTTCCTCGGTGAGCTCGGGGTTGTCCTTGAGCAGCTTACGAACGTTCTCGCGACCCTGGCCCAGCTGCTCACCGTCGTAGGTGAACCATGCGCCGGACTTCTTGACGATGTCGTTCTCCACCGCCAGATCCAGGATGCCACCCTCAACGGAGATGCCCTCACCGTAGAGGATGTCGAACTCAGCCTGCTTGAAGGGCGGAGCCATCTTGTTCTTCACAATCTTGGCGCGGGTGCGGTTACCGATCGGGTTAGCGCCGTCCTTGAGGGTCTCAATGCGGCGGATGTCGATACGGACCGAAGCGTAGAACTTCAGCGCCTTACCACCGGTGGTGGTTTCGGGAGAGCCGAAGAAGACACCAATCTTCTCACGCAGCTGGTTGATGAAGATTGCGGTGGTGCCGGTTGCGGAGAGGCGGCCGGTAATCTTACGCAGCGCCTGGCTCATGAGGCGAGCCTGCAGACCCACGTGGGAGTCACCCATGTCGCCTTCAATTTCGGCGCGGGGAACCAGTGCGGCAACGGAGTCGACGACCACGATATCAACGGCGCCGGAACCAACCAGCATGTCCATGATTTCCAGCGCCTGCTCACCGGTGTCGGGCTGAGAGACCAGCAGCTGGTCGATATCCACGCCCAGCTTAGCCGCGTAGATCGGGTCCAGCGCGTGCTCGGCGTCGATGAACGCCGCCACGCCGCCTGCCTTCTGAACGTTCGCTACAGCGTGCAGCGCAACGGTGGTCTTACCGGAGGACTCGGGACCGTAAATCTCGATGACGCGGCCGCGGGGCAGACCGCCAATACCCAGAGCGGCATCCAGGGCGATAGCGCCGGTGGAGATAACCTCGGTCTTGGTGATTTCCTTATCACCCAGGCGCATAACCGCACCCTTGCCGTAGTTCTTGTCAATCTGTGCCATCACGGCTTCAAGTGCCTTGGCGCGACCCTCTTCGGGAACGCGAGCTACGCTCTGAGACTTGGTGTTCTTAGCCACGGTAGTACCTCGTTCTTTGTGTTGTCAGTGGTTGACGGGAGTAATGTTTCTTCGGAATCGGTGGGACTCGTAATCGAGACCTTGAAGGTTTTGGCCTACCGGTTCCTTCTGAGACTACTCTAGGGTCACAGCCTGACAGGATAAGGCCATTTTTTAAAATCTGTGGAAAACTTTGAAGATTTTTCCGAAAAATTCCTGATGTGGAAAAGTCTAGCACGAGTCGAACAAAATTACGACCTAGTTTCGAATAAATCGGATAGGGTTTCGGCATATATTTTCGAAAGACCCCGGAATCTTACGCTAATTATTCGAAAATACCTCCCGTGCAGGGGGCTAGTACTCGAACAGAAGCTAGGCCCCGCCTCCTGCGCTAGAACACGCCAGACTTACCGACTAGCGCAACGGCTCCTTATCGGGACCCAGGCGGCGCTCCTGCGGAATCTCCTGCTCCTCGCAGATGGCAAGCCACACATCCTTCGGGTTAACGCCCTGGTCCAGCGCCTCCGCAGCGGTCACATGACCCAGCGAGCCCAGCACCAAGTCACGCGCCAGCACCGGAGCATACCCGGCACCGAACTCATACTCCATGCACGCCCAAAATTCGCTCAGCTTCACAAGCGCTCCTTCCGCTCCACCGCTAGTTTGCTTCATAATTCGTCACATCACCCGAGAATATACCCGGGATAAACCGAGAATAAGCGATGCCGTACACCCCCACCTTACGGGGATGCACGGCATCGCTTCACGTTTTAGTGCGGCATATGCCGCCTCGCGTTACTTCGAGAGAATGTAGTAATCGCTCTTGTACTGCTCAGACATTTCAGCCGGAACAGTATCCGGAATCTGAACGCCCTCAAGAACCGCCATACGATCGGCAACCTCACGCAACATCTGGGACATCGGAATGTCCAGAGCCTGGCAAATCCATGCCAGCAGTTCGGAGGAAGCTTCCTTCTGACCGCGCTCAACTTCGCTCAGGTAACCGAGGGAAACACGGGCACGCTGGGAAACCTCGCGCAGGGTGCGGCCCTGACGCTGGCGAACATCGCGAAGAACCTCGCCGATTGCCTGTCGCAGGGGAACAACCTTAGCTTCCTCAACGACCGGGGCGACCTGTCGGGGGGGTCTCCTCGATTTCCTTCCACTTAGTAATGCCATTAATCGATACGCGCTGCTTAGCCATGAGCTTCTATATCACTTTCCTGAGTAGGTATTCCCGACCTGCGGGACTGTACATAGTTAAGCCTAACTGATTTTTGGGGCGCGGGCTAGGAGCCTCGCCATTTTCGTTCTCTTCTTACGGCCTGTATCTATTCAAACAGGCGAACCTATGCCTTTATTCCTGCGGAGCTGAAAGAACCCTGTGAATACATTTGAACCGTAAAATTTTTCTCAAGTAGGCACTCCACAGACGGCTACACGGCCGTTCCAGATACCACGTAGCCGCTTCAGGCACTGCACAGCACACAGCCCAGCCCAGCCCGGCACGCTACGCCAGCTCGTTCTCCAGAACCCCACCGGCACCGCCACGCACCGCACGCGCCAGCAGAGCAATCGCATCCGCGCTCGCCGCCGCACGAATCTGCGCCCGGTCCCCCGAATAGTGGCGTTCAAACACCTCAGAACCACTCGGGGAACACACACCGATATAGACCGTACCCACCGGCTGGCCGTCCGCAGGATCAGGACCGGCAACGCCCGTGGTCGACACCGCATAATCGGCACCGCACACACGCGCCGCACCGACCGCCATCTGCACCGCCACCGCAGGATGCACCGCACCCTCACGCGCCAGCAGCTGAGCGTCCACGCCCAACACCTGAGCCTTCACCTCGTAGGCATAGGAAATCACGCCGCCACGGTAATACGCGGATGCGCCCGGCACCGTACAAATCGCGCCGCCCACAGCCCCGCCGGTCAGTGACTCAGCCGTCGCCACCAGCACCGGGCCCTCCTGGGAGGCACGCAACCGCACCGCATCGCGGAGCAGCAACGCCGCCGCCTCCGGGGTACCGGAGAAAACCTCAGCGGAGGAAAGCGCAGTAGAGGAAAGCTCAGCGGACAGAGCATCTTCACGGATGAGGGGAACCATTATTCTCTCCTTTCAGCGGCGAACCGCCGCCCAAAACATCACGCGGCACACAACGGGCCGCAGGTACAGCGAAGGGGAGCAGCACACGCCACTCCCCTCGCCTCTACTTACCGCCGCCCTGGGAGGCCTGAGCCTGCAACCAGTTACGACGCAAAATATACGCATCACGCACATACACCAGGCCGGTCCACACGGTAATCGCGGTAACCGCGCCCATCAGAACCCAACCCGGAATCAGCCAGCCAAGACCCAGCTGGCCCAGCGGCAGAAGCATCAGCACCAGCGCCACCGTCTGCAGCACGGTCTTAATCTTGCCGCCCTTACTAGCGGCCATCACACCGTACTTAATGACGAACAGACGCATGATCGTAATGCCCCACTCGCGCAGCAGAATCACAATCGTGACCCACCACCACAGCTCACCCAGCGCCGACAGCACAATGAACGCCGCGCCGGTGAGGAACTTATCGGCAATCGGGTCAGCAATCTTACCGAAGCTCGTAATCAGGTTACGCGAGCGCGCCAGGTAGCCGTCCGCCCAGTCCGTGAGCATGGCAAGAATGAAAATAATCCACGCCAGCCAGCGGTGCGTCGGATCAGCGGCACCGAAAGTACCGCCCGCAACCAGGGCGACGATGAAGAAAGGAACCGCAATAATACGCAGAACCGTCAACACATTCGGCACATTCCAGTTCGAAGGCTTCGCTGTGCTGACCGCACCGGCGGGTGCGGAATTGCGAGCTTCACTCATAACGGCTCCTTACGGGTAGATGGCTTTCGACGGTGAGAGACCGCGTACGCACCGACACCTAAACGTATCGGGGATACGCAAACACCCCGTACCGTCCATTATACGTGTGCCGTAGCAGACATCACAGGGATGATACGGGGTGCATGTCGCACGCTCACTCAGTTGACCCGCTCAGATGGGCGGGTCAGCTGAGCGGGCAGGGCGCTGAGGCACTAGCGGCCGGTCAGCTGCCAGGCGTCCTCCGAGCCTTCATCATCGGGCTCATCGAAATAGTCGGTGACCGCCTCCTCACCCGGGTCTACCGCGTTCGCGTACGGGTCGGCAGCCGGAGGCTCCTCACCGCGAATACGCGCCAGGGTCGCCTGCAGGTCATCCGGGCGGGATCAGCACCTCACGTGCCTTGGAGCCCTCCGAGGGGCCCACCACGCCCTGCGATTCCAGCAGGTCCATGATGCGGCCCGCCTTCGCGAAGCCCATGCGCAACTTACGCTGCAGCATAGAGGTCGAACCGAACTGGGTCGTAATCACAATCTCCGCCGCCTGCAGCAGATCATCGAGGTCATCGCCGATTTCCTCATCAATCTGCTTCTTCGCGGCAGAGACCATCACGTCCTCACGGTAGATGGTCGGCGCCTGCTTCTTCACGTGCTCAACCACGGCGTGAATCTCAGACTCAGACACCCACGCGCCCTGAACACGCATCGGCTTCGAGGCACCCATCGGCAGGAAGAGCGCGTCACCCTGACCAATCAGCTTCTCAGCGCCGGGCTGATCCAGCACCACGCGAGAGTCAGTGACCGAAGAAGTCGCAAACGCCATACGAGACGGAACGTTCGCCTTAATCAGACCGGTCACAACATCCACCGACGGACGCTGGGTCGCCAGCACCAGGTGAATACCCGCCGCACGCGCCAGCTGCGTAATACGAACAATCGCCTCTTCCACATCACGCGGAGCGACCATCATCAGGTCGGCGAGCTCGTCAACAATCACCAGCAGGTACGGGTACTCGTGCACCGTGCGCTTGCTACCGGGGTCGGGCTGAACCTTACCCTCACGCACCGCCTTGTTGAAGTCGTCCACGTGCTTATAGCCATAATGGGCGAGGTCATCGTAGCGGGCGTCCATCTCACGAACCACCCACTGAAGAGCCTCAGCAGCCTTCTTCGGGTTCGTAATGATGGGCGTAATCAGGTGCGGAATACCCTCATAGGCGGTCAGCTCCACACGCTTCGGGTCGACCATCACCAGGCGCACCTGGTCCGGGGTTGCGCGCATCAGAATCGAGGTGATCATCGAGTTCACGAACGAAGACTTACCCGCACCGGTCGCACCAGCGACCAGCATATGCGGCATCTTCGCGAGGTTCGCCAGCACGAAGCCGCCCTCAACGTCCTTACCCACACCCATGACCATCGGGTGGTGGTTCGCGTGCGCCTGCGGGGAACGCAGCACGTCACCCAGGGCAACGGTCTCACGGTCCGTATTCGGAATCTCAATACCAATCGCGGACTTACCCGGAATCGGGGACAGAATACGAACATCCGGGCTCGCCACAGCGTACGCAATGTTCTTGCTCAGCGCGGTCACACGCTCCACCTTCGTGGCGGGGCCCAGCTCAATCTCGTAGCGGGTCACGGTCGGGCCTCGCGAGAAGCCGGTGACCTGCGCGTCCACCTTGAACTGCTCCAGCACATTCGTCAGAGCCTCAACCACATGCTCGTTGACCTCGGAAGATTCCTTGGCGGGAGGGCCGGAAACCAGCATCTCCTCCGAGGGCAGCACATAGGTGCCGCGGGAGGACTGCACGACCTGCTCGCCGCGCGCCTGCTCGGTGGTCGCCACCTGAGTGTTGTTCTGCAGCGGGCGGGATGCGCCAGCCTCGGGCGCTCGCGACGCCGCATTCTTCGGATGCGCACCCGGCGAGTGCATGCGGGTCGGGATCGGAGGCTGCGCCGCAGATGCAGCAAGAGCCTGGGGCGCGGAAGCCTGGGCGGTACCCTGCGCGGGGTTCACTACCTGGTGCGGCTTCGTCTGCGGTGCAGCTTCCTCAGAAGCGCCGAAGCCGTCATATGCCTCAACGTCAAAGAGGGGCTCCTCACCCGGGATACGGTTCACGCGGCCGTTCGCCACGGCGGCGCGCTGCACCTGGTCCAGGCGGGCTGCGGGCGCATCCGACGCCTCAACGTCGAAGAGGTCCGGGCTGCTCGAATAAGCACCGTTCTGTGCAGAAGAACCCTGGGCGGACGCACCCTGCGCGGCCGGTGCCTGGTTGAGACGACCCGGCAGGCGAGACAGGCGGTTCGGCTTAGCCGCCGGGGGCGTCTGCTGAGCGGATCCCTGCGCAGAATCCGCGGGCTGTACCGGCATCTGCGTGGTCTCCGGGTGAGTCTCATCCACCACGGCACTCACAAATGCTTCATCACCGGCGTACTCGTCCAGGGAAGAATCGGTCGAGGCAGCGGGAGCAAAGCCCAACCAACCGCGCAGACGCGAGAACAGGCCACCAGACTTCGGAGCCGTGCGCGCCGGTTTCTCATCCTCGTACAGGTAGCTACGGTCGTGCTCCTCAGCATTCAGATCCACGGTCTGAGTCGCATCCGAAGGGCTATCCTTCACGGAGGTTCGAGTCGTGCCATTGGGCTTCTCACCCAGAGCCAAACCGACCAGGTGCAGGGTACGCGGTACCACCTGACGAATCGGAGTGTTCGTCAGAACCATCAGACCGGCAATTCCCAGCAACAGGTGAATCAGAATCTCAACGAACGCAATACCGCCGCTCACACGCACAATGGGGGTGCCCAGCAGCACGCCAGCCACGCCGCCACCAGCCCAGACGGCGTTAAACCATCCGCGAAGGTCGGGTGACCCGCATGGCGAGCAAAAAACAGGGAGGTCGCCACCAGCATGATGAAGGAACCCACCGCCACGCGGTTATTACGTTTAATCAGGTCGGGTCCACGGAAAACGCACCACGCCATGATGAGGCAGAACACCGGAATCAGCAGGGCGCCCTGACCGAAAATACCGCCCAACATGGTGTGCCAGGCGTCCAGGGGCGCTCGCAACAAACCGAGGGAGGTGTGGGCACGCCAGTTGTACCACTCCACTCCGGCGCTAATCAGGCCGAACAGCAGGATGGTGAGCGCGCCGCCGTCACGGCGATCTTCGGGCGCAAGGTCGGTGCGCACCGCGCCAATGGAGCGGAAGAGCCCACCGATAGCGTGAGCAATGCTCAGCCAGACGGAGGAGATAGCGCCCGCAACAGGGTTCGCCGCGTTGGCACCGCGCTGGGCGCCACCTCGGGAGGTGGTGCGCTTGCGGGTGGTCTTCTTAGTGTTTGCTTTAGTAGAGGTCGTGTTACGACCCTTCGTGGTCCGTGGAGCCATACCTTTTAGGGTATCAACCTTCCCGTTAATGTACCGATTCTTTCGTTATCAGTGAGCTAAAAAGTGCGCCCCGCCCGGTGCCTGTGAGGGCATTGATAGGGCGCTGATGAGGCGCTTCTCCCCTACTGCGTTCGCTTTCGCCTAGCTTTCACGCAGCTTTCACCCATACGTTCCGCAGATACACGGCAGGCGGGGCCGACACAACGTATCGACCCCGCCTTTTCGCTGTTTACAGGCAGCTAGCCTCGCGTAGCGTGTTAGTTCTTCGCGGCCTTCGAGGTGTTCTCAACAACCACGGGAACAATCATGGGCTTGCGGCGCAGACGGCGAGAAATCCAGGCACCGATGGTGCGGCGCACAATCTGCTGCAACTGCTGCACGGTGTGCACCTTCTCGGGCGCGCGGTGCAGAGCATCCTCCAGAGCAGCGGTAATCTTCGGAACAATCTCGTCAAAGACCGAGTCGTCCTCAGCGATACCGCGAGCGTGAATATCCGGGCCAGTCACCACGCGCTTAGTTGCGCGGTCAATGACGGTCACGATAGACACGAAGCCCTCTTCACCCAGGATGCGGCGGTCCTTCAGGTCGCTCTCGGTGACCTCACCGACGGAGCGGCCGTCAACGTACAGGTACTCGCAAGGAACCTCGCCCACCACGGACGCCACGCCATCGCGCAGGTCCACGACGGTGCCGGACTCGCAGAGCAGCACGTTCTTCTTCGGAACGCCGGTCTCCATCGCCAGGTCGCCGCTAGCGATCAGGTGGCGAACCTCGCCGTGAACCGGCATAACGTTCTTCGGCTTAAGAATGTTGTAGCAGTACAGCAGCTCACCGGCGGCAGCGTGACCGGAAACGTGAACCTTCGCGTTGCCCTTGTGCACCACGTTAGCGCCCAGCTTCATGAGAGCGTTGATGATGCGGAAGACGCTGGTCTCGTTACCGGGAATCAGCGAGGAGGCGAGCACCACGGTGTCGCCGGGCTCAATCTGAATCTTGTGGTCACCGTTCGCCATGCGGGACAGTGCCGCCATCGGCTCGCCCTGCGAACCGGTGCACATCATCACGATCTGGTCGGGGCGGTAGTCGTCAACCTTCTTCAGGTCCACCAGCACGTTAGCGGGAACCTTCAGGTAGCCCAGCTTCTCAGCGATGGTCATGTTACGCACCATGGAGCGGCCCACGAGCACGACCTTGCGGCCACGCTCAGCGGCTGCGTCCAGAACCTGCTGCACACGGTGAACGTGCGAGGAGAAGGACGCCACAATGATGCGGCCGCTTGCGTCACGGAAAACGTTCGACAGCACCGGACCGATGTGCTTCTCGGTCGGGGTGAAGCCGGGAACCTCAGCGTTGGTGGAGTCCGGCAGGAACAGGTCCACACCCTCCTCGCCCAGGTGAGCGAAGTGGCGCAGGTCGGTAATGCGGCCGTCCAGCGGCAGCTGGTCCATCTTGAAGTCACCGGTGTGCAGAACCTTGCCTGCCTTGGTGCGGATGTAGACAGCCAGCGCATCCGGAATCGAGTGGTTCACAGCAACGAACTCGCACTCGAACGGGCCGAAACGCTCCACCTGGTGCTCCTTCACCGCGAGGGTGTAGGGCTTGATGCGGTGCTCGGCGAGCTTCGCCTCAACCAGTGCAAGGGTCAGTTCGGAACCGACCAGGGGGATATCGGGGCGGCGGCGCAGCAGGTAGGGAACCGCGCCGATGTGGTCCTCGTGGCCGTGGGTCAGCACCATGGCAACCACGTCGTCCAGACGGTCGACAATGTAGCTGAAGTCGGGCAGGATCAGGTCCACGCCGGGCTGGGACTCTTCGGGGAAGAGCACGCCGCAGTCAACAATCAGCAGCTTGCCGTTGATTTCGTACACGGTCATGTTACGACCGACTTCGCCCAGGCCGCCCAGGGGCACCACGCGCAGGGTGTCCTTCTTCAGGCGGGGAGGCAGGGGAAGATTCGCTTCAAAGACGCTCATCGTGTGTCTCCTCTTTCTTCTATGTTTTCTTGTGATGTCTGTGATTCGTAGGCGACGCTTCGTACCGCAAGCACTCCAGCCGGCTTTCTTGTGCCGAGGCGGTGGTGCTGCCGGTGCGTCCAAATCACCGAAAGTATTCAAAAGTATTGGGGGGGGTAGTGCGCGGGTGCCTCTGCCTAAGCTGGGCCCCTGTCTGAGTGGGGGCCGAATCATTGGGCGGTAAACCGCGGCAATACGCCAGAGCGGACCCCTCACCTAGTGTTAGGTGTGGAGTCCGCATCCGTTGGCTACATCACTCGCCCCGAAAGCGGGGCGTAGGGTAGCCGAATTCCTCTATATATACGCTCCCGACGCTATTGCGTGCGCCGGGTATGCGTCAAAGTTTAGGAGTTCTTGAGGGTGTGAGCGATGCTCGAGGAGAGCAGGTCAGCTCGCATAGCCTGTGCCACCTCCGGCTCGGAGAGTACGTGCGGCAGGCGAACGACGGGCTCATCCAGCACACCCTGCCAGGAAAGAATTTCCTTGGCGGCAACGCAACCGGGCGCACGGCCCATAGTTGCGCGGACAATCGGAGTCAGTTCCAGATGCAGACGCTGCGCCTCCACCAAATCCTGTGCAACAACAGCATCAATCAGGGCACGGAAAAGTGCGGGTGCCACATGTGCGGTCACCGAAACGAGGCCGACGGCGCCCATTGCCATCCAGGGAAGGGTCAGTCCGTCGTCGCCGCTGTAGTAGTGCAGGTCGGTGGTTGCCATGACTTCGGTTGCGGCACCGAAGTCTGCCTTGGCGTCTTTCACCGCTACAATACTATCAATTTCTGCAAGGCGACGGTAGGTTTCGGGTGCGATGGGGATGCCCGCACGACCCGGAATATCGTACAGCATGACGGGGGTCTCAGTTGCTTGAGCAACGGTCGCAAAATGGGCGTAGACACCCGGCTGAGTCGGTTTGTTGTAGTAGGGGGTCACGACCAGCAGGCCGTCCACACCAATCTTTCGGCGCGATGCGCCAGCTCAATAGTGTGCGCGGTGTCATTCGAACCAACACCGGCAATAATCTTCGCGCGAGAGCCGACGGTGTCCTTCACGATCTGGAAGACGCGCTCGTTCTCATCATCGGTCATGGTGGAGTATTCACCGGTGGTACCGCAGACCACCAGGCCGTCGTGGCCGTTCTCCACAAGGTAGTTCGCCAGGTCCGCGACCTGCTTTTCGTTAACGGAACCGTCCTTGGCGAAGGGAGTCACCATTGCAGTCAGGAGGCGACCGAAGACAGGTTCAACAAAAGTACCGGGGTTCGAAAGGTTCTCAGACATATGTCCAGAGTACGCCCGAAATGCAGATTTTTGCTACAGGACGCATAAGTTTTCATACGTGTTCTACTATTCGGACTCTTTCAAACCCGCGGTACTTTCGCTGAGGTTCACCCCCCAGAAGCTATGAACACAGTGGCTATGAAACCGGGCCCATATCCTCGGTACTATCCATCAACCCCACACCGAAAGTAAATGCGGCATTGAGGATGGATTGCATCGCTAGCGCCTAACGCATGCCCTTCGCCTGGCCGCCCGAACGCAATGACCATGCGTTACGCATCGCCGCACGGGCACGCTTGCGCTCGCCGCCGGCATCGTACATGCACGCCAGGTTGAACCAGGCCTTCCAGCTATTCGGGTCCTGCTCCACCGCCGCGGCGAAGCTCTCAAATTCCACCGCCGCAGCCTCACGATCCACACGACCCGCAGGGGTGCGCGGCAGGGTGTCCTCAGCCAGCTCGCCCGAAGCCGTCAGCTCCTGAGCCATACGCTGAATACGAGCACCAAAAAGCACCTCACGCACCAGCGCCCACGCACCCAGAATCGGCAGCAGAATCATACCCGCGCCAAGCACGATGCCAGCCACAGAGCCGGAGGTCAGCATCACAAAGCCCTGCTGCGCAATATGCACCAGGTACAGTGCCAGCAGTGCGCAGGTCAGCGCCGCGAAAGTCTTACCCCAGCCGCCTGCATCCACCGTCACGAAGACGGCGCTAAAAATCAGCACGCCCAAAATAGAGGCACGCGCAGCAAGAGGCAGCGGCAGAATCAGCACGGTCAGAACCATCAGCACACACGCGCAGACGGTCCACAGGCGCAGCGACGTCCACCAGGGGCTAGGAGCCTCGGAAGATACCTGCGAGTTCTCGGGTGAAGTCTGTTCAGACATAACGCTCCCCTACGACAAATCCATGTAGGCGTCCAAGCCCACGCTCAAACCCGGATGCGCGGCAACCTCACGCACACCCAGCAGCACGCCGGGCATGAAGGAGGCACGGTCAAAGGAATCGTGACGAATCACCAACTGCTGACCGGGGTCGCCCAGCAGAATCTCCTGATGCGCCACCATGCCGCGCAGACGCACCGCGTGCACGTGAATATCGTCGACCACGGCGCCGCGCGAACCCAGCGGGTCGGAGGTGGTGGCATCCGGGCTTGCGCCAACGCCAGCCTCCGCGCGGGCGGCGGCAACCTTGCGGGCGGTATGCACCGCGGTACCGGAGGGGGCGTCCACCTTATTCGGGTGGTGAATCTCAATAATCTCTACCGACTCAAAGTAGCGTGCCGCCTTCGCCGCGAACTCGGTCGCCAGGATCGAACCAATCGCAAAGTTCGGGGCGATCAGCACGCCCACCTCGGGGTGCTCAGCCAGCAGCTCGCGCAGGGAGTCCAGACGTTCGGGGGTCCAGCCGGTCGTACCCACCACAGCGTGCATGCCGTGCTCCACTGCGAAGCGCACGTTCGCCTCGCTGGATTCGGGAACGGTCAGGTCAATCACGATCTCGGCACCAGCATCGACCAGCTCCTGCAGGTCGTCGCCGCGGCCCAGTGCCGCCACCAGGTCCATATCAGCGGAGGTGTTGACGGCGCGCACCGCCTCGGAACCCATACGCCCCGCGGCACCGAGTACCGCTACCTTCCAGATTTTTTCGTTGCCCTCGTGGGTCATGGTTCTCTCCTCCGTAACTTGTTAGCGCCCCGACGATGGGGCTTGTGACGTACAGCCTCTATTATCCCCCGTGTGGGTGCGGCGCACACCATCGTACACACGGTGTGAGATACCCGGTGAGGCCTAATCACCCAAAAGGTGACATTTTATATACGTCATATAAGGGCATTTATCCGTCGTCTAAAGAGAACAAACATATAATTAGGAAGTATTTCTATAATTTCCGTCCTACGGAGTACACAGACAGTATGAAGTCCCTCTTTACCTCCTCCGTGCGTCCAGATGAGGCTAACCGGCGTTATATTCTGCCGGGTCTGGACGGCCTGCGAGCAATCGCTGTGCTCCTCGTGATGGTGTACCATTTCTGGCCCACCGTACTACCCGGCGGCATGATTGGCGTGGATATTTTCTTCGTCATCTCCGGCTTCCTGATTACTTCCCTGCTTCTGCGGGAGGGTGCGCTCACCGGCAAAATTGCCCTGGGCAGCTTCTGGATTCGCCGTGCCCGCCGACTGCTTCCCGCCATTACCCTGCTGATCCTGGTCATGGGACCGGTCAGCCTGCTCATTGGCGGCGATATTCAGGTGAACCTGGGCCGTCAGCTTGCCGGTGCGGCGACCTTCTCGTCCAACTGGATTTCCATTTTTGCCGGTAACGACTACTTCGCACAGACCTCCCCGGAGCTCTTCACGAACTTCTGGTCGCTGGCGGTGGAAGAACAGTTCTATGTGGTCTGGCCGCTGCTGATTGTTGCGGCTGGCCTGCTGCTGCGCCGCCACTGGCGTCGTTTTAGCGTGGTCATGGTGCTGGGCATTCTTGCGTCACTGAGCGTTGCTACCGCTCTTCTGATGTCCGGCGCACCCATCAGCCGCGTCTACTACGGCACCGACACCCACCTCTACGGCCTGCTCCTCGGTGCCCTGTTGGCGTTCGCGCGCCCCTGGTCGCTGTACCCGCCGCTGCAGCAGTCCGTGCTGTACCGCGTGGCTCAGCCCTTCGGCCTGGTCGCGTTCGCCCGCGTCATGATCAGCTGGCTGTCCCTGTTCGCGCTGATTCCCTACGCAATTCTGGTTCCCGAGTCGGCACCCGGTGCGATTCCCTGGGGCCTGTTCGGCGCCTCCCTGCTGGCACTGGGCGTGATTCAGGGCATGCTGCCTGACATGCTCGCTGGCGCCTCCGAGATGCTGCGCCGCCTGCTGAACTTCGCGCCCCTGCGCTGGGTGGGTGAACGCTCCTACGGCCTGTACCTGTGGCACTGGCCGCTCGCCGTGGTCATGCACTACCTGCTGGGTGCGGACCGTTCCCCGCTGGTGAACGTGGGTGTTTTGGTGGCGACCTTCGCGATTGCAGAGATGTCTTTCCGCTGGGTTGAGACCCCGATTCGCCGCTACGGTTTCCGCGGTAGCGCTAACCGTGCGGTGGCGGCTTTCCAGTCCTCGCGCACCAAGTTCCTGCCGATTTCGGTGGTCCTGGCTGTTGTCGTGGCGGCTGCTTCGACCGGTCTGGCGGTGCACACCGCTCCCGCTATGACCGCAGCGCAGCAGTCCGTTGAGGACGGCAAGCGTGCTGCCGCTGAGCGTCTGAAGGCTCGCCAGGAGGCGCAGGCTGCGAGCGCGTCAGCTAACCCGAGTGCGTCCGCCGCTGATAAGGATGCGAAGGCTTCTGCCTCTGCTAGCCCCTCCGCGTCGAAGGCTGCAACCGGTTCCGTGAACTCTTCGCAGGTGACCGTTGTGGGTGACTCCATTGTGGTCGCGGTTTCCCCCGAGCTGTACGACAAGATGCCCGAGGCACAGATTGATGCTCAGGAAGCGCGCACCATTGCCAAGGCTCTGCCGATTATTAAGTCCATGGGTGCCAACGGCCAGATCCGTAAGACCTTCGTGCTGTCGGTGACCGCGAACTCGACCATTCTGGACGGTCAGCTCGACGAGGTTCTGGCGGCTATGCCTGCCGGTTCTAAGCTGGTGCTGGTGACCGGTTACGGCCCGCGCAACCTGACCTGGATTGATTACTCGAATGGAAAGATTCGCGAGTTTGCGGCGCAGCATTCTGACCGCGTGATTATTGCGGATTGGAACTCTGCGATTCGCCAGGCGTTGCAGACTCAGAGTGGTCTTCTTGCTTCCGACGGCGTGCACCCGGAGGCTGCCGGTCAGGAGCTCTACGCCCAGGTGCTGATGGAGGCTATTGCCAAGGCGCAGAAATAATAACGCGCAGAAGTAACGCGCTGAGGTAACTCTCAGTGGTAGCTTTTCGGGTTCTGCCGCTCGTGCTGAGTGTCAAAAGCATGGGCGGCAGATGGCCCCGAAGCCTTACGTCCGATAAACAAAAATGCCCGTTCCCTCCCCCGCGTTGATGGGGTGTGGGAACGGGCATTTTTGTGCTGTATCAGCGTTGAGGGTTAGCGCACGATGGTGGTAATCATCTGCTGCTCGCCCAGGTACGCCGCCAGGTCGCGGACCTCTTCCAGGGAGACCGCGCGAATCTTCTCCAGCAGCTCGTCGGTGCTGGTGAACAGACCCGAATCCAGTTCGGCGCGCCCCAGGCGGGACATGCGCGAGCCCGAATCTTCGCTGCCGAGCACGGTGGAGCCAGCCAGCTGGCCGCGGACCTTCGTCAGCTCCTCCTCGGTAATACCGGCGGTGGCGAGCTTATCGAACTCGTAGCCCATGACTTCGCGCACCTGCTCGGTCTTAGCGGGCAGGCAGCCCGCGTACATGCCGAAGTAGCCTGCATCCGAGTATGCACCGGAGAACGCGAACGTGCTGTAGGCGAGGCCGCGCTTCTCGCGAATCTCCTGGAACAGGCGCGAGGACATACCCGCACCGAATGCACTGGTCAGCACGCTCATGGCGTAGCGGCGGTCGTCACCGGCGATAATGCTCGGGCAGCCCATCACAATGTTGGTCTGCTCGAACCCCTTCTCCACCTCACGCAGCTCGCTCAGCGGAACAATGCCGCTGTCGGTACGTACGCGACGCGGTGCCGGTGCCACCCCCTCTTGCAGATTCCAGCCGTAGCGGGTCAGCGCCTCCAGCACGAGGCGGACCATGGTGCTGTGCTCCAGCGAACCGGCGGCAGAAATAACCAGACGGTCCGGAGTGTAGTAGCGCTTGTAATGCTCCCACACGGCGTCACGCGGCACCTCGGTAATCTCCTGCGGGGTACCGCCAATGGGGCGGCCCAGCGGGTTCTCACCCATGAGCTGCTCCACGAAGTTCTCGAAAGCAACATCGGTCGGGTCGTCCTGATCCATGGCAATCTCTTCAAGGATCACGCCGCGTTCCTGCTCAAGGTGAGCCGGGTCCAGTAGTGCGTTAGTGACCATATCGGTGATGACGTCCACCGCCATGGGTGCGTCATCGTCGAGCACGCGCGCGTAGTAGCAGGTGTGCTCCTTAGCGGTCAGCGCGTTGGATTCGCCGCCTACCGCGTCGAAGGAGGATGCGATATCCAGGGCGGTGCGGGTGCCGGTGCCCTTAAACAGCAGGTGCTCCAGGAAGTGGGTGGAGCCGAGCATGCCGGGGGCTTCGTCGCGGGAGCCGACTCCCACCCAGAATCCGATGGATACGCCGCGGGTACCGGGCATTTTTTCGGTAATCACGCGTACGCCACCGGGCAGGATGGAGCGGCGCACCTCGTTACCGCCCACACCCTCGTAGATGAGGCGGCCGTGCTCGTAGTTGAGCTCTTCGGCGATGGCCTCAAGCTCGACGGGCAGGGAAATAGACATAGGGAGAAGAACCTTTCAACAGGTACGTCTGAAGGTAAGCATTCCCGCCCCACTACCTGTAGGCAGTCCCACAGTTGGTGGAGCGGGTGAGCATCAAAAGATGCAGGGCAAGCACAGCGAAGGGGCGCCCGGTGCATCCGGCGGGGAATGAACCGCACCGGGTGCGCCGAACGCCCCTCATCACTTAGCGGGGGTTACGACTACTCGTCGTCGCCACCCTCAACGACCGGTGCCAGCGAGAGCTTGCCGCGGTCATCAATCTTGGTGATCTCCACCTGGACCTTCTGGCCCACGGAGACAACGTCCTCAGCGTCAACAACGCGCTTGCCGCCGTTGAGCTTACGCATCTCGGAGATGTGCAGCAGGCCGTCCTTACCGGGGGTCAGCGAGATGAACGCGCCGAAGTCAGTCACCTTCACCACGGTACCCAGGTAGCGTTCGCCCACCTCGGGAACCTGCGGGTTAGCTATAGCGTTCACTGCCGCACGGGCAGCCTCGGCGGAGGGGCCGTCAGCTGCGCCGATGTATACGGTGCCGTCGTCCTCAATGGAGATGTCTGCGCCGGTGTCTTCCTGAATCTGGTTGATCATCTTACCCTTGGGGCCGATAACCTCACCGATCTTGGCAACCGGGATCTTCACGGAAATAATGCGCGGTGCGAACTCGCTCATCTCATCCGGTGCGTCAATCGCGCTGACGAGCACCTCGAGGATGTGCAGGCGAGCCTCACGTGCCTGGGTCAGTGCGCCAGCGAGCACGGATGCGGGGATACCGTCGAGCTTGGTGTCCAGCTGGATAGCGGTCACGAACTCGGAGGTACCTGCCACCTTGAAGTCCATATCGCCCAGTGCGTCTTCCGCGCCGAGGATGTCGGTCAGGGCTGCGTAGCGGGTCTCGCCGTCAACCTCGTCAGAGACCAGGCCCATTGCAATACCTGCAACGGGTGCGCGCAGCGGCACACCGGCGTTCAGCAGGGACAGGGTCGATGCGCAGACCGAGCCCATGGAGGTCGAGCCGTTGGAGCCCAGAGCCTCAGAGACCTGACGGATTGCGTAGGGGAACTCTTCGCGGGAGGGCAGCACCGGGGTGATTGCGCGTTCTGCGAGTGCACCGTGGCCGATTTCGCGGCGCTTGGGCGAACCCACGCGGCCGGTCTCACCGGTGGAGTACGGCGGGAAGTTGTAGTGGTGGATGTAGCGCTTGGACTTGACCGGGTGCAGGGAGTCCAGCTGCTGCTCCATCTTGAGCATGTTCAGGGTGGTGATACCCATGATCTGGGTTTCGCCGCGCTCGAAGAGAGCGGAACCGTGAACGCGGGGCAGGATTTCAACCTCAGCGGTGAGCTGGCGGATGTCGGTCAGGCCGCGGCCGTCGATACGGACCTGCTCGGTGAGGATGCGCTGGCGAACCACGTGCTTGGTCAGGGCAGCGAATGCTACGGAGACCTCGTTGGAGCGCTCTTCGAATTCCTTACCTTCGCCGGTGAGAGCTTCCATGAGCTCTTCCTGCAGCTCAGCTGCCGCTGCTTCGCGTTCCTGCTTGCCAGCGATGGAGTACACCTCTGCCAGGCGGTCTGCTGCGAATGCCTCAACTGCTGCGTCGACGTCCTCACCGTGGCCGCCGAAGAAGGGCAGTTCCAGGGCGGGCTTGCCTGCGCGAGCCACCAGGTCAGCCTGCGCCTTGCACAGTGCTGCGATGAAGGGCTTAGCTGCTTCCAGGCCCTCTGCGACAATCTCTTCGGTGGGGGCAGTCTGGCCGTCTTCCTTGATGAGCTTCCAGGAGTTGTCGGTTGCTTCTGCCTCAACCATCATGATGGCGACGTCTTCGGTACCGTCAGCCTTGGTGACGATACGACCTGCAACAGCCATGTCGAACACAGCGTTTTCCAGCTGGGAGTACTTGGGGAAGCAGACCCACTGGCCGTCAATCAGTGCCATGCGCACGCCACCGATGGGGCCGTTGAACGGCGCACCGGACAGGGAGGTCGATGCGGAAGCAGCGTTGATTGCGAAGGTGTTGTAAATTTCGTCCGGCTCGTAGGTCAGGACGGTCACAACGACCTGCACCTCGTTACGGATGCCCTTGGTGAAGGCGGGGCGCAGCGGGCGGTCAATCAGGCGTGCAGCCAGAATGGCCTCGGTGCTGGGGCGGCCTTCGCGGCGGAAATACGATGCGGGGATCTTGCCGCCTGCGTACATGCGCTCTTCCACGTCCACGGTCAGCGGGAAGAAGTCGAAGCCCTCACGGGGAGACTTGCCGATTGCGGTTGCGGAGAGCAGGGTGGTCTCGTCATCGATGGTGACGAGGACAGAGCCAGCAGCCTGCTTTGCGAGGCGGCCGGTTTCAAAGCGCACGTGGCGCTTACCGTGAATGCCGTTGTCGATTTCGACTTCAGCAAACTTGATTTCGGGACCTTCCACGGTTCCTTCTTTCTTCTTGGCAGGCCGTACGGCGCACGAGTCGGCCTTCGATAGGAAACCACGGCACCTCTCCCCCGCCTTTTCGTGTGCTCGAGGTGTGTCGGCACGGTTATGGGGGGTGGTGTTGTTCCGTAATTCGCTACCGAGGACCGCGGCGTGTGTGCCGGCACGGCCTTCTGTTCTTTCTTTCAGGTGAGGCGGCGTCTTCTACCGATTTCTCGCTGTGAATCTAGCGTTGGAGTCTAGCTTGGAATCTATCGAGCGGAAGATGCGCCCCTCAACGCGGCAGTACGGACGCGCTGGCGCTACCCGCCTCCGTGATGGAGGGTTGGTAGTGCTGACAGCACGTCCGCACACACCGCCTAAAGGCGATTAATCACCACAAAAGCGTCAAGACGCTCCTGTTTTATCGGCGCAGACCCAGGCGCTCGATCAGCGAACGGTAACGCTCGATGTCGACGCTCTTCAGGTAGCCGAGCATGTTGCGGCGACGACCAACGAGGATCATCAGGCCACGACGGGAGTGGTGATCGTGCTTGTGGAACTTCAGGTGCTCGGTCAGGTCGGCGATACGACGAGACAGAACTGCAATCTGAACCTCGGGCGAACCGGTGTCGCCCTCGTGGGTTGCGTATTCCTTGATGATTGCCTGCTTGACAGCGGGATCCAGTGCCACTTTTAACTCCTAGAGTTAGTACCGCATACGTCCCGTACGGACGGTTGCCGCCGGGTGGTGGGCTTACGCCCTGTAATACACGTCGTCTACTGCGGACTGCAGACGCGTTCTTCCCATTCTACGCTACCGGGGCGCTTTCGTGGAAGGTTGAGCAGAAGCCCGGCGACAGGTAGCTCATCACACTACCGGTCGCCGGGCTTCACAGCCGGGTTCTCGCACCTGGCTCTCACACCGGGCCCTACGTTTATTTTGTGTTTATGCTTCAGCGCGAGCGCGGACCACCACGAGGCGGTAGTAGCCCAGCAGGAACAGGCACCAGATTGCGCCCATCACCAGCGCCAGCTGGGTATCGGCGAAGCAGCCGAAGAGCACCACGATAAAGATCATGAACGCCAACGCCAGGTAGCTCAGCCACAGGGGCTGGTGCACCGGCTGCGCCTCGGTATCGGCACCACTGCGCTTGAACGCGATGTGTGCCAGCAGAATCATGACCCACACGAACACGGTCGCGAAGGTTGCCAGGGAGGCAACCACCTCGAACGCATTCTCGAAGAGCACATTCACGATCACGCCGACCGCCATGACCAGCACCATGATGAGGGTGGTCATCCAGGGCGCACCGTTCTTGGTGACCTTCGCGAAAGAGGCCGGTGCCAGGTTCTGCTTTGCCAGGCCGTACATCATGCGGCCGGCACCGTACACGTCCGCGTTCAGCGCAGAGATCGCGGCGGTAATGATGACCACGTTCAGAATCGAAGCGGCAGCCGGAATTCCCAGACCCTCAAAGATCTGCACGAACGGCGAGTTCGCCTTCGTCACCGAGTACCAGGGGTACAGGGACATGATGACCGACAGGGTCAGAATGTAGAAGATGAGGATGCGGAACGGAACCGTGCGAATCGCCTTGGGGATTGAGGTGCGCGGGTCCTTCGCCTCACCGGCGGCAATACCGATGTTCTCAATACCACCGAAGGCAAACATCACCACAGTAAAGCAGGCGAGGAAGCCGGTAAATCCGTTCGCGAAGAAGCCGCCTTCAAGAGCCCAGAGGTTCGTGACGGAGGGCGCCACGGAGTCGTGTGCCTGCACGCCCACGAAGAGCAGGATCACGCCGCCAACAATCATGGCGATAATGGCGCTGACCTTCACGAGGGTGAACCAGAATTCGGTCTCGCCGAATGCCTTGACCTTAGCCAGGTTAATGGCGAGCAGAATCAGCAGGACGGAGACGATCCAAATCCAGGAGGGGCTGTTCGGGAACCAGAACTTCATGTACACGGCAAAGGCGGTGACGTCCGCAATGGCAACCAGCCCCATTTCCAGGGCGTAGGTCCAGCCGGTCACGAAGCCAGCCCAGCGTCCGAGGTAGCGGGTGGCGTATTCGGAGAATGCACCGGAAACCGGGTGCGCCAGGGCGAGTTCGCCCATTGCGCGCATCACCATGAACACTGCCGCGCCGCCAATAACGTAGGCAAGCAGCACGGAGGGGCCCGCCAGCTGAATGGCGGATGCCGAGCCGTAGAACAGGCCGGTGCCGATGGCGGAGCCGAGGGCGATGAACATGATGTGGCGCAGGGAGAGTCCACGCGCTAGCTGCGGGTTCTCGGAAGTCTCTGCTCCCTGCTGTACCGGGGATGAGTCCGGGCTGGTATTCATCTTCTTCTTTTCCTTTACCTCGTGGGGTGTACCCGCCGGTGGCGGGGAAACGTATCGGGTGGTGCCTCGCAGGTGTTGTCCTGGTAGGGCACCGATTGGTTTACTCCCCATCGAGTGATGGGGCGTTGTGCAGAAGGTGTTGCCTTCGCGCATCGCCCCGGCGCATTCCCACCCAGCCTGCACGGTGGGTGGGAATGCAAAAGACGGCGGGAAGGCAACGTTGCCTTTCCGCCGTCTTTGTGTCAAAGACTACTTCTGTCGCTTACGTCCAATGACGATGGAGGACAGAGCGGTTACAGCAGTCACGGTGTAGACTGCAGGCCACGCGCCAAGCTTCTTGGCGAGCGGATGAGCGGCGCCGAACGCGCCGAAGTAGAGAGCGGTGAGGAAGGTGGCACGGCCTGCGCCAGCCTTACGCTTCCAATTCTTGTAAGCCACGGCACCGCACAGTGCCAGGACAGCGCCACCGAGCGGGCGGATGCCGGTGCTAGATGCAACCTTGTAGCCACCGAGCAGACCGGTGACGGAGGCGAGAGTCGGACAGAACTTCACGACGTACTCCTCTGTGAGATCGGATAGTTTCTTCAAACATAGTACTCCACAACACACAGAATGTATATTCACCGCGATTAATATTTCTGCATTTCTCACGGACCGGGTACAGAAACCGGGGCGCAAACCTTTGAGGTTCACGCCCCGGCACTTCTGAATGCGAGCTCAGTTTCACATCCCGCTACAGCGCTAAAGCTTTAGAGAGCCAGATCCAGCGCCTCCAGCTGCGCTTCGGTCCACAGTTCAGCAGCCAGCTGCAGAGCGTAACGAGCCGAACGAGGAGCCACCACATCCACGGAGAGGTGGAAGTCCTGGTCAGCCTCCGGGCCGCACAGGTCAGACACGCAACGCACACCGATAAACGGAATCTCGTAGTTGTGGCAGACCTGCGCAATAGCGGTGGTCTCCATGTCGGTGCTGATGGCACCCTCGAATGCCTCGCGGGTGTCCTTCACGTTGTGGGCGGTCACGAAGGAGTTACCCGCCAGCATCTGGCCGCGGCGCACCTCCCACGGGCTCTCAGCCTGCTCACGCACCGGCTCCAGTGCGGCGAGCGCATGCTCCAGGGCATCCTGCCACTCGTCCGCCTGACCGTCGTAGCTTTCGGGCATGCCGGGAACCTGGCCGCGTGCGTAACCGAACGCGGTCGCGTCGGCGTCAGTGTAGGTGTAGTTCTCGCCAATCAGCACGTCGCCCACGTTGATGCCGCGAGCCAAACCGCCGGCGGTACCTGCGCTAATGACGCCCAGGCAGTTCGAGGAGTAGCTGATCGCCTCGGTGACGGCGCTCGCCGCGTTCACCAGACCAATCTTGGAGCGAACCAGCAGCAGCGGAACCTGATCCTCGCCCACCTGCAGGTAGCGTGGGTGGAATACCGCCGCGCCTTCGGTGAAGGAGGGCTGCAGCTCCTCGGTCACCTTCAGGAAGGGTGCGAGTTCCTCATCCATTGCCACCTGAATGATGATGGCGTTGGACATGCCGTCCATCAGCTCAAACATGCTGTTGAACGCCTCAGCCGGGTCGAAAGCGTTCGGGTCAAAGTCCACCGGGTTGAAGGCGGATGCGAAAGCGTCGGGAATCTGTGCGCTCATTACGCCATCACCTGCGCCCACTCATCGCGTGCCGCGAGGAACTCGCGAGCCGCCGCCTGCGCGCCTTCGAGGGTGTGGTTGGCGCCCCAACCGCACTGCACTTCGTTCGCTGCCGGAACCTCGGTCGCGTTGAGGATATCGTTGAGGGTTGCTTCCAGGATGGGGAAGAACTCCTCGGGCTCCAGGCCCAGGGTCAGCGCGTAGAAACCGGTCTGGCAGCCCATCGGGGAGAAGTCAATCAGACGGTCGGTGTGGTTGCGCATGTGCTCGGCGCTCAGGTGCTCGATGGAGTGCACGGTCGGCATTTCCAGGTGCGCGGTGTTCGGCTGGGTGAAGCGGATATCGTACTTGATGAGGGTGTCGCCACCGGGCAGGACCTTGCGGTCTGCGATACGCACGTAGGGTGCTGCTACGGCGCGGTGGTCGAGGTTGAAGGATTCGACGTTCATTTTTTCCATGACTCTATCTTCTCTTAAAACCGAGGCGACTAAAACGGGGACGGCTAAAACATGGGCACCTCGCGGGCGACGCTGGATGTTTCATGGGTGGCGCACACGGTCTCATGGGCGACGCACAAGGTCAGGCGCGGGACAGCGCCCGCTGCGGCGCATCCGGTCGGGTACGTAAAAGCCCCGGCGGCAGATCCGAAAATCTTACCGCCGGGGTATTACAGGTTATCACCGCAGAAAACGCAGGCTGCGTCTCCCAGTAGTGGGGTGAGAGGTGGTGGGGTTAGAAGTGGGGATGCTTCACTTCCGCCTGCACCGGGCACTCCGGCGGGCAGTAGTTCTTCGCGTCCTCAGCCAGCACCTCGCGGGTCTGCACCACGTCATCGCTAATCTGCTCGATCAGCGCCTCAACACCGGTGTACGCCACCATGGGGCGCAGACGCTTCACGAACTCAATCAGCACACGCTGACCGTACAGGTTGAAATCCTCCACGCGCTCTTCCGGGCGGTCAATCACGTGCGCCTCAACCTGGCGGTGCTCAATACCGTCAAAGGTCGGGTTCGTACCCACCGAAATAGCGGCAGGGTGGCGGTTACCGGACTCGTCCACCAGCCAACCGGCGTACACGCCATCGGCGGGAATCAGGCCGCGCGCCTCAAGCTCAAGGTTCGCGGTCGGGAAGCCCAACTCGCGGCCGCGCGCCAGACCGTGCACGACCTCACCGGCCATCATGTGGTGGCGGCCCAGCAGCTCGGCTGCGGCGGGCATATCGCCCTCCAGCAACAGCTGACGGATGCGGGTCGAGGAGCAGCGGGTATTCTCATCCACCATCAGATCTTCAACGACAACCACCTCAAAGCCGTACTTCTCCCCCAGCTCACGCATGGTGTTCAGGTCGCCGGAGTTGTTCTTACCAAAGCGCACGTCGTCACCAATGACCACGAAACGCGCGTTCAGCGCATCCACGAAGGTGGACTTCACGAACTCTTCGGGGGTCTGCGAAGCGAACTCCAGGTTGTAGTTCAGCAGCAGGTAGTCGTTCAGACCCAGCAGGCACATGAAGTAGCGGCGCGAGCCCTGACCCATAATGTCGTGATGGGGCACCTCGGGACGGTGCACCTGCATCGGGTGCGGGTCAAAAGAGACCGCAATAGAGCTCAAACCATGCTCTTCAGCAAGGGAGACCACGCGCGAAATCACGCGGGCATGTCCACGGTGCACGCCGTCAAAATTGCCGATGGTTACGACCGAGGGGCCGTAGCCGGCGGGGACCTCGCTCAAAGCGGTGTAGAGGGTCACGGGCTCTCCTGAAAAAGATAAATGTACCTAACCATCCTAGACCACAGGCGGCAGGATGCAGAATTCAAAACGGGAATCAACAGGGAATGGAACGGCACCCCTCGCAGGGGGGTGCTCCCTCCCCTACCTTTGTGGATGCGGCGGAGGTGGCGGGGTATCTGACGGGCAGCGGCAGAGCCCCATCCAGAGGCCAAGCCCCGCCCATAAGAAAGCCCGGGCAGGCACCCCACCGTGCGGCAGGAACCTTCCCGGGCGTTACGACTACTTACGAGCCTGGTTACGAGAAGCCTTCAGCATCTCCTCGCGAATCTTATTGGACTTGTTAATCCAGCTGTACCACACCAGCAGGCACGGAGGAATCACAAGCTCAGTCACCATCAGCACAATCAGCGACCAGTGCGGGGTGCCGAAGAACGCCCACGACAGGATACGACCCACGCCGCCCAGGAAAACCACCAGGCAGGAGAACACGAGCATGTTCACCCACTTGAACTTCAGGGCAATGAACACGAAAGACAGGCCCACACCCACATAGGCTGCCGCGAAGAACGCGTAATTCGACTGCACCGAGGGGTTTGCGAAATCCGCAGGCGCATCCGGAATGACGCGGACACCGCCCAGAACCTGCCACACACCGTACGCAATCATGAACAGACCGTACAGTGCCACCGCCGCGCGGAACGCCGCACGGTTCTGAGGCTTAGCCGCCTCCTCAAGGCTCTTGGGGCGGGCAAACGCCTCGCGGGTTGCCTTCTTCTCAGCCTTCTGCGACGCCTTATCGCCGGACGCCGGCGCTGCTACGCGAACACCCTCGGGTGCCTTCGCCGCAGAAATAGGCTCAGCAGTCTTAGCACCGGAAGCCTTCGCGGCACCGCCCTGAGTAGCAGCTCCGGTTGCAGCAGCTCCGGATGCGGTAGCTTCAGCCTGTGCAGACTCTACGCGGGGTACCGGCGCGGTACGAGGCTCACTCGCCTTATTAGCGGAGCTCTGGTTCTCGCTCATCTTCTCTCCTTCAGCAGGGCCGGGTGGCACCCGCACGAGTAGTCATGTGTGTTCAGGGGTTGTATATACGTTAGCGCATTGAATGAATAGGGGGCACCTTCAACAGGGCGCTGAATCAGATAGATTTGGGCAAACCAGGTTTGGGCAGGCGCAAACACCGAACCTTCTTCGCCCATCATAAGCCTTCAACGCCTAGTTGAAGGAACGATTCGCCTCAAAAACCAGCACCGGGGCGGCCTGCACCTTCCCGCGCTGCTTCTTATTCTCCAACAGGGCTACCAGGGTACCGTCCGGGGCGAAGCCCGCCACAATACCCTCAACGCTGGCATGCTGCACCGCGCCGGACTCATCCGCGCTCGCATGCACGGAACGCTTCACCACGGAACCGTCACCGCTGGGACTAATACGGCGCCCGTAAGAAATATCGCTCGCCTCCGCAGCGGAGAGCTCACGCGCACCAAAGATGCGGCGTGCCGCCTCCTCCAGGGGAAGCAGGGGCAGATCTTCCAGCGGTGATTCCGACTCTTCACGGCGCTGCTTCAACTGCGCCAAATCGGCGGCATCCTCAAGCACCACGGCACCCACACGGGTACGGCGAAGAGCCGTCAGGTGGCCACCGGTGCCCAGAATCTTGCCCAGATCACGCGCCAGGGCACGAATGTAGGTGCCCGAAGAGCACGAAACCGTCACATCACAGTCAATCACGGGAACCGAGGTTGCCATGTGCTCGCCCTCGTTCTCGGGGTCCTCAATCACGTACTCGGCAAAACCGGCAGTCACAGAATGCACCGTGAACTCGCTAATCGTCACCGGACGCGCCGCCAACTCAACCTGCTCACCGCTACGCACACGCGCATACGAGCGAACACCGTTGATCTTGATAGCAGACACCGCAGAAGGAACCTGCAGAATATCGCCGCTCAACTGCGCCACAGCCTCCAGGATGCGTGCACGCATCTGCTCAGCGTCCATACCGGTCAGCGTCTCAACGGCATCCGGATGCGCGGCGGTGTGCTCGCCCTCGGCGTCCTCAGTCAGCGTCTCAATGCCCAGGCGAATCGTCGCGTCATAGGTTTTATCCTGACCGACCAGGTAGGTCAGCAGCTTCGTCGCCTTATTGATGCCCAAAATCAGCACGCCGGTCGCGGCTGGATCCAGCGTACCGGCGTGACCAACCCGCCGGGTGCCAGCAATACGACGCATCTGAGAGACTGCGTCGTGGCTGCTCATCCCGGCGGGCTTATCAATGACCATCAGGCCGGACGGGCCCTGAGGTTGTTTCTTCGCCACTTAGGCGTCCTCACCCTCGGCAGGCTCATCCTTCTTGTAGGGGTCAGCCTCACCAGCGTATTCCGCGCCCTCAGCTGCAGCAGCCAGGGCGGCGTCGCGCTCGCGAGTCTCGCGCAGAAGCGCCTCAATGTGGAAGGCGTTCTCGGGAACCTCGTCAGCGACGAAAGTCAGGGTGGGGGTCAGGCGGGCAGTAATGTTCTTACCCACCTCGGAGCGCAGAATACCCTTAGCGGATTCCAGCGCCTTCTTGGTGTTTTCGGCGTCCTCTTCGGAGCCGAACACGGTGTAGTAGAGGGTTGCGTGCTGCAGGTCGTTGGTCACGCGAGCATCGGTAATGGTCACAAAACCGAGGCGGGGATCCTTAACACGACGCTCCAGCGCCTTCGCCACAATTACCTTGATGCGGTCGGCAAGTCGTGCCGCGCGGGCTGCATCAGCCATGTGTTTCTCCTTGAAATGTCGTGGTGAAATGTTGTAGCGCATCCGTGGGCACTCGAGGTGCTGTGGAAGCGTTCCAGGTAATGCGGAAGCGCCCGCCCCGCCAGCACCCGCCCCGCAGGCTCCAGTTTTAGAAGCCTGCGGGTGCGGGAACACTAGCGGGTGACGGGCGCATCAGCGTGTGAGTCTTAGACACGCGGCTTTTCGCGCATCTCCCAAGTCTCGATAATGTCGCCTTCCTTGATGTCGTTGAAGGAGCCGAGGCCAATACCACACTCGAAACCTTCGCGAACCTCGGTAGCGTCGTCCTTGAAACGACGCAGCGACTCGATGGTGAGGTTGTCTGCCACCACGGAACCATCGCGCACCAGGCGTGCCTTGGCGTTGCGCTTGATGATGCCGTTCTTGACAATCGAACCTGCGATGTTGCCCCACTTGGAGGAGCGGAAGACCTCGCGGATCTCTGCGGAGCCGAGCTCCACTTCCTCGTACTCGGGCTTGAGCATACCCTTGACGGCCTGCTCAATTTCCTCAATCGCACGGTAGATGACCGAGTAGAACTTCATCTCGACACCTTCGCGGTCGGCAAGTTCTGCAACGCGCTCTGCCGGGCGGACGTTGAAGCCGATGATGACCGCGTTGTCCACGGTAGCCAGGTTCACGTCGTTCTGGGTAATAGCACCCACACCGCGGTGGATGACGCGCAGCTGAACCTCGTCGCCACCGGCGTCGATCTTCATCAGGGACTCTTCCAGTGCTTCCACAGCACCGGAGACGTCACCCTTAATGATCAGGTTCAGGGTGTCCATCTTGCCCTCAGCCACAGCGGCGTCGAAGGACTCGAGGGTCACGCGCTTACGACGCTTAGCCAGCTGAGCGTTACGATCAGCAGCCTCACGCTTCTCAGCGATCTGACGAGCGGTACGCTCTTCCTCGGTGGCGAGGAAGGTGTCACCTGCGCGGGGAACGGTGGACAGACCCAGCACCTGAACGGGGCGGGACGGGCCAGCTTCCTTCACAGCCTGACCGTTCTCATCGAACATTGCACGAACACGACCGTGAGCAACACCGGCAACGATAGCGTCACCGACGCGCAGGGTACCGGACTGAACCAGGACGGTCGAAACCGCACCGCGGCCCTTATCCAGGTTTGCTTCAATAGCAACGCCGCGTGCTTCCTTGTTCGGGTTAGCGGTCAGTTCGAGCACGTCAGCGGTCAGGGTGACAGCCTCAAGCAGCTCGTCGATGTTGGTGCCGTTACGAGCGGAGACATCCACGAACATGGTGTCGCCACCGTACTCTTCGGGGATCAGACCGTACTCGGTGAGCTGGCCACGGATCTTCTCCGGGGACGCGCCTTCCTTGTCGATCTTGTTCACAGCAACCACGATCGGCACGTTAGCTGCCTGTGCGTGGTTCAGTGCCTCAACGGTCTGGGGCATAACGCCGTCATCCGCTGCGACCACGAGGATTGCCACGTCGGTGACCTTCGCACCACGAGCACGCATAGCGGTGAACGCCTCGTGACCGGGGGTATCGATGAAGGTAATCGCGCGGTCTTCACCCTCAACGGTGGTGTGGACCTGGTATGCACCAATGTGCTGGGTAATGCCGCCGGCCTCACCCTCAATGACGTTGGTGTTACGGATGGCGTCCAGCAGGCGGGTCTTACCGTGGTCAACGTGACCCATGACGGTAACGACCGGGGGACGAACCTCCAGAACGTCCTCGCCCTCAGCTTCTGCTTCGGCTTCGAGGTTGATGTCGAAGGACTCGAGCAGCTCGCGCTCCTCATCCTCCGGGGAAACGATCTTGATGACGTAGCCCAGTTCGGCACCCAGCAGCTCGAAGGTCTCCTCGTCCAGGGACTGAGTCTGGGTAGCCATCTCACCCAGGTGGAAGAGAACCGTAATCAGCGATGCCGGGTTTGCGCCAATCTTCTCAGCGAAGTCCATGATGGACGCGCCGCGGCGCAGACGAATCTCGGTCGAGCCGTCGCCGCGAGGAACAACCACGCCACCGGGTGCCGGTGCGTTCAGCTGCTCCTGCTCATTGCGGCGAGCTGCCTTGGACTTGCGGCCCTTACGCTTGGAGCCACCGCGACCGAATGCACCCTGTGCATTGCCGCGACCGCCGGGGCCGGGACGACCCGGACCGCGGTTGAAGCCGCCGGAACCGCCGCCGCGACGTGCGCCGCCGCCGCCGTTACCGCCGCCGTTGTTGGAACCGGACGCGCCGCCACCAACGTTGGAAACCTTGGGCATCATCGAGGGGTTCGGGCGTGCGCCGCCGCCGCCAGCCGGACGGGGTGCACCGGGACGTGCGCCAGCTGCCGGACGGGGGCCACCGTTACCGCCGGGACGTGCGCCACCTGCGGGGCGGGGACCGCCGTTACCGCCGGGGCGTGCGCCACCGTTGCCACCGGGACGACCGTTACGTGCCGGACGGGGACCGCCGGAACGCTGGGAGTCGCCGCCGCCACGCTTCATGCCCTGCTGGGATGCGAAGGGGTTGTTACCGGGGCGAGGACCGGGCTTGGGGCCGGGCTTCGGAGCGGCAGGCTTGGGTGCTGCCGGCTTCGGTGCAGCCTCGGGGCGTGCCATGCCCTGCTGGGATGCGAAGGGGTTGTTACCCGGGCGGGGGCCGCCGGGCTTGGGTGCTGCTGCCGGCTTTGCGGCGGGCTTAGCTGCTACAGGCTTGGGAGCTGCGCTCTCAGCTGCTGCGGGCTTAGCTGCGGGCTTGGGTGCCGGCTTTGCGGCAGGCTTTGCCGCTGCGGGCTTGGGAGCTGCCGCAGGCTTAGCGGCGGGCTTTGCTGCTGCGGGCTTGGGTGCCGGCTTAGCTGCCGACTCCGCGGGTGCTGCCTTTGCGGCAGGCTTAGCTGCTGCGGCGGGGAATTCCGCGCGCAGCTTCTTCAGAACCATGGGGTTCAGGGTGGACGAGGAGCTCTTAACGAACTCGCCCATATCCTTGAGCTTGGCGATAACTTCCTTAGAAGGTACGCCTACTTCTTTAGCAAACTCGTGTACTCGAGGCTGAGCCAAATTTCTCCATTCCCGGTCCGCACCGGGAATGGTGCGGACACTAATGTTTACGGGGTGCACGCCCGAAGGCGCGCCAATTCGTGAAATTGCCGGTGGGTGAGCACGAAAGGGTACTCATTTCGCGGCACTCATTAGATATCCATCAGTTTTCTGACTCGCTTTCAGATAAGAAGTCGTCAAACTCGTTGACTTACAGAGGGCATATGCCCGAAAAGCGTCTATGAGGGGGTCGAGTCCGCAATCACGGCTCGAATCTGCTCACAGCACGCCTGCAGCTGGGCTGCAGGGACCGCTTTTTTGAAGGCGCGCGCCAGACCGTTCTTTTTCTGTAGAGCGGCTACGCACTTTTCGCTCGGATGGATCCAAGCGCCTCGTCCGGGCATAGTTCCCGCCACATCGGGCTGATAGGGCGGGGTGTCCGCCTGCTCGGTAGCAGACGTGACGGGTGTGCGGGCGATGCGCAGCAGGTTGCGCTGTTCATCGCGGGCACGGCATCCGATGCATGTGCGGACCGGTCCTTCAAACGCTTCGGAGGTTACGGTGAGGTCGTGATCGCTCATGGTCCTCTCCCCCTCTCTGCGTGTGTGTGAAACCGCGTTCGCAGTACATTCGTGATGCTCTATCCGGTGTGTGCGAGGGCACGTCAAAGCGCCCGGTTACGCACCGGCACATCTTAATAGTGTATCCCGTTTTTAAGAATCATGGGCAAAACTGTGACGCAGGCGCAAGAATACCGGGCACGTTACTGCCCGATATCTTGCGCCTGCATCAACGTGATATACCACGGGATACGCCCCTCACCGGGACTAATGCTTATTCAGCGTCCTGTGCGGACTCTTCGGTTGCCTCTTCAGCTGCAGCTTCTTCAGCCAGGCTACGGGCCACGCGAGCTGCAACCTCTTCCTCGGCACGAACCTGAGCGTACTTGGACTCGGAGAGAATATCGATACGCCAGCCGGTCAGCTTCGCAGCCAGACGTGCGTTCTGACCCTCACGGCCAATCGCCAGGGACAGCTGATCATCCGGAACCACGGCACGAGCGGAGTACTCGCGCGGGTTCGCGATAATGACCTCGGTGACCTTCGCCGGGGACAGCGCCGCAGCGATGAAGGTTGCCGGATCGGTCGAGTAGTCGACAATGTCAATCTTCTCGTCGTTCAGCTCGGCAGCAACCGCACGCACACGGGCACCCATATCGCCAATGCACGCACCCTTAGCGTTAATGGTCGGGTTCTTCGCAGACACAGCAATCTTGGAGCGGTGGCCAGCTTCACGTGCGATGGAGTTAATGGATACCAGGCCCTCAGAAATTTCGGGAACCTCGTGCTCGAACAGGCGCAGAACCAGGTTCGGGTGCGAACGAGAAACCACGATCGAGGGACCCTTGGGGCCGCGGCGAGCCTCAACCAGGTAGGCGCGCAGGCGGGTACCGTGCGGGTACTTCTCGCCCGGAACCTGCTCGTTGCTGGGCAGAACAGCCTCAACGGTGCCCAGGTCAACCTGAACCATACGCGGGTTGTTGCCCTGCTGGATCACGCCGGACACCAGGGTGCCCTCACGGTCCTTGAACTCACCCAGAACGGATGCGTCCTCAGCGTCACGCAGACGCTGCGAGAGCACCTGACGAACGGTTGCGGCTGCGATACGGCCAAAGTTGTTCGGGGTATCGTCGAACTCGTCAATCTTCTGGTTGTCCTCATCAAGCTCAGGAGCCAGAATGACGAACTCGCCGGTGGTGCGGTCGATGACGGCACGAGAGCCCTTAATGGCGCCGGGCTGCTTCATGTACGCAAGCAGCAGGGCGTTCTCAACCAGGGTGAAGAGCTCCTCCATGACGAGAGAGCGCTGCTTCGCCAATGCGCGCAGTGCGCCCAGGTCAATAGTTTTAATATCCTCCACGCTTTTCAGCCTTTCCCAGTTAGCACGGCGCCGGGACGCTCAATGCGCCCCGGCTCCCGAACGGTATATACCTGGCACGGAGCACCCCGTGCCTGAAGCTTTAATAACTCTATTCTACCGGCTCAGCAGGCGAATTGAAGTCAATCTCGACGTGAGCAGAAGCAATATTTTCCCACGGAAGCAAGCTCGGCTCGTGGTAGGACTCCTTCTGACCCTTCTTCGTGTTCTTCTTACGAGCCAGCACCGGACCCTCATCCTGCACCTCGTGCAGACGCGCAAGGTACTCGGTACCGTCAGGTGCGGTGACCGCAATCAGGCGGGTACGGGCACGCTCCCAGTGGCGGCGCTCGGTCAGGGCGCGGGTAGCACCCGGCGAGGACACCTCCAGCTCGTAGGGGAAGAACTCGTCGTTTTCATCCGCACGGTCCAGGGCGCTCGAAATCGCACCGGAAATCTCCGCAAGAGAATCCAGCGACAGCGAATCGGTACGCTCAGCAGTGTAGTCCACCGTAATCTTCACCGTACGGTTCGCCGCCGGGCCCGAAATCTTCAGGCCCTCCAGCACCAGCGAGAACTCGGAGATCACCGGGGCAATCGCCTCGGCAACCTCTTCCTCACGGATCGCGCGGGTACCCACGCGCACCGGTGCCTCCACCACGGGCTCGCTCTCAACGCGAGCGCGGGGAGTGTTCACACCATTCGCCACGCGGGATGCGGCACGGCGAGCGCGCGCATTCGGGGCGCTCTTCTTAGCGCCAGAACGCTTCGGCTTATATGCCACGGCTACTCCCCCTTGACCTCAGCGATGACCTCAGCCACCGCGTTCTCCACGGACACCTCGCGAGCCTCACCACTGCGGCGGTCCTTCAGCTCGAGCACGCCGTCCTTGAAGCCGCGACCGATCACCAGGATGGTGGGCACACCCAGCAGCTCGGCGTCGCCGAACTTCACGCCGGGGCTGGTCTTCGGGCGGTCGTCCAGCATGACCTGCAGGCCGGCGGATTCCAGGGATGCGCTGAGCTCTTCAGCGTACTCGTGGGATGCTGCGTCCTTGCCGGTGATGACAATGTGCACGTCTGCCGGTGCCAGGTTACGCGGCCAGATCAGACCCTTCTCGTCGTGGTTGCCCTCGGCGATAGCGGCCAGTGCGCGGGTCACGCCCACGCCGTAGGAGCCCATGGTCACGGTCTGCAGCTTGCCGTTCTGGTCCAGGACCTTCAGGCCCAGTGCCTCAGCGTACTTGCGGCCCAGGGCGAAGATGTGGCCCATCTCGATGCCGCGGGCTGCCACCAGCTCACCGGAGCCGTCCGGTGCCGGGTCGCCTTCGCGCACCTCGCACGCCTCGATCACGCCGTCGGCGGTGAAGTCGCGGCCGAAGACCAGGTTCGCTACGTGCTTGCCCTCTTCGTTCGCGCCGGTCACCCAGCGGGTACCGCGCACCACGCGGGGGTCAACGAAGAAGGGAATGCCGGTTGCGGAAGCCACCGCATCCTCGTCCTCGGTGTGTGCGCCGAGCAGGGGCGCATCCAGGCTCAGGCCGGGGCCAATGTAGCCCTTGACCAGCTGCGGGTATGCCTTCAGGTCCTCTTCGCTGGCTGCCTCGACCTCAACCTCGCCGCCGATGCCCAGCAGGGCGCCGATGTTAACCTCAACGCGGCCCAGGTCCACGGCACGGTCGCCGGGAACGCCCACGGCGAAGACCTTACGCTCGCCGGAGGGGGTGATGACGGTGCCCAGGAAGCACTTGAGGGTCTGCGAAGCCTCCAGGGTGCCGCCGGTGACCTCGGAGTGCAGTTCGTTCATGCGCTCCACCAGGGTCTCAATGGTGGCGGAGTCGGGGGTGTCCAGAACGATTGCCGCGGGGGTGTCCTCGGTGATTTCGATTTCCTCGGGAACCACGGTGGTGACGGCCTCAACGTTTGCCGCGTAGCCGCCCGCCGAACGCACGAAGGTGTCCTCGCCGATGGGGGTCGGGTGCAGGAACTCTTCACTGCGGGAGCCGCCCATCGCGCCGGACTGCGCGGTCACAATGACGATCTCCAGGCCCAGACGCTCGAAGATGCGCTGGTAGGCGGCGCGGTGCGCCATGTACGCCTCGTTCAGGCCCTCATCGTCAATGTTGAAGGAGTAGGAGTCCTTCATGACGAACTCGCGGCCGCGCAGTAGACCCGCGCGGGGGCGCGCCTCATCGCGGTACTTGGTCTGAATCTGGTACAGGTAAACCGGCAGGTCCTTGTAGGAGGAGTACAGGTCCTTGACCAGCAGGGTGAACATTTCCTCGTGGGTGGGTGCCAGCAGCATGTCTGCACCCTTGCGGTCCTTGAGGCGGAAGAGGTTCTCGCCGTACTCATCCCAGCGGTTGGTTGCCTCGTAGGGTTCGCGGGGCAGCAGAGCCGGGAAGTGAACTTCCTGCGCGCCGATGGCGTCCATCTCTTCGCGGATGATGTTCTCGACCTTGCGCAGTACCTTCAGGCCCAGGGGCAGCCAGGTGTACACGCCGGGGGCTGCGCGGCGGATGTAACCGGCGCGGACCAGCAGCTTGTGGCTGGCGACCTCAGCGTCTACGGGGTCCTCGCGCAGAGTGCGCACGAAGAGGTTGGAAAGGCGAAGTACCACGATTCTCCTTGAAAGGTCGATAGGTTTAGGTAGGGTGCCCACGGCTCACCGAGTAAGCCGCAAATAGGCACAGTCGTCTTTAATTTTATAGCGTTTTAGGGTTCGGCGTGTTTAGCGCTCAAAAATGATGGTCGAGAACTGCCCAATCTGCTCCCAACCGGTCCCCCGGTACATGGCAAGAGCGCGGGCGTTATAGTCGTTCACGTACAGGCTCAAATGCGGGTATTGGCGCTGCAGAATCTGCGCGGCGGCGGCAAAGAAGGGCTTAGCCAGCCCGTAGCCGCGGTAGTCCGGGTGCAGCCACACGCCCTGCACCTGCGCGGCGTCCAGGTTCACGATGCCCGCATCCGCCTTGAAGATGACGCGCCCGTTCACGTCGGTAACAATGGCGCTGCGCTGACCGGCAATGAGCGTGCGCAGGCGCGCCGCGTAGCCGTCACCGTAGCGGGCAATCGGGTCGAATCCGACCTCCTCGGTGAACATGGCGGCTGCGGCGGGTAGAAGCTCCCCCAGGTCCGCGGAGGTGGCGAGGCGCGCATACCCGGCAGCCTCACCGCTGAGTTGGGAAGCACCGGCGGGGCTCTCCCCCGGCTTGAGGAGCTCGGGTTTGATGGGCACGGGTTTAAAGGGCGCGGGCAGGTGCGCCGGCAGCTCAGGAAGCTCCACATCGTAGAAGCGGGCAAGGTCTTTCTCCGGCGGCAGATACAGCAGCGGCTGGTTGGGGCGCTCCGACAGAACCCGCGCACGGTGATCGCAACCATCACGCAGGCTCGGCTGCAGCATCTGCAACAGCGGCACCGGGCTCTTACCGCCCCGATTCTGCTCGCACAGCTCCTGCATGCGCGTCCACAGGGGCATCACGAAGGCGCTCTCACCGAACATCGAATCCAGGCGAGAACCCACCTGCAGCAGCAGCTGAGCCAGCGCGTCACGATGCGCGAGTGCCGTAGCATCCAGAGTGGGGGCGTCCAGCGCTTCAGCGCCGTATGAATCTACGTCTTGTTCAGCGTGTTCAACCGCGGCATGTTCAACAGCGGCACCGCACCATCGCACCGGCACCACATTCGACCCCAACAGCAGTACACAGCACAGCTGCCCATCGCGCTCACAGCCCACAAAACCCTGATAGTAGTGCAGCGGAATACGCGGGGCCCTCACCGGAAGAGGGCACGCCAAATAGTGCTCAATGGGGTACAGATTCGGGACCGGGTCACTGAACAGGACCTCCTCCAGCTCATCGCACCACCGAGCATCCAGAGCAAACGTGTTCCTTCACGCGATCAGGCATAGGGGAAGCATCCAACGACGAAACAGTAGCACGCCGGGCACGATGGGCTTTACGGCGGCGAGAGAAAAGAGTGAACATGACCTGTTGAGTGATAGAGAATGAGCGACAGAATTGAGCGAAAATACGGGGACATATAACCCCGAAAAAGTAGCCGAATCATACGGCAACAACCGGCAGCAGCACGCACCGAGCCTGCAACCACCATAACTGGACATCACCGGAAAAACGCGGAGGCGCCCCCACCAGGGCGCCTCCGCGCACAAAAGCTAACTAGCTCACCGAAACAGCCGGGGAACCCTCGGGAACATACTCGCCCGAAGCCTCCATCTCAGCAGCAATACGGGTCGCCTCCTCGATCAGAGTCTCAACAATCTGATCCTCAGGCACAGTCTTAATGACCTCACCCTTCACGAAAATCTGGCCCTTACCGTTACCGGACGCCACACCCAGGTCAGCCTCACGAGCCTCACCCGGACCGTTCACCACGCAACCCATCACGGCAACACGCAGCGGAACCTTCATGTGCTCCAGGCCCTTCGTCACGTTCTCAGCAAGCTCCCACACGTTCACCTGCGCACGACCACACGACGGGCACGAAACGATGTCCAGCTTGCGGGGGCGAAGGTTCAGCGACTCCAGGATCTTGGTGCCCACCTTCACCTCCTCAACCGGAGGAGCAGACAGCGACACGCGAATAGTATCGCCAATACCCTGAGACAGCAGAGTACCGAACGCCACCGAGCTCTTAATAGTGCCCTGGAACGCCGGACCAGCCTCAGTCACACCCAAGTGCAGGGGCCAGTCACCGCGCTCAGCCAGCTGACGGTACGCCTCCACCATCACCACAGGGTCATTGTGCTTCACAGAAATCTTGAAATCACGGAAACCGTGCTCCTCAAAGAGCGAAGCCTCCCACACAGCAGACTCAACCAGAGCCTCCGGAGTAGCCTTACCGTACTTCTCCAGCAGACGCTTATCCAGCGAACCAGCATTCACACCAATACGCAGAGAAACGCCGTGGTCCGAAGCCATCTGAGCGATTTCCTTCACCTGGTCGTCGAACTTACGGATATTACCCGGGTTCACACGCACAGCGCCGCAACCAGCCTGAATAGCCGCATACACGTACTTCGGTTGGAAGTGAATATCAGCAATCACCGGGATACGGGACTGCTTCGCAATAATGGGCAGAGCCTCCGCATCCTTATCAGTCGGGCACGCCACACGCACAATATCGCAACCGGCAGCGGTCAACTCAGCAATCTGCTGCAGAGTCGCACCAATGTCGTGGGTCTTAGTGGTCGTCATCGACTGCACCGAAATCGGAGACTCAGAACCAACACCGACAGAACCCACCTTGAACTGGCGGGTTTTACGGCGCGGGGACAGAACCGCGGGAGCGGGCTTCGGCATACCAAGGCTGACCGACAAGGTTTCCTCCATACATGGGTTGTGAAAGACGTACGACGCATCCTTCGTTCAACTTTTTATTGTGCCACTGACGCGAAAGAAACCACTAATACGGGTACCCTTACCGCGCGCAACAACACGCTAAAACAGGGTGATGGGCTTAACAATATCCGCCACAATCAGAATGATAGACATCACAATAAACGCGCCCGCCACCGCATACGTCAACGGCAACAACTTCACCGGATCAAACGGACCCGGATCCTTACGCCCAGTCAAACGCGCAAAGAAACGACGCACACCCTCCCAAACAGCACCCAACACGTGGCCACCATCCAGCGGCAAAAGCGGAATCAAATTAAACGCAAAAAGCATCAAATTCATATTCGCCACCAGCGAGACCAACATCGCAGCCTTCGCCTTCACATCAATACGGTCAGTAGCCGTCACCTCACCGGCAATACGACTCACACCAACCACAGACACCGGCGACTCAACACTACGCTCACCACCGGTCACCAGGGTTACGGCCAAATCCCACACGCGTTGCGGCAGCGAAAGCATCGACGAACCCACACGCGCAAGCGTATCGCCCACCATCGCAGGCACCTCAGTAATAGAACCAGGCACCAACTCACTCGACGGCGAAACACCCACAAAACCACCGCGAGTCGTCGCAATCGAACCATCCGCAGCACGCGCATACTGGCCCTTACCGTCAGAGACCGGGCGAATCATCTCGACCGGAGTCACCGACAAATCCAGACGCTGACCATCACGCTCCACCGTCAAAGTGCTCGGGCGAGAACCCGCCGCACGAATCGCCGAAGACACAGCCTCCCACGACCCCGTCGACACACCATTCACAGCAACCACACGGTCACCCACCCGCACACCGGCTGCCTTCGCCGGCGACGGCGTGGACTTATCCGTACACTCGCCATAGCTAATCGAATCATGCGTGACATTCACGCTCGGCACGCACTCAGACACCGCCGACACCTTATTCGTCACCTGCGCCGTACCAAAACCACAAATCAGCACAGCAGTACACACCACACCAATCAGCAGGTTCATCGTCGGGCCACCCAGCATAATCACCATGCGCTTGAGCACCGGCAACTTATAGAACAGGCGGTCCTCATCACCGGGCTTCAGACGCTCAGCATCCGCCGCACGCGCCTCCTCAGCCAAAGACGCAAACGGGCTGGTACTACCCGAATGGCCCTCCTCATGGTGCTCCTTCACCTCAGCAGGGCTCGGCGGGTACATGCCAATCATCGAAATGTAACCACCCAACGGGATCGCCTTGAAACCGTACTCAGTCTCGCCACGGCGGAAAGAAAACACGGTCTTACCGAAGCCAATCATGTACTGCGGAACGCGCACATTGAACAGCTTCGCGGGCACCAGATGCCCCACCTCGTGCAGGGCAATCGAGACGGCAATAGCGATTGCCATGAGGATAATGCCCACAGCGTACAGCAGGATTTCCACGCTTTTACTCGTTTCGGTTCGGGGATACGAAGCTTCTAGGATACTCGCTTAGCCTGTGAAGGCGCCCTCCCCCACCTCATGTGACGATGCAGGACGGTGTGGTTGGGTACGCTATACCCTTCCTCCGCTCCTACAGGGGCACCCGCCCTCGCTTCGCTTCGGGCACCCTGATGTCGCTTCCGGAGGGTATAGCTACCCCGCGCTCCGACTTGGTGCACGCTAGGCTACCCGAGGTGGTGCGCCGTGTTTTCCGGAAGCGCCCTCAGGGTGTCACACGGACGCTCTCCGCAGCGAAGCAAGGAGGAAGCGGAGCGTCCGTGTGACGGGTGCCCCTGCGTAGGCGCGGAGGAAACATGCGGCGTGCCTCCCCAGACGCTGCATGAGATGAGAGGACGAACACCGCCCCTCAGCACCTACTCAACGCGACTAGCCTGCCGCCAAGGTCTGCGCCGGATCAATACGCGAAGCCTTTGCCGCCGGGTACAGGCCAGCCAACACACCAACCAGCGCGCCAGCACCCAAACCCAGCAGGATAGTGTCAGCGCTAATAATCGGTGTCCAGCGGTTCAGCAAAGACACAATCGAGATGCCGTTAACCGCCAGCACAATACCAGCCACAGCACCCAAAATACCGGTCAGCAGCGCCTCCGCCGAGAACTGTAGCAGAATACCCGAAGGGCGCATACCAATAGCCAGGCGCAAACCAACCTCACGGCGACGCTCCATCACCGCAACCAGGAACGTATTCATGATGCCCATCGCGCCAATCACGAGGGTAATAACGCTCATGGCTATGAGCATGGTGCGTTGCTGCTGGTCGACAGCCTCACGAAGAGTTTTCGGCTCCGGCGGAATGCTCACGCTATACAGGGCGGGACGTTCCGGAGAGAGCGCGTACGGTGCTTCCTCCGCAATCTGGTTTGCGGCACCGGCAACAGTACTCACCACAATCTGAGTGGAACGCTTACCGGTCTGCGCCGCCGCCGCGCCGCCACCGGCAGCGGGCTGCGCTTCTTCCGCATCGGCACCGGGCTTCGCTCCAAGAGGCAGATAGACCGAACCGTACGACAGAGTCAGCGAGGGGTTCTCCCGCACCACACCGATAACGGTGTACGGCTCATCGTGAATATAGACCGTAACTCCGGGGCTATAGGCAGCGCGAGCTGGCGCATCACGCTTTCGCTGAGCACCACAACCTTATCGTTCCGCTCCACGTGCCCCTCATCGAAGGTACGACCCCACACCAGCTCGTGACCCTGCACGCTAAAGATGCTGGGGGTTGCCGCAAGGACGGCAGCCGTCACGTTAGCGCCGCGCTCGCCAAAATTGTCTGGGCCGCGCTGAACATCGGCGGATTCATACAGCTGATCCACTAGCGCGGTACCGGTCACTCCGTTCAGCTGGCTAACACGCCGGTAGTTCTCACTTGCCGCCAGGCTCAATAGTTCAGCCCGGCTCATGGGCTCGGTTCGAGTGGAGCTTACCGTCAGGTGCTTAGCCCTAAAAATGTCGAAGCTGTCAGCCAGCTGCCCAGAAATGGTGGCGGTCAGACCAACGGTCAGCACGAGCGAGGCGATACCCAGGACCACGCCAAGCATGGTGAAGATATTGCGCCTCACCCGGTGAACGGTAGCGTCCCAGGCTTCTTTGAGGGAGGCGAGCGCCCAAGGTGCACGCCCGCTCCCCTGCGGCTTAGAGGCTTGTTCCTCAGCAAAGCCAGGCTGATGCAGAGACGCACGAACAGTCGTTTCTTCGTGTCGCGGTGCCTTCTGCTCGATGAGCTGCCCCTCGTGCATACGTAGCACCCGGTCGCAGTGCTCCGCCACGAGCGGGTCGTGGGTAATCACAATCGTGCTTTGCTGCTCCCCCGTACATTCACGGAGCAGGTCAATCACTTCACGGGTGAGTTCTTCATCCAGCGAGCCGGTCGGCTCATCACAGAGCAGTAGCGCGGGTTCTCCAATGAGCGCACGAGCAATAGCCACACGCTGCTTTTCACCGCCGGAGAGAGTGGTGATGGGTGCATCCGTGCGGTGGCTCAACCCCAGCAGGGCGAGAGTATCTTCAACACGTTGCGCCCGTTCCGCTTTGGGAACACCACGGTAAATAAGCGGTAGCTCAACGTTGCGGTACACGTTCTTATGTTCGATGAGGTGGAACGCCTGGAAGACAAAACCGATGCTGTCCAGGCGCGCTTCAGCTCGCTGTGCCGCGTTAAAGGTTGCGGTGTCTGTACCGTCCAGCAGGTAGCTTCCGGAGGCGGGCGTGCTGAGCAGACCGAGGATGTTCAGCAGGGTTGATTTGCCGCTGCCGGACGGTCCCAGGATGGCGACGACTTCTCCGTAGCGGACTTTCAGGTCAATATTTTTGAGCACGTCAATTCGAGTGTCACCCTGCATAAAGTGCTGGGACACTCCCTGAATATCAACGCTATAGGCTGGTGGGTGCGCGTGAGCGGCGCGGGAGTCAGTCATGGCTACTCCCTACTTTTTCTCGCGCATAATTTTGACGCTGTCGCCTTCGTGCAGGTCACCGGTGACGGCGTTCTTGCCGTTGGCGTTGCTGATGACGGTAACGGTTACCTCGCGTTCTTCACGTGCCTTCGATCCGTTGGAGCTTTCGGGGCCGAGCACGATGACTCGGGTCTGTCCGTCACGGGTGTAGAGCGCCGATGAGGGCACGACCAGGTGCGCTTCGGGGGTTTCTTCGAGGGTGAGTTCCGCGTTGACGGCGCCTCGGAGGCTGTCTGCCTTATCCCCCACGTCGAGGGTGAGGATGCGTTCGCCTTCGGTGTTTCCTGCCGCACCGGCTGCGCCGTTGAGGTTGGAGCCAGCCGCACCTTCTGCACCATTGGCCTGGCGACCGGCCTGGCTGTTGCCTGCGGCACCTGCAGCTTCGGAGGTGTTCTTGTAACCGAGGGTTGCAACGTACTCAGTATTACCGAGGGAGGGCACGGTTACCTTCTGGCCGCTACGGGCTTCGGGGGTGAGCCTACCGGTGGTTCCGGTGCAGCTGAGGGTCTTGCTACCTTCGGCGATGGTGGCGACGGGGCCGTCTGCGATGGCTCCGGTTGCGCGGGGGTTGCCGGTGACAACTCCGGCACGGTTGATGATGAGGAAGTAGCGGGCGGGAATAGGCTGGTCAGTCTTGACGTGCGCGTAGCCGAGGCTGTCGAGGAGGTTGTTGAGAGCCTCGTAGGTGTCTTCGGTGATGCGGGCGGGCTGCGGGCCCTGACGTCCCATGGCGGTCAGTGCCTCGTTGAGGAGTGCGGCGTCGGGGCCGCTGTCGTCGAGTTTGAGGTCGCGGTAGAGCGCGAAGCCGCCGGTGAGGGTGATGAGAGGTTCACCGTTGACTTCTGCGATGAGCGTTCCGTTGCCGACGGTGTCACCGTGTTTGATGGTGATTGCGGTGTACTGTCCTTCGCCGCTGTAGCGCAGCGGGGTTGAGGTGGCGTAGTTCGCGGTGCAGGTCAGGGGCACGGTGGTGCGCAGTTTCTCGCGGGTGACCGTGGCGGTGATGGTGGAGGGGTCCGGAGGCGCCGCTTCGGCGTCTTTTTGGGCGGTGGTTTTGATGTTTTGGGCGCTGATGAGCGTACCAACGGTGATGATGAGGAGCAGGGCGATAATGCCGTAGAGCCAGAGGGTTTTCTTCTGGCGGGTGGGGGTGGCGCTCATGGTGTCCCTTCTTTGGGTGCGCGTACGGGAACGCTATTGTCTGTGCCGTTTGGGCTTAGGCGGCGGTGCCGTGTGGGGTTAGTTTGTGCCCGGCACGGGGATACGTGCCGGGCACAATACGCTGTGACGAGGTGTAGCCGTTGCAGCTACTCTGTAAGCCTGTTCTGGTTAGTCCGCAGGATTAGCTCAGAATCTTTCGGGCGTTCTCTTCAGCAGTTTTCTTGGCGGTGGTCACCTGCTCGATGAGGCCCTGCTCCTTTTCGAGGAAGGAACTCAGGTAAGCGATAGCCATCTTTCGCTGTTCTGCATCTAGCCCGGTTGCTTCGCGGCAGGTCGCGTCGTTGATCGCCAGTTCGTGGGTGTCTTGGTTGTTCTGGCGGTACTGTAGGCGAGCCATATCCGGAGTGGTGTAGTCGCCTCCGAAGCGTTCTTTCATGCACTGTGCCCACTTCTCGGTGGCAGGCCCAAGGTCTTTGAAGATTGCGTCGTTGTTAAGGTAGTGAACCGCAGTGACGTTGACCTTTTTTATGATCGCACGGGATTCTTCTGAACCGAAGACTGCGCGGGTGGCTTCTTGCCGGCAACCGCCCTTTCCTTCGGTGCCGTCAAGAGCCTGCATTTCGGCGTCACTCATAGTCCGGCTCTGCTCTTCCAACTCAGCAGTCACCAAGGATGAGCGCTCTTCGTATCCGCGAGCGCGGGCATCCGCAACGGTGAGAGGCTCGAGACCAGGTCCCCGAAGTAGCGGGATTCCAGTTTCTCCGGCAGGAACCTTGTGGTGCGGGAATCCTCGTTCAGCCATGCACTGGCTCAGGGAACGCTGGTAGGCACGAACAACATTGTCAGAAAGTGAGGCGAGGTTCTCTACTTTTTCGATAGCTTGGCTATCAGGGCTAGTGGAGGCGCTATACGCCTTCTCAGCGTTAGCGGAAGCCGAGGAGCCGGTACTGGGCTGCCCGGACGCGCAGGAGCTAAGCACCAGGGTCAGCGGGAGTAGAGCCCCGGCGAGGGCTCGTAGGGTGTTCTGTCGACGCATAGGTGTGCACTTCCTCGTGAAATATAGCTGCATCTTTGTCCACTCGTTCACAGGGCTCACCATTGTTTGCCCTTGAGAGAAGATGATTTGAACACTAGCCTACCATGCAGTGTCTGGGCGGCGCACCGCATGTTTTTCTATCGGGATACGGGGTGGAGGGGCGGTGTTCGTCCTCGCCCCGCTGGTGGGGAGGCACGCCGCATATTTCCTCCGCGCCTACGCAGGGGCACCCGTCACCCGGACGCTCCGCTCTCTCCTCGCTCCGCATCGGAGAGCGTCCGGGCTGACACCCTGAGGGCGCATCCGGAAAACACGGCGCGCTACCTCGGGTAGCCTAGCGTGTGCGGAGGGGCGGTGTCGTCCGTAGTGACATCAGGGTGCCCGAAGCGAAGCGAGGGCGGGTGCCCCTGTAGGAACGAGGACGAGCACCGCACCGCAGAAGCGATTTAGCGCCCGGTCATACCCAGCAGCTCATTCGCGCGAACGCGAGCCCAACGCTCCGCGTTCAGCACAGCCTCCAGCGTCAAATCAGCGTCAGAGACAGCCTCAGCGCTGCCGGTGTGCTCTTCCAACACGCGCGCGACCGAGTCGACAATGTCGGTAAAGCGAATAGCGCCCGCATGGAATGCGGCGACGGCTTCCTCGTTGGCGGCGTTGAACACTGCCGGGTGGGTGCCGCCGACCTTACCGGCGTCCTTGATCATTCGCACGGCGGGGAATGCTTCCTCGTCCAGCGGCTCAAAAGTCCAGGACGCAGCCTTCGACCAGTCACAAGCAGGCACAGCACCGGGGATGCGGTGCGGCCAGGTCAGACCCAGCGCGATGGGCAGAACCATGCTCGGCGGGGACGCCTGCGCAATGGTTGAGCCGTCCACGAACTGCACCATGGAATGCACGATCGACTGCGGGTGAACTGCCACGTCAATACGGTCCAGGTCCACGCCGAACAGGTGGTGTGCTTCAAGCACTTCGAGTGCCTTGTTGACCATGGTTGCCGAGTTGGTGGTGACGACCAGGCCCATGTCCCAGGTGGGGTGTGCGAGCGCCTGCGCGGGGGTCACGTCGTGCAGCTGTTCGCGCTTGTAGCCGCGGAACGGGCCGCCCGATGCGGTGAGGATGAGTCGGTCGATTTCTGCGTCGGTTCCGGAGGCGAGCGCCTGGGCGATGGCGGAGTGTTCGGAGTCGACGGGCACCATGGGGGCGTCCAGGGGGGATGCGTCGACGGCAGCGCGTACGAGCGGGCCGCCTGCGATGAGGGATTCCTTGTTTGCCAGTGCCACGCGGTAGCCGCTGTTGAGGGCGGTGAGGGTCGGTTCCAGGCCGATGGAGCCGGTGATGCCGTTCAGGACGGTGTCTGCCGGGTGTGCTGCCGCCTGTACGGATGCTTCGGCACCGTGGGCGATCTGCGGGGTGTAGCCGGTGACGCCTGCTTCGGAGGCTGCCGCTTCGATGAGTTCGCGGAGGCGCTGCGCGTCTTCTGCGGTGCCGCTGGTGGCAACCAGTTCGGCGCGCACGTGCACTGCCTGGCGTGCGAGCAATTCGAGGGATCGGGAGCCTGCGGAGAGGGCGACGACCTTCAGCGGTGCGTCGTCGGCGGAGGCGCTGGTGCCCTTGAGCGCGGCGAGGTGGTCGATGACTTCCATAGCTTGGGTGCCGATGGAGCCGGTTGAGCCGAGGAGGGTGATGCGCTGCGGTGCGCGGGTGAGTTCTGTGAGGGCGTCGGTGAGGCGGTCGCGGCTGCCGCCGACGCGTGCTGAGGATCCAAACTTCATGGTTCTAGTGTCTCATGAGCTCGCGGGTGGATTCGGGTACTGGCGCCGCCTCTCATCTTAGAAGGCCCAGCACAGATGAACCCCAGAATAGATGAGCCCCAGCATCGTAGACCTCAGCACAGAAGAATCCCCCACCCTGTCATACGGGGCGGGGGATTCAACACATAACGTTTTAGAGCAGATCCTGCAGCAGTTCAATGCAGCGGTCCAGGAAAGCATCCACCTGGGATTCTTCGTAGCTGACGGTGCCGGAGGCGGGGCGGAACTTTGCGTGGCGCACCACGGAGGGGTCCAGCGGCTCTTCGCTGTTGAGCTGGGCGTACACGCGGTCGCAGATGGCGTCCACGTCGCCGACGAAGTAGCCCATGTGGCGGCGCTTGCTGGGGCGGCGGAAGCGCTCACCGGCGGGGCGTTCCAGGCGGCCTGCGAGCAGCTCGCCGGTCTCTACGAGGGAGCGTTCCCAGTTGTCCAGGCCGTACGCCTCAATGTAGCGGCTGCGTTCGAGCTTGGCGAAGCGTTCCTCAATCTTTTCGAGGGCGCGGTCGACCACATCCAGCTGGTAGCCGCCGGGTTCTTCGCGGAAGACGACCTGGCGGATTCGTCGGGAGGTGTAGAGGTCTTCGGGTAGTTCGGCGGCTCCGCTGAGCTTCTCGTAGTCCTCGGCGAGGCGGGTGAACAGGCGGTCTACTTCACTGCGCTTGTAGCCGGGTTCGGTTTCTGCTGCACGGGCAAATCCGCCTCCGTGGGTGGTGCTTGCCAAGGTAGGCTCCTCTCGACGATTGAACTTTAGAATACCAATGCGCAGGCTACCTGGTGCAAGGTGGGCGGGCGGCGTCTTAGATATAGCCTTTTACACCCCTCATCAACGGATACAGCAAAGGCGGGGCGCCCCTCCCCCACTCGTGGGAAGAAACGCCCCGCCTCCATAAGCGATAAAGCTTGAAGCTTTAGAGCGGCATAATAAACCGGAAAATCAGGCAACCAGCCGCCGCAGCAAAAAGAATCGAATCCAGGCGATCCATCATGCCGCCGTGACCGGGCAGAATATTCGACATGTCCTTCACACCCATACGGCGCTTGAACACGGACTCGACCAGGTCACCGGCAGTCGAAGCGACCACCATGACCGCCGCCAACGGAATAGCCCAATACCAGGGCGAACCCATAACCGCCAAGGCGATAGCGCCAACAACCGCCGAGCCGACGAAGGAACCAGCCAGGCCCTCCCAGCTTTTCTTCGGGGAAATCTTCGGCGCCATCGGGTGCTTACCCCAATTCACGCCGGCAATGAAGCCGAACGTGTCATTGCAGATGGCCATCAGCAGAATCATGAGGATACCGCGCTCGCCGTGGTCCGTCTGGAAGTAGACCATGGCAATACCCAGCATCAGCGGCACCCACAGCAGAGCCAGGGCGCTACCGCTCAAAGACTTACCCAGTGAGACCTGACGGTCAGCACGCACGAGAGCAGAAGAAAGCAACAGCGCCAGCAGGCTCACCGCCAGGGCGATGCCCAGCCCGGTAAACCGAACAGGTAGGACACCACCACAATTGCGCCAGACAGGGCACCCAGTAGGTATTCCGGGATGCCGTAGCCGCGGCGGGTATTGAGCACGTGCCCAATTTCCCAGGCGCCCAACGCTGCCGCGCCGGTAGCGATCGCAACAAAAACCGGCTGGTAAATCAGGCCCAGCACCAAAAGCACGCCGAAACCAACACCCACACTAATGGCGGCGGGCAGGTTACGGCCAGCTTTGGCGCTGCGCGACTTCACCGGCGTTGCAGCGGTCTGCGGGCTCGGCTGTGGAGCAGGCGGCGCGCTTTCTCTCTTCTTTCGCTTCTTTGCGTGCACTCATTAGGGTTTAGACCTCGAGCAGTTCAGCTTCCTTGTGCTTGTACAGTGCGTCGACCTGGTCGATGTGCTTCTTGGTCTGTGCGTCCAGTTCCTTCTCAGCACGTGCGCCTTCGTCTTCACCGATTTCGCTGTCCTTGACCAGCTTGTCGATAGCGGTCTTAGCGTGGCGGCGAACGTTACGGATGGAGATACGAGCCTCTTCAGCCTTGTGGTTGACGAGCTTGGTGTATTCCTTACGGCGCTCAGCGGTCATTTCGGGCATGACAACGCGGATAGCTGCACCGTCGTTGCTGGGGTTAACACCCAGGTCGGAGTCACGCAGAGCCTTCTCGATAGCTGCCAGTGCGGTCACGTCGAAGGGAACGATCTTGACGGTACGTGCGTCCTCAACGTTGAAGGACACCAGCTGTTGCAGCGGGGTCGGTGCGCCGTAGTACTCGGCAGTCAGGCCGCTGAAAATTGCGGGGTTCACACGACCGGTACGAACCTTAGCGAACTCAGTCTTGGTTGCTTCGATGGTCTTTTCCATCTTCTCGCCGGCTTCGGCAAGGATTTCTTCGATCACGAAAGGATCTCCTTTGTCGGAATTCTGGGGTACCAGAATTGTCGGTGGGCGTTCGCTCAGCCCTCGTTATTCCCCGCCGGTTTGCGGCGCATCCGAGGCGAAAACCTTACGGATACTGCGAAGTCAGCGGGAAAGAGCCAGAACGTCGTATTTGATATAAGTCTAGACGGTACCGGCGGGCATAAGCGAGTTTTAGCGCCTACCCGCGCGGTACCGTCCAGAATAAGTCCGCGCTATCGAGCACGGTCACAATCAGAGGGGCATCAAACATGCCCCGGCCTAGAAAATTAGGCGTTAGCGAGTAACGAGGGTACCCATCTTCTCGCCCAGAATCGCGCGGGTCACGTTACCCTCACCCTGCATGCCGAACACGCGCATGGTCACGTTGTTGTCACGGCACAGGGAGAACGCGGTCTGATCCAGCACGCGGATGTTGCGCTGCATTGCCTCATCGTAGGTGAGGTTGTACAGGCGCTCAGCGTTGGGGTCCTTGTTCGGGTCAGCAGTGTAGATGCCGTCCACGCCGTTCTTAGCCACCAGAACCTCATCTGCGTGGATTTCCAGGGCGCGCTGAGCAGCCACAGTGTCGGTGGAGAAGTAGGGCAGACCCGCACCAGCACCGAAAATCACGACGCGGTCCTTCTGCATGTGGCGAATCGCGCGGCGAGGAATGTAAGTCTCAGCAACCTGCGGCATGGTGATTGCGGACTGAACGCGGGTGTCAATACCCTCCTGCTCCAGGAAGTCCTGCAGCGCCAGGGAGTTCATCACGGTGCCGAGCATACCCATGTAGTCTGCACGGGAGCGGTCCATACCCGCCTGAGAAAGCTCAGCACCACGGAAGAAGTTGCCGCCACCAATCACGATGGAGGTCTCAACCTCGCCAACGGTTGCGGCGATCTGCTTAGCGATGCTGCGCACGACCTCGGTCGAAATGCCAACTTCACCGCCACCAAAAACCTCACCGGAAAGCTTGAGCAAAACGCGGCGGCGGCCGGTCTCGTCACGGTGCATCGGGCGGGGATTCGCTTCAGTCATGGTTCCTCCAGTGGCTTACCTATGGATTGTTATGGGTGATTTGGGCGGGCTCATGCCGCCTAGTCCTTATCAAGGATACAGCAAAGCCGGGTAGCCACCAGTGGTGACTACCCGGCTTCAGGCTATAATCCCAACCTCATACGATTTCCCTTACCGGGAACCCGTAATACGGGAGGGCAGAACTGCAGCGAGTCCTTATGCACCCACGCGGAAACGTGCGAATGCGGTTGCGGTTGCGCCAGCCTCGGACAGAACCTGTGCAACAGACTTCTTGGAGTCCTTTGCGAAGTCCTGATCCAGCAGGGTGTTCTCCTTGAAGAAGCCCTTCAGGCGACCCTCAACGATCTTGTCCAGAATCTTCTCGGGCTTGCCCTCAGCGATTGCGGTCTCGCGAGCAACGCGCTTCTCGGTCTCGATCTGGTCTGCGGGGATGGACTCGGAATCCAGGTACTTGGGGCTCATTGCAGCAATGTGCACTGCAACGTCGTGTGCGATCTCGTCGGTGTTCTCACCGGAGACAGCCAGCAGAACGCCAACCTGTGCGGGCAGGTCCTTGGAGGTCTTGTGCAGGTAAACTGCAACGTTCTCGCCCTCAACGCGTGCAACGCGGCGGACAACAATCTTCTCGCCGAGCAGTGCACCAGCGTCGGTGGTCAGCTCCTCAACGGTCTTGCCCTCGTAGGATGCAGCCTGCAGCTCTTCCAGGGTGGAAGCGTCAGCAGCAATAGCAGCCTCGAGCACGTTCTGGCCGAAAGCGATGAAGGGGTCGGACTTTGCCACGAAGTCGGTCTCAGAGTTGACCTCGATCATGTAGCCAACGCCGTTCTCAACGCGTGCAGCTACCAGGCCCTCAGCGGTTGCGCGACCCTCGCGCTTGGTGATGCCCTTCAGACCCTTAACGCGGATGATCTCGGCAGCCTTCTGCTGGTCGCCGTTAGCCTCGTCCAGAGCCTTCTTGACGTCGAGCATACCTGCGCCGGTCTTCTCGCGCAGTGCCTTGATGTCTGCTGCGGTGTAGTTCGCCATTGTGAACTCCTTGTGTTGCTGTAATAAATCGGGATGACATCCCGGTGGTACAAATGGCGGACGGCGCCGCGCCCAGGTCAGGGCGGGCGCCGTCCGAACGTGGTCCCCACTGGCGGGGGCCACAAAGCATAAAGCTTAGTGGGCTAAGAAAGCTTACTTAGCTGCCTCTTCAGCCTGTGCAGCCTCGTGCTGCTCCAGGAGCTCGCGCTCCCAAGCTGCCATGGGCTCCTCAGCTGCTTCAGCCTTGCCGTTCTTCTTAGCGTTGCGCTCGATCAGGCCGGCTGCCACTGCGTCAGCAATCACGCGGGTGAGCAGGTTGACGGAGCGGATAGCGTCGTCGTTACCGGGGATCGGGAAAGCAACCTCGTCGGGGTCGCAGTTGGTGTCGAGGATAGCAACAACGGGGATGCCCAGCTTCTGAGCCTCGTTAACTGCCAGGTGCTCCTTCTTGGTGTCAACAACCCACAGGAGGGAGGGAACCTTGGACAGGTTGCGGATACCGCCGAGGGTCTTCTCGAGCTTCTCGAACTCGCGACGCATGAGGAGCAGTTCCTTCTTGGTGTAGCGAGAACCTGCTACATCGTCGAAGTCAATCTGCTCGAGTTCCTTCATGCGCTCAATGCTCTTGGAGATGGTGCTGAAGTTGGTCAGCATACCACCGAGCCAGCGGTGGTTCACGTAGGGCATGTTCACGCGGGTTGCCTGCTCAGCGATAACTTCCTGAGCCTGCTTCTTGGTACCCACGAACAGGATGTTGCCACCGTGTGCGACGGTCGACTTAACAGCCTCGTATGCCTTGTCGATGAAGGCGAGGGACTGCTGCAGGTCGATGATGTAGATGCCGTTGCGCTCGGTCAGGATGAAACGCTTCATCTTGGGGTTCCAACGGCGGGTCTGGTGACCGAAGTGAACGCCGGAGTCCAGCATTTCACGCATAGTTACGACGGGCATGTCGTCTCCTTTGTGGTGCCGCGCGGACCTCCCATTCGGGCTAGCCCAACGCGCGCATAGTAGTTATCAGTTTCTCCTGGCGGCGGTTAGCGTTCACGGTTACCCGTTCAGCTCAGGCCCTAACCACCCCGTGTGGGTGGACCGAAGGTCCCTTATCGGCTCCCCCGATGAGGATGCCGCTCACGCCGCGCGTCGTCAGTGGTACTGTGCGGAACCCCTCGAAGAGGGAGAATGCCCGCGCAGGCACACTGCAATACGACATTGTACCGTATATTCCGCGATTAATCCGCCGGGATGGGGTTAAAACCTGCGTGGGCGGTGCGGGTGTGTGCAGGGGCACTGTGGATAACGGATTTTAAGGCGGAAACGGCGCAGTTATCCACAATTTTTCGTGAGGGGCTGCGTCGCGGGGCGATTCGTGATGTGCTCAGAAGATGAAGAAGAGCATGAAGACTTTAGAAGCGGCACTGCGGCACGCGGTGCTGGTGGCATGCTGCCTGCTGGGTGCGCTCGTGTGTGCGGGTGGAGATGGCTTGACGGACGGGGTAGGTTTTGCAGACGGCGCCGCCTCAAGCGCGAAAGTTCCCAGCACGGTTGAACTCGCCGCGAGCCGGCTACGGTACCGCTCCCCCACCGCCGCATCCAGACCGCAGGTAATCCGCCCCTTTGAGAAGCCCGCCCAACGCTGGAGCACCGGGCACCGCGGCGTAGACCTCGCCGTACCCGAACACGACCGGCGCGTCTACGCACCGGCGCCGGGAAAAGTGGTTTTCAGCGGCACGGTCGTCAACCGAAAAGTGCTGGTCATTGCGCATCCGGACGGGCGGCGTAGCACCTTCGAACCCATGGATGAGGCACTCCCGGTCGGCACCACGGTTGCAGCCGGTGACATCATCGGCACCGTCGCCGCCCCAGATAGCGCTGGCGAAAATAGCGAGCGCCCCTACCGGCGATGCTCCACCCCGTGCCTGTACTGGGGTGTGCGTCAGGGAGGCGCCCGCGGGGACGGCAGCGGCAAGGACGCCGAGTACATCAACCCCATGAGCCTGTTGGGGTCGAAGGAGCCGAGCATTCTGCTTCCCGTGCCGGGCGGATATTAGGCGCGGGTACTAGCGGGAAAAGCAAGCAGATACAGCTGTGGCCCGTCACCTCCCCAAAAGGAGGCAACGGGCCGCAGAATCCAGCCTAGAGTGCGTTCTCTAGCCTAGGTGCTAGAGGCGGCTGATTACTGGAGGATGTCACCGTCATCAGCACCGAACTGGTTCGGCTGCACAGGCTGCTGAGCAGTCTGGCCGGGCTGAGTAGGCTGAACCGGCTGTGCGGCCTGCGCATCGTACGCGGGCATTGCCTTGGTCGGTTCATTCTCACCGTAGTTCAGGCCGTGCTGCGGAGTGAACACCTGAGTCGGCGAATCATCACCTGCGGCATAGGCGGTGTTCTGCGCCGGGTAGCCACCCTGTGCCGGGTAACCGGGCTGCGCAGCGTAGCCGCCCTGAGCCGGGTAACCATTCTGTGCGTCAGCCTGGGTTGCACCGTAACCGGTCGCAACACCAGCCGCAGCACCCAGCGCAGCAGCCGAAGCGGCACGACGCTCACGACCCTTCGCACGAGCCGCCGCAATCTTCTTGCGGAACAGGAAGAGCAGAACCAGGATAAGCAGCAGCAGACCCACAATAACCGCGTCCACGATTACATCAGTCATGCTCAGGCCGGACACCGGAATAGCCAATGCGTTACCGCTAAACACGCCGTTCTCACTCTTGACGCTCAGCTCGCCACCATTGACGGTGAACTGTACACCGGCACGCGCCAAATCATAATTGAGGGTGTTCACCTTCTGCTGGTCCAGCGAGGAGAAGGTCGGCGCCTTGAAAGTGAGCTCGTAAGGAACACGGTAGTAGTTACCCAGCTTCTGAGCAAGCTTAATATCCGGCTTCAGAGTGTAGTCACTGCCGAAGGGGTGGTAGCCACCGGAGCGGGTGACGGTCACCTTCGATTCGGGCAGGTATTCATTCAGGCGCTGGTTGAACTCAGCTTCGTCTTTACCGCGAACCTTCACGCTCACGATGGTGGCGTCGCCGTCCTGGCGAACCTCAGTCTCGTCATTGCTACCACCAGCAAAAGCGTTCTTCAGAGCCTCTTCTGCACCAGCTACGTCAGAGCTCGGGAAGGAGTAGAGGAAACGTGCCTCCATCGAGCCGTCCAAACCCAGGGAGGTAGCCACCTTCATGCCCTTCATGGTCACCTGCTGTGAAAGGTAACGGCTCAGGTGAAGGACGCTCTTCGAAGAGGAAGAGCCAGAGTTGCCGGTGTTATCAACCTGATAGCTATGGTCGGAGCTGTCCTTCAGGATGACTTCCAGACCGTTGCCTTCCGGAGAGCACAGCAACGAGCAGTCCAGCACACCCTTCATGGTCTTACGCACATAGAAGGTCTTCGACTCTTCCTTGACCTCTCGTGTGTAGCTCAAATCGGTGGTACCTGCACCCAGCAGCTTCTTCAGCTTAGTGTTCAGGTCGTCCAGGGAGGATGCGCTGAAGGTCAGGGTACGACCCACTTCTTCCTTCGCCGCGCTGGTAGAAGCAGAGGGAGCCATGTAGGTTGCCTGGGAAGACTCCAGGCCCTTCTTCAGCTCGGAGCCCTCAGGCTTGACCTGGTTCAGATAGGCGTCAACCGCAGCGGCGGTCTCCGAGTTCATGATGTCCTTCGCTACGAAGGAGGCAGTAGCAGAGTAGCCACCGTCCTTTTCCTGAAGCTCAAGAACCATCACCTTGAAGCCACGGTCCTGAACATCCTTCGCGGAAATAGTGGAACCGCCGGAGTTCTTTACCGTCTTATCTCCAAGCTTCACGGTAGTGTCACCGTCACTGGTGAATACGCTGTTCTTGTCAGAGGAGGAGACCACACCATCCACAACCAGAGCTTCCGGGACCCAGCCCAGCAGGTTCTTCGAAGTGAAGTTCTCCTTCACCTGAATACCCTGTACCAGGCCCTGCTCAGAGTTGATGATGCTAATCTGTGGGTCGATATCGGAGCCTGCAGCCTTCAGAATAGAAGCTACCTTGGTACGGTACTCTTCCACCGAAGAGAAGGGAATAGTGAGGGTAGCGCGCGCCTTTTCACCGTCGGACTGAATACCACCGTACTCCAGGCCGCTCGGCAGGTGCTTACGAATAGAGGCGTCCAGGGCCTCCGAACCACCCTTAATCTTGTCCTTGTTGTCCTTGAGATTAAAGGACACCTGCATGGTGCGGGTACCCTTCTCAGCACTCTCAAGGCCAAGCTGAGTCTCAATCTTCGCACCGCAGGCGCTCAGAATCAGGGCGGCAATGGTCAGCAGAACCGCAAGGAACATCCAACGCTGACGAGCCGGTGCAGCCGGGGTGTGAGTCATCGCGTGCATTCTAGGCTCCCATCAGGCGGATAGCCACGTAGTAAACAACCATGGATGCCAGAACCCACGCGGTGCTCAGCGCCGCGTGCATGATAATCGGGGACTTCGCGAAGCGGCCCAGACGGTTCAGGCCCAAGTAGGTCAGAGCCTCACCCGAGAACACCGCGAAAGCAAGCACCAGAACCATGAGCATGGTCAGGAAGAACGCACCGCCACCGCTACGGGTGAGGGTCAAGAAGAACACGAGCAGGTTCAGCACCAGGAACGAAGGAATCAGCGCCAGAGAAGACACCGACACGGCGTGCATACTCGCGGTGAAAGAGGCCGGAGCCTTACCAATACGCGCGGTCAGCTGCAGCTGCACACCGCGCAGAACCTGCACGCCGAAGATTGCAAGAGCCATCAGCACGTACGCCAGAATCATGCGTCCGGTCGGTACAGCCTGTGCGGCGTAGGCACCACCGTAGGCGGCACCGCCTCGGCCACCAAACATGTAGCCCAACATAGACATCATGACAACCGCCGCCAGAATTACCAGCCGGCTGAAGAAGAACGCGCCCGCCAGCGCCTGCAGAGTCGTGGGAACAATCCAACCCCACACACCTGCGGAAGAGATGCGGGCGTGCGCGGTCGCCGGGTTGCTGGAGAAAACGTCCAGGAACGCGTTCCAGGTAGCACCCAGTGCCTTCACCGCCGGATGCGGCGCGCTCGGCGCGTAGACTGCCTGGCCGGGCTGACCCGGCTGCGCAGCACCGGGCTGGGTAGCATCGGGCTGGGGCGCGGCGGCGGGCTGACCGGGCTGTGCAGGAGTTGCCTGAGCGGGCTGGGGTGCCTGCTGAGGCTGAACGGGCTGCTGAGGTGCTGCCGGTGCGGCAGGCTGAGCAGCATTACCCTGCTGGCTCGGCTGCACAGGCTGGCTCGGCTGAGCAGCCTGAGCTGCATTACCCGGCTGAGCAGCCTGACCCGGAAGCGAAGCACCCTGCGCGGGGTGTGCGCCGGCATCGTAGCCGTAGCCGCCGGCTGCACCCTGCGACGGGTTGTTGGGAGTGTTCTCCGACATTGAGATCCTCTCGTATGGTGTGTGGATGCAACACCTACCGGCTGAATCGGCATCTACCGGCGGCATCACACTGTCTTTCGTGACAAGACTCTTCAACCCTACAGTATTGAACGCTATGATGCGTCTTCGTTCGTCATTTACTCATTTCATCACCGTTGATACATTCCATGAACGAAAATACGCGCCTCCGAGAGCATGACAAAAGAGCACGAAAAGAGGGCGCGAAAAAGCCCCGCCCGCCGACAAGTGGGTGAAGTCGACGGGCGGGGCCGTAGGGAGTGCGGGGCTCGAACCCGCGACCAAGGGATTATGAGTCCCCTGCTCTAACCGGCTGAGCTAACTCCCCATCCGGTGCAGTGACGGCGCGCAATGGGCGCCAGCACCATCCTCTAGAGTACCTGAACGGTGACTGAGAACGAAAAACGCTCAATCCGCCGCCCAGGGGCTAGAGAAGCTTTAGCGGCGCGAATCCAGGTAACGCTGGTACGGAGCGTCGCTCACGTACAGTTCCTCGAAGGTGCGCCAGGTGTTCTCAGCGCTGTGGAAGCCCACGATGCGGCGGGACTCACGACCCATCTGCTCACGCTCAGCAGCGGGCAGGGAGAGCACAGCCTCCAGCTTCTTCGCCAAATCCTGAGCGTTATTGGGTTCGAAGAGGTAGCCGTTCACACCGTCCTCCACCAGGTGCGGCAGAGCCAGCGCGTTCGCGAGCACCACGGGGGTGGAGGCGCTCATCGCCTCCAGGGAAACCAGGGACTGCAGTTCGGCGGTACCGGGCTGGCAGAACACATCAGCCATCTGGTACACCTCGGGCAGATGCTCCTCCGGAACGAAGCCGCGGAAAATCACGCGGTCGGACACGCCGCAATCGTGCGCCTTCTGTTCGAGAGCTTCACGCAGCTCGCCGCCACCGGCGATATCCAGCACCACGTGCTCAAGGGTATTGGGCAGCAAGGAGAGCGCCTCGATGAGCACGTCCACGTTCTTCTCTTCGGCAAGGCGACCCACGAAGGCAATACGCAGCTCACCGGGAACCTTACCGGCGTCAGCACCCTCAGCCAGCTCGTAGTCGCTGATCTCAATACCGTTAGAAACCGGCATGACGGGGCGGTCAAAATGGCCCAGGTCGCGCATCGCATCCGCACCAATCTGGGTGGGGGTGGTAACGACCGCAGTCTTGGAGAAGCAGAAACGCATATCCTTCCAGGTGACCTTCTCAATCACGCGCTTCACGGGAGAGGGGAAAGGCAGGAACGGGTCAAGGTTCGCCGGCATGAAGTGGTTCGTTGCGATGACACGGATACCGCGGCGCTTCGCCTGGAAGATGAGGGCACGGCCAATAATGTAGTGACACTGCACGTGCACCACGTCCGGGCGGACCTCGTCAAGGATTGCGCCGACCTCGGACCAGATCTCCCAGGGCACGCAGATGCGGTTCGTCTCATGGGTCGGGGGCAGGTGGGAGCGCAGGCGGTGCTCCACGATGCCACTCTCTACTTCGGTGCGGTAGCTGGGGCCGGGGATGGGGCTGGCGGCGACCACGTGCACGGAGTGGCCTCGCTTGAGCATGGAGGTGGCGAGGCGGTGACCGAATTGTGCTGCACCGTTGATGTCCGGCGGGTAGGTTTCTGCGCCAATCAGAATCGTCTTTGCCTGTTCCATGACGGGGCTCCTCATCGGGGTGTAGTGTGTCGGTGACTTTGGGGTTTCGGGTGCGACGGTGCGCCGCTTCTACCTCTGTCTGCCGCGTGCACCGGGTGGGTCCAGTACGTACAGCACTTGTCTATTCTACCTGTGAGCTGCGTCCTTCTCCGACTCGTAGAGGGAGGGGTTTGGCTGGGAGTTACCTCTAAACCTCACGATGAGACAGAAGTCGGCAACCTGCCCGTAGACGCACAAACGCCCCGATACGAGTATCGGGGCGTTTTGATGCTTGGCGTTAAACCTGTACCGGTTTTAGCGGCGGCTAGGTTTAGCGGCGAACAGTGTTTAGCGGCGTACCAGGCGGTTCAGGAAGTGCAGGACGGTTGCAATGGATGCGCCCAGTGCTGCGAAGGACTTCCAGCGTGCCTGCAGAACCTCGGGCTTGCGCACGTTCTCTGCCAGGCCGCGGCCGGTAGCTGCTGCACCTGCGGCAACTTCGGAGGGCACTGCCTTGAGAGCGTCCAGAGCCTGCTGGGTGTTGTTCTGAACGTCGCCGGTGTAGGACTGCAGGTCGTCGCGCAGGGCTGCCAGGTGCTGGCGGCGTTCTGCGGTGCGCTGCTTGAGCTCTTCGAAGGTCGGCGGCTTGGGCTCTTCCTCGCCGCGTGCCTTGCGCTCTTCAGCTTCCTGACGTGCGCGTTCTGCTGCTTCTTCAGCTTCCTTAGCCTTCTGCGCTGCACGCTCTGCCTGTTCCTTCTTCAGGCGCTCAGCGGACATGGCGGTACCTTCCTTGAGTACGCCGAGGTCGAAGAGCAGACCGAAGATTGCGGATTCGGGCTTGAACGGCAGCTGTGCCTTGACCTTCTTCAGACCGACCAGGGCGCAGATTGCCAGGACGATGAGGAAGATGAGGGCGAAGACCAGTGCGGATGCCCAGTAGGGCATGACGGTGCCGAGGCCAAGGATTGCTGCGGCGACCAGCGCAATAATCAGGAACAGACCGAAGACTGCTGCGACGCCGAAGAAGGCTGCGCCCTTACCAACGGCGATGCCCTTGGTCTTCAGCTCGTGCTTTGCAATCTGGATTTCGTCCTTGACCTGGCTGGGTCCGAGGGTCTTGAAGGTTTTGCCAGCGTCGATGATGTTCGCGACGCCGGACTTAATCCCGCTGATGCCAGCAAAGAAACGCTTGGGTGCCTTGGGATTAGTAGTAGTGGTCATGACCACCTCTCCGTGACGTGTTTTTGGAGGCTTCTTTTTCGCACTCCACCTCCTATAGTTTAGCCCCTTATGATACCTCCGCGTGACCGTTTGGGTGGGGGTTTGCGCTATCTCTTCAGGTATTTCGACTTTCTGGAGGCTACATTGAGCTGCAGGCGTAGCTTTCTGGGTTTGGTTGCGCCTGTGGATTTGCTCTGGAGTAGGCGTAAGAGGATGCCGATGCGCCGCTCCCCCGCTACGCGCCGAGTGGGTGCGTGGCGCGTGGGGGTGGGGAACTTTTCGGTGCGTTAGATTTCACATTTTTACAGGGTACATTTTTGCAGGGTGAAGTATCTTTGCCTCGCCGGGGGCGTAAGCCCAAGGGGTTGCTGGTTCACGACTTGGGGAGAACGTTCCGACTGGACTCGATACAGCGGGGTGAAGATTTTCCGAGCGCGCGAGGAACCAAAAATCTCAACCACCCCGTATGCCACTGTTGCGCTGGACTCGACACAGCGGGGTGACGGTTTTTCCGAGCGCGCGAGGAAGTAAAAAACCGTTATCCCGCCGAGGGCGTTAGCCCGAGGGGTTAGGTGTGGGCACCCCAGCGCCTGCGTATGGCGGAGTGGTTATTGGTTCATGACTTGAAGAGAACGTTCCGACTGGACTCGAACCAGACGGAACCCGAAGGGAGCGCCCCAGCGCTCACGTAGGGTGGAGTGGTTACTGGTTCGAGCCAGGGCAACAGATAAAGCAAGAATCCCCAGGGCGGAGCCCTGAGGATTCTTGCTTTATGCGCTCCCCCCGACTGGACTCGAACCAGTAACCCTTCGATTAACAGTCGAATGCTCTGCCAATTGAGCTACGGGGGATTATTTTGTTTCGTTGCTGGTTTCCCTTGCAACGAGTAATAACTATACCGGGGCTGTTTGGGCTCCGCAACTTGAAATGCTATGAAGTGCATCACTTTTGGGGTGTGTGGTTGGTTTGGGTGGTGAGGGAGGCTTCTACCCCGCGGTATTCCCCGGCAACCTGCAGAACACAGGACATTCGGCAGGTAGCCGGAGCGTTCACAAGGAACCGTACTTAGCCGCGCTGTGCGCTGAGCTGGCGGCGGCGCATTTCCAGCTCGAGGAGCTGACGCTGTACCGCTTCGAATTCTTCGTCGTCGGGGTTGGCGCTGAGCTGTTCCAGGCGCATCATCAGGTCAGATTTTTGGCGGGCAATCTGCTGCTCAAACAGAGCATTGAGCGCACCGGTGACGAAACCGGGCAGACGCTCAGCGCTACTGACCGGTAGCGGTGAGACGGCGAGCTCTGCGATGGCGGGGTGTACGCCCTCCACAGCGCCGGAGCGCACGCAGTTAATCCATTCGATGCCGGGGGTGGGCGCCATGACGGTTGCCGCGTGAATAATGCCGGCGGCCACCTCACGGTGGGTGCGGTAGCGGAACAGCACAGTGGCGAGGTTACGCCACTGTTCCACACTGATGAGCTCGGGGTGCTGCAGGGCAATCTCAAGTGCCGCCTTTTCGAGGCGGGCAACCGGGTCGCGCGGGTCGGGGGTGAGGAATTCCTCGACGGCGGGGGCGGTCACCTCCGGCTGGGGTGCGGCGGGCTGAATGCTGCTCGGCGGGTGCGCGGCAGCGTTCTGACCGGCGTAGGCACTGGGTGCGGCGTGGTCTTCTGGTGGCGGTGCGTCGTAGGCGGGGTCGTAGGGCGCGTCAGCATGAACTGCGCCCTGAGCACCCGCGTAACCCGGCGCGCCCACGTAACCCTGAGCGCCCGCATAGCCCGGCGTGCCCGACACTCCCTGCGGCCCCTCGTTCAGACGCTCGTAACGCGGCGCGGCGGCGGTAGCCTCCGCCTGCTGGGAGCGAGAAAGCTTCGGGTGATTCTGCGCGTACGCCACGGCACGCTGAATCTCGTCCAGCTCCAGGCCGAGCTGACCGGATACCTTACGCATGTAGGCGGGGCGCAGGTCGCGGTCCTTGATGCCGGCAATAATCGGGGCGATGGCGCGCATCGCCAGCACGCGGCCCTCCAGGGTCGCCAGGTCGTACTTGGCGAGGGTCGAATCAATCGCGAACTCGAAGAGCGGGCGGCGCGAGGCAATCAGCGAGCGCACGGCGGCGTCGCCCTTGTGCAGGCGCAAGTCGCAGGGGTCCATGCCGTTCTCGGCAACCGCCACGAAGGTCTGCGCGACGAAGCGCTGGTCCTCCTGGAAGGCAGCCATGGCAGCTTTCTGACCTGCGGCGTCACCGTCGAAGGTGAAGATGATTTCGCCGCCGGAGCCGTCGTCGGTAATCATGCGGCGCACCATCTTGATGTGGCCGGGACCGAACGCGGTGCCGCAGGTGGCAACGGCGGTGGTGATGCCGGCGAGGTGTGCCGCCATGACGTCCGTGTAGCCTTCCACGATGACGACCTGCTTGGTCTTGGTCATATCGCGTTTTGCCAGGTCAATGCCGTAAAGCACCTGGGATTTCTTGTACAGCTGCGTCTCGGGGGTGTTCAGGTATTTGGGGCCCTGGTCGTCGTCGAAGAGGCGGCGGGCACCGAAACCGATGGTTTCACCAGCGATGGTGCGAATCGGCCAGATAATGCGGCCGCGGAAGCGGTCGTACAGGCCGCGGTTGCCCTCCGAGAACATGCCGGTAGCCTTCAGCTCCTCATCAGTGAAACCCTGAGAGCGAAGGTGCTTGAGCAGGTGGTCCCAGCCGCGCGGGGCGTAGCCGACACCGAACTTGCGGGTTGCGGCGGGGTCGAAACCGCGGGCGCCGAGGAAGCGCTGCGCCTCCTGAGCATCAGCGCTGTAGAGGTTGCGTTCAAAGAACTCGGCGGCCATCTTGTGCGCGTCGAGCAGGCGGCGGCGCATACCCGCCTCGTAACGGTCGCCGGGCTTACCGCCCTCATAGTGCAGGGTGTAACCAATACGGGCGGCTAGACGCTCCACCGTCTCAACGAAGCTGGTGTGTTCCATCGCCATGACGAAGGAGTACACGTCACCGGATTCACCGCAGCCAAAGCAGTGGTACGAACCGACCTGCGGGCGCACATTGAAGGAGGGCGTGCGCTCGTCGTGGAACGGGCACAGCCCCTTGAAGGTGCCTATACCGGCGCTTTTGAGGCTCACATAGCCTTCAATGATTTCGCGGATATCGGTACGGGCGCGGACTTCGTCAATGTCTTCTTTGCGGATTAATCCAGCCATAAACTCAATTCTACGGTGAGGGTCAACAGGTAGCCTCTGCAGGCGTTATAGGCGCGGGAAATAGCGCGCGAACAGGCTCACAAAAAGGATGCGCCGCGACGCGCAAACAGCACGCCGCGGCACACAAGTACAGGTGTTTAGCCGCCGGAAATATCCAGCTCAGCCTCCACCAGGCCCAGACGCTCAGCGTCCCCCAGGATGCGCGAATCCAGCCAGCCATCGGGCAGGTGCGGCTGCTTGGGGCTACCGGCGCGACCGCGCGAACCCTCCACGGCGGCACCCGGGTAACCAATCGAGTGGTCCAGCTGAGCAATCAGCTCACGGAACGTCGCCAGGTCGGGCACCTGAGCCATCTTCGCGCGCAGCTCACCGCCAACCGGGTAACCCTTGAAGTACCACGCCACGTGCTTGCGAATCTCACGCAGGCCGCGGGTTTCATCGCCGAAAGTCTCCACCAGCAGTTCTGCGTGGCGGTAAATCATGTCCGACACCTCAGTCAGGGTCGGGCGGATACGCTCCGACGAACCCTCAAACGCATTCTGCAGGTCGCCAAACAGCCACGGGCGACCCTGGCAGCCGCGACCAATCACCACGCCGTCCACGCCGGTCTGCTCAACCATGCGTACCGCATCCTCGGCGGAGAAAATATCGCCATTACCCAGAATCGGCACATCCGGAATCAGCTCACGCAGCTGCGCAATAGAATCCCAGTCGGCCTTACCCGAATAATGCTGAGCCGCAGTACGACCGTGCAGAGCAATCGCCGCAACACCGGCATCACGCGCGATCTTGGCGGACTCCAAGAACGTAATGTGGTCATCGTCGATGCCCTTACGCATCTTAATGGTCAGCGGAATATCGTTGCGGGACGCCTCCTTCACCGCGGTCTGCACGATCGCAGTGAACAGGTCAGTCTTCCAGGGCAGGGCGGCGCCGCCACCGCGGCGAGTCACCTTAGGAGCCGGGCAGCCAAAGTTCAAGTCAATGTGGTCTGCACGGTCCTCTTCAACGACCATGCGCACAGCCTTACCGACGTTGACCGCGTCCACACCGTAAATCTGGATGGAGCGGATCTTCTCGTCCGGGTCATGCTCAATAATGCGCATGGACTCGGGCTTACGCTCCACCAGGGCGCGCGCAGTCACCATTTCGGTCACGTACAGGCCGCCGCCATATTCACTGCAGAGGCGGCGGAAAGCCTTATTGGTCACGCCAGCCATCGGGGCGAGAACCACGGGAGTATCAACGGTCAGATTGCCCAGTTTCAGGGGCGGAAGGGTAAGACGGGGTGCTTCAGAATTCACCCCTATATTGTGGCATACGGGGGCAAATCGAGAACCGGACTCAGCTGAGGGGGTACAGAAGCGCAGTGCAAGCTCAGCAACCGCGAGGAGGCGCAGGTACGCGAGAGGGGCAGTACGTAAAAGGGGCGGAGGAGCATTCCACTCCCCCGCCCCTCTCGGCAAGAGTCAGCCGGCAGGCTCGATACCGAGAATCTACTCGGGAACCTACTCGGTCACGTAAATATAGGTCGGGTCACCCTCCACCGAGGCAGTGCCGGTACGCAGCAGCACGTCGGTTACCTGAACCAGCGCCTCCATGGCGTCGTCAACCTCAACCAGCACCGGGTACTTAGCGCTCAGCAGGGACAGCACCTGCATAATCGCCTCCACTGCACCCTCATTATCGAAGTCGTATCCCAGCAGCAGCTCCGTAGCAGTCTTATCATCCACCAGCGCCGCCTCCGGGTCTGTCTCGAAGGGGTGGTAGCTTACCGCAAACGCAACGATCGGGCCCTTCTTACCCTCGGCAGCAGCCTCACGAATATGGTCGCGAAGCACCACGGTACCAAAAGCACGCACCTCATCCGAGAGGAAGTAGCGGTTCACCGTGCCCAGACCCACCTCGGCGGGAACATCCCACTCGTGGGCGCGGCGGTAGAAATTCCAGAGCGCGGAGGTCAGCTCCACCGAACCGGTCGCCAAATCCTCAATAGCCTGAGTCTCGTTACCGTCAGCATCCTCACGCAACGACACCGGAGGAATCGCACCCGGCTCCACACGCACCATACGGGAACGCTGAACCAGCTTAAAACCAGCAGCCTGAGCGAACTCTTCACCGTCACTAAACGGTGCAAGCTTCACACGCAGAGCAGTCGTCTGACCGTGCTCCGCCGCAATCTCACGCAACGCATCCAGCAGCGCCGAGCCGATACCCTGACGGCGGTGATCAGCAGCCACCTCCACATACGACCACAAGCGCGTCGGATGCAACAGCGAAGCAACCACAGTACCCGCAGCAACCGGCACACCAGAAACAGTCACCACCAAAGTGCGGCTAAACGGCGCGTCCGTATCCGGGCCGAAAGGCCACGCTGGCGCTCCTCATCCTCATTGCGGGCAGAGTTCCAAATCTCAAGCAGGGCAAGGTCATCACCCTCCTGCCAAGGGCGAATCTCAAATTTTTCGCTGAGACGTTCAGCCATATCCGTGCACCTTTCCTTCGCTCGCATCAATCGTGCCAATCAGTCTAACCAGGGTAGCCCAAATACACGACGGCGGGTAGCCTCTTTCGCTCTAAGAAGCTACCCGCCGACCATGTTATGAATAATTTTTAGCCTGCCAGGCGTGCAGCCAGGTAAGACTTCACCTGATCCAGAGCCACACGCTCCTGGCTCATGGTGTCGCGCTCGCGGATAGTCACAGCCTGATCCTCGAGAGTATCAAAGTCCACGGTGATGCAGAACGGGGTACCAATCTCATCCTGGCGACGGTAACGGCGGCCAATAGCGCCCGCCTCGTCGTAGTCCACGTTCCACAGGCCACGCAGCTCATTCGCCAGCTTAGTTGCCGGCTCAGACAGTTCAGCCTTCTTCGACAGCGGCAGAACAGCAGCCTTCACCGGTGCCAGGCGCGGGTCAAGCTTCAGCACGACGCGCTTATCCACGCCACCCTTAGTGTTGGGTGCCTCGTCCTCGACGTATGCGTCGACGAGGAACGCCATCATGGAGCGGGTCAGGCCGAAGGACGGCTCAATCACGTACGGCACGTAACGCTCACCGGTAGCCTGGTCGAAGTACTCAAGCTTCGCGTTGGAGTGCTCATTGTGCACGCCCAGGTCGTAGTCGGTACGGTTCGCAACGCCCATCAGCTCGCCCCACTCGGAGCCCTGGAAGCCGAAGCGGTACTCAACGTCAATAGTGCCAGCCGAGTAGTGTGCACGCTCCTCCTTAGGAACGTCGAAGCGGCGCATGTTATCCGGGTTAATACCCAGGTCAACGAACCAGTTCCAGCAGTCCTCAACCCACTCGTTGAAGTACTTATCAGCGTCGTCCGGGTGCACGAAGTACTCAATTTCCATCTGCTCGAACTCACGAGTACGGAAAATAAAGTTACCGGGAGTGATCTCGTTACGGAACGACTTACCAATCTGGCCAATACCGAACGGCGGGCGCTTACGAGAAGCAGTGACCACATTGTTGAAGTTCACGAAAATACCCTGAGCGGTCTCCGGGCGCAGGAAGTGCAGACCCTCCTCATTATCGACCGGGCCCAGGTAAGTCTTCATCAGACCGGAGAAGTTCTGCGGCTCAGTCCACTCACCACGAGTACCACAGTTCGGGCAAGCAATCTCATCCATGCCCTCAGCCGCGCGGCCCTTCTTCGCCTCAAAGTTCTCCAGCAGGTGATCCTGACGCAGACGCTTGTGGCAGGACAGGCACTCAACCAGCGGGTCGGTGAAGGTCGCCACGTGACCGGACGCCTCCCACACCGCACGAGGCAGAATAACGGAAGAATCCAGGCCAACCATATCCGCACGGGAGCGGACGAAACGCTGCCACCACTGCTGACGGATGTTTTCCTTCAGCTCTGCACCGAGGGGGCCGTAGTCCCATGCGGAGCGGGAACCGCCGTAAATTTCACCGGCCTGGAAAACAAAGCCGCGGCGCTTTGCGAGCGCAATAACGTTATCGAGGGTGGACTTTTCAGCCATAGTTACTCCTTCTGCCCCGCCACCGGCTGTGACGTGCGTGAGTTCGGGTTCATAAGGGACGCAACCCAGAACGGGGCGCCCATATTCGCGCTCATCGGCGCAATATGCACACTTTTTGATGCAAGACACTAGGGTACCATCACCACCCCACCCCTGGGTATGCCCACCCGGCTACCCACCGCCCCATTTTCGGGAAGCCAGGACGTACCCGGCGGGATAAACTAGGAAGCATGGAAGAAATTTTTATTCGCGACGACATGATCCGCCTCGGCCAATTCCTCAAGCTCGCCAACCTCGTAGAGGACGGCGCGCAGGCACGCGAGGTCATTCAGCACGGCCTGGTAAAGGTCAACGGCGACATTGAGGAAGCACGCGGCAAGCAGCTACACCCCGGAGATACCGTGACGTTCAACGGCGTGACCGTGAAGGTTGCGCACGAGGACTAGTCCGCTTAATTTTGCGCTCGAAGGGCGCGGCACCGCTATTTCCTCAGGCTGAGCGCTGGAGGCGCTGGTGACCGTCCTCGTTCCTACAGGGGCACCCGCCCTCGCTTCGCTTCGGGCACCCTGATGTCACTACGGACGACACCGCCCCTCCACGCGACGCACCTCACCGGAGCACAGGGTAGCTATACCCTCCGGAAGCGACATCAGGGTGCCGCCCCGGGCGCTCTCCGCCGCGAAGCAAGGAAGAGCGGAGCGTCCGGGTGCGGCGGGTGCCCCTGCAGGAGCGGAGGAAGGGTATAGCGTACCCACCCACCCAGCCCCTGTAGGAACGAGGACGAATACCGCTTTCCGGGCGGAACCCATGATGATAACCGCCTTTCCAAGCGGAAGCAGAACTACGCGCAAAGCCCCCGAGTCGTGATGACCCGAGGGCTTTCCCTATAGCCGATTTAGACGTCAGAGCCTTCCGCGGCGCCAGTCGCCTCCGCGACCTTCTGCGCACGAATACGCGGCTCCTTACCCTGCACCTTCACCTCCAGGAACTCGCCCACATGGCGAATCTCCATGGCGCTCACGCCGTGACCCGCACCGGCGTACAGCACCTTGATGCCGTCGGTGTACTTGCGGATCCAGTCGTAGGTGTAGTTCACCATCTCCTGCGGGATGACGGGGTCTTCCTGGTCGCGACCGAAGAACACCGGAAGTTCGGTCTTCTTCAGCTCCTCATCCTTGAAGTACGGCGAATCCGAGTCCACGGCGTAGCCGGACAGACCCACCACTGCGGCGAACTCACCGGGGGCGTGACGCACCATCGACGTTGCGATGCCCATGCCCTGCGAGAAGCCCAGCAAGGTCACCGAAGCGTACGGTTCACGGTTCTCGCGTACCCATTCCAGCACGTAGTCGCTTGCCTGCTCGATGGCGCGCTGGTCAGATTCGAGCTGCTGGTTCAGCGGGTACCACTGGTAGCCGATAGCGTCTGCGGCAATGTAGGCGCCGGTCGAGTCCGCGGAGAACTGGGTGCCAACCGGCTGCGGTGCACGCATGGAGGCGTAGGTGAAGCCCTCCTGCGGAAGGTGCTCCGCCAGGGACAGCAGATCGTGCTCCTGGGAGCCGTAGCCGTGTAGCATGAGCACCAGGTGGGTGCCTGCGCGTTCGTTCTCGGGGCGGGTGTATTCGACGACGTATTTGTTTTCGCTCATGCACCCATCTTAGCGAGGACTCCCCCGCAAATCTGCACCGTAGGTTCCGCCGCTAGCTTGACCCTCACCTAACGTCAGGTTTTAGAGTGAAGTCATGGACGCGAACATAACACCACCTGACGGGCACCATGAATACACCGTAGGAGAAGCAGCATCATTGCACGGGCTCACGGTCCGCACGCTACACCACTGGGAGCAGCGAGGCTTGCTCAACCCGGCACATGATGAGTTCAACGGGTACCGGTACTACACCGATGCAGATCTTGAACGAATCACCGTCATCATGGGGTACCGCGCCATCGGCATGAGCCTTGACGCTATTGGCAACATACTGCAGGATCGGGCGAACAGCACCGAGCATCTGCTCGCCCAGCGGGATATGCTTCAACGCAAAATCGCCGCGTACGGGCGCATGCTTGAAACCATCGAACACCTTTTGGAGGACACCATGGCACCTGAAAATGAGCAGCTCAGCGCTGCCGAAAGCAGAGATTATGGGTGAAGGGTTCAGCCTCGCCCACCAGCAGGAAGCGCAGGAGCGTTACGTGAAAACTGACGACTGGGCTGAATACCAGCGCCGTACTGCCTCAATGGACCGTGCCGACTGGCAGAACGGCAAACAGCAGATTGACGAGGTAGAACAGGCCCTCGTCGAGGCGTTCAACCGCGGTGTGCAGCCGGGCAGTGAGGAGGCGAATGCGCTCGCCGAGCGGCACCGCGCCTCCCTGTTCTTCTTTGAGGTCACCCCCGCTAAGCACGCTATTCTAGCCCGCGGTTACGTTGAGGATGCCCGATTCAAGGCGTACTACGAGAAGCTTGCGACCGGGCTCGCGGAGTGGTTGCGGGACGTCATCTACGAGAATGCTCGTGCACACGGTGTTGACCCGCAGGAAGCTAACTGGGGTTAAACTACCCGGGGTTAAACCTTTGGGCTGAGAATACCCAGTACCTAGGCCAGTACCTAGGGGTGAGTAGCTGAGTGTGAAAGCTGAGCACGAAAAAACGCCCGGCATTCCCCGTACTCAGGGGAATGCCGGGCGTTACATTCTGTATCCGCATGAAAACTAGATAGCTATCTAGCGGGTGCCGTCGAGGTGACGGCGGTGCTCCTGAATACGGCGATCCAGGTGCTCAAGGTTCTGTTGCAACCCCGCAATCTCGTTTTCAATCTTTCGGCGGGCTCGCTCCATCACGTCGATGGAGAGGGCATGATCATCCGGATTGTCCAAGATTGTACGAATGTCGGCAAGACTCATGCCGGCCTGACGGCAGGTAGCAACAAACCGTGCAGCGGAGATAGACTCCGCATCAAAAATACGGGTTCCGTGAGCATCACGGGGCACAGCAATGAGCCCCTCTTTCTCGTAGTACCGCAGGGCGTGGGTGCTCACCCCCAACTGCTCCGCTACCTCTTGAATACTTACCACAGCTTTAATGCTATGGGGTTAGAGCGGGTCTAAAGCAAACCGAGAACCTTTACATTCCAGTGCAACAGGAAGCTACTTCCGCGGTATCTCGCGGCGGTTTCAAAAGCATCTAAAAACCCGGAAAATATTCCCTGACCTGGCACAATACCCTTCGGGTGGGTGCAATAGAATGCCGGGCGTTCGCATCATACGAACGCCCGGCATTCTATTGCATAACCCTGAGGGTGAAGGTTAATTCTCGGTGGGCGGAAGAACCTGTGAAGACACTATCTGCCCACCCGAAAATTACCGATATTTAGGTGGCACCAACAGCATCCGGAGGGCACAATCAACGCCCCATGGAGGAACGTCCCGTCGATGCTCGCGATTCTAGCGGGCCGCCGTAGCGTACAGGCGAGTCATCGAGTCCAGCGCCTCACGCTCACGCTGCGCCTCACTCGGGGCTGCGGATTCATCTTCAACGCCGAGGGCACGCGCCAGAATCTTCTCCACCTGCTTCGCCTCAATCAAGAAGCCATCATGGCCGTGATTCGACTCGATAATGTCCACGGGCACCGGGGTGGGCAGCGCCTCCGCCAGGCGGTGCGACTCATGCGGGAAGAACAGACGGTCCGTGTTCACCGCCGCAATCGTCCACTCGCAATCGGTGGGCGCCAGCGCCTGCGCCAGGGTACCGCGGCCACGCGCCACATCGTGCGAAATCAGTGCCTCGTTCACGGCAAGGTAGCTGTTCGGGTCAAAGCGCTCCACAAGCTTGGCGCCGTGGTGGTCCAGGTAGCTTTCGATGGCGTAGCGGCCACGCGGCTCACCCAGCGAGCCGCCCACGGTGCTTTCGCCACAGTTCTCTTCGCGGCCGAAGCGGTGCTCCAGCTCGGCGGGGCTGCGGTAGGTGGTGTGCGCGATACGGCGCGCCAGGGCAAGACCGTTTACCGGCGCGGGACCGGAATAGTAGTCGCCGCCGGCGAAGTTCGCGTCCGAACGAATCGCAATGTTCTGAGTGTGCGCCCACGAAATCTGCTCCGCCGTAGCCGAAGGACCGGAGGCAATCACCGCACATCCGCGCACCAGCTCGGGGTTAGTTGCCGCCCACTCCAGGGCGCGAGCGCCACCGAGGGAACCACCAATCACGTAGCGGAAGCTGGTCACCCCCAGGGCACGCGCCAGGCGCGCCTCAGCGCGCACAGAGTCGCGGATGCTCACCTGCGGGAAGCGGGAGCCCCAGTGCTCACCGGCGCCCGAGTACCCCTCGGGAATGATGCTTGCCGGTCCGGTGGAGCCGTAGCAGCCGCCCAAAATATTGGGGGCAATCACGAAGTAGCGGTTGGTGTCCACAACCGAGCCGGGGCCCACGATGCCTTCCCACCAGCCATCCGATTCGATAGCGCGAATCAGCGGGGCGGGCATATCGGGGGTGGGCACGCCGCGGGAGACATGCGTGTCACCGGTGAGCGCATGCAGGATCAGGATGGCGTTATCGCCAGCCTCATTGAGAGTACCCCAGGTTTCGTAGCCGATGGTGACCTGCGGCAGGGTCACGCCGGATTCGAGCTCCAGGTCGCCAATGTTCAGCTGACGCAGGTAGCCTTGCGCTTCGGGGTGTTCGCGCTGAGTGCCCGCCACGGGGATGGGCGCGGTGACAGGCTGGTTGATAGTGCCGGACTGGCTAGTGCTCTGGGTGGTCATGGGGGTTCCCTTCACTGGGTTGGCCGGCGAGGTGGTGCCGGGTGTGAGCGGGGTAGGTGTGAGCGGGGTACTCGTCTGCGGGTAGAAGGAGCAACGGGTTGGGCGGCTCAGCGCCGCGCAGTGACAAAATGCTCCATAACGGGGAATCCGCAGGTGGACCGAGAAGCCGTAGCTTACCGGTCCACCTGCGGGTTGCATCACCGTTTAGGAGAGGGTGTCGAAGCCCAGCTGCAGGTCGGCGAGAATATCGTCAATGTTCTCAATACCGACTGCCAGGCGGACGAAGTTCGGGTACACACCAATCTTCTCCAGCTCCTCAGTGGAAAGCTGAGCGTGGGTGGTGGAGGCGGGGTGAATCACGAGCGAGCGCACGTCACCGATGTTCGCCACGTTGGAGTGTAGCTTCAGTGCGTCAACGAAGTTGCGGGTCTGCTCCAGGGTTGCGTCCTTGAGGGTGAAGCCGAGCACCGCGCCGGGGCCCTTGGGCAGGTACTTCTGTGCACGCTCGTACCAGGGGGAGGACTCCACGCCGGCCCAGATGACCTTCTCGACCTGCGGGTTTGCTTCAAGCCAGTGGGCGACCTTGGTGGTGTTCTCAATGTGGCGTTCGATGCGCAGGGAGAGGGTTTCCAGACCGATGCCGATGTTGAAGGCGTTGGTCGGGGAGATAGCGGCGCCGGTGTCACGGAGCAGGGAGACGCGCGCCTTCAGGATGTAGGAGAGGTTCGCGCCGAATGCGGAGTCCTTGCCCAGGTCGCGTGCGTAGACCAGGCCATGGTAGCCGGGGGCGGGCTGGTTGAACTTGGGGAACTTCTCGGGGTCTGCACCGTAGTCGAAGTTACCGGAGTCAACGATCACGCCGCCGATGGAGGTGCCGTGGCCACCCAGGTACTTGGTGGCGGAGTGGACGACCACATCCGCGCCGTGTTCGATGGGGCGCAGCAGGTAGGGGGTGGGTACGGTGTTGTCCACGATCAGAGGCACGCCGTTTTCGTGTGCAATTGCGGCGATGGGCTCAATGTCGAGCACGTCGTTGCGGGGGTTGGGCACGGACTCGCCGTAGAACAGCTTGGTATTGGGGCGAACGGCGGCGCGCCATTCGTCGAGGTTATCGGGGTCCTCAACGAAGGTGGTTTCGATGCCGAGGTCGGCGAGGGTGTACTTGAGCAGGTTGTAGGTGCCGCCGTACACGGAGGGGGAGGCAACAACGTGGTCGCCTGCACCGGCAATGTTCAGAATTGCGTAGGTGATAGCTGCCTGACCGGATGCCAGCAGCAGCGCGCCAACGCCGCCTTCCAAGGAGGCGATACGGTTTTCGATAACTTCCTGGGTGGGGTTGTTGAGGCGGGTGTAAATGGGGCCCAGCTCGGCGAGGGCGAAACGGTTCGCTGCCTGCTCGGCACTTTCAAAGACGAAAGAGGTGGTCTGGTAGATAGGTAGTGCCCGAGCTCCCGTTGCGGCATCCGGCGCCTGACCTGCGTGGATCTGGCGGGTTTCGAACTTCCAACCGGCGGGGTTGGCGGGAGTCGGGACGGTAGTGTTGTTGCTCATGCTTGGCTCTCCTAAGGGGATAGTTAGGGGGCCGCATGCCGAGCGGTACAGGAATCGTCGTCGAATAATCCTGTCACGATTGATGTACCGGATTCGGTCACATCGGTCCCGCGCTTGCGTCACGCTTTTGCGTGTCGCCTGGTCTTCACCCAGGGCACCCCACCGCGGAGGAGGGTTGCCGGCCAGCTAGCTGGGGCTTATCGCTGGCGCTCTTGACCTGTATTCAGGGTGTCATAGGGCGCGGGGCGGGGTCAAGGATTTTGTGGGTGCGCGGCACTTTAAGACATTTCATTGCAAAGATGACGTTTTTTAACATCTGTAACAAAACGTTAGTAACGAAGCCGGGGCAGTCGGGGTGCGAAGGTACCCACCCAAAACCGCCCGTATAGTAACCCTCATCACTTTTAATCGTGCTTTTCGGTACACTGGGACTACGCATACACTCGTGCGGGGCTTCACACACGTCGCCTACCCCTCGCCTACCCTTCCGGCGCAGAAGCCGGAAAACCGACCTCAAAGGTTGTCCATCATGTCTCTCGTTCTCGATGCGGCGCAGCTTAGCCGCATCTTTGGCACGGGCGAACGCGCCTTCACCGCCGTCGACCGCGTGTCCCTTCGCATCAGCTCCGGCGAGATCCACGCTCTCCTCGGCCCCAACGGCGCGGGCAAAACAACCACTGTGCAGATGTGCTCAACCCTGCTCACCCCCACCAGCGGCACCCTCACCGTGAACGGCGTTGACGCCATCGCCCATCCGCAGCGGGCGCGCCGTCACGTGGGTCTCGCGTTGGGTGGGGATAACGGCTTCTACCCGCGCGCCAGCGCACGCGACAACCTGCTCTTCTTCGCCGATATTGCGGGGGTCTCCGGGCGAGCTCGACGACACGAGGTGGAACACGCCCTAGCCCGCGTGGAACTCACCGACGCCGCCACGCGGCCCGTCCAGGAGTTCTCCCGCGGCATGAAGCAGCGCCTACACATTGCCCGCGCTACGCTCGGCTCCCCCGCTCTGCTCCTGCTGGATGAGCCGACGAACGGGCTCGATCCCGATATCGCGCTGACGGTGCGTGCCCTGATCCGTTCTCTGGCAGAAGACGGTGCCGCCATTTTGCTGACGAGCCACCTGCTGGGCGAAATTGAGGATCTGGCGCATACCATCACCGTTTTGGGTGCCGGCTCCGTTGCTGTGAGCGGTAGCCTCGAGGATGTTGCCGCACACGCCGGCATTGCCGCCACGACTGTGGTTCAGGTTGGCGCCAACGCGACCGAGGGTCTTGATACGCTGCGCAGCTTCCTCGGCGATCAGGCGGCGGTACTTTTTGCCCCGCGCGGTTCCGGCTGGGAACTCACTCTCTACTGGCACGGCGAGCGCGCCACCTTCGAGGCGGGCGCGGCGCACCGCATCCTGGCGGAGGGGCTTGCCGCCGCACGCATCGGGGCGCGGACCGAGCCGTACACGCGACCGGCGACTCTGGAAGAGGCATACCTGGCAATGGCGGAGGGGCTCAAGCGATGAACGCGAAGACGCTACGCTCGGAAGAATCCCAGACCCGGGGCTGGCAGTACGATGCGCGGCAGGAGTGCGCCCGCCAGCTGCGACTTATGGGCTTTAGCCTGCGGCAGTTTCTGACGGTCCCCTACTTCATTCAGCTACTCATCAGTACGGTGCTCGGCTCGGTCATCCTCCAGGCGCTCGCCGTGCACGCGGTGGCGCAGAGCTCCGAGGGCCACTCCGTTGACCCGACCCTGGCGTGGACTCGCGCCGGTATTGTGGGCATGTGGTCGGTCTGTATTGTGTCTGCGGGCATCATTAATTTTGAGCGTTTCCGCGGGACTCTCGTGTACCTGTGTTCGGGGTCGGTCTCTCCGGTGCGGGTGCTGGCGGCTATCGTTTCGAGCGCCTCCATTGTGGGTCTGGCGGCTTTGCCCCTGTCGTGGCTCATCTGGGCTCTTGTGACACTCAATCCGCAGGTCACGGATTTTTCGGCACTCTGGCCGCGCTACATTCTGGGCGTTCCTCTGCTATGGTTTGCCTGCCTGTCGGTCACGTTCATGATTGCGGTGTTCTTCGTGGCGACGCCGAACGCTATCGCCTACGAGGAGCTTCTGCTTGTGCCGGTGTTTATTCTCTCCGGGGTTCTCTTCACGACCGTTGAGGCGCCCGCCTGGCTGAATGCTGCGGGTGTGCTCATCCCTCTGCAAGCGCCGGTGCACCTGCTACTTGGGCGTACCGCTATCACTACCCCGGCGGATGCGTTCCTGCCCGTGGCGCAGACCCTATTCGTGAGCTTCATCTGGGCGTTGTGTGCCTTCCTTTTTGCTCGGAAGGCTCTCGCCTCCGCCCGTCATCGCGGCACCCTGGGGGCGATGTAGCGTGCGTGCTCTCTCTTCTGTTGCCCTGCCCGGCGCTGTAGCCCTGCCCGGTGTGATGCGTCGGGCTCTGTCTACCGCCTCTATTGGCTGGTCCTCGTCCATTACCTTTGCGACCCTCGGAACGGCTATCACTACCCTGGTGCTCGTGCCGGGCCTCAACGTGCTTTTCACGGTGTTTCTGGGTGCCGACCTCGCCGCAAACGATACGGTACGCATCGGCTGTGCAACCGCCCTGATTGCCACCCTCAGCTCGGTGGCAGCCGGTATTGTTGCGCGCGTCGCCACTGACCGTTGGATTGGTGTCTTCGAGTACGTGTGCACGGCACGCCCCGTGGATGCGGGCTATTGGCTGGGTGCGGCGGCGGTGCCGGCCCTGTTGGCGTCCGTGACGGGTCTGAGCAATGTGGGCATCGTGTGGTTGCTGTCCCTCACGGCACCCTCTACCGGAGCGGTTTCGGGGCTTCTGCTTGGCGCCCTTGCGCTGATGCCGGTTGCGGTTCTGGGCGGGGTCTGCCTGGGCATTTTTGCCGCCGGCCTGGGGCTATACCTTTCGGATCCGTACACGGGGTCTAATTTTCTGGCGATTATTCTGCCGGTTAGCGCAGGCGTCATCGTTCCGGTGAGCACCTACCCGGCATGGCTTGCGTGGCTGTGTTCTTGGGTTCCGGGGTCCCGGCTGGTGCAGGCTTTAGATACCTCTGGTGGTACTGCGAGCAGCGCCACCCCGGATCTCTTCGCGCTCTTGGCAGCAGATACAGCCCTGGGGATGCTCTACGCCGCGATCGGGTTGGGGCTGACGCATCTTGCCGCCCGCCGCATCCGTGCCGGTGCCCGCGCCTCGCTGCTATAACGCTGCTATAGGGCGTAAAACCCAAAAAGAACGAACCTTTTAAGTGCCCGCTACCCGGCGCATTATCCGGGTGTCATATTCAACCGGGCGCCGCAACCAAGAAAGAAACTCCCGTGACTACTCCTCCCGCCGTGTACACGCTAGAGACCCTCGGTTTCGACCCCTCCTGGCAGGGCGCGGCAATCCGCGCCGCGTTCACCCTCAACGGCGCCCTCGAAGATTTCACCCTCGCCCGCGTCAGTGCCGTGCACCGCACCCGCTGCGAGCTACTGACCTGCGAGCGGGGCGAGCTCATCAAACTTTCCGCTCCCCTGCGCCCGGTCGAGAACGACTACGGTGAAGAAGAGTACCCCGTCGTCGGCGACTGGGTGCTCACCCAGCCCATCCCGGGAACCGGCGATGATACCCAGCCAGCGGAGCATAAACCCCTCGCGATTCTGCCCCGCCGAAGCTACCTCACCCGCCCCAGCGCCACCCGGGAATCTGCGGATCAGCCCGTTGCTGCTAACGTGGATATGCTCTGCGTCGTTGAGCCATGCTTCCCTGAGCCGTCCATCGGGCGCGTTGAACGCTACACCGCCCTCGCGCATGCTTCCGGGGTGCAGGTAGCTCTAATTCTCACCAAGGGTGACCTGGTCACCGTGGAACAGCTCGCCGGGTATCGGGATTCTCTGGGTAGCGGTATGGATGCGGTGCTCACCGTCTGCACGGATCACGGCTACGACCCCGCCCCGGTGGCGGAGCTTGTCGCCGGACGTACTGCCGTATTCCTGGGACGCAGCGGCGCCGGTAAATCCACCCTCGTCAACGCCCTACTGAGCCCAGGGGTTGACCCCCGCGAAGACAGCGCAGAGAACCGGGTACAAGCCACTTCCTCGGTTCGCGATGCCGACGGCAAGGGACGCCACACCACCACCAGCCGCCAAATGATTGTTCTGCCCGGCTCTGAAGAATCAGGTGCTGAGAGCTCAGTCGGTACGGTGCTGATTGACACCCCGGGCGTGCGAGCCCTCGCCGCCACAAGCGATAGCTCCGCGATTGATGAAACCTTCGACGATGTCTCCAAGTATGCTTCCGCCTGCCGGTACAGCGACTGCTCCCACAGCTCCGAACCCGGATGCGCGGTGCAACAGGCTCTCGCTGACGGTGCCCTCGACCCCGAACGCTTCGAACGCTACCGCAGGATGATGGCAGAATCCGCGCGTCTGCGCCTGCGCTCTCAAGAACGTGAGTACCGGCAGAGTAACCGTGCCTTCACGAAGGCAAACAAGGCGGGCCGCCGCACCCTCATGTCCATTAAGGGGCGCGCCAACTAGCCGCTGAACACACATGTCCCGGCGAGGCTCCGGTGAGGCTTCCACAAGCTGAGCCGGGCAATCCCGCACAGACAGCAATATAGTAGCCTGCCTCACTCTTCGATACACTAGAACTAGGCGTGCCCACACTCCCCCGCACACCCTCACCGCCACCCGGCGGCACAGGAACGCAGGCGCAGACGGCACACACCATTCACAAACCCATAACCCAATGAAAGAGGTGGCAGCATGGCTGAACAGAACCTCACCCCGCCCGTACCGAAGAAGGTCGAGCACCGCCGCGAACACCACGGCGACGTCTTCATCGACCCCTACGAATGGCTCCGCGACAAGGAAAGCGAAGAGGTCCTCAACTACCTCAAGGCAGAAGCCGAATACACCGAAGCTGTCACCGCAGACCAGCAGCCCCTCCGCGAATCCATCTTCAACGAAATCAAGGACCGCACCCTGCTGTCGGATCTGACCGTCCCGAACCGTATCGGTGACTGGTGGTACTACAGTCGCATGGTGCCCGGCGGCCAGTACCCCGTCTTCTACCGCTACCCCGCCCTGCACGAAGGCGACGAGGTGGTGCGCTACACCCCGCCGACCGTCACCCCCGGCGAAGTACTCGAAGGTGAAGTCGTCATCCTCGACTGCAACGAATACGCCAAGGACATGGAGTTCTTCTCCCTCGGCAGCTTCCAGCCTGCACGTAACGGCAAGCTGCTGAGCATCTCCGTGGACGAGAAGGGCGACGAACGCTACGAGCAGCGCTTCCTCAACATGGAAACCGGCACCTTCCTCGAAGACACCATCCCCAACATTGCGGCGGGCTCCTTCTTCATCAACCACGCCGAACAGCTCATCTACCTCGTGCCCGACGAGTCGTGGCGCCCCTGGCGTGTCTACGTGCACGACGTCGGGCAGGGCACCGAAGACCACCTGATCTACGAGGAACCGGACAACACCATGTGGCTCGGCGCCGCCATGAGCTCCGACCGTTCCTCCGTAGTCATCACCAGCTCCAACTCCGAGTACACGGAAGTGCGCCTCATCCCCACCCGCGAACCCAAGGGCGAGCCGACCCTGCTCATCCCCAAGAGCGCGGGCATCGAATACTATGCCGAGCCGCTCAACATTGCCGGCGAGCAGCACCTGCTGATTCAGCACGACTACAATGCGTTGAACTCCGAGCTGGTCCTCGCAGATATGCCGCGCGAGGGCGAAAGCCTCGAAGAGTACGCGCAGCGTTGGGTGCCGGTCATCCGCCACAGCGAACACGTGCGCCTGGAGGGCTTCACCTTCACCGCAACGCACCTGGTTGTTACCGCCCGCGCGGACACGACCACCCGCATCTTCCTTGCACCGCGTGAGCAGCTGCCCATCCAGTGGCGCCGCCGCCGCCCCGCCGGTGTGACCTTCATGGAACCTGCCGGCTTCGACGAGGAACTGTACACCGCCTCCGTGCTGCGTGCGGAGAACTACTCCCCCGTGCTGCGTATCGCCTACACCTCGTACCTGACGCCGCGCCGCGTCTACGACTACTTCCCCATGTCGCAGACCCTGCTGCTGCGCCGTGAAACCCCGGTACTCGGCGGCTACAACCGTGAGGACTACCGCGCATACCGCGACTGGGCACCGGCGGCGGACGGCACGCTCATCCCGATCTCGGTGATTCACCGCGCCGACCTGGACATGAGCAAGCCGCACCCGGTCATCCAGTACGGTTACGGCTCGTACGAGTCATCCATGGACCCGATGTTCTCCATCCCGATGCTGTCGATCCTGGACCGCGGCGTCATCTACGTCATTGCGCATATTCGCGGCGGCGGCGAGATGGGCCGCTCCTGGTACCAGAACGGCAAGAAGCTCGCGAAGAAGAACACCTTCACCGACTTCGTGGACGTCACCAGCTACATTGCGGCTAAGCCGTGGGCTGATGAGGCGCGTATCGGCTGCTACGGCGGTAGCGCCGGCGGCCTGCTCATGGGCGCCGTCGTGAACCTCGCCCCCGAAAAGTACGCCGCCTGCCTGGCTGCCGTACCGTTCGTGGATGCGCTGACCACCATCCTCGACCCGGAGCTGCCGCTGTCGGCGATGGAGTGGGAAGAGTGGGGCAACCCGATTGAGGACCCGGAAGTGTACGCCTACATGAAGTCGTACACCCCGTACGAGAACATCCGCCCGGTCCGCTACCCGGCGATTGCTGCGGTGACGAGCCTGCACGATACGCGCGTGCTCTACGTGGAGCCTGCGAAGTGGGTTGCGGCGCTGCGTGAGCAGATTGACCCGTCGTCGCCGGTGCCGCTGCTGAAGATTGATATGTCGGGCGGTCACGGTGGTGGTTCGGGCCGGTATACGCGTTGGCGTGAGATCGCGTGGGATTACGCGTTCCTGCTGAGCAACCTGGGCGTTACTGAGTAGGCTATAGCCAACCAAGCCACGCTTTAAAAAGAACGCTCCGTCTGTATCTGAGTGGTACGGACGGAGCGTTCTTCGTTTAAGTACGTTGCTCTGCTCGAGGGACGGTGCTCGTCCTCGTTCCTCTCCCCTTACCTAAGGATGCGGCCGGTGCGCACCTTCCTACGCTCCTACAGGGGAACCCACCCTCTCGGGCGCTCCGCTCTCTCCTTGCTTCGCTGCGGAGAGCACCCGAGAGGGTACCCTGATGTCGCTTCCGGAAGGTGCACCGGCACGCTCCAACCGGGGGTGAGAGCGCCCGGGCTGACATCCTGAGGGCGCTTCCGGAAAACGCAGCCGCACCCGCACAGTACCCCAGCGCGGAAAGGCGGTATCGTCCGTAGTGACATCAGGGTGCCCGAAGCGAAGCGAGGGCGGGTGCCCCTGTAGGAACGAGGACGATAACCGCCTTTCCAAGCGGAGCTAACGTGCAAAGCCAAGCAGAACGGAGATAACGAAAGAGGCGCCGCCTCCCACACAGGAGACAGCGCCTCTTTCGCTAGGCCGGATCAGCGGAAAAGCTTAGCCTTCCACGCCGCACTCAGCCAGAATCAGCTCACGCACGCGGGCGGCGTCAGCCTGACCGCGAGTAGCCTTCATGACCTGACCGACGATAGCGCCAGCTGCCTGAACCTTACCGGCACGGATCTTGTCTGCAACGTCGGGCATTGCTGCCAGTGCTTCCTGAACGGCTGCGGTGAGCGCGCCGTCGTCGGAGACTACGGCGAGGCCGCGTGCCTCAACGATTTCGGCGGGGGTGCCTTCACCGGCGAGGACAAACTCGAGCACCTGGCGGGCAATCTTGTCGTTGATCTTGCCTTCGGAGATGAGCGCTTCGAGGGCGACCACGGTTGCGGGCTCCACGCCGAGGGCGGTGAGCTCAACTTCAGCCTGCTTTGCGCGGCGGGCGATCTCGCCCATCCACCACTTGCGGGCGGCTGCTGCGGTTGCGCCTGCGGCGACGGTCTCTTCGATAACGTCGAGTGCGCCAGCGTTGACGACGTCGCGGAACTCTTCGTCGGAGTAGCCCCACTCGCCTTTGAGGCGGCGGCGGCGTTCTGCCGGGGGTTCGGGCAGTTCGGCGCGCAGACGCTCAATCCATTCGCTGTTGGTGACGACCGGTACGAGGTCCGGTTCGGGGAAGTAACGGTAGTCGTCAGCGTCGGACTTGGGGCGGCCCGAGGAGGTTTCGCGGGTGTCTTCGTGCCAGTGGCGGGTCTCCTGGGTGACCTTTTCGCCGCGTTCGAGGATTGCTGCGTGGCGGCGAATCTCGTAGCGGACGGCGCGCTCAACGGAACGGAGGGAGTTCACGTTCTTGGTTTCGGAGCGGGTGCCGAACTTCTCTGCGCCCTTGGGCATGAGGGAGACGTTGGCGTCGCATCGGACGTTACCGCGTTCCATGCGGGCGTCGGAGATGCCGAGGGAGCGGACGATGTCGCGGATTGCGGCAACGTAGGCGCGTGCCAGTTCGGGTGCGCGTTCGCCGGCACCGACGATGGGTCGGGTGACGATCTCGATCAGGGGCACGCCTGCGCGGTTGTAGTCGACCAGGGAGGAGGTTGCACCCTGGATTCGGCCGTCTGCGCCACCAACGTGGGTGAGCTTGCCTGCGTCTTCTTCCATGTGGGCGCGCTCAATTTCGACGGTGAAGATGGTGCCGTCTTCGAGCTCGACGTCCAGGGAGCCGTTTTCCGCGATGGGGCCGCCAGCCTGGGAGGTCTGGAAGTTCTTCGGGGAGTCCGGGTAGAAGTAGTTCTTGCGGGCGAAGTAGGACTTGTCTGCAATGTCGCAGCCCAGTGCCAAGCCGAGCTTGATGGCGGACTCAACAGCGGTCTTGTTCACCATGGGCAACGCGCCGGGCAGGCCGAGCGATACGGGGGTGACGTTGGTGTTCGGAGTATCGCCGAACTCGTTGGGTGCGGAGTCGAACATCTTGGTTTTGGTGTTGAGTTCGACGTGCACCTCGAAGCCGAGGACCGGGTCGTACTTTTCGATGGCTTCTTCGAAGCTGAGGACTTCTTCACTCATTACTTGGTTCCCCCAAAGTCAAAGTCGCGGATCAGAGTTTCGGTGTCGGGCAGGCTCTTGTAGAGCGGTGCGCCCCATTTTGCGGTGAGCAGTTCTTCCAGTGCTGCGCCGACGCGGTAGAGGCGTGCGTCTTCGCGTGCGGGTGCGGTGAACTGGATGCCGACGGGCAGGTTGTTCTCTTCGGAGAGGCCGCCGGGCAGGGAGAGCGCCGGGACGCCTGCCAGGTTGACGGGCACGGTTGCGACGTCGCCCAGGTACATTGCCATGGGGTCGCCTTCGGTCTTCTCGCCGAGCTTGAACGCGGTGGAGGGCGCGGTCGGGGAGATGAGCACGTCGCACTTTTCGAAGGCTGCTGCGTAGTCGCGCTGGATGAGGGTGCGTACGCGCAGTGCGGCGCCGTAGTAGGCGTCGAAGTTACCTGCGGACAGTGCGTAGGTGCCGAGGATGATGCGGCGCTTGACCTCGTGGCCGAAACCTGCGGAGCGGGTTGCGGACATGACGCGTTCGATGGTGACGGGGCCGTCTTCGGGTACGACGCGCAGGCCGTAGCGGACGCCGTCGTAGCGTGCCAGGTTGGAGGACACCTCGGAGGACATGATCATGTAGTAGGCGCTGATGGCTTCGGTGACGGAGGGCAGGGAGACCTCGATGATCTCTGCGCCTGCGGCACGTAGCTCTTCGACGGATTCGCGGAAGCGTGCGAGGACGCCTGCTTCGAAGCCTTCGCCATCGCCGCCGCCGAGTTCCTTGATGACGCCGATGCGCAGGCCGGACAGGTCGCGCTTGCGTGCTGCTTCTGCGCCTGCCTTGGCTTCTTCAACGAAGTTGCCGGGCTCGTCGGGCAGGGAGGTTGAGTCGAGCGGGTCGTGGCCTGCGATTGCTTCGTGGAGCAGCGCGGTGTCCAGGACGGTGCGTGCGACGGGGCCTACCTGGTCGAGGGAGGACGCCATGGCGATGACGCCGTAGCGGGAGACGGAGCCGTAGGTGGGCTTGACGCCGACGCTACCGGTCAGTGCTGCGGGCTGGCGGATGGAGCCGCCGGTGTCGGTGCCGAGCGCCAGGGGTGCCTGGAATGCGGTGACGGCTGCTGCGGAGCCGCCGCCGGAGCCGCCGGGTGCACGGTCGAGTGCCCAGGGGTTGCGTACTACGCCGAATGCGGAGTGCTCGTTGGAGGAGCCCATTGCGAATTCGTCGAGGTTGGTCTTGCCGAGGATGGGCATGCGTGCTTCGCGGACCTTGCGGGTGACGGTGCCGTCGTAGGGGCTCATCCAGCCTTCGAGCATGCGCGATGCTGCGGTGGTGGGCTGGCCCTTGGTGACGATGAGGTCCTTGACGGCGATGGGTACGCCTGCGAGCGGGGGCAGTTCCTTGCCTGCTGCGCGGTCTGCGTCCACTGCTGCTGCGGTGGCGAGTGCTTCTTCGGCGTTGATGTGCAGGAAGGCGTTGAGGCCGCTCTTGCCGTCTGCGCGGTTATCGCTGAGGGGTGCGCCGTCGGTGGCTGCGATACGGTCCAGGTGTGCCTGGGTGAGCTCGACGGAGGTGATTTCGCCGGATGCGAGCTTTTCTGCTGCTTCTGCGGCGGTGAGCTGGATCAGTTCGTTCACTTGGTTGTTCTCCTCTTAGTCTTCGTCGAGGATTGCCGGCACGCGGAACTTGCCGTCCTGTGCGTCGGGGGCGCCGGAGAGCGCCTCTTCCTGGGTGAGGGTGGTGACGGGTACGTCTTCGCGGAAGACGTTCTCGAGGGGGATGGGGTGGCTGGTCGCGGGGATGTCGGCAGTTGCTTTCTGCGACATGGTCTCAACGGATGCGACGATGACGTCCAGCTCAGACGCCATCGCGGTGAGTTCTTCATCGGTCATCTCAATGAGTGCCAGCGATGCCAGGTGCTTGACCTGTTCAAAGGTGATGGCAGACATGGTTCTCCCGTAGGTTGTTTTCTTGTCTCTTCTCTAGTGTAGTGGAGGTTGCGTGTTCCGTCTCATTGGGGGTTGGAGGGTTTACCTGCTGGTTTGTGTGTTCAGGCGGTGCGCCTCTCCCCTATTTTTCGGTTTAAATGCTCAACGCCCCGCTCCTCGTGTGAGGTGCGGGGCGTTGGACTACAACGTTTCCACGTTACGCTTGAGGGTTAATCCTTAGGCGGGGATGGTCAGAACCTGGCCGGGGAAGATCAGGTCAACGTTGTAGATGATGTCGGTGTTCGCAGCTGCGATTGCCTGGTAGCCGCCTGCAACGCCGAGCTTTGCAGCGATCAGCGAGAGGGAGTCACCGGGAACCACGGTGTAGGTGCCTGCTGCAGCCTTGGGAGCTGCAACGGGTGCAGCCGCGGGTGCTGCTGCTGCGGGAGCCTCAACTGCCGGTGCAGCGGGTGCTGCTGCGGGAGCCTCGACTGCTGCGGGTGCTGCCTGAGCTGCCGGTGCTGCTGCAGGAGCCTCAACTGCTGCGGGAGCAGCCTGAGCTGCCGGTGCTGCGGGTGCAGCCTGTGCCGCGGGAGCGGTGTAGGTCTGCTGGGTCTGCGACTGTGCAGCCACGGTGGTGGTGGGCTCGGTGTAGGTGGGAGCTGCGCCGGTCTTGCCGTAGAGGCCAAGCTTAGCGGAGCATGCGGGCCATGCGCCCCAGCCCTGGATAGCGAGCAGACGCTCGCCAGCCTCGATCTGCTGTGCACGGGAAGCGGTCGCGGGGGAGCCGGACATGCCGACGCCGTTCCAGGACTGCTGGGTGAACTGCAGACCGCCGTAGAAGCCGTTACCGGTGTTGATGGACCAGTTGCCACCGGACTCGCACTGTGCCAGTGCGTCCCAGGTAGCACCGTCTACTGCGTTTGCAGCGGGCATCGACATGGTAGCTGCTGCAACGCCACCGATGGCGAGAGCTGCTGCGGTACGACGAATGGAAGTGTTCTTCATAATGCTCCTTGGGGCCGTCCCCGCTCGTTCCGTCCCCGGAACTCTAGCGCGCCGCCGCTCACCCTTTGATAACGAAGTAGGTTACTCATGTTCTGGCTCTACCATGTGAGCGGCTCTCCACCGATTTCATGTCACCGTGAGCGATTCTGCACTTATGTGCGGAATCCGGGTGGCACTTCCTCGATGGGGACGTGCGGTAGAACCGGGCATCGTTTCAAGCATTCCAAGCTTGAAACCACACAGGCGATTCCCTTGCGAGAATCTATCTGGTCTCCAAGATAGCCGAGGTTTTTTCTGATTCCAACCCGATTTCAAGTTCACAGCGAACGTCCCGACTTCTCCCAGGGTTCTTCCAGGTTAAAAGTGCAGGAAACGTTAACTGGGATCTTGAACCCCGTGCATCTTAGGGGTTTTCCCCCGGAATTTCGGGGTTTTCTAGGGCTTTAATCCGGAGGGGCTCCCCCACTGAGCTTTCAGATTCGGGGTTGGCGCGCACCCCCTTTAAGGGTTTTGAACAGTGTGTAAATATTTTTTAAATATTTCTTCGCTTTGGGAGTGTTTTAAGGCGCTTCCGCCTTAAAAGCTGTGGTAATTACAAATGCCAAAAATCGGCATTCAGGCTCTGGAGCACGCACTCCAGAGCCTGAATGCTCTATATATTGCAGGGGTCAGATTCAGGTGAGCCCGCTACCGGGTCTACTCCGCGGCGCTCTCGACCGCCTCCGGGCCACCCTCGAGCAGGGCGGTGAAGCCCTCCTCATCCAGAATCTTCAGACCCAGCTGCTGGGCCTTATCCAGCTTCGAGCCGGCGTTCGCACCGGCAACCACAAAGTGGGTTTTCTTCGAGACCGAACCGGATGCCTTACCGCCTCGAGAAATAATGGCTTCCTTCGCGCCGTCACGGGTGTAACCGTTCAGCGTGCCGGTCACCACCACGGTCAGGCCTTCCAGGGTGCGCTCCACAGACTCGTCACGAGAATCTTCCATGCGCACACCGGCGGCAGCCCAGGAGTCCACAACCTCGGCGTGCCAGTCCTCGGCAAACCACTCAATAATAGAGTCGGCAATCGTGGTGCCCACACCGTCCACCGCGGCAAGGCGCTCACGGTCAGCCTCACGAATCGCCTGCATCGAACCGAACTCGGCGGCGAGCGCACGGGCGGCGGTCGGGCCCACGTGGCGAATCGAGAGGGCAACCAGCACGCGCCACAGCGGCTGCTGCTTTGCTTTCTCCAGCTCGGCGAAGAGGTTCAGCGTGTTCTTCGTGGGCTTCGGCTCGGGGCGTGCCTTGGTCGGCTTGGTGTAGAAGTAGGGCACGCGCTCCATCTTTCCGGTGCCCACGCCCTTGACCTTCTTCTCGCGCTCGATGGTGACCTCGCGCAGGTCCTCAATGTTGAGGCTGAACAGGTGCGCCTCGGTGGTCAGCGGAGGGGTATCCGGGGTTGCGGGGCTGGTGAGTGCCTTTGCTGCTTCAAAGCCGAGTGCCTCAATGTCGAAGGCTCCGCGGCTTGCCGCGTAGTACACGCGCTCGGTCAGCTGCGCCGGGCAGGAACGCGGGTTCGTGCAGCGCAGGTCCACGTCGCCCTCCTTGCCGGGGGCGAGGGGCGAACCGCAGGAGGGGCATTCGCTGGGCATGACGAACTCGCGTTCGGTGCCGTCACGCAGGGCGACCACGGGAGCCACAATTTCGGGGATCACGTCGCCCGCCTTGCGCAGCACCACGGTGTCACCAATGAGCACGCCCTTGGCCTTGACCACGTCCTGGTTGTGCAGGGTGGCGCGTTCCACCGTCGAGCCGGAGACGAACACGGGCTCCATCACGCCGTAGGGGGTCACGCGGCCGGTGCGTCCCACATCCACGCGAATATCCAGCAGCTTGGTGTGAACCTCTTCAGGCGGGTACTTGTACGCCACCGCCCAGCGCGGCACGCGGGAGGTGTAGCCCAGCTGAGCCTGGGTCGCGAAGTCATTAACCTTAATAACGATGCCGTCAATCTCGTGCACCAGGGAGTGGCGCTGCTCTCCGTACTTGTTGATGAAGTCGAAGACCGCCTCGGTGTTGGCGGCGATTTCGCTGTAGGGGCTCACGGGCAGGCCCCAGGAGGCGAGCAGATCGTAGGTCTCGTACTGGGTGGCAATATCCAGGCCGGTGCGCGAACCGATGCCGTGCACGTACATGCTCAGCGGGCGCGAGGCGGTAATCGCCGCGTCCTTCTGGCGTAGGGAGCCTGCCGCGGCGTTACGCGGGTTCGCGAACGGGTTCTTGCCAGCGGCAATCATGGATTCGTTGAGCTTCTCAAAATCGGCGGAGGAGATGAACACTTCGCCGCGGATTTCAATCTCTTCGGGGTGGTTCTCGCCGGTCAGCTGCTGCGGGATGCTCGCAATGGTGCGCACGTTGTGGGTGACGTCTTCGCCGGTGGTGCCGTCGCCGCGGGTTGCCGCGCGCACGAGGGTGCCGTTGCGGTAGAGCAGGTTCACCGCCAGACCGTCAATCTTCAGCTCGGTCAGCCACTGCGGTGCGCTACCGGTGAGGTTCCGGGCGCTCTCTTCGGTCTTGGTCAGCCAGGCGCGCAGCTCTTCGAAGGAGAAGACGTCCTCGAGGGAGTACATGCGCTGCAGGTGGGTGACGGGTGCGAAGGCCTCGATGGCCTCGCCGCCGACTTCCTGGGTGGGCGAGTCGTTGGCGATGATGAGCGGGTGCTCCGCCTCAATGATTTCGAGGCGGCGGTAGAGCTTATCGTACTCGGCGTCGGAGAGGAAGGGTGCGTCCTCGTTGTAGTAGGCGCGGCGGGCGGCACGAATCTTATCGGTCAGTTCCGCGTACTCGGCACGCAGGGCCTCGGTAATCTCCGCGGTGTTTTCTGCGATGTTTTCTGCGGAGTTTTCTGCGGGGCTCTCTGCTCGAGTCTCGGCGGGGGCAGTCTGCTGGGTGGTGTTGTTCTCAGTCACCCGTCCAGTCTAGCGTTTTTGCTACGCCTCTCCCCTATCTCTCGTCATATTGCCGGTTTCCGCAGGCGCATGTTCACTGCCTCTACGCCCAGCCTCTACACTCAGTCTCTACGCTCAGTAATACTGGCTTCGGGTACAGTTCACCCCCGCCTCCTGCAGGCGCTCAATCGAGCACCCGAGAAAACGGGGGGTGAATCATAAGGTATGAAGTTTAGGCTTCGATAGCGTCGGCAACAATCACGGTAATGTTGTCGCGGCCGCCCGATCGTAGCGCCTCGTGCTGGAGCACGTCAGCGGCGTCCTGCGGGTGGCGAATCGAGGTGAGTACGCGCGCCATGTACTCGTGCGAAAGCTCACCGGAAAGGCCGTCGGAGCAGAGCATCAGGCGGTCACCGGCGCGAGCTGGCAGAACCCAGAAGTCCGGTTCCCAGTAGTTGCCGGTACCCAGCGCGCGGGTAATCACGTTGCGGCGCGGGTGGGTCAGCGCCTCCAGGGCGGTAATCTGACCCTCGTCGACCAGGTACTGCACCTCAGAGTGGTCGCTAGTGACCTGCTCCAGCGAGGCGGAGCCCTCAGCGCCGGGCAGCTTCTCCATGGCGGAGTGGTGAATACCCTCATCCTCACGCAACAGGCGATAGGTGCGGGAGTCACCCACGTTGAAAATAACCCACAGGTTACGGTCACCGATGCTGGTCAGCCAGGCGCCGGTGACGGTCGTGCCGCCGGAGCGGGAGAGCGCCTGCTTAATTTCTTCGTTGGTTTCGCCGAGGATATCGTGCAGGCGGTTCAGGGTGCCCACGATTTCGTTGTTAAGCAGGGTGTTTGCGCGGCGGCGGCGCTTGGCGGGATCTTCCTCGTCAATAGCTGCGAGGCGCTCAATATAGGCCTGCTGTTCCTCTTCGCTACGGCCACCGGGCATGGTGAAGAAGGGCGAGTAGGCGAGCTGACGCACGCACAGGCGCGAAGCAACCTCGCCCGCCTCGTGGCCTCCCATACCGTCCGCGACCACGCAAAGGGAACCGGCGACGACCATCGAATCTTCGTTATTTTCTCGATGTGCGCCGCGGTGCGTTGCACCACCGGTACGTAGTTTCAGTTCAGTCATGAGAGGTCTATCTCCATTGTGTAGTTCGCGCGACGAGTCACCGCCACGGGGTCTACGTTACCAAAGCTTCTAACGTTTCGCGTCCCTTGAGAGGTGAGAGTATAGCGATTTCCCACCTGTCGGAGCGTGTTTGCTGTCTCATTATCGGTCAGCACGGTACCCGGTTCAGCCAGGGAGACCAGGCGTGCAGCCAGGTTCACGCTGGAGCCGTACACGTCGCCGCGGTTAGCCAGAACCTCGCCCCAAATGAAGGCGACGCGGGCTTCCGGTAGCTGCGGGTCGGCACCGATCTTTTCGGACAGACGCAGGCTAATTTCTGCGATAGCGTCCGGGGTTTCGGTGAGGAAGAAAACTTCGTCACCGAGAGTCTTAATAATGCGACCGCCCAGGGGCGCGATAACGTCCAGGCAGCTCTGCTCGAAGTGGTTGATGAGCTGAGAGAGAGCTGCGGCGTCCAGGTTACGTACCAGGGAGGTGTAGGAAACCAGGTCCACGAACCCTACGCCGCGTACCAGGGGCAGGCGGGAAAGTCCGGAGGTGGTCACATTGTTTTCGCGCAATCCCAAGCGCAGGATTCCGGCGTACATCTGGCGACGGTATGCGTACAACGCCAGGCGCTCGAGAACGTCAAGGTAGCGCGGGAAGTCTTTGAGGAGCTTGCGGCGGGCATCATTATCGCTGAGGTTTTCAGTGACCATGATGTTGTGCACTAGCGCCTCAATCTGCCAGGCGACGGTGCGGTCAGTCAGTTGACCTTCGGCGCGCACGAGTGATGCCACATATTCCATGCGGATATCGCCTTCTGCGTCCAGCTTCTGCAGGTCGGCGAGCATCTGCACGTCTGTTTCAGTGAAGTAGGGCGCGTGGTCGGCGATGGTCGGGAAGCCCATGTTGTGCCAGATGCGCTGGGCGGTTTCGAGGGGAAGTCCGGCGCATTCTGCGGCTTCTATGGGGGTGTAGCGGCGGCCCTGTCCCAGGAGTGACTTTTCGAGGGCTCGGATTCCTGCCTTGGATTCCTCGTCTCGGTAGATATTGTTCTGGGCGAGGTTCTGCAGAATTTTGAGGTTCAGCATTTGGGTTTCGGGGCCCATGGTGGCGCCGGTGCCCTGCGGAGAGTGTGCAGCTTTCTGGGGGTCTGCCGTGCTCATTGCCGCTACCGCTCCTTTCATCTCTGCCGGAAATTGCTGTCTGGTGTATACCGTGGCGGCGCTAGGTTACGTGGTACCTCGTTGTGCTCTGCGGGTTTCGCATTGCGTCGCTGCGATGATGCTCACCGTGTAGCACCTTGTTAATATACCCCTCCGCTGTGGTGTCTGGGTCACAAAAGCGCCCGCACCCTAGGATAGCTTAGTGGAGTAATTCACATTTAAGAATACTCTAGTCCGCATTTTTTCGGCAGATTTAGGTGCCGGGTTAGGCTCTGAGCCAACCGGCCCGCCCTCCTGTAGCGGGCGGCCGCACCCCGGAGAGGGCTAGATGTAGCGGGAGCGCAGGGCGTAGTAGTCGCGTCGGGCGGCCTTAATTTCTTTTTCAAAGCGCTTGGGCTCGGGCACGTAGGTCAGGCGGTGGTGCACCCCGCGGCAGACCACGTACACCGAACCGTAGCCCAGCCACGCCCCCGGGCCACGCTGTTTTGCCCAGCGTTCCCCCATGGAATCCAGGTAGAGGGATTCATCTCCGCTGCGGGTCATCACGCCGCGGCGCACTACGAGCCGGTGGGTGGTCAGCAGGTAGTAGGTGGTTGCCCAACGCCAGGCGGTGCGCACGGCGCTAATCAGGGTACCTACCGCACAGATCATGCCGAGAGTCCACAGAATCGGTGAGGACCGTGCCGTGGAGGCGAAGGTTGAGGCGGCGATAGCAACCAGCAGATAGGCAAGCGCGGGCAGCAGGGCACCGTAGTGCTGTCGGGTCGCAATGATGACATGCTCACCGGGGTTGAGTTTTCCGCGCAAACGCATGGTGTTCCTTAGCTGTGCTGGTTGTTATGTTCCGGCTGGAGGGGGACGCCGGTTGAGGTGGTGTGGGGTGATGGAGTTGCCGTACTGGGGTGAAGTTTTATGGGCTGAAATTTTAGGGGTTGATTCTAGTGTGCCTGCTGAAAATCTCCGTAGCTACCGTTGGCGGGGCGAAGGTGCTCAATATCGCCCACCGCGTAGGGCTCTAGGGTTCCGTCCTCGCGGCGAATGAGGATGCGCCCCTGCACGTCGAGGTCTTCGGCGGTGCCTTCTACGGTGCTTCCGTCGGGCAGGCTCATGCGCACGCTGGCTCCGAGGGTTGCGGTGGCGGCGCGTGCCTGGTCGAGCAGGCTGATGCTCTGCGGGTTGAGGGGGTCTGGGCGTTCGGGGTCGCCGCCGGCGCGCACGAAGGCGCGGTAGCGGCGGGCGAAGATGCTCAGCAGTCGAGTGAGCACCTCGGAGGAGTCGATGGTCTGCCCGGTGCACAGGCTCAGGCTGGTGGCGGTGGGTACGGGCAGCTGTTCGGCGGACATGTTCGTGTTCTGGCCGATGCCCACAATAATGCTGCGCTGCCCCTCGGTGGAGCCGCTTTCGGGAACAAGCTGGGCGAGGATTCCGCAGCCCTTGGCGCCCTGTGCGATGACGTCGTTGGGCCATTTGAGGGCGGCGTCCACCCCGTAGCTGCGCCAAATATCGACCACGCTGAGCCCGGCGATGAGGGTCAGCCAGTGGTAGCTGTCTTCGGGTAGTTCTCGGGCGAGCGGGTCTGCGGAGGCGTGCGGGCGCACCACGATACTTGCGGCGAGGCAGGCTCCGGGCGGGGCGGTCCAGGCTCGGGCGAGGCGGCCGCGTCCGGCGCTTTGGTAGAGGCTGGCGTAGACGGACAGCTCGCCGAGCTGTTCACGTTCGGGGTCCGTGCCGTCCATGAGTAGTTCGCGGGCGCGGGTGGTGGTGGAGTCGACTTCATCGTAGAGGTTTACGCTACAGTACCCGGTTTCCATTGCGATGGTGCGGATGCGCGGGGCATCCAAAACCGAATGACCGCTCTCGGTATGCATGTTCTTCTCCATAGTTTGCACCTTTCTGTGCTGCCCAAAACTACTCTGCCGTATGTCGACCCGCTTTCAGCTCACCGCCGAAACCTGCCGGTTTCTACTGAGTCGCACTGGCTTCTCACCATATCAATTTCTTGCCGCCGGTGATGCCCGCCCGGCGCCCGAGACGGTACATTAGACAGTGAGGGTGCATGAAGCACCGACCGGCTGCGGAGGTTCCTCCGCCCTGCTCGAAAGAAGACCGTTATGGCTTATTACGCAATTACTTATGTTTACGCAGCTCCCGAGGAGCAGGCGAAGTACCGCCCGGCTCACCGCGAGTACCTTGGTTCGCAGATTGAGGCGGGCAACCTGATCGTTTCCGGTCCCCTGTTGGATGGCGAGACTCCCGCCGGCGCTCTGCTGATTGCAAAGGTCGACTCCGTTGAGGCGGCCGAGAAGCTGGTTGCTGGCGACCCGATGAACATTGGTGGAGCGGTTCTGTCTCACACCATCACCGAGTGGAACCCGGTTCTGGGCACCATCTAAGCGTCATTCACGCTGAAAAAGCTTGAACGTAAACCCCCTTTTTCGCCGGCAAAGATTGCCGGTGCGAGAGGGGGTTTTCTGCACTCTTTTGAGTCGTTCTTTCGTACTTTTCGTTCGCTATATGCACCTTCTTCGGTGCTGGGTGCATAAAAGTGTATCTAGTGTTGATATTCTGGCCTCTCACCTGGCATATGTGCGCTAGTTCGCACTATAGTTGAAAGATATGCACATTGTTCAAGAGTGCTCTTCGGGGCACCTGAGCACCCTATCACCGCAACCACTGGCTCCCGACGATCGGGTGGAGCAGGAACGAGGAATAATGTCCGAGAACCTCCAGCAGGAATTTGATTTGAGCACCACCGCCGGTAAGCTCGCTGATTTTTATGCACGTCGAGAGCGCAGCTTCGCGCCCAGCGGTGAGGCAGCTATTGAAAAGCAGCACGCGCGCGGCAAGCACACCGCCCGCGAGCGCATCGACATGCTTCTGGACGAGGGTTCTTTCGTAGAGTTTGATGCCCTTGCCCGCCACCGCACCACCGCATTCGGCATGGAGGCGAAGAAGCCTCTGGGTGACGGCCTGGTCTCCGGTTACGGTACCGTGGATGGCCGTCTGGTTGCCGTGTACTCTCAGGATTTCACCGTCTACGGTGGTTCTCTCTCGCAGGTGAACGGCGAGAAGATTGTGAAGGTGCAGAAGTTCGCTCTAAAGAACGGCTGCCCGGTTATCGGCATTAACGATGGTGGTGGCGCCCGTATTCAGGAGGGCGTGGCTTCCCTGGCGATGTTTGCCGATATTTTCCGTATGAACGTGCGCGCTTCCGGTGTGGTTCCGCAGATTTCGGTCATTATGGGCCCCTGCGCCGGCGGTGCCGCGTACTCCCCCGCCCTGACTGACTACATCATCATGGTGGATAAGACTTCGCACATGTTCATTACCGGCCCGGACGTCATTAAGACCGTGACCGGTGAGGACGTGGACATGGAAACCCTCGGTGGTGCGCGTCAGCACAACTCTGTGACCGGTACCAGCACCTACCTGGCTGAGGATGAGGAAGACGCGTTCGACTTTGTGCGTGAGCTCCTGGAGTTCCTACCCTCGAATAACCTTGCGGAGTCCCTGCCCCTGGAGCATGACCAGGAGGCACAGGTGAGCGTGGACGATCTGGATTTGGATACTCTCATCCCGGATTCGGCAAACCAGCCCTACGATATGCGTGCGGTCATTGAGTCCGTGGTCGATGACGGCCACTTCCTGGAGATGCAGGCGCTGTACGCCCCGAACGTGATGATTGGTTACGCCCGCGTTGAGGGCCGCACGGTCGGCATTGTGGCGAACCAGCCGATGCAGTTCGCCGGCTGCCTGGACATTTCCGCCTCCGAGAAGGCTGCCCGTTTTGTGCGTCACTGCGATGCGTTCAACATTCCGATTCTGACGTTTGTGGATGTTCCCGGCTTCCTGCCCGGCACCGATCAGGAGTTCAACGGCATTATCCGCCGCGGCGCTAAGCTACTCTACGCTTACGCGGAGGCGACTGTTCCGCTGGTTACCGTCATTACCCGTAAGGCGTACGGCGGTGCGTACATTGTGATGGGCTCGAAGAAGCTGGGCGCCGATATTAACCTGGCGTGGCCCACCGCTCAGATTGGTGTGATGGGTGCTCAGGGTGCGGTGAATATTCTGTACCGTCGTGAGCTGGCTGCTCTGGCGGCTGAGGGCGGCGATGTTGAGGCCCGCCGCGCTGAGCTGATCTCCAAGTATGAGGAAGAGCTGCTGAACCCGTACCAGGCTGCTGAGCTGGGTTACATTGATGAGGTTATTGCCCCGAGTGAGACTCGCGTGCGCATTATTTCTTCGTTGCGTGCCCTGCACGATAAGCGTGCGTCTACCCCGGCGAAGAAGCACGGCAACATCCCGCTGTAGGCTTCCGTTGTGCGTTGTGCCCGCGCCGCCTGTGGCGCGGGCATTCCCAGGATTTTAGGTTTTCTCAGGATTTTAGGTTTTAAGGAGGCGTGCCTTTGGCAGGCTACAATCCGCTGAGTTATTTCTCATTCGGTAAAAAGAAGGATAGTTCGGAGGCTACTGAGAGCGCCGAGCAGCTTGAGCGTAGCTCCGCACGTTCTTCTGCGCACGCGGATACCGCCTCCAGCGCCGCGAAGGATTCTGCTCAGTCTTCGGTGGATACTGACGCTGAGCAGGAGCCGCTGCTGAAGGTGGTTAAGGGCTCCCCCACTCCGGAGGAGATTGCCGCTCTCACTGCTGTGGTTGCGATGATGCAGGCGAGCGCCGCGAAGCAGGAGCAGAACTTGCTGGTGGGTGCCGCTTCGCGCATCCTGAACCGCGGTCAGCGACTGGGTGTTTCGTTGCGTCCCGGTCCCGGCTCGTGGAGGCGCGCTCGCCCCATGTAGCGCGGGCTGATAACTCTGCTTCTTATATTCCCGTCACGCCGGCTGGTGTGGCGGGAATATATTGTTTTGCCTCAAATTCAGGATTTATATTGCGCTATTGAACATCTAATGCGCCGATTCTTGCGGTTTTGTCACATTAGAAACGATAAAGCGATGATGATACGCCCTGATGCTACGATGTATATACCGTCACATAAGTATTAATAATTGGCAGGGACCATGGCAAAGATGCTGAATAAAAACCATAGGCCCCCACCGGATGTCTACATCGCGCTTCTGTTGCCGACGCTACGGCGCTTGTCGAAGACTGTGCCCCGCACCGCCGCCTATGTTAGTGAGCAGTTGCGGCAACAGACTAAGGCGTTGGGGTCGAAGAAGAACCTACCGGCTCTTGAATCCACCGATTTTGCGGTGGCTGTGTGCACCACCTTGAAGATCTTGGTGGCACTTCGTTATGCCCAGCTTATGCCTCGTTTGACCCCGTGGGAGAAGAGGAAAGTATCTGCTCACTCCCCTGGGTGCAGAGCTGACTTGCACCCCGCATCTGCACGGTTCGGTGCCGCCGCGGGTGGTGAAGCAGGTGCAGGCGTTGTGTGCTCAGAGCCTGACGGCGAAGAGCGCGAAGAAGCTGAAGAAGCAGGCGAACGCGCTATTGGAGAATGCGGAGGAGGAGCATCGCCTCATTTTTGGTGCTTCTGATACCGGTGCCCTTCATGCTCTGCCGCATTTCTCAGGCGCTGATCATGCTCAGCTGAACCCGGCTGCTTATGATGCAGCCGATGCCGACTACCCTATACCCGCCCTGAATTCTGCTGGAACTGCGAATTCTTGGCCTGCCGGTCAGTCTCCGCTGGATATTATTTTGCGTGCCAGCGATTCGCCGGTGATTCACGCTCAGGCTGAGTTTGCTGAGCATTTTACGCAGGATTTGATTCAGCATATTCACGCGGTGACGCCAGAATATTTTGAGCAGATTGTTGCCGATATTTTTACGGCTCTTGGTTTTAGTACCGAGGTGACCGGCGGTGCTGACGATAAGGGCGTTGATGTTATTGCCCGCTATTCTGATGGACTGGATTTCGCGCCGATTTATATTCAGGTGAAGCATTATTGCGGAACCATGAAGGTCACCCCTAACGAGATTCAGAAGCTCGCCGGTGCGGTGCTTCTGCACGGCGGTTTGCAGGGCGTTTTGGTGACCTGCGGTGCTTTTGCGCATCCGGTGCCTAAGTATTTGCAGGGCTTGCCGGGCGCACGCAATATTGCTCTGGTTGATCAGCACCACCTGGTGGAGCTGATGATTCGCCACCGTGTGGGGGTGCTTGATGGTGAGGGCGAGTGCGGTTACCGCATTGACGAGGAGTATTTTGCCCGCGGCATGGAGTAGCCTCGCGGTTTGGAGTAGCCGGGGTGTTTTTGGGGCGGGTATTTCCCTCTAAATATCCCCGACCTTCGCGCATTTTCTGCGTCATTTCACTTAATGTATTTTCACTTTTCCTTGGGAAATTTTTCACATATCGGCTGATTTTAGAAATCTAGGTTATTTCTTGAACCAGCCGATACAATAATGAAGGTAATGCGTTATATATACTCGCATTATTTCACGAAGTGAATATACCCGCGACGGTCTAGACACTTCACCATAATTTATAGCGTTCTTTCCGAGTGCACGTCGTAGAAGACGGTACGTGAGCGAAACGGGCTGAGAGATCTGCCGTTCCTACTTCTCTTCACATACTTCTCCTCACGACGGGTTACCAAAGTGACGACCCAAAAATAAAGATGGTGTCGCCCAGCATTGTGTGAATATTTTCCCGTTCGAATGACTGCACTTTATGAAGAATGCCCGCACGATAAATAACACCAGATAAGGAGCCCAGCGTGGCTTTTGTGAATAAAACAATGCTCCATATCGACCATTCCGAATTGCACTCTTTGCAGCAGGAAACCTCGTGGGAGGCTCTACCCGAGGAAGCACGCACTCTCAGCGTTGCGGCGGCTTTCTCTCTGCTTCGCCATTTTGAGCGCGCTCAGGATCGTGGCGAGAAGGTTTTCTTCCCCGATATGTACACCCCCGTAGGTGTGGACCTGGGTTTCAACATGACTCAGCGTTTCATTGCGGTCGGTGACAATGTTCTCTTCCGCGAGGCGCTCAATAAGCTGATTACGGCACTGGTCAACGCTGACTATCTTGAGGTATCCCTCAGCCAGCTGCATCCGGGCAACTTGCACTACACCCTCAGTGAGGCTGGCCGCGAACTGCTCGGCACCCCGAAGGAACAGCAGGCGCAGGCGCTTCTGCCGGTTCTGCCCCTCCTCAGCGGCGTGTACCTCTACTACCTGAAGCAGTTCTACCCGGTTCTGCTCTCGCACATTACGGTGCGTGAGCTTCTGCCCATCGTCCTGAGCGTTACCCCCTCCTACCCCGCGGCGGCGCCCGTGAAGATTCGCGAGCTGGTGCTGCGTGAGTGCGGTTTTGTGCAGGGCTGGTACGGTCTGTCGTACCTGGAGCAGCGCATTATTGAGCCGGTGATTGCTCAGGCGCTGAGCCTGCTGACCCGCGAGGGCTACCTGCGCACCAAGACGATTCACGAGCACACGGATTCTCCACTGACTCTGTACTCGCTGTCGCCTTCCGCGAAGGACCTCGTGGAACGCTACGAAGAGACCGGCGTGCCGGCGAGCGAGCTGAGCTCCGTGCTGGCGCTGGTGAAGAATGAGAGCGCCTCCATTACGGCCGAGGATATTGCCGCAACCGATGCCCTACTGACCCATATGGGCGTTCTTCTGCTCGACACCCTCAACGACCATGGCGCCGACGTGGAGCTGAGCCTTCCGAGCCTGGAGCAGGTCTTTGACCGCGACGAGCGCATCCAGCAGGCGTCCTCGAACCCGTACTTTGTGCAGATTGACGCGCAGGATTACCTCTACGATGTGCTGACCGCCCACCACTACCTCTCTGAGCGCGAGACCGTCTACTCGCTGGGTCCTGCTTTCGCGCCGGCTCTGGCGCAGATGGTTGAGCCGAGTGTTCAGAAGCTGGTGGCTTCGGCTCTGCTGGATCCTGCGGCGGTGGACTCTCTGCCGTACCCGCATCAGCTGCTGTACCCGATTCTGAAGCTCGTGGAGGAGAACCCGCGTATCTCCTACTACGACATTTACGATGAGTTGAAGATTGCCCTGGATATCCCGTACCTGCAGGGTGAGGTTGCTCCGCACCGTTATAAGCTGACCCCGCGTCTGCGTAACCGCTATTCGGTTGCGATGCACGTGCTCAAGGGCGAACGCTACCTGAATGCCCTGCGTGAGGGTACGGGTCGTACCTCCCGCAAGAACCCGGAGCGTTATGAGCTGAGCGAGGCGGGTAAGGAGCTGCTCAAGCGATTCCCAGAGGGCGCTCCGGAGGCGGTGACCGCCCGCATGGCGCCGTTGCCGCCGCAGTCGCTCAAGCACAAGCTGCCTCAGGATATTGCGGCTGAGTTGCAGGCTCGTGAGGAGGCTCTTCAGGCTGCTAAGGAGGCGCGCGCGGCGGAGCGTCAGGCTCGCCTGGCGGCACGTGAGGGTGCTTCTCGTGAGCCGTTGGCTCCGGTGCCGGGTGCTTCTCCGGCATTGTTGGCGCGTCCGGCTGGTTCGCCGGTGGCGGCCTCCGCGCAGGTGCCGGTTGAGGTTCCGGTTGCACCGGTCGCTGCTGCACCGATCGCTACTGCCCCCGCCCAGCCGGTTGTTTCCGCTCCGGCTGTTTCGACTGCTGAGCCTTCGACCGCGTTGCAGGTAGCTGCCGCTCAGGTGCGTGAGGCGCTGAAGCGTTACCGTCAGGTCTTCCGCCGCGAGGCGCTGGCTCCGGCACTGGCTCAGGTGTCTGAGGAGCGTTTCCGTAGCATTGGTTTCGATCTATTCCTGATGCGCGGCTACACGGTAGAGGCTTTGGATGCTCAGGGTGTGGACGGTGTGGCGACTCCCGCCACCGGCGAAAAAGAACGCGCATTCTACGTGCGTACTCTGCGCCCGGTAGCTGGCGGTGTTCTGTCTGCAAGCGTTCAGCCGCAGGATATTACCGCGTTCTTCCTGGCGATTCACGCCCGCGGCGGTCAGCTCGGCACCTTCATCACGAACGCACCGTTCAGCGATGAGGCATACGACGAGTTCATCCGCTGCTCGACCAAGTACCCGAACATTCTGGTGGATCTGGTATCCGGCGATGAGCTGCAGGACCGCCTCATTGCGCACCGCCTCGGCGTGGTCGAAGGTGCGAACGGTCTGCTGGAACTCAACGGCGAATACTTCGCCAGCTAGCAGCTTGTAACCCATCTGGGTGACGCCCCGGCCTTCCTCTCCTGCACGTTCAGGAGGGAGAAAGCCGGGGCGTTTCCCGCCTGAACCCCGGTGAGTTGTCCACAGGTGAGCCTTTTTCCTCGCATTCGGTGCCGCTCAGCCCGTAATATTGCCGGTTTAAGCGACCCATATCACCGAAAATCGTGGTTGAAGGCACACCCCTGAGTTAGGATATGAACATGAGCACTTACCAGGAACTTCCCAGCATCTACCGATTGAAGCGCTCGCTGACCGACGTCGATCAGATTGCTAACGAATACTTTGAAAAGGTCCTCGACCTGAACCCCGTCCATGCAACCGAGCTTGGTCGTAAGGGCGTAGAGACTCTGTACCCCGATTACTCGCCCGCCGGCGAGAAGGCTTTTGCGCGCCTTGCGAAGAAGACTTTGAAGAAGGTCGATAACGTCCTGCCTATTGATGACGTTGACCTGGTCACCCTGGATGCTCTGCAGGAGCGCCTGAGCCTGTACCGCAAGCAGCACAAGGCTGGCTTTGGCGGCTGGCAGATGAACAATATTGCCTCCGTCCCGCAGGAAGTGCGCTCGGTCTTCGACCTGATGAAGCGCAACACCCAGCAGGACTGGGAGCACATCATTGGTCGTATGCACCGCGTCACCGAGGCGCTGGAGGGCTACATCCAGACCCTTGAGGCGGCTCGTGAAGAGGGTAAGGTCGCCCCGCGCCGCCAGGTGGATATTGTCATTGAGCAGACCGCCGCGTACTACGCTCCCGGTGGTTTCTTTGACGAGCTGGCCGCTGAGGTCGCCGAGGCTGTCCCCGCGCTGAAGGATGAGGCTGCCGCAGGTGCCGAGGCTGCCAAGGAAGGCTACCGCCGCCTCAACAGCTACCTGGTGGAGAAGTTGCAGCCGGTCGCTCCCTCCCGCGACGCTGTGGGCCGTAAGGCGTACAGCCTGCACTCCCGTTCGTTCCTGGGTACCACCATTGACCTGGACGAAACCTACGCCTGGGGCGTGAAGGAGCTGGAGAGCATTATCGCTCGTCAGCGTGAGGTTGCCGAGGAGATTGAGCCTGGCGCAAGCATTGAGCGTGCGAAGCAACTGCTCGATGAAGATCCGGCACGTCAGCTGCACGGCACCGATGAGCTGAAGGCGTGGATGCAGAAGCTCGCCGACGCCGCTGTGGAGAACCTGGCGGGTAGCCACTTCGAGATTGGCGGCCCCATGCGCCGTATTGAGTGCTGCATTGCGCCGACGAACGAGGGCGGTATTTACTACACCGGCCCCTCCCCTGATTTCTCGCGTCCGGGCCGCATGTGGTGGTCGGTTCCCGAGGGTGAGGACACGTTCACTACCTGGCGTGAAACCTCCACCGTGTACCACGAGGGCGTTCCGGGCCACCACCTGCAGATTGCGATTGCTACGGCTCTGCAGGGCACCATGAACTCCTGGCGTACGAACATGCTGTGGGTTTCCGGTCACGGTGAGGGCTGGGCGCTGTACGCCGAGCGCCTCATGGAGGAGCTGGGCTACCTGAAGGATCCGGGTGACCGCATGGGCATGCTGAATGCTCAGCGTATGCGCGCCGCCCGCGTGGTCTTCGATATTGGTGTTCACTGCGAGATGCCGATTCCGGACGAGTGGGCTGAGCAGCTGGGCGTTGAGCCGGGCACCATCTGGACTTCTGAGCTGGGTTATGAGTTCTTGAAGCTGAACCTGGACGAGTCCGAGGGCCACCTGCGTTTCGAGTTCCTGCGTTACCTGGGTTGGCCGGGTCAGGCGCCGAGCTACAAGATTGGCGAGCGCCTCTGGCTGGAGTTGCGCGATCAGGCTGTGCGCCGCGGCGATGACCTGCGTGCATTCCACACGCGTGCGCTTCTGCTCGGTTCGGTGGGTCTGGACACTCTGCGCCGCGCTCTGACCGATGAGATGATGCTCCCTCTGGACACTGAGGATGACGACGATGACGAGTAGCCTCTAGTCTGCTCGCACCTCTCTGCTCGCACCTCGCCGCTTCTGGAGCGTCTCCGGGAGAGGCTCTATAGATGAAGCCCCCGCTTCAGCTTTGGCTGAGGCGGGGGCTTCATCTTTTCATGCAAGGTTTATCTATCGGGATTCCGTGCTATCCGAAGTTTGCGGTGCCGGGGTCCGTGGTGCCGAAACCCATGCCGGTGGAGTCGTTCAGGTCCACCAGGTGCGGGGCGAAGCGGCACCAGTAATCGGTGAGCGCGCCGTTCGATTCGCGGATACCCACGCCTACCGTGCGTCCGTCGACAACCCACACGCCGAGAATGGGGTGGCTGACCGGATTGATAATGCCCTCGTAGCGCGGTGCCGGGATGTACTCCTGGTAGATGAATTCGCTTTCGGGGGCGTTAGCGAAGAAGTCGTCGTCTTCGGGCTTGATGAAGACGTCGTAGTCGGGGGCATAGATTTCTACGCCGTCGCCTTCACGTCCGAAGAGGGGCTTGCGAACCCAGTTGCGCATGCCGCCGCGGTGACCGGCGTAGGTGGGGACCAGGTTCGGGTGGCCGGGGTATTTGTCCCAGAGCGCGGCGAGTAGCAACTTATTGGAGAGGAACATCTTCCACGCCGGCTCAATCCAGCGGTCCATGGCGCCGTGGTAGGCGAAGAGGAGCTTGTCGTAGCCTGCTTCGCTGTCGGTGACCAGGTCCTCCCAGGGGTAGAGCTTGAAGAGGTTGGTGATGCGCCGTCCCTGTGCGTCTTCCCAGCTCTTGGTGTCTTCGTTGAAGATGACTTCGTCGATGGGAATCATGTGGGTTTTGATGCCCGCCTGCTGAGCCGAGTAGGCGATGAGCCAGAGGTTGTTGTAGTCCTCGTTGGTCTCGTCAATCTCGGGGGGCACGTGCGCCAGGTGCAGTACAGGCTGCACTCCGGCGGTGATTTCGGGGGCGAAAATGTGGCGCCAACGGTTGGTGAAGGCTTCACCGATTTCACCCCAGTGGGCGTAGCCGCGGGTGTCGAGGCGCTGGTCTTTCGCCCAGGTTTCTGGCTGACTGCCGCCTCCACAATGCCGGTGGGGGTGTCGGCGTTGTATTCGAGCAGCTTCATCGGGTCGCCGGGCACACCCGAGTAGGTGAAGTCGAAGCGGCCGTAGAAATCGGCGTCGCGGCGGTTCCAGGATTCAACCGCGAGGTTGAACGCCGCCTGGGGCAGACCGAGGGTACCAAACGCACCGGAGGCAATGTACTCGACGGTCTCCAGACACATGCGGTGCATTTCTTCCGCCTGGGCGCGCACAGAATCCATTTCTTGCGGGCTGAAAATGTAGGCGGCGTATTCGTTCCAATAGTGGTCGGTGTCCTGGGGGCCGTCCACGCTGTAGGTGAGGCCTTCCTCAACGATGACGTTCTCCCAGTCGGGTCGGCCGACGGGAAATTCTTCACGGCGCATGAGGGGCTAGGCTCCTTCGAAGTAGTGAATTGGAAAATAGTGAGGAAAATGCGGGCGGGACCGTTCAGTCCCTGCCCGCATTCAGTGTGATGGCTTATGGCTTAGCCTCCGGAGCGGCCGCCACCGGACTTGGAGCCGCCACCGAAACCGCCCTTACTGCCGGACTTCGAGGACGAGCCAGACTTGGACGAAGAACCCGACTTAGACGAGGAACCGGATTTCGAGGACGAACCCGACTTGGAGGTGTTCGACTTGCTATAGGAGCCGGTGCTACCGCTGTTGCTGGTGCCCTGCTTACCGCTGGAGACCGATCCGGTGGTCTTATTACGCACCGAGGAGGTCTTACCGGAGTTGTTGGTGCTGGTCACCTTGCCGGAGGAAACGGTGGAGGACTTCTTCGCGGTGCGGTAGGAATCCTCGAAGCCGCCACCCTTGGAAGACACGCCGCTGTAGACGGTGCCGTTGCTGGGGCGGGTGGTGCTGCCTCCGGAGAGCTTAGAGCCCACGGGGGGAATGTAGTGGGATCCGGAAGAATTCGCGGCGCTCTGGCGACCCAGGTAGTACCAGAGGAACGCATTCGAATTATTGTGGGTGGTGGTCGATCCAGAAGAGGTAGAACCAGAAGAACCGGAGGAACTAGAGGAACCCGAGGAGCTAGAGGAGTTCGACGAGCCCGAGGAATCGCTACTGGACGAGTCGGTCGGCTCCTGAACGCCCGCCTTCTCACATTCGCTATCTTCCACACGCAGGCCGGTCTTCGCATCCTGGCAGACGCGGGCGTACTCTTCGCCCTGCGACAAGAATGCGTTCTCTTCCTGGTGCATGGAGTTGTAGGCGAAGATGCCACCGCCAACCAGCAGCACACCAGCGCCAGCTACGGCAATCATCTTAGCGATGCCGGGGCGGGTCGCACCCAGGTTCAGGGTCTGCTGGGCAGAGGTCTGTGCGGCGCGGGTAGCGAAGTTGGCGACTGCTTCCATGCGGTTGCCGGGCTTCTTCGGGCCGTTGGGGGTGGTGGTTCCGCCGGGGTATTGGGGAGCAGAACTCATGCATCTCTCCTTGAAAGGTGGTGCGTGGCGTATTGCTCAACGCGTACATGAAGCTGAGTGGGTACAGCATCATCCGGCGACTTTCGCCGAATTATCGGTGTGGTTCCAGCATATCAAGCCCTAGCTTTCGGATTATTAGCTGACGGCAAAATCTCAGCAAGCTTCGCCGCATGTTGCGCAGTTGTTTCCTTTCTGTTTGCTTTTGCGGTGACTGCAGGTTAACTATCAGCCGATTTAACCGCCATGGGGGGGGGACAGCTGCGGCACTGGTGGATGTGCTGGCAGATGCACTGTTGGCTGCGCTTGTTGGTTGTACCGCCGAAAGGTGCCGCCGGAAGGTGCTGCTAAAGGTACCGCCAGAAGGTCACGATTCGTCACACATCCCCTACACTGCACCGGATTGAAACACTTCTTCACACAAACTCGCGCCGGAGTGCGCAAAAGTTTTAGAGTATGCCACATGTCTACACCGCATGCATCATCTCGTTCACGTCTGCCCAAGTGGGCTACTTCTTTCGGCAACCAAATCATTGCCTCCCTCATTCTGGGTATTGTTCTCGGCGCGCTCGCCCTAGCACTGGGCGGGGACGCGAAGAGCAACCCCAACTGGCTCATGGTAACCTTGGATACCATCGGCTCCTCCTACGTCACCCTGCTGAAGGCAGCCGTTGTTCCGCTGATTTTCACCGCCGTGGTCGCCTCCATCTCGAACCTGTCGCAGGTGACGAACGCGGCACGTCTGGCGGTTAACACGCTCATCTGGTTTGCGATTACCGCGTTCTTCGCGGTGCTCATTGGTATTGCGATGGGCCTCATTGTTCAGCCGGGCGTGGGCGCGCAGGTGCAGGGCAAGGCGTACACCGGCTCGACCGGTTCGTGGACCGCGTTCCTGACCGGTCTGATTCCGGTGAACTTCCTGGGTCTGGGTGTCAGCGCTAAGTCCGGCGATTCCGGTATCACCGCCTCGGCGTCTTTCAACGTGCTGCAGATCCTGGTCATTTCCGGTGCGGTCGGCATTGCCGCCTTGAAGGTCGGCGAGGCCGCCAAGCCGTTCATTGACGTGGTCAAGAGCGCTCTTGCGATTATCCAGAAGATTCTGTGGTGGATTATTCGCCTGGCACCGCTGGGTACCGTGGGCCTGATCGCTAAGGCGGTGTTCGCGTACGGTTGGGCGTCGATGGGTTCGCTGGTCGCGTTCGTTATCGCCCTCTACATTGGCCTGCTGCTGGTCTTCCTCGTGGTCTACCCGATTATTGTTCGCGCGAACGGCCTGTCGGTCCGCCAGTACTTCTCGGGCGTGTGGCCGGCGCTCCAGCTGGGCTTCGTGTCTCGCTCTTCGATGGGTTCGATGCCGATGACTCAGACCGTTGCCGAGCGCAACCTGGGTGTTCCCCGTGCCTACGCATCCTTCGCGGTTCCGCTGGGTGCGACCACCAAGATGGACGGTTGCGCCTCGGTTTACCCGGCTCTTGCCGCGATCTTCGTGGCTCAGTTCTACGGTATTCAGCTGGACTTCACCCAGTACCTGCTGATTGTGATGGTGTCCGTGCTCGGTTCGGCTGCGACTGCCGGTACGACCGGCGCTATCGTGATGCTGACCCTGACCCTTTCCACTCTGGGCCTGCCGCTGGACGGCGTGGGTCTGCTCCTGGCGATTGACCCGATCGTTGATATGGGCCGCACCGCTCTGAACGTTGCCGGTCAGGCTCTGATTCCGGCGATTGTGGCTCGCCGCGAGGGCATTCTGGACGAGGCGCTCTACAACGCTCCCCGCTCGGAGGGCGGCTTCGTGGCTCAGGAATTCTACGATGAGCGCATCGCCGGTGAGGCGCAGCGACTTCACGAGGTGGAGGACGCGGTACGCCGCTAATCTGGCGAGCTCATCAGGCAAAGGTTCACGCGCACGGCGCTAGGCGGTACCGCTTAGCGCCGTGTAGCCTCTCCGCCGCCCACGCCTCCCCAGCATGGGCGCACAGCACGGGCGAAATACATTTGTCAAACGTCATAAAAACGTCACGATTGATTCTTCTTTTCTTTAATTCTTGAGAAGAGTTATGATTTTGAACGGCGTGTTCCATCTCCTACGTGGTTGAGGGGGATGGGACACGCTCTTTTTATGCCCCCCTGACCTTCCCACCCCAGCTTCTCAGCAACCCTCATTCTGCACCCGAAGGTAAAACCCCGCCGCAACGTTCTAAAATAGAACCCATGACTACCAGCGCTTCACCGACCCGACTGATTCTTGCCTCCGCCTCCCCGGCGCGCCGCAAGCTCCTGGAAGACTCCCGCATCGCGTTCACGGTGCGCGTCTCCTCCGTAGATGAGGACGCCGCGCTCACCGCCGCCAACGAACAGGCGCGAGCGCAGGGACGTGCGGGACTCACCCCGGCTGAGACCGCCTCCCTGCTGGCGCAGCTGAAGGCGCAGGCAGTTGCCGCTGAACTCGCCGCCGAGGGTGTGCGCGATGCGCTGGTTCTGGGTTGCGATTCGGTCTTCGAGTTTGAGGGTGTTGCCTACGGCAAGCCGCACACGGCGGAGGCGGCACGCGAGCGCATCAGCGCAATGAGCGGCAACTACGGTGTGCTGCATACCGGTCACGCGCTCGTGGATTTGCGCGGTCTTGAGCCGGGTGCCGAGCTGTCCGCTACTTCTGAGTTGCCCACCGTTTCTGAGTTGCCCACCGTTTCTGAACTACGTAGCGCCACCGTCCACTTTGATACGCTCAGCCCAGAGGAAATCGAGGCGTACATTGCTACCGGTGAGCCGCTCTGGGTAGCTGGTTCATTTACCCTGGACGGTTACGGTTCGGCGTTTATTCGCGGTATTGAGGGTGAGTTCCACACGGTGGTGGGTCTGTCCATTCACGCGCTACGCGATATGCTGCGCCGCCGCGAGGTTGCGGTGACCGAGCTGTGGCTAGCGCCCCAAGATGAAGATTAGATCCAGCGTAATCGTATAAATCTGTCTCAAAGCGCGCCCTGAAATACACATTATTGAACACCAATCGATAAGATAGAACAGTATGATGCGCGTTATATTCGCCAATCCTGCCGATGTATCCTTGGAGCAGGAGATTAAAGGAGAGCTTTAAGTGACTCAGCACCAGGCAGAAGCCGCCAAGAAATTTACTGCAGTCCCCGGCCGCCACACCGGCCCGGTCAGCAAGATTCTCATTGCCAACCGCGGTGAAATTGCTGTCCGCGTGATTCGTGCAGCCCGCGATGAGGGTCTGCAGACCGTCGCCGTCTACGCTGACCCCGACCGCGACTCCCAGCACGTGAAGCTCGCCGATGAAGCCTACGCTCTCGGCGGCGCCACCGCGGCACAGTCCTACCTGGTCATGGATAAGCTCATTGAAATCGCTCGCCGCTCCGGCGCTGATGCTGTGCACCCCGGCTACGGTTTCCTTTCTGAGAACGCGCAGTTCGCACAGAAGTGCATTGACGCTGGTCTGACCTGGATTGGCCCCTCCCCCGAGTCCATTACCCAGCTGGGCGATAAGGTGGCGGCACGCCACATCGCGCAGAAGGTGGGCGCTCCCCTGGTGCCCGGCACCAAGGACCCGGTCAAGTCCGCCGATGAGGTTGTCGCCTTCGCGGATGAGCACGGTCTGCCCATTGCGGTGAAGGCCGCCTTTGGTGGCGGTGGCCGCGGCATTAAGGTGGCACGCGACCGCGAGAGCATTGTTGAGATGTACGAGTCCGCTGTTCGCGAGGCTACCGCGGCGTTCGGTCGCGGGGAGTGCTTCATCGAGCGCTTCCTGGATTCGCCCCGCCACGTTGAGACCCAGTGCTTGGCGGATGCGCACGGCAACGTCGTGGTGGTTTCCACCCGTGACTGCTCCCTGCAGCGCCGTAACCAGAAGCTCGTTGAGGAGGCGCCCGCCCCCTACCTGAGCGCTGAGCAGAACGAGCGCCTGTACGAGGCGTCCCGCGCAATTCTGCGTGAGGCTGGCTACCAGGGTGCCGGCACCTGTGAGTTCCTGGTCGGCACCGACGGCACCATCTCCTTCCTTGAGGTCAACACTCGACTGCAGGTGGAGCACCCCGTTTCCGAGGAGATTTCGGGTATTGACCTGGTTCGTGAGCAGTTCCGTATTGCCCGCGGTGAGAAGATTGAGGAGAAGGACCCGGTTCTGCGCGGTCACTCCTTCGAGTTCCGTATTAATGGTGAGGATGCGGGTCGTTCCTTTATGCCCGCCCCCGGCACGATCGAGAAGATGACCGTGCCCACCGGCCCCGGTGTTCGCTGGGATTCTGGCTTCGTGGCTGGCGACGTTATCGGCGGTAACTTCGACTCCATGCTGGCTAAGCTCATTGTTACCGGCGCGGATCGTGAGCAGGCTCTGCAGCGTGCCCGCCGTGCCCTGGCTGAGCTGACCATTGAGGGTATGCCCACCGTCATTCCGTTCCACCGCGTCGTGCTGGATGATCCCGCCTTCGCGCCGGCTGAGGGCGGCGAGTTTAAGGTGCACACCCGCTGGATTGAGACCGAGTTCAACAACGCCATCCCCATGTACTCCGGTGCGCCCGGCAGTGTGGATTCCGATGAGGACGAGCGCACCACCGTGGTCGTTGAGGTCAACGGCAAGCGCATGGAGGTGTCCCTGCCCGATCTGGGCGGTGGTGCTAAGCCTGCCGCTAAGCCTGCCGCCAAGACCCGCAAGTCCCGTTCGGCACGTAGCGCGGCAAAGGGTGGCGGCGACGAGCTGACCAGCCCCATGCAGGGCACCATCGTGAAGGTTGCCGCATCTGACGGCGACACCGTCGCTGAGGGCGACCTGATTCTGGTGCTGGAGGCGATGAAGATGGAGCAGCCCATTACCGCGCATAAGGCGGGTAAGGTTTCGGGCCTGTCCGCTAAGGCTGGCGATACCGTCACCTCCGGTGCGGTGCTGGCGACCATTAAGTAACGCTTCGCTCGGTACTGAGGTCTCGATACCGCGGTCTCGCGACTGCGAGCGCTATAGGCTATACGAATCCCCCGGAAGGGTATGAGGTAATGTCTCGTATCTTTCCGGGGGATTTTCTATGTCCGCTCTTGTCTGCTTCTGTGGGGTTTGAGCGGCCCCCTTATTGCGATTACGTCCAGATAGTGGCTGTATTTGTTGGGTCTTTTCTGAACAGAGTTATAATGTTGCACTTTAGAGGAGCCTTTCAGATTCCTACGCCTACCGCACCCACCCGATGCGGTCACGGCACCCGATACGCGCCTACGGCACACCCGCCTCACGCGCTGACCGGTAACGGACGCCCCGGCTCCACCTGTACACACAGTTCACCATTTCGGGAGTTTTCCTTATGAGCACCTCTGCACCCGACACGAAAGTGTCTGCTGCATCGGTGAAGAATACGACTCCTCGCAGTCGAGTTATTCTCGCCTCGCTCGTTGGTACCACCATCGAGTTCTACGATTTCTACATTTACGCCACCGCAGCAGTGGCTGTGTTCCCCGTGCTGTTCTTCCCCGCGAAGGACGCAACCACCGAGCTTCTGGCTTCCTTCGCGACCTTCGGCGTCGCCTTCATTGCCCGCCCCCTCGGTTCCGTAATCTTCGGTCACTTCGGTGACAAGATCGGTCGTAAAGCAACCCTCGTTGGTGCGCTACTGACCATGGGTCTGGCGACCTTCATCATCGGCCTGCTGCCCACCTACCACCAGATTGGTCTGTGGGCACCGACCATGCTGACCATTATGCGTTTCTGCCAGGGCCTGGGTCTGGGCGGCGAATGGTCCGGTGCGGCACTGCTCGCCAGCGAATACGCTGAGGACGGCAAGCGCGCACGCGCCGCCATGTGGCCTCAGCTCGGCGCGCCCATCGGCTTCGTGCTTGCGAACGGCTTCATGCTATTGCTGACCAGCTGGATTACCTTCAACTCCGCAACCGATGCGAAGAACCTCGAGCACCCCTTCCTCATTTGGGGTTGGCGTATTCCGTTCCTGCTGTCCATCGTGATGGTCGCCGTTGGTCTGTACGTTCGTTTCAAGTTGGAGGAGACCCCCGTCTTCGCCAAGGCTGCCGCTAACAACGAGAAGGTTAAGACCCCGCTCGTTGAGGCGTTCAAGGTCGCCTGGTGGCCCATGATTCAGGGCACCTTCATCATGGTGGCGTGCTACGTGCTGTTCTACCTGATGACCGCATGGGTTCTCTCCTACGGTATCGGCAAGGCCGATAAGGGCGGTCTGGCTATCCCCTACCGCGAGTTCCTGATTATTCAGTTGATCTCCATTACTGGCTTCGCGATCTTCATCCCGATCTCGGGTTGGCTGGCTGATAAGTACGGCCGCCGCATCCAGCAGCTGTGGACCACCATCGCGATGGCTGTCTTCGGCCTGTCCTTCGGTCTGTTCATCTCCCCCTCCGTTGTTGGTACCGGCGCGAACGCAAACGCCGCTGTGGTTACCCTCTTCATCTTTATCGGTATGTGCCTGATGGGTCTGTCCTTCGGTTCCATGTCCGCATACCTGCCGGAGCTGTACCCCACCAACGTGCGTTACACCGCCAGCGGTATTGCCTACAACGTGGCGTCCATCCTCGGTGCGGCGCTGACCCCGTTTGTGGCTGTTTGGCTGAACACCTCCTACGGTGTGGGTGCCGTGGGCGGCTACCTGGCGTTCGCCTCGATCCTGAGCGTTGTCTTCATCCTGCTCACTCACGAGACCCGTGACGTGGACATGAACGCTGTCAGCACCACGAAGTAAAACTTCGCAGGGGCTAAAGCGTCTCTACGGCAAAGCGGTGGGGGTCGCCTCCTGAATCCAAGGAATTCAGGAGGCGGCCCCCACCGCTTTTATACTGTTCCGGGATGCTGCGCCAGGCGGGGAACGCCCAGCTCAGCACCTAACAGGTTTTGAGCCTTACAGACCGCGAGTGTGCAGCTTGCGCGCAGCCTCAGCAATAGAGCCGGAGAGCGAGGGGTAGACCGTGAAGGTATCCGCCAGATCGTCCACCGCGAGCTTCTTCTCCACCGCCAGAGCAATGGGGTAAATCAGCTCGGAGGCACGCTGACCGACCACCACGCCGCCAATGACGGTGCCGGAGTGGCGGCGAGCAAAAATCTTCACAAAGCCGTCGCGCATCGCCATCATCTTCGCGCGCGGGTTAGTGCTCAGCTGCAGGGTCACCGCGTCACCACGGTAAGCGCCCTCAGCAAGGTCCTTCTCGCTCACACCCACGGTCGCAATCTCCGGGGAGGTGAAGATGTTCGCGGCAACCTTATCGGTGCGCAGCGGACGCACCGCATCACCGAGGATGTGCGCCATAGCGATACGGCCCTGCATCGCAGCCACGGAAGCCAGCGGGTACACACCCGTGCAGTCACCGGCGGCGTAAATGCTGTTCACGCTCGTGCGGGACACGCCGTCCACCTTAATATGGCCGCTCGGGGTCTGCTCAACACCGATGTCTTCCAGGCCCAAATCTTCAGTGTTCGGAATCGAACCAATAGCAACCAGACAGTGAGTGCCAGAAACCTTACGACCATCCGACAGGGTCACGATAACGCCGGAGCCATCCTCAGTACGCTCAACAGCAGCCGCACGGGAACGCGGCATCACTCGCACGCCGCGACGCTCAAAGACGTCCTCCAGCACGCGAGCTGCGTCCTCATCCTCACCGGGAAGCACGCGGTCACGCGAAGACACCAGCGTCACCTTCGAGCCCAGACCGTTATACGCCGACGCGAACTCGGCACCGGTCACACCCGAACCAATCACAATCAGCTCCTCGGGAACCTCGGAGAGGTTGTACAGCTGAGTCCAGGTCAGGATGCGCTCGCCATCGGGCATACCGGTCGCCATTTCACGCGGATGCGTACCCACCGACAACAGCACAAAGTCTGCGTGCAGGGGGTAGACCAGACCAGCTTCATCGGTCACCTGAACGGTGTGGCGGTCCAGGAGCTTACCGGTACCGTGAATAATCTTCACGCCTGCAGAAGCCAGGGCGCGCTTAATGTCGGCAGACTGCTGCTGGGCCAGGTCGCGGACTCGGCGGTTCACGCGGTCCATATCAACACGCAACTGGGGTGCCTTACCCTTCGTGTTTTCAATGCCCAGGCTACCCGCCTCGGAGAAGCGGGTCATCATATCCGCCGTAGCAATCAGGGTTTTAGAGGGCACAACGTCAGTCAGAACGGCGGAGCCACCAATGGCGTTGCGTTCGATCAAAGTCACGTCCGCGTTGGATGCGGCAGCCACCATCGCTGCCTCATAGCCGCCGGGGCCACCACCAATAATTACAATTCGCTGAGATGCGTAGTTCACCTTTGAAGTCATGCCTTAATTGTGAGCTATGCCGCCCCTACGGGGCAAACGCACTCGCCGTGCAGATATGCCATATTGTGGCAACCTGCACGGCGAGCATCTTCATGGTTCGGCATCATGGTTCGGCCGCCCGATATGACAGGGCGACACCTACCCCTGTAGGTCTCTACTCCTCGAGAGCCTGCGGCTTCTCGGCATAAATCGAGTTGATGAACTTCTCAGCCCACTGCAGCATCGCGCCGTCCACCAGGTCCTTGCCGCCCACCGGCATGGTCTTCGGGCGCGGAACCAGCGTCAGCCAGGTGTCCATACCCTTCGGCTGGGCGTGCGTGGAGCCAGGGTACACGCGCTTCAGGCGCATCTGGCGGGACTCCGGCAGCGGCGTAGCGGTTACCACGCGAACCTTCGGACCCAACACCACCAGTTCATGAATACCGGCGGCACGGGCGTGCATACGCACCGTCGCCACGGCAAGCAGGTTCTCTACCGCCTCCGGCAGCTCGCCGTAACGGTCGACCAGCTCCTCGCGAGCCTCCGCGATCTTCTCTTCGGTATCGGCAGCAGCAATCTGACGGTACGCCTGCAAGCGCAGACGCTCAGAATCAATGTAGGTGTGCGGAATATGCGCGTTGACGGGCAGGTCAATCTTCGTTTCGACCTCGCGCTCTTCCTTCTCGCCGCGGTAGTTTGCGACAGCCTCGCCGACCAGGCGCAGGTACAGGTCAAAACCGACACCGGCAATATGGCCGGATTGTTCGCCGCCGAGCAGGTTGCCGGCACCGCGGATCTCCAGATCCTTCATCGCAAGCTGCAGGCCCGCACCCAGCTCGTTATGGGTCGCCACCGCCTTCAGACGCTCATGCGCAATCTCGCCGAGAGTCTTATCCACAGGGTACAGGAAGTAGGCGTAGGCGCGCTCGCGGCCACGACCCACACGTCCACGCAGCTGGTGTAGCTGGCTCAGACCGTAGTTCTGGGCGTGGTCGACAATGAGGGTGTTCGCGTTCGAAATATCCAGGCCGGTCTCCACGATGGTGGTGCACACCAGCACGTCAAAGCGGCGCTCCCAGAAGTCCACAATAATCTGCTCCAGGCGCGATTCACTCATGCGGCCGTGGGCGGTGGCGATGCGCGCCTCCGGCACGAGCTTGCCGATTTCCGCAGCAACATCGTCGATGTCAGCCACGCGGTTGTGCACGAAAAACACCTGCCCTTCACGCATGAGCTCGCGGCGGATCGCGGCGGTAATCTGGCTGTCGGTTCGCGGACCCACGAAGGTCAGCACAGGGTGGCGTTCCTCCGGCGCGGTGGCAAGGGTGGAGGTCTCGCGAATACCGGTTAGCGACATTTCGAGGGTGCGTGGAATGGGGGTTGCACTCATGGCGAGCACGTCCACGTTGGTGCGCATCTGCTTGAGCTTTTCCTTGTGCTCCACGCCAAAGCGCTGCTCCTCGTCAATGATGACCAGGCCCAGGTCCTTGAACACCACGCTGTCTGAGAGGATGCGGTGGGTACCGATCACCACGTCCACCGCGCCGGATGCGATTTCTTCGGTAATCTGGCGGGTTTCCTTCGCCTTCTGGAAGCGGGATAGCACGCGAATCTTCACGGGGAATCCCGAGAAGCGCTCGCTAAACGTCTCGTAGTGCTGTTGCGCGAGCAGGGTCGTGGGTACGAGCACGGCAACCTGTTTGCCGTCCTGTACCGCCTTGAATGCGGCACGTACAGCGACCTCGGTTTTGCCGAAGCCCACATCGCCGGAGATGAGGCGGTCCATGGGGATTTCTTTCTCCATGTCCTCCTTCACCTCGTGGATGGCGGTGAGCTGGTCGGGAGTCTCGTTGTAGGGGAAGGACTCTTCCAGCTCTCGCTGCCAGGGGGTATCTGCGGCGAAGGCGTGACCGCGCGAGGCCTGGCGTGCCGAATAGAGTTTCACCAGGTCGGCGGCGATTTCCTTGACTGCCTTGCGGGCGCGAGACTTGGTCTTAGCCCAGTCGCTGCCGCCCATCTTGGACAGGCTCGGGTTCTCGCCACCCACGTAGTTGGAGATCAGGTCCAGCTGGTCGGAGGGCACGAAGAGGCGGTCGGGTGCACCACCGCGCTTGGCGGGGGCGTACTCGATGACCAGGTATTCCTTCATGGGCTGCACACCGTTGACCGGGGAGGCGCCCGCCACCGGGCGGGAGGTCATCTCAACGAACCTGCCGATGCCGTGGCGTTCGTGCACCACGTAGTCGCCGGGGTTCAGCGCGAGCGGGTCAACTGCGTTGCGGCGGCGGCGTGTCTTGAATTTCTGTCCTGCAGCGCCTCGGGGTGCGTAGGTGCCGCGGCGGCCGAGTAGTTCGGCTTCGGTGAAGACGGCGAGCTTCGCTTCCTCGATGAGGAAGCCTGCGGAGGCGGGCGCCTCGCAGACCTCGACGATGCCGTGTTCGAGGTCCCCGGCGGGGTCGGCTTCGAGGCTGGTTCGGCGGGCTGCGGGTACGGCGGGTGCCCCTTCGCCGGAGTGGAAGAGGTCGATGAGGCGGTCGGTGGAGCCGCGGCCGTTGGTGAGGGCGAGGACGGTCCACTGTTGCTGGATGAGCTCGCCAACCTGGCTGAGCATGCGTTCGACGGAACCGTTGAATGCGGTTGCGGGGGTGGCATTGACGGTGTAGGTGTCGATGCCATCTTCGATGGCGTCGGCAATGCTCTGGTTTTCGAGTGCGCCTGCGGCGGCGTCTTCGAGCAGGTCTGCGTCGGTGACGAGTTCGGTGATTTCCCACCAGCTGAGTTTGGCTTCGAGTGCCTGTGTGGTGGTTTGGTCGATGGTGCGGAATCCGCTGTCGCTCATGCGGAGCTGGCCGAGGTCGATGGGTGCTACTGCGTCGGCTTCTGCGGAGGTGTCCCAGGCGGCGGCGAGGAATTCTTCGTTGGTGGCGACGAGGTCTTCGGCGCGGGCGCGCACGCGCTCAGGTTCGACGTTAATAATCATGGACCCTGCCGGCAGCAGCTCGGTGAGGGTATTCATGGATTCGATGAGTAGCGGGGTGAGCGATTCCATGCCTTCGACGTAGATTCCGCCGGCGATCTTTTCGAGCATGGTTGCGGCTGCCGGGTAGTCGGCTTTCAGGCGTGCGGCGCGACTCATGACCTCGGGGGTGATGAGCAGTTCGCGGCAGGGCAGCAGGGTGAGTTCGGTGAGCTCTTCTCCCCCGTTGAGGGTGCGCTGGTCGGCGACGGAGAAGTGGCGCATTTCGTCGAGTTCGTCACCGAAGAATTCGAGGCGGACGGGGGTGGTTGCGGTGGGCGGGAAGACGTCGATGATGCCGCCGCGTACGGCGTATTCGCCGCGCTTGGCGACGAGGTCTACGCGGGAGTATGCGGCGTCGTTGAGGCCTCGTACTACGTCTTTGAAGGGGTATTCTTCGCCGCGAACCAGGTGTACGGGTTCAAGTTTTTCGATGCCGGTGACGATGGGCTGGATGACGGCGCGCACGGGCGCGATGACGACTTGGGGGCGTTTGGTCGCTTCCCCGGTGATGGCGCGCAGTACCTGCAGGCGGCGGCCTACGGTGTCGGAACGCGGTGAGAGGCGTTCGTGGGGCAGGGTTTCCCAGGCGGGGAAGAGCGCAATGTCGGCGGCGGGTAGGTAGGCGCGCAGGGCTGCGGCGAGGTCTTCTGCTTGGCGGTCGGTGGGGGCGATGATGAGGCTGAGCGCTTCGGGGGTGGTTGCTCGTACGGCGCCGGAGATGTCGGCAATGAGCGCGGCGTGGGTTCCGGCGACGGCACCGATGAGGGTACGTGCACTACGTTCAGCGGGCTTCGCGGAGGCGGCGGTGCGGATCGCGGCCCAGCTGCTGAGTTGATTGAGGGTTTTCAGGAGGGGGTGCAGGGGTGCTTCGGGGGGCTGTGCGGTAGCTTTTCGGGTGGTGCTCACGGGTTCTCCTGAATCTACGGTCCTCGGTTCCGGCGGTTTGGCTGGTGGAGGGTGCCGACGGGTGGTCGGTGTGAGGTGGTGTCGGGTGGGGTGCCCGAGTGTTTATTGTGAGGAATTTTATGTGCACTTTTTGGTGATGTGCGCGGCTTTTCTATTGTAGGTCTACTCTGCTTTTTCTGGCATTTTTCTTTCGTCGGGTTCTTTGGCTGTAGATATAGCTTTTTGCACCCGGTTGTCGCTTTCATTGGCGATATATGAGTATGGTTTTATTCTGTGTCATTTCTTGTGCCACAACGCCGATTTTATAGGGCGTAAATCACACCCCCACCCACATCTTTGCACTTTGTGCACCATTATTTTCACAGCTTAATCCTGTACCCTAATCATTAACACTTACAGAAAAACCACACAGTATATCTCCTTCCGGATTCTGATTACCTCTTCCAACCAACCTCAGGTTTTCAGTATTTACTGCGGTTTTTCTAGTGCGCTAAATTCACCGTTTCTTTCGATGTTTCTTCCGGAACGTCGCATCAGAAAGACACAAATGACAACCACATACACGAACAATCCCGCTGAAAAGCCCCATGCCCGTTCATGGTCTGCTAAGAAGTGGGGTGCTTTTGCACTCGCTTTTGGTACTGCTTTTACTGCGGCGCCGCTTACTCCTACTACTCCCGCCTCGGCTGCTACCGGCACCCATGATGGTTCCAGCAGCGATAAGGCGGCTGCTTCCTGCTACGAGGTCAAGCAGGTTAATCCTTCTGCCTCTTCTGGCACGTATTGGCTGTACACCCCGCAGATGAGCGGCCCGGCGCAGTTCTACTGCGATCAGGAAACTGATGGCGGCGGCTGGGTCATGATTGGCCGCGGTCGTGAGGGTTGGACCGAGTCCTACAATGGCACCGGCGACCCGAATCAGCTGCATCAGAACCCCACCGGTCCTGCCGCTTTTACTCCGGTCCAGCTTCCCGCAAACACTGTCGATGCGCTGCTGAACGGCATTAAGCCTCAGGATCTTCCCGACGGCATGCGCCTGCACCGTGCTCACAATGCGAGGGGAACCCAGTGGCAGAACGTTTATGTTCAGCGTCCTCAGACTGAGCAGTGGACCTGGGCGATGAGCTACGGTCAGCGTTGGGGCACCGTGAAGTTCACCGGTGCCGGCATTAACCGCACCGCTTATATGGGCGGTTCCGCTTCGGAAATGGCTCCGGGTATTACCACCAGCTCTGTTCGTTTCTTCGCGAACCCGAACCAGGGCTACCAGATTGGTTTTGCGTACGGCGCACTGGTGAACTTCGGTAATGAGAATTCTGATTCGTATATTTACCACAAGCGCGGTTCCTTCGGTTACTCTATTCCCTTCACTCAGGTGTTCCTGCGCCCGAAGCTGACTCAGCGTGACTTGAACTTCTCGCGGATTGGTTCTGGCTCTGCCGCCAGCAACCGTCGTGCTCTGCCCAATAGCTACACGATGCCCGTTCGCTGGCGCACCAGTGAGCAGACTGGCACCGGCAAGAAGAACGAGATGAACACCTACGTTCAGGCTATTACTCAGGTGGGCGACACCGTCTTCACCGGTGGTGACTTCAAGTATGTGGAGTCGGCTGGCGGCGAGCGCGTGGACCAGTCGTACCTGGCTGGCTACAACGTAGATTCGGGTGAGCTGGTTCGTTCCTTCCGCCCGACTTTCAACGGTCAGATTAAGGCTCTTGAGGCTCTGCCGAATAACCGCCTGGCGGTTGGTGGCGAGTTCACCGAGGTGAATGGCGAGAAGGTTAACCACTTTGTCATTCTGGACGCGACCACCGGTCAGATTGACCGCACGTGGGATGTTCAGGTTCAGCGCCGCAATGGCGATGCCGCCCAGGTGAAGACCCTACTGGTTCAGGACGGTTACCTGTACATTGGCGGTAACTTCACCCATGTGAAGGGCAATACTTCTAAGGCGTACGCTTACTCGCGTGGTGCCGCTCGTATTAACCTTTCGAACGGTGCGGTGGATTGGAATTGGCGCCCGAACTTCAACGGTACGGTCAACGGTATTACCGCCGCATCCGATAATTCCACTGTTCACGCTGCGGGTTACTTCACTGAGCTGAATAACCAGCGGGCGTTCCGTCTGGCTGCTTTGAATGGTTCTAACGCTTCGAACATTAAGTGGGAGTGGGAGCCGTCGTTGAAGCTGAACATTACTGACCGTATTGTGTACGCGTTCCAGTTCGATGTTCAAGATGCTGGCTCGACTGTGTGGACTGGCGGTGCTGACCACCTGATTGCGAACTATTCGAAGAATGGTTACGGCCGTATTTCTTCGTCGATTTCTAAGTACGGTGGCGACTGGCAGGATCTGCACTTGAGCGGTAACACCATTTACGGTGCATGCCACTGCGGTGACGTGCTCTTTGAGGGCTCTACCGGTTACCACACCTACTGGAAGGAGTCGAAGGCGGTTCACCGTATGCGCTTGGTCGCAGCGTTCGATAAGGACAGCGGCGAGGTTATTGGTGAGTTCAGCCCGGTTCTGAAGGGCGCTAGCGGCTACGGTGTGTGGGAGTCCTTCGTTGATTCTCGCGGCAACCTGTGGGTTGGTGGCGACATTAACCGTTCGCTGGGTGCTAATGGTGAGCAGCGCACTGTCGGTTTCGCTCGCTTTGCTCCTCGCGATGTGACCGCCCCCTCGACTCCGTCGAACCTGTCGGTTCAGCGTGATGGTTCGACCGATAAGCTGTCCTGGTCTGGCGTTCGTGAGAGCGGTGCTCGCTACCAGGTGCTGCGTGATGACCGTGTGATTGCTACGGTCTCGGGTACCAGTTACGAGGTTGAGCACACTGATGGTGCTCGCTACTACGTGCGTTCCATCGATGCTTCTGAGAATTTCTCGGCTTCTACGGGAGCTGCTCAGGCTTAGGTCAGGTTGCTGATCTAGTTTCTTTGAGCCGCCGCCTGATGTGGGCTCTGCAGGGTTTGCGGGGTTCGAATCAGGCGGTGGCGCACCCGGGGTGTATACCCCCTATAGTTTTGGTTTGGCCCGAGTTGCCCAGTTTGCTATTGCTTCGCCTCTGCGACGGCTATGATGGGTTGGGATTCATTGCGTCGGATGGGTTGCTTCCGTCCTTTCCGATGATGGGCTGAATCTTGGTCTGTGGTGTTTCTTCACTGTTGGTACGACGGGGGAAGCTTCACAGATTTTTTAGCGTTCTGCTTCTTACGGGTGCGGTGCCGTTGTTGGCTTCGTGCGTGAGGGGCGGGGCGTATTCATTCAATTTCCGATAACTACACTCACTGATTCCGGCAGCAGACTCTCTGTTAGTGCAGTTCATTACGCTTCTTCCTTCCCCGATGCATGGTTACTATGCAGTGCCCTGTGTTGGGTGGGTGTTGCTGTGTGAATTGCATTTTTCTGTTGTGTACCGGTTGAGGTCTCTAGGAGAGACAAATGAATTTTCTTCCGTTCACGCGTGGAGGGCGCTCGCAGGGCGTTGCTTCCTCCGCTTCTGAGGGCTCTCGCGTAGCTTCTCGTTCTGGGTCCCGCGCTTTGGGTGCGGCGGCTGCTTCGTTCGCAATGGTTTTGGGTTCTTTGGGCCCTATTGCGACCGGTGCTCAGGCTGTTGACGCACGCTACTATGACGGTTCGTCGAGCGAGCGAGCTGCGGCGAGCTGCTGGGAGGCTAAGCAGAATAATCCGCAGGCGAAGAGTGGTGCGTACTGGCTGTACACCCCCGCGATGAGCGCTCCCGAGCAGTTCTATTGCGATCAGGAAACTGATGGTGGCGGCTGGGTTATGATTGGCCGCGGTCGTGAGAGCTGGACTGAGAACTACTACGGTCGTGGTAGTGCTGATCAGTTGTACAAGAACCCGACCGGTTTTGATGCGGTGCAGCTCTCCGGCGTGACCGTGAATGCGCTACTGAACGGTACCCGTCCGCAGGATTTGCCTGACGGTGTGCGTTTCCATCGCGCAATGAATGTTGAGGGCACTACCTGGCAGGATTTTAAGGCTCACCGTGATTCCAGTACCGAATGGACTTGGACTTTGCGTTCGAAGATGTTCTGGTCAAATATTTCGGTCAAGAACACCTGGCAGTACAGTAACCGTTATGACTATGCCAACCGTGGTCAGGTGGCTGGCAACATCTTCACCCATGAATCTGATGATTTCCGTTCTCTGAACTTCGAAGAGAAGGCATCGCAGGGCTACAAGTTGGGCTTCACCTACGGTCGAAACGCCCGGATTACATGGTGGACTGAGACCTACCTGATGAACCGACCTTCGGCGTATATTTACCGCCCAGCGAATGATTCGACCACTCCCCTGGTGTTTACTCAGATGTTCTTGCGTCCGAAGGTGACTCAGAACGATTTGGCGGCTAAGGGTCTGCATGCTTATGGCCCGCAGGGTGCTGCTGCAAGTAACCGCCGCGCACTACCCAATAGCTACTCTGAGAAGTGGAAGTGGCGTACCAGCGCTGATACCGGTACCGGTAAGAACGGCGAGATGAACACCCAGGTTGAGGCTATCACCGAGGTTGGTGGCGCTGTCTTTACCGGTGGTGATTTCGCGTACGTTGAGTCGGCAAGCGGCGAGAAGGTTGAGCAGGCTTTCTTGGCGGGTTACGAGGTGGGCACCGGCGAGTTGCGCCGTTCCTTCCGTCCGAAGATTAACGGTCAGGTGAAGTCGGTTGAGGCTCTGCCGAACGGCCTGTTGGCTGTGGGCGGCTCCTTCGATCAGGTGAACGGCGATTACTACAACGGTTTCGTGATTCTGGATCCGCAGACCGGTCAGGTGGCTAAGGACTGGGATATCCGCGTGGTCAGCCGCATCACTTCCGTGCCGGTACAGATTAAGACCCTGCACGTGCGTGACGGTTATCTCTACATTGGCGGCTCCTTCACTCACCTGAAGGGCCAGACCTCCCCCACCTACGCGTATGCGAGGAACCTGGCTCGCATTAAGTTGAGCAACGGCGAGGTGGACTGGAACTGGCGTCCGGTCTTTAACGGCACGGTCAACGGTGTGAGCGCTTCCGAGGGCAACGCCGATGTGTATGTTGCTGGATACTTCACTCAGCTGAATAATCAGGAGGCGTTCCGTCTCGCTCATATGCAGGGTAATAGTACGAACCCGCTGGCTTGGAACCACCGTCCTTCGTACACCCCCAAGAGTGCCCGAACCTGGGATCTGAAAAACGAGCGCAAGATGTGGGGCTTCCAGTTCGATGTTCAGGACGCTGGCTCCTCTGTCTGGGTGGGTGGCACCGAGCATATGATTAGCCGTTACGAGAAGAGCTCGATGCGCCGTACCGACAGCGCGATTACTCGTGAGGGCGGCGACTTCCAGGATCTGCACCTGAATGGCAACACCATTTACGGTGCGTGCCACTGCGGCGATTTCCTCTTCCAGGGCTCAGACACGGTCTATTCGGAGTGGGAGAACGCGACTAACGCTCAGACCATTCGTCTGGTAGCTGCGTTCGATAAGGACAGCGGCAAGATGCTGCCGGAGTTCGCACCGATTATGAACGGTGCGTATGGCTATGGTGTGTGGGAGTCCTTCGTGGATTCAACCGGCACTCTGTGGGTTGGTGGCGATATCCGTAAGTCACTGGGTGCTAACGGTGTGCAGCCGACCATTGGTTTCGCACGTTATGCACCTCGCGATGTGACTCCTCCGGCTCCCCCGAGCAACCTGAAGGTTACGACGAACGGCTCTAAGGATCAGCTGACCTGGTCGGGTATTTCCGAGCGCAGGGTGAAGTACCAGGTTCTGCGCGATGATCGGCTATTGCGACGGTTACGGGCACGAGCTATTCGGTGGATCACCGCGATGGTGCCCGCTACTATGTGCGTGCGGTAGATACTGCGGATAACTATTCGGCAAGTACCGAGGCCGTCCAGACGGCATAACCCCTCATCAGGGCGATATCCACTTTTATGACAAATAATTTTAGTGATGTTCGCCCCATTGTCCCGGACTGGTTTTCAATCAGCCCGGGACTTTTTTGCACATAATGAATCTATTTCATTCATTTACATGAAGGTTTTTTCACGCAGAGATATATATTTACCTTCTAATAGGGCCAAGATAGAGCATTAGTTAGGGCTTATTCTCATCATTTATAAAAACGTTATTTTTGTGAATCTAAGTATTTTCCCAGCTTTGCGTGTTAGCCTTTAGGTGCTTTGCCTTCGTGCGAGGTATTATCTTCCGGAATATAGTCATTCTCACTCCAACCACTAAAGAGGCTTCCATGTCAGTGTTCTTCAAGCAGCCATCCCGGTCCCGCCTTCTGGGCACCTTGGGCACCGTTGCGGTATCCGCCCTGGTTCTGAGCGCTTGCGCTACCGAAAACCCTAGCTCCGATAGCTCTTCGTCTGCTTCTGCGTCCGCAAGCGTTTCCGCATCGGCGCACGCTTCCTCAAACAAGTCTTCGGCTGCTTCCCCCCCCAGGTTTCTGAGCAGGGCACCGCCGAAGCATCCGCTAAGGCTTCCTCTGAGGCTTCTGCTGAGGCAAAGGATGGGGCAAAGAGCGAGGCAACCTCTTCTGACGGCCAGAAGCTTGAAGAGATTTACACTGGCGCTGAGGAGATGAAGAACGCTTCTTCCGTGCCTGTTGACGCTGAAGAAGTTAAGAAGACTACCGAGCTGGTCAACTCCTTTGAGGCCATTCTGACCAAGGTTAAGGCAGCCCCCTCTGCTGAGGCTTCGCCCGAGCGCACCGCTGATCCGAGTAGCGATGAAGAGGCTGAGCAGCAGAATGTTGAGCGGGCCCGCGCTGTTCTCGATGATGAGACGATTCGCTCCATCGAGGCCGTGGCTGTTGATTCCGCTGCCGCTGAGTTTGCTGTGCAGGCTTCCGAGTACGCACTGGCTGGCTGGCACTATGAAGGTTCTTCCACTGTCGTGGGCACTCCCCGCATGACTGAGACTCAGTACAAGGGTCAGCCCGCGCGCATGCTGGAAGTATGCATGGATTCTTCCTCTGTGAAGATCTATGACGAGAATAATCAGCCCGTTAAGGATGACAATTCTCCCAAGCGTTCACTCAATATTTACACCCTCGTTCAGGTCGATGGTCAGTGGAAGATTGCGACCCATGATTTCCCGAACAATCCTGATTGTTAGGGTCTAATTAAGAGATGCCGGTTTCCAGCTACGATTCGCTAGAAACCGCGCATTATCATCCATAGCGCATTAATGTTGATGCGCACTCGATAACATTTCTTGGCATTCATTGGAGATATTATGAAAGCCCACTTTGGCATGACGAGCTCAGGCTTTTCTCGTTCTGCTATAACCCGCTCAACTCTTTGCTTGAGCATTGCTACGGCTTTGGCTTTGCCCGTAGCTATCCCCGCTATTACGCCGAGTACCGCTGTCGAACAGACGGCGGAAAAAAGGGACTCTGCTTTCTACAATGGCACGACCTCCGAGCGTGCTGCCGCTAGCTGCTGGGAAGCCAAGCAGGCTAACCCCGAGGCAAAGAGCGGCGCCTACTGGCTGTACACTCCCGCGATGAGCCAGCCGACACAGTTCTACTGCGATCAGGAAACTGATGGTGGTGGCTGGGTCAAGATTGGCGAGGGCCGCGACGGCTGGACCGAGAACTACGAGGGTCAGGGTGACGCTTCTCAGCTCTACAGCGATGCCGCACCCGCGTCATCCGGTTTGACTCTCGAGCAGGGCAAGGCTCTGCGCTCGGTGCCCGCCGCGAAGACCCCGATTCAGCTTTCGGGCACCACTATTTCTCAGCTACTCAACGGTGTTCGCCCCGATCAGCTACCCGACGGTTACCGTTTCCGTCGCGCGCTGAACACCTCGGGCACCAAGTGGCAGGAGGTGACGGTTGACCGCCGTCAGACCTCCGAGTGGACCTGGGCTCTGCGTTCGAACGCTGTCTGGTCTAATGCGACAGTCACGAACCCTGACGAGTTCTCTTCCTACAATGAAAATGGCCGCAGGGACTGGCCTGATGGCACGTGGGAAGACCATATGCTTGGCGGCCAGAACTACGGCTTCAGGACGATGCTCTTTGAGGAAATGGCTTCGCAGGATTACCGTATGGGTTTCCGTTACGGTGCAAACGCCCCCATTTCGCAGGATGGTTCTGAGCCGGCGATGACCGACGCGCAGAACTCTTACATTTACGGTAAGGACGGTAAGGGTGAAACCTCATTCGGTTACACCCAGATGTTCCTGCGCCCGAAGCTGACCCAGAATGATTTGAATCTGGGCGCTATCCCGGATTCCGGTACCCCGGCAAGCACTCGTCGTGCCCTGCCCAATAGCCGTTCGGCGGATTGGCGCTGGCGAACCAGCACCAGGACCTTCACCGGTGAAACCAACGAGATGAACACCTACGTTGAGGCGATTACCGAGGTCGATCACGGCAACGGCACCTCTAGCGTGTTTATTGGTGGTGACTTCGAGTACCTTGAGTCGTCTTCCGGCGAGAAGGTTCACCAGTCTAATATTGCTGCCTTTGACCCGGTGACCGGCGAGTTGCGCCGCGATTTTAAGCTGACTGTTGACGGTCAGGTGAAGGCTGTTGAGGCTCTGCCGAATAACCGCTTGGCTGTTGGCGGTAACTTCACGCTCGTTAACGGTGAAAAGCGTGAGCGCTTCGTGGTTGTTGACGCCACGACCGGTGAGGTTGCCCCTGAATGGTCCCAGGTTAGAGTCGAAGATCGCATTCGCACCGAGTTCATGACGGTGAAGACCATTCACCGTCAGGGTGACTACGTGTATATTGGCGGCACCTTTACCCACGTTTATGAAAGTGAAAAGGCGGGTGCTGCGTATTCGCGCAATATTGCCCGTTTTAAGCTGGGCGAGCCTTCTGACGGTGTGCCCGGTATCGTGAGCGTGGATCGCAATTGGCGTCAGGTGTTCAATGGCACCGTCAACGGTATTAGCGCTTCCGCTGATAACTCTCATGTTTACGTTGCCGGCTACTTCACCTGGCTCAACGGCGGCCTTGCCTACCGCGTGGCTGATATTACTCAGCATATGCAGAAGGGCAGCCCGTGGGCATACCAGCATTCTGAGATTCCGGCCGGCGCTAAGGTCTCTGACCTGCGTAATGAAACCAAAGTTTGGGGTTTCCAGTTCGACGTCCAGGATGCCGGTACCGGCGTCTGGGTGGGCGGTACTGAGCACCTCATCTCTCGTTACGATAAGGCGTCCTTGACCCCCACCTACACCGCGATTACCCGCAATGGTGGCGACTTCCAGGATCTGCACCTGAACGGTAACACCATCTACGGTGCCTGCCACTGCGGTGACTTCCTCTACCAGGATTCGCGTAATAAGCAGCGCCCTGTAGGCGGTTCGAGCGTGATTCACTCGGTCAAGCTGGTTGCTGCATTCGATAAGGACAGCGGCAAGATGCTGCCGGAGTTCTCCCCTGCTATTAAGGGTGACCATGGCTTCGGTATCTGGGAGTCTTTCGTGGATTCGAAGGGCACCCTGTGGGTTGGCGGCGATATTCACCGTTCGCTGGGTGTTCACGGCACTCAGGATACCGTCGGTTTTGCGCGCTTTGAGGCTCGCGATGTGACTCCTCCGGCTACCCCGCAGAACCTGCAGGTTGAGCTGAAGGACGATAAGGACGTTCTGACGTGGGATTCTGTGCAGGATACCGGTAGTGTTCGCTACCAGATTCTGCGTGATGACCGAGTCATCGCTAGCACTTCGGGTACGAAGTTCGAGATTGACCACACCGACAACGCACGTTACTTTGTGCGTGCTGTGGACAGCTCGGATAACTACTCTGCGTCCACTCCGGTTCAGGTAGCTCCGGTTCGCCCGACTCCTACCCCCACGGAGACCGCGACCGAGACTCCTACCGCTGACCCGACCGCTACTGCTGACCCCACGGCAAGTGCTGATCCCAGTGCTTCGGCAAGCGCTACCCCGAGTGCAGAAGCGACTACTGAAGCGCCGAAGGAAGAGGACCCGAAGACTGAGGAGCCTAAGCCTGCCGATCCCAAGCCCGAGGACCCGAAGGAAGAAACTCCTAAGGACGAGGCCCCTAAGGACCAGATTGTTCTGCCCTACGCCTCCGAGTGGAAGTACATGGTCTCCAGCCAGGCTCCCAACCGTAAGTACGGTTGGAAGTACAACTTCCACTTCACCTTGGAAGATATCGCGCAGGAAGCATGGCAGACCGGCAAGACCCCGATTGGTGTCGGCACCGGTAACCTCAACACCTCCGTTAAGGTTCCGCTTCTGCGTACCCGCCCCAATATCTACGCCTACACCACCATCCAGCTCACTCGTGAGCAGGCGAGCCGCGACCTGGTGCTGACCACCTACGCGGATGACGCTATTGCGGTGGGTGTCAACGGTGAAGAGGTTGGTCGTTCCAACTTCGACACCCGTGGAAGGCTGTGGAATAGCGCGATTGCATCGAGCTCGATTGATACCGCTACGGCTCAGAAGACTCCGGTGACCTTCACCGTTCCGGCTTCTCAGCTGAAGGCTGGTGAGAACCTCATCGCTGTTGAGGTTCACCCGGGCATTAGCCGACGTAACGTTCGCCCGAATGTGAGCTTCGATTTGCAGGCTACCTCCAAGGCACCGGTTGCTGAGCAGCCCGCTGAGAAGGAAGCTGACAAGGAGGCGGAAGCTCCCGCCGCAAACGAGGCTGAGCAGCCCGTGGTTGATAACGCGAACAATGCGAATAACGCTGCCGCTGAGCAGGGTGAGCGACGCGCTCTCAATAACGGAGTTGGAACTCGTGTTCCGATTCAGTTCCGAAGGGACTAATACCTTCTAGACAATCTCGCTAAATGGGGTTTGATTTTCTGAAATTTCAGGAAATCAAACCCCATTTGCGTATGATCCCCACTTTTCCGTGTTTTTTGCATCATTTATTCCCATAATTTGTGTTTCTGTTATGTGCATCTCTGCACAATGTTCAGAAATGTTTTCTAAATCCACAATTCACGGGAACAAAGTGCCGATAACCCCCGTCTAACAGCACACCGAACCTACCCGAAGGATCCCGCAAATCTGCACCAAAGAGCATTGTCAGGGGCTTTTTACGACACAATTGTTGACCCTGACCACACGCCCCCTGTTGCACTTCATCTCGTTGTAAAATATCTATATAGTGGTGTACGTGAAAAAAGGGACCAACCACCTCTTTTTTCGCGTGCGAGACTTCCGGACTTTCTCGCAACCACCCCGAAAGGGAGTAATTCACTCTCCTTCACTCCTCTCACCGATTAAAAAGGAATGTGCATGTCCACCTCTGAGGCACCTCACGCCCCGAACTCCGCGCCCGCATCGGGATTTTCTGCGAAGTTTTCTCACACCCTGCGCTCTCTTGAAGCAGCGCAGAAGCCCGGCATTGGCGTTCCCGCCTACACCCGCTGGGTCAACCGCCGAGTAGCACGCTACTTCGCCGCGGCAGCTGTCGCTCTGGGCATCACCCCCAACGGCGTCACCGCGATTTCCGCTGCATGTTCCGCTGCAGGCCTCATCGTTCTGATTACCTGCCCTCCCAGCATTGGTGTGGGCATCTGCGTTGCACTGCTTTTCGCTCTCGGTTACGGCCTGGACTCCGCTGACGGCCAGGTTGCTCGAGTGACCGGCGCATCCTCCCCCGCCGGTGAGTGGCTCGACCATGTGGTCGACTCCATCCGTGTGCCCTCCGTGCACATGGCAACTCTGCTCTCCTTCCTGCTGTACCCTGCGCACTACTCCTTTACCGGTTCCAACGCATTCAACGGCTGGATCATTGCGATGCCCATGATTTTCACCGCGCTGACCGCCGGTCACTTCATGAGCCAGATTCTTGCTGAGCAGCTGCGCAACAACCGCAAGACCGCTGCTCCCCCGACCGGTGGCCCCCTGCGCTCCTTCATCAACCTGCACATGGACGCTGGTACCCTCTGCTGGATCTACATTTTCCTTGGCTTCGGACCCGTGTTCGTCATCGTCTACGCGCTGCTTCTGCTGGCTAATGCCGCAACCGTCCTGCTGTCCATGCGTCGCAAGTACGTTAGCCTCGCGACCCCCGCTGAGTAAGGAGAATCCCAATGATGCACTTCACCTCTCGCAACCCTGCTGTTTCCGCCGTTATCGCGACCAACGGCAAGCGCCCCGAACTGCTTCGCGTGGCTGTCCGTTCCATCCTTGAGCAGAGCTACCGCGGCTTCGTTGAAGTCGTTGTCGTCTTTGACCGTGTTGAGCCCGACCGCCTCGAGGACATTGAGGTCGGCGAAAACCGTGCCCTGAAGATTGTCTCCAACACCCGCTCCGGCGGTCTGGCTGGCGGCCGCAACAGCGGCATCATCGCCTCCAGCGGTGAGATGATTGGCTTCTGCGATGACGACGACTACTGGATGCCCTCCAAGCTCACCCAGCAGGTCGCTCTCTGGCGTGAAAACCCCGAAGCAGCCGCTATCTCTTCGGGTATTACCGTCCGCTCCGGCGGTCAGGACATCGTGCGCCTGGCGCCCGAGCGCGCAACCTTCGCAGACTTCCTGCGTTCGCGCATTACCGAAATTCACCCCTCCGCCATGCTGTACTCCCGCGAGGATCTGCTCGGCGTTGACGGTAAGCCCGCCCGCATCGGCCTGGTCGATGAGGAGCTGCCCGCCGCCTACGGTGAAGACTACGACCTGCTGCTGCGCGCAACCCGCCACGGCGATGTGCTGAGCGTACCCGAGCCGCTGATTCTGGTGCTCTGGGACCGCCCCTCCTTCTTCTCCGGTAAGTGGCAGTCCATGGTTGACGGCCTCAGCTACATTCTGCGTAAGTTCCCCGAATTTGAGCAGGACCCCAAGGGTCTGGCGCGTATCGCCGGTCAGATTGCATACGCGCAGGCGTCCCTGGGCAACAACAAGGAGGCGCGTGCCTACGCTCGCGCTGCTCTGCGCCGCGATCCCAAGCAGCTTCGTGCGTGGGCGGCGTATGTTGTGTCCACCGGCGTTATTAAGCCCGCTACTCTTCTTGATCTCGTCCAGAAGACCGGTCGAGGTCTCTAACCAGGTATCGCACAGACATGGTTTCCTCTTCCGTTCTTTCCCCTCCGGGCACTTCGCCTGTGGCACTAAAGGATTCCGCCGGATCGGATAATACTCCGCCCAGCGGTATTCTGCGTGCCCGCGCGCGCAACCGTCCGGTATCTACGGCGCAGAAGAAGCTCCCCGCTTGGCCTCTGCTGGCGTTGCTGTACGGCTTCCCGGCGCTGTGGGCTTTGGGTGTGCTTCAGATTGCACCGCTGGTACTGGCTGCGGTCATGCTTTTTTACCTTATTATTCGAGGTAATGTGCGTGTGCCCAGTTCCCTGTGGGTGTGGGGCGCATTCTGCGTGTGGGTTGTTGTTGCGGCGCTTGCGCTGACCCGTTCGACCGACATTATTGGTTGGGGTCTACGCTTTGTAAATATTCTCAGTGCCGGCATTTACGCCCTGTACTACTACAACGCGCGAGCCTCTATTAGCATCAATAGGCTGCTGGGCGGTCTGGCGACTCTGTGGGTGACCCTGATTGTTTTGGGTTACGGCGGTGTTCTTTTCCCCGAGTTCCGTCTGCGTACTCCGATGAGCTTCATCATGCCTGCTGGGTTTATGCAGAACCCTCTGGTGCGCGACTACATGCTTCCTCCCCTGGCTGAGGTTCAGCGTCCTTGGGGTGCTCCCGAGGCGTATATTCGCCCCTCCGCGCCGTTCCCCTACGCGAATAGTTGGGGTCTGGCGTACACCCTGCTCACCCCGGTGATGCTGGCGTGCTTGCTTCGCCTGCGTTCCATCTGGCTGCGTATTGCGTTGCTGATTGGTATGGCGCTTTCTACTGTGCCTGCGATTGCGACCAGTAACCGCGGTATGTTCATTGGTCTGGGTATCAGCGCAGCGTACGTACTGTTGCGTCAGTTCCTTGCGGCTAATTGGCGTGCTGTGGGTATGGGCGTTGCGGCGATTACGGCTGTGGTTGTGGCGCTCTTTGCGTCGGGCACCGTGGATAACATTCTGGGTCGTCAGGACTACTCGGACTCCACCGGTGGCCGTGCGGCGCTCTACCGCGCCACATGGAAGGCAACCTTGGAGTCCCCGATTATTGGTTACGGCACTCCGCGTATGGAACCGAGCATTGGCGTGTCAATGGGTACCCAGGGGTACCTGTGGACTCTGATGTTCTGCTTCGGCTTCGTGGGTCTGGCGCTGTTCGCACTCTTCATGGTGTGCACTGTGGCAAGCGGCGCGCGCGTGAAGACCACCTCCGGGTACTGGCTGCATAGCGTGCCGGTCGCGTGCTGTGTTGTCTTCATCTTCTACAGCTTCGATATTGCTCAGTTGACCATTCTGATGCTCGCGTCGATGGCGTGTATCCGTTCCATTCGGGATGGTGAGGGGCTATGACGAAGAATCAGTCCCCTCGTGGTTTAGAGACCACTGCGGTTTCAGCTTTCGATGATGCCTACTCGACGGGTGGTCACCCTAGCCGCCGTGCACGCCTGCGTGAGAGCGGCGAGTATGTGGAGCAGGCAGTGGAGCAGGCTGACTCACTGGCAGAGTCTTCTGCCGATGAGTTTGCTCCGACGGTGGACGATATTCGTTCCGGTCGTTTTCCTGCGACCACGGCGCTGTCGATTGTGCCTCCGGCTCGAGGCTTTGCTTCCGAGGAATCGTTGTCCGATTCTTTGGAGGCGGGTTCTTCGGAGTCAGGGACTTCGACTGCTGGTTCCTCCGCGGCGAACACTAGCGCTGTAGCGGGTGCTCATCTGTCCGGTTCCCGGCGGGTTGCCTCGGCTACTGCTGAGTCTGTAGAAAAGGCGCAGGAAGAAAAGACTCCGAATGAGAAGGCTAAGCCTTCCGCATCAGGTACTCAGGCAGATAGCGCATCCACGAAGAGCGCGCCGGTTAAGAAAGCTCCCGGAAAGGGTAAGCAGCCCAGCCTCGCGAAGAGCGGCTCTCTTGCTTCTCTGTGCGTGATGTACGGTGCGGGTATCGCGTTCGTGACCACGATGGTGGTGTCGAACGGTATTGGTGCTCAGGGTTCGGGCGAGTTTTTCCGTCTGATGGCGTTGTTCGCGATTGCGATTTCGCTGGTGACTTTCGGCGCGGATACTGGCTTGGTTCGTACGATGAGTGCTCAGCGTGCGCTGGGTCGTTACGGTGTGCTTCCGCAGCTGATCCGTTACGGTCTGATTCCTTCGCTGGTGACTTCGGTGCTTCTGGTGGCGGGTGTGTACATCTACACCGAGTTTGTGCCGATGGCTCCCGAGTATCAGGCGGCAATGCGTGTCAGCTCGGCTTTCGTGCTGATAGCGGCGCTGATGACGGTGTTCTTCGGTGCTCTGCGTGGCCTGCATCGTGTGGTGACTTTTACGGTTCTGCAGAATGTTCTGCTTCCTACTCTGCGTTTTGCGGCGGTGGGTTTGGTGGTTCTTTTCTCGGGTCAGCTCATGGATTTGGTGTACGCCTGGACCATCCCGGTGGCGATTACTGCGGTGGTTGCCCTGTGGCTTTTGGAGCGGACATTCCCTTCCGAGGAGCATGTGGAGGTTCTTCCTTCTGAGGATTCTCCGACCGAGACGTTCCGTTCGTTCTGGGGGTTCAGCTCTGCACGCGGTGTCGCTACCGTTGTGGAAACCATCCTGGAGTGGATTGACGTGCTGGTGGTGACGGCGTTCTTGGGTGCCGCTGCCGGTGGTATCTATGGTGCTGTGAACCGTTGTGTTCGTGTGGGCACCATGATTGAACACACCGGCCGCGTGGTAACCGGCCCGTCGATTAGTGCGGCGCTGGCGACTCGTCAGCTGGATCGTGCTCGAGATATTTTCCTTTCGACCACTCGCGTGTTGACTGCGTTGTCTTGGCCGTTCTACCTCTCCCTGGCGTTCTTTGGTCCGACTCTTTTGGGCTTCTTCGGTAAGGGCTTTGAGGCTGGCGCCGGTATTCTCTGGGTGATTTGCCCGGCGGCGATGCTGTCGATGAGTGCCGGTGGCGTGCAGTCTGTTCTGCTGATGAGCGGTAAGAGTCGCTGGCAGCTGTTGAACAAGCTCTCCTCGCTGGTGGTGGCTGTGACCTTGAACTTCACTTTAGTTCCGGTCTGGGGCCTGTACGGTGCGGTGACGGCGTGGGCTTCTGCTCTGCTGATTGACACCTTCCTGGCAAGCTACCAGGTGTTCCGCCTCGTCGGTATTCGTGCTTCGGCCCGTGAGATGGCTCCTTCACTCTTCTTGGGTGCGGCTGTTCCGACAGCGTGTGCTCTGGTGTCTTTGACTTTCTTGGGTCAGAGCGTTCTGGGTGTCGTCGTGTACGTGGTGCTACTCGTTCCGGTGTACGGTGCGGTGCTGTACCGCTTCCGCAAGGCGCTGGGTATTGAGCGTTTCCTCTCCGCCCGCCGCGCGAAGTCTTAGCCTTCCGCTTCTTCTACGTTTTTCTCCGATATTTAGTGTCCGTTTCTCTTCCTCTAGGATGTCCTCATGGATAACACCTCTCATACTTCCTCGGTTACCCTTGGCAGCCAGGTACGTCGTATTTTCCGACACCGTCTGCTGATTCTGCTGTCGGTCGTGGTTTTTGCTGTGGCGGGTGCCGCTTACGGCTACATGACTAATAGCAAGTACACTTCTAAGGCTTCGCTGGTTGTTTACCCGCTGGTGGTTGATCCCGCCGGTACGGGTAGCGCTAACTCCGCAAAGGTGGATATTGCTACCGAGTCTCGCGTTGCTTCCTCTCGTGAGGTTGCGCAGAACGCGGCTAAGGCTCTGATTGCTAATGGCGATACCCTCTCTGAGGCTCAGCTGACCAGCCGTCTGATGAATTCCGTCAAGGTGACCGGCACCTCCCAGACTGCTGTTCTGGATATTGAGGTGACCCGCCCCAACGGCACGGAGGCTGCACGTTACGCTAACGCTATGGCAAACGCGTACCTGCAGGTTCGTTCCGAGGCTCTGAAGAACAGCGTTGAGACTGCTCTGCACCAGATTGATGAGCAGATTTCTGCCCTCGAGGGTGATAGCAGCCGTGCGGGCCTGCTTTCTCAGCTGCAGGAGCGTCGCGCCCAGATTCAGCTGACTTCCACCATCGGTGGCCGCGTGATAAGCGAGGCTCAGGTTCCTGCTTCTTCCTCTGCTCTTGGCCCGGTGAAGATGGCTATTGTTGGTGCTGTTGCCGGTCTGCTGATTGGTGCTGTACTGGCTTACGGTCGTGACCGCACTATGCGTCACGTTGGTTACGCTGACCGTCTGGAAGATGCTGGCATCCCGGTTCACGAGCTGGGTTCCTCGTCTGAGGCGAATGACGCGTTCATGCTGCTGCGCACCATTGGCGCTCCCGATGGCGATGTGAAGAGTGCTGGCGCATCCGGCATTGTCATTCTGCCCGGTACTGACCGCGGCGTTGAGCACCTGTACCAGATGCTGCAGCGCGTTCTGCCCACCGAGTACGCACGTTTCACCGATTACGCTTCGGTCCGTGACGCTCTGACCCGCCACACTCCCGAGTCGCTGGTTGAGAAGAGCGAAACTCCTCTGGTGATTAGCCTGAGCACCGCTACTCCCATGTCGACCCAGCTGCGTTTCGTTCAGGCTGGCGGCGTGGCTCTGGTTCCGGTGACTGCGGCTACTTCTCTGCAGCAGGTTCGTGAGCTTTTCGCTCAGCTGGATCAGCTTGAGGGCGTGAACGCTCTGGCTGTTTTCCTGGACCGCGAATAAGCTAGGCCGGGAGTAACTGGACCGCGCGTCATCGGGTCTATTGATGGATGCCTCGCCTCTGTGCGGGTTCGTCCTTCGTCCTTGAGGCAGGGTCGGTAACGCCTGTTGAGGCGGATTTGCTGTAGCAGGTCTGTTGATGCAGATCTATTGATACAGGCGTTGCCGGACCCACCAGCTCACCCTTATCTTCTCTTCTTACTTTTCTCTTGTATTGGGGCTTTAGGAGAACACTATGACTGAGGCAACTTCCTCTCAGGCACCGAAGAAGAAGCTTCTGCTGGTTTCTAGCAGTGGCGGACATTTGAAGCATCTGACGGCTACTTCTGCTGCGTGGCAGGATTATGACCGGGTGTGGGTTAGTTTTAAGCAGCCCGATGTTGAATCTTCTCTGGCTGATGAGAAGACCTATTGGGCTTATTACCCGACCACTCGAAATATTAAGAACGCTATTCGTAATCTGTTCTTGGCATTTCGTATTCTTCCGAAGGAACGTCCGGATGCGGTTGTTTCTGCCGGCGCCGGTGTTGCTGTTCCTTTCTTTGTTGCAGCTAAACTTTTTGGCGTAAAGACTCTTTATATTGAGTGTTTTGACCGCCCGACTCTGCCGACGATGACCGGCAAGATGTTGTACACCTTTGCTGATCGAATTATTGTTCAGAGCGAGGAACAGCAGAAGAATTTCCCTGATTCTCGTGTGATTCATCCCATTTTCTAAGAGTGATGAATTTATCCTGAAAATAGCGTCCTCGCGTGTGCTGAGGGCGTTATTTTCAGGGTATAGTATTTATTAATACATACAGATACGCATAAGTCGTGCGCTCCACTGTGGACTCACCATCCAAGCGAACTAACCACTCGCCAGAGAAGCGTATGCGGAGATTACTCACCATTTTCTCCGGCACGACGCCGCCGCGTATACCAATGATGCCCTCCGGATTTTTTGCGTCAGGTATACGGGGTTACTACCGATAAATACATAGAGAGGAATAGGCGATGTCTATTCAGAACTTCCCCCACGTCAGCGTTGATACTTCCAAGTTCGACCTGCCCGTATTTACCCCTGCCGTCGCGCCCGTTCGTATTCCTACCAAGACTTACGATTTGGTGGTGTCCCTCGGCACCGACGTTCACACTTTTGATCGTCTTCTGCGTTGGGTTGAGGCTTATCTTGAAGCTCACCCCGAGGTCACCTGCCTCGTGCAGCATGGTCACACTGCGCCCATTAAGCACGCAGACAACCTCAAGCTTCTTCCCGCCTCCGAACTGCTGGACTACTACGCAACCGCGCGCGTAGTGCTGGTTCAGGGCGGCCCCGGCTCCATCCAGGATGCACGCCGCACCGGCGCTCTGCCCCTGGCTGTTCCGCGCCGCGCAGAGTTCGACGAGGTCGTTGACAACCACCAGGTCCCCTTCACCACTCTGATGGAGAAGCGCGGCCACGCTGTTGTTGTTGAGAGCCGCGAAGACCTCTTCGCTAAGCTGGATCTTGCTCTGGCGAACCCCTCCCTGTTCCGCACCGCTGAGCCGTACGTATCCACCCCGGAGATTTCTGCCGCACAGCTGAGCGAGGAACTGCAGGATCTGCTCGCTGGCAAGACCCACCGTAAGGATTCCTTCTGGGGTCGCCTGAAGCAGGCTGCTCGCGCACACCGTGCGGGTAAGGCTGAGATGGCTCGCATCGACGCGATGGCTCCCAGCGCCTAAAAAGCTTTAGCTTTCTAAATCCCGCATCCTTAGTGATGCGATGTGGGAGCCGCCCGAAGGTGTTTCCCTCATTTTTAGACCGGCATGCGAATCCTCCAACCACCCTGTGAGAGGTTGTGGATGTTTTCCCTTGTTCACGGCATATTCTCAGGTGGATTCGCGTCTTTACATTGGTTGCGAAACCCCGCGCACCGTATCCTTAGAAGGGATAATGCGCGGGGTTTTCGCGCACTACGAAAGGAACAATTATGGCAGTTCAGGAATCGACCGTTATCAACGCAAACGTTGAGCAGGTTATCGAGGCATTCTCCAGCGAGGACTTCGCACGCTTCGTCTGCTCCGAGGTTGGCGTTGAATTCGGCAGCTTCTCCGTTTCCGGTGACACCTCCGCAGAGTTCACCGCAACCACCGAACGTACCGTGCCCGCTGAGCGCGTGCCGGACATCGCTCGTAAGTTCGTCGGCAACGGCGTAGCTATGACCCAGGTGGACACCGTAAGTGCACCGGCTGCTGACGGCTCCCGCACCGTCTCTACCGAGGTGAAGGTTAACGGCGTGCCCGTGTCCGCTCAGGCTACCCAGCACCTGATTCCCGAGGGTGACAAGACCCGTCTGGACGTCAACGGCGAGGTTTCCTGCTCCATCCCGCTGGTGGGCAAGAAGATTGCAGCCGCTGCTGAGCCGCAGGTTGGCCGCGTGCTGAAGGTTCTGGGCACCTCCGCTGAGAAGTGGCTGGCACAGCGCTAAAGCCTATTTAGACGCTCACCTTTGAGGTGTAGCTGATATACGGCTAGATACGCCAAGATACAGAGGATCCCCGTCGTAAGTAATTACGGCGGGGATCCTCTGTTCTTTTTGGGTCTCTACGAGCTCTAGAGCCCTGATAAGGACGTATGAGCATTAGGAGGCGACAGCGTTAGGAAGCGACAATCGCCTCGGAGTATTCGCGCTCACCGAGCAGTTCGGCGAAGCGGCGCATCTCTACGCGCAGGTCGTGCTCTGCTTCGAGCAGGTCAACGACCTTGCGCAGCTTGGTGCTGGAGGTGTGCTCGGTGTAGGGGAAGTAGTGTACTTCCACGCCAACCTCTGCGAAGCGTGCTTCCAGGGCGTTACCCTTGTCGGTGCCCTTCCAGTCGTCGCCTTTGAAGAAGACGTTGAAGGGCTTCTGCTTCCAGGTTTCGAGCTTGTCGGGGGTGGTTTCGACGTGCACTTCGTCCACGTAGTCGATGTGGCTGACGATGGCGGCACGCTCTTCGATGGGGATGACGGGGCGGCGGCCCTTGGTCACTTCCAGAACGTCATCGTGCACGACGCCTGCAATGAGGTAGTCGCAGTTTTCCTTGGCCTTGCGGAGAATCTCGAGGTGGCCGTAGTGGAAAAGGTCGTAGGCGCCTGCGGCGTAGCCAATAATCATGGGGCTTCCTTGTGGTTGGTAGCGGCGATGGGTATTCCGGTGTGGTTGAGGTACCAGAGGGGTGAGAAACATATCCGCGGTCTGGGGTGAGAGCCTAAGAATAAGTGAAGAATGTGCAATATTGAGAAAATATTTTCTTATTATTGCCCTATTTCTTCTCGCTGTCATCTCAGAGTGTGCGGGTCCGAAAAGAGTTTCTCGAGGGTGCTGGTTGGGCGCCCTTCGTCCTTTTATTTTACCAGTCACCTTTTTGGAGGAAAAAGAGAAAGATATAAAAATGAGGCGGACACAGTGTAGTATCCGCCTCATATTTTCTATACGTCGCTTGAAATCAAAGAAAGCTTATATAGATAAACAATTAACCGCTAGATTTTAGCGAAGAGTTTTAGCCAGTATTTTCTGCACGCTTTGACCGCATATGCTTACGTTCTTGTGCAATATTTTAGGTTCAGTAGCCATTCGGTATTTTCGATTGGCGTTCAAATACTAGCTACTCCCCCACCGGTTCAGCCTACCTTCTCAGCAAAGGTTTAGTTCTTCGCAGCTGCTTCCTTAGTAGCTTCCTCAACGGCAACCCAGGAGAGCATCGCGCACTTCACGCGCGCCATGAACTTCGAAACACCGGAGAATGCAGCCATATCGCCGTACTCTTCTTCGTCCAGGGTCACCTTGCCGCGCGAGCGCAGCATCTCGCGGAACGCATCCACGTGGCGCTGAAGCTCGGAGGTCGTCATGCCAGGAGCCATTTCAGAGAGCACAGAAGCGGCAGCCATGGAGATAGAGCAACCGTCGCCTTCCCAAGAGATCGACTCGATGGTCTTCTCGCCATCCTTCAGCTCATCAGAGAGCACCACACGCAGGTTGATTTCGTCACCGCAGGTGGGGTTGTACTGGTGGTTATCGGCACTTGCGTGACCGGCGGGTACCTCTACGAGGTGCTCGCCGCTACGCTGCTTAGAATGCTCCAGAATAATTTCCTGGTACAGGGATTCAAGAGACACAGTGTTCTTCTTCCGTCAGTTGGTATGTCTGAAAATTCGGGGCGTTAGCGTCTAACACGCCTGTTTTAGAGGCCGAAGTAGGGGCGTACCTCGGCGAGTGCCTTCAGGAAAGCGTCCACATCTTCGGTGGTGTTGTAGATGTAGGTGGAGGCGCGGGTCGAGGCAGTCACGCCGGCGCAGCGGTGTAGCGGCTGGGCGCAGTGGTGACCCACGCGCACGGCGATGCCCTGAGTGTCGAGTAGCTGACCCACATCGTGCGGGTGTACACCCTCGATGGCGAGAGCGACCAGGCCGGCACGCTTGGTGGGATCGGTGGGGCCAAGCAGTCGCACGCCTTCAATCTTCTGAACGCCCTCAACGAGGCGAGCGCCCAGTTCGTGTTCCCACGCCTCAACGTTCTCCATGCCCAAGTGCTGCAGGTAGCGCACAGCAGCAGCGAAAGCGACCGCCTGCGAGACACGCTGGGTGCCGGCCTCAAACTTGATGGGGGCGGGCATGTACTCGGCGTCCTGCAGACCCACACGGGTAATCATGGAGCCGCCGGTCAGGAAGGGCGGCAGGGCGTTCAGCAGCTCTGCGCGGCCGTAGAGGGCGCCAATACCGGTGGGTGCCAGCATCTTGTGGCCGGAGAACGCCGCAAAGTCGACGTCCAGGGCGTGGAAGTCTACGGGCATGTGCGGCACGGACTGGCAGGCGTCCAGTACAACGATTGCGCCGTGCTTACGAGCCATAGCAACCATGCGGGGCACATCGGTAATCGCGCCGGTCACGTTCGAGACGTGGGTAAACGCCACGATGCGGGTCTTCTCGTTGATGATGCCCTCAGCTGCCGCGTAGTCGAGCTGACCGTCCTCGGTGGAGGGGATGTGGCGCAGAGTCGCGCCAGTACGCTGTGCAAGAATCTGCCAGGGGATGAGGTTCGCGTGGTGCTCAATCTCCGTGGTGACGATTTCATCGCCGGGCTTCAGCACAAAACGCTCAGCGGCGGGACCGCCGATGCCCTGGGAGGCGTTGCCGATGGAGTAGGCAACCAGGTTCAGCGCCTCGGTTGCGTTGGAGGTCCACACGATTTCTTCGTCAGTGGCACCGACGAAGTTCGCTACGGTGATGCGCGCATCCTCAAACAGGTCGGTTGCTTCGACCGCGAGGGTGTGGGCGCCGCGGTGTACGGCGGAGTTAGCGTGCAGGTAGAAGTCGCGTTCTGCGTTGAGAACCTGAAGGGGTTTCTGGCTGGTCGCCCCCGAATCCAGGTAGACCAAGGGATGCCCGTTGACCTCAGTGTTGAGGATCGGGAAGTCCTGGCGAAGCTGGCGTACGATGTCGTCGCTCAGCGGGGTGTTGGCGGGGGTGGAGTATTCAGCCACGGGTACCTTCTTCTCTCGCTCATACGCTCCACGGTCGGGTATTTTCCCGTCGTGGAGCGTATAACGTCATTCTTTTCTAGCTTATTCCCTCATCTGGCTCTTGCATAGTTAGGTAGAGCCTAGTTCACGCATCGGCCCGCATCATGCGTTACCTCAGTTCAGCGTTTACTCGGTACGGGTCATACGGCTAGGAGCCTGCTCCGTGGTAGCGCTGCTGGGTTGCCAGCAGTCCTTCCTTCACGAGCATCATGGTTGCATCCGCTGCGTTTGAGATGAGGAAGGGCAGGTCCTTCGCTTCGGTGCTGCTGAAAGGCTTGAGCACGAAGTCTGCGGTGTCCATGCGTCCGGGAGGACGACCGATGCCGGTGCGAACACGGTAGTAGTCCTTGGTACCCAGCGCCTTGGTGATATCGCGCAGACCGTTATGACCGCCCTCTCCCCCACCAATCTTGAGCTAATGGTGTCGAAGGGGATATCCAGTTCATCGTGCACCGCGATGATACGGTCGGGGTTAATATCGTAGAACTGGGCTAGAGCCGATACCGGGCCGCCCGAGGTGTTCATATAGGTCAGGGGCTTGGCCAGCACTACCTTGGGTCCGCCTATACCCAAACGTCCTTCCAGCACCTGGGCGCGCGCGCGTCCGTGCTTCTTGAAGCCACCGCCTACTTCACGCGCCAGTTCATCAACCACCATCTGGCCGATGTTATGGCGGGTTTTCTCGTACTCCGGGCCCGGGTTCCCCAGACCAACAATGAGCCACGCATCAGACATATCTTCGCCCTTTCCACGGCGCTGTAAAAGGTTTTTAGAAAATTCATGGACTACACCATTCTATGAGTATGGCCCGCTACCACCTCAGAAGAGAGGTAGCGGCGGGCCATCCACAAATCATTGTTGCGCTAGGCGCAGGGCGCAGTCTAGTGCTTTGAGTTATCTGAGTCGTGAGCTTCGCCAGCCTGATCTGATTCCTCGGAAGCTTCAACGATGTCACCCTCGGGTGCGTTTTCGCCTTCTTCACCGGGCTCGGGAACGTCGAGTTCCTCGGGCTCAGAAACGTTAACGATCAGCAGTTCAGCGTCTGCAACCAGGGTTACGCCTGAGGGCAGTTCAACGTCTGATGCCAGAACGTGAGCGCCAGCTTCGCGGCCTTCGATGCTCACGGTCAAAGCTTCGGGTGCCTTCAGTGCGTCAGCTTCAACCAGAAGAACGGTTTCTTCCTGGTTAGCAACGGCGCCAACAGCAGGCTCGCCTTCAACGTGTACAGGAACCTCAATCTCAACGCGCTCGCCGCGCTTAACGGTCAGCAGGTCGATGTGCTGCAGTTCAGGGCGGATTGCGTGACGCTGGATGTCCTTGATCATTGCGAGGTGTGATTCACCTTCGATGTCGAGGTCGAGGATAGCGTTGGGGACGCGGGCAGCCAGGGTGGTTGCGTGGCCGGGGAGTACTACGTGCTTGGGCTCTTCGCCGTGGCCGTAGATGACGGCGGGGATGTCGCCTGCCATGCGGATGCGGCGCGCGTAGCCCTTGCCGAAGTCGCTACGTACGGTAGCTGAAATTTTGATGGTATCTGACATGAGTTGTCCACCCTTTCTTGGTTAGAAGTTATGCGCCAAGTGGAATAGGGACTGGCGCCAGAAATCTCTTTCCAACCAGCCACCGTCAGTTACGGACCTACACGTTTCGTGTATTCCACCGCCTTGGCCAAGACAATATTGTACAGGTTCCCGGCTCTTCTTCAAGGGCCGGGAACCTGTGATATGGCGCTTTTCACGCCTTTTATGCTGTTGTCAGCAGATATAGAGCCAATTCCTTAGAGGATTAGGAGCCCATTTCTGCCAAGTAGGCGGCAAGCGCCTCGCGGTGATCACGCGGGGTGAAGCCTGCAGCAATCAGCTTGGACAGGTCCATTGCCGAGTTCGTCGGACGGTGAGCGAAGAGCTCAGCGTTGGCGAAGTATTCCTCGGTGGTGGTGTCGCTGACTCGTGCCGGGTCGTGGCCGGTGCCCTCGTACACTGCACGAGCGAACTGCGCCCAGTTGATGACTTCACCGGTGTTCGACACGTTGTAGGTGCCGTATTCAGCGCCGGAGAAGAGCAGGTGCAGGGCAGCTGCTGCCAGGTCCTGGGTGAAGGTCGGGCGGCCCCACTGGTCGGCGACCACGGACGGGTCGATACCGCGCTCAGCCAGGGATGCCATGGTGCCCACAAAGTTCTTGCCAGCGCCAACAACCCAGCTGGTACGCAGGGTGTAGTGCTTACGCCATGCTGCAGCGGCAACCTCACCGGCAGCCTTAGATGCGCCGTAGACGCTCAGCGGTGCCAGGGGGTAATCCTCCGGGTATTCCTCACCCAGGGGCAGGGAACCGTCAAAGACGTAGTCGGTGGATACGTGAACCAGCGGCAGGTTAGCTTCTTCACAGATGGAGGCAAGAGCGCTCACGCCCAGGGCGTTAGCTGCCCAGGCGTCGCGGCGACCCTCGGGGGTTTCAGCCTGATCCACTGCGGTGTACGCTGCTGCGTTGATGACCGCGCGGAAGGAGCGCCAGCGGAATGCGTCGCGCCACTGCTCGGGCTTGCCCAGGTCGAGGCGGTCGCGATCCACAGCCAGGAAGGGGACGTTCTGCTCGGTGAGCTGGCGAACCAGCTCGGTGCCGAGCTGACCGCCCGCGCCAATAATCAGAATCGGGTCAGCTTCCAGGGGCTTGATCTCGTTCAGACGCGGGTGGTTACGGTCCTTCTCGGAGAGCTCTGCCTTCGCCAAATCGATGGGCCAGTCGATTGCGACGGTCTCATCGGCGAGGTTCAGGAAGCTGTAGCCGGATACTGCATCCGCCGACCAGTGATCGTTCACCAGGTAGGTGTAGGCGGTGTTCTCTTCCAGGGTCTGGAAGGAGTTACCCACGCCGCGGGGCACGAAGATTGCGGTGTCCGGACCCAGCTCCACGGTGACGACCTTGCCGAAGGACTCGCCGGCACGCAGGTCAACCCACGCGCCGAAGATACGGCCGGTCGCAACAGAAACGTACTTATCCCACGGCTCGGCGTGGATACCGCGGGTGGTACCTACCGAAGCGTTGAACGAGATGTTGTTCTGGACGGGGTTGAAGTCGGGCAGACCGGCTGCGACCATCTTCTCGCGCTGCCAGTTTTCCTTGAACCAGCCGCGGTTATCGCCGTGAACCGGCAGGTCAATAATGAGCAGGCCGGGAATATCGGTTTCAGTAACCTTCAATTCCTTGGTCATTACTGGCCAGCCTTTGCGTACTTAGCCTCAACCTCAGCCTTCAGGGGCTCCCACCAGCTGCGGTTGTCGGTGTACCACTTAATGGTGTCGGCAAGGCCGGACTCGAAGTCGGTGAACTTCGGCTCCCAGCCGAGCTCTGCACGCAGGCGGCTACCGTCGATTGCGTAGCGCAGGTCGTGACCGGGGCGGTCAACCACGTGCTCGAAGTCGTTCTCGTCCTTGCCCATCAGGCGCAGGATGGTGCGCAGAACGGTGATGTTGTTCTCTTCGCCGTCTGCACCGATGAGGTAGGTTTCGCCGATTTTGCCCTGCTCCAGGATGCGCAGCACAGCAGAAGAGTGGTCGGATGCGTGAATCCAGTCACGAACGTTCAGGCCCTCGCCGTACAGCTTCGGGGTCAGACCCGAGAGGATGTTAGTGATCTGGCGGGGGATGAACTTCTCGATGTGCTGGTAGGGGCCGTAGTTGTTGGAGCAGTTAGAGATGGTTGCTTCAATACCGAAGGAGCGGACCCACGCGCGCACGAGCAGGTCGGAACCTGCCTTAGTGGAGGAGTAAGGGGAAGAGGGGTTGTAGGGGGTGGTTTCGGTAAACTTTGCCGGATCGTCCAGCTCGAGGTCGCCGAAGACTTCGTCGGTGGAGATGTGGTGGTAGCGAGTACCGTGCTTACGGACTGCTTCCAGGAGGCTGAAAGTACCGATGAGGTTAGTGTGAATGAACGGTTCGGGGTTGGACAGGGAGTTGTCGTTGTGCGATTCCGCAGCGTAGTGGACAACAGCGTCTGCCTTGCCGACCAGTTCGTCAGCCAGCTCGCGGTCGGCGATGTCGCCTACAACAAGCTTGAAGCGGGATTCAGGAAGACCCTCCAAAGACGCAGCGTTTGCGGCGTAGGTCATCTTATCCAACACAGTAATAGTGTGATCAGTGTTATCGATGAGGTGGTGAACAAAGTTCGAACCAATAAAACCGGCACCGCCGGTAACAAGAATGTGAGCCATACGGTAGATTTACCTGGCTAAACGGTGATTTTTATGCCTCAACAAAGAGATAAACATGACACAATAAGAAGTTATGAAGGGAATTATTCTTGCCGGCGGTACCGGAAGCCGTTTGCACCCTATCACTCAGGGTATTAGCAAGCAGGCTCACTCCGGTCTATGACAAGCCGATGATTTACTACCCGCTGTCCACTCTCATGCTGGCGGGTATCCGCGATATTTTGATTATTACCACTCCTGCCGACCAGGAGCAGTTCCAGCGACTGCTCGGTGACGGCTCCCGTTTCGGTATTAATCTCGAATACAAGGTGCAGCCCTCCCCGGATGGTCTGGCACAGGCATTTATTCTGGGCGCCGACTTTATTGGCAACGACCCCGTAGCACTTGTGCTCGGTGACAATATCTTCTACGGCCCCGGTCTGGGCACTCAGCTTGCCACCTACGAGCAGAAGGACGGCGCGACCGTCTTCGCTTACCGGGTTGCTGATCCTCGCGCCTACGGTGTGGTGGAGTTCGACGAGAACTTCAACGCACTGTCCATTGAGGAGAAGCCTGAAAACCCCAAGAGCGACTACGCTATTCCGGGTCTGTACTTCTACGACTCGAAGGTTGTAGAGTATGCACGCCAGATTAAGCCTTCCCCGCGCGGTGAGTTGGAAATCACTGACCTTAACCGCGTCTACCTGGAACAGGGTAAACTGAAGGTTGAGGTTCTGCCTCGCGGTACCGCGTGGCTCGACACCGGAACCTTCGATTCACTCGCTGATGCCACTAACTTCATCCGCACTGTTCAGAGCCGTCAGGGCCTGTCAGTTGGTTGCCCGGAGGAAATTGCGTGGCGCCACGGTTGGCTCTCCGATGAGCAGTTGCGCGACATTGCTACCCCCCCTCGTCAAGAGCGGTTACGGTAGCTACCTGCTCGGATTGCTCCGCTAATAAACACCGGGGGATTTTCGTATCCCTTCACCGCCTGCAACAACACTCCACGTTGCAGGTACACTAACTCAAACTTTCTGGAGTATTCTCACTACCATGACCATTTTGGAATTTTTCCGCACCACGAGGGCTAACCTCTGGCTGCTGATCATTGGCATCGTTGTCGGTGCCGCAGCGGGCTTCGGCTATGCCTCTTTTCAGCCGAAGGTCTACGCTGCATCGTCCTCGGGCTACGTGACCGTGGGCGAGTCCGGTACGGTGGATGTTCTCTCGGGCTCTACAGCCGCTAAGGAGCGCGCTCGCTCCTACGCTGCTATCGTCTCCTCTGAGGCCGTGGCACAGAAGATTAAGCAGAACAACCCCGAACTGTCCCTGAGCACCGGTCAGATTCGTTCTAGCCTCACCGCAACCGCAGGTGACAACGCTGCACTGATTACCGTGAGCGCGCAGGCTTCTTCCCCGAAGAACGCACAGTTGCTCGCTAACGGTGCGTTGCAGGCTACCGCCGACTACATCAAGGAAATTGAGCAGAACCCCGGTAACGCTCAGGCACTGGTGAACGGCGAAAACACCGCCGCATCCCCGACCACCAACAACACCGTTCGCGTGATTCCGCTGAACAACGCAAGCGTGAACCCGCCGCTGGTAGCTCCGAACTACGAGCAGAACGTGCTCATCGGCGCTGTTGCTGGTCTGGGTCTGGTGTACCTGGCGATTTTCCTGCGCCGCGCACTGGATCAGCGCATCCGTACTCGTGACGACGCTACCAAGGCAACCGGCGCAAGCATCCTGGGCGTTCTGCCCGTCAGTGACGACCTGAACGAAGACAACATCGTTAACGGCAACACCGACGACCACATCGCGCAGGAGTCTATCCGTCAGCTGCGCACCAACCTGCGCTTCGTGAACGTTGACACTCCCCCGCGTTCGTTCATCGTCACCTCTGCAGTGCCCGGTGAAGGTAAGTCGACTGTGTCGCTGTCGCTGGCTCGCGCAATGGCTGATGCAGGTTCGCCCGTCATCCTCATTGACGCCGACCTCCGCCGCCCGACCGTGGCTAAGAAGCTGAAGCTGGACGCTAAGGTTGGTCTGACCCAGGTTCTGGCTGGTCAGGTCGAGATTGCTAACGCTGTGCACCAGCTGGGCGATTCGAACCTCTTCGTCCTGCCTGCAGGTCGTATCCCCCCGAACCCCTCCGAGCTTCTGGGCTCCGATAAGATGCGCCAGCTGATCAACGAACTCTCCGAAGAGTTCATCGTGGTCGTCGATGTTCCGCCGCTGCTGCCCGTGACCGACGCTTCGTTGCTCTCCCACTCCGTGGATGGTGTGATCCTCGTTGGTTCTATCGGCCGAAGCCACCGTGAGCAGATGACTGAGGCTGCAAGCATCCTGAAGAAGGTCAACGCAAACCTCTTCGGTATGGTTCTGAACCGTGCCCCCCGTAAGGGTCTGGGTAACTCCTACTACGGCTTCGGTTACGCAAGTTCGTACGTCGGCTACTCCACCTACTACGGTTACGGCAAGGACGGCGACAAGAAGTCCTCAAAGAAGTCCTTGAAGAAGTCCTTGACTAAGAAGTAATAGCGTAATAAGCACCCTAAAACTATAGGGAGCGACTTAGGGCGGGATGGGCAGTATTTTCTGCCCGTCCCGCCTTATACTTATCTGGTATACATGTGCACCGAAAGGCTATTGTGACCACTCACTCACCCAATACCCCGGAGCCGCAGACTACTCCGCTTGCGGCACGGATTCGGCTTGCGCACGCCTACTTCCAGCGGATTGCCGACATGCACTCCATCGATATTCTGCATGTCAAAGGCTACGCTTTCTCCCAGGAAATTTACCGCAAGGGCAGGTACAGCTCCGACGCTGACCTGCTCGTCCGTCCCTCTCACGTGGACCGCTTTGTAGAGATCCTTCTGGCAGATGGATGGCGTATCCAAGCCCACTTCGAAACAGGTTCCGTGTTCGAGCACGCAATGACGCTCTACCACGCTTCATGGGGCCTGACTGATATCCATCGTTTCTTCCCCGGTCTGGGACGCCATGGCGACTACGAGAAGGCTTTTGACCGCATCTGGGCGGCACGTAAGACCCGTATGATTGCTCACCGTCCCTGTACTGTCCCCAGTGATCTGGACGCGCGTCTTCTCGTGGTGCTTCACCGCGCCCGCGCTGCATCACGTTACAGCGCAGATATTAACTACCTGGTCTCCCTGCTCTCGTACAGCGATTGGCAGCGCCTGCGAGCCCGCGCGGAGGAGCTTGACTCCTCCCTCGCATATAGCGCGGCTATGGGCGGTCTGGAGCAGTACCGTGACGACCGCGACTACCTGCTGTGGCTGGCGGTCTCCAAGGATGTGCCCCACTATATTCAGTGGATTGGGCGTTTGCAGTCGGCATCCACCCTGCACGATAAGCTGCGCACCCTCAAAAATATTTTCTTTGTGAATAAGGACCATTTGGCGATGCAGCTGGGACGCACCCCCACCAAGGCTGAAATTCGTGCCAAGTTCTTTGAACGATTCGGAATCAAGGTGAAAAAATGAGCAATCCGGTAGATTCCCGTCAGACCGTATACGGTATCCCCGAGAACATCGCGTACGTTCATTCTGAAGAGTTCGCTAAGTACTCCCCCACGGCAACTTATCTTGCAAACCTTGCCAACGGTGAGCTGTCTGTCCTTCAGGACTCAGCCTCCATTATTTGGAGTATTTTTGAAGACCCGATGTCTCTGCAGGACGCTATCGACCTGCTCTGCGAAATGTATGAACAGCCCATAGAGACTATGGGGCCGCAGATTGAGGGTTTTATTCCCGAGTTGCTCTCCAAGGGGCTTCTAGAGGCCCGCTAAGGCCTCCAGAAGGCGCAAAGAAGGCGGGGCGGTAGAAAACCTTAGTTTCTACCGCCCCGCCTTCTTCTATGAGCCGTCTAGCTCTTTTAGTCTTCGGGCAGAGCCTGCACGTACATCTTCAGACGGCTGATGAAACGAGCCTCCGAGAAACCGTCAACATGCTCACGGATGTAATCGGCATCCCAGTCATCCGGGTTGAAAGCCTTGAGAGCTTCCACCAGCTGCTCCACGGTCGGCTGGTTAATGAACATGCCGGTTTTGCCTTCCTGAATGGTATCCAGGAAGCCGCCCGCACGGTAGGCGATCACGGCCTTGCCGCTAGCACCCGCCTCCAGCGGGGTAATGCCGAAGTCCTCATAGGAGATAGCCAGCAACGCCAGGCAGTGACGGTACGCGTAACGGAGCTGCGCGTCCGAAACGCCCGAAGCGATACGAACGGTGGGGCCGGCAAGGGCCTCCAGGCGTTCCTTCTCCGGGCCGCGACCAATCACCAGTAGCTTCTTACCCAACTCATTACACGCCTCGACAGCCTTATCAACATTCTTGTAGGGCAGCAGACGCGAAACAATCAGGAAGTAATCGTCCGATTCGGTGAACTCTTCCAGACCCGGAATAGGTTCAACCGGTGCGGTGACGTCTACCGAGTGCGGCGGGAAGAAAATCGGAACGTCCTTCTTGCCGTAGACGTTCTCGATGCGCTTCTTAATCACGCTCGCATTCGCTACGTACACCGCCGAACGATGAGCCGCCCAGTGATCCCACATCATCAGTGCAGGACGCAGAGTCTTCAGCAGCAGCGGCACGGGACCGGTGCTCTTCTCACCCAGGTACTGATCGCTCAGGTACAGCCAACGCGCCGGCGAATGGCAGTAAATGAACTTACGGCCAGCAAAGTTGAAGCCGTGCGCCCAACCGGTCGTCGACACCACAGCACGCTCAGCCGGCACCTTCAAGAAAGAAGAAGCAAACGGCAGAATTGGCAGAGCCATGCGGTGGTTACGACGTAGGTAACCAATCTTATTCAGCGGGCCGGTAATGATCTTCGCGTCCTTGAATTCGGGAAAGGTACCCTCCGGATCGTACAGAGTCGTGTAAATCGGTGCATCAGGGAACGCACGGTGCATTGCCAGAACGACACGCTCCGCGCCGCCGCGCTGAGTCAGATAGTCGTGGGCAATTGCAATCTCTTCAGTAGCCTCAGGCTTGACCAACGGCACGTAACGGCGCACCAGGCTGCCAAGCTTCTTGAGGCTCTTCGGGATATCAGCAAGCACCGCGTCGGGGTTCTTCGGCCCGGTAAACGGAGCGGAGGTCAAGAGCTGAGTGAGTGACATTTCCTTTTCCTCCTAGAAAACTTTCTGAGCGCGCTCAGGATAACGAATACCGGCGTAAGATGCGGCCTCAACCTGCAGTGCCACGAGCTTCTCAGCCGCCTTAGCGGGCAGCTTCAGCAGAATCTTATCGCTCGCATCGCCGAGAGCCTTAATGGTCTTCTCGGTGGTGAAACGAGCGAGGGTCTTGACCAGCAGACCCCATGCGCCCGTCGGGTTCGGGGCGGGGTGCGCGTCCTCGCCGTGCTTACGCACGAAGATGGTGCGGGCAGAGCCCGAGTGCAGGGCACGCAGGGCACGCACAGCGGTGGTGGTAGCAGCCACGTAGTGCTTGGTCGCCAGCTCTGGGGCAATATGGATTTCGCCACCGTGCTGAGCAACCTCGTAACCCATGTCTACGTCTTCCCAACCGTAGAGACGGTACGCGGGGTCGTAGCCACCAATCTCATCGAAGAGCTTCTTCGACATAGACACGTTACCTGCCCAGTAGATCCAGCGCTTCTCAGGCGCAACCTGGTATGCGGCTTCACGGAACTTCTGGTCGCGGTAGTTACCGTACACACGAGAGTAAGGAGTGTCCGGGAACTGGTTCAGGTAAATACCAATCACGCCATGCTCGCCGGGAGCCTCATGGTACTTGAGGTGGTTCGCAACGTAGTTGGGGTCGGGTTGCAGGTCATCATCGCAACGGATGAGGATATCCGCATCAGCCGCACGGTGGCCAGCGTTCAGCGCTGCCACACGACCGCGGTTCTCCTCGAAAACGATCTTGGTCAGGTTCAGCTTGCCTTCTGCAATGTAGCGGTCAAGCACAGCTTCACTGTTATCAATATCGCCGTCGAGGACCACGATAACCTGGAAGTCCTTCTCGGTCTGGGCGGTAAGCGCATCCAGCGGGTAGTGCAGAATACCTGCACCACCGCGAGAGGGGATGATAACCGCAGCCTTGTAGCGGTGGGTAGTCGTCATAATTTTCCTTCGGGGTTTGAGCGAGAGAATATCCGTTGGGGATGATCTATAAGTTTAGAAGCACCTTAGCGGATAAAACGTTCCAGAATCTCACCGACACGGACCTTACCTGCTTCAGGCGAGTAGTTCTCCTGCCAACGCCAGAACAGCTCGGAGGTACGCTCCGCCAGTGCATCCGTATCTTCTCGAAGCTCAGTACCCAGGCTCTTAATAGCCTGTGCAAGAGCTACCGGCTGGCCAGCAGGCACAACGTACGGGTACGATGAGCCGCCCAGCACCTCCGATAGCGCACCAGCATCACTGACGATCACAGGGACGCGGGCGCTCATCGCCTCAGCGACCACCAAGCCAAAGGACTCGGGGGCAATCGAAGGTACAACGAGCATGTCGATGTCGCCGAAAAGACGATCCGGGGTAGTCCAGCCCAAACGAGTGCTGAACGCAGCAACACGGGCTAGCGCGTCCTCAACCTCAGCGCGTTCTTCGTCAGATGCGAAGACAGGCTCGCCGCCAATCACCAGGTCGTATTCAATACCGTTAGAGTTCAAGGAGCTCATCGCCTGGCACAGGGTTGCGATGCCCTTAGACGGAGTCAAACGCCCCAGGTAACCGACGCGGAGTCGGCGCTCCCCCACACGGTGATCCAGCTCGGTGGATACGCCGTTGACCCAGTTCGCAAACAGCTCGCTGCCGGGGCAGGCACGCGCCACATAGCGGCTCGGGACCAGGGTGACAGACGCCTTATGGCGGGCGAAGGGTACGAGCTTCGCGTTCACACCGGTAGGCAGCTGGTGCAGGTGCACGATACGGTTCTTACGACCGCCCGTTGCCGCTGCCGGGACCAGACCATTACACCACAGCAGAACGTCCTTGTGGCGGGCATGCCAGCTACGCAGAGCCACCATGTACTGTGCGCGGTTCTTAGCCGGCAAGACAATGCGGGGGAACCCCTCATCCGCAGCGGCTTCTACAAGCTGCTTCGGCTCGGAAGGACCCACGATAGTGACCTTGTAGCCAAGGCTACGGGCTGCGCGAGCAATATTCAGGAGCATGACCTCGCCGCCGCCTATGTCACCGTTATTGGTGGCGATGTAGAGTTCTTTCTCCATCCTTCTACTCCTTCACCAGCTTACGGGCGGGTACATAATTCTTACCGGAGTATTTGATACTTCCGCGGATACGTCCCAGCGATGCAACCCAGGTAGCAATATCACGACGAGCAACCTTACGTTGGGTCACAGCCTGACGCAGGATATTCAACAGCTGCCGAACACTGCCGGTCACAGTAGACTTCAACGAATACGTTGCAGAATCATACTTCGGGAAACGACGGGCCATCAGCACACGTCCCACACCCAGCTCGTACTTCTTACGGATAGAGCTCTTCCCCTCCGAGAGAGCAAAGCGGATCTCTGCTTCAGGGATAAAGCGCATCACGCCGTCAGCTTCCTGATGGCGCCACGAAATATCCACATCCTCATAGCCGTAGCGAGGAAGAGACTCATCGTAGCCGCCAATTTCGAAAAAGCGTGCACGGGTAATAGCACAATTACAGTTGCCCACGTGCGGCAGATAGGCAGTTGCAATCAAGCCCTTACCAAAGGCGTCGGGGCGGGGGACACCGTTAGCGTCAAAAGCGCGGATCCAGCCACCCGCCAGTTCCGTATCCTGCACATCTGAAAACGCCTGAACCCACTGAGGAGATACTTCATCATCAGCATCGCAGAATGCCAAGACCCTACCGGATGCGGCACGTGCGCCAGCATTACGGGCCGCGGGAATACCCGGAGTTGCGGAGGCGTCCACAACCTTGACCGTGAACTTATCCTCTCGGGGTTCCTGAGCCCACGCTTCCATAACGGCACGGGTGTCGTCCTCCGAACCGTTGTCTACCAAAATCACTTCGTACGGAAGCTCAGTTTCCTGGTTCTCCAGAGCCTTAAGCTGGCGAGGAAGAGTCGATGCCGCGTTCAGCGCGCAAATAATGACGCTCACTTCAGGAGCTTGATTAGTCTTAGACATTTTCTTCCTTCCACACCGGCGCAGCGTGTTGCGACTTCTCTTCAGCATCACGAATCTCAATTCGCTCATCGAAGCCTTCGATACTTGCCTCATCATGGCCGGTGCCAAGACGCTGTTCGCGTTCAATCAACAACACGCGCAGAGCCAAACCACAGACAACGGCCCACGGCCAGGTGTAGAACACCTCACCCAGACGAGAAGCACAAATCATGATGGCGACGCCAGCACCCTGCACGACGTAGAACTTTGGCGGCAGAGTCTTCTTGCCGCTAAACACGTTCACGATAAAGAGTAGGGTAATGGTGACAACCAGAATCATCCATGGCCAGCCGCCCTCAATCAGAGCAGACCAGTACGAGTTATGGAGGAACCAGGTCTTCGAACCGGTATGAGCCAGGTATACGTATGCCTCGCCCAAGCCCTGGCCGAAGAAGCCAGTTGCCTGAACCTTGATTTCAGAAGCGTTGTCAATCAAAGCGCGGAGCGCATCCGTACCAGTACGGTCAGCGAACACACCCGCACGAGAGTAGTCGCTAGTCAGCACATCAATCACGACATACAGGGCAATACCCAACGCAATACGCCCAAAAGTCTTCAGACGGTGCGCGATAACAATCCAAATCAGACCCGCTGCATACGCCGCAATAGAGGTACGAGAACCCGTAGCCCATAGCAGACCGGAGAAAACAACAATAGCCCCGATAACTTCAATTTTGTTACGGGCAAAGCTCAAAATGAGCAAACCGAAGAGGCAATACACCAGACCCGAGAAGTTCTTGTCACCCAACCAGCCGGTCAGATAACCAACATAACCAGTTGACGGGGCAAAACCCGCAAAATACCCTACCGCGTTGAAAAGAATCGCAGATGAGTATCCAAGAACAATAGAACGGATATGCAGACGCCCAGCAGCAATAGCCCAAATCAATACCGTTGCCGCTACAAGACGCAGCAAACGACGCGTCCAGTCCGATGCGTCCTCAGAGTGAACACCATTGATTGAAACGAGTGCGAGGTAACCCATAGCAACAAACATGATGGCGCGCAGACCCGAAAAATGACTCACGTCAAAAGTCGGCTTACGAGTCAGACCGTACAGCGCCAGCAGAAGAATGATTACCTGGTTAAAAGGCAAACCAACACCCGGTACCGCGTCACCAAAAAGCAAGAGGAATGCCATGATGAACTCAGGCATTCGAATCTGGCTACTCTGGTGGCGGACGTAATCGCTACCGCGAGACACAGCTTCAGAGAAACGTGAAACTTCCGGTTTCTCAGCGGGCTCGTTCAAGTGCGCGTAAACCTGCGAAGTCTGGCTCATCATCGGCCTCCTCGAAGTACACGTGCGTAAATATCAACCGTCTGAGCAGCCATCTGCTCATTTGAAATCCAGGTGAAAGGCTCAGGCTTGCCCTTCTGCAACTGCGCGCGCATAGCCTGCAGAACGTCCTGAGTCAGGGTTGCGCTCTGGCGGTCCACCAGCTCGTCGGCACCCAGAATCTCCGGGTTGCCACCCACAGCGGTAGCGACCGTCTTCAGGCCGGCTGCCTTAGCATCCAGCAGAGTGTAGGAGCAGTTCTCCCACACCGACAGCTGAACAATCATGTCGCTACGACCCATCGCCTCAATCGGGTTAACAAAGCCGCTGAAGGTCACCGAATCGCCCAGGTTCAGACGCTGAGCCTGAGCCTGTAACTCGGACGCCAAATCGCCAGAGCCCGCAATCTCGAGATGAGCCTGCGGGTAATCAGCACGAAGCTGCGCAAAAGCGTCCAGCAACACGTCAATGCCCTTCTCGGGAGACAGACGAGACAGCGAAAGAATACGCGGACCGCCCTCAGCGGGTACACGCTGCTGCTCAACAGCCGCGTGCACTTCGGGGATGTCCACGCCGTTGTACACCAGCTCCACGCCGCGAGCGCCCCACTTGGCACGCATCTGATTAGCAGTGGAACGGGAAACAGCAATCGCCTGGTCAGTGCCCCACAGGCGCACACGGTGTACGGTCTCCATGAGCTTAGAACGCCAGGAGCTACCGTGGTACACCGAGTCATTACCGGCGATACCGTGTTCAGTGGTCAGAAGCTTCGGCACGCAGGTGTCGCGCTTAATCACGCTACGGACACGCAGAGCATTCACCACGGCGGTCGCTACAACGTCCGCATACGCAAGGTGGCTGTGCACAATATCCGGGCGGAGCTGCTCAATAGCCTTCTGCAGAGAGGTAAAGGAAGTCTTAAAACCGTAGTCGGGGCCAAATTCAGCCTTGATGACGGTGACGCCCAGTTCCTCAAGGCGGCTCGTGAGCTTACCTTCGGGTGCGAGAACCACCAGGTTAAAGCCGGGGAGCCCGGCACGTGCCATATCGACAACGTGCCGAGCTACTCCACCAAAATCGGGAACCGGAACGACCCACAGGGCAGTGGGAAATCCGTTTGAATTCATGAGTGAGTGTCTACTTTCTACAGCCACTTCTCGAGGCGGTCCAGCGCGGTGAAGAAGCCCTCACCGTTGTTGATGTGGCCCTGCCAGATTTCGGGAATGAAGGAAGCCTTCGGTGCCAGCTCACGCAGCTGCTTACCCAGGGATGCCCAGTCGACATCACCTTCGCCGACCTGAACACCCTCACCGTCAACGCCGGTGCCGTCCACCAGGTGCAGGTGGATGGACAGCGGTGCCAGCTGCTCAACAGCCTCCGACAGCGGAATGTTCAGGAAGTTGCAGGCAAGCATGGTGTGGGAGATGTCCAGGCAGAGTGCGGTATCAAATGCACGCGAGAACTCTGCGGTGTCCTTCGGATCCAGGAACAGGTTGTGGTACTGCTGACCACCCATCAGCCAGGGGTACGGGGGCAGAGTCTGAGCCGCCAGGCGAACGCCGGATGCGTCCAGACGCTTGAGCGCCTCACCGATACGCTCGTACTTCTCAGCACGTGCGGATGCGGGGATGTGCTTATCCTTGGTGAAGCCACCCATGGTCACGACCATGACCGGGTCCTCGTCTACGGTGAAGTAGCGGGTCAGGTCACGGGTAATGTCGATAGTGCGCTGAACCTCAGCGATGGAGCGCTCCCACACCTCGGGATCCTTCGACGCGAGGTCAACCAGGAAGTCGCCTGCGAACAGGTCGGGCAGGTGGGTGGTGAAGCCCATGTCCAGCTTGGAGTCAAAGACGTCGTCAATGTTAATCTCGAGGTCCTTGTAGGAGAAGTGGAACTCCAGGAAGTCCGGCTTCGCCTCTTCAATCAGCGGCTTGTAGTCGTGGTAACGAACCGGCAGACCCCAGGGACGGTCGAACTTGAAGTCGCGGCGGGTCACCAGGTCGTCCTTCAGGTCGCCCTCGAAGAAGAACGAGCCTTCTTCAACGTCGCGCTGCATGGTACGGCCCAGCAGCTGCGGCAGGTAGTTCGGCTGCAGACCGCGGCCGGGGGACTTCACAGCAACGTCAGCCTCGGTCACGACCTCGCCCTTAGCGATGTGGCGGGTAGCAACCAGGGACTTTGCCAGGTTCACGCGGTTCATCAGCTCACCGGTGGACACCTCACGAGGAGCAGCGGAACCGATAGCGGTCTCAACCTCACGAATCTGCTGAACCATTGCCTTGAATTCCTCAGGCAGCAGGGAGACGGTGTGGTCGTTACCCTCGAGGGTCTTGTCGGTGGTGAAGTGCTTCTCAATGATCTTCGCGCCGCGAGCAACAGCAGCGATCGGCACGTGGTAGCCACGCTCGTGGCCGGAGTAGCCGACCAGGCACTGACCAATCTCAGCCAGGCGGTCCATGTACGCCAGGTTGACGTCCTTTGAAGGGTGCCGGGTATGCGGACTGGCACTGCAACAGAGCGTAGGATGCGCCAGCGTTACGCAGCAGAGCCACGGACTCGCGGATTTCCTCTTCACGGCTCATACCGGTGGAAACCAGCATGGGCAGGCCGCGGGAAGCCACGTCGCGCAGCAGCTCGTGGTTGGTCAGGTCGGCAGAAGCAATTTTCATACCCTGGATGCCGTAGTCAACCAGCGCCTGAACGGAGGGTGCGTCCCAGGGGGTGCACATGATGTCCATATCGTGCTGCTTGACGTGGTCGAAGACCTCGTACATCTGGTCAACGGTCAGGGAGAAGCGGGACAGCAGGTCCAGGGTGTACTGAACGCCCAGGTCCTCACCTGCGGTTGCCGCACCGCGCTGGCGGTACAGGGCGTCCATGTCGCGCAGCTGGAACTTCACAGCGTCCGCGCCGGACTCAACAGCCAGATCCACCAGTTCCTTAGCGAAGTCAACGCTACCCTGGTGGTTGTTACCAATCTCAGCAATGATGAAGGAGGGGGGAATCCTCGCTGATGGTGTGCTTACCGATGCGCAGGACGTCCTGCTCATCCATTGCCAGCGCCACGAGGTGACCGCGCTCGTCGGTCAGCGGCACGTGGTTGATACCCTTCGCGAAGTATGCGCGCAGAGTCTCGGGATCAGCGTCAGCCGGTGCGGTCTGCGGGTTGGTGTTTGCAGCGTCCAGGGCACTGGTCTCCAGGGATGCAGTGGGGTTAGCAATCAGCCAACGACGGAAGTCGCCGTCAGAGAGCGAACCGCGCAGAATACCGGACTCGTTCACCAGGAAGATGATGCGCTGGCCGTTAGCAGAAATCTTCTGCAGAGCGTTGAGGATCGGGTCTTCAGCGAAGACCACGTAGGGGGCAATATTGCGTTCAATAATCACGATTTTGACCTTTTCGTTTGAGTGTTTAGTTGAATGCCTGAGTGCCGGTCAAGCCGGGAGCGGCAGACGAGGTGCTGCCGCCGGTGAAGGTTACTTGCCTTCGGCCAGGATCTGAGTGAGCTGGTGCTCTGCCACGGAGAAGTCAATCGGTGCGTCAATGTCGACGCCCTCGACCTCGTCCAGCATGAACAAGTCAATGGTACCGCCGGGGTAGCCCGCCAGGCGGTTGTGGTGGTCCATGTACACGTGGGTCTTGGTGATGTACATCGAACCGTTCTCGCGGTAGCGGAAGGTTTCCTTGGTCAGCTCCTGGCGGCGCGGACGAGCCATAATCTCGAACGCCGCGGTGGGCTCACCGTCAGCGTGCCAGGTCCAGATGAACGGACCAATCGGAATCACACCGACCATGGAGTCCTTACCGTTCTCCGCGAACTGGCGGACCGCACGAGCCAGGGTACCGGGCAGACGCACGGGGCTGGTTGCCTGCAACAGCATGACTGCATCGGGCTCCCAACCGTTTTCGGTGTAAAACTCGATAGCGTGCTCGATGACCGGCTCGGTTGCGGTGGTGTCTTCAGCCAGGTGTGCCGGGCGCATGAACGGCACCTCCGCACCGTACTCGCGGGCAATATCAGCCAGCTCAGCATTATCGGTGGAGACGACGACACGCAGCTCGTGCTCGCCAGCTACTTCTTCCTTAGCAGCCAGTGCCTGCTCGATGGTCCATGCAACCAGCGGCTTACCCGCGATGGGGCGCAGGTTCTTACGCGGAATGCCCTTCGAGCCACCGCGCACGGGGATGACGCAGAGAATACGCATTATGCCTCCAAAGTTTCAATCATTAGTTCAGCGATACGCTGTGCCGGTTCCTTCTTCGGCTGAACCGGTGCCGGGGTCGGTTCCTGACCCCACTGGTTCATGCCGTAGCGGTCCCAGAATTCCACGAGCCATGCCGGCGGTGCCGGGTGGTAAACCCACGCCGGGATTCCGCGGATTGCAGCCTCCAGAACACCGGTAGAGAAGATGGATACCACTGGGTTCGGCACCTCGTTCAGCGGGGTGCCGGAACGGTCAATGCGGATGCCTTCCTTCTCCCACAGCTGGTGGGTCAGTACCGACAGCTTATCCTTCTCGCTCGGGTGCGGGCGGTAGCTTCCGCCGAACTTCTTCAAGAAAGAGTGAGAAGCGTACGCGAAGGATGCGCGCGGCAGTTCCGCACCGTGCATCTGCCCCAGGAAAATCGGTTCCAGGTCGTTCTGCTTCTGCGCCTCAGCACCGGCAGCCTTCTGCGCCGCAAGGTAGAGCAGCTGCGAACCCACCGCGTGAGTAGTGACGTCGCGGCGACCCGATGCCCAGAACTGGGCGTCAGCTTCGCTGAAAGCCAGCAGGGTGCATCCAACCGGCAGCGGCGGGGCCTGAGGCACCAGCAGACCGTGCTGAACCATCCAGTACTCAGCACCGATAGCACGAGAGAACTCATAGGCTGCTGCACCGCGTCCAAGGAACTGCGCGGCAGAAAGAACAATACGAACATCCGGCAGGAGGCTCTTCAGCTCGTCGCCGGAGATTTCCTGCTCAGACCAGTCCTTGCGAGAGTAGCGCTCGCTGGCGTACTGGCCGTCCAGGTACTCGCTAGCATCCTCAGGAACCCACAGGGCAACATCGACAACATCGAGATACTTGAGGGGTTCCAAGATTGCGTTGCGGTTCGTCGGAGAGAACGAATCCATAACGATCAGTACTTGAGGCTTAGTACCGCGAGTGTACAGAAGGCCGCGTACGGGCTCCTCCGCAACAGTCCGAGAACGTGCGGAGTCAAGAAGCGAATTCAGCTTGTATTTAGCCCACTTCAGCTTCTTCTGACGCCTCTGCCATGCCTGCCAGGCATCCAAGTCCAGAGGGTACTTAAGCATCCTGCTTCTCCCCCGAACGGACTCGAATAACGGTAGCCGGGATACCCACAGCCACGGCATTAGCCGGAATATCGCGGGTGACTACAGCTCCAGCACCAATCACAGCACCGTCTCCGATAGTGACACCACCGAGCACAGACACATTCTGACCGAGGAAAACGCGATCACCAATAACGATGTCACCACCGGGCTGCACATCGTGCAGAGAGTCCAGAGGGTGCTCGCCAGAATTGACCATCACATTATCGGCAAAGACACAGTCCTTACCAATAGTCACATTCGACAGAGCGTGAATATGGCTACGGTGACCAATGTAGGTACCGGAACCAATACGCAGAATACCGCCAGCTTCAGAAGCAATCCACGCATCCTCGTAGATTGCAATCTGGTCGCCAAGGTAGATGTTCTCTACACCGACCATACGCAGGGGACGAACAAGAACAGTGCCCGAGCCGAAAGAGCCGAACGCTCGCGAGTACAGGGTCTTACCCAGCAGGTCTGCCATGTGCCAACGCACACTCGGCATCTTGGTCACAATCTTAGAAAGGTTTAGGCCCATAGCTGCTCCAAAATCTTTACACGCTGATCGAAAGTGTGCTCGGCCAAAGTACGCTTCTGGCCGGCTTCACGAATCTGACGAGCCCACTTCGGCTCACGGAAAATACGGGTACAAATCTCGATAAGCTCATCAATGCTCTCGTAGACCAGAACCTCTTCGCCAGGAATGTAGTAGCGATCCACGTCAGCGCGGTCAATCACCTGCAGAGCACCCACGCCGGGAGCCTCAAAGGTACGCATGGTGAAACCATCCTGGTTATTGTGGATGTTCAGCGTTGCCGGGGAGGACGCCATAATGCCGTACGCCTCGGAGCGGTCAACATCGCGACCTGCGGGCACGCCGGAGTCCTTGAACTGCTTAGTGCGCAGAATGTCGTAGGGGTGACGCGACCAAGCACGACCGTAGGCACGCACCGGCAGACCGGCTGCGACCAGCGCCTGCAGGGTCTGCTCACGGTTGGGGTACTTAGCTCCCACAAAATTGATGGAGTCCTCGCGCATGGGAACAACCGGGCAGTGGGTGTCGTAGGCGTTAGGCATGTCGAGCACCTCGAAGCCCTGCTCACGCAGGTGCTGCGCATCCAGCGGGCTGTAGCTTGCCAGCGCGCCCAGGTGGTGCAGGTCCTCTTCGGTGTAGCTCATGCGGCGCATTTCGTCGTAAAGCCAGGTGCCGTAGCGAACACCGGAGGTCTCCAGCAGGTCCCACCATTCGCGGGAGAGCATATCGCCCTTAATGACCAGCACAATATCGGGGCGGAACTCGTTGAATGCGTCAATAGCTTTACGGGTTGCCTGCGCTGCGAAGCTTTCGGGGCGGTACTTCTCGGGCAGCTCGTGGGCAAGCTTGTTGAGGATGCGCTCGGGCAGAGTACCCGGCGCATCGTAGATGTGGGTGCGCACTTCGTATCCGTGCACTTCCAGGGATGCCTGAATTGCCTTCCAGTACCCGTGGAATGCGGGCGAGAGCAGTAGAAGTTTGGGCTGAGTCATATGAGGATTGAATCCTGTCGGCGTTTGCTATACGAACCCGCAAGGTAAAACCGTGCGGTGCTATGTGTTGGAGTGAAGAGGAACGGAAAGTTTCACCTGCAACTTAAGGCAAAACATACCTACTGAAATTTTACAACGAAAGCAGGAGACGACACACTCGAGTGCACTGTGTCGCCTCCTACGTTCTATATACATCTTCTGGTGAAGAGCGGTAGAAATCTTGCTGAACTACCGCTGTAGATTCCGAACATTTCGCGCCTAGTTCTCGCGGCGCTCTGCCTTGGCGATACGCTCCAGCTCGGTGGCGAGGAAGCCACGAGCATCCACGTCCTTATTGCGCAAGCCGCGCACTGAGTTCACCAGGAAGTTCGCGTAGCTGGTCACACGCAGTAGGTTCGCCAGTTTCTTCTCCCAGCCCCACTTGTCAGCATAAATGAAGCGAGCAGTGGTCAGCCACTGAATACGACGTTCCGAAGGCGAAGATCCGCCACCCTCGTGGGTTACAGTCACCGAAGGAATCAGGTAACGGTCCACACCAGCATTCGAGAGGCGGTACTGGAAGTCCACTTCTTCGCTGTTCATGTAGAAACGCTCATCCATGCCACCGAGGCGGTTGAAAGTTTCGCGAGGAACGACCATGCACGCACCCATGACCCAGTCGACCTTCGCGTCCGAGATGCCGGTGCACGCCTCAACATCATGGCCAACGCCACGGTGCCACCAGTTAGTCGGCTTGAAACGAGCGAGCGGGGTGAACCATTCCCACGCCACGTGCGCTGCGGTGGGGAACTTACGTGCCACCCACTGTTGCTTGCCATCGTGGCCAATGATCTGCGGGCTAGCCAGGATCTCGCCGTGGCGTTCCACGGCTGCGAGCATACGTGAGACGAAGGTGTTATCCAGCTCCAGGTCGCTGTTGAGGATGAAAACCCATTCACCGGTCGCGGCAGCAACACCGGAGTTCACGGCCTTACCGAAACCACCGTTGACGGGGCGGCGGACCACGGTCACGCCCTCCACCTCGGGGAAGGGGGTGGGAGAAACATCATCAGAGACAATAATCTCAATATCGGCGGAATCAATACCCTGCTGAGCGCGCAGAGTGTCGATAATGGCAAGAACCGGTTCCGGCTCACCGTAGAAAGGAATAACCGCAGATACACGGGGAGTATGAGTCACAATATGTCCTTTGAGTGAGGTGCCTGAAATTCACAAGCTATAGAAGGCTAAAGATGGGGGCGATCGTACTTACTTCTGCGTACAATCACCCCCATGGTTTCAATTAGTCGGGCAACTGGCCCAGGCGAACGAGGTTCGCGAATTCTTCGTTGGCCGCCTGAACTTCCTTGAAAGTTCCCTTATTGGCAATACGGCCCTGGGAGAGGTACACCAGCTGATCGACGTTGCGCACCGTGGAAAGACGGTGAGCCACGATAATCACGGTAATCTCCTGAGAGATACGGTTAATGGTCTGAGTAATCTTGTGCTCAGTCTCATTGTCCAGTGCACTGGTCGCCTCATCCATAATCAGCAGGCTCGGGTTGCGATACATCGCACGCGCAATGCCCACACGCTGGCGCTGACCACCGGAGAGGCGGTTACCATTCTCACCAATCGGGGTATCAATGCCGTCTTCCAGGGTCTCGACAACGGGCATCAGCTCCGCCATCTCAAGGCAGTAGAGTACACGATCGTCATCAATGTACTGCTTGGGAATGCCGAAGGCGACTGCCTCACGCAGGGTGCCGTTACCCAGGTAGGGGTCCTGGGGAACATAACCGATCTTCTGGTACCAGGAAGGCAAATCAGTATGGATGTCCTTACCCTGGCTGGAAATCGTACCGCTCGTCGGGGTGAGCAGGCCAAGGATTAGGTCAACCAGGGTAGTCTTGCCCGAACCGGAACCACCCACGAAAGCAACCGAGGTACCAGCCGGCACATCCAGCTGAATGTCCTTGAGAACGTCCTTATCACCATCCGGGTAGCGGTAGACCAGATTATCAACCAGAACATCCACGGGCTCAATATCCGGGTTGATAATGGTTGCCGGGTCGAATTCTCCCTTAGATTCAACCATCTGCAGACGCTGCTCTTCGGGGCTCATGGAGCGGATAACCTTGGCAACCTCGTTACTTGCGAACTCATTTGCACGGATGCTACCCAGAGAAGCAACCATACGGGTAGCGTTCGGCAAAATACGGATACATGCCGTCGCGAAAAGCATCAGAGCGGGAAGGCCATCAGCACCCTGAGTAGTAGTCATGAGAGCCAGAAGACCTGCGATACCGACGATGAAGATAATTTCTAGAGCGTACTTGGGGAAGTCAGACAGGAAAGAAACATTGACTTCGCTGTTCACACCGCGCAATGCGTACTGGCGGTATTCTTCAACAGTCGATTCACGCGAGTTAGAAATACGAATCTCTCGGAAGCCTTTGATGTTATCGAAGAGAGAACGAAGAGCATTACGACCGGCACGAGCAGAAATCTCACCGTACTTAGTGTTTCCTCGACGCAAGAAGAACTGCATCACGGAGATAGTGATACCGAAGTAGGCGAAGGCAATCAAAGCCGGAATCGGCATAACGCACAGAATCATTACCAGCAATACAAGGATGGAAAGCAGGTCGCCCATGAAGTTAATGATTGAACCAACATAGCCACGGTAGGCGAACACTACGTAGGTACTAATCAGGTATACGGTTTCTTCAGGCTGGGACTTCCTGTGGTTAAAGTAGCTATCCTTCATGTAGTGGTTGAGGATAGTTGAAGAAGTCGCCAACTGCTGGTAACCGGTGAACTTCAGGCTCCAGCGCTTAAAGATGAGCGATGCAATACCTTTAATGACAAAGGCAAGCACCAGAACAATGCCTAGGTAGAGCACCAAATCAGATCGCTGAGGGTTTCCAAAGATATCGGAAATTACAGCCAGGTAACCGGTAAGTTCCGCACCCATCGCAATATTCACAATAGGAAGAACGGCTGCAACACCTACCATTTCCATCAAAGACAGGATGAATAGGCCGACTAGATTAAAGACAAGTAGCGTAAAGCTCCGTCCCGGGAAACAGGCGAAGATTAGTATAAATGCTCTTCATTGGTCCTCGTTGGTGAGTGTACTCGCTGGCTCCTGAGTGAGAAGAAGACCAGCATTTCACGCCAATTCTAGCACGCACCCTCTAAACATTTTCAGCATCAAGCTTGTACTTTTGGTCATCTTTAGTCGCAAGGAGAACCTCTAATTCATAGCTAAAAGACAAGACATTTAGGGGTATTTGCCATACACAGGAAAAGGAACCGTTGAAGGTGCAAGTAACTCGGTATGATAGATACTATTCATTCAGCAAACCCAGCACTTCCGGCTTCCCTGTTCACTGTTGGGTACGTCAATTAGAAAAGGCTTTTTGATGGGCATCTTCAACATCAAGTCCCTCAAGGACAAGTACGCGTGGGGCTCCTCCGAGAACAAAACGAACCCCGCAGAAACTACCGAGGAGCAGCAGACAACCACCTCCTCTCCCTCCGCAAATATTGCTGATGGAGTCCGCTCCCTCATCAAGAGCAACCCCGAACTGGCAGGCAAGAACCGCCGCGGGGTAGCCCGCACCATCACCCCCGACGGTTCGCTCCGCGAAGCCATCGAGGACTACGAAGTCCGCTCCCCCGCCGCAGTAGCTTCCCAGGAAGTCACCCCTGAAGAAGAGCTCAGCGCCGACGGCACCGCTACCGTCTCCGCGCAGCCTCTCACCCATACCAACATCGAAGCTACCCCCGGTGACATCCTCGACGTAGACGGCAAGCCCACCGGCCCCAGCATTATCCGCGTGGGTCAGCACAACGCACCCACCGTTGATGCCGAAGAGCTCGCCGACCCGGAAGAAGCCAACAGCCAGAGCGCAGGAAATGCGCAGCCCTCCCCCGCTACTAACACCCGCAGCGAACGCACCCCGCTGTTCAAGCTTTCCCCCAAAACCCTCAACCGTACCGGCAACACTAGCGGTGATGGCCCTTTCGAAGCTGTCTTCGTCTGCACCGGAAACATTGCCCGTAGCGCATCCGGCGAGGTCATTTCCAAGCACCTTGCCGCAGAGTACGGTCTGGAAGACAAGTGGATTTTCTCCAGCGCAGGCACCGGCGCCCTCGTCGGTCACGGCGTCTACGAGCACGTAGCCAACGAGCTCATTGAGCGCGGGTACAACCCGGAGGGCTTCGCATCCCGCCAGCTCAACGAGCAGATTATCGAGAACGCCACCATCATTCTGGTGGCCGAGAAGGTACACGCCGATTGGATTGTGCGCGAGTGGCCCCAGCACCACGCCAAGATTAAGCTACTCAAGCAGGCTGCTCGCATTCGCGAGGATGCACGCCGCGCCGAGCCGCTCTCTTACCTCTACGCCTACGGCGCCCGCCCGCTTGATAGCGACAAGCTGGAAGACCCCTACCGCCGCGGCCCCGCAGCAGCGAAGGTCGCAGTGGACGAGGTGGAGCAGTCCCTGCGTGTGATTCTGCCCTGGCTCGCACAGGCGCACCGATAAGCATACGACGCTAAATACAGCACTAACCCGGCTGAAACAGATCTCTGTTCCAGCCGGGTTAGCTTTAGTCTCAGCACAAGAAAGTCCCCCACCGACCACGGTCAGCGGGGGACTTTCTACATGCTCTGAGAAAACTTAGTGATCGAAAATCTCGGTCACAGAGCCCTCGTCGAAGACCTCACGGATAGCGCGAGCAATCAACGGAGCAATGGAGAGAATAGTCAGGTTATCGAACTGTTTCTCTTCCGGCACGGGCAGGGTGTTGGTCACGATGACCTCCACAGCACCGCACTGAGACAGACGCTCAGCAGCCGGATCGGACAGAACCGGGTGGGTAGCTGCGATAATAACTTCCTTTGCACCCTTATCCATGAGGACCTTCACAGCGCCAGCAATGGTGCCGCCGGTGTCAATCATGTCGTCAATCAGCACACAGGTACGACCCTCGATGTCACCCACAACAGTCTTAGAAACAGCCTGGTTGGGGACGTTAATGTCGCGGGTCTTGTGCACGAACGCCAGGGGTGCGCCGCCCAGCAGATCAGCCCAGTGCTCAGCCACGCGGACACGACCGGTATCCGGGGACACAACGGTCACGTTGGACAAGTCGTCCACGCGCTCGCGGATGTGCTTAGCCAGAACCGGAATCGCGAAGAGGTGATCCAGCGGGCCGTCGAAGAAGCCCTGAATCTGCGAAGTGTGCAGATCCACGCACATCAGGCGGTCAGCACCAGCGGTCTTGTACAAGTCCGAAATCAGACGTGCCGAGATGGGCTCGCGGCCCTTGTGCTTCTTATCCTGACGAGCGTAGGGGTAGAAGGGAGACACCACGGTAATGGAACGAGCGGATGCACGCTTGAGCGCATCAATCATAATGATCTGCTCCATGAGCCACTCGTTGATGGGTGCCGGGTGCGACTGAATCACGAACGCGTCCGCACCGCGCACCGACTCCTCAAAGCGGACGTAGGTCTCGCCATTGGCGAAGGTATATGCGGAGGTGGGCAGCAGGTCGTGATCAAGTGCCTTCGCAATCTCCTCGGCAAGCTGGGGGTGTGCTCGACCGGAGACCACTACAAGCTGCGCTCACCGGGGTTGGTAATCTCGCTACTCATGGTGTTGTTCTTTCCTCGAATTAGGATTCTGCCGGTTCCTGCGCACCAGCTGCCTTAGCAGCCTCAGCAGGTTCGGTACCGGCACGGTTCTTCAGGACCCAGCCCTCAATAGTGCGCTGGGAAGTCTCAGAGTAGGCGAGGGCGCCCGCAGGAACATCCTTACGGATCAGCGCGCCCGCGCCGGAGTATGCACCGTCACCCACAGTAACGGGTGCAACGTAAATACCCGCGGATCCCATGCGGGCATGCGCGCCAATAACGGAGCGGTTCTTCACCAGGCCGTTATAGTTTGCAAAAATAGAGCCAGCACCAATATTCGCGCCCTCACCGATGGTGGCGTCACCAACGTAGGACAGGTGCGGGACCTTAGCGCCATCGCCAATCTGCGAGTTCTTAGCCTCACAGAAGGTGCCGAGCTTAGCGTCCTTGCCCAGGGTGGTACCGGGGCGCAGGTATGCGAAGGGGCCAACAGTTGCGCCTTCGCCAATGACAGCGCCGTGACCGTGCGCGCGGATGACGGTAGCGTCAGCCTCAACGGTCATGTCAGTCAGGGTGGTGTCCGGGCCAATGGTGGCGCCGGTAGCGACGGTGGTGGAACCGTGCAGCTGCACACCGGGCAGCAGGGTTACGTCGTTCTCCATGGTGACGGTGACGTCAATCCAAGTGTTCTCGGGATCAACGATGGTCACACCGTTATGCATGTGAGCCTCAAGGATGCGGTTGTTGAGCATACGACCCAGCTGAGCCAGCTGCACGCGGTCGTTAGCACCCTCGACCTCCCAGCGGTCCTCAATAGCCAGAGCGGAGGTGCGGTAGCCCTTAGAACGAGCGATGGACAGAACGTCAGTAATGTACTTCTCGCCCTGTGCGTTGTTGGTGGTCACCTCGAGCAGTGCCTCACGCAGAACAGCGGCGTCAAAAGCGTAAATACCGGAGTTAATCTCGGTGATTTCGAGCTCTTCGGGAGAAGCATCCTTCGCCTCAACGATAGCGGTCACTTCACCGGCCTGGTTACGGACAATACGACCGTAGGCGCCGGGCTCATCCACGTGAGTGGTCAGAACGGTTACGGAGTTCTTGTCGTCCTCGTGGAAAGCAATCAGCTCACGCAGAGTCTCGGGGCGCAGCAGGGGAACGTCACCGTAGGTCACCAGGACGGTGCCAGAAACGGGTGCCTGCGCATCCAGTGCATTCAGACCGACCTCAACCGCGCGACCAGTACCCGGAATCTCATCCTGATCAACAATGGTTACCTCAGGGTCAAACGCAAGCACATGCTCAGCGACCTTATCGCGCTGGTGGCGTACCACAACAGCGAGGCGCTCGGGGTTCAGATCGCGTGCAGCCGCGACAGCGTGCTCCACCATGGAACGACCACCAATGCCGTGCATGACCTTAGGGGTAGCGGACTTCATGCGCGTACCAGCGCCTGCAGCGAGAACGATCACTGCAGAGGGTGCCAGTTCAGTGTTCACTGGGAAGACTCCTTAGACGAGGTTGTAAGAGTGAGGAGTGAGCGCGGACCGCCAACTCTCTATCAACGGTGCCGTTGAGTGCTTACGCTCCGCCACTAGGACTCGAACCTAGACAAACGGCTCCAAAGGCCGCTGTGCTGCCATTACACCATGGCGGATTATCCTTACATTCACGACAAGCCCCCACTAGCGGGTCCTCATCGTCATTGACCGCCATTTTGGGCACAGAACAGCGCAATGCAGGAAATGCTTTCCTCAGTTTATCAAATATCTGTGCTCAACTTAGCCGCGTGCCCCGCAATCCCCACAGCTTTTCTCACCGCTATCAAGTACCCCCTCATCAAAGCCTGAAGCGCTACTTAAAGTGAAGACTCACCCTGTACCCTAGAAGGCGTGGCACATCTACTTGGCGGCGAATCGCTGCACCTCGAATTCCCTACCCGAACCATCTTTGAAGGCATCACGGTCGGCCTGAACGAAGGCGACCGCATCGGCATTGTCGGTCGCAATGGCGACGGCAAGTCCACCCTCATGAAGATCCTTGCCGGCCGGCTCGAACCGGACTCCGGCCGCGTCACCGTGCGCGGCGGCACCCGCATCGGCTACCTCGACCAGTCAGACGTCCTCGACGACGACCACGCCGTCGGCTACGCAATTGTGGGCGACACCCCCGAATACGAATGGGCATCGCAGGCACGCATCCGCGATGTCATCTCCGGCCTGGTCTCTGACCTGCCCTGGGACGCACCCGTCTCTTCGCTCTCCGGCGGTCAGCGCCGACGCGTAGCGCTCGCCTCCCTGCTCGCGCAGGAGTGGGACGTGCTCATGCTCGACGAGCCCACCAACCATCTGGACGTTGAAGCCATCACCTGGCTCGCCAACCACCTGAAGTCCCGCTGGCCCAAGAACGCGGGAGGCCTCATGGTTGTTACCCACGACCGCTGGTTCCTCGACGAAATCTGTACCGACACCTGGGAAGTGCACGACCGCATCGTCGAGCCCTTCGAGGGCGGTTACGCGGCGTATATTCTGCAGCGTGTGGAACGTGACCGTCAGGCAGCCGCCGCGGAGGCGAAGCGCCAGAACCTCATGCGCAAGGAGCTCGCCTGGTTGCGCCGCGGTGCGCCCGCGCGTACCTCCAAGCCGAAGTTCCGCATTGATGCCGCCAACGCCCTCATCGCGGACGTTCCGCCGGTGCGTGACACCGTAGAGCTGAAGAAGATGGCGGTCTCCCGCCTCGGCAAGGATGTGGTGGATCTCGAAAACGTTTCCGTCGTCTACGACGACCCCTCGATGCCCGGCGGCAAGCGCCCGGTGCTGAAGAAGGTCACCTGGCGTATTGCCCCCGGCGAGCGCACCGGCATCCTGGGCGTGAACGGCGCGGGTAAGTCCACTCTGCTTTCGCTCGTGACGGGTGATCTGAAGCCGACCGAGGGCCGTGTCAAGCACGGTAAGACCGTGAAGATTGCGACCCTGACCCAGCAGCTCGATGAGCTCAACGAGGTTGCTAACGACCGTGTCTCGGATGTGATTGGCCGCAAGAAGCGTAGCTATATTGCCGATGGTAAGGAGCTGTCCCCTTCGCAGATGCTGGAGCGTCTGGGCTTTACCAGCGCGCAGCTGTCTACGCCGGTCAAGGACCTTTCGGGCGGTCAGAAGCGTCGCCTGCAGCTCATGCTGATTCTGCTGGATGAGCCGAACGTGCTGATTCTCGATGAGCCGTCCAACGACCTGGACACCGATATGCTCGCCGCGATGGAGGACCTGCTGGACACCTGGCCGGGCACCCTGCTGGTGGTCAGCCACGACCGTTACCTCATGGAGCGCGTCACTGATCAGCAGTACGCCGTGATTGACGGTTCGTTCCGTCATCTACCCGGCGGTGTGGACGAGTATTTGGCGCTCTCTGCCGCCGGTGCTGGTGGTTCTGCCGCCGGTAGCGCGCAGGCGCGTGCCGCCTCCTCGGCGCAGGCTTCTGCTGAGCCGGAGGCTCCGAAGGTCTCCGGTACCGAGTTGCGTGCGGCGCAGAAGGAATCCGGTGCGATTGAGCGCCGCCTCGCCAAGCTCGCTGCAGAGCAGGAGAAGCTCTCCGAGCAGATGAGCGCGCACGACGCCTCCGACTACGCCGGTTTGGCGGCGCTCGGCGAGCAGCAGCAGACACTTCAGGATGAGATTGACGAGCTAGAAATGCGCTGGCTCGAACTCTCCGAACTGCTCGGCTAAGGCCTATTAACGTAGAGGAATGCCGGTTCTAGATTCAATCTAGAACCGGCATTCTTCATGTATTCAGCTCAATGATACAGAATCACAGTGACCGCGCTCACCGCATGGTTGCCCGTGGCACGGAGAGAAGTAGCGAGAGCCTCCGCTCGATCCTGCGAAGAAGCCAGCAGAAGCACCGTCGGACCGGAACCAGACACCAGGGAGGCGTACACGCCCTCGCTATCGCTCAGGTTCAGGGTCTGTTCCAGCTGCGGGGCGCACGAAAGTGCAGGAGCCTGCAGATCGTTACGTAGCAGCGGTGCCAAGGAGGCGAGCGCCGCCTCCGAACCGTCATAAGAGCTCAGCACTGACAGAAGCTCTGCGGGTTCCACCAGCTCACCGGAGGCAGGGTACAGCCCCGAGGCGCGGCCCGCATCCAGTTGATTGAAGACGCTGGGGGTTGAGAGGCCAAACTGCGCGGCAACAATCACCAGGTGCAGAGGCTCTCGAGGCGCCGCAACGTTCTGCAGCTCGGTACCGGTCCCCTGCCCCAGGGCGAGGGTCTGCCCGAGCGCGGCACGCACGCTAAAGGGAATATCGGCGCCCAGCTGCGCGGCAAGACGTTCATAATCTGTCTGGGTCAGGAGCGCACCGGTGCGGCCGGTTGCGTGCAGGTAGCGATCCGTAGCAATGAGGGCGGCAGCCGCATCCGCTGAGCCGCCCGCCATACCGCCTGCCACGGGCACAGCTTTCGCAATATGCAGGTGCAACGCCGGGGCAGAATCAATACCGTGCTCCGCAAGAATCAGCGCAGCGGCACGATACACGAGATTCCGCTCGTCCATCGGCACAGCGGCAGATCGAACTGCCCCGCCTTCATCTGCTGATCCACCAGGGAGCCGGGCACAATATCCATGCTCAGGCTCAGCCCCGGTGTCTGCCCTTTAGAGACCGTGATGGTCTCCGTTAGAGAGACCGCCGCAAAAAGCGTAGTCAACGGGTGGTAACCGTCCGGGCGGACATCCCCCACGGCAAGGTACAGATTGACCTTACCGGGAGCATCAACCGAAATAGCGACCTGGGAGGCGGTACTCATCAGCGCATACACCTTTCGCGCGGGAAATCGCGTGAGAACGTCAGTGAAAAACTCAAGAGCGGGAAGAAGCTACTGCGCTGCAGGATCAGCCGGGACAGTCAGCGAAGCCTCCGCAATGCGGATAAAGCCGTGAATATCCAGCTTCTCGCCGCGTTCCGTCGGGGCGATACCGGCAGCCACCAGAATCTGCTCCGCACGCGCACCCGAACCCGCCCAGGAGCTCAACGCGGCGCGCAGAGTCTTACGGCGCTGAGCGAATGCAGCGTCCACAATCGTGAACACCAGGTCACGGTCAACGGTAGAGAGAGATTCCTCGCGCATGCGGAAACCCACCAGGCCCGAGTTAATCTTCGGCGCAGGCCAGAACACGTTCTTACCAATCACGCCCGCCTTATACACCTCGGCATACCAATTAGCCTTCACCGAGGGCACACCGTAAATCTTTGAACCCGGGGTCGCCGAAAGACGGTCGGCAACCTCGTCCTGAACCATCACCAGGGCGTGACGAATGCTCGGGAACTGCGCGAACAGGTGCAGAAGCACCGGCACCGCCACGTTATAGGGCAGGTTCGCCACCAGAGCATCCGGAGTGCGAGGCAGCTCGGTGACCTTCAGAGCGTCCATGAGCACCACGTCAATATCGCCCGCCTTCTCGGGGCGGAACTTCTCAATCGTGTGCGGAAGCTGCTGAGCCAGCGGCGGGTCAATCTCAACCGCAACCATATCCTTCGCAGCATCCAGGATGCCGAGGGTCAACGAACCCAGGCCCGGGCCGACCTCCAGCACCGTCTCCTCCGGTGAAATCTCTGCCGCATTGACAATACGACGAATCGTATTGGGGTCAATCACAAAGTTCTGCCCAAGAGTCTTCGTCGGACGAATACCGAGCATCTCGGCAAGCTCGCGAATCTCAGCAGGGCCGAGCAGGGGCAGGTTGTTCACAGCGTTCCTTCACATAAATGGATGGTGGGGAGGTTACAGTTTAGATTACCGCGAGAAACGTTGCTTTACCTCATCAAGAGTGGCTTCCAGAGCGTTCTTAGCGTTTGTGATACGCTTCTTCGGAGCCAAAGCAATGCGCAGTCGATCCAGAGGACCAGTACCGTGCTGGAGGCTATTCACCTTATCCAGATGACGCTTACCGGATTCCAAGATGACGCTACTACCCTCCCAGCCGCACAGGCCCGGCTGCACAAAACGCACATCCACACCCCACTGCTGGTACAGCTTGTAATCATCAGCCACGGTACCCGGCACCTTGTCCTCAAGCTGCTTGAGCAGCAGCTCAGCGCCCGAACGGGAAATCAAGTACAAGCCGGTGCAAATCAGGGGCCAGGTACCGTACGGCTTACCCATACGGTACTTACCGTGCACAAAAGGAGACAGCAGGGACAGGCGGATGTATTCCACATGCGGGTTCAGCTTGCCAGCATCATTTGCAAAAGAATCGCTAAGGTTCACCAGCTGCACCTGCGGGTACTTCGTGATGATTGCGTTCACGACCGCCTCAGCATCCGGAGAAAGAAGGATGTCGTCTTCGGCAATCAGCGCCCAATCGGCGTCACTTGCAACAAAGTCACGCCACATATTCACATGGCTGAGCATGCAGCCCTTCTCCGCGGGGTTGGGGTCACGATGCCAACGGCTACGGAAACTCAACGTCAAATTCTTCATCAGCGACGTGATTATCGCGGTTATCCACCGCAGAATAAGGCACGAAATCCTTCGCGGGCGCGCCCACCGAATAGAATGATTCAAAACGGTTCGCGCCGTCCAGGCCCAGAACATACTTCAGAATCTTTGCCATATTTTTTCCTTTCAACAGCTCATCCAGAAAACCTAAGCAATAGAAAATCGCAACGGTTAATGATGAGTTTTCAGAACATCAGACCACCTGCACGAGAGAAAAGTTCGTCAATCTTAAAAATCAATGCGTACATGGCAGGGAGTCTGAATATTGAGCGTGTGATAAATACGCACACTGCTGTGCAATGTAGAAAGAATTCTATCATTCACCATGCACCAAATTCAGATGCCCGCAGGTTAAGACGCGGTATGGCACGCGCCGTACCGGTGTACAGCAAAAACAATCCCCTCCCTACCGCATATACACGATAGGGAGGGGATAAACGACAGGGCAGAAGACCCACGTATTCACATTTTTATGTGATGACAGTACCCCAATCCGTCTCTGGGTTACCGTCTCTGGATTATCGTCCTAGACGCTGCTTCACATCTTCGAGGGTGGCTTCCAGAATATTCTTCGCGTTCGCAATACGTTTCTTCGGTGCCAGGGCGATGCGCAACCGGTCGATAAAACCGGTGCCATGCTGCGTGCTCTTGAGACTTTCCAAGTGACGAACGCCAGAAGTTTGAATGAGGCTGGTGCCTTCCCAACCACATAGACCGGGCTGCACCAAATATACGTCTACTCCCCATTCTCGGTAGAGAGAATAATCATCAGCAACAACGCCGGGAACCGTCTCGCCATAACATTCTACGAGTCGTTCAGCCCCAGAACGCGAAAGAAGATACAAGGCAGCACCGTACAGAGGCTTTGAACCATAGGCACGACCCATACGGTACTTGCCGTACACAAAAGGAGCAAGCAACGAAAGACGGGGATAATCAACCTGCGGGTTGAGCTTGCCAGCTTCAGAAGCGTAGATATCGCCCAGGTTAACCATCTGCACGTGAGGGTACTTTTCGATAATCCTCTCCACTACAGGCTGCAGGTCAGGGGAAATGAGGACATCATCCTCTGCCAGCAAAGCCCAGTCGGCGTCTGAAGCGAGAAAGTCCTTCCACATGTGGTAGTGGCTCAAAGCGCAACCCTTTTCGGCAGGCCTCGGCTCTTTACCGTAACGAGCCAGGAACAGCTTGCTGTCGAATTGTGCATCAGTGACGTGATTATCACGGTTATCCACCGCAGAATAACGCTGAAAACCTTGAGCGGGTGCCCCCACCGAGAAGAACGAATCAAACCGGTTAGCGCCGTCCAGTCCCAGAACGTATTTCAGAATTTTTGCCATGAATTTCCCTTTGCTGTGACACACCCATACAGTCCCTATCTGAAACGACAGAAGCCATGTATGAGCGCCGAGTATTGACTTGGCACCGACAAACACAAAGCACGCCGAAAAAATGCGCGCACGATAACAAAATGCCTAGTCAGTGAGTGATGAATTGTATGTATAAAAATACCCTATCACTCATGTGAAGATAGTACCCAACAATTGGCGTGCAGCCCCCTGTTATGTCTCGCACGTTACACGATACCTCACGCGCTAAAGCTGAAAATAGCTGCAGAAAGCCCCTCCCCGCCATACATATATGACGAAGAAAGGCTTTCTCAAAGAGGCTTACTTATTCCGCCTTGCCTAGGCGCTGCTTCACCTCATCAACAGTGGCGTCCAGAACATTCTTTGCATTCACCAAACGCATCTTCGGAGCCAAGGCAATACGCAAACGATCCAGAGCGCTCGAACCCTTCTGATTCTCAGCCAGCATCTCCAGGTGGCTCTTACCGGATTCCAGGATGACGCTGCTACCCTCCCAATCGCACAGGGCGGGCTGCACAAAACGCACATCCACACCCCACCGCTGGTACAGCTTGTAATCGTCAGCCACAGTGCCCGGCACCTTGTCCTTAAACTGCTTGAGCAGCAGCTCAGCACCCGAACGGGAAATCAGGTACAGACCGGTGCAGCCCAGTCGGGTCGAACCGTACAGCTTGCCCATACGGTACTTACCGTGCACAAAAGGAGACAGCAGAGACAGACGAATGTAGTCCACACGCGGGTTCATGGTTCCGCCTTGAACGAGTACGCATCGCACAGGTTCACCAGCTGCACCTGCGGGTACTTGGTGATGATTGCGTTCACCACCGCCTCAGCGTCCGAAGAAATAAGGATGTCGTCCTCAGCAATCAGAGCCCAGTCAGCATCCGATGCGACAAAGTCCTCCCACATCTTCACGTGGCTGAGCATGCAACCGTGCTCAGCCGGGGTGAGGTTACGATGCCAGTGGCTACGGAAAAGTTCAACATCAAATTCGTCATCGGTCACATGATTATCGCGGTTATCCACCGCAGAATAGGCACAAAATCCTTCGCGGGCGCGCCCACCGAATAGAACGATTCAAAACGGTTCGCGCCATCCAGGCCCAGAACATACTTCAGAATCTTCGCCATAGTGTCCTCCTAAAGCACCAGTTACCGGGCGCTCAACATTAAATCTCGTAGGGACGTTTGCAGCACCAATTTTTGAACACCTTATTGAGGCACTATACGTACCTAAATACCGCAAACCAGATCATGGCATAGCTGTTTGAGTGAATTGTTTGTAGTCGCTACAGTCTAGCGCGCAGGCACGCACCACGAGGCGACTCAGCGTAGCTACCCGCTACAGGGTGTACGCGCCTACCACTGACCGTAAACCCGCTCCGAATTCTCACGGATACGGCGGCAGAGCGCCTCCAACTCCTCACCGCGATGAGCCGCCATGAACCGCACCGTGTAATTCGTCATGTAGGACGCATTCGGACGGCCACGGAACGGATGCGGGGTCAAGAACGGCGCATCCGTCTCAGCCAGAATCAGCTCCGGGCGAGCCATCGCCAACGACTCCTGAATACCCTTCGAGTTCTTGAAAGTCACCGTCCCGGCAAAGCTCATGTACCAGCCGCGCTCATTGCAGATCGCGGCAAGCTCCGGGCCACCCGAATAGCAGTGGAACACGGTACGTTCCGGTGCACCCTCTTCATCCAGGATGCGCACAACATCCTCGTGCGCGTCGCGGTCGTGAATCTGCAACGCCAGGTTGTGCTTCTTCGCAATGCGAATATGCTCGCGGAAGCTGTAGTGCTGCGCCTCCATACCTTCTTCGCCGGTGCGGAAATAGTCCAGGCCAGTCTCACCAATAGCGCGCACACGGTCGGCGGTGGCGAGCTCGTCGAGGGTGGCGAGCGCCGCCTCCAGCTGACCGGCTGCAGCCAGCTCGGGGGCTGTGTTGGGGTGAATCGCAATGGCGGCGAGAACACGCTCATCAGCCTGCGCGGCGGCGACCGCGTACAGGGAAGAGGGGATATCGCATCCGACCTGTACGATGGCGGCGATGCCGAGCTTTTCACCGGCGTCGAGTGCGTCGCGGGCGCTGATTTCTACTTCGCCGTCGAGCAGGTCCATGTGGGTGTGGTTATCCACGATGGGGTACGGCAGCGGCTCGGGGGCGGGCGGGAAGACCAGGTTGCGGCTGCGGCCATTCTCGCCGGTGGTGGAGCGGCGGCGGGTTCCTTCTCCGCCTTCAGCGTCACTGATGCCGGTGTAGAGTTCCGCCTGATAGGGTGCGGGTACTTCACCGGGCACCGGCGCCCAGCCGTTAGGCAGGGCGGTTGCCCGAAGTGCCGCGGGGGTGGGCAGGGTGTAGTTCGCCAGGGCGGCGAGGGAGTTCAGGTACTCCTGGGTAATTTCAGGACCGGGATGGCTCTGACACATGGATAAATCCTCGGGATAAAACTGCAGGGTAAAGCTGGGAGGTAAAGCTGCGCGGTGATTCTGGGTTATTCGGATATAGGTTATTCGGAGCGGGCAGCCAGTGCTGCCTCGTACAGGTCACGCTTGGAGGTGCCGGTCTCGGCGGCGACCGCGGCGCAGGCGCTCTTGAGGCGCTCACCGCCCGCTACACGGTCGAGGACCAGCTGCACTACATCCTGCGCTTCGGGGGTTTCGGGGGCTTGTGCGCCTTCAACAATAATGACGATTTCGCCGCGGACGCGTTCAGACTCAGCCCATTCGGCAAGCTCTGCCAGGGTACCGCGTCGAACCTCTTCGTGAAGCTTGGTTAGCTCACGGCTGACCGTTCCGCGGCGGTCGGCGCCGAAAGTCTGCACGAAGTCTGCCAGGGTTGCGGCGGTGCGGTGCGGGGATTCGTAGAAGATCATGGTGCGCTCCTCCCCCGCCAGCGATGCGAGGCGGCGGGTGCGCTCGGAGCCCTTGCGGGCGAGGAAACCTTCGAAGGTGAATCGTCCGGTGGGCAGGCCGGAGAGCGCGAGCGCGGTCAACGCTGCGGAGGGACCGGGCACCACGGTGACGGGCAGGTCGGCTTCTGCGATGGCTGCGGCGGCAACGTAGCCGGGGTCGGAGATAGTGGGCATGCCCGCATCCGAGAGCAGCAGCACACGCTGACCGTCCTGTACCGCTTGTACGATGGTTTCGCTGCGTTCAGCTTCGTTGTGGTCGTGGTTGACGATGATGCGGCCGCGGGTGCGCACACCAAGCCCGGAGGCTAGGGTTCGTAGCTTGCGGGTGTCTTCGACGGCGATGAGGTCTGCGGTGGCGAGGGCTGAGCGCAGTCGGTCGGAGGCGTCGGCGAGGTTGCCGATGGGGGTGCCGCCGAGGATGAGCACGCCGCCTTCTTCGGAGGTAACGGCGGTGTCAGCAGCGTCAGCGGTGTCAATCTCGGGTGCCTCGACCATTTCTGAGGGGGCGGTGATTTCTGAGGGGTCGGCGGTTTCTTCGGTGTATTCTGCGGGTGCGGTCATGGCAGGCCTCGTGTCTGTGTCTGGTCTTCGTGTACCCACTAAGTGTAACGCCCGCACTCTGTCCGCTGTTGGGTGGGATTGCCGGGTGAGCTTGCCGGGCGGGGTTGCCGGTAAAAGCAGCTGGTGCGGGCGGGCTACGGTGCGTCATATAAGCCGTTCACGGGCTGAAATGGTGCATCGTGCGTTCTGACCCTTTAGGATTGATGGGGTGAAGATACCTAAGCTACTTTCTCCCGCATCTGCCGCTCCGGCTGGCCCGGCTGCTTCGTCCCGCTCTTCGTCTGACCGTGGTCGTTACAGCCTCGATTCTCTGCTGGATGCGCTCGCTGTTGCCTATATTCGTGCCCCGCGTTGGGGTTGGTTGGCGCCCGCATTGATTGTGCTGGTTGCCGGTATTCTGCGTTTTTATAATTTGGCGCATCCGAATGCCATTGTTTTTGATGAGACCTACTACGCCAAGGATGCCTACTCGTATGTGCATTATGGCTATGAGTTGAGCTGGTCGAAGGACGCTAATGCTTCCTTCGCTGCCGGTCACCCGTCGGGTCTATTGACGGATTCGCCGGAGTATGTGGTGCATCCGCCGTTGGGTAAGTGGATGATTGCCGCGGGCATGGCAATTTTTGGTGATAATAATCCCTTTGGTTGGCGTGTTTCTGCTGCGGTGATTGGCACCCTGTCGGTGGCGTTGATTGCCTATGTTGGCTGGTTGCTGTTCCGTTCGATGACGGTGGCGACTATTGCGGCACTGCTGGCTGCTGTGGATGGCCTGATGCTGGTGGAGTCTCGTTTGGCTCTGCTGGATATTTTCCAGATGTTCTGGATTCTCGCGACTTTTGTGTGTCTGGTGCTTGACCGTATTCAGGCGCGGCGCGTGCTGGCGCGCAATATTGCGGAGGCGGCACGCCAGAATAGCGGTGTGCTTCCGCCGATGCCGTGGGGCCCGAGCATGGGTCTGCGCCTGTGGCGTTTCGCCGCCGGTGTATGTGCCGGTGCCGCGGTGGGCGTGAAGTGGAATTCGCTGTTCTTCGTGGCGGCGATGGGTCTGCTGACGGTGTTCTGGGATATTAATGCTCGCCGTATTGTGGGTCTGAACAAGTGGGGTTTGACAGCGCTGGTGCGTGACGGCATCCCCGCGTTCTTCCAGATGATTGGTGTGGGTCTGCTGGTGTATCTGAGCACCTGGGCGGGCTGGTTCCAGTCGTCGAATGCGTATTTCCGCCGCTGGGCGGTTGAGAACCCGGGCAAGGGTGTCATGTGGCTTCCTGAGGATTTGCGTTCTCTGTGGGAGTACCATGTCTCGGCGTTTAAGTTCCATTCTGGTTTGAGCAGCCCGCATACGTATTCTTCGCAGGCGTGGCAGTGGCTGGTTTTGGGCCGCCCGACCTCGTACTACTATGAGTCGCCAAAGCTGGGCTCTTCGGGTTGTACCGTGAAGTCCTGTTCCGAAGCTATTTTGAATATCGGTAACCCGGCGATTTGGTGGGCTTTTATTCCGGCGATTATTGTGGCGCTTCTGGTTCTACTACTGAAGCGGGATTGGCGTTTTGGTGCGCTACTGGTTGTGTTCGGTGCGGGCTATTTCCCGTGGTTTATGTACCCGAATCGCACGATGTTCTACTTCTACGCGCTGTCCTTTGAACCATTCCTAATCCTACTGTTGGCGGGTGTTTTGGGTCTGGCGCTGTCGGGTGCTCGTGGTTCGGTGTTGCGTGCTCGTTTGGGCGTGACGCTGGTGGCGATTTACCTGGTGGGTGTGCTGGTGTTGAGCGCGTACTTTATGCCGTTGTGGACTGCTCAGGTGATTCCGTATGAGCAGTGGTATTCGCACATGTGGTTTAAGTCCTGGATTTAGGCTCGGTTTTTGGGCTTGGGTTTTAGGCTCGGTTTTTAGGTTCGAGCGATGCAAGCTTGGGTATAGCGAAGGGGGCTGGGTTCTACCGTGTGGTAGAGCCCAGCCCCCTTCGTTGTGCCCTTTCCGCCCTGGTTCGTGCGGTGAAGTGGCTGATGATTTTTAGTTGTCGCCGACGCGTGTTTTAGTTGTCGCTGACGCGTGCGGAGGCGAGCTTGACGCGCAGTTCCTGGCGTTCCTGGCGGCGGCGTTCTGCCTTGAGCTTGCGGTATTTGGTGGGCCAGGTGGTCACGAGCAGGAGGGTAATCTGCGCTACCACGAGGACCGCTACGGCGATGGCCGCATCGATCCAGAATTGCGGCGGGTAGAGGCGGATGAGGGAGCTTCGCACGGAGAACTCCCAGTTGCCCTGCGGGAAGAACACCTGGTGGAAGGTGGTGAACAGCCATTCCCAGCCGAAGACGCCCACAACGCCGAGCACGGCGATGAGGCCCAGAGTAATCCATGCGCCGCTAAAGAGGCTGCGGCGGATGGTTCCGGGGGCGCGCTCGCGCAGGGAGATGCTGCTAAAGAGCGTCAGCAGGAAGAGCGCGGCAACGGCTATGGTGGCGATGAGCAGTACCCATTTCACGTCGTGCATGTGGTTCACTTCTGCTTCGGTGAAGGCAAGGGTATTGTCGGCACCGGTGGTGACGCGGGCAAGGTATTCTCGCGGCGCAAAGTTGTTGATGTAGTCCACGCCGTAGGAGCCCAGGCGCATCCTCTCGACCAGGTAGTAGCCGTAGCTGTCTTCGGGGAATCCGGGTCGGTGGTATTCGAGCCAGAGGAAGGGTGCGGAGGCTACGGCGCGGATCGCGATCATGAGTACGGTCAGCGGTACGGTGAGCGCGATGAGGGTTGCGCGGAGCTTGAGGAAGCGCGGGGTGTCTTCCACGGCGTCTTCGCGTGCTGCGGCGCGTTCTGCCGCTTCGGGCGAGGCTGCCAGGGAGGACAGCGGCGCGTTGGGGTCTGCGACCGCATGGGTGTGACCGGTGCGGGTGGTTTCGGTGCGGTACTTGCGTCCGGCGGTGGAGGCGCTTGCCGCCTCCACGGTAGCGACGGTTTCTGCTTCGGCCGCCTTTTCGGCTTCTGCTTCGGCGGCCTTCTGCATGGTTTCGCGGTTGAGGTCGCTGAGCGTCGGGTTTTTGGGGGTGCTCTTCGAGTCGCGGACGAGGGGCACGAAGCCGGTGGAGACGTTGGTGCGGGTGCGTACGCGGGTGCCGACGCCCTGTTCACGTAGTTTGCTGCGTGCGGGGACGACGGGTACGTTCCCGGTGGGCAGGTCGGGTTCTTCGGCGACGGTGGGTACGTCTGCTGCGATGCGTCCGAAGGCGCCGGTGTGCGGTGCCGGTTCGCTGGTTTTAGTTTCGGTGCGTCGGGCGTGGAGTAGTTCTTCGGCGCTGGTGCGGCGGATGGCCGGGCGCAGTGCGCCCCACATTCCTCGGTGTGTTTCTTTGCTCATGGATCTCGCGTTCTTTTCGAGTGAATGGTGTTTGAGTGAGTTGCGGGTGTCTGTACTATCTGCCAGTTTCTCATACGCAAAGAACCTTCCGCATGAATTAGCGGAAGGTTCTTTGCATTCGGGTGTTTAAATCTTGGTTTTGAATTCTAGGATTCGGTGGTGTCCTGAACGGGTACCTTGTAGACCACTCGCCAACCCTGGGGTGCCGTCAGCCGTGCAGCGTGATGGTCGCAGAGGTCGTAGGCGTGGGGTTCGCGGAACTCTGAGAGTGCGTCAATGAGTGCCGTGGAGTCTGCGTAGGAGTAGTGGAGAGTAACAGTCGCCTCTCGCTGGCAGGTCTGGCGGGAGCACAGTCGTGCGGTCTGCATGTAGATGGTACCTTCCTGGCTTAGCTCGCCTGCTTGCGCAGTCGGCGGCGTTCACGTTCTGACAGCCCGCCCCAGATTCCGAAGCGCTCGTCATTGTCCATTGCATATTGTAGACACTCTTCACGCACGGGGCATACACCGCACACCCTTTTGGCGTCTCGGGTGGAGCCGCCCTTTTCGGGGAAGAAGGCTTCGGGGTCGGTCTGGGCGCAGAGTGCTTCAGCTTGCCAGGCGAGTTCTCCGTCTTCGCCTTCGGTTCCGTAGAGCCCTGCCGCTGCGGTCCATACGTCGGTGCAGGCAGGCATGTTTCGTTCTGCGTCTGTGAGAAAGGCGTCGGCGGCTTTTTCGAGGGGGTGAGTGGGATTCATGCTACGGTGCTGAGCGCCTGATGCGCGCGCGGCCGCGACAGAGCGGTCGGATGCAATGTAGGAGCCCATGGGTTTTCCTTCCGTGTTCTCATTGTGAGCTTAATGAGTCTGCGGATCCGTCGTGGACGGAATCTTCGTGTGTATGGTGTGGCATGGTTGCTCCAGCCTCTACGGTCCCTTCCAGAGCAAACACGCTTATATATCTATTAGACGTGCGACACGCCGTTTCGTCAAACTAGACTTAATCAATGTTTAGATGTATGTGTTACAGGCGTCATATTTAATGTGAATTTGACCTTTATACATTTTTCATCCCCTCACTTGCCCCCGGTCACATCCTGAGTCGACCTCAAGTTTCCCCTTTTCAAAACCAGTTTCTATCGCATGCAAATTCCGCATCTTGACTGCAAATATAAGGGAAGTCGATTCTGCACGGGTCCCCCGAGCTCCCACTTCCAGAATTTTTCAGGCAATTCGAAAAGAAAAGTTTATCTTTTTACCGTCCATACTCTGCGTATTTTTCCAGACTTATTGCGAAGCATTTATATTTCCAATCTATCTGCATGTCGTATTTCAAAATAGGACCTTAGTTAGTGCAAAGGTTTTTCATCATTAGGTTTTTTCAAGCACCATTAGAAGTTTTTACTTTACTTATGTACTTTCTAGCCCGGTGACCGGCGCCCCCTTCTCCTCTCCTCCCCCAGCAGAACCACCCCTGCGCCTCCGCTCCTTCTGAACCGTGAGGTAGAGTGAAACCCATGGTTACTCTCTCCCCCACCGGCGCGTCCGCGCCCACGACTCTGAACCGTTTCTTCGAGAAACTCAGCACTCAGCAGACCCCCGCCCTGATCTGGTATTCAGCGGCAGGCGAGCGCATTGAGCTCTCCGGCAGGGTCCTCATGAACTGGGTAGACAAGAGCGCAAACCTGCTGGTTGAAGAATGCGAACTGGCACCCGATGAAGGTTTTGACCTGCAGGCTCCGCTGCACTGGCGCACTATTGTTCTGGGTCTGGCGGCGCTGCGCGTGGGCGCGATCCTCGATCAGGACGAGCCGCTGGTTGCCGCGGTCTGCACCGAGCAGGAGGCGGGCTACACGAATGACCCCGCGTACCTTCTGGCGGTTGACCGTGCACCGCTGGCTCTTTCCTACACCGGCGATTTGCAGGCGCTGGCTTCGCACGCCGAGGAGGTGCTCGATTACTGCGCCCTGGTGCGTAGCTTTGGCGACCAGTACTCGGGTCTGCTTCCCGATGATTCGGCAGAAATCATTGAGGGTTTCAGCTATGCGGAAGCCTACGAGCAGGTTCTTGCGCAGGCGCAGACCTATCGCATGGCGGGATATACGCTCCCTTCGGGGCAGCGGGCGCTCGCGCTGGAGTTGAGCCCCGACTACGGTTTTGATGCCTCGGAGGCGACCCTGAGCACACTGCTGGAGGTGCTAGCTATTTTGGCTTCGGGGCATGCGGTGTTTGTGGCTGACCCGAGCGTGGACTGGCAGGATGGGCAGCTGGCATCTCTGATGGTTGCCGAGCGTGCGGTAGAGATTCCCCACGCATAGCTTCTCAGCCCTGCAGCGCCGGTGGCGCCCCTCCCCAGTTGCCCGAAAAATCACGCGGAAGGCTAACGCCCGCACTGAGCGTCAACAAACACAGCACCAACAAGCACAGCGCCAATAAACATATAGGGCTTTAAACGATTCATCCCCCGATACCGTTCGTATCGGGGGATGAATCGTTATATCACGTTCTAGCTATGCCGCTTCTACAATCCGAGAAGCTTAGGAGTTCTGCGAACTGGACTTCGACTGTGCCTCGGATGCAGCCGCCTCAGAGCGTGCCTTCTGCTTGGTGGGCTCTTCGCCGTCGAGAATGGCGGCGGCCTCATCAAACATGCGGCCGAGCTCTTCGTGATCGGTACCTTCGCCCTTTTCAACCTGCTTGCGGTGCGATCCGTACACCCAGAAGCGGTAGAGGAAGTAGCGAAGAATGGTGCCCAGAATGGTACCGATAATCGTACCGGAGATGAAGGACGCCTCGGGGGTGCGCAGGTTCAGCACGTAGGTGCTGAATGCCACGCAGCCGGCCTCAACGAGAATGCCCAGCAGGTTCACCAGACCGAACTCGATGGCTTCGCGCTTCCAGTTCTCGGAGCGGGAGTCGCGGAAGGTCCACAGGCGGTTCATGAGCCAGGAGAAGATGGTTGCAACAATACTTGCAACGACCTTCGCCTTGGTGTGGGACTCCGACATGATGGTCATCATCAGCACCCACACCGTCACAGAGTTCACGATGAAGGCGGCGCCGCCCACGGTACCGAATTTGAGCACCTCAATACCGTAGCTGTCCCAGAGGGATTTCAAGCGTTCGGTGAGGGTCGGTTTCGTCTGTGCGCTCATGCGGGACCTATCTAGCGAAGATTTATCGGGAAAAGGGAAGTTTAGCGCCGGTTGGCGTTAGTAACGCAATGTCCGACGGTTGTTTCAGCCTCTTTTACAAGCTTTACAAGCTCTTATATGTTAATACAGTCCCGGCGGGTTGTTTGACCCTTTGAGATTTTTTCCACAGACCTCTCAGCTAACGAGATATTCCTTTTCATCTCACGTTGACAGGGTAGAAGGCACGTTTTGCTGGCTTTCACCCGCATCAACGCCCACATATTGGGCGCTGAAGCCCAGTTGAACCCATTCTGTGACCTTAATGTGGTCTTGCTCCCATGAACACTCCGAACCCGGTACACTTAGGTGATGTGACTTACCCTGTGACTGGACCCGTAATTGGTGTCATCGGCGGCGGCCAGCTGGCCCGCATGATGGCTCCCGCAGCAACTAACCTTGGCCTCGACCTGCAGATTCTCGCGGAGGCGCCCACCGTCGGCGCCGTAGCAGCGGTGCGTACCGCGCCCGTCGGGGATTACAAAGATTTGGACACCCTCCGCGAATTTGCTCGCGGTAAGGATGTCATCACTTTCGATCATGAGCACGTGCCCACCGAATTTCTGCGCACTCTCATGGAGGAGGGTGTGAATGTACAGCCCCACCCGGAGGCTCTGCAGTACGCACAGGATAAGCTCCTGATGCGCGCCGCCGTTGAGCGTCTCGGTCTGCCGAACCCGCGCTGGGCTGAGGTTTCTACTCTGGACGAGCTGCTCGCCTTCGGCGATGGGATTGGCTGGCCCGTGGTGCTGAAGACCCCGCGCGGCGGCTACGACGGCAAGGGCGTGCTCGTCCTGGATTCTCCCGAGGAGGCTCGCGAGCGTAGCACTGAATGGTTTGAGCAGTTGCCTTCCCGCACCGATTTCTCCTCTCTGCTGGCTGAGGAGAAGGTGCCCTTCACTCGTGAACTTTCCGCGCTGGTGGCTCGCCGTGAAAGCGGCGAGGTGCGCCCCTGGCCGGTCGTTGAGACCATTCAGGTGAACTCCATCTGCGATGAGGTCATTGCCCCTGCTCAGAATCTAGACCCCGAGGTTGCTGAAGCCGCTGCCGCTGCCGCGGTCACTATTGCCTCCGAGCTGGGCGTGACCGGTGTGATGGCTGTTGAGATGTTTGAGGTGCCGGGCTCCCCCGCTGGCTTCTACATCAACGAGCTGGCAATGCGCCCGCACAATACCGGCCACTGGACTCAGGACGGCTCGGTGACCAGCCAGTTTGAGCAGCATCTGCGTGCTGTGCTGGATTTGCCGTTGGGTGACACCTCCGTGCTGGAGGGTGTTGCCGTGATGAAGAATTATCTGGGCGGCGAGAACGAAGACATTTTCGGCGTCTACCCGCTGGCGCTTTCGGCTGAACCGCGCGCGAAGATTCACTTCTACGGCAAGGAAACCCGCCCGGGCCGCAAGATTGGTCACGTGAATATTACTGGCACGGTGGCTGAGCTTGAGGCGCTACGTCATAGCGCCGCGAATGCCGCCTCCATTTTGCGTGACGGCCGCCCCCTGTAGCCCTATTTTTAGCCGGTGCGTGGGGTGAGCACATCATCCTGCGTATCCGACGCACCCTACTGATGGTGGTTCGCCACCGCATTCTGAAAGGATATGAGGATTATGTCTCAGTCTCCCTATGCTTCTTCCCAGCCCATTGTTGGCATTGTGATGGGTTCGGATTCGGACTGGTCGGTCATGGAGGCCGCAGCCGAGGTTTTGGACGAGTTCGGCATCCCCTACGAGGCTGATGTCGTTTCTGCGCACCGCATGCCCGAGGATATGATTGAGTACGGCAAGAAGGCTCACAGCCGCGGTATTCGTGTGATTATTGCCGGTGCCGGCGGTGCCGCTCATCTGCCCGGCATGCTCGCTTCCGTCACCGCACTACCCGTGATTGGTGTTCCGGTGCGCCTGAAGAACCTCGAGGGCATGGACTCGTTGCTGTCGATTGTTCAGATGCCCGCCGGCGTTCCGGTCGCTACCGTCTCCATTAACGGCGCTCGCAATGCTGGTCTGCTGGCTCTGCGTATCCTGGGTTCGGGTACTGACGCATTCGCTCAGCAGGTTCACGCTGATTTGCGTCAGTTCTCTCAGGATCTGCGTCAGAGCGCGATGGACAAGGGCGCGGCTCTGCGCACCCGCGTTGCCGAGGCGAAGGCTAAGGCAGCGGCTGAGCGCGAGGCGGAGGAGAGCTCCTCCGCTCCCCGCCCCACTCCCGCTCCCGAAGCGTCCTCGGAGCCCCAGGCTTACGTTCCCTAAGCTCGGATACACTAGAAGAATGAGCAATATTCTTCAGTCCGATATTTGGGCACGTTTTCAGGAATCTAATGGTCACACCGTGATCCGTAAGAGCGGTAACGGCTGGTCGTACCTTGCGACCGTTGAGGGCGGCGCTACCGGCCGCTACCTGTACAGCCCGTACGGACCGGTTGCTTCCAGTGCTGTGGCTTTTGATGAGGCTCTCACGTCGTTGAAGGAAGAGGCGGCAAAGCTTCGCTGCCTGTTTGTGCGCATTGAGCCTACTGAATCCGCTATTTGGGGCGATCAGGATGCGGCTGCTTTCTTGGCTCGTCGCGGTGCGGTTTTGGCTCCTCGCCAGGTGCAGCCGTCGCACACGCAGATTATTGATCTTTCGGGCTCTGAGGACGAGATCCTCAAGGGCATGAAGTCCAATAACCGCAACCTGCACCGCAATATCCATAAGAAGGGTGTGACCATTGAGGTGTCGACGAATCCTGAGGATTTGTCGATTCTGTTCGCGTTCTTGGATGAGACCGCGGACCGCAACGGTTTTAACCGTCAGCAGGATGAGTACCTGATGCAGGTTGCTCGCGTGCTGATGCCCGCCGGTGCGGCGTCCCTGTACATTGCGAAGCTGACCGATGAGAACGGTGAGATCACCCCGATTGCGGCGGCGTTTGTGTACGATTCGGATGACACCCGCACCTACGCGCATGCGGCGGCTTCTTTTGAGCATCGTCGCCTGTCGGCGGGTATTCCGGTGGTGACGAACTTTATCCTGGACGCTAAGCGTAAGGGTCTGAAGTACGTTGACCTCTTCGGCATTGCGCCGGAGGATCAGCCGGATCACGAGTGGGCTGGTTTCACCAAGTTCAAGAAGTCCTTCGGCGGCGAGTCCGTGGAGTACCCGGGTACCTGGGATGTGCCGGTCACCTCGCTGGGTTACCGCGCCTACACCCTGGCGTACAAGGCTCGTCCTGCGGTTTGCGATGCAGTGGCAAAGGCGAAGGCAAAGGTTCAGTCCTTCCGCTCTCGCTAACGACTTCAGGCGCCCCAATCTGGGTAGGTTCTGAGAGCTAAAAGCTAAATACATGAGGGAGCCGCCCTCACCGAGTTCTTCGGTGGGGGCGGCTCCCTGTGTATGTATGCGCAATGTTCGAGGAGTCTTAGTGCGGCTCCTCAGCCCTTGCGGGGGCGAAGATTACTGCTCTCCGGGGTTCTTGGTGTGCGAGAGAATCTCGCGCAGGCGGGAGAGGCGGTGCTCAGCCTCAACGGTACGAACGGTACCGGAGGAAGAACGCATGACCAGCGACTGGGTGGTTACAACGTTCTTGCCGTAGCGTACGCCGCGCAGCAACTTGCCGTCGGTGACACCGGTTGCGGCGAAGAAGCAGTTGTCGCTGGTGACCAGGTCGTTGGTGGTCAGGATGCGGTCGAGGTCGTGGCCTGCAGCCAGTGCCTTCTCACGCTCTGCGTCGTCGGTCGGTGCCAGGCGGCCCTGGATGACGCCGCCGGTTGCCTTGATTGCGCACGCCGCGACAACGCCTTCGGGGGTGCCGCCGGTGCCGAGCATCAGGTCCACGCCGGTGTTCTCGCGGCAGGCTGCGATAGCGCCTGCAACGTCACCGTCGAGGATGATGCGGGTACGAGCGCCTGCCTCACGGATTTCCTGGATCAGCTTGGCGTGGCGGGGGCGGTCCAGCACGCAGACGGTCAGCTCGCTGATCTTCTTGCCCTTAGCCTTAGCGACCAGGTGCAGGTTCTGCTTGACGGGCAGGCGCAGGTCCACGAATTCTGCGGCTTCGGGGCCGGTGACCAGCTTCTCCATGTAGAACACTGCGGAGGGGTCGAACATGGTGCCGCCGTCTGCCACAGCGATCACGGACAGTGCGTTGTCCATACCGAGTGCGGTCAGGCGGGTACCGTCGATGGGGTCCACTGCCACGTCGAGGGAGGGGCCGGAGCCGTCGCCAACGTTCTCGCCGTTGTACAGCATGGGGGCCTGGTCCTTTTCGCCTTCACCGATGACAACGGTGCCGTTGAAGCTGACGGTGGAGAGGCGGTAACGCATTGCATCTACGGCTGCACCATCTGCGAGGTTCTTTTCGCCTGCGCCAACCCAGGGGCCTGCAGCAATTGCTGCTGCTTCAGTCGCGCGGACCAGTTCCATTGCGAGGTTGCGATCGCCGTGATTGTTGTTCGTAGTCATAGACTCACCTTCGAGAATTCTGAATACACCGTCGGCTGGCTGGTTCTTTCCAGCACGAAGTCGCCGACGCAGTAGTGCTCCTTTCAGGATAGCGCGCGGGCGCTTCGTTTTTCTTGTTCTGAACGAGTTTGCGTGCGTGTTGACTTTAAGGTGAGCAGATGCGGCAACTTGGTGAGGGCTGCGTCTCCCTTTGCATTGTTTCTGCGTCATTGGGCATCAAGATTGGGGGTGTGAAGGCGCGCCATACTAGCTATTTTTCGCATTTTTAAGGCATATTTGAGGTAGGTTCTTTTCACCGGGAAGCTTCCGGCAAGAAACTCAGCTTCAGCGCGAGCGCCTGAAGCCCCCGCATACCCGTTCGCAGATTCGTTGCCTCTGGCGGCACGCGTTATCTGTATCTGTCCGCTAAGGAGCATCACATGGCTGGTATTCAACCGACTCCCGCTGAGGCGTGGAAGCGCCTTCGAGACGGCAACCGTCGTTTTATTGAGGGCAGCAACGAGCACCCCAACCAGGACACAATTCGCCGTACCGACCTAGCCGCCGGCCAGTTCCCCTTTGCTTCGATCTTTGGCTGCGGTGACTCCCGCCTTGCGGCGGAGATTATTTTCGATCTGGGCCTGGGCGATGCCTTCGTGGTGCGCACCGCCGGCCACGTGCTGGAGAACGCGGCTCTCGGTTCGCTGGAGTACGCGGTCGAGGAGTTTGAGACCCCCATCGTGATGGTTCTCGGTCACGACTCCTGCGGTGCTGTGACTGCCGCTAGCAATGCTCTAGACTCTGGCGAGATGCCGCACGGTTTCATCCGTAACCTGGTGCAGCACATCCTGCCTTCCGCAATGTCCCCGAAGCTACCGGAGAACCCGACCGTCAACGACATGGTGCGTGAGCATACTCGCCAGACCGCTATCCGCATTATTGAGCAGTCCCACATTATTTCGGATGCAGTGGTTGAGGGTAAGGTCGCAGTGATTGGTGTCTTCTACCATCTGAAGGAGGGTAAGGCGGAGCTGGTGTTCAGTTCGCAGGACCTGACTCTGCCGGAGGAGAAGAACGACGCGCAGAACCCGCCGACCCAGACGATTCCGGTGGTCGTGAAGACTCCCCCGCGCGTTGTGGTTGCTGAGAACCTGGACTAGTTTCCTCGTCTCCGCTCGATACGAGTCTTAGGGCAAGAACCCACATACTCGCACTTAAGAACAGATTTTTCTATGGGATAACCCCGCCACGGTAGCGTGTTCGCACATCTACCGGGGCGGGGTTTTTATACGCCTTCTCACGCCGCAAAATTTATGAGCGTTTTTCCTCTTTTGACACCTTTTCGAGGCGACGTAAGCCACTTTGAACGCCTATGCTAGAGGTATGGCTGAAAACATTGAATACCGCATTGAACATGACACCATGGGCGAAGTTCGCGTTCCGGCTGATGCACTTTACCGTGCACAGACCCAGCGCGCAGTCGAGAACTTCCCGATTTCGGGTCAGACCCTCGAATCCGCCCATATTCGTGCGCTTGCCCTCGTGAAGAAGGCAGCCGCGACCGCCAATGAGGAACTCAAGGTGCTCGACGCTGAGCGCGCCCAGGCTATCCGCGATGCAGCGGATCTGGTAGCAACCGGTGACTACGACGCCCACTTCCCCATTGACGTCTTCCAGACCGGTTCCGGTACCTCCTCGAACATGAACGCGAACGAGGTTCTGGCAACCTTGGCAACCCGTTCCCTGGAGTCCAAGGGCATTGAGGTTCACCCCAACGACCACGTGAACGCTTCCCAGTCCTCCAACGACGTCTTCCCCACCTCCGTGCACGTTGCTGTGACTGAGGCTCTGGTGAAGGACCTGATTCCCGCTCTCGAGGTGCTCGCTGAGTCCCTGGAGCGCAAGTCTGCAGAGTTCAAGGACGTTGTGAAGTCCGGTCGTACCCACCTGATGGACGCAACCCCCATCACCCTGGGTCAGGAGTTCTCCGGCTACGCCGCAACCGTGCGTTACGGCATTGAGCGTGTGAACGCGTCCCTGCCCCGCGTGGCTGAGGTTCCCCTGGGCGGTACCGCTGTGGGTACCGGCATTAACACCCCCGACGGCTTCTCGGCTCGCGTGATTGAGCTGCTCGCTGAGGAGACCGGCCTGCCCCTGACCGAGGCTCGTAACCACTTCGAAGCTCAGGCTAACCGTGACGGCCTGATTGAGGTTTCCGGCCAGCTGCGCACTCTGGCGTACGGTCTGATGAAGATCAGCAACGACATCCGCTGGATGGGTTCGGGTCCGAACACCGGCCTGGGCGAGCTGCACATCCCCGATCTGCAGCCCGGTTCCTCGATTATGCCCGGTAAGGTCAACCCCGTGATTTGTGAGGCTACCATCATGGTTGCCGCTCAGGTCATCGGTAACGACGCGACCATTGCCCTCTCCTCCACTAACGGCGCGTTTGAGCTGAACGTGGGTATCCCGGTGATGGCTGCTAACCTGCTGCAGTCGATCCGCCTGCTCGCTAATGTTTCTCGCGTTTCGGCTGAGAAGATGATTGACGGTCTGACCGCTAACGTTGAGCGTTGCCGCTTCCTGGCTGAAGCTTCGCCGTCGACTGTGACCCCGCTGAACAAGCTGATTGGTTACGAGGCTGCTGCGAAGATCGCTAAGTACTCGGTGGCTCACAAGGTGACTGTCCGTGAGGCAGTTGTGGCTCTGGGTTACGTGGAGCGCGGCGAAGTGACTGAGGAGCAGCTGGATGCGGCTCTGGACGTCACCAAGATGCTGGGCAACTTCTAATCTCACCCCGCCTGAACCTCGCTGAGGTTTGCGGCTTAACCATAGAGGGAGGGGCGACTCGCCATGACGGCGGGTCGCCCCTCCTTCTGTATGTATTCTCTGCCCCGTCCTTGAGTTGGTAGCGGGTCCTCACTATTGTTCAACAATATTGAACACTTTGAACTGTTTATAGTGGACCAGCGTGTAGATGAGGCAGAGTACAGCCGGGATACTGACGACAAGCGCAGCGTTGAAGGAGCCGAGATAATCGAGCATCAGTGCTACCGCGCCCATGGAGTACAGCGTTCCTAATCCAAATACGGCACCGTCAAGGGAGCTGGCACGCCCCAGTAGCTCATTCGGTGTAATGCAGTCACGCAGATTGTTGGAGAAGATGAAAGCTGATGCCCATCCTACGTCCAGGATGAAGAGCAGGGCGCCGAGCACTACGGGGTTATTGCTGACGGTGACCAGCGGTATTCCGAGCAGGGATACGACGTTGGCGACCAGCAGCATTCCTCGTGTGTTCTCGAAAGAGAAGAAACGATCGATGATGAGCGCCGCGACGATACCACCGATACCGCTGCAGGCCATAATCATGCCTACCACTGAGGCTTCAAAAGTGAGCTCCTCATACAGGCGGTAAATAATGATGAGTGAATACGATGCCGTAGCTGCCGCCAAGAAGAACGTGTAGACAAGGATAAGTCTCTGCGGGGCACCGGAGAACATGTATTGGATACCGTCAAACATGCGGTGAATAAACCCATGTTGTGCGGTTTCGCGTTGCTCAGTTTTAGTTTCCATCTCTACGGATGGCAACGTTGCGTATGAAATAGTTGCCGCTCCGAAAAGGAGCACCGGGACGATAAGACCGACCGTTGCACCCGCGACAAGAACAATAAATCCTGCCGTAGGGGGCGCAATGATTGCGGATATTCCCTCGCAAATTTCACGACGTGCGTTGTACGAAAGAAGGTTTTCTCGTCCGAGAAGCTGCGGAATATATCCCGCTTCTGAGGCAGCAGCCAGTTCGGAGAAGACACCGCTCACAAATCCTAGTGCGGCGATGGTGAACCATGACAGCGTATGCTGCTCAATCATCAACGCCAAGGTAAGGATGCTGAGGATGTTTACTGCCCCGGCAATCACGATCATAGGTTTTCGAGGCAGACTATCAGATAGGGTCGCTAGCGGATATGCCAAGGCGATATTGGGGATTTGCATGGCTACTGCCATCACGCCAGCTAACCCAATTTCGCCTGTACTAGCGAGAATCGCGATGGGTAGGGCGAAGGAATATATTCCTGTACCTACCAGAGAGCCGATAAGGGCTACGTAGATTCTCCAGGGTATTTTGTGTGTTGTCATGCTTTACTCCTTCCAGGGCGCGTCAAAATAGCGACCAAGAATTGCGATGAACACAATGAGCCTAGTTCACAGAAAAATGGCATGCCTTAAAGATTTATAGGCAGAGTAAAAGGAAAGCGACCACGCTCACCAGAACATCACGTGAACGGATTTTTCGGGTTACTGACTAATACGGGGCCGTCACTCCCAATGTAACCCGCGTCATATATAAAGCATCTCATGCGCACCACCCATAACTCGACACACAGGCGCAACTTAAAGTAAAAAAAGACAAAAACAAAATAAAGCCACGGCAAATTTTAGGCCTCCAGCCCCTCACTCCCACAGAAAAGCAGGAAGAACCACCCAATAACATGTAACAAACTGTCGTAAAAATGCTGGGAGGGGCGACTCGCCATGACGGCGGGTCGCCCCTCCTTCTGTATATGCACGCCTCAATCAGCGGCTTTTATTTAGTCCCAGTAGCTGGTCTAGTACTCTTCCGGCGGCACCGACTCCAACCCAAAACAGCAGTGGCCGTCATAGTTCAGCGCCGCATCAATACGGTCCAGCATCCGCTCCGAAAGCAACGCACGCTCCGCCGGGTCAGACACATCCACCCAACGCACCTGCGAAGACTCCTCATCGTTCACCTTCGCCTCACCAGAAACCCAGCGGCACAAGAACGTATGATCCAAGAACTGGCAGCGGTCACCATTACCGAACTGCATCGGCGGGTCAGCCTTCACCTGCGCCAACTCCAGCACCTCAATCTGCACGTTCGCCTCCTCCTGAGCCTCACGCAGGCAGGTCAGTGCGGGGCTCTCCCCCGGGTCCACAATGCCCGTAATCGGGGTCCACGCCCCGTTATCGCTACGGCGCACCAGCAACACCTTAGAATCCTGCTCACGGTACACCACAGCCGTCGCACCGGACAGCCACAGGTAATCCGAGCCGATTCGCTCACGCAGCTTACGGATATAGGGAGGAGTAGGCATAACATCAACCTTTCAAAAGCCCCGACAGTTCTGCCGAGAAATAGGTGCTATAGAGCAGAGCAAACAGCCCTAAGCCGTACAAAGAACGAGCCCGCCACGTAGCCGGACGGTCACCCCACTTCGGAATCTACCACAGAGAATACGCCGGAGTCGCCAACGCCACCAGCGCACCCAGAAGCATAAACGGGCCGAAGGCAATGCGGGTGCTACCGCGCGCCTTCGTGAACAGCACCAGAGCCAAAGACACCAGACCACCGGCAAGGAACGTCACCAGCGACGCCCACCCCAGGTTCGCCCAGGACAGGTACCCGAGCACGCCGCCCAGAATACCGGCAAGCTTCACATCCCCGCGGCCCAGCGCCCCGAACGACAGAATACGCAGAAGCCCGTAGCAGAACCACAGCACCAGACCGGCACCCATCACACGCCAAATATCGGCGGGGCGACCGGCAAAAAGCAAAGACACCGGCAGAGCCGTATAGGTGGCAATAGCCAAAGGAATCAGGATGCGGTGCGGCAGACGGTGCTCCCGCACGTCAATACGCCACAGCCGCAGGGCGCACCACAGAAAATACAGCAGGTAGCTGCCGAGAACCAGAGCGGCAATAACGGAGGCGTCGCCTGCGTTGCAGAGGCGGGAAAGCTCAGCGAGCATAGAACGTCCATTCTGTATTGCTGGAGGCTGTACTACCGGAAACTGCTAGCCAGCGGCACTAGAGTACATAGAGATGCTAGAGCATCTAAGTTCTAGGAACCGAAGCGGCGGGAACGATTCGCGTAATCACGCAGGGCACGCAAAAAATCAACGCGCGTAAAATCCGGCCACAGGGCACGGCAAAAATAAAACTCAGAATACGCACTCTGCCACGTCATGAAACCGGACAGGCGCTGCTCGCCCGAAGTGCGAATCAGCAGGTCCGGGTCGGGCATATCGGCGGTGTACAGGTGCGAAGAAATGTCCTCAACGCTCAGCTGTTCAGCAAGCGATTCCAAGGATGCACCCTCAGCGGCGGCCTCACGCAGAACCGAACGGACCGCGTCCACAATCTCCTGGCGGCCGCCGTAGCCGACCGCAATGTTCACGCGAACGCCGGGCAGGTGCGCCGTCTGCTCAATCGCCCAGTCCAGGCGCTCGTGCAGCTGGCGAGGAATCAGGTCAATATTGCCGATAGCGCGCACCGGACCGCAGGCGGAATCCACCAAACGCACCAGGAACGCATCAATCACAGCGACCAGACCGGTGAGTTCCTTCTCGGGGCGCTTCAGGTTCTCAGTGGAGAGCATGTACAGGCTCACCTGCGGAATCGACAGCTCAGTACACCACGCCAGAAAATCAATAATTCGCTCCGCACCGGCGGCGTGGCCCTCACGGGTGCTCAAGCCGCGCTGAGCCGCCCAGCGGCGGTTACCGTCCACCAGCACTCCAATATGTGCCGGCAGGGATTCGGGGCTCAGCGAGCGCGCCAGAGCCTGCTCATAGATGGTAGGCTCAGTGACAGTGCCGGGGTTGCTGGCGTGGCCGTGCACAGTAATCACGGGCAGGGCGTTGGCGCTCATAGCTCATACCTCATTCGGCTGTCGTGGCAGATAATTCAGCGGGCTCATCACGAAAGAGCCCGAGCTCTTATTCTACGCCGCCGCGCCGTACCTTCGCGGCAACCGGCATCACGGATGGGCTGAGAATCGGCTCAAAATTTGTGGCGGCTGGTAGCGGCATGCGGGGTTGTATACGGGGGCTGCACACATCGTGTGCCTAAGAATGGATGATGCCCTTCACCCACGACTCATATCGTGGGTGAAGGGCATCGTTGTAACGCGGGGCGATGCGGCGCCCCACTCTAGATAATGTAGAGGCTAGATAACGTAGTAGTCGCTCAGACCCTCATCCAGGCTAGATTCGGGCAGCTGAACCTCCGTGTGAGAGGCAGCCAGCGTGTAGTCCTCCCAGGGCCAGATGTCCTTCAGCTGTTCGCTGGGAACGGCGAAGAACACGCCGTTCGGGTCCACCTGCGAGGCGTGTGCCAGCAGAGCCTGATCGCGTTGCTCAAAGTGATCGGTCACCAGGATGCGGGTCGTCGTCTCGTGGCGAGGTGCCTCCCCCGACGTTGCGCGGTGCGCGATATTCTCGATCCAGCCGCTCAGCAGGCTCTCACCGTGCGTATCGAGCAGGTGCTCGTGCAGGGCGAGGGTGCGTTCGGGGTTGAACGCGCGGTCGTAGTAGAGCTTCAGCGGGGTCCAGGGCTCGCCCTCACCCACGTACGCCTCGGGATCGCCCGCCTTCTCGAATGCCTCCACGGCAACCTTGTGGGTCATGATGTGGTCGGGGTGCGGGTAGCCGCCAATCTCGTCATAGGTGATGATGATGTGCGGGCGGTACTCACGCACCAGACGCACGAGCGGCGCGGCGGCACGGTCCAGGGGCATGGTGCCAAAGCTACCGAAGGGCAGCGGCGGCATGGGGTCGCCCTCGGGCAGACCGGAGTCGAAGAAGCCAATCCAGCGGTGCTCAATACCCATAATCTCGCGAGCAGCCGCCATCTCAGCGCGGCGCAGACCCGGCAGGTCACGGTGCGCACGCGGGTTCTTAGCGATTCCCTCGTTCAGGATGTCACCGCGCTCGCCGCCGGTCATCGTCGCCACCATAAAGCGGGCACCACGGGCAATATACGCCGAAGCGGTACCGGCGCCCTTGGAGGACTCGTCGTCCGGGTGCGCGTGCACCGCGAGGATGCGCAGGCCGGTGTAGTCCTCATCCAGCGGTTTGAGGGAGTCCACGGGAGGGTGAGTCGGCAGGTTTGCCTTCAGCTGTTCAATGGCTTCGCTCACGGTGGTCTCCTTAGGTGATGCGCCAAGGGTGCGGATGATATGTCTGTGAATCGCGAATGCGAGCGCTACGCGGCAGAAATTTTACGGTTGTAGCTTCTCGTATGATACCCAAGGATAGCGCCGGTGCACTAGCGCAGATGACGCCGTGTGACATCGTGAAACATACCGTCATATCAGCAGATTCACGGGCTAGAAACAGGCTGATGCTGGCGGAGTGTTCAGCTACCGGCGTGCGTACCGACGAAGATGCGTTCAGAGGGAAAGATACGACCGGCATAACAGCCGAAAATCCTCCGGTGCTCTAGAATAGGTCTGTTGATTCATTCCGTTACCGGCCTCCGTCGCGCATTGAACGCGGCACACGGTAGCGGGTTTATTCGTTTCGCACCGGCTAAGCCGGCGCATAAGCAAAGGACACGCATGGCTGAAAACACCGGTGCATGGCTCACTCAGGACGCCTTCGACCGCCTCACCCAGGAGCTGGAGTACCTCTCCGGCCCGTACCGCCAGGAAATTGTTGACCGCATCGCGCAGGCACGCGATGAGGGTGACCTCCGCGAGAACGGCGGCTACCACGCTGCACGTGACGAGCAGGCTAAGAACGAGGCGCGCATCAAGCAGCTCAAGCACCTGCTGGAAACCGCGCACATCGGCGATACTCCCGCTGACGACGGCGTGGTAGAGCACGGCATGGTCATCGAGGCTGAGGTTGCCGGCCGCACCCTGAAGTTCCTGCTCGGCTCCCGCGAAATTGAGGACACTCTGCCTGCAGGTAGCGACCTGAAGGTCTTCTCTGAGAAGTCCCCCCCTCGGCGCAGCAATCATGGGTGCTAAGCAGGGTGACGAAGTCACCTACACCGCTCCGAACGGTAAGGAACTGAGCGCCAAGATTGTCTCCGTAACCCCCTACCAGGGCTAAGAGAGACTCAAGCGTATAGCAACAGTGCAGGGTGCTGAACCGAAAAGGTCAGCACCCCGCACTGTTTTTGTCTATTCTCGCGTTCTGCCTATACGTCGCAGGCGCACCTATTACAGCTCGTCGGCTAATAAATATATCGGCTTAGTAGACGATGATGGGCTTGAAACCCTCATCCTCCAGGGCAGAAATAACCTGGCGGCAGTGCTCCACACCCTTGGTCTCCATGTCGATCGTAATCGACACGTCACCCATGGAGAGCGAGCCACCCACGCGGGTGTGGTCCACACCGGTGACGTTCGCGTCGTTCTCGGAAATAATGCGGGAGATGGTCGCCAGCTCACCCGGACGGTCAGACAGCATCATCTTCACGGTCATGTAGCGGCCAGCCGCCGACAGACCGCGCTGAATCACCTTCAGCATCAGCATCGGGTCAATATTGCCGCCGGAGAGCACGCACACGACCGTACCCAGGTCGCCGTACTCTTCCTTCAGCTTGCCGTTCATCAGCGCCGCCACGGGTACCGAACCGGCAGGCTCCACCACAAGCTTGTTACGTTCCATCAGGAAGATCAGGCGCGAGCGATATCGTCTTCGCTCACGGTCGCCACATCGTCCACCAGCTCCTTGATGATGGAGAAAGGCATCTGACCGGGGCGGCCCACCGCAATACCATCAGCGATGGTGGAAACCTTCTTCAGCGGCACCAGAGCATCCGCAGCCAGAGACAGCGGGTACGCCGCCGCGTGCTCCGCCTGAACACCAATAATCTTGATCTTCTTGCCGAGCTTCTGCTCCTTCGCGCGGACAGCAGCGGACAGACCAGCCAGCAGACCACCGCCGCCAACACCCACAATCACGGTGTCAACGTCCGGAACCTGCTCCAGGATCTCCAGACCGATGGTGCCCTGACCGGCAATAATGTCTTCATTGTCGAAGGGGTGCACGAACACCGCGCCGGTCTCTTCGGCGTAGCGCTTCGCCTCCGCCAGAGCCTCATCCACGGTCACGCCGTGCAGCTCAACCTCAGCACCGTGATCACGGGTCGCAGTAATCTTCGGCAGCGCCGCACCCAGCGGCATGTAAATACGAGCCTTAATGCCCAGACGGTCAGCCGCCAGAGCCACACCCTGAGCGTGGTTACCCGCGCTCGCCGCCACGACGCCGCGCTTCTTCTCCTCCTCGGAAAGCTTCGCCATGCGCACGTACGCGCCGCGCACCTTGAAGGAACCGGCACGCTGCAGGTTCTCACACTTAAAGAAAACCTCGGAACCGAGGCGCTGGCTCAGCGCACGCGAATGAGCGACGGGGGTGCGTTCAATAACGCCTTCGAGCAGCTCTGCGGCACGTTCAATGTCGGTGAGGGTCACGGGCAGGGAGTCGAGATCTTACGCTCACGAGGTTTCCATTCTGATGGTACGTATTCTGGCGGCATCTAGCCCCACACGCAGAAGGGCGCGCGGTGGCACAGTGCACACTCCATTTTAGAGGATGCGCCGACATAAAGCAGGGGGCGTCCCCGCACTCTCAACAGGTAGTGCAAGAACGGCCCCCGATCTAGGTTATGTGCGAGCGTCTAGCCCGCGGTTAGTCACAATGAACTGAGTTCTAAGCCTTCTCAGATTCCTGAGATTCTTCAGAGCCTTCGGAGTCTTTAGCTTCCTTCACCTTTTCAGCCTCTTCAGCCTTCTTACGTCGCTCCAGCTCATGCGGGAAGAGGAACTCCTCCTCACGAGGCGCTTCCTTCTCCCAGCCGCGGCCCGCCAGGTAACGCACCACCGCGTTGACCACAGCCAGAGTCGGTACGGCGAACAGAGCACCCACCGCACCAAAAATCATGGAGCCACCAGCCACCGAGAAAATAACCGCCAGCGGGTGCAGGGAGACAGCCTTACCCATAATGAGCGGCTGCAGAATGTGGGATTCGAGCTGCTGAACCAGCAGAACAATACCGAGCATAATCAGCGCCTGTACCGGGCCCAGAGCAACCAGCGCCAGCAGCACAGCCACAGCACCGGAAATGAGGGCACCAATCACCGGAACGAAAGAGCCGAGGAAGACCAACACGCCCAGCGGGATAGCCAGCGGAACACCCAGAATTGCGGCACCAATACCGATGCCGATAGCGTCAATAGCCGCCACCAGAATCTGAACGCGCACGTACGCACCCAGGGACTTCCAGCCCGCGCGACCCGCACCGTTGACCGCGGCACGCGCATCCTTCGGGAAGAGGCGGGTGACGAACAGCCAGATACGCTCGCCCTCCATCAGGAAGAAGACCAGGGTAAACAGGGTCAGCAGGGTACCGGTCGCAACCTCAGCCGCAGTCGAACCCACCTGAGACACACCGTGCAGCACGGAGCTGGGGTTATTGGTTACAGCGCTCTCCATCTGATCCAACAGCTGGTTCATCTGGTCGGCACCGAACTCGTAGCCGAGGTTCTTCAACCAACCAATCAGCTGCTGGTAGCCCTGCACCGCTTTATCCGCCATGGACACAAAACCACGCAGAATCTGCTGACCGGTCAGCGAAATAATACCGGCGAGCACCAGAATCATACCGATTTCGGCAATAGCCGCCGCGCCACCGGCACGAACACCCTTCTTACGCAGAAGCATCACGGCGGGGCTCAACAGAGCCGCCAGAAGCAAAGCCACCAGAAGAGAAATAACCAGCAGGGAGACGTGCCCCAGACCCTTCCATAGGATCCAGCCGGCACCGGCAATCATAATGATGCGCCACGCCCAAGCACCGGCAACTTCCATGGCAAAAGGAACCCGGTAGCCGCGCTCCTCCTCGGCTACATGTTCTTCTGCAACAGGTGTAATTTTCACGGTGTCTCCAAATCGTTATCGGTGTCGCACTCGTGCGGGGTAGCTTCAGCTACCCCATCGGAGGCGGTGTGTGGTGTTGTTATTGTGTGCTCTCCCCGCGCCTCGATGCACCGGGGAAGTAAAGCGGCAAAGGCGGCGGCACCATCACGGTACCGCCGCCTCAAAGTGAGCTTTAGTCGTTGCTAAAGATGCTTGCCAGGTACATGAGAACGCGCAGAATCTCAACGTACAGCCAGACCAGAGAAGCGGTCAGGCCGAAAGCAAGGCGCCAGGACTCACGCTCGGGCAGGCCCGCCTCCACAGCCTCGGAGGTGGTGGTGAAGTCCAGCAGCAGCGAGTAGGTTGCCAGCGCAACAGCGAACAGACCAACAACCAGACCCAGCGGAATACCGCCGATGGAGAAGCTGTTCAGCGAGGAACCGAAGATACCCGCACCCAGAATCGAGATGAGGCCGTACGCCATGTAACCGATAGCGCCAATCATGAAGATCTTGTTCAGCTTGGGGGTTGCGCGCAACTTACCGTTCGCAAACAGAGCCAGGGTGGTACCTGCAACCACGAGGGTTGCCAGAACCGCCTGAATTGCCACGCCGGGGTAGCGCATATCCACAACTGCGGACAGGCCGCCGAGCAGCAGGCCTTCCATGAGCGCGTAGGTCATGACCAGGACCGGGGAAACCTTCTTCTTGAAGGAGTTCACCAGACCCAGCACCAGGCCGCCAACCATGCCCAGGAGCAGCAGCACCGGTGCATGCCATGCAACGGCGGCACCGACAGCGACCAGACCCAGGTTGATACCGGTCTTGACCATGACATCGTTCATGGTCAGACGCTCACCTGCGGAAATGGGCTCCGAGTAGGTGGGAGCCGCTACGCCGTAGTCAGCCTCACCGTACGGCTGGCCGTACTGTGCCTGCTGGTCATACTGGGGCTGGCCGTACTGCTGACCATAGGGCTGCTGACCGTACTGGGGCTGACCGTATGCGTTCTGACCGTAGCCCTGCTGGCCGTACTGGCCGTAGGACTGCTGACCGTACTGACCGTAAGTCTGCTGGCCGTAGCCCTGCTGCTGACCGTACGCCTGCTGGTTGTTCTGCTGAGACTGCGCACCAAAGCGACCGAAACGAGAGTCACCCTGAGTGGCATTCTTCGTCATTGAATTCAGAAGCGGATTTCCCGCCATCATTCTCTCCTTCATACGGGGACAAAACTAATTCTTGTTAATTCTATCGGATAGATTCTGCGCTCACGGGCGCTGTTCGTTACCAGCAAGCGCATCTGGCGACCTTGCCAGAATATTTCAGGGCGGTGTTTACCTGAGGTTCACCCAAGTCCACACCGCCCCGCATGCAGACCCTCCGGCGCACCTCTTTGTGAAGCGTCTAGTGCGAAGCTTCCAAACGATCCAGGAGTTGCTCCAGATAATCCAGAACTGCTTGCTCCTCGTTCGAGCCGATCACCTCGTCAGCAGCATTCCGCACAACCTCCGGGGCGTTAGACATGGCGACACCCCAGCCCGCATAGCGGAGCATCTCCATGTCATTCTCGCCGTCACCGAAGGCAAGAATGCCCGCAGGGTCAGCATCCAGACGCTCGCACAGGTCCTTCAGACCGGTCGCCTTGTTGACACCGGTGCGCACCAGGTCAATGGCACCGAAGCCGCTGACCATCGGGGTAACGGTCTGCGGAAGAACCTCACGCAAGTAGACGCTCAGTTGCTGCGTCTGCTTAGGCGGAGTCAGCAGCGGGAACTTAATGGGTGCACCCTCAAAATCTTCAATAGAGTCAACCATGACCGAGCCGGGGAAGAAGAACGCCGCAAAGTCCTCCAGGGTGAGGGTTTCGGGAAGCTCCTGACCGGTGTCTTCAAAATAGCCGCGAATCATGTGCACAATCTGATCGCAACGATCCTTGGGCAGGTAAATACCCTCGGTGGTGCACACCAGCAGACCGATCTGGTCCAGCCCCTGCACTACCTCAATAATGCGCGGGATATCCTCTTCCTCAAAGGGATGCACGGCAAGCTGACCGCTGTCATCGGCGAGGTACGCGCCGTTCTCAGCAATGTAGGTGAGGCCCTGGTCCTCGAAACCGCGCATATAGTCCTGTAGCTTGGCATGGGTATTTCCGCTCGCCACGACGAAGTGGATTCCATGCGCCTGCAGGCGGGGCAGGATGCGCGCGAACCGTTCGGTGTCGAAGGTTTGGAGTCGGTGAGGAAGGTGCCGTCCATATCGACGGCAATGATGGAGGGTTTAGTCTGCATGCTGTGCCTTTCTGACTCTGCTCCCCCGTTCAGGCAGGGGTGCGTCTGTGGCTGTGTCTCTTTATAGGGTCTCACGTTTTTTGAGCTCCGGAAGACGGTTCGCGGGTGTTTTAGGGCGTGGAGCCCCGTCACAAAACGTCATCTAAACCCCCTGTTTTGCACTCTTTTTCTCCACAAACTAGACTTACTTGAAGTGTAAAACTTTACTTGTCAAGCTTGAAGGCATGAACAACACCACGAAATACAGCGGCGCAGGCAAGTTCTCCATCGACGCGCTCGTGACCGCGCGCCGCAAGTAAGCTTTGAACCGCCTCCTGCCTCCACACATGACCGAGGCAGGCAATCACCTGCAGGTTCACCAGACTTCACCGCCAGCCGTCCTGATTCCGGCAGAGGACGAGCTCTTCTATCCGCGGTGAAGAGAGTGCGCGGAATGCCATAGCCCGCACCGCCACTCCACGATGCCCCCGATAGTATGGGTCGGGGGCATCGCCTTTTAACTTCCAAACAGCAAACCCCAAACCTGTAAACCTTCAGACACGCAAGCGGCGGCCCCTCCCCCACGGGAAGAGCCGCCGCTCACTTATATATGCCTATCGGCTCTATATTGCCTCTCAACGCAGTGCCCCCACTGGGACTCGAACCCAGAACACAAGGATTTTAAGTCCTCTGTCTCTGCCAATTGGACTATGGGGGCGCACCCCGCATAGTTCGGGGCACAAACACCTATTATTCCACGAAAACGCACCCGAACCTAAGCAGAAACACATTTCAAACGGTTCCCCACGCTCAGCCACAGCAATCACCACGCAAAAGCACAGGTGGGCGACTAAGCCGGGCAGCTGGCGAGCATCCGGACACAAAAACGGGCGGTGCAGAAGACCGAAGTCTTCCACACCGCCCTTTGCTTTATCTCAAGTGCGCTATCTCAGGGAGCATACCCCTAAGTCAGGCTATTTTAGAGCTTTGCCTTCTGGCGTGCCGGTGCAGTACCGGTTGCTTCCTGGAATGCCAGGCGCGGGGAGCGCTGGTGGCGAATCGAGGAGGTGTCGCGGCCGAAGATCTGGTTCAGTGCCCAGGTGGTCATAACGCGAACGGTACGCTCGGTGGTGGGGATTGCAGAGCCGTGGTAGCCGCGGTGCATGATCCATGCCAGCGGGCCGCCAATGGTCTTGCCCTTGAAGTTTGCAACGCCCTTCCACAGGCCCAGACCTGCCACAACACCGATGGTCTCGTGGTAGTAGTCGGTCAGGGGCTCGCCGCGGCGAGCAGCCAGCAGGTTCTTAGCCAGAACGACAGCCTGGCGGGAAGCGTGCTGAGCGTTGGGAACGCAGAAGCCACCCACGCCGCCGCCGGAGAGGTCCGGAACAGCTGCGTTGTCGCCTGCAGCCCATGCACCCTCAACCACGCCGTCATCGCCGGTGACGCGCAGGTCTGCGCTCACGCGAACGCGGCCACGCTCGTCGATCGGGAAGTCGGTGTTCTTCAGCATCGGGGATGCTGCCACACCTGCGGTCCAGATCAGGGTGTCGGTCTTGATCTCGCCTGCGGGGGACTTGTCAGCCATGTTGATCAGCTGCAGGTTGCCGTCGGTTGCGTCGGAGAGGGAGGTGTTCAGCAGAATCTCGATGCCGCGTGCACGCAGCTCTGCAACAACCTTCTCTGCACGGTCTGCGGGGACCTCGGGCATGATGCGCGGTGCAGCCTCGACCATGACGAAGTGCAGGTCGGAAACGGAGAGACGCTCGTTGCGCTCGACAGCAACGCGTGCCATGTCCTCGAGCTCGGAGATGGTCTCAACGCCAGCGAAGCCACCACCAACGATGACGAAGGTCAGGGCGCGGCGGCGCTCTTCAGCGTCGGACAGCATGGATGCAACCTCGATGCGGTCCAGAACCCAGTTACGAACGGAGACTGCCTCTTCAATGGTCTTCAGACCGATAGCAACCTCTGCCAGACCCGGAATCGGGAATGCGCGGGTCACAGCGCCTGCACCGAGAACAATCTCGTCGTACTTCAGCTCGAAGGGCTCACCGTTGTCGGTGGGCTCAACAACAGCGGTGCGGTTTGCGTGGTCGATGGAGACAACGCGGCCGGGAATCAGCTCGGTGTCGCGCAGGTGCTGGCGCAGCGGCACAGTTGCGTTACGGCCTTCCATGGAACCTGCTGCAACCTCGGGGAGGAAGGGCTGGTAAGTCATGTAGGGGTTCGGCTCAACGATGGTGACGACGCCACCGGTCTCCTTGATAGCCTTCTGAATCTTCTTAGCAACGGTGAAGCCGACGTAGCCGCCACCGACGATCAGGACGCGAGGACGGTCCTGTGCCACCTTAGTGAATGCCATTTTGTTACTTCCTAGTCTTTAGGTACCGAGGTTCGGTAGCCCCGGTAGGTTGATATGTGCAACTTTCGGCTCGTTCCGAAAGCTCCCCTGACGAACAAAGCGGCTCGCTCTGGAAGTCCTTGCGCAACGCGAAGTGGCTAGCAGCACGAGCCTGTCTATCACATACCTGTTGTCTTTTATTTTACGCCTTTGTTTAGGTGATTTCGCACTTATGGCCCCTTTGAGCTGACCCTAAGTTAAAAGTTTTGAAGATATGAACGGGGTTCATCTCGTGATGCGGGTTACAGTCTAAATCACCCTTTCCGTTTTTTGCGCAACATATTCGATATTTTCGTTTATTGGGGTGTTCCACCGTCTCAAGCCAGATCCCAAACAACAAAGCCCGGGACCAACTCAAAAGTCAGCCCCGGGCGAACAGGAGACGCTCCACAAAGAAGAAAAAACACCGGCAACCCAGACTCACAAGAACCCTAACGAGTCCCCCTCCGGGCACCCTGCTGCGACCCCTTTGAAACACGACTCTTTCCGTGATGAGCCCCCGGATGATGCGCCACCTCACGAGCCATCCGAGCAGCCTGCCCCGCACTCACATGCATCCTATGCAAACGATGCACCGAACCAGCCGTAATAATCGTCAGCCACAACGTCAGCGCTGCCAAAATCACCGGCGGCAACCAGCCACGATCCTCCGGAGGACGACGCGCATCCGGCGCAGCCGCCTTCACAATGCTCTCACCCTCCTCATGAACCGGCGCAGCATCACTCGGAGTCGGCTCACTCACCTGCTGCTTACGGTGCACCGCAATCCACTCAGAAATCGAACCCAACGGATTAGCCGTCACCGCAGGCGACGCCAAAGCCATTGCATCCTGCGGGTTGAACACACCGTAGCCATACAAAGGGTCACGGCCCGTCGCACCAGCATCATCAGCCGAAGCAATCAAACGCTGAGCCAGCTGAGCCGCCGACTCCTTCGGATACCTCTGCTTCAACAACGCCGCAACACCCGTCACCAAAGGAGCAGCAGCCGAAGAACCCGACCACAGCATGTACCCGTTACCGGGAGCAGCCGCAATCATATCCGTACTCGGAGCAACCACAGCAATCGAAATGCCCTGAGTCGACGACCCCTCAGAAACCTGCTTATTCCGGTCAATACCACCAACCGTCAACACCCCAGGAATCGTCGCCGGAGCACCAACCTGCGTCAAGCCACTACCGCGGTTACCCGCAGCCGCAACAATCAGCACGCCCTTCTGCTCAGCGTAGGCAAACGCCTCATCCCAGCTCTGCGGCCAACTCGTCTTATTCGAGCCAATCGACATGTTAATAATCTGGGCCCCGTGGTCTACCGCATAACGCACCGCCGCCGGAATCTGCTCATCAATGCTCTTACCGCCGGTCGTACCCATATTCAGCGAAATCGGCAGAATCTTCGCCTCCGGAGCCACACCAATCACACCGGTCGGCTTACCCGGCTGACCCGCAATCGCAGAATAACCCTGCGTATCGTGGCCGTGACCGGCAATCAGAGAAGCAACCTCCGTGCCGTGCATCGGCTCAGCGCCCAAGCCCTTCCAGCCGTCCTCGCTACCCACGCCCGAGGCGTCATAACCGCGCAGGACGTTACCCTCAAGATCCGGGTGCGTGCCGTCCACGCCCGTATCAATCACAGCAACCGTCACGCCCTTACCCGTAGCCTGCGACCACAAGGACGTAATACCGTACTCCTTCAGCCAATACTCGCGCTGACGGACATCATCACCATTCGTGGTTGACGCGCCCTGGCTCGGAGTCGCAGAAGTCTTCGGCACCGCAGTACCCGACGGCGAAGGAGTCGCCGTCACCTCCCTCTTAGGGCTCGGCGACGCAGAAGCAGAAGGCGTCGGGTCAGTCGCCCAAGCGGCAGGCGCCAGCGGGGTCCACAACGGCAGAAGAGTCAACGCGGCACTAGCACCCAAAGCAGCAACCCTACGGATGCGGCGAGTAGCGCCTCGGTCAGAACCCACCGAGGCGCGCACACCAAATACACGAGATACACGAGACGCACAGGCGAAAGACGGTGCAAAAGACCAGCCGGTCAGGGGCATACCTCGCCGACGCTCAGAATGGAACATTAAAACTCCTCAAGCTGAGCCGCGCCGTGAACCACCATCGGTCCACGGCGCGAGCGCTCACGCCTACAGCTGGGACAGAGCGATACCGTCCAGAATGTCGTGCTCGCTGACGGTCACCGAATCCACGGCACCATCAGTCATCTCATTCAGACGGGTCAGGATGCGGGCGTAAATCGTCGCGCCGGCACCAATCACATCCACCCGGCCGGGGTGCATGTAACCGAGCTCCTCACGCTCGGTGCGGTTCAGCGAAGCCAACCAGCGGGCGGTCTTCTGAACGGTCTCCACCGAGAAGCTCTGAGCGTTAATAGCCTCAGAATCATAACGGTCCAGGCCCAGCGCAGCGGCAGCCACAGTGGTCGCGGTACCAGCCACAGCCACCACACGGCGCGCGTCCTGCAGGGGCACCGTCTTACGCGCCACCTCGAGAGCCTCGTCAGTATCAGCCTCAACGCGAGCAATCTGCGACTCGGTCGCCGGGGCACTCATCATGTGACGCTCAGTCAGGCGCACACAACCAATATTGACGCTGCGGGAAGCCTTCACACCCGACTCGTCACCGAGCACGAACTCAGTCGAGCCGCCGCCCAGGTCGAACACCAGGGTGTCGCCATCGCCGTAACCGACAGCGCGCACCGCACCCGCGAAGGACAGCGCAGCTTCCTCATCCCCGCTGATGACCTCGGGCTCAATACCCAGAATCTCGCGGATACCGTCCACGAACACCTGGCGGTTACCCGCATCGCGAGTCGCACTGGTCGCCACGAAACGCACCGAATCAGCGCCGTGCTCCTTCAGCAACTGCGCGTACTCACGCGCCGCAGCGAAAGTACGGTCCAGCGCCTCCTGCGCCAGCCAGCCGGTCGCGTCCACGCCTGACCCAGACGCACAATGCGCATCTCACGCACAACGTCCTTCAGGACGGTCTTCTCGACCCCGTCCACCACCTCAGTAGTGGAATCAGCAATCAGCAGGCGAATAGAGTTCGTACCGCAGTCAATCGCACCAACGCGCACGGTGGGTTCCTTTCAGGTCTTCAATAAACATTCAGCGCCAAAGGCACCGCGAGCGCCGCAGGCGAAAAATTTTCGCTTTTCGGCGCTCTTTCTTCTATCTATTATGCGCCCGCACCGTCCCTCAAGACGATGCGGGCGCACCAGAATCAATATTTAGGCTTCTTCACGCCACGCGGGGTCGCAGGAGCAGACCTCGGGGGTCCACCACTCGGCGATAGCATCCAGGCCGCGGTCACCCATCGGGTTCACGCCACGACCCACCGACAGGGTGTGGCCGATAACGGCGTGCAGGCACTTCACGCGGGTCGGCATACCGCCAGCAGAAATACCGTCAATCTCCGGGACCTCTTCGGTGCCGCTGATCAGGCGGATGCGCTCACGCTCAGCCAAGTAGTTCTCGTGTGCGGCAGCGTACTGTGCCGCCAGGTCGGCGTCCTCAGCGAGCGAGTCGGTCATCTCGTACATCAGGCCGCCCGCCTCCAGACGGGAAGCAGCAGCGGTAATCACCGGATGCGCCAGGTAGAACACAGTCGGGAAGGGGGTGCCGTTGCTCAGGCGCGGTGCGGTAGCAGCCACGAGCGGGTTACCGCACACGCAGCGTGCCGGAATCTCAATCACATCGCGGACCTTACGGCCCAGCTGCGCGGAGAGAACACGGATGTCCTGCTCGGTGGGGGTCAGGGTTTCAACAGTTACGCCGAAGCCGCCGGGGGTGCGTGCCTTCAGCTCTTCAATGGTGTTTTCGGTGCTCATAATCCTAAGTTTCTGGAGCGAGGGGTCACCTCGTCCGCTTATGCCGGGTACTTGCCAGGGCAGGGTTCCTGCCGGTGGCTGGGGCTAGTTCTTTTCGAGAGAATCCCAGATTTTCGTGGTCCAGGCGTCCTCGGGGGCGTTCTTCGCATTCGCAGAAGTACCGTCAGCCTTCGTGGAGTCCTCGGTAATGCCGGTGACCACGTAGGGGGTGTCGCCGGGGTTCACATAGTAGAGGCGGCTACGTGCCTGCTGGCGAACATAGTTATCGTCGTTCCACCAGGTCTGCTCCGCCTTCAGCTGGGCGTTCTCCTGCTGCAGCTGGGAAATGTGCGTATTGATCCGCTTGATTTCCCGGTCCTGGTCAAAGTAGGTGACCACCGGGTATGCGGTACCGAGCGCAATCACGCCCACCACAACAGCGGTCAGGAAGCTACGACCGGAGAACATATGAGCCGCCACGGGGGCATCGTATCCGCCCTCTTCACGGCCCTGCTGAGTTGCAGCGCGGCGGCGGGCACGCTCCTCACGGCGAGCCTGCGCCTGACGTTCACGCTCAGGGTGACGCTCGCTCAAACCCACGCCAAAGAAAAGAGCACTTGCCTTCTTCAACAAGGAGGTGCGAGCCTCCTTCGCGGCGCCACGCGACGCATTGGAGGAGGTAGCGCCCTGAGCCGGTTCGGTGGAACTCTTAGAGTGCGACCGGGTCTGCTGGTTTGCTCGCTGGCTCATTGCTCTATCCCTCGTTCCATTCTGTACCGCTAAGCGCTTCCTTCATATTCTACCGGGTTTGTTGGGGTTATCCGGCGCTATGTTATAGCCGCTACATGCGGCATCGTATGGGCTGCACCACCTCGTGCGCTGCCGCCGCAACTAGCCTCAACACCGTGACTAACCTCAACACAGAGCAGGAGGCGGTGCCACTCCCCTACGGGGTAGCACCGCCTCCTTGACGTCTAACCGCTCACGCGGTCGGATGCTTCAGTAACTTATGCCTTGAAGCGGGGGAATGCGGACTTGCCAGCGTAAACAGCTGCCTCGCCCAGCTCTTCCTCAATGCGCAGCAGCTGGTTGTACTTAGCAACGCGCTCGGAACGTGCGGGAGCACCGGTCTTGATCTGGCCAGCGTTGGTTGCAACAGCCAGGTCGGCGATGGTGACGTCCTCGGTCTCACCGGAACGGTGAGAAACCATGCAACGGTACTCGTGGCGCTGTGCCAGCTCCATTGCGTCGAGGGTCTCGGTCAGCGAACCGATCTGGTTCACCTTCACGAGCAGAGCGTTAGCTGCGCCCTCTTCGATACCGCGAGCCAGGCGCTCGGGGTTGGTCACGAACAGGTCGTCGCCGACGATCTGGACCTTGTCACCGATCTGCTCGGTCAGGGTCTTGTAGCCCTCCCAGTCGTTCTCATCCAGGGGATCCTCGATGGAAACCAGGGGGTACTTTGCAACGAGGTCAGCGTAGTATGCGCTCATCTCAGCTGCGGACTTCTTCTGGCCCTCGAACTCGTATGCGCCGTCGTTGTAGAACTCGGAGGATGCAACGTCCAGTGCCAGTGCAACCTGCTCGCCCGGCTTGTAGCCAGCCTTCTCGATTGCCTCAACGATCAGGTCCAGTGCAGCTGCGTTGGACTCCAGGTTGGGTGCGAAGCCACCCTCGTCGCCCAGGCCGGTTGCCAGGCCGCGGTCGTGCAGCACGGACTTCAGGGAGTGGTAAACCTCAACACCTGCGCGCAGAGCGTCAGAGTAGTTGTCGAAGCCGATGGGAGCAATCATGAACTCCTGAATGTCAACGTTGGAGTCTGCGTGAGAACCACCGTTGAGGATGTTCATCATGGGGACGGGCAGAACGTGAGCGTTCGGGCCGCCGAGGTACTTGTACAGGGGCAGGTCAGCGGACTCAGCAGCAGCCTTAGCAACAGCCAGGGAGACACCCAGGATTGCGTTTGCGCCCAGCTTGCCCTTGTTGTTGGTGCCGTCCAGAGCAATCATGGCTGCGTCAACAGCGCGCTGGTCGGAAGCCTCAATGCCGATGACCTCTTCAGCGATTTCTTCGATAACAGACTTCACTGCGCCCAGAACGCCCTTGCCCAGGTATACGGACTTGTCGCCGTCGCGACGCTCAACAGCTTCCCACTCACCGGTGGATGCGCCCGAGGGCACAGCTGCGCGTGCGAAAGCACCGTCTTCGAGCAGAACCTCAACCTCAACGGTCGGGTTGCCACGGGAATCCAGGATCTGGCGTGCGTGAACTGCGGTAATAACAGCCATGAATTGTTCTCCTTATGAGATGTCAAGGATGTGAACGGCTCACCCGGTAGTGGACAAGTCGCGTCCCCTAAATTCTAGCAAAACTCCCACACAAACACACTAGTTGCCACCGCTTTTTTATCGCCTTATTGAAGGTCTCAATAACCCTTAGTCAGGCGCTACAAAGCGGAACAAGACCCACACTCCCCCACATTGTGAGGGTGTGGGTACTCAGCCAAAGCACAACATGAGCCCAAACGCCGGGGTATACGCCACGAGCATCCTCACGGCCATCCAACACGACCCCAAACAAACGGAAGGCGCTTTGAAACCTCTTATTCCCTCAGAGACTAGGTTTCAAAGCGCCTCACAGAAGAACTCAACCAGCGTGTCTAATAGCTCGGCTCATCATGCGTATGCTGAGCAATATAGCGGCGAGTGTACGAACGCAGGGCACGCTCAGCATCCAGGCCGTTACGCTGTGCACGGCTCACCAACGCAAAGAGCAGCTCGCCGAACTCCTCCTCAGTGTGCATATAGCGCAGGTCATCCTCCATGCTCGTAGGCTCCGGCGGCAAGATAATACCCGCCTTACGTGCCTTCACAGCAGTCTTCTCAGCCATAGCGAGCGCCGGCAGATGCGGCGGAATACCGTCCAGCGCACCACGGTCACTCTTCTCCTTCTTCTTCAACGCATCCCACGCCGCCTGCTGCTCAGCTGCGGTGCGGGGCGCCTCCGAAGAGCCCTCAGACTCAGCCGCAAACACGTCGGGGTGGCGCGAACGAAGCTTCTGCACCAGCCCCTCAACCACCTGAACAATGTCGAAGCCCTGCGGGTTTGCCGCAGCAATATCGGAGTGGAACACCACCTGCAGCAGCACATCGCCCAGCTCCTCGCGCAGCAGCGGCATATTCGGCTCGCCACCGGTTTCTACCGCCTCAACAACCTCGTAGGCTTCCTCCACGAGGTAGCGGATCAGGGAGGCGTGAGTCTGCTCAGCATCCCACGGGCAACCGCCCGGTGCGCGCAGCAACGCCATGGTTTCCACCAGTGCGCCAAAGGCCTCAGCCGCACGGGCGGCAGTGTCCCGAACGTTCTGCGCCGCAGAAGCTTCAGGAGTATTAGGGGTATCAGTCATAACAATCTTCCTCATCGAAAAAATGACAAACATAGCGCGCCGCGCCGACCCCCACACGGGGAGCCGGCGCGGCGCACCTTACAAGGGTTTAGAGGTTCCAGTGCGAAAGCGCGCTCGTCATATGAGCCGGAATCTTAGAACCCAGACGCGGGAACATGCGCAGCTCCTCAACGTAACGCTCAGCATCCAGCGGACGCGGGTAGGTGACAAACGCCTGCTCATTCGCATAATCGAATGCTGCCTGGACCGGCACGCCCGGGGTGAAGGTCAGGCTCATAGCCAGCGGCGAGCCCTCGCCCTCACTGTACGAGTCGGTCTTCAGAGCCGGGATGTCCAGCAGGGTTTCGGGGATCAGCTCGAAGGTGCGGACCTGTTCCCAGAAGCCGTTGCGGCGCACGTGGGTCAGGGCGTCGTAGTAGGAGCCGAGGGCGCGTACACGGATCAGCACGGTGGTTGCGTCCTTTGCGGTGCCGTTCTCGCCGAAGAGGTGCTCGACGACCGGTGCCAGGCGCTGGGCGACCTGAGCCTCAGTCAGCACCAGGTTGCCGGATGCCAGCTGAGTCTCCGAGGGAACCAGCGGGCTCTGCACCGCGGCCGAGGGGGTGTCCGGCTCAGCCACGATGGTGGGCAGCTGGTTGAGCTCGCTCAGAGCCGACGCCGAGATGCTGGAGGAAAGGCCCGCGGGTGCGGTCTCCGGCAGAGCTGCGGGTGCCGCCTCTACTGCGGGAGCCTCAGCAATCTTGGCAGCGGAGGTCACCTCAACTGTCTTGAGCTCAGCGGCCTTCTCAGCGGGCTCTTCCTGAGCACCGATAGCCTTCGCCTCGGACGCCTTTACCTCAGATACCTTTGCCTCGGTAGCCTTCGCAGCGGCGCCGGCGGTGCCCACTGCGGCAGCTGCGGCAAGAGCACCAGCCAGGCCGGGAGCCACAGATGCGCTCTCAGCGGCAGGCTCAATGTCTTCGAGGGCAGGTTCCTCAGCGTGCGCTTCAGCGGATGCAGCAGAGGCCTCGTGCTCGGGCAGCAGTTCAGAGTCGTCCAGGAACGCGGGCAGGATGGGCTCTTCGGTCTGCTCTGCGGCCGGCTCTTCTGCAGCTTCTTCGACGGGCTGGGTGCGGTCCAGGGTGAAGGACTCTGCAACCACGGGGGCGGCTGCCTTCTGGTCCTCGACGGCCGGAACGTCCTCAGCGGGTGCTTCCTCAACGTCTGCTTCCTCAGTGTCCAGCTTCTTCTGAGCGTTGGCGACGATGGCAGCCAGGGCGGCTTCCATATCTTCGCCAGACTCATCAGAGGCCTGGGCAGAGGTCTCGGAAGCCTCAGCTGCTTCGGCGGTGAGCTCTTGAGCCTGCTCAGTTTCGGGCTCTACGGTAGCTACACCGAAGACAGGGTCGTTCTCGTAGTCGTGCTCGAACTCCGCTTCAACCGGCGCAAACTCAGCCTGGGCAGGCTCGTCAGAAGCTTCAACAGCCTCCTCTACGCCTTCCTTCTCCTGCGCGGTAGCGGCAGAACCAGCCACAGCGGTACCGGCAGCGGCAAGACCAGCAGCGGTCAGCAGACCCGAAGAGGTACCCTCTTCAGCGCTCTCAACTACAAGCTCTTCAGCGGCTTCAACAGTAGCCGCCGCCTCGTTCGCAGCCTGCTTCTCGGCGAGTTCCGCCTCAAGCTCACGCTCAATAGCTTCACGTTCAGCCTCAGCCGAGTCAACGCTCTGAACAGCGGCTTCCTGAGGCTCATCCTGCAAGGTAGCCTCAGCGGCCTCAGCGGTCGCCACGGGCTTAGCCTCAACAGCGGAGCCTCCCAGCAGGAAGCTCTCACCGGTAGTCTGACCGTCCACAGCTCCCAGGTAGGATGCGTGAACCTCCAGGCCGTCACCCAGGCGCGGCTTCAGGGAGACAGCCGCACGGTTCCAGGTCGCACCGGCCTGCTGAGCCTCGGTGTACAGTGCCGCAACGGGCGCGAACCAGTCAACACCGGGCACGACAATGCCGGTTTCAACCTCACGGCCGCGGTGCAGCAGACGGTAGTGCATATCCTCATCAACCTGGCGCAGTTCCAGGCTCATGGTGCCCGAACCGCGGGTGCGCATGAGCTCCGCAAGGCCGTGGAGAGCACGCTGCTCGGGGAGAACGGGCAGGGTTGCCGCACCCTCAACGGGTTCACCCAGGATGATGGATTCGGCGACCAGTTCAGCCTCGTCTTCGCTGAGCTTCTGCTCAGTGTCCTTTAGCTCAGCAACGGGTGCCTCAGCAGATTCTTCACGAGTAGCAGATTCGTGCTTCTCTGCTTCCTTCTTATCGATGCCCTCTGCGGTCAGCGCGATGCCCTGCGAGGTGCCCTTTTCGGTCTTCTCCTCAGCCTTTTCAGCCTTTGCGGCGGAGGCAACGGCAGCTGCAGCAGCTACGGGGGCGGCAGCAGCGGCAAGCGCAGGGGCTACAGAGGCGCTCTTGGCGGGCTCGTCTTCCTCAGAAGCAGTGCCTTCAGCCACGAGGTTCTCAACTTCAGAGTCCTCAACCCCGGTAGCGGTTGCTACCGGTGCGGGGGTCTCCTCTTCGGCTTCGACCTCAGCGCTTTCTTCGACAGCATTTTCTTCCGTAGCAGGCTCTTCCGCGGCAGAGTCATCGAAGATCAGCTCGGCGGTGTTCTCCTCTTCAGCGTCGAAGTCCTTAGCCGCGGGCGCTTCAGAGACGGACACGTCATGCTTCTCCTCAACGGATACGGCGGAGAGCAGCTCGGTCTCATCAGAGACCGCGTTTTCTTCCTCAGTAAGTTCAGATGCCAGCAGCTCAGGCGCCTCAACGACAGCCTCAATCGGCTCTTCCTCAGTAGCGGTAGCAGGCTCTACAACTTCTTCTTCACCTGCGGTGAGGTCAACGGTCTCCTCGGATTCGAAGTCTTCAGCAGTCTCAGCAACAGTTGCGGATACCTCAGACACATCGGTGTCCTCAACAGATTCAGTAGCTTCAGCGGGCTCAGGTGCCTCAGTAGTTGCCTTGTCAGCAGCAGTTTCCTCAGCGATCGCCTCATCGGAAGCAACCTCTACAAAGGTCTCCTCTTCGCTGTCCAAGGTGATGCCCAGGCGTGCCGCGTAGGCTGCCGCCAGATCGTCCAGACCGGCGTTCTGCGCCTCGGTCACGGCGGCATGGGTGCGGGCTGCCTTCATATCTTCAACGGTATGAATTTCCTCAGCTTCAGATACAGAATGAGCGTTCTCAGCCTTGTTCTCGGAAGCTTCTACAACAGCCTCAAGCTCTTCGCGGCCCTCTGCCTCGCCTGCAGTATCTGCATCGGCCTCCGCATCCTCAACGGCAGTATCCTCAGAGGCAGCATCTTCGGTGTTCTGAGCACGCAGAGCACGCAGGTGCTCCTCAAAATGGGAACGTGCATCCTCTGCAGCGTCCTTAGGCTCCTGCTCCTCGACAGATGCGTCCTCAGTTGCAGACTCTTCGTCATCGCGCAGGAACGCGGGGGTAGCCGGCTGAGCAGCCTCAGCAACCGGGGCTTCATCTTCTTCAACGTCCTGGGCCTGAGCTACCTGCTCGACCTCAACAGGCTCTTCAGATTCCTGAGGGAAAGCACCAAGCGCAGCCAGCAGGCTACGACGCTCCTGTTCCTCAGCCTGATCCTCAGTCAGCTCATCAGTAGCGGAAGATTCTTCAACCTTCTCATCGCCGTGCAAGAGGGCGCGCTTGAGGTCCTCAACAGCGCGGTGCTCTTCGTTCTGCTCTTCATCGTGGTTCTGGTGGCGTGTGCTTTCAGACTTCACGAAGCGGCGCAGGGAGTCCTCCCACTGCTGCTGTTCCATAATCTTCTGGCTCAGTCGCGCATTCTTGGGAGCGTCTTCGCTTACCTGTTCCTTCTGGACCTTAGCAGTTTCGGCGCTCTGTTCTTCGCGCGACTGCTCATCCAACTTCTTCTTGCCGATTCCAAAGAAGCTCATTGGGTGTCCTCCTCCGGCGTGCGCCGTGTGATGATGCGCCACCTCCTTCATCCCCCGCAGGTGTGTGGGCACGGGGTCGGAAACATGACGCAAATGTCCTCATAATCCTTTTAATTCTATCGCGTGCATAGAGTTTCACCCCGCTACTCGGTGAGAGGTAACGGGGTGAAACTTCTACACTTTTCAAGGCTTAATGCGGCTATAGAGTCGCGCCTTCAAGACTGCAGAATAAGCTTTCGAAAAGCTCTTTAGCGTGCCTCATCGCGAATGGGGTTTGCAGCCTTCGCCGCCTTCGCCAGCTCAAAACGGACGGCGCGTAGCGCGGTTGCCGCCATAACACGCACACCAATACCGATCGCCTGCTCGCTCGGGGCGTAATCACCCTGATGCAAATCGTAGGTGGGGTCGCCGGGGGCGCGGGTACCCAGACGGAACATGGAGCCGGGAACTTCCTGTAGCATCCAGGCGAAGTCTTCTCCGCCCATGGACTGTTCAACCAGCACAATCGAGTCTTCGCCCAGCTCGGCGCGAGCCGCGTTCTCCAGCATGGTGGTTTCCAGGTCGGTGTTCACGACCGGCGGCACACCGCGGATGTGCTCCACGCGCGCGGTCACGCCGAAGGGTACGGCGACCTGCTCAATCACTTCGTCCAGCATGTTGCCTGCCTGACGCCATACCTCAACGTCCAGGCAACGCATGGTGCCCGCCAGGTAGCCCTCGGCGGGGATAGCGTTGGGAGCAACACCGGCACTGACCTGACCCCAGGCAACCAGCACGCCCGAACGTACGTCGGTGCGGCGGGTCAGCACGGCGGGAACCTGCACAGCAATCTGGCTCATCGCGTAGATGAGGTCTTCGGTCAGGTGCGGGCGAGAAGTGTGGCCGCCGTGACCGCTCAGGTGAATCTTGATGGTGTCGGATGCGCTAGTAATCGCACCGATACGGGTACCAATCTGGCCCAGGTCCACCTTCGGGTCGCAGTGCAGGGCAAAGGCACGCGGAATGTCCTTGAGCAGACCCTGAGCAATCATCTGCACGGCGCCACCGGGAAGCTGCTCCTCAGCGGGCTGGAAGAGAATACGGACGCTACGGCCCAGCGGGGTCTTCTCGTTCAGCTCGTGCAGTGCCAGAGCCACGCCGAGCATGACGGTCTGGTGAATATCGTGACCGCAGGCGTGCATCACGCCGGGTACGGTGGAGGCGTAGGGCAGACCGGTCTGCTCAACAATGGGCAGAGCATCAATATCGGCGCGCAGAGCCACGGCGAAGGGGCCGCTTCCGATATCGACGTAGCAGCCGGTGCCTTCGCAGGCGACGGGGTTCATGCCGGCTTCTCGCAGTCGGTTCATGAGGCGCTCAGTGGTTGCGATTTCGCGGAAGGAAAGTTCCGGGTTGGCGTGCACTTCGCGGCGGAACTGCACGAGGGTACCCATCGTGCGCTCCACCCAGTCGTCGAAGACGGGGGTGGACAAATCGTAGCGAGAATTAGCGAAAACCATACACAGTAGAATAACGCCGCCCGCCGGGGTTTACCTACCCGCTGTCCCTTTCTGACAGCACTCGAGAATATCTATGACTTTATGACAGATTGTGAAGAATACTCCCACCCGCCGAAGCCCCGAAAATGCTCTGCCCCACGATTTTGTTGCCGGCCTTTTTTGTTAAACGACTCAAGCCGCCACCCGGTGTGGGTGACGGCTTGAATCGTCAATGCTGTATCAGCTGATACCGCGTACTCAGATTAGAGCGAGCGGCTCAGGATTGCCTGCTTCACCTCGGCAATAGCCTTGGTAATCTGGATGCCACGGGGGCAAGCCTCGGTGCAGTTGAAGGTGGTACGGCAACGCCATACGCCTTCCTTGTCGTTGAGGATCTCCAGACGCAGGTCGCCTGCGTCATCGCGCGAGTCGAAGATGAAGCGGTGTGCGTTCACGATAGCGGAGGGGCCGAAGTACTGACCGTCGGTCCAGAAGACCGGGCAGGACGAGGTACATGCTGCGCAGAGGATGCACTTGGTGGTGTCATCGAAACGTGCACGGTCCTCAATGGTCTGCAGGCGCTCACGCTCAGGCTCGTTCGAGTCGTTGATGAAGAACGGCATAATCTCGCGGTATGCCTGGAAGAAGGGCTCCATGTCAACGATGAGGTCCTTTTCGCAGGGCAGACCCTTGATGGGCTCAACGGTAATCGGCTTGGTCAGGTCAAGGTCCTTCAGCAGGGTCTTGCAAGCCAGGCGGTTACGGCCGTTGATGCGCATTGCGTCCGAGCCGCAGATGCCGTGTGCACAGGAGCGGCGGAAGGAAACGGAACCGTCTACTTCCCACTTGATCTTGTGCAGAGCATCCAGCACGCGGTCGGTGCGGTACATGGTCAGCGGGAATTCATCCCAGTATGCCTCGGAGGAAACTTCCGGGTTGTAGCGACGAATCTTGATGACCACATCGTAGGTGGGGATGGAGTCGGAGTCGCCGCCGGTCATACCCTCAAACAGCTTGACGGATTCCGGTTCGGGGAGTTCGTTTTCAGCCATTTTAGTACTTACGCTCCTTCGGCTCGTAGCGGGTGTAGACAACGGGCTTGGTTTCGAATCGCAGGCCCTTCACACCCTCAAACTCAGATTCGGGGTCGAGGTAGACCATCGAGTGCTCCATGAAGTTGACATCGTCACGCTTGGGGAAGTCCTCGCGGTAGTGACCACCACGGGATTCCTTACGGTGCAGTGCACCAACGGACATGACCTTTGCCAGCTCAATCAGGAAGCCGAGCTCAACAGCCTCAAGCAGGTCGAGGTTGAAGCGCTTGCCCTTGTCCTGGATGGAGATGTTCTTGTAACGCTCTTCCAGCTTAGCGATGGTTGCCAGTGCTGCGCGGATGGTCTCTTCGGTACGGAACACCTGCATGTCAGCTTCCATAGCCTTCTGCAGGTCTGCGCGGATAGCGCCGACCTTCTCGGTGCCCTTGCCTTCGAGGATGCCGTTGAGCATGTTCAGCACGCGATCTGCTGCGTCGTCCGGAACCGGTACGAACTCAGCGGATGCTGCGTACTCTGCAGCCTTGCGGCCTGCACGCTTACCGAACACGTTGATGTCCAGCAGGGAGTTGGTGCCCAGACGGTTTGCACCGTGGACGGACACGCAAGCAACCTCACCAGCTGCGTAGAGGCCGGGGATGGTCTCCTTGCTGTTGCGGTAGACCTCGGTCTCGTTGTTGGTGGGGATACCGCCCATTGCGTAGTGCGCGGTGGGGAACACCGGGATGGGCTGGTGGTGCGGCTCCACAGCCAGGTAGGTACGAGCGAACTCGGTGATGTCCGGCAGCTTCTCGTCGATGTGCGAGGGCTCCAGGTGGGTCAGGTCCAGCAGCACGTAGTCCTTATGGGGACCGCAGCCGCGGCCTTCGCGCACCTCGTTTGCCATTGCACGTGCCACGATATCGCGGGGTGCAAGGTCCTTAATGGTGGGTGCGTAGCGCTCCATGAAGCGCTCACCGTCAGCGTTACGGAGAATACCACCTTCACCACGAGCACCCTCGGTGACGAGAATGCCCAGGCCAGCCAGGCCGGTCGGGTGGAACTGCACGAATTCCATGTCCTCCAGGGGCAGGCCTGCACGCAGCGCGATAGCCATGCCGTCACCGGTGAGGGTGTGTGCGTTGGAGGTGGTCTTGAAGATCTTGCCACAGCCGCCGGATGCGAAGATCACGGACTTAGCCTGGAAGACGTGGACCTCGCCGGTTGCCAGGTCGTAGGAGACGACGCCGGCGGGGCGGGGCTTGCCCTCTTCGTCCTTGACCAGGATCAGGTCGAGAACGTAGAACTCGTTGTAGAACTCCACATTGTGGCGAACGCAGTTCTGGTAGAGGGTCTGCAGAATCATGTGGCCGGTACGGTCAGCTGCGTAGCATGCGCGGCGCACAGCAGCCTTACCGTGATCACGGGTGTGACCGCCGAAGCGGCGCTGGTCGATGCGGCCTTCGGGGGTTCGGTTGAAGGGAAGACCCATCTTCTCCAGGTCGAGCACAGCGTCGATAGCTTCCTTAGCCATGATTTCTGCTGCGTCCTGGTCGACCAGGTAGTCGCCGCCCTTGACGGTGTCAAAGGTGTGCCACTCCCAGTTGTCCTCTTCAACGTTTGCCAGAGCGGCGCACATGCCACCCTGTGCCGCACCGGTGTGGGAGCGGGTGGGGTATAGCTTGGTCAGTACCGCGGTGCGAACTCGCTGACCGGCCTCAATGGCGGCACGCATACCTGCGCCGCCGGCACCGACGATCACTACATCGTACTTATGTACCTGCATGATGTTCTTTCTGTGTTTTAGATGTTGTAGTTTGTCTCGGATACGTCGCCGTTAGCGTGCCGAGCAGAAGCTGGGGAGCAGTTCAGCCGCTGCGCCGGAGGGGCAGGGGTCGAATGCGAAGATGGTGAGGGTACCAATCAGCAGGACGAATGCGCATGCTGCGAAGAGGATGACCTTCAGCCAAACGCGCAGGCGGTCCTTCTCAGCGTAGTCATCGATGATGACGCGGATACCGTTAGCACCGTGCAGCATAGCCAGCCAGAGCAGCAGCAGGTCCCAGACCTGCCAGAAGGGGTTCGCCCACTTGCCGCCCACGAAGCCGAAGTCGATAGCGTGGATGCCGTCGCCGACCATCAGGTTGGAGAACAGGTGACCGAAAATCAGCACAACGAGTACAACGCCGGACAGGCGCATACCGAGCCAAGCGAACATCTCAAAGTTGTTGCGCTTGGAGGAGGAGCGGTTGTACTTTACGCCGTCGATGCGGTTATCGCGCAGACGGGGTACATAGGTGCGGGGCTTGAGCGGAGTAGCCATTGTTTAGTGACCTCCCATGTGCGAGAAAACGATCGGCAGGTGACGTGCGGCGAAGCCAGCGACGGTAATTGCCCAGAGGAAAAGCACAACCCAAAGAATCTTGATGTGCGTATAGGTTGCCTTCTGGCTGATTTCGACGTTGCCGTCCTTGTTCTTCGCCTGAATGTGCTCCACGTGCGAGTTGGTTGCCTTACCCCAGAAGTCGATGAGGATAATGCGAATACCGTTGAACGCGTGGTAGACGATGGCGGCGACAAGCGCGGTCTCACCCAGACCCATGATGGGGTTCTTGTACAGGCTCAGTACGCCGTTGTAGGCCTCCGGGGAGATACGCACGACGGCAGTATCCAGGATGTGTACAAGAAGGAAGAAGAAAATCGCGATACCGGTAATGCGATGAGCAACCCAGGACCACATGCCCCAGCGGCCGCGGTAAAGGGTTCCTTTAGAACCATTCAACACTGAATAACCTCCTGCTGCGACGGCGAGCGTCTGGGTTCTGGTACCGCATTTTTAGGCCCCATCTTCCAGGCACAGCTGTGTGCTCACCGACTGCTTTTTGTTCGTCTGTTACTTCCAAGATATCAGGTAAATTCACAGCTTACTGACACCCTGTTTAGGGTTTTTTTACAGGTTCTAAAAGGGAATTAGAGCATGTTTTTATTGCGATATCGCCTACTCCCCTGTGTTCATGCGGAACTTACCTTAACCTAACCTCAAACAACGCCTAAATGAGAGCCGCCTGACACTTTTTTGTTAAAACCTAAAAGAATTCGATATATGACAAATTCACCCGCTATTCTTGAAGCGATGAATACTGCACTCACTCGATTCCGCCCGCTCATTCCCGCCGGCGGTGTTGGCTCGCGTTTGTGGCCCCTGTCCCGCGCGCACGCCCCGAAATTCCTGCTCGACCTCACCTCGTCGGGCAATTCCCTGCTGCGTGACACCTACGACCGTCTCATCGACCTCAGCAACGGTTCCGTCATGGTGGTTACCGGCACTTCGCACGCCAATGCGGTTACCCAGCAGATTCCTGAACTGCGTGCCGCTGACCTGGTGCTGGAGCCCTCCCCCAAGGATTCGGCTGCAGCTATCGGCTTGGCTTGCGCTATCATCCACCACCGCGAACCGGACGCCATCATTGGCTCCTTCGCAGCTGACCATGTGATTAGCCCCGTGGATGAATTCCACCGCGTGGTGACCGAAGCTGTCGTCACCGCGGCAACCGGCAAGATTGTCACCATCGGCATTACCCCCACCGAGCCCTCCAGCGCGTTTGGCTACATTCACGCCAGCGAGCCCCTGGGCATCGAGGGTGCACCCAACGCTCACGCCGTGGACACCTTCGTGGAGAAGCCCGATACCGCCACCGCACAGAAGTACCTGGACTCCGGTGAGTACACCTGGAACGCAGGTATGTTCGTGGCACCGGCGGCTCTGATGCTCAAGCACCTCGAGGCGAACGAACCCGAGCTGTACGCGGGCATCATGGAAATCGCTAACGCTTGGGACACCCCCGAGCGCGAGGCTGTTATGGACCGCGTCTGGGAGACCCTGCCGAAGACCGCTATCGACTACGCTGTGGCTGAGCCCGCAGCGGCAGCAGGCGACGTCGCAATGGTTCCCGGCTCCTTCAGCTGGGACGACGTTGGAGACTTCGACGCTGTGGCACGCCTGAACACCGAGAAGAGCGGCGAAGAGCTGACCATTCTCGGCGAGAAGGACAACGTCATCAACCACGGTTGCTCCGGCATTATTGTCGCGAACACTGACCGCAAGATCTCTATCATTGGCCTCGACGACATCGTTGTGGTGGATACCCCCGATGCTCTGCTGGTCGCTCCGCGCTCCAAGGCACAGGCTGTCAAGGACGCTGTGGGCGAGATTAAGGCACGAGGCCTGAACAACCTCCTCTAAATTTGGCTCTGAGTAGATAGCCCCGCGCAGTTAGCCCCGCGCAGATGCTTGAACCCTGCTCGAGCACAAGATACCTCTAGAAACCGGTTCTCTTCTTTTCAGAAGAGAGCCGGTTTTCTTATGCCCCGATGTTTATGCTCCGATGGATCATTTCGCGGGCGGATTCAAGGCTTTTGCCTAGTGGGGATCGAAAGGACGCTCCTTACGGTTGCACAGGGATCAGAATGCCATACTCACCCCGTGTAGAGCGCACTTCCAGAGTCTGATACAAACCGAGAACCACCCCTTATAGAGAACCATTCTCATGTTAGCCTTAGTAGATGCACATGACTCGTAAATTTTTCCTCACCCGCGCCGGCGCACTCGGCGCAGTAGCCGCCCTCGCCCTGACCGCATGCGGCGCCCAGAACGCACAGACCAGCCAGAATACCCAGACCAGCCCCAGCACCTCCACCTCCGCGAGCGCAACCCCCGCACCCATCACCGAAGGTAAGGGTCCGGCAAGCCGCGTCGCCATCACCTACGACGGTGGCGTGCTCGTCTACGACGCCAAGGACATGAAGCTGCTTGCGGACATCCCCAAAGAAGGCTTCCTGCGCCTATCCGACGCTGGCGATAACCGCCACCTCGTCGTTGCAGACGGCAATAGCTACACCTTCCTGGACACCGGCGTATGGTCCGTAGCGCACGGCGACCACTCGCACTACTACACCACCGCCCCGTCGCTGTCTTCGCTGTCTCTTGCGGCTGACCACACCGGTCACGTCATCAAGGACAACGGCAAGGTTGCGGCATTTGCTGACGGTACCGGCTCCTTCGCCGTGTACGACCCGGCGAAGCTGACCCACGATAAGCGCACCGCTTCCTCCCTGGAGACCACCACCGTCACCCTGCCCAAGCCGCACCACGGCTTCGCAATCCCGCTGCCCAACGACCAGTACCTGGTAGCGGTCGGCGATTCGAAGACCCGCACCGGTGCCGCGGTTGTGGACGCGCAGGGCAAGACCGTCACCGAGAGCCCCGCCTGCCCCGGCGTTCACGGTGAAGCTATCGCCAAGGACGGCGCGTTCTCCATCGGTTGCACCGATGGCGCGCTGATTTACAAGGACGGCAAGTTCACCAAGATCACCAACCCCGAGGACCCGTACTCGCGTTCCGGTAACCAGGCTGGCAAGGCTGATTCCCAGTACGTTCTGGCGGACTACAAGACCGACAAGGACGCTAAGCTGGAGCGCCCCGAGAAGTTCTCCATTATCGACACTGCTGCGGCAACCCGCACCGTCTACTCCCTGCCTTCTGGCGTGAGCTACACCTTCCGTTCGCTGGCTCGCGGCCCCAAGGGTGAGGCGCTGCTGCTGACCACCGACGGCAAGCTGCGCGTCTTCGACCCGGCAACCGGCGCCGAGCTGGGCTCCGTACAGCTCATGGAGGCGTGGACCGAGTCTGAGACCTGGCAGGATGAGCGTCCGGCACTGTGGGTGGACGGTAAGACCGCCTACGTGACCGACCCGGCGACCAAGAAGCTCATTGCGGTATCCCTGTCGAACCCGGCAGCACCGAAGGAGCTGATGAGCGTGGAGCTTCCGAAGACCCCGAACGAGATCCTGGGTGTCTCCTCCTCGAACGCTGCACCGGTTGAGGCTGACGCGCACGAGTCCGGCGAGGGCCACTCCCACTAGGACTCTCACACTGAGATAACCCTCTCTGGGATAACTCCCTCTGAGATAAACCTAGCGAAAAACGCAAAGAGAGATGCGACCGATAACTTATCGGTCGCATCTCTCTTTATGCTTTACACCAGCTACTAACGCAGCGGCAGAACGCTGATTTCTTCCCAGTGCTGCCCGTCGTAGGAGTAGCAGTGCAGGTGATCCACGGTGAAGGTACGCTGCTCGGCGGGCAGAGCGTCAAACACCTCACGGGCGTGATCAACCTGCTCCTGCGTGAGCCCCTGGCCCAAGGTCACGTGCGGCACATAGGGGAAAGACGCCGCACCGGCACCGAATAGCTCAACCAGCTTCCGGTGAATCTGCTCGAACTCGGTCTTGCCCACCTCCAGGTTCAGGTACTCCACCTCGGTGACCGGGCGGAAGGAGTGTACCGAACCCCAGCGTGCCTCAAAACGCGGCGTGTCCAGCGCCTCGCGGAACTGGGGGGACTGCACCGCAACCAGGAGAGACTCGGTCAGCTCCGTCAGGTACACGGTCACGTGGGTGCTGATAGGCGCCACCGCACCACCGGCTACCGCGCGCTTCCACTCTTCCAGGCGCTGAACATTCTCACCGCTCACGTGCGCAATAACGCTCAGGTAGCGGCGGCCAGGTTTCAGGGTCGGGGATACAGGAGCCGTCGTGGGGCTCGAAGAGTTCTCTTGTGCTGTCATCTCAATCGTGCAGGTAATGCGGCGCCTCAGCCGAACTGGCTGAACAGCGCGCTAGATTGCGGCGGCAGGCAGGAAGCCAACCTTCTTGTACACGTTCTCAATGGTGACCGTAGCGATCTCACGGGCAGCGGATGCGCCCACAGCCAGCAGGCGGTCCAGCTCGGCGGGGTCGTCCATCAGCTCGAGGGTACGCTCACGCACCGGGGTGAGGCGCTCCACCACGATATCGGCAAGGTCAACCTTCAGGTGGCCGTACATCTTGCCCTCGTAGCGTGCCACGATCTCGTCGATGCTCTCGCCGGTCATTGCCGAGTAGATGGAGAGCAGGTTGGAGACGCCGGGCTTAGCCTCGCGGTCGTAGGCGATGACGGAGCCGTCATCGGTCACGGCGGACTTAATCTTCTTCTGGGTTGCCTTGGGGGTGTCCAGAAGCTTAATCAGGCCCTTGTCGGTGGCTGCAGACTTGGACATCTTCGAGGTCGGGTCCTGCAGGTCGTAAATCTTAGCGGTTTCCTTCAGAATCACCGGCTCGGGCACCACGAAGGTCTCACCGAAACGGGAGTTGAAGCGCTGAGCCAGGTTACGGGTCAGCTCCAGGTGCTGACGCTGATCCTCGCCCACGGGCACGCCGTCCACCTGGTAGAGCAGAATGTCGGCAGCCATCAGAATCGGGTAGGTGAACAGACCCACGGAGGCGTTCTCAGCGCCCTGCTTCTGGGACTTGTCCTTGAACTGGGTCATACGGGACGCCTCACCAAAGCCGGTGAAGCAGTTCAGAACCCACGCCAGCTGGGCGTGCTCGGGCACGTGCGACTGCACGAACAGCGGGGTGCGGGTCGGGTCAATGCCGGAGGCGATGTACTGCGCCGCGGTCAGGCGGGTACGCTCACGCAGCTCCTCGGGGTCCTGAGGAACGGTGATGGCGTGCATATCCGGGATAAAGAACAGGCATTCGTTATTCGGGTCCTCCTGCAACGCCACCCAGTTGTTCACAGCACCAATGTAGTTACCCAGGTGCATCGAATCAGCCGACGGCTGCGCACCCGAGTAGATACGCGCCTTCTGCTGAGAGGCGTTAGGGATGAGGGACTTATCCTGCTTCTTTTCGTCTGCCATAGTTATTTCCTGTGCAGTTCTTCCTGTGCGGTGCTGCGAACGGTGCAGCACATCTTCAAAAACTTATCTGTACGCGAGATCCGCGTCTTACTCACCGATGCGGTAGTCAACCACGAGCGGCGCGTGATCGCTGAAACGCTCATCGTAGCTTGCCGCGCGGTCCACGACCGCCTCCACGGCGCTTTCGGCGAGCGCCGGGGTTGCCATGTGGTAGTCGATGCGCCAGCCTGCGTCATTATCGAACGCCTTACCGCGGTAAGACCACCAGGTGTAGGGGCCGGGCACCTGACCCGCCAGCTCACGAGCCACATCGCGGTAGCCGATATCGCCGAAGAAGCGGTCAAAGTAGGCGCGTTCCTCCGGCAGAAAGCCGGCACGCTTCTGGTTAGCCTTCCAGTTCTTAATGTCCAGCTCAGTGTGGCCCACATTCAAATCACCCACGATGAGCACGTGATCGGAGTGCTTAGCCAGCTCAGGCATGCGCACCAGCATGCGCTCCAGGAAGCGGTACTTATCGTCCTGCTTCTGGGTGCCGACCTCACCGGAGTGAACGTAGGCGCTGACCACGGTCAGGGTCTTACCGTTGGGCAGAACGTAGTCCGCCTCAACCCAGCGACCCGAATCGTCAAAGTACTCTTCGCCAATATTCGAGCGGGTCGCTACCGGCTGGTTCTCCAGGAGTTCACCGGCCGAGTTCGGGGTGCGGCGGGTCGCCACCAGCACGCCGGCACGGCCCTTCGCGGCAGCCTCCGCGTGCAGGATATGCCACTGGGATTTGTCCAGCAGCTCACGCACGATAGCGTCGGGGGCGCGTACCTCCTGCAGGCAGAGAATGTCGATGTCACGGCTCGCCAGCCACGCCGCCATGTCCTTCTTGTAGGCGGCTCGGATACCGTTCACATTCACGCTCGCCACGCGAAGCAGACCGCTCGGGCGCGGTGCAGGGGTGTTAGAAATGCATAGTCTTAATTATGCCAGTTTGAGGGAAGAGAAATTTTCACTCGTGCGCGTTTTTTCTCTGGCTGAACGGTAAACTATTGGGTGATGAATTCACACTCCTCACAGACCACCGACCACGGTGCCCCCTCACCTTCTGCGGGCACCACCGCATCCGAAAGTACCGCTCACAACGCTGAGAGCCGCTACGAGCTACCCCCGATTCCCGGCCCGAAGTACGAGCAGGTTATCCACTACATTGAGCAGCGCTACATTATTCCCGGCAAGCCCGGCGATAAGCTGCCCACCGAACGCATGATTCAGCAGAACTTTGGGGTGAGCCGCCAGACGGTTCGTAGCGCCCTGAAGGTTCTGATTGAACGCGGCCTGCTCTACAACGTGCAGGGCTCCGGCACCTACGTTGCCGAGCGCACCGACGCCACCTACATTCCGCGCGTGGACACCTTCGTTGACGATATGCGCCGCCGCGGTTTTGAGGGCTCCACCCGCATGATTGCGACCCGCTGGGTGGACGCCACCGAAGAGATCTCCACCCACCTATCCGTGCCGGTGGGCGAGCAGGTGCTGTTCGTGCGCCGTCTGCGCCTTGCCAACCACGAAGTCATTGGCTTTGAGCGTTCCTACTTTGTCAAGGCCGCCGCAAGCAGCATCCTGGACGCCATGATGGCGGAGATGTCCGGTGCGATGAGCTCGCTAGACCAGCTTGCCGACACCCCCAACGCCATTAAGCACGCCCGCGTACGCACCAGCGCTGCGCTCTTCACCGACGGTGACGCCGAGGCGTTCAACCACCAGGTTCCCGTGGGTGAGGCGGCGTTCAAGGTCTGCGCGACCGGCTACACCGAAGAAGGTAGCCCCGTCGAGTACGCAGAGACCCTGTACCTTGCCGATGCCTACTTCTACGAGATGATTCTCTAGCATCTGCCTTTTCTTGTGATGACAGTGTGAAGGGCGGCGCCCCGGTAGATTGTTATACCGGGGCACCGCCCTTTTGAGTTATCAGCTCTGAAATGTTGTGAGCCTTACGCCGCCTGACGCTCCGCAGTCTCAACCACGTTCACCAGCAGCTCCGCGCGGGTCATCGGGCCCACACCGCCGGGGTTCGGGGAAACCCAGGACGCCTTCTGCGCAGCCTCCGGGGAGACGTCGCCGAAAAGCTTCTTCTTGCCGGTCTCCGGGTCCTCAGCGCGGGAAACACCAACGTCCAGCAGGATTGCGCCGTCCTTGACCTGGTGAGCCTTCAGCACGTGCGGAACACCCACAGCGGCAACAATGACGTCAGCCTCGCGCAGCACCTCGTCCAGGTTCTCGGTACCGGTGTGCGCCAGGGTTGCGGTCGCGTTCACCTCGCGGCGGGTCAGCAGCAGACCCAGCGGGCGACCCACGGTAATGCCGCGGCCGAGCACCACAACGTTCTTACCGTTCCAGTCGATGCCGTGGCGCTTCACCAGCTCAATGACACCGTTGGGGGTGCAGGGCAGCGGGGAGTCCAGCGGCTCAGAAACGTTCAGCACGAGCTTGCCGAGGTTGGTCGGGTGCAGGCCGTCAGCGTCCTTCTCGGGGGCGATGCGCTCCAGCACGCGGTTGGTGTCCAGGTGCTTGGGCAGGGGGCAGCTGCACAATGTAGCTGGTGCACGCCGGGTCGTTGTTCAGCTTGTCAATCTCTGCGTCGAGCTCTTCCTGAGTGATGTCACCGGGCAGGTCCACACGGATGGAGTTAATACCAATCTCTGCGCAGTCGCGGTGCTTAGCGCCCACGTACGAGCGGGATGCGGGGTCGTCACCGACCAGGACGGTACCCAGGCCGGGGGTAATACCCTTAGCCTTGAGCGCCTCGACGCGCTCCTTCAGCTCTTCCTTGATGGCTGCGGCGGTTGCGTTACCGTCTAGAATCTGGGGCATTGTTTTTCCTTCCATAGGTTGCGGCGGGTTCGCCGAAACGGACGGTCTGTGTGTTGAGTTCTAGGGTGTGTGCCTAGCAGGTACCACTCCCCCGCTACGTCCCGTAACGGGTGTAGCGGGCAGGGCGGTAAAAGTATCAGGGCGAAATAACCCCGCCCGCTCAGCACCCGCGGGGGATGTTGAGCGAACGGGGTCATTCATGGGTCTACCAGTTCTCGCTGCCCTGGTAGAGGGGGTACTTGGCGCACAGCGCCTCAACGCGGGCACGCAGCGCAGCGATGTCCGGGTTCGGCAGCAGTACGGAAGCGATAATGTCGGCCACCTCGGTGAAGCCTTCAGCGTCGAAGCCGCGGGTCGCCAGCGCGGGGGTACCGATACGCAGACCGGAGGTCACCATCGGCGGGCGCGGGTCATTCGGCACGGCGTTACGGTTGACGGTAATACCGGCATCGTGCAGCAGGTCCTCTGCTTCCTTGCCGTTGAGGGCGTGGTCGCGCAGGTCAACGAGCACCAGGTGAACGTCGGTACCGCCGGAGGCAATTGCAACGCCGGCGTCCTTCACGTCCTGCTGCAGCAGGCGGTTCGCCAGGATCTGTGCACCCTCAACGGTGCGCTTCTGACGGTCCTTGAACGCCTCAGATGCGGCGACCTTGAATGCGGTAGCCTTCGCAGCGATTACGTGCATGAGCGGGCCGCCCTGCTGACCGGGGAACACTGCGGAGTCAATCTTCTTCTTCAGCTCCTCGGTGCAGAGGATGAAGCCGGAGCGGGGACCGCCCAGGGTCTTGTGCACGGTGGAGGAGACCACGTGTGCGTGCGGGACGGGGTTCGGGTGCAGACCCGCAGCCACCAGGCCCGCGAAGTGAGCCATGTCCACCCACAGGTATGCGCCGATTTCGTCAGCAATCGCGCGGAACGCAGCGAAGTCCAGCTGACGGGGGTACGCGGACCAGCCGGCAATAATCAGCTTGGGGCGCTCAGCCAGAGCCAGTTCACGCACCTGCTCCATGTCAACGCGGCCGGACTCGTCCACGCTGTACGCCACAACGTTGTACAGCTTGCCGGAGACGTTCAGCTTCATGCCGTGGGTCAGGTGGCCGCCGTGTGCCAGGGACAGACCCATGATGGTGTCGCCGGGGTTCAGCAGCGCGTGCATGACGGCGTTGTTCGCCTGCGCACCGGAGTGGGGCTGAACGTTGGCGTGCTCGGCGCCGAAGAGTTCCTTCACGCGGGAAATAGCGAGGGACTCAACGATGTCAACGAATTCGCAGCCGCCGTAGTAGCGGCGGCCGGGGTAACCCTCAGCGTACTTGTTGGTCAGTACCGAGCCCTGGCTTTCGAGGACGGCACGGGGGGACGAAGTTCTCGGATGCAATCATCTCGAGGGTGTTCTGCTGGCGCTTGCGCTCCAGCTCAATGGCTTCTGCAACCTCGGGGTCGAGGTCGGCGAGGGGCATCTCGAGGATCTTCTGCTCGGACATTACGCTCCTGGGAGTGTTTTTGCGTTATCTTCGGTCGCTCATCATCGGGGCTGCCGCGGCGTACGCCGGGCGGTTTTTAGGAGGCGGCGCGCGCCTCCAGCTGAAAACCCTGAATGAAAAAATATGAGCTACACCTCATAATACCGTAAAGCCCGCTTTCCTTCGAGAAGGAAAACGGGCTTTACAAAGCATCACGATGAAGTTTTACACCGCCGCAGCAGGGCATATAAACCGCCCATTAGGCTTATCGGCGGTAGCTACGCGGGGTCTACAAACCCTACGCCTGACGCAGGATAGCGGAAGCATACTCCAGGTACGCCTCGCGAGCGCTCTCCTTCTTACCGCCAGCCACCAGCTGGGTCTGCACCACGTAACCGGTCAGCACCGACAGCACCGCGGCACCGATAACGGTCAGCCACTCTTCGAGCTCCTCTTCGGTGAAGTCCAGCTCGACGGCCCCCCAGGAACGGTAGCGCTCCAGGGACTGATCGCGCAGGTAGCTCAGCTGTTCAGACACCACGGTCGCCAGCTGCGGCATTGCCACAGCCTCGCCCCAGGTGACGAGCAGGTGACGGCGAATCTTGGGGGTGTCCAGCACCTTCAGGCACCCGAACACGTAGTCCCAGGGCTGTTCGGCGCGGATGCGGTCGAAAGGCGCCATGTCCATGCGGGCTGCCGCCAGGATAATCTCATCCTTGGAAGAGAAGTGGTTATAAATCGCTCCGGCAGACAGGCCGGTGGCCGCAATAATGTCGCTCATCGAAGCCTTCTGATAACCGTGCTTGATGAAGCATTCGCGGGCGGTCTCTACAATCTGAGAACGCCTGTTCTTTTGTATTCTTCGCTGACTTTAGGCACACCCTAATCCTAGCGAACTTTTAGCCCATCCGTGCGCATCCCGGTCGCCCGTGACGCGCCTGCATGCGCAAATTCGGCGCAAAATAGAGCAAAAATTCTATAAATACGACTGCCCACAATACGGATGCCCCAACGCAGAAGTCCCAGGTGGATAGCACGAAAAAGCGGGGCATCCCAGGCTCATCAGAAGGTTCACCCTAGAATGCCCCGCTCACAGCGGGTAGCTCAGCAGCAGCTGAGCCCGCTACATATTTTTAGTGGAAGAAGTGGCGGGTACCGGTCAGGTACATGGTCACGCCAGCAGCCTTAGCCGCCTCGATAACTTCCTCGTCACGAATCGAACCGCCCGGGTGCACGACGGCACGCACACCGGCGTCCAGAAGCACCTGCAGGCCGTCAGCGAAGGGGAAGAACGCATCGGATGCGGCAACCGCACCGCGGGCACGCTCGTTACCTTCACCGCCGAGAGTGTTCGCACGCTCCACCGAGAGCTTGCAGGAATCCACGCGGTTCACCTGGCCCATGCCGATACCCACAGCGGCACCGTTATCGGCAAGAAGAATAGCGTTGGACTTGGGCGAACGCAGTGCACGCCACGCGAACTCGAGGTCACGCAGGGTTGCCTCGTCAGCTGCCTCACCGGCAACCAGGGTCCAGTTCTTCGGGTCGTCACCCTCAGCCTGCAGGCGGTCAGCCTCCTGGAAGAGTGCGCCACCGGAAATGGGGCGGTACTCGATAGCCTCGCGGGCAAAGTTCTCGGGCAGAACCAGCAGGCGCAGGTTCTTCTTCTCGCGCAGGATCTCCAGCGCCTCGGGCTCGAAGCCGGGAGCCACAACAACCTCGGTGAAGATGCCCTTGACGGTCTGAGCCATAGCGGCGGTCACCGGGCGGTTAGCGGCAATCACGCCACCGTATGCGGACAGCGGGTCGCAAGCGTGTGCCTTCGCGTGAGCGTCCGCAATCGGGTCAGCCGCGCCGGGGGTTGCCACAGCAATACCGCAGGGGTTGTTGTGCTTGATAACGGCAACAGCCGGCTCGTCGAAGTCGTAAGCGGCACGCAGAGCGGCGTCAGCGTCAACGTAGTTGTTGTAGCTCATCGCCTTACCGTGCAGCTGCTCCGCCTGAGCAATGCCGGGGGCAGCGGCGGGGTCAGAGTACAGGGCGGCACGCTGGTGCGGGTTCTCGCCGTAACGCAGGGTCTCGCTGCGCTCAAAGCCCAGGCCAGCGTACGGGGGCCAGAAGTTGGCATCCTCATCCTGCAGGAACTGGGCTGCGGTCCAGGTAGCCACAGCGGTGTCGTATGCGGCGGTGTGGGCGAATGCGCCAGCGGCAAGGCGGCGGCGCTCGTCCAGGGAGAAGCCACCGTTCTTAGCGGCCTCAACGGTGCGCGCATAGTCGGCAGGGTCTACAACAATAGCGACGGCGTCGTGGTTCTTCGCGGCAGCGCGAACCATGGAGGGGCCACCAATGTCGATCTTCTCGATAATGGCGTCCTGATCGGCACCGGATGCAACGGTCTCAACGAAGGGGTACAGGTTCACAACCACCAGGTCGAACGCCTCAACGTCCAGCTCATTGAGGGTGTCGATGTGCTCCTGCTTGCGGCGGTCAGCCAGAATACCGGCGTGGATGCGCGGGTGCAGGGTCTTCACGCGGCCTTCGAGGCACTCGGGGAAACCGGTCACTTCGGTCACCTCGGTGACGGGTACGCCTGCTGCCGCGATGGTAGATGCGGTGGAGCCGGTGGAGACCAGCGCGACGCCAGCCTCGTGCAGGCCGCGGGCGAACTCCTCCAGACCGGTCTTGTCGTAGACGGAAATGAGGGCGCGGCGCAGGGGCACGCGATCGAGCTCAATGAGAGACACAAATACTCCGATGCTTTAGACGTGTACGCCGGCTCTCGGCGGCACAGCTGGTGGATGGACGTAGCCTGCCAGGATCGACAGGATATGTGTGGGGGTATTCCCCGCCGCTGTGCACCTTTTCCCCTCAGGGGTACTCGGGTGCCACAACGGAACGTGTGTGGGCGGCGGGGTTTGAGCTCGGCTCATTCCGCCGCGAGAATCTAGTGGGCGGAATTAGCTGCCAGACGCAGCGCTACCAGATGCAGCACTGTGGGATTCAGCGCCGTGGGATTCAGCCAGGGATGCGATGGTCTGCACGAGCAGACGGCGCTCCTGCACCTTAATGCGCTCGTGCAGGGTTTCTTCGGTATCGTCCTCCAGAACGGGCACTGCCGCCTGGGCGAGGATGGGGCCGGTGTCAACGCCCGCATCCACAAAGTGGACGGTCAGGCCGGTAATCTTCACACCGTGCGCCAGGGCGTCACGCACGCCGTGCGCACCCGGGAAGGAGGGCAGCAGGGCGGGGTGGGTGTTAATAATGCGGTTGCTGAAACGCTCGACCAGCTGCGCGTCAACAATGCGCATAAAGCCGGCGAACACAATGTAATCGGGGTCGTAGGAAGCGATCTTTTCTTCCAGCGCGCGGTTCCAGGAGGGGCGGTCGGCGTAGTCGCCGGGCTGCACCAGGAAGGTGGGTACACCCGCCGCCTGGGCACGCTCAATGCCCAGACAGGGCTTGTCGGCGCCCACTGCCGCAATGTCGAGGGGAAGCTCGCCCGCTGCTACAGCGTCGAGGATGGACTGAAGATTCGTTCCGGAGCCGGATACCATAACCACAATTCGCACCCGACTAGTATAACCCGTCTCACACCCTTATCCAAAGGGGTCAGAGGCTCACAACACACCTCAAGCCCAAAGGCGAGCATAAAGAAACCCCGGCAGAAGAAATCCTCGCCGGGGTTAGCTGGAGTTAGCCGGGGTACACCAGGGTTCACTGGGCGCAAACTCGACAGGCAGTAAACTCAACAGGTCGCGAGCTCAATAGGTCGCAGGCAGAGGGGGGCGGTACCCTTATAGGTATGTCTACTCCCCCGCAGAACAACCCGAACAACGCACCGAACGATACCCCGCAGCAGCCCACCCCGAACAACGGCACACCGCAGAACCAGCAGGTTCCGCCCCGAGCGCCGCAGCAGGCACCGCAGAACATGATGCCGCAGCCTCGAGGACCTCAGGGCAAGAAGCCGCGCAAGCCCATCGACCCCGTCGAACAGCAGAAAGCGAATATTCGCACCTCGCTCATGCTGATCGTTGCCGCACTGGTCATTTTTGCGGCGTCTTCCTTCGTGCTCTCCACGATGCCGCTTTTCTTGGCGCTCTTCCTCTTCGCGCTCGCCGGCATCGCCCTGAGCATTATTGCGATCGTGCGCACCGCAGTCTACCGCGGCCCCTGGTTCTTCTACATTGCCGCGGGCGTCAGCATTATCTACGGCGCTATGACCCTGCTCGGCGGCATCGGTCTTGCCTTCATGCCCGGCGCGCAGGAGTACCGTGAGTGCCGCGCCGCCGCGCTGACTCAGACCGACATGTACACCTGCGACCAGAAGTTCCAGGGCACGATGGACAAGCTCACCGGCGCATCCAGCTCTAGCTCTTCTTCCGCGCGTTAGTTCTTCGTGCGCGCGCTAGAACCATGGGGCTTCGAGGAGCTGACATCCAGCGGGGGTAGCTCCACGGTAGACGCCTCATCGGTCACCAGCGGAAGGATGCCGGTCTGGCTACGAACCTCAAAGATGCGCTTCATCGCCTGATCAGCGGAGAGAACATCCAGCTCGCGGTCCACAAAGTCGCGCTCTGAATCCTTCTTCTGCTTCTTACGTGCCGCCCTAGCCGCCCGCTTCGCCTCGCGCTTCTGCTCACGCTCATGCGCGCGGTCGCTGGTACGGTCGCTGGCACGGCTCTGTGCGGAATCCTGCGCGGCAGATTCAGCGTGGTCGGAATCGGCTGAGCCATCCTGCGCTGCGTCATCCTGCTCTGAGTCACCCTGTACTGCGGCGGGCTGCTCAAGGCCAAAGCCGAAGTACGCCATGATGCGGCTCGCTCGGCCCTTCGAACGCGGTGCCTGCTCTGCGGGCTCTTCGACAGCGCGCTCAGCTGCCACAGGTTCGGCAGCCTCGTAGACGGGCTCCTGAATCAGCTCGCGAGTCTCCTCCTCGGAGGGGTCATGAGCGTACACGGCGGGGTCATAGGTGCCGTGTTCGTAAGTAGCGTGCTCGTTGGAGGCAAGCTCAACAGATGCTTCAATACTCTCGTAATCCTCAGCATGCGCAGAGTCAACGTAGACAGAGTCAGCGTGGGCAGAGTGCAGGTAATCGACCTGCTGAACGGCCTCAATCGGCTCGTACTGCTCAGCGGGGCTCTCTTCAGCACTAGCCTCTTCGACGGCGGGCTCTTCAGCCACCTCTTCGCGCTCTGCAACGATCTCGGCGAAAGCGTCCGCCGCCGCACGCTGCGCCAGCTGCTCAGTCGCCTCCACGGGGACGGCAACCACCGGCTCCTGCGGATGCACCGGAACATGACCGGTCGCTACCTCAGATACAACAGACTGCTCAGGCTCAGAGACATTCTTCTCAGAAGCCTTCTTAGAGGCAGCCGCGCGTGCCGTCTCTTCCGCCTCGCGCTCAGCTGCTTCACGCTCTGCAGCCTCACGAGCGGCGACTTCCTCAGCTTCACGCTCTGCAGCTTCACGCTCTGCAGCTTCACGCTCAGCCGCCTCACGTGCCGCAGCTTCCTCAGCCTCACGCTCCATACGCTCTGCACGCTCCTGGGCACGCTGCTCACGACGCTGCGCAAAACGCTCACGGCCCTGTGCAAAACGCTCACGGATCGAGGCAGTAAAACTCATCAGACGCTCACCCAAGTTCGGGCGCTCATCCGCAAAACGAGGCAGCTCACGGCTGCTATCCGGCACCAGGGCGCGGCTCAGCAACATACCGAAAGTCACGCCGGCACCCACCGTCAACGCGGTATGCGCCGCAAAAGTCAGCGGCTCAGCACCAACCTCCGTAAAACGACCAATACCCAGAGAGCCGTACGAAATCCAGCCCAGCCACAGGGTACCAAACGACGTCATAATACCGGTCATCACGCCCAGCACCACCGCAGAAATTAGCGCAGACAGCGGGCGGAACGGAACCTTCAGGGCAACCCACTCATCCAGGTGATCCTCACCCTCACGCAAGAACCACCAGCCAGCAATCGCACCGGCACCCAGCGGCACCAGCAGACCCACCAGACCGAACGTACCCATTGACTCAGGCACAGCACCCAGAATCGGAAGCATCGGCAAAGTACCAACATCACTACTGGTCAAACCAACCGAGGTACCCGCACCAAAGGAGAAACCGGCACCGGTCGACCACGCAATCGCATAAATCACCAGGTTCGGCAAGAAACCCAGCTGCAACAGAGTCACCGCAGTATCACCCACAGCGCCCGCATGCAGCTCCTGGTAAGTGGCAACAATCTGCGACCAGCCCGCCAAAATACCGATACCCAAAAGCACCGCACCCAGACCAACCAGCGCCACAAAAGCAACCACCGCAGCACGCACCACAGCCCAGGCATACGAACCCGCCCAACGCGAATACTGACTCATCTGCGAAATTTGCTCCGCAGTATCAACACCCACCATGCGCGAGAGCGAACGCGCCTCACGGTAGCCACCCCACATCAGACCAGCCACCACAATACCCAAAGGCACCAGGGCAGCATTCAACGCCTGAAGAGGCTGCGGATGCGGGCTCGCCCAACCGTACATCGCCGAACTAATCAGCGCATAGGTCACCGAACCGGACAGCACCGGAATCAAAAACTCACCCTCATACGAGGCGCGCGCCAGGCGACGACCCGAACGATAACAGAGCAGCAGAGGCAGAATACTCAAACCCAGCGGCACCAGCGTCATCGTGCCGGCAGAAGCACCAAAAGCAGCCGCAAGATCCAAAGGAACACCGTGAATCAGAAGCCACAGGTGCGCCGACATGGCGGCCACGGAGGAGAACTCCATGTCGCCAAAACCCTTGGTCGCCCACACGGCAGACATCGCCGCAAACACAGCAAGCGCAGAGAACAGGGCAGTAACAATTAGCTCAACAACACCCTGAAGCCACAGAGGCATGGGCATGGAATAACGAGAGATAGGTGAGGTGCTTTTCATCGTCCTTCAATCATGCCACGAATTAACGATGAAACCCGCCTCCGATTAACACTCGAAAGCGGGTTCTCACAACTATTCACACAGGTATTCATCCAGACGCGCACGTGAGGGCGCGTATCAGGCGAAGTTTTACTGCTCAGTCCACGGGTTGGAAGCCTCAACACCCCACGCCCGGTACACCTGCGCCTTAGAAGAAATCAGCTCCAAATCATAGGCGCTCGCACTCGCCGCCATCAGACCCTCCAAGGCGGCGGTAGGCAGCGGACCGGCATCATCACGACCCACGGCATGCACGCCGCGCGGCGCCTGACGGCCAGCCCACTCGAGGCTCACGCGCGCATCCACATTAATAACGTGGTCGCCAAAGCGCTCAAGAAGTTCGGTAATCCAGCGATCAGTTTCCGGGTAGGGGTACAGGCCCTTCAGCTCGCCAATGCTCAGCACAGAAATGTACATGTGCCGGAACGAGCGGCGGCGCAGAAAAGCGACCACGGCGGGGTCTGGATCCGCCTTACGGATCTCCGCAAGAACGTCGGAGTCCAGGAGCATACCGGAGAAATTCATACCCCTAATGCTACGCTACGCGCAGACCGGCGTACTGAATAGCGGGGATGCCCTCGGGGTTCGGCAGAAGAAGGAAGTTCAGGAACTCGTCGCGCTTAGAAGAAATGCGGGAGTAATCGTCAATGCTGACTGCGGTGTATCCGCCTCGCGCGGGGACAGCTGCGGCACGCAGGCTTTCCTGGTAGGAGCGGGAGGGGGTTCAGAGAGATTGCTGCTTCGGTTGCAGAGCCGTTGTACATGTGACAACCTGCGCCGTGAGTGGCGCGATCCTTTCGCGTTGCTCTTGTCTGTACCAATTACCACCGGTTATTCCGGTGGTGAATACAAACCGCTTCGTCATCCGAGCCACCCGTGAACATGGGGTTGGCGTTCGACCATAGTCGGAGCTTATCAGTCGAAACTCTTGAAGCTGGGTTTAGCTTACAGCATTTTCTCAAGTTAAGTAAAGCGTTTTGTGAAAGAGATTTAGATTATTAGCATTTTGGCTTGTGAGAGCACTTTAAATGGCGTGAATTTTTGATACGGCGCGGAATATCTTATGTGAATACCGGTGTTTTTATGCGTTAAAAACTCCCCCACCAAAAATACGAAATACACCCCAAGCCACCGCTCAATAGTCGCCCCAGCAACCAGCCCGACAGTCAGTCCAACAGCCAGCCCGGCAGCCGCCAGCAAATGACCGGCAACAAGGCGCAAACCCGCACGATACGCGATAATGAGCTGGTGAGCGCCAACAACCCCTTCCCCGAAATTCCCGTCACCGTACCGCAGATTATTCGCCAGGCCGGGCACCGCACCCTACCAGCGCGGTGTCGCCTACCAGCGCAACCGCGAAGTCATCCGCTACAGCTACGACGAAGACGAGCGAACCCTCACCGGGCTCGTCAACGGAAGCACTATCATCCCCTACGAAGTGACCATTCGCTTCTTCCCCGCCGTCAGCGGCTCCGCAACCTTCACCGCCCGCTGCACCTGCCCCGTGCTCACCGACTGCAAGCACGCCGTAGCGCTCATGCTCACCGCGCTCGACCGCGCCTCCGTAGCGAAAAAGGCACTCAGCGAACACCCCGGACCGGTCGGCGTACCCGGTGCCGCAGCAAAGGACGCGGCAGAGGCAAAGAGATCCGCAGATTCAAAGAGCGCGGACGTTGCGGAGGCAAAGAAAGCCGCCGACCCGCTCGCGGCGCTACGCGCCTCCGGTGCACTCACCACCGCGGCAAAACTGCCCGCACCCGATGCATCGACTGCCGAGCCCGAAAACCCCCAGGGAAGCTTTGCGCTCAACGAGCTAGGTGCCTCCCCGAGCCTGCAGGCAGAGGCATCCGCCACCAAAATCTCGGCATGGCGACGCGACCTCTCCTCCGTTCTTTCCGCACGTCAGGACCTTGCGGGCATTGATTCAATGCGCGTGAGCGGCGCCCTGGATTTCTCGCTGAGCGTCTCCGGCTCCTACGCGCGCGGCCGCAATATGCCCGGGGCAACCCCCAGCATTAACCTGCTCGCCCGCCCGCTCATGGCGTCCAAAACCGGGCGCTGGATCAAGGGCGGACTCAGCTGGGAAACCTTCGCCTCCAGCGTGGGCGGACCCGTCGGGCGGCACGAAATCTACCCCGAACACGAACGATTCTTCGCCGAACTCTACTCGATCGCCCGCCCCTGGCAGAACATGTACTCCTCGCACCGCGACTGGATCTCGATTAGCGCTTCTGCCTCCACTCTGCTCTGGGACGTACTCGCCCGCGCGGAGGATATTGGCCTGCCCCTGCTGATCAACGGCCGCGAGGTGAACTACGCCGTGCTGAGCCCCGCACAGGTGCGCCTGCACGCCGCCACTAGCGAAGAGAAGCACGCGGAAGGCGCCGGACTGCAGCTTCAAGCCGCGCTCAGCTGGGAAGGACGCGAAGGCGAACTTCTGCGCCAGCTCTGGCTGCCCGCCGCGCACTGCCACCCCATCGGCACCCCACGCACCGGCTTCTTTGCCCTGGGCGGGCTCGCTCAGCAGGAGTACGAACAGGCGGCCAAGGCGGTGCACTGGAAGACCGCGCGCCCCGGCGCGCTGGATGAAGTGGGCCGCGAATCTTTCGTGCACAAGACTGCCCCAAAGGACGCACGGGAGGTACCTGCCGAGCCCTCTACCCCGACCATCAACCCGGCGCAGGGTGAACGGGTGCGCTACTCCCCCGCCGTGCCCGAACTGCCCGAGGGCGTGGAGCTGGCGCTCATCCCCCTGGTTGAACCGCTCGATGCCGCCTCCGAATCGCTCATTAGCGCTGGAACCGTGCACATTCCCGCCGCGGAACGCGCCACGTTCCAGAAGGAATACCTGCCCGCGCTCAGCCGCTCCATTCCCTCGCTGACCCCCGATCCGGCGCTGGGGCTACCGCACGTGAAGCCGCCGCATCTGGTGCTTGACATCAGCTTTGACGAGCAGGTACGCCACGACGCGCAGCTGAGCTGGCATTGGGAGTACCCGCTGAACCCCTTCGCGGAGGACAGCGTGGAGGAGGACAGCACTGATGAGGCGAGCGCTAAGGAGGCGAGCGCCCAGAATCCTGCGATCGGCTCCGATGTGTACTCCCTGCCCGTTTTCGGCTACCCCGGCGAAGAGGGCGGCGAGGTTCGCGATGAGCGTTTTGAGGCGCGCGTGCTGCGTTCGGTGCGCACCATTCTTGCTGCCCACCCGGCGCTTTCCGGGCTGGAGGAGCGCCGCATCGAAGGCTGGGAAACCCGCGAGCTGCTCAGTGCGATTCTGCCGAAGCTTCGCCGTGTTTCCGCTGTTCAGGTGCGTTTTAACGGCACCCCGCCACAGTTCGTGGAGGCAACCGACGCGCTGATTGAAATCACCGTGAGCGAGGGCAATTCTCGTGACTGGTTCGGTCTGGGCATTGCGGTGAAGGTCAATAATTGGACCGTGCCCTTCGCACAGATTTTTGAGGCGCTCGACCGCGGGGCGGACCGTATTCTGCTCGGTAACGGCACCTATTTCTCGCTGCGTCGACCCGAGTTTAAGACCCTGCGCACCCTCATTGCGGAGGCTCGCGAACTCGACGATGCGGGCGGTGAGTTGCGCATTAACCGTCACCAGGCGGGGCTGTTCTCTGAGCTGGAGTCGCTGGCGGCGAGCGTGCATACAACCGCGCGGTGGGATGCTCAGGTGCGTTCGCTGCTGGAGCTGGTTGAGGGCCTGGAGGATGCCGAGGAAAGCACCGAAGAAAGCGCCGAGGAAAGCACCGAAGAGAACTCTGAAAAGGGCACTAAAAAAGCACTCGATAAGGGCGCTCAGGGTTCCCCCGCACCTCAGAAGGCTTCCCGCCGGGTTATCGCTCAGCACCCGGTACCCACCGGCTTGCAGGCGATCCTGCGCCCCTACCAGGTGGAGGGTTTCCAGTGGCTGTCCTTCCTGTACGAGCAGCGGCTGGGCGGTATTCTCGCCGACGATATGGGTCTAGGTAAGACCGTGCAGGCTCTCGCCCTGCTCGCCCACGCGATTGAGGAGCACCGTGCCGCCTCCGAACGTGCCGCCGAGCATGGTGAGAGCGTCGAGCCGTTCGCGCCCTTCCTCGTGGTTGCGCCGACTTCCGTCATCACCAACTGGGCGGCGGAGGCGGAACGCTTCCTGCCCGAGGCGAAGGTCGTGACCATCACCGAAACCACCGCCGGTAAGACTCCGATTGCCGAGCGGGTTGCCGGGGCTCACCTGGTACTGACCAGCTATACGCTGCTGCGCATGGACGAGGAGGCCTACACCGGCTACGCCCGCACGCTAGGCCGTACCGTTGACGATTCCACGGGAGAGCAGTCCGCCCCCGAAGGCTGGGGTGCGCTCCTGCTGGACGAGGCGCAATTCGTCAAAAACACCGGCACTCGTGCCTGGTCCATCGCCCGCGCGATGCCCGCCCGCACCAAGATTGCGATGACCGGCACGCCCATTGAGAACAACCTCATGGAGCTGTGGGCGCTGCTGGCAATTGTGGCGGACGGCCTGTTCCCCTCCGCCCGTGCGTTCCGTGACCTGTACGCTCGCCCGGCGGAGTCCGCTGAGGACCCGGCGCACGCCGCGGCGACGGCGGCTCGTCTGCGCCGGCGCATCCGCCCGCTTATGTTGCGCCGCACCAAGGAGCTGGTGGCGGCGGAGCTTCCGGCGAAGAACGATACGCGCGTGAACCTGCCGCTGGCTCCCGGTCACCGCCGCATCTATGACACGCATCTGCAGCGTGAACGCCAGAAGGTGCTGGGTCTGCTGGAGGATATGGATAAGAACCGGTTCACGATCTTCCAGTCGCTGACCCTGCTGCGCCGTCTGGCGCTTGATGCCGCGCTGATTGATCCGGAAGCCTACGCTGGGGTGTCGTCGGTCAAGCGCGACTACCTGGTTCAGCAGCTGCCCGACCTGCTCGAGAAGGGCCACCGTGTGCTGGTGTTCAGCCAGTTCACCGGCTACCTCAAGAGCATTTCGGCGCGCCTGGCGGAGGAGGGCATCGGCCACCTGTACCTGGACGGTTCGACCCGCAACCGCGCCGAGGTCATCGAGGCGTTCACGAGCGGTCAGGAGCCGGTGTTCCTCATTTCGCTCAAGGCTGGCGGTTTCGGTCTGAACCTGACCGAGGCAGATCACGTGTTCATCATGGATCCGTGGTGGAACCCCGCCGCCGAGCAACAGGCGGTGGACCGCATTCACCGCATCGGCCAGGACAAGGAGGTGCACGTCTACCGCCTGGTCGCTGAGGGCACCATCGAGGAGAAGGTCATGCAGCTCAAGGAGTCAAAGGCCGCGCTCTTCGATGCGGTGGTCGGTGAGGGCGAGTTCGCCTCCGCGGCGGTGACGGCTGAGGATGTGCGTGAGCTGTTCGCGCCAGCTGTTGAGCGTTAGCCTGCCGGCATAGAGCGGTAGCTGTCATTTTTCGTCAACTCGTTACGCCTCAGGCTAGATTCGCCCCCTGATTCTAGCCCCGCCCTTCTCAACCGGGCATCTGGGGCGTAGCCTTGTAGAACTATCCAAAGCAACTATTTGGGAGGCGCCGCCTCCCCCACTCTAAGGAGCATCATGAGCTACAACGTACCCAACGTAAAGTTCAACGACGGCCGAACCATCCCGCAGCTGGGCTACGGCGTGTGGCAGGTTGAGGACGAGGTCGCCGAGAAGGTCGTGGGCACCGCCCTGGAGACCGGCTACCGCCACGTCGACACCGCCGCTATCTACGGCAACGAGGCGGGCGTGGGCCGCGCTATCGCTAACTCCGGCGTGGCTCGCGAGGACATCTTCCTCACCACCAAGCTGTGGAACTCCGACCAGGGCTACGAGAGCGCTTTCGAGGCGTTCGAGGCTTCCCTGGAGAAGCTGGGCACCGACTACGTTGACCTGTACCTGATTCACTGGGCTAAGCCGCAGCAGGGCCTGTACCTGGATTCCTGGCGTGCGCTGATTGAGCTGCAGAAGCAGGGCAAGGTCCGCTCCATTGGTGTGTCGAACTTCCCCGAGGAGCAGCTGCGCGAGATTATCGAGGAGACCGGCGTGGTTCCGGTCATCCACCAGATTGAGCTGCACCCCTACTTCTCGCAGGAGGCGCTGCGCGCCGTTCACGCTGAGTACGGCATCGCGACTCAGGCGTGGAGCCCACTGGGCAACGGCAGCGACCTGCTGCAGAACCCCGTGCTGGCTGAGATCGCGGAGCGCCACGGCGCAACCCCCGCGCAGGTCGTGCTGGCATGGCACCTGGCTAAGGGCACCGTGGCTATCCCGAAGTCTGTGACCCCCTCCCGCATTGAGGAGAACCTGGCGTCGGTGAACGTGAAGCTGACCGCCGAGGACATCGCGGCTGTGGATGCGCTTTCCACCCCCGAGGGTCGTATTGGCGCTGACCCGGCGAACATCGACTTCTAAGGTGTAGCTCGGGCGTAGAGCTCGATACACGCCTAAATAAAGCCCCGACAGGCACGGATAGTGCTTGTCGGGGCTTTTGTGCGCTCTTGCGGGAGCTAAGGTTTTAGAGAATGATCATTCGCTGATTGCTCAACAGGTCAGCGAACGCTCGCGCTCTCCCCCGCTAGTTCTCGTCCTCCACCAGCAGGGAGAGGGAGATGCGGCGGCGCGCCGGGTCGACCTCCACGACGCGCACCTGCACGATGTCGCCGCTACGCACAATGTCGTGCGGGTTCGCCACGTAGCCGCGGCTCATCTGCGAGATGTGCACGAGGCCGTCCTGGTGCACACCAATATCCACGAACGCACCGAATGCCGCCACGTTCGAGACCGTACCCTCGAGCACCATGCCGGGGCGCACGTCCTCGAAGTGCGAGACGGACTCGGAGAAGCGGGCGGTGCGGAAGCTACCGCGCGGGTCCAGGCCGGGGCGGCGTAGCTCGGTGAAGATGTCCTCGACCGTGTACACGCCGGCGGTGCCTTCGTCCGCGCTCGCCTGAGTATCGCTATCCTGCACGTAGTCGGCGGGGTTCAGCCCGGCGAGCGGGTCGGTTCCGTCCGAGGTGCCCAGGGCGCCGGCAACCCAGTGGGCGCCGTTGCGTGCCTGCGCGTCGGCAATAATGCGGCGCGCGAGCGGGTAGGCTTCCGGGTGCACGGCGGAGGCGTCCAGCGGCTCCTCACCGCCGCGGATGCGGATGAATCCTGCCGCCTGGCGGAAGGTTTTCGCGCCCAGTTGCGGCACGTTCAGCAGCTGCTGACGGTTCGCGAAGGCGCCGTGTTCGGTGCGATAGGCAACGATGCGTTCGGCGGTTGCGGTGCCCACGCCCGCCACGTGCGCGAGCAGCTGCACGGAGGCGCTATTGAGGTTCACACCCACGGCGTTCACACAGTCTTCGACGGTGTCGTTGAGGGCGCGGCGCAGGGCGGCGGGCGGCACGTCGTGCTGATACTGGCCCACGCCGATGGACTGCGGGTCGATTTTGACGAGCTCGGCGAGCGGGTCCTGCAGGCGGCGGGCAATCGAGACGGCGCCGCGTACGGTCACGTCGTAGTCGGGCAGCTCGGCGGCTGCGAGCGCGGAGGCGGAGTAGACGGAGGCGCCCGCCTCCGAGACGGTCACCTTCTGAGGTGCTTCTGCGCCTTCTTCGCGCAGGGCGCGGATTAGTTCGCTGGCGAGCTTGTCGGTTTCGCGGCTTGCGGTGCCGTTGCCAATGGCGATGAGTTCCACGCCGTAATCGCGGCAGGCGGCGGCGAGCTCGCGCAGTGCTTCTGCCCATTGGTTGCGCGGGGCGTGCGGGTAGACGGTGCCCACGCGCAACGGCTCACCGGTGCCGTCAACCACGGCGTATTTCACGCCGTGGCGCAGGCCAGGATCCAGGCCGAGGGTGGTCTTGTGCCCGGCGGGCGCGGCGAGCAGAATATCGCGCAGGTTGGAGGCGAACACCTCTGTCGCGTGCTGTGCGGCGGCGTCGAGTAGCTGGTGGCGGATGCGTTCGGCAAGGCGCGGGCGCAGGTGGCTGCGCCATGCGGTGCGCACGGTGGCGGCGAGCCAGCCGAGTACGCGGTCTTCGTCGTCGACGGTGTTGAGCACCTGCACGGGGATGCGTAGCGCGGCGGCGACTTCACGCTCGTATGCAGAACGGACGTTCTCGTAATTTTCGGCGGCAGCCTCAGCTTCAGCGCGGGCGGCACCGCGCAGGCGGCTAAGCGCCATGGGGGCGGGTGCCACATCCACCTTGAGGCGCACCACGCCGGTGTCTTTGGCACGGTGCAGCGCCAGCACGCGGTGCGGCGGAATGGAACGAATACGGTCCGAGAAGGCGAAATAGTCGGAGAACTTCGCACCGATGCTTTCCTGACCGGTAATCACGCGGGACTCAATCACGCCGCCTTCACGCAGGCGCTTGAGGAGCTTTTCGCTCAGTACCGGGTCGGTGAGGGCGCGGTCAACCAGAATCGCGCGGGCACCGTCAAGGGCCTCTTCGGCACTGTGAATCTGCAGGGCCTCGTCCGCCTCTGCAACCTCAATGCTCTCGTCTTCGTCGTTTCGGTGCCGTCGGTAATGTACGCGGCAGCGATGGCGTGCGCCTCGGCGAGGGGCACCTCCAGCAGGTCTTCGACGAGGGAATCAAGCCCGGCGGCACGCGCCATCTGGGCGCGGGTCACGCGCTCGCTGCGGTACGGGGCGTAGATGGCGTTCACGTCTGCGATAGTGGCGGCGTTCATGAGCGAGGAACGCAGCTGCAGCAGGGTGAGCGGGTCAATGAGGCCTTCGTCGGCGCGTTCGGTGAGCGCTTCGAGCACGCGGTTGCGGCGCTCTTCGAGGGCGCGGAGCTGGCCCAGGCGCGACTGGATGGTGCGCAGCTGGGTGTCGGTGAGTGCGCCCGTTGCTTCTTTGCGGTAGCGGGCGATGAAGGGTACGGAGTTGTCGGCGTCGAGTAACGCCACGGCTGCGCGGATGCGGTGCGGCGCAATGCCGGTTTCTACGGCGAGCACGTTGATGAGGTGCTCGGCGGGCTGCTCAGTCTTGCCGCCTGTTTCGTGTTTTTCGCGGTGTGCGGCGCTGCTGGGTTCGTTGCCGGCGGCACTGCTGGGCGCGGGGTGTGCAGTTCGATCCGCGCGCGGGCGGATGCTGCTCGGGAGGGGGGTGTTCGCTCATCCTTCCAGTTTCGCATATTTCGCCGCGGCTCATGGGTTGACCGGTAATGCTGAGAAAAGAGTCAGCGCGGGGCGTATTTTGCTCGCCTGTGCGGGTGCGGGTAAGCATATTTCTATCGCATCTTCTAGTGCAGATTACGAGTCTTTACGCACATTTTGCCCTGTGGGTGCGCTAAATATTGTCATCTTTCCGTAAGAAACCGTGTTAGGGGTTCACATATTTGAATAGTGCTTAGTTTCAGCGATAAATTTAGATAAAAGAGCATATTTTTTGAAAAAATATCTCTTATTCGTGCAGATAAGGGGTGGCCTCACACCACGCAAACGCCCTTATCTGCGTGCACACATTCAGGGTTTCGGCGGCACGGTACGACAAGGTGCCGCCACATCCCGCAGATGAAAGAGGGACCCATGCGCGAACAAGCCGCGCTATCAAACGCGCCGGAGGGCTACTTAGATTTTCACGACGAGTACGCGGAACTCATCGCCGAACTCGCCGCGCTGGGGTTCACCCCTACCCAGGTTCTCCGCCGCCTCAACTTTCTGTACCCGCGCATCAACAAGAAGTACCTGAACTATGCGCTGAGCTCCGGCATCTGGCAGTTTGGCCCGGTCACGGCAGACGCCCCGAGCTACACGGTGCTCGCCTGCGGCCTCTGGTACGTTTTCGCGGAAGCCTACGATCTGCCTCCGGAGCCCGAGTACACGGCGCTGATTCTTGATTGCGATATTATTCACGACCTGCCGCCCGCGCTGGAGGCACGCCACTTCAACAATGAAGACATTGCACACGTTCTGGCGAAGATTGGCGCAACGCTCAAGTACCTTGCCGCACACCCCTACTCCCAGCTGGAGGAAGAAGCCTACGCGCAGACCCTCGAGGACATCCGGCAGCGAGGCGTGAAAGAAATCGGCACCGAGGGCGGTAGCCTGTACACCCTGCTCGCCTCCAGCATGGAGGGCGAATCCGCGTGGCCTGCCCCCGCACAGACGGTCAACGATTACCTCGGCGACGGCGACTGGTCCCTGGGCATGCTCCGCACCGGCATTTACCCGGCGGAGGCGCTCGAGAACGAGTGGTATATCGACGCCGCGGCGGTACCCGAGGATTTTGCACCGAAGACTCTGAGCCTCTTTTTGAGCTATTGCGCCCGCTACGACCGCGAGCCGACGGCGCTGAACTACGGCTACTGGTCTACCATTCCCACGCTCATTGAGCAGGTGCCGCCGCTGGGTGCGGTACGCGCCAAGTTCGGTTCCTGGCAGACGACTCTGCATCGCGGACGCACGCAGATTGCCCGCGAGCTGCGCCTGTGGACGAAGAACGAAGCCAACACAGCTGCCGTGGAGGCGGGCGCCGCTGAGTCGAAGGAGTCCGAGGCGAGCGCCGCTGAGGAGCTTGAGCTCCTTGATGCTGAGCTGACTAACGCTGAGTTGGCTAACGCTGAGCTCACCGAAGCAGAACTAGCAGAGCCGGATACCCCGGACGGCTCCCCTGCGGGCGCTCCCACGGAACCGGCAGAACAGGCAGAACCCGCACGTCTGAGCGCCCGCGAACTCACCGAGCAGGGCATCGGCGTGGTGCAGACCGCCCACACCGACCTGGCGGCGTACCACCGCACCCAGTGGGAGCAGACGGTGGAAGTCTTCGGCGAACGCCTCGCGCAGCTTGCCTGGAACCGCCGCCTGAGCACCTACTACTTCTTCGACGGCGCCTGCCTGGAAGACGCCGACCCGACCCCCGTGGTGACGGTCTTCCGTTCCCCCACCGGCTTCCTCTGCGAGCTTGAACCCACCGTCGAGGCGTTGCCCGCCTTCGACCCGGAGTTCCTGCAGGAGCACGGCTGGAGGCACCCGGTACCGGTGCATGCGCTGTGGAATCTGCACGCGCTCGACCCGCTGGAGGCAGCTGCCGCCGTCATCGAGGCGATGCGTTCGGGTTGCGGTTGTGAACGTTGGGATTTCTACCGCACCGATGACGACAACGACCCGCTTGCCGAAGAGGCTGAGATGGCTTCCGTCTAAGCAAGCACTCCCGCGAGCCTCACAGGTTTATCTTTAGAGATAGCGAAAGCCCGCGTCCCCACTCCAAGAGAAGTAGGTGACGCGGGCTTTACGCGTACGCTGATAGCCGGTACTGGCAACCAGTATGGCTTAGCGTGGGTGTTTAGCGTGCCGAGAAAATCTCGGACGCCTCCACAATCGCAATCTGCGCGGTGCGGGTCGAGATTGCTTCGTGGCGGCGGGCATCAGCGCGGCGCTTGAAGACCCAACCGATACCCAGAATCACGAACCAGACGGGCATCGCGAGCAGACCCATGAGAGTTTCCTCGTTCATGGTCAGCACACCAATGGTGAAGGCGAAGAACGCCAGAGCCAGCCACGCGGAGAAACGGCCGCCGGGCAGACGGAACTTCGACTTCTTGTGGCGCGAGGGGAACTTCTTGCGGTACATCAGGTAGCTGACCATAATCATGGCCCACGCAAAAATCACGAGCACCGCAGCCACGGTGGTGACCAGGTTGAACGCACGAGAGATCGAGTCACCCGCGTAGAGCAGCACAATCGAGGACAGCAGCATCACGGCGGAAAGGAACAGCGCGTTACGCGGCACACCGTTCTTGGAAATCTTGCCCAGGAACTGCGGTGCACTGCGCTCGCGTGCCAGGCCGAATGCCATACGCGAGGTGGAGAAGATACCGGAGTTCGCCGAGGAGGTTGCGCTGGTAATCACCACGAAGTTGATGATGTGCGCGGCGATACCCAGGCCCGCCATGGTGAACATGGCGACGAAGGGGCTCTTATCGGGGCTGACCAGTCGCCAGGGGGTGACCATCAGGATGACGGCGAGCGCGCCCACGTAGAAGACCATAATACGTACCGGTACGGCGTTAATTGCCTTGGGCAGGGTCTTTTCGGGGTCCTGGGTTTCTGCGGCGGTGGTACCGACGAGCTCGGAGCCCATGAACGCGAAGACGGCAATCTGGAACGCGCCGAGGAAGCCAATCAGGTGGTTGGGGAACATGCCGCCGTCGTTCCAGAGGTTTGCGACGGATGCCTGCGCACCACTGGGCGAGGTGAAGCCGACGGCGATCATGCCGCCACCAACGATAATCAGGGCGACGATGGCGACGATCTTAATCATGGAGAACCAGAATTCGATTTCGCCGAAGTTCTTCACGGAGACCAGGTTCAGGGTCAGCAACACGCCGATGACAGCGAGCGCCGGAATCCATGCCTGCAGATCGGGCCACCACATGTGCAGGTAGCCGACGATTGCGATGATGTCCGCGACGGCGGTAACCACCCACATGAACCAGTAGGACCAGCCGAGGAAGAATCCCGCCATGGGGCCGACGAGGTCGGTGGTGAAGTCGGAGAAGGACTTGTACCTCAGGTTGGAGAGCAGAATCTCCCCCATAGCTCGCAGCACCAGGAAGATGACGGCGCCGATGAGCATGTACACGAAAATAACTGAGGGACCCGCCATGGAGATGGCGCGACCGGAGCCCATGAACAGGCCGGTACCGATGGCACCGCCGATTGCGATGAGCTGGATGTGGCGGTTGCTTAGACCGCGGTGCAGTCGCTCTCCCTGTTCGGGAGCTTTAGGATTCAGGCTGACGTTGTTCTGTTCAGTCACGACGTCCTCTTTTCAGCGGTTGTACCCCGTACCGCATGTGCCGTTACTGGAATAAGAATCGTTAGATCGCAGCGGGCACGGTCACTGTATGAATATGCGGCCATTTGCTTGCGGGGTGTCCCCGGATTTCGGGGCGAGGCTAGAGCTCTATCAGATACCGCGCGGCATTCGGAAGTGTCACGCTATCGATTGACGCGGAGTTTTTCTGAGAGCTCTCACAGCTACTTGGATAGTTATTCTACAGGTGTTAAGTGCAAGAAAACAGGATTTACGGCAAAAATGTGACCTATTTCTATTATTCACGTCATATCAAGCGGCGTAAAAAATGCCGCCCGGAACGTAAACAGGCAGGCATGAGGGCACGCGAAAGCCCCGCCTCCGCATCCTCAAAGAATGCAGAAACGGGGCTTACCAACAGCACTACCGGAGCGCTACAGAAAGAGCAGAAACTACTTCTGACCAGCCTTGTCAGCAGCCTTGTCAACAACATTGCCAGCAGCCAGCGCACGAGCACGCTTCGCCGCGTGGCGGCGGGTCAGAATCTCGTAGCCAATAGCCAGAGCAATGAACCAGATGGGGGTCAGTGCCAGGCCGATTGCGGTGTCCGGGTACAGGCTCAGGGCGTAGACCATGACGGCGAAGAAGACCAGACCAAACCAGCTCATGCCAATACCCCAGGGCATCTTGTACGCGGATGCCTCGTGGCGCTCCGGGAACTTCTTACGGTAGACCAGGTACGCAATCAGGATCATGCTCCAGGTGAAGATACCCATCATCGACGCCACCGAGGTCACCACGGTGAACGCCTCCATAATGCCGCTACCGGCATACAGCATGACCAGGCTAAACAACAGCATCACGGTGGTCAGGTACAGGGCGTTAGCAGGCACACCGTTCTTGGTGAGCTTACCCAGCGCGGAGGGTGCGGCGCCGTCGTGCGCCAGACCGTAGACCATGCGGGAGGTCGAGAAAATACCGGAGTTCGCCGAGGACGCCGCGGAGGTCAGCACCACAAAGTTCACCAGGGAGGCGGCAACAGCAATGCCCGCCAGGGAGAACATGCCCACGAAGGGGCTCATGGACTTATCCAACTTGTCCCAGGGGGTGACGGCGAGGATGGTCAGCAGCGGCAGGGCGTAGAAGAGGCCAATGCGGAAGGGTACCGCGTTAATCGCCTTGGGCAGGGTGCGTTCGGGGTGTTCGGTTTCCGCCACGGCGGTACCGACCAGCTCAGCACCCACGAAGGCAAAGAGCGCAATCTGGAAGGCACCCAGGAAGCCCGTCAGGCCCTGGGTAAAGATACCGCTACCGGAGGGGCCGGGGCGATCCCAGAGATTTGCCACGGAGGCGACGGTACCGTCGGGCGCAGTGAAGCTAAAGGCAACCATGAGCGCACCAACAATAATGAGGGCGACAATAGCGACGATTTTAATGACGGCGAACCAGAACTCGATTTCACCGAAGTTCTTCACCGAGGGCAGGTTCAGCAGCAGCAGAGCCACGATAACGGTCAGCGCCGGGATGAAGGCTGGGATTTCCGGCCACCAGTATTTGATGTAGCCGGTAATAGCAATGACGTCCGCGATACCTGTGACGACCCAGAAGAACCAGTACGACCAGCCGACGAAGAAGCCGGCACGCAGGCCGAGGATGTCAGTAATGAAGTCGGTGAAGGACTTGTACTTGGGGTTGGAGAGCAGAATCTCGCCCATGGCGCGCAGAACAAAGTAGATGACGCTACCGATAATCGCGTACACAAAGACGATGGAGGGGCCGGTCAGGGCGATGGTCTTTGCCGAGCCGAGGAAAAGGCCGGTGCCGATGGCGCCGCCAATAGCGATCAGCTGGATGTGTCGGTAGCTTAGTCCGCGCTGAAGCTTGGAGTGCTCAGCTTCGGAGTCTAGGCCGGTGACGGAGTTGTGCTGCATTGGCTGCTGTGTCACGTATTTCTCTTTCCTGCGTCGATTCGCCCTAAATTTCACTCGGGGGCGAGTCCGGGTGGTTGGTATTCGTGCATAATCCTGAACGGCGCGCCAGGAGGCGGTTCCCGCGTTTCCCGAGCCGGCGCGGTGCGCTTGGGCTTGTGGGCTCCGATTTCGCGGGGCTTCCGATTTCTTGCATCACCAATATAGGGTTATGCAGAGAATGCATAATTTCAAATTTTACCCCCTCATACCCACACAAGTACAAGGAATACAACATCACCAGATTTTTGAGACGGGGCGATTGGGACGGGGCGAGCCTGTGGGCATCCCTCAGCCTCCACCCGAAACTCGCCCCGCACCGCCCTTAGATCGCACCCCTTCTCTGTACGCTTCTCCCGGGTTTTCAAAAAATATTTAGAAACTTTACGTGTAAAACTTTACACAGCGAGAAACCGGGTCTAGAGTAGAAACCGTTCAACAAAAACCTAACCAACCAGCTACAGAACAGAAGGACAACATCATGGGCAAGTTCTCCAACGCAGCACTGCGACTCACCGCCGGCGCACTCATCCTCGACGCAGGCGTCAAGAAGCTCAAGGCAGACGAAGGCACCTACGCCTTCCTGCAGCAGATGGCGGCAACCGGCGTACCCGCAGTCTCCAAGCTGGACGCAGCAACCTTCGGCAAGCTCATCTCCGGCGCAGAAACCGCACTCGGCGCAACCCTGCTGACTCCCTTCATCCCCGCACGCCTGGCGGGCGCAGGCCTGACCGCATTCGCGGCAAACCTGATGACCATGTACTTCCGCAACCCGGACATGCACGACGAGTTCTTCCGCCCCACCCAGGACGGCCAGCAGCTCGCCAACAACATCGTGCTGCTCGGCGCGGGTCTGGCACTGCTGGGCTCCAAGAAGTAAGCCCCACAAGCTAACTCACTCAAACAACCTCACGAAAGTGCGGCGGGAACAGTCTTTGTTCCCGCCGCACTTTTGTATGCGCGCTGACTTTCTACGCAGCCCAGGCTGGCGCACACCACCTACCCACACACGGCTAGCTCAGCATCACCCAGCCCGAGCAAACCGCGAAACCGCACGGTGTAGCGGCGCTACGCTATTCTTTTAGGTATGTCTACTGAGAACACGCAGCCTAGCCAGGCACCCGAATCTACCGAAGAAAAGGCCAAGAAGCCGGTTCCCGAGGAATTCTTCCGCCAGCCCTACTCCTTCGTCCGCCGCGGCGACCGCCTCACCGCGCGCCGCCAGAAGGCGTGGGACACCTACTCCCCCACCCACGTGCTGGACATTCCGCGCCTGCGCACCGACACCTCCGTCGCGCCCGAGGCGACCTTCGACCCGGTTAAGATTTACGGCCGTGAGGCGTACCAGGTCGTCGAGATCGGTTCCGGTCTGGGCGAGGCGATTGTGCACCGCGCAGCTGAGGTGCCCGAGGCGAACTTCCTCGCCGTTGAGGTGTACACCCCCGGCATCGCGGACCTGCTGCTGAAGATGGGCAACGCCGGCGTGGAGAACGTGCGTGTGGCTCAGGCGAACGCACCCGAACTGCTCGACAACATGCTCGAAGAGAACTCCGTGGACGAGCTGTGGGTATTCTTCCCGGACCCCTGGCACAAGTCCCGCCACCACAAGCGCCGCCTGGTATCCCCGGCGTTCGCTGATAAGGTTGCGCGTGTACTCAAGCCCGGCGGCATTTGGCGTCTGGCGACTGACTGGGAGGAGTACGCCCTGGTCATGCGTGAGGTTCTGGAGGCGCACCCCGACTTTGAGAACGTGAACCCCGGCGCCGGTGCGACCGAGGAGGATCCGCTGGGTGGTTGGGCTCCGCGTTGGGAGGGTCGTACCCTCACTAGCTTTGAGCGTAAGGCTCAGGAGGCGGGCCGCCGCGCACACGATCTGACTTACCGCCGCAAGTAAGCACCGCCGCAAGTAAGCGGAGCAGCGCCAGTTACCGCCAGGTGGTTTCCCGCCAGCGCGCAAAGTGCATACGTTACAGCAGGTGAGGCTCCCCGGTCGTTCGGGGAGCCTCACCTTCTTATGCATACGCCAAATCTTCTATAGCTAAACCCTATGATTCATCAGCCGACATATGCTTCGAAGCTTTCTTATAGATAAATCGATAGGAATCATTTCTAAATTTTTCGAATTTTTCCAACTTCTCTATTTCTTTCGAAATATTAATCTGCTCGTGTTCACCCACCGGGTCTTCACGATTCAAGATTTTTCTAGATATAGGAATATAATACAGCGGGTACTCAACAAGACCGACTTCTTTAATTGAGCACCCTTTTAGCTCACGTTCTCCCATGGAATATATGCTAAATGGACTTATCTTATTTTTTTCAAGACCCATCATTACAAGGTAAGCCAAATAGGGCGACAGAATCATTCGATGCGCCTCAGATTGCTCTGCAACCCTAAACCCAAGATCAACATCAGCTCCAATAAAATCTATAAAATAGTCTTTTTGGATCTCGTGGAGATTAGTTCTACAATCACTGAATGATTTCAGGTCAGCGGAACTTCCAATACCCAAACCTCCTACCTGATTTTTTAAATCCTCCTTACCTTTTAGATTGTTATTCCAATCCTTAGGCATAAGATTCCAGCGATAATCCCAGGGGTTCCCTTGCGAATGAAGAAGAAAAGCGTAGCTACGCAGTTTTAGGGTGTATGACGAACCAGGAATCTGACTGGGAGAAACTGATTCAAGAGATGCAATAAATTGCTGCAACGCCTCTCCAATAGCTACCGGTTCAGGCCTGCCGTCGTCTCCAATAGGTATGATTCGGAGATACACCAGCTCATCGCCCCTGACTCTCCATAAGAACCACCCTGCATCGACAGCAGATTCAACCTGATGACTAGGCTTCCTTAGGCCTTTATCGAAACTTTCCATAAATCTTGATATTGCACCGACACCAGATAGTGGGTGCTGATTTTTCAACGCGGTAGATTCACTAATATCAACACCACATACCAAGATAGCTTGAGAATTACCTCTGAATTCAGGAGATAATACAGAGTTAAAATTTAAAAAATTCACCACAACTCAAAAATTATTTCACATTCTTTCCAGGTAGCTTACACAAGAATATCACCGAACACAAAATAATACACACAACAATTACAAGAGTGCACATCCATTCTTCACGGAAGAATTTAGAGGGCTCTGGAGTAAACCCAACAAGAAGCAACGCAAGAGAGAAAGAACTTAAAAATACAGAAGTTTGTAAATGCTGGACATTTTTAAATTTTTTACTCGCTATCTGTCCAAGTTTAACCAATTGTTCACCTAAATCTTCAAGTTTTTGATCTCTTGTAAAATTAGACAATCCATCAGGTTTAATGCCTTCCACATATGATCCATAAAAGAATATATTGTTCTCTTTACTACTGCTGGATGTCGTATTAGGGAACTGTAGAAACCCTATTATGAAAGAGATAAGTACAAAAACAATGAAGAGGACTGTAAATAGAATGGTCCACAAATTCCAAAAGTTGTCGGCTTTCTCGATGGCCGGGATAAGTGCTCCATAAGCCGCTACGATAAAGCCCTGGACAGCCAACAGCATCTGGATTCTCACATCAGCATTCTTGATCCAGTCAGAGAAGTACTGGATAATCTTCCACCTCTCCTCATAGCTCAAACCCTGATTAGCCTGATCTGCTATTTGAACTCCTGCCGTCTGCTGATTTACATCAGTTGTTGCATCGTCAGAGCCTGCCTGATTCTCAGTAACTTTCTGCTCTTTGATAGCTACTGGCTTCCACTGCATGAAGGTGTTCCAGACGAACAAATTTTTCACTCTGCCAGCCCCTCCTCTATCTCAATACCCCGAACTTGTTAGTCCAACTATGCTATCTTCAACTATATAACCAAGAAGGTGAGGCTCCCCGTTCGTTCGGGGAGCCTCACCTCCTTGTGTGTGGGTCTGAGTGCATACGGGGCGGGGGTCTACCCTCCCTCGCGGCGTATGACACAAAGACGCACAAGCCTATATGGGCGGCTGACCAGCTCAAATGAACTAGAAGCGAGCTAGAACAGCCGAACCGTTTATCCAAGTGTAGCGGGTTTAGCCGGTTTAGCGCTGCGGTTTCGTATCATCCGCCGTAGCAGGCTGGTGACGCTGACGGTACAACACCACAGCCGAGGAACGCTGACGAGGCGCCGGGCGGGTACCGCGGGCAATATGCACCACGTCGCCGCTGGTACCGGCGGCGAACACGCGCTCCGCCATGCCCAGCTTCACCTTCGCATCCTCAACCTGACGTTCCAGCGCCGCAATCTGCTCCTGCTGCTCCTCCACGAGGGACTCCAGCTCAATAATGCGGCGAATACCCTCCAGGGAGACGCCCTCCTGCGAGAGCTGCTGAATCTGCTGCAGACGGTTCACGTCACGCTGCGAATAGCGGCGCGCCTTACCGGGCGCACGCGAAGGCTGGACCAGGCCGATGCGGTCGTACTGGCGCAGGGTCTGCGGGTGCATACCCGCCAGCTCAGCCGCCACAGAAATCACGAAAACCGGCAGGTCCACGCTGTGCAACGGCTTACCGCTACGGGACTTAGATGATGATTCTCGAGATGCCATGGTTTACTTCGCCTTCTTCAACAGATCCTTACGCGGGTTCTCCTGCGGTGCCAGTTTTACGAACTTATCGAATGCTTCCTGCGCCTCTGCGCTCAGCTCGGTGGGCAGTACAATCTCGGGGATGACCAGCAGGTCGCCGTCGCCACCCTTAGCCTTGAAGCCGCGGCCCTTAGCGCGCAGTCGGCGGCCGACCTGGCCGGGTGCCAGGCGCAACTTCACGGTGGATGCGTCGGGCAGGGGCACCTCAATCACTGCGCCGTCGACAGCCTCGGCGAGGGTGACGGGTGCGCGCATGATCAGGTTGTTGCCCTCGCGCGAGTACACGGAGTCATCGGAAACGCGCACGGTGACCTTCAGGTCGCCGCCGCGCAGGCCCTTGCCGCGCAGGCGGACCTTCTGACCGTCCTTAATGCCTGCGGGGATGCGTGCCTCGGTGTGGGAGCCGTCCGGCAGGAACACGGTCACGGTCGCGCCGGTGTATGCCTGGGCGAGGCTGATGCGGGTGCTGGTGGTGCTTTCTTCGGGGGCTGCGTGCTGTGCGCCGCCGAAGTCGGCGCTGGTGAAGCCTGCGGAGCGTCGGGAACCGCCGGCGCTACCGCCGAAGAGGCCGCCGAGCAGGTCGTCAATGTTGATGCCTGCGCCGCCGTTGCTGAAGCCGCCGAATGCGTCCGCGCCGGGGTAGCCGGTGTAGCTGCCACCGCCAAAGCCGCCGCCTCCGAATCCGCCCATGCCAGATGCGCCGTAGCGGCGGATCTGGTCGTACTCTTCGCGCTGCTTCTTGTCGGAGAGCACGTCGTATGCTTCCGAGATTTCCTTGAACTTCTTCTCTGCTGCGGCGTCGCCGGGGTTCAGGTCCGGGTGGTACTTGCGGGAGAGCTTGCGGTACGCCTTCTTAATGTCGCTTTCGCTTGCGTCTTCGCTGACACCCAGTGCCTTATAAAAGTCGTCGGTCAGCCAGTTTTCACTTGCCATGTTGTGTTTCTCCTTCTGCGGTGATGCGCCGCCCTCCTCGGTTACGGGACGGCTTGCAGGGGCACCGCGTGCTTGTCTTAATGCTCTATATAAAAGTTTAGTCTACTTGACTCAATTTTGAAAGGGCTGAGCCCAAAAAATTGCGCCCCTACAAGCCTTTTAACCGCCGCTATAGCTCGCCGAAACCCGCGCCAACACCGGGCATAGCAGCCCGGGCAAAACAGGCGCACCGGGCGAACAGTCCAAGCCAGCAACCCAGGCAAACAACAGGGCGGGCACTCCCCCACCAGGGAGAGCACCCGCCCGTCGTTAGTTATTCAGCCAATGCTGAGCCGACCACCTTACGGTGCGACAGCCACAGCCACCTGAGCGGTACGAACCACACGGTCGTTCACGCGGTAGCCGTAACGCAGAACCATGGAGACATGATCCTCAGCCACCTCGTCGGTGGGCTGCTGCAGTACAGCTTCGTGGATGTTCGGGTCGAAGGCGTCGCCTACTTCACCGAAGCGCTCCACGCCCTGCTTGCCGAGCAGCTCTTCGAGCTTCGCAGCGATGGAGGCGAAGGGGCCTTCCTGCAGGTCGCCGTGCTTGCGTGCGGCGTCGATATCGTCGAGCACCGGCAGTAGCGCGGTCACCAGTTCACTGGTTACGAAGCCTCGCAGCTGCTCCTTTTCGCGAGCGGTGCGGTTCTTGAAGTTAGTGAACTCTGCCTGCAGGCGAAGCAGGGAGTCCAGGCGCTCTGCGGCGAGTGCCGCATCCGCAGATTCTGCTTCCACGGCGTCCTGGAGCTCAGCCTCGACGGCTTCCGCAGCTTCCTCGGGGCTTTCGACCGATTCAGCTTCGGGGTGGCCTTCCGCTGCGGGGGCGTTGAATGCCTCCTCCAGCGGGTCGGGGGTGGTGTTTTCCTGCTCAGCCATGATTACTTCTTCTCGTCTTCGTCGATAACCTCGGCGTCGACAACGTCCTCATCAGCGGCGGGCTTGGACTCGGATGCCTCAGCCTGTGCTGCTGCGTAGAGTGCCTCGCCCAGCTTGGATCGGGATGCCTGCAGCTTCTCGAATGCGGACTTCACTGCTGCGTCGTCGTCGCCCTCGAGTGCCTTCTTCAGCTCGTCGACATCGCCCTGGACCTCGGTCTTGACGTTCTCGGGCAGCTTGTCGCCGTTCTCCTTCAGGAGCTTCTCAGTGGTGTATGCGACGGACTCGGCTTCGTTGCGGGTGTCAGCAGCCTCGCGGCGTGCCTTGTCCTGCTCTGCGTGTGCCTCTGCGTCCTTGACCATGCGGTCGATGTCGTCCTTGGAGAGGGAGGTACCGCCGGTGATGGTCATGGACTGCTCAACGCCGGTGCCCTTGTCCTTTGCGGAGACGTGGACGATGCCGTTTGCGTCGATGTCGAAGGTGACCTCAATCTGGGGCACGCCACGGGGTGCGGGGGCGATGCCGGTCAGCTCGAAGGTACCCAGGTTCTTGTTGTCGCGAGTGAACTCACGCTCACCCTGGAAGACCTGAATGGTCACGGAGGGCTGGTTGTCCTCTGCGGTGGTGAAGGTCTCGGAACGCTTGGTCGGGATTGCGGTGTTGCGCTCGATCAGCTTGGTCATCACGCCGCCCTTGGTCTCGATACCGAGGGAGAGGGGGGTGACGTCGATCAGCAGAACGTCCTTACGGTCGCCCTTCAGAACGCCTGCCTGCAGTGCTGCACCCATTGCCACGACCTCGTCGGGGTTCACGCCCTTGTTGGGCTCGCGGCCGGTGAGCTCCTTGACGAGCTCAGCGACGGCGGGCATACGGGTGGAGCCACCGACCAGGATGACCTCAGAAATCTCGGAGATGGACACGCCAGCTTCCTTGATGACGTCGAGCACGGGCTTCTTGGTGCGCTCGAGCAGGTCGTGGGTCAGTTCCTCGAACTTTGCGCGGGTCAGCTTCTCGTCCAGGTGGATGGGGCCCTCGGGGGTCACGGACAGGTACTGCAGGGAGATGTTGGTGCTGGTTGCGCTGGACAGTTCCTTCTTAGCCTGCTCAGCTGCCTCCTGCAGACGCTGCAGAGCGATCTTGTCCTTGGACAGGTCTGCGCCGGTCTTTGCCTTCACCTGTGCGAGCAGCCACTCGACGATGCGCTGGTCCCAGTCGTCACCACCGAGGCGGTTGTCACCGCTGGTTGCGCGAACCTGAATGGTGGAGAAGCCGTCCTCGTCCTTGCCGACTTCCAGCAGGGAGACGTCGAAGGTACCGCCACCGAGGTCGAAGACCAGGATGAGCTCGTCTTCCTTACCCTTGTCCAGGCCGTATGCGAGTGCTGCGGCGGTGGGCTCGTTGACGATACGCAGGACGTTCAGGCCTGCAATCTCGCCGGCTTCCTTGGTTGCCTGACGCTCAGCGTCGTTGAAGTATGCGGGAACGGTAATGACGGCGTCGGTGACCTTGTCGTTCAGGAATGCCTCTGCGTCACCCTTCAGCTTCATGAGGATACGAGCGGAGATTTCCTGCGGGGTGTACTTCTTGCCGTCAATCTCGGTGGTCCAGTCGGTGCCCATGTGGCGCTTGACGGAGGAGATGGTGCGGTCGACGTTGGTTACTGCCTGACGCTTTGCAACGCTACCGACCAGAACCTCGCCGTCCTTGGAGAATGCGACGACGGAGGGGGTGGTGCGGGTGCCCTCTGCGTTAGCGATGACGACCGGGTCGCCACCTTCCAGTGCTGCTACGACCGAGTTGGTGGTACCGAGGTCAATACCTACTGCACGTGCCATATGTTTATTCACTCCTTAGGTGTTAGTGCCCCGCTTCTTCTAATGCGAGGCGGGATAGTTTGAAAGTTTTGGAGGCGAGGGTGCTACGCGTGCCGCCCCGTGTGGGGTGGTCTGCGCGGCTCCTTGAGCCTCATGTACTCAAGTATGCACCCTCCCAGAGGGCGTGTCAATAGGGTTGAGTGAACTTTACTCAACTTTTTTATGTGGAAGGGCGTGAGAGGTGGGTGTTTTGAGGTTCCGAGGCGGTGTTTTGCGGGCGATTTTGAGGCAGTGGCGAGGCGCGAATGGGGCGTTTTGCCGCGGAATTCCGCGGTTTTTGGACTGGTCGAGGGTGTGGCGCGGCGATTCAGCGCACGGCGGACAGCGCCGGGCTGGTTGGGCGAAAAAATTTTTAAAAAAGGGGCGAAAAACCGAAAAGTTGGGGTGTGGAAGCGCCGAAAGGTGGCCTGAGGGCACCTTATATAGGGTGCGCGGGGCGATTTTAGGCCTGGAAGCCAGGCCTCTAGCTGCGTTGCTAGACGTGCACTTCGTGCAGGTTCCCCAACTACGAGTGCCCGCTATGAGGTAGCGGAGATTTATCCCTCTTATATATGGAGAACCTGTTTGCAAGCTCCATCGCTCACCTTATGGAGGTATCTCCGCTTGTCCGACCCGCAATTCTCTAACCTTCACCTGTGGCTTGAGGGTACCCGCCTGCCGTATGCTGGTTACGACCATATCCTCTCAACGTAGACAGGAGAACCCATATGCCCAAAATGGACAAAAAACAGGCTCAACAAAACTGCACACCTTCCCACTCTTCAGTAACAAATATTCAACGCACCCTATATATAATCCTTGCCACTCTAAGTCTATTCTTTACAATTATCTCCGTCATACATTTCCTCATAAACGATAAAACCACCCAAACAATCATTCAGATATTAGCATATATATTGGGAATAGCTATCGGCATAATTCTTTTCTTAATTGCACATAATCAAAGCAAAACAAATCATTCAAGTGGAATAATAATGATAATATTTCTCTATTTCACGATTCCCGCATACCTAATAGGAATAGCCTATTTTTCCAAGATTCCCATGGATGCAGGGGCGGCATTAGGATATCTAATCCCGTTAGTATATGCATTTTATGAAAAATTAAGTAAAAGCAAAGAAAATGATATTCAAGAAAATACTTCACCACCCTCTTCTGCGTTTGTTCAAAAAAAATTCCCTACATCTATTCAGAACAATTCCCCCATATCCATTCAAAATAATAACAATTCCCCCATATCCATTCAGAATAATATTAATACCATTCATAATGTAACAAATGTTATTGATGAGCAATCTGAGCGAGAGAGAATCACTAACAACGCTTACAAAATGCTAAACTCAAAGGATTTAACATCTCGAATCTCCGCAGTAAAAACACTGGCAAACATGGCTGATTCTTGGCTGGAAGATAGCCCAAACTGTAAAAAGGATGAGAAAAAATGTCAGGACATCATCGATATTCTTTGCGTTTATATTCGTTCACCCTTCCCTCTTGCAGAAAAATAGAAGAATACGAAGCCCACAAAGAACTAGAAAAGCTTCAGAAAACAGAGTCCGAGAAGCTCAGCGAAGAAGAGTATTCACGGCTCCAGATTCTACTTAAGCGTTTCGAAAATTCTGATGAATACGAAAAGCCTAAAGACATCACCACAGACTATGCAAAGTTCCACGAAGAACAGGACGTACGTCGCACTATCTTCGTTGAGATGAGCAAGCGTAGTAGCGCCCTAACCAAGGACGAGAATAACAACATATTCAAGGCCAAACCAGGAAAGTGGAGTCACTTTCAATTCGATTTCAGTCGAGCACCCATTTTCTATCCTCTCAATAACCTCAAGATTGAAAAGGGAAATTTCTCTTCTGCTAAGTTTTACAGTGACGCAAGCTTCAGCTGGGCGGCCTTCACTCAAACCGCAGACTTCAAGTCGGCAACTTTTGCCCAAAAAGCGGACTTCAAGTTTGCGGTCTTCGTCCAAATCGCAGACTTCAAGTCGGCAACTTTTGCCCAAAAAGCGGACTTCATGGGAGCGATATTCACCCAAGGTGCAATCTTCAGCTGGGCGACCTTCACTCAAACCGCAGACTTCAGATCGGCAGTCTTCACCCAAAGTGCGCTCTTCAGCTGGGCGACCTTCACTCAAACCGCAGACTTCATGAGAGCGACCTTCACTCAAACCGCAGACTTCATGAGAGCGACTTTCACTCAAACCGCAAAGTTCAAGTCGGCAATTTTCACTCAAACCGCGAACTTTCGCAGTGCGACCTTCAGCAGCGACGTGAACTTCAGCTGGGTGACTTTCAAGAGATTTGAGCCGACTTTCACTACAAAATTGAGGAAAGCCCAGTTCTCCATACAAACGGCTCAAAAGGACTACAAATTCTCAGTCCATCCCGATAGTAAGCCTATTCGACTTGGCAAAGCTGAGCTTGACGGAATAAAACGTCAAATCCCTGTGGGAGCTGTGCTCTTCGACCCCGATTCAGACCGTAAAAGTAAGCTTGCAAAGTGAATAGGAAATTCTGAGGGAAAACGAGAAAAGACATCCGGATAAAACCTATTAGAAAGAGTCCTGCCTGCAGACTTCGCGCAGGCGGGGCTTCTTCTTTGCCCACTGGGAGCGCGCCAGGGTGGGGCTCTCCCCTATGCTGGATATAAGCCAGCACCGGAGCAGGAAGGGCACACCGACATGAACCTCAACAAACTCTTAACTGCGCTACGGCAACGCAAAAGCACCCCGGCACGCAACCAGCAGACTGAGCGGCACGAACGCTACACGCACGCCCTCGAACAATTCCTCGACGGGCAGCCCGCCGTACGCCTCCGCGGGGTGTACACGCTCGCGAACCTCGCGGACGAATGGCTCACCGACGCATCCCTCCCCGGGCAGGTACGCCGCGAAGAAGCCCAGACCATCATCGACGCGCTGACCGAGTGCATCCGCACGTCCTACCCCACGCACAGAAGCGGCAAGTTCTAGAAGCAGACGAGGCTCCCGAAGGCTACGAAGGCGACTTTACGCGCGATCAGGAGGCACTACGCGAAGAGCAGCTAGTGCGCCGCACCGTCTTCACGGAGTTCAGCCGCCGCCTCGCCACAGTCTCCGAAAGCAGCAAGGCAGACCATAAGAAGAGCCAGCACGCGGTGCCGCCAATATCGCCTATGTGGGCTGATCTGCGCTTCGACTTTGGCGGAGCACCCATCTTCTACCCGCTACGGCAGCTGCACTTTCAGAACGCCGATTTCGCCTCCGCAACCTTCTACGGCCCGGCGGATTTTTCCGGCGCAACCTTCCACGGTGACACCAGCTTTTCCGCGGCACAGTTCACGGCTGACGCATCCTTCCAGGGCGCGAATTTCAACGACTGGGTGGGGTTCAGCGCCGCACACTTCGCGGGCGCGGCAGAGTTCAGCGGGGCACGCTTTGCAGCCGCGGCAAGCTTCGCAACCGTAACCTTCACCGGCGAGGCTGACTTCTCAGACGCCGTCTTTTCGGCTACGGCTGACTTCGCGGTAGCCTCCTTCGAGTCCGACGCCAACTTTTCACGCCTGAACACCGCAGGCGTAGCCAGCTTCGCGGCGGTCACCTTCGGCGGAAAGGCAGTTTTCACCGCCTCCACGTTCCACGATGAAACGCACTTCGCCGCGTCGGTCTTCAACCGTCCGGCGGTGTTCTCCAAGTCGCTATTCGGCGGGGTCGCGCGCTTTGCCGGTATAGCCACCAAGCAGTCCGCAATGTTCAGCAACGTACGCTTTGCGAGCGCGGCGGACTTTAGCGGGGCGTCCTTCACGCAGTACGAGGATTTTGGTGGGGCGCGGTTCGACGGCGACGCCACGTTCAGCCGGGCGTCTTTTATCGCGCTTCCGAGGACGCGCTATGAGATGGACTTCCCGCAGTACGCGAACTTCGATAACACGGTCTTCGCGCAGGATGCCGACTTTAGTGAGGCGACGTTCACGGCGCATGTCGGCTTTGGCGGGGTGACGTTCGCGTGGGAGGTGAGCTTCAACGGGGTGAGCTTTGAGGGCGCCTACTTCGCGGATGCGACGTTCGGTCAGCGGGCAGATTTCAGGCAGACTAGCTTCATGTATGTTAAGCCGTCCTTTGAGGCTTTGGATAGGCGGCTGCAGAGGGCACGGTTCTCTGCGCAGGCGGATCCGCAGGATTACCTGTTCGAGGCGCGCCCGGAGAGTCCGCACGGTTTCAGTTGCGGTACGGCGAACCTTCTTAATAGAACGTTCACTCTCCCTGTCGGCGCTGTGCTTTACGACCCGGATTCCTGGGACGAAGAGAAGCAGGAGTACACGCGCGTCAGTGAGCCCGCGCAGTAAAACCTAGCTCTCCCTCGCCGCCGGGGAAGAACCCGAAGACCCCGCCCGCACATCCAGCGCTGGCGGGGTTCTTGCTTTGACCAGCAACCGCCCAAGCCCAGCAGCTTTACCTTATGCTGAGTATGACCCGCCCCTTTCAACGATGACAGGAGAACCACATGCATCTGGCACCCAGCACCGCGTGGGCTTGGCTGATAGCTTGCGCAGTCGTCATTCTGCTTTTCCCGCTTGCCGCACAGTTCGGCAATCTCAAGGGGAAGCTGTCGAGCTTCCGCATCTGGGTTTGGGCTATCGCGCTCTTGGGCATTGTCACGGCGGGTTTTATGCCTTTCACCTTTGATACTGACATCGCCCATTTTGAGGTTCAGCCGTTCATTTTCTTCATCACCGGTACCCTGCTGGGTGTTCTCTTTCTTGGGGAGTTCCACCGGTTAAGCGGTCTGAACAAGCAAGAACACACCCAGCGAGTACAGGCAAAGCGCTGTACCCGTTACAGCAAGGCAGTTGAGCAGCTGGCGTATCCGAACCCGGCAGTCCGTGCGAGTGCCATCAGCACGCTTGCGGGTCTGGTTGATGAGTGGCTCGCTGACGAGCAGCTCAGCGTTGAGGCGCGGCAGAAGGAGGGGCAGGTCATCGTCAATGCCCTCTGCGCTTATGTTCGTTCGCCGTTCTCGCGGGCGTTCAAGGCAGAAGCTTTTGAATCCGATACGCCGCCCGCTAACTATGCGGGTGATTTCGCTACGGATCTGGCGGCTTTTCGTGGTGAGCAGGATGTTCGCCGCAGCGTTTTCGTTGAGATGAGCAAGCGGAGCAGCACCCTTGCTGAAAATGAGAAGGGTGAGGTGGCTGTTGTCCCCGGCGAATGGAGCGGCTTTGAGTTCGCTTTCAGCCGGGCAGTCGTCTTCTACCCTCTCGACGGTCTAACTATTGAGAACGCCGATTTCTCTGCGGCGAGGTTCTGCAACGGTTCAGATTTCAGCGGGACAGCTTTTGTAGGAACCGTGGATTTCAGCCGCGCAACCTTTGAATCTAGCGCGGGGTTCGGTGACGCGACCTTTGCTGGCGATGCGAACTTTACCCACGCGACCTTCACTCATAGCGCTGACTTCGGCGGAGCGTCCTTCGCCCAGACCGCGCATTTCGACGGGGTGAAGTTCATGCAGAACGCGCATTTCAGCGGGGTGGAATTCGCTCAGGCGGCGAACTTCAGTGGGGCGGCCTTCATCCAGAATGCTAGTTTTGGCGGAGCAAATTTTGCCCGGAACGCAGACTTCAGCTGGGCTGTGTTCGCTCAAAACGCGCACTTCATCGGGGCTGTTTTCGGTCAGGTTGCAGACTTCAATGGGGCGACTTTTACCCAATATGCCCGCTTCAGTGAGACGGCTTTCGCGCAGGTCGCACGCTTCAAATGGGCGACTTTCACGCAAGCCGCTGACTTTAGTGAGGTGGCTTTTGACCAAAGCGCAGATTTCACTGAGGCTACTTTTGAGGCTGACGCTGAGTTCTACGGAGCGTCCTTTATGGGTGTTGCAGATTTCTGCGATGTGTCTTTCGTGAAGAGCCCACCGGTCTTCGCTGTTGAGGATGCTGACTCGGGCGAGATGCGCCGGGCTCAGTTCGCTGCGCTGTCTGCCGGTTCGGAGTCTACTGGTCAGGAGGCGCATAACTTCGCGGTGTACGAGGGTAGCCAGCCTATTCTGCTGGGTACAGCCGGGCTGAACGGCGTGGGCTACCGTATCCCGGTCGGGGCGGTGCTCTTCGATCCGGCTTCCTGGGATGCACGGCAGAAGGGATACACGCGCCTGAGTGAGCCCGCGCAGTAATTACACGAAGGCCCCGCCGCGTTGAATGTGTGGTGGGGCCTTTGCACGTGCGGTGGACGCCGCCGAGTAGCCGGGCGGAAAAGTAAAACGGCGCGAAAAACCCCGCTGAGCTTGTAGGCTCTAGCGGGGTTTTTCGATTCTTAGCTACCCGGATTTGTTTATCGCTTTCCAGCGGCATTACGCCATGTCTGAGATAAATAAAACTTAAATTGGGTAGCAAAAATCCGCGGAATGTGTGTCATCTGCTAAAATCAGCAGTGACAACGCAATTCCGCGTTGTCTCTAATTGCATAGAGAGGAGGTGAATCATATGACCAAAAAGCGCTTTTGGCTATTGATTGAACGCGGGAGCCAAGTGGCTACCTTGTTCCTTGGTCTCGTAGAGATGCTTCAGTTTGTCGCTCCGCATCTCTTCTAGGTTCTTATTGGTGGGGCTACTGGCAATGTTCCCGCATCGCTGGTAGCTCCACTTTTATTTTACTGCCATTGTACTTAAGGATATTCCCTGTACATGTGACCGTATATCTAATAATGTAGCGTAATTCTTAAGACATAACAACACGACAACACTAATTACGCCGCTATTGTATCCGCCGCAAAAACAATATCGCCTATTTTGAGGATTTCCATACCTACCTCGTCTGCCGCGGATAGCAGAAGTATCGCTTGTGCATCTCATGCAGGCGAAGCCCCCCGTTGATGACCGGGCGCAACTCATGGCAAGCAGCTTTACCCTATGCTGGAAGGTGAATGTTCCTATCAGAGAGGACAGGAGAACCTAGTGCCCAGCAATAACGCGTCATCCGTTCCAGAGAGCCCTGTAATCCTGAAAGATCAGGAGAAGCCTTGGTATATCCAGCGCTTTACTAAGCTCCTCATTGGCTTTGGCCTGGGCGGCGGCGCGATTGCGATTCTTCTGCCTTGGATGCTGTGGTTGCTCTGCGGCATGAGCTCGGGTAGCTCAGATCAGCTGCGCTTGCATCTTCTGTACGTTACTGGCGGTATTATTGCGGTTCTGACTCTTCTGCAGACTAATTGGAAGAATCAGGGTGACCGCCTCAAAATTGACGCTGATATCAAGAAGAATGAGCAGGACGCAGAGAAGAACGAACGCGACCATATCCGCCAAGTTCATGCAGAACGTCGTAGCCGCTATACCAAGGCTGTAGAACAGCTAGCTGACGAGAAAGCCACTGCCCGTCTGGGTGGCATCTACACCCTCGTGGGTTTGGTCGATGAATGGCTTGCAGATGAGAGTCTTAAGGAAGTAAGCGACCGGCACAAGGAAGGGCAGGTTATTGTCAATAACCTCTGTTCCTACATTCGTTCGCCCTTCCCTCTGGCATTAAAAGCAGAGATGTTTGAGGTCGATTCAGAGCCTGGTAACTATGAAGGAGATTTCTCCAAAGACCAGGCGGCATTTCATGAAGAACAGGATGTACGCCGCACTATCTTCGTTGAGATGAGCAAGCGCAGTAGTACCTTCACTAGGGATGGGATTGGCACGGTAATCGACACTTTCCCAGGAATGTGGAGTGATTTCGAGTTTGATTTCAGCCGAGCACCCATCTTCTACCCCCTCAACACCCTCACAATTGAGAAGGGTAATTTCTCGGGCGCAAGGTTCTACGCTGGTGCGAATTTCGTCGAGGCAACCTTCACCAGCAACGCGGACTTCAGAGCGGCAACCTTCACTTGCTACGCGGACTTCGTCATGGCGACCTTCACCAGCAATGCAAACTTCAGCGGGGCAACCTTCACCAGCAACGCGAACTTCGTCGCGGCGACCTTCACCAGCATCGCGGACTTTCATGAGACGAGATTCACCAGCGACGCGGACTTCTGCTGGGCAACCTTTACCAGCAACGCCGACTTCTACAGGACGACCTTTATCAGCAACGCCGACTTCCAGGGGGCGAGATTCACCAGCATCGCGAGCTTCAGTAAGGCAACCTTCACCCGCCGCGTAATCTTCCTCCATACAACTTTCACCCAATATGGGCCAATCTTCGCTATGGCTGATTCAGAAGAGCGCAAAGCTCAATTCTCCGCAGGGGCAGAGCCGCGAGACTATGATTTCTCGGTCTCTTCGGAAAGCAAACCTATCAAGTGCGGAACGGCTACATTTCTCGGCAAGTCGTTCACTGTCCCTCTTGGAACGATACTCTTCGACCCAGATTCATGGGACGAAGATAAGCAGGATTACACCCGCTTCAGTGAACCTGCGAAGTAATACCCGAAGGCCCCGCCACGTGAATGTGTGGCGGGGCCTCTGTTCATGACCGATAGAAGCACAGGTCAGACAGTTTTGCACTATGCTGAAAAGTGACCATTCCTCTCAAAGTAGATAGGAGATTGTCTTGGCAGACAATAAGACCTCAACAGAGAAACCGCCTTTTTATATTCGGCGATTCTTCCTAATACTTGTCTCACTCGGGCTTATTGGAGGCGCAGCCGCTCTTTGGATTCCTTCCGGCACTGATTGGCTACGTCAGAGCGGGCTATCCGGCGAAGCGGAACAGAAATCTATCTCTGATTTACGCTTGCACTTCCTCTACATCACAGGTGGAATTATTGCGATTCTGACTCTTCTGCAGACTAATTGGAAGAATCAAGTTGACCACCTCAAGGTCGAGGACGATATCCAGAAGAACAAGAATGACCATGTGCGCGAATTACACGCAGAACGCCGCAGCCGCTATACCAAAGCTGTAGAGCAGCTGGCTAACGAGAAAGCATCCGTCCGCCTAGGTGGTATCTATACCTTGGTGGGACTGGTCGACGAGTGGGTTGCTGATGATGCTCTTAAGTCAGAAGAGGCGCAAAAAGAAGGCCAAGCTATCATCAATAGCCTATGCGCTTATATTCGTTCGCCATTTCCACTTGCAAGTAAACGGACAACCCTTGAGTCCCTCATAGGATCAAAAGACTATGTAGGAGACTTTGAGCAAGACAGGACAATCTTACGCGATGAGCGTGAAATTCGCCGCGCAATTTTTGAAGAAATTAGTAATCGATTAAAAAATTCAGCAGGAGACATTACATCTAAAATTTGGAGCTCTTTTACATTTAATCTTAATGGGGCAGATGTATTCTATCCGCTAAATCGCCTAACGTTTGGCGAGATTGACTTCTCATATTCAAATTTTTATGGATACACCAACTTTTCTGAATCCATGTTTAAATTTAAAGCAAACTTTGCAAATTCAAATTTCGATGGGGAAACCGATTTCTCTAATGCACGATTCAGAAATATATCTCAATTTTCTGGGTCAACCTTTGTTTACCATTCAAAATTTACCAATACTCACTTTCATGGTCCCACCCATTTTACATTTACCAAGCTTGAGGACACAAATAAAACCCTAGAGTGGGAGCTAGGAGGTCCTGGTACTAAAATTCAAACGACTTTTAGCGGAGACGTAGATTTTTCCAATTCAGTCTTTGAAGATGAGGCCAACTTTTCGGAAGCAAAGTTCTCCAAGGAAGCAAAATTTAGCTCCACGAAGATTAAAAATGGAACCTTTAAAGAGGCACGTTTCAGAGGTAAATCTCTATTCGATGAATCTATCTTTAACCAACATGTATCATTTTACGGCTCAAAATTTGGTGACCCGGCAGATTTTCTTAGGGCCCAATTTAAAGAAGGGGCAAGTTTCGAAAATTCTACTTTTGGTTTCCTCTCTCATCCTAATGCGGAGTTCAAATTTACCAGGACCTATTTCGGCAAAAATTCAACGTTTTCCACTTCCACTTTTTATGGTGGAGCTATTTTTCATGGAGCAACATTCATAGATACAACAAGTTTCTATAAGACCCGCTTCTTCAATGAGGCTAATTTTCATAACATCCGTTCCGACCAACAGGAAAACTCAAACAAAGATATTGATACAAAGCTAACGTTTATACGAGCTTCATTTGGATACTCTTCTATTCGTGATTTTAGAGTTGCAGCTAACAGCAAAAGTCTAATTGATATGGGGGTTGTAGATTTACTCGTTCTTGATGGTAAGAATATTCAAGTTTACATCCCAGTAGATTCTTATCTTTTTGACTTGGATTCGTGGGATGAGGAAACCCAAAAATACACCATTAAGAGCAACACTGCGATCCCGGTCAATATGCAAGATAGAATTTTTCATAATATGAATATAACTTTCCCTTAATCTAAAGGCCCCGCCGGCCCACCGTCGGCGGGGCCTTCAGTCTGTTTAAGGGTGACTCACTACAGGTCACTTTGCACTATGCTGAAAGGTGACCGTTCCTCTCAAAGTAGATAGGAGAACTAGACACATGCATTTAGAACCAACGGAGGCCTGGCGCATACTTCACATATGCGCAGCATCGATTGCCATTTTCTTACTCGCTGTACATCTCATCAAACTAGCTGTACATCTCATCAAACTAAAGAAGAATGTACCACTGTTCTACTGTTGGCTTGGTGCAATCGCGGTCTTAGGCGGAGCCGCAGCTTTCTTCCTGCCTATCGCAGTTAACTCAGGTTTTGCTAAAGATGATGATGGCTCAGCTCTTCGCCAAGCTATTCTCTACACTACCGGTGGTCTTCTAGGTGTTATTACTCTTGGTGAAACTCACCGAAAGAATAACCAAGAGAAAGAGAAGAACGAGAACGATCATATCCGACAGGTACACGCAGAACGCCGTAGCCGCTATACCACTGCTGTAGAGCAACTGGCTAGCGAGAAAGCAGCCGTCCGTCTGGGTGGTATCTATACCCTTGTGAGTTTGGCCGATGAATGGATTGCTGATGAAACTCTCGCCCCAGAAAATCAGCAAAAGGAAGGCCAGGTTATTATCAACAGCCTCTGCTCTTATATACGTTCACCTTTCCCTCTTGCTATCGACGGAAATATTACGGCCTACGACGGAATCAATTACGACATGCCCCCAGAAGATTACGAAGGTGATTATAGAGGAGACCAAGCAAGACTTATAGATGAGCAAGACACTAGAGCATCAATTTTTAAAGAGATAAGTTCAAGAATAAATGATGAGATTCTCAATAAAAGCAACCAAAAACATTGGAATAATTTTTCATACAATTTTTCAAGATCAGTGATTTTTTACCCACTCAGAAACCTTTCGTTCTCCGAAGCTGACTTTTCATTCGCAATATTTATTGGAGACACCATCTTTGAATCATCACAGTTCCTTCGCAGGACATCTTTTGCTGGAGGGTATTTTAGAGATGGAATTACATTTAAAAATGCATATTTTAAGGATGGGGTAGATTTTTCGTATACAACCTTTGAATCAGGCGCCGATTTCGTCAACTCAAGATTCACAGGTTGCGTAAGTTTTGATAGCTCAAGAATGTTCTGTGATATAGATTTTTCAAACTCGAAATTTTCATACAATTGCGAACATAACTGGAAGTTTATAAGGAGACAAGATGGACCTAAATTAAAATATGGATTTGCAAGTCTTCCCATTCCTAATAATGAGGTAATTACCAGAATTATTCCAGCAGGTTCTTGTCTCTTCGACCCGGATTCCTGGGGCGAAGAAAAGCAGGAATATACTCGCATCAGTGACCCTGCAGAACCGTTAGATGAATCTGACAAGGCTCAAGAAAACAAAGCCGAATAGCACTCACCCCTAAAAAGGCCCCGCCGGCCTCTCGCCGGCGGGGTCTTTCCGCGCCTGGGCCCGGTTAGCGACAGCCCCGTCGGCGAGCGCATCCGCCCGTCACATCGCCGCCCAAAGCACCGCCCCGAGCGTCCACCGCACCCAACCACCCGTCACCCCACCGATACACTAGAACCATGTACCGAATCATGACTGTCTGCACCGGCAACATCTGCCGCTCCCCCGTCGGCGAATACCTCATCCGCCAGCACGCCCAAGAAGCCGGCGTGCCCGTCACCGTCACCTCCAGCGGCATCAGCAACGAAGAAGAAGGCAACCGCATCGACCCGCGCGCCGCCGCGCAGCTCACCACCCGCGGTATCGACTCGTCCGCGCACCGCGCCAGCGTCTTCACCGTCGAGGACTTCGACCGCAACGACCTCATCCTCGCCATGGACGCACCCCACTACCTGCGCCTCAAGTCCCTCGCCCGCAACGAGGCCGACAAGGCCAAGATCCGCATGATGCGCAGCTTCGACCCGAAGGTCACCACCACCCACCTGGACCAGCTCGGCATCTACGACCCCTGGTACGGTAGCGAACGCGACTTCGTGTACACCACCGACCTCATTGACGCCGCCGCACGCGGCCTCATCAACCACCTCGCCGAGCAGGAAGAAGCATAAAGTGAGTCAGCGTATTCCCTTGAACCAGAACCGCCGCGTCACCGGCACCACCGAAATCCTGGAACTCTGCAAAGACATGCTGCGCCTGGAGCACGGCATCGGCAACGACTTCGACATGGACACCGCCGAATTCACCGAATTCCGTGCCCAGTTCCTTGCCGATTTCGCGGAAATCCCGCTGATCATCGGCATTGACGGCCGCAGCGGCACCGGCAAGACCAGCCTCGCCACGCAACTTGAGCAGGAGCTCACCGCCGCAGGGCACAGCGTGCACGTGCTGCACCTGGACGACTTCTACCCCGGCTGGGACGGCCTCTTCGACGGCGTGGAGGCGTGGGACGCACTATCCGTGCAGCTGACCGAAGGTATCGCCGGAACCTACACCCCGTGGGATTGGGAGGCGGGCGCCCCCGGTGAGGTGCGCACCGTCGACCCGGCGGCTACGCAGGTCATCATCTGTGAGGGTGTCGGCGCGATTGCGGGCGCCTGCGAGGTGCGTATCCTCGCCACCGCCCCGGACGAGGTGCGTTACGAACGCGCCATGGCTCGTGACGGTGACACGTTCCGCCCGCACTGGGAACGCTGGGCAGCGCAGGAGGAGGCGCTGCTCGCCGAAATCCCGGAGGACTACGCGACCGTGGACTTCATCTACGACAGCGCGGCACAGTAGCAGCCGCCTACAAGACAGTAGGGCCCAATGCTTCGTGTATCTCGAAGCATTGGGCCCTACGGCTATTCAGAGGCAGTTTTACTGAGGCGCTGTTTTATTCAGGCATGGGAGCCGGGCTAGCGGATTCCATGCGGTCTTTATCCCAGTAAGTTGAGGTATTGCTCGGCGCGTGCGTGGAGGTAGTACCGTCTTTTTCGTTACCCGGGTTGTTGTTAGAAAGCACAGCAAGGACTACGAGCAAGACACAAACTATGAGCAGCAGGATGCATAGCAAATATTTGTAATAGTGGTTGCGCATCTGAGGTGCTCCCTCCGGTCGTATCGCGTGGTATGACCAACGTAAGTTATGCGGTCGCCCCGAGCAATGCTTCTCAAGAATATTTCTCAAATATTTCTTCAGCACCGGGGGCTGAGCGGCAGGCTAAGCCAAGCCGCTCAAGGGGCGGTGTTATCCGTAAGCGACATCAGGGTGTCCGAAGCGAAGCGAGGACGGGTGCCCCTGTAGGAGCGTGGATAACACCGTCCCTTTGCTGTACCTGCGCAGGTGAGCGCCGCCTTCCAAGCCAGCCAGAAGGCTGAGCACGAAGGAACCAAGCGGAGCCCTCCCAACCCAGCTCAAAAAAATATCAAACATTTAACTTACGAAGCCACGCCCAATTCTGCTACCGTGAACAAGTTGTGCTTCCAGCCTGCGCAAGCTCATCCCCTGGGGCGGTACCACCGCATCCACGTCTTGTAGAGCCGCAGGCGCCGTTGCACGCGCATCACACAGAAAGAAAAACTAAGACATATGTCTTCGAAGTCGACTAAGACCTCCTTCGGGCTATCGCCCATTTTTATCGTAGTTCTGGCGCTGCTGACCGCTATCGCGCCGCTCGCTACGGACATGTACCTGGCGGCGCTGCCTGCAGTCGCTGAGAATCTGAACACCACCAGCACGAACGCCTCCCTGACTTTGAGTGCGTTCATGGTGGGTATGGCGCTCGGCCAGCTGGTCGTGGGTCCCCTGTCGGATAAGACGGGCCGCCGCAAGCCGCTGCTGATTGGTGCGGTCATCTGTTTCATTGCGACGGTGGCGTGTGGTTTCGCGCCGAATATTGAGCTGCTGATTTTTGCGCGTTTCATGATGGGTTTCACCGGTTCGATTGGTGCGGTGTTGGCGCGTTCTATCGTGGCTGATACGACTGAGGGTCTGGCGACCGCTAAGCTCATGGGCGTCATGATGATGATTAACGGCTTCGCGCCGGTGCTTGCGCCGCTGTTTGGTGGCTGGGTGCTGTCGTGGGGTAGCTGGCGCGATATTTTCCATGTGCTCGGTGTGGTGACCGCGATTATGATGCTCGGCGTGATCTTCGTGATTAAGGAGACCCTGCCGGTGGAGGAACGCTACCAGGGTACCGCCCTGAGCGTGTACTCGGAGCTACCGAAGGTCTTCAAGATTCGCCGCTATCTGGGTTTCATGCTGACGATGTGCTTCGCGTTTGGTGCGCTGTTCTCGTATATTTCCGGTTCGACGTTTGTGTTGCAGAAGATTCTGGGCTTGTCCGAGACTGAGTTCACGATCGTGTTCGGTGTGAACTCAATTGGTATTGTGCTGTTCAGCGCGATTGCAACCAAGCTGGTTGGACGCGTGGCGCAGCGCCGCATTGTGAATGTCGGCGTGGTGAGCCTGCTGGTGGTGTCTTCGCTGCTGGTGGTTAGCTTCCTTGTCGGTATTTCGCTGGTGCCGACCCTGATTCTACTATTCCTGCTGACCAGCTCGTGCGGCCTAATCTTTGGTAATGCTTCGGCGTTGGCGTTGAACGAGGCGCGCCACATGGCGGGTAGTGCTTCGGCGGTGATGGGTACGATTCAGGCTCTGCTGGGTGCGTTGGCGGCGCCGCTGGTCTCGTTTGCCGGTGAGCATGAGTACCTGCCGATGGGCTTCTCCATTTTTGGTTTCGCGGTCCTGACGGCGCTGGTGCTGTGGACTACGCCGCGTAAGGATTCGGACTACTCGGCTGACGGCGAGAGCCATGAGGCTCCGGCGGCGGGCCACTAGCCGTTCATAAGTACATATCTGTGCGTATGCCCAGGAGGGGCGGTGTTATCCGTAAGCGACATCAGGGTGTCCGAAGCGAAGCGAGGACGGGTGCCCCTGTAGGAGCGTGGATAACACCGCCCCTTCTGCGTGCCTCGTCCATCTGCCACTGTAGGAACGAGGGCGAGTACCGTCATCCCGCGCTGGTTCTGGATGCGAACGTACAATAAGACTATGTCTAGTACCGTAATTCTTCTGAACGAGCAGAACCCGCAGGGCATCTTCGTTGACCCGTCCGTGCCCCTCATCAGCGTTGATGATCAGGGCTTCACCCGCGGCGACGGCGTCTTCGAGACTATGCTGTCCGTCAACCGCCGCGTGCGTAAGCTCGGCATGCACCTGTCCCGCCTCGAGTCGTCGGCGCGCATGCTGGATCTGCCCGACCCGGAACCCGAGATTCTGCGTTCGGCGGTGGAACGCCTCATGCGCGAGGCGACCGCCGGTGCTGAGACTGCGCTGGGCGAAGAGCACATCGTGAAGATCATTATTTCGCGCGGCCCCACCCAGGCCGTGACCTCCATGCAACCGGGCCCGTACACGCTGATTATGGCGTCGCCGGTGCCCGCCTCCATCGTGAAGCGCCGTACCGAGGGCGTGAAGGCGATGCTACTGCCGCGCGGCCACGAGCCGATGGATAACAGCGCCTACCCGTGGCTTCTGGGCGGCGCGAAGACCCTCTCCTACGCGGTGAACATGGCGGTCCTGCGGTACGTTCAGGAGCGCGGCGCGGACGACGCTATCTTCATCACCGACGAGCGTCGCGTGCTGGAGGGTGCCACCTCCTCGGTGCTGGTTGCGAAGATTGAGGACGGCAAGAAGGTGCTGTACACGCCTGAGCCGAGCCACGGCATCCTGCCCGGCACCACGCAGGGTGCGGTGTTCGAGGCGGCACGCCAGGCCGGTTGGGAGCTGGGCTTCGGACCGCTCTACCCGCAGGACCTGTTTGAGTCGGGTGGCGTATGGTTGGCGTCGTCGGTGCGTCTGATTGCGCCGGTGACTCACCTGAACGGCACGGCGCTGGCGCATGACCCGGAGCTGACCGCAACGCTGTTGAACTACCTGGCGCAGCAGAGCTAAACGCGTACAAAAAGGGACGGTATTATCCTCGCTCAGATAATACCGTCCCTTTGTGCTGTCTATGGTCAAGGACAGGAGGTGCCTGTACTCTTCCTGTTCGGTAGTAGCGGGTGTAGCCGCATTTTCCGGAAGCGCCCTCAGGGTGCCCGAAGTAAAGCGGGGGCGAATACCGTCTCCCAAGCAGAGCTAAACACGTACAAAAAGGGACGGTATTATCCGTAGCGACATCAGGGTGTCCGAAGCGAAGCGAGGACGGGTGCCCCTGTAGGAGCGAGGATGATGCCGTCCCTTTTCGTATATCTGGAGAAGCTCTGTAGGAACGAGGGCGAATACCGCCTCCCCAGCGGAACCACGAAAGCGGAACCAGAAACGGAACGGACTAGCCCCAGAGGAACTGGATCGTACCCGCCGCAATAGATACACCGTACGCAACAGCGATAATGACGGCGGCTGCAATGCTCACGTGCACGTCACGCGGCGAATAGGAGGGTACACGAGCCCAGGTGCGTTCGCCCGCGCCGAAGCCGCGCGCCTCCATGGTGATGGCGAGGCGGGAGCCGCGGCGGATAGCCTGCACGAGCAGGGCGAAGCTTTGCCCGCCGAAGGTTTGTGCACGCCCAATGAGGGATTGGCCTGCGCCGAGTCCGCGGGCGCGTCGTGCCTGGCCGAGGGCGTTCCATTCGGCGAAGAGAATACCGACCAGGCGTAGGGCGGCGACGGTTGCGAGCACGAACCGTGAGGGTAGTTTGAAGGTTTGTGCGAGGGAGTCACCCAGGTCGGTCGGGTCGGTGGTGAGCACGAACGCGAGGGTGGGTAGGACCATGGCGAGGGAGCGGATCATCATGGCTGCGCCGACGGCGGCGGAGTCGGTGGTGATGGTGTTGAAGCCGAGGTCGAGGATGGTGGTGCCGCTTTTGGCGCTGAGCATGGCGACGGACCAGCCGGTGGTGATGACGGCGATGAGGATGGGCCAGAAGCGGGCGAGGACGTTGACGGGTCGGAATCCGACGAGGATGAATCCGAGTAGTTCGAGGGCGAAGAGGATTCCGGAGGTGAGGGGGTCGCGTACGATGAGTGCGGCGATGATGAGGGTGAAGGAGACGATGAGTTTTACGCCGGCGTTGAGGTTGCTGAAGTAGCTGGTTCGGTCGATGGTGCCGAAGAAGTCGGTGTTCATGCGTTCTCCTTTCCGGGGGTGGTGAGGGCGGGTAGGGTGATGTGGTTGCCGCCGAGTGCGGCGGTGTAGTCTTCGTCGTGGGTGATGGAGATGACGGCGGTGCCGTTGGCGAGTAGTTCGCGGATGAGGTCGACGAGTTCTGCCCAGGTTCGTGCGTCTTGGCCGAAGGTGGGTTCGTCGAGGATGAGGATTTTGGGTGCGGTGGCGAGTGCGGAGGCGACGGAGAGTCGTCGTTTTTCGCCGCCGGAGAGGGTGAAGGGGTTGGCGTCGAGTAGGTGGGTGAGGCGTAGGTGGTGGGCGAGCGTATTGGTGCGTTCGGTGAGTTCTGCCTCGTTGAGGGGTTCGCGGGTGAGTGCGGCGAGTCGGCGGGGGCCGAGTTCGAGTTCTTCGCGTACGGTTCCGCGGATGAATTGGTATTCGGGTTCTTGGAAGACGTAGCCGATGCGGCTGAGCATTTGGGCGGGGGTCCAGGTGGGCACGTCCCAATGGGCGGGCTTGCCGCCGTGGTTGCCACTGTGGTTGTCGCCGTCGTAGTTGCGGAGCGTGTCGGTGGCGGTGAGGGTGCCGTTGGGTGCGGTGAGGAGCCCTGCGAGGGTGAGGGCTAGGGTTGATTTGCCGGCGCCGTTGGGGCCGAGCACGCTGAGGTGTTCACCGGCGTGCAGGGTGAGGTTGATGCCGCCGCGCAGTACGGGCAGGTCGGTGGGTGCGGGTGCGGGGGTGTCGCCGAGGCGTTTGATGGTGCGTCGGCGTGCGCGTCGTTGTTTGGGGGTGGGTTGTGCGCGGGTGATGCTGAGGTTTTCGGCGCGCAGTAGCGCCTCGCCGCCCGCAGCCTCGCCGGTTATAGCGTCGCCGGTCTGCGGTGCGCGCGGCACGTAGTTGGGTACCCACACGCCCGCGTCGATAAGTTCTTGGCGTGCTTGGCTGAGTACGGTGTCGGGTGCGCCGTCGTGGGTGATGGTGCCGCCTTCGCCGAGCACGATAATGCGGTCCATGTGCGGTGCCCAGATGCTCACGCGGTGTTCTACGACGAGCAGGGTCGCGCCAGTCGCCTCCGCGGCGGAAAGGATGCTGTCGCGCACCTCCTGCACGCCGGAGGGGTCGAGGTTGGCGGTGGGTTCGTCGAGGATCATGGCGCCGGGGTGCATCGAGAGGATGCCCGCCAGGCCGAGGCGCTGCTTCTGCCCGCCGGATAGTGCGCTGCTGGGGTGGTCGAGGGGCAGGTGGTTGAGCCCTACTGCGGTGAGGGCTTCGGTGACGCGGCCCCAGATTTCTTCGCGGGGTACGCGCAGGTTTTCGGGGCCGAACGCTACGTCGTTGCCGACGGTTGCCATGACGATGGAGGATTCGGGGTCCTGCTGCATCATGCCTGCGGTGCCGCGTGCTTCGGCGGGTGCTTGCCCGTTGATGGTGATGGTGCCGCCGGCGGATTCGCCGTCGTCATCGTGGAGCACACCGGCGATGGCGTGCAGGAGCGTCGATTTGCCGGCGCCGGAGGTGCCCAGCAGCAGGACTTTTTCACCGGGGTTGATGGTGAGGTTGAGTCCGCTGATGACGGGTTCTGGGCGGCCGGGGTGGTGCCAGCTGAAGTTGTTGAGCTCGATGCGCGCCCCGCGCGGTGTTGCTTCCATGATGGTTCCTTAGCCTTTTGTGTGGCTGCTGTAGTGTGCCGAGTGATGACTCGTGGTGAGTGACTCGTGGTGAGTGACTAGCCGGTGGATAGTTGCTGGTGGTTAGCGGCGGGTCTTGCCGGATGCCAGCGAGGAGAGCACACCAGTCTTGGCGAGGTTCTGCACGAGAATCCACGCCAGGAAGCCTGCGATAACTGCACCGGAGACGACGGCGCACGCTACGTAGATGATTGCCTTGGCCGGTTCCATGTCGGGGTAGTAGATGAAGATTTCGTTAACGCCCATGAACAGGCCGCTGAGCGCACCGGAGAAGATGGCGACGGTTGCGTTCCAGCGGCGGTAGCGGAAGATCGCGAAGGCGATTTCAGCGCCGAGGCCCTGGAAGAGGCCCGCAATCAGGATTTCGCCGCTCCATGCGCCGCCGGTGAAGAGTACGGAAATGAATGCTGCGACGATTTCGCCGAAGAGTGCCGCACCGGGCTTGCGGATGAGCAGGCCGCCGAGGGTGCCGCCGAGTAGCCACGCGCCGGCGACGATGGGGCGGAATTCGGGTGCTGCTACGAGTGCGGTCTTGGCGGCGGGGCCGACTGCGATGTCCCAGATCCAGAAGATGACGGCGCAGGCTACTGCGATGACTGCGGCGATGACGATTTCGTTGACTCGCCAGCGCAGGTTCGGCTTCTTCGCTTCTGCCTGGGTAGATGCCTGGCTAGATGCCTTGGAGGCGGGGGTTGCGTTCTGTGACATTGGTGGTCCTTCCGTCGTTGGAAGGGGAATGTCCTCGCCCTCTGAATGGACGAGGGCATTGAGAAGAAATTCGACTCCCTACGCCGGTACTAACCGGATCAGTTCGAGGGTCTGCTTAGCACTCTCAGCGCCTCGGTGGCGCTCCCCTGTCGTGTGGGGTCCCTTGTCCGTACCGTTGTGGTGCGGGTGGGAACCCAGGTTCGATTGTAGGCTTGTCTGGCTGTTCGTGCCAATTTGCCGCTTTTTGTTTCGTTCTTCTGCCCACATTACAGAATTGCACGGTGTACAATTTTGGGACGGAGAGGCTCCAAGGCGGCACGAACGCCTTAAACCCTATACGCTAGGGAGTGGCGCTCTTTTCTCACCCCAACCCCGAAGGGGTTCACGGGCAGGACGCCGCATCGTATACAGCTAAGGAGATACATATGAACCCCGTCGCTAAGCTTGCTCTTGCGGGTATCAACATGGGCGCTGCTGCCCTGGTTGGTAAGGGCCTGGGCGCAGCCTGGACCAAGGCTACCGGTAACCAGCCTCCCGCCATTTCCCACGAGTCTGAAGATACCCTGCGTCAGGTCATCCTCTGGACCGTTCTGACCTCCGTCGTGGGTGCTGTGGTGAGCTTCGGTATTGCTCGCCTGCAGCGTCGTTTCTTCAACTAAGACTTTGCGCCTTCCGCGCGAAAGTTCATGAACTAGGCGGTACGTATCTTCGCTCGGTACGTACCGCCTGGTGTTCCCTCTTCAGCACACCCGCTCTACTTCAGCAGGTTTCACGCCGCCGCTACGCTGAAGCGCCACCTCGGCATCCGAAAGCACAACTATGACTATTTCTTCTCCTCGCCCTAAGACGAAGGCTCCGCGTAGGGTCGTTGACCACGCGAACAGCCGCCGTTCGGTCGCGTCCTGGGTCATGTGGGATGTTGGTTCGTCGAGCTTCGACTCGATTATGATGACCTTCATCTTCACCGTGTACCTGACCAGCAGCTATTTCGGCACTCCCGAAGAGACCTCCTCGGCGCTGTCTCTGGGTCTGACCATTGCAGGGTTCCTCATTGCGATTCTGGCGCCGGTGACCGGTCAGCGTAACGACAAGTCTGGCCGCGGCATCTTCTGGCTCGGCGTGAACACGCTACTGCTGGTCGCTTCGATGGCGGCGTGCTTCTTCGTGGCTCCCACCCCGCAGTACCTGTGGCTGGGTGTCGCCCTGATTTCTGCAGCGAGCGTGTTCAGCGAGTTCGCGTACGTGAACTATAACGCCGTGCTGCCGCGCATCTCTAACCCGGACAATATCGGTAAGATTTCGGGCGCTGGATGGGCTGCCGGCTACATTGGCGGCATCCTGGCGCTGGCTGTGGTGCTGTGGGGTTTTGTGCTTACCCCCGAGGTGCTCGGCCTGACCACCGATAACGCCCTGAATATCCGTGCGGTCGCGCTGTTCGCCGCCGCATGGTGCCTCATCTTCTGCGTGCCGCTGCTGATTCGTATGCGCACCCGCGAGCGCTTCCTGCCGGAGGTGCTGCCCACCCGCGAGCTGCGTTTCCTGGAGCTCGGTATGGAGCGTCTCTCCCCGGCTCGTCAGGGCGGTCTGCTCGCCTCCTACAAGGCGCTGTGGCGCACCATTAGCGGCTGAAGATGACGTCCCCGCAGACCCTGTGGTTCCTGATTGCTTCGGCGGTGTTCCGTGATGGCCTGTCCGGTATTTTTACGTTCGGCGGTATTCTCGCGGCGGGCACGTTCGGTTTCAGCACTTCCGAGGTGATCCTGTTCGGTATTGCCGGTAGCGCTGTCGCCGCGGTTGGCGCGATTCTGGGCGGCTACCTGGATGACTACCTGGGCCCGAAGACGATTATTGTTATCTCGCTGGTCGGCATTATCTTGGCGGCTACCCCGTTGCTGTTCTTCCCCGAACCGGGCGTGTTCTGGGTATGCGCCCTGCTGCTGTGCCTATTCGTGGGCCCGGCGCAGTCGGCGTCCCGCACCTTCCTGGCTCGCCTGGCGGATCCCGGCACTGAGGGTGAGCTGTTCGGCCTGTACTCGACCACCGGTCGTGCCACCAGCTTCCTGGCGCCGATGCTGTTCGGTCTGTGCGTGAGCATCATGGGCGCGCAGATTTGGGGTGTGCTCGGTATTCTGATCGTTGTGGTGGCGGGTCTGCTCCTGCTGCTGCCGGTGAAGGCGCCCGGTCCGCTGCGTATGCGTGCGGCTCGCCGCGAGCAGAAGCGTGAACAGAAGCGCCGCGACAAGGCAGCCCGGTAAGGGGCTGCACAGTAAGGCAACCCAGTAAGGCGTCACGGGGCTAAGCATCCTGCAAACCCCGCAAACGCGACCTTGCAAACACAACCCCCACAAACGTAAAAGGAGGGGCGGGTAGAAGATCATCTTCTACCCGCCCCTCCTTTGTGCTTAAGCAGTGCCTATCAGACGGAGCTCAGAGAGCCGCGGCGGCTAGTCCTCCACCACGTCGTCCTCATCGTCAGAGGCCGCGTCCTCAGAGGAATCCAGCGCAATCTGCTGCTCTTCCTCATCCAAAACCTCATCGCTAGTCAGCTGAGCCCAGGTCGCGTCATCAATCAGCGGATCATCAATCACACGAACCCACAGCATCGAACCAGCCGCCAGAGCGCTCAGGTTCTCGTCATACGCCTCCGCAGGCAGACCCTCAAAGATCTCAGCCAGACGTGCAAACAGGTCATCGTACGAAATGTCGCCCTCAGCCTGCAGCCAGCACTCCGCCGCAAAATCAGACAGCTCATTCAGCTCAGTGTCACACAGCAGCAAGAACGGGCCGTCCTCACCCACACGCACACCCGAAGTACCCGGCATACGAGACACCGCAATCGTACCGTTCAAGAACACACCCGGCAGGTGATCCTCAACCGTGTACTTCTCCAGGTTCTCAACCTCATCAGCGTTCGGCAGCTCGCCACCATTCAGCAGATCCTGAACCAGCGGCAGAGTATCCTCAACCTCCGAGTACACCAGGCGCCACACGCCACCGCAACGCTCCACCAGCTTAGCCAGCGACACAACACCCTCAGGGTGACGCGCCAGACCCGAGCTCTGCTCACTCAAGAACACCAAAGCCTCATGCAGCGGAACACGCTCAAAATACGGCTCCGAAGCCGACTCATCACGAGAAATGAACACAATACGCGACAGCTCATAGCTGAGGTCATCACGATCAACCACATTCAGACCCAGATCCACCGGGTTCTGCTGATCCTTCGGCGCATTCGGGTCAACAATCACAGACAACGGCTTCGGATACGGCGACACAACACCCTCATCCGAAATAATCGCAGTCTCATCAGTCAGGTACGCAAACTTCGAACCCAAGAAACGCGACGCAGTCGTCTTACCGCTACCAGAAACACCCACCAGCGCAACAGCGCGCTTCGACTCAGGGTCACCAATAACAGCCGCATGCAGCATCACACCGCGACCAACCAGCTGCTCAATCATCGCCAACGTAATACGGCTCGTCAGATCCTGCATACCCGAATCATCATCAGCCACACGCAGCGTCGAAACCTTATCAAACGAACCCATCAACGGATTCGCCAAATCCATCACCGACTCATCAGTCGGCGCATGAACCAGCATCACCTGATCAAAACGAGACAACGAAGCATACGCCTCATCAGGAGTATCAAAAAACTCCGGAGCAAGAGGCTCCCACGCCTTCTTAAAACGCTCCACAAAAGAGTCCGACATATCAATCAGATACAAAGAAACTTCCGCGCCAGCAACACGCAGAACAACAGGCTTCAGATTCATCAAAAATCCTTAGAGAGTGAGAGATAAAAACCCGCACGCGAGTGAACGCACGAGCACAACAGGCGAAAACCGCCCAACGCGGGCGCACAAACACACAGCCTGCACGCCCGCACCCCAAAGCGGGAAAGACTAAGACTCCACAGAACCATCCGCAGGAATCATCGTCTGATGAAAATTCAAATAACTACGCGAAGCAGTCGGGCCACGCTGACCCTGGTAACGGTTACCATACGCGCCAGAACCATACGGATGCTCAGTCGGGCTACTCAAACGGAAGAAACACAACTGACCAACCTTAGAACCCGGCCACAACATAATCGGCAAAGTCGCCATATTCGACAACTCAAGCGTCACATGCCCCGAAAAACCAGGATCAATAAAACCAGCCGTAGAGTGAGTCAGAAGACCCAGACGACCCAACGACGACTTACCCTCCAGGCGGGCAGCCACATCATCAGGCAGAGTCACCTTCTCATACGTAGAACCCAACACAAACTCACCCGGATGCAGAATAAACGGCTCATCAGGAGCCACCTCCACCAGGCGCGTCAAATCCTCCTGCGGCTGAGCAGGATCAATATGCGGGTACTTATGGTTATCGAACAGACGGAAGAAACGATCAATCCTCACGTCCACACTTGCAGGCTGAATCATCGACTCATCGAACGGATCAAGAACGATGCGCCCATCAGCAATCTCTTGACGAATATCGCGATCTGAAATAAGCACGCTTAAAGGATACCTGGCAAACACCACCCACGTGCAGGCATCCACCAGCCCCAGCACACAGGCCTACATCACATTTCAACCCCGGTACCCCGCACACAAACAGCCGCAACACATTTCACCCCCGACACATTTCACCCCCGGCAAGCAGGCACGATACACTGAAAAAGATGCGGCTGTAGCTCAATGGTAGAGCGCACGCTTCCCAAGCCTGATACGCGGGTTCGATTCCCGTCAGCCGCTCCACAAGCCCCGGACCTTATGGTTTGGGGCTTTATTTTTTAGGTTGGATGCGGTGGTTGGGCCAAGAGTTTAGGATGCCGCTTGGGTTGGACGGGTCGAGGCGGTATGTTCCTTGCTCCTGCAGGGAACCCGTCCTCGCTTCGCGTCGGACACCCTGATGTCGCGACGGAACATACCGGCCTCTCCCCTACTAACTCTCTCCCCTTCTCCGGGCAGGTGGAGTAGTGGGTGCGGATGCGCGGTGTGGAACGAACCACGGGCGCTCGGCTTGGGAAGAGTGTGCGCGGAGGCGGGGAAGGGGAATACTGGGGTTAGGTACCGCAAAACAGCTCGCCGGGAATGAATGTTGGGTTCAGGGCATTGCGGTGACTCCGTATGGGAGGTCAGGGCGCCTTCCCGAGGGCTCATCGAGACAGGGCTTGTTGTAGCCCCATACGAGCGCGCAGCACAGCTATACCTTCCTGAAGCGACATCAGGGTGCTCGAGCTCTGCGAGGGCGGGTGCCCCTGTAGGAGCGAAGGAAGTGTATAGCGGGCCAAGCACACACACCTCAAAACGCTTGAAGGATGTTCAACTCACCACACAGTTGTGCTAACCTAACCACAGAAATTCAATGAGAGAATTTCTAAAAAACATCTACTCGACGAGGAATCGTAGACCCGCATGACCCGCGAAACGCACCCCTACACCACCCCCGCACGCCCCCTCGACCTGAACCTCTACCTCGTCACAGGCGACAACCCCCTCGAAACCGTCCGGGCAGCCAAACACGCCACCTGCATCCAAGTCAGGTCCAAACCCATCAGTGCGCGCGAGCTCTACCAGCTCACCGAAGCTATCGCCGGCATCATCCAGCCGCACCAGACGCTCCTCGTCGACGACCGTGTTGATGTCGCCCTCGCGTTGCGTGCCCGCGGCGTGCGCGTTGATGGCGTGCACATCGGTCAAGATGATTTGCCCGTAGCCGACGCCCGCGCCCTCCTCGGCGCCGACGCGGTCATCGGTCTGACCACCGGCACCCGGCAGCTCGTCGAAGAGTCCAACAAGATCGCGCATCTGATCGATTACGTTGGTACCGGGCCGTTCCGCCCCAGCCCCACCAAGCAGTCCAACCGCCCGCCCCTCGGCATTGATGGGCTCCGCGAACTTGCCGAACTGTCCGCCGTACCCACCGTAGCTATCGGCGACATCACCCCCGAAGACTGCCCCGCCATCCGCACCACCGGAGTCGCCGGAATCGCCATGGTCCGCGCCTTCGTCGACAACCCCGCACTGCAGGCATAACCATGACCATCACCATCATTGGCGGCGGAATCATCGGCCTCACCACCGCGTTTGAACTCACCGAACACGGCGAAAGCGTGCACCTCATCGACGCCGAAACCAGCGACTACGGCACCGCCGACGACGGCACGGCGCTCTACCCCGCCGCCAGCCACTACGCCGGCGGCATGCTCGCGCCCATCGCAGAAGTGCAATTCCAGCAGGACGCGCTCTTCCCGCTCATGACCGCTAGCGCCGACGCCTACCCCTCCCTCATGGAGAGGCTCAGCCGCGCCACCGACCTGCCTACCGGCTACGACACCACCGGCACGCTCATCATCGCAGCCGACCGCGCCGACGCCGAGCACCTGCAACGCACCCGCGCCTACTACCGGGACATGAACCGCCCCGCAGACCCCGTCACCCCCACGCAGGCACGCGCCCTCGAACCGCTCCTGGCGCCGCGTATCGCCGGCGCCGTGAGCATCCCCAGTGACCATCAGCTACACCCGCGGCTCATGAGGCGCGCCCTCAAAGACGCCCTCACCCGCCGCGGCGTCACCTTCAGCGCCGAACGGGTCACCGACCCGGACGCGGGCGACATTATCTGCGCTGGACTAGGGGCAACACTGCACGGGGACTACCCGCTACGCCCCGTCTACGGGGATATTCTGCGTCTGCGCGCCCCGCGGCCCATCCTCAAACATGTGGTGCGCGGCTACGTGAACTCCCGCCCCGTCTACCTCATCCCCCGCCCTGACGGGGAGCTATGCATCGGCGCAACCAGCCGCGAAGACCACCGCACGCTGCCCGCCATTGACGGCGTACACCAGCTGCTACGTGACGCGATCCGGCTCGTGCCCGCGGTTGAAGAGTGCGAGCTTCTGGAGGCGAACGTCGGCGCCCGCCCCGGCACCCCGGACGACCTGCCCATCTTTGGGCACCGCACCCGTACTGACGGCACCCGCCAGCTTGTGTCCACGGGCTACTTCCGTCACGGTATTCTGCTTGCCGCGCTCGCAGGCAAGGTCGGCGCGGAGGTCGCCTGCGGGGCTGAGATTCCGCCCATTATGCAGGCGTGCGACCCGGCACGATTCACCCACTAAACACAGTCCCCGCCGGGTGCACCCGGCACCTTCACGAAAGGATTTCGCATGATCATCACCTACAACGGTGAGCCGCTAACCACCAACGCCCCCACCGTATTTGACCTTGTCATGGACCAGTTTGGTACCGAAAATGGCGTGGCTGTGGCGCTCAACCGCAGTATCGTGCCGCGTTCCACCTGGCTGGATGTGCCGCTGAGCGAGGGCGATAGGGTGGATGCCCTCACCGCCGTTCAGGGCGGCTAATCTTCCAGCCTGTACCGGCAATATTCTCACCGGTAAATACCCGCAGGAGAATACCCACCGGCAAAAAAGAACAGATATTCTCGGTTTTTGTTCCCTAAACCGGGCGCACCGTAGCGCCCCGCACCAACCAGCCGCACCAACCAGCAAACCCCGTTATCTAGACGTTCCCACAGAGGAGAACACCATGAGCCTCACACCGCTCACCATCGGCGACCGCACCTTCAACTCCCGCCTTATCATGGGTTCCGGAGGCGCAACCAGCATGGACCTGCTCGAGCAGGCGCTCATCGCCTCCGGCACCGAAATGACGACCGTTGCCATGCGCCGTCACGCCGCAGGCACCCCCATTTTTCCGCTTCTGCAGAAGCTCAATATTGCGCCGCTACCTAATACCGCAGGGTGCCGCACCGCAGCCGATGCGGTGATGACCGCGATGCTCGCCCGCGAGGCACTGGGCACTTCCTGGGTGAAGGTCGAGATCATCCACGACGAAGACACCCTGCTGCCGGACACCGTGGAGCTGTTGAACGCTTGCGAGCAGCTGGTCGCTGAGGATTTCACGGTGCTCGCGTACACCTCTGACGATCCGGTGGCTGCAGCTCGCCTGGAGGATGCGGGCGTTGCGGCGGTTATGCCGTTGGGCGCGCCGATTGGTACCGGTCTGGGCATTTTGAACCCGCACAATATTGAGCTGATTGCTTCTCGCGCGCAGGTTCCGGTGGTTCTGGATGCCGGCGTGGGTACCGCCTCCGACGCGGCGCTGGCGATGGAGCTGGGTTGTGATGCGGTGTTGTTGGCGTCGGCGGTGAATCGTGCTGAGGATCCGGTGGCGATGGCTCAGGCGATGAAGTTTGCGGTGCAGGCGGGCGCGTTGGCGCGTGAGGCCGGCCGTATTCCGGTGCGTGAGCACGCGAAGGCGTCGTCGCCGTCGGAGGGTTTTGTCTCGTGGATGTAAACCTTGCCCCTACCCCGGTGAATCCGGAGCATGCGCGCCTGGATCGCGAGCGCACGGACCGTCAGCGTCGCCTGCCGGGCTTTGATCAGGATGCGGTGGCGGCTGCCCGCGTGTTGGTAATTGGTGCTGGTGGTTTGGGTTGTCCGGTGGTGCAGGCGTTGGCGGCGGCTGGTGTGGGGTATCTGCATATTATGGATTCTGATTCGGTGGAGTTGTCGAATATTCAGCGTCAGCCGCTTTTTGGTGTGTCTGATGTGGGTGAGCCGAAGGCGGAGGTTGCGGCGCGCCGTGCCTTGGAGTTGTGCCCGTCGTTGACGGTTGAGACAACGGTTCAGCATGTGGATGCGTCCTGGATTTTGGATCTTTTCGCCGCGTCGGCACCGGATTGTGTGGTGGATTGTACGGATACGTTTGCGTCGAAGTATCTGATTGCGGATGCTGCGCAGGTTGCGGGTCTGCCGCTGGTGTGGGGCACGGTTTTGCGTTTTGGCGGTTCGGTGAGTCTTTTTGAGCCGGATGGCGCGCATTTGCGTGATATTTTTCCGACGATTCCGCAGACGGTGGAGTCGTGTGCGCTTGCCGGGGTGTTGGGTGCGACGACGGCTGTGATTGGTTCGCTGATGGCAACGGAGGTGCTTAAGCATGTGAGTGGTCTGCCGACGGCGGCGGGCTCTTTGCTGACGTATGATGCCTTGTCGGGTACATGTACATCGTTTGGGGCGGTGCCGGATCCGGCACGTGTGGTGCCGGTGGATTTGTCGGCGCATGAGGTCCCGCAGGTTCTGCTGGATGTGCGTGAGGCGCCCGAGCGTGAGGAGTCGGTGAAGCATGAGGGTTCACTACATGTGCCGCTGTCGCGGCTGAGCGACGCTGAGGGGTCCCTGCTGCCGGCAACCGATGTGCCCGCGGAGCTGCTGAGCCTGTTTGAGTCGGTGCGTGATCAGCGCGTGGGCGTTTTCTGCGCCTCGGGTGCGCGAGCGCAGCGCTTTGTGCAGGCGTACGAGGAGCTGGCGGGCGAGTACGGGGTACGCCTGACGGCTATCTAAGTGCATACAGGGCGTAGCTATCCCTTCCGTAGTGACATCAGGGTGCCCGAAGCGAAGCGAGGGCAGGTTCCCTGTAGGAACGAGGGCGTATACCGCTTTCCGCTTAACTCGTAGAGATAATTCCCCATGTGCAGGGCGTAAAATCGTGTATAACACGGCGGCACGTCGCGCGGTTTGTTCTGCCTAAAAACTGCTGCTGCCGCCTCCTGTTTTCGCACACTCACTCTAGGAGTTTTATGCTCACCGTCTCTACTGTGCCGCTTGTTTTGTGTACGGCACTTGTTGCGTTGACTTTGTTGATTAGCGGTATTGCTAAGGCGAAGGACCCGCAGAGTACTGTGACTGGTATTCAGAATCTTGGTTTGGAGAAGATCGCGCCGACCCGTGCGGTGTCACTGGTCCTGCCGTGGTTTGAGATTGTTGTGGCGGCGGTGCTGTTGTTGTCGCCGGTGCGTTTGCCTGTTGTGATTGCTTCGGGTTTGGCGTTGATTCTGATGCTGTTCTATACGGTGGTGATTGCACGCGCGTTGGCGACGGGTCGTACTGCTGGTTGTAATTGTTTCGGTTCTGAGTCGAATGCGCCGGTGAGCCGTTACACGCTGGTCCGTAATATTGCGTTGCTGTTGGCGGCGGCTGGTGCGCACGCGAGCGCGTTGAAGGGCGGCACGGGTGTTGTGTCGACTCTGCTGGGTCTGGGTCATAGTGGCTGGACTTGGGTTTTTGGTGCGGCGCTGATTGCTGTGACGTTGGAGGCTGTTCGCCGCGGGGACGCTCTGGCGCAGCCGGAGCCGCAGGCTCAGGTAATTTTGCCGGAGCCGGTGTATGACGAGAACGGCGAGGAGCAGTATGTTCGCATGCCGATTCCGCATGCGGCGCTGTATCTGGAGAATGGTCGTCACACGAATCTGCGTGCGTTGGCTAAGAATCAGGCGCGTGTGCTGGTGTTTGTGTCGGCGACGTGTGTTGGTTGTGTGAAGTTTTTGAAGACGATGGCTTCGTGGCAGGAGCGTCTGCCGCAGGTGGCGTTGCATCCGGTGTATTCGAGTCTTGAGTCGTTGCAGACTTCGCGTAAGGCGGGTACGTTGCCGGAGGGTTTGACTCCGCTGATTGACCGTGAGGCTGGTGCGCGCGCGAATTTCGGTAATGGTGTGCCGTTGGCTGTGGTTTTGGGTGCTGATGGTCTGATTGCTGGCGGCCCGGTGGCTGGTAAGGAGCAGGTTGAGGGGCTGCTTGCCGATATTGAGGAGCAGTTCGCTGAGGCTGCTCGTCTGGCTGAGGAGGAGCGTCAGGAGCAGATGCGTAAGGCGCTTGCTGAGGGTACGTCGAATACTGGCGGCGATCACCTCTAACCGTTCCTCTGTAGTTTCTCTGTTTTTCGTGCTGTCCCGATAGCCCCGTCCAGCTCTTACTGCCCTTACCGGCAGGTGCCGGGTGGGGCTATGCTAGAACGTAGCGCACACACCGCTTATACGCCGCAGTCACCGTGCCTGGTGGCGGCTGGCGCATCCTCAACCCTGTCTAAGGAGTTTATGGCAATGATGAGTTTCAACGCTCCGGCTGAGCGTGAGAAGTCGCTGTGGTTGGTCCGTAAGGAGAGCAACCCGAATCATTCTCAGTGGTACATTGACCGTTTTAAGGCGATGGAGGCTGAGGGTAACGATATGGCGGGTGAGTCTCGTCTGTTGAATGCTATGGCTTCTCGCGGTGCGAAGATTCTTGATGCGGGTTCCGGTCCCGGTCGTGTGGGTAAGCAACTGCACGCGCTGGGTCACCGTGTGACGGGTGTGGATATTGATCCTGAGCTGATTGAGGAGGCGCGCCGCGTCTGCCCGGATGCTACGTGGATTACTGCCGATTTGGTGGATTTGCCGGAGGTGCTGGGCATTGAGGGTGACGCTACTGCGGAGAATGGTTTTGAGCTGCTGGTGTGTGCGGGTAATGTGATGGGTTTCTTGGCTCGTTCGACTCGTAAGCCGGTGGTTGAGAATTTCCGTCGCGTGTTGGCGCCGGGTGGCCGTGCGGTGGTTGGTTATGGTTCGGGTCCGGGCCGTGATTATGCGTTTGAGCAGTTCCTCGCTGATGCCCGCGAGGTTGGCTTGAACGTGGATAACACGTACTCGTCGTGGCAGTTGCACCCGTTTGTGGAGGGCTCTTCGGAGTTTGGTGGCGGTTCTGTCGCGCCCGGCGAGCTAGGTTCGCTTCTCGATCTAGCGTGTAATGCGTCTTGAGTTAGGCATGCAAAAGGCCCGGCGCCTGCCCCGTGTGGGGTGGGTGCCGGGCCTTTGCGCATTCGGAAGGCGCGCATCCGAAAAGAAGCACCGATAAAGAGTGGGTGTTCTAGTGGATGAGGTAGATGGTGCGGGCGAGTTCTTCGGGCATGAAGGACGCTGCGAAGAGGATTGCCACGATGATGACGGCGAGTGCGGTCATGAGGCTGGAGCGCCAGCCGGGGTGCAGTTCGTTGAAGGTGATGAGTCCCTTGTGTTCTTTGTCCATGTTGACCACGTTGATCTGCTTGTAGATGGTGGTCTGGGCGGAGAGCCTGGAGGAGACTTCTCGCATGGTTTTGCCGTCCCAGACGCGGCCGTCGATGCGCATGAGCTGTTTGCCGTCTTTGTCGACGGCCCACATGGCGGGGAAGCTGCGGTAGCGTAGGCGGCCGGCGACGGTTTTGAGTTTCTGGCCGTAGGCTTTTTTGGGGTAGAGCTTTTCGACGAAGATGGTGTGGTCGATGTTTTCCAGCGGTACGGCGAACCAGCCGAAGGTGCGTGCGCGGAGCACGTGGGTTTTGGTGATGACGATGATGGTGGGTTTGAGGACTGAGTAGAGGTTGACGCCTGCGATGGTGCCGATGAGCAGTACGAGGATGGTGTACGGCAGGGCGGGTCGCTTGTAGAGGATGAAGGCGAGCGCGGCGAGGAGCACGATGGTGCCGGGGAGTGCCGCTTCGATGCGCCTGCCGTAGGAGCGCATGCGGGGGTGGAATAGTTCTTTGACTTCGCCGTATTTGGCGGGGACTTCGTGAGCGCGTTCTGCCATATACACAACTTTAGTGTGTGCGGTGCGTGAAACCTAGCGGACTACCTGCGTTACTCTGGTTCTATGCGTAATTTTTCTCCCGTGGAGCGGGTCCTGGCGATGTGGATGGTTGGTGTTGTGGTGGCGGTTTCTGTGGCTGCTGCGGCGCTGGTTATGACGAATAAGTTGGTGTATGGTCCGACGGGTCAGGTGCGGGAGTATTTTCATGCGTTGCGTACGGGTAATGGTTCGTATGCGCGTGGTTTGTTGGGTGCGCAGATTCCTGAGGGTGACGCATCGCTGCTGGATGGGGATGCTTTGAGGCGTTCGGTGTCTTCGTTGGGTGAGGTGTCGTATGAGGTGGTGGAGACTAGCGCCGATGGTGAGCATGCGACGGTGCGTGCGTCCTATACGTTGGAGGGTTCGCAGCAGCATACGGATTTTCGGTTGCATCGTTCGGGTACGCATTGGGGCTTTTTTGATAAGTGGGCTATTGATGAGGCGTCTTTGCCGTCGGTGAAGGTCGATATCCAGGGTGTGGAGGCTGCAACGATTAATAACCGTAAGGTTGCGGTGGATCGTGGTTCTGCGTCGTTCCCGGTGTTTTACCCTGGCGTGTATGCGGTGTCGTATGATTCTACGGTTTATACGGCGCAGAAGGTGAATGAGGTGGTGACTGCGCAGGATGCGAATCATTCGGTGCGTATGGAGTTGAAGCCGAGTGATAATGCGTTGGCGTCGGTGAAGGAGCAGGTGCAGGATCATTTGAAGAAGTGCACGCAGCAGAGCACTCTTTATCCTGGTGGGTGCCCTTTTGAGTATGCGTTTACGGGCCGTGTGGATTCTGAGGTGAAGTGGTCTGTGGAGAAGGTGGCGGATCCGCAGGTGAGTGTGAGTTCGGCGGGTGTGTGGTCGTTGAAGCCGATGTCGGGGACGGCGAAGGTGTCGTTTACTCAGTTGGATTTGTATACGGGTGCGCGTTCGCAGGTGCAGAAGGAGATTCCGTTTACGTTGAAGGCGTCGGTTGAGGCGGATGCGAAGGCGGTCCGAGTCTCCTTCTAAGAACGAACAACGAGAGCCAGTATGCTCTGAACGCGACATCAGGGCGGCACAGTAGAAAAGGGCCGGTGTTATCCGTAGCGACATCAGGGTGTCCGAGCGAAGCGAGGACGGGTGCCTCTGTAGGAGCGAGGATGACCCGACCCTTTCGCGTCCCACAATCCTAAAAGTGCAAAGGGAACCGGCACTATACGCAACGGTATCAGGGCGGCACAACAGAAATAGGGTCAGTATTATCCGTAGCGACATCAGGGTGTCCGAGCGAAGCGAGGACGGGTGCCCCTGTAGGAGCGAGGATAATACTGACCCTTAATTCTTTTCTTTTATAGATTCCTAGTTGATACCGCGCAGGTCCAGGACGAGTTCGCTTTCGTCTGCCTCGTCACCAGTCACGACGACGGGAATACCCCAGTCCTGCTGGTAGAGGTGGCATGCTGCGTGCTCGGGGATGTCACCGTCGGGGGTGCCGTCGCAGGCGGCGGCACGAGCAGTAATGTGCAGGACTGCCTCGGTCACATCGGGGTTGAGCACGAGGGTTCGGGTCAGTCCGGTGGAGGTGCCGGCGCCTTCCAGGATGAAGTTCTCGGGGGTGGATGAGATCTTCAGCTGGGTGGGGTCGCCCCAGCGGGTGTCGAGCTTCTGGCCGGTGGGCACGGTGAATCGTGAGGTGAATTCGAGGGTGCCGCCGGTGAGCTTGGTGGAGGGGCGTGCGGTGGTGATGGCGCCTTCGTCGACGTGCTGTGCCTTGGCGGGGATGGAGGCGCGTACGAGCTGGTGGGCGTTGGTTTCGACGATGATAAGGCGCGGCTCTTCGCCGGGTACTTCTTCGACGAGCAGGTCGGAGGGTTCGTCGAGGCCGCGTTCGAGGGTGCCGAGGGTGCCGGTTGCGGGGTCCCAGCGGCGGATGGCGCCGTTATAGGTGTCGGCGACGGCGATGGATCCGTCGGGCAGTTCGGTCAGGCCGAGGGGGTGCTGCATGCGGGCGGTGTCGGAGTCGCCGTCGACGAAGCCGAAGTCGAATAGGCCCTTGCCGACGGCGGAGGTGACCTGTACGCCGTCTTCGGTGAAGGTGACGTGGCGCAGGCCGCTGGTTTCGGAGCATGCGACCCAGAGGCTGCCGTCGCGTGCTTCGATGATGCCGGAGGGCTGGGCGAACCAGGCGTCGGCGGCGGGGCCGTCGGCGAGGCCTTCGACGCCGGAGCCTGCGAAGATGCTGACGGTACCGTTGACGGGTTCGTAGCCGAAGAGCTGGTGGGTGCCTGCCATGGCAATGATGAACTGGCCGGCTTCGCGGGAGTAGACGGCGTCCCAGGGTGAGGAGAGCGCGATTTCGGTGGCGGGTACGCCAGCGGGGATGTGGTTGGGGTCGCCGGTGATGGCGTTGTCGCCGTCGATGACGCGCTGCACGCCGTTACCTGCGAGGGTGCGTACTTCGCCGGTGCTCAGGTTGAGGGAGCGCAGGCGGTGGTTGACGGTGTCAGCTACCAGCACGTCGTAGCCGAGCTGTTCGCGCAGGTTTTCGGGTACGAGGGCGAGGCCGGCGGGTTCGTTGAAGCGCGCTTCGGTGCCGGTGCCGTCGACGTGGCCCTTGACGGGGTGGTTGATGGGGTCGTCGCCGCCACCGTAGGTGTTGATGACGGTGTTGAGGTCGGCTGCTACCTGCAGGATGCGGTGGCGTGCGCTGTCTGCGACGAGGTAGGTGCGCTCGCGGTTGCCGAAGAGGTTTGCGGGGCCGAACTCGGCGGGCAGTTCGATGGCTTTGCCGGGGAAGGCGTAGGTGCCTGCCGCCTTGGGGCGAGGCACGTAGGGACCGTCGCCGCGGTGCAGGGTGCCTTTCGCTTCGTGTTCTGCGACGAGTTCGCGTACGAGGGAGGTGAGGCCCTGTACGTGGCCTTCGCCGGAGAGGTGGGCGACGATGTAGCCTTCGGGGTCGACGACGACGAGGGTGGGCCATGCGCGGGCGGTGTATGCCTGCCAGGTGGTCAGTTCGGGGTCGTCGAGCACGGGGTGGGTGATGTGGTAGCGGTCGACGGCTGCGGCGAGCGCTACGGGGTCTGCTTCGTGTTCGAATTTGGGGCTGTGGACGCCGACGGTGACGAGTACGTCGGAGAATTCTTCTTCGAGGGGGCGTAGTTCGTCGAGGACGTGCAGGCAGTTGATGCAGCAGAGGGTCCAGAAGTCGAGAATAACGATTTTGCCGCGAAGATCCTGCAGGGTGAGGTTTTTGTCGCCGGTGTTGAGCCAGGCTCGGCCTTCGAGTTCGCTGGCGCGCACGCGTACGCTGCGGGTGGTGTTCTCGCTCATGGTTTTCTCTCCTGTTGGGTGCGCCGTGTGTGGGCGCGTTGGTTTGCTGTCCCCATTATGCCAGCGTGGGATGGGTGGTTCGCTGGGAGTTGAGCTTTGTGACTTGGGGGCTTAACGACCTGTCATATTAAGTCACATTCCCGGGGCGTGTGGGTATATAAAAAGCGCCCCGCACGCATCAAGGTCGGATGCGCACGGGGCAAACAGGTCTAGCTAGTCGCCAGCTAAGTGGTGGATACGTTTAGCTCGTAGCCATGCTGGTCGGCTTAACGGGATTCTTCGGGGCAGGCAGGTCTCCCACAGGAGCCGGGGGCTTGGGCAGCTCCAGGGACTGGTAGTCGCCCGAAACCTCCGAGGTCTTAACGTTCATAATGGAAGCCGCACCATTCTCATCAACGCTAATTACTTCACCGTTAGGCTTGACGGCAACCCAGCCGCCCTTATCAGTCACGGCGGCAACCTCACCTTCAGGGGTCACACGTACCCAGCTACCGTCATTCTCAATGCTGATGTAGTTACCGTTCTTAGCTTCGACAACAGCGATGCTTCCGTCAGAGGCAGTGTACACGTTACCTTCAGTGTTCGTAGTCTTCTTGGCGGAGCGGTCTTTCTTAGCCTCTTCGACGGCTTCCTTGTAATGCGCGTATAGCTGCGGACCGTAGTTGCTATCGGTGGGGTCCGTAGGCATGGCGGAAGCACCCGACAGTCCACTCTTCTGGCTTTCGGATTCCTTAGCGGAGGCGCTCGAGCTACCTGCGGTTGCGGAAGCGGTAGCCGATGCGCTCGCCGAGGCAGACGCGCTGGAGGAGGCACTCGAGCTACCTGCGGTTGCAGAAGCAGACGCGCTGGAGGAGGTGCTCTGGCTTTCGGCGGGTGCCTTGGCGTTGGAGCTGCAGGCGGCAAGACCGAAGGTTGCGGCGAGGCTCAGGGACAGAACAGCAATAGACTTCTTCACTGTGTTCTCTTTTCTGGTAGATCCCCGTGCTATGCCGGGGAGACCTATAGTGTGGTTGTTCGTTGAGTGAGAGTTGAGTAAGAGTTAGAATCTGAGCGCCTCCCTAATCCTAACAACAATCATGCGAAGCTTCCTATTTTCTATAGGAGTTGAACGCAGCTTGAAGACGCAAAACGCCCCGCACGCATCACTATCGGATACGTGCGGGGCGCTGGTGTCCCTGTTCTGGCGGCCTGTTCGGCCCGGGGGCAGGAGCTAGTTTTTACTTGGCGCCTGCAACCTCGGAGAGGTCACCAATCTTGGTGGGCTTAACCGGGGTCTTAGCGGTGCCGCTGAAGCCGTCGATGCGGCCGGGGGCCTTCGGTGTCTCGATGCTGGAGACGTCGGTCGCCTTCTCGAAGGTCTTGGTGTTCAGCACGGATGCGGTGCCGTCTGCCTTGACGACGGTGTAGAGGTTGTCCTTGGGGTTGGTCTTGATCCAGGAGCCGTCCTCGCTCACGACGATGGTCGTACCGTTGGAGTCGATGCTGGTCCATACACCGTTATTCTGGATGCTGACGATAGCACCGTCCTTGGATTCGAATGCAGCGAATTTATCGGTGTAGTAGACGGTGCCATCGCTGGTCTGCACCTTCTTCACGTCGGACTCGTCCTTGAGCTGCTCCAGGGCTTTCTTGCTGGCAGTGTAGCCTGCGGAGGTTGCCTGCTCGGCGGATTCCTGGCCCTTCTTGAGTGCTTCGGTTGCTTCGCTGGGCAGACCGCTGGGGGCGCTGATGGTGCCCTGGGTGGTCTTGGTTTCTGCCTTGGTGGTTTCAGCTGCTGCGGAGGTGGTGCTCTTGCTGGTTGCTGCTGCGGAGGTGCTTGCGGGTGCCGAGGCAGTTGCGGAAGCGGTTGCAGAAGCAGACGCGCTTGCCGATGCGGAGGGGCTGGAGGTGGATCCGCCGGAGTTGCCGCCGCAGGCTGCGAGGCCGAGGGCGCCAGCAATGGTCAGGGACAGAACAGCAATAGACTTCTTCACTGTAGTTTCTCTTTTCTGTATGCGCCGCTCTGCAACGGCGCAGTGCGTAGTGTGGTTGACCTGTACTCCGGTATGCCCGGTGTACGCCTTCATGCTAGCACCGCGACCTGGAAGCTCCCTGAGTTGTTACGGTGTCCCCTCCCCCGCTACTTTCGCTGGTCTTCTCAGCTCTACTGGTCTTCTCAGTGCAGCTTGAAGACGCAAAAGCGCCCCGCACGCATCACGTTCGGATGCGCACGGGGCGTCTTCATACGTCACGGACTGTTACGCTCTGGTAGCGCCACAAGCCGCTGTTAGCTCTTTACAGCTTACTTGGGCTGTGCAGGCTTGACGGGGGTGACCTTAGCCTGTGCGGGCTTTGCGGGAACCTTCGGAGCCTTCAGATCTGCCTTCTCGCCGCCAACGATGGAGGTTACTTCACCGGAAGCGTCCACGGTTGCCTGCAGGCCGCTGTTAGCCTGGATGCTCCAGGAGCCGTCAGCCTTGACTGCAACCTGGCCGTTTGCGTCCTGGCGGCTCCAGGAGCCGTCAGCCTGTACAGCTACCTGGCCCTCGTCGCCCTGAATGGACCAGCCGCCGTCCTCGGAAACGATAACGTCGCCCTCAACGGTGGAGGAGGAGTTACCCTCGGAGTCCTTGGACTCAGCCTTGGTGCCCTTTTCGTCGGACTCTACCTTGGAGGAGTTACCTTCGGAGTCCTTAGCGTCTACGGATGCCTTGCCATCTGCGCCGACCTTCACGTCTGCGGAGTTGCCTTCGCCGTCGTTAGCCTTGACGGTGACGTTACCGTCCTTGTCAACCTTCACGTCTGCAGTAGCGGAAGCGGAAGCTGCCGAGGTGGTTGCCGCAGAGGATGCCTTAGCCGATGCGCTTGCGGACGCAGTTGCCGAAGCGGATGCGGATGCAGTCGCGGTAGTGGTGGTGGAAGAGGACTGGGAGCCGCATGCGCTCAGGCCCAGTGCGCCTGCGAAAGCGATAGACAGAACAGCGGTGGTCTTCTTCATTGCGGGGGCGATAGCCATTGTTTCTCCTTGTGGTTGTTAGTATGGTGCGGCTAGTTGGCGACGTATTCGCGTCGTGCGCAGGATCCTTGTGGGATTCCATAACGATTATCGGTGTAACCAACCGCGTTAATTCTATCGAGTTTGGGTGTGATTATCCGGGCGTGTGGGCGTTTATCCGCATCCTAGCGAGTGGGATAGCCCATGTTTTCTCCCGGCTTGTCAGCCAGCTTCTTAGCGGCGGGGAGTGACGGGCTTGACGGGGTCAGCGCCAGCACCGGCGGGCTTGACGGGTACGGCAGGTACCTGGAAGTCACCATGACCGGTCCGCTCCCAGGATCCGTCAGCCTTCACTTCGACAACACCGGAGGTTCCGACGAGCTCCCAGGAGCCGTCTGCGTTCACCTCTACATTGCCGCTGGGACCGACGCGTTCCCAAGAGCCGTCAGCTTCCACATCAACGATGTCACCGTTGGGGGTGTGGTAGGACCAGCCGCCGTCAGCGTCGAGCTGGATCATGGTGTAGCCGTTGGCGGCGCTGACGGTGACGCTACCGGAGGTGCCGTTCGAGTTGTTCTTGGAACCGGCACTCTCCCCTGCCTTCTCGTCGACCTTTGCGGAGGAGCCGGAGGTGTTGGATGCCGAGCCGTTAGCTGTGGTGCCGCCGTTGACGGTTGCGTTGCCGCTAGCGTCTGCGGTGACGCCGGTACCGTCGGCACCGTTGACGGTCACGCCGCCTTCGGTGACGGTGACGGTGCCCTGGGAGCTGCTTGCGGTGGCGCTCGGGGAGGCTGCGTCGCTTGCCTTGACGGTGACCTTACCGTTGCCTGCGTTGACTGCTGCGTCAGCGGTGGAGGATGCCTTGGCGGTTGCGGTTGCGGTGGGTGCCGGGTTGGAGGTGTTCTGTGCACCGCAGGCGCTCAGGCCCAGTGCTGCGATTGCCGCGATGGACAGTGCGGCTGCGCCGGTGCGGAGGCGGTGGTTGGTGGGCGGTGCGGAAGTACGCTGAGCATGGCGTGCCATGAGGGCTTCTCCTTGTGAGTCCCGGAAGGTCGGTCGTCCGGGGTTTGTATGGTTGTTTTCCCGGTTGGGAGGGTGGAGCCGTTTGTATGGTGTGTGGCTTTTCCTTCGCCGGTGATTCCAGCTTAGGGTGTGAGTCTAAGATTGAGCTTTAGTTTGCTGTGTTTAAGCTGTGCCTGGACGGTGATGTATAAGTATTTTTCACAGCGGGGTTTCACACTCGCGGTTTTTCGCTCAGCTCATGCATAGCTTTCTATTCAAATGTATAAATTTTCTTTATTTTTTCTGTAGTCCACCCCAACCTCTTCTGTGAAGTAGGGGTAGTTTCTATGTTTTTAGCTCAACCACACAATTAAGGTTGTAAGGACCCAACTAATCAGTGATTCTCGGGATCCACCTCACCTGGCCATGTGCACTTCCGCTACTTAGGTCCTCCTCAGCCGGGATTTCCCCGCTGTTTTCCCTTATACAGGCATAATAAAAGACCCCCACCGTAAAGGTGAGGGTCTTTTATCAGATTCAAAGTCTCAAGAATTACTTCTTCTTAGCGACTGCTGCCTTCAGCTTGGAGCCTGCGGTCAGCTTCACGCCGTGACCGGCGGGAATCTGGATAGTTTCGCCGGTCTGCGGGTTACGGCCGGTACGAGCTGCACGGTCGGTGCGCTCGATTGCCATCCAACCGGGGATGGTGATCTTCTCGCCCTTGGAGACGGAAGACTCGAAAACCTGGAACACTGCGTCGAGGACTGCATTCACGGTTGCCTGGCTCTTGCCAGACTTCTCTGCAACCTCTGCAACGAGTTCGGTACGGTTCTTAGCCATTAGGGTGCCCCTTCCAGAGACTTAAGGTTTGAGTCTAAAGCGAGTGACCGTCTTGCGACGGAAAACCGTTTAGGAACTAAAATACCAGATTTACCAGCTGGACTTGGTGATACCGGGCAGCTCGCCACGGTGTGCCATCTCGCGGAAGCGCACGCGGGAGATACCGAACTTCTGGAAGGTACCGCGGGGACGGCCGTCGATCTGGTCGCGGTTACGTACGCGAACGGGGGAAGCGTTGCGGGGCAGCTTCTGCAGTGCCACGCGTGCTGCTTCGCGCTCCTCGGGGGTAGCGTTCTCGTCGATCAGGGTCTTCTTCAGCGCAATACGCTTCTCGTTGTAGCGAGCGACGATGACCTTGCGCTGCTCATTGCGAGCGATCTTGGACTTCTTAGCCATTCTTAGCGCTCCTCTCGGAAGTCAACGTGCTTGCGGACGACGGGGTCGTACTTCTTCAGCACCATGCGGTCGGGGTTGTTGCGGCGGTTCTTACGGGTCACGTAGGTGTAACCGGTGCCAGCAGTGGACTTGAGCTTGATGATAGGACGGAGGTCCTTAGCCTTGGATGCCATTTACTAGATCTTCTCCCCGCGTGCGATGATTTCTGCAACAACGGCATCGATGCCACGAGCATCGATAACCTTGATGCCCTTAGCGGACACGTTCAGGGTTACCTTACGACGCAGCGAAGGAACCCAGTAGGTCTTCTTCTGAACGTTCGGATCGAATCGACGCTTGTTACGGCGATGCGAGTGCGAAATGCTGTGTCCAAAGCCGGGAACAGCTCCGGTCACCTGGCAGACTGCTGCCATGTTTCACTCCTTTATTGATTGACTTTATGACGGTACGCAGTCGATGTTACTCGTGAGCGTCCCGCCACCAATGTAGAAGCACCGGGTTATTCGCCGGGCTAGAGTGTTTGAGATCGTCACGTGGGTGAGAGGCCACGCATCGATCCCCGCCGCGGGAAAAACGGTGAAGCTTATTAGTGTCGAGAGGCGTTTCCACCACTACGAACAGCGTTAAATTCTAGGTAAATACGGGGGTTCGTGCAAGCCTGCACGCCGGATTTTGCCTTAAAAATCCGCGGAATCTCGGTGTTCTGAGCCGATTGCGCCTCGTTTAAGCGAAGTGCTCGATTCGCGGATGCACGCCTGCCCTCGAACGGCAAACATACCTACCCATTCTACCAAAAATGGGTGTTTTTGCAAGTCCAGGTGTTTTTAAGGAATTCTTTAACGCCCCTAGTCAGGCGTTAATACGCCATTTTAAGAACGGTTGTTCTCTATGTGACCGGGGATAAATTACACCGGTGAAATTCATGTTGTGAGATTAACAGCTTAAGCCGGATTTAAGCCGTAAACAGCCCCGCGCCACCGATTCTTGCGGTGTGTGCAGGGCTGTTAAACAGGTTTAAACACACGTTTAAAGAGCATTTAACTCTCGTTTTAACGCTTCCGCCCCGGTTTTAAAGGGCAGTTTAAGGATTTGCAACGGTACGAGTAACGGCGGATTTGCCGTTCCCGTTACGGCGTAGATGCGGGCACAAATACGGCGCGGATACAACACAGGGCACTCCCCCGGCATACAGTTCTACGCCGTACCGTGAGCCTAGTTCTTAAGGCTTGCCGCGGGGACCCACTGCGGGTACTTGGGGCTCACACCGTCGCCGGAGCTCGTACCCTTCAGGCGGCGACCGATCCACGGCAGGGCAAACTCGCGAACCCAGTGCGCCTCCTGCTCGACCTTCTCGCGAACGGTCAGCTGCACCTCCGGGGGCAGTACCGGTTCGGTGACCACACCGGGCAGGCCGAGCTGTGCCAGCACGCGGGATGCGAAGCGTTCGTGACCGAGGTCGTTCATGTGCAGGCGATCGTCAGCCCACAGGCGCCAGTCGAGGAAGTCGTTCCAGCGCCAGTAGTCGATAATGTGCACGCCGTGGTCTTCGGCGATACCGCGCAGTAGCTCGTTGTAGGTGGCGGTACGGCCGCGGGTGCGGGCGAAGGGGCCCTGGCCCTGCACGTCCAGGCCGGTTACGGTAAGCACTTCGATTCCTTCGCCGCGCAGGGTGGCGAAGGCTTGGTCTACGTGGGTCATGAGCTGGTCGATATCCACGTTGGGTCGCATGATGTCGTTGCCGCCGCCGTAGAAGGTGACGAGGTTGGGCTTCAGTTCCAGGGCGTGGGGCAGCTGCTCTTCGAGAATGGGGATGAGCAGGCGGCCGCGGATGGCGAGGTTTGCGTACTGCGCCTGCGGGTCTACTGCACCGAGGCCTTCGGCAACGCGGTCTGCCCAGCCGCGCAGACTGTTGGGGCGGCGGCGGTCAACGTCGCCCACACCTTCGGTGAAGGAGTCGCCGATTGCCACGTAGCGTACTGATTCACCGTTGAGCTTGCCATTGGGGTCTAGGAGCGGGGTCGTCATTGTGTTCTTCTTTCCGGGCCTCTGTAGAGATTGCCCCTTCTGTGGAAGAAGCCGGCACACCACGCGGGTGTGCCGGCTTCTTCGCTTAGCTTTCGGTGCGTCCTGCTCTCCAGTATCCCACTGTTATGGGCTCTTTATCAGATATGAGCAGGGGTTTCTTAGGATGCAATAGCTGAACCGGCAGCTGCGGGCGCGCTACGCGGGTGGGGTACCACCACCACGCTGCCGTCGTTGAACGGGTCGGCGACCTCTGCTTTCAGCCCAAAGATAGTGTGCAGGTTCTCGCGAGTGAGCACTTCGTGTGCTTCGCCTTGGGCAACGATGGAGCCGTCCTTCATCGCGACGAGATAGTCGGCGACTCGGGCGGCGAGATTCAGTTCGTGTAGCACCATGATCATGGTGGTGCCGCGCTGTTCGTTGAGTTCCGAGAGCAGGTCGAGTAGCTCCACCTGATGTGCCAGGTCGAGGTAGGTGGTCGGTTCGTCCAGCAGTAGGATATCGGTTTCCTGGGCGAGCGCCATGGCGATCCAGACGCGCTGGCGTTGGCCGCCGGAGAGTTCGGTGACCTGGCGTTCTGCAAGGGACATGGTATCGGTGGCTTCGAGAGCCCAAGCAACCGCCTCGTCATCTTCGGCGCTATTGCGTTTGAAGAGGCCTTGGTAGGGGTAGCGTCCTCGGGAGACCAGGTCGGCTACGGTAATGCCTTCGGGAGCGATGGGGTGCTGGGGCATGAGCCCGACCATGCGGGCGAAGCCCTTCATGGAGTATTCGTGGGTTGGCTTGCCGTCGAGGGTGAAGTCGCCGTTGAGGGGCTTGAGCAGTCGGGAGACGCCGCGTAGCAGGGTGGACTTACCGCAGCCGTTGGGACCGATGATGGCGGTGATTTTGCCCTTGGGGAATTCGAGGGAGAGGTCTTTGACGATGGTGGTTTCGCCGTAGCCGAGGCTGACGTTCTCGACTTTGAGGGTGCGTTCGGTGATTTCTTTCATGGCGTCCTTTCTTCTCCTACGGCTTCTCCCGGAGCCTCATAACTTAGCCTATCCTAATTTTGGGTAAGAAAATAGCGGATCCCCCGCTCTGTTCACATTTCTGGAGAACAGCGCGGGGGATCCGCTGTATTGGCGAACTTTAGAAGTTCACTTTTCCGCTGACGAGCCAGCCGCCTTCTGCTGCACGTTGGAAGACGGTCTGCGCCATGGTGCGGCCGTAGGTCTTGGAGACATGGTTGTCGTCGAAGTAGACGTAGATGTTTCCGACCACGGGGCTGCACATGCCGTCCGGGCAGTACACGTCTTTCAGGTCCACCATGACGGCGCCCTGATTGCGGTACTTGTCGAAGATTTCCTTCGCGGGGTTTTCTGCGGCGTACTTGTCGCTTGCGGGTCGTTCGCAGGAGCTCTTGTCGGCACCGGCCTTCTGGGCACATTCGTAGATGTTGTACTCGAAGCGCGGGTTATCACGCAGGCCGATGACCTGGATTCCTGCGTTGGTGAGGCGGCGGACGGTCTCGTCGAGGCTCGGGTCGACTCGCTCGTCGTTCGAGCGTGCCTGCGCGATGGTCGCGATGAGGACCACGGTCTGCGGCTTACGCTTGATGATTTCCTCGGTCATCTTGGTGTTGAATTCCGAGCATTCGTTACCGGCGTTGACGGAGCGGACCGGGTACTGGCAGCCACCGAGCAGGTAGGTCTGCAGGTTGGTCTTGGTCTGCTCTGCAATGGGCTTGAAGATGCTCAGCGCCTGCTCGGCGTGGGAGTTACCGATGACCATGGTCAGCGGTGCCTCCTCGGGGCCGTACTTCTGCACGTTACAGTACTTGGCGAGTGCCGGGTCGGAGGGAGCGAAGACGCCAGTGCAGGGGTCACTCAGTCCCTCGTACTGGGCCTTGACATCACCACCAGAGGGGATGGGGTTGTCAATGAGTCCCTGCTGGGCACCGCCAATAGCCCGGGCGCCGGGGTAGTTTTCGCTGGCGGTCTGTACCTGCAGTTCGGCGTTCTGCTCGGACTGGGTGTTGCGGTAGCCGATCCAGGTCTGTGCGGCGGCCAGAGGCACGCCTGCGACCAGGAAGATTGCGAGGATGAAGGCGAGCTGGTCTGCCCAGGTTTTGACGGAGAAGATGGTCTTGAAGCGCATCTTCATCATGAGCCAGGGTACGAAAGGGTCCTTGCGGTAGCGCAGCGGCTTTTCGACGAAGCGGATGAGCAGCCATGCCAGACCGATGGAGGCAAGGATGATGATGGTGCCTTCGATGACGTTCACACGGGAGGTTCCGACAGCGCTGCTGTAGAGGATGAGGATGGGCCAGTGCACCAGGTACAGGGCGTAGGAGATGTTACCGAGGTTCTGCAGGGGGGCGGAGACCAGCAGTCGGTCGATGCCCCAGCGGCTGTTGGTGCGGCCTGCCATGATGACGAGCGCGCCGGAGATGACGGGCCAGAGAGCCAGGTAGCCGGGGAATGCTCGTTCGACGGGCAGGATTGCACCGCAGGTGACCAGGCCAATAATGCCGACCCAGCCCATGATGACTCGCGCCTTTTCGGGTGCTTTCCATTTGAGGGTGAGCATTGCCAGCAGGGTGCCGATGGCGAATTCCCAGAGGCGGGTGCGGGTGTCGAAGTAGGCAAATCCCTGGTTAGTGTCGGTTTCGACGATGGAGAAGGTCAGGGATGCGACAAACACCGTGTTGAAGATGAATACCGCGGTGGTGAAGAGGTTCCCGCGGAATCGGTGCACGACGTAGGCTACTGCGGCAAAGAGCAGGGGCCAGATAATGAAGATCTGCCCCTGGATGGAGAGCGACCAGAAGTGCTGGAAGGGCGACTTCACGGAGGCGTTTTGGGCGTAGTAGTCTACGGAGCTGAACGCGAGGTTCCAGTTCTGGAAGTAGAACAGGGAGCTCTTTGCGTCGGTTACGGTTTGCGACCAGCGGCTGGGCGCGAGCACGAAGAAGGACGCAATGGTGGTACCCGCGATAACCACGGTGGCTACGGGTAGCAGTCGCTGGAAGACGTGCATCCAGTAGCTGAAGAGATTGAGGGGTTTGCCTTCGTTGATCTTGCGCATGAAGGAGAGCGAGAGCAGGAAGGCGGAGATGAAGAGGAAGACATCCACACCGCCGGAGACTTTGCCGAACCAGACGTGGTAGAGCACCACGAGGAGCACGGCGAAGGCGCGCAGCCCCTGAATTTCAGGGCGGAACCCTCTCGATTCAATGAACTCTTCGAGGGGGTAGTCGCTGGCTTCGCGTGCTTTGATGCTGCGCGGTGCAGTGGTGTAGGTTCCCTGCGAGGCGCGGGCCTGCGGGGTTCCGGGGGTTTCAGACATTCTCGGTTCCTCAGGATGGATCGTCGATGTGCTAGTGCGGGTCCTGTAGACGCTACAGGGCACCCGTACAATAAAATCCTGATTCGCACCTCTGCTATGAGGCTGGTGCGAACCAGGATTTTTCTGAGCCCCCTACCGGATTCGAACCGGTGACCCTCTGTTTACAAGACAGATGCTCTGGCCAACTGAGCTAAGGAGGCAACTTGTCCAGTGTACCCTATTCTCTTGGTTGAATCTGCTTAGCGTTCCTTTTGCAGTTTGCGCTGAGAATGCTTCTGGATTATGCCTGTTTAGCGTGCTCGTTTCCTTCGTTTACCCATTAGGAGCGCCACTTCTGCTTGCTGCTAACCCCCCCTCGTACTCATCACCGTGCATAGAAAAACCCGGTAGCCTCGCGTGGAGGTTACCGGGTTTTTCTATCGAAGAGGTTACTTCTTCTTTGCTTCAATCTTCTGCTTCAGGAAGGCGCTGAAGTCGTTGCTGGTGTACTGGTCGCCATCAACGAAGACGGTGGGGGTACCCTTAATACCGTTCTTTGCGGATTCAGCGTTGACCACGTCCACGAAGGGGCGCCACTTGCCATCGTTCATATCGGAGCCGATGGACGCACCGTGCTTAGAAGCGATGTCGGCGATCTGCTGGTTGTTCATGTCGCCGCGGCCCTGGTGAGTAAAGATCTCACGCTGGTAGTTCAGGAATTCGCTGGTGCTGACCTGGTTGGCCACGGAATATGCTGCTGCCGCGTTACGTGCGGAGTAAGCGGTGGGCGAGGAGCGGTCCAGGAAGGTCAGGTTGCGGATTTCCAGGGTGATGGTGCCGTCTTCGACGAGCTTCTGGATTTCTTCGCCGTACTTCTTCTCGAACTGTGCACAGTGCACGCAGTTGTAGTCCTGGAAGATGGTCACGCGTACGGGCTGGCCATTCTTGGCTGCCTCTTCAGCGGTCTGCACGCCCGGGGGCAGGGTGTTGACGGCTGCTGCGGTTCCGTTGACCATGGGGGTCACGGAGGAGGTCGAGGTTGCGAGCTGCTTGAAGTCGCGGGTCTCCTGGGTGGAGGAGTTCTGGACGATGCCGTCCTTGGTCAGCACAATACCACCGTATTCGTTGGCGCTGGAGGGCACCGGGCCGCTTTCTGCTACCTTGGTGTTCTTGTTGCCGTTGATTACGACGAAGCCGATGATACCTACGATAATGAGGACCACGGCGAGTACGCCGAACTGGAGCCAGCGGCGGCTTGCCTGGCTGGGGCTCTTCTTGGCCTGCTGGGCCGCAATCTGGCGGGCTTTTTCGCGGGCGTCGGTCGACATGCCTGCTCCTTTGGTCGGGAATATGGGTGGCGGTTCGTCCACTTCTTCTAGCCTACTCCGGTTGGAGTGAGCGTCCATCCGAGCAAAGCTTCGGATGACCTGACTCTTTCGACCCGGGGTTCTTCTTATCGCTAGTGTGGACGTACCGCGCTACCCGTCTAGCCTACCGAATGGGTGCCGTATCGGCTAGTTAATACCCTGACTGAGATACTGTGAGGTCTATTCTCACGCTCTCAGCTTATTTTCTTCGTAAACTTTCGTAGCTTTGAGAGGTTCCTCCCCCCGCCACAAGCTACGCCGAGGCACCCATCCGGTTCAGCTCACCAGCTGTTAGGGAATGTTGTAGACTTCCACTCCCCCAATGAAGGGACGGGTGTTGTAGTTACCCTTCCACTCCACGCTCAGGCCGTGCTTCTCCAGCACGGGAATAACCGTCTCTCGTAGCAACTGCACGGAGAGCTTCTCGTGAAGGCCCCTGATTTCTTCCTTCTGAGCGTCGCTCAGGGCATTCCACTTGTCTTCGTCCCTGGGGTAGGCGAGGAAGGAGCCGAAACCAACGTAGGTGCCGCCGCTCTCAACGAGGCTTTCGGTGTCCTGCTGGTGGAAGTAGATGTATCCCTTCCATTCACGGCTGTCATCCATTTCGTCCCAGATCTCTGTGGAGGCGCAGGTACCGCAGCAGGTGAAGTTCTGTCGTGCGATGACTCCTTCTTCTTCCAGCGCTGCGAAGGCGCGGTTGAGGTTGGAGTTCTTCTGCATTTCGGGGGTAATGCCCAGCTCTGCGGCGAATGCACGACGACGCTTGATGAGCTCTTCTACGTAGTCTTCTACGCGCTTTTCCCAGAGCTTGCTGTCTTCGTTCTCCCCATCGTATTCCAGCTCGAGTAGGTCCATCACATTATCGGTGATGGTTTCTACATACTGTTCGGCATCAGATTCACCCATGAACAGAAGGGGCCAGATGGGCCAAAGCAGCTCGGCTTCGTCTTCTTCGTCCAGTCCCCATTCTTTGGGGATGGGCGGGTCGAGGCGCTCTTCGCTCCAGCGTTCGTAGATGCTCTTCTCATCAGCCATGATGATGCTCCTTTGTTTGCTCTCTACTCGTTGAGGTAGAGATGTGGACTGCTCTTGTTGTTAAGGTATCAAGAGTTTCTCTACCGCGCCCTCTATTTCGTCATTCAGACGGATCTGTGAGCTCCCCCTCTCGTGCCTCTGCCTCCGGCTGTCACGCTGTCTAGCTAGGCTGCATCCCCTGTTCCTCTATCTCTCTGCTGAGTATATGATTCTCTGCGCCTCTGACGAGTTAGGTGTCTTTCGTTCTAAGAGTTTTTGGGTACGCAAAAAGAGGGGAAGACCTATAAGGTCTTCCCCTCTTGAATAAAAAACCCGCGGTGACCTACTCTCCCACACCTACAAAAGTGCAGTACCATCGGCGCAAAGAGTCTTAGCTTCTGGGTTCGGAATGGAACCAGGCGTTTCCCTCTTGCTATAACCACGGAAAATCTTCCGAATAAAAAGCCTCAACCTCCCGAAGGAAGCCCAGGGTTATTATCCAAAAACCATAGGGT